>BNJV01000308.1_pt1 | contig 2222429 bp, 2357 predicted proteins | sample 8540591 | NCBI WGS metagenome assembly BNJV01 (sample SAMD00202457, study PRJDB9452) | human saliva metagenome | host: Homo sapiens
GGTGCGTTATTTGGCGCAGTATCCATTTCGATTGGCATTTTGAACGCTGCTTGTTTGACTTGATTTTGATGGTCGGTTGGATAGCAAAAGATGTGCTTATCCTAATTCTTACCTGGAAAAATTATCGGTAGATTTTTTGACTGATAATGGCTTACGTCTGATGATGCTGGCGTTATAGTGGAATTTTGAAAGTATCAAAAAATTCAGACGGCCTGTTATATACAAGGCCGTCTGAAATGTTTTAACTGCTTAAGTTCGCTAAATTAGAACGAGTATTGCAATCTTACACCCATCTCTTGGGTGCGGTTTTTGGGTTCTACAGCACTATATATGGCGTCATCATCAACAACATATGCCGCATCTGATTCATTCACTCTCCAATTACGATAAAATGGAGCCAGGCTTATTTTTGAACCATTAGAGAATTTTTTAGATACGGGCACTTCAATCTCGAAGCCATATCCGCCCGATTGCTTCATTTCAATCTGATTTCCATTCGCCTCATAGGAGTATTGGCGACCTTTAACTGCACGATTATAGGCAATGCGAGGAGAGATCTCAAAATTTGTAGGAAGGGCGATATTTACACCTGCATTAATTTGAGCATATGTAGTTTGGTTTGCGGTCATAATCATCAGGATCTACACGGCGGCTCAAGTCTTTTAGAACACGGTGTCCCAAGCCAGCTCCGGCACTAATACTAAAGCGCTCGTTAAGAGGATGTGTGTATTCATATAAGGCACGTATATCGTATGCTCGACGTGGGGCACCTTTGAGTGTGGCAGAGCCATAGTCAGTAGTGGCTCCAGATCCATCTTGGAAGCGTCCTGTGTAATCGGATTTACCACGGGAATAACGTCCTTCCAATTTTGCAGCATGGCGCTCGTTAAAACGATATTTAACGCCGGCATTAAGAGACCATAAGTTACCTTTTTGTTGCATCAGGCGTTCGCCATCTTTATTTTCTCGATAGGTCTCATTGTAATATTCTGTACCGACAGTAAATTCAACAGGACGGGCAGCCTGTGCGCCTACTGCAGCAGACAGAGTCAACACAGCAAGACAGAAATGAGCAGAATTTTTCATGTAAATTCCTTTTACTTTGTGAAAATCAGTGTGATAATTTAGTGATATAGCATGATGGATTTTATAGTATTTAATGAATATTAACAATGCTGCTGGGGTAATGTATTGACTGTTTGGTGTGTTATTTAATGATTTACCGCAAGTATTTGTCTTTTTTATGAGACAGTGCAGATAAAAAGCATGGAAATAGTGTAAAACTAAGGCAATATAAAGTCTAATTTTGAAGCCTATTGGTATGTTAATGTTTCTAGGTAGGCTAGTTGGTTGAACGCTAAAAATAGATACAGCCACCCACTCTATTCCCATGCATAAAGACATTTTGAATGTTAATATCGTATGACATTCTATTTATATAAAATAAGTGATATAACCGACCAGGCAAATTGACCTGGCTGCCCATAAGTTATCCCTTCTTCTTAAAATAAGGAACTGCGATGTTCAACTTTATCAAGAAACAGTTTATCGACGTCATTCAATGGCCGAATCCCGATGACAGCCTGCTGATGTGGCGTTTTCCGATTGCCGATGAGGAGATCCAAAACGGTGCGAGCCTGACTGTGCGTGAGGCGCAGATGGCGATGTTTGTCGATGAAGGTGTAACCGCCGACGTGTTTGGTCCGGGGCGTTACACGCTCAATACGCAAACGCTGCCAGTGCTGACCAACTTGAAAAACTGGGACAAGCTTTGAATCTCCGTTTAAATCGGATGTTTACTTTTTCAATACCAAACAACAGCTCGCACGGAAATGGGGTACGTCTCAACCAGTTACCGTACGCGATGCCGAGTTTGGCGCGGTGCAACTGCGTTCGTTCGGTATGTATTCTTACCGCATCAGCGATCCGGCAAAATTCTTCAAAGAAGTCAGCGGTGTGGCGGCGCAATACAGCGGCGTAGATTTGGAAAACCAGTTGCGCAATATTGCAGTCACTCAATTGGCGGCTGCGTTTGGCAGCTCCGGTATTCCGTTTTTGGATATGGCTGCGAACCAAGTTTTGCTGTCGCAAAAAATCGGCGAATTGCTCGGCGCAGAATTTGCCAAGCTGGGTTTGGCGCTGGAAAACTTTACGGTTGAAAGCATTTCCTTGCCTGCTTCTATCCAGGCTGCGTTGGATAAGAAAATTTCGATGGGCGTTATCGGCGATTTGGGTCGCTACACCCAATATCAAACCGCCGAATCCATCCCGCTTGCGGCACAAAATGAAGGCGGACTTGCCGGAATCGGTGCAGGTTTGGGCGTAGGTGCCGGTATTGGTCAGGCGATGGCGGGTGCCATGTCTGGCATGATGCAGCCAAATGTGCAACAAGGCCAACAAAATGCTCAGCCGGTTGCCGAAGATCCGCAGGCGAAATTGTTAAAACTCAAGTCTTTGCTGGATGGCGGTTTGATTTCGCAAGAAGATTTGATAAGGCCAAGGCTGAAGTGTTGAAGCAGCTGATTGGTTGATCAATTGAAGGCCGTCTGAAAAATATCATTCAAAGAAGCGTAGCTGTTTCTGTGAAAAGGTTTCAGACGGCCTTTCAAATGATTTGATTAAGCCTGTCCGACTTCAAAAACGTTAAGGCCGTCTGAAACATCCCAACCCATTCTGAAAAAGCTAACCCATGTCTCAAACTCCTTTCTTCAAAACCGACTGCCCAAGCTGCGGCGCACCTGTCGAAGCGCATTCTGCTTCTGCCGTGACGCTGGTATGCGGCTATTGCAACAGCATGCTGGTGCGGAAAGATAACGGCGTTGTCGACTCCGGCCGCGATTCCGCATTGCTGGAAGATTTTAGTCCGCTGCAAATCGGAACCAGCGGTACATTTGTCGCACAACGCTTTACCTTGGTCGGACGGCTTCAGGTGCAATACGACGATGGCGCGTGGAACGAATGGTATGCGCTGTTTGACGACGGCAGGGCCGGGTGGCTTTCTGAGGCGGGCGATTTGTATGTGATGACCATGCCGGTCGAAATCGATAGTCCGCCGAGATTTGAAGACACGCAAGCCGGGTTTAGCGAGCTGATTTTTCAAGATAAACGCTATATTGCCTCCGATGTCCGCAATATCAGCTTGAAACATGCGGCCGCGCAGGGTGAGTTGCCATTTGTTTTGAAAGAAGATACAGAAAATCGGGTTTCCGACTGGCGTTGCGAAAACCTTTTCATCACGCTCGATTACAATAGCGAAACACCTGAAGCCTTCTTCGGACGGATGGTAAACCTGGATGATTTGAAGCTGGAAAACACGCGCCACGAAGATGAAATTAAAGAAAGCGCAGGCCGTCTGAAAGGCAGTATTACTTCAGAAAACTGTCCTAACTGCGGCTCGTCCATTCATTGGGTAAACGGCCTGACCTCTCATCTGAATTGTCAAAGTTGTGGCAGTGAATTGGCAGTCGGCAAAGATAAAGCGGAGCTTATTACCGCCAATAATCTGCGTTTGTCACAAAATACAATGTTTACTTTGCCTGTCGGCTCGACAGGCCGTCTGAAAAATAAAGAATTTCATGTTATCGGCGCAATCCGATATTTAGAAACAGATGCGCAGGAAACATTTGATAACTTGTTCAAAGGAGCCAAACATACATTGGCACCAGAAGGGCAGTGGACAGAGTATCTGCTTTACAACCCAACTCAGGGTTTCTTATGGCTGGTTGAAGCTGATGAAGGTTGGAATATTTCCGAAACCTTGAACGATTGGCCGCGCCTCGACCGCAACCGCCAACCGCAAGGCTATGGCAAACTTTATGACTATGGCGGACAGGTCAAGGTTGCCAGCGGAGCGTTTTATTGGCGTGTCCGAAACGGTGATTTGAACTATTACAGCGATTACCGAGACGGACAAAGCCGTAAGATTGGCTCCGAACTAAACAGTCACGAAATGGCATGGACTAGAAGTGCCCCAATTGCTTATCGGGAAATTGCAGATGCGTTTAATCTGACCAGCCAAGCTCCGCATTACACTGCAAACATGGCGGCGGACGGCATTGATAAATCATTAAGAATGATAATGATCGCCATCTTGGTTGTCGTCAACCTCCCTGCGCTTTTGACCGGCGACAGTTCTGCTGCACTTACCGTCATCTTTGTAGGATGCTGGTTGTTGTGGAGCATGGGTAAAAAAGACGAGGACGAGGATTAATATGTCAAGAATCACTTACATCATTTTCAGCACCATCATCATCGTCATCTCCATGATCATCAGCTACGGCTCTTCCGACTCCGACGGCTCGCGTATGCACTCCGGCGGCTATTACGGCGGCAGCGGTTATTCCGGAGGCCATAAATGACCCATGCGCCCGGTAATCATGGTCTATTGGACTTATACGGTTGCGATGAAGCCATCTTAAAAGATGAAGGCCGTCTGAAAACCGCTTTGGCAGCCGCTGCACAAGCCGCAGAAGCCACCATATTGACCGAACACTTCCACACCTTCGGCGGCGCAGGCGGCGTAACCGGCGTTTTACTGCTCGCCGAGTCTCATATCAGTATCCACACTTGGCCGGAACACCGTTTTGCCGCCATTGACGCATTTATTTGCGGCGGTATGAAATTGGAAAAAGTGAAGGAAGTGTTGTGCAGGGAATTGGCGGTGGAACGGGTAGTTTGGACGGTTGCGCAACGTGGCGAAGGTATACTGGACGATATACAACCATCGGTTGAACAATAAAATCTGTCAGGCCGTCTGAAAAAAATCGGCTGATAGCAAATTAGATAACAAATTTAGTATAAGAAGGCTTTTAAACAAAATGCTTAAAATAAAAAATTGGAAGAGAAACAGAAGTTTACCATTGGCTATTTACTTGCTTGCAGGTTTGTTTTTGCTTGGAGTGGAAAGTGCCGAAGCAAAAAAATTAACATATGAACGTACAGAGTATTGCCGTAATCAAGTTTATGTCAGTAATAACCAAGGCACATCCCTACAAGTTCAGCCAGGCGATAAGGCATCTTCAATCGCTCAATTGCACTATATGCAATACCTTTGCGTTGTCGGTAATGACAGCAAAAATACCGAAGAAGGATACTCTTGGATAAAGTAAAAAAAGTACCTTTGGCAATCAAAGAAAACCAAATCAGTTGCCATGATATGAGCCTACCTGACAACTGCACCAAACCTACCGATTTCCCGACTGAATGGAAAATCAAACCGCCCAAAGGCAAAAAATGTCGTCTTTCCACTCATGTTGATGATGAAAGTCAGTTGCTTATTGTCGCAAAAGGTGTTTGCCCGACCGGATGGGTAAAAGAGAGAGATGTACAATTTTTTGCCGATTAGTAAACTTGGCTTTAGTTAAAGAAAACAAAGTTCATCATATGGCAGAACAATCAAGAAAAAAGATTTAACTTATTCTTTATTAAAAGACAGGCCGTCTGAAAGCATATTCAATCCGTTTTCAGACGGCCTTAAACCTTGTGCTGATTAAACTGAAATATTGACGTTATATGGAAAAAACGCCTTTTTTAAAACCGATTGCCCAAGCTGTGGCGCGCCTGTGGAGGCATATTCCGCTACTGCCGTGACGCTGGTGTGTGGCCATTGTCACAGTATGCTGGTTGCTAGAAGCGGTAAGGGGAGGAGCGGATATTTTGTTGCCAATTCTGGGCGTGATTCTGCGTTGCTGGAGGATTTTAGTCCGTTGCAGATTGGAACGAGAGGCGTTTTTGATGATCGGAAATTTACGCTGATTGGGCGATTGCAGGTGCATTACGATGTCGGCGCATGGAATGAATGGTATGTTTTGTTTGATGACGGGCAGACCGGCTGGCTTTCCGAGGTTGGCGATTTATATGCGATGACATGTTTGCTTGCTCAGAAGAGGAGACGGGGGCCAAAAAATTTTAAGTCGGTGAAAGCCGGTTCCAGTTCGTTGATCTTTAATGGCCAAACCTTTATTGCGTCAGACGTCCGCACCATACATTATCGTAATACTGATGCGCAAGGCGAGTTGCCGTTTAACTTATCTGGGAATCAAGCGACAGGCGAGGTTTGCGACTGGCGACGGGGCAATTTGTTTTTAACCTTGGATTATTCGACTTTTCCAATGGACTCCTACTTCGGACGCATAGTCAGTTTGGACAGTTTGAAGCTGGAAAATAAGCGCAGTGATGATGAAATCCGTGAAAGTGCAGGCCGTCTGAAAGGAGAGATTCTTTCTGAAAACTGCCCTCATTGCGGCGCTCCTGTCCATTGGCCAAGTGGTGTTACTTCTTTCCTTTTGTGTCAGTCTTGCGGCAGCAGTTTGAACACGACAAAAGATACTGTTGCGTTGATGAAGGCAAATGTCCAAAGGAAAGAACAAGAAAACCTGTTTACGCTTTCCATTGGTACGAAAGGCCGTCTGAATGATACAGAATATCTGATTATCGGGGCTGTAAGATTTGCCGAAATATCGTCCTATAACCAAAATCAGTCCGAATACTGGACGGAATATCTGCTTTATAACACTCAACGAGGGTTTGCCTGGCTGATTGAGTCTGGAAAACGCTGGCGGCTGTCAGAAACCTTACACACATGGCCGGACTTTGATTCAAGTGGCAATCCTGCCGGTGAAATGTTGATTGATCATTACCGCGGGCGGGTCGAGGCAGCGGCTGGCGCTTTTTATTGGAAAGTCAAACAAGGCGATTTGCTTCATTACAAGGAATATAGCGGCAAGAAAAGTTATGGCCGGAATGTCATTCTGTGTTTCGAGCAGAGTAAGGATGAAATTGTCTGGAGTAAAAGCAGCCCTGTGTCTTACCGTCAAATGAGAAAGGCATTCGGCCTGTCTTTTGATACTAAGGAGATGCTCTCTTACTGGCTGAAGGGCGACAATAGAAATGTTGGGAGTAGAGATAATGTAGCCCGTATCATTGCTATGCTGATTCTTATCATCGTCAACCTTCCGGCCTGGCTGTCGCCGCACCTACGTAGCCTGTCGGCATAGTGGTCAGTCTGTGTGCATTGGTATGGATATGGATTTCTGACAGATATAAAAACGATCGTGATTACGAAGAGGAACGGGTGGGGACGATTATTTTCTTTGCTTTCATCATTTTCCTTACCGTCTTGTTCAACTATGTCAAAGCTGAAGACAGCGACTCATCGCATTCCGGCAGCTCCTATCATGGTTATTCGGCAGGGCATAAATAACGTGAGATCTGTTTAACTTCATTGTACCGTTTTACTTTTATTTTTTCAGACGACCTTTTTATAAAACATGCTAACCCGCCGTCAATTTCTCAGCTATACCGCCGCGCTTGGCGCTGCTTCTGCTTTTTCTTGGCAGACTTATAAATACCTCAACCGCAAACCGCCGGTTTCTATTAACCGTGTCGGCTTACCGTTGGGGCATTTGTTGCGTGACGGGGAATTGCTCAGTCCGCCGACCCGTCGTTATGAATGCAATACGTTGATACTTGGCGGCGGTGCGGCTGGTTTGGGGGCGTTGTGGTATTTGGCGAAGCATAATCACCGCGATGTATTGTTGGCGGAAGGGTTGAACGCAATGGCAACAATGCCGCCTATACGTCTTCAGACGGCCTGAAAGCGCCGAGTGGTGCGCATTATTTGGCTTTGCCGTCGAAAGAAAGCGTGTATGTGCGCGAGATGTTGGCGGATTTCGGTATTTTGCAGTCGGATGGCAGCTTTAGGGAAACCGATTTGGTCTATGCGCCCGAATCGCGCCTCTTATATCAGGATAAATGGGTGGAACATTTATTGCCGAAAGAAGATGCGGATTCCAAACGGTTTTTTGATTTAATCGGCCGTCTGAAACAGGCTTACGGCAATGACGGTAAGAAAATTTTTGCCATTCCGATTGTGTTGTCATCAGTAGATGAAACATGGCGCAAACTTGATAGCTTGACGTTCAAACAATGGCTTGAGCAGGAAGGTTATAACTCGTCCGAGCTTTTGTGGTATCTCGATTACTGCTGCCGCGACGATTACGGACAGGGCATAGCGCAAGTATCCGCCTTTGCCGGACTGCATTATTTTGCCGCCCGCAACAGTGCAGAAACCGTCCTCACTTGGCCCGAAGGTTTGGCACATCTTTCTGAAAACCTGCGCCGTCATGCCGGTTTGCAGGAAAGCTGGCAGTGGCCGTCTGAAAATCGCATCCGCCTCGACAAACCCGCTTCCGTCAACGCTTCCGCCGTCAAAATCAAACCGCTTTCAGACGGCCAGATTGAAGTGTGGCTGCGTGATAATGCAAAAGGAGAAACCGTTGCCGTCACTGCGCAACACCTTATCTCCGCCATGCCGCTGATGGTTGCCGCCCGCATTATTGAATCTCCAGAACAATTTGGTCTGGATATTCCCGAATACGCGCCATGGCTGGTTTCTAATTTTGAACTGCACAGTTTCCCGAAAGAAAAAAACAACAGCGAACTTGCGTGGGACAATGTGGTTTACGGCAGCCAAGGGCTGGGCTATGTTGTTGCGACCAACCAGCTTATCCGGGTTGCCCGCCCCGAACGCACGATTTTTACCGCCTACGCCGCGCTCAACCACGATACGCCGCAAGCCGTCCGCCGCCAGTTGCTTGAAGCAAGCGACAAAGAGCTGCTCTGGCTTGCCGCCCAAGATTTGCTTACCGCTTACGGCGAAGGCTTTTTGCGGCATGTTTCCCATGTTGACATTACCGTCCGCGGGCATGGCATGAGTGTGCCGAAACCCGGCTATTTAAGCGATGAGGCTTTATTAAAAATCAGAAACCGAAATACTGGATTATTGTTTGCACACAGTGATTTAAGCGGCTATTCGGTATTTGAAGAGGCTTTGTATTGGGGCGTGGAGGCGGCACGGAAAGTGTTGGCTTAATTGATATAAAAAGGCCGTCTGAAATCATATTCAGACGGCCTTTTCTCTTTTAACCTATAACCTGATTAGGCTTTGGGTTTCAAAGCGGCAGCTTCGCGAGCCAGACGGGTGATGGTATCCCAGTCTTTGTTTTTGATGGCTTCTTTCGGAGTCAGCCATGAGCCGCCGACGCACAAGACATTAGGCAGTGCCAAGTATTCGGGTGCAGTTGCCAGGCTGATGCCGCCGGTCGGGCAGAAGCGCACGTCGGCGTAAGGACCGTACAGGGCTTTGAGCATGGCTTTGCCGCCAACGACTTCGGCAGGGAAGAGTTTGAGGGTGTCGATGCCGTGTTCCAAAGCCAGTTGGACTTCGCCCGGGGTGGCAACGCCGGGAATCAGGGGGATGCCGCTGTTGTGGCTAGCTTTAGCAAGGGATTCGTGCAGACCTGGGCTGATGGCGAAAACTGCACCTGCGTCTTCGACGGCTTTGAGTTGCTCAGGGTTGGTAACCGTACCTGCGCCGACGATGGCGTTGGGCACTTCTTTGGCAATCAGGCGGATGGCGTCGAGGCCGACGGGGGTGCGTAGGGTGATTTCGAGGGTAGGGATGCCGCCTTCGACAAGGGCGTGGGACAAATCGACGGCGGTGCTTAAGTCGTCAATCGCCATCACAGGCACAACTGCGCCGGCGGTCAGGATTTCGCGTGGGGTCAGTTTGGACATTTCAGTTCTCCAAGTGGGATAGGGGCATTTTTGTTGAGGTCAAACAGGAAGGGGCTAGGTTTTCAGACGGCCTTTTTGAAAAATGGGAGACGTTGCTTATTCGCGGGCAAAGCCCACGCTGCGTCTGATCCGTTTAAACAGCTTCAATAATTTTTCAGACGACCTTCTATTCACGAAGGCCGTCTGAAACGGACATCAGGCAAATTCGCCGCCGAAGCTCATGGCACCGGTTTCTGCGCTGCTGGTCATGCTGCGGAAGTTGGCGAAGAGTTCGCGGCCGCAGCCTTGTTGGTTCGCGCTCAAGTCGATGTGTTCGACTTCGCGGGCGTTCCATTCGGCTTCGTCAATTAGGACATTGAGTTCGCCGGTAACGGAGTCGAAGCGGATCAGGTCGCCGGTACGGATTTTGGCGATATTGCCGCCCATCAGGGCTTCGGGCGTCATGTGGATGGACGCGGGTACTTTGCCGGACGCGCCGGACATACGGCCGTCGGTCAGCAGCGCCACTTTGAAGCCGCGGTCTTGCAGGATGCCCAAAGGCGGGGTCAGTTTGTGCAACTCGGGCATACCGTTGGCGCGCGGGCCTTGGTAGCGGACGACGCACACAAAATCGCGTTCCAACTCGCCGCGTTCAAATGCAGCTAAAACTTCGCGTTGGTCGTTGAACACGATGGCAGGCGCTTCGATGATGCGGCAGCCTTCGCGCACGGCGGACACTTTAATCACGCCGCGTCCGATGTTGCCTTTCATCAGGCGCAGGCCGCCGTCCGGGGAGAAAGGATTGTCGGCTTTGCGCAGGATGTCTTCATTGCCGCTGGTTTCAGGGGCTTCGCGCCATTCGAGTTTGCCGTCGATGAGGAAAGGCTCTTTGGTGTAGTGGCGCATACCGTGTCCGACGACGGTATCGACATCGTCGTGCAACAAGCCTGCATCCAGCAATTCGCGGATAACGAAAGGCAGGCCGCCTGCTGCGGTAAAGTGGTTCACGTCGGCTTTGCCGTTTGGATACACACGGATCAGCAGCGGGATGATGGAAGAAATTTCGTCGAAGTCGTCCCAGTTCAAAATCACGCCTGCGGCGCGCGCCATGGCGACGAGGTGCATGGTGTGGTTGGTCGAGCCGCCGGTTGCCATCAGACCGATCAGGGCGTTGATGAAGGATTTTTCGGTCAACATTTCGCCCAAGGGTTTGATGGTGCCGTTTTTGATGCCGCGCGCAAGGTGTCCGGCAGCGTAGCGGGTCAGGGCTTCGCGCAGGTCGGTGTAAGGGTGGACGAAGGCGGCGGCAGGCAGGTGTACACCCATCATCTCCATCATCATTTGGTTGGAGTTGGCGGTGCCGTAGAAGGTACAAGTACCCGGGCTGTGGTAAGAACCCATTTCGCTTTCAAGCAGGGCATCGCGACCGACTTTGCCTTCGGCGAAAAGCTGGCGGGTACGGGCTTTTTCCTTATTGCCGATACCGCTGGACATCGGGCCTGCAGGGACGAATATGCCTGGGATATGGCCAAACGACAACGCACCAATCATCAAACCCGGTACGATTTTGTCGCATACGCCCATAAACAGGCCACCGTCAAACATTTGATGCGACAGACCGATGGCGGTACTCATGGCAATCACGTCACGGGAAAACAGCGACAATTCCATGCCGGCGTAGCCTTGCGTGATGCCGTCGCACATGGCGGGCGTGCCGCCGGCGACTTGGGCGGTCGCGCCGTTTTTCTGTGCTTCGTCTTTAATTTGGTCGGGGAAGTCTTTAAACGGCTGGTGTGCGGAAACCATGTCGTTATAGGCGGTGATGATGCCTAAGTTGGGGACGGTTTCCTGAAGCATTTCGATTTTGATGCTCTTAGGCATGGAGGCGTAGCCGTGTGCCAAGTTGCTGCAGCCGAGCTGGTTGCGCTCTAAGCGTCCCATCTGTTTGGCGCTGCGGATTTTCGCCAGATATTTTTCACGCGTCGGGCGGCTGCGCTCGATGATGCGCTCGGTAATTTCGGCGAGTTTCGGGTGAATAGGAGTGGGGTTCATGTGCGGTCTCCTGGCTAAACGATATGATAGGGATTTTGTTTGCGCGTTTCTGATTTTTGTATTGGGTATGTTTCAGACGGCCTTGAGCTGTGGGAATGAATAATAAGGGCCGTCTGAATATTTGAAGATTTCTCTTCGAAGCGTCCGCATATTATAGTACAAAATCTGTAATTTTGTTACAAAATAATTTGCTAAATGTAAGAAATTTGATTTAAATCGAGGTATGGTCAATTCGTAAAACGATGGGCTACAAAAGTCATCAAACTTTTATGTTAAATCAAACAATTTGTAAAAATGAGAATAGACAAAATGTGTAGCCATGTGTAGTATTACTACTCATTAGCCCGCTTGTTTGAAATTTGGTGCAGGCGATTGGTTTTTTACTGCTTATTGCTTAAAGGCTTTTGATTCTAATCGATTTTTATAGATGACGACAGTCCAAAAGTTTTGAAGCAAGCTTCCTCAACGAGAGATGAAACAATGAGTACACAGACAAATTTTGATTTGGTGTTGTTTGGCGCGACCGGCGATTTGGCAATGCGTAAACTTTTGCCTTGCCTGTATCAGGCGCATGTAGCCGGTTTGCTTCATCCCGAAGGTCGTATTTTGGGCGTAAGCCGAAGCGAATTGGATACCGCCGGCTTTTTAGCCAAAGTGGAAACGAATTCTAAAATCCATGTCAAACAAAACTTTTCAGAAGAAGCGTGGGCATCGTTTATCCAACGTCTTGAGTATTTGAAAGTCGATGTGACAAAGAAAGATGACTTCATTGCTTTAGGCAATTTGGTAAAAGCGCGCAAGAATACTGAAAATGTCGTGATCTACCTCTCAACTGCGCCGAAATTCTTTGCGCAAGCCTGTGAAAACCTTGCCGAAATCGGTTTGAATGCCGATAACGTGCGCGTGGTTCTGGAAACCGCTGGGTACAGACCTGGCTTCTTCCCAGCAAATCAATACAGATGTGGCCCGTTATTTCAAAGAAGAACAAATCTACCGTATCGACCATTATTTGGGTAAAGAAAGCCTGCAAAACCTGCTGGCCTTGCGATTTGCCAATGTGATGTTCGAGCCTTTGTGGAACAACAAATACATTGAAAGCGTACAGCTGACCATTGCCGAGCAGTTGGGCGTGGAAGAGCGCGGCGAGTTCTACGACATTACCGGCGCATTGCGCGATATGGTGCAAAACCACTTGATGCAAATGCTTTGTATGACTGCCATGGAAGCACCCGCCAGCTTGGATGCCGATGCCGTGCGCGATGAAAAAGTGAAAGTCATCAAGGCGTTGAAACCGCTGACCATCGAATCCGTCAATGAAAATGTTATTCGCGGCCAATATGTTGCGTCAAACGGCATGAACGGCTATCTGGAAGAAGTCGATGTGCCGAAAGATAGTTTCACTGAAACCTATGTCGCCATCAAAGCCGAAATCGAAAACGAACGTTGGAAAGGCGTACCTTTCTACCTGCGTACCGGCAAACGCATGGCAGGCAAAGTAGCGGAAATCGTGTTGAACTTCCGTCCGCTGCAAAACCATATTTTCGACAACAGCCAAGCCGCGCCGAATCGTTTGGTTATTGAGCTACAACCGACCGAATCCGTCCGCCTTTACACGCAAGTGAAAACCCCGGGTGCAGGCAATAAAGTGGAAGTAACGTCTTTGGGCGTGGATTTGGGCAAAGCCGTAGAAGGCCGCCGCGCCGAGGCTTATGAGCGTCTGCTGCTGGATGTGATTAACGGCAAACTCGCTTTGTTCAACCGCCGCGACGAACTCGAAGCCGCTTGGGAATATGTGATGCCGATTTTGGAAAACTGGGCGAACAATACAACGCCTCCGCATGCTTATGAAGCCCATTCTTGGGGCCCAGAAGCTGCGCGCGCGCTGTTGGCGCGCGACGGCAACAAGTGGCACGAAGAGCAATAATATTTCTTTCAGACGGCCTTGTTTTCCAACAAAAGGCCGTCTGAAACCATGAAAGGACGAAACATGTTTGTTTGGCACGAACAAGAAAACGCTGCAACTGCCGCGCAAGCTTTGGCCGATGCCGTTGCCGCTGCACTGCAAACCGCATTGAATGAGAAAGGCCATGCGGTTTTGGCCGTTTCCGGCGGTCGTTCGCCGATTGCGTTTTTCGAGGCTTTGTCGCAAAAAGATTTAAATTGGCAAAATGTCGGCATTACTTTGGTGGACGAGCGTATTGTCCCGACCACGCATGCCGACAGCAATACGGGCCTGGTGCGCGAATATCTGCTCAAAAATAACGCGGCCCTTGCTACATGGATTCCGGTTGTTGAAGATGGAAAATCTGAAACTGAATTACAACCTGAAGTTGTCGTTGCTTACGCATTGAAACATTACAAGCAACCTGACGTGCTGGTGTTGGGTATGGGTTCAGACGGGCATACAGCGTCGTTGTTCCCTCAAGCACCTCAATTACAGGCTGCAATCAATGAAGCCGATGACCCGACATTGATTCATACCACGCCGGTTACCGCGCCGCATGAGCGCGTGAGCATGACTTTGGGTGCGATTGCCAAAACACCGAATGTGTTTTTGGCCATTCAAGGCGCAGAGAAAAAAGCAGTATTTGATAAAGCTGCCGCAAGGGCCGATACCGAATATCCGACCAGCCTGATTCTCAATCATCAAGGAATTAACTGCCATGTCTACTATGCACACTGAAGCTTATCCCCGCCTGGTTGCCGATATCGGCGGTACAAATGCCCGTTTTGCGCTTGAAACTGCCCCGCAAGTGATTGAGAAGGCTGAAGTTTTACCTTGTAAAGATTACGATACCGTCGTTGATGCCGCCAAAACTTATTTGGAACGCGCAGGCAGCCCGAAAGTTTTGCATGCCGCCTTTGCGATTGCCAATCCGATTTTGGGCGACTGGGTGCAAATGACCAACCACCATTGGGCGTTTCCATCGAGACCACCCGTCAGGCTTTGGGTTTGGAAACGTTGATTCTGTTGAACGACTTTACCGCCCAAGCTTTGGCCGTGACTAAAACCGAAAAGAATGACTTAGTACAAATCGGCGGACAAAAGCCCATCGAATTTGCGCCTAAAGCCGTCATCGGCCCGGGTACAGGTTTGGGTGTCAGCGGTTTGGTGCACAGCGCCGCAGGCTGGGTGGCTTTGTCAGGCGAGGGCGGCCATACCAGCTTTCCGCCGTTTGACGATATGGAAGTGTTGATTTGGCAATACGCTAAAAACAAATACGGCCATGTTTCCGCCGAGCGTTTCTTGAGCGGCGCAGGTTTGAGCCTGATTTATGAGGCATTGGCTAAACGCGACAACATCAAGCAATACCGTCTGAAGCCGTCTGAAATTACCGATAAGGCATTGAGCGGGACTTCTCCGCTTTGCCGTCAGACTTTGGATATTTTCTGCGCCATGCTGGGTACGGTTGCTTCCAATTTGGCTTTGTCTTTGGGTGCGCGCGGCGGCGTGTATTTGTGCGGCGGCATTATCCCGCGCGTGTTGGATTACTTTAAAACGTCCCCGTTCCGCAGCCGCTTTGAAAATAAAGGCCGCTTTGAGGCTTATCTTGCCGCTATTCCCGTGTATGTCGTGTTGAGCGAGTTTCCGGGCATCGTCGGCGCAGCGGCGGCATTAGACAATCATTTAAATAACGTTTAAACACACAAACGGCGGTGCAGGGCAGGGGTGGAGAACCCGTTATCCTGAACGTCAAAAAATCAAAGGGTAGAGTATATGTTAAGCAAAATCAGCGAATCATTGTCCAACCTCTCCGGCGCAGAACGCAAAGTTGCCGAATCTGCGCTGGCCGAGCCGAAATGGTTCGTTCATGCCGCTGTGGCGGAAATTGCCGAGCGTGCGTCCGTCAGTCAGCCGACAGTAATCCGTTTCTGCCGCAGCCTGGGTTACAAAGGCTTGCCTGAGTTCAAACTTGCTTTGTCTGCCAGCATCGGCCACGAAGGCATGCCTTACGTTCATGAAGAATTAAACGCCGATGACAACATGGGCAGCGTGGTCGAAAAAGTATTGGGCAATGCCGCAGCCTCTCTCTTGGGCGAGCGCCGCTTTCTGAAAGAATCCGAGCTGGAAAACGCGATTGCCATTCTGATGCACGCGCGACGCGTTGAGTTTTATGGTGTCGGCAACTCCGGCATCGTAGCCCAAGACGCGCAACACAAATTTTTCCGCTTCGGCATGTCCACTGTTGCTTATGTCGATACGCATACCCAGCTGATGGCGGCTTCCGTATTGACCGAACAGGATGTGCTGGTGGCGATTTCCAATACCGGCTCGTCTATCGAATTGCTGGACGCGGCCAGTATCGCCAAAGAAAACGGCGCATCCGTTATCGCGCTGACCCGCAATGATTCGCCGTTGGCCCAAATGGCCGACTGCGTATTGAGCATCGCCACTCAAGAAAATGCCGAGCTTTATACGCCTATGGTGTCCCGTCTTCTGCAATTGGCCGTTATCGACATTCTTGCCATCGGCTTGGCCTTACGCTTGGGCGATACCGCCAGCACGCAACTGCAAAAAAGTAAAAAAAGCATACACAACAAACACATCGAATACGATAAAGATTGATTCTTCACTGACATTTTCAGACGGCCTCGCCCCATATTCAGGCCGTCTGAAACCTCAAAAAACGGAAACCACCCCGTTCCCGTTTCAGACGACCTCACGGCCGTTTTCTCAACAAAACTGTCCACTATCCAGGAGAGCATCCGATGAAACACCTTCACGATTTACCGGCTTGGTCAAAATTATGGATACATTTTGACGAAACCAAAGAACAACACATGCGCGAAATGTTCGACCAAGATCCCGAACGTGCCGAGCGTTACTGGCTGCAAGTCGGCGGCCTGACGCTGGATTATTCCAAAAACCGCATCAACGACGAAACCATGTCGCTTTTGTTCGAGCTGGCGCGTGAAGCAGGCGTGCCGGAACGGATGCAGCAAATGTTCCACGGCGAAAAAATCAATACGACAGAAAACCGCGCCGTACTCCACGTTGCTCTGCGCAACCGTACCAACGCCCCCATCGTCGTAGACGGCGAAGATGTGATGCCTAAAGTCAACCATGTCCTGCAACGCATGGGCGAGTTCGCGCATGAAGTCCGCAGCGGCAGCTGGTTGGGCTATACCAACCAAGTCATTACCGACGTCGTCAACATCGGTATCGGCGGCTCCGACCTCGGTCCGCTGATGATGTGTACCGCGCTCAAACAATTCGGCCATCCGCGTTTGAACATGCACTTCGTCTCCAATGTGGACGGCTCCCAACTGCGCGACGTATTGTCCAAAGTCCACCCCGAGACCACCCTCTTCATCATCGCCTCCAAAACCTTCACCACCCAAGAAACCCTGACCAACGCCCTGACCGCGCGTAAATGGTTCTTGGATCATGCAGGCGATGAAAGCGCCGTGGCCAAACACTTCGTTGCCGTATCGACCAACCAAAAAGCCGTTGCCGAATTCGGTATCGATACCGCCAATATGTTTGAATTCTGGGATTGGGTCGGCGGACGATACAGCCTGTGGTCGGCCATCGGCCTGCCGATTATGCTGTATCTCGGCGAAGACAACTTCATCGAAATGCTCAACGGCGCGCACCTGATGGACCAACACTTCATCAACACGCCGCTCGAACGCAACATGCCCGTCATCCTCGCCCTCATCGGCATCTGGTACATCAATTACTACGGCGGCGGCAGCCACGTTATCGCGCCTTACGACCAACATCTCCACCGCCTGCCTAAATTCATTCAGCAGCTCGATATGGAGAGCAACGGCAAACAAGTTACCCTTGACGGTAAACCGGTCGGTTACGAAACTTCCCCGATTATTTGGGGCGAAACCGGTATCAACGGCCAGCACGCATTCTTCCAACTGTTGCACCAAGGTACACACATCACGCCGATTGACCTGATTGCCTCCCTTGAAAAACGAAGCAATTTGCAAGGCCATCACGAAATCCTGTTGGCCAACGTTTTTGCCCAAGCCGAAGCCTTTATGCGCGGCAAAACCCCAGACGAAGTCCGCGCCGAGCTTCAAGCCCAAGGCATGGAAGCAGAGCGTATCGAAGAGCTGGTTCCGCATAAAACCTTCTCCGGTAACCGCCCGACCAACCTTATCCTCATGGACAAAATCAACCCGCGCAATATGGGCAGCCTAATTGCCATGTACGAACACAAAACTTTCGTTCAAGGCATTATTTGGGGCATCAACAGCTTTGACCAATGGGGCGTAGAACTCGGCAAACAATTGGCCAAAACCATTCTTGCCGAATTGAACGGCGAGACTGAAGTGCAAAAACACGACAGCTCGACTACACGTCTGATTAATCTTTATTTGAACGCCAACAAATAAAGCATTTAGTTAAAGCTAAGGCCGTCTGAAACTTTCAGACGGCCTTTTGTTTTATTCCGGATCATCCGTAAACGCATTTTCCCGAAATATCGGTACAAATGTGAAAAGATACAGTACGAACACGACGATGGTCAGAATCGCGGGGACAGTGATGAAGAAGATTGGGTTTACGTTCATCAAGAAAGCGCGCGAGACAGCGGCCATAAAGAGCAGGGGAACGGCAATGCGGCAGAGCTTGGGGTAGTCGAGTTTGGTAAGCCGCTATGCCACAGTCCGGCGGTCAGCCACACCATCATCACGCCGCCCATCATGCCGCCGAGGGTAATCAGGTGCAGGGGCGCGGAGGCGGACAGGTTTTGCAGTTTCGCCGCGCCTGTCCACAGATAGCCTGCGGCGGCAAAGAGTTGGAGCAGGTAATAAGTGCGGACGTAGTGTTTGCGCAGGAGTTCGTGATGGTGAAGCTCACGCAGTTTGGCAAGCAAGATAAAGCCGACGGCAAGCGCGGTAAAGCCGACGGTTTGCGCGGGCAGCCAAAGTTCGGCGGCGGCGTGCAGCAGCAAGAAAGTAATAGCGATGTTTTTATAAACGATATTTGGAATAAAAACAGGGTCTTTCAGACGGCATTCTTTCAGGGCTTCCGCACCCAAAAGAATACTGACGCGGACGGATACGAACATGACAGCCGCCATGTTCAAATGCACTTGCGCGCGCAACAGGTTCAAATCGCCGCTAACGGCATAGGCCGTCTGAAAAACAGTAAATGTTGCGAGCAGAATCAGCAGGGCGAAGTTATCAGTGTTGCGGTCGAGCCAAATCAGCCAAGCGCAGAACAGCAGCAACACCAGCCAATAGGCGGCGACGAAAAACGAGGCAGGTTGCGGCGAAAAGGGCAGTATGGCGGATGCGGCGAGCAACAATGCCGCCATCAAAGTAGCGACAGGTTTCAGACGGCCTTGATAGCCCGTCCATTCAAGCATGGCGGCAGTCAGGAAGCCACCGTATGCCGCAGGCAGCATGAGTTCTAAGAAGATTTGGCGGTGCAAAATGACGGCACTGGGGCTGATGAAAAACACCAACGCGCCGAGTATGGCAAGTGCCGCCGCACCGACGAAAAACGGCCGCATGGGGTGGGTGAAAAACTTATTCATGGTTTGGCTTGATTCTGCATGAAGATGCTTTTGGGTATGGATTTATTGGGTGGGCAGGGTCGTATCTTTTGCCAAAGAGGCAAGCCTGCGGCTTGTGCCCTCTCCCTAGCCCTCTCCCACGGGGAGAGGGGATTAAGCTGCCAAACCCGAACATTTTCAGGTTTGCCTACCATCTGATTTTCAATCCTACGTTCTCTAATTTTCAGCAACCTGATTCCCTCTCCCCGTGGGAGAGGGTTAGTGAGAGGGCAACGAACCGCAAGGTTTGTCAGATACTCAAATGCCCGTATCATTCATATTATTGATATTATTGTTTGAATTGTATTATTTTCAATAATAATAAATAATCCTAAACCAATATAAATAACAGCCATTATCCAACGACTAAACTTCTCTACAATTTCACCAACACCTGAAATATTAGCCAATCTTTGTGCTGTATATACTAAAACAAAAATCAATATTAAAAATACAAGAAGAGTAACTAATAAGTCGACAAGATCTAAAGTCACAAAGTAAGGAACAAAAAGTCCAATATTATCTGCACCACAACTAGCAACTGTAACCAAAGCAACAATACCGACTAATTTTGACAACCCTTTTTCATCCAATTCTTTTTTAGCTCTTTTTTCGCCCTCACAATCGTCGTAAATAGCAACTTTAATACCTAAGTAAATCGGTATTAAACCTAATAAACCCAACACCCATTTTTCCGGAACATAATGCAAAACAAAAGCTAGAAATAAACTAACTAATATTAAAATTACAGAACCTAAATATTGTCCGATATAAATATCTCGATATTCTTTTCTAGTATTTGCTCTAGCAAAAAATATTAATAGTATTACCAACAAATCTACTGCTGTAGCAATATATAAAACAGCAGCAGTAATCACAGTCGAAAACATAAAGCACCTCATAATGAATCCTCTGCCCCCTTGGCACCACGGCTTTTTCAAAAACCGAATCGCGTTCGGATAACAGATTCGTATCTTTCGCTAAAGAGGCAAGCCTGCGGCTTGCTTACCCTCTCCCTAGCCCTCTCCCACGGAGAGAGGGAATTGGGCTGTCGAGCCTGAACATTTTCAGGTTTACCCGACATCTGATTCCCAATTCTACGGCTCTCTGATTTTGAGAAACCTGATCCCCTCTCTCCGTGGGAGAGGGTTAGTGAGAGGGCAACGAACCGCAAGGTTTGTCAGAAATTTAAATTCCTATCACTCATAATAATGAATCCCCTGAAACTCTCTTGCCACCACGGCTTCTTCAAAAGCCGAATCGCGTTCGGACAGCGGCGTAGGCAGGGTAATCACGTTTTGCACGTTCATGCCCTTAGTGGAAAGCAGCATGATTTCATGGCTCAGGCGTGCGGCTTCGAAGCGGTCGTGCGTTACCAGCATACACGCCATGCCTGCCGCTCGATTTTTTCCACCAGCATGGCGACCAAAATATCGCGCAAATCGCGGTCCAAACCGACGAACGGCTCGTCCAGCAAGGCAAGGTCGCAGCCGCACAGCAGCAGGCGCAAAAATGCTACCCGTTTCGCCATGCCACCGGACAATTCGGTCGGATATTTGTTCAAATCGCCCGCAGTCAGCCCGACTTTCGCCGCCAGCGCGATGATTTCGCCTTCATCGGGTTTGTCCATAAAAATAGCGATATTCTGCATCGCGGTCAAGTTTCCCGGCAGGCGGTTTTCCTGAAACAGAAAACCCGTTTTGCGGAAAGTATTGCGTATCGTGCCCGATTTTGGCGTTTCCAAGCCCGCAATCAGCCGCAAAACCGTCGTCTTGCCGCAGCCGCTCGGCCCGAACAAGGCTTTCACTTCACCATGTTGCAAGTTCAAACTGAAATCGCGCACGATGGGGTCGCGGAGAATTTCAAAACGCACGTTTTCAAGACAGAGCATCATCTTCTCCACGGCATAAACAAAATTTCCAAAGGCTTGGTAATCAGGTATTCAAACAGCGACACAAACACGATAACCAGCACCACATAAGCCATCACCGTCGAAGTCTCCAACATCGCCCGCGCGTCTGCAATCCGCGCGCCCACGCCTTCGCTCGCGCCCAAGAGTTCCGCCATAATCACCACCTTCACCCCCATCGCCACAGCCACGCCGATGCTGGAAATCACATAGCCCATCAGATGAGGGATATACAGATAACGGATTTTTTTCAGACGGCCTAATTTATAAGCGTCAAACAACTCCTCATGCTGCTTGTTCACGCTCGCCATCCCGACTGCCGCACTCGCAAACGTCAGCGGTGCAACCAATACAATGATGGTAAACAACACGCTCGGATTGCCGAACCCGAACCAAAACAGAGCCATCACCACCCAAATAATCGGCGGCATCGCCAACAAAATCGTAATCACAGGCTTGAGCAACGCCATCGCCGTCTTAAAACTGCCCGCCACCAGCCCTGCCGCCAATCCCGCTACCAGCGCAACCGAAATGCCCACCACAGAACGCCACAGCGAAATCCCGATTTCGTTTTCCTGAAAATATTTCAATAAATCCAAAGATTTTTGAAACACCTCCACCGGCGCAGGCAGCATAAACTCGCCGAACACGGCACTGCCCCACGCCCACAACGCCACCACCACCATTGCCACGCCTAGACCGGCAAAGCCGCTCCAAAGGTAGTCGATGATGTAAAACAGCGCAGGCTGCGGTTTACGGATTTTGTCGGTTTTAATCATGGTTTGTTTTTTTGGTAGTTATGTTTTGGAGAGAATAGGCCGTCTGAAAAATAGAAGATTGAATATTTTCAACTATTCTAAACTTTCAGACGACCTCTTTCCTTTTAAGCCAAGAAAAACCCGTTATCCGGCAGCTTGCCGCCCAAAAGTTTCGGGTTGAACTGCATCAGGATTTCGTAAAACTTCAAAATCTCGTTCTTCACTTCGCTGCCTTTGGTTACCGTCAGCCGCGCGCCGTCCAAGCCCATGACTAGGGGCGGGTTCGGGGGCGGGGAGGTAGTTTTTGCCGATTTTCGCCGCGCTTTGGCGGTTGGCCAGTATCCAGTTGAGCGCGTTTTTCAAATCCTGATGGAAGATGTCGAACTGCGCTTTGTGCGCGTGGAAATATTCTTCGTTGGCGATGATGCCCGCCATCGGAATCAGCGGTTTGGTGTCAAATGCCTGTCCCCATGCTTTTACCAAATCAAAACCGCGCATGACGTTTACGCCCATGGTTTTGCCTTTAAGCAGGCTGGCGGTTGCCATCGGTTCGGGCAGAATGGCGGCGTGGTAGTCCTTGCTCAAAAACAGTCCGACTGCTTCTGGCGGCGTGGCAGTGTAAGTGATGCCGACTTTGTGCGCGTCGATTTTCAGTTTTTTCAACAAGGCTTGCAGCACGATGTCGGGCATGTCGTTTTTAAACGGCACAAGGATTTTTTTGCCGACCAAATCCTGTGGCGAGGTAATCGCGCCGCCTTTGCACATCAGCTGCGTGATGCCGTTGGTTAAAATATTGACCATGCCGACTTTCTGCCCTTGGTTGCGCAGGTTTACGCCAACATTGCTCGGGCTCATCATCACTTTAAATTGTCCGCTCGCCACGCCTGCGCGCAGTTGGTCGGGCGAACGCCAGATTTTCAGCGATACATCCGCCTGCTTCGCCAGCTTGCCTTGTAACGCCGCTACGGCAATGGTGACGCTGGGCATTGCCGGCGCGCCGTACACGGTAAATTGTTCTTTACCGGCTGCCAACAATGAAGGCGAAACGCCTGCGGCTGCCAGCGCGGCGGTCATTTTTAAGAAATCGCGTCTTTTCAGTTCCATTTTTTATCTCCTAATTCTTAATAAGCCAATGCAGGCATTCTTTCAGACGGCCTGATTTTAAAAAGCCGCATGCAAACTCAACCAATATGTCCTGCCCGGTGCATACACCACACTGGGCGACAGGGCGAGGACGTGGTCGCCGCTGATGTATTCGGCGTATTTTTTGTTGAACACGTTGTTCACGCCCAAGCGTAAGCCGTATTTGTCTTTGAAGTTTACGCCTGCGTACACGTCGGCAACGGTAAAGCCTTTGGCGGCTTCGCGTTTGTCTATGCCCAAACCGCTTGCCGCGTCAAAATCGCCGCGCGTTTGTTTGGCAACAAAGCGTGTGGCGGCGCCGATGTTGTAGCTGCCGTGGGCAAAGTAATTTTGTAGTCGGCTTGGACGGCGGCTTCAAACGGACGGATTTGATAGAGCGGCCTGCCGTCGGTTTCATTGTGTCCGTAGTTGTAGGCGGCTTTGATGCCTGCCGCCCAATGCGGATTGAAGTTGTAACGCGCGTAGGCCTGCGCGGTGAATAGGCGTGCATCGACATTGCGTGTGATGATGCCGCCGCCGTTGGATGAAATACCGCTTTGTCCGCGTGCGCGGTCAAAAATAATCAGGTCTTTGACTTTGTCCGCCACAAGTGTGCCGCCCACGTTCCAGCCTGCGCCTGCTAACGAGTTCATGTAGCCGTTGTAGTAGTCGTTACGGCTGTCGGCGGTGAGCTTGATGCGGTTGTGTTTTTCGGTTTTCAGCAGGGGATTGCCTGCGATGGCGGCGGCTGGGTTTTGGTTCATCAGCATGCCGTTCATGCGGTTTTGCACGATGGCGGCAAGCGAGTTGAAGCGTTCGGTGTTGTCGCCGATGCGTTCCAAATGTGCGAAGGAAACGCTGTATTTTTGCGTTTCAGACGGCGTGAAATCGTATTTGAGTTCGCCCGACAAAGCATGGTGGCGAACTTTGCCGTTGAAGTTGTAGCCGTAATGGGTTTTCCAGATTTGTTGCGATGAAGCGAAGGCAAGGTTTCGGTTCATCGGATGGGCAGGCTGCGCCGTATTTTTGCGTACGTCCGCTTCGTTGATTTCGTAGCTTAAGCCCAAGCCCAGTTTGTGTTGGTCGTCAAACTTGTAAGACAGGGTATCGGCGATGCGCCAGCGGTCGAGGTGCACATCGGCGAAACGGTAGCCGTTGAGGAAGTCGCGCATGGCGGTGTGGACGTTGCGCTCGCCGTTTTGGCTGTCGTTGCGGTAGCTGACGGCGGCGTTGTTGTGGAATTTGCCGAAGTCCGCGTCGTATTTGAGCGAGAAGTCGTACACTTTGCGGTCAAGCTCTACAAACATTTGTTGCGGCGTATTGTTTGGGCGCAGGGAGTAATTGTCGGCGTGGCGTTTGAGTTTGATGACGCCTGCTTCCGCGCTGACCGTATTGCTCAAATCGGCATTGCCCCAACGCGCGTTGAGTTTGGCGATGTGGCGTTCGGTATCCAATGCGTCGTTGACGAACTGCGGTTGGCGGTCATCGTTGATGTCGTCGTGTAGGTAGGTAAGGCGGTATTCCTGGTTTTCAGACGGCACGAAACCGAGTACCAAAGCTTGATTGAAACGGCTGTATTTCCAATCGGTCTGATTGCCGTCGCCGTCTTTGTAGCCGTTGGCCTTGGTGTGATTGAGGTTGGCTACGCCGTACACCTTTGCCCCACGCGCTTGCGCGGTAATGGAATTGTAAAAACTTTTGCCGTAAAAACCACTGTTTGCTTTCAATGGACGGAAGGCTTGGTCTATGTTTTCGGTAACAAAGTAATGATCGCTGCGGTCGGTGCGGTCGAATTGGTTTTCGGGGAAATGGCCTTGTGCGGCGGTCGGTGCAATCGGTTTGGGAGGGGAAAAGGTTTTGACAGGCTGGATTTCATCAGGGTCTGCCAAGGTTTCGGCAAAGCCATTTGCGGCGGCAAAACTGCTCATTAACAGGTAAACCAAATGTTTTCGTTTCATCTTCATCTCCTGATAATCATTTTTATTCATTATGCTCTTGGAGAGAAACAAAGTAAAGAAACGATAAGGTATTTATTGTCGATAAACACCTAGCGCAAAATACAAATCGACAAGGAGGAGAATTTTTAGAAAAGGGGAGCGGCGGCGCAGGTTGTATTTAATTCTGCAATCGAGTTTTATCTTCTATTAATATTTCAGGGTAATAAAGCAAAAGGCCGTCTGAAAACCTCTCTCTTTTCAGACGGCCTTTTGCTGGGTATAATAAATTTACGAATCATTATTATTTCTGTTTAAATGTAGGAGAAACGCATGAGTACCCGTACCGAACACGACACCATGGGCAATGTCGAAGTCCCGTCCGAAGCCTATTGGGGCGCGCAGACCCAGCGCAGCCGCAACAATTTCAAAATCGGCGGCGAAACCCTGCCGCAGCCGTTGATTTATGCTTTGGCTCTGGTGAAAAAAGCCGCCGCCGCCACCAATGTTTCCCTCGGCAGGATTAAGCCCGAACAGGCGGATTTGATTACACAGGCGGCGGACGACGTGTTGAACGGCAAGCTCGACGGGCAGTTCCCATTGGTAGTGTGGCAGACCGGTTCCGGTACGCAGTCCAATATGAACATGAACGAAGTGCTGGCGAACCGTGCCAACGAAATCGCCGGTACGGGTTTGGCGGCGTATCAGCCCGTCCATCCCAACGACCATGTGAACCACGCGCAATCGACTAATGATGCGTTCCCAACAGCCATCCACGTTGCCGCCGCGATTGAAATCAACCGCCACCTTATTCCTGCGGTAAAAGCCCTGCGCGATACATTGGACAAAAAAGCCAAAGAATTCGCCCCCATCGTCAAAATCGGCCGCACCCATTTGCAGGACGCGACGCCGCTGACTTTGGGACAAGAGTTTTCCGGCTACGTTTCCCAGCTCGACCACGGCTTAGGCCGTCTGAACGATGCGCTCAAAGGTTTGTACGAACTCGCTTTGGGCGGCACGGCGGTCGGCACGGGTCTGAACAGCCATCCCGAATACGCCGAAAAAGCCGCCGCCAAACTCGCCGAATTGTCCGGCCTGCCGTTTGTCAGCGCGCCGAACAAATTTGAAGCCTTGGGCGGACGCGATGCCGCCGTTGCTGCTTCGGGCGCACTGAAAACGCTGGCGGCAAGCCTGAACAAAATCACCAACGACATCCGCTGGCTGGCAAGCGGCCCGCGCTGCGGTTTGGGCGAAATTAAAATCCCCGAAAACGAGCCGGGTTCGTCCATCATGCCGGGCAAAGTCAACCCGACCCAATGCGAAGCGATGACCATGGTGTGCTGCCAAGTGTTCGGCAACGACGTTACCATCGGCATGGCGGGCGCGTCGGGCAACTTCGAGCTGAACGTCTATATGCCCGTTATCGCTTACAACCTCTTGCAATCCATCCGCCTGTTGGGCGATGCGTGCAACAGCTTCAACGAAAACTGCGCCGTCGGCATCGAACCCGTACCGGAAAAAATCGACTATTTCCTGCACCATTCCCTGATGCTGGTTACTGCGTTAAACCGCAAAATCGGTTACGAAAACGCCGCGAAAGTCGCCAAAACCGCCTACAAAAACGACAAATCGTTGCGCGAAACCGCCATCGAATTAGGCTTGTTGACAGGCGAAGAGTTTGACGAATTGGTTGTTCCTGCCGATATGGTTCATCCGCGTTAAGCTTTAATAATGAAACATGCCGTCTGAAAATGCGTTCAGACGGCATGTTTTTATGCTGCGCTTGTTTTTTGTTCGAATAGGGCAAAAATCATTGACACTAAATTGAAGAGCAATAGGAAAGTTACCGACCTTAAAAATGTACGCCAGGCGTAATGCCACGCTTCCGTTCTGTCTGCTTGGGGTAGGAGCGATGCAGAATAGCGGTTGTGTAGGGTTTTTGCAGTGTCATTGTTTTCCAAATAGTCCAACGAAAGTACCAATAATTTGCCCGTGTCCTTGTGTTGTAAGAATTTGGCATGTTCAACCCAGATGCCCGGCTTGGCGTGTTCGCATAAAGATTCAATGCCGACGCAAGAGGCTAAGCTGTTTTGGTTGTTTTGCAAAATCGACAGCTCGTTTTTTTCAGCCTGCATGGTGGCGGCGGAGGTTTGATGAAGGTATGCGCTCATGCCGTTGCGCTCTATTGCTTGGAAATCATGGAGCTGGCTGAATCCGCCATTTTCCCAGGCGACGAATAAGGCATAGCAGCCGCTGAATAGGCAGATCATAGCCAATTTTAAGACAATGTTTTTCATCCTCGCTCCTTTTTTTGAAGACGGCGGCAAAGTCAGGAGGCGTGTTTTCTCGTTTGAAGGTAAGTTTAGGTTTTATCTGTTTTTGTTGTGAGGTTGAGTGTAACACAGGTAATTAAAAGGCCGTCTGAAAATTTTCAGACGGCCTTTTATTATGTGTTTAGATGGGTTTAAGCCAACAATTCACGCCAGCGTTTCACTTGGAAACGGACTTGTTCAGGCGCAGTGCCGCCCAAGTGGTTGCGCGCGTTTAAGCTGCCTTCGGGTGTCAGCACGCTATAAACGTCGTCAGCAATCAAACCGCTGAAACCTTGCAAGACGTCAAGCGGCAATTCGCTCAAATCAACACCTGCTTCATCGGCATGGCGCACGGCTTGGGCAACGACTTCGTGGCTGTCGCGGAAAGGCATGCCTTTTTCACCAAGTAATCCGCCAAGTCGGTAGCCGTTGCAAAACCCTGCATGACGGCGGCACGCATATTGTCGGGTTTGACGGTCACGCCGCGCATCATGTCGGCGTAAATGCGCAGGGTGTCGATAAGCGTGTCGGCAGTGTCAAACAGTGGCTCTTTGTCTTCCTGATTGTCTTTGTTGTATGCCAAAGGTTGCGATTTCATCAGGGTAACCAGGCCGATCAGGTGGCCAATCACGCGACCGGATTTGCCGCGCACGAGTTCGGGTACGTCGGGATTTTTCTTTTGCGGCATGATGGAAGAGCCGGTGCAGAAGCGGTCGGCAATGTCGATAAAGCCGAAACGCGGGCTCATCCACAAAATCAATTCTTCGGAAAGGCGGCTCAGGTGAACCATAATCAGAGAGGCGGCAGCCGTGAACTCAATGGCAAAATCGCGGTCAGATACGGCATCGAGCGAGTTTTGGCAGATTTGTTCAAAGCCCAACAGCTCTGCGGTAATTTCGCGTTGAATCGGGTAGGTGGTACCGGCAAGGGCTGCGGCGCCGAGCGGCATACGGTTGACGCGTTTGCGGCAGTCGGCCATGCGCTCGAAATCGCGGCCGAGCATTTCAACATAGGCGAGCATGTGATGCCCGAAGCTGACCGGCTGGGCAACTTGCAGGTGGGTAAAGCCTGGCATAACGGTTTCGGCGTTTTGTTCCGCCAAATCAACCAAGGCCGTCTGAAGGTTTTGAATCAGGCTTTGAATAACGGTAATTTGATCGCGCAGCCACAGGCGGATGTCGGTAGCGACTTGGTCGTTGCGGCTGCGGCCGGTGTGCAGGCGTTTGCCGGCGTCGCCGATTTTGTCGGTGAGGCGGCGTTCGATGTTCATGTGGACATCTTCCAAATCCAGCGACCAGGAAATAGTTCCTTCCTTGATTTCTGCTATAATCTCGGCCATGCCCTGACGGATGGCGGAGAGGTCGTCTTCGCTCAAAACGCCCGACTGTGTCAGCATTTGCGCGTGTGCCAGCGAGCCTTGGATGTCCCATTCTGCCAGCCGTTTGTCAAAATCAATCGAGCCGGTATATTTTTTGACCAGCTCGGAAACAGGTTCGTTAAAACGGCCTGACCAGGTTTTGTCCTTGCTCATATCAGCATCCTTAAAATATAAATAAAAAAACAGGGTCTACGTCTTCAATATAGCAGACCCGTCTATACATTATGAAAGAAAACGGTTGAAATCATGTCTATTATACGTCAAATAAACCAGAATTTCGCAGTGCCGGATTTGCGCAATTCCGCAACTTTGGTGCGCCTGCTTATTGTTTTATTAATCAGTTTGTTTATCTTTCCGTTGATGACGGTATCGGGCGTGCCTTATCCGGAACAGATTTTCCAACATTTTTCATGGGCTTGCCCCGTTATCCTCTTAATTTTACTCAAGGTCTATTTTTTACAGGCATTTGCGCCGTCCCTGCTTCGCTCGCAGTACAGCGTCGTGATTTCCTACGTCTCCAACCTGCTGATTTTTTTGTTTGTCGATGTAGTGATTTTGAAGACGGAGATGTGGCCGCTGATTCAACACTTCTTTTTGCTGACCTTTTTTTGTTTCAGTTTCATGTACATCGAAGCCGCCCGCCGCAACAGCCTTGCGCCTTCCATTTCCGAAGCCAGGCTGAGCGCGTTGACGGCGCGTATCCGTCCGCATTTCTTGTTTAACAGCCTAAATGCCGCCATCAGCTTAATCCGTCTGCGCCCGTATGATGCGGAAACTTTGCTGGAAAATCTGGCCAACCTGTTCCGCGCACAGTTGCGCGACGGCAGTCAAAACAGTACCTTGGGGCAGGAAATCGAATGGGCGCAGGAATATATTGCCATCGAGCAAATCCGCATGGGGCATATGCGCGTACAGGTTATGTGGCAACACCATGCGCCCGACGATGCGGAAACGCCGCATCTGCTGCTGCAGCCGCTTTTGGAAAATGCCGTATTCCATGGTGTCGAATCCACCCACCGCCCAGGAATAATTACGGTATTAACAAAATTGGAAAAATCATCTATTTTTTTATCAGTATCGAGAATCCGTGCGGAACGGAACCTAATGAAAATACCAAGCCGCATAAAGGCAATTCTATGGCCTTACGCAACCTGAAAGAGCGCCTGACTTTGATGTATGACACCGATGCAAAAATCAGAAGCATCCAATCAGACGGCCTGTTTCGCGTTGAAATCATCTTGCCGTACCGTAAAAAATCAGCCGAAGTTTCCCGTTTGTTTGGCTAAAACGCGTAGAAGAGGGCGGCTTGAGATAAATTGGACTATTAACACATTAAATAAAATAGTTTAAATTTATTACATTCAGTAACATAACTGTTCCCATTTTTTGAAAACTGGTCTATGATGCTTAAAAGGATTGTTTACAATCTTTAACTGCAAATCATTTGCAACTGCCCAGAAGAAAAAACAGAAAAAGGAACAAAGAGATGTTAGAAGCCTATCGTAAAGCCGCCGCCGAGCGCGCTGCCCTTGGTATTCCCGCCCTTCCTCTGACTGCTCAGCAAACTGCTGATTTGGTTGAGCTGCTGAAAAATCCACCTGCCGGCGAAGGTGAATTCTTGGTTGAGCTGTTGGCTCACCGCGTACCGCCCGGTGTGGACGATGCCGCCAAAGTTAAAGCCTCATTTTTGGCAGCCGTTGCCGAAGGTAGCGCATCCAGTCCGCTGATTTCCCCTGAGTATGCTACCGAGCTGTTGGGTACTATGCTTGGCGGTTATAACATTCATGCACTCATCGAACTATTGGACAACGAGAAACTTGCGCCTATCGCTGCAAATGGTCTGAAACACACTCTGTTGATGTTTGACTCTTTCCACGATGTTCAAGAAAAAGCCGAAAAAGGCAATAAATACGCGCAAGAAGTATTGCAATCTTGGGCTGATGCCGAATGGTTCACTTCTCGCGCAAAAGTTCCAGAAAAAATCACTGTTACCGTCTTCAAAGTCGACGGCGAAACCAATACAGACGACCTCTCTCTCCCGCGCCCGACGCATGGAGCCGCCCCGATATTCCGCTGCACGCGCTGGCGATGCTGAAAAACCCGCGCGACGGCATCACGCCTGACAAACCGGGTGAAGTCGGTCCGATTAAATTGTTGGAAGAACTCAAAGCTAAAGGTCATCCCGTTGCTTACGTTGGCGACGTGGTCGGTACCGGTTCTTCACGCAAATCCGCGACCAACTCCGTCATTTGGCATACCGGCGAAGACATCCCATTCGTACCGAACAAACGTTTCGGCGGCGTATGCCTGGGTGGCAAAATTGCTCCTATTTTCTTCAATACTCAAGAAGACTCCGGCGCATTGCCGATTGAAGTCGATGTATCTGCTCTGAAAATGGGCGATGTCGTCGATATCCTGCCTTATGAAGGCAAAATCGTGAAAAACGGCGAAACCGTTGCCGAATTCAGCCTGAAATCACAAGTATTGCTGGATGAAGTGCAAGCTGGTGGCCGTATCAACCTGATTATCGGTCGCGGCCTGACTGCCAAAGCACGCGAAGCATTGAAACTGCCTGCTTCTACCGAGTTCCGTCTGCCTCAAGCGCCTGCCGAAAGCAAAGCCGGTTTCACCTTGGCTCAAAAAATGGTTGGCCGTGCCTGCGGTCTGCCGGAAGGCAAAGGCGTGCGTCCGGGTACTTATTGCGAACCGCGCATGACGACTGTCGGCTCGCAAGACACTACCGGCCCGATGACCCGCGACGAGTTGAAAGACTTGGCTTGTTTGGGCTTCTCCGCCGATATGGTGATGCAGTCTTTCTGTCACACCGCTGCTTATCCGAAACCTGTCGATGTCAGAACCCATAAAGAACTGCCCGCCTTTATTTCCACCCGCGGCGGCGTGGCTCTGCGCCCGGGCGACGGCGTGATCCACTCATGGCTCAACCGCCTGCTGCTGCCTGATACCGTCGGTACCGGCGGCGACAGCCACACCCGTTTCCCTATCGGTATTTCCTTCCCTGCCGGTTCCGGCTTGGTTGCTTTCGCAGCAGCAACCGGCGTGATGCCGCTCGATATGCCTGAGTCCGTATTGGTACGTTTCAGCGGCAAGCTGCAACCGGGCGTAACCCTGCGCGATTTGGTAAACGCCATTCCGCTTTACGCGATTAAACAAGGCTTGCTGACCGTCGCCAAAGCCGGTAAGAAACATCTTCTCCGGCCGCATCCTCGAAATCGAAGGCCTGCCTGATTTGAAAGTAGAACAAGCTTTTGAATTGACCGATGCGTCTGCCGAACGCTCCGCTGCCGGCTGTACCGTGAAGCTCAACAAAGAGCCGATTATCGAGTACATGAAATCCAACGTCGTGTTGATGAAAAACATGATTGCCGACGGCTATCAAGACCCACGCACTTTGGAACGCCGCATCAAAGCCATGGAAAAATGGTTGGCAAATCCTGAGCTGCTCGAAGCGGATAAAGATGCCGAATACGCTGCCGTGATTGAAATCAACATGGACGACATCAAAGAGCCGATTATCGCCTGCCCGAACGACCCGGATGACGTGTGCTTCATGTCCGAACGTTCCGGCACCAAAATCGACGAAGTGTTCATTGGTTCTTGTATGACCAACATCGGCCACTTCCGCGCCGCTTCCAAACTCTTGGAAGGTAAGTCCGACATCCCCGTCCGCCTGTGGATGGCGCCGCCGACCAAAATGGACGCGAAAGAGTTGTCCGACGAAGGCCACTACGGCGTACTCGGCCGTGCAGGCGCGCGTATGGAAATGCCGGGCTGTTCGCTGTGTATGGGTAACCAAGCCCAAGTACACGAAGGCGCGACCGTCATGTCCACTTCCACCCGCAACTTCCCGAACCGCTGGGTAAAAACACCTTCGTTTACCTCGGCTCGGCTGAGTTGGCGGCAATCTGCTCCAAACTGGGTAAAATCCCGACCGTTGAAGAATACCAAGCCAACATCGGCATCATCAACGAACAGGGCGACCAAATCTACCGCTACATGAACTTCAACGAAATCGACAGCTACAACGAAGTAGCCGAGACCGTGAATGTTTAATGTAACAAGGTAAACCGATTTTCAGACGGCCTTAAATAACCAAGGCCGTCTGAAACGGAAAAATAAAGGACGTGTTTATCACGTCCTTTTTATTTTAGGTTTAATAAAAGGCCGTCTGAAAGATATATTTCAGACGGCCTTCTAGTACAAAACAGCGTGGTTTATTTTACGCCAAAACCAGGTTGGAGTAGGGCGCAAGGCTGACGCTCGTGACGGCTGCGGCGTGTTCTGCCGGCAATTTTGCCGCAGGCAATACCCGGGTCATTTTTATCTTCTGTTTTTTTCGAGTTTTTGTCCGACTTGCTCGCATATTCGCTGCGTTTGTTTCTGTCATCGCGGCGGGAGCGGCTGTCGTTGTGTTGATTCTGGTGTGTTTCAGCTTCATCTTGGTTGCCGTTGCCCCACCAATGTGGCTCGAAGCCTTCGATGCGTTCTACTTTCAAATCGCTGCCGGTCAGCTCTTTAATGGTTTCAAACATTTTTTGTTCGGTTTTATCCATCAAGGAAATGGCAACGCCATCGGCACCGGCTCGGCCGGTACGTCCGATGCGGTGGACGTAGTCTTCGGGTTGGGTCGGCAACTCGTAGTTGATGACGAAAGGCAACTCGGCAATATCCAGGCCGCGCGCTGCAACGTCGGTGGCAACCAAAACGCGTAATGTACCTTCTTTAAAGGCATTGAGGGTTTCCAGTCGGCTTTGTTGGGATTTGTCGCCGTGGATGGATTGCGCGGCGATATTGCGGCGGACGAGGTCGCGGGTAATTTGATCGACGCTTTGTTTGGTTTTGCAGAAAACAATAACTTGATTCATATGCAAATCAACAATCAGGCGTTCGAGCAGATTGCGCTTTTTAAGTGCATCAACGGCAATGATGTGTTGCTCGACATTGGCGTTGGTGGTGTTTTGCGCGGCCACCTCGACCATTTCAGGCGTGTGCATAAAATCTTGTGCAAGCTTGCGGATAGGCGGTGAGAAAGTGGCGGAAAAAAGCAGGGTTTGTCGCTGTTTGGGCAACATCTGCATGATTTTGCGGATGTCGTCGATAAAACCCATATCCAGCATACGGTCGGCTTCGTCGAGTACGACGATTTCGACTTTGTTTAAATTGATGTTTTTTTGTTTGACGTGGTCGAGCAGTCGGCCAACTGTGGCAACAACGATTTCGCAACCGGCGCGCAAGTCGGCAGTTTGTTTGTCCATATTGACGCCGCCGAAGAGGACGGTATGGCGCAAAGGGAGGTTTTTAATGTATGCCTGTACGTTTGGTCGATTTGATCGGCCAGTTCGCGGGTAGGGGTCAATACCAGCATGCGGACGGGGTGCATGGCAGGGGAGGTGCTGGATGTAGCATAGCGTTTCAGGCGTTCGAGGCTGGGCAGCATAAAGGCGGCGGTTTTGCCTGTGCCGGTTTGGGCGGCGGCTAAAAGGTCGTGTCCGGCCAACGCCTTAGGAATGGCTGCGGCTTGGATAGGCGTCGGGTTTTCATAACCCTGATCGGTCAGGGCAGAGACCAATTCGCTGCCTAAACCGAGTGAAGAGAAAGGATTCATGATAGCGGCTTTCTGTTCAGACGGCCTTTTGCATAAATAAGGCCGTCTGAAAAAATCTGATTCTGAAATGGACAAACCGCAGTATGGTGTCGATTCTGCGGTTTGAAAAAAATGGGGTACGGAAAATCCGTCAAGTAGTCCATTATGCCATAAAACGAAGGACTCCCCAAATGATGGCTACAGCTTTGATTGGCCTGATTTTGATATTTTTACAGTCTAAGAGAAGAAAAATAAATTGATCGGCAAGGTTTTGAGTTTATTGAGGATTAAGCATTTGTCTTAACGTCAATAGGATTAATTTATCAAAAACTTACAGGCTAAAATGAAACTAAATTGGAATTGGGTACTCAATATTGAGGTGCAGGGCTGGTTGACAGCCTGTATCTCCCGTTTAACGGTAAACCATAAAATTAAAATTTAGGAATATACAATTATGAAAACTTTATTGATCGCTCTTGCAACCGGTAGCCTGATGTTGGCAGCTTGTTCTTCTTCCAAACCTGCTGAAGAAGCGGCAGCGCCACGCGTCACTGTTGAAGAAGCAATGACCCAATGCCAACAGGCATCTGGTGAAAATGCTGACCGCGCTGTGTTTGATGCCTGCATGAAAGACAAAGGCTATCAACGTACCGCTGAATCAGCTGCTTCCGAGCCCGCTGCGTCTGAGACGGTAGCAGCACCTGAAGCTGTTGCTCCTGAAGCTGCTGCATCCGAGCCTGCTGCTAAAGCCGCTCCTGCTAAAGCCGCTCCTGCAAAAAAAGCTGCTAAAAAGTGAAAAAATAAGCTTCATAAAATTCAAGGCAGTCTCACTCATCAATACTCCGGATGAAAGCAGGCTGTAGAGCAACTTGAAGACAAAGGCCGTCTGAATATGTTTCAGACGGCCTTTGTTTCGTATATGGAATTGTTCGGTAACATGGTTTAATTCAAAAAAAGACGTGTACAGTTACACGTCTTTTTCAAAGAATCAGTTTTACTGTTTGTATTCGCTGCCGTCTTTGCGGAAAAGTTTTGGCTGTTCGCCTTTTTCCACGACCTCTTTATTGATGACGACTTTGGCGACGTCTTTCAAATCAGGCAGGGCATACATGGTGTCCAAGAGGCAGCGTTCGACGATAGAGCGCAGGCCGCGCGCACCGGTTTTGCGTTCCATTGCCAGTTTGGCGATGCTGCGCAAGGCGTCTTCTTCAAACTCAAGGCCGACATTTTCCATCTCAAACAAGGTTTGATATTGTTTGACCAAGGCGTTTTTTGGTTCGGTCAAAATGTTGACCAAAGCATCTTCGTCCAATTCTGCCAATGTGGCGATCACGGGCAGACGGCCGATAAGCTCGGGAATCAAACCGAATTTAATCAAGTCTTCAGGCTCAACTGTTTCAAACAGGGCTGAAATATCGGCGTTTTCATCTTTGCTGTGTACCGCCGCACCAAAGCCGATGCCGCCTTTTTCAGTGCGTTGGCGGATGACTTTTTCCAAGCCGGCAAATGCGCCGCCGCAGATAAAGAGGATGTTGGTGGTATCAACGTTGATGAATTCTTGGTTCGGATGTTTGCGGCCGCCTTGAGGAGGAACGCTGGCCACTGTACCTTCAATCAGTTTCAGCAAGGCTTGTTGCACACCTTCGCCGGATACGTCGCGCGTGATGGACGGATTGTCACTTTTTCGTGAAATTTTATCGATTTCATCGATATAAACGATGCCGCGTTGGGCTTTTTCAACGTCAAAATCACATTTGCCCAAAAGTTTGGTGATGATTTGTTCAACGTCTTCACCGACATAACCGGCTTCGGTCAAAGTTGTGGCATCCGCCATGACAAAAGGTACATCCAGTTTGCGCGCCAAAGATTGCGCCAACAGGGTTTTACCTGAGCCGGTAGGGCCGATGAGCAGGATGTTAGACTTGGACAATTCAACTTTGCCCTCTGCTTTCGGGTGGCGCAGGCGTTTGTAGTGGTTGTAAACCGATACTGCTAACGCTTTTTTTGCGTGTTCCTGACCGATAACGTGATCGTTGAGGTTGGCAACGATTTCGGCAGGGGTAGGCAGTTTTTTCTCGGCGTTTTCTTCTTTTGCTTTGGCAAATTCGTTTTCAATCTCGCTGGACTCGTTGTCTTGCAGCATCAGACCGCAAGTTTCCACGCATTCGTTGCAGATGAAGGCGTGTTCGCCTTCAATCAGATTTTTAACGTCGTTTTTCAGACTTCCCGCAGAATGAACAGGTGCGTTTTTTTCTTCAGACATAATAATTTCTTCGTATGGTTGTATGGAGGCTGTGTTGTAAAGGGGAAACAGATATTTCGGGCGTATTGCCGGATTGAGGGAATGCCTCTGACAAAGGTGCCTAAGTATAATGACTATCTTGTGTTTTTTTCAAATCAGAGCAGGCATTGTGGCGTATCGTCTGAGAAACAGATGAGGGCGTGGGATTTGAATATCTCGCAAACAAACGCAAAGTTTTCTCAACTCGCTTTACAATTGCCGAAAAATTTAACAGAATGTTGAATTAAATGTATTTTTTTGAATTGGCAGATATGAAATTCTATAAAACTTTAGGAATGGTATGGACAGGTGTGGCATTGGCCTTTGCTTCTGCGCCTGCCGTTGCCGATGATATGGATGTATTGGGACAATTTTTGGAGCAAAATTTCCCAGTTCAAAATGACCCGATGGAAGCTTTTGCGTTGAGCCATGCCGACCAAGTCGAAGCTCAAGCCGCTTTGGCAGGTCCTCTGCTGTCTTCGCAATCTGCTTTGATTTTCAATAATAAAACCGGTGAAGTGCTGTATCAGAAAAATCCAGACCGCGTCATGCCGATTGCCTCTATTTCCAAATTGATGAGCGCGATGGTGGTTTTGGATGCGCATTTGGATATGAACGAGCCGATTACGATTACCGAGGCTGAAATCGACCGTCTGAAAGGTACGGGCAGCCGTTTGAGCATCGGCACGACGCTGACTCGCGGCGAGTTGTTGCATTTGAGCCTGATGAGCAGTGAAAACCGTGCCACTCATGCATTGGGCCGTACTTATCCGGGCGGTATGAGCGCGTTTGTTGCAGCCATGAATGCCAAAGCGCAAAGCCTGGGTATGACCAGCAGCCGTTTCTATGAGCCTACCGGTCTGAATTTCCAAAACGTTTCCACTGCACGCGATTTGAACCGTATGGTTGCGGCAGCCAGCAAATATCCGCTGATCCGTAAAAATTCGACTTCAAATTACGGCTCGGTGTTGACGGCAAACGGCCGCCAAAATTACAAAAACTCCAACGCCTTGGTGCGTGAGGGCAGCTGGAATATCGAATTGCAGAAAACCGGCTATATCCGCGAGGCAGGACGTTCTATGGTGGTTAAAGCCAATGTACAGAATCAGCCGATTACCATTGTATTGCTTAATTCTCCATCCTCTACAACACGCGTGAACGATGCGCGTAAGATTGAGTCTTGGATGTTGCAGCGCCGTTCTTAAATGTTACGCTTAAAGGCCGTCTGAAACCGTTCAGACGGCCTTTTGTGTCAAATGTATTAAATTTGGTTACAATGTCGTTACATTAATTTTAAAACACAGAGAGAAAACATGTTGAAAAAATGGAATAAAAAATATTGGGCCGGCATGGGCGTGATTTTGGCGTTGACCGGCTGTACTTCCGTAGCGGATATGGTTGGCTACGATACCGCGACTTTAAATGAAGACGCGGCTAAAAGTTACTCACAAGTCATTCAAAAAGCGCGTGGTCAAAAAGCCTTGGATGTTTCATCGCCAACTGCTCAACGCGTTCAACGCGTGTTTGCACGCCTGCGTCCTCATGCTGAGCGTGCCAACAAAACCGGCGTGCCTTTCAATTGGCAGATGAACGTTATCCGCAGTGATGAAATGAACGCATGGGCGATGCCGGGCGGTAAAATGGCCGTGTACACCGGCATAGTAGAAAAATTGAAGCTGACGGATGCTGAAATTGCCGCTGTTGTCGGCCATGAAATGACCCATGCTTTGTTGGAACACAGTAAAAAGCTTTGGGCGGACAAGTATTGACCGGCTTGGGTGGTTCGATTTTGGCCAGCTCAACCGGCGTGGATGGTGATTTGGTCGGCTTGGGTGCAGATTTGTTGGCAACCAAACCGTTCTCACGCCATCAGGAGAGCGAAGCGGATGCCGGCGGTGTGCGTTTGATGGCTGAAGCAGGATACAACCCTGAGGCTGCGGTAAGCGTGTGGGAAAAAATGAACAAAGTACAGGGCGGCAGCTCATTGTCTATTTTGTCGACCCACCCGACCAATCAGGCGCGTATCAATGCAATCCGCAAAATGTTGCCTGAAGTAATGCCGATTTATCAGAAAAACAAACGTTAATGTGATGCACTTATAATTTTGCCGGTTTGAACAGATGATTCAAACCGGCAAAGTTTTAGGTTTCAGTCTGGCAGTTTGGCAAATTTATCCCAATTTGCCTGAACGTAGGCCGCTGCGGCTTCCAAGTCTTCGTCGGCAACGTCATAATAATCGCCGTCAAGCTCTTCAAAATCGGGAAAAGCTTTGCGGATTTCGTCGAAATCCCTTTGTTCGTCTGCCATTTTTTCAATGGCTTCGCCGTGTTTTTCGTACAGGGCTTTGGCTTTGTCTAGGATTTTCGGTATCGGCTTGATGCGCCAGCGGCGCAGGCTGTCGGCAACCGGGTTGCAGAAGATGTATTCTCCGTATCCTGAAGCGATAAGCTGAACAAAGCCGCCTTCTTGAACTTGGCTGTCGAGGTAGCAAAGGGCTGTCAATGTATGCTGTTCGTCATTGAGGCTAGACATTTCCTCGTCGCCTGTCTGTTCGGTGTGATCCAAATAGGCTGCACTGAGTGTATAAAGAAATGAAGCGGAATCGGAAGTATCGAAATCTTGAAGGCGGAGCAGGGTAGTCATCATCATCAAAGGCCGTCTGAAAAAAGTGATTATATAATGTTTTCAGTCTGAACCTAGCGGCTGTTTTGCTTTACAATATCGGAAGATAAGAAAACATAGTGAGGAACCAAACCATGAGTACACAGTCTGAAAAAAACGTTGTAGTCATCAAACCGCAGGATTTGCCGCTGCATTGCTCCGGCCCTAATCATGAAACATGGAACGGCCATCCGCGCGTGTTCTTGCCGATTCAGTCCAACAGTGAGATTGAATGCCCGTATTGCGGCACTTATTACCGTCTTGATGGCGAGATTCCGCATCACCATTACTAATCTATGCCTATGTTGAACAAAATCATCTGCGCTTTGTGCGTGGGTTTGTGCGCTGCGTGCGGCTCGTATAAGGCCGTGCGCCCTGACGCGCCTTTACCGGTCATTGCACAGGCGCAGACGTATTCTGTCCGTTATCAATCCGCACAAGGTCGGACGATTACTGCAATTTATATCAACAACCACAGCCCGATGATGGTTGAGCTGCGTGAAGGCAATACGGTTGAGAAACTGGTGCAAGTCCGCTTGCGCAGTCAGGGCGTCGAGTACGCCAATCCGAGCTCGCGTTGGCAGATTGGCGATGGGTTTGCCGTACTGATTCGCGGCGGAAAAGAAGTTGTATTTAAAGAGATTGTGGAATAGGGCGGTTTAGCCTTTAGCCAAATATTTGATTAAAGGTTTGGGCAAACCATAATCCGTCAAATGTTCCGATGATACCCAAAGGCCGTCTGAAAGATGTTCAGACGGCCTTTGTTGCGTCTGAAAAGGGGTAATCATCAATAAGCGGTGGGTCAGGCGGTGGGTAAACGTGGTTTGTTCTTCAAGGCCGTCTGAAACAATGCCGAAGCGTTCGGCGTAAGCATACAAATCGTCTAATTTTTCAAAACAGGGTACGCAATACAGACCGCCCCAAATGCCTTTGGCAGGGCGTTTTTCCAGCAATAATGCGCCGTCAGTGTGATGAATAATCAGCCAGTAAAGCGGTAGGGTTTGCACTTCGGGAGCAGTTTTTTTGCGTGGCAGTTCGTCAATGCGGTTTTGTTTTCTTGCTTCGCAGATGTCTGCCATAGGGCATTGATGACACAGAGGTTTTGTCCGTTTGCAGACGGTTGCACCTAAGTCCATCAAGCCTTGCGTGTAGGCAGGCATATCGGCGTTTTCAGACGGCAGTAGGCTTTCGGCAAGTGTCCAGAGCGAGTTTTCAAATTTTTTGTCTTGCGGATTGCCGTCTTGGGCAAAGACACGGCAGAGAACGCGTTTGACGTTGCCGTCCAAGATGGTTTCGCGGCGGTTGAAAGCAAAGGCAGAAATGGCGGCGGCGGTACTTCTGCCTACACCGCAGAGCGTTTCCAAGTCTTTGCGCTCGGATGGAAAGACACCGCCGAATTGTTCGACAACTTGTTGTGCGGCTTTGTGCAGATTGCGTGCGCGGCTGTAATAGCCCAAGCCTGCCCACAAGGATAAAACCTCGTCTTGCGGCGCGGCGGCAAGCGATTGCACGGTTGGGAATTTGGCTAAAAAACGCGGATAGTAGTCCAATACGGTAGCAACCTGCGTTTGTTGGAGCATGATTTCTGAAAGCCAGACGGAATAAGGGTCTTTGACCTGCCAAGGCAAGTCGTGACGGCCATGCTGCCGTTGCCAATCGATGAGTCGTCGCGCGAAGGATGTGGGTGTGTTCATTAATATTTTCTTTTTAATTATTTATTTTTAAAACAGCATGTTACACTATAATATACAAAATAATAATCAGGATTGACTTATCTGGCGGAGGGGTATATAAATATAGTTAACGTGGATTTACGCTGTATTGTTAAAGTTTATTAACCGCTCAAGGAGATTCACATGAAAGCAATGGTTTATCATGGCGCAAACGACATCCGTTTTGAAGAAAAGCCCCGCCCTCAAATTATCGATCCGACCGATGCAGTCGTCAAAATCGTTAAAACCACGATTTGCGGTACTGACTTGGGTATTTGGAAGGGGAAAAACCCTGAAGTTGCCGACGGTCGTATTCTCGGTCATGAGGGCATCGGTATTGTAGAAGAAGTCGGCGATGCTGTAAAAAACATCAAAGTCGGTGATAAAGTCATTATTTCATGTGTCAGCAAATGCTGTACTTGCGACAACTGTAAAATCCAACTTTATTCACACTGCCGCAACGGCGGTTGGATCTTGGGCTATATGATTGACGGTACTCAGGCCGAATACGTCCGTACGCCTTATGCCGACAACAGCTTGGTTCCGCTGCCTGACAACGTCAACGAAGAAGTTGCCCTGCTGTTGAGCGATGCCCTGCCGACCGCCCACGAAATCGGCGTGCAATATGGCGATGTGAAACCCGGCGATACCGTATTCATCGCCGGTGCCGGCCCTGTTGGCATGTCCGCCTTGCTGACCGCCCAACTGTACAGCCCTGCCGCCATCATCGTTTGCGATATGGACGAAAATCGTTTGAAACTGGCGAAAGAATTGGGCGCAACCCATGCCATCAACCCTGCTTCCGGCGATGTGAGCAAGCAAGTTGCCGCTATCGTTGGCGAAGACGGCGTAGATTGCGCCATCGAGGCGGTTGGTATTCCTGCGACTTGGAATATGTGCCAAGATATCGTGAAACCCGGCGGCCATATCGCTGTGGTTGGCGTACATGGTCAATCCGTTGATTTCAAACTGGAAACTGTGGATTAAAAACCTTGCCATCACAACAGGCCTGGTTAACGCGAATACCACCGAAATGCTGATGAAAGCCATTTCCAGCAGCCCAGTGGATTACACCAAAATGATGACCCACCATTTCAAATTCAGCGAATTGGAAAAAGCTTACGATGTATTCAAACACGCTGCTGAAAACCAAGCCATGAAAGTGGTTTTGGAAGCGGATTGATTTGAAAATCGCTTAATATGCTGTTAATTAAAGGCCGTCTGAACATTCAGACGGCCTTTTTGTATGGTTTTATTTTTTCTTCAACCAAACGCCACTTTCGATATGGTGGGTAAATGGGAATTGGTCGAACAGGGCGGTGCGTTCGATGGTATGGGTTTGACAGAGCGTGTCGAGGTTGGCGCGCAGGGTCTCAGGATTACAGGAAATATAGAGGACGTTGTCGAATCGGGCAACCAATTTGAGCGTCTCATCATCGACACCGGCGCGCGGAGGATCAACGAAAATAGTTGAAAAATCATAGTCTTTCAAGTCGATGCCTTGTTCTTGCAGACGGCGGAATTCACGGTTTTGCGTGTAGGCCTCGGTAAACTCTTCCGCAGACAGGCGGGCGATTTTGAGATTGGTAATTTGGTTGGCTTCAATATTCCACTGGGCGGCATTGACGGAAGTTTTGGAAACTTCGGTTGCCAGCACTTGATTGAAATGTTGCGAAAGCGGCAGGGTAAAATTGCCATTGCCGCAATATAGCTCAAGCAGGTCTTTGCCTAAGTTTGCGCGGCATCACACGCCCACGTCAGCATTTTTTGGCACACTTGGGCATTAGGTTGGGTAAAGCTGCCTTCGATTTGACGGTAGCGGAAGGTTTTGCCGTTGACTGTCAATGCTTCGGTTACGAAATCTTGGCTCAATATGATTTTTTGTCCGCGGCTGCGGCCGATGATGTGGATGCCCAAATTGTGCGCCAGCTCTTGCGCGGCTTGTTGCCATGCTTCGTTCAGCTTCTTGTGGTAAATCATGGTAACCAGCATTTCGCCGCTTAAAGTGGATAAAAATTCGACGGCGTACCAGCGGTTTTTCAGCTCGGGATGATTGGATGCGGCTTCAATCAGTTTCGGCATCAAGGCATTGATGGATTCGGATGCGGCAGGAAATTGGTCGCAACGGATCAGGCTTGCCCCGCTTGCCTTTTGCCCGCGCTCAAACATGGCGTAAAACATTTCGCCGCCTTCATGCCAGATGCGGAACTCGGCACGCATTCTGTAATGCTGTTCCGGAGATTCAAAGACTTCGATTTCTGGAAAATCCAGTCCTTGGAAAAGTTGCTGAAGATATTGCTTTTTGTCGGCTAGTTGTTGCTGGTAGGCAGTCATCGGGGCAGTCTTTCAGAAAATAATGGCGAATTATAATATAGTTGGCGTAAAGATACGAAAGGCCGTCTGAAACATCGGTTTCAGACGGCCTTTGATTTCAAAGCATCAGCTCGTCAATCAGCCTTGCATTTGTTTGGCTTGAACGGCAGTCAGGGCGATGGTGAAGACGATGTCTTCAATCAATGCGCCGCGGGACAAGTCGTTAACCGGTTTACGCAAGCCTTGCAGCAATGGGCCTACGCTCAGGACGTTGGCGCTGCGTTGTACGGCTTTGTAAGTACAGTTGCCGGTGTTGAGGCTTGGGAAAATCAGGACGGTTGCCTGACCTGCGACAGCGCTTCCCGGAGCTTTGGATTTGCCGATGGATGGAACGGTGGCCGCATCGTATTGCAGCGGACCGTCGATTTCCAAATCAGGACGTTTCTCTTTTGCCAGTTTGGTGGCTTCGATCACGGCATCGACGTCAGGACCGCTGCCTGAGTTGATGGTAGAGTAGGAAATCATGGCCACTTTCGGATCGATACCGAAAGCTTTGGCGGTATCGGCAGATTGGATGGCGATGTCGGCCAGTTGCTCAGGCGTTGGGTTCGGGTTGACCGCGCAGTCGCCGAATACCAAAACTTGGTTAGGCAGCAACATGAAGAATACGCTGGATACGAGGCTTGCACCCGGAGCGGTTTTAATCAGTTGCAGGGCAGGGCGGATGGTGTTGGCAGTGGTGTGGACTGCGCCGGAAACCAAACCGTCCACGTCGTTTTGAGCCATCATCATGGTGCCCAGTACGACGGTATCTTGCAGCTGTTTGCGGGCATCTTCCGGAGTCAGGCCTTTAGATTTGCGCAATTCGCACATAGGCTCGACGTATTGCTCAACCAAAGAGGCAGGATCGATGATTTCCAAAGAATCAGGCAGGGAGATACCGCGTTCTTTGGCCACGGCTTCAACTTCTTCGCGGGTAGCCAACAGTACGCAACGGGCGATGCCTTTTTCGTGACAGATGGCGGCGGCGGCGACGGTGCGAGGTTCGGCGCCTTCAGGCAGAACGATGCGCATATTGGCTTTGCGGGCAAAATCGATCAGGTTGTAACGGAATTGGGCTGGAGACAGGCGTTTGGCTTCGCGTTTGGCCAAAGCGGAAACGTCTTGCAACTTGTCGCTGGAGCCGAAGAAAGTCAGGCCGGTTTGCTCGGCAACTTGTGCGCCCAAAGCAGCGGCTGCGCCGTCAATGATGAAACCTTCCAATAAGCCCGGGGAGTTGGTGTAGAGCTGTTTGGCGAGGTTTAATTGTTGGGTAACGGCGGCTGCGTCGGTGTTGTCGGATTTCAGCGCCAATACAACGCCTGCGTCCAAAGACAGCGCCAATTCGACGTTTTTGCCTGCCAAGAACAATTTGTCTGCATCAGGAGTGATGCCTTCGATAATGAGGTTATCTGCATTCAATGCGGCAACTTTACCGACAAGTGCGTCAAACCAGTCGTCGCTCTTGCCTTGAGCCAACAGGGCTTCTGTAGTGGAGTCAACGGCTTGGAAACTTGCGCATTCAATGCCGCTGCAAATGCTTTTGCCGCTGCATCGGCGCTCAGGCCGGTAGATACCGGTGCGATCAGGATTTTTGCCATTTTGTGTCCTCTCTTTCGGTGATTGTAGAAGGGTGTTGCTGTTGTGCAGCTGGTGCTGCATTTTATCACTTTGGGATAACATATATACGGTCATATTGACATATGTCATCAGGCCGTCTGAAAAGTATAAACGCAATGGACCAAATCCATCAATCCCCCATTGCCGCCAAAAGCTCGGCTTGATGCTCGGCAATCAGGGCGTTGGTGATTTCTTCCAAATCTCCGTCCATTACAAAATCCAGTTTGTGCAGGGTAAGGTTGATGCGGTGGTCGGTCACGCGGCCTTGTGGGTAGTTGTAGGTGCGGATGCGCTCGCTGCGGTCGCCGCTGCCGATGAGGGATTTGCGTTCGGCGGCCTCTTTGGCTTGGGCTTCGCGTTTTTGCGCGTCGTTTAAGCGGGCGGCGAGGACTTTCATCGCCTGCGCCTTGTTGGCGTGTTGGCTGCGGCCGTCTTGGCATTCGACCACCATACCGGTGGGCAGGTGGGTGATGCGGACGGCGGAGTCGGTTTTGTTGATATGCTGACCGCCCGCGCCGGATGCGCGGAAGGTGTCGATGCGCAGGTCGGCCGGGTTCAACTCGATGTCTTCCAGTTCGTCCGCTTCGGGCATGACGGCGACGGTGCAGGCTGAGGTGTGGATACGGCCTTGGCTTTCGGTGGCGGGGACACGCTGTACGCGGTGGCCGCCGGATTCAAATTTCAGACGGCTGTACGCGCCTAAGCCGATAATGCGGGCGATGACTTCTTTATAGCCGCCCAACTCGCTTTCGTTGGCGGAAACGATTTCGACCTGCCAGCGGTTGCGCTCGGCGTAGCGGCTGTACATGCGCAGCAAGTCGCCTGCAAACAGCGCGGCTTCGTCGCCGCCCGTTCCGGCGCGCACTTCGATGAAGATGTTTTTGTCGTCGTCGGCATCTTTGGGCAGCAGCAGTTTTTGCAATTCGGTATCGAGCGTGTCGATTTTGGCTTTCGCCGCTTCGATTTCTTCGGCGGCAAAGTCTTTCATTTCGGGGTCGGACAGCATTTCTTCGGCATCCGCTAAGTCGCTTTGCGCCAGCTGATAGTTTTGGAACACTTCGACCACGGGCATCAATTCGGCGTGTTCGCGCGTGAGTTTGCGGTAGTTGTCCATATCGGACGTGGCTTCGGGCTGTCCGAGCAAATGCGTGACTTCTTCCAGTCGGTCGCTGAGTTGTTGTAGTTTTTCTAAGATAGACGGCTTCATAAATTTTCCAAAATACGGATGCCGTCGAGTGGTCTGCAACGGCGAAATAAGGCGTTATTATAATGGGTTTGAATGAAAATTCAAAAAGATATGATGGATTGGAAAGGCCGTCTGAAACCTGTTTTGAAGTTTCAGACGGCCTTTTTTCATATGTGTTTATTTAGGCGCAGCCAAGATGCCTGTTTGGTTCAGCAGGAATAAAACGGTAAAGCCGGTCAAATAAATCAAACCGATAATGGCGAGGAAGTTCATGCCCATGGTCAGTTTGTGGCGTTTGTCGCCTTTGACGAGGCGGTAGTTCAACCAAGCAAACACGGGAGCGGCAACGAAAGCGGTAATCATGGCGAATTTGAGCAGCTCGGCCATTGCGCTGTTGAACCAGAAAATCACGGCCAAGCCTGAACCTGCGACCCAAATATTCCAAGCAAACAATTCGGCATTGCCGGTTTTGTCTTTACCGCGCAGCAGGCGTACCGGTTCGGCAATCGCGCGGGCGTAGCCGTCCACTACGGTAATGGTGGTGCCGTACATACAGGCGAAGGCAATAAATGCCACCAGCGGACGCGACCAGTCGCCGATGGTCACGGCGTACATATTAATCAGCTGGCCGACATATTTGCCGCCCGCCATTTGCACTTCTTCGCCGTTGCCGTATTGGACATATGCACCCAAGGCGAGGAAGACGACTGCCAAAATCGCGCTGGTGATGTAGCCGACGTTGAAGTCGAAAATACCGTCGCGGTAGCTGGAAGGGTTGATGCGTTGTTTTTCGGTAACCCACAAAGAGTTGATGGCGGAAATTTCAATCGGCGCAGGCATCCAGCCCATCAGCGCGATGAGGAAGCCCAAGCCTGCCAATGTCCACGGGGTAGGCTCGATAAAGTCGGGTTTCATCTGCATGCCGCGAGACATGGCCACGGCGGCTGCGGCGACGGTGGCGATGGTCAGGCTGACGATGATGATTTTGGAAACGTTGTCCAATGCTTTATAGCGGCCGCTTGCCAAAATCAGCAGGCAGGAAACCATAATCATGACGGACACCATGCCGGCATCGAAAGTCAGTGACGGGATTGCCATTTTGATGATGGCGGCGGTAACGATGGCGACTGCACCGGCATTAATCGTTGCCGATGCAATACATAAAATCAAATACCCACAAATAAACGCGGCTTTTCTCGGCATAGCCCTCAATCAGGCTTTTGCCCGTATCCAGCGTGTAATGTGCGCTGAAGCGGAAAAACGGGTATTTGAACAGGTTGGTCAGAATAATAATCAGCGCAAGCTGCCAGCCGTAAAGTGCGCCTGCCTGCGTGGAGGCAATCAGGTGCGAACCGCCGACTGCCGCCGAAGCCATCATGATACCCGGGCCCAGAGCATTGATTTTGCTCTTCCAGGTGGAAGCGTGTGTATGTTGTTCAGTCATAATTAGTTTCCGCCTTTTTCAGACGGCCTTATTATCAAAAAAAAGCATATTTTAACGTAAATAAAAAGTTTGCCCAATAATATGCGTAATACTTTTTATCAATCAAAGGGAAAATACGGTGTTAAAAAGCCGAGATGACGGAGCGAACGATATTTTGTGCCAAAAACATTTTTTCAGACGGCCTTGTATCGCTTTTTATTCATGAACATGGGGTAGGGAGGACTGAGTGTGTCCGTTTGGAAACGGAACGGCTGGGCGAGGCTTTTTGATGCCTTGAGGCCGGTATATTAAAGGGAAGTATGGAGCAGGGAATTCACGTTTTGCTCGGTTGCTTCAGCCAGTTGTGCCAGCGGTACGCCGCGCATTTCGGCGGCAATTTCGGCGATACGGCAGATGTTGGCTGGTGTATTGGTTTCGTGGCCGAGCATAAAGGGGCTGTCGGTTTCGAGAACAAAATCCGTGTCATCTAAGGCTTGTAAGGCGGCACGGACTTTTTTGGCATTGGGATTGAGCAGCAGCGAGCCTATGCCGATTTTGAAGCCGAGTTTCACCAAAATCCGCGCTTCTTCTACGCTGCCGGAGAAAGCGTGGACGATACCGCCTTGCGTGAAACCGGCGGTTTTGACGGCGGCGGCAATGGCGGCGGTGGCTTTCAGATTATGGATGATGACGCGGCGGTTGAGGTGTTGGGCGAGGATAAGTTGGCGGATAAAGACGTCGGTCTGCGTGTCGCGTTGCGCTTGGGTTTGCTCTTTGCCATAAAAATCTAAGCCGATTTCGCCAACCCATGCTTGCGGATGCCGGATTAATTCTTTCTCTAACTCTTGGAATGCCGCTTCATTGAGGCCGTCTGAAAACCACGGATGAATACCCAAAGCGATATGGATGTTTTCAGATGGCCTTTCCAACTGCGCAACTGCCTGCCAATCCTTGGGGGATGTAGCCGGTACAATAAAACGAGCCACGCCGACGGCTTGCGCTTCGGCAAGCACGGCAGACAGCGCGTCGGCAAGTTTAGGATCGGCAAGATGACAGTGTGTGTCGGTGAAAGTCATGTTTAATGGCGGTTACAGCAGATTTAATTGTCGCAATTCTTGTTGCACCTTATCCGCATTCCAGTCATGTGATACGGCAAGGATCATCAGTGCAGTGGCGGTTTCAAGGTTGCATTTGCCGCCGTTGATGATGCCTACCTGACGCAAAGCATTGCCTTGGGCATAGACGGCGGCGGCACAACCTTGCGGTACTTGGCTGATGTTGAGCAGCAATTTGCCTTGTTGCGTAAAGGCTTGGACGGCTCGGACAAACACATCGTTGCTTGGCGCATTGCCGTGGCCGTAGCTTTGCAAAATCAGGGCTTGGGCGGAAAGTTGGGGCAGGCCGTCTGAAAGTTCTTGTGCGGCATAACCGGGAATCAGCGTGCGGACGGAAACTTTGGCTTCAGGATTTGGAAGACGCGGTTTGAGGCCGTCTGAATGTTGGGTCGGTGCGGTATGAATATTGTGCCAACCTTTGTTTTCCTCCCATTCGGCGAGCGTGCCAAAATGCAGGTTGTCAAAACCTGCGGCGGTCTCGGTGCTGACCTTGCTGCTGCCGACGGATGGGAAGAGTTTGCCGTCAAAGGCAATCACCACTTGTTTGAGTTTGAGCGAGAAAGCGGAAACGGCGGTGGCAAGGTTGCGCGACGCATCGCTGTTGGCGGCATCGTAAGGCCATTGCGAGCCGGTCAGGATAACGGGTTTGTCCAAGCCTTGCAGTGAAAGGGCGAAGAGGTTGGCAGTGTATGCCATGGTATCTGTGCCGTGCAGCACCAAAATGCCGTCATAGTCAGGCAGCTTGGCGATAATAAGCTCCAACCAGTCGCGTTGGTTTTGCAGCGTTACTGCGGAAGAATCGATGAGCGGCTGGCAAACGTGCCATTCGAAATCAAGGCCGTCTGAAAAGGGGGCAAGGGCTTTATCGACGAGAGCGGTGTCGGGACGTAGGCCGGCGCTGCTTTGGGTCATGCCGATGGTGCCGCCGGTGTAGAGGACGAAGATTTTTTGTTTCATGGTGTTTCTGATGAATGATTGAGGCCGTCTGAAAGCGGAGAAGTGTTTCAGACGGCCTGGAATGGTTTATTGATTGGCTTGTTTTTTGGCTTTTGCAGCGCGTTTTTCGTGTAATTTTTCACGGAAAAAGGTATGGCGGCGGCGTTTTCTCCACCAAATCCAGCCGACAATGACTGCGCCGATGCCCAGTACGGTAAAGATACCTGATTGTAAGCTGTGCATTTTTTCCATCAGCCAGTCGGTGTTGCGTGCTCCGTATTCGCCCAGATAAATCCAAACCGGAACGGAAATCAGCGCGGCCAAGCCGTCCATCAGGATAAAGCGTAGGTAGGAAACCTTGCGGCTGATGCCGGCGGTCACGAAAACAGCGGTACGCAGGCCGGGCAGGAAGCGGGCGACGAATAAAACCCAGTTGCCGTATTTGTCGAATTTTTCCTGTACTTGGGCATAGCGTTTGGGTGTCATCACGCGCGCAATGGGTTTGAACTTGAGGATTTTCTGCCCCCACACGCGTCCGGCAACAAACATAAATCCGTCACCCGCCAATACGCCGAGCATACCGACGACAACCATCCAATGCGAATTGGTATAACCCAATCCGGAAATCACGCCGCCTGTAACCAGTGTCAAATCTTCAGGAATCGGCACGCCGAAGCCGCAAATAACCAAAACGAAAAACACGGCCGCATAGCCGTATTCAACGAAAAAAGATTCTAAAAATGCAAACATGGCCGCTGTCCCACGATAGATATTGATTGATGACTGGATTAAGTTGGAATTTTACCAAAGATAAGGCCGTCTGAAAGCAATCACAAGCAGATATTGTTTAAATTTGACGGTAGTTTGCAAAAAATCTCGAAATTCGGATGCGGAAAGTTGGGATATGGACGGATTTGGCAGGTACAATAGCCACTGGTTTATCTTTCAAAGCCGAAATGGCGGTCTGTTTTCAGACGGCCTGTTTGGAAAGTTGGTTGTGGAATTAAAGAATCTAAAATTCAAAAGGAATCCATTATGTACACTTGTACTTCCTGCGGCGAAAACCATGAAGAGATGCCCGCAATCGGCTTTATCACTCCAGATCCCTATAATGAGCTAAGCGAGGACGAACGTAGTACCTACCAAGCCGAGTGTAACAGTGATTTCTGTATTATCCGCTATCCTGACCAAACTGACCGCTTTATCCGCACGGTGCTGCATATCCCCATTATCGGACATGAGGAAACGTTGGAATACGGCGTATGGGTATCTGTCAGCGAAAAGAGTTTTAACGATTATAAAAGCCACTTTCATGATAATTCGGAAAACGTTGTTTATTTCGGTATGATATGCAACTGGCTGCCCCCATATGAAACCAACACCTTCGGTCTGCATTGTAATGTTGTTACACAGTCTAATAACCAACGCCCTCTGCTACAACCCCATCAAAGTGGCAAACATCCGCTGATACGTGACTTTTACCAAGGCATAGAATGCGCTGAAGCGCAGGCAAGAATAGATGCGGTATTCGGATCGGATTACTAAGGACAAAAAGTAAACATTCCTCTCTTGAACGAAACCATACTTGATATTTCCTGCCTTTTCCTGCAACTGTTTTGTAAACCTGTCTGCTATTGAGCAAATTGTCCACTTCAGCGGAATGCCTACTGCCTTCGTGTCTGATACGATTACAGGTGAAATGTGGATAGATTTCTGCTACAAGGGCTGGAAGTTCAGTATTCACAACCCATATGGTAAATATTGGTTTTTGCTGAAAACAGCGAATGCCCAAAAGCCATATTGCAATAAATATATGATTCAGGCCGTCTGAAATCCAAAATTTGGTTTTAGACGGCCTCAAATAAGGATCAACATGAAATACAGAGATTTGCGAGAATTTATTGCCGGATTGGAAGCTGATGGCAAACTCAAGCGCATTCAGCATCCGGTGTCGCCGCATTTGGAAATGACCGAAATCGCCGACCGCGTGCTGCGCGCCGAGGGGCCGGCGTTGCTGTTTGAACACCCGGTTAAGCCCGACGGTACGCGTTATGATTATCCCGTGTTGGCGAATCTGTTTGGCACGCCCGAACGCGTGGCGCTGGGCATGGGGGCGGACAGCGTGTCCAAGTTGCGTGAAATCGGTAAAACTTTGGCATATCTGAAAGAACCCGAACCGCCTAAAGGCATTAAAGACGCGTTTTCCAAATTGCCGCTGCTGAAAGATATTTGGAGCATGGCGCCGAACGTGGTAAAAAACGCGCCGTGTCAGGAAATCGTGTGGGAAGGTGAAGACGTTGATTTATATAAACTTCCGATTCAGCATTGCTGGCCGGAAGACGTTGCGCCGCTGGTCACATGGGGTTTGACCGTTACGCGCGGACCAAACAAAAAACGCCAAAATCTCGGCATTTACCGTCAGCAGTTAATCGGCAAAAACAAGCTGATTATGCGCTGGCTGTCGCATCGCGGTGGCGCGTTGGATTATCAGGAATTCCGCAAACTCAATCCCGATACGCCGTATCCCGTCGCCGTCGTGCTCGGCTGCGACCCTGCCACCATTTTGGGCGCGGTAACGCCTGTTCCCGATACCTTGAGCGAATACCAGTTTGCCGGACTGCTGCGCGGTTCGCGGACGGAGCTGGTGAAATGTATCGGCAGCGATTTGCAAGTGCCTGCCCGCGCCGAAATCGTATTGGAAGGCGTGATTCATCCGAACGAAACCGCGCTGGAAGGCCCATACGGCGACCACACGGGCTATTACAACGAGCAGGATCATTTCCCCGTGTTCACGGTCGAACGCATCACCATGCGTGAAAACCCGATTTACCACTCCACCTACACGGGCAAACCGCCCGATGAACCCGCCGTTTTGGGCGTGGCGTTGAACGAAGTGTTTGTGCCGCTTTTGCAAAAGCAGTTCCCCGAAATCACCGATTTCTACCTGCCGCCCGAAGGCTGCTCCTACCGTATGGCGGTGGTCAGCATGAAAAAACAGTACGCCGGACACGCCAAGCGCGTGATGATGGGCTGCTGGTCGTTCCTGCGCCAGTTTATGTACACCAAATTCATCATCGTGGTGGATGACGATGTGAACGTGCGCGACTGGAAAGAAGTCATCTGGGCAGTCACCACGCGCATGGATCCCGTACGCGACACTGTTTTGATGGAAAATACGCCTATCGACTATCTGGATTTCGCCAGCCCTGTCAGCGGACTCGGCGGCAAAATGGGTTTGGATGCGACTAACAAGTGGCCGGGTGAAACCAACCGCGAATGGGGTTGTGTGATCAAAAAAGACCCTGCCGTTACGGCCAAAATCGATGAGATTTGGGAGCGTTTGGGCTTATAGATGTCATTTCTATTGGAATTTATACTTCAAATCGTGATGGAAATGATTGGGGCGATGTTTGAGGGTACGGTAGAAATATTGTGGCTCGATTGGGGAAAAAGAAAACTCTCCCAAAAAGGCTTGATAATGTTGACCGTATGGTCTGCCATTATTGTTGCACTGATTGTGTATATGGTCATTCCTAAGTAAACATCTTATTTTGACAATACATCTGTTAAAAGGCCGTCTGAAACTTTTTGGGTTTCAGACGGCCTTTGATTTGAAAATTTAGCGTGGTTTGAGCCACTTCCATTGTTCTTGTATGGTTTCTTGCAGGGCTTTTTGTTTTTCTGCCGGTGTGTTCATGCCATTGGTCAAGCGGCTGTAATCAAGGGTAATGGAAGGGTTTTGTACGGTTCCGCCGATTTTGAGGGGAATCGGTTTGTTTTTGGGTTGCAGTACGTTGCTGATAAGCAGGTTTTCGGACAGTTTTTGGGTATTCAAATCGGTATAGCCGCTGCTGACAACGTGCAGGCTGTCGGAAAACAGTTCGGTGTTGATATGATGGCTGATGCCTTTCTCGATTTCGCTATTGAGGATGAAATGATGGAAAGGGGTTTTGAGGTTGCTGTTGTCGATTTTTTCCGAAGAAATGCCGTTTTTCAGAATGCTGTCCATATCGATGCCGTGCCATGCGCCGTTGGTAATATCGAGGAGCAGGCTGCCGTTTAGGGCTTGTATCATTTGCGCGCGGTCGTTACCGGAAGTTTGAATGTCGATAACGGCGTCGCCGCTGCCGCTGAAGCTGTGGAAGCCGAACAAGTCCTGCAGCAGCGGCTGAATTTGTATGCCTTTTGCGTTTTGCTGAAGGTGGTAGGAAGCGGGTTCGGTGGCCGCAATACTCAGTCCGCCTTCTGTTTTGCCGCCATAAAGCCCGGCTTTGAAACGGTGCAGGGCAATATGTTCTTTATCGGCGGTGAGCAGAGATTCGATGTTTTCTAATTGCAGGCCGGCAGTTTGAATGCTGCCGATTTGGAGGTTGGCCTCAATGTCGGGCAACCAGGATTTGGCCAGCAGGGAAGGAAGACTGAGCGACGGTTGGGTTTTCAGATCTTCCAAGTAAGGGGTCAGATTAAGTTTTTGTAAGGCGATACCGGCGTCAAGGTGCGGACGCGGTTGGGCATCGCGTTGGTATTTAAAGACCAAGGCAAGGGCCTGCCTGTCAAATGCGCCTTTCAGACGGCCTTCCCATGTGTTCAGGCTGAAGTTGGCCTGTCCTTCGAGTGTGCTGATGAAGCGTGGACGGGGAAGGCGGTTGATGGTGTCTTGCAGGGTGCTAAGGTGCAGTTTGGGCGCATCGATGCCTTTGCCTTTTTGCCAAACCAACGGGCTGGAAAAGGTAAAGTTGGTTTGGAGGCGATCGTTTTTATGGCTGCCTTTGAGTTCAAAATTGGCGGCGGTCAAAACGGTTGCGTAGAGGTTGGCTTTGTCCAGTTTGAATGAGCCGTCCCATTGGTTGTTTTCGCTGCCGGCGGTCAATGCGCCGTTGAGTGTGTTGAGGTGTAAATAGCCGTTTTTGAATTGTAATAGGGGAGAACGTGCGTTGATATGCAAGTTTTGAAAGCCGCTTTCGGCTTGCAGATTAAAGTCGCGGAGTAGGGCGGTTTGGTTTTGCCAATTAAGGCTGCCTGCGATTTGGGCATCCAGCTTGTTTTTGAGTAATTTGGTTTGCAGGTTCAGCTTAAGGGCAGGAACACTCCAACCGGCATTGTTGGGTACCAGATAGCCTGCACCCTGCCAACTGATGGGGTTGCCGATGTTTTGCAGTGTGCCGCTGATGTCGAAGGGACGGCCGTCTGAATCGGCTTGTTGCAGGGAAAATTGCAGATTGTTTAAGGCAATATTTTGCTCTTTAGTGTGATAACGGATGCTGCCGTTATTGATGATGATGCGGTTGAGCTGAAAACTTTCTTTTGACGATGGGTCTTGTTGCAGGCAGGCGGGCAGATGGTGTTTTGAGTCCAGTGTCAGTGTCGGTTTTAAAAGAATCCATTTCTCAAGTATGGGTGCATCCGACCATAGGCTGCTCCAACCAAAGCCCATTTTTGACTCGGCGATGTTCAGCGTCGGCGTGTCAGGTTCGGAAGAGGAAAGGCTGAGGTCTTTTAAAATCAGCGTGGGGCGCGGCAGCCATTTTCTGCCGATAGTGGCGTTGTATTTGATTTGGCAGCCATGGGTGGAAAAGTTTTTTTGTATGAATACGTCGATGTTTTCTGTGTTGAATATGCGGAACATTAAGGCACTCAATACCGCCGCGAGGCATAAAAGCGCGGTAATGCCGAAAACCAGGGTTTTCAGCCAAAATTTTCCTGAGTGCAACATGGAATGAACAGACAATTCAGATTCTCGCTTTGATGGGAGCTTTAAGGAGTGATTGGGAGTTTAAGCCTTGCTGTTTAAGCGTGTGGAAGTATAACACAGAGTGGGCCTGTATTTCAGACGGCATGGGTATATGAATAAAAACACCGCCCAAAGGCGGTGTTGATTTTAAGCATAAATTATTTACGCAGACCCAGGCGGGTAATCAGTGTACGGTAAGTATCAGGCTGAGTACGGCGCAGGTAAGACAGCAGGCGACGACGTTGGCTAACCATTTTCAACAGGCCGCGACGGCTGTGGTGGTCTTTAGGGTTGGCTTTGAAGTGAGGAGTCAGGTCGTTGATGCGGAAAGTCAACAGAGCGACTTGTACTTCAGAAGAACCGGTATCGCCTTCTTTGCGTTGGAAATCTTTAACAATTTGTGCTTTGTTCTACGGTCAATGCCATGATGGATAACTCCGAAAATAAAAGAACCTTTTCAGGTTCGGACAAGTTTGCCAAGCCAAACGACCTAAGCAAACTCCTAAGTGCCTTTTTATAAAGACGGGCGGATTATGCCACAATTTGTCTTTGTGTGCCACATCTTTTCAGACGGCCAAAAAAAAAGCGGCGATACCTTCCAGTACCGCCAAAGCTGCTTTGGTGATAAAACTAAACTTTATTTGCTTGCACAGCGGAAGCCTAAGTTATTTAAAACATATTTGGATTGCAGGCTGGTACGGATGCCGTAGCGCAAGAAAGCCGCATAGTTGGACGGATCGCTCGAGCCCACGGATGCGCCGCTACAGAACATTTGTGTGTTGGACGAACCGGCTGAGAGTTGGCTGCTGTTGAAGTCTTCAGTCCATTCCCAAATCAGGCCGTGCATATCGTATACGCCCCAGTAGTTGGGTTTGTTTTTACCGATGTCGTGCAGGCCGTTGCGGCCGCCGTCTGCATACCAATCCAAGATGGTGCGGTTGTAGCCGGGTTCGGCAGAGCCGTCTTTTTGAGTGGCAGAAGCCAAGCCTGCAAATTCCCACTCGTCAATAGTCGGCAGGCGTTTGCCTTTGGAAACGCAGTAGGCATTGGCGGCAAACCATGAAACATTGGTTACCGGATGTTTGAGTTCGCTGGCCTTAGGCGCATAACTGTTGCTGCCGTTTTTACCCAATGTTTCAGGTAAGCTTTTTCAGCTTGTTTAGAGCTGATTTTGTCTTTTTGCCATTGTGGATGTGTTTTCAAAAATTCGGCAAATTCGGCATTGGTTACAGGATATTTGTCAAGTTGGAAGGGCTTAACTTTAATAAGGGAAGTCTCTTTTTTGAGATAGAGAGGGCGATAGCTGCCTCCTTCGATTTTTACCATTTCGGCTGCAAATGTATTGCCGCAGATTAAGGCACTGCCTAAGAGGAGGAGTCGTATGAGTTTCATGGTACGCCCTTATTATCGTTTGAAAACAGAAAATTCATTTTTGAGATAGCCTAATCATACAAGGCCGTCTGAAAAATCAATCTGTCTGATTGAATGGGAAGATTAATTGTGATGGAAGCCACTGCGACTCTAAGAGAAGAGTAGCAGTGGCTTGGCGTATTAAACCGAGGGATTATTTAGCGGCTTCAGAAGCAGCAGGTGCGGCAGATGCAGCGGCTGGGGCAGAAGCGGCAGCACCGGCAGGTTGGTAAGCGGTGTCGCTCAGTTTTTTGGTCATGATTTCAGGGTTTTCGTTACCCTCAACTTTCAATTGACCCAAAGCACCTTTGTTGAACGCACGGAAGATAGAGTGGTCAACTATAGTGTAGCTGCCTGGAATATCGACTTTGAATTCGATCATGGCGGCGCCACCGGCAGGAATCAGGGTACTTTGTACGTTTTCGTTGATCAGTTTACCACCTTCAACATATACTTTGTCGAAGATTTCGCCGATAACGTGGAAAGAAGATACCAAGTTAGGACCACCGTTACCAACGTACATACGAACAGTTTCACCAGTTTTAGCTTTCAGAGCGTTGTCGCCGGCGATAGAGCCTACGTGACCGTTGAATACAACGTATTCAGGTTGTTCAGCAATCGCTTTATCCATATCGAAAGGCTGCAGGCCTTGAGCACCTTTTTTACCTTTAGTATAGAAGTCGCCTTGTACGATGTAGAACTCTTTGTCCACTTTAGGCAGACCTTCTTTAGGTTCAACCAAGATCAAACCGTACATACCGTTGGCGATGTGCATACCTACAGGAGCAACGGCACAGTGGTAGATGTACAAACCAGCTTGCAGTGCTTTGAAGCTGAAAGTAGAAGTGTGGCCTGGGGCAGTGAAAGAAGCTTCTGCACCACCGCCTTGACCGGTAGCAGCGTGGAAGTCAACGTTGTGAGGAACGGTAGAAGAAGGATTGTTAGAGAATTCTACTTCTACGGTATCGCCTTCGCGTACACGGATCATTTGGCCCGGAACGTCGCCGTTGAATGTCCAATAGTGGTATTCAACACCGTCTTCCATAGTCATGGTTTTTTCGACGGTTTCCATTTTAACGCGTACTTTAGCCGGATGATCGCGATCGATTGCAGGTGGAACTTCCGGAGCGTGAGTCATGATGGCATCGACTACAGGCAATTCTGAAGAAGGAGTCTCGGCAGCAGCTTGTGAGTCAGAAGCAGCAGCAGGGGCTTCGGCAGAAGCGGTGGCAGCCGGAGTTTCAGCTGGTTTAGCAGCTTGTTCGCCGCATGCGGCCAGTGCAAATACAGAAGCGATAAGTGCAGCTAAGGTTTGGCGTTTCATGTTTAAAGTTTCCTTATTGTAAGAAAAGTTAAGTATCCTGATAGGATGGTTTGAAATTTTGTATGATTATGTAGGCGCTTGTTTGGGTATATTTTGACATAAATCAAATTGTTCAATGAATATGAATCTTTTAATCCTTAAATACTCCTTTAGTAGTATAAAAAACTAAACCGAAAAGTTTATTTTTGTGTGAAAATGTTAGTGTGGGCTTAACACAAAATATAACAAAGGAGGAGTTATACAGGATAATAGGAATCAATATCATATAAGTTAATGGTTTTAAAGGAATATTATTGACAAAATATTTCTTTACTTTTAAAACCGTGATACAATCTTTAACATTCATATTTGATGAATTAATACCCAACCACTTTTTACCAAAATCAAGGAGTACTCAAAATGGGACAGTACAAGAAGCTTTGGTACTTGCTGTTTGCCGTACTGGCAGTATGCTTTACCATTCTTGGTTATATGGGTAGCGAGGTCTATAAAAAGGCTCCGCCATACCCTGAACAAGTCGTTTCTGCATCCGGCAAAGTCCTGATGACCAAAGACGATATTTTGGCAGGTCAATCTGCATGGCAAACTACCGGCGGTATGGAAGTTGGCTCTGTATTGGGTCACGGTGCATACCAAGCTCCGGACTGGACTGCCGACTGGCTGCACCGCGAGCTGGTTGCATGGTTGGATCTGACTGCGCAAGAAACTTACGGCAAAAAATTTGACGAAGTTTCTCCTGAGGAACAAGCTGTTCTGAAAACCCGTTTGGCTGACGAATACCGCAACCAAAGCCGTATTAAGGAAGACGGTTCTGTCGTTATCAGCGATACCCGCGTGAAAGCGATCGAAAGCATTCTGCCTTACTACCACGGTGTGTACAGCGACGATCCTAAGTTTCAAACCACTCGCGAACACTTTGCAATGAAACAACACATTGCCAAGCCAAGAAGCGCGTGAAAAACTGTTCAACTTCTTCTTCTGGACTTCTTGGTCTGCTTCGACCAACCGTCCTGACGAGAACTTCACTTACACCAACAACTGGCCGCACGAGCCTTTGATCAACAACGTACCGACTACTGAAAACTACATGTGGTCCTTCACCAGCGTGGTATTGTTGCTGATGGGTATCGGCTTGCTGATGTGGGGTTACTCTTTCTTGACCAAACACGAAGAGGTTGAAGTACCTACTGAGGATCCTATTTCCAAAGTACAACTGACTCCTTCTCAAAAAGCGTTGGGCAAATATGTATTCCTGACTGTTGCGCTGTTTGTCGTACAAGTACTGTTGGGTGGTTTGACTGCTCACTATACTGTCGAAGGTCAAGGCTTCTACGGTATCGATACCGCACTGGGCTTTGAAATGGCCGACTGGTTCCCATATGCGTTGACCCGTACTTGGCACATCCAATCCGCTATTTTCTGGATTGCAACCGGCTTCCTGACAGCAGGTCTGTTCTTGGCTCCGATTGTGAACGGCGGTAAAGATCCTAAATTCCAACGTGCCGGTGTGAACTTCCTATACATCGCCTGTTCATCGTAGTCGGCGGTTCTTATGCAGGTAACTTCTTTGCTTTGACCCACATCATTCCGCCTGAGCTGAACTTCTGGTTCGGTCACCAAGGTTACGAATACTTGGATCTGGGTCGCTTCTGGCAACTGTTGCTGATGGTCGGCTTGCTGTTGTGGCTGTTCCTGATGCTGCGTTGTACTGTCTCTGCCTTTAAAGAAAAAGGTACAGACAAAAACCTGTTGGCTATCTTCGTAGCTTCTATGGTCGGTGTGGGTGTGTTCTATGCTCCTGGCCTGTTCTACGGTGAAAAATCTCCAATCGCTGTGATGGAATACTGGCGTTGGTGGGTGGTTCACCTGTGGGTAGAAGGTTTCTTCGAAGTGTTCGCTACTGCCGCCTTCGCATTCATCTTCTACAACATGGGCTTTGTCCGCCGTAGTACTGCCACTGCTTCTACTTTGGCTGCTGCTGCAATCTTCATGTTGGGCGGTATCCCAGGTACATTGCACCACTTGTACTTCTCCGGCTCTACCTCTGCTTCTATGGCAATCGGTGCATGTTTCTCCGCTTTGGAAGTTGTACCTTTGGTTCTGCTGGGTCGTGAAGCTTACGAACACTGGTCTTACCAACATCAGTCCGACTGGGCGAAACGTCTGCGTTGGCCTCTGATGTGCTTCGTAGCAGTTGCCTTCTGGAACATGATCGGTGCCGGCGTATTCGGCTTCCTGATTAACCCGCCGATTTCCCTGTTCTACATCCAAGGTCTGAACACTACTGCAGTTCACGCTCACGCGGCTCTGTTCGGTGTGTACGGTTTCTTGGCTCTGGGCTTCGTATTGCTGGTTGCACGTTACCTGAAACCTAATGCTCAATTTGACGACAAACTGATGACTTGGGCATTCTGGCTGTTGAACGGCGGCCTGGTGGGTATGATTGCCATCAGCCTGTTGCCGGTCGGCGTGATTCAAGCTTATGCTTCTATCACTCACGGTCTGTGGTATGCACGTAGCGAAGAATTCCTGCAAATGGAAATTCTGGATACTCTGCGTTGGGTTCGTACCGCTGCTGACTTGATCTTCATCGGTGGTGCTGTCTGTATTGCTATCCAAGCTACCAAATCGTATTCAGCCGCGATAAATAATCTTAAGCTGAATTAAATCGAAGGCCGTCTGAAAAGTTTTCAGACGGCCTTTCTGTTATAATTTCAATATTCTTAAATCGACAAGACAAAACATTATGTTTAACCAAGCTGCTCAAGAGCTGACCACTGTTCGCGATTTGTTGCGTTTCGCCGTCAGCCGTTTTAACGATGCCGGACTGTTTTTCGGACACGGAAGCGATAATGCCCATGACGAGGCAGCCTATCTGATTTTGCACACTTTGAATCTGCCGTTGGATACGTTGGAGCCTTATTTGGATGCTAAATTGTTGCAAAGTGAGAAGGAGGAGGTATTGTCCATTCTCGAACGCCGCGCAGTGGAGCATATTCCTGCCGCGTATCTGACACATCAAGCATGGCAGGGCGAGTTTGATTTTTATGTCGATGAGCGCGTCATCGTGCCTCGTTCTTTTATTTATGAATTGCTTGGCGACGGTATCCGCCCTTGGATTGAACATGATGAGTTGGTGCATCGAGCTTTGGATTTGTGTACCGGTAGCGGCTGTTTGGCCATTCAAATGGCGCACCACTATCCTGATGCACAAATCGATGCCGTAGATTTGAGCTTAGATGCTTTGGAAGTAGCGGCCATCAATATTGAAGATTATAGCTTGGAAGACCGCATCAGCTTGGTGCATACCGATTTGTTTGAAGGTTTGGATGAAACCTACGACTTAATTGTTTCCAATCCGCCTTATGTTGATGCGGAATCTGTGGAAGCGTTGCCCGATGAGTACCTGCATGAGCCGGAATTGGCTTTGGGCAGCGGAGAAGATGGTTTGGATGCTACACGCCAAATCATTTTGCAGGCTGCGAAATATTTGAATCCGAAAGGTGTATTGCTGGTTGAAATCGGCCACAACCGCGAAGTATTGGAGGCGGCTTATCCGGAATTGCCGTTTACTTGGTTGGAAACCAGCGGTGGCGACGGGTTTGTTTTCTTATTGACCCGTGAGCAATTGTTGGGTGAAGAATAAATTGTTTTAATGTAATTGAAATAGAGGCCGTCTGAAAAAAATTCAGACGGCCTCTATTTTGTAATGTCTTTAATGTTTTAAGAAAATACAAACGCCTATGATATGTCGGTTGTGAAATCCAAGCAGGGTTTGAAACTATGGCTTATAATATTTGTCATAGATTTAAATGCCGGTAGATTTTTATTACTGACTTTTTGTAGAACATATACTGTCAAACCCAATATTATGAATAATTGTTTAAAATCAGGCCTGTTGGCTGCTGTTTATTCAGTACGCCCGTTGTCGCTTTTGCCCAGCAATATACCGTTTATTTCAATCAAAACGGTAAACTGACGGCAACCATGCCTTCAGTTGCTTATGTCCGCCAATACAAAATTGCGGCAGGCAAGGCGCAGGTTCAGGATTTTTACTATCCATCAATGAAAAAATATTCTGATCCGTACGAGATACCTGCTGGTCAGATTAAGGTTTTTGTGCCGGCTCTGGACAATGGCACGTTGACTCTGTGGCATTTTAACGGGCAGAAAAAGATGGTTGGCAGCTATCGCAACGGCAAGCCGCACGGCGAGTGGATTAACTGGTATCCAAACGGCAAAAAATCTGCGGTCATGCCTTATCAAAACGGCTTGAGCGAGGGCATAGGCTCTCGTTATTACCGCAACGGCGTCAAAGAAAGCGAAATCCAATTCAAGCACGATAAGGCCAACGGTCATTGGAAACAATGGTATTCAGACGGCAGCCCGAAAACCGAAATGATGATGAGCAATGATAAACCGACGGAGATTATCAGTTGGGATGAAAATGGCCGCATTGTGTCTGAATTGAGTATTCGCAACGGCAAACGCAGCGGCATTATTTTGGATTGGTATGATGATGGTGCGAAGAAATCCGAGTTGGTGTATAAAGACGACCAGTTGGTGAAAAAAACCTTTTGGGATACAGACGGATACGTTCTCGAATAATTTTGACAATAAAAAAACCGCAGGCTGATCGGCTTGCGGTTTTTTTATTACATACAGCCTTTGTTTTGGCATAGGGTAAATAACGGCGCGCCGCTTTCGCGGATTTTTTTGCCGCCGTCCAAGTCGGTAAACTCCAAAATAGCAGCCGTTTCGATTACTTCGCCGCCCAGTTTGCGGATCAACTCGACGCCTGCCAGCATGGTGCCGCCGGTCGCCACCAAATCATCTACCAACAAAACGCGTGCGCCCGGCTTGATGGCATCGGTATGGATTTCTACCGTTGCCTCGCCATATTCCAAAGCGTAACTTTGAGAAACCGTATCAAACGGCAGTTTGCCTTTTTTACGAATGGGAACGAAGCCGACATTCAGTTGATAGGCCAAAGCCGCACCGATGATGAAACCGCGCGCGTCCAAGCCTGCCACAACGTCAACTTTTTGCCCCATATAGCGGTAAACCAGCAAATCGACCAGCAGGCGGAAATATTCTGCGCTTTGCAAAACGGGAGTAATGTCATGAAACAAAATCCCTTTTTGCGGCCAGTTTTCAATTTTACGGATTTTGTCCGCCAAAGCTTCTACGCCCATTACTTCAGGATGAATCAACATTTCGACATTCCGAAATCAAAAAGTTTTTAACACGCCATTGTAGCGGTCATATGCAAACTTGCCAAATTAATCGATACAATAGCCAAATTTTGCAACAGGCCGTCTGAAATTCCGAGAAACATTGTGTTGTGTTATAATTTACAGATACATACCATCGGCTGAATTACCATGCAAAATCACAAAAAAGGCAATATTTTCATCATTTCCGCCGCTTCGGGCACAGGCAAAACGACTTTGGTTTCGCGCCTGTTGAAAAATCATGACGATATCCGTGTTTCCGTTTCTCACACCACGCGCCAGCCGCGCGAAGGAGAGGTGCATGGCGTGCATTACCACTTTGTCCCCAAAGACGAATTTGAATCACTGATTGAGCAAAGGGCCTTTTTGGAACACGCCAATGTGTTCGGCAATTATTACGGCACCAGCATCGCCGGCGTAAATTCGTTGAGCGAAGAGGGCTATGATGTGATTTTGGAAATCGATGTGCAAGGTGCGGCGCAAGTGCGTAAATCGTTGCCTGAAGCCAGCAGCATTTTCATTCTGCCGCCTTCCTTTGAGGTATTGGCGCAACGTTTGATCGGCCGTGGTACGGATAGCGAAGAAGTCATTCAAACACGCCTGTCCAAAGCCCGTCACGAGATTGAACAATCCGTTTTGTTTGATTACGTCGTCGTGAATGACGATTTGGATCGTGCCGAAGCCGATTTGTTCCACATCATTAAAGCAGGCCGTCTGAAAAAATCCGCCCAGCAGGGATTTATCTCAAACCTGTTGGAAAATTCGTAAAAAACAGCGAAAATAACCGTTTATTTGAAACATAGAAAGAAAGCAAGCAAACATGGCCCGTATTACTACTGAAGATTGCACAGGTAAAATCCCTAACCACTTCGACCTCACACTCGTCGCCGCCCGTCGCGCACGCCAACTGGAAAACGGCAATACGCCTTTGGTTGACGACATCCGCAACAACAAACCAACCGTAACCGCCCTGCGCGAAATCGCAGCCGGACAAATCGGAACCGAGCTTCTGACCCGCAACAAATAAACCAACCGGCAAACCGATAAAACCGCCGTGCGGACTGTATCGGTGCAATATAACAACCGATACAGTCTGACGGCTTAAAAAATAGCCATAAAAGGCCGTCTGAAAATGCCAGCCCCACTGCCTACCGCTCCTTATGACCCGTTGACAGCAGAAGCGCGCGATCTTCTGTTTCGCACCGCATCCTATCTCAATGAGAATGAACAGGCCGAGCTTGAAAAAGCCATTGCCTACGCTTTTCATGCCCATGACGGACAAACCCGTAAGAGCGGCGAACCCTACATCACCCATCCTCTTGCCGTTGCCACGCAGCTTGCGATTTGGCACATGGATGTTCAGGGCCTTTGCGCAGGCGTTATGCACGATGTATTGGAAGACACGGGCGTAACCAAAGTCGAAATGGCGGCGGAATTCGGCGATACCATTGCCGAAATGGTTGACGGCCTCTCCCAAACTGGAAAAACTCAAATTTGAAGATCATGCCGAACATCAGGCGGAAAGTTTCCGCAAACTGATCCTCGCCATGACTAAAGACGTGCGTGTCATCGTCGTCAAACTGGCCGACCGATTGCACAATATGCGCACGCTCGGCTCTATGCGTCCGGAAAAGCGCCGCCGCATCGCCAAAGAAACCCTCGAAATTTATGCTCAAATCGCCAACCGCATCGGTCTGAACAACGCGTATCAAGAGCTTCAAGACTTATCGTTCCAAAACCTTCACCCAAGCCGCTACGAAACCCTGAAAAAAGCCATGGACAACAGCCGCAAAAACCGTCGCGATGTTGTCGACAAAGTGCTGCGTGCATTCAGTCAGCGTTTGGTGGGTGCAAATATTGAAGCCAAAATCAAAGGCCGCGAGAAAAACCTATACAGCATTCATCAAAAAATGCTGGCTAAAAAACTGCGTTTTGCCGAAGTAATGGATATTTACGGCTTTCGGGTCATCGTCAACAGTATTCCTGCCTGTTATGCTGCATTGGGTGCATTGCATAATTTATACCAACCCAAGCCCGGCCGTTTCAAAGACTATATCGCCATTCCGAAAAGCAACGGCTACCAAAGTTTGCACACGACCTTGGTCGGCCCTTACGGTTTGCCGATCGAAGTGCAAATCCGTACGCGTGAAATGGATGCCGTAGCCGAGGGCGGTATTGCCGGCCATTGGATTTATAAATCCGGAGAAAACACTCCGGATCAGGCTGTCCTCCATATGAACCGATGGTTGAAAAATATTCTTGATCTGCAAGCCAGCAGCTCAAATGCCATCGAGTTTTTGGAGCATGTCAAAGTCGATTTGTTCCCCAACGAAGTCTATATCGTTACCCCGAAAGGCGATATCCTTACCTTGCCGAAAGGTGCGACGCCGATTGACTTTGCCTATGCCGTTCACACCAATATCGGTCATAAAACCGTTGCCGCGCGTATCAATAACGTCATGATGCCGTTGCGCACCAAGCTGAAAACCGGCGATACGGTAGAAATCATTACTTCCGAACATGCCAAGCCCAATGTGGCATGGTTGAATTTTGCCGTTTCCAGCCGTGCGCGCAGCGCCATCCGCCAATACGTTAAAAACTTGAATCGTCACGATGCCGTTGTTTGGGTGAGAACCTGCTGCAAAAAGCTTTATCCAGCCTGCTGCCTAAAGATGTTTTGCTTTCAGACGACCTCAAAGAAAAATACCTTGCCGATTTGAATACCAAACAAACTTCGTTTGAAGAAGTTCTCTACAAAGTCGGTATGGGGCATACTTTGCCGATTCACGTTGCCATGCATATTGCCGAGTTGGCTGGCCAACATTTCGGCAGTGAGGTTAAACTCAGCCCGATTAAAGTCAACGATCAAGAGACCGGCCGGATTCATTTTGCGGAGTGTTGCCATCCGATTCCTGGTGATCCGATTCGCGCCTTATTGGTCAAAGACAAGGGGATGATTATTCACCGTGATACCTGTCAAACTTTAGTCAAAGCCGATCCGGAAGAGCAGTTGGATGCCAGTTGGGACAGTATGCGTAATCAAACGTATCGCACCATCCTCAACGTCAAATCCGAAGATGCTCATGGCTTGTTGGCTTCAATGGCGCAAGCGATTTCCAACTCGGGTGCGGACATCGAATCTGTCGATACGCCGACCAAAGCGCAAGCGGGAACGGAAGGCTTTGTGGAATTTAAATTCACAATTAAAGTCAAGGACTTGGATCAGGTTAATCAGATTGTTCATGAGATGCATGCCAATCCGAATATCCGCAAGTAATCCGAGGATAATCTGTAATAAGTATGCTAAGAAAAGGCCGTCTGAAAGTATGTTCAGACGGCCTTTTGAGTATGTACAAACAAACTTTGTCAGTTTGTTTTGAAGAAAAATAATGCTTCAGGCTGGATTTAACTTAACCAAAAACGGAAAACCAAGAAGAAAACCAAGACCAAAACGCCGGCCCAAACCAGCAACATGAATCCGGCCACTGCCTGACCCAAGCGGTAAACAGGGTTTTTGCGTTCGTCTTCGAGTAGGGGGTTGGATGTATCGTGTGGTTTGTCGGACATGATGAAGCTCTGATTAGATTATTGAATGAAAGCGTAAGGGTACGCCGATAGCTGTAAAGATTCAAGTAGGAATGATTATTGATAGAAGTCTTCTTCTTCATTCCACGCGGTTTTTAAGGCCGTCTGAATGGTGTCTGCACCAAAGCCACGATACGCAAGGAAACGCGCTTGTTTTTGTTTTTCTTTCAAATCTTCAGCTTCTTGCTTGAATTTTTTACGCAAAACAGAAATGGCGGTTTGCAACTCGTCCTCTCTGTCGGGTAGTAATTCCCGACAGTCATCCGCATCAATACCTTGTTGAGCCAAGGCTTGTTTGAGGCGGAGCGTGCCGTAACGGTTACTCTTGCTGTGAATATAGGCTTCAGCGTAACGTTGGTCGGATTGCCAATTTCGTTCGGCGAATTCGTCCAAAACCTTTTCCAATTCTTCTTCACTTTCAGCGTGCGGAGCCAGTTTGCGTTTCAAACCGACGCGGCTGACTTCTTGACGGGAAAGAATATCCAAGGCGCGGGCACGTAAGGTTTTAGGGGGTCTCATGGGATATGGCGGGGGTAAAATGACTACATCGAATTACATTTTCAGACGACCTAATTGGGGAGGATAGCCGAAAAGGCCGTCTGAAAATAAAGCCGAATTATTCTTCGTCTTTATTTTTTTGCGGTTGCAGATTTTCGTAGATTTCAGGCAGGGCGCGAATCAACAAATCAGGTTTGGTCGCTTTGTCTTGGGAGAGCAAAGTCATGTCGCCGTAGCCGAAGGTTACGCCGATGCTGAAGCAACCGGCCGCTTTGGCGGCAAGAATGTCATTTTTAGAGTCGCCCACCATCAGCATATTGGCAACATCGATGCCCAATACTTCGGCCGCATGCTGAAGCGGTAATGGGCTGGGTTTTTTTTTCTATCAGGCTGTCGCCGCCGAGAACCAGGCTGAAATAGCTGTCGAGATTGAGCTGTTTCAGCAGCTCGGCAGCCAGTACTTCATTTTTGTTAGTAATGACAACCAACGGGATGCCCAAGGATTTGAGCAGGCCGAGGCCGGCTTCGGTTTCAGGGTAGGGGCGGGTAAAGTCGCTTAAGTGCTCGCGATAATATTTCATAAAGAACACAAAGCCTTTTTCCCAGATTTCAGGATCGGCTTCTTTTTCACGATCATGGGTGATGACACGATGAACCAACTTGCCGATGCCGTCGCCGACATAACTTTCAACCGTTTGAGTGGGTAAAACAGGCAAACCCAGGTATTCGCACATGGCTTGGGCGGCGGCGGTCAAATCCGGGATGGAATCGCATAAAGTGCCGTCCAAATCAAAAGCAACGGCTTGAACGTGTTCTAAAGTAGCAGCGGTCATTAAATAGCTTTCTGTCATATCGTTTAAGGCGTTATTTTAGCATTATTTCCCCGATTTGCCGATGTTTTGCCGATTTTTCAATGGCTGCTTGTTTAAATTGTTAACAATTTTTGCAGGCGTAGGGTTGGTTGTCTGTTGGGAAGGGCAGAAGTGATTTTGTCAACAAAAAGGGAGCTTGGGTAGGTATTGAAAAACAAAGAGTTTGTATCGTTTTGAGAGAGGGTTTGAGGAATATTGAGGCTGGGCCGTCTGAAAATTTTGAGTCAAGGCGTCTATATTTTCAGACGGCCTCAAACTAAATTCATATATAAATGAATGGATTTGCTTTTTATTGACTACATGCTATTACATTTTTTCCCGTTTTTGTATATAGTAACAAGTATGGCTCTCGTCTAATCATGTGTATGAAAAGGAAAAATACATGTCCGCATCTGCTGTTAAAGAAACACTGAATCCGTTTGAAATTGCACAAAAACAAGTAAAAATTGCCTGCGATCGCCTGAATGCCGACCCGGCAGTATTTGAAATCTTGAAAAAGCCGCAACGTGTTTTGGAAGTGAACTTCCCTGTCAAACTCGACAACGGTACAGTAGAAAATTTCACCGGTTACCGTTCCCAACACAATAACGCCGTCGGCCCTTACAAAGGCGGCGTGCGCTTCCATCCCAATGTGAATCTGGACGAAGTCAAAGCCCTGTCTATTTGGATGACCATCAAATGCTGCGTAGCCGGTATTCCTTACGGCGGCGGCAAAGGCGGCATCACTTTGGATCCGCGCAATTATTCCGAAGCAGAATTGGAACGCATCGCCCGCGCTTATTCCGAAGCCATTTCTCCGCTGATCGGCGAGAAAATCGACATTCCCGCCCCCGATGTGAACACCAACGGCAAAATCATGTCTTGGATGGTTGATGCCTATGAAAACGTGGTAAAACATTCCGCACCGGGCGTATTCACCGGCAAACCGGTTGAGTTTGGCGGCTCCTTGGCGCGTACCGAAGCCACCGGTTACGGCGTAAACTTCGCCGCCGTCCAAGCTTTGGAAAAACTGGGCAAAGACGTGAAAGGTGCCACTTACGCCATTCAAGGTTTCGGTAACGTGGGCTACCACACCGGTTACTATGCACACAAATCCGGTGCGAAAGTCGTTGCCGTATCTACTGTTGACGTTGCCATCTACAACGAAAACGGCTTGGATATGGAAGCGCTGTTCAAAGAATACCAAGAAAAAGGTTTCATCACCAATGAAGCCGGTTACGGTAAAGAAATCAGCAATGCCGAACTTTTGGCTTTGGATGTGGACGTACTCGCCCCTTGCGCATTGGAAAACCAATTGACTTCCGAAAATGCCGGCAAAGTCCGCGCGAAAATCGTGGTTGAAGGCGCAAACGGCCCGACCACTCCTGAAGCCGACGTTATCCTGCGTCAAAACGGCGTATTGGTTGTTCCTGACATTTTGGCAAACTGCGGCGGCGTGGTTGTATCTTATTTCGAATGGGTACAAAACCTGCAAGGCTACTACTGGGAGTTTGACGAAGTTCAAGAGAAAGAAACCGTGGTTCTGCGCCGTGCGTTCCGCGATATTTGGAACTTGGCTAAAGAATACGATGTTGACCTGCGTACCGCTTCTTACATGATGAGTATCCGTCGTGTTGAAAAAGCAATGAAACTGCGTGGTTGGTATTAATCGGTTGACCGATAGCTAAGACAAGGCCGTCTGAAACCTGTTTTCAGACGGCCTTGATGTTTTTGATAAGAGCCTTTACAAATTTTAATCCACCTTGATTCCATTTCAATCAAACTCAGCTATAATCCCCTTTTTTGACCTTTCCGGAAAAGACATAATCATGAACAAAACTTTCAAATTCAGCGCATTGGCTTTGTCTGCTCTGTTGGCAATGACTGCTTGCAACCAACAAAAAGACACTGCGGCCAAAGATGCTCCTGCTGCTTCCGCAGCTTCAAATGCGACTGCAGATGCTTCCACCATCGGTTCTACTGCCCAACAAGCCAGCTACGCAATGGGTGTGGACATCGGCCGTTCATTGAAACAAATGAAAGACCAAGGCACAGAAATCGATTTGAAAGTCTTCACCGAAGCCATGGAAGCCATGTTTGAAGGCAAAGAAGTTAAAATGACTGAAGCCCAAGCTCAGGAAGTGATGATGAAATTCCTGCAAGAGCAACAAGAAAAAGCGGCTGCCAAACGTGCTGAAGATGCCAAAGTAAACTTGGAAAAAGGCGAAGCGTTCTTGAAAGAAAACGCGACTAAAGAAGGCGTGAAAACCAGCGCTTCCGGTCTGCAATACAAAATCACCAAAGAAGGCGAAGGTAAAAAACCGACTAAAGACGATATGGTTACCGTTGAATACGAAGGCCGTCTGATTGATGGTACCGTATTTGACAGCAGCAAAGCCAACGGCGGCCCAGTCAGCTTCCCTGTAAGCCAAGTCATTCCAGGTTGGACTGAAGGTATCCAACTCTTGAAAGAAGGCGGCGAAGCAACATTCTACATCCCGGCTAAATTGGCTTACCGCGAAGTGGGTGCCGGCGATAAAATCGGCCCGAACGCCACTTTGGTATTCGACGTGAAACTGGTTAAAGTCGGCGCGCCTGATGCTGCCGCACAACAACCAGTACAAGTTGACGTACAAAAAGTTCAATAATCCGAATCAAGGCTTACGCCCTTAAACAACGGATAAAAGGCCGTCTGAAAAAATTCCGTTTCAGACGGCCTTTGTTCCAAACCAACAAGGAATTATGATGAAAAATATCGTCATCCTTATTTCCGGACGCGGCAGCAATATGCAGGCGATTGTGAATGCCAATATTCCCGATGCCAACATTGCAGCCGTATTGAGTAACAACGAGACCGCAGCCGGATTGGCCTGGGCGGCAGAGCGCGGTATAGCCACCGACAGTTTGAACCATAAAAACTTCGACTCGCGTCTGGCATTTGATCAGGCCATGATGGAAAAAATCGATGCCTATCAACCCGATTTGGTTGTATTGGCGGGCTTTATGCGCATTTTGACCCCGGAATTCTGCGCCCATTATGAAAACCGCCTGATCAATATCCATCCGTCCATCCTGCCTTCCTTTACCGGTTTACATACCCATGAACGCGCATTGGAAGCAGGTTGCCGAGTGGCAGGCTGCACCATCCATTTCGTAACCCCTGAGCTGGATTGCGGCCCGATTATTTCGCAAGGCATTGTGCCGATTTTGGACGGCGATACCGCCGACGACGTTGCCGCACGCGTGCTGACGGTTGAACACCAGCTGTTTCCGCAAGCCGTTGCCGACTTTGTTGCAGGCCGTCTGAAAATCGAAGGCAACCGCGTTTTGAATGCACAACGCAATGCCGCCGGTCAAAGCCTGCTGGCTTGATTGAAACACCATACACACAAGGAAAACATCATGAATCCGATTAAAACAACCCTGCTGACACTTTCCCTGCTCACTGCCTCTATCGGCGCGCAAGCCGCTGAATTGCCGCAATCTGCCGTTTTACAATACTCAGGCAGCTACGGTATTCCTGCGACCATGACCTTCACACGCAGCGGCAACCAATACAAAATCGTCTCTACCATCAAAGTACCGCTTTACAATATCCGCTTTGAATCCGGCGGCAGCATCAACGGCACGACCTTGCATCCGTCTTACTACAAAGATGTACGCGGCGGCAAAGTGTATGCCGAGGCCAAATTCTCCGGCGGCAACATCACTTACGGCAAAGCAGGTGATTTGAAAACCGAAAAATCCGGCCCGGCCATGGACTTGTTCACTTTGGCATGGCAACTGGCTGCCAATGACGTACGCCTGCCGTCAGGTTTGAAAATTACCAACGGTAAAAAACTGTACACCGTCGGCAGCATGAACAAAATCGGCAACGAAAGCTATAAACTGAACGGCGGTACAACGCCTGTGAGCAAATATCGCGTCCGCCGCGGCGACGATACCGTTACTTACTCGTTTGCTTCCGATATCGACAATATCCCTGCGCAAATCAGCTATACCGATGACGGTAAAACCTACAACCTGAAACTGACTTCCGTCAAAATCAACGGTAAAGTAGTGAAACCGTAATCTTTATTTGCTCAAACAAGAAAGAAGGCCGTCTGAAAAGTTTTCAGACGGCCTTATTTTTACAGCAACACAATATCGTATTGTTCCTGCGTGTAGGCAGTTTCGACAGCCAGCGAAATCGGTTTGCCGATAAAGTCTATCAACATCGCCAGCGATTGCGATTCCTCATCTAGGAACAAGTCGATGACATTCGGAGCGGCCAAGATGCGGAAGGCTTGGACATCGTAGCGGCGCGCTTCGCGGACGATTTCGCGTTGGATTTCATAGCACACGGTTTGCGGTGTTTTCAGACGGCCCCGGCCTTGGCAGGAAGGGCAGGGTTCGCAGAGGATTTGGCTTAAGTTTTCACGCGAACGTTTGCGCGTCAGCTCGACCAAACCCAAACTGGTGAAACCGTTGAGGGTAACGCGGGTGCGGTCGAAGGCGAGGGCTTTGGCAAGCTCTTGCAGGACGGCTTCGCGGTGGGCTTCCTGCGCCATATCGATGAAGTCGATGATGATGATGCCGCCGAGATTGCGCAGGCGAAGCTCGCGGGCGATGGTGTGGCAGGCTTCGAGGTTGGTGCGGAAGATGGTTTCATCAAAGTTGCGCGCGCCGACAAAGCCGCCAGTGTTGACGTCGATGGTGGTCATGGCTTCGGTGGACTCGATGATGAGGTAGCTGCCGAAGTTGAGGTTGACACGCGGTTGCAGGGCGCGGGCGATTTCCTGCTCGATGTTGTGGGTTTCAAATAGGGGGCGTTCGCCTTTGAACAGCTCGATTCTGCCCAATGCACCTTGGACGTATTGCTCGGCAAACTGGGTCATGCGGCGGTGGTTTTCGGTGGAATCAACCAGGATTTTGTGCGTATCGAGGCTAAACATATCGCGCAAAACGCGCAGGCTCAAAGGTAAATCTTGATACAGTAGGGTTTCAGGCGGTTGGATTTTCGCCTGTTTTTGAATGTGTTCCCACACTTTGGTCAGATAGTTGATGTCTGATTGCAGTTGGTCATCGGAGGCGTTTTCAGCGTTGGTGCGGATGATGTAGCCGTGGCAGGCGTTTTCGGGCAGCAGGTTGTTGAGGCGTTCCCTCAAACTGCTGCGTTCGGCATCGTCCTCGATGCGTTGGGAAATGCCGATGTGGTCTTCTTGCGGAAGATGAACGAGGAAACGGCCGGCCAGTGAGATTTGGGTGGAAAGCCGCGCGCCTTTGGTGTTGATGGGGTCTTTGATGACCTGAACCAAGACAGACTGGCCTTCAAAGAGCATGTGTTCGATGCGTTGGGTTTCGTCCGGATTGCGGCGTTGTTCGAGGACATCGACGATGTGCAAAAACGCGGCGCGTTCCAAACCGATATCGATAAACGCGCTTTGCATGCCGGGGAGGACGCGTTTGACGACGCCCAAATAAATATTGCCGACCAAGCTGTGGCCGCTGTTGCGCTCGATGTGCAGCTCGCAGATATTGTTCTCTTCCAAAACAGCCACACGCGTTTCTTGCGGCGTAATGTTGACGAGGACAGTTTCGGGCGGACGCACGGCGTCCTTGGGGATGGGGATTCCTGAAAGCATGGGGATACCTGATTTTGAATAGAAAAACTTTTGCGAAGTGTTCTTCTTCAAAAAAACAAATGGCAAAAGTCATTCATCGAAAGCGCTTATCATACTTTAATTATGGGTTTTCCGCATCTGCGCAGATGTTTACGGCCAAGAGGCCGTCTGAATGTTTTTTACAACCGTACAGCGGGAACACTTGTAAAATAACACCTATGCCCATATAGTCATGAACATTGGTATTTTGGAAGAAATCATGCAAACCGTTACTGTTTATACCGGTCCATATTGCCCGTACTGCACCATGGCGAAAAGGCTGTTGCAGGCGGTGGGTGTGAAAGAAATCAACGAAATCCGCATCGACGGCAATCCGGAAGTTTTTGCCGAAATGCAGCAGCTTTCCGGCCAGCGCAGCGTGCCGCAGATTTTTATCGGCGACACCCATGTCGGTGGCTTTACCGATTTGTACCGCTTGCAGCAGGAAGGCAAGTTGGACGAATTACTGAATCCTTAACCCTTAACTTAGGAAAATAAAATGAGCGAAGAATTGCAACCCGTATTCAGCGTTGAGCGTCTGTATGTAAAAGACTTGTCTTTGGAAGTGCCTCACACGCCACAAATCTTCTTGGAGCAAGGCGAGCCTGAAGTGGATATGCGCGTTTCTACCGGCAACACCAAACTGGAAGACGGTTTCTACAGCGTTGACGTTACCGTGACCGTGACTGCCAAACTGAACGAAGAGCGCACCATGTTCTTGAACGAAGTTACCCAAAGCGGCATCTTCCGTCTGGAAAACATTCCTGAAGAAGACGTACAACTGCTGTTGGGCGTTGCTTGTCCGAACATCCTGTTCCCTTACGCACGCGAAGCCATTTCCAACAGCGTAACCCGCGCCGGCTTCCCACCTGTATTGCTCGCTCCGATCAACTTCGAAGCCATCTACCAACAACAACAGGAAGCTAACGCTTAATCGCGTTATACCTAAATTGAGGCCGTCTGAAACATTGCGTTCAGACGGCCTTTTTTATCTAAAAATCAGGACATAAGAAAAAATCTATAACAAAAAGTTCATATATTAATGCAATAAGTATATAATGATATCGTTTATCATTACGATTTAATTTTAAATTTTATAGGTTATATACCATTTAAAATCAATAAATTGTAATTTTTATCTAGCAGATAAGTAGATTATATTAATTAAGGAAATAGTTGTGAAACCTGATTTTCAAATGAAAACAATTTGTTTGTTATTAGTGCTGCCTTGCCAAACTGTTTTTGCAGATACGGGACATCAAGAAGTGGAACATGTAGATATGGATACGGTCAAGGTCAGTGGCAAACGGCAGGCACAAAGGAATACCGAGCGCAGTCAGTCTTATACAATCGGAACGATGGCAACAGCGACTGGCTTGCGTATTTCAGGCAAGGATACGCCGCAGTCGGTGAGCGTAATGACGCGTCGGCAGCTAGATGATAAAGCAATATATTCTTTAGAAGAGGCAATGAAAAACACTACGGGAATCAACGTGGTTCGCGATTCGGGCCTACAAACTCGTTTTTTGTCTCGTGGTTTCTATGTTGATCAGATTGGTGAAGACGGTATTACCACGAATGTGTCTGGACGTTCGGGCTATACGGCAAAAATCGATGTTTCACCGAGCACAGACCTTGCTGTTTATGATCACATTGAGGTTGTCAGAGGTGCAACCGGTCTTACTCAATCCAATTCCGAACCGGGTGGAACCATTAATTTAATCCGTAAGCGGCCAACAGCTTTGTTTAAGCATACCGGTGAAATCAGTACTGACCATAGGGGCAGCAAGCGTTTGGCTTTGGATGTATCTGGAAGCTTGAATAATGAACATACGGTACGCGGTAGGCTGGTTGGTGTTCATGAGGACCACCGTTCTTTTAAAGAGGGTGTATGGAACAAGAAAGACATGGTTTATGGCGTGATCGATACGGATTTGAGTGATAACAGTATGTTGACATTGGGCGGCACTTATCAGAAATAAAGACATTCCCGATTTTGCCGGCGTGATTTTACCTTGTGAGGATCAAAAAACTGCGGCCTTCAGCTCCAGTCCTGCCTGTAACAATCCTTTGAAATTGCCACGTAAAACTTATTTGGGTGAAACCTCATGGTCACGCCTGAATGCTGATAAATACAATATTTTTTCCGGTTTCAAACATGTCTTTGACAATGGATGGCAACTCAATGCCGAAATTTCTTATACGCATAATGATTCAGATGCCAAAGTCGGACAATTTTTTCTGAAAAACGAACACGCGGCAGGTATTTCAGCATCTGAGGCAACGGGTTTCTTAACCGAGAAGGGGGAGGTTATTCCTTTTGAGCCTAAAGACAAGGCGTTGGCAAAATTAAAAGAATATCGTGATGGTGTCACTAAAACATATGAAGAGAAAAAAGCAGATTACATTGCCCATCGTTTCGATGCATCTGCTTTTGAACAATATCGCTCCCAAAGGGCGGCAGCACGTCGGGCAGGTTTTGATCAATGTATGCAGGACATTGGTTTGGATTTCCTGTGCAACGACTGGCAGGATCCGGGTGTAGAAGTAGATAAAAAAGAGTTTGTTGATAAGGAGCTTGCAAAGCAAGGCATTGTTAACAATGCAGAAGGCCTGTTTCCCAACCGTCTATACGACTCAGCATACAATCTTCGCCACACATTCAACCGCCGTTACAACTTCATGCCGTTGCACTATACCAAACACGATGTGCAATGGGGCTTTAAGCTGGATCTGACAGGTAACTACCGCCTGCTTGGACGTGAACATGATTTCTTTGTCGGTTATGCGTATAACAATGAAAAAATCCGTTCTGCTTATACAGAAATCTATCAAAACCGTTATTTTGTCCGTCCTCAAGGTTATGCAGGTGCAGGCAGTTGCGGCATTCATCCCGATGGTCCGGAGCGTAATCCTTTAGAAAAAGGTATTGTCGAACCAGATTGGCATATTTATAACGAAAAAGGTAATAACAAAATCTATGTGCCAGAATGCAGTAGCGCGCATATCACCAAATATACTCCCCGTTTGGATGCGGAAGGCAAGCCTGTCTGGACCGTCAACGACAATGGTGAGCGCGTAATGGTGCAAGATCCTGTTTATGAATTGGATGCAAATGGAAACAAATACAGGAGCGGGATGAAGAGGGAAATTTGAAATGGGCAAACCAATATCTGAAAATACCGCTGTGGAAAACTGTTCAGGTTGCAGATGATCATGTTCCGGCGTTATACAATTATTCGAAATACCTTAACACGAATAAAACACATTCTTTGACTGTCAGCACCCGCTTTAATGCAACCAACCGTCTGCATCTCTTGGGCGGTATGCACTATACGCGCTATGAAACCACACAAACCAAAGAAATGCCTGTACGCTACGGCCAGCCTGCTACGGCATTCCAAACTGAGAACAGTAACAAAATCGACAAAGAGCATTACACCTCAAAAATGCAAAGCCATCGGTTTACGCCATATGCCGGCATTACCTACGACCTGACGCCGCAACAAAGCTTGTATGCCAGCTATACTAAGATTTTTAAACAACAGGATAACGTTGATGTAACCAGCAAATCCGTTCTTCCTCCGCTCATCGGGACTAACTATGAAATAGGTTGGAAAGGGTCGTTCTTGCAAGGCCGTCTGAATGCTTCGCTTGCCTTGTTTGTTTTACAGCAGAAAAACCGAACCGTTGTCGATTTCGGATTTGTTCCTGATACTAGTAGTAACGGAGGCTCATTCCAAACCATCGCTAAACCTGTGGGTAAGGTTAAGAGTAGTGGCGCAGAACTTGAATTGGCTGGCGAGTTGTCGGAAAACTGGCGTATTTTTGTTGGCTACACATATAACAAAAGTAAGTATAAAAATGCTGCGGAAGTCAATGCGGAGCGGTTGGAGAAAAACACGACTGCCGACCCGTATAACTTCAGTAACTTCACGCCGGTACATATGTTCCGCCTCGGTACAAGCTACCGCTTGCCTCAAACTAAGTTGACCTTGGGTGGCGGAATATCCGCGCAAAGTCGCACAAGTAGCCTTTACAATATTCGCCAAGGAGGCTACGGACTTATAGATGGCTTTGTTCAATATGACTTTCACAAACACGGCAGAATCAGCCTGATCGGAACTAACCTGGCTGACAGGACGTATTTTGAAAACAACTACAACCGCACGCGAGGTCAAAACAATTTCTATGGCGAACCGCGGACAGTTAAATTGAAATTGGATTGGCATTTCTAGAGAGAATGGATAATGATAATGATTGGGTATGTAAACATTATTGGCTAAATTCCTGATAAAAGTATGGGTTGAATATCCTTCTTTTTTGAAAGCTGTTTCCTAACAATGGCTGAAGTTGATTCGATAGCCGGCGTATTTTCAAATATTAATTCGTTTCAAGTATTCAGCTTTGAAGGCCGTCTGAAACATTGCGTTCAGACGGCCTTTTTGTTTTCGGATAAAATACAGCAAACTTTCAATCAGCTGCCTTTTAAGATGACGCCAGAAACCCAAAAACAGCTCAAAATTACCGACGTTTCCGCCAAGAAGCTAGAGAAACTCAACCTCCATACCGCGTGGGATTTGGTGTTGCACCTGCCGTTGCGTTATGAGGACGAGACGCACATCATGCCGATTAAGGATGCGCCGATCGGCGTGCCGTGTCAGGTCGAGGGCGAGGTCATCCATCAGGAAGTAACTTTTAAGCCACGCAAACAGCTGATTGTCCAAATTGCCGACGGTTCCGGCAGCGTCCTTTTTTTGCGTTTCATCCACTTTTACGCCAGCAACCAGAAACAGATGGCGGTCGGCAAGCGCATCCGCGCCGTGGGCGAAATCAAACACGGGTTTCACGGCGACGAGATGATTCATCCCAAAATACGCGATGCCGAAAGCAGCGGTTTGGCGGAAAGCCTCACGCCTGTCTATCCGACCGTAAACGGCCTGAACCAGCCCACATTGCGCCGCATCATTCAGACGGCCTTGGACGTTACGCCGTTGCACGACACCTTGCCGGATGCTTTATTAGGTCGTCTGAAACTGCCGCACCTCGCCGAAAGCCTGCGCCTTTTGCACTCTCCGCCGCCGAGTTTTACCATCCACCAGCTTTCCGACGGCGCGTTGCCCGCATGGCAGCGGCTTAAATTTGACGAACTTTTGGCGCAACAGCTTTCCATGCGCTTGGCGCGGCAGAAGCGTGTCAGCGGCTCGGCGGCAGCATTGGGCGGCGACGGCACATTGACCCAAGCCCTGCGCCACGCCTTACCGTTTGCCCTGACTGATGCGCAAGAAAAAGTTGTTTCCGAAATCTGCCGCGACATGGCGCAAACCCACCCCATGCACCGCCTGCTTCAAGGCGATGTCGGCAGCGGCAAAACCATCGTTGCCGCCTTGTCCGCGCTGACCGCCATTGAGTCCGGCGCGCAGGTGGCTGTAATGGCGCCGACCGAAATCCTTGCCGAACAGCATTTCATCAAGTTCAAACAATGGCTTGAGCCGTTGGGCCTTGAAGTCGTCTGGCTCTCCGGCAGCCAGCGCAAAAAAGCCAAAGACGAAGCCAAAGCCAAACTTGCCGACGGCACCGTCAAAATCGCTGTCGGCACGCACGCCCTGTTTTCAGACGACGTCGAGTTCCAAAATTTGGGCTTGGTGATTGTGGACGAACAACACCGCTTCGGCGTCGCCCAACGCCTCGCCCTCAAAAACAAAGGGCGCGACGTCCACCAACTGATGATGTCCGCCACGCCTATCCCGCGCACGCTCGCCATGAGTTTCTTCGCCGACTTGGACGTGTCCGTCATCGATGAATTGCCGCCCGGGCGCACCCCGATTAAAACCCGCCTCGTCAACAACGTCCGCCGCGCCGAAGTCGAAGGCTTCGTCCTCAACATCTGCCGCAAAGGGCAGCAGGCATACTGGGTCTGCCCGCTGATTGAAGAAAGCGAAACCCTGCAACTGCAAACCGCCACCGAAACCCTAGCCCAGCTTCAGGCGGCCTTGCCCGAACTTAACATCGGCTTGGTACACGGGCGCATGAAAGCCGCCGAAAAAGCCGAAGTCATGGCTCAGTTTGCCGCAGGCCGTCTGAACGTCTTGGTCGCCACCACCGTCATCGAAGTTGGCGTAGATGTGCCCAACGCCGCCCTGATGGTAATCGAACACGCCGAGCGCATGGGCTTGGCGCAGCTGCACCAATTACGCGGACGGGTAGGGCGCGGCGCGGCAGAAAGCGTGTGCGTCCTCCTGTTTGCCGAACCTTTAAGCGAGCTTGCCAAAGCGCGGCTGAAAGTCATCTACGAACACACCGACGGCTTTGAAATCGCCCGCCAAGACCTCAATATCCGCGGTCCCGGCGAATTTCTCGGCGCGCGCCAAAGCGGCGTCCCCATGCTGCGTTTCGCCAACCTTGAAGAAGACCTGCACCTTTTAGAACAAGCGCGCGAAATCGCGCCCATGTTAATCGAACAAAACCCTGAAATCGTCGAAGCGCATCTGGCAAGGTGGCTTTCCAGCAGGGAAGGTTATTTGGGCGTATAAAATTTGCATGAAAAGAAAAAGGCCGTCTGAAAACAGACGGCCTTTGGTTTGGCTGGATAGAGGTTTAGAAACCTTGTGCCAACATGGCATCGGCTACTTTGACGAAACCGGCAATGTTCGCACCATTGACGTAGTTCACTTTGTCGCCGACTTTGCCGTATTTCAGGCAGGATTCGTGGATGTTGTGCATGATGTCGAACAGGCGTTGGTCGACTTCTTCACGAGTCCAAGACAGGTGGATGGCGTTTTGGCTCATTTCCAAACCTGAAGTCGCTACGCCGCCGGCGTTGGAGGCTTTGCCTGGAGCGTAGAGGATGCCGGCTTTGATAAATTGTTCGACCGCGCCTAAAGTTGACGGCATGTTCGCACCTTCTGCAACCACATAGCAACCGTTTGCCAGCAGGATTTTGGCAGCGTCTGCGTCCAATTCGTTTTGGGTAGCGCAAGGCAGGGCGACTTCGGCTGCGATGTTCCACGGTTTTTGGTTTTCAAAGTATTGCAGGCCTTGTTCTTTGGCGTAAGTGGCCACGCGTTCGCGGCGTACTTCTTTCAGCTCGATCAAAGCGGCCAGTTGCGCTTCGGTCATGCCACTGTCAGGGAAGAGGACAAAGCCGTTGGAGTCGGAAACGGTCAATACTTTTGCACCCAGTTGGATGGCTTTTTCGGCAGCGTATTGCGCCACGTTGCCGGAGCCGGAAATCAACACGCGTTTGCCTTCGATGCTGTCGTTACGTGTTTCCAGCATGGCTTGGGCAAAATACACGCAGCCGTAGCCGGTGGCTTCAGGGCGAATCCGGCTGCCGCCCCATTCGAGGCCTTTGCCGGTCAGGACGGAAGCAAATTCGTTGCGGATTTTTTTGTATTGGCCGAACAGATAGCCGATTTCGCGGCCGCCTACGCCGATATCGCCGGCAGGAACGTCAGTATCGGCGCCGATGTGGCGGTAGAGTTCGGTCATAAAGGCTTGGCAGAAGCGCATTACTTCGGCATCGGATTTGCCTTTAGGGTCGAAGTCGGAACCACCTTTGCCGCCGCCCATAGGCAGGGTGGTCAGCGCATTTTTGAACACTTGTTCAAAAGCGAGGAATTTCAACACGCCCAAATCGACGGTAGGGTGGAAACGCAAACCGCCTTTGTAAGGGCCGATGGCGGAGCTCATTTGAATACGGTAGCCACGGTTGACTTGAACTTGGCCTTTGTCGTCCATCCAAGTAACACGGAACATAATCACGCGCTCAGGTTCAACAATACGCTCAAGCAGGCTTTGTTGGGTATATTTCGGGTTTTTCGCCAAAAACGGATCCAAACTCATGAATACTTCTTCAACGGCTTGGTGGAAGGGTTCTTGGTTGGGGTTGCGTTGTTTAAGATTGGTAAACAGGGTGTTCAGGTCAGTCATTTTTCTACTCCTATCGAGTGAGATGTTTCAATATTTATGTTTCGAAATATAACTGTAAAAAATTTACTTGCCAAGAAAAATTTTGACCAGATTGTTGACATTATTTTTTTACCAATTTGTAAAATTAGAATTATATTTTATTCTTATTGAAAAATTATGGATTATATTTCATATATTAAAAATAATAAGCCATAAAGTTCTAAGTAATTAAACTAGAAAATTTCAAAATTTTTTTTGTAAAAATTTCATTTGGCTCAAAATTTCTTGTAAATAAATGCTAAATTGTCAACATTATTAACGGATATACGCTAAGCCTAGAGGAAGGGTTGGCCTATTGCAGACAGAGAGGCAGGCCGTCTGAAAATTCGGTACAATACACATCAAATAACACATACATTAAGGAAACCCATGAAAGCCTATCACGACCTTATGCGCCATGTTCTCGACAATGGTATCGACAAATCCGACCGTACCGGCACCGGCACGCGTTCCGTGTTCGGTTACCAAATGCGTTTGATTTGAGTGAAGGCTTTCCGCTGTTGACCACCAAAAAATTGCATCTGCGCTCGATTATTCATGAGCTGCTGTGGTTTCTCAAAGGCGATACCAACATCAAATACCTGAAAGACAACAACGTTTCCATTTGGGACGAATGGGCGGACGAAAACGGCGATTTGGGCCCGGTTTACGGCTACCAATGGCGCAGCTGGCCCGCACCCGACGGCCGCCATATCGACCAAATTGCCAATGTGGTGGAACAAATCAAGAAAAATCCCGACTCGCGCCGCCTGATTGTGTCCGCATGGAATCCCGCTTTGGTCGATGAAATGGCTTTGCCGCCTTGCCACGCGCTGTTTCAGTTTTACGTTGCCAACGGCAAACTGTCCTGCCAGCTTTACCAACGCAGTGCCGATATTTTCCTTGGCGTACCGTTCAACATCGCCAGCTATGCATTGTTGACCATGATGATGGCGCAAGTATGCGGCTTGGAAGCCGGAGAGTTTATCCATACGTTTGGCGATGCCCATTTGTACAGCAACCATATCGAGCAGGCCCAGCTGCAATTAAGCCGCGATTTCCGAAGCCTGCCGACCATGAAAATCAACCCTGAAGTCAAAGACTTGTTTGCCTTCAAATTTGAAGACTTCGAGTTGGAAGGCTATGATCCGCATCCGCACATCAAAGCCGCCGTGTCGGTGTAATCCAAAGCTAAAAAACAAAAGGCCGTCTGAAAGTTCAGACAGCCTTTTTATTTGATTCGAATCGTCAGATTTTCTCTCAACGAATCAGCGTATTTCCGTTAAAATACGCCTTCTTTTCCGATTCGAAACATTGCCATGCGCCTGACCCACATCAAACTCTCCGGCTTCAAATCTTTTACCGACCCGACCACGATTCATGTGCCGGGGCAGCTTGTTGCGGTTATCGGGCCGAACGGCTGCGGCAAGTCGAATGTGATTGACGCGGTGCGTTGGGTGTTGGGCGAGGCTTCGGCGAAGCAGCTTCGCGGCGAAAGTATGCAGGACGTGATTTTTAACGGTGCGGCAACGCGCCGTCCTGCGCCGAGGGCTTCGGTGGAGCTGGTGTTTGACAACAGCGACCACAGTTTGCAGGGGGCGTGGGGGCAGTATGCCGAGGTGAGCATCAAGCGGCAGCTGACACGGCAGGGCGAATCGACATATTTCATTAATAATCAGACCGTGCGCCGCCGAGACATTACCGATTTGTTTCTGGGTACGGGCGTGGGTGCGCGCGGTTATGCCGTTATCGAGCAGGGGATGATTTCGCGCATCATCGAAGCGCGGCCGGAGGAGTTACGCGCCTATATCGAGGAGGCGGCGGGCGTGTCCAAATATAAGGAACGCCGCAAGGAGACGGAAGGCCGTCTGAAAGACACGCGCGAGCATTTGCAGCGTTTGGGCGATTTGCAGAACGAGTTGGCGCGTCAGGTGGAGAAGCTGGAAAAACAAGCTGAAACTGCCGAACGCTACAGATCCCTGACCGCGCAGTTGAACCAACAACAGGATTTGCTTGATTACGCCCAATGGCAGCAATCGCTTGCCGCCGCCGACAAGGCGACCGCGCAACATCAGTCTTTGCAGGCGCAGCAGGACGAAACCGCCACGCAGGTTCAGGCGTTAAACGACGAAGTACACGCCTTGCAGACCGCCGAACAGTTGCAGCAACAGGCAGTGCATGAATTGAGCAACAAACGCGGCGTGTTGCGCGAGCAGATTGCCCGTTTGGAAGAACAAATCCGCCATCAGCAAAACCTGCACCAACGCATCGAACGCGACAAGCAGGCGGCGCAGGCGCAGTTGCAACGCATCCATCAAGAGCAGCAGCAAATCCGCGTGCAGCTTGAAGAAAACGAGTTGCAGGCCGAAGAAAAACAAACCGAATTGGCGGAATGGGCGATGCAGGTTGCCGAACACGAAGAGCGTCTGCCCGAATTGGAAGAAGCACAAGCCACGCTCAACGCCGCCTTCCAAACCCAGCAGGACGAGGCAAACCGTATCCGCCGCGAACTGGCGTTGAAACAGCAGCAGCTTGCCCATGCCGAACAAACCGTTGCCAAGCACGAAGAACGCAAAGGTCGTCTGAAACAGGAAAACCAAGCCCTGAACCTGCCTGACGAAGCCGAAACCGCTGCCGCGCAGGAAGCCGCCGCCTTGTTGCAAAGCCAGCAAGAGCATTACGAAGAACAAATCATTGCCGCCGAAGAAACTTTACACGCCGCCCGCGAGGTGTTTCAGACGGCCTCAAACCGCTTCCAAAGCCTGAAGCAGCAACACATCACCTTGCAGGCGCAGCAGCAGGCGTTGTCGCAAATCCTGTCGCAACAGCAGGAAGCCGCCGACTTCTGGCAGGCAACCGACCACGCCGCCGCGCCGCAACTGTGGCAACACATCACCGCGCCCGCCGAGTGGCAGCACGCCTTGTCCGTCATTCTGGCCGAACGCCTGCACGCCCGCGCCGTGCCGCACGGCTTCGTGCCGCCCGCGCCGTTGCCGCAGGGGCAGGCGGCATGGCTTTCAGACGACCTCTCCGGCGGCATCAAAAAATCCCTGCCCGTACAGGCATTGCTGAATCAAATCCAAGCGCAGCCGCCGTTTCAGACAGCATTGCACCACTGGCTCGACGGCGTATTGTGCGCGCCCGATTTGAGCTACGCCCTCGCGCATCAAAACGATTTGGGCGCACACCAAATCTGGCTCACACCCGAAGGCCATCAGGTCGACAAAGTCAGCGTCCTGCTCTATGCCAAACCCGCGCAGGAAAGCCTGATTGCCCAAAAAGCACGCCTCGACGACATTGCGTCCGAAATGGAAAACCTCGCCCCCGAACTCTCCGCCGCCGAAGCCGCGTTCAAACAGGCGGAAGCCGCCGTGCGCTCGTTTGAAACGCAGCACAAAAACCTGATGCAGCAGCAACAACAGCACACGCGCCAATACAGCCAAGCGCAGCAACGTGCCGCCGAACTTCTGGCACGCACCAACCAAGGGCAAATCCGCCGCGAACACATCGAGCGCGAACTGGCGCAGTTGGTGGAAGAGCAGACCGTGTTGCAACACATGTCGGACGGCCTCGCAGACGACATCGCTACTTTGCAGGAAGCCGCCGCCGAACTCGAACATCAACAGCAAACCACCGCACACAGCCACCAAGAGCAGCAAGGCCGTCTGAAACAGGCGCAGCTTGCCTTGTTGGAAGCCAACCGTCAATACGGGCTGGCCGAAGTCGCCGTCCACAAGCTCAACCAGCAAAAACAAAACTACCAGCAGCAAATCGCCCGGCTCGAACAGCAAACCCTGGACTGGCAGGAACGCCAGCAAGAGCTTGCACTCGCCTATGAAACCGAGTTCCAAAACGACGAGCAGCACATCAAGCTCGACGAGCTGACCGAAGCCGTGCACACGCTGGACGAAGAATACATCGCCGCGCAGGAAAAACTCGCGCAGATTCAGGAGCAGGGCAGGGAGCAATACGCCCGCGTACAAACCCTGCAAACCAAGCTGCCGCAGCTTCAGGCCGCCACCCAAACCGCCCTGTTGCAGCAGCAGGAGGCCCTGATCAACGCCAAACGCTACCATCAAAACCTGACTGAACGCGCCGCCGATTTGGACGCGCTCGAAGCGTTGGCAAAAGAATCGCCGAAAGTATTGAACAGCAGCATCGGCAGCCTCACCCAGCAAATCGAAGCCCTCGGCGCCGTCAACCTCGCCGCCCTGCAAGAACTCGAAGAAGCGCGCGAACGCGACGGCTACTACCGCAGCCAGAGCGAAGACGTGCAGGCCGCCATCACCCTTTTAGAAGAAGCCATCGCCCAAATCGACGACAAAACCAAAGAGCGTTTCAAAGAAACCTTCGACGCCGTCAACGGCAAAGTCCAAACCTTCTTCCCCACCCTGTTCGGCGGCGGCGAAGCCACCCTCAAAATGATAGGCGACGACCTCCTGACCGCCGGCGTATCCATCATGGCGCGCCCGCCCGGCAAGAAAAACAGCACCATCCACCTCCTCTCCGGCGGCGAAAAAGCCCTCACCGCCATGAGCCTCGTGTTCGCCCTGTTCAGCCTCAACCCCGCCCCCTTCTGCCTTCTGGACGAAGTCGACGCCCCGCTGGACGACGCCAACACCTCACGCTTCTGTAACCTGGTCAAAGAAATGTCGGCTCAAACCCAGTTCCTCTACATCTCCCACAACCGCCTGACCATGGAAATGGCAGAGCAGCTCGTCGGCGTAACCATGCAGGAAAAAGGCGTATCGCGCGTCGTCGCAGTGGACATCAAGCAGGCGTTGGAAATGGCCGAACCGAATTGAGGTAAGAATAAAGGCCGTCTGAAAGAATGAGGAAGAAATCTATCATTTCATCTTCCCATTTTTTCAGACGGCCTTTTTTTATCGGATAAAGCGTTATTGTTTCGACGTATTATCTTTTGCGCGTTGAGGTTGCTTTGCGCGTTGGTTGCTGCGGTTGACGGCATCGCGCCATGCTTTGCGTTCGGCTTCGATTTTGGCGGCTACTTCGTGAACCATGGTTTCTTGTTTTTTGACGGTAGGTTCTTTTGGTGTGTTGTCGGAAAAGTGGAGGCCATACCACAAGGCGGTGAAAATGCTGCAGACGAAGATCACGGCAATCAGGCCGACGATGGCTTGTTTGCCGGCGAGGGGTTTTTCGGGGGGAGGGACGAGGACATCGAAGCAGTCGGCGCAATCGAGGGCGAAGCAGACGTTTTCAGCTTCTTTGCGGCCGCGCCGGCCTTCTGTGATGTTGAAGGAGATGTGTTGCCCTTCGGCCGGTAGGCGGGTAAGGGTGGTGAAGGCGGCAAGGGCAAGAAAGATTTCTTGGCCTGTGTCTTCTATGGTTGCGGCGCCGAAGCCGCGCTTGCTGTTCCAGCGAGTAATCGTTCCGTAATAGCGCATAATGTATGTGGGGATATTATTATAGGTAACAGTTTTTCCTTGGACTGATTCTAAATCAAAAAGTTTAGTTATTGTCTTAATTTTACACTAGATTTGTCTTGTTGGAAGAAGGCGGGCCATCTGAAGGATTTCAGACGGCCTGCATGGTTTATGCCTATTTATTAAGCACTTTTTGGAAGGTGTCGATCAGGTGTTGCGCAATGGCACGGCTGCCGAATTGTTGCAGGCAATCTTGGCGCAAACGGACGGGATCGTAGTGTGCATAGTTTTCGTATAGGGTGAGCAATGCTTTGGTCAGTTCCGGTATGTTTTCGATTGGCACCAGCAGGCCGTTGTCGGAAGTGACGATGGATTCGGGGCCGCCGCAGCGTGTGGCGATAACGGGCAAACCTTGCGACAGTGCTTCGATATAGACGACGCCGAAGGTTTCGGTACGGCTGGCGAGGACGAATGCGTTGCTGTGGCGCATGAGGTCTAGGGTTTGGTCGGTGGTCAATGCGCCGGTAAAGGTAACGGCGTGGTTGATGCCCAAGTCGCTTGTCAGTTGTTTCAGACGGCCTTCTTCTGCGCCGCCGCCGCCGATTTTGAGTTTGAGTTGCGGATAGGTTTTGAGTGCTTCGGCAAAGGCAGGCAGGAGTAGGTCGTGGCCTTTGAGGTGGCGCAGGTGGGAGACGCTGCAGAAGGTGAAGTCTTGATGGTTTTTTTCGGGGAACTCGAAATCCTGTTCAAAATTGCCGCCCAGCATATTGGGCAGGTATTGCCAGTCTGTACCGGCGTAGGTTTTTTCGAGAATGCGGCAGAAATCACGGCTGACGGCGAACCGGGCCGCGCTGTGACGCACGGCTTCGTGCATGGACGGCCATTGGTTTTTGCGGACAAGGCCGCGTGAAATGGCGCTGCTGTGTTCGGTAATCACATAGGGAATGCCGTATTTTTTGAAGATGGCGCAGGCCAAAATGGCGGCGTAGTTGACGCAATGGGCGTGAATCACGTCGGGTTTGCCGTTGTCGGCGATATAGGCTTCAAAAGCTTTCATGCCTGCATTAACCCAGCGGATGCGGTCGATGTCGACAACCGGGCAGCGCGGGAAAAAATACATGCTGTCGTAGGCGTAAGTGTTGAGTCCGCCTTGCTGATGGCAGCGCAGGCCGTAGAAGCGCGAGAAGATGGTTTTCGGCTGGCTTCTCAAGTAGCGGAACATGGGAACGACCATGCCGATTTTCATGCCTTCGCGTTGCAGGGCTTGGGCTTGGAGGCGGAAAAAGATTCCGTCCACGTCGGTTTCGGAAGAGGGGTACCAAGAGGGGATGACGACAATATGCATGATGTGTTTTGTATGGAAGTAGATAACGGCGAGGCCGTCTGAAAAGAAAAGATATCTTTCAGACGGCCTTTTGTATATTTAGTTCAATCAGTTGCCGGCAACCGTCATTTTGGAAACCAAGACGGAGCCGATTTGGTTGGACGAACGGCGTAATGCGTCGTCTGCCACGCCGATGATGTCGCGGTACATATCCTGCAAACGTCCGGCAATGGTGATTTCCTGAACTGGATAGGCAATGACGCCGTTTTCCACCCAAAATCCGGCCGCGCCGCGCGAGTAGTCGCCGGTAATGGTGTTGACGCCTTGTCCCATCAATTCGGTAACCAGCAAACCTGTTCCCATTTCTTTCAATAGGTCGGCCTGCGTGGCGTGGGTGTGGTTCAGATACAGATTGTGCGCGCCGCCGGCGTTGCCCGTTGTCTGCATACCGAGTTTTTTCGCGCTGTAACTGCTGAGGAAATAGCCTTCGATTATGCCGTCTTTCATCACAAAACGCGGCTGCGTGGCTACGCCTTCGGCATCGAAATAAGTGCTGCGGAACGAGCGCAGGATATGCGGTTCTTCACGAAGGCTGAGAAACTCGGGCAGCACCTGTTTGCCGATGCTGTCAATCAGGAAGCTGCTTTGGCGGTAGAGCGCACCGCCGCTGAGTGCGCCGATAAGGTGGCCGATTAAGCCGCCGGCGACAGTGGTGTCGAACAGTACGGGATAGCTGCCGGTCGGAACGCTGCGGCTGTTCAGACGGCGTAAAGTCCGTTCGGCTGCGGTTTTGCCGATGAGTTCGGGCACGTCCATGTCTTCGTGACGGCAGGAAGAATCGTACCAATAGTCGCGCTGCATGCCATGCTCGTCGCTGGCGACTACGCTGCAAGAAATGCTGTGGTGCGTGCTTTGCTGGTGTGCGGCAAAGCCGTGGGTGTTGCCGTAAACGTATTGGTAATGGCCGGTATGAACCGATGCGCCTTCCGAATTTTCAATGCGTTTGTCCGTTGACAGCGCGGCCTGTTCGCATTGCTTGGCCAAATCAATGGCGGATTCGGTACTCAAATCCCATTCGTGGTAGCGGTCGAGGTCGCCGATATGGGTTGCCATCAAGGCAGCGTCGGCAAGGCCGGCGCAATCGTCTTCGGCGGTATAGCGCGCAATATCGATGGCGGCTTTGACCGTATCTTGCAGGGCGCGTTCGGAGAAGTCGGCAGTGCTGGCGCGGCCTTTGCGTTGGCCGACATAGACCGTAATGTCTAAAGATTTGTCTTGTTGGAACTCGATTTGTTCGATTTCGCCCAGGCGCACGCTGACGCTTTGGCCGAGCGACTCGCTGAAATCGGCTTCGGCCGAGGTGGCGCCGGATTGTTTGGCCAAATCCAGCGTGTGTCCGCACAAGCGCAACAGCTCGTCCGGTGTGTGGTTAAACAGCATAAAAAGGTTTCCTGACAGGGTTTTGCGGCATTTTAACCGTTTCAGACGGCCTCTGCAAAAATCGAACGGAAAGGCCGTCTGAAAACTGATAAAATAGGCAGATTCAGAAAATCAGGTAAACACAATGTTTGAACAAGAAGACGAATGGGTCAGCAAAACCCAAATGAAAAAGCAAATGAATGATTTGCAGGCTTTGGGTATGGAATTGACCAAGCTCTCCAATGATACGCTGAAAAAAATCGGCTTGGACGAAGAGCTATTCGAGGCCATCGCCACCTATAAAAAAATCACGTCCAACAGCGCGCTCAAACGCCAAGCCCAATTTATCGGCCGTCTGATGCGCGATACCGACCCCGCACCCATCGAAGCCTATTTGGCCAAACTGCGCGGCGACAATGCAGCACACAATGCCTTTTTGCAACGCGTCGAGCAGGCGCGTACCCGACTGTTGGCAGACGATGGCGCGATTACCCAATTTATGGCCAATTTTCCGCAAGCCGATGCCGGTAAATTGCGCACCTTGATCCGCAACACCAAAAAAGAGCAGGAGCAAAACAAACCGCCGAAAAACTTCCGCGCGCTGTTCCAAGAAATTAAAGCAGTGATGGAGGCCGGTCAATCCGATGCTTCAGAAGAAGGGCAGGATTGGGAGGAATAAACCTTAAGGCCGTCTGAAAACGGATTGCGGTTTTCAGACGGCCTGTATCGTAATACCGAAGGAGGATGACCATGAAATTTCGCCGCTTTGTACCCGCTTTGTTAATCAGTGTACTAACCCTGAATGGTTGTACTGCTTTCTTTGGGGAGGGAACAACCCGTTCCATAAAACCACAACCGAAAAAACCGTTGCCAAAGACAAGATTCACGCATTTGGCGTGGTTGCCAAAGACAATACGCAATTGGAAACAGGCAGCTTGGTCATGATGGGCAAAAAATATTGGTTTGTCGTTAATCCTAAAGATTCGGCCAAGTTGAAGGCGGTCTTGGATGTTAAATTGGACAAACAGTTTCAAATGGTTCAGCAAAACCCAAGATATGCGTATGAGGCTTTGCCGGTCGAATTGAAATCCCCTGAAGCGCAAACTTTCCGTTCAAAATTCTGCCTGCGTTACGATACTCAAAAAGCCGCCGAGATTGCCAAGTTGAAACAGCTGGCGTTTAAGCCGGTCGAGCTCGATGACAAAACTGTCTACACGCGGTGTATTTCTACCGAAGGTCATTATTACGCAACGCCGAAAAATGTTGCCGAAGACCGCCGTTTTGATACTGCCGTCCCGGTCAGAATTTATTATACGGAAACCAAAAAAAGCACAGACGTTCAGAAGTTGACGGAGAATATCCTGCAAACACCATTTACATTGGCTTTGGACGCAGTCGGCGCAGTGATAGCAGTCCCCTATGTCGTAGTCAGTGAAATTATCGATGCTTCACGCAAATAATATCCAAGGCCGTCTGAAAACGGATTGCAGGTTTCAGACGGCCTCCTCCTTAAAATAAACGCTTAAAAATATTAATTTTTTCTCTTTAAACCCACACACCATGTCCGTCAAAATCCAAACACGTTCCATTAATCCGACTGTTTTCAACGACTTGCTCACTGCCGGTACCGATCCTTTGATTGCGCGGCTATGTGCTGCGCGTGATGTGCAAAGTCCGGCTGAGTTGGACGACAAGCTTGCTGCGCTTTTGCCGTATCAAACGCTGACAAACTGCGAAGCCGCCGCCGGCCGTTTGGCAGATGCGGTCGAGCGCAAGGAAAAAATCCTGATTGTCGCCGACTACGATGCCGACGGAGCGACGGCGTGTGCCGTCGGTATGAGCGGTTTGGCGGCGATGGGGCGAAAGTGGATTTTCTTGTGCCCAACCGATTTGAACACGGCTACGGTTTAACGCCAGAGCTGGCTGAAATCGCGGCAGAACAAGGTGTGGATTTATTGGTAACGGTGGATAACGGTATCGCCAGCATTGCAGGCGTGGCGCGTGCGCAGGAGTTGGGTTTGGATGTGATTGTGACCGACCACCATCTGCCTGCCGAGACCGTACCCGACTGCATCATTGTCAATCCGAACCAAAAAGGCTGCGGTTTCCAAAGCAAAAGCTTGGCGGGCGTGGGCGTGATTTTTTATGTATTGATGGCTTTGCGTGCCGAACTGCGCCACCGCAATTATTTTTCAGACGGCCTGAAAGAGCCGAATCTGGGCGACTTCTTGGATTTGGTCGCACTCGGCACCGTCGCCGACGTCGTCCCCCTCGACCACAACAACCGTATCCTCGTGTCGCAAGGTTTGAAACGGATGCGTTCGGGCAAGATGCGCCCCGGTATCCGCGCTTTGTTTGAAGTGGCGCGGCGCGATTGGCGCAAGGCGCAGCCGTTTGATATGGGCTTTGCGTTGGGGCCGCGCATTAACGCCGCCGGACGGCTGGACGATATGTCGGTCGGCATTGCCTGCCTGTTGGCGCGAGATGATGCCGAAGCACAGGAACTGGCGGCCCAGTTAAATAACCTCAATATCGAACGCCGCGAAATCGAGCAGTCTATGCTGCAAGACGCGCTGAATGATTTTCCTGAAACCTTGCCTCCAGGGCAGACGACTTTGGTGGCGTATCGCGACGACTTCCATCAAGGCGTGGTTGGCATTGTTGCCAGCCGTCTCAAAGACCGTTTTTATCGTCCGACCATCGTGTTTGCGCCTGCCGACAACGGCGAAGTGCGCGGTTCGGGGCGTTCCATTCCCAATTTGCACCTGCGCGATGCCTTGGATTTGGTGTCCAAACGCCATCCCGATTTGATTTTGAAATTCGGCGGACACGCAATGGCGGCGGGTTTAAGCATACTTGAACACAATATTCCCGCGTTTCAGACGGCCTTTGAAGAAGCCGTGCGCGAGATGGTGTGCGAAGACGATTTGTCGCAAACCTATATTACCGACGGCAGCCTGCCTGCCTGCGATATTACGCTGGAACAGGCGCAAAACCTTGCCCGACACGTTTGGGGGCAGGGCTTCGCACCGCCAAGCTTTACCGACGAATTTTACGTCATCCGCCAGCAGCCTCTAGGCGCGGAAGGCAAACACAAAAAAGTCTGGTTGCAAAAAGACGGCTACGAATTTGAAGCCATGTTTTGGCGTTGCAGCGAAGACATTCCCGAATACATCCGCACGGTGTACCGCCCCGTTGCCAACGAATGGCGGAATAATCTCGAATTGCAGCTTTATATCGACTACTGGGAAGCCGCGTAAATAAAGGCCGTCTGAAGATGAAGAAACAAAAAACTTGGCTTGGCTTTTCTTTGGCGCTGCTTGCCACCATGACTTGGGGTTCGCTGCCGGTAGCGGCGCAACAGGCCTTAAAAGCCGTCGATGCGCCCACTTTAGTGTGGGTACGCTTTTTAGTGGCTTCGCTGGTGTTGTTTGCGTTGTTGGGACTGACCGGCAAGCTGCCGAGGCCGTCTGAATTTCGAAGCAGACCTTGTTTTTATTGGTGTTGGGCATTATCGGCATTTCTGCCAACTTCGTGCTCGTTGCCATGGGTTTGCACTATATTTCGCCGACAACCACGCAGGTGTTGTGGCAGCTCTCGCCCTTTACCATGATTTTGGTCGGCGTAGGCGTGTTTAAAGAAGCCTTTACGCGCTGGCAAAAAATCGGCTTGATGCTTTTGCTGACGGGTTTGGTCATGTTTTTTAACGACAAATTCGGCGAACTTTTCAGCTTGGGCAGCTACGCGGTCGGGGTAATCATGGCGGCTTCGGGCAGCATGATTTGGGTGTGCTACGGCGTGGCGCAAAAACTTTTGTCCAAACATTTCAATTCACAACAAATCCTGCTCATGATTTATTTTTGCAGCAGCTTTGTTTTTCTGCCGTTTGCCGAACCATCACAAATCGCCCATATCGGCAATCCGTTTTTATGGGGCTGCTTTATCTATTGCTGCTTAAACACGCTGATCGGTTATGGTTCATTCGGCGAAGCGCTCAACCATTGGGACGCTTCAAAAGTCAGTATTGTTACCACGCTGATACCCGTATTTACCATGATATTTTCCACCATCGGTCATTACCTTGCCCCTGATTATTTTGCCGCTTCGGATATGAATATCGTCAGCTATGTGGGTGCCATGGTGGTTGTGGCCGGGGCATTGCTGGCTGTGGCCGGAGAGAAAGTGATGGGGCTTTTTTTGAGAAAGATATGAAGCATTTATTGCGAAACAGAATAAAACAAGGCCGTCTGAAACAGGTTTCAGACGGCCTTTTATGTTCTAAATCAGATTAATGTGAATTGCCGAATCAATAGAAGCCTTCGCGTTCTTCACGGGTGCTGATGTAGATGTTTCACTTGGGTGTAGGCGGCGAGCATCATTTTGTGGGTTTCGCGGCCGATACCTGAAGTTTTGTAGCCGCCAAACGGCGCGCCGGCGGGCAGGCGGTTGTAGCAGTTTACCCAAACGCGGCCGGTTTCCAATGCGTTGGAAACGCGCAGGCAGCGGTTGATGTCGGTACTCCATACTGCGCCGCCCAAGCCGTATTCGCTGTCGTTGGCCATTTTGATGACTTCTTCTTCGGTTTTGAATTTAATCACGGTGGCAACCGGGCCAAAGATTTCTTCTTGGGCAACGCGGGCTTCGTTGCTGCTGGCCTCAATCAAAGTAGGCTCGACAAATTCGCCTTTGCCCAATTCTCCTTCGATTTTTTTACCGCCGGTAATGATGCGGCAGCCTTCTTGTTCGCCGATTTTGACGTATTTCAAAATGGTCTCGAGTTGGCCGGCATTGACTTGCGAACCCATTTGGGTGTCGTCTTCCCAAGGCAGGCCGACTTTGATTTTTTTGAATTCTTCAGCCAAAGCATTGACGAATTTGTCGTAAATGCCTTCTTGTACAAAAATGCGCGAACCGGCGCAGCAAACTTGGCCTTGGTTGAACAAAATACCTTTTTGCGCGCCTTCGAGGGCTTTGTCGAAAGGCATATCGTCGAAGAAGATGTTGGCGGATTTGCCGCCCAATTCCAAAGTGGATGGAATCAGCAATTCGGCGGCGGCGATGCCGACGCGGCGGCCGACTTCGGTTGAGCCGGTAAAGGCCAGTTTGTTGAAGCCTTTGTGGTGGAGCATGTATTCGCCGGATTTGGAACCGCGGCCGGTAATCACGTTCAACACGCCTTTAGGCAGCAAGTGGTTGATTTTTTGAGCGAAGGACAACAGGCTCAATGAAGTGCTGGAAGAAGGGTGGATGACGATGGTACAACCTGCGGCCAATGCCGGCGCGATTTTCCATGCGGCCATCAAGAATGGGAAGTTCCAAGGAATGATTTGGCCGACAACGCCGATCGGTTCGCGCAAAACGATGGACAAGTCTTCGGCATCAAGCTGGGTTGCCGTGCCTTCTTCGCCGCGGATGACGCTGGCGAAATAGCGGAAATGGTCGGAAGCCAAAGGTATGTCGGCGGCGCGGGTTTCGCGGATGGGTTTGCCGTTGTCCAAGGTTTCTTGCAGGGCGAACAATTCGGCGTTTTCGTCAATCACATCGGCGATTTTATTCAAAATGGCCGCGCGTTCGGCAGTCGTGGTTTTACGCCATGTTTTGAACGCTTCTTGCGCAGCGGCCACGGCAGCATCGACATCGGCGTCGGTTGCGTCTGTGAACTTGGCCAATTCATCGCCATTGGCAGGGTTGTAAGAGGATAAAAGTTTGCCTTCGCTACCTTTCGTCCATTCGCCGTTGATTAAAAGGCCGTATTCTTTATCAAACACATTTAAATCTTTTGCCATAATGCTGTCTCCTTAATGAATGGGAAGGCGTATTTCTGCGCCATAAAAACAGCTTATGCTTTTTTCTTTTTAGGTTCAAGTACTAAAAATGAGAATGTTCTCAAAATTTACATTTACAATGTTATATCATGTAGCAGGCCGTCTGAAAAATAAAGGATTTGATTGAAATGAAAGTGTATTTGTTAATATATTTAAAGATTCAGACGGCCTGAATAGGATTTGTTATGATATAACATCATAACTCATTGTTTTGAAAAAGATTATGGGTTGACGGTTTCGAACATGGGGAGTATTCTCATTTATAGCTAAACAGTTTTTCGACACTCTAGGAGACGCTCCATGAAAATGCATGCTGTGGTAGTAAACAAAGATGTAGCAGGTGATGTAGAAGTTGTTGAACGCGAACTGCGTCCGCTGGAATACGGCGAGGCGTTGGTGGAAGTCGAGTATTGCGGCGTGTGCCACACCGACTTGCACGTTGCGGCAGGCGATTACGGTGACAAACCGGGTCGCGTGTTGGGACACGAAGGCATCGGTTTGGTTAAAGAAGTTGCCGACGGTGTGAAAAATCTGAAAGTCGGCGACCGTGTCAGCATCGCATGGCTGTTCCAAAGCTGCGGTTCGTGCGAATACTGTAATACCGGCCGCGAAACCTTGTGCCGCTCTGTATTGAACGCAGGCTATACTGCCGACGGCGGCATGGCGACCCACTGTATCGTGAGCGCAGATTACGCAGTCAAAGTCCCTGAAGGCTTGGACCCTGCGCAAGCTTCGAGCATCACTTGTGCCGGCGTAACTACTTATAAAGCGATTAAAGTTTCCGGCGTTCGTCCGGGCCAATGGATTGCGATTTACGGCGCAGGCGGTTTGGGCAACTTGGCGGTTCAATACGCGAAAAAAGTATTTGGCGCGCACGTTGTTGCCGTTGATGTCAACGATGAAAAACTGGCTTTTGCCAAAGAAACCGGTGCGGATTTGGTAATCAATGCCGCCAAAGAAGATGCGGCTCAAGTCATCCAAGAGAAAACCGGCGGCGCACACGCAGCTGTTGTCACAGCCGTATCCGCTGCTGCCTTCAACTCAGGCGTGAATTGCGTCCGCGCAGGCGGCCGTGTCGTTGCAGTTGGCTTGCCGCCTGAGTCTATGGACTTATCTATCCCACGCTTGGTATTGGACGGCATCGAAGTGGTCGGCTCTCTGGTCGGCACTCGCAAAGATTTGGAAGAAGCATTCCAATTCGGCGCAGAAGGTTTGGTTGTGCCTAAAGTCGAATTGCGTGCTTTGGATGAAGCGCCTGCCATCTTCCAAGAAATGCGCGAAGGTAAAATTACCGGCCGTATGGTGATTGATATGAACAAAGAGTGCAGCTGCATTCATCACTAATCAAATGATTTTGTGACAAAAAGGCCGTCTGAAACTTTTCAGACGGCCTTTTTTATTGGATTGGATAACTTAAAGCGCAAAACCGCTTTCAAATACGCGTATTTCTCCGCTGACAGGATCGGTAAACTCAATTCTTTTGGCCAGGAGTTTTAAAGGTTTGTCGTAGTCTTCCTCGCCGGCCGCCAATGGGGTAGGGTAAAGCGCATCGTTCATCAGCGGCATGTTCAAACTCATCATATGCACGCGCAGCTGGTGTTTCTTCCCGGTATGCGGCGTGAGGCGGTAGAGGCTGAATGCGCCGCGGTTTTCGATAAGCTCGATGGTCGTGTGGGCGTTGGGTTTTCCTTCCGTTTCACGCGTGAGGAAGAATTTTTCGCCGCGTTCCATTCGGGACGAAATATCCAGCGGATAGTCCAAATCCGTCCGCGTCGGCGCCACCGCTTCATAAGTTTTTCGGACGGTTTTTTCTTGGAACATGGTCTGATAATCGCGACGCGTGGCAGGATTGAGCGAAAGCAGCATAACGCCTGCCGTATCTTTGTCCAAACGATGAATCGGCGTAATGTCTTCAACATTCAAATGCTGCAATTCAGGCCGCAAACGCAGGCGCGTGAGCAGCGTTTCCCGCAAAAAACGCCCACTGGGGATGACGGGCAGAAAATGCGGTTTGTTCACCACAAGCAAATGCTCGTCAATATGCAAAATCTTTTCATCAAACGGAATACGCGGCTCGCTCTCACGGCTGGTTTCACGGTAATAAAACATCGTCTTGCCGGGTTCGAACAAGGTATTCTCATCAAACGGCACGCCATCCGAACCCACCACAAAACCGCTGTTCAGCCGCCGCCGCCAGGTTTCTTCGCCGACAAAGGGAAATGAGTGCATAAAAAATGCAGCAGCGGCAAGCCGTAAAATTGCTTTTCATGCGGTAAAACCAAATAACTGGGTTTGACACCGTCTAAAAGGGGGAGGGGATTGGTACGTTTTTTCATGCGGCGGATTGTACTCGGTTTTTAGGATTTTTTCAGACGGCCTTGTTTTTATGGAAAATAAACTTCTAATAATAGATATGTATTGATGCGGGTTTTATGCTTAAATAGATTCTTCAAACAAGCAGAGAAACTGGTTTTGTTTGAACTTGCTTTTATGGCATGAATTAAAGAAATGATAAAGAAACAATATTTTGAGAAAAGGAGAATATTATGCAGAGAAAAATCGGCATAATCATCATGTTATCCGTATTTTCCGTGTCCGCTATGGCGGGAGGGGAAGTTCTGCTTGGTAAGAATAATGCATACGATAATGAGTATGAACTTGTGGTAGAGCATGAAGTAAATGAAGAAGTTTCACAATTAAATCAAGACGAGTATGCCGCACATCCAATACGCAACGATAGCGGCGTCATGCAGTCAGGAAAAGCGGCTTCAGGCAGACAAGCCGTTTCCCAATACGGAAAACCTAATTTGCCTCCTGTACGCTTAAATCCGCATCCTTCACGACCTTGATTTCAAAATCAAAGGGCTGCTCCATTTGTTTGGACAGCCCTTTTGTTTTGTCGGCTCACTCACATTTTCGTTTGCGCAAAACAAGTTTGTAATCGGTTTTGATGCTGGTTTGATCGCCAATCATCTTAAAATCATCTATTAAACAACGGTTTTCCGTACATTTCAACGTGAAATCTGCACCGATCCTATGGCCGTCAAATTGTTTAAATGTTGCCCGGACGGTATGGGGAGAAGTGACCTTGACTTGCAAGGTTTTATGGAAGTTGTCAGGATGATCCTGACCAAAGCCCAAGTAGTAATGTATCGGCATGTCACATCCCATCTCCATATCGGGTTGCTTACGGATATTAGTGTCAAATTTATTGAATTGTCGGATGATTTTTTGTAGTTCAGGCGTGGTAATACGATTGTGTTCAGAGCCTAAATCCACTTTAGACAGATAAACCTTTTTGACTAAATCTATTTTGGCTTGATTATTTGTGGCGTTATTTGCAGCTATCACTTGGGAAGATAGGCTGGTAGTCAATAAGCCGATAGCAAAGAGAGCGTAGTGTTTTCATGATGTGCATAGGGATGAGATGAAAAGAATCTAAGTATAACGACATTGAATCTATATTGAATATATTTTTAAGAAATTTAAGTTGAAAGGCAGGGGAAGGATGGGAATCATTGAATATGATTCTGTAATCTGCTTACAGGCCGTCTGAATGCAAAAACCGATTTTCAGACGGCCTTTTGATTTGTTCTCAACCTCACAAACCCTTAAAAATCAGCTATAATGCCCAACTATTTGATTTTCGCTTATCCCATATTGAAATGGCACAAAAAATTCAATCTGTAAAAGGCATGAACGACCTTTTACCTGTCGAACAAAAAGATTTCAAACTGACGGCTGCGTTTTGGCAGGCGTTTGAAGATACGGTTAGTCGTTGGACACGCGCTTACGGCTATCAGCAAATCCGTACGCCGATTGTCGAGCAAACCGGTTTGTTTGTCCGCTCCATCGGCGAGGAAACCGATGTGGTCGGCAAGGAAATGTACACCTTCTCCGATTCAAACGATTCTTTGAGTTTGAGCCTGCGTCCTGAAGGTACGGCTTCTTGTCTGCGTGCGGTGGTCGAACACAACCTTCTGTACAACAGCCCGCAAAGCTGTGGTATATGGGGCCGATGTTCCGCCGCGAGCGTCCGCAAAAAGGCCGTTATCGTCAGTTCCATCAGGTCGGTATCGAGGCTTTGGGTTTTGAAGGGCCGGATATTGATGCGGAAATCATCGCGATGTCTGCCGATTTGTGGGAAAAATTGGGTATTCGCGAATACCTGACTTTGGAAATCAACAGCTTAGGCAACCGTGAGGAACGCGCGGCACACCGTGCGGCATTGGTTGAATATTTGACCCGCTATGAAGCGCAACTGGATGAAGACAGTAAACGCCGTCTGAAAACCAATCCTTTGCGCGTTTTGGATACGAAAAACCCTGATTTGCAGGAAATCTGCAATGCGGCGCCGCGTTTGGTGGATTACTTGGGCGAGGCTTCACAAAACCACTATGCACGCTTCAAGGCGATGTTGGACGGTTTGGGTATCCAATATGTTGAAAATCCGCGCTTGGTACGCGGTTTGGATTACTACAATCAGACGGTTTTTGAGTGGACGACCGACAAACTCGGCGCGCAGGCGACTGTGTGCGGCGGCGGCCGTTACGACGGTTTGATTGAAGAGCTTGGCGGCAAGCCTGCGCCGTCTATCGGCTTTGCGATGGGTATTGAGCGCCTGCTGCTTTTGGTGAGCGAATACGGCTCGCTGGAAGCGAACGCTGCGCCTGATGTCTATGCAATGCACCAAGGCGAAGGTGCGGACTTGCAGGTGATGAAATACGCGCAAGCCTTACGCGCACAAGGTTTCAATGTAATGCAGCATTCCGGCTATCAAAGCTTGAAAGCGCAAATGAAAAAGCAGACAACAGTGGCGCACGCTTTGCCCTGATTGTGGCTCAGGATGAGCTGGCAAACGGTACGGTTACCCTGAAAGATATGCAGGGCAAACACGAACAACAAACCGTTGCCGCCGCTGATTTGACAGACACTTTACAACAATGGAAGAACGCATAAATGGCAGCCCATTTGGAAGAACAACAAGAGTTAGACAACTTTAAATATTTTTGGAAAAAAACCGGCCGTTGGATCTTTGCCTTGCTGATCGTGGCGGCTTTGGGGTATTTGGGTTACACCATTTACCAAGGCCAAAAAGCTTCAAAAGATCAGGAAGCCGCCGCCGTATTGGCGCAAATGGTGGAAAAGGCGCAGCAAAAAACCGACCAAAAAGCCATCAATGCCGATTTGGCCGAATTGCAAAAAAACTATCCTGATTCCATTTCGACAGCCCAGGCTACGTTGATGGTAGCGGCGACCGAGTTTGATACCGGCCGTTATGATGTGGCGGAAGGTCATTTGAATTGGGTGCTGAAAAACCAAAACGCACCGCTGGTTCAAGCTTTGGCAGCCCAGCGTTTGGGCGTTGTCCTGTTGCAGCAGAAAAAATACGATGCTGCCATCAATGCCCTGAATACTCAGGTTGAGGCTGACTTCGAGCCTTTGATGCTGGAAACCAAAGGTGATGTTTACGTTGCCCAAAATAAAACCAAAGAAGCCGTACAAAGTTACGAAGCTGCTTTGAGCAAATTGCCGCAAACCGCAGTAGGTCGCGAATTGCTGCAAATGAAAATCGACAGCTTGAAATAAGTTTGTTTGAAATCAAGGCCGTCTGAAGTTGCCATGACTTTTCAGACGGCCTACACTTATCCTTATCAACCGTGTTTTTAAAACACCTGCTTGTGTTCCGCTCCCGATTTTAGGCGGCACTTGACACAGAAAGACTCCATCATGAAACCAACCATCGCGCTTGTCGGCCGCCCCAATGTCGGCAAATCTACTTTATTCAACCGTTTGACGCGCACCAAAGACGCGCTCGTGCATGACTTGCCCGGCCTGACGCGTGACCGACATTACGGTCATGGCAAAGTCGGCAGCAAACCTTATTTGGTCATCGATACCGGCGGTTTTGAGCCGGTTGTGGACAGCGGCATTTGCACGAAATGGCAAAACAAACCTTGCAGGCTGTCGATGAAGCCGATGCGGTTGTGTTTTTGGTGGACGGCCGTACCGGCTTGACCCCGCAAGACAAAATTATTGCCGACCGTTTGCGCCAAAGCCCGCGTCCCGTTTATTTGGCCGTGAATAAAGGCGAGGGTGGCAATAGGGCCGTGCTTGCCGCCGAGTTCTACGAACTTGCCCTGGGCGACCCTTATGTTATTTCAGGTGCGCACGGCGATGGTGTGTATTATCTGATTGAAGATATTTTGGAAACCTTCCCCGAGCCTGAAAAGGAAGAGGAAGAAGCGAAACATCCTGTTTTTGCTGTAATCGGCCGTCCAAATGTCGGTAAATCAACCTTGGTAAACGCCATCCTCGGTGAAGAACGCGTGATTGCCTTCGATATGGCAGGCACGACGCGTGACAGTATCCATATCGATTTTGAACGTGAAGGCAAACCGTTCACCATCATCGATACCGCAGGTGTGCGTCGTCGCGGCAAAGTGGATGAAGCGGTGGAAAAGTTTTCCGTCATCAAAGCCATGCAGGCGGTTGAAGCGGCAAACGTTGCTGTCTTAGTATTGGATGCGCAACAAGATATCGCCGACCAAGATGCGACGATTGCAGGTTTCGCTTTGGAAGCAGGCCGTGCCTTGGTGGTGGCGGTTAATAAATGGGACGGCATCAGCGAAGAGCGCCGCGAGCAAGTGAAACGCGATATCAACCGCAAACTGTATTTCCTTGATTTTGCTAAGTTCCACTTTATTTCTGCGTTGAAAGAACGCGGTATAGACGGTTTGTTTGAAAGCATTCAGGCTGCCTACAATGCGGCAATGATTAAGATGCCGACGCCGAAAATCACGCGTGTCCTGCAAAGCGCGATTGAACGTCAACAGCCGCCGCGCGCAGGTTTGGTGCGTCCGAAAATGCGCTATGCCCACCAAGGCGGCATGAATCCGCCGGTGATTGTGGTACACGGTAATTCGCTGCACGCCATTTCCGACAGCTACACGCGCTATCTAACCCAAACGTTCCGCAAAGCCTTCAATCTGCAAGGTACGCCGCTCAGAATTCAATACAATGTTTCGGAAAACCCGTATGAAAATGCGGAAGACAAACCGAAGAAAAAACCGCTGCGCCGTGTCAGCCTGAGCAACCGTATCGAGAAGCGCGAAGGCCGCAAGGAAGAGAAAAACCGCTTCAAGAAGAAAACCAAAGTCAGCGTAAAAAAACAATTCAGCAAATAAGCATAAAGGCCGTCTGAACGATTTCAGACGGCCTTTTATGATGGAATGTAAGTTATTTATTTTTCATAATATTTATCTATTGGATTTGCTGGAATCAAAATACATAAAATCGGGATTGGGAAGGGACGTGAAGATGAAAATGAAACAGTCGGTTTATCGGGAATTTCCCTTATTGCTGGATTCCTAAACGGTGTGATAGAAAAAAATAGTTGGTAATTTATTCTATTCGGGGCTACAATCCCATCAAACGCCGATTTTGGCGTCTTTACAATCATAATAATGGAGCTCAAGAATATGACAGCTAAAGGACAAATGTTACAAGATCCTTTTTTGAATGCGTTGCGTAAAGAGCACGTTCCGGTTTCAATCTACTTGGTAAACGGCATCAAGCTGCAAGGCCAAGTGGAATCATTTGACCAGTACGTTGTTCTGCTGCGTAATACTTCCGTCACTCAAATGGTTTACAAACACGCTATCTCAACAATCGTTCCTGCACGCGCAGTCAGCCTGCAACACGAAAACAAACAACCTCAAGCCGCTGCCGCAGCTGCTCCGGTTCAAGTTGAGACTGTGCAACAACCTGCCGAATAAATGATGTAACGCATTCCTGTTTTTCAATACCTTACCGCTTTTGCGGTAGGGTATTTTTATTTTCAGACGACCTTTATCATGCTGCTTGAAAACATTCTTCCCTTTGCCCACTCCCTGTTACGACAAGCCTTAAAAGCAGGCGGCCGCGCTTTGGATGCGACGGCCGGAAACGGGCATGATACTTTGCTGTTGGCGCAATTGGTTGGCGAAACGGGTAAGGTGTGGGCTTTTGATGTGCAATCTAAAGCACTGGCGCAGACTCAAGGCCGTCTGAAAGAAAACGGCGTAGATGGCCGGGTAGCCCTGATACATGACGGCCATGAAAACGTTTTATCTTATATCGACGAGCCTTTAGATGCCGCAGTATTTAATTTCGGTTGGTTGCCGGGCGGCGATAAAGCTGTACGACTGAGGCGGCAAGCAGCATCCGTGCGCTGACGGATACTTTGGGTTTGCTGAAAGAGGGCGGCCTTGCTGTGGCGGTATTGTATCCGGGACATGAAGCCGGCCGAATAGAAGCTGAGGCGATTGTGCAATGGGCGGAAATTTTGCCACAGGAAGCCTTTGCCGTGTTGCGCTATGGCTTTGTCAACCGCCGCAATGCGCCGCCTTATCTGCTGGCGGTTGAAAAGTTGCGTCAGAAATAGATGTTTGCGGTAAAATAGCCGCTTTAATTCCCTCTACCGACAAGAAACTGTTATGCAATACCTGTTCGTCAAATACAGCCACCAGATTTTTGTAACCATTACCATTTTGCTGTTTAACATCCGCTTTTTCATGCTTTGGCGTCATCCTGAAAAACCGTTGGCAGGCATTTGGAAAGCCATGCCGCATTTGAACGACACCATGTTGCTGTTTACCGGCTTGTGGCTGATGAAGATTACCCATTTTTCGCCGTTTAATGCGCCGTGGCTCGGCATGAAAATCCTGCTGTTGCTGGTTTATATTGTGTTGGGCATGATTATGATGCGTTCGCGTCCGCGTTCGCCGAAATTTTATATCGTCTATATTTTGGCCATGTCGTGTGTTGCCACGATTGTTTTTCTTGCCAAAACCAAAACACTGCCGTTTTAAAAGAGGCCGTCTGAAATGTATCCGCATTTTGCCGTTGTCGCTTTGGGCAGCAATCTTGCTAATCCTGCCGAACAGGTTCGCGCCGCTTTGGCCGAATTGGCCGCGCATCCGCATATCCGGCTTGAAAAGGCTTCTTCCCTGTATCTGACTGCGCCGGTCGGCTATGACGATCAGCCCGATTTTGTGAACGCCGTGTGTGCCGTGAAAACTTCATTGGACGGCGTAGCGCTGTTGGCAGAGTTAAACCGCATCGAGGCTGAATTTGGGCGCGAGCGTAGCTTCCGTAATGCGCCGCGCACTTTGGATTTGGATATTATTGATTTTGACGGTATCCGCAGCGATGACCCGCATCTGACCTTGCCGCATCCGCGCGCGCATGAGCGCAGTTTCGTCATGTTGCCGCTGGCCGAAATCCTTCCGGATTTCGAGTTGGGTGAGCATGGCCGTGCGGCTGATTTGGCTCAGGCTTTGGGCGGGCAGGGGATTCGCCTGTTGAAAGAATAAAGGCCGTCTGAAAAACGGACTAAAACAAGAAAGGGCGTGTTGGACACGCCTTTTTTGCTATAAAATATTGTCGGGAAACACATTACAAAGAGTTACTATGAATCCTCGTTATATTGTTGTCGAAGGTGCAATCGGTAGCGGCAAGACCGCTTTGAACCGCCGCTTGGCAGAGCATTTCAGCGCGTTGCTGTTGTCGGAGAATCCGGATCACAATCCGTTTCTCATGAAGTTTTACAGCAATGTTTCCAATAATGGCTTGGCCGCCGAACTTTTCTTCCTGACGCGCCGCGCTGAAAGCGTGAATATTATTGAAGACCATTGTGCGCAAGGTGGAATGGTTGTGGCTGATTTTCTGCCGGAGAAAGACCGCATTTTTACGCCCATCGTTTTGAATGATGACGAGCGGCAGCTTTTTGCCGATATAAAGCAACGCATTTTGCCGCAATACGCGGAGCCCGATGTGGTGATTTATCTGCAAACCGCTGTCGAAAACAACCGCAAACGCCTGCAAAAACGTCAAGAGGGTATCATCAGCTTGTTTCCCGAAGGCTATTTGGGACGGGTGCATGACGAATACAGCCATTTTTTCCATTTGTATCAAAGCGCGCCTTTGCTGACCGTCAATGCCGATGAGTTGGATTTGGCCGGCAATGACGACCACTTCCAGCTTTTGCTGCGCGCATTGGAAGATTTTCAAGGTACGCGCAGTTATTTGAATTTAAGCGAAATAAACGCAGGCTAGGTTTAGGCCGTCTGAAAGGAATAATATGTCAAAATATCAATTCACACTCCCATCTTCTTCCGGCAGCGATTTTAACTCCGCCGAACATTTGCCGTTGGTTGTCTATTTTTATCCTAAAGACAGCACGCCCGGATGTACCACCGAAGGCTTGGATTTCAATGCCCGATTGGAACAATTCAAAGCATTGGGCTATACCGTTGTCGGCATTTCCCGCGACGGTGTCAAATCGCATCAGAATTTCTGCGCCAAACAAGGCTTCCAGTTTGAATTGTTGAGCGACGAAGAAGAAACCGTCTGCAAACTGTTTGACGTGATCAAGCTGAAAAAGCTTTACGGTAAAGAATCCCTCGGCATTGAGCGCAGCACGTTTGTGCTGGACAAAAACGGCGAAATCGCCCATGAGTGGCGCAAAGTCAAAGTGGCCGGACACGCGCAGGAAGTTTTAGATACAATCTCTCAAGCCTCTTAATAGGGCTTTGAAAACCTAAGGCCGTCTGAACGGATGTAAAGTCATGCCGTTCAGACGGCCTTTCAATCAGTTTGATGAATATGGACGATTTAATAGACAAGTTGCTTGAATCCCTTTGGCTGCAAGACCGACTCAGCCACAATACGCTGCAAAGTTACCGCCGTGATTTGGTCAAAATCGCTGCGCGTTTGGCCGAGGGCGGGCAGGATTGGTTGAGTGCCGATGAGTTTGCCCTGTCTGATGCCGTGTATGCGGAGGGGGAAAAAAACACGTCCCAAGCGCGGGCATTGTCGGCTTGCAAGCGCATGTACGGCTGGCTGGAAGAAACAGGCCAAAGGGCAGACAATCCCACCCGTTTCTCAAAGCACCGAAATCGGAACGCAAATTGCCCAAGCTGATTACCGAAGCCCAAATCGACGCGCTGCTGGCTGCGCCGGATGTGGACACACCGCACGGACTGCGCGACAAAGCCTTGCTTGAAGTCATGTATGCAACAGGTTTGCGCGTGACCGAAGCCGTCAAATTGACGCTCAGCGATATCGATTTACATCGCGGCAGTATCCGCACCATAGGCAAGGGCGACAAATTGCGTCTGGTTCCGCTGGGGCAGGAAGCGGCATATTGGGTGGAACGCTATTGCAACGAATCGCGCCCGTTGTTGCTGAAAAACAAAATCTGCGATGAAGTGTTTGTCAGCCAGAAACGCAGCGGCATCAGCCGTCAGCTTGCATGGATGATAGTCAAAGAATATGCCGAAGCAGCCGGTATTGCTTCACTCAGTCCGCACGGTTTGCGCCATGCTTTTGCCACGCATTTGGTCAATCACGGTGTTGATTTGCGTTCGGTCCAGATGATGTTGGGACATTCCGACATCAATACTACGCAGATTTATACCCATGTTGCCAATATCCGTTTGAAAAACATGGTTGATGAACACCATTCCCGTTCATAAATAAAGGCGGCATTTTGAAGATGCCGCTTTGTTATCGTGGCCGTCTGAACGGTTATAAAGTTTACTATTTATAAAATAACAATCAAAATACAAATTTACATAGAAAAATTTCAAAACAAAAGGACAGTACCAATATTGCAATGCAAACCGTTTTTATTTATATTTACGTTCAAGAATAAATCCTACTCTCAATTACAGAGGGTAACAAAATTATTGGAGCACATCATGTTTGTCTGCATCTGCAACGCCATTACTGACCACGACATCAAAGAGACCATCGCCGCCGGTGCAACCACCATGAGCGATTTGCAGGCTCAATTGGGCGTGGCGACTTGTTGCGGTTGCTGCGGCGAATTGGCTGCATCGTTTTTGACTGCAAGCAGTGCCCAAAATACCGTGACTGCCGGTATTAACGTTCAGTCTTAATTCAGAATACACACAAAGGCCGTCTGAAGGCGTAGTTTCACGCCTGTTCAGACGGCCTTTGTCATGCCTGTATGGTTTGGCGGCATTTTGCTATACAATGGCCGCTTTTGTCCCTCCGAGAGTAACCGCCATGAAACTGACCTTGATGTTTCGGGAATATTGCAGCCTGTGCCACAAAATGCGCGAACAATTAAAGCCTTATCAGGAGCAGTTTGGATTTAGGCTGGATATTGTCGATGTTGATGAAGATCCGGTTTTAGAAGAAATACAATGAGCTGGTGCCTGTTTTGTTGGATGGCGATACCGAAATCTGCCATTGGTTTTTGGACGAAGAAAAACTGAAAGCGCATTTAAGCGCGTAACAAACCATTGACCATATTGCCTTTCAGACGGCCTTCGGCTGTTTATGCCGTCTGAACCTTGATTTTATTATGACTGAAAAACTTTCTCCCGATGCGCTGATTGAAGCGGCGCTGTTGACGCAAGTCGAACCCTTAAACGAAAAAGCCATGCGCGAATTGTGCGTGCCGCCGTTGTCGCAAGACAAGCTGATTGACGTGTTGGCGCAACTGAAGGCCCGCTGGCAGGGCAGGGCTTTGCAACTGGTGCATACCCATGAGGGCTGGCGTTTCCAAATCGCCCAAGCCGCATTTGAACGGCTGGGCAGCCTGCAAGAGCAGCGCGCGCCGCGTTATTCCCGCGCCGTGATGGAGACGCTGGCGATTATTGCCTATCAGCAACCGGTAACGCGTGGCGATATCGAAGGCATACGCGGCGTGGCAGTGTCGCAAAATGTGATGCAAACCTTGCAGGATAGGGGCTGGATTGAAGTCATCGGCCACCGTGATTCTGTCGGCCGTCCGGCATTGTGGGCGACCACGGCAACATTCTTAAGCGATTTGCGTTTGGAAAGTTTGGAAGAATTGCCGCCGCTGACTGAATTGGGCGAGCTGGTGTTGCCCGATTTGATGGAAACGCCGCCGACAGGCGATGAGGAAGCTGAAGAAGCAGTAGAGCCTGAAAGCAGGCTGATTAATTGATTTAAATGTAAAGGCCGTCTGAAACAATCGTGTTTCAGACGGCCTTTGTGTTGGTTATTCTAGCGTTTTATGGCATTAAATGAACGATCTATATCATTGAATACATCAGCCGGGGTAACAATATAGCGTGGTGTATTGGGCAGTTCCTTAAAAAATAATTTGTTTAAAATAAATATCTTAGATAAATCATAAGAAAAATCTGATTTAAACTATAAAAAATCTTAGTTATAATCAGCTTATCTAAAGCTATTCCGCATAAGCGCGGGTAATTTACTAAGGAATACTGCAATGTTGTTGGCACTTTCTTTGCGTGATTTTGTCATTGTTGAAAACCTAAATCTTGATTTTCAAAACGGCTTTACCGTTTTAACGGGCGAAACCGGCGCAGGCAAATCGATTACCCTGGATGCAATCGGCCTGTTGCTGGGCGATAAAGCTGATTACAGCCAAGTGCGCAACGGCGCCAAAGAGGCACAGTTGTCGGCTTTGTTTGACATCAGCGGTTTGCCCGAACTGAAAGCTCAGCTGCAGGAGCAAGGCCTTTTGGAAGAAGATGCCGAAGAGCTCAGCATCCGCCGTATTATCGATGCCAAGGGTAAAAGCCGCAGTTATATCAATAATCAGGCAGCAACATTGGCGCAACTGAAAGCCATCGGCGAGCAGTTAATCGATATTCACGGACAAAATGCCCATCATTCGTTGAATCAAGAATCTGCGCAACGCGAGTTGTTGGACGCATTTGCCGGCAGCAAAGAGCAGGCGGAAACAGTCAAGCAGCTTTATCAAAATTGGGTCAATGCGAAAAAAGCCCTGCAAGAAGCACAAGAGCAGGCAGAAACCATGGCTATCGAACGCGAGCGTTTGGAATGGCAGTTTAATGAATTGAACCAATTGGAGCTCAAACCCAACGAATGGGAAACCTTAAGCCAAAGCCACGACAGCCTGGCGCATTCGGCCGAGTTGCTGCAAACCGCCGAGCAGGTGGGCGAAAGCATAGACGGCGACAACGGCATCCAACGTCAAATCTACCAATGCCAAAAACTGCTGGGCAATCTGCAAAACATTGAACCGCGCTTTGCCGAAAGCCTGAATATGTTGGCAAGTATTGAAGCCGAGTTGGGAGAAATCAGTGCCAATATGCGCGATGTGGCCGGCCGCAGCGATATCGATCCGAATGAATTGGCCGCACAAGAAAGCCGTATGGGTGAATTGATGAGCATGGCGCGCAAATACCGCATTGAGCCGGAAGAGTTGCCGCAAAAGTTGGCGGAAATTGACGAGCGCCTGCAAAACCTTCAAGCGGCCGCTGATTTGGAAGTCTTGGAAAATACGGTTGCACGCAATCTTGCCGAATACCACGAAGCCGCTCACGTTCTCTCCGCCATGCGCCATCAGGCGGCCGGCCGTTTGGGCGAAGAGACCACCGAGCATATGCAGCATTTGGCCATGAAGGGCGCACGTTTTGACATCGTCTTGTTGCCGTCTTCGCCGACCGCGCATGGTTTGGAGCAGGTGCAATTCCAAGTGGCGGCGAATAAAGGCAATCCGTCCCGTCCTTTGAACAAAGTGGCTTCCGGCGGCGAATTGGCGCGTATTAGTTTGGCTTTGCAAGTGGTTGCCAGCCAATACACGCAAGTGCCGACATTGATTTTTGACGAAGTGGATACCGGTATCGGTGGCGGCGTCGCCGAAATGGTCGGTAAAGCTTTGCGTGCCTTGGGTAAAAAACATCAAGTTCTGGCGGTAACCCATCTTCCTCAAGTCGCCTCTTGCGGTGAAAACCATTGGCAAGTGCGTAAACATAGCGAAGGCGAACAAACCGTCAGCGAAATCAGCGTATTGGATCATCATCAGCGCATTGAGGAAATCGCGCGTATGTTGGGCGGCGAAATCATTACCGACACCACACGCAGCCATGCTGCCGAACTCTTGCATCTGGCTGCCGCCTAAAAGCCTTAAGGCCGTCTGAAAATAAATTCAGACGGCCTTTTCCGTATTTTGCGCCCTTTCAGACAAGCAGAATACAAGGTATGATTATAGCGTCTGTTTACAAGGAAATTTTGATGAAAGTCCTGTTTATCGCCGATCCGATGGCAAGTTTTAAAACCTATAAAGATACTACTTACGCCATGATGCGTGAAATGGCAAAGCGCGGTTGGCAGCTTTTTCATACCTTGAGCGGAGAATTGTCCGTCCGTGAAGGCTGGGTGGTGGCTCAGGCAGCGGCATTTGAGTTTGTCGGTGCGAAGAACGATGACGATCACGAATGGTTTAAAGCAGAGGCAAAAGTTCAGACGGCCTTAAAAGATTTCGATGCGGTCATTATGCGCACTGACCCGCCGTTTGATATGCAATATTTGTACGCAACCCAATTTTTGACATTGGCACAGCAGCAGGGCGCAAAAGTATTTAACAGCGGACAGGCAATGCGCGATTTCAATGAGAAATTGGCTATTTTGAACTTCAGCCAGTTCACCGCCCCCACTTTGGTAACCACACGTTCTGCCGATGTCCGTGCCTTTTTGAAAGAACACGGCGACATCATCATCAAACCTTTGGACGGCATGGGCGGTATGGGCATTTTTCGACTGACCGAATCCGACCCCAATATCGGCAGTATCCTTGAAACCCTGATGCAGCTTGATTCACGCACCATCATGGCGCAACGCTATATTCCTGAAATTGTACATGGCGACAAACGCATTTTGATTATCGGCGGGGAAGTTGTTCCGTATGCTTTGGCGCGTATTCCGCAAAACGGCGAAACGCGCGGCAACTTAGCTGCCGGCGGCCGCGGCGTGGCGCAGGAATTGAGCGAACGCGACCGTGAAATTGCAGAAACCCTCGCTCCCGAACTCAAACGCCGCGGCATCTTGCTGGCAGGTTTGGATGTCATCGGCAGCAACCTGACCGAAGTCAACGTAACCAGCCCGACCGGTTTCCAAGAAATCATGAAGCAAAAAGATTTTGACGTTGCCGCCATGTTTGCAGATGTCGTGGCATCTTGGGCAAAACAATAAACCCAAAGGCCGTCTGAAAATTGACCCGACCGTTTCTTTTCAGACGGCCTTTTTATGTTGAGAATATGATGGAACCATCTTCCTACGCATCTGAAAAAAAAGGTAAACGGTATCAAACGCATCATCAATGCGTTTGGTTATTCCAAAGACGGACTGGCTGCCGCGTACCGTTATGAAAGCGCATTTCGCCAAGTTTTTTGGTTGAACCTGATTTTAATTGTCTTGGCCTTATTCCTTGATTTCGGGCCGGCCATCAAAATGGTGCTTGTTGCCGCATCGTTTATTTCATTGATTACCGAATTGTTTAATACCGCCGTCGAAGCAGCCGTTGACCATACTTCTACTGAAAAACACGAGCTGGCCAAGCGTGCCAAAGATGCCGGCTCGGCCGCGCAATTGATGGCTTTGTTCATGTTGTTTATTGTTTGGATTATTGCATTAACTGCTTAAAAATGTGGTAATATAGTAATTCGTTAGGATTAGATAGTATTAATTAATCTATATCAAAGTTTTCAGACGGCCTTTGGTTGTAAGATGAGGGCTGTATATCCCAGCCATTTGGCAAACACAAGGAGCAAAACATGAAAAAATTAATGGCAACCCTGATTCTGGCAGGCTTGGCAACTTCCGTATCTGCAGCCGGTATCCATATTGAAGACGGTTGGGCACGTGCCACTGTCGAAGGTATGAAAATGGGTGGCGCATTCATGAAAATCCAAAACGATGAAGCCAAACAAGACTTCTTGGTAGGCGGCAGCAGCCCTGTTGCAGAACGCGTTGAAGTACATACCCATATTAACGACAACGGCGTTATGCGTATGCGCGAAGTTAAAGGCGGCGTGCCTTTGGCGGCAAAAAGTGTAACCGAGCTGAAACCGGGCAGCTACCACGTTATGTTCATGGGTCTGAAACAACAATTGAAAGAAGGCGAAAAAGTGCCTGTAACCCTGAAATTCAAAAACGCCAAACCTCAAACTGTCGAGCTGGAAGTGAAAACCGCGCCTAAAGCCGAAATGCAGCACGACCACGGCGCACACGGTGGCGCACATCAGCACTAATTGCTTGAATTTGCATATAAAGGCCGTCTGAAAGTCATTGGGCTTGCAGACGGCCTTTTCTGTCGTCAAATCAAAATGTGCTAAAATCACGCTTTAAAAAATGTATTTGAAACCCACATTCCGCTCATGAATACTCACAACACACCAGCAAACATCATCGTCGGCCTTTCCGGCGGCGTCGATTCCTCCGTTACCGCGGCCCTGCTCAAACAGCAAGGCCATCAAATCAGCGGCGTGTTCATGCAGAACTGGGAAGATGACGACAATGACGAATATTGCAGCATCAAACAAGATTCCTTCGATGCCATTGCCGTTGCCGACATCATCGGCATCGACATCGACATCGTCAATTTCGCTGCACAATACAAAGACAACGTATTTGCCTATTTCCTCAAAGAATACAGCGCAGGCCGCACGCCAAACCCGGATGTCTTGTGCAATGCCGAAATCAAATTCAAATGCTTTTTGGACTACGCCATAGAGCAGGGCGCCGATACCATTGCCACCGGACACTATGCCCGCAAAGAAGTTCGCAACGGCGTACATTACCTGCTCAAAGGCTTGGATCAAAATAAAGACCAAAGCTATTTCCTATACCGTCTCAAACCTTTCCAACTCGAGCGCGCGATTTTCCCATTGGGTGAGTTGGAGAAGCCTGAAGTCCGCCGTCTTGCCGAAGAATTCAAGTTACCGACCGCAACCAAAAAAGACAGTACCGGCATCTGCTTTATCGGCGAGCGCCCGTTCCGCGAGTTTTTGCAAAAATATCTGCCGACCAATAATGGCAAAATGGTGACCCCTGAAGGCAAAGTAGTCGGCGAACACGTCGGCTTGATGTTTTACACGCTGGGTCAACGTAAAGGCTTGGGCATCGGCGGCGCAGGCGAGCCGTGGTTTGTTGCGGCCAAGGATTTGACCAAAAACGAACTGATTGTCGTCCAAGGCCATGACCATCCTTTGCTTTATACGCAAAGCCTGGTTATGAACGATTTGAGTTTCACATTGCCCGAATGCCCGAAAGAAGGCCGCTATACCTGCAAAACGCGCTACCGTATGGCTGACGCGCCTTGTACGTTGCGTTACTTGGATGATGAAACCATTGAGCTTGTCTTTGACGAGCCGCAATGGGCGGTAACGCCCGGCCAATCTGCGGTACTGTACGACGGCGATGTGTGCTTGGGCGGCGGCATCATCATGTCCACCGACAAGCCTGTCATTATTACTGCTTAACACAAGGGCCGTCTGAAAACGAAGCGGCGGATTAAATCAAGCCTTTCAGACGGCCTCCATTCTAAAAACGACTAAAACAAAGACTGAATCAATATGGAAAAACTCTGGCTCAAAAGCTATGAACAAGGCGTAAGCCCTGAAATCGATATTTCTCAATACAGCTCCATCAGCGACGTATTCCGTCAAAGTGTCGAAAAATTTGCGGATAAACCTGCTTTTCAAAACATGGGTAAAACGCTGACTTATGCCGAAGTAGGCAAGTTGGCGACCAATTTTGCGTCTTACCTGCAAAACGTATTGAAACTGCCGCGCGGTGAGCGCGTGGCGATTATGATGCCGAACGTTTTGCAATATCCGATTGCGCTTTTCGGTATTCTGCAGGCCGGTTTGGTGGCAGTGAATACCAATCCGCTTTATACGCCGCGCGAGTTGGAACATCAGTTGAAAGACAGCGGCGCGACAACGATTGTCGTGTTGGAGAACTTTGCCAATACGCTGGAATTGGTGTTGCCGCGTACGCAAATCAAACATGTAATTGTCGCGTCGGTCGGCGAGATGTTCGGCATGATTAAAGGCGCGTTGATGAACTTCGTCATCCGCAAAGTGAAAAAAATGGTGCCGGAATACCGCATTCCCAATACCATCACTTTTCAGACGGCCTTGAAGCAAGGCGCGGCCAATACGTTCAAACCAGTCGAGTTGACACGCGACGATACTGCCTTGCTGCAATATACAGGCGGCACGACCGGTTTGGCGAAAGGCGCCGTCCTCACTCACGGCAATATCTGCGCCAATATGTTGCAGGCAAAGAATGGATTAAAAACAGCCTGCACGAAGGCAAAGAAACGGTTATTGCCGCGTTGCCGCTTTATCATATCTTTGCCTTGACGGTGAACCTGATGATTTTCGCTAATACTGGTTCTAAAATCATCTTGATTACCAATCCGCGTGACATGAAAGGATTTATCGGTGAATTGAAAAAAGAGCCGATTAGCGTGTTTATTGGTGTGAATACCTTGTTTAATGCGATGGTCAACCGTCCGGATTTTGCCGAAGTTGATTTTTCCCGTTTGAAGCTGACTTTGGGCGGCGGTATGGCAACGCAAAAAGCCGTGGCGGAAAAATGGAAACAAATTACCGGTACGCCGATTGTGGAAGCTTACGGTTTGACCGAGGCCAGTCCGGGCGTATGTTGTAATCCTTTGAATATCGAAGCTTACAGCGGCGGTATCGGCCTGCCTGTTTCTTCAACCGAGGTCGAATTGCGTGATGCAGACGGCAAAGAAGTGCCTATCGGACAACCGGGCGAATTGTGGGTGCGCGGCCCGCAAGTGATGAAAGGCTACTGGAACCGTCCTGAAGAAACCGCCAAAGCAATCGATGCACGTGGCTTTTTGGAAACCGGCGACATTGCTGTAATGGATGAAAAAGGCTGGTTGAAGCTGGTTGATCGCAAAAAAAGATTTGATTGTGGTATCCGGTTTCAATGTGTATCCGAACGAAATCGAAGAAGTGGTTGCCGGCAATGACAAAGTGTTGGAAGTCGCCTGTATCGGCGTGAAAAGTGAGAAAACCGGAGAAGCGATTAAAGTTTTCGTCGTGCGCAAAGACCCGTCTTTGACTAAGGAAGAACTGATCGATTTCTGCCGCAAAGAATTGACCGCTTATAAAGTGCCGAAAGACATCGAATTCCGCGACGAGTTGCCAAAATCCAACGTCGGCAAAATCCTGCGCCGCGAGCTGCGCTGATATACAGAATCAGTATGATAAGGCCGTCTGAAAACGCTGTTTTCAGACGGCCTGAAGCTTTTGCTGTTTGCCAGAATATGCTGCTTCAAGTTAAAATCACACATTCCAACATGGGTATCACATCATGACTAAATTTATTTTCGTAACCGGCGGCGTTGTATCTTCTTTGGGTAAAGGTATCGCCGCCGCTTCTATTGCTACTATTCTCGAGTCACGCGGTTTGAACGTGACCATGCTTAAACTCGACCCGTATATCAACGTTGACCCGGGTACCATGAGCCCTTTTCAACACGGCGAAGTATTCGTGACCGATGACGGCGCGGAAACCGACCTTGACCTCGGTCACTACGAGCGTTTCATCAACGCCACCATGACCCGCCGCAACAGCTTCAGTACCGGCCAAGTCTATGAAAACGTGATTGCCAAAGAGCGCCGCGGCGACTATTTGGGCGGTACCGTACAAGTGATTCCGCACATTACCGATGAAATCAAACGCCGTATCCATGAAGGCGCGGCCGGTTATGATGTGGCGATTGTCGAAATCGGCGGTACAGTCGGCGATATCGAATCGTTGCCTTTCTTGGAAGCCATCCGCCAAATGCGCAGCCAGCTCGGCCGCAACAATACATTGTTTGCCCACCTGAGCTATGTTCCTTACATTGCCGCCGCCGGTGAAATCAAAACCAAACCGACCCAACATACCGTTAAAGAGATGCTGAGCATCGGTTTGCAACCGGACATCCTGATCTGCCGTATGGACAGAGAAATGCCTGCGGACGAGCGCCGTAAGATTGCCCTGTTCTGTAACGTTGAAGAACGCGCCATCGTGGGCAGCTACGATGTGGACAGCATTTACGAATGCCCTGAAATGCTGCACAACCAAGGCATCGACAACATCATTACCGAGCAGCTCCAACTGAATGTCAAACAAGCTGATTTGACCGAATGGAAGAAAATCGTTCACGCGATTCAAAATCCGAAACACACCGTCAAAATCGCCATGGTCGGCAAATACGTTGATTTGACCGAGTCCTACAAATCGCTGATCGAAGCCCTGAAACACGCCGGTATTCATACTGAAACCGACGTACAAATTACCTTTGTTGACAGCGAAAGCATCGAGAAGAGCAATGGCGACGTTTCCATGCTTAAAGACATGGATGCGATTTTGGTGCCGGGCGGCTTCGGTTCACGCGGCGTAGAAGGCAAAATTGCCGCCGTACGCTATGCGCGTGAAAACAACGTACCATACTTGGGCATCTGCCTGGGCATGCAAATCGCCCTGATCGAATATGCCCGCGACGTCGCAGGTTTGAAAGGTGCGAACTCTACCGAGTTTGACTTGAAATGTGCCGCGCCGGTTGTTGCCCTGATTGACGAATGGCAAACTGCCGACGGCAGCGTAGAAACCCGTGACGAATCTGCCGATTTGGGCGGCACCATGCGTTTGGGCGCTCAAGAAGTTGACCTCAAACCGGGCAGCCTTGCCGCAAAAATCTACGGCAGCGAACATATCCGCGAACGTCATCGCCACCGTTACGAGGTCAACAACAACTATGTTCCTCAGTTGGAAAGCCGGTTTGGTCATTGGCGGCGTATCCGCAGGCCGCGAGCGTTTGGTTGAAACCATCGAATTGCCGAATCATCCTTGGTTCTTCGCGTGTCAGTTCCATCCGGAATTTACTTCCAATCCGCGCAAAGGCCACCCTTTGTTTACCGCGTTTGTGAAAGCCGCGTTGGGTAACAAAAAAGCCTGATTGATGTGATTGAAAAAGCACCCGTTTCCGGGTGCTTTTTTGTTTTCAGACGGCCTTAGAAGTTATTTGTCTTCATTGACTTCGCGGTCGTTCAAAGGTTGTACGGGACGGTTGTTTTCGCCACCGATAATGTCGCGCATGGCTTTAAACTGCGCCGCATCAGCTTGAACCGGAGTTTTTAAGACAACCCAAGTCACGTTTTCGCTGCAAGGCGGCGTTGTCAGCGAGCCTTTCAGTTGGAAGGACTTGCTATCTTTAGGCAGCAGGGCTTGGATATTCAAGTTTTTCAAATCTACGGATTCGCCCGCTTTCAGTTTTTTGGCAGTGAGTGCGGACAAGGCAGGGTTGTTTTTGCCCGGTTTAAATACAGAGCCGATGACCGCCAAAGTGCCGTCTTCGGCTTGATGGACGAAATGCGCTTCCATCGGGAAATGTTTGCCTTTGAAAGTATGTTCGCTCGGCGTATGGAAGTGGAATTGCTTGAAGGTATAGGTTTTGCCGTTAATCACGATGGTTTGTGCCTTGCCTTGCGGCGTGGCTTGAAGGGTATGGCCGTTATTTTCTACTTTGTAGTCGGCGACGTTGTAACGGTATACCGGTTGTTTGCCTTTTACTGCTTTTGTAGAGGAGAAGTCCACAGGAGATTGCTGTTTACCTGTTTTACAGACGGCAAAGTCTTCGCTCAAATCGCCCCAGTGTGCAGCATCGTTTTCACCTGTGTAAGACCAATGTGCATGATGGGTTTCGGCGGATACCGCTGCAGTAGAGACAGCCATTAGCAAAGATAAAGAGATGTTTTTTCAACATAAGGGCTCCTATTTATTTACATTAGGTAAAAGGAAAAATTTATACCAAATAAATTATTGATATAAAAAAACTTCTTCATAAGAAGAAAGTTAATGATAGTGGCAATTTAGGAATGTTGGGTTGATATATGGCAAACATTTATCAAGCAATCATTTTTGATTAAATAATTGCAATAGGAGGGTTGGTTGTCCTTGTCGTGACTTTGAATAGGAGAGGCCGTCTGAAATTTCTTTCAGACGGCCTGTTTTATTTGAAAATGTTGTAAAAAGTCTAAACTCTAATGAATAAAAGTGTTTCTCAAGGTCAAAGTAGTTGTTTGTAGCGTTGGAAAACATTAATATTGCTGAACGTGTTTTCACGAGATTTTAACTTTGTTTTGGAGAGAATAATGAAAAAATCGATTATCGCTTTGGTTATTGCTGGTTTGCCGCTGGCTGCATCTGCAGAAGTGATTCTGTATGGTCAAATCAAAAGCAGCGTGACCGTCGGTCAGGTCAAAATCAAAGGTGATGCAGGTTCTGAAACCAGCTCTACCGCAACCAGCATCAATGACAATACCTCCCGTATCGGTTTCAAAGGCAGCGAAAACTTGGGCGGCGATTTGAAAGCCATTTGGCAAGTTGAACAAAAAACAGCCATTACCGGCGATTCCCAAGGCTTTGCCACTCGTGATTCCTTCATCGGCCTGCAAGGTAACTTCGGTAAGATTCGCGCCGGTAAACTCAGCAATATGCTGAACGAAATGGATACCATCGATCCATGGATGTACAAAACCAATGCCGCAGGCTTGGGCATCTTTACCCGTACCGGCAACCGCAATGCCGCCGTACGCTACGACAGCCCGGATTTCGGCGGGTTCAAATTCAACATGTCTTATGCACCGCGCGACAACCGTAATCCTTCAGACAAATACACGCACACCAAACCGGCTAAAGACCAGTACACCGGCGGCGTGAGCTTCTCTAAAAACGGCTTTACCGCCAATGCGGCTTACGGCCACTACAACGGCGCGTACACCGACAATTCAGGCAAAGTCAAAGCGGCGCAAATCGCCAAAGTCGAAACTTATTACGATAAAGACAATCTCTTTGTCGGTGGCGGCGTACACTATGCCAAAGGCCATGAGACAGGCAACGAATATTTAGGTTATTTCACCGATGGTTTTAATCAGTACAAGGGTAGTGATATTACTGCCGACTCAGGTAAAGAGGAAGCCGTAAAAGTAGTTGATGCAGCGGTAACTGTCGGCTACAAATTGGGCAATGTTACACCGCGCATTACTTACGCGCACGGCTGGCCTGCCAAGGGCGTGAACAGTGGCGAAAAATTGGTGGATAAATTCGACCAAGTCGTTGTCGGCGGTCAATACACCTTCAGCAAACGCACCGGCGTAGTCGCCCAACTGGCGTATCTGAAAGTCGGCAACAAAACCCGTCTGACTGCAGCCAACAAAGGCGGCGTTGAACAAAAAGCTGCTTCTGTGGGCCTGTATCACAAATTCTAAGCCGTCTTGAAAGACAAGGCCGTCTGAAAAATTTCAGACGGCCTTTTTCTTGATTAAAGCGGTTTATTTGTCGTGGTTGCTCAGCGTGGTACCGTGACGGCCGCCGCGTTCTTTCAAACGTTGTACCAAACCTTCGACCGTTGTCGGCATACCGTCGACACAGAATGCCTGATACAGGGCAGTGTGCAGGGCATCGTTGCGGCTGAACGCATTGCCGATCAGCTTCCAATCGCCTTTGCGCGGCTCGATCCAGCGGTGGTTTACTGTGTCGCCGTATGCGAATACTTTGTAAGACGAACGCTTGTCGTTGCTGTAAGTAAAGGATGTGCGGGCGCAATAGAGGCCTTCGACGGAGAGGTTGTCGTAACCTTTGTCGGAGCGCACGTTCAAGACGTAGCGGATGCTGTTGTCCGGCGCAGGCATGATTTGCAGGCTGCTGAGCAGGATTTTGGGCTGCTTGCCGTAGGTTTCGTTGACATAGAGGTCGAACCAATCGCCCGATTGGGTATCGGGCAGGGGCGGCAACTCGGCTTTGTGTTCTTTAAATTCGCGTGCGGCAACTTCTTCAGGGCTTTCCTGATAACGCGTGTTGGTCAGCGTATCCTTTTGGCTGAAACCCAAAGCAAATGCTTGAGTCGCGGTAAGGCTGAGAGCGAGAAGGGCAAAACGGCGCATAGACAGCTCCAAAGTGAAAAACGGCTTTATTTTATGGGCTTGCAGGGTGGGGTGCAAGTAAGTGCGGTATAATTGACGTTAATTCTGATTAATATGACGAGTTTTCATACTAAGGACATAGCGGTAAAAATACAGGAAGGTTAATCGATCGCAAAGCAGCTTTGAAACAGCGATTAAATCGATAACAAGATAAATGCTAAGGGGAAAATATGAAATTAGACAATGTACTAAGTGAGTTAATAGAGCTATATTCAAGAACACCCCCATTTCCTTCAAATAAATTAGAATTTTCATTTGAAGAGCTGGATATTTCATCCTCATCTTTTCAAGGGGAGCTTTTATATTATTATCAGCATGTCCAAATGAAGGGGGATTGCTATTTTGGAAATAGTAATTTCAATTTAATATTGCTGCCTTTACATTCTGAATTTACAACAGTCGAACATTGGGCTTTGCAAGATTATGAAGAATTTATAGATGGGAAATATCAAATTTTTGCTTGTACAGATAGTGATGCCATTATTTTTTGCGATGTAACTCATTTAATGTCTCCCGTATATGCAGGAAGACCAGGAGACCCGAATTTTTATTAGTTGAGTAATAGTCTGACAGAATTTTTTATGTTTTACATTGCTTTCACAAAGATGCAGCAAACAAGAGAATTTGAAACATCTACTGAGTATTTTGCAGAAACAGCCATATTGATTGAAAAATATATTTCTGAAAATTCACAAAATACCGCAAAAAAATTTCTTTTACATTAAAAATGCTGAATTCTCTAAAATAGTTAAAAGTTAAATTTATCATTGCGTTAGTTATAGCTGAATAGTTGTGCCGCTGTTGGTAACGTGGCAATAAAACCTAACCCCAATACACCTATGGAGCCTTATGAATACACAAACTCTGGATGTCATCGGTTTGAAATGCCCTCTGCCGATTTTGCGTGCCAAAAAAGCTTTGGCGCAAATGCAGGAGGGCGAAGTGCTGACCGTATTGGCCACCGATGGCGGCGCGCCCGGCGATTTTGAAGCGTTTTGCCGTCAGACCGGACATGTTTTGTTGGAATCGAGCGAGGCCGACGGCGTGTTCAAGCTGGTGTTGAAACACAAATAAAGGCCGTCTGAAATGTCTAAAGCCGTCGCGTTGTCTGCCGTCGTATTGGCTGTTTGCCTGAGTGCATGCGGCAATGAAAGTGTTTCGCCGCAGAGCGTTGCCGATTATGCCCAAAATGTAACCGACTTATTCCGCCAAAGCTGCGTGGCCGCAGACGGCGATGCCGCCCTTGTCGGCGAGTTTGCCAATGCCAACAAACTGGTTTTATTGTCGAAAAAAGATATTGCCGATTTGCCTGCCGGAATGATGGATTTGGAGGCATTAAGTATTTGGAAGAAAAAGGTAAACGGCGCAGATTATTATTTGAGCCTGACCGAAGACAGTTGCAGCGTGCGCACGGCTAAAGCCAACGACCATCTGATTTTCAAACAATTCTTGGCTTTGGCAGAAAACCCGCCGCAGGGTTTGAACGCTGAGTTGCGTGCCGATAATTTGTCGGAAGCCCCGTTGCCTATGCGTCAGATTTCCTACGCATGGCGCGCGTCCGGCAGTCCGAAAGAAACCTTGCTGACCGTTAAAACAACGTCGTCCGAGCATTTTCCGGTACAGGCTGTTTTTTATTTGACCCATCATTCTTACGACAATAAGGCCGCCATTTTGCCTTAGACCGGTTGATGATTGAAACATCAAATTAATAGAAACCATTCCGCCGAATAAAGGCCGTCTGAAACATTATCAAACCAAACCACTCGAAAGTAAGCTATGCAAACCCTGACCATCATCCGCCCCGACGATATGCACTTACACCTGCGCGACGGCGACGCGCTCAAAGCCGTTGCCCCGTACACCGCCCGACAAATGGGCCGCGCGGTTATCATGCCCAACCTCAAACCGCCCGTCGTCAGCGTTGCCGATGCCCAAGCCTACAAAGCGCGCATTATGGCCGCCCTGCCTGAAGGCAGCACCTTCCAGCCGTTGATGACGCTTTATTTGACCGACAACGCCACACCCGAACTCGTGCGCGAAGCCAAGGCTGCCGGTATCGTGGCTTTCAAACTCTATCCTGCGGGCGCGACCACCAATTCTGATTCCGGCGTGACCGACTTGTTCAAACTCATCCCCGTGTTGGAAGAAATGGCGAAACAGGGCATTTTGTTCTTGGTTCACGGCGAAGTAACCGACCCTGAAATCGATATTTTCGACCGAGAGGCCGCCTTTATCGAGCGCGTAATGAAGCCCGTTTTGGCGCAAGTGCCGAATCTTAAAGTCGTGTTTGAACACATCACCACTGCCGAGGCCGCCCGACTGGTATTGGAAGCAGGCGATAATGTGGCCGCATCCGTGACGCCGCAACACTTGCTGCTCAACCGCAACGACCTTTTGGTCGGCGGCGTGCGCCCTCATCATTTCTGCCTGCCCGTACTCAAACGCGAAACCCACCGTCAGGCTTTGGTTGCCGCCGTTACCGGAGACAAGGCGCACAAATTCTTCCTTGGCACGGACTCTGCGCCACATGCCAAAACTGCCAAAGAAAATGCTTGTGGTTGCGCCGGTATGTTCAGCGCGATGACCGCCATTGAGCTTTATGCCGAAGTGTTTGACAAAGCAGGCGCATTGGACAAACTGGAAGCCTTTGCTTCTAAAAACGGCCCGCGTTTCTACGGTCTGCCTGAAAATTCCGATACCATTACATTGGTCAAACAAACGCAAACCGTTCCTGCCAGCTTGCCTTACGGCGATGGTGAGCTTGTACCGATGAGGGCCGGCGGTGAGATTGAATGGACGGTGCAATATTAAATTTGCCGTCAATGAGGCATAAAAAGAAACAACCTGCTTGAAAAGGCAGGTTGTTTTTTATGGTCGTTCAGACGGCTTGTTATGGGGAGGAAAGACAGACAAGGCCGTCTGAAAAACGGATTAGAGTGTGTGTTTATTCGGTCAACATGGGTTTCAGCGCATCCCAAGCCTGCGGCAGTTGGGTAAAGCCGTCCGAAGCCATCAAATGGCCGCCTTCGGGAATATGGGTAACAGGGCTTTTGAGCTTGGCCGCCATGTCCAAAGTCAGTTCGGGCGGAACATGGGTGTCGTTGTCGGAAACCAGGCAGTGTTTGGGCATATCGATTTTGCGCAGGATGTCGAAATCGGGGGATGCTGCTTTAATGTAGGCATCAAGCGCAGGTAAGGGCGGCAGCGTATCGGCAAAACCGGCGGCAAGCAGCAGGCCGCCGATTTTTTGCGGCTGTTGGCGGCTGAGGAAGTGAAGGAGGGTAATGCAACCGAGGCTGTGGCCGACTAGGAAGGTATGGGCATCGGGCTTGCCGATGTGCTGGTCAAGGGTAAACTGCCACGCGGTCGTGCTTGGTTTGTCGGGATTGGGCATGGCGAGGGAGATTGCTTGTGCGCCGGTGCTTTTGATTTGGGCGCAAAGCCAGTCAAACCAGTTGCCGTGCGGGTTGCCTTCAAAGCCATGTACGATATAAACGCGTCGGTTCATGTTTCTCCTCCTTCAGACGGCCTGAGACTTTTGTCTAAATCTCTGCCTGCAAGTGTTTATTATACCATGTTTGTTTATGTTTTATTGTTTGTCGCTTTGTCAGGATTTTTGATTAAGCTTTTGTTGTTAAATGATATTTGCAAGAATAATAAAGCAAACAACACGGCAGGGGCGGATGGCTTTGCCGTGTTGTTCGGGTTTGAAATATATAGGGGCCGTCTGAAAAAACGGTTTAGAAATAGCCTTGTTTTTTGCGCTCTTCCATTGCCGCTTCCGATACGCGGTCGTCCATGCGTGTGGCACTGCGTTCGGAAATGGTCGCGGCGGCGGTTTCAGCAATGATGTCTTCCGGTGTGGCGGCGGTGCTGGCGACCGGGCAGGTGCAGGAAATATCGCCGACGGTACGGAAGCGGACATCGCGGATTTGGGCAACTTCGCCTTCACGTTTGGGGGTCAACGGGGTAACGGGAACGAGCAGGCCGTTGCGTTCGACAACTTCGCGCTTGTGGGTGTAATAAATCGGCGGCAGGGCGAGTTTTTCGCGTGCGATGTATTGCCAGATGTCCAATTCCGTCCAGTTGGAAATCGGGAATACGCGCATGTTTTCGCCTTGGAACAGGCGCGTATTGTAGAGTGACCATAATTCAGGACGTTGGTTTTTAGGATCCCATTGGCCGAACTCGTCGCGGAAAGAGAAGATGCGTTCTTTGGCGCGCGCTTTTTCTTCATCGCGGCGCGCGCCGCCCATCAGTGCATCAAAGCCTTGTTCTTCGATGGTTTCAACCAGTGTAACGGCTTGGGCGGCGTTGCGCGAATCGGTCTCGCGGCGCAAGACGACGCTGCCTTTGCGGATGGATTCTTCTACGCTGCCGACCACAAGTTGTACGCCGGTGCGTGCGACCGTATCGTCGCGGAACTGGATGACTTCGGGGTAGTTGTGGCCGGTATCGACGTGCAGGAGTTTGAATGGCAGTTTCAGCGGGCGGCCTTCGATTTGGAAGGCTTTGACGGCAAGTGCCAGCAAGACGACAGAGTCTTTGCCGCCGGAAAACAGCAGGGCCGGGTTTTGGGCGTTGGCAATCACTTCGCGGATGATGTAGATGGACTCGGCTTCGAGCCAGTCGAGGTGGTGGTTTTGGATGGACATTTTTTCTCTCTTTGCAATCTTGGCGATAGCCGATACTTTAGTGAGGCCGTCTGAAAAAGGGAAAGAATGGTTTGTTTGTTGCAAAGATGTTTTTGTTATATTGCCCGAGTGTGTTTTCAGACGGCCTTTGCGCTTTAACTTATTTTTAACCCGATTTCTCTGACGAAGCGCCTGTCTTCGCGTACACTTTGGTTTTTTAGAAATGAGAATGGTTTATGTATCACGGCGAGAGATTTAATGCGTACAGCCATTTGGCCGGTTTCTTATTGGCAGTGGCGGCGTTGGTGCTGATGCTGGTGAAAGCGGTGGAATCGGCGGACGGCTATCGGATTGCCGGTGCACTGACTTACGGAATCTGCCTGCTGCTTCTGTATTTGGGTTCAACCTTATACCACAGTATTCCGCAGCCGAAGGCCAAGGCGATTTTGCAAAAGGTCGATCATTGCATGATTTATCTTTTGATTGCAGGCAGTTATACGCCGTTTACGCTGATTACCCTGCAGGGCGGCTGGGGCTGGTCGCTTTTCGGCGTGTCGTGGGGGCTGGCTTTGCTGGGCATTGTTCAGGAGCTGACGATCGGGCGCAAAAGCGAGAAACGGTTGCTGTCGATGGTGATTTATGTGTTGATGGGCTGGCTGATTGTAGTGGCGGTGTGGCCGCTGATAAAATCGCTTTCGGCGGGCGGATTATTTTGGCTGGTGTTGGGTGGCGTGTTGTATAGCGCGGGGATTTATTGGTTTATCAACGATACGAAAATCCGCCACGGCCACGGTATTTGGCACTTGTTTGTCTTGGCAGGCAGTTTGACGCAATTTATCAGCATTTATTTTTATGTGTTGTAGTTTCAGACGGCCTGAAATAAAAAACCTCTCAGTTTGGCTGAGAGGTTTTTGTTTGTCGTTAACCTGGGTTTTTGTCGTGGAATTCGTGGAATTCATAGTTGTAGGTCAACTCTTTGCCTGCTTTGGTTTGCGCCAGATAATCGTCGTAAACCGCACGGATTTCCTTACGCAGCAGGAAGAGGGCGATTAAGTTCGGCAAGACCATAAAGCCGTTGAACATATCGGACATGCTCCAAACCAAATCCACTTTGCCCAATGTACCCAATACGATGGCCACCAAAACCAGTGTACGGTAGATGCCCAAGTGTTTGCCGCGGAACAGGAAGCGGATATTGGATTCGCCGAAGTAGTACCAGCCGATGATGGTGGTGAAGGCGAAGAAGGTCAGACAGACGGCGAGCAGTTGCGAACCGAAACCCGGGAAGGCTTTGTTAAAAGCCAGTTGGGTAACCGCCGCGCCGGTTTCGCCGGAGAGGTTGGCGTCGGTCAGCAGGATAATCAGCGCGGTTGCCGTGCAGACCATCAGCGTATCGATAAAGATACCGATAAACGCGGCCATACCTTGTTGCACGGGATGTTTGACGTTGGCGGTCGCATGAGCGTGCGGGGTCGAACCCATACCGGCTTCGTTAGAAAACAGGCCGCGTGCCACGCCGAAACGTACTGCCTCGCGCATACCGATACCGGCCGCACCGCCCAATACCGCTTCAGGATTAAAAGCGGCAACAAAAATATGACTGAACATCGGAATGATGTGGTCGGAGAATTTGAACAAAATAATCACGGCACACAAGATGTAAATCACCGCCATAAACGGCACGACAAATTGCGCGATACCGGCAATGCGGTTGATGCCGCCGATGATAATCAGGCCGGCGAGTACGGCCACAGCAATACCGACTGCCATCGGCGGAATATTAAAAGCCAAATTCATGGCCGAGGCGATGGAGTTGGATTGGGTCGCGTTGCCGATAAAACCCAGCGCGATAATCAAGGCGATAGAGAAAAAGCCGGACAGGAAACGCGCCGCACCCCGGCCGATTTTCGGGGTCAGGCCGTGCGTAATGTAAAACGCAGGGCCGCCGATGTATTTGCCGTGGCTGACCACGCGGTATTTTTGCGCCAAAACAGCTTCTGCAAAAATGGTAGACATGCCCAAAATGGCAGACAGCCACATCCAAAAAATGGCACCCGGGCCGCCGGCGGTAATCGCAGTGGCTACGCCGGCAACGTTACCGGTACCGATTTGCGCGGAAATCGCCACGGCAAGCGCTTGGAATTGAGACAGGGATTTGCCTTCGTGGTCTTTGTCTTTTTTGCTGAACAAGCCGCCGAAAACGGATTTGAAACCTGTTCCTAATTTGGTAATTTGCGGTGCGCCCAAGTACAGGGTAAAAAACAGGCCGATGCCGATTAAGGCATAAATCAGCAGGTAGTCCCAAAGAACCAGATTGACTGCACCCACCAGAGCAGACAATATTTCTTCCATAATATAACCTTTAAGAAAAACAAATAAAAAGAAAATGATACGGGCAACTACTCCCGTTCATTTTCGCGGTTGGCAACAAGGGCGAGCAGGCCGTTTTGCCGTTTAATACCGGTTAAGTTGTTAACAATCCTGACCGATTTTGTCATCATACCGTAAACCTTCGTGAATTAAAACGAAAAACTGACAAAGGTTTGCCGTAAATATGCATCTTTAAAAAAGATTCTTTGTTTTTCAGACGGCCTGTTTTTGCAAATATTCGGGCCGTCTGAATATTTTGGGTAAAGACAACTTATGATAAAATGCACGCCTTACAAATAAAGCACATCCCGCCTCAGCGCGTGAAAAAACGAAAGGAATCAATATGGCAGGCCATAGTAAGTGGGCAAATATCCAACACAAAAAAGCCCGACAAGATGCCAAACGCGGCAAAATCTTCACTCGTCTGATTAAAGAAATTACCGTTGCTGCCCGCATGGGCGGTGGCGATCCCGGCGCAAACCCGCGCCTGCGCCTGGCTTTGGAAAAAGCCGCCGAAAACAATATGCCTAAAGACAACGTGCAACGTGCCATCGATAAAGGTACGGGCAATCTGGAAGGCGTTGAATACATCGAGTTGCGTTACGAAGGCTACGGCATCGGTGGTGCGGCTTTGATGGTGGACTGTCTGACCGACAACAAAACCCGTACCGTTGCCGATGTGCGCCATGCGTTCACTAAAAACGGCGGTAACTTGGGTACCGACGGTTGCGTAGCGTTCAACTTCGTGCATCAAGGCTATTTGGTGTTTGAACCGGGCGTTGACGAAGATGCGTTGATGGAAGCGGCTTTGGAAGCCGGTGCGGAAGACGTCATCACCAATGACGACGGTTCCATCGAAGTGATTACCGCACCAAACGACTGGGCAGGCGTGAAAGCGGCTTTGGAAGCGGCAGGTTACAAATCTGTTGACGGCGACGTTACCATGCGCGCCCAAAACGAAACTGAGTTGAGTGGCGAAGATGCGGTTAAGATGCAAACTGATTGACGCATTGGAAGATTTGGACGACGTACAAGACGTTTACACTTCTGCCGTGTTGAATCTGGACTAAATAGTTTAAAGAACAAAAGGCCGTCTGAAATTTCAGACGGCCTTTTTATATTGAAACCAATCAGATTTTTCTGGTTTTCAACCAAGCCCAAAGCAGTAGCAATACCACGAAGCTGAAATACAAAATACTCCACACCGGCAGGGCGACGCCGAATAGATAGTCCGGCTCGGCACAGTTGCCAAAGCCGCGGACGATGGGTTCAAACCAATCGAACAAAGGCCAGTCGCGCAGGCGGAAGGTCCAAGGTGCGCCGCAAGAAGGGGCGGTGCCGGGCGGCAGGCTTTGCAACCAAATTTGATAGGCGGCGATACCGGCGCCGTAGACGGCCGGAGCAGCAATCAACAATGCCGAGAGCGAACGGGCAAATTTGGAAGATTGAGAACTGAACGCCGTAACAATGGCCAACAGCCCGACACCCAATACGCACAAGCGTTGCAGGATGCACAATACGCACGGGTTCATGCCCAAAACGTATTGGGAAATAAAGGAGCCGCAGGCGGCAAATATGGAGAGGACGACTAAAAATAAAACAGTCTTGCGGAAAAAGTTCATCACATAAAACCTTTCAGACGGCCTGGACGCAAAACAGCCGATAAATAATGTTTACTTTAACACAAAACGCATATGCTTTTTTGGGTTTGACGGTTTTTTGCGTATGTTTGTTGATATTGCGTAACGATATACATAGAAACAAAATGTGTCGTACAGAAAAGGCCGTCTGAAATGTTCAGACGGCCTTTAGGGGAGAGACGTTTTATTTTTTCCCGTGAGATTTTTTGACGTCTGCTTCAGTAATCGTACCGCCGCCATTATTAAAGGCGTTCATGTTTGGAAGATTGAGAACTGAACGCCGTAACAATGGCCAACAGCCCGACACCCAATACGCACAAGCGTTGCAGGATGCACAATACGCACGGGTTCATGCCCAAAACGTATTGGGAAATAAAGGAGCCGCAGGCGGCAAATATGGAGAGGACGACTAAAAATAAAACAGTCTTGCGGAAAAAGTTCATCACATAAAACCTTTCAGACGGCCTGGACGCAAAACAGCCGATAAATAATGTTTACTTTAACACAAAACGCATATGCTTTTTTGGGTTTGACGGTTTTTTGCGTATGTTTGTTGATATTGCGTAACGATATACATAGAAACAAAATGTGTCGTACAGAAAAGGCCGTCTGAAATGTTCAGACGGCCTTTAGGGGAGAGACGTTTTATTTTTTCCCGTGAGATTTTTTGACGTCTGCTTCAGTAATCGTACCGCCGCCATTATTAAAGGCGTTCATGATGTAAGTGGCAACGGCGGCGACATCGGCATCATTGATGGCGGTAGAAGGCATGAAGCCGTTGTAGGGTTTGCCGTTCACTTTAATCGGACCGTTGATGCCTTGGTCATGCTTTGCAACAGGACTTGCGGTTTTTTGTTGATATAGTCGGACTGGAACAGTGGCGGGAACATGGCACCCCGGCCTTCGCCTTTTTTGCCGTGGCAGGCGGCGCAGTTGGTTTCGTAAATCTTTTGTCCTTTGCTCATCAACGTGGCATCAGCGGCAAAAGCGGTTGGGATGCTGAGTGCGGTCAGAAGGAGCAGGATAGGGCGGAGTGCAGTCATGATGTGTTCCTTTTTGAATAGTGTTTTTGATGGCTACACGCTTGGTTTGCGTTTGAATAACTTGATGATAACGCTAAAGGCCGTCTGAAAGTGGATTTTTCAGACGGCCTTTGGTTTAGGTCAAATCCAGCCTTGCAGATTGGCCCGGCTTAATTGGGCAAGTGCGGCAATCCAGTCGGCGGAATCGTTGAGGCAGGGGATGTAACGGTATTCTTTGCCGCCGGCGGCGTGGAATTGTTCGCGTCCCATAATGGCGATTTCTTCCATGGTTTCGAGGCAGTCGGCCATGAAACCGGGGCAGAAGACGTCGAGTTTGGTCGTACCTTGTTTCGGAAGTTCATCAAACAAGGCTTGCGTGCTGGGCTTGACCCATTGGGATTTGCCAAATTGGCTTTGGAAAGAAACAATGTATTCTTGTTCGGACAAGCCCAATGCCTGCGTGAGCAGTTTGGCAGTATGGTGGCACTCGTCAGGATAGGGGTCGCCGTCGTCGTGATGCTTTTGCGGAATGCCGTGGAAACTCAACATCAGTTTCGCCGCGTCCGTTTTGGGCCCAATAGGCTTCGATGTGCTGCTTCATGGCTTGGATATAAGCAGCATCGTCGTAATAACGGGAGACGGTGCGGACGCTCATTTGGTTGCGTTGCAGCAATAATTCTTGAAACACTTTGTCCAAGGCCGCGCCGGTAGAAGAGCCGGCATATTGCGGATAAAGCGGGATGACCAGCAATTTGCCCACGCCTTGGGCTTTGAGTTCCGCCAAAACGTCGGCAACGCTCGGGTTGCCGTAAGTCATGGCATGACGGACGATGACATCGGGCAAATGTTTGGCCAGAGCTTCTGCTTGGCGGCGCGTATAAACCTCAAGCGGCGAACCTTCTTTAAACCAAACTTTTTCATAGGCATGCGCGCTTTTTTTCGGGCGAAAAGTTAATACCAAGCCGTGCAATATCGGTTGCCATAAGAGCTTGGGCAGTTCGACAACGCGTTGATCGGACAGAAATTCTTTCAAGTAAGGCTTGACTGCGGCAGCCGTCGGCGCGTCAGGTGTGCCGAGGTTGAGCAGCAGGACGGCGGTACGGTTTTGTGCGGTATAGGCTAGGGCCGGTTCGGTATGGAAACGGGACATGGTTGTGCTTTATTAATGAAGAATATTGAGGCCGTCTGAAAAGCAGTTTGAATCAAAACCTAGTTTCAGACGGCCTTTAAAAGGATTAATCCACACCACGGGCGCGGTTTTCATGGAATTGCGCCTGCCAATCGGCAAATTTGCCTTGTTCGATGGCTTCGCGCATTTCGGCCATGATGACTTGGTAGAAGTGCAGATTGTGGATGGTGTTGAGCTGTGCGCCCAAGATTTCGCCGACTCGGTGCAGGTGGTGCAGGTAGGAGCGGCTGAAATTCTGACAGGCGTAGCAGGTGCAGCTTTCATCAATCGGACGCTTGTCGAGTTTGTGTTTGGCGTTTTTGATTTTCAAATCACCAAAACGGGTAAACAGCCAGCCGTTACGCGCATTGCGGGTAGGCATGACGCAGTCGAACATATCCACGCCGTGTGCCACGCCGTACACTAAGTCTTCAGGCGTGCCGACGCCCATCAAATAATGAGGTTTGTGTTCCGGCAGGATAGGGCCGACGGCGCGCAACATGCGGTACATTTCGGGCTTAGGTTCGCCAACGGACAAGCCGCCGATGGCCAAGCCGGGGAAGTCGAGCTCTTCCAAACCTTTCAGCGATTCTTCGCGCAAATCTTCATACATTGCGCCTTGTACAATGCCAAACAGCGCATTTGGGTTTTTCAGGTCTTCAAAAGCCTTTGCTTCGCTCCGCCCAGCGCAGGCTCATTTGCAGCGATTTTTGCGCTTGGCTGTGCGTTGCTTCGCCAGGGGTGCACTCGTCCAACTGCATCACGATGTCGGAATTCAACACGGTTTGGATTTTCATCGACACTTCGGGCGAGAGGAACAGTTTGTCGCCGTTGATCGGGCTTTGGAATGTACAGCCTTCTTCGGTCAGCTTGCGCATGTCGGACAACGAGAATACTTGGAAGCCGCCCGAGTCGGTCAAAATCGGCTTGTCCCAGCCAATGAATTCGTGCAAGCCGCCGAATTGTTCGATGACTTCCCAAACCCGGGCGCAGCCACAGATGGTAAGTGTTGCCTAAGATGATTTGCGCTTTGATGTCATGCAGGTTTTGCGGGTTCATCGCTTTGACCGAACCGTAAGTGCCGACCGGCATAAATACAGGCGTTTCGATTTTGCCGTGGTTCAGTTCCAAAGTGCCGCGTCGGGCATGACCGTCTTTTTTGTGTAAGGTAAATTTGAGCATAGTAATAAGAGATTGGGCGTTCGCGTGTGTGCGAAATGAAAGGGCAGATTATAAAGGATTTTTCGTTGGTTGACGGCTGGATTTTATCTTTGTCAAAACAATGCTTCAGACGGCCTGAATAATAGAAGAAATAAAAAATGAGGCATAAATCAAACAAAAATATCCAGGCCGTCTGAAAAGTATTTACAGATGCTTGCAAAAGGGAACACGCTTCGTTACAATAAGCGACTTAGATGAAGGCACATAGCTCAGTTGGTTAGAGCACCACCTTGACATGGTGGGGGTCGTTGGTTCGAGTCCAATTGTGCCTACCAAATTTCCATAACGGCTTTATGCCGTTATTTTTTAATGTTTTGGAGCTTTCTGATGTTGAACATTACCTTGCCGGACGGTTCGGTCCGCCAATATAAATCACCCGTTACCGTGGCGCAAATTGCAGCGTCTATCGGTGCAGGTTTGGCAAAGGCAACGGTAGCAGGCAAGGTTAACGGTAAATTGGTGGATGCTTGCGATCCGATTACCGAAGATGCCCACGTTCAAATCATTACGCCTAAAGACAAAGAAGGCGTGGAAATTATCCGCCACTCCTGCGCGCACTTGGTCGGTCATGCGGTCAAGCAGCTCTACCCTGATGCCAAAATGGTTATCGGCCCGGTGATTGAAGACGGGTTCTATTACGATATTGCAACTGAAAAACCATTTACGCCTGATGATGTAGCCGCCATCGAAGCGCGCATGAAAGAATTGATTGCACAAGACTACGACGTCATTAAAGTGATGACGCCCCGTGCAGAAACCATCAAAATTTTCCAAGATCGCGGCGAAGAGTACAAATTGCGTCTGATTGAAGACATGCCTGAAGTGGAAGCAATGGGTATGTATCATCATCAAGAATACGTCGATATGTGCCGCGGTCCTCACGTTCCCAATACCCGTTTCTTGAAAAACTTCAAGCTGACCAAACTGGCAGGCGCATACTGGCGCGGCGACAGCAACAATGAAATGCTGCAACGTATTTACGGTACAGCCTGGGCAAGTAAAGACGAATTAAAAGCCTATATCCAACGCATCGAGGAAGCGGAAAAACGCGACCACCGTAAGCTGGGTAAACAATTGGATTTGTTCCACCTGCAAGATGAAGCGCCGGGTATGGTGTTCTGGCATCCTAAAGGCTGGGCTTTGTGGCAAGTGATTGAGCAGCATATGCGCAAAGAGCTGAATGCTGCCGGTTATAAAGAAGTGAAAACGCCTCAGATTATGGATAAAACCTTCTGGGAAAAATCCGGCCACTGGGAAAACTATAAAGACAATATGTTCGTGACCAGTTCCGAAAAACGCGAATACGCGGTTAAACCGATGAACTGTCCGGGTCATGTGCAAATTTTCAATAACGGCTTGCGTTCATATCGCGATTTGCCAATGCGTTTGGCTGAGTTCGGTTCTTGCCACCGCAATGAACCAAGCGGTGCGTTGCATGGTCTGATGCGTGTTCGCGGTTTTGTGCAAGATGATGCGCATATCTTCTGTACCGAAGATCAAATCGTTGATGAAGCACGCGCATTTAATAAATTGTTGGTTCGCATTTACAAACAATTCGGTTTCCATGATGTTGCCGTGAAGTTGTCCCTCCGCCCTGAACAACGTGCAGGTTCTGACGAAGTCTGGGATAAAGCCGAACAAGGCCTGCGTGATGCGTTGACCGCTTGCGGCGTAGAGTGGGAAGAATTGCCTGGCGAAGGCGCATTCTATGGTCCTAAGATTGAGTACCATGTCAAAGATGCCTTGGGTCGCTCTTGGCAGTGCGGTACCCTGCAATTGGACTTCGTATTGCCGGAGCGTTTGAATGCAGAATATGTAACCGAAAACAACGACCGTGCGCGTCCTGTAATGTTGCACCGTGCTATTTTGGGTTCTCTGGAGCGCTTCATCGGTATTCTGATCGAAAACCATGCAGGCTCATTCCCATTGTGGCTTGCGCCGGTTCAAATGGTGATTATGAATATTACCGAGAACCAAGCAGATTATTGTCGCGAAGTGGCTGCCAAGTTGCAGGTGGCAGGCTTCCGTGTTGAATTGGATTTGCGTAACGAAAAAATCGGTTACAAAATCCGCGACAACAGCCAATACCGTTTCCCTTATCAAATCGTTGTCGGCGATAAAGAGAAACAAGAAAACAAAGTTGCGGTACGCCGCAAAGCAGAAGACTTGGGTTCTTTGAATGTCGATGATTTCATTGCACAATTGCAGCAAGAAATCACCGACGCCCTCGTCAATCATTAATTTTTATAGGAGTATTCATCATCGCTCAAGAACGCGAAGCACGAATCAATGGTGAAATTACCGCCAAAGAAGTGCGATTAATCAGTGAGTCAGGCGATCAGCTTGGTGTCGTTTCAGTTCGTGAAGCTCTGGCTATGGCCGAAGAGCAAGATGTCGATTTGGTAGAGATTTCCCCGACTGCCAAACCGCCTGTATGCAAACTGATGGATTACGGTAAATACAAATACCAACAAGCCAAGAAGCGCGACGAAGCCAAGAAAAACCAAAGCAGGTACAAATTAAGGAAATTAAATTCCGTCCGGGTACAGATGAAGGCGACTATCAAATCAAGATGCGCAACATCAACCGCTTCCTTGCCGATGGTGACAAAGTCAAAGTAACATTGCGTTTCCGCGGTCGTGAAATGGCCCACCAACAACTGGGTGCCCAACTGCTTGAGCGCGTAAAAGAAGATTTGGCAGAAGTAGCGCAAATCGAGTCCTTCCCTAAAATGGAAGGCCGCCAAATGGTGATGATGATTGCGCCTAAGAAAAAATAAAGCTATAATCCAAGGCTTATTTCGATTGCCGCTCGAAATAAGGTTTAATTAGCGGCAAAAACCGTGGTATTTTGGGTTTCAAGTGTTTGAAATTTATTTCAAAACCCCCTTATACCTTATCTAATAACGAATGGAGTTTTCCAATGCCTAAAATGAAAACCAAGTCTAGCGCGAAAAAACGCTTTAAAGTACTGGGTAACGGTGGTGTAAAACGCGGTCATGCGTTCAAAAGTCACATCCTGACCAAAAAAACCACTAAAACTAAACGTCAATTGCGCGGCACCGCTATGGTGGATTCACGCGATTTGGCTTCTGTTGCTAAAATGTTGCCCTACGCTTAAGGAGTTTAGAATATGCCACGCGTAAAACGCGGTGTTACCGCTCGTGCTCGTCACCAAAAAGTCTTCGCGTTAGCCAAAGGCTATCGCGGTCGTCGTAAAAACGTTTACCGTGTTGCCAAACAAGCGGTAATGAAAGCCGGTCAATACGCATACCGTGACCGTCGCCAACGCAAACGTCAATTCCGTCAACTGTGGATCGTTCGTATTAACGCAGGTGCCCGCGAAAATGGTCTGTCTTACAGCAAATTCATGAACGGCCTGAAACGCGCTGCTATCGAAATCGACCGCAAAGTATTGGCTGATTTGGCTGTATTCGACAAAGCTGCATTTGCACAATTGGTTGAAAAAGCTAAAGCTGCTTTGGCTGCTTAATTCGATAAGATTATTTAAAAAGGAAGCTTATGCTTCCTTTTTTCTTTTCCAGAAGAAACTCTATGTAGTTGATTTTCTTTCTTTAAACTCTATTTTTTTATACTGATTTGCGATAAAATAGGCCCCTCTTATCAAACGGATTGGCCGCACTAATACAAAAGGCCGTCTGAACAGGTTTGCAATCAAACCCAACAGACGGCTTTGTTGTTTCAGACGGCCTGCCATCAACAAACAGACGATAAACTACTATGGAAAATGTAAACCGTATCGTTGCAGAAGGTATTGCCGCTATTGAAGCCGCGCAAGACTTCAATGCCTTAGAACAAATTAAAGCACGCTATCTTGGTAAAACCGGCGAATTGACCGGTCTTTTGAAAACTTTGGGTCAAATGTCTCCTGAAGAGCGTAAAACCATAGGCGCGCACATCAACGAATGCAAAAATCAGTTTCAGACGGCCTTTAATGCCAAACGCGATGCTCTGAATGAAGCCAAGCTGCAAGCCCAATTGGCTGCAGAAGCCTTGGATATTACTTTGCCGGGCCGTGCACAAGAGCATGGAGGTTTGCATCCAGTTACTTTGACTTTGCAACGTGTGGTTGAGCTGTTTCACGGTATGGGTTTCGAAGTGGCGGACGGCCCTGAAATCGAAGACGATTTCCACAATTTCCAAGCCTTAAATATTCCTGCAAATCACCCTGCGCGTGCGATGCAAGATACCTTCTACGTTGAAAACGGCGACGTTTTGCGTACACACACTTCGCCTATTCAAATCCGCTATATGCTCGACAAAAAGAGCCGCCTATCCGCATTATTGCCCCCGGCCGCGTTTACCGTGTGGACAGTGATGCCACTCACTCGCCTATGTTCCATCAGGCCGAAGGTTTGTGGGTGGAAGAGGGCGTCACTTTTGCCGATTTGAAAGCAGTGTTTACTGACTTTATCCGTCGCTTCTTTGAACGCGATGACCTGCAAGTACGTTTCCGTCCGTCTTTCTTCCCGTTCACCGAGCCTTCTGCCGAAATCGACATCATGGGCGAAAACGGCAAATGGTTGGAAGTAGGTGGTTGCGGTATGGTACATCCTAACGTATTGAAAAACGTCAATATCGACCCTGAAAAATATACCGGTTTCGCTTTCGGTATCGGTCTCGACCGCTTTGCCATGTTACGCTACAACGTCAATGACCTGCGCTTGTTCTTCGATAATGATTTGAACTTCTTGAAGCAGTTTAAATAAATTTCAGATGGTCTTTTGATAGGCCGTCTGAAAAAGTGAATAGATATTACTGATTTCGTCTGATAAAAATTTGTTTCAGACGGCTTGATAGTAGAGAAAATAATATGCAATTTCCTTATTCATGGCTGAAAACCCAAGCCAATCCTGATCTTTCTGCCGATAAACTGGAACATCTTTTGACCATGGCCGGTTTGGAAGTGGAAGAAATCAAATACTGCCGCCCCTGCTTTCAGTGGCGTGGTTGTTGCCGAAGTAAAATCCGTTGAGAAACATCCTGATGCAGACCGTTTGAACGTTACCCAAGTTGATGCCGGTACGGGCGAGTTGGTTCAGATTGTTTGTGGTGCGCCGAATGTCAAGCCGGGCATTAAAGTGCCGTGTTCGCTGCCGGGTGCCGTTTTGCCGGGCAATTTCAAAATTAAGCCGACTAAAATGCGCGGTGTACCATCAAACGGTATGCTGTGTTCGACCAATGAACTGGGTTTGCCTGATGATGGTGTAGACGGTCTGCACATTCTGCCCGAAGATGCGCCTGTCGGTACCAATATCCGCGAATACTTGGATTTGGACGATACGCTGTTTACGCTGAAAATTACGCCCAACCGCGCTGACTGCTTGAGCGTTAAGGGTATTGCGCGTGAGGTTTCTGCGTTGACGCAATGTGCGTTTACGCCTGTCAAATTCAGACGGCCTCTATCGGCAGCGAGAAAAAACAGGCTGTCCGTATTGATGCGCCGGCTGACTGCGGTCGTTTTATCAGCCGCGTGATTGAAAATGTCAATGCGAAAGCGCCTACTCCTGATTGGATGAAACAACGTTTGGAACGCAGCGGTATCCGCAGCATTTCCGCATTGGTGGACATCGGCAACTATGTCATGCTGGAAATCGGTCAGCCTATGCATGTTTTCGATGCCGATAAGCTGTCGGGCAGTTTGATTGTCCGCCGTGCTCAAAATGGCGAGACGTTGGCGTGTCTGAATGAGAAGACCGTTACTTTGGCTGACAATACATTGGTGGTCGCTGATGAAAAAGGTGTGTTGAGCTTGGCCGGTTTGATGGGCGGCGAGGCAAGTGCGGTTTCTGATGAGACGCAAAATATTGTATTGGAAGCGGCTTGGTTTGCCCCGGAGATTATTGCCGGTAAATCCCGTCAATACGGTTTTGGTTCGGATTCTTCTTTCCGCTTTGAACGCGGTGTGGATTACCGCTTGCAAGCTGATGCCATTGAGCGTGCTACCGAATTGGTGTTGCAGATTTGCGGTGGCGCGGCCGGTGAAATGGTTGAGGCACAAGGCAAATTGCCTGAGGCAAAACAGGTCGAATTGCGTTTGGGCCGTCTGAAAACGGTATTGGGCGTTGAAATTCCTGCCGAGCAAGTCGAAATTATCTTGCAACACTTGGGTTTGCAGCCTGAGAAAACCGCAGAAGGCTTCCGTGTCACTTCTCCTAGCTTCCGTTTCGATATCGAAATCGAAGCCGATCTGATTGAAGAAATCGGCCGTGTTTACGGTTATGAAAATATCCCTGACGACTATACTTCAGGCCGTCTGAAAATGTTGGCTCTGCCTGAAACCAAACGCCCGCGTTTTGCGGTTTATAACGAAATGGCGGCACGCGGTTACCGTGAAGTGGTCAGCTATGCGTTTGTGGATGAGCAATGGGAGCAAGACTTTGCTGCCAATACCCGTCCTATCCGCCTGCAAAATCCGTTGGCGGCGCAGTATGCCGTCATGCGTTCTACGCTTATCGGTGGCTTGGTGGAAGTTTTGCAAAACAATTTGAACCGTAAGCAAAACCGTGTACGCGTATTTGAAATTGCCCGCGTGTTCCGCAAAGATTCGGCTGATCAATTTGTTCAAAACGAACGTATCGGCGGTTTGTGGTATGGCTCCGTGTTGCCCGAGCAATGGGGTGAGAAAACACGCAACGTAGATTTCTACGATATGAAAGCCGATGTTGAGAGCCTTTTGAAAAACAAAGAGGTATCCTTTGTGAAGACCGAACATCCGGCATTGCATCCTGGACGTGCCGCCAATATTGTTTCAGACGGCAAAGTAGTTGGTTTTGTTGGCGAGTTGCATCCGAAATGGCTGCAAAAATATGATTTGCCACAAGCGCCGCTGGTGTTTGAAATCGATATGGATGCGGTATTGGGTCGTGAGAAAACCCGTTATCAGACCGTATCCAAATTCCAGCCTGCACGCCGAGATTTGGCATTTGTAATGCCTGAAGCTGTAACGCATGATGATTTGTTAAATGCCCTGAAAGCGGCGGCGAACAAGCTGGTTCAAGAAATCAGCGTATTTGACGTTTACCGTGGTACAGGCGTGCCTGAAGGCATGAAGAGCGTTGCCGTCAAAATCATTTTGCAGGATATGGAAAACACGCTGACAGATGAAGTCATCGAGCCTTTGGTTGCGAAAATGATTAAAGCCGCAGCCGAAAAAGACGCGCAACTTCGCGCTTAAAATGAAGATAAAAGTTGTCGCCAAAAATTGCCAATCATATTTGATTTTTTGGTGAGGACTTGATTTTTAAAAGAATTTTGGTAATAATTGCACCAGTTTGAATGAAGGTAAACACATGACACTAACTAAAGCAGAATTGGCCGATATTTTGGTCGACAAAGTCAGCAACGTCACCAAAAATGATGCCAAAGAAATCGTCGAGCTCTTTTTTGAAGAAATCCGCAGCACTTTGGCGCGTGGCGAAGAAATTAAAATTTCCGGTTTCGGCAATTTCCAATTGCGCGACAAACCTCAACGCCCGGGCCGTAACCCTAAAACCGGCGAAGAAGTGCCGATTACCGCACGCCGTGTGGTAACTTTCCATGCCAGCCAAAAACTTAAAGGCATGGTGGAGCATTACTATGACAAACAACAATAACCCGGTTATTCCTGCCAAGCGTTATTTTACGTTGGATGAAATGTGCCAATTGGTGCAAATCAGTCCGGATCAGTTTGCCCAATGGCAACATGAAAATAATGTTGTGATTGGATACGGTGGCGATAGATATACGCGCTCAGATGTCGTTAAGTTGTTGAAACTGAAAGATACGTTTGAACCGTATATCGATACGTTCAGCCGTGGCGCTTTGGATGCAAACGGCAATCCTGCCGCCAATGCGGAAGAAGTCCGTCATGGTCTGATGCAGATTTTGTCTGATTTGGAGCGTCATCTGGGTTCTGAACAACAAAACCACCATGTCGAGCCGTAATCGATAAGGAAATTGTGATCAAAAGTGCGAAGGCATACAAAGATTTGCATGATTGATTATTGTAAAGGCTGTTTGAATTGTTTTCAGACGGCCTTTATTGTTTTATATTGCTTTCGAAATATCAGAATCTTGATTGCAAATGATTCTATGAAATAGCCGTAAATGTTATACTTAGCCTCTTGTTTGCCGATTGGGAAAAGCGGCCATTTGTTTTTTGCGGCAGACTAAGTTTTTTACAATAAAATGTAACGGCAGAATAGATTAGGCTGTCGGACAACATTCAAATCGATGAAATGGATAGCAGAAAATGAGCAGAATCCAACAAACTTTCTCAGCGCTCAATGGCGCAAAAGCTCTGATTCCTTATATTACGGTGGGTGATCCCAACCTTGAGACGACCTTGGCATTGATGCACAGCCTGGTGGCTAACGGTGCCGATATTTTGGAACTGGGTGTGCCGTTTTCTGACCCGATGGCGGATGGTCCGACCATTCAGCGTGCGGCCGAAAGGGCGTTGGCAAATCATGTTTCTTTGCACGACGTATTGGAAACAGTACGTTTGTTCCGCCAAACCAATGATAAAACGCCGATTGTGTTAATGGGCTATTTGAACCCAGTACATAAAATGGGTTATCAGGCGTTTGCACAAGCGGCTGCCGACGCGGGCGTAGATGGTGTATTGACTGTGGATTCCCCGGTAGAAACCATTACCCCGCTGCATGACTCGTTGAAAGCGCAAGGTATTGATTGTATTTTCCTTATTGCGCCGACAACAACTGAAGAGCGTATTCAAACGATTGCCAAAGTAGCCGGTGGTTTTGTGTATTATGTATCGCTCAAAGGTGTAACCGGTGCGGCAAGTTTGGATACTGAAGAAGTTTCGCGTAAAATAGAGCTTTTGCGCAAATATATTGATATTCCGATCGGTGTCGGCTTCGGCATTAATAATGCAGAGAGTGCGCGTAAGATTGGCGCAGTAGCGGATGCCGTTATTGTCGGCAGCCGTATCGTCAAAGAGATTGAAAGCCAGGCAGGTAGCGAGGCTGAAGCGGTAGGCGTGTTGGTTAAAGAGTTGAAAGACGCGATTCGCTAAATTTTTATTCCATTGTTTCAGACGGCCTTGCATTCAACAGGCCGTCTGAATTCTGAATTCCAAGGAGTCATTCATGAGCTGGCTAGATAAAATTCTTCCTCCGAAAATTAAAAACCGAAGCAGTTCGTCCAGCGTCCCTGAAGGCCTGTGGCACAAATGTCCGTCTTGTTCGGCAACGGTTTATTCAACCGAGTTGAAGCAAAACAGCGAAGTCTGCCCGAAATGTAATCATCACAATCCGCTTTCTGCGCGCGAACGTTTGAATCTGCTTTTGGATGAAGAAGGCCGTGAAGAGATTGCAGCCAATATTAAACCGACCGACCCGCTGAAATTCAAAGACAGTAAAAATATCCCGACCGCCTCGCGGCTGCGCGTAAAGCAACCGGCGAAGACGATGCATTGGTTGTTATGAAAGGCACCATGAATGGCCTGCCTGTCGTTGTGGCTGCGTTTGAATTCCGTTTTATCGGCGGCTCTATGGGCTCGGTCGTGGGCGAGCGTTTCGTTCAGGGTGTACGTCGTGCCGTTGCAGATAATTGTTCGTTTATTTGCGTGGCGGCTTCCGGTGGTGCGCGTATGCAGGAAGGGGTCAACTCTTTGATGCAGATGACGAAGACCAGCGCGGCTTTGCATTTGCTGACTGAAAAACGTCTGCCGTTTATTTCCGTATTGACCGACCCGACCATGGGCGGCGTGTCTGCCAGCTTTGCCTTCTTGGGTGATGTGGTTTTGGCAGAACCGAATGCGCTGATCGGTTTTGCCGGTCCGCGCGTTATCGAGCAGACTGTACGCGAAACCTTGCCGGAAGGTTTTCAACGTGCAGAATTCTTGTTAGAGAAGGGCGCAATCGACCAAATCGTCGATCGCCGTTCCATGAAAAAACGTATCAGCGATTTGATTACTTTGTTGCGTCATGAAGGTAAAGTAACCGCTGCTTGATTAGTACAATAAGAAAGGTCGTCTGAAAAAATTCATTCAGACGACCTATTAATTAACTTACAAATTCAAATAATATCAAAACCACATCTGTTTATATATTCATTGACTGGAGATATTTCTTGCGATACCGTTGGAGGGCATATTGTTACAATTTTTGCAAAATTTACATCATCAGAAGTAACAAATAAACTACCTCCTAAATTATTGGATTTTTTTGGTATCGGTATAAGTACATATACTCCATCAATTAGTATCAGAAATTTATGAGCTATTTCCGTTTGATTATATTTAACAATATATTTGACTTTATAAACCGGTTTTTTACCCGATATATTATCAAACGGGGTAGAAGGAAGCCAATCCTCATAAAAATCTTCGAAATTCGAATCGCGCTCAATCCTTAAATTGACATCAAAATGATAAACAAACAGCCCTGAATCCTCACTTCTTTGCCACTCGTCCGGGTTGGAGTTTTTCAAAACCTCATCAATGGCGTCTAGTGTATTAATCATTACCAAATACCTTCTTCTTTAAATTTAGTAGTTAAATGTTCCAAGAGTAGAGGCCAACCACGGTTAAAGAAACGACATTCTTCAATAAACTGAGCAGGATTAAAACCTTTATCATAGCTATAGCCAATGTTAGCTAAAAAAACGTACTTATCTAAATCTTCTAGACCATCAATGTGGCATCGGAACAAAAAACCTTCGTTCATTTTATTTATAAGATTCAAAATAAAGAGTTCATTAGTCTTAAATTCATTATAGTCGCCTAAAATAGTGCCGGCCCATATACTCAATCGTTGGTTTTTGGTATTAAGTGTAACCCTCAAAGTATCAGCATCTGGGCTTAAAACTATGCGCCATTCAAATAGACTCGAATCGGGAGTATTTCTGTTGCCTTAATATCAATATAGGCATTTCTGAAAATATTTGTTATTTTCTGACTGGTAACGAATTCTGGGTCAATCAGTTCATACATATTATTTCCTTTCTATAAACCACCTGCATACAAGGCGTATTAACGGTACGCGTTACATGATAGAATATTGAAAAAAATCGAACCACCAACAAATTTTCCAATGACCCACCCAAAAAGTATTTGGAGCGGAAACTATGCAAATCAATGAAAAAGTCAAAAAAGTTCGTGAACTGAGTAATCTTACCCAAGAAGAAATGGCTTCCCAATTGAACATGTCGACCAACGGCTATGCGAAAATTGAACAGGGAAAAACAAGACTGAATATTCCAATGTTAGAACGAATTGCTGCCATATTGGGTATTAATTTGACAGAGTTACTGAATATTAATGATAAAAACTTGGTTTGCCTAATTAGTGAAAACAGTCAGAATAGCAGTAATTACTATGCCAACGAAACAACCATAGAGTTAGAAAAATTACAGCTCATATTGAATCACAAAGATGAACTGTTACTGCAAAAAGATCGTGAAATTGAGGCATTGAAATTAGCACTATCCGCCTTTAGAAACACATAATTTTCTTTCAAACTAATTGTATAAGCCGTCTGAAAATTTTTAGACGGCTTCATAATAATAAGCTGAGACCTTTGCAAAAAAGCCCTTCCCACGACAGCCGAAAACCTGTGTTTGGATTTCGGCTGTCGGGAAAAAAGGAATTTTGCAAAGGTCTCGGCTTGTGCGGTTTGCTGGAAGAAGGTACTCATGAAAAATCCCCTAAATGTCTTTGTGGGAATTTAGGGGATTTTGAGGAATTTTGCAAAGGTCTCAGGCCGTCTGAAAATCATATTTCAGACGGCCTTTTGTTTGACGATTAGGCAGTCAATGCGGCTTTCAAAACCTTGTTGACTTCACCCATATCGGCTTTGCCGGCCAGACGGGTTTTCAATACCCCCATGACTTTGCCCATATCGGCCATGCCTGATGCACCGGTTTCTGCAACAGCTGCTTCCACGGCAGTTTTGATTTCTTCTGCGGACATCATTTGCGGCAGGTAGCGGTTGAGGATTTCGATTTCCGCGTTTTCTTTGTCAGCCAAATCTTGGCGGCCGGCTTCGGTATAGATTTTGGCGCTGTCTTTGCGTTGTTTCACCATTTTGGTCAGAATGGAGATGACTTTGGCGTCATCGGCCTCAGTACGCTCGTCTACTTCAAATTGTTTGATAGCGGCATTAATCAGGCGGATGGTGCTTAAAGACACTTGGTCTTTGGCACGCATGGCGGTTTTCATGTCTTCGGTTAATTGTGTTTTTAGGCTCATAATGTTCTCACTTTATATCAATAAAAAGATGCCGTCTGAAAAACAAAACACACCGCAAAGCTGCCCTTGCGGTGTGTCGTTTATCACAGGGCAGGCCTGTAATTAGTACATTTTAGGAGGCAGTTGTTGGCTGCGCAGACGTTTTTGCAGACGTTTTGCTGCAGCAGCTTTTTTGCGTTTGCGTTCGGTAGTTGGTTTTTCGTACGCTTCACGGGCGCGCAGTTCGGTCAACAGACCGGTTTTTTCTACGGCGCGTTTGAAACGACGCATGGCAACTTCAAATGGTTCATTCTCTTTAACACGAATAGCTGGCATTTTATTTCCTTTAAATTTTGTTCAATCAAACCGTTTTAAGAAATAGGGGACGGCTTGTCATAATGGGGTAGTTGTTGTATCGCTGGTTTGCCGAGGGCAGGGCGGGATACGCGCCGTGATGTAAACATCACCTCCTAACAAGTCGGCTTTTGCCGTGCAAGTGACCTTTCGGTCAGAAACAATCGGGCGATTATCTTATAAACCCGATAGTCTGTCAAGGTTTCAGGCCGTCTGAACGTTTGATTCTGTCTCACTTTTCAGACGGCCTATCGGGTATTAATAGCGGCCGGGAACCGTACCCATACGTTGTTTCAACGAAGTTTGCGGTTCGTTGAACAATGACGCGTAATAAGTCGCGTTGGTCATGACTTTTTTCACGTAGTCGCGGGTTTCGGTGAATGGGATGGTTTCGGCGTAAATAGCGCCTTCCAAAGGCGAAGAAGCCTGCCAGTTGCGGGCGCGGCCTGGGCCGGCGTTGTAGCCTGCGGTGGCCATTACTTCGTTATTTTGCAGGCGGCGTTTGGCATCTGCCATGTACCAAGTACCCATGCGGATATTGCCGTCCATGGTGTAGAGTTCGCTGCTGCTCATGCCGATTTTGCCGGCGATTTCGCGGGCGGTTGCAGGCATGACCTGCATCAGGCCTTGCGCGCCGACGCTGGATTGCGCGCCCATGACAAAGCGGCTCTCTTGGCGAATCAAACCGTAAACCCATGCCGGGTCAATGCCTGCCTGTGCGGCATAGCGGACGGTCAGGTCTTTAAACGGAGAGATATAGCGCAGTTTGTAGTTGAGCTTGTGGTCGGTACGGTCTGCGCTGTTGATCGCCATGTCGTAGAACTGGTTGTCAAAGGCGACTTGTGCGGCAGTCAGCAGGTTGTCTTCGTTGAAGTCGCGGGTGGCAAAACGCCATTCTGCTGTGCCTGACGGCGCATTTTGGAATCGCCGTTGCTTTGGCTGTTTTTAAACAGAACCAATGCGCGTTTGATGGCGCCGTCTTCGCTCATGCGGCGGACATCTTTGGCATCGGCATCGGAAACGTTGTTGCGCGTATTGATGCGGCGGCCCAGCTCTTCACCTGCCAATACAGCGTAGAAATTGCGGCCGGAAGCAGCGGCTTTTTCATACATTTCTTTGGCTTGGCTGCTTTTGCCTTGTGCCGCAAAGCTGCGGCCCAGCCAATATTGCCATGTCGGGTCTTTTTGCAGTTTTTCAGGCATATGCTGAATCACGCTTGCCAATTCGTCCCAACGTTGCAGGCGCAAGGCGGCGCGTGCGTACCATTCCAATTGCTCGTCGGTCAGTTGCTTGCGGTCGGAAACGCGGCCGTAGTAGCTCAAAGCAGTCGGCATGTTTTGGCTTTGTGCATGGTAGTGGCCCAATACGCCCCATGCGAAGCTGCGTTGTTCGCGGCTGAGGCCGGATTCCATGTCGGACAGGGTAGCGGCGGCAGAAGCGGATTTACGTGCATCTTTGCCGATTACGCTCAACAGGCTGTATTCGGTCGCACCTTGCGCGCCACCTTCAAACGGGCTGCCCAATGCGGCGGCGAGGTTGCGTGCATCCGTAGTTTGACTGTTGCTCAACAAGCCGCGCACGCGACGCCATGCGTCGTTGGTGTTCAGACGGCCTGAAGCTGCCGCGCTTTCAACCAAGCGGGTACAACCTGCAGGCAGTTTACCGGTCACGCGAACCAGCTCGGCGGCTTTGCTGTAATTTCCGCTGCTCAAATCGGCATAACATTGCACTTCTTGTGCGACGCCGACGGCATTCAATTTGCTGAATTCTTGACGGAACAAATCCCATTGGCCGCGCGCGCCCAAGGTTTTCAGCCATTCGTTGCGGACGTTTTCAGCCATTGCGCTGTCGCTGGCTTGGGATAAAAATTGTTGTACCCAAGCATCGTCGCCGCGTTTGGCGGCATCGACGGCGCTTTGGTATTGGCTGTAATCGGATAGGACTTTGGATTCGCTGTCGGCGCGGCGTGAAGGAATAGAAGTGGATTTAGGTTGAACGACGCTTTCGGTTTTCGAAGCAGTCGGTGTGTTTTGGGTGGCGCACGCCGATAAAACAGCGGCGGTAATCAAGCTGAGGGAGAGAGGGAAAAGACGTTGAACGTTCATTGGATACCGTGTCGTTTTTAGAATCAAAATAGCTGCTTATTTTAAATGATTTATGCGGAACAACCGAATTACAAACCGATATTTACATTTTCAAAGCCTGGAAATGACTCAGGCCGTCTGAAATATGAAACACTTTTGAGGTATTCCTAATTCAGACGGCCTGTTATGAAGGAAGTCGTCAATCGGGTTTGTGCTCGATATAGTCTTGCGGTTTATCGGCTTTGCCGGTGCGCGTAACCGTGTATTCGCCTTCGATAATGTCTTCATCATCTTTGGCTGGGCCGTAAGTCTGACGGCTTTGGAAAGACTGTGCAGAAGAAACGGGCGTATTGCCTTTAAACGGAATCAGCAAGAGCAGGGCAACAGCGGTTGAAATAAAACCGGGACTGAGCAGGAAAACCGCGGCGGCGGTATAGCGAATCGGCCACAGCATTTGATAGAGGGAAATGTTTTGGCCGCTGCGGACGGCTGCACCTGCGAGCAAAAGGCCGGAAATGCCGGTATGGCGCAGCATAAAGATACCGCTGATAAAGCTGACGGCCATCACAAACAGCGTCCAGCCGCCGCCTATCCAGTCGGCAACCCAGACGATGGACATGATTTCCAAAAAGATTAAAACCAAAAAACCGATTCCAAAATACTGCATAAGTGTTTGTTCCTTCATTCAACGGATAGTGTCGATTGTGTTTTATCTAGATAAAGATAAACCTTATTTTTTCAAGCAAATGCTGTGTGAAAAAGGGTAAACGGGCGATGAGGCCGTCTGAACGGAGATAAAAAGAAGACAGATGTTTCAGACGGCCTTTAGATATTCTATCGCATCACATTGTTCCAATCGCTTTCAAAATAGCTGACGAGGATTTGGTTGTTCAAATAATTTGCTTCAACCTTGCGCCTTGCCATATCGGGCGGAAAGCGGAACATTTCGGCGGCGGTTTGGGCATTGAGATAACGCGTGGGGACGTCGAATTTTTGCGGAATGGGGAAGTTTGGGTCAAACCCTGCCAACACAAATCCCCATTCGCCAAAGGAGGGGACGTAAACATGATAGGGCGCGGTATTCAGCTTGGCCGCTTCGAGGGTGGCAACGACCGACCAGTAGGCATTGGGTGCGAAATAAGGCGAAGTCGATTGCACAACAATCTTGCCCTGCGGCTCAAGATGGCGGGCAACGAGGCGGTACATGGGGACGGAGTAGAGTTTGCCCAGCGAGAAATTGGAGGGGTCGGGCAGGTCGATGATGATAACGTCGAATTTTTCAGACGACCCCTCCAGCCATTTGGCGGCATCGTCGTTGACGACGTGCATTTTGGGATGGGACAGCGAGCCTTGGTTGAGTGCGCTTAAGGTGGCGGAGGTTTTAAAAGTGGCGGTCATATCGGGGTCGAGATCGACCAAAGTAACATTTTTAACTTGCGGATATTTCAAGACTTCGCGTGCCGCCAATCCGTCACCGCCGCCGAGAATCAGGACGCGTTCGGCATTGGGAACCATCTGCATGGCGGGCAGAACGAGGGCTTCGTGGTAACGGGCTTCGTCGCGTGAGGAGAATTGCAGGTTGCCGTTGATATAGAGGCGGGTGTCGTCTTTCCAGCGGGTAACGACCAGCCTTTGGTAGGGTGAGTGGCTTTGATAGACGACGGGATCACCGAAATAGCTTTGTTCGGCTTTAAAGGAAATGCGGTCGGCGTAGGCGAAGGTGATGGCGAGGATGGACAAGACAATCAGCGCACGCAGGCGGATGGCGCGGTAGCGTGGCAGTTCGGCTTTAAACACGCGCGCGGTCAGATAGGCGACGGCGGCGTTGAGGATGCCGAATAAGAGGGCGGAACGTGCCATGCCGAGTTTGGGGGCGAGCAGGAGCGGAAATAATAACGAGACGGCAAGTGCGCCCAAGTAGTCGAAGGTCAGGACTTTGGAAACGAGTTCTTTAAACTCCGCGCCTTTTTGGTTTAACACGCGCATCACCAACGGGATTTCCATACCGACAACCGCGCCGACAATCAGCACAAAAGCATAGAGCAGGGTGCGGAACGGGGCGGCGGATAAACCGAAGGCCACAAATAATGCCAGCGCAGAAATACCGCCGATGACGCCGACCAGAAGTTCGATTTCGATAAAGCGGTGCAATACGTCTTTATCTTTGATGTATTGGGTCAGGTGCGCTCCTATGCCCATTGAAAACAGATAAAGCCCGATGACGGAGGAAAACTGCAAATACTGTCGCCCAAAAGATAGCTTGCGAGTGCGGCGATGATGAGCTCGTAAGCGAGGCCGCAGCTGGCGACGATGAAGACGGAGATAATGAGGGTGCGGTGAGCATTCATGATGACGTTTTTGTGGCTTGAGTGTGGGCAATGTAATGATTTTTAAGGTGGGCTGCAAGTTTATTTATAGGATGTAGAAAAGGCCGTCTGAACGAATAATTTCAGACGGCCTTTAATCTGTCAGGTATTAATAGCGGTGTTTGAATACCATGCCCACTGCGTAAGAAGATTTTTTCGGCAAATCTTCGTCGTATTTCGGATTGACGTTTTCTTTCAACCAGCCGGCGCCGAGTGTGGCGGTCGTCCGTTTGGAGAAGCTGTAATCAGTGCTGACGGCGACATGTTTGTAGTTTTCGCCGATGGAGCTTTTACCGTAGGCAAAGCCGATTTGAGGTTTGAAATTGCCTACTTTGTATGAGCCGGACACCATAAATTCTTTGGTGTTGTTGATTTCTTTGTCGTAAGAACCGGCTACGTTGCCTGCCGTATCTTTCCATACGCCCCAGCAGCTGAAGCCGTCGCAAGTGTTTTTGGCGTATTGGAACGCGGCATCGACGGAGATTTTGTCTTTGCTGTATCCGGCCATGAATGCGTGGGCTTGGAAGTCTTTGGTTTCGGTTGGAGAGTCGTTGGGTGCGTATTCGGCAGCGTAGTGCGCGTTAAAGCCGTTGTTGGGGTGGTAGTAGTCCACACCCCAGCCGAAGACCCAGTCGCCGTCACGTTTTTTGTCCGGATTCCAGTCGTTGTTGTTGCGCGCGGCATTGGAACCTGGGGAGACGTTGAATTTGAATTGGAAACCGTTTTTCCAAGGCGATTCATAAGCCATGGAAACGCGGCGTTGGCCGAAACGGGAAATTTTACTGAATTCCAAAATCGGGCTGTTGGTGTCGAACGGATTCAGATAAATGCTGTTCATAGGGGTACTGATGTAACCCATTTTGACGGTGCCGAGGTTTTTGTAACTGTTGAGCGCAACGTATGAGTCGGCAGTACCCCAGCCGCCCCAGCGGTCGGAATCGAAGTAAATAAAGGAGCCAAGTTGCCATTTCAACCATAAGTCGTTGTTGAGCGGTACTTCATCGGAGAGATAAAGACTGGAACTTTTATCGGAAATGGTTGTAGAGGTTACACCGGTTTTATTGTTGTGTTCGACCTCGGTCATGATGTAGATGGTACCGCTCATTTTAGGTTCGGCGTGGGCGAAGCTTATGGAAGAGCCGATGAGGGTAGTGGCAACAAAACAAGATAACTTGTTCATTTTGTTCTCCTTTTATGTCTTTTTCTTAATTGGGGACGGGAAATTCGGATAATCTTATTTGACAAATTATAAAAAATCAATACATTTGTAACTTATCGTAGGATAAATTGAAAAATAGTTTTCAGTTACGTATTTTTGTGTTAATTTGCCAACAATCTTAGGCGGTCGCTTTTATTTCGATGGTATAGGTAGTTTTAAACACTATTTTTATATTTAGAAATAGAGGATTTAACTGGGTTTAAAAACCTCAAATATTTGTAGTTAAGTGTAGTTTGAATAATCAGGCCGTCTGAAAAAGAAGAATACCCAAAAGAAGGAATGAAATATGGCCGGAAAAACCTATCCGCTGTTGGCTGCATCATTGGCCGCCGTATTTGCGTTGTCGGCGTGCAGCCGCGATGTCAAACCCGCCCCTGAGTTTAAGCGTACGGATTATGAGCGCGTGGTGGTCAGCAACGGCGTCGAGCCGGGCACGCTGGATCCGCAGATGAGCGGCGATATGGCGGCGGGTGCGATTATCCGCCAGCTGATGGATGGTTTGGTCGGTACGGATGCCGAAGGCAAAACCATTCCTGCTTTGGCGGAAAGATGGGAAAGCAAGGGCGAGCGTGTCTGGACTTTCCATCTGCGTGATGCCAAATGGAGCAATGGCGATCCGATTACCGCCGAGGATTTGTGTACAGCTTCCGCCGTCTTGCCGATCCGGCCACGGGCGCACCTTTCGGCAGCTATTTGGTCGATGCCCAAGTGGAAAATGCGGAAGATATATTAAACGGCAAAGCCAAGCCTGAGACATTGGGCGTCAAGGCGTTGGACGCGAAGACCCTGCAATTTACGCTGATTGCGCCCGTACCTTATTTCCCCGATATGCTGATTCAGCAATTCACTTTCCCGGTGCACCGCGCCACTGTCGAAAAATACGGCAATAAGTGGACGCAGCCCGGTCATTATGTTTCCAGTGGCGCTTATCTGTTAAAGGATTGGAAAGTCAACAGCCACATCAATATGGAACGCAACCCCAATTATTACGATAAAGACAAAGTGGCCATTCCGAAGGCGGTTTTCTTGTCAGGCAGCGGCGAGTACAACCGTTATCGCGCCAATGAAATTGACGTAACTTACGGTATTCCCAGCGATCAGGTCAAAGTGGCGGATATTGAGTTTCCGGGACAAGTGAAACGTACGACTTCTTTGTGCAGCTGGTATTTGGAGCCGAACCACGAAGCGGCGCCGTTTAATGATCCGCGCGTCCGCAAGGCGCTCAACATGCTGACGCGCCGCGACATTGTCGTCAAAGTGGGCGGCCGCGGCGATACGCCTGCCTTCCAATTGACGCCGCCGCAAATGCAGGGCGTGATTCCTGTTTATCCGGAGTGGAAAGAGTGGACGCCTGAAAAAAACGCATCGAAACCGCACGCAAACTGTTGAACGAAGCAGGCTACAACGATGACCATCTGCTTGAGTTCGATATTTTGTACAGCACCAGCGAAGCGTCTAAAAACAAATCACTGCCGTGCAGTCGGTGTGGAAGGCCGCCATTCCGTTCATCCGTCCGACTTTGTCCAACGAGGAATGGAAAACTTATTTGGATACGCGCGCGCAAGGTAATTTCAAGGTTTCGTTCAGCGGCTGGTGTTCCGATTTCAACGATCCGGCAGGTATGCTCAATATCTTGAAATCCAACAACTCAAACAATGCATTCCGCTACAAAAGCGCGGCGTTTGACGCATTTATGAACAATACGCTGAAAGATGGTGTCAGCAAGGAAGCGCGCAGCCAGCTCTATGCCGATGCGGAGAAGCAGCTTCAAGAAGACGCTGCGCTGATTCCGCTGTATCATCAGGTTGAAGTGCGTATGGTCAAACCTGATATTATCGGCTATTCCGACAAAGACCCTTTGCGGAACTATACAGTCAAGAGCTGGTCGTTCGCACCGAAAAAATAGATTGATGATAGACAGCACAAATTTTCAGACGGCCTTGATGACAGAGGCCGTCTGAAACAACAGGAGACATAACACATGAAATCTGTACAACAACGTTTGTCCGCTTTACGCGAAGCCATGAAAAAACATGGCGTGGACGCGTTTGTCATTCCTTCCGCCGATCCGCACCTTTCCGAATACCTGCCCGAGCATTGGCAGGCACGCCGCGATTTTTCCGGCTTTACCGGTTCGGCCGGCACTTTGGTGGTAACCGCCGATAAAGCAGGCGTGTGGACGGACAGCCGCTATTGGGAACAGGCAGGCCAACAGCTTGCGCCAAACGGCATTGAGCTGCAAAAAATGGGCGTTGATGCGCCTTATACCGAGTGGTTGGCACAAAATCTGCCCGAAGGAGCAGTGGTCGGCGCACCTGCCGATATGTTCGCACTCAGCGGTGAGCGCGGTTTGAAACAGGCCCTTACCGCCAAAAACATCCGCCTTGAATATCCTGAAACTTTGTTGGACGAAGTGTGGGACGACCGTCCTGCACTGCCGACTCCGGAAATCTACGTTCACCATCCCGACTATGTTTCCGAAACGGCGGCCGAAAAACTGGTCCGTATCCGTGCGGCCATGAAAGAGCAGGGCGCAGATGCGCATTTGGTTTCTTCTTTGGACGACATTGCTTGGATTACCAATCTGCGCGGCGATGATGTACCGTTCAACCCTGTGTTTTTGTCCCATCTGTTTATCAGCCAAAACAAAGCCGTATTGTTTACCGATGCAGGCCGTCTGAAAGCCGAATCTGCCGAAGCCTTGAAAGTGGCAGGTTTTGAAGTGTTGCCTTATGCGCAAGCGGCGGACTATTTGGCAGGCGTTAACGGCGCATTGCTGATTGATCCTAACAAAACTGCTGTAGGCACTTTGCGCCGCCTGTCTGAAGACGTCCGTTTGATTGAAGCCATCCACCCAAGCACATTCTTCAAATCGGTTAAATCCGATGCCGACATCGCCCATATCCGCAATACCATGGCGGAAGACGGCGCGGCATTGTGTGGCTTCTTTGCCGAGTTTGAACAAATCTTGGCAGACGGCGGCGAATTGAGCGAGCTGGACATCGACGGCATGCTCTACAAACACCGCAGCCAACGTCCCGGCTTTATTTCGCCAAGTTTCGACACCATCGCCGGCTACAATGCCAATGCCGCCTTGCCTCATTACAGCGCGACACCGGAAAATAACAGCAAAATCAAAGGCGACGGTATGCTGCTGATTGACTCCGGCGGCCAATACTGGGGCGGTACGACCGACATCACGCGCGTGGTGCCTGTCGGCAATCCGAGTGCGGCCATGAAGCGCGACTACACTTTGGTGTTGAAGGCGCATATTTCTCTGGCGGAAACCATTTTCCCTGAAAACATCAAAGGCCCGATGATTGATGCCATCTGCCGCAAATCGCTTTGGCAGGCGCAATGCGATTACGGTCACGGTACAGGTCATGGCGTGGGCTATTTCCTCAATGTGCATGAAGGCCCGCAAAGCATTGCCGTTGCCGCCGTGCCGCAACCGCATCACGCGATGAAGTCAGGTATGCTGACTTCCAATGAGCCGGGTCTTTACCGTCCAGGAAAATGGGGTATCCGTATCGAAAGTTTGGTAATCAACCGTCCGGTTGAAAACCCTGAGGAAACCGAGTTCGGCAAATTCCTGTATTTCGAGACCGTTACCCTCTGTCCGATCGATACGCGCCTCATCGATACCAAGCTGATGACCGGCAGCGAAATCGAATGGCTGAACCAATATCACGCCGAAGTGCGCCGCCGTCTCGAGCCTTTGACAGAAGGCGCGGCCAAAGCATGGCTGATCGAACGCACCGAACCTTTGGCGCGTTAACGTGAAAGGCCGTCTGAAACGGCGGATACCAAGTTTCAGACGGCCTGATAACAACAATTATCTACAAACTACAAAACCTTACCCGACTCCGAATAAACAATAACCCGGTCGGAATAGAGAGAGAAACCGGCGCGGCGACGTTCCAGATGCCTGCTGCCATTCATCCGATTTCCGCTTCAGGTCAGCTTTGTTTTCACGAGTCCGGTATGTTCAGACAGGACAGCCTGATTATGTTGAAATTCATCATCAAACGGATATGTGCTTCCATCCCGACCATGCTGGTGTTGATTACCGTATCGTTTTTCCTGATGCGGCTCGCACCGGGCAGCCCGTTCACAGGCGAGCGCAACCTGCCGCCTGCGGTCATGGCCAACATCGAAGCCAAATACCACCTCAATGATCCGATGTACCTCCAATATTTCCACTACCTCAAGCAGTTGGCGCAGGGGGATTTGGGGCCGTCGTTCAAATATAAAGATTTCAGCGTTAATGAGTTGCTTGCCCAATCCCTGCCGGTATCGGCGGAACTTGGCTTCTACGCCTTTTTGATTGCCGCCATCTTCGGCATGTTTATCGGCATCATCGCCGCCTTAAAACAAAACAGTTGGCTGGATTATGCGCTGATGAGCGGTGCGATGACCGGTATCGTCGTTCCCAGCTTTGTGATGGCGCCGGTATTGGTGCTGGTGTTTGCCGTCAGACTGCAATGGCTGCCTGCCGGCGGCTGGAACGATGGCGCACTGATGAACTTGATTTTGCCCGTCGTTACTTTGTCCATCGGTTATGTATCCAGTATCGCGCGGATTACGCGCGGCGCGATGATTGAAGTATTGAACAGCCCCTTTATCCGCACGGCACGTGCCAAAGGCCTGCCCATGAGCCGCATCATCCTGCGCCATGCGCTGCGTCCCGCCATGCTGCCGATTGTTTCTTTCTTAGGCCCGGCATTCGTCGGCATCATCACCGGCTCCATTGTGATTGAAAACGTGTTCGGTATTCCCGGCGTCGGACAATTGTTTGTCAACGGCGCGCTCAACCGCGACTACGGCATGATTTTGGGTTTGACGATTTTGGTGGGCATCATGACCATTTTGTTTAACGCCATCCTTGATATCCTGTATGCCATTATTGACCCGAAAATCCGTTATTAATCCCATTTGCGCAAAGGCCGTCTGAAACGTTCAGACGGCCTGAAGAAAGAAGAAAAAGCGAGAGAGAACATTATGTTATTCAAAAAGAAGCAGACTCAGGCCCTTGCAGAGGCAGCAGAATACGCCCAAATACACGGCAAAAGCCTGTGGAGCGACGCATGGCGGCGTTTTAAACAGAACAAAGCGGCGGTGTACAGCATTATCATCCTGTTGCTGATCAGCATTTTTGTGATTGTGGCGCCATGGATTGTCCGCTACACCTACGACTTCACCGACTGGGACAATATGCAGATTCCGCCGTCCTTTTCTACCCATCACTATCTGGGTACGGACTTGCTCGGCCGCGATTTGCTGTCGCGCGCGGCAACCGGCGGACGTATTTCCTTGCTGGTCGGTGTGGCCGGCGCATTGGTAGCCGTTGTCATCGGTACGCTTTACGGCGCGATTGCCGGCTTTATCGGCGGTAAGCTTGATTCGCTGATGATGCGCTTTTTGGAAATTTTGAACGCGTTTCCGTTTATGTTTCGTCATTCTGCTGACCACATTCTTCGGCCGCAACCTGCTTTTGATTTTTGCCGCCGTGGGTTTGGTGTCTTGGCTGGACGTGGCGCGTATCGTGCGCGGCCAAACCTTGAGCTTGAAGCATAAAGAGTTTGTCGAAGCAGCGCGTGTGAGCGGCGTGGCAAAACGTAAAATCGTAACGCGCCACATTATTCCAAATGTTTTGGGTGTGGTGATGGTGTATGCCTCATTGTTGGTACCGGGTATGATTATGTTTGAATCCTTCTTGAGCTTTTTGGGCTTGGGTGTGCAAGAGCCGATGACCAGTTGGGGTTCGATGCTGCAAGAGGGCGCGATTTCGATGGAAGCCGCACCATGGCAGCTGCTCGTACCGAGTTTCTTCCTGGTAACCACTTTGTTCTGTTTTAACTTTATCGGCGACGGTCTGCGCGATGCGCTCGACCCGAAAGACCGCTAAACCACAACCAAAAGGATAATCAAAATGACAAAACAGTTACTGGTTGTAGAAAATCTGGACATCAATTTCGAACTGCATGAGAAAACCGTGCACGCCGTGCGTAATGTCAGCTTTAAAGTGGCAGAGGGCGAAACATTGGCTTTGGTCGGCGAATCCGGTTCGGGCAAGTCGGTAACGTCCATGTCCATCATGCGTCTGCTGCCTGAAAAATTTGCCCGATACAGCAAAGATTCGCGTATTACGTTTGACGGCATTTCCATTTTGGACGCCGATGAGAAAACCCTGCGTGATTTGCGCGGCAACCGCATCAGCGTGATTTTCCAAGAGCCGATGACTTCCCTCAATCCGTTTATGCGTATCGGTACGCAGCTGATTGAAGCGGCGCGGGTACACAATAAAAAGCTCGGCAAAAAAGAGGCAGGACAAAAAGCATTGGCATTGCTGCAACGGGTTGGCATCAAAGAAGCCGAACGCCGCATGAAGCAGTATCCGCACGAATTTTCCGGCGGTCAGCTGCAACGCATCATGATTGCCATGGCGCTCATCAATGAACCCGACCTGCTGATTGCCGACGAGCCGACCACCGCTTTGGATGTGACCATTCAAGCCGAGATTCTCGATTTGCTCCACGATTTGCAACAGCAAATGGGCATGGCGATTATCTTCATTACCCACGATTTGGGTTTGGCGGAACACTATTCCAAAACCGTCTGCGTCATGCGCAATGGCGAAATTGTCGAGCGCGGCAAAATCAAAGAAGTATTTGCCCATCCGAAACATGAATATACTGCCGAACTCATCAATGCCATTCCCAAAGGCATGAAAGAGCCGGAAGAAAACAATGCCGGTGTGTTAATCGATGCTGATAATGTCCATGTTTCTTTCGTATTGAAGCAAAACTTTTTCGGCAAACCGCTCAAAACTTTTGACGCCGTCAAAGGCATCAGCCTCAAAATTAAAGAAGGCGAAACATTGGGCGTCGTCGGCGAGTCCGGTTCCGGTAAATCCACGCTGGGCAAAGCCGTCATGCAGATGTTGCCTTATACCGGCAATATTTCCTTTGAAGGCAAAGACCTAAAAAACTATACCGCCGAAGAAGCACGCCGTCTGAAATCGCAACGGCAAATTGTGTTCCAAGATCCGTTCGGTTCGCTTTCTCCGCGTCTGACCGTTGGCGAAATTATTGGCGAAGGTTTGACGGTTCACCATCCTGAAATGACCAAAAAAGAACGTATCCAGCGCGTTTTAGAAGTCATGAAGGAGGTATCCCTGCCGCTTGACGCGCTCAACCGTTATCCGCACGAATTTTCCGGCGGTCAGCGTCAGCGTATCGCCATTGCACGCGCTGTTATCCTGCGCCCGAAATTCATCCTTTTGGACGAGCCGACTTCTGCACTTGACCGTTCCGTACAATCCAAAGTGGTCGAACTTTTGCGCGATTTGCAAAAGAAATACGGCCTGACTTATATGTTCATCAGTCATGACCTGTCTGTCGTGCGCGCCGTCAGCGACAATGTGATTGTGATGAAGCAGGGCGAAATGGTCGAGTACGGCAGCGCGGATCAAATTTTCCACCATCCGCAAAACGACTACACCAAACGCTTGATTAACGCCGCATTTGATTTGTAGAAAAGGAAAAGGCCGTCTGAAAAGAGATTTTCAGACGGCCTTTTTAAGCGGAGGCTTTTTTCATTTAATTAGCGCTACTGTTGCCTATGCCTGTGCGGCATCCAATGCCTGTGCCAAGTCGGCAAGCAAATCGTCGATATGCTCGATACCCACGCTCAGGCGTACCATGTCGGGGCTGACACCTGCTGCGGCGAGTTCTGCATCGTCAAGCTGACGGTGAGTCGTTGTAGCGGGATGGGTAGCCAGCGATTTGGCATCGCCGATATTCACCAAGCGCAGGAAGAGTTGCAGTGCGTCAATGAACTTCGCGCCAGCTTCACGACCGCCTTTAATACCGAAACTCAGCAAACCTGAGGCTTTCCGCCGTAGTCTCGGTCAATCAAGGCTTTATACGGACTGTCGGGCAGGGCAGGATAGTTCACCCATTCGACCTGCGGATGTTTCTTTAAGAATTCGGCTACTTTTAGGGCGTTTTCGCAATGACGTTCCATACGCAGGGCGAGGGTTTCCAAACCTTGAAGCAGTAAAAATGCGCTGTGCGGAGACAGGGCGGCACCGGTGTTACGCAATGGGACGACACGGGCACGGGCGATATAGGCCGCCGCACCAAAATGTTCGCAGTAGTTTACGCCGTGGTAAGACGGATCAGGCTGATTGAAGGTTTTTTCAAAACGCGGATTGCCTGCCCATTGGAATTTGCCACCATCGATAATGGCACCGCCAATCGTTGTGCCATGGCCGCCGATGTATTTGGTCAGGGATTGGATAACGATGTCGGCGCCGTGCTCGATCGGGCGGAACAACGTGGGCGTAGCGACGGTATTATCTACTATTAAAGGCAGCCCTTGAGCGTGCGCGGCTTGGGCAAATGCTGGAATATCGACGACATTGATGGCAGGATTGCCGATGGATTCGCAATACACCAGTTTGGTGCGGCTGTCGGTATTGGCAGCAATTTCTTCGGGTTTGGCCGGATCGATAAAGCGTACTTCTATGCCTTGGCGTGGCAGGCTGTGGGCAAAGAAATTGTATGTGCCGCCGTAGAGGGTTTTGGTTGCAATGATGTTGTCGCCTGCTTCAACCAAGGTTTGAACGGCATAGGTAATTGCAGCCATACCGCTGGCGACAGCCAATGCGGCGATACCGCCTTCCAAACGGGCAACGCGTTCTTCCAAAACGGCAGTGGTCGGATTCATGATGCGGGTGTAGATATTGCCCGCTACATCAAGGTTGAACAAGTCTGCGCCGTGTTGTGTGTTGTCGAAAGTGTAGGAAGTGGTTTGGTAAATGGGGACAGCAGCGGATTTGGTAGTCGGTTCGGATTGATAGCCTGCATGCAGGGCAATGGTTTCCCGTTTCATTTAAATATCCTTGTAGCGATTAAATAATGATAAATAGAGGCCAGCAGATTCGGATTTGAAAGGCAAACTTTACATAACGGAAAAGTTCGGTATACAGCATACGGTCTTTCCTACAAGAAAGATTACCATGAACTACACGCAACTGACCTAAGAATAACGATACCACATTCAAGACCTGTCCTGCCACCACACCATCATCGAATGACACCCCATCACAATACCGTTTACCGCGACCTTCTCCAAGATAAAAGCAACGGCGGTACTCTGTGGCAATATCTCGAAATATGCAGCAAACCCTACCGCAAACGATACGGCGGCACACAGACCTGAAGCAAAATGCACAATTGCGTCGGCATAGGAAAAGCCCAGCATGGTTGAGAGAAAATTCCGCATTGGTGATGGGTAGGCTGATGCCATTGACGGCAAAGATTAGAAAAGCGGAGACCTTCGCAAAAGTCCCCCAAGTCTCTAAATGTCTGGGTAGGACTTTAGGGATTTGGGGGAATTTTAAAGGTATTAGGCCGTCTGAAACTGAGTTATAGAAAGTTTCAGACGGCCTTTACGGGATTCTTTGGATTTGAAAATAAAAAAAGACTTGAATCATCAAGTCTCTCATTTCATTTTCACTAGATAAAAAAATATCAAGAATGGCGGAAGCGGTGAGATTCGAACTCACGGAGGGCTATCAACCCTCGACGGTTTTCAAGACCGTTGCATTAAACCGCTCTGCCACGCTTCCGTTCTTGAAGCCGTAATACTAATGGAACTTACGGCCTTTGCCAAGTGGTATTTTAGGGAAAATATCTAGTATTTTGTTTTTATTTGGATTGTTCTTCACGCATGAATACCCATTCGGCTTCGTTTGAAGCTGCCTCATTGAATGAATAGCCCTCGTAGTCGAAATTTTTGAGCATTTCAGGCTCGGTAATGCCGTGTTCTGCCGCGTAGCGCACCATCAAACCGCGCGCACGTTTGGCGTAGAAGCTGATGATTTTGTATTTGCCGTTTTTCTCGTCTTTAAAAATCGGCGTAATCAGGCGTGCGTTGAGTTTTTTGGTGTTGACGGATTTGAAATATTCTTGTGAGGCGAGGTTGATTAAAACGTCGCTGTCGGCCTGCTTCAGCGTTTGGTTGAGCAGGTCGGTAATTTTATCGCCCCAAAATTCGTAGAGGTTTTTACCGCGTGAGTTGGCAAAGGCCGTGCCCATTTCCAAGCGGTAGGGCTGCATCAAGTCGAGCGGGCGCAGTACGCCGTATAGGCCGGAGAGCAGGCGGACGTGTTGTTGCAGGTAGTCGATTTGTTCCGGCTTGAGCGTATCGGCGGCGATGCCTTCATAGACGTCGCCGTTGAACATAAATACGGCCTGCTTGGCGTTTTCAGGTGTAAACGGCGTGTGCCATACGGCATTGCGTTCTGCGTTGAGCAGGGCGATTTTGTCGGAAACATGCATCAGCTCGGCGATTTGTTGAGGGGCAAGCTGACGCAACTCCTGCATCAGGATTTCTGCTTCGGGCAGAAGGTCGGGCTGGGTAAAGCTGCTGACGGGAGAGGGGTCTTTTTCGTTGAGGTTTTTGGCTGGGGATAAGACAAAAAACATAATAATTTCGGCTTTGAAATGAATAATGTGTGGGATTGTAGGTTTAAAATCGAGGAAGAACAAGACGGGCTAAACGCATTAATTGAATGCTTTTATTGAAACGTATTTCTGTTGAAAGTAAAATTCGAAGCTTCCACCTGATTCTGACATTTCTATTTGAGGAGAATATCATGTCTAAAACCATTATCCATACCGACAAAGCCCCTGCCGCAATTGGCGCATACAGCCAAGCAGTCCGCGCAGGCGATACGGTTTATATGAGCGGTCAGATTCCTTTGGATCCGGCTACGATGACTGTGGTCGGTAATGGCGACTTCCGGGCAGAAGCCGTGCAAGTATTTAAAAACCTGCAAGCCGTAGCCGAAGCGGCCGGCGGTTCTTTGAACGATATCGTCAAACTCAATGCTTATTTGACCGATTTAGCCAACTTTGCCGTGTTTAATGAAGTGATGGCTGAATTTATCGAACAACCTTTCCCTGCGCGTGCGGCAGTTGGCGTGGCCAGCCTGCCTAAAGGCGTTCAGGTTGAAGCGGAAGCAGTATTGGTTTTAAACGCATAATTGATGTTTCAGACGGCTTGGGCTGGGCTTGAGGCCGTCTGAAAAGAATAACAACGGAAAACAATAATAATGGCACATTACGCAATCGGAGATATTCAAGGCTGCTTTGACGAGCTGACTTTGTTGCTTGCCAAAATCGGTTTTAATCATGGTACGGACACCCTTTGGCTGGTCGGCGATATTGTCAATCGCGGCCCGAAGTCCTTGGAAACCCTGAAATTTGCCAAAGAGCATGACAGCAGCGTGCAAATGGTTTTGGGTAATCATGATTTGCATCTTTTGGCAGTCGGTTGCGGTGAAGGAACACTCAAGCGCAGCGATACGGTTGAGCCGATTTTGACCCATCCCGAGAGTCAATCCCTATTGGACTGGCTGCGTCATCAACCGCTTTTGGTGCGCGGCAACAGGCATGTGATGGTGCATGCCGGTATTTTGCCGCAATGGTCGGTTGATAAGGCTGAAAGCCTTGCACGTGAAGCTGAGGATGAATTGCAAGGTAAAAAATACAGGAAATTTTTTGGCAAAATGTACGGCAACAAGCCGACCGAGTGGACGGACGATTTGACAGGCTATGAGCGCCTACGCATGATTATCAACGTCTTTACCCGTATGCGTGCGCTGACGTACAAAGGCGAATTGGATTACGAATATAAATCCACTTTGAAAAAAATGCCGCTTTACCTGCGCCCTTGGTTTAAAGCGCCTGATAGACAAAATTTAGATTATATTACCGTGTTCGGACATTGGTCGTCATTGGGCTACGTTAATACCGATCAGGTCATTGCTTTGGATACCGGCGCGTTGTGGGGCGGAGAGCTGACGGCGGTCAATTTGGATACCAATGAAGTGATACAGGTACCGTCGTTGGGCGGATTGGATTGGAAAACGGCATTGAAATAGTTTGGATAAAATAAAAAGGCCGTCTGAAATGTTTCAGACGGCCTTTTTGTATTGGTTAATCCAAAGAAGGCAGGAGTTTGCCCGGATTCATGATGCCGTAAGGGTCAAGCTGATTTTTGATGGCATGCATCAGAGCAAGTTCGGCCTGTGTGCGCACTCGGGGCAGCCAATGTTTTTTGATGATGCCTACGCCGTGTTCGGCGGCAATCGTGCCGTGGCAGGCAAGGATGTTTTCATAAACAATGGTATTGACGGCATCTTCGTATTGGTAGGCTTCATTGCTCAATACGTTGGGTAGGAATGTATTGTAATGCAGGCTGCCGTCGCCTAAATGTCCGAAGCAGACGATTTGTATGCCGGGAAAACGGGTTTCCCAAGGCAGGCGCGCATTGGCGGACAAAAGCGGCTACTTGGGCGATAGGGACGGCGATGTCGTGTTTGATGCTGGTGCCGAGTTTGCGTTGGGAGGCGGAAATATTTTCACGCAGGGTCCACAAATCGGAGCGTTCTTGCTCGGATTGCGCCAAGATACTGTTTTCCCATCCGTTTTGATAGAGAAATTCGGCAAGCTTTTCATCCAAACCTGCGTCGGGAACAGAGTCGGCAAGTTCAATCAAAATATGCCATTCTGCATCGGCAGGCTTTTTGAGTTGGCTGAATTCCGAAGATAAATCGAGGGCAAAGCGGCTGATCAGCTCGAAACTGGTCAAGCGTTCGGCAAAATGGCCTTGAACAGCGGTCAAAAGCGAGACGGCAGATTCAATATCATCTAGGCCTACCCATGCAGTCGCTTTGGTTTTGGGCTGGGCAAAGAGTTTGAGTGTGGCGGCGGTAATGATGCCTAATGTTCCTTCGCTGCCGATAAAAAGATGGCGCAAGTCGTAGCCGGTCGTGTTTTTGTGCAGGGGCTGAAGGTGGGAAATCAGTTCGCCGTTGGGTAAAACGACTTCCCAAACCCAATACCAAATCACGCATGCTGCCGTAACGCAAGACATTCAAACCGCCGGCATTACAGGCGATATTGCCGCCGATTTGGCAAGAGCCTTCGCTGGCAAGGCTGAGCGGAAACAGTCGTCCTGCTTTATCTGCCGCCTTTTGAGCATTTTGCAAAATCACACCGGCTTCAACCGTCATGCTGTTGTCGGCAAGGTTGATATCGCGGATGCGGTTGAGCTTGGAGAGGTTGAGCAGTACGTCTTCGGTGGTTACCGTTGCCCCGCATAATCCGGTATTGCCGCCTTGCGGGGTGACGCGGATGCGGTTTTCAAAACAGAAACGCATGATTTTCTGCACGCTTTCGACAGAGTTCGGCTGTAAGACAATATCCGGAGAAGAAATAAAACGGCGGCGTTGGTCGTTTAACAAGGCCGGAGTGGCTTCGATGATTTCAGAGGCGGAAAGAAACGTTGCAAAACGGTCGTGAAGGTGCATGGCAGTCAGGCGGAAAAGTCGGGAGGGGGAGTGAGAGGAATGTAAAAAAGCAGGATACGCAATGGTATCCTGCTTTTTTTATATTCAAAAGAATATTATTTAGCAGCTTCAGAAGCGGCAGAAGCAGCGGCATCAGTAGCAGACACAGCAGCTTCAGTAGCAGAAGCAGCGGCTTCAGTAGCAGAAGCAGCAGCTTCGGTAGCGGCAGAAGCAGCGGCATCAGCAGTAGAAGTAGCAGCTTCAGTAGCAGAAGCAGCGGCTTCAGAAGCAGCAGAAGCGGCAGTTTCAGCAGCTTTATCAGCACCGCCACAAGCGGCCAAAGCTAAAGACAACAAAGCAGCAGCGAACAGAGATTTTTTCATTTTTAAGAACCTTTTTTAAATCGATTTAAACTAAAAATAGCCGTCAGACGGCCTATACAGTAGAAATTCATTGCTGAATTTTTCGATATTATGCCCCACGGGATAGGTCAATGCAACGTTGCGTAACCGTTTGCCGGCTAAAATCAATACGAAAATAGTGAAAATAATGTAAATCATATTGGCGCTTGAAAAATCATCTAAAAATATTCATTATTAATGAAGATTTTAAAAACACATTATATTCAATGGGTTGTGTAATTTTATTTGTTATTGGTTTTAAGGGTTTGGAATGTTTTTGCTTTTGGGAAGTTTTTTGTAATTTAATCATTTTGTGTTGTGAAAAAGCAACTTCTGCGTATTGAAATCATTTGATTTTGCTTTTTTATATAGGCTTTTATCTTTTTGTCGCATTTGCACGGGGTATTTATTAAAGCAAGCCGATTGTTTGGTTGCGGCTGTGATAGAATAACCGTAGCGTAACTTTTAAATATTGATTAAGGACGGCATGATGTCTATTGTTAAAAATTCCGTAGTTTCCCTGCATTATGAAATGTACGATGCCAACAACCAGCTGTTGGACAAAACCGAAGAGCCGATTGCTTACCTGCATGGCGGTTATGACGGTATTTTCCCTTTGGTGGAAGAAGCGTTGCACGGCAAAAATGTAGGCGATACCGTCGAAGTGGCTTTGTCGCCCGATGATGCTTTCGGCGAACAAGATCCTGAGTTGGTGCGCATTGAAGATGTCAGCGTGTTCCCTGTTGAAGTCGAAGTCGGCATGATGTTTGAAGCCGATGATCCGGAAACCGGCGATGTATTGATTTATCGTGTAACCGATGTTGCCGACGGCAAAGCCGTGGTGGACGGCAACCATCCTTTGGCCGGTATGAAAGTATTGTTCAAAGCGACTGTTGAGGGCGTGCGCGATGCGACCGAGGAAGAAATTGCCCATGGTCACGTACACGGTCCGCACGGTCACCACCATCACTAATCAGGCTTAAAGCATGATAAAGGCCGTCTGAAAAGGAATGAAATCCTCCTTTTCAGACGGCCTTTAAGTTTTTACAAGACAGATAAATAGGAAATTTTGGCTCAGGTCAAATCAAGCGGGGAAATATGGGGTTTGTTTGAGACTACAATGAATTACATATCACGGTGCGGCAGAATCTGTATTAAGATTCAGATATTGGTAAAACAGGCAGAATGCAATGAGTGAAACATTGGAGCAGCAGGCGGTGCAGGCCGGTATTGATTTAGGTTATCACGACATCAACGGCACTTATCATGTGACCAAAACGGAAGTTTTGGAATCGATTGTCGCTGTTTTGGATAAAAGCAAACCGGATTCAGACGACCTTTATTTGAATACGATGGTTGCGCATGAAAACGGCGAAGAATCTTTACAGATGCCGTCTGAATTTCATGGTGTGGAAGCGGTCGTATTGATTGATGAAGCAGATAAATGTCAGACCTTGACTGTGTATCCGGGCGACAACGATACGCTTTGGATTAAGCTGCCCCAACTGGCTTGCGGTTATTACACCTTGTCGGCCGAGAGCGGCGGCAAAAGTTGCTTTGTGCGCCTGATTGTTGCGCCTGAATCGGTTTATCAGCCTAAACTGCTTGCCAATGGCGGACGGATGAATGGTTTGACCATGCATTTGTACAGCCTGCGTTCTGAGCGCAACTGGGGTATAGGCGACTTTACCGATTTGCTGAACCTGATGAAATATGCAGCGGAGAAAAAGCTGGATTTTGTCGGTATCAATCCTTTGCACGCCTTGTTTACCAGCAAGCCTGCCTTTGCCAGCCCGTATAGCCCTTCTTCGCGCGAATGGCTCAATCCGATTTATTTGGATGTTGAGAAGGTCGGTGCGTTTACTTATAACGAGCAACTGAAAAACTGGCTGGCGCAACCGAAAATCCGTCAGCGCATCGCTGCTTTGCGTATCACGGAAACGGTGACTTATACCGCGGTTTGGGCGTGCAAGCGTGATGCGCTGCACATGGCGTTTAACGCGTTTGAACAGGATACTTGCGAGGCTGCGGCAAATGAACGCGCTGCATTTGAAGCGTTTGTATTAGAAAAAGGCAAGGCTTTGCAGGGCTTCGGTTTGTTTGAGGCTTTGGACCAGTATTACAGCCGCCCAGGACAAGTGGGTTGGCAGTCATGGCCGTCTGAATTTCATCAGCCTGATGGCGAAGCGGTAGAAAAATTCGCACGCAGCCATGAACGTGAAATCCGTTTTTATATGTGGCTGCAATGGCTTTGTGCGGAGCAGTTGCTCGAAGTCAACCAAGCCGCTGCCGAATACGGTGTCAAACTCGGCATTTACGGCGATTTGGCAGTCGGCGTGGCGCGCGGCAGCGCGGATACTTGGTTAAACCGCCAAGATTATTGTATGGACTTGTCAGTCGGCGCACCGCCCGATCCTTTGGGGCCGACAGGGCAGAATTGGGATTTGCCGCCGCTTAATCCGTTGATGTTGAAGCATACGGGCTATGAAAAATTTGCCCATCTGTTGCGCGAAAACATGCGCCTGTATGGCGTATTGCGGATCGACCATGTAATGGCATTGTGCCGTTTGTGGTGGGTTTTAAACGGTAAAACGGCGGATTTCGGCGCGTATGTGCATTACGATGCCGAAGTGATGTTTGCTATTTTGGCGTTGGAAAGCCGGCGCAACCGTTGCGTCATCATCGGCGAGGATTTGGGGACGGTACCTGACGAAGCCCGCCATCTGCTCAACCGCTATCAGGTGTTCTCGTACAAAGTAATGTATTTCAGCAAGGGCTGGAACGTTTCCAATTGCCGGAAGAATACCCCGAGCAGGCGATTACGGTCATCAGCACCCACGATGTTGCGCCCTTGGCGGGCTATTGGACAGGCAAAGATTTGGATACGATGTTCAAACTCGGTACTCTGCCTGATGCAGCCGCTTTTCAGACGGCCTTGGATGAGCGCGAACACGATAAAGCCGATTTGCTGGATAAATTGAAAGAAACCGGCTGTCTGGGTGCAGACGTACAAATGCTGGCAAAAGCCGATGAAACCTTGTTGGCGGCTTTGCACAAATACGGCGCATTGAGTCGCAGCAAGCTTTACGCCGTACAGCTGGAAAACCTGCTGGGCGTCATTGATAATCTGAATGTCCCGGGTGTAACCGAAGGCTATCCGAACTGGGCGCAAAAAATGCCGGTTTCTTTGGAAGATTTCCTACAACACCGCCTCATGGGCGGCCAACTTGCCATTATTGACGAGGTACGCATGAAAACAAACAGCCAAATCAAGACTTATCATGAACTTGACCAAATCGAGCGCGATACGGTCGAAAGCCTGTTTCTTGCCACCCATAGCGATGTGTTCGCTTATCTGGGACGACACCGCCTTGCAGAGGGCGATGAAGTAGTACGCGTTTTGATTCCCTGCGCAGTAAGCGTGGATATCGTGAACCGCCGCAGCGGCGAACTCATCGTGCCGTCTGAAAAAATTGATGAACGCGGTTTCTTTGTGGCCGTCTTGCCCGATGATGCGCCCGATTACGCTTTGCGTATCCGTTACACCGAAGACACTGAGCCAGTGATTGAAGAAGACCCTTATCATTTCAGCTCTGCGTTGCAAGACATGGATTCCTGGCTGTTGGCCGAAGGCAAACACCTGCGTCCTTATGAGACTTTAGGCGCGCATTTTGCCGAGTTGGACGGCGTGAAGGGCGTACGTTTTGCCGTCTGGGCGCCCAATGCGCAACGCGTTTCCGTTATCGGCGAGTTTAACAACTGGGACGGCCGCCGCCATGTGATGCGTTTCCACCGCGACAACGGCATTTGGGACATCTTCATCCCTGCCGTCAAACTCAACGCCCTCTACAAATTTGAAATCCGCGATGCCAACGGCAATGTGCGCGAAAAAGCCGACCCGTATGCTTTCGGTGCGGAACTGCGCCCGACCACGGCATCTATCGTGCGCGGTTTGCCTGACGAAGTGGAAGAACCGGCCTTCCGCGCCCGCGCCAATGCCATTGATGCGCCGATCAGCATTTATGAAGTGCATTTGGGTTCGTGGAAGCGCAATCCGGAAAACAATTTCTGGCTGACTTACGAAGAGCTGGCCAAAGAGCTGGTGGCATACGTCAAAGACATGGGCTTTACCCATATCGAGTTCCTGCCTGTTTCCGAATATCCGTTTGATGGCTCATGGGGCTATCAAGCAACCGGTTTGTATGCGCCGACCAGCCGTTTCGGTTCGCCCGACGAGTTGCGCGCCCTAATTAAAGCCGCGCACGACGAAGGCATCAGCGTTATCCTCGACTGGGTGGTCGGCCACTTCCCGACCGATGATCACGGCCTGGCCAAGTTTGACGGCACCGCGCTGTACGAACACGCCGACCCGCGCGAAGGCTACCATCAAGACTGGAACACCCTGATTTACAACTTCGGCAGAAATGAAGTGAAAAACTTCCTGCAAGGCAACGCCCTGTATTGGATAGAACGTTTCGGCTTCGACGGTATCCGCGTTGACGCCGTTGCTTCCATGATTTACCGCAACTACTCGCGTAAAGACGGCGAGTGGATTCCGAACCAATACGGCGGCCATGAAAACCTTGAAGCAATCGCTTTCCTGCGCGATACCAACACCATGTTGAAAGAAGAAGTTCCGGCTGCGACCGAAATTGCCGAAGAATCTACATCATTTGCCAATGTAACGCGTCAAGAAGGTTTGAACTTCAGCTTCAAATGGAATATGGGCTGGATGAACGATACCTTGCGTTACATGATGGAAGACCCCATCAACCGCAAATATCACCACAACAAATGACCTTCGGCATGATGTACCAATATAGCGAAAACTTTGTTCTGCCGCTTTCACACGATGAAGTCGTGCACGGCAAACGCTCGCTGCTCGGACGGATGCCCGGCGACTGCTGGCAACAATTTGCCAACCTGCGCGCCTACTACGGCTTTATGTACGGCTTCCCCGGCAAAAAACTTTTGTTCATGGGCAGCGAGTTTGCGCAAGGCCGCGAGTGGAACTACAACGAAGGACTGGATTGGTTCTTGCTGGAGCAAGAGGGCGGTTGGCACAAAGGCGTGCAAGACTTCGTACGCGAATTGAACCATGTCTATAAAGACACCGCGCCGCTTTACCAATTGGACCAATGGCCGGAAGGCTTTGAGTGGCTGGTCGCCGACGACGGCAACAATTCCGTTTTCGTCTTCGAACGCCGCGACCGCGAAGGCAACCGCGTTATCGTCATTAGCAACTTCACGCCAGTGGTGCGCGAAGGTTACCGCTTCGGTGTGAATTCCGCCGGCGAATACCGCGAAATCCTCAATTCAGACGACCTGCATTACAAAGGCAGCGGCGTTTCTGCCGGCGCAACGGTGGAGACAGAAGAAGTTTGGTCGCATGGTAAACCAAATTCCCTGTCTGTGACCGTGCCGCCGTTGGCAACCGTTTACCTGTATCAGGCGGCAGTCAAAGAAGAAGCGTAAATCAACTTTGAGGGTGGGCATCCTGCCTGCCCAATCAGCTGAAAATTAAAAGATAGTGACATCAATATGACTCAAGGCCGTCTGAAAGATTTTCAGACGGCCTTATATTGGACACGAAGCCAAATACATACCAAGGAATCATTCTATGTCTGCCAAATCATGGCATATCGAGGAAGGTAAGCCTTATCCCATGGGCGCAACCCTGACAAGCAAGGGCGCGAATTTCACCTTGTTTTCCATCAATGCCGAAAAGGTCGAATTGTGTCTGTTTGATAAAGATAAAGAAATCCGTTTGGAGATGCCTTCGCGGCGCGGTTCGGTATTTTACGGATTTGTATCGGATGTTAAGGCAGGGCAGCGATACGGTTTCCGCGTGTATGGACGTGAAAACGCAGAATACGGCTCATGTTTCAATCCCAACAAATTGCTGATTGACCCGTATTCCAAAAAAATTGACGGTAAACCAAGCTACCGTAACGCCGAAGAAATGGCATGGTTCAGGCCGGAAGATGAACGCGACAATGCCGCCGTTGCGCCAAAAAGCGTCGTGATTGGACGCAGCCGATTCAATTGGGCCAAAGATTGCCGTCCGGAAATACCGTGGGGCAAAACCGTTATTTATGAAGCCCATGTCAAAGGGTTGACCAAGCAATTCCCCGATTTGAAGTATGCAGGCACTTATAAAGCCTTGTGCGATAAACGGGTTTTGGCCTATTTGCAAGAATTGGGGGTAACGACGGTCGAGCTGCTGCCGATTCATTTTCATCTGGATGAATACCATCTCCAGCAGATGGGTTTGAGCAATTATTGGGGCTACAACACTTATTCTCATTTTGCCGTCGAGCCGTCTTATGCCGACAATCCCGAACGTGCGGCGGCAGAGTTTAAACAAGCGGTCAAAGCCCTGCATCAGGCAGGTTTGGAAGTGATTTTGGATGTCGTGTACAACCACACGGCCGAGCAGGACGACAAAGGCCCGATGCTGTGTCAGCGCGGTATCGACAACACCTTATGGTATTGGCATACCCCTTACGGCAATTATGAAAACTGGTCGGGTTGCGGCAATACGCTCAATATTGTCCGACGCGACGTTACCCGTTGGGCGGCAGACAGCCTGCGCTATTGGGCGGAAGAGTTTCATATCGACGGCTTTCGTTTCGATTTGGGAACCGTATTAGGACGCGAGCCCGATTTCCAATCGTACGGCCGTTTTTTCCAAGTCCTGTATCAAGACCCGGTTTTGGCCGGTTTGAAGCTGATTGTCGAAGCATGGGACATCGGCGAGGGCGGCTATCACTTGGGCAATTTCCCGCAACCTTTTGCCGAATGGAACGGCCGTTTCCGCGATGATATGCGCGCGTTTTGGTCATGGGAAAGCGGCAATTTGGGTGCATTTGCCGAACGCTTGGCCGGGTCGTCCGATATTTCAACCACAGCGGCCGCCACCCGTCCGCCAGCATCAACTTCATCACTGCACACGACGGCTTCACTCTGCGTGATTTGGTCAGCTATAACGAAAAACACAACGAAGCCAACGGCGAAAACAACCGCGACGGGCATAATGAAAACATCAGCTACAACCACGGCGTAGAAGGTGAAACCGATGATGAAGAGGTGTTGCTCAACCGCGAATACACCTCCAAAGCGCTGCTTGCCTCCTTATTTTTATCCAACGGTACGCCCATGCTTTTGGCGGGCGATGAGTTCGGCAACAGTCAGCAAGGCAACAACAACAGCTACTGCCAAGATAATCCGATTACATGGTTGGATTGGCAAAATGAGCCTCATGAGTTGCAAAATTACACTCAAGCGCTGATACGCGTACGCAGCCGAATCAAGCTGCTGACAGATGATTGCTGGTGGGAAAAAGAGCGTGTGCAATGGCTCAATGCCGACGGCAGCCCGATGACCGAATATTGTTGGCACAACAGGGGCAGCAAGGCGATTCAGGTTGTTTTGGACGATGAATGGCTGCTGTTGGTCAATGCCAAACGTAGTCGTCAGTTATTTAACCTGCCTCAAGGCAATTGGGAAATTTCTTGCGTACCATCTGAGAAATTTAATTACGAAGAGGCTGGGAAATGTGTTGTCGAACACATGGGGATTTGGGTTTTACATAAACGAATTAAATGAAAACCAAGCCGTTATTGTGTTAACTCGTTGATATTTCGTCTGTATCCGTTGAACCGAAGCTTGCATGGCATAAATGGAAATACCGATGAGATGATGAGTAGTTTAATTTGTAATTAAATGTTTTATAAAGAAAAAATAATACTGAGTTGAATCTTTCAGGTATAATCCGTATCAAACCTGAAACAAACCTACCTATAAATTTTTCAGACGGCATTTATACTTCTTCTGGCCGTCTGAAAACTGAATGACGTTGTTTCTATAAACCATCAGGCGCGTTGTCCAAGTGCCTCAAATGAAAGAAAGGCTTCCATGGCTAAGCAAAAACTCCCCATCTCCGGCTACGATTACGTTATGCCCAAACCGGATGCAGAAACCATCCGTAAGTCCATTGTTTACAAGTTGATTTTCATCTTGGGCGTCGATCCTAAAGAAGCAACTTCACACCAATGGCTCAATGCCGCCATGTTGGCCGCACGCGACCTGATTGCCGAGGATTTCCTCAAAACACGCCGCGCCCACATCGACAACAGCAAACGCATGGTTTATTACCTGTCTATGGAATTCCTGCTCGGCCGTGCGTTTGTCAATGCGCTGATTAACGAAGGCGTTTATGCCGAGTTTGAAGAAGCCTTCAAGCAACTGGGCAAAGAATTTGCCGATGTCTGCGAACAAGAAGAAGATCCGGGTTTGGGTAACGGCGGTTTGGGCCGTCTGGCCGCCTGCTTCCTCGACTCATTGGCAACCCTGCGCATTCCTGCCATGGGCTACGGCATCCGTTACCAATACGGTATGTTCAAACAAGAAATCGTGGACGGCCAACAAGTCGAAAAACCCGATTTGTGGCTCGACCAAGATTTGGCATGGCAGTTTGCCCGTCCGAACAAACAATATTCCGTCCGTTTCGGCGGCCAAGTATTGAACTTGGGCAACAAAAAAGAATGGCAGCCGAGCGAAGAAATCTCCGCTTGGGCATACGATGAAATTATTCCGGGCTATGGCGGCGAATGTGCCAACCCATTGCGCTTGTGGACTGCGCACGCAGGCAACCTGTTCGACCTTGCCGACTTCAACCGAGGCGACTATGCCTCTGCCGTTCGCGCACAAAACAGCGACGAAAACATCTCACGCGTCCTCTATCCGAACGACTCTACCGATTCCGGCCGCGAATTGCGCCTGAAGCAAGAATACTTCTTGGTTTCTGCTTCCGTTCAAGATATTGTTGCACGCCACAAATGCCGTTTCCCAAGCATCCGCACGCTGGCGGACGAAGTCGCCATCCACTTGAACGACACCCACCCGGTGCTCGCTATTCCAGAATTGATGCGCATCCTGATTGACGAAGAAGGCATCGAATGGACTGAAGCATGGAATATGTGCTGTAAGATTTTCTCTTACACCAACCACACATTGATGAGCGAAGCCTTGGAAACCTGGCAGGTTGACCTGATGGGCCGTCTGCTGCCGCGCCATTTGGACATCATCTTTGAAATCAACGCCTACTTCCTCAATGCCTTACGCGCCATCGGCAACTTCGACGACGACTTTGTCCGCCGCGTATCCATCATTGACGAAACCCACGGCCGTCGCGTCCGCATGGCATGGCTTGCCGTGATCGGTTCGCACAAAGTCAACGGCGTGGCCAAAATCCACTCCGATTTGATGACCACATCCATCTTCGCCGACTTTGCCAAAGTATTCCCGGAACGCTTTACCAACGTAACCAACGGCGTAACACCGCGCCGCTGGATCAACATCGCCAACCCGGGCCTGACCAAATTCTTGGACAAACATCTGGGCAACGAAGACTGGCGCCTGCATTTGGACAACCTGACCAAGCTCAACGACAAAGTGGACGATGCCTCCGTACAGGCAGAGTTCGGCGCAGTGAAAAAAGCCGCCAAAGAGCGCCTCGCCAAATACATCGAAACCGAGCTGGGCATCAAGGTTAATACCGATGCACTTTTCGACATCCAAATCAAACGTATCCACGAGTACAAACGTCAAGCGTTGAACGTGATGCACATCGTCGACCGCTACAACAAAATCCTGGAAAACCCGGATTTCGATTGGCAGCCGCGCGTGTTCATCTTTGCCGGTAAAGCCGCATCCGCCTATTACATGGCGAAGAAAATCATCCGACTGATTAACGACGTTGCCAAAGTCATCAACAACGACCCCCGTATCCGTGACCTGATTAAAGTTGTGTTCATCTCGAACTACAGTGTCAGCCTCGCCCAAATCATCATCCCGGCCGCCGATTTGCACGAACAAATCTCACTGGCGGGTACAGAAGCATCCGGCACCAGCAACATGAAATTCGCCCTCAACGGCGCGCTTTGCATGGGTACGCTGGACGGCGCGAACGTCGAAATTTTGGAAAAAGTCGGCGCGGACAACTGCTTTATCTTCGGTAACACCGTCGAGCAAGTCGAAGAACTCCGCCGCAACGGTTACGACCCATTGAACTATATCGAACGAGACAGCGACCTGCGCCGCGTCGTCAACCAAATCAGTCAAGGCACTTTCTCTCCGGAAGAGCCAAACCGCTACAACGACGTGTTGCAACCATACGGCGACTTCTATCAACTGATGGCTGATTTCCGCAGCTACATCGACACGCAATACAAAGCGGACGAACACTACCGTAACGTATCCGCATGGCGCAAATCAGCCTTGATCAACATCGCCAACATGGGCTTCTTCTCATCCGACCGCTCTATCGCCGACTACTGCCGCGATATTTGGTACATCAAACCATTGAGCGAAAAAGAACTGCCCGGCAAAAATTAAGCGTTGAGCAGATAGCGAAAGCCGATACATCGGAGAGGTGTATCGGCTTTTTTCAGACGGCATGATATAGAAACGAGTAAAACAGTATGGTTATATTACTGTTTTAGCGTATTTCTAAATGACTCAATTTAAAATCGGTATTTAAAATTTAGTAGCCATTCATTCTGATGGTAGCGGTAATGTGCTGTATTGCTATGGGAGATTGAGCGTCTAAAACGAAATTCAGGATACACACCTTTAAGGTTCCACTGCGGAAAGCCTACAGCGGCTATCATGATGTATTGATTGTCGCGTCGCCGTCTGTTATCGCTGACAAAACTTGCAGCGTTATAAAGACTGCGGCGGTGAAGCAGGATGGTGTTGAGGTAAGTACCGCTTGAAAAAAAACTATATGCACCCAGCCGTGTCGTATATTCCTTGCTGGAAGAAGATTTTTCGGGATAGGCTTTACGTGTTGCATCAAAGTTGGCGAACAGGCCGCTTTGGTGTGTGAGAGAAAATTCTGCCCCTACACCCAGTTCGTATTGCTTGTAGTCGGCAAAATAATCTTTGCTTTGTCCGCCGTATCCGGTCTTTTTTGCTCCGGCATGTGAGTTAATGCGCCAGCGAGGGGAGAGTGTGCGTGACCAGTCGACATCCGCGCCCCATGCGCGGTAGTGGGTGTGGCGGTTGCGGAAGTCATATTCGAAATAGGGTAGCAGAGAAAAGGAGGAGCGTGCGTCGGCATAGGCATATCCCGCGTACAGCGAACCATTGTGATAGCTGTAATCCGGCATGGCCGCCGAATCTTTGTCTTTTTCCGTGTAGCGGTTGCCGTACAGTACACCGCGCACCTGTACACCGTGATGCCCTTTGAGCGGGCCGTTTTTTTCGGCGGTCGCGCTATAGGATAAGAAGGTCGAATCCGTTGGCGCAGGCAGGGTGCGCTCCATCAGGCACATGCCCGCAATTTCCCACACGCATTGGTTGATGCCGTTGCCTTGGTTTACATTGCTGTTGTAGCCATAGCCTAGGCTGATTTGGCCGTGCCAGCGGCGGCGTTTGCCCAGTTCGGACAGGTAGTTTTCCACGATGTGGCGGGTTTCAGCAGGAATATCTGTTTTCAGAACTTTCTCAAACGTGGCGGCGGACTCTTTATTTTGGTTGTCTTCGGCATAAAACCGCCCTGCTTCGAGCAGCAGGCGCTGGTTATCGGGTTCGGCTTCCAAGGCCGTCTGAAAACTATTCTCCGCCGCGCGGAAATCCCCTTCGTCCCGCTTTGCAGCGCATCGGCCAAATGAATCAGCGCGGGTTTGTGCTGCGGCAGTTTGGCGTAGCGTGCGGCAAACTGTCGCACCTTGTGCCACTGCCGCGCGTTGAGGGCGTGGTAAATCGCACTTTCCAGTTCTTCCGCCGTATCGCCGACTTGGTAGATTTCGCCGCCTATCGAAATATAGCCGTCGTTTTCTTCCACTTCCCCGCGAGCCTGTTTCGTGTTCAGCCAGTCACTTTCACGGTATTGCTGCGTTTGACGGCCGCTTTCATCCAGCAGGCGGCGGCGTTCATCTGCGGCATCGTCGGACGGAGCGGCAAGGCAGACCGTACAGAGCGGTAGAAAAAGCAGGCAGAAGTGGTGTTTCATGGGATAGAATCCTTTGGGTGGGGAGGCCGTCTGAAAGAAGTCGAATTCGATAAAATCAAAGCGGGATGCAGACTATGGTCAAGCTGCATCCCGTGGTATTCTTGACAATTTGGGCTTATTGTTTGCGGCCGCCGAAGGCTACATCTTTATCCGCTCCCGCGCGATCTACGATACCTGCCAAGGCTTCCGCACTGTTGCCGTAGAAACGGCCGGTAATATGTTCGTTTACCTTGCCGTTGTCAAATGTGCCGTTGCTCCGAATATTGGTACCGGCGAAGTTTACACTGTCGCCTGGACGGGAGATACTGCCTGTCAGTGAACCTGACCCTGTCCCGTAGTTGGCGGTAAGTGTACCGGTGTAGAAATCATTGCGGCCGGGAGTGTGTTTGTTCACGCCCAATACATTGTATTTAGCATTAACGAGCTTCGGCATATTTCGGGTCGGATTGTCGCCTACATACCAAACGGTGCGTTTGCCGTCTGCCATATTTAAATCCGTGCTGTTGGCGATTTGATTACTATTTCCCTTACGCGGTGCCCATTCGCCAAAGAAGACGTTGGCTGCCGCAGTTGGCACTTTGGCAAAGGTCATGCCGCCGAATTTCGGCGCAATCGGTAATTTGGGGTCGGCCATTTGGCGTACGCTGAACACTTCGGTGTTGTTGGCGCGTTTTTCATACCACACTTGGGCGAGTTTGGTTTTCGAGAACCAGCCCGCAATCGGATTGATGTCGCCGGGTTGCAGGTATTTCGGATTGGCCGTGCCATTTGCATTGGCATTTTGATTGCCGCCATTGATGGGCGCATTGCCGTATTTGTTGCGGATGCGCTGCGCGGGGCCGGCTTCAAGGTTGATGGAGTTGGACAGGCCGTTGCCTGTGCTGACCTTGATGCCCGCCGCACCTGCACCGAAGGGCAGGGAGTCGGATGCTTGGGGACGAATCAAGTTATTATTAGTTGATTTCCCTTCAATTTCAACAGCATAAGCAGAGCCGAAGGCGGCGGTCAGAAGGACGGCGAGGGTTAATTGTGATACTTTCATGATTTTTCTTTCAAAGAAAAGATATGGTGGATACCGCTGTTTTGTCTCGAGCGGCGAGGTGTATCGGATGTTACCGATAGGGCGCATATTAATATAAATAAAAATATAAATCTAATTAAAACTCATTATCAAATGTAAAGCGCGGATTGTATTTGTCAATATTTTATTTTTAATATCATTGCATTATCATCTAAGAAATGCAAATATCATAGTAACGGTAACAGGCTGTAGCCGACGGGCAGATTCCTGCCCGTCGGCTACATAGGATACAGTCAAGCCCTAAAACCTACCCTTAATGCCGAAGGTAATTGTCCTGCCCGGTCCGGGGACAGGAGTGCTGGACATCGGGTCTAAGTAGTAGCGGTTGGCGAGGTTAGTTACGCCGAAGTTCAAGTCTATATGTTTCCCTATGCGGTAGCGGGCATAGGCATCCAAAAGGGTGGCGGCGTGCCAGCCGTAGGGTTTGCCGTTGCGCTCATACACCTGCCCCGCGCCGTCGGCAATCAGCTTGTCGTAGTTTTTCCGCTCCGCCTTGCTGTGATGGATGGCACGCATACCCAGTTCCAATTTTTCATTAAAGAAGCGCGTGCCAACATCTAGGGTAAGCGAATATTTCGGCTGCAGGGACTGGAAGAAGCGGCTGAGGCCGAAGCCGCCTTCGAGGCATTCGGGTACGCGTTGGAGGTAATAGTCGAATTTGAAGGCAATGCCCTTGTCGCACACCATATGTTTCAAGCGGTAAGTGCCGCCGAAGGAGGCGAAGAAGCGGCCGCTGTCGAGGCGGCTTTGCAGTTCTACCCCCTTGCTGATTGCCTTGTCGTATTGGATCATGCCGCCGTCCATATTCGAGGTGTCGATTTGGTTTTTGATTTTGTTGCTGTAGTAGGTGAGGCGGATATCGCCTTGGCGCAGCTTGGCGAAATGTGGGGCGAAATTGAAGTTGTAGCCGACTTCCCAGTTGGTGCTTTTTTCTGGCTTCAGGCTGTATTCGGCCACGGTCTGGCTGCCGTACAGCCCGCCGCTGCCGGTGGCGGCAGTTAGTTCATAAAGGCTGGGGAAGCGGCTCATGCGGGCATAGCAGGCGAAGAGGCGGTGGTTGTCGGCAAGATCGTAGCTGACCGACAGCATGGGTGCCCAGGAATGCGCACGTTGCTCCTGCGGCATGCGCCAGCGGTCGGCTTCACCGAATTGATGTCGGATCCAAGCGGTACGGTTGTAATCGCTGCCATATTTCAGTACCTGATCATTGCTGGTCTCTGACGGAATTTGGTTTTCATTGGCCATACGTTCCATTTCTTCGCGTACCGGGTCGGTCATGTAAATATGCGATCCTGGGATATAGCGACGGTAGCTGCCGCTTTTTCCCTGCGGATTGTTTACCCTTTCGCGGTACATTTCCGGCGTAATCTGCACTTTGCCGTGATCAAATTTGCCCGCGACCATTGGGATAATTTGCTTGCGGCGCAGGACGTAGAGTACACCGTTGTTTTTATCCGCTTGGTAACTTTGAAACAGGCTGCCGTCGGCTTTGCTGTAAAGCCGTGTTCCCGAGACGAATGTATCGCCCGGACGGTAGTCATAGCCGTTTTTTTCCTTAAAGCGGCGGTTGAGCCTTTGGTATTCCGGGTCTTCATCGTATGTATTATTGTCCCGATTAAAAATCTGCTCCATCCGTCGTGAGTCGGCAATATCTTCTTCATCCGCCAATTCGTAATACGGCATCATCAGGCCGGTAACATAGCTGTCCGAACCCAGGCCGTACTGATACCAGGGGTTGCGTGCGGCACGCTGCCGCGCCAGTTCGATATTGTTCCCCTTATAGTTCTGATAGCGCACACCCGCCTGTATGTTCAGGCGGGAAGTCGGTTTCCAGTCGAAGACCAGGTTCGCGCCCCATTCGCGCTTTTTCGCCGACTGCGGGCCGCCCAAGGCCGCCATGCGAGTCAGTACGCCGAAAGTATTCATCAAATCATTGCTGTCGGCGGTATCGGTGCGTTCTTCCAACGTTTCGCGCTGGTAGTCGGCGGCAAGGGTGAGGCTGAGTTTGTCGGAAAGGCGGAAGCGGTTGCTGAGGTTGAAGCCGTTGCGGACAACGTCGGTACGCTGCCGCGCGCCGGGAACGATGATACGGTCCGGGTGTTCGATGTAGTAGCGTTCCTGATTTAGCTTTTGTTTCAGTTCCGCTAGATTCATCATTTTGCCGATTTGGTTGGTCTGATCGGTCATCACATTTTTGTCGGCAGGAGTGATGGCATAGTAGCCACCCGTATGTCCCATCCAACGGTCTGTAATTGCACGGTTGTTTTCATCGTATTCTGCCAGCTTGCGGGCAATTTTGTCGGGCGTGTCTTCTATCATGCGCAGCACTTCTTCATGGGTTCGCGCCGAGCCGTAGGCGTTCCATGTCATCGCGTCTTCGCAGCTTTCCCCCCGCAGGTTGGGCGAAGGCTGTTTGCGTATGTTGCACCAGTACCAGATGTCGTAGTCCGTGTCGGGCGTAATGACGCCGACGACGGGGCCGCCGCTCTGATGGCGGTTGCTGTCGGTCTTTACCCGCCACATATCAGCCTGAAAATCTATCCATTTGTTGTTTTGCGGTTTCCATTCGTAGCCGATTTTGTAGGTTTTGCTGTCGATTTTCGTGCCTATGCCCGGTGCCTGCTGCGCGGGTTCATCTAGGGATTGTTCGGCGAAACCGAGTATCCATGCCGTTATCAGGGGATTGATTTCGCCGAAGCCGATTTTGTTGTCCATATATTGCAGGCTGATTTTTTGGTTGCTTGGCAGATACCAGTTGTTTTTCAGCAGCAGGGTTTTGGTGTCGGTGTGGCTGTTCATGATTTCTTCGCCCGGCCTGAACAGGACGGCCATATTGGGTACTAGACTGGAAGACGATTTGCAGAGTATGTCTTTTTCCAGTTGCGATTTGTCGGGATACTGATCGTAACAGGCATCTGCACCGTAAATGGGGTTGTTGAGGTAGCTTTGATAACCGCGTTTGCCCGCGTAGTAGTTACCTTTTTGGCGGTGGCTGTATGCGGCAAGGCCGTCTGTAATGTTGGTTTTGAAGGCGGCGGACAACATCAGCTGCCTGTCGTCTTTGAAGTTGGTGTGGCTTTTGCCGCTCGAGAATTTCGTGTCGGCTATGCCTTCGTCCAACAATAGAGCGGTGGGGGAGGGTTTGCCGGTATAGCCGGTCAATACATCGGGCATACCCGATACCCCGTCCGCCGTCGCGCCTATGGGAGAGAGGGTGCGGTAGTCGCGGCCTAAGAATTGGCGCAGGTCGTTTTTCTGCGCCACGGTGTTGCCGGAAAATTCGGTTTTGACTTCGATTCCCCAGTTTCTCCCTTCGGGGATGATGTCGGCGGGTTCGATGGTGCGGATGGACATCGCACCGCCCACGCCTGATTTCACACCGCGCGTGAGGGCGGGGCTTTTTTCCACCGCGATGCTGCGGAACAGGGCGGGGTCGAGGTAGTTGCGGTCGCCCACGCCGTAGTTGTTGAGCCAGACATCAACCGTTTGCTCCGTGCCGTCCAGCGTAACGGGGATGCGGCCTTTGCCGGTGATGCCGCGTATATTAGGCGTAATCGCGCCGCCGGCGGTGCGGGTGTTCATGTTGTACACGCCGTTTAAGCCTTTGAGTACGTCGCCGGCGGATTGAACGCGGTAGCGTTCGAGGTATTCTTTGCCGACATAGGCGTTGGAGACGTTTTTGTAATATACGTCGTCCGCGCCTTTTTGGTCGTTGGTACGTTTGCCACTGACAACAACAGTATCCAATTCTTGGTATTGTTCGGGTTGAATTGTATTTTTGATAGTATCAGCAACGGTTAATGTGCTGAATGCGCTGGCAAGGCTGAGAATGATTATTTTGGGTTTGGGAGTAAAAACAGACATAGTTTCTCTTTGTTAAGAATTTAATATAAGAGGTTAAAATACTCTTTTATATAGAAAACATAAAATTTTTAAATATTATTAATATTTATCTAATAATTGATTATGCTTATTATTATTGAAATAATCTAATAAATAGTCTTTTTTATCGTGATTTTATTTGGATCATATTCAGATAAATAGAGATATGAAAAGGCCGTCTGAAAATTTTCAGACGGCCTTTTGTTTCATTTGCTTTGAGAATTAATCAAGCAAGATTATTTTTCAGCTTCTTCAAAGCCGACAACTTCGAGGCCAAAGCCGGTTAGGCCGGTGAAGGATGACGGTTGGCCGAGGACGCGCAGTTTTTTGACGTTGAGGCCGGCGAGGATTTGTGCGCCTATGCCGTAGCTTTTGCTGTCCCATTTGTAGGCTTGATTGGCGCCTTTGGGCAGGGTGCGGTCGAGCAGGGTGGCGCCGTCTTCGGTGCGGTGCAGGAGGATGACGACGCCGCTTTCGGCTTGTTGGATGCGCTCAAGGGCTTTGGGCAGCGACCATGAGTGGCGCGGGTTGGTTTGGATGAAGTCCATGACGCTGAAGGGTTCGTGGACGCGGACGAGGGTTTCTTCTTCGGCGGAAGGTGTGCCTTTGACAAGGGCGAGGTGGGTTTCGCCGGAGAGTTTGTCAACGTAAACGTGTTGTTGGAACTCGCCCCACGGGGTTTGTACGGGCGCGTTGCCCATGTCTTCAAGCAGGCTTTCGGTACGGCTGCGGTATTCGATGAGGTCGGCAATGGTGCCGATTTTGAGGTTGTGTTCTTCGGCGAATTTCATCAGTTCGGGCATACGCGCCATGGTGCCGTCGTCGTTAATGATTTCGCAGATGACGGCAGCGGGAATCAGGCCGTTCATTTGTGCCAGGTCGACACCGGCTTCGGTGTGTCCGGCGCGAACGAGTACGCCGCCTTTTTGGGCGCGCAGTGGGAAGATGTGGCCGGGTTGGACGATGTCTTCGGGTTTAGCGGATGGGGAGACGGCGGTTTGAATGGTCAGGGCGCGGTCGGCGGCGGAAATGCCGGTGGTGATGCCGTGGGCGGCTTCGATGGAGACGGTAAAGTTGGTGCCGTATTGCGCGCCGTTTTTCTGGGTCATCATGGGCAGGCCGAGTTTTTCGACCATTTCGCCGTCCATCGGCAGGCAGACCAGGCCGCGTGCGTTTTTAATCATGAAGTTGATGGCTTCGGGGGTAACGAATTGGGCGGCCATCAGCAAGTCGCCTTCGTTTTCGCGGTCTTCGGCATCGGTGATGATGACCATTTTGCCGGCTTTGATGTCTGCTAGGATTTCGGGGATGGTGGAGATGTGGGACATGGTATTTCTTTCTTGGCTGATGGTGGGGGCGTGGCGGTCTTGGTGGTCTTGATCCAGCCACATGTCGGGCATATTGGCTGCCTGCTCGATTTTTCGGGCTTTTTTCTCGCCGAAAGATTTGTTTTTCAGCAGGGCGGACAGCTCGCCTTGGTTGATGGCGATGGCTTGGGCAAACTTGGTTTGCTGGCCGTTGTGGTGTTGTGTTATCCATTGCCGCAGGTTGTGGCGGCGCAGGTCGGTGGTATTCATGATGGGATGAAGTTGAATTGTGTGTAATGGATTGTAGTCTTGTCTTTACCAAAAGGCAAACTTTGTTTGTGGGAATTTTTATTACTTTTTGGTAATGAAATTTATTGTTTCAGACGACCTGAATATGGCTTGAAATTGATGGTTTTGGGAGAATATGGGGAATGTTTTGATGATTATTTTAACGGGGGATGTTTGAAATGAAAATGTTTGGGCGCGGATTGACCGTGCTGGTGTTGTGTGCGCTGACGGCTGCGGGCGGCTGGTTTTATGCCCTGCATGGTCAGAACGAAGAACATCAGGTTTTGTCCCGTGAGGGGGTTTTGATGCAGATTAAGCAGATGAACCGCTTGGAAAGTACGGCGTTTTATATCGATACGATTATCCGTACGGAGAAAAAAGGGGATTGGCGCAGGCTTTGGCAGGATTCTCAAAGCGGTATTTTTATTGTGCGCGGCAAGGTGTTGGCCGGTTTGGATTTGGACAAATTAGGCGCGGACAATGTCAATATTGTAGACGACAAGGTCTTAATCAGCTTGCCGGCGGTGGAAATTTTGAGCGTGGATTTGGAAAATATCGAAGTGTACGATATTCAAACCGGCTCGTTTAATTTGCTTCCTATGGATAAGTCGGTATTTAAGACGGTGCAGGAGGAGGCGAGACGGCAGGTGTTGCAAAGCGCGTGTAAGGCTGAGATTTTGGAACATGCCAACCGTCAGGCGCAAATGCAGTTGGAAAACCTGTTTGCATTGACGCAGACGAAGGTATCCGTCTATCCGGCTGCGGTAGGGAAGTGCGGTTAAATAGATTGCTTGCAAAGATAAGGCCGTCTGAAAATTTTTCAGACGGCCTTTGTTTCATCAAGCCATTAACCGCGGCGTAAAACGGCGGTATTGATGTATTTTTGAATACCGGTGGCAATGGCTTGGGCGCATTGTTGGCGGAAGGATTCGCTGCTGAGCAGCCGCTCTTCGGTAGGGTTGGAGAGGAAGGCAGTTTCCACCAAAATGGACGGAACGTCCGGAGCACGAAGGACGGCAAAGTTGGCTTCGTCAACGCGGCCTTTGTGCAGTTGGTTGAGCTTACCCAATTCAGTCAGCACCAAATGGCCGAGTTTGCGGCTGTCGCGTAGGGTTGCGGTTTGGGTCATGTCCAAAATCGTGTTGTCAACATTGCGGTTGCCACTGGTCTGAATGCCGCCGATGGCGTCGGCGTTGTTTTGGGTTTGGGCCAGGAATTTTGCCGCCGAGCTGGTCGCGCCTTTGGTATTGAGCATGTACACGCCGGTACCGCGTGCGGACGGGCTGGTAAAGGCATCGGCGTGAATGGAAACAAATACGTCGGCATTGCGCGCGCGGCCTTTGGCGACGCGGATGCCCAAGGGAATGAAGATGTCTTCGTTGCGCGTCATGAATACGTTGTAACCCAAGGCTTCGAGGCGTTTTTTGGTTTCGCGTGCGATGGAGAGTACGACGTTTTTCTCTTTGAGGCCGCTCGGTCCGATGGCACCGGGGTCTTCGCCGCCGTGGCCGGGGTCGAGCATGATCACGGGGCGGCGGTTGCCGCTGCCGCGGTTGCTTTTAGGGGCGGGGGTGTCGTATGCGGTGTTGGTATTGGGACGTTGTTTGGGGACGCTGCCGTTGAGCAGGGCCATCATCGGGTCGTTGGCATCTGCGCCGTGCGGATAAAGGTCGATAACCAGGCGGTTTCTGAAGTTGCCGACGGGGGTGAGTGCAAAGACTTGCGGATGGGTGCTTTGTTTGAGGTCGATGACGATACGCACGGTGCTGGGCGTATTTTGACCGGCGCGGATGCTGCGGATGAAAGGGTCGTCAGACAGCACTTTGCTGGAAATGCCTTGCAGGACGCTGTTGATTTCCGCACCTTGGATATCTACGACCAACCGTCTGGGGTTGTCCAACATAAAATGTTGGTATTTCATCGGGTGGTTGCTCTCAAGGGTAACGCGTGTGTAGGCGTTCGCCGGCCAGATGCGGACGGCAAGGAATTGCGCAGGAGAGGCCGGTTTGGCCAATGCAGCCCCCACGGGTGTGAGGGTGAGAAATAGTCCTGTGCCTTGACGGAGAATGTGTCTTCTAGTTAATTTGACCATGATTCTAAACTTTTTGGCCTTGGTTTGTGTGGGCGGAAAAGGTGCAGGTTCTGCCCTTATCGGTGTACGTCAATGTAATGGTAATGTCTGCCGGAGGCGTGAATTCCCCGCCTTGCTGCGGCCATTCGATGAGGCAGACGCTGTCGGGCGCAAACAATTCGTCCAAACCGGCATCTTCCCATTCCTCGGGCATAGTAAAGCGGTAGAGGTCGAAATGGTGGAGGGTGAATGTATCCAGCGGATAAGATTCGACAATGGTGTAAGTCGGGCTTTTGACTGCGCCCGTATGCCCCAGTCCGCGCAAAATCCCGCGTGTCAGCGTAGTTTTGCCTGCACCCAGCCCGCCTTCAAGATAGATGGTCAGCGGAGCGGAAAGCTGCTTGCTCCATTCTTCACCCAGTTTCAGGGTTGCTTCTTCATCGGGCAGAAAACGGGTGTACAGTCCGTTTGAGTGCATGGAATAGGCCTTGTCGTTCAAAAGGCTTAATTATGATGGAATTGGCGGCGTTTGCAAACCTGATAGACGATAAAGTTAGATAAAGATAGTGTTGAGGCCGTCTGAAAACGGAATTCAGACGGCCTTTAATGTTAAAATCAAAATATCCCCCACAAAATTGCGAGACAGCTTATGCCTTTATCCATAGACGAACAATTATTGCCGCACCGCAATGCCATCGACAGCATCGATGCGGAAATCCTCCGTTTGCTCAACGAGCGCGCCGGTCATGCGCATGCTATCGGCGAATTGAAAGGGACAGGCGCGGTGTACCGTCCTGAACGGGAAGTGGCCGTTTTGCGCCGGATTCAGGATTTGAACCGCGGCCCTTTGCCGGACGAATCGGTAACCCGGCTGTTTCGCGAGATTATGAGCGAATGTTTGGCGGTGGAGCGTCCGCTGACGATTGCCTATTTGGGCCCGAAGGGGACATTTACCCAGCAAGCCGCCATCAAACATTTCGGCCACGCCGCACACACCATGGCGTGTACCACCATCGACAACTGCTTCAAACAGGTCGAAACGCGCCAAGCCGATTATTTGGTGGCGCCGGTAGAAAACTCGACCGAGGGTTCGGTGGGCCGTACTTTGGACTTGCTGGCCGTAACCGCGTTGAAAGCCTGCGGCGAAGTGGTTGTCCGCATTCATCACAACCTGCTGCGTAAAGACAGCCACGAAATCGGCGGCATTACCAAAGTTTTTGCCCATGCCCAAGCCTTGGCGCAATGCAACGACTGGCTCGGCCGCAACCTGCCCAATGCCGAGCGTATCGACGTAGCCAGCAATGCCGAAGCGGCGCGTTTGGTTGCCGAGTCTGACAGCCCGAATGTGGCCGCCATTGCCGGACGAATCGCGGCGGAAATTTATCAGTTGAGCTTTGCCGCCGAGTGTATCGAAGACGAGCCGAACAACACCACGCGCTTCTTGGTGATGGGTCATCAAGACACAGGCCGCAGCGGCAACGACAAAACTTCTTTGGTCGTCTCCGCGCCCAACCGTGCCGGTGCCGTTACTGCTTTGTTGCAACCTTTCACCGAGTTGGGCATTTCCATGACCAAATTTGAAAGCCGCCCAAGCAAATCGGTTTTGTGGGAATACCTGTTCTTCATCGATATTGAAGGCCATCAAAGCGATGAAAATGTCCAAAAAGCCTTGCAGCTTTTGGGCGAACGCGCTTCCTTCGTGAAAGTTGTCGGCTCTTATCCAACCGTTGTTTTGTAAGGATTATTGGGTATCAAAGGCCGTCTGAAAAGTTTTCAGACGGCCTAAATTATGTTCTCAATAGTTGCCATTTATGCAACATTATTGGCAGATTGATGTCAGTAAGTTTGCATGATTGGAAATGAACCCTCTATAATCCGAACGTTTTTAATATTTTCATGCAAAGAAAGGAGCAAGCCATGACACGCAATACTTCAATCCGCTCAATCACATTCTTGCAGCCCAAGCGTCGGTCTGATTTTCGGATAACGCTTTTCGCATTCCATGTCGCCCGCTTCGGGCTGCTTTCCTTACGATTATCGGCTAGAAACCAGGCCGTCTGAACATTTCTCAGACGGTGGATATTTATTGTCAGCCGTTTACGGTTTCTATCCGTTTTAAAGAAAGCATAAACACATGGGCAATTATCCCCATCATATTCAAATTATTGCCGATTCAAATACATGGATTGAAGGCAACGCTGTCGTACAGCTTGAAACCACCGCCCGATTACCGCATATGCTGCGCGTTGCCGGAATGCCGGATTTACACGCAGGTCGCGGTTATCCGGTTGGCGCGGCATTTTTCAGCGACCGTCATTTTTATCCTGCCCTGATTGGGAACGACATCGGTTGCGGTATGGCGTTTTGGCAGACCGATTTACGCGCAGCCAAACTCAAACCGGCCAAACTCGCCAAACAGCTCGGCAACATCGATACGCCACTAGACAAAGACGAACAGGTCGATTTATTAGGCGACGCTGTCGATATGCGCCAATTTTCAGACGACCTTGCCGTGGGTACGATTGGCGGCGGCAACCATTTTGCTGAGTTGCAAACCGTTGACACCGTTTATCGCACCGATTTGCTTCCGTCCGATTTTGATGAAAACCATCTGCAACTGTTGGTGCATAGCGGTTCGCGCGGATTGGGCCAGCAGATTTTGCAACGCCATATTGCCGCCTTCGGGCATCAAGGTTTGGCGGAAGAGGGCGAAGCGGCGGCGGCCTATCTTGCCGAACACCAAACAGCCCTTGAATTTGCCAGCCTTAACCGCCGTTTGATTGCGGCCAGAATGCTCGACCGTTGGCGCGCAGAAGGAACATGCCTGCTCGATGTCCACCATAATTTTTGGAGCAAACCGAGATTGACGGCATAACCGGTTGGCTGCACCGAAAAGGCGCAACGCCCACCGATAAAGGCTTGGTCATGATACCCGGCTCGCGCGGCGATTACAGCTATCTGGTCCGACCTGCCGAAGATTGCCAAATTTCGTTGAATACCTTGGCTCACGGCGCAGGTCGGAAATGGCAGCGCGGCGAATGCAAAGGCAGGCTGTCGCACAAATATACTGCCGACAGCCTGCGTCAGACCGAGTTTGGCAGCGTAGTCGTTTGTCAGGATAAGGCCCTGATTTTTGAAGAAGCACTGCAGGCTTATAAAAGTATCGACAGCGTTATTGCCGCCATGAAAAACGTAGGTTTGATTGAATTGGTCGCGCGGTTTAAGCCTGTTTTGACTTATAAAACCGGCGGCGAGTGTGGAGCGTAAAGATGAAACAGAATACACCAGTGATTTATCTGCAAATTTCCACCGCGCAAGGGCCGGCAGAATGCCGAATATTTGCCCGTTTCGTCTTGGGCAAGCTGCTTGCCGAAGCTCAAGCAAAAGGCATAGATGCCGAACTTGTTACCGAAACCGCCGATAAGCACGGCATTTTGTCGGCGACGCTCAAATTGGCAGGGCAGAATGCCGAAAGTTTGGCGCAAACTTGGCAGGGGACGCTTCAATGGATATGCCCCAGCCCCGTCCGCCCGAAACATCCGCGCAAAAATTGGTATATAGGCGTTTTCCGCTTGCCCGATATGCCGCAGACGTATGAAATGCCGTCTGAAAACGGAATCGAGTTTCAAACCTGCCGTTCGGGCGGTAAAGGCGGGCAACACGTCAATAAAACCGAGAGTACCGTCCGCGCTACCCATAAAGAAAGCGGCATTTCCGTGCGGGTCGAGAGCGAACGCAGCCAGCATGCCAATAAAAAATTGGCGGTAATGCTCTTGGCGCAAAAGCTGGCGGAGTATCATGCCGGACAGGTAGGAAGTTTTGCGCAGGAGCAGCATGCGCAACTCTATCAAGTTGAGCGCGGCAATCCGAAAAGGACATTTGTCGGTACTGCTTTTAAGGAGAAGTAATTTGCCTGCCGGATAAGGAGGTATTTAAAACATAAACCAAAGGCCGTCTGAAAATTTTCAGACGGCCTTTTATCGGTTTATCGATTAGCGTTCGCTCAACGCTTGTTTCATACGCGTAATCGGTTTGATCAGGTATTGGAAGATGGTTTTTTCGCCGGTTTTGATGTCCACCGTTGCGACCATGCCCGGAATAATCGGCATAGGTCTGCCGTTTTTGTCTTTCAGGGAATTGTTTTCGGTTTGGACGAGAACGCGGTAATAGACTTGGTTCGGATCAAGTTTCAGGTCGTTGGCACGGTTTTGCATAGAGTTGCTGACGGTATCGGCGCCAACGAGGGTAACTTTGCCTTCCAAGCCGCCGTAGATGGAGTAGTCGTATGCGCTGACTTTAACCAATGCAGGTTGGCCTGCGCGGATAAAGGCAATGTCTTGCGGGCGGATATAGGCTTCGACCAGCAGTTTGTCATCAACCGGGACAATTTGCATGATGTCTTCGCCTGCGTTCACAACGCCGCCGATGGTGGTGACTTTTATGCCTTTGACGATGCCGCGCATAGGTGCACGGATTTGCGAGCGTTCAACCGGGTCGGCCCGCATGGCAACGTTTTCTTTGGATTGCGCCAGCTCGGATTCGGCTTGCAAAAGTTCGTTGTTGGCATCAGCTTTGTAGCGGTTGCGGCGCTCGGAAATTTGGGTGGCCAAGTCGGCAGACTCACGGCGCATTCTTAAGAGTTCGACTTCGGAAACCACGCCTTCGGCAACCATGGGGGCGGTAATGGCGATTTCGCGGTCAAGTGCGGCCTTGCTTTGGGAAAGGCCGCTGACGGCGTCGGTCATGGCTTGACGGCGTGCTTTGTAGGCGGCGATTTCGCGATGGCGAAGCTCGGGACCCACGCTGTCAGGGAAGGAGAGCTTGGTGCCGTAGGCTTCGGCTTTCAGGCGGGCAACAGTGGCTTCGAGGTTTTCGACTTTGGCTTCGCTTTCACGCAAAACGGCGGAGCTGCGCGTGTCGTCGAGTTTCATTAGAATCTGATCTTTCTCGACCATATCGCCTTCTTTAACCATGATTTCAGTTACGATGCCGGGGTCGAGGCTTTGAATCACTTGCTCACGGCTGCTGGGAATGATATTGCCGTTGCCGCGGGTCACTTCTTCGACCGGGCTGTTGTAAGCCCAAATAACGAAGACAACCAGGAAATGAAGAAAAGGATGATGACCCAAAATTGACCGCTGTGTTTTTCTTTTTGAAGGGCGGCGTTGAGGTCGTTGATGAGATGTAGGTCTTTGGATTTGACGTTGTTTTCGCGGCTCATAATCGTGTGTCTTTATTGTGTTTGGTGGATTTTAACCATTAGGGCAGGCCGTCTGAAAGGGTAAGTAGGTTTTCAGACGGCCTTTTGCTTTATTGTGCTGCCGATTGAGGGGCGGCGGCTTGTTGTTGCTGTTTGGCGTTGACAGCTTGTTGCTGTTGTTGTTTGACGTTGGCAGCTTTGGCCTGTTCGTTTTGCATGAGTTTTTGCAATACCAGGTCGCGTGGGCCGTCCATCACGACTTTACCATTGTCCATGACAATGATGCGGTTGACGATTTGCAGCACTTGCGGACGGTGGGTTACCAAAAGCATGGTACGGTTGCGACCCCATTGGGCGATGGCATTGAGTGCCATACGTTCGGTAGCCTGGTCCAGGCTGGTGGTCGGCTCGTCCAGCAGGACGACTTTCGGATTGCGCAAGGTCATGCGTGCCAGGGCGATGATTTGTTTTTGACCGCCGGACAAGCCCAAGCCGTCTTCACCCAAAGGCATATCCAAACCGCGCGGATGGTTGCGGATGATTTGTCGAGGCCGAAGCGGTTGAGCGCAATCAGCAGGTCTTGGTCGGTAGAATAACTGCCGGTACGCGCCAAGTCCATGTTTTCGCGCAATGTGCCGAGGAACAGACGTGGCGATTGGCTCAGCAGTAGGACTTGGTCGCGCAGGAAGTTGGGGTCAAGCTGGCGCATATCGACGCCGTCAAGGGTAACGTTGCCTTTTTCAGTGTCGTACAGGCCGCTGGCCAGTTTGAGCATGGTGCTTTTACCGCTGCCGATACGGCCCAAAATACCGACTTTTTCACCCGGTTTGATGGTCAGGCGCAAATCTTCGACGGCGCTGTTGTTGTCGGCTTGATATTTGAACGATACGTTTTCAAAGGTAATATTGCCTTGAACGTTGTCCAAAGTAATGTATTTGCGTTCCGGATTGCGCTCGATAGGGCGGGTAACGATGTCGTTTACGCCTTTGAGGGCAAGTTTGGCTTGTTGGAAGCGGGTGGCCAAACCGGCGATTTGTGCCAACGGCGCCAAAGCGCGGCCGGACAGAATCACGGAGGCAATCAATGCACCCATGGTGATGCGTTCTGCATGGTTGTCGGCGTGAATCAGATAGGTACCGACGACGACCAAAAAGACGGTATTGAGCTGCTGCATGGCAACGGCGAAGTTGACCATGAAGTTGCTGGTGTCTTTGACTTTGATGGAAGAAGCGGAAGTTTTGGCGGTGTATTCGTCCCAGCGTTGTTGCGCCCAAGATGTGGCGTTGTTGGTTTTTAGGGTTTCGATGCCTTCGATGGCTTCAACGGCAAGGCCGGAGCGTTGCGAACCTTCTTTCATCGATTCGTTGATGTGGCGAGAGAGCGGGCGTTGTACGACAAAACCGACAATCACGACAATCGGAATGATGGTCAGGGGAACGAGTGCCAGTTTGCCGCCGACCATGGAAATTACGAAGATAAACAGCAGCAGGAAAGGCAAGTCGACAATAGTCAACAAGCTGGCACTGGTCATGAACTCGCGCACGGCTTCAAATTCGCGCAGGTTGCTGGCGTATGAGCCGGAAGAAGCGGGACGGTCTGCCAGACGCAATGCCATCACGCGGCGGAATAAAGCGGAGCTGATGATCAGGTCGGCTTTTTTACCGGCAATATCGGTTAAGTGGCCGCGGATCATCTTGGCGGCAAACTCAAACAAAATCGCCAAGACCACGCCGATGCTCAATACCCACAAGGTTTCATAGGCTTGGTTGGGAATCACGCGGTCGTACACATTCATCACATACAGGGAGCTGACGAGCGCAAGGAAGTTGATGATGATGGTGGCCAAGATGACTTGGTAGTAGTAGCTGCGGAAACGCCAAATGACTTTCCAAAACCATGCTTTGGGCAAATGGTATTCAGGCAGCTCCGAGCGCATATCGGTAGCCATTTTGGGTTTGATAAACCAGCAGTAGCCTAAATACAGGCCGGAAAGCTGCTCGTGGCTGAGTTCCTGTTCCAAACCGTCAACCTGGCGGATATGGTATTTGCGCTCTTGTCCTGAGCCTTCGATTTTAGTGATGACCGCGGCCTCTTCGTTGTGCAGGATAATCATGACCGGCACGGCGAGCGAGGGAATGTCTTCCAGATTGCGTTTGGACAAGGTGTTTTCAAAGCCGTGGCTGCGCAGGACTTCGACCAGTGAGTGATAGTTGACCTTGAGCTTTTTATCGCGCACAACTTCGGCGGACAAAGCGGCTTCGGATACGGGCGCACCCAAAAGGCGGGTCACTAAAACGATGTGTTCAATGATGGCTTTCATATTTTTTCGCGTAATGTTTTTGGTTTAACCGGCGGATATGGCTTTATTTTTGCGCCAAACCGACCCAAGCGGAGATTTTGGCCTGGGTATTTAAATAGTCGAGCGCCGCATCGCGGAAATCGTTGCGGGCGGCAACGTAATCCTGTTCGATGGAGGATAACTCGCTGTATGCGCTCAAAACGTCGGTCAGCGTACGTCGGGCGATTTTAAACTGCAATTCGTACACTTTGATGACTTCTTTTTGGGCGGCGATGTGTTGCGCCGTCAGTGCGGCACGCTGCTCGCTTTCCTGCATATCGATGGCCGACGTTTGGACACGTTCGTTCATGTCGCGCAGGATTTGTTCGGACTTGGCTTCTGCGGCAATCAATGATTTGGCATTACGCTCTACATTGTGTCGGGCGGCAATATCCAGCACATTCCATGCAACATTTAAATAAAGCTGTTTGGTGTTGCGCGTTGCACTGCCTTCCAAATTGAGGGCAGGCAGCCGTTCGGCTTTGGAGGCGTCCAAGTCGGCACGGACGCTGTCGCGCTCGGCCAACTGCGCCTGATAGGACGGATTATTGTTGCGGTTGGGGTTGCTGAAGCGTTCGCTGATGGATTTAGCCGTGTCGTTTTTAAACGGATCTTCCAAATCAGCAGCAGTCAGTTGGCGAGAGGTGTAGCGGGACAGGCGGCTCAGCGCCAAATCCATGGTGCGGCGTTGTTGGGCAATGATGTTGGCCACTTGTAATTGGCGCGCGCGTGCTTCAATCAACTCGGAACGGCGGCCGGCATCATATTTGACGATGGTATTTAAGTCTTTTAAGAGGTTGTTGTGGCGCGCCAAAGTCTGCTCGTTGAGAATCAGGGTTTCTTTTGCACGCAATGCGCTCAGATAGAGGCGGCCGATATCGCTTCCCAGCTGCTCTTGGCTTTCGGTGTATTTGTGTTGATAGTATTCTTCGCGGCTGCGGTCGCGGCGGACGGCGGCTTCAATCGCGCCCCATGAATAGATGTTCAGGCTGCCGCGTACGCCGACGCCGTCTTCCATATCATTGCTGGTGTATTTATTGTGTTGCGCCAGCACTTCGTGCCGGTCAGGGTAACAACGGGGTAATGGCGCGCACGCGTGGCTTTGGTTGTGCTTTGCGCCGCTTCTTGGGTAGCCTTGGCTTCACGCACAATCGGGTCGCTGATTAAAGCATCCCTGAGGATGTCTTGCAGGCTGTATGCAGAGGCCGTCTGAAACGGCAGCAGACAGCAGGCAACGGCAACGGCCGATGACAATAAACGGGGCTTTGTGGGGGAAGAATAAATATGCGACATAATTTTTAACCAAATGATTTATATATTATCGTTGTCCGTATCGGGTATCGCTTGAGGCATGGCTGGGCGAATTTTGAACGAGAACACATACATTTACAAAGCATAAAGCATTTTTTCCGGCTTTTCACAATATTCTGATAAAAGGTCGAGATACAGGCCTCAAAGTATATTATTGCAAAGCGCGACTATCGTAATTTATGGTTTTAATGTAAGAAATCTATCGATAAGGCCGTCTGAAAGGAATTCAGACGGCCTTTTTCAACCTTAATCCTTACGTTGCAATACGGCGGCGAAGAAACCGTCGGTTTGGTGTCCTCCGGAGTTGAGGCGCAGGTATTTGCCGGTATCCAAATCGACCTTCAGACTTTGCAGCAGTTCGGCGCAGTTGACGAGTTCAAACTCGGGATGTTCGGACAGGAAACGTTCGACCTGTTGCTCGTTTCTTCCGGCAATACGCTGCAGGTGGCGTACACCAAGCGGCCTTGCGGTTTCACCAGTTTGGAGGCGGCATCGAGGATGCTGTGTTGCTGTTCCAAAAGGTTGGCCACGGTCTCGGCGGATTGGCGGTATTTGAGGTCGGGATTACGGCGCAGCGTGCCTAAGCCGGAGCAGGGCGCGTCCACCAACACGCGGTCGGCTTTGCCTGCCAGTCGGGCGATACGGGTATCGTGTTCGCTGCTGATGCGTTCGGGGTGGATATTGGTCAGTCCGGCACGGGTCATGCGCAGTTTGAGGTTGGCAAGGCGTTTTTCGGCGATGTCGAAGGCGTAGATTCTGCCTTTGTTGGCCATTTGCGCGCCGACAGCCAAGGTTTTACCGCCGGCGCCGGCACAGAAATCGACAATGATTTCGCCGCGTTTTGCGCCCACCAATAAGGCAAGCAGCTGGCTGCCTTCGTCTTGGACTTCCAGCGTGCCGTCTAAAAACAGTTCGTGTTTGTTAAGCGCGATTTTGTTTTTCAGGCGGATGCCCCAAGGGGAATAGGGCGTGGCTTCTGCATCGGGGCTTTCGGCTTGAAGCAGGGGCAGCACTTTGTCGCGTCTGCCTTTGAGCGTGTTGACGCGGATGTCGAGCGGCGCGGCTTGGTTGATGCTGCGGCCGAAGGCGAGAATTTCTTCTTCGTTCCAATGCTGTTGCAGTTGTTCCACCAGCCATTGCGGCAATTCTGCGGCGGTATTCAGGCCGTCTGAAAACTCGGTTTTACGGGCTTTCAAATTGCCGAGGAACTCTGTTTCTTCTTCATCAAGCAGGTCTTTGATTTGGCTGATGTTGGTGCTTCTGCCGAGAACCAGTGCGGCAAGAGCGGCTTTGCGCGGCTGTGCGTGCGGACGGCGCAGGGCGGTGCTGATTTTTTGATAGTGGCGCAGCGCGGCAAAGGCGGTTTCGGCGATTTCGTGGCGGTCTTGGCGGCCGAGTTTTTTGTGTTCGCGGAAATAGGCGGAGAGGACGGCATCGGAAGGCTGTTTGAAAGTCAGCATTTCAGCCAAAACTTTGGCGGTGTGGTCGAGTTGTGCGGCGTTCATGATGTAATGGGTTTCTCTTAAAGTTAGTAAAGGGTTTCAGACGGCCTTCATAATGCGTTCGATTTCGTGCCAAAAGCCGTCCGGCCGTAATTCCAAAACGGCAATCAAGCCTTGGTCGATACGGCGGATTTCGGTTGCGTTCAATGTTTCTGTTTCGGCAACACGCGCAGATGCAAGATAGGCCATGCGGTCGAGCAAGTGATAACGCGCTTCTTGGCGTTCAAACCCGTATTCCGCCCAATCTTGAATATAGACGCCGCGCCAGCCGTATGGATTAAGCGGTGGCTCAAAAGCATGGAAACCTTGTGGAAAAAAGCCGATGCCGCGCACGATGGAAGCAGGAAGCGGATTTTCCGGCAGGCCTTGTGCGGCTAAGGTTGCTTTGCCTTGCGGCGTATGCAGCAGTTTGGATTGCTGCACCAATTTGGCGGCTTTGTCCGTCAGCGTGTCTTTAGGATTGAGGCCGCGCAGGTCCTGCACTTGGTCTCCGCCGTAGTATTTACACGCCAGCTCGATATGGTAGGGCTGTTGGTTGAGGGAAACGACAAAATCCGCGGCGCCTAAAGTTTGGCCGTCTGAAAAAACGGGCAGATTGTATGCGTGCAGTTTGGCGTGCGGCGCGTTGGCAAACCAAAAAGCCAACAGTTCTTCGGCGTAAATGCCGAGACGGTGACCGAACGGGGCGCGTTGGGCAAGGTAATCCGTCAGCGGCTCGGGATCGGCGTCCAATGCCAAAAGGTAACGAAAACCGTGTTCCCCCAATAATTCGCGCACGCTCAATTCGCAACCGCTTTGCCACAAAGGCGGCGCAGTCAGCAGCGAGGCGAGGTCGCGGACGGGTTGGCTGGTGAGTTTCCACCATAATGCGTCTAGGGCGTAATTCATGTTTATCCGAATATCAGTCATGCCGTCTGAAAAGCTGGAAATGTTTTCAGACGGCCTTAATCAGTCTTTTTTATGGATACGGTGGCTGACGGTATTGAAAAAACCGCGCAGGATATCGATGTCTTCGGTTTGCGTGTTGGCGCGGCCGAACAGGCTCTGCATACGGCGTATCAGACGCTCGCCGTTGCGGCGGTTGAAAAAGCCGATGTCGTTCATCACGCTTTCCATGTGGGCGACCATGCCTTTGATTTGCTCGTGGGTCGCAGCGTGGTTTTCCTGTTGAAGGTGGGTCATGGGCGAATCGGTTTGGCTGAAGATTTCGTAGCACACAACCTGCACGGCTTGGGCAAGGTTGAGCGAGAAATAGTCGGGATTGCCGTTGATGGTCATCAGTCGGTTGCAGGCTTGGACTTCTTCGATGCTCAAGCCGAAAGTTTCGTTGCCGAAGACCAGCGCCACTTTCTCGCCGCGGTTGGCGGCCTGCAGTAATTCAGGCACCAACTCGCGCGGGGTTTGCAGCGGTGCGGTAATTTCGCGGCGGCGGCTGGTCAGGGCGCAGGCGATGGTGGTGTCGGCAAGGGCTTCATCCAAAGAAGCGGCAATGGTGGCATTTTCCAAAACGTCTGCCGCGCCGGAAGCGAGGATGAAACTTTCTTCAGGTAATTTAAACGATTGCGGATGATCCGGGTCGAACACGGGCGGATTTTCCGTCATCGGCGTTGCTATCAGATTAGGGGCGACGATGGTCAGTTTGTGCAGGCCCATTGTTTTCATGGCGCGTGCAGCGGAGCCGATATTGGAAGGATGGCTGGTGCGCGTGAGGATGATGCGGATGTTGTCCAGATAAGCGGGCAGGGCGGGTTTTTCGGAAGTCATGTTTTGTTTTCTGTTTGTACGGGAATCAGGTATAATGCGCCATCTTTTTGTTTTCAGACGGCCTTTTTCCATGCCGTCTGAAATGTTCTTTAACAGCATCGGAAACGATTAACAGCCTCTTGTGTGCCATGTTCGGCGCATTAGGGCGTATTTTACCTGAATTAGGAAGAAAACCATGAATCCGTTTTTAAATACCGCTTTTAAAGCCGCCCGTAAAGCAGGGCAAATGATGATTCGCGCCGCCGGCAATCTGGATGCCGTCAAAGTAGACAGCAAAGCATTCAACGACTTCGTTTCTGATGTTGACCGCAGCTCCGAAATGATTTTGGTGGAAGCGCTCAAAGAAGCCTATCCGCATCACAAAATCACTTGCGAAGAAGGCGGCTCCCACGGTAAAGCCACCGCCGAGTACGAATGGATTATTGATCCGCTCGACGGCACAACCAACTTCCTCCACGGCCATCCCCAATACGCCATCTCTATGGCGCTCCTGCACAAAGGCGTGTTGCAAGAAGCTTTGGTGTATGCACCTGAGCGCAACGACGTATATATGGCTTCCCGCGGCAAAGGTGCGTTGCTTAACGACCGCCGCATCCGTGTCTCCAACCGCATCGAATTGAACCGCTGCCTGATCGGTACCGGCTTCCCTGTTGTCGATCAAAGCATGATGGACAAGTATCTGGCGATTTTGAAAGATTTCTTGTCAAAAACCGCCGGCGGCCGTCGTGAAGGCGCGGCTTCTTTGGATTTGTGTGCCGTTGCGGCCGGCCGTTTGGACGGTTTCTTTGAGTTCAACCTCAAACCTTGGGATATTGCCGCCGGTGCATTGATTGTCCAAGAAGCAGGCGGTATCGTTACCGATATGTCCGGCAATGAAGGCTGGCTGGAAAGCGGTGACATCGTTGCGGCCAATCCTAAGTATTGGCGCAAATGCTGAAAATTATTTCCGACCACCAATAAGCGTTTGTAGGGAACGGTCTGTATTTATCTTTGCAGGCTAGAGTTTCAATAATCGGTAAAAGGCCGTCTGAAACCTGAAATAGGGTTTCAGACGGCCTTTTGTTTTATTGTTAACAGATTCGTGTAAAAGCTGAAAATATGGCTTTTGAAGGAGGCACTTTTTAATTTTGTCTGTATTTTCTATTGCTTCGCAGTTATGATGTAGATACGTTTGGCTAAAATAATGCCGCGTACAATCATAAAAATAGAAAGCAGAGGAGAATAATGAAACGAGATTTTGAAGCAGTAAAACGCATTGTCATTAAGATTGGAACCAGCTCTTTGGTGTTGCCAAACGGCAAAATCAATTTGGCAAAAATCGACCAACTGGCCTTTGTCATTTCCAGCTTGGTCGGAAAGGGCAAAGAAATTGTGCTGGTGTCTTCCGGCGCGATGGGCTTTGGGCTGAATGTCCTCAATATGGAAAAACGTCCGGCGGATATGGCGCAGCAGCAGGCTGTTTCCAGCGTCGGCCAAGTGGCCATGATGAGCCTTTACTCGCAGATTTTTTCCCATTATCGGATGACGGTATCGCAAATTCTGCTGACGCGTGATGTGGTCGAATATCCGGAAAGTTTGGCAAACGTTACCAATGCTTTTGAATCCCTGCTTTCCATCGGTGTCATCCCTATTGTCAATGAGAATGACGCGGTCAGCGTGGACGAGATGGACCATGCGACCAAGTTTGGCGATAACGATCGCTTGTCGGCAGTCGTGGCGAAAATCGTTAAAGCTGATTTGCTGATTATGTTGTCCGATATCGACGGTTTGTTTGATAAAAATCCGGCTGTTCACGCCGATGCCAAGCTGCGCAGCCATGTGGCCGATATTACCGAAGAAATTATTGCTTCTGCCGGCGGCTCGGGCAGTAAGTTTGGTACGGGCGGCATGCTCAGTAAGATTAAGAGTGCGCAGATGATGTTTGAACATCACGGCCAGATGGTGTTGATGAACAGCGCCAATCCGCGCGATATTCTTCAGGTTTTAGATGGCGCGCCTATCGGAACGTGGTTTGCACAAGAGAAATAGGGAGGTTGGATGAGCTATATCGAACAGTTGGGCAAGAATGCTCAAAAGGCCAGTAAAAAGTTAATCAGCTTGGGAAGCGTGGAAAAAAACAATCTACTGCGTCAGGTTGCAAAGGATTTGGTTGAACAGGCTGAGGTGATTTTAGCGGAAAATGCCCGCGATTTGGCTGCTGCAAAAGAAAACGGCATTTCGGACATTATGCTCGACAGGCTGCGCTTGAATCACGAACGCATCAAAGGCATTGCAGAAGGCGTTGGGCAGGTTGCCGATTTGCAGGACCCGATTGGGCAGGTTGTTCGCGGCTATACTAATTTGGACGGTTTGAAGATTGTTCAAAAACGCGTGCCTTTGGGCGTGGTCGCCATGATTTTTGAAAGCCGCCCGAATGTTTCGGTCGATGCGTTTTCTCTGGCTTTTAAAACCGGCAATACCATTATTTTGCGCGGCGGCCGAGATGCGATTCATTCAAATACTGCATTGATTGCCGTCATCAGGCAGACTTTGGTAAAAGCGGGAATGGATGCCGATGTGGTGCAGCTGGTTGAAGATACCAGTCATGCCGCTGCCGAGGAATTGATGCAGGCGGTTGATTATATTGATGTACTGATTCCGCGCGGCGGTGCACGCTTAATTCAGACGGTGAAAGAGAAATCGAAAGTCCCCGTCATTGAAACCGGAGTCGGCAATTGCCATATTTATGTCGATGACAGTGCCGATTTGGAGATGGCGGCCGATATCGTCGTTAATGCGAAAACGCAGCGTCCGAGCGTGTGTAATGCCGCGGAGTCTTTGGTTGTCCACGAAAAGATAGCGGAAGCGTTTTTGCCCAAACTGGAAGAAGCCGTTGCCAAAGTGCATCCGGTCGAATTTAGAGCCGATCAGGAAGCATTGCGTATGTTTAAAAATGCTGTTTTGGCAACCGAGGAAGATTACAGTACCGAGTTTCTTGACTATATTATGTCGGTCAAAATAGTGAAATCAGTGGAAGAAGCCGTCGATTGGATTAACGGCCCACACGACGCATCACTCGGAAGCGATTGTGACCCAAAGCATTGCCCATGCCGAGTTTTTCCAAGAAAGCATTGATGCGGCGGCGGTTTATGTCAACGCGTCCACTCGGTTTACCGACGGCTTTGTGTTCGGATTGGGTGCGGAAATCGGGATTTCCACCCAAAAAATGCACGCCCGCGGCCCGATGGGTTTGGAAGCGTTGACTTCGACCAAGTTCTACATTAACGGCAACGGTCAGATCCGACGTTGATAAACGCCCCTCAACTTCATCAATTTGCGTATAATGGCGGGAAATTTGATTTTTCCCGAACAACCGATTTAGTAAAAAGGAACACACCATGTCCTCCATCCACGATCAAATCAAAGAAGTCGTTACCACACACCGCGTCGTATTGTTCATGAAAGGCACGAAGCAATTCCCGCAATGCGGCTTCTCTTCCCGTGCTGTACAAATCCTGAATGCGGCAGGTTGCACCGACTATGTGACCGTCAACGTATTGGAAAACGATGCCGTACGCCAAGGCATTAAAGAATACAGCGACTGGCCGACCATTCCTCAACTGTACGTTAACGGCGAAATTTGTCGGCGGCTCCGACATTTTGATGGAAATGTACGAAGCCGGCGAATTGCAAGAATTGTTGAAAGCTTAAGCATTTTAAATATTCACGCAATGTAAAATTGTTGACAAAGGCCGTCTGAAACCCTGATTCAGACGGCCTTTCGCATGAATACGCACTTTGCGCGCCATGCGAAAAAAAGTATAATCCCCTACCATCAACGCAATTCGGAAAATCAACATGAACGTTACCGTTATCAACCACCCTTTAGTCCGCCACAAACTCACGCTGATGCGTGAAGCGGATTGTAGCACTTACAAATTCCGCACGCTTACTACCGAGTTGGCACGTCTGATGGCATATGAAGCCAGCCGTGATTTTGAAATTGAAAAATACATTATTGACGGCTGGTGCGGCTCCATCGAAGGCGACCGCATCAAAGGCAAAACGCTGACCGTCGTCCCGATTTTGCGTGCCGGTTTGGGTATGCTCGACGGCGTACTCGACCTGATTCCGACTGCCAAAATCAGCGTTGTCGGCTTGCAGCGCGATGAAGAAACTTTGAAACCGGTTTCTTATTTTGAAAAATTTGTCGACAGCATGGACGAACGTCCCGCGCTGATTATCGACCCGATGTTGGCGACCGGCGGCTCTATGGTTGCCACCATCGACCTTTTGAAAGCCAAAGGTTGCCGCAACATCAAAGCATTGGTATTGGTTGCCGCACCGGAAGGCGTGAAAGCCGTCAACGAGGCGCATCCTGATGTAACCATCTACACTGCCGCGCTCGACAGCCACTTGAACGAACACGGCTACATCATCCCCGGTTTGGGCGATGCCGGCGATAAGATTTTCGGTACACGTTAATTGAAATGTTTAAGGCCGTCTGAAAAGTGTCAAACCTAAACTTTCAGACGGCCTTGTTATATGGTTTGCTTTAAAACCCACATCAGAAAGGACAATCATGAGCTTCCAAGACAATCTGGCCGCCATGCCTGCCATCGATCATTTGAGCGGCTTGGATATTCTCGACAAAGAGGGCAATGTGGTTCATCACATTCCCAATGCACCCGGCAAACAAGGCTCGCTCAAGCTTTACCATGCTTTGGCGCAAGAGTTTGACGGCAAGCTGGACGCAGCGGCGGCGGAACGCGGCCTGGCATGGTTTGCCGAACATGTTGCCGATGCCGAAGCCAATCCGGGCAAACATCCGAATATTGATTTGCTGTTTAAAGTGAAGGCTGAAAATGCCAGCCTGACTTTGAAACCATTGGCTGCTTAATGAATACAAAAAGGCCGTCTGAAAACAATTTTCAGATGGCCTTTTTATATGCTTTAAGCCTTAAGCGATAGAAGCTTCAACGAATGCAGTCAGTTGGCCTTTAGCCAATGCACCAACTTTAGTGGCAACGTTTTCGCCGTTTTTGAACACCATCAGGGTAGGGATGCCGCGAACGCCGAATTTGGCAGGAGTGGCTTCATTGTCGTCGATGTTGATTTTAACGACTTTCAGACGGCCTTGGAATTCGGAGGCAATGTCGTCCAAGATTGGGGCGATCATTTTGCAAGGGCCACACCATGGTGCCCAGAAGTCCAGCAATACAGGTACGTCGGATTTCAAAACGTCTTGTTCGAAGCTGGCATCGCTGGCGTGAATAATCAATTCGCTGCTCATGTTTGTTTCCTTTTGAATGGGGATCGATAAATATGTTGTTCAGGATAGTGGCAGACAGGGAAAATTTCAAGTGCCGCCACTAGGTAATAGTTTTTTTGAAATGCGCCTATCGTAATCCTTAAAGATTCAGACGGCCTCTTGGACCATGTGGCCGGAGTGGGCAATCAAATGGCGCGTGTAGTCGCTGCTTGGATTGGCAAACACGCTTTCGCATTCGCCCTCTTCAACGACTTGACCGTCTTTCAATACCATCACGCGGTGGGAAATGGCGCGGATGACGGCGAGGTCGTGGCTGATGATGATGAAGGCGAGGCCGTATTCTTTTTGCAGGCCGCTGAGCAATTCAAGGATTTGTTGTTGCCATTGGACATCGAGCGCGCTGGTTGGTTCGTCCAATACGAGAATTTTCGGGCGGACAATGATGGCGCGGGCGATGGCGAGGCGTTGGCGTTGGCCGCCGGAGAATGCGTGCGGATAGCGTTCGAGTGCGTCTTCGGGCAGGCCGACTTGTTTGAGGACTTCTTGAACGCGGCGGCGCATTTCTTCACGCGGCATTTCAGGTTCGTGCACGCGTAAGGCTTCGGAAACGGTATCAAAGACATTCATGCGCGGATTGAATGCGCCGAACGGGTCTTGGAACACCATTTGGATTTCGCGGCGTAATTCGTGTCGCCATAGCTCGCCGTTGATATGCAGGCTGCCTTCGGAATCGATAAGGTGCATAACGGCTTTTGCCAGCGTGGTTTTGCCGCAGCCACTTTCGCCGATGATGCCTAAGGTTTCGCCGGATTTGAGGTCGAAAGAAATGGGGTTGAGGATAGTTTTGTCGCGTTTTTTAAACCAACCGTCCGATTCTTTGACGGAAAAGGCGATGTGTTCGGCCTTAAGTACGGTGGCCGGGTTTTCAGGCAAGGGGGCGACGCGGCGTGTTGTGCCGGCATTGAGCAGCATTTTGGTGTATTCGTGTTGCGGATTGGCGAAGACTTCGGCGGCTTTGCCGGTTTCGAGGATGCGGCCGTTACGCATAACGGCGATGTCGTCGGCAAAACGGTGCACGAGGTTTAAGTCGTGCGTAATGTAGAGCATGGTCATGCCGTGGTCTTCCTGCAGGCGCGAGAGCAGGTCGAGAATTTGGGCTTGGACGGCAACGTCCAAAGCAGTGGTCGGTTCGTCGGCAATCAGGAGCTTGGGTTGGGCGGATACGGCCATGGCAATCATGGCGCGTTGGCGTTGGCCGCCGGAAAGTTGGAAAGGATAGGCCTGGGCTTTTTGCTCGGGCTGGTGGATGCCGGTTTCGTCTAGGAGTTCGATAGCGCGCGCCCATGCCTGTTTTTTATCCAAACCCAAATGCAGGGACAGGACTTCGGCGATTTGTTCGCCGACGCGCATCACGGGGTTGAGGGCGGTCATGGGTTCTTGAAATACCATGCCGATTTCGCGGCCGCGCAGTTTTTGCAGGGCGCGTTCGGGCTGGGTCAGCAGATCGGTTCCGCAATATTTCAGACGGCCTTCAAAGCTAACCATCGGGTTGAGGCGCATAATGCCTTGCGACAATACGGTTTTGCCGCTGCCGCTCTCACCGACCAATGCCAGCTTGCGGCCGGGTTGCAAGGTCAGGTTGATATTGTGCAGGACTTGCTTGCTCGGAAAGGAGCCGTTTAGGTTTTCGATTTCGAGTATAGGTGTCGTCATGGTCGTGGCCGTCTGAAAAGGTTTGTGGAATACAGGTTGTTTTCAGACGGCCTGCATGAATCAAGAGGCCGTCTGAAACAGCGGTTTAGTCTTGAAACTGTTCTTTGAGTTTGCGTTTTAACACTTTGCCGGTGGCATTGCGCGGCAGCTCGTCTTGGAAGATGATTTGTTTGGGGATTTTAAAGTTTGCCAGCAGGCCGCGCAGGTGGCTGCGGACTTCGGCTTCTTCCAGTTTCATGCCTTCTTTGAGTTGGATAAAGGCAATGATTTCTTCATCGGCGTATTGGTCTTTCACACCGATGACAGCGGCGGCTTCCACGGCTTCGAGTTTGTAGATGGCTTCTTCGATTTCGCGCGGATAGACGTTTTGGCCTTTGGAGATAATCAGGTCTTTTTTGCGGTCGACGATGAAGATAAAGCCGTCTTCGTCTATGGTGACGAAGTCGCCGGTTTTCAGCCAACCGTTGACAATGGTTTCATCAGTGGCGTCAGGCATATTGAGGTAGCCTTGCATAACCGAGCCGCCTTTGATGATGAGTTCGCCCACTTCACCGCGCGGCACTTCGATCAATTCGTCATCGACGGCTTTCACGGTCAGGCCGGGCAGAGCGACGCCGACGCTGGCGGTTTTTTGGCGTTCGGGCGTATTGACGGCCACGACGGGCGAGCATTCACTCAAGCCGTAGCCTTCCAGTAATTTGGCGCGCGGAAATTTGGCTTTGAAGTCGTCAATGGTTTGTCCGGCCAAAGGCGCGCCGCCGCTGATAAACAGACGGACGCGGTTGAACCATCTGAAATACCAAGGAATTTTGGCTTTGCTCATGGCAGTGTAAATAGCCGGTACGCCGAGGAAAATGGTAGCGCGTTTGAGCAAAACCTGTTTCAACACGTTGGAGAACGGGAAGACGGATTTAACCAAAATAATCGAGCAGGCTTGATATATCGGCAGCAAAACCATGGCGGTCAGCGTAAAGCTGTGGAACATGGGCAAGAAGACGACAAAGCGGTCTTTGCTTGAAATTTGGAAAATTTGTTCAATGCCCGAGAGGTTGGAAAACAGGTTGCTGTAACTGATTAATGCGCCTTTGGGATGGCCGGTTGTACCGGAGGTGTAGATAATGTGCGCCAAATCGTTGACAGACGGCTGACGGCTCAGATTCGGCTTGCCGGGGAATGTGCGTGCGGCATCGAAATAGCTGTCTTCGCCACTGGCGGCTTTGGTTTCGCCAATCCAGATGATTTACGGACTTTGGTTTTGGCTTTGATGTTTTTGAGTTCTTTGGCCAACGGCGCGGAGGCGAACATAAAGCGTGCGTCGCAGTCATTGAGGATGTAGGAAAATTCTTCGCTTTTCAAAAAGACGTTGAGTGGGACGGCTACCGCACCGATGGAAGTAATGGCGAAATAGGCGGCAATAAATTCGGGAGAGTTGGAAACGACAAGGGCGACCTTGTCGCTATATTGTACGCCTTCGTGTTGCAGATAGGCGGCGACGGTTTCTACTTCGTGTTTGAGGGAGGAATAGCTGATTTTTTCTTTGTCGTTGAAAATGACTGTGCCTTTACCGTTTTTTTGGCAGGCTGCAGTCAACATGGCGTAAAAATTAGAATGGGTGTGCATTTCGGAGTTTGTGTCCATATTGTGTCGATTGATGTACGGTTTCGATGAACCGTTTATTTCGAAGGATAGGTTTTACATCCTATCGGTAAAATAAGCAAGAGGCCGTCTGAAAATACTTTCAGACGGCCTTGAGCTTTGCTGGGCTTAGGAAAGCAATATTTTGAATTTAAACCTATTTATTGTGTTGATGGGAATATTCCCATTCTTCGAAGGCACGGCCGTCCGGAAGATGGCACAAGTCGATTTCGTTATCGTTTCTGTCTTGAGCCATTTCGAGTTTGCCGCTATGTTTGAGGCAGAACCGATGGTAGAAAGCCTTAGAACTAGCCGTTGTTCAGACGGCTGTCGGGTACTTTCTTAAACAGGCGATAGAAATTGTCGCTGGTGTTTTGTGCCAATGTTTCCAAGCTCTCGCCGCGCAGATTGGCTACGAATTCGGCTGTATAGCGGACGTAGGACGGCTCGTTTTGTTTGCCGCGTTTCGGAACCGGCGCGAGGAAGGGGGCATCGGTCTCTACCAAGATTCTATCGGCTGGGACGTATTTTGCGGCTTCCTGAATCAGCGGCGCGTTTTTAAACGTCACAATGCCGGAGAAGGAAATGTATAAGCCCAAATCTAAAGCGGCTTTGGCAAAGGCGACGTCTTCGGAGAAACAGTGAATCACGCCGGAGTTGGTATGGCACTCTTTCAAAATCCGCAACGTGTCTTCGGCCGCATCGCGCGTGTGGACGATAACGGGCAGGCCGCTTTCGTTGGCGGCTTGGATGTGGTCGGCAAAGCGTTGATGCTGCCATGACAAATCGCCTTTGCACCAGTAATAGTCCAAACCGGTTTCGCCGATGCCGACGATTTTGGGATGTTTGGCCGCTTCTACCATTTCGGCAACGGTAAATTCCTCCGCTTCTTGGCTGTCGGGATGTATGCCGATGGTGCAGTAGATGTGGTCGTGCGCCTGGGCAATGTCGAAGACTTCGACAAAACTTTGTTTGCTGACGCTGATGGCAAGCGCCTGTTTGACGCTTTGCGCTTCCATATTGGCAAAGACTTCGGGTAGGCGGCCTTTTAGGCCGTCAAAGTTGAGATGGCAATGTGAATCGATTAAATGCATGGTATTACAGGGTAAAAGTAGTGCGGTCGCTGCGCAGGCGCGGACCGAGCTCGGCTTCGATCAGGTTTTTTGCCTGCTGGCAGCTTTCGTGTTCGGAAAAGGCAAGGCCTACGCCTTTGGGGCGGTGGGCCGAGGTGCGCGCCGGATTGATCCAAACGACTTTGGTTGGCAGGAAGCGTTTGGGATAGTCGGCGATTTCTACGGCCAAGAGAATGTCTTCGCCTAGGGAAAATACGTCATCGGTCGGCACGAACAGGCCGCCGTGTTCTAAAAACGGCATATAGCAGTTGTACAGTAGATTGGGGTCTTTAAGTTGCAAGGCCAACATCTTCGCCGGAATGTCTTTTTTATTCATCATTTATTACCTGTTAGGGTTTGTTTTGCCAAAAATCCAAATATTCGATAAGCAGATACTCAAGCTGCATTTTAACACTCAAGGTATGGTATCCGTAAGGGTTGAGCGCGTTCAGACGGCCCAATAGGGCAAACAGCCTGCGTGAATCGGTTTTGGAGGCCGTCTGAAGCAGGGCTTGGGCATGGTGCGGATAATAAAGCGGCGCCATACTTTGTTGTGCCAAGCCGACATCCGTCAGCCACTTTTGCAGCCAGTCGATGAAAACGGCCAGCGGTTGTTTTTGTTTGTCGAACGCAGCGGCGTAGTCGAGTATGGCCAACAGGCGCGGGGCAGCCAGCAGCGTCAGCAACTCTTCGCGCAATGCGTCCAATTCGGGAGTCGGTGTGAATAAAGGCGCGCCGCTGTGGAATGCCAACAAGGCTTCGGCATTTTCCACGCCCTGTTGACGCAGATATGCCGCAGCTTGTTCATGGGTCGGCGAGGGCAGCACCATCTGGCGGCAACGGCTTTTAATGGTGGGCAGGAGTTTGTCGCGCGCGTGGGTAACGAGCAGGAAAACAACGTGTTGCGGCGGCTCTTCCAGAGCTTTCAACAAACCGTTTGCCGCCTGTGTATTCATGCTTTCCGCCGGATGTACCAATACCACGCGCAGGCCGCCTCGGACAGCGGTCAGGTAAATGTTTTCCACAATATCGCGCACGGCATCGATTTTGATTTGCAGGAGTTTGCGTCCTGTTGCCTCGCCTTCGGGAATTTCCGGTGTGAGTTCGTAAAAGTCGGGATGCGTGTTTTGGCTGAACAAATGGCACGAAGCGCACTCACCGCAGGGTTCATGACCGGACTTGGGCGATTCGCACAGCAATGCCTGCGCGACAAAGCGAGCAAACTCGGTTTTGCCGGTATTTTCTTTGCCGGTAAACAGCCAGGCGTTGGGACGGTTTTGCCAATGGGCGGCGAGCTGTTGCCATTGGGTTTCATGCCATGGATAAATCATATCGTTCGGGAACTATAAGGTAGGTGGTTATTATACGCTCAGGCCGTCTGAAAAAGTTTTCAGACGGCCTTTTATTAACTGCCTAAAAATTAATCAAATATCGTTTTGTTTTGAAATATCAAACATTAAGCTGACTTATTCACAGCCTTTGCACACGCTTGTTTGGGGAAAATGTGCATTTTGTCCAGCGGTAAAGTTGTGCTTAAAATTTAGGCATTCCTGTTTTTTAATGTTAAATCAGACAGTAATCTGATTTATGCACAAGCTGTCCACGCGATTGAACAGTGAAAATGTGCATGGTGGGGATATATTTCAGACGGCCTTATTTTTTGATTTTCAACAAAGCGGTCAAATCTCCGATAAATTTCGGTTCCCGTTTGATGAGGTAAACAATCAACGGAAGATTACCCACGGCCACAATCAAATACAGCAGGGTAATGCTGTTGAACAACATCAGCAAAACCGCGCTCAAAATAGCGGCCGATACCATAAACACGCCGTTGATGATGTTGTTGGCGGCGACGGCGTGGGCGCGGAAGGTTTCGCTGCTGGCGGTTTGCAGCCAAGTGTAGAGTGGTACGGAGAAAAAGCCGCCGAAAAAGCCGATGGCCGACATCACGAGCATAATCGGATACGCTTGGGCTTGCGATAAAAACCAGAGAATGCCGTTTAATTCGGTAAAGCGTTGGCCTTGGGTCAGCCACACCAGCAATAATCCACAGACCGTCAGCCCCAGAGTACCGATGGTAACCAAGCCCAAAATCAGGCGCTCGTGGCTGAGTTTGGCACATAATACCGAGCCGATGGCGATGCCGATGGAGAACAGCGCCAACATCAGGTTGAACACATTATCGTTGCCGCCCAAATGGATTTGCGTGAACGTCGGCAGTTGGGTGGTATAAACCGAGCCGACAAACCAAAACCATGAAATACCGATGATGGAAGTGAATACGGGGCGGTCGGCCACCGCTTCTCGAATCAGCGAATTCGTGCCTTTGATGATGTTCCATTCGATTTTTGTGTCCGGCATTTTAGCGGCTACAGACGGCATAAACAGGCTGGTCATCGAGCCGCCGATGGCGACCAACAACACCAAACCGCCAACAATATACGGCGGAACGCCTGCGACTGCGGTACCCAAAATCTGGCCGAGCAAGATGGCGATAAACGTACCCGATTCAATCAGGCTGTTGCCCATAATCAGTTCTTTATCGTTGAGGTAATCGGGCAAAATGGCGTATTTCAGCGGGCCGAACAGGGTCGATTGCGTACCCATGCAAAACAGGCAGATTAAAAGCAAAGGCGCGGATTGGATGTAGAAGCCATACGCCGCCACTGCCATAATGATGATTTCCAACAGCTTGATCCAGCGCGCTAAAACGGCTTATCGAATTTGTTGCTCAGCTGTCCTGACAGTGCGGAAAACAGGAAGTAGGGCAGAATAAACAGCATTGCGCCCAAATTCAGCATTTGGCTGGGCGGCAGCAAGTCGTTTTTGCCCAAACCGTAAAAACTGATCATCACGAATAATGCGGTTTTGAACATATTATCGTTCAACGCGCCCAAAAACTGCGTCCCAAAGAGCGGCGCAAAACGGCGGGTCGTGTGGAAATTCAGATTGTCTTTTTTAAGGCTCATTGTTCGGATTCTTTGTCTTCGTCTTTTTCGATCAGTTTTTCAGTGGAGTCATCGTCCATCAAAATGCGGTGCGCAGGTCCTTCAAGGTCGTCAAACTGTCCGTTTTTACCCGACCACCAGAAAAACCAGCCGATGATAAAGGCCAAAATAATGCTGATGGGGACAAGGATAAACATACTTTCCATTACATCGCTCCGGTCAAATCGGTCAGGATAAAGGTTTTACCGCTGATGGTCAGATACTCGTTGCGCAACGCGCCGATATTTTTATCGTCAAAAAACAATTCGATACGGTCTTTAACCACGCGCCAGTATTGCGGGATATCGGTTTGCTCAAAAGGAGACAATACCGCCGCTTCGGCTGCATCTTCGCTTTGCAGCTTGATTGCGAAGCGTCCGCTTTGCGGCGGATTTTGCGATTCATCGTCTGCCAGCATAATAAAAAATCCGGCGTGTTCGCCGTCTTGAGTGTGGATACTGAAATAATGCATATTGAAAATTCTTCAAAACCGCCGTCATTTTTCAGACGGCCTAAAATAAAATTCCGTCCATTTTACATCAAATATTAAGTCAAGCAGCCGATTACATTTTTTGATAGAATACCGCGTTTACTTTGTTAACCTGTTCAGACCGCTACCCACTACGTCCCTCAGCGGATGCAACCCAGCCGGAGCAGCAGTAAAATCCCGACAAAAAGGCCGTCTGAAACCTCAAGGAGCATAAAAATGACACAAAAGTTAATCTTGGTTTGAACTGCGGCAGCTCTTCCCTCAAGGGTGCCGTATTGGACAACGACAGCGGCGAAGTATTGCTGAGCTGCCTGGCAGAAAAACTCAATCTGCCTGATGCCTTCATTACCTTCAAATTCAACGGTGAAAAACGCAAAGTTGATCTTTCTGCCAAACCTGACCATACCGGTGCTGTTGAAGCCCTGATGGAAGAACTGAAAGCGCATGACCTCGACAGCCGTATCGGCGCCATCGGCCACCGTGTCGTCAGCGGCGGCGAATTGTACAAAGAATCTATTTTGGTTGACGACGAAGTCATTGCCGGTATTGAAAAATGCATTCCGCTCGCTCCTTTGCACAACCCGGCCCACCTTTTGGGCCTGCGTGCCGCACAGACCATTTTCAAAGGCCTGCCGAACGTTGTCGTATTCGACACCGCCTTCCATCAAACCATGCCTGAACACGCTTACAAATACGCTGTTCCACATGAATTGTATGAAAAATACGGCTTGCGCCGCTACGGCGCGCACGGTACCAGCTACCGCTTCGTTGCCGACGAAACCGCACGCTTCCTCGGTAAAGACAAAAAAGATTTGCGCATGGTTATTGCCCACTTGGGCAACGGCGCATCCATTACCGCCGTTGCCAACGGCCAATCTCAAGACACCAGCATGGGCCTGACTCCGTTGGAAGGCTTGGTAATGGGTACCCGCAGCGGCGATATCGACCCTGCCGTTTTCAGTTTCTTGGCTGAAAACGCCAACATGACCATTTCCCAAATTACCGAAATGCTGAACAAAAAATCCGGCCTGCTCGGTATTTCCGGTTTGTCCAACGACTGCCGCACCATCGAAGAAGAAGCTGCCAAAGGCCATCCGGGCGCCAAACTGGCTCTGGAAATGTTCATCTACCGCTTGGCTAAATACATCGGCAGCATGACAGTAGCGGCAGGCGGTTTGGACGCATTGGTTTTCACCGGCGGTATCGGCGAAAACTCCGACATCATCCGCGAACGCGTATTGGGCTACTTGGGCTTCCTCGGTCTGCACATTGACCAAGAAGCCAACCTGAAAGCCCGCTTCGGTAATGCCGGTGTGATTACCACTGCCGACAGCAAAGCTGTTGCCGTTGTGATTCCTACAAACGAAGAATTGATGATTGCACACGATACTGCCCGTCTGAGCGGCCTGTAATCCGTCATTATTGAAAACCTGTCCGCAAGGACAGGTTTTTTATTATGTATAGATGAAGAAAATTTTGAGAATATATTGAAAAAAGCCGGCAAACATTGTGTTTGTCGGCTTTTGAGTCAGTGTTGTATCAAGAATGCTGATAGATAGAGATAGGTTTAGAACTTATAACTGATGGTAAACAGCAAAGTCCTGCCTCGTGCGTAGTTGTTCAAGACGGAGCGTGTCGTGCCGCCATATTTGCCGTTGCATAAACCGTTGGCATCGCATTCAACCTCTTCATCATCCAAACCGCCTTTTCTTTCAAATACGCTGAAATAGCGCTGGGTTGCGGCATCGTTTGCGGCATCCAAAGGATCGATATAGCGTTTATTGAACGCATTTTGAATGTCGAAACGAAGGATAAGGTTTTTCTTCGGTTCATAATTGGCATAGAAATCAAAAATCAGCGGCTGTCTGTTGATGCTTTCTGTTTTTTTGATTGTCCTTCTGCCCATTTGGTGTGAAGAGTAGGTATTGGCACCGGTTGTTCCATCAACAAATTCTTCCTCAGTCGTCGCCCGTGTACTTTTGCCGTAATAGCGCATAATGCCGCCGATGGTCAATTTGTTGCCCAACCAGCGTGAGCCCAATTCAAACCGACCATAATCTCGGGGCAGGCGGGAAATTTTGCTTAAGCCGTAGCCTTGTTTGATTTGGTCTTCTTTAGAAGAGTTGCGGGGCGATTCGCTGGCATCGCTATAGTTGGTCGGCTGGTTGGTTTTTTGATAGGCGTAAGACAGGGTGGTAAAAAAGCGGCCGAAATCATAGTTCATTTCCACCTCCAAACCATTTTTATGGACAGGTTTGGCATAGTTTCGATGCTGGATGGAGTATTGCAGGCCGGTGCTGGTTACCCAGCTGGGTGCTTTATCCAAATCCCACCATTTGCCATAAACATTGTGGATATAGTTGTTGATCCTGCTGCGATAGGCGACCAGTTTGAAACCCAATACATCATCCGGCTTGAAAATCCCTTTTTTGAAGGTATTGAAGCCTATTTGGTAAGTATTGGCCTGTTCCGGCTTAAGGGCGGTATTGACGCCGGAGTCGCCGATTTGTGAAATACATTTCTTGAATATTCGGCATTCTATGCGTACGCGAATAGCTAATAAACGGCATAAAGTAGTCGTTGATATTGATGTTTAATGCCACTGAATGGTTTACCGCATGCTTTTTACCTGATTTGGTATAAACCGGTTCGTAAAGATCACAGCTTGGCGTGCAATGCTGTTTATAAATTTCAGAATCTTCTCCAAATGCTTTTTTAAAGTCTTCTTGGGTATTGAAGTAGTCGGTATATTCGCCTTTGTAGCGGTAGTTGACCATATTGGCGCTGTAATTCAATTGATAAATGCCTTTTTTCAAGGAGGTATCAAAATAGAACGTATTGAATTTTTGCTGGCCTGAAGGTTGCAATATGGTTGATTTCTGAGGAAATATTCCTTTGTCGCCTTTGAAGCGGCCTAAAAAGCTGTACAGGCCGGCATCTTGATCGGGGCCGTCGTAAAACAGGCTCAGCTCTTCCGGAAAGCGGTTTTTACTGTATTGGTTTTTAAAGAAATTGAAACCGACGGTGGCTTTTAAATCTGTTTTGTTGGGAAGTTTGAAAGAGAAGCGGTTGTTGATATCCAAAAGATTGGCTGTGTTTTTGGTTTCCAAATAATCCAACAGCCCCCATCCTGAAAAACGTGAGTTTTTCGGATATTTTTGTTTACCCAGATTATGGGCGGCCAACACGTTTAAATCGACATAATCGCCAATGTTTAAATTGTAATTGGCTTGGTAGTTGCGGTTTTCTACTTTGCGGCTGCCGATACGGTTGTTCATGGTACGAAGCTGAAGGTCCAGCTTGTTGTTGTCGTTTTCGTATTCCACTTTGACCAAATGGCTGTTTGAGTGTTGTTGCAGGCTGGTCGGGTCGATAGGTGTCAGGTCCCATTGCGGTGCCAAATTCTCTTTCCAGCTTCTTTCCAAGTCATCGACATAATCTCTTTGTAAAACTTCAGGATCGTTATATTTGGGAGAAAGGGTAGTCCCAATAGCTTTTGCCGACTGCGTTACGTTTGGAAAAATCGCGAACCCAGAGATTTTGTTCGTGGTCAAATTTCAATAAGTTGCTTTCAAAATATTCTTGTTTTTTACGGTCCAAATATTCCTCGCCAAAATTGCCGATACGCTGACCGCCGCCGCCCACTTTATAGTTTTGCTCGACATTACGGTGGCTGTAACCATATAACGCGCCAAGGCGCGCACCGCTGTCAAACCATTTTTGTACCGCCCCGGTTGCCATAAAATTGCTTTTGGTGCTGTTTGTGCCGGTCAATCCTTTGGTTAAGAGGCCGAAGGTATGGTTTCCGTGTACCACATCGTCTACCCGTAAAGTACGGAAATTGGCTGTACCGGATAAAGTATTGATGCCGTTGGCACCCGAGAAACTGCCTTTGGTTACATCGACGCCGGCAATAAAATTGGGATCCAGTGCCGTACCAAATTGCGAGGAGCTGCCGCTGCGTCCTGCATCGGCGGAAGTGGAATAGAAGGTTTGGGTTACGCCGTCAACCATCGTATTGACACGTCCCAAACCGCTATCGCCACGGATATTGACCGCCAATACCCCCGATCCCTTGTCTTGTTGGGTGAAGACGCCGGGCATGCTCCGAACGATGGTATCGATGTTTTCGCTGGATTGATAAACGCGTTCACGCGAACTTTTGGCTTGGCCTTCGGTAAAAACTTTTTTCTCTTTGGCAATGTGTTTGCCTTTGACTTGAATTTCATCAAGCTCTTGAGTTGAAACCTCTTCTTCTGCGTGTGCGATACTTGTTATAGCCAGTAAAGATAATGTTAGTAGATTTAATTTGAAATTCGGATTCATGATAGTTACCTCAGAAACGAAGTTGCTACTTTATAACATATTATTAAACTTTACAAATATTTTGATAATGGTTTTTATTTATTAATAAATAAAGTAAAATTTTGTTTTAGGAAATAATCAATGCGCATATGATGAATCCGGCTGAAAAGATAAAGTAGGTTTAAATTTGAATCGGATCAGCCGGGAAGAGGGAAGATTTAATTGAATCTAAACGGCCGGAAGAAGAAAATTTGATTGCGATATGTGAATTGAGCCGTCGGTTTCAAATGAAACCGGTAAAAAAACATGAAATGCAAAATATAAAGTTGATATAGAAAGGTTTGAAGTCAGTTGAAGAAAAGGCCGTCTGAAAATGATATTTCAGACGGCCTTTATTGTTTTAAGCCTTATTCCGGACCGCGGAATGTGTCGTGGCAAGATTTGCAGCTTGCACCGGTTTCGCCGTAAGCGGCTTTGATTTCTTCCAATTTGCCGGTTTGTGCGGCAGCGTTGAGTTTCTCAACTGCGGCAGCAAATTTTTCTTCTTCGGCTTTGAAGGTTGCCTTGTCTGTCCAGATGGCAGGCAGAGCGCGGCCGTTGCCTTGAGGGTCGGATTCAAACAGGGTGAACGGTTTTTTGCTGTTTTCAGCGAAGGTTGCGGCGGCTTGTTTGAATTTTTCTACGTCGTAAGGCTCTTCGTCTTTGACCATTTTGCCCATGCGGGTAAACTCGGGCATCATGGATTTGAACGCAGCCGTACGGTCTTCGGAAATCGGGCCTTTAGGCTGGGAAGGCGCGCCGCTGCCGCCGCAGGCGGAAAGGGTAAGTGCCACTGTTGCCAAAGCAACAGGGAGAAAACGGGTTTTCATATGGAGTGTGTCCTATTGTGATGATATGATTATCGTTAAATTTAGAATCGGCCGGCCGAATTTTAGGCCGTCTGATAAGGCGTTATCATACCTTAAACCCAAGTCTGAAACGAGTACAGAAAGGAAACGATATGGCAATTTTGATTACCGGGGCATCGGCGGGATTCGGCGCGGCAATGTGCCGCACCTTTGTTGCGGCAGGCTATCATGTCATCGGCGCGGCACGGCGCGAAGACAAATTGCAGCAGTTGGAAGAGGAATTGGGCGAGCAGTTTTACCCTTTGGAAATGGATGTTTCGCGCACGGAGTCGATTCAAAACGCTTTGAACAGCCTGCCCGAGAATTTGTCCGAAATCGATTGCCTGATTAACAACGCCGGTTTGGCTTTGGGTTTGGATACTGCCGATAAAGCCGATTTTGGCGATTGGGCAACCATGATTCAAACCAATATCATCGGCCTGACTTTTCTGACCCGTCAGATTTTGCCGCAAATGGTCGCGCGCAAACAGGGCTACATCATCAATTTGGGTTCGATTGCCGGCAGTTATGCTTATCCCGGCAGTAATGTCTATGGTGCGACCAAGGCTTTTGTGCGCCAATTCAGCATGAACCTGCGCGCCGAATTGGCAGACAAAAACATCCGCATTACCAATATCGAACCGGGCTTGTGCGGCGATACCGAGTTTTCCAACGTCCGTTTCAAAGGCGACGACCAGCGTGCAGCCGAGGTTTATGAGAATGTCGAGTTTATCCAGCCGCAAGATATTGCCGATACCGCTTTGTGGCTCTACCAGCGTCCGGCGCGGATGAACGTCAATTCCATCGAAATCATGCCGGTTGCCCAGACCTTTGCAGGCATGAAAGTTTACCGCGACGCGCCTGCCCCGGCGAAGGAAGAAACGTTTGAAAAACAAAGTATGTCTTTGTTTGGAAAAATTAAATCTTGGTTTAAGTAATCGGCATCAGGCCGTCTGAACGTTTCAGACGGCCTCTTTGTTATCTGAAATTGAACAAACACGTTATAATGTAATTTTTTATTAACAAGGCCGTCTGAAAGGCTGTTTCAATTATGAACGCAATCAAACAAAAAATCTTAGAACAAGCGCAGCGCGATGGCGTGCAGGTAACTGCATTGCGCGAGCAAGTGCTTGATATTGTTTTGAAACAAAGCGGCGTGATTAAAGCCTACAACGTTCTGTCGCAGATGCAGCAGCAAAGCGAGGGCGTGGTTGCGCCGCCGACGGCCTACCGCGCCCTTGATTTTTGGGCGGAACAGGGTGTTTTGCACAAAGTGGCGGCGGTCAACGGCTATATTTTGTGCAGCCACGCGCAGCACGAGTGCAACGACCATTGCCACGACCACGAAGAAACAGAGGCGCACCACAGCGCGTTTATTTTGGTTTGCACCGAATGCGGTACGGCGGATGAGCAGACCTTGAGCCAAGAATGGGCGGCCTTGCGTGCAGGCGTGGCTGAAACCGGTTTCTCATTAAAAGAAGAACATGTTGTTTTAACAGGAATTTGTAAAAAATGTCAGAAGTAAAAAAGACCAAAGTCCACCTGATTTCAGGCTTCCTCGGAACAGGTAAAACCACCGCACTCAAAAGTCTGATGGCGCAAAAAGATCCAAACGAAAAATGGGTCATCATCGTCAACGAATTTGGCGAAATCGGCATTGACGGCGCCGTCTTGAGCGACAACGGCATTCCCGTGGCAGAAATCGCCGGCGGCTGTTTGTGCTGTACCGCCGGCGCGCAAATGGGGACGACCGTACAAAAAATGCTGCGTGATGCTCAACCCGACCGCTTGATGATTGAAGCCAGCGGCCTGGCACACGCCGCCAGCGTTATCGACGAACTGAAAGCCAAACCGCTCGACAGTATGCTGGAAATCGGCGCCGTCTTTACCGTCGTCGATCCGCGCCAGTTTATTAATCCCGATTACGCACAACAGGCTTTGTATAAAGACCAAATCGGCATTTGCGACGTATTGGTCGCCAGCAAAACCGACTTGTGCACGCCGGAGCAACTGGCCGAATTTCATGATAAAGCGGCCAAACTGTTCCCGCCCAAAGCCAAAGTGGTTGAAGTCCAAAATGCGCAACTCGACATCCAGTGGCTTGATATTCCCGTGGTCGAAAAATCGCGCTACCGCCTCAAAGCCCTGCCGGACAACACCATGGGCTTCCAGTCTCAAGGCTTTACTTTCCCTGCCGGGCGCGATTTCGACGGCGAAAAATTGACCGATTTCTTCAACGACCTGCCTAAATTGACAGACGGCCTCGTCCGCGCTAAAGGCGTGTTCCAAGTGCTCGGTACTTGGGTATGGCTCAACTGGGTGGACGGACAATGGGGCGCAAATCAGGTTTCATGGCGCCGCGACTCGCGCTTCGAGCTGATTGCCAAATCCTTTGACGCGGATTTGATTGAGAAAAAATTGCTGGAGGCTTTGGAGAAGTAAATCATCGTCCAAACGCTTATTAATCCGTTACGATAACGCCGTCTGAAGCAAGCGGTTTCAGACGGCCTTCAAATCAAAAAAATAGAGGAACACTTAACCATGTGGCGTTATATCTTTCATCGTTTGCTCCTTTTGATTCCCACGCTGTTGGGGATTTTGGCGATTACTTTCGCCGTGATTCAGTTTGTTCCCGGCGGCCCGGTGGAGCAGATGGTTCAGCAGCTGACGCAGGGCGCGGTTGGCGGCGAGACGGCGGGACACAGTATGCCCGGAACTTTGGCTAAAAACGGCAACCGCATCAGTGCGGAAGATTTGGCCGCGCTGAATGCTTTATACGGTTTCGACAAGCCGCCTTTGACGCGTTTGCCGATATGGTATGGAAATTCGCCCGTTTTGATTTGGGCGAGAGCTTTTTCCATCACCAAACCGTATTTGAGTTGGTAAAAGAGAAAATGCCGGTATCGATGAGTTTGGGTTTGTGGACATTCTTCCTAACTTATTTGATATGTATTCCGTTGGGTATTGCCAAGGCGGTCAGGGATGGCAGCCGTTTCGATACGATTACGGGTATGATCATTTTGGTCGGCTATACCGTACCGCCGTTTGTTTTGGGCTTGGTGTTGCTGGTGTTGTTTGGCGGCGGCAGCTTTTTTGCCTGGTTCCCGCAGGGCGGTTTGGTCGGCGATGATTTCGATACGCTCTCTTGGGCAGGTAAAGTCAAAGATTATTTGTGGCATATGGCCTTGCCGATTACCGCTTCAGTGGCAGGCAACTTGGCGGTGATGACTGTATTGACGAAAAACGTGTTCCTTGAAGAAATCCGCCGTCAATATGTTTATACCGCCCGAGCCAAGGGCTTGCCTGAGAAACAGATTTTGTGGAAGCATATTTTCCGCAACGCCATGATTCCTCTGATTACCGGTTTTCCGGCCGCATTTATCGGCGCATTCTTTACCGGAAGCCTGTTGATTGAAACGCTGTTCTCGCTGGACGGGTTAGGTTTGCTGTCTTACGAGGCAGTGATGAAACGCGATTATCCTGTCGTAATGGGTACGCTGTATGTGTTCACGCTGATGGGGTTGTTGGCTAAATTGGTGTCGGATATTTCTTATTCGTGGGTCGATCCGCGCATTCACTTTGGCGGACAGAAATAAGGCCGTCTGAAAATATCTTCAATCCATTATTAAAGAATGTTTCGAACCATGAAAAAGAAAAAATCTACTTCAAACCCTACTTGGCAAGCCTTTAAGCAGCATAAGCGCGGTTGGCTGGCTTTGCGGATTTTGGCCGTTTTGTTTGTCGTTACCTTGCTTGCGCCTTTGTGGAGCAACGACAAACCTTTGTGGATACGCTATCAGGGCGAGTATTTCTTCCCTTTGGTAACTGAATACAACGAAACCGCATTTGGCGGAGATTTCGATACGCCTGCGGATTATTTGGATCCGCTTATCCGCCACAATATCACTTCAGACGGCAATTTTGCCCTGTATCTGCCCAATCCTTACGATGCCGATACCTTGAACGATTTCGATACGGCCCCCGATCTGCCAAACCGTCCGAACGGCATATCTTGGGAACGGACGACCGCGGCCGCGACCTGTTGGCGCGCTTGGTTTACGGTTTCCGCGATTCGCTGCTGTTTGCCTTGGTATTGACCGTGGTGACTACCGTAATCGGCGTGGTTGCAGGCGCGGTGCAGGGTTATTTCGGCGGCAAAACCGACCTTCTGATGCAGCGTTTTATCGAGGTTTGGGGCGGTATGCCGGAACTGTACCTCCTGATTATCCTGTCTTCGTTTTTTAATCCGGGGCTGTTGATTTTGCTGGTGTTGCTGTCGCTTTTCGGCTGGATGGGCTTGTCCGACTATGTCCGCGCCGAGTTTTTGAAAAACCGTCAGACCGATTACGTTTTGGCGGCGCGCGCGATGGGCGTGAGCAACCGTGAAATCATGTGGCGCCATATCCTGCCCAACAGCTTGACGCCGGTATTGGCCTTTTTGCCTTTCCGTATTTCTGGTGCCGTACTTGCCCTGACCAGCTTGGACTTCTTGGGCTTGGGCGTACCTGCCTCACAGGCGAGCTTGGGCGAGTTGCTGGCGCAAGGCAAAGACAACTTGGACGCATGGTGGATCGGTCTGTCTGCCGTTGCTACGCTGACAGTGATGCTGCTTTTGCTGGTTATGATCGGCGAAGGTTTGCGTCAGGCATTTGATGTACGCGCACGCAGTTAATTGCTTTTCTAAAGCGTGAAGAGGGTGGGCGGAAAAGCCTGTCCTTCATTCTCAAGGCCGTCTGAAAAGTTTCAGACGGCCTCATCCATTCGTTTGAATCATTAAAAATCATGAATCAAGAAATCACATTTCTTACGCTTTTTTTGCTCGGCTTTTTTGGCGGAACGCATTGCGTCGGCATGTGCGGCGGATTGAGCAGCGCATTCGCTTTGCAGCTGCCGCCACATTTAAACCGAATCGGGCTGATTGTATTGTTGAACTTGGGGCGCATCAGCAGCTATGTCGTCATTGGTCTTCTGGTCGGGTTGGTCGGGCAGGTCGGCATTTCCTTGGACGATACGCGTGCGGTTCAAAACGGTTTGTATATTGCCGCCAATGTCTTGCTACTTTTGCTTGGTCTGTATCTTGCCGGTATTTCGACTGCCGCAACCAAATCGAACGCATTGGCAAACCGATATGGAAACGCCTGAATCCGTTGCTGAACAAATTGCTGCCGATTAAATCAGTGCCTGCCTGTTTCGGCGTGGGCGTGCTTTGGGGCTGGCTGCCTTGCGGTTTGGTATACAGTGCGTCTTTGTATGCATTAGGCAGCGGCAATGCCTTGCACGGCGGGCTGTATATGCTGGCGTTTGCGTTGGGGACCTTGCCGAACCTGCTCGCGATGGGCATATTTGCAGCGCAGTTGAAAACCTTTTTGCAAAAACGCATGGTTCGTTTGTGCGCCGGATTGCTGGTGGCAGGATGGGCGATATGGCGCTTGGCCGTCTTTGCGATGGGGCAAATCGGGTAGGGAAAAAGGTTTTATTTAGTTTGTTTTTATTGTCATGAAAAAGGCCGTCTGAAAGAGTTTCAGACGGCCTTTTCACAAAAAAGATTTAATGTATCAAATTCCAAGTCATTTTGGCGGCAATCAGCAGCAACATGATGCCGAAAGCGATTTTGAGTTTTCGGGCGGGCAGCTTGTGCGCCGTTTTAACGCCGAGCGGTGCAAAGAGGATAGTGGCAATGCTCAAAATGGCTACGGCCGGAAGATAGATAAAGCCTGCCGCACCTTCAGGCAGGTTGGCAATAGGCAAACCGTTGGCAAAATAGCCGATGGTGCCGGCAACTGCAATCGGCCACGCCAGGCCTGAAGATGTGCCGATGGCGCGGTGCGCCGGAAAGTTGCAATACAGTAGGAATGGAACGGATAGCGAACCGCCGCCGATACCGACCCAGCTTGAAGCCGCACCAAAAATCGTGCCTGCGGCTGTCAGGCCGGGGAGGGCGGGCAGGGTGCGTGAAGGTGTGGGTTTGGAATCGCGTAGGGTTTTGAGTGCGATAAGGGTAAGAAATGCAATAAAGAAAACCTGCAAAGCCAGCGTCGGCATATATTTTGCCGTTACTGCGCCGAGGAGGACGCCGAGTATCATGCCCGGCGTCATCCGGCGGACGGTTGCCCAATCGATGGCATGTTTTTATGCTGGGCATACATGCTGGAGAAGGTGGTAAACACCATGACGGCAAAGGAAGTGCCGATGGCGATATGCTGGGCATAGGGGTGGTTGCCTACGCCTTGCAGTTGCAATGCCCATAAGACAACGGGGACAACCAGCGTGCCGCCGCCTACGCCAAACAGCCCGGCAATAAAGCCCGCCGTGCTGCCGACGGCGAGCAGGGCAAGGATGATGTCCCAAGACCACATTTCAGACGGCCTTGTCGTGTTTGTGTGATTTATGGCGTTTTTTAAACCAACGGATGACTGCCATCACATAACCGGACAAGCTGTAACCGAGGAAAAACAGGAAGAGGACGAGCGAAGGTTCCCAATTGATCAAAAGCAGAATCAAGACGGCCAACACCATGCCCATGAACGGCACTTGGCGGCGGATGTTGATTTCTTTGAAACTCCAAAACGGAATCTGCACAATCATGGAAATGCCGGCAAACAGGGTAATACCCAATGCCCACCAATGCACGTTGGGGAAGCGTTCGACGCTGTGGTTGACCCAAATCAGGCCGACAATCAACGCAGCGGCGGTCGGGCTGGGCACGCCGATAAACCAGCGTTTGTCGACTTTGCCGATAAGCGTGTTGAACAGTGCCAAACGAAGGGCGGCGCAGGCGCAGTAGATAAAGGCAACGGAATAACCGATTTTGCCAAACTGCCAAAGTTGCCATTTGTAGGCAATCAGGGCAGGAGCTACGCCGAAGCTGACCATATCGGCAAGGCTGTCGAGCTGTTCGCCGAACGCGCTTTGGCTGTTGGTCAGCCGCGCCACGCGTCCGTCCATGCCGTCGAGCAGCATGGAAAGGAAAACTGCAATCGCCGCCGTTTCATAACGTCCGTGCATGGACTGGGTGATGGCGAAAAACGCGCAAAACAGCGCGGCGATGGTAAAGGAATTGGGCAGCAGGTAAATGCTGTTTTTGCGGATGGAGTTACGCGGTGGAATCGGATTTTCTGTATTTTGTGAGTTGTCCATAATGTTTCCGTATATGCTGCGGGTGCAGATGAGGCATTATACCGCATTGGCAGGTTAAGGATTTTTAAAAGGCAGTCGTAGTTTCACTTCATCGGCATAAAGTTTCAGACGGCCTTTATTGCGTCAGTCAAACAACTCGCCCTGCGCCTGCTCTTTGGTCACGCGTACATCGGTTTCGCCGTCGGCAAAAGTGATGTGCAGTTTTTGACCTTGTTTCAACGTATTGGCATTGCGGATGACTTGTCCGCGTGTGTTTTTGACGACCGAGAAGCCGCGTTCCAGAATATGTTGAGGCGAGACGGCTTCGAGCAATGCGGCTTGGGCGGTCAGGCTTTGACGGCGGTGGGTGAGTAGCTGGCGGAAGGAATGCGACAGGGCCGTCTGAAAGCGGTCGATGTTGTGTTTGTAAATGGAAACATCAGGACGGCAATGTTTCAGGGCTTGGGTTTGGCGTTCAAAACGGGCGGTATGGGCGCGGAGGTTTTGCGTCATTGAGTAAGACAGCGTTTGTGCCAGCTTGCTGATTGAAGCGCGTTGCTCATCAAGTTTGGCGCGGATGACGGATTTGCCGCGCAAGCCAGTCGAGTTTTTGGCTAGCATCGAAATAGCGTTGTTCCAAAACGGTTTTCAGACGGCCTTTGGCTTGGGCGAGGCGGTGTAACGATTCTTGGCGGTTGGGGCTGACCAGTTCTGCCGCGCCGGTCGGTGTCGGTGCGCGTACGTCGGCAACAAAGTCGGCGAGCGTGAAATCGGTTTCGTGGCCTACACCGCTGACGACGGGAATCGCGCAGGCTTCGATGGCGCGTACGACCGGCTCTTCATTAAACGCCCACAAGTCTTCAATGCTGCCGCCGCCGCGACAGACAATCAACACATCGCATTCGGCGCGTTGCGAAGCGGTTTAATCGCTTGGGCAATTTGCAATTCGCTGCCTGTGCCTTGTACGGGCGTCGGATAAACGATGACGGGAATTTCGGGCGCGCGGCGGTTTAAGGTGGTTACAACATCACGCAATGCCGCCGCCGCCAGGCTGGTGACGATGCCGATACATTGCGGACGGGCGGGCAATGGTTTTTTGCGTTCTGCCGAAAACGCGCCTTCCGCCTGCAACTGGGCTTTCAATCGCTCATAGGCTTCGTAAAGCTGCCCCAAACCTTTGAGCCGCACCTCGTTCACGGTAATCTGAAATTCGCCCCGCGCTTCATAAATACTGATTTTTCCTGATACTTCGATATGGTCGCCTTCTTTCAAAGGCTTCGCCAAACGCGCCGCCGCACCTTTAAACATGGCGCAACGTACCTGCGCGCGGCTGTCTTTGAGCGAGAAATAATAATGTCCGCTGGCGGCACGAGTCAGATTGGATACTTCGCCGGCAATCCATAAACCTGAGAGATGGTCTTCCAGCAAGGCTTTGGCGAGGGCGTTGAGTTCGGATACGGAAATGGAGGAGGGCGCGAAGAGTTCGGACATTGCGAAACAGAAAAATTGGGGAAAGCTGAATTATAAGGGTTTTAGGGCGATTCGTTGTATTCGTTTTTATGAAACTTGCGTCCTTTGTTTTAATATTATCAAAGCCGCATGTTCAGACGGCCTTGTCCGGGCAGGCTTGTGTTATATTATCGTTTGATTTTCGCTTCAAAAGCCGTGCGTATGCCCAAACTCCACCAAATTATCGAGCGCCATTGGCAATATCCCAATCCGTTTCTGTCTTTCCTGCTCAAACCATTGTCCAAACTGTTTGCCAGAATTGCGGCGAAACGGCGCGATGATTTTGTTTCAGGCCGTCTGAAAAGCGAAAAATTGCCTGTGCCAGTGGTGGTGGTCGGCAATATTCATGCAGGCGGAACAGGGAAAACGCCGATAGTCGCCGCGCTGGTGTCGGGTTTGCAGAAAAAGGGCGTTAAGGTCGGCATCATCAGCCGGGGTTACGGGCGCAAGAGCAAGGCGGTTCATGTATTGAATACAGCCAGCAGCGCGGCAGATGCAGGCGACGAGCCTTTATTGCTGTTTCGTCAAACCGGTGCGCCGACGGCGGTAGGCAGCAGCCGTACAGAAGCAGGCAGGGCATTGCTTGCGGCGCATCCGGAGCTTAAATTGATTGTGGCCGACGACGGTTTGCAACATTATGCCTTGCAGCGCGATATGGAAATTGCCGTATTTCCTGCGGCAGATACAGGGCGCACCAATTTGGATTTACTGCCCAACGGCAGCTTGCGTGAACCTTTGTCTCGGTTGGCTTCCGTTGATGCGGTTGTCGTCAGTGGCGGAAAAGCAGATGCGGCGTTTAGGCCGTCTGAAAATATGTTTGCCAGCCATATTGAAACAGGGCGGATTTACCGTTTGAACAGGCCGTCTGAAAAATTGGATCTGGCGGGTTTGGGAAATCAAACCGTCGCCGCCGTCGCCGGTATCGCCAAGCCGGAGCGTTTTTTCAATACGTTGCGGAACATGGGCATTACCTTGAACCAAACCGTCGCGCTGCCCGACCATGCCGACATCGCAGCGGCGGACTTGCCCAATGCGGATGCAGTCATTATTACGGAGAAAGATGCGGTCAAGTTTTCAGACGGCCTTAATCTGAATCATGTATGGGTCTTGCCTGTTTGTGCGATAATTGAGCCGGACTTGGCGGCGTTTGTATTGGAACGGCTGAAAGATTCCCGACAGGTCGTCTGAAATCAATTGAATCTTTGTTGCTGTTTGTCTTGAATAATAAGGAAATTTATGAACCTGAAAAAACTGCTGCTCACTTTCGTTGCCATTGCCGCCTGTTCCGCCGCAACAGCCGCGCCCCCAAGCGATAAGTCTTTAAATAGATGGATGGAAGTCCAGCATATTGAACGCGACTTTCTCAAAAATTTGACCAACATGGCGGAAGCACAAAACCGACAGCTCATGCAACCGATCATCTCCTCATATCCACCGGAACTGCAGCCGCAATTACAAGCCGCGTCAGACCGTTATATGAACAAAGTGTTTAAAGCTTATTTCACACCGCAACTTAGAAACAAATTAATGAAAGAAATAAAAAAAGTTGCCAAGGACGAGTTCACTCAACAAGAGATTGATGCCATGATTGCGTTTTACGAGACTCCCGTAGGACAATCTATCGTGGAGAAAAATTCGGCATTCATAAAAAAACTCGCCAATATAGGGGCAAGCGAAGCGGATATGAAAGAAATAGAAACAATCAGCGAACACTACCTAATTGAATTTGAAAACGAAATTAAAAAAATCTTGCCTGAAGAATGTACCCCCTAAACCTTAAACAGGAGGAAAAGGTGAAACTGAAAACCTTGTTATTGCCCTTCGCCGCGCTGGCATTGTGTGCCAACGCATTTGCCGCCACACCTAGCGATGAGTCACTGGAGCGTTGGTTGGATACGCAGTTTTTTGACCGGGAATTAGAAAAAAATATGATTGACGGTTTCAATGTTGGATTTAAACCGTATGCAGATAAAGCCCTTGCCAAAGTACCAGAAGCGAAAAAAGAGCAAATGGCAAAAGCTATTGATCGTTATCGCGAAAATGTTTTGAGAGATTTGATCACGCCCGAAGTGAAACAGACTATCCGCAATAATTTATTAAAGAATGCCAAATTAACATACACTCAAGAAGAAGTTGACGGCATGATTGCCTTTAATAGTTCACCTGTCGGGAAGGCTGTTATTGTTAAGACTCCTCTTATGCTCAATCAAGCTATGAACGAACTAATGACTTTTGGATTGGCATTAACAGAGAAAGTTGCACAGCGTCATATGCCTGAATTTGCGAAAGAGATGCAAGGTATCATGTGCGGCGGCAAAAAACCTGATACAAGCTGTAAACAAGCCAAATAGGTTGGGAAAAAGCATAAGAAATAAATTATAGTCGTCTGAAAATATTTCAGACGACCTCCAATTTATCAAACGAAAGAAACCCATGGAAAAAAAATTCTTAGACATCCTTGTTTGTCCTGTTACCAAAGGCAAACTCGAATACCATCAAGACAAACAGGAATTGTGGAGCTGTCAGGCGAAGCTGGCTTATCCGATTAAAGACGGCATCCCTTATATGCTGGAAAACGAAGCACGAGCGTTGAGCGAAGAGGAACTGAAAGCATGACCGAATTTGTCGTATTGATTCCGGCGCGGTTGGATTCTTCACGTCTGCCGGGCAAGGCTTTGGCTGATATTCATGGTAAACCGATGGTTGTACGCGTTGCCGAACAAGCAGCAAAAAGCGAGGCTGCGCGTGTTGTCGTTGCCACCGACCATCCCGATATTCAGACGGCCTGTCAGGCGCACGGTGTCGAAGTGGTCATGACTTCCAATCAACACGAAAGCGGTACAACGCGCCTTGCCGAAGCGGCCAATACGCTGAAACTGCCGCAGCATCTGATTGTCGTGAACGTACAAGGCGACGAGCCTTTAATCGATCCCGAACTCATCAACCGTACGGCCGAAGTTTTGGTTGAAAACAATGTGCAAATGGCGACGGCCGCCCATGAATTGCACGATTTTGACGAGTTTATGAATCCTAACGTTGTCAAAGCCGTCCTCGACAAAAACCGCAACGCCATCTATTTCAGCCGCGCTCCGATTCCTTATCCGCGCGACACCATGCGCGCCGAAAAACGCGAATTGCCTTCCGAAACAGCCGTTTTACGCCATATCGGCATTTATGCCTATCGTGCAGGCTTCCTGCAACGCTATTCCGAAATGGAAGTTTCTCCTTTGGAAACCATCGAATCGCTGGAACAATTGCGCGTCCTGTGGCACGGTTATCCGATTGCCGTTGAAATTGCCCAAGAAGCGCCAGCCGCCGGCGTGGATACGCAGGAAGATTTGGACAGGGTAAGGGCTGTGTTCGAGGCCGTCTGAAAGGAAAAAATATGAATGATTTACGCCATTTGAGCCGTGACGAACAAAAACTGCTTGCCGATGTTGCTTTGCTGGTCAAAGACGACGATCAAGAGTTCAACTACGAAATGTTGAAAGTAGCCGCACCCGACGAGGCCAGCGGCGAATTTTGGTTTCGCATGGCAGAAATGCTCAGCACCCTGCCGCCCAACCAGTCTTTAGATTTGCGCATGACCGGCGGACGGTTGGCGGTCGCCGTATCGATTTTATCGGTGTTGTTGCAGGAAAGCCCCGATATTCCCCAGCTTTGGGCACAAAAAGTGATTGCGCTCAACTATCTGGCACACGGCCATCGGACACGCGCCCTCGGTTTGGCGCAACAGCCGGACAAAGCGGCAGAAGCCAACGAGGAAGAATATTTGGCAAAAGCCTTGTCCCAAAACCTACTTTCCACGTTGAAAGACGCGTTGGAACGCTTCCCCGAAGACAGCTGGTTTATCGAAATGCGCGATGATGCGTGGCAGCACTTTGGCGTAGAGCAGGCCGTCTGAAGTTTTGAACGATAAACGCAAGGCGTGTAGAATTAAACAAACATCAAATCCATAAACCAAGAAGGACTCATCATGAAAGTATTATTGTTGGGCGCACCCGGCGCAGGCAAAGGCACACAGGCTCAATTCATCACTGCCGCATTCGGCATTCCTCAAATTTCTACCGGCGACATGCTCCGCGCGGCCATCAAAGCAGGCACCCCGCTGGGTTTGGAAGCAAAAAAAATTATTGATGAAGGCGGTTTGGTGCGCGACGACATCATCATCGGCATGGTGAAAGAACGCATCGCCCAAGACGACTGCAAAAACGGTTTCCTGTTTGACGGTTTCCCACGCACATTGGCACAAGCCGAAGCGATGGTTGAAGCAGGCGTGGATTTGGACGCCGTGGTTGAAATCGACGTACCCGACAGCGTGATTGTCGACCGCATGAGCGGCCGCCGCGTGCATTTGGCTTCCGGCCGTACTTACCACGTTACCTACAATCCGCCCAAAGTCGAAGGCAAAGACGACGTAACCGGCGAAGATTTGATTCAACGCGACGACGACAAAGAAGAAACCGTGAAAAAACGCCTTGCCGTTTACCACGAGCAAACCGAAGTTTTGGTTGATTTCTACAGCAAACTGGAAGGCGAACACGCGCCGAAATACATCAAAGTCGACGGCACTCAAGCAGTAGAAGCCGTGAAAGCCGAAGTATTGAAAGGTTTGGGCAAATAAGTTTTGCCGAAGTAAAATCATGAGGCCGTCTGAAAATATTTTCAGACGGCCTTTTTCATTATTGTATAAATTAACCAAATTTTCGTTCTAGTTCTTTTGCTAGAGACCATCCTGCTGATTCAAGTAATGCAACAGAAATAGTTGGTGCAACAACGCTGCCTAAGCCTGGAATTAATTTAGAAAATTCTTTTGCCATTGTTTTTATGGGTTGTTTTAACATGGTATTTTTAATTGCAGCAATAGCCATTGCTTCGGCAGCAGTTTTGGTCATATTCCCGCCAAAAACAGCACAAAGACTTGTGCACATAGTAGTCATTGCAACCATATCTGTAGCAATACCCAGTCCTGGTACAGGCACGGCATTACCTGCGGCAGCAGCAACTGCATGAGAATGAATAATTTTGTGGCATTTTGATTCTTGAGCTGGTGTCATAGTTTTCTCGTAACAAATAAGATAAAAACGGTGCAATACTACGTTATTCGTAGTAAATAATCAAGAGAAATATACGAAATTCGTAACTTTGATTTTTAGGATAGAAGTTATGAATTTACAAGAAGTTTTTACAAGGCGATTTAAGGAAGCAAGAAAAGCAAAAAATTTGACGCAGGAGAAGCTGGGACTGGCGATAGGATTAGATGAGTTTGTGGCAAGTACGCGTATTAATCGTTATGAGAAAGGAAATCATCAGCCTGATTTGAATACTTTGCAGAAAATTGCTGAAGTATTGGAAGTTCCACCAGCCTTTTTTTTCAGCGATGATGAATTTTCTGTAAAAATTTTAGATTTATATAAGAATAATTAAGGTATGTTGTGATGAGGCCGTCTGAAAAAATACTTTCAGACGGCCTTTCGTGTACAAAAGCTGTTAAAATCGAAGCTATAACCGTTTATCCGCAGGCATCTTATGAATCCCTTAATCTCCGACTTCCAAACCCAGCAACAACGCACTCCCGTCATCGTCGCCCTTGATTTTGCCAACGAAAAAGACACACTCGGATTTGTCCGCAATCTTGACCCGACATTGTGTCAAATCAAAATCGGCAAAGAGCTGTTTACCGCGACCGGTCGCAGTTTGGCAGAAAGCTTAATCAATCAAGGTTTCAAACTTTTCCTCGATTTGAAATACCACGATATTCCCCACACCGTCGCGCAGGCATGTAAAGTTGCCGCCGAGATGGGCGTTTGGATGGTCGATATGCACGCATCGGGCGGCCGCCGCATGATGGAAGCCGCCGTAGAAGCCGTTGCCGGATATCACACCAAGCCGCTTTTGATCGGGGTAACCGTGTTGACCAGCATGGAACAAAGCGACTTGGCAGAAATCGGTTTGAACATCGTCCCTGAAGAACAAGTCATCCGCTTGGCGAAACTGGCGCAAAGTTCAGGCTTGGACGGCGTGGTATGTTCTGCTCAAGAAGCCGCACCATTGCGCCGCGAATTGGGACAAGATTTTGTCTTGGTTACACCGGGTATCCGTTTGGATGTTGCCGGTAATAATGATGATCAACGCCGCATCATGACCCCGGCCGAAGCATTGGCGGCAGGCTCGACTTATCTGGTAATGGGCCGTCCGGTAACCAAAGCTGCCGATCCAGTAGCCGTATTGCGCGAAGTGAACCGCGTGGTAAACCTTGAAGCAAACTGATTTTTAGGCGACCTTACAGGTTGAGGCCATCTGAAAAAAACACAACGGAGGCAATATGCCCACCAAGTTCCAACAAGAAACCCTCAAATCCCGTTTTGCACAAGCCAAAGTCCTTGTTGTCGGCGATGTGATGCTCGACCGTTATTGGTTTGGCGATGTGTCCCGTATTTCTCCTGAAGCCCCCGTGCCGGTGGCGAAAATCGGACGTATCGACCAACGCGCGGGTGGCGCGGCAAACGTTGCGCGCAATATCGCTTCATTGGGTGGTAAAGCAGGGCTGTTGTCCGTAACCGGCGATGATGAAGCTGCAGATGCACTGGATGCGTTGATGGCGCAAGACGGTGTTTCTTCCTATCTGATGCGCGACAAGCAGATTGCGACTACTGTCAAACTGCGCGTTGTTGCTCGCAACCAGCAGCTTATCCGACTTGATTTTGAAGAGCCGCCTCATCGTGAGGTATTGGAACAAATCAAGCAGCAATACCGCGAAGTGTTGCCCGAATATGATGCCATTATTTTTTCAGATTACGGCAAGGGCGGCCTGTCGCATATTTCCGATATGATCGATTGGGCGAAACAGGCCGGTAAACCTGTTTTAATCGACCCTAAAGGCGACGATTACGAGAAATATGCCGGTGCTACGCTGATTACGCCGAATCGTGCAGAATTGAAAGAAGTGGTAGGCAGCTGGAAAAACGAAAACGATTTGACCGAAAAAGCCCAAAACTTGCGCCGTCATCTTGATTTGAACGCGATTTTGCTGACCCGAAGCGAAGAGGGCATGACCTTGTTTAATGAGGGCGAGCCGATTTATCAGCCTACACGGGCTCAAGAAGTTTATGATGTATCCGGTGCGGGCGATACCGTTATTGCCGGAGTGGGCTTGGGTTTGGCGGCAGGCTATACCATGCCCGAAGCCATGCACCTTGCCAATACGGCAGCAGGCGTTGTCGTGGCAAAACTTGGTACGGCGGTGTGCTCGTTTGCCGAATTGGCCAAGGCATTGGAAGAGCAATGAATGATTGTTTCAGACGGCCTTAAAATTCTAAATGCCGTCTGAAAATAAGAGTTGGAAAATAATCCAGACAGAAAAGTTTTTATTTTCAGACGGCATGATTACTTTAAGGCCGTCTGAAAAATCAAAATAAAGGAAATTCATTATGACCATTATCGTAACAGGCGCGGCCGGCTTTATCGGCAGCAACATCGTTAAAGCACTTAACCAGCGCGGTATTACCGACATTGTTGCCGTCGACAATCTGAGCAAAGGCGAAAAATTTAAAAACCTTGCCGAGTGTGAAATTGCCCATTATCTCGATAAACACGAATTCATCCGCCAAGTGCGCGGCCATCTTCTGCCTTACGATAATATCGAAGCGGTTTTCCATCAAGGCGCATGTTCCGACACCATGAACCACGACGGCCTCTACATGATGGACAACAACTATCAGTACACGCTTGATCTCTTGGACTGGTGTCAGGACGAACGTATTCCGTTTCTTTATGCCTCCAGCGCCGCCGTGTACGGCAAAGGCGAAATCTTCCGCGAAGAGCGTGAACTGGAAAAACCACTCAATGTGTACGGTTACTCTAAATTCTTGTTTGACCAAGTATTGCGCCGCCGTATGAAAGAAGGTTTGACCGCCCAAGTCGTCGGCTTCCGTTACTTCAATGTTTACGGGCAACAAGAGCAACACAAAGGCCGTATGGCATCCGTCGCCTTCCATCATTTCCACCAATACCGAGAACACGGCTATGTTAACCTGTTTGGCGCTAATGACGGCTACGGCAACGGCGAACAAACCCGCGATTTTGTCAGCGTAGAAGACGTCGCCAAAGTTAACCTTTACTTCTTCGATCATCCTGAGCTTTCAGGTATCTTTAACCTCGGTACAGGCCGCAGCCAACAGTTTAACGAACTTGCCGCCGCCACCGTCAACGCCTGCCGTGCAGCCGAAGGCAAGCCTGAAATGAGTCTGAAAGAGTTGGTTGAAGAAGAACTTATTCGCTATATCCCATTCCCCGATGCACTTAAAGGTAAATATCAGAGCTTCACTCAAGCGGACATCACCAAGCTGCGCGAAGCCGGGTATACAGAAGAATTTTTGGATGTAAAACAAGGCGTCAGCCGTTATGTGAAATGGATGCTGGAGAACTTGGTTTAAGTCCTTCTGATTTGAATGATAAGGCCGTCTGAAAAAGGATTTTCAGACGGCCTTATTATTTTGTGAAATTTTAAAATGAGACCTTTGTAAAATTTCTTTTCCTCCCAATAGCCGAAATTCAAACACAAATTTTCGGCTGTTTTCGCCCCTAATTGTTCCTGATTCTACCCAAATACCCCCTTAATCCACCTTGGATACCTGATTAATCAGGCATCCGAGCCACCTTTTAGGCAGCAACAGGCACACTTAGCCTGTTGGCGGCTTTCAACAGGTTCAAACACATTGCCTTCAGATGGCTTTGCGCACTCACTTTAATCAGACCGAAATAGGCTGCCCGGGTGTAGCGGGACGGGACTTACGGTGCAGCGTACCGAAGCTTTGTTTGACCACATAACGGGTCTTCGATAGATGTCGGTTACGTTTGGTTTGCGCTTCCGACAGCGGATGTTTGCGGTGGGCTTTGTGCATAATACCATCCTGTAACCGATGCTCTTCCAGATATTGCCAGTTTTCCTCACTGTCATAGTCTGAGGCCTTTGCAGGAGCTTGTCACATTTGACACAAATCAGGCACAAACAAAAAAGACAGCCTTACAAATAAGCTGTCAATTAGAAATTTGGAATCTTAGGTTTTTCAATAAATTCAGATATTCATTGGTGCCCGGAGCCGGAATCGAACCGGCACGGCCAGTTTAGGGCCGACGGATTTTAAGTCCGTTGTGTCTACCTATTTCACCACCCGGGCGTAGACAGTAAATTGAGAAATTGGAGGCGGGGGCGCGGATTTGAACCGGCCTGTATAAGGGTTGCACCCCTTATAGCATAAACACTCTGCCACCCCGCCATGAAAGGGATGGAGGCGAGAGTCGGAATCGAACCGGCGTAGACGGATTTGCAATCCGCTGCATAACCACTTTGCTATCTCGCCAAAACTACGTTTGAGTGTTGTAGTATGAAACTGGAGCGGGAAACGAGTCTCGAACTCGCGACCTCAACCTTGGCAAGGTTGCGCTCTACCAACTGAGCTATTCCCGCATATTCGGATGCATGATTTGATGGAGCGGGAAACGAGTCTCGAACTCGCGACCTCAACCTTGGCAAGGTTGCGCTCTACCAACTGAGCTATTCCCGCATTTGAGTGCATCTGAAATTAAACTGGAGCGGGAAACGAGTCTCGAACTCGCGACCTCAACCTTGGCAAGGTTGCGCTCTACCAACTGAGCTATTCCCGCATATTGAAAAAGAACAATCAACAAGTAATCGGAATGGAGCGGGAAACGAGTCTCGAACTCGCGACCTCAACCTTGGCAAGGTTGCGCTCTACCAACTGAGCTATTCCCGCTCTGATATTTGTTGCTTCGTATATCGAAGAAGACGCAATTATTATGGATTTAATCGCGTGCGTCAAGTGTTTTGTTTTTATTTTTTTAAAAAATTTATTTGAATTCCTTCCATGCCATTTTCAGGTAGTAGCACATTGACCAGATGGTCAATACAGATGCTATAAACATCAATATGTTACCGATGAGATAGAAAGGATCGTTATATTTGTCTGTGCCGATAAGCAAAAGGAAGATGGCGATCATTTGGGCAGTGGTTTTGAATTTACCGATGGTTACCACGGCAACGCTGCCGCGTTTGCCCATTTGTGCCATCCATTCGCGCAAGGCAGAAATGGTAATTTCCCGGCCGATGATAATCATGGCGAAGATGGCGTATGTTCTGCCAAGGCTGACGAGCAGGAGCAGGGCAACTGCGACCATGAGTTTGTCGGCAACGGGGTCGAGGAATGCGCCAAAGTCGGAAGTTTGTTTCCAGCGGCGTGCCAAAAAGCCGTCAAACCAGTCTGTAATAGCGGCAAGTGCAAAGATGATGGCGGCTGTCCAGTTGACGGTTTGTGGTTGAATCCATGTGTTCGGTAAATAGAATAGGATGGTGAACACGGGGATTAATAGGACGCGCATCCAGGTAAGTAAAATAGGTATGTTCCAAGGCATGGTTTGGGATCTTTTGGATGATGTGTCGGGTTGTTCATTATAGCTTATTTGTTCACTCTGCTTTTTGAAGTGTTGTTTTTTTGCCGACAAGTATCTCGGGCATAGATTTTTGTCGTGTGGGTTGTGAAGAAAATCTGCTAAGGCCGTCTGAAAAATAGGCTGTTGCGGGGTGTAAATATTTTTGGGTAGAAAAGTAGCTGCGAAATAGTGGGCAATAAGGTCTGCCTGCTGTTCGATATTTAATTGGTTGATGTGGGGTAAGGGGATGGGATAGGCGTAAGCTTTGCGTTTTCTGTATCCGCCTTTGAACATGATGAATAGGCCGGAAAGCCAAACTTTGTGACCGCGCTGGTGTTGCCAGACATGTGTCAGCTCATGAATCAGCCAAATTTTGTAGGCTATGCCGGCTTGAGTGAAATCTTCTGGGCAGTGTTTACGCGGAAAGTATATGTTTCCATTGGGCGCAATGGCGGTATTGGCGTTGGGTAGAAGCGGAATGCCGCGATATATTTTGATGCGGTGGAAGTCTATGCTGTCTGAAAAAACTTGTTTTGCCATGCGGACTTCGTTTTCGGTCAGTCTGCGCCAATCGGAAAAAATCATATTTGGAAGAGAATAAATATAAGAGGGTATGAAGATTTCAGGCCGTCTGAAAGGTTTCAGACGGCCTGGGTCGGGATTTATTGTTCTGTTGAAGCGGCTTGTTTGCCGTTATCGAACAATTTGTCCATGGGTGTCAGGTTGACCGCATTGCCTTGGCTGACTATCCATTTGTTTTCAACACGCCATACGCCTGAGGCATCTTCAACGCGCAAGTACCAATGATTGGTTGGGCGTAAAGGCTTAAAGACGGCTTCGTATTCCATGCGGCCGTTTTGCGGCTCGGCTGTTACGGCGCGCAGCTTGACGGTTTGGTCATCGGCTTTGCGCGTCGGGTGCATCAACAATAGGTTTAATGGCTGTTTGGTATCGAATTGTCCGCTGACGAATACTTTGGCGGCGTTCATATCCGGACTGATTAAAACCTGCACCTGAATTTGCCGTTTAACGGCTTCTTCATCGCGGTGAAGTTGGATTTCGATGTGTTTGCCGTCTTTGTAGTAATCGTCAGACACCAAGTCTGTCGTGTGTTCTTTTGCGACGAAGAACATGGAAACGCTGGCGATAACGACGAAGATGGGGCCGGCCATCAGCACCCAGGGCCAAATATGTTTGTACCAAGGTTTGATTTGGGGTTGTGGGGACACCGTTTATTCTCCGATAAAGGTTGCTTTCTTCTAAAGTAGTCGGTTTGGAGTCGGCAGAGCCGGTCTCGCGATAGGTAAAAGTAAATTCGATCGGATGGCTGCCTTTGTCGGCGTATTCGGGAATGGTAGATACCTGTACCGGGATGGTAACGGTTTCCCGCGGCGCAATTTTAATACCGTTTTCAGGCAGGCCGGTCAGCGCGATTTCATCAAAGCCTTTGACGGTTGCAGTCATCAGTTGTTCGTTTTCACTATTGTTGATAATGCGCAGGTTATAGGCATTTTCCAACCAGCCTTGGCTGTTTTCGCGAACCATGACGCCACGGTCTTTCAGGATATCGACTTCGACCATTTTTCGGGTGGAAATGCCGACCAGGAAGGCGATGATGACCACCAGGAGTACTGCGCCATAACCGGCTACGCGCGGACGTTTCAAGCGTTTTTGATGTCGCTTTCAGGGTATTCGTGTTCCAACGCGCCTTCGGTCGTATAACGGATCAAGCCGCGCTCGTAGCCCATTTTGTCCATGATTTCGTCGCAGGCATCGATACACGCCGCGCAGCCGATACATTGGTATTGCAAACCGTCGCGGATGTCGATACCGACGGGGCAGACTTGCACGCACATGGTGCAGTTGATGCAGTCGCCCAAGCCGCTGTCTTCTTTGTTGGCGGTTTTCTTGCGTGCACCGCGCGGTTCGCCGCGTTCGGCATCGTAAGAAATAATCAGCGTGTCTTTATCAAACATTGCACTTTGGAAACGTGCATACGGACACATATGCAGACAAACTTTTTCGCGCATGATGTGGGCGAAGAAGAAAGTCATGAATCCGTAAAATGCTGCGGCAAACATTGCGCCGCCGCCTGCTGCTCCGGCAAATAAATCAGGAACAAACTGGCGGATCGGGACAAACCAGCCTGCAAAAGTGATGCCTGTCCACGCGCAGACAAGGAAAATCAGCAGGTATTTAGTGGCTTTGATGCGAATTTTAGTAAAGTTCCACGGCGATTTTTCCAGTTTCAAGCGTTTGTTTCTATCGCCTTCGACTAAGTTGTCAATCCACAGCATAATTTCGGTGTAAACCGTTTGCGGGCATGAATAGCCGCACCACAAACGACCGGCAATGGTTGTCCACCAAAACAATCCGAATGCGCAAATCATCAGCAGCAAGGCAAGGTAAATCAAATCGCCCATGCCCAGCGACAGTCCGAAAATGAAGAAATGACGGTCAGGGATATTGAATAAAACCGCCTGACGGCCGCTCCAGTTGAACCATGGAATAACGTAAAATACAAACTGGGTCGCCAATACGGCGGCGATACGCAGTTTGGCAAAGCGTCCTTCTGCCTTCTTAGGATGGATGCGTTCGCCTTCGGGATGGATTTGAATCACGCTGGATTTGGGTTTGGAAGGTTTGGGCGGAGTGGCTTTTGCTGTTTTTTCTGTTGAGGGTGTGGTGTTTTCAGCTTGGTTTTCTGGTGACATTTCAGTGTTCCTTGATGAAGTGCACACAAGCCTGTTGTCATGGTAGTAGTTTGATGTGAATGTTTTCAGACGGCCTTTCGCGTGCATACAAATCATAACATTTGACTCTATTCAAAGCAAAAGAAGGACTTCGTCTTAACAATGGATTCCTTGCGGCCGTTTGATGTAGGGCCGTCTGAAAAGGGCAGTATTCAAAGGTTTGCGAATCAGTCTGTGTGCAAACTTATAGTGATTTGCTATTTACACGATAAAAATATATAAAGTACTGTTTCAAAACGAAATAACAGTTAATATCATCTGTCCCGTCCGTTTCGGGCAACCGAGTGGAAACAGGCCGTCTGACAAAGCGAATATCAAAGCTATCCTTGAAAGCACGGCTGATTCAGGCGATAATCGGTACACCTTTTTTCATATTTCCAATCTTGTCCAAGGAAGGTCAAACCATGTCTCAACTGGCAAACGCAATCCGTTTCCTCTCAGTCGATGCCGTACAGAAAGCCAACTCCGGCCACCCCGGCGCACCTATGGGTATGGCGGAAATGGCGGAAGTATTGTGGACGAAGTTCCTCAACCATAACCCTGCCAACCCTAAATTCTACAACCGCGACCGCTTCATCCTTTCCAACGGTCACGCGTCCATGCTGCTGTACAGCCTGTTGCACCTGACCGGCTACAACGTATCCATCGAAGACTTGAAAAACTTCCGCCAATTGCACAGCAAAACCCCCGGCCACCCCGAATACGGTTACACCGACGGCGTGGAAACCACGACCGGCCCGTTGGGACAAGGTATTGCCAACGCAGTGGGCATGGCTTTGGCCGAAAAAATCTTGGCTGCCGAATTTAATAAAGACGGTTTGAACATCGTTGACCACCACACTTACGTCTTCATGGGCGACGGCTGCATGATGGAAGGCGTATCGCACGAAGCCTGTTCACTCGCCGGCACTTTGGGCTTGGGCAAGCTGATTGTTTTATATGATGACAACAATATTTCCATCGACGGCAAAGTGGACGGCTGGTTTACCGAAAACATCCCGCAACGCTTTGAAAGCTACGGCTGGCATGTGATTCCAAATGTAAACGGTCATGATACCAATGCCATTCAGACGGCCATTGAAGCGGCCAAAGCCGAAACCGGCAAACCGTCCCTTATCTGCTGCAAAACCTTAATCGGCAAAGGCAGCGCCAACAAAGAAGGCAGCCACAAAACCCACGGTGCGCCTTTAGGTACGGACGAAATCGAAGCCACGCGCAAACATTTGGGTTGGGCATATCCTGCGTTTGAAATTCCGCAAGAAATCTATGCCGCATGGAATGCAAAAGAAAAAGGCGCGAAACTTGAAGCCGAATGGAACGAGCTCTTCGCTCAATATCAAGCCAAATATCCTGCCGAAGCCGCAGAATTCGTGCGCCGCATGGATAAAAAACTGCCGGACAATTTCGATGCATACGTTCAAGCTGCATTGAAAGAAGTGTGCGCCAAAGCCGAAACCATCGCCACCCGTAAAGCCAGCCAAAACAGCATCGAAATTCTGGCCAAAGAGCTGCCCGAATTGGTGGGCGGTTCTGCCGACCTGACCCCGTCCAACCTGACTGACTGGTCAAACAGCGTCTCCGTTACCCGCGAACACGGCGGCAACTATATTCATTACGGTGTACGCGAGTTCGGCATGGGTGCCATCATGAACGGCCTTGCCTTGCACGGCGGTGTGAAACCCTTCGGCGCGACTTTCCTGATGTTCAGCGAATACGAACGCAACGCCCTGCGCATGGCGGCGCTGATGAAAATCAACCCAGTATTTGTGTTTACCCACGATTCCATCGGCCTCGGCGAAGACGGTCCGACCCACCAACCTGTCGAGCAAACCGCCACCCTGCGCCTGATTCCAAATATGGACGTATGGCGTCCGTGCGATACTGTTGAATCCTTGGTGGCGTGGTCTGAAGCCGTTAAAGCGGCCGATCATCCGTCCAGCTTGATTTTCAGTCGTCAAAACCTGAAATTCCAAGCGCGTGATGAGCAACAACTGAACGACATCAAACGCGGCGGCTACGTCATCAGCGAAGCCCAAGGCAACGCCCAAGCCGTCATCATTGCCACCGGCTCTGAAGTTGAATTGGCTCTTGAAGTGCAAAGTATTGGCAGAACAAGGTATTGCCGTGCGTGTCGTTTCCATGCCGTCCACCAACGTATTCGACCGCCAAGATGCCGCCTATAAAGCCGCCGTTCTGCCGGAAGGCTTGCCACGCGTAGCCGTAGAAGCCGGACACGCTGATGGTTGGTATAAATACGTCGGTCTGAACGGCGCAGTGGTCGGTATCAACCGCTTCGGCGAGTCAGCACCTGCCGAACTGCTGTTCAAAGAATTCGGCTTTACCGTAGACAATGTGGTTGCTACTGTTAAATCCGTTTTGTAAATCAGATTTTTGATTGAGATAAAAAGGCCGTCTGAAATTTCAGACGGCTTTTTTCTAGGTCTTATCGTTTGGATTTACGAATACAATGATTTGTAATTCAAATAGAAACACTTTAATCAACATCATTTTCGAGTATGTGGGGAATTTTTTTTAATTTAGCAACTGTTTTTCAAATACCTGTTTCTTAGAATTTTCGACGATCTTCCACCTGTGTAGGAAAAAAGGCTGATTGAAACGGCATGTTTTGTTCCCATCCCTGTTACATTAAAACTGTTTCTCCACACTGATGAATGTCTGCATATTTTTGCGGGAATAGAAGCCGCTCATATTACTGTCGATTTTCAGATAACGGAAATTTAAATGCGGCACTAAGCCTTTCCATGCAATTTTATTGTGCCAAATAGAGGCATTTGCCTGATATTCATGATCTTTTCGGGTTAGGCGGTACACCAGGCTACCCGGTGCATCAAAGGTACGGCGGGCGTAGCGCAGGTTGGTGCGGATGCCGAATCCGTTCTCAAACGTTTTCGCCGCGCCGAAGCGTATGCCTTGCGCACGGATGCCTGCTCCTCTTCTTTGGTCATGTCGTGCGACCAGTCTGCACCGCCGTAGATCAGCCAGTTTTTTGGCGCAGAGTACGCCAGAGTTGCACCCGCCAGCGGCATATGGCTGTTGTAACGTATTGCCGAATCGCTGTTCCGATAGTATTTTTTGATATAACCTGCATTGAGTGAGAGCTGCCATTTTTCGTTCAGACGACGTGAAAAGTCGGTATGGATACCGGTTTCACGATTATAGCGTTTGCCGCCCAGCCAGTTTTTCTCGGTAAACGGTACAATCCCGAAAGATTGCACCGCCGAACGGTTTTTATAGCCTGCCGCCAAGCGCAGGCTTTGCTCGTTAAAATCCTGATTGTCCCAATAATGCACACCGTCGCCGCTGAGGTTACCGTAAACAAAATGATGTCCGCCCACATTGATTTCGCGCGCTACGTCTGCGCCATAGCGGATACCATGCGCCTTTTGCGGCAGGCTCTCAGCAGTTTTATTCCAGCGTCTGCCGTTCCATTCTATAACGCGCTCGGACGAGGCATTATTCACATTATCGGTCTGCTCATATTGCAGTGAAACATCAGGCTGCCAGCTTTGCGCCGATTCAATGGCGGCAAGATAACGGTCGGCAAGTTGCTGCATGAGCGGCTGCAAATCTGGTTTTGCCCGTTTCAATTCAGCTTTTGCCTCATGGTACTGTTTGTTTTCAAACATCATGACGCCCAAATCGAAACGAGGATACGCCAAATCGGGATGTTTCTCCAAAATGCCGCGATAGAGCGAGACAGCTTCATCATGCCGCAACTGACTGCGCCTCAACGCGCCTAAAGCATAATCGTATAAAACGGCATCACGGTCGGGCGCAGCTTTATATTGCGCCAACACGCCTTCCAGTGTCTTCCAGTCCCGTTCGATTAATACACGGTTGATCTGTGCTTCCAATGAGGAATTGGCAGAAAGGTCGTCTGAAAGCCTCTGTTCTGCGGGTTTGTCGTCGGTAAAATCTTTTGAAGGTGTTTCGCTGTTAGGCTGCTTGTCAAAAAATACAGGCGCAGGTACACGGACAACGGGTGTCTCGGCAAGGGCGACCGTTGGGAAAGAGAGCATCAGTAAGACGAGATAGTTTTTATTCATTTTATTCAGTGGGATATGGGTTACAGGAGTATCCTGTCATTATACGGATAACGCAGTGAAAATGGTCGAAAAGGTCGTCTGAAACGGTTTCAGACGACCTTTTGGTTATACTACATCCAAATTAGCGGGAGCCGGCGAAACCGATTTCACCGTCATTAACCGTACCGACAATTTCTTCTGCATTAGGCCCAAAGAAGCCAAGAGCATAATTACCACGGTTGGAAGAACCTCGAATACCGTGTCCCTTAATTTCGGTGTTATCGATTTCGTTGGTATGACTGATATTTGGATAGCTGCTTCATAGAGATTAATGTCGTTGCCAATGCCGGTAATTTTACCGCTGCCTTTTCTGCTGTCAAAGTCAACAGAGTACGCCAATTTGCCTCGTGTTTTGCCGTCGCTTGCAATACCTGAGTAGTTAAATTTGCCCGCAGTCGGCAGGGTTTGGGTAGTTTGACCTTTAATCAGGATATAAGTATCGTCAAGTTTTTCTGATTCATTGACTCCTGATCCTCTAACTGTTGTATTAGTCGGATTGATACCTGCAATCAAAGAATAGTTTTGACGGTAGATATGGGCTTTACCGCTTCGGGTAACGGTGTAATTATTACCTGCAGCATTTGCAATGGCAGTTTCTTGGAAGTTTTGATTGAGCTCTAAATTTTTGAGCCGGTATCCAGATAAATTAAGATCGCTGCCGCTGCTGGATTGATTGCCCAGTGTTACATTGTATGATTTAACGGTTGCCCCCGGTGCTCCCAAATCTTTTGCTAATTTTTGAATATCCTCGATTGCGTTGGTTTTCAACCCGCCGTATGAAACCGAAAAATCAACGCGCGGCGGCGGATTATTGATAGCAGTGTTACCGCTATTGGTAGGGTTATTCCCGTTGTTTGCAGCAGTGTTGCCATTACTGGCGGGATTATTTGATTGTTGGCAGCAGCGGCATTGCCGTTATTTGTTTGGCTGCCGTTGGACGGATTGGTTACAGTCGGGTTAGTGTTGGGCAGGGTGCTGTTGGGAGAATCACTGCCGCTGCTACAAGCCGCCAGGCTCAGGGCGATAATAGTTACTGCGCTTATTTTTTGTAAAGACATAGATGCTTCCTTTGTAATGATTGGGTTGATAATTGAAATGCAGGTGTATTATCAACCAGTCATTTGAAAATATCAAGTAAATAATTTACAAAAACAACAGAACTGTTAAATTTTGCAACAGTCGGCTATTCATAATTCTCGATTATGCATACCGAACAAGACAAAATTGATTTCAGCGAACGCTTGAAAACCGCAATCAGGCTGGCGGGTTTGGATAATCTTTCCAACGCCAGCCTTGCCAACCGCTTCAATCTGCGTCATCCCAATCAATCCGTCAGTACGCAGGCTTTCCATCATTGGTTGGTCGGACGTTCGATTCCGACGCCCGATAAAATCGAAACGCTGGCGAAATGGCTGGATACCAGCGGAGAATGGCTGCGGCACGGACGAATGTTGGAAGAAGGTGGGGCAGTTTCCCCCCGCAAGAGGCGTTGTTGTTGAAATATTTCCGCGCGCTGTCGCCGGAAAAGCAGGAGGCGTTGATTACTTTGCTTCATAAAGCGGAGGATTGAGTTTTAATCACAAAAAGGTCGTCTGAAAACGGAAATCTCGTTTGAACTGCACCCCAAAAGTTGGACATCCCCCCTCCAACTCACAAGGTGCAGTTTTTTTATGAGCAAATATACATTACACTTCAAATACCAAGCCGTACTCCACTACCTGCATATACGCAGCCAACAGCGTACCGCAGACCACTACGGCATCTCCCGAACCCACCTGCGGCGATGGATACGCGCCTATCAGGAAGGCGGCATCGGCGCACTCGAACATCCACAATCCAAAACCATGACCGAACACCGCAAAAACCCCTTCATCGCCGACAAACCCGACCAAGAAAAAACACAGGCAGAACTTATCGAAGAGTTGTGCTATATGCGCGCAGAGGTCGCCTACCTAAAGGAGTTAAAAGCCCTCAGCCAAAAGCAGACCGAAAAGGACAAAGCCAAACCGTCCAAACACTGAGGGCGCAACACCCGCTCAAATACCTGCTGCACATCGCACACCTGCCCAAAAGCAGCTTTTACTACCACCACCAAGACCGACCCGACCCCGACGCAGCCGACAAAGCCCTCCTTGTCGAAACCTACCGGCGGCATAAAGGACGCTACGGGCAAAGGCGCATTGCCGCAGCATTGGATTGGAACCGCAAAAAAGCAGCTCGGCTGATGAAACAGATGGGGCTGAAAGCCAAAATACGGGCGAAAAAAGCCTACCGCCATCCCGCCATGGGCGAAATATCGGAACACCTCCTCAAACGCCGGTTCAAAGCCCAAAAGCCCAACAAAAAATGGCTGACCGACGTGACCGAACTCAAAGGAAAGGACGGCAAACTGTACCTATCGCCGATCTTGGACCTGTTCAACCGCGAGATCGTCGCCTACGCCATGAGCCGCAATGCTAAGAGCGAAATGGTGAAGGAAATGCTCGAAAAAGCCTCACCCCGTCTGACTGATAAGGGAACGATGCTTCATTCGGACCAAGGCGTGCTGTACCGTACGGCGGGGTATAGGGAATTGCTTGCACAACATTCCATGGTTCAAAGCATGTCGCGTAAGGCGAACTGTTGGGATAATGCGCCGATGGAAAGCTTCTTTGCGGTATTGAAGACGGAGTGTTTCTACCGTGCAGGGGAATTGACGGTGGACGAATTGATGAAACAGATAGATGACTATATGGATTACTACAACCGGGAGCGTTGCAGTCTGAAATTGAAAAAGCTGAGTCCTGTCGCATACAGAACCCAGCTTACACAGAGCGCCTGAAAAGGCTTTTATGAGTGTCCAAGATTTGGGGGCCAGTTCACGTTTTCAGACGACCTTTTGCCTTACTCATCAAACCGCGGCTGCTTCAGGTTTGGCTTTGTTTTTCTTGAATTTCAACACAGCTTCTTCTTTTGCCGCATCCCAGTCTATCCGCACGAAGCCGCCGTCGGTGAGTTTGCCGAACAGGAGTTCGTCGGCGAGCGGTTTGCGGATTTTTTCCTGAATCAGGCGGTGCATCGGGCGCGCGCCCATTTGCGGGTCGAAACCTTTTTCCGCCAGATATTTGCGCAATGCCGGCGTGAATTCGGCTTCGACTTTTTTGTCGAGGAGCTGGTGTTCGAGCTGGAGCAGGAATTTGTCCACGACTTTGGCGATGATGGGTTCGGATAAGGGCGCAAACGGGATAATCGCGTCCAAGCGGTTGCGGAACTCTGGCGTGAAGAGTTTGTTGATCGCCTGCATTTCGTCGCCGCGTTCGCGTTTGGCAGTAAAGCCGAGGCTGGGACGGCTGAGGCTTTCCGCGCCTGCGTTGGTGGTCATAATCAGGATGACGTTGCGGAAATCGGCACTCTTGCCGTTGTTGTCGGTCAGTTTGCCTGCATCCATGACTTGCAGGAGGACGTTGAAAATGTCGGGGTGGGCTTTTTCGATTTCGTCCAAGAGTAATACGCAGTGCGGATGTTTGTTGGCGGCTTCGGTTAAAAGACCGCCCTGGTCAAAGCCGACATAGCCCGGCGGCGCGCCGATGAGGCGCGATACGGCGTGTGGCTCCATGTATTCGGACATGTCGAAACGTTGCAGCGGTACACCCATCGAGTAGGCAAGCTGTTTGGCAACTTCGGTTTTGCCGACGCCGGTCGGACCGGAGAAGAGGAAGCAGCCTATGGGTTTGTCGGGCAGGGCGAGGCCGGAGCGCGACATTTTGACGGCGGCAACCAGCGCGTCGATGGCGTTTTCCTGACCGTAAACCATGTTTTTCAAATCGCGGCCAAGGAATTGCAACACTTGTTTGTCGTCGTGCGACACGGTTTTTTCGGGAATCCGCGCGACTTTGGCGATGACGGTTTCGATTTGCGCTTTGCCGATAACTTTTTTCTGTTTGGATTTGGGCAGAATCCGTTGCGCCGCGCCTGCTTCGTCCATCACGTCGATGGCTTTGTCGGGCAGGAAACGCTCGTTGATGTAGCGGGCGGAGAGTTTTGCGGCGGCTTCGAGTGCGCCTTGCGTGTAGCGCACTTGGTGGAAGCCTTCGAACATCGGTTTCAAACCGCGCAGGATTTGCACGGTTTCGGCAACGGTGGGTTCGACCACGTCGATTTTCTGGAAGCGGCGGCTTAAGGCGTGGTCTTTGTCGAAAATGGTGCGGTATTCGTCGTAGGTGGTCGCGCCGATGCAGCGCAGCGAGCCTTTTGCCAGCGCGGGTTTGAGCAGGTTGGACGCATCCATCGTGCCGCCGCTCGTGCTGCCTGCGCCGATGATGGTGTGGATTTCGTCGATAAACAAAATCGCTTGCGGGATTTTTTCGAGCTGTTTCAAAACAGATTTGACCCGCGCTTCAAAGTCGCCGCGGTATTTTGTACCCGCCAAAAGCGAACCCATATCCAGCGCGTACACTTCGGCCTCTTTGAGCGCGTCGGGAATGTCGCCGTTGACGATTTGATGCGCCAAGCCTTCCGCCAGCGCGGTTTTGCCCACGCCTGCTTCGCCGACCAAAAGCGGATTGTTTTTGCGGCGGCGGCACAGGATTTGCACCAACCGTTCCATTTCGTGTTTTCTGCCGATTAAGGGGTCGATGCGGCCGGCTTTGACTTCGGCGTTGAGGTTGACGGTGTAGTCGGAAAGGGAGCCGGTTTTCTGTTCTGCTTCCTCACCCTCGCGTCCCAGGCCGTCTGAATCATTGCTGTCTTCGTCATCGGGCGAGCCATGGGCAATGCAACGCAAAACTTCAAAGCGCGTAATGGATTGCAATTTGAGGAAATAAACCGCATGGCTTTCGGATTCGCTCATCATGGCAACCAAAATATCCAAAGGCTCTACTGCGGCTTTGCCGGCAGACTGGGTATGCACCATCGCCCGTTGGATGACGCGTTGGAAGCCCAATGTCGGCTGGGTTTCGACCGTATCCAGAAGATGATCGGGAATTTGCGGCGTATTTTCGGCCACGCTGGCGGCCAGCTGCTCGGACAGGACTTTCAAATCCGCACCACACAGCTTCAAGACGTTTGGCACAGCCGCATCTTCTTCTATCAGCACCAAAAGCAGGTGTTCCAAGCTGATAAACTCATAACGCGCGTTGCGTGCTTCACGGTAGAGCAGTTGCAGGATGTGTTCCAATTCGGGTGAAAGCATGGTTTAAACCTCTTCGACTATACATTTGAGCGGATGCCCTTCAGCTTTGGCGCGTTCCATGACCTGATGTTGCTTGGTTTGCGCAATATCGCGCGTGTAGGTACCGCACAGGCCTTTGCCTTCGTGGTGCACCAGCAGCATGACGGCCACGGCCTGTTCCTGTGCAAGCATAAAGACTTCGGTCAGGATTTCGACGACAAATTCCATGGTGGTGTAATCGTCGTTCAATAAAAATACGCCGTAACGTTTCGGCGGCTGTGTGTTGATATCGCTGAGCAGGGTATCGGATTGGTGGTCGGTATTCGGATGGTTCATGATCTTAGTTTCAGTTTTCAGACGCCTGTTTTAGAGTGCAAACCGTTTTCTGTTGTATTTCGGCCAATTTTTTCTATTTTCCCACTTTTTTGAAAACATAGCTTGACGTTTTGTCTTAACAAATGTAAAAAGACGGTTAAGCAGAAGTTGGCACTCGACCGCGTAATAAAAACGGGGGAGAAACGCTGAACGTTTTAGTTTGCTGTATGCCTTGTTTTGCTGATTTTGTTAATTTTTAAGTATAGGAAGTTTCTAATGGCAACCGGTATCGTAAAATGGTTTAACGACGCTAAAGGTTTTGGTTTCATCACTCCTGATGAAGGTGGCGAAGATTTGTTCGCTCACTTCTCAGCGATCAACATGGAAGGTTTCAAAACCTGAAAGAAGGCCAACGCGTGTCTTTCGACGTAACCACCGGCCCTAAAGGCAAACAAGCTGCTAATATTCAAGCTGCTTAATCAAATGCGCGGCGTAAGCCGTAAAATCATGGCGGGGTTTCCCGCCATTTTTTATGGGCGTTCGAGTTAAAAATTATGAATCCAAATTCATCTTATCAAAATGCTTTGAACCAGTTGGACGAGCTTATCCGTCATTTCCGTAGCGAAGGCGAAGTCAGCTGCGCCGTTGCCGAGCGTGAAGACCAAATCTTAATCCGCCTTGCCGATTTGAAACTGGATTTGCGCCCTGAAGATGAAAAAGCCATTGCCGATATAGACCGCTTTTACCGCCGCCATGTTTTAAGCGAATAAACGTTTCAAAACCGTTTGCCGTTTTAATTTTTAAGCATGCCTGATAAAATAGGCCGTCTGAAAAGTTTGTAAAGAATCAGCACAATGAGTATTGCCAATAATAAAAAAGCCTTTCACGATTTCTTTATCGAAGACCAAATCGAAGCCGGTATAGTATTGGAGGGATGGGAAGTCAAAGCCATCCGCGCTGCACGCGTGCAATTAAAAGAAAGCTATATCTACTGGAAAAAAGACGCATTTTATTTGGTGGGCTGCCACATTACCGCATTGCCCACTGCCTCGACACACGTCAAACCCGACCCTGTCCGTCCGCGTAAGTTGTTGTTGAAACAATCGGAAATCAATAAGTTAATCGGCAAAACCGAACGTGCCGGTTATACGATTGTGCCTTTAAACCTGCATTACACCCGCGGTAAAATCAAAGTGGAAATCGGTTTGGCCAAGGGTAAGAAACAGCATGACAAACGCCAAAGCCTGAAAGAAGCGGATTGGAAGCGTGAGAAACAACGTTTGATGAAAAACGTACGTTGATTTTTTCAGACGGCCTTTGTATAAAGGCCGTCTGAATATTTATTGTTTGAACATTTTAAAAGGAAAACAGATGAAAACCATGATTTTAGCGGCGGCTTCAGCCGTATTGTTGCTGGGCGCGTGTTCTACGACCGAACAAAGAGTATTGAAACCTGAAGAGCTGACCAGCATCAAACATGTCTGCATCATTCAAAACGCAAAAGTAAGACCGCATGATTTGGATCGTGCTTTGTCCAAAGCTTTGGCAAAACGCGGCATTGGCAGCACGATTGTAACCGCAGACAACCGCGGCAAACTGTATGATTTTTCTTGCCCGTATAACCTGCGTTACAAAACCAAAGGCAATAACGAAATCTTGCGTAAAGGCGTATTTGTGTTGCGAAGCACCAAGTACGCGGTTTCTACGGTCAGCTACTCTTTGAACGATGAAAACCACTTCCGAACCAATCCTGATTTGGTGAAACAGGCCGAAGGCGTTGTGGCCAAATTGTTGGAAAAAAACAGCAAATAAAAGCCAGAATAAAAAAACCGGCTTGCCGTGATATGGAGAATATCGGGCAAGCCGGTTTTATTTTCAGACGGCCTTAAATGGATTTGATTTTTTCCCAAAGGGTTTTGACCGTACCTTGATAGTAGGTTTCAGAAGTGCAATAGACTGTTTCTAAAGCACATTGTCCTTGAGAGCCGTATTTTTTGATGCATTGGTTCAAGGCAATTTGATGCACGGTTTTGAAACGTGGGGAGGTAATAGCCACTACGTTTTGAGCAGTCAATTTGCCCATGGCTTTAGGGTAGGCAACAGCGATACAGGTGTTGTGCAGAGGGACAACTGTTTTACAGCCTGTTGCTTGGCCTGCGCTGATACCGGCTAAGGCATCTTGGCCTTTGCAGAATGTTTCGAGTTCTGCCGTCGCATCCAGTTGGGTGGCATTTTCTTTGGTGGTTTTGATTTGCAGCGCTTCATTGCTGTCGGCTGGGTTTTGCCACATGGCCAGGTAGCCGTAAGTGTCGGCAGCCAGGGCGGCAGGAGTCAGTGCGCAAAGGATAAGTGTCGTTAGTGTTTTTTTCATGTTTGTTCCCTGTTTGTTGGGTATTTGTTGTCATTATAAAGCAAAAGTACTTATTTGATATAAATTTGCCATTAAAATGAAATTCAGTGTGGCAAACAGATAATAGGCCGTCTGAAATTTCAGACGGCCTGTTAATGATGTTTCAAAGAATAGGGCGCAGTTTAGAGATTCATGCGCCGTGGCGGTCGAGCCAACGTTCGGCATCAAGCGCGGCCTGACAGCCGGAAGCCGCGCTGGTGATGGCTTGACGGTAGGTGTGGTCTTTGACGTCGCCTGCCGCCCATACGCCTTCGATATTGGTGGCGCCGACATTGTCGCCGGTACCGCCTTTGGTTTTCAAATAGCCGGTTTCATCCATATCAAGTTGGCCTTTGAAGATGTCAGTGTTGGGTTTGTGGCCGATAGCGATGAAAACGCCTTTTACAGCGATTTCTTCAGTGCTGCCGTCATTGTGTTTCAGGCGTGCACCGGTAACGCCGCTTTCGTCGCCCAAGATTTCATCGACCGAGCTGTTGAGCTTGAGGATGATTTTACCTTCTTCAACCCGTTGCATCAGTTTGTCCACCATGATTTTTTCGGCGCGGAAGCTGTCGCGGCGGTGAATCAGGGTAACAGTGTTGGCGATATTGGCAAGGTAGAGGGCTTCTTCTACAGCGGTATTGCCACCGCCGACTACAGCAACATCTTGTTTTTTATAGAAGAAACCGTCACAAGTTGCGCAGGCGGAAACGCCTTTGCCGGCAAAAGTCTCTTCGCTTGGCAAACCTAAATATTTGGCGGATGCGCCGGTAGCAACAATGAGTGCATCGCAGGTGTATTCGCCCATATCGCCTTTGAGGGTAAACGGACGGTTTTGCAAATCAACGGTGTGGATTTGGTCGAAAATCATTTCAGTGCCGAAGCGTTCGGCATGAGCTTGGAAACGGGCCATTAGTTCCGGACCTTGTACGCCTTCTGCGTCGGCAGGCCAGTTGTCCACTTCGGTGGTGGTCATCAGTTGTCCGCCTTGCTCAACGCCGGTAATGATTACAGGGTTAAGGTTGGCGCGGGCGGCATAGACGGCGGCAGTATAGCCGGCAGGGCCGGAGCCGAGGATGATGAGTTTGTGATGGTTGCTCATGATGGTTTCCTTGCTGATAAATGATTGAATTTTGTCGTGTCTACGCTTTCAGACGGCCTAAATTCTACTTGAATCTGCCGCCGTCTGAAATATGTTTGTCGTTTGGGTTTAGTGACTGTCTTTCCATTGATAGTATTTTGAACCGAGGTAAGAACCGAGTTTGCGCAGGAATGGTTGGGTGATGATATTGCTGTGGCGCAGCTGCTCGAAAGGTTTCAGACGGCCGTCATCACCCATGATAGCTTCGGCAATTGCCAAACCGGCAATGCCGGTAATTGCCATGCCGTGTCCGGAGTAGCCTTGTGCAAAGAAAACGGTAGGGGCGAGACGGCCGAAATGTGGGGCGAGGTTGCGCGTGATGTCGCATTCGCCGCCCCAGGAATGCTCGATTCTGACATCGGCAAGTTGCGGGAAAACTTTCAGCATGTCTTGGCGGACGAGTTCGGTCATGCGGTCTGGATCGTCGATAAATTCGTTGTCTTTGCCGCCAAAGAGCAGGCGGCCGTCGGCGCTGAGACGGTAGTAGTCGAGGACGTGGCGGTTGTCGCAGATGGCCATATTGTTGCGGATCAGGTCTTTGGCACGCTCGCCCAGAGGCTCGGTGGCGATGATAAAGGTGCTGATGGCAATGGCTTTTTGTTCCAATACTTTGAATTTCGGGTGTAAACCGGCATAAGTATTGACGGCATAAACGAGGTTTTTGCACTCAACGCTGCCATTGGGTGTGTGTACCAGCCAGCCGTTATCGCATGGCTCGATACGTGTCATCGGGGATTGCTCAAAAAGTTGTGCGCCTGCATCGGCTGCCGCTTTGGCAATGCCTAGGGTGTAATTGAGCGGGTGCAAGTGGCCGGATAAAGGATCAAATTGCGCGCCTTGATACATATCGCTGGCAAGTTGCTGCTTCAGCGTGGCTTTATCCCAAAGCTGGTAATGGCTTGCGCCATAATGTTTTTGGGTGTGTTCGTGCCATTGTTGCAATTCTTCCCAATGCTGAGGACGGACGGCGACGGTCGCATAGCCGCGTTGCCAATCGCATTGGATATTGTGTTTTTGAATGCGCGAGTCAACCAGTTCAACGGCTTGCAGGGATTGCTGCCAGAACCATTGGGCCTGTTCTAAGCCGACTTGTTTCGATCTCTTCCATGCCGCAGGCAAAGTCGCTGATGACTTGTCCGCCGCTGCGGCCTGATGCGCCGAAACCGATACGGGCGGCTTCAAGCACGATGACTTCATGGCCGTTTTCGGCAAGCGGTAGGGCGGTGCATAAACCGGTCAAGCCGCCGCCGATAACGCAGGTTTCAGTTTTCAGACGGCCTTCGAGCGTCGGATAAGACGGATGGGGATTGGCTGTGCTGACATAGTAGGAAGGAAGGTATTCTTTGAAGCTGGGATTGATCATGATTTGGGCTTTAGGTTGGTTTTAACTTCATTGAAAACAGGTTTTCAGACGGCCAGGAATATGGGCTTAAGTTTAGGCTGTCTGAAAGGATTAAATGCAGTTAATAAAACAGGCTGTTCCGACGCTTTATCGGACAGCCTGTCTGCATATTAGGCGGCTTTTTCGGCTGCCAGTTTTTCTTGGCGGTAGGCTTCGGCAGCCTCGCGTTCCCGTTTGGTCGCCTGACGCATCATCCAGTAGTTGACGACAATAACCAGCGTACCGATGATACCGATCAGGATGGTTGCCAAAACGTTCATCTGAGGGTCAAGGCCGAGTTTGATTTTGGAGAAAATTACTTGCGGCAATGTCGATGAACCCGGGCCTGACAGGAAGGAGGTAATCACCAAGTCATCCAAAGACAGGGTAATGCCCAAGAGGAAGCCGGAAGCAATCGCGGGGGCAATCAGCGGCAGGGTAATCACGAAGAAAATCTTCAGTGGACGGGCGCCCAAGTCCATAGCGGCTTCTTCCAAGGATTGATCCAATTCTACCAGGCGCGAGCGGATGACGACGGTAATGTAAGCCATGCAAAGCGTGGTGTGGCCGAGGAAGATGGTGAAGAAACCGCGATCGAAGTAGAGCGATTGCAGCAATTCACTGCCTTGCAGGAACATTTGTACCTGAATAATCAGCAGCAGCATGGACAAACCGGTAATCACATCAGGCATCACCATAGGCGCGGAAATCATACCGGCAAACAGGGTGCTGCCGCGGAAACGTTTAATCCGTGCCATAGCGTAGCCTGCCAATGTGCCGAGTGCCACGGCGGCAAGCGAGGAAACGATGGCGATACGCAATGACAGCCAGGCAGCTTCCAAGATGGTGTCGTTTTCCATTAATGCGCCGTACCATTTGGTTGAGAAACCGCCCCAAACGGTAACCAGTTTGGATTCATTGAAAGAATAGATGACCAAAACCACCAGCGGAATATAGAGGAATGCCAGCGAGAGCAGGAGCATCAGTTTCAAGAACCAGGATAATTTGGTTTTCTGCATTATTTGCCTCCTTCTTCCAATTCGCGGTTTTCATAGTGTTGGAACAGGGCAATCGGTACAACCAGCAGGGCAACCATGATGACGGCGACGGCAGAAGCCAGCGGCCAGTTGTTTTGGTCGAAGAATGCCTGCCACAATACTTTACCGATCATCAGGTTTTCAGAACCGCCCACCAATTCAGGAATCACAAATTCACCGACGGCCGGTACGAAGACCAACATAGAGCCTGCGATGATGCCGGTTTTGGACAAAGGCAGGGTAATGGTAAAGAACGATTTGATCGGACCTGCGCCCAAGTCGGAAGCGGCTTCGAGCAGACGGTTGTCCAGTTTTACCAATTGTGTGTACAGCGGCAAAATCATAAACGGCAAATAGGCGTAAACCATCACCAAATTCAGCGAAAACGCATTGTAGAACAAGTCTAAAGGCTCGCTGATGATTCCGTATTTGATTAAGAAATTGTTGATGATGCCGTTGTGTCCCAATAAGCCCATCCATGCGTAAACACGCAGCAGGAAAGAGGTCCAGAAAGGCAGCATGATTGCCAACAGCAGGCCGTTGCGCGCAGCCGGATTGGCGCGTGAAATGGCATAAGCGGTCGGATAACCGATCAACAGGCAGATGATGGTTGTCGTCAGCGCCGTCTTAATCGAAGACCAGTAGGTCATCAGATAGATATTGCTGTTTTCACTGTCGCCAAACGGATTGAGCGTATTCCAAAAGTTTTGGAAAATGTCGGCGTAGTTTTGATAGCTGATGGCAATGTTCAGACGGCCTAAGTCTTCATCAATCGTTGTCAGCGGCGTAAATGGCGGAATGGCAATTTCTTGTTCGGCAAAGCTGATTTTCAATACGATGGCGAACGGAATCAGAAACAGAATCAAAAGCCAAATATACGGCACGGCAATCACTGCACGCTGGCCGGGGCGGCGGAACAGTTTGTTTTTCAGTTTTTTAAGGTTCATTGCATTTCCCTCAAATTAACTGAACAGAGGTGTCGGTTGGTTTTCAGGCCAGCTGATGTAGACAGTCTCGTCCCAGGTCGGCGGCGTAATGTTGCGCACATACCAATAAGGTGCGGGAACTTGGCTCTTAACGACACGGCCGTTGGCAAGTTTGATGTGGTAAATCGCGAAGCTGCCCAAGTAGGCAATTTCTTTGACTGTGCCTTGGGCCCAGTTGTGCGCGCCCAAGTGTTCTGGTTTTTCTTTATGCAAATCAATATCTTCAGGACGGATGCTGATCCAAATTTCATGGTCGTTCGGAACGCCCAGGCCGTGGTCGATGCGGACGTGGTTTTCCAAGCCGTCACATTTGACGATAGAGAAATCGGCGCGGTCGTCAATAACAACGCCGTCAAAAATATTGGTTTCGCCGATAAATTCGGCGGTAAAGCGGCTGTTAGGATAGTCGTACACGTCGCTAGGTGTGCCGACTTGGCGCAATTGGCCGTCGGACATAATGGCAATACGGGTCGCCATCGTCATCGCTTCTTCTTGGTCGTGGGTAACCATGATGCAGGTCACGCCGACTTGTTCCAGCGTGTTGACCAATTCCAGTTGGGTTTGTTGGCGCAGTTTTTTATCGAGTGCGCCCAAAGGTTCGTCAAGCAACAGGATTTTCGGACGTTTTGCCAGGCTGCGCGCCAAAGCGATACGCTGTTGTTGGCCGCCGGAAAGTTGGTGCGGCTTGCGTTTGGCGTATTTGGTCATTTGCACCAGGCGCAACATTTCTTCGACGCGGGCGTCGATTTCGCCTTTAGGCATTTTGTCTTGTTTCAGGCCGAAAGCAATGTTTTGTTCAACACTCATGTGCGGGAACAGAGCATAGCTTTGGAACATCATGTTGATTGGGCGCTCATACGGGCAAGCTTGGTAATGTCTTGACCGTCGAGAATGATTTTGCCCTGATTGGGGCTTTCCATGCCTGCCAACATACGCAGCAGTGTGGATTTGCCACTGCCTGAGCTGCCCAAAAGAGCGAAGATTTCGTGTTGATAGATGTCCAAGTCGATGTTATCGACAGCGTAATTGTCACCAAACTTTTTCACCAAGCCTTGGATTTGCAAATAAGGTTTGGCTGAAGACGCAGTGGTTGCGGTCATAATGGCAATACTCCAAAAAGAAAGACGAGTACCGGCAAAACGGATTTTCGAATGGGTGATAAAAAGCTGTTTGATTGCTGGCGGGAGTCGGACGGAGGCCGTCTGAAACTCTTGTAAAGCGCACGGGCAGCGTGGATAGAAAGCAGTTTAAGCCTCAGCTTTTGCTCTCGGCAAACTCAATATTATATTAGCCTAAGCCTCATAGGGGCAATATGAAAATGCTTGTAGCGGCTGATTTGAAACAAATAGGAAAGGAAAGGCAGGCAGGGGAACAGGATAGCGAAAATGGGTAACGTTGTTTTTCTGCACAAAAGGATTTAATTTATATTCAAATGTCTTAAAAAATAATTCAAGATAGAATAAAATACGCAAATTGCATTAATTTTAATAAAGTTGTGCGGATTGCGTTTTATGCGGGCAAGATGGTTTTGTTCTGAATAAAAAAACAAATCCGTTATATGAATAAAAAGGGAAAACATGAGTATCAAAGAATGGCCCGAGGGGGAGCGGCCGCGTGAGAAGCTGTTGGAGCGCGGCGCGGCGGCATTGAGTGATGCGGAGTTGCTGGCGATTTTATTGCGTGTCGGAACGCGCGGCATGAGCGCGGTTGATTTGGCGCGTTATTTGTTGAGCGAGTTCGGCAGCTTGGGAAAGCTGATGAGTGCGGATGCCAAAACACTTTCTGCTTGCAAGGGCATGGGTTTGGCGAGCTATACTCAGTTTGCCGTAGTCAAAGAAATCGGACGGCGGATTTTGGGTGAGGATTTGCAGGAGCAGATGGTGTTGTCAAACCCGAAATCGGTTGCGGATTATCTGCGCCTGCATCTTGGGCATGAAAAAATCGAGGTCAGCGTTGCCTTGCTGCTCAACCGTCAAAATCAATTGATTGCGGTACGGGAATTGTCGCGCGGTACGGTGGCGGAAAACACGGTTTATATCCGTGAAATCGTCAAATTGGCATTGGATGAATACGCCGACAGTTTGATTTTGGCACACAATCATCCGGGTGGTTCGGCAAGGCCGTCTGAATCTGATGTGCAGTTTACAGAGCGTTTGAAACAGGCTTTAAGTTTGGTGGATATTACGCTCTTAGACCATTTTATCGTAACGGCAAAAGAAACCTGTTCTTTGCGTGAACAAGGCTATATGTAAGGATGAATGTTCAGACGGCCTCAGTAAGATGGGTTACCTTACCAAGGCCGTCTGAAGGATTATTGCGTTACTTCATCGGAGGACTCTTCCTGATAGATGATTTCTTCCGATTTTGGCTTTTCTTTGCTCTTTTCTTTTTCTTTGTCCTTGTCTTTTTTGCCGTCAGGAATGGCGGCATCAATCACTGCCCCCGTTCCTTTGACAACCAATTTTCCAGCAGTCAGGACAGTTGTAGCAGCCAAATCGACAGCCGCGCCTACGACGCAGCCGTTAAGCGTCAGGCAAAGGGCAAGTGCCGGAAGCAGGTGTTTTGTGCATCTCAATGGCTGCATCCGCAGTGTCCTTCGTGATGATGGCCGCATCCGAGTGCTTCTTGCCAAGCATCATCGTCGCCGTCAAATTCTTCAACTTCGTCAAATTCGCCGTTTTCTACCATGCTTACCAGCTCTTCCAGGCTTTCTGCGCCTTCTACCCAAAAGCAGGGAATATCGGGCGGTGTGTCGGGGGCAAGCAGGGCGGCCTGTTGGTCGTGCCAAGCAATCCAATAGCCGTTTTGCGTTTGTACGAATACGGCATCGGGATGGATGGTTTCGTTTTCAGTATTGACCAGCATTCTGGCGGCGATATCGGTTTGAAAAGGTAAGGTTTGCATGATGGTTTGAGAATGTGAGAAAAGGAAGTATTGTAACATGGCAAAAACAAACGCACCGTCTGAGTCAGGCGGTGCGTTTGTATCTCGGCAACTTGGGTGCGGACGGTTTAAGGTGTCGGCCGCACCGGAAATATCATTCCGTTTAGATTATTTGTCGTCGTTGTTTGCCAAAACAAAGCGGTAAATAGCCGCGCCAACTGCTGCGCCGGCAATAGGGGCCAACCAGAACAACCACAGTTGTTCAACAGCCCAGCCGCCTTGGAACAAGGCAACGCCGGTAGAACGTGCAGGGTTGACGGAAGTATTGGTCACAGGAATGCTGATCAAGTGAATCAGGGTCAGACCCAGGCCGATGGCGATAGGGGCGAAGCCGGCCGGAGCCAGTTTGTCGGTAGAACCCATGATGATGATCAGGAAGAATGCGGTCAGTACGAATTCGATCAGCAACGCGGCCATCATGTCGTAACCGTTAGGAGAGTGTTCGCCGAAACCATTGCTGGCAAAGCCGGAAGCAACAGCATCAAAACCGGTTTTACCGGAAGCAATCAGATACAGAACACCAGCAGCGGCAATCGCACCGATAACTTGGGATACGATGTAAGGCAACAGGTCTTTACCGTTGAAACGGCCGCCGATGAAGAGGCCGACGGAAACGGCAGGGTTGAAGTGGCCGCCGGAAATATGGCCGACGGCGTAAGCCATGGTCAGTACGGTCAAGCCGAACGCCAAGGCGACACCGGCAAAGCCAATGCCGAGTTCAGGGTAGGCTGCTGCCAATACTGCGCTGCCGCAGCCGCCGAATACCAGCCAGAAAGTGCCGAAAAATTCTGCAAAATATTTTTTCATTTGTTTTTCCTCGTAAAGGGTGGGGTGTTGCCGAGGGCATGAATCATAATAATATTGTTTCTAATCGAAAAACGGATTTACCTGTTTTTTCCGGTCTTGACAAAAGGCTGTCTGAAAATAGTGACAAACGGGTAGAGATATGCATTTTGCAGGTCGAGTTTGGTTGATTGAACCTTGTTTTTTGTGAAGCAAATGCCGTTAATGCAAAAGCATTTAGATTTGTAAGAAATGTTGTTTATAGATTACTTATTTGCTTGTTTATTTGATTGGAATCTCTGAACCATATCTGATTTAAAAAGGCCGTCTGAAAAGTTTTCAGACGGCCTTAATTTTAAACAAGGATAAATTAATCCAGATGGTCGCTGCTTTGCGCCAGGATGGTGCGGTTGCCGTTGTTTTCCGCCGGGGAAACAATACCGTCGGCTTCCATTTGGTCAATCAGGCGGGCGGCGCGGTTGTAGCCGATGCGCAGTTGGCGTTGGATATTGGAAATGCTGGCTTTACGTGATTTCAAGACAACGGAAACGGCTTCGTCATACATGGGGTCGAGGTCGCTGTCGTTGTTGCGGCTGGTACCGGTAAAGTCTTCGGCCGAACCGTTGCTCAAAATATCGTCGATATAATCGGGTGCGCCGAATTGTTTCAGGTATTCCACTACGCGGTGTACTTCGTTATCGGAGGCGAACGCGCCGTGTACACGTTGCGGATAGCCGGTGCCGGGCGGCAGGAACAGCATATCGCCTTGGCCGAGCAGGTTTTCCGCGCCCATTTGGTCAATAATCGTGCGGCTGTCGATTTGCTGGACACTTGGAAGGCAATGCGTGTCGGAATATTGGCTTTAATCAGGCCGGTGATGACATCCACGCTGGGGCGTTGGGTAGCAAGAATCAAATGGATGCCGGCTGCGCGTGCTTTTTGGGCAAGACGGGCAATCAGTTCTTCAATTTTCTTACCGGCGGTCATCATCAGGTCGGCAAATTCATCTACGACGACCACGATAAACGGCAGTTTTTCCAATGGCTCAGGGTCTTCAGGCGTGAGGCTGAACGGGCTGCCGATTTTTTCGCCACGCGCGGCGGCTTCGGCAATTTTTTGGTTGAAGCCGGCAAGGTTGCGTACGCCCATAAAGCTCATCAGGCGGTAGCGTTTTTCCATTTCGTTGACGCACCAGTTCAGTGCGTTTGCAGCCAGCTTCATATCGGTTACGACAGGGGCGAGCAGGTGCGGAATGCCTTCGTAAATGCTTAATTCCAGCATTTTCGGGTCAATCATAATCATGCGCACATCTTCAGGCGTTGCTTTGAAGAGCATGGACAGAATCATGGCGTTCACACCCACGGATTTACCCGAACCGGTCGTACCGGCAACCAGCAGATGCGGCGCTTTGGCCAAGTCAGTGACGACAGGCTGGCCGGTGATGTCTTGGCCGAGCGCGAGGGTCAGTTTGGATTTAGATTCGGTAAACGCAGGCGAATTGAAGATTTCGCTCAAGCGGATCATTTGGCGTTTCGGATTAGGCAATTCCAAACCCATGCAGGTTTTGCCGGGGATGGTTTCCACCACGCGGATGGAAGCCACGCCAAGTGAGCGCGCCAAGTCTTTTTCAAGGTTCAAAACGGCACTGCCGCGTACACCGACATCAGGTTCAATCTCGTAGCGTGTAATGACCGGGCCGGAATAGGAGTCCATCACTTTGACTTTAACTTTGAACTCGGCCAGTTTTTCTTCGATGGTAATGCTGTTTTCCAGCAACTGTTCTTCAGTTTGCGAGGCGCTCGGGTCAAACTGCGGCGGCAGAAGCAGGGCGGTAGTCGGCAGGTGTGCCTCGGTCAGTGTTGCCGAAGTTGGAATAGCTATGCTTGGTGTATCTTCTTGAACGCTTGGTTCTACGCTTTGAACAGGTGTTTCAACGACTATCTGTGTATATTCAGACGGCCTTACGATTGTTTCAGCTGGTTCAACAGGTTCAATGGTTTCAACCGCTTGAATAGCTTCTGTTTCCGCTTGTACAGGCGCTTCTGGCTCACCATCGAATCCTGTTTCTTCTTCCGCAGATTCGCTGATTAAATAATCGCGGATACTGCGTTCAGGCTGATTGCTAACGTGCGCATTGACTTGCGAATCAAAAATCGGCACTTGGATTTTATGTTCGAAAGCAGGCGGCTCGGGAATATCAATCGGCGCAATTGAGGTTTGGAAAACGGGCGGCTCGGGAATATCGGTTTTCGCCATCGGGACGACCGGTACGGCAGGCGGCTCGACTACGGTTGCGTTTGGCGCTGCGGGTCGGGAGATATAAGGGGATTTTTTAACAGGCGCAGCCGGTTTTGGACGGGACGGCGTTGCCGGTGCGGCAGGTTGCGGTGCAATAGCTTCCGTGGCAGCTTGTTTACGCGCCCATCTTTCGGCGGCCGCTTCGGTATGGCGAACTTGACGGCGCAGGCTGGCAGGACGGCTGATTTGTCCCAAGTTGGCCAGAATTTCGTCATTTTCGATGGTGCGCGGAGAGTAGTCGCGCAAAGGGGCGACGGCCGCGGCCAGTTTGTGGCGTGCGGCGGTACGGCGGGCAAGGTTGTCGTGAATATCTTCCGCTTGGATTTCAGAAGGGAATGCCTGCATGGAAGTATAGGGGAGTATGGCTTCTTTTTCGGCAGTTCTTAAGGCCGTCTGAACGGTTTCGATATGCGGCGCATTGGCTTCTGCCACGCGGACATTATTGGCGCGCGCCAAGGCACGTTCGCGTGTGCGGCGCAAAACAGGGTCGTTGTAGTCGATGATTTCCATGCCGGTCATCGGCAGGGATGAAGCGCGCAACAATGGGGTCTCGACTTCGTCTTTGTAAATCGGCGCATTTTTTTCGGCCAAATGTTCGTTCCATTCTTCAACCGCCGCTTCGTGCAGGGAACGGGTGGCTTCTTCTAATGTGATTTCTTCAAAATTGCTGTTTTGCACCAAAGACGGGCTGTATTCGGGCGTTTCCATTTGCGCAAACGGCGTGATTTTGGGAATACGTTCCGGCTTGGCAGATTTGCGGGTTTTAGGCGCAACTTTGATTTCTTCTTCGGTCGTTGCGATGTGTTCCGGCTCTTCGGCAACGGGCTCTGCTGCGTACTCTTCGTCTGTTTCGGCGTGTTGCATTTTATTGTGTTCGAGCGCGGAAAGCAGGCGGATGCGGGCGATTTTATGGTTGTCGGCGGTGCGCTTGTTCATGCTGAACAAACGTTTCAGGCTGTCCAGTTGGCTGGCAAAACCGACCGGGCTGTCTTCTTCGTTGATTTCTTCTTCATCGCCACTGAGTCGTGCCAATTCTTGGCGCCACTTTTGCTCTTGTTTCTGGCGCCACCAGAACAATCCGGCTATGACAGCCAGCAGAATTAAAGCCAATATTGTCCAAAGCATGCGTCCATCCCCTTAATTAAACGGCAAAGTCCGTTATTCTAACGCTTTTTTCAGGTAAACAAAACCAGCCGAAACAAGCTTTAACGGCAAAGGCAGACAGGATTGTCAAAGCTGTGGCTTGAGGCGCGTATAATAGGCCGTCTGAACATTTTGCGGATGAGAAGATGATTTTTCAAAACGGATGGTTTCCCGTTGGTGTCGTGATGGCGGCATGGCCTGTATTGCTGGTGATTTTTGCTTTATGCGCAAAGCAGGCATGGGTGTCGGTATCGCAGCATCGTTCCGCATTTTTGTTGGCTGCCGTGATGTTGCCGCTGGCTTGGAGTTTGAATGCCTCTCCGGAAAGCGGACAACTGGCCGGCATGAGCTATCATTTGCTCGCCTTGAACCTGACGGCTTTAATGCTGGGCACCTCTGCTGCGTTCTGCATCAGCGTTTTGCTGTTTTTTCCATATTTATGGCTTTGGGGCGATTGGCATATGTTCCCCATCAACGCCTTGTCCGTATTGCTTCCGCCTTTGTTGGTGAACTTGGGTTTTCGCCATTGGGTGTCGCGTTTGCCTGCCAATATCTTTATCTTTATTTTTCTGAATGGTTTCTGGGCCGCGGCGGTCGGCATGGTGTTTACCGGTGTGGTTTTGGTCGGTTTGTTGGACTGGGCGGATGTGTTTGATACGACGGTATTATGGAAAACCGCTTTTCCTGTTTTCTTCTTAATCGCTTGGGCAGAGGCATTTTTGAGCGGTATTTCAACAGCCATTTTTATTGCGCTCAAGCCGCAATGGATTTGTACTTTTGATGACGGCAGGTATTTGAAATCTGCGCCTAAGATTTGGCAATAAGATATGAAGGCATCTTTGTGTGGTTTTCAGACGGCCTCATGACCGGATGGCCTGTTTTCAATTAAATTTTTAACGTGTTATGTTTGCTTATATTTTTCCCATTATTTGCGGTGCCGCTGTCGGGGCTGTATTGCGTTGGTTGTTTGGCTTGGTGCTGGTGTCTTCTGCGCCTTTTTCTATCGGTACATTGGCGGCAAACTGGCTGGGCGCGCTGCTGATCGGCGTATTGGCAGAACTCTTAACCGATCCGCAATGGCGTTTGCTTTGGATTACCGGATTTCTCGGCAGCTTGACCACATTTTCAGGTTTTTCAGTGGAGATGGTGGGTTTGATGCAGGCGCAACGCTGGAGCATGGCTTTGATGGCAACCTGTCTGCATGTTTTCGGTTCGTTTGGTTTGACGGCGCTGGGGATTAAATTGGCGCAGATTTGGAAGTAAGCAAAAGTCACAGGGTGCAAAATTGCACCCTGTTATTTTTTATAGGTATTCAATCAATGCCAATAGGTAAACAGACGGTTTCTTGACAATAGGTTTTGCCGAATTCGCTTAAATGCGCCGGTTTGTAGGCGGCAAAGGTGTAGGTCAGGTCTGCGCGGAATGTGTCGGGATCGGCTTCGGCGGTGTCGCAGTTGAGGCCGGTGGGAATATCGAGGGCGACTTTCAGGCCGTCTGAATGATTGAGTTGGCGGCAGAGGGCGGCGATTTCGGTTGGAAGCGCGCCGTTGAAGCCTGTGCCGAATATGCCTTCGATAATGATGTCGTAACCGTTTTTCAGACGGCCTTCCAGTTCTTGGACGGATATCAATTCAATATGGGGCAAACCGTTGAGGCGTTCCCGATTGGTTTGAGCCAAAGGGGAGAGGTTTTCTCCGAGTGAAAACAGAATGTCGATGTGCCAACCTTGCGCCTGCATATATCTTGCCATGACTAGGCCGTCGCCGCCGTTGTTGCCTTTGCCGCAAACGATCAGGGCGCGTCCGGCTTGAGGATGACGCTGCATGAGGTCTCGGGCGGCAGAGCTGCCGGCGTTTTCCATCAGTTGGTCGAAGCTCGTGCCTTTGTCGACGGCTGCTTGTTCGCGTTCGCGCATTTGGGCGGCGGTATAGACTTTCATGATCGGCTCTCTTTGCAGGAAGTTATTGGTCGGCGGTATTCATCAGGCGCAAGGCTTTCAGACGGCCTATTTCTTTTTGATATTCCACCAGCCCGATAAATGTGCCGTCTCGGCTGTACACACGGATGGGCTGTTTGGCGGAAATGTCGTCGGTGAACTGGGGACGTTGGCCGTGTTTGAGCATGGTAACGGCGTAGTCGTTTAGCTCAAGTTTGGGGAAATGTTGCACCAAAACATCGCAAGGCAGCAGCAGGGCATCGCGTTCGGCTTCGTCCAATTCTGCCAAGGCTTCGAGCGTGTGGCTTTGGGCAATGGTAAAGCCGGCGGTTTCAGTACGGCGCAGGGCGGTCAGGTGGGCGAATGTGCCGATGTGTTTAGCGATGTCTTCACTGAGGGTGCGGATATAGGTACCCTTGCTGCAACGTACGTCTATCACGGCTTTGGGTGCATCAAATTCAGTGATATTAATGGAGTAGATGGTGATGTCGCGCGCTTTGCGTTCGATGACGATGCCTTTGCGTGCGTATTCGTACAGCGGTTTGCCTTCGTGTTTGAGGGCGGAAAACATGGGCGGCACTTGGCGGATATCGCCTGTTAAGGCATGACAGGCCGTCTGAAATTCGGACAATGAAATATTGGCGCGTGCGGTGGCGATGATTTCGCCTCTGCATCGCCTGTGCTGCTGGCTTCGCCCAGTTTCAGCGTGGCGGTATAGGCTTTGTCGGCATCAATCAGATATTGGGCGAACTTGGTCGCTTCGCCGAAGCAAACAGGCAAAAGCCCCGTGGCCAAAGGATCGAGTACGCCGGTATGCCCGGCTTTTTCGGCACGGAACAAGCGCCGTGCTTTTTGCAGGGCGGTGTTGCTGGAAAGGCCTTCGGGTTTGTCAAGGAGAAGAACGCCGTTGACCGGGCGTTTGGTGGGTTTGGCTGTCATATTAAGCGGGGGGAGTGTTAATGTTCAGGCCGTCTGAAAGCATTCAGACGGCCTGTGTGTTTTAATCAATCAGTCTTCAACCGGTTTTTCCGCCGCCACTTGGTCGATCAGGCTGGAAATACTCATGCCGCGTTCGAGTGATTCGTCGTATTTGAAGTGCAGCTCAGGCGTTTTGAAGAGTTTGATGCGTTTGGCCAATTCGCTGCGCAAATGGCCTTTGGCGTGCTCCAAAGCTTCTTCGGTGATGTCGCGTGTGCTGTCGTCGAGGACGGTGTAGAACACGGTTGCGTGGCTGTAATCGCGGGTAACTTCGACTTCGTTGATGGTGATGAAGCCTGCGCGCGGATCTTTCAGGCCGGTGCGGACGAGTTCGGCCAGTTCGCGCATGATTTGTTCTTTGACACGGTCTTGGCGGGCGTAGCCGCGTAGGGGTTTTCTCATGGTTTTCCTTGATGTATGGCAGGCTGTCGTTTCAGACGACCTGCGGTTTGGATTTTGAACAGCTGCCTATTATAACGGAGCGCGGTTTATTGTGCTTGAACCGAGAAAGGCATATCGATTTTTTGCCATTGCGCGCTTTCGTAGTCCAGCGCATCGGCGATAAGGGGGTGTTGCTCCAGCCATTGGGCGTTGATGCGCAAGATGAAGCTGTGGTTGATTTCATCGACGCGAAGCTGGGTTTGCGGCGGTAAATCAAGCGGCAGGCGTGAGCGGCAGAAGAGGGCAGCCAGGCGCAGGGACAATACGGCACACCACATGATTTCGTTGTTGCCGATAATGTCCGCCATTTTCTTAAGGTCGCCGCGATGGCCGATAACCAGTTGCGCCAAAATGGTTTGCTCTTTGCGTGAGAAGCCCGGCATATCGGCGTTTTCGAGAATGTAGGCGGAGTGTTTGTGATAACCGGTATGGGCGATATCCAAACCGATTTCATGCAGACGGCCTGCGCGGCTGAGGTATTGGTTCCACAGGGCAAGTTCTTGAACAGTTACGTTTTTGGCGTGGCACAGGCTGTTCATGAAGGCTTGCGCGGTATCGGCAACGCGTTTGGCTTGGTTGAGGCTGACGTGGTAGCGTTTTTGGAACTCGGCCGTTGTCTGCTCGCGCATATCGACATTGAGGCTGCGGCCGATTAAGTCGTAGAACACGCCGTCGCGGAGGGCGGCTTCGGTAACGGTCATTTTAGTCAGCGAGAGTTCGTCGAAAGCGGCCATCATCACGGCCAACCCGCCCGCAAACTTCGACGCGTTCAGGTTTGAGGTTTTCAAATTTGGCTTTTTTAACCGAACCGGCTTCGATAATCCTATCGGCAAGATAACGCATGCCTTGGGCGGTAATATCGGCTTCTTGCGGCAATTCGGCCGCCAAAACGTCGCGTATGGATTTTGCCGAACCGGACGTGCCGATAGCGAAATCCCAACCGGTACGCTTCATCAGTTTGCTGATGCGCTGGATTTCGATACGCGCGGCGGAAACGGCGGCTTGGAAATCTTTGGCGGTCACTTTGTTTTGGAAGAAGCGCATGCTGTATGTTACGCAGCCCAAAGGCAGGCTTTCTGTGGTCAGCGGTTGCAAATCCGAGCCGATGACAAATTCGGTCGAACCGCCGCCGATGTCGATAACCAGCATTTTGTCGCCTTTGGGCGGCAGGGTATGCACTACGCCGGTGTAAATCAGACGTGCTTCTTCGCGGCCGGCAATGACTTCGATGGGAAAACCCAGCGCCGCTTCGGCACGGGGCAGGAATTGGGCGATGTTTTTGGCGACGCGGAAAGTGTTGGTGGCCACCACGCGCACGTTTTCAGGTTGGAATCCGCGCAGGCGTTCGCCGAATTTTGCCAAACATTCCAAGGCTTGTTCTTGAGAGGCTTCGCTCAGGTTTTTTTGTTCGTCCAAGCCGGCGGCAAAGCGTACCATTTGTTTGAAGGAGTCGATGACTTTCAGCTGGCCGTTGTTGTTTTCACAAATTTGCAGGCGGAAACTGTTGGAACCCAAATCGACGGAGGCTAAAACGTTGGCGGGAGTGGTGGTCATAAAAAATACCGCTTGATTAGAAAAACCTAAATGTTACTTGAGGCGGTATCACTTGACAATAAAAGGAATACAGCTCTTTGATTCTGCTCATAGATGTATTTTATAATGCTAATTTTAAGCAAATATATCAAAGGCCGTCTGAACTTTTCAGACGGCCTAAAAAGAGAAACACATGAAATCGGAAAACCAAGATTCCTTATTTTTATCACGCCGCCGCCTGTTGCAAGTCGGCGGAGCCATGCTTTTGACGCCTGCGGCCGCTTGGGCGGGGGCGCAACGTGAAGAAACGCTAGCCGATGATGTGGCGTCCGTGATGCGCAGTTCGATCAATAGCGCCAGTCCTGCGCGGCTGGTGTTTACCGATGCAAGGGAAGGGGAGCGTTGGTTGGCGGCGATGTCTTCCCGATTGGCAAGCTTTATTCCCGATGAAGGCGAGCGCCGCCGCCTGCTGATCAATATCCAATACGAAAGCAGCCGCGCCGGACTCAATACTCAAGTGATTTTGGGTTTGATTGAAGTGGAAAGCGCGTTTCGCCAATATGCCATCAGCAGCGTGGGTGCGCGCGGTTTGATGCAGGTGATGCCGTTTTGGAAAAACTATATCGGCAATCCGTCGCACAACCTTTTCGACATCCGCACCAATCTGCGCTACGGCTGCACTATTCTGCGCCATTACAACAATATCGAAAAAGGCAATATTGTCCGCGCGTTGGCCAGATTTAACGGCAGCTTGGGCAGCAACAAATATCCGAATGCCGTATTGGGCGCGTGGCGGAATAGATGGCAGTGGGGTTGAGCGGCTTGCGATTTGCCCCATGCAATTCCTTTGAATCCTGTATAATCAGAAAATCTGTTAATTCACACTTTCAGACGGCCTTTCGCAAATTTAAGGTCGTCTGAAACATTATTTATGGCAAGAGATAACCGCATTCAAATGTTTCCGCACGAATGGCGTGCCAGTACCACACTCTCCGGCGTTTACGCACTGCGTATGCTGGGGATGTTTGGTACTGCCTGTTTTGGCAATGTATGCCGCTTCGTTGCCCGGTGCGGAAGATAATAAAGCATTGGTCGGTATGGCAATGGGCATTTACGGGCTGACACAGGCCTTGTTGCAGCTGCCATTGGGCATCGCTTCCGACAAGTTCGGCCGTAAAAAAGTGATTTATATCGGCTTGATTGTGTTTGCCGCCGGTAGTTTTTTGGCCGCAGTTGCCGACAGCCTGCAAATGTTGGTTGCCGCGCGTGCCATTCAAGGCGCGGGTGCTGTCAGCGCGGCGGTAACGGCTTTGCTGGCGGATTTGACCCGTAGCGAAGTGCGGACGCGTGCGATGGCGATGATCGGCCTGAGCATAGGCTTGACCTTCTCCGTCAGCCTGGTGCTTGCCCCGATGATTGCCAGCTTTATCGGCGTATCCGGCCTGTTTGCGCTGACCGGTATCCTGACGGTAATCAGTATCGGCGTGGTTGCGTGGATGACGCCGGAGCCGGAAGAGTCAAAACTGCATGAAGACACGCAGGCTCAGCCTTCGCGTATGGGCGAAGTATTGAAAAACCGCCAGCTGCTCAATCTCGACTTCGGTATTTTTGCCTTGCATGCGGCACAAATGGCTTTATTTACCGCATTGCCGTTTGCCATGACGCAGCTGGGTTTGGAAAAAATCCATCACTGGCAAGTCTATCTGCCGTCAACCATTACCGGCCTGATTATTATGGTGCCGCTGATTATCGTTGGTGAAACGCGCAACAAACTCAAGCAAGTGTTTATCCTCGGTATTGTCTGCATCGCAGCGGCGCAAATCGGCTTGCTGTTTGGTATGCACTCGATATGGTTGATTACCGCCTATTTGATTGTTTATTTTATTGGTTTCAATGTATTGGAAGCCAGCCTGCCGTCTATGGTATCGAAAATCGCCCCGTCCGATTTGAAAGGCACGGCGATGGGCGTGTATAACACATTACAGTCGGTCGGCTTGTTTGTCGGCGGCGCGACCGGCGGCTTATTGTTCCAAAAGTATGGGTTTTCAGGCGTTTTTACCTTTTGTAGCGTATTGATGCTGCTGTGGCTGGTATTGGCACTCATCTTACCGGCACCGAAACCCGTCAAAAACCTCAGCTATCTGCTTAACACCGAATGGCAACAAAATCCGGATTTGCTCTACCAAAAACTGACCGAAATTGAAGGCGTCGAAAGCATCAGCTTTAGCGCAGACAAACAAACCATTTATATCAAGGCCTTGCAAAAAGGATTCGACCAAGAGGCCGCCGAAAAAATCATCACAGGAGTGTAAAATGTCATTAAATAAAGTCATCCTTATCGGCCGTCTCGGCCGCGACCCGGAAGTCCGCTATATGCCCAACGGCGAGGCCGTCTGTAACTTCAGCGTTGCCACCAGCGAAACTTGGAACGACCGCAACGGCCAACGCGTAGAACGTACCGAATGGCACAACATCACCATGTACCGCAGACTCGCCGAAATCGCCGGCCAATACCTGCGTAAAGGCAGCCAAGTGTACCTGGAAGGCCGTATCCAAAGCCGTAAATACCAAGGCAAAGACGGCATCGAGCGCACCGCTTACGACATCATCGCCAATGAGATGAAAATGCTCGGCAGCCGCAACGACAACAGCGGCGGCGCACCATACGATGACGGCTACAACCAAGGCGGTCATTCAAGCCAAAGCAGTTACCAACAAGCGCCTCAACAGCAATACCAATCTACCCCGGCGCAAGAACCCCCAGCCGCCCCAGCCCGTCGTCCTGCTCCGACACAACCGACCGCTCCGGTTGAAGATATCGACGACGATATTCCGTTCTAATTGTTGAGTAACACAAAGGCCGTCTGAAAAATATACTTTCAGACGGCCTGAGACCTTTGTAAAATTCCCCCAAATCCCCTAAATTCCCACCAAGACATTTAGGGGATTTTCCATGAGTACCTTCTTCCAGCAAACCGCCCAAGCCATGATTGCCAAACACATCGATCGCTTTCCTTTGCTAAAGTTAGATCAAGTGATTGATTGGCAACCGATCGAGCAGTACCTGAATCGTCAAAAAAACCGTTACCTCCGAGACCACCGCGGCCGTCCCGCCTATCCCCTGTTGTCCATGTTCAAAGCCGTCCTGCTCGGACAATGGCACAGCCTCTCCGATCCCGAACTCGAACACAGCCTTATCACCCGCATCGACTTCAACCTGTTTGCTGTTTTGACGAACTGAGCATTCCCGATTACAGCACCTTATGCCGCTACCGCAACTGGCTGGCGCAAGACGACACCCTGTCCGAACTGCTGGAACTGATTAACCGACAACTGACCGAAAAAGGCCTAAAAATAGAGAAAGCATCTGCCGCCGTCATTGATGCCACCATTATTCAGACCGCCGGCAGCAAACAGCGTCAGGCCATAGAAGTCGATGAAGAAGGACAAGTCAGCGGCCAAACCATACCGAGTAAAGACAGCGATGCCCGTTGGATCAAGAAAAACGGCCTCTACAAACTCGGCTACAAACAACATACCCGTACCGATGCGGAAGGCTATATCGAGAAACTGCACATTACTCCCGCCAATACCCATGAGTGCAACCACCTGTTGCCTTTGCTGGAAGGTATAGCCGAAGATACGACCGTCTATGCCGATAAAGGCTATGACAGTGAGGAAAACCGGCAACATCTGGAAGAGCATCGGTTGCTGGACGGCATTATGCGCAAAGCCCACCGCAAACATCCGCTGTCGGAAGCGCAAACCAAACGCAACCGACATCTATCGAAACCCGTTATGTGGTCGAACAAAGCTTCAGTACGCTGCACCGTAAATTCTGCTACGCCCGGGTAGCCTATTTTGGACTGATCAAAGTGAGTGCGCAAAGCCATCTGAAGGCGATGTGTTTGAACCTGTTGAAAGCCGCCAACAGGCTAAGTGTGCCTGTTTGCGCCTAAAAGGCGGTCCGGATGCCTTATTATCAGGTATCCGAGGAGGATTAAGGGGGTATTTGGGTAAAATTAGGAGTGATTGGAGGAGAAAACAGCCGAAAACCTGTTTTTGGGTTTCGGTTGTTGGAGGAAAAGAAATTTTGCAAAGGTCTCTGCCTTTTGCGTTGAAGTTTTCCAACCCCCGCCCGATACGTTTTTCGTTATAATCATCCCGATTCCTGTTTATATATATTTCAAAATGTTCAAACGCTTCCCTTTATTTTTCCTCTGTGCCGCACTGTTTTCGGGCTGCGCCACTCATCCCAAGCACACCCCCCGCCGCCGTGGAAACCGCCGAAACGCTCGGTCTGCCCGCCAGCTCGCAGCCGCCGATTGCGCCGCAATGGTGGCGTGCGCTCAACGATGCCAAGCTCGACAGCCTGATTGACACCACCCTCGAGCGTTCGCCCGATTTGGCGGCGGTACAGGCGCGCTTGCGGCAGGCGCAGGCGGGGGCGGATTTGGCGGATTCGCAGCGCGGCGTGAAGATTGGATTGGGGCTGAGCGGCGCACTGCTGCACCGCGACGGCGTAAACGAGCGCGAGAAGCCCGAACTCATCAGCGATTTGGAAAAGCGGCTGCTGGGCGACCACGGCACCAATATCACTTATGAATCGCTGCAACTGCAAGGGCAATGGTCGCCCGATGTGTTCGGCAAATACAAGCACCAGCTGGAAGCTGCGCTGGGGCAGCAACGCGCCGTGGAATACGAAATCGCGCAGACGCGGCTACTGCTGGCGCAGGGCGTGGCGACGTATTACCGCCAATGGCAGTTGCTGCTGGAAACGCGGCAGCGCGTGGCGCAGCGGGCGCAGTTGAACCGCGAGCGCGAGCAGGTGGTGCGCGAACTCATCCGCGCCGGACAGGTCGCGCCGAGCAGGCTCTATGCGGTACAGCAAGGCAACAGCCGTTTTCAGGCTGCCTTGTCAGATTTGGACGGCAATATTGCCCAAGTGCGCCACGCGCTTGCCGCGCTGACAGGACAACCGGCGCAGGCGTTGGACACTTTCACGCCCAATCCCGCCACCACCACCCCCGCACCGCCCGTGTCGCAGCTCACCGCCGATTTGCTCGGCAAACGCCCCGATTTGGCGGCGCAGCGCGAGGCACTGACCGCCCGCCGCCATCTGGTTGCTAGCGCGAAAACCGAGTTTTATCCGAACATTACCATCAAGGCGCTGGCCGGCTTGTCCAATGTGGAAATCGGCAACCTGCCGCATTCGTCGTCGTTTCTCGCCGGACTGCTGCCGAGCGTGAGCCTGCCGATTTTCACCTCTGGCGCATTGCGGGCGAACCTGTCGCGCAAGGAAGCCGAGTTTGACGAGCAGGCGGCGCGTTACAACAAAAACGTTTACACCGCCCTGCGCGAGGCGGCAGATGCGCTGACGCAATACGAAACCGCTGCCGCAGCCGTGCGTGACCAAACCGAGATGACCGCGCTGGCCCGCAAAAACGCCGCCGCCGCGCAAAGCCGCTACCGCGCGGGGTTGGACAACAAGCTTGACTGGCTCGCCGCGCAGGACGAAACCCTGCAAAACGAAGCGCAACTGGCGCAGGCACAGGCGAAGCTGTTTACCGCGTGGCTGGCGTTAAATACCGCCTTTGGCGGAGGTTTTGCGTCGGACAAATAAGGCAGCCTGAAAACGAGCAACGCGAGTTTCTGCGAAGCTAAAATCCTAAATGTCTTCTGAAACAAAATTTTGCTGTCATTCCCGCGCAGGCGGGAATCTTGGTTGAGCCGCATCAAAAGGCAGCAAAAACCACTGCTGCCGAAACCCGAACAAGATTCCCGCCTGCGCGGGAATGACGAAAGTTTGAGGCAGCCTGAAACGCAAAGGCTACCTGAAAACCAGCAAGCTAGTCGGGCATCCCTACCCGACCTACCCATAAGGACTCCCCATGCCCCTGCAATCCGGCGGCTACACCTTCAAGCCGCATGAAATGCCCTTTATGCCGGGTTCGCCCGCCTCGCCCGAGCATCCGAAAAAGCGGCGGCTCGCGTATCTTGCCATCGGTTTATTACTCGCGCTGTCGTCGGGCTTCCAAAACGGGCTGCTCACCGCCTCGCTGCCGCAGCTGCGCGGCGATTTGTCGCTCGATTTGCAGCAGGGCGGCTGGATTCAGGCGGCGTATTTCATGGCTTACGCCTGCATGAGCGTCCTCTTTTTCAAAGTCCGCAAGGCGTATGGCCTGCAACGCTTCGTCCGCATCACCCTGTTCGCCCAGCTTGCCGCCAGCCTACTGCAACTGGTTTATCACCATTACGAAGTGGAACTCATCGCGTGTGTTGCCGCCGCCATCGCCGCCAGCGGCTGCTGGTGCTGTCGATTTACTACATGATGCAGGGCTTTACCGGCACGAAAAAGCTGGTCGGGCTGGTGTTCGGGCTGGGTCTGATGCAGGTCGGCACGCCGCTGGCGCAGAGCCTCGTGCCGCTGCTGTATGGCGACGGCGACCTCAACGGCGTGTTCGCCTTTCAGGCTACCCTCGCGCTCGCCTGCACCGCCTGCCTGTTCGCCCTGCCGCTGCCGCCCGGCATCACCGTGCGCAAATCGTTCACGCTGACCGACGCGCTCAGCTTTACCCTGTTCGCCTCCGGCATCGCGCTGTTGTGCGCCTTTCTCGTGCAGGGGCGCACGGTGTGGTGGACGACGCAGTGGCTCGGCTGGCTGCTCGCGGGCGGAGTGGGGCTGACGGGGCTGGCGTTGTACATCGAATCGACGCGGCACAAGCCGATGCTGGACTGGCACTGGATGACCGTGCCGCAAATCCTCATCTTCGCTGTGATGGGCGCGATGGCGCGGCTCTTGACCTCGGAGCAGACCGTCGGCGCGGCGGGGCTGATGGGCGCGGTGGGCGTGGGCAGCGCGCAGATGAGCACGTTTTACCTGATTGTTGCGGGCGGAATGCTGGCGGGTGTGGTCGGCAGCCTGATTTTGCTGGATATCAACGACATCCGCCGCCCCGTGATGGTTGCGCTCGCCTGTTTCGCCCTCGGTGCGTGGCTGGAAATCGGCGTGGGCATGCAGACCCGCCCCGCGCAACTTTATTTCAGCCAGTTTATCGTTGCCTTTGCCTCGCTGCTGTTTATGGGGCCGATGATGCTTGAAGGCGTACTGCGCGCGCTGGCGAAAAGCCCCGACCACATAATGAGCTTCTCCGCCGTGTTCGGCCTGTCGCAAACCCTCGGCGGGCTGGCGGGTGCGGCGGCATTCAGCGCGTTTTTAACTTACCGCACCCGCGACCACCTCGCCGCCATCGCGCAAAACCTGACCCTCTCCAACCCCGCGCTCGCCACCGACATCCAGCGCAACGCCGCCGCCCTCTCCGCTACCCTCTCCGACCCGGTGCTGCTGCAAGGCCGCGCCGTCTCGCAAATCACCGCGCAGGCGGGCAAAGAAGCGTCGGTGGCGGCATACAGCGACCTGTTCGCGCTGCTGGCGGCGATGGCGGCGGTATCGACCCTCGTCGCCGTCGCCTTGTGGCTGTACCGCCGTTATTACAAGATTGATATTCTGGCGGCGGAGAAGGCGAAAGTGTTTGCGGCGTTGGGGAAATAGTGTTTCAGACGGCATTAAAGGCAGCCTGAAAACCACCGCACCAACCCATTAACCGAATCAACCCCCAAATCAACGGAAAGCAAAAATGTCCCAACCCGACACCCCCGAACAACCCGACACCGAATCCCAAAAAACCGCCGTGCCGCAGCCCGAGATGCAGCCTGAAACGTCGTCTGAAACCCCGTCCGAGCCGCAAGAGCCCGCCCAATGGCAGCCTGAAAAACACCGTTTCGGCAGCATCGGCATACTCGCCGCCAGCGCAATCGGCGTGGTGCTTGCCCTGTATGCCTTCCGCCTGCCGCCCTTCGGCATGGGCGAGGTTTACACCAACAACGCCTATGTGCGCGGCAGCGTAACCGCCGTCAGCCCGCGCGTGGGCGGCTATGTGCAGAAAGTGCTGGTGCGCGATTTTGACAACGTAAAAGCAGGGCAGCCGCTGGTGGAAATCGACCCCGCGCCCTACCGCGCCAAAGTCGCCCAAGCCGAAGCTGGGCTGGCGGGGCAGCAGGCGGCGTTGAACAAAACCGCGCAGGACAAAGCCTCCGCCCTCGCCGTCTCCAAAGCCAACCAAGCCGCGATTGACAACGCCCGCGCCCAGCTTGACCGCGCCCGCCGCGAATGGCAGCGCATACAGGCGGTGAGTGCCGATGCCGTGTCGCAAAGCAGCCGCGATGCCGCGCAAACCGCTGTTAAACAAGCCGAAGCGGGCCTGAAACAGGCGCAGGAGCAATACGCCGTGGCGCAGCAGAACATCATCAACACGGGCGTAGGGCGCGAGGGCGCACAGGCGGGCATCGCCAACGCGCAAGCCCTGCTGGACTTGGCAAAACAGGATTTGGGGCATACTGTGATTTACGCGCCCGCCAGCGGCAAACTCAGCGAAGTCAGCGTAAAACAAGGGCAGCTTGTGAGCGCGGGCACGCAGCTGATGTCCGTCGTGCCGCCCGAACGCTGGATCATCGCCAACATCAAAGAAACCGATATGGCCAACGTGAAAATCGGGCAGAGTGCCAGCGTGAGTATCGACGCACTCGGCGGCAAGGCGTTCAGCGGCAAAGTCGCCGAAATCTCGCCCGCCACCGCTTCCGAATTCAGCCTGATTAAAGCCGACAGCGGCACGGGCAACTTCGTCAAAATCGCCCAACGCATCGCCGTAAAAATCGTATTTGACGCAGGGCAACAGGATTTGGAACGCCTCGCGCCGGGGATGTCGGCGGAAGTGAACATTGCTACGAAGTAAGGTAAAAGGTCGTCTGAAAGTTTTCAGACGGCCTTTCAGACTGCTTTTTTTATTGAAGTAAAGCAAATCGGGCATTATCCGTGCATCAATTGCCCAACCCACTCAACAAAAAGCAGCCTCAAACTCCATTCCCCCATTTTCAGGCTGCCTTGTAAAATTCTATAATTACGCCTTTATGCCAAACCATTTATCTGCGAAAGTCCCACACCCAATTTGACGTTGCCGTCATCGGCGCAGGCCCGTCAGGCTCGGTTGCCTCCGCCCTGCTTAACAAACAGGGCTTCAAAGTATGCGCGCTGGAAAAACAGCATTTTCCGCGCTCTGTGATTGGCGAGAGCCTGCTGCCGCACTGCATGGAAATGCTGGAAGAAGCCGGTTTTGCCGATGCCGTGCGCGCCGAGAAAGGCTTTCAGTTTAAAAACGGCGCAGCGTTCGCATGGCGCATTTCACGCGGATCACCGACAACATCGCCGCCGAAGCCGATTTTGACCGCAACAAAATCCTGATTACCACCCACCCGCAGCACCGCGACGTATGGTTTTGGACAATCCCTTTCGGCGACAACACCTGCTCGCTCGGCGTGGTCGGCACACCCGACAAACTGGCGGGCGATTCCGAAGCCGTGTTGAAACAAATAGTGGCAGAATGCCCCAATCTGGTTGAATTTTTTAAACATTCCGAATGGGAAAACGGCTTCCCCTACCGCAGCATCCAAGGCTATTCCGCCAATGTTAAAGCCCTGCACGGCAAACATTTCGCGCTGTTAGGCAACGCCGCCGAGTTTATTGACCCCGTGTTCTCATCGGGCGTAACCATCGCGCTGCATTCCGCCAAACTCGCCGCTGACCTGCTTGCCCGCCAGCTCAAAGGCGAAGCGGCAGACTGGCAGCGCGAGTTCGCCGAGCCGCTGATGGTGGGCGTAAACGCTTTTCGCACCTATGTGGACGGCTGGTACGACAACCGTTTCCAAAACGTGGTGTACGCACCCAACCGCGCGCCCGAAATCAGCCGCATGATTTCCGCCATTCTCGCGGGCTATGCGTGGGATACGGCAAACCCGTTTGTAGAAAAATTGGAACAGCGGCTGAACACGCTGGCGGAACTGGTGGGGGATTTGGCGTTTGAATAGGTGTTGATGTCGTCTGAAAACAGTTGCAGGTCGGGCATTGATGCCCGACAAACACCGACCTGTTTATCTTAAAATGAGACCTTTGCAAAATTCCCCAAAATCCCCTAAATTCCCACCAAGACATTTAGGGGATTTTGGGGAATTTTGCAAAGGTCTCAAAAGGAGAAGAAATATTACAAACAGCTGTTCCGTTAATTGAGCAAATTGATGAGTTATTTTTCGGAAAGTTGGATAACAACGAAGAACAATTTAAGCATTTTCTTGTTAGATTAAACAAAGAATAAGAATATTATTTATGGAGTTGTCAATTTTGATAGCTCCATACTACATTTGAAACTCAAAAAAATAGAGCATAGCTATAGAACAGAAATTTATTCAAGAGAATTATTTACACCAAAATATAGAAGTCCTCTGTTTTATTTTCAAAAAGTAAAACAGAGAACATAAATGGTTGGCTCTTGAAAGCAATGTGTAAAAAAATTTTACGTTAACATTGTAAAATATAATGATATAATTACTCTGTTATCGGGGTTATTTTTACGTATTTTTAAGAAAGTCATCAATATTTGATTGCAACAAGTTGAAATAATTAGAGTTTTATTTTTTCATTCTTTCCTTATATAGAAACAACCGTTCTAATGACTAAATAATAAAAGGCCGTCTGAAAAATAGACTTCAGACGGCCTTTAAAATGATTTAAAAGAAAATCCTACATTTGTACCGAGCCGTTGACGGTCAGGCTGATTTCTTCCGAACCCGGAGAGACCGGTATGCCATCTTCTATTCCTGCCGCCACTTCTGCGGCGGGGATTGCACGCAGCATTTTGGCATGTGCAAAGTCGCCGCCGACTTGGCGGTTGCCGATGTGGCCCAAGTTGAGTTTAACGATTTTGTAGCTGGAGAAGCCGAGCGTTTGGGCGAGGTTTTGGGCACGGTCTTTGAAGCGCAGGATGACGGTTTTGCTCAATTGGTCGACGGTTTCTTCGCGTTTTTCTTTGGATACGTAAAATGAGGAGTTTTCCAAAACGGCGATATTGATGCTGTCGGCAATCAGGCGGTTGAGCGCTTCAAAGTCTTTGCTTTCTACTTTGAAGTAGGCGTGTTCTTCCCAGCCGGTTTGGGTACGTTTGCCGTTGGTGTATTGATAGCGCGGGGAGGCGTTGCGTTCCATCAGTTCGGCTTTAAATTTGCTGTTTTGGGAGATTTTGTTGAACTGGTTGAATTTCTTCATGAAGGCTTGGTTGACGGCTTGACGGTCTTTGCCTTCTGCGTTGACGCTGAAATATGCGGTCATGGTGTCCCGCGGTACTTCCATGTTAGCGGATTCGGAAAATTCAACGATGTTGTAGTTGAGGCTTTCTGCTGCTACGGGCAGGGAGGCGGCTAGCAGTAGGGCAATAAGGGCTGGACGGAGCATTTTGGTTTCCTTATAAGGGGATTTCAAAAAAGTAATTTAGCATGAAAGATGGAAACGTTGGCTTTGGCAAGCGTAAGGATTTGTATGGGCTGAGGCCGTCTGAAAAGAAGTTACTTTGTATCCGTCAGGCCGACTTCATGGGGATTGAGACGGGCGTTTCTTCTTGGCCTAAGCCGATCAATTTCCTCAAGCGGGTCATGTAGGCGTTGACATCTAGGCCCCGTCCGTAGCGTTGCGCTTCCCAGATGGTTTCTGCCAAGGCTTCCATCATATCGTGTTCGGCTTTGACCCAGTCGCCGTTGTAACGGGCGCAAAGTTGTTGGTGGATGGCACGGATGCCCGGGGGCTGGTCGATGGCGCTTTGCTCTTGCAGGGAAAGGTGTAGCGACATGTGCAGGAATGGGTTGCTTTCGCCGTCTTCGGGCAGCCATTCTTTATCTAAATATTGTTCGATGTCTTCGAGATAGTGTCCGTATTCGGGATGGGCTTCGATAATGCGTAAGGCTTTTTGCTGTAGGCCGTCCAATTGGAGCGGTGCGAGCCTGTGTTGCCAGACGTGGGCGAAGAATCGTCGGACATCGTGGGTGTTTACGTCATACATGATGGGTGTAATTTGATTTTGGGATATGTGATTATATAGCGATTGCGATAAAAAAGGCCGTCTGAAAAGTGTGTTTTCAGACGGCCTTTGTTTGATAGGTTTAGCGGCGGTCGATGATTCGGTAATACACTTCGCCGTCTTGGACGTAGCCCAATTCGACGCGGGCAATTTCGGCGATGGCCTCTTGTCCGTGTGCCAAGTCTTCAACTTCCGCATTGAGGAAATTGTTGCGCAAAGTGAGCGTTTGGTTTTTTTTTCCTCCTGACGGACGAGCTGCTCCTGCAATTCTTCCGTATGCCCGACGCTGCCTTTGCCAAACCAAAGGCTGTACTGACAGCACAAAAGTGCGAAGGTTAAAACAAAAGTCACCCACTTCATACAATCAATATCCTATATTCTGCTTATTTGCCCAGTTGGTAGAATGCGGCTTTGCCGGGGTAGTAGGCGGCTTCGGCCAATTCTTCTTCAATGCGCAGCAATTGGTTGTATTTCGCCATGCGGTCGGAGCGGGACAGGGAGCCGGTTTTGATTTGCATACAGTTGGTGGCAACTGCCAAGTCGGCAATGGTGCTGTCTTCTGTTTCGCCGGAACGGTGGCTCATTACGCTGGCGTAGCGGTTGCGTTTGGCCAAGTCGACGGCTTGCAGGGTTTCGCTCAAAGTACCGATTTGGTTGACTTAACCAGCAATGCGTTTGCCACGCCTTTTTCGATGCCTTCAGCCAAGATTTTTGGATTGGTTACGAACAAGTCGTCGCCGACCAATTGAACTCTGCCGCCCAATTTTTCGGTCAGCAGTTTCCAGCCTTCCCAGTCGTTTTCGTCCATACCGTCTTCGATGGAAATGATTGGGAATTCGTTAACCAGGCCTTCCAGGTATTCGGCAAATTCTGCGCTGGTGTAGGAGCGGCCTTCGGCTTCCAGGTGGTATTGGCCGTCTTTGTAGAACTCGCTGGATGCGCAGTCCAGGGCGAACAATACGTCCTCGCCTGCTTTGTAACCGGCGGCTTCGGTGGCTTCCACCATCAATTGCAGGGCTTCTTTGTGGCTGTTTAGGTTGGGTGCAAAACCGCCTTCGTCGCCAACGGTAGTTGGGAAGCCTTTGCTATCGCACAGTTTTTTCAGCGCGTGGAAAATTTCGGCACCGCAACGCAGGGCTTCGCGGAAAGATTTTGCGCCGACAGGCATGATCATGAATTCTTGGATGTTCAGGCTGTTGTTGGCGTGTTCACCGCCGTTGATAACGTTCATCATCGGAACCGGCAGAGCCATTGGGCCTGCACCGCCCAAGTAACGGTACAGAGGCAAGCCTGCATCTTCAGCGGCCGCGCGTGCTACGGCCATAGAAACGGCCAAAGTGGCGTTGGCGCCCAAGTTGCCTTTGTTTTCAGTACCGTCCAATTCGATCATGATTTGGTCGATATAAGATTGTTCGCTGGCATCGATGCCGATGAGGGCTTGCGCGATTTGGTTGTTAACGTGGTCAACGGCTTTCAATACGCCTTTGCCCAAGTAACGGGATTTGTCGCCGTCACGCAGTTCCAAAGCTTCTTTTTGACCGGTTGATGCGCCGCTTGGTACGGCTGCACGGCCCATGACGCCGGATTCCAACAATACGTCACACTCTACAGTAGGGTTGCCGCGAGAGTCTAAGATTTCGCGTGCAAAAAAATATCAACGATTGCGCTCATGAATATCTCCAAATAGGATGGTAAAAGAAAAGTAGCTTTGTTACGCTTCAGACGGCCTTGAGGATGATTGCCGAAGTCTGATAAATGCAGACATTATACCGTCTTTGCCGGACATGGCATCGGCGTCGGTATGAAACCAACTGTAAGTTTGTTTCACGTCAATATCGGTCAAACAAACATAAGCTGTATAGTATAACATTTTTTACCCTTTTTAGGGTGAAAAGCTGATTAAATCAGGCATAAGGCCGTCTGAAAACCAGATATTAGCCTTCGCCTAAAATCATCGAGCCTACGCCGTCGTCGGTCAGTACTTCCAAGAGCAGGGCGTTGGGAACGCGGCCGTCTATGATGTGCGTGGCTTTGACGCCGCTTTTGGCGGCTTCGACGGCGGAGGCAATTTTAGGCAGCATACCGCCGTACAGCGTGCCATCTTCAATCAATTCGTCAATGCGGCTTGGTGTCAGGGTGGTCAATAATTTGCCTTCTTTATCCAGTACGCCGGGGATATTGGTCATCATCAGTAGTTTTTCGGCCTGAAGTTTTTCCGCCAGTTTGCCGGCAACCAAGTCGGCATTGATGTTGAACGCTTCGCCGTTTTGGCCTACACCGATGGGTGCGATGACCGGAATGCAGCCGCGTTCGACCAAGCCTTCTACCAACCGGGTATCGATGTCGGCCACGGTACCGACTTGGCCGATGTCCACGCCTTTTTGTTCGGGCGTGTCGATCAGGAGTTTTTCCGCTTTGATAAAGTGGTTGTCCCGGCCGGTAATGCCGACGGCGCGACCGCCGAAGGAGGTAATCATGGAAACGATTTCTTTATTGACGTGTCCGCCCAAAACCATTTCCACAATGTCCATGGTTTCGCTGTCGGTGACGCGCATGCCTTGAACAAATTCTCCTTTTTTGCCGACTTTTTCCAACATTTCATTGATTTGCGGACCGCCGCCGTGAACGATGACGGGATGCAGGCCGATCAGTTTGAGCAGGACGACATCGCGTGCGAAGCCCTCTTTTAAGGCCGACTCGGTCATGGCGTTGCCGCCGTATTTGATGACGATGATGGAGCCGGAAAAACGGCGGATATAAGGTAAAGATTCGGCAAGGACGCGCGCTTTGATCGCAGAGGAGACAGATTGTTGCTGAGTCATGGTTTCAACCTTGTTTCATGATTTCGGCCTTTATCTTAATCCCAAAGGCCGTCTGAAACAATATTTCCAAGCGCTTGAAATCCTGTTAAATCAGTTAAATGGTTGAAACCAGCCTCATGCAAACGGTAAAATGACGGTTTGCTTCGGCCTCTTTGCCGATTACTAAGGATACCCATGATGAAAATCAGCACCCAATTCGATGCCGGTTCGGTCGTTGTCAAAGATTTGAGCAACCCTGCCGATATCCGCCTCGCCCTGCGTCCCGACAATGCTTCGGAGTTTGCCCAATGGTTTTACTTCCGTTTGCAGGGTGCGGCCTATCAAAACTGCGTGATGCATTTTGAAAATGCGGCGGACGCTGCGTATCCTTTGGGCTGGGAGGACTATCAGGCTTGCGCCTCTTACGACCGCCAAAATTGGTTCCGCGTGCCGACCAGCTACGAAAACGGCGTGTTGACCATCAACCATACGCCTTTGTCCAACAGCGTTTACTACGCCTATTTCGAGCCTTATTCCAACGAGCAGCATTTGAACCTTTTGGGCGATGCGCAGGGCAGCGGCTTGTGCCGTATCGACGACTTGGGCAGTACCGTTCAAGGCCGCGATATCAATCTTCTGACCATCGGCAACCAAGTCGAAAGCGACATGAAAGTCTGGATTATCGCCCGTCAACATCCGGGCGAAACCATGGCGGAATGGTTTGTCGAAGGTTTGCTGGGCCGTTTGCTTGATCCGCAAGATCCGACCGCGCGCATGCTGCTTGACCGTGCGACTTTTTACATTGTGCCGAATATGAATCCGGACGGTTCGGTTTTGGGTAATCTGCGCACCAATGCCGCCGGCGCCAACCTCAACCGCGAATGGGAAAACCCGACTTTGGAGCGAAGCCCCGAAGTCTTTGCCGTCCGCGAAAAAATGATGGAAACCGGCGTGGATTTGTTCTTGGATATTCATGGCGATGAAGGTCTGCCGTTTGTCTTTGTGGCCGGTACCGAAGGCGTGCCGAATTACAACGAGCGCATCGAAGCCTTGGAAGACCAATTCAAGCTCGCGCTGCTCAATGCCAGCCCTGATTTCCAAGACGATTACGGCTATGACAAAGATGCGCCGGGTCAGGCAAACATGACTTTGGCGACCAACTGGGTAGGCAATCATTTCAACTGCCTTGCCTATACTTTGGAAATGCCGTTTAAAGACAATGCCAACCTGCCGGACGACGATTTCGGCTGGAACGGCCAACGCTCGCTGCGCTTGGGCGAGGCCATGTTGTCTGCTATTTTGAATGTGGTTGGCGATTTGCGTTAAACTGCCTAACACTGCATACAGGCCGTCTGAAAGTTCAGGCTTTCAGACGGCCTTTGAGATAAGGAACACACATTATGATGATACATCCCCAGTTTGATCCGGTGCTGATCAGCATCGGCCCGCTTGCCATCCGCTGGTATGCCTTGAGCTATATTGTCGGCTTTATCCTGTTTTACGATTTTTGGGCCACCGCCGTATCGCGCAGGGCAATTCTGTGTTTACCAAAGAAACACTCGACGATTTCCTGACTTGGGGTATCTTGGGCGTCATCTTGGGCGGCCGTATCGGCTACGTTTTGTTTTATAAATTTTCCGACTATCTGGCCAACCCGTTGGATATTTTTCAAAGTATGGGAAGGCGGCATGTCGTTTCACGGCGGCTTTTTTTGGGTGTGGTCGTTGCCATGTGGCTGTTTGGTCGCAAGCACAACATCAGCATTTTTAAAATTGATGGATACCGTTGCGCCGCTCGTGCCGCTTGGCTTGGCTTCCGGCCGTATCGGCAACTTTATCAACGGCGAACTTTGGGGACGCGTGACCGAACTCAATGCTTTCTGGGCGATGGGTTTTCCCCAAGCGCGTTACGAAGATGCGGAAGCCGCGGCGCATAATCCTTTGTGGGCAGAATGGCTGCAACAATACGGCATGCTGCCGCGCCATCCGTCTCAACTTTACCAGTTTGCCCTTGAAGGCATTTGCCTGTTTGTCATTGTTTGGATTTTCTCGAAAAAACCACGTCCGGCCGGACAAACGGCAGCATTGTTCTTGGGCGGTTACGGATTGTTCCGCTTTATTGCAGAATTTGCCCGTCAGCCTGACGACTATCTCGGCCTATTGACTTTGGGCTTGTCCATGGGGCAATGGTTGAGCGTGCCGATGATTGTATTGGGTGTGATTGGTTTCGTTTGGTTTGGCCGTAAAAACCGTGTTGCCAAAGCATAAATAAAACAATGAATAAAGGCCGTCTGAAAAGGTTTTCAGACGGCCTTTTAATGTCTTCAAGAGGATGGATTTTAGGCTTAACCGAAAAAGCCCATTTTGACTTGAATGAGTTTTTCCAACTCCGGCAGGACGCGGCGGCGTGAGACGAAGAAGATAATGTGGTCGCCGTCTTGGAGGATGATTTCGGTGTGGTGTCCCATGATGACCTCGCCGGTTGCGCCGCGGACGATGGCGGCGATGTAGCAGTCGCTCGGCCATTTGATGCCGCTGATGCGGCGGCCGACGATGGCGGAAGTGTTTTTGTCGCCATGTACCACCACTTCGATGGCTTCGGCCGTGCCGCGGCGCAGGGGGTGGACGGCAACGATGTCGCCACGGCGGATGTGGGCGAGGATGGAGCCGATGGTAATCAGATGGGGGGAAACGACAATATCGATTTTGTTGCCTTCGAGCAAATCGACGTAGCTTGAGCGGTTGACGATGGTAATCACGCGTTTGGCGCCAAGGTTTTTTGCCAACAGGCTGGACATGATGTTGTTTTCGTCGTCGTTGGTCAGCGCGCAGAAGACGTCGATTTCGTCGATGTATTCTTCATCCAGTAGGGTTTCGTCGGTGGCGGAACCTTGCAAGACGAGGGTGTTGTCCAGATTTTCGGCCAGCCATTCGGCGCGGTGGGGTTTGTATTCGATGATTTTGATGTCGTATTTGGATTCGAGCTGCTTGGCGAGGCGGTAGCCGATGTTGCCGCCGCCGGCAATCATGATGCGGCGGGTGCGCGCTTCTTTCGGACGCAATTCGCGCATGATGGCTTCCACGCTGTTGATGTCGGCGGCAAACAGGACTTCATCGCCTTCAATGATGACGGTTTGCGGGGTGGGGACGATCAGTCGGTTGTTGCGGTAGATGGCGCAGATTTGGCAGTCCACGCCTTCGAGCAGGTGTTGGTTGATGTCGGCAATTTCACGGCCGATCAGCAAACCGCCTTTGCGGGCTTGAACAATCACCATGCGCACTTTATCGTTGGCGAAACTGAGTACCTGCAATGAGCTGGTGTAGTTGAGCAGGCCGACGAGTTGTTCGGTAACCAGTTGTTCGGGGCTGATGGTTTCGGTAATGCCGAAGATGTTGAGGCTGCCTTCTTCGGGGTTGTCGCTGCCGTCAACCGGATATTCGAGGTATTCGCTTGAGCGCACGCGTGCGATGCGGCTGGGGATGTTAAATAGGTCGGCGGCGATTTTGGAGGCGACAATGTTGGTTTCGTCGCTGCGGGTCAGGGCAAGCAGGAGGTCGGAGTCTGCCGCGCCTGCCTGTTCGAGGGTAAAGGGCGATGCGCCGTTGCCGACGATGGTTTGGACATCGAGGCGGCTGCTGATGCGGTTGAGCGCTTTCGTCGATGTCGATGATGGTAACGTCGTTGCTGGGAACGGAGGCGAGGTTTTGGGCGACGGTCGAGCCGACTTGGCCGCTGCCGAGAATGAGTATTTTCACGGTAATCGAGTGTGTTCGGTAAAAGTAAAATTGTAACAAAAGGCCGTCTGAAATTGGAGTTTCAGACGGCCTGATTTTTCAATCGGCTAAAGGATTACCAATAGCCCAAGGCTTTCCACCACAAGATGCCGACAGTGCTGAAAATCAGGATTTCGACCACGCTCATGATGAAGCCGGCTTTCCACCACTCGGTCATGTTGACGTAGTTTGAGCCGTAAATGACAGGGGCGGAACCGGTGGCGTAGTGAGTCAGCGACATCATGATGCCGGTAGCGGCTGCCATAATCAGGGCAAACAGCATCGGTGGCGCGCCCAAGGCCAAGCCTGCGCCGTAGAATGCGCCGAACATGGCGGTAACGTGTGCCGTACCGCTGGCGAAAACGTAGTGGGCGTAGAGGTAGGCCAACATCAACAGGGCGCAACCGGCTTCCCAACCCAAACCCATGTGGGCGATACCGCTTTGCATGGAGTCGGACAACCAGCTGATGAGGCCCAGTTTGTTGAGGAAGTTTGCCATCATGACCAAGGCCGCAAACCAGACAATGGTGTCCCAAGCGCTTTTTTCTTTCAGCGCGTCGTCCCAAGTCAGTACGCCGGTCAACAGGCACAGGCTCAAGCCGAGGAAGGTAGTGGCGGTAGCGTCCACTTTCACGCCGAACAGCATTTCAGGAATACCCGCCCACAACAGCAGCAGAACTAAGAAAATACCCAGCATGATTTTTCTTCACGCTTCATCGGTCCCATGGCAGCCAAATGCTCTTTTGCCAATGCAGTGGCGTTAGGGGTTTGTTTGATTTCAGGCGGATACAGGAAATACAGCACCAGCGGCATCAGCAGCATAGCAATCAGGCCGGGTACGACCATTGCCAAGAACCAAGTACCCCAAGAGAGTTGGATTTGCGAATTGGTGGCTTTGGCAACCAATTCGACCACCAGCGGATTAGGTGCGGTGGCAGTGATAAAAATCAGACAGGTAATTACATTGGAGTGGAAGTTGACCAGTGAAAGGTATTTACCGATTTTGCCTTCCGTCCCTTTTTCTGGGTCGGAGTCGAAGCTTAAGGCAATGGATTTCATAATCGGATGCACAATCGCACCGCCGCGTGCGGTATTACTCGGCGTTACCGGACCGATGACCAAGTCGGCCAGCGCCAAGCTGTAACCAACGCCCAGCGTGCGTTTGCCGAAGAGGGAAATCAAAAGGTAGCCGATACGCATACCCAAGCCGGTTTTCAACAGGCCGCGTGAAATGATGATGGCGATACCGATCATCCAGATGAGCGAGTTGTTGAGGCTGCTCAAAGCGTCTTTGGTTGCATCGGCGGCTTTTTCGTTGGTCACGCCGGTCAGTGCAACCAAGGTAATGCCCAAAATCGCCATTGCGCCGATAGGCATGGCTTTGCCGATGATGCCGGCGATGATGCCGACGAACAATGCCAAAAGATGCCATGCGTCAGGCGATACGCCTTGGGGAACGGGGATAACGAACCAGATAAGCAGCGTCAGCACAAGTGCGACCGCAGCAGGAATTGGCTTGAAGCCCATGTTGAATCTCCTAATTTGAGGATTAAAGAATTGGGAAATCGGTTTTCAGACGGCCTGAGTGTTGCTTAAGGCCGTCTGAACGTATTTTGGTAGGTTCGGAAGGTATTTTTCTTAATGGGTTTCTTTTCTATCTTGGAAAGAAGAGAAAGGGGGGCGGGTATCGTTTTTCAGACGGCCTTTACAGTAACAGGCCGTCTGAAAACAATACCGATTTACTCCTGTTCTGCCGGCAGGCCGTACTCTTCGGGGAAGGTACGCAGCGAGCTTTGCAGCACGGTTACTGCGCCGTCAATCAAACCGCAACGGCCGCTTCGGGGCAGCAGTTGGCACAGGCTTTGCAAGGCGCGCAGGTCGTCGGGAGTGCCGATGCCGGTGTCCACGCGGTTGAGCAGGCGGGAAAGTTGGAACGTGCCACCTTTGCACGGCGGGCACTGTCCGCATGAGTTGGCAGCAAAAAACTCCACATATTCAGATACTTTACGCACCACACTCGTGCCTTCGGAAATCACAATCATCGCACCCGTACCGAGGCTGGATTTGCGTTCGCGTACGGAAACGAAGTCCAATGGCACATCCAAATCTTTGGCGGTCAGAAGCGTGTTTGACGGGCCGCCGGTAAAGACGGCTTTAAACGTGCGGCCTTCAAGCATACCGCCGCCGTGATCGAAAATCAGTGATTTCAGCGTTGTACCCATCGGCAGCTCGTACAGGCCAGGATTCAATACGTCGCCGGAGAGCGAGTAGAGTTTCGTACCTGTGGCATCACCCAAACCCAGTGATTTGTACCATTCCGCGCCTTTGGCAAGGATTTGCGGAATATTGGCGAAGGTTTCGGTGTTGTTGATTAGGGTCGGTTCACCGTTGACACCGCTTTCGGCAGGGAAAGGCGGTTTGCGGCGAGGGAAGGGGAAACCGCCTTCCAACCATGAAATGACAGCGGTTTCTTCACCGCCGATATAACGGCCTGAAGTTTCAACCAGCTGCAAATCCAAAGGTTTGCCCAAGTAGTTTTCAATGCGGATAAACAAATCGCTGTTTTTCCATTGCTCGATGGCCGGTGTGATGGAAGCGATGGATTCGGTTTGATGCGGGTTGATATACAAAATCGCTTTGTTGGCGCGGCAGGCAACAGCGGCAATCAGGACGCCTTCGATAACTTGGTGCGGCGTTTTCGCCAGCAAAACGCGGTCTTTAAATGTGCCCGGTTCGTCTTCGTTGGCATTGCAGACGACGTATTTGTCGCCATTTTTGCTTTGGGCGGCAACGGCAGCCTCCCATTTGCGCCAGGTCGGGAAACCTGCACCGCCCATACCGCAAAGATTGGCTTCTTGCAGTTTGGAAACAATGCTTTGAGGATCGGCAAGCGCCGCCAACAGGCCTTCGCCGCCGCCAACTTTACGCCATGCGGCTAAATCTGCGCCGACTTGGCGGGAAGGGTGCAGTAAGTTTTGATTGGCTTGATTCATGATTGTTGCTCCTGCAAACAGGCGTGTTCGCGCAAATCGAATTTGCCGTAGTCGGGATATAAAACGGGGGCTTTGATGTCGCTGGTCAGACCGGCGCGGGTCATTTCGCGTTGCAGATCGTGGACGTGGCCGACACCGCCGCGCACTTTTTTCAGCGGCAGGCCGCAATTTGCCGCGGCTTTACCGGCACGGCGGCCGAAGCTGATGATGTCCAAAAGTGCATTGCCCATCAGGCGGTTGCGGCCGTGGATGCCGCCGGTTACTTCGCCGGCGCAATAGAGGCCTTCGACGCAGGTCGCGCCGTCGCCGTTGATTTCGACACCGCCGTTTTGATAGTGAAGGGTTGGATGAATCATCATCGGCTCAACAGCAGGGTCGATACCGCATTTGTGGGCAACGTGGCCGAGTGTTACCAAACGGTTCAATACATCGGGGTCGTTGGCAATCAGGCGCGGGGTGTCGAGGAACACGCCGACTTGACCGTCGCGCACCACGCCGCGGCCTTCGCGGCACTCGCGCAGGATGGCGGCGGCAACGACGTCGCGCGGCTGCAATTCGTCAACGAAACGTTCGCCCAAGCCGTTGACCAGTTTGGTGCCTGCAGAGCGGACGGCTTCAGAAATCAGCGCGCCTGCCAAGTGTGGCGGATGGGCGACGCCGGTCGGGTGGTATTGGAAAGAGTCGACATCGCGCAGTTTCGCGCCGATGCGGTAAGCCATTACCAGGCCGTCTGCAGTCGCGCCATAGTGGTTGGATGTGGCGAAACCTTGCAGGTGCAGACGTCCGCTGCCGCCGGTTGCTAAGACCACGGCTTTGGCGTGAACCAATACCAAGGAGCGTTTTTCCAAATCGTACAAAATCGCGCCGACGCAGCGGCCGTGTTCGTCTGATAATAATTCGATGGCGGGGTGGCGGTTGAGCTGGGTGATATTTTCGTCGAGTTCGACCGCCTCGCGCAGTACGCGCATCATTTCGAGGCCGGTAAAGTCGCGGTAGCTCAAAATACGCGGTACGGTTGTACCGCCTGCACGTTTGCGGCTCAACATGCCGTTGCTGTCCGCGCCTTTGGCAAGGTCAAAAGTCATGCCCAAGCCAATCAGCCAACGGATGGCGGACGGCGCATCGGTAACCATTTGTGCCACCAATTCTTTTTTGCCTGCGTTGTGGCCGCCTTTGATGGTGTCGTCAAAGTGTTGCTGCAAACTGTCTTCCGCGCCGACTGCCGCCTGAATGCCGCCTTCGGCCATCACGGTATTGCTGTCGCCGATACGCAGCTTGTTCGCCATAATCACGCGCGCGCCTGCTTCAGTCGCGGATAATGCTGCCGCCGCACCTGCACCGCCGCCGCCGATCACCAAGACGTCGGTGTTCAGGTGTTCTGCACCCGACAAATCATAGTCGTCAATCAGAGGCTGACTGATTAAGAGTTTGGCCAGGTCAGGGTGGCAGTAATCTCCTTGGTTCGGGCCGATAGGCAGTTTCACACGCGCATCGGCCTGATAGTCAGGGTGAAACTGGCTCAGCAATTCGTTTTTTTCAGGTAAATCGCCACGCAGTTCCAATGAGGACGCACGCAGATTGGCAAGGGCGGTTTCGTAGTCTATGCCTTGAATTTTGTTAGCCATCACAGTGCCTCCTCTTCAAATTCGACTTTCATTTTGCCGCTGTCGATTTCGCGCAGGCGGCGCATCAAATCCACCGGACGCAATGTACGCGCCGCTTTCATGCGGCGGGCGAACAGGCCCAAGTGGTTCGGACGGATGTGTTCTGGGCAGGAGAGGGTGCAGAGGTTGCACATCACGCATTGGTCGAAGGTCAGCGCAGCCGCGCCGAAATCGCCGGAAACTACCTGCGCTACGCCGTTTTCCACTTGCAAACCTTTAGGACAGGCGCGGTTGCAACCACCGCAATGACGGCAGTTTTGCGCTTCGGGGAAGGCTTTGGCGGTATCGTCCAACCAGTTCCAGCCGTCGCCAATCTCGCTCACGTCGTAATATTGGATATGCTCAGGAATAAAGTAGTCCAAGAAGCTAACCTGCATGCCTTCCTCGACTTTGGTCTCGCATGCCAGTGCAGTCGTTACTTCGCGCTCGCCTTCTTTACGAATCATGCAGCGGCAGGAACCGCATACGCCTTGACCCATGCAGCCGACGTTGGCAGTAATTGCATTGCCCGAACGTGCATAGGCTTGGATGATTGACGAATCGGCGGAAGCTTTGACTTCGTGGCCGTCTATGGTCAGGGTTAACAAATTTTCACTCATGATTTGTTCCTGTGAAATTGGAAGTTGGAATAGTGGATAATTTGGTTAATTGTATTTTTATTACATTTATTGCGTATGAGGAAAATATCCAAGTGATTTACTCGGAAATTCTTTTAAAATCAATGTTTATCTATATAAGGCGAAGTGTATCAGAATTTGTTGGATTTGATGATAGGGAGGGATTAGCCTTACTTAAGGAAAAGATTGTAAACAAAAATATGCCTATTATTTAGACAAATTAATTATTTATATTTGATTTTTAAAGGTAAAAGAAAAATTACCTTTTAGTATATTTACAAAAAAATAATCTAATATTTGCTAGTAGAAATCATTATTATATATTAGAAATTAATATATAACCTGTTGTATAGATTGGATAATATCTAATTTTGTAAACAAACGAAAAGGCTGTTATAAAATTTCAGAAAATTAAATAAGTTTGACATTCGTCAAGAAGGTTGAGGGAGGGAATGACATAAATTTTACAATTGTGTATCGTATTAAAAAATAAAATGGCCGTCTGAAATGGGGATGGTTCTCTTTTAAATACAGGCTACTAAATTTTTTACTCAGATGTGTAGGGCAAATATTTCAGACGGCCTAGCAATAAGGTTATCGTTTAAAAATAATGTAGTTTTATTTCTATGTGAGCGAATGGCCAGTAGATATAGGTTATCAATAACCAAGTGATTTAATATGTTATTAAATTCTATTTAAATCAATAAGGTATGAAAATGATATTGTCTGGATTATTCATTTGAAAGCACTATTACACTATTGAAGGCCGTCTGAAAAATCGGTCTCTTAAAAAATAAACAAACCCTTCCTACCATGACTCCCGAAAAGGAACACAATCATGACCGTCATCAAGCAAGAAGACTTTATCCAAAGTATTTTCGACGCTTTCCAATTCATCAGCTACTACCATCCTAAAGACTACATTCAGGCTTTGTACAAGGCTTACCAAAAAGAAGAGAACCCTGCCGCCAAAGATGCAATGGCGCAGATTTTGGTCAATAGCCGTATGTGTGCCGAAGGCCATCGTCCGATTTGTCAGGATACCGGTATTGCGACCGTATTCTTGAAAGTGGGCATGGATGTACAGTGGGATGCCGAGATGAGCGTACAGGAAATGGTCAACGAAGGCGTACGCCGCGCATATACCTATCCTGACAACAAACTGCGCGCCTCCGTATTGGCCGACCCGGCAGGCAAACGTCAAAATACCAAAGACAACACCCCTGCCGTTGTACACATGGAAATCGTGAAAGGCGACAAAGTCGAGGTTACTTGCGCGGCCAAAGGCGGCGGTTCTGAAAACAAAACCAAAGTGGCCATGCTCAACCCATCAGACAGTATCGTTGATTGGGTATTGAAAACCGTTCCTCAAATGGGTGCAGGCTGGTGTCCTCCGGGTATTTGGGTATCGGCATCGGTGGTACGCCTGAAAAAGCAGTGTTGATGGCCAAAGAAAGCCTGATGAGCCATATCGATATTCAGGAGCTCAAAGAAAAAGCCGATTCCGGTGCAGAATTGTCTACCACCGAAGCCCTGCGCTTGGAACTCTACAAAAAAGTAAATGCCTTGGGCATTGGCGCACAAGGCTTGGGCGGTTTGAGCACCGTGCTGGATGTCAAAATCCTTGACTACCCAACCCACGCGGCTTCCAAGCCGATTGCCATGATTCCAAACTGCGCGGCAACCCGCCACATCGAATTTGAATTGGATGGCTCAGGTCCGGCCAAACTGGAAGCCCCATCTTTGGAAGACTGGCCGGATCTGACTTACAGCCCTGACAACGGCAAACGTGTCGATGTCAACAATTTGACCAAAGAAGAAGTGGCTACATGGAAAACCGGCGACGTATTGTTGCTGAACGGTAAAATCCTGACCGGCCGCGATGCCGCGCACAAACGTCTGGTTGACATGCTCAATAAAGGCGAAGAGTTGCCGGTGGATTTCACCAACAAACTGATTTACTACGTCGGCCCGGTTGATCCAGTCCGCGATGAAGTTGTTGGCCCAGCCGGTCCGACTACTTCCACCCGTATGGATAAATTTACCCGCCAAATGCTGGAACAAACCGGCCTTTTGGGTATGATCGGTAAATCCGAACGCGGCGCAGCGACTTGCCAAGCCATTGCCGATAACAAAGCCGTTTACCTGATGGCTGTTGGCGGAGCGGCATATCTGGTGGCCAAAGCCATTAAAGCATCTAAAGTCTTGGCGTTCCCAGAATTGGGTATGGAAGCGATTTACGAATTTGAAGTCAAAGACATGCCTGTGACCGTTGCAGTAGATAGCAACGGCGAATCGGTTCACGCCATTGCGCCAAAACAATGGCAGGCCAAAATCGGTATTATTCCGGTTGAAGCTTGATATTTGACTGAATAATCAAAGGCCGTCTGAACGATTTCAGACGGCCTTTTTTGTGTATAAATAATTCAAATATTTTCAAACGAGTAAATTTCCCTTCCTAAAAAACACTTGTCAAAATCAGTATTTGAAACTAAAATTCATAGCTTATCGAGTCGGAGTGTGGCGCAGTCTGGTAGCGCACTTGCATGGGGTGCAAGGGGTCGAAGGTTCGAATCCTTTCACTCCGACCAAAAGATTTAAGGACTTAACCTATTTTTCCGGTTAAGTCCTTTTTGTTTTTACTCTTCAAGTCTCATTATAGATTGCTCACTTAGGTATAGACTATTAGGCTGAAAAAAATCTTGCAACCTTGTGGGGCAGTATGATGATTTTGTGTAGCAAAGGCCGTCTGAAAATAACGAAAAACTGCTTAAAAAAGCAGGTTTTGTTGTTTCTAAAGCAGGTCTATTCGGCACTATTTTTTAGCGTGTCTTTATAAGTATAAAGATACGATGCGCCGACAAAGGATGCGCCACCGACGACATTGCCCAGGAATACGGGAATCATGTTGAAGAAAAACTGCCCCCATGTGATGTTTGCACCTGCCAAAATGCCGGCCGGGATAACGAACATATTGGCGACAAGGTGTTGGAAGCCGTTTAATACGAAAATCATGACAGGGAACCAAATGGCCAGCATTCGTCCGGTTGTGTTTTTAGCGGCAAAGTGCAGCCACGCGCCCATGCAGACCATCCAGTTACATGCGACTGCCGATACGAAAGCACGGCCGAAATCCATATGGACTTTTGCTTCCGCCACAGCAATGGTTTTTTCTGCCACGCTGCTTTCGGTCATGCCGACATAGTGTCCGAGAAAAAACGCCATCGCCAGCGTGCCTACCAAATTGCCAATGCAGACGATAACCCAGTTTCGCAGCAGCATTTTAGAGGAAATCCGTCCGGCCAACCTGCCTAAAGACATAATCATCATGTTGCTGGTTACCAGCTCGCCGCCGCCAAGCAGGATACAAATCAAGGCAATTGGGAATACGGCGGCGCCAAGCAAAGTTGCAACGCCGCCCCATTCGTGCGGAATGCCGCTGACTACTTTTAAATAGGCAAGATAACCGAAGCCGATGTATCCGCCGGCCAAAATGCTCAAATTGCCAGTGTGGGGATGCTGGATTGTGCTTTGGCGCAGCTTTTGTCGAGAACAACCTGTAAAATTTCCTGTGGGTATAAATCGCGCGAAGCCATGATGTTCCTTAAAGTGGGTTGAGGAGGAAACGTTGTTTTAAAGGTGGTACAAACTGTCGCGGTAGAGTGGTGTTATAGGGAGCCGGTGTACGGTCTTTATCTTATCAATCAGTCTGAATTAAACCTAAAAAACAGATACTTCGCCTTGTTTTAGCTCAAAAGAAATATTATTACATTTTGTCCCCATATTAAAAAAGGCCGTCTGAACATTGAAATTTCAGACGGCCTGGTTTTGATTTCTTAAACTGACAAATGAGCCAGCTTTGCATTGCCTTCGCGTGGAATAGGGCGCGGATTACCTTGTGCATCGATGGCGACGTAAGTGAATACAGCTTCAGTAACCAGTTGGCGGTCTTCCGTTACCATATCGTTCATCAAAGTCTTCACCCACACTTCGATTTTCAGTTGCAAAGAAGTATTGCCGACGCGTACGCAATGACCATAGCAGCATACGACGTTGCCGACCTTTACCGGTCTGATGAAATTCATTTCTTGAACAGCCACGGTTACAATTCGTCCCTGTGCGATTTCTGCCGCCAAAATACCGCCGCCCAAATCCATTTGCGACATAATCCAGCCACCGAAGATGTCCTGATTAGGGTTGGTATCGCGCGGCATGGCTACCGTACGCAATAAAAGTTGTCCTTCGGGGGCGGCATGGGTTTGTTTGTTGTCAGTCATAAAAAAATCCTGTCAAAAAGTGGTATTTTACGCCATTTGTGGCGTTAAACCTATGTAGGCCGTCTGAAAAATCAGCAGGTAAAGTGTTACAATTAAATATATTTATCAGACAAAGGAGAAAGCTCATGCATCCGATTCAAGAACCACGAAATAGCGGCCTTTTACGCGTATCCGACATTCACGAAATCTACTGGGAAGAGTCAGGCAATCCTGATGGACACCCCGTGATTTTCCTGCATGGCGGCCCCGGAGCAGGCGCATCACCTGCTTGCCGAGGCTTTTTCAATCCAGAACATTTCCGCATCGTCATCATCGACCAACGCGGCTGCGGACGCTCCAAACCGTATGCCTGTATCGAAGACAACACCACATGGGACTTGGTTGCCGATATTGAAAAAGTACGCGAAATGCTCGGTATCCAAAAATGGCTGGTTTTCGGCGGCTCATGGGGCAGCACCTTGTCGCTGACTTATGCCGAAACCCATCCCGATTGCGTCAGTGGCTTAGTTTTGCGCGGTATTTTCCTATGCAGGCCGTCTGAAATGGCATGGTTGAACGAAGCAGGCGGCGTAAGCCAAATTTATCCGGCCCAATGGCAAAAATTCATTGCCCCCGTAGCCGAAAACAAACGCCAAGCCCTAATTAAAGCCTACCATGAGATGCTGTTCAGCGAAGATGAAGCCACGCGCCTTAAAGCGGCCAAATCATGGGCAGACTGGGAAAGCTATCTTATTCAGTTTGAACCTAAAGACGTGGATGAAGATCCGCAAGCCTCCCTTGCCATCGCAAGAATGGAAAACCATTACTTCGTGAACGAAGGCTGGTTGCAGGGCGATAAAGCCATCTTGGCAAACATCGACAAAATCCGCCATATCCCAACCATCATCGTCCAAGGCCGCTACGACCTATGTACCCCGATGCAAAGCGCGTGGGAACTCTCGCAAGCCTTCCCTGAAGCAGAATTGAGAATCGTCCAAGCCGGCCACTCTTCTTTTGATCCTTCGCTTTCTGAGGCTTTAGTGAAAGCAGTGGAGGATATTAGAAGTAAGTTATAAAGCTTAATAAATGACAATGCCGTCTGAAAAAGTTTCAGACGGCATTTTTCTATTTACATGTTAAATTTAATATCATATTATCATTGCATGATATCAGTCTGAATCTTTTAGAATTTCAATATGAAACCCCTAATTTACTACGCCCATTCCGCGCAAAATAAACTCGGTAATCTCTTGCCTTACGAACATTGGCAAACCTTGCAAAGCCATTCGGTAAATGTAGGCGAAATGGCGGCGAAGTTTGCTCGGGTATTTGGTGCGCAGGAAATTGCCTGTCAGACGGGACAGCTTCATGACTTAGGGAAATATTCGGAAGCTTTTGACCACCGATTGCATGGTGGCTCCTCTGTTGATCATGCTACCGCCGGAGCCAAGGTTGCTGTCGAGCGTTGGGGGAATGTGATCGGCAAGTTAATGGCGTTTTGCATTGCGGGGCATCATGCAGGGCTGGCAAATGGCAGCGGTGAAGGCGATAACCGCCGTACGTTGAAACAGCGTTTAGCTTTGCAATTTGGCGCAGATATTCCCGCTCTCGATAACCTGTGGCAACAAGAAATCAAACTCCCCCCAAAACTTATCCGCACCGCCACTCAAAGCCGACGCGCATCATCCTTTTTTCTCCTACGCCTTCTTCACCCGAATGCTTTATTCTTGCTTGGTGGATGCCGATTATCTCGACACCGAAGCCTTTTATCTACAGCTAGAAAACAAAGCCGCCGAGCGAGGCGGTTATCCCGATTTAAACGCCTTACAACACAATTTCAATCAATTTATCAACGATTTCAGACAACGTATCGCCAAAGCTCCAGCGCAAACCGAAGCCGAAAAACGTAACGCCGCCTTAAACCGCCTGCGCAGTGAAATTCTCGATCATACCGTAGAACAAGCGGCACAACCGCGAGGGCTGTTCACGCTCACCGTGCCGACCGGCGGTGGCAAAACCTTCACTTCCATGGCGTTCGCTCTGGAACACGCCAAACGGCACGGTATGCGGCGCGTGATTTACGTCATCCCGTTCACCAGCATCATCGAGCAAAATGCCGCTGAATTCCGCAAAGCCTTTGGCGAATTTGGCGAACAAGCCGTGTTGGAACACCACAGCACCTTCGACGGCGGCAAACTGCAAAATGAGGCCACCAAAGACAAATTGCGCCTTGCCTCGGAAAACTGGGATGCGCCGATTGTCGTGACCACCGCCGTGCAATTCTTCGAATCCCTCTTTGCCGACCGCTCCTCGCGCTGCCGCAAGCTGCACAACATCGCAGGCTCCGTCATCATCCTCGACGAAGCGCAAATGCTTCCGCTCAATCTTTTGCTGCCCATCATGCAAGCCATCAAAGAATTGGCGCAAAACTACCGTTGCAGCGTTGTTATGTGCACCGCCACCCAGCCAGCCGTGCAAGCCGAAAACGGCTTCTATCGCGGCTTTGAAAACGTGCGCGAAATCGCCCCAAAACCGACCGCACTTTTCGACAAACTGCGCCGCACCACAGTGCAACACATCGGTACACAAACCGACGCCGACCTGCTCGCCAAACTTGGCGAACACCCGCAAATGCTCGTTATCGTCAATAACCGTCGCCATACCCGCAGCCTGTACGACCAAGCCAAACACCTTGAGGGCACATTCCACCTGACCACCCTAATGTGCGCCAAACACCGCAGCCAAAAGCTCGATGAGATTCGAGGTCGTCTGAAAAACGGCGAACCCTGCCGTGTTATTGCCACCTCCTTAATTGAAGCCGGCGTTGATGTGGATTTTCCGCTGGTAATGCGCGCCGAAGCAGGTTTAGACAGCGTTGCCCAAGCCGCCGGACGTTGCAACCGCGAAGGCAAAAGGCCGTCTGAAAACAGCTTTGTTTGGATATTCGCACCCGAAGATAAATGGAAAGCTCCGCCCGAACTTGCCGCCCAAGCCGCCGTTATGCGCCTGACTGCCGACAGCTTTTCAGACGACCTCTTATCCACCCAAGCCGTCACTGCCTACTTCGCCGAGCTTTATCAATTAAAAGGCAGCGAACTGGACAATAAAAAAATCCTGAAAATGCACAACGACACAGGGCAAAGCCTCGATTTCCCATTCCAAACCATCGCCGACAAATTCCGCATGATCGAAAGCCACATGCAGCCACTGATTATTCCGTTCGATGTTGAGGCCGAAAGCCTTATTAGCAGCCTGCACCACGCCGACCACATCGGCGGACTCTTACGCAAACTGCAACCCTACACCGTCCAAATCCCCGAAAGCGCCCTCGCCGCTTTATATAAAGCAGGGCGTATCGAACCGATTAACGAGAAAAACTTCGGCAAACAGTTTTATACGCTGATTGGGCTGGATTTGTATGATGAAGTGGCGGGGCTTTCTTGGGGGGATACGGAGTTTTTGAAGGGGGAGAGTTTGGTGTTTTAAAGAAAATTATTTTGATTAATTGAGAAGATAATTACATAGGAATTCAGAATGGCTAAAGATATTACACAACTTGATGACTATACAAAATTAAAAAAACTTGCTTCTGCCCTTTGGCAACAAAATAACTCTTATCATGGTGCAGCTATTATGATAGGTGCTGGTTTTAGTAGAAGCGCTGCGACAACAGGAGATAGCAATAAAAAGCTTCCACTTTGGTTTAACTTTTCTGAACTATTAACTAAAGAATTGAGTTCAAATAGCTCAGATCCATTACGACTAGCTGAAGAATACAATGCATATTTCGGTAAACAAGCATTACATGATTTAATCAAAAAGGAAATTAATGATTCAGCCTGGATACCGGGGGAACTACATAAATCCTTACTAGAATTACCATGGTCAGAGGTTTTGACTACAAACTGGGATACTTTGCTTGAACGTGCTTCAGAAGAAATTCATCAGCCTGTATATAGTATTGTTTCAAAACAGGAAGATCTTTCAAGTGCAAGATCACCTCGTATCGTGAAATTGCATGGCACTATCGATGTAAGTAAAGATTTGATTTTTACTCAGGAAGATTACCGTAAATATCCGCAACAATATGCAGCATTTGTGAACTTTGCTCGGCAAGTATTTATTGAAAATGAACTATGTCTAATTGGGTTCTCTGGAGATGACCCAAATTTCTTACAGTGGGCTGGTTGGGTTAGAGATCATTTAACTAGCCATTCTAGACGGATTTACCTCGTTGGAGCTTTAGGATTAAATTCTTCAAAACGGAAATATTTAGAGTCGCTCAATATCGCACCCATAGATTTATATAGTTTGGTTAAAGATTATGATGACGCGGATATGCGTCATTTTAAGGCCACAGAAATATTTTTCAGACCTTGCAGGAACTAAAACCTAAGAATACATGGGAATGGGAGCCAAGTCAGCTACATCGAACAGAAATGACAGAAGAAGAGCTAAATAGGCGTTATCAAGATCATGAGCATGCAGCTCATCTCCTTGAAAGGCAATTAGTTCCTTTGGAAAAGGATAGATTGTCTTACCCTGAGTGGTTGGTATGTCCAAATTTATTGAGATTTACCTTGCATATGCAGTTAACAGATCCTTGGCCTAATCCTGATAATTTGTCAAGAATGAATAAAGATTCAAGAGCTAAGCTGCTTTATGAAATTGCTTGGCATTATAAAGTAACTTTTGAAATTCTTCCAAATTGGTTGGTAAATGAACTGCTAACAGTATGTGATCTTGATAAACCTTGTTGTTTAACAAAGAAACAACAATTAGATATTGCGCTTCTTTTATTGAAAAATACACATTGGATGGAACAGTCAGAAAGTAAAGATATTATTCTAATAACAAGACGTATATTGGAAAAAGGAAAAGAATATTGGACAGAGATTGATAACGAATTGTCCTATTATTCTGCTATTTTAGCTCGGGATTCATTTGATTATCCAGCTTTAGAGAAATATGCAGAAGAAATTACTACCAATGATCCAATTTGGAAGTTGAAAAAAGCTTCTTTATTTGCAGAGCTTGGAAATTTTGAAGAAGGTAAACACTTAATAAGTGAAGCATATAGTGATTTACTTAAGCAGTATAGAAACAATCATGGTTCTATTTATTTGCTCTCTCGCTTAGCTTGGGCATACTGGTTAGCTAGAGGTGTTAACTTGAGTGAACTGGAAGAGAAAATTAGAATTTTCTCTTTTGATTATAAAGAATCTAAATGTGATCCTTGGGATTACATAGAATACATGCAGGAAAAAATTACCAAAAAATTAGCAAAGCAACAAGAACAAGAGATTGAGCCTTTATTTGAACCAGGGCATTACAAAGATAACTCCAATACTGTAACTTGGAGTAATGAATTACACCCGCTACTTCTACTTGAAGGTATATCTAATACTGTTGGACTACCATTACGTTGGCAACATACAAATTTTCTTGTCGATTCAGCCGCAAAAATTACTGAATTAACTGAAATTGATAATATCCAACGTTTCTCTCTTGCTATTAGAGCCGCCAGTAGTGAGACATCTAATGTCTTAAAAAGAGTATTTTCTAGAATTAAAATTGCGTGTTTATCTCAGGATGAGGCTAATTTTTTAATAGAAAAAACTATATCTTCAATTGAATATTGGTCTAAAAAGAGAGAGACTCAATCGAGTATAAGCGGTATTACAAACTATGCAATTGATCGCTTACGTGTTTTTATTGAAGTTTTAGCTAGAATTTCTGTAAGAGCAACATCTGAACAAGCTAAACAAATATTTCGCTTAGCAGTATCTTTAGGGCAGAATAATAAACTTCAACACTTATGGCTATTTGATTCAATTAAAGACTTAATTGAATTTTCTCTTAAAAGTATTCCTGACGCTGAACAACATGAGGTGTTGCTTGATGCATTATCTTATCCACTTGAAACAGAAATTCAAAAAAATGAATATGGTAAGTGGGCTAATCCTGTTATAGATAATCCGGGGGAGCGTAAGCAAAATATTTTTATTGATAAACGTATTAATGAAATTATAGATACTATAGAAAGAAACTCTTCTAAAAATGCTCCAGCATTATTAAGATTATTACCATTAATAAAGAGTAAATTCCTTACCGAAAAAGAATGCAGACAAATTGCATTAAATATATGGGGGGATAATCCTGATTATAAAAATATACCTGAAACTGGATTGCTTAATTACGTTCTACTTGAATTGCCAAACATGGATTCTTTGTCTGTAAAAACATTAGTTAGAGAATACTTATTTGAACAGAAAGAAGAAAACTTGTTTAAATTGGATTTTTTAATGGATGTTGCTAATGCAGCACTTGGAAAAAATGTTAAGGAATTGCCAAGTGAAGAACGAGCTCTTGATTATTTTGAAAAATTAACTTCTTGGAGATTGCCTCAAAAAGATAATAACGAAATAGGTTTTTCTAAAAATATAAATTCTAAAACGGCTGAATTAATTAGTGAAGTATTAGCGCGTTCTATTGTTCCTGCATTATCAAAAGAAGCATTAACTGAAGAAAATTTCCAGAAGTTGTGTGATATGCATATAGCACTTGATAAACCGGAAATTCTGATGGCGTATCCATATTTTGCTGCATCAGATGAAATGTTTGTCGGTAGAGTTGAAGGTTTTATAAAGAAAGGTTTTCAATCTACAGGATCTAATAAATTAGCGTATGCCTCTTATGCTCTTCTTACTTGGAGGAAGCTCCAAGATTCACCAGTTATAAACAAATTAATTAAGCGATTGATTTATATAATTGGTTCAAATCAAAAACAAGGATTAGCAGCACTTCTTTGGACGGCTAATCAAATGTATAAAAAAGAATATCTTTCAAACGAAGATATTGAATCGCTAAGTGAAATTCTTCCTGTTATTTTTGATAGTACGAGTTACGAGAGAACTCCGCCATATAATCAAGAATCTGTAAGTATTTCACTTGTTCGTGCTGCTTGCGTTAGATTGGCTAGAGATATTTTAAATAAAGAACAAAATAATGATATAGAGCTAAAAAGAATATTGGAAATGGCAAAGAATGATCCACTTCCAGAAGTAAGATTTGCAGAAATTACAGATATATAAAAATATCATTCAAAGTGCGGTCATTTTCGCTAACGTTTTCAAAACGTCGTCTGAAACCGAACTTCCCAACCAAAAGGAGAACCAAATGAACCAAATCCGCCTACACGTTTGGGGCGATTATGCCTGTTTTACCCGTCCGGAGATGAAGGTGGAGCGGGTGTCTTATGATGTCATCACGCCGTCGGCGGCGCGCGGGATTTTGGCGGCGGTGCATTGGAAGCCGGCGATTCGGTGGGTGATTGACCGGATTTATGTGTTGAAGCCGATTCGGTTTGAGTCGGTGCGGCGCAATGAGTTGGGTGGCAAGATCTCGGCGGGCAAGGTCGGCGGTGCGATGAAGCGCAAGAGCGTTGCCGATTTATATATGCTGATTGAAGACGACCGCCAGCAGCGCGCGGCGACGGTGCTTAAAGACGTGGCTTATGTGATTGAAGCCCATGCGGTGCTGACGGCAAAAGCGGGGGTGGATGAGACCGTTACCAAGCATATCGAGATGTTCAAACGCCGTGCGAAAAAGGGGCAATGCTTTCAGCAGCCTTGTTTGGGCGTGCGTGAATTTCCTGCCGATTTTGCATTGATTGATGAAGGTGAGCCGCTGCCGCTGTCGGCGTTATCGGAAAGCGAGGCAAACCGCGATTTGGGTTGGATGCTGCACGATATTGATTTTGACCACGGCAACACGCCGCATTTTTCCGCGCACAAATGAAAGACGGCGTGATTGATGTACCGCCGTTTTACGCCGAGGAGGTGAAAGCATGATTCTTGCCCCCCTTGCCCGCTATTACCGCCGTTTGGCAGCAGAAAACGATGAAATGGGTAACCCGAAAGTGCCGCCTTATGGCTTTAGCGAGGAGAAAATCAGCTGGATTTTGGTGTTGGATAAAGAAGGTCGTCTGAAAACTGCCGTGCCGAATCTGACCGCCGATAAAAAGCCGCAGCCGAAGCTGATGAGTGTACCACGCCCTGAAAAACGCACGTCGGGTATCAAACCGAATTTTTTGTGGGATAAAACCGCCTACGCGCTTGGCGTGGAAGCCAATAAAAACAAAGCCGAGGCCAAAGAAAAACCGTTTACGTCGTCTAAAAAAACTTTTGACGCCTTTAAGCAATACCATCTCGATTTACTGCAAAACAGCGACGATGAAGGCTTACAAGGCTTGTGCCGTTTTTTGCAAAACTGGCAGCCTGCACATTTTACTGCCGAAAATCTGCCTATTGAAATACTCGATGCTAACATCGCATTTTCTCTTGAAAAACCGACCGCACTTATTCATAAACGCGAAGCCGCGCAAAGCTTGTGGGCAGGCTACCTGAAAAGCGACGAAGCGCTCGAAGGCTTATGCCTGATTAGCGGCGACACCGCGCCGATTGCACGGCTGCATCCGGCGATTAAAGGCGTGTTTGGCGGACAAAGCTCCGGCGGTTCGATTATTTCGTTCAATAAAGAAGCCTTTGCCTCTTTTGGTAAAGAGCAAGGCGCAAATGCGCCTGTTTCTGAACAATCCGCCTTTGCCTACACCACCGCACTGAACTATCTGTTGCGCCGCGAAAATAATCACTGTTTGACCATCGGCGATGCCAGCACGGTCTTTTGGGCGGAAGCGGACGATAGCGCTACGGCGCAGGCTGCCGAAGGTTTCTTCGCGCAAGTGTTCACGCCGCCGGATGATGAACAAGAAAGCGCCAAAGTTTTCAACGTATTGGAACAAATCGGCAAAGGTCGTCCGCTGCAAGAAATTGCGCCCGAACTCTCTCCCAATACCCGTTTTTATATCTTAGGGCTTGCCCCCAACGCCGCGCGGATTTCTGTTCGGTTTTGGCTGGATACCACTTTTGGGCAGCTGGCGGAAAATTTGGCGCAGCATTGGCAAGATTTAGCCCTTGAGCCTTGCGCGTGGAAAACACCGCCGTCTATTTGGCGACTCTTATTGCAAACTGCCGTGCTGGGCAAAAGCGAAAATATCTCGCCCGTATTGGCAGGTGAAATGACCCGCGCCGTGATTTGCGGTACACCGTATCCCTTAAGTTTGCTGTCGCAATTGATTACCCGAATTCGCGCCGACGGAGATGTAAACGGACTGCGCGTGGCAATGATTAAAGCTGTATTGCAGCGGCGTTTTAGAAAAGATTTTATCGAAGAAGGAGTTCCTATGAGTTTGAACAATGAAAGCCCGAATCGCGCCTATCTTTTAGGGCGGCTGTTTGCCGTGTTGGAGCGCATCCAATATCAGGCGCTGGGCGAATTAAACGCAGGCATTGCCGACCGCTATTACGGTTCTGCATCCGCCGTGCCGTTTTCGGTTTTTCCGCGCCTTTTGTCGGGTGCAAAACACCATTTGTCGCGCTTGCGTAAAGACAAAGCCGGCATGGCGGTGAATTTGGATAAAGATTTGGGCGAAATCATTGCCAAACTGCCCGAAACCTTTCCGCGCCATCTAAGCATTGACGAGCAAGGCCGCTTTGCCATCGGCTATTACCATCAAAAACAAAGCTATTTTGCTAAAAAAGAAACCGCTGAAACCATTGAAAACTAAGGAGCCAGAAAATGTCTGCCATTCAAAACCGCTATGAATTTGTTTACTTTTTTGACGTAACCAACGGCAACCCCAACGGCGACCCCGATGCGGGCAATATGCCGCGTCTTGACCCTGAATCCAGCAAAGGCTTGGTAACCGATGTCTGCCTGAAACGCAAAATCCGTAATTTTGTGGAAATCAGCAGCGAAAACGAAGCCGGTTACGAAATCTACGTCAAAGAAAAAAGCGTGTTAAACCTGCAAAACAAACGCGCTTATGAAGCGCTTGGTATTGAATCTGAAGCCAAAAAACTGCCAAAAGACGAAGCCAAAGCCCGCGACATCACCGCTTGGATGTGTAAAAACTTCTTTGACATCCGCACCTTCGGCGCCGTGATGACCACCGAAGTCAATAGCGGGCAAGTGCGCGGCCCGGTACAACTGGCGTTTGCCCAATCCATTGATCCGATTGTGCCGCTGGAAGTTTCCATCACCCGCATGGCAGTAACCAACGAAAAAGACTTGGAAAAAGAACGCACCATGGGGCGCAAATACATCGTTCCTTACGCGCTCTACCGCGTGCACGGTTTTATCTCCGCCAACCTTGCCGCCAAAACCGGCTTTTCAGACGACGATTTAGCCAAACTCTGGCAAGCCCTGCAACTGATGTTTGAACACGACCGATCCGCCGCCCGTGGCGAAATGGCGGCGCGCAAACTGATTGTCTTCAAACACGACAGCACACTCGGCAGCCAGCCTGCACATAAATTGTTTGACGCCGTGAAAGTTGAACGCGTAAACGGCGAATCAGGTACGCCCGCAAGCGGTTTTGGCGATTACAAAATCAGCGTGGTTTCAGACGGCCTCAATGGCGTGAGTGTGGAAGAGTTGCTGTAAAAACACTTAAAAAGATGACTGCACTTTTAACCGAAACCCAAGGGAAAAATCAGGACACGCGCCTGATTTCCCTTTCCGCCCTGCAACACTACGCCTTCTGCCCGCGTCAATGTGCGTTGATCCATAACGAGCAGGCGTGGGCGGAGAATTATTTGACCGCGCAGGGCAAGGCGCTGCATGAGCGAGTGGATTCGGGCGAGCCGGAAACGCGCAAGGGCGTACGCTTTGAGCGGACGGTGCATGTGTCGGCGGAGAAACTGGGCATCAGCGGCGTGTTGGATTTGGTGGAAGTGGACACGAAAACAGGCAGCCTGAAACCCGTGGAATATAAACGCGGTAAGCCCAAATCCGACCCGATGGATGAAATCCAGCTTTGTGCCCAAGGCTTGTGCTTGGAAGAAATGACGGGGCAAACCGTCAGCGAAGGCGCGCTGTGGTATATGCAAACCCGCCACCGCGTCCCCGTCGTATTTTCAGACGACCTACGCGCTCAAACACGCGCTACCATCGCCGCCGTGCGCGAACTCCTAAACAGCGGTCAAACCCCGCCACCCGATTACGGCAAACGCTGCAAAGCCTGCTCGCTGGTGGAGATTTGCCAACCGGAGTTGCTGGGGAAACGGGATAGGAGTGTGGGGTATGTGGTGGGGTTGTTTAAGTTAGATATTTAGCTACAAAAATCAAAAAATGTTATTATTTTAACCTTTAAATTAAAAGGAAATTATCATGTCTCTTGATGTTTTTAAACCAGAAAACTTAAGTATTGAACAAGTATTTGGTAATGCAGATTCATTTTACCAAATGCCTGAATATCAAAGACCTTATTCTTGGGATAAGGAGAGGGTGGAGCAATTATGGTTTGATCTTGTTGAAGCCTATAAAAATTATATAGAAGATTCCACCGTTGATTCAAATTATTTCTTGGGATCTTTGGTAGTGGTTAAAAATGGGCAAGGTTATGATGTCATTGATGGCCAGCAAAGGATGACAACATTAACTATTTTATTTTGTGTATTAAGAGATTTAGATAAATTAAATTTACCTGATACAAGAATGAATAAAGTTAAACATAGTATTAAAGACTTACTTGGTGGAAAGGAGCGATTAAAGCTAACTACTCAATTGAATAACCAAGCTCTTTTTGAAACTACTGTTATTAATAAAATTAATTTTCAGGCAAGTAAGGCAAAAATTGAGGAAAATCGTTTTTTACAAACAGCTTTTTACTTCAAGAGCCTTATAGAAGAGTCTCAGAATCCTAGTTCCCATTATTATATTAATGATTTATCTGGGTTTATTAAATATATATTTGAACAAACAACATTAATTCGTGTAGTTTGTTATGACGAGAGTTTCGCAATTAAATTATTTACTGTTTTAAATGATAGAGGACTGGACTTGGCTTCTTCGGATATCATCAAAGCATATTTATTGCAAAAACTTAGTGAAGATAAGCGCTCATCTTTTGTTGAGGTCTGGAAGCGAGTAGAAACTATTTGCAAACAAGCTGGTGAATCATTACAAATGGTTTTAAGTTTATATCTTTATTACTTAAAATCAGGAAATCCCAAGAAAAATTTGCATGAAGAATTAAAATTAGAATTAAAGAATAAAGAACCAATAGAAACTATTCTATTCATTGAGGAATTTGCGAAAAATTTGAGTGAAATAAATGATGATTATCAAGATAAAGATATTTCAAAGTTGAGATACCTTCCTCAATCAATATATTGGAAAAACTATTCTTTTTAGCTGCGAAACAAACAAATTATCAATTTTATAATGAGTTAAAAAAACCTATTAGTTAGGTATTATTATCAAAGCTGGATAGCAGATGGAACATCTAATCGTATCAAACAAACATCTTTTAATATATTAAAAATGGTAAAGGATGGAAAAAGATATTCTAGATATTAAAAAAAGAAATCATAAGTAATTTGAATATTTATGAAAAATTATCTAATATCTTTAGATAGGAGTAATATTTATAGTTTCAAATGGCACAAACCATTATTATTAGCAATTGAATACCATCAACAGGATAAATACCAATTTATTGAAATAAATAGAGACTTACATACTGAGCATATTTTACCAAAAGAATGGAAAAATGATGATCTTAATTGGAAGGATATTTTTTCAGATATTGATGTAAAAAAATATTTAAATAGCTTGGGTAATTTAACATTATTGTCAGGTAAAAAAAATATTCGGGCGAGTAATCGCAATTACACAAATAAAAAAGAAATTTACAATGGAAAGGGCTTAGATGGAAAGTCATCTTTTGAAATTACTAAGAAGATTATGGAAGATGCCCCAAACGAGTGGAATGTGGCAGAAATAATTAAAAGAAAGGATTGGTTAATTAATCAAGCTAAGGAAATTTTTGATATTAAAAAGTAATATTAGTTGGATTCTAGTATTCTTCCTTCCTAACACAACCTACCCGCTGTTTTTAGGTAGCTTGCACGATCTGTGTGAATCGGATACTTAATTCGACAATGTTCCGAATAGATGTAATTTGAAATGATTGCTGAGGTTGGTAATGTCGAACTCGAGAATTCGACCTACTGTCTTTCAGGTAGCCCAACCATAGCCACAAAAAGCACGATCAAACCCTAAGGAGTTCCCCATGCGCAAACTGCAAAACACGCTCTACATCACCACCCAAGGCAGTTATTTGCATAAAGAGCGGGAAACGCTGGTGGTGGAGCAGGAGCGTAAGAAGGTGGCGCAGTTGCCGGTGCATTCCATCGGGCATATTTTCTGTTTTGGTAATGTGCTGGTATCGCCGTTTTTGCTGGGGTTTTGCGGCGAAAATAATGTGAATTTGGCGTTTTTTACCGAAAACGGACGTTTCTTGGGGCGGCTTCAGGGGCGGCAGAGCGGCAATGTGCTGCTGCGTCGGGCGCAGTATCGGGTGTCGGAGCAAAATCCCGTGCCGATTGCGCGCAATATCATTGCGGCGAAGATTCAGGCGAGTAAACGGGTGCTTCAGCGGCAGATTCGCAATTACGGCGAGAATGCGGCGATTCAAAGTGCGGTTGATTCTTTGAATATTTCGCTGCGGCAGTTGAAGGGCGCGGCGGAACTGGACGTGATACGCGGCATTGAAGGCGATGCGGCAGCGCGTTATTTCGGTGTATTCGGGCAGCTTTTGAGCGAAAAAAGCGGCTTTACTTTTGACGGGCGCAACCGCCGTCCGCCTAGAGACGGGGTGAATGCGCTGTTGTCGTTTGTGTACAGCATTCTGGGAAAGGACATCAGCGGCGCGCTGCAAGGCGTGGGACTGGACCCACAGGTAGGCTTTCTGCACGCCGACCGGCCGGGGCGCGACAGTTTGGCGCAGGATATTTTGGAAGAATTCCGCGCATGGTGGGCAGATAGGCTGGTGTTGTCGCTGATTAACCGCGGGCAAATCAAACCGCAGGATTTCGTTACCGAGGCAAGCGGCGCAGTGAGCTTGAAAGCGGAGGCGCGTAAGCTCTTGTTCCAAGCCTTGCAGGCGAAAAAACAGGAGAAAATCGTTCATCCGTTTTTGGGCGAAGAAGTGGAAATCGGACTGCTGCCGTATATTCAGGCAATGCTGTTGGCGCGGCACTTGCGCGGGGATTTGGCGGAATATCCGCCGTTTTTGATGAGATAGGTTTGCAGGTCGTCTGAAAACGGGCCGGATGTTTTCAGATGACCTTTAAAGCAGCCTGCACATGGAAATACAAAATGCTGATGCTGATTACTTATGATATTTCGCTGGAAGACGCGGAAGGACCGGCAAGGCTGCGGCGCGTGGCGAAATTATGTTTGGACTACGGCGTGCGCGTGCAATATTCGGTATTCGAATGCGACATCGCACCCGATCAGTGGGTTGTTTTAAAAGACAAACTTTTGAAAACCTACAATCCCGAAACCGACAGCCTGCGCTTTTACCATCTGGGCAGCAAATGGCGGCGGAAAGTAGAACATCACGGCGCGAAACCGTCGGTGGATGTGTTTAAGGATACGTTGATTGTGTGAATCGCCAACCTACGGTTCTCATGAAAATGCGGCAGGGGTGGCGAATTAGGATTGTTCTTTAACAATCAGGATATTGCGAATGCGGGTGTAACGGAAAAGGCTGTGTTATACTTGCGTTCGCGCTTTTCTTGGGAGCCTAGCGAAATCGGGGCTGCGAAACCTGATGGAGCAAGGCTTTTGAGAGAGGCTCAGCCGCCTTCAGGCGGCTGTGTGTTGAAACGCTGTAAATGTCGTCAGGGATTACACAGGCCGTTTCAGCCGCCTTCAGGCGGCTGTGTGTTGAAACAGAACTACCTTCGTTTTTTTGCATAAAAAATAATCAGCCGCCTTCAGGCGGCTGTGTGTTGAAACGGATCGTAAATATCACATTCGCCTGTAATCCAATCCAGCCGCCTTCAGGCGGCTGTGTGTTGAAACTTCGTCTGTATAAAAATCAGAATACAGGCTGCCCCAGCCGCCTTCAGGCGGCTGTGTGTTGAAACAGCCGATTGTGAAGAATGACGGTTCTCTTGACGACAGCCGCCTTCAGGCGGCTGTGTGTTGAAACGGCTTGGCGGCTGATTGTGATGCTATTGGCTTGACCAGCCGCCTTCAGGCGGCTGTGTGTTGAAACACAATCACTTTGGCGAACGGCCAAGTATTGCGTCCAGCCGCCTTCAGGCGGCTGTGTGTTGAAACCCTATGAAGATGACTATGACGACGCGCGAGTTGACAGCCGCCTTCAGGCGGCTGTGTGTTGAAACGATTTTGCCGGAGTTGGTCAGCGTGCCTTCGTGGCAGCCGCCTTCAGGCGGCTGTGTGTTGAAACATCATTATCCATTGTGAAGGCGGCCTCTATCAATCAGCCGCCTTCAGGCGGCTGTGTGTTGAAACGTTGTTTGAAATTCGTAACCTGTTGAGAAATGGCACAGCCGCCTTCAGGCGGCTGTGTGTTGAAACACGCGCATCGGCACGCGCCTGATGCGCGAAGAATCAGCCGCCTTCAGGCGGCTGTGTGTTGAAACCCAGACGGCGCCATCATTAATTACAACCACAGCGCACAGCCGCCTTCAGGCGGCTGTGTGTTGAAACATGGTGTCGGCAAGGTCGGACGGCGAATATTTGGCAGCCGCCTTCAGGCGGCTGTGTGTTGAAACGTGCCGATGATTGTCAGCTCTTCGTTTAGGTTTCAGCCGCCTTCAGGCGGCTGTGTGTTGAAACATCGCCGAATACCAAACGACGGCAGAGCGCGACCAGCCGCCTTCAGGCGGCTGTGTGTTGAAACCCCGTCGTCAGCGCATCAACAAACGCTTCGCGCGCCAGCCGCCTTCAGGCGGCTGTGTGTTGAAACAACAAACTACTGGAAAGCTGAATCATGTGCCAAGACAGCCGCCTTCAGGCGGCTGTGTGTTGAAACAAGCCCAGCGCGATACCGTAAGCATTATCGCTGCCCAGCCGCCTTCAGGCGGCTGTGTGTTGAAACGTCAGGCGGTTTTTATCTTGCTTCTTCATTTTTTCAGCCGCCTTCAGGCGGCTGTGTGTTGAAACATGAACCCTGTCGAATTGGCGGCTAATACATTCCCAGCCGCCTTCAGGCGGCTGTGTGTTGAAACAGCAGTGTTCCACGTTGGCAATAACGCCAATGGCCGCAGCCGCCTTCAGGCGGCTGTGTGTTGAAACTGATAGTTGAGCCGAATATACCGCCGAGAGATAACAGCCGCCTTCAGGCGGCTGTGTGTTGAAACAGCAAGTGCGATCCGTTCCTGCAATGCGTCATAGCAGCCGCCTTCAGGCGGCTGTGTGTTGAAACGCTGCTGAACAAATCGAAAGACTGGCGACAGAACCAGCCGCCTTCAGGCGGCTGTGTGTTGAAACCGAGATGAGCAAGCGCAAGCGGGCGCTCATCGGGCAGCCGCCTTCAGGCGGCTGTGTGTTGAAACGCTGCTTCGATTTTGCTTTGCAGCGCTTGTCGTCAGCCGCCTTCAGGCGGCTGTGTGTTGAAACCACAATCAGTTTCGGCAGGTTTTCTTCCACGCGCCAGCCGCCTTCAGGCGGCTGTGTGTTGAAACCTACACGGTACGCATTGAACAGCGAAGCAGAAGCCGGTTATTTGCAGCCGCCTTCAGGCGGCTGTGTGTTGAAACCTACACGGATAGAACACGGATAGAACACGGATAGCTCAGCCGCCTTCAGGCGGCTGTGTGTTGAAACTTTTCGGTACTTGTAGTGAAACAGTTCACGTACCAGCCGCCTTCAGGCGGCTGTGTGTTGAAACAATTAAAGAGCAGTTAAGCTTATGATACACGGTCAGCCGCCTTCAGGCGGCTGTGTGTTGAAACAGTGTATTGCTGAAGATGCTAGCAGTCGTTACATCCAGCCGCCTTCAGGCGGCTGTGTGTTGAAACCATGCGCTATCTAACCTATTGATTCCTAGTAGGTCAGCCGCCTTCAGGCGGCTGTGTGTTGAAACCTGCTTGCTCCCTGCTGAATACGCGGTAAGTACACCAGCCGCCTTCAGGCGGCTGTGTGTTGAAACAAAAAATCCTCCCCGAAATAATCGAAAAGACACCTCAGCCGCCTTCAGGCGGCTGTGTGTTGAAACAGACAAACGCCAATTCCTGCAATATAAGCTAGGTTCAGCCGCCTTCAGGCGGCTGTGTGTTGAAACTAGTTTTGCCATTGCTGGCGAAATTAACGTTAATCAGCCGCCTTCAGGCGGCTGTGTGTTGAAACAACAAAAGGCGTTGGGTTACTATCGATAGAAGGCAGCCGCCTTCAGGCGGCTGTGTGTTGAAACCATTGCGATCGCGTCGGCGATTGCGCGGCAGATGCAGCCGCCTTCAGGCGGCTGTGTGTTGAAACAAGCTATTAGCAAAAATGCTAGCAGTAGAAACATCAGCCGCCTTCAGGCGGCTGTGTGTTGAAACTCCCCAATATAATCGAAAAGACACCATCATATAAACAGCCGCCTTCAGGCGGCTGTGTGTTGAAACAAAAACAACAGGCGCATGGGCGTTTCCGGGCGATTCAGCCGCCTTCAGGCGGCTGTGTGTTGAAACCTGACAGCTTCACGTCGCCATAAGGGACAATTTTCAGCCGCCTTCAGGCGGCTGTGTGTTGAAACGCAATCCAGTTGATCCGCCGCGTATTGCGCTAACAGCCGCCTTCAGGCGGCTGTGTGTTGAAACGGTATCTACAAAGAATCCAAAGGCTCGGGCGGTCGCAGCCGCCTTCAGGCGGCTGTGTGTTGAAACAAATGAGCTTTTTATCGGAATTTTAATTCAGGCTACGGGTCAGCCGCCTTCAGGCGGCTGTGTGTTGAAACAAATGACACAATTGGTATTGCATAACAGTAGCTTCAGCCGCCTTCAGGCGGCTGTGTGTTGAAACAGTCTATCAAAGACGGCCTGAAACTGGAAATTACCAGCCGCCTTCAGGCGGCTGTGTGTTGAAACAATATAAAAGCTGTTACCAACTAGGCCCGGATAACGCAGCCGCCTTCAGGCGGCTGTGTGTTGAAACAAGGCCAAATCGTCGGCGTTAAAAAATTCAACGGACCAGCCGCCTTCAGGCGGCTGTGTGTTGAAACAATGGACTAAATATGTTTTAGATTCTTGTCATTTCAGCCGCCTTCAGGCGGCTGTGTGTTGAAACCATTTGTTGCTTTTACAGCCTTAGTGATTCGTGCAGCCGCCTTCAGGCGGCTGTATGTTGAAACAATGTTAGGTAACGTTAAGACATTGTAACTGTTTGCCAGCCGCCTTCAGGCGGCTGTGTGTTGAAACTATCAAAGGCTTTGCGGCCTTTACAGGCTTACTGCCAGCCGCCTTCAGGCGGCTGTGTGTTGAAACTGCAACAAGGAGCTGGCCTGAGTTAGGCGGTGGCAGCCGCCTTCAGGCGGCTGTGTGTTGAAACTGTTTCTAAGGTTGAGAAAGCGGAAAAGACTGCCCAGCCGCCTTCAGGCGGCTGTGTGTTGAAACACGCGGTCGCGCCGAAATGGAGCGTATGCTTGAGACAGCCGCCTTCAGGCGGCTGTGTGTTGAAACAATAAAGGCTTCAGGACGGTAAACAGCCAAAGCCCAGCCGCCTTCAGGCGGCTGTGTGTTGAAACAAAAAAACTAGAGAATATATATGTAAATGAAATCAGCCGCCTTCAGGCGGCTGTGTGTTGAAACTTCCAGTTCCACGAACAAACAAGATGGCGATACACAGCCGCCTTCAGGCGGCTGTGTGTTGAAACAAGACCGCCATGTCGATGATTTCAGGCGGCTGTGTGTTGAAACAAAGTAAGGCATTTAGTGGCACAAGGTCGTCTAAACCAGCCGGCTGAGTGTTGAAACTCTGCCACCGTATCTCATGTCTGAGTAGGGAAGAGGGCTGTATGTTCAAATATCGTCCAAGCAGGCCACTTTTCTTTTGATTCTTCGCTTTCTGAAGCATTAGTGAAAGCAGTAGAGGATATTAGAAGTAAGTTATAAAGGGTAATCAATAACAATGCCGTCTGAAAAAGTTTCAGACGGCATTTTTTCTATTTACATATTAAATTTAATATCATATTATCATTGCATGATATCAGTCTGAATTTTTTAGAATTTTAATATGAAACCCCTCATTTACTACGCCCATTCCGCGCAAGATGAACTCGGCAATCTCTTGCCTTACGAACACTGGCAAACCTTGCAAAGTCATTCGGTAAATGTTGGGGAAATGGCGGCGGAGTTTGCCCGGGTATTTGATGCGCAGGAAATTGCCTGCCAGATGGGACAGCTTCATGACTTAGGGAAATATTCGGAACTCTTTAATCACTGATTGCATGGTGGCTCTTCAGTTGATCATGCTACTGCCGGAGTCAAAATTGCAAAAATGCTTGCTTCAGGGTGGGTTCCAAAGTATAAACTGTGGTTATCTTTCTTAGGCTAGATAACTTTATTAATGAATTAAAAGGCAAAAATAATGGAAACGAAACAAACCAATTCAACCATCAAATCGCGTGCGGCGGTGGCATTCGCTCCAAATCAACCCTTACAAATTGTGGAAATCGATGTAGAAATGCCGCGTAAAGGCGAGGTGTTAATCCGCAATACTCACACGGGCGTGTGCCATACTGATGCGTTTACGTTATCAGGAAGCGATCCTGAAGGCGTATTCCCTGTGGTGCTTGGACACGAAGGTGCGGGTGTGGTTGTTGCTGTGGGCGAAGGTGTGTCAAGCGTAAAACCAGGTGATCACGTTATTCCTCTTTATACCGCTGAATGTGGCGAATGTGAGTTTTGTCGTTCGGGTAAAACCAACTTATGCGTCTCAGTGCGTGATACGCAAGGTAAAGGCTTAATGCCGGACGGCACGACGCGTTTCTTATCAAGGTCAGCCGATCTATCACTATATGGGCTGTTCGACTTTCAGCGAATACTCTGTTGTTGCCGAAGTTTCATTGGCGAAAATCAACCCGGAAGCCAACCACGAACATGTATGTTTGCTCGGTTGCGGCGTGACCACAGGTATTGGTGCGGTACATAATACGGCAAAAGTGCAAGAAGGCGACTCTGTGGCCGTGTTTGGCTTGGGGGCGATTGGTTTGGCAGTGGTGCAAGGTGCGCGCCAAGCCAAAGCCGGCCGCATTATCGCCATTGATACCAATCCTGCAAAATTCGAGTTGGCAAAACAGTTTGGTGCAACGGATTGTTTAAACCCGAACGATTACGATAAACCGATCAAAGATGTGTTGTTAGACATCAACAAATGGGGCATTGACCATACCTTTGAATGTATCGGCAATGTAAATGTAATGCGTCAAGCATTAGAAAGCGCACACCGTGGCTGGGGACAATCCATTATTATCGGCGTAGCGGGTGCTGGCCAAGAAATTTCAACGCGTCCGTTCCAGTTGGTAACCGGCCGTGTTTGGAAAGGCACGGCATTTGGCGGCGTGAAAGGCCGCTCTGAACTTCCGAAAATGGTGGAAGATTCAATGAAAGGCGACATCGAGTTAGAACCGTTTGTGACCCACACAATGACACTCGATCAAATCAATGAAGCCTTTGAGTTAATGCACGAAGGTAAATCGATCCGCGCTGTTATTCATTACTAAGGTACGCGATGAAACTGATTGAACAACATCAAATTGACGGTTCGCAACAAGTTTGGGCACACCATGCCCAAACGTTGCAATGCGAAATGAAATTTGCCGTCTATTTGCCAAATAATCCGGAAAATCGACCGCTTGGCGTGATTTATTGGCTTTCCGGGTTAACGTGTACGGAACAAAATTTCATTACCAAATCAGGCTTTCAGCGTTATGCAGCAGAACATCAAGTAATTGTGGTTGCCCCCGATACCAGCCCTCGCGGAGAGCAAGTGCCGAACGATGCGGCTTACGATTTAGGGCAAGGTGCGGGCTTTTATTTGAATGCGACCGAGCAGCCTTGGGCGACGAATTATCAAATGTATGATTATATTTTGAACGAGTTGTCCCGTCTGATTGAAGCAAATTTCCCTACCAACGGCAAACGTTCCATTATGGGACATTCAATGGGCGGACACGGCGCATTGGTATTGGCATTGCGAAATCGAGAACGTTATCAAAGTGTCTCTGCCTTTTCACCCATTTTGTCGCCAAGCCTCGTGCCTTGGGGAGAAAAAGCCTTTTCTGCCTATTTAGGGAAAGATCGTGAAAAATGGCAGCAATATGATGCCAGCTCGCTGATCCAACAAGGCTATAAAGTGCAAGGTATGCGCATTGATCAGGGCTTGGAAGATGAGTTTTTGCCAACACAATTGCGTACCGAAGATTTTATTGAAACCTGTCGTGCGGCAAACCAACCGGTCGATGTGCGCTTCCATAAAGGCTACGATCATAGCTATTACTTCATCGCCAGTTTTATTGGTGAGCATATTGCCTATCATGCGGCATTTTTGAAGTAAACCAAAGAAGTAAGTTGTGTTAATAAATTAAAAAGGCATCGGATTGATGCCTTTTATTTTTTATAAATGATAAAAAATAATGCGATTAAAATGAGTTAGCTCGCCCACTCTCATTTAAATATCCCCCCATTCCAGTCCAAACCGTTGCAAATACTTTCTCAATCGGTCGCTGTCATTGACTTTTGCCCTTTCTGTTCGGGAGACGTTGAACAATGCACGGCCGGCGGCGGCCATGTTGGGGTGTTTGCGGCATTCGTCGATGACGTGTTGCAGTTGCAGTTTGTCGAACAAATCCAATGCGTCCCAATCGATTTTATCGGGGTAGTCTTGTGTTTTTTCAGACGGCCTATTATGTAGGAGGCCGTCTGAAAAGGGTTCTTCCGACCATAACCATTTTAGGCGTTCGATTTCGGCTTGGACTTGTTCTACCTGTATCCTGCCTTGCGGCGCGAGTGTGGCCAGGCGCATGATACTGGCGGCGAGGTCGCGGAAGTTGCCGCGCCATGGCGCTTGGTTGGAATGGGCGAAGTCGAGATAGGCGGCCAGGGCTTCTTTGTTGAAGCGGGTGGTTCGGCCGAGTTCTTGCGAAGCTAGGGCGAGCTGGTGTTCGACGTTGGGCTCGATGTCTTCGAGGCGGTTGGCGAGTGCGGGCAGCGGATAGTTCCAAATATTGATGCGGGCGAACAGGTCTTCGCGGAAGCGTCCGGCGCGGATTTCATGACGTAGGTCGCGGTTGGTGCCGGCGATGAGTTGGAAGTCGCTTTGACTTCGCTGTCGCTACCGACGGGATAAAAATGTTTTTCTTCAATGGCTTTGAGTAACATGGCTTGCTCATCTAAACCCAATTCGCCGATTTCGTCCAAAAACAATACGCCGCCATCGGCAGTTTTTAGATAGCCTTCACGCTTTTCTGCTGCGCCGGTAAAGGCGCCTTTTTTGTGGCCAAACAGGGCAGATGCTGCGCCGTCGCCGCGAAGGGTGGCGCAGTTTACATCGACAAATGTGCCTTTAATCAGGTGGCGCGCTTTTTTCAATTCAAAAATCCTGCGTGCCAGCATAGATTTGCCCGCGCCTGTCGGACCGGAAAGCAGAATGGGGGAAGGAGAGTTGAGCGCGACTTGTTCGATTTCGGCAATCATGCGGTTGAAGGCGGCGTTTTGGGTGGAAATGCCGCTTTTCAGGTAGCGCACTGCGTCATCGCGTACGGCGGCAAGGCGTTCAGCCAGTACGTCGTAACGGGCCAAGTCTAAATCGATGATTTCATAACTGCCGACATTGCCGTCCTCCATACTGCGTCTTTGGTTTTTGGGAGGTGCGGTTTGTAACAGAACGCCGGGGATTTGACGCGATTCCACCAATAAAAACAGGCAGATTTGGGCAACGTGTGTACCTGTCGTGATGTGGGTGAGATAGGTTTCTTCTTCCGTATCAAATGGATAGCTCGCCGCCCAATCGTGCAGTTTGGTATAAACCTCAGAGAAATCCCACGGGTTTGCCAGCTCCATAGGCACGAGATTGACGACCGTGTGCGGCGACACCTGCTGAATATCAGCTTTTACATGATCTGCCAGCTCGCGGTATTTTTCCGCATAAAACAGTTCCATGCGGTCAAGATGAAAATCCTGACGCTGATTCATGGCGACATTCGGCCGCCATTTCTGCCAACGCCCTTGACCGAAACCGCTGTCTAATACCGTACCGAGAAAGCTGACGGCGACTTGTTTTTTAGGATGGGTATTCATGTTTCAGACGGCCTTTAAATTATTTTTTTCCAAGACAAATTTGCCGTTTACTTAGCCGCAGGCGTTTGTCCAAATCATCAAATCGCATCATATATCCTCTTATATCTTATTTTCTATATAACTATCTATAAATATATTTTTTACTATTCTACGCTTCTTGCCGATAAAAGCTACTTTAAAATATATTATCTTTATATTCAATCAATTAAAAATTATTTTTATAAAAATTTTATTCTTGGCACGCTGTTGGCTATGTTGTGAATGTAACGATACAGCAGATGCTTCGGGAAATACAGTTACCGGAGAAAAATTTTCCGTAAATTTAGTTGCGGTGTGGTTACAGGGCGAATGCCGACAAGACTACATTTGGATTAACAGGTTCGAGCCCTGTCTCGTCTGATAGACGTTGAACGTCTTGTTTATTTAGTCGCCCACCCTTTTCCAATATGGCAGGCAAATGCCTAGGGAAACTACAACATGGATATCCTTATGTCGCAGGTTCGAGTCCTGTCTCTGTTATCTAAATAGCAGAGTAGCTCAGTTGGTAGAGCCAAGGCATGTTTCCCTGAAAAACTTGTTGCGTGCCATATTATTTTTACGGCAGCAGGCGGATGCCCGGAAGAGAGTACATTAGCTTTCAGTTAAAACCGTTTCTCTTCATCTTTAGCCGCTACGCTGCCACCTATTCTAGGCCGTCTGAAATATTCAGGCGGGCCGATATAAAAACCGTTTTCGGTGCAAACGGCAAATGCCGGAGGAATTACAGCCTGCTAAGCTCGAGGTCGCGGGTTCGAGTCCCGCCTCTGCCGCCAACAATGGCAGAGTAGCTCAGTGGATAGAGCGCGTAAAAATTTCTCCACTCTTTGTTGCCCAATGTACCACCCCTTATGGGTGAATGCCATTAGGATTACATTCCTTTCTTGCTACAAACCTGAATGATCCTAATTAAACTAGTCGCCCTACGGCAGTAGGCGGATGCCCGGAAGAGAATACATTAGCTTTCAGTTAAAACCGCTTCTCTTCATCTTTAGCCGCCACACTGCCACCCATTCAAGACCGTCTGAAAAATAAAGCTAAAACAAGTTCAGACGACCTCAAACCAACAATATGAAAGAAAATGAAAATGGCTAATACTACCTTGTTTCAATCTATTAAAAACCGTTTAACTAAAACCGACACTTATAACGAAGCCGGCGGCATCGCCTACACGCTGACGCCCAAACAACAGCTAGCCCAGCTTGCCGCTACCGGATGTCTGAACAATACCTACTATGCGGATGCCCAAAGTCAGCTTGACCAAGTGTTGAAATTGGCAGAAAACCTGGATGCCGAGTTTATCGCCAAAACCGCTGTGTATTCCCGTCAAAAAGGTTTCATGAAAGATATGCCTGCGCTGTTGCTTGCCGTGTTGGCACAAAAAGACGTGAACATGCTCGCCCGCGTATTCGACCAAGTAGTGGACAACGGTAAAATGTTGCGTAACTTCGCACAAATCATTCGCAGCGGCGCAGTCGGCAGAAAATCCTTCGGCAACCGTCCGAAAAAACTGATGCAGACCTGGCTTTTGACCGCCACCGAAAAACAACTGCTTAACGCCGCCGTCGGCAATTCGCCGTCGCTGGCAGATGTGGTCAAAATGGTGCACCCAAAACCGCGTGAAGCATGGCGTGCCGCCTGGTTTGCATGGCTGATCGGTAAACCGTACGACCGCGAAGCATTGCCGCCCATTACCCGCGCTTTTGAAGACTACAAACAAAGCCGAGAAGGCGAATTGCCCAATGTTCCCTTCCAAATGCTCACCGCTTTAGACTTGAACAGCGGCGACTGGGCAGAGATTGCCCGCAACGGCTCATGGCAGCAGGTTCGTCAAAACCTGAATACTTTCCTGCGCCACGAAGTGTTTGCCAAAAGCAAAAACATCAAAATGGTGGCAGAAAAACTGCGTGACGAAACCGCCATTGCCCGCGCCCGCGTCCTGCCTTACCAATTGCTGACCGCGTATCAGGCAACATCTAATCAAATGCCGTTTGAAATCCGCGAAGCGCTGCAAGACGCGATGGAAACCGCCGTACAAAACGTACCGGCCATCCAAGGCAAAGTCGTGGTTTGCCCGGACGTCTCCGGCTCTATGCACAGCTCGGTTACCGGCCATCGCGGCAGCGCAACCAGCAAAACCCGCTGCATCGATATTGCCGCACTCGTATCCGCCGCCATGTTGCGTACCAACCCGCAAGCCCGCGTGATACCGTTTGAACAAATCACGGTAAACGTGCAGCTCAATCCGCGCGACAGCATCATGACCAACGCCGAAAAACTCGCCAATATCGGCGGCGGCGGAACGGCTTGCAGCGCACCGCTCGCCATGTTGAACCGCGAAAAAGCCGACGTGGATTTGGTCGTCATCGTGTCAGACAACGAAAGTTGGGCAGATGACAGCCAACAGTGGGGCGCAACAACCAGCCTGATGAAAGAGTGGGATATTCTGAAAAGACGTTGTCCGGAAGCCAAACTCGTTTGTCTGGATATCCAGCCCTACGTCCAGGCTCAAGCACGAAACCGTCACGATATCTTGAACATCGGCGGCTTCTCCGATCAAGTGTTCACGCTCATCGGTTCCTTTGCTGAACGAGGCATGGGTACAGATTTCTGGGTAGAAGAGATTGAGAAAACCGAGCTTGCGGCGGTAAATTAGCCAAGGGGTCGTCTGAAAATAAGGTGTCAACGTTTTTAGACGATCCGCTCTCTTAATCTAAATAATTATGGTTGCAATGCAGGATCATCATGTAAAGTTTCATAAGGAACAACTCCTTCCCAGTTAAATATTTTCACGGAATCCACCTTATCCTCAGAAAAGAAGCGATATGGCAATTTCAGTTTTTTTTCATCAATACCAAGCCATTCTGAAAAAGCATAAATAAAATCAAACCCGCTTCTTCTAACTTTTAAGTGTACTTGTTTTGTATCATCACTTGAAATTTTAATAAATGGAACATGATAAGCCTGTTTGTCTTTTGTAGAATTTAATAAACTAACATGATCAGTATTTTTATCTATATGAGCTAACCCATGATCAGATAAATACATTATTGAATAGCTACCATAGGATTTCATCTCTACTTCAAGACGTTGTAATAATTGATCGGTTTGCTTTAGTGTTTCCAAATAACACGACATTTTTTCACTTTTAAATCTTTCTGATACAGGCTGTATCAAACGTTTACAAAAATCAGGATGAGAACCATTTATATGCAATACAAATAATGAATTATGCGCATTTTTCATCTGTTTTAACTGTTCTGCCACTCCTTCCAGTAATATAAAATCACTAATACTGTTTTTACCATCTCTGGATGAATTAGGATCATAGAAATGTGAATAATCTGCCTGAATACCCACTCGGGCTGCAGCAGTATCCGCATCATCGGAAGTTGGCTGGGTGGATAGCCAATAAGTTTTAAATCCTGCTGCTTTAGCAAGCGAAATAAGATTATTAGGGTAACTTATTATGTTACCTTGAGTAAGGTGAAGCATTCTAGTCAAAGACGTTTGGGTATTTGGGGCAGGAGCTATAAATTCATCTATAACTAACCCATTGGATCTTCTTAAATAAGGAGTTGTATCAATTGGAAAACCATATAAAGACATGTAATCTGCCCTCATGCTTTCACCAATAACTAATACATAATTTTTATATTTGGGGTGGGAGCCTATAATTTCCCAAACAGGTTTATTTGAAAGAATTTGTTCCGACTGGATTCTTTCATCATAATATTGCTCTACTGCCTGAAATATCCTGAAATAAAAATTAATATTCCCAACTTCTGTATTAACTAACTTAAATGGTTGATGTCTTTTTAGTGTATTCGTCGTTGGTTTGTGTAGAGAGAATAGTAAAAAAATACTGAAAAAAACAATTACAATATATTTATGTCTTTGCAAACTATAGTTTTTATTTGTGTATCTACCTATATAAATTACACCAAATCCACTTATAAGAACTAATAGCCCTGTTGCCCATGCTTGCCATGTAATCAAATTGATAAATTCAGTAGATTCATGGAGATTGGTTTCGAACAAAGATGCGATCAAACCAATATTGATGCGGCCATATAAATAAGCAATTGGAGCAAATAAAACACATACGATTAGATTTATTAAAAACAAAATACTAAATATTTTTTTATTAAATAAGAATAGACCATACCAGAAAAAGAACATTGCAAGTGTGTAGACACTTACTAAATATCCTAATCCAAAGTTTGATACTAAAGAAAATACTATTATTGATAGCGGCAGGCTATATTTCTGAAAAAAAACCTTCATCTTAAATCCTGAACTTAGTAAATAACTAGGGCGTTATTATACTCAACCCAACATAACTTTACACATAAAAAACAAAAAACTTACAGTTTCAGATAGCTTTTCTACCAAACGTCGTCTGAAAACCCAAATAAGGAAACTAAAACCATGCAAAAATTTATCTTAATCCGCGGTCATCAAGGTTCGGGAAAATCGACTTTTGCCGAACAAAAAGCCGCCGAATTTAAAGCGCAGTATCCGGATGCTGAAGTGGTCCGTATTGAAAACGATTTGTTCATTACCGATGAATATGGTGAATATCGTTGGTCGGGCGAAGCGGTGGATAAGGCGCAAAAACGCGGTAATGCTTTGATGACTGAAACATTGAGACTTGGACGTCAAAATCCGAATCGAAATATTTTGATCATTAATTCCAATACCAACCAAAAAGCTTCACGTTGCCGTCATTTATTGGATCAGGCGGAGAAAAGCGGTTTTGAAACAGAAATTTATCGACTGCATAATTTCTATCCCAACCTGCACGGCGTAAAAGAGCATGACGTGTTGGCGGCGTATATCAAGTTGAACCAAAACCGAGTGTCAAACGAAATCCACATCGAGGCCGTGCAGCCGGCAAATGCGGAGCAGTTAGAAAAAATCGAGCAGATGCAGGCTATCGAGCATAAGCCGCTGGTATTTGATGAGGCGCAGCAAACCTTTGTGACCGATCATTATCTGCAACACGGCAGCCGCAACTTTACCGCCAAAGCGTCCAAGCGTTACCCTGAATTGCGCGTGTTGAAATACGCCCGCAGCGTGTTCTATAACAACCGATTTGATGATGCTTTGCTGGAAATGCGCGGTTTGATTATCGATACGCATAATCGAATCATCGTGCGCCCGTTTAAAAAAGTGTTCAATTATTCGGAGCGTATTGCCAAAGGCAGCCGTTATCCGCTCCGAATCAGCGACGATAGATTGGTAGATGCGGTCGTAAAGTAAACGGCTTCCTCGGCTGCTGCACTTTCGTCTCGCTTTCAGATGACCATCCGTCTAAAGGCGCTTCTTTTGACGGCAAAGTGCTGTATTCGACCACCGGTTCGCTTGATAGCGCGTTTGCAGACATGACCGCCGCACACTGCGCGCAATACGAAACCCTGTTCCGTGCTTATCCGAATCATACTTTTTTGTTCGAAATCACAGACGCGAAAGACGTGCACATTATCCGCGAAGAATTGGGCGAAACCTTAATCGGCTGCATCGACGTGGCGACAGGCCGTCAGTTTACTGAAGCTGAATTGGACGAAATCGGCAAACAATACGGCATCCGCCGTCCCGAAATGCTGAAAAACATCACGTTCGGCGAGCTGAAAGGCCGTCTGAAAAATGTGGAACACGAAGGCTTTATGGTATTTGATGCACAAAACGGCGAAATGCTGTTCAAACTCAAATCGCCCTATTACCTGATTTCTAAGTTTTTAGGACGAAGCAACGAAGGCAATATCGGCCGTAAGCTGGACAAACGCCACGTCGATGAAGAATTTTATCCTTTAATCGACTACATCCACGAGCATCAGGAAGCATTCAACGCTATGCCGGAATTGGATAAGATCGCGTTTATCCAAGCATTTTTAAGACAGTTGTAAGGCCGTCTGAAAATATAGGGAGCAATGCGTATTTATTTTTCGCGCTCATACGCTTCGATTTCGCCGACTTTAGGCGCATAGCCGCTGCTTGTGTCATGGTGCAAATCCAACCAGATATCGACTAATGCCCAAGCGGCAGGCGCGGCGATGACGTTTTGCCCCATACATAAAACCTGCGCGTTATAGTTCTCCACCGAGCCGCGGACGGTAAGCAAATCATGTGCCGTCGCCGCCCGTATGCCGCGCACTTTATTGGCGGCGATTGCCGTGCCCACGCCTGTGCCGCAAATCAACAGCGCACGGTCGGCGCGTCCTGCCGCGACTTCTTCGGCCGCGGCAAACGAGAGTTGTGGATAGGTTCCTTCGGGCGAGGATAAATCGACCAAGCTGCTGACGCGCGGGTCGTTTTGCAGATGCGCTTTGAGCGCGTCCTTCAATATTGCGCCGTTGGCCGGCGCGGCAATAACCAAACGCATATGAACTCCTTGAAGCACATAAAAACATTACTCAGCATACGCCCGCGCGTGATACGATTCAAGCCTGCAACGCAGAAAGCACGGTATGAGCAAAATCTACTTCACATCAGACCTACATTTCTCACATAAAAACATCGCCAAATTTTGCCCGCAATTTCGACCGTTCGATAACGTGGAGCAGATGGATGAATTTTTAATTCAGACATGGAATGAAACCGTTATGTCTGAAGATACGGTATACAACTTGGGCGATTTTTCCTTTGCCCACGACCATAAGCAGATAGAGCGCGTTTTGTCGCGTTTAAACGGGCAACATCACTTGATTTATGGCAATCATGATCATGTGATTCGGCAGCATGCCGATTTTTTCCGCAGTCAAACCAAGCATGACGGTCATCCGCTGCTGTCGTCCATACGGCCGTATATGAAACTCAAATTGCCGGAAATTAAGAATACGCTGGTTCTCTTTCACTATCCGATTCAGGAATGGGACGGCTGCTATCAGGGCTGGTATCACTTGTACGGCCATTTGCATGACAGGATGGCGGAAATCAAAGGGCGTGCTTTAAACGTCGGATTTGATTTGCACGGCCGTTTTTTGACGGCAGAAGACATCGATAAGTTTTTGTGTGATTTGCCTAAAATTTCGTATTTTGGCGAAGCAGGATTGAAGGCCAACTCGCCGGAAGAAGCAGCAGAGCTAGTGTCTTGGAAACTGGCGCAGTTAAATCAGGTATAATTTCAGACGGCCTTTGCGGATTCCGGCAAAGGCCGTCTGAATATCAATTTCCCATTTTTGAGTGAGACATGGAAAACCTTTCGGCTTACTTACTACAAAAATCAGCCTCCCCAATCAATCCGGCAAGGATAAGCCATGAGCGGCAAGCCTTTGAAGTATCCTGTTTCCGCTTTGGTCGTTTTGCATGATGAAGACGGCAATATCCTGCTGATTGAACGCACGGCGCCGCAAGGTTTTTGGCAGTCGGTTACCGGCAGCTTGGAAGAAGGCGAGCGTATCGAAGAAACCGCATGGCGCGAAGTGTGGGAGGAAACCGGTATCCGCCTTGCAGACGGACAGTTGGAAAACTGGCACGACAGCACCGTTTATGAAATCTATCATCACTGGCGCCATCGCTATCCCAAAGGCGTTTTTGAAAACCGCGAACACATCTTCTCCGCCCAAATTCCACGCGATACGCCCATCGTCCTGCAACCGGACGAACACGTTGCCTATGGTTGGTTTGGTGCGGAAGAAGCGGCGGAAAAAGTGTTTTCCCCTTCCAATAAACGCGCAATTTTAGAATTGGTCAAAAGGCTGAATGCCAAAAAGGCCGTCTGAATACGACAGTTTCACATTTTCAGACGGCCTTGGGTTTGCTATACTTTCGCCGTTTGACTCTCTTTAAAATCAAAGGAAACCATCATGGCAGACTTCAACAAAATCCTGACCCCGGGCGACGTGGACGGCGGCATCATCAACGTTGTCAACGAAATCCCAGCAGGCAGCAACCACAAAATCGAATGGAACCGCAAACTGGCCGCCTTCCAACTCGACCGCGTTGAACCGGCAATTTTCGCCAAACCGACCAACTACGGCTTCATTCCGCAAACTTTGGACGAAGACGGCGACGAATTGGACGTATTGCTGGTTACCGAACAGCCTTTGGCAACCGGTATTTTCCTGGAAGCACGCGTTATCGGCGTGATGAAATTCGTTGACGACGGCGAAGTGGACGACAAAATCGTCTGCGTTCCGGCCGACGACCGCAACAACGGTAACGCCTACAAAACTTTGGCCGATTTGCCGCAACAACTGATCAAACAAATCGAGTTCCACTTCAACCACTACAAAGACCTGAAAAAGCAGGTACCACTAAAGTTGAATCTTGGGGCGATGTAGAAGAAGCGAAACAAGTTATCAAAGAATCTATCGAACGTTGGAACAAACAAGCCTAATCGTTTTGTTCCACTCAATATCAAGGCCGTCTGAAAGCAAAGTTCAGACGGCCTTTTTATGTTTTCAACCAATATAACAAAATCGTCTTTAAAACAAACAAACCATTCTTTCCCATTTTCAGACGGCCTCATTAAAGTAACGCCTATACCAAAAATAAGGAGTACTTCAATGACTGCTACCACGACCGACCCGCGCGCCAAGCTGCCTGATACACCGCTTTCCGGCAACGAAGCCTTGAAAGAACGCAGCGATTATCTGCACGGCACCATTAAAGAAGAGTTGAAAGACGACTTTACCGGCGGCTTTACCGCCGACAACTTTCAACTTATCCGCTTCCACGGCATGTACGAACAGGACAACCGCGATATCCGTGCCGAGCGTACCGAACAAAAGCTTGAACCTTTAAAAAACATGATGTTGCGTTGCCGTTTGCCCGGCGGCATCATTACGCCGAAACAGTGGCTGGGTATCGACAAATTTGCCGGTGAAAATACGATTTACGGCTCTATCCGCCTGACCAATCGCCAAACCTTCCAATACCACGGCATTCTGAAAACCGATTTAAAACAGGCGCATCAGGCATTGCACAAACTGGGTTTGGATTCCATTGCCACAGCCAGCGATGTCAACCGTAATGTGTTGTGCACCAGCAATCCTGTGCAAAGCACGTTGCACCAAGAAGCCTATGAATGGGCGGCGCGCATCAGTATGCACCTCCTGCCGCGTACCATGGCATATGCCGATGTCTGGCTGGACGGTAAAAAAGTGTTCACGACCGAGCCGACCGAGCCGCGCAATAAAGAAATTGCCGACGACGTAGAGCCGATTTTGGGTAAAACCTATTTGCCGCGCAAATTCAAAACCGCCGTTGTGATTCCACCTGATAACGATGTGGACATTCATTCCAACGATTTGGGTTTTGTGGCGATTGCAGAAAACGGCAAGTTGGTGGGTTTCAATGTATTGGTCGGCGGCGGTTTATCCAGCGAACACGGTAATACCAAAACTTATCCCAATATTTCCTATGAATTCGGTTTCGTTCCGCTGGAATACACCCTCAACGCCGCAGAAGCCGTCGTCAGCACCCAGCGCGACTGGGGTAATCGCAGCGACCGTAAAGCAGCGCGTACACGCTATACGCTGCAACGCGTCGGCGTGGATGTGTTCAAAGAAGAAGTCGAAAGACGCATGGGCATTAAATTTGAACCCATCCGCCCTTACGAATTCACCCACCGCGGCGACCATATCGGCTGGGTACAAGGGCATGAAGGCAACTGGCATTTGACTTTGTTTATTGAAAACGGCCGCCTACTCGATTATCCCGGCAGACCTTTGAAAACCGGCGTACGTGAAATTGCCAAAATCCATCCCGGCGACTTCCGTCTGACGGCCAACCAAAATCTGGTGGTTGCCAATGTACCGCCCGAATTGAAAGACACGATTGATAAAATCGCCAAAGATCATGGCCTTATCAGCAAATCGATTACCATCCAGCGTGAAAACTCCATGGCTTGCGTTGCCTTGCCAACTTGCCCGCTGGCAATGGCGGAGGCCGAACGCTTCCTGCCGACATTCTCCGATAAAATCGACGAAATGTTCGCCAAATACGGCTTGGAAGACGAATACATCGTTTTACGCGTAACCGGTTGCCCGAATGGTTGCGGCCGCGCCATGCTGGCCGAAATCGGCTTGGTCGGCAAAGCCGTTGGCCGCTACAACCTTTACGCAGGCGGCAACCGCGAAGGCACCCGCATCCCGCGCCTGTTTAAAGAAAATATTACCGAACCTGAAATCCTTGAAATTGTCGAAGGCTGGGTGGCCGATTGGGCGCAAAACCGACTCGATGATGAAGGCTTCGGCGATTTTGCCGTCCGCACCGGTATCGTCAAACCCGTATTGGACGCACCTCGCGATTTCTGGGCATAACGCATACAGACAGACCCACAAGTCTGCAATAAGAAAATAGAGAAGGGCTAAAGGCCGTCTGAAAAATCAGGATAACTGGTTTTCAGACGGCCTTTTATATTAGGGATGTTTATATGAAAGATAGGATATAAACCGAATTAGCGGCGACGGCCAAAGCCTCGGCCCATGCTGGGGCGGCGGTAGTTGGAAGGCTGACGCGTAGTTTCACGGTATCGTTGTTGCTGCTGGGCGTTTTGTTGCTGGGCACGCAGGGTGCGTGTATTCAGCTGTTGGCTGGTGCGTCCGTTTGGACGTGCGCTTTGATAATAGTTAGCACGGGCTTGACGGGCAATCGGGCTGTTTTGATTGCGCGCCTGTGTGAATTTATTGGCCAATGCGTTGCCGATAAATGCACCGGCTGCAGTACCCACCAAGCTTTGCAGCAGCCAGCTGCCGGTAGATTGGTCGTAGATGTATTGTTGGCCGTCTGTACCGGTTACCGGTTGGCCGTTGTTACCGTTGGCTTGTGCCTCGGCAGGAATGGTGTCTTTCACAGCTTCGGGCGTGAGCTGGTAAACCGTATTGTCTTCTTGTTGGCCGTTTTGTTGTGCCAACTGTTGTTGCAATGCTTCGATTTGTTTTTGTTGCTGCTCAAGTTGCGCTTGGGTATTGTCTTTGCAGGCAGCAAGGGCGAAAGTGGAAAGGGCGGCTAAGGCAATCAGTTTTTTCATTGTTTTTTCCTGAGAGAAGTTTGTCTTTGCCGAGGTTTCGGCGGAGTGTGTTTGCCTAATATTAAACCATTTCCCTGTTTTTCAAGTGGTTTTACAAAAGAATATTGGAAAGTTGCGCGGCAAATGCACGGCTGTTGGCGGCCAGGTTGCCCAGTGCAGGCATCTCGTGTTCGGTTTCGATAATCAGCAGGTTGGCAGGGCGGCGGGTGTGCAGGGACATTTGCATTTCAGCGGGAGAGAAGGGCATGTGATGGCGTTTGGCGAAGGCTTCGGCGCGTTTGTTGGCGGTTTTGAGCATGGGTAATAGGGTAATGTCCAAATGGAAACGGCGTACACCCAAAACCAAAATACGCGCCGCGAAGAAATCTGCTTCATCAGTAAAAACATTCGGACTGCTTTGATTGAAGTCGTGGCGCTCTGCGGCAATCAAAGTCGCGATGGTGCGCACTTGCGGAATCAGGGCTTCGCTGATGAGGTTGTCGGGCGTATCAGGCAAAGTGAGCGTGTTGAGCATGCTGTGGTGGCTGTTGCTGTCAACGACCATGCGGCAGGTGTGTAACATTTGAGTTTGGCTGTGGATTTTAGTTGAAGCGGTCATGGCTGTATTCCTTATTTCTTAAAAATGGGTGGATTTAAGCGGCCATGGTGGGTATAAAAAAAGCCGCTCAAATGAGGCGGCTCTGATTTGCGTATTTTCAATTTGGTCTGTTTCAGACAAGCGCAAAAAAGTACCGCACGTTTGTGTGGTACCAATAGAAGAAAGTAGCGGAGCATTGCGCGGTTTGCATGATGAAAATACGTCTTTAATGTAAAAAGTATGGAACGTAGTTTAAAACAAGAAGGCCAGTAATTTCAATATCCAATCGACAAAACCCACCAATAAATCTACAAGTTGTTGTAATCCTTCCAATTTATTTTCTTTCGAGTGAGTCAAATTTGCACAATTATAATGCAAGACAAGATAAATTGATAACAATCCGAGCAGGCTCTTTAAAAAGGCCGTCTGAAATTTAGCTTTCAGACGGCCTTTATTTTTTGTTTATCCAATCAATAAACATCGCGTTGGTAGCGTTTGTCTTCGCGCAGGTCGTTGAGATAGTCTTCGGCTTCGTCTCGGCTGAGTTTGCCTTGGGTTTCGATGACTTCGATTAGGGCGTTTTCGACATCGCGTGCCATGCGTGCGGCGTCGCCGCAGACGTAGATGTGTGCGCCTTGTTGCAGCCAGTTCCAAACTTCGGCGGCGCGTTCGGCGATTTTGTGTTGGACATAGACTTTGTGTTCGCCTTGGCGGCTCCATGCGAGGTCGGCGCGGGTGAGAAGGCCGTCTTTGCGCCAATCGCTCCATTCGAGTTGGTAGAGGAAGTCGTCAGCCAGGCGTTGGTTGCCGAAGAAGAGCCAGTTTTTGCCGCTGTCGCCATTGACGGCGCGTTGTTGCATGAAGGAGCGGAAGGGGGCGACGCCTGTACCTGCGCCGATCATGATGATGGGGATATCGCCGTTTTGCGGCAGGCGGAAGTTGGGGTTGGGTTCGACAAAGACGCGGACTTCGCTGCCTTCTTCGAGGCGTTCGCCCAAGTAGCCGGATGCTGCGCCGGTGTAGGTGTGGTCGTGGTGGTCGAAACGGACGACGCCGATGGTGAGGTGGACTTCTTCGCCGACTTCGTCTTGTGCGGAGGCGATGGAGTAAAGGCGTGGGGTTTGTGGGCGGAAGAGGCTGTATAGGGTTTGTGCGTCCAGTGGGTGCGGATAGGCTGCGAATACGCCGACGGGCGGTGTGGCGGAGAGATAGGCATCCAGTTGGGCTTTATCTGCGGCTATGGTTTTGAGTTCTTCGTTGTTTGTTAATTCGGCGTATTGTTGGACGAATGCCGGTGTGTTTTGGGTGATGTCTGCGGATTCGGTCAGGGCGGTGCGGATGTCGGTTTCGCGGCCGTCTGAAAGTTGGACGGTTTCGCTGCCGGTCAGTTGGTTGAGGTCGAGGATTTCTTGAACGAGGTCGGCGGCATTCAGCGGCCATACGCCGAGTGCGTCGCCTGCCTGATAATGCAAACCTGAGCCGCTGAGGTCGATTTCGATGTGTTCGACGTCTTTTTCTGCGGTGCGTGAGGTGATTTTTTGGCGCACGGAGAGGGTGGCTGTGTAGGGGTTTTCTTTGGTGTATGCGGTGCCGCTGCTTGGAGTGGCCGGGCTGTGTGCTGCGGTGGTTGTGCTTGGGCTTGCTGCTTGGGCGGTCAATTCGGCTACTTTGGGTACGACGGCGGCTACCCATGCGTCGGCATTTGCTTGGAACTCTAAGTCACAAATGCCCAAGTCGTTCAGACGGCCTGCGCCCAGTTCGGCAAATTTGGCATCAAAGTCTTTGCCTGCTTGGCAGAAGTTGGGATAGGAGGAGTCGCCAAGGCCTAAGACGGCAAAGGTGAGTTTGCTGAGGTCGGGTTTCTTTTTGCCGTAGATGAATTTGTACAGGGGCAGGGCTTCTTCGGGCGGTTCGCCTTCGCCTTGGGTGGAGGTAACCAAAAGGACGATGTCTTCGTCGGGCAGGGTTTTGCTTTTGAAATCGCCGGCGTTGCTGAGGCGGGCTTCTACGCCGGCGGCTTGAAGTTTGGCGTGTAAGGATTCGGCAACGCTGCGTGCGTTGCCGGTTTGGGAGGCGGAGAGGACTAATACGCGGCGGCTGACTGTCGGGGCGGCTGCTTGCAGGATGGTCGGTTCGGCCGCTGCGCCGGATACGCCTTGGCTTTGCGCCCAGCAATAGCCGGAGAGCCAGGCAAGTTGGGTGGGGGATAGGGCGGAGAGTTGGGCGGAGAGTTCGGCAGGCAGTGGATTGGCTTGGCTCATTTTGTTTCCTTTGTTGGGACGGCTATAGCCGATTGTTTGAATAATGGACAGTCGCTACTTTAAACAGGCCGTCTGAAAAAAGGAAAGAATGCTTGGTTTTAATTTAAGATGATTTCGTTATATTCGGAATATAAGAAGGCCGTTTTGGTTTCAGACGGCCTTTGCGGTTTTTTAATGGCTTGAAAGTTTCATGACGATTACGCCTGAAATAATTAAGAATGCGCCGAGCCAGCGGCCGAAGTTGGCGGCATCGTTGAAAAAGGCTACGCCTACTAAAAATGCACCTGCCGCGCCTATGCCTGTCCAAACGGCATAGGCCGTCCCCATGGGTATGTTTTTTTGAGCGAGGAATAGAAAAAATCCGCTGCCGACAATGCAGGCCAGGGCGGCAGCGATGCCCTGCCAACGGTAGCCTTCTTGTTGTGCCAATTTCAGCCCCAAGGGCCAACCGATTTCCAGTATTCCGGCCAGTATCAGATAAAGCCAACTCATAATGTGTCCTGATGGTGTGTTAAGGTTTCAGACGGCCTTGGAAAGATTGTTTTCTTCCGAGAGTTCAACGCGTTGTCCGATGTCTTTTAGATTGGAGTATTGTTCGACCAAGCGCGGCACATCGTCCAAGCTCATTGCAAACATCCATAAATAAGTGCTGACGGAATAGATATGGCCGGCGCTGCCATAGCCTTTAAGCGTCATGTGTATAAAGGCAAAGCCGAACAATACGCTCATCGCCATGCCGATACTGAGATAGCCTAAGGCTTCGCGGTTGGAAATCAGCACGCGTAGTTTGGCAACCCAGCCATAGTGGCGGTAGAGCTGATGCTCGTTGCCGTCGCGGATAAGGTGGTTGTCGCGTTCAAGCCGGTTGTTCAAACGGAAATATAGGTTTTCGCTGATGGCGGCAAAACGCGGCAGCAACCATAAAAACAGGGCAAGTATCGCAACAGCCAATACGCCCACCCAAAATTCCAATATCAGCAACATCATACATGCACCGAAGATGGAGACCAGCGAAGTAGCAGCGATGGGCAGGTGTTCTTCAAAGAAACTGACAAACTCACGCGATAGGGCGACGCGTGCGGTAATGGCGGAATGCGGTACTTCTCGTTTGCGCTGTTCCAAGACGACCGGAACGGCTATTTCAGTATAGATTTGGTAAATGTGCGCGTATCGGCTATCCTTCGGGCGGCGCCGATTATCCACATCAATAAAACCACCACACCATACAACATTGCCTGCCAGACTTTGCCTGCCATAACGGCATTAATCGCCCAGCCGCCAAACACGGGATATACCAGTAAGAGCAGATTATCCAAGCCGACGAGAGAGAAGGTTGTGATGAGTTTGCGGCGGTGTGTTTGACCGATGTGTTTCAACATTTTCCACATGGTTGCCCTCCTTATTTAGTATTGAGGGTTTGCGCCATTAATTCGGCTAATGCGTCCAAATCGGCAAACAGTCGGGCTGCACGTTTTTCACCGAAGGCGGTAAAAATTCGTTTGCTGAATTCCTGCATGTTTTGCACCAATGGTGCGGCGGATTCTTTGCCTTGCTCGGTCAGTGACAATAAACGTTCGCGTTTGTCTTGTTCGCTTTCGTGAAATGTCAGCAAGCCTTGTTCCGCCAGCGTTTTGCATGTGCCGGAAACGGTTTGCTTGGGCAGGCTCCATTCTTCGCCTATGTATTTTTGAGTGCGGCTGCCTTCGGTGGCCAAGGTGTAGAGAACGGCGAAGGTATTGTAGTTGGTGTTTTGCTGTTTAATCCATTGGTCAAATGCGCTGTCTATGTGGCTGATGCGCATACCGAGTTGGTCGAGCTGATTCATAAATTGGTCTCAATATTGACTAATTGGGTGCGGATTATAGTCATGTTTAGGACTAATTGCAAATAGAGGGCCGTCTGAAACAATCATTTTCAGACGGCCTTGAAACCGTTAAAATAATTAATGTAGAAACGATATATTCAAACTACGATAAACCTAATAAAACCATCTTCAGCACATACGCCATGATTCATTTCTTATCTCAAAACATCTCCTCTAAACAAGCCACTGCCATCGGGCTGCTTGCCGTTGCTTTGTGGAGCTTTGTCATTTCTCTGATACGCTCTTTGAGCCTGCATATGGGGGCAGTGGGCGGCGCGGCAATGATGTACACCCTGTCTACCGTATTGATTTGGTTGATTTTCGGCAGGCCGCATTTGCGTAATTACAACCGCAGCTATTTGCTTTGGGCAAGCATTTTTTTTTGTCGGTTGCGAACTGTGTTTGTCGTTGTCGGTCGGTTTTGCCCAAAATGCCCGACAGACGGTTGAGATCGGCATGGTCAATTATTTGTGGCCGACGTTTACTATTTTAGGCGCGGTCTGTTTCAACGGGCAGCCGGCAAAATGGTGGATAGGCATAGGCTTTGTATTGTCGTTTTTCGGGATTGCCACGGTATTGGGCGGCGACGGCGGATTGTCGCTTTCGGGGATTTATCACAATGTCCGCACCAATCCTGTCGGTTATCTGATGGCATTGGCCGATGCACTTTTTTGGGCGGCATATTGCACGCTGACGGCGCGCGTGAAGGCGGAAGGAAGCAGCGTAGGCTTTTTCTTTATGCTGGTGTCGCTGTTTTTGTGGGCGGAATATTTTATCGGCGGGACACACAGTCTGAATTTTGATGCGGAGTCCGTCGGCTATGCCCTGGCCGCCGCGTCTTGCATGGGTTTGGGCTATGCGGTTTGGAATATCGGTATTTCGCGCGGGAATATGACGGTATTGGCGGGCGCATCTTATTTTATCCCTGTGTTTTCCGCGTTAGTGTCTTCGTTTGTCATCAGTGCGCCGCTGTCTGTACAGTTTTGGCAGGGGGCAGGGATGGTGTGCGCAGGTTCGGTTGTTTGTTGGTTGGCCACGCGCCGAAAATCGATATAACAAAAATATCTTTTTTAACAACCAAACATTCTTTCCCATTTTCAGACGGCCTGTTTAAAGTAGAGACCAGTTTGAGAAATCACGAGAAATAGGAAAGAACCATGACCGCAACTACCGCCCCGCTTTGCGCTTCATCACCGCCGGCAGCGTCGATGACGGCAAATCCACCCTCATCGGCCGCCTGCTCTACGACAGCAAAACCCTGCTGACCGACCAGCTCGACAAACTCAACCGCGCCGCCGAAAACGGAGAAACGCCCGACTTCGCTAGCCTGACAGACGGCCTTGCCGCCGAGCGCGAACAAGGCATTACCATTGATGTGGCCTACCGTTATTTTGCCACGCCCAAACGCAAATTCATTATTGCCGACACGCCGGGACACGAGCAATACACGCGCAATATGGTTACAGGCGCATCGACCGCCGATGCCGCCATCGTCCTGATAGACGCAACGCGCGTCGATTTTTCCGGCAGCGAACCTGTCCTCCTGCCGCAGACCAAACGCCACAGCGCAATTTTGAAGCTCTTGGGCTGCCCCAACATCATCGTCGCCGTCAACAAACTCGACCTGCTCGACTTTGACGAAGCCAAATATCAAGCCATTACCGAGGCTTACCGCAAACTGGCGGAACAAATCGGCCTCCAAGCCCAAATCCACTTCCTGCCCATCAGCGCCTTAAAAGGCGATAATATCGTCAATGCCAGCAGCCAAACCCCGTGGTATCAAGGTTTGCCGCTTCTGCCTTTGCTTGAAAGCCTGCCCGTCAACCGTCAAAATGCCGCCGACCAAGCCGCGCATTTTCCCGTACAACGCGTGGCGCGCCAAGACGGCAGCAGCAGCGACGACTTCCGCGGTTATCAAGGCAGATTGGAAGCAGGCCGTCTGAAAGTGGGCGATGAAGTCAAAGTCCTGCCCAGCGGTCATGTTGCCAAAGTTGCCGAAATCTACAATGCCAACGGTAAAACCGAATCTGCCGAAGCAGGGGAAGTATTGACCGTCGTTTTGGATACGGACATCGATATTTCACGCGGCAACAGCATTGTTGCAATCGACAGCGCCATTGTTCCCGAACAACAATTCCAAGCCGCGCTTTGCTGGTTTGACGATATTCCGCTCAATCTGCGCCGCAAATATTTGCTGAAACACACGACCCAAACCACGCCCGTAAAAATCAGCGAAATTGCCTACGTTTGGGACGTCAATACCCTCAGCCGGGTCGAATCCGCCGAAACGCTCAAGCTCAACGACATCGGCAGCGTCAGCCTCAAAACCCAGCAGCCGCTCGCCGCTGCTGCATACGAAGACAACCATGCACAAGGCGCGTTTATTTGATTGACGAAGCCACTAACCATACCGTCGCTGCAGGCATGATACGCAAAGTCAGCGAAACAAACAGTTTTGAAATTTAAAAGAAAGTCGCAATAAAAAAGGCCGTCTGAAGTTTCAGACGGCCTGTTATTTCATCCAAGGGGAAATGCTTATGCGCCGTAAACCGGATATTTATTGCACAGAGCAGTCACTTGTTCGCGGACTTTGGCAAGGTTGGCTTCGTCTTCAGGGTTGGCTAATACGTCGGCAACCAAGTTCGCCAATACGCGCGCGTCGGCTTCGTTAAAGCCGCGTGTGGTCATGGCGGCGGAGCCGATGCGGATGCCGGAGGTAACAAATGGTTTTTCCGGATCATTCGGGATGGCGTTTTTGTTGACGGTGATGTGTGCTTTGCCCAAAGCGGCTTCGGCGGCTTTGCCGGTGATTTTCATCGGTTGCAGGTCAACGAGGAAAACGTGGCTTTCGGTGCGGCCGGAAACGATGCGCAAACCGCGTTTAACCAACTCTTCCGCCATAGCTGCGGCATTGATTTTTACTTGTTTCGCGTATTGTTTGAACTCGGGTTGCAACGCTTCTTTAAACGCAACGGCTTTGGCGGCAATAACGTGCATCAGCGGACCGCCTTGCAGGCTTGGGAAGATGGCGGAATTCAACGCTTTTTCGTGGGTATTATCACGGCACAAAATCACACCGCCGCGAGGGCCGCGCAGGGTTTTGTGGGTGGTGGTGGTGACGAAGTCGCAGAATGGTACGGGGTTGGGATATTCACCGCCGGCAATCAGGCCGGCGTAGTGTGCCATGTCAACAAAGAGGTAGGCACCGACTTTATCGGCGATTTCGCGGAATTTTGCCCAATCGATTTGCAGTGCGTAGGCAGATGCGCCGGCCACAATCATTTTGGGTTTGTGTTCAAGCGCCAAGCGTTCGACTTCGGCATAATCGAGAACTTCGTTTTCATCCAAACCATAAGTAATGGCATTGTAGAGTTTGCCGGAAATATTGACGCTGGCACCGTGGGTCAAGTGACCGCCGTGTGCCAGAGACATGCCCAAAATGGTGTCGCCCGGTTTTAAAACAGAAGCATATACGGCTTGGTTGGCTTGCGAGCCGGAGTGTGGTTGGACGTTGACATATTCTGCGCCAAACAATTCTTAGCGCGGTCAATCGCCAATTGTTCAACAATATCAACGTATTCGCAGCCGCCGTAGTAGCGTTTGCCCGGATAGCCTTCGGCGTATTTGTTGGTCAATTGCGAACCCTGGGCTTCCATAACGGCGCAGCTGACGTAGTTTTCTGAAGCAATCAGCTCGACATGGTCTTGCTGGCGTTGGTCTTCTTGGGCGATGGCGGCTGCCAGATCGGGGTCATATTGTGCGAGGGTAACGCTTTTTGAAAACATGTTCTCGGTTCCTTTGTGTTGGGCTGAAAATAAGGGATGGAGTACTGCGGATTGGTTCAAGATGAACTATTTTTCTTACATTGTCAACAATTTCATCAGGCATTTGGTTTCAGACGGCCTGGAGCTGAAGGATTCATTTGAAAATATCGTCTTGTTTTAAATGAAAATCCATTTTTTCCAAAAGCGCGGCCAAATCGGCTTCGGCTTGGGCGGCTTGAAGATTTTTTGCCAGCTCGGCCATGGCCGCCGCATTTAAACGCTCTTTCTCCAGCCGTAGGGCTTCTTCGCTGAAGATTTTGATATTGTCTGCCGATTCGGCGGCATCTATTTTTTCAAATGGATAAAACGATTCTTCGTGCACGGCCAAACCGTCGGGCAGGGGCGCGGCATGGTTGAAATCGGCATCATTGACCGGCATCCATGAAGGATGGTTTTCAAGCAGGATAAATTGTCCGTCCATGCCGTTGATATGACGGAATAGGGTGGTTCGGCCATTGTGTAAACGCATAAGCCCGATTGTATGCCCAAGTCGGCAAACCGTCTATAAACCCGTTTCTTTCCATTGGGACGATGGCTAATGTTGATATTATTAATTTTGACATAAAGCAGTTTCGGCTTAAAAAAGACTGGATAAAACGCCCGTGTTTGTTATAATGAAGCTAAAGATTAATTCGTCCTAGTTTTTGGCAGCAGTACTTTTTTATTTAATTAACAAGAGAGGAAAACAAAATGTTTCCAGAATATCGCGATCTGATTTCTAAACTGAAACAAGAGGATGCACACTTTGCCCGTTTGTTTGAGGAGCACAACGAGCTGGACGATAAAATTACCGGTTTGGTGAATAACGTGGTAACCAGCGGCTCCGAAGAAATCGAGGAGCTGAAAAAAGCCAAACTCAAACTCAAAGACGAATTGTATGCCCTTTTGCAAAAAGCAGCAGGCAAATAATTAAAATTTGAATAAGGCCGTCTGAACGGTATGATGGAAATCTCAGATTCCCTTTCATTCCGGTTCAGACGGCCTTTTTAATTATTAGGCATTTGGTTATTTTTATTGGCTTAATTTAACGAATAATTGTAAATCACTCTTAATTGCATTGAAAACTCTGTTAAGTTTATTTAAAATCTCGAATAATTTTTATTTTGATTTTAACAAACAAAGTTAAAGAGAAACGATGCAATGAAAACATTCACACTCGCCATTTTGCCTTTGGCATTAATCAGCGCATTCTCTCACGCTGCTGAAGAGAAAGCTGCCGAACAGGCTGAAGTCGATACCGTTTACGTTACTGCCGAGAAGCAACTGCAACAGTCGCTGGGCGTATCGCGTATTTCAAAAGACGACATCGACAAGCGTCCGGCAGTCAACGATATTTCCGAATTTGTCCGCACCATGCCGGGCGTCAACCTGACCGGCAATACAGCGACGGGTCAGCGTGGCAACAAACGCCAAATCGACTTGCGCGGTATGGGCCCTGAAAACACATTGATTCTGATTGACGGCAAGCCTGTAAATTCGCGCCAATCCGAGCGTATCAGTATGCGCGGTGAACGCAATACGCGCGGCGACAGCAACTGGGTGCCGGTTGAAGAAATTGAATCCATTACCGTTTTGCGCGGTCCGGCGGCAACACGTTACGGCTCCGGCGCGATGGGCGGCGTGGTCAATATTGTTACCAAAAAAGTGTCTAAAGAATTAAAAGGCCAAGTCAATCTTTACGCCAATCAGCCGCAAGACAGCAAAGAAGGCGCAACCCGCCGTATCGGCTTCAATTTGAGCGGTCCGATTATTCAAGATACTTGGGCTTCCGCATTTACGGCAACCTGAATAAAACGGATGCAGATGCAGCCGATATCAATGCCGGACACGGCAACGACAGCGCGGCCGGTGTCGAAGGCGTACGCAATAAAGACATTGCAGGCCGTCTGCAATGGAAAATCAGCCCTGCGCAAACATTGATTTTAGACAGCAGCTACAGCCGTCAGGGCAATATCTACAACGGCGATACGCAAAACAGCAATCCACGTTCCGCTTTGGTTAATTCTTTAGCTGACGGCAAAGCCGAAACTGCCCGTCTATATCGTTCCGCTTATTCTTTAACGCATGACGGCGCATGGGAATGGGGCGATACCAAAAACGTGATCAGTTATGAGCGTACAGTCAACAGCCACTTGCCGGAAGGTTTGGCCGGTGGTCCTGAAGGCAGCTATACAGGTTTGGATTTTGTTCAAAGCCGTCTGAAAAACCTGCGTTTCAGCAGCGAAGCGAATATTCCGTTTAAACTCGGTGTTGATAATGTGTTGACGGTCGGCGCAGAATTTACGGACAGTAAGTTGGATGATCCTGCTTCCAATAGTCAGGGATTTAAAGACCAAGGTAAAACTGATGTGTTTGACGGTATTTCAGCGGTACGCGGCGGTAAGGCATCGCAACGTAACTGGGCAGCTTACGTTGAAGACAATATTTCGTTGACCGACAAAACCCATCTGATTCCGGCCATCCGTTTCGACCACAACAGTGACAGCGGCAGCAACTGGAGTCCGGCGTTGAACTTCTCGCATCAAATCGGCGAAAACTGGTTGGTCAAAGGCGGTATTGCCCGTGCGTATAAAGCGCCAAATCTGTATCAAACCAATCCTGACTTTATCCTGTACACGCGCGGTCAAGGTTGTCCAATTGATGCGCCGGGCAGTGTCCGTTGCTACTACATGGGTAATAATAATTTGAAACCCGAAACCAGTATCAATAAAGAGATTGGCCTTGAGTTCAATAAAAACGGCTGGCAGGCTTCTGCGACCTATTTCCACAACGCGTACCGCAACAAAATCGTGATTGGTGAAAATATCATTGCCACCAGCAATATCGGCAACTGGCTTTTGCAATGGGAAAATACGCCGAAAGCGACTATTTCGGGTATCGAAGGCAACTTGGTGATTCCGTTGCATGACACACTCAAATGGAGCAACAATTTCACTTACATGCACAAATCCGAAGATTATCAAGGCAATCCATTGTCTTTGGTACCGAAACACACCATCAACAGCACGCTGTCTTGGACACCAAACGAACGTTTTGATGCCAACCTTACCTTTACCCACTACGGCCGTACCAAACCGCGTGGCGTGGCGATTAATAGACTGGAACGAGACGGTAATCCTCGTGCAGGGGTTACTCCTTTGACTTCCGAACATAACCAAACCCAAGTCGGCTCTTACGGTATTTGGGGCATCAATGCAGGCTACAACTGGAACAAACGCGTGGCCGTCCGTGGCGGTGTCAGCAACCTGTTCAATAAAAAACTGTACCGCACAACTGCCGGCGCACAAACATACAACGAACATGGCCGTGCTTTCTACGGCAGTTTGAAAGTGTCGTTTTAAGCAGTAGCGTATTAAACAAGGCCGTCTGAAATGGTGTGAAATGAAATCAAGGATTTCTGACACTGGGTTTCAGACGGCCTTTTTATTTGGATTTAGCAGTCTTTGTTGTTACGGAATTTGCTTCTCTTTTAGAAAAAAATAAAAGGGCGGTATTCGCCGCCCTGAAAATCCAAACCGCTTATTCAACCCAAGTCACCATTTCTTCAATTGGTTTGCGTGCTTTTTTGGTAATTTCTTTGGCGCGATAGCCGAATGTTGCCGCTACGGATACGCCCCATTCGTTGGCATCAAACAGGCCTTCTGCCGCCAATACTTCGTTCATTTTGTCGTAGTTGAAGCCTTCGATTGGGCAGGAATCGATGCCGATGGCTGCTGCTCCAGTGAGCATATTGGCCAAAGCAATATAGGTTTGCTTGCTGCTCCAGTCAAAGAGTGCGCGTTGGTCGTCGGCAATTTTTATGTCAGTTTCCTGAAAGCTTTTATATTTTGCCAACGCTTTTTCCAGCTGCTCGCCTTGCAAGCCCCTGCGTTCGGCAACGCTGCGGAAGAACGGGGTATCGTAACGGGCATTTTTCTTGGCAAGGATAATGACCAGATGGCTGCAGTCGTCCAGTTGCGATTGCATACCCCAGCTGAAAGGTTTGAGCTTTTCTCTCAAGGCTTTGTTTTGGATAACCAAAAATTTCCATGGCTCGGAGCCGACAGAGCTGGGCGAGAGGCGGGCAAATTCTAAAATCGCTGCAAAATCTTCTTGGCTGATTTTTTTGTCGGGATCGTAATAACGGGTGGAGCAGCGATTTTCGAATACTTGCAGCATTTGTTCGCGTGTAATTTTACTCATTGGTTTTTCCTAATAAATGAAGATGTTATTTTGACCGTTTTGCCGATATCCTGTTTACGTGAATTGAAGGAGGAAACAGGATAGGGCAGCACCATGTTAAATCAAACCCTGCGGTTAGGCTATCTTTTAATTTTGAACTTCGCAGAAAAAATCGATTAAGTATCAATATGAATATAAAAAGGCCGTCTGAAATTTTAAAAGTAAAGTTTCAGACGGCCTTTGATTTCAAATCCTGATTACAGATGCGGATTCATCAGGTTTTCAGGAGAGAGGATGCGGTTGAGCTCTTCTTCGCTCAACAGGCCGCGCTCCAGTACGACTTCGCGCACGCCTTTGCCGGTTTGGGCGCAGATTTTGCCGACCAAATCGCCGTTGTGGTGGCCGATGTACGGATTCAGATAAGTGACCAAACCGATGGAGTTGAAAACATAGCGTTCGCAGATTTCGCGGTTGACCGTAATGCCTTTGACGCATTTTTCGGACAAGTTGACCGCGGCGTTGCCCAAGAGGGAAATGGTTTCAAACATACATTGGGCGATGACCGGCTCCATGACGTTCAGCTGCAATTGACCTGCTTCGGCTGCGAAAGTGATGGTGGTGTCGTTGCCGATGACTTTGAAGCAGACTTGGTTGACGACTTCGGGAATTACCGGATTGACTTTGGCCGGCATGATGGATGAACCGGCCTGCAATTCAGGCAGGTTGATTTCTTTCAAACCGGCGCGCGGACCGGAAGAGAGCAGGCGCAAGTCGTTACAGATTTTGGACAGTTTGACGGCTGTGCGTTTCAATGCGCCGTGTACCATCACATATGCGCCGCAGTCTGAGGTCGCTTCGATCAGGTTTTCAGTCAGTTTGCAAGGCAGGCCGCTGACTTCGGAGAGTTTCTCAACGACTAAAGCCGCATAGCCTTTGGGTGTATTCACGCCTGTGCCGATGGCGGTGGCGCCGAGGTTGACTTCAAGCAGCAGGGAGCGGGTGCGGTCGAGGTTGAGGATTTCTTCTTCCAGCAACACTTGGAAAGATTGGAATTCTTGTCCGGCCGTCATCGGTACGGCATCTTGAAGCTGGGTGCGGCCCATTTTCAAAACGTCTTTAAACTCTTCAGCTTTGGCGGCAAAGGCGTTTTTCAAGATGGCCAGTTTGTCGAGCAATTCGCCGATGCTGTAATACACGGCAAGGCGGAAGCCGGTAGGATAGGCGTCGTTGGTGGATTGGCTGGCATTGACATGGTCCATCGGATTGACGATGTCGTAGCGGCCTTTTTCGTATCCCAACACTTCCAGCGCAAGGTTGGCAATGACTTCGTTGGTGTTCATGTTAACCGAAGTACCGGCGCCGCCTTGGTACACGTCGGACGGGAATTGGTCGAGGCAGCGGCCTTTGACCAATACTTCGTCGCAGGCTTTTTCAATGGCGGCCGCGATTTCCGGCTTGATGGCACCCAATGCGCCGTTGGCTTGCGCGGTGGCTTTTTTAACCATCACCATGCTGCGGACAAATTGCGGTACGTCGGAAATTTTTTGCGTGGAAATTTTAAAGTTTTCAATGGCGCGCAGCGTGTGGATACCCCAATAAACATCAGCGGGGATTTCGCGGTCGCCCAATAAATCGTGTTCGATTCGTACAGTCATTTCTCTTACCTTCTCGTATAGTTGTGTTGGTGTGCGTTATGCGTTTGGAACATTAGCCCAGTTCGGCAAGATTGTCCAGTCGGTAAGGCTTAATCGTCAGGGTGAAAACGTGCCGCTTCGCGCTCTTTCGCGGCTGTCTCTTTATCTTTCAATTTCGCACCCAGTCCCAACATTTTTTCATATTCGGATTGCGGCGTGCCATCCTCTTCCATGCCGAATGCGCTGGCATTGACCCAAAGGGAAAGCAGGGAAACGATGAAGGCGAAAAAACCAACGATATACCAAAACATTTTTTTCTTCCTTGTGTGTCTGCGTGTGCAGATTGTTGTGGTTTGTAAAGATATGAATGTAGCACAAACACGGTTGGGTTTAAATTCTTCTCCCGCATCCTTTCATTGATTTACCTGTAAGTGTTTAGAAAGGAAAAGGCCGTCTGAAAAGTAAGACTTTTCAGACGGCCTTGGGGCTTTGTCGGGAAGATTAGCCGCCGCATGCGCCGCAGCAACCGCCTTCGCCATGGCCGCCGCGTTTTTCTTCGTTGTTGACAACGGGCAGCTCGGTTTCTTCGGTTTGCTCTTTTTTATCTTCAGGCAAATCGTTTACTTTGATTTTGTTTTCTTCAGCCATGATATATCCTTTCAATGGATTAGGGAGTGGAAAGATTCATAAAGATAGCATCTTTAAAGCGATAAACCAAGTAGTGCAAAACGGTCTTGTGATAATGCCATGACTTGGAACAATAAATTTGATTGTAAAAGCGTGAAGGCCGTCTGAAGGAATCTTTAGGATGCGTGTTGGTTTCTGTGGTTGGAATGATGGCCGTAAGATTTGTGAATGTTTGGGTTTCAGGGTTGAACTGACATGGATTTCAAAAAACAATACAATGTTATCATCATCTGGAAACCGCCAATTGATCGGAGCATATATGTATTCACACCACAGCGAACGCCATTTCAGCGACCGCAACAACTGGCTTCGGGCAAGCGTATTGGGGGCCAATGACGGCCTGATTTCCACTGCCTCGCTGCTGACGGGCGTAGCCGCCGCCGCGCCTGATTTCCAAACCCTGCTGTTGACCGGTGTTTCGGCGCTGATCGGGGGAGCGGTATCGATGGCGGCGGGGGAGTACGTTTCCGTGTCCAGCCAATCGGATACGGAAAAAGCCGATTTGCACAAAGAACGCCACGAATTGGCAAATAATCCTGATGCGGAGTTGGAGGAACTGACTGAAATTTACCGCCGCCGCGGTTTGTCCGGCGCGCTTGCCGCCGAAGTCGCGCAAGCCTTGATGGAACACGATGCACTTGCCGCCCACGCGCGCGACGAAATCGGCATTACCGAAGCCTCGGCAGCCCGTCCCATGCAGGCTGCGCTGGCTTCTGCCGCTTCATTTTGTGCCGGCGCGATTTTGCCTTTACTGGTCGCATTGACAGCTTCTGGTGCCATTGTTCCGGCCTTGGCAGTCTCCACTTTGTTCGGCCTGGCATTACTGGGTTATGTCTCCGCCAAACTGGGCGGAGCGCCTGTTGTTCCTGCGGTTATACGCGTGTGCCTTTGGGGCGTGGCGGCATTGGCGATAACCGGGTTTATTGGAAAATTGGCAGGCGTGGCCGTCTGATTGTAAGGTCTTGTATTCTTTTAAACCTGTATCCAGTAAAATTGAAAATTAATTTGCTTACTAAGGGCCGTCTGAAAAATTTTCAGACGGCCTGCGGTGCTTGTATTGACTTATTGCACACTGTTTCTGTCATGACCTATCCGATTCCCAAACCCCGTGAAAAATCCCGTTGGCTCAATCTTTCGCAAGGCTCGCTGCCCTTGGCTTTGGCGCGTTATCTGCCGCATAAGCGGCTCAAAGTCGTGCTGACCCAAGATGCGGAACAGGCGTTGCGCCTTCAGACGGCCTGGCTGTTTTTCCGTCCGCACGATACGGCGGTGTTCCTGCCGGACTGGGAAACGCTGCCTTACGAGCGTTTTTCGCCTCATCAGGATTTGGTGTCGGAGCGGCTCTCGGCGTTGTGGCAGATTAAAAGCGGCGCGGCGGACGTGTTGTTCGTGCCGGTTGCCACGGCGATGCAGAAGCTGCCGCCCGTGCCGTTTCTGGCGGGGCGCACGTTTTGGCTGAAAACGGAGCAGACTTTGGATATAGGCCGTCTGAAAACCGATTTGGTGGATGCGGGCTACAACCATGTTTCCCATGTTGTCGCGGCGGGCGAGTTTGCCGTGCGCGGCGGCATTGTCGATTTGTTCCCGATGGGCAGCGAAATGCCGTACCGCATCGATTTGTTCGACGATGAAATCGACAGCATCAAAACTTTTGACACCGAAACGCAGCGCACCATTTCCCCCGTTTCCGAAATCCGCCTGCTGCCGGCGCACGAGTTCCCCACCGACAGCGAGGCGCAAAAGATTTTCCGCAGTCGCTTCCGCGAGGAAGTCGATGGCAATCCGAACGATGCGGCTGTGTACAAAGCCGTCAGCAACGGCCACTTCGGCGCGGGCGTGGAATATTATCTGCCGCTGTTTTTTGAAAACGAGCTGGAAACGCTGTTTGACTATATCGGCGAAGATGCGCTGTTTGTCTCTTTGGGCGATGTTCACGCCGAGGCAAACCGTTTTTGGAGCGACGTCAAATCGCGTTACGCCATGGCGCAGGGCGACGAAACCTATCCGCCTTTGCTTCCACAGCATTTGTATCTTTCTGCCGATGTATTCGCAGGCCGTCTGAAAAACTACGGACAAGTGCTGCCCGATGTTTCCGGCAAGGAACACACCCTGCCCGACCTTGCCGTCAACCGCCAATCCGACGAGCCTTTGCAGGCATTGAAGGATTTTCAGACGACCTTTGAAGGACGGATTTTGCTGTGTGCCGAAAGTTTGGGACGGCGCGAAACCATGCTCGGCTTCTTGCAGCAAAACGGTTTGAAAGCCAAAAGCGTGTCCGACTGGCAGGGCTTTTTATCGGCGCACGAGCCGCTGATGATTACAGTGGCGCCGTTGGCTTACGGGTTTAAATTAGAAGATCAAAACATCGCGGTCATCACCGAATCCGATCTCTATCAATACGTCGCCCGCTCGCGCAAACATCATCGCAAGAAACACGCCGCCGTTTCAGACGGCCTGTTACGCGACCTTGCCGAAATCAATATCGGCGATCCCGTCGTTCACGAAGAACACGGCATCGGCCGATATATGGGCTTGGTAACGATGGATTTGGGCGGCGAAACCAACGAAATGATGTTGCTCGAATACGCGGGCGAAGCGCAGCTTTATGTACCTGTTTCGCAACTGCATTTAATCAGCCGCTACTCCGGTCAGGCGCATGAAAACGTCGCCCTGCACAAGCTCGGCAGCGGCGCGTGGAACAAGGCGAAACGCAAGGCCGCCGAAAAAGCGCGCGACACCGCCGCCGAGTTGCTCAATCTCTACGCCCAACGCGCCGCCCAATCGGGACACAAGTTTGAAATCAACGAGTTGGACTATCAGGCGTTTGCCGACGGCTTCGGCTACGAAGAAACCGAAGACCAGGCCGCCGCCATCGCCGCTGTGATTAAAGATTTGACGCAGGCGAAACCGATGGACCGCCTCGTGTGCGGCGATGTCGGCTTCGGCAAAACCGAAGTCGCCTACGCGCCGCGTTTGTGGCGGTAATGGGTGGCAAACAGGTCGCCGTACTCGCCCCGACCACACTTCTGGTCGAGCAGCACGCGCAAAACTTCGCCGACCGTTTCGCCGATTTCCCCGTAAAAGTCGCCAGCCTTTCGCGTTTCAACAACAGCAAAGCCACCAAAGCCGCGCTCGAAGGCATGGCGGACGGTACGGTCGATATCGTTATCGGCACGCACAAATTGGTTCAGGACGACATCAAATTCAAAAATTTAGGACTGGTCATCATCGATGAAGAACACCGTTTCGGCGTGCGCCAGAAAGAGCAGCTCAAACGCCTGCGCGCCAATGTCGACATCCTCACCATGACCGCCACGCCGATTCCGCGCACCCTCAGCATGGCGCTCGAAGGCCTGCGCGACTTCTCGCTGATTACCACCGCGCCCAGCCGCCGCCTCGCCGTCAAAACCTTTGTCAAACCCTTCAGCGAAGGCAGCGTGCGCGAAGCCGTATTACGCGAACTCAAACGCGGCGGGCAGGTATTTTTCCTGCACAATGAAGTGGATACCATCGAAAACATGCGCGAGCGGCTGGAAACCCTGCTGCCCGAAGCCCGCATCGGCGTGGCACACGGACAACTGCGCGAGCGCGAGCTGGAACAAGTCATGCGCGACTTTTTGCAGCAAAGATTCAACGTGTTGCTCTGCTCCACCATCATCGAAACCGGCATCGACATCCCCAACGCCAACACCATCATCATCAACCGCGCCGACAAATTCGGGCTGGCGCAACTGCACCAGCTTCGCGGGCGCGTCGGCCGCAGCCACCACCAAGCCTACGCCTACTTGCTCACGCCCGAATACATCACCAAAGACGCAGAAAAACGCCTCGACGCCATTGCGGCGGCAGACGAACTCGGCGCAGGTTTCACCCTCGCCATGCAGGATTTGGAAATCCGCGGCGCAGGCGAAATCCTCGGCGAAGGGCAATCCGGCGAAATGATGCAGGTCGGCTTCACGCTCTACACCGAAATGCTCAAACAAGCCGTGCGCGACCTCAAAAAAGGCCGCCAGCCCGATCTCGACGCACCGCTGGGCATCACCACTGAAATCAAACTGCACAGCCCGGCATTATTGCCTGAAGACTACTGCCCCGACATCCACGAGCGCCTCGTCCTCTACAAACGCCTCGCCGTCTGCGAAACCGTGCAACAAATCAACGCCATACACGAAGAACTCGTCGACCGCTTCGGCCTGCCCGAACAACCCGTCAAAACCCTCATCGAAAGCCACCACTTACGTCTTGCAGCAAAAGAATTGGGCATTGACGCCATTGATGCGACCAGCGAAGCGGTAACGGTAACCTTTGGCAAAAACAACAATGTCGATCCAACCGAAATCATCCTGCTGATTCAGAACGACAAAAAATATCGCCTTGCCGGCGCGGATAAGCTGCGATTTACCGCAGAGATGGAAAATATCGAAGTGAGGATTAATACAGTGAAGAACGTATTGAAGACTTTGAAAGAAAGGGTGATGGTTAAGTAAGGAAGGAGGAAAAAAGGCCGTCTGAAAAAGGTGCAGGCTGCTTTTTAAGGCGTTGAAATAGCAAAAAAGTAGTCTGCACTAGGCTATATTATTAATTATTTTATTATAATTTATGCATATGGGGCGTAACATGGATAATTTGCTACTGAATTTATTATTTTCTTTTTTATTATTCTTTATATCAAATTGGTTTGGTAAGAGATCAATAAAATTTGGATATCACCAATTGTCATTTGACAGTAGTGAAGAACAACCTATATTTAATATATTATATCGATCTTTTTACTCCTGTTGTTTTTCATATTAGTAGTATCAGTTTTTTTAGATAAAATAAATCTTTTTTTATTTGACGAAAAAAATATTTATATAACAACAATATTTTTATTTCTTAATCAGATTTATTTTTTTATCTTAATCATAGGTAGATTAAAAAAATTACAAACTGGGTAAAATATATTCTAACAGCTTTTTATTTCTATATTTATTTCATATATTGTTTATAAAAAAATTTTATTGAAAAAAAGATACTTCCCTTTGCCAACGGAACAAGAAATTACAACAGCATTGTGGTTTGCGATTATTGGTTATATATATAAAGTTATTAAAGATATTTCAATATCATCTTTGGATAATAGTAGGAAATTAAATTATGTAAAAGCATAAGCACGATTGTTTTTTTCTCATAAATATGGTTCTATTATTGAAGAAGCAATTGGGACTGATATAGATAATAGCATTATTGAAAAACAAAAAGCATTAATATATTCGATTTTAATTTATGAAGACTTTAATAGACATATATTATGTAGGTTTATGGAAAGATTACTTTTTGGGACTGGTAGAATTAAAACATCTGGCATTATGCAGGTAACTTCAGACGTATATTTATCTAATCAAGATAGCGTAAAAAAAGGGGCATGTATCTTAATTGAAAAATATAACGAAGTGTACAAAGATAAATATAATGATACTCAAGATAAAAATCACAGCCTATATGCAGCCAGAAGAGAGAGTATTAAACATTATAATCCTGATATATCATATATTAATGAGGTTGAGTCGATTTATAATTTATTAGAAGTTATATATCCGAAATCTTCAGATATATATGAATGTGATGGTGAGTAATTAGTAAGTCATATAATGTAAATTAATTACTTCAGTAGCGTCAAACAAAGAATGCGGTAGCATGCATAAAACCTTTCGGTAGCGTGTGTACGGTACGCACGCATGTGGATTTTAAGTGAAAATACAGAAACAGTATGAAATAAAGGCCGTCTGAAAATACTGAAACTGTCAGTGATTGAAAATTGAGCCTAAGGTTACTAAATCGAGCAGGGAATTATTATGAAAATAAGGGCAATGATACTGAGTATTGCAGGCTTGATATTATCCGGTTGCTTTTTCTCTAATGATGAAATTAAGTTGAATGATATTCGGAATTTTAAAATTACTGTCAAGGAAGCTAAGGAGGATAGGCTGGCTCATTTGACAGGCTTATTAGGCAATAGTGCAATGGGTATTTCGGATATCAAAACAACTAGCCGCAACGATGAGCTGAATATTACTTTATTTCAAAAATTAGCAGGTTCGGAATACTCAGGAATATTAAATAAAGAAATTGCTCTTGAAAGTAATATCAAGAAGATTACTTATGGTTCTAAACACGAGATTATATGGCAAGACTAAAAATACAATAAAGGCTGTCTGAAAATTGAATTTCAGACGGCCTTTAAATTATAAATAGATAGATTTTTTTGGCTATTCTATTTCGGCAACATTTTAAGATGTTTCTGCGCAGAAAAAGGAATACAGCAACTGTATCATCTCGGTTACCCTCGGGTCGGCAATGTAATATTGCCGTTCCCGATGGTTCACTTCAAATGATACCAAACCGGCTTCACGTAATAGGGCTAATTGGCTGGACATTGCCGCTTGCGGCAGTCCGGATGATTCAGCCAACTCGGTTACATTGTGCGGCTTTTCATGTAGTTTGCACAATACGGCGAGACGGTTGGGATTGGCCAGTAGTTTGAGAAAAGCGGTGGCTTCTTCGTAGGGAGGTTGATTGTCTGCAATGGTCATTTTTCACGCTTTTCGGCAAATGAAGAGGTCGCATTATCAGTCATAATAGTCTTAGCAGCAACTTTCAGACGGCCTTTGCTTAATGATTCCATGGCATTTTGGCCAGCAGGCGTGCCATGCCGCAGAATCCGGTTAACCCCGCCGTTAACAGGCCTGTGCCGACCATCACGTCTATCAGATAAAACCAAGGCGATACCAGCCAACCTGCCAGCACGCCCAACAGAATCAAACTGCCCGCAATGGTTTGCACCTGCCGCATGATGTCCGGTGCGGCACGGTCGGCAACAATAGGAAGCCCTGCAGCCTTCCATGCCTGTAAGCCGCCTTCTAGAATATAGCATTCGCGGCCTTGGCCAAGCGCTGACAATATTGTTTCAGCCCCTGCTGTACGTTTACCACTCAGGCAATAAAAAATCAGGCACGAGGCTGTATCATCAGGCAGTTTGTCTCGCTGCCGTTCAGGCGGAAGGGATAATGCACCGCCAATATGTCCGCCCCGATATTCGGCTTGGCTTCGGATATCTACTGCCAACGCGCCGTCACGGATTTTTGCCGTTGCTTCGGAAGGCGTAATTCGCGGGAGTTGTCCGACCGTACTCATGTTTTGCCTTCGTTATTTTTTGTTGATGTGGCAGGTGTTGATGCCCAATAAGCTGTACAGCGCGCAGTTGCCAATCAGTGCTGTAGCCAGAGGGATGATGCCCAGCCAACCCCACCAGCCAATTTGTCCGGTAGCAGCTGCAGCAATCAGTGCGACACCGATAACAATACGGATAACGCGATCCAAAGTACCCAAGTTTCGTTTCATTTTATTGCTCCTTGTTTCAGAATGAATTGTCTATAAATAAACATATATAATAAAAATCATATATAAGAAATATTATATCCTTTGAAATGACTTTGTCAAATGGTTTACAGCAAAAGTGTAATTAATATTTGTATTGTATTTTTTAAACACACAAATAGAATCAATCTCCAACGTCATGGTTAAATGTAAAAATACAGCCTTTATTTTTTAGAGGTACTGGAGATGATCTATGTAAGATATTATTTATATTGGAAGAATGAGTAGTCAGTTTTCAGAAAGAATCAAATCATGACCGATTCGGAAAAGAAGTCCAATGGAGACGATTTAAAGACTGGATAATCCGTTGTGTAACTAGCAAGGGAGAGGAAATACTTTAAAATCAAATTGTTTACGAATTATAAAAGGCCGTCTGAAAATTGAATCTCAGACGGCCTTTGGCTTCTTTATAACGTCGTTCGTATCATTAGAAACGATAGTTCACGCCCAAGGCGAACTCGCGGCCGCGTTCGTAGAAGGGGGTGCGTCCGTTGCCGTCGGGGAAGCGTTGGCTGTGTGAACGGTATTGCTTGTTGCCGATGTTGTTGACGGCGAAGTTGACGTTCAGGTTGTCTTTTTTCAGCGGCTGCCAGTTGGCGTAGATGTCGTGTACGCCGTAACCGGCTTTCTTGCCGTGTATCGTGCCTTGTCCGCGGGCGACGTCGGTGTATTTCACGCTTTGGGCGTAGCGGCCGCGCCAGCCGATTTCGAGTTTGGGGTTTTCAAACTGATAAGACAGGCCGGTCAGCCATTGGCGGCCGGTGTTCCAGAAGGTGAACGAGCTTTCGTGGTCTTCTGCTTGAATCGGGCTTTCGCCGTAGTACATTTCGCCGTTCAGACGGGGTTTGACGTAGGATACGCCGGCGCGTGCGGTCAGGCCGCCCCAGCGGTAGGATGCGTCAAGTTCGTAGCCGTAGGTTTTGAGCGTGCCGCCGTTGTAAATCTTGCCGCGTTCGGTGATGGAGGCGGTGTTGTTGTTGATTTGCCCAACGGTAGACGATGAGGTCTTTGATGCGTTGGTGGAACACGCTGCCGCTGACGTTGAAGTTGTCGTTGCGCCATCTGAAGCCGAGTTCGGCACGGCGGGCGGTTTCGGCTTTGAGGTTACTGTCCAAATCGGCGGCGGCGCCTGCGCGTTCGTTAGCCAACAGGGCTTCGTTCAGGCGGGGCGCACGGCTTGCCTGATTGAGGTTTGCCAAGAGGGGAGAAATTGTCGTTGATGTCCCAAATCGCGCCGATGCTGGGGTTGAGCTGGCCGTGCGACGCACTTTGTTTGCTGGCGGCGTTGTATTTGAAATGGTCGTAACGCAGGCCGGTGGTCAGGGTAACGGGGTGCAGGTTCCAGATGCCTTCTGCGTACACGCCGTATTCGGATTTCTTCTCTTTGTCGCGGTCATACAGGCCGAGAATCTTCAGCCATGCGCCTTTGTCGGACGGCTCGGAGGTTTCGTGGCGGTAGTTGACGCCATATTTGACCATGTGTCCGTCGCCGAAAGAGCTGGCAAGGTTTAAATTCGCACCGGTCGCTTTGATTTTGCTCAATTCAAGCTGGCCAATGGGAACGCCGCCTTGCGCCGTGCCGGAGGCGTGGGCTTTCGGGGAAGGCGCGCCTTTAGGCGGCTTGGTGTCGTCGGTGTTGATTTGGAAGACGTTGGCGTCGATTTTGTCGAGGAAGCCGACGTTGCGGCCGCGGTATTCCAGATTGTAGGATTGCTCTTTTTGATAAGTACCGTCCACGCCGACATAGCTGTCAACGTTTTGGAACTCGGCTTTGTCGGTGCGGTTGCCTTTTTGGTATTCCTGACGGTAGGTCAGACGGATGCCGTGGTCGTCGTTGAAGTCGTAGCCGAGTTTGGCGAGGTAGCTGTGCTGTTTCAGACGGCTGCCGCGGTTGACATTGCCGTTGCCGTCTTTGTAGTCGCGGTTGTTGAGAAAGTTGCCTGCAAACAAGGCATCGAAGCCGTTTTGATAGCCGTAAACCGCCGCGTTGCCGATTGAGCCTTTATTGCTGCTCAAGCCCGCGCCGAGTTTGAAACCGAAAGGTTTGCCGTCGGTCAGTAGGTCTTTCGCGTCAACCGTCGTCACGCGTATGGTACCGCCGACCGCGCCCAAGCCCGCGCTCGCTGCGCCTGTGCCTTTTTCGACGTTGATGCTTTTCACCAAAGCGGGGTCAAGCTGGAAGCGGCTTTGGTGGTGAAAGATTTTGGTGGATTGGCTGGTACCGTCCACTTCCAGATTAATCTTGTCTTCGCCGACGCCGCGGATGCTGTAAAACTGTGCCACGCCGTTGCCGCCGCCGACATCCATACCGATTTGGTCTTTCATGACTTGTTTCAAATCGGTCGAAGTTTCGCGGTCAAGCTGGTTTCGGGTAACGCGGGTCGGTACGGCGGTACCGGTAACCTTAATTTCATTCAGTTCGGCAGTTTCTGCGGGGTGCGTATTTTCGGCATGGGCGAAGCCTGTCGATAGTGCAAGTGTAATGAGACTAAGGCGGAATACAGGAAAAGAGGTTTTATTCATGATTTTTCCCAAGGAATAAAAAATTGACCGCTTATTCTAATTATTTTAATAATGATTATCAAACTACAAATAAATGTAAGAGAATATATTGGTCTCATTTTTGATTTGTAGTTTGAATATTTTTATAGATATCAATTGGTTTATTTGTGGTTAAATTTTGTAAAACTATTTTGAGAGAAAATATGTTGAGGCTTACTTTTTTGAAACTGAAGAAAAGGGATGAGTTGAATATTTATCGATGATCAATATTGTGTATAGGTGTTTTAAAAGGCCGTCTGAAAAGTGTTTTTCAGACGGCCTCACTACTTTTTTACAGCAAAGGACTCATCAGGCGGACGGCATTTTCTACGAGGCCGCGGAGTTTGGAGCGCTGTTGCCATGATTTGATGGCAATGTAGCTGCTGTTTTTGAGGTAGTCACGTTGGAGGTTGCAGATTTGTTTGGTGGTGTCACGATCGTAGATGGCGAGGCTGATTTCGAGGTTGAGGAAGAAGCTGCGCATGTCCATATTGACCGTACCGAAGAGGGAGTAGTCTTCGTCTATGGTCAAGGTTTTGGCATGTAAAAGCCCACCTTCAAACATGGCGATTTTGACACCGGCTTCCAGCAGCATAGGGTAGTAGGCGCGTGAGGCGTAGCGTACCATCAGTGAGTCGACTTTGGCAGGCAGTATCAGGGTTACTTTGACGCCGCGTTTGGCGGCGACGGTTAATGCCATAAGAAGCGGCTCGTCGGGGACGAAGTAGGGGGTGGTAATTGTGATTTGTTTGGTAGCAGCATAGATGGCGCTGATGATGGTTTCGTAGATGACGAAGCTGCTTTGCTCGGGGGCGGAGGGAATGATTTGGGCAACAATATTGCCTTGCTGCATTTTTTCGGGAAGGATTTGGGGCAGCAGGTTTTTTGCTTGGTTGAGGTATGTTTGTACGTTTTGGAGGTTTTTATCGGTTTCGACGGCAAGGTCGGCGAAGAAGACGGCTGACAGCTCCAGTACCATAGGCCCTGTGCAACGCATCATGGCATCTATCCATTCGCCGACGCCTGAGTTTTGTTTGAAGTAGCGCGGATCGACGAGGTTGAAGCTGCCGGTGTAACCGATTTTGCTGTCGATGACGAGGAGTTTACGGTGGTTGCGCAGGTCGGTGCGCGTGAATAATGTACGCCAGATGCCGACAGGTAATGAGGTATGTACTTCTACGCCTGCTTGGCGCAGTTTCTCTACCCAATCGCTTTCAAGAAAGCTCCTGCTGCCGACGGCGTCGGCCAGTATGGCGCAGTCTACGCCTCTGGTTTTGGCGGCAAGAATTTCATTTAGAATTTCTTCGATGCGGCCCTTGGGTTCGATAATGTAAAAGGCCAACAGGCAGGAATGTGCTGCGGCGCGTATGTCGGCAAGCATACTGTTGATGATGGTGTCGGTGGTTGAGAGCAGGCTCATGGCGTTGCCTCGGGTTGCACCCAGCCCCGTTCCTTTCGGCAACTTTACTGATGCCGTGGTAACGCGATTTCACTTGGTCGGCAATATCGAGATACATATCGGTAAGGTGGGCGGCGGCAAAGTTGCGGTAGAAACGGTTCATTTCGCCGGTACGTTTAGCGCGGGCCGTACCGAGACGCGGCTCGCCGATGAGGATGTAGGCGATGGTTCCGAATACGGGGAAAAGGAAGAGGATAATCAGCCAGGCAAAGGTTGAGCCGATGTTTTTTTGTTTGTACAACACGCGCAGCATGCAGGCGAGTGCAGCGCAGGTGTGGGCGAAGATAAAAATCTCGGTCCAGGTAATGTCTTTTAAGAAATTCATATTCGGTGGGGAGTGGTTAGGTTTTTCAATTTGAAGGTTTGGGCCAACAAGCTTCAAATATTAAGTATATAGAAAAACCGTCTGAAAACAAATTTACACGATAATTGTGTTTTTGCTTTCAGACGGCCTTTGAATTGCTTTAATTAACGGTGATACTGACGGGACAATTCGTGTACGGTATCGACCAAAATTTTGGCGTGTTCGGGGTCGGCGTGTTGGTTGATGCCGTGGCCGAGATTGAATACATGGCCGCTGCCGTGTCCGTAGTCAGCAAGAATGCGTGCGACTTCGGTGTGGATAGATTCGGGCGTACCGAAGAGGGCAAACGGGTCGAAGTTGCCTTGCAGGGCAACTTGGTTGCCAACGCGGTGGCGGGCTTCGCCAATGTTGCATGTCCAGTCCAAACCCAAGGCATCTACGCCAATTTCCGCCATGCTTTCCAGCCATAAGCCACCGCCTTTGGCAAACACGATAACAGGCACGCGGCGGCCTTCGCTTTCGTGTTTGAGTCCGGCAACGATTTGTCGGATGTACTTCAGGCTGAATTCTTTAAATGCGGCATCGCTCAACACGCCGCCCCAAGTGTCGAAAATTTGTACGGCTTGTGCGCCGGCATCGATTTGGGCATTGAGATAAGCGGTAACGGCTTGGGCATTGGTGTCGAGGATTTTATGCAGCAAATCAGGGCGCGAATACATCATGGTTTTGATGGTGCAGAATTCTTTGCTGCTGCCGCCTTCAACCATGTAGCAGGCGAGTGTGAACGGGCTGCCTGAGAAGCCGATGAGCGGAACTCGGCCGTCCAGTGCTTTACGGATGGAAGTTACCGCGTTAAAGACGTATTGCAGTTTTTCCATATCGGGAACTTGCAGTTTTGCAATGTCGGCTTCGTGTTGCAAAGCGCGTTCAAATTTCGGACCTTCGCCTTCGGCAAAATACAGACCCAAACCCATGGCGTCGGGTACGGTCAGAATGTCGGAAAACAGAATTGCCGCGTCCAGATCGAAGCGGTCTAAAGGCTGGATGGTGACTTCTGTCGCCAGCTCGGTATTTTTACACAAATCGAGAAAGCTGCCTGCGCGTGCGCGCGTGGCTTTGTATTCAGGCAGATAGCGTCCGGCTTGGCGCATCATCCAGATGGGCGTGTATTCGACAGGCTGTTTGAGCAGGGCGCGGAGGAAAGTATCGTTTTTCAGAGCAGTCATGATAAATAGGCTTTCTGATTTGGTGTGTTGGAACAAAGTTCAGACGGCCTTAGTTGTTTATTCAGGCCGTCTGAAATAATTAAATAGAAGCTGGTATGAAAGATTTCATGAGTTGTTAATGTGAAGCCGGCACATCAATTTGGTTGAGGAAGAGCTGCCGGATGTTCTTCCTCGGCCACGCTTTCCAAAACCAGATTGCGTTGTTCTTGCGCTTTGCGGCTGATCGGTTTCATCAAATACACGAGCCAAAACCAAATGCGCTGATACGCTGGGTTGCAGGGCGATGCTGGCTTCGAGGTAGCCTTGGGCTTTGCCCCAAAGTTTGCGGCCGTAAGCCAGTTGGCCGAGATACATCAATAGTAGCGCATTGTCTGGTTGTTCCTGCAACCAAGAATCTGCCAAATCGATGGCTTTTTGCTGGTCGCGCTCGCTTAGGAAACGCACGGATTCGACAAATGCTTCCAAAAGCTCGGGCTGGCGGTTTGGCGGATAATGGGTTTTTACCCATTTGACCGCTTCGGCATACAAGCCCAAACGCTCGTATTTCTCGGCAATCGCGACGCACAATTCGCCAGATTTCACGTTTTCGGGAATCTGTTTCAAACAGGCTTTCAGACGGCCTGCATCGGTTACTTCGCTCAAGAGGCGGCGATATGCCCAGTTTTGATACTGTTCTGCTTCGTAATCGTTGATGGCGCCGGCTTTGACCAGTTTTTCCGCTTTTGCCAAGACATCTGAAGCATCGCCGTGATCAAAGGCATAACGCAATTGCAGGCGCACCAAGCGGCTTAAGTTGCCGTTGATTTTGGCTGCGGCTTCAAGATTTTGTGCGGCGGTCGGATAATCGCGGCGGCCCAATGCAGATTCGGCCAGCAAAAGATGACGGGAAAGCTGTTGTTTTTGCGGAAGGTGTTCGATTTCGTGCAGGTAGCGGTCGCGCAGTTCGAAGTTTTCCATTTGGTCGGCCGCGTGCGCGCCCAACATCAAAGCCAGGGTGCGGTTGTCGCCGGCTTCTTTGTTTTGCAAGACTTTGGCGGCTTCTTGTTCGGCTTTTTCAAAACGGCCTTCAAAATATGCCAAACCCGCGCTGTTTAAAGAGGCAGAAGCCTGACGGCCTTTGCGGGCAATGCCGAAGCGTTGCATACGCGCCGGAAGGTTCAAGAGGCCGAACACGAATTTAATCAGGAAATACAAGACGAATACGCTCAACAGCAGGCCTAAAACAAAGGCATGCAGATTGATGCGCAGCATGGTTTGCTCAACCACGACGTACACGTTGCCTGTATAAATGCCGGAAGCCAACGCTAAACCGACGGCGGCGGCAAACAGAATGACAATCCAAACGACGGTTTTCATGCTTGCTCTCCTTTAATTTTGGCAGCAGGCTTGGTTTGGTTTTGTGGTTTGGCAGCTTCGGCGGCCGGTTCTTTTTTGTTTTCAGACGGCAAAGCAGGCGCTTCCAGAGATTGAGGGGCAGAAGCGGCAGCCGGTGCGGCAGTCGTGGCTTGCTCGGTAGCTGCCGCCGGAGCGGAAGCGGTTTTCTCGGCGGCTTGGGTTTGTGCAGTTTCTTCGGTTGTCATTTGTGTACGCGAACCTTCTTGATAAGCGCGAACGGCACTCAAGCTGGCTTTCAGACTGTCGTCTGAAATCATACGGACATCAAGGGCTTTGAGTTCGGCCAACTCTTTCAGCCATGACTGGGTAGCAGGGGATTTGCTGTCGAAGTATTGCTTCACGGTTGCTTCAACATTGTTCAAATCGCTTTGATACACTTCGCCGTTGTGTTGCAACAGGGCAATGCGTGCATCCAAAAGGCGCAGGCGCAGGTTTTCACGGATGAAGTAGGTTTGTTCGGGCGAAATCAACATGGCGTCGTTGCTGTCCAGATGACGGACTTCAACCAAGCCTTTGAGGGCATTGAGGGATTTTTCCCATGTGTTTTCCCACCAAGTTCCTGAATGGGCGGTTTCTACAGGCGCGGCACCCGGTTTCAATACGCCGTCCAAGACCAAAGGCAGGCCGGAAATGGCGGTTTCCAAACGGTCGATACGCAGGGCGGTAGCGGAAATATCGACATAAGGGCGGTTTTTCAGCGCGGCCAAATCATTGCTGATGGCTTGTTTGACGGGGATTAGCTCGGGCTGGTCAAAACGGCTCAGGCGGCTGTCGATGTGTTCCAATACGCTGACCGCGCCTTGGAGGTTGCCTGACAGCATCAATTGTTGCGAAGCTGTGTTCAACATGGATTCGGCTTCGTCAACCAGCCAGTTGACACGGCCTTTGAGCAGCTCTTGATAAGCTTTTTGCGTTTGCAGAATTTGATCGCTATTGCTTTTTTGACCGTTGTTCAAGCGGTCTAACTCGGCCTGAATAGCGGTTTGGCGGTTGAGGTTGTCTTTTAAAGGCTGGCGTTTTCAGACTCGCCCAACGCAGCTTTGTCGATTTTTTGATTGAATTCGAGCTCTTGGTTTTTTAAAACATTTTGACCCTGTACAAACAGGAATCCGCTCGCGCCCAAGCCAAGCAGTGCCAAGACGGTTGCACCTGCGGCCAAGGCTTTGCCGCCGGATTGTTTGATGATAACAGGGGCGTTGTTTTGTGGGAGATTGTTGGACTCGGGCATGCTCGCCTCCACTCGCTGAGGTTGGGTAGGTTTGATTGGTTCAGACGGCCTGGTGTTTTCAGAACGTTCAGGCGCCGAAGCTGCCGTATTGGCAACTTGTCGGGTATCTTTATTGTCTTCGACTTGGGTCACTGCTTGGTTCCTTTGTGGTATGGATGAAAGTGCTGCGGATAAAGAAGTGACGGTTTCTACATGTTTGGCGCCGACGATGCGAAGTGCATCGGCAATGCGTGGATGATGGGTAAAGTATAGCAAGGATTCGAAGAATCGGGAAAATTGCGGCGGAATCTGATGGAAAAATTCGCGTGCAAGTTCGCCGGATGTAACGTAGGTGGCGGCGATGTCTTCGGTTTTAAAGCGCTGCCAATCGATGGCGTGTGGCCGTCTGAAATAGATTTCGGCGAAGTCGATTTGAAAACCCAGTGCGCTTAGTTTGTCTGCCAAATAATCGCGGCCGCCATGACCTCGAATAATGAGAACTCGGGCGTTGGGCGGCAGGTTTTTCCAAATAGGCATTCTCAAGACGGCTTCGCTGTCGTTGCCGTCTTCGGGAGAGAATACGGGATAGGGGGAGAATTGCGCCAAAGTATGTTGGCTGGTTTGGCCGACGGTAATGTGTGCTTTGGGGCCGTCTGAAAAGTTCAGGTGCGGCGCTGCGGTTTCAATAGCAGTCGGGCTGACCCAAAACACGACATCGGCTTGCTTGAATTGTTCGGGAAGTTTGTTTAGTGCCGAACGGTCTGCCTCTATTTCGATCGGACTCAATACTTGAGCCTGCCAACCGGCTGCATGGCAGGTTTGGATATCTTGTTGCGGACGGTTGGACGGACGGATAATGAGTAGAGTAGGCATAATGTGAGATAAATTATTAAGGTTTTAGGCCGTCTGAAAGAAGGGTTTCAGACGGCCTGTTGCCGGGGATACGTTATTGATCGACGAATGCGCGCTCAATCAGGTAGTCGCCGCGGACACCGGTTTTCGGAGAAACGGTCAGGCCGAATTCGTCCAAGACGTTGCAGGTGTCTTTCAACATGGCAGGGGCTGCCGCACAACATGGCGCGGTCGTCTTGCGGATTGATTTTTGGGCAGGCCGATGTCTTCGAAGAGTTTGCCGCTGCGCATCAAATCGGTCAGACGGCCGTGGTGTACATAGTCTTCGCGTGAAACAATCGGGTAGTAAATCAATTTTTTTCTTTAACCAAATCGCCCAAGTATTCGTGTTCGGGCAATTCTTTGGTAAAAGCGGTCGTAGTATGCCAAGTCTTTTTTTGTAGCGTACGCCGTGAACCAAGATGATTTTTTTCGAATTGCTCGTAAATTTCAGGGTCTTTGGTAATACTCAAGAAAGGGGCGATGCCGGTACCGGTGCTCAACAGGTAAAGGTGTTTGCCTGGATTCAGATCGCCGGCAACCAGAGTTCCAGTCGGTTTTTTGCTGATTAACACGTCGTCGCCGACTTTAAGGTGTTGCAGGCGGCTGGTCAGAGGGCCGTCTTGGACTTTAATGCTGAAAAATTCGAGGTGTTCTTCCCAGTTGGCGGAGGCGACGCTGTATGCGCGCATCAGCGGCTTGCCGTCCACCATCAATCCGACCATGACGAATTGGCCGTTTTCAAAACGCAACGATTCGTCGCGGGTGCAGGTAAAGGTAAAATATGCGTCTGTCCAGTGGTGTACGGACAAGACTTTCTGGGTATTGAATGCTGCCATTGATATTTTCTGTCGGATGGGGCCGTCTGAATAGGATAAGTCGGGGCGGCCGAGGTTAATAAAAAGAGTGGAATACGGCTTCAGTTACTTGTTCACCGGTACGGCTGATTTTTCGCTGAGGCTGTGCAGGTCGGCATAGCGTCCGCCTGCGCTGATTAATTCTTGGTGTGTGCCTTGTTCGACGACATTGCCTTCGTGCATCACAACGATATTGTCGGCTTTTTCGATGGTAGAAAGTCGGTGGGCAATCACCAAAGTGGTACGGTTTTGCATCAGGTTTTCCAATGCGGTTTGTACCAAACGTTCGGATTCATTATCCAATGCACTGGTGGCTTCGTCTAAAATTAAAATCGGCGCGTTTTTCAAAAGCGCACGCGCAATAGCGAGACGTTGACGTTGGCCGCCGGACAGTTTTAAACCGTTTTCGCCGACTTCAGTGTGCAGGCCTTGCGGCATTTTTTGGATAAATTCCCAAGCATTCGCGGCTTTTGCAGCATTGATAATTTCTGCCTCACTGAATTTGTCAGCTTGAGCATAGGCAATGTTTTCAGCAATCGTACCATTAAACAGGACAACGTTTTGGCCGACGAATGCCATGCGGCTGCGCAAGCTTTCGAGCGTATATTCATTGACGTTGATGCCGCCGATCAAAACTTCGCCTTCATTGGGATTAAGGAAGCGCGGCAACATATTGGCCAAGGTGGTTTTGCCGCAACCCGATGCGCCGACCAAGGCAGTCACTTTGCCTTGCGGGACAAGCAGGTTGATGTGGTTCAAGCTGTTGCGTTCGGCTTCGGGATAACGGTGTACAACATCGCAAAATTCGATATTGCCAGGGTTTGGGCTGAGGGTTTGTTTGCCTTCGTTGCTTTCTTCGGGTTGATCCAAAAAGGTAAAGACGCTTTCTGCCGCCGCCAAACCACGCTGCAGGGATTGCATCACGCCGGTCATGCGTTTGATGGGGTCAAACATCAAGATCATGCTGGACAAAAACGACATAAAATCGCCTGCGCTGAAGCCTGAAAGTCCGGCTTGGCGGGCGGCTGCGTAAATAATTGCGGCCAGTGCAACCGAAGCTATTAATTGCGTAATGCCGGTACCGGCAGAGCTGGCGGAAACCTGTTTGAGCAGGTTGCGGCGCACATCGTCAGCAATACGGTTGAAGCGGCGATTTTCATAATCTTGACCACCGTAGATTTTTACAACGCGTTCGCCATTAATGCTTTCGCCCAAAACCTGCATCAGCTGGCCAAGATAAATTTGGTTGTTGGCAGACAATTTGCGCAGGCGTTTGCTGACTGTTTGGATACATACGGCGACGACCGGCAAAATAATAAAAGTAATCAGAGTCAAACGCCAGTTCAGATAAGTCAGCAAGCCCAACAGGCCGACTACGCTCACGCCGTCTTTGGCAATCACGGTAATGACGTTAAATCCTGCATCGGTAATTTGGTTGACGTCGCTTAAAATGCGCGACATCAGACGGCCGCCGGTATTGCTGCTGAAATACGAAGTCGGCAGGTGCATCATTTTGTTGAACATTTTACCGCGCAAGCGCTGCACCAAGTGGCTCGACAGATACGTCGTGCAATATTCGTTGATGAAATTGAACAGGCCGCGAACGAAAAACAGCGCCACAATTGCCAGCGGCAACCATGACATGCTTTTCATGTTTTTATCGACAAAACCTTCATTGATTAAAGGTTTGAGCAAGTAACCGAAAGCCGGCATCGTACCGGCGACAATCAGCATGGCCACTACGGAGACGATAAACATCTTCCAATAGCTTTTCAAATATCCAAGCAAGCGCTTGTATAGCTCCCAGTTGGATGTGGCTTGTGTTGTCTGCATATCAATCCAAATTTAGAGCAAACATGCAATTCTAAACGAAAATATCTGTCATTACAATGTTTGCAATTGAAAGTCAAAAGGAGTCGGTATTGTTTTAACGCCTTGATTTTATATTGGGAACGACTGTGGTTTGGTGGGTTTGGCAATAATGTTGCCCACTTCTCAAATATCGGTTGCGGCCGTCTGAAAGAAGGGTTTCAGACGGCCTGTTGCCGGGGATACGTTATTGATCGACGAATGCGCGCTCAATCAGGTAGTCGCCGCGGACACCGGTTTTCGGAGAAACGGTCAGGCCGAATTCGTCCAAGACGTTGCAGGTGTCTTTCAACATGGCAGGGCTGCCGCACAGCATGGCGCGGTCGTCTTGCGGATTGATTTTAGGCAGGCCGATGTCTTCGAAGAGTTTGCCGCTGCGCATCAAATCGGTCAGACGGCCTTGGTGTACATATTCTTCGCGTGAAACGATCGGGTAGTAAATCAATTTTTCTTTAACCAAGTCGCCCAAGTATTCGTGTTCGGGCAATTCTTTGGTAAAGCGGTCGTAGTATGCTAAGTCTTTTTTGTAGCGTACGCCGTGAACCAAGATGATTTTTTCAAATTGCTCGTAAATTTCAGGGTCTTTGGTAATGCTCAAGAAAGGGGCGATACCGGTACCGGTGCTCAAGAGGTAGAGGTGTTTGCCCGGATTCAGGTCACCGGCAACCAGAGTACCGGTCGGTTTTTTACTGATGAGGACATCGTCGCCGACTTTAAGGTGTTGCAGGCGGCTGGTCAATGGGCCGTCTTGTACTTTAATACTGAAAAATTCCAGATGCTCTTCCCAGTTGGCAGAGGCCACGCTGTATGCGCGCATCAGCGGTTTGCCGTCTACCATCAGGCCGACCATGACGAATTGGCCGTTTTCAAAGCGCAACGATTCGTCGCGGGTGCAGGTAAAGGTAAAATATGCGTCGGTCCAGTGATGTACGGACAATACTTTTTGGGTATTGAATGCTGCCATTTGGGTTTCCTGTCAGTAAAAGAAATGGGAAGTGTTTATTTGGGACGTGTGTCAGAATGAAAATATCTGCCCAATTCGGGATAAAGCTAAAATTCTAAACGAAACGGATGGTTGCGACAATGCTTGATGCACAGCGATTATATGCCGTTTGAATGGCTTTCAGACGGCATAGCGGGATAGGCGGTGCCTTACGGCGGCATATCCGCAAGGTAAATCAGGGAAATCGAGGCTGCCAGCCTGAGCGCGTCCCGTCCCCATCGGGGGTGTTCCAGCCCGCGTATTGGGAGGATCGGTTTGACGGTGGCGGCAATCAGCCTTTGTATTTCTGCAGGCTGCGCTGACAGTACGCTGCCCCATTTTTCCGCTGCCGCTTCCAGCAGTCCGCCGTTTTTCAATATCAGCGCGGTAGAATGAATGTAGCAGAGCCAATCGCGGGCTTGGCATTGCGCTATGGTCAGGACTTCGGAAGGGTCGTCTTCAAAGTCCAAAAAGCTGATGTTTTTTCCGTCCGACATCATATTCCGTGCAAACGCCTGACTGAGGAACTGCCGTTTTTCATGCACATGGGCAATGGCTTCCAAACCGGCAAGCCAAGCGTCTGCCTTTCCGGATTCGGCTTCTTTGCGGATTTGCGTATCGAGCGGGACCCCTTCCAAATTGCCGAACATAAGGGCATTTTTCCGGACGGCGAGCAATTCGGGAACGGCTATCCCCGCAGAGCGCAATTCGTACAGGCGTTTCGACTCGGTTGCAATGGCAGGCTCACCTCCGAGGCTGGGGACCGGCTTCAACAACCCCAGTTTCAAATATCGGGCAACCATACCGAGCAGCGCGTAACGCCATCGCGCATTGTGCCTGCCTGCTTTGCGTACCCATACCTTGGTTCCGTCAGCTAGCAGATGGGGGGCGATGGCGGCCTCCTGTTTTGCCGCCAGTTCGTCCAGCAGGATGGAAAAACGGGTTTCATGCATAGGTAAAGTCATTTTCTTTCAATCTTAAGTTTGGACGGAATGCCGCCCACACGGGACATCAGGCAAGGGTTTGTTTGATGATGCCTTTTACCGCATCCGCACTGTTCGGCACGGTTTGCACGCGCTGCGGCAGGTTTTCCAAACCTTCCAGAGCGGTGGGGCGCGGAATGGCGACATCGCCGACGACTTCGCGTATGGTCGCATCGAATTTCGCTGCCAACGCAGTTTCCAAACAAACAACCGTTTCACCTTCTTCACGCACTTCGCGGGCAACTTTTACGCCGTCGGCTGTATGCGGATCAATCAATTCATGATCTTGCTCGTAAACCTGTTTGATGGTGGCAAGGCGGTTGGCATGGGTCGATTTGCCGGAAACAAAGCCATATTGTTGATGTACTTTGTTTAAGGCAAATTCCAAATTGAAGCCTTTGCCGGATGCTACTTCCGCCCATAAGGTTTGGATTTCGTCCGCATCGCGATCCATCAGGTCAAACACAAAACGCTCGAAGTTGGAGGCTTTGGAAATGTCCATAGACGGGCTGGAAGTAACGTGGGTGTGTTCGCTGTTGCGCGGACGGTATGCGCCGGTTTTGAAAAATTCGTCCAATACGTCGTTTTCGTTGGTGGCGACAATCAAGCGGTGGATGGGTAGGCCCATTTGACGGGCGATATGGCCGGCGCAGACATTGCCGAAATTGCCGCTTGGTACGCAGAAGCTGACTTTTTCGTCATTGCTCGAAGTGGCGTTGAAATAACCGGCAAAGTAGTACACGACTTGGGCGACGATACGGCCCCAGTTGATGGAGTTGACTGTGCCGATATGGTATTTGGCTTTGAATTCGGCATCGTTTTGTACGGCTTTGACGATGTCTTGGCAGTCGTCAAACATGCCTTCAACGGCGATGTTGTGGATGTTGGCATCTTGCAGGCTGAACATTTGCGCGCGTTGGAATGCGCTCATTTTGCCTTCCGGAGACAGCATGAAGACGTTGACGCCTTTTTTACCGCGCAGGGCATATTCGGCGGCAGAGCCGGTGTCGCCGCTAGTGGCGCCTAAGATATTGAGTTCTTTGCCTTCTTTGTTCAATACATATTCAAACGCATTGCCCAAGAATTGCATGGCCATGTCTTTGAATGCCAAAGTCGGGCCGTTGGAGAGGGCTTGGATTTTGATGCCGTCTGAAAGTGTACGCACCGGCGTGATGGCTTTGGTACCGAATACTTCTTCGGTGTAGGTGCGGTTGATGATGTCGCGTAAATTATCAGCAGGGATGTCGGTGGCAAACAGGCTCATGACTTCAAACGCCAGCTCGGGATAGCTGAGTGTGCGCCATTGGTCTAAAGTAGCACGGTCGATTTGAGGGTATTGCTCAGGCAGCATCAAACCGCCGTCAGGAGCTAAACCCATCAATAAAACTTCGCTAAATTGCTTGCGTGCGGTCGCACCGCGGGTGCTGATGTATTTCATGGTTTCTTCTCTATGTATTTAAAATTCAAATAGAAAGTCAAAACGAATTCAGACGGCCTTGATGTGAAAAAAGGCCGTCTGAACGATTATTTGTAGAGTCGTTTGAAGCAGGCGGTAACCGTTTTTGCGGTAACGGAAGCAATGGCCTGTTCGCGGGTTGCCGGACTCAATACCTGCATCATTTCGGTTGCAGTCAATTGGTTTGGCGCTTCTTCGCTGGCGCAGCCGCAGATTTTATTTTCCCATTCGGCTTGTTTTTCCGCGCTCATGGCCAAAGCAATGACGCGCCATTCGTTACGTTTGTTTAATTCGGTACGGCATTGGCTGTCTACCGCCATTTTCACTACGCTGCTGCCGATACCCGTACCACTGCCCAAACCGCCGAAAGAGTCGCCGCCGGTAGCGCATGCACCCAATAAGAAAGCTGATGTAACAGCTGCCAAAAGAGCTTTTGAAGTCATGATGTTTCCTGTAAACAAGGCCGTCTGAAACGTCCGAAGAATTCTCAAAATAGCATGTATTATACCGTAATGCGGCCCGATATGTGTGTTTGCGAAACTACCGTATAATGCTAGCGAGTTTTCTTTCAATCAATCAGCACGAAAGCCGCTATGTCCGACCTTTTTGCACGCCAACCCGAAGCCCCTTTAGCCGAACGCCTGCGCCCGCATTCTTTAGATGATGTCATCGGGCAGCAGCACTTAATCGGCGAGGGCAGACCTTTGCGCGTGGCGGTGGAAGGCGGAAAGCCGCATTCTATGTTGCTGTGGGGGCCGCCGGGCGTAGGCAAAACCACGCTGGCAAGGATTTTGGCGCAAAGCTTTAATGCACAGTTTTTGCCGGTTTCCGCCGTATTTTCCGGCGTGAAAGACATACGCGAGGCCATCGAAAAAGCTGAAATTGCCCTGCAACAAGGGCGAGCGACGATTTTGTTTGTTGACGAGGTACACCGCTTCAACAAAGCGCAACAGGACGCATTTTTGCCTTATGTCGAAAGCGGCTTATTAACCTTTATCGGCGCCACCACGGAAAACCCGTCATTTGAAGTCAATCCGGCATTGCTCAGCAGGGCGCAGGTTTATGTCTTGCAATCCTTGTCTTCAGACGACCTAAAAAAACTGATTGCCAAAGTATTGGCTTTGCCCGAATACCAAGAGTTTACGATTGAAGCCGATGCGCAAGAATTACTTGTGAATACCGCCGATGGCGATGCGCGCAGATTGTTGAATTTATTGGAACAACTTTTACGCGCTGCCGATACACGCCGTCTGAAAACCTTAACCGCCGAATTTCTCGCCGATAGTTTGGGTGCGCAAATCCGCCGTTTTGATAAGGGTGGCGAGAGTTTCTACAATCAAATTTCCGCGCTGCACAAATCCGTACGCGGTTCGCATCCCAATGCGGCATTGTATTGGTTTTGCCGTATGCTCGACGGCGGCACCGACCCGCGCTATCTCGCCCGCCGCATTGTCCGCATGGCATGGGAAGACATCGGCTTGGCCGATCCGCGTGCCTTAACGATTGCCAATGATGCCGCCGCGACTTATGAGCGCTTAGGCTCGCCGGAAGGGGAGCTTGCTTTGGCTCAAGCCGTGTTGTACCTTGCCGCCGCCGCCAAATCCAACGCAGGTTATAATGCATACAACCAAATGCGCCGTTTCGTCAAAGAAATGCCAGCGACGAAGTGCCCGTCCACCTGCGCAATGCACCGACCAAGTTAATGAAAGAATTGGGTTACGGACGCGAATACCGCTATGCCCACGACGAACCAAACGCCTACGCCGCCGGCGAAAGCTATATGCCCGACGGCTTGGACGAACCCGACTTCTACCAACCCGTCCCTCGCGGATTGGAAATCAAAATTGGCGAAAAGCTGAGATGGCTGAAATCTTTGGATGAAGATGCTTTAGATGATTGAAGCGATAAATACACATAATATTAATCACAGAATAAATTAAATTTTTCAGACGGCCTTTGATGTCTGAATGTTTCCAACCTATATCACATATAATTTTTCATGAATATTCTCGAAGCCTTACTATTATTGTGCCTGCTGATTGTCATTAGCGCGTTTGTGTCCTGTTCCGAGCTTGCGCTGGCTTCGGCACGCAAAATCAAATTGCAGGTCATGGCAAAAGACGGCGGTGATATACGTGCGCTGGATGTGCTCAATATGCAGCAGCAGCCGGGCAGTTTTATTACCGTCGTCCAAATCGGTTTGAACGCCGTCGCCATTCTTGCCGGTATCGTCGGCGAGGCGGCGGTGCGCCCCTATTTTGACGGTTTGTTGGCAAACGCTGGCAGTTGGGGCAGTACGGCTGCGTCGCTGCTGACATTCACGTTGGTAACAGGCAGCTTTATCCTGATTGCCGACCTGATGCCCAAGCGCGTGGCGATGACCCACCCTGAAGCGGTGGCGGTACGCATTGTACGGCCGATGATGTTTTTAATTTTTATCTTAAAGCCGTTTATTTTGATTTTTGACGGATTGGCAAACGCAATATTCAAGCTCTTCAAAATTTCCACCGTCCGTCAGGAGCAACTGACCTCGGAAGACATTTACGCCGTCGTCGATGCTGGTGCGCAGGCTGGTGTGTTGAAAGAACAAGAACACTATCTGATTGAAAACATTTTCGATATGCAAGAGCGCAAGGTAACTTCCACCATGAGCACGCGCGAATACATTGTCTATTTTGATAAAAACGACAACAGCGATACCGTGTTGGAAATGATGTCGGACAAACCGCACAACAAATTCCTCGTATGCGACGGCGATTTGGAACGCGTCATCGGCTACATCGAATCACATACGCTGTTGACCTTGTTTTTAAAAGAAAAAGACGTCCGCCTGACCGACAAGCGTGTGTTGCGCAAAGTCTTGTTCATCCCTGACACGCTGTCGCTTTACGATGTCTTGGAAACCTTCAAAACTTCCGGCGAAGACTTTGCCGTCGTAGTGAACGAATACGCGCTGGTGGTCGGCGTGGTAACGCTGAAAGACGTGATGAGTATCGTCATGGGCGAGCTGGTTAATACCGAAGAAGAGCCGCAAATCATCCGTCGCACCGAAGACACCTGGCTGGTGGATGGCGCGACCCCGCTCGCCGATGTCATGCGTGCGCTGGATATCGAAGAGTTTCCCGATTCGGAAAACTACGAAACCATCGCCGGCTTTATGATGTATTCCCTGCGGAAAATCCCGAAACGCACGGATTTTCTGGTTTATGCCGGTTATAAGTTTGAAATCATCGACACCGAGAATCTAAAAGTTGACCAACTCTTGGTTTCCAAACAAGAAAATGTGGTGGGGAAAGATAATAGGATTTAAAGGATATTTGCCCCACTTGATGAAAACAAGCAATTTTGAAATAAGTTGCTTATGATTTATGTCTTTTCTTTAAGTTGTATAAAAGGTCGTCTGAAAATCAAATAATCAAAAAAGAAAACCGGATTTCCATCAACTGGGAATCCGGTTTGTTTTATTTTAACTTGGTTAGTACTTATTCGTAATCAGTAATGGAAATAGTTGATAGGTGCTTCTTCATTTAGAGGTTGGGTACAGCAACTAATAAATAGTTAATAATGACGATGTAGTATCTAATCATGTTAGATCAATTATATAAAGGGAGTAGATGTAAACGCTAATCAAGTATAATGAAACCTATTGGTCAGCCTAAGAGTGGTGCAAGTCTAATTCAGCAATCTTCTCAAGTAAAGCAAAACTCAACAAAGGAACATCATTGATGAAATACTTATATTTGATATTTTCTCTAGTATTGGTAAATACAGCTTTTTCAGCGAACCCTACATACGATGCAACAAAAGGTGCATTACAAAATGATCCAACGCTATGTCAATATGGTTACAATCCTAATTGTTCGCAGGCACATAAGCAGTCACAACAAACAATTGAACGCATTTATGTCCATAGACCCCCAAAATTTGGCGCTTTAGCATATAGTTCAAAGGTTGGTCATATTGCTGGGTCTCTGAACCATGATTCCAAGGCTGAAGCTCAACAGGCTGCAATTCAACGTTGTCAACGTGGAAGCAAGAATACCCCATGCAAAGTAATTGCATGGGTACGGAATGGTTGTGTTGCAGCAGCAGCGGGGAAAATTAAAAATAAATTCGTTGTAGTTACCGGTGCAGGTCATCCAGGAACAGTTGAGCAAATAGCTTTGCAAAACTGCAAAAAGGGCGGATTGGACGATTGTGAAATTATTATGCCTGAAGGTTGTTCTCTCCCTTCATAGCTAATCACTCAAAAGGCCGTCTGAAATTTCAGACGGCCTTTTTATGAAATCAAAAATTGCTAGAGCTAAAACAGAGGTCTTTATTCGCAATTTAAGCCTTTTGTTTTTTCGGCGAATGTATCCATGGCAATTTGGCACATGCGTTCACGTTGGCCTACGTCGGCGGCAGGCAGGATTTGGCGCAGGTATTTTGTGTTGTCGCGTTGGAACGATGCTTTATCGCCTGCTTTTTGGTAACACGCATCCGCACGGGTAAAGTATTGCTGGCAGATTTTCGGCAATTCTTCAAAGGACAAGGGTTTGCTTTTGTGCATGCCGTGTGCGGAGACGGAGAGGGAGGAAAGGGCGCACAGCGCGATGATTAAGGTTTGGGAAATGGTTTTCATGGTCAGCCTATTTATTGAAGTGGTGTTTAAATTAATTGTTCGCCCCAATGCAGCTTTTGGCGCAGGGTTTTGAAGTATTGGTAATCGGTGGGATGGAGGACGCGCAAGGGGTTGTGATAGCGGCGGATGATGATGCGGTCGAAGTTTTGCACGTCGATATGGGATTGTCCGTCAAAATGTGCGCGTGCGTCGCCGCTTTTGGTAATGAGGATTTCGATCACGCTGGTGTCGGAGATGGCAATCGGACGGTTGGTCATGGATTGCGGGCAGATGGGCACGAGCGTGAAGGCGTGCAAACCGGCCTGCATGATGGGGCCGCCGGCGGCAAGAGCGTAAGCAGTCGAACCTGTAGGTGTGGAAATAATCAGGCCGTCAGAACGTTGGGTATAGACAAATTCTTGATTGATAAAGACTTCAAATTCAATCATTTGGCCTGCGCCGCCACGAGACAGTACGGTGTCGTTGAGGGCGAGGGCACGTTCGATGGTTTCTCCGTCACGAATGATGCTGGCTTCAATGAGGATGCGTTCTTCAGGCAGATATTTGCCTTCCAGTACGGGGCGAATGCCTTCAACCATGGTGTCGCGTGAGATTTGGGTGAGAAAGCCCAAGTGGCCTTGATTGATGCCGATGATGGGGACGGCGCGCGGGGCAACTTCGCGGGCAGCGGAGAGGAAGGTGCCGTCGCCGCCGAGCACAACGACGAGGTCGCAGTATTTGCCCAGCTGGGCTTTGTTAACGGTTTCGCAGTAGGCGGAATCTTGGATATAGACGCAGTGTTCTTCTACGCTCAATTCATCCAGATAGATGGTGAAGCCGTTTTCGCGTAGAAAAGAAACCAATGTGTGGACGGTATCTTGAATCTCGGGCGTATTGGGACGCGTAACGATACCGATGTTTTTAAATGGGCTTTTCATGTAATAGGCCGTCTGAAATTAAGTATTTAATCTATCCAGATATCGCGCTCGAGGCGGTCGAGGCGTTCGTTTAGGCGGGCAACGTCGTCACGCAGTTTGTCCACTTCTTCCAACCATGCGGCAAGCGTGTCTTGGTCGATAACAGGCGATTCGGGTTCGCGTGAAAAGTCGCTGATTTGCTCGGCAATGCTTTTGCCGATTTTTTTCATGGTGCGGCCGATGTCGCCGGCGCGCGAACTGATGCTTTCTGCGGCCACATGACCGAATATCCGCGCCAAATCTTCGCTCGGATAATAGCGCAGTCCGCCTAAAATAGGAAGGACGGACATGCCTAATACCAAGTCGCCTTCGAGGCTGATGTCGCCCACGCCGGGCTGGCCGCCTTGGAGAATTTTTTGGATGGCGCTGTTGTGGAATGTGATGTTGGTGTCGGCGGTTTCGTTTGCGGTTTCAAGAAAACCTTGTTCGCTGATGCGTCCGGTCAGTCTGAAACCGGTCAGGCTGATGCAGATGATGCTGCCTGCAAATTCAGACAGCTCGTGCTGTTGTTCTGGATTTGCTGTATCAGGTGGTTGATAATGGGAAATAGGGCGGACATGGTTTACTCTAAATGCCGTCTGAAACGGATGAATGGGTTGAGTCGCAATTTTACAGGCTTAGCCCGTCTGCGCAAACGGTATTTACAATTTTGCCGTTGCTTTCATCATCAACGATGAAATCAGGAGCCGGCAGGCCGAGTTTGGCCGCTTCGGCAGTATAAAATTCGGCACGGCTTGGGTGGCGGGGTTCGACAATATTGCGGATACGCTTGCCGTCGGCTTGGCAGGCCGTCTGAAAAAGGATTTGGACGGCCAAGTCTTTATGAAGGATATTGACGGGTTGCTTGCCGCCTTGAATGCGTGTTTTTTGAACCAGCTTGGTAACGGGGTGACGGTCGGCAGAGTAAAGTCCGCCCAGTCGCAGTATGTCGATATGGGGTACGGCACTTTCCAGCAAGGCTTGCTCAACCGCGAGGATTTGACGGGCGGATTCGGTTTGCGGATCGGGCGGCGTGGTTTCATCGCATACGCGTGCTTGGTTGCCATACACGCTGGTGCTGCCGGTAAAGATGATGTGTTGTACCTTGCATTGCTCGGCAAGCTGAATCCATTTTTCAGGGTATCGGCGTAATGGTTTAATGAGGAAGGCGGAAGCAGGCAAAACCATGTCGGCTTGTTGATATGGTTTTGCCACAATGCCGAACTGTGAAAAAGATCGTCTTGATTCAAATCGATGATGTCGAGTTCAATCGGCAGATTAATGTCGTCGGAGGTTAGATTGCGTTTGATGGCGGCTACCTGACTGCCTTGCTCATAACATTTTTGTGCCAGCGGCAGGCCGAGATAGCCTAAGCCGAGAATGGAAATATCGGGAAGGTGCATAAAGAAAGCATCCGAAAATTAACAGGCCGTCTGAAAATAGCTTTAACTTGGTTAAAACCACGTTTTCAGACGGCCTTTGTATGGAAAAATTAATGGTTGCTGCCGATTTTTTGGTCGAATTCGGCACGGTGTTCCGGCAGGAGGTAAGGGCGCAACAGGCTGAGTGTGCGGCTGATGCCCCGTACTTTGGAATCTTCGGTCAACTTGGCGCGGCCGCGCAGGGAGCTGTCGAAGTCGAACCAGTATTTCGTCACCATCCACATATTGACGGCAAGGTCGTTCATGGCGGTTTGGTCTGCGCTGATGATGTTCAGCCCGTTGAGCTGGGTCAGCAGGTTGACCAACAGCGGGGATACTTTGGCTTGGGTAAAGGTATTGTGTTCGCCCAATAATTCGGCACTGCGGGCAAGCAGGGTGTTCACATCGCTGAAAAGGAAACGGTATTCCCACATCACATCATAAATACCGGCCATGTAGTTGATGGAGTCTTCCACATTAGACGGCAACACGGCTTCGTTAAGGTAGGCAAGCAGGGCCTCGCTGTAACGTTTGAATAATTGGACGATGATTTCGTCTTTGTTGCGGAAATGGTAGTAGAGGTTGCCCGGGCTGATGCCCAAGTGGGCGGCAATGTGGTTGGTGCTGATATTGCGCTCGCCTTCTTCGTTAAACAAGGCGAGGCTGGCATTGATGATTCGTGTGTAAGTGTTGACTTTAGCAATGCGCGGCATGGGATACACTCCTTTGTTTTATAGGCTGTATGAAGTCGGCAGCCAGTTGGGTTCTGCGTGTAATTCTACCTGAAATTGAGTAAATACTGTATTACAAACATATTGTGCCAGCTGGTGGACATCTTGCGCGGACGCGTTGTTTTTATTCACCAAAACCAAAGCCTGTCTGTCATGCACGGCCGCACCGCCGATCTGATGGCCTTTCAGACGGCATTGGTCAATCAGCCAGCCGGCCGCGAGTTTGACCGAACCGTCAGGCTGCGGATAGCTTGGCATATCGGGGTATTGCTGCAACAAATCGGCTGCTTTTTCAGCGCTGACAACTGGGTTTTTAAAGAAACTTCCGACATTGCCAAGTACGTTAGGATTAGGCAGTTTACTGTTGCGGATTGCACACACTGCATCGGAAACATCTTTGGCCGTCGCCTCGCGGCCTTGGCTCAGTTCGGCAACCGCTGCCGCCAAATCGCCATAGCCCAAGTTCGGCACAAAATGCTCTTTCAACGCAAATACAACCGAAACAATCACATAACGGCCTTTGCCTTCCTGTTTGAACAGGCTTTCACGATAAGCAAAATCGCAATCGGCATTGGAAAGCTCGACAAAGGTTTCCGTATCCAAATCAAAGCAGCGTACGCTATGGATAATATCTTTGACTTCAACGCCGTATGCGCCGATGTTTTGTACCGGAGACGCGCCGACCGTACCCGGAATCAGGCTGAGGTTTTCCAGCCCGCTCAAACCCAGTCCAACCGTATGCAAAACAAAATCATGCCAAATTTCCCCGGACTGCGCTTCGATATAAACCAGGCCGTCTGAACGCTCAATTTCGCGTATTCCCTTGTTTTCCATATGCACAACCAGACCGGCGTAGTCTTCCATCAAAAGGATATTGCTGCCGCCGCCGAGCCATAAAACAGTATCTCGGTCGAACTCGGGCAGCCGGACGATGTCGCGCAATTCATCGGCGTGTTTGAGCGCGATAAAGGCTCGGGTTTGGGCTTTGAGGCCGAAAGTGTTGTAAGGGGTAAGGTCGGTTTGGTATTGGATGGGTTGCATGGGTTTAACTTTAAAATAGGAATTCGTTGATTAAAGGATGTAGTCAGTGGAGAAAGACGGCCTGTATTGTTCAGACGGCCTTATGCGATTTGACCCTCTCTTTACTGCAAAGCTCCAAGCACCATACCAATGCTATGGCGGCAATCGTCAGCGAAACGGTCAGCGCGGTCCAAAAGCCGTAAATGCCCATATCGGCATGATAGGCAAGCAGGTAGCCGGGCAACAGGCCGCAACCCCAGAAAGCCACGGCATGGATGAACATCGGCATTTTGGTCACTTTATAGCCGCGCAGCGCATATGAAGCGATACATTGGGTAGCGTCTGCCAGTTGGAATAGGGAGGCGAAAAATAAAACGGTCGCGGCAATGCCTAATACTGCCGCATCGTTGGTGTACATACCGGCCAACTGAAATCGAAAGATGACCAAGAGCAGCGCGGTGCAGGCAGCAAGCATCCAGCCCAACACCAGCGACACGCCCGAAATATAACGCGCCCGCAAAAAATCGCGTCGCCCTAGAGAAAAGCCCACGCGTACCGTGCTTGCCGAGCCGACGCTTTGTGGAACCATATACAAGATGCCCGACAGGCTGATGACGACTTGTTGCGCGGCGACATAATCTTCGCCGAATGGCGCCACCAAAAAGACGATAAACGAAAATGCGCTGGCTTCTAAAAAATAAGACAAGCCGATGGGGGCGCCGATTTTCCAAATCTGTTTGAAAGCCGTCAAATCGGGTTTGCCGATTTTTGCTGTCAAGCCAAACGGACGGAAGAATTTTTCTTTGGCGATATAAAGCCACAAAGCCAATGCGCTGAACCAAAATACCGCCGCCGTTGCCACGCCGCAACCTGCGCCGCCCAAAGCAGGCATACCGAATTTGCCGTAAACAAACACATAGTTCAGTGGCACATTCAACACAAACGCCGCGAAGCTGACCAACATAATCACGCGCGGACGATTTAGGCTGGAGGCATAGGCGTGCAGGGCGCGGTGTATCATGGCGGCCGGCATTGCCAAGCTGGTGAAGAACATATATTGCGCCATCGTGTCTTCGACATAATCGTTCAAAGTCAGCCAATGACGGAACGGCGTAATCATCGCCCACATCAACAGCATGCCGAATACGCCCAAACACAAGCCAAACCAAATGCCCTGCATTCCTGTTTTGCCGACTTCTTTGGTTTTACCTGCGCCGTACAGCTGGGCAATCATCGGGTTCAACGCGGCCATTACGCCCATAAAGGTAATGTAAATCGTAGAAAACGCGCTGCTGCCCAAAGCTACTGCGGCCAAATCTTCCTTGCCTGCGCCACCGGCCATTACTGTATCGACAAAACCAATGCCCACTTGCGCCACTTGCGCCAACAGCATAGGCAGGGCGAGGGCGGTAAGCAGGCGGGTTTCTTTTAAGAAAACAGGAAAGGCAAAGCGGTTGAGGTTCAGTAGCATAATGTGTGCGGTTTGAGGACAAAGGCCGTCTGAAAACGGAAATTTAAAATTATAAAGGGTAATGTTTGTACACAGACAAAGATTGGTTTAATCGTTAAATTTTCAGACGGCCTTAAATGTCGGATGTCTTTTGACGGCTTCCAACCAACTGTCCGGTGTTTGAAACTGCATCAGGCCGTCTGAAAGCGACACTGCGGCTTGGGTAGTCGAAGCGCGGGTCAGCTTTTCATTGGTTTCAGCATCGTAAATGGTGTAATCGATACGCAGGCAGCTTTCGATTTCGACAATGTCCATATCAACGCGGATTTTTTTGGCCGAAACGGGCAGGGGCGGATGTATTTGAGGTTCATCTGCACAATCGGCCAGCTGTACCCCTGCCGCCCCATTTCATTGTAGTCATAACCGATGGAAGACAGAAAAGCGCAACGCGCGGTTTCAAGATATTTGACATAGTTGCCGTGCCACACGATGTGCATGGCATCTACGTCAAAAAAAGGAACTTCGGTTTCAAAGCTGTGTTGGCAGTAGATGTGTTTTTTTCATGGTTTAAAAAGAGAGTGTGATGGTTTCAGACGGCGTCTTCGCCCCCAAAAATCATAAAAAAATTGAACCATTGTAACGGATTTTTGCGCACATTCTTGCGCCAAAATGTCGGCAAAACCCCTGCATCGCGTCTTTGACGGCAGCCTCGCGGTTGCCGCGTTTCCAGCTGGAAGTATCGGTAAAGCGGCGCAGTTTCAAATGATGGCGGCCGTTTTGTTTGACGCAAAACAGCGTGTTTACTTGCGTTTTTAAAAGCGAAGCCAATAACCATGCGCCTTGCGGCATAGGTGCGGTGTGGCCTAAGAAATTGATGTCGGCGGTTTTCTCGCCGCGTACAGGTACGCGGTCGGCCGCGATGGCAATCCATTCGCCGTCTTCGATACGGCGGTTCAATTCCATCATCAGGGTGGTGTCCAAATCGGTTACCTGAATCAGGCGGATATGTTCTGCGCCGGCTTTTTGCAATGCCTCGTTAAATGCCTGCGCGTGCTTGCTGTGCACCAATACATTGAGTCTGAAATCTTTATGGTGTGACACCAGCGCACGGCAAACTTCGGTATTACCTAAGTGCGAACAGGCAAAAATCTGGCCGCGTTCGTTGCGGTTGATTTGCGAATAGATGTCGTCAGGATCTTCAATCACCAAATCTTCATAACGGATTTTGCGTTGCCACACGGCAAAACGGTCGCAAACTGCTTCGCCAAATGCAACGAATTGTTTGAATACGCTGTGTTTCGGTAGGACGATATGGGGAAAGGCCGTCTGAAGACGGGTTTGATAGCGTAAGACATGACGGCGCGGTTTGGGCGCGGTTGCATAAAAATACAGCACTACAAACCAAATGCACGGCTTCATCAAAAAGGCCGGCAGATGACGCACCATCAGCGTGGTCAGGGCGAGAAACAGGCGGCTGCCGCGTTCGGGCTGCGCCGCCCAATGGGTTTGTTTATTGTCGGTCATGGTTTCAGACGGCCTTTCCGAAAACTTTGCCCAATCGGTGTTTTAACATACCGAAAAACAGCCGTGTGTGCATTTTGCTGATGCGGACATTGTCGGCAAAGGCATCGAAGTGGGACACGCCGTCGGCGGCGTATTGGACGGGTGTTTTAATCCAAACCGGTTTGACGTCGCGCCAGTAGAGGCGGATAAGGATTTCCGTGTCGAAGTCCATACGGTCGCCTACGGTTTCTTCGCGGACGACGGATAGCGCGGGTGCAAGCGGATAGAGGCGGAAGCCGCACATGCCGTCTTTGATGTCGCATGACCAAGTGTGCAGCATATTCCAGAAGTCGGTAATTTTGCGTCCGTAAAGCCGTGCTTTGGGCGCGTCGTCGCCGTATTGCGGCCAACCGCAAACAACGGCTTCGGGATTTTGTTCCGCAGCGGCAAGGAGTTTGGGTGTGTCGTTTAAGCAGTGTTGGCCGTCTGCATCAACCTGCAAGACGTGGGTATAACCATGCTCTTCGGCGTATTCCAAACCGGTTTTGACCGCTGCGCCTTTGCCGCCGTTGATGGGGCGGTAAAGGACATCGATGCCGTCTGAAACCAAAGCCTGCAATACAGGTTTGCATTCTTCGCGTGAACCGTCGTCCACAATTAAAACGTTTAAACCGAAGCCGCGCATGGTTTCGGCAACGTAGCTGATGGTGGTCGGGTGGTTGTAATGTGGAATGAGGGCCAGGGTTTTCATCAATATTCTTTAGGCGACGTTAACACAATGCAGAGTATAACAAATAAACATGCCATAGCGTTTGAAAAGGCCGTCTGAAACGGCGCTGACAAAATCGTTTGATTTCGTTTTTCACTGTTTCAGACGGCCTTTGGTATGCCCTTAATTCAGCATTGTACATGACCGACATCGAGGCATAAATCATGGAACTCATTGAGCGTGCTGCGGTGTCCGATGCTGATGATGATGCTGTCGGGCAGTTTTTGCTTTAAGGCGCGGTAGAGCATGGCTTCGGTCGGCTCATCCAAAGCGGCGGTGGCTTCGTCGAGCAGGATGATTTTGGGCTTGGAGAGCAGGGCGCGGACGAAGGCGATGCGTTGCAGCTCGCCCGGCGAGAGTTTGTGCTGCCAGTCGTCGGTTTTATCCAATTTGTCCACCAGGTAGTCCAAGCGGCAGGTATTCATGGCTTCGGCTAACTCGGGGTGATGATGGTCAATATCGGGGTAACAAATCGCATCGCGCAGGCTGCCTTGCGCCGTGTACGGGCGTTGCGGCAGGAAAAGGATGTCTTGTTGCGGCGGATGGTTGACTTTGCCGCTGCTGCCAAACGGCCAAAGGCCTGCCAGCGCGCGCAACAGCGAGGTTTTGCCGCAACCGCTCGGGCCGCGTATCAACAGGGAATCGCCGCTTTTAAGGTTGATGTTGATGCTGTCCAATAAAACTTCGCCGTTGTGGCGGTATAGGGCGACGTTTTCCAAGATCAGGCCGTCTGAAACTTCGGTAAGCTCGGGTTGTTGTGCAGTGTGTTGTTCTTCTGTACTCAGCAAAAAGCCGTACAGACGCTCCAATCGGGCGCGGTAGGCGGTGAATTTGTTGTAGAACATCCGGAAGAAAGACAGCGCGTTTTGCAGTCGTGCGAAGGCTTGGACAGTCTGCTGGATATCGCCGATTTTGATTTGTCCGGCAAACAGGCGCGGAGCTTGCAAAATGATGGGGAAGAGTTTGATGCCGTTGGTGAACATATCGTTAAAGCCGCTCAGGCAGACGCTTTGTCGCGCAATGCGCCAACGGTTGCGGATAATGGCTTTAAAGCGGTTGGAAAGCTGGTCGTGTTCGTGTTTTTCGCCGCTGTAAAATGCGACGCTTTCGGCGTGGTCGCGCACGCGGATAAGGGAGTAACGGTAGTCACCGTTGAGCTTTTCGTTTTCATAATTGTAACGAATCAACGGGTTGCCTATCCACATGGCGATAAAGGTCGCCAAAATCACGAAAATAAAGACAAACCAAACAATGCCGCGTGGAATGTCGAAGCCGAATACGGTCAGGATGCCTGCCAAGCCCCACAAAACAACGGCAAATTCCAGCGAGGTAACGACCGAATTGACCATGCCGCGCACAAATTCTATGGTCGAGGCGATGAAATCCTGCGCATCTTGTTGGATACGCTGGTCGATATTGTCCGGCGCATGACGGCGCATTTGCAGGAGGTAGTAGTTTTTGTCGGCAAGCCAGCGCGTTGTCAGCACTTCATTGAGCCGCTCCGACCATTTAATCGCCAAGCCTTGATCGAGAAAGTCGTTGACGACGTTGTTAAACGCCCGTATCAACACCACGCCTGCATTCATTGCTGCAAACATCCAAAACGCGGAGGCGTTCAAATCCTGCATCGAGTCGTAAAGCCCTTTGGACATAAAGGTACTCAACACATTCAGCCGTACTTCGGTCAACAGCAGCGTAATCATCGCCGTAATCAGCAGCAAAACTTTGACGGTACTTTTCGGCGTCAGGCAAAGACGCAGGATATAGCTAAACTCGCGCCCGAAGCGTGTGTTGCGTGCAAAAAACAGAATGACCGCCGAGGCTGCGGCGACCATAAATAAGGTCTGCAATAGCCAAGACGGCGTGGAATAAAGCTCGATTTGCCATTTTTGCATGGGGTGTTCTCTGAAAGGATGTAAAGGCCGTCTGAAAGGACGGCAAATTTATTTGACTATGGTAACTGTAATAATAGTTTTCTGAACTGTTGTATTTTTGTATTTACAAACGGTTCTTATTTGTTTTTGTGGAAAGCAGAAATCTTATCAAATATAATCATAAAACTAAATTACTTTGTAATTTTTTACTCGATATAAGAATTATTAATATTTCAAACCAGAAGGTATTTTTATGAACAGCAAATTAGCCCTGATGCCGCTTTTGATTATGAGCGCATTCGCTTACGCCGCCGATGAAGCGACACCCGAAACCCCCGTGCAACAGCAGTTGCAGGAAGTCAATGTCCGCGCCGACGCCAAACGCGTCAAAGCCGCCCGTTCTTACTCCATCGCCAGCGACGGTGACTTGCGCGACCGCGTGAACTTGGGCGTATTGGGTAAAGCCAATGCCTTTACCGCGCCGATTACCGTCGTCAACTACGACGAACAAGCCCTCAACAACACCGAAGCGCGTACTTTAGTGGATGCCGTAGCGAAAAAAGATGCTTCCGTATGGCAGTTCGGCGGCGAAAGCAACACGCTGACCGGCCTGTATTTCCGCGGTTATCAGCTTGATGCGCGCCAATTCAGCGTCAACGGTTTGGCAGGCATGTACGGCACGCAAGGTACGGCCAGCGTACAAGTCGGCTCCGCGCAACTGATTAAAGGCGCGTCCACTGCCGTAAACGGTATGGACCCTGAAGGCGCGGTATCCGGTTCCGTCAATATCGAAACCAAAAAAGCCGCCGATGAAGGCAACCGCAAAATCGGTTTGGGCTGGTTCAGCAACAACCGCGCCCAAGGTACATTCGATTTAGGCCAACGCTTCGGCGAAAACAAAGAATTCGGTGTGCGCGCCAACGGCAAACTGCGCCACGGCGACACTCCGCGCCACGGTTACAGCGAGGACAACAAAGAATTTGCATTGAATGCTGATTATCGCGGCGAAAAAGTGCGTGTGGCGTTCGATTCCATCTACGCGAAACGCAAAACCAACGGCGGTCGCGCGCGTATGCAGGACATTCAAAACGCCAACGGCCGCTTGTTTAACGCACCTGAAGGCAAAGTGAATTTGGCGCCGAGCTGGCAGGCTCAAAACACGCGCGGTCAAACGAATATGCTGACCTTCGAATGGGATGCATTTGAAAATGCCCAAATTACAGGCGGCATCGGCTACAACAATGCACGTTATTATGGTAATTTCGCCTCTCCTACAGTTACAAGCAGCGGTTTGACCTACAATTCAGGTCGCGCGCGTTTGACCGACCAGCGTTTTAAAACGCTCAGTATGAATCTGACTGCACGTGGCGAATTTGAAACCGGTCCGGTAAGCCACAACTGGAGTACCGCATTTGACCGCATCGACCGCAAACGCACTACTTATCAAGGCGCACGTCAAACAAGAAGCAGCGTTATCGATCCGAGCATCGACATTCCTACTCAATTGGCAAAATTGGATTCCAACTTAGGCAGCGCATGGAATACAACCCCTTCATTGGATACCGTGATCAAAGTAAACAGTTTGGCGGTATCTGACACGCTTGGTTTTGCCGACAACAAATACCGCCTCACTTTAGGCGGGCGTTTCCAAGCCGTCGAGCAGAAAAACAAATTAAACGGCCGCAAAGCAGATGCGAGCCGTTTCAGCCCGATGTTGATGGCGGCATGGGTTCCGCAGCCTGATTTGGTGGTTTACGGCAACTATATGGAAGATTTGGAGCCGTCCGACATCCGTACTGATGACGACGGTCATGTAACGATGGCAGATCCGCGCGTCAGCCGCCAATTTGAAGTCGGCGTACGCAAAAACTGGGGCGACTTTGTCACCACTTTAAACGCGTTCCAAATCAAACGCCCGGGCTACTGGCGCGGCAACACGACTTCAGGAACTGATTTCGCAGCGCGCAAATGCAGGCTTGGCTTATAGCGGTTCGGAGCAAGGCATAGAACGCAGCCGCGGTATCGAGTTCAATACCTATGCCAACTTGTTGAACAAAACCCTGCGTCCGACTTTCGGTCTGATGTATCTGCAATCAACCGTAAAAGATTATCCGAATTTCGCCGACAATTTGGTTAACGGCGTACAAGTCGCCAACCCGCGCGTGATTGCCAAAGCAGGCATTGAGTGGGACACACCGTTTGCCAAAGGCTTGACCTTGAACGGCAACGTTTCGTATTTCGGCAAGTCTTACCAAGATACGCAAAAACAATACGCCTTCCCGTCCTATACCTTGGTTGACGTAGGCGCGCGCTACAAAGCCAAGCTGGGTAAAAACACTCTGACCGTCAGCAGCTCGGTAGAAAACCTGTTCAACAAAAACTACTGGCAGGTGCAACGCGGCCAATACGACCGCAGCTTCGCCGTCGTCGGTATGCCGCGCACTTATTGGCTGAAAGCGGAATTGGATTTCTAATCTGATTTCGGTTTGACCGTAATAGCAGGCCGTCTGAAAGGGAATGATAAAGAGCAAGAATTTGGTTTTTATCCCTTTTCAGACGGCCTGATTTGATTGCCTTATGTTTTTTACTTGAAAAATCTTACATGTTTTTTATGGATTTCACGCGAAACAAGGTTAATATTCCATTTTCACAATACATTATTCGAGAAGACATATGAAAAAATCCATCAAACTGACCCTGTGCGCCCTCGCACTCTCACTTTCCGTGCAAGCGCAAGCGGTTACCCATGCCGTGATTGAAACCAATATGGGCAACATCCAACTGGAGTTGGATGAAGTCAAAGCGCCAAAAACCGTGGCAAACTTTGTCAATTATGCCAAAAAAGGTTTTTACGACAACACGATTTTCCACCGCGTTATCGACAATTTTATGATCCAAGGCGGCGGATTTACCGAGAATATGGTACAAAAATCCACCGATAAAGCCATCACCAATGAAGCATACAACGGCTTGAAAAATAACGTCGGCACCATTGCCATGGCGCGCACCGGCGATCCAAATTCTGCAACCAGCCAGTTCTTTATCAACACAGCCGACAACGACTTTTTGAATTTCAAAAGCAAAACCCCTCAAGGCTACGGCTATGCCGTTTTCGGTAAAGTTACTTCCGGCATGGACGTTGTCCGTAAAATCAGCAAAGTCAAAACAGCGACCCGCGGTTTCCATCAAGATGTACCGACCGAAGCCGTGATTATCCGCAAAGTCAGCATCAAATAATTTTGATGGTTTGAACCCAAACAACAGGCCGTCTGAAACATTCAGACGGCCTGAATTTATTTATTTGATAATAAGCGGCAATTTGGGCGATAATTCAGCATCTACCATTTAAGGAGTCGATTATGCAAACCCGCCTGCCTTTTTTCGGCGTTGTCCGCGTCAGCGGTGAAGACAGAGCTTCATTTCTTCATGGCCAATTATCCAACGATATTAATAATTTAGCTACTGGTCAGGCATGTTATGCCACATACAATACGCCTAAAGGCCGTGTGTTGGCGAATATGCTGGTCGTCAATCGTGGAGAAGATTCGCTGCTGGTCATGGCGCAAGATTTGACAGAAGCCATCGTCAAACGCCTGAGAATGTTTGTCTTGCGTGCAAAAGTCGTCTTTGAGTTGATGCCTGATTTAGCAGTAAGCGGCGAGTTGGCAGACAATGCAGAACCACATCCTGCTGCCGAACCGCAACTGTCTTTCCCGGCTCAAATTCAAGAAAACACCGTAGAAATCGCCTTGCCGCACACAGGCCGTCTGAAAATTTCAGCAGCAGAAAACGCATCTGAATATCAAGCAGAAGCCGAAAACGCATGGAACCTGCACGAAATCCGCAGCGGCTATCCGTGGATTTGCGCCGCAACCAAAGAAGCGGCCGTTGCCCAAATGCTCAACCAACACATCATCGGAGCCGTCCATTTCCGTAAAGGCTGCTACCCCGGCCAAGAAATCATCGCCCGCGCCCAATACCGAGGCCAAGTCAAACGCGGTCTGGCCGTATTAAGCGGCGACTCTTTAGAAGCTGCCGGTATTGTCGTCAAAGTCGGCGAAGAAGAAGCAGGCGTCATCCTCAACACAGCACTGACTGAACAAGGCAGCCTAAGCCTTGCTGTTATCAAGTTTTCCGCAGCAGAAGCAGCATTGACCGATGCAGACGGTAATGCTTTGAAACAGGAAGAACTGTTTTTTACGGTTGAGAAAGATTGATTGTCAGATGATTGAATAAAAAGCTAAAATTTAAGCATTAATCAACTTAAAATGAAAACAAAAAGGCCGTCTGAAATTCAGACGGCCTGAGACCTTTGCAAAATTCCCTAAAATCCCCTAGATGTATTGATGGGAATTTAGGGGATTTGGGGAATTTTGCAAAGGTTTCTTAAGGTTTGTGTTGCCCGCAGGTAGGGTGTGTGGCGTAGCCACGCACGCGGTTGATGGGAATGCAAGCTACGGCTTACTCAAAACCACACTTGCTGTGAGTTCGTTAATTTTGCAAAATAATCTTATGCACAATAATTATGAAGAGTTTTTAACAAAAATGTCTTTTATCTCCCCATGAGCGAGATAAAAGCTAATTGCAACAATTGATAAAACTAGCACGCCGCAACAAAAAGCTATTGTATGCAATGCCGTCTTTTGATAAGTTACTGCGGAAATAATACATATTATTAACGAAGATACCGCATAAATAAAGCCAACATAAAAACATATTTTTAATTTTTTATATTCTTCTAAGTGAACCAATATTTTTGCATACTCTGTATCACGAAGGAGAAATTTTCCCCCATCCTTAAAAATCCAGCAGAATATTGCAACTGGAATGGGCAAAATATATTTAAGCATATCTTCGTTTAATGCTATCGTTTTTTTAACAAATTCTCTAAGACTTCTCCAAAAAAAATATATACAAATATACTGAATAAAATTGTAAGAAATTCAAAACTAATAAAAAATGTTCTAATAAATTCTTTCAAATTTAATGCTCCATTTTTTTCTTTCTTCACTAACTTTTTATAAATTCTTCATTAGCTTTTTCGTGCTAAGAAATCCGGGGATGGATCTTTTTCAAATAGAAAACTTTTTTGTACATCTCTAGTCCTTACTTCTATTATTTCTCCATTATTATCTTCCCCTGCAACTTTTCCTGTACCGTAACCATCTGCTGCCATAAGAATAGCAGCATCAGGTAATGCAACTTCTTGCTTGTAATTAGATATATTATTTTTCTCAATACTACTAACCAAGTCGTGAAGATTTGTTTTTAATCCTTCTCTTTTTTCGCTTTCCTCATTAATTCTAAGTGTACTTGTATTCCTTTTTTCCAAGGTCTCTTTTAAAGATTTCCAAATTCTGCCAAACAGAGGATTAGGGGGAGATACGGTAGCTTCAATTTGAGTAATTTTTTTAATCATTATGATTTTATTACGGAAAGAAGCGTAGTCAGAAATTGCATCTACATCGCACTCTATCAATAAATCGTTATATTTTAAATTACGAGCATCCTCTATAATTTTCTTAAACCTACGGGGAAACGTTTCGGATTCTATACCGTTATATACATGCAAGAAACACAATCCAGAAAATCTAGGTAAATAAACAAATGGGGAAGATGCTTTGACAAGGTTTGCTGTCATCGACTGGTCTTGTGTGTGATTATATTCATCCACTACGTCCTGAGTATCATCAGCGTACTTAACCAATCTACCATAGATAAAAGGTAAAGATTCATCATCCCTTTTGTCTATCATATCCGTTATTGTCCAGTTATATTTTCCAACTTTGATAATTGCAGGATTACAAATTGCATCTATCAAATTTTCCTGAGAAAGATTGATTTTTACAACTCGGCTGAGGAAATAACGGCCTTTTCTAATACGCATTTACTTACCTTCAAACAATTTATAACAGAGGTCGTCTGAAATAATTCAGACGACCTTTCTTATTTAATCAAAGAATTAAGCTAACTTCTCTCTAACCCAGCCTTCTGCCGAATCCAGCATCGCGCCAACTTGGAAAGCATCCGTACCCCCCGCCTGTGCCAAGTCAGGACGGCCGCCGCCTTTGCCGCCGACTTGTTCGGCTGCAAATTTAACCAGATCGCCTGCTTTGACTTTGGCAGTCAACGGTTTGGATACGCCGGCGCACAGGGAGACTTTGCCGTCGTTGACTGCGGCGAGCAGTACGATGGCTTGTTCTGATTTGCCGGTCAAGTCGGTTACGATTTCGCGCAGGGCGGCTGCGTCGGCTTCGATTTGGGCGGCAACGAGTTTGGCTGCGCCCAAGTCTTTTGCGTTGTCCAAGAGTTTGGCGCCTGCGTGGACGGCGAGTTCGGCTTTGGCGCGTGCCAACTCTTTTTCCAATGCTTTGGCGTGTGCCGCGCCTGCTTGGATTTTCGCCAGTACGTCTTTCGGTTTGGGCTTTGGTTTCGGCAATAATGTCTTTAACCAAACGCTCTTGTTCTTGCGCCCATTTGAGTGCGTTCAAGCCGGTGATGGCTTCGATACGGCGCACGCCTGCGGCAATACCGCCCTCGCTGATGATTTTGAAGAGGCCGATGTCGCCGGTGCGTGAAACGTGTGTACCGCCGCACAATTCGGTAGAGAAACCGCCCATTTGCAGTACGCGTACTTCGTCGCCGTATTTTTCGCCGAAGAGCATCATGGCGCCGGTTTTTTGGGCATCTTCCATGCTCATAATGGCTGCGTTGACGGCAACGTTGGCCAAAATGGCTTCGTTGACGCGGCGTTCTACTTCGGCGATTTCTTCAGCAGTTACCGCTTGAGGATGGGAAATGTCGAAACGGGTGGATTCGGCGGTAACCAAAGAGCCTTTTTGTTCAACGTGTTCACCCAATACATCGCGCAGGGCTTTGTGCATCAAGTGGGTGGCGCTGTGGTTGCGCATATTGGCATTGCGGATTTCGTCATCCACTTTGGCGGTAACGCTGTCACCGACTTTCAGACGGCCTGAAGTTTGTACGCCGAATTGGCCGAATACGGCCGCTTTGATTTTTTGGGTGTCGCGTACTTCAAAGCGGTTTTCGCCTGCAAAGATATAGCCGACGTCGCCGACTTGACCGCCGGATTCTGCATAGAACGGGGTAAAGTCGATAACGATGGCACCTTCGTCGCCTTCGTTCAATTCATTAACTTGCTCGCCGTCTTTGTAGAGGGCGAGGATTTTAGATTCGGTTTGGCGTTCGCTATAACCTTTAAACTCGGTATCCTGACCTTCATAAGGTAGTTGGGCGTTGGCTTTGAAGCTTTGTGCGGCGCGTGCGCGTGCGCGTTGGGCTTCCATTTCGCGCTCGAAGCCTGCTTCGTCCAGTTCGATATTACGTTCGCGGCAGATGTCGGCAGTCAAGTCGTATGGGAATCCGTAGGTATCGTAGAGTTTGAAGATGATTTCGCCATTTAAAACAGAAGGGGAAGATTCCAACTCTTTAGTAAAATATTTTTGAAGGGCTACTACATATTTTTTAGCAGCAGGACTGTCCCAGTTATCACTTGATAATAATAATGAGCTGTCATTAAAAACTACAATAATATTTCCATTATCAATAGGTACAGCTCTAAAACATTTACCAATTTCATTATTTTGGTCAATGGTTAAAGGGTGTTCTCCAATTGAATACTTAACAATAGGGATATCAATACCATATTCAATCTTCCAATTATTTAAAATAGCACTATCAACATCATTTATCGAAACAGCTTTAGCCCTTTTCGACAAACTATTCCAATTACTTGATAAATACAATTGGTTAATTGCTTTATTGAACAAGCCCATACCTTTTTCTAGTGTTTCACCGAAACGGCTTTCTTCGTTTTTCAACGCTTCTTCGATTTGGGCTTGTTTTTCTTTCAATTCAGGGTAGGCATCGCCCATCTCTTTGACCAAATCAGCCACCAGTTTGTGGAAGAATGGTTTGCTTTGACCCAATTTGTAGCCATGACGTACGGCGCGGCGGATAATGCGGCGCAATACGTAGCCGCGGCCTTCGTTGGAAGGCAATACGCCGTCTGCAATCAGGAACGAGCAGGAGCGGATGTGGTCGGCGATGACTTTCAGGCTTGGTTCTTCCATGCTGAAAGCTGCGCCGGTTTCGCGGGCAACGGCTTTGAGCAGGTCTTGGAACAGGTCGATTTCGTAGTTGCTGTGAACATGCTGCATGACGGCCGCCATGCGCTCCAAGCCCATGCCGGTATCGACGGACGGCTTAGGCAGCGGGTTCATATTGCCTTGCTCGTCGCGGTTGAACTGCATGAATACGCAGTTCCAAATTTCGATCCAGCGGTCGCCGTCTTCTTCAGGGCTGCCTGGAATGCCGCCCCAGATTTCTTCGCCGTGGTCGTAGAAAATTTCGGAGCAAGGGCCGCAAGGGCCGGTGTCGCCCATTTGCCAGAAGTTGTCGGACGCGTATTTCGCGCCTTTGTTGTCGCCGATGCGGACGATGCGCTCGGCAGGCATGCCGATTTCGTTCAGCCAGATGTTGTAGGCTTCGTCGTCTTCTGCGTAAACGGTCGCCAACAGTTTTTCTTTAGGGATGTTCAACCATTCGGGGGAAGTCAGGAATTCCCAAGCGAAGTGGATGGCATCGCGTTTGAAGTAGTCGCCGAAGGAGAAGTTGCCCATCATTTCAAAGAAGGTGTGGTGACGGGCGGTGTAGCCTACGTTTTCCAAGTCGTTGTGTTTGCCGCCTGCGCGTACGCATTTTTGCGCGGTAGTAGCACGGTTGTAGGGGCGTTTGTCAAAGCCGAGGAATACGTCTTTAAATTGGTTCATGCCTGCGTTGGTAAACAGCAGGGTCGGGTCGTCGTGAGGCACGAGCGAGGAAGAGCGGACGATGGTGTGGCCTTTAGATTCGAAAAATTTCAGGAATTTTTGGCGTAGTTCGGTGGTTTTCATAATGTCTCGATAAAATTTTGTACAAAGATTTCAGACGGCCCGGACGGCGCGTTGAGATTAAAAACGAATGGGCGTTATCTTACCGCAAAACCATATTTCAAGCTATCGGCAGAAAGGTTTTAAGTTGGCGGCAAGCTGTCTTTCAGACGGCCTCAAGCGGGTCGATATCTTTTAGCAATGAAGCCTATCCGCCCCGGCTTGCCTGCTTTATAATGCCTTTCTCTTTTCAACCGGATACGCAAGGAATGATAATGGCCAAACATCTGCCCCTCATCGTACTGACTGCGCTGGCATTGGCCGGCTGCGGCGGCTCGGACAAAACTTCTGCCGACAAGGCGGCGCAAACCGATAATCAAAAGGTATTGAGCATTTACAACTGGTCGGAATATGTCGATCCCGAGACGGTTGCCGCGTTTGAGAAAAAACACGGTATCTCAGTAACTTATGATGTATATGACAGCGATGAAACGCTGGAGAGCAAGGTGTTGACCGGCAAGTCGGGTTACGACATCGTGGGTCCTTCCAATGCGTTTGTCGGTAGGCAGATTAAGGCAGGTGCGTATCAGAAAATCGACAAATCCCTGATTCCCAACTATAAAAATCTCAATCCACAATTAATGAAGCTGATGGAAGGCGTTGATCCGAATCACGAATATGCCGTTCCGTTTTATTGGGGGACTAACACTTTCGCCATCAATACCGAGCGTGTGAAAAAGGCTTTGGGTACGGACAAACTGCCGGACAATCAATGGGATTTGGTGTTTAACCCCGAATACACGTCCAAACTTAAACAATGCGGTATCAGCTATTTGGACAGCGCGGCAGAGATTTATCCTATGGTATTGAATTATATGGGTAAAAATCCAAACAGCAGTGAAACGGCAGATATTAAGGCGGCTACGGAAGTTTTGAAGAAAAACCGTCCGTACATCAAGCGTTTTACCTCGTCCGGTTTTATCGATGATTTGGCACGCGGTGATACGTGCGTAACAATTGGTTTTGGCGGCGATTTGAACATTGCCAAACGTCGTGCTGAAGAAGCAGGCGGCAAGGAAAAAATCCGTGTGATGATGCCGAAAGAGGGCGTGGGAATTTGGGTGGACTCGTTTGTGATTCCGAAAGATGCCAAACATGTGGCCAATGCCCATGCGTATATCAATGATTTCTTAGATCCTGAAGTTGCGGCGAAAAACGGCAATTTTGTTACTTATGCGCCGTCCAGCAAACCGGCTCAGGAGCTGATGGATGAAGAGTTTAGAAACGACAATACGATTTTCCCAACTGATGAAGATTTGAAAAACAGCTTTATCATGGTGCCTATTCAACCGGCGGCGTTGAAATTTATGGTCCGTCAATGGCAAAGCGTGAAAGCAGGAAAATAAGCTGATTTGAACATATTAAGGCCGCCTGAATGGTGTAACCGAAATCATTGATTTCGTTTTATGGCTGTTCAGGCGGCCTTTGGTTTGTGTCAGACAGGCTTGGATAAGGTTTGAAAAAAACAAAGGGCGTGTTTATCAATCACGCCCTTTGTGTTTGCTTCAGACGGCCTTAGAATTTCACGCCTTTATGCAGGCGACGATGCCTGCGCTCATGTTGTGGTAATCCACGCTGTCGAAGCCTGCATCCAGCATCATTTGTTTCAAGGTTTCTTGGTCGGGGTGCATACGGATGGACTCGGCAAGGTATTGGTAGCTGTCGGCATCTTTGGCAATCAGTTTGCCCATAATCGGCAACAGTTTGAAAGAGTAGAGGTCGTACACGCCTTCCAAAGGTTTGTACACTTTAGAGAATTCCAACACCAGCAGGGTGCCGCCCGGTTTCAATACGCGGTACATTTCTTTCAGCGCGGCATCTTTGTGCGTCATGTTGCGCAGGCCGAATGCGACGGAAACCAGATTGAAATAGTTGTCGGGGAACGGCAATTTTTCAGCGTCTGCCAACGATACGGGCAGAATCATGCCTTCGTTGAGCAGGCGGTCGCGGCCGACGGTCAGCATGGAGGAGTTGATGTCTGTCAGCCAAACTTCGCCTTCTTTGCCCACACGTTTCGCCCAGCCTCGGGACAAATCACCTGTACCGCCGGCGATGTCCAATACTTTGTCGCCTTTTTTCAGGCGGGCGGTATTGATGGTGAAATGTTTCCAAACGCGGTGCAGACCGCCGGACATTACGTCATTCATAATGTCGTAGTTTTTTGCAACGGAGTGGAAGACTTCGGCAACTTTGCCTGCTTTTTCGTCTTCGTCAACGGTAGTGAAGCCGAAATGGGTTTTGTGGTCGCTCATAGTGTCTGCCTTCTTAAAATAACACGGATTCAGGTATCGAATACGTCGAAATCGCCAACCACTTTCGACGCGGGAAATATAGTTTGTGCCTGTTGTTCCAGCATCAGGCGTTGTTCTTCTTCGGTATAACGTGCGCTGATGTAGGTCAGGTAAAGTTGTTGCACATTGGCCTGCAAAGCCAGCTTGGCAGCATTGGATACGGTCGAATGGAACACTCGTTTCGCTGTCTTTTCATTGCCTGCCGTAAAGGTTGCTTCATGCACCAAAACGTCTGCGTTTTTTGCGGCGCGTACTGCCTGCGGACAGGCTTGGGTATTGCAGAAAATGGCTACTTTTCAGCCTTTTTGGGGCGGGGAGAGGAACGCTTTGCCGTCAATAGTCCTCCCGTCATTCAAGTTTACGGTCTTGCCTTTTTTCAGACGGCCTTTCCGCTGCAACCACCACTACCGCAGGAATGCGTGTGTTTGGGTTTTAAGTCTTCGGCACTTGGCGTTCTGGACGCGCCGGCTTTTTCGAGGCGGTCGAGATAGTCTTGCCAAAGCGCGTCTTGATTGTGCGCCAGTCGGTAGAGATAGTCCCAATCGTAAAGGCCGCTGTCGTGGCCGTCTGAAAAAGTAATTTTCAAGGCGTATTGACCGACGGGGTCTAAATCGGTAATGCTGACTTCGGCTTTGCCTGTTTGCAAAACATCTTGGCCGGCACCGTGTCCGCGCACTTCCGCGCTGGGCGAGTACACGCGCAAGTATTCGGCAGGAAGGCTCTTGGCACCGTCAACATAGACCAAAGTCAGTACGCGCCGTTCTTTTTGGAGGCGGATTTCTTGTGGAATTTTATCGGCTTGGGTCATGTCATGCTCCGTTCTTTTTACGCAAATAGGCAACGCGTACAGAAAAAATACCGCCAAGTACGGCAAACAGCACGATTGCGTAGAGTGAAAACCGTATCAGGCCCACTTGTGTGTCCGCCGTCAGCCCTAAGGGCAGCAACATCACGGCAACGAACAGTAAAAATGCGGCCAACATGGCGGCAATGCTGGCAAAGGCATAGCGGGTATTGGCTGCTGTTTGCGGATGTTTGGTCATATTGGATGGCTTGCCGTAGGGTGATGAGGCGGTATTTTATCAGTTTTTTGGTGCTTCATGCCGTCTGAAAACGGCTTTATTTCCATAAATAAAGCGTAATGGCGCGCCTGTCTTCGCCTTCGGGCATTAAGCGGATGCTGCTGCCTTTGCTTCCGTTGACACGGATAATGATACCGCCGGCCTGCCGCTCGATGATGTCGAGTTGGGTGTCGCGGTTCATGCGGTAGTTGTAGCGTTCGCATTGTTTCAAGCACCAAAAATCCTGCCAATGGATAAAATATTTTTGTCCGGATTCGATGGCCAGCGTTTCGCCGCCTTTGACGATGAAGTAAGGGTAATCGGGTTTTTGCGTGCTGAATGTCCATTCGGCCGTTCTGTTTTTTCCGTTTTGACGGTATTGGAACACGGCACGGTAGTCGGTATCGTATTCCAATGGCTGTAAAGGAAACAGCGCAAATTGGCGTTCGGTCAGGAGGCGGTTTGGGTCATTATCTTTATCTAAGATTTTGACGTCTTTGATTTCTTTTGTGTCCTGATACAGTTTGAACGAACGCATTTTGACCGGGGGCGATTGTTCGGAGAAGGCGATGCTGACTGGATTGCCGGTCATTTCATAATGCGGCATAGGGTCGGGACGCTCACCATGGAAAACCGGCGAAGCGAAATTGCCTTGCGGATAGGTGATGTAAGGCCGGGTTTTGCGGTTGGAGATTTCATCTGCATAAACAATGGCATGACCATGACAGGCATCTTGATAAAACGAGCGGCTGAGGTCGGATAAAGGGCGGTTTTTTTGGCAGAGGCTGTTGAATCTGCTGTCGCCCTGATTGATGCTCAACGCGATTTGTTTGCCTTGAGATTCAAACGCCGCACCGGCCTCGTCGATATTTTGATCGAGCAAGGAGAAACGGTGGTAAATCGCTGTCATCAGGTTGTCCAGCTGATGTTGGGCAGGTAGGTGGTCGTTGATTTTTTCGTTTGGTGGGTGCTGGCCGGTACTGACGTTTTCGTGCACGCCTTTATAGGCATAACCGGCTTTGCGCGTGCGGTCGGATGGGCGTGGGCCTGTGTAAAAGGGATTGCGTGTATTGTGTTCGTCATGTCCGTCGTCAGGGTTTTGCAGCAGATAGCGGGCATGATTGCGCGCGGCGCGTTCGAGAGTGGCCGAGTGCGCCAGTGCGGGCAGATTGGCTGAGGCGCGGAGGAAGTTTAAATACGCCAAGGCGTCAAAATCGGCAACGGTAGTACGATTTTGCGGCGGTTGGGCGTAGATGAGCTGGTCTTCGGAATAGCGATGTGTTTCGTAGTATTGGAATATGCCGAGGGCGATGGCAAAACCGCCCAGCCAGTAAAGAATATGTTTCATTATATGTACTGCGTTCAGACGGCCTTGAGTTGCGGCTCTTTCCCCTTGAGACTCATGCCGCTGAATGATTATTTTGATAGCGGCTTGACTTGGAATGCTTCAGGGTGGGATTTGAAATATTCGACAGCGATAAATCCGCCGCCAATAATAATCAACAGGGCAATGGCCATGCCGATCATCGCTAAAATGAATTTGTCCATATTTGTCCGTTTGAATGAAGGCCGTCTGAAACACTTGGAAGCGTTCAGACGGCCTTAAAGTCAGGTTAATTAACGTTCGATTTGCGATACGTCGCGTACTGCGCCTTTGTCGGCGGAAGTCGCCATCGCGCCGTAGGCACGCAGGGCTGCGGAGACGTAACGGTCGCGGTTTTCCGGTTTCCATGCTTTGCTGCCGCGTGCTTCCATTTCGGCACGGCGTGCGGCAAGCTCTTCATCGGAAATGACAAGGTGGATGCTGCGGTTTGGAATGTCGATTTCGATGGTGTCGCCTTCGTGTACCAAACCGATGGCGCCGCCTTCTGCCGCTTCAGGCGAAGCGTGGCCGATGGACAGGCCGGAAGTACCGCCGGAGAAGCGGCCGTCGGTCAGGAGGGCGCATTCTTTGCCCAAACCTTTGGATTTCAGGTAAGAAGTCGGGTAGAGCATTTCTTGCATGCCCGGGCCGCCTTTAGGGCCTTCGTAGCGGATGATGACGATGTCGCCGGCGACGATTTGGTTGCCCAAAATGCCTTCGACTGCGTCTTCTTGGCTTTCAAACACGCGGGCGCGGCCGGTAAATTTGAGGATGCTCTCGTCCACGCCTGCGGTTTTTACCACGCAACCGCGTTCTGCGATATTGCCGAACAATACTGCCAAGCCGCCGTCTTGCGAGTAGGCATGTTCGACATCGCGGATACAACCTTTTTCGCGGTCGAGGTCGAGGGTTTTCCACATACGGTTTTGTGAGAACGCCTGAGTAGTGCGCACGCCGCCGGGAGCGGCTTTGAAACGCTCGATGGCATGGGTGTTTCAGGGTTGGTCACGTCCCATTTTTCAATCGCGTCTTTCAGCGTCGGCGCGTGGATGGTGTACACGTCGGTGTGCAGTTTGCCTGCTTTGTCCAATTCTTTCAGGATGGCGAAAATGCCGCCTGCGCGGTGCACGTCTTCCATGTAGTAGTCGTGGTTGTTTGGCGCGGTTTTGCAGATGCAAGGTACAACGCGGCTTAAGCGGTCGATGTCGGCCATTTTGAAATCGACACCGGCTTCGTTGGCAACGGCCAACAGGTGCAGAATGGTATTGGTAGAGCCGCCCATGGCGATGTCCATGGTCATGGCGTTTTCAAACGCTTTTTTGGTGGCAATGCTGCGTGGCAACACGGTTTCGTCGTCTTGCTCGTAGTAGCGTTTGGTGATTTCGACAATCATGCGGCCGGCTTCGAGGAACAATTCTTTGCGGCCTGCGTGGGTAGCCAGATAAGAACCGTTGCCCGGCAGGGAAAGGCCGAGTGCTTCGGTCAGGCAGTTCATAGAGTTGGCGGTAAACATACCGGAGCAGGAGCCGCAAGTCGGGCAGGCGTTTTGCTCGACTTCTTCGACTTGTTTGTCGCTGATATTGTCATCAGCCGATTCGATCATGGCATCAATCAAGTCTAAGCGGCGTTCGGGTTGAATATTGGCCACGCCGATAACTTTACCGGCTTCCATCGGGCCGCCGGAAACGAAGATGGTCGGAATGTTCAGGCGCATGGCGGCAATCAGCATTCCCGGGGTGATTTTGTCGCAGTTGGAAATGCACACCAGCGCGTCGGCGCAGTGGGCGTTGACCATGTATTCGATGGAGTCGGCAATCAGGTCGCGGCTGGGCAGGGAGTAGAGCATACCGCTGTGGCCCATGGCGATACCGTCGTCAATGGCGATGGTGTTGAATTCTTTGGCAATGCCGCCGGCTTTTTCGATTTCACGGGCAACCAGTTGGCCCATATTGTGCAGGTGCACATGGCCTGGGACGAATTGGGTGAAGGAGTTGGCAATGGCGATAATCGGTTTGCCGAAGTCGGTTTCCATGACGCCGGTCGCACGCCACAATGCGCGCGCGCCTGCCATATTGCGGCCGTGGGTAGAGGTTTTGGAGCGGTATTCAGGCATTTTTGTTCCTTTGTTTTATGCTGAGGCCGTCTGAAATAGGCTGGTAGTTTGGCGGCCCGTTGTAGAAATAACTCGGTATTTTATACCAATTACGAGCAATGAAGCACGCTATTTTGTAATAAAACTAAACTGTGTTTGCTTCACCTGAATTTGCGGTCCTCTCGTTCAGACGGCCTGAAGTTTTCTTAGGATGAAACGTTATCTTTCTCATTTGCAAAAGATGTTGGCATCAAAAAGTGATATGATAGGGAACTTCTCACATTTCTAAGGATAAGACGATGAAAAAAATCATGTTTGCATTGTGTTCGGCCATGTTGGCTTCCGCTGCGTCTGCCGCTGTTTATAAAGTGGACGAATTTCATGCCAATGCCCGCTTTGCTATCGACCATTTCAACACCAGCACCAACGTCGGCGGTATTTATGGTTTGACCGGCAATTTGGAATTTGACCGTGCCAAACGTCAAGGTTCTATCGATATCGTATTGCCTTTGTCCAAACTGCAAACCGGTTCTGACCACTTTACCCAACACTTGAAATCTGCCGATATTTTCAATGCGGACAAATACCCTGAAATCCGTTTTGTCTCCACCAAATTCAATTTCAACGGCAAAAAACTGCTTTCCGTTGACGGTAATCTGACCATGAACGGCAAAACTGCGCCGGTGAAACTCAAAGCCGACAAATTCAACTGCTACCAAAGCCCGATGTTAAAAGCAGAAGTGTGCGGCGGCGACTTCAGCACTACCATCGACCGTACCAAATGGGGCTTGGATTATTTGGTAAGTGCCGGTATGAGCAAAAAAGTTAACATAAATATCCAAATCGAAGCAGTGAAACAATAATACTGCTTGATTTCAAAATAAAGGCCGTCTGAACAGGTAAGGCAGAAATCGTTGATTTCGTTTATCCCTGTTCAGACGGCTTATGATTAAAGACGTTTAGGATTCTTTATTTTTATCGGCTTTGGCTGCCCAATAAGTTGCCAGAAGCGAGCCGGAGATATTGTGCCACACGCTGAACAATGCGCTGGGAACGGCAACGACCGGCGCGGCGGCAAAGTGTGCGGCGGCAAGGGCGGCACCCAAGCCTGAGTTTTGCATACCGACTTCGATGGCCAGCGTTTTTTGTGCATCATAAGGCAGGCCGGTCCATTTGGCGGCAAAGAAGCCGAGCAGATAGCCGATGCCGTTGTGGAGTACGACAACCGCGAAAATCAGCAGGCCGCTTTCAATAATCTTGCCTTTGCTGGCACCGACAACCGCGCCGATAATCAGTACGATGGCGGCAACGGAAACCAGCGGCAGCGCGTCGGTCAGTTTTTCAGTTTTGTTGCCCAAGACTTTATGGACAATCAAGCCCAAAACGATGGGGAACAAAACCATTTTGACGATGGACATCAACATACTGCCCGCTTGGATTTCCAGCATTTCACCGGCAAGCATCAGGAAGATGGCGGGGGTCAGCAATGGGGAAATCAGGGTGGAAACCGATGTAACGGCAACCGACAAAGCCACATTGCCGCGCGCGAGATAAGTCATTACATTGGAAGCCGTACCGCCCGGGCAGCAGCCGACCAAAATCACACCGACTGCGATTTCGGCAGGCAGGTTTAACAGCTTGGCCAGCAGATAGGCAGTTGCCGGCATGATGGCGAATTGGGCAATCACGCCGATGATGACGGCTTTGGGGCGTTTGAACAAAATATCGAAGTCGGAAGGTTTGAGCGTCAAGCCCATGCCGAACATGATGATGCCCAGAAGCCAAGGAATGTAAGGGCCGACCCATTTGAAGGTGTCGGGTGCGAAAAAAGCGATGCCAGCAAAGAGCGCCGCCCAAAGGGAAAATGTTTTTCCAATAAAGTTGCTGATTTTATTGAGGATACTCATGATAATATGTTGTGAAGTTGTTTTTAAGGGAAATCAAGGATACACGCCTTAACCTTAATTTGCAAAATGACTTAAAAATAAACCAGGCCGTCTGAAAATAGAGATTGATTTCAGACGGCCTGCAATTTGTATTTATGATATAGGCGGTATTACTCTTTTGATAAAATATTGCGCAGCCATCGGGCGGCAGGTGCGATTTCTCCGGCGAGCATCCCAGTTTCGATTTGGCTGCTGTGTTTGATGACATCGGCTGCCGCGCCATGCAGCCAAACGCCGGCACTAGCGGCCTGGAATGCTGGAATGCTTTGTGCCAGCAGGCTGCCGATCATACCGCTTAAGACATCGCCGCTGCCGGCGGTGGCCAAACCGGCATTGCCGCTGGTGTTGGTATAGGTCATGCCGTCAGTTGCGGCAACTAATGTATGATGGCCTTTCAATACGACAGTCGCGCCATATTTTTGGCTGATTGCGGTTACAGCTTTCTGTCTGTCGGCTTGAACTGATTGAGTATCGGTACCGAGTAGGCGGGCGGCTTCGGCCGGATGGGGTGTCAGGACGATATGTTTGTACGATTTGAGGCGTTCGGCTAATTCGGGAGAACGGGCCAGCAGTGTCAAGGCATCTGCATCGAGCAATAAAGGCCGGTCATGGTGTGTCGACAGGATTTCGGGCAGCAGCTGCTCCGATAATCCGTCCAGACCGAATCCGCAGCCGATTACCCGTGCGCTGACATCGTTGCGCTCCATCAGTTGGGCCGCAGTGGCAAGCATGATTTCAGGGCGTTCGGGAATGATGGCAAAAGGCAGCGCGGCTTGGTTGAAACCCGCCCAAACCTTGCCGCATCCTTGATATATCGCGGCTGTGGCTGCTAAAACCACCGCACCGCTCATTCCCGTTGCACCGCCGATAATGGCAAGCGTGCCGTATGTGCCTTTGTGCGACTCTTGGGCACGAGGGCGGAATACGTCGGGAAATACTAAGGCCGTCTGAAAGGCCTGAAGCGATTCGGGAAGCGTGTAGATGGGCTGCATGGCGTAATCTTCCAAGATAAGAAATTTAATTTTAAATCAGAAAGTAAAAGGTAATGAAGCAAAAAATAAAAGTTTGGGACGCACCTACGCGCCTGTTCCATTGGCTCTTGGTGTTATTGATGGGATTCATGTGGTACAGCGCCACCCGAGGCGGCGATATGCTGGTATGGCACTTGCGCGGCGGCTTGTTGATGCTGGCTTTGGTGGTTTTCCGCTTGTGCTGGGGGATATGGGGCAGCGATACGGCAAGATTCAGCCGTTTTGTGCGTCCTTTTTCCGAAATCCGCCGCTATACGCAAGGTCAAATGTCTGAAGACGAATTGGTCGGCCACAATCCTTTGGGCGCGCTGATGGTCATCGCTTTATTGGCCGCCTTGGTTTTTCAGACGGCCACAGGCTTATTTGCCGCCGATGAAAATACGTTTACCAATTCCGGCTTTTTAAATCATTTGGTCAGCGAACACGCCGGTACGCTGGCGCGAAAAATCCATGTCAATTTCTTTAATGTTTTAGCTGTTTTGGCGGGTGTACATATCGCGGCTGTTTTGCTGTATCGCTTTGTGAAAAAACAGGATTTGATTACGCCGATGATGAGTGGCTTTAAAACTATTGATGCCCAACAGCCTAAATTGGCAGGAATGGGACAACTGCTTGCCGCTTTGTCGGTAGCGATTGTGTTAGTGTGTGCAATATGGATGTTGCGCGGCTGATGTTTTAAAACGGATACCAAAAACAAACCGACCCCGATAGCCGAAATGGCTGTTGGGGTCGGTCTCTTTTTAGGGTTTAAAAGATGATGTTCAGACGGCCTTAACGCAGCGCAAGATGCTGTGGCCGCGGCCGATGCCGTCTGAAATTTCCGCTACTTTCAATCCGGCTTTCAACGCAACGGATCAGGTCTTCAGAATGGAAGATTTTGCTGTTGCCGTTGGCCATGGCAGTGAAATACAGGCTGGTCATGGTCAGGCAGTAGGCAGCGGTTTCGTAGCGTTGTCTGTCCCAGAAAGGCTCCATGATGTAGAGGCTGGTGTTTTCGCTCATAGATGCAGCGGCGCGTTGAAGAATGCTGGTGGCTTGTTCTTCGGTGAAACAGTCTAGGAATTGGCTCATCCAGATCGCGTCAAAACCGGTTGGGAACGGAATCTCAGGATCAAGCAGGTTGGCCGGATGGGCGTGGATACGGTCCGCGCCGTTTTTGCCTTTAGTCGCCTCGCGCATCAAGCCGATTTGTTGCGGCAGATCCATGATGGTTACTTCGACTTTGGCATTGTGGTTGACGCATTGTTCCGCCCAGCGGCCGGTATTGCCGCCGACATCGAGCAGTTTTTTAACCGGTTTGGCGAACACGGTGTTCAGTGCTTCGGCGAAGGAGTTGTCGGAATAATAATGGTCGAATGCAAACCATTTTTCCTGCGCGACGCTTGGCAATGAAGACAAGCCTTCGTAAATGGTCGGCCAGTCGCCGAATACTTTCAGGCCTTCGGGCTTGCCGGTTTGCAGGGTTTTTTCCAAATCAAACATGCCTAGGTAGCAGATTTCCTGCGTGAAATCCATGTTGACGCGGGCCATTTTGTCTTTGAGGACAAACCAACCGGCCTTGCTGATGAAATAGCGGTTGTCGCGAGTCAAGACAGTGCCGATAGACAGCGAAGCTTCCAGCAGGACTTGTGCCGCGTAGTTGCTGATTTTCGCTTTTTCAGCAATTTCGGCTTGAGTGAGGCCGTCTGGATGGTCGTTCAGCAGGTCCAGAATGCCAAATTTCACCATCAGGCGGGAAACTTGGAACACAATCGGTGCAAAAGCGATTTCTTGAGCCAGACGTTGAGCCTCGCCTGCAGACTGGTGTTCGTGGGAATAGCGTTGTTCTAGGGCAGGGAAGAGTTGCATATTGTTGGTTTTCCACTAAAAAGTTAATAAGTATATTCAGACGGCCTCAAACACAATCCGTCCTGATGCACACGGATACTCTCCGTTGTTGATTTTAAAGCTCAGTTTGTTTTTACCTTCATCGTATTTTAGCTCTACCGACACTTTATCGTGAGGACGGATAAACTGCTGATATTTTAGATTTTCGATGCGGATGACGCGCTGTTTACTCCATGGCTGGGGCGCGATCAGGTTGCGCACCCATTGCAGCTCGACCACGCCTGGAACCAGCGGGAAGGTGGCAAAATGGCCGCCGAAATAAACCAAATCCAAAGGCACGCGCCCGATAAAAGTTTCGGTATTGGTTTCATCGTCAGATGATGTTTTCGACCAAACGGGCGAAGTTTGGGCAACGGTAAAGGCCGTCTGAAAATCCACCGCAGCGATTTTGGCTTGGGCATTGCGCGGCAGGCTGTCGGTAAAACGCCAGTAACGCGGCAGGGCAATGGTGTCCTGTGTGGAGGCAAGATGGCGTTTGAGCGTATCGGCAACCGCAGCACGGCCTTTCTCGCGTAAGGCGGCGATACCGTCTGCATTTAATGCCGCCCATATGGCAATGCGTTGGTGTTGCGGATGGCGGCCGCAGTGGGCGTCGGCAATCCAAGGGTGTTGTAAAAGTTCGTGTTCGATTTGAGTCAGCGACACGCGTTTGTCCTCGAATTTAATAATGCGGTCTTGACGACCGAGTAACAGGAAACCGTCATCTTGCGGCTCGATCAAATCGGCGGTTTGGCGGGGTTCGGGCGACCAAGGCGAAGAAGCCCATAGTGCGCCTTCTTCGTTTTGCCCGATTTCCACGCCTTCGAAAGGCTGCCATTCTTGGCGTTCGCAACGTGAGGCAATCACACCGGTTTCGGTACTGCCATAAACTTCAAACGGGCGGACGGCAGCCTGTTGCAGCAAATCCGCCGTGGCTGCGGGCAACGCACCGCCGGCCGAGACAATGCCTGCAATTTATGGCCGATACTTTGCCAGTTACGGTTTTCGCCCAAGCGGTTGAGTACGGCCGGGCTGGCAATCCAAACCACTTTATCATGCGCGGCCGTGCTGGAAAGCAGGTTTTCCGGATAAACCGCCTGCTGTCGTTCCATAGTCCAACCCATTGTCAGCGCGAGTGCGAAGCGGAACGTGAAGCCGTAAAGATGTTGCGGAATCACGCTGCCGATCACGGTTTCACCGTGTTGTCCAAATGGCAGCGTATTTGCCAAAGTCAGGGCTTCTGCCTGCATTTGCGCGGCGGTTTTCACAATAATCTGCGCTTCGCCACTGGAACCTGATGTTTTCAGCCATGCTTCGGCATGGTCGGGAATCAGATAGTTTTCAGGATAGGTGCTCAGTCCTTCCGATTCTGTTTGAGTCAATACATCAGGCAAGTGCCAGACGTTCAGGCCGTCTGAAGACAGCTTTTTATCTGTTGAATCCGTTAAAAATACTTCTGCCGTTTTCCCCCATTCCAAATTGTCTTGCGCCAAATTGGGCAACAATAAAACCTTTCCGCCCGAATGCCACACTGCCAACACGGCACAGGCAAACAGCGCGGCATCGTCAAACCACAACGCGGCCGTTTGCACGCCTGCCTGTTTCAGACGGCCTGACAGATGGAAAACCGCACGGTTGAAATCAGCACGCGTCCAATTCGGATGGGTGGCGATAAGGTCGTGTTGAGGTAGGTCGGGGGATAGGATTCGGGTTAGGTGCATGATGGTTCTAAGGTTTTATAATTTCGATGTATTTGCCTTGGTTTCTTCTTTGATTTGTGCCAAGCATTCATCGTATTGTTTGTTTGTCGTTTGGCGTACCAATTCGTAATCATTTGCCTGCCACTCTTCCAATGAATGGCTTTCACTTCTTTTGAAGCAATGGAGTAAGCGATCGGTTTTGCCGCTTTGTCCGTCTACCAAAAGGCTGACTTCATTGTTCAGAAAGAATCGGTCTCGTCTATTGAATTTTTCATAAACCAAATAGAAACGACCCGGTTGGACAAATAGTTTTTTATTGGCACTATTGCCTTTAAATGACCATTTTGCCGCCCAATCGCGAACTTTGGGGGAAAATTGTTCAAAAACGGGATTCGCAAAATTCGGTTTAATGGGCTTCCCGCTTAAATTGTGTTTGCCCAGCAGGTCAGGGCCTTCATATCCAATATGACCGCTACTACCGGCAAGAATGAATAATGCAAAAGTTGCTGTAAATACGGCTGTTTGTGCAGCCCTTGCTTTTACCGTATTGGATTTCCGACCTTGCTTTTACCGTATTGGATTTCCGAATAATCATCAAATTCATGCTGCTGGTTGTAGTATCGTCAGAATAACGATTGTGTATTCTGTCAATGACGGTCAGGTTTCCCGAGCGCGTTTTGATGGTGTGGCTGGCAACTTCCGTATAATTTTTCTTGTATTCGGCTTCCGCCTTTTCTTCAGGGGATAAAGGCGTTTTAGACGTCGAAGAGCATGCGGTAAATGTGAAGGAAATCAGGGTGAGTAGGATGATTTTTTTCATTATGGTTATTCGTCTAATTGATGAAATATTTTTAATGGATTAAACCTTCAAAACCAATTTCCGATAAATCCACTCTCCGGCAAATAAGATTCCCATTAACACATACGACACAATGCCTGTATAAGCTGCCCACCAATCGTAATATTGCAAGCCTGCCAAAATGGCGGCGGTTGCGCCGTTTAAGATAAAGAACGCGCACCAGATTTGCGTAACGCGCCGGGTGTGGCGCACGCCTTCGGGCGGCAGGTCGGGTGTTGCAGTCGGGCGAGGCGTTCGATAACCGTTTGTTTGGCAAACAGGCTGCCGCCGAAAACGGCAAGCATCAGCGCGTTGATGGCGACGGGATACCAATACATCGAGTCGGGCCGTCTGAAAACCAGTACCGCCGCAAAAAAGGCGGCAAGGATAATGGCCGTAATGCGTTGTGCTGTGGTTTGCGGCATGGCGGCGCGTATCAGCCATAACACACACATGGCCGCGGCAAGCCAGAAAAATGCGCCGTTTTCCCTACCGTAATACCATAGGAGCGGATACGCGAGGCTGGCAAGGGTCAGTAGGAGTTTTCCTAATATTTTCATGGTTGCGATTGATTTTCAGACGGCCTTGCGGATTGACAAGGCCGTCTGAAAATATGCTGATTCAAAGCAAAATCAGGAATCTTGTTGTACTTTCAAAACCGCTTGAACCACGTCTTCTACGGTACGCACATTGCGGAAGTCTTCGGCTTGCAGTTTGCGGCCGGTTTCGCGTTTGATGTGGTCGATAAGGTCGATGGCATCGATGCTGTCGATTTCCAAATCTTCGTAGAGGTTGGTTTCGGGTTTGATGCGTTCCGGTTCGATTTCAAACAGGTTAACCAGTGCATCGGTCAGCAGGGTGCGTACTTCTTGTTCGGTCATCTTCTCTCTCCCTTATGCTTGGCGGCTCTTGACGAACTCGGCCAGTGTTTTGACGTTGGCGAAGTTTTCGCGTAGGTTGTCGTTTTCACCGTCGAGCTGGAAGCCGAAGGTTTTTTGTACGGCCAAACCAAGTTCCAATGCATCAACTGAATCCAGACCCAGGCCATCGTCGCCGAAAAGCGGATCTTCGCTGCCGATGTCGGCAACGGTAATGTCTTCCAGACCTAAGCTGTCGATGATTAATTGTTTGATTTGGTTTTCTAAATTGCTCATGTGGTTTTCCTTGTAAAATAGTCTTGCAGGTATTCGTTTAAACGCCTTGCGGCGATGGGCAGGGGTTTTTCTGCCAGCCATTCTTCCAGCAGGATGTCGTCGCCGACGGTAATTTCATAATGAATTTTTTGCGGCGGGATTTTGTACCACGGTTGACCCTTTTTGAAATTGGGCGGCGTCATCTTGATGCACACGGGCGTGATGACCGATGCGCTGCGCAAACCGAGCGATACGGCGCCGCGGTGCATTTTAACCTGTCCGTCCCAACCTGTGCGCGTGCCTTCGGGGAAAATCAGCATACTTTGCCCGCTTTTGAACACGGCGTCGATTTCTTCCAACATTTCCATGCTTTCGTCGTTGGGGATGTAGCCTGAAGCGATAATTTGGCTTTTCATGCTGGGGTTGTGCAACAGGTCTTTTTTGACCAACACGTTCGGGTCGGGGAAGTGGCTGATCAGTAAAACAACATCCAAGAGCGAGGGATGGTTGGCAAGAATGAGCTGGCCGGGTCTGCCGAGTTTTTCCAAGCCGTTGAAGCGGACGCTCAATACGCCTGACCATTGCAGGTAGCCGACAAAGAAACGCCAAACTTTGCCTATCATGCGCCTTGCTTCAAGTTGGCGTTTGATGTCGCCTTTGGTCGATTTGAGCGTATAGGGCAAAAGTGCGATTTTGAACAATACGCCTGCAACGCCGAAGAGGATGAAGCCGAAGAGTGTGGCAAAAAAGCGACGGAAATAGTCTAAAGTCTTCATGCGTTTTTCTGCCAGTGCCAGTTTCTGCCGATATAGTGTTGCGTGTGTTGTCGGCCGTCTGAAAGCAGGAAGCGTACCCACTCCAGGCTGCTCCAATAGGGCTCGACTGTTGTATCGTTAGGGTTTTCAGACGGCCTTGCGGATGTGGTTTCCAAGCTTAAGGTATAGTCTTCGCCCTTTGTAATCACCAGTGCCAATGCATAGGCAAACGGCGCACGTGTAGCCAGGACGGGATAGTCTTCGGACAAAGGATCATCGGCGACAATCACTAAAACAGACGGCGCGCCGTCTTGCAAAGCGCGAATGCCTCGGTCAGCGCGGTTTCAAAGGAATCGGCGGCAACGGCCAACGCGGTATGCTCACTCATGTCTTTGCGCAACATCGACCATTGTCCAATCGTTGCGTTGTGGACGGACAGGCCGAATGAGGTCGGCGACACGGTATGCGTGTTCAAAAGCTCTTGCCATAATTCAAAACTGCGGTTGCTTTCGCCGTCGTGCGAAACGTACACCGGGACGCTTTCGGGATATTGGTCGGCCAGATTCCATGCGGCATCGCAAACCAAGCGCGCCGCTTTTCCCAGGCGGCGGCGTTGCATAGGCGGCAAAAAGGAGAGCGCGGGTTTGCACTCCGGCAGTGAGGCGGTATCGAGTTTTCCCTGCGCCCAGTCCTGCCATTGCTCCGGCGTACTGATTTTGCTGGAGGAGGCCTGCCATGCGGCGATATTGAAGCTGAAACGGCAAACGTTTTGAGGCATGATGTCTTTCAGTGTTTTACATTTTCATACATTGTAATGAAATGGGTTAGTAAAAGCTAGGCTCTGTTATAATGCATATTGTAACGTAATTTATTCCCGGATGACATTTTATGCCTTCAATACCGAGTGCCCCGATTTATGATGTGGCTCCGCTGCTTCCGCACAGCGGACATATGGTGCTTATCGACTGTGTGAAAGAATTTGGCGATGACTATACGGTTTGCCGTGCGCCGGTTGGCGACAAGCATATTTTGCTGCAGGACGGCGTGTTGCCGTCTATGGCTTATATGGAATTGATGGCGCAGGGCATAGGTGCGTTTGCAGGCATTGAGGCTTTAAAGGCCGGAGAGCCTGTACGCTTGGGTTTTTTATTGGGAACGCGCAAGCTGGATTTGTTTGCCGATTCCGTGCCTGTCGGTACTGAGTTGGAAGTCAGGGCGCATGTGTCCATTCAGGATTTGGGCGGTATGGGCGTATTTGATTGCGAGTTGCGATGGACGGATGCGCCGGAAGATGTAAAGCCTCTGTTGCCGCCGGACGGTTTGCTGGCAAAAGCCTCTTTGAATGTGTACAGTCCGAAAGACGGTCAAATCATTTAAATCGTTTACAAGGCCGTCTGAAAAGACAAAGATTCAGACGGCCTGTCGATATAGTGAGAATACGTATGAGTGAAACTATTTTAATTACAGGGTCTAATCGCGGTATCGGCAAAGCTGTCGCGCTTGGTTTGGCGCAGGACGGCTTTGATATTGTCGTCCACTGCCGCAGCCGCCGTGATGAAGCGGAAGCTGTCGCGGAAGAAATCCGTACATTGGGTAGAAATGCACGCGTGTTGCAGTTTGACGTGTCCGATCGCGAGGCCTGTCGTGAAATTCTGACTGCCGACATTGAGGCAAACGGCGCGTATTACGGCGTGGTGCTGAATGCCGGCCTGACGCGCGACAATGCGTTTCCTGCGTTTACAGATGATGATTGGGATTTGGTGCTGCGTACCAATTTGGACGGTTTTTATAATGTATTGCACCCTTTGACCATGCCGATGATCCGCCGCCGTAAAGCAGGACGTATTGTGTGCATGGCGTCGGTATCCGGTTTGACGGGCAACCGCGGTCAGGTCAATTACAGCGCGTCCAAAGCGGGCTTGATCGGCGCGGCAAAGCCTTGGCGGTTGAGTTGGCTAAACGCAAAATTACCGTCAACTGCGTGGCACCGGGCCTTATCGATACCGATATTATCGATGAGAACGTGCCTGTCGAAGAAATCTTAAAGGCCGTCCCTGCTGCGCGCATGGGATTGCCGGAAGAAGTGGCGCATGCGGTGCGCTTTTTGATGGATGAAAAAGCGGCGTACATTACGCGCCAAGTGATTGCTGTGAACGGAGGTTTGTGTTGAATACCAGAAGAGTCGTTGTAACAGGTATTGGCGGTATTACCGCCTTCGGCCGTGATTGGCAAAGTATTCAGACGGCCTTTAAAGCCGAAAAAAATGCGGTCAAATACATGGACTGGAGCGGACGCTTTCCTGAATTGGAAGCGCAACTGGGTGCGCCGATTGAAGGCTATTCTCCTCCCGCACACTGGACGCGCAAGCAGCTCAGAAGCATGGGGCGCGTATCGCATTTGTGTGTCGATGCGGCGGAACAAGCCTTGACGGATGCGGGCCTGCTGGGTGATGAAAGCATTACAGACGGCCGTATGGGCGTAGCGTGCGGCTCGTCTGTCGGCAGTACCAAAGACATCGGCGATATGGGCGAACTTTTGATAACAGGCACATCGCGCAATTTCAACGCCAATACTTATGTGCGCATGATGCCGCATACGACTGCCGCCAATATCGGCATTTTCTTCGGTTTGAAAGGCCGCATTATCCCGACATCGAGCGCGTGTTCGTCCGGCAGTCAAGGCATAGGCTATGCCTACGAAGCCATCAAATACGGCATGATAGACATGATGCTGGCTGGCGGCGGCGAAGAATTTTGTCCGTCCGAAGTGTATGTTTTCGACTCGCTCTACGCTGCCAGCCGCCGCAACGGTGAACCTGAGCTGACGCCGCGCCCTTACGACAGCGGACGCGACGGCTTGGTCATCGGCGAAGGCGCAGGCATTTTTGTATTGGAAGAATTAGAACACGCCCGTGCGCGCGGTGCGAAATCTATGCCGAGCTTGTCGGCTATGGTGCCAACAGCGACGGCAGCCACGTTACTCAGCCGCAAAAAGAAACTATGCAGAAATGTATGGAACTCGCGCTGCAAGACGCAGGCATTACGCCTGATAAAGTCGGTTATGTCAGCGGCCACGGTACGGCGACCGAAAAAGGCGATATTGCCGAAACATTGGCGACTGAAGCGGTGTTTGGTTTTGTGCCGATGAGTTCGCAAAAAAAGCTATCTCGGCCATACACTCGGCGCGTGTGGCGCGTTGGAAGCCTGGTTCACCATCGAAATGATGAACAGCGGCTGGTTTGCGCCGACCGTCAATTTAGAAAACATCGATCCGCGTTGTGGTAAGGTAGATTACATTCAAACAGGCGGACGTGAAATTCAAACCGATTATGTGGTCAGCAATAACTTTGCTTTTGGCGGCGTCAATACTTCGCTGGTGTTCAAACGTTGGCAAGAATAATTATTGATTGATGTTATGATTAAAGGCCGTCTGAAACTTATCTGGAGTTTCAGACGGCCTTTATTTCATTTAGAGCTTGAGATGCTTACGAGTTTTATTCGTTTGTTTTCTTCTGATTCAAATCCACCAGCCTTGTTCCGGCCAAGAAGTCGTAGAGGAACTGGCGGTCGGGATGGAACAGGGCGAAGCCCCATGGCAGGATGAGCCAGATGAGCGCGGCGCCGAATGCGCCTTTGGGCGGTATATTGAGCAGATGACGCAATCCGGCGTAGGCAAGCAGGGGAATGAAAACAATAAAAATGCTTGCCCAAATAAAACGCAGGCGCAGTTGCGGCAGGGATGGCTGGGTATCGTTTTTATCGGCCAAACCGATTTTCCATGTCTGCATGGCGAGGGTTTGGCCTTTTTTGTGCCAGTTGGCGCGGAAGTAGAGCCACCATGCGTAGAACAGAATCAGACAGGTTGTCAGCATGGATAGGCGCGTGGAAATGGGATTGAGAAAAATAGCGACAATACCGGCTGCAAGGGCGGCAATGCTGGTCACGGCACCGGTCAGCAGAAGTTCGTAAACCAGTGCGGCGAGGCGGCGTTTGAGTGGGGCGGTGGGAAGGCGGGTCATAATGCGATGGAAACGGAAATGGGTTTGATGGCAATAAAAACAGGCCGTCTGAAACGGGATAGGATGTTCAGACGGCCTGTTACTGTCGGGATTAGCGATGTGGACGTTTTTGACCGCGTGCCTGTTGGGCGGCCATTTGGTTCATTTCCTGACGGGTCGGACGTTTTTTAAAGATTGCGTGCGCTTCGTCAACGGAACATTTTTGCGACAGGCAAACCAAGGTAATCGCGTCTTTTTGATGTTGGCCGCCACTGTGGTACATACGGCGCAGGTTGGCTTCGTTGATACGGCCTTTTTCCGGATCGATGTCGAATTTTTTCAGGCGCTCGAGGAATTGGCGTTGCTGACGGCGCGAAGCCCAAACGAAACCGCCTGCGGCAGCGGCCACGATGATGACGGCCAACAGGATGGCCAGCGGCCATGAATCGACGATCAGAACGATGATGAGGCTTAATACGGCAGTGGTCAGCAGGGCCAGGCCGCCGATGCGAAGTTTGGTTTTATTATCCATACGGTTGGTGTTTCCTTGTTTTTTGCTGGAAGAGGCCGTCTGAAATGCGAGGTTCAGACGGCCTGAATTTGAGTTTACGCTATTTTACAGTATTTTCTGTTTTTGGGGCGTATTGCGTGCAAGTTTCTTGACGCGCGGCAACGGTTTTCAAGCGGCCAGCGAGGTAACGAGCTGTTTGAACTCGGTCCATGCATCGCCTTCTTCCGCGCCTTTGATGATGCGGTCGATTTTGGCGCAGGTTTTGAGCGCGTCGAGCAGGCGGTTGATGGTAATGCGCTTGGCCGCCATCGGTGCAAGGGTCTGCTTGTCGCCCCATAAGCGCAGGCTGTTGCGCAGGCTTTGGATGTTTTGTCCCTGCTTGAGTGCGGCAGTCAGGCGGATTAGGGTGCGGATGTCTTCGGCAACCGCCCACAACAGCAAAACCGGCTCTTCGCCTTCTTCTTCCAAACCGTCCAGCAAACGGGAAACGCGCAGGGCATCGCCTTTCATCCATGCGCCGGCCAGTTGGAATACGTCGAAACGGGCAACGGTGGCAACCGCGGCCTCTGCGTCGGCAATATTGATCAAATGGCCTTTGGGATGGAGTAGGGCGAGTTTCGATTTCCTGACGGGCGGCCAAAAGATTGCCTTCGACGCGCTCGGCAAAAAGGGCGAGTGCTTCAGGTTCGATGTCCAAACCCTGCTGTTTCAGACGGCCCTGTATCCATTGCGGCAAAGCATGTGGCGCAACGGCTTTGGCTTCTAAGATGATGCCTTTGCCGGCCAATGCGGAAAACCATTTGGACTGGATTTGCGCTTTTTCAAGCTTGGGCAGTAGGATGAGCGTAACCGTATCTTCGGGCAGGCGTTCGGCGAAGGCTTGCAGGGCATCGCCTCCGTTTTTGCCGGGTTTGCCGTTGGGAATGTGGATTTCCCAGTAGTTTCAAATCGGCAAACAAACCTGCGCTGCCGGCGCTTTGCAACAGCTCGTTCCAGTCAAAATTGTTTTCAGCGGTATAGATTTCGCGGTTGAGATAGCCTTGTTTTTTTGCGGCTGCGCGCAGCGTATCCAAAGCCTCGATGCGCAACAAATCCTCTTCGCCGTGGATGATGTACAACGGCTTGAGCGGCGTATCGGGGCGCAGGCTCTCAATGGGCGCGGCAGCCATTATTGCGCTTTCAGGAAAGTCAGGCGGCGGACGATTTGATCTGCGGCGTCGATGCGCATTTCAGACCAAATGGTTTCTTCCTCTTCCTGTTTGCCCAAGACTTCGCTGTCGGCGTAGTCCATGGTGCGGTTAACCTTGACTTCCATCGGTTCGCCGACCGGCTCGCCGTTGCGGAAGGCTTGGGCTTTGACGGTCATGGCCAGCAGGTATTCGTTGATCGCGGCGGCGCGGGTGATGGTGTAGATGTCGCGGCGTTTGAAAGTCGACAACGCGCAGGGTGATTTGTGATTCGGCTTCGCTAACCAGATGGCCGTCGGCACGGCGTAAGGCATTTTCCAGCGCTTTTTGCATGACGGCTCCGCCTTCTACATGCCAGTTCTGATAAGGCAGCGGCTGAGAAGTCACGCCTGTGCCTTTCAGGTGGAAACCGCAAGAGGCAAGCAATAGGGCGAGTGCGGGCAATAGGATTTTTTTCATTGGATATTCCTTCGTTGAAACCGGTTACGGTATCGTCGGATTATAACGAATAATGTTTAGGCCGTCTGAAACCGTAAACGGAAAGTATTTCAGACGGCCTTGTCTTTGATAGTGCAAATCTTATTTTTCCAACCAAATCAGGCTGACCATGCGGCCGGTTTGTCCGTCGCGGCGGTAGGAGAAGAAAGTATCGCGTTCCAAAACGGTGCAATGGGTGCCGCCATAAATCATGTTCACGCCTTCGCGGTGCAGAATTATGCGCGCCAAAGCGTAAATGTCGGCAAGGTATTTGCCGCCGCCGATGTCTTCAAACGCATCGGCAGCTTCCGGCATGGGTGTGCAAAACGCATCAAATACATCTTGTCCCACCTCAAATGCATCAGGGCCGATGGCAGGGGCGAGATAGGCCATGATTTCCAACGGCTCGACCTTCATTGCCGCAATGGTGTTTTGCAAAACGCCGTCGGCCAAACCGCGCCAACCCGCATGGGCTGCCGCAACCACTGTCCCTGCTTTGTCGCAAAACAAGACGGGCAGGCAGTCGGCAGTCATTGAAGCGCAGGCGACTGTACCCGTCGTATCCACCGAGGCATCGGCGTCGGGCGTATTGCCCAACGCTTCGGCAGCATTCACAACAATGGTGCTGTGGATTTGATTGAGGTAGGCAACGGGCAGGCCGACTTGTTCCTGCACGATTTCACGGTTGCGGAGCACGGCTTCCAGATTGTCGCCGACGTGCGAGCCGACATTCAGGTTGCGGTACACGCCTTCGCTGACACCGCCGTTGCGCGTGGTAATAAGCGTTTTAACATTGGCAGGGGCAGGCCAGTCGGCAGTTAAAAAATTCTTGCCTTGCGGGGCGAGGTTTAGGGTTTCTGTGATGGTTTTCATAATCTTTGAATCGCTGAATATTGGAACGGATTGATTTCAGACGGCCTGAAATAATATTTTAGGCCGTCTGAAAAATGGGTTTAATCCCTTACATAAACGACTTCGACATCGTAGTCGTCTTCATTCCAATCGTCGTCATCGTCCGTGCCGAATTTCTCCTGCCATTCTTCCTCGTTGCTTAGGGACGAATCCAAACCGGCTTCCAAACGCAGGACGGAAAGCAGGTGGTACATATCGTCAGGCATAGGCGCTTCAAAGGAAACGGTTTCGCCGGTTTTCGGGTGTATAAAGCTCAAGCGGTAGGCATGCAGGGCTTGGCGCGCGCCGAGTGCTTTGACGGCTTCTTTAACTGCGTCGCTGCATGGATGGCGCAGGTTGCCGTAAACAGGGTCGGCAGCCAGCGGATGGTTGGCTTCGCGCATATGGACGCGAATTTGGTGGGTGCGGCCGGTTTCGAGTGAGCATTCGATGTAGCTGTGTGCCAGATAACGTTCCAACACTTTGACATGAGTAATGGCAGGTTTGCCGCCGAATTTGACGACTGCCATTTTCAGGCGGTTGTGCGGATCGCGGCCGATTTGGGTTTCGATTTTGCCGTCAAAAGGAACGATGCCGTTGGCGATCGCGCGGTAAATGCGTTTGACTGTGCGCTCTTGAAGCTGTTGAACCAGTGAGTTTTGCGCCGGCAGGGTCTTGGCGACCACCATCAGGCCGCTGGTTTCCTTGTCCAAACGGTGTACGATGCCTGCACGCGGTACTTGGCTTAATTCGGGACAGTGCGCCAGCAGGCCGTTGAGCAGGGTGCCGCTCCAGTTGCCTGCGGCAGGGTGGACGACCAATCCGGCCGGTTTGTTGATGACGATGACGGTATCGTCTTCATAAATGATGTCCAAATCCATCGGTTCGGGCGTGAACGCGAGGTTTTCTTCGCTCGGATGTACCGTAACGGCAATCAATTCACCGCCTATCATTTTATCTTTGGGTTGAGCGGGCTTATCGTTTACAATGACTGCACCCTCTTTAATCCACGAACTCAGGCGGCTGCGCGAGTAGTCGGGCATGAGTTTGGCCAATACGGCATCCAGCCTTCCGCCCGCCATTTCGAGCGGAACGGTCAAATTAACACAACTTTCTGTTTCGGGGGATGACGGAAAGTCTAAATCATCGCTATAATCGGCTTCGTTATCAAAGGAAGTATTCTGCATGAAAAAAATTCTTTAGTAGTTTCTTTAGGTTTGGCACTGAGTGCCTGCGCAAATAAAGGCACAATCGATAAAGACGCCCAAATTACTCAAGATTGGAGTGTGGAAAAGCTTTATGCCGAAGCGCAAGACGAATTGAACAGCAACAATTATACGCGAGCTGTCAAGTTATACGAAATTTTAGAATCCCGTTTTCCAAACGGCCGCTATGCACAGCAGTCCCAGTTGGATACGGCGTATGCCTATTATAAAGACGATGAGCCGGAAAAAGCCTTGGCTGCCATTGCGCGCTTCCAGCGCCATCATCCGCAACATCCGAATATGGACTATGCGCTGTACTTGAAAGGTTTGGTCCTGTTTAACGAAGACCAGTCTTTCTTGAACAAGCTGGCTTCCCAAGACTGGTCTGACCGCGACCCGAAAGCTAACCGCGATGCTTATCAGGCGTTTGCCGAGCTGGTGCAACGTTATCCAAACAGCAAATACGCTGCCGATGCAACCGAACGCATGGCCAAGCTGGTGGACGCTTTGGGCGGTAACGAAATGTCTGTGGCGCGTTATTACATGAAACGCGGTGCTTATGTTGCAGCGGCCAACCGTGCGCAAAAAATCGTCAGCCGTTACCAAAATACCCGTTATGTCGAAGAAGCTTTGGCGATGATGGAATTGGCGTACAAAAAACTGGACAAGCCGCAACTGGCCGCCGATACGCGCCGCGTTTTGGAAACCAACTTCCCTCAAAGCCCGTTCTTGCAACACGAATGGCGATCTGACGATATGCCTTGGTGGCGTTACTGGCGTTAAGCGTCGGGTTGTTCAGGCATGAATAAGGCCGTCTGAAAATGATGCATTTATGCATTTGGTTTTCAGACGGCCTTTGTTTTTAATGTTTTTTACGTTTCCTGCAAACAGGGTGCAAAATTTGTTTTAATATGGTAAAGTCTGATTTTAATAACTCGACGGTTTGAAGCCGTCACTCAGGGGCTGTTTAAATTTAAAATCAGTTTTGTTGAAGCCGCATCGGATGTGCCGTCGATGCATTCAGGAAAATTTCAGTCGTCAGGCTGATTTGGTTTTAAATTTAAGCAGCCCTTTGTGTTTACAAAAAACAGAGGTAGATTCTCATGAAGTCTTGGCAGCTTCCTGAACACGTCGCCGACGTATTGCCGACCAATGCGCGACAATTGGAAAGCGCCCGTGAGCGGCTGTTGGCTTTGTTCCGCGTGCATGGTTACGAACTGGTGCAGCCGCCGTTGATGGAATACAGCCATTCCTTATTGACGCATATCGATGCCGGTTTGTCTTTGAAAACCATTTTGGTCGTCGATCAGCTCAGCGGCCGCCAGCTCGGTATCCGCGCGGATATTACGCCGCAGGTGGCGCGCATTGATGCCCACTTGCTTTCCGCCAATCAAGGCATCAACCGTTTGTGCTATGCCGGCTCGGTGCTTCATGCGCGGCCTGACGGATTGCTCAATATGCGCGAGCCTTTGCAGGCCGGTGCGGAAATGTACGGCTTGGAAGGTATTGAAGCGGACATCGAATTGATTGATTTGATGCTGAAAAGCATGAAGATTGCCGATATGGGTGAAGTTTTGCTTTCATTGGGTCATATCGGCGTATTCCGTGCTTTGGCAAATGCCGCTCATTTGGATGAGCAGCAATCGGCAACCTTGTTGTCATTGATGCAGGACAAAGATGCCGAGGCTGTCAGCCAGTTGGTCAAAGAGTGGAAGCTCGACGGCATGTGGGCAAAAGCGTTTTCACTGTTGCCCCGACTGTACGGCGGTCGCGAAGTGCTGACTTTGGCCCGTGAGAAATTACCGGAATTATCCGCAGTCAGTGCGGCGCTGGATGCATTGCAGGCCGTATGCGATGCGTTCCCAAATCAAAAAGTGCATATCGATTTATCGGAATTGCGCGTTGACAATTACCATACCGGCTTGCTTTACGCGGCTTATGGTTCAAATCTTTATGATGCCGTGGCACGCGGCGGCCGTTATGACGGATTGGGCGGATACTTCGGACGCGCGCGTCCGGCTGCCGGATTCAGTTTTGATTTGCGCAGCTTTATCGGCCGCCTTCCCGCTATCGGACGGGAGTCCGTGGTGGCGGTCGATATCAAAGACATGCCTGCGGCTCAAGAAGCGGTAGATGCTTTGCGCGAACAAGGACAATGTGTCGTTATCGATTACGGTATCGGCTACAACGGTTCGGAAGAGGTTACAGGCCGTCTGAAACAAGTGGACGGCGTTTGGAAAGTAATCGCTTTGAACGATTGAGTTTTATTTTGAAATTTTGTATCTGAAATAAGGTTAGATAGCTATGGCTAAAAATGTTGTCGTAATCGGTGCCCAATGGGGTGATGAAGGCAAAGGTAAGATTGTTGACTGGCTGGCGGAAGAAACCAGCGGTGTTGTACGTTTCCAAGGCGGCCACAATGCCGGCCATACTTTGGTCGTCGGTGGCAAAAAAACCATTTTGCGCCTGATTCCAAGCGGCATTTTGCATGAGACTTTGGACTGCTTTATCGGTTCGGGTGTCGTGGTTTCTCCTGAAGCATTGTTGGGTGAAATCGACGAATTGAACGCCGCCGGTGTGAAAAACGTTGAAGGCCGTCTGAAAATTGCGCCGACCTGCCCATTGATTCTGCCTTACCACATTGCGCTTGACCAAGCACGCGAAGCTTCCCGCGGTAAAAGCAAGATTGGTACAACCGGCCGCGGCATCGGCCCGGCTTATGAAGATAAAGTTGCCCGTCGCGCGATTCGCGTGGTGGACTTGTTGCACCCTGAAAAACTGGTTGAAAAACTGGAAGCTGTTTTGGCCTATTATAATGTTCAGCTGCAACACCTGCACCATGCCGAGCCGGTAAAACTTAAAGATGTGATGGCGGTGATTGAAAAAGTTGCGCCGCGCATTACGCCGATGATTACCGATGTTTCCCGTGTTTTGAATGAGAAAAACCGTAAAGGCGAAAGCCTGTTGTTTGAAGGCGCGCAAGGTACGTTGCTGGACATCGACTACGGTACTTATCCGTTTGTAACTTCGTCCAACTGCTTGGCCGGTGCCGCTTCTGCCGGTGCAGGCGTGGGCCCGCAAATGCTGGATTACGTTTTGGGTATCGTTAAAGCCTATACCACCCGTGTGGGTTCCGGCCCATTCCCGACTGAATTGTTTGACGAAGTAGGCGCAGGTTTGGCTGAGCGTGGTCATGAGTTCGGCTCCGTAACCGGTCGTGCGCGTCGTTGCGGTTGGTTTGACGCGGCTGCTCTAAAACGCTCTATTCAAGTTAACGGCATTTCCGGCATGTGCATTACCAAGCTGGATGTCATGGACGGTGTTGAAAACATCAATATCTGCGTAGGTTATGAGTTGCCTGATGGCAGCAAAACCGACATTCTGCCTTGCGGCTCTGACGCGGTGGAAACCTGCAAACCGATTTACGAAACCATGCCGGGTTGGAGCGAGTCGACTTTCGGCGTGAAAGAGTATGACAAGCTGCCTGAAAACGCTAAAGCTTACCTGAAACGTATTGAAGAAGTTTGCGGCGCGCCTGTAGCCATTGTTTCAACCGGTCCTGACCGTGAAGAAACCATCGTTTTGCATCATCCATTTGCTTAATTGATGAAGTGAATAAAGGCCGTCTGAATTTTTCAGACGGCCTTTATATATGCAATGCAATAAAAATTCAGCCCTAAAGACGTCTGTCTTTAGGGCTGAATTTTGTATTTTACGCCGTTTTGAAGTACGAATGTTTGGAAAATGAGATGTAGTGCCAAGTAACAATTATTCTCATTGACGTAAATCAAGAAAAACCAAATCTGTAATTTTATTTCACAAAAACCCCTGTAAATAAATGGGTATTGATGTTATCCTTTCAGAAAATTTACAGTCTATATTTTCAATAAAATTAGGAGCTTGATATGTCAAATGATGTTCAGCAACGTCCTGCCGCTTGGGAAGGTTTTGTCGGTGGTAACTGGGAAACCAACGTAGATGTCCGCGATTTTATTCAAAAAAACTACACGCCATATGAGGGCGATGCTTCATTCTTAGCACCTGCAACCGAAGCCACAACCAAACTGTGGGCGGAAGTGATGGAAGGCATCAAGGTTGAAAACCGTACGCACGAGCCGTATAAAATCGACGCGCAAATCGTCTCCGGCATTACCAGCCATGCTCCAGGCTATATCGACAAAGATTTGGAAACCATCGTCGGCCTGCAAACTGACGAGCCTTTGAAACGCTCGATCATGCCGTTTGGCGGTTTGAAAATGGTGCAAGACGCGTGCAAAGTGTACAACGTTGAATTGAATCCTGAAGTCAGCGAAATTTTCACCAAATACCGCAAAACCCATAACCAAGGCGTGTTTGACGTTTATACGCCCGACATCCGCCGCTGCCGCAAATCAGGTGTGATTACCGGTCTGCCGGATGCTTATGGCCGCGGCCGTATTATCGGCGACTACCGCCGCGTGGCATTGTACGGTATCGACTTCTTGATGAAAGACAAACTCAACCAGTTCAACTCACTGCAAGCCGATTTGGAAAACGGTGTGGACTTGGAAGAAGTCATCCGCCGTCGCGAAGAAATCAACGAACAATACAAAGCTTTGGGTCAAATGAAAGAAATGGCGGCTTCTTACGGCTACGACATTTCCGGCCCTGCAAAAATGCACAAGAAGCCATCCAATGGACTTACTTTGCCTACCTTGCCGCCGTTAAATCTCAAAACGGCGCAGCGATGTCCTTCGGCCGTGTGTCTTCGTTCTTGGATATTTACATCGAACGCGACCTGAAAAACGGTGTGATTACCGAAACCCAAGCGCAAGAATTTATTGACCACTTGGTGATGAAACTGCGTATGGTCCGTTTTCTGCGTACGCCCGAATACGACCAACTCTTCTCCGGCGACCCGATTTGGGCAACCGAATCCATCGGCGGTATGGGTTTGGACGGCCGTACCTTGGTAACCCGCACCAACTTCCGCGTGCTGCATACCCTGTACAACATGGGGCCGTCTCCTGAGCCAAACATCACCGTATTGTGGTCAGAACAACTGCCGCAAGGCTTTAAAGAATTCTGCGCCAAAGTATCCATCGATACTTCGTCCATCCAATACGAAAACGACGATTTGATGCGCCCTGACTTCAACAGCGACGACTACGCCATTGCCTGCTGCGTCAGCCCGATGGTGGTCGGCAAACAAATGCAGTTCTTCGGCGCCCGTGCCAACTTGGCGAAAACCCTGCTGTACGCAATCAACGGTGGCGTGGATGAGAAATCTAAAGAGCAAGTCGGTCCGAAAACCGAGCCGATTATGGACGAAGTTTTGGACTACGACACTGTCTTTGAGCGCATGGACAAATTCATGGATTGGTTGGCAACCCAATATGTTACCGCGCTGAACATTATTCACTACATGCACGACAAATACAGCTACGAAGCCGCGTTGATGGCGTTGCACGACCGCGACGTGAAACGTACGATGGCTTGCGGTATCGCCGGTTTGTCTGTGGCCGCCGACTCGCTGTCCGCCATTAAGTACGCCAAAGTGAAACCGATTCGCGACGAAAACGGTATTGCCGTTGACTTTGAAATCGAAGGCGAATACCCACAATTCGGTAACAATGACGACCGCGTGGACGACATCGCCTGCGACTTAGTGGAACGCTTCATGAAAAAAGTGGCCACCCACAAAACTTACCGCAACGCCACTCCAACTCAGTCTGTGTTGACCATTACTTCCAACGTTGTTTACGGTAAGAAAACCGGTAATACTCCGGACGGCCGCCGCGCAGGCGCTCCGTTTGGTCCGGGTGCAAACCCGATGCACGGCCGTGATGTCAACGGTGCAGTCGCTTCATTGACTTCCGTAGCCAAACTGCCATTTGAGTTTGCCAAAGATGGTATTTCCTACACCTTCTCTATTATTCCCGGCGCGTTGGGTAAAGACGAGCACTCTCGCGAACGCAACCTTGCCGGTTTGATGGACGGTTATTTCCACCATGAAGAAGGAGAAGTGGAAGGCGGCCAACACTTGAACGTCAACGTATTGAACCGCGAAACTTTGGAAGATGCGATGCATCATCCGGAGAAATATCCGCAGTTGACTATTCGCGTGTCCGGTTATGCGGTTCGCTTCAACTCGCTGACCCGCGAACAACAGCTTGACGTGATTACCCGTACGTTCACTGAAACCATGTAATCCGGGTTGAGAAACAAACTAGAAGCTAAATTTGCATTTGGTTTGTTTTGAAACAAAGCTCCAAGGCCGTCTGAAATGTTCAGACGGCCTTTATTATCGTACAATTCACATCAGCAAAATTATTTTTGAGCCGAACACCATGTCCACGACTTTTGCGATCACTCCCGAGCCGGAACTGAAAAATCTTGGCCACCGCCACTATAACGGCAAAGGCATTATTCATTCGATTGAATCTTGCGGCGCTGTCGATGGTCCGGGTTTGCGCTATGTTCTCTTTTTGCAAGGTTGTCTGATGCGTTGCCTTTATTGCCATAATCGCGATACTTGGGATTTGCATACCGAGCAGGCTCAGGAATTGGATGTGGCAACCGTGATGAAGCAGGTCATGACCTATCGCCATTATTTGCGCGCGACAGGCGGAGGCGTAACGGCAACCGGCGGCGAGCCATTATTGCAATATGAGTTTGTACGCGACTGGTTTACGGCCTGTCGGGAACACGATATTCATACCTGTCTCGACAGCAATGGCTATGCTTTGCATTATGATTCGATTTTGGATGATTTGCTCGATCATACCAATTTGGTCATGCTCGACTTGAAACAAATCGATCCTGAAATTCATAAAGTGCTCGTCGGTATTCCCAATACCAAAACGCTGAAATTCGCGCGCTATCTTGCCGAACGCAATCAGCCGACGCGGGTGCGTTATGTGGTTGTTCCCGGTTATACCGATGATGAGCGGTCGGCGCATTTATTGGGCGAGTTTATCGGTGATATGGATAATGTTGAAATGGTCGAGCTTTTGCCGTATCACGAATTGGGCGCACACAAATGGGCTTTGTGCGGCGACGAATACAAATTAAAAGGCGTACATCCGCCGCCTAAAGAAACCATTTTAAAAATCAAAGAAATATTAGAGAGTTACGGAAAAAATATTATTTATTAAAATAGAAAAAGGCCGTCTGAAACGAAATAATCAGTTTCAGACGGCCTTTTTATTATTGAAAAAACTTAAGCGTTCAATGCGGCCAAAACCTTGGCGACAACTTCTGATACCGCAACGGCTTGAGCCTGATTGTCACGGCGCTCGGCATATTCGACATTGCCTTCTTTTAAGGCGCGATCGCCGATGACGATGCGGTGAGGAATGCCCAGCAGTTCGGAGTCATTCAGCAAAACGCCTGCACGTTCGTCGCGGTCATCCAGCAATACATCCGCGCCTGCGGCCAGAAGCTCGGCATAGATTTTGTCGGAGGCCTCGCGTACGGCATCTGATTTTTTGTAGTTCATCGGTACGATAACGACTTCAAACGGCGCCATTGCTTTGGTCCAAACAATGCCTTTTTCGTCGTTGTTTTGCTCGATGGCGGCGGCCACAACGCGGGTAATACCGATACCGTAGCATCCCATTTCCATGATTTGGGATTTGCCGATGTTATCCAAGAAGCTGACGTTCATGGCTTTGGTATATTTGTCGCGTAATTGGAAAACGTGGCCGACTTCAATACCGCGCGCCAGTTTCAGACGGCCTTGTTCGTCAGGGCTGATGTCGCCTTCGATGACATTGCGCAAATCGACAAATTCAGGTTCGGCGGCATCGCGGCCGAAGTTGAAGCCGGTATAGTGGTAGTCGTCTTCGTTCGCGCCGATAACCCAGTCTGCGCCTTTTTCGGTGGCGAAATCGGCATAGACTTTGCCTTTGAAGCCGACGGGGCCGAGTGAGCCGCCGTTTGCGCCGAACTGTTCAACAATCGCGGCAGGGCTTGCCATGGTCAGCGGTGATTTCACGCCGGCCAGTTTTTCTGCCTTAATATCGTTAAACTCATGGTCGCCACGCAACAGCAGCAGGACGAGTTCGCCTTCGTTTTCGCCTTCGACCACGATGGATTTAAGGGTTTGTTCAACCGGAATATTGAGGAATTCAACCAAAGACTCGATGGTTTTGACGTTTGGCGTATGTACTTTGGTTAATTCGGCCTGAGCGGCGGCGCGTTCGCCTTTAAGCGGCAAAGTCGGTGCTAGCTCGATATTGGCGGCGTAATCGGAAGTATCGCTGTATGCGATAACGTCTTCGCCGCTTTCAGCCAATACTTGGAATTCGTGAGAGCCGGTGCCGCCGATGCTGCCGGTATCTGCGGCGACGGGGCGGAATTCCCAAGCCCAGACGGGTAAAGATACGGCAGTAAGCGTCGTACATATCCTGATAGGTCGTCTGAAGCGAGGCATAGTCGGCATGGAAGGAATAAGCGTCTTTCATGACGAACTCGCGCGCGCGCATCACACCGAAGCGCGGACGCACTTCATCGCGGAATTTGGTTTGGATGTGGTAAAAGTTTTTCGGCAGTTGTTTGTAGCTGTTAACTTCTTTGCGTACGATGTCGGCAATCACTTCTTCGCAAGTCGGACCCATACAGAAATCGCGGTCATGACGGTCTTTCAGGCGCAGCAGTTCTTTACCGTAAAACTCCCAGCGGCCGGATTCCTGCCACAGTTCGGCAGGTTGTACCACCGGCATCAGCAGCTCCACGCTACCTGCGCGGGCCATTTCTTCGCGCACGATATTTTCAACTTTGCGCAATACGCGCAGACCCATCGGCATCCAAGTATAAAGACCGGATGCGTTAGCTTTGATCAAACCGGCACGAATCATCAGCTTGTGGCTGGCAAGTGCGGCTTCGGCAGGGGCTTCTTTCAGGGTGGAAATGAAGAACTGGGAGGCTTTCATGGCGTATTTTTCTTTCTTAAAAATAAGTGCGTATTGTAACGCAAAATGTATGGCCGCGTGTCTTTTGAATGGCATCTGATGAAATAGGCCGTTGTTTTACGCAGCTTTTGATTCGGGGCGATTTTTAGGGATGTCAACCCTAATTTATGCACAAAGCCGCATAACCTTGTTTTACCTATAAATTTTCACTGTATGATTATAGTAAAATCTTATAAATATAACTATTTGATTTATTGAATTTTATTTGATTAAATTTTAGTCAATTTAAGACTTGGTTTGTTCCTAAAGAAAATTTTACGATTACCCAAAGCTTATCAACAGATTTATCCACAGAGATTGTGTATAGATTTTAAATGCTGTCGGCGTAATGATTTCGCATGATTGGCAAGCCTTGTTTAAAGCAGATTTGGTCGCCTTAAAAAGATGGGGCAACAACACGACGGGTGGGTTTTGCGCTAACATTCTGCTTATTGTTGTTTCCTTACAAGGAATAAAATGAAAAATTCAGAATTGCATTTGCTGGAACGCAGAAAGATGTTTAACGGTCATCAGGAACGCTACCGCCATTTTTCTCAAACCTGCCGGACGGATATGGTATTTGATGTCTATCTGCCGCCACAAGTTTTAAAAGGTTATCCCGCGCCTGTTTTATATTTTCTTTCCGGCTTAAATAGTGATGGTTCTGAATTGGTTCAAAAAAGCGGAATCCAACGTTTTGCGGCACAATGGAATATTATTGTGGTTTTCCCGGATACCTCGCCACGCGGTCAGCATGTTGCCGATAGTGAAGAACATTATCTTGGACAGGGCGCCGGATTTTATGTCAATGCAACTGAAGCACCTTGGGCGCAGCATTACCAAATGGAAAGCTATATCAGCCAAGAATTGCCTGATTTGATCGAGCATCATTTCCCGGTAACGAAAGAGCGCAGCATTGCAGGTTTCAGCATGGGTGGGCATGGGGCGTTGCATTTGGCTTTGAATCATCCCGGTCGATATGCTGCGGTTTCCGCTTTTGCGCCTTTATGTCATCCCATCGATACAGAAGGCGGCAGGCAGGCGTTTTCAGCTTATTTGGGTCGAAACGTAGAAACATGGAAACGCTATGACAGTACAGATCTGCTTCAGACGGCCTCGCCTAAATTGCCTGTTTTGATTGATGTCGGCAGTGAAGATGCTTTGTATCCTGAAGTCCTGCAACCGGAAGGGTTTGTCCGCTCAGCACGAGAAAAAGGTTTCAATATCCAATATAAAGTCCGTCCGGGCTATGGCCATGATTATTTCTTTATTGCCAGCTTTATTGATTCGCATATTGAGTTTCACGCTCAGGCATTAGGGCTCTAAACTATATTAAATAAAGGCCGTCTGAAATCCGATTAATGGTTAGATTTCAGACGGCCTTTATTTGGTCTTTTTTGACCTTTTATTTCAAACAGATTTATTCCTCAGGACGTTCGCCGTCGGTATCGTCCAATTTACCTTCGGTAATATCGACATTGATACCGACTGCCGCACGGATTTTGGCATCGATTTCGTTGGCGATATCAGGATTTTCTTTCAGCCAAACGCGTACATTGTCTTTACCTTGGCCGATTTTTGCGCCGTTGTAGCTGTACCATGCGCCTGATTTTTCAACGATGTCATGTTTGACGCCCAAGTCGATCAATTCGCCTTCCCAGCTGATGCCTTCGCCGTAAAGAATATCGAATTCGGCTTGACGGAACGGAGGGGCAACTTTGTTTTTGATGACTTTGACTTTGGTTTCGTTACCAATCACGTCATCGCCTTTTTTAATCTGACCGGTACGGCGGATGTCGAGGCGGACAGAGGCATAGAATTTGAGCGCGTTACCGCCGGTTGTGGTTTCAGGGCTGCCGAACATCACGCCGATTTTCATACGGATTTGGTTGATGAAAACAACCAATGTATTGGTGCGTTTGATGTGGCCGGTCAGTTTGCGCAGGGCTTGGCTCATCAGGCGGGCTTGCAGGCCGACGTGGCTGTCGCCCATTTCGCCTTCAATCTCGGCTTTAGGCACAAGTGCGGCTACGGAGTCGACAACAACCATATCGATACCGCCTGAGCGTACCAAGGTATCGCAGATTTCCAATGCCTGCTCGCCGGTATCCGGTTGGGAGAGATAGAGTTCTTCGACTTTTACGCCGAGTTTGCGGGCGTAAATCGGGTCAAAAGCATGCTCGGCATCGATGAATGCGCAGATGCCGCCATTTTTTTGGCATTGGGCAATGGCTTCGAGACAGAGTGTGGTTTTACCGGAGGATTCCGGGCCGAAAATTTCAACCACGCGGCCGCGGGGCAGACCGCCGACGCCGAGTGCTAAGTCCACGCCGAGGGAGCCGGTGGAAATAACATCAAGGTTTTCTTCCTGTTGGCTGCCGTCCATTTTCATGATGGAGCCTTTGCCGAAGTTTTTTTCGATTTGGGCAAGGGCTGCGGCTAAGGCTTTGCTTTTTTCGTCTGACATGTTTTCTCTCCGAAAGGAAATATGAATCGCTAAGAATTTATTTAGCTATTATCGCACAAATTAAGAAAAAGTATAGTTTTATTTTTATTTTTCAGACGGCCTGTGTTTTTTGTATGCAACAAGCCGTCTGAAATGTTGAATAATCAATTAGTTGGTCAATGATGCAAAAACTTGGAAATAGTCGGGGAAAGTTTTATGCGTACATTTCGGGTCGTTAATGATGACAGGGACGCCCAAAAGCGAAACCAGCGAGAAACACATGGCCATGCGGTGGTCGTCGTAAGTATCGATGACGGCATCGGGGGTAAGTGTTTCGGGTGGCGTAATATGGATGGCTTCGGCTTCTTCAACGACTTCTGCGCCCAGTTTGCGCAGTTCGGTTGCCATGGCAGCGATACGGTCGGTTTCTTTGACGCGCCATGAGCCGATATTGCGCAGGGTGCAGGGTTGTTTGGTGGCCAGCGCAACAATGGCCAAGGTCATGGCCGCATCAGGAATATGGTTGGCATCCAAATCAAAGGCCTGAATCTTGCGCTCGGCAGGACGGGAAATCTCAACAAAATTTTCGCCCCAAATAACATCCGCACCGATTTCTCCAGTTCGCGTGCGAAGGCAACGTCGCCTTGAATGCTGTGTGCGCCGATACCAGTTACGCGGATGGGTGTACCGGCAATCAGGCCTGCGCCCAAGAAATAAGATGCGCTGGAGGCATCACCTTCTACATATAAATGTTCGGGCGCATGATATTTGGCACCGGCCGGGATTTTAAATACACGGTAGTCCTCATTGATGATGTTCACACCGAACTGCGCCATCAGCTTGAGCGTGATGTCGATATAAGGTTTGGAAATCAACTCGCCTACCATGTGGATTTCAAATGCTTGTCCGGTCAAGGGCAAAGCCATCAGCAGGGCGGTCAGGAATTGGCTGGAAACATTGCCTTTAATCGGAATAACGCGCTCGCCGTTGTCTTGGCGTTTGCCGATCTGAAGAGGCGGATAGTTTTCATTGCCCAGATATTGTACGTCCGCACCTGCAATGCGCAGCGCATCCACTAAATCGCCGATGGGGCGTTCGTGCATACGCGGCACGCCATGAAGATGATAGTCGCCACCCAAAACGGCAAGCGCGGCAGTCAAGGGGCGGAATGCCGTACCGGCGTTGCCTAAAAACAAATCGGCGGTTTGGTTGGGAAAGCGGCCGCCGGTGCCATGAACTTTCAGACGGCCTTCAGGTAAAGATTCAATGTGTACGCCGAGTTTGTCGAGTGCTTCAAGCATTCGGTCGGTATCGTCGGATTTGAGCAAAGAATGGATTTCGCAAACGTTGTCGGAGAGTGCAGCCAAGAGCAGCGTGCGGTTGCTGATGCTTTTGGAACCGGGCAGGGCAACGCTGGAGGGCTTGAGTGTGGAAGCGGGCAGGCGGATGGATTCGGTCATTGGTTAGGATTTCAAATTGTAGACAAAACGATATTATACGCAGGCAAAGGCCGTCTGAAATGGAAGTGGCGTTGCAGGCAAGAAAAACCGGACTCTTTTTGAAAGTCCGGCTTTGGGATGCTCGATATTTTAATGGTTAACCTAAAATATGCATTAACTGGTCAATGTTGAACGTACCTTCGTCAAAGCGGAATTCGCTGACTGAGGGGATTTTTTGACCTTGGGCGTCGGTATGGATGTCGGCATATTGGTGGTCGATGGTGATGAGGTCGTTGTGATTGTTTTCGCCACGAATGGTGATGTTCCAAGTCGTGCCGTCTTTTTCGTTGACCGTTTCGAGCGACAGATCCGAGAGGGAAATGCCAGCGCCGAATTGGATGGCGTTTGTGCTGTGATGGTCGAAAATGGTGTCATGGCCTTCGCCGCGATTGAATACGTAGGTATCGTTACCGGCTTCGCCGTGCAATATATCGTCCCCTAAGCCGCCGAACAGTGTGTCGTTGCCTGCGCCGCCGTGAAGGATGTCGTTGCCTGCTTCGCCCAACATAGTATCGTTACCGGAGCCGCCATACAGCGTGTCGTTGTCTAATCCGCCGTTCAGATGGTCATTGCCACCGCCTCCGTAGAGAATATCGCTGCCGGCATCGCCGTTGATGACATCGTCGCCGGTGCCGCCGGACAATTTGTCATTGCCGCTGCCGCCGTGAATCTCATCATTACCCCGGTTGCCGTAGATGATGTCTTCGCTTTCAGTACCTTTGATATGGTCGTCGGCGTGGGTGCCGTTGAATGTGGTTTTGCCGTCGGCAAAGGTTTGGCTGACGCTTGCCTGCCCTAAATTGCTGACATAAAGCATATCCCAGACATCCAGGCTCGGTACGGTGACTTCCAGTGCCACCGGTTTGCCGTTTTCATAGATGACGGAAGATTCCAATGTATGCATGGATATATCGTCTGAGTCGGGGGAAGCCAGTTGTACGATGGCTTGCTCGGCCTGTTCTGCGCTGATTTCCATATCAAACGGGATTCTGACTTTAGGGTTGTCGAGTTTCAGCGTGTGGTGGTTGGAGCTGTTCCAATTGGTGTCTTTGTCGAGGCCTGCGAGATTGATTAATTGGACAACTCGGCCGCCGTCTGCGGTGGCTTTGGTCCATGTATAAACTTTGCCTCCTTCGCCTGAGGTGGAAGTCATGTCGTAGCCGTCGGATGCTACGATGGAGGCATGACTGTCTTTGAGTTCAACCAAGCCTTCGCCGCGAAGCAGCTCCTCATAGGCGGTAATGAATTGTTGATAGTTAAATTCTGATTTGGCCAGGGTTTCGTTGGTTTTGAGCGTTTGAGCGGGATAGTATGGATCTTGCAAAATACCAAAACCATGTGCGTTTTTATCCGGGTGGTTGTTTAATGCGGCAACAGTCATGTGGTAGCCGCCACTCGCTGCGATAACGGCATCGACCAGCAATTCGTTGTCCGGATTGAGTTCGGAAGTATGATCTTCCGGGTGGGTATCTTTTTGAGTATAGGCGGCAATAATCGGGGAAACGTGATTGTAATCGTACAGACGGCCTACCAAACGTTTAAGCTCGGCATAGTTGTGGTTTTCATAATGGGTATTTCCGGCTGTATCTTTAAAATCGCGCGACCAGATTTCTGAGTAAGGAACATCCATGCCGGTGGAGGATAAGACATCGGCCCTGCCTGTGCTGATGTCGTTGATCATATAAGTTTGACCGTAATCGTGTAACTTTTCCGCAGCCGCGGCTGACAAATCGTCATAACCGTCAGACATTCTGAAGTTTTCAGTCTTTTGGCCGTTTTGTATTTTGTAAACGAGGTTATCACCCATGGTATCGGCCTGCCAGCCGTCGAAGCCGCCTGTTTTCAGGGCTTTGATCATGGTGTTGACGATATAGTTTTGCCAGCTTTTGTCGGCAGGATCGACGAATTGTTGTACGGATGTTTTGGTTTCTGCACCGGCTTTGCCGAAGTTGGAATGCTCTTGGGCATTGTAGAGTTTGACATTATTTAAAATTTCTTTGATGGCCGGGTTATCGAGTTCGTCATTGGAGGTGGCGTTAAGCATATTGTAGAGCATGGCACTGCCGCCTTTTTCGTGAATTTTGTTTACGAGGTTTTTAATCAGCAGGGTATCGATTTGGGGAGGGTTGGGTTGGCCGTTGTCGACAGCCCAAGTCGCCCATTCTTGCTTGAAGCTGTTGACGTTTGGAAATGGATTGGAGGTTGTGTCGTACACATCATAGAAGAAATAATTGTTGATGTGCATTTGTGCCAGTTGCTCGATATTGTTTTGATAGCCTGCGAGCTGGTCATTGGTCATAGAGTTGTTTCGTTCTGCCGAATTATCGTTAGATCCCGCCACTACGCCATAGCGGGGAAAAATGGTCCAGTCGTCTTCGACAGACAATCCCAGTGTTTTGCTGGTGTGGTTGCCGGTGTTGTCAACAGTTTCTACTTTGACGACGTAGCCTGAATTGGGTGAAAAAATATCGGAAGAAAGTTTGACGGTGGTTGAGTTCAGATGATCCAATTTTTGGATTTCTGTACCTAAATGGCTGACGGTAACAGAGGTTATTTTGTCTGTCGCATTGGAGATGTTCAGAATAACATCATCGCCGTTGGTATAGGCTGCCTTGTTAAAGAGAATAGTCGGTAAAGGGGCTGTTTTTGCTTCAGTTGTCATGCTGTATATTCGCTTCTAAATATTATATTTGAAATTGCCTTAACAAATTAATATCACTTAAGTTGTTGATATGGATAATTGTTAAGACTTTTTAGTAGGAAGAGCGGAAAATAAGTTCCCTGTTTGATAGCAAATATCTAGAATAATTCTGTTTATGATTGAAATTCAAAAAGGCCGTCTGAATGTTTTGTTATTCGAAAGACGGTTTTTTCAGACATATAACCAAACACCATAAGAAAATCAGAAACCATTCTTTCCTATTTTTTCAGACGGCCTTTAATATCGGCGGACAATCATTGATAAAGCAAGAACACGACCATGAGCCATTATCCTTTGTTTGCCGATTTGAAAAACCGCCCTGTTTTACTGGCAGGTGCGGGCAAGGTTGCCGAGCGCAAGGCGGAAAGCCTGTTGTCTGCCGGAGCGCGCGTACGCGTTGTTGCGGAAACTTTAAATCCTCAGTTTCAGCAATGGGCGGATGAAGGGAAAATAGCTTGGCTGGGCGGCTTGTTTGAAGAAGCCATGCTGGACGAGGTGTATTTCGTTATTGCGGCGACGGATGACGGTGTGTTTAACCGCCGTGTTTGAAGCGGCGGAACGACGGGCGAAATTGTGCAATACGGTGGATACGGCGGACTTGTGTTCGTTTATCGTGCCTGCCGTGGTGGATAGGGGGCCGTTGAAGATAGCCATATCCAGCGGCGGTACTGCGCCTGTATTGGCGCGGAAATGGCGGCAGATTATTGAAACATTGATTCCGCTGCATACGGGCACGATGGCGCGTATTGCCGGCAAATGGCGCGAAAAGGTTAAGCAAACGCTGAATAATGTCGAACAACGCCGTTATTTTTGGGAAAAGTTGTTTGACAGCCGTTTCGGTATTTTTGCGGCTCAAAACAATATCGAAGCGGCGGAACGCGAATTGATCACGCAGTTGAACCGGGAAACGCCGTTTGGCGGCGAAGTGGTTTTGGTGGGCGCAGGGCCGGGCGATCCGGGCTTGCTGACCATACATGCTTTGCAGGCGATTCAGGCTGCGGATACCGTGTTTTACGATGCTTTGGTGTCGGATGAGATTTTGGCGATGGTGCGTAAAGATGCGGTGAAAATCAGCGTGGGCAAACGCGCCGGTGCGCACCATGTCCAGCAGGAGGAAACCAACCGTCTATTGGTTGAACACGCTCAAAAAGGCGAGCGCGTGGTGAGGTTGAAAGGCGGCGATCCTTTTGTGTTCGGGCGTGGCGGGGAGGAAGTACAAACCCTGCATCAGGCCGGAATTGCTTACCGCATTGTACCGGGCATTACTGCCGCGCTTGGTGCCACTGCTTATGCCGGTATTCCGTTAACCCATCGTGATTGTGCACAAAGTGCTTTATTTGTAACCGGCCACAGCAAACACGAGGGCAGCCAGCCCGATTGGCAGACTTTGGCTTTAAGCCGCCAAACGTTGGTAATCTATATGGGGACGCTTAAAGCGACCGAGATTGCGGAAAAACTGATGGCTTATGGTAGACAGCCTTCTACACCCGTTGCTGTGATTTCCAATGGGACTTTACCGAATCAGACCGTGCGGACAGGCCGTCTGAAAGATTTGGGCTTGCTGGCTGCCGAAGCGGAGCGTCCGGCTTTAATGGTGATTGGCGAAGTGGTCGCCCTGCGCAATGAGATGAAATGGTTCGGAGAAGGTATCGAATATTTCGAAGAAGCTGCGTAAAGAGAATGGATTAAATCAGGCCGTCTGAATATTGATTTCAGACGGCCTTGTCTTATTTAAAAGCTTGGCAATATTGCTGATAACGTTCTGCCAGTCCGTATAGAATGAGTGCGGTCAGCCCCCAGATGTCGTAGTGTTGGAAAGGCAGGGTGGGGAGGGCGAGGGTTTGATTGTTGTGATGAAGATGACGGAATGTGTAGTTTTGCAGGTTTAAGGCAAATCAAAAGGCAGATAAAAAATTTCTGCTACTTCGTCGGGGTTGGCTTTAGGATTGACGGGCTGGACGCAAATTGCCGGAACAGGCGTAACACGGTAGCCGGAAGGCGTGTCATAAAAAGGTAGCGGCGTAAAAGTTTGCCATACGGTAATCAGAATGGCGGTTTCTTCATAAGTCTCTCTTAACGCCGTTGCCGTTAGGCTGTCGTCTTGGGCATCTTTGCGGCCGCCGGCAAAGGCGATTTGCCCGGTGTGCTGCCTTAAGGTCTCTGCCCTTTTGGTCAGTAAGATTTGCCACGCACCTTCATGCAAAACAATGCCGACCAAAACGGCTGCTTCTTTGACCGTTTGGGCGGTAAATAATTGATTGCGCTCTGCTTGCATACGGCTGCTGAAGCGTGAAGCTTGAGTGAGGAAGTGGATAAGTTGGTCGGTATTCATTTTTGGTACTGATCGTTTTATGCAGATAAGGATTACACAAGGTTTACGGTTGCTGTGTCAACAAAATAGGGTGCGTGTGTTACAGTTATGCCTGAATGATAAATATAGCTTTGCGTCTGTTCTGCAAGTGCTTAGGCCGTCTGAAAATGCCGGCAGGTTCTCAAAAAGGATAGTTATGTTGTTTTCCCCATCCCGTATTCGAGTAGCAGCTGCGGCTGTCATGATGTTGTTTGCTACACAAACTTTTGCCGCGCCCGGCGATTCAAAGGCTGTTTTTGAATCGGCTAAGATTATCAAAAAGAAAAGCCGTGCCGACCGTTTTTCTCCTGAAGAGCGCGAGCAGGAACGGATACGTCTGTTGGGTATACAAAACCGCACATCGCAGGTTTTTACTTTGTTAAATTCAGAATTGGCCCTGCAAAAGGGCGATGCGGCTTCTGCGCTGTTTACTTATATTTTGACTTTGCATCGCACCAAATCTCCCGAAGTGGCCGAACGCGCTTTGGAAATGGCGGTTTCGTTAAACGCGTTTGAACAGGCTGAAGCCATTTACCAAAAATGGCGCGAAATCGAGCCGGAGCCTGGTGAAACACAAAAGCGCATGACTTGGTTGCGCAATTTACTGCTGGGCAAAGCCGATAAGAATTTGAGCGGATTGGACAAGGTGATTGCCGGCGGTAGCGAAGACGAGCAAAAGCGCGTATTCCTGCTTTTGGCGCAAACCGCAGCCCAACAGCCGAATCTGACCAGCGATGCGGTCAAACAAGTGCATAAAACGGCATTGAATTATAAAGACTTTCCAGAAGCGGCGATTGCGGATGCAATTTTTAGTGCAAAAGACGGTCAAAAGAAACATGCCATTGCCGCATTGCAACGCTTGGCCAAGTTGGACAACGAAATTCTGCCGCCGACTTTTGTTACCCTGCGTCTGATGGCGCAACGGCATCCTGATATTCTGGACGGCTTTTTCAAAGAGACAGACACCAAAACCTTATCTCCGATTTGGCAGGAATTGGATATCGCCAATTTGATCGCCCATGGCCAAAATGATAAGGCTTTTAAGCGTTTGCAGACTTTGTTGGAAGAAAATCCCAACCCTGATTTGTATATTCAGGCCGCCTTATTGTCAGCCAGTAAGACAGAAAATATTTCTGCGGTAAACAGCTATCTGGAAAAGGCTTATAAAGCCGGTACGGAAGAGCAGCGCAGCCGTGCGGCGTTGATTGGCGCGGTTTCTTATAATGATGTTGAAGAATTAACCAAAGCCAAACAATGGCTGGATAAGGTAACGGCAACGGCTTATACGTTTGATAAAACCATTTTGGCCGCTTCTATCGAAGCCAAACAGGGTAACCATAAAGAGGCTTGGGCATTGGTACAACGCGCACAAAAAATGCCTGAGCAAAGAGGACGTTATTTTGAAGCTAAGGATTTGTTGAGTACGGCTTTGTTCGTATTGTCTAAAAATACCAATCTTCAAGAATCGTTGAACGCTTTGAACAGCTTGGTAAGTTCCACCGAAAAATCCTTGAAAACTCAAGCTTCTCCGGAGTTGCTTGCCAATGTGTTGTATCAGCGTTCGATGGTTTATGAGAAGCTGAATCAGCCAGGCAAAGCGATTGCCGATTTGCGCCGTGTGGTAGAGCTGTATCCGGATAATCCGCACGGTTGGAATGCTTTGGGCTATACCTTGCTGTCCAACGGCAAGGATTTGGAGGAAGCGTTTAAAATGGTTCAGACGGCCTATCAAATGGAGCCGGAAAGCGCAGCCATTAATGACAGTGTGGGCTGGGCGTACTATCTTAAAGGCGATGCCCAAATGGCTTTGCCGTATATCCAATATGCCTACGAAAAAGAACCTGAAGCTGAAGTAGCCGCACATTTGGGCGAAGTCCTATGGACGCTTGGAGATCAAGAGAAGGCCAAAGAAATCTGGAATGACGGCTTGAAACGCGGAAGCAATCTCCGAGTATTGAAAGAAACAATGTCCAAATTTGGTATAACGCCCAGCAAACCGCATACTCAAAAACACAAATAAAACCAAAAGGCCGTCTGAAAAGCGTTTGATTTCAGACAGCCTATGAAGGAATATCCATGAATTTAAAACAATTATCATCGGTTGCAGCCTTATTGCTTTTGGCTGCCTGTGCGCAGCCAAACTTGCCTCAGCAAAACAGTTGGCAAGCTGCCGAGCAGGTGCAGGATTTTAGCGCAGACGGTCGGCTGGCTGTCAAAGTGGAAGGCAAAGGCTCTTATGCCAATTTCGACTGGACTTATCAGAACGCGGTTCAAACCATTGATGTCAATACACCGTTGGGTAGTACCGTAGGCCAGCTGTGTCAAGATAGCGAAGGCGTATTGGCAGTAGACAGTAAGGGTAAGGTTTATCAGGCGGAAACGGCTGAAGAATTGAGCAGACAGCTTTTGGGCTTTGCTTTGCCGGTTCAATATCTGCATATTTGGGCTGATGGTAAACGCGTTGCCAATGCGCCATACAAAATCCTGCCTGATGGCCGTCTGGAGCAGTTTGAATGGACAATATCGCGCACATTAAATAGTTCAGGACAGCCCAAAACGCTACAACTTGAAAATGCCAAGTTTAATATCCGCTTGGTGTTCGACACGGTAAACCACTCTTTGGATAAGAATGGACAAACCCGATGCGCAGCACGCAAATAGAGGATGCCATGTCTGTTTCAGAGGAAATCCAAGCCTTTCCTGCCCCGGCCAAATTAAATTTGGATTTGAGGATTACCGGTCGCAGGAGCGATGGTTATCATAATTTGGAAAGTATTTTCTGTTTGATCGGCTTATATGATACCGTTCATCTGAAAATGCGTACCGATGGGCAGATTATTCTACATACGCCGGTTGAAGGGCTTGAGCCTGAGCAAGACTTGACTTATCGGGCGGCTAAATTATTACTGCCTCATGCAAGCGTGCCGCACGGCATTGAAATTTGGTTGGATAAAGTGATTCCGACCGGCGGAGGCTTAGGCGGCGGCAGCTCCGATGCAGCCACGGTCTTAATGGTTTTAAACCAATGGTGGCAATGCGGCTTGAGCAGGCAGCAACTGATTGATTTAGGTGTAAATCTTGGTGCGGATGTTCCTTTTTTTATTTTTGGCAGAAGTGCTTTTGCCAAAGGCGTGGGCGAGAAGCTGGCTGAAATAGATGTTCCTAAACAATGGTATGTTATCGTTAAGCCCCCTGTCCATGTGGCAACCGCTAAAATTTTTGCACATGAAGGCTTGACACGGGATTCCAAACCCAGCATAATGCCGACTTTCCAATCATTACAGCCGTTTCAAAATGATATGCAGGCGGTTGTATTTCAGGAATATCCTGAAGTTTGGAAGGCTTATGTTGAGTTATCCCAATATGGTCATGCATTAATGACCGGTTCCGGAGCATGCTTATTTATAGCATGTGAATCTCATCAAGAAGCAAATACAATTTACCAACAGGTTTCTCAATCATATGAAGCTTATTGTGTGGAAGGATTAGATATTCATCCGCTGTTTTATATGATTTAGTAAGTTGGGGAGTCGTCAAGCGGTTAAGACACTGGATTTTGATTCCAGCATGCGAAGGTTCGAATCCTTCCTCCCCAGCCAAACCCTTTGTTGGGGAGTCGTCAAGCGGTTAAGACACTGGATTTTGATTCCAGCATGCGAAGGTTCGAATCCTTCCTCCCCAGCCAACACCCTTTATTGGGGAGTCGTCAAGCGGTTAAGACACTGGATTTTGATTCCAGCATGCGAAGGTTCGAATCCTTCCTCCCCAGCCAAATAAAAGCGTGTAAGTTTTCTTACACGCTTTTTTACGCTAAGAGCAAAATACGCTGAAAAACATTTTTTTACCCGTCTTTACGCGTATAATCGCGAAATTAGTGTCTTGGACATAGGGCAAAGGGAAGCGTAATGTTTTCTGCGCGTAAATCAAATATTGAATCAGGTGAAGATATGGCTGCTTATGACAGTTTAATGGTGTTTACCGGTAATGCAAATCCGGAATTGGCGCAACGTGTTGTCAAACATTTGGATATTTCACTCGGCGAAGCCACCGTTTCCAAATTCTCAGATGGCGAAGTGGCCATTGAATTGCTGGAAAATGTGCGTGGTCGCGATGTGTTTATTTTGCAACCTACTTGTGCGCCTACCAATGACAACCTGATGGAAGTTTTGACTATGGCTGATGCACTTAAACGTGCTTCTGCCGGTCGTATTACTGCTGCGATTCCTTACTTTGGCTATGCGCGCCAAGATCGCCGTCCACGCTCTGCTCGTGTACCGATTTCCGCTAAATTAGTGGCGAACATGTTGTACTCAGCAGGTATCGACCGCGTATTGACTGTTGACTTGCATGCCGACCAAATTCAAGGTTTCTTTGATATTCCGGTAGATAATATTTACGCTACCCCGATTTTGTTGAACGATATTAAACAGCAACGTATTGATAATTTGACTGTCGTCAGCCCCGATATCGGTGGCGTTGTACGTGCGCGCGCTGTTGCTAAATCTTTAAATGCTGATTTGGCCATTATCGATAAACGCCGTCCTAAAGCCAACGTGGCTGAAGTGATGAACATCATTGGCGACATTCAAGGCCGTACTTGCTTGATCGTAGATGATATGATCGATACGGCAAATACTTTGTGTAAAGCAGCCGTTGCCCTGAAAGAGCGCGGTGCAGATCGTGTATTGGCATACGCCAGCCATGCAGTATTCTCCGGCGAAGCAGTGAATCGAATTGCTTCTTCTGAAATTGACCAAATAGTTGTGACAGATACGATTCCGTTGTCTGAAGCAGCTAAAAATGTGAACGCATCCGTCAAGTAACTATTGCCGGTTTGCTGGCTGAAACGGTACGCCGTATCAGTAATGAAGAATCCGTCTCATATCTTTTTAATGAAGAAGTGATGACAGGCAGCATGTTGCTGCCATAACCCCATGTCGTCTCAAGCTGGTCGCGGCCGATGACGACGATTTTATCTAAATTGGAGTATTAAACATGACTTACGAAATTCAAGCCTCTGTACGCGAAGCCCAAGGCACTGGTGCGAGCCGCCGCCTGCGTCGCGAAGGCCAAATCCCTGGTATTCTGTATGGTGAAGGTCAAGAGCCTGTTGCAATCGCTGTAGACCACAAAACTGTATTCTACGCATTAGAAAAAGAATCTTTCCATACCGCTTTGATTAAACTGTCTCTGAACGGTGAAACCAAAGACGTTATCGTGCGTGACTTCCAAATGCACCCATTCCGTCGCGAAGTTCAACACATCGACTTCCAAGCTGTGAAAGCTGATCAACCTGTACGCATCCGCGTTCCTCTGCACATTGTTAACGCTGAAAACTCTCAAGCTGTTAAATTGCAAGGTGGCCGCGTATCTCTGTTGAACACTTCTGTTGAAGTAATTGCTTTGCCTGCAAATATTCCTGCTTTCTTGGAGCTGGATTGTACATCAGTAGTTGCCGGCGACATTCTGCACTTGTCAGACATCAAACTGCCGGAAGGTGTTGAAAGCGTTTCTCTGAAACGTAACGAAAACCTGGCTGTTGCGACTGTTACCGGTAAAAAACGCTAATCGTAGTGAATATAAGAAAACCGTATCAGATAAGTCTGATACGGTTTTTGTTTGATGTAAGCGGTGATAAATTCCAAATAATGGAGATAAATCCAAAGAACCTTATAATGTCATTTGCTATAAAACTTGGGTATAGCGTAAAGCGATACGTTTTATAAGATTGAAGCAATTTCTTTGCGAAGCTTATTAAGAAAGCGTCCATGCCGTACCCATTGTGCAGCCGATTCATAATCCTGCTGTTCAAATGCTTGTTTCAAATCTTGATATAGACTGCTTTGTGCATTTTGGATTTCTTGATCCAATGCTCGGATGGCGTCATGGTTTTGTTCCATCTGAGCATCCATCAATGTTTCCCGCCATTCCATTTGCTGCATGAGGAATTCCGGAGAGAAAGAAGTATGTTCAGGTGCGTCAGCATCGATACCTTGCATTTTCAACAGGTACGCAGCGCGGTCGATGGGATTTTTTAAGGTGCGGTAGGCATCGTTGATGGTGGACGACATCATCACTGCCTGTTTTTGCTCGAAGGTGGATGCTGAAGCGAATTTGTCGGGATGGAAGCGGGCAGCCAAGACGCGGTAGGTTTGCTCCAAGTTTTCGGCGTCGATATCGAAAGCGGGTTCAAGCTGGAAGAGTGTGAAATATTGAGACATAGCGGGATAATTAATGTGAAATTTTCGGCAGAAACCTGATTTTGCCTTATAATCCGCTGATTCTAAATCAAAAGGACTGAATATGAGCAGTAAAGTACAACACAATAAAGGCAAAATACGCGACAATGCTTTAAAAGCCTTAGTGAAATCCGATTTGTTCCGACACAAGGTGGAACGGAAAAGAAAAGGCAAAGGCAGCTACAACAGGCAGGAAGCGAAAAAATGGCGGGACGGTTTTGATATTGTCCCGCCATTTTTATGTCTTAAACGTGGAAGCTCTCGCCGCAGCCGCAAGAGTCTTTGACATTCGGGTTTTCAAATTTGAAACCTTCCTGCAAACCTTCTTTGGTGTAATCGACTTGCGTGCCGTCCAGATAAACCAAGCTTTTGGGGTCGATATAAATGCGCGCGCCGTGTTCTTCGAAAATCAGGTCGTCCTCGTTCGCTTCATCGACAAATTCAAGGTTGTATGCCATACCTGAGCAGCCGCTGGTTTTCACACCCAAGCGCACGCCCAAGCCTTTGCCGCGTTTAGTCAGGTAGTTGTTAATGTATTTGGCTGCGTTTTCTGTGATGGTAATCATACTTTTTTCCTCATTTCGCAATTATTTTCTGTTTGCCAGTTTTTATTTCAGACAGCCTCTTGATTTTCAGGCCGTCTGAAAACGCTGTTTTGCCCACTCTATTGCAGCAGCAATGGCAGCTTTTGCTTGCGGACTGTTTTTCCAACAGGTCGAGCCGGTCAATTTTTCGCCCTGCTCCAAAACGTTATCCAAATCCGCTGCCGCCAGCGTGGCGACATCATCCAAACCCATTTGCTGAAAACGCTGTAATACGGTTTTGCCTATGCCTTTGACGGCAAGCAGGGATTGGGCTTCTTCATCGGTAAAAGGCATATTGTCTTCTTTGATTTTGGATTTTGCAGGTAGAACGACTAAATATAAACCTGCGGCTTATCGCCTTCTCCCTAACTCTCTCCCACGGGGAGAGGGGATAGATTGGTAGGGAGTCCCAAATTTGGCGGTAACTTCAAAAAGATTAGGTTTCTGCGTCCTTGACTTCCGACCTCCGAGGGAGAAGGGAATAAATCATCAAGCTTGCTTTTCCCGAAAACCCTAAGACTTTCAGGAGTCCTGTGAACGTCTGCCGACAAAGCACCCACTAATCGGATTATTTGTTTTCCTGACGTTTGCGATAGTCGGCAACAGCCGCTTTCACTGCATCTTCAGCCAAGATGGAGCAGTGGATTTTCACAGGCGGCAGTTCCAATTCTTCGGCGATTTCGCTGTTTTTGATTGCCAGCGCGTCATCCAGACTTTTGCCTTTGACCCACTCGGTAATCAGGCTGGAAGAAGCAATGGCGGAGCCGCAGCCGTAGGTTTTGAATTTCGCATCTTCGATGATGCCTTCGTCGTTCACTTTGATTTGCAGACGCATGACGTCGCCGCAGGCCGGCGCGCCGACCATGCCGGTGCCGACAGACTCGTCGTTTATCGAAAGTACCGACGTTGCGGGGATTTTCGTAGTGATCGATTACTTTATCGCTGTATGCCATGATGTGGTTTCCTTAATGTTTTTAATGGTGTAAATGGTTTGTTTGCTGATATTCAGACGGCCTGAATTAGATTTTGCACGCACCACCTTCGCAGCCGTCGTCGTTTTCTGAATCGACGCCGCCTTCTACGGTAACGCCGTCAAAATCTTCAAGCAGGTTGTCGAGATTGTCGAGGTCTAATTCTTGTTCGCTCATGGATTGTATCCTTGGTTTGAAGGTTGTGGCTTTTAGGTCGTTTGAAAAGGTTTTTTTAGGGTTTCAGACGTCCTTTTTAATGTCTAAGTTGATTGCCTGTTACAGTTGTTTTATCAGCCATTTATAAAGGCACATTCTAAAATTGTTTGAGGTTTTCCGTTAACATTAATCGGTTTTAGTTTTGCTTGCAGGGTTTCGTATTCTTCTAAAATTAAACTGTATTTTCGAATAGGACGGTATTTTCCTTTTAACACCTTACGTGCCTGTTCCAAAGGTACATCCAACAATAAACGGGTGTAGCTGTAACCGGCGGTTTCTAATTGGAACGTCTGGCTGATATGAACCACAGGTAAGCCATAATAAGTACCGCTGAGTTTCAAACGGGTTTGATCAAGAATAAACGATTCCCCATTTTCACTAAACTCCGCGCGGTGCAAAGTCATCGGTGGGTGTACAAGATCACGGTAAGCTTTGGGCAGCTTGACTCTATCGGGATAATTCAAACGTAGGTTTTGATATTTAGAGTCTTTATCGTTCCAGTCGTAGTTTACATCACTAAATGAGTCTAACAGGTTTTCCAAACGTTTATCGAATTGGCAGCCGTTTTCAAATGATTTGAATATAGTTGACCAATCAGGTTGTGTCTGTGCTGAAACCAGCGGGGCGGAGCATAGAATCAAATAAGAAAATAAGTAGCGTGTTTTATTTTTTATTATAGTCATTTTTAGTATTTTCTTGATAAGGCCGTCTGAAAAGTTAAAGGCCTTTTGGATTTTTCAGACGACCTTTTCTCTTGGTTAATGCGCCGCCCATTCAATCGAGTTCAAATCGATACCTTCTTTAAACATTTCCCACAGCGGCGACAGTTCGCGCAGTTTGCCGATTTTGGATTTAATCAGTTCTGCTGCGAATTTCACTTCTTCTTCGGTGGTCATGCGGCCGAAGGTAATGCGCAGGGAGGAATGTGCCAATTCGTCGTTGCGACCAAGTGCACGTAAAACGTAGCTTGGCTCAAGGCTTGCGGAAGTACAGGCGGAGCCGCTGGATACGGCGAGTTCTTTCACTGCCATAATCAGGCTTTCGCCTTCGACGAAGTTGAAGCTGACGTTCAGGTTGTTCGGGGCGCGGTGTTCGAGGTCGCCGTTGATATAGACTTCTTCGATGCCTTCGATGCCTTTGAGGAAGATGTCGCGCAGTTTGCGGTAGTGCGCCATGTCTTGCTCGAGTTCTTCTTTGGCGATGCGGAAGGCTTCGCCCATGCCGACGATTTGATGGGTTGGCAATGTGCCGCTGCGGAAGCCGCGTTCGTGGCCGCCGCCGTGCATTTGGGCTTCGAGGCGGACGCGGGGTTTGCGGCGGACGTACAGGGCGCCAATGCCTTTAGGGCCGTATACTTTGTGGCCGGACATAGACAGCAAATCAACTTTGGCGGCTTCAACATCGACAGGCACTTTGCCACAAGCTTGCGCTGCATCGACGTGGAAAATGATTTTGCGTTCGCGGCAGATTTCGCCGATGGCGGGAATGTCTTGTACCACGCCGATTTCATTGTTCACCCACATTACGGAAACGAGGATAGTGTCGTCGCGGATGGCGGCTTTCAGTACGTCTAAATCAACCAAGCCGTTTTCTTGTACGTCCAGATAAGTTACTTCAAAGCCTTGGCGTTCGAGTTCGCGCATGGTGTCGAGCACGGCTTTGTGCTCGGTTTTGACGGTGATGAGATGTTTGCCTTTGGTTTTGTAGAAGTTTGCTGCGCCTTTGATGGCAAGGTTGTCGGACTCGGTCGCGCCGCTGGTGAAGATGATTTCTTTGGGGTCGGCGTTAATCAGGGCGGCGATGTCGGCGCGGGCTTTTTCGACGGCCTCTTCTGCTTCCCAGCCGAATGCGTGGCTGTTGGAAGCGGGGTTGCCGAAGGTTTCGGTCAGGTAGGGAATCATTTTTTCGGCAACGCGTTTGTCAACGGGGGTTGTGGCGGCGTAGTCGAGGTATACAGGGGTTTTGACGGTCATGGTTTGCTCTTTCGTTGGGTCATCTGCCTGCGGTCTTTGCCGTAGGTCGGTTTAATGAATGTGTGTAAAGGTAACGACATGACTGCTGTCGCTGCAGTTTTTTTGTTCAATGATGCTTTGCAGCGTAACGCCGCTGAGGTAGTCATTGATGGTTTTGTTTAAGTTTTCCCAAAGGTCATGGGTCAGACAGGGGGCGCCGTGGTGGCAGTTTGCTTTGCTGCCGCATTGTGTGGCATCCAGTCGGTCTTCGGCTGCGGAAATGATTTGTGCAATATTGATTTGCTCGGCGGGCGCGGCAAGGATGTAGCCTCCGCCTGGGCCGCGTAGGCTTTCAACCAATCCGGCACGGCGCAGCTTGCTGAATAATTGTTCGAGGTAGGAGAGCGATATGCTTTGTCGTTCGCTGATGGCACTGAGTTTGACAGCACCGGTTTGCGCGTTCATCGCCAAATCTATCATGGCGGTTACTGCAAATCGCCCTTTGGTAGTCAGTCTCATGGTGTGGTTGCCTGTGTGGGGCGTTTTTATTAGTGGGGGAATTGTCTAATATCTGAGTGTTTCAGTCAAGTATGCGGCGGCTCGGTTTGATTGTTTGTTTAAATGGTGGCATGGGTTGATTTTTAAATCGGAAAATATTTTCTTTATTTTTCTGTAATTTGGATTTTAGGCTGTCTGAAAAAAGGCTATCAACCCTACAAATATCAGGGTTAAAATGTTTTGATTTAATATTGATACTGATATAGATTATCAAAATTATTCTTAAAATTTAGTTGTTTTGATGGAGTAGAGCAAAGGGTTGTTTGAAATGTTCAGACGGCCTGAACCATCCGTCTTTACCTTAACAGAGGCAATCGACAATGAAATGTGATTTAAGCAAAATAACCTGTATCGAAGACTTGCGCCTTGTTGCCAAACGTAAAATGCCGCGTATGTTTTATGACTATATTGACTCAGGCTCTTGGACAGAAACTACTTATCGTGAAAACACTTCGGATTTCAAAGACATCCGTTTCCGCCAAAAGGTATTGGTTAATATGGAGGGACGCAGTCTCGAAACCAAAATGATTGGGCAGGATGTGAAAATGCCGGTAGCGATTGCGCCGACCGGTTTTACGGGCATGGCGCACGCCGACGGTGAAATTTTGGCGGCGCGTGCGGCGGAAAAGTTTGGTATTCCGTTTACGCTGTCGACCATGTCCATTTGTTCGATTGAGGATGTGGCTGAAAACACCAGTGCGCCGTTTTGGTTTCAGCTTTATGTGATGCGCGACCGCGAATTTATGGAAAACCTGATTAAGCGTGCGAAGGATGCCAAATGTTCTGCCTTGGTTTTGACTGCCGATTTGCAGGTTTTGGGTCAACGCCACAAAGACATCAAAAACGGCCTGTCTGCGCCGCCGAAACCGACCATCGCCAATTTAATCAATTTGGCGACTAAGCCGGAATGGTGCATGAAAATGCTGAACACGGAACGCCGCACCTTCCGCAATATTGTCGGACACGCTAAAAACGTCGGCGATTTGTCTTCGCTGTCTTCGTGGACTTCCGAACAATTCGACCCGCGCCTGAGCTGGGACGATGTGGCGCGTATTAAAGATTTGTGGGGCGGCAAGCTGATTATCAAAGGCATTATGGAACCTGAAGACGCGGAAAAAGCAGCGAAAAGCGGAGCGGATGCATTGGTCGTTTCCAATCATGGCGGCCGTCAGCTTGATGATACCGTATCCACCATTAAAGCTTTGCCTGATGTGGTCAGCGCGGTGGGCAGCGACATCGAGGTTTGGATGGACAGCGGCATTCGCAGCGGTCAGGATATTTTGAAGGCTTGGGCTTTGGGTGCAAAAGGCACGATGATAGGCCGCGCGTTCCTGTATGGTTTGGGTGCGTATGGTGAAGAAGGCGTCACCCGTGCGCTGGAAATTCTGTACAAAGAAATGGATATTTCTATGGCGTTTACCGGCCATCGCAATATTCAAGATGTGGATTCCAGCATTTTGCGTTCTACGCGTTGGGCTCAAGATGAATTTTAATTTTTAAACATAGAAAAAGGCCGTCTGAAAATCTGTTTTCAGACGGCCTTTTTATAGACGGCTATTTCTCGTTTTGGCGATACCATTCGATGAAGGCATCGGGTTTGACAAAGCCTAATAAGGGTTCGCTATGACTGCCGTCGGCGCGGACAACAAACACGCCCGGAGGGCCGAAGAGGCCGTATTCTTTCAGTAAGGCCTGATGGTCTGGAGTGTTGGCGGTTACGTCGATTTGGAAGAAGCGTTGCATATCGACTGCTTCGTGTACCTGCGGCTGGTTGAGTGTATAGGCGGCCATTTCTTTGCAGGATACGCACCAGTCGGCGTAGAAATCAATCAGCACGGGCTTGCTTGGGTCGGCTTTCAAAGCGGCATCCATAGCGGCTTTAAGTTCGCCGACATCGGTAAACATCTTACCGTGGTCGGTTTCTTGGCCGGCTTCGGATGGCGGAACCAGCGTTAAGAAGTGGTGCAGGGCGGTGGTTTGTTTATTGAAGCTTTGCCAGCCAAACCACGAGCCGCCAATCAGCAGTAAAAAGCCCAATACGGCGGCAACGGTTTTCAGACGGCCTTTTTGTTTGCCTGATTTTGCCAAAAGCATCAGGGCGGGAACAATCATCAGCAAGGTGTAGAGGCCGACTACTGCGAAATAGGGCAGATGCGGCGTGGCGAGATATACGGCAACGGCCAGCAAAATGAAGCCGAATGCGTATTTGATGCCGTTCATCCAGTCGCCTGCTTTAGGCAGGATATGGCCACCGAATGTGCCGATGATGATGAGCGGTACGCCGGTGCCGAGTGCCAAGACATAAAGCGCGAGGCCGCCTAACACGGCATCGCCGGTCTGGCCGATATAGCCCAAAGCAAATGCCAGCGGAGGCGCAACGCACGGGCCGACAATCAGCGCAGACAAAATACCCATGATGAAGACGGAAACGATTTTACCGCCGGAGAGTTTGCTGCTTTGATTTTGGAAATAGGACTGGACAGAGTTGGGCAGCTGGATATTGAAGAAGCCGAACATCGACAGTGCCAATACCACCATCAGTCCTGCGGCGGCCAGTACGACCCAAGGCTGTTGCAGCCATACGGTCAACAGCGCGCCGGTCAAACCGGCAATCACGCCGACCAAGGTGTAGGTCAATGCCAAACCTTGTACATAAACCATAGACAAGGTGAATGCGCGGCCTTTGCCGGCTTTTTTATCGCCCACGACAATGCTGGAAACAATCGGCAGGAGCGGATACATACAGGCGGTAAAGCTTAAGCCCAAACCTGCGACAAAAAACGCCAACAGGTTGGCGTTTAAAGTATCCCAAGAGAGCTTGAAGCGGCTGCTGTCGGGATTGTTTGCACCGGGCTGGGCAGGCATTGGGCCTTCTGAAGAGGCGGACGGTTGCAAAAAGCGGTCTTTGGCAGAAACCGGCTCATCGCTTTGCGGCTGGTAAACCCCGTTGCCTTTTACGTCAAACTCGGTATCCACAGGCGGATAACACACACCGGCTTCGGCGCAGCCTTGATAAGTCAGCGTCAGTTTGTATTGCGGCGCGGCTTGTTTGTAAGGCAGGTCAACCTGTGCGGTATGGTGGTAAACCGTTTGTTTGCCGAAGAATTCGTCTTCTTTTTCTTCGCCTTTGCTGAATTTGGGTTCGGCCAAGACTTTGTCCGGATCGGTCGTCGCAACGATTTAGACTGGTACATATAGTAGCCGTCAGCGATTTTGAACTGCACGCTGACGCCTTGAGCAGTTACATTGACTTGAGGCATAAAGGCTTGCTCGGGTGGCAGCAAATCATTGGCATCTACTGCGAATGCGAAGCTGCTCAAGCCTAAAAATGCAATGAGGAAATAAAGGAATTTTTTCATAATATCCACGGATATGCCGTTGAGAAACCGTCATTATAAATGATGGGGAAAACAATCGGCTTAATTTAAGTTAAAGATTACGCGAGTTGTCTAATTCTTTTGAATTATATCGGATTGTAGTTAACCGTACATGAGCGATAGTCTCATGTTATCGTTCAATTTATGCCAAAGGCCGTCTGAAACGTTCAGACGGCCTTTGTTGCTATTCGGCTTAACTTTAAGGATAAGCGATATAAGCGTAAGCGGAATGGTTGTGTATCGATTCGAAGTTTTCACTTTCGACGACGAATGATTCGATGCGTTTGTCGGCTATTAACACCGTGGCCACATCACGGACCATGTCTTCGACAAACTTTGGATTTTCGTATGCTTTTTCCGTTACATACTTTTCGTCAGGGCGTTTGAGCAAGCCGTAGAGCTGGCAGCTTGCCTGTGCTTCAACGTAATCGATGATTTCTTCAATACCTACATCCGCATTCGCAATCAGACTGACCGTTACATGCGAACGTTGGTTGTGCGCGCCATATTGGGAAATTTCTTTTGAACACGGACACAAGGAAGTAACCGGAACCATCACTTTCAAGCTGTGGCTGTATGTACCGTTTTTGATTTCGCCGGTCAGGGTAACATCATAGTCAAGCAGAGATTGGATGCCGGAGACCGGCGCGCTTTTCTTGCGGAAAAACGGGAAGGAAACGCTGATTTTGCCGGAATGCGAATCCAACAGGGCAACCATATCGGCGGTCAGCTTGTGCAGCGTATCGAAATCCAAAGCATCGGTTTGTTTTTCCATCAGGGCGACAAAGCGCGACATATGCGTGCCTTTTTGGTCGGCAGGCAGGAAAACCGTCATGGTCAGGCGGGCGACGGTGGATTGTTCGCCTTCTTTGCTTTTAAGGGAGATTGGAAAGCGCAGGTCTTTGATGCCGACCTGATTAATCGGCAGGTTGCGTAAATCGCGGCTGGATTGCACGTCTGCAATGGCGTTCATGCGTGGTATGTCCTTCATGATAGGATTGTTGAGATGCGTGTGGAGGGAATCGGCTCGTATCGGCCGATTTGCAAATGCGAGATTATATCACTTGCTTTATCTGCCTGCATTGATTGTTTCTATTTTTCAGATAGTGATAAAATCTTCGATTATTCACATCTATATAGGCAGAGACCCAATGAAATTCGCCACGAAAGCCATCCATTCCAGCTACGATTGCGACGAACACAACCGCGCGCTGATGCCGCCTATTTATCAGAACAGTATGTTTGCCTTGCACGAAATCGGCGAGCAGGTTCCTTACCGCTATTCGCGCCTGAGTAACCCGACCCGCCAGGTCTTGGAAGATACCGTTGCCGATTTGGAGCACGGTGCGGCCGGTTTTGCGTTTTCCAGCGGTATGGCGGGGATTGATGCCGTGTGGCGCACATTCTTGCAACCTGGCGATACCATTGTTGCCGTCGCCGATATTTACGGCGGCGCTTATGATTTATTGGTCGATGTTTATCAAAAATGGGGGGTAAACGTTGTTTTTGCCGATTTGGGTAATCCTGACAATTTGGACGAATTGCTCAAAGCGCACAATGTCAAACTGGTGTGGCTGGAAACGCCGTCCAACCCGCTTTTGCGTTTGGTGGACGTCAAAGCCCTTGCCGCGAAAGCCAAAGCGGCCGGTGCGCTGGTCAGCATCGACAACACTTTTGCCACGCCGTATCTGCAACAGCCGTTGGATATGGGTTGCGATTTTGTGTTCCATTCCGCTACCAAATATTTGTGCGGCCATTCCGACGTATTGATGGGCATTGTTGTAGCCAAGACCAAAGAGCTGGCACAGCCTTTGCACGACATGATGGTGCATACCGGCGCGATTGCAGGGCCAATGGACTGCTGGCTGGTGTTGCGGGGTATCAAAACGTTGGCTCTGCGCATGAACGCCCATTGCCAAAACGCACTCGAAATCGCGCGCCGTTTGGAAGCTCATCCTGCCATTGAAAAAGTGTTCTATCCCGGCCTGCCGTCGCACGAACATTACGAACTCGCCAAAACACAAATGCCCAAAGGCATCGGCGGCGTGGTTACGGTTTATCTCAAAAACGACACGCGTGAAGCGGCCAATAGCGTGATTAAAAACATGAAACTGGTCAAAATGGCTTCCAGCCTCGGCGGCGTGGAAAGTTTGGTCAACCATTGCTATTCCCAATCCCACAGCGGCGTACCGCATGATGTAAAAATGGAAATGGGCATCAAGTCGGCCTGCTGCGTTTCTCTGTCGGTATCGAAGATGTAGACGATATTTGGAACGATATTTCCAAAGCATTGGATACGACTTTGTAAATAAGGCTTAAAGGCCGTCTGAAGGTGGATAGTTTTCAGACGGCCTTTAGTAATCAATTAGGGATAGACATGAAGACATTATTCGGTGCATTGATGAGTATGGTAGTTTTGGCAGCTTGTACATCTCCTTCAGCATCTCAGCCTGAACAAGCCTCTAAAGCGCAGGTGCAAACTCAACAAACGGCTCAGCCTACTTTAGCCGCCAAATGGCGTGTTATTGCTTTCAATAAACTCACCGAAAAAGAATTGGCGGATAAAAACGCTTATTTAGATTTCAGCGAAATGCCCAAGGCCCATGGCAATATGGGTTGCAACGGCATGATGTTCCAAGTGAATGTAATCGGTGCGGATAAAGTTGATTTTGGCCCTATCGCGGCAACCAGAATGCTGTGTGAAGACATGAAGCTGGAAAATGCGTTTTTGCGCAAACAAAGCGTATGGAATTATCGTTTTGACGGTAACGATTTGATTTTGGAACAAAAAGGCATCAGTATCCGTTTGCGCCGTGAATAATTGTAAAGGCCGTCTGAAAATAAATATTTCAGACGGCCTTTTGAATCTTTATAATAAGCCCTATTTGAAACTGATACCGAATATCAAGGAAACCTATTATGGCAGCTTCTCCAGAAGCCAAGTTTACCGAAGAAAAAGTCTTGTGGATCAAACACCATACGCCTAAGCTGATGACTTTTGCCATCAGCCGCCCTGAGTCCTACCGTTTTTCGGCAGGGCAGTTTTCGCGTCTTGGTTTCCGTGACGGCGAGGGCTTTATTTGGCGCGCGTATTCCGTCGTATCTGCCGAATACGCCGATACGCTTGAGTATTTCGCAGTGTTAATCGAAGGCGGTCCGATGTCGGCGCGTTTTGCCGCCATGAAAGAGGGCGACACCATTTTGCTGGATAAAACGGCTACCGGTTTCCTCTTGCCCGAGCGTTTCCCCGATGGCAAAGATTTGGTCATGCTCTGCACGGGTTCCGGCATTGCGCCTTTCCTCTCCATTATCGAGCAACCTGAAATCTGGCAGCGTTTCGACCGTTTGGTTTTGGCGCATTCCGTCTCTTACGCCGACGAATTGATTTTCAACCAGCGTCTTGCCGATTTGAAAGAGCATCCGCTGATTGAAGAATATTTCCATAAATTCACTTTTGTTCCGGTTACCACGCGTGAGGAAACGGAAGGCGCATTGAGCGGCAAACGGATTCCCGAATTGCTGAAGAATGGCGGTTTGGAAGCAAAAATCGGCTTCAAGTTTACCAAGGCCGATACGCGCTTTATGGTTTGCGGCAATCCGGCAATGGTCAAAGACACTTTCCAAGCCCTGATGGATTTGGGCTATGCCATGCACCGCAACCGCATCCCCGGCGAAATCATGATGGAAAATGGTTTTTAACAGATAAATGGTCAAAGGCCGTCTGAAAGTTTCAGACGGCCTTCAATATTAAATATAAACCGAAAAACAGAGAAAATATGAATATCAAACAATTGATCCAAGCCCTGCCCAAAGCCGAGCTGCACGTCCATATCGAAGGGACGTTCGAGCCGGAATTGATGTTTGAAATCGCCAAGCGCAACCACATAGCGATTCCTTATGAAAATGTCGAAGCGGTACGGCAGGCTTATGATTTTCACAATTTGCAGTCGTTTTTGGATATTTATTATGCCGGTGCCGGCGTATTGTTGCACGAGGCGGATTTTTACGATTTGACCCGCGCGTATCTTGAGCGTTGCCGCGAAGACAATGTCGTGCATACGGAAATATTTTTCGATCCGCAAACCCATACTGCGCGGGGCGTGGCGTTTGAAACCGTGATTAACGGCATTGTCCGCGCCTGCCGTGAAGCCGGGCAGCAATGGGGCATAAGCACGCGTTTGATTATGTGTTTCCTGCGGCATTTGTCGGAAGAAAGCGCATTTGAAACCTTAAATCAGGCTTTGCCGTATAAAGAACACATCATCGGCGTAGGTTTGGATTCGAGCGAGCTGGGGCATCCGCCGTCTAAGTTTGAGCGCGTGTTTGCGCAGGCGCGGGCGGAGGGTTTGTTGACGGTAGCGCATGCCGGAGAAGAAGGTCCGCCGGAATATGTTTACGAGGCTTTGGACTTGCTGCATGTCCGCCGTATCGATCATGGCGTACGGGCGGAAGAAGACGAGGCGTTGATGGCGCGTTTGATTGCAGAGCAAATGCCGTTGACCGTTTGCCCGTTGAGCAATTTGAAATTAAAAGTATTTCCGGAGATGGTAAAACACAATTTGCGCCGTATGTTGCAACGCGGCGTGTTGGTAACCGTCAATTCCGATGATCCGGCGTATTTCGGCGGCTATATGAACCGCAATTTTGAAGCGCTTGCCGAGGCTTTGGATTTGAGTGCGGAAGAAATCAAAACCTTGTGCGCCAATTCGTTCCGCGCTTCGTTTTTGAGCGAGGCGGAAAAGGAAGAATGGATACGGAAGATTGAAGGTTTTGATGTTGAATCATGATAAAAGGCCGTCTGAAAGTTTCAGACGGCCTTTTATCATGGCGGTTAATAGTCGACTTTGATTTTGGGCGTTTCCTGCGCCGCTTCGTATTCTTCTTCCAACTCAAACCGTAGCGGATACAAATCCAGTTTTTCCATCAGCAGGCGGTCGCCGTCTTCGTCGGGATTTTCGGTGGTTAAGAGCTTGTCGCCGTAGAAAATCGAGTTCGCACCCGCCATGAAACACATTGCCTGCATGGATTCGGGCATATTGCTGCGCCCTGCCGACAGGCGGACGTAACTGTGCGGCATGGTAATGCGCGCGACGGCGATGGTACGGACAAATTCCGTCCAGTCCAAATCTTCGGCATCGGCCAGCGGCGTGCCTTCCACTTTGACCAACTGGTTAATCGGCACGCTTTCGGGCTGCGGGTCGAGGTTGGCAAGACTGGCAATCAGGCCTGCACGTTCGGCGCGGGTTTCGTTCATGCCGACGATGCCGCCGCAGCAGACTTTCAAACCGGCATTGCGGACTTTGCCCAAAGTATCCATGCGGTCTTCGTGTTTGCGGGTGTGGATGATGTCGTTGTAGCGTTCGGGGTCGGTGTCGAGGTTGTGGTTGTAGTAGTCCAAACCGGCTTTTTGAAGTCTTCCGCCATGCCGTCTTCGAGCATACCGAAGGTGCCGCACACTTCCATGCCCAAGCTTTTCACCGCGCTGATGATTTCGGAAACGACAGCCACGTCTTTGGGCTTGGGACCGCGCCATGCCGCACCCATGCAGAAACGGCTGGCGCCGCGCGATTGGGCAATTTTGGCTTTTTCGACGATTTCGTCCACGTCCATCATCTGCTCTTTGCCCAGATTGGTGTTGTGGTGTGCCGATTGCGGACAGTAGGCGCAGTCTTCGGGGCAACCGCCGGTTTTGATGGAGAGCAGGGTGGAAAGTTGGATTTCGCGCGGATTGAAGTTTTGACGGTGGATTTCGGCAGCTTGGAAAACGAGGTCGAGAAAAGGCAGTCCAAACAAAGCCTCGACATCGCATTTTTTCCAATAACGCGCAGTCGGATGCGGCTTGCGCTCGGTTTGACGGCGCAAGGCTACGGGAGATACGGTCATAGTGTGTTCTTTCGTGTTTACAGCGGCGCAGTGTCGCTGACGGCTTGACTGCCGGCGCAATGACGGCAGCAGCAGGTTTGAAATCAATATAAAAGGCCGTCTGAAACGGCGCAGCAAGTGTAACGCTTTTGATAATGTAGGGCAAATGTTTCAGACGGCCTGAAATATGGTCTGCCCGGGTTTGCTATAATCGCATTTTTAATTTTTCCGTTTTCTTATGAACGCGCCCAAAGCCTTCGCCGTACTCGGCCCGACTGCCGGCGGTAAAACCGCACTGGCCTTAAATATTGCCCGATCGTTGCCGGTGGAAATCATCAGCTTGGACTCCGCGCTGGTGTATCGCGGCATGGACATCGGTACGGCCAAGCCGACTGCCGAAGAGCTTGCCGCCGTACCGCATCATTTGATTGATATTATCTCGCCGCTGGAAAGTTACAGTGCGGCGGATTTTGTCGGCGACTGCGTGCGCTTGGTGAACGAAATACATGCGCGCGGACGCTATCCGCTGATTGTTGGCGGCACGATGATGTATTTCCACGCGCTGACAGAAGGTTTGAACGATTTGCCCGGCGCGGATGCGGCGGTGCGCGCACAGCTTCAGGCGGAAAAGAACGCACACGGTCTGGCAGGCCTGTATCGCCGTTTGCAGGAAGTTGACCCGATTACGGCAGGCCGTCTGAAAGCCAATGACAGCCAGCGTATTGAACGCGCTTTGGAAGTCTATCTTCTGACCGGCAAGCCTTTGAGCGAACATTTCACAGAGCAGAAGCAGGCTGTGCCTTTATTGGATTTATGCACGGTTGCCCTTATCCCCGAAGACCGTCATTTGTTACACCGCCAAATCGAAAAACGCTTTTTAAATATGCTGGAACACGGTTTCCTCGATGAAATGCACGCCTTACGCCGCGATTATCCGCAGCTGCATGCCGATATGCCATCTATGCGCTGCGTGGGCTACCGTCAGGCTTGGGATTATCTCGAAGGCGAAACCGATTATGAAAGCTTTGTCGAAAAAGGCATTGTCGCCACGCGCCAGCTTGCCAAACGCCAGTTGACCTGGTTGCGGAAAATTCCTTTGGCGCACACGTTAGACCCTTACGCAGAAATCGATTATGTTCAGACGGCCTTAGCCTTGGCGCGTCGGCATTTTCAGGAATAATCCATGCTGACCACGCCACCACTTGCGCCTAAAACATTGGCCGCGCTAAAAGAATTGGGTATTCGTACACGGGAAGATTTGCAAAAAATCGGCGCAGTCCGCGCGTTTCTATTGTTGAAAGCATCGGGTTTGACCGTAACCAAAAGCACCTTGTGGCAACTGGACGCGTTGGTTTCAGGTGTGGATGTCCGGCATATTTCCGAGGAGAGAAAGACGGAGCTGGGCAAGGCCTTGAAAAACCATCCTCCTGTTGCCGTTTTCCCTTCGCAAAACGATATGGAAGCCTTTATGCGGCTGGCGATAGAACAGGCCAGACAATCGGCGGCATTGGGTGAAGTCCCCGTTGGCGCGGTCATCGTATATCAAGGCGAGGTAATCGCAGCGGCACACAATACCTGCATTGGCGACCACAATGTCAGCCACCACGCCGAAATCAATGCGCTTGCCACCGCCGGAAAAGCCTTGCAAAACTATCGCTTGGAAGATTGCGATGTGTACATCACCTTAGAACCTTGCACCATGTGCGCCTCTGCCTTGATACAGGCACGGGTCGGGCGCGTGATTTATGGTGCGGCCGAACCCAAAACCGGCGCGGCAGGCAGCGTGGTTGATTTGTTTGCCGACAAACGTCTGAACAAGCATACCGCAATTTTAGGCGGCATATTGGCAGAAGAATGCCAAAGCGTATTGCAGGATTTCTTTGCGGCCAAACGTAAGGCCGTCTGAATTTCAGACGGCCTGTCAGCAAAAATACTTTATTTTAAATTTTCGGATTTCCCATGTCAGTCAATCATTACGAAAACTTCCCAGTCGGCTCCATTGTGCTGCCGCGCCGTTTGCGTAAGCCGGTTCACGCTGTTTACGCTTTTGCACGGACGGCGGACGATATTGCCGACGAAGGCAATGCCGAAGCAGCCGAACGCCTGCGCCAACTGGACGAACTGAAATCAGAGTTAGACCGCATTGCAAAAGGTGGAAAACCGCAAACGGCTTTGATGCAGCGTTTGTACAACGAAGCGATTGTGCCGTTTCAATTGCCGTTGCAGCCGTTTTATGATTTGCTGGCGGCGTTCAGTCAGGATGTGGTCAAAACCCGTTATGAAAACTTTGGCGAATTGATTGCCTATTGCCGTTTGTCCGCCAATCCGGTGGGGCGCATTATGCTGTATTTGTACGGGCAAACCGATGAAGTGAGTATGGCGCAAAGCGACGGCATTTGCACTGCTTTGCAGCTGATTAATTTCTGGCAGGACGTGGCGGTAGATTGGCAGAAAGGGCGCGTGTACATCCCTCAGGAAGATTTGCAGAAGTTCAAAGTCAGCGAAGAGCAGATTGCGGCCGGCAAAGCCGACTTTGCTTTTCAACGATTGATGGTGCACGAGTGCCAACGTGCTTTTCAAATGCTGAAGGCCGGCTCGCCGTTGGGCAAAACCCTCAAAGGACGAATCGGTTTTGAGCTGAGCATGATTATTGTCGGCGGCCAGTTGATTTTGCAGAAGCTGGACGGTTGCAAATATGATGTGTTTAACCAGCGGCCGTTGTTGGATAAGAAAGACTGGATGATTATCATCAAACGGGCTTTGATGAAGAAATAAAAAAAGGCCGTCTGAAATTGAGGTTTCAGACGGCCTGATATTTTTCGATTAGCGGTTTTTCAAACGGCTGATGCGGTTGTCCAAAGAAGGATGGGTGCTGAACCAAGAGTCTTTGGCATCGCTGGCAATGCCCATTGCCGTCATGGTTTGCGGCAAATCGCTGGGGTTGCCTTTCAAGCGTTGCAGGGCGGCAATCATTTTCGGCGCGCCCACCAGTTTTGCAGCGCCCGCATCGGCGCGGTATTCGCGTTGGCGGCTGAACCACATCACAATAATGCTGGCAAGGAAGCCGAATACAACCTGCAAGACCATGCTGACCATGAAATATGTGCTTTGAGAGGTGCTGCCGTCATTGTTGCGCGCCACCATGCTGGAAACGATACGCGCCAAGAAGACGACAAAAGTATTCACAATACCTTGAATCAGCGTCAGCGTCACCATATCGCCGTTGCCGACGTGCGCCATTTCATGCGCCAAAACGGCTTCGACTTCATCGCGGGTCATGTGGTCGAGCAGGCCGGTACTGACAGCGACGAGCGAGCTGTTTTTGGTCGCGCCGGTTGCAAAGGCGTTAGGCTCGGGCGAATTGTAAATGGCGACTTCCGGCGTTTTCAGATTCCATTGGCGGGCTTGCGCTTCAACGGTTGCCAACAGCCAAGCTTCTTCTTCGCTTTGGGGCTGGTCGATGACGACGGCGCCGACCGAATGTTTGGCAATGGTTTTCGACATCAGCAGGGAGACAATCGAGCCGCTGAAGCCGACAACTGCGGAATACGCCAACAGGCTGCCGACTTGGTCGGTACTGTTGATGCCCAAGATGGCCAAAACAACACGGATGACAACCAAAACGGCGATATTGGTTGCGATAAACAAGAAAATGCGTTTCACCGATTATTCCTTTTTAGTGTGGTTTGTGAGGTGATTTTTATATGGGCGCATTGTCTCAAAAACTCTATAGAGATGAAACAGCATGATAGGCAAAGGTATGCAAATTCAAAGCAATTGAAGCCAAGGCCGTCTGAAAAGGCAGTCTCAACCAGTGAGAATCGCTTTTCAGAAGGCCTTTGATAGGTAAAACTATCTGCCGGCTTCTTCCAGCCAGTTGCGCGGTATGAGGAATTGATTGAGGCGTGCTTCGGGTGAACCTTCTTCCGGCGCATATTGATACTCAAAGCGTACCAAAGGTGGCATGGACATCAAAATGCTTTCCGTGCGTCCGCCGCTTTGCAGGCCGAACAGCGTGCCTCTGTCCCAAACCAAGTTAAATTCGACATAGCGTCCGCGGCGGTAGAGTTGGAAATCGCGTTCACGTTCCCCATAAGGCGTGTTTTTGCGTTTGGCCACAATCGGCAGATACGCTGTGATATAGCCTTCTCCGACCGCCTTGATAAAATTCAGGCAGGTATCGAAATCCCAGCGGTTTAAATCGTCAAAAAACAGACCGCCAACGCCACGTGTTTCGTTACGGTGTTTCAAGTAGAAATATTCGTCACACCATTGTTTGAATTCAGAATAAACCGATTCGCCAAATGGCGCGCATACGTCTTGCGCTACGGTGTGCCAATGCACAATATCTTCTTCAAAAGGATAAAACGGCGTCAAATCAAAGCCGCCGCCGAACCACCAAACCGGTTCGGCATTTTCAGGATAGGCAATAAAAAAGCGCACGTTCGCATGGCTGGTCGGGACATAAGGGTTTTTCGGATGAATGACCAGCGACACGCCCATGGCTTCAAACGCCGCGCCCGCCAGTTCAGGACGATGGGCCGTGGCAGAAGCCGGCATTTTGCTTCCCTTTACATGCGAAAAATTCACGCCCCCCTGCTCAAATACCGCGCCGTTTTTCAATACGCGTGTTTCGCCGATGCCCAGTTTCCCTGTCCATGCTTCATGCACAAATTCGGCTTCGCCATCTTCTTGCTCCAACGCGGCGCAGATTTGGTTTTGCAGGGTTTTGAGGAGGGTTAGAACGGATTCTGTGTGCATGATATTTCCTTGATGGTGTTTTGTTATGGGTAAATTTTTGCACAGGCCTATCTTGTAACCAAGCTTCATTCATTAGCAATAGATTGAAAGGTATCGATGATGTTGCGATACCTTTCAGACGGCCTTGATTTATTCAGTAAAAAAGGTATGTGCGCCCAAATAGTTTTTGGCGTAAAACGGGGTGGAAAGTTTTTCTGTTTTGATGGTTTTGCCGCTGCTGGGTGCATGGATGAATTCGCCGTTGCCGATGTAGAGGCCGACATGGGAATATTTGTGCGCGCCGCCGGTATTGAAAAAGACCAGATCGCCGGCTTTTAATTTGTCATCGGAAATTTTACGGCTGGCGGCGGCCATATCGCGTGCGGTGCGTGGCAGGTTGACGTTGAGGGCGTTTTTATAGACGAATTGGATCATGCCGCTGCAGTCAAAGCCTGTGGCTGTGGTACTACCGCCCCATTTGTAGGGCGTGCCGATCAGACCCATGCTGTGAAGCATCAATTCCTGCGAGCCTTGTGTGCGGTCGATATGGGAAATGCGGACAGGTTGGACTTTTCTGGCGGTTGTTTGCGGCTTGTGGGATTTGTGCTTGCCGGTGGTGCCGCAAGAGGCCAACAATAGGCCGGCGGTACAAACAAATAGGGTTTTGCAGATGAGTCGAGACATGATGAATTCCTCCGGCCGCATGATTGATGTTTTCAGACGGCCTCTATAATAATCCTTCTATAGGCAGGATGGACAGGATTTGAAGTAACCCGTTTCCAGAATTTGGCTTCTGGTTCTTGTGCGTAAGTTCGTTTTTCACTTGGGTCATACCAGTATAGTTTATTGTAATTGCCAAGCGTTACCTGATAGGCGTAGTTTGGGGTGGTCGTAACGAGGGTGCGCTGCATTTGGCCTGCGATTTCGGGACTTTCGATGACGACACCCATTTCGGTATTGAGCCGTGCGGAACGTGGGTCAAGGTTGAATGAGCCGATGAAAATACGTTTCTCGTCCACGATGAATGTTTTGGCATGCAAGCTGGTGGCGGAGCTACCGGTCAAGCCACGGTCTTTGGTGGTCGGAACGGCATGGTTGGGCTGGAGTTCGTATAGTTTGACTCCGGCTTTGAGCAAGGGCTTGCGGTATTTGACGTAGCCCGAATGGACGGCGGCAACGTCGGTTGCTTGGAGCGAATTGGTCAAAACGGTAACGTCTACGCCGTTGTGTATCAGTTTTTCTATGGCTTAACACCTGATTTTGTGGGCACAAAATAGGGTGAAACAAGGTAAACGCTTTTTTCGGGTTGCTTGAGGGCGTCTTGTAGGCGTTCGGAAATAGGCGGTTTATGCCGGTCACGGTCTAAGCCTTTGGCCGGATCGTCGCTGATTAAGCGTGTGCTGACGCTTTGCCATTCCATATGGTTGCTCTGCATTTTTTGATAGAGACTGGAATGCTCGATGCTTTGGCGATAGCGGATGAGCGTTTGATTTTTATCTTGGTCGGTGTAATTAAGTTCGGCCAGTCCTTTTTGCAGGTTTCCCCGTTTGATGACGCTGGTCGCATTATAGGCGGAATGGCTTGACCAGTAGCGGTCGAAGTCTTGGGAAACTTCGGTTACTACGCGGCCTGTGGCAAGAATGTCGAGGTCGGCAAAGATGGTATCGTCGTTAACCTTGAAATATTCGTCGCCGATATTGCGGCCGCCTAAAATGGTGGCACGGTTGTCGGCGGTAAACGATTTATTGTGCATTCGGCGGTTAAGTCGCGGAAAGTCGGCAATATAGCCGAGTGCACGCCATTTTCTGAAAATAAAGGGATTAAACAGACGGACTTCGATATTGGGATGATTGTCGAGTGCCAGCAGGAGATCATCCATGCCGTTGGTGTTGTTGTCGTCTAGAAGCAAGCGCACACGGACGCCGCGTTCGGCCGCGCGATGAATCAGGTTGAACAAAAGCTTGCCGGAGATGTCGTTGTGCCAGATATAGTACTGTAAATCAAGGGTATGGTCTGCAGCTTCAATTAAGGCTGCTCGGGCGACAAAGGCTTCATGGGCATCGTTCAGCAGATAGATATGGGAAATATCGGCCTTGGAAGGGGTAGAAGGAATACCTAAGACGCTGTCCAGTCGCGGCGTTGAAGGGATGTCAAGATAACTGCTTTGGGTACGTTCGTCCAGTGATGGCAAAAACGCGGCGCAACCGCCCAATAGCAGGGTATAAAGAAGAGGAAGATGAAATTTCATGGGAAACCGGTACAAACAATCCCTACCTAAATGACATTTAGGCAGGGATTGAATTGAAATTAGGTTGCTTGAATCAGCTTAGAAGGCAACATAATTTGCCGGATTGACCGGTTTGCCGTTTTGACGGATTTCAAAGTGCAACTGGGTGCGGGATGCATCGGTATTACCCATGTGGGCAATGGTCTGGCCGCGTTTCACGGTTTGGTTTTCATTAACCAGCAGGCGTTGGTTGTGGCCGTATGCGCTCAAGAATGAGGAATTGTGTTGAATGATGACTAAGTTGCCGTAACCGCGTAAGCCTGAGCCTGCGTAAACGACTTTACCGTCTGCCGCTGCAACGACAGGCTGGCCTTGCGTACCCGCAATATCCACGCCTTTGTTGCTGCCGCCGAAGTTGGCGATAACGTTACCGGTAGTCGGACGCTGCCATGTGATGCCGCTGACGTTGCGGCTGCTGCCGGTAGACACGGTCGGTGTATTGGCAGGTGTGCTTGGAGTCGGAGCGGTGGTTGTGGTTGTCGGAGTAGAAGGTTTGCTTGCAGAAGCTGCAGGTGCAACGTAGCCTTCAGGTTTTACACGCAGGGTTTGGCCTACGCTGATGGTGTTGTCGGCCAAGTTATTCCATGCACGCAGATTGTCTTGGGTAATGTTGTAGCGTTTGGAGATGTTGTAAACGGTATCACCGCGAACGACGGTATGTGTCGCTGCATTAATATCGACAGGCGCATAAGAAGGCGTGTAAGTGCCAGTGCTGCCGCTGTTGTACGTTGGAGCAGGTGTACTTGCCGGCGGAGTGTATGGCGCATCTGCCGCAGGGCTGGTGTTGGTATTGTAAGGCGCGGCACCGTAAGGATTGTCGGCAGTAGAGCTTGTTGTTGAACCACCGCTTTGTGTGCCGACGACTACAGGAGCCGGTTGTTGGCTGGCACAGGCTGCAAGTAATAAAACCAAAGCTGCCGATCCGGCATAAGATACACTTTTTTTCAACATGTTAATGACTTTCGTATTCGGGTAATTGTTCTCGTCGGGGCATATCATAATAAAAATATGCTTGTTTCTCAAGTGTTCGGCTGTTAGGGACTGTTAAGGCGCAGGGATTTCTGACCAAAAGGAAGCGGTTTGCTCCATTTGTCCGTAGGCAGTCAAATCGACTTGCAGGGGGGTAATTGTGATGAAGCCGGCCGCGCATTCGCCAAAGTCGGTACCTTCTTCGCTGTCGGAAACATCGCCGACCGGCCCAATCCAATAAATTTGTTCGCCACGTGGATTATACATGGGAACAATGCTTTGTTCATGATGGCGACGGCCGAGCCGTGTTATTTTTATGCCTTGGATATCCTCAGGTGCGACGGCAGGGATATTGATGTTCCATAAGATGGGTTTGGAAATAGGGCGTTTGAGAAAGTAGGAAAGCAGCATCCAAGCGGCTTTTTCCGCGGTTTCCCAATAACGGCCGCTGGAATCGGCAAGAGAGAAGGCAATGGCGGGAATACCCATCAGATAGGCTTCCGTTGCGGCGGCAACCGTACCGGAATAAAGCGTATCGTCTCCCATGTTTGCGCCGTTGTTAATGCCGGATAAGACTAAGTCGGGTTTGAAATCGGCAAGGGCATGCTGGCCGACATGAATGCAGTCGGTGGGCGTGCCATTCACATAATAAAACCCGTTTTCCGCCTGCTTCAGTTGTAAAGGACGGTCTAAAGTCAGGGAATTGCTGACGCCGCTGCGATCGCGTTCGGGCGCAACCACCCTGACATTGGCAAATTCTGCACACACTCTTGCCAAAACTGCCAAACCGGGCGCAAGATAACCATCGTCGTTTGAGATTAATATGTTCATGTGACAATATTGTGTCTATCGGTAAGATTGGCGGTATTGTACTGGTTTGCTTGAGCGATTGTCCATGAATCGGCAACGTTTGGGCGGAAAGGATAATAATGAAACATTATGAATTAGACCCCAAAGCTTTATTGGGCGGCGTGATTGCTTCAGACGGCAATCAGGAGATTGTTCAGCTTTCACTGCAGAAAAATAATGAAATTCCGGCATATGAGACGGATGCGATTATTTTGCTTTTGGTTTTAAACGGCAAAGCCGAAATCAAAACAGTGGACGAAGTTTTGCAGACTGAAGGCTTGCAAGTTATCCGTCTTGAGCCGATGGAGGCGCACAGCATTCGCGCGTTGGCCGATAACACCAATATTTTGGTTATCAAACAATTGATTCATGAAACCGGTCTCAGCAAACGTTTGAGATTTGGAAGTTGCTGTCTGTAATGCAATAAAGGCCGTCTGAAAAGTTTCAGACGGCCTTTTTAAAATCAGCTAGGTTTATTTCAAACCTTTTTCACCAAATCTTCATAACCGCCATGGTTGGTTACGTTGGTGTAACCGGCTTTTTTCAGTTCGGTCAGCGCGGCTTCTGCTCGGCGGCCGCTGCGGCAGTAGAGGTTGACCGGTGCGTTTTTATCCGGGCTGACGGATTTGATGCGTTCAACGATTTGGTCGTGCGGAATATTAAGCGCACCTTGCAAATGGCCTTCTTTGAATTCTTCGGCAGAGCGGACATCAATCCAAACGCCTTTTGCTTTTGCAGGTTGTGCCGCGCTTTTTTCAACTTTAGGCATAGAGGCAGCGGAAGCAGCCAAAGGAGTAGCGATAGCGGCGGCAAAAAGTACGGCGGTCAGCAGTTTCTTCATGATTCAATCTCCTGGTAGATAGAAAATAATAACTATATCAGTTTAGCATTTCATCAGGTCGTCTGAAAGGGGAGTCGTCTTTCAGACGGCCTGATTTTACAAGCTGATTAGCGTTGGGTTTCTACTGCTTCTAAGGCGCGCAAAGCGTATGTATAAGCAGCACCTGCGTTTAGAGAAATAGCGGTGGCCAATGCGCCGGCGATTTCGCTGTCGGTTGCACCTGCTTTGGCAGCAGCGGCTGCGTGCACGCTGATGCAGCTTTCGCAACGTGTGGTAATGGCAACGGCAATGGCGATCAGTTCGCGTGTTTTGGCATCCAGTGCTTCGGCAGCGGCTGCTTGTTCCAGCGCGCCGTAGGCTTGCAGCATTTTAGGATGGCTTTTGCCCAATTCGCCGAATGATTTTTTTACCAAGGCTGTGTGTTCAGGCCAATCTTTAAACATGATATTTCCTTTCTTGATGTATTCGGATAAGAATCAAAAAATCCTATCCGTTTGTGTTTGGTGTGTGTATTATTGCAATAATCAGACAAATCAAATCGTCAAAACATCTCATTTATTGGTAAAAAACACTATGGATATTTTAGATAGACTGGTCGAATTGGCGCAGATAAAGGGCAGTGTGGATGTTCAGTGCCTGTTTCAAGGGGAGTGGTATGTGCGGCATGAGCCCAAGCGTGCGCATGGTTTGGTGCATATCGTAACCGCCGGTTCGGGCTATATCCGAATTGATGGGGAGCAAGAGGCCAGGCTGCTGAGTGCAGGGGATATTATTTTCTTCCCGCGCAGCGTTGGCCATACTTTGAGCAGCGACAGCAGTTGTGAAATTTCGGTGTTCGCGTGCTGACGGCTGAGAATGGTGCATTTAAAGTCAAGCAAAGTCATGCTGGTGGAGAGGCGGCTTTGCATCTTTTTTGCGCAAGGTTTGAATATGAAGCGCAGGCGGATATGATGACGGGGTTGCCTGATACCGTTTTATTGAACATCAACCATCCGTCTTTGCAGTATTTGGTGACCTTATTGCAGTATGAGAGCAGTCAGGCTTTATCCGGCTCGGTGGCTGTTGTGAATGCATTGGCTTCGGTATTGCTGGTATTTCTGCTTCGTGCCTGTTTGGAGAAAAATGAGGAAGCGCAATTAAGCGGTTTGCTAAATGGTTGGCAGGATAAACGTTTGCGGAATTTGCTTCAGGCAGTCGTCGAAAAACCGGAAGAAGAATGGAATATTGAGAAAATGACTGCGATGGCCAATTTGTCCCGCGCCCAATTGATGCGGGTATTTAAACAGCAGACGGGAACAAGCCCGCATGCCTTTGTTAACAGCATCCGCTTGCAGCAGGGGGCGTTATTGTTAAAGCAGACAGCCGATTCGGTTTTATCGGTTGCGCTTTCGGTCGGTTTTCAATCGGAAACGCATTTTGGTAAGGCATTTAAAAAGCAATATGGGATATCGCCGGGACAATATCGTAAAAATGACCGAGCTGATGAAGCGGCGGAGCCGGCGGAAGAAATGCCGATTTATTTTATTTAAGCAAATCATAAAAAGGCCGTCTGAAAGTGTGAAACGAAATTTAGAATTTCCAGTACACTTTCAGACGGCCTTGATTTTAAAACATGTCAATCAAACAGGATTAGTCCAGTTTTTTGAAATGGCGGCGACGTTCCAACTCGCTCAGGTAGCGTTTGCGCAGACGGATGGATTGTGGCGTGATTTCAACCAGTTCGTCATCATCAATAAACTCAACTGCGCCTTCCAAAGTCAATTTGATAGGCGTGGTCAGGCGGACGGCTTCATCTGTACCGCTGGCACGGATGTTGGTCAGTTTTTTACCTTTCAGAGGGTTTACCACCAAGTCGTTATCACGGCTGTGGATACCGATAATCATGCCTTCGTAGACTTTATCGTTTGGAGAAACGAACATACGGCCGCGGTCTTCCAAGTTCCACAGGGCGTAAGCAACGGCTTCACCTTGCTCTTGAGAAACCAATACGCCATTGTGTCGGCCGGGCATATCAGGTTTAACCGGAGCATAGTCGTCAAACGTGGCTCATCAAGCCGGTACCGCGGGTCAAGGTCATAAATTCACCTTGGAAACCGATCAGGCCGCGTGCAGGAATATGGTATTCCAAACGTGTACGACCGTTACCGTCGCTTTCCATATTGGTCAATTCGCCGCGGCGACGGCCGAGTTCTTCCATGACCGCGCCTTGGTTTTCATCCGGTACGTCCACGGTCAGGTTTTCATAAGGCTCGCATTTTTGACCGTCAATTTCACGGAATACCACGCGCGGTTTGCCGACTGCCAATTCAAAACCTTCGCGGCGCATGTTTTCCAACAAAATGGTCAAGTGCAATTCGCCGCGGCCGGAAACGCGGAAGACGTCGGCATCGGCTGTATCTTCAACACGCAGGGCAACGTTGGTCAGCAATTCTTTTTGCAGGCGGTCGCGGATTTGGCGGGAAGTTACGAATTTGCCTTCAGTGCCGGCCAAAGGAGAAGTATTGACCATAAAGTCCATGGTCAGTGTCGGCTCGTCCACGCTCAACATCGGCAAGCCTTTGGGGTTGTCTTTGTCGGTAATGGTTACGCCGATACCGATGTCTTCGATACCGGAAATAATCACGATGTCGCCGGCTTCAGCTTCTTCCAAAGGTACGCGTTCCAAGCCTTGGAAGCCCAACAGCTGGTTGATGCGGCCTTGGGCGACTTGTTCTTCATGATTCATGACGGCAACGACTTGGCCGGGTTTGATGCGGCCGTTCAGGATGCGGCCGATACCGAGGCGGCCGGTGTAGTTGTCGTAGTCCAGTTGGGAAATTTGCAATTGCAGCGTTTCGTCCGCGCTGCCGCTTGGTGCAGGCGTGTGTTTTAAGATGGTCTCAAACAGAGGACGCATATCGTTGCTCTCGTCGGTTTCTTCCAATTTGGCAAAACCGGAGAGGCCGGAAGCATAAACGATAGGGAAGTCCAATTGTTCGTCTGTTGCACCTAAGCTGTCGAACAATTCGAATGTTTGGTCGATAACCCAGCTTGGACGGGCAGACGGTTTGTCGATTTTATTGATGACGACGATCGGTTTCAGACCCAAAGCCAAGGCTTTTTTGGTCACGAAACGGGTTTGCGGCATAGGGCCTTCTTGTGCGTCAACCAACAGTACGACACAGTCGACCATGCCCAATACACGTTCCACTTCGCCACCAAAATCGGCGTGTCCCGGGGTATCTACGATGTTGATGTGGTAGCCTTCGTATTCGATGGCGGTATTTTTAGCGAGAATGGTAATGCCGCGTTCTTTTTCAAGATCGTTGCTGTCCATGACACGTTCTTCGACTTGCTGGTTGGAACGGAATGTACCGGACTGGCGCAGCAATTGGTCAACTAATGTGGTTTTGCCATGGTCGACGTGGGCGATGATGGCAATATTGCGGATTTGTTTCATGATAATTTATAAGGTTTAGCTGGTTGCTTAAAAAAAAGATAACTGGCAATTATAGCACGATTCGCAAGTGATGACGGAATGGGTGATTCAAAAAAATCAGGCAAAAGCAGTTGAGAACAATTCATAATTAAATTTGATTGATTTTGTTGGATTATTTGCTTTTATTTATGGTTAACGAATGTAAATGTTTTTGAATAATGCAATGGATTCTTAATACTAATGTCAAAAAAATATTATTAAAAACAGGGGATTAATTTTTCAGACGGCCTTTTGGGTGGGTTAAATTTTTTGATAATTGTTTGTATTTTAAATAAAAAATTTGTCAAAACCGCTACTTGTGCATACAATTCGCTCATCCCGTAACAACACACGAATCTTCATTTCGTGATCGTCAACTTTTAAAAGAAAGAGAAAGAATTATGCAAGGCAACCAAGCAGTTATTGATTACATGAATGAATTGTTGTCCGGTGAGCTGGCTGCTCGCGACCAATACTTTATCCACTCTCGTCTGTACTCTGAATGGGGTTACAACAAACTGTTCGAACGTTTGAACCACGAGATGGAAGAAGAAACTACTCACGCTGAAGACTTCATCCGTCGTATCCTGATGTTGGGCGGTACTCCTAAAATGACCCGTGCCGAACTGAACATCGGTACTGACGTAATCTCTTGCCTGAAAGCAGACTTGAACACTGAATATGAAGTGCGCGATGCGCTGAAAAAAGGTATCAAATTGTGTGAAGAAGCTCAAGACTACGTTACCCGCGATTTGATGGTTGCTCAACTGAAAGACACTGAAGAAGATCACGCTCACTGGTTGGAACAACAATTGCGTCTGATCGAATTGGTCGGCGAAGGCAACTACTACCAAAGCCAACTGTAATCTAGCGTATAACATACAAGGAGCTGAATATGAAAGGCGATCGCTTAGTTATTCGCGAGCTGAACAAACTTAGGTTTGTTGCTGATTACCATTAACCAATACTTCCTGCATGCCCGCATTTTGAAAAACTGGGGCTTTGAAGAATTGGGCGAACACTTCTTTAAACAATCCATCCGCGAAATGAAATCCGCAGACGATTTAATCGAGCGTATTTTGTTCTTGGAAGGCCTGCCTAATCTGCAAGAATTGGGTAAATTGTTAATCGGTGAATCTACCGAAGAAATCATTGCCTGCGACTTGAAAAAAGAGTATGAAAAACATGATGCTCTGGTTGCAGCCATCGCCCTTGCAGAAGAGCAACAAGACTACGTCAGCCGTGATTTGTTGGAAAAACAAAAAGACATCAACGAAGAACACATCGACTGGCTTGAAACTCAGCAGGAATTGATTGGCAAAGTTGGTTTGCCAAACTACCTGCAAACAGCGGCGCAAGAGGACTAAAACACAAACCACTGCCAAATATAGCAGTCCCTGCTCCCATCAACGGCATATCTTTACGGATATGCCGTTTTCTTTTATGGAAATGCTTAAAGGCCGTCTGAATGTTCAGACGGCCTTGATTTTATATCGTTTTCAAACGGTATAGATAAGTAGTTTCCTTGTTTCTGGCAAACGCCAAAGGATCGGATTCATCTATTGCTTTTTTGTGTTGCGGTTTGGTTTTTAGAATATCGACTACATTGAGTGAGGCCGTCTGAAAGCATTGGTTTAGAAAGTCTTTATCGCGCAAATGTAAGTGTTCTGCCAAGTCGGAAATAATCAACCAAGCTTCGCCGTTTGGATTTAAGTGATGACGTACGCCGTTGAGGAACGCAGTCAGCATGGCATGATTGGGATCGTAAAGGGCAGTCTCGATGGCGGAGGTCGGTTTTGCCGGCAACCAAGGCGGATTGCAGACGATAAGGTCGGCGCAACTTTCGGGAAATAAATCAATCGATTGGATGTTGACAGCTTTATCCAGGCCTAGACGTTCATGGTTTGCTGTGGCGCAGGCAATTGCTTTGGGGTTGGTGTCTGTGGCGATGATGTCGGGTATGCCTCGTTTGGCCAAAATGGCGGCAATAACGCCTGAACCGGTGCCGATATCAAAGGCCGTCTGAATATTGGGAGCGAGTGGCGCTTGTGCGATTAAATCTAGATACTCGCCACGCAATGGAGAAAATACGCCGAAAGGAACATGGATTTTTCCGTTAATCTGAGGAATATCTATGCCTTTTTTGTGCCATTCGTGTGCGCCGATAAAACCCAGCAGTTGATTCAGCGGTAAGAGAAACGGTTTGTCGTTTGGTGTGTCGTAAACATCGCACAGGGCGGCGTAGATGTCGGGTGCGCGTGCATTGTCCAGTTGAAAATTCGGTTGGATTTCGACGGCAAGCATATTGAGCAAACGGCTTTGTTGCGCCTGTTTCATACGGTGGGCATGAAAGGCCGTCTGAATATCGGCAGGTGCGCCTTTCTTTTTTTCAGACGGCCTGCGGATACGTTTTTCATTGCGGATAAGACTTGCTTGGCATTGTGAAAATCGCCAGTCCAAACGGTTGCAGTTTGTGCGTGGGCATTTTTTAAGATTTCTGCTGCGCCTGCTTCTTGTATGTAAACCGCCTGCTTGGGCGGCTTTTGTGTGCTTTCGTTGCGCCATTCGATGTCGGCGCGGTCGGTTGGGATGATGTGGGGCATAGTGTGTTTCAAATCGGGGAAATAGGGGATTAGTTTACTATATTTAGGATATGTTCGGTTTGAGAGGGCTTTTAATAGTCTAAATTAGACAAAATGTATAAAAATTTCTTAGGTTTTAAAAATTATACCAATATTTTGATAAAAATAGATTGTCGTTTTGTCTAAAATGAGTATAATGCAAAACCTAAACACAATAATCTTAATCGGATTTGGACAAGGAACATCATGCAATTAGACATTGACCGTTTGGTTGCCTATTTTGGCGGCGTAAACGCGCTGGCCGAAGCCCTGAAACAGCATGACCCGGAAAATGCTGCAACGACGGCGGCTATCTATAAATGGCGTACACGCGGTTCCCTGCCTTTGGCTCAGTTGCAAAAACTGACCGCTTTGGCGGAAGCGCAAGGCAGACCGCTTGATTTAAATGCTTTTTTACAAAAAAACGAATCTCTGGAGAGAACAGAAATGACACAAACCAACCGCGTTATCATTTTCGATACCACCATGCGCGACGGCGAGCAGTCGCCCGGTGCATCCATGACCAAAGAGGAAAAAATCCGTATTGCCCGCCAGTTGGAAAAGATGGGTGTCGATGTGATTGAAGCAGGTTTTGCCGCAGCCAGTCCGGGTGATTTCGAGTCGGTTAATGCGATTGCCAAAATCATCACCAAATCTACAGTCTGCTCGTTGGCGCGCGCCGTTGAAAACGATGTGCGAAAAGCGGGCGAAGCTGTTTCCCCCGCGCCGAAAAAACGTATTCATACCTTTATCGCCACCAGCCCCATCCACATGGAGCACAAACTGAAAATGAAGCCGCAGCAGGTCATCGATGCGGCGGTCAAAGCGGTGAAAATTGCCAAAGAATACACTGACGATGTGGAATTTTCTGCCGAAGACGCCGTGCGTTCGGATTTGGACTTCCTCGCCAAAATCTTTACGGCGGTTATCGAAGCGGGCGCGACTACCATCAATATTCCCGATACCGTCGGCTACTCCATCCCTTCCGTATGGTACGAGCGTATCAGCAACATCATCAAAAGCGTGCCCAACGGCGACAAAGTAGTCTGGTCGACCCACTGCCACAACGACTTGGGTATGGCGGTTGCCAACTCGCTGGCTGCTGTTCAGGCAGGCGTGCGCCAGGTGGAATGCACCATCAATGGCTTGGGCGAACGTGCGGGCAATGCCAGCCTTGAAGAAATCGTGATGGCGTTGAAAGTGCGCCACGACCTTTTCGGCTTGGAAACCGGCATCGATACCACGCAAATCGTGCCGGTATCCAAATTGGTGTCCACCATTACCGGCTATCCGATTCAGCCAAACAAAGCGGTAGTCGGTGCAAACGCCTTTGCACACGAATCAGGCATCCACCAAGACGGCGTGTTGAAACACCCTGAAACCTATGAAATCATGACTGCCGAATCAGTCGGCTGGTCAACCAACCGCCTGACTTTGGGCAAACTCTCCGGCCGCAGTGCATTCCGCAGCAAGCTGGCGGATTTGGGTATCGAGTTGGAAAGCGAAGAGGCGTTGAACGCGGCATTTGCACGCTTCAAAGAGCTGGCGGATAAGAAACGCGAAATCTTTGATGAAGACCTGCATGCTTTGGTGTCTGACGAAATGGGCAATATGAATACCGAAAGCTACAAATTCATTTCCCAAAAAATCAGCACTGAAACCGGAGAAGAACCGCGCGCCGATATTGTGTTCAGTATTCGCGGCGAAGAAAAACATGCTTCCGCTAGCGGCTCAGGCCCTGTTGATGCCATTTTCAAAGCCATTGAAAGCGTGGCACAAAGTGGCGCAACCTTGCAGATTTACTCTGTCAATGCGGTAACTCAAGGCACGGAAAGCCAAGGCGAAACTTCCGTCCGCCTGCAACGTGGCGACCGTGTGGTCAACGGCCAAGGTGCAGATACTGACGTATTGGTGGCAACTGCTAAAGCCTATTTGTCTGCGCTGAGTAAATTGGAATTCGGCCAAGCCAAGCCAAAAGCGCAAGGCAGAGGCATGATTTAATGCTTTGAACAAGTAAAAGCCGTCTGAAAACGTTGTAATACGTTTCAGACGGCTTTTTTATTAGTCCGAAGAACCAGCTCGATTATTGAAGTTTCAGCAGCCTATCTTGTTCGACGGATAATACGCCGTTTACCTTTTTAAAATAGGCAATGGCATCTTCAATCTTGGTCTTGGAAGACGGACGAATAGCAATGCCGTTCAGGTTTTTGTATTCATAAATCAAACTTGCGCCTGAGGCTTTCACTTCTTTTAGCAATGGCGCAGAACCGGTTTGTGCATCATAGAAGATAATCAGATTGCCGATATTATCTTGAGCTTGTTGTTGAGATGGAATGGCGGCTGATTGAGCAGGAATACTTGGGCTTTGGCAGGCACAAAGCAGGGTGGAGAGTAGGACGAATGCTAGGGTTTTCATGGTATTAATTCAATTTGATAAAAGAAAAAAGGCTGAGACCTTTGCAAAGGTCTCAACCTGTCTGAAAATTTCAAAAAGGTTTTATTTTTTGGTACAGTTACTTACAGTTTTTTTAACCAATCTCTTGTACTTGACAGATTACCAGAATCAAAGGGTAGAGCAATATTTCTACGTTTAACTTCTTCATGTAATAGAACAGAACGCTCTAGTTCACTATTTGTATTTTGCAAACTATCAGTAAATTGCTTGATTTCATCAAAATTTAAGGCCAATTCTGTTTTAGATAAATTAATCAAATAATCATCTAAAGATTCATTGATTTCTTTTAGATTTTCTAAAACGTTATCATAACGGTTTTTTAGATTATTTAGGTAATTCCAAACTTTCTGCATGAGTTCACTATGATCAAGAAAATAACTCATGCCTAAAGTCATCAAACCTACAACTAAAGCACTAAGAAAGGCAGCTAATGAATCACCAAAGGGAAATGTTAATAAAGTAGAAAGATATTGATTCAAAATTGTACCGAGCGAAGTAGCAACAGCTAGGCCAATTATTTTTGATAGCTCCTTCATTAGGTCGCCTAAGGCTAACTTATCTGGGTTAAAAAAAATCAATTTGGCAGCCTGCACTAAACTGCTCCAAGTTTCTCGAATCAGTTTGATGACATTTCCACCAATTGTTTGGAATGCATTCCACAAAGTACTTGTCAAACTACCCAAAATACCACTAAGAACCCCATCTTTAAATGACATTAGTAAATCATTAAAACGAAGTTGGATTCGCTCCCAAATATTTTTTAATGTTGTTTTAATATGAGCAACAAAATTTTCTAATGTGAAATTAGTTTTTACTTTTTGATAAATCCTCGGGATAGCTTCTTTTAGTTCAAACCATAATTCTGCCAATACTAAACCTAATGCCTGACGAAATCCCATAGATAAACCAGCTTTACCAGCCTCAGTAGCGGTGTTTTTCAAAAATTTACTGCTTGAATAGTAACTCCAATTAATTTTGCTATTATAAACCTTATCTGCTTTTTCCTTTGCTACTAAAAGTTTGTTTTTTTATCTACTGTGGCTAGTAAAATATTTTTTTCTCTTTAATTATACTAATTTTTGTCTTGAATATTTTTTTCCTATCTTCATTAGATATTTTTTTATTATTTAAATCTTGAGTAAGTTTTAAGATGTCATCATTATTTTTTTAAAAATTTGCTGTGGAATAATAATATCGCAATATGTATTGATATCATGATCATTTTTTATATTATTTATGTACCAATGGGTAGTAACCAAATTTGATTCTGAATTGGCCAATGCAACACCTTTTTCTTCCGATAAAATTCTCCCTGCATCATGATGTATATAACTTGCCGCAATGACATGATCCAATTCATAAGGCGTTTTATTTCCATTCTTTTTCAATGAATACTCATTAAGTTTTTCTCCTGAATATCCATCGATAAGATTTCCACTTTCAAATAGTTTGTTATCTTCAATTTTTCTATCTTTGTAGCTTTGATCTTTATTGTGATAATCATCATATTTCTCAATCTTACCAGCTGAGTTATATTTAATACTACCATCTTTATTCAATTGTATTTTTTTATATGATTCAGTATTCTTGCCATCAAAAGTAAATTGTCTTTTCATTTCTTCAGAAACATTAATTTCTGATTGACCTTGTGACTGAAGATCACATTGCCATTCCCTAACTTTATGAACTGTATCAACATTCCCACCCATTTTGTCTTTAAATAGTAAAAAATCCAAACCAAATGTAGTGGTTAAACTCTTTACCACTGTTTTTTCTAATTCTTGCGTCCAATCAAATTCTTTTTGTATTACATCACTTGACATTTTAGTGCTTTCAGCCTAGATGGAGATACCATTAATTAAAATGATATCCCAATGTTTTAAATAATTATTTACAGGTTGATATAGGTTTTTAAATTTGAGATAGAGATGGAATTTGTGCTGATGTTGTTAATACATTTTCCAAAGCTTCTTGATTTATTTCAGGCAATTCAGTTCCCTCTTCCTGTGTCTTAAAAACTGGTGTACATACAATATCAGTCAAAATCGCTGATAATTGGTAACCATTGCTAATAATCAATAATGTCTCTTCTTCAATGTCATCCATGTCTCCGCCATTTTCAATAAATTGATTCATCTTTTTCAATTCATCAAAGTAGCTTTGGAAAACTTCATAGAGTCTTGTTGTTTCAACAATAGTGTTTATTACATAGCGATTGGTTTTGCAAAGTGCGACAATAATTTCGCCGATTTTATCCAAAGCCATTCCTGTATCTGAGCGAATTTTATTTGCCTTTTCTAGAGCTTCTGCTGCATATTTAGAATAGAAGTTTGATGCAAATGGAATAATAGAACAAACAGTGATAGCTGCACCGCGTAGCCATTCATCCATTAATTGTTCACCACTTGAACGTATCAAATTCCTTTTAAACTGTGAATCTGGTAAATTAACTGTTAAGGATTGAATATCATGTTCACCCATCTTTTTAACTAATTCATGGGCAATACGAGCAAACTCTTTGAAATCTTCATTAATAGTGCTCCGTTGCTGGTTAAGCATTTCTAATAATAAATTAGTACGTGTATTTGAAAATGCCAAATATTGGTTTGCTGCTCCTAAATCATATTGGGATTGTTGAGTCAGGCTGTCCGCTAATCGTGTTTGACGAGCAGCATTTACACCAATGATACTATACAAAGTATCTAGATATTGATTATCTTCTTTTTCAGCTTCCGGCTCACCTAGAAATTCAAAAATAATTGATTCTTGACTTGTTTCATTTAAAGTACCGTATCTAAATTGTAAAGCATTATTTGCTGCAAATGCCTCCTGGAAGTGCCACGTTCTATATAGCCCATCTTTTACATTGTGTAGTATATTTTCGAAAAAATTTCGATTTTTTTCTGCTTTTTCACGTTGTTTTTTGTCTTCTTGAGTTTCATAAATAGGGACTTTTTTTGCAGCATCCGCTGTAACTTGATTAAGCAATGAAATAGTGGCTTGTTTGCTTGGGTACGTTTCATTTAAGACTGATAAGATATTGTGTTCATTGAATTTCTGTTTAAAACTAAGATCTCCCAAACCAAATGAACCACTGTTTCTAAGTAAGTATAATAAGTCTTCGTCAGTAGCTTTTAGTAACAAGCGAGTTGCTGTGGCAGTATTTAAGGCAATACTTTTATGGGAAGTGACAATTTCTACAAGTGATATTGCATTATTTGTCATATTTTTTATTGCTTTAGAAAACAAGGAGTTAATTTCATTGCGATCTTCATCTTTGATATCATTATTTTGATCCAATATCTCATTTTCATCCTTTAAGCCAACTGACTTTAGCGCCATCACATCTCGTAAAAATTGTGTGTTGTATTCACGAATCTGACTTTTACTTTCTGCTTGCTGCATCATTGTTTGAAGATCATCAAGCGTAGATTCTACTTGCGATATAGTCCAGTTAGTCACCATATCATCCAATTTATTTGCAATACTATTCCACCAGCCCATTTAATACTCCAAAAGTAATTTAGTTTATTCAATATTTTGAATTATAACTTATGTAAAATAGATTAAACAATGGATTGGTTAATGATACCTTGATATTCAACATTTTTATACATAAAAGATCATCTGAAAAGATTTAGATGACCTGAGACTTTTGCAAAATTCCTTTCCCCCAACGGCCGAAATCCCAAACACAGGTTTTTGGCTTTTTTTGTTTCAAATATCCACTGAGTCTACCCAAATCCCTCTTGGATGCCTGATTAATCAGGCACCCAGCCGCCTTTTAGGCAGCAACAGTCGTACTTAGCCTGTTGGCGGCTTTCAAAAGGTTTAAACACATCGCCTTCAGATGGCTTTGTGCACTTACTTTGAGCAGACCGAAATAGGCTGCCCGGGTACTCGGTGTGGTTTGCCCGCTGACTTGTCCTTCCTCATCGACTTCTATGGCCTGACGCTGTTTGCTGCCGGCGGTCTGAATAATGGTGGCGTCAACGGTAACGGATTTGACGATTCAGGTATTGTTCGATCGGTTGCCAATCAATCACCTGATCCAACTTCAATAGTGGGAAGCGGTCGATATGTTTGGCAATCATGGCTTGGGCGGTTTACTGGAAGAAGGTGTTCATGAGAAATCCCTAAATGTCTTAATGGGAATTTAGGGAATTTGGGGGAATTTTACAAAGGTCTCCGGCCGTCTGAAAAGCGTAAAATGAAATCTAAGTTTCCCTTTACAACTTTCAGACGGCCTTAGTCCGTTATGCTTCAGGCAATTCCATGGCTAGAACGGTTTGCTCTTGTTTGGCACGGAAAGCCGCCAATTTTTCAGCCAATTCAGGATTTTCGTTGGCTAAAAGTGAAATGGCAAACAGCGCCGCATTGGCCGCGCCTGCTTCGCCAATGGCAAATGTGGCAACTGGAACGCCTTTGGGCATTTGCACAATCGAAAGCAGAGAATCTTCGCCCCGCAGATATTTGCTGGGAACGGGTACGCCCAAGACGGGGACGGTGGTTTTGGCTGCGACCATGCCCGGCAAGTGCGCTGCGCCGCCTGCGCCGGCAATGATGGCTTTGATGCCGCGTTCGCGTGCGGTTTCGGCGTATTCAAACATCAAATCAGGCGTACGGTGTGCCGAGACGACACGCGCTTCGTATTCAACGCCGAATTCTTTGAGAAATTGTGCTGCCTGCTGCATCACCGGCCAATCGCTGTTGCTGCCCATAATAATGCCGACTTGGATCATGAAGAGTTCCTTTTGCTTGAATGGATTAAGGGTAAAAAATATTCAGACAGCGACAGGGCCGTCTGAACGTTTATCTTTGTTTCAGGCTGATTGCAGCGCGTTTTGCCGCTTCGCTGTTGGGAAAGCTTTGTATTAGTTTGCGCCATGTGCTGCGGGCAATGTCTTTTTGTTGCAGTTTGTATTGGCACTGGCCGATGCTGTACATGGCGTCAGGGGCTTGCGGGCTGTTGCGAAATCGATTCGCATAGCGGTTGCCGATTTCGATAACGGATTCGCAGTTGCCCAAACGTTGTTGGCTTTGCAGAAGTAGATACATATTGCGGCGGGCAATTTCGCTGCCGTTGCCGCCGTCGGCTTCTTTCAAAATAGCCACTGCGGCGGAGAAATTGTTGCGCTGATAGTATTTTTGCGCCTGGTTATAAAGGCGCAGTTCGTTTTGTGCGGCTGAATCTGTTTCAGACGGCACGCCGCCGCCATTGGCCAAATAGTTCATTTTCAGCTTGCGGTCGTCCAAACGCTGGGCTTTGGGTTTGGGAGCTAAAGGAGTTGGACGTTTGATGGTTCGCTGTTGTTCCAGTGTTTGCAGGCGTTGATTTAATTCTTCAACGGTGCGTTCCAGTCGGGCGATTTGTATGCCCAAGTGGTCAATCTGGGTTTGTTCGTCCAAGCGAGGATAGGGAATATTTTTTTCAGGCAAAGGCTCGCGCGGAATATCCGGTAGGACAAAGTTGGCATTGTCGGCAGGTTGATGGGGATGGGAAACGGCGCATGATGCGGCCAATAGAGTAAGCGGTAAAAGAAACAGGGAATGTGATAATGTTTTCATCAGATTGTGTCGTTTTATTTTTTTAGCAGCAGTGTCAAACCGTCGCCGATAGGCAGGGTAATGGGAATAATGCGTGTATCGTGCGGCAGGTTTTGGTTGAAATGGCGCAGGATATCCAAGCTGGGCGGATCGTTTTCGGCAGCTTCATTCATGACGCGCCCGCCCAACAAGATATTGTCGATGGCAATCACGCCGCCACTCCGTACCAGTTGCAAACAGCGTTCAAAATATTTCGGCGTAGGCGGTTTGTCGGCATCGATAAGCGCCAAGTCGTAGCTTTCCGATTCGCCTTGCGTTATCAAATCGTCCAAAGTCAGCAAAGCCGGCTGCAGATGAAGCGAGATTTTATGCGCTATGCCTGCTGCCTGCCATGTTTCGCGGGCAATATCGGTAAAGGTTACATTGATGTCGCAAGCCGTGATTTTGCCGTCTTCGGGTAGGGCGAGCGCCATGGCGGTGCTGCTGTAACCGGTAAAGACGCCAACTTCCAAATATTTTTTGGCATTCAATAATTTGGCCAACCACACCAACATGGCTGCCTGCTCTTGGGCGATGGCCATCTTTCCCAGACGATGTGATTGGGTACGTTCACGCAATGCGGTCAAAACGGGATGTTCGTGCTGACCGATGCTGTTGAGGTACTGCTGTAACGCCGGATCGGTATTGTGGGTGTTAGTCGTCATGCCGATACGGGTTAGTCTTGATAGTAGGTGTAAGGTTTTTTGTTGACTTTGGCCGCTTCAAATTCAGCCTGTTCGGCCGGATTAAGGGTTACATCCCACAGTAAATGGCGGTTTTCGAGGCGTTGCGCTTCTAATTCGGGATGGTCGGCCATGAGTTTGTCGAGGAATTGGGTAGCTTCGGATTTGTAGTGGTACATGATGTTTTGCCTGAATCGTTGTCAGACCGTCATTATAGCCGATATTTTTTGTCAATACGCTAATTAATCGAACTTCCATAAGGTATAATGGCACGTCTTTTTTAGGCCGTCTGAAGCCTTTGCTCAATGTTTTGTTCTTTCTACGGCAGGATATTGTGCAAAGGCTTAAGCCGGACAAGTTTCAGACGGCCTTTTTTATTGTGAAAAGAGCTGCTTATGTTAAAAAAATGGCTGCATAAAGTGTTGCCTAAAAAACACGTCAAGTCGTTGCCCGAAAAGGAAATTATCCCACTTGAGCAACACGGTATCCATGCGGATATGTTGAGCTTTGCCGCTGAGAAAATTGCCAAACGCCTGCATGAAGCCGGTTTTCAGGCTTATGTTGTAGGGGGAGCCGTTCGGGATTTGTTGCTCGGGGTTGAGCCCAAAGATTTTGATATTGCAACTGATGCAACGCCGGAGCAAATCCGTAAAATATTCCGCCGCAGCCGCATTATCGGCCGTCGCTTTCAAATCGTTCATGTGATGATTGGCCCTGAAACCATCGAAGTGACGACGTTTCGGGGGGGCGATAAGGTTCAGCAGAATGCGCAAGGCCGCATTATGAAGGACAATACTTACGGCAGCATTGAAGAAGATGCCATGCGCCGCGACTTTACTTGCAATGCGCTGTATTACGACCCGATTAAAGAGGAAATTTGGGATTTCCATCAAGGCGTGGCTGATGTTGCCGATAAGAAATTGGTGATGATAGGTAATCCTGCTGAACGCTATCAGGAAGATCCCGTCCGTATTCTTCGCGCCGTCCGTTTGTCGGGTAAGTTGGGCTTTGAAGTAGAAGAGCAAACTGCTTTGCCGATTGCCGAATACGCAGGCCGTCTGAAAAATGAGCCGGTGGCCCGTCTTTTTGACGAAATCATGAAAATCCTGTTTTCCGGCCATTCCCGTGCCTGTTTGAAACGGTTGAACGAGTTGGGTATTCCCGAAGGCATCCATCCGCTTTTAGATGCCTTGAAAACTGCCGAAGCAGCCGATAAACGTATGATTATGTTGGCTTTGAAAAATACCGATGAGCGTCTTCGTGCGGATAAGTCCGTTTCTGTCGGTTTTGTATTGGCGGCGGTATTGTGGCCGACACTAAACGCTATTTGGCAACGTAATCAAAGCCATGGTCAAAAACCTGTCCCTGCGCTGATGGATGCGATGAACACCATGCGCGATACGGTAGAGAAAGGTTGGGGTGTACCGCAAAGATTCTCTGCAACCATGCGTGAAATCTGGCAATTTCAGCCGCAATTCGACAATATGCGCGGCGCGCGCCCGTATCGTCTGTTGGCGCAAGCCCGTTTCCGTGCCGCTTATGACTTCCTGATTTGCGTAGCGAAGTTGGCGAGGTTGATAAAGAGATGGCTTCTTGGTGGACAACTTTCCAACATGCCGATGAAGAAAACCGTCAGCAAATGACTGCGGCCAATGATCACAAGCGTCAGAAGCAAAGTGGCTCAACCGATGGCAAGTCCAAACGTCGCCGCCGCCGTCCGAAAAAGAAAACCACTGAGGCCGAATAAAATTTAAGGCCGTCTGAAACGATTAAATCTTTTGAGATTTGGTTTTCAGACGGCCTTTTTACATTCCAATAAAAACCGCAGGTCTTTCAACCTGCGGTTTGCTTTTACGATTTGTTTTCTTCGCTGTCGAGGAAGCTGCGGAGGCGGTCGCTGCGGGTCGGGTGGCGCAGCTTGCGCAGAGCTTTGGCCTCGATTTGACGGATACGTTCGCGGGTTACGTCAAATTGTTTGCCGACTTCTTCGAGCGTGTGGTCGGTATTCATATCGATACCGAAACGCATACGCAACACTTTGGCTTCGCGCGGTGTCAGGCTTTCGAGGATTTCTTTGGTTACTTCGTGCAGGCTGGTGTACATCGCAGCTTCTGCCGGCGCAACGTTGTTGGCATCCTCGATGAAGTCGCCCAAGTGCGAATCGTCGTCGTCGCCAATCGGTGTTTCCATGGAAATCGGCTCTTTGGCGATTTTCATGATTTTGCGGATTTTGTCCTCCGGCATTTCCATCAGCTCGGCCAGTTTGGCGGAATCAGGTTCTTCACCGGTTTCTTGCAGGTATTGGCGCGAGATACGGTTCATTTTGTTGATGGTTTCAATCATGTGAACCGGAATACGGATCGTACGCGCTTGGTCGGCGATGGAGCGGGTAATCGCTTGACGGATCCACCATGTGGCATAAGTCGAGAACTTGTAGCCGCGGCGGTATTCGAATTTGTCTACCGCTTTCATCAGACCGATATTGCCTTCTTGAATCAAATCAAGGAACTGCAAGCCGCGGTTGGTGTATTTTTTGGCAATGGAAATAACCAAACGCAAGTTGGCCTGAATCATTTCCTGTTTGGCAGCTGAGGTTTCTTTCTCGCTCAACACCATGTTTTTGTTGATTTCTTTCAACTCTTCGATGGAAATGCGGGTTTCGGCTTCCATGTTTGCCAACTCGGTTTGTTTTTCGAGGATGGCGTGGCGGAAACGATCCAACGCGTTTGCCCATACACGGCCTTTGGCTACTTCTTTTTCAACCCATTCCAAATCGGTAATGGCAGGCAGGAAGTTTTCGATAAAGTAGTCGCGTTCCATACGCACGCGGTCGATACAGATGTCGCGGATTTCGCGTTCGAGTTTGCGGATGTTTTCAACGCGGCTGCGCAGGTTGCTGCTCAGGTTTTCGATTTGACGTGTGGCAAAACGGACTTCCAGCAGTTTGTTGGCAATGGCATCGCGGTGTTTCAGGTAGTTGGCATGTTGGCTGCCGTGTTTTTCCAGCTGCTTGATCATTTTGCCGTATTCGCTCTCGATAAAGGCGAAATGTTCCAACACTTTTTGTTTCAGTTCGGCCAAATGGGCGGCGGACATGGCCTCGGAATCACTGCCGGAGTCATCTTCATCATCTTCGTCGTCATCTTCGACTTCGCTGTCGGTTTCGCCTTCTTCAACGTCAGGTTTGGCATTTTCCAAATGACCCAGACCCAATTCGTTTAACAAAACTTCATTAGGGTCGATGATGGCTTCAACCACTTCATCTACGCGAATTTCGTCGTTGCGGACTTGTTCGATCAAAGCCAAAATCTCAGCAATTGAACCCGGGCAGGCGGAAATGGCCTGCACCATGTTTTTCAGTGCATTTTCGATTTTTTTGGCAATGATGATTTCGTCTTCGCGTGTCAACAAATCGACTTGGCCCATTTCACGCATATACATGCGCACAGGGTCGGTTGTACGGCCGAATTCGGAATCTGCGCTGGAAAGTGCTGCTTCGGCTTCTTCAACGGCATCGTCGTCGGTCAGGGCGGCGGCATTGTCGCTCAAGAGGATGTCTTCAGCATCGGGAGCCTGCTCGGTTACCTGGATACCCAAGCCGGAAATCATGCTGACGATGTTGTCGATTTGCTCGGCGTCGGACATATCGTCGGGCAGCGCGTCGTTAATTTCGGAATAAGTGATGTAGCCGCGTTCTTTACCCATAATAATGAGTTGACGCAGACGGGCGCGCTGCTCTTCGATACTCAAGGGACGGTTGTCATCTTGGTCTTGGTATTCTTCGTAGTTTTGGTTTTTAGACATGGATTGCTCTCTAGGTTGATAGGATGCCGACGGTTTACGGTGATGTGGCCGTACCTGAAGGCGGAGCAGAGCTTTTTGTTGTGAAATCAGATTTCACTTTAATACTCTGAGGCCGTCTGAAAATATTACGGATGGAGTGTTCTGCGTGTCATGCTTCGCAGCGTGTGTTTAGATTGTTCAGACGGCCTGAGGGGTTAGTTTTGCTTTGCCGTCAAAAGCGACAGCAATAGTCTTTTTTCATTTTCGGTCAAACCGGTTTGAATACTTTTTTGCTTTAAAGTTTCGATTTGACTGTATTTTAATTCATTTAACAACTTTTTCATGCCGATTTGGAAACTTTCGCAATCTTCTTCGTCATCCCCTTCCATTTCTTCAGAGTGAAGGGTTGATAAAAAGATTTGATTGACGGTTTCCTCATAAGGCGAGCCGCGCATATATTCCAGCACTTGTGCCGTTGCCGGAATCGTGGCGTGATTCTTGATGGTTTCGGCCAGATTGGCAAGGCAGGCAAAGTCGCCGCTTAAAGCCAGATAATCGGGCAGGTCTATATATGAAGCCCAAGCTGGATTTATCAAGAGGCTGCGTATTTGCCTTTGCACCAGTGTCAGCATGGTTGGCTGTTTGACAGAAATGGGCGGCAGTTTGTAACTTTTTTGTTTGACGTGCCGCTTGGGCGCTTCTTGTCCGAGTAACTGGGCGAGGTTGTCAGGATCAATGCCCACCAACTCGCTGAGTTTTTGTTTCAGGAGATAGCCCAATGCCGGCGCGGTAATTTGCGCTAAAAGCGGAGAACTGGTTTTGACCAATTCTGCTTTGCCTTCTTGTGTATTGAGGTTGAGGCCGTCTGAAAGATGTTCCCAAAAATATTCGGATAGGGGCTTGCTTTGGTTTAACAAGGCATCTTCAAATTGCACCTTGCCATAGGCGCGGATGTAGCTGTCGGGGTCGTGTTCTTCGGGCAGGAAGAGAAAATGCAGCGATTTATCGTCTTTTAATTGCGGCAACGCATTTTCCAGCGCGCGCCAAGCCGCTTTACGTCCTGCACTGTCGCCATCAAAACAAAAATAAATACTGTCGGCCTGACGCATCAGGATTTTGACATGTTCCGCCGTGGTTGCCGTACCTAGAGCCGCTACGCCGTAGCCGATGCCGAACTGCGCCAATGCGACCACGTCCATGTAGCCTTCGACCACCAAAATCCGTCCGGCCTCTTTTACGGCAGCACGCCCTTCATATAGCCCGTAAAGGTTTTTTCCTTTGTCAAACAAAGGCGTATCCGGTGAGTTCAGGTATTTGGGTTTGGAGTCGTCCAATACGCGGCCGCCAAAGCCGATAACCTGTCCGCGAGGATTACGGATGGGGAACATAATCCGATGGCGAAAGCGGTCATAATGTTTGCCTTCGTTATCAATGACCATGCCCGTATCTACCAACGCAGTATTCGGATAGGGTTGGAACACTTGTGCCAAAGGCTGCCAGCCGTCGGGCGCATAGCCCAAACCGTAATGCGCGATGACTTCCGCACTCAAACCACGTTTGTCCAAATAAGCCCTCGACGTCGGATTGAATTTCAACTGTTGCGTGTAAAAATCCGCTGCCGCCGCCGTCGTTTCTTCCAAAGTCTGCTGTTTTTTCTTGCGTTCGGCACGGATTTCGGGATTGTCTTCCTGTCCGCGCACTTTAGGCACCGTCATACCGACGCGATCAGCCAAAAACTGCACCGCCTCCGGAAACGACAGCCCCTGATGTTCCATCACAAAACCAATCGCCGAACCATGAGCCCCGCAACTGAAGCAATGGTAAAACTGCTTGGTCGGGCTGACCGAAAACGACGGCGTCTTTTCCTTATGAAACGGACAGCAGGCCATATAGTTTGCCCCGCCTTTCTTCAGCGGAACCTGCTCGTCGATAATATCGACAATATCGACTTTGGACAAAAGCTCGTCAATGAAATCAGATGGAATCATGGTTCGGCAGAAGAGGATGGACGGAAAACATTTCAGACGGCCTTATAAACAGACAAAGGCCGTCTGAAAATGGAATTTCGAATGAGGGTTGAAATTAGTTTTGTATTATAGCAAATTGTTGTCATACATGTGTCCTATCCTTTTGAAGTAGAGTATTAATCATCGTATTTCATTCGTTATTAAGATGGATATGATGTCGCTAAAGCAAAGGCCATCTGTAAGATATTCAGACGGCCTTTGCTGTTGTCTTATTTTGCGATTCAGTTGCGCTTTCATGGTATGAATATGATAATGAACACATATTCCAGATTTTAGAAAGCTAGTTTCTTATGAAAGATTTTGCCCGCTTGCTCAACCATCCCGATATTTCCTTTTCTCCGATTCCAAATGCTATTAAAGTTGATAATCCTGCAACAGGTGAGGCTTTGGCGTTTGTCCGTAAGACCGATTCAGACGGCCTGAAGCTTCTGATTCAGAAGGCGGAGGCGGCACAAAAATTATGGGCGGCAAAAACTGCGTTAGAGCGCGCCGATGTGTTGTGGCGTTGGTATTTTCTGATGAAGGAAAACAAAGAAGAACTGGCGCGCATCATGACGATGGAGCAGGGCAAAAGCTTGACCGAGGCGCGCGGCGAAATCGATTATGCGGCTTCGTTTGTGCGCTGGTTTGCCGAAGAGGCGCGGCGGATTGACGGCGATGTGCTGACGAGTGTGAAAGCATCGCAAAAACTGGTTGTGTTGAAACAGCCTATCGGTGTTACCGCTGCGATTACGCCGTGGAACTTCCCGTCTGCGATGATTGCGCGTAAGGCCGCGCCTGCTTTGGCGGTGGGCTGCGCGATGATTGTCAAGCCCGCGTCGCTCACGCCTTTGAGTGCGTATGCGTTGGCTGTACTGGCCTACGAAGCGGGTGTGCCTCAGGATTTATTGCCTGTTGTCAGCGGTCGCGCTTCGGAAATCAGCCATGAATTTGCTACAAACCCGACTGTGCGCAAAATCAGCTTTACCGGCTCGACCGAAGTCGGCGCGAAAATTTTTGCCGACAGCGCGGCGGACATTAAAAAACTCAGTTTGGAACTGGGCGGCAACGCGCCGTTTATCGTGTTTAACGATGCCGATTTGGACAAAGCCGTCGAAGGTGCACTTGCCAGCAAGTTCCGCAACAGCGGCCAGACCTGTGTCTGCACCAACCGCGTTTACGCTCAATCCGGCATTTACGACGAATTTTGCCGCAAATTAAGCGAAAAAGTAGCCGCGCTCAAATTGGGCAACGGCTTGGATGAAGGCGTCAACCAAGGGCCGCTGATTGAGGAAAAAGCGGTGGAAAAAGTCGAGCAGCACATCGCCGACGCATTAGCTAAAGGTGCAAGTTGTCTGACCGGCGGTAAACGCAGCGCGTTGGGCGGAACGTTTTTCGAACCGACCGTTTTAAGCGGCGTTACGGCGCAAATGGCGGTGGCGCGCGAAGAAACCTTCGGGCCGTTGTGTCCAGTGTTCCGCTTTGAAACCGAAGCCGAAGTCATCGCGGCTGCGAACAATACGGAATACGGTTTGGCAGCTTACCTTTTCACCTCCGACACCGCCCGTCAATGGCGCGTCGGCGAAGCCTTGGAATACGGCATGGTTGGCATCAATACGGGCTTAATCAGTAATGAAGTAGCACCGTTTGGCGGTGTGAAACGCAGCGGTTTGGGACGTGAAGGCAGCAAATACGGTGCGGACGAATATTTGGAATTGAAATATTTGTGTATTGATGTGGCGGAATAAGGCTGTACAGGAAAGGCCGTCTGAAATTTGGTTTTCAGACGGCCTTTTTTAAACGCAGAAAAGGTATTAGGTAATTTTCATATTATGAGAACGAGTTTTATAAAAAGCAAAACCAATAAGAAACAAAGTTGCAAAAATTTTGTCACATATTTATAAAATTAGTTTGATAACTATTTTGATGTTTTTAATCCTGTTCGGTGTGTATTTCAAGTTTCTAGCTGTAGTTTTTTGAGTGATGGCAGCGGAGATTTTGGATAATACAACCGTGAGCAAGGAAGGATTGTTTTTTTGCTCACATAGTGTGGCTCATATCGATAGCGTGGGAACTTTATCTAGGCAGTAAATTTTGGGTATGATTTTTATAAAAAAGGTGATGTGAATGTTGAAGAAATTTTTAATCCTGTTTTGCGTAGCTTTTATCGGCGCATGCAGTTCCTTTAATGGGGACGGTTTGTCAAATGGCTCATATTCTCAAGGGAAACGGCTTGATCCGAATTGTGATCATTATGCTGTTGGCGGTAGTGGCGGCGGTTGTACACCGGCAGGTCAATGGCATCTTAAAGATAAACAAGGACAAAGAGTTCCATTCTAGCTTTTAAAAATGATTGTAGAATGGGCATTTAATTATTTAGGCCGTCTGAAATTTGGTTTTCAGACGGCCTTTGTTTTAGAGTAGATCTTGGATGGCTGAACGCTCTTCTTCCAATTCGGCCAGCGTGGCTGCAATACGTTTTTGGCTGAATTCGTCCGACAAATCTAAGCCTTGGACGATGCGGTAGCTGCCTGCGTCGCAAATGACGGGGAAGCCGAAAACCAAACCTTCGGGAATGCCGTAAGAGCCATCGGATGGAACGCCCATCGTTACCCATTTGCCGCTGCTGCCGAGCAGCCAGTCGCGCAGGTGGTAGATGGCGGCATTGGCGGCGGAGGCTGCGGATGATGAGCCGCGTGCGGCGATAATGGCGGCACCGCGTCCGGCGATTTTCGGCATGAAGACTTCGGTGTTCCAGTCGGGTTCGGTAATCATGTCTTGGACGGACTCGCCGTTGCTGGTGGCGTAGCGGTAGTCGGCGTACATGGTCGGGCTGTGGTTGCCCCAGACGCACATTTGCTCGATGGAAGTAATCGGGCGGTTGATTTTTTCGGCAATTTGGCTGACGGCGCGGTGGTGGTCGAGACGCATCAGGGCGGTGAAGTTTTCCGGCGGGATATCGGGTGCGGACTTCATGGCGATGTAGGCGTTGGTGTTGGCCGGGTTGCCGACAACGAGGACTTTGACGTTGCGATGGGCAACTTTGTTCAACGCCGCGCCTTGTACTTTGAAAATCTCGCCATTGGCGTGCAGCAAATCGGCGCGCTCCATGCCTTGCGTACGAGGGCGCGCGCCAATCAAAAGGGCGATGTCGGCATCTTTGAAGGCGACTTCGGGGTTGTCTGTGGCGAAGATGTCGGCAAGGAGCGGGAAGGCGCAATCCTGCATTTCCATAATCACGCCGCGCAATGCCTGCTGAGCCTGTGGCAGGTCGAGCAGTTGCAGGATAACGGGTTGGTCGCGTCCGAGCATGATGCCGCCGGCGATACGGAAGAGGGTGGCGTAGGCGATTTGGCCTGCCGCGCCGGTTACGGCGATTCGGACGGGTGGCTTGAGGGTCATATTTTTCCTTTTGAAGTCGTTGTTTTACTTAGTTTTCGGATTATAGCAGTATTCTGTGCCGAATGATGTAGGAAGGCCGTCTGAAATTTGATTTTCAGACGGCCTTAAGTGTTTGAAAAGATTATTCGTCGTTTTTCTTTTCAGCTTGTTCTTCGGCAGCTTCATAGGCTTCGACGATTTTTTGCACTAAAGGATGGCGGACGACGTCTTCGCTGGTGAAGGTGTGGAAATACAGACCTTCTACGTCGCGCAGTTTTTCGCGTGCATCTTTCAAGCCGGATTTGATGTTGCGCGGCAGGTCGATTTGGCTGATGTCGCCAGTAATGACTGCTTTGGCACCAAAACCGATACGGGTCAGGAACATTTTCATTTGTTCGGGCGTGGTGTTTTGCGCTTCGTCCAAAATGACATACGCGCCGTTAAGCGTGCGGCCGCGCATATAGGCCAGCGGCGCAATTTCAATCAAACCTTTTTCCATCAGTTTGGTGACGCGGTCGAAACCCATCAAATCATAAAGCGCATCGTAAAGCGGGCGCAGGTAGGGATCGACTTTTTGTGCCAAATCGCCCGGCAGGAAGCCTAATTTTTCGCCTGCTTCGACTGCAGGGCGCACCAAAACAATGCGTTCGATTTGGTGTTTTTCCATGGCATCGACGGCGGCGGCAACGGCAAGATAGGTTTTGCCCGTACCGGCAGGGCCTAAGCCGAACACGACATCGTGGTTGAGCAAGGCACGGATATAGCCGTTTTGGCGCGGGGTGCGGCCGCCGATGCTGCCGCGTTTGGTGCGGAAATAGTATTGTTGGTCGTGGTGTTTCTTCGTGTTTCTCATCTGCGGTTTTGGCTTCGACGGCCGCAAGGCTGATGGCGTTGTCGTCCAAGTCGCCTTTTTCTGCGGCTTCGGCAAGCGACAGCAAGGCACGGCGGCCGGCGTGTGCCAGTTCGCCCATGAAGGTGAAATGTTCGAAGCGGCGGCTGATTTGGATATTAAGGGCTTTGCCTAAGGCTTCGAGATTGCTGTCGAGTGCGCCGCACAGGCGTTGCAATACGGTATTGTCAATTTCTTCAAACTGCAGATGGACGGTGTGGGTCATATCGGTTTCCGTGATAAATCTATTTTTCCGTATTATACCCTTGTTCAGACGGCATGCTTTATAATACGTCGCTTCTTTTTAATAAACCGTTTCAATTAAAATGAATCACACTGTTTCTCCCCAATCGGAATTTCTGCGCGGTATCAAAGAAACCTCGCCCATGTTGATCGGTCTGTTGCCGTGGGCGCTGATTTTGGGTATGCAGGGCGGGCAGAAGGGCATGAGTTGGCTGGAAATGCTGCTGATGACGGGCATGAACTTTGCCGGAGGCTCGGAATTTGCCGCAGTCAATTTGTGGGCAAATCCTTTGCCGATTCTGCTGATTGCAACGGTAACGTTTATGATCAATTCGCGCCATATCCTGATGGGTGCGGCGATTGCGCCGTATATGAGGGATATGCCGCTGAAAAAGGCGATGCCCGCGCTGTTTGTAATGTGTGATGAAAGCTGGGCAATGGCGTTTGCTGAAATTCAAAGCGTAAGGCGGCAGGTTTGCCTGCGTTCAATATGCCGTTTTATGCCGGCGTGTGCTTTATTTTGTATGTAACTTGGATTGGTTTTGCGGCATTTGGCGCTGCAGTCGGTCCGATGTTCGGTGATGTGGCGGCATGGGGCTTCGGCATGGCGTTTCCTGCGGTGTTTTTGGTGTTGCTGCGCGGTATGTGGAAGAGCTTTGCGGCTTCACGCCCTTGGTTTGTCAGCCTGATTGTGGCGTGCGTAACCTATTTGACCGTGGACGGCGCATGGTATGTTCCGGCCGGAGCGTTATCGGGTTTGTTGGCGGCGTATTTGTGGGGAGAGCAAAAATGAAGGATTTGTTGTCGCTGCAATCGTTTTTGCTGTTTTTAAGTATGTTGGCCGTAACCTATTCGACCCGATTAATCGGCTTTTTTGCATTGCGCAACCGTACGTTGAGCCGTCGTGCGCAAGTGGTGATGGAGGCCGCGCCGGGCTGCGTGTTGATTTCTGTGATTGCGCCTTATTTTGTATCGGACAAACCGCATGAGCTGATTGCCATTGCTTTGACAGTATTGGCCGCCAGCCGGTTTTCGATGTTGGTGACGGTATTAATCGGCGTTGGTACTTCGGGCATACTCGGTTATTTGATGAAATAAAAAATTTTCAGACGGCCTTACTTGTTATAATGGCCGTCTGAATTTTTTGATAAAGCAAAAACATGGCAAACCAACGACTCATCTATGGCTTTCACGCCGTCAATGCCCGTTTGTGGCAAAACCCGAAATCGATTACCGAACTCTATATCCAAGAGGGCAAATCCGATGCGCGCACCCGTGATGTATTGGATAAAGCGGCCTCTGAAAACGTGCGCGTGCATTTTGCCGACGCCGACCGCCTGAATGCCATCAGCAAAGGGGCGCGTCATCAGGGCGTGGTCGGGTTTATCGATGCTTCCAAAAACCATGTTCATTTGGAAGATGTGTTGGAAAACCTGAGCGAACCGCCGTTTTTGCTGGTATTGGACGGCATTACCGATCCGCACAACCTCGGCGCGTGTCTGCGTACTGCAGATGCGATGGGCGTGCATGCCGTGATTGCACCCAAAGACAAAAGTGCCGGTCTGAATGCGACCGTCAGCAAAGTTGCCTGTGGCGCGGCGGAAACCGTGCCGTATATTACCGTAACCAATCTTGCCCGTACTTTGCGTGAATTGAAAGAATACGGCATTTGGATTGTCGGTACGGACATGGGCTGCGACTCCGACCTTTACCACTGCGACTTGCCCGACAGTGTGGCCTGGGTAATGGGCAACGAAGGCGAAGGCATGCGCCGTCTGACGCGCGAACATTGCGATATGCTGGTATCGATTCCGATGTTTGGCACAGTTGAAAGCATGAACGTTTCCGTCAGTGCAGGCATGGTATTGAGCGAAACCCGCCGTCAACGTGTGTTGAAATCGGAAAAATAAAAGTGTAATTAAAAGGCCGTCTGAATGTTTTTCAGACGGCCTTTTTCAGGTTTATTCTTTAACCAAAGGACCTGATTGCTTTTCGCTACCGGCGGCAATGCGAACCAATTGGAGAAATTCCGATTTCAGTTCAAACGGATCGTCGCCTTGGACTTGCTGTACCATTTTTTCAATGTCGCTCCAGCCAAGTTTGCCGTTGTATTCGCCGCCGCGCAGGGCTTGGGCATAGGAAGCCGCGGCAAGGGCGAGCAGGGTGTCTTTATCGGCTTGCTCCAGCGGTTTGCTACCAACGGGAATTGCGTGTTCCATCAGCTTGCTGTCTTTTTCCCCAGGCAGTTTGTAGCGTACTTTGACAAAGGCGTATTCGTTTTTACTGCCTTTGGCGGCAGGGGCTTTTTGATAGCGTGATTCGTTCAGCCAGCCGTTTTTGCCTGCCGGAATGATTTCATAAATAGCGGTCACGCTGTGGCCTGAGCCGATATCGCCAGCATCTACTTTGTCATTATTGAAGTCTTCATTGCGCAGGGTACGGTTGGTGTAGCCGACCAAGCGGTATTCTTTGACAGTGGCAGGATTGAATTCGACTTGGATTTTGACATCTTGTGCAACGGTGTCCAGCGTGGAAGTCAGTTGTTGTTGCAGGACTTTTTTCGCTTCTTTTTCGTTGTCGATATAGCTGTAATTGCCGTCGCCTGCATCGGCAATTTGTTCCATCATGTCTTCGTTGTAATTGTCCGTACCGAAGCCTAGCGTACTGAGTGAAATACCGGTTTTACGTTTTTCAGCAACCATGGATTTGAGGGTTTCGGTATCAGATACGCCAACGTTAAAGTCGCCATCGGTCGCCAGCAGGATACGGTTGATGCCGTTAGGTACAAAGGCTTTTTGCGCTTCTTCGTATGCCATGCGTAAAGCGGATTCGCCCGAAGTCGAGCCTGCGGCTTTCAGCTTGTCGATGGCCTTCAGGATGGTTTCTTTATCTGAACCTGATGTGGGCGGAAGCACCAGCTCTTCGCCTGATGAATAGGTAATCAGTGTAACCTTGTCCTGCGGGCGTAATTGTTGGGTCAAGATACGCAGCGTTTTTTGAACCAACGGAAGTTTATTTTCTTCATCCATACTGCCGGATACGTCCACGAGGAACACAAGATTGGCGGGTGGCAGGTCTTTCTTTGCCGTGTCTTGTGCCTGAATGCCGATTTTGATCAGCTTGGCTTCCGGTTGCCATGGAGAATCAATGGTTTCAGTGTGAACGGCAAAGGGACGACCGTCAGTAGGCAGTGGATAGTTGTAAGGGAAATAATTGACGATTTCCTCAATGCGCACGGCATCTTTGGGCGGCTGTTTGCCGTTGTTCAGAAATCGGCGGACGTTGGCGTAGCTGCCGGTATCGACATCGATGCTGAATGTGGAAACAGGTTCTTGAGCAACGGATTTAACCGGTTGATCGGGTTGGTCTTGGTAGCGTTCGGTGTTTCGAGCATTGACAGTAGGTGTTTTAACCTTCTGTATGGCAACAATTTGGCTTTCCTTGAATCCTAGAGAGGGTCCAAAAGAGGGATTTGAGTATTCTTTTGATTCAGAACACGCGGTCAAAGCTGCCAAAGTGAGTATGGAAACGGTTTTTAGGAAGAAACGGGGCATGATTTAAGCTCCAGGAAAATATCATATGCTGATTATTAAAAGTGTTGATGGCAGTGTATTGGCAGAGTTAACGCTGGCGCTGAGTCACTTTTTTTGAGTTTTAATGTGTGAATAGTGGGTTAAGTTTAAATCAGGATAAGGCGGAGCAATGCGGTACTGGTCTAAACTTAACCCACTATTTTATGACTTGGGCAAGATTTTGTCGGGCTGAGACGATTTTGTAAAGGCCTCAGCCCCGATTTATCTTACATTAACTTTTCTTCCGGCGACGTTCGCCAGGCAGCAGCATGTCCGCCCATTTGATGATGTTGGCGACTTCTGCCGGATTGAGTTCGTAGAACTGGCCGCGTTTAAGGCGGTTTGGCAGGCCGATAGGGCCGAAGCCTACGCGGACGAGGCGGCTGACGGTCAGGCCTTGGCTTTCAAAAATGCGGCGTACTTCGCGGTTGCGGCCTTCTTTGATGACGACGTTGTACCATTTGTTTGCGCCTTCGCCGCCTTGTTCGTAGATGCGTTCGACTTTTGCTAGACCGTCTTCGAGCATGACGCCTTCTTCGGTCAGGATACGCATTTGTTCGGTGGTTAGTTCGCCCAATACGCGCACGGCGTATTCGCGTTCGACTTCAAAGCTGGGGTGGGCAAAGCGTTGAACGAGTTCGCCTGAAGTGGTCAGGATCAACAGGCCGCTGGTATTGATGTCCAAACGGCCGATGGCCACCCAGCGGCTGCTGGCTGCTTGCGGCAGGCGGTCGAAAATGCTGACACGGCCTTGCGGGTCGTCGCGGGAAACGATTTCGCCTTCTTGTTTGTAGTAGAGGATGATGCGTGGCAGGCGGTCTGCCCATTTGAGTTTGATGATGCTGCCTTTGACGGTAACGTGGTCGTCGGGGGTGACTTTGTCACCCAGTTGGGCGACGTGGCCGTTGACCGTTACCCAGCCGTTGCTGATCCATTCTTCCATTTCGCGGCGTGAGCCGACGCCGGAAGCGGCCAGGACTTTTTGCAGTCGCTCGGGTTCGAAGCGTGAAAGGTCGCTGCGGCGTTCTTTCAAATCGCGGGCGTGTTCCATGATTTTTTGGTTGGGGTTGCGGACAACCAGTTTTTTGGCTTTGGCAGCACGTTGTTTGGGCGCGGTATTTTGAGCTTTAGGGCCGTCTGAAACTTTTTGGCCGTAAGGTTTGCCTGATGTTTTGCGTTCGTCGTCTGGACGTTTTTTATTGGCAAAGGATTTGGCCGGTTTGGAAGGTTTCTTGGCGGCAGATGATACACCGTCGCGCCATTGGCGTTTGCTGGAAGGCTGTTTAGACATGATTTTTCCTAACTCGCTTGAAAAAGCGGTTCTTCTGCGGCAGTTGCGGCAGGGGTTGGATTGGGGGAAAAGGCCGTCTGAAAATCAGATTCAGACGGCCTGCCGATGAAAGGCTGTATTGTAACTCAACCAGTAATTTTTTGTTTGAAAATCCGAAAATTATGGCGAAAGGCGTTCGCGTATCCAGTTGCCGTCAACCAGGCGGTATTGGATGCGGTCGTGCAGGCGGCTGGGGCGGCCTTGCCAGAATTCGATGCGGTCGGGAATAACGAGGTATCCGCCCCAATGCGGAGGACGGGGAACATGCAGGGGATGTTTGACGCCGACGGCTGCGGCTTTGGCCACCAAAACGGCTTTGCTGGAAATCACTTCGCTTTGTTCGCTTGCCCATGCGCCGATACGGCTGGTGTAGGGGCGGCTTTCAAAATATTCGTCCGAAGCGGCGTCGTCGAGTTTTTCGATGCGTCCTTCAATGCGCACTTGGCGCTCGAGTTCCGGCCAGAAAAAAGTCATGGCGGCAAAAGGGTGTGCCGTATAGGAGCGGCCTTTGCGGCTGTGGTAATTGGTAAAGAAAACAAAGCCTTTGGGGTTGACTTCTTTCAGTAGTACCATGCGGCTGTTGGGCCTGCCGTCTTCGCCCACGGCGGCAACGTTGACCGCGGTCGGCTCGTTGACTTCGGCGTGAATCGCTTCGTTCAGCCATTGCTCGAATTGGACAATCGGGTCGGCATGGCACTCGGCTTCCGATAGCTCGCGTTTGCTGTAATCTTCGCGGATATTGTGTAAATCCATGATTTTTCTCCTTAGGTTTGACCGAATCATACTCCGTTTTTTCAGACGGCCTCAAGGGCATTTGTGTATAATCGTAGCCCTTTCCAATATAGAACAATACGGAGTCCTGTCATGCAAACCGAAGTCGAACTGAAAATCTTAAATCCGAAAATGGCCGATTCCCTGCCTGCTTATGCAACGCCCGGTTCTGCCGGTTTGGACTTGCGTGCCTGCTTGGATGAAGCTGTTGTATTGCAGCCGGGCGATGTATATCTCGTGCCGACCGGTTTGGCGGTGCATTTGGCCAACCCTGCTTACGCAGCCGTTTGCTGCCGCGTTCCGGCTTGGGTCATAAACACGGTATTGTTTTGGGTAATTTGGTCGGTTTGATTGACTCGGATTATCAAGGCGAATTGAAGGTTTCTTTGTGGAACCGTGGTAAAGAAGCGTTTACCATCGAGCCGATGGAGCGCATCGCGCAAATGGTGATTGTGCCGGTTGTCCAAGCTGCATTTAAGGTTGTGGACGAGTTTGCCGCCAGCGAGCGCGGCGAAGGCGGATTCGGCAGCACCGGCAAAGCCTGATGATTTGAAAGGCCGTCTGGAACAGGAAAAATTGAAATATTTGATTTCGGTTTGCCGTTGTTCAGACGGCCTTTTTGTTGTGCCAACCTTTGCATAATCACACACAAGATTGCATTTTTATATCTTGCCTGCATGGCCGGCGCACCCAATAATACAGGCCGTCTGAAACCTTTACGGAGCGTTGTTATGTCCCGTCCTTCACTTTTTCTGCCTTTATTTTTGATTATCTTTGGCGCAGTTTGGTTTTTACGCGCCACGGATATTTTGCCTGCGACATCGACAATGATTGCCGGCGCATTAATTATTTTGGGCTTTGCCGTGTTGATTATGGACGGCATCAACAAACAGTCCATTGTTTCCGGCCCGATGCTGGTTTATATCGGTACAGCCATTTATCTGCACATGAGCTACTGGATTTACCTCTCGCCGTTGCTGGCCATCGGCATGGTCGTATTGGGTTGCCTGCTGTTGCTCTCGCGCAGCGATATGATTCCTGATAAACACACAAAATAGAAAGATGAGAGATTTGGGTTTTGCCCTATAAAGGCCGTCTGAACAATGGTATAATCCGCCGATTCAGACGGCCTTTTTTATTGTGGTTTAAATTTGAAATTTACCCTCCCGGCCGCACCGTTTTCTTACATTTTGCAAAGTTTCCGCCATGACCCAAGACAAAATCCTCATCCTCGACTTCGGCTCGCAAGTTACCCAGCTGATCGCCCGCCGCGTGCGCGAAGCCCACGTTTACTGCGAACTGCATTCTTTCGACATGCCTTTGGAAGAAATCAAAGCCTTCAATCCGAAAGGCATCATCCTCTCCGGCGGCCCTAATTCCGTTTACAAATCCGATTATCAAGCCGATACCGGTATTTTTGATTTGGGCATTCCGGTTTTGGGCATTTGCTACGGCATGCAATTTATGGCGCACCACTTGGGTGGCGAAGTTAGCCCGGGCAACCAACGCGAATTCGGTTATGCGCAAGTTAAAACCATCGACAGCGAGCTGACACGCGGCATTCAAGACGATGCGCCTAATACGCTGGACGTTTGGATGAGCCATGGCGATAAAGTTTCCAAACTGCCTACCGGCTTTTCTGTTATCGGCGATACGCCGTCTTGCCCGATTGCCATGATGGAAAATGCTGAGAAACAATTCTACGGCATCCAATTCCACCCTGAAGTGACCCACACCAAACAAGGCCGCGCGTTGTTAAACCGCTTTGTCTTAGATATTTGCGGCGCACAACCAAGCTGGACCATGCCGAACTACATCGAAGAAGCCGTTGCCAAAATCCGCGAACAAGTTGGCAACGACGAAGTGATTTAGGTTTGTCCGGCGGCGTGGACTCTTCCGTAGCCGCCGCGCTGATTCATCGTGCCATCGGCGACCAACTGACCTGCGTGTTTGTTGACCACGGTCTGTTGCGTTTGAACGAAGGCAAAATGGTGATGGACATGTTTGCCCGCAACTTGGGCGTACGCGTGATTCACGTTGATGCCGAAGAGCAGTTTTTGGCGAAACTTGCCGGCGTGACCGATCCGGAGAAAAAACGCAAAATCATCGGTGCAGAATTTATCGAAGTTTTTGACGCTGAAGAGAAAAAACTCACCAACGCCAAATGGCTGGCGCAAGGGACGATTTACCCTGACGTAATCGAATCCGCAGGCGCGAAAACCAAAAAAGCCCACGCTATCAAATCGCATCACAACGTCGGCGGCCTGCCTGAAAACATGAAACTCAAGCTGCTTGAGCCGTTGCGCGACTTGTTTAAAGACGAAGTACGCGAATTGGGCGTCGCTTTGGGTCTGCCGCGCGAAATGGTATACCGTCATCCGTTCCCGGGCCCCGGTTTGGGCGTGCGTATCTTGGGCGAAGTGAAAAAAGAATACGCCGACTTATTGCGTCAAGCGGACGACATTTTCATCCAAGAATTGCGCAATACTACCGATGAAAACGGTACATCTTGGTACGACCTGACCAGCCAAGCCTTTGCCGTGTTCCTGCCCGTAAAATCCGTCGGCGTAATGGGCGATGGCCGTACTTATGATTACGTCGTAGCTTTGCGTGCCGTAATTACCAGCGACTTTATGACTGCGCACTGGGCTGAGTTGCCTTACTCGCTGCTCGGCCGCGTGTCCAACCGCATCATCAACGAAGTCAAAGGTATCAACCGCGTGGTTTATGATGTCAGCGGCAAACCGCCTGCCACGATTGAGTGGGAATAATCCCTAAATAATAAAGGCCGTCTGAACGGATATTGTTCAGACGGCCTTTTTGCACGGATGAACTTGGGTAATGCATACAATGAAATCAATCAGCAAGCTTTCCGTTAGCGGTTTAAGCAAATATCTTAATCAATACGGCCGAATTTGCCGCTTTTGAAATCGCTGATGGCTTGTCGGATTTCTTCGGCAGTATTCATCACAAATGGGCCGTAGCCGACTACGGGTTCATCAATCGGAACGCCTGAAAGCAGCAAGATTTGACTTCTTCGCTACCGGCTTTTACGCGCACTTTACCGCCGGTTTGCTCAAAATTGACCAATTCTCCGGCTGTCGCCTGTTCATTGCCATTAAACGTAAGCTTACCACGCAGGACAACCATAGACAGATTGTGATTGTCGGGTACTGCCAATTCGGCTTCTTGATCGGCATGGAGCACAATATCCCAAACATTCATTTCGGTGAACGTGTCCGCCGCGCCTTTTACGCCGTCATGTTCGCCTGCAATCAGACGTAAGTAGCCGGCTTCGTCTGGAAATTCGACGACGGGAATATTCGCTTTGGCAAGATGCTGATAGCGTGGCGGCGTGTTTTTGTCTTTGGCCGGCAGGTTGACCCAAAGTTGCACCATTTCAAAGAGTCCGCCTTTTTTGCTGAAGTTTTCAGAGTGGAATTCTTCATGAATAATGCCTGAACCTGCGGTCATCCATTGCACGTCGCCTTCGTAAATAATGCCGCCTCCGCCGCTGGAGTCGCGGTGTGCCACTTCACCGTGGTAGGCAATGGTAACGGTTTCAAAGCCTTTGTGCGGATGTTGTCCGACACCGCGCGGACCGTGCGTTTCGTTGGGTGCAAATTCATACGGTGCGGCATAGTCCAACATCAGGAATGGATTGGTGCCGCGGTCGTCAGCCATGTGGGAGAACAAAGGTTGCACGAGGAATCCGTTGCCTACCCAGTGTTGGCTGTCGGCTCGGTAGATTTGTTTGATGTTGCGCATGATAAAGTTCCTTCTTTTTATGGCCGTCTGAAGTCTTTCAGATGGCCTTTTGTTACAGAATGCTTGTATTATAGGGGGTACAAACTTTATAACAAGTACGCACATTTTTTATACTGTTGTTTGGAGATTTTGTATGTCGGAAACAGAACACGCACACGGCTCTTGCTGTCCGGTCGTTAATACTTTGGATATTATCGGCGGCAAATGGAAGGTATTGATTTTATATTATTTACACGGGGAAACCCGACGTTTCAATGAGTTGCAGCGTTTGTTGGCAGGTATTACCCAGCGGATGTTGACGCTGCAGCTGCGCGAATTGGAAAACGACGGTATCGTTCATCGGGAAGTGTATCCGCAGGTACCGCCGAAGGTAGAATATTCGTTGACTGAGTTTGGGCGGACGCTGATGCCTGTGATCGAAGCCATGCACCGTTGGGGCGAACAATATGCTGCGGAATGTGTGAAACATAAAAAGCAGCCGTAGGCTTATGCTTTTATGGTTATGATATTGATGAAGGTTTTAAGGCCGTCTGAACAGGCGTGATTCATGGTTTCACGCTTATTCAGACGGCCTTATTCTTTAGGGACTAAGCCCAATCAAAATTGATTTTTCAATTCACGCAAAGCGGCGAAGACTTCGAGTTCGCTGTTTAATTTTCGTCCGCTCAATTCTTCGGCGCGTGCCTGAACTTCGGGCAGATGTACGCGGAAAAACGGATTAACTTTGCGTTCGTGTGCCAGGCTGACAGGCAGTGTCGGCGTGTGTTCGGCTGCGGCCAAGGCCGTCTGAATGTCGGCGTTGTCCGGCTCGATATGCTGGGCAAAGCGCAGGTTGGAGGCGGTATATTCGTGCGCCGGATAAAACAGCGTTTCTTCGGGCAGCTGGTTGAATCGGTGGAAACTGTCGTAAAGCTGCTCGATTGTGCCGGTAAATACGCGGCCGCAACCGGCGGAGAACAAGGTATCGCCGCAGAAAACGTGCAGGCCGTCTGAATTTTCCAGCAGATAGCTGATGTGGCGGTCGGTATGGCCAGGGGTTGCCCAAACGGTAACCAAGCCTTCGCCAAATGGGAACTGCGTACCTGCGGTAACGGTATGCGTCGCCACGTCGATGTCGCTTTCGCCATAAATCGGAGATTCTAAAAATCCGTGGAACAGGCTTTTTGCGCCGCCGGTGTGGTCGGGGTGCGGATGGGTAATCCATGTTTGCGCCAGCATCAGGCGGTTGTGGACAAGGAATTTCAAAACGGGCGTGGCATCGGACGGATCGACGCAGGCGGCATGGTTGCCTTCTTGAATCATCCAGATGTAGTTGTCGTTTAGGGCTTGGATTGGCGTGATTTTCATATGCTTTCTTCTGGTTTGGGGTTTCAGACGGCCTCTAAATAATCTTTGATATTCGGGCTTTGGCCGAACACGGCTTCATGGGCTTGCTGGATGCACAGTCGGTTGAACAGCAATCTTTGGGTTTGGTCGCCGTCGATAATCCGTACTTGGCCTTGCAGTTTGGGTGCATCGTGATGAAAGGTGTTTTTAAACGCGTGCCAACGGCCGGTTTGCAGATGGACGATGGCAAACATATCGTGCGAAATATTGACGCCGACGCTCAATAGCTTGGTCGAGGCTTGCAGGCAGAAACTGCTGTCGCCAAACAGGCACAGCCCCGTGTTTTCCGGATAGCGGAACAATTCGATTTCACGGCTTCGGGTTCGGCAAAGATATTGCAAAACAGCCGTTCAAACAACGACGGCTGCGCCACGCCTTCGCTCAACATACCGTAAAGCCCGCCCAGCCAATCGACATAGCCGAGAAAGGTAAAACGGTAGTCCTGCATAATGGCTTCGATGCGCTTGGGGTCGCGTTTGCTGATCAAGCGGACAAATTCAAAACTGACTTCCGGCAGCCGCGCCCGAAGTGCTTGGTGTAGGCGATGGGCAAACAGGTTTTTATGGTTGTGCGGATTGCGCAGGATACCGAGGAATTTCAGCCGCAATATCCGCCACAAGGCATCCGGTACTTTGACGGTGTCGGCATTTGCCGTAGTTGTTTTCAGACGGTCTGCAGGCAGGGTGCGCAGGTGTTTGCAGGCATCTTCGTAGCCGCTTTCATGACGGTTGAACCAGCTTTCCAGATTGTATTGGTTGGCGGAGTCTTCGACAAAGGTCAGCGTATAGAGGTTTTTCGCCGCCAAGTTGCCGATGATGTTGACGCTTATCGCTTCGCTGCGGTTTTGTTCTTTGCCGCGGGCTTTTTCGCCAGTATGGAACATTGACAGCGGCAGGCGGTAAACGTTTTGATTCTGCGGGCTGACCTGCGGATTATGCGAATGCTGCCGCTGCTCGGTTTGAGCGATGAAGTGGTGTTCCTTCGTCGGATTCGCGGTCAACAGGGCGTAAGGCTTTTCTCCGTATTCGGAAAATTCGCAATCGCTGAGGATAAAGGCTTGTCGAGTCATAATGTCGGGAAAGACCGTCTGAATATCTCGATTATAGTTTAAAAGAGGGAAATACAGAATGACGGCAGCCGGTTTCTATAAATAAAGTAAACTTAAAGGCCGTCTGAAAACAGGAGGCGGAAAATTTTGCCTTTCCTGTTTCAGACGGCCTTGCTTAAAGCCTGATCAGATCAAGCTTTTCATTAGCCCAAAGCTTTTCTTGCGCCGGCAAAGAGGCGGTACCAGCCAGACAGTTCCGTCCAGTCTTCCGGTTTCCAGCTCATTTGCGCGGCACGGTACACGCGTTCCGGATGCGGCATCATGATGGTGACGCGGCCGTCGGCGTTAGTCACGCCGGCGATGCCTTGCGGCGAGCCGTTAGGGTTAAGCGGATAAGTTTGGGTCACTTGGTTTTGACCGTCCACATATTGCAGCGCAATGCCCAAATCGGCGGAGATATTGCCGCCGTGAAGCGCAAAGTCGGCGCGGCCTTCGCCGTGGCTGACCACGACAGGCAGGCTGGAGCCTTGCATTTCGTTCAGGATCAGGGAGGCTGATTTGGGGACATGAACCATGCTCAGGCGCGCTTCGAACTGTTCGCTCAGGTTGCGTTTGAACTTCGGCCATGTTTCTGCGCCCGGGATAATCTCGGCAAGGTTGCTGACCATTTGACAGCCGTTGCACACGCCCAATGTCAGCGTGTCCGGGTCGGCGAAGAAGGCGGCAAATTGGTCGCGCAGAGCAGGGTGGAACAGGATGGATTTCGCCCAGCCTTCGCCCGCGCCGAGTACGTCGCCGTAGCTGAAGCCGCCGCACGCCGCCAGCATTTTGAAGTCGGCAAGGTGGACGCGGCCTGCCATCAGGTCGGACATATGCACGTCGTAGGCATCAAATCCGGCGCGGGTGAAGGCGGCGGCCATTTCGATTTGTCCGTTTACGCCCTGTTCGCGCAGGATGGCAATTTTGGGTTTCGCGCCGCTGTTGATAAACGGCGCGGCGATGTCTTCGTTCACGTCAAATTTCACGTCAGCAAACAATGCGCTGCGTTCGTTGTCGCCAATCAGGGCGAACTCGCTGTCGGCGCAGGCAGGATTGTCGCGCAGGCGTTGGATGGCGTGGCTGGTTTCCTGCCATGCGCGTTGCAGGTCGGCGCGGTTTTGTTCCAATACGATGCCTGCTTGGTTGCGGATAACAATTTTCTCGTCAGTATCGATGGTCGCAACGGTATGCAGTGCCAAATCAGCTTCTTTAAACAAGGCTTCTACTGCCGCAACATCTTGTTTGGCAATTTGAATCACTGCGCCCAGCTCTTCATTGAACAATGCGCGGATGCTGGCTTCGTTGACGTCGGCTTGGTTGGCAACCAGTGAAGTCAAATCCACGTTCAAAGCCGCATCGTGCCGCAAACGCCATTTCCACCAGCGTGGCAAACAGGCCGCCGTCGCTGCGGTCGTGATACGCCAAGAGTTTGTCTTCGGCGACAAGCTGTTGAATCACGCTGTAAAACGCTTTCAGACGGCCTGTGTCGTCCAAATCGGGCGCATCGCCGGTCATGTTGTTGTAAACCTGACCAAATGCTGAGCCGCCCATACGCGCTTTGCCGAAGCCCAAATCTACAAACAGCAATACGCTGTCTTCGACGTTTTTCAACTCGGGCGTAACGGTTTTGCGTACGTCTTGAACTGGCGCGAACGCGGAGATAATCAGGCTCAACGGCGAAACGACGGATTTTTTCTCTTCGCCGTCTTGCCACACGGTTTTCATCGACAGGCTGTCTTTGCCCACAGGAATGCTCAAATCCAATGCCTGACAGGCTTTAGAAACCGCTTCGACAGTGCGGTAGAGTTTTTCGTCTTCGCCCTCGTTGCCACACGCCGCCATCCAGTTGGCGGAAAGCTTGATATTGCCGATGTCGCCGATGTTGACCGCCGCGATGTTGGTGATGGCTTCTCCGACGCACATTCTGCCCGAGGCGGGCGCGTCAAACAGGGCGACGGTCGGTTTTTCGCCCATAGACATCGCTTCGCCGCGATAGGTGTTGAAGCCCATCATGGTCACGGCGCAGTCGGCCACGGGGGTTTGGTATTTGCCGACCATTTGGTCGCGGTGGGTCATGCCGCCGACGCTGCGGTCTCCGATGGTAATCAGGAAGTTTTTGGCTGCTACGGTAGGCAGGCGTAAAACGCGGTAGGCAGCTTCGGTAATGTCGATATCGCCGGCGTTAAACGGTTTTTCAGACGGCGTAACTGTTTTGTCGGTACGCGTGGTTTTAGGCGGTTTGCCGAGCAAGACGTTCAGCGGCAAATCGACAGGATTGTTAGAGAACAAATCGTCGCGCACTTTCAAATGGCCGTCGTCGGTTGCTGTACCGACTACGGCAAACGGGCAGCGTTCGCGTTCGCAGATGGCGCGGAAGGTGTCCAAATCTTTTTCCAAAATCGACAACACATAACGCTCTTGCGATTCGTTGCACCAGATTTGCAGAGGGTTGAGGCCGTGTTCTTCCAGCGGCACTTCGCGCAGCTTGAATACCGCGCCGCGTCCGGCATCGTTGACGAGTTCGGGGAAGGCGTTGGACAAGCCGCCCGCGCCGACGTCGTGGATGGAGATAATCGGGTTTTGGTCGCCAAGCTGCCAGCAGCGGTCGATCACTTCTTGCGCACGGCGTTCGATTTCAGGGTTGCCGCGTTGTACGGAGTTGAAGTCCAAAGACGCGTCGTTTGTACCGGTATTCATGGAAGAAGCCGCGCCGCCGCCCAAGCCGATAAGCATGCCCGGGCCGCCCAGTTGGATCAGTAACGCGCCCTCGGGGATTTCGTCTTTGTGTGTTTGTTGTGCCTGAATGCTGCCCAAGCCACCAGCAATCATAATCGGTTTGTGATAGCCGCGAACCTGACCGTCGAATTTTTCTTCAAAGGTGCGGAAGTAGCCCAAGAGGTTCGGGCGGCCGAATTCGTTGTTGAACGCCGCGCCGCCGATCGGGCCTTCAATCATGATGTCTAAAGGGGAAGCAATATGGCCGGGTTTGCCGTAGGCTTGTTCCCAAGGCTGCTCCAAGCCAGGGATATTCAGGTTGGAGACGGTAAAGCCGGTCAAGCCCGCTTTCGGACGCGAACCTTTGCCTGTCGCGCCTTCATCGCGGATTTCACCGCCCGCACCCGTTGCCGCGCCCGCAAACGGAGCGATGGCGGTCGGGTGGTTGTGTGTTTCCACTTTCATGATGATATGGGTATCTTCTTCGTGGAAACGATAGCCTTGGTTTTCCGCTGCATTTGGATAGAAACGCTCGATTTTCGCGCCTTCGATTACGGACGAATTGTCTTTATAGGCAACGACTGTGCCTTCGGGATGCGCGTTGTGCGTGTCGCGAATCATGCCGAAAAGCGATTTCGGTTGTTTTTCGCCGTTGAGGATGAAATCGGCGTTGAAGATTTTGTGGCGGCAGTGTTCGCTGTTTGCCTGCGCGAACATCATCAGCTCCACATCTGACGGATTGCGGTTTAAAGCCTGATAGTTTTCAACCAGATAATCGATTTCGTCGGCTGAAAGCGCCAAGCCCATTTCGGTATTGGCTTTGACCAATGCCTCTTTTCCGCCGCCCAATACATCAACGCTGGAGAAGGTTTCCGATTGGATGTGGTGGAACAGTTGCGCCGCTGCATCGATGTCGGTCAACACGCTTTCGGTCATGCGGTCGTGCAACAGGGCTGCCCATTGTTGTTTTTGCCCGTCGGTAAGCGCACCTTCCAACCATACGGCCATGCCGCGCTCGATGCGCTCAATGCCTTCCAAACCGCAGTTTCGGCGATATTGGTTGCTTTGGAAGCCCACGGCGAAATGGTACCCAAACGGGGCGTTACCAAAAATAAATGCAAGCCCTCGCGCGCTTTGGGCGTTTGTTCAACGCTTTGCGCCGCCAGTAAGGCTTGCAGTTTTTCGACTGTCGCGGCATCAAGTGCTTTTTCGCTACCGACAAAATACCAAAATTCGCTGCTTAATTTGACTTCGGGCAGGCCGAGTGCGGCTACTTTTTGAAAGAGTTTTTCAACACGGAAATCGGAAAGGGCGGTTACACCGCGCAAGGGCAGAACAACAGACATGGATTCAGCTCACAAAATGCAGTTGGGGAATCCATTATTATACCTGAAAAATGCGATTTTGCTTGTGAATTTATACTTGAAATGTTGACAATTTTTACTTGTGAACAGAAGGCGGAAGAAGCCGTCTTTCCGTCCTTTTGTTTATTTTATATCTGATTATTCAGTTATTTTTATTTATTTTTGAAGGATTGGGCGAAATGGGGTCGGATAGGTGCGACGACATAAAGTGAGGATTATTGAATGGTTGTTTGTGATTTTTTTGCTGACAATAAGGCCGTCTGAAACCTTGTTTTCAGACGGCCTTGCGTTATCCTTTCTTTTTATTTCCCAGCATATCCAGCAATCCTGCTAAATGACTTTTTCCTTCTTCTTTACTCACAATCGGATCGCCGCCTTTGCGTCCTAGGATTTTGATGTCTTCCTGCGGCATTTCGTCTATGAAGCGGCTTGGCTCGGGGAACTGCCATGTACCTTGCTTTTTGCGTTTGAGGCAGTGGGTCAGTGTAAGCTGGCGCTTGGCGCGGGTGATGCCGACGTACATCAAGCGGCGTTCTTCTTCGACGTTGTCTTCTTCGATGCTGTCGTTGTGCGGCAAGATGCCTTCTTCGCAACCGACAAGGAAAACGTAGGGGTATTCCAATCCTTTGGAAGCGTGCAGGGTGGAGAGTTTGACGGCATCGACTTCTTCTTCGCCTTTACCTTCCAAAAGCGTCATCAGAGCGATGGTTTGGGCAAGCTCGATGATGTTTTTGCCGTCTTGCTCGCCTTTGCGTTCCAGCCAGCCGGTCAGGTCGGTAACGTTGCGCCATTTGATTTCGCCTGCTTTGCCTTCCTCATTGGCCAACAGGTGGTTTTCGTAGTCGATTTCTTTCAGTAGGTTATGAATAAGCTCGCCTGCTTCGCTGGTTTCGGCTTTGGCACGGTAGTTTTCAATCATATCCATGAAGGCTTGCAGGTGTTGGCGGTTGGTATGGTTCAACAGGGCAAGCGCTTCTTCAGTTTGCGCGGCTTCATACAGGCTGCATTCGTGTTCGTGCGCGTAGGTGTTGAGCTTACCCAGCGTTACATCGCCGATGCCGCGTTTGGGCGTGGTCACGGCGCGCAGGAAGGCAGGATCGTCGTTGGGGTTGGCAAGCAGGCGCAGGTAGGACAAAACGTCTTTGATTTCGGCTTTGTCGAAAAAGCTTTGTCCGCCGGAGAGTTGGTAAGGAACGCGCGCGCTGCGCAAGGCTTCTTCAAAAATCCGCGCCTGATGGTTGCCGCGGTATAACACGGCGAAATCGGCGTATTGGGTTTTGTCACCGCCGACCAGCTTCTGCTTGACGATTTGGCTGACGACCCAGTCGGCTTCGTGCTGCTCGCTTTGACAGGCAACGACTTTGACGATTTCGCCTTCGCCAAACTGAGACCAAAGTTTTTTGGTAAAGAGTTTGGGGTTGTTTTCGATGACTTTGTTGGCGATTTTGAGAATCCGCGCGGTGGAGCGGTAGTTTTGCTCCAGCTTGATGATTTTCATCTGCGGATAGTCTTCCTGCATTTTGCGCAGGTTTTCCATGTTTGCGCCGCGCCAAGCGTAGATGGACTGGTCGTCGTCGCCGACGGCGGTAAACATGCCTTCCGCGCCGGTCAAGAGCTTCATCAGGGTGAATTGGCAGGTGTTGGTGTCTTGGCATTCGTCAACCAACAGATAACGCAGCCGCCGCTGCCATTTGTTGCGCACTTCGCTGTTTTGCTGCAACAGCACGGCGGGCAGACGGATTAAGTCGTCGAAGTCTACCGCCTGATAGCTTTGCAGGGTTTCCTGATAACTGGCATAAACACGCGCTGTTTGTTGTTCCCACACATTGGAGGCCGTCTGAACGGCATCTTCGGGCGTTTTTAAATCGTTTTTCCACAGGGAAATTTGGTGCTGCGCTTTGAATACAGCTTCTTTGCCCGTACCGCCCAAAAGTTCGCCGATGATTTTCGCGCTGTCGGTAGAGTCGAGGATGGAGAAGTTTTTTTTGTAACCGATTTGATTGGCTTCTTCGCGCAGAATTTTCATGCCCAAAGAGTGGAACGTGCAAATCGTCAGCCCGCGCATTTGCGATTTGGGCAGCATTTTGGCGACGCGCTCCTGCATTTCCGTAGCGGCTTTATTGGTGAAGGTAATCGCGGCGACGGTATGCGGCAGATAGCCGACATTGACAATCAAATGCTTGATTTTTTGGGTAATCACGCCGGTTTTACCGCTGCCTGCGCCGGCAAGGACGAGCAGGGGGCCGCCAAGATATTGGACTGCGGCTTGCTGTTGAGGGTTGAGTTTCATTGAAGGAGGAAGACGGGTAATGTGGGGAGCAATTATACAACAAGGCCGTCTGAAATTTCAGACGGCCTTGGGCGTTTTTTAGCGTAAACCTTATGCCAAATATTTCAATTTGCCCTTGAAGTCTTCCAGTTTTTCGTAGCCTTTTTGCGCCATGATGGCTTTTAATTCAAGGGAAATCCGTTCAAAAATGCCTACGCCTTGCTGGTGTAGTGCCGTGCCGATCTGCACCATGCTTGCGCCGCACAAGATGTGTTCAAACGCATCCCGGCCGCTGTAAACGCCGCCCGTTCCGATGATTTGGATAGACGGATCCAGTCTTTGATAGAACGCGTGGACATTGGCAAGAGCGGTCGGTTTGATATATTGGCCGCCTATGCCGCCGAAGCCGTTTTTCGGGCGGATCACGACGGATTCGTCTTCGATATACATGCCGTTGCCGATGGAGTTGACACAGTTGACGAATTTTAGGGGATGACGGTTGAACACTTCCGCCGCTTGATCGAAATGGACGATATCGAAATATGGCGGCAATTTGATGCCTAAAGGTTTATCGAAGTAGCTGAAGGCTTCGCTCAAAATCCGCTCGGTGGTTTCAAAATCATAGGCGATTTGCGGCTTGCCAGGGACGTTTGGGCAGGAAAGATTGAGTTCGGTAATGCCGTTGAATCCGCTGTTTTGCACTTTTTTTAACAACATATGCGTTTCATCGGGCGACATACCGACCAGTGAGAGGAAAAAAAAGCCCTTTTCGGATGAGACTCTTGAAGGGTAAGCAGGTAATCCAGATAGTAATCAATGCCTTGGTTTGGCAAGCCCATCGAATTGATGCTGCCGAGAGGAACATCATGATAGCGTGGCTCGGGGTTGCCTTGACGGGGGGAAAGCGTTGCGGTTTTGGTAACGAAAGTGCCTGCCGAAGACTGTCTGACGGCTTCCAATTCCTCAACAGTCATACACGCCACGCCTGCCGCATTCATCAGGCAGTTGTCCAAAGAAAAACCGGCAATTTGGGTTTGCAATGATACCATCTCCTGCTCCTTTTCTCTGTAAAATCAAAATGTTTGACAAGCGTAACATGAAGAGGCGGTACGATTTTTAACAAACATCAAATGACAGGGAATGTAGTCAGATGTTGTTTTCAATATTGAAAAAGGCCGTCTGAAAAACTCAAACGGTCTTTCAGACGGCCTTTACTATATGGCATCAATTAGGGAATAAAAGCTGTCGGCTGATTTGGCTATTGGGCTTTGAAAATCAGGCTAACCATTCGTTCAAAGCCGCCTCAAAACGTTTCAAGCCTTCGGCCATGTCTTCATCGTTCAGAAGCAGGCTGGGGGCGAAGCGCACCACATTGGCGCCGGCAACCAGTACCATCAGGCCGTGTTTTAAAGCGGCGGCGGTAATTTCCGATGCCTTGCCTTCGTATTCGTCTGCCAACACGCAGCCGAGCAGCAAGCCCATGCCGCGGACTTCTTTAAATACTCCGGTTTTTACGCCTATTTCACGCAAGGCCGTCTGAAGTTTTTGGCCTTGTTGCTCAACGTGTGCCAATGTTCCAGGCGCATTGATGATGTCAAACGCACGGCTGCCGACCGCGCATGCCATCGGATTGCCGCCGAAGGTCGAACCATGCGTTCCGGGGCCGAAGGTTGGGGCGATTTTATCGGTGGTCAGTATCGCGCCAATCGGGAAACCGCAACCCAAGGCTTTGGCGGAGCTGATGATGTCGGGTATGATGCCGTAATGCTCGTAGGCAAACAGTTTGCCTGTATGGCCCATGCCGGTTTGCACTTCGTCCAAAATGAGCAAGGCGCCGTGTTTGTCACACAAACGGCGTGCGGCTTGCAGGTATTCTTGGGTGGCAGGCAAGATGCCGCTTTCGCCTTGAATCGGCTCGATAATCACGGCGCAGGTTTTGTCGCCGACGGCGGCTTCCAATGCGGCAATATCATTAAATGGAACATGGGTAATATCTGACGGCAGCGGCGCGTAGTCTTTGCTGTATTTGGGCTGGCCGCCGACGGATACGGTAAACAGGGTGCGGCCGTGGAAGCTGTTGAGGCAGGAGATGATTTCGGTTTTGTGTTCGCCAAAATGATCGCGGCCGTATTTGCGTGCCAGTTTCAGTGCGGCTTCATTGGCCTCTGCGCCGGAATTGCAGAAACACTTTGTCGGCAAAGGTGTTTTCGACCAGTTTTTTAGCTAATTTTTGTGCCGGTTGGGTGGTATAGATATTAGAAATGTGCCAGAGTTTTTGCGATTGTTCGGCCAAGGCCGCGATCAAATCGGGATGGCAATGGCCCAGCGCGTTCACAGCAATACCGCCTGACAGGTCAACGTATTCTCGTCCTTCGGTATCCCAAACCCGGCTGCCGAGCGCGCGTTCCGGAATCATGGGTGCGAATGAGAAATTGGGCGTCAGGTAGTTTTGCATGTTCTTTTCCTTTTAATATTGTCAACAATTTCTTGAATTATGCGCCTATTGATTGAGAGATTCAATATGGTAATCAGGCCGTCTGAAAACTGGCTTTCAGACGGCCTGATGCTTATTTATGCTTGATTTCCCAGCATTGATGGATTTTTTTGTTGCGGAAATCGTCGGGAACGGACTGCTTGGAAATGTCTTTGACGGCGTATTGTTCCGCGACCGAATCGTCCAACACAAAGCTGCGCAAGTTGTTGGAGAAATACAGAATGCCGTCTGAAGCGAGCAGGTTCATTGTGCCGTCAATCAGCTTTTTATGGTCGCGCTGGATGTCGAGGATGTCGAGCATCTTTTTGCTGTTGGAAAAGCTGGGCGGATCCATGACGATCAGGTCGAACTGTTTGCCTTCGGCGGCGGCATTTTGCAGATATTGGAACACGTCGGCGCGGACGATTTTGTGTTGTTCGGTGTCGATGCCGTTGAGTTCGAAATTGCGTTTCGCCCAATCGAGATAAGTGTTGGATAAATCGACGGTTTCACTGGATACCGCGCCGCCGGTGGCGGCATAGACGGTGAAGCTGCCGGTGTAGGAAAACAGGTTGAGGAAGCGTTTGCCCGCCGCGGTGTCGCCGACTTTTTTGCGCGTGTTGCGGTGATCGAGGAAAAGGCCGGTGTCGAGGTATTTGTCGAGGTTGACCCAAAACTTGCGGCCGTTTTCCATGATGACGAAATCGTCGCCGGTTTTGCCGGTTTTTTCGTACTGTTGCAAGCCTTTTTGGCGTTCTCGGCGCTTGAGGTGGATTTGTTCGGGCGCAAAACCGGTCACAAAACCAATGGCTTCCAATACTTCGGCAAGCCATGCTTCGTATTCTTCAGGCTGCATCAGCCAGCCGGTATCGTATTCCTGAAGGTGGATTTGGTTGCCGTAAACATCGACGGCAAAGGGAAATTGGGGAATATCGCGGTCGTAAATGCGCCAGGCTTCGATGCCGTTGCGTTTGGCCCATTTCATAAGATGTTTGATATTTTTGCCCAAGCGGTTGGCAAATGGGGTAATGTCGGTCATGGTTTCAGACGGCCTTATTGGGGAAGTTTCCAGAATTGATCAGCAGGGACGTAGGCGTGGCGGTCAAGCATATAGAGAATTGTATCGTCAGGCGCAACCATGGTGGCGCGGTCAGTCTTGCCTTTAAAGGGGAACACGATTCGTGCTTCTGAGGCGTTTTTGATGTCGATACCGTAGCTGGTTCTGCCGCTTTCTAGTTTGTATTGGTTTTGAGTGTATTCGTAAACGGTTTCTTTGCCTTTCGTCTTTGACGGTAAAGCTTTTTTCGGCAAAGGTGATTTCGGCTTTGCTACCGTCGGACGCAACGGCCTTCCATTCGCCGCGATAACTCTCCGATCCGCTGCACGCGCTGATCAACAGGGCGGTAGCAAGTGCAGGTAATAAGGCGGCGGTTTTGAAAAACTTCATGTCGGCTTCATCCGTGCTGATTCAATAAAACGGCATTATAGCTTGATTTTGCAGTTGCAGCCTGTTTTGCTTGACCTGGGCAGTTTTCTCCTTTATTATCCGCCGTTCGCCTTTTGATACGAAGCCATCGTCTTCCAACCTAAACCGCCGTTTCGGGCGCGTTTCTTTTATTGCTTGCTTATTGGCAAAGCCTTTTCTGTGCAGGTTGTCGTCGATGTTAACCACAAGCAAGATGCTTGCGACAACCCTGTAACTTCACATTTCCCGTATCGTTACTTTCCTTTGCTTCAGGTCGTCTGAAATTGTTCAGGCGTGCGCGTTGTTGTCTCTTTAGGATAGCCATGTCTATTAAATTTGCCGATTTGAACCTTGATAAAAACATCTTGTCCGCCGTGCGCAGCGAGGGTTATGAAAGCCCGACGCCGATTCAGGCGCAAGCCATTCCGTTTGCTTTGGACGGCCGCGACATCATGGCTTCGGCGCAAACCGGTTCCGGTAAAACCGCAGCCTTCCTGCTGCCTACCTTGCAAAAACTGACCAAACGCAGCGAAAAACCAGGCAAAGGCCCGCGCGCGTTGGTATTGACCCCAACCCGCGAACTGGCGGCTCAAGTGGAAAAAAATGCGCTGGCGTATGCTAAAAATATGCGTTGGTTCCGTACTGTCAGTATTGTCGGCGGCGCATCTTTCGGCTACCAAACCCGTGCCCTGAGCAAACCGGTTGACCTGATTGTTGCCACGCCGGGCCGTCTGATGGACTTGATGCAAAGCGGTAAAGTCGATTTCGCCCGCTTGGAAGTACTGATTTTGGACGAAGCCGACCGTATGTTGGACATGGGCTTTATCGACGACATCGAAACCATCGTCGAGGCCACCCCGACTGACCGTCAGACTTTATTGTTCTCCGCCACTTGGGACGGTGCGGTCGGCAAACTCGCGCGCAAACTGACCAAAGACCCTGAAATCATCGAAGTTGAGCGCGTGGACGACCAAGGCAAAATTGAAGAGCAGCTGCTGTACTGCGACGACATGCGCCACAAAAACCGCCTGCTCGACCACATCCTGCGCGACGCCAACATCGACCAATGCGTGATTTTCACGTCCACCAAGGCCATGACCGAAGTCATCGCGGATGAATTGTACGAAAAAGGTTTTGCCGCCAACTGCCTGCACGGCGATATGCCTCAAGGCTGGCGTAACCGCACGCTGATGGACTTGCGCAAAGGTCGCTGCAAAATTTTGGTTGCCACCGACGTTGCCGCACGCGGTATCGACGTACCAACCATTACCCACGTTATCAACTACGACTTGCCGAAACAGGCTGAAGACTACGTTCACCGCATCGGCCGTACCGGCCGCGCAGGCCGTACCGGTATTGCAATTACTTTTGCCGAAGTGAACGAATACGTCAAAGTACACAAAATTGAAAAATACATCGGTCGTAAATTGCCTGAGCTGACCATCGAAGGCATGGAGCCGACACGCAAACGTAAATCCGCAGGCGGCAAGCCGAAAGGCAAGGCGGCTGGGGCGATCGTAAATCCGGCGGCTGGCGCGGCGATAAGAAACCGGCTAAAGAAGGCTTTGGCGGCAAATCACGCGGCGAAGGCCATAAAAAAGACGGTTTCAAAAAAGATGGCTTTAAGAAAGACGGTTTCAAGAAGTCTGACGGTTTCAAAAAAGGCGGTGAAGGCTTTAAAGGTAAACGTAAGTCTAACGATGGCTTTGGCGGCAAACATAAAAAAGGTTGATTGCTTCAATCTTAAGGCCGTCTGAAATAAGACGAAAGGGCGTGTGAAGACACGCCCTTTTTTATGGTTTCGAGTTTTCACATATAAAAAAAGCGTGGGATTGGCCCCACGCTTTTTCAGACGGCCTCTTACAAAGCGGCCAATACGGCATCGCCCATTTCGGAGCAGGAAACCAGTTTGGTACCTTCTTCGTAAATATCGCCGGTACGCAAGCCTTGTTGCAGTACTTTTTGTACGGCGTTTTCAACTTGTTGCGCGCGTGCTTCGTCGTTCAGGCTGTAACGCAGCAACATGGCAAGAGACAATACGGTCGCCAGCGGATTGGCTTTGTTTTGACCGGCAATGTCAGGAGCAGAGCCGTGAGACGGCTCGTACAGGCCTTTGCCATTTCGTCCAAAGAAGCGGAAGGCAGCATACCGATGGAGCCGGTCAGCATGGAGGCTTCATCAGAGAGGATGTCGCCGAAGATGTTGCCGGTGGCAATCACGTCAAATTGTTTGGGTGCGCGTACCAACTGCATGGCGGCGTTGTCCACGTACATATGGGAAAGTTCGACATCAGGGTATTGTTTGCCGATTTCTTCAAAGATTTCGCGCCACAGTTCGGTGGTTTCCAAAACGTTGGCTTTGCCTACGGAGCAGACTTTTTTGCTGCGTTTTTGGGCGGATTGGAAGGCAACGTGGGCAATACGGCGGATTTCGCTTTCGCTGTATTTCATGGTGTTGTAGCCTTCGCGTTCGCCGTTTTCCAAAACACGGATGCCGCGCGGCTCGCCAAAGTAAATATCGCCGGTCAGTTCGCGTACGATAAGGATGTCGAGGCCGGCTACGATTTCCGGTTTCAGAGTGGAAGCGTTGGCCAGCTCGGGATAAAGGATGGCAGGGCGCAAATTGGCAAACAGATTCAAGTCTTTACGGATGGCCAACAAGCCGCGCTCAGGACGTAATGGACGGTCGAGATTGTCGTATTGAGGAGAACCGACTGCACCAAGCAGAACCGCATCGGCTTTACGGCAAAGGTTTTGCGTGAATTCTGGATAAGGATGGCCGTATTCGTCATAGGCTTCGCCGCCCAAAGGCGCATATTCGTAGCTGACATCCAAACCTTGTTCGATAAGTTTGTCGAGTACACGGACGGTTTCTGCAACGATTTCAGGGCCGATGCCGTCGCCGCGCAAGATAGCGATATGTTTGGTCATTTCGGGTTTCCTTATGGGAAGGTTTTAGGTAAAGGGCAGGTCGCCTGTTTTTCAGACGGCCTTAAATCAATTTGCTCTGAAAACGCTGATTGTACCATTATGGTACTGGTAAAGCTGGGTAGAAATTGCGTAGGCAGAGTCTTCAAATGCCTGCAGGGCAATATTCGCCATTGCCTGCAAAGCCTCTTCATCGGATGGGCTGCAAACGAGCAGGGCATTGCGTGCCGGGACTGCAAAAACAGGGTTGGCCGGCAGCATAGGATCATCTTTAAGTACTTCGTCCAAAAGCAAAATCAAGGAAGCATCATAGTCGTTGTCCAAATGGATTTGAGCCAATGACCAGCCTTCGGCATGATGAATTTGAACACGTCCATTCATCCGTTGGCGCAAATTATCCATGGCGGTACGATACAAGGCGTCTTCATCTTCAATACCGGCCTCTTTCATATGCTCACGATTGAGCGTATGCATGGATTCGTCCGTATCCACCATATAAAGCAACATGATATCGCCTGCAATCGGTTTGTATACCAGGTAATCGGCAGGTTCGTCTTTGTCCGTATTTGTAATCAGTCTGACGTTTTCCAGATAAATTGTATTTTTAATCGTCGGAAGAATTTGTTGTGCTGAAACACTGGCATCAGTGTCCTGAATCTTATTGATAACCGCTAAATTGGCAGCAACAATAGCCTCCAAGGCCTCGGGATTTTGCAGATAACTTGTGTAATGGTTGCTCAAATATGTGCTGAACGATGCTTCATCGTCTTCGGAAAACTGGACGATGATAGGCGAAGAAGCAATGTTTTCGCCCCAGTCAATTTTCGCCTCAAGATCCAATTCTTCTTGGATACGACGGGCAAAGTATTCGACAAATTCCTGCCAAGTCATTAATTTAGGTTTGGAGCGGAACAACCTGCTGAAAAAAGACATATTGTGTCCTGAATAAGAGGATAAGGCCGTCTGAAATATTATAGACGTTCAGTTTCAACACGGATTTTAAAAACAACTTTGCGTATGTTTGCCCTGTCGCCGACCAATGGGGCATGCGCATCATTCGGGAAAAATAGCGCAAATTCGCCTGGCTCCAAGGTCAGCCAAGTTTCCGGCTCGCAGTCGAAAAATTCGATATCGCGCTTTTCATTGTAGCCTAAACCGTTTTTCAGACGGCCTCTGTCTATCCAGCCGTATGTTTCGCTGCCATCAATCGGCGTTTGAATATCAATATGTTTTAAGTGAGCTTCAGGCTGGGCTTCGCATTTAGCCCTCATCGTCTCGCTGCCGATAAAAATACGGATATTGGGATTCTCGCATGGCATTTGGCCGTCTGGCAGATTGGCAAAATCTAGGGTCTGCAACAGATGGAAGGCCTCGGCAAAGTCGGGATGCAGGGCAGCGTAGCGGGTGGCATTGCTTATGGTGTCGGTAATCATGGTATGGTTAGGTAGAATTAAACTTCAGGATATAGAGAAGCCAATACGGTTTTCAGGATGCTTTATTTGGATTTTGACAACAAGGCCGTCTGAAAAGGCTTTTTATGGAGTTGTGTTTTGCAGATTCAAAGTGGAAGCATAATGTTCCGCAATAGGAATACGCTTGCGGCTGACTTGGTTTATATCGCTGCCTTCTTTAGTCCATAAAAACGGAAAGAACGTGTAAACGCTGTCGCCATTCAAATCATGGATTTCTTCGCACCAATTTTCCCAACGCAGGTTTTCGTAAAACAACTACAAATCACCGGTCAATGCCCAATTTAAGAAATCACCATAACCTTTACCGCAATCTTCCCATTCCAAGGTATCCGGTGGCAGGTAAAAAACATTGCCTACTTTGCCATCTAATCCCCCACCGTTTATGGCAAAGTAGCCGCCCGCGGCATCATCGGCAAACAGATAATAGGGAGCAGAGCCTGCTGGCTCGGATTGTGTACGGCCTAGATTCCAACTTCCCAAACCACGGGGTAGTTTCGCACTGCCGGAACCCAGTATCCGCAACCAGCCGTCGTCAATCAGGATGCCGCCGGTTTCATAAACGACAGCGCCCATAAACGAACGTGTTGTTACTTGGGTTTTGACAAGTTCTTCCTGTGCCTTTTCAAGTGTACGAGGCAGGACTTCAACGCTGTTTGTCGCTTCCGCAAGCCACTCTTGAATCAATGGCCATGCAGAGTCTTGGGTTTGGATTAATTCGTCGAATGATCTCATGGACTATTCCAAAACATTTAGTAAAGGCCGTCTGAAACACTTAAATTTTTCAGACGGCCTTTTGTATATCAACCGTTAAACAGCCAAGGCTGGCTTTGGCGGCGTTTTTCTTCAAAGGCATGAATTTCGTCAGCGTGTTGCAGGGTCAGGCCGATTTCGTCCAAGCCGTTTAAGAGGCAGTGTTTGCGGTGTTCGGTAATGTCGAATGTGAATGTTTCGCCGCTAGGGGTGGTTAGGGTTTGCTCGGCAAGATCGATGGAGAGCTGATAGCCTTCGTTGGCTTCAACTTCTTTGAAAAGCTGGTCAACCTGTTCTTCTGTCAAAACGATAGGCAAAAGGCCGTTTTTGAAACAGTTGTTGAAGAAGATGTCGGCAAAGCTGGGGGCGATGACGGCGCGGAAGCCGTAGTCGTCTAATGCCCAAGGGGCGTGTTCGCGTGAAGAGCCGCAGCCGAAGTTTTTGCGCGTCAACAGGATTTGCGCGCCTTGATAGCGTGGTTGGTTCAGGGAGAAATCGGGGTTCAGCGGGCGTTTGCTGTTGTCCATGCCCGGTTCGCCGTGGTCGAGGTAACGCCATTCGTCAAAGGCATTAGGGCCGAAGCCGCTGCGTTTGATGGATTTTAAAAATTGTTTGGGGATGATAGCATCGGTATCGACGTTGCTGCGGTCGAGCGGGGCGACGATGGCGGTAATTTTGGTAAAGGCTTTCATGTCAGATTCTTATAGTAATAATGGGAAATTTTATGGCTATTCGGCTTAGCGTGTGCTGTGCAAACCAATTCGGTTGCCTTCTGTATCTTCGATAAATGCGGCAAAGCCGTTGGCAATACGGAATTTTTCTTGTAAAAGCTTGCCGCCTGCTGCAACGGCTTTTTCTGCGGTTTCGGCACAATCCGGGCAATTGAAGAAAATGGTCGTTCCACCGTGGCCGGGTTGGGCATTGCTGTCATGCCAAATCATGCCCGCCGTGCCGTGTTGTGTGTAATCGGCCGGAAAAATGATGAAACGGAATCCGTTGCCGCCAACGTCTTGCAAGGGCTTGTCAAATACGGATTCGTAAAAGGCCTTGGCACGATCCAAATCTTGAGCATGGATGCCGAACCAGCTTGACGGATTACTCATTGCTTCTTCTTTCGCAGGGAATCTTAGGATGTCTGAATAGTAGGGAAACAGGCCGTCTGAAACGGATTCAGGAGGATCAGACGGCCCACCTTACCGAATTATTCGGTAGCTGCTTCGATTTTTTCTCCAACATGGCTCATGCCGCGGCCTACTGCATTGCCACCTTTTTTAACGGCTTCACCGGTTTTATCGGCTACGCGCTCGGCAGTCTCTTTGGTTTTGTCCCAATTGCGGCTGGTATCGTCTTTTGCGCCGGACCAAGTGCTGGAACAAGCTGACAGGATAAGGGCTGCGGCAGCCAATGCAAACAGTTTTTTCATACTAGATTCCTTTCAAGTTATCAATTGATTGAGGAGGTTTTCGGACGTTTTGCGCAATGGGAAAACTTAATTGGGCAATGTATTGTTTCAGACGGCCTGATGAATAAAGGCCGTCTGAACATGTTTTAAGCCATAGTGCGGATGTCGGTAAAACGGCCGGTTACCGCGGCTGCAGCTGCCATAGCTGGGCTGACGAGATGGGTGCGTCCGCCGTTGCCTTGACGGCCTTCAAAGTTACGGTTGGAAGTGGAGGCGCAACGTTGTCCCGGGGTCAGGCGGTCGGCGTTCATGGCGAGGCACATCGAGCAGCCCGGTTCGCGCCATTCGAAGCCGGCATCGATGAAAATTTTGTCCAAGCCTTCTTTTTCGGCTTGTTCTTTAACCAAGCCGGAGCCGGGAACAATTAATACGCGTTGTACATTGTCCGCTTTTTTGCGGCCTTTGGCGATAGCGGCGGCTTCACGCAAATCTTCGATACGGCTGTTGGTACAAGAGCCGATAAAGACGATATCGACGGGGATTTCGTTTAATGGCGTACCGGCTTCCAAGCCCATGTATTCGAGGGCGCGTTCCATGCCGCTGCGTTTGACCGGATCGGTTTCTTCAGCAGGGTTCGGTACTTTGCCGTTGATGTCCAAAACCATTTCAGGCGATGTGCCCCAGGTTACTTGAGGTTCGATGTCTTCGGCTTTGAAGTGATATTCCTTATCAAAAACTGCGCCTTCGTCAGACACCAGTGTGCGCCAGTATTCAACGGCTTTGTCCCATGCTTCGCCTTTAGGTGCGAAAGGTTTGCCTTTTACATAGTCGATGGTGGTTTGGTCGACGGCAACCATGCCTGAGCGCGCACCGGCTTCAATCGCCATATTGCACAAGGTCATGCGGCCTTCCATGGAAAGACTGCGGATGGCTTCTCCGCCAAACTCAATGGCGTAACCTGTACCGCCGGCCGTACCGATTTGGCCGATGATATAAAGCGCTACGTCTTTAGCGGTAACACCGGGTTTCAGACGGCCTTCAACTGAAATCAGCATGGATTTGGATTTTTTCGCGGTAATGCACTGGGTAGCCATGGTATGTTCGACTTCGGAAGTACCGATACCGTGAGCCAATGCGCCGAATGCGCCGTGGGTAGAGGTGTGCGAGTCGCCGCAGACCACGGTCATGCCGGGCAGGGTGGCACCTTGTTCCGGGCCCATGACGTGCACAATGCCTTGACCTTTATCCATGAACGGGAAGTAGGCGAGTGCGCCAAACTCTTTGATGTTTTTGTCCAAAGTATCGACTTGCAGTTTGGAAATCGGGTCTTGGATACCTTTGTCCCAGTCGCTGGTTGGGGTATTGTGGTCGGCTGTGGAGACTACGCTGTCGATACGCCAGAGTTTGCGGCCGGCCATTTTCAAGCCTTCAAATGCCTGCGGGCTGGTAACTTCGTGAACCAAATGACGGTCGATGTAAAGCAGAACAGTGCCGTCTTCTTCTTCGCGGACGACGTGGCTGTTCCAAAGTTTATCGTAAAGGGTTTGTGCGCTCATGATGAGTTTCTTTGCTAATTGGTAAGTATGAATGATGGTTTGTGTTTATGGGCGGATTTTAGGCTTTTTATAGGGACTACGCAATAGAAATTTGTCCAATTTTTAAAATTTGTCGTAAAGTTTCAAAAAATCCCATTAAAAATTAGACAAATTGTAGAATTGTTGACAAAAAGATGCATTTTATCTGAAAGAATGCTTGTCGAAATGCACTAAAAAGTTCTATCATTCTCACTTAATATCCACATTTACCAAGAGGTATAGAGAATGAAATTACCGGTTCTGGCTCCTGAGTACCTGACTCAATTTCAGGAATTCGAGAGAAAAATTCTTGCCAATCATGCCAAAATCGAAGCATGGTTTCGTTCGCATTGGAACGAACACCGTCCGCCGTTTTATGGTTCGGTTGACATCCGCAATGCCGGTTACAAAATTTCATCTATCGATATGAATTTGTTTCCGGGCGGCTTCAATAATTTGAATACAAACTTTATCCCGCTGGCAGCGGTTGCCGCGCAAGATGCGGTACAGCGCGCCTGTGAAACGGCCAAATCCGTATTGATTATTCCTGAAAACCACACACGCAACACATTCTATCTGCAAAACGTTTATGCGCTTAGCGAGATTTTGCGTTCGGCAGGGTATGAAGTCCGTTTGGGCAGCCTGAATCCGGAAGTTACCGAGCCGACTGAGTTTGAAACTGCCTTGGGCGACAAAATTTTGCTTGAGCCTTTATTGCGTACCCGCGAGCGCGTCCATCTTGCCGACGGTTTTTCGCCTTGCGTTGTTTTTGTTGAATAACGACTTGTCCGCCGGCGTTCCCGATATTCTCAAAGGCATCAGCCAAACCGTATTGCCTCCATTGCACGGCGGTTGGACGACGCGCCGCAAAAACAGAACATTTCAGTGCATACAACCAAGTTGCCGCCGAATTTGCCAAGCTGATTGACATCGACGAATGGCAAATCAATCCTTATTTTGAAAAAAAATCGGCGGTTTGGATTTCCAAGAGCGCGAAGGCGAGGACGCATTGGCAGGCGCGGTAGAGCGCGTATTGGCGAAAAATTCAAGCCAAATACGATGAATTGGGTATTTCCGACCAGCCTTTTGTGATCGTCAAAGCCGACGCAGGCACTTACGGCATGGGCGTGATGAGCGTTAAATCCGCCGATGAAGTGCGCGGATTGAACCGTAAAAACCGCAATAAAATGGCAAAAGTCAAAGAAGGTTTGGAAGTCAGCGAAGTCATTGTCCAAGAAGGTATTTATACCTATGAAACCATGAATGGCGCCGTCAGTGAACCTGTCGTGTATATGATGGACCGTTTCGTCATCGGCGGTTTCTTCCGTGTACACGAAGGACGCGGTGCGGACGAAAATCTAAACGCCGGCGGCATGGTGTTCGTCCCGCTGTCCAACAGCATTCCCACCGGCAGCGGCGACAACTCCCAAGAAGCCCCCGAAGCCTGCAAACGCGTATTCGAACAATGGGATTCGCTCGGTATGCCACGCTCTGAAAAAGACTGCGACGTGGATAACGAACACAACCGCCTCTACGTTTACGGCGTAATGGCACGCTTGTCCTTGCTCGCCGCGGCATTAGAGTTGGAACAAACAGCGCCTCAAGCCTAATAAAACATTCATCTATATATCAGGCCGTCTGAAAATCAGTTTTCAGACGGCCTTTTATGTCTGTACAATCCATTCAAACCAATAAACGTGATTTCTTTTTATGAATAAACCAGCCAATCCTGTTGAGACAAACGACAATCTGCAAGAGCAGGCCATGCAGCGCAGCAATACGGACAATGCGCCGCGTTCTGCCATCCACCAAACCTTATATTCCGCCGATACCTTGTTCAGCATGATTATCTTGCCGGAAAGGCTTTGCCCGATATTGCACGCCCACAAGAAGGCCAAATCAACTGGCTGCATTTTGTCGGCATCAACGATGCTGCTTTGCTCAAACACGCGCTTGAGCCTTACGGCATCCATGAGCTGGTTATTGAAGACATTCTCAGCCGCAAGCAGCGCCCGAAAATCGAAGACTACGGTAACTATGTGTTTACTGCCGCACAGGTTTACCATTACACCACCACAGGCAAGCTCCATTCCGACCAAGTGTATGTGATTATCGGCAAAGATTTTGTGTTGTCTTTTCAACAAAAACCGCTGGGCTTGTTCAGCCAGCTGCGCCGGCAGATGCACGAAAATCCGCACGACATTTTGAACAAAAACACAGCGTTTCTGGCGTATTGCCTGCTTGACCGCATTGTGGACGACTATTTTATCGTTTTGGAGTCGTACAACAACCGTTTTGAAACCATAGACAAGTCCCTGTTTAAAAATGAAAACAGCGATATTCTCAGTAAGATTCACCGCCTCAAGCGCGATGCCGTCCGCCTGCGCCGAACGCTTTTGCCCTTGCGCGATGTGTTTTACCAGCTGGCCGTGCGCGGCGATTTCGCCATTTTCAAAGGCGAATCCACCGTCTATCTGCGCGACGTGTACGACCACAATATGCAGCTTATCGAATCGCTTGATGCCTCGCGTGATATGGTGTTGAGCATGATGGACATTTATCTTTCCTTCCAATCCAACCGCATGAACCAGCAAATGCGCGTGTTGACGGTTATCACCATCATCTTTATGCCGCTGACCGTCATCACCGGCATCTACGGCATGAACTTCGACAATATGCCCGAGCTGCATTGGTATTACGGCTATTTCATGGTTTTGGGTGTGATGCTGTGCATTATCATCGGACTGCTGATTTTCTTCTCACGTAGAAAATGGCTGTAAACGGGTAGGCAAGGGGTTGAAATTCAACGATTAAAAACGGTAGAATAATTTTGCACACGTGCAGTCTGAAGTTTTCAGACAATTTAAAAATAAATATCAAAAGGAGAATAAACGATGAAACCGGAACGCCAACTTCCTTCCCATGAACTGATCATGTCCGAGCTGATGATGCCTTATACGGCAAACTTCAGCGGCAATGTTCACGGCGGCGATCTTCTGCGCCTGCTTGACCAAGTGGCATATTCCTGCGCCTGCCGTTACAGCGGTACCTATTGCGTTACTCTGTCTGTTGATAAAGTATTGTTTAAAGAGCCCATTCATGTCGGCGAACTGGTAACCTTTTACGCCAGTATCAACTACACCGGCCGTACTTCTATGGAAGTCGGCATCCGTGTAGAGGCGCAAAACATCCACACCGGCGAAGTGCGTCATACCAACAGCTGCTACTTCACCATGGTTGCCGTTGAAGACGGTAAGCCGGTTCCTGTACCGCCTTTGGAAATCAATACACCGCGCCAACGCTGCCGTTATGAAAGGGCTAAAAAACGCAAAGAATTGAGTTTGCAGGCTGCGGACAAAGATTCTGGCTGCAACTAAATTCAATTTATTAAATGACGAAGGCCGTCTGAAATCCTGTTTCAGACGGCCTTCACGCAAAAGCCATAAACCGCTTGTTTTGTGGTAGAATCAACAAGATTTTTGCCATACGAAATTACAGATAATCATGACCGACGCAACCATCCGCAACGACCATAAATTTGCACTCGAAACCCTGCCTGTCAGCCTTGAAGACGAAATGCGCAAGAGCTACCTCGATTACGCTATGAGCGTAATTGTGGGGCGAGCCCTGCCGGATGTCCGCGACGGTCTCAAGCCGGTACACCGCCGCGTGTTGTACGCGATGCACGAGTTGAAAAACAACTGGAATTCCGCCTATAAAAAATCGGCGCGTATCGTCGGCGACGTTATCGGTAAATACCACCCCCACGGCGATATAGCCGTTTACGATACCATCGTCCGCATGGCGCAAGACTTCTCCATGCGTTATGTGCTGATCGACGGTCAGGGCAACTTCGGTTCTGTCGACGGCTTGGCCGCAGCAGCCATGCGTTATACCGAAATCCGCATGGAAAAAATTTCTCATGAAATGCTGGCGGATATTGAAGAAGAAACCGTTAATTTCGGCCCCAACTATGACGGCAGCGAACATGAGCCGCTGGTATTGCCGACCCGTTTCCCTGCGCTGTTAGTCAATGGTTCGTCCGGTATTGCCGTCGGTATGGCAACCAATATTCCGCCGCACAATTTAGGCGATACCATCAATGCCTGCCTGCGTTTGCTGGATGAGCCTGAAACTGAAATCGACGAGCTGATCAACATTATCCAAGCGCCCGATTTCCCAACAGGCGCAACTATTTACGGCTTAAGCGGCGTGCGCGAAGGCTATAAAACCGGACGTGGCCGCGTGGTGATGCGCGGTAAAACCCATATCGAGCCTATCGGTAAAAACGGCGAACGCGAAGCCATCGTTATCGATGAAATCCCATATCAAGTCAACAAAGCCAAGCTGGTTGAGAAAATTGGCGAGTTGGTACGCGAAAAAACGTTGGAAGGCGTATCCGACCTGCGTGACGAATCCGACAAATCCGGTATGCGTGTCGTGATCGAATTGAAACGCAATGAAAATGCCGAAGTCGTTTTGAACCAACTCTACAAACTGACCCAGCTGCAAGACAGCTTTGGTATCAACATGGTGGCCCTGGTTGACGGCCAGCCGCGTTTGCTGAACTTGAAACAAATCCTGTCCGAGTTCCTGCGCCACCGTCGCGAAGTCGTTACCCGTCGTACTTTATTCCGCCTGAAAAAAGCGCGTCATGAAGGCCATATTGCCGAAGGTAAGGCAGTTGCCTTGTCCAATATCGACGAAATCATCCGTCTGATTAAAGAATCTGCCAATGCGCCGGAAGCCAAAGAAAAACTGCTGTCCCGCCCATGGCGCAGCAGCTTGGTTGAAGATATGCTCAGCCGCACGGATTTAGACCTGCAAATGATGCGTCCTGAAGGCTTGCCTGAAAATTTGGGTCTGCATAGCCAAGGTTATTACCTGAGCGAATTGCAAGCCGATGCCATCCTGCGCATGAGCCTGCGCAACCTGACCGGCCTCGATCAGGAAGAAATTGTCGGTGAATATAAAAATCTGATGAGTAAAATCATTGATTTCGTGGATATTCTTTCCAAACCAGAGCGTGTTACCCAAATCATCCGCGAAGAATTGGCAGACATTAAAGCCAACTTTGGCGATGAACGCCGCAGCGAAATCAATCCGTTTGGTGGCGATATTGCCGATGAAGACCTGATTCCGCAACGCGAAATGGTCGTTACCCTGACTCATGGCGGCTACATTAAAACCCAGCCGACTACCGATTATCAGGCGCAGCGTCGCGGTGGTCGCGGCAAACAGGCAGCGGCAACCAAAGACGAAGACTTTATCGAAACCCTGTTTGTTGCCAACACGCATGATTATTTGATGTGCTTCACCAATTTGGGCAAGTGTCATTGGATTAAAGTGTACAAACTGCCGGAAGGCGGCCGCAACAGCCGAGGACGTCCGATTAACAACGTTATCCAATTGGAAGAAGGCGAAAAAGTCAGCGCCATCTTGGCCGTGCGCGAATTCCCCGAAGACCAATACGTTTTCTTCGCCACTGCACAAGGCATGGTGAAAAAAGTTCAGCTGTCTGCGTTTAAAAACGTCCGCAGCCAAGGCATAAAAGCCATCGCGCTTAAAGAAGGCGATTACTTGGTCGGTGCAGCGCAAACCGGCGGTGCGGACGACATTATGTTGTTCTCCAACTTGGGTAAAGCCATCCGTTTTAACGAATATTGGGAAAAATCTGGCAGCGACGAAGCAGAAGATGCCGATATCGAAACCGAAAACGAAAACGAAGATTCAGACGGCCTGGATGATGAAAATGCCGAAAACGCATTGCCAAGCGGCAAACATGGTGTCCGTCCGTCCGGTCGCGGCAGCGGCGGCCTGCGCGGTATGCGCCTGCCGGCCGATGGCAAGATTGTCAGCCTGATTACCTTCGCTCCCGAAGCCGAGCAAAGCGATTTGCAAGTATTGACCGCTACCGCCAACGGCTATGGCAAACGTACCCCAATTGCCGATTACAGCCGTAAAAACAAAGGCGGCCAAGGCAATATCGCCATCAATACCGGCGAGCGCAACGGCGATTTGGTTGCCGCGACTTTGGTCAGCGAAACCGACGACCTGATGCTGATTACCAGCGGCGGCGTCCTGATTCGTACCAAAGTTGAGCAAATCCGCGAGACCGGCCGAGCTGCTGCAGGTGTCCGCCTGATTAATCTGGATGAAGGCGAAACCTTGGTCAGCTTGGAGCGCGTGGCTGAAGAGGCTGAAGATGAAGCCGCTTTGGAAAGTGATGCAGCTGAAAACCAAGTGGTAGAAACTGAAGATACTCCGTCTCAAGAATCTTAAACGTCAATGAAAAAGGCCGTCTGAAAAGTTTTCAGACGGCCTGCTTATTCCAAAAGAAAATCCCGTGAGCGCAACAGAACCGTTCGATTTACCTCTTTTTCTGAAAAATCTGCCCAATCTGCCGGGCGTGTACCGTTTTTTTGACGAAGACAATAATGTTTTGTATGTCGGCAAAGCGGTCAATCTCAAGCGGCGCGTTTCCAGCTATTTCCAAAAAAACGACCATTCGCCGCGCATCGCATTGATGGTAAAACAGGTTCACCATATCGAAACCACCATCACGCGTTCCGAAGCCGAAGCGCTGATCCTCGAAAACAACTTCATCAAAGCCTTGTCGCCGAAATACAATATCCTTTTCCGCGATGACAAAAGCTATCCTTATTTGATGCTCAGCGGCCATCAATATCCGCAAATGGCATATTACCGCGGCACGCTGAAAAAGCCCAACCAATATTTCGGTCCGTATCCAAACAGCAACGCCGTGCGCGACAGCATTCAAGTTTGCAAAAAGTATTTATGTTGCGTACCTGCGAAGACAGCGTGTTTGAACACCGCGACCGTCCTTGCCTGCTTTACCAAATCAAACGTTGCACCGCGCCTTGCGTCGGCTACATCAGCGAAGAAGATTATTGCGACAGCGTGCGTGAAGCCGCGACTTTCCTCAATGGCAAAACCGACGAGCTGACGCGCACCTTGCAACACAAAATGCAAACCGCCGCCGCCAACCTGCAATTTGAAGAAGCTGCCCGTTACCGCGACCAAATCCAAGCGCTCGGCATCATGCAGAGTAATCAGTTTATCGACAGCAAAAATCCGAACAATCCAAACGATATCGATTTACTTGCGCTGGCGGTTTCAGACGGCCTGGTCTGTGTACACTGGGTCAGCATACGCGGCGGACGGCATGTCGGCGATAAAAGCTTTTTCCCCGACACCAAAAACGACCCCGAACCAAACGGACAAGATTACGCTGAGGCCTTTGTCGCCCAACACTATCTGGGCAAAAGCAAACCCGACATCATCATCAGCAACTTTCCCGTTCCCGATGCGCTGAAAGAGGCTTTGGAAGGCGAACACGGCAAGCAGATGCAATTTGTCACCAAGACCATAGGCGAACGCAAAGTCTGGTTGAAAATGGCGGAACAAAACGCACAAATGGCGATTGCACAACGCCGACTGCAACAAAGCAGCCAGCAACACCGCATCGATGAACTGGCCAAAATCCTCGGCATGGATTCAGACAGCCTCAACCGCCTTGAATGTTTCGATATCAGCCACACGCAAGGTGAGGCTACTATTGCGTCTTGTGTTGTGTACGATGAACAAAACATCCAGCCTTCGCAATACCGCCGCTACAACATCACGACCGCCAAACCCGGCGACGACTACGCCGCCATGCGCGAAGTGTTGACGCGCCGTTACGGCAAAATGCAGGAAGCCGAAGCCAATGGCGAGGCCGTCAAATGGCCGGATGTCGTGTTGATTGACGGCGGCAAAGGGCAAATCGGCGTAGCCGTATCGGTATGGGAAGAGCTCGGGCTGCACATTCCTTTGGTCGGTATCGCCAAAGGCCCCGAGCGCAAAGCCGGCATGGAAGAACTCATACTGCCTTTTACCGGAGAAGTTTTCCGCCTGCCGCCCAACAGCCCGGCTTTACATTTATTGCAAACCGTACGCGATGAATCGCACCGCTTTGCGATTACAGGCCACCGCAAAAAACGCGACAAAGCACGCGTTACTTCCTCACTCAGCGAAATCCCCGGTATCGGCAGCAAACGCCGTCAAGCATTGCTCACCCGATTCGGTGGTCTGCGCGGCGTGATTGCGGCCAGCCGCGAGGACTTGGAAAAAGTGGAAGGCATCAGCAAAGCCTTGGCGGAAACCATTTACGAGCATCTGCACTGATTGGCTTGAACAGCAAAAAGGAACAATATGAAATCTGTCATCATCAAAAATATCGAGATCGGCAAAGGCCTGCCTAAAATTGCCGTGCCGCTGGTGGCCGCCAATACGCAGGAATTGGAGCAGGCTTTGCGCGTATTGAAAGAGACGGCTTTTGACATTATTGAATTTCGTGCGGATTTTTTCCAAGAAGCGCTTGATGCCGATTTTATTGCCGAGCAACTAGGGATTGTCCGACAGGCTTTTCCTGACAAGCCTTTGCTGTTTACGTTTAGAAGGGCGCAAGAGGGCGGCAATACGCCTTGTTCGGATGACTATTATTTTGAATTATTGGAAAAAATCATCTGTTCCAAACAAGCCGATATTATCGACATCGAGCTTTTTGCCGAGGAGGGCGGCGTCAAACAAATCATCGCCTTGGCACATGAACATCAAGCTGCCGCCTTGCTTTGCAATCACGATTTCCAAGCCACGCCATCTTTGGCAGACATTACAGGCCGTCTGAAAACAATGGCCGAGTGGGGCGCGGATATCTGCAAAATTGCCGTAATGCCGCAATCGCCGCAAGATGTATTGACTTTATTACAGGCAACATATGATGTTTCACAAATTATCGACCGCCCGATTATTACTATGTCTATGGGTAAAACTGGAGCCGTCAGTCGCTTGGCCGGCTCGACTTTCGGCTCAGCCGTTACCTTTGGCGCAGCACAAAAAACGTCGGCCCCCGGCCAAATTGATGCCAACGAATTGAGGAAAATCTTGGCAATTTTGGGATAGTTTAATTATTAATATTCAAGGCCGTCTGAAAAATATTTTTCAGACGGCCTGATTTTTTTAAATTTATTTCTTTTAATTTTAAATAAAACCTGTAACAATGGGTTTCCTATTTCTAATAACTAGAGGAGAAATAAAATGACTACTACTAAAGAAAACCTGGCGAACCCAGGTCCAGTAGGCCTGTGTGGCTTTGCATTGACAACTTGGTTGCTCAGTCTGATTAACGGCGGCTTTTTTACTGCTCAAGAGGGTGTCGGCTTAGTTTTGAGCATGGCTCTCGCCTTTGGTGGTATCGCCCAAGTTATTGCCGGTATGTTTGAGTTCAAGAAAGGCAATACGTTCGGCTTTACCGCTTTTATCAGCTATGGCGCCTTCTGGTGGACATGGGCTTTGTTTACCATCTTTTTCAAAGGTGAAACAGCCCCGGCATTTATCGGCTGGTATCTTTGCGCATGGGGTATGTTTTCACTAATGATGTTTGTGGCTACCTTGACCAAGCCTAAAGTATTGAGCGGTATTTTCTTTTGCTTGACGCTGACTTTCTTTGCTTTGGGTATTGGCGATGGCATGGAAAATCATAGCATTGTCCATATCGGCGGTTGCTTAGGCTTGGTAACTGCACTTGGTGCGTTCTACTTGGCAGCGGCAGAGGTCATCAACGAATCTTTCGGCCGTACTGTTTTGCCGGTTGGTGAGCGTAAATAAGCTTTGTCATACAAAATGCCGTCTGAGCAGTAGAAATGAAATCAAAGATTTCGGCCATAATGTTCAGACGGCATTTTTTATTTGTCTTCAAATAAATCAACATCAAATAAGTCCGGCTCTTTGATGCGCTCCCGACAATCGAGCTTGATGTCTTCAGTAACCCGGCAGCAGCACGGCAAAATTTCTCCGGGCGCGACAAAAGCGAGCGGAAAATTATCATAAGAGACTTTCCCATCCAAGATTTTGACCCGGCATGAACCGCAATAACCGCTGCGACATTGGTATTCAACTTCGTGTCCAGTGCGCTCCAAGCCCTCCAATAAGGTTTCGCCTTGTTGGAGTTGGAAGGTTTTGTCGTGTGTGCTGATGAGTGCCATATGATTTGTTTGGATTGGAAAGGCCGTCTGAAACGGTGTAAAGACGAAATCAAAGATTTCTGCCACACCGTTCAGACGGCCTTGATCATAAAACCGAATGTTCGATTACAGCTCGAAATCGCCCAAATCGTCGGCATTGACTTCCGAATCAATCTGACCAATCAGGTAAGAGGAAATTTCCACTTCCTGCGGCGCAACCTGTACATTGTCAGAAGACAACCACGCGTTAATCCAAGGAATCGGGTTTTGGGTCGCACCTTCGAATCCAGCAGGCAGACCAACCGCCTGCATACGCAGATTGGTAATGTATTCAACGTATTGCGCCAGAATTTCCTTGTTCAGACCAATCATCGAACCGTCTTTAAACAGATAGGCTGCCCATTCTTTTTCCTGCTCCGCCGCTTTTTTGAAGAGGTTGAAACACTCGTCCTGCAATTCATTCGCAATTTCCGCCATTTCAGGATCATCGGCACCGGCACGCATCAGGTTGAGCATATGCTGGGTGCTGGTCAGGTGCAGGGCTTCGTCGCGGGCAATCAGTTTGATGATTTTGGCGTTGCCCTCCATCAATTCGCGCTCGGCAAAGGCAAACGAGCAGGCGAATGAAACGTAAAAGCGGATGGCTTCCAATACGTTGACGCACATCAGGCAGAGATAGAGTTTTTTCTTCAACTCACGCAAAGACACGGTCACGATCTTGCCGCCGACATTGTGCGTGCCTTCGCCCAACAGATTGTAATATTGGGTATATTCAATCAAATCATCGTAATAGCAGGCAATGTCTTCGGCGCGGGCGATGATGTATTTGTTTTGCACAATATCATCGAACACGACTGACGGATCATTCACGATATTGCGGATGATATGAGTGTAGCTGCGCGAGTGGATGGTTTCGCTGAAGCTCCATGTTTCAATCCAAGTTTCCAGCTCGGGAATAGACACCAAAGGCAAGAACGCAACATTCGGACTGCGGCCTTGGATCGAATCGAGCAGGGTTTGGTATTTCAGATTGCTGATGAAAATATGTTTTTCGTGTTCGGGCAGATTGGCATAGTCAATACGGTCGCGCGACACGTCGATTTCTTCCGGGCGCCAGAAGAAAGATAATTGTTTTTCGATCAGTTTTTCAAATACTTCGTATTTTTGCTGGTCATAACGGGCGACATTTACCGGTTGACCAAAAAACATCGGTTCTTTCAGCGCGTCGTTTTTAGTCTTGGAAAAGGTGCTGTATGACATGACTAGGTGTTCGCAGGACATAGCTGAGTCTCTTTAATTTAAAATGATGAGTACAAAGACGATATTTCAGCTTACTTCATCATCTTTACTCAAGCTGGTATTGTCGATGGGTGGTGTAAAGGATTCAAAAGCAAGGCGAGTTAGAGAAGTGTTCTCTGTTGCAGGCACAATATCAAAATCTACACTCAAATGTCCTTCTCTTGTAATTGGAGCTGAATTTGAAGGATCGGGTGCCATTTGTTGAGACCCTGGTGGAATAGGATTTTCTGTAGTCATGGATTTATCCAATCAATTTAATAAAAAATAAAATTAACATTGAAGAAACTATTAGAATTATAAATTTCTTCATTCTTTTAGATGCGGATCGAATTTTATTCTGTTTTATTTCAATAGAATCTTCCATATAATTAATAGCTTCTTGGTATGCCCTTATTAAAACAATATATTTGTATTCGGTTGAATTAGTTTCTCCTTTGGATTTTTAACTGAATAAGCAAGTCTGGCATTCTCCTTGTTTGAACAAAAATCTAAGCATTCTAAAAAGTAAAAAAAATAATTTTAAAAACCATACCTGCCAATAAGAATTAAGTTAACTATAAATACTAAGGACAATAGACTAACCAAATCCAATGAATGAAAATTGAATTTCAATTTATCAATAAACGAACTGGCTAGGATTGTAAATAAACCAGCAATAAAAATTGATATTATAACCAAGTATTTATTTGCTTTTTCATCGCAATTTCTAATAGTATCAATATAAACAGAATATTCATGTTGTAATATATTCAGTGAAATATCATATTTTTCAGACCAATCAGATAAATCTTTTTCATCAAAATCAACCTTGCTCATAATTATGCCTTATTAAATCTTACAAGCCCCACCAGCGCAGCCGTCATCTTGAATATCGGCCTGCGTATCGTCCGCACCGTCTCGGGTATTATGGTAGTACAGTGTTTTGACGCCATATTTGTAGGCAGTCAGCAGGTCTTTCAGCATTTGTTTCATGGAAACTTTGCTGCCTTCAAATTTGTTCGGGTCGTAGGCGGTATTGGCAGAAATCGATTGATCGACGAATTTTTGCATTACGCCGACAAGTTTCAGGTAGCCTTCATTGCCGGGAAGCTGCCACAGGGTTTCGTAGGCATCTTTCAGGGTTTCAAATTCCGGTACGACTTGTTTCAAAATACCGTCTTTTGATGCTTTAACGCTGACCAGACCACGTGGAGGCTCGATGCCGTTGGTGGCATTGGCAATTTGCGAACTGGTTTCAGACGGCATGAGTGCTGTCAGGGTAGAGTTGCGCAGGCCGTATTTGACGATGTCGGCACGCAGGCTTTCCCAGTCGTAGTGCAAAGGCTCGTTGCACACGGCGTCCAAGTCTTTTTTGTAGGTGTCGATAGGCAGTTTGCCTTGCGAATAAACAGTTTGGTTGAACAGTGGGCATGCGCCGTATTCTTTGGCAAGGTTCACCGATGCTTTGAGCAGGTAATACTGCATGGCTTCAAAGGTGCGGTGGGTCAGGCCGAGGGCGGAGTCGTCGCTGTAACGTACGCCGTTTTTCGCCAAATAGTAGGCGTAGTTGATGACGCCGATGCCGAGTGTGCGGCGGTTCATGGTCGCGGTGCGTGCGGCTGCAACCGGATAGTCTTGATAGTCCAACAGGGCATCAAGTGCGCGTACGGTTAAATCGGCAAGCTCTTCCAGTTCGTCCAAGTTGTTCAATGCGCCCAAGTTGAAGGCGGACAAGGTGCACAAGGCAATTTCGCCGTTCGGATCGTTGATGTTGTCCAGCGGTTTGGTCGGCAGAGCGATTTCCATGCACAAGTTGGACTGATGAACAGGCGCAACGCGTGGATCAAACGGGCTGTGTGTGTTGCAGTGGTCAACGTTTGGATGTAGATACGACCGGTACCGGCGCGCTCCTGCATCAGGGTGGAGAACAATTCTGTTGCCGGCAAAGTGCGTTTGCGGATGTTTGGGTCTTGCTCGTATTGAGTGTAGAGGCGTTCGAATTCGTCTTGATCGGCAAAGAAAGCGTCGTACAGGCCGGGAACTTCATTCGGCGAGAACAGGGTAATATTGCCGCCTTTAATCAAGCGGGTGTACAGCAGGCGGTTGATTTGTACGCCGTAGTCCAGCTGACGGATACGGTTGTCTTCTACGCCGCGGTTGTTTTTCAATACCAACAGGCTTTCGGCTTCGATGTGCCACAATGGGTAGAACAAGGTTGCCGCGCCGCCGCGTACGCCGCCTTGCGAGCAGGATTTAACCGCTGCTTGGAACATTTTGAAGAATGGGATGCAGCCGGTGTGTTGTGCTTCACCGCCACGGATTTCGCTGCCCAAGCCGCGGATACGGCCGGCGTTGATGCCGATGCCCGCGCGTTGGGAAACGTATTTCACAATCGCGCTGGTGGTGGCGTTGATGGAGTCGAGACTGTCGTCGCATTCAATCAATACGCAGCTTGAGAATTGACGGGTAGGCGTACGCACGCCGCTCATGATAGGCGTAGGCAGCGATACTTTGAATGTGGAAACGGCGTCATAAAAGCGTTTGACGTAATCCAAACGGGTCTCTTTCGGATATTTGCTGAAGAGACACATGGCCACCAAAATGTATAAGAACTGAGGCGTTTCATAAATTTGGCGGGTAACGCGGTTTTGAACCAGATATTTGCCTTCCAGCTGTTTCACGGCAGCATAAGAGAAGGTCATGTCGCGGCTGTGGTCGATATAGGCATTCAGCTCGTCGAATTCTTCGCGGCTGTAATCTGCGATGATGTGGCGGTCGTATTTGCCTGCTTCGGTCAGTTTTTTAACGTGATCGTAGAGGTGGGGCGGTTCGAACTCGCCGTAAGCGATTTGCGCAGATGGAAAATGGCGAGGCGGGCGGCCAGATATTGATAATCAGGCGTGTCTTGTGAGATCAGGTCGGCCGCGGCCTTGATGATGGTCTCATGGATGTCGTCGGTACGGATACCGTTGTAAAACTGAATATGTGATTTGAGCTCGACTTGCGATACGGAGACGTTTTGTAAGCCTTCCGCCGCCCAAGTAACAACACGGTGGATTTTGTCTAAATCGATATCTTCCAAGCGTCCGTCGCGTTTGGTTACTTTAATATTCGTTGCTGCATTCATTATTCAGTCTTCCCATTAAAAAACACAAGATACGGTATTTGATTGCTTTGAACGGCACAATATAATGTATTTTTCTTTGTTTAACTAGACTTGACAATGCGCTTTTTTCAGGGGTTGATTAAAGAGGGGAATGGCTCAGGCTAGGTTTTATGTGGGTTTGTGGCGGTCAGGCATTATTTTGTGTTTGCATCACATTTGTTTAAAATTTGTCTAGAGGCTTATGAAATAAAGAGATTTATATTCAGGTTTCGTCTAAATGGAAGGTGTGTTAAATTTTGCAAAGGAAGTAGTATGATGTAGTAATTAACCACATTTTTGTCATGTGAAAAATGGGCGTTTTGCCGGTGCCTAGGCGAAACATATAATGGAAAAACTATTTAGGAGAAGAATCCATGTTGATGCTGAAAAATTTAGGTTCCGCACTGGCGGCGGTTACCGTATTGAGCTTGGGTGCTTATTCTGCCGAGGTGGCGGCCAAGCCGCATGGCCCTCAGGCGAGCAAACACCAGCCAGCGAAGAAAAACAAATTGCATCCTGCCTGCAAGCAATACCTTGAGCGCCGTGCCACTTGGTATCGCTACAAAGGCAACAAGGCCGAGCTGAGGGAAAACCGTAAAGCGGAAAAAGCGTTCCGCGGTTTGCCTTATGCCGAGCAAAAAATTCAATGCCAAGCCGCTTATCAGGCATTTGATGATTTTGATCACGGCAAATTCCGCCGCCGTTAATCCTCTGATTTGAATAAAGGCCGTCTGAATGTTTCAGACGGCCTTTGATATTTATTTCTCAACAATGATTTTGTTTTCGGCTTGAGGCTCGTATTGGGTGGATTCATCACCGTAATACAATACGCCCAGCTTGATGGGGATGCGGCCTTGCGATTTGCGGTGGGCATTGGAGTCGCGCAGGGAGTAGGCGCAACCGCAGTATTCTTGTTGGTAGAAATGTTCGCGTTTGCTGATTTCAATCATGCGTGCGCTGCCGCCGCCTTTGCGCCAGTTGAAATCCCAATAAACCAGGTCATCGTAGGGCTCGGCAGCGCGATGGCCGCAGCCGTTGATCTGTTTCATGTCTTTCCAGCGTGAAATGCCTAATGAGCTGGTGAACACGTGGAAGCCGTTTTCATGGGCATATTGTGCCGCTTTTTCAAAACGCATATCGAAACACATGGTGCAACGGATACCGCGTTCAGGTTCGAATTCCATGCCTTTGGCTTTGGCGAACCATTCTTTGCGGTCGTTTTCGTAGTCGTCGTCTTTGTCGATGAAGGGAATGCCGAATTTATCCGCAAAGCGCATGTTTTCTTCTTTACGCAACATATATTCTTTGTGCGGATGGATATTGGGGTTGTAAAAATAAATGGTGTAGTCGATGCCGCTGGCGAGCAGGGCTTCCATTACTTCGCCGCTGCACGGAGCGCAGCAGGAATGCAGCAGGACTTTTTTATGGCCACCGGGCGGAACGAGGATGGGGCGGTCGATATCGGTAACGATAGGCTTGGTTTTTTCGGTCATGGTTGTATTCTGTTTTTGATATTTTGTTTCAGACGGCCTTTATCTCTGAGGCCGTCTGAAGGGGTTGAAATCTATTTGTCTATTTTAACAGAGCAATACTTTATGGAACAGATTGTTTCTGTGTTTCTTTTTCGTTTAACGGTTTGAAATCTTTAGCGTCCGGCGGCGGTTCGGCAAAGATGGCATCGGGATTGTGGTGCGCTGCAAATTCTGTCAGCAGGTTGCGGTAGTCCAACGATTGCTTCATCAGTTCGGCAGCGGCGGTACGCAGGTTGTCCACGTCTTCCGGCGGCAGATAAAAACTGGTCGGAATGTTCAATACTTTTTCCCTCAACTCGGAAGGAGGGAGGTCTTTGAGGTTAAGGCTGACGAAGGAGAAACTGATGCCGTCAGTCTGTTTGTCTTTATTCCACTGATCGACGAAGGCGCGGAAACGGCGCAGGGATTCTTGCGAGTTTTGGTCGATGGGGATATTGACGATGGAGGAGACGACGTCGCGGAAACCGGGAACGGCCGCGGTTTTGTCCAAATTGCTGCTGACTTGGTTTTGCGCATTGACGTTGATGACGACGATATGGCGGATGTTGTTTTGCAGGATTTTATTTGTCAGGATTTTTTCCGGGTACATTTCCGTCATATCCAAAAGGCTGCGCATGCCCAGATTGTCGGTCAGACCGCCGTCTATCAGGTGGATGTAGGGTCGGTTTTTCCCGTCTGCGTATTTTTGGAAGCGCTCGTAAAACTCTTTTATGGTGCGGCTTTGTTGTCTGCCTGTTTCACTGTCGTCTACATCTTCGATTTTAATCGGCGGCGTGTAGTTGCAGCGACCGCCGTTGTTGTTTAGGGTAATCGGTGCAAAGACCATGGGGACGGAACTGGATGCGGCGACGGCGCGGGCGATGCGGAGGTTGCCCAGGTCGATACACATCGGATCAAAGTATTCCTGCGTGAAGTTGAAGCGTTCACCTATGCCCATATCGGTGGCGGAAATGATGGCAAACGGGCCTTTACCGTGTTTTTCCAAATCGCGGAAAGTGGTCTTGCCGAAAAGATAGTTTTCAAACTGCTCCTGCAACAAATCTCCGCGTCCGTATTCAGGCGAGGCCAGTCGGGGCAGGTTGGACATGGAAAAGGCTTGTTTGATGACTTGGCGTTGGAAGTTTTGGTGTAGGAAACGTTTGTAAAACAATGGGATGGTGTCTTCGCCTTTTAATGCGAAATAGGCGGCCAAAACCGATCCGCCGGATACGCCGACGACGACATCGACGTTGGCCAGCAAGGATTTTCTTTTGCCGCCGATGGTTACCTGCTGCTGGTTGAGCTGTTCCAAAACGCCGTAACCCAAGGCCGCCGCACGCGTTCCTCCGCCTGAAAACATGACGACAATTAAGGTATCGTCATCGTCTTCACGCTGGAGTTTGCTGGTTTCAAAGCGGTAGCCTTGCTTCAAATCGACTGCATCAATACCGGCAATGGGTTGGTATTTCACCAAGGAGCAGGCGGATAACAGGGCGAGAGAAAGTATGGAAAGCGTGGATTTGAGCGGGAATTTCGGCATAAAGTCAACAAAATCGGAAAATTATTGAAAACGGATTATAAAGGTTTTCAGGCGTTGTTTACAGAAGCAGGCCTTTCAGACGGCCTTTTGTGTCGATTTTCCGTTATAATCGACACAATCTGTATCTTTCCAAACCCTTATGGCGCAACCGAACCGCATCAACCACGAACCTGTCTTTCTGCTTGCTTCCGCCCCTTGGCGCGAGAGCAGCTTGTGGGTGGAGGCCTTCAGCCGCCGTTATGGGCGTGTGGCTTTATTGGCCAGAAGCGCACGCAAACGGCAGAGCGAGTTGCGCGGCGTGTTGGTGCCGTTTGTGCCGGTGAGTGCGTCTTGGTATGGTTCGCAAGAGTTGAAGACCTTACATCGCGCCGAATGGATAGGCGGTTGGCCGCAGCCGCAGGGCAGGGCTTTGTTCAGCGGATTGTATGTGAACGAGTTGATGCTGAAGTTGACCGTCCGCGAAGATCCGTTGCCCGAGCTTTACGATGTTTTGGCGGAAACCATGAAAACCATTTGCTGCGAGGCCAACCATATTGCCGCTTTGCGCCGTTTTGAATGGACGCTGCTGACACGCTTGGGCTTTGCCCCCGATTTGTTCCATGACGGCAACGGTAATGAAATCAACGGCGAAGAAACGTATTGGCTCACGCCGGAAGAGGCTGTGGTTCCCTTGGCCAAGGCCGACCGCTTTCACGCGCTCAATAAAGGCGTTGCCGTATTGGGCGCGACGTTAATCGATTTGAGGGAAGGCAGTTTCGTTCATCAGGAAAGTCTGGGGCAGGCTTTGAAAGTAACGCGGCTTTTGATTGACAACCTTCTGCCCGAGGGCATCAAGTCTCGGCAGGTTTTGCAACAGTTGCAGCAGTTTGGTTTGGGCAGTTGAATTTTCAGACGGCCTGTGAATATGAGCAGGCTCAGGCCGTCTGAAACTTTAAAGAAAGGACATTATTATGTTGTTAGGCGTAAACATCGACCATATTGCCACCGTCCGCAATGCGCGCGGTACGATTTATCCCAGCCCTGTCGAAGCGGCGCTGATTGCGGAAACCCACGGCGCAGATTTGATTACCATGCACTTACGTGAAGACCGCCGCCATATTAAAGATGCGGACGTGTTTGCCGTTAAAAACGCCATCCGTACGCGCCTGAATTTGGAAATGGCGCTGACGGAAGAAATGCTGGAAAACGCGCTCAACGTGATGCCGGAAGATGTGTGCATCGTGCCTGAAAAACGCCAAGAAGTAACCACCGAAGGCGGTTTGGACGTATTGGCGCAACAGGATAAAGTGGCCGAGTTCACCAAAATCCTGACCGACGCTGGCATCCGCGTGTCCTTGTTTATCGATGCCGACAACGCGCAAATCCAAGCCGCTTATGATGTCGGCGCACCCGTTATCGAGTTGCACACCGGTGCGTATGCCGATGCACACGGCCACGCCGAGCAGATGAAACAATTCGAGCGCATTCAAAACGGTGCGCATTACGCCAGCGATTTGGGCTTGGTCGTCAACGCCGGACACGGCCTGACCATTCACAACGTAACGCCGATTGCCCAAATTCTCGCCATCCGCGAGCTGAACATCGGCCATTCGCTGATTTCCCAAGCACTCTTCCTCGGCCTGCCTGAAGCGGTCCGCCAAATGAAGGAAGTCATGTTCAGAGCCAGAATGCTGCCTTAAGGGCATCAGCCATACCGGCTAAGGCAATTTGCTTTGGCAGGTAGCCGCATTTTCAGACGGCCTGACTATTTAAACAAGGAACAGACCCATGATTTACGGAATAGGCACGGATATTGTTCCCTCAAACGCATTATCCGCCTGAACAAAAAATTCGGACTGGCATTTGCGCAACGCATTCTCAGCCCGGAAGAGCTGTTGGAATTTCCGCAGGCAGGTAAACCGGTCAACTATCTTGCCAAACGCTTTGCCGCCAAGGAGGCTTTTGCCAAAGCCGTCGGGACGGGCATACGCGGCGTGGTGTCCTTCCGCAATATCGGTGTCGGGCATGACGCATTGGGCAAGCCTGAATTGTTTTTTGCACCGGCTTTGAGCAAATGGCTGGAAGAGCAGGGCATCCGCGGCTGTCATCTGAGCATGAGCGATGAAGAGGATACCGTCATGGCTTTTGTGATTGCGGAAAAATAAGGCCGGATTTAAGTATTCTGGAATAGAACATCCTTTTCAGACGGCCTGAAGGATTGGATATTTGTTAAAAGTCGGGCGTATGGGCCCGACATCGTTTTTTACGCATAAATCGGCAGGTGTCGCTGCCTGCTACGTATAAGAATAATCTCATGATGACTGAAGACACACGTCCCTTGGTGCAAGTGGTTGCCGGAATTTTGCTTGACCCAAACGGCCGCTACCTGCTCAGTTCCCGCCCGGAGGGCAAGCCGTATGCCGGCTATTGGGAATTTGCCGGCGGCAAGGTGGAAGCCGGTGAAAGCGATTTTCAAGCCTTGCAACGCGAGTTTGAAGAAGAACTCGGTATCCGTATCCTTGCCGCTACGCCGTGGCTGACCAAAGTCCATTCCTACGAACACGCACATGTACGCCTGCATTTTTTATGGGTGGAAGCCGACCAATGGACGGGTGAAATCCAATCGAGGGAAGGGCAGAAATGGGCATGGCAAAAGGCAGGGGATTTTACCGTTGCGCCGATGCTGCCAGCCAATAGCGCATTGTTACGCTCCCTATCCATTCCGCGCCGGCTTCAAGGCCGTCTGAAAAGCGGACTCAGCGGTCAAAACAGCATGGGCGAATATCATGTTGTGCCGTATGGATTGGCTCATCAAACCGCATCTGCCGTATTGCTGGAATTTGCCGATTGGCAACAAGGCAAGCTGCAAGAAGCGTCCAGCGCGTGGCCAATCATTGAAAATGCCGAACAATGGCGGCAGGTGCAAAATGCGGATGCCGTTGTTTGGAAAGTGGCGAATGAAGCGGCTGCCGGGCGAGTTGCGGATATTTTGGCGCAAGGCGTGGCGATGCCACTGATTGTAGCAGCTCCGGAAAGTCTGGTTTCCATTTATCGCGAACAGTGGCAGAGCATGGGTGCGCATGCCGTTTTGACCGATAATGACATTGAGGCCGTCTGAAATGAGTAAAAATCAAAAGCTTTTGATTGCCGCTGTTTTACTGATTGTGTTTGCGGCGGCCAAACTGCTGCTCTTGGATTGGTGGCAGCAACAGCAATCAAAAACGAAAGTAGTCGAATGTAATTTAACACAGGGCTGCGTTCTGCCTGACGGTTCAAAAGTGCGTGCAACATCCATCAATACGCACGAGCCGTTTGATATCGTGATAGAGAATGTTCCGCAAAATACGGGCGCGGTCAGCATCAGTTTCAGTATGAAAAACATGGACATGGGTTTTAACCGCTATAATCTGGCGCAACAATCGCCGCAAAGCTGGCAGGCTTTGCAAATCCGCTTGCCATTTTGTGTCGAGGGCCGCCATGATTACACTGCCGATATTACCGTCGGCAAACAGACTTTTCAGACGGCATTTAGCGCGAAGTAGCCATCCGATAGGGCCGTCTGAACGGCCATAGGCTAAAAAAATCTAATTTTTTTGATAACGTATTTAAAAATTCCTTATAAATGAATCAATTATAAATTATTTTTTGATGGATTGTTTACAATCATTCTGACTATAAACCAAAAATACAAAACGGACAGAAGCCAGGCTACATCAGGGTTTGATGTGGCAGGGACTGTCCGTTTTTTATGTTTGTTGCTAAAGAATCATTTATTAGCAACTGAATTTTTTATAAATTTTTTGAAAAAAGTGTTTGACAAGACCGGTTTTATTTTTTAAATTTGTTTCCATAAATAAAAACTACATCGCACTACAAAGGAACATCATCATGAATCTGTATCAAACCACTCTCTCTTGTTATAGATTTTCTCCCCTCTCCGCCGATCCCGTCGTCGTCTGCTTATTGCCAGTCGCGGCGGTCTGAAGGCTCTCAACCCGAATCCAGTTTCCGCATTCCCACAAACACTTCGGGTTTTAAAACTTCTTTCCCCTGTTGCATTCATATACTGATTAATAATATTTAAAAAACAAATACCTCCGCTTCAGCCTTATTGTATTTATTGGTTTTGATAACTATTTGTATTTATTGATTTTAAATTTTCAGATGGTTGATAATTGAAATTTTACAGTCCGTCTGAAAACAGTTTTCAGAATAATTGTTTATTTTTAAACGGTTCGTTTCAGGTTGTGAAAAAACCGAGCCGTCCGATTAATACTGATGAAAAAAGTCTATAAAGGAGAAATATGATGAGTCAACACTCTGCCGGAGCACGTTTCCGTCAAGCCGTGAAAGAATCGAATCCTCTTGCCGTAGTCGGTTGCGTCAATGCTTACTTTGCACGATTGGCCACCCAAAGCGGTTTCAAGGCGATTTATCTGTCCGGTGGCGGCGTGGCAGCCTGCTCTTGCGGTATCCCTGATTTGGGCATCACCACAATGGAAGATGTACTGATTGATGCGCGGCGGATTACGGACAATGTGGATACGCCTTTGCTGGTGGACATCGATGTGGGTTGGGGAGGAGCGTTCAATATCGCTCGTACGATTCGCAACTTTGAACGCGCCGGTGTTGCAGCGGTTCACATCGAAGATCAGGTAGCACAAAAACGCTGCGGCCACCGTCCGAACAAAGCCATTGTTTCTAAAGATGAAATGGTCGACCGTATCAAAGCTGCCGTCGATGCGCGCGTTGATGAGAACTTCGTGATTATGGCGCGTACCGATGCACTGGCGGTAGAAGGTTTGGATGCCGCTATCGAACGCGCTCAGGCTTGTGTCGAAGCCGGTGCAGACATGATTTCCCTGAGGCCATGACCGATTTGAACATGTACCGCCAATTTGCAGATGCAGTGAAAGTACCTGTATTGGCGAACATTACCGAATTTGGTGCAACGCCGCTTTATACCCAAAGCGAGCTGGCTGCAAACGGCGTATCGCTGGTGCTGTATCCGCTGTCATCGTTCCGTGCAGCAAGCAAAGCCGCTCTGAATGTTTATGAAGCGATTATGCGCGACGGCACGCAGGCGGCGGTGGTTGACAGTATGCAAACCCGTGCCGAGCTGTACGAGCATCTGAACTATCATGCCTTCGAGCAAAAACTGGATAAATTGTTTCAAAAATAAGTAACCGCTTTCAGACGGCCTTTCAACAAATCCGCATTGGCCGTCTGAAAAAATAAAACCCATAAAAATACAAAGGAGAAATACCATGACTGCAACTACGCAAACCCCGACTTTCAAACCTAAAAAATCCGTTGCGCTTTCCGGCGTTGCGGCCGGTAATACCGAATTGTGTACCGTTGGCCGTACCGGTAACGATTTGAGCTATCGCGGTTACGACATCTTGGACTTGGCACAAAAATGCGAGTTTGAAGAAGTCGCCCACCTGCTGATTCACGGCCATCTGCCCAACAATTTTGAGCTGGCCGCTTATAAAACCAAGCTCAAATCCATGCGCGGCCTGCCTATCCGTGTGATCAAAGTGTTGGAAAGCCTGCCTGCACATACCCATCCGATGGACGTGATGCGTACCGGCGTATCCATGCTGGGCTGTGTTCACCCTGAACGTGAAAGCCATCCGGAAAGTGAAGCGCGCGACATCGCCGACAAACTGATCGCCAGCCTCGGCAGCATCTTGTTGTATTGGTATCAATATTCGCACAACGGCAAACGCATTGACGTTGAAAGCGACGAAGACACCATCGGCGGCCATTTCCTGCACCTGTTGCACGGCAAACGCCCGAGCGAATCACATATCAAAGCCATGCACGTTTCACTGATTCTGTATGCGGAGCATGAGTTCAACGCGTCAACCTTCACCGCCCGCGTGATTGCCGGTACAGGCTCTGATATGTATTCTGCATCACCGGCGCCATCGGCGCATTGAAAGGTCCGAAACACGGCGGCGCAAACGAAGTGGCTTACGATATTCAAAAACGCTACCGCAATGCCGACGAAGCTGAAGCTGACATCCGCGAACGCATCGGCCGTAAAGAAATCGTGATCGGTTTCGGTCATCCGGTGTACACCATTTCCGACCCTCGCAACGTTGTCATTAAAGAAGTGGCACGCGGTTTGAGCAAAGAAACCGGCGATATGCGCCTCTTTGACATTGCCGAATGTTTGGAAAGCGTGATGTGGGAAGAGAAAAAAATGTTCCCGAATCTGGACTGGTTCTCCGCCGTTTCCTACCAAAAATTGGGCGTACCGACCGCTATGTTCACACCGCTGTTCGTAATTTCCCGTACAACCGGTTGGAGTGCACACGTTCTCGAGCAACGCAAAGACGGCAAAATCATCCGTCCGAGCGCAAACTACACAGGCCCTGAAGATTTGGCATTCGTGGAGATTGAAAACCGCTAATACGCGTCACAGCAGGGTGGGCCGCCAGCCCGCCCCATCTCGAAATGCCGTTTGAAAACAATGAATAAATTAAGTTTTCGTTTTTCGACGGCCTAGTGCAGTATGCGAGAGAGAGAGCCGGCCGTTTGGAAAACATGCTGCTCTGCTGTCGTCATTCCCATACAGGCAGAAATTCAAAAGTTGAAATGTCCTGCTGTAAAGAGTGTCGAAAGATTTAAGTTTGGATTTCCGTCTATACGGGAATGATGGTAGCGGAGCGGCAATTTTTTTCATACCGCAAATAGATTTCAAATCATAAGCAATAAAACAGAATTTATGGTTTCAGACGGCCTTAAGGTCCGAACCAACAGGCCGTCTGAAACCCCAAAACCAAAAAAAAGAATAGATTTAGGAGAACCGACATGACTGCCAACCAACGCTACCGCAAAGCTTTGCCCGGTACGGATTTGGAATATTACGACGCGCGTCAGGCGTGTGAAGACATCAAACCAGGCTCTTACGACAAGCTGCCTTACACAAGCCGCATCTTGGCTGAGAACTTGGTCAACCGCGCAGACAAAGTCGACCTGCCTACGCTGCAAAGCTGGCTGGGCCAGCTGATTGATGGAAAACAGGAAATCGACTTCCCTTGGTATCCGGCTCGCGTGGTGTGTCACGATATTCTGGGTCAGACAGCGTTGGTGGATTTGGCAGGCCTGCGCGATGCGATTGCCGAAAAAGGCGGCGATCCTGCCAAAGTGAATCCTGTGGTGCAAACCCAGCTCATCGTCGACCACTCTTTGGCCGTTGAATGCGGCGGCTACGACCCCGATGCCTTCCGCAAAAACCGCGAAATCGAAGATCGGCGTAACGAAGACCGTTTCCACTTTATCAACTGGACAAAAACCGCTTTTGAAAATGTGGACGTGATTCCTGCTGGCAACGGCATTATGCACCAAATCAACTTGGAAAAAATGTCTCCGGTTATTCAAGTCAAAAACGGCGTGGCATTCCCCGACACCTGCGTCGGTACTGACTCACATACGCCGCACGTCGATTCATTGGGCGTGATTTCCGTAGGCGTGGGCGGTTTGGAAGCCGAAACCGTGATGTTGGGGCGCGCGTCCATGATGCGTCTGCCCGATATTGTCGGCGTTGAGCTGACCGGCAAACGCCAGCCGGGCATTACTGCCACCGACATCGTGTTGGCACTAACCGAATTCTTGCGTAAAGAGCGCGTGGTTGGTGCATTTGTCGAATTCTTCGGTGAAGGTGCAAGAAGCCTGTCCATCGGCGACCGTGCCACCATTTCCAATATGACGCCGGAGTTCGGCGCGACTGCCGCGATGTTCGCTATTGATGAGCAAACCATTGATTATTTGAAACTGACCGGCCGTGACGACGCGCAAGTGAAATTGGTGGAAACCTATGCAAAAACCGCAGGCTTGTGGGCAGATGCCTTGAAAACCGCCGTTTATCCGCGCGTGTTGAAGTTTGATTTGAGCAGCGTAACGCGCAATATGGCAGGCCCAAGTAATCCGCATGCCCGTTTTGCGACCGCCGATTTGGCCAGCAAAGGCTTGGCTAAACCTTATGAAGAGCCTTCAGACGGCCTCATGCCTGACGGAGCAGTGATTATTGCCGCGATTACTTCGTGTACCAATACTTCCAATCCGCGCAACGTTGTCGCCGCCGCGCTGTTGGCACGCAATGCCAACCGTCTCGGCTTGAAACGCAAACCTTGGGTGAAATCTTCGTTTGCCCCGGGTTCAAAAGTAGCCGAAATCTATTTGAAAGAAGCAGGCCTGCTGCCTGAAATGGAAAAACTCGGCTTCGGTATCGTTGCCTTCGCCTGCACCACCTGTAACGGCATGAGCGGCGCGCTGGATCCGAAAATCCAGAAAGAAATCATCGACCGCGATTTGTACGCCACTGCCGTATTGTCGGGCAACCGCAACTTCGACGGCCGCATCCACCCGTATGCGAAACAGGCTTTCCTCGCTTCGCCTCCGTTGGTCGTTGCCTACGCGCTGGCAGGTAGCATCCGTTTCGATATTGAAAACGACGTACTCGGCGTTGCAGACGGCCGCGAAATCCGCCTGAAAGACATTTGGCCGACCGACGAAGAAATCGATGCCGTCGTTGCCGAATATGTGAAACCGCAGCAGTTCCGCGACGTGTATGTACCGATGTTCGACACCGGCAAAGCGCAAAAAGCCCCAAGCCCGCTGTACGACTGGCGTCCAATGTCCACCTACATCCGCCGCCCGCCTTACTGGGAAGGCGCGCTGGCGGGCGAGCGCACATTAAGAGGTATGCGACCGCTGGCGATTTTGCCCGACAACATCACCACCGACCACATTTCGCCTTCCAACGCGATTTTGGCGGCGAGTGCGGCGGGCGAATATCTGGCGAAAATGGGTTTGCCCGAAGAAGACTTCAATTCCTACGCCACCCACCGCGGCGACCACCTCACCGCCCAACGCGCCACCTTCGCCAATCCCAAATTGTTTAACGAGATGGTGAAAAACGAAGATGGCAGCGTACGCCAAGGTTCGCTCGCCCGCGTTGAACCCGAAGGCCAAACCATGCGCATGTGGGAAGCCATCGAAACCTATATGAACCGCAAACAGCCGCTCATCATCATCGCCGGCGCGGACTACGGTCAAGGCTCCAGCCGCGACTGGGCTGCAAAAGGCGTACGCCTCGCCGGTGTGGAAGCGATTGTTGCCGAAGGCTTCGAGCGTATCCACCGCACCAACTTGATCGGTATGGGCGTGTTGCCGCTGCAGTTCAAACCGGGTACCAACCGCCACACCCTGCAACTGGACGGTACGGAAACCTACGACGTTGTCGGCGAACGCACACCGCGCTGCGACCTGACCCTTGTGATTCACCGTAAAAACGGCGAAACCGTCAAAGTTCCGGTTACCTGCCGCCTCGATACCGCAGAAGAAGTATTGGTATATGAAGCCGGTGGCGTGTTGCAACGTTTCGCACAAGACTTTTTAGAAGGTGCGTCAATATAAAGGCAGACGGCCTTTTGATGAGAAGGCCGTCTGAAATCAGTTATTTTTTATGTGCAGACATTTGTAAATCATCGATGTATAAATATAAGCGGTCTTGATAATCACGTATGTCGATTTTTAATTTTTTCTCCTTGGCTAAGCTTAATTTTGTAAACAAGGTTTCTTTTAGTTGTTCTAGGGAAGGATTTCTTTCATCAGCATGAATTTCATAATTAAATTTTTTTGAAATTTCAGTTGTAATTGAAAGATGGATATCAGAATATTTGGGATCATCTGGGCGTTGGAGTAGTTCAATACTGAAATCATGAACAAAGTGCTTTGCCATATTAAGGCCTTTCTAAGTAAAAGATTTATTGAAAAATATTCTTGCCAGTTATTTGGCAATGGCCCGCAGGTTGGGTTGCGCTTAATTTTTTCAAGAGGCAACAGTGTTATCCAACCTAAATGAATGTTTGAAAAAAGAAAATAAGGAGAACTCGAAATGCCGCAAATTAAAATTCCAGCCGTTTACTACCGCGGCGGTACATCTAAAGGCATTTTCTTCAAACGCACCGATCTGCCGCCTGCTGCGCAGGAAGCAGGCGAGGCACGCGACAAAATCCTCTTGCGCGTACTCGGCAGCCCAGACCCTTACGGCAAACAGATTGACGGTTTGGGCAACGCCAGTTCGTCCACCAGTAAAGCCGTGATTTTGGACAAATCCGAACGCGCCGATCACGATGTCGATTACTTGTTTGGACAAGTTTCCATCGACAAACCTTTTGTCGATTGGAGCGGCAACTGCGGCAATCTGACCGCCGCCGTGGGCGCATTTGCCATCGAACAAGGCTTGGTAGATAAGTCCAAAATCCCTTCAGACGGCCTGTGTACCGTCAAAATCTGGCAGAAAAACATCGGCAAAACCATTATTGCCCATGTACCGATGCAAAACGGCTCAGTTTTGGAAACAGGTGATTTTGAGTTGGACGGCGTAACGTTCCCGGCAGCCGAAGTACAAATCGAATTTCTTGATCCAGCCGACGGCGAAGGCAGTATGTTCCCAACCGGCAATTTAGTCGATGAAATTGATGTACCGAATATAGGCCGTCTGAAAGCCACGCTTATCAATGCCGGCATTCCAACCATTTTCTTGAATGCCGCAGATTTGGGCTATACAGGCAAAGAGTTGCAAGACGACATCAACAACGATGCTGCGGCTCTGGAAAAATTTGAAACCATCCGCGCATATGGCGCGCTGAAAATGGACTTGATCAGCGATGTATCCGAAGCCGCCACCCGCGCCCATACTCCGAAAGTCGCTTTGTCGCCCCCGCGGCCGATTACACCGCTTCAAGCGGCAAAACCGTCAAAGCGGCCGACATCGACTTGTTGGTACGCGCGCTGAGTATGGGCAAATTGCACCACGCCATGATGGGTACCGCTTCGGTCGCCATCGCTACCGCCGCCGCCGTGCCCGGTACGCTGGTCAACCTCGCAGCCGGAGGCGGAGCGCGTAAAGAAGTCCGCTTCGGTCATCCGTCAGGTACGTTGCGTGTCGGTGCCGCCGCCGAATGTCAGGACGGACAATGGACGGCCACTAAAGCGGTCATGAGCCGTAGCGCACGCGTGATTATGGAAGGACAAGTCCGAGTGCCGGAAGATTGCTTTTAAGTTTTCAGACGGCCACGCTATGAAACAAGGCCGTCTGAAAACCAAATAAGCAGATTTTAGTCAGGTAGCGATACTTGCAATGGAGATTAGGGTTGGGCATGAAGCCTGACTAAACACCAAACCAAAGGCAATCCGGAAAGCGTTCGCTTTTCAGACGGCCTGAAACCAAAAAAACAATCAAAAATTCAAAGGAGAAACACCATGTCCAACCAACTCATTCTTGTTCTGAACTGCGGCAGCTCTTCACTTAAAGGTGCCGTTATCGACCGTAAAAGCGGTAAAGTTCTCCTAAGCTGTCTCGGCGAACGTTTGGGTACGCCCGAAGCAATCATTACGTTCAGCAAAGACGGTAAAAAATGCCAAGCTCCCTTGGCAGGGCGCAACTGCCACGCCGGTGCGGTGGGTATGCTGTTGAAAGAGCTTGAAAAACACGGCTTGCACGACCGCATCAAAGCCATCGGCCACCGCATTGCCCACGGCGGCGAAAAATACAATGAATCTGTTTTGATCGACCAAGCAGTAATGGACGAACTCAAAGCCTGCATTCCGCTCGCTCCGCTGCACAACCCTGCCAATATCAACGGTATTTTGGCTGCGCAAGAACATTTCCCCGGTCTGCCCAATGTCGGCGTGATGGATACTTCGTTCCACCAAACCATGCCGGAGCGTGCCTACACTTATGCCGTTCCACGCGAATTGCGTAAAAAATACGCTTTCCGCCGCTACGGTTTCCACGGTACCAGTATGCGTTACGTTGCCCCTGAAGCCGCACGCATCTTGGGCAAACCGTTGGAAGACATCCGCATGATTATTGCCCACTTAGGCAACGGCGCATCCATTACCGCCATTAAAAACGGCAAATCCGTTGACACCAGTATGGGCTTCACGCCGATCGAAGGTTTGGTAATGGGTACACGTTGCGGCGACATCGATCCGGGCGTATACAGCTATCTGACTTCCCATGCCGGTTTGGATGTTGCCCAAGTTGATGAAATGTTGAACAAAAATCAGGTTTGCTCGGTATTTCCGAACTTTCCAACGACTGCCGTTCTTTGGAAATCGCGGCGGACGAAGGTCATGAAGGTGCGCGTTTGGCCCTGGAAGTCATGACCTACCGCCTTGCCAAATACATTGCTTCTATGGCTGTGGCTTGCGGCGGCGTTGACGCGCTCGTGTTTACCGGCGGTATCGGCGAAAACTCGCGTAACATCCGTGCCAAAACCGTTTCCTATCTTGATTTCTTGGGTCTGCACATCGACACCAAAGCCAATATGGAAAAACGCTACGGCAATTCAGGCATTATCAGCCCGACCGATTCCTCTCCGGCTGTTTTGGTTGTGCCAACCAATGAAGAGCTGATGATTGCCCACGATACGGCGCAGTTGGCCGGCTTTATGGAAGAAGTAGGCTAGGGCGAAGATTTTCCTAGGCCATAAACAATAAAAAGTGCGGATTCATCATCCGCACTTTTTTAATTACATCTCAATCAAGCCACTTGGGTTTGATGTTCGTCACCGTTGCGCTCACGAACTGAGCCCAAGCGGTAAACGGTTTCACCTTGTTCGCTCAAGAAAGCTTGTACTGCATCAGCATCTTCTTTAGCAATAATAACGACCATGCCGATACCGCAGTTGAACGTACGGTACATTTCTTGGGTTTCCACATTGCCTGCTTTTTGCAGCCATTGGAACAATTTAGGCAATTCCCACGCTTTGGCATCGATTTGTGCAACGGTATTTTCAGGCAAAACGCGAGGTACGTTTTCGGTAATGCCGCCGCCGGTAATGTGGGCCATGCCTTTAATGGTGAATTTTTCCAAAGCGGCAAGGATAGGTTTCACATATAGACGGGTAGGGGCGATGATGGCTTCACGCAAAGTTTTGCCGTTGTCGAATTCCGCGTCCAAATCGGGATTGTCGCGCTCGATGATTTTGCGTACCAAAGAGTAGCCGTTGGAGTGTGCGCCGTTGGAAGCCAAGCCCAAAACAACGTCTCCGGCCTGAATGCTGCGGCCGTTAATCACGCGTTCTTTTTCAACCACGCCGACGGCAAAACCGGCCAAGTCGTATTCGCCTTCGGGATACATGCCCGGCATTTCGGCAGTTTCACCGCCAATCAAAGCGCAACCGGATTCTTCGCAGCCTTGGGCAATACCTTTAATCACATCAGTCGCGCGGGCAACATCCAGCTTGCCGCAAGCGAAATAGTCCAAGAAGAACAAAGGTTCTGCACCTTGAACCAAAATGTCGTTGACGCTCATGGCAACCAAATCGATGCCGACGGTATCGTGTTTGTCCCAGTCGAATGCCAGTTTCAGCTTGGTGCCGACGCCGTCCGTACCGGAAACCAATACCGGATTTTTGTATTTTTTGCCGATTTCGACCAAAGCGCCGAAACCGCCCAAATCACCCAACACTTCAGGGCGCATAGTACGTTTGGCAAAAGGTTTGATGTTTTCGACCAGTTGATCGCCTGCGTCGATATCCACGCCTGCGTCACGATAGCTCAAAGAAGTGCTCATTGGATTTCCTTATTCGGGTATGGGTAGATTGTCGGAGCGTATTTTATCTTAAATTGGAGGATTCAGGCTGAATTTTTTGGCGTTATTGTTAACAATTTTATTTTGCCTTGATTGGTGCCGCACTTTCAGACGGCCTTTGTGAATCTGTTATACTGCTTATTTATTTTGAAAACCTTAAACATCAATTGGGAAATACCTTTTTATGTATCAAAAGAAAGAACGTGGCGCAAAACCGTGGGTAATTATGGCTTGCGTTATCGCAGCCTTTATTTGGCTTTTATATGCCTTGGGCGATGTTTTGACGCCGTTTATTGTAGCCGCCGTTTTAGCCTATGTTTTGAATCCCTTGGTCGAATGGCTACAACTGAGGCGTATCCGCCGCGCACCGGCCTCTATGATTATTATGGCGCTTGCTTTGCTGATATTACTGGCGTTGATGCTGATTATCGTGCCTATGTTGTTGAACCAGTTTAACAATCTGGCCGAACGCCTGCCGCAAATCGTGGGCTTTGTTCAAAACAAATTGCTGCCGTGGCTCAACAGCGTCAGCGGGAATTATATTCAAATCGATCAAGAATCAATCATCGCATGGTTGCAGTCGCATACGGATGAGTTGAGCAATACGCTCAAAGCATGGATTCCTACCTTGATGCGTCAAAGCGGCAACGTGATCAGCGGCGTCAGCAATTTGGTATTGCTGCCTTTGCTGCTGTATTACTTCTTGTTGGATTGGAAACGCTGGTCTTCCGGAATCAGCAAATTGGTTCCACGCCGTTTTATCGAGACCTACACGCGTATCAGCAGCAATATGGACGAAGTTTTAGGTGAGTTTCTGCGCGGCCAGCTGATGGTTATGATGATTATGGGCTTGGTCTATGGCTTGGGCTTGATGTTGGTCGGTTTGGATTCTGGCTTTGCCATCGGTATGATTGCCGGTATTTGGTATTTATTCCGTATTTGGGCGCATTTACCGGCCTTTTGCTGGCGACAATCGCCGCACTTTTGCAATATGGCTCATGGCAGGGTTTGTTGATGGTTTGGGCTGTATTCGGTGTCGGACAATTCTTGGAAAGCTTTTTCATTACGCCTAAAATCGTCGGCGACCGCATCGGTTTGTCTCCGTTCTGGGTGATTTTCTCGTTGATGGCTTTCGGACAACTGATGGGTTTTGTCGGTATGCTTGCCGGTCTGCCGCTTGCCGCCGTAACATTGGTTTTATTGCGTGAAGGCGCATCTGCTTATTTCGGCAGCCATTTCTACAAACATAAATAAATAATGATATTAAGGCCGTCTGAAATCCAAGTTTCAGACGGCCATTGATAACAAAGGAAGTTTATATGTTAGCCATTATCGGCGGCAGCGGCTTGACCAAACTGCCGGAGCTCGAAATTACCGAACGGAAAATCGTCCGCACCCCTTACGGCTTAACCAGCAGCCCTATTTTATTCGGCAGGTTGGGGCGCTTGGACATTGTTTTCCTTGCCCGACACGGCTTCAGCCATACCATCGCGCCGCATGAAATCAACTACCGCGCCAATATCTGGGCGTTGCACTCTTTAGGCGTTGAAAACATCATTGCCATTTCCTCAGTCGTCGGCATCAATCCTGATTTTGAAAACGGCAGCCTGGTGCTGCCGGACGATTTGATCGACTATACCTATGGCCGTAAAGATACCTTTTTTGAAGGCCAAGAATGCCCGGTCGTCCATACCGATTTTTTCAACCCTTATAGCCATGAGTTGCGGCAAGAATTATTGAACATCACAAAAGAACACAATGTGCCGATTTACGACGCCGCCGTTTATGGCTGCCTGCAAGGCCCGCGCCGCCCGACCCATGCCGAAATCGCCCGTTATCGCCGCGACGGCGTAGATGTACTCGGGATGACCGGTATGCCAGAAGCCGTTTTGGCCAGGGAGTTGAAAATGGCCTATGCCCACTTTTGCAGCGTCAGCAGCATTGATTGTTTTGATAATGGAAAAGGGAATGAAGGCTGTAACGAACAGGTTTCTATGACAATGACCAAAATCCGACAGTTATTGAATGGTTTGTAATTGATAATGCCGTCTGAAATGAGGTTTTCAGACGGCATTGTTTATTTAAGAAGCCGTTTCGCGCGCCCAGTAGGGCAGAGAGGCTTTTTGTTTGCGGAACGAGGCAAGTTGCATGCCCCGACATTTTTCAAAAATCAATTCAACCCCGCTTTGCAAGTGTAAAATTAAATTGGTATGCGTTTCCGTTTTAATAAAATCGATATTGCGTTGCACCAAACGTTGAATGACGGCATACACATCAAGGCAGCCATTTGCGAAAAACCACGGATTCAACTTTACCCAACGGCCACCGCTTAAGGCCGCATCAGGCTGAAAATCAGCACGAATCTGAGTCAGTCGATTGTCGGAGAAATGCAGCTCGATATCGCCATAAAGCCAAATATTCCAGCCTTTTTGTACCAACAAGCCTTTAGGGACGCAATCAGGCGCAGGAAACATCTGCAAAATAGACTCTGCCGATTGTCCGATTTCCAAATAATCAAACCGGCCGGTATACAAAAAATCATAAATATCAACGGCAATAGGAAAGTGGTAGCGCATGGCAACAACCATAGAAAAGCAATTAACCAAGCTATCTTAAACTTAAAATATAATGAAATCAATTCCTATTATTATTTAATTAATATAAGAAAGGCCGTCTGAAATTCCAGACGGCCTTGTATCTTTGGTTTAAACCGATATTGGTTTATTCAGCCTTTAAATCAGCCACACATTGCTTATCGCGTGCCTCAAAGGCTTCCGCGCCACCCAAGAGTTTGAGTTGCTCCTCAGGACTGATTTTGCCGAAGGTTCGGATTTGCTCGTCAGAGAGTTTGCTTAAAGGCTGATCCCACATGCAGACACAATAGTCTTGAGCCAATTTCTCGTTTTGCGCATCCAAACCTTTTGCCTTCAAATCAGCTTGCCATTTTTCAGCGAAAGGAATGTTTTTCACGCAAGACTCCACCACATTTTGTTTCATCTGCGGCTTGTTCATGGCGCATTGCGAGAGCAGGGCAGTCAGCGCCAGCAAAGACAAAATTACCCATGCCCAAATACGGATGGTACGGATTTTTGCCTTGGCTTTCTTTCTGGCCGCCAGTTGTTCTTCAGACGGCCTGTCTGTTTGTTGCTCAGTCATGCAGGCTTTCCATACGGATCATGGTGATCGGAGCATCCACGCAGCTCAGTGCCTCAATCGCTGCGATAGCGCGTTTGACATTACGTTCCACAGTTGTGTGAGTCAAAATCACGATTTCGGCAGTACTTTGATCAATCACACCTTTTTGAATCAAAGCCTCGATAGAAACATTTTCTTTGGCCAAGAGGGCGGCAATTTGACCCAAAGTACCCGGCTCATCAGTTGCTTGAACGCGCAGATAGTAGCCGCTGGTGATTTCATCCATAGGCAGAATATTTTGCGCTTGAACTTGTGAAGGTTGGAATGCCAAGTGAGGAACACGGTGGTCAGTTTCCGCTTCAAGCAGGCGGGCAATATCAATAATATCGGCAACCACGGCAGAAGCAGTCGGCAATGCACCGGCGCCGGCACCATAATACAAAGTCTCACCAACCATATCGGCATTGACACGGACAGCATTCATCACGCCGTTCACATTAGCCAACAGACGGCTTTCAGGAATCAGAGTAGGGTGTACGCGCAACTCGATGCCTTTGTCGGTTTTACGGGTAATCCCCAACAATTTAATACGATAGCCAAGCTCTTCAGCATATTTGATGTCGCGGCTGTCGAGTTTGCTGATACCTTCCAAATAGCAGGCAGAAAAGTTCATCGGCGTACCAAATGCCAATGCACTCATAATCGTAATTTTATGGCCGGCATCATGACCTTCGATATCAAAAGTAGGATCGGCTTCAGCATAGCCCAAAGCCTGAGCTTCTTTCAATACGTCTGCAAACGCACTGCCTTTTTCGCGCATTTCAGTCAGAATGAAGTTGCTGGTGCCATTAATGATACCGGCGATACTGCGGATTTGGTTCGCAGCCAAGCCTTCACGTAAAGCCTTGATAATGGGGATACCGCCGGCAACAGCAGCTTCAAACTGCACCATGACATTTTTTTCTTCCGCCAAAGGGAAAATTTCATTGCCGTATTCGGCCAGCAGTTTTTTATTGGCAGTAACAATATGTTTGCCGTTTTCAATCGCCTTCAATACCGCATCTTTGGCAATACCGGTACCGCCAAATAATTCAACAACAACATCAACATCTTGATGTTGAACCAGCTCAAACGGATCTTTGATAAAAGCAGCATTCGGGCAAATTTGTTTGGCTTTTTCTTCGCTCAAATCGCAAACAGCAGAAATACGGACTTCGCGTCCCAAACGGCGGCTGATTTCCGCAGCATTGTCCTGCAATACAGTAGCCGTACCGCCACCGACTGTACCCAAACCTAAAAGACCGATATTTACTGGCTTCATTGTGTCTCCTTTTGAGCCGATACTTTAAAATAATCACGAAAAACCAAGGCTTGTTATAATCGCTTGCAATCGTCAATTCAGAGCAAAGCATCAATGCACAAGGTCAAACATTGAATCCTACCTGATATTGCTTGATTTTGCACCTTTTTTTGCAAGTTTCCAGAGGCCGTCTGAAAAATTGTTCCGCCATAAAAACAGGAATTACCATGAAAATTACAGAAAACCATATCGCCGAAGCCACATCATTTTTTTCATCCTCTCAAGGCATATTGCAAATTGGTGAACAAACATACTCAAAACCCATTTGCTGGCAAGATGGCAAAATTAGCATCATTCCTCAAGCGACCATCGGAGAATTAAACGAACAAATTTTTGTATCTGCAATTGAAGCAGCAGAAAACCGTCCTGAAGTCATCATTATCGGTACCGGAGCGAAACAACAATTCATGCATCCCAAAATTGCCGCAGCCTTATCAACTTACGGAGTCGGCCTCGAATGCATGAACACAGCCTCAGCTTGCCGAACTTTAGTTTTACTGCAAGGCGAAGGCCGAAGTACATGGGCTTGGTTGTGGCCATAATTTGTGAAAAAGGCTTTTACATCATAACAGTTTAAGTTCGCATAATTTATATTATGTTAAATTAATAATACTTGTGTTTTAGCCTATTAATCCCGTTTCTCTTGTTTGTACAATCACTTATAGAATCTAAAAATAAATAAGCTATCTTAAGCGGAGAGCTTCGGGAACTTGTTCCAATGTAAACACGCGTTCAATTAAGATTTTCACATTTTTCAGTAGTCGCAATTGATATTGTTTCAACTCAGCTATCCTCTTTTTTCTCATTACCCTTTTCTTTCCATATCCAAATAAAGTAAGATTCAGTCAACGGATATCAATCTTCATATCACCATCCAATCTCCGGAGTAAAGCCCCCATGGCCGTCAATAAAATCGCCCGTAAAAGCAGCAAGTTCCGCGTTGTCTTTACCGTCCCCGATTTCTGTTGGCCGCCTCCGCCCGCTCCCCCTTCCGTTCCACCCATCCCTTTCCCGCTCTTTGCCGACCTCGGCGGTGCCAAAACCGTCGCCAAAGACGTACGCCTCAACCGCAAGCCTGCTTTTGTCTTTAAAGCCAGTAAGACGGATAAAACTTATGGCGATGAAATCGCCCTTCCGGGCCGTAAAGGGGTAAAGAGCCGCACTGCCACCAAGCCTGCCTGGCCGATGCGCCATTCTTCCTCGGTTAAAATCCGCAAACGTTATATCGTGCGTACCGGCGATATGTTCCATATGAACGGCAAGTTCAGCAAAAGACTCCCCCCTAAAACCTGTCTGTCCTGTAAGGGTGCGGTAGGTGCCGGCCGTCCGGTCAATCCGATACACGGGTTGAAGTTCCTGACAAATGAAACCGACTTGCCTTTGAAGGCATTCTGCCGCTGGTATGGAGCCGCAGCTATTATTCCGACCAAGACGGTACCGGCTGGCTTGGCGAGGGTTGGAGCGTACCGGGCTGCCAACGCATCATCCGCGATGCGGCCGGATTGGCCTATATCGACGATCAGGGCCGTTTGTTCCCTTTACCGGAAGTGGATGAAGATGATGAAGAGCCGGTATTGTTCGAGAGCGAACAGATTTGGTTCAGCAAAAATCCGGACGGCCATTACGTCATTGCTTCGCTGGACGGTTCGATAGCGCTGCGTTTTGCACCTTTGGTGGTGGCGGAGGACGGTTCGGACGAAGATGCCACCCTCTTCCCACTGGTGGCGGTGGAAGACACCAACGGCAACCATCAGCGTTTCGTCTATCATCCGCTGACCGGTCTGCCGCAATACATTATTGACGGCAACGGCCGGGTATTCTCGCTGAACTTCGGCAATGTGGCCGATGAACAGTCACCCAAAATGCGGCTGCTGTCGGTGTCGCTGCTGGAGGGTTTGCCCGCCTTCGGTGAAACGGCCCGGATCGGCAATCCGCTGGTCCGCTATGAATACAACGGCAGCGGTGACTTAATCCGCGTCATCGGTCGCGACGGCAACGTCAAACGCAGCTTCGGCTATAAAAACAATCTGATGGTGTCGCATACGGATGCGGCCGGATTGGTATCGGAATACGAATACGACCATTACACCCCGACCGGCAAAGTCATCCGCAACCGGACTTCTTTGGGCGAGGAATGGCGCTTTACCTATCACGAAGGTTACACCGAGGTAACAGACATACTGGGCCGTACCGAGCAATATCATTACGATTACAACAACGAGCTGACCAAACGGGTGTTTGCCGACGGCAGCACCAACCTGATGGAACGCGACGGTTTGGGCCGTCTGCTCAGCCACACCGATGCAATGGGACGCGTTACCCGTTATCAGTACAGCAACGAAGGCCAGGTAGAAAGTATTACTCGTCCGGACGGCGTTATCCTGCATTTCGACTATGACGACAACTACCGTCTGATCCGCAAAAGCGATGCCGAAAGCCGTTACCACGGCTATACCTATGACGAAGCGGGCAACCTGCTGACCCATACCGACCCGCTGAAACACATCACCCGTTTCGAATATGCCGGCAACGGTCTGTTGCTGTCGGTAACCGATCCGAACGGCAGCAGTACCGCATACCACTATAACAAAAACCATCAGCCCGACCGAATTACCGACTGTTCGGGTTACGAAACCAAACTCTCTTATACCCCCGAAGGACAGCTGGCGCGTATTACCGATGCGCTGGGACAGCACACCGAATACCACTACGATGCCGATCAAAACCTTACCCTCGCCCTCTATCCCGACGGTAGCAAAGAGACCTTCGGCTACGATGGCGCAGGTCGTCTGACCACCCATACCGATGCCGAAGGCCACACCACCGCCTACGAATACGGCCAGGACGGTCTGCCGACCCGACGCACCAATGCGCTGGGTCATACCTTCGGCTACCATTACGACCAAGCCCGCCGCTTAGTCGGCCTCACCAATGAAAACGGTGCGCGCTACCGTTTTGCCTACGACGTCCTCGACCGATTGATTGCCGAAAGCGGTTTCGATCATAAGCTCACCGGCTACCGCTACAACGCCGGCAACGAACTGATTGAACAGCGCGAATTCGGCGACGACGCTACCCTAGCCGCCAAACTGATGGCGCAGCTGGGCGGACAACCCGTCCCCAAAAAGACGCCACCCCGCTTTCAGACGGCCTCGACGGCCAAACCCCGCTGCGGATTACCGAGTTCAAACGCGATATATTGGGCCGCTTAATCCATACCCTCGCCCGCAACAACGACAAGGTTCAGGAAACCGTTTACCAATACGACTTGGACGGCAACCTCGTCCGCGCCGCCAACCGCCACAGCATCACCTGCTTCGACTACAACGGCAACGGCCAAATCATCGGCCAGCACCAATGGAAAGTACCGACTAAGGAAGAGAACGCCCGAAACGGTTTGCCCGAAACCGACTGGCGCGATGCGCAGTACGACATGCTGTACCTGCCCGTTACCGAAAGCATCCGCTACCACTACGACTTCAACGGCAACCGTACCGCCACCGTCCTGCCCGACGGCAGACAAATCAACTACCTGTATTACGGCAGCGGCCACCTGCACCAAATCAGCCTCGACGACGAAGTCATCTCCGACATCGAACGCGATCGGCTGCACCGCGAAATCTACCGGACTCAGGGTAAACTCGCCAGCCGTTACGAACTCGATCCCTTAGGCCGTCTGAAACGGCAAATTGCCGCACTCAACGAGCTGACGCAGACCGAAACAGCTAAAAATGCAGTAACATCGGTCTATGCCGTCAAACGCAGCTACGGCTACGACCGTACCGGCAACCTGACCCACAGCACCGACCAACGGACGGGAACGACCCATTTCGAATACGACAAACTGGGCCGGATTACCAAAGCCGGAAACGAACTGTTCGCCTTCGACCCTGCGCACAATATCCTTTCAGACGGCCTCAATCCCATCACCGACAACCGCCTGAAAACCTACAACGGCAGCAGCTATTACTACGACCACTTCGGCAACCTCATCCACCGCGAACTGGCCGACGGCGAAGTACAGAACTATTTCTACGACCTGCATGACCAACTGGTTAAAGCGGAAATCTTCAAAAAGACGGCACGAAAGAGACTTGGGCCTACACCTACGACGCCTTGGGCAGGAGGATAGGCAAAGGCCGTCTGAAAAACGAAGAAGTTTCAGACGGCCTCGAAGAGGAAACCCGCTTCGTTTGGGACGGCAGCCACCTCTTGCAGGAAATCCAACCGGACGGCAGGTATACCTATATCTACACCGATCCCGACAGCTACGAACCCTTGGCACAGGTACGCAATTGGACCAACGAAGACAGCGAAAGCAAACAGGAAATCCACTACTTCCACTGCGACCAAATCGGCATCCCGAGAGAGATGACCGATAGCGACGGCAACCTGGTTTGGTTTGGCAACTACACCGGTTGGGGCTGTCTGAAAGAGGAAACCAAGGTAACGTATAACGCATACCAACCCTTCCGTTTACAGAATCAGTATTGCGATGAAGAAACAGGGTTGCATTACAACTTCTTCAGGTATTACGAGCCTGATGCGGGGCGGTTTGTGAATCAGGATAGGATTGGGTTGCTGGGTGGAGAGAATCTTTATCGGTTTGCAAAAAATACACAAGTATGGGTTGATTTACTAGGTTTATCTCCTACTCCTGGTGCATGCAATACCCCATGTTCTAGAGAAGACATTATTGAGTACACTAAACTTGAGGTAGGAAAACGTGAAAATGATATTAAAAGTATTGCCTCTGATGCGAGAGTTGGAATAAGAGGTAGTACCGCTTCAGGGAAAAGTAGTTATAAGGGTACGAACTGGAGTCCATCTTCAGATATTGATGCTTTTATTGCTACTGATATGCTAACAAAAGGAGCAATGGGAAAAGATTTGCCTAGTGAATTGAAGAATATAGAATCAGACATAAACAAGGCATTAAAAGAAAAATGCCCTAATAATGGAAAAGGAAATGACTTATTTTCATTTAAGGTTCAAAAATCACGATTCCCTGAAAATGCTCAGCGGTTTGCTGAGAAAATCATACTTATATTTTAAGGAGGAAATATAATGAAGTTACCTTATAAACCGCAAGATATTAGAAATTTTTTTGCTTATTCATATGAGTTTATTGATTGTCTTGATTTTTATGAGAAATCCTGATGAGATAATTGAAAAATTATATAGAGTATGAAAAAAATTTATTATTGAAAGAATAAAAAAATATTGGAATATCAGATAATTTTTTTATTTTTGAATTATCTGATACTGACTCCTACGCTATACAAGCAATGTGGATACCACCTTTTGCTATTGTTGGTATTCTAGTAAATGGATTAATTCAGTTTGAAAATAAACAGGGAATTCATTTTTCAATTAATGAACAGGAACAGTGTGATTTAGATATTCAAACTGATAAACGCTGGACAATGGGTCTTGTACTGTTTCATGTAAAAAATATTAAAAGCGGAGAGTCTTTAATATTGTCTCCATTTCAATTATCTATTCCTGATTATGGACTTGAATGAAGTAGCATAGAAGCCATCGCAAGGTTCTCTGAAAATTTTCAGACGACCTTTCCCTAAACGTCATCCGCTACCACTACGACTTCAACGGCAACCGCACCGCCACCGTCCTGCCCGACGGCAGACAGATCAACTACCTGTATTACGGCAGCGGCCACCTGCACCAAATCAGCCTTGACGACGAAGTCATCACCGACATCGAACGCGACAAACTGCACCGCGAAATCTACCGCACACAGGGTAAGCTCGCCAGCCGTTACGAACTTGACCCCTTAGGTCGTCTGAAAAGGCAAATCGCCACCCTCAACGACCTGACGGAAGGCGGCAAAGGCAAAACCAAAGTAGCGGCGGGTTATGGCCAAACCGCCGTCAAACGCAGCTACGGCTACGACCGCACCAGCAACCTGACCCACAGCACCGACCAGCGGACTGGGACGACCCGGTTCGAGTACGACAAACTGGGCAGGATTACCCAAGCGGGCAGCGAACGGTTCGCCTTCGACCCCGCGCACAATATCCTTTCAGACGACCTCAATGCCGTCCCCGACAACCGCCTGAAAACCTACAACGGCACGACCTATTACTACGACGACCTCGGCAACCTGATCCACCGAGAACTGGCCGACGGCGAAGTACAGAACTACTTCTACGACCTGCATGACCAACTGGTTAAAGCGGAAATCTTCAAAAAGACGGCAGCAAAGAAACTTGGCTCTACACCTACGACGCCTTGGGCAGAAGGATAGGCAAAGGCCGTCTGAAAAACGAAGAAGCTTCAGACGGCCTCGAAGGGGAAACCGGATTCGTCTGGGACGGCAGCCACCTCTTGCAGGAAGTCCACCCGGACGGCAGATATACCTATCTCTACACCGACCCGGATTCCTACGAACCCTTGGCACAGGTCCGCAACCACACCAATGCCGAAGGCGAAAGCAAACAGGAAATCCACTACTTCCACTGCGACCAAATCGGCATCCCGAGAGAGATGACCGATAAAGACGGCAACCTGGTTTGGTTTGGCAACTACACCGGTTGGGGCCGTCTGAAAGAGGAAACCAAGGTAACGTATAACGCATACCAACCCTTCCGATTGCAAAACCAGTACGCTGACCGTGAGACAGGGCTGCATTACAACTTCTTCAGGTACTATGAGCCTGATGCGGGTCGATTTATCAATCAGGACCCGATTAGGTTGTGGGGCGGGGATAATTTTTATTGGTTTGCACCAAATTCTAGTGCTTGGATTGATGTTTTAGGTTTAGCAAGTATTTTTGAGAAACTTAAAATTACAACTTCTGATGGATTTTTGTTTAAAGGATTTACTGTTAAGGCACCATTTAACATACCTGTACAGAGATTTGGAGATTTGCATCTTAATTCAAGTCGTGGAGATTTTTGGGGGCTACGTATAGGAACTAACAAATTCATAAAAAATTAAAAGAAAGGGAAAGTGTTAGAAATGCCTAAGTTAAAAATTTTGAATGAAACTCCTTTAGACTTTCAAGAAAAATTTTTGTTTGACAAATGGGAAGTCAGCTACCTTGATTTGATGGAAGTAAATCAAGGTTCTCCCTTAGTTGGGAGTCTATCCATTAACGGTCAAGTTATTATTAAAGAACAGGGGTTTGGAGGGCCTTTGTTGTATTTCAATAGAAAAATATATATTCCAGTTTTCATTAGACGATTTTGCGTTGTTGGATTTAGGCTTGCAACATTAAATTTAGATGATTTATCAATTAAGTATATTGGGGGTATTGAAGACTTGGTTTATCTGAAAGAGATAAAAGGTAATAGAATTTATTTCTATACAGATATATATAAAAGCACAGAAAAGAATTTAACTTTATATTAACAAATATATCTCAAGAATATGCTGTAAACTGAAGCGTGCCGAGATAAATAAGACGATTTTTTGAGAAAAATGAAGTGCTGTTTTATTTCATAATGTGAAAGCTATTTTCAAATCCTGCCGATCTTAAGGCAGGATTTTTAATTAAGCGATGGCGTCGTCGCTATCCGATAGGGTTGATGGGTGGGATAATCTTTATCAATTGCACCTAATACCCAAGTATGGGTCGATTGGTTAGGTTTAGCTGGAGTTGATATGAATTTATTCCCAAGTAATGAAGACATACACTCTTACGCTCAAAAAGTTGCCAATAAACCGAATACTTTCCAAGTAGGAGGGCATGGTAATCCTTCATTGATGGTAGATGGGGCTACAGGTGAAAGATTAGATGCTAAAAAATTAGCAGCGAGAATTACCTAACTATAAATCAGGTATGACAGTTGAGATTTTATTCTGTAATACAGGAAAAGGAGCAAACCCTCTTGGACAACAACTTGCTAATGAATTAAATACTACAGTTAAAGCACCAAATGAATATCTTTGGTTTTCAAGTAACGGGAAATTAACACCGATGGGAATGAAGGCTGATCGCTCGCAAGATACAAGCAAACCAGGTACCATGAGAAGCTTTACTCCTCAAAGTAAAAAAAATAAGTAAGGAACATGCTAACTATGAAAATACTGAAAAATTTCTTAATTTTATTTTTGTCATTAACCCCTTTAATATCATGTAAACAACATCCGGAAAGAAATGAGAAAATGACCAACTTTATATCAACAGGTAGTACTTATTGGATTTCAGATGAAGAAATTCAAATTCTCGAAAAGAACGCCACTAATGGAGATAAAAACTCAGCATTCAAATTATATCAATACCATATGTTTGTATCTTTAGATCAAGATTTGGAATTTAAATGGCTAGAGATAGCGGCAAAAAATGGACATCCAATTGCCCAATCTAATTTAGCTGATTTATTTTTCACACAAGGCAATAAAGAAAAAGCTATATTTTGGGCTAAAAAAGCATATAGAAATGGTGCCAAACTACCAGATGAATTAAAAATACTAATAAATATCAATTAATTAATAAGTTTGAGTAGATTATCATTACAAACTTCTGGTGTAAATTCACGATTAAATAACTGCAGAAGAAAGCTACCAACAAACCCACTACTTCCACTGTGACCAAAGCGGTAGTAGCGTAGTTGATGCAGGAATATGGGTAATTCGAAAGTACAAGCAAATTCAAAATCACAAGCGGCAGAAATACAATGTGAATATGAGATAGCAAAGATTTCTTGTGATACTCCACCACCTGGAGAAAATAAATGTGCAACTTTACATAAGCAAATTGGACATACAAAAAAATGTATTAAGTTTTATGAAAATGGGATAAAAAATGGTTACCTTGCAGACATGCTCAAAAAATACAAGAACGTAAAAAACAGATTAAACAATCTAAAAAAGAGCATAAAGAAAATTACGTCACAAGCAATAATAAAATCAAGATATTAAACAACTAAAGGTATTATTAATGAAAAAAGAATTATTATGTATTTTAAAAAAATATGAAACACATCCTGATTTTTTGGGTGACACTATTGAAGATATAAATCAAGTAGGAGGCATGGATGATACAGTTTTACATATTGCTGCCAGAAATAATTCTTTAAATGATGCTCTTGTATTTCTTCAAAATGGGGGATTGATCGATCTTAAAGGGGACTTAGGATATACCCCCCTACATTATGCATGCATGTTTGGAAATATAGAAATGGTGAAATTACTCCTTGATAATGGATCTGATAAAAATATACAAAATGAATTTGGAGAAAATGCCGTTAGAATTACAATTAACTCATCCAACGAAAATAAAGAGAAGATAGTAAAACTATTAAATAATTTTAAAAAGCGTAAATAAACAATAGATTATAAATCAATCTTGGTGGGCCGTAGCCTATATGAAACCTATAATCTCTACGTAGAGTGTATGCAGTACGCACGCACTTTGAAATATTTCTTTCCATAACAATCTAAGCCAAAACCGCCTACGAATACGGCGCTGCCTGTTTCCTAGAAATTAATCCCTGCTGTTTAGCTTTCGAAATCATCCCTCCTACATAATTTGATATATGTCTTTTATTCTATCTTAAAAGGCAGTAGTATGATATGCTCCTCTCCTTTTGTGCTCACATTTTTGATGAAATAAGATGAAAGTTATCTGTAAGTTGATTTTTAGACGACCACCTCTATGTTAACTTACTTGCCAATTTGAGTGAGGTAACAGAGTTCGTTTAACAGCATTCCTCAATAAATAGATATAAATCATTTATTAAATTTTCTAAAGTATTAAACTCCTTACTTTCTAAACAAATTATCTTTTCTGTCTCATAATCAATCCACTCCTTCACCCTACTCAAATCATTCCAAATGGTAAGCTCTCCAATCTTATTAGGTAAAGAACATATTAAAGTAATAGAAATCATCTCACTATTAAAATAATTCTTTTGTACCTCAAAACGAGAATAATCTAATTTTAAAGCTTCCAAATTATCAATAACTATTTGCAGCATTTTGTTTCTTAAATCCCTATATTTAACCTCTATGTATCTATTCCTTTGTTAATACACACCAAATTTCCACCCCAGTAGATTTAAACCCTTCAAATCCAAAGAGCCACCGCCGCCTCTCATTCCTTCTCCTGCTCTACCACCTCTTGAATTTTCACTTCTACCTCCATTTTTACTACTACTCTGATCATTCCACATTTTTGGATATTTGTAGTATTTGGCATTTGAGGAATAGGTTTTCCTTTTTTTGCAGCTAATCTACCCTCAAGAGCATTCGGACCAACTATCTTTCCCTAACCTTCTTGAGTCTTCACAATAGAAGAAGGAACATCAAAAGTTACATAAACACTTCCTTTAGGAGCCTGTTTACTAAAAGCATTTATATTCGCAGGAGTTGAAATATGAGTAGTTCCTGAATTACTTTGAATGACTTTCCCTGTTGAAAGCATTTGATCATATTCTGCTGTACTCATCCATCTTCCAACAGTTTCCAATCCCATTGGATTACTCCAAATCTGTGTATCAGGTACAAATAAATACGAACTCTCCCCACCCAACAACCCAATCGGGTCTTGATTCACAAACCGTCCGGCCTCTGGCTCGTAATAGCGCATCAGGTTGTAATGCAGTCCGGTCTCTTCATCGAAGTATTGGTTTTGCAATCTGAACGGCTGATGCGCGTTCTTGTAAACCCTCTCGTCTTTTTTCAGACGACCCCAGGCAGTGTATTCGCCGTACCATAAGAGATTACCGTGGATGTCGGTCATCTTGCGCGGGATGCCGATTTAGTCGTTGTGGAAATAGGCGAGGTATTGCTCTTTGTCTTGGTTGTTGTGGAAGACTTGCACCAGGGGTTCGTAGCTGTCTTGGTCGGTGTAGATATAGGTGTAGCTGCCTTTGTAGGTGTACTCCTGCAATAGGCGGCTGCCGTCCCAGACGAAATGGGTGCGTTTGGGGTCGGTACTCGTCCAGGCGAGTTTGTCTTGGCGTTCTTTGGAAAGGCGTCGTCCGAACGGGTCGTAGGCGTAGGTCCAGATCTCGGTGTTGCCGGCTGGCTTTTTGATTTCGCCGTCGGGCAGCTGGCAGTAGATCAGGGTACCTAAGTAATGGTAGCAGTTGAGGATATTACCATTGCCAAGATTATATCCTTTGCCCTTCTCCCTGGGGATGGAGGAAGGATTGCATTGGCAAGATCATATGACTATCCTCTACTCTATTCCGCTATCCCATAATTCAGTGGTAGAGTTATAGTAAAATTAAACTGACAAATTTCTATTAAAACTTATTGATTTTATACTAAAATTTGGAGTACTATACGGAATCTTTTAAAATTAACTAATAGTCAACAAACAGGAACAAAAAACGGCTATTGTTAGGTATAGGGAAAACTACATAATTTATATTATGTTAAATTCATAATAGTGATATTTAATCCTAACTTGCAACTCTAATTTGTATTTTTTAATTTTTTATTTCTAGTCTCTACCAAAGAATATATTTGCTGCTTTCTTATAATTCAAAAAAGCCGTTTGAACTTCATCCTTCAAACGGCTTTTAATCTATACGTTAGACTATTTTCGCTTTTCCATTGCCATGCGCGACATTTTCAATACGGTTTTGCGCGGCAGAAACGGTATTACCCAATCTGACGCAAATTTCAATTTGGCTTCGTTAAATGCAACCAACTTGCCGCGTTGCATAGCCTGATAGCCGTATTCAGCAACGGATTGGGCAGATTTGGCGTTTTTCCACGCATCAACATCCTGTAAATCGCCTGCCTGCACAAATCCTGTAGCAACAGCTCCTGGGCAAAGCACGGTTACGGTGATGCCGAACTCGCGCACTTCCTCGGCAATAGCTTGGCTGAATGACGTTACATAGGCTTTGCTAGCGTAATACACTGCTTGTAAAGGACCGGGTAGAAACGATGCAGTAGAAGATACGTTGAGAATTTTTCCCGAGCGGCGTTCTATCATGCCTTGAAGATAGAGATGGGTCAGCTCCGTCAGGCTGGTGATATTAAGCTGAATCATCTGCATGTCTTTTGTCAAATCACGTTCAAAAAAAGCATCCATGACCGCCAATGCCTGCGTTGTTTATCAAAATATCAACTGTAATGCCCAAACGTTCGGTTTCGGCAAAAATTTCCGTTCCGGCATTCGGCTGCGCCAAGTCCTTCGCAATGACGGCGACTTTAACACCGTATTGATTATGTAATTCATCTGCCAAGGCGTTTAATTTGTCTGCACTTCGCGCCACCAACACCAAATCATCGCCTTGTTTAGCGTGGATTTTTGCCAATTCTAAACCAATACCGTTTGATGCGCCTGTAATCAATGCTGTTTGAGCCATGTTTCTTTTCCTGTTGTGTTAAAAATCAATGGAAGGTATTATCCGGTAAAATAAACTGAATAAAAAGGCAATAACGGGCATATTTATGGCAAAAATCGGAAATTATGTTGAAATTACACAAATCATTCGGACAGAGTTGGAAATTTGTCTATTCAGTGAATTTTGGCAAAGCCAGCATCCTGATGACGAACAAGCGCGCACCCAGTTAGGCAGCCAACACCGCTTTGACCAATATATTTGGCTATGGGTAACCGAGGGCGAATGTCGGCATCTTTTGGATTTTGAACGGATAGTGCAAAAGACAGGAGAATGGCTGCTGATACGTCCCAATCAGGTACACCATTTTTTATCTATGCAGGGCTGGGATGGCTGGGGATTGTCCTTTCCTGGCGAACTTCTGCCCGCTCATCTGACCCAAGAATGGCAAAACCTTCCCTATCGCCAAGTGGTCGATGCATCACACGCAGAATTGCTGCTGCCTGCCTTGACCCAACTCAAACGTTGCCGCTATGCCGACTGGCAAAACATCAATGCCCAATCCTTGATTCAAGCTCAATTACAGGCTTTTCTCACGCTGTTGATTACGCTCTACGCGCAAAACATGCAGCCTGAAGATAAACAAAACCTGCGTTGGCAACAATTCAACCGATTGTTGGAACAGCATTTTTCTACGCAACACCAAGTCAGTTTTTATGCAGTTCAACTGGCGTGCAGCGAAAAAACACTGGGGACGCTCTGTCTTGCACAAAGCGGACTGTCTGCCAAAACCGTCATCTCTGACCGCCTGCTGTTGGAAGCCAAACGTTTGTTGATTCATACTCCGCAATCCGTCAAACAAATCGCCTTGCAACTGGGTTTTGAAGAAGCAACACACTTCAATAAATTTTTTAAGAAACAACAACACATCACACCAAAAGTATTTCGGGAAAACTATTTGGCAACCTATGGTACAACTTAAATGAAAATTTGATAAAAAAGGCCGTCTTAAATGATCGTTTCAGACGGCCTTTTTTATGACAAAGAGCGGTCAAATTTCAAAGCATTTTTAATTTGCCCGCCTGTTTTATCTAAACTCAGCGGTTTTCTCCAACAAAAACTCAATCACCGCCTGCACTTTTTTCGCTCGTTGGCTATGTTGCAAATAATAAAGATAAATCGGTGGATATTGTCGCCAATGTTTTTGCAGCACGGGGATGAAATCTGCTTGGTCTGGTTGTTGTTGCATATTATGGGTAAAAATTCTACCTATTCCCAAACCTTGGCGGGTGGCATCTAGTAACACTTCCGGATCGTTACAAAACAACGGCGTATCCATTTCTATGGCGATATCTTGACCATTTTGTGTGATAACCATAGGCTCGATTTTGTTGGATGAGATAAAACGATAGCCAATAAGTTTATGAGCTGACAAATCTCTAGGCGTTTGGGGTATGCCATGTTGTTTTGCATAGCTTTGGCTGATGTACAAGCCTTCTTTCACTTCATTTAACAACTTACGGGCAACCATCCCTTCATCCAATTGATTGCCAAAGCGAATACCCAAATCGATGCCATCCTCAATCAGGTGCGAAAGTCCATCATTAAGTGAAATTTCCAATTGAATTTGTGGATAGCGTTGATGAAATTCTCTCAAATGTGGTCGCAATAGTAATTGATACATCACTCGCGCCATGGTAATCCGCACGGTGCCGCTCACTTGCTCACCAAAATTCTGCACTTCTTCAAATGCTTGGTGCAACGTTGCCATAGCTTGCTCGGTACGCTCCAGTAGCTGCCTACCTGCATCTGTCAATTGAATATTACGCGTTGTGCGGTGGAACAGCGGCACACCGATTTTCTGTTCCAGCAGTTTCAAAGACTGGCTCGCCGAAGGCACCGCAATTTCCAATTTGCGTGCTGCCGCTGAAATACTGCCTTCTTGGGCGATGGTTTGGAAAACGTTAAGCTGTCCGTAGAATGAATTATCAATCATTAGATTTTACCTAAAAGTCATTTAGAGATTATGCGTCTAATCATAACAATTATTCTGCGTATAATACACCCCATCAGCAAGCGGTAAGGTTTCTTACCAATTTTACAAAACCGTTATTCCATTATTTATAAAGAGGTAAAACAACATGAAAAACGTATTAATTGTTTCAGGTCATCCGGAGTTGGACACATCTATTGCCAACCAAACGATTTTGAGCGAAGTGGCACAAGCTTTGCCTGAAGCTGAAATCCGCCGTTTGGATACGCTGTATCCCAATTATCAATTTGATATCGAAGCAGAACAATCTGCAATTTTAAAAGCCGATGTGATTGTGTTCCAATTTCCATTTTCTTGGTATTCCGTGCCAGGCTTGATGAAATTGTGGATTGATAAAGTATTCGTTCACGGTTTTGCGCACGGCTCGACTGCAAAAATCGGCGGTAAAAAATTGATTATTTCATTCACGACTGGCGCACCGGAAGCAGTGTATAAAAAAGACGGTTTCTTCAAACACACCGTTGAAGATTATCTGCCGCAGTTTGAAACCTTTGCGACTTTATGTGGTTTAGATTATCAAACGCCTATTTACACTTGTGGCATCAGTTATGTCGGTCGTGATGAAGCCGCGATCAAAGCCCAACAGGAACAAGCCCGTGAACATGCAGCGCGTTTAATTGCTCAAATTAAAGCCATTGCAGCCTAATTGTTAACCCTTTTAATTTATTCTCAAGGAGAAATTATGTACATCATCGACATTACTGTAAACGAAGACATTACCCCCGAACAACATGAGGAACTATTTCCAAAACATGCCGCATGGTTTGCCAAATACCATCAAGCCGGTAATTTTCTGATTATTGGTCCATTTACTGAACGTGAACGTGCCGGTGTGATTATCGCGCAAACGCAAGATCGCGCTGAGTTAGAAAATATTTTGGCGGAAGACTCGTACAATCCAAACTTGGCGACTTATGTGATTAGTGAATTTACACCGAAAATGGTGGCTACAAATATTGAGCAATTCAAAGCCTAAGCGAAAAAGATGAAAAAATTAACCGCACTTTTAGGAGTTATCATGGCATTAAACACACAAGCTGCCCCCTTGATGAATTTGTTTGAATTGGGTGTAGCTGAAGGCAAAACGGTGAAATACGACCAAGTTGTCAAACACAATATCAGCACTTCTATTGCGAATGAAAAAGGGACTCTGGCGATGTATTCCGTGAAACTACAAGCCAATCCAGAAATAGCCTATATGCTGGAAATCTATGCCGATAATGCAGCGTATCAAATCCACCGTGATTCATCGCAATATCAGGCGTTTGCCAAAGTATCCCCCGAGATTTTGACTGACCACAAGAAACGTACGGCATTGGTACCACAATTTTTAGGTGATAGAAAGATAAAACAGACTGCGACAACACAGACCCGTTTGGTGAATGTGACCGTCAAGCCAGAACACAACATTTAATTCAGCAAGATTATTCAAGCAGAAATGGCACAATCACTAAAAGTGGAAGATGGCGTATTGGCAATGTATGCCGCGACTAAACAGGATTCACCAAATGATTGGATCTTTTTTGAAATTTATGCTGATGAAGCCGCCTATCAGGCTCATCGCGAAACCCCACATTTTAAAGACTATTTGAAACAAACCGACAAGATGATTGCCGATAAACATTACACCGCTATTCAGACGGCCTATTTAGGCAATCAAGGTCAATTACACTTTATCCGTTAATTAAGGAGGATATTATGCAAAACATAGAAAACAAAGTTGTCATCATCACTGGCGCATCTAGCGGACTGGGTGCTGAAACCGCTCGCCATTTGGTACAAGCTGGGGCAAAAGTCATCTTGGGGGCGCGCCGTCTAGATCGTTTGCATTCCCTTGCCGATGAGTTAAGCATTTCCCACGATCATTGTGTACAAATGGATGTCACCAAATTAGACGAGGTGCAAACCTTGGCGCAGCGAGCATTAGATCTATACGGGCGTATTGATGTATTGCTCAACAACGCCGGCGTCATGCCACTTTCCTTGTTGGAAGAATTGAAAGTGGATGAATGGAATCAAATGATCGATATCAATATCAAGGGCGTCTTACATGGCATTGCAGCTGTTTTACCGACCATGAAAACACAAAAGAGTGGTCAGATCATCAATGTTTCTTCCGTAGCCGGACACGTTTGGGGTCCATTATGTGCTGTTTATTCTGCGACCAAAACTGCGGTACGCGCCATTTCTGAAGCCTGCGCAAGGAAGTTAAACCTTACAATTTGCGCACTACTATTCTCTGTCCGGGTGCAGTTGAAAGCGAATTAAAACATGGTAGCAGCTCTGAAATGGCTAGTGGCGCAATGGAAAACTTCTATGCTCACAATGAGATTCCTGCATCTAGCTTTGCCCGAACAGTCCTGTTCGCAATCAGTCAACCTGAAGAAGTGGACATAAATGAAATCATCTTCCGCCCTACTCGCCAGGAAGTTTGATAACTGTTTAAAATAAAAAAAGGTGAGCTAAAATGCTCACCTTCTAAACTCATATTGTGTAATTATCCGAATACTTTTTCCAAGTGTGCTTGGTAGTCTGCTAAGTATTGTTCTACTTGTGGATTCTTGATCACATCGTTACATAAGAATGTCGGCAGACGGGTCAAGCCGATGAACTCGTTGAGTTTGTGGAAGTGCATATACAACGTATCTACGCCTTTTCCTTCGAAGAAGTCGCTTTCGCGGGTAAACGCTTCAATCGGCGCATTCCAAGTAAGTGAAAGCATGTGTTTTTTGCCTTGTAACAAACCGCCTGTGCCGTAGCCTTCGGTTGGATTGACACGATGACGACCATCACTTTGATAGAGCTTGCCGTGTCCAGTGGTGAATACTTCGTCTATGTATTTTTTCACTGTCCAAGGTTCGTGCATCCACCAGCCCGGCATCTGCCAAATCACGGCATCCATCCATAAGAATTTTTCGATTTCTGCTTCAACATCATAGCCGGCATCAATCACGGTTTCTTTTACATTGTGTCCAAGTGCGGTCAAAACTTCTTTCGCTTTTTTGTGAAGCGTATGATTCAACTTGCCATGCGAATGTCCGAAATCTTTACCGCCGTCTAATAATAAAATATTCATTTCACTCTCCTAAACCAGGCAATTCTAACAAAAGGAGGCTGCTATTATGCCGTTTTAGCCTTTATTTTGAAAGTATGGCCGTCTGCACATCTTAAGCCACGCAACGTAAAATCAGAATATCCCGTGAATTTTTTCGGTCAACTGTTTTACGAGGATTTGTTCGTAGATAATTTGGACTTAGGCAGACTAAATGACCTAAAAGAAACAGCCAATAGAGAAAAGCTAAAATTTATTTCAACGAGAAACGTATCATCCTTCTGAATACACGGATTGAATAATTTATAAGGGTACTGATTACAAGATAGTTATTACCTATTGAAAGATATTAAATAATCATCAATTTAGCATATCTCTACCTGAACATTAGTCCCCTTACCTACCCAACTACAAAGGCTGAGCCAAATCGTTTTCCGTGTTGTAGCTGATAAAATCCTGCTCATGAGGGAAAGGAACGACCCGTGCGCGTTGCTGCTGCAACCAGCCGCGTATGCTGCGCATTCCTGAATAAAGGTATGGCACGGTGCTTTGCAGGATTTGCGGACGGATGAACATCACGCTGTAATGCGGTCTGGACGGGGTTTCAACGTAAAATGCATTGCACAACGGCGTGCGTTTGGCGATAGTCTCAAACTGGAAAACCAAGTTTTCCGGCAAACGTGGCATATCGCAGGATACGATAAGCAGCCAATCGGCAGTGGCAATTTGTAAATCGTTGGCGGCAGTACATAAGGCGGCTAAAGGACCGTAATGCTGCCATTGGCGTGCATCCGAGAAAACGTGCGCGCTGCGTTGGGCATAAGATTCAAGGTTGCGGTTGGCACTGATGGCGATATGGCTGACTTGCGGGCGGATTTTTTCGATAACGTGGTCTATCAAGGCTTTATTGTGCCATTGCACCAACCCTTTATCGACACCTCCCATCCGGCTTCCCTGCCCGCCGGCCAATATCAGTGCAAAAATTTTCATTTTGGTAGTCCTTTGCAAAGCAGAGTGTGTAAGTGTTATTCGCGATGTTGTATTTATGGAATAAGTTTTTAAGGTTTCAGGCCGTCTGAAACCTGATTTTGTGATTTAATTCACTTGAGATGAATTTTATCATAACATGAATTTACATTAAACCCCTGTTTTTTCTTATCATAACCATACAATTATTTTAGACAGGTTGTTTATAGGCCGAAAGAATGATATTTTTATAAGATTATCGGATTAGTCTTCCTGCGTGCTTTATGCGTTTATTCTCCGGATCTTCAGACGGCCTGAGTCTGTCCTCGCGTTTAAAACTGCTGACTGTGTTATGGGTCGGCTCGGCTTTTTTATCGATTGCCTTTACCCTGTTGCTTTCTTGGCGTTTGGAAAGCGCGGCCAAAACGATTGAAGATGCGGGCAGCTTGAAAATGCAGGTGTATCGTTTGGCTTATATGGCAAGCGTTCGTACACCCAATGCACAAATTGACAACCAAATCAAAGAATTTGAACGTACGCTGGCCAATGTAACGCAAAGCGATGCCATTCATCCGCTGATTCCGTCACAAATGCCGCTGGCTTACGATTTGATCCAATCGATGCTGTTAATTGATTGGGAATCCAACATCAAGCCTTCTTTGCAACATTACGAGCGGCCGACCCAAATCGGCTTGTACCGTTTTGCCGGCAATATCGAGCTGTTTTTACAGGCGATGGAAAACGCCAACGAGCAAAATACTTTGTGGCTGCGCCGTTTTCAAATGGCGATGATGCTGATGATTTTAGTGGCTGCCGGCTTGATGATTGTTTGGCATTATTCGTGGATTATCCGGCCGCTGGAAAAATTGCGCGACGGGGTGGAAACCATCAGCGAAGGCCGTTTCGGGGTTCAAATCGATACAGACCAAATTCGTGAATTCTCCCAAGTCAGCAAGGGCTTCAACCAAATGAGCCGCCGTCTAAAAACGCTTTATACGGATTTGGAAGGACAGGTTGCCCAACAAACCCAAGACTTGGCGCGGCAAAACCGTGATTTGACCCTGCTCTACCAGACTACGCGCAACCTGCACCAAACCTTTACGCCGCAACAGGCCGCAGAAGAATTCTTGGCTCAGATTCTGCCGGCGTTTTCCGCTTTGGGTGGTACGGTATATCTTTCCGATGAAGAACGCAAACGCTCTGACTTGGCGGCAAGTGTCGGTAAAACCGAAGAGGGAAATCGTGTAGAATTCCCAATCGTTTACCAAGACGAACAGCTCGGCGTATTGGCCCTGTATTTTTCAGACGGCCATATGCCTAATGAACAAGATGAAAAATTGTTGCAGACTTTAAGCGGACAGCTGGGGATTTCCATCGCCAACAACCGCATGGAACAAGAACGCCGCCTGCTTGCCGTCTTGCAGGAACGCAACTTGATTGCGCAAGGTTTGCATGACAGCATTGCACAAGCCCTGACCTTTTTGAATTTGCAGGTGCAAATGCTGGAAAGCGCGTTTGCTTCAAACCAACGAGAGCAGGCTGAAGAAAACATCAGCTTCATTAAAGACGGCGTGCAGGAATGCTATGAAGACGTCCGCGAGCTGCTGATGAATTTCCGCACCAAAATCAGTAATAAAGATTTTCCTGAAGCGGTAGAATCGCTGCTGGCGCGTTTTGAACGGCAAACCGGTATCCCGGTTGATTTAAAATGGCAGGACGATGGACAGGCATTGAATTATGATGAACACTTGCAAATCATCTTCATCTTGCAGGAAAGCCTGTCCAACATCCGGAAACACGCGCGTGCGCAGCATGTCAGCGTCGAAATTGCCAACCACGGCGATTTTGTCATGAAGATTCAGGACGACGGCGCAGGCTTTAATCAAGAACACTTATCAAACCGGCCTTCAGGCGAACATGTCGGCTTGGGCATTATGCAGGAACGTGCCCAACGGATTAACGCACAATTGGCCATTACATCGCAGATTGGGCAAGGTACGGCAGTGATGCTGACTTTGCCGCAACAAATGAGAACAGCATCATGACGATTAAAATTACCCTTATTGACGACCACACCTATTTCGCAGCGGCATCAAAGCCCTGCTCTCCCGCCAGCCTGATTTTGAAGTCGTCGGCGAAGCTTCAGACGGCCTGGCCGGCGTAAAAATGGTCGAACAGCTCAAGCCTGATGTAGTTTTGCTGGACTTGGATATGCCGGTTATGAACGGACGCGAAGCACTGGCTCAAATTCTGAGCATCAATCCGCAGCTGACCGTCATCATGCTGACTGTTTCCGAAGACAGCGACGACTTGACCGAATGTATGCGTATGGGTGCAAAAGGCTTTTTGCTGAAAAACATCAACGCCGACTTCCTCTTGGAAAGCATCCGCAAGGCCGTTGACGGAGACAATGTATTCTCCCCTGAAATGACCAGCCGCTTGGTGCAATCGCTGATTTCCCCTTCTCCTTCCCGCTCCGACCACCTGCTGGCGCAGCTGACCCCGCGCGAAATGGAAATCTTGGGCTACCTTGCCGCCGGACACAGCAATAAAATCATTGCCCGCCATTTAAACTTGGCTGAGTCTACCGTCAAAGTGCATGTGCAGAACCTGTTGCGCAAGCTGAATCTAAGCAGCCGCGTTCAAGCTGCGGTTTATGCGGTGCAACACAAAGTACCGCAACCGGAATTGTCTTAAAAAGGCCGTCTGAAACCTTATTGTTGAAAGGTTTCAGATAAAGCGTTTATTCGCTATAATCACGCTGATTTATACGCAGGGTTGTCTGATTTTTCAGACGGCCTTTTTATTTGATTTCTCACTGATTTAAAACAATATGTCTGAAAACATTCCAGAAAATACGCCCGAAAATACCGTTCCTGAAGAACACAAACGCAGCATCCGCAGTTTCGTTTTGCGCCAAGGCCATATGACCGCGGCCCAACAGCGCGCCATCGATACGATGTGGCCGCAATTCGGTGTGGACTTCCAAGAAGCCCCTTTAGATTTGAACCGCACTTTTGGACGGGGCAACCCTAAAGTTTTGGAAATCGGTTTCGGTATGGGCGTCGCAACGGTGGAAATCGCCAAACGTCTACCCGATACCGACTTTTTAGCGATTGATGTTCACGGCCCGGGCGTCGGCAATATCTTGAAGCTGATTGAGGAAGAACACATTTCCAATATCCGCGTGATGCGTCATGATGCGGTAGAAGTGGTGGAAAAAATGCTGGAAGACGATTCTTTAGACGGCATCCATATTTTCTTCCCCGACCCTTGGCACAAAAAACGCCACAACAAACGCCGCTTGGTGCAAGTGCCGTTTGTTGAAAAGCTGCTGCCCAAACTCAAAAGCGGCGGCTATGTCCACATGGCGACCGATTGGGAAGAATACGCCGTGCAAATGCTGGAAGTTTTGAGCAGTTTCGACTCTTTGCAAAACACGGCTGCCGATTACGCCCCTACGCCTGATTATCGTCCTGAAACCAAGTTTGAAGCCCGAGGCAAGCGATTGGGTCATGGCGTTTGGGACTTGGTGTTCCGCAAAAAATAATCCAAAACTTAAAACACAAGGCCGTCTGAAAAGTTTCAGACGGCCTTTTATCTTACTGATTAAGCCAGGAAAAGTTTATAGGCCGGATTGTCGGTTTCCTCTTTATAGACATAACCCAAGCTATCCAAGAAGTCGGCAAAAGCCTCATTGTCGCTTTCCGGCACATCGATACCGACCAAAATACGGCCATAGTCTGCACCATGGTTGCGGTAATGGAACAAAGTAATATTCCACTCGGCACGCATATGGTTCAAGAAACGGGACAACGCACCCGGGCGCTCAGGAAATTCAAAGCTGACCAAACGTTCGTTGGCTACTTTTTCCGTACGGCCGCCGACCATGTAACGGATATGGATTTTGGCGATTTCGTCATTGGTCAAATCGACATTGGGCAGGCCTGCTTCAGTTAGTTGTGCGCTGATGACGGCCAAGTCTTGCGCACCGGCAGTTTGCAAGCCGACAAAAATATGCGCATTTTTATCGCTGCCGTAGCGATAGTTGAACTCAGTAATGTTCCGGCTTCCCAACAAATTGATAAACTTCAGGAAGCTGCCCTTTTCTTCGGGAATGGTAACGGCGAAAATGCCTTCGTTGCCCTCGCCCAGCTCACTGCGCTCCGAAACGTGGCGTAAGCGGTGGAAGTTCATATTGGCGCCGCTGGTGACGGCAACCAGGTTTTGACCTTGGATATTGTTTTTCGCAACGTAAGCCTTCAGGCCGGCAAGTGCCAATGCGCCCGCAGGCTCGGTAATGCTGCGCGTATCGTCAAAAATATCTTTAATCGCGCCGCACAACATATCCGTATTGACCGTAATAATCTCGTCCAGCAGCTCTTTACACAGGCGGAAGGTTTCATTACCGACAACCTTGACCGCCGTGCCGTCTGAAAACAGGCCGACATCTTTCAAATGTACGATTTCCCCTGCTTCTACCGATTGCTTCATACAGCAAGAATCATCGGTTTGCACGCCAATCACTTTAATCTCAGGGCAAACCTGTTTGATAAATGCCGCTACGCCTGCTGCCAAACCGCCGCCGCCAATCGGAACAAAAATCGCATTGATATTGCGGTGTTGGCGGAGGATTTCCATGCCGATGGTTCCCTGACCGGCAATCACATCCGGATCATCAAAAGGCGCAATATAAGTCAGCTTTTCCTTTTCAGCCAACTCCATCGCATAATCATAGGCATCATTGTAAGACACGCCTTTCAATACCACTTCGCCGCCACGGCTCTTGACCGCGTCAATTTTGATTTTGGGCGTTGTTTCCGGCATCACGATGACGGCGCGGCAACCCAAATATTGCGCCGACAAAGCCACACCCTGCGCATGGTTGCCCGCGCTGGCAGCAATCACGCCGCAATCCAAGGCTTCTTTCGGCAGCTTCGCCATTTTGTTGTACGCACCACGGATTTTGAACGAAAACACCGGCTGCAAATCTTCGCGCTTGAGCAAAACCTGATTGTTCAGACGGCTTGACAGACTGCGCGCCAAGTCCAAAGGCGTTTCTATGGCTACATCATAAACGGAAGCAGTCAAAATACGGGTCAGATAATCGGAAAGAGGAAGAGGATGGTTCATGGTATTCAGTGTTCGAAAATAAATTGTCATTCGGCCGAATCGGCCTGAGGAAAAAGTTAAAACCATACCCCTGAGGCCGTCTGAAGGCAAGAAAAATCTTAGCAAAGCCTGAATGAAACGGTATAATGTCCGCTTACTATCTATTTAGTATGCCAAACTGTTTACTCAATAACAGTATCCACCCATATTCAAATCTACAAACAATGATGAAAAAAACGCTACTTAGCTTAATTTTTGCTGCCCTCCTGAATACCTACGCCCTTGCCGCCGACCCGGTTGCCTCCGCACCTGCCGTACAAGGAGAGACACAGCCGCAGCCATTGTTGCACAGCATCAACAGTCCGACAACGCCGCCGGAAATCGCGGCGACTGCCTACATCGTTACCGACCTGCACAGCAAGCAAACCTTGGCATCCAACAATGCCGACGCGCCTATCGAACCTGCCGCGTTGACACAAATGATGACCGCCTACCTTGCCTTTAAAGCATTAGAAAACGGTACACTTGAAGCAAGCCAAATGCTGACCGTTTCCAATGCCGCATGGAAAGTCGAAGGTTCGCGTATGTTCCTCGACCCAAAAGTGCCTGTCAGCGTCAGCTCCTTAATTAAGGGGACAACCATCCAATCGGCCAACGATGCCGCCATCACCCTTGCAGAAGCCATCGGCAACGGCTCCATCGATGAATTTGTCAAACAAATGAATGAAGAAGCCAAACGCTTGGGCATGAAGCACACCCACTTCAACAACCCGACCGGCATTTCTTCTAACGGCCATGTTTCAACCGTTGGCGACTTGGCCATTTTGGCAGCCGCACTGATCAACGACTATCCAAAATACTATCCTTTGTTTGCAAACAAATCTTTCAAATACAATAATATCGAGCAGCCCAACCGAAACCTTCTGCTCTATCGCGACAGCAGTATCGACGGTTTGAAAACCGGCTATAGCGAAGGCGCAGGCTACCATCTCGCCGCTTCCAGCAAACGCAATAACCGCCGTATTGTTTCCATCCTTGCTGGTGCCGAATCTACCGAAGCGCGCGCCAGTGAAAGCAGCAAACTGCTCAACTGGGCGTTGCAGGCATTTGATACGCCCAAACTTTATAACGGCGGAGAAGTAATTTCCCAAGTCAAAGTTTACAAAGGCAGCACCAAAGCCGTAGACATCGGTTTCTTGGACGATGTTTACATTACCATCCCCCACGATACCGGCAAAAACGTCAAACCAATCTTAGAAACACTTCAGCCCGTCCTCGCCCCAATTGAAAAAGGCCAAGTATTGGGCAAACTGAAAGTCATGAAAGACGGCAAAGTCATTGCCGAAAAAGACGTCGTCGCGCTAAACGGTGTGGAAGAAGGCAGCTGGCTGCGCCGTATGTGGGACGCGATTGTGTTGTGGTTTAAAGGTTTATTCAGTTAATTCTCTTCTAAACAATCAACCATAACAAGATAAGTAACAAAAAGGCCGTCTGAAATCTGTTTTCCAGTTTTCAGACGGCCTTTATTTAGCCTAAAAAACAGCTAATTAAATGATTCCAGCGTTGGCGGCAGATGCTGCATCATCGTGAACATCAGCCGTATTGACAGACGAGTAGCTCATGCGCTCAGTGTGCGTATTGACGGCTGACAAATGACTGATATTGCCGTTGCCTGACAATCTACCCATCAACTCTTGCAGGCTCAATGTACCTTCATCGAAACGGAAGGTATCAATCACAGCATCAGTTTTACCGGAAACGAATTGGTCATTGATGGTTATGCTGTCTCCTTCTGATCCCTTGATGGTAATTTTCCAATCAGTATTGCCTCGAACATCGGTGGCAACATCAATGTGCAGGTCATTAACAGAGATATTTTGGCCGAATTGCAACGCATTATGTCCGCCCACATTATCGACAATCGTATCCTTACCTTCTCCCAGGCTGAAAACATAAGTATCGGCACCCTTGCCGCCTACCAAGTAATCGGTTCCTTGTCCGCCGAATAAAACATCGTCGCCATCACCGCCATTCAAACGGTCATCGCCACTTTCTCCCCATAAGGTATCGTTGCCATTACCTCCATGTACAGAATCATTACCCATACCGCCATTAAGACGATCGTCTCCATCATAGCCGAAATGACATCATCGCCTGAGTCACCGTTAATCGTATCATTACCCAAACCGCCTCTGATCCGGTCATTGCCATCGCCGCCACTGACAAGAGCATGGCTGCTGTCCGTAATGGTTATGATGTTATCCTCCCCTAAATGAAGCGAGGCTTGGGTAAGACTGTGATCATCTACTTCCGCTACATTTTTTGCAGAATTATTTTCTGCTACCGAAAGGCTATGATTATTTTCGATGGTTAATGTAGTCTCGTTTGCAGGCTCCGGAATATTGCCTTCTTTAGGATTACGGGTTTTGGTAATCTCTTGGTCGGAAAGATTATTCACAATAGTATTATTTTCAATTTTGATATTTTTGAGTTCTCCCAAAATATCTTTTTTGGGAGTAGCATAATCCCTGCCTTCTTCCAAATCGATAGAACCTTTAACACGACCATATGTATCTGCATTAGTCCCGTTGCTTACCAGTAAATTATCGTGAACGGAAATACCTGTATCATTGAAATCAAAATTATGGCTTTTTTTGAATACAGTGTTTAAGCGTACGCCGCCCCAATTGGTATTATCTTTGATAAGGTTATTGGCTACTTCATGACCTTTGCCGCCAAAGATACCAATACCGGCCGCACGCCAGCCTAATTCAACGGTATTATTCAAAAAGCGGTTATTTTCAGCAACATGGGCATTAGTATTTTCATGAATGCTCGACCATGTTGCTAAGCCATCATCACCATTGCCACGGATATTGGAATTGATAACGGTGGAATTGCTGGTCCCTTGGGCAAAGTTAACGCCATCTGCCAAGTTATTGCGAATAGTAGCATTAGAAATAGTCAAACCATCAGTGTAGTGCATATCAGATGCTGGGGCATAATCACCAATCCAGGCACCTACTTCAAAATGTTCAATTTTGATATCGTGAATCGATGAACCGTTACCCAAAGTACCGGAAATACCTTTATAGTTCGCGCCTTCGTTATAGCGAGAAGTTAAATCCGAATCCATGGAAACATTTCCAAAATCAATTTTGTTGGTGCCGTGTTCAAACACGATACCACCGCCACCTATTTTAGTACTGGTAAAATGCAATTTAGTGTGCCATTGGCCTGCTCCGCTAATTTTTACACCTTCAGGCGCGTAAATGTGCAGTTGTTCACTAAAATCAAATTGACCTTCAGGAATGTAAACAGATTTTTTAGATGCTTTGGCAGATTCAATTGCAGCCATGAATGCTTGGTAATCATCCGAGCCATCATTGGCGACTGCGCCAAAATCAGTAATGCTGACACTGTTTTCAGGCTGTTTAATAGCATCCGGTGCCTTTTCCAAATCAACCAAGTCAATGCCTACGGGCGTGCTGTCGATATTAGTGATGGTAACCTTATCCCCTACCTTGATATTGGCCTCTTTAAATAATTGGCTGACTTCGTCAAATTGGAAGCGGGCAAGCCTATCTGCCGCAGGCGTATCATGAACTTTAATATCGCCATCCGGATGATATTTGTAATTATCCAAATATTGCCAGTTAGATTTGGAAGACAAATCCAAAGTACCGATCACTGTATTATTGACTTTGACTTCTACTTTACCACTTTCACCGTCAGGAACGGTATAACGGATGGCTACAGCATTGGCATCTGCTTGTGCAATAAATGACACAGATGCATTAGTTGGCAAATCAACATATGCCTGACCACTTGCTTCACGGGCAGTTGCGTGCTCTGCCTCTGAAGAAGGGGCATTTAACAACACCGTTTTTCAGTTCACCTTGTTCTGCCTCATAAGTCGTATAGCCAAGTTTGGCACCATATTGAGAGGCATCGGGTACTGCTTTTTTAATGTTTACCATTTAATATATTCCTTCAAAAATGTCGTAATATTGAGTTATTCTTTTGAAAAAAGCTTTTATTAGTCATAATTTTGGCATAAAAGTTCAATATGATATTGTTTAATTTTGAAAAGAAAATGCCGTCTGAAAATATAGAAATTTTCAGACGGCATCCCAATGCCTTATTAGATTGTGGGTAAAGATTTAAGCCAAACCTTTTTTCTCCAGATAGCTTTCGTAATCGCCCAAGTAGTGTTCATATCCGCCTTTGCCATCCAATTCAATGATTTGGGTAGCCAGCGAAGATACAAACTGACGGTCGTGCGATACGAAATCAGCGTGCCGTTGTATTTTTCCAGCGCCATGTTCAAGGATTCGATGCTTTCCATGTCCATGTGGTTGGTCGGTTCGTCCATGACCAAGACATTGGGTTTCAACAGCAACAGTTTACCGTAAAGCATACGGCCTTTTTCACCGCCGGAGAGAACCTTCACTTTTTTCACGACATCGTTGCTGCCGAAGAGCAAGCGGCCCAAAGTGCCGCGGATGACTTGTTCGTCATCACCTTCCTGGCCCCATTGACGCATCCATTCAGTCAAATCCATATCAACGTCGAAGTCGTTTTCATGGTCTTGCGGATAGTAGCCAACACTGGCTTTTTCCGCCCATTTAATGGTGCCTTCGTCCGGCAACAGGCCGTCTGAATATTCGGTGTTGTACGCGCCGGCCAAAAGTTTCAGCAGGGTAGATTTACCTGCGCCATTCGGGCCGATAATGGCGAGGCGCTGGCCGGCTTCGAGGATGAAGTTCAGGTTTTTAAACAACTGGGTTTCAAAACGTTTGGCCAGTTTTTCAACTTCCACAGCCTGACGGTGCAACTTGGCTTTTTCATCGGCTTCAAAACGGATATACGGGTTTTGACGGGTAGAAGGTTTGACTTCGACCATTTCCGATTTGATTTTGTCTGCTTGTTTCAGACGGCTGGTTGCCTGACGGGCTTTGGATTTGTTCGCAGAGAAGCGGGCGACAAACTCTTGCAGCTCTTGCAGTTTCTCTTTGGCTTTGGCGTTGTCTTTCAGGGCGCGCTCACGCGATTGGGCGGAAGCGAGCATATAGTCGTCGTAGTTGCCCGGATAGATGGTGATGGTGTTGTAGTCCAAATCCGCCATGTGGGTGCAGACTTCGTTCAAGAAGTGACGGTCGTGCGAGATGATAATCATGGTGGAGTCGTATTGGTTCAACACGCCTTCCAACCAACGGATGGTATTAATATCCAAGTTGTTGGTCGGTTCGTCCAAAAGTAATACATCTGGTTTGGAGAACAGGGCTTGCGCCAGCAATACGCGCAGTTTGAAGCCCGGAGCGACTTCCGCCATGGTCGCATTGTGCAAATCTTCGGAAATACCCACGCCGCTCAACAATTCGGCAGCGCGCGCTTCTGCGGTGTAGCCGTCGTATTCGGCGAACTTGGCTTCCAGTTCGGCGGCTTTCATGTAGTCGTCTTCGGTAGCTTCAGGATTGGCGTAAATCGCATCGCGCTCGGTCATCGCCGCCCACATTTCCGTATGACCCATCATCACCACGTCCAGCACGCGCATGTCTTCGTAGGCAAACTGGTCTTGGCGCAATTTACCCAAACGCACGCCGTTTTCAATCGCTACTTCGCCGGCAGTCTGTTCCAAATCGCCGCCGAGGATTTCATGAAGGTGGATTTACCTGAGCCGTTGGCGCCGATCAAGCCGTAACGGTTGCCTTCGCCGAATTTGACGGATACGTTTTCAAACAGCGGCTTTGCGCCGAACTGCATGGTGATGCCGTTGGTAGAAATCATTATTCGTAAAACCTTTATAAATAGAATGTTATAATCGGACGCGATTGTAGCATATTTTTGCAAAGACCTCAGAATTGAGGTCATGGCCAATATGCCCAATACCCGATGCAAGATGAAAACAGGCAACGCTTCACGCAAAAATGCGTTGTAGGCAGCCTTTCAGGCCGTCTGAAACGGAAAAACGATATGGAAACGCACAAAATCTATTACGCCGCGATTATTTTGGTATGCGCCGCTTCCATGCTGCTCAGCCCGTTTTTCTATATCCGCCGCACGCGCTCGGGCGCCGAATTGCGGCGCGCACCCAGACAGTGGAAACCCATACTCTTCGCCAACATCATTATGATTGCGGCTTTGTTTGTTTGGTGGAAATGGTTTTAAGGAAAAATAAAAAATGAACAAAATTTGGTTCAGCACATTACTGCTCGCTTTGACAACTGCGGTTTCCGCCGCGCCTATTTTTGAATGTACCGATTCTGCCGGCCGCAAAGTCTATACCCAAGCCGGCGGCAAAAACTGTAAAGCCAGCAATATCGGCAAACCGTCCGTATATACTTCTGCGCCTGTTTCAACACCGGCAACACCGATTTCCCCAAGTAAAACCGAGCAATCGGAAGAAGCTGCCGCCCCGGTCAATCCGGCTGACGTCGGCGCAGCCAAGCGTGCTTTGGATACCGCCAAGAAAAATTTGGAAGAAGGCAAAAAAGTGCGTTATGGCAATGAACGCAACTATGCCCGTTATCTCGAACGGATCAAGGGTTTGGAAAAAGCCGTCCGCTCGGCTCAAGAAAACTATGACGCGGCGCAACGCCAGCCCGCACCTCAAGATCCTGTTGCCTATTGATCCTTACCACACCAGCAAGGCCGTCTGAAATATGATGTTCAGACGGCCTTTTCACCTTTTCAATATAACAAAATCGTCTTTATACCAAACAAAGCATTCTTTCCAGTTTTCAGACGGCCTTGTTAAAGTAAGCGTGTATTAAATTCTGACGGTTGCCATTATGTTGTTACTCAAAACGCCTTCTGTATTGCCGGGTTTCAAGCTCAGCCTGGGTTTGACGGTTTTATGCCTGTCGCTTTTGGTGGTTTTGCCGTTTGCGATGATGGCGGCCAAAGCAGCGGAAATCGGCTGGGGCGGATTTTGGAACACGATTACCGAACCCAATGTCTTGGCGGCCGTCTGGCTGAGTTTGCGGATGTCGTTTTATGCGATGTTGACCAATATCGTGTTCGGCACGTTGGTCGCCTGGGTATTGGTGCGCTATGAATTTCCGGGCAAAGGGTTGGTAAACGCTTTGGTCGATTTGCCGTTTGCGCTGCCGACGGCGGTAACAGGCATTGCGTTGGCAACCCTGTATGCGCCCAATGGCTGGATAGGCCGTTTTTTCGAACCTTGGGGTATCAAAATCGCCTTTACGCCCGTCGGCATTTGGATTGCGCTGATTGTCGTCAGCCTGCCCTTTATCGTCCGCGCCGTGCAGCCGGTATTGGAAGAATTATCGGGCGAGTATGAAGAAGCGGCGGCAACTTTAGGCGCAAGCCGTTGGACTACGTTCCGCCGCGTCCTTTTGCCTGAAATCACACCGGCCCTGTTGACCGGTGCAGGCATGATGTTTGCCCGCTCTACCGGCGAATACGGCTCGGTCATCTTTATCGCGGGCAATATTCCGATGGTGTCTGAAATCCTGCCCTTGATTATTACCGGCAAGCTGGAGCAATACGATGCTCAGGGCGCGTCTGCCGTTGCTCTGTTTATGCTGATGATTTCGTTTGTCATCCTGCTGATTTTAAACATTATGCAATGGACTTTAAGCCGCCGCGCCGGAGCAAGGGTTTAACAAACAACAGGCCGTCTGAAACATTAAGCAAACATTTTTCAGACGGCCCAAACGGATACAAGAATAAATCGAGACTACCCTACCATGAAAACCCATTCCACCAATCCAAATTTGAGCGAACCGCGTTGGCTGCGCGTATTGCTGACCGCTACCGCCTTGGGCTTTCTGCTGCTGATGCTGGTCGTGCCTTTGGTTGCCGTATTCTATGAAGCCTTAAAAGGCGGTTGGGATTTATACCTGCAATCTCTGACCGATCCCGAAGCATGGTCTGCCATCAAATTAACGCTGATTACCGCGCTGATTGTCGTTCCCGTCAATACCGTATTGGGCGTGGCGATGGCGTGGCTGCTGACCCGTTTTGATTTTCGCGGCAAGCAGTTGCTGACCACCCTGCTCGATTTGCCGTTTTCCGTATCGCCCGTGGTAGCTGGTTTGATGTTCGTCTTATTGTTCGGTGCGCACACTGCATTGGGCGGCTGGCTCGAAGCACAAGGCATACAGATTATCTTCGCCATCCCCGGCATTATTTTGGCGACGCTGTTCGTTACCTTCCCCTTTGTCGCGCGCGAAATCATTCCGTTAATGCAGGCGCAGGGTGACAGCGAAGAACAAGCAGCACTGATTCTCGGCGCAAGCGGCTGGCAGATGTTTTGGCGCGTTACCCTGCCCAACATCAAATGGGCGCTGCTCTACGGCATCATTCTTACCAACGCCCGCGCGATGGGCGAATTCGGCGCGGTCAGCGTGGTATCGGGGCACATCCGCGGCGAAACCAACACCATCCCGCTTTTGGTCGAAATCTTCTACAACGAATACAACTTCACCGGCGCATTCGCCCTCTCCGGCGTATTGGCACTTTTAGCCTTGGCCACCTTGCTGGTGCAAAACATCATTACCAAATTACAAGATAAAAAACTCGCCGCCGCCGAAAGGAACGCAGCATGAGCATCACCATTCAAAACTTAAACAAACACTTCGGCAGTTTCCACGCGCTGAAAAACATCAACCTCAACGTCCCCACCGGCAAACTCGTTTCCCTGCTCGGCCCATCTGGCTGCGGCAAAACCACGCTTCTGCGCATCATCGCCGGACTGGAAAACGCCGACGGCGGCCAAATTCTCTTTGACGGCCAAGACGTAACCGCCAAACACGTCCGCGAGCGCAAAGTCGGTTTCGTGTTCCAACACTACGCCCTCTTCCGCCACATGAACGTGTTTGACAACGTTGCTTTCGGTTTGACTGTATTGCCCAAGTCCGAACGTCCGTCCAAAGAACAAATCCGCGCCAAAGTCGAAGAATTGCTGAAACTCGTGCAGCTCTCCCACCTCGCCAAATCCTATCCGCACCAGCTCTCCGGCGGCCAACGCCAACGCATCGCCCTTGCCCGTGCCTCGCCGTCGAACCGAAACTCCTGCTTTTGGACGAACCCTTCGGCGCGTTGGATGCCAAAGTACGCAAAGAATTGCGTACCTGGCTGCGCGACATCCATCACAACTTGGGCGTAACCAGCATTCTGGTGACGCACGACCAAGAAGAAGCCCTTGAAGTTTCCGACGAAATCGTCGTTATGAACCACGGCAAAATCGAGCAAACCGGCAGCGCCGAAGCCATTTACCGCAAACCCGAAAACGCCTTTGTTACCGAGTTCCTCGGCGAAACCGACGCATTTGAAGGACGCATCGAAAAAGGCATCTGGCACTACAACGGCTTCGCGTGGAAATTGGACGCACAATACAAATGGCAGGAACAAACCGCCATCGGCTACATCCGACCACACGAATGGCAACTTGCCGCCGAAAACGAAACCCCGATGATTCGTGCCAAAATCGAAAAAATCCACGCCGTCGGCGCATTGACGCATATTCTGGTAAAACACGACAAACAAGACGTACATATCACGTTGGCTGGCAGCGATGCCGCGCGTTACCAAATCACCGAAGGCAAAGAATTGAGGCTGATTCCGAAACAGGTTTATGTCTTTTCTCAAAACGAGCTGATTGAATATTCGATTTGAGACTAAAGCATAAGGCCGTCTGAAAATCTGCTTTCAGACGGCCTTTCATCTTATTTAAACCTGCCAATCAATCGGCTCTAAATCATGCGCCTGCAAATAAGCGTTTGCCTGCGAAAAATGTTTGCAGCCGAAAAAGCCGCGATAGGCCGATAAAGGCGAAGGGTGCGGCGCGGTCAGCACCAAATGGCGGTTGCGGTCGATAAACGCACCTTTCTTCTGCGCATGGCTGCCCCACAGCATAAAGACTAAATGCTCGCGTTCCTTATCCAATTGTCGGATGACTTCATCGGTAAACGCCTCCCAGCCAAAAGTCGCATGAGAATGCGCCACACCGGCACGGACAGTCAACACCGTGTTCAATAGCAACACGCCCTGTTCCGCCCAATGCTGCAAATAGCCGTGTTGCGGAATCTGAAAGCCCTCAATATCCGTCGCCAACTCTTTATAAATATTGACCAACGACGGCGGCACCGCAATTTCAGGCTGGACGGAAAATGCCAAACCATGCGCCTGACCCGCACCGTGATACGGGTCTTGCCCCAAATCACTACTTTTACATTTCCGAATTCAGTCGTCCGAAAGGCATTGAATACATCGCGCTCAGGCGGATAAACGGTTATCCCCGCCTGCCTTTCGTGGCGAACCTTCTCCAAAATCTTTTGAAAATACGCCTTTTCTTTTTCCGCACCAATCGCCTCGTGCCAAGTTTGCATTATTTGTCGCTCCGTTTTTGAATGGGCTTATTATAAAGGATATGCTGCATAACGATATGGTTTGTTGCCGCCACCGGACTGAAGATTATCGACAGCAACAAGCCTAAAGCGTCATAATAGCATTATGAATCAGGCCGTCTGAAAACCTGATACGGCTTTTCAGACGGCCTTTTTATATCGTTCGATTTTTATATGAATACACAAACTATCAAAACCTATCTTGTCGGCGGCGCCGTCCGCGATCATCTTTTAGGCCTGCCCGTCAAAGACCGCGATTGGGTAGTCGTCGGTGCAGATGCGCAAACCATGTTGGCTCAGGGTTATCAGCCAGTTGGCAAGGATTTCCCTGTCTTTCTCCATCCGGACAGCCACGAAGAATACGCCCTCGCCCGTACCGAACGCAAAACCGCCAAAGGCTATGTCGGATTCAGTTTTCATGCCGATAAAGACGTTACGCTGGAACAAGACCTGATGCGCCGCGACCTGACCATCAATGCCATGGCTCAGGATTCAGACGGCACGATCATCGATCCCTTTGGCGGACAACAAGACTTAGCGGACGGCATCCTGCGCCACGTTTCGCCCGCCTTTGCCGAAGATCCCGTGCGGATTTTGCGTATCGCCCGTTTTGCCGCGCGTTATGGGTTTCAAATTGCCGATGAAACCATGTTGCTGATGCGACAAATGGTAGAAAACGGCGAAGCGGATGCCTTGGTTGCCGAACGCGTCTGGCAGGAATTGGCCAAAGGCTTGATGGAGAAAAATCCGCGCAAAATGATTGAAGTTTTACGCGAATGCGGCGCACTCAAAGTCTTGCTGCCCGAGCTTGACTCCCTTTTCGGCGTACCGCAACGCGCCGACTATCATCCCGAAATCGACAGCGGTATCCATACGCTGATGGTTGTACAACGGGCCGCCGAAATGAATCTGTCCCTTGCCGAACGCTATGCCGCCCTATTGCACGACTTGGGCAAGGCAAAAACACCGGCCGATATCCTGCCGAAACACTACGAACACGACATCAACGGCGTCGAACCCGTCCGCGAAGTCAATCAACGCCTGCGCGCGCCCAAACACTGCGCCGAGCTTGCCGAACTCGTCTGCCGCTGGCACATCATGTTCCACCAAGTCGGGCAGTTCAAAAGCAAAACCATTTTGAAGGTTTTGAAAAAAACCGACGCATTCCGCCGCCCCGAACGTTTTCAGACGGCCTTAAACGTCTGCGTGGCCGACAAACAAGGCCGTCTGAACCTTGAAGACACCCCCTATCCGCAACGCGAACACTGGCTGGCTTTACTTGAGGCCGCCAACCAAGTAGATGCAGGCAAAATCGCCACCGAGTGCCGAGCGCAAGGAAAAGCGCACCTTATCGCCGAAGAAATCGACCGAGCACGTTTGGCGCAAATTACACCGCTGCAAAGCGTATCAGGCAGACAAGTTAGGAGGCTATTGATGACATCTTCTCGTTATAAAATCAATCACACTCCCGAGGGCATTACTGTTTCTGCTCGTGTTGTACATGACTCGCAGGAAATTGGTTCTACTGCGGTATTTCTTATATTTTCCTTTGCGCTTACATGCATCGCGCCGTTTTACCTTGAAGAGCATTATTTCACTAATTTAGAAGCTATTCTCATCCCTTTACTTTTTACTTTCTACTTAGTGGGTTCGCTTGTTTACTGCCTTCTTTGGCAACTTTTCGGACCTGAAAACATCAAGATCCGTAACCATACTCTGTCTCATGGTTATACCTTATTCTCCATTGGGCGTTGGCGTAGTTTTCCGTTGTCAGAAATCTCCGAATAGCATTCTTGTGACCATATTCCCAAAGCTCCTGTTGCACAAGGAAGGAAACAGAGGTTGCCAAATGAAAACCTCTACCAAAATGGTATGAAACGAAAAATTCACAATGTCCCCAATATTTTACGTATCCAAAAATGTGGGCAAGGCGCATGGGCTTTCGACTATCAGGGAAAAACCATACGTATCGGCAATTTTTTTGATAGTCGCGATTTTCAGACAGTCAATATTGAATTGAACAGATTTATCCCCACATCCGCCAAAGCCCGTCAACTTAAAGACGCCCTTTGAAACAGCCACCACAATATCCGCTATAATCCGCATCTTGACCATCTTATTTCAACAATAAAATCATGACCATCCAGACCGATTTACTTCACGAAAAAATCAGCAATGAAGATTATCAACGCCTCATTGTCAAACACAGCGAATCTTTCAGCGACGGCGAAATCCGCCTATTGAATGAGATTTTGGAAAAATTTGAATTTGATGTCGTACAGGAGCAGGCATTGGCGCAAGCGGTGATGCAGCAGGTGCGCTTTGACCCCAACGCCTACCATATCGACAGCGACGATGAAGACACAACCGGCATCTGTCCGCACTGCATCAATCCGCCCATGCCGCCCCTGCGCGATTATCTGGTTTGGCGAGAAACACGCGGCTAAAAATTTTCCTAATCGATTTTGATAAGTTACTAACCATTCGCTATCGAATAAGGCCGTCTGAACAGGTGTCATCGTTACATTTGTTCAGACGGCCTTTTGTAAATAAATGTTCACAATTAGGATAAATCAGTATAATCTGCGCCGTTTGAATTTTCTTCGGAGCTTTTATGAATCAGCTTAAAACGGCGGTAGCCGGTGCGCAGATTTTGTTTGTCGCATTCGGTGCCATGGTGCTTGTGCCGCTTCTGACGGGACTGAACCCGGCTTTGGCATTATTGGGCGCAGGCTTGGGCACGTTGTTGTTCCAATTGGTTACCAAACGTAAAGTGCCGATTTTCCTCGGCTCTTCTTTTGCCTTTATTGCACCGATTATCTACTCCATCGGCGAATGGGGCCTGCCTTCTACCATGTTCGGCCTGTTTGCAGCCGGCTTCATGTACTTTGTTTTTGCCGCATTGATCAGATGGCGCGGTCTGGATGCGGTACACAAACTGTTGCCACCCGTGGTTATCGGCCCGGTGATTATGGTAATCGGCTTGTCCGTGGCCGCCGCAGCCAGCAGCATGGCCATGGGTCAATCAGGCGGCAAGCAGGTCATCGACTATATCGATTCGCTGATCCTGTCCGGCTTTACCTTTGCGGTAACCGTCATCGTTTCTGTCTTCGGCAGCAAAATGATGAAGCTGATTCCGATTCTGATCGGCGTGGCTTCCGGCTATGTGTTGGCTTTAATCATGGGCTTGGTCGACACCGGCACCATCATCAACGCTCCTTGGTTTGCCGTCCCTCATTTTGAAACGCCTCAAGTCAACTGGCAGGCTGCCTTGTTTATGTTGCCCGTTGCCATCGCCCCGGCCATCGAACACATCGGCGGCATTATGGCCATCGGTAATGTAACCGGCAAAAACTACACTAAAGACCCGGGCTTGGACAAAACCCTCGCCGGCGACGGCTTGGGCGTCTGCGTGGCCGGTTTGATCGGCGGCCCTCCTGTGACCACTTACGGCGAAGTAACCGGCGCGGTGATGATTACTAAAAACAGCAACCCCGTCATCATGACCTGGGCGGCAATTTTTGCGATTTGTATGGCGTTTTTCGGTAAGTTCAACGCGTTTTTGGCTTCGATTCCTATGCCGGTTATGGGCGGTATTATGTTGCTGCTGTTCGGTACTATCGCTTCTTTGGGCATCAAAACATTGATTGATGCGAAAGTCGATTTGATGCAGCCGAAAAACCTGGTTATCGTCAGCTCCGTATTGACGACCGGTATCGGCGGTATGATTATCAAAGTAGGTACTTTGAGCTTCGCCGGTGTAGGTTTGTGCGCCGTATTGGCCATTATCCTGAACTGTGTTTTGCCCAATACAAAATCAGAAGAAGCATAAATAGTTTGCTCATAAACTCAAAGGCCGTCTGAAAATGAGATTTCAGACGGCCTTTTGATCATTACGCTTTATACAATGAAAAATGCCGGAGAATCAATCATCTCCGGCATTTTTGAATAAGGTGGCGAGCCGAACCCCCGGCACTGGCTCATCAGAGTGGGCTGCTGGCTTCCGCCCCTGACCCGGTGTTCCGAATTACCATGCGGGGAGACCCGCCATAGAAGAAACGCATTATAGCGGTTTTACAGAAAAACTCAAGCGATAAAATCTGTCAGGCCGTCTGAAAACCATCTACATGACAAGATTGTAAACAAAATTACCTAGTTGAAAATCATTCGCATTGAAATGTTTATCGTCTTTTACATTGAAAAATATCGAAAATTACACTACATTAACACATCACGCCATTAAGAAGAAATCGTATTTTTCAGACGGCCTTTAATATAAAAACATTATACCTATCAACGGAACTCAACCATGACCACGACTACCGCCCCGCAGCGTATTCGGGAAATTCCCTACAACTATACTTCCTACACCGACCGCGAAATCGTCATCCGCCTGTTGGGCGATGAGGCGTGGCAGATTCTGCAGGACTTGCGCGGACAGCGCAGGACGGGGCGTTCGGCGCGGATGTTGTTTGAAGTGTTGGGCGATATTTGGGTGGTCGTGCGCAATCCGTATCTGGTTGATGATTTGCTGGAACACCCGAAACGTCGCGCCGCACTGGTACGGGAAATGCGCCACCGGTTGAACGAAATCCGCAAACGCCGCGACGACAATCCGCAAGTCGATGTATTGGTTGCGGCGGCGGAAAAGGCAGTCGAGCGTTTTGACGGCAGCTTTGACGAAACGCGCCAAAAACGGCGGCAGATTTTGGAACGTTTAAGCAAAATCACCAAGCCGCACAATATTATGTTTGACGGGCTGGCTCGGGTAACGCACGTTACCGATGCGACCGACTGGCGCGTCGAATATCCGTTTGTCGTCGTCAATCCCGACACGGAGGCGGAAGTCGCGCCTTTGGTGCGCGCCTTAATCGAGCTGGATTTGGTCATTATCCCGCGCGGCGGCGGCACGGGTTATACCGGCGGTGCCGTGCCTTTGGATGCCATGAGCGCGGTCATCAATACGGAAAAGCTGGACAAACATCGCGGCGTTGAATTTGTCGAACTGGCGGGCTTGGACGGAAAGCATCCGATTATCCATTGCGGCGCGGGCGTGGTAACGCGGCGGGTAGAAGAAACCGCGCATCAGGCGGGTTTGGTGTTCGCCGTCGATCCGACTTCTGCCGACGCGTCCTGCGTGGGCGGCAATGTGGCGATGAACGCGGGCGGCAAAAAAGCCGTGCTGTGGGGTACTGCCTTGGACAACCTCGCCTACTGGAACATGGTCAACCCGCAGGGCGAATGGCTACGCATCGAGCGCGTGCGCCACAATTTCGGCAAAATTCACGATGAAGAAACCGCCGTGTTCGACGTTCACACGCTGGATTCAGACGGCCTCAATGTCGTTAAAACCGAACGCTTGGAAATTCCCGGCCACAAATTCCGCAAAGTCGGTTTGGGCAAAGACGTTACCGACAAATTCTTGAGCGGCCTGCCCGGCGTGCAAAAAGAAGGCACGGACGGCATCATTACCAGCGTTGCCTTCGTGTTGCACAAAATGCCGAAATACACGCGCACCGTGTGTATGGAGTTTTTCGGCACAGTCGCCACCGCCACGCCTTCTATCGTCGAAATCCGAGATTTCCTGCTCGCCCACGACAGCGTTCAGCTGGCGGGTTTGGAGCATTTGGACTGGCGTTATGTCCGCGCCGTCGGCTACGCCACCAAAGCGGCAGGTAAAGGGCGACCGAAAATGGTCTTGCTGGCGGACGTGGTTTCAGACGACGAAGCTGCCGTGCAGGCAGCTGCCGAACACATCTGCGAACTTGCCCGCGCCCGCGACGGCGAAGGCTTTATCGCCGTATCGCCCGAAGCGCGCAAAACCTTCTGGCTCGACCGCAGCCGCACCGCCGCCATCGCCAAACACACCAACGCCTTTAAAATCAACGAAGACGTGGTGATTCCTCTGGAGCGGCTGGGCGAGTATTCGGACGGTATCGAACGCATCAACATCGAGCTTTCCATTCAAAACAAACTCAAACTCTGTGCTGAATTAGAGCAATATCTGTCAGGCAAACTCCCCATCGACAAAATGGGCACGGACCTGCCGACCGCCGAACTTTTAGGTGAACGCGGCAAACACGCCCTTGCCCACGTTTCCGCCGTCAAAGAGCGTTGGGACTGGTTGCTTGCCCATCTCGATACGCCGCTTGCCGACTACAAAGCCCGCTACGGCGCAGCCGTCCATGCCGCGCCCGAAGCAAAAGACGACGAGAGCTGTTTCACCGCATTCCGCGACTTCCGCCTGCGCGTGTCCGTCAAAGAAGACGTAATGAAACCGCTCGCCGAAATCTTCAGCGGCAAAACCGACACCAAAATCATCGAAGGCTTGGGTAAAATCCACGCCAAAACCGTGCGCGGCAGAGTCTTCGTCGCCCTGCACATGCACGCCGGCGACGGCAACGTCCACACCAACATCCCAGTCAATTCAGACGACGCCCAAATGCTTCAGACCGCCTACCGTTCGGTCGAGCGCATCATGAAACTCGCCCGCTCGCTCGGCGGCGTGATTTCCGGCGAACACGGCATCGGCATCACCAAGCTCGAATTTCTGACCGATGAAGACTTGCAGCCGTTTTGGAACTACAAAAACCAAGTCGATCCCAAACACACCTTCAACCGCCACAAACTGATGAAAGGCTCAGACTTACGCAACGCCTACACGCCGTCGTTCGAGCTTTTGGGTGCAGAATCGCTGATTATGGAAAAATCAGATCTCGGCACCATCGCCGATTCCATCAAAGACTGCCTGCGCTGCGGCAAATGCAAACCCGTCTGCTCCACCCACGTTCCGCGCGCCAACCTGTTGTACAGCCCGCGCAACAAAATCCTTGGCGTGGGGCTCTTGACCGAAGCCTTCTTATACGAAGAGCAAACCCGCCGCGGCGTTTCCATCAAACACTTCGAAGAACTCATGGACATCGGCGACCACTGTACCGTGTGCCACCGCTGCGTCAAACCCTGCCCCGTCAACATCGACTTCGGCGACGTAACCGTAGCCATCCGCAACTACCTTGCCGATTCCGGCCACAAACGCTTTGCACCCGCTGCATCGATGGGTATGGCGTTTTTGAACGCCACCGGCCCTAAAACCATCAAAGCCCTGCGCGCCGCCATGATACAGACCGGCTTCCCTGCGCAGAACTTCGCCTACAAAATCGGCAAACTTCTTCCAATCGGCACCAAAAAGCAAAAAGCCGAACCTAAAGCCACGGTCGGCACCGCCCCGGTCAAAGAACAAATCATCCACTTCATCAACCGTCCTTTGCCCAAAAGCGTGCCCGCCAAAACACCGCGCTCCATGCTCGGCATCGAAGACGACAAAAGCATCCCCATCATACGCAATCCCGCCGCGCCTGAAGATGCCGAAGCCGTGTTCTACTTCCCCGGCTGCGGTTCCGAACGCCTGTTCAGCCAAATCGGACTCGCCGTCCAAGCCATGCTCTGGCACGTCGGCGTACAAACCGTCCTGCCGCCCGGCTATATGTGTTGCGGCTATCCGCAAGACGCAGGCGGCAACAAAGCTAAAGCTGAAGAAATGAGCACCAACAACCGCGTCGCCTTCCACCGCATGGCAAACACCCTCAACTACCTCGACATCAAAACAGTCGTCGTCAGTTGCGGCACCTGCTACGACCAGCTCGAAAAATACCGCTTCGAAGAAATCTTCCCCGGTTGCCGCATCATCGACATCCACGAATACCTGCTCGAAAAAGGCGTGCAACTGAACGGCGTGAAAGGCCAGCAATACCTCTACCACGACCCCTGCCACACACCCATCAAAACTATGAACGCCACCCAAATGGCAAGCAGCCTCATGGGGCAGAAAGTCGTCTTAAGCGACCGCTGCTGCGGCGAATCCGGCATGTTCGCCGTCAAACGCCCCGACATCGCCACCCAAGTCAAATTCCGCAAACAGGAAGAAATCGAGAAAAACCTCAAAGAGCTGCCGCAAGGCGAACCCGTCAAAATGCTCACCACCTGCCCCGCCTGCCTGCAAGGCCTAAGCCGCTACGCCGACGACAACGACATGCCCGCCGACTACATCGTCATCGAAATGGCGAAACATATTCTCGGCGAAAACTGGCTGGACGAGTTCGTAAAAAAAAACCAACAACGGCGGCGTAGAAAAAGTGTTGCTTTAAACTTTGTGCTGCAATAAAGGCCGTCTGAAATTCATTTTCAGACGGCCTCTTATTTAATAGAAATAAAAATAAGATAATACAATCAATTACTATCAGTCATTCAACACCAGCACTATTCAATAAAAAATAAAACCTGAGGCTTTTATCCCCCAGGTTTTATTTTCAAGCCTTATGCTTTTTCTTGCTGACGTTTTCTTTCTGCCATCATCTCATGCAATGTTTGCTTGGCAGGTTTCATCGGAACATGGTTATTGGTCCAGCTTAACTGCTTGCTTGGCGTCAATGCACGGAATTTGGTAGCCGCCCAACCGAATGCTCGATAAGCCTTACTGCCGCTAAAAATGCCGTTAAACGTACGCCACGCCATTTGCTCGCCGAAGGTATGCGATGCGCCTTGACCACGGATAGGATGAGGAACGGTTTCTGTTGGCGAACGTTGTGCTTCAACGCGCAGACGTTGCATTTGTTCGGTAATCGGAATGCGTACCGGGCAAACTTCGACACAGGCGCCGCACATGGTACATGCAGTCGGCAGATCGCGTGTCGCATCCAAGCCCAACAAATGCGGAGAGATAATCTCGCCAATCGGACCGGGATAGGTTGTGCCATATGCCGCGCCACCGATACGGGTATAAACCGGACAGTGGTTCATGCATGCACCGCAGCGGATACATTGCAAGGTACGGCGCATTTGATCTTCTGCATACGCTTGGCTACGGCCGTTGTCGAGCAGAACCAAGTGCATTTCCTGCGGACCGTCCAGTTCTTCGCTACGGCGTGGGCCGGTAATCATATTGAAATAAGTGGTAATGTTCTGACCGATGGCGGAGCGCGGAAGCAGACTGTACAAAGGCGGAACATCCGACAGCTTCGCAACCACTTTCAATACCGGTAATGGCGATGTGCACAGGCGGCACAGTGGTACTCAAGCGGCCGTTACCTTCGTTTTCAACCAGACACAAAGTGCCTGTTTCTGCAACGGCAAAGTTCACACCACTCAAACCGACATCAGCAGTGCTGTAAATATCACGCAAGGCTTTACGCGCAAATCCGGTCAGTTGGTCCACGTCGTCAGTTAACGGCGTACCGAGGTTTTGATGGAAAAGCTCGCTCACCTGCTCTTTGGTCTTGTGAATGGCAGGCATCACGATATGGGTTGGCTTCTCGCCGGCCATTTGAACGATAAACTCGCCCAAGTCGCTCTCAACCGCTTTGATGCCCCGGTCTTGCAGATAATGGTTCAGCTCGATTTCTTCGCTGACCATAGATTTGCCTTTTACCATCAGCTTACCGTTTTTATCGGTAATGATGTTGTGAATGATTTGGCAGGCTTTGGCCGGTGTTTCCGCCCAGTGGACTTTAACGCCCAACTTGGTCAGGTTTGCTTCTAATTGTTCCAATAATGCAGGCAATTTGGACAAAGAACGCTGACGGACGTGTTCACATAAATCCCGCAGGCTTTGCAGCTCTTCTTCATCTGTCAAAACAGCTTTGCGCTTGGTCATCAGCATATCCATCGCCGTACGCAAGCTTTACGCAGAGGCTTGTCTTGCAAAGAAATCGCGGCATTTTGCTTGAACGTTTCCGGCTTCATATGGAATTTAATGGTTTGGGAACTCATGCTTTTTCCTCCAAATCGGCAGGGGAAATATGATCAGGCAGAACGGCCAAAACCACCAAATCACGCGGGCCGTGTGCACCATAGGCCAAAGTCAATTGGATATCGGCAGTCTTAGACGGGCCGGAAATCAAAATAACGTTGGTAGGCATACCTTTTTCTACCAGTTTTTCGCCTTCAACAGCATTATGGAATTCGTTGTACATTTTGCTGGTGTCAAACAGGCAGAAATGCACAGGCGGTACCAAACTCAAACTACGCGGCTCCAAAGGACTGGACTCCAGCATAATCGTGCCAGTACGGGCAATACCGCATTTAGAGCCACTAAATCCGGCCTCAATATCGGCAAAAAATTCGTTTTTCCAGTCGTCGATTTTTCGCTCAAAACCGCGCGGTTCGATATCGGTATCGGCCAAAGCTGCACGAGCCAGCTGGCCGTGTTCTGTTTCCAATGGCAGCAGAATGTTTTTCAAACCTTTGCCTTCGGCTGCTTGGCGAAATACTTGCGGCCAATTGGTTTTGGTAACCCAATAGATTTCTGTTTTGACGGCACGCATGGCAGCCGCCCAATGTTTCAAGCGTTCAACATCGTTAGCCCAAGAAACACCCATTTCACGGTAATAATCGAAAACCGGCGGCTCTTCCATTGGTAAGGCATCGGCTTTTTTCAATTTCGCCAAAATATTTTCGCGCGCGCTCATGCTTTACCTCCGGTACGCTCCAACAGGAAGGATGCAATGTGTTTCGGACGTGGCATATTCGGTTCGTCTTTGGCAATTTTGCCACCGATATTCATCATGCAGCCGCAGTCCGCGCTGATGATTTCGGTCGCGCCGGTTTCTTTCAGTGCGGCAACTTTGTCGGTTACCATTGCGCCGGAAATATCGGCTTGTTTGACAGAGAATGTACCGCCAAAACCGCAGCACTCGCTTTCATGATCGTGAACGATACGCTCGACATTTTCCATGCCGTCAATCAGCTGCCAGCCTGACAAATGAACATTCATCTCGCGACGCGCCGCGCAAGAAGTATGAACGGCCACCTTAACCGGCTCGCCTTTATCTTCAGGTTTGTAACCGATGGCCAGTAGGAAGTGGGTAAATTCAATGATACGGTTGGCGCAATCAATGGCTTTTTGCTCGTACTCGGTACCTTTGAACAAAGTCGGCCAGTGGTGTTTCATCATACCGCCGCAAGAACCGGACGGTACGACAATCGGCCAATTTTCCGGGAATAAATCCAATTGGGCTTTGGCCACATCAAAAGCTTCTTTCGGATGGCCGGACGAATAGGCAGGTTGGCCGCAGCAGCTTTGCTCCATTGGATAGTGGACGCGGATGCCTTGTTGCTCGATTAAGGTGATGGCATCCATACCCGCTTCCGGCATAAAGATATCGAGAACGCAAGTACCGAAGAAATAAACATCAGTTGGCTTGCTGTCGTATACAGTGATTTGTGGTGGTTTGATTGCGCTCATTTTTTTAGAACGGGACAACCCGTTTTCTTGTGTAAAAATTAAGATGGGTACTTTAAGTAATTGCTTGTAACGGGTCAAGTCTAATTTTAAAAAATAATATTAAACAAGCATGACAAATCAGACAAACACCTTTCCCTTATTAACTTGATAATCTACATAATAACCACTATCAAATAAGATAGATCATGGATTCATTCAATAATAAACAAGTATTTTTTTGAGTTTCTTCTTTGCAATAAGATACTCTGCCAACCATACAATCTTGATTTACATCAGAAGTCATGAAAATAATCGATATTTCCCAAATTTCGAGAAGACAGATGACCCTCTATGCCGTGCTTATGTTTCAGACGGCCATATGAGAACAAAGGATATCTAAGGCAATAAAAATAAAAGTTTTTCTTAAAAGTTCAGGCCGTCTGAAACATGACTGCGGCTAAAGGCCATATTCTTTTTATTCAACCTTACTTTCAATCAAAATCAAACACTTGAAAATCCTACTCAATAGCCTTGAAAACCCTAGGCACACTCAAACACTTCCAGTATCATTGAGGCAGTTTCTTGACGCAAAATTACAGTCTTGGCCGCCCACAATCGGCATGGATTTGCAAAAGAAGTGAAACCAAGCTTCAAAACAATTTCACCTTAACTTCGGAGTAGGCATTATGTTGACCCAGACTCAACAGGTTGATTTGACCTTGCATCACCTTAAAGAACGCACCCTATCGATATACACTCCCGAACAGCGTGCAAGCATCGAGGCATCTGAAGACTGGAAACAGTTTGACAGACGGCTTGAAGAACACTTTCCAAAACTGATGCACGAGCTGGACAACGTTTACAACAACAACGAAGCCGTCCTCCCCATGCTGGAGCAACTGATTGCCCAAGCATGGCAAAGTTATTCCCAACGCAACGCATCTTTAAAAGATATTGATATCGCGCTCGAAAACGATCCTGACTGGATTTTATCCAACAAACAGGTCGGCGGCGTGTGCTACGTCGATTTGCTCGCAGGCGATCTGCAAGGCTTGAAAGCCAAAATTCCTTATTTCCAAGAATTGGGCCTGACCTATCTGCACCTGATGCCCCTGTTTAAATGTCCTGAAGGCAAAAGCGATGGCGGCTATGCAGTCAGCAGCTACCGCGATGTCAATCCGGCTTTGGGTACGATAGACGACTTGCGCGATGTCATTGCCGCTTTGCACGAAGCAGGCATTTCCGCCGTTGTCGATTTCATCTTCAACCACACTTCCAACGAACACGAATGGGCAAAACGCTGCGCCGCCGGCGATCCGCTCTACGACAATTTCTACTACATTTTCCCTGACCGTTGGATGCCCGACCAATACGACCGCACCCTGCGCGAAATCTTCCCCGACCAACACCCGGGCGGCTTCTCACAACTGGAAGACGGACGCTGGGTATGGACAACGTTCAATTCCTTCCAATGGGACTTGAATTACAGCAACCCATGGGTATTCCGCGCCATGGCAGGCGAAATGATGTTCCTTGCCAACTTGGGCGTTGATATTCTGCGCATGGATGCCGTTGCCTTTATTTGGAAACAAATGGGCACAAGCTGCGAAAACCTGCCTCAGGCACACGCCCTGATTCGTGCGTTTAACTCCGTCATGCGTATTGCCGCCCCGGCCGTGTTCTTCAAATCCGAAGCCATCGTCCACCCCGACCAAGTTGTCCAATACATCAGCCAAGACGAATGCCAAATCGGCTACAACCCATTGCAAATGGCATTGTTATGGAACACGCTTGCCACGCGCGAAGTCAACCTGCTCCATCAGGCACTGACCTACCGCCACAACCTGCCCGACCACACTGCATGGGTCAACTACGTCCGCAGCCATGACGACATCGGCTGGACCTTTGCGGATGAGGACGCATGGCAGTTCGGCATCCACGGCTACGACCACCGACAATTCCTCAACCGCTTCTTCGTCAACCATTTTGACGGCAGCTTCGCGCGCGGTGTACCGTTCCAATACAACCCCAACACTGGCGACTGCCGTGTCAGCGGTACAGCCGCAGCATTGGTTGGTTTGGCTCAAAATGACCCGTATGCCGTTGACCGCATCAAACTTTTGTACAGCATCGCTCTGAGTACCGGCGGTCTGCCGCTGATTTACTTGGGTGACGAAGTGGGTACGCTCAACGATGACGACTGGTCGCAAGACAGCAATAAGAGCGACGACAGCCGCTGGGCACACCGTCCTCGTTATAATGAAGAGTTGTACAACCAACGCCATGACAGCTCGACCACTGCCGGTCAAATCTTCCAAGGTTTGCGCCATATGATTGCCATTCGCCAAAGCAATCCGCGCTTTGACGGCGGCAAGTTGGTTACCTTCAATACCAACAACAAACACATCATCGGCTATATGCGCAACAACGCACTATTGGCATTCGGCAACTTCAGCGAACATCCGCAAACCATCAGTGCGCATACGCTGCAAGCCATGCCGTTTAAAGCACACGATTTGATCAGCGGTCAAACCGTTTCCCTGAATCAGGATTTGGTACTGCAACCCTATCAAGTCATGTGGCTGAAATTGCATAAGCCGAAATTTTGATACACCACTCAAGGCCGTCTGAACAAATCAGCGTTCAGACGGCCTTTTAAGAAACTAAGATGTATTTTGTATTTTGGGCAGTTTCGCTTAGAATGCATGCTTTAATACCAGATGACACACTAAAAATCAGGAGTAAAAATCCATGTTGAAAAAATTCGTACTTGGCACCATCGCTGCAGTAGTTTTGGCTGCTTGCGGCGGCGAAAGCAGCAACTCAGCTTCTTCTGCACCGGCCCAATCCGGCGCGGCCTCCGGCTCACTGATTGAGCGTATCAACAACAAAGGTACCATCACTGTCGGCACAGAGGGCACTTACGCACCCTTCACCTACCATGATAAAGACGGCAAATTGACCGGCTACGATGTCGAAGTTACCCGCGCCGTTGCCGACAAATTGGGCGTAAAAGTCGAATTTAAAGAAACACAATGGGACTCCATGATGGCAGGTTTGAAAGCCGGCCGTTTCGACGTGGTTGCCAACCAAGTCGGCCTAACCAGCCCTGAACGTCAAGCAACTTTTGACAAATCCGAGCCTTACAGCTGGAGCGGTGCTGTATTGGTTGCACGCAAAGACAGCAACATCAAATCCATCGACGACATCAAAGGCGTGAAAACCGCACAATCCCTGACCAGCAACTATGGCGAAAAAGCCAAAGCGGCAGGAGCTGAACTTGTACCGGTAGACGGCTTGGCGCAATCCCTGACCTTGATTGAACAAAAACGTGCCGATGCAACTCTGAACGACGAATTGGCGGTATTGGACTACCTGAAGAAAAATCCGAATGCCGGCGTGAAAATCGTTTGGTCTGCACCGGCTAACGAAAAAGTCGGCTCCGGCTTGATTGTCAATAAAGGCAACGATGAAGCATTGGCTAAATTCAGCACAGCCATGAACGAACTGAAAGCCGACGGCACGCTGAAAAAACTGGGCGAACAATTCTTCGGAAAAGACATCAGTGTTAAATAATTTCCTTGCCTCTCTGCCGTTTATGACGGAAACACGCGCTGATATGCTCATCAGCGCGTTTTGGCCCATGGTCAAAGCCGGCTTCGCAGTATCTTTGCCTTTGGCGATCGCTTCTTTCGTTATCGGCATGATTATTGCCGTAGCAGTTGCTTTGGTGCGGATCATGCCCTCCGGTGGTGTTTTCCAAAAATGCTTGCTGAAGCTGGTAGAATTTTATATTTCCGTCATTCGCGGTACGCCGCTTTTGGTGCAGTTGGTCATCGTATTCTATGGTTTGCCTTCCGTCGGCATCTATATCGATCCGATTCCTGCCGCCATCATCGGCTTTTCGCTCAATGTCGGCGCATACGCTTCCGAAACCATACGCGCGGCAATCTTGTCCGTACCTAAAGGCCAATGGGAAGCCGGTTTCTCCATCGGTATGACCTATATGCAGACGTTCCGCCGCATTATCGCGCCACAGGCATTCCGCGTTGCCGTACCGCCTTTGAGCAACGAGTTTATCGGCTTGTTCAAAAATACCTCGCTTGCCGCCGTAGTAACGGTAACCGAGCTTTTCCGTGTTGCCCAAGAGACAGCAAACCGTACTTATGACTTTTTGCCCGTTTATATCGAAGCCGCATTGGTTTATTGGTGCTTCTGCAAAGTGCTGTTTATGATTCAGGCGCGCTTGGAAAAACGCTTTGACCGCTATGTCGCCAAATAAGGAGTTGTCATGATTAAAATCCGCAATATCCATAAAACCTTTGGCGAAAAATACCATTTTGCGCGGCATCGATTTGGATGTCGGCAAAGGACAAGTGGTTGTTATCCTAGGCCCGTCCGGCTCGGGCAAAACCACGTTTTTACGCTGTTTAAACGCTTTGGAAATGCCTGAACAAGGTCAGATCGAGTTTGACAACGCACAGCCGTTAAGCATCGATTTTTTTCCCAAAAAACCAAGCAAACACGATATTTTGGCACTGCGCCGCAAGTCCGGCATGGTGTTCCAACAATACAACCTCTTTCCGCACAAAACTGCGTTGGAAAACGTCATGGAAGGGCCGGTTGCCGTACAAGGCAAGCCTGTCGCCCAAGCGCGTGAAGAGGCTGTCAAATTGCTTGAAAAAGTCGGTTTGGGCGACAAGATCGACCTCTACCCCTACCAGCTTTCCGGCGGTCAACAGCAGCGCGTCGGTATTGCCCGAGCATTGGCGATTCAGCCTGAACTGATGCTGTTTGACGAACCGACTTCCGCGCTTGACCCCGAATTGGTGCAAGATGTTTTGGATACCATGAAGGAATTGGCACAAGAAGGCTGGACCATGGTTGTCGTTACTCATGAAATCAAGTTTGCCTTAGAAGTGGCAACCACCGTCGTCGTGATGGATGGCGGCGTTATTGTCGAGCAAGGCAGCCCGCAAGATTTGTTTAATCATCCCAAACATGAGCGGACACAAAAATTCCTGCGCCAGATCCGTGCGGACAATGCCGACCTTTAAAATTAATTGAAACGACAGACAATTTGAAAGCATTTCCGACTGTCATTTCATAAAGGCCGTCTGAATAAGTGAAATAGAAATCGCTGATTTCGTTTTCATACTTGTTCAGACGGCCTTTTATATGTCTTTTCAGGTAAAATAACGCCTTTCGTTTTACTTATCTCCTTACCCGCCATCATGATAGAAATCAAAAAACTCACCCTGCAACGCGGTTTGAAAGTCCTACTCGAGAAAGCCGATGCCGTAATCAACCCCGGCCAACGCGTTGGTTTAATCGGTAAAAACGGTACGGGAAAATCCAGCCTGTTTGCGCTGATAAAAGGTGAAATCACTCAAGATGGCGGCGAAATCCTGATTCCCAAAACATGGCGTCTTGCTTCCGTCTCTCAAGAAACGCCTGATTTAGATATTTCCGCTTTAGACTACGTTTTGCAAGGCGATGCCGAATTGCAGGCTTTTCAGACGGCCTTAGCCCAAGCAGAAGCGCAAAACGACGGCATGAAGCAAGCCGAATATCACGCCAAACTTGAAGAAATCGATGCCTATACCGCTCCGGCACGCGCCGCCAAACTGCTTAACGGCTTAGGTTTTGCACAAGAAGAACATATCCGCCCCGTCAAATCCTTCTCCGGCGGCTGGCGTATGCGCCTCAACCTTGCCCAAGCGCTGATTTGCCGTGCCGATTTGCTGCTTTTGGACGAACCGACCAACCACTTGGATTTAGAAACCGTATTGTGGCTGGAAAACCATCTTGCCTCCCTGCCCTGTACGCAAATCATCATTTCCCATGACCGCGACTTCTTAAATGCCACCACCACGCAAACCATCGAGCTGTCGCAACAAAAACTGACCCAATACGGCGGCAATTACGATTTCTATCAAGCCGAACGCGCCCAACGTCTGGCGCAACAACAAGCCGCCTACGTCAAACAGCAGGCGCAAATCAAGCATCTGCAATCCTTTATCAACCGTTTCAAAGCCAAAGCCACAAAGGCCGTACAAGCCCAAGCCGCATGAAGGCATTAGCCAAGCTCGAGCGCATCGCCCCTGCTCATTTGGATAGCGAGTTTTCCTTTGAGTTTGCCAATCCGACCCACCTGCCCAATCCATTATTGAAACTCGACCATGCCGACTTGGGCTATGGCGACAAAACCGTTTTGCACGATATCACCTTGTCTCTGGAAAGCGGCGCACGTTACGGCCTATTGGGTGTTAACGGCAGCGGTAAATCCACATTTATCAAAGCATTGGCAGGAAAAATCGATTTGCTTTCCGGCAGCATCGTCCGCTCTGAAAAACTCAATATCGGCTATTTTGCCCAACACCAACTGGACACATTACGTGCAGACCAAAGTCCGGTTTGGCATATCCAACAGCTTTCGCCCGAAGTCCGCGAACAGGAAATCCGCAACTTTTTAGGCGGTTTCAACTTTGTCGGCGATATGGCGGTTCAAAAGACCGAGCCCTTTTCTGGCGGCGAAAAAGCGCGGCTTGCCCTTGCCATGATTATCTGGCAAAAGCCTAATCTGCTGCTGCTTGACGAGCCGACCAACCATTTGGACTTGGATATGCGCCACGCCCTGACACTTGCCCTGCAAAGTTTCCAAGGCGCATTGATTGTCGTATCGCACGACCGCAGCCTGCTTGAAGCGACTACCGACAGCTTCCTATTGATTGACAAAGGCCGTCTGAACAACTTCGACGGCGATTTGAACGACTACCGTCAATGGCGGTTGGCACAAGAAAACGCCGCAACAGCCCCCGCTGCATCTGCACAAAGCCAAAGCCGCAAGGACACCAAGCGTATCGAGGCACAAATCCGTCAGGAAAAAGCCAAACGCAGTAAACCGATTCAGCAGAAAATCGACAAAGCCGAAAAAGAAATCGCGCGTTTGACTGATATTCAGACGGCCTGTGAAGCATTTTTGGCACAAGAATCTGCTTATTCAGAAGAAAATAAACCCAAATTGCAAGAGACACTCGCACAATTAACAGAAACTAAAGTAAAATTAACGCAACTGGAAGAAAACTGGCTGCAATGGCAAGAAGAGCTTGAGCAAATCCAAGTTGATGTCGAAGCCGAGTTTTCCCAATAAAAATAGAGCCATCAGGCCGTCTGAAATAAAACACAATACGGAAAAACATGACTTCAATTATCAAACAAGCCGGATACTTCCTCGTATCCTCTTTCGTCTTGGGCATTTCTCTTCACGCAACCGCCGCAGTTTATTCCTGCGGCAACGGCAGCTATACCTCCGAGCCCAACTCCTCTTGCGCACATGCCCAATTGCCTAAAATCAGCGGCCATCAAGGCAGCGGTTATCATCTCAACATCCGCAGCCTCAATGCCTCTGATGAACGCGTCAATGCAAAACCCAAGAAAAAGAAGCGCACGGAAAAATCGGATAAACAAGAGAAAAAAGCCGACAAACCGAGCAAAAACAAAAACAGTGCAAAAGCCAAAAAACAGCAGCCCATGCCGTCTGAACAAGAATAAAATGCTCAACTGCAACGCATCAGCCCTACCTGAATCATGAAAAAATATCTGCTTACCCTATCCCTGCTGCCGCTTGCTGTTTTCAACAGCCAAGCCTATGCCGCAAAAATCTACACTTGTGAAATCAACGGCTCGATTGTCTATACCTCACGTCCAAGCGGCAACTGCCAAGCCGTCAACGATTTGCCGATTGTCGGCAAATACAGCAGCAGCCGATACGATGCCCCGGTCAGCGATGCGCCTACACTCAACGCGCCGACATCACAAACGGCTCCGGCAAAAAGCAAAAATACGGCGGCAAAATCCAACCATAAAGCAACGCCTAAACCTGCCCCTGTCCGCACCGCTTCTGAAGCGGCTCCTCCTCCGGTTCCCAAATCCTCCGGCGTCAACAGCCGCCGCTCTATTTTGGAAACTGAGTTATCCAATGAACGCGCGGCTTTGGCCGATGCCAAAAAGCAACTGAGCCAAGCGCGGACAGCCAAAGGCGGCAGCGTCAATCAACAGGCCATCAGTACGCTGCAAGGTGCGGTTTTGGATAGGGAGAAAAACATTCAAGCCCTCCAGCGCGAACTGGGCAGAATGTAAGTTCAAATCAATCAAAACATCAGGCCGTCTGAACAGGTGGAAACGAAATCCAAAATTTTCGTCACGCCATACAGACGGCCTGAATCCCATAATGATTACGCCCGTTTCAATTTCTCGTGTCTGGTAAATACGGTATAATTTGCCCTTTACGCACATTACCTCCGGTCTTTTCAGACGGCCTTTATCTCATGACTGCAAAATCTTCTAAAACCCAAACAAAAAAACGTGCTTCCACCAAACCGGCTACCAAACCGACCACACGCAAATCCGCCAAAACACAAACTCAAGCCGACAATAAAGTCTCCCAACGCCTGAAAGCCGCCAAAGAGCTGCAAAAAAACGAAGAAAAAAAAGCGCGCCCCGAACATGTCGTCAACTTGATTAATGATGCCTTATGGCTGTTTGGTTTGGTTATCACCATTTATCTGGCCATTTCCCTGGCCAGTTTCAGCATGGACGACCCTGCATGGTCGCGCAGCGTTCCCAAAAAGCCATGATGTTGCCAACCTCGGCGGACTTTTTTGGTTCCTATCTTTCCGATGTCGGGTATTATTTGTTCGGCCTGTCATTTTTGGTGGTGGATCGTCGCCTCTTGCGTTTTCCTCTACAAAAACTTCCGCCCCATGAAAAAGCAGGAAAACCATAAGCCCTACAATCACGGCGTAGCCGCTTTGGCATTGTTCCTCCTGCTGGTGTGCAGCCCGATTATCGAGCACTTCCTGTTTGACAACGCATTGAGCGAATCCCTTCCCGTCGGTGCCGGCGGCTTGGTCGGCTTATTGGCCGGCTCAGGCTTGGCTTGGCTGCTGGGCAAATCAGGCAGCCTGTTGATTATGCTGGTGATGTTGCTGTTGTCCATTTCCCTGCTGGCTCAGGTGTCATGGTTGGAAGTCATGGCCAAATCCGGCAGCCATGTGGGCGGCCTGTTTGGCAGCTTGATGAAAAAATTGTCTCAATTCAAAAATAAAAAAGAAGACGTCAGCGCCGAAGCTTTGGAAACCCAAAATACGCGCCGCATGGTTAAAGAAGCCAAAACCATTACCGCTACTCCGGTTGCTCCGTTGGCCGGCAGCAGCAGCAACCGTAAAACCGTTGCCGTGTCCGTTGCACCGCCTCCTAAAATCCAAACTTCCCTGTTTGACGATACCGAACCTAAAAACAACGGCGAATACCACAAACCCAATATGAACCTGTTGCGTATGCCGTCTGAAGAACCGGTTGCCGTCAATCCGGATGAATTGCAACAGACTGCAGAATTGATTGAAACCAAACTGGCTGAATTCGGCATCGGCGTACAGGTTGTTTCCGCCACTTCCGGCCCCGTGATTACCCGTTACGAAATCGAACCGGCACAAGGTGTCAAAGGCAGCCAAATTGTCGCCCTGTCCAAAGATTTGGCACGCTCGATGTCCCTGCAAGCGGTACGCATTGTTGAGACCATTGCCGGTAAAAACACTATGGGGATTGAATTGCCCAATGAGAAACGCCAAGACGTCATGTTGAGCGAAATCCTCTCTTCGCCCGTGTTTACCGATGCCAAGTCCAAACTGACCGTTGCCTTGGGTAAAGATATTGCAGGTACGCCCGTTGTCGGCGACTTGGCAAAAATGCCGCATCTTTTGGTCGCAGGCATGACCGGATCGGGTAAATCTGTCGGCGTGAACGGCATGATTATGTCCATGCTCTTCAAAGCCACGCCCGACGAAGTCCGCTTCATTATGATTGACCCGAAAATGTTGGAATTGAGCATTTATGACGGCATTCCGCACCTGCTCTGCCCGGTTGTAACCGATATGCGCGAGGCAGGACAAGCGTTAAACTGGTGCGTTGCCGAAATGGAAAAACGCTATCGCCTGCTCTCACACGCCGGCGTGCGCAATCTGGACGGCTTCAACCAAAAAGTCGAACAAGCCAAAGCGGCAGGCAAGCCATTACTCAATCCGTTCAGCCTGAATCCCGATGATCCCGAGCCTCTGGAAAAACTGCCGTTGATTGTGGTCGTCATCGACGAGTTGGCAGACTTGATGATGACCGAACGCAAATCCGTCGAGCAGCAAATCGCACGCCTTGCCCAAAAAGCGCGTGCGGCAGGCATTCACATGATTGTCGCCACCCAACGTCCGAGTGTCGATGTGGTTACCGGTTTGATTAAAGCCAACATCCCGACACGCATGGCCTTTACCGTACAAAGCAAAATCGACAGCCGCACCATTCTTGACCAAATGGGTGCGGACGAATTGCTCAAATACGGCGACTCATTATTCCTGCAACCTGGCAGCGCAGAACCGACACGCCTGCAAGGTGCGTTTGTTTCCGATGATGAAGTGCATCAAGTCGTCAATTTCATCAAAGAACAAGCGCCGACCAATTATGTGGAAGGCTTGCTCAGCGGTGAAGCGGCCATCGAAACCACCAATATTGTCAATCCGAACGCCAACAGTGATGAACTGTTTGATCAAGCAGTTGCCTTCGTATTGGAAAGCCGGAAGACTTCCATCTCATCCCTGCAACGCCAATTGCGCATCGGCTACAACCGTGCCGCCAATTTAATAGATGCGCTTGAAAATGCCGGCGTGCTTTCTCCGGCAGATATCAACGGCAGCCGACGGATTCTGGCGCAAAAAGACCAGCTTTAAAAACAATGTCAAAGCAAAAAGGCCGTCTGAAAAGAATTTCCCACTTTTCAGACGGCCTTTTTATGTTATTCGTGAAACATTGTGTTATACTAAGCAGCTAAATTTTGACCTTATGCATATTCCCGAAATCCTTCGGGGGATTAAGCAGAAGGATAACCGTTTAACACAACAAATTTAAGGGCTTACGATGAGCGTAACTGTTGAAACTTTAGAAAATCTGGAACGCAAAGTAGTATTGTCTCTGCCTTGGTCCAAAATCAACGCAGAAACTGAGAAAAAACTGAAACAAACCCAACGCCGTGCAAAAATTGACGGCTTCCGTCCGGGTAAAGCACCGTTCAAAATGATTGCCCAAATGTACGGCGCAAGCGCACAAAACGACGTTATCAACGAATTGGTACAACGCGAATTCTACGATGTTGCCGTTGCTCAAGAATTGAAAGTTGCCGGTTACCCACGCTTTGAAGCCGTTGAAGAACAAGACGATCAAGAGTCTTTCAAAGTTGCCGCTATTTTTGAAGTCTTCCCCGAAGTAACCATCGGCGACCTGTCTGCCCAAGAAGTAGAAAAAGTAACTGCAACCGTTGGCGATGCCGAAGTTGACCAAACCGTAGAAATCCTGCGTAAACAACGCACCCGTTTCAACCATGTTGACCGCGAAGCCCAAAACGGCGACCGCGTCATCATCGACTTCGAAGGCAAAATCGACGGCGAACCTTTCGCCGGCGGCGCGTCTAAAAACTACGCTTTCGTATTGGGCGCAGGCCAAATGCTGCCTGAATTCGAAGCCGGTGTTGTCGGCATGAAAGCCGGTGAAAGCAAAGACGTCACCGTAAACTTCCCTGAAGACTACCACGGTAAAGATGTTGCCGGTAAATCTGCCGTATTCACCATCACTCTGAACAACGTTTCTGAAGCTACTTTGCCTGAAGTTAACGCTGACTTTGCTAAAGCTCTGGGCATTGAAGACGGCGACGTTGCCAAAATGCGTGAAGAAGTGAAGAAAAATGTCGGCCGCGAAGTTGAACGCCGTATTGGTGAACAAACCAAAGAATCTGTCATGAACGCCCTGCTCAAAGCGACTGACTTGCAAGTTCCTGTTGCTTTGGTCAACGAAGAAGCGGCCCGCCTGGCAAACGAAATGAAACAAAACTTCGTTAACCAAGGTATGGCTGACGCTGCCAACTTGGATCTGCCTTTGGATATGTTCAAAGAACAAGCAGAACGCCGCGTTGCTTTGGGTCTGATTTGGCTAAATTGGTTGAAGAAAACAAACTTGAGCCAACTGAAGACCAAATCAAAGCCGTTGTTGCCAACTTCGCTGAAAGCTACGAAGATCCTCAAGAAGTTATCGACTGGTACTACGCAGAGCCTTCCCGCCTGCAAGGCCCGACTTCTTTGGCAGTAGAAAGCAACGTTGTTGATTTCGTTCTGAGCAAAGCTAAAGTAACCGAAAAAGCGCTGTCTTTTGACGAAGTAATGGGCGCACAAGCTTAATTGCTCTAAGGCCGTCTGAAACAGACAATCAAAAGCACCGAAGCGCTTTAAATGGCTTTGGTGCTTTTCCATCATTAACAGGAGACAAAAATGTCCTTCGATTTCAATAACTACCTTGTCCCTACCGTTATCGAACAAAGCGGTCGCGGCGAGCGCGCATTCGACATCTACTCACGCCTTTTGAAAGAGCGCATCGTTTTCTTGGTCGGCCCGGTAACAGACGAATCTGCCAATCTGGTTGTCGCGCAACTGCTGTTTTTGGAAAGCGAAAACCCTGATAAAGATATCTTCTTCTATATCAACTCTCCGGGTGGTTCGGTTACTGCCGGTATGTCGATTTACGACACCATGAACTTCATCAAGCCTCATGTTTCTACCTTATGCTTGGGCCAAGCGGCAAGCATGGGCGCATTCCTGTTGTCCGCAGGCGAAAAAGGCAAACGCTTTGCCCTGCCAAACAGCCGCATCATGATTCACCAACCGCTCATCAGCGGCGGCTTGGCCGGTCAGGCTTCCGATATTGAAATTCATGCTAAAGAGTTGCTGAAAATCAAAGAAAAACTGAACCGCTTGCTTGCCAAACATTGTGATCGCGATTTGGCCGATTTGGAACGCGATACCGACCGCGACAACTATATGTCTGCCGATGAAGCCAAAGAATACGGTTTGATTGACCAAGTTTTGGAAAACCGCGAATCTCTGCAAGCCTAATCTTTATCGGTTTAAATCAAAGGCCGTCTGAACGTATATATTCAGACGGCCTTTTTTCAATCCTACTTCGTATTGTCTTTATTATTCATTTGAACCGGATACAGTAAAATTAAAGGGGTGGCTTTTACTTGGTTCCAAAAGCTTTTCAGCAGATTGCGTATACTGCCCAAACGCGTACCGCGGGAACGGAGCGCAACAGCCAAAGCCAAAGAAAAGCTGACCACTAAATTTACCATACCGATTGCCAATACGCTTGCCAAGCCGAGTATAAACGTGAATACATCTGCATGGCCGCTGATCGCGGCATAACCCAAGTTTGCCGAAGAAAACGCCACATGTCGAATATCCAGCGGCAAGCCGAAAAGATGGCCAAAATAGCCTGTCATGCCTAAAAGCATACCGAAAATAAAATTACCCATAAGCGAACCATAATGCTTATGAATATAAGCAGCCAACCGACGGCGCGGCTCCGGAGGCATGATTTTTCGTAAAAACGGATTAAACGGCAAGCGCTGACGCAGGTTCAGATAATCGGAACGGTTGTCAAAAAAGCCGGCAATAATACCCGAACAAAACAACCATACGCCGGCAATAGCGGCATACCATAAGGTCGGCTGGGTAAAAATCTCAATGGATTTGAACTGATAGGCCGTAACTGCCTCATTCAGCAAGGGCTGACCATGCGTATGGGCATAGCCAAAAGCAATCCCTGCCGCCAACAATACCGCAATCGATACATTGCCAAACACGGCGACACTTTGCGAACGGCACACGTCAATCAGCAGTTTAGCCAATTTATTGTCCACCGCTTTGCTGCCTTCATTCGAGTCCACCTGTTCGGCAAAGCTCGCTGCCGTCATGGCAGGCTGCTTGGTTGCAACAGTGCAATGCAGCATATGAATCAGCATAAAGCCCAAACCATAATTGAGCCCGGCCAAGAATGCAGTAGTAAATTCGCCGAACCCCAAAGACGCAATATGGATTTTATTCAATGCCATCAAAGCAATAATTACGCCGCCGCCTGCTGCGGAATAAAACATTTTGAAATATTCGCTACGGTTGCGCGTAATGTAATGCTCGCCATGATGACTTTTGTTTTCCGTAATACTGCGTGCCAGCATTCGGATACTGCTTTTACGCAAGTGGCTGGTGCTGTATTGCTCCACCGCCGCATAAATCATCGCATTCATCAGATTGACGGTTAAGCGGGTGCGGCTGCCGGTTTCAATTTGAATATTGGTCAACAGTTTCAGACGGTCTATGGTTTGTTGCAGGCGTTCGAGCAAGTGGGCAACTTTTACTGACGAACCAGACCCTGCTCCCGTACCGCGACGGCGCAAATAGTCAATTTGCTTTTCACACTGGTCAAACATAACCTCCAAGTGCGCCGTATCATAAGTTTCTTCACTATGGCGATAATGTTCCACCATCTTCGCAACTTCGCGCTGTAAAGCGACAAATGCAGAATCCGCTTCCAACAAACGGGGGGCAATCCGTATTAAATCCGGCTCAATCGCTTCGGAAGCAATCCAGATAGACAACATTTCTACCGCACGCAAACGTGCATCTGTCAATTGTCGGCTGGCCGTCTGGAGCAAAGCGGGATCCGCCTTAGCCAACAACAATTCATACATGCCCAGCCATTGTCGTAAACTCAGTGTTTGCAACCATTTATCATCGTTTTCAGAATGAAAAAGATATAAAAATACTTCGCGCAAGTTAGAAAAATCTTTATAAGACGGGCTGAACCGCTCATAAATCCGTATGCCCATTTCCCGGGTAAAACTATGGCGCGAGAAAATACCCAGCTTAATCAGCGCAGGATAAATATGAACTTTAGACAGCCAAGTATAAAAGCGCAGGCTGAATTGACGACATAAAGCATCGTCTTGTTTTAACGTAGATAAAATCAAATCAAAACGTTCGGAAGCCTTCTTTTTGCCTCCTCGGCGCAAAAATTTGATTAAGGCATTGAGGATAAGAACAAAGTCGGTATCGTTTAAGCGTTCCGACAAAATAATGTGAAGATTTTGATTAGTCAGTTTTTGCATTGTAGTATTATTACATTAAATTAGGTATTTAGCAAGAACCTTGGTAAACAAGTCGGATTATAGCGCATTCTTTATCAAACTAAGGCATAAGATTTGATCAATTTCCCTAAAATTCAAAGGATAATCAAATTACATAATAATTATATAATATGAATCAATAATCAAGAAAGGCCGTCTGAATTCTTTCAGACGGCCTGTTACAACAAAATACTACATTAATTTAATCCTATGCAAACAAGAGTTTGCCACCCTCTTCTTTAACATGGATTGTGCTATCGGGCGCATATTTGCCTTCAAGCAAGGCTTTTGCCAGCGGGTTTTCGATTTCCGACTGGATGGCGCGTTTGAGCGGACGGGCACCATACACAGGGTCGAAACCGGCTTTGGCAATCAGATCCAAGGCAGCATCATCGACTTTCAGATGCAGATGTTGCGCTTCCAAACGTTTTTCCAAACCTTTAAGCTGGATTTTCGCAATGCTGCGGATATTGGCCTGATCCAAACCGTGGAACACGACGACTTCGTCAATACGGTTGATCATTTCAGGACGGAAATGTTCTTTCACATCCTCCATCACAACTTCTTTTACTGCTTCGTAGTCTTGAGTACCCATTTGTTGGATATGTTGGCTACCGATATTGGAAGTCATGACGATAACAGTATTTTTAAAGTCCACAGTTCGGCCTTGTCCATCGGTCAAACGGCCGTCATCCAAAACTTGCAGCAAGATATTGAACACGTCTGGATGGGCTTTTTCCACTTCGTCCAAAAGAATTACGCTGTATGGTTTGCGGCGGACTTGTTCGGTCAGGTAACCGCCTTCTTCGTAGCCGACATAGCCCGGAGGCGCGCCGATTAAGCGGGCAACAGCATGTTTTTCCATGTATTCGGACATGTCGATACGGATGAGGTGGTCTTCGCTGTCGAACAGGAAGCCTGCCAAGGCTTTGCACAACTCGGTTTTACCCACGCCGGTCGGGCCTAAGAACAGGAAGCTGCCGTAAGGTTTGTTCGGATCGGCAAGACCGGAGCGGCTGCGGCGGATGGCGTCGGACACGGCGCGCACGGCTTCGTCTTGGCCGACCACACGGCGGTGCAATACTTCTTCCATTTTCAGCAGCTTGTCGCGTTCGCCTTCCATCATTTTGGACACAGGGATACCGGTCATGCGCGATACGATTTCGGCTACTTCGTCCGCGCCAACTTCGGTGCGGAAGAGTTTGTTTTGTTTTTTGCCCTCAGGATTGCTTTCTGCTGCTTGCAATTGCGCACCCAATTTAGGCAACTCGCCGTATTCGAGTTCGGACGCGCGGGCAAAATCGCCTTGACGTTTGGCCTGTTCGATTTTGACTTTGATGTCGTCCATCTGTTTCTTAATGTCGGCGGTGCTGGAAGACGCGGCTTTTTCGGCTTTCCAGATTTCGTCCAAATCGGCGTATTCTTTTTGCAGACCGTCGATTTCTTCGTCTATCAACTCCAAACGTTTTTTGCTGGCCTCGTCGCTTTCTTTGGCAACGTGCATTTTTTCCATTTTGAGCTGGATGATGCGGCGGTCAAGTTTATCCATCTGCTCGGGTTTGCTGTCCAGCTCCATTTTGATGCGGCTGGCGGCTTCGTCAATCAAATCAATCGCCTTGTCAGGCAGGAAGCGGTCGGTAATGTAACGGTCGCTCAACTCCGCTGCGGCAACGATGGCAGGGTCGGTGATGTCGATGCCGTGGTGGATTTCATAACGCTCTTGCAAACCGCGCAAAATAGCGATGGTATCTTCCACACTTGGCTCACCAACCAATACTTTTTGGAAGCGGCGTTCGAGTGCTGCGTCTTTTTCGATGTATTGGCGGTATTCGTCCAAGGTGGTCGCGCCGATGCAGTGCAGTTCGCCGCGCGCCAAAGCCGGTTTCAGCATATTACCCGCATCCATCGCTCCGTCGGTTTTACCCGCGCCGACCAAAGTATGGATTTCGTCGATGAAAATCAGGGTGTTGCCGTCGTCTTTCGCCAAATCATTCAACACGCCTTTCAAGCGTTCTTCAAATTCGCCGCGGTATTTCGCACCGGCAATCAATGCCGCCAAATCCAAAACCAGCAGGCGTTTGTTGCGCAGGGATTCGGGCACTTCGCCGTTAACAATACGTTGCGCCAAGCCTTCAACAATAGCGGTTTTACCCACACCAGGCTCACCAATCAGCACAGGGTTGTTTTTGGTGCGGCGTTGCAGCACTTGAATCGCACGGCGGATTTCATCATCACGGCCGATAACAGGGTCGAGCTTACCGTCACGGGCGCGTTGAGTCAGGTCGAGTGTGTATTTTTTCAAAGCATCGCGTTGGTCTTCAGCATTGGCATCGTTCACGTTTTGTCCTCCTCGTACCGCATCGATTGCGGCATTTATGTTTTGTTCGGTTGCACCGGCATCTTTCAAAATTTTGCCGGTAGCGTCATTCTGCTGCACCAAAGCCAACAGGAAAAGTTCGCTGGCGATATAGGCATCGCCACGTTTGGTCGCAGCCTTGTCCATCAGGTTTAATACAGCTTGCAATTCGCGGCTGGGCATAATATCGCCACCCTGGCCGGATACTTTCGGCAGGCTGTTTAAATGCTGCTGCAAACGCTGTTTGACTTGAGGCACATTCACGCCCGCATGGGCCAGTAACGCAGCAGCTCCGCTGTTTTGATCATCAAGCAATGCTTTTAAGATAAAGCCGGCCTCGAGATAGCTGCTGTCCGCAGCCAAAGCCAGGCTTTGACCTTCTTGCAGAGCTTGCTGAAATTTAGCAGTCAATTTATCAAATCTCATTTTACGTTCCTCTACAAATATATTTCCGTTGAATCCTATATAAGCGCAAATGTGGATAACTCAAGAGTTATTTTTTCATTAAATAGTAAATTTAATTTATGTTATTGTTTTATATTGATTTATTTTTATGATTTTATGTGTATAACTTTTCTTTTCCAGTTGTCCCATACGTAAAAGGCCGTCTGAAAAATCAAGAAGAATCAGGTATAATCGGCAACATATTAATTTTCAGACGGCCTTTGCGCCGAAGGATACTTTCATGAGCAAAAAACGAGTTTTAACAGGCGTTACCACAACAGGCATTCCTCACTTGGGCAACTACGTCGGCGCCATCCGCCCGGCTATCCGTGCTGCGCAGGATGCCAATACCGAATCATTCCTCTTTTTGGCCGACTATCACGGCATCATTAAATGTCATGAGCCGGAAATGATTCATCAATCTACTCAAGCTGTTGCCGCCACATGGCTCGCCTGCGGACTCAATCCGGAACAGACCACTTTCTACCGTCAAAGCGATATTCCTGAAGTAATGGAATTGAACTGGATTCTGACCTGTATTACTGCAAAGGGTCTGATGAACCGCGCACACGCTTACAAAGCCGCAGTACAGGCAAATACCGAAAACGATCAGGAAGATCCGGATCATGGCGTGGAAATGGGCTATACAGCTACCCTATCCTCATGACTGCCGACATCCTTATGTTCAATGCCCATGAAGTACCTGTCGGTCGCGACCAAATCCAACACGTCGAAATGGCGCGCGATATTGCCGGACGCTTCAATCATCGCTTCCAAGAGCTCTTTACCCTGCCCGAAGTAAAAATCGATGAAAATGTCGAACTTTTGGTCGGCCTGGACGGACGTAAAATGTCCAAATCCTACGGCAATACCATTCCGCTTTGGGAAAACGACAAGAAAACCCAAAAATCGGTCAACAAGATCATCACCAACATGAAAGAGCCCGGCGAACCGAAACAGCCTGATGAAAGTCCTCTGTTTGAAATCTACAAAGCCTTCTCTACGCCGTCTGAAACTGCCGAGTTCACACAAATGCTGGCCAAAGGCCTTGCTTGGGGCGAAGCCAAGAAACTCTTGGGCACAAAAATCAATGCCGAACTCGCAGAACCGCGCGAGCGTTACAATGAGTTGACAGCCAAACCCTCTCAAATTGAAGATATTTTGCAGGCCGGCGCACAAAAAGCGCGTAAAGAAGCACGCGAATTGTTGGATAAAGTCCGCGATGCAGTAGGTATTCGTCCGTTGAAATAATAGCAAGGCCGTCTGAAAATTTCAGACGGCCATCATCTCGCTATTTTTTAAAATATCACTATTTTTCAGGGTTTCTCATATGAAAAAAACCTTCCCTCTTATCCTACTTAGCCTTTTATTGGCCGCCTGCGGCGGCAAGTCTGAAGATACTGCCGCCAATGATGCTGCTTCAGGCAAAGCGCCTAAACCTACCTTCAAAGTCAAATACATCGATGAACAAGCCATATCCGGTTTGGATTTGGGTACAGCTCAAGAAGGCGAAACTAAAGAAGGTAAAAAACAACGCACCTATCCGATTAACGGCATAGAGGGCGGCGTTATCAATCTGATTGGCAAGCACCCTAACGACTTAGAAGTCATCAACGGCCAATGCATGGAAAAAAATGAAAAAGGCGTTTCAGCCGGCTGGTCAACCAACGGCGTCTGCCACACTGCCTTTGCAAAAATGGTGGACAATATTGCCCAAGACGGCGGCAAACTGACCGACTATCTGATTTCACACGCTGCTTTACAGCCTTATACCGAAGGCAAAAGCGGTTATGCCGCCGTCCAAAACGGCCGCTATATTTTAGAAATTGACAGCGAAGGCATGTTCTATTTCCGTCGCCGTCATTACTAAAATCCTGCCCATCCTATTTTACCCCTGATATAAGGACTGAATCATGGCTCAAGTTACTTTCCAAGGCTCTCCTATTTCTACAAACGGCAATTTGCCCGCTATCGGCCAAGTTACACCTGATTTCACATTGGTAGCAGCAGACCTATCTGAGAAATCATTGGCTGACTTTGCAGGCAAACGCAAAGTGCTGAATATTTTCCCTAGCATTGACACCGGCGTATGTGCCCAGTCCGTCCGCACTTTCAACAAACGTGCCTCGTCTTTGGACAATACCGTCGTCTTGTGCATTTCTGCCGATTTACCGTTTGCACAAGCCCGCTTCTGCGGTGCAGAAGGTTTGGAAAACGTAGTGACACTTTCTACATTCCGCAGCAGCTTTTCTAACGATTACGGTGTTACACTGACAGGAAGCCCATTACGCGGCCTGACTGCCCGCGCAGTGGTGGTTTTGAACGAGCAAAACCAAGTTCTCCACGCTGAGCTGGTTTCTGAAATTGCGAATGAACCTGACTACGAAGCTGCTTTAGCTGTTTTGTAATTAACCAAATAAAATCAGGCCGTCTAAAATTTTTCAGACAGCCTTTAACTTATCCTGAAATAAAAACGGTAGCTTAAAAGCTACCGTTTTCTGTTTCAGACCTTATACAGATTTATCTGTTTTGTCTGCTTCTACTGACTCAGTCTGAACCTCATTTTGCTCAACAGGTTTGGCAGCTTCAGCAACAGGCGCTTCAGGCTCTTCTACTTTGTCATCACGGACATTGTGGCTGTAATCTTTAGGCGGGCTAGGCTGTTTACCGGCCATAATTTCCAAAACTTGGTCTCGATCGATGGTTTCCCAATCCATCAGCGCTTTGCACATGGTTTCCATCTTATCGCGATTTTCATCCAAGATTTTGTAAGCCACTTGGTATTGCTCATCCAAAATACGGCGGATTTCCGCATCGATATCTTGTTGGGTTTTCTCGGAAATATTTTGAGAACGGGTTACACTGCGACCCAAGAACACTTCACCTTCATTCTCAGCATAAACCATCACCCCCATTTTGTCGCTCATACCATAACGCGTTACCATCTCGCGTGCCATTTGAGTTGCACGCTCAAAGTCATTAGAGGCACCGGTAGAGATACGGCCGACAAAAATATCTTCAGCAATACGGCCACCGAACAAGATTGAGATCTGGCTCAACATTTGGTCTTTGTACATACTGATGCGGTCACGCTCAGGCAGCTGCCAAGTCAAACCTAAGGCACGGCCGCGCGGCATAATGGTTACCTTGTGAACCGGATCGGTAAACGGCAGGCTTTCCGCTACGATTGCATGGCCTGCCTCATGATAGGCTGTCGCACGTTTTTCATCTTCATGCATCACCATGCTACGGCGTTCAGGACCCATATAGATTTTGTCTTTCGCATCTTCAAAGTCGCTTTGATCGACTTTAACTTTATTGCGACGACCGGCAAACAAAGCAGCTTCATTGACCAAGTTTGCCAAATCCGCACCTGAAAAACCAGGTGTACCACGAGCCAAGAAGTCAAATCTACAGATGCATCCAAAGGCACTTTTTTAGCGTGAACTTTCAAGATTTGCTCACGGCCACGAATATCAGGCAACGGAACAACGACTTGACGGTCAAAACGGCCCGGACGCTGCAACGCAGGGTCAAGTACATCAGGACGGTTGGTTGCTGCAATCACAATAACGGTTTGATTACTTTCAAAACCATCCATTTCAACCAACAATTGGTTCAATGTTTGCTCACGCTCATCATTGCCACCGCCCAAACCGGCACCGCGCTGACGGCCGACCGCATCAATTTCATCGATAAAGATGATACATGGTGCGTTTTTCTTGGCCTGCTCGAACATATCGCGGACACGGCTCGCACCGACACCGACAAACATTTCTACGAAGTCAGAACCTGAAATACTGAAGAATGGCACACCTGCCTCACCGGCAATCGCTTTGGCCAGCAATGTTTTACCCGTACCGGGGCTGCCTGCCAACAAAATACCACGCGGCACACGACCGCCTAAGCTTTGATAACGATTGGGGGCTTTTAAATAATCTACGATTTCTTGTACTTCTTCTTTTGCCTCATCACAACCGGCAACATCGGCAAAAGTCACTTTATTGGAATCTTTATCCAACAAACGCGCACGGCTTTTACCAAAAGAGAAGGCACCGCCTTTACCGCCACCGCCACTTTGCATGCGCATGAAGTAGAACCATGCACCAATCAACAACAAAACAGGCAGCAGGCTGTAAAACAGACTGGCCAACATGCTTGGTTTTTCTTCCGGAGTTACTTTGACGCGTACTTTGTTGTCCAACAGTGTTTTAACTAAGTTGTCATCCAAAGGCGCATTGGTATAGAAGGCAGTTTTATCGGTGCGCTCACCTTTAATCAGATAGCCGCTGAAAACAGATCCTTCAATATTGACATTGGATACTTCGCCACTATTAACTTGCTGAATAAATTGAGAATATTCGATTTGCTGTTTATCTTCCTGCTTATCGCTGAGCGCATTGAATGCTGCTAAAAGCATAGCACCACCCACTACCCAGACTAATATGTTTTTAATGGTATTCCCCACTGAACAGGCTCCATGGTTACAAAATAAATAAAATCAAGGGAAAGAATTTTAAAGCACCCACCCTACATTGTCAGCGTTTATTTTTGCCTAATAGGTAAATCTCACTGGAACGATTGCGGGAAGCATCCGGCTTTCGAGTTTGCACACTGGCAAAAATTTCGCGCATTGCCGCCGTATATTCCTGATAGCCCGCGCCTTGAAACACCTTCACCAAAAAACTGCCTCCGGGTTTCAAATGCTGCGAGGCAAAATCCAAAGCCAGTTCACACAGGTAAAAACTGCGTGCCTGGTCTGTTACAGCATTGCCTGACATATTGGGTGCCATATCACAGATTACAAGGTCTAACGGGCGATTATCCAATAAGGCTTCAAACTGCTCCAAAACAGCATCTTCCCTAAAGTCTCCCTGAATAAACGACACACCATCAATCGCATCCATCGGTAAAATATCCAAAGCAAACACCGCCCCTGTTTTACCGACCAGCTTGGCTGCCACCTGCGACCAACTACCCGGCGCACTACCCAAATCCGCCAAGACCGTACCCGGCTTGATCAATTTATCTTTCTGATTGATTTCTAATAATTTATAAGCCGCTCGGGCACGATATCCATCCTTTTGTGCCATATGGACATAATGATCGTTGACATGCTCATGCAGCCATGCTTTGAAGATTTTGAGCGTACAGCCATCTTGGTTTGAAATGCTTAAGTTAAAAACCAGTATTGTACGTTATTTCCCCCGTAAATGTTCTAAATCGCGTACAATATAGCCATTATTCTTTTTAATTGGATACTTATCAAAATGAGCGACAACAAACTAAGCACCAAAGAAATTTTGGCCTTGAAAGCCCAAGCACACCACCTCCATCCCGTTGTTATGGTTGGCCAACAAGGTTTGACTGACTCTGTCATTAAAGAAACCGACGCCGCATTGACAGCACACGAATTGATTAAAGTCCGCGTTTTTGGCGATGACCGTGCAGAACGTATTGAAATTTGCAATGCCCTGTGTGAGACACTGGGTGCCCAACTGGTTCAACACATTGGTAAATTACTTGTTTTATGGCGTAAAAAACCGGACGAAGAGTAATTCGAACTGAACAAACAGCAGAAGTATTTTCTCAACCCACTTTATTCCATCTTCTGTTGTATTTATGCAGCATAAAACAATTTATTCCATCATTCTAAGTATAAAAATACAAATACGGTTGCCTGTTTTTGTAAATAACCCCAAAATTACAAAATCATAACGGCCGCACCCTGTCGGCCGATTATTTTATCCTTGAATCCTTCATAAATATAAAAAACGATGAATGCTCAACAATATGAAGAATCTTTTCTTCTGGCAAAAAAATTAATTACTCAAGACCCGCCTGACTTTGCGCAAGCTATTCCATTGCTCTGCGAGGCAGCAGAGGCAGGACATATCGAGGCTGCATTTCAGCTGGCAGGATGCCTGTTCGAAAACCACGAAAACGAACAAGATTTGGCAATTGCAGTTGAATATTTAAAACAAGCGGCAAGAGCCGGTCATCCCTATGCCCGCTACAATCTTCTCCAATTACAAGAAAATAACGGTGCAGAAGTAGAAACGCTTATTTCAGCCTATCAAGAACTTGCCGAAGAAGACTTGGTCCCGGCCCAGCTACGCCTGATGCGTTTATATGCGGATAGTGGCAATGAACAGCAAGCAGTCAAATGGGCATTGAAAGCTGCCGAGCAACAAAACCCTCAGGCGCAATATTTCTTAGCCCAACACTACCAATACTCAAGCACCCCCGATTTAGAATATTCCCATAAACTCTACCAGCAATCTGCCGCACAGGGGTTTATTGCTGCACACTGGCAACTTGGTCTTCAATATAAATTGGGGCAAGGTGTCGCACAAAATCCTGAAAAAGCAATCGAACATTTACGCATTGCCGCCAATTACGATATTGTTCCGGCTCAAACTTCTCTTGCAGAACTCTTATCGGCCTCAAACCCTGCCGAGGCATTAGAATGGTTTGAAAAAGCGGCAGGACAAGGAGACAACAATGCGCATGTAGCGCTTGCCGAAATCTATCTTTTGGGAAAAAACACCGAACGAGACCCTCAAAAGGCCTATCAACATGCTAAGTCTGCCGCAGATCAAAATGATCCGGAAGGCTTGCGCCTTTTGGGAGATATCCATCGCTACGGATTGGGACGAGCAGTTGATGCAGACACCGCCCGTCAGTATTATCAACGCGCAGCCGACTTAGGCAATCTTGTCGCTTACCAAAAACTTCTATCTGACAGCGCGTTGAATAACCAGCAAAACTACGAGCTGACCAAAGAAATCGCCCTCCAACGCCAAGAGGCCGAGCGCCTATACAAATTAGCATTCGCGGCCCACTATGGTTTAAAACGCCAACAAAATTATGCTGAAGCACTGGAGCTATACCTTCAGTCTGCAGAACGAGGTCACAGCAAATCACAAACCAATCTTGGCATGATGTATTACAGCGGACAAGGCGTACCTGTCGATTATGCCCAAGCGGCGAAATGGTTTGAAGCGGCAGCCAAACAAAGGGATACAATGGCTCAATATAATCTTGCCTGCCTGTATTACCACGGCCTGGGTGTAGAGAAAGACATCAATAACGCATGCTTTTGGCTGCAAGAAGCCATCCAACATGGACATGAGCAGCAAGATGTTCTCAAAGAGCTTTTAGCTCAATGGAAGCAATTTGCTCAAAAATCCTCTGCAGTTTAAAGGCCGTCTGAAATTCTCAGACTACTAATAAATGACATGCCCAGCTATTCAACCAGCCTGTGCATGTCATTTTTTTTTAATTTTCCCTTCCTCAATCATCGTCCTCTTAGAATTTCACTCTTTCTTAACCTCTTCCAAAATCTTCAGACAGCCCATTCGCTTGTAAAAAATAACACGGTCTAATTTTCTTTTCCAAACTCAAAGTTTAAATTTAATTTTCGATTTTAGACAAATTTTGAAAATTAATTTTCGTATTCGAATTTACTCATCAAAACAACAGAGATTTTTTACCGTGTCTGTTTAATATTTCAATTTAAAAATCATCATAAGGGCACTCTCAAAAAATCATCAATTCAACCTCTACCCTCCTATTAATATCAACAGCGCGATTTGCCAGTTTGCCCAATTACTGATAGCATTTGCAGGTTAGCCAGTTTGCAAAAAATTTTAATTTTTCAGAATTTTCATTGCTTAATATAACGTATTGAAAATATTTAAATAATTAAAATTTTTTCGAATTTGACTCTTGGAATTTTCGTTTATAAGCCGTATTTGTTCACAAACGAAAATATCGGGGTACTACTCCGTCATTGAAAAACACTCAACACAAGGATAGATATTATGTCCACCCAATTACACGATGTTGACCCAATTGAAACCAAAGAATGGTTAGACGCGTTAAGCTCTGTTTTAGAATATGAAGGCAGCGAACGCGCCCAATACCTGCTGGAAAGTTTGGTCAAATACAGCCGTGACAAAGGCATCCGCATGCCTCACGGCACCACTACTCCATATTTGAATACTGTTTCCGTTGAAAACGAAAAAGGCATTCCTGGTGACCAAAACATCGAGCACCGCATTCGTGCTTTCGTACGTTGGAATGCCGCGGCCATCGTATTGCGCGCAGGTAAAAAAGATTTGGAATTGGGTGGACACATTGCATCTTTCCAATCTGCTGCGACCATGTACGAGGTCGGCTTTAACCACTTCTGGAAAGCCAAAGGCGAAGGCGAAGAAGGCGACTTGGTATTCTTCCAAGGTCATGCTGCTCCTGGCATTTATGCACGTGCTTTCGTTGAAGGCCGTCTAACTGAAGACCAATTGAACAACTTCCGTCAAGAAGTTGACGGTAAAGGTCTGCCTTCTTACCCTCACCCTCACCTGTTGCCTGACTTCTGGCAATTCCCAACCGTATCTATGGGTCTTGGCCCATTGATGGCGATTTACCAAGCACGTTTCCTGAAATACTTGGAATCTCGCGGCCTGGCTAAAACCAAAGGCCGTAAAGTATGGGTATTCTGTGGCGATGGCGAGATGGACGAACCTGAAAGCCAAGGTGCGATTGCTCTGGCTTCACGCGAAGGCTTGGACAACCTGGTATTCGTCATCAACTGTAACCTGCAACGTTTGGACGGCCCAGTACGCGGTAACGGCAAAATCATTCAAGAGCTGGAAGGCAACTTTGCCGGTGCCGGCTGGAATGTTGTGAAAGTCATCTGGGGTCGTCGTTGGGACCGCCTCTTGGCAAAAGATAAAGATGGCATCCTGCGCAAACGTATGGAAGAATGCTTGGACGGTGACTACCAAACTTACAAATCCAAAGACGGCGCATACGTCCGTGAACACTTCTTCAATACCCCTGAACTGAAAGCATTGGTTGCCGATATGACCGATGATGAAATTTGGGCATTGAACCGCGGCGGCCACGACCCTCAAAAAGTGTACAACGCTTACGACCGCGCAGTGAACCACGCTGACGGCAAACCTACTGTCATTTTGGCTAAAACCATTAAAGGTTACGGCATGGGCGCATCCGGCGAAGGCCAAAACGTTGCCCACCAAGCCAAAAAAATGGACAAAGCTTCTCTGAAACAATTCCGTGACCGCTTTGACATTCCTGTTACCGACGAGCAAATCGACAGCGGCGACCTGCCTTACCTGACTTTTGCTCCCGACAGCGAAGAATACAAATACCTGCATGCACGCCGTGAAGCTTTGGGTGGCTACCTGCCTCAACGCAAACCTACCCAAGAAGTTCTGGAAGTGCCTGAACTGTCAGCATTTGAGACTCAACTGAAATCCAGCGGTGACCGTGAATTCTCAACCACTATGGCTTTCGTCCGCATCCTGTCTACTTTGCTGAAAGACAAAAAAATCGGCAAACGCGTGGTGCCTATCGTTCCTGATGAAAGCCGTACGTTCGGTATGGAAGGTATGTTCCGCCAATACGGTATTTGGAACCCTAAAGGCCAACAATACACTCCTCAAGATAAAGACCAACTGATGTTCTATAAAGAATCTGTTGACGGTCAAATCTTGCAAGAAGGTATTAACGAACCAGGTGCCATGGCTGACTGGATTGCTGCTGCGACCAGCTACGCAAACAACGACTTTGCCATGATTCCTTTCTACATCTACTACTCTATGTTCGGTTTCCAACGCGTTGGCGACTTGGCATGGGCAGCAGGCGATATGCATGCACGCGGTTTCCTGTTGGGTGGTACTGCCGGCCGTACAACACTGAATGGCGAAGGTTTGCAACACGAAGACGGCCACAGCCACATTCAAGCAGACTTGATTCCAAACTGTGTAACTTACGATCCGACATTCCAATATGAAGTAGCCGTTATCGTACACGATGGCTTGCGCCGCATGTATGTTAACCACGAAGACGTGTTCTACTACATCACCCTGATGAATGAAAACTACACCCATCCGGACATGCCTGAAGGCGTAGAACAAGACATCCTGAAAGGTATGTACTTGCTGAAAGCCGGCGGCAAAGGCGACAAAAAAGTCCAATTGATGGGTTCCGGTACCATCCTGCAAGAAGTGATTGCCGGTGCCGAATTGCTTAAAGCTGACTTCGGCGTAGAAGCAGACATCTGGTCTTGCCCATCATTCAACCAGCTGCACCGCGATGCCATCGAAGTGGAACGCTTCAATCGTCTGAACCCATTGGAAACTGCAAAAGTACCGTTTGTTACTTCTCAACTGCAAGGTCATGACGGTCCGGTTATTGCCGCTACCGACTACATCCGCAGCTATGCTGACCGTATCCGCGCCTACATCCCTAACGACTACCATGTCTTGGGTACCGATGGCTTCGGTCGCTCCGACAGCCGTGCCAACCTGCGCAGCTTCTTCGAAGTTGACCGCTACAACGTTGCCGTTGCTGCATTGAGCGCTCTGGCCGAACAAGGCAAAGTCAGCAAAGAAACCGTTCAACAAGCCATTGAAAAATATGGCATCAAAGCCGATGCGGCTCCTAGCTGGAAACGCTAATTGATGTTTCAGACGGCCTGTTTGCTTCATGCCAACATTAGGCCGTCTGAAAACTAAATGCTTGAATGGTTTGAACAGACAAACTGTACCGATGCCGTGTGAAACAGTTTTCAGACGGCATCAAACTGAAAATATTAAAGGAACTCAAATGAGTATCGTAGAAATCAAAGTCCCTGATATCGGCGGTCATGAAAACGTCGACATCATCGCTGTAGAAGTTAAAGCAGGCGACACTATTGCCGTTGACGACACCCTGATTACTTTAGAAACCGACAAAGCCACTATGGACGTACCTGCCGATACGGCCGGTGTCGTGAAAGAAGTTAAAGTTAAAGTCGGTGATAAAATTTCCGAAGGCGGCGTTATTCTGACCGTTGAAACCGATGCCGCCGTTGCCGATGCAGCTCCGGCTCCTGCAGCTGAAGCTCCTGCAGCTCCTGCCGTAGCCCCTGCAGGCGGTGCAACTGTAAAAGTCGTTGTACCGGATATTGGCGGTCATACAGATGTAGACATTATTGCCGTTGAAATTAAAGTTGGCGACACTGTTGCCGTTGACGACACTCTGATTACTCTGGAAACCGACAAAGCCACTATGGACGTACCATGTACAGAAGCCGGTGTGGTTAAAGCCGTATTTGTAAAAGTTGGCGACAAAGTATCTGAAGGTTCTGCCATTATCGAAGTAGAAACTGCCGGTTCTGCCGCAGCTGCTCCTGCTCCTGCCGCTCAAGCTGCCGCACCTGCACCAGCCGCTGCTCCGGCTCCTGCTGCCGCTCCAGCACCAGCCGCTGCACCTGCTCCGACTGCACCTGCAGCTGCCAAAATTGACGAAGCTGCATTTGCCAAAGCACATGCCGGTCCTTCCGCACGCAAACTGGCACGCGAATTGGGCGTAGATCTGGGTCAAGTCAAAGGTACCGGTCTGAAAGGCCGTATCATGGGCGAAGACGTTAAAGCCTTCGTTAAATCCGTTATGCAAAGCGGTGCTGGCAAACCTGCCGCTGCCTCTTTGGGCGGCGGTCTGGATTTGTTGCCATGGCCTAAAGTCGACTTCTCTAAATTCGGCAGCGTCGAAGTTAAAGAGTTGTCTCGCATTAAGAAAATTTCCGGTCAAAACCTGTCCCGCAACTGGGTTGTGATTCCTCACGTTACCGTGCACGAAGAAGCGGACATGACCGAATTGGAAGAATTCCGCAAACAGCTGAACAAAGAATGGGAACGCGAAGGCGTGAAACTGTCTCCGTTGGCGTTCATCATCAAAGCCTCTGTTTCTGCGCTGAAAGCCTTCCCTGAATTCAACGCCTCTCTGGATGGCGACAACCTGGTGCTGAAAAACTACTTCAACATCGGTTTCGCAGCCGACACGCCAAACGGCTTGGTTGTTCCAGTGATCAAAGATGTGGATCAAAAAGGCTTGAAACAAATCAGCCAAGAACTGACCGAATTGTCTAAAAAAGCCCGCGAAGGCAAGCTCAAACCGCAAGAAATGCAAGGCGCATGCTTTACCATTTCCAGCTTGGGCGGTATCGGCGGCACAGGCTTCACGCCGATCGTGAATGCTCCTGAAGTTGCCATCTTGGGCGTGTGCAAATCCCAAATCAAACCGGTTTGGAACGGTAAAGAATTCGCTCCTCGCCTGATGTGCCCATTGAGCCTGTCCTTCGACCACCGCGTCATCGACGGTGCCGCCGGTATGCGCTTTACCGTATTCCTGGCTAACCTGTTGAAAGACTTCCGCCGTATTACCCTGTAATCCGAGCATTTTCAGACGGCCTTTTTACTCAGGCCGTCTGAAAAAAGAAGTCCGAACATCATTCAGAAAGATTAGACATGAGCTTAGTTGAATTAAAAGTGCCCGACATTGGCGGTCACGAAAATGTAGATATTATTGCGGTTGAAGTAAATGTAGGCGACACCATTGCCGTGGACGATACCCTGATTACTTTGGAAACCGATAAAGCGACTATGGACGTACCTGCCGAAGTTGCGGGCGTGGTCAAAGAAGTTAAGGTTAAAGTCGGCGATAAAATCTCTGAAGGCGGCTTGATTGCAGTCGTTGAAGCCGAAGGTGCGGCTGCCGCTCCTAAAGCTGAAGCACCAGCTGCTCCTGCACAAGAAGCCCCTAAAGCTGCTGCTCCGGCTCCTCAAGCTGCACAATTTGGCGGTTCTGCCGATGCCGAGTACGATGTGGTCGTATTGGGTGGCGGCCCCGGCGGTTATTCCGCTGCATTTGCCGCAGCCGATGAAGGCTTGAAAGTTGCCATCGTCGAGCGTTACAAAACTTTGGGCGGCGTTTGCTTGAACGTCGGCTGTATCCCTTCCAAAGCCTTGTTGCACAACGCTGCCGTAATCGATGAAGTACGTCACTTGGCTGCCAACGGTATCAAATACCCAGAGCCTGAACTCGACATCGACATGCTTCGCGCTTACAAAGACGGCGTGGTTTCCCGCCTGACTACCGGCTTGGCCGGTATGGCCAAGGCCGTAAAGTAGACGTTATCCAAGGCGATGGTCAATTCTTGGATCCTCACCACTTGGAAGTATCGCTGACCACCGGCGATGTGTACGAGCAAGCGACTCCTACAGGCGAGAAAAAAATCGTTGCCTTTAAAAACTGTATCATTGCAGCAGGTAGCCGCGTAACCAAACTGCCTTTCATTCCTGAAGATCCACGCATCATCGATTCCAGCGGTGCACTGGCTCTGAAAGAAGTACCGGGCAAACTGCTGATCATCGGCGGTGGTATCATCGGCCTCGAAATGGGTACAGTTTACAGTACGCTGGGTTCACGCCTTGACGTCGTTGAAATGATGGACGGCCTGATGCAAGGTGCAGACCGCGATTTGGTGAAAGTATGGCAAAAACAAAACGAATACCGTTTTGACAACATCATGATCAACACCAAAACCGTTGCTGTCGAGCCTAAAGAAGACGGCGTTTACGTTACTTTTGAAGGCGCAAATGCGCCTAAAGAGCCACAACGTTACGATGCCGTACTGGTGGCTGCCGGTCGTGCACCTAACGGCAAACTCATCAGCGCCGAAAGCAGGTGTTGCCGTAACTGACCGCGGCTTCATCGAAGTCGACAAACAAATGCGCACCAACGTGCCGCACATCTACGCTATCGGCGACATCGTCGGTCAACCAATGTTGGCGCACAAGGCCGTTCACGAAGGCCACGTTGCCGCTGAAAACTGTGCCGGCCACAAAGCCTACTTCGACGCGCGTGTTATTCCGGGTGTAGCCTACACTTCTCCTGAAGTGGCATGGGTGGGCGAAACCGAGTTGTCTGCCAAAGCTTCCGGCCGCAAAATCACTAAAGCCAACTTCCCATGGGCTGCTTCCGGTCGTGCGATTGCCAACGGTTGCGACAATGGTTTCACTAAGCTGATTTTTGATGCTGAAACCGGCCGCATCATCGGCGGCGGTATCGTTGGCCCTAACGGCGGCGATATGATCGGCGAAGTCTGCTTGGCCATCGAAATGGGCTGCGATGCAACCGACATCGGCAAAACCATCCACCCACACCCAACCTTGGGCGAATCCATCGGTATGGCTGCGGAAGTGGCATTGGGTGTATGTACCGACCTGCCGGCTCAGAAAAAGAAATAAGTTCACTCAAATAAAGTTTGAACGAACTTAATGGAACAAAGGCCGTCTGAATGTTTCAGACGGCCTTTTCTCAAATAAGGAGATTTAATATGAAAAAAATCGAAGCCATTATCAAACCTTTCAAACTCGACGATGTGCGCGAAGTCTTGACCGAAATCGGCATTACCGGCATGACCGTCAGCGAAGTCAAAGGCTTCGGCCGCCAAAAAGGCCATACGGAAATTTATCGCGGCGCAGAATACGCGGTTGATTTCCTGCCCAAAGTAAAAATCGAATTGGTATTGGCTGACGACAAAGTCGATCAGGCTGTTGATGCCATTTTGGAAACCGCACATTCCGGCAAAATCGGTGACGGTAAAATCTTCATTTATCCGGTTGAAGAAGCCATCCGTATCCGTACCGGCGAACGTTCGGATGCAGCGCTTTAATAGAAATCACAAGATACAGAATACAAATGCCGTCTGAAAAAGTCATGACTTGTTTTAATCAGGGCTTATTTTTCAGACGGCATTATTGAATACCCTCCCATTTTCTAAAATCTATCCAAGTAAACCTATTACCAAAAACCTCACGCTATCAAGCATGGATGAATTCAAGGCAATGCTTCCCTTGACCTTCATGAACGACTTTACCGTATTAAATAACTCTTTTCAAAGTAATACTTACCCAATCAAAACCTCAACGCCCTCCTTTTAAAATCAAATCCCTCGTATTTTTTTCCTATTCTTATTGTTGTCTAACTTTTCAGACGACCCCTTTATCCAAACTCCGTTATAATGACGGCTTTACAATTAATTTATCCAAAGACAGTCTTATCATGAAACACATCCACATTATCGGTATCGGCGGCACATTTATGGGCGGCGTAGCAGCTATTGCCAAAGAAGCAGGTTTTAAAGTCAGCGGTTGCGACGCAAAGATGTATCCGCCGATGAGCACCCAGCTTGAAGCCTTGGGCATAGACGTACACGAAGGCTTTGATGCCGCTCAATTGGACAAATTTAAAGCCGATATTTATGTTATTGGTAATGTTGCCAAACGCGGCATGGATGTGATTGAATCCATTTTGAACAAAGGCCTGCCTTATACTTCCGGTCCGCAATGGCTGGCTGAAAACGTATTGCACCGGCACTGGGTGCTCGGCGTAGCCGGAACACACGGCAAAACGACCACAGCCTCCATGCTCGCATGGGTCTTGGAATATGCCGGACTCGCGCCGGGCTTCCTCATCGGCGGCGTACCGGAAACTTCAGCGTTTCCGCCCGTCTGCCGCAAACGCCGCGCCAAGATCCGAACAGCAAATCTCCGTTTTTCGTTATCGAAGCCGACGAATACGATACCGCCTTTTTTGATAAACGCTCCAAATTCGTACACTACCGTCCGCGTACCGCCATTTTGAACAATCTGGAATTCGACCACGCTGACATTTTTGCCGATTTGGGCGCCATTCAAACCCAATTTCATCATTTGGTACGCACCGTGCCATCTGAAGGCCTCATCGTCTGCAACGGACAACAACAAAGCCTGCAAGACACTTTGGACAAAGGCTGCTGGACGCCGGTGGAAAAATTTGGTACGGAACAAGGCTGGCAAGTTGGCACTGTTCATGCCGACGGCTCGTTTGACGTATGCCATCACGGCGAGACGGTCGGACACGTCGCTTGGGAACTGATGGGCGAACACAACCGCATGAACGCCCTCGCCGTTATCGCCGCCGCGCGTCATGCCGGCGTCGATATTCAGACGGCCTGCGAAGCCTTGAGCGCGTTTAAAAATGTCAAACGCCGCATGGAAATTAAAGGCACGGTAAACGGCATCACCGTTTACGACGACTTTGCTCACCACCCGACCGCCATTGAAACCACCATCGAAGGCCTGCGCCAACGTGTCGGTAATGCCCGTATCCTCGCCGTCCTCGAGCCGCGTTCCAACACCATGAAACTCGGCACCATGAAAGCCGCCCTGCCCGCAAGCCTCAAAAATGCCGACCAAGTGTTCTGCTACGCCGGTGGCGTGGACTGGAACGTCGCCGAAGCCCTCGCGCCTTTAGGCGACAAGCTGCACGTCGGCAAAGACTTCGATGCCTTTGTTGCCGAAATCGTGAAAAATGCCGAGGCAGGCGACCATATTTTAGTCATGAGCAACGGCGGTTTCGGCGGAATACACGGAAAGCTGCTGGAAGCATTGAAATAAGGGTTTATTGAAAGTTTTGAATGATTGAGGCCGTCTGAAAACCGGAGCTTGGTTTTCAGACGGCCTTTTATCATGACTAAGTAAAATCTGTACTTACAAAAAACGATTTGGCAATAATAAAATATCATTTATCTTCCATTCATCCGTACATACGCGCAAGACTATTATTCGATTAAGCATTGCCAACCCTCTCAAAAATCTGATAAATAATGCATACAACATCTAAGCCGTGCGCATATCATGAAACATAAAACTGCCAAGCCTATATTTCTCAGCGTTGTATTTTCCATCTTTCTGATGACAACAGCTGTATTTTTTGCCCGTAATCACGTATTTATTCCCGGTATGGACACCGATTCCCTACAACCCATTACCATACCCGACAAACCATCGCCGCAAATCGTACAATCTGCACGAAACTAAATTGGTAAGACCCTTCATTACGACCCGGCTTACACTAAGCTCACCTATCCGATGGGCGATGTGCCGATATCGAAAGGCGTTTGCACAGATGTCATTATCCGTGCCTTGCGTGACCAAAATATTGATTTGCAAGCGCTTGTTCATCAAGACATGAGTCAGAATTTCTCCGTTTATCCGAAACGTTGGGGATTAACGCAACCAGATACCAATATCGACCACCGCCGAGTTCCCAACCTAATGACTTATTTCACGCGTCAAGGCTGGGCAGTTCAAGATACAAACTATCAAGCTGGCGATATTGTAACTTGGGAACTGAAAGGAAACCGTCCCCATATCAGCATCGTCTCCGATCGAAAAAAATCGGCGACAGGCCCTTGATTATTCATAATATCGGTTCAGGAACCCGTGAAAACGACATCCTCTACCGCTACACCATTACCGGACATTACAGGCTTCCCGTTCGATAAACCTTAGCGCCAAATCCTAGGTACCTATTAATCTGAAAAGATAAAGAGCAAATATACCTCATCAGTTTACATAGCATTAAATACAAAAAAGCCGTCTGAAACAGTTTCAGACGGCCTTTTACTTATCTAACCCTCTTTATTTAACCGCAACCGCCGCATTTGCCGCAGCCGCTGCTGCAGTCGCGTTTTTTCGGTTTGAACACGAATTTTCGCAAGAGGAAGAATACGCAGGCGAGCATAATCAAGCCGACGATAATATATTGAGTCATGATGATAGTATCCTTGAAGAAATTTGGTAAACCACGAATGCGGCAAAATAAGCCATCAGGAACAAATAGCCTGTAATCATAAGCATATTTTTCGTGGATTTGGTTTCGCGTCTAATCACGGTCAAAGTCGCGGCACACATCGGAGCATACACATACCAAGCCAAGAAGGCAAAGGCAGTCGGCAAGCCCCAGTTGTTGTGTATGATGGGAATTAATGCGTTTTGTACGGCATCTTCAGACGACGCGCTGACGGCATAAACGGTACCCAATGCGGCAACGACCACTTCGCGCGCGGCAATACCCGGAATCATGGCGATACACATTTCCCAAGTAAAGCCCAAAGGTGCAAAAAACGGCTGAATAGCATGACCAAGCGTACCTGCCAAGCTGTAATCGATGGCGGCACCGGTTGCGCCTTCAGGCGGTTGCGGCCAGCTTACCAAGCCCCACAGAACCACGGCCAACGCAAAAATGATGGTACCCGCGCGTTTCAGGAAGGCTTTTACCCTATCCCACAAGCTGGTCATGATGTGTTTGAAGTTAGGCGTACGGAAAGTCGGCAATTCCATCAAAAGTGGGAATTGTTGCACATTGCCTTTCATCCGCGCCAAGCGTTTCATGATATACGCTGCCAATGCAGCCGACAGAATGCCTACGATATAAAGAATAAACAATGTCAGGCCTTGCAGGTTGAAAATCCCACCCACTGTACGGTCAGGAATAACAGCGGCGATAATCAGCGCATACACTGGCAAACGTGCGGAACAAGTCAGCAACGGCGCAACCGCGATGGTAACAAGGCGTTCGCGCGGGTCGTTAATGGTACGCGCCGACATCACGGCAGGAACGGCACAGGCAAAGCTGGACAAAAGGGGAATAAACGAACGGCCGGACAAACCGCTTTTTGCCATGATGTTATCCAGCAGGAAGGCTGCACGCGGCAGATAGCCTGAGTCTTCCAATAGCAGGATAAAGGCAAACAAAATCGTAATCTGCGGCAGGAACACCAACACGCTGCCCAAACCGGCAATGACGCCGTTGACGAGCAAGTCGCTGAGGATGCCCGGCTCCATGTTGGCGCCTATCCATTCGCCCAGCGCGGTAAAGCCACCTTCGATGGCGTCCATAATCGGCGCCGCCCATGTGTAAACCGCTTGGAACACCATAAACAGGATGACCAGCAGCATAATCATGCCCCAGACGGGGTGCAGCACGATGTCGTCGAGTTTTTTGTGCCATGCGGGCAGCGTCATCTGGGTGCGTACCACTTGTGCCAAAATCGATTCGACTTCTTGATAAAGTTTGTCGCTATCCAGCGCATCGAGCGTGCGTTCGGCAGAGGCGGGGTTTGCGGGGAAAGAGCGTTTGCGCGGCAGCTTCGCCACGGCTTCGCGTACAGCCTGTACACCCGACGCGCTCACTGCAACTGTTTCCAAAACAGGTGCATCCAACAACTCGCTCAGTTTGGCCGCGTCGATATTCAAGCCCCTTTTGCGGGCCACGTCGCTCAAATTCAGCGACACCACCATAGGCAGTCCCAGCGTTTCAGTTCCAAAATCATGCGCAGGGTCATACGCAGGTTGGTCGCGTCGGCAACGGCAATAATGGCATCGGGCGGAATGCCCATCTTGCCTACCATTACATCTTTCGCCACCGCTTCGTCGGGGCTGGTCGTGCGTAGGCTGTATGTGCCCGGCAGGTCGATAATGCGGACGGCCTCGTCGTCGAGGAAGGCGCCCTCGCGCTTATCGACAGTTACGCCCGGATAATTGGCAACCTTGGCATGTGAGCCGGTCAAACCGTTGAACAAAACGGTTTTGCCGCAGTTTGGCGCGCCAATCAAGGCAAAATAGCTTAGTTCCATCATTTTTCCTTATTCTTTCAGACGGCCTTAAACGGCCTCAACGATACGACACATAATCTTCCCGGCCTCTTCCGAACGCAGGGAAAATTGAGATTGGTTACCCAAACGTACCGCAAACGGGCCTCTCCCAAAACCACCCACTGCAATCACTTGCAACGGCATTCCGCTGGAAAAACCCAAATCTGCAAGACGACGGGTTACCAAGGTATCCAAATCACCAAAAACAGGATTGGGAGCAATGGAATCAATATGTACGACTGCGCCTTTTTTCAGGCGCGACAAAGGAACAGCAGACATAAGTCTCTCTTTTCTTTTTGTTTTAAAAATAGATTATTGAAAAAACGTGAGAAGTATGATGAATGTGTAGCACATTTGAAAGATTGTTTACGAATGGCTATTTGCCCCTTCTTTCGATAAGTGCGGTTTGTTTTGAATACTGTTATTGTTTCCCTTAATGATAAGGTATATCAATATAAAAATCAAATGTAACAAGATAAACTAAAAAGGCTAAAATCCTTTTATCATTAGGATTTCAGCCTTTTTATGCACTCAACAAACTAAAGGCCGTCTGAAAGGTTTCAGACGGCCTTCAAAATAAAAAACCGAATCAAATCGGTTTTTTATTCCCATTCAGGGAAAGACTCTAAATTACAGAGCGTCTTTCAATGCTTTACCGGCACGGAATTTAGGAGTTTTAGCAGCAGCAATAGTCAAAGGCTCGCCAGTTTTTGGGTTGCGGCCTTGACGTTCGGCGCGTTCGCCGACGTAGAAAGTACCGAAACCGACCAGAGTAACAGTGTCGCCGCTTTTCAATGCGTTGGTTACGGCATTAGTAGTAGCATCCAAAGCTTTTTGCGCAGCAGATTTGGAAATGCCGGCTTCTTGAGCAATTGCTTCGATCAATTCAGACTTGTTCACAATTAGTCCCTTCCTATCGTAAAAAATGATGAAATGCCCGAATACTCGGGGCTTAAGCACTTTTAAAGCACATACGCACTTTATAGCAATTCTGAAATTATCATGTCAAGTAAAAGATGTGGAATTGCCCTATTTTTGTGGCATTCAGGGCAAAACCACATTTTTTGCAACATCAGACGACCAACTTAATGCTTGGTTGCTTTTGTTCTTGACTTCGTCTTAGAAGTTTGCGGGGTCTCGGCAACCGCCAATTCAGCCGCCCATTGCTCAGGCTGAGCTTCCAAACCCAAAGCCAACACTTCATCAATCCATTTGACCGGATGAATGGTCAGACCGGTTTTAACATTTTCAGGGATTTCTTCCAAATCTTTGACGTTGTCTTTCGGAATCAATACATGCTTGATGCCGCCGCGCAAAGCAGCCAGCAGTTTTTCTTTCAAACCGCCGATCGGCAACACTTCGCCACGCAACGTAATTTCGCCGGTCATAGCTACATCAGCACGCACCGGAATTTTGGTAAAGGCAGAAACCATCGCCAAAGTCATGGCAATACCTGCGCTCGGACCGTCTTTCGGCGTCGCACCTTCAGGCACATGGACGTGAATGTCTTTCTTCTCGTAAAAATCAGGAGCCAGACCCACTGATTCAGCACGGGAACGGACAACCGACCATGCGGCCGATACCGATTCTTTCATCACATCACCCAGTTGGCCGGTACATTGAATCGTACCTTTGCCCGGCAAAGCAACCGCCTCCACGGTCAACAACTCGCCACCGACTTCAGTCCAAGCCAGACCGGTTACCTGGCCGATGCGGTTTTCGCTTTCGGCCACACCATAGTCGAAACGGCGCACGCCTAGATAGTCATGCAGATTTTTCTCGGTAACTTTAATTGCCTTAGGCTTGGCCTTACTTGCTGTTTTGGATTTGGACGCTTTTTTCTTATCCTCATTCAAGGTAACCTGCATTACTACTTTGCGGCAGATTTTGGCAATTTCGCGATCTAACGAGCGGACGCCGGCTTCACGGGTGTAATAACGGATAATATCGCGCACCGCACTTTCATCAACCATCAACTCACCCTCTTTCACACCATTGCGCTTCATTTGTTTCGGCACAAGGTATTGCATGGCAATATTGATTTTTCATCTTCCGTATAACCGGACAGACGGATGATTTCCATACGGTCAAGCAGCGGCGTCGGGATATTCAAGCTGTTTGAAGTGGCAATAAACATCACATCGCTCAAATCGTAATCGACTTCGGCATAATGGTCGGCGAACTTGTTGTTTTGCTCAGGATCAAGCACTTCAAGCAAAGCACTGGCCGGATCGCCACGGAAATCGCTGCCCATTTTGTCGATTTCATCAAGCAGGAACAATGGGTTTTTCACCCCTGCTTTTGCCATGTTTTGCAGGATTTTGCCCGGCATAGAGCCGATATAAGTACGGCGGTGGCCGCGGATTTCGCTTTCATCACGCACGCCACCTAATGCCATACGTACATATTGACGGCCTGTAGCTTTGGCAATCGATTCGCCCAAGGAAGTTTTACCCACTCCCGGAGGGCCGACCAAACACAAAATCGGGCCTTTGAGCTTGTCCATACGTTTTTGAACGGCCAAATATTCCAAAATACGTTCTTTGACTTTTTCCAAACCATAGTGGTCGGCATTCAAAATCAAATCAGCTTTGGCAATATCTTTGCTGACACGGGATTTTTTCTTCCACGGCAACTCAAGCAAAGTATCGATGTAGTTGCGCACGACGGTAGATTCCGCAGACATCGGCGGCATCATTTTCAGTTTTTTCAATTCAGACAGACATTTTTCTTCAGCCTCTTTGCTCATGCCTGCTTCTTTGATTTTTGCTTCCAACGCGTCCAGCTCGCCGCGCTCGTCTTCTTCGCCCAATTCTTTCTGAATCGCTTTCACTTGCTCATTCAAGTAATACTCGCGTTGGGATTTTTCCATTTGACGTTTTACACGGCCACGGATGCGTTTCTCAACCTGCATGATGTCGAGTTCGGCTTCCAACTGAGCCAGCAGAAATTCCAAACGCTCAACAATGCCAGCGGTCTCCAGCACATATTGACGCTGCTCCAATTTCAGCTGCAAATGCGCGGCAATCGTATCGGCAAGACGGCTGTTGTCATCGATACTGCTGATGGTACTGATAACTTCGGCAGGGATTTTTTTGTTCAATTTCGCATATTGCTCAAATTGAGTCAGCAAGGTACGGCGCAAGGCCTCAATTTCGGGATTGTCCTTGTCGCTGTTTTCATCAATCGCCTCAACATGAGACAAAAACAATCCGCCTGTTTCGTCAACCGTCAACGCGCGCGCACGACGGATACCTTCTACCAACACTTTCACGGTGCCGTCGGGCAGCTTCAAAACCTGCAAAACTTGGGCAACCGTACCGGTTTGGTGCAAATCTTCAGCTTTAGGGTCTTCTGTATTAGGGTCAAGCTGGGCCAACAGGAAAACCGGATCATCATTAGCCATTGCCGCCTCAAGGGCTGCAATCGATTTAGGACGACCGACGAACAGCGGCAATACCATATGCGGATACACCACGACATCGCGTAAAGGCAAAGTAGCCAGCGCACTGTATTCCTCGAAATATTTGTCTTTGTCGGCATAGTTAATAATCTCAATCATTGTTAAATCAGAATGTAGCTCAAAATTGGGCTGAAGCGCTCCATTTCAAGACTTGAAAACAGCTTATCCGCACCTATTTTCGAAAACATCATTTTTAATAGCCCGATATGGACGTTTACGATAAAATATATCGGATTTTGGGCCGTCTGAAAACTTTTCAGACGGCCCTGACAAACCAAACAAGGTAGTAAACCATGACAGACTCAACTGAAAAAAAATCATTAATTGAATTCCCTTGCACCTTTCCTGTAAAAGTCATGGGCGCGGTTCATCCGGAATTTGAATCCGCCATCTTGGAAACCGTGCGCAAACATGCTCCCGATACCGAGCCGCACCACATCACTACGCGCCCAAGCAGCAAAGGCAACTATACCGGCGCGACTGTCCATGTAAATGTTGAAAATCAAGAGCAGTTGGACAATATCTACCGCGACCTGACTTCCCATGAATTGGTTAAAGTGGTGTTGTAATGAAAATCGTGCACAAAGGCTTGGTCGATTACCTGCCGACTTTCGAAGCCATGAAGGCATTCAATGCCTCGCGTGACGAAAATACCGAAGACGAATTATGGGTGGTCGAACATCCACCCGTATTTACCCAAGGCTTGGCCGGCAAACCCGAACACCTCCTCATCCGCGACGATATACCCGTTGTCCAAATTGACAGAGGCGGTCAAATTACTTATCACGGTCCCGGCCAATTAGTCGTCTATACGATGATCAATTTTAAACGCCGTAAGACCAGCGTCCGCCATATCGTTTCCGCACTTGAAAACAGCATTATCGCCACTTTGGCAGAATACGGCATTGAAGCAGCCGCCGATCCCAAACGTCCCGGCGTTTATGTCGGCGAGCGTAAAATCGCTTCCCTGGGCCTGCGTATCAAAGACGGCTCCGTTTACCACGGTTTGGCGCTCAACGTGAACATGAATTTAAGTCCGTTTACCCACATCAACCCCTGCGGTTATGCCGGTATGGAAATGACCCAAATTGCCGACTATGTCTCTCCGGCACCCAGTTTGGCAGAAGTTGCAGACAAGCTGACCAAGCATTTACAAAAAAAGCTGGCATAAGGCCGTCTGAAAATCCAGTCACACTGCCATCTTTTAACCGCCCTCTGAACTTTTACCCATAAACTTTTAGGTACAAATCCTCCTATAAGCTTTTCAGACGGCCTTTATAACGACAGAAAGAACACATCACCATGAGTGAAGAAGTAAAAAACGACCCCAAACGCGGCATCAAACTGAAAGGTGCAGACAAAACTGCACGCATTCCGATTAAAGTGGTTCCATTGGAACAAAAATTGAAAAAGCCCGAATGGATCCGCGCCAAATTGCCAGGAAAAAAATTCTTTGAAATCAAAAACATTCTTCGCGAACAAAAAATGCATACCGTGTGCGAAGAAGCATCTTGTCCCAATATCAGCGAATGCTTTACCAAGGGTACGGCCACATTCATGATTATGGGCGATATTTGTACCCGCCGCTGCCCGTTCTGCGACGTTGGCCACGGCCGCCCGAATATGCTGGATCCTGATGAGCCTAAACATTTGGCCGAATCCGTCAAAGCCATGAACCTGCGCTATGTCGTCATTACATCTGTCGACCGCGACGATTTGCGCGATGGCGGCGCACAACACTTCGCTGACTGCATCAAAGCCATCCGCGAAACCAGCCCGAATACCAAAATCGAAATCCTCGTTCCCGACTTCCGCGGCCGTTTAGATATTGCATTGAAAATCTTGGCAGAAACACCGCCTGACGTGATGAACCACAACTTGGAAACCCATCCGCGCCTGTATAAAAAGGCCCGTCCGGGTGCCAACTACCAGCACTCCCTCGACCTTCTGCGCCGCTACAAAGAAATGATGCCGCATATCCCGACCAAATCCGGCATCATGGTCGGCTTGGGCGAAACAGACGAGGACGTGCGCGAAATCATGCGCGATATGCGTGCCAACAATATCGAAATGATTACCATCGGCCAATATCTGCAACCTTCAGACGGCCACCTGCCCGTCCTACGCTATGTAACGCCGGACCAATTCAAAGTTTTTGAAAAAGAAGCATACGAATTGGGCTTTACCAATGCCGCCATCGGCGCAATGGTTCGCTCCAGCTACCACGCAGACGAACAAGCAGCCGAAGCTTTGCGTGAAACCCACGGCGGTTGCAGCCATCACTAAAGTTTAAATCATATAAGGCCGTCTGAAAAATAAGAAAACTGTTTTTTCAGACGGCCTTTATTTGGTCATAACTTACTATACAAAATTTTTTAGATTTTCAAAGTATAAACCTTAGTTGGGCTCTATTGAGCCAATCTTAAGTAATACAAAAAAGCGGCTAAACAGGATAAACACTGTTTGCCGCTTTTTAATTTATTTCTTTATTTTACTTCTTTAACAATTTTGCCGCTTCAATCGCATAGTAAGTCAAAATACCATCAGCGCCGGCACGTTTGAATGCCAATAGGCTTTCTAAAATGGTTTTCTCACCATCCAACCAGCCATTTTGAATGGCAGCCTGAAGCATGGCATATTCACCGGAAACTTGGTAAGCATAAGTCGGTACGCCAAACTCGTCTTTAACTCGGCGGACGACATCCAGATACGGCAGACCCGGTTTTACCATGACCATATCTGCACCCTCTTGAATATCCAATGCGACTTCGTGCAAAGCTTCATTAGTGTTTGCAGGGTCCATTTGGTAGGTTTTCTTGTCTGCCTTACCCAAATTGCCGGAGCTGCCGACGGCATCGCGGAACGGGCCGTAGAATGCTGAAGCATATTTGCCGAATACGCCATAATGCGTGTATGGATATGTCCGACATCTTCTAAGGCTTCGCGGATGGCAAGAATACGTCCGTCCATCATGTCTGACGGGGCGACGACTTGTGCGCCTGCATCGGCATGACACAAAGCCTGTTTTACCAAAACTTCAATGGTTTCATCGTTGAGGACATAGCCATTTTCATCGGTTAAACCGTCTTGGCCGTGTATGGTATAGGGATCCAGGGCAACGTCGGTCATGATACCCAGCTCTGGGAATTTCTCGCGCAGGGTTCGCACTACTGTCGGTACCAAGCCTTCCGGGTTGTAAGCCTCCTCCGCAAACTCGGTTTTGTTTTGCGTTACCACGGGAAACAAAGCCAGCATAGGAATACCGAGATTCAGTGCTTCTTCAGCGGTAAACAACAATTTATCCAAACTTTGGCGTTTGACACCGGGCATAGACGGCACTGCCTCTTCCTGATTCTGACCTTCCAATACAAAAACCGGATAGATTAAATCATCTGCCGTCAAAGTATGCTCGCGCATCAGACGGCGTGAAAAATCGTCTTTACGCATACGGCGCATACGGGTGTTTGAGACATAACGCGGAGGGAAATTCATAACAATTGCCTTTCAATAATGAAGTCTTAAAATCAGTCTTCGACTTGACGTATGGCTTTGACCGAACGTTTGATTTCGCTGAGCGTACCGGTTTTATAACTATTACGTTCCTGCTCGGTCATACCGTTTTGATCCAATTTGGCGATATTTTTCAATGCTTCGGCATATTGGCCGTCTGAAAGTTTTTCCTGTTTGATGTGCCAACGGTTTTTCACTTCGGAAGCCGTCCACAAGCCTACTTTGTTGTAGTAGAACAAAATGCTTGCCGCCAGCGTCTTCATATCGCTGTCGGGTTTGGCACTGCCGATACTGCGGCCGATACGGTTGTTACGTTGATCGACCGCCTGGTCGGCAAGGTAACGGCTGAAGTAGTCGTCTTTACCTTCTCGCAACTCCATATCCGTCAGGCGCGCATTACCTGCTTTTTCGGCAATAATGCTGTCGAATTTAGAAGCAATCGCCGCCTGCCATAATGCTTGACGTACGGCATTGACCTGTGTTCCCCTGCTGTCGCCGTTTGCTTTGTCATCCAAACCTGTACGCTCGGCAAAGCGTGTGGCATTACTGGTCATATTGATTAAGCCTTCGTCTTCCATCCCGATGACTTGGGCGGCCACGGGATGGTTAAGCGCAAATTGTGCCATTTTACTGCGGCGGCTTTGATCTTCCTGATACGATTGGCAACCGGACAATACCAGCATGCCGAGGACGGCGCATTGAATGTGTTTTTTAATATGTTTCATGATGTAACTATCGATATTATTGTGTGAGTTCAACTGATTGTTTAACATAGAAACGCCCGTAAGCGCAAAATAATTCCCATACGGCCAAATCGGCGCATGAATGGCTATTTTATAATAAAAATAAGGCCGTCTGAAAATTTTCAGACGGCATAAGTATTTTTAACCTACCAAGCTGCGAATCTGCGGCCAGTAAAACAGGCAGGCTATCGAGCAAATAGCAATACTGATACCGGCTGCATTAATGCTGCTGATTTTTTCTTTAAATATTGCCGCACCAATCAGCGTACCCAAAACAATCACGCCGATGTTCATACCGGCAAACACCAAGGTCGGATTATCCTTCATGATTTGGTGTGCCGAGATGTAGGTAACAATATTCAAAAAGTTCAGGCAGCCTAAAATCATACCGCCCAAGATGCCTTCTTTAGTCCACTTGCTCCCTTTGGCAAACAGGTAGCCAAACATCAAGATACCGGCCAAACAAAATGCCACAAGCAAATTACCGGCAAACGCGGTACCGCTCTTTGCCACTTGTTTGAACAAAATATCAATGACGCCATAGCCGCACCAAACGCCCAAAAGCAGCATCACTTGCGTGCTGAGACCGCCGGATTTCTTACCGCCATCGCTTTTCCAAAGCAAGAAACAATGCTGTAAATGCCAATACCAAACCGATCAGACGGCCTTCAGTCAGTTGTTCATGAAAAAGCGTGAATGAAGCGATAATAGGCAAAAACAGCGATAAGCGCTGTGCCGCGTCCGATTTGACGATACCTGCCGCATCGACGGATTTGCCCATAATGACAAACACGCTTGGCAACAAGATACCCAAAGCCGCAAAGAGCCACCAAGTCGGTAAAAATACCTGCGGATTACTCAAATCGGGCTTTAACACCAGCATGGTCAAAGTAACGGCAACGATATAGTTCACCGCCACCGCCTGCTCAATATTGATTTTTTGCTTGCGCGCCACTTTCAGCAATACGGAAACCAACACGCTGCAAACGATACTTGCCAATAAATATGCCATGCTTTAAAACCATCCTTGAGTAGGAACAGGCTTATCTTCATTCAGTTTGATCAGTCCAACGACTACGCGATAAATGAGCCAAATACCGGTTGCCACCAAAATCAGCCAACCGATTAAGATAAGTATGGTCAACATCCCGAAAAGCATACCCACCAAAGACACCCAAAATGTCTTGGTCAAATAGTCAATATGGCTGGCATAAATACTGCCTTGCGCCTCATCGCGTTTGACATATGCCAAAATCACACCGACAACGGGTGCAAACCAGATAAACAGGCCCAACGCATAGGTAATATAGGCGATAAAAACATAGTTTTTCACTTCAGAATTAGACGTATTGACCATATTGGCCTCCGTATTATTGTTCCCTGTATTATGGTTTTCCGTATGATTGAGCACCGTATGATTGAAGCTGTTGTCTTGGACTTCCTGAGTCTCGTACTGCATCGCCGCATCATAAGCCAGACGTTTTTCCGGATGAGACAATACTTCAAACGCCTGTCCAATGGCTTTGAAACGCTCTGCATCTTTCTGAATATCCGGATTGGCAACCAATTTGCCGTAAGCCTCGCGGATAACGTTAATATCCGCATCCTGAGACACACCCAAGATTTCATATAAATTTAATTGTTCCATCTTTATTCCTATCCTTTATGCATCCACTGCAACATGAACATCTTGCGGATTAAGCGTACGCAGGTTTTCAGGTTTCATGCCCACGATAAACCCGCGTTTGCCACCATTGATAAAAATCTCGTCCAGAGCCCAAATGCTTTCTTCCACATAGACCGGCAACGCGGTTTTCATACCGAACGGCGACGTACCGCCAACCAAATATCCTGTCCATTTCGCCGCCTGATCCGCCGTTGCCGGTTCGATGTGTTTCAAGCCCAGTTCACGCGCCAGATTGCGGGTAGAAATATGTTTGTCGCCGTGCATTAACACAACCAAGCCTTTTTTGTGTTCATCCTGCAGGACAATTGTTTTGATGACTTGATGCTCAGGTTTGCCCGTACACTCGGCAAAACGCGCCGTACCGCCGTGTTCTTCATACGCATAAACATAAGGGACAAAATCGATTTTCTTACTGCGTAAAAAGCGCACTGCCTGCGTAACCGGATATTCTGCTTTACTCATGGTTGTTTTCCGCCACCCTTTTCAGACGGCCCCTCTTAAATGTGGAACGTAAACAACTGCAATGTTACCATACCTTCTTTTTGAAATCAGGAGACAACATGGACATCCGCTATCTTGGCACAAGCAAACGCTATTCGGAAGCCGTCGTGACAAACGGCTTGGTTTCCTCTCCGGCATGGTTCCCGAAAATCCTGAAGCCGACGCCAAAGCGCAAACTGAAAACGTTTTGGCACAAATCGATTCATGGCTCGCACAATGCCAATCCGACAAAGCCCATATTTTGGAGGCCACCATCTATCTGCCCGATATGAACGACTACGCCGCCATGAACGAAGCCTGGGACGCATGGACAGCCACCGAGCGCGCGCCGGCCCGCGCCTGCGTGGAAGCAAAACTGGCCTCGCCCGACTGGAAGGTTGAAATCAAAATTACCGCCCTTCAAATCAAATAAAGCGCAAATATCAGGCCGTCTGAAAATACCGCATTGACCAAACAAGCGCAGTTTTTCAGACGGCCTTTATTCTTTTGCGGTACAATACCGCCCTTAAATTTTTCTATTATTTCAAAGCACAAACAGCCATGTCCAAAAAAACCAAACAAGAATTAGAAAACAACAAACTCAGCAAACGCCTGCGCCACGCCGTCGGCGACGCCATTAACGATTTCAACATGATCGAGCCGGGCGACAAAATCATGGTCTGCCTCTCCGGCGGTAAAGACAGCTACGCCCTGTTAGACATTCTGCGCCAGCTTCAAGCCAGCGCGCCGATTGATTTCGAGCTGGTTGCCGTCAATCTCGACCAAAAGCAGCCGGGTTTCCCCGAAGAAGTATTGCCAACCTATCTCGAAAGCATCGGCGTTCCCTACAAAATCGTTGAAGAAGACACCTACTCCACCGTCAAACGCGTATTGGACGAAGGCAAAACGACTTGTTCGCTGTGCAGCCGCCTGCGCCGCGGCATCCTCTACCGCACCGCAAAAGAATTGGGCTGCACCAAAATCGCCTTGGGACATCACCGCGACGACATCCTTGCTACCATGTTCCTGAATATGTTCTACGGCGGCAAACTCAAAGCCATGCCGCCCAAACTGGTTAGCGACAACGGCGAACACATCGTCATCCGTCCTCTGGCGTATGTAAAAGAAAAAGATTTGATTAAATATGCCGAGCTGAAACAATTCCCAATTATCCCATGTAACCTCTGCGGCTCACAGCCTAACCTGCAACGCCAAGTCATCGGCGACATGCTGCGCGATTGGGACAAACGTTTTCCCGGCCGTATCGAGTCCATGTTCTCCGCCCTGCAAAACGTCGTTCCATCACATTTGGCCGATACCGAACTCTTCGACTTTGTCGGCTTGGAACGCGGTCAAAACCTGAAACATGGTGGCGACTTGGCGTTTGACAGTGAAAAAATGCCGGAACGTTTCTCCGACGGCAGCGAAGAAGACGAAAGCGAAATCAAAATCGAGCCGCAAAAAGCCGAACGCAAAGTCATCAATATTCTGGCAAACAAACCTAAAACCTGCGGTTTATAATTCCATTTAATTTTCAGACGGCCTTTCGGTAGCTATTTACCGAAAGGCCGTCTGAATATTCATATTTGAAATTTTTCTATTCTTTTTTATCTATTCTTTTCCTGACAAACCGTGCAACAGCAATCCCAATACGTCTTGCGGCAGCTTTTGCTGCGCAGCGGCATAAAGTGCGGTCAGTTGAGGATGGCGCATCAATATATCTGCCTGACGGATGAATAGGTCAATGAGTTCCACCGGCAAATCGGGCTGAATCAGGTGGCGTTGTTGCAGGGTGTGGAAGAATCCGCGCATAAAGGCGTATTTCTTCGTTCAATTCGTGGAAAAACCGTTCCAGTTCCAAATCCGTGTTTTCTTCAATGTTGCGCAGGAAAGCGGCGGAATAAAGTTCTTCAAACGATTGTTTTTGCAGGGCAAACACAGCCTCGGCAGCTTCGCGCAGGCTGCATTGCCGTGCGAGCAGCGCCTCAAATTCGGCACGGACGCGGTTTTTCTGCTCGGTAACAATTTCCTGCAAGAGCGCGTTTTTACCGCTGTAATATTTGTAGAAAGTGACGCGGCTGACGGCGGCCTCGGTGCAGATGCTGCCTACGGATACGGCGGAAAAGCCATGTTCGCGGAACAGGCGGCGGGCGGTATCGGCGATGGTTTGTTGTTTGCTGGCGGTCATGACGGTAGGAAGGTTTTGATTTTGTTCATAAAGGAGATTCATTAAAGTTATCCGCAAGTCGGATACTTATCATATTTCCCCACGGCTGCAATGGCAATATGGCGGCGTTTCAGACGGCCTCTTTCCTTGTCCCTCGCTCCGTCCTACGGATGAGGACTGTCGGATGCTTAGCAGGCCAAATTCATGAAGATTACAGAATTTCCCTCCTCCAACCTTCTCCCCCAAATAGGAGAGGGATTTTTTTAGACGATTCACAAGATAAGAGGGGAAGTAAAGTGAATGATAAACACTTGCATTCCTGTTTCTTATTTCTTATACTTTACATTAATAGTTTGTTTTATGTAAATATGTAAACACAAATATTTGCATACTGACGGAGAAATTGATTGCCTGATGTTCAATCCGCCCCGACGTATGCCGTCTGAAAGGATAAGAAATGCAGAAACACACCCTCCGCCGCCTGCCTCTATTGATTGCCGCCGCCTTTGCCTCCGAATGGATTTATGCCGCCGATGCGGCGCAAGATGCGGAACAAGTGCAGTTGGAAGAAGTCGTCGTCACCGGCGAACGTGCCAACCGCAGCGGCTTTGAAACCACCACGTCCAACCGCGTTTTCACTACGCCGAACATTGACCGCAGCGGCCACAACCTTTCCGCAACCGACCTGCTCAAACAGACCGTGAACACAGTGGACTTAGGCAGCGGCAACGATTTGCCGACCGTGCGCGGCGTTGACGGCTCAGGCCCCGCCGTCGGCGCGGTGGCGTTTTTCGCAGGCACTCGGCCGCGCCTGAACCTGTCCATAGACGGCCGCTCTGCCACTTACAACGAATACGCCTTCGGCACGCAGTCGCTGTGGGACATGCAGCAGGTGGAAGTCTTGCGCGGGCCGCAGAGCCATGTACGCGGGCAGAACGCGGTGGCGGGCGCGGTGGTGATGCGTTCCAAAGACCCGACCGACGAATGGGAAGGCGCGCTGCGCTTGGGTTTGGGCAACCAGAAAACGCGTAATGTCGCCGGCGTAGTGTCCGGCCCGATTGTGAAAAACAACCTTGCCTTCCGCCTGAGCGCGGAGCGGCAGCAACGTGAAAGTTACGAGCCGTTCGTGTCCTACGAGCCGACCGGCAACCCGCGCCGCGTGGAAAACACCAATGTGCGCTTCAAACTCCTGCTCACGCCCGAAAACCATCCCGATTTTTACAGCCGCCTGACGCTGAACCACATCCGTTCGCGCGCGCCGCAAAACGAAATCATGGGCAACACCGCCAGCCGCCGTTTTTTAAAAGAAAAGCCCGTGTTCGTAACCGGATCGACATCAGGCATCTGGGACGTATCGTGGCAGCTTAACGACTATCTGAAACTGGAAAACAAACTGGTTTACGGCCGCTACCACAACGAGCGGCTGCACCTGCCGATGACCGTCAGCCCGCAAGGCGTGCCCGCCGAACTCAAAGGCCGCGAACTGCAATGGGAGCCGGTATTGCATTTTTCCAACAAAGGCCGTCTGAAAGGCCTTGCCGGACTGCACTACTTCCGCAGCAAACAAGACGAATGGGTAGATATCCGCAACGTCGGCGGCCGCAACACCTTTAACGACCGCAACAGCGTGCGCGCCCTGTTTTCCGAAACCACATACAGCCCCAGCGAAAAATGGGACATCACAGCCGCCGCCCGCATTGAAAAAGAAACGCACAAACGAAGCGGCGGCAGCGGCGCGCTGCACCTTGATTTAGACAAAGGCCAGACCGTCTTCCTGCCCAAAATCGACATCGCCTTCAAACCCACCGACCAATGGGTCAGCGGCATCAAAGCCGCGCGCGGCTACAACCCCGGCGGCGCGGGCATCACCTTCGGCCGCCCCGTCGTAACCTACACTTATGAACCCGAATATGTGAACAACTACGAGTGGTACACCCGCTGGCGCAGCGCCGACCGCCGCCTGCAACTCTCCGGCAACCTGTTCCTGAACCACTACCGCGACATGCAGCTCCCCTTCTATCTCGGTACAAACTCCGTCGTCATCCGCAACGCCAAAAAAGTCCACACCTACGGCGCGGAACTCGCCGCCGACTGGCAGGCGACCGACAGCCTGAAACTCACCACCGGACTGGGGCTGCTCAACACCAAAATCAAAAGCTATCCCGACAGCGGCATCGAAGGCAACAAACTCGGCCGCGCGCCCAAATACACCGCCAACATCGGCGTGAAATACCTGAACGACAAAGGCTGGGAAGCCGGCGGCGACGTGCGCTTCTACGGCGGCTACTACTCCGCCGCCGACAATGCCGAATCAGGCAAAATCGGCGCATACAACCAAGTCAACCTCTACACCGCCTACAACTTCAAACAAGGCCGCATCTCGCTCTATGCCGACAACGTGTTCAACCGCCGCCGCACCATATTCATTTCCAGCGCCGACCGTCAAGACGCACTCTACCAACGCCCCAGAAGCGTAGGCGTTAGCGCGGAATGGAAATTTTAGGCGAAGCTGAAATGATAAAGACCGTCTGAAAAAACATAGGTCGGACATTTATGCCCGACCTACCGTTTATTCCCCAAAACACCCAAAGGAACCCCATGCACTACTTCACCCCCGCCAAAACCCTGCCCAAAGGCACCATCTACCTGACCGACCTGACCCACGTTGCCGACTTCGCCGACTGGCTGGCCGAATTCGAAACCCTGTTAAACCAAAACCGCCGCTTCGCCACCGTCTGCACCCCCATGCGGCGGCAGGTAAGCGACGAACAGCGCATTGCCGACCGCAAAACCTACATCGAATGGATAAAGGCACACCGGCCGCAACTGTCCGAACGCTGCGCCGCCATGCTCCTCATCGAACCCGACGCGGCGCAACTGGCGTTCTTCCGCGAACAATCGTCCAAACTCGCCCCCGCGCTGGGCGTGAACTACATCGTCGAAGCAGATGAAACAACCGCCCTGCTTCGCGCAGAAGAAGCGTTGAAGGCCGTCTGAAAAGATACTAAACCTATTTAAATACAAATCAAGTATTGCCACCCAATATGTTCAGACGGCCTTGTCCCTTTATTTGCCTCATCTTCAAAAGAATCATGTGATGTCCGACAATCAGACTTCTCCAAACTCACGCGACTGGCTGCTGCTTATCGGCGGCAGCACTTACAAATTCACGCTAACCGGTTTTTATCTGGTCGCGCTGGTGGCCATTTTGAAAAACCACGGTTACAGCCTGAACCAACTAAGCTGGATTCATTTAATCGGCAGTATCGAAGCGGCGAAGGTGTTGTTTGCCGCGCTGATGGAGCGGCGGCCGGCGGGGCGGTTCGGGCGGTTTCGCGGCTGGCTGCTGGCGGCGACGCTGGGGCTTTCGGCGGTGTTCGGGTTGATGGCCTGTACCGACATCACGCAGAACTTCCCGCTACTTCTGGCCTGCTGCGTTTTACTCTCGGCCATGTCGGCAGTGTACGGCTGCGCAATGTTGGGCTTGTCATGCATCGTCCTGCCGCACCGCGAACGCGGTTTCGGCGGCGTGATTCAGACGATGGCGGCGCGCGGCGGCAAGATGATCGGCGGTGCGCTGGTGTTGTGGCTGTATCAGGAATACGGACAGACGGCGGCGGCCGGCTTTATACTGGCGTTCAGCCTGCTGATGTTGCTGCAACTCTTGTACTACCGCGAGCCGGAAAGCCCGACGGCGCAAGGCAGTTGGACGGCGTTGGCGACGCGGCTGGTTTCTTTTTGGCAACAACCTGAAACGGGCTGGCGGTGGCTGGTTTTGCTGTTTGCCGTTGCCGCACCATATGCGTTTATGGCGGCAACTTTTGTACCCAAGCTGGCGGATTTGGGCTTCACTCCGAAACAGACGGGAGGAATTTTGGCGGTAGGTATTCCTGTTGCCTGCCTGATTGTGACGCCGCTGTCGGGCTGGTTTTCGCGCAATTATCCGCGCCGCAGACTCGTGTTCCTGCTCTACGCGCTGCAACTGCCGTTTTTAGCGTCCATGACTGCCATCGATACGCTCGCCCGCGTCCACCATTGGCTGCCGCCAGCTCAAATCATCGCCCTGAGCCTGAGCTACACGCTGCTGCTGCCGGTGATACTGGCGTTGGTGATGGACAAATCAGACCGCGCCACCGCCGCACTCGACAGCAGCCTGCAATTTTCCGTGGTTCTGCTCGGCAGTTACGCAGCCGGTTTCGCCGCCCTGCGGCTGGCAAGGCTATTGGTTATACAGATGCGTATTGGGTTGCAGTGTACTTGGCCGTATTGGTAGGCCTGCTTTTATATTTGAATAGAAATTTATTCAATCATTCAGAGTGTGACTCACAATAATTTGCTCAGATATTTATCCATCGATTTTAATTGAGCGCGTCTCCGGATAATTTTTCATTTTATTGCACAATCTCTCATGAAAATATAACAAAACGTGTCCATAATACTGCCGTTATTACACTCTTACATTCAAAAGGAACCTCATGACTGCTGTTCTCATCGTTCTCGGCTTGATTGCCATTGTCGTCGGCATCTTAGGCACTATTTATCCCGCCCTGCCCGGATTGGGTTTGATGTTTGGTGGCGCATGGTTGTTGGGTTATGCCGGCGATTATCAAGTGTTTGGCTCGGGTACGCTGACCTTTTTGGCCATCGTTGCCGTATTCGGTACTGCGATGGACTATGTGGCGGGCGCATTAGGTGCAAAATATACCGGCGCAAGTAAAACTGCGGTTTGGGGCGCGTTTATCGGCGGCATCGTCGGTGCATTCTTCTCTATTCCCGGCCTGTTGCTCGGCCCGTTGGCAGGCGCAGCCATCGGTGAATTTATCGCACGCAAAGACACATGGCAGGCTGGCAAAGTCGGTATCGGTACGTTTATCGGCTTCATCATCGGCACCGTGGCCAAAATCGGCTGCGCCTTGACCATTGCAATGACCATCCTGTTTGTTTGGTTGGCCTCGTTGTTCTAAGACAAAACATTAAAGGCCGTCTGAATTTCAAGCATTCAGACGGCCTTTCATTTCATTGTTTATTTGCCGCAGCAGGCTTTGTATTTTTTACCGCTACCACACGGACAAGGATCGTTGCGACCCACTTTTTCGCCTTCGCGGCGGACGGTTTGCGGTTTATTGATGATGGCCTGCCAATACCAGTAAATATCCAGCAGGACATGCGGCAAATCAGATTCCAGCTGGGTCAGCTCTTTTTCATTTAGATGCAAGATGACTTCGCCGTTTTCCTCATCGTCATAAATACCGCCCAAAGCCATAATCGGGTAGAACAAATCTTCAAACTCTTCCTGATCGACTGCCTCAAACCAATCGGTAGGCACAATATCCAGTGCGTAAAGATAGGCGTTACACCATGTGTAGAAATCCGGATTGCCGGCTTCGTCTTCATAAAACCACAAATCCGGCAGGATTTTCTCATTGAGCTTCATGCGCATATCAGCGGCCATCGCCATGACCAAACGCTCGATTTCGGTACGCTCTTTGGCATCAAACAAAGATTCTTCACCCAAAATCTCAGGCAGCCAGTTGGTCGGATTCAAAGCATCCGGACCACTTAATAAAGCCATCATAAAACCTTGAACTTCATCACAACGCATGGTGTTGTGGGCTTCGGATTTGGCATCCAGCAATTCCATCAATCGGCTACGTGCCGCTTCATCAAAAGTCAGTATTTGCATTTTTGTTCCTTAAAATAAAATCGTATTATTGTTTTCAGACGGCCTGAGCATGGATACGCTGCCGCATTTGTTCAAACAGACAAACCGTTGCCGCCATCGCGACATTCAAGGATTCGGTTTGTCCCAACATGGGAATTTTGACACAGGCATCGGCCTTCTCTTTTATTCGTTCACTCACGCCGCTGCCTTCATTGCCAAATACCCAAGCGCAGGGTTGACTGAGGTTCATTTCATACAACCCGATATTGCGGCCACCCAAGGCGGTTGCCCAAATTGGATGCTGATACTTTTCCATCCAAGCGGATAATTCCACCCGGCTGAAAATAGATAGCAAAAAATGCGCGCCCATTCCCGCCCGCAACACTTTGGGCGACCAAATATCTACGGAATCATTGCTGCACACGATTTGCTTGACTCCGGCCGCCGCCGCGCTGCGCAAAATCGTCCCTGCATTACCGGGGTCTTGTACCCGCTCCAATACCACGCAATCGCCGTCTGAAGGCAAGCCTGCCTGTTTCGGAATATCAATCCAAGTCATCACATCATCGGCATCGGTCAAACTGGTGATTTTAGACAGAGCTTCGTTACCGACCCAAGTAATTAATCCCTCGTCCAACTGCGCCGTAATTTCTTGAATTTCAGGATGTTGCTGTTTCTTTTCAGGCAGGTAAACCTGTTTGGGCGTACCGCCGCTTTGCAAATAAGTTTGCAGCAGATGTACGCCTTCCAATACGGTTTCACCGCTTTCGCGCCTTGCTTTGGCCTGTGTCAGCAGACGGAATAAATGTTTGAGCTGTTCGTTTTGAGCAGAGGTAATCAGTTTCATGGAGCGCATTATAACTGTTTTGACTTCTTTGAAGCTATGCTTTCAGACGGCCTGACGGTTTTACTGCAAAAATAAAAACCCTTGCCATAAAGCAAGGGTTTTGCATGATTTCATTTTTTACTGCACAACAGTCTGCTGCTCATTTTTTTGATCAGTACGGACAGTCGGACGGTTTTCAATCTTGCCATCTTGCGCCGCATTCGGCACAACGGTTTCACCTGGTTCGGAAGCCGCTTTATCAATAGGCGTACCGCTTACTGGAATGATATCTTGTGCAGGCTGAACATTAGACTTCTCGGCAACCGGCATAGCGTCACGAGAAGTTTGCGGCGTAAACTGCCATGCCGTCACAGCAATGGCACACACGCTGGCAGCGGCTGCAAAGAATTTAAAGAAGCCGTTATTGGCCGCTTCGCGATGAGTATATTTTTTCTGCTTGCCGGCAATCTCAGCTTGAGGCACTGTAAATGCTTTGCTTTGCATGGTTTCATCAGCCACCTTCGCAGCCGCACCCTGACGGATACAGTCGCCGATAATGTGGTACTCATGCCAAGCGCGCAATGCTTCCTCGTCTGCCAATACGGCATCCAGCATCTCATCAGTCAATGCTTCACCGTCCATCAATGCGGACACATACTCCAATGCTTTATTTGTTTTGTCATTCATTCTATTACCACCTTTGATCTTCAGAAGTATCCAACAGCGGCCGCAAATCTTTTGCAATCAGTTCACGCGCTCTGAAAATACGCGAACGTACTGTACCTATCGGACAATCCACTACCCGAGCTATTTCTTCGTAAGACAAGCCGTCCATTTCCCTAAGCGTAATGGCTTGACGCATATCGTCTGGCAGTTGCGCAATGCTTGCTTCGACGGTCTGCAAGATTTCCCGATTCATCATCTCAGCTTCCGGCGTATGGTAATCCGCAATCTGATCGGTTAAATCAAGAACATCTCCTTCCTCATTGGCTGCTTCCGAACTGACAAAAAACTGACGACCCGAAGTGGTCAGGAAATTCTTTGCCGTATTGATGCCGATACGGTACAGCCATGTATAAAATGCACTCTCACCTCGAAAATTAACCAGCGCACGATAAGCCCTAATCATTGCCTCTTGGGTTACATCGTGCACTTCATGCTCATCCTGAATAAAACGGGAAATCAGTCTGTTTAGCCGACGCTGATATTTGGACATCAGCATCTCGAATGCCTTATGGTCACCTTTCTGCGCGCGCTCCACCAAAACTTGATCTATTTGGCGATCGTTCATACCCACCCTTTAATCGTTTTACTGCTTTAAACCAAAAAATAGTAAAGCGTGCTGTGCACAATAAAGACAACACTGCTTTGAAATAGTTCCATAAGATTACATTTAATGGCAAAAGTTTATTCGTGTAGGTACTCTAATATAAGCTGTATTGCTTAATATACCTACACTTAGCACAAGTAGTTAAATTACTGACACTTACCAAATTTAGAGTTATTTACTTTACTTTTGCCATATATTCGACCAACTTTCTATGAACTGGCAGATAGCCTTGCTCTATCTGAACATCGCTTCCAACCCTAAGGTTAGCAACAGCAAGGCACTTGTTGCCCATACTTATGATAATCGGCCAATATTTACGCACGAGTGGCATGATATGACACTCTTGCAATAGTTTTTCGACTGATTTTTCCCTCTGCCCGGACTGAATCACGTCGCCGTCGGATACAGTTCTAAGCACTGCCGGCTTCTCCAACTCCTCTTCCGATAAACCGCCTTTAAACGGTAATAAAACAAAACCGTTTTCCAGCAAAATATCTTTCAGACGGCCTCGAACTTTCCCACCATTACACCAAGGCAGCTGTTGAAATTCACTTTCTTGCCAAATAAACAACTGATCCCGATAGGCGACCAATTCGCCGTTTAGCAAACTCAACTGCGCCTGTTCTGCGGTTTCCAATACTCGGGCGAAATCGGCAATGCTGTGATAAGAAGGTAATGATTCCGTTTGCTTTCGCAAAAAATACCAAAGCAACCGACGGCGCAAAAGTGGCGTACATTGCCGCCACAGACTGATACTGAATATTCCGTCCGGACTGATGCGCTGGTATTCAGACTCAACCAATTCATCTAAAAGCTGCAAATCTTCCTGCAATAATCGGATATTGGCACAAATTTGCCGCTCAAAATTCGGAATACGCTGCTGCCATTGCGGCAAAGCCTGATTTCTCATCCAATTGCGTAAATAGCCAGAATCCTCGTTACTTTCGTCTTCGACAAAAGGCAGCCCCCATTGTTGCGCATACTCTGCCAATTCCTGACGGGAAAATGCCAAAAGCGGCCGCCAGATTTGGATCTCTTCATTTAAATCACGCCATACCGGCATAGCCGCCATACCGCGCAATCCGCCGCCGCGCACGGCCGACAGCATAAATGTTTCGATTTGATCATTGCGATGGTGGGCCAAAACAATAATTTTCTTCATGCCGTCTAAAAATGCCTGATATCGGGCAGCCCTGGCCGCCGCTTCCAAACCTTTTCCTTGTTTTTCCACATTGACACGGCACACCCGCAAGGCAACATTCAAACGCCGACAATAATCCTGACAAAATTTTGCCCAACTGTCTGCATTGGTGCTTAAACCATGATGAACATGGACGGCACGCAAATCGAAACGGCGGAATTCACGCATCCGGTGCAAAAGATGCAACAGGACAACGGAATCCAATCCGCCGCTCAAACCGACTTCAAAAACAGTATGGTTCGGCAAATCAGGAAAAGCTGCTTGAAAACTTTTAAATAGGGAATCAGGAGATAGTTGCGACATTTCAGACAGCCTGAAATTATGAATGACTCAAAAATAGAATACAAAAAAAGCAAGCAGCGGCATCTGCTTGCTTTTTCAGCAGTCAAACTTATTTATCGGTAAATTTACCGTAAGCCATGATGCGGTCGAAACGGCGGGAAAGCAAATCAGGCATGGTCATGCTTTGCGCTTCGCTTAATTGCTGTTCCAAAACGGTTTTAACGTTTTTCATCGTGGTTTCGTAATCACGGTGTGCGCCGCCCAACGGCTCGTCAATGACTTTATCGATGACATCCAATTCTTGTAGGCGTTTGGCGGTAATCCCCAATGCTTGCGCGGCGTCTGCTGCTTTCGGCAGTTTTCCAAAGAATAGAGGCGCAACCTTCGGGAGAAATCACCGAATAGGTCGAGTATTGCAGCATATTGATGTAGTCGCCGACAGCTACTGCCAACGCACCGCCCGAACCGCCTTCGCCGATGATGGTGCACAATACCGGTACATGCAGGCGGGTCAGTTCGTACAAATTACGGCCGATGGCTTCGGACTGGCCGCGCTCTTCCGCGCCAATGCCCGGATACGCGCCCGGAGTATCGACAAAGGTCATGACCGGAATATTGAATTTTTCGGCAGTCTGCATCAAGCGCAGCGCTTTACGGTAACCTTCGGGACGCGGCATACCGAAATTGCGGCGGATTTTTTCTTTGGTATCGCGGCCTTTTTGATGGCCGATGACCATCACGCTTTGACCGTTAAAACGAGCCAAACCGCCGACAATGGCATGATCGTCAGAATAATGGCGGTCGCCGTGCAACTCTTCAAAATCGGTAAAAATACCGTTGATGTAGTCCAAAGTATAAGGACGCTGCGGATGGCGGGACACTTGTGAAATTTGAGCCGGAGTCAGCTTGCTGAAAATTGACTTGGTCAACTCGTTGCTTTTCTTTTGCAGTCTGGCAATCTCGTCGGAAATATCGACGGCAGATTCGTCTTGTACGAATCGCAACTCGTCGATTTTATTGGTTAATTCGGCGATGGGTTGTTCAAAGTCCAAAAAAACGGGTTTCATAAAACGAAGCTCTCGGTAATGGTTGCTGACATGATACGCTAATCAGACGTATTTGACAGCATTTCTCACAGGGAAACGGCCATCTTTTGCAATAAAAAACTTTCAGACGGCCTTTAACAAAGAAATAGTATATCTGCACTAAACTCATGGAGTGCCGTATCTTATGATAAACTTCAATTCAGTTCAATCATTTCAAACAGGCTATGAAAAACGATCATGACAATTCGTCCATGCGCTTGGACAAATGGCTGTGGGCCGCGCGCTTTTTCAAGACCCGCGCGCTGGCACAAAAACATATTGAGCTAGGCAGGGTTTTGGTAAACGGCTCGAAGGTGAAAAACAGCAAAAATATTTCCGCCGGCGACACCATCGACATGACTTTGAACTCCCTGCCCTACAAATTCAAAGTTGCCGCGCTCAATCATCAACGCCGCCCCGCACCGGAAGCACGTTTATTGTACGAAGAAGACATGAAAACGGCTGCCGAACGCGAAGCTCAAAAACAACTCGACCAAGCCAGCCGCATCAGCGCCGCTTATCCGGACGGACGCCCGACCAAACGCGACCGCCGCCAGCTTGACCGCATGAAGCGCGATAGCTGGTAAAGCGTTTCATCCATTTCATCCATTGTTTCAGACGGCCCTATATTCATGCCGTCTGAAAACCAAACAGGCAGGACATCCTGCCTGTTTTTTTATTTGTGATGATTAAAATTTATATTCTAACTGACCACGAATAACGTTCACGTCCTGCTTATCCGTGCCAACGGTAGGCGTAACCTGTTTGCCGGCCAAATAGAAGCCTTTGAGTTTCCAGTTTTTCCAAGGAATATAGGTCGCACCGATTTGCACGCCTTGGACGTTTTTGCTGTAATCCTCAACAGAAGAGACACCGGACAACGAGCCGACGCGGCGGTAGTTCAAGAATACATCGTAAGAATTACGGACGTTCCAATCGGCCGATTTATAGCGCACTTCAGTGAACACGCCGTCATTTTTGATTTTTTGTCCGGCATCATTATAAGCTTTGATATTGGACTTGCTGACCGCAGCCATCCAACGCCAATCGTCATTAAATTTAATGTCCGTACCAATTTCCCCGAAGACCGCATTTTTCTTCGCACCGCGTACATCGATGTCTTTCATATAGCTAACGGTTGCGCCGACGTTGATATTCTCATTCACAGGCAACACGCTTTGAACCGCGGCAAAATGTCTGCGGCGGCCGCCGATGCCCCATGCGTTGTCGTTCAGATTGCCTGTACGGCGGCCCGCATAGATTTTGGTCGGCAGGGTTTTATTGTCAAAGAAAATTTCGCCACCGGTAACTTCGGTATCCCATACGCGGCCGTATGAAGAGAACGCGCCAAATTTACCGACACGCGCTTTGATGTTGTTGTACACAGTCCCTTCGGCATACAGTTTATTGACCGGCACATCATGATCGCCGTTGAATTTACCGGTTTCCAAATCGATATTCGGCTCGATTTGCGCTACCAATTTCCAATCTTTGTACAGTTTTGCGCGTAACCAAAACTCCGCGTTGAAGTTGGCATTGGTGTCTTCAGGCGTCGGATTAACGCTACTGTTGTTGGCATTGATGTCTTTGGTATCCGCACGTACGCGCAAACCGCCGTTCACAGTCAACAAATCATTGAAAATGCTGATTTTATCGTCATCTTTGCGAATGATGCTGCCGGAATTGACATAATCATTGGTGGTGGCCAAAGCCGCCGCATCACGCCAGCCATCAGCATTCTCTGCCAATGAATAAGATGATGAAGCCAATAAATACAGGTTGCAATCAGTTTGGTTTGAAATTTCATGCCGACTCTCCAAAAGAAGGTATTGAAAGTGAAGTATTCGATAAAGCGTACAAAATCGTGGATTTTGTAAAAATTATTCATTTTGTTTACTAATTATTTTTATCGTATGTAAATTAGTGTAATCAGTCAAGCAGATTTAAACGCTTTCTCCGCTTTCAGACGGCCTCTTGATTCAGGTCAAACAGAAGCCTGCATATCAGGTTGTTCAAACTGCCGTTCCAAGGCATCGGCCAATGCCGTCCTGCGTTTTTGGTGGCATCCCACAGCCTGACACAATTCCTCTGCATTTCCCCAAAACACAAAACGTTCACGCGCGCGGGTAATGGCTGTGTAAAGCAAAGCCTTATCCAATCCTCGGGTTTCCTCCTCGCCCTCCGTCGTTGCGGGCACTGACGGCGGCAACAGCCATACTTCCCGATATTCCGAACCTTGGCTCTTGTGCACCGTCATGGCAAAAGCCGATTCAAAATCGGGCAAACGGCTGATGGCAATTTTTTTAAATCCATCTTTCTCAGGAAAATAGGCAGACAAACCATTCAACGATTCTTCATCTTTCATAATCAGCCCGATGTCGCCGTTAAACACTTCCAGCATGTAATCATTGTGGGTAATCATGATGATTTGTCCGGCAAACCAAGGCGTTTCGCCCGAAACCTTGCCCTGCCATTGCAAGTATTCTTGATAAGCCTGATTCAAATCATCCGCATCCTGCCGCCAAGCCGCCAATACCACCACATCGGCTGCATGACCGTAGGCGAGTGCAACATTATTCTCTGCCACGGCCTGCCAATAATCCTGTTGCTTTTGATACAGCAAGGCGACCTGCTCTTTCAGACGGCCTGATTTCATTTCCAACTCTTTGGGAAACTTGTCAAACTGTTCGACCGCGGTTTGCTTTTCCCCGGACACCACCGCCCTTGCCAAACAGCCGATACCGCTGTCTGCACCAAAACGGTGGCTGAACGTCAATTTGGCATTGTTTTGCGATAAAGCCTGAGGCCGCTCTTTAATCTCAAAGCCATGATTGGGCAGGTACACTTCCAGCTTTTCAGCAGTTTCTTTATCCAAAGCCGTCGGACGCGACAACGCCGCCAATACGGCACCCAAGCCAACCGACGGCAACTGGTTTTCATCGCCCAGCAACACCAGACGGCAACCGGTCGGCACGGCGCGCAATAAATCCAACACCAGCGGCAAATCCAACATCGAAGCCTCATCCACCACCAAAACATCCAAAGCAAGCGGATGTTCATGATTGAACGCAGGGCGCATTTGCGACGGCCGCAATTTCAACAATCGATGGACAGTCTGTCCTTCCAAGTTTCCAAATGCGCTTTAATGTTCGGAGACAAATCAAAGCCATCCAAAGCACGCTGCAAAGCCCGTGCCATATGTGCAGCCGCTTTACCCGTCGGCGCGGCCAACGCAATACGGGGCAGCTTCGTACTGTTATTGCAAATCAGGCCCAAAAGCTTTGCGACGGTCGTCGTCTTACCCGTACCCGGCCCGCCGGTAATCAGCATAAAGTTTTGCAGCAAGGCCAAAGCCGCAGCATCCCTCTGCTCTTTACTGTCTTTAGGATCAAACCAGTCGCTCAGGCTTTTTGAAGCCGCCATGAAATTCACTTCTTCCGCCTCGGCACTGGCCAGCCGTTTGATTTCGACAGCCAAATCATGCTCCAACTGCCACATCCGCCCTAAAAACAATTTCCTGCCTTGCAGGATAAGCGGTTTATCCGCATTGCCGACTAAATTCGGCAAGTTGCTTAAGGCATCGACATCCGCTTTATCCAAGTAAATAAACGAATGCCCGTTTTGCAAGGCTGCAAACAGTCGAACCACATAAGGCTCAATAACGGATGCGCCCTGTACTTCGTGGCGGCGGAAAAACGCTATGGCCGCATCTGCGGCAGAGGAAAGGATAAAGTCGGTCGGGTTCATGGCTCAGGATTGATGGATACGGAAAAAGAAAGGCCGTCTGAAAAACAGTGTTTCCATAAATGAAAACCTATTTTTCAGACGGCCTCTATTATACCGTTCAAAGCATAAAATATTTGCCTGAAATAATAACCTTATTGCAGCACTTGCAGGCTGCCGTCTTTCATGGTCATTACCCGGTCGAAACGTTCAGCCAGCTCGTCATCATGGGTCACCACAATCAGGCTGGTGTTCAATTCGCGTTTCAAATCCAGCATCATGTCCAGCACATTTTGCGCATTTTTACGGTCAAGGTTACCCGTCGGCTCATCTGCCAACAGGCATTTCGGCTCATTAACCAAAGCACGGGCAATCGCCGCACGCTGACGCTCGCCGCCGGAAAGTTCGCTTGGACGGTGCAGCATACGCTTGTCCAAGCCGACCTTCTTCAGCATCTTGACAGCCTTCTCCTCAGCCATAGCCTGGGCATTTTGCCGATTAAAAGCGGCATCATGACATTTTCCAACGCAGAAAACTCAGGCAATAGATGGTGGAACTGATACACAAAGCCCAAATAACGGTTGCGCAATTCGCCCAACTGTTTTTGGCTCAAACCGCCCAAATCCTGATCCATCAGTATTACCTTACCTTCAGACGGCATATCCAAACCACCAAGAAGGTGCAGCAACGTAGATTTACCGCTGCCTGATGAACCAATAATACTCACGCTTTCCGCTTCGGCAACTTCAAAATCCAAATGATTCAACACTTGTACATTCAATGCGCCGTCATTATAGCTTTTGCCAACGCCGATACATTTCAAAATTGTCTTACTCATAACGCAAAGCCTCCGCAGGTTGGGTTTTCGCAGCACGCCAGCTCGGATACAGTGTGGCGATAAATGCCAAGCCAAGCGAAATGCAGGCAATAACGGCGACGTCCTTCAAGTTCACATCACTAGGCAGGTAATCGATGAAATAAACTTGAGAGTTAATCAAATGAACGCCAAACAGGTCTTCAAAAAACGCGACAATCTTGCCGACATTCCAACCCAGCAATACACCGCATACCACGCCCACAAGCGTACCGAAGAACCCCGCAAAAGCACCCTGCACCAAGAAAATCTTCATGACACCACCCGGAGACAAACCCAAAGTACGCAAAATCGCAATATCGGCTTGTTTTTCCGTTACCGCCATTACCAAAGACGAGACAAGGTTAAACGCAGCAACCGCGATAATCAGCGTCAAAATGATGAACATCATGCGTTTTTCCAACTCAACGGCTTCAAAATAGCTGCGGTTGTTAAACGTCCAGTCGCGCACCCATACTTCATCTTTTTTAGCATCAGGAATCAACTTGGCAATGAAAGACGGCGCATTCTGCGGATCAGCCAATCGTAAACGCAGCCCACCGACATTTTCACCCAGTCGATACAAGACTTGCGCATCCTTGATATGCGTCATGGCCAATGTGTTATCGACTTCATAAACACCGGTTTTTACCACACCGACCACATTAAACTGCTTCAAGCGCGGCACCACGCCTGCAGGAGTAACATTACCCTCCGGCGTAATCACAGTAACTTTACCGCCAAGCTCCGTACCCAATGCCTCAGCCAGCCCTTGACCTAAAATAATATCAAATTCGCCCGGCTTCAAATCGTCAAAACTGCCGGCCGGCATATCCTTGCCGTAATCAACGACATTTTTTTCTTCAGACGGCAAGATACCGCGTATCTGTACACCGCGCACTTCTCCTGCATTGGCAAGCAAAGCTTGATCGGAAACATAAGGCGCGCTGGCCAATACTTCCTTTTTGCCTTTTACAAATTCGCGCAAATTCTGCCAACCCGGCGCACTGCCGACATCGTAATAGCCGATTTCCGCATGAGGTGCGACGTTCAACAATTGACCGCGTATCTCTTTCTGAAATCCGTTCATTACCGATAACACCACAATCAGCGCCGTTACGCCCAAGGCGATACCGGCGATTGAAATCATGGTAATAAATGACATAAAGCCGTTGCGTTTTTCGCACGCAAATAGCGCAGGCCTATCCAAGTTTCTAAAGAAGCCATTCAAAAATGCCTCATTCGTTTGTCAAAAAAGGCTTATTGTACCGTAAAACCGACAGGTCGTCCGATTGCCCGACTGATGTGGCATTCAGGGATATAGTGTATGTAAAACCATGTATCTTCCAGTAAATTCCGCCGAAAAACTTGCACAATCGCCCAATCGCCCTTATTCTGAAGCTGTGACTCGTTTTGTCACCATCAAAAAGGAAATACACTAATGAACAGCAAAAAATTCTTGGCCCTCGTATCCGTAGCTGTAGGTTTGTCATTCAGCTTCAATGCATATGCCGCCAAAGAAATCAAAATCAGTTCAAACAATACCGCTTACTCCGACGCCGATGTTCAAAAACTGGCAGCCACTGCTGTCGGCATGGGCGTAAAAGAACCTGTCAGCCTCAACAGCGGAAACGGTGTTGTTACCGTATCCGGTAGCAGCGCAACCAAATGCGCATTTAAAGTCGGCAACGGCGATACGCCTCAAATTCAAGGCGTGAGCTGCAAATAATCTGATTTCATCAATGAAAAGGCCGTCTGAAAGACTTTCAGACGGCCTTTTTATATTGACATTTAAGATTGGATGTTTCGTCTATCGTAAACAGCCTGAGCCAAGTACCGGCATCCACATATTCCATCTCGCCGCCCAAAGGGATTCCTCTTGCCAACCGGCTGACTTTATAAGGAAGATTTTTAAACAATTCCGCCAACACATACGCTGTCGCGTCGCCTTCGGCTGTGAAGTTGGTTGCAATGATAATTTCCTCAATATCACTCGCCTGCAGACGGGCCACCAGCTTATCTAATGCGACTGCCGAAATATCCATGCCCTGCGCCGGACTGACTTGCCCCATCAAAACAAAATACAGGCCATCATGGCAATTGGCCGCCTCCATGCTGGAGACATCCGCCGGCATATGCACAATCATCAAACGACTTTTATCGCGTTTTTCGTCTGCGCAAATTTCACACAAATCGCCTTCGCAAAATGTGTTGCACATCCGACAATGCTGCACCTGCCTCAAAGCAAACTGCAAAGCGTCCACCAATTCTTGCGCTTCTTCGCGTTTGTACTGCAAAAGCTGGTAAGCCATACGTTGTGCAGATTTCGGTCCGACATTGGGCAATATTTTTAATGCATTAATCAAGCGGACAAAGGCATCAGGATTTTTATTCATGATTTCAGACGGCCTTTAAAAAGATGGCTAAAAATAAGAAAACAGCCGGAATTCATCCGGCTGCCCTACTCTAATATTCTGCTTATTCGGCAGCATTATTAACTTGTTGTGCACCTTGCGTACGATCGATTTCTTATCCAAATACTGGAGCAAGGCATCGAAAACATTGGCAGAAAGCTGCTGAACCAAAGCCTGTTTGGCAGCCGGAATCTGTGAATCGGCATTTTCAGGAGCGGAAACACTCTGAACTTCCATAATCACCGGCGCAGGCATACCTTCCAACAATGTATACGCAGGTTTGCCGCCGACAGGACGAGCTTTCAGCAAAGCCGCATAAGCCTCCGGAGACATGGTTTTACGTGCATCTTGCGCGCTCAACTGAGAAACAGGCGACCATTGAACATCGGCAGTTTTACCGGCTTTCAATGCGGCCAAAGTTTCTTGGGCTTTTTTCTCTGCCAGTTTAGCGGCTTCAGAGCGCTGATATGCTGCACGGACAGTGTCTTTGACTTCCGCAAATGGTGCGATTTTCTCTTCGCGCACTTCTTTCGCACGAATGACCCAAACGGTATCGTTGTTGATGGCGATCACTTCAGAATTGTGTTTTTTCTTCAGTACATCATCACTAAACGCGGCATTAATCAACGCTTCAGGCAAGCCGGCTTCCTTCGCGCCCGCTTTGGTCACCCATTCATCCAGGCTTTCTACTTTCAAACCTGAATTGGCGGCTGCTTTTGCCAGAGAAGACGGATCATTGAAGGTATCTTCACCCAGTTTTTCTTTAGCGGCATTAAAGGCAGAAGCTGCTTTTTTCAGTTTCAAGGCTGCTTCGATACGCGCTTTGGCTTGTTCCAAAGTCGGCTCAGCTTCGACATTCAAAACTTTAATGACGTGATAACCCAAAGACGATTTAACGGTATCGCTGACTTCGCCTTTGCCCAATGCAAATGCCGCTTTATCAAATTCCGGCCCGAAGCCGCTGCCGCCGCTTTTGCTCAGATAACCCAAGTTGCCGCCTTTATTGCTGCTGGACAAGTCTTTGGAATACTTGGCCGCCAGTTCGGCAAACGAATCCGGATGTGCTTTAAGCTCCGCAGCCATTTTGTCCACTTCGGCTTTAATTTCCGCATTGCTTGCTTCATCTCCGTTAGGCATAACCGGAATGAAAATATGCGCAATTTCGGCTCTTGGCGACAAATCTACGCTTTTGCTGTCGTAAGCTTTTTGTACTTCTTCCGCACTGACGGTTTGTTTGTCAGCCAAATCTTTGATGTTCAAAGCCACATATTCCAGCTTAACAGCTTGAGGAATCAAGTAATCTTTTTTATGCGCTTCATAATACTTTTGCAAAGCCGTATCATCTACTTTTACTTGTGCCACAAATGCTTCAGGGCTGAAAGTAAATGAACGGATGGTACGCGTAGCTTGAGTCAGGTTAATCAATTGACGCGCTTGCGCATCGCTGACCAAAGCGCCGTTTTGCACCAAATTCAACAGATTTTGCAATTGGAACTGTTCACGGATATCTTCAACGAACTGATCCTCGGTCATCCTGCGTTGATCCAAATATTTCTTGAGCAAATCCTGGCTGAATTTACCGGAAGCATCATGGAAATTCGGATCATCCACAATGACTTGCTTGATTTGTTCCTGAGACACAGCGATGCCCATCAGCTTGGCACCCTGCTTCAGATAAGCACGTTGCAATAACGATTGGGAATACCGCATCACGCGAAGGCGCATTATTGCCGGCAGCCTGCTCGTTTTGTATCGCAATCTGTAAAGCGTGTTCGCTGACTTTCTCATCCCCGACTTTGACAATGTAATCAGAACCCGGCGAAGACAAATTATTGGCACCGAATCCAATAAAGGTCAGACCGATGATACCTAAAACAATCTGGGCGGGTGTTTTATATTTTTCAACAATATGGAACATATTTATCCAAAAGAAAAGTTTGGCGCGGTAGCTACAAAATGCTGCCGCAAAAATCTTAAAATCCTGAAAACAGGCTCAAAGCGCGTATTGTAACGTATTTTTTCAAGGCTTGCTTTTTCAGACGGCCTAAAAACCTAAAAATGCCTTATCCGAAAATTTCCTGATACGCTTCTACTGAAAATCCGACATGAACCTGCCCTTCTTTGACCAACACAGGCCGCTTGATGATGCTGGGATTCTCCACCATCAAAGCAATCGCACCTTCTTTTGTGACGGCAGATTCCTGCGCATCTTTATCCAGCTTGCGCCAAGTCGTACCTCTTTTATTGAGCAAAATCTCCAAATCCGCCTGCTCCAGCCAGCCATCAATCAATTCGGCAGTTGGGGCGTTTTTCTTAAAATCTATAAACTCAAACTCAATGCCGTTTTCAGTCAACCAGTTACGCACTTTTTTAACCGTATCGCAATTGGGAATACCGTATAGTTTTATCATCTTATTTATCCTTGTTTTCATTCATGAAATCACAAATTCAGGCCGTCTGAAACCTTTCAGACGGCCTGATTTAAATACCGCTTATTTCTTAGCAGCTTTCTTCACTTTAATCTTCACGCTTTTGCCTTGGGCGTTATTTTTACGCCCGGCCTTAACAGAGGCTGTTTTCGCCTGCGCTTTTTTCTTACCTGCGGCTTTAGGTTTACTTGGTTTAGTAGGCTTGGAAGCAGGTTTGCTTTTTACCTTACCCTTCTTTGCCTTCGCGGGAACAGCCAACGCTTCATCAATTTCTTTAGCTGAAAGTTTACGCTTACGTTTTTCGACAGGTTTGTCAGCAGCTATCGGCTTACTCACAGGTTTTGTTTTTCTACCGCCGCGTTTCTTACCGACTGAACCGCCGCTGATTAAGGTCAAATCAATCTTGCTGGTATCCAAATCGGCACGCGCGACTTTTACAGTAACCGTATCGCCCATATTGAAACGGACACCGCTGCGTTCGCCCTCAATCGCCATAATTTCAGGACGGAAGTTGAAATAATCCTCTCCCAAATCGCTGATGTGAACCAAGCCGTCGATATGAATATCGTCCAAGGTTACAAAAATACCGAAGCTGGTCATGCCCGAAATCTTGCCGCTGAAGACTTCGCCGACTTTGTCGCGCATATAATAAGTTTTCAGCCAGTTTTCCACATCGCGGCTGGCATCGTCGGCTCGGCGCTCGCAGAAAGAGGTATGTACGCCCAAAGCCTGCCAGGTTTTATTGGGTTGATAAGTTTGTCCGTTCAATACAGCTTTGATGGCACGATGCACCGTCAAATCCGGATAACGGCGGATAGGCGAAGTAAAGTGTGCATATGCACCATAAGCCAAACCAAAGTGACCGTCGCAATGCGGCTCATAAACCGCCTGTTGCATAGAACGCAACATCATCACTTGCAACAGCTCCGCATCCGGACGGTTTTTAAATTGTTCGGCAAGCGCAGCATAGTCTTTCGGTGTCGGGTTGTCTCCGCCGCCCAAACTCAGACCCAGCAAACCAAGCTGCTCGCGTAAAGTGGCCAGTTTTTCGGGAGTCGGGCCCAAGTGATTGCGGAACAAAGCCGTATGTTTGTTTTTCAGCAAGAACTCTGCCGCGCAAACATTCGCCGCCAACATACATTCTTCAATCAGCTTGTGCGCATCGTTGCGGACAACGGGAACAATCTTGTCGATTTTACCGTTGTCGTCAAAAATCATCTGGGTTTCAATGCTCTCAAATTCAACCGCGCCACGCTCGAAACGTTTTTTCTGCAAGATTTTAAATAATTTATACAGAGTATCGATTTGCGGTTTAAACGGATGATCCCGGCCGTCTGAAATCCAATCCCAAACTTGATTATAAGTCAGTCGCGCATGCGAACGCATTACTGCCGGATAGAAACGGTATTCCTTGATATTGCCGGCATAAGTAATCACCATATCGCACACCATACACAGGCGTTCAACATCAGGATTGAGCGAGCAGATGCCGTTGGACAAATTCTCCGGCAGCATCGGAATCACACGGCGCGGGAAATACACGCTGGTACTGCGTTCTTGAGCATCTACATCAATCGCGTCATCCGGGCGGACATAATGACTGACATCGGCTATCGCTACCACCAAACGGTAATTGCGGCCGATTTTTTCGGCAAAAACCGCATCGTCAAAGTCCCGCGCAGTTTCACCGTCAATGGTTACCAAAGGCAAATCGCGTAGGTCCACGCGTCCTTTCAAGTCGGTTTTACGCACATGATCGGGAATTTTCTTCGCGGCTTTGACACATGCTTCGCTGAATTGATGAGGCAAATGGTGCTTGCGCACGGCGATTTCGATTTCCATACCGCTGTCGGCATAATCGCCCAACACTTCAATGATTTTCGCTACGGCAGGACGGTTTTGCTCGGGGTAAGTCTCAATTTCACCGACAATGACTTGACCGGATTGCGGTTTAAAGTGCGCTACGCTTTCAGGTTCCAAAACAATGCTTTGATTCAAGCGTTTGTCTTCGGCCTCCAAAAATCGCCACGCCGCGATCCATATAAAAAAACGGCCGACCACTTTAGACTGCGCACGCTCCACTACATCTAAAACCGTACCTTCGCGACGGCCTCTGCGGTCGATACCGGCAGGACGCACGGTAACAATATCCCCGTGCATCACGCCGCGCATCTGACGCTCATACAAAACGAAATCGCCCTCGCCTGTCGGCGTAAGCGGCACGGCAAAACCAAAACCGTCTTTATGCGCTTCGACACGGCATTTAACCAATGCCAATTTTTCTGCCGCACATACCGCGCCACGTCGATTAATCAATACCTGGCCATCGCGCGCCATCGCTTTCAGACGGCGCTCGAAGAATTCATATTCATCTTCTGCAATCGACAATTCATGCGCCAAAGCTTCGATTTTTGTCGGCACACCTTTTTGTTCCAATAATTCAATGACCCATTCACGGCTGGGCAACGGATGAGCGTAACGTTGTTTCTCCCGCTCTAAATACGGGTCTTTTTCTCGTAAATTTAAAGATTTAGTATTTTTGTTCATTTTGATGGTTGACATTCTTTTTTTAAAATATATAATAGCTGCTTCTTCGCAGTACAGGTAGTCAACTCTACCTGAAATTGAAGAATAAAGCAAAGCCCAGGTGGCGGAATTGGTAGACGCGCTAGCTTCAGGTGCTAGTGTCCTCGCGGGCGTGGAAGTTCGAGTCTTCTCCTGGGCACCAAATAATTTGGTGCTTCTTTGCTTAAGAAAATTTAAATTGCCCAGGTGGCGGAATTGGTAGACGCGCTAGCTTCAGGTGCTAGTATCCTCACGGGTGTGGAAGTTCGAGTCTTCTCCTGGGCACCACTGATAAATCAATCAGTCAAGTTTTTATATTATTCTGATAATAAGTCAGGATAATAGTCCACAGAGAGGTGGATGAGTGGTTTAAGTCGCACGCCTGGAAAGCGTGTATACGTGAATAGCGTATCGAGGGTTCGAATCCCTTCCTCTCTGCCAGATACTAAAGACACCAGTTAACGGTGTCTTTTTTCATATCTACTCTTTTTGAATATGGTTGATCCCGTCTATCTGAACATGACGTGATGTCTTATCAAGTATCTTACCCTAGCAACATTTTGATGAAAATTCGTGATTTATCCTAAAATCCCGATACCATTTTCCCCTGATATAAAATCTGCCCTATACGTTTATTTCATCATAATGAAAGGCCGTCTGAAACTGTTCAGACGGCCTCTTTCTTAAAACCTACCAAATCCCAAACCATTGTTTATCAGACTGCTTTTTATTACCGTTCTGCTGTTCGTGGTTTTGACGGCGAAATTGCCAAGGAGCTTGCGGATTGTCTTTTTTCCATAAGCCTTTACGTTTTTCCTTGGCTTGTTTTTGTGCGGCCGAATAGTCGGTGTAGGCGGTTTTACTTTGTTGTTTTTTAGCATAGCTTTCGTAATGCCATGCGGCGCCATCCCGTATCTGCATTAAATTCAAGTCAATCGTGCCGACTGATACTTGGGCAACTTCACGCTGATAGCGGTCACTTTCAAACACGCGTACTTTGGCTTTTTTATTCAATGCGGCATCAATCAGATTGTCTCGTGATTGTGTACCATAGGCCTGATTGATTTCCGGCGCATCGATATAGGCCATGCGGATTTTGTGTTTTCGGCCGTCGCTATCGATAATGTGTATGGTATCGCCATCATGGATTTTGATAATTTTTCCGTTGTATGTGTAAGTTTGTCGCGATGCCTTTTGTTTTTGTTTCTGTTCTTGCTTGGGCTCAGCTTCGGTTTTGGTGTCAGATGTGGCTTTGATGACATTTTCTCCCAGCCATTCATTGACCTTTTCCAAACCGATATTGTCGTTTTGTGCCAATGTTGCGGCAACGCTTACCCCGCTACGAATCAACTCGGTATCGCGTGAACTATAGCCCAGGGCGCCCAACACGGATAAAACAACGGGCAACCATTTTATAATTTTACTGATTTGCATATTTTGCCAAATTGAAGGCCGTCTGAAAGACCTGATGTACTTTCAGACGGCCTTTAAGGTTGATTAATCTTCATTAATCCTGACAAGGCAGGATGACTTTTGCGCCTTCTGCCGTACCCAAAACCAACACATCGGCGGCATCGCGGGCAAAAATACCGTTTTCAACTACGCCGGTGATTTTATTGATTTCGTCTTCCATTTTCAGGGCTTGATCGATATTGAGGCCGTGAACATCAACGATTTGGTTGCCATAGAAAGTAGTATAGCCGACACGCAACTCAGGCTGTCCGCCCATGGCAAGCAGTTTGCGCGACACCAGCGAACGGGCATTTTCAACCACTTCTACCGGCAATGGGAATTTGCCCAAACGGGAAACATATTTGCTTTCATCGGCGATACAGACAAATTTATCCGATGCACTGGCCACGATTTTTTCGTTCAAATGTGCACCACCGCCGCCTTTAATCATTTGCAGCGCGTGGTTGACTTCGTCTGCGCCGTCAACATAAACCGCCAAACCCATCACATCATTCAGTGAAACTTCTGGAATTTCGTATTTTGCCAAAGCTCGCTGGATTTTTTGGAAGTAGATACGGCGCCCTTGATTTTCTTACCGCTTTTACCCAAAGCTTCGATAAAAAAGTTAATGGTAGAGCCGGTGCCGATACCGATGTATTCGTTTTCAGGAACAAATTCCACCGCTTTTTCGGCGGCAATGCGTTTAAGTTCGTCTTGAGTTGCCATGTTGTCAGTCTTTCGGTTTGAATGATGAAACGATTTTAAGCCCTTAGGCTTTAATCAGCAATACTGCCGCTTGTGCTTCAATGGCTTCTATACGCCCCAGATAGCCGAGTTTTTCGTTGGTTTTGCCTTTGATGTTGACGCAGTTCTCAGGCAAGCCTAAATCTACGGCAATTTTGGCGCGCATGGCCGGAATATGTGGCGCGAGTTTGGGTTTTTGCGCAATCACGGTCGTATCGACATTAACCACCTTCCAACCCAATGCCTGCACGCTTTGATAAGCCTCACGCAACAGCACACGGCTGTTTGCATCTTTGAACTCAGCGGCAGTATCAGGAAAATGGCTGCCGATATCGCCCAAACCGGCGGCGCCCAACAGAGCATCGGTAATCGCATGCAAAAGTGCATCGGCATCGGAATGGCCCAGTAAGCCCTTTTCAAACGGAATGTTGACGCCGCCGAGTATCAAATCTCGCCCTTCAACCAACTGATGGACATCGTAGCCCTGTCCGACACGGATATTCATATTGTTTCCTTAAATAATGGGTTTTGATTGTTCAGACGGCCTTGAGCAACAATCTGACAATGTATTCGTCTTGCGGCAGCGTCAATTTTAAATTACGCGTATCGCCCTGCACCAAGCGCGGCCGGATACCCAGTTTTTCAACCGCTGACGCTTCATCCGTAATCTCACTTAAATCATCAACCGATAAGGCGCGATTTAATAAGGCCGTCTGAAAAAGCTGCGGCGTTTGCGCCTGCCATAATCCTGCGCGTGCAACGGTTTCATTAATATGGTGACTGCCGTCTGCCCGCTTGAGCGTATCAGCTACCGGTATGGCCAGAATGCCGCCTTCATCATTCTCGCCTGCCTCATCAAGCAAACGCGTTAACGCTTCGGCAGGCAGGCAACAGCGCGCGGCATCATGAACCAAAATATTGTCTTGCGCCTCGGCCAAACCTTGCTCCAATAAAACGGACACACCATTGCATACCGTTTCGGCACGACTTGCACCGCCCACTCGGAAGACACGCACCTTCTCAGACAGGGCCGTCTGAAAAACCGAATCTTCCGGCGAAAGAATAACGGCAATTAAATCTATGCGTGAGTGTTGCTCAAAAATTTCTATGGTGTGTTGCAATACGGTTTTACCATTGATTTCAACATATTGTTTGGGTTTTCCCGCGCCAAATCGCGCCCCGACACCGGCAGCGGGAATCAAAGCGATATTGCGGCGCATCATGCTGACGCTCCGGCATCGGCCTCATCCGGTGTTTCAGCCTTGCGCCATACGCACGCTTCGCCCAAATCGTCCAAATATTTTTCATGCGCGGTCAGCTCTTCCGCATCGGCTTTGATGACTTTCAACTGCGACGTACGTTTGGTTTCGGCAATAATGGTTGGTTTGACTTCGCCCTCTTCTTCCACCTCGCCGCCCATCAGGTCGAACTGCTGACGCGTCATGGCAAGATAGACTTCACCCAAAAGCTCGCAGTCGATTAACGCGCCGTGCAAGACACGTTTGCTGCGGTCAACGGAAAAGCGGTTGCACAAGGCATCCAAGCTTGCCTTTTGCCCCGGAAACATTTCACGCGCCATGGCCAGCGTGTCGGTGACTTTACAACCCAGTTCTTCAATAGAAGGCAGCCCCATGCGGCGAAATTCCATATTCAGGAAGCCGACGTCAAACTTAGCGTTATGGATAATCAGCTCTGCGCCACGAATAAAGTCGGCAATCTGTTTACCCACTTGGGCAAACGGCGGCGCATTCTTCGCTTCCAATACTTCAATCGTCAAACCATGCACCTTCGCCGCTTCCTCCGGCATATCGCGTTCCGGGTGGACATATAAATGAAGGTTCGAGTCGGTCATTTGGCGGTTGATCATTTCCCAAGCCGGCAAATTCGACCAGACGGTCGCCGTTTTCAGGATAAAGGCCCGTGGTTTCCGTATCGAGGATAATCTGACGTTGGCTCATGGTTGGTGGTTTCTGCAATTATCAAAACGTCCTGAATCATACTGAAGGCCGTCTGAAATGTATAGTCAGCAAAACTTTAGCTGCTTTTCAAATGCCCTTTTAACGCTGGATTTGTTCAGACGGCCTTTATTCTTTTTTCATCTATTGGCCGGCTATTACTCCAATTTTGAGTAGAAAATCCAATTTCTACAAAATTTTTTAAATTTAATTTCTTTAATAATGAATACCTTACTTATTATTTAAATAATAGGAACAATTATCATTTGCAAATTTAAAAAATCTCCGTATAATACAACCCATCGAAACAAAACAACCGCACAACAGAATGAAAGGAGAAGAAAATGCCCGAAAGTATTTTTAAGCAAGTCTCCCTTGACATTCTGAGACTGCACCAACAAGCCATCCGCTCTTTAATCGCCACCAAATATTGCGATGAGTGCGAAGTACACGACGCAGTATTCATTACTTTAGATGGCCGCTATTATGTTTGGCTTCCTTGCATGGGCAAATCGCCCCAATCAGAAACCGGCATCCTGCTGATTGAAGATGAAGACGGCAATACGCGCTTAAGCTGGGTGGCCGACACACGCGAAGTCAAGCAAAAAGACAGTCTGTACAACCGCGTTGTTTCCGCCCTGCAACGAAAAATGCAGCGCACGAAAAACAAGTTTATCCAGTCGGCAAACGCCCGATTGCTTGAACTCACGCCTCAGCAAGGCCGTCTGACGACAAACAGCAAAGATTTCTCGCTTTCACCACATGACCTGATGAAAGCACTTTATCCGGCAACACATCAAATAGGAGAATTTGCCCTGTAACAGTTTTTGGTAGTGGTTTGTGTTCCTTTTGCGCCCCTTAACATTTTAAAGGGGCGATTTTTTTGCCTCTGCTTTTCAGACGGCCTTAAAACCGGTTTTCCAGTACAATAAAGGCCGTCTGAACATTTCCTACTTTTCAACCATGCAACTGCTCAAATACATCCAATCGCAAGGTCTCGGCAGCCGCAAGCAATGCCAGTGGCTGATAGACAATGACTGTATCGCCATCAACGGCGAAATTCATAATCGTGCCAAAGACGATATCGACCCGTCTCAAGTGCATACCCTGTCTGTTGACGGCGAAGAGATTGCCGCCGTACCCATGCCCTATTTCTACATTTTGCTTCATAAGCCTGCGGATTACGAAACTTCGCACAAACCCCAGCAATATCCGAGCATCTTCAGCCTTTTTCCCGACCATATGCGCAATATCGATATGCAGGCAGTCGGCCGCTTGGATGCAGACACAACCGGCATTATTCTGATTACCAACGACGGGCAATTTAACCACCGCGTTACTTCGCCCAAACACAAAGTTCCGAAGCTCTACCGCGTTACCTTGAAGCATCCTGCCGATGATACCCTTTGCGCTACACTGAAAAACGGCGTCCTCCTACATGACGATAATGAAACCGTCGCTGCCGCCGGAGCAGTGTTGGCCGACCCAAACACATTGATGATGACCATTACCGAGGGCAAATACCATCAGGTCAAGCGCATGGTCGCAGCCGCAGGCAACCGTGTCGAGCAGCTCCACCGTGAACAATTCGGCGACTGGAATGTCGACGATTTGGCCGCCGGAGAATGGAAATTCATCCAAATCTAAAAAAATTCCAAATTTTTGAGATAATTTTTTAAACAAAATGGATTTTTAATTTATTTAAAATCAATCATCTAAACCTTATTATTTTTATTTAACAGAATTTAACACTAGAAGGACTGAACTATTGTATAATTCCCCTGTCTGAGTAACACTTGCTTCGAGAGAAGTGAGTAAGTGAGTAAGACGTTTTCCCCGTAATGTGTTTGGCCATCTATACTTTCCCCTTAGTATAGATGGTTTTTTTTATCTAAAATTCGGCAGGTCTGCAAATGTACTTTCAGACGGCCTCTCCTTATCAAAGTCCATCATTTCCAAACCGTGCAACCCTATTCATTGCTTGCCATTATTCCCACTTAGTTTCCGATTTCTTCTGCACCCATCCGAACCCGTTCAACTTCAAATGAATCGTTTCATAAAAAGAGCGCTGTCGGCTATCCAAACAGGTATAAACGTATGCCATTCAGACGGCCTCTACTGATACCGTTTATTCAATATTACCTTAGCCGAATTCTCTGTTTGCACGTTTCCATATCAAGTAGACTAGAAAAACTCACTAAAAATTCTTCATTAAATAGTTTTTTTACCTAACATTCTTTTCAGACTTTAGTCAAGATTCGTTAAATCTTTGCGGTAAAATGTTGTCTTTATTTTCATGTATCTGAGTTTTTATGTCTTCCAATCAACCCCGTCAAACTTGGTCCAACCGTTTGACTTATATCCTTACCGTTGCCGGCGCGACTGTCGGTTTCGGCGCAACGTGGCGTTTCCCGTATTTAGTCGGTGAAAACGGCGGCGGCGCATATGTGTTTTTGTTCTGTATCGCCATGTTGGTCATCGGTATTCCGATGATTTTGGTGGAAAACGTCATCGGCCGCCGTAAAGGCGTGAACGCGCTGGATGCATTCGGTGGCTCAATGAACGGCAAACCTGTTGCCAAAGTTTGGAAAGCGGTCGGTTGGATGGGCCTGCTCGGCGCATTCGGCATCATGGCTTATTACATGGTGCTCGGCGGCTGGGTCATCAGCTACATCGTCAACATCATCGGTGGCAATTTGGACATTTCCAGCCCTGTCAGCGGCGAAGTTACCAAAAGCTTCTTTACCGAACACATCGAAAACAGCCCTTGGGAAATTGCGTTCTACACTTTCTTATTTGTGGTCGTAAACCAATGGATTTTGGTCAAAGGCGTCATCGGCGGTATTGAAAAAGCGGCAAAATACCTGATGCCTTTGCTGTTTTTATTCCTGATTGCCATGGTCGTGCGCAACGTTACCCTGCCGGGCGCGATGGAAGGGATTACTTTCTATCTGAAGCCTGATTTCAGCAAAATTACCGCCGAACTTTTCGTCTTCGTTTTAGGTCAAGTATTCTTCGCCTTGAGCTTGGGTTTCGGCGTGATGATTACCTTGTCCAGCTATCTGGATAAAAACGAAAATCTGGTTCAAACCGCAGTCATTACCGCCATTACCAATACCATCATCGCCGTGTTGGCGGGCTTATGATTTTCCCGTCGCTCTTCAGCTTCGGCGTCGCACCCAATTCCGGCCCGACTTTGGTATTCCAGAGCTTGCCGATTGTATTCTCGAATATGTGGGCAGGCCCTGTGTTCGCCGTGATTTTCTTCTCGCTGCTCCTGATTGCCGCGCTGACGACTTCGCTGACGATTTATGAAGTATTGATTACGACGATTCAGGAAAAAACCAAAATCCGCCGCACCGCTGCGATTACGATTGTCTTGGCTGCCATCTTCATCTTCGGCAACATTCCGTCTATTTTGAGCTATGGCCCGTGGAAAGACGTTTCCGTGTTCGGCAAAAATATTTTTGATGCTTTTGACTACATCAGCGGCAACATCTTGTTTATGCTGACCGCGCTCGGCTCCGCGCTGTTTGTCGGTTTCGTAATGAAGGACGAAGCAAAGGACGAATTGCTTTATAAAGGCAACCATACGACGGTCAATATCTGGTTTGCCTATGTGAAATATCTCGTGCCGTTGGTGATTTTGCTGATTTTTGTCAGCAACTTGTTCTGATAAACAGCATACAAAAAGGCCGTCTGAAATATTCAGACGGCCTTTATTTTAACTACGCTTTATTCTGCCCAGTTTTTCTTCTTACTGGTTTTACCGATACCGGGGTTGAAGCTGTTGGTCGGGTCGAGTTTTTTATAGAACTGTTTCAACTCTGGCTTGGCTTCATACAGATGACCGACATTATGCTCGGCAGGATATTGCGCACCGCGTTGGTCAAGCAGATGGAGCATTTCATGTTCCAAAGCCATGCAGTCGTTGCCTTTTTTAATGATGTAATCCTGATGGAACACATGGCACATAAAATGTCCGTAATACAATTTATGGATGATTTTATTGTCGATTTCGGGCGGCAGGGTTTCAAACCAATCACGATCATCACGGCGCAAGGCGATATCGAGTGCAACCAAATCCTCTACTTCATCATCATGTACAGAACGGTAACGGATCGCGGCAGAAGCCACAGCAAAGCGATGCAGCATAGCCGCCTGCGTTTCTTCGGCATTACATTCAAAGAATGCGCCGCCATGGGTTGCAAAATATTCTTTCAAGAAGGAACGTGCTTCCTCTACGCCCTCCCCGCCCATTTTCAAGATCAAATGGTGTTCGTATTTGTCGCGATAATTGCGCATAGATTTCGGCAAGTGATCGGGCAAAATCTTACTGATCAGTTGCATGAATTTATCAGAGAAGTGTTTCGGTAAGAAACTTATCTTTTTGCTGAATCTATCCACACGAGCTTTCAGATCAAACAGTTTCGGAAGTTGGTGGGTACCGAACGTCTTGATGATATAAAAAGTGTCTTTGCCATAAACGGCAGCAATATCAAAAGCATGACGATGGATATACTCACCGGAAATTGGCAGGTTTTTAAACTCGCTCAAAGCGGCGCGACGAATATCGGTCAGCTCATTAATATCATTGGTGCCGATATAGAAGACGGCAGTCTGTTTTTCTTGCGGGAAAGTATCCAAGCGCACGGCAAACACCATCAGCTTGCCCGCGCAACCTGATGCTTCGTAGTGACGCGCAGGGTCGGCATTAAAACGGGCGGCAGTCGGTTCATTCACTTGGCGAACATGATCGCAGTACGCATGGTCATGCCCTTTGCCTGCATTTTGAACAATGTCTTTTTTCTGATAATGAAAACCTTGCAGATTGGTCAGAATTTCTTCGGGGGTTTCACCCAAATCAATGCCCAAATGGTTGACCAGCTCCAACTTACCCTCTTCGTTGATTTGCGCAAACAGTGCCATTTCTGTATAAGCCGGGCCACGCTGTACCAAAGCGCCGCCGGAGTTATTACATACGCCGCCCAATACGGATGCGCCGATACAGGACGAACCAATCACGGAATGCGGCTCACGGCCTAAAGGTTTCAGCAGCAACTCCAATTGATTCAGGGTAGAACCGGGCAGACAGACAATTTGTTCGTTATTATTAATCGGCTGAATGATGTTCAGGCGCATGGTATTCACAATCACGATATCGCGGTCGTAATCATTGCCGTCAGGAGTCGAGCCGCCGGTCAGACCGGTATTGGCGGCCTGCGTAATCACAATGACATCAGCCTCAACACACGCCTGCAATATTTGCCACATTTCCAAAACCGTACCAGGACGAACAACCGCCAGCGCCTTGCCTTCGCCAAAACGGTAGCCTTGTCGGTATTGCTCGGTTTTTGCCGGGTCTGTGATGATGTATTTTTCGCCGACGGTTTGCGTCAGCCGGCTGATTAATTGCGTAGCATTCATTGCATACTCCTTGAGAGATTAATATATTTATTAGATTGCAAACATTGTAGTAATCCCTTTTATCAAAGTAAAGGCAAAACCCATTTTTAAATTCATCATTCAAATAAACAAAAGGCCGTCTGAAATTTTCAGACGGCCTTTTGTTTCAAGCTTGAATAATCAGATTATTCAGTGGCTTTCTCTTCGCGAGCAGGCGCTTCCAGCAAAGCTTTGATAGACAGACGTACGCGGCCGCGGTCGTCTACTTCCAATGCTTTCACGTTCACAACCTGACCGACTTGCAGGTAGTCGCTGACATTACGTACGCGCTCGTGGGCGATTTGGCTGATGTGTACCAAACCGTCTTTGCCCGGCATTACGCTGACAATCGCGCCAACGTTGTTGTCGAGGATTTTAACCACAGTACCTTCGTACACTTTGCCCACTTCCACTTCGGCAGTGATTTCTTCGATGCGTTTTTTCGCCGCATCGCCTGCTTCTTGAGTAGTTGCAGCGATAGTGATGGTACCGTCTTCAGCAATATTGATTTCAGTACCGGTTTCAGCGGTAATCGAACGAATGGTCTCGCCGCCTTTACCAATCACATCACGGATTTTGTCTTGGTTGATTTTCATGGTGAACAAGCGTGGCGCGTGTGCAGACAGCTCTTGTGGGCCTGCAACGGCGGCTTTCATCTGATCCAAGATGTGCAAACGTGCTTCTTTGGCCTGAGCCAAAGCGATTTGCATGATTTCTTTGGTAATACCTTGGATTTTGATGTCCATTTGCAACGCGGTTACACCTTCGGTTGTACCGGCTACTTTAAAGTCCATATCGCCCAAATGGTCTTCGTCGCCCAAGATGTCGGTCAGGACGGCAAATTTGTTGTTATCCAAAATCAGACCCATGGCGATACCGGCAACGTGTGCTTTCAAAGGCACACCGGCAGACAGCAGGCTCAAGCAGCCGCCGCAGACGGAAGCCATAGAGGAAGAGCCGTTGGATTCGGTAATTTCAGAAACCACGCGCATGGTATAGCTGAAATCTTCAGGTTCTGGCAATACAGCCAACAACGCACGTTTAGCCAAGCGGCCGTGACCGATTTCACGACGTTTTGGCGCGCCTACGCGACCCACTTCGCCGGTAGAGTATGGCGGGAAGTTGTAGTGCAGCATGAAGCGGTCGGTGTATTCGCCGGACAGCGCATCAATGATTTGTTCATCACGTGAAGTACCCAAAGTTGCAACCGCCAAAGCTTGGGTTTCGCCACGGGTAAACAGTGCGGAACCGTGAGTGCGCGGCAATACGCCGGTTTGAATGTTCAACGGACGGACGGTGCGGGTGTCGCGACCGTCGATGCGAGGTTGGCCGTCCAAAATTTGGCTGCGGACAACATCGGCTTCCAAGTGTTTGAAAATACCTTTGATTTCGTTGGCTGCCAAAGTGTCGGTTTCTTCGGTAATCAACGCTTCTTTTACCGCATTCCAAGCTTCGTCCAATTTGGCAGAACGCGCTTGTTTTTGACGGATTTTGAATGCTTCTTTAATGGTTTCACCGGCAATTTCGCGTACTTTGGCCACCAATTCTTCATTGGTTTCAGGTGCTTTCCAATCCCAAACTTCCGGATTGACTTCATCGGCAAACTCATTGATGGCATTAATGGCCACTTGCATTTGATCGTGACCGTAAACAACCGCGCCCAGCATCACTTCTTCAGACAAAATGTCAGCTTCGGATTCCACCATCAACACGGCTTTGGAAGTACCGGCAACCACCAAGTCCAATTGTGATTTCGCCAATTCGGCTTTAGTCGGGTTCAAAACGTACACGCCGTTTACATAACCCACGCGTGCCGCACCAATCGGACCGGCAAACGGTACGCCGCTCAACACCAGCGCGGCAGATGCGCCCAGCATTGCAGGAATGTCAGAATCGATTTCAGGGTCAACAGACACGACCATCGCTACGATTTGGATGTCGTGGTAGAAACCTTCGGGGAACAGAGGACGAATCGGACGGTCGATCAGACGGCTGGTCAGGATTTCTTTCGCTTTGTTTGCCTTCGCGTTTGAAGAAACCGCCGGGGATTTTACCTGCTGCGTAAGTACGCTCGAGGTAATCGACAGTCAGAGGGAAGAAGTCTTGGCCTTCTTTCACTTCTTTGTTGGTGGTAACGGCAACCAAAACAACGGTGTCGCCCATGGATACTTTAACGGCAGCGGCGGCTTGGCGGGCAATTTCGCCGGTTTCCAAAGTAACGGTTTGATTACCGTATTGGAAGGTCTTAACGTGTTTATTGAACATCATTGTTCCTTTCAAAATACCGCACTGCTAAAACACTAATAATGCACACTAAAATCCGAATGTGCATAGTTAGGGTTTCAGACCGTGCGGCAGGTTATAAACAAGCTTTCAGACGGCCTTTTCGGACGCTGAAAACAACTTTCAATTATAAAGGCAACTATCCTTAAAATCCAGTATTGATACAATAAAAAGGCCGTCTGAAACATATCCTTTTCAGACGGCCTTCAGTCTTCAAAATCAATCTTGTGTCAGTAAAGTCAATGCTTCCTGATATTTTTCGACCGTTTTCTGAATCACATCGGCAGGCACTTTAGGCGCAGGCGCTTTTTTGTTCCAACCGCTTTGCTCCAGCCAGTCACGGACAAACTGTTTGTCAAAAGACGGCGGATTGGTACCGACTTTGTATTGGTCTGCAGGCCAAAAGCGACTGGAGTCAGGCGTCAATACTTCATCCATCAAAGTCAGCGTACCTTCTTTATCCAAACCAAATTCAAACTTGGTATCACAAATAATAATACCGCGAGATTTCGCATATTCGGCCGCTTCTGTATAAAGCTGAATCGCTTTGGTGCGCACTTCCGCCGCCAGCTCTTTACCAATGATGCATTCGCATTCTTCAAAGCTGATATTTTCATCATGATCGCCGACTGCGGCTTTGGTCGATGGCGTAAAAATCACTTCGGGCAACTGCTGCGCTTCCTGCATACCTTCAGGCAGTTGAATACCGCAGACAGAACCGGTTTTTTGATAATCTTTCCAACCGCTGCCTGCCAGATAACCGCGCACAATGGCCTCTACTTTCACCGGAGTGAGTTTTTTAGCCACAACGGCGCGTTTCTCCAAAGCTTTGGCTTCGTTTTCAGGCAAAACATCGTAAACCGTCTGACCGGTAAAATGGTTAGGCATGATATGAGCCAGTTTTTTAAACCAGAAATTGGAAATCTGCGTCAGAATCTCCCCTTTACCCGGAATCGGATCATCCAAAATCACATCGAATGCAGACAGACGGTCGGAAGCAACCATCAACATACGTTTATCATCAATTTCGTACAAATCGCGGACTTTGCCGGAGTAGATTTTTTTCAAGCTGATTTCAGACATTTCGGGTATCTCTTTGGTAAACAGAAGAATTTGGTATTTTAGCCCAATTTAGCATCTTTCGTCAGATTGTTTACAAAATAAAGGCCGTCTGAAACCTTATAGCTCGGTTTCAGACGGCCTTAGCCTTTGATTTTAGGGATAAACCCTAAAAACCATCATCTTATCAGATAGCAGGAGCCTGAGTCTGATCTTGGATTTGGTTCACAGCAGACAGAGAGTAGTAGTCGCCGTGGCCGGTTACTTGGTAAGTGCTACCGTCAGCAAACTTGAAGTTTTCAACTTTGTGATCGTTACCGGTAAACCAGTCATCGATGGTGATGCTGTCGTTAGTACCAACAGAAACAGTCAGGTTAGCACCTGATTTGCTCAGCAATACGTCAGAAGCTGCAACGCCTTTACCGAACAACAAGGTGTCATTACCGCTTTCTTCACGGATAGTGTCGTGACCGTAACCTTTGTCGAAGAAGTAAGTATCGTTACCGGTACCGCCGATCAGGATGTCGTTGCCGACGCCGCCGTCGAGGTAGTCGTTACCGTCTTTACCCACCAGGCAGTCGTCGCCGGCCAAACCGTACAGATGGTTGTCGCCGCCGTTGCCTTCGATGTTGTTGTTCAAAGAGTTACCGGTACCGTTCAGGTTTTGCATACCTTGCAAAATCAGGTTTTCAACGTGATCGGTCAAGGTGTAGTCAATAACGGTACGGACAGTATCGATACCGGCGTGTGCATTGCCGTACTCGATAACTTGGTCGTTAACGTTGTCAACGAAATAAACGTCGTTACCGTCGCCACCGCGCATGATGTCTGCACCGGAACCACCGTTCAGGTAGTCGTTACCGGCACCGCCTTGCAGGTAGTCTTTACCGTCTTCACCGTACAGAGAGTCGCCGTCGGCATCACCGTAAATGGTGTCGTTACCGGCACCGGCGTAGATTACGTCTGTACCGTTGCCACCGTAGATGATGTCTTCGCAAGCAGTACCGTAAATGGTATCTTTCTCATCAGTACCGCGGATAACGTTGCCGTCTTTGCAGTCTTCGGCTCGGATGACATTACCAGGGTTTATCTTCGTGACCGTATGAATTGTCTTGATTGTGATCGTCTTTACAATCTTTGCAATCCGGTTTGGGTTCTGGTTTAGGCTCAGGTTTTGGCTCTGGCTTAGGTTCTGGTTTCGGCTCAGGTTTTGGTTCTGGCTTAGGCTCAGGTTTTGGTTGTGGTTTTGGTTCTGGTTGAGGTTCTGGTTGTGGCTCAGGTTTAGGCTCAGGTTTTGGTTGAGGCTTAGGCTGAGGTTTTGGTTGTGGTTTTGGACATGGGATCGGTTTGATTGGATCGCAGTTGTAAGGTGGGCAAACCGGAACACATTTGTAGTTAGGCGTTTTTGCCGGTGGGCAGAAAGCCGCAATAGCAGAAACCAAACCGGTTACCGCGTTAACTACTGACACGCCAACGCTGGCAATGCTAGCAATGCTGCCGATAGAAACAGAAGATTTTGCTGCAGGAGCGCAGTAGTAAGAAGAGTAGGAAGCCTTAGGCGCAGGAGCGCAGTAAGAACTAACCAGGGGTCTAGTATAATACCCCCCGTAACAGTATGCCATAATAATTACTCCCAAAAGTTAATAAAATATTGGGTTGACGGAACGAGCAAATCCGCCCTTGCCCAATTATTATTTTAGTAATATTTTGCAAAATATTTACTCAAATATATCAAACGGTAGAATTTACCGACAAAAGGACAGATGCTCCCCTAATTTTAAATACCATTATCCTAATAATCATAAAAACATTAACATTGATTCACAATCTCTTAACCAATATAACTGCTTAATCCATCTAGTTAAAACCTATATTTTAACTATAGTTATAGTATATTATTAAATATTGATAAATAGTTACATTATAGGTAGATAATATCGACTACTTACTCAAACACGGCCCTGTTTGTATTTTGTTCGATGCTAATAATGTGAATTTGTCGTACTTACACTATAATGACGCAGACACCTATTTAACAGCCATCAGAGGAGATACTCAACCATGCGTACTTTATTGACCGGAGCCAAAGGCCAGCTTGCCCGCTGTCTGCGCGACCGCCTGCCCGAAGATTGGGAACTGATTGCTACCGACTCTACTTCGCTGGACATTACCGATACCGAAGCCGTGCATCACATGATCAAAAACTTCCAACCCGATGCCATCGTTAATGCCGCGGCTTACACTGCCGTCGATAAAGCAGAAGAAAACGCAGAGGCTGCTTTTGCCGTCAACGCAACCGCTGTTCACAACCTGGCCGCAGCCGCCCGCGCCGCACACGCGCGCTTTATTCATATTTCCACTGATTATGTATTCGACGGCGAAGGCAAACGCCCTTACCGCGAAACCGACTACACCAATCCGCGCAGCACTTACGGTCAATCCAAAGTTGCAGGCGAGCTTTTGGCTTTAGCCGCGCATCCGGAAAGTACAATCGTCCGTACTTCATGGCTGTTTAGCGAATACGGCAGCAATTTCGTCAAAACCATGTTGCGCCTTGCTAAAGAGCGTGACTCCCTCTCCATCGTTCATGACCAAACCGGTTGCCCGACTTATGCAGGTGACTTGGCTCATGCCATCATCAGTTTATTGCAACAGCCTACTTCCCCACGCGGTATCTTCCATTACTGTGGCAATAAATCGGCAACATGGTACGAATTTACCAAAGCCATCTTTCAGACGGCCCACCAATTAGACGACAGCTTCCGCATTCCGGAACTGAACGCAATCACCACCGATCAATACCCCCTGCCCGCTCCGCGTCCGGCATACAGCATTATGGATTGCTCACGCCTAGAGACCAAGTTTGGTATCAAACCGTCCGACTGGCAAAAAGCCCTGCGCGAAATTCTCCGCAAAATCGACTGATAAGCTGATCCATCTATATCAAGGCCGTCTGAAAACATATTTTCAGACGGCCTCTTTGTTTCTTTTATATCAAATGCTTTATCTATCCAGTCTGTCATTTGAAAAGTGCTACAATAGCCGTTTATTTTATTTTTCAGACGGCCTGACACCATGTGCAACCATCATCCCAAACACTCACACGACAACGACACCATCCGCATCCGCGGCGCGCGCACGCATAATTTGAAAAACGTCGATTTGGACATTCCGCGCCACAAACTGGTAGTGGTCACGGGGCTGTCGGGCAGCGGCAAGTCGTCGCTGGCGTTTGACACGCTGTATGCCGAAGGGCAGCGGCGTTATGTTGAGAGCCTGTCCGCCTATGCGCGGCAGTTTTTGCAGATGATGGACAAACCCGATGTCGATTTGATCGAAGGCCTGTCGCCCGCGATTTCCATCGAGCAGAAATCCACCAGCCACAACCCGCGTTCCACCGTCGGCACGGTTACGGAAATCCACGATTACCTGCGCCTTTTGTACGCCCGCGTCGGCACGCCGTATTGCCCCGAACACAAGCTGCCGCTGTCGAGCCAGACCGTGTCGCAGATGGTCGATGCCGTCTTGAAGCTGCCGGAAGACACGCGCGTGATGATTCTGGCGCCGGCGGTGCGCGAGCGTAAGGGCGAGTTTGTCGATTTCTTTGCCGACTTGCAGGCGCAGGGCTTTGCGCGGGTGCGCGTGGACGGCGAAGTCTATCAACTTGACGAAGTGCCGAAGCTGGAAAAAAACATCAAGCACAACATCGACGTGGTCATCGACCGCGTGAAAGTGAAGGCGGACATCAAGCAGCGGCTGGCGGAAAGCTTTGAAACCGCGCTGCGCCATGGCAACGAGCGCGCGCTGGCGATGGAAATGGACAGCGGCGAAGAACATTGGTTTTCCGCACGTTTCGCCTGCCCCGTGTGTTCGTACAGCCTGCCTGAATTAGAGCCGCGCCTATTTTCGTTCAACAATCCGATGGGTTCCTGCCCGACTTGCGACGGCTTGGGCAACACCAATTTCTTCGACCCCGAAAAAGTGGTCGCCCATCCCGAATTGTCATTGTCAACGGGCGCAATTGACGGCTGGGACAAGCGCAACCAGTTCTATTTCCAAATGATTCAGTCGCTGGCGCGGCATTACGGTTTCGATGTGCAGGCTGCTTGGGAAACGCTACCTGAAAAAGTGAAAAAAGTCGTGTTGCACGGTTCGGGTAAAGAAATCATTGATTTCACTTACCTGTCTGAACGCGGCACCACCTTCAACCGCAGCCACGCCTTCGAGGGCATCATCCCCAATCTCGAACGCCGCTACCGCGAAACCGACAGCGAAACCGTGCGCGAAAAACTGCGCGAATACCAAAACCACCGCGCCTGCCCAAGCTGCGGCGGCGCACGTTTGCGCAAAGAAGCCCGCTACGTTTACGTTAGCGGCGAACCTCTGCACGAAGTTTCCGCCTGGCCGTTGACCAAAACCCACCAATTCTTTGAAACGCTGGATTTGGACGGCAACAAAAAACAAATCGCCGAAAAAATCCTCAAAGAAATCACCGAGCGGCTCGGCTTCCTGATTAACGTCGGGCTGGATTACCTGAATTTAAGCCGCTCCGCCGAAACCCTCTCCGGCGGCGAAGCCCAACGCATCCGCCTCGCCAGCCAAATCGGCAGCGGCCTGACCGGCGTGATGTACGTTTTGGACGAACCCTCCATCGGCCTGCACCAGCGCGACAACGACCGCCTGCTCGCCACCCTCAAACGCCTGCGCGATTTGGGCAACAGCGTGATTGTGGTCGAACACGACGAAGACGCCATCCGCGAAGCCGATTTCGTCGTTGATATGGGCCCCGGCGCGGGCGAACACGGCGGCAACGTACTGATTGCCGACACGCCCGAAAACGTCGCCAAATGCGAAAACTCTGTTACCGGACAATACCTCAGCGGCAAAAAATCCATTGCCGTGCCGTCTGAACGCACGCCCGTCAATCCCGAGCGAATGCTCGTCCTCAAAGGCGCGCGCGGCAACAACCTCAAAAACGTTACCCTTGAGCTGCCGCTCGGTTTGATTACCTGCATCACCGGCGTATCCGGCAGCGGCAAGTCCACCCTGATTAACGACACCCTCGCCAAAATCACCGCCCGCGAACTCAACCGCGCCCAAGAAGAACCCGCCCCATACGACGACATCCGCGGCCTCGAACACCTCGACAAAGTCATCAACGTCGACCAATCCCCCATCGGCCGCACCCCGCGCTCCAACCCCGCCACCTACACCGGCCTGTTCACCCCCATCCGCGAACTCTTCGCCGGCGTCCCCCTCTCGCGCGAACGCGGCTACAACGTCGGCAGATTCTCCTTCAACGTCAAAGGCGGCCGCTGCGAAGCTGCCAAGGTGACGGCGTCATCAAAGTCGAAATGCACTTCCTGCCCGACGTGTACGTCCCCTGCGAAGTCTGCCACGGCAAACGCTACAACCGTGAAACGCTCGAAATCCAATACAAAGGCAAAAACATCAGCCAAGTCCTCGACATGACCGTCGAAGAAGCCCGCGAATTTTTCGATGCCGTCCCCACCGTATCGCGCAAACTGCAAACCCTCATGGACGTAGGCCTAGGCTACATCCGCCTCGGCCAATCCGCCACCACCCTCTCCGGCGGCGAAGCCCAACGCGTCAAACTCGCCTTGGAACTCTCCAAACGCGACACCGGCAGAACGCTCTATATCCTCGACGAACCCACCACCGGCCTGCACTTCGCCGACATCGCCCTATTGCTGGAAGTGATAGGTCGTCTGAAAGGCAAAGGCAACTCGATAGTGATTATCGAGCATAATCTGGACGTGATTAAAACTGCGGATTGGATTGTGGATTTGGGGCCGGAAGGCGGCGATGGCGGAGGGAGGATTATTGCGGAAGGTAGTCCAGAGCAGGTGGCTAAGATTAAAGGGAGTTATACTGGGAAGTATTTGAAGAGTATAATAGGGAATGTTTTTTGATTTATTTTTTTAGAGGATATAAAACATGAAAACTAAATCACATGTGCGATTTTTTTCAAGGGTATCTCACTTAGATGCGGATATTGAGTTGGTTGACGTAATAAAAATCTTATCTTGTAACGGTGAGTTACATGAACAAAATGAAACAAGTAAAAATAAAATTTTTAAATATGTTAACAAACAACAACACCCTATATTGTGGGAGAGAAAACCTAATGAACATAATAGAAAATTGCAATAAGCCATTTAAAATCTACAATATGTGAATCATTTATTAAAAATATTTATGAAAATTTCACATTGTATTTATCTGAAATACCACAATCTGCAGCTAAAAATGGACTTAATCCAGAGCGTTTGATAGGTGAGCATAATGTTAATTTTACAGCTAATGAAGTTTTAACAACTGTACAAGAGAGTAAAGCAGACGGGATTATTAATTTAGTTGCAAAGTCAGTTTTTAGAAAATTAGAAAACGAAAAAAGCACCAAAAATCTTCTAAAAAAATTTAATGATAAATTGAACTTAGAGGTGTCTGAAGAAAGCATTAATAAGGCACTTCCTTTTCTTGAAATACGCCATTTATTAGTACATAATGATGGAAAAGTAGATAATAAATTTCGTGATTCATATCCTAGTTTTAATTACTACAACATTTCAAAGAAATCCATTACGCTTAAACTTGATTATACTCTACTATCAGCGGTTCGAGATAGTATTTATACACTAGTTAATGAATTTGATAAAAAAATAGTTGATAACAACATAGTTCATAAAACGGAGTTGCAGCCGTAGCCTGCACACCTAACCGGCCGCGTGCGTGGCTGCGCCACACACCCTACCTGTGAATTACACGGAACTTCAAAGCCAACGCGTAGGGTGTGTGCGGTACGCACGCACGCGGTTATTTGATTGACGGTTTTGTTGTTTCAACATTTCAGACGGCCTCCAATGTCGTCTGAAAACATCAGCTTCAACAAAGTTAAAACCTTAAACAACAAACCATTCCTTCTCCAACACCCAAACCACAAACAAAAATCCTATGGCGCGTTATCGCAGAAACTTCATTGCCGGCGGCACATTCTTTTTCACCATCAAACTCGCCGACTCGAAATCACGCCTGCTTGTCGAACATATCGGCTTATTGCGTGCGGCTTATATGGATGTGCAAAAACAATATCCCTTTGAAACCGTCGCCGTATGCGTGCTGCCGAACCACATTCACGCCATTTGGACGCTGCCGCCCGACGATGCGGATTATTCCCTACGCTGGCGGCTGATTAAAACCAAATTCTCCGCATATTTCCCTCATGCTGAAAACCTGTCCGCCAGCAAACAGCGGCGGCACGAACGCGGTATTTGGCAACGGCGTTTTTACGAACACACCGTGCGCGACGAAATTGATTTGCAGCGTTGCACAGACTATATCCATTTCAATCCCGTCAAACATGGATTATGCAACAATGTCCGCGATTGGCCGTTTCGTCGTTTCACCGTTATGTGCGGGACGGATGGCTGCCGTTAAATTGGGGTGGAAAAAAAGAAACGGCGGTAATGAGTTTTGGGGAGTGAATACCATAATAAAAAACTACTGACCGCATGCGTGGCTACGCCACACACCCTACCTGTGAATTACGCGGAACTTCAAAACCAACGCGTAGGGTGTGTGCGGTACGCACGCACGCGGTTAGTTTGATTAATGGCTTTCTGTTGTAAATTAAACTTAGTTGAAACTAACGCTTTCAGACGGTATAAAAAAATGGCTGTCTGAAAATTGAAAAATGCCTTATCCCAAACACTCTGATTCACAAAACAAAAAACGGATTCCAAATCATTGGAATCCGTTTTTCTCTAAAGCTATCCGAATTATTTAGCTTCTTCTTTAGCGTCTTCAGCAGCTTCTTTAGCATCTTCCGCTGCGTCTTTTGCGTCTTCTTTAGCCTCTTCAGCAGCATCTTTGGCTTCTTCGGCTTTCTCTTCAGGAGTTTCGGCAGCAGGTACACCTTTCAAAGCGTCCAAAGAAGTTTTACAAGTTGCATCGCGTTGGTCTGCAGGCAGGTTTTTCAACGCTTCTTTGGTTTGTTCGAAAGATTTTTGCATCATGTCTTTGGTTGCGGCATCTACGTCTTTAGTTGCTTCGGCAAATGCTTTTTCGTACTCGTCACAAACGGCAGAAGAAGATGAGCCTGAACCGCCGCATGCTGACAGGGACAGGGCTGCCAACAAAGCCGCCAATAAAGCTGATGTTTTCATGTGTCTCTCACTTTTTTAAATTTAGGTTAAAGGATGTTATATGTTAATTCATTATATGAAAGTGTCAAGAGTTTTTGTTTAATTTAATCAAAACTATATCATTGAAAGAGCCTGCCTATCTCAAAATAATCAAGGCCGTCTAAAGTTTCAGACGGCCTTAGGTTTGAAGCAATCTTTTTCAGCGATTACGCCGCTTTACGGTGATAATGTCTGAGCGCGTGTTCTTTGCGCCGTCCGCTGGAGAAGGCGGATACGCGTTTCAGGTAGCCGATGACACGGGTGCCGTAGTCGATGTCGTGCGAACCGCAGGCGGAACAGGCGTGCAGGGTGCGTTTGTCGATGTGGCCGCATTCGTTGCAGATGGTGATGCGCACGTTCACGCAGAAGTAGTTGCAGCCGGTTTGTGCAGCGATGTCCAAGAGCGAGCGGTAGCCAGATTCGGGTAGTGCTTCGTCAAGGTTCAGGTGCAGCGCGGAGCCGCCGTCGAGCCAGTCCACCAGTTCTTTGCCGTGCAGCAGGAATTTGTCGAGCGCGTTGATTTCTTCGTCTTCGACGACGTAGAAATAGGAGTTGTAGCATTCGCGGCTGACTTTGTAGCCGTCGGCTTTGTCCCATTTGGCGTTTTTCACACCGAGGTTTTCGGCGGGAACGAACTCGGTGTTGAACTTCACACCGTAGTGTTTGCTGGCGGCTTGGTTGGCTTCGAATATGGTTTTCAGACGGCCTTGGACGAAGTTGATGTAGTCGTCGTTGTAGCCGACTTTGATACCTTGCGATTCGGCGGCTTCCGCCATGCCGTTGATGCCGATGGTGAGGAACTGTTTGTCCAGCGTGATGAAGCCTGCATCGTAAACGGGCAGCATTCCGGCGGCTTGGTATTCTTCCATCAGTTTGCGGTAGGCATATTGGTATTTGTGGATTTTCGCCACTTCGGCGGTAAGGTCGCGTCCGTCTTGCTCCAGCCGGTTCATATTGATGGTGATGACGTTGATGGAACCGGTCGCCACGCCACCTGCGCCGAGGGTGTAGCTGAAGGTGCGGTCTTCGATGGCGTTGCGCAGGCGGCAGCAGGAAGCCAAGGAGTCGGGGTTGTCGGAAAGATAGACGAAGAAGGAATTGCCCTCCGCCAACTCTTTCGCCATTTCGTCGGCGAACACGGTGTCTTTGCATTTGCCTCCGTCGGTCAGCATCGCAGCGGTCACGACAGGGAAAGTCAAAACGGCTTTAGTGCGCTCTTGATTAAACCATTTGAGGAAGAAGTTTTGCAGTTTTGCCACGCTCGTCCACACCGGTTTGCTGAAATCGGGAAAGACGAAATCGCCGAACATCGCATCGAAATAGTATTGATCGTAAACGGAAATATTCCAAAATACGCTCTGATAGCCGCGCGCGGCAGCGGGCTGGTTGATGCTGTACACCACCTGCTGCATATGGTTGGCGATTTCTTTGCCGTGGGTTTCCAAATAATCGTCGCCGTAGTCTTTGCGGGCGAAGTAGTCGAAATAAGTCAGAAATTCCACCGTTGCCACCGCGCCGGCAAACTGTGCGCTGATGGCAAACACTAGGTTGATAAACGAACCGCAAAACGAAGCCAGATGTTGCGGCGCTTTGGATTCGCCGCCGAGTTTGCTTAAGCCGTCGAGCAGGAAGGGATACAGCGTAACCGACACACAATAAGGCTTGAGGCTGGTTTCGTCGTGCACATAAATCTCGTGCGCCTCAATCTGGCGGATGTATTCGTCGGCAACGGATTGGTCGAAATTTCGGCAATTTTGCGCGATACTTGGGCGCGGTTAATCTGCACGAAAAAGTCTTTCATGATTTCCGCTTCCATCGTGGCGATGTTTTTCTGGGTAACATTGGCGTTGGCGTCCATTTTCGATCCGTCCGCCGCGTTTTGCGCGCTGATGTAGTCACGCATGAATTGTAGTTTTCCGTTTAACTGTTCGGGATGCAGCCGAATCATGTTAATTCTCCTGTATGGTTTGGTTGATTTATTAAACAATGACGGTTGGGCCGTCTGAAACATCGCTGTCAGCGAATACAATAAATTCAATTTAAATCAGTGCAATACAGCACCGGGCTAAATTGAAGCCACTGGAAAAACTTTAGGCGCAGGTTTGTCTTTGATAAACAAGCGGTTCAACACTTCGCCCGTGTGCAAATTGATAAACTTCTGATTGGTGGCCGGACTTTCCAAACCGCCCAACTCCATCTGCCAGCGGCCAGTTTTCAGATACGTCAGATAAGGCAGGATGCCGTCTGAAACCGCCTCCAGCTCATCACGCTCCAGGCCGGTGTACAAACAGGCTTTCAAACCCGCCTGCGTCACGATGGCCAGCATTTTCTGCAAGGTTTCCGGCTGCCATTCTCCGCCCATAAACAACACGCACGTAATCAATCCGCGATAGCGTTTCAGACGGCCTTTTAAGTAATCCTCGGTCAATTCCGTGCCGATGCCCTCTTTCCATGTATCGGCACTATGGCAACCTTTGCAACGCAGCGGACAACCGGAAAACAGAAACGCCAGCGACACTTCGCCCGGCACTTCCTGCCATACAATTTGCTCGATTGTGAATTTCAAACCGCTCATTGCAATGCCATAAAACACAAGATATGGTGTAAATTAAAACACAATAATACTAGATATGGTATTTTATTTAACAATCCATCTTTATTTTGTAATAGATTTTTATAATTTGATAGATTGTAAATTTCAATAATTACATCTACACGGCTCCCTTGATAAAGGCCGTCTGAAAACAATTTCAGTGCATTAATATAAAAAAAAGAAAAGCAAACTCCGTTATAACAAAGACGGTTTTAACAAATCAAAAAAGGCCGTCTGAAATCATCTTTCAGACGGCCTTAATTTCAGGTTTTACCCTCGATTCGAACCTTTCACCATATCCATCAAAAACAATCGGCAATCCAAATTACCGTTAAACAAAGGAATTTTCCGCTTCGGAGAAAGGCGCATAAATTTCGGCATATCGCGATCACCGGTAAACATTCCTACCAGCCAGCCGGCGTAATATTGTTTCAACCATGTACCGAGTTGCGGATATAAAGCCTGCAAAGCTTGAATCTCCGCAAGGCGCACGCCATAAGGCGGATTGGAAATCATAATGCCATGTTCGCCGTTTGGGCGCGCGGTTTGCGCATCTTGCACGTCAAAGCGGATGAAATTATCCACTTCGGCGGCTTGGGCATTAGCCAATGCGGCGCGGATCATATAACGATCGTTGTCGCTGCCGGAAATGGGCGCGGCGGCCGGTTTGATTTGTTTTTCAGCCTCACGGCGCAACGCTTGCCATTTTTCTTTGTCGAAGTTTTGCAGTTTTTCAAAACCGAAACGGCGCATCAAGCCCGGCGCACGGTGTGTCGCAATCCATGCAGCCTCAATGGCAATCGTGCCGCTGCCGCAAAACGGGTCTTGGAAAGGCTGCGTACCGTCGTAACCTGCCAAAAGCAGCAAACCTGCCGCCAAGTTCTCTCTCAATGGCGCTTCGCCGGTATCCTGACGATAGCCGCGTTTAAAGAGTGCTTCGCCGGAAGTATCGATAAAGATTTCCACATTGCGCTCATCGATAAAGGCATGAATGCGGATATCGGGGTTGATTTTACCCACGCTCGGACGCGCATCATAAATATCGCGGAAGGCATCGCAGACGGCATCTTTGATTTCAAACCGACAAAATCCAAGCTTTTCACATTGGCGCGCTTGCCTTCGACTTTGACTTTAAAGGTCTGCTCCAGCTTAAACCAGCCTGTCCAATGCAGATTTCGTGCCAATTTGTAGATATCGTGTTCGTTTCGATAACCGCCTTTGGTCAAGCGCAACAAAACGCGGCTGGCAACGCGCGAATGCAGGTTGATGCGGTACACCTGCTCCATCGTGCCTTTACATGCCACACCGCCGTCAACAGCGCGGATATCCTGACATGCCATGCTGTCGAGTTCCTGCGTCAAAGGCGCTTCCAAACCGCGAGGACAAGTGATAAAAAGTGAATAAACCGTCATATAAAACCTTTCCGGGTAGGGCTATCCGAACCACTCGGATAACAAATAAAAACAATATTATAGCCGAAAAACCAAAGGCCGTCTGAAACTTCAGACGGCCTTTGAATAAAGCTCGCTTAGTGATCCAAACTGTCGGTTTCAACCTTAACCGCTTTATCGGTTTTATCCTCCGGCAAAACCAAGTTCAACAATACCGCCATAATACCACCTGCGGAAATTGAGTTTTGGAACAATACCGGCAGGTTTTTAAACACTTCCGGCTCAAACGCCACGCCCAAACCCAAACCGACAGAAGTCGCCGCGATAACCGCTTCACGGCGGCGAATACCGTGGCTGACCAAAATCCGCACACCGGCAATCGCAATCAGGCCAAACATCAACACCATCGCGCCACCCAAAACCGGACTCGGAATCGTGGTAAACGCACGGCCGATAACAGGGAACAAGCCCAACAATACCAAAATCGCCGCAATATATTTGCCCACATGACGCGAAGCCACGCCGGTCATTTGAATCACGCCGTTATTTTGCGCAAAAGTAGTCAAAGGCAAAGAGCCCAACGCAGTCGCAATTACAGAAACCAGACCATTCGCCAATACACCGCCGCGCAAGCGTTTGGTATATTCCTCAATTGATCGGCTGTTTCGAGACCATCGCAGTCGCCGTCAAATCACCGTTTCAAATACGCTCAACAGGAAAACACCGCACCGGCGACACAAATGCGTGCCAATCGAATGCAAAACCATATTTAAACGGAACCGGCAGGGTAATCAGCGGCAGGTTTTGCAGGGCGGAAAAATCCACTTTGCCCAAAAACAGCGCAACGATATCACCGACGATCAAACCCACCGCGATGCCGCTCATGCGCAGCAAAGGATTTTTCAAGCAGTCGAAAACCAAAACAATCAGCAACACCAGCGATGCCAGACCCAAGTTTTCCATCGAGCCGAACGTACCGTCTGCTTTCGGACCGAAGCCGCCGCCGAAATCGGTAATGCCGACATGCACCAAGCTCAAGCCGATCAACATCACGACCACGCCGCTTACAGTCGGCGTAATCACTTTTTTCAGATAAGGCAAAAGCCAGGCGGAGAAGCACACCAAAAACGCGCCGACAAAGGACACGCCCAAAAGCGTTGAAATCATTACATCTTCAGTCAAACCGCCCTCTTTCATGCCGGTACCGAGCGCAATCATCACGGTTACAAAAGAGAAATTGACCGACTGAATCGACAACATGCCCGAACCGACCGGCCCGAAACGGTTGACCTGCAAATAAGTACCAACCCCGGAAGCCACCATCGCCATCGACACCAAATAAGCCGTCATTTCAACCGGCAGCTCCAACGCCCCGCCGACAATCAGCGCCGGCGTAATCATCGGGACAAAAATAGCCAAAAGGTGCGTAACCGCACTCAACAACGCATTCCCAAACGGCGGCTTGTCTTCCAAACCGTAAACCAAATCAGGCGAACCGGCCTGTTTATCTGTCATTTCGGCCATAATGACCCTTTCTTAAGAATCGTTAAAAAATATTAAGATGCGCATTTTAACTAATTTAAAATGTATCAGCAAATTCAAAATCATCAGGCCGTATGAAAGTTTTGCCCAATCATTTTCAGACGGCCTCAAACAGCCTTAACACATTTTAATCCTTGACAGTATTTTTCCATCTTAAAACAAACAAACTAATGATTTAAAAATGTATTATTCATTAAGATAATGACAAATCACGATTAAACGGCCCGGCCTAATAGCGGATATGTTTCACACAAACAACAAAGTAAGCTACAATCCGATGAATAATCCACCCACATTATAAAATTAAAGGTTTCCGTATGTTAAAAGGCAGTCTGGTTGCCCTGATTACCCCGATGAATCAAGACGGCAGCATCAACTACGAACAACTTCGCGACTTAATCGACTGGCACATTGAAAACGGCACCGACGGCATCGTCGCAGTCGGCACCACCGGCGAGTCAGCCACCCTGCCTGTCGAAGAACATTTGGCCGTTATTGAAGCCACCGTCAAACACGTCAACAAGCGCATCCCCGTTATCGCCGGCACAGGCGCCAACAATACTGTCGAAGCCATCGCCCTTTCCCAAGCCGCTGAGCAAGCCGGTGCGGACTACACCTTATCTGTTGTTCCCTATTACAACAAACCTTCGCAAGAAGGCATTTACCAACATTTCAAAGCCATCGCCGAAGCCACTTCGATTCCGATGATTATTTATAATGTTCCCGGCCGCACCGTCGTCAGCATGAGCAACGACACTATTTTGCGCTTGGCTGAAATTCCCAATATCGTGGGTGTCAAAGAAGCCAGCGGCAAAATCGGCAGCAACATCGAATTGATCAACAGCGTTCCTGAAGGTTTTGCCGTGTTCTCCGGCGATGATCCTACCGGCCTGCCTTTCATGCTGTGTGGCGGTCATGGCGTGGTAACCGTCGCAGCCAACGTTGCACCGAAACTCTTCGCCGACATGTGCCGAGCCGCCCTTGAGGGCGATATTGCGACCGCCCGTCGTCTAAACGAGCAACTTATCCCAATTTATAACACCATGTTCTGCGAGCCCAGCCCGGCCGCGCCCAAATGGGGCCTGAGCTTATTGGGCAAATGCGAACCCCATGTTCGTCTGCCTTTGGTAGCACTGACCGAAGCCGGTCAAGCCAAAGTCCGAGCCGCTCTGGAAATCAGGACAAATCTGATCCGGAAATAAGGCCGTCTGAATCCCAAACACCCTTTTCAGACGGCCTCCCTGTTAAGAACTTCATCCACAGGAAAACAAGATGACCTATATCAAACCCATCGTAGTAGCCCTCGCCCTGATTAGCATGACTGCCTGTTCCGGCAGCAAAAAAGAACAACCCAAACTCGACTATCAAAGTCAATCACACCGCCTGGTCAAACTGGAAGTACCACCTGATTTGAACAACCCGGACCAAGGCAACCTCTATCAATTACCGGCAGGCAGCGGCGCCGTCCGCGCCAGCGACTTCAACAAACGCCGCACCCAAGCCGTACAACAACCTGCCAATGCAGAAGTCTTGAAATCCGTTAAAGGCGTACGCCTTGAGCGTGACGGCAACCAACGCTGGTTGGTTGTCGATGGCAAATCGCCTCGCGAAATTTGGCCGTTGCTGAAAGTATTCTGGCAAGAAAACGGTTTCGACATCAAATCCGAAGAACCGGCCATCGGCCAAATGGAAACCGAGTGGGCGGAAAACCGAGCCAAAATCCCTCAAGACAGCCTGCGCCGCCTGTTGGACAAAGTCGGCTTGGGCGGCATCTACTCCACCAGCGAACGCGACAAGTTCATCATCCGCATCGAACAAGGCAAAAACGGTTCGACCGACATCTTCTTCGCCCACAAAGGCATGAAAGAAGTTTATGCCGACCGTAAAAAAGACACTACCATGTGGCAGCCAAGCGAGAGCGACCCTAACCTCGAAGCCGCATTCCTCGCCCGCTTTATGCAATACTTGGGCGTTGACGGCCAACAAGCCGAACAGGCTCTGACCCAAAGCGTTGCCGCCCGCAGCAATGCCTCCGAGTTGGCCCGTGTGGACAACGGCACCCTGCTGCTGGCAGGCGATTACGGCCGCAACTGGCGCCGTACCGCCCTTGCGCTCGACCGCATCGGCCTGACTGTTATCGGTCAAAATGCCGAACGCCACGCCTTCTTGGTTCAACAAGCCCCAACCGAAGGCGAAGCAGTTGCCAATAAAAAACCCGGCCTGTTCAAACGCGTATTTGGCAAAGGCAAAGCAGAAGCACCAAAAACTTATCCTGAAATCATCGTTTATGTTGAGCCAATCAACAATGGCGCACGCCTCCATCTGTTGAACAAAGACGGCAGCCCATACAAAGGCAGCGATGCATCCACATTGCTGAGCCGCCTGCACACAGAATTGCGTTAATCCGTTATTCAACTCAAGGCCGTCTGAAATATTCAGACGGCCTTTTTAACGAATCCGACATGGTTTCAAATTCCCAATCTGACGTTATAATCAAAACATTTTCCCCCTTATCCAAGCTGCCATGACCCGACAAAGCCTATCTGCTTCTGACCGCTCTGTTTACCCTGATGTTTATCGTCCTGATTCTGTTGGGCGCTTATCTTCTGAACATTCACAGCAAACAATTCGCCGTTGCCGCCTTTCTGTTTGCCTTTGCCGCCGTTTTTGCCCAAATCGGCAGCCTTGCCCTTTACATCCGCTACAAAGTACGCGCGCAAATGGCCCGTATGCAGCAAACCGAAACCCATTAAGGAAAAACCATGTTTGAAAAAATCGTCCTTGCCAGTGGCAACGCAGGCAAACTCAAAGAATTTTCCCGCCTCTTTACCGACTTAAACATCGAAATCCTGCCGCAATCGCAGTTCAATACGCCCGAATGTCCCGAGCCGTACCATACCTTTGTTGAAAATGCCCTGGCCAAAGCACGCCATGCCGCCAAATACAGCGGCTTACCGGCACTTGCCGATGATTCCGGCATCTGCACCAACGCCTTAAACGGCGCACCCGGCATTTTCTCCGCACGTTATGCAGGCGAAAACCCCAAATCCGATGCCGCAAACAACGCCAAACTGTCTGCCGATCTTGCCGATAAAGACGACAAAAGCTGCTACTACGTCTGCGTGCTCGTCCTCGTCCGCCACGAAAACGACCCGCAACCCATCATCGCCGAAGGCATCTGGCGCGGCCAATGGCAGGCCGAAGCAGCCGGCACAAACGGCTTCGGCTACGACCCTCATTTCTATCTGGCCGAACACGGTTGCACCGCCGCCGAGCTTGCCCCTGAAATCAAATGCCGAAAGCCACCGCGCCCAAGCATTGCGTGAATTGTTAAGAAAAATTGAATCCTTATAAACCAAAGGCCGTCTGAAACCTTCAGACGACCTACCTTACATTCATTCCCATGCCCAAACCCTCTCCTGAAGAATTGGCAGCCTTTGCAAAACACGTCGCTGCCTTCATTCCAACCACACCTGACGAACTTCTTCAACTCATTGACAGTCAAGAAACTGCTATCGTCTTTTTAGGCAAACCAAGCTGTTCATACTGTCGCCGTTTTGTTGCAAAACTGTCTACCGTTTCCTTAAACAAGCAGTTTACCATCCGCTTTACAGACAGCAGCAACAAAGCGGCTTTGAAAGATTTTCGTGAACAACACGGCATCAAAACTGTTCCCGCATTACTCAACATCTCACAAGGCAAAATAAAATTTGTCTGTAATTCCAAATTATCAGAAGAAGAAATTGAAGCTTTTTTGAGCGCTTAGACTGCGCAAATTTCCTACTGATTACTTTCCCGGCCGACATTTCAGTTAAAATAACGGCCTAAAAATTTCAGACGGCCTCGAGCCTCAACACATCATGACCCAAATCACCTTCCAACGCCCCGGCCAGCTAACCGCCCTACCTCCTTTATCACTCTATATCCACATTCCGTGGTGCATCAAAAAATGCCCGTATTGCGACTTTAATTCACACAGCCTGAAAAACGGCCTGCCGGAAGAAGCCTATATCGATGCCCTATTAACCGACTTGCAGCTTGAGTTGCCGAATATTTGGGGCAGACCGGTGGAAACCATATTCTTCGGCGGAGGTACGCCCAGCCTGTTTCAAGCGAAATCGATTGACCGTTTGTTAAGCGGCGTGCGCTCGCTGTTGCGTTTGCAACCCGAAGCGGAAATTACTTTAGAAGCCAATCCGGGCACATTTGAAATTGAGAAGTTTCAAGGATTTAAAGACGCAGGCATTACGCGTCTGTCTATCGGCGTGCAAAGTTTTAACGATGATATGCTTGCTCGATTGGGACGCGTTCACAACGGTAAAGAAGCCCTGACAGCCATTGATACTGCCTTGAAATTATTTGAAAAAGTCAATATCGATTTGATGTATGCCCTGCCAAACCAAACGGTTCAGACGGCCTCAAACGATGTGCAAACCGCTATTGCAACAGGCGTATCGCATATCAGCGCATATCATCTGACCATGGAGCCGAACACGCCTTTCGGTCATACGCCACCAAAAGGTTTGCCGCAAGATGAAGCAGCATTGGATATTGAAGATGCCGTACACGGAGCGCTGGAAGGCGCGGGTTTTATCCACTACGAAACATCGGCTTTGCAAAACCAGCCATGCAGTGCCGCCACAATTTGAACTACTGGCAGTTCGGCGATTATTTGGGCATCGGCGCGGGCGCACATGGAAAAATTTCCTATCCCGACCGCATCGAGCGCACCGTCCGCCGCCGTCATCCCAACGACTATCTTGCCACCATGCAGAGCAATCCGCATGAAGCAGTTGAACGCAAAACCGTTGCTGCCAAAGACCTTCCATTCGAGTTCATGATGAACGCCCTGCGCCTGACCGACGGCGTACCTGCTGCAACGCTGCAAGAACGTACCGGTGTCCCCACTGTAAAAATTATGGCTCAAATCGAAACCGCCAGACAAAAAGGCCTGCTTGAATCAGACCCGACCGTGTTCCGCCCGACCGAACAAGGCCGTTTGTTCTTAAACGACTTATTACAGTGTTTTTTATAAGTGCGGTTTTACAACAGTTAAAACATTTTTAGATTTGCTTAATTTACGACAAGAAAATACAATCAGAACAATTGTTGGGAACGACCAACCCCGGCGATTATCCACTACTTCTAATCCTACATTAAGGACAAAATCATGAAAAAAGTTCTGGTAACACTGATTGCTCTTTCCCTGCCTACATTTGCATTGGCTGATGCAACCAAAGGTTTTTATGTTCAAGCAGATGCTGGTTATGCTACTGTAAAAGGAAAATATGATGATGTAAGTGAATCGGTTAAAGGCTTTAGCCCACGTATCTCTGCCGGTTACGATTTCGGCGATTTCCGTGTTGCTGCTGATTATACCCACTATAAATCTTTTAAATCAGATTCTGAAACTCCAACTACCACTAACAAAGAGAAAGTTAAATTCCAAAGTGTTGGTGTGTCGGCAATTTACGATTTTGACATCAACTCACCTGTCAAACCCTATGTCGGAGCACGCTTAGGAATTAACCGTGTATCTTCAGATGAGAGTGAAACCGGCAGTAACTATTATTCCGAAGAAAGCTATCGCAAAACTCAAGCTGGTATTGGGGTATTGGCTGGTGTAAGCTACGAAGTAACTCCTAATATTGCTTTGGACGCTGGCTACCGCTACAACTACTGGGGCAAATTTGAAGAGACCAAAGTACACTCTCACGAAGTATCTGCCGGTGTACGCGTAAATTCTAATATTTGAATACTTAACATGAAGCAATCATTGCTTCATACATCAAGTAACAAAAGGCCGTCTGAAACCTGTTTCTCAGGATTTCAGACGGCCTTTTAACTTCTTTAAATATATCTAACTTTTTGCTGCTTTTACTTTTGCTGCAAACCACAGCGCCGCAGCCGTACCTGCCATATCGGCAATACCGTCCGCGATCGAACCTTGGCGCGTAGTAGTCAGAAATGCCTGAGCCAGCTCGCTTCCTACTGCAAATAATAAAGCGGAAAACAGAATGCCTTTATAGGGAATATTCCTATTGTCTTGAATAAATATTTTTGCACACAACCATGCCTGACCGAAAAACAGCCCGAAATGGCCGACTTTATCAAAATGGGGAAATGGTGGAGCGCTATTGCCGCCCTCTTTGAAAAGTAAGGCATAAATGGCAGCGGCAAACCAGATCAAGGCAGCGACAGTAAATTTGTTTAATGGTACGGCTTTCATTTGTCAGCCTCTTCATCCAGCCATGTTTGGCAAATACCTGCCAAGCGGACGAATTTCCCACCCCGCGCCTTCAAAATATCACGCCATTGTGCCACTTCTTCTGCATCCGGGGCATCTTCAATACTGCATTCGTAAAGGCAAAAGTCTAATGTTTCGCCAACAACGCCGGGGGCTTCGGTCTGCATCAGGCTGGTCAGTTCGTTCATATTTACTGTTTCTTTAATTGGTTTATCGCTAGCCAGACTGCGCCGTCTGTTTTCAGGCCGTCTGAACTAATGTGCAAGGCTGCCCGTTTGATTTGGGCACGCTTACTTACTGTGTAAAAAACGCGTTGCCTCTTCCCATTCGCCATTTAACACGGCCGGCAATCCTTGCAGGGATTTGGCGATAGAATCATCAATTTGCTGTCTATGTTCCGCTGACGGTTTATTCAACACATAACCGACAACCAGATTACGGTCGCCAGGATGATCAATACCTAAGCGCAGGCGGTAGAAATTAGGCGTACCCAAACGAGCCTGAATGTCTTTGAGACCGTTGTGTCCGCCGTTGCCGCCGCCAAGTTTAAATTTGATACGGCCGCATGGAATATCCAGCTCGTCATGAACCACCAAGATTTCCTCCGGCTTGATTTTGTAAAACTGAGCCAAAGCGGCTACTGCCTGACCGGATCGGTTCATAAAAGTCATGGGTTTGAGCAGCCAAACATCGCCATCAGGCGTAGTGGCGCGCGCTACTTCGCCGTAAAATTTCTTTTCGTCTTTAAAATTGACTTTCCATTTCCACGCCAGTTCGTCCAACAGCCAAAAGCCGACATTGTGGCGCGTTTGTTCGTATTCTTGGCCTGGATTACCCAAACCGACGATTAATTTAATTTTCAAGCTCATTACTGTTCTTTCAGTTTGACAGGCCGTCTGAAAAAGTTTCAGACGGCCTTGGATTTATTCTTGCCCGGCGCGTTTACGTCGCGCTTCTTTCGGATCAATCAACAATGGACGATAAACCTCAATCCGATCGCCATCTCGCAACACCGTCTCATCTTTCACCGCCTTGCCGAAAATACCCAAAGGCGCTTGCTGCAAATCCAACTCTGGAAACTCCTCCTCCAAACCACTTTGCAGGGCGGCTTCGCGTACGGTTGAACCTTCGGCAACGGTCATACCCTTCAACACTTGCCTATCGGCCAGTCCGTAAACAATTTCAATCTCAAGCATAGCGGCGGTCGGCCTCTTTAATAAAAGCATCCACCAACGTACCGGCGAGATGGCCGAACACTGGGGAAATCATGGCAGAGAGTACGGCATTGGAAAAATCGTATTCTAATCTGAATTCGACTTTACACATATCATCGCCCAAGTCGATAAATTTCCAAGTGCCGCGCAGGGTTTTAAACGGCCCCTCGAGCAAATCCATGCGGATTTCCTGCCCCGGGATATTGTGGTTGTGCGTCGCAAACGACTGTTTGACGCGCATATAGTCCATAAACAGGCGCGCTTTGAGCTCATTGCCTTTGCGTTCGATGACTTCGGTCTTGCTGTACCACGGCAAAAATTTTGGATAGTCCTCAACTTTGTCCACCAGCTCAAACATTTCCTTAGCGCTATGCAGCACCAATACATTTTTCTCGACTTTTTTCATGTTGGTTGTAGACCTTGTTTTTAAATATTTGGGGTTCAGACGGCATGATGTAGAAAAATATCCGCCCTACTTTGGGACAAAATTCCCAATTTAAACTGCTTCTCCATTTTGTTTCGCTTCCAGCCATTCCCAGCGTTCCAGCTTTTCTAAAAGCAGCATTTCGATTTCTTCGGCCCTGCTTTGCAATGCACCTGCTTTTTCGTAATCTTTAAAAATTTCAGGATCGGAAAGCTGGGTATTGATTTCAGCCTGCTCAGTTTCCAAAGCTGCGATTTCATCAGGCAGGGCATCGAGTTCACGCTGTTCTTTATAGGAAAGTTTGACCGTGCGGTTGGCTTTGGGTTTGACTTTCTCAGGCTCGGCAACCGCTTTAGGCGCAGAGGCCATCTGAATTTTCTCTTCCCGCGATTTTGCGTCGATATAATCCTGATAGCCGCCAATGTATTCTTTCAGACGGCCTTGTCCTTCGAAAACAATGCTTTGGGTAATTACATTATCCAAGAACATACGGTCATGCGAAACAAGGAATACCGTGCCTTGGTAATCGCGCAGCAAGTCTTCGAGCAGCTCTTGGGTATCGATGTCCAAGTCATTGGTCGGTTCGTCCAAGACCAAAATATTAGCAGGACGGGTGAAGAGTTTTGCCAGCAGAAGGCGGTTGCGTTCGCCACCGGAGAGCGATGAAACAGGGCTTTGCGCACGGGCGGGGTGGAACAGAAAATCTTCCAAATAGCTCATTACATGCTTTTTCTTACCGCCGACTTCAACGTAATCATTGCCCTGTCCGAGCGTGTAAAACACGGTATCGTTTTCGTTCAACGCGCTGCGGAACTGGTCAAAATAGGCAACTTCCTGCTTACTGCCAATACGGATTCTGCCGTAGGTCGGCTGCAATTCGCCCAGAATCAGCTTGAGGAAGGTGGTTTTGCCGATGCCGTTGGGGCCGATTAAACCGATTTTGTCGCCGCGCTGCAAGATGGCGGAGAATTTGTCCATGATGACTTTGTCGCCATAGGCAAACGAAGCGTGTTCCAGTTCGGCGATGATTTTGCCGCTTTTTTCGCCGCTGTCGAGCTTGAAGTTGACATGCCCTTGTACGTTGCGGCGTTCGGCGCGTTGGCGGCGCAATTCTTCCAAACGGCGCACGCGGCCTTCGTTGCGGGTGCGGCGCGCTTCTATGCCTTTGCGTATCCATGCCTCTTCCTGAGCATGGAATTTATCGAAGAGGCGATTGTGTTCCGCTTCAACCGCCAATTCCTGCGCTTTTTTCTCGCTGTATTTGGAGAACGAGCCGGGATAGGAGCGCAAAATGCCGCGGTCGAGTTCGACAATGCGCGTGGCAATGTTGTCCAGAAAACGGCGGTCGTGGGTAATCACAACCAAACTGCCTTCAAACGCTTTGAGCAGGTTTTCCAGCCAGATAATCGCGTCGATGTCCAAGTGGTTGGTCGGCTCATCCAGCAGCAATACGTCGGGCTTCTGCACCCAAGCCTGCGCCAAGGCGACACGCTTTTTCTGTCCGCCGGAGAGGTTGCCGATTTTTTCGTTTTCTGGCAAACCGAGTTCGCCCAAAGTCTGCTTCACCGCCGCATCCAGCTTCCAGCCGTCCTTCGCTTCGATTTCAAGCTGCAATTCGTTGAGTTCTTTCAACAAAGCCTCACTCGAACCATTTTCCAACTCATGGCTGACGTGATGATAACGGCGCAATAAATCGCGAATTTCGCCCAAACCTTCGGCAACGGTATCAAATACGGTTGCGTCCTTATCAAAAAAGGACTCCTGCGGCACATAAACGATTTTGAGGTTATTTTGAACAATAATCTGCCCGTCATCGAGCTTTTGTACGCCTGCAAGGATTTTTAAAAACGAAGACTTACCCGCACCGTTGCGGCCGATTAAACCAATTTTTTCGCCGCTGTCGAGTTGAAAAGAAGTTTTGTCGAGCAAGGCAACGTGGCCAACGGCAAAAGAAGCATTTTCTACGGATAAGATATTCATGGGGAAACTTCAAAAAAGAAAAGGGGGACATTTTAACCGATTATCGGCAGATATTTGCCGACAATCATATGAAATTGAAAGTATCAGGCCGTCTGAAAGCAGTTTCAGACGGCCTTCATTATTATTCTTGAACCTTCAAGCCGAAATGCAGATAGGCTCGTTCGGTTGCCACGCGTCCGCGCGGTGTACGCTGCAAAAAGCCCTGCTGAATCAAATAAGGTTCAATCACATCTTCGATGGTATCGGTCGATTCGCCAATCGCAGCGGCCACGTTTTCCAAACCGACAGGGCCGCCGCTGAATTTGTGCAGAATCGCCTCAAGGAATTTTCTGTCCATCACATCCAAACCCTGCCCGTCCACATCCAGCATACTCAAGGCAGCATCGGCAATTTCCGCATCAATCACGCCGTTGTTTTTCACATCGGCGTAATCGCGTACACGTCGTAAAAGGCGGTTGGCAATACGCGGCGTACCGCGGCTGCGCTTGGCCACTTCCATCGCACCCTCTTCACCCATTTCCAACTGCAACAATTGAGCAGAACGGGCAACAATAGTCGCCAAGTCTTTGTTTTGATAAAACTCCAATCGGGACACAATACCGAAACGGTCGCGCAACGGATTGGTCAACATACCGGCACGGGTCGTCGCGCCTACCAATGTAAACGGCGGCAAATCGATTTGACCGAACGTGCGGCCGGCCCCTCTCCAATCATGATGTCCAACTGATAATCTTCAAGCGCAGGATAAAGGATTTCTTCAACCACGGGGCTTAAACGGTGGATTTCATCAATAAACAGCACATCATGCGGCTCTAGGTTGGTCAATAAAGCAGCAAGGTCGCCGGCGCGCTCTAAAACCGGGCCGCTGGTTTGACGCAAATTAACGCCCAACTCTTTAGCGATAATATGCGCCAAAGTAGTTTTACCCAAACCCGGTGGGCCAAATAGCAAAGTATGGTCAAGCGCTTCGCCACGTTTTTTCGCCGCCTGAATAAAAATAGCCAACTGCTCTTTGGCCTTGTCCTGCCCGATATAGTCGTCTAAAGTTTTCGGACGTAAAGCGCGTTCAAGCAATTCTTCCTGAGCTGAAATATTTTGAGCAGTGATAATGCGCTGAGGTTGTGCAGAAGTAAGATTATCGGTTTGTAACATAATGTTTCTAAATTCTAAGATCATTCCTGGCCCGTTGTTTCAGACGGCCCGAACAATCAGATAAAGCGGTTAAATTATGATTTTGGCCATTATACCCGATAAGGCCGAGCCACTTTTCCTTCAAATTTAAATCACACAAAAATTTTCGTTTTCAGACGGCCAAAGCAACGTATAATAAACGGTTAATTCAAATACCTATCGCATTCAGGAGAACACATGAGCCTCAAGCAAAAAGTCATCGCCATCGACGGCCCCAGCGCATCCGGCAAAGGGACGGTTGCCTCACGCGTAGCCAAAGCCTTGGGTTTTCTTTACCTCGATTCCGGTGCGCTTTACCGCCTGACGGCGCTTTACGCACAAAAACAAAATGTTGCCTGGACAGATGAAGATGCCGTCAGCACACTGGCAGAAACCTTGCCCGCACAATTTGAAGGCAGCGTTGTATTATTAAACGGCGAAGATGTATCCGAGCAAATCCGTACCGAAGCGATCGGCATGGGCGCATCTGCTGTCGCGCAGTTGCCTAAAGTGCGTACCGCCCTTTTGCAGCGCCAACGCGATTTCCTGACCGAAAAAGGTTTGGTCGCCGACGGCCGCGATATCGGCTCGGTTATTTTCCCTGATGCCGCATTAAAAACCTTCCTGACTGCAAGTGCCAATGTTCGCGCCCAACGTCGTGCCAAACAACTCGGTATCCCATGCGAAGGGGTTGCATTCGAGCGTATCTTGTCAGACATTGAAGCGCGCGACGAAGCAGACCGCCGCCGCCCTGTTGCCCCGTTGAAACAGCTGCCCGACGCCCTGCTTTTAGACACTGACAACCTTTCTATCGAAGAAGCTGTAAAAAAAGTGCTTGATTGGTATCATAAAGTTTAAAAATTTGGAGTATAATCGCGAAGTTTTTCATTTCAGACGGCCTGTTGCCCCTAATAACAAGGCCGTCTGAAAAACATTTCCCAACCTGCCGCGCCAAGGACGGCAGGTCATTTCAAACCTAACCCGCACCCCTTGGCGGTGTACCGAAAAAGAGTATATATGACTATGGAAAAATTTTTGCCCAGCTGCTGGAAGAAAGCTTTACCCCTGCAAGAGATGAACCCAGGTGAAGTGATTACTGCCGAAGTAGTCGGCATCGATCAAAAACTTCGTTACCGTTAACGCAGGTCTGAAATCAGAATCTCTGATTGATGTTGCTGAATTCAAAAACGCTCAGGGCGAGATTGAAGTTAAAGTTGGCGATTTCGTTACCGTTACCATCGAATCTGTTGAAAACGGCTTCGGCGAAACCAAACTGTCCCGCGAAAAAGCCAAACGCGCTGCCGACTGGATCGCTTTGGAAGAAGCTATGGAAAACGGCGACATCCTGTCCGGCGTTATCAATGGCAAAGTCAAAGGCGGCCTGACTGTTATGATCAACAGCATCCGCGCATTCCTGCCGGGTTCTTTGGTTGACGTACGTCCTGTAAAAGACACTTCTCACTTCGAAGGCAAAGAAATTGAATTCAAAGTGATCAAACTGGACAAAAAACGCAACAACGTCGTTGTGTCCCGCCGCGCTGTTCTGGAAGCTACTTTGGGCGAAGAACGCAAAGCCTTGCTGGAAAACCTGCAAGAAGGTTCAGTTATCAAAGGTATCGTTAAAAACATCACCGATTACGGTGCATTCGTTGACTTGGGCGGCATCGACGGTCTGTTGCACATCACCGACTTGGCATGGCGCCGTGTGAAACACCCAAGCGAAGTTTTGGAAGTTGGTCAAGAAGTAGAAGCCAAAGTTCTGAAATTCGACCAAGACAAACAACGCGTTTCCCTGGGTATGAAACAACTGGGCGAAGATCCTTGGAGCGGCCTGACCCGTCGTTACCCACAAGGTACCCGCCTGTTCGGTAAAGTATCCAACCTGACTGACTACGGTGCGTTCGTTGAAATCGAACAAGGCATCGAAGGTTTGGTACACGTTTCCGAAATGGATTGGACCAACAAAAACGTACACCCAAGCAAAGTTGTTCAACTGGGTGACGAAGTTGAAGTCATGATTTTGGAAATTGATGAAGACCGCCGCCGTATCTCTTTGGGTATGAAACAATGCCAAGCTAACCCTTGGGAAGAATTTGCCGCCAACCACAACAAAGGCGACAAAATCTCCGGCGCAGTTAAATCCATCACTGACTTCGGCGTATTCGTAGGTCTGCCTGGCGGTATCGACGGTCTGGTTCACTTGTCTGACCTGTCTTGGACTGAAGCCGGCGAAGAAGCTGTACGCAAATACAAAAAAGGCGAAGAAGTTGAAGCCGTTGTATTGGCCATCGACGTTGAAAAAGAACGCATCTCTTTGGGCATCAAACAACTGGAAGGTGATCCGTTCGGCAACTTCATCAGCGTAAACGACAAAGGCTCTTTGGTTAAAGGTTCTGTGAAATCTGTTGACGCCAAAGGTGCCGTAGTTGCTCTGTCTGAAGAAGTTGAAGGCTACCTGCCTGCTTCTGAATTCGCCGCTGACCGCGTTGAAGACCTGACTACCAAACTGAAAGAAGGCGACGAAGTTGAAGCCGTTATCGTTACCGTTGACCGCAAAAACCGCAGCATCCGTCTGTCTGTTAAAGCGAAAGACGCTAAAGAAAACCGCGAAGTGCTGAATTCAGTTAACGCCGCTGCAACTGCCAATGCCGGTACTACCAGCTTGGGCGACTTGCTGAAAGCCAAACTGTCCGGCGACCAAGAATAAGGTTGCAGACATGACGAAGTCTGAATTGATGGTTCGCCTCGCAGAAGTGTTTGCCGAAAAAAAAATGGCAACCAACTGCTGGCTAAAGATGTCGAATACAGTGTAAAAGTCTTGGTTGATACCATGACCCGCTCACTGGCTCGTGGACAACGTATCGAAATCCGCGGCTTCGGCAGCTTCGACTTGAACCACCGCCCTGCCCGTATCGGGCGCAACCCTAAAACCGGCGAACGTGTGGAAGTGCCTGAAAAACATGTTCCCCACTTCAAACCGGGTAAAGAGTTGCGTGAGCGTGTAGACTTGGCATTGCAAGAAAGTGCTCATTAATACTTAGTAGCAAAACGCCGCAGAAATGTGGCGTTTTTTTGTTTTTTCAAAAATACTAAAGCCAGCCCTTTTTACTTGCACTTTAATCGCACACTTTTCCAACTATATTGACAACAAAGCCTTTGCAAAAAACGCAGGCCGTCTGAAATCATTTATAATAGACCGACTATTCCATAATGAGAACATCATTCCGACTACTGTCCATATTATTGTGGATGATGTTTCGACTATCGCCAGCAAAACATAATAAAGGTTATACATGAGCAATAGAGACCAACTATTTACGCCACCGCCATTTGAAAACCACAGCCCATTGACTTGGTATCAGGCCGCCGCCGAACAACCCAACTTCATCCGTGACGAAGCACAAGCACGAGCCATTGAGTATTTGGATCGCTTATGGACCGAGCTGATGATGTTCAAACGCAAACGCAACCGTTTTCTCGGCCGCAGCCTGCGTTCCCCTCAAGTACCTAAAGGACTCTATTTTTATGGCGGTGTAGGACGCGGTAAAAGTTTCCTGATGGACGCTTTTTTTGGCTGTCTCCCTTATCGCCGTAAGCGCCGCGTGCATTTCCATGCCTTATGGCCGAAATTCATCAAAGGCTGAAAGCTTTAAAGAGTGAAGCAAATCCTTTAAAAGCCGTTGCAGCAGAAATTGCCAAAGAAACACGCGTATTATGCTTTGATGAATTTCACGTCAGCGACATTGCCGATGCGATGATTTTAGGCCGTTTGTTGGAAAACCTGCTGAGCGAAGGTGTTGTTTTGGTGGCTACTTCCAACTACGCTCCATCCGAACTCTATCCTCAAGGCCAAAATCGCAGCAGCTTTCTGCCAACCATCGCCCTTATCGAATCTAATCTGACCGTTTTAAATGTGGATGGCGGCGAAGATTACCGATTGCGCACACTACGTCCTGCCGAAATTTTCTTTGTACCCAATAATGAAGAAAACGAGCAAAAACTGGCCGTTTTATTTAAAGAAATGAGCGGAATCTCTGAATTGAATCCGGGAATCAGCATTATTCATGGACGGGAAATTCCTCATAAAGCCCAGTCGGAACGCGCCATCTGGTTTGATTTCCGTGCATTGTGTTTCGGCCCGCGATCACAAGCCGACTATCTGTATTTGGCCGAACATTACGAGATGGTTTTTCTATCAGGATTGGAACGCCTGACCCCTCAAGAAAAAGCAGAAGCACGCCGTCTGACATGGTTGATTGACGTTTTATATGACTTCCGCGTGAAATTGTGCGCCACCAGTGCCGTTGGCGTAAACGATATTTATGTTGAAGGCGATTTTGCCGAAGAATTTACCCGTACAGCCAGCCGCATGGTCGAAATGCAGTCTGAAGTCTATTTGGAGCAACCGCACCTGACTTTAAGCAAATAATGCCTTTCCCAAAAAAGGGCGAAATTTGGTAAAATACACTCCCCTTGCCTTTGGGTTACGACAACTTACCTTTCAATAAAAACAAGGACATAATATGGCCATCGAACGTACGATTTCCATCATCAAACCCGATGCGGTAGAAAAAAACGTCATCGGCAAGATTTATAGCCGCTTTGAAGAAAACGGCCTGCGCATTATTGCGGCAAAAATGAAGCAGCTGTCTGAGCGCGAAGCAAAAGAGTTTTATGCCGTACATAAAGGCCGCCCTTTTTACGAAGACTTAGTTAAATTCATGACACGCAATCCCGTCATGATTCAAGTATTGGAAGGTGAAAACGCCGTTGCTAAAAATCGTGAATTGATGGGCGCAACCAATCCAGCTGATGCCGCTCCAGGCACAATCCGCGCCGACTTTGCAGAATCTGTCAGCGTCAATGCAGTGCACGGTTCTGACAGCGTGGAAAACGCTGCGATTGAAATTGCCTACTTCTTCAGCCAAAGCGAAATCTGCCCACGATAAAAGCAAAGCCTGTAGCCGCTTTACGGCCGTCCGATTCCATATCGGACGGCAAAAGTGCTTTGTATGCACTGCAAATGACAGGCCGTCTGAAACCCTTAAAGGCTTTTAAAGCAAAGCTGACCGATAAGCCTCTTTACTTTAAAAGCTTTATTGAGAAACATAAAAATACATGAAAACCAATCTACTGAATTACGATTTAAACGGACTGACGCAACACTTTGCCGAAATGGGTGAAAAACCTTTCCGCGCCAAGCAAGTCATGCGTTGGATACATCAAGCCGGTGCACAAAACTTTGAAGAAATGACTGATTTGGCCAAATCATTGCGCGCCAAGCTGAATGAACAAGCCACAATCGAAGTGCCTAAATTAATGATGGCACAAGAATCTACGGATGGCACACGCAAATGGTTGCTGGATGTCGGCACGGGCAACGGTGTAGAAACCGTTTTCATTCCCGAAGCCGAACGCGGCACTTTGTGCATCTCTTCCCAGGTAGGTTGCGCATTGGAATGCACCTTCTGCTCTACTGGACGACAAGGTTTCAACCGCAACCTGACTGCCGCAGAAATTATCGGCCAGCTTTGGTGGGCCAATAAAGCCATGGGCGTTACCCCTAAAAATGAACGCGTTATCTCCAACGTGGTGATGATGGGTATGGGCGAACCCATGGCAAACTTTGATAATGTTGTTACCGCTTTGAGCATTATGCTGGATGATCACGGCTATGGCTTGAGCCGCCGCCGCGTGACCGTTTCCACTTCGGGCATGGTTCCGCAAATGGACAGACTGCGCGATGCAATGCCTGTTGCTTTAGCAGTATCTTTACACGCCTCCAACGACGAAGTGCGCGATCAAATCGTTCCGCTGAATAAGAAATATCCGTTGAAAGAATTAATGGCGGCCTGTCAACGTTATCTGGTCAAAGCCCCCCGCGACTTTATTACCTTTGAATACGTTATGCTCGACGGCATCAACGACAAGGCCCAACACGCGCGCGAATTGATTGAATTGGTTAAAGACGTACCGTGCAAATTCAATCTGATTCCGTTCAACCCTTTCCCAAATTCCGGCTACGAACGTTCTACCAACGAGAATATCCGTATCTTCCGCGATATTCTGCAACAAGCCGGCTTGTCGTTACTGTCCGCAAAACCCGCGGCGACGATATTGATGCCGCTTGCGGACAATTGGCCGGACAAGTACAAGATAAAACACGCCGCCAACAAAAATGGCAACAAATTTTGGTCGAACAATAAGGTTAATTATGAAAATCAAGTTCGGATTCGCTTTACTTACCGCACTGACTCTTTCTGCCTGCGCATCCTCTTCCGGACCAAGCCCCAAAGAACGTGCCATTCAGGTTTCCAATATCAAAACCCAGCTTGCCGTGGAATATATGCGCGGCCAAAACTACCGCCAAGCTACCGAAAGTATCGAAGAGGCACTTAAATTCAATTCAAAAAACGATATTGCTTGGCTGGTACGCGCTGAAATATATCAATATCTGAAGGTCCGCGATAAAGCTCAGGAAAGCTTTCTTAAAGCATTGTCTTTAAAACCGGATAGTGCGGAAGTTAACAACAATTACGGTTGGTTCTTATGCAATCAAATGAATGCACCTGCCGAATCTATGGCTTATTTTGATAAAGCACTGGCCGACCCGACCTACCCGAGTCCCTTTATTGCCAATATGAATAAAGGCATTTGCAGCGCAAGGTTAGGCCAATACTCTTTGGCTCAAGCCTATTTGGAAAGGTCTTTGGCAGCCAATCCACAATTCTTCCCTGCTTTCAAAGAGCTTGCCCGAACCAAAATGATGGCAGGCAATCTGAACGATGCCGACTATTATTTCCGCCAATACCAAAGCAAAGTCGATGTCCTGCAGGCTGACGATTTGCTTTTAGGCTGGCGTTTGGCTACCGCCTTGGGCAATAAACACGCCGCATACGAATACGAAGCCCAACTTAGGGCAAACTTCCCTTATTCAGACGAACTACAAACTGTTACAACAGGCCACTAAATGGAAATAACGATAAAATCAACTACGACACACAAGCCGCCAAAACACTGGGGGATGAATTACGCAAGCACAGAACTGATGCCAAAATCGATATTGAAGATGTTGCTTCACGTTTAAAACTGTCTGCCGAACAAATTGATGCCTTGGAAAAAGGGGAATATTCAAATTTTCCGGGCCTTGTCTTCGTCTCAGGCTATCTTCGTTCATATGCACGATTCCTCAAAATCGATGAACAAACCATCACCAAACATTTGCACTCGATTACTCCGCAACTTGAAGACCATGTATATGCAGTAACACGCAGCACCAACAGCGGCTTAAGCTACGAAGATGCTGAAAAACAGGGTTTCCCTAAATGGATATTGGGTGCAGCCGCATTGGCTTTAGCAATAGGCGGTGTTTACTTTTGGCAAAGTAAATCCAGCTATGAAAACGAACAGGCAAATATTCAAAACAGCAAAGATGTTGCCGATACGATGAAAACGCCTGCTTTGAAAACGGATAATGTTGCCGTTAGCGAAATGACCGAAGATGGCAAAAAAGAAATTACCAATAAGCCTGAAGCAGCCAATGAACAAGCAGCTTCAGCAGCTTCTGCCGTTGTAGAAGAAAAACCTGCCGTCAAAGTCGAAAAAGACGAACTGTGGATTAAAGTCCAATACCGAAGCAATCTGATTATTGCAGACAAAGATGGAAAAGTAGTATTCAGCCGCATTGTTCCGGCCGGAAGCGAACATCGTCTGAGAGGCGGTGCGCCTTATAATGTTTGGATCGGTATTGCAGCCGGTTCGGAAGCCAATTACGGCGGCACACCAATCGAGCCTTTAAAACACCGTGTTGCCGGTGAAAAATCCGCCTCTTTTGTTGCAGGAAAAAACTAAAATGACCACACCTAAACGCCGTCTGACACATCAAGTACAAATCGATCATCTCATCGTCGGTTCGGATGCGCCCGTCGTTGTGCAATCTATGACCAATACCGACACCGCAGATGCAGAAGTAACCGCCCGACAGGTCAAAGAGTTGAGCGATGCCGGATCGGAAATGGTACGCATCACGGTCAATACTCCGGAAGCGGCTTCGAAAGTCGCCGAAATCCGCAGCCGCTTAGACGATATGGGTTATACCACGCCCCTGATCGGCGACTTCCATTTCAATGGCGAACGCTTATTGGCTGAATTTCCCGAGTGCGGCAAAGCCTGTCTAAATACCGCATCAACCCGGGCAATGTCGGCAAAGGCGCAAAAGGCGATGAGAAATTTGCCTTTATGATTCGTACAGCGGCAGAAAACAATAAAGCCGTACGCATCGGCGTGAACTGGGGTTCGCTTGATCAAAGCCTTGCCAAGCGCATGATGGATGCCAACTTGGCCTCTGCCACACCGAAGCCGCCTGAAGAAATCATGAAAGAAGCTTTGATTGTTTCGGCGCTGGAGTCGGCAGAAAAAGCCGTAGCTTTGGGTTTACCCGAAGACAAAATCATTTTGTCGTGTAAGGTCAGCGCCGTACAAGACTTGATTCAGGTTTACCGCGAATTGGGCAGCCGTTGCCGCTATCCGCTCCATCTCGGTCTGACCGAGGCTGGCATGGGTAGCAAAGGTATTGTGGCATCTACCGCTGCCTTGGCTGTATTGCTGCAAGAAGGCATCGGCGACACCATTCGAATCTCCCTAACCCCCGAGCCCGGCAGTTCGCGTACTCAGGAAGTCATTGTCGGTCAGGAAATCCTGCAAACCATGGGCTTGCGTTCCTTTACACCAATGGTTACCGCCTGCCCGGGCTGCGGCCGTACCACCAGTACCGTATTCCAAGAATTGGCGCAAGACGTACAAAACTATTTGCGTCAAAAAATGACTGTTTGGCGCACTGAGTATCCAGGCGTTGAATCATTGAACGTTGCCGTAATGGGTTGCGTAGTCAATGGCCCGGGCGAAAGCAAGCTTGCCGATATCGGTATCAGTCTGCCAGGCACTGGAGAGACACCGGTTGCGCCGGTTTATGTAGACGGCGAACGCAAAGTGACCCTCAAAGGCGACAATATCGCTGCCGAGTTTTTACAAATCGTTGAAGATTATGTCAAAACCAACTACTGCGAAGGTGGCGCAAAACATAAGCAAAACCGTGTCATTCCGATTCAGTCTGCCTAAAACATTATCAAGATAAAGAGGCCGTCTGAAAATATGTTGGGCAAACTGGATACTTGGCTGACAGAGCATCCCAAACGCAAGGATTTGCATGGTTGGCGACGCTTTATCGTTGAATTTTGGTTTTTCGGTTTGAAAGAAGCACGAGCCTGCTTATTTGCAGGCTTGTTTTTCATTGCCATGTTTCTTATTCCGAAAACAGGTTGGCTGGGAATTTCGCGCTATGACCTGCTGCTGATTTTTGCCGTCTCCGTGCAAGCAACCATGCTGTATTTCAAGCTGGAAACTTGGGACGAAGTGAAATCGATTACATTGTTTCACTTGGTCGGCTTTGCTTTAGAGTGGTTCAAGACATCAGGCGGTATCCAATCCTGGAGCTATCCAGAAGAAGCATATACCAAAATCGGCGGCGTACCGCTGTTTGCGGGCTTTATGTATGCCGCGGTCGGCAGCTATATTATCCAAGCATGGCGGCTGTTTGACCTCAAAATCAAAAGCCATCCGCCATATTGGTTGGGCACTTTGTGCGCGCTGGCGATTTATATCAATTTCTTTACCCATCACTACATCGGCGACTATCGCTGGTATCTTGCAGCCTTTGCCCTCGGCCTATACGCCCGGACGACAGTCTTGTACACGCCCTATGACACCACTCGCAAAATGCCGCTCCTGCTCGCTTTTGTCCTGATTGGATTTTTCATTTGGCTGGCGGAAAATTTAGGAACTTTATTCGGTGTTTGGCGCTATCCCAACCAAATCGGCGCGTGGGCATCGGTACACATCAGCAAATGGAGCTCATGGGCTTTACTGGTGATGATGACTTTTACCATCGTTGCGAATTTAAAACATATTAAACATACCATCAGCGTATCAAAAGATTAATTGTTCAACATATATAAAAAGGCCGTCTGAAACTTTCAGACGGCCTTTCATTTTCAACAATCAATTAAACAAACTTAAGGCTTTCACAAACACCATAATGACGCCGTAGCCCAAAGGAATGCAGACCAAAGCCCAGCGCCACCACACCCCGATACCGCCCGCTGATACTTTTTTACTAATCAGATAGGCATCGGATACAGCGGTTTCATCATCGGGATTACGGCTATGGGCCGCTACTTTAATGTCTTTCTCGTGATGCTTTTCATGAACCGAACGGACACTCAAGTTACACAGCAAACCGACAATCAACAAACCCGCCATGATGTACATGGTAATGCTATAAGCCTCGGCAGCCGGAACACCGCTTTCAATTTGACTTTGGCGGATATAGTTAACCAATACCGGGCCAATAACGGCAGCAGTTGACCATGCCAGCAAAATCCTGCCGTGGATTGCACCGACTTGATAAGTGCCGAACAAATCCTTCAAATAAGCCGGAATGGCTGCAAAACCACCGCCATACATGGAAATAATGACGCAGAAACCAATGACAAACAAAGCCTTGTTACCGCTTCCGCCAATAGACGGAATGGCAAAATACAACAGCGAGCCGAGCACGAAGAAAATGGTATAAGTATTTTTACGGCCGATTTTATCGGACACACTGGACCACAAAAAGCGGCCGCCCATATTAAACAGGCTCAACAGGCTCACAAAACCTGCCGCCGCGCCCGCACCAATGGCCGCTTGTTTTCCCACAGACGCCTCGGAAAACAGCTCCTGAATCATGACGGAAGCCTGTCCTAACACACCAATACCGGCCGTTACATTCAAACACAACACCCAGAACAAGAGCCAGAATTGCGGCGTTTTCATGGCTTGTGAGACATTGACATGATTGCTGCTGACCAATTTGCTTTTGTTTTTCGGCGCAACATAACCTTTAGGTTTCCAGCCATCGGCAGGTACTCGGATCGTAAACGCGCCGAACATCATCAACACCAAATAAAACAACCCTAAAACCACAAAAGTCTGTGCAACGCCAACCGAAGTTTCACTGGAGAAAAAACTCATCAGCGATACCGACAAAGGCGAGGCCAACATCGCGCCGCCGCCAAAACCCATAATCGCCAAGCCTGTCGCCATGCCCGGTTTATCGGGAAACCATTTCATCAAAGTCGATACAGGCCCGATATAGCCCAAGCCCAAACCAATCCCGCCAATCACGCCGTTGCCCAAATAAAGCAAAAACAGATTATGCGTATGGACGCCGATTGCCGACACAAAAAAGCCCAAACTAAAACAGCAGGCGGCAACAAACATCGCCTTACGCGGACCAACTCGCTCCATCCAAGTACCAAACATGGCCGCAGACGCGCCCAACATCGCCAAGGCAATACTGAAAATCCAACCCACCGTGGTCAGCTTCCAATCTCCGGCAGCCGACTCAGTGATACCGATAAGCTTGGTTAAAGGCGCATTGAACACGGAATAAGCGTATATCTGCCCGATGGCAAGATGCACAGCCAAAGCGGCAGGCGGTACCAGCCAACGATTAAAGCCGGGTTTGGCAATGGTCGCCTCACGGTCTAAAAACTTCATAAAATCCTCTTATCTTATGTATGTCAAACGCTGATTCCATATCATATGGAATCGAAAAATTGTTAACAATATTGTAACATTAATCTCCCATTTTCCTTTTTGTCCGCTCCATGATAATTTTGCGCATCAGGCAGAAAAAACATTCATCTAAACCATTTTCCTCATCCAATATCAACAAAAAGGCCGTCTGAAAATCTTTCAGACGGCCTTTTCATTCATATCGTTTTATGCGGCGAAGCGTTTGGCAACTTCATCCCAGTTAACGATTTCCCAAAAACCTTTCAGGTAATTAGGACGGCTGTTGCGGTAGTCGATGTAGTAGGCGTGTTCCCATACGTCGCAAGTCAACAGCGGAGTATTTTCAGTAGTCAGCGGAGTACCTGCATTGGAAGTAGAAACCAGTTCCAATTCGCCGGCAGGCGTTTTCACCAACCATGCCCAACCGGAACCGAAAGTACCGGCCGCGCAGGCATTGAATGCTTCTTGGAATTTCTCGAAGCTGCCCCATTTGGCGTCGATGGCCGCAGCCAACTCACCGGCAGGTTTGCCTTGGCCTTTAGGGGTAAAGCCCAGCCAGTAGAAAGTGTGGTTCCAAGTTTGGGCAGCGTTGTTGAACATACCGCCGGAAGATTTTTTTACGATTTCTTCCAAAGGCATTTCTTCAAACTCAGTGCCTTTGATTTGATTATTCAAATTGGTGATGTAGGTTTGATGGTGTTTGCCGTAGTGGAACTCCAAAGTTTCTTTGGTCAGATGTGGGGACAATGCGTCCAGTTCATAAGGCAGTTGTGGCAGCTTATGTTCCATTTTTGTGCTCCTGATTGTTGATATTTATATTTGGTAGTGTGCGTCGTCATATTGACAACATGACTATTTTACCTGCTTTAGCCTAAACAAACCAATTGAACTTACACTGCGTTATAATAGCGGATTACAATTTTCCAGCCAGAGATGCCCGTCATGAGCAATTATTCCGACATACCGTCTGAAGACCGTGAAATCAGCGCATTATCCTTGCCGCCGCATTCCACAGAAGCGGAGCAATCCGTTTTGGGCGGCCTGATGCTGGAAAATTCGGCTTGGGACCGTATTGCCGATGTCGTTTCCGGTGAAGATTTCTACCGCCACGAACACCGCCTGATTTTTCGTGCCATTGCCAACCTGATTAACGAAAGCCGCCCTGCCGACGTCATTACCGTTCAAGAAAGTTTGGAACGCAATGAAGAATTGGAAGCGGCAGGCGGATTCAACTATCTGATTACGCTGGCGCAAAACACGCCATCCGCTGCCAATATCCGCCGCTACGCCGAAATCGTGCGCGAACGTTCCATCATGCGCCAGCTTGCCGAAGTCGGCACGGAAATTGCACGCAGCGCCTACAATCCGCAAGGGCGCGATGCAGGACAGCTTTTGGACGAGGCAGAAAACAAAGTATTCCAAATTGCCGAAAGTACCGCCAAATCCAAACAAGGCTTCCTTGAGATGCCCGATCTTTTGAAAGAAGTGGTCGAGCGCATCGATATGCTTTATTCGCGCGACAATCCTGACGAAGTAACCGGCATATCGACAGGTTTATCGACCTCGACAAAAAAACATCAGGCCTCCAACCGGGTGATTTGATTATCGTCGCAGGCCGTCCGTCTATGGGTAAAACCGCCTTTTCGATCAATATTGCCGAACACGTTGCCGTAGAGGGCAAGCTACCTGTCGCCGTATTCTCGATGGAGATGGGCGGTGCGCAGCTGGTTATGCGTATGCTGGGTTCAGTCGGACGTTTGGATCAAAGCGTTTTGAAAACCGGCAGATTGCAAGACGAACACTGGGGCCGTCTGAACGAAGCGGTCGTTAAACTTTCCGATGCACCCATGTATATCGATGAAACTCCGGGTTTGACCGCGCTCGAACTGCGCGCCCGCGCCCGTCGCCTTGCGCGCCAGTTCAACGGCAAATTGGGGTTGATCGTCATCGACTACCTGCAATTGATGTCAGGCTCCGGCCGTTCTGACAACCGCGCTTCCGAGCTTGGCGAAATTTCCCGCTCCCTCAAAGCATTGGCCAAAGAATTGCAAGTTCCCGTCATTGCCCTGTCGCAGTTGAGCCGTACCGTTGAACAGCGTACCGACAAACGCCCGATGATGTCCGATTTGCGTGAATCCGGCGCAATCGAACAAGATGCCGACTTGATTATGTTCATGTATCGTGATGAATACTACAACTCAGAATCACCCGCAAAAGGCTTGGCGGAATGTATTATCGGCAAACACCGTAACGGTCCCGTCGGGAAAGTATTCCTCACTTGGATGGGTCAATTTACCAAATTTGATAATGCTGCCTATATTCCAGAATCCATGTTGATGGAAGATTGAGACAGGTTATCTGAAACTAACCGAATTTCATATTTTATTAGTCACGCATTCCAAAATCGTTTAGAATAAATCCAATAAAAGCAAAAGCATTGCCACAAGCAAATGCAAAAAGAGAAAACGTCGGTTACCCCAACACATTACTACCCAAAAATCACTCATGTATCAGACACAAAAAGGCTTCACCCTAATTGAGTTGCTGATCGTCATTACTATTGCAGCAGTAATGGCCGTCATCGCATTCCCAAATATGAATCAATGGATTGCCTCCAGACGTGCGGCATCGCAAGCAGAGCAAATTGCCAATCTGCTGCGTTTCGCGCGAAATGAGGCCGTCCGTCTCAATCTTCCCGTTTACATCTGCCCGGTCAAAATCAAATCCGATGGCTCGCCCAATAATGGTTGCGATTCCAAATATGCCGGTAATGGTATGTTGGCCTACGCCGATAAAAACGGAGATTCCAACTATAAAAACGATACAGTCGATTTATCCGTCCGCTCCATTATCCTTAATGGGGATACCGACAAAGTGGAATACAGCTTCAACTATATCCCTATCGGCAATGACCGTTCCGCCCTCTCGACCTCAGCTTCAAAAGAAGTCTGGTGGAGATTCCTGCCCAATGGTACATTTGGCCATTCAACCGATGGCAAGAATTATCAATTTTCAGACGGCCACATCAAAATCAGCCTGACGGATAAATCCGCCGCCGATGCTGAAACCAAGAAAGCCCGTGCTACCGTACTTTTGATCAATGGCAATGGGCATGTCGAAATCTGTGCTAAAAACGATGAGCGCAAAATATGTGAATACTCTTCCAAATAATAACAACGGTATCTTATGAACATTACTAATCCTACTCATCTCAGATCATTTAAAGGCCGTCTGAAAACGAGCTCAACAAGCTTTACCCCAAAACTTCAATCAGGCATGACCCTGATTGAAGTTTTGATTGCCATGTTTGTCCTTGCCATCGGTGTGCTCGCCCTTCTGGCTGTTCAATTGCGTACAGTATCCAACGTGCGTGAGTCTGAAAATCAAACCACCGTCGCCCAAATTACGCAAAATCTAATCGAAGGCATGCTTATCAATCCGACGCTCTCTGAAGAAACCGATACTGCAGGCGACAAAACCTCCCGTTATAAAAAATCCTACGATGCTTACATCACATCAAGCTCTGAACAGCTGAAAGACTCAAAGCAAACTACAGAATTTAAAGACAAAATGACAAAAGCGCAACTTGCGCAAGCTCAAATTGCACAGTTTAAAGCCGATTTAGCCAAAGCCCTTCCCGAAGCCCAAATTTTCGCGACCATCTGCAAAGACTCTTCCGGTGTAGAGCCGACTTACGAAAAGGGGTTTAACGCAAAATGCGATGGCAAAGGCGACACAACCATCGTGAAAGTTTTATGGTTGCAAGATGTCGAAGAAGAGAATACTTCAAAAAATCTCAACACATCGGGGCATCACGTTGTCTATACCTACCAATCACGCGTAAGAGACTAACAATGAACAATAAACGCTTACTCAACCATATTCCCAATAAAACCGCCATTCGCGGTTTCAGCATCCTTGAATTTCTGGTTGCCAGCCTGCTCAGTATGATCGTCTTAATGGCGGTCAGCTCCACCTACTTTACTGCACGCGGATTAAACAAATCTGCCAACGCCCGCATCGGTATCCAACAAGATTTGCGCAACGCCGCCAACATGATTGTCCGCGATGCGCGTATGGCAGGCAATTTCGGCTGCTTCAATATGTCGAATTTTCCTGCCTCTGCAGTAACAGAAGACAAAAGCTCAGATGAATACACATTGAAAACGGCTGGTGTGAATAATCTGTTACCGATTAAAGAAATCAATAAATTAGGCTATGCAGGCTTTGCTCAAACCGGCAAAGCCCTGCTGTTTCAATATGGAATCGACAAAGCAAACCCTGCTGCGAAAACTGCCATTGTCAGTAGCTGCTCAGGCATTGCGAAGCCTCAAACAGAAATTAAAGATTTGGATGCGGCAAAAACGGCTTTGAAAATGACCGACTCTGATCAAAACGGCAGTATCGCCATCATGAAACATGAAATGATTGCCTACGCTGTCGGTAAACTTGGCGAAGAGAGCGGTTTGTTCCGTTTCCAATTATCAAATGATGGCTCATGGGGTAATCCGCAGCTGCTGATTAAAGGCATCACTGCTATGGATATCCACTATATCTATGCAGAATGTCCTCATTCTGAAAATGCCTCTGCCAGCGGAGTCAATACAGAATCCTTTGATTACAAAACCGCATTGGATAGCTCAGCTGAGGCTAAGTCTCCGGCTTCTATCCAAATCGTACTGAATAACGGCAGTATCGACCCATCGAAAGAACAAGACAATAAAGTCGATATCTACAATATTAATGCCACCATCCGCGGAGGAAACGTATGCGCCGACCGATCACTCTAATCAAACCTGACCGGCAGCAGGGCTATGCTTTGTTTATCGTTTTAATGATGATGGTCGTCATCGCCCTGCTCGTGGTTACAGCCACCCAGTCCTACAATACCGAACAGCGTATCAGCACCAACGATGCCGACCGCAAACTGGCAACCACCTTGGCCGAAGCCGCATTGCGTGAAGGTGAAAATCAAATTTTTGATATTGAAGGGAAAAAGACTAATTTTACCAAAGAGTGTAAAGATGGTTTTTGCGCCACACCTCACGTGAAATCTGACAGCGAAGCCATCGAAGAAACCGCTACTGAAGATGCCTGGAAAAGAAAATGTGATAAAAATCAAAATCTTTGCATCGATACCAACGGTAAAGAATACTCTCTAGGTAAAAATAGCGGCATTGCAAAAAATCCCCGCTACATTATCGAATATTTAGGTAAAACTACTGAGGGTCGAATTACCTACCGCGTTACTGCCAAAGCATGGGGTAAGAATGCCAATACCCAAGTCGTCCTTCAGTCTTACGTTGCCAGCGAATAATATAATGAATACCACCTCTACCCAACAACTAGGCTTTACGCTGGTTGAGATGATGATTGCCGTCGCCATCTTAGCCATCCTAAGCATCATTGCCATTCCCTCTTACAACCGCTACATTGAACGCGGCTACCAATCACAAGCGCATGCCGAGTTAGTCGCCATCAATTCTGCTTTTAAAAACCAGATGGTTAAAAATCCAAAGTGGAAAACTGATGAAATTAAAACCAAGTTGGATGACTTTATCTCCTCATATAAAGGTCATAAAGATTTGGCAGACAAATACCAATACTCTGCCGAAATGATTGATGCCAATAAAAGCCGAGCCTATCGTTTGAAAGCCATACCCATCAAAACAGGCTATACCCTTTCCGTTTGGATGGATAGTTTGGGCAATGCTTACAAATGTACTGATATTGATTCTGCCAAAGATTCCAAAACTACAATGACCAATGGCAAAGGTTGCGAATCGGTTTCTAAAAAGAAATCTTCTTAGTCTGACAAAAATAAAAAGCAGTGTCATCTTACTGACACTGCTTTTTTTATTTTACTGCTTCCAATCATCGTCTCGGCGTTGGCGTTTCAACAAAATCCTGACTGCGCCATCATTGCCTTGTCGAGGCTCGACATAAGCCAACACATCAGGATGCTGCATCAACCAGCGGCGCGTCATATTTTTCAAAACCGGTTTATAGCCTGCCGAACCCAAGCCACTGCCGTGGACAATCTCGCCGCAAACGCCGCGTTTTTTCGTAAACTCGATAAACTCGTTCAATACCTGCTGCGCCTCTTCCTGCGTATAGCCGTGCAAATCTACATCCGCCACCACAGGATAATGGCCGTTTCGCAAACGCATCAAATCATTTTTACCCTGTCCATTTTTACTGAACGAAGCCGGCGGTTCTTCCCAGCCGCCGCTGCCCACATAAAAATAATCTTCCTGCTCTAAAGTCGCCATTTCTTTAGGTCGCGGTTTGATAGGCGATTTATCGCGGGGCTGTTCATAATAGTTGCCGGCATTTTTCAACGGCGTAACCTTACCAACCGCCTTACTGAAATCCACATCTTCCGCCTGCTTTTTAGCCTTCGCTTCCGCTTCCCGCTCCGCAGCTTCCTTTTTCGCCTGTTTGCCCAAAGCCTTCAGTGTTTCTTGAAAGTTTGCCGTCATGGTTTGTCCTTTCCAAAAAATTGATTGCATACATTATAGCAAACCCGATTACAAGGCCGTCTGAAAGACTCTTATCATCGCACCTTGTTTAGGGTATAGTATTGTCGCCTTGTCAGTCTTACAAAGAGAAAAATCATGTTTAAACGCCCGGAAGAAATTATTGTTTTGGTACTTGCCCTATTATGGGTCGCACTCAGCTACTACTTCGCCGCCATCCTGATTTCAGATGCCTACACCATCCTCCTGATTACCGTATTGACCTTTATTTGGGCAATTGCATGCTTCTTCTTGTGGCAACGCAACTTAAGCCGTCATATTTGGCCGCTGTTTCTCGGCAGCCTGGTTGCCTGCTGGTGGCCTTACTTCACTTGGCTTGCAAGCGACGTTCCCGAAGGCACATGGTATTCGGGCTGGACATTCAAATCCATTATCGCCCTGATTCCCGTTATTGCCGCTTATGTCTTCAAGTGGAAACGGAGCCGGAAAAACAAAATTTCCAATACCCTCGCCTGATACCTTACGCCGTCTTTTCAGACGGCGTTTTCCATATCTGACATAGCGCTCAGACTGTCAACAATTCCAATAAAATGCTATACTCTTCACACGATTTAACACCCTAAAACAGGCCGTCTGAAAGACTTATCAAGATGATCAGCAAACAAGAATACCAAGCACAAGCCGCACAAGGTTACAACCGCATTCCACTCGTTCAAGAGCTGCTTGCCGATTTGGATACACCGCTCTCAATCTACCTCAAACTAGCCAACAAGCCTTTCACCTACCTGCTCGAATCCGTTGTCGGTGGCGAACGCTTCGGCCGCTATTCCTTCATCGGCCTGCCTTGCAGCCACTATCTCAAAACCAGCGGCAAACATGTCGATGTATATCAAAACGGCGAAATCGTCGAACAACACGACGGCAATCCCCTACCCTTTATCGAAGCCTTCCACAACCGCTTCAAAACGCCCGAAATCCCAAGCCTGCCGCGCTTTACCGGCGGCCTGGTCGGCTATTTCGGTTATGAAACCATCTACAATTTCGAACATTTTTCCCACCGCCTGAAACATACGGCCAAAGCCGATCCGCTCGGTACGCCCGACATCCTCCTGATGCTCTCGCAAGAATTGGCGGTTATCGACAATTTGAGCGGCAAAATCCACCTCATCGTTTACGCCGATCCCTCGCAGCCCGACGGCTACGAACGCGCGCGCGAACGTCTTGAAGACATCCGTACCCAGTTGCGCCAAAGTTGCGCCATCCCACTTTCCCTCGGCAGCAAACAAACCCAAGCAGTCAGCGAATTTGGCGAAGAACCTTTCAAAGCCTGCGTCAACAAAATCAAAGACTACATCTTTGCAGGCGACTGCATGCAGGTTGTCCCCAGCCAACGCATGAGCATGGAATTTACCGACAATCCGCTTGCCCTCTACCGCGCCCTGCGTACGCTGAACCCATCGCCGTATATGTTCTACTACGATTTCGGCGATTTCCATATTGTCGGCTCTTCGCCCGAAATCCTCGTCCGCCGCGAACGCGACGACGTCATCGTCCGCCCTATCGCCGGCACGCGCCTGCGCGGCAAAACACCAGCAGAAGACCTTGCCAACGAACAAGACCTGCTGAGCGACGCCAAAGAAATTGCCGAACACGTCATGTTGATTGACTTAGGACGAAACGACGTCGGCCGCATCAGCAAAACCGGCGAAGTCAAAGTCACTGACAAAATGGTAATTGAAAAATACTCCCATGTGATGCACATCGTTTCCAACGTCGAAGGCCGTCTGAAAGAGGGCATCACCAACATGGACATCCTCGCCGCCACGTTCCCCGCCGGCACACTCTCCGGCGCCCCCAAAGTCCGCGCCATGGAGATCATCGAAGAAGTCGAACCGAGCAAACGCGGCATCTACGGCGGCGCAGTCGGCGTATGGAGTTTCAACAACGACATGGACTTGGCCATTGCCATCCGCACTGCCGTGATTAAAAACAATACTCTCTTCGTCCAAAGCGGCGCAGGCGTAGTTGCCGACTCCGACCCAACATCCGAATGGCAGGAAACCCAAAACAAAGCTCGGGCAGTAATCCGCGCAGCGCAAATGGTGCAAGAAGGATTGGATAAATAATTTTCAGACGGCCTGCGCTCTGAAATGACTAAAAAATAAGATTATGATACTCAACGAAAAACAACTAAAATCCATCAGCAAATTCCTCAGCTTTATCTTACGCCATCATCCCGAGCAAATCGGTATTACTTTGGATAAAGACGGTTGGGTGGATATTGATACCCTACTGACGCAGGTAAACCATCCTGAACGTGGCTTTACGGGCAATCCGCTGACCTATGAAGTATTGCTGGAAGTGGTCGAAAACAACGATAAAAAACGGTTTACCCTTTCTGAGGACGGCAAACGCATCCGCGCGGCGCAAGGTCATTCGACGGCACAAGTTCAGGTCGAACACAAAGTGGCAACGCCTCCTCAGATTTTGTATCACGGTACGGCTGAACGCTCTGTTCCGTCTATTTTGGAACAAGGCCTACATTCTGCCTCGCGCCATTTTGTTCATCTGTCTGCCGATGCTGAAACAGCCGTTAAAGTCGGCTCCCGTCACGGCAAGCCGGTTGTATTGACCATCGACACTGTCGCCATGCTTGCGGCAGGACATCAATTTTATTTGGCAGACAACGGCGTATGGTTAATTGAAAACGTTCCGCCGCAATTTATCGGCAAACTTTAAAACATCAGGCCGTCTGAAGCCATAAACCATGTTCAGACGGCCCGCAAACACCCTACCCAATTTATTCATAAAGCGATTATCCATGAACACATCCCCCATCCTCCCTCCTGCCATGCTCGGCATCCTCGGCGGCGGACAATTAGGCAGAATGTTTACTGTTGCTGCCAAAACCATGGGCTACAAAGTAACCGTACTCGATCCCGACCCGAACGCGCCGGCAGCGGAATTTGCCGACCGCCATTTGTGCGCGCCGTTTGATGATGAAGCAGCTTTGGAAGAATTGACAAAATGCGCGGCAGTTACGACCGAGTTTGAAAACGTCAATGCTGACGCGATGCGTTTTCTCGCCAAACACACCAATGTTTCCCCCAGCGGCGACTGCGTTGCCATCGCGCAAAACCGCATTCAGGAAAAGGCATGGATACGCAAAGCAGGCCTGCAAACCGCGCCGTATCAAGCAGTTTGCAAAGCCGAAGACATCACTGAAGAAAGCGTACAATTTCTGCCCGGCATCCTGAAAACGGCTACTTTGGGCTATGACGGCAAAGGCCAAATCCGTGTCAAAACGGTGGACGAACTCAAAGCCGCATTTGCCGAACACGGCGGCGTGGATTGCGTTTTGGAAAAAATGGTGGATTTGCGCGGCGAAATTTCCGTTATCGTATGCCGTCTGAACAATGATAACGTGCAAACCTTCGACCCTGCCGAAAACATTCACGAAAACGGCATCCTCGCCTACTCCATCGTCCCTGCCCGACTGAGTGCCGACATTCAGCAACAGGCGCGGCAAATGGCGCAGCGTTTGGCCGATGAATTGAACTACGTCGGCGTATTGGCGGTAGAAATGTTTGTTGTCGGCGATACACATGAATTGGTCGTCAACGAAATCGCGCCGCGTCCGCACAACTCCGGCCACCATACCATCGACGCCTGCGCGGCAGACCAATTTCAGCAACAGGTCCGCCTGATGTGCAACCTGCCTCCGGCTGACACTAAATTGCTGAGTTCTTGCTGTATGGCGAATATTTTGGGCGACGTTTGGAAGGAAGACGGCGGCGAACCCGAATGGCTGCCGCTGCAAAGCAACCTGAACGCACATCTGCATCTTTACGGTAAAAAAGCCGCGCGCAAAGGCCGAAAAATGGGCCACTTCACCGTTTTGGCCAACGATGCGGACAACGCGTTCCAAACCGCGCAAACTTTGCATCAAAGCCTGTAACCTTACCCACTTTTTTCAGACGGCCTTTGATTGCTAAAGGCCGTCTGAAATCAATTTTTCCGACCATCCGCCATGAGCCTTCTGACCATCCTCCGTCCGGCAACCGAAAAAGACTGCCAAGCCATACACAATGCCCATCTGCATGCCGTTCAATACGCCTGCATCCGCAGTTACGACGAAACCATTATGCACGCATGGGAAAGTCTGCTCGACATCAACAGCTATTTGGAAACCATCTCCGATAAAAACAAAGCCTTGTGGGTGGTCGAATACAAAGGGCTGATTCAAGGTTTCTTCCAAGTCGATTTCAAAGAAGCGCAACTGGACGCCTTATACGTCCATCCGCTCTTCCACAATCTCGGCTTGGGTACGGCCCTGCTCAGCCGCGCCGAAGAAATGGCACGAAATGCAGGCCTCAGCTTTCTCAAACTGTATGCCTCGCTCAATTCCGTGCCTTTCTATCGGCTCAACCGTTATGAATCGCTCGGTACTGCCGTGTTGCAACTGAACAAAACCGTCCGCGTCGAATGCGAATTGATGCGCAAATACCTGTAATTTCCCCTTCCGCCGTTGCTTTTTTGAAAGAAACCGATGTCCCGAATTGCCGCCCTGCCCGACCATCTCGTCAACCAAATCGCCGCCGGCGAAGTGGTCGAACGCCCTGCCAACGCCTTGAAAGAAATTGTTGAAAACAGTATCGATGCAGGCGCGACAGCGATTGATGTCGAGCTGGCCGGCGGCGGCATCCGCCTGATTCGCGTCAGCGACAACGGCAGCGGTATCCATCCGGACGACATCGAGCTTGCGCTCCACCGCCATGCCACCAGCAAAATCAAAACCTTAAACGATTTGGAACACGTTGCCAGCATGGGCTTTCGCGGTGAAGGCTTGGCCAGTATTGCCTCCGTCAGCCGCCTGACCCTGACCAGCCGTCAAGACGGCAGCGCGCACGCGACCCAAGTCAAAGCCGAAGACGGCAAACTCAGCAGCCCCACCGCCGCCGCCCACCCCGTCGGCACCACCATCGAAGCCGCCGAACTCTTCTTCAATACCCCCGCTCGGCGCAAGTTCCTCAAATCCGAAAACACCGAATACGCCCACTGCGCCACCATGCTCGAACGCCTCGCACTGGCGCATCCGCACATCGCCTTCTCGCTCAAACGCGACGGCAAACCAGTGTTCAAACTGCCTGCACAAAGCCTGCATGAACGTATTGCCGCCATTGTCGGCGATGATTTTCAGACGGCCTCATTGGAAATTGACAGCGGCAATGGCGCGCTGCGGCTCTATGGCGCGATTGCCAAGCCGACTTTCGCCAAAGGCAAAACCGACAAACAATACTGCTTCGTCAACCATCGCTTCGTGCGCGACAAAGTCATGCTCCATGCTGTCAAACAGGCATACCGCGACGTTTTGCACAACGCGCTGACGCCTGCTTTCGTCCTCTTCCTCGACCTGCCGCCCGAAGCCGTAGATGTCAACGTCCATCCGACCAAAACCGAAATCCGTTTCCGCGACAGTCAGCAGGTGCACCAACTTGTGTTCCACACGCTCAACAAAGCCCTTGCCGACACGCGTGCCGACTTGACCGAAAGCGTCAGTAATGCAGGCGAAGTGTTGCATGACATTACCGGCGTTACGCCTGCACCAATGCCGTCTGAAAACAACAGCGAAAATCTGTTTGATAGCGCATCCAACTACCCGACAGGCAACAAACCCGATACACGCAATGCCTTTGGCTCATCAGGCAAAACCGCACCCATGCCTTACCAAGCCGCGCGCGCGCCGCAACAACGCAGCCTGTCCCTGCGCGAAAGCCGCGCGGCCATGAATACTTATGCCGAACTCTACAAAAAAACTGACGACATCGACCTTGAGTTGAGCCAATTCGAGCAGGCACGTTTCGGCAATATGCCGTCTGAAATGCCTACCCTAAAAACAGATACGCCGCTTTCAGACGGCCTTCCATCACAATCCGAACTGCCGCCGCTCGGCTTTGCCATTGCCCAATTATTGGGCATCTACATCCTTGCCCAAGCCGAAGACAGCCTGTTGCTCATCGATATGCACGCCGCCGCCGAACGCGTTAACTACGAGAAAATGAAACGCCAACGTCAGGAAAACGGCAACCTGCAAAGCCAGCGCCTGCTTATTCCCGTAACCTTTGCCGCATCCCACGAAGAATGCGCCACCCTCGCCGATCATGCCGAAACGCTGGCAGGCTTCGGGCTGGAATTGTCCGACATGGGCGGCAATACCCTTGCCGTCCGTGCAGTTCCCGCCATGCTCGGCAAAGCCGACGTCGTTTCGCTGGCGAAAGACGTTTTGGGCGAACTCGCCCAAGTCGGCAGCAGCCAAACCATCGAAGAACACGAAAACCACATCCTCGCCACCATGTCCTGCCACGGCTCCGTCCGTGCCGGCCGCCAGCTTACCCTGCCGGAAATGAACGCCCTCCTGCGCGATATGGAAAATACGCCGCGCAGCAACCAGTGCAACCACGGCCGTCCGACTTGGGTCAAACTGACTTTAAAAGAATTGGATGCGTTGTTTTTACGCGGACAGTAACGCCGATAAAAAGGCCGTCTGAAACTATTTTCAGACGGCCTTTTAAATTATTTGCCTTTAACGAATATCCATAGGCGCAAACGATTTCACGGTTTCATCGATTGCTTTAACACGGGTCAGGAAGTCTTCCAATTGGGCAAGCGGCAATGCGCTTGGGCCATCGCATTTGGCTTGGTCGGGATTGGCATGGGATTCGAGGAACAAACCGGCCAATCGGGTTGCCATGCCGGCAAGCGCCAAGTCCAATACTTGGGCGCGCCGGCCGCCTGATGCTGCGGCACCGGATTCGCGCGTTTGCAGGGAATGGGTTACGTCAAAAATAACGGGCAGGTTGTGACACGTTTTTTTCATTACGCCAAAGCCGAGCATATCGACCACCAAGTTGTCGTAGCCGAAGTTTGCGCCGCGTTCGCACAAAATGATTTGCTCGTTGCCTGCTTCTTGGAATTTCTCGACAATGTTTTTCATTTGAGACGGGCTGAGGAATTGCGGCTTTTTGATGTTGATGACATTGCCGGTTTTCGCCATAGCCACCACCAAATCGGTTTGGCGTGCCAAGAATGCTGGCAGCTGGATGACATCGCAGACTTCGGCAACCGGCTGGCATTGGTAAGGCTCGTGAACGTCGGTAATCACGGGAACGTTAAACTCGCGCTTCACCGCTTGAAAAATCTTCATGCCTTCGTCCAAACCCACACCGCGGAAAGAGTGGATGGAAGAGCGGTTTGCCTTGTCGAAAGAGGCTTTGAACACGTAAGGGATGCCGAGTTTATCGGTTACTTTAACGTATTGCTCACAGGCTTTCAGCGTAGAGTCGAGGTCTTCAAGGACATTGATGCCGCCGAAAAGGGTAAAGGGCGCATCGTTGCTGACGGTGATGTTGTTGATTTGGATATTCACGGCAAAGCCTTTCAGATAAGTTGAATTTGGGAAACAGGCCGTCTGAAACGTTTCAGACGGCCTTTGTTTGAATATTACAACACGGTGTGCGGCGGCTCATAAGAAATCACGTCGCGGATTTTGTTGTTCTCATCGACGAGGACGACTTTCGGCTCATGCGCTGCAATTTCGGGTTCGGACAACATGACGTAAGACATGATGATCACGATGTCGCCTTTTTGAACCAAACGTGCGGCCGCGCCATTGAGGCAAACGACGCCGCTGCCGCGTTCGCCGGGGATGGTGTAGGTTTCAAGGCGTTCGCCGTTGTTATTGTTGACGATAGCGACTTTTTCGTTCACGCAAATACCTGCCGCATCCAACAGGTCTTGGTCAATGGTAATGCTGCCGACGTAGTTGAGGTCGGCTTCGGTAACGGTGACACGGTGGATTTTGCCGCCGAGCATGGTACGAAACATGGGTTTCCTTTTTGATTGTGGGTTGATTTGCGGTTTTAACTTCGGGGAAGCTAAAACCGCTGTTTGTGTGATTGAGGATTAGTTATTGGGGAAGTCTGATTCGTCAAACTCGGGTTCCGGGTCGCTTTGAAGGACTTTTCCGTTTAATTTCAACTCGCTGTTTTGCAGAGTCAGATGGGTTTTGACATTATCGTCTTCTAAGGTCAAATATTTTTCTCTTGCCATACTTTTAATGGTGCTGTCTACCATCAGGCGCAAGGTCTCGTTGATATCGTCGATGCTGGCGCGGCCTGCGGCTTCATCTTCGGCATTGACGCTAAACAGGCTGCTTGCTTGGTTGACGGCGAGCTGCTCCAACAATTTTTGCGGTACGCTCATGTTGAAGTCGGCTTCGGTTTTTTTCAACATATCGCCCAGGCTGTTGAGGTCTTTGGCCGTCAAACCTTTAAAGGCAAGCTTACCGCTGACATCGACATCACCATTAGGCATGGTAAATTTGAAAGTTTTGACGTTTAAAACCGGATTGTTGGTAAACAGGCCCGAAGCCTCGTTTTTGGCCGTCTGAATCAAGGAAGCCTGAATTTCTTCTTCGCTCATTTTCTTCACGGACACTTCGGCAATTTTGTTTCTCAATGCCAGAAGTGATGCAGCATCTAAATGCTCGGCAGAGACATTAATATCCAGAGGGCCGTATTTGTCTTCGCCATAGGTCAGGCTTTCAAATTGGAAGCGGCCTTCACTGTTGATGAATTTATCGACTTCGCCGGTCTGGGTATCGAAACGCAGTTTGTTGACTTCGATTTTAGACGGAGCAATCGTGCCGGTCGGATTGATAAACGCACCGATTTGCAGGTTGGTCACAAGGTTGACCAATTCGTTCAACTTAACGTTGTAATCGATGTTTTCTTTCCATTGCAGCAGGAATTTATCCAGCGTAATGCTGCTCTTGCCCAAAGAAAGCTTGGTCAGGCCGTCTTCCGTTTCGGATTGGAAGCGCAGGTTTCCAAAGACACATCGCCTTTGTCGGCCAATTTGACTTGTAAAGACGGCGCAAGGTAATCGTGGCGATAGCTTTTGAAGCCTTGGCTGTAATCGGTATTGCCGCCAAAGCCTTTCCAGTTGAGTTTGATACCGGAGAGCTCTTCATAGTCGAAGGCAGGGATATTGAGGCTGAGTTTGCCGTCGCCGGAAAGGTAAACCGTATTGGTCATGGTCAACGGCGTTTGCTGGCCGAAGAAGCGGTCTAAAACTTTTTTGGTTTCCGGATGGTATTGGAACTCGGTTTCCACGTGCGCACGCGTACCGAAGCCGCCGGCAAACGGGCCGTGTGTCACATGGTTGATGACCGTAATCGGCTCTTGCAGGACGGTTTTCAAATTGTCCGGCAGGTATTTTTGCGTATTTTGAAGCAGGGTCGGTTTGAGGCGGATGACGGTCGTCTCGGTTGAACTGAACCAGCCGCGATCGTATTGGTGGGACTCAACGGTCAGGAAACCGGATTCCTGCAACAGCTTTTGTTGCTCGGTCAGGCTTTCTTCCGCTTTGACACCAAGATAATAAGGCGTGCCGAGCGCAGCGGCGACAACGACGGCGGCAGTCGGGATAAGATACTTTTTCATCACTTCAAACAGATTAGGTTCAAAGCGTAAAGCATAGCATTTTTTAGCTGTTTTGTCTTATCCGCCGTTTCAGACGGCCTTTCAGTAAAGATTGTGATATTATGCAAACATAAACGATTTTTACACTTTTGGCAGGCCTTACCCTATCTGCCAAAATGTCATTAAAGGTTTGCAAATGCTTTTATTTATCGACAATTATGACAGCTTCACCTACAACATCGTCCAATACTTTGCCGAATTGGGGCAGGAAGTTTTGGTTCGCTGCAACGATGAAATCACCATCGAAGAAATCGAAGCCCTAAAACCGCAATATCTGGTCATCGGCCCCGGCCCTTGCTCCCCGAAAGAAGCAGGAATTTCTGTTGCAGCCATGCAGCACTTTGCCGGCAGGCTGCCCGTCATGGGCGTGTGTCTCGGCCATCAAACCATGGGCGAAGCGTTCGGCGGCAATGTCGTGCGCGCGCAAACGATGATGCACGGCAAAGTCTCCCCTGTTTCCATCACGGCACAGGCATGTTTAAAGACCTGCCCAATCCAGTCAACTGCACGCGCTACCACAGCCTGGCCATCGACCGCGCCACCCTGCCCGACTGCCTCGAAATTACCGCATGGACGGAAGACGGAGAAATCATGGGCGTACGCCACAAAGAATATGCCGTCGAAGGCGTACAGTTCCACCCCGAAGCCCTGCTGACCGAACACGGCCACGATATGCTGAAAAACTTCTTGGAAGAATTCAAAGACTATCGTCCGCAAAAATCTTAATGAAAGGCCGTCTGAAAGGTATTTGACAATGTTCAAACCGCATTTTCAGACGGCCTGAATCACATCGGACACAAACAAAGGAAAAATCATGATTACCCCTCAACAAGCGATTGAACGCCTCATCAGCAATAACGAACTTTTCTACGATGAAATGACCGACCTCATGCGCCAAATCATGAGCGGCCAAGTTCCGCCCGAGCAAATCGCCGCCATCCTGACCGGCCTGCGGATTAAAGTTGAAACCGTTTCCGAGATTACCGCCGCAGCCAGCGTAATGCGCGAATTTGCCACCAAAGTGCTGCTGGAAAACGCCGATGACTTGGTCGATATTGTCGGCACGGGCGGCGACGGTGCCAAAACCTTCAATATTTCGACGACTTCCATGTTTGTCGCGGCGGCGGCAGGCGCGAAAGTCGCCAAACACGGCGGCCGCTCCGTTTCTTCATCGAGCGGCGCTGCCGATGTCATGGAACAAATGGGCGCCAACCTCAACCTCAACCCCGAACAGGTCGCCCAAAGCATCCAGCAAACCGGCATCGGCTTTATGTTCGCGCCCAACCATCACAGCGCCATGCGCTATGTTGCCCCTGTCCGCCGTTCGCTCGGTTTCCGCAGCATCTTCAATATTTTGGGTCCGCTGACCAATCCTGCCGGCGCGGCAAACCAACTCTTGGGCGTGTTCCACATCGACTTGTGCGGCATTCTTTCCCGCGTATTGCAACAACTGGGCTCCAAACATGTTTTAGTCGTGTGCGGCGAAGGCGGTTTGGATGAAATCACGCTGACCGGCAAAACCCGCGTTGCCGAACTGAAAGACGGCAAAATTACCGAATACGACATCAGCCCGGCCGATTTCGGCATGGAAATCCGCCGCAATTTGGATGAAATCAAAGTCGAAAACGCGCAAGAATCCCTGCAAAAAATGAATGAAGTACTGGACGGCAAAGCCGGTGCCGCACGCGACATCGTCGTCCTCAATGCCGCCGCCGCGCTCTACGCAGGAAATGTGGTCGCTTCGCTGGCGGACGGTGTCAAAGCCGCGCAAGAAGCCATCGACTCCGGCAAAGCCAAAGCCAAAAAAGACGAGTTTATCGAATTTGGCAAACAGTTTGCCTAAACTTTAAAACCATAAACAAAGGCCGTCTGAAAAATCTTTCAGACGGCCTTTTCTTTTATTCTTTAAATATTAAAATTTGCTTTTAATATCATTAATCAAGCCTTCGGCTTTTTCTTTGGCTTCTTCAGCCAAGTGTGCTACTTTCTCTTTGGCTTCACCGGCTAAATGAGCTGCTTTTTCTTTAGCTTCACCTGCAAAGTTTTCTACTTTTTCTTTAGCCTCGCCTGCGAAGTGCGCCGCTTTTTCTTTAGCTTCACTTGCAAAATTTTCTGCTTTTTCTTTAGCATCCGCAGCAACTTCTTTTGTCTTACCGACGCCTTGTTGAACTACGCCTTCAGCTTTGAGTTTGGAATCGTCAAGAACTTCGCCGGCTTTCTCTTTTACTTCACCGCTGATTTGATCTAATTTGCCAGTCATCATTTATTCCTTCTTAGTTTCATGTTGATAAGAGTAATTACTATATCCCAATAGATATTGGGTTGCAACTTAAAGTCTGTCTCAATATTAAAAACATAATAAAAATGGATTACGTCAAGTTAGCACAACTGTTTCAATATCGCTTCGGCTACTGCCTTGCCTATCATCTTACTGCCAAACTCATTGAAATGAAGCCCGTCGCACAGCATCACATCAGTCAAATCCTGCTCAAACATCAGGCTGTATAAATCATTGATGGCAAAGCCATATTGCCTTGCCAAATCCTCCGCCACACGGTTATAGGCCTTCAAATCAGCCAGATAGCGGCGCGAGGGTTTGACGATATTGTGTACGCTTCCAAAAACGGCGTACTGCACGCCCAAATAATTTTTGCCCCAGTCTGTTTCAGATACTCGAAAATTTGGGTCAGGTTGTTGCGGTAGGTTTCTATATCGGCCACCGACTCATTACAGCCTTGATTGTGGCGGATGTCGTGCAAACCGCAGTTGATGTGGATAATGTCTCCCACAGTCGCGCCCTCTGTCCATTGCCCGATATGTTCTAACACATCATGCGACAAACGGCAGTTTTCCGATGGAGAAACAATATCCACCTCAGGCAAAGCGGCGCGCGTGTAAGGCTCAGATGCAAGCCGAACGGAATCGCCGATTAAGTAAACGGTCATTTTTGTTCTCCTCCCTTTATTTGAATCAACAGCAAGGCCGTCTGAAATATCACTTATATTATTATAAGAGTGCTATTTCAGACGGCCTTAACTTCAGTCAAGTTCTATCGTTAAATTATCAATTAACGCTGACTGTTTTTATAAAAATCAATTAATTGCTTGGCCTGCAACATGGGCAGCCCAAAACGGTCGCTCACGGCTTTCAAATCCTTCCATTCCTGACCGGTCAGATTCTGCCCAACCCATTTGAGGTTTTCCGGATTGCTTTTGATTTTCTCAAAATACGCCTGCTTGCGTTTCCAGTTACGCGACCACACCAGCAACATGGTAAAAATACATAAAACAATCAATACAATATTGGTAAACAACATCATGTCCATACGACATACTCCCGCTTGAGTCTCGAAATCAGAAAATATGGATTAAAGGCCGTCTGAAAAACAATCTTCAAACGGCCTCAGCGTGACGCTCAACGTTGCATTTCCATCATTAACGCCTGACAAGCGGATTCGTTTTCCAAAGCACAAGATTCGCTCAGTTGGTTTAAACGGCTGTCGCGGTCTGGTGTATTGCCTTGCGCCATCTCTGCTTTAGTTTCTTCAAAATTGGTACAGGCATTTTCATAACCGCCTTTACAGGCTCGCTCGTAGAGCTTGACTGCGGCGGCATAATCCATGCCCAAACCGCTGGACGGATTGAGATACAGATTACCCAAAACATTGCAGCCGCGCATATTGCCGCCATCGCAGGCTTTTTTCAGAAACGGATACGCATGAGCAGGCGCTTCAAGATAATCGCGCATCCAAATGGCCGCAGTGACGCAACTCTCCAGATTGTTCCGATTGCATTCCCGTATCAGCTTATCGTGCTGCTTCTCGCTGTAATCCTCAGCCTGCACGCTAAATGCAGTGGCAACCAATGCTAAACCAAACAATAAACGAAGTGTTTTCATCTGATTATTTCTCCAAAAATATTTGATGACAGGCCGTCTGAAAAAACAATCTTCAGACGGCCTTTATATTATCACTCAATGTTCACCCGTTTCAGGCGCAAGGCATTGCTCAACACGGAAACCGAGCTTGCCGCCATTGCCGCGCCTGCGATAACGGGGTTTAAAAAGCCGAGCGCGGCGAGCGGAATGCCCAAAATATTGTAGAAGAAGGCGAAAAACAGGTTTTGCTTGATGTTTTTCAAAGTTGCCTGCGACACCAGCAGGGCATCGGCGAGCTGGTTGACCGAATGCTGCATCAGTGTGGCGGATGCGGTGTGTTCGGCAACGTCCGCACCGCCTTTCATGGCGAAGCTGACGTTGGCGGCGGCGAGCGCGGGTGCGTCGTTGATGCCGTCGCCGACCATCGCCACGGTTTTGCCGGCGGCTTTGAGTTTCTGCACTTCGGCGGCTTTATCGCGCGGACTCATATTACCAAAGGCGTGTGCGATGCCCAGTTGTTTGGCGACATATTCGACCGTGCCTTGGTTGTCGCCGCTCATAATATAGACATCGATATTGTGTTTTTTCAGACGGCCTACGGCTTCGGCGGTATCGGCTTTCAACGCGTCTGCAAGTGCGAATGCGCCGATAGGTTTGTTATCGACTGAGACTGCAACAATGCTTGCAATGTCCCAAACGCCGTCTGAAAACTTCGGCAAGGTCAATTCGGCAAATTCGGCTTTGCCTGCTTTCACCAAACCCACGCCTTCCACTTCGGCGGTAATGCCTGCGCCGACAACGGTTTGCGCGTTTTGTGCGGCGGGAATGTCCAAACCGCGCGCTTGGGCGGCGGAAACGATGGCGCGGGCAAGCGGATGAGCGGCGTTTTGTTCGACGGCGGCGGCGATGCGGTACAAAGCGTCTTCGTCAAAGCCGCTGTCGGGAACGCAATAAACGGCGGCAACCTGCGGCCTGCCTTCGGTCAGCGTGCCGGTTTTGTCCAGCACGACGGCATCGACGTGGGCGGCTTCTTCCATTGCCGCCGCGTCTTTAAACCAAATGCCGTGTTTCACTGCTTTGCCCATGCCGACCATAATCGCGGCGGGCGTTGCCAGACCGAGCGCGCACGGGCAGGCAATCACCAAAACGGCGACGGCGTGCATCAGCGCCACCGTCCAATCGCCTTTCACCAGCCAAGTAACGATAAAAGTCAAAAGCGCAATGCCCACGACGGCAGGCACGAATACCGCCGCCGCTTTATCGGCTACGCGCGCAATCGGTGCTTTACTGCCTTGTGCTTCAGAGAGCGCATTCATCATGTCGCCGAGCAGGGTTTGGCTGCCGAGCTGCGTAGCGCGGTATACCACGCTGCCTTCGGTCATCAGCGCACCTGCCAACACTTTGCCGCCCACCTTTCTCTTCGGGGTTGGATTCGCCGGTAAGATGGCTCTCGTCCGCCCAACCGCTGCCGCTCTCGATGATGCCGTCGGCGGCAATGCGTTCGCCGTGATTGGCGCGGATAAGGTCGCCGATTTGTACTTGGTCGATGGGAAGCTGTTGCCATTCGCCGTTGCGTTGTACATTGACTTGGGTCGGCGTGAGTTTGAGCAGCAAGCCCAAGCTGTTCAAGCTGGATTTTTTGGTGCGGTGTTCCAAAAATTTGCCCAGCGACACAAAACCAATCACCATCACGCCTGCTTCAAAATACACATGCGCCATGCCGTGCGCCGCATGCGGACTGAAAAACAGCATATAGACAGAATACAGATAAATCGACACTGTACCGATGGTAACAAGTACGTCCATATTCGCCAGTCCGCCTTTAATGCTCGCCCACGCGCTTTTGTAAAACGGGATTGCCAGCCAAAGCTGCACAATACTTGCCAGTACAAATTGCCATACAGGCGGAATCATCCAATCGTGCCGCCCGATCATCATGCCTGTCATGCCGATTAAGAACGGGATATTAATGGCCAGCAAAAGCCACAGCCTCCAGCTTACATGCGCTGTTTCTTCGGGCTGCGGCAGCGCGTCTTCCGTTTTTTCCTTCGCGCCGTAACCGGTTTTCTCAATGATTTTGGCAATGTCGGCTGCGGAAGTTTTGCTGTCGTCAAACGTAACCTGTGCCTCCTCGCTGGCGAAGTTCACCCCCGCCGATTCGACAAAATCTTTTTTGTTCAACACTTTCTCAATGCGCGAAGCGCAGGCCTGACAGGTCATGCCTTCGATTTGGAAACGGACTTTTTGTTGCATGGTTTCTTCCTTCTGAATGTGGTTGGGCTACCTGAAAAAAGCGGAGCAGGGTTTTCAGGTAGCCTTTGGGGTGTTGCAGTCGATTTGTTGCGATTCGATTTACAAAGCCGCATCAAAGCCGCCGTCTTCCACCGCTTCTATCAGCGCGGCGGGGTTGGTTTGGGCGGGGTCGAATTCCACGACGGCATTCTTGTTTTCCAGGCTCACTTCGGCCTTGTCCACGCCGTTTACGCCTTCGAGGATGCTGGTAACGCTTTTCACGCAGCCGCCGCAGGTCATACCTTCGATGTTTAATGTGATGGTTTGCATAGGGTTTCCTTTCTGTTGGAATGAGGCTGAGGTTTTAAAGCCCGTTGCAGCCAAAGCTTTCAGGTAACCTGAAATGATGGGTCTGCTCTTGCTTTCCCGCTAAGTGCCACCACTATAAAGCTTTACCCGAAGTAAAGGTCAAGCATCATGATGAACATCAGCCAGGCCGCGGCCGAGAGTGGCTTTTCCGCCAAACAAATCCGCGACTACGAAAAGCACGGCCTAATCGCCCCGGCCGCGCGCAGCGAAGCGGGCTACCGCCGCTACGGACAGGCCGACCTTGTCCGGCTGCGCTTTATCCGCCATGCGCGGGAAGTGGGCTTTTCGCTGCCGCAGATCGGGCAGCTTTTGAGCCTGCAACACAACCCGCAGCGTACCAGCCGCGAAGTGAAAACGCTCACTGCGCGGCACATCGCCGAGCTGGAAGCCAAAATCGAACGCTTGCAGGGCATGGTGGCCGAGCTGCAACGTTGGCACGATGCCTGCGCGGGAGACGACTGCCCGGATTGTGCGATTTTGGCCGGGCTGGAGGAGCGTTAGGCGGCTTGGGCAGAATAGAAACAGGCTACCTGAAAAGTTTCAGGTAGCCTTAGTCGGCCGCTAACGGTTTGGTACAGGCCTCGTCGTAATACGGCAGCCACTTGCCGACGCTTTGCTTCAGATATGCGCGAAAACTTTTGTTTACCCGTGTGGCGGTGTAATCCAAATAATGGCAAAAAGTAAGTTATCAAGAGACAAAGGCCGTCTGAAGCGTTTCAGACGGCCTTTATTCAAAAATACGCTTATCGGTTACAAAGCCACATCGTAGCCGCCGTCTTCTACGGCATCAATCAGCGCGTCGGCATCCGTCTTGCTTTCATCGAAAGTAATCACTGCATTTTTGTTTTCCAAGCTGACTTCTGCTTTTTCCACGCCTTCTACGCCTTCCAAAAGACGGGTTACGCTTTTCACGCAGCCGCCGCAGGTCATGCCGTCGATGTTGAGGGTAACAGTTTGCATTTGTATTTCCTTTCATTCACACAAATATGGTTGCTAAATACTTTACTCCTTACACAAACAGCTTGCAAATTCTTCATTAAGGCCGTCTGAAATGCAGATAGGCGTACAATAACGCTCTTTGCTTCATCAAACGGACATAATAATGACTTCAACATTCAAACAATGGGTTAGCGTATGCGCGCTGGCGGTGGGTGCGTTTATTTTCAATACCACCGAATACATTCCGATTGCGCTTTTGAGCGACATCGGTCAGAGCTTTGGCAAACCGGCAACGGAAGTGGGCATGATGATTACGGTGTATGCGTGGATTGTTGCGCTCCTATCGCTGCCGCTGATGCTGATGACGAAAAACATCGAACGGCGCAAATTATTGCTGATGCTGTTTGCACTGTTTGCGCTGTTTCACGCGCTGTCGTTTTTTTCTTGGAACTTCAACATCCTCTTGGTCAGCCGTATCGGGATTGCGCTGACACACGCGGTATTTTGGTCGATTACGGCTTCTTTGGCGGTACGACTTGCGCCCGCCGGCAAAACCAATCAGGCTTTGGGCTTGCTCAGTACGGGTACGGTTTTAGCGATGGTTTTGGGCATTCCGCTCGGACGCGTGGTCGGGCAATACTTCGGCTGGCAGCTCAGCTTCCTGCTGATCGGCGTCTGTGCTGCCGGCGTAATGCTGGTGTTGGCTAAAAACCTGCCTGCTTTACCCAGCCAAAATACCGGCTCTTTAAGCAGCCTGCCGAGTTTGTTCAAACGCCGCAACCTGATGCTACTCTATGCAATGACGGTGTTGATTATTACGGCACATTTCACGGCATACAGCTATATCGAGCCTTTTGTGTTGCAAGTTGGCGGATTTAAGGCAGAACAAGTTACCATCGTTTTGAGCCTGTACGGTTTGGCAGGATTTGCCGCATCTTATCTATTCGGCAAATGGTTTGCCAAAGCGCAACGTTTGTTTATGCTCGGCGCGGTGGCGGTCATCCTGCTTTCCGCCCTACTGCTTCTGCCGCTTGCCTCTTTCCCGTATGCAGTATATGCGCTGGTGTTTATTTGGGGCGTGGCCATCGTCATCGTCAGCTTGGGCATGGTGTCGAAAGTCTTGGCATTTGCCTCGGATGCAACAGATGTGGCCAACTCGATTTATTCAGGTTTGTACAATGTCGGTATCGGCGGCGGTGCGCTTTTGGGGCATTATGTGACCACTTGGTTCGGTCTTTCCAATATCGGCATTGCCGGAGCCTTGCTGGCGGCGGCAGGTCTGGCCGTTTGCGGTTTGTTGTTTAAGGAACAAGATAATCTGACGCAAAATGTTTAAATCCATATAAATCAGGATGGTATTACTGACTCGGCCGTAATTTTAGCAGTTTTACCGATTTGTCCTGATTCTTATTAACCCACGATGGGTCTTCATTCCGCCGGATAAGCAGTTTTCTTGCTGCTTATCCGGTTTTCATTTCATTTTTAAAAAATAATTTACAATTTGTTTACACTACATCAAATTACAAATATACTGTCGCCTATTAGTCGTCTGAACGTACGGCTGAAAAGAAAAACCAATCATGTTTCAGAGGAATACATCATGGACTTAAACGCCAAGGATAAGACTCAGCATCCTGAGAACGTCGAGCTTCTCAGTGCGCAGAAGCCGATTACCGACTTTAAAGGACTGCTGACGACCATTATCTCTGCTGTTGTCTGCTTCGGCATTTATTACATCCTTCCTTATAGCCCTGATGCCAACAAAGGCATCGCGCTGTTGATTTTCGTTGCCGCGCTTTGGTTTACCGAAGCCGTCCACATTACGGTAACCGCATTGATGATACCTATCCTTGCCGTTGTACTCGGCTTCCCGGATATGGACATCAAAAAAGCGATGGCAGGTTTCTCCGACCCGACGATTTATATTTTCTTCGGCGGCTTCGCGCTTGCAACCGCCCTGCATATGCAGCGTCTCGACCGTAAAATCGCCGTCAGCCTGTTGCGCCTGTCCCGCGGCAATATGAAAGTTGCCGTATTGATGCTGTTTGCCGTTACCGCCTTCCTGTCCATGTGGATCAGCAATACCGCGACCGCCGCCATGATGCTGCCTTTGGCCATGGGTATGATGAGCCACCTCGATCAAGAAAAAGAACGCAAAACCTATGTTTTCGTCCTGCTCGGCATCGCCTACTGTGCCAGTATCGGCGGTTTGGGCACTGTGGTCGGTTCGCCGCCAAACATGATTGCCGCCAAAGCGCTGAACTTGGACTTCGTCGGCTGGATGAAGCTCGGCCTGCCGATGATGCTGTTGATTCTGCCGCTGATGCTGTTCTCCATGTACGTCATCCTCAAACCTAATTTGAACGAGCGCGTGGAAGTTAAAGCCGAATCTATCCCTTGGACTTTGCACCGCGTGATCGCATTGTTGATTTTCTTGGCAGCCGCCATCGCTTGGGTATTCAGCTCCAAAATCAAAGCCGCATTCGGTATTTCCAACCCTGATACCGTTATCGCCCTGATTGCCGCCATTGCCGTCGTCGTATTCGGCGTGGCGCAATGGAAAGAAGTTGCCCGTAATACCGACTGGGGTGTATTGATGCTCTTCGGTGGTGGTATCAGCTTGAGCGCGTTGCTGCAATCTTCCGGCGCATCTGAAGCATTGGGTCAGCAAGTTGCTTCTACGTTCTCCCATTCTCCTGCATTGCTGGTGATTTCGTGGTTGCGACCTTCATCATCTTCCTGACCGAGTTCACCAGTAACACGGCTTCCGCCGCCCTGCTTGTGCCTATTTTCGCCAGCATCGCCGCGCAAATGGGTCTGCCCGAACAAGTCTTGGTATTCGTCATCGGTGTCGGCGCATCTTGTGCCTTCATGTTGCCGGTTGCCACACCGCCTAACGCGATTGTGTTCGGTACAGGCTTGATTAAGCAACGCGAAATGATGAATGTCGGCTTATTGCTGAACATCCTTTGCGTAGTATTGGTTGCTCTGTGGGCTTATGCTGTACTGATGTAAACCATCGACCTAAACAACAAGGCCGCCTGAAAGAATATTTTTCAGACGGCCTTGAAGTTTGTCGTTCAGACACAATTTAACGAAAGATTCAAAACCGGATTCTAACGAAAGGAAACCCATGATTATCCTGCACACCAACAAAGGCGACATCAAAATCGAACTGGATTTCGACAAAGCCCCCGTTACTGCTAAAAACTTCGAGCAATACGTTAAAGACGGCTTCTACGACGGCGTAATCTTCCACCGCGTCATCAAAGGCTTCATGATTCAAGGCGGTGGCATGGATGAAAACATGAACGAAAAAGAAACCCGCGATCCGATTCAAAACGAAGCGTCCAACGGCCTGTCTAACGAGAAATACACCGTCGCCATGGCGCGGACTTCCGACCCTCATTCTGCCAGCGCGCAATTCTTCATCAACACTGCCGACAACGCTTTCCTGAACTTCCGTTCTAAAGAGCTGTACGGCAAAACCGTAGTCCAAGACTGGGGCTATGCCGTATTCGGTAAAGTCGTTGACGGTTTTGACGTTGTCGATGCCATCGAAGGCGTTTCTACCAAACGTCACGGCTACCACGACGACGTACCGAGCGAGCCTGTCATCATCACTAAAGCCGAAGTGGTTTAATTGATTTGATTTCCCATAAAAACAGCCTGTCCGAATTAAAAACGGACAGGCTGTTTTTCAATAATGATGCATACCATCACACATCATAAGTACCGACCACGCATACCGAATCCAACACATGGCCCTGCATGGCAAAATGCAGCTCATTAAAGCGGAAACCGCGCGGCAAATCCAAAACGGTATCCAGCGCGTACACAATCAGTTCATAACGATGGCGGTTGTTCGGTGGTGCCATACCGCCGTAAAAAGAAGCCTCTTCGATTTCAAATTTACCCAACGCGCTTGCCCAAGTGTTCGCACCCTGTGTGAAATCTGTTGCAGAAATACTTTCATTTTCTGCCACGGAAGTACGTTTCAAATCCGAAATCAACCAATGCGTCCATACGAAACCCGATGCTGAAATGGCATCTTTGTCTTCCAACACCACGGCAAACGATTTTGTTCCTTCAGGCGCATCTTCAATCTCAAAAGGAATCGAATAAGAAGGCATACCGCTCGGGCTGAACTGGCTGCCGCGCTTGCCGTATTTGTCTTCAAATTCGCCGTTGACAATAGCTTTACTGCTGACTTTCATCTTATATCTCCCAATAGTAGGTTTATTCATTCTAACAAACACCAAGGCCGTCTGAAAGATACTGCCGTTTTCACTTTCCAGATGTCGCATTTTCAGACGGCCTCAAGCAATATTCACAATTCGATCAAACACATTTGACATTCCATAGTATAATCCGCCGCATGAAAACTACACAGGATACGCATTATGGATTGGAAAGGTCGTGAACAAAGCCAAAACGTCGAAGATCGCCGCGGAAGCCATGGCGGCGGTGGCGGCAAAACACCGGGCATACTCGGCATTATCGTGGTTTTGGTCGGCGCATATTACGGCGTGGATTTGAGCGGTTTGGTTGGCGGCTCATCTTCGATGGGCATTCCTACCCAGCAAGCTACCCGACTCGACAGCCAACAAGAAGCCGAGTTGAACGAACTGTCCCGCGTTGTCCTTGCCGATACGGAAAAAGCATGGAGCAAATATTTCCAACAACACGGCCAACGCTATACGCCGGCAACCATGGTGTTGTATGAAGGCGGTACGTCCACCGCCTGCGGTACGGGCCAATCTGCCATGGGTCCGTTTTACTGCCCGGGCGACCAAAAAGTTTATTTAGACTTGAGCTTCTACGAAGATATGCGCACCAAGCTCGAATCGGCCAGCGATGCCGCGTTTGCCTACGTTATTGCCCATGAAGTCGGCCATCACGTTCAAAACCTGCTCGGCATTCTGCCTAAAGTCCACAAAATGCAACAGCAAGTCGGCAAAAAAGAGGCCAATGCCCTTTCCGTCAAACTCGAATTGCAGGCCGACTGTTTCGCCGGTATTTGGGGACACTACGCCGTCAACAACAATATCTTCAAAGCCGAAGACATTCAAAAAGCGATGCTTGCCGCCGAATCCGTCGGCGACGACCGCTTGCAGAAACAGGCTCAGGGCTATGTCGTTCCCGACAGCTTTACCCATGGCTCGTCCGAAGAACGCATGACTTGGCTCAAGCGCGGTTTGGAAAGCGGCGACATCAACCAGTGCAACACTTTCAACAATTGATTCGTCCAAACAACACTGTTCTTTGATGTAACGACAAAAGGCCGTCTGAATTCTTCAGACGGCCTTTTAGCCGTGTTAAAATAACGCCTATTATTTTCCCTTAAATTCAAAGGAAATCCACATGGCAAATATCGCCCGCGACATTTTCAAAGCCTACGACATCCGGGGCATCGTCGGTAAAACCCTGACCGACGAAGCTGCCTACTTAATCGGTAAAGCTATTGCTACCAAAGCCTCCGAAAAAGGCATTACCCGCATCGCACTCGGTCGCGACGGCCGTTTGAGCGGTCCCGGCCTGATGGCACAAATTCAACGCGGTTTTACAGACAGCGGCATCGACGTCCTCAATGTCGGCATGGTTGCCACCCCTATGCTCTACTTCGCAGCCATCAACGAATGCGGCGGCAGCGGCGTAATGATTACCGGCAGCCACAATCCACCCGATTACAACGGTTTCAAAATGATGCTCAGCGGCGACACGCTCGCAGGCGAAGCCATTCAAGAACTTTTAGCTATTGTTGAAAAAGATGGTTTTGTTGCTGCCGACAAACAAGGCAGCGTAACCGAAAAAGACATCTCCGGCGAATACCACAACAACATCGTCGGCCACATCAAGCTCAAACGCCCGATGAAAATCGTGATTGACGCGGGCAACGGTGTCGGCGGTGCATTTGCAGGCAAACTCTACAAAGGTTTGGGCAATGAAATTACCGAACTTTTCTGCGAAGTGGACGGCAATTTCCCTAACCACCACCCCGACCCTTCCAAACCGAAAAACCTGCAAGACCTCATCGTCGAGCTTAAAAACAGCGATGCCGAAATCGGCTTGGCATTTGACGGCGATGCCGACCGCTTGGGCGTGGTTACCAAAGACGGCAACATTATCTATCCAGACCGCCAACTGATGCTTTTTGCGCAAGACGTGTTGAGCCGCAATCCTAAAGCCAAAGTGATTTTCGACGTCAAATCCACCCGTCTGCTTGCGCCTTGGATTAAAGAACACGGAGGCGAACCTGTGATGGAAAAAACCGGCCACAGCTTCATCAAATCCACCATGAAAAAAACCGGCGCACTGGTTGCCGGCGAAATGAGCGGCCACGTTTTCTTTAAAGAACGCTGGTACGGCTTCGACGACGGTATGTATGCCGGCGCACGCCTCTTGGAAATCCTGTCTGCCTTCGACAATCCGTCCGAAGTGTTGAACAAGCTGCCGCAAAGCATTTCCACTCCGGAACTCAACATCGACCTGCCGGAAGGCAGCAACGGCCACAAAGTGATTGAAGAGCTGGCTGCCAATGCTAAGTTTGAAGGTGCGACCGAAATCATCACCATCGACGGCTTGCGCGTTGAATTCCCTGACGGCTTCGGCCTGATGCGTGCTTCCAATACCACGCCGATTTGGTATTGCGTTTTGAAGCCGATACGCAAGAAGCGATTGAGCGTATTCAAAACCAATTCAAAGCAGTCATTGAAAGCAATCCTGCATTGAAATGGCCGCTGTAAGGGTTTAGGCTAAAACAAAAGGCCGTCTGAAAATCATTTCAGACGGCCTTTAATATTAAACATTGATGATTCCAAAGTTTGGAAACCAAGAATATCCCGGCTTAGTTATCCGACTTGCGCCAACTGTTGACGCATTTCATCGATAACGGCTTTGTAATCCGGTTTGCCAAAAATCGCCGAACCAGCCACAAATGTATCCGCACCTGCCGCCGCAATTTCAGCAATATTGTCTGTCTTCACGCCACCATCGACTTCCAATGCGATATGGCGGCCGCTTTGTCGTTCATACTCGTTCAACATCTCGCGCACTTTGCGGATTTTAACCAGCGTATTCGGGATAAAACTTTGTCCGCCGAAGCCCGGGTTGACCGACATCAGCAAAACCATATCCAGTTTGTCCAAAACGTTTTCCAGAATATTGACCGGCGTAGCAGGATTCAATACCAAACCTGCCTGACAGCCGTATTCTTTAATCAAACCCAAGCTGCGATCGACATGGCGACTGGCTTCCGGATGAAAGGTAATGATATTGGCACCGGCTTTGGCAAACGCATGAATCAAATCGTCCACCGGCTCAACCATCAAATGTACATCGACCGGCACAGTTGCATACGGTTTCAAAGCCGCGCAAACCATAGGGCCGAAAGTCAGATTCGGCACATAATGATTGTCCATCACGTCAAAATGAATCAAATCCGCACCGGCGCGGATAACTTCGGCAACCTCTTCGCCCAAACGGGCAAAATCAGCGGACAAAATACTGGGGGCAATACGGTAGTCGGTCATGTTTATTCTCCTAAAGTGTGTTCCTTTGTCATTATCGCATTTTTAACCCTATGTTGTATGCCGCCGACAACGTCTCTGCCGTCATTTTTGTGAATTTACATTTCATATACATTAATGAAACTTATAATCACATAGTAAGGCTTTGAAAATAAATTATTAGATTACATACACATTCAAAAAAATCTAACATCATTAACAAAAGTTAACTGCATTGATACTGCCTTTCACACGCTTATCGGTTATATTTCCAAACCTGATGAAACATTAGGAAAACACCGTGTCTGTTGCACTTTCCCGCTATCCGACTTTTATTTTCTTAGCACTCGCCCTACTCTGTTCCAGTCTGCCTGCATATGCCGGTCCGTTTCTGGCCACTTTGGACGACTTCCACCCAAATTGCGACATCCGACAGCTCAATTTATCCGCCGACCAACACGCCGCCCTGCGCCGCCTGCGTACCGACTTCAAACAAATCAACGATAAAGCCTACCGCAAAACCGTACGCTCCGACCGCAACCGCCGTCAAACCATCATCAAAATCCTTTCCGGCGACTCATTCGACTCAAACGCCGCCCGCGATTATGTTGAAAGCCGCTACCTCTCCAGCATGGACTATGCGGTGGATGAAATGGAAATCCAATACCGCCTCTATCATCTGCTCAATCCGCGCCAGCGCCAGCAATGGTTGTCTTCATGCTTGCGCTGATAGATAAATAAATACAAAAAGGCCGTCTGAAACCATATTCAGACGGCCTTTACTTTTTCAGCCTTAATCCAGCACTCTTTCTTCCGGCAACCGACCTGCCCAGTCGCAGGCAAACTGCCATGCTGAGCGGCCTGAACGGCTGCCGCGCATTTGCGCCCATTGCAACGCGGCTTGGCGCGCCGTATCGTCAAAAGGCACATTGAAATCGTCCAACCAGTTGGCTACGGCGGTCAAATAATCGTTTTGATCGAAAGGATAAAAACTCAGCCACAAACCGAAGCGGTCGGAAAGGGAGATTTTTTCCTCGACGGCCTCTTTCTGATGGATTTCGCCGCGAGTGCCCGTAGTACCGCCGTTTTCATCCATGTATTCTGGAATTAAATGACGACGGTTGGAAGTGGCATAAACCAAAACATTGGTGCAACGTTGTGACAGTCCGCCATCCAAAGCGGTTTTCAAGGCTTTATAGGTTTCATCGCCGGTTTCAAACGACAAATCATCGCAGAAGACGATAAATTTCTCAGGACGGCCGGATAACAGCGTCAACAAAGCCGGCAGGCTGACCAAATCGCTTTTATCCACTTCAATCAGTCGCAGGCCGCGCTCGGCGTATTCGTGCAACAACGCTTTAACCAAGGAAGATTTACCCGTACCGCGTGCGCCGGTCATCAAGACATTATTGGCCGGACGGCCTGCCAAAAATTGCTCGGTATTGCGTTTCAGCCTGTCGGTTTGCGAACCGACTGCCGCCAATCGGCTCAAAGGAAACGTATGCGGACGCGGCAGGCTTTCTAAAATGCCTTTTTTTGCCCACGCTGTGCCAACGGTAGGCAAGTGCCTGCCAATCGGTTTTTCCCGGCTCGTCAGGTAGGATTAAATCCAAACGGTTTAAAACGGAATAGGCTTTTTTTAAAAATTCGGATAATTTCATTTTTACTTTCTTCTTTCAGACGGCCTTTTGTGCCAATACACGCATCACGGTATCGACAACGGCTTGGGTTTGCGGATCGATTTCAATATTGATGAGGTCGCCTTCTTTGCGGCTGCCAAACAGGGTGCGCTCCAAAGTCTCCGGAATCAGGTGTACGCAAAATTCGCTGTCGCTAACTTCGCCTATGGTCAGGCTGCAACCGTCCAAACCGACAAAGCCTTTGGTCAGAATGTAGGGCTTTAGGTTTTCCGGCAGCTCAAACCAAACGGTGCGTTTGAACTCGCTGGATTCGATACGGGAAATTCGGGTAACCGCCATCACATGGCCGCTCATCACATGGCCGCCGATTTCGTCGCCAAACCGCGCCGCGCGTTCCAAATTGACACTGTCGCCGACTTTCAAGCTGCCGAGATTGGTTTTGCGTAAGGTTTCGTCCATCAAATCAAAGCTAACTTTATTACCGTCGATTCGGGTAATGGTCAGGCAGCAGCCATTGTTGGCGACAGAAGCGCCGGTTTGCAGATTGTCGGCGATTTCGGGGGGCAGTTCGACAGTGTGGGTACGAAAGTCGGGCGAAGGTTGGGCGATGTCTGTAATTTTGCCCATGCCTTGTACGATGCCTGTAAACATGATGTCTTCTTTCCGATGGTACGATAAGGCGGATATTGTAGCATTTTCCAGGCACAAAGGCCGTCTGAAAGCGGTGGTGGCGATGGTTTGGGGTATAATCGGATTTTTATTTCCGCCGCCCGATCATGCTCAGCTACCGCCACGCCTTCCATGCCGGCAACCATGCCGATATGCTCAAGCACTTTACCCTCTTCCTCGTCCTCGAATATTTCAACCGCAAAGACAAGCCTTATTGGTATATCGATACGCACAGCGGTGCCGGTTTGTATGATTTGAGCGGCGATGAAGCGCAAAAAGTCGGCGAATACAAACAAGGCATTGCGCTCTTGGAACAAGCTGACAAGCTGCCTGCCGAATTGGCCGAATTTATAGGCCGTCTGAAGCAAATCCTGCCGCAAGACAACCTTTACTGCGGTTCGCCTTGGCTGGCACAGGCGCTCACGCGCGACAGCGACAAAATGCGCCTCTTTGAGCTGCACCCTACTGATTTTGTCCATTTGCAAAACAATATGCGCGAAGTCCGTCCGACGCGCAAAGTGCAAGTCAGCCAAGCGGACGGCTATCAGGGCCTGATTTCACTCTTGCCTCCTCCGCCCCGCCGCGCCGCCGTCTTGATTGATCCGCCCTACGAAGAAAAACAAGACTACCGCCGCGTCGTCCAAGTCCTGAAAGATGCGTTAAAACGCTTTGAAACCGGCTGCTACATGATTTGGTATCCCTGCTTGAGCCGCGAAGAAAGCCGCAAACTGCCTGACGAACTCAAAAAAATCGCTCCCGACAATTATCTGCACGCCGAGCTTCATGTCCATACGCCGCGCAGCGACGGCTTCGGCATGCACGGCAGCGGCATGTTCGTCATCAATCCGCCTTATATGCTTGCCGAACAATTACAAAACAATCTGCCCGAGCTTTCCAAAATTTTGGCGCAAGATGCCGGCGCGCATTATGTATTGGAAAGCAAAACGAAATAAACGCTGCCGTCTGAACGCATACCAAGCACTTCGATTTTGCCGTCATACCCGTTCAGACGGCCTTAACCCTTTATACTTAAGCCTTTTTCCACTACAATTCACAACATAACAATTAACGGCCGTCCACTCATGAATATACGCACACCCCTAGCCTGCACACTCCTGCTTTGCGCGTGCAGCGAATCAGTAAAAAACGAATTTAAAGAAGAATTTACCCAAAGTTTCCGCACCGAATTTGTCCGCTCGGCAACCGAAACCTGCGTAGAAAAAGCCGCAGGAAAAAGCCCGTTTGATTCCGCGACCACTGAAAAAATCTGCCACTGTATCGGTGAAAAAACAGTTGATAAAATCAGCCCCGAAGAAGCGACCTCACTTTTGGGCGGCAGCGACTCTATGAGCGACGAGCTGAAAAAACGCATCAAAGACACCAGCATCGCCTGCACTAAAGAAGTTTTAGGCATGGCCGAGAGCAAAACCAAATGAACACGCCGTTTTCAGACGGCCTGAAATTAAAAAATATTCGATTCAAACTTAGGAAAAGAGTGAAACCATGAAGACATTGAACCAATTCTTAGCCCAACACCTGCCCGAACACAAACTGCCGCAAGAGCTGGCCGGCGTACTGGAATCCGTAGCCGCCGCCTGCTTGGACATTAACGCCAAAGTCCGCCTCGGCGCGCTTTCCGGCGTTTTAGGCATGGCAGGTACCGGCAACATCCAAGGCGAAGACCAAAAGAAACTGGACGTCATCGCCAACAACATCATGATTGATGTTTTAAAAGCCAATGCCAACATCGCAGGCCTTGCCAGCGAAGAAGAAGACACCTATGTCGCCACACACGAAAACGGCGGCTATTTGGTATTGTTTGACCCGTTGGACGGCTCTTCCAATATCGACGTCAACATCTCCGTCGGCACCATCTTCTCCGTCTTGGCCAAACCCGAAGGCGCATTGACTACCGAATCCTTCCTGCAAAAAGGCCGCGACCAAGTGGCCGCAGGTTATGTTTTATACGGTCCGCAAACCCAACTGGTACTGACTGTCGGTCACGGCGTATTCGTCTTCACTCTGGACGATGCCAACCAATTCCTGCTGACCAAAGAAAATCCGCGCGTTCCAGAATCCACTAAAGAATTCGCCATCAATATGTCCAACCAAAGACATTGGTTCGCCCCTGTTCAACAATACATTGACGAATTGCTGGCAGGCGAAACCGGCGTACGCGGCAAACTACAATATGCGCTGGGTAGCCAGCATGGTTGCCGAAATCCACCGCATCCTGATGCGCGGTGGCGTATTCATGTATCCGCAAGACAAACGCGACCCATCCAAACCGGGCAAACTGCGCCTGATGTACGAAGCCAACCCGATGAGCCTGATTATGGAACAAGCCGGCGGCGCATCAAATAACGCCATCGAAGCCATGCTCGACATCCAACCTACCGGCCTGCACCAACGTGTTGCCGTATTCATGGGCAGCCGCGAAGAAGTCGAATACGTTTACAATCTGCATCAAAAATAATCGGATGTATTGATTTCAAACCAAAAAAGGCCGTCTGAAATATGATTTTCAGACGGCCTTTGGTTAAAAAATAAAAGAAACAAAATCAAAAAGGCAGACTCAAATCTGCCCTTTGCCGCTTTCCATCTGATCTTTATTTATTGGATTACGCCGAACGAGCCAGCTCTTCCGCCGCTTTTTGCACTATATCCGGCGTCAGTTTGTTCAAACAATCCGTATGCCCCAACGGACATTCACGCTTGAAACAAGGCGAGCAATCCAAATTCAAGCTGACGATTTTTGCCTTTTGGCTTAGAGGCGGCGTATGGTCAGGGCTGGATGAGCCGTAAACCGCAACCAATTTCCGATCAAGCGCGGCCGCAAGGTGCATCAGACCGCTGTCGTTGCACACGACCGTATCGGCGCAAGACAACAAATCAATCGCCTCCGAAAGATTGGTTTTGCCGCAAAGATTGGTACACAGGCCGTCTGAAAACCGGTTGATTTCATCTGCAATATCAAAATCTTTTTGCGAACCAAACAGCCAAACCTGCCAACCCTTAGCCAAATAGCGGCGACCCAGTTCGGCAAAATGACGCGCAGGCCAACGCTTGGCCGGGCCATATTCCGCACCGGGACAAAATGCCAAAATCGGTTTATCCGTCTTTAGACTATATTTTGCCAAAGCAGCTTGACGGCTTGCGGGATCAATCGTGAAACAGGGATTATCGGAATGCCCGTTAAAATCCGCTTGGGTCGGATACGCCAGCGCAGTATAGCGGTCGACCATCAGAGGCAACGCAGTCTTATCCAACTTGCGGATATCGTTCAGCAAAAAATAGCGCGACTCGCCGACGTAGCCCGTACGCTGTTTAATACCCGTAGCCAAGGCAATAATGGCGGATTTGAGCGAACCGGGCAAAACAATCACTTGATCATAGCCTTCTTTTCCCAATTCACGCCCGATACGCCAGCGTTTTTTCAATTCCAACGCACCATGTCCAAACGGATTTTCCATCACACGGTTGATTTCAGGCATACGCTCAAATACAGCCATCGACCATTTGGGGGCAAAAGCATCAATGGTGCAGCCGGGATACAACTCATGCAAACGGCGATAAAGCGGTTGGGTCATGACGCAGTCGCCAATCCAGCTTGGGGTAATAATCAGGATTTTTTTGGACATAATGGAATGTGTTTTTAATTTTGGCTTATTGTAATACGATTTTTAAAAGGCCGTCTGAAACTTGGTTTAATTGCCCTGAGCAGAACGTACTATTTGATACATGTCATTTCAACAGATGCACTCTGGTTTTAGTTTGTCTTCCCAATTATTCTGCAAACTCTGCAAATACCACGCCCCAAATACCAAACATAACAGCGGCAAGCAATATTTGCTTCATTTTTAAAACCTTATAAAAACAGAAAGGCCGTCTGAAATATTTTCAGACGACCTTTTTATAGTGGTTTAACGATGGTAGTTAGGCGCTTCTTTGGTGATTTGTACGTCGTGAACGTGGGATTCGCTCATACCGGCAGAAGTGATTTCCACAAATTCTGCTTTCTCATGCATTTCAGCAATATTGGCGCAACCCAGATAACCCATGCTGGAGCGCAGACCGCCGGTCAGTTGGTGGATGATGTTCACAATCGGGCCTTTGTAAGGCACGCGACCTTCAATGCCTTCAGGAACATATTTGTCTGTGCTGTCGGTTTTGTCTTGGAAGTAGCGGTCGGCAGAGCCTTGGCTCATCGCACCCAACGAACCCATGCCGCGGTAAGACTTGTAAGAGCGGCCTTGGTAAAGTTCGATTTCGCCCGGTGCTTCTTCCGTACCGGCAAACATACCGCCGAGCATGACGCTGTATGCGCCGGCAGCAAGTGCTTTGGCAATATCGCCGGAGAAGCGGATACCGCCGTCGGCAATCAGGGGAACGCCTGTACCTTTCAGGGCTTCGGAAACATTGTGAATCGCAGTCAGTTGAGGCACGCCCACGCCGGCCACGATACGGGTCGTACAAATCGAGCCAGGGCCGATACCGACTTTAACGGCATCCGCACCGGCAGCCACCAAATCCAAAGCGGCTTTAGCAGTAGCAATGTTGCCGCCGATGACTTGAATGTGCGGATAGGTTTCTTTTACCCAGCGCACGCGATCGATAACGCCTTGGCTATGGCCGTGGGCAGTATCGACTACAATCACGTCCACGCCTGCTTCCACCAATGCTTTGACGCGCTCTTCGGTATCACCGCCGGTACCCACTGCAGCACCGACGCGCAGACGGCCTTCGGCATCTTTGCTGGCATTAGGGAATTCGGTTGTTTTCAGAATATCTTTAACGGTAATCAGACCTTTGAGTTCGTCTTGGTCGTTCAATACCAAAACGCGCTCTACTTTGTGCGCATGCATGATCTCGCGTGCTTCATCGATGCTGGTACCTTCAGGAACGGTAACCAAACGCTCACGGGGGGTCATGATGGCAGAAACAGGCAGATCGACACGGTTTCAAAACGCAGGTCGCGGTTGGTCACGATACCGACCACTTTGCCGTTTTCAACAACAGGCAGACCGGACATTTTGCGTTTGCGTTGTGCGCGCATTTCCAATACGTCGCGGATCAATGCGGTCGGCGCAACGGTAACGGGATCTTTCACCACGCCGCTCTCATGGCGCTTCACTTTGGAAACGGCACGCGCTTGCAACTCCGGCGTCATGTTTTTATGGATAATGCCGATGCCGCCTTCTTGAGCCATAGAAATGGCCAGACGCGCTTCGGTAACGGTATCCATTGCAGCAGAAAGTAGGGGGAGGTTGAGCGTGATATCGCGGGTGAGTTTGGTTTGAAGTTTGACATCTCGAGGCAGCACGTTTGAGTGCGCTGGAACCAACAAAACGTCGTCGAAAGTATAGGCTTTTTCTACAATACGCATGATGCTCGGTCTTTCAGTTTGTGCAAGATGCACGGCATTATATCACACCGGCTTGATGCTAACATTGGCAATACATGTTTTAACGTTATTTTTTTACATGATTTGATCTAGCGTACAAAAATATGCCAACGCATTGCAGTTTCAAGTAAAATAAGCCGCATGAGAACATCATTTACATAAGGGAAACCCATGAAATCTTCCGTACTCAAAACCTGTCTGATAGCAGCCCTTCTCTCTTCCACCGCCCTGACCGACGCGGCCGAGGTTTACACTTGGAAAGGCTCATCGGGCAACAGCTATTCCGATACGCCAAACCGCCTGCAACTGAAGCGTTCCGGCGTGGTCAACATCCGCACGCACAACGTCAAACCTGCCGTTGCGCCTGCTTCGGCGGCATCTGAGCCGGTTGCCGAGCAACCCAACGAACAGGTTGCGGAACAAAACAAACAAATCGAAGAGCGCAATAAAAAAATCGAAGAGCAAAACCGCCAAAACAAGCTGGAAAACTGCAAAATCGCCAAAATCAACCGCCAAGTCGCCGAAAGCGCACGCTTGGCCAATCGCGACAGCCTGATTAAGCAATACCAAAACGACGTCAATAAATACTGCAATTAAGCTCTCAAATAACAATATCAAAAAGGCCGTCTGAAATTAAATTTCAGACGGCCTTCATCGTTCAGTCCATCAATAATACAGTTGAACCAACAACAAACCGAACGCCAGACTAAATGCCATGCTCAACAAGCCCGGAATCATGAAGCTGTGGTTGAAGATAAATTTGCCGATTTTGGTTGAGCCGGTTGTATCGAAGTCGATAGCGGCAATAATCGGACCGTAGTTTGGAATGAAGAAATAGCCGTTTACCGCGACAAATGTGCCAATAATGATGGGCGCAGGAATACCCAGTTTGATAGCGATTGGGAACAGCGTTGCCACTGTCGCGCCTTGGCTGTTGACCAATACCGACAAGATAAACAAGGCAAAGGCAAAGGTCCATGGTGCAGATTCAACCAAATGACTGACGGTCGATTCCACTTCTGTTAAGTGGCCGTTCATCAAGGTATCGCCCAACCAAGCCACGCCAAACACCGCAATCACGGCACGCATACCGGCGTGGAATACCGAACCTCGGGTAATCGCATCGCCATTGGGCTTACACGCCAAAATAATCAGCGCAGAAGCAGACAGCATCACGATTTCAATCGTATGCGCCATGCCTATAGGCTTGATCGCGCCATCGTGTTCAAAAGCCGGACGCAACTCAGGCAGCGCACCCATCACAACCACCAGCAATGCCGCAGTCAAGAAAATACCGACCGACAATTTGGCTTTCGGCGAAATGACGACATCGGTTTTTTGCTCCTCCACATCGATGTATTCTTTCACATAGTTCGGGTCTTTCAACAAAGCCTGATAATGCGGATCGTCTTTTAACTCTTTACCCAGTTTGTTTACGAACACGCAAGCCAAACCGATACCCAAAATCGTGGACGGAACGGTGACTTTCAACACATCCGCCATCGTGATGTGCTGCGGCTCAAGCATGGAGACGCAGGCAACAACGGCGGCGGCAATCGGGCTGGCAACAATCGCAAATTGGGAAGCGATAACCGCCATTGTCAACGGACGGGAAGGACGGATGCCATTGCGGCGGCTGACTTCGGCAATCACGGGCAAGACCGAGTAAGCCACATGGCCCGTACCTGCCAACACGGTAAAGATGTATGTTACCGCCGGCGCGATAAAGGTGATGTATTTCGGATTGCGGTGCAACACACGCGTGGCAATCTTAATCATATAGTCCAAACCGCCGCTGGCCTGCATGGCCGCCGCGGCGAGACACTACCGCCATAATCATCAGCATCACATCAATCGGCGGGCTGGTCGGCTGAAGATGGAAACCAAAAAGACAATACGGCCAAGCCGATACCGCCGAGCACGCCCAAACCAATACCGCCAACCTGCGCGCCAATCAGGATACACAGCAGCACAACGGCAAACTGGATAAAAAAAACATAGTTGACATCACAACTCCCAAAATCCGGCCTTCGCCGAAATAAAATTACAAACGATTGGATTATAGAGTAAACCCTCTTCCCTAACCATACTTTACCTAATTATACATACTGATCTACATCAAATAAATAATATTCTCATTTAACCAATAGACTCATCAAAAGCACAAAAAAGGCCGTCTGAAGATTTTCAGACGGCCTCTATGATTCAGATGAAATGATAAAGCTATTTTCCAGCTACTTCTTCATCTTTTATAAAATCCGATACGCCATGGACACAGCGGATTTTGCGTTCCGACAAGGTTGCCTCCAACAAGGCATCGTTTTGCGGCAAGGAATCGCGTTCTGCCTCATTGTGCCAGAGGTGGTACGCAATGCCGGCAAATTTCAAATTATGGCGTTTCATCCCATTATGATAGCAACGGGCGACAAATTCGCTGTCTTCCCTGCCCCAACCGACAAAACTATTGTCAAACCCGTTAACGGCCAGCGCATCGCTGCGGAAAAAGCCCATATTGCAAGTTTTGATGCCTTTGTGTTTGCGGTTGCCTTTTCGGCCTGCCAGTTTGGCCAAACAACGACAGCGCAGGGCGGAAAGCCGTTTTTCTATTCCCGAGCTGAACATAGACAAAGCAGGCAAATCGCCTTCGTCTAAAATATCCTGCGTTTTATCCTCAGTCAAAATCACGCGGGAACCCTGTATCAGACGGCCTTTGCGGGCAATCTTCAAATGATCGGCGATAAAAGACGGATCCAAGATCATATCGCCGTCAATCAACACAATATAATCGCTTTTCGCCTGCGCCAGCGCACGGTTGCGCGATTCGGCAGCACGAAAGCCCCTATCCGGCTGCCATGAATGTTTGACCGGAATACTTGCCCTGCGGCGGATAAAATCAACCACTTCGGCGGTTTCCTGCCTTGAGCCGTCATCCGCGACAATAATCTCATCCGGCAGACGGGTTTGCGATAAAGCCGATTTCAATACCAGCTCCAGAGCATCGGGACGATTATAGGTAGTGATGATGAGGGAGACGGTTATCGTGCGGTTGCGCTCGTAAAGTTTGACATATTTGTAATACGAACCTTGCGCGTTGGACACCGAAATCGTCAGCCCGTCCGCCCCATAGGCAAAACCGCGTTTGAGCAGGTAATTTTTCACAAACGATACGCCGCCATGCAGCAAAGCCTTAAACGGCGAACTGTCTTTCTTGAAGCGGTTTTCTTCCGCATACAGCGAGCTATACTGCTGCATTTTTTGAATCAACCCTTCGGCGTTTTCAAAAGAATAATGTTTCAGACGGCCATCGAGTTGTTTAACCTTGGCTTCCTGCGGCAACACCAAAGACTCATGCACCTGACGGTCGGAAAAACGGGTAAATCTGCGATGATAAAGGCGCGGAATAATATCCGGATACCAGCCGCAGCCTTTAATCAGGCGGCCGTGGTAATGGTTCAGACGGGAAAGCGAAAAGATATGTTCCTTCTCATTTTCCAAAACGGCCGCACGAATGGCTTCGATTAAAGCCTCATCCGCCACTTCATCGCTGTCTATGCTGAAAATCCAATCGTTTTGCGCCAGTCTGGCCGCCAGATTTTTCATCGGGCCAAACCCGATAAAGTCATGTTTGTAATAGCTGACATTGGGAAAGCCCTTGGCAATTTCAAAAGTACGGTCGGTCGAGCCGTTGTCCAACAACAGGACTTCGTCAAAGTCTTTCAGCGCACTCAAAACTTCTGAAAGATAACGTTCTGAATTTTTTACCAACATGGCGGCGGTTGCCGGAATTGTGTGCATCATAAAAAGGCCGTCTGAAAAAGGAAGCTGTATTTTAACCGATATACCGCTACAATATGTCTTCCTTTTTTCAGACGGCCTGACTCATGCAGCTTATTCTTGCCCCCATGCAGGGGCTGGTGGACGATGTAATGCGCGACCTATTGACGCGCATCGGCGGATTTGACGAATGTGTCAGCGAATTTGTCCGCATTACGCACACGGTCCACTCACGCGCCACTTGGCTTAAATATGTTCCCGAAATCGCCCATGCCAACCGCACGCCGGCCGGCACGCCCTGTACTGTCCAGCTTTTGGGCAGCGATGCGGAAAACATGGCCGTCAATGCTTTGGAAGCCGTGCGCTTCGGTGCGGACAAAATCGACCTCAACTTCGGCTGCCCCGCGCCGACGGTCAACAAACATAAAGGCGGCGCGGTCTTGCTCAAAGAGCCCGACTTGATTTACCACATCGTCCGCACCCTGCGCCAACGCCTGCCACAACACATTCCGCTAACTGCCAAGATGCGGCTCGGTTATGAAGACAAAAGTCTGGCATTGGAATGCGCCTCCGCGATTGAAAACGGCGGCGCATGCGCGTTAACCGTCCATGCACGCACCAAAGTCGAAGGCTACGAGCCGCCGGCACATTGGGAATGGGTGCGCAAAATCCGCGATGCAGTCAGTATTCCCGTTACTGCCAACGGCGATGTGTTCAGCCTTCAAGACTATCTCGACATTAAAACCGTCAGCGGCTGCAACAGCGTGATGCTCGGGCGCGGCGCGGTTATCCGTCCAGACTTGGCACGGCAAATCAAGCAATATGAAAACGGCGAAACAGTGAAAGACACCGACTTTGCCGAAGTCTCCTCATGGATAGTCCAATTCTTCGACTTATGCCTTGCCAAAGAGGCCAACAACAAATATCCGGTTGCCCGTTTGAAACAATGGCTTGGCATGATGAAAAAAGAGTTTGAACAGGCGCAGATATTGTTCGGCCGTATCCGTGCCGTCAAAGAAGCGGATGAAGTAAAACAGATTCTGCTGTCGTTCGAACAAGAGATGCATTCATGATTTAAAAAGGCCGTCTGAATTTCAGACGGCCTTTAATATGATTACTGACAGATATAATCAGCCAACAGTCTGCCTTTTTCCGCACTGGCTGCATTGGCCATATTCACATGCCTGGTCTCAGGGCCATTCTTGGATTTCAGGGCTTCGCCATATTTTTTGGCAAACTCTTTATTGGCACTGGTCACTCTTGACTCAGTGGCATCCAATATAAACCCGTCTTGCTCATATTTGCCTTGCGCAGTGATAATCAAGATATTTTCAGGCGAAGGATAATCCGGAAAATTAACATAGTTGGTAACCAGCTTGTAGGAAACGCCTTTGCCGTGTTTCATATCCTGACAGATGCCGTTAGGCGCGGTAAAGACTGCATGGCCGATACGGCCGTGGCCGAAATCGTAAAAATCGATTCTCTTCGCAGAAGCCAATTGTTTTTTATCGTTGCCGTCATTTACATTTAATGACTTGCCGTTTACCAGAAACAGGGTTGGCAACAAGGGGCTGCCATGAGAGGCTTCCAAATTATATGCTTCGCCCAACAGCTTGCCTTGGCGATACACCGTCAAGACAGGCTTTTTCAGACCATTTTCCGGATTGCCGGTTTTCTTAAAAGAAATCTTCTGAACCACATTGCCAAATTCATAATAAGGTCGCGACTGCACACCTGTTTTCGTATCCTGCAGGGCGCTCCAGCTACCGTCCGTCGTTTGGGCGCATGCAGTCACGGCAGCAAACAGAATACCCGATAGTAAAACTTTAGAATGTTTCATTCATAAACTCCTTCTCAAGTAAACAAAAAAACGGATGTGTGCCTTTACTGCTTATTTTTGTTTCTTTCTTTATTAAAATTTTAGAACTATTGTACTAACTTAGCAAGGGATTAAAGAACAGGCCGTCTGAACATTCAGACGGCCTTGATTAACATCAATTCTTAAGAAGCCAAAACTCGGGGGAACAAAATCTCATTTTCCAAATGGATATGGTCTTTCAAATCATCCACCATCTCTTTGGCCAATGCGTACAAACGGGTCCAGCTGCCGCAAGCGCCTTCGGGAAGCTCAAAATTATTGGTCAATTCTTCCAAGCGCGCGATGGCCTGATCGTGGTCTTCGTGTTCATGCATCATCACGCTGATGGGCATTGCCGCGCCGCGACCCACACCCTGATTAATCATCGGGAACAACATGCGCTCCTCTTTCATCATGTGCATCAACAGCTCGTTTTGCATATAGGCCAACAAATCAGGCACTTCGGCAGGAAAAGTGTCGGCATGAACCTGCGCCACTTTTTGCGCCAGCGGAACCAACTCTTCAAACTGGGCGCGGTGGACATTGTGGTAACGCTGCAAGATATGGTCGATGGTGGAATTGAAAGGTGCGGTTTCCCAAACGGTAAAGTCGGTCATGGCTGTGTTCCTTTAAAGATTGATATTGGATGAATGTTAGGCATAAGGATACACGCTGCTTGAAGCTTTGTATAGTTTTTTAATTGCTTAATTAATTGATAATAAAAGTTATTTTCAAAATTAAAATACCAAACAGGCCGTCTGAAACATAAAGTCAAAGTTTCAGACGGCCTGCCCTTTTCTTAAATAATCCAACGATATAAGGCAATCATTACCGGCATGGTTACCACACAAAGCAGGGTCGTCAGCCCATAAATCGCACTGGCTTTTTGGGCATTTTTGCCGTAAACAACCGCCATTTGGGTAACTGTCGAAGCGGCAGGCGAAGTCGTTGCCAAAAAGCTGATTAACACAACCGTATCCGCATGCGCATCATGATGGGCAAAACCGCAGGCTTTAACGGCGAAAAGCAATAATACCGGAATCAAAATCAGCCTTAAAAAAGCAACGAGATAAAGCCTCGGCGTCCACACAATCGAACGCAACGGCAAAGAGGCCAAAAGCATGCCCGCCACCAACATGGCAACCGGGCCGATCATACTGCCCACCGTCGCCAAAGTATTATCGATAATGTGCGGCAGCTTGATTTGAAAGGCAAACATCAGCAGCCCGACCAACATGGATAAGATGTTGATATTGGTGAAAATGGTTTTCCAAGCCACATTGCCGCGACCGCAAATCAACAGGCGCAGATGCGTCCAAAACAAAAACGTCTGCACCAAGATAAAACCGGTGGTGTAAATCACCCATTCCGGCCCAAAGACCGACATTACCAAAGGAATAATCAGGTTGCCCGAATTGCTGTACACCGTCGCCGCGTGTTCGAGCGCATCGAGTTTGAACAAGTGTTTAAACACCCTACCCAAAACAATCAACACCACATGAAAAACACCGCCAGCATAACGGAAAGCTTCAGCCCTTCAATAATCTGCGGCGTATTGTCCATCTGAAAAGCGTGAATCATGACGGACGGGCTGATCAGGTAAAGCGCGATGACAGAGAGCGTGTAGCTGTTTTCCGATTTCAACAGCCCTGCCTTCACCAAAGCCACGCCCATCAAAACAATCAGCGTCAGCTCGGTAATTTTTCCGGCAAGCAGAAAAGAGGTTTCCATAACAAAAAAAGCGGCAAAAACGTTGATTTTACGCTTCTACCGCTTGGCATGCCAAATTCAGATGGCCTGAAGCCTTTTTCCAACAACCCGACATAATTTGCCCTACCGCAAAGCAAACCAATATAAATCTGTCCGTATATCCGCTATAATCAGCCATTTTCTTCAAACAGGAAACATCATGTCCCCCAGCCGTTTCAATCAAACGGGCCCCAAAATTGGCCTGAGCGTACGCCTTGCAGAAACCCAAGCTGAAATCGAAGCCGCCCAAAGATTGCGCTATCAGGTTTTTGCCCAAGAATTGGGTGCGGAAATCGAAAGTGATGACGGCCGCGATGTCGATCCTTATGATGAGCATTGCCACCACCTGCTCGCGTTTAACGATGCAACCGGCGAAGTTATCGGCTGCTACCGCCTGATTACCGAAGAAACCGCAAAAAAAGTCGGCGGCTGGTATAGCGAGCATGAATTCGACCTTAAGCCTTTGAAAGACATCCTGCCGCAAACTGTCGAACTCGGCCGTGCCTGCACCCACCCGGACTACCGCAACGGCGGCTTGGTCATGCTGTTGTGGACCGGCTTGGTCAAGTTCATGAAAGACGAAAACCTGCGCTTTATGATTGGTTGCGGCAGTATCGAAATGCGCGACGGCGGCAGCGACGCGGCCGGCCTGTATCATGCCTTGAAAGGCAAATACCTTGCTCCGGAACAATGGCGCGTCAAACCGCTCAACCCACTCAAATGGGACAGCATCACGCCGTCTGAAAACCCACCCGTGCCTGCACTGATCAAAGGCTATCTCAAAGCGGGCGCGTGGTTTTGCGGCGAGCCTTGCGTCGATGAAGCGTTTAACTGCGCGGATGTGCTGATCATGATGGACATCAGCCACCTTTCCGACCGCTACTTGCAGCGTTTCGCCCCTAAAACCGATTCATAATAAAAGGCCGTCTGAAACTTCAGACGGCCTGCCTCATCTTTTATAAAAACACACACAATGACCGCCAAAATCCGTTTTATCTTCCGCCTCCTTTGCATTGCCGGCTGCCTTTTGTACGGCATGGCCGAAATGTTTTTTCTGTTTCCCTTTTACAGCAGCAAACGCAAACTGCGCGCGATCCAATTATGGTCGCTGCGCGTGCTCGCTTCCTGCGGCATGAAACTGCAAACTTTCGGCACGCCGCCGCAAGAAGGCCGCGGCCAGATGCTTATCAGCAACCATATTTCATGGTTGGACATTATGGCGGTCAACGGCGCATTCCCCGGCCGTTTCGTGGCTAAAGACGATGTGGCAAAATGGCCGGTGGTCGGTTATCTCGCCACGCAGGCGCAAACGGTTTACGTCTCACGCAACCGCGGCATCAAAGGCAACTCCGCCAAAATCGCCGGTGTGACCGAAGCGCTGAAAAACGGCGATACCGTCACCATTTTCCCCGAAGGCACCAGTACCGAAGGCCGTGAAATCCTGCCGTTCAAACCCAGCTTTTTTCAGACGGCCTACGATGCAGGCGTACCGATTATTCCGGCACTCTGCCGCTATCCGAACCCGGACGGCAGCAGCCCCAATCCGCACACTGCCTACTACGGCGACATCAGCCTCTGGCAATCCATCTGCATGGTCATCAGCCAGCCTTCCAGCACGGTCGAGTTGCATTTCCTCGATCCGATTGAAGCGGGAGAAGACCGCTATGCTACCGCGCTTCAAGTACACGCCCTGTTGAGCGAAAAGCAAAAACAGTTGGGCTGATCAAACAAAAGGCCGTCTGAATGTTCAGACGGCCTTTTCCATTATCTTATGCCTTAAGATGAATATTGCACCGAATCGCTACCGCTTTTCTTTTGAATAAATTCAATTTTGTAGCCGTCCGGATCTTCGACAAACGCAATCACAGTCGTGCCGTGTTTCATTGGACCGGCTTCGCGTACCACTTTACCGCCCATTTCTTTGACACGCTCACACGCAGCGTAAGCATCATCGACTTCAATCGCGATGTGGCCGTAAGCATCGCCCAAGTTGTAAGACTCGGTATCCCAGTTGTGGGTCAGTTCCAAAACAGTATGATCCGCTTCATCGCCATAACCGACAAAAGCCAAAGTAAACGGCCTTCAGGATAATCGCGGCGGCGCAGCAGTTGCATGTTCAATACGTTTTGATAGAAATCCAAAGAGCGTTCGAGATTGCCGACACGCAGCATAGTATGAAGCAAGCGCATGATTTTGTTCCTTTCTGAATTATGTTTGATCATGAATTATAACACATCGGGCCCCATCCTCTTCAGCCTCAAAATACCGACACTGAAACTGCATAAAAATGGAGCGTGCACCCTGCCGTCATTTGAATTTCATGTATTAACAAGCACACCAACCGACTAAATTGCTATAATCGCCACACTTACAACACAACACTTCAAACCGTCATGAAAACCTTTGTTCTTCCCGATACCCGCCCTTATCCGCAAAGCCCTATCAAAAATCACCTTCTGCTCAATGCCTATCAGCTGGCGCACAACTCCTCCTCCGCATCACGCAAACTTTCGGCCGGTCAACTGCAAACCGAAATCCGCACCATGCTCAGCCAAAACCATTACATCAACCTTTCATTGGCAATGACCATGGCGCCCGATGTCGGCACTTACACCAGCCTGATTCAAAGCGTGGGCGAAGTCCTGAAGGCAGAAAACGATAACGAAGCCCAATGGTTTGCCCTGCCTGTGGTTTTGGTTGCCGGTTGCAAAAAAGAACAACCCCTACCGCTCACGCTGCCTACCGAAGCCCTCTTCGCCTGCCTGCAAAACTACCCCAACCTGCGCACCCTCACGCAAAACACGCAATGGCTGCCCTACCTCGTCCAATCGACCGATTTGAGCAGCGTTACCCCGGGCGAATGGTTCCAAGCCAAGCAAAACGATGAAGCGGCAGGCGCATTCCTGCAAAAAATCGAATACAAACCATTGGCGCTGCCCGAAGGCCAATCCGTCCATGTTGTTTACGCGCTGGGCTACGGCGATAAAAGCATTCAGACGGCCTTGGGCCTCAACCTGCAACAGGCAGGCCTGCCGCTGATGCAGGTTTGGCAAGAGCATCTCGCCCTCGACGGCGTTACCCTCTTCACCAACCCGCTCTCGCCCAATACACCGCTTGACGCCCTGACCGAAGGCAGCCACACCCGCCAACGCATGGCCATGGACGTTTTTGCCACCAACGCCATCCGCGCCATCCGTATGCAAAGCCCACGCGTCGGCGTTGTTGCCGCAGCCAAGGCGGACGGCAAGCTCCAATTTAGCTTCAACGCGACTGACAGCGCGTTTGAAATCGTTCCGCAGACCTTCACTTGGGAGCTGGCCTCAACCGACAATATCGCCATCGTGCAGCAAAACTTCCTCGACCTGATGGCCGAATGCCGCATCGAGCACCTCTACCTGCTGCACAACCCACTGGGCGAAAACGAAAACATCCCGACTTATGCCCAAGCGTTGAAACTGGAAGGCCACAATCCTTTCTTCAGCAATGTAAACTAAATTGAAAATGCAACACGCAAGGCCGTCTGAAAACGGTTCAGCGTGTTGCATTGATTTTCAAACCTTACCGCTCATTTTCATAAACATGAAAACCCACAAAATCCTTTTCGTCTGCCTCGGCAACATCTGCCGCTCCCCCATGGCCGAATACGTCCTGCGCCACCACGCCCGCGAAGCAGGCATGGGCAATGCCGTCATCACAGCCAGCGCAGGCACATCAGGCTGGCACGACGGCGAAAACATGCACGAAGGCACGCGCCGCGTGCTCAAACAACACGGCATCGACCCGTCAGGCTTTACCAGCAGCAAAATCAAACCCAGCGATGCCGATCATTTCGACTACATCATCGTGATGGACGACAACAACCTCAGAGAAGCCGAAAAACAGCTCGGTTTTCACCCCGGCAAAATCTTCAAACTGACCGACCTTATTCCCGATTCAGGCTACAACCACGTTCCCGATCCGTGGTACACAGGCGACTTTGACGAAACCTACCGCCTGGTCGATGCCGGCAGTTTGGCCTTGTTGGAAAAACTGAAACAGGCTTAAACCGGCTGGAACAATAAAAGGCCGTCTGAACAGGTATCCGTAAAAACCATGCTTTCGTGATGACCTGTTCAGACGGCCTTTATTAATCACCTCATCAACCCACGCGGTAAAACGCCAGGCTGCCCAATAAGTTCGGCAGATGTTTGACCTGCCGGTTGCCCGTCATGACCGCACGCTCAAGCACGCGGATTTTGTTTTTGGCACACAGCAAATCAAAATCTTTGAGGGTACACCAATGAATATTGGGCGTATCGTACCAATGATACGGCATGCGCTCGGAAACCGGCATATGGCCGCCGACGGCGATTTGAAAGCGGTTGCGCCAGTAGCCGAAGTTAGGGAAGCTGACGATGGCCTGTTTGGCCACGCGCATCAGGCAGCGCAGGATTTTTTCCGTGTTCTGCATGGCTTGAATGGTTTGGCTCAAGACAATCACATCAAAGCTTTGATCGCCAAACGCCGCCAAGCCCTCTTCCAAGTCGGCCTGAATGACGTTTACACCGCGGGTCATGGCGGCAATCACGCTGTCGGTATCGATTTCGATGCCGTAACCGGCGCAGTTTTTATGCGCCACCAACGCGGCCAGCAGCTCGCCGTCGCCGCAGCCTAAATCGAGTACGCGGCTGCCTTCGGGTATCCAATCGTAAATGAGTTGCAAATCGTCGCGCAGATTCATTTTTGGCAGTCCTTGTAAACGTTGTTCATATAAGCGGTAACCGCGCGGATATAGGCCTCGTCTTCCATCAAGAAGGCATCGTGGCCGTGATTGGATTTGACTTCAATGTACTGCACGGATTTTTGCGCGGCGATTAATGCCTTGACCAATTCATGCGAACGTTGCGGCGAGAAGCGCCAGTCGGTGCTGAAGCTGGCAACAAAAAATTTGGCCTGCACATTTTCCACGGCGCGCGTGAGGTTGTGGCCGTAATCGGCGGCCGGGTCGAAGTAGTCGAGCGCCTTGGTCATCAGCAGATAAGTGTTGGCATCGAAACGGCCGACAAACTTATCGCCTTGATAGCGCAGATAAGATTCCACTTCAAATTCAACGCCGTAGCCGTACTGATAGCCGTCTGATTTTAAAATGCGGCCGAATTTTTTACCCAAACCGTCTTCGGCAAGATAGGTAATGTGCCCCATCATGCGCGCGATACGCAAACCGCGTGAAGGAACGGTATGATGGCTGCGGTAATTACCTTCGTGGAAATCGGGATCGGTCAAAATCGCCTGGCGGGCAACATCGTTAAACGCGATGTTTTGGGTGGAAAGTTTAGGCGCGGAAGCGATAACGAGCGCGTGGGCAACGCGTTCGGGCAAAGAAATCGTCCATTGCAATGCCTGCATGCCGCCCAAGCTGCCGCCGACAACGGCCGCCCATTTTTGGATGCCGAGATAATCAGCAAGCATGGCTTGGGACTTCACCCAGTCTTTGACGGTTACAACCGGAAAATCCGCACCATATTCGCGGCCGGTTTCAGGATTCTCGGACAAAGGGCCGGTGCTGCCGTCGCAGCCGCCCAAAGTTGTTCAAACCGACCACAAAAAAGCGTTCAGTATCGATGGGTTTGCCGGGGCCGACCATATTGTCCCACCAACCGGCGTATTTATCCTCCGCACTGTGCTTGCCGGCAACATGATGATTGCCTGACAGGGCGTGGCAGATAAGGACGGCATTGCTTTTGTCGGCATTGAGTGTGCCGTAGGTTTCAATCATCAGGTCGAAACGGGGTAAGGTTTTGCCGTTTTCCAGAGCAAGCGGTGTGTCAAACGGAATTTTCCGGGGCGTTACAATGCCCACTGAGGCATTTGTTGTCATTTGTAATTTCCAAGTGATGCGGCAAAAGGGGTATTATAACGTTTCGTTTTTGTTTTGTGCATGAGGCTTCAGACGGCCTGCCCTAATTTAGAGGCAATATTTTTGGGAGGATGTGGAATGATAGGCAGGCTTTTGCGATTTTTTTTCTTTTTCGCCATCGCGGCATTGATTGTGAACCGTCTGTTCAGCCGCCAACAAAAGCGCACCATTCGGGAAATCGCCAAAATCAGCGCGTGGGTATTGCTGGGTGCGGCGGTGGCTACGCTGTTTTGGTATTTGGTGATGCTGTTTTTCAAGCATATTCCCAATTCTTATTGAAATAAAATATAAAAGGCCGTCTGAAAACCTTAATCCAGCGTTTTCAGACGGCCTTTTGATATTCAAACTTAAAACAGCTCTTCCGGAATCTTGCAAACCGGAATCGGATTGACTTTGTGCTGCATGGCTTTGTGCAACCGGGTATAGATTGCCAAAACTTCGCGCTGCCTGCCCTCAAAATCTTCAGGCTTGTGGCTGCCGTACACGCTCATTGCCCATTCGAGTTCGGGATAAGATGCGCCCATTTGCTCTTCATCGGTACGCTCGGTATCCCAAAGGCCGTCTGTCGGCACGGCTTTTTGAATGTCTTCCGATACGTCCAACTCGGCTGCCAGCGCGTACACTTGAGTCTTGGTCAAATCGGCAATCGGGCTGATGTCCACACCGCCGTCGCCGTATTTGGTGAAGAAACCGACGCCGAAATCTTCAATTTTATTGCCCGTCCCCGCCACCAGCAAACCATGCAGCTGGCCGTAATAATAAAGCGTCGTCATGCGCAGGCGGCTGCGTGCATTGGCCAGTGCCAGCTGTTTATTGGGAAATTCGGTTTCGCTGACGTCAACGGTATCGGCAAACTTATCGAACGCCGGAGTCAAATCAACGCTTTGCGCTTTTACATTGGGATAACGCTGTTTCAGACGGCCCATGTGTTCTTGTGCGCGGTTGACTTGGTCGGACTTCTGACGAATCGGCATTTCCAACAACAAAACCGACAACCGGTTTGCGCGGCAAGTGTAGAAACCACGGCAGAATCGATGCCGCCGGATACGCCGACGACAAAACCTTTGGCATGCGCCTGCTCGGCGTAATCTTTGAGCCATTGAACGATATGGCGGATGATGGCTTGGGTTTGCATAGGGATAAATGTTCGCTTCAAATAAACCGAATGATAGCCTGATTTGCACTTACCTGAAAGACGACAGGGTATAATGTTTCTTTTATTTCTTGCACACACACCATGTCCAAACCCATTCTTTTGCGCTGGCTCGCCGTCTGCCTGATTCCGCTTGCCACCCTTTTGTGGTTTGCCCTCAACCCGCCCGAAGACAAAACGCAACACCTCATCAACGGTATCATCCTTGCCTGCGAAGCCACGTTCCTATTTAAATTCGTCCTCTTTGACGTCATCAAACACCACCTCAAACAAGAGCCTGAATTGAAACGGCAAAGCATATGGATGTTTATTCCGATTGTTTTGCTGATTGTTTATTTGTTCCACTATTTCGGCGCATTCTGATGTTTTCAGACGGCCTTGGGCATATTTTTCCATGACCACTCCCCCACCTTATACCTGCTGGATTTTCTGCAACGTCATCGACAACTTCGGCGACATCGGCGTTTCATGGCGGCTGGCGCGTATTTTGCAACGCGAACTCGGCTGGCAAGTGCATTTATGGACAGACGATTTCCCGTCCCTTCAAGCACTCTGCCCTGATTTGGCCTCGATTCCCAACATCCATCAAGACATCGGCATTCACGCTTGGCAAGCCGACCATGCCGAAGATACCGATACAGCCCCTACTCCCGACATCGTCATCGAAACCTTCGCCTGCGAACTGCCCGACAACGTTCAAACCATCATCCGCCAACACCAACCGCTTTGGCTCAACTGGGAATACCTCAGCGCGGAAGACAGCAACGAGAGGCTGCACTTAATGCCCTCGCCCCAAGCCGGCGGCATACAGAAATATTTTTGGTTTATGGGTTTCAGCGAAAAAAGCGGCGGCCTGCTGCGCGAACGTGATTACGCCGAATTTGCCCGCTTTGATACGGAAACCTTACGCCGACAACTCAAACTTCCCGCAAAAAACACGCCCGAATGGCTGCTTTTCGGCTATCAAAGCGATATTTGGGTAAAATGGCTGACCATGTGGCAACAGGCCGGCCAACCCATCACCTTGCTGCTTGCAGGTACACAAATCATCGCCAGCCTGAAAAACAGCGGCCTAGTGCCGCAAAACGCCCTCCTTGAAGACGGCGATGTGTATCAGAGCGAACACGTTACCCTAATCAAAATCCCTTTCGTTGCCCAACAAGATTTCGACAAACTGCTCAACCTTGCCGACGGCGCCGTCATACGCGGCGAAGACAGCTTTATTCGCGCCCAGCTCGCCGGAAAACCTTTCTTTTGGCACATCTACCCGCAAGAAGAAAATATCCATCTCGACAAGCTGCACGCGTTTTGGGACAAAGCGCATCAGGTTTATCCGGATGTTGTCGCCACGGCACACCGCCTCCTTTCCGACGAACTCAACAACGGCGAAGCACTCAGCGACAGCCAACGCCTGCAGGCATGGCAAACCCTGACGGCACACCAAAACGAATGGCGCCAAAGCACGGCAAAATGGCGGGACGGACTTTTTGCCCAAAAAAGTGCCGTCGAAAAACTTGCCGCCTTTATTTCAAAGCACAAAAAAATACGCTAAAATAGCGCGTTTTATTACAACCGATTTGATTGGAAAACCACAATGAAAACAGCACAAGAACTGCGCGCCGGCAACGTATTCATGGTCGGCAACGATCCTATGGTCGTTCAAAAAACCGAATACATCAAAGGCGGCCGCTCTTCCGCCAAAGTCAGCATGAAACTGAAAAACCTGCTGACCGGTGCCGCTACTGAAACCATTTACAAAGCCGACGACAAATTCGACGTCGTGATCCTGTCCCGCAAAAACTGTACTTACAGCTACTTTGCCGACCCAATGTACGTCTTCATGGACGAAGAGTTCAACCAATACGAAATCGAAGCCGACAACATCGGCGACGCGTTGAAATTCATCGTTGACGGCATGGAAGACCAATGCGAAGTTACTTTCTACGAAGGCAACCCAATCTCCGTAGAATTGCCTACCATCATCGTTCGCGAAGTTGAATACACCGAGCCTGCCGTTAAAGGCGATACTTCCGGCAAAGTGATGAAAACCGCACGTCTGGTCGGCGGCACTGAAATCCAAGTGATGTCTTACATCGAAACGGCGACAAAATCGAAATCGATACCCGTACCGGCGAATTCCGCAAACGTGCTTAATCAGCCCGTAACACAAAAAGGCCGTCTGAATATTCAGACGGCCTTTTTCTCAATCTGCCTTATTGTTTCTTCAAGCCCTTAGCTGCGACAGTCGCAATCGTACCATCAATGCCTTTGCTCTTAATCAGCTCGCCAAATTGGTTGCGGTATACCGTTACCAAGCTGGTACCGTCCACGCGGATGTTGTAAATCTTATACGCACCGCCGCTTTGGTAAAGCTGGTAGGCCACTTCATACTTGGTGCCTTTTTTGGTCTGAATTTCCGAGAAAACGTCAAACTTATTGCCGTTTGCCGTCATCTTCGGCAACAGGCGCACATTCGCATCCGCGGCACCAATCAGTGCAGAGTGCGAGTACATCGCAATAACCATATCTTTGAATGCACGGATAAAATCGGTTTTCTGTTTGGCAGAAAATTCACGCCATGGCGCGCCGACAGCCAAGCCGAAATACGTTCATAATCCAGATAACGGTTGGCATACTGCTCAACCTGTTTCACACGTTGAGCTTCTGTCAAAGAAGTATTGCGTGCAATTTTCAACACAGCATCAATGTTCTGCTGCATCTGCTTTTGTGCCGGATGCGTTTCCGCCGCCACATAAGGCGCGGCAATCACCATCGGTGTGGCCACAATCAAAGTCTGAAGAAAACGGTTCATGATGATATCCATCCAAAATAAAACCGCATTGTAAAAACAATCTATTCCAAAAAACTTAATTCTTTGTAAAAGCAGTCATGAGCAATGAAAAATCCTGCAATTAAATTTCAGACGCCCCGATAAAAATAAGATAACATATAAACGCTATTTTCAAAGGAGGAAGCCATGCCCTACGTCAACATCAAAGTAACCGGCGGCAACGAAGCCCCGAGCGCGGAGCAAAAAGCCGAATTGATCCGCGGCGTCACCGAATTACTCTCACGCGTTCTCAACAAAAACCCTGAGACAACCGTCGTCGTCATCGACGAAATCGATATGGACAACTGGGGCATAGGCGGTAAAAGCGTGACGGTTCGCCGTGCCGAAGCGCGCAATAAGTAAGCCTTGGCCGTCTGAAGCCCTTTTAATTTACCCGCAAAAAGAGTACATTTATCCCATTGTTAACAATTTTACGGAACACACATCATGGAGAAATTCCCCAAATCATCCAAACTGGATCACGTTTGCTACGACATCCGCGGCCCGGTTCACAAAAAAGCCCTGCAACTGGAAGAAGAAGGCAACAAAATCCTCAAACTCAATATCGGCAATCCGGCTCCGTTCGGCTTTGAAGCGCCTGATGAAATTTTGGTTGACGTCATCCGCAACCTGCCGACTTCACAAGGCTATTGCGACTCCAAAGGCCTTTATTCCGCACGCAAAGCCATCGTCCACTACTACCAACCAAAGGACTGCTCGACGTTACCGTCAACGACGTTTACATTGGCAACGGCGTCTCCGAATTGATTACTATGTCCATGCAGGCGCTGCTCAACGACGGTGACGAAATCCTGATTCCCGCACCGGACTATCCTTTGTGGACCGCCGCCGCAACACTGGCAGGCGGCACCGTCCGCCATTATCTATGCGACGAAGAAAACAACTGGTTCCCCAACCTGGCCGACATGGAAGCCAAAATTACGCCTAAAACCAAAGCCATCGTCGTCATCAATCCCAACAACCCGACAGGCGCGGTGTACAGCAAAGAAATCCTGCTCGAAATCGCCGAATTGGCGCGCAAACACGGCCTGATTATTTTTGCCGACGAAATTTACGACAAAATCCTCTACGACGACGCAGTACACCACCATATCGCCGCGCTCGCCCCCGACCTCCTGACCGTAACATTCAACGGCCTCTCAAAAGCCTACCGCGTTGCCGGATTCCGTCAAGGCTGGATGATACTCAACGGCCCGAAACATCATGCAAAAGGCTATATCGAAGGCTTGGACATGCTCTCGTCTATGCGCCTTTGCGCCACCACACCCATGCAACACGCCATTCAGACGGCCTTAGGCGGATACCAAAGCATCAACGAATTCCTCCTCCCCGGCGGCCGCCTGCTCGAACAACGCAACAAAGCATGGGAACTGGTCAACCAGATTCCCGGCGTATCCTGCGTCAAACCCATGGGCGCATTGTATATGTTCCCCAAAATCGATACCGAAATGTACAGCATCCACGACGACATGAAATTCATCTACGACTTACTCGTACGTGAAAAAGTCCTGTTCGTCCAAGGCACAGGCTTCAACTGGATACGCCCCGACCACTTCCGTATCGTTACCTTGCCGCCCGTTCATCAAATTGAAGAGGCCATGGGCAAACTCGAACGCTTCCTGCAAAACTACCGTCAATAAAAAACCTAAACAAAGAGGCCGTCTGAAAAAGCAAACCACTGTTCAGACGGCCTTTTTAATCAAACAGCAACTTGGCAAAGCCCGCCGACATGCGTATAATCAACCCTTCCTATCTGGGGGCGATCTTGGTTTCGACGGGGGTTGCAAAGCAGATGCGGGCATACCGGGGTCTCAGATTTCCCGTTAAACACTGAATCAAAATAGTCGCAAACGACGAAACTTACGCACTGGCCGCTTAAGGCCTGCCGTTGCAGCAGTTGGTCAATGGGCTGTGTAGCGCAAGCTACCGCAACGTCATTCTACATTGACTGGTTTTCTGTCGGGTTACTTGGCAGGAAACGAGATTTAAGGTAACTGGTTCCCTGAAGGCCTGTTGGTCGGCATGATGGGGACGAGATTCTAAATAGACACAACTAAGTATGTAGAACGCTCTGTAGAGGACTTCGGACGGGGGTTCGATTCCCCCCGCCTCCACCAGATTTAAAGCGCAAACTTTTGATTTAAAAAGGTTTGTGCTTTTTTATAAACTTAAAACAGGCCGTCTGAAACGTTTCAGACGGCCTTATTTTCTTCTCAAATATCTGAGATAAACACTTTTTCTTTCAATATATTGCCAATGGTGCTTAAGAAAGATTTCAACCTTATATTTTTCTATCGGACTTCATCTCCATTTTACGATGCGGTCTAACCGTTACACTCAACGGTAGATGATCTGATAAATGCTGCCAGTCTTTAGTGTTGTGAATTTCAGAATCGATGACATCAAGGTTGCGCGTGTAAATGCGGTCAAGGCTGAGGATGGGCAGGCGCGAGGGGAAGGTTTTGGGACGTTTGCCTGTATTATCAACAAATACTTCGTTCAAATCTAATGCCCTGCCCAGCTCACGTGCTGATTTTTGCCGCCAGTCATTGAAATCACCGGCAAATAATCAAGGGGCTGTCAGGATTGATGTGGCGGTCAACATAGTCGCTGATGGCGCGGTATTGTTTGAGGCGGTCTGGCTCGCGCAAATTGAGGTGGACGCACAGACACACCAGCGGATCTTCCCAACCTTCAGGCACGACCTCGCAATGCAACAGGCCGCGCTGTTCGAGTTTGTTGACGCTGATGTTGAGGTTGTTTTCCGTTTTCAGCGGCAGGCGGCTGAGAATGGCGTTGCCGTGGTGTCGTTTGGGATAGACGGCATTTTTGCCGTAGCTGCGATGGTAATCGAGACTGTCGCCGATGATGTCGTAATGCGGCGCATCGGGGAAGTCGGTACGGCGGCTTCTATTGAGATGTTGTCCTTGGACTTCTTGTAAAAACAAAACGTCCGAACCCAATGCACCCAGCGCGTCAGCCATGCGGTTGACCTGCACTTTGCGGTTGAGCGCAGACATGCCTTTGTGCATATTGTAGGAAGTAATGGTAACTGGACGGGGAGACATGATGTGTGACGAATCGGTTTATTTGTTTCAGTATAGCACCGGAGCGTGTGGTTTTACGGCAATTTTGGTTATACTTGTTTAAAGAATAAAACGGCGTTTTGAGAGGGGGTTTCCCAATCAAAACGCCTTTTGTTTTTCAGACGGCCTCGCGTCCGAATCAGTTGTTGATTACTTCAACATTGGTTTCAAAAGTAACGGTGTGTTGGTATTTAGATGCGGTTTTGCGTTTCGGATAAGGATATTTGGAAACGCTTTTCACTGCGCGCTCGTCCATTTCAGGATTACCGCTGGATTGAATGATATTCACGCGGTCAACGTTGCCGGCAGGAGTCGTGAAGACATCCATCAAAACGGTTTTAACACTGCCGTTTTGCGCTTTCATGGCTTCCAGAGTTTCGGTATCAGCTGCTTGTGCAGTACCGAATACAGTGGCAAACAACAGGGCTGAGGCGAGGAGTTTAGTCGTTTTCATGTTTTAGTCCTTATTAGGGTTGTGGTTAGGTTAAATATTTCAGACGACCTCTGATTGATCGTTATTTGAAATTCAAAATCGGCCAACCTTTTGCTTTGGCTTCTTTTTCCAGCTCGGCATCCGGATTGACGGCGACAGGTTCGTCCACGATACGCAGCAACGGCAAATCGTTTTTGGAGTCGCTGTAAAAATAAACCTTGCCGTAGCTTTCAAAGGTCTCGCCGCGCTCGGCAAGCCATTGGTTCAATCGGGTAATTTTGCCTTCTTTCAGGCTGGGCGTACCGACATAGTTGCCGGTATATCGGCCGTCTTCGCCGGTTTCAAGCTGCGTGCCGATAACGTTGTGAATACCGAAAAGATGGCAGATTGGAGTAATGATAAATTCATTGGTCGAAGAAATAACCAACATTTCGTCGCCCGCCATTTGATGGCTTTGCACTAGCATACGCTGCATCGGGGAAATATACGGAACAATATATTCAGCCATAAACTCGCGATGAAACTCAGCCAATTCTTCCTTGCTGAAACGAGCCAAAGGCGCGAGATGGAATTTGAGGAAGGCATCGATATCAAGACAACCGTTTTGATAGTCTTGGTAGAACTTTTCATTTTGAGCCTCGGTTTCGGCCGCATCGACTATGCCTTTTTTAATCAGGTATTGCGGCCAGGAGTGATCCGAATCGGTATTGATCAAGGTATTGTCGAGGTCGAAAATGGCAAGGTTTTTCATTGGGTTTCCTGTTGTTTTAAAAGCTGGCGCAAAAGCGGCAAAGTAATGCGCTTGCCCATCATAACGGCATAGTTGTCGAGGGTATCGAGCATTTGCATCAGGCTGTCCATATCGCGCCGCCAATGGTTCAGCAGGTATTCGAAGATTTCCGGATCGATGGTTACCTGACGGGCGGCGGCCATGCTGACGAGCGCATCGATTTTTTCCCGGTCGGTCAGCGGTTTGACTTCGTAAACCAGGCAATACGCCATACGTGTGCGCAGGTCTTCGCGGATAACGAGCTGTTGCGGCGTATATTCGGAACTCAAAAGCAAAAAGCCTTTGCCGCTGTTGCGGAAGCGGTTGAAGATGGCAAACAGTAAAGCCTGTTCTTCATTATTAAGCTTTTCGATTTGGTCAATGGCAAGATATTCCACATCCAGCGCGGCTTCTGTCAGCGGCGTGGTGGCAGCGTCAATATAGAGGGCATTTCGTCCGGCATCGAGCGCCTGGGCGACCCATGCCTGCAAGAGATGGCTTTTGCCTGCGCCCTCTTCGCCCCAAACATAGATAAACTGCCCATGTTTGTGCTGCAACACATACACCAGCTCGGCATTTTCTGTTCCCAGAAATTTGTCGAAGCCGGGATAATCATGGCTGGCAAAATCGAAGATGAGCTGGTTCACAAAGGCGCACCGGTTAGGTTGAAATCGGCTTTATTTTACGTTGTTTTGCGGTTCACCATCAAGGATAAAGGCCGTCTGAAGCCTATACCTGCAACATATCTGCACTTCTAAACAGCTTACGGCATTGGTTTTATTCCGCTTTGGTTTTACAATGTCGAACTTCTCGCCGAAACATTTGTCTGTTCTTTTTCAGACGGCCTTTTTATTTGGGAACCCTAGTGATTTCTACCATTATCGATTTCATCCTCCATATCGACCAACACCTTGTCCACCTTTCCGCCCAATACGGCCCGTGGATTTACGCGATTTTGTTTGTTGTGATTTTCTGCGAAACCGGTTTGGTCGTAACGCCATTTTTGCCCGGCGACTCGCTGCTGTTTGCAGCCGGTGGCATTGCGGCCATCGGTGGCATGAACATCCACGTCATGGTATTACTGCTCTTAGCAGCCGCCATTTTAGGCGATGCGGCCAATTTTATGATCGGCAAGTATTTTGGACAAAAACTGTTTGCCAATCCGGATTCCAAAATTTTCCGCCGCTCGTATTTGGAAAAAACCCATGCGTTCTATGAAAAACACGGCGGCAAAACCATCATCATTGCGCGCTTTGTGCCGATTGTGCGGACGTTTGCACCATTTGTCGCCGGTATGGGCGATATGCACTACGGGACGTTTATCCGTTACAACATTATCGGTGCGGTGTTGTGGGTATTGTTGTTTTCCTATGCAGGCTACTTCTTCGCCAATATCCCCGTCGTCAAAAACAATCTGGGCTTAGTCATGGCGGCAATCATCATGATTTCGATTTTACCTGCGGTAGTCGAAATTATCCGTGCCAAACTTAACGCCAAAAAATAACAATCAATCGAAAAGTTTGAAAGTTTAAACACATCAAGGAATTGTCATGCCGTTGCTGTCTATTGAATTTGCGGTATTCTTTATCGTATTTTTACCCTTGTACTGGGCATTTGCACGTTTGCCGCAAGTTCAAAACGTTTTACTTTTGGTTGCCGGGCTGGGCTGGCTTTACCGTATCGACCCCATTTTTGCCGCGCTGATTTTGGTTTACTCGTCTGTGGTTTACCTGATCAGCGTGCTGATGTTTTCTGAAAACGAGAATATCCGCAAATTTTGGCTGGGCTGCGGTATTTCGGCGGCATTGACTGTTTTGTGTTTCTTCAAATATTTCGACTTTTTCCGCCCGATTATTCAGCAATATACGGGGCAAAGCGCCGTCATCGACATTATTTTGCCTTTGGGCTTGTCTTATTACACTTTCCAATCGCTGGCTTACTTGGTGTATTGCTACCGCGAGCCTAAGGGAGAGCGTTTTGAATGGCACGAACTCCTACTGCATCTGAGCTTCTTCCCCACCATCACATCCGGCCCGATTATCCGTGCGGCCGCTTTTAAAAGCATAGACGGCGAACAGGCGGGGGCATTGGCGCAAATCCGCACCAAACAGGCACGCCAACTGATTTATCCGGCGTTGGCGGTCGGCCTGATTGTGTTGGGCATTGCTAAAAAATGGTGGCTTGCCGGCGTATTGGCGGAAGGCTGGGTATCGCCTGTTTTTGAAAACCCGGCCCAGTTCGACGGCTGGGGCGTGTTGTCTGCGATTTATGGCTACACCTTCCAACTCTTTTTCGACTTTTCCGGCTACTCGGATTTGGTCATCGGCTTGGCCATGCTGCTCGGCTTCCAGCTGCCGAAAAACTTTGCCGCGCCGCTTCGCGCCATTAACATCCGCGACTTCTGGGACAGATGGCACATCAGCCTGTCCACTTGGATTCGCGACTATATCTATATCCCTTTGGGCGGCAGCAGAAAAGGCTTCGGACGCACCCAGCTCAATCTGATGATTGCCATGTTGCTTTCCGGCATTTGGCATGGCTACGGCTGGAGCTTTTTGATTTGGGGCGCGCTGCACGGTGCGGCCTTGGTATTGCTTAACTGCGGCGACAAAATCGTCGGCCGCAATGCCTTAGGCCGTCTGAAAATCGGCAAACCGCTCGCCTGGCTGTTTACCTTCCATTTCGTTTGTTTCGCTTTTGTCGTGTTCAACAGCACAACGCTTGCTGATACGGAAATGCTGTTCAGCGCCTTATTTGCCAATGACAAAGGTTGGAACGCGCCTCTGCCGACCGACCTCATGTTGCTGGGTGCCTTTGCACTGATGCTTTTGCTGTACCCGTATTTGCTTCGCTTATTTGAAGCATCGGTAAAGGGCTTGGACAAACTGCCTGCATGGCTGTGGTTTATCCCCATCACACTTATCCTCGCCCTGATTATCGTCTTCGCCCCGTCCGGCATTCCCGGCTTTATTTACGCCAACTTCTAAGGAGCAGAACATGAAACGCTTTATCTCCCTGTTTGTTTCGATTCTGCTCAGTGCAGTTGCACTGGCGTGGTTTGCCCAAAACTCCATCAATGCCTATTGGCAGCAGACCTATCATGAAAACAGTCCGCTTGAGCCTTTATCCGAATACGCTTGGTGGCGTATCGGTGCGGATTGGCAACAAAAAGCCTACGAATTTTCAGACGGCCTGAAAGCTTCGCTGGAAGCAGAAGACGCTTTGGTTTCGGAAGACTCTGGCATTGAAACAACAAGGCCGTCTGAAAATACGGAAAACATTGAAACATCGGACAATCAAAAAGGCTCTGCTGCTTCCGATGCGGCTAACAATACGGATACCGCCGCCAGCGAGCCAGGCAATCAAGCTGAACAGTCGGCAACGCAGGTCGTGTTGAAAAAAGGCAACAAAGTCTTCTTTGCCGGCGACTCGCTGATGCAGGGCGTTGCACCTTTCGTACAAAAACACCTTAAGCAAGAATATGGCGTACAATCGGTCAACCTCAGCAAACAAAGCACCGGTTTGTCCTACCCCAATTTCTTCGACTGGCCGAAAACCATCGAACAAACTTTGCAAAAAGAACCCGACATCCGCGTTTTGGTTGTATTCTTAGGCCCTAACGACCCATGGGATTTCCCGATGGGTAAAAAATACCTGAAGTTCGCCACCCCCGAATGGGAAGCGGAATACCTCAACCGCGTCCGCCGTATTCTTGATGCAGCCTCCGCACATGATGTCCAAGTCATTTGGCTGGGCATTCCTTACATGAAAAAAGCCAAGCTCAACGAACAGATGCGCTACCTCGACAAAATCCTGTCGGGTACGGTGTCACCTCAAGCCATCTGGCTGCCGACCGACAAACTGTTGAGCAACGGCGCAGAAGAATATGCCGACTCTGTCAAAGTAGATGGAAAAATCATCCGTTACCGCAGCAAGGACGGCATCCACTTTTCCGCAGAAGGCCAAAAACTATTGGCCGAAAAAATTATGGAAAAAATTAATTTTACACACGATACACAACCATGAAATTGAATAAAACCTTACTCCTCACGCTTCTTGCACTCCCTATGACCGCCTGCGCTGCCGATGACGGCCTATTAAGCAACTACGGCTCCAACCGCCCTGCCTGGCTGAACAAACTGCAACAGCTCAACAATACTTCAGACGGCAAATTCCGCATTATCCAAGTCGGCGACTCACACACCGCCGGCGACTATTTCACCGACCGCCTGCGCCGCCGTTTGCAACAAAAATGGGGCAACGGCGGCATCGGTTGGGTTTACCCCAACACCGTCAAAGGCCAGCGCATGGCAACCGTCCGTTACAGCGGCAGCGGTTGGAACACCATCAGCAGCCGCAAATCACACAGCGATTTTTCTTTCGGCGGCATTGAAGCACGCGCCGACGGCGGCAGCGTTACCTTAAGCGCAGCCGACGGCAGCATGGACATGCAACAAATCTCCATCTTCGGTAAACCGGTTTGGTCCGAGCAAACCCTGACCGTCAACGGCCGCGAAATCCCGGCCAAACAAAACGGCTGGCAACTGTTGCATACCAACGCCTCCCTACCGATGACCCTCAGCAGCAGCATGCCTTGGCAAATCGGTTTCATTAATATCGAACGCCCCGGACGCGGCGTAACCGTTTCCGCCATGGGCATCAACGGCGCGCAATTGTCCCAATGGTCAAAATGGCGGCCGGGCATGTGGGAAGATTTGGCACAAACCAAAGCCGATTTAATCATTCTTGCCTACGGTACCAACGAAGCCTTTCCGGCAATCTCGATATTTCCTCTACCGAGCGGACATGGCGCAACTATATCCGTCAAATCAAAAACACCCTGCCCAACGCGGGTATCCTGATCCTCGGCGCTCCGGAATCTTTGAAAACCGCCTACGGTAGCTGCGGCAACCGTCCGGTCTTACTCAGCGAAGTACAACAAATGCAGCAACGCGTTGCCCGTGATGAAAAAATCATGTTCTGGTCTTGGCAGGATGCAATGGGCGGGGCATGCAGCATGAAAAACTGGATGGCGCAAGGCTTGGCAGCCAAAGACGGCGTTCACTTTTCTGCACAAGGCTATGAAACTGCAGCCGATAAACTTGCCGATAGCCTGATCCGCTTTGCCCAATAAATTGGCAAAGCCTAAGTACTTTTCATTAACAGCACACCAAAAGGCCGTCTGAAATTCATATTTCAGACGGCCTTTTGTTTATCGCTTATTCAGCAAACTGCTTATTTTTAAGCCAACATATTGCTGCTCATTCGTTGCGTTTGGTTTTCCGTAAAACGAACCAAACTTGCCTGCTTGTCAAAGCCTAATGGCTTGGCAACAAGGCGGTTGGGCAATTTGTTTAAATGGTGGTTGTAGCTTCCGGCTCTGCGGTTGTAAGTGCGGCGTGCCGATGCGACTTCTGCTTCTGCGGCATCCAGCATTTCCATCAAACCGGCCAATTTCTCATCAGGATGTTGTTTCAAAAGGCTGTTGACGGCGGTTTGTAATTTTTTCAGCGCATGATTCAATGCTGTTTCGGCTTCGCACAGATGTTTGATTTTGGATTCGGAAAATGTTTTGGCAGTTTGCGCCAAAGCGGTTTCGACTTCGGCACACATCTGCTGAACGTTTTGATCCGATGCAATGCCCTGCTCTTGCAGGTGTTTGCTGTATGCATCCAATACATGACGGACGGCCTGATGTCGGCAGTCGAGCGCAATGCGCAAAGAGACAAAGGATTCGCGACAGTCTTTTTTGCGGTCTTTCAACTGTTGTTTGAAATACAATAAGACAGCGGCGATTGATACGAAGATAAGTGCAAGACTGATAATGCCCATAGTGAGTTCCCTAATTATGATGCCACTCATATCGGTGGCTGATTTTATTAACATCGATTATAATCCAATTTCAATATTTTTTCCCAATTTTCATAAAAAAGGCCGTCTGAAATTCAGACGGCCTGAAGTTTATATTTTTATTTCAATGCCTTGACTTGATGTCGATAACCCACACTTCTGATTGCGAACCCAAACGCAGGGGAATGCCCCAGAAGCCGTAGCCCGAAGTAGTGAAGAAATGGCCGTTGCCGATTGCCTCATAGCCGTAAGTAAGACGATAAAGCGTACGGACGATAAGGTTGGCAGGTGCGACTTGGCCGTTGTGGACATGGCCGGAAACCTGCACATCAATCGGCAGCCGGGCATGGGTTTCGATTGAAGTAGGACGGTGGTCCATCAATAAAACCGGTAATTGGGTATTTTGACCTTCTAAAAGCTGTTCCGCACTGGGGCGTTTGTGATCCAAATCATCGCTCCGCCCCACCAGCAACACACCATTCACTTCCAAAACCTGATTGGCCAAAACCGTCAAACCTGCCGCTTCCAATTCATGTTTGATGCGTTTCTGATCACGGAACCAATCATGATTGCCCAAAGTGGCATAAACGCCCATCGGCGCAGTCAGTTTCTGCAAATGCGGTTTCATGTTTTCTTTCAGGTACGCATCGACGGTATCGTCCATCAAATCGCCCGGCAGCAACACCATGTCGACTTGTTCCTGCTTCATAATGTCCGTCAGCTTGTCCAATTGACGCGTGCCGAACAAAATCCCCAAGTGCAAATCGCTGGCCACGCCGATACGCAGCGGCTTATCCATCTTCTTATTGATGAATACAGTCTGATGGCGGACCACGGGCGTATAGGCGTTATACATCCCCAAACCGAGCAAACCGATCACAAACAAAGGCGCAAACAGCCTCAGGCTTCGAGAAAGCGGTTGGCGCGCCATAAAACGGCGCAGCAAAAGATACAGGATAAATGTCGCCAACGCGGCATACATCACAAACAGCAAGATCACCATCCAAAACGCCACCACGCGGAACATCATATGTCCCAATTCCAGCAGCAAACCGACCAACAAGCCGTTTGTAATGAAATAGGAAATACCCATCAGCCAACGTCTGCCGATTTTGCCAATCCAAGGCGCAAACAGCCATTGCAGTGAACGCCCAAGCCCGAATGTAAACACTTGCAACAGAATGACGCTCACAAAAAACATCTTGCCAAACATGCCTTTCTGCCCTAAAAAAATCAAAAGGCAGATTTTAGGCCGTCTGAAACTTTCAGTGTATAATCCCCCGCGTAAAAACCCATAATATTTTGAAAGGAATCATCATGAGCCACCCTCAATCAGCTATTATTCCTGATCACGCACAAGCCGGTATTTTTATCGAAGCAGATATTTCAGACGGCCGCAACGAAGACATCAAATCTGCCTGCCGCCTTTCTTTGGAATCCTTGGCCAAACTGAAAACCCGTTTTCCAAATGATATTTTAGGTTTGACCATTGCCTTCGGCAGCCGCGCATGGCAATCGTTCGGCCATACTGACGAAGGCGGCGAAATCAAACCTTTCCCTGAATTGGGCAACGGCCTCGCCCCTTCCACCCAACACGACCTCTATATCCACATTCAAGCCACCGAGCAAAAAGCCGCTTATGCCTTAGCTCAATCTGTTTTAGGCGCATTCGGCGACAGCATCCGCGTATCCACTGAAGAACACGGCCTGCGCCTGTATGAAGACCGCGGCTTGGACGGTTTTGTCGATGGTACGGAAAATCCGCAGGGCGATGACAATGTGCGCAATGTCGCCATCATTCCAGAAGGCAAACCGGATGCCGGCGGCAGCTATGTTTTGCTGCAAAAATACCTGCATGATTTGAAAAAATGGGATGCCGTTCCTACTGCCGAACAAGAAGCCAGCGTTGGCCGCAGCAAAGAAGCCAATGACGAATTCAGCAAAGACGTGCGCCTGCCCGACTCCCATCTTGGCCGTGTCAACGTCAAAGAAAACGGCGTTGGTTTGAAAATCGTCCGCCGCAGCCTGCCCTTCGGCAAAATCAGCGGCGAACATGGTTTGATGTTCACTTCCTATTGCAACACGCTGCACAATATTGAAGTTCAGCTGCTCAATATGTTCGGCGATGCAGACGGCAAAACCGACTTACTGCTGAAATATTTGTCTAAAGCCGTATCAGGCGCCTACTACTACGCACCTTCTGTCGAGCGTTTGCAAAATCTTTAACGGCTCACAGGCCGTCTGAAAAAACCTGCCTTTTCAAAGGTAGGTTTTTGTTATTCAAATCCCATTAATATTTTTATGGTATCATCATAGAAATTGATTCCATTATTGCTTCATAAAAACCCTGATTGCAGACAAGGATAAAAACCGATACGCCCCAAACGGCTATTTTCGATAAAATAAACCCAATCATTATCCCTATAAAATTACGACACCATGTATAAATCCCGCCTCCTTCCCCTGCCCGTATTGATTCTTTCCGCTCTGAACGCCTATGCGGCCAATACGCCAAATCCGCCTGATCAAATCGATAAAAACGTATCCAACCAATTCGACAAAGACTTCCGCGACAATCTCGACCAGATTCATTCGGTTGAAATCCAAAAACGCGAGCAGTCAGCATGGGATTTACAGAAAAAACAAGATAACGACGCAGTTACACAAGAAGGGCCGTCTGAAAACAATACCGAATGCTTGGATTACACCGGTATCGAACTTTCCGGTATTACCCTCATCGATTCCAAAAAGATTGAAGCCAAGCTCCCCAAATGCATCAATCAAAACAGCATCAACCAACTGAACCGGGACATCGTTGCTGAGTATATCGCTCAAGGCTATCCGCACACGCAAATCAAATTTGAAACCACACCCGAGCGTGTTTTGAAATTGGCCGTCATCGAAGGCAAAATCCGTGAGATTACCGGCGGCTCCCGTACAGTCAACGTCGATACCCTCTTCCCCAATCATCAAGGCAAACCGCTGAACATCCAATACCTTGACCAAGGTATCGAACAGGCAAACCATGTTGTCGGCAACAACGTCAGCATCGATGTTTATCCGCATGATGACGGCACCGCCTCCATCCAACTCAACAACAATGCCGAAAAACATTGGGGCGGCAGCATTACCATCGACAATAAAGGCAGCAAACCCAATACCACAACACTGCGCGGCAGCCTGAATATCGGCAGCCCGTTGGGATTGAGCGACTCCCTTTATCTAAACGGCTACACCAATCTAAATAACCACGACAGCCATTACAGTCGCGGCGGCAGCCTGTTCTACCAAGTTCCTTATGGCGCATGGACATTCAGCACTTACGCCGCCGCGTCGCAATCGCAAAGCATCCTAACGCCTAGCGTAACGCGCTACGCCTACCGCTCCCAATCCAAAGCGGCAGGAATCAAAGCAGACCGCGTATTCTCACGCAGTCAAAAACACATTGCCTCCGCCTATGTCGGCATCGATTATGTGAAACAGACTGCAAGATTTGCCGACAGCAAACTGGAATTGCAAAGCCCGGAAATTTATTCGGCACAAGTCGGCCTGTCGCACACGGCCATCCTGCCAAACGGCATTTGGCTCAACAATATCGGCGTGGAACAAGGGTTTGCGAAATACCGAACACACGCCGTTTGACAAGCGCTATACCTCTGTATCCTTGCAAAGCAATTTGATTCAAAACCGTCCATTGGGCAAATGGATCGTGCGCAACCATCACCAAATCGATGCCCAATATAGCCCGCATGATTTGTTTGCCGCCAAAGAAATGGACATCGTCGGTTATCAAAATGTACGCGGTTTCCGTTCGACTTCTTTGAGCGCAAGCAGCGCAGTCCTGTTGAGCAATACCGTTTATTTCCGCCGCAATACGCCTCACGGCATCTATATCGAACCTTATCTGGGCGCAGACATCGGCGTTGCCAAAAATCATCACGAAGGTTCGCAACGCGCCATGGGCTTAGTGGCAGGTTTAAATTTGGGCAAGGCGGACAAATGGCAGCTTTCTGCCGACTACGGCAAAGGTTTTGCGCGCATGCCCAACCAATCAAACAGCGAAAAACAGGATCATGTGACCGTTTCTTTACGCATTCCATTTTAAAATTATGTAAATATATATCCTTTTATCCAATATATAAACCGCTCATCTTAACGTTATTAATTTTCTATTAATATCAACAAGATGAGCGGCTTTTATTTGCATTTGAAATAGTGCACGCAAGGTCATACTGGTGGTATGATTGTAAAAATTTCCATACCAATGTTAATACATTCAAAAGTTTTCTCAACAGAAATCCGATACCCGATATGGGATTTCTGATTCACTCTCCATCACGATAAATAAGGATTAAAATCCATGAAAATCGACACTTTATATCAGCCTAAGCTCTCAGCTTCCGGCAAAGTGACTGTCGCCGTGTGCTTTGCATTCCTGGGAAATGCAGCGGTAGCCGCCAATATCGAAGCCATCGGCCAAACTTCGGTACAGCAGCAAAACAATGTCGACATCGTCAACATTGCCGCACCGACGGCCCAAGGTCTTTCTCACAACCAATACAACAAGTACAACGTTTCCCAACACGGCGCCGTTTTGAATAACGCCCTGTCCGCCGGTAAATCCCAACTGGCCGGAAACCTGTCTGCCAATAAAAACTTCCAAGGTCAGGCCGCATCTGTGATCTTGAACGAAGTGGTCAGCAAAAACCCTTCCCTGATTTTGGGTCAGCAAGAGATCTTCGGTATTGCCGCAGACTATGTTTTGGCAAACCCTAACGGCATTACCCACAACGGCGGCAGCATCCTGAATGCCAACCGCGCATCCTTGGTTGTCGGTACGCCAACCGTTTCAGACGGCGCGTTGAAATCTTTCCATATCAGCGACAATGGCAAACAGCTACAAGTAAACGGCAATTTGAGCGGCAACCGCGTGGTTGACCTGCTCGCGCCGCAAGTTGTGGTCGGCAAATCAGCCAACGTCAATGCCGCCGACGCCATCAACGTTTCTTCAGGCAAAAGCAACTTCGACTACAAAACCGCACAAATCGAAGCCTTGGACGCAGCTTCAAATGCGCCGGTTCTTGACGGCCATATCTTCGGCAGTATGCGCGCCGGTACCATCCGCATCCACGCGACCGACAAACGCGCCAAACAAAACATTCAAAATGCCGCCATTACCGGTACCCGCTACCTGAATATCGACAGCAAAGGCAACCTGAGCATCCAGTCCGCCAACCTGACCGGCGCACAAATGGAATTGTTTGCCCGCGATACCGACATCAAAGGCACGGTTACCAGCCATTCCGCCAACAAATCTTCCAGCGGCAAAGAAGCGCAAAATGTTCAGCACTTCCGTTCAGACCGCAACAAAACGGAAACCTTTACCGCCAGCAATATCAATGCATCCGAGTCATTGACTTTGAACAACAGCGGCAGCCTCAACCTGAGCGCAGCCAACATCAATGCCGGCGCGCTAACCGCCTCTGCCACAGGCAACATCAATTCTAACGCGGTAAAAACCACCAACCGTACAGAATCCGACCATACTCAAAGCAAAGGCCTTTGGTACAACAACAACCTGAGCTCCTCTACTGACGAAAGCCTGCATCAAACCAAAATCAATGCCGGCTCTGTCAATATTGCAACCACCGGCAAAGTCCAATTGGACGCAACCGAACTGAACTCGGCTGCCGATGCACGCATTGCCGCCCAACAAGGCATCGTATTGAGCAGCAACAGCGAAACCGACAGCAGCTCGACTTATGTCAGCTTCAAAAACGAAACTGCTGCCCTGAAAACCGGTATCGCTACCAAATCTTCCAAAAACTCTACCGCCCATCAAACCAAATCTCCGCAGCCGGTGATATCGGTTTGATTTCCGAAGGCGATTTGAGCACTTACGGCGCAAGCATCGCGGCAAACGGCAATGTTGTTACCGATGTCAACAACATCAACTTGGGTACGCAAACTACCATCAACACCAGCAGCCTCGATGACCAGAAAAAATACTGGGGCGGCCTGTTCGGCGGTGAAAGCCAAGTTCAAAACAACCGTACCGAAAACCTGCACGGCAGCAGCATTACTGCCAACTCAAACGTAGTTTTGGGTGCAAAAAACGGCGTCAACGTTTACGGCAGTACCGTTGAAGGCCAAGCCGGTACATTCGTCAGCTCCAAAGTAGGCAATGTCGATATTAAAAACGCCACCAGCACCGACACTTCCGCACAAAGCGCGCGTAAAGGTACGATTTTCAATATCACGACCTCTAAAACCAGCAGCAACAGCAGCATTGAAAAAGTAACCGGTTCCACCCTGGTTTCCAATGCCGACCTGACCGTTGTTTCCAACAAAGACATCAATGTGATCGGCTCTGCATTGTTTGCGGCACAAAAACTGCAACTGGCTTCCGCAGGCGATTTGACCATCGATGCTGCCAAAGCGGTAGAAAACAAACAGGTCAACGAGTATTCCATCAAAGGCTACTCCGGTACTGAAACCAATAAAGAAAACGGCAGCGTGACTGCCAAAGCCGGTATCAAATTCACCGATACCCACACCGACACTCATTCTGTCGGCCTGAGCGGCAGCATTTTGACCGGTAAAAACACCCAGTTGTCTTCCAACTCAAACGTTACCGTCAGCGGTAGCCAAGTCAACGGCGAAGAATCCGTCAACATTTCCGCAGCCAATGACGTCAATGTTGTTGCCTCCAAAGGCAGCAGCACAGTGACCGAATCCGGCCGCGTAACCGATTTGGGCGTATCTGCCACCGCATACGGAAAAAATAACGCCGCAGGCGTCGGCGTATCTGTCGGCATTACCAGCACCAAAACGGATGCAACGACCGTAACGGACACATCCCATGTATCCAACATCAACACCGGCGGCAACACCACCATCACTGCCAACGGCAATATTAATCAAGAAGGTACCGTGATTAATGCGACCGGCAATGTGATTGAGTCTGCCAAAAACGTTACCCATGCAGCGGCACACAGCGGTGCGAAATCCGATGTGAAACAAAACGGCGGCGGTTTGGTCGTTTCTGCCGGCATCAGCACCAACAAAGGCATCGGCGGTGAAATCACTGCGCAAGGTCAAGGCAACTCTTCGACCCACAATGAATCCACTGCAACTGTCACCACCATCAACGCAGGCAATGCCATCGTTTTGGCAAATGACAAAGTGTCTGATGAAGGTACAAAATACGATGTAACCGGTGCGATCAACATTGACGCAGGTTCATACCACAACACTGCCGCCCACAACACCAGCAACAGCAGCAGCAAACAAGGCGGCGCGTCTTTGACTGTCGGCGCGTACACCAAAGACGGTTCAAACGTTGATGTGAATGCCAACCTGAACGTCAACTACGCTGATGAAAACAAAAAAGAATCTACCGCCGTCAAAGGCGATATGAATGCGGCCAATGTTGTCATCAACGCCAAAGACTCTGCTGAAATCGCATCCAACATTACTGCCAACAACAACGTCAACATTACCGCAGGCAACGGCGTAACCTTCACCGAGTCAGCCAATACTACCTCCAACCAAGGTACAGCCGTTAATGTCGGTATCGGCGGCGGTGCGACAATCAATGTTGAAACCGGTGTGGCCGTTCCTCACGTCAACGGCTCTGTCGGCGTCAACAAAACCGATAACGCTTCTTCTACCGCCACAGGCGCAAATGTAGCAGCCGGTAACGATATTAAAATCAATGCCAACAACGGTGACGTCAACCTGCATGGTACCAACTTGGTATCCAACAACTCCGTTGAAGTAGAAGGCAACAAAGTCAATACTTCCGGCGCGATCAGCAGCGTTAACGAAAAAAATCTGACCGTCAATGTCAACGGCAGCTACGCTTCAGGCAAACCAAACGGCGGCATCAACGCCAAAGGTAAAAACGACGCCAACGTAACCAATACGGCAAACGTCATCCAAAGCGACAATGTCGTTATTACTACCGGCTCTCCAACCGGTTTGAGCGTCAACAATACGGCCATCAACGGTAATAATGTTGTGCACTACTATGACAACACTAAAGCTTCTGCGGCGAACCGTTATACCTATCGTCCTCGCCAACCAAGCTACGCCAAACGCCGTTTGCGTTACTAAGATGCGCTATTGAAGTCATTGAATAGCCATTAAGACATGCCGTCTGAAAACAGAAAGTTTTCAGACGGCATTTTTATCATCAATGCAAAACCACACACTATCTCTGTTATGATAATGCCTCGCTAATATTATTCCGTTCCAACCATGTCTTCCGCCCTTCCTTTTGACGCGCTCACCCTTTCCATCGACGGCACCAACCTCATCGAAGCCTACGCCGGTACGGGTAAAACCTACGGCATTGCTGCACTCTTTACCCGACTGATTGTTTTAGAAAAAAAAGACATCGAGAAAATTCTGGTCGTTACCTTTACCAAAGCGGCGACAGCAGAACTGAAAACCCGTTTGCGCGCGCGTTTGGACGAAGTGTTGCAGGTTTTAAACGAAATCCAAACCCTGGGCGGCAAGCCGGAACATATTTCAGACGGCCTGAACAAATATTACGAAAAAGAGAAAAAATCCCCCGATGACTTTCTCAATCGCTTGATTCCTTTGGCTTTAGGTGAGCAAGACGGACAGGAAAGCTGCCATCGCCTGATTCTCCGCCTCAAAGCAGCGCTGAGCCAGTTTGACAACGCCTCGATTTACACCATCCACGGCTTCTGTCAGCGCGTCTTGCGCGATTACGCGTTTTTGTGCGGCGCGCCTTTGGATGTCGAGCTGTCGGACGACTCGCGCGAGAGGCTGCTGATTCCTGCGCAAGACTTTTGGCGGCAGAAAGTGGCAACCGATGCCACATTGGCACAATTGGTTTTTGACCGAAAATGCACGCCCGAAGAAATGCTTGCCGAAATCAAAAGCTATACCGGCCGCCCCTATCTGAAATTCAGACGGCCTGAAGGTAATTTGAAGAAGCTCAAACCAACCTTCAAGAAACATGGCAAAAAATTTGCGGCCAGTTGGAAGACTTGGAAAAAGCATTTTGGGCAATTTTTCCCAAACTGAACGGCCAAACCTACAAAAGAAAAACCTTTGAAAATGTTTTTACCGATTTAAAAACAAACGCCGAATCCAACCGTCTGCCCCGCCTGAGCAAACAAACGCTGGAAAAATTAAGCCTCTTCAGTATCGACACGCTCAACAGCAAACTGAAAAAAGAATATAAAGCCGATGCCGATGCGGCGGAAATTATTCAGCTAAAAGTCCTGGCTAATCTTGGTCGTGATTTGCAGGCAATGAAAAGCGCGGAAGAAGCAGTCTTCATCTGCCTGCAACTCGACCTCCTTTCCCACATCAATCAGTCCATTGCCGAACAAAAAAAATCACGCCGCGAGCGTGTGTTTGATGATTTGCTGCTGGATGTCCATCAGGCTTTGACCATCAATGAACACGGCAACGCGTTGGCAAAAGCTGCGGCGGCAAACTGGGAAATCGCGCTGATTGACGAATTCCAAGATACCGACCCGCTGCAATACGAAATTTTCCGCCAAATTTTTATCGAACAAGGCTGCCCGCTGTTTCTCGTTGGCGACCCCAAGCAGGCGATTTACAGCTTTCGCGGTGCGGACATTTACGCCTATCTGCAAGCGGCGCAAGATGCGGACAGGCATTACACCCTCGCTGTCAACTACCGCAGCCATGCCAAGCTGATTAACGGCATCAGCGCCTTGTTCAAACAAAAAAAACACCCCTTCGTGTTGGAAAACATTGATTACAGCGATGTCTCCGCTAGCCGCGCCGAAAGCCGGCTGTCGCCACACCGCCCCGCCATCCAAGTGCGCTGGCTCAATACGGACGACCAAACCGGCAAAGAAATTCTGCGCAGCCGTGCCGCCGAATATTGCGCCGATGAAATTGCCTTTGCGCTTAATGAAGCAGCCGAAGGCCGTCTGAATTTCAAAGGCCGCGCATTGGAATCCGGCGATATTGCCGTCTTGGTGCGCACCAATAACGAAGCGGCGATGATTGCCGGTAAACTGAAACAGCGCCGCATCCAAAGCGTGTTGCTGTCGCGGCAGTCCGTTTTTGATTCCGCCGAGGCAGACTCGCTGTCCGCGCTGATCGGCTTTTGGCTCAACCCAAGGCAAACCGACTGGCTACGCTTTGTCTTGACCAGCGTTTTGTTCGGCTATACTGCCAAAGAGATTTACGAGCTCAACCACAACGAACACCAGCTGCTGAAATGGCTGGAATCGTCGGCCGAGGCCATGGAAAAATGGCGGAAAGGCGGCATTTTTGCCGCTGTGCAGCAGTTTGCCGCCCTACATGACATCGAAACACGCCTGCTCAAAGGCGGCAACGAACGCAGCCTGACCAACTACTACCAAATTCTGGAGCTTTTGGCCGAAGAAGACAGCCAAAGCCGTAACCCTGCCTCCCTGCATAAATGGTTAAACGAACAAATCAGCCGTGCGCGCAGCGGCCATTTCCCGTCAGACGCGCAAACCATCCGTCTTGAAAGCGACGAAAAACTGGTCAAAATCGTTACCATGCACGCGTCGAAAGGTTTGCAATATCCTTTGGTTTACTGCCCCTTCGCATGGGATACCAAAGACAACTCTAAAGAAAACTGGAAAATCCTGCATACTGAAAGCCACGAAACCGAGCTGCTGGCGAAATCGCAAACTTCGGAAGCCGAACTAAACCATCTTGCCGACGAAAAGACGGCAGAAGATTTACGTCTGCTTTATGTCACCCTTACCCGCGCCGAAGAACAGCTCAACATCTACGCCGCCGCCAACAAAAACTGTACGCCAAACAATCCTTTTGCCTATCTGCTCGAAGGTTTGCCGGATGCCGGCCGCGAAAGCGTCAGCCAAAGCTATAAAAGCGCGACAGACGTTGTAGAAATGCTTAAAACCAACTGGCAACGCTTTATCAAAAACGCGCCGGAAAATACAGAGTTTACATTCACGGAAGAAGCCCCGCCGGAAACCGTCTATCAATACAGCCGCCAGCAAGACCAAGCTTTTAGCGCACATGGCATCAAACGCCGCGATTTTGACTTTATCCGCCACACCAGCTTTACCGGTTTGAGCAGGCACACCAAGTCAACCGACGAACAACACGAGCCTTTGCAACCTGCCATCGACCCGGCAGAAAGCGCAGACCGTGCCATGCCGTCTGAAAACCTGCCGCCCCCACTTTCAGACGGCCTCGATATCCACCATTTCCCCCGCGGCACCAATGCCGGCGTATGTTTGCATGAAATGCTGGAAAAACTCGACTTCGCCGCCTCTGCCGAGAGCCAATCCGAAATGATTGCCGAAGTTCTGCAACGCCACAGCTTTGAAGACAAATGGCTGCCGACGGTAAGCACCATGCTCGACACCTGCCGCCTAACGCCTTTAATCGGCGAGAGCCTGTCGCAGATTCCGCCGACCCGACGCCTGCCCGAAATGGGATTCACCCTGTACATGGACGATTTCAAACTGGACGACTTGCGCCGTTGGTTTGCTTCAAGCGAAGCAAACCTGCCACCCGAATGCGTCCAAGCCGCGCAACTGCTTGATTTCCATGATTTGCAAGGCTATTTGAACGGCTTTATCGATATGGTTTGCCAAGATTCAGACGGCAATGTCGTTTTAATCGACTACAAATCCAACCATTTGGGCAACGATGCAAGCGCCTACACGCAACAGGCGATGAACGAAGCCGTGGCGCATCATCACTACTACCTGCAAGCCCTGATCTACGCTGTTGCCGTTGCGCGCTACTATGCCCTGCGCGGCAAGCCCTTGCCCAAAATCGCCATCCGCTACCTTTCCTGCGCGGCATAGACGGCTCGGATCAAGGCATTTGGAAATGGGACATCGATACCGCCCTGCTTTCCACTTTTGTTGAACGAAAAACAAATTCTTGATGAATCATTATTAAGCAGTCAAAAAGGCCGTCTGAAACGTTTTCAGACGGCCTTTGATTATTTGTGCAAACCGCATTCCTTACTGTCTTTGCTTTCCCACCACCATCGCCCGGCGCGGATATTTTCACCCGACTTGACCGGTCGCGTGCAGGGTTCGCACCCAATGCTGGGATAGCCTTGATGATAAAGCGCATTAAGCGGAACTTGGTGTTCGTGTGCATATGCCCAAACATCCTGCTCTTCCCAATCAAAAATAGGATTGAATTTGGCGATGTTGCGACCCGTATCCAGCTCTTCAAAATTCAATTCGCTGCGTGTTTCAGACTGGCTGCGGCGTTGTCCGGTCAGCCATGCGGGGACATTGTGCAAAGCGCGGTTGAGCGGTTCGATTTTGCGGATATAGCAGCAACGGCGGCGCAACTCGACGCTGTCGTACATCGCGGTCGTACCAAACTCCGCTTCAAATTCGGCGGCGGTTTGTTGGTTGGGATAAAACACTTCCAATTCAGTTTGATAACGCGCATTGGTTTCGGCAATTAACGCGGCGGTTTCGGGATTGAGTTTGCCCGTATTGAGCGTGATGATACGGATGGGCAGTTTCAGACGGCACACGGCATCGGTAATGACCATATCTTCAACCGCAAGACTGGATGCGAAGATGGCTTGCGGATAGCGTGCGGCAATGTCTTGCAAACGGTGCTCCAAAGCAGCCGCCAACTCAGGCAGGCGGCGGCGTTCGGCATCGCTGATTTCGGGAATTTTCCAGAATTGTGGGCGGAATAAAGACATGGCTGGTTGTTCCTAATAATTTTCAGACGGCCTGTTGAAACGGCTGTCGATATGGTTATGGAACGATATTGTCCTTCGCCCTATCTTCAAACGGAAAGAATGCTTTTCTATTTCTTTATAACCAAAGCGTCTGCTGCTGGTTTTTCGGCAGCAAATGACTCACGCCGATACCGATCAGGCGGAAGGCGTCTTCGCGTTGCGGCGGTATGCGTTGCAGCAAAGTATGCGCCGCCTGAAGCAGAGAGGCGCTGTCGGGAAGGACGGAAGAATACGTCAGCGAACGCGTGATAATGCGGAAATCGTGGGTTTTGAGTTTGAGGGTAACGCCTTTGGCTTCGACGTTTTTTCGCTCAATCTGCCGCCAAAGGTCTTCGGCAAGGTGCGGCAAATGGCTTGAAGCCTGTTCCAAAGACAAATCTTCGGGTAAAGTGATTTCGGTTGAGATTTGCAGGCGTTCGCGTTCGGCTTTGACCGGCCGCTCGTCGATACCGCGTGCCAAATCATAAAGGCGGTAGCCATAGCGGCCGAAATGGTTTAAAAGTTCGCCGCGCTCAAAACGGCGCAAATCGCCGGCAGTCTGCATACCGAGGGCGTTCATTTTTTTCAGCGTGACTTTGCCGACACCGGGAATCTTACCCAACGGCAAGCTCTCCAAAAACGCCATGATTTTGGGTGGCGGCAATACAAACTGCCCGTTCGGCTTGCGCCAGTCGGACGCGATTTTGGCCAAAAACTTATTGGGCGCGATGCCTGCGGAGGCCGTTAAACCGGTTTCTTCAAAAATTTCGGCGCGAATGCGTTTGGCCACCTCGCTGGCGTACGGGATATTTTTAAAATTTCGGGTAACATCCAAATAGGCTTCGTCCAAAGACAAAGGCTCGATCAAATCGGTATAACGCCGAAACACGGCATGAATCTGCGCCGACACTTGGCGGTACAAATCAAAATGCGGCGGCACAAACACCGCCTGCGGACACAGTCTTTTTGCCGTCGCTACCGACATGGCCGAGTGCAAACCGAATTTGCGCGCTTCGTAAGACGCGGCACAAATGACCGAGCGAGTGCCGTCCCACGCCACAACGACGGGCAGCCCTTTTAAGTGCGGCTGCTCGCGCAGTTCTACCGAAGCGTAGAATGCGTCCATATCGATATGGATGATTTTGCGTTGGGACATGGGAAAAGGTGGATAAGGAAAAGGCTTATTGTAACAAAAGGCCGTCTGAAATTTCAGACGGCCTCTATGTTCAAACCTTATTTTTTACCGGAAAGCTGATCAAACAATCCGCCGTCGGCAAAGAATTTTTTCATGATGTCCGACCAAGCGCCGAACTTCTCATTCGGATTGAAAGTTTCAATATCGGGGAAATCGGCTTTGTGTTTGGCCAACACTTCGGCATTGCGCGGACGCAGATAAAGATTGGCGGCCAACTCTTGAGCCGGTTCGCTCCAGAGGTTTCAAGTAAGCTTCGGCAGCAGCGCGCGTGCCTTTTTTATCGACCACGCTGTCCACGACGGCAACCGGTGCTTCTGAAATAATGGTATAGCTCGGATAGACGATTTCAAATTGATCTTGAGTCAGTTTTTTGCTGACGTAGTTGGCCTCGTTTTCAAAGGTAACCAAGACATCGCCGATATTGCGTTGGCTGAAGGTCGTCGTTGCCGCACGGCCGCCGTTTTCAAATACAGGCGTATTTTTCAGCAATGCGGCCACAAAATCTTGGGTTTTGCCTTCATCGCCGTTGTTGACTTTCAAGCCGTAACCGTACGCGCCCAAAAAGGCGTAGCGGCCGTTGCCTGTGGTTTTCGGGTTGGCCAAAACGATTTGCACGCCGTCTTTGGCCAAATCGCCCCAGTCTTGGATGTGTTTCGGATTGCCTTTGCGCACCAAGAAAACGACGTTGCTGGTATAAGGCACGGCATTATCCGGCAGGCGCGTGTTCCAGTCGTCTTTAATCAGGCCTTTTTTCACCAAAAGCTCGATATCGGAAGTCTGGTTCATGGTGACCACATCGGCGGCCAAACCGTTGGCCACGGCCAAAGCCTGCTTGCTGGAGCCGCCGTGCGACTGTTGGATTTCAACCGTTGCGCCGCCGTTTTTCGCAGCATATTCTTTGACAAACAAAGGATTGTATTCTTTATAAAAATCTCGTGCGACATCATAAGAGACGTTCAACAGCTTCACATTACCGGCCTTGCCTGCGGAAGCGGCATTGTCGGCAGATTGTTCGTTTTTGGGAGAGCAGGCACTCAACGCCAGCGCGGCGGTCAATGCGGCAAAAGAAAGGGTACGGATATTCATGGTCGGCTCCTATTAAAAGTATATGGTGATACTTTATCGGGATCGGAGGCAAACGGGAAATAATGTTTGCTTTTGGGTTTATCAGTTTTGGTTATATAAACCGAGGCCGTCTGAAATTAAAAAATAATTATTTATAACTATAAAATCTAAACCATATTATTTACAAAGTTAATAAAAAAGAGTACTGTTCGTATTCGCCGAATCATTAGGCGTTTTGTTCAATAATAGAAAGATGGAGTGTAGAAACGATGAAACAGTGGATGCTTTTAGGATTGCTGGGATTGGGCGCAGCGGCGCAGGCGCACGATGTTTGGGTGGCCGCACCGGCACATCAGCCTGCCGGCAAAATCCTGCATGCGGATTTGGGTTACAGCCACGACTTCCCCAATGTCGAAAAAATCGCCGACGACCGCGTGCATATTTTCAAACCGCTGCAATTGACCGACAGCTCAAAGAAAACCGTTGATTTGGTAAATAAGGGCGAAAACTATCAATACGTTTCCAAAGCCGCCCTGCCCGCAGGCTCCTACTGGGTCAGCGCGACCTACCAACCGACTTTCTGGTCGAAAAACCAAGACGGCTGGAAACAGCAAACCTTGAAACAGCTGGCCGGTGCCACCTATTGCGAACAATCGCAAATGTTCGGCAAGAGTTTCGTCCAAGTGGGCAACGGCGCAGTCGATGAAGCGGTATTGACCCGCCCTATCGGCCAAGAGCTGGAACTGGTTCCGCTGAAAAATCCGAACGCAGTCAAAGCCGGCGGTATTTTGCCGGTCAAAGTCCTGTACAAAGGCGAGCCTTTGGTTAAAGCCACTGTTACCGCCAGCTCCGACACTTTGGCCGAAATGGACTTGGAATCAACTCATGACCACCGTGAGCCTCAAGGCTTCTCCGGCAAAACCGATAAAAACGGCGTGGTCAATGTGATTACGCTGATTGACGGTTTGTGGAAAATCAAAGTGGTGAACGAGACCGATTACGGCGATAAAAGCGTATGTCAGAAAGACAATACTTACGCAACGCTGATTGTGCCTGTCGGTACCAAACGCGCGGCTGCACGCCATGCCCACCATCATCATTAACAGCCATTAAAAAGGCCGTCTGAACTTTCAGACGGCCTTTATTTATTCTAATTCATAACCCAAATTTCTAAAAAAACGGGATAATGTTTCCAACTCATCACCATTTAATTGGGCAAAACGGACACGGTTGCAGCCAGTCAAGACCACACTGCCCATCCAGTGCGCCCCAAAGACGCGCTCTAAAGGGACATTCCTCATTCGATTGATAAACGGTACTTCTGAAGAAAATTGCGTTGCAATATTCGGAGGCGCAAATTTCAAACCCAAGTCCTGCAATGTATAACGGTGTTGCGCCGTCAAAAACATATCTTCGTGGTGCAGCCGCACCAGCCATTCCATACCGGCAATTTTTCCGTCTTTCGGCGGCAAAGGCGGCCGGATTTCTACATTTAAACCCAGTTGCCGAGGCATGGTTAAAAGCCGCTTGCTGCGCAGGCTGAAACCGCCGTTCTGCGGCTCGTCCAAATTCGAAGAATTCTGAATCAGATGCTGTTTGGCCAAATATTGGTCGGTCCCCTTCAGGAAAAACTGCCCGTCGGGTTCGGTTTCCAACAAAATCGGCAAAGGTGCGCCGATGTAGTCATATTCCCGATAGGCATCCTGCCAGTTTTGACCGTTCAACACCCAGCCGTCATTTTGAACAATCAAACAATAATCGGTTTCGATGTAATACATCAGTTGGTACAAAACAAACAGATTGTATTCCAGATAACCGAATGGCCGGCAAGGCTGATGCAGGATATTTTCCGGCAAACCTTGCGGACGGCTTGGGCTGATTAGCAATCCGCGGCTTCCAGGCAATTCGGCGCAGCTGCGGGCAACGGCGTACATCGTACCCTCGGTATAAGAATCTGCGCCGGTAATACCCACCACGGTAATGTCAGCAAAACTCATTATATGTTTCTCCTGTTTCAGACGGCCTTTGAGTTATTTACGACACCTTGTTGCAGATTTCTTTCAAACGGTACAAGGCATCTAAGGCTTCGCGCGGCGTGAGGTTGTCGGGCTGGATTTGCGCCAACGCTTCGGCCAACTCATCGGTCTGGGCATGGCAAACCGGTTCAATGTCCGGCTCTTCCTCACCCACTCTATTTTCAGACGGCATGGCGCTGAAAATGTCCAACTGCGGACGGTTGGCGGCGGCTTGGGCTTCAAGTTCGTCCAGATGTTTTTGGGCGGCTTTGAGGGCGCGGTTGGGCAAGCCTGCGAGTTTGGCGACGGCGATGCCGTAGCTTTTGCTGGCGGGGCCGGGTTCGATGTGGTGGAGGAAGACGATGTCTTGTCCTTGTTCGAGTGCGGAAAGATGCATATTGACTGCCGTTGCGTGGGCTTCAGGCAGGCGGGTCAGCTCGAAATAGTGGGTGGCGAAGAGGCTGAAGGATTTGTTTTTTTGCAGCAGGTGTTCGGCGATGGCGTGCGCGAGGGCGAGGCCGTCGAAGGTGGAGGTGCCGCGTCCGACTTCGTCCATGAGGACGAGGGATTGGTCGGTGGCGTGGTGGAGGATGTAGGCGGTTTCGCTCATTTCGACCATGAAGGTGGAGCGGTTGGAGGCGAGATCGTCGGATGCGCCGATGCGGGTGAAGATTTGGTCGATGGGTCCGATTTGGGCTGAATCGGCAGGCACGAAGCTGCCGGTGTGCGCCATGAGGACGATGTGGGCAACTTGGCGCATATAAGTGGATTTACCGCCCATATTGGGGCCGGTTAAAAGCATAAGGCGGTGTTTGTGGTCGAGGCGGGTGTGGTTGGCGGTGAAGTGGCGCACTTGTTGCTCGACGACGGGATGGCGGCCATTTTCGATATGGATAATGGGGTAGTCGGCGAACTCAGGACAAACGAAGCCGCGTTCGGCGGCGGTGGCGGCAAAGGTGGAAAGTACGTCCAGCGCAGCGGCGGCTTTGGCGGCTTTTTGAAGCTGCGGCAAGGCCGTCTGAACTTCTTTCAACAGGGCTTCAAACAGGCGTTTTTCCAATGCCAATGCCTGTTCTTGCGCGGTCAGGACTTTGTCTTCGAAAGTTTTGAGTTCGGGGGTGATGAAGCGTTCGGCGTTTTTTAGGGTCTGGCGGCGTTGGTAGTTGGCGGGGGCTTGCTCGGCCTGGACTTTGGATAACTCGATGTAGAAGCCGTGGACGCGGTTGAACTCGACTTTGAGGGTGGAGAGGCCGGTGCGTTCGCGTTCGCGCGCTTCGAGGTCGAGCAGAAATTCGTCGCCGTGGTTTTGGATGTGGCGCAGTTCGTCAAGTTCTGCCGAATAGCCTTGGTTGATGACGCCGCCGTCTTTGAGCCAGACGGCGGGTTCGGGCATCACGGCGGCTTTGAGGGTTTCGGCGACGGGCAGGGTTTCGGGGAAAACGGCTTTGAGGGTTTCTAAGAGACTGCTGCCCTCGGCGGACAGTTCGATTTCGGACAGGGCAAACAGGCTGTCGCGCAGGGCGGCGAGGTCGCGCGGGCGGGCGTTGCCGACGGCGATGCGGGCGGCGATGCGTTCGATGTCCGCGATGTTTTTCAGACGGCCTTGCAGGGTTTCGTATTGCGAACCCAACGCGGCAACGGCTTCTTGGCGGGCGCGGATGTGGGCGCGGCTGCGTAAGGGGTGGTGCAGCCAGAGTGCCAAGAGGCGGCTGCCCATGTGGGTGGCGCAGCCGTCGAGTATGGAAAACAGGGTCGGCGATTTTTTGCCGGAGAGGGTTTGCGTGATTTCGAGATTGCGGCGCGTGGCGGCGTCCATGCCGATATATTGGCTGTCGGTTTCGAGTGAAATGCCGTCTAAGTGTTGCGGCATCAGGTTTTGCGTCAGGCGGATGTAGTTCAGCAGCGCGCCCGCCGCGCCGACGGCGGCTTCGTGTTCCTTGCCGTCCAAACCGAAGCCGTGCAGGTCTTGGCAGCCGAAGTATTCGGTCAACAATTTCGCGCCTGCATCGGCGGCAAACTGCCACGAGTTCAGGCGCGTGATGTTGGCAGAAGTTGCATGAAAACCGTCAGGCAGGCTTTTGCCTTCGGGCAACAGGATTTCCGCCGCCTGCAAACGCGCCAGCTCGTCTGCGAGCTTGTCCGCCGTCGTCAGCTTGGTTTTGAATTCGCCGCTTTGCAAAGATGCCCACGCGATGGCGATGTGTTTTTTATCCGCGTTCACCGCCGCGATGCGGTTGGTTTCCTTGTCTTCCAAAAACGCCGCGTCGGTCAGCGTGCCGGGCGTCACAATGCGAACGACTTTGCGCTCCACCGGCCCTTTGCCCGCGCCGACTTCGCCCACCTGCTCGCACACCGCCACGCTTTTTCCCATCTTCACCAGCCGCGCCAGATGCTGCTCCGCCGCGTGAAATGGCACGCCCGCCATCTTAATCGGCACGCCGTCCATCTGCCCGCGCGTGGTCAGGGTGATGTCCAACAGCTTCGCCGCTTCCACCGCGTCATCCAAAAACAACTCGTAAAAATCGCCCATGCGGTAAAACACCAGCTTGTCGGCGTGCTGCGATTTGATGTCGAGATACTGCTGCATCATCGGGGAAACAGTGGGTTTGGACATGGAAAAACCTTAGAAACGCAAAAGCGTTATTGTAACAAAAGGCCGTCTGAAAACCTAAATAAGCTTTCAGACGACCTTTTATATATGCCGAATAAGATTAGTCATAAACGAAAATAATGTCCAAGTCTTTCTTCGGCAGGAAATTTTCTTTGACTGCTTGGAAGCGGTTCGGCCCTACTTTGCGCAAGGATTTGTCCCAACAAAGCGAAATCACGGTATTGGGCTCGCGGTCTATGGTCAACGTGAATTTACCGATGGGTTTTGCCCAGTTGGCACCTGTGGTCAAGACATAGCCCAAATAGTGATAAACCTTTGAACCTCCTTCCACAGTTTTAAAGTTTTTAAGGAAGTTTTCATCCATGCAGTACTCATCTATGAATGCTTTGCTGTCTTTGGCTTTAAGCGAAGGCAGGAAGCTGCCGCCGACCAGCGGGGTGTATTGGTGTTTGATTTCGGTGACGCTGCCGGCTTTGAAGGTTTGCTTCCAGCTGTAAATAATCTGCGACGACCAATAGGACAGTTCATCCGTCTGTTTGGACAGCATGGATTGGACTTTGGCGGAGCGGCAGGCTCCGATTTGCTGTCGATTTTTTCACCGTCTTGCTTTTTCGTCCAAGGGTGCATCAGTTCCTGATCGCTCAAACCGCATTTTTTCAAATCGGCGGTCACGTCCACCAGCGAGCCGTTACGCCGTTCAAAATAGGCGCGGACGTGGGCTTGCGGGCGGACAGGTTTGCCGTCGGCGTAAATTCGGAAGCTGTTCACCAAGCCTTTGGTGTCGGCAAAGTCGGAAACTGTGACCGCAGGAACGATGGGCAAAGGAAAAAGAACCGTCTCGGTAATGTCTTGCGCTGTAGTATTTTTAAACTTGTAATGTACGCGGATTTGCTTTTCGCTGATGTGCAAATCTTCGCTCTGCATATCGATATGCGGATTTTTCAGATATTTGATGCCGCTTGGCTGACCGTACCCATACTGTCATTGGCATGAGCAGCCCCAGTCAGCAGAAGGAGCAAGATTAAAGCTTTTTGTTTCATGATTTAACCCCTTTGAAACAGGCCGTCTGAAAAACAGGTTTCAGACGGCCTTTAACAGCAGCTTGGTTTTAAGCCAAAGCCACTTCCAAATTATCAATCAGGCGCGTGGTACCCAAACGAGCGGCGGCAAGCACCACCAATTCTTTATCGCCGACATGAGCTACTGCCAAGCTGTGTGCATGGCGGATTTCAACGTAATCAACCACCCAGCCGGTATCGCTCAAACGGCGGATACATTCAGCCTCAAGCTGGGCGTAATCCAGATTGCCGTTTTTCAAGGCGGCGGCAATGTTTTGCAACTCTTGATAGAGGCGTGGCGCTTCTGCGCGCTCTGCTTCGCTCAAATATTGGTTGCGGCTGGAAAGTGCCAGGCCGTCTGAAGCGCGGCCGGTATCGACCGGGATAATTTCGATATTGAAATTTAAGTCTTCGACAAAGCCTTTGATAATCGCCAGCTGCTGATAGTCTTTTTGCCGAAACAGGCGGTATCGGGTTGAACGATGTTGAACAACTTGGTCACAACGGTCGCAACGCCGCGGAAATGGCCCGGGCGGAATTTGCCGCACAATTCGTTTTGCAGGTGCGGAGGCTCGACATTGAAACGCTGTTCTACATTCGGATACAGCTCTTTTTCATCAGGCGCGAACACGACGGCAACGCCCTCGCCTGCCAATTTGTCGGCATCTTGCTGCAAGGTGCGCGGATATTTGTCGAAATCTTCGCCTTGTCCAAATTGCAGACGGTTGACAAAAATACTGACCACAATGTTATCGGCACGTTTTTTCGCTTCGCGCACCAGCGCAAGATGGCCTTCGTGCAGATTGCCCATGGTCGGCACAAATGCCACTTTTCCGGCAGTTTTGCGCCACTCGCGCAATTCTTTAATCGTATGAATGATTTGCATGGTTTGAAAAATCCTTTATCTTTTCCGCCGTTTCATCAACGGAAATCACGCGCCGATTATACGCTTTTATTCATTAAAAAGGCCGTCTGAAATAAGTTTCAGACGGCCTGGAGTTTATTTTATCCGGCAAACGTATGTTCGACAGACGGGAACGTTTTTGCTTTAACTTCGTCTACATAGGCTTTGACCGCAGCTTGAACGCTGTCTTTGCCCTGCATAAAGTTCTTCACGAATTTGGCGGTTTTACCGGGGAAAATGCCGAGCATATCGTGCATCACCAAAACCTGACCGTCGCAATCCACGCCTGCGCCAATACCGATGGTCGGGCAAGAAACGGTCTCGGTCACTTTTTTCGCCAATTCCGCAGGAACGCACTCCATCAATACAATTGCCGCACCTGCCGCATCATGCGCTTTGGCATCGTTGAGCAACGCTTCCGCCTTATCGCCGCGGCCTTGAACTTTATAGCCGCCGAATGCAAACACGGATTGCGGGGTCAGGCCGATGTGCGCGCAAACAGGAATGCCGCGCATTTGCAGAAATTCAGTGGTCTCCGCCATCCAGACGCCACCTTCGAGTTTGACCATATGCGCGCCGGCCTCCATCAATTCGGCCGCCGCCGCAAATGCCTGCTCTTTGCTCTGCTGATACGCGCCAAACGGCAAATCGCTGACAATCATGGCATTTTGAGTGCCGCGAGCCACGCATTCAGTGTGGTAGCACATATCCTGCAAGCTCACCGGCAAAGTGGACTGACGACCTTGCACCGCCATGCCCAAAGAATCGCCGACCAGCAATACATCTACGCCGGCATTGTCCATCAGTGCGGCAAAGCTGGATTCATAAGCGGTCAGCATGGCGATTTTCTCGCCCTCTGCTTTCATTTTTTGCAAAGTGTTTACGGTAATCATGGTGTTTTGTGTGTTCCGCCCGACGGGCAGCCCTTTGTTATAAATGGAAACGCGGTATTATAAGGTCTGCTTTTAAAATATCAAAGCATAAGCAAAAAGCCCGACTGCTTTCACAATCGGGCTTTTAATTGGTGCCGGCACCAAGAGTCGAACTCGGGACCCCCTGATTACAAGTCAGGTGCTCTACCAACTGAGCTATACCGGCTTACTGAAATGCCTTGCAGCACCATCAGTCTTTAACTGGTGCCGGCACCAAGAGTCGAACTCGGGACCCCCTGATTACAAGTCAGGTGCTCTACCAACTGAGCTATACCGGCAAGGAAGTCGGCATTATGCCGATAAGTTCCCATCTTGGCAAGCATTTTAAAACAAAGTTACTCATGAAATTATAAAAACCAATGATTTTAAAGAAAATTAAATACATGCCTTATCTTCCAACCCAACACATTCAAAGGCCGTCTGAAAACCGCCCCAGCGCAAAACATCATGGTTTCTGTTAAAATAACGCCTTCTACATCTTTCCGTCTTTGCCCATGCCGCCCCGCCATCCTTACCGCCGCCTGCGCCCTGCCAAATCCCATCTGCCCGAAGTCGGCATTTCCGAAGAAGGCAATATCCGTTCCCTGCACTTGGGCAGCGACACCATCCAAAGCTCCATGAATGTCGATCATCCGTCCGAGCTGGTGTTGTCGTACAGCCGCGCCATGATGGGTTGGCTGCTGTTTGCAGAAACCCCGCCCAAACACATCACCCAAATCGGCTTGGGCGGCGGCTCGTTTGCCCGTTGGATAGACAGCTACCTACCCGATACCAAGCAAACCGCCGTGGACATCAATCCGCAAGTCATCGCCGTGGCGCGCAGCCTGTTTGAATTGCCGCACGAAGGCGAAATTTTGAAATTATCGAGGCAGATGGCGCGGAATATATTAAAGTGTTCCGCCACAATACCGATGTAATTTTGGTAGATGGTTTTGACGGCGAACAGATTATCGATGCTTTAGTGGAAGAACCCTTCTTCCAAGACTGCCGCAATGCCCTTTCCCCCGACGGCGTATTTGTGACCAACTGGTGGAGCGGCGACCAGCGTTACCAACGTTTTGTCGAACGCCTGCTCAACGTCTTTGACGGCCGTGTGCTCGAACTGCCGGCCGAGAGCCACGGCAACGTAGCGGTCATGGCCTTCCAAAGCAGCCCTAAAGAACAAAATCTCGACAACCTGAAAAAACGCGCCGAAAAATTAAGCGAAAAATACGGCTTGGACTTCAAACGGATGCTTGCTGATTTGAAAGCCAACAATCAAAACAACGGCAAGAATTTTTATCTGTAAACCGCTTCAGGCCGTCTGAAAAAACAAACAAGGACACACTCATGCTCAAACCCGACATCATTCAAATCCCCGGCCCGGCCGGTTTGCTGGAAACCATCTACCTGCCAAGCACACAAGAATCCGCCCGCGGCGTCGCCGTCATCAACCACCCCAATCCCCTACAAGGCGGCACCAACACCAACAAAGTCATCCAAACTGCCGCCAAAACCCTCAGCCAACTCGGCTTCCATTGCTACCTGCCCAATTTGCGCGGCGTAGGCAATAGCGAAGGCGAACACGACTACGGCCGCGGCGAAACGCAAGACTGTATTGCCGTTATCGACTACGCCCGCGCGCAACATCCAGGCGCACCGCAATTCGCCCTGGCCGGCTTCTCATTCGGCGGCTACGTTTCCACCTTTGCCGCCCAAGAACGCACACCTGATTTGCTGTTGCTGATGGGCGCAGCCGTCCATCACTACAAAGACCGCCCGGAACCATCCGACGTTCCCGATGTCGCCAAAACATTGATGATCCATGGCGCGGAAGACGAAGTCGTCGAAATCAACAAAGCCCTGACATGGGCAGAACCCCAGGCCTGCCTGTTGTGACCATTGCCGGTTCGTCCCACTTTTTCCACGGCAAACTCATCGTTTTGCGCGATACGATCACACGGTTCGCACCGGCTTTATTAGGTTAAAATCCGGCTACAAAATAAAACAAGGCCGTCTGAAAGCTTTTTCAGACGGCCTTGTTTGTATCTTAACATATCAATTCTGAGTCAACCAATACTGCAAACCAATCAAAGTCTTACCATCTTTGATTTCATCGTTTGCCAATGCAGCGCGCACCTCTTCCTTGCTCATCAAGACGGTTTCAGTAATTTCATCTTCATCATTGCTCAACTCGCTGCCCAGACGCACGCCTTGCGCTTGGTAGAGATACATTTTCTCATCACAAAAACCGACTGCCGTGTAAAAGCTGTACAACAATTTAACACTATCGGCAACGTATGGCGTTTCTTCCGCCAACTCACGCAAAGCGCATTCGGCAGGATCTTCGCCTGCAATATCCAATTTACCCGCCGGCAATTCCAACGTTGCCTGATCAGCGGCATAACGCCACTGGCGCACCAAAACAACTTTGCCGTCTTCCGTTTCCGCCAACACACACGCAGCACCCGGATGGCGGATCACAACCCGTTGGCTTTCATTGCCGTTGGGCAGGCGCACCCGATCGCGGCTGATGGTAACAAAAGAACCTTCGTAGATTGGCTCGCTGCTTAATTTAGTTTCTTTCAAATCCATTTTTTACCTCATTTCCAATTTATTGAATATTAAAGGCCGTCTGAAATCCTTTTTCAGACGGCATAGATAAGCCTTACTCCCGAACACGTTCAATCTCAATACCAACCTGCGCCACATCAGGCAAGATGCCCGGTTTCACAATACGGACGCGCACTTTGGCCGCACCAAAATCATTTAAAATCAATTGGGCGATATGTTCCGCCAACGTTTCCAGCAGTAAAAAATCCTGTTCAGCAAGGCTGCGGCGTACAACTTCACATACTTCACCATAATGGATGGTGTCGCCAATATCGTCGCTCGTGCCCGTACGCTCAGGAACACTGATTTCCAAATCCAAAATCAAAGTCTGTTTACGCTCGCGTTCCCAATCATATACGCCGATTAAAGTATCGGCTTTCATGCCGTACAAAAAGATTTTATCCATTTGCCTGTCCGTTTTTTTGATAGAATAACCATTCCCATTTTAAGTAAAGCACCCAAAATGTTCAATGTACTTGCCATTATTGCCGCCTATCTTATCGGCTCCCTGTCTTTTGCCGTCATCGTATCAAAATATTACGGCATGGACGATCCGCGCACTTACGGCTCCGGCAACCCCGGCGCCACCAACGTCTTGCGCAGCGGTAAGAAAAAAGCAGCCGCATTAACTTTGCTCGGCGATGCAGTAAAAGGCTTGGTTGCTGTCATCTTGGCGCGCTGTCTGCAAAATGCTTTAGATTTGTCGGATGCAACAATAGCCCTGGTTGCCATCTCCGCATTGGTCGGTCATATGTGGCCAATATTTTTCAATTTTAAAGGCGGCAAAGGTGTAGCTACCGCATTGGGCGTCTTGCTCGCCCCTCTCCCGCAACCGCCCCTGCTCTGCGCCTTGATTTGGCTGGTCATGGCGTTCGGTTTCAAAGTTTCCTCCCTCGCCGCACTGGTCGCCACCGTCTGCGCACCCATCTTCGCCTTCTTCATGATGCCGCACGCCTCTTGGGCATGGGCAACCGTATTCATTGCCGCATTGGTGTTATACCGCCATAAAAGCAATATTCAAAACCTGCTTCAAGGCAAAGAAAGCAAAATCGGAGATAAAGCCGGAAAATCTTAAAAAGCGTAGATACAATCAATAAAAAGGCCGTCTGAAGTCTATTTTTTTCAGACGGCCTTAATAGCTTTTTATTCACACATAATCATTCAATCTTAATATACTCTACCGACAAAATCTCTATAACCTCCTGCCCTTCCGGCGTATTCAAGACAACTTCGTCGCCTTCGCGCGCTTTAATCAGGCTGCGTGCCAAAGGGGAAATCCATGAGATTTTGTTTTTAGCGGTATCGATTTCATCTACGCCGACGATTTTGACGGTTTGTTCTCGACCGTCTCCGCGCAGTAAGCCAACGGTTGCACCGAAGAAAATCTGGTCCGTGGCTTCGCGCGCTTCTGGATCGACGACGACGGCGGCTTCCAAGCGTTTGGTTAGGAAGCGGATACGGCGGTCAATTTCGCGCATGCGGCGTTTGCCGTAAAGATAGTCGCCATTTTCGCTGCGGTCGCCATTGCTTGCCGCCCAGTTAACGATTTGGACGATTTCCGGGCGTTCTTTGTTGACCAGATGATAAAGTTCGTCTTTCAATGCCTGCCAGCCGGTAGGCGTGATGTAATTTTTGGTTTCGGTACTCATGATGTGTTTAAAACATAATTAAAGGCCGCCTGAACGTTAATTTTCAGACGGCCTTTATTGTAAGTCAATTTACTTTATTCTTCATCATCGCTATCGCTGATACTGATGCTGTGTTCCATTTTGCTTGGATGTACTTTCAAGCCGCCGCAACCTGATTTTTCGGCGGAGAGGCGGTTTAGGTATGCTTCGTCGATATCGCCGGTTTGATAAACACCGTTGAAGCATGAAGAATCAAAGGATTCGATTTTTGGATTGAGTGCTTTGACTACTGCTTCCAAGTCTTCTAAGTTTTGGAAGACGATACCGTCCGCGCCAATTTCGGCTGCGATTTCTGCTGCGCTGCGACCGTTTGCAATCAGTTCTTCACGGGTCGGCATATCGATGCCGTACACATTCGGATAGCGCACTTCGGGAGCAGCAGAAGCAATGTAAACTTTGCGTGCGCCTGCAGCGCGTACCATTTCGACGATTTCACGGCTGGTCGTACCGCGCACAATGGAGTCATCCACCAATAAAACGCTCTTGCCGTTAAACTCGGTTTCCATCGGGCTGAGTTTTTGGCGTACTGATTTTTTGCGTGTTGCCTGGCCGGGCATAATAAAGGTGCGGCCGATGTAGCGGTTTTTAATCAGACCTTCGCGGTAAGGTTTTTCGAGATGGACGGCAAGCTCCATCGCGCTGGGTCGGCTGGTATCGGGAATAGGCATAACAACATCGATATCATCGACCGGCAGCTCGCGTTTGATTTTTTCTGCCAAAGATACACCCATATCCATACGGGACTGATAAACGGAAACGCCATCGATGACAGAGTCTGGGCGGGCAAAATAAACATATTCGAAAGACAAGGGCTTAATTTGGCTTTATCGCTGCATTGACGGGAAATAATCGTACCGTCAAAACCAATAAATACGGCTTCGCCCGGCTGAATATCGCGTTCCAAATCATAGGCAAGCGCATTGAAGGCAACGGATTCGGAGGCAACGGCATAAGATTTTTTGCCGGATTCGTCAATTTGCGAACCCAAAACCAACGGACGGATACCGAAAGGATCTCGGAAAGCCAGCATGCCGTATCCTGCAATCATGGCTACTACGCCGTATGCGCCGCGCACCAAACGGTGTACTTCGGAAACAGCGTTGAAAATATTGTCGATGGTGAGTTGGTAAGGAACTGTATTTTTAGAGACTTCGCGGCGCAATTCATGCGCGAATACATTGAGTAATACTTCGGAATCTGAGCTGGTATTAACATGGCGCAGGTGTTTGTTGCATACATTCTCATACAGCTCTTCGGTATTGGTCAGATTGCCATTATGTGCCAAAACGATACCAAACGGAGAGCTGACATAGAAAGGCTGAGCCTCTGCGCTGCTGCCTGCATTGCCGGCAGTCGGATAGCGGACATGTGCGATGCCGGCATTACCTACCAAGTCGCGCATGTTTCGGGTACGGAACACTTCACGCACCATGCCTTTGCCTTTGTGCATATGAAACGTGCTACCCTCTGCAGTCACAATGCCTGCCGCATCCTGACCACGATGCTGTAGCATCTGCAGACCATCATACAGCAGCTGATTGACCGGCTCATGACTGACCAAACCTAATACACCACACATATCGAGACTCTCCGAGTTTTAGGGTTAAATGGGTAAGGCGTCATTATAAAATAATTTAGAGGAGTTTGCCCAAATTGTTGACAATATAATGCTACCTTCAGACAAATAAAAACGGTCTCAAACGACCTTCAGGCCGTCTGAAACCGTTAACATTAATCATCCGCTTCCTCATGCGTATCTTCTTTTCCCGGCAGATACGGCATTGCGGCATCGGCAAGTGATTCAAAATACGGAATCGTATGGGAACTTTGCCACTCTTCCGTCTTCGGCAAATCGGTATGCGAAAAAACCATCACAGCCAGTGTTACCAAAATCACACCTTTTACTGCACCGAATACGCCGCCAAGCAAACGGTTGATGCTTCCCAGACCAACGGCAGACACCAAACTGCTTAACAGCGACCGTGCCAGTTTTTGCAACAGCCATGCCAGAAAAAACACAGCGACAAAACCCATGGCAACCGCCAAAGCATGCGGCTCAACCGATTTAAAGACCACATCGGCAAACGGCACGGCAAGCGTTCTGGCAACAATAAACGACACGACCCACGCCACCATCGCCCCTGCTTCGGCAATAATCCCCCGCGTCAGCGAGATAATGATGCAGATGACGATAACGGCGGCAACCAACAAATCGGCGACAGGCAAATTACTCACTGGTTACCTGACCGGCAATGCCATGTACACGCAATTTATTCAAATCACGCTCGGCATCGCGTGCATTTATAACTGGCTGATTTCACGCGATACACCTTACCTTTATCGGTCATGACTTCAGTAATGGTCGAATCGATGCCTGCCGCTTTCATTTTACGTTGCAGACTTTGTGCGCGTTCTTTTTCAGCATAACCAGCCTGAATAGCGGCTTTTTTCGCAGGTTTGGCTTCTGCTGTTTCTTTTTCAGCTTTAGGCTTGGCTTTTTCAGACGGCTTCTCGGCAGTTTTTACCTTATCTGCTTTTTCAGCTTTGGCAGTTTCCGGTTTAGCCTTTCCATTTTTTGGTTTTTCAACTTTGGCTTCTGCTTTCTTGGCAGGTTCGGCCTTGTCTTTTACGCTGTCTTTGCTGTTTTTGGCAGATTTACGCTCGGCAATAGCTTTCTCTGCCTTTTCCAATTGAGCTAATTTATTGCGCTCGGCAGCGGCTTCACGCTCTGCTTTTTCAGCACGCGCTTGAAGTGCGCGTTTTTTAGCGGCCAATGCGTTTTCTTTTTCATCCGCTTCCTGTTGGGCTTGTGCCTTGCGTGCCGCAGCTCGTTGTTCTGCCTGACGTTGGCGGCGTTCTTCGGCTCGGCGTTCTTCGGCTCGGCGTTCGGCAGCTTCGCGTTTGGCGGCCTCGGCGCGTTGAATACGCTCGGACTCTTCCAAACCTTTAATATTGCCGTCATCCAAAGTATCATTGATCAAAACCAACGGCTCGCCGACATCTTCGGGAGCGGATTCACGGCTCGGCTTCAGCACTTCGACCGGCGCATTGTCTTCTTCGTCGCCGGCATTTTGAGGTTTGCTTTGCGCTTCGGCATCCGCATGGCGGGCTGCTTCTTCAGCCATCGCAACATCCTCTTTATTCGGCTCTAAAACAACGGCCTTACTGGGCTCATCCGCCGTTTTGACTTGAGTCTGACCGACAGGGGCTTCCTTAAACGGTGAATTTTTATCGTCGCCCGATGTCAGCGCCAGGCCGAACAGCATACCTGAAGCCACCACCAAGCCGGAGGCCAAAACCAAGCGGCGGCGGTTGCGGCGTTTAAGTTGTTCGTAACCGTCTAAATCGTATCCGTTTGGAGTTTCTTTTTGTTTATTGTCGGACATGATAATTTCCTCGTTAGTGTTCTTTCAAAACAGCCATTACATCGGCAACAGTATGGAATGAGCCGAAAACAACGATTCTATCATTTTCGGTTGCTTTCGCCAAAGCAGCGCGGTAAGCTGCGGCGACGGTTTCAAAAACATTTACATTGTCAATGCCGTGTTCAGCCAATTTGGCCTGCAAAGCCTCCACAGTCATGCCGCGCGGTACATCTAAAGGCGCGATGTTCCACTCGTCAAACTGGTCTTTAACGATTTCCAGCACCCCATCAATATCTTTGTCGGACAACATACTGAATACGGCGGTACGTTTTTGGGCAAAGGCAAGGTTAATCAGACTGCGGCGCAAAGCACGGGCTGCGTGCGGATTGTGGCCGACATCCAAGACCACCAGCGGACGGCCGGGTAAAACTTGGAAACGTCCAGGGTTCTCAACCAACAGCAAACCGCGTTTAATCGCGCCGATGTCAACGGGCAGCTGATTGTTCAGACACTCCAAAACAGTCAGTGCACACGCGGCATTGGACAACTGATACGCGCCGCGCAAAGCAGGAAACGGCAAGGAATTGCGGTTACGGCTTTGGCCGTCTGAAGATTGCGGATGGAAACGGTAGTTCCACTGTACGCTTTCCATTGACGCAAAATCAAAATCTCGCTGAACCATCAACAGTTTTGCACCAATTTCTTCTGCGTGTTTGACCAATGATTCAGGCGCAGGGTTTTGACCGCACACGGCCGGTTTCCGCTACGGAACACCCCGGCTTTTTCAAAACCGACCTGCTCGACGGTATCGCCCAAAAATGCCTGATGATCCAAATCCACGCTGGTAACGACCGAACAGTCGCCATCGAATACATTCACGGCATCCAATCGTCCGCCCAAACCGACTTCCAAAATCATGACATCCACATTTTCACGCATGAAAATATCGACGGCGGCCAAAGCATTAAACTCAAAATACGTCAGCGAAATTTCACCGCGTGCCGCTTCGATGCGCTCAAATGAGGAAACAATCAGGTCGTCTGAAACCGGTTGAGTGTTGATGGCGATTCGTTCGTTGTAACGCAGAAGGTGCGGACTGGTCAGCGTACCGACTTTAAAACCGGCTTCTTTATAAATATGCGACAAATAGGCGCATACGGAGCCTTTGCCATTGGTACCCGCCACCACGACGACAGGACACTGCGGCACCAAATTCATGCGTTTTTTTACTTCTCCCACGCGCTCCAAACCCATATCGATCAGGCCGGAACTATGGGCAGTCTCCAAATGAGAAAGCCAGTCTTGTAATGTTTTCATTGTATTGATCGCTTCAAAAGGCCGTCTGAAACAGCCGTTTAATCCATATCTGCCGCAAGTTCTGCTTTGTCTTCTTTTTCCCGACACCAGCGCGCCCATACTTTCAGACGGCGGTAGGCATCACGGTCGGCCATATCGGGCAAGATGCAGTGTTTGACCATTTTTCCGTCAACATTCCATTGCAAAAACAAAGCATAAACCGTCAACATACTGCTGTCTTGCAAAACCGCGCTTCTACCCTCTTCTTCGCCATTCAAGTAAACCGTCGCACGGTATTGGCGGTCTATAATGATTTTTCTGACCGCATTTTGAGTGTGAAAATTAACGCTGCGCCAAGCATAGGCAAAACTGCCGGCTAATGCCGCCAAACCCAGCCACATCATCCAGCCGTAAAACTCGGCAAGGCATAAGGCCAACGCCGAAAGGTGTAAGAAGACAATCAGAATTTTCAAAGAACGCGAGGGCTTTAAGGCCGTCTGAAAACTTCGCACGGCTTTACATCATATTGTCGAAAACAGGCGTAATGTTCAATTCCGCCTCTTCCATATCCAAAACCATATCGTGGATTTCGGTATCGAAAAATTCCCAAAAAGCCTTCAGGCTCATGTCTTGCGGCCATTTGCTTTTATCGATGTCCCAGCCGGCCAATTCGGCTTCAAAAATCTGCTGGTAGCGTTCGTCAAAATAAGAAATGACGGATTCGGGTTCGTCAAATTGCGGCACCAGGAATACGGAGCAGTTGGTACGCAGTTGCTCGATGGTCAAATCGGGCATATTCTCATCAGAGGATTTCAACCATTCCAAAAAACGGGCGGTCGGCTTCAGCACGACAGCAGTACGGTCAACAAAATACATTATCTTCAACTTTCAAAATCATTCAAACCGATCATGCCGTCTGAAATTTCAGACGGCCTAAGTTTAATGTGTCATTACCTGTTGCAGGAATTGTTTGGCACGCTCGTGTTTCGGATTAGTAAAAAACTCTTCCGGCGTTTCATCTTCCAGAATCTGGCCTTTATCGACAAAAATCACACGGTCGGCGACTTCGCGCGCAAAACCCATTTCATGGGTTACGCACATCATGGTCATGCCGCTTTCCGCCAAGTCTTTCATCACTTTTAATACTTCGCCAACCATTTCAGGGTCAAGTGCGGAAGTCGGCTCGTCAAACAACATCACGCGAGGCTCCATCGCCAAACCGCGTGCAATCGCCACACGCTGCTGCTGACCGCCGGAAAGCTGGCCGGGCAGCGCGTCTTTTTTATGTGCCAAGCCGACACGCTCCAAAAGCTCCATCGCTTTCTTTTCCGCCTCTTCACGGCTTTGGTTTTTCACTTTCATTGGAGAAAGAATAATATTTTCCAAGACAGTCAAATGCGGATACAGATTGAACCCTTGGAACACAAAGCCCACTTCTTCACGCACTTTGTTCAAATCGGTTTTCGGATCGGCAACATTGATACCGTCCACCCAAATCTCGCCGCTTTCAATACGCTCGAGTTGGTTTACCGTACGAATCAGCGTCGATTTGCCACTGCCCGAAGGGCCACATACAACGACCACTTCGCCTTGCTTGACTTCCAGATTCACGCCGTTGATAACGTGCAAATCTTTAAAATGTTTGTGTACATTTGAATTTAATCATTATTTCTTTCCAAACTGCCAAAATTTTCGAGGCTTGAGTTGCGCTTGCCGCTGCCAAAGTAAAGGAATGGCCGCTTCCAGCCAAAAGCGGCAACTGACTATGCCGCCTGAGATTTCGCCTTTATTGTACCGATTGACTTTAAATTGCTCTTCCCTATCGAGACGATGTTCGGTCAATACCCAAACTGCGCCGATAATTGCCGCTTCAAAACGGTGCCGCTCAGGCGACATATCCTTACTGGAAAAATACTGCACCAACTCGCACCACAAATATGAATCACCCAGAATCCCCCATTGAATAGGAGGTTGCTCAAAAATTGCCATCACTGTTTCAGACGGCCTTTTGAACCAGATAATTGCTCAATTCCACATATTTCTCGGCAGCAATGTGTTCTGCCCTGTCTTGCGGATTGATACCAACTGCCTGCAAATCATCATCGTCGGTAAGTTCCTTCAAATTATTGCGTATGGTTTTACGGCGTTGGTGGAAGGCGAGTTTCACCAGTTTGGCAAAATGTTCAAAATCTTCCGCTTTGCCGATGCGGTGTTTCACCGGAATCATGCGAACGACGGCCGAATCTACTTTCGGCGCAGGATCAAAGGACTCTGGCGGTACTTCAATCAACATTTCCATATCGAAGAAATATTGCAGCATGACGCCCAGACGGCCATAGTCGTTGGTTTTCGGCTGAGCCACCATGCGTTCGACCACTTCTTTTTGCAGCATAAAGTGCATATCGATCACATCGTCTGCCACTTCGCTCAATCGGAACAAAAGCGACGTGGAAATATTGTACGGCAGGTTGCCGACAATTTTTTTCTTGCCTTCAATGCTGTTGAAATCAAACTGCAATACATCGCCTTCGTGTATCACCAATTTATCTGCAAACGGCAAGATTTTCAGACGGCGTACGATGTCGCGGTCGATTTCGCAAACATGCAGGCGGTTGAGTTTTTTCGCCAAAGGCTCAGTAATGGCGGCCAAGCCCGGGCCGATTTCAATTACGATATCATCGGGCTGCGGTCTGACTGCGTTGACAATATCGCTAATAATCCGCGTATCCTGCAAAAAATTCTGCCCGAAGCGTTTCCGGGCCTTATGTTCTTTCATATCTTTCTTCAAGCAAGCTGTTTAAGGCAGTATTGTAACTGAAACAGGCGTTTTTGTCGGCACGCTTTCAGACGGCATTTGCCTAATTTTAAGCAAACGGTGGCGCTTCCAAACCCAAAGATTTTAGTAGCTGAGCGGTCTCATAAACCGGCAAACCCATCACGCCCGTAAAACTGCCCTGCAAATGCTCGACAAATACGCCGCCCAAACCCTGAATCCCATACGCACCGGCTTTATCCATCGGCTCGCCGCTGGCAACATAGGCTGCAATCTCCTCAGCCGTCAACGTTTTAAAACGCACTTCGCTCGTCTGCACCACATCATGGCGTACGCCTTGCCAGTAAACGCATACAGCCGTCAGCACTTGATGCGTCCGTCCGGACAAGCGTTCCAGCATATCGACCGCATCCACCTCGGATTCCGGTTTACCCAAAATAGCCGCACCATCCGCCACCGTCGTATCCGCCGTCAATACAGCAAACTCAGGCTCGTGATCATGAGCTGCAAACCATTGCGCCACCGCCGCCTGATTTCTCGCAGGCCATACGGCGCACATACTCCAGCGCGGCTTCGCCTTCTTTAGGGGTTTCATCAATATCCGCTGGGAGGCGGTGTACCGTGAAACCCAAATTTTCCAAAATCTCACGGCGGCGCGGACTGCCCGAAGCCAGATAAATTGCGTTCATTGGATTGGTTTTCCTTATTTTGAAATTTTATGCTGTCCGGACAGACGAACATAATGTGCAGCCGAATACGTCAAAAATGCCTTTTCCTCATCCGTCAGCGGACGCACTTGTCTCACAGGCGAGCCGACGTATAAAAAACCGCTTTCCAATCGCTTGCGCGGCGGCACCAAACTGCCCGCGCCTATCATCACATCATCTTCGACAACCGTATCGTCCAAAATAATCGAACCCATGCCCACCAACACACGATTCCCAATTCGGCAGCCATGCAGCATGACCTTATGCCCAATCGTCACATCATCGCCGATAATCAAAGGCGAACCGTCAGGCTTTGCCGCATTCTTATGCGACACGTGCAAACGCTGCCGTCCTGCACATTGCTGCGCTTGCCGATAGAAATGCTGTTCACATCGCCGCGCAATATGGCATAAGGCCAAACGGATACATCTTCCGCCAGCGACACTTCGCCAATCACAACCGAAGTCTCATCTATAAAACAAGACTCATCAACCGACGGCACATAATCCAAAAACGCACGAATAGGGTTTGCCATTTCCAATATCCTTTTCTCAAAACCAAAACTGATCAGGCCGTCTGAAAACACGGCGTAAAACGATTTTATACTACAACCATACTAAATCAAGCCAGAAAATCATCAAAAGGCCGTCTGAAACAGCTTTCAGACGGCCTTTCATCATAAACCTTTATCTTGGCTCACCATTATTTATCATTAGCGCCTCATCCATCTTTTATGGAATAATCGTCTTCATTTGATTGATGGAGAAGCCGATGGAGACACGTTCGGGAAATTATGCAGCGCCCCTATTGGTCGTCGGCTGCATCGTCTTCGGCTTGGGCAGTTTAATCGTCAAATTTGTCGATGTCGGCTCTTATGCCATCGCATTCTGGCGTTTGCTGATTGCCGCTCCCATATTCTTCCTGCTCGGGCGTTTTTTCAGGCAAAAAATGCCCACGAAAAGAAAAACAGTTGGCTACGCACTCTTATCCGGCGTTTTCCTCGCATTCGACCTCGCCCTTTGGCACGAAAGCATTCACGCCGTAGGCCCCGGCATTTCCACCTTGCTCAACAGTCTGCAGATTTTCTTTTTAGCCGCCATCGGCTTCTTCTTTTATTCAGAACGCCTAAGTACCTTACAAATTTTAAGTTTGATATTGGCCACCATAGGCGTAGCCTTAATCGGCAGCCCGGAGTTCGGTCATAACGACAACGCCGCATGGGGATTTGTCAGCGGCGTAATGTCCGGCGCCATGCTGGCCCTGTCTATGGTTTTCGTACGCAAAACCCATGAGCAGGAAAAAGTCGGTTTGTTTCCGCTGATGATGATTTTAAGCTTCGGCGGTACAATAGCTTTGGTCATCCCATCGCTGCTATTCGATGCCGCCCATCTATATCCTAAGACTTTAAACGATGTGATTCTAGTCTCCATCTACGGCATCGTTATGCAATGCTTCGCTTGGGCATTGATTGCTTACGCCATCCCGCTTTTATCCTTGTCACTAACCGGCCTACTACTGCTCTCCGAACCAGTCGCCGCTATGTTAATCGATTATTTCTGGCTGGATAAACCGATTAATACCGTCCAATGGAGTGGCGCCACTTTGACTTTATTGGCAATTTATTTAGGTTCGTTAAAAGACAAAAAATAGATACAAAAAAGGCCGTCTGAAAAATTTCAGACGGCCTTTTAATCTGTTTATTGCTTATTGGATGCTGGTACCGATACGGCTGAGTTCGCCAAAATTCATCCAAACAAAGAAGGCTTTACCGACAATCAACTTGTCATCGACAAATCCCCAATAACGGGAATCGGCGCTGTTGTCGCGGTTGTCGCCCATCGCGAAATAACGGCCTTCTGGAACTTTACAGATAAAGCCATTGCCGTCTTCTGCGTATTCGCAATTTTCCAAACCGCTTTTTTCAAGCGAGTAATTGCTTTCAGGCATCACTTCGGAGGTGTATTTGTTCAATACGGCAATAGATACGGAAGGTTGACCGGCTTCTTTGACCACATCAAAGTTTTTGCCGTTTAAAGCCGTCTGAAAACGCTCAAGCGTATGAATCATAGACGGATCAGTATCATCTACGTATTGATAATTACCATTTGGTTTTTCAGAAATAATTTCACCGTTAACAGTCAAAACCTTATCACGATATTCCACAACGTCACCCGGAATACCGACGATACGTTTGATGTAATTCATCTCAGGCTGAAGCGGGTAATTGAACACCACGACATCGCCTCGTGCAATATTGCCGACAGGGATAATGACCTTATTCAAAATCGGCAGGCGGATACCGTAAGAGAATTTGTTCACCAAGATAAAATCGCCTTTGACCAAACCCGGACGCATGGAGCTGGACGGAATTTGAAACGGCTCGGCAATAAAGCTGCGCAATACAAAGATAACCAAGATGATGGGGAAAAAGCCGCCCATGTAGTCGGTAAAATGCGCATTGTCTTCGCCGTTCTCGCTTTTTTTCAGACGGCCTTTATGGATTGCCCAAACCATGCCGGTGAACACGACAAACACCAGCAATACGGCGGTAAAACTCATAAATTCAGACAAAATGCCGAATACACCGACCATGCACAGGAGGTAACTCCATTGCAGGCCGGAACTCCATTCGCCGTTTTCCTGACGTTCTTTGCTGCTTTTGAAGTTAAGAACCAAACCGGCCAGCAGCACAACGATTGCGCCTAAAGTCAGATTTATACTCATTATTTATCACTCACTTGCAGAATTGCCAAGAATGCGCTTTGCGGAATTTCCACGTTGCCCACTTGTTTCATGCGGCGCTTACCTGCTTTTTGTTTTTCGAGAAGTTTTTTCTTACGCGTAATATCGCCGCCGTAACATTTCGCCAAGACGTTTTTACGCAGGGCTTTGACGTTTTCGCGGGCGATAATCTGGCTGCCGATGGCGGCTTGGACGGCGATGTCGAACATTTGGCGCGGAATCAGCTCGCGCATTTTCGCTGCCAATTCGCGGCCTCGGTGAACCGCGCTTTGACGGTGCACAATCAGGCTCAAGGCATCGACTTTTTCGCCGTTGACCATGATGTCGAGCTTAATCAAATCAGACGGTTGGAACTCTTTGAAATGGTAGTCCAACGAAGCATAGCCGCGCGAAGTGGATTTGAGTTTGTCGAAAAAGTCCATCACGACTTCGTTCATCGGCAAATCGTAAGTCAGCATGACTTGACGACCCATATATTGCATATTGACTTGCACGCCGCGCTTTTGGTTACACAAAGTCATGACGTTGCCGACGTATTCCTGCGGCACGAGGATGGTTGCGGTAATAATCGGCTCGAGAATGGTTTCGATGCTGCCGATGTCGGGCAGTTTGGACGGATTTTCGACTTCGATTTTCTCGCCACTTTTCAACACGACTTCGTAAACCACCGTCGGCGCAGTGGTAATCAAATCCATGTCGAACTCGCGCTCCAAGCGTTCCTGCACGATTTCCAAGTGCAGCAGACCCAAGAAGCCGCAGCGGAAGCCAAATCCCAACGCCTGAGAAACTTCAGGCTCAAATTTCAACGAAGCATCGTTCAGCTGCAATTTCCAAAGCGTCACGCAAGGCTTCGTAGTCGTGGCTTTCCACAGGATAGAGACCCGCGAATACTTGGCTTTGTACTTCTTGGAAACCGGGCAGCGGCTCAGAAGCGGGGTTGGCAACCAAAGTAACCGTGTCGCCGACTTTTGCCTGTCCCAATTCTTTCACGCCGGTAATCAGAAAGCCCACTTCGCCGGCTTTGAGTTCTTGTTTTTGAACCGATTTCGGCGTGAATACACCCAGTTGCTCGACCTGCGTTTCCGCCTTGGTGCTCATAAAGCGCACTTTGTCTTTCAGCTTGATGGTGCCGTTTTTCACACGAATCAGCATGACCACGCCGACGTAGTTGTCAAACCACGAATCGACGATAACGGCTTGCAGCGGCGCATTTTCATCGCCTGTCGGCGCGGGGATTTTGGCAACGATTTCTTCCAAAACATCTTCCACGCCGATGCCGCTTTTGGCGGAACATTGCACCGCACCGACAGCATCAATGCCGATAATGTCTTCGATTTCCTGTTCCACGCGCTCGGGGTCAGCGGCGGGCAGGTCGATTTTGTTCAAAACGGGCACGACTTCCACGCCCAAATCAATCGCGGTATAGCAGTTCGCCACGGTTTGCGCTTCCACGCCTTGCGATGCGTCAACGACCAACAGCGCACCTTCGCAGGCGGACAAGGAGCGTGAGACTTCGTAAGAGAAGTCGACGTGTCCCGGCGTGTCAATCAGGTTAAGCTGATACACCTGCCCGTCGCGTGCTTTATAGTTGAGCGCGGCGGTTTGTGCTTTGATGGTGATGCCGCGCTCTTTTTCGATGTCCATGGAGTCGAGCACCTGCGTACTCATTTCGCGCAAATCCAAACCGCCGCAGTATTGGATGAAGCGGTCGGCAAGCGTCGATTTACCGTGGTCGATGTGGGCAATGATGGAGAAATTCCGTATGTTTTTCATATTGTTATTAAGATAAATACAATTAAAGGCTGAAAGGCCGTCTGAAAAAACAGGGATTCGGTTTTCAGACGGCCTTAGAATAAGGTTGAATCGTTCCGTATTCTAACGGAAATTCAACGCTTCTGCATGATTTTATAGCGATTTGACAATCTCGGTCACCATCTTCGCCGAGCTGACGGCAGCCGTTTTCAAAAACTCTTCAAAGCTGATGTCCGCTTTCTCATCTGCCGAATCGGATACCGCGCGAATAATCACAAAAGGCACTTCCAACTGATGACAGGTTTGCGCAATCGCCGCAGCTTCCATTTCCACTGCTTTGACTTCAGGAAAATGACTACGGATTTCCGCGACACCTTCGCTGCTGTGTACAAAACGGTCACCACTGACGATCAAACCTTGCGTTACGGCTGCACCTTCAAACACTTGCGCCGCCTTTTCTGCTTGGCGAATCAAGTTTGACTCCGATGCAAACACGGCAGGAAGTTGCGGCACCTGCCCCCAAACATAACCAAAAGCCGTTACGTCAACATCATGATGCGCCACAGTTTCGCCGATGACCACATCGCCAACCTTCAGCCCTTTGCCCAAACCGCCTGCGCTGCCGGTATTGATGACGCAATCCGGTGCAAACTGATGAATAACCCAAGAAGTCGAAACCGCCGCATTGACCTTACCGATACCGCTCAAAACCAATACCATGCGTTTTCCGGCCAATTCGCCTTCATAAGCCGAGAATTTACCGAAGGACACATGCTTGACATCGGCCATGCTTTCACGCAAAAGCTCGATTTCCTGTTCCATTGCGCCGACCACGGCAATTATTTGTACTGACATCTCATTACCTTTCCGTTCACTAATCGGGCAACATTATAACAGCAGAATTTAAAATCACAGGGATGCCGAAAAATCTGCTATATTCCCAGCACGACACTCAATTTAAAATAGATAGCCGCTCTAGCGGCAAAACAGCAAATAATGATTACTTCTGTTATAATTATTTTCAATAAAATAACTTAACATTAACTATCTGAATTCTTATGTTTGACGAAAATACTCCGGGCGCAAAAGAAGAATTGTTCACTTGGCTACGCCACATGAACAAATACAAAGGCTCCGACCTTTTCATTACCACCAATTTCCCGCCGGCCATGAAAGTGGACGGCAAAATCATGCGGCTGACCGATGAGCCGTTAAGCGCTGAAAAATGTATGGAAATCGCTTTTTCGATTATGTCTTCCAAACAAATCGAAGAATTTTCTACCACCAACGAATGCAATTTCGCCATCAGCCTGCCTGATACCAGCCGCTTCCGTGTCAATGCCATGGTTCAACGCGGCGCAACTGCTTTGGTGTTCCGCTCCATTACCAGCAATATCCCTAAATTTGAAACGCTTAATCTGCCGCCGATTCTGAAAGACATCGCCCTCAGAAAACGCGGTCTGGTTATTTTTGTCGGCGGTACAGGTTCGGGCAAGTCCACTTCCCTCGCCTCCCTTATCGACTATCGAAACGAAAACAGCTTCGACCACATTATCACCATCGAAGACCCGATTGAATTTATCCACCAACATAAAAACTGCATTATCACCCAACGCGAAATCGGCGTAGATACCGAAAATTGGCCGATTGCGCTGAAAAATACCCTGCGCCAAGCGCCGGATGTTATCCTGATTGGCGAAATCCGCGACCGCGAAACTATGGACTACGCCATTTCCTTCGCGGAAACCGGCCATTTGTGTATGGCGACACTGCATGCCAACAGCACCAACCAAGCGCTTGACCGCATCATCAACTTCTTCCCCGAAGAGCGCCGTAACCAGTTGCTAACCGATTTATCGCTCAACCTGCAAGCCTTTATTTCACAACGCCTGATTCCCCGTGAAGGAGGACGGGGACGCGTAGCGGCTGTCGAGGTTTTGCTCAATTCGCCCATTATTGCCGACTTGATTCGAAAAGGTGAAGTCCACAACATCAAAGAAATGATGAAAAAATCAACCGGCATGGGCATGATTACTTTTGACCAAGCCTTGTATGATTTGTATGAAAACGGCGATATCAGCTATCAAGACGCTATTAAAAATGCCGACTCCGCACACGATTTGCGCCTAGACATTCAATTACGAAGCCGTCGCGCACAAAATGCCGGCCCGGATTTAGAATTGATTTAAAAGTAAAAGCTCCAAGGCATAAAAAAGGCCGTCTGAAACCTCATTGCGGGTCTCAGACGGCCTTTATTTCATCAAATAATCAAGCCTGTTTTAGTTTTGCATCGGCATCACGTAATGCAGTACGCAAACCTTCCTCGATAACCGGATGATAGAACGGCATATCCAACATTTGTGGAATCGTCATTTTCATTTGATGCGCCCAAGCCATCAAGTGTGCCAAATGTTCGGCAGCAGGGCCGACAACTTCCGCGCCAATGAAACGGCCGGTTGCTTTTTCGGCATACAAACGCATATGGCCTTTGTTTACCAACATAACGCGGCTGCGGCCTTGGTTTCGGAAGGAAACTTCGCCGATTACAAACTCTTCGGGTTGATATTTCGCCGCAACTTGTGCATATTTCAAGCCGACAGAGGCAATTTGCGGATTGGTGAACACCACGCCGATTACGCTACGGCGCAAACCGCCCTCAATATTCGGGAAAATAGCGGCATTGTGACCGGCAATTTTGCCTTGGTCGGCAGCTTCATGCAGCAGAGGCAATTGATTGGACGCATCGCCTGCGATGAAGATATGCGGAATGCTGGTTTGCATGGTCAGCGGATCGGCAACAGGTACACCGCGCGCATCTTTCTCGATAGTCAGGTTTTCCAAACCGATATTGTCCACATTCGGACGACGGCCTACGGCTGCCAGCATATATTCGGCAACGAACACACCTTTTTCGCCGTCTTGTTCCCAATGAACTTCAACATTGCCTTCCGCATCCAGTTTGACTTCGGTTTTAGCGTCCAAATGTAAAGCCAACTCTTCGCCAAACACAGCTTTGGCTTCTTCAGCGACAACAGGGTCGGAAATGCCACCAATGGCTCCGCCTACGCCGAAAATCTCAACTTTTACGCCCAAACGGTGCAAAGCCTGACCCAACTCTAAGCCAATAACGCCTGGGCCGAACACGGCCACGCTTTTAGGCAAAGTATCCCAAGAGAAAACATCATCGTTTACAACCAAGCGATCGCCCAAAGCTTCCCACTGAGGGAAAATCACAGGGCGTGAACCGGTGGCAATCACAAAACTTTTTGCAGTGATTTGCGTATGGTCATCGATTTGGACAGTATGTTCGTCAACAAATTTTGCCGTACCCATAATGCGCTTGTCGGCAGGCCACTCTTCTACATCGCTGACTACAAAACCGACAAAACGGTCGCGTTCGGATTTGACGCGTTGCATGACTTCTTCGCCATTGACAACGATGCTGTCTTTGTCCAAGTGCACGCCAAACGGATCGGTATGCAAAGCATGATGGCGCGCTTCTGCGGCGGCAATCAAGAGTTTGGAAGGCATGCAGCCGACACGCGCACAAGTTGTTCCGAATACATTGTTTCAATCAGGTAAACATTGTCTGTATGAAGGCGAGCATTGCGAAATGCGCCCATACCGGCTGTACCGCCGCCCAGTACCACCACATCTGCTTGAATCTTTTTCATATTTTATCCTTACTGTCTATATCCAAACCGATATTACCATCAGCTTATCTGTTTTCAGACGGCAGAATTTTTATAAACTATCAAAGAATGAATATTAATAGCAAATTCTTAAATATCGATTTAAAACAATAATCTCAAATTCTACTTGTAAATATAGAGTTATTCAGAACGCCGAATTGTAAACGCCGTCTGAATAACTCTATATTTTATCTTTCAGACGGCCTTTTCAAACCGTCTCAAGCATACAGGCAATTAGTTTTTAGCCAAGTAAGCTTCCAAGTCTTCGCTGCCGCCGATGTATTTGCCGCCGATGAATACTTGAGGAGCAGTCATCTTGCCGGTAATAGCGCGTACGGAAGTAACAGTTGCATCCTTACCCAATACGATTTCTTCGTAAGACAAGCCTTTGTCTTGCAAAGCTTTTTTAGCTTTAGCACAGAATTGGCAGCCAGGTTTGGTGAAGATGGCAACAGACTCTTGAGCTTTCCAGTCAGGAGCAATGTATTTCAACATAGTGTCAGCGTCAGACACTTTGAAAGGATCGCCTGGTTCTTCAGGCTCGATAAACATTTTTTCAACCACGCCGTCGTTAACCAGCATGGAGTAACGCCAAGAGCGTTTGCCGAAGCCCAAGTCTTCTTTGCCAACCAACATGCCCATGCCTTCAGTGAATTCACCGTTGCCATCAGGGATCATGTAGATGTTGTCAGCTTCTTCTTCAGCGGCCCAAGCGTTCATTACGAAAGTGTCGTTTACAGATACGCAGTAGATAGCGTCAACACCGTTTTCTTTGAACGCGCCAAACAATTCATTGTAACGTGGCAGGTGGGAAGAAGAGCAAGTCGGAGTAAATGCGCCAGGCAGAGAGAACACGACTACTTTTTTGCCTTTGAACAAATCATCAGTAGAAACATCTTTCCAAGTGTCGCCGACACGAGTGCGGAATACTACGGAAGGTACTTTTTGACCGGTACGATCTTGCAAAGCCATTTTTAAGCTCCTTTTAAAAATTCGGGTTAGAGAAATGAATCAATGCTTGTATTGTAATGCAGGCCTATCGATTTGTATAATTTATAGTTCAAATAATATTAATTATATTAAACTATCAATTTAATCCAACCGAAAACAGCTAAATTATTAAATAAAGGCTATCTGAAAGAAAACAAGTACCTGACCGAAATTATTTTTTAGGTAAAGGTTGAACGGGAGCATCCGAAGCCACAATTTCACCGATGGATTTTTCCGCAATATCTTTCAAAGCATAGCGGTCTTTATCCGGCATATCTGTCGGTTTGTACTGAGGCGAGAAATCCAAACGGATACGGATTTTCTTCATAGAAACAATACGCCACAAAGACTGAAACAGGTTTACCTCTGCATAAGACGGCAAGTCCGTCCGTTGTCCGTCATCATCATAATAGCGCAAAGTTACTGCCTGAATCGGCGCTTTCGCATCAATCGCCGATTGAAACAGGGCTGCTTTAAACGGCAAAATACCCAAGCCGGAAGAAGTGCGCGCCTCAGGGAAAAAGCTGACATTCTGTCCTGCTTTCAATGCCGCGCAAATCGCCTGGTTAATCGGCTCGATATCTCGGCGGGAATTACGGTTGATAAACACCGTGCCGGCATTTTTACCCATTTTCCCCAAAACCGGCCAACCGCTGATTTCCTGTTTGGCAATAAAACTGCTCGGATAAACGGCGCTCATGGCAAAAATATCCAACCAAGACACATGGTTGGCCACTACCAATGTACCGCTCACATTGCCTTGAGGCGGTACGCCGATTTCCAATTCAATATCCAAAGCATCCAATGCGCCTTTTCCCAAAACAACCACAGCATGATTGCGTTCCTCTGCATTATTGCCATCGATGGCACGCAAATTCCGGCCGGTTCGGAACAACCAAGCCGCCAAACGGCAAAGCCTGCCCAGTCGTTTAAAAAAAGGAGCTTTTTGTTTAGACATAAAATTTCTTCTGTATGGTATTCATTATTTTCAGACGGCCTCTGACATTTAAGGCCGTCTGAAACTATTTCTGGCAATTTGGACAATAAAATGTTCCACGCTGCCCCAAAGTTTCTTTAAAAATCAACCCGCCACATTGGACACAAGGCTCATTGTGGCGGCCATAGACCGTATATTCCTGCTGAAAGTAGCCGCTTTTGCCATCGCTATTGACAAAGTCCCGCAGCGTACTGCCGCCCGTTTCAATCGCCCTCAGCAAAATCGCTTTAATGGTTTCCACCAATGATGCGCATTCTTTCTTGGTCAGCTTATTCGCCGGACGCAATGGCGAAATACCCGCCTTAAACAGACTTTCATTCGCATAAATATTGCCAACGCCAACCACCACCGCATTATCCATCAGTGCCAATTTGACCGCACGCTTCTGCGTTTTCAATTTCTGATACAGATAATTTGCATCAAACGCCTCCGAGAGCGGCTCCGGCCCCAGCTTTTCCAACAGCGGATGATGCTCGGCAATACCTTCATACCACAGTACCGCACCAAATTTACGCGGGTCGTGATAACGCAATACGGTACCGTCATCAAATACAAAATCCAAATGATCGTGTTTATCCGGCGTGGCAATACGTTCATCATCGGCAGTAAAAATCCGCAAACTGCCGGACATGCCCAAATGAATAAGTAAAATACCCGTTTCAAAAGTAATAATCAAATACTTCGCACGCCGGTTACATGCCAAAACTTTACGGCCGGCCAAAATTTGCGCCAAGTTTGGATGAATAGGCCATCTCAATTTAAACTGGCGGATAGTGACTTTTTCTATCTTTTTGCCATCAATATGCGGCTCTATCCCGCGTAAAGTCGTTTCCACCTCAGGTAATTCAGGCATCATTATTCTCCAAATTCATCATTAATATACAGGCCGTCTGAAAACTATTCGGCCAAACGTGCCGTACTTAAAGCAACCGTATTGCCATCAAATGCAGATTCCAATTCAGGCAAAGGATGGACACCAATCAAATGTTTCGTTAACACCATCCCATAAACCGCCGCACACTGCGGCCACCACCTATCCCCCGCCTTTTCCATAAACCGCCAAAACTTCAAAGCAGAAGGCGAATTCACAGCAGGCAGATAATCCATAAACTGCCCATATTCCATTTCAAAACCAATATCCGCAATTTTTCGTTTCAGCTCGGCTAAAGCCAAACATTGAGATTTCAAAGGCAGCTTTTCCCCATCAAACCAAGAGCTCAACCCCCACAAAGATTTAGGGTTGAACCCCGTCAAAATCAACCTGCCTTCAGGTTTTAATATCCTAAACGCCTCTTGCAACACCAAATCTGCAGATGAAACTTCCAAAAAATGAGGCATCAATAACACATCCACGGAATGCGTTTCAAATGCCAACATTTCAGCATCCATCCGCACATCGCGGGGCACTACAATCATGTTTTCAGACGGCCTCTGCCATACACCGCCCAATTGAACCGCCACCTGCCTATTCAAATACTGCAAATGCCGTCTGAAAAAATCCGCCTCTTTTTGAGCAAGATATTGCCCCATTGGCGTTTGCATAAAAAAAACTTCCATTCAAGGCTCCCCTATGCATCCCGACTTGTGTGACAGAATTTTAACACCACGGCCACATCACACAAGCAAATTCCCTGCTCGACTTGACGTTTAAATGCTGAAACGATACTATCAAAAAGACGAAATTTTATTATATATTTGATAACTTTATTTACTATGGCAAAACTAAAAACCATCGCTCTGACCGTTTCAAGCCTGTCGGCGGTTTCCGCCACAGCCTACGCACAAAACGCTACACCCAACCAAGTCGGCATGGCCATGATGCGCCTCAACTCCGCCCTGCTCGACCAAGCCAAAGCACAAACCTTCGGCTCCGGCAGTTTATGGGCATCGTTGCGTAAAGACTTCCGCATCAACGAAGTCAACACAGAACTGGTTCGCCGCCATGAAAACAAATTTGCTGCAAACAGCGCATATTTCGACCGCACCATCTCACGCAGCAAACCTTATATGTACCATATTGCCAATGAAGTTAAAAAACGCAATATGCCCGCCGAAATCGCTTTGCTGCCTTTCATTGAAAGCGCATTCGTAACCAAAGCCAAATCACACGTCGGCGCATCCGGCCTGTGGCAATTTATGCCGGCTACCGGCCGCCACTTCGGCTTGGAAAAAACACCTTTGTATGACGGCCGCCACGATATTTACGCTGCTACAGATGCCGCATTGAACTACCTGCAATACCTGCACGGTATGTTCGGCGACTGGTCTTTGGCGCTTGCCGCTTACAACTGGGGCGAAGGTAATGTCGGTCGCGCTGTCAACCGCGCCCGCGCGCAAGGTTTGGAGCCGACATACGAAAACCTGCGTATGCCGAACGAAACACGCAATTACGTTCCCAAACTTTTGGCCGTCCGCAATATCGTTGCCAATCCGCAAACCTTCGGCATGAATATCAGCGAAATCAGCAACCAGCCGTATTTCAAATCTATCAGCATCGACAAACCTATTGATAACAGCACAATCGCCCGCTTTGCAAACATCAGCGAAAGCGAATTGTTGGCACTCAACCCGGGTTTCAATGCGCCTGTATTCATCCCTAAAAACAACCGTCGTCTGTTGTTGCCGGTTGCTGCGGTTTCCACATTTGAAAAGAACTACCGCAATGCTAACCCGGATACTCTGATGTCTTGGGATATTTATACTTCTTTAGGCAACAAAAAACTGAATGCCATTGCCAACGATACCGGCATGAGCGTTGCCGAACTCAAACGCCTCAACGGCCTGAGCGGTAGCGCCGTTTCCGAAGGCCGCAGCATTTTGGTGGCTAAATTCAGCAAGCCAAAGCCAGGACATCATTAATTTTATCGATAAAGACAATACGCCGGATACTTACCAATCCAATATGCCGGCCATGTCTCCGATTATTGCTTCCAACGCAGTAGAACCGGTTAAAGTTGCCCAAACCAAGGTTACTGATATTGTTGCACCTGTTGTTCCACAATCCAGCAAACCGGTTGACTTTATTGCACGCAGCAAAGCTGAAAACGTTACTTCAGTAGCGGTAACAGAAACTAAAGCCCAACCTCAAGTTGCAAATGCGGAAATGGCTGCTCCAGTTACAGCCATGACCCATGCGACTACCGAGACCGTTGCTAAAAATGTTGCAGAAGCACCCAAATCAGCCATCCCTGCAGACTTGACCGTACCAACTGTTGCCGCAAACGATGTAGCCCCTACTCCAGCAGTTGAATCTGTTGCCGCTGCGCCGGCACAAGAAGAGCATGACGACCTGATGGCATTGGTACAAAGCCGACCAGCAGAGGAATCTTCAGCGACTATTGCCGAGGCCACACCGGAGAACAAACAAGTTCAAACTGTTGTTACCGCCGAAAGCGCACGCACGGCACGCATCGCAGCCAATATGGCTAAACAACAACGCCGTATCAATGCGCGTCTTGCCCGTGTAAGCGGTCAGCAAAACACACAAACTGCAGCACTTGCAACGGGTACCCACCGTGTGGAAGATGGCGATACATTGTTTAACATCTCCAAACGCTATAACCTGAGCGTAGCCGATTTGATTATTGCCAACAATATCAAAGGCAACAATATTAAAAAAGGCCAAATCCTCCGTGTTACAGCCGCTCCGGCAAAAGTCCGCAGCAACCCGGTTCAAAACGTTTCCTACACTGTACGCAAAGGCGATACCCTGAACACCATCGCCAGCCGTTTCAATGTTGATATTAACGATATCCGCCGTTGGAACCGCAATACCCGTACTGTATCTCCCGGTCAACGTTTGAAACTGATTGGTAGCTAATATTAGCTTTAAAACAAAGGCCGTCTGAAAGATTCAGACGGCCTTTTTCTTGATGATAGATAATCAAGTTAATGTTTGATGACAAACAGAATAGCCTTCTCTTTAAAATAAAAATATTTTTTGAAAATTACTGTATCAAAAAAGAGTGTGTAAAAACACACTCTTTCTCAAACAGATTGCTGTCAGACTCTACTCTTAATATCCATATTCAAACATATAAATTCCGTAAAATATATTCCTATGCCGGTGAAAAAGCATCACAGAAAAAAGCATCTTCCGGTAAAGCGCATTTTTGAGTCAGTAAACCATGTGCACTTTCGGTCATCTCTGGTGATCCGCAAGCATAAACTTCATATTGGCCCAAATCAGGATAATTTTGCGCAGCAACATCTTGCACATAGCCATTCTCCCCTTTCCACTCAGAATCAGGCTTAGAAAGAACCGGCGAGAATTTCGCATTTTTCAGACGACCTATTAATGCTTCTGCTTCTTCCAATGCATACAGATCCACCTGTTGACGTGCTCCCCAGTAAAAATGAACCTGACGCTCGCTATTCTGACGAATCAAATCAAGCAAAATACTGCGAATAGGGGCATAACCTGTACCCGTTGCCAACAAAATCATCGGTTTATTGCTGTCTTGTTGCAAAGTGAATGTACCTAATGGCCCTTTGACACGGACAATGCCTTTCTCTTTGATTTTAGGCTCTGCCCCAAAAATCATTTCTGAGCACACGCCGTTTTCACGGTTGCGGATATGCAGTTCCAAAATGCCTTCTTGATCAGGCGAATTGGCGATTGAATAGCTACGGCTGATATTGCCGGGAAGCAGCAAATCAATATATTGCCCGGCATAAAATGCAAATGGCGGCGCTTTAGGCAAAGCCAGTTTGAGCAAAGCAACATCGTGTTTGATTTCAATGTTTTCAATACGTGCCGGCAATGTGCGTACCGGCAAAGCATTTTGATTAAAACCCGGCACATTGATTTTGAGGTCGCTCTTCGCAGTGGTACAGCACAATAACACTTTGCCCTGTGCTTTTTCTTCTTCACTGATGGCTTTATCAATATGCTTGCCCATTTCAAATTCGCCACTAATCAACTCGGCCTTACACTGCCCGCAGGCACCACTTTTGCAAGAATGAGGCAAATTTAAATTCTGACGGGTTGCGGCAGCAAGAACCGTTTCGTCCTCATTCGCCGTAAATGTAGTTTGATCTGGTAAGGTAATGGTATGTGTCATGGTATTTAGAATAAATTTATTATCAAAAACAAAGGCCGTCTGAAAATAAAACCTGTTTTCAGACGGCCTGTCCTATCTATCAAGCCAATTTGGCTTTAATCAACTCTTGAACCTGAGCCGGATTGGCCTTGCCTTTACTTGCTTTCATCACCTGGCCGACAATCGCATTTAAGGCTTTTTCATTACCGGAACGGAATTGCTCAATGGCTTTCGCATTGTTTGCCAACACTTCATCCACCATCGCTTCAATTGCGCCAGTGTCGGTAATCTGTTGCAAACCGTGTTTTTCGATGATTTCGGCAATACCTGCTCCAGGCTCGGCCCACATCGCTTCAAAAGCTTTTTTCGCCAGTTTGCTGCTCAATGTTCCGTCCGCGACTTTAGCAACCAACTCGGCAAGGCGTGAAGCCGTAATCGGGCTTTCAGCCAATTCCAAACCTTCTTTGTTCAAGGTGGCGGCAAGCTCGCCATTCATCCAGTTCGCCGTCAATTTACCTTGGCCGCAGGCTTTGGCTGCTTCTTCAAAATAGGCAGCTTGAGCACGGCTCGCAGTCAACAGGCGCGCATCATAGTCGGACACGCCGTAATCGGCAACAAAACGCGCTGCCATTTCATGCGGCAACTCAGGCATTTGCTCTTTGGCCTTTGCAATTGGCCGTCTGAAATAATGACAGGCAGCAAATCCGGATCTGGGAAATAGCGGTAATCGTGCGCATCTTCTTTCAAACGCATCACACGGGTTTCGCCTTTTTCAGGGTCAAACAGCATGGTTGCCTGCTGTACTTTACCGCCGTCTTCCAAAATTTCGATTTGAGCTTCCACTTCATAATTGATGGCTTGTTCCAAGAAGCGGAAAGAATTGAGGTTTTTGATTTCACGGCGTGTACCGAACTCAGCCTGACCTTTTGGACGTACAGAAACGTTGGCATCAACGCGGAACGAGCCTTCCGCCATATTGCCGTCGCAAATATCCAGCCAAGTTACCAAACCGTGCAATGCTTTAGCATATGCCACGGCTTCGGCTGCGGAACGCATTTCAGGCTCGGAGACAACTTCCAATAAAGGCGTACCGGCGCGGTTTAAGTCGATACCGGTTGCACCGTTCAAACCTTCATGTACGGATTTACCCGCATCTTCTTCCATGTGCGCACGGGTAACATTGATGGTTTTAACCTCGTCGCCCACTACGATTTCCAATTTGCCATGTTCAACAATCGGCAAATCCAACTGACTGATTTGATAGCCTTTCGGCAAATCAGGATAGAAATAGTTTACGGTCGAACACGTTTTTCTGATTGATTTTCGCATCCAAAGCCAAACCGAGTTTGATGGCTTTTTCGACGACTTCGCGGTTCATTACCGGCAATACGCCCGGCAACGCACACTCAACCACGCTGGCATGGGCATTAGGTTCGGCACCGAATGCAGTGGATGCGCCGCTGAAGATTTTGGATTGGGTGTTGAGTTGGACGTGGATTTCCAGTCCGATTACGGTTTCCCAAGTCATAAGGGTCTTTCTGTCGAAAAAAAAGTTAATCGGTTAAATGAATGATTCGTTTTTCAGACGGCCTGAATAAAAAACATAACAGGCCGTCTGTAAGATAAGTTTATTTCCTGCGGCGTTGGAAACCGGGCAGTTGCCAATGGAACCGGTATGCAGTCAGGCGAAACAACAAGCCGCCGGCAAAGAGCAGGTTTAACGTAAAAATATTAATCCAGCCCAAACGCCCGAACAGATAAATCAGTCCGCCAATCAAAATGGCCACGCTGCCGTAAAGGTCGGTACGCAAAATCATCGGCACGTCATTGACCAAAATATCGCGCGCAATACCGCCTCCAACAGCAGTCACAAAAGCCAAAGAAATAACGCCGAACAGATTAAGCTGCAAAGCCATGCCGATTTGTGCGCCGGTAATACTGAACGCAGCCAGACCGACGGCATCGGCAATAATAAAGGCAGCGGCCAAATAAGTGCTGCGATAACGTTGCACCCTTATCAACCATGCAATGGCCAGTGTGGCAAATACAACAATCAGCGCATCGGTTTGCAAAAACACCTGCGGAATCCGGCCGACCAAGCCGTCGCGTATCATGCCGCCGCCGACAGCCGTCAGTAACGCTGTAATGACGACACCGAGCACATCCAATCGCTTGTTGTAGCCGACCAAATAGCCGGAAATGGCAAACGCGGCTGTCCCAATGATTTGGATGAAGTCGGTTGTATTCATAACATGTATTACTCGTCAGATGATAGTTTAATTTGTAGATGCTAAAACATTTCTTATTTGCATTTCTATTTCATCTAACATCTGATAACGCTTACGATACATAGACCGTTTTTTGCTTTCAATTTCCTCAAAGTCCTTACGTATCGGCTCTTTTGGCAGATGCCATAATCCATCAACACCTTTTCGGGCACCATGCTCCTGCCAAAATTGGTCATAATTCATTTTGACACGTTTCTTTAAGCGCCAACGTAGCTTAACTTGCCTATCTTGTGTAATACCACTCACACCATCCAGCTTTAATGCAATAGCAAAATATTGCAATGCATGCACCATCAGTTGCTGAGGACGCAATCCATGCAGCCTCTTAGTTAAGCTCCGGACTGTATCTTTTGCCTCTTCTCCTGCAGGCCCCTGAAGAGAGGCGGCAAGCAGCATATTATTTACAAAGGCAAAAGTTGCCATATACAGCCGTTTCCCACCGTCTTCCCGTAAAGAAAGAGACCACATTCCCTCATCGACACAATTGTCATTTCGGTTAAGCCAAATCTCAAGGCCGTCTGAAGGTTTTGCCAAAACAATATGAAAGGAACGGGTTTTCATACCCATTACTCTTTCTTTTCCAAACAGCTTTTCTGCAGCCTCAAAATCTGACTGCATAATTTTTAATCTATCGGCACCACTAAATTGTTTATCAACAAACTCATGTATCAAAGGATAGGCATCTTGAGGCATTTGACTAAAAAAACTTTGGCATATTTTCGAAGTATTTACAAACTGCTCAAATGCCTTAATTTCTTTACGATACCACAATGTCCTCAATGTAAATTTTAAATGCTGCGTTTTAAACTTTGGCGCATTCTGATAAACAGTTTTAAATCCTGGAAAAGAAAACTTCTCAGGCATATAGACTCCCTGCCCTTATTCCGGTGCTTTAGTATGCCAATCGCTGTTCAGTTGAACTTGATGTGCGGCACCCAGAATTTTTACTTCGGAGAAATAGTTGCCGATAAATTGCACACCAATCGGCAGACCGTTTGTACTGAAACCGGCAGGCAGGGTCAGTGCAGGCAAACCAGCAAGGTTCACGGCGATGGTGTAAATATCGGACAAGTACATTTGCACAGGATCGTGGATGTCGCTGCCGAGTTTCGGCGCTGCAGTCGGTGCAGTCGGTGCCAAAATGAAATCACATTGACCAAAGGCCGTCTGAAAATCATTGGCAACCAGACGGCGCAGTTTTTGCGCTTTCAGGTAATAAGCATCATAGTAACCATGACTCAATACATAAGTACCGATCATGATACGGCGTTTGACCTCGCTACCAAAACCTTCGGCACGGGTGTTGCTGTACATTTCTTCCAAATCGCCGAATTGCGCTGCACGATGACCATAACGTACGCCGTCAAAACGGGACAAGTTGGTACTTGCTTCAGCGGAGGCGAGAACGTAATAAGCGGGAATCGACAATGAAGTTTGCGGCAACGAAACTTCAACAGTCTCAGCGCCTTGGGCTTTAAGCAAATCAATCACGTTTTGCAAGGCCGTCTGAACATCGGTATCCGCGCCTTCGCCGAAATATTCTTTAGGCAAACCGATTTTCAACCCTTTGAGCGGCTTATCCAAATCACGGGTGTAATCTTCTTTGTCGCGTTCCAAACTGGTGGAATCACGCTCGTCAAAGCTGGCCATGGCGTTCAACAAAATTGCACAGTCTTCGGCTGTTTGCGCCATAGGGCCGGCTTGGTCGAAGCTGGAAGCATAAGCAACCATACCGAAGCGTGAAACCGTACCGTAAGTCGGCTTGATGCCGGTAATACCGCAATGCGATGCAGGCTGACGGATGGAACCGCCGGTATCCGAACCCAATGCAGCCGGTGCCAAACGCGCCGCAATCACGGCAGCCGAACCGCCTGACGAACCGCCGGGAACATGTTCAAAATTCCATGGGTTTTTGGTTGCACCGTAGAACGAAGTCTCATTGGTCGAACCCATGGCAAATTCGTCCATATTGGTACGGCCGAGAGTAACCATGCCGGCATCCAACAGATTTGCACCACAGTGGCAGTATAAGGGGAAACAAAGTTATCCAACATTTTGGAACTGCATGCACTGCGCCAACCTGTTTGGCAGAAAATATCTTTGTAAGCAACCGGCACACCGGTCAAAGCCGTTGCATTACCGGCCGCGATACGCGCATCGGCTGCTTTGGCTTCAGCAAGGGTCTTATCTTGATCGATGGTCACATAGCCGTTGATGGCAGGGTTTTTCGCAGCAATAGCGGCCAAATATTCAGTCGCCAATTCGACTGCGGAAATTTGTTTGGATTGCAGCAGGCTGCTGGCTTGTTTGAGCGTGTAAGCGGTCATTGTGCCGTACTTTCTATAAAACAGTTTTTGCTTTCAAAACAGATATTGAAAACATCCGTTTAAATCAATAAATCGGGCCGTCTGAACAAAGTATCCTTTCAGACGGCCTTGCAATAGGGGCTTGCCGATAAGCAAAGGCCGTCTGAAACCTTATTCTTCAATCACTTGAGGAACGATATACAGACGATTGCGCACTTCGGGGGCAACCGCCTGATATTCGGCGGCATGGTCGGTTTCAGTCACTTTATCTTCGCGCAGGCGCAAAGCGGCTTCGTGCGGATGCGCCATGGGTTCGATGCCGTCGGTATTGACGCTTTGCATGTTTCAACCATGGCGAAAATGTCGTTCAACTCGGCAAGCGTTTTGTTTTTTTCTTCGTCCGTTAAAGTGAGGCGCGAGAGTTTTGCGATTTTTTCCACATCATTTAAGCTTAAAGCCATAAAAAATCCTTGTCTGATAGCAATGCACCTTGGGTTTGGGGTATCATTGCATTTCGTCTTCTATGAAGCGAAGAATTATAACCGAAAACCAAACAGGTTGGCATGGTGTTTTGATTCAGACGGCCTTTTCAGGGTTCATTTATCCGTCTTAAACCGTGTACCTGTTTTTCTTATTTTAAATAACGCTAAACACATCCGGGCTGGGCCGGAATTTCAGGTATCCTATGTTTCGTCTTTTATCTCGTTTTCTCTCTAATGATATTGCCATCGACTTGGGTACGGCCAACACGCTGATTTTTGTACGCGGCAAAGGGATTGTTTTGGATGAGCCGTCCATGGTTGCGATTCAATCCGGCGCGGGCAATAAAAGTAAAATCATGGCGGTTGGTACGGAAGCCAAAAAAATGCAGGGCCGTGCGCCGCGCAATATCGAAATCGTCCGCCCAATGAGGGACGGCGTGATTGCCGATTTTGTGATTACCGAGCGTATGCTGGGTATGTTGATTAAAAAAGCCACCGAAGGACGATCTTTGGTTCCGCCCCGTGTGGTTATCTGTGTTCCGGGCGGCTCTACCCAAGTGGAACGTAAAGCGATTTTGGATTCTGCATTTGCCGCCGGCGCGGCAAGCGTGCATTTGATTGAAGAACCGATGGCCGCCGCTTTGGGCGCGGGTTTGCCGATTGAAGATGCGGCAGGTTCGATGATTGTCGATATTGGCGGCGGCACGACTGAAATCGGTATCCTTTCACTGGGCGGTATGGCCTATTCTGCTTCCGTCCGCGCAGCCGGCGACGAGTTTGACAAAAGCATCATCCATTACCTGCGCCGCCATCGCGGTGTCTTGATCGGTGAAGCGACGGCGGAGGAGTTGAAGAAACAAATCGGCTCAGCCTCGGGCTTTGAAACCGAAACAGCCATGCGCATTAAAGGCCGCGACCTGGCCGAAGGTACGCCTAAATCTTTGGCGGTTACGTCGAATGAAATCCGTGAAGCATTGAGTGAAACGGTAAATCAAATCATCCGTGCCGTCCGTCTGGCTTTGGAACAAGCTCCGCCCGAACTGGCCGGCGATATTGCCGACCGAGGTATTATGCTGACCGGCGGCGGTGCGCTTCTGCACGGTATCGATACCGTCTTGGCCGATGCAACCGGCCTGCCCGTCGGCATTGCCGACCAGCCTCTGAACTGCGTCGCCTATGGCGCCGGTAAGGCTTTGGACTATATCGGCAAATGGGATACCGTGTTTACGGAAAACCCATAAGGTAGATGGCTATGGAACGCTCTTCTTTGCGCTTTGACGAGGCAAAAGGCCCTAAGCTGTTGCCTCGTTTTGTCGTTTATGTCGCCCTGGCGGCCGGCCTGATGGTGGCAGATTATCGCTTTTCATTGATGCAGCCTGTGCGTGCGGCGGTAATGCCCATGCTCTATCCTGCTCAATGGCTGGCTAATCAACCCGTTCAACTTTATCAATATTTTGCCGACCTCTCCCAGTCTAAATCCGAGCTTTTGGAACAAAACCGCCGGCTTTTAGAAGAAAATGGCCGTCTGAAAATCGATTTGCAGCGGGATAAAGTCAATACCGATGAATTGCGCGAATTGAAAAAACTGTACGGTTTGCAACAAAAAGGCATCCACAATGTTATCGGCGCGGAAGTCATTTCCAATGGCAAAGATCCGCTTTCCGAAAGACTGATTATCGGCAAAGGCAGTCAAGACGGCTTGAAAGTTGGCGATGCGGTCATCGATCAAAGCGGTTTGATCGGCCTGTTGACACAAGTCCACACACAAAGCGCGGAAATTGAGCTGATCTCAAGCGGACAAAGTATTGTCCCCGTAGCCGTCAGCCGCACCGGTGAACGCAATTTGGCATACGGCAATGGCAGCGGTTTGGATTTACGCTATTTCCCAACCGGCTCGGACTTGAAACCCGGTGATGTTCTGCTGACTTCCGGCTTGGATGGTACTTATCCGGCGGGGATTCCCGTTGCAACCGTCAGCAAGGTTGTCCGTGCATCGGGAACACCTTATTACGATACGCAACTGACGCCTTTGGCTGCTTTACGCAGCAGTCGTTTTGTCTTGGTACTTTCTTCCGGCCCTTCTTCCCCACGCTGATTTCATGAACGATTTTGACGATTCTTACCGTGCAGTACCGCTGCACATCATGGCGGCCAGTCTCATCGTGATGATGATACTGGACTTTATGCCGTTTTCCTTTGACGGATTCTTCTGGCTGCCTGAAATGACGGCACTGATGTTGCTGTATTGGACATTACACCAGCCGCAACGTGCAGGCATGGGACTGGCTTTTGCCATCGGTCTGATTGTCGATGCAGCAACCGCCGCGACTTTGGGCCTGCACGCCCTGTCTTACGTTGTGATGACTTATTTCATCTTAAACCGACGCCGCCAAATCATGCTGTACGGCCACATTATGCAATTGGCCGCTGTCTTGGCTGCCCTGCTTCTCAATCAGGCCGTTTTAACTGTTGCACGTCTGTTCCTCAATCATCAGGTCATCACTTTGCAAGGCTTTGTTGCCCCATTTGTCGGCGCATTGCTTTGGCCGATACTCAGCCAGCTGATGCTGATTGTGACCCGTATTTACCGCGCGCACTGAAAAGATGAAACCGATTCTTCCACGCCGTCTTTCCGGTGGTCAACATACCCAAAAACCTTCCGCTCAGGCAGCACAAGCCGATGCCCTATTACGCCTGCTCGTTGCTTTTATCCTGATTGTCATCTTCTTTTCCATCTTGCTGGCGCGGTTCTTTTACTTGCAAGTGACTCAACACAATGAGTTTTCCGGCCAAGCATCGAGCAACCGCATTACCCTGATTCCAACGCCGCCCGTACGCGGCGAAATCGTCGACATCAACGGCGTTCCTTTGGCCAAAAACTATCCCGTCTTTTCGCTTGAAGTTATTCCTAGCCGCATCGAAGGCAAGATGGAAGATGTCATTGAAGCATTGAAAAAATACGTCGATATCACACCGACAGATTTAAAACGCTTCAAAAAATACCGCGAAAGCTATCGAAAATTTGAAAACATCCCACTCAAGCTCAAGCTGACCGATGAAGAGGCTGCACGCTTGTCTGTGCATCTGCGCGAATTCAAAGGCGTAGAGGTCAATTCACGCACATTCCGCGAATATCCTTACGGCAAGCTGACTTCCCATTTTTTAGGCTACATCGGCCGTATTAGCGATAAAGACAAAGAAATACTGGAAGAAGAAGGCCTGACCGCCCTCTACCGTGGCAGTACGCATATCGGCAAATCCGGCTTGGAAATATTACGAACACCAGCTTCATGGCGTTCCAGGCTATCAAGAAGTCGAAAAAGACGCTTATGGCAACATCGTCCGCGTATTGAAAAATGTTCCGTCCAAAATGGGGCAAACCTTACGCCTAGGGATGGATATCCGTATGCAGCAGGAAGCCGACCGAATCTTGGGCGACCGCCGTGGCGCATTGGTGGCTATCAATCCGCAAGACGGTACCGTATTGGCTTTTGTTTCCAAACCTTCCTTCGATCCCAACCTCTTTATTGACGGCATCGACAGCGATACTTGGAAAATGCTGAATGACGATTGGAAAAAGCCTTTGATCAACCGCGTTACCCAAGGCCTCTATCCGCCTGGCTCTACATTCAAACCCTTTATGGGCATGGCTTTGTTGGAAAGCGGCAAAATCACTCAAAATACCATCGTCCCTGCCCCCGGCGCATGGAGTATACCCGGCAGCCGCCATATTTTCCGCGACTCTGTCCGCAGCGGTCACGGCTCGGCCAACTTGAGCAAAGCCATTCAAGTATCCTCAGATACCTTCTTCTACCGCTTGGGTTATGAAATGGGTATCGACAAAGCCTCTCCGTATTTGGCGCAATTCGGTTTCGGCCAAAAAACCGGTATTGACCTGCCTAGTGAATATGTAGGCGTTTTGCCCAGCCGCGAATGGAAAGCCAAACGCTTTGCCAAATCTTCCGATCCAACCGCCAAAGAATGGCGTGCCGGCGAGATGGTTTCCGTCAGTATCGGCCAAGGCTACAATGCCTACACGCCTTTGCAAATGGCACATGCGACAGCCTCTCTGGCCAACAACGGTGTTGTCCATCAGCCGCATTTGGTCAAAGAAATATTGGATTTCGGTGCGCGCAAAATTACCCGTATCAATCCTAATCCCGAACGTCAAATTCCGTTCAAAGCCGACAACTTCGAATACGTCAAACGCGCAATGGAGAAGGTATTGAAACCGGGCGGTACGGCACACCGTATCGGTGGCGGACTCGCTTATACGATGGGTGGTAAAACCGGTACGGCCCAGGTCGTACAAATCAAACAGGGCGGCCGCTACAATGCCGCAGCCCTGCGCGAACAACACCGCGACCACGCATGGTTTATCTCGTTTGCGCCATTGGAAACCTGAAATCGCCATTGCCGTTATTTTGGAAAACGGCGGCTGGGGTGCGTATGCCGCGCCATTGGCCCGTGAAATGACTGATTTTTATATGCTTCACGTCAAGCCGCAACAGTTTTCAGACGGCCTTGAAACAGATTTGACCCAAACTGAAAAAACTGATAAACATCAGCCTATTACCAGCATTTTCCAATCTGCCTACGGACTGACGCCGACAAGCCCTGCCTCACAGCCGGAGGTTCATCATGAATAACACATCAGTGTGGAAAAATTTCAAATCCACCATTGCAGCCCCGATTGACCCTTGGCTGTTTTTTGCCATGCTCGCCATCTACATCATGAGCCTATTCCTGCTCTATTCTGCAGACGGGCAAGAGTTCGGCCAATTGGAAAACAAAACCATCCATACCGTTTTGGGCTTTGCCCTGTTATGGATTATTGCCGTATTCAAGCCGCAAACGGCCGCCAGAGTTGCCCTGCCTGTTTATATCGTCGGCGTATTGCTGCTGATTGGCGTCGAAGTTGCCGGCGTTACCGTCAACGGCTCGACCCGTTGGCTGAGCCTCGGCTTTACCCGTATCCAACCTTCCGAAATTATGAAAATCGGTATTCCCATGACTGTCGCGTGGTATTTCCAACGCTATGAAGGCCGTCTGAAATGGATACATTATATTGTCGCCCTCGTGCTGATTCTTGTTCCTGTCGCCCTGATTTTGAAACAGCCCGACCTCGGTACGGCCGCGCTGATTATGGCTTCGGGCATTTTTGTCATCTTTTTTGCCGGCTTGCCCTGGAAAGCCATTTTTGCCGCTATTATTGCCTTTGTGGCCGCCCTGCCGCTCTTGTGGAACTACGGCATGCACGACTACCAGAAAACCCGCATCCTTACCTTGCTCGACCCAACCAAAGACCCGTTGGGTGCAGGCTACCACATCATCCAATCCATGATTGCCATCGGCTCGGGCGGCATATGGGGTAAGGGCTGGCTCAACGGCACGCAAACCCATTTGGACTATATTCCCGAATCAACGACTGACTTTATTTTTGCGGTATTCGGCGAAGAGTTCGGTCTGATCGGCAATATCCTTTTGCTGCTGGTTTACCTTATCATTTTGGCACGCGGATTGTGGATTGCCGCACAAGCGCAATCCCTTTACAGCCGTACTTTGGCAGGCGCATTGACCATGACCTTTCTGCTACGCCTTTGTAAACATGGGCATGGTCAGCGGTATTTTGCCCGTTGTCGGCGTCCCCCTCCCCCTGGTCAGCTACGGCGGTACGGCTACGCTTTCCATCATGGTGGTGCTCGCCCTGTTGATGGGTATCGCCAACGAACATAAAAACCTCCGCCGCCGTAATATGGACAACGACGACCTGACTGAAAGCAAGGAATAATATGGAATTAGGTGTAGAAATCGGCAAACTTCTCGTTGCACTTCTTGTACTGATCAACCCCTTCAGCGCACTCTCGATTTATCTTGACCTGACGCAAGACCACAGCACCAAAGAAAAACGCAGAATTGCGCGTACTGCCGCACTGGCCGTTTTCATCGTGATTGTCGTCTTTGCACTGGGCGGCGGTATCCTGTTGAAAGTACTCGGTATCAGCGTGGGCTCTTTCCAAGTCGGCGGCGGCATTTTGGTTTTGCTGATTGCCATCTCCTTAATGAACGGCAACGATAATCCTGCCAAGCCCAAAATTGATCCCAATTCAGAAGAACATCAAAGTGCGCAACAAGTCCGCCGCAATGAAAAAGCGATTGCCGTCGTACCCATTGCCATTCCGATTACCATCGGCCCCGGCGGTATTTCCACCGTCATCATTTACTCCTCTGCCGCCAAAAATTACAGCGATATTGCCCTGATTATCATCTCCGGCTTTCTGGTCAGCCTGATTTGCTATCTCATCCTGATCGTTGCCGGACGCATCAGCAAACGCTTGGGCACGACCGGCCTGACCATCCTCAACCGCATCATGGGCATGATGCTTGCCGCCATTTCCGTAGAGATTATTGTTGCCGGTTTAAAATCTATTTTTCCCCAACTGGTCGCTTGAAGTACAATCATCACAATAAAAGGCCGTCTGAAACATTTTCAGACGGCCTCATAAAAACATAAAAACAAAGGAGCCTAACCATGTTTCACAGCACCCATGTCTTTACCGGTGAAACCATTTGCCGCCGACCGGCACAAAGCTACACCGAATTTACCGACGAATTAAACCGCCTCCAAACCCTTCAGCAAACCTTCGCACAATCAAGCATTATCGAGCGCACCGCCCTCTTACAGCAATTTGCCGACAGCCTCACCCAAAACCAAGAACGCCTTGCCGAAATGGTTTGCGAAGAAGTCGGCCGTTGCCTGCACGAATGCCGCGCCGAAATCAGCAAATCCATCGAGCTCATCCGCTACTACGTCCGCCTCGCGCCCGAACTGCTCTCCCATAAAACCATCGCCACCCAAGCCAGCCTCAGCCAAGTCCGCTTCGAGCCTTTGGGCGTTGTTTTGGCAGTCATGCCGTGGAACTATCCTGTCTGGCAGATTTTACGATTTGCCATCCCGGCCCTGTGCGCCGGCAATGCCTGCGCGGTCAAACCTGCGCCCAGTGTCGCCCGCGTCAGCGAAACCCTCTTCAGCCTCGTCCCCAAAGGTTTGCCGCTTATCGGCGCATGGTTAAGTCATGAAGACACGCTTAAAGCCATTGAAGATACCGATGCCATGGCATTTACCGGTTCGACCCATACCGGCCGCCTGCTGGCTGCCCATGCAGGCAAACATCTGAAAAAAACCGTCCTTGAACTGGGCGGCAGCAATCCGTTTATCATCCTGCCCGATGCCGATCTCCAACGCGCCGCCATCGATGCCTGCTATTCGCGCTTCCGCGATGCCGGACAATCCTGCAACGCCGCCAAACGCATCATTGTTACCCAAAATATTGCCGAACAATTTATCCCGCTCTTCCTTGCCGAGTGCGCCAAACTGCAAACCGGCAATCCTAAAGACCCAAATACCACCCTTGCCCCGCTTCACCGCCAAGACCTGCGCCAAAACGTGCACGAGCAGGTTCAAGATGCAGTTGCACACGGCGCGCAATGCTTGAGTGGCGGCTATATTCCTGATGGACAAAGCTGGTTTTACCCGGCTACCGTCTTGGATCGAGTCAATCCAAACTGCCGCGTTTGGCATGAAGAAGTCTTCGGCCCGGTTGCCATGATCTTACGCGCCAACAATCCGGATCACGCCGTTGCGCTTGCCAATGACACACCTTTCGGCCTCGGCGCCTGTATCTACACAGCCGACACGGCAAATGCATGGAAATACGCCGAAAAAATCCAAGCAGGCTCTGTCTTTATCAACCGCCACACCAGCAGCGACTTGCGCCTCCCCTTTGGCGGCGTCAAAGCTTCAGGCTACGGACGGGAGCTATCCGAATTCGGACTGTACGAATTCGTCAACGTCAAAACCTATTGGCAAAAATAAACCGTTTCATTCACTCAGGCCGTCTGAAAACCCAATTTCAGACGGCCTGATGTTTTTTTAAAAACTGGCAAAAATGTTGTATTTAAAACCCATACCAATTCTACAAAATCAAAGCGGCTCAAAAATAAGCAACCTATTTTAGAAAGCAATTCATATTTCCACGCCCATTTTGAATCGGCAGCTTACCATGTTCATCATTCCAGCCGTTTCATTAAGCTCTCTATAAAATACGCGACAAACAAAAATGCCGTCTGAAATACAACTTTCAGACGGCATTTTCAATCAAACACTACTTACCGGATTACAATTTCAAACTGGCCAGTTTAGCAGCATACGCATCCAAATCGGCGATTGGACGAGTAGCCACGCCGCTTTCCATTGCTGCTTTAGCAGTAGCCGTAGCAACGCGAGGCAACAGGCGGGAATCGAATGGGGTAGGAATCAGGTATTCCGCACCGAATTCAAATTTCTTACCGTAAGCGGCAACCACTTCTTCAGTTACCTCTTCCATCGCCAAATCAGCCAAAGCATACACGCAGGCGCGTTTCATTTCTTCGTTGATGGTAGTCGCGCCGACATCCAATGCGCCACGGAAGATGAATGGGAAGCACAATACGTTGTTCACTTGATTCGGGAAGTCTGAACGGCCGGTACCGATGACCACATCCGGACGGGTTTCTTTTGCCAATGGAGGCAGGATTTCCGGATTCGGGTTTGCCATGGCGAACACGATTGGTTTTTCGTTCATGGTGTTCAGCATTTCAGGCGTCAGCAGGTTTGCGCCGGACAGACCCAAGAAGATGTCTTTACCTTTAACGGCATCGGCCAATACGCGTTGGCCATTATCTTCAATGGCGTAGAACTGTTTGGACTCGTCCATACGGTCTTTGTCTTCGCGGGTTTGTAAATCACGCCTTTGGAGTCGCAAACGGTCACGTTTTCGCGTTTCAAACCCAAATCGAGCAGTTGGTTCAAGCAGGCAATCGCGGCCGCACCTGCGCCGGAGCACACCAAAGTCGCTTCTTCGATTTTGCGGCCGGTATAACGCAAAGCGTTCAGTACAGCGGCAGCGGTAATGATGGCGGTACCGTGTTGGTCGTCGTGGAATACAGGGATTTTGCAACGTTTGCGCAATTCGCGTTCGATGTAGAAGCACTCGGGCGCTTTGATGTCTTCAAGGTTGATACCGCCGAAAGTCGGTTCCAAAGAAGCGATGATGTCCACCAGTTTTTGCGGGTCTTTTTCATCGATTTCGATGTCAAACACGTCAACGCCGGCGAATTTTTTGAACAATACGCCTTTGCCTTCCATAACAGGTTTGCCGGCTAATGCGCCGATGTTGCCCAAACCCAACACTGCGGTACCGTTGGAAATCACGGCAACCAAATTGCCTTTGGCAGTGTATTTGTAGGCATTTTGCGGATCGGCATGGATTTCCATACAAGGAGCGGCTACGCCCGGAGAGTACGCCAACGCCAAGTCTTTAGAAGTGGCCAGAGATTTGGTTGGGGTAACGGAGATTTTGCCCGGCACGGGGAATTCGTGGAACTGCAGGGCGGCTTCTTTTAATGAATTTTCCATTTGTCGATCCTGTTTGCGAGAGAGAGATTTTACAGCGAACAAGTCTGAAACGGGCTGCTTCAGACATTTAAACTTCTAAAGTCGGTTTGTTAACAGACCGGCTTTGTAACAGGCCGTAATTTTATCATGTTCTTTTGGTGGCGCATACCGATATTTATTACATTTGTTTTGATATTTCGTTTTAATCGGTTTTATGTCTAAAAACTTCTGTAATAATATTTCTTCGCCACACTACCTGCTTTCAGACGGCATTTTATTTAAACTTAAACATTCAATCCGAAATGGCTGTCCAGCGCGGTTTCAATCTGGGTTTTGACTGCGTCCAGACTTTGGCTGCTGTCGATGACGGCGTATCGTTCCGGCTGTTTGGCAGCACGTTGCAAATACACTTCGCGCACCCGATTGAAACTCGGCTGCTTCTTGCTCGAAGCGGTCTTTCTCACGTGTTTGGTTGATGCGCGCCATTGAGACCTCCAAAGGCACATCCAACAGCAAGGTTAAATCTGGGCGGAAATCGCCCTGCACCCAATGCTCAAGCGTGGCAATATCTTGCAAGGGAACGCCTCGTCCGCCGCCTTGATAGGCAAACGTTGCATCGGTAAAACGGTCGGAAACGACATGCGTGCCGTTTTTCAGGGCAGGCAGAATGACGGTTTCCAAGTGTTGCTGTCTGGCGGCAAACATCAACAGGGTTTCGGTACGCAGGCTGACTTGGGTGGCGGGGTTGAGCAGAATTTCGCGCAATGCCTCTCCGGCAGGCGTGCCTCCCGGTTCGCGCGTAAACAATACGGGCAGCTTGTGTTTCTCAAACCATGCTTTCATTACGGCGAGGTTGGTGGATTTGCCTGCGCCGTCTATGCCGTCAAGGGTAATAAATCTGGGTTTCATATGGATATCGTTAATCTCAAGGCCGTCTGAAACAGGGATTATAAATGTTTCAGACGGCCTATTCGGTTTATTTCTTCAAAATATATTTGCGTACGGCGGCGTTGTGTTCAGAAAGATTGTGGCTGAACTCGCTCAGGCCCGTACCATCCATTTTTGAGACGAAATACAGATATTTCATTAGACGGATGACCCGCCGCCTCAAGCGCGGCTTTGCCGGGAAGCGCAATCGGTGTCGGCGTCAAACCGCTGCGCGTATAAGTATTGTAAGGCGTATCGCGTTGCAGGTCGGCTTTGCGGATTCTGCCCTTATACGCATCACCCATGCCATAGATGACAGTCGGGTCGGTTTGCAGGCGCATGCCGATATTCAGGCGGTTGACGAATACGGCGGCCACATGGGCGCGGTCGTCTTCGTGCGCGGTTTCTTTTTCAATCAGACTCGCCATAATCAGCATTTCATACGGATTTTTATAAGGCAGGCCGCTTTGACGGTCGTCCCATGCTTCTTGCAGGTTTTCCCGCATTTTGCGGTAGGCGATTTTGTAAATTTGAAGATCGCTGCCGCCGGCATCAATTTCGTAACTATCCGGGAAAAACTGTCCTTCAGGATTGCTGCTCAAGGCATCGGGCGCCACTTCGGCCATCAGTTTTTCATCGCTCCAACCGCGCGTATCATGGGCAATATCGGCAGTGTTGTCGATAATACGGCGCATTTGGGCAAACCGCGCGCCCTCTAGAATTTGCACGCTGACCGAATCAGGGCGGCCTTTTTTAATGCGTTTTAAAATGTCCCAAGCCGATACTTTGGCAGACAGACGGTAAGAGCCGGCATTGAGTTGGTTGTGCACGCCCATCACATATGCGGCGGCTACCAGCACATAACGGTTATAAACAATGCCGTCTTGAGCCAGCTTGCGGCTGACGGAAGAGATACCTTGATTCTTAGCAACGGTAATACGGTATGGTTTGCCGTTGTTTTTCGGAACAAACAACAATGCGGCAACCACGGCGGCAAATGCCGTCAAAAATACGGCCAGCCATTTCAACAATTTTTTCAACATGGTAGGATTCTTGGTTTGTGAACGTGTCGGGCGACAGTATAACCGAAAACAAGCGCATTAAGCCTGCCGCATTCCCCAACGTATGTTTTCCTATCCCGAAAGGCCGTCTGAAACCATGAATTCTCCTTCAAAAAACACTTGGCAAAACGGCCGTTGGCTGAATGCACGCCAAACTCATTCGCCCAATTTCAGCCCGCGCGAGCCGGATGAAAACGTCTCATTGGTTGTCCTCCACAATATTTCCCTCCCTCCTTTTGAGTACAACACAGGGGCAGTGGAAAAATTGTTTACCAACCAAATCAACCCTGACGAGCATCCTTTCTTCAGCATCATCCACACCTTGCGCGTCTCCAGCCATTTTTTCATCAGCCGTGAGGGCGAAACCGTCCAATTCGTTTCCTGCGACGACATGGCCTATCATGCAGGCATATCGTCGTTTCAAGGCAGAGAAAAATGCAACGCTTTTTCCATCGGTATCGAATTGGAAGGCTGCGATTTCGAGCCTTTTACCGAAGCACAATACACCAGCCTGCAAGCCTTGTTGACCGCCATTTCCGAGCATTACCCGATTCAGGCCGTTACCGGCCATCAGGACATCGCGCCTGACAGGAAAACCGATCCCGGACATTTCTTCGATTGGCCACGTCTTCAAAAAGCAGGTTTTCCCGTCCGGCGCGGATAACTTTCAGACGGCCTGAACACTGATTGGCAGACATAATGCTGTCACAACCGTTTATTTTCGTTATAATTCAGCTATTCATTCGGACGCATAAAGTCCGGCTCCAACGAACTGCCCGCGCAGCAAGATTCCGCACCCTGAAAAAGACGGAATGCTGCCTTTTTAAAAAGTGATTACTCCATGATTTTCATCGTCTTAGCCCTCGCCGCCCTTTTGGCGGTCATCGGTTACAACATGTACCAGGAAAACCAATACCGCAAACAAGTGCGCGAACAATTCGGCCATTCCGATAAGGATGCACTTTTGACCAGCAAAACCAAACACGTCCGCGACAGCAAAGAAACCGGCGGCCAAGGTTTGTTTATCAAGAAAAACAAAAAAAACGAAGAGGCATTGCGCAACCTGCAGGAACAAGATGAAATCTACGCGGCCAAAGCCAAACTGGCCCACCCTGCCCAGCTTAAAACTGATGTCGAACTGACCGTGGAAGACGACTTTTCCGAAGAAGAAAAAGTCCAACACACCGTTATCGGCTTGAACAACGAAATTACCGTAAGCCCAGCCGAAGCCGCTTCTGCTCCGGTTGAAACTGCAGCCGAGCCTGTGGCACAAGTACCATTGATCAGCCTGGACGAATTATCTCAAGTCGAGCTGCCTTGGTTTGATCCCCGCTTCGACTACATGGCCTATATCTCCCTGAAACAAGCCCAAGAATTGCATGCCCTGCCGCGCCTTTCCGCTACCCACCGCTTCCAAATCATCGGTTGCACCATGGACGACCATTTCCGCGTTGCCGAGCCGATTCCAGGAGTTTACTACCAAGGCTTCGTCATGGGCCTGCAAGCTGTCAGCCGCAACGGTTTGGCCGCACGTGAAGAGTTGCAACACTTCGACCAACAGGTTGATGCCTTTGCCCAACTGATGGACGGCAAAGTTTTGCATACCGACTTGGATGCCTTCACCGAAGTCGCACAAGCCCTCGACCAATTCTGTGCGCGTGTTGACCAAACCATCGCCATTCACTTGGTTTCCCATTCCAACATCAGCGGCGTAGAATTGCGTGCCGCCGTGGAAGAAACCGGTTTCAAACTGGGTGAAGACGGCGCGTTCCACTTCGGCGACAACAACAATCCTCAATTGTTCTCCATCCATACCTTGGACAACAAACCGTTTACCAATCCTTTGCTGGACAATCAAGCCTACCGCGGCTTCAGCATGCTGCTGGATATTCCGCGTGTTCCTGCCGGTGAAAAACTTTCGACAAATTCATGGACTTGGCGGTCAAACTTTCCGGCCAACTCAGCTTGGATTTGGTTAACGACCAAATGGAAGAAGTTTCCACCCAATGGCTCAAAGACGTACGCAACTACGTTTTGGCCCGTCAGGAAGAAATGCTTAAAGTCGGCCTCAAACCCGGCAGCAAACAAGCCCTGCGCCTGTTCTCTTAAACTTCCCCAATCAAAAAGCGGATATGCAATGACGGCATATCCGCTTTTTTCAGGTAAAATCACTTCATCTGCAATATTCATCAATTTTCAGATGGCCTCTCTATCATCAGGTCGTCTGAAAACTCTATTCCTATTACACAATGAATCCGACCGCACAACGTATCAAATACCTGACCGACCTCCTCAACCGCTACGCCTACGAATACTACACCCTAGATGCGCCCAGCGTACCCGATGCCGAATACGACAAATTGTTCCGCGAGCTTGAAGCGTTGGAGCGAAACTATCCCGAGCTCAAGCTGCCCGACAGCCCGACCCAGCGCGTCGGTGGTGAGCCTTTGGCAGGCTTTGCCGAAGTGCGCCACGAAGTACCGATGCTGTCGCTGACCAACGCCTTCTCGCCACAAGATGAAAACGGCGTGTTCGATCATGCCGAAATGTATGCTTTTGATGAGCGTGTTCGTGGCGGTTTGAACGGAGAAAAACCGGAATACGTTATCGAGCCTAAATTTGACGGTCTCGCTATCAGCCTGCTCTACCGCGACGGCGTATTGACTCAAGCGGCAACGCGCGGCGACGGCACCACAGGCGAAGACGTTACCCAAAACGTCAAAACCGTATCCAACATTCCCCTGCGCCTGCATGGAGAAAATATTCCCGAGCTTATCGAAATACGCGGCGAAGTACTGATGCTCAAAGCCGATTTTGCCGCCTTAAACGCACGACAGGCTGAAAACGGACAAAAACCTTTTGCCAATCCGCGCAATGCCGCCGCAGGTAGCCTGCGCCAACTCGATTCGCGCATTACAGCACAGCGCAAACTGCATTTCTTCCCCTATTCTATCGCCCGACAACAAGGCGGTTTTGTCGCGGAAGAACACCTGCAAGAGCTGAGCTACTGTAAAGAGCTTGGCTTCAGCCTGCCTGACGGTAATATCGGCTGCTTCCCAAATATCGACGAAGTATTGGCATTTTACGAACAAATGCAGCAAAAACGCCCTACTCTACCATACGAAATCGACGGCATGGTGGTCAAAGTCAACAGCTTGACGCAACAGCGCGAACTCGGCTTCATCTCCCGTGCGCCGCGCTGGGCCATTGCCCACAAATTCCCTGCCGAAGAAGCATTGACCATTGTCGAAGCCATTGATGTACAAATTGGGCGCACCGGCGCAGTAACCCCGGTTGCCCGCCTGCAACCTGTATTCGTCGGCGGCGTTACCGTTACCAATGCTACGCTGCACAATCAAGATGAAGTGTCTCGAAAAGACGTACGCGTTGGCGATACCGTCGTCGTGCGCCGCGCCGGAGACGTGATTCCCGAGGTGGTGCGCGTGATTTTCGAACGCCGCCCAATGCAAGAGGCTAACGTTACCGTTTCAGACGGCCTGCAAGACGATTTGTTTGCCAAAACACCTTCTGAAACCCAAGCCAAACCACTGCACAAACCCTACCGCCTGCCCACCCATTGCCCTATCTGCCGCAGCGAAATCGAACGTGAAGAAGGCGAAGCGGTTGCCCGATGCAGCGGCGGTATGCTTTGCCAAGCACAACGCGCGCAAGGTTTAATCCACTTCGCCTCACGCAAAGCCATGGACATCGACGGACTCGGTCAAAAACAAATCGAGCAGCTTGTCGCCCAAGACCTCGTCCGCCATTTCGCCGACCTCTACCGCCTCGATATCCCGACTCTGCAAAAAATGAAGGAAATGGCGGACAAAGCATCAGCTAGTGAAGAAGAACCATCAAACAGTGAGATTGGAGACTTTGAAGGCGAGACCGGCAATACTCTGCTTGCCAAAAACAATAAAAAACAGCCGACCAAATGGGCAGAAAACATCCTTGCGGGCATAGAAGCCAGCAAAACGCCCGAACTTGCGCGCTTCCTTTTTGCCCTCGGCATCCGTCACGTTGGCGAACGCACAGCCAAACGCTGGCGCAGGCATTCGGTACACTGGAACACGTCCGCTATGCCCCCGAACCCATCCTCGCCTGCCTGCCCGATATCGGCACGGTGGTTGCCCACTCCATCGCCCACTTTTTTGCCCAAGAAGCGCAACAGGCGATGATCGACGAGCTACTGGCTGTAGGTGTTGCCCCGCAAAGCCAGGCTGTTACCATCCCGCCGCTGCGCCATGCCGAGCCGCAACGCTGGATTGCCCGTCTGCCCGATTTTAAAATCAGCGAAACCAAAGCACTGGCCTTGTGGGAACTCGCCGGAAAAAGTATAGAAGGTCTGCAAACCGACAAAGCATTACCTGCCGATTGGCAAGCCTGGCGCAGCAAACCGCAAAACGCAGTCCTGCTTGAAAATATGAAAACTTTCTTTGCACAAACACTGTCTAATCTTCAAGATGAAACTATTTCAGACGGCATTAACGAGGCCGTAGCAGGTAAAACCTTTGTATTAACAGGGACTTTACCCACACTCAAACGCGACCAGGCCCAAGCTATGATCGAAGCCGCAGGCGGTAAAGTTTCCAGCAGCGTATCCAAAAAAACCGACTACGTTGTCGCCGGAGAAGCAGCAGGCAGTAAATTGGAAAAAGCCCAAACGCTGGGCATAGCCGTATTAAGCGAAGAAGAATTACTGACGTTGCTGGGATAAGACAGTATCTATGAGCAATCCGCCTTTTAAACCGACTGATACTTTATCATGTGGTATTATCGTTACACACAATTACACTTTCGGGGGCTAAACCCTCAGACAAATAGGATACCAATATGAAACCCATTAAAAAATGCGTCTTCCCTGTTGCCGGTATGGGCACCCGTTTCCTGCCTGCAACCAAAGCCAGCCCCAAAGAAATGCTGCCTATCGTGGACAAACCTCTGATTCAATATGCAGTCGAAGAAGCGGTTGAAGCCGGCTGTACCGAAATGGTATTCATCACCGGCCGTAACAAACGCAGCATCGAAGACCACTTTGACAAGCATACGAGTTGGAAACCGAATTGGAATTGCGTCAAAAAGACAAACTACTGGCGCACGTTCGCGATATTCTGCCTCCCAACATTACCTGCATGTATATCCGTCAAACCGAAGCATTGGGTTTAGGTCATGCCGTATTGTGCGCGCAGGCAGCCGTTGGTAACGAGCCTTTTGCCGTTATTTTGGCAGACGATTTGATTGATACGCCTAAAGGTGCGCTAAAACAAATGGTTGACGTGTACAACCAAAGCGGCAACAGCGTTTTAGGCGTTGAAACCATCGATCCTTCCCAAACCGGTTCTTACGGTATTGTCGAAGTCGAGCAGCTGAAAAACTATCAACGTATTATCAACATCGTTGAAAAACCCAAACCGGAAGAAGCACCTTCCAACCTCGCCGTTGTCGGCCGCTACATCCTGACTCCGCGTATTTTTGACTTGTTGACCAACCTGCCGCGCGGTGCCGGCGGCGAAATCCAACTGACCGACGGTATTGCCCGCCTGCTTGATCATGAGTTTGTTTTGGCTCACGCATTTGAAGGCAAGCGCTACGACTGCGGCAGCAAATTGGGTTACCTTGAAGCGACTGTGGCTTACGGTCTGAAACACCCTGAAACCGGCGAACAATTTAAAGAATTGCTCAAGCAATACGCTTAAGTTCAACTATTTATAAAAAGGCCGTCTGAAATTTCAGACGGCCTTTTCTACACTTATTTCTTCCAATATGCCGGAGTAAACAAAATTAAAACAGTAAAAATTTCCAAACGTCCCAACAGCATCACTGCCGCACACAACCATTTCTGCACATCGCTCAGCGCAGCATAATTATGCGACGGACCGACTGCACCCAAGCCCGGGCCGGCATTGGTAATACAGGCAATGACTGCCGTGAAGGCGGATAAAAAGTCCAAGCCTGCGGCCATCAGTAAAAAGCTGAATACGATGACCGTCATAAAGTAAATAAAAATGAACGACATAACGGTCAGCGCCATACGATCCGGAATGGAGTTGTTGTTGACCTTTACCGTACGAACCGCACGCGGGTGCAGCAAAATCAACATCTCGCGCAAGCTGAATTTGAATAACACCAAAGCGCGCACATTTTTAATACCGCCGCCCATAGAGCCTGAGCTTGCCAAGACGTTCGACAGGAAAAACATCCACAACGACACAATCAGCGGCCATTGCGCAAAGTCGGCATTGGAAAAACCGCTGGCCAATCCGATGGACACAAAGTTGAAGCTGACAAAACGCAAAGCTTCGCCAAGGCTTTGGTACACGTCCTGCTGCCACAGATACAATGCCGAAATCAAAATACTGCCTGACAAAACCAGCAGCATGGTGCGGCATTCTTCATCCTTCCAATACACTCGCCAAGAGCGGTTGCCCAGCGCAGTAAAATGGCTGGCAAAATTAATACCGCCCCAGACAGTAAAAAACATCAACGTCCATTCGACTGCCAAGGAATCAAAAAAAGCAACGCTGTCATCATGTGTCGAAAAACCGCCCAAGGCCACGGCCGACATCGCATGGCATAAGGCATCAAACCAGCCCATACCGGCAATATGCAAGGATACAAAGGCGGCAGCAGTTGTCAGCGCATAAGCAAACCACAGCCGTTTGGCCACTTGGGAAATGCGGGGAGCCATTTTGCTTTCCTTATCCATACCCGGAATTTCCGCTTTGAAGAGCTGCGTACCCCCCACGCCCAACATCGGCAAAATCGCCACAGCCAACACGATAATACCCATGCCGCCGAGCCAGTTGAGCATGTGCCGCCAAAAGTTTACAGACGGCGCCAGCGTATCCAAGCCGGAAATCACGGTCGCACCTGTCGTCGTCAGCCCAGACATCGCTTCAAAAAACGCATCGGTAAAACTCATGGACGGCATATAGAAATAAATCGGCATCGCCGCCACGACAGCAAAAGCCAGCCACAGCATCAGTACCAAGGTAAATCCGTCGCGCGGCCGCAATTCACGGTTGAAACGCAGCGTCAGTACCCAAGTTACGCATGACACCAGCAACACAGTCAAAGCCGTATAGGCAAATACGAAAAATGCGCTGTCGTGATAAAAATACGACATCAGCGTCGGCACGGCCAATAGCAATGAAAACAACAGCCCCAGCTTGGACAATACATGGACAATCGGCATCACCTTGCTTACCGCACCGCCCAATCTGAAACCCTTATGCAGATACATCATATTCCTATCATCAGAAAACAAAATGTTTCAGACGGCCTCATAAAAAAGGCCGTCTGAAACCGCATATTTTATCAAAATGCCGCAATCCCGTGATAAAGAAAAACAAAAAACACTTGCCTGCTCTTTTTCTAGGAGTATAATGTTATACCATAACATTTACTGGAGAAAGAAATGAAACCTGATATCCACCCAGACAACTATCGTACCGTCCTGTTTTACGACAGCGGCGCAGACCAAGGATGGCTTATCCGTTCATGCGCTAATACCCACGGCAAAACCATGGTTTGGAAAGACGGCATAGAATATCCCCTCTTTTCGCTTGATACTTCTTCCGCGTCCCACCCCGTGTACACAGGCAAACAACGCAATGTCAATATCGAAGGCCGCGCCAGCAAGTTCAACCAACGTTACCAATCCATGATGTCTTCCTTCAGAAAGGATAAATGATGCAAGTCCTCTCATCCCTGAAAACTGCAAAAAAACGACACCGCGACTGCCAAATTGTCCGCCGAAAAGGCAAAGTGTACGTTATTTGCAAGAGCAACCCCCCGTTTTAAAGCACGCCAGCGTTAGGCGGCCCAACCCATATTTCAATGTAACTCTCTGAATTTTCCGCACTTTCGTTTACCTCTAGCGCAAGTGCGGCTTTTTTTCAAACGGCATTAATCATTCATATCAAAACTACAACGAATCCTGCCATACTCCCAAAAACAGGAAGAAAAAGTAAATAATAGTTATCCCTATTGTGAAGCCATGAAGATATTTATAACATGCCGCTACATTCTCCCTTCAACACTGACCATAGGAGTCAAAAATGAAAGTAAAAGCCCTGCTTGCAATTGCCGCCGCCATGAGCCTCGCTGCCTGCGCTGCACCCGAAGCCCATCAGCATGACCATGGTCACCGTCACGAGCACAATCATGACCACGGCCGTGCACACGAACACGACCACCAACATCATGATGCCCGTGTTCAATCATTCAGCTGCGAAAACGGCCTGTCTGTACAAATCCGCAACCTGAGCACCGATCAAGTTGAATTGCGCCTTGACGACAAAGTTGCCACCCTGTCTTCTGCCGTTGCAGGTTCAGGCGAACGCTATGTTGCCAACCAAGGCTTGTTCGGCAAAGGTGCCGAATGGCATCAAAAAGGCAGCGAAGCATTCTTCGGCTTCACTGACCCATACGGCAACAAAGTAGAAACTTCTTGCTCTGCCCGCTAATTTCTACTTAAAAATAGAATAGCTAAAGGCCGTCTGAAAACTTTTTCAGACGGCTTTTTATGTTGAATAAACAAATATGTTTTAATGATAAAAGTACAAACATGAGCTATTTACACGCTCATAACCTAAGGATAAGTAAGCCACTTTGAAAGGTACTTTATACGAGAATATATTTTTCAACATGCGTCAAATCCACTATGCCCATACTGACTATCTCTATTTATCAAAACTACAAATTCCAATTACTCTTTAAAAATCTATTCGTTATACAAAACAGATTCAATAAACAAAGGCCGTCTGAAAACCTATTTCCAAAGTTTTCAGACGGCCTTTATCTTAGACCAAACAATTAAGCGTAATGTCTGTCTTCGCCTTTACCGTCAACGTTGTCGGCACAACGTTTACAGATGGTTTCATGGCCTGCAACTGCGCCCACATCGTGGGTGTAGTGCCAGCAGCGTTCGCATTTTTCGCCGTCGCTGGCTTTGGCAGTAACGGCAAGTTCATCGCCTACTTTCACTTTGGCTTTAGACACCAGCAAAGCAAAACGTAATTCTTCGCCCAAAGTGTTCAGATAGTCGGCAATTTCTTCTGGAGCCGTAATTTCGGCTTCTGCTTGCAATGAAGAACCAACGGTTTTGTCCGTACGCAAAGGCTCGATAGCGGCGGTTACCGCTTCGCGTGCTTCGCGGATTGCCGTCCATTTTTTCACCAGTTCGGCTTCGGCTTTTTCGTTGATAGGCGGGAACTCATGCCAGGTGTGGAAGAGGACGCTGTCTTCTTCGCCGCCGCCGATGATGTCCCACGCTTCTTCGCCGGTGAAGCACAAAATCGGTGCAATCAAGAGAACCAGGCTGCGCGTGATGTGGTACAGGGCGGTTTGCGCGCTGCGGCGGGCGTGGCTGTCGGCTTTGGTGGTATAGAGGCGGTCTTTCAGGATGTCGAGGTAGAACGCGCCCAAATCCTCCGAACAGAAAGAAACAATGTCTTTTACAGCAAAGTGGAAGGCATAGCGCGGATAGAAGTCGCCTGCCAGACGCTCTTGCAGCTGACGTGCCAATACCAAGGCATAGCGGTCGATTTCCACCATGTCTGCCTGTTGCACGGCATCTTCAATAGGATTGAAGTCGCTGAGGTTGGCAAACAGGAAGCTCAAAGTGTTACGGATACGACGGTAGCTTTCGGTGACACGTTTGAGGATTTCTTTGGAAATCGCCAATTCGCCACTGTAATCGGTGGATGCCGCCCACAGGCGCAAAATGTCTGCGCCGAACTCGTTATAGACTTCTTGCGGCGCGACGACGTTGCCGATGGATTTCGACATTTTGCGGCCGTTTTGGTCAACCACAAAACCGTGGGTCAGCAGCTGTTTGTATGGGGCGCGTCCCATGGATGAGGCGCAACCGGTCAGCATGGAAGATTGGAACCAGCCGCGGTGTTGGTCGCTGCCTTCGAGGTAGAGGTCGGCGGGCCAGTCCAATTCTTTGCGCTGTTTCAAGACGGAATAATGGGTCGATCCGGAGTCGAACCATACATCCATGGTATCGGAAAGTTTGTCGTAGTTTTCGCAATCTTCCGCGCTCAACAATTCGCTTTTATCGAGTGAGAACCATGCTTCGATGCCTTTTTCTTCGATGCGTTGTGCTACTTTCTCCAAAAGCTCGGCAGAGTTCGGATGCAGCTCACCGGTTTCTTTGTGAACAAAGAAGGTCATCGGCGTGCCCCAGTAGCGTTGGCGCGAAACCACCCAGTCAGGACGGCCTTCGATCATGGCTTCCAAGCGCGCGCGACCCCAAGACGGGAAGAATTCGGTGTCGTCCACGGCTTTGATGGCTTTGTCACGCAGGGTTTTACCGTCGGCACCTGCTTTGTCCATACCGACAAACCATTGGCCCGTCGCGCGGTAAATCAGCGGGGTTTTGTGGCGCCAGCAGTGGGCGTAGCTGTGTTCGATTTTGCTGCTTGCCAAGAGGTTGCCGGTTTCTTCCAGCCATTGCAGGATGACGGGATTCGCTTCCCAAACGCTCATGCCGGCAACACGCGGCGTTTCGCTGATGTATTTGCCTTCGGCGTTTACAGGGTTGTAAAGCTCGATGCCGTATTTGTTGCAGACGGCGTAGTCTTCCAAACCGTGCGCGGGAGCGGTATGCACCAAGCCGGTACCGGCGTCGGTGGTAACGTGTTCGCCGTTGAGCATGAGGATATCGCGTTCGAGGAACGGATGGTTCATGTGCAGGTTTTCCAGCTTGTCGCCGGTGGTTTCGGCAAGAATAGAAATGCCGTCTGAAAAGCCGTAGCGTTTGAGCGCGTCTTCTGCCAAATCTTTCGCCAATACCAATTTGCCTTTCGGCGTATCAATCAGTTGATACACCACGTCTGCGCCGGCTGAAACAGCTTGGCTCGCAGGCAGCGTCCAAGGCGTGGTTGTCCAGATGACGGCAAACGCTGTGCCTTCGATACCTGGCAAACCGAATGCGGCGGCAAGCGCGGCATTGTCTTTAAACGGATAGGCAACGTCAATCGCAGGCGATACTTTGTCTTTATATTCCACTTCGGCTTCGGCCAATGAAGAGCCGCAGTCCAAGCAGAATTGAACCGGTTTCGCACCGCGGTAGAGATAGCCGGACTTGTAGATTTCACCTAGCATACGCACGGTATCGGCTTCGGTTTTGAAATCCATGGTCAGGTAAGGATTGTCCCAGTCGCCCAACACGCCCAAGCGGATAAAGTCTTTTTTCTGGCGGGCAATCTGTTCGGCGGCGTATTCGCGGCACAATTCGCGGAAACGGGCTTTAGGCATGTCTTTACCATGCAGTTTTTCTACCATCACTTCGATAGGCAAACCGTGGCAGTCCCAGCCCGGTACATAAGGCGCATCGAAACCGGCTTGGGTTTTGCTGCGGATAATGATGTCTTTGAGGATTTTGTTAACGGCATGACCGATGTGGATGTCGCCGTTGGCATACGGAGGACCGTCGTGCAGAATAAATTTCGGACGGCCTTTGGCGATTTCGCGCAGTTTTTGGTAGCGTTTTTGCTCGTACCAGCTTTTCAGCCATGCAGGCTCGCGCTTGGCAAGATTGCCGCGCATTGGGAACGGGCTTTCGAGCAGGTTTACGGTTTTACTGTAATCGGTCATTTTCTAATCTCTATTGTTGCGGTATTTCGGTTTCAGACGGCCTGATTGCTCATTTTAAAAAGAACAGGCCGTCTGAAAGAATTCAAAGGACTTATTGTAGCCCAATTGTCTTGATTTTATAAGCGTATAGAAGCGTTTCTATGGCTTCCAAACCTTTGCATCTTCCATATCTTGCAAAATTTGGGTTTTCAATGCTTCGATACTTTCAAATTTTTTCTCGTCTCGCAGTTTGTGCAGGAAGCGGACGAAGATGCGCTGGCCGTACAAATCGCCGCTGAAATCGAACAGGTGGACTTCCAACTTTTGCGAACGGTTATTGCTGACAGTGGGGTTAAAACCAAAGCTGGCCACGCCCCGGCGCGTACCGAATGCGCCGTCAGCTTCGATGACAAATACGCCGCTTAGCGCATAATGATACGGGGGAAGCTGGACGTTGGCGGTAGGCGCGTTGATGGTGCGGCCGAGCTTTTGCCCGTGCTTGACCTTGCCGCTTAACACGTAATCGTGCCCCAACAGTTTCTTGGCGTATTCCAACTTGCCGTCTGAAAGGGCTTGGCGGACGGCGGTACTGCTGGTGCGGATGTCTTCAACGATAACGGACGGTGTGCACTCGGTTTGCATATCGGGCTGTTGTGCCAAAAGTTCAAAACAGCCTTCCCGACCCGCACCGAAACGGAAATCGTCGCCAATCAGCAGATAACGCGTATTGAGCGTTTCGCAAAAGCCGGTCGATAAACACTTGTGCGCTCATCTCGGAGAAAGTTTGGTTAAAGCGCAAAACCCAAACGGCATCCACACAGCCGGTTTCACGCAAAAGGCGCAATTTGGTACGCAGCGGACTAATGCGGTAAGGCAGCTTTTTCCCGGCTTTACGCGCAAAAAACTCTTTGGGCTGAGGCTCAAAAATAACAACGACAACAGGCAGACCGCGCCGGTCTGCCTCTCGTTTGAGTTTTTGCAGGATATGTTTGTGCCCGAGGTGTACACCGTCGAAGTTGCCGATGGTTACGGCGGCTCCTTGCGGAAATTGGGGCGGGTGTCGCTGTCCAAGCCAGATGTTCATGGGTGGTGGGTAGTGTGTTTGAATAGGCGGCTATTGTAAACGTTATTGCCGTTTCAATAAACATTAGGCCGTCTGAAACCAATAAATATATGCTTTCAGACGGCCCTGAGGTTTGTTAATGCTTTACCACCACCAAGGATAACGGCCAAACGGATAGCCCCAATCGTCGTAATAGCGATAGTAGCGGGCTTCGCGCAGCTGTTCTTGGGAAATATAGTTTTGCCATGCCATTTTGTAGCAAGCTTGGAACATCGGGTCGGAAACTTTGTCGATATATTTGAGGCGGAAGGCTTTTTGTTCCGCGGTTGCCACACCGGGTTTGCCTTCTTCGTCAAATTCGCGGCGGATCAGCGCGGCTGTTTCCTGATCGCATTGGGCGGCAAGATTGACTTGAAGATCCTGCTCATAGCGTTTCTGCGCTTGGGCGCGTGCGGCTTTTTGCTCGGGCGTGGTGGCGCAGGCGGCCAGCAATGCAACGGCGCCAAACAATAAGGTCAGACGGATAGGATTCATCGGATGTTTCCTTATGTTTATGTCTCTCTATTAATGTACGCCCTCATTGTGTAATGGGCAAGTGTGGCAACTTGGGAACACTTTAGATTATTTGTTCTTATCGGCAGACAGTTGCATATAAAATACACCCTGTATGAATGTTTAACTCCAAACCCACTCAATGACCACTGACAAACCGCCCCACTCCTACCGATTGCGCCACCACAGGCAACACACGCCGCCGTTTTGGCAGGCGGACCGCCCGTATCTGCACGAACATAATATTTCCGATGCCCGTTTCAGACGGCTGGGCTACATCATGGCCTTTCTTGCCGGTGCGATTAACGCGGGGGGATTCTTTGCATTTGCGCGCTATATTTCCCATGTAACCGGCTCCATGTCTCTTTTGGCTGATGTACTGTATCTTCAAGACTGGTGGTCTGCCGCAGTAACTTTCATCAGCGTGTTGTGTTTTGTTGCCGGTGCCGCGCATTCAGGTTGGGTGATTTTATGGACGCAACAGATGCGTTTCCGTGGCAGCTTTGGGTTTTCTATGTGGCTGGAAGCAGTTTATCTGTTGATATTCGGTTGGTTCGGTATTGCTGCGATGGAATGGGATTTTGGCGGCTCTGATTTTATTATGCCGTCTTTAGCATTGTTTTTATTGTGTTTTATTATGGGCATGCACAATACGGTTATTACGCTTCTTTCCGGCGGCGCCATCCGTTCCACCCACATGACCGGCACGGCGACCGACTTGGGCATTGAAATCTCACGCGCGCTTTATTACTCCAAACAGCATCATCCGCGCCTGCCGCACGTCCGCGTCAACAAACCGAAAATGTGGCTTTTGAGCGGCTTGATGCTGTCGTTTTTGCTGGGCGGCGTGGTTGGCGCATGGGGTTATCATTTGGTCGGCCATCATTTCGCCTGCCCGTTTCCGCCGTTTTGCTCATACTGGGTGCAGGTTCGGTGGGATATGACGTCAAGGTCAGATTGAAATGGGCATTCGTCAACTGGTATCGCCGCAAGCAGAAAAAACGGAAGAAACTGTAAAAAAACTTTGCTTGTTATTTCACGGCAAAACGGCCAAGCTGCCAGAAAAATGCAGAAATGCTTCAGAATTATGTTAACTGGCAAATATTTTCGTAATATCGGGTTAAACCCATTCTTTTGCGTTTCGGATATTGGGTATCATAAATCCGTAATGACCCACGCGGTTTTTATTCATTTTTTCAGACGGCCCGAGCCGTCATCTAAAAAGAGGATACGACATGAAATTCTTGAAACCCCTGACCGTTATTGCTACTGTAATTCCTTTGGCGCTCACCGGCTGTGTGACCGATCCTGTTACCGGCCAACAATCCGCCAGCAAAACTGCCATGTACGGCTTGGGCGGTGCGGCCGTTTGCGGCATCGTCGGTGCGCTGACCCACGGCGGCAAAGGCGCGCGTAACTCCGCATTGGCTTGTGGTGCAGTAGGTGCCGGTATCGGCGGTTACATGGACTACCAAGAGAAAAAACTGCGTCAAAGCCTGGCAAACACCAACATCGAAGTCGAACGCCAAGGCAACCAAATCAAGCTGGTTATGCCTGAAAACGTAACCTTCGCCACCGGCAGCGCCGCCCTGAGCAGCCAAGCTCAAAGCGCTTTGTCTGCCGCTGCACAAACTTTGGTTCAATATCCTGATACTACCTTGACCATCAACGGCCACACCGACAACACCGGTAACGATGCCATCAACGAGCCATTGTCTCGCAACCGCGCCGAATCTGTTGCCACCTTCCTGCAATCCCGCGGCGTAAGCAGCACCCGTTTGAGCACTTTCGGTTACGGTTCCCGCCAACCCATTGCTTCCAACGCCACTGTTGAAGGCCGCGCACAAAACCGCCGCGTTGAAATCTTGATCAACCCTGACCAACGCGCCATTGACGCCGCTAAAAAACAAATGTAATCCGACCTCTGTCTGATTTACTTAATTGAAGGCCGTCTGAAATTTACGTTTCAGACGGCCTTTTCATTTGCCGTATTTATCGGCCGGTTTTTCTTGTTCATCCGACTCAATATAAAATTTATTCCTTTATTAACAAGACTTTTCAATTTTTTCTTTAAAAAAACTGTATTAATACTCTAATTTTTACATTAACTTAGAGTATAATTCCTAAAATTTTAAAAACATGCCTCATGCCGTCTGAAAAACAGCGGCTAAAACACACCGAATTTATACACACATCAGTCCGTTATCCCTTTCATTTCATAGGATTTCAGACGACACCACCCAGAATCTATGAAGGAGCATTCATGCAAAACAACTTTGACCCATTGATTATCCGTGACAAATCACTGATTCCCGTCGTACAGGGCGGCATGGGTGTAGGCGTTTCCGCATCAAAACTCTCCAGCGCTGTTGCGCGCGAAAACGGCGTAGGTACCATCGCCAGCGTCGATTTGCGCCACTTGCACGAAGATTTGCTGGCCGAATCGAAAATCAATTCCAGCGAAGAAAAATACACCCGCCTCAACTGCATCGCGCTTGACCGCGAAATCAAAAAAGCCAAAGCCGATTCAGAAGGCAAAGGCATAATTGCCGTCAACGTCATGAAAGCCGTCAAAGACCATGCCGCCTACGTCCGCCAGGCCTGCGAATCCGGTGCGGACGCGATTGTAATGGGCGCAGGTTTGCCTTTGGACTTGCCGGAAATGGCCGAAGGCTATCACAAAGATGTCGCCCTTTTCCCTATCTTGTCCGAATCACGCGGTATCAATATCGTTTTGAAACGTTGGATGAAAAAAGGCGTTTTGCCCGATGCCATCGTTATCGAACACCCTGCCCACGCGGCCGGCCACTTGGGTGCGGCAACCGTTGACGGCGTGAACGATGCCAAATTCGAGTTCAAACGCGTCATTGAAGAGACATTTGAAGTATTCAAAAACTTAGGTTTGGAAAGCGAAAAAATTCCGTTGGTACTCGCCGGCGGTATGGCAAACTTTGAAAAAGTCAAAACAGCCTTGAAAAACTGGGGCGCATCCGCCGTCCAAATCGGTACCGCATTTGCCGTAACCGAGGAAGGCGATGCCCACATCAACTTCAAGAAAACCCTGGCCGGTGCGGAAACCGAAAAAGTGGTTGAATTCATGTCTGTCGCCGGTTTGCCTGCACGCGGCGTGCGCACCAAATTCCTCGACAGCTACATCAAACGCGAAGCTAAATTGCAAGCCAACGCCAAAAACGATCCGCGCCGTTGCACCCAAGGCCTGAACTGCCTGACCAGCTGCGGTTTGCGCGACGGTTTGGCCAAAGCCGGTCAATTCTGTATCGACATCCAACTTTCCGCCGCATTCCGTGGCGAAGTCGATAAAGGCCTGTTTTTCCGCGGTAAAGACCCGTTGCCGTTTGGCAACGCCATCCGTACGGTTCAAGAAACCATTCAATATCTCTTAAACGGTTCCTTGCCTGCCATCCCTGCCAAATAAACGTATCAACACTCAAAAGGCCGTCTGAAAAACATTCAACCCTGTTTTCAGACGGCCTTTTTGTCCCAATCCATCTAAAAAATGCTAAGATTATCGCCTGAATTTATCCAGCAGAAACATCATGAATCCATTATTGAACCACCTCAAACCCTATCCTTTTGCCCGCTTGCGTGAAGCCATGCAAGGCATTGACGCACCCGCAGGCGTAACGCCCATCCATCTGCAAATCGGCGAGCCGAAACACCCGACGCCCAAAGTCATCACCGATGCGCTGACCGCCTCCCTGCACGAACTGGAAAAATATCCGCTGACCGCAGGCCTGCCCGAACTGCGCCAAGCCTGCGCCGAATGGGTTGCCCGCCGTTATGATGGTTTGAGCCTCAATCCCGACAATGAAATCCTGCCCGTATTGGGCAGCCGGGAAGCATTGTTCTCCTTTATCCAAACCGTTTTGAATCCGGCTTCAGACGGCCCTAAACCGGTCGTTATCAGCCCTAATCCTTTCTATCAAATTTACGAAGGCGCGACTATATTAGGCGGCGGCGAAATCCATTTTGCCAACTGCCCGGCACCCAGCTTCAACCCCGATTGGAGCAGCCTGTCCGAAGACGTATGGCGGCGCACCAAAGTCCTGATTGTCTGCTCGCCCAATAATCCGAGCGGCAGCGTCCTGCAATTAGAAGACTGGAAAGAAATTTTTGATTTGCAAGATAAATACGGCTTCATTATTGCCTCTGACGAATGCTATTCCGAAATTTATTTTGATGACAACAAACCGATCGGCGGCTTGCAGGCTGCGGCGCAATTAGGTCGCGGCACGCACAACATCGTGATGTTCACCAGTCTGTCTAAACGCTCCAATGTCCCCGGTTTGCGTTCCGGCTTTGTCGCAGGCGATGCCGAGTTGCTCAAAAACTTCCTGCTCTACCGCACCTACCACGGCAGCGCAATGAGCATTCCTGTCCAACGCGCCAGCATTGCCGCTTGGAACGACGAAGAACACGTCATTGCCAACCGCCGCCTCTACCAAGAAAAATTCGACCGCGTCATTCCGATCTTGCAACAAGCATTCGATGTCAAACTGCCGGACGCATCGTTCTACATTTGGCTGAAAGTTCCCGACGGCGACGACTTGGCATTCACGCGCCACCTATGGCAGAAAGCCGCCATCCAAGTGTTGCCCGGCCGCTTCCTTGCCCGCGATACCGAGCAAGGCAATCCGGGCGAGGGCTACGTCCGCATCGCTTTGGTTGCCGACGTGGAAAGCTGTGTCAAAGCAGCCGAAACCATTGTTTCTCTCTACCGCTGACGATTAAGCAAACAAAGGCCGTCTGAAACTTCAGACGGCCTTTTTATTAAATAATCGGATAATTTATATGGTGAAGTCCAGAAGGTAGAAATCTTCTTTACCTACGCCGCATTCAGGGCATTTCCAGTCGTCGGGGATGTCTTCGAACTTGGTACCTGCCGGCAGGCCGTGTTCGGGGTCGCCGACATCTTCATCGTAAATCCAGCCGCAAGGGCCGCACATATATTGAGCCATTTGGTGTTCCTTCCATTTTGAAAGGCCGTCTGAAACCGTATTTTCAGACGGCCTTTCGTGTGTCTTATTGTTGATATTTTGAATTTATTGCGCTGCTTCCAAAGCGGCGATTTCTTTGCGCAGGTGTTTGATGGCCGGTGTTACGATGGCAACGAACATGGCCTCGCGGACGCGGCGTTGCGCCGGGCTGCGCATCAGATAGCCTTTCGCGCCTGCATGCAATGCGACAGATTGAGTGGCGTTCAATGCCAATACGGCAGCCGCTTCACGCAGTTTTAAGGTTGCCAGCGTGTCAGGTTTATTGTTCCACGCATCATCGGCAAGGCGTTCGGTTTCCGCCCATGCGCCGTCCAAAGCGGCTTTCAATTCATCGTAGCTGTGGTCAAGGTATGAGTTTACTTCTGCGTTCACCACATTGGCCATGCGGATAATGCCGAGCGCACCGTCAATCACACCGGCGCCGATACCCATTTGCAGCAGAATGAAACCGGCTTTAATGGTCGGGATATAAGACTGGAACTGCTCAGGCGTAGCAATCACATCTTCATCGGGAATAAACACGTCTTTAAAATTCAGGCTGTAAGTGCGCGTACCTTCCAAACCGCAGAACTCAGGACAGTTTTGCAGGTAACGCCTTCCCATTGGCCTCCGGTGATAAACATCACATAGCTGTCGCCGATTTGGGCGGTATTTGCCCAAATGTGGTCTTCGCCAATATTGGATACCCAAGGCAAAGCGCCGTTGATTTTGTAGCCGCCTTCGACGCGCTCGGCTTGCAAGTTGTGTTTTTCGATACCGGCAAGGTGTTTGACGGTATTGGACATGCCCGTACCGGCCAAAACTTTGCCCTGCAGAATATCGGCCAAATATTTGTCTTTAACCGCTTGGTTGGGGGATTGATGCAGATACCACGCGCAAGCCGCCTGACACCATGCGCTGAACGAAGTCGCGCCGCATTCTTTACCGATTTCGCGCAATACGGCGATTTGCGTTGCCAAACCCAAACCGTTGCCGCCTTCTTCAACCGTACCGGTCGCGGCAAAACCGCCGATTTTGCCCAATTCCAGCATAAATTCTTTCGGGTACAGTCCTTTGCGGTCGATGTCGTCCACCAATGGTTTTAATTTGCTTTTAACGAGTTCGGCAACATTGTTCAGTAAAGCTTCGCGTGTCATTTTTTTTCCTCTGGATATTTTGGCGATATTGAGTTCTTTTAAGAAAGGCCGTCTGAATTTTCAGACGGCCTTTGATGGGATTAGGCAAATGCCTGCAATTCAGGGTTGATTTCGGTTTTGGCAAGGTTGTTGACGTAGTTGCACAAGGTTGCCAAAGCAACGCCCATAACGACTTCAACGGCTTGCTGTTGGTTGTAACCGGCATCGAAGAATGCTTTCAGCTCGTCGTCGGATACCGCGCCTTTTTTCGCCATAACGGCTTGGGTGAATGTCGCCAAAGCACTCAGTTTGGCATCGTCAAACTCACCCGCAGCCAATGCGCGCGCAGCTTTGATGGATTGTTCGGAAAGCAGTTTTTTCAAGGTTGCCAGTTTGGTGTGGCCGGCAACGCAGAAGCCGCATTCATTGGTACGCGCGGCAATGATTTGAATAACTTCGACTTCGCCGGCAGTCAGGCTGTTGGCACCATTCATTTTGCCGACTTCTTGATAAAACGCCAAAGCCTCCGGCGCATTGGCCAAAACGCCGATCAGGTTAGGAATAAAGCCGTTGTTTTTCAATACGGCTTCAACGCGTGGTTTGGCGGCTTCAGGAGCGGTTTCGACTGTGTGTATGGTTAAACGTGACATCTTTATGACCTTTTTTGTAATAAAACGAAGTGGGCATGATAAGCCATTCGTTTTTGTTAGAAAAAGATTAATTGGTTATTTACCGTAAACCAAAAGTTATAAGGCCGTCCGAACGGATTCAGACGGCCTCATCATAACAATTCAACTCATTATTTTATAAAGTTTTTCAGCAGCATAGAAGCGATGTCGTCCAAGCCGAAGCCATCCGCATCTTGAGCCGTGCCGTTAGGCGTCGCTTTATCGACCAAGTCTGGCAGCACTTTAGCCAACAAATCGCCTGCTTGGCCGGCATCCACGCCGAATTTTTGCGCGATTTGGTTCACGGTATCGCTGCCCAACGCATTTTGCAGGTCGCTGCCGGATACAGGCAGGTTGCTGGATTGGTTGGACACCCAGCTGCTCAGGGCATCACCCAAACCGCCTTGTTGCAGTTGGTTGATCAGGTTGCCCACGCCGCCTTGCTGTTTAACCAAATCCATCGCCATATCGGTCAGAGAACCTTGTGCGCCGTTTTCGCTGTTGCCACCCAACATTTGGGTAGCCGCATTCAAAAGATTGTCCATGAGAGCCATGACTTTTTCCTTGTGTGTGTTTATGTCTAAAAAAAGAAAGCGGAGTGTAGCAAAATTTATACCGGAAAAAATCAGGCTTAACCAAACTAAACTTCTTTTATCCCAAAGCCGTAACAAAACCAAGGCCGTCTGAAATCCGGTTTCAGACGGCCTAATAATCAATAACGTTATTCTTCGCGGCCATTGAAATACTCGGCCGCTCCACCTTCAAAAAAGCCTTGCAAAATCGCCTGTGCCGCCACTTGGTCAAGCACGGATTTTTGTTTTCGGCCAAATACTTGGGCTTCCGCAAGCAGGCTTTCCGCGTATAGGGAAGACATCCTTTCGTCCACCCAATAAACCGGCAAATTAAAACGTCCGTGCAAACGGCGGCCAAACTTGCGGCTCAAACGGGTCAGCTCATGCTCCGTGCCGTCGGTATGCGTCGGCAGGCCGACCACAAAATACTTGGGTTGCCATTCTTTGACCAGCTTGGCAATGGCCTCGAATTTTTCATCATTGCTGTTGCCGGTTACCGTCGCCAGCGGATGGCTCATACCCAGCTCCGCCTCGCCCTGCGCCACGCCGATGCGCGCCTCGCCGAAGTCAAAGGCCAAAACCGTGCCTTTTGGTGCTTCAGGCATGGCCGACTCCTGAAACCAAGGCGTTCGGATTGACGCCCAATTTTTCAAAAGCGGCGGCATAACGAAGTTCGTAAGGCACATCAAAAAGAATATGCTCGTCCGCAGGGACAGTCAGCCAAACATTTTCTGCCAGCTCGCGCTCCAACTGCCCTTTGCCCCATTTCGAATAACCGATACTGATCAAAGCCTTATCCACCGCGCCTTCTTTAGACAGGTTTTCAATCACATCGCGCGAAGAAGTCAGCGCCACGTTATCGGTTACCACCATGCTGTTTTGCCAGCGGCCGATCGGCGTATGCACAACATAGCCGCGCTCAATCTGAACCGGCCCGCCCATCATCACGTTTTCATGTTGCAGGCGCAACGGGATATTGCGGTCGGCGGCGGCGAAAATCATGTCCATGGTAATCGGCGAAGGCTTGTTGATGATGATGCCCAGCGCACCTTCTTCATCGTGTTCGCACACATAAATGACCGTATCCGTAAAAAACGGATCGTCCATATGAGGCATGGCAATCAGGAAATGGTTGGCTAAATTCATATTCTTCTTAATCTATTAAGCTGATTTTATTATTTTTGGCCGTCGGAAATCGGCGCGTCCACCACGCAGGCGCCGTAAACCGCACCGCCTGCCGGTACCGGCGTATCGGTTTTCGCATGGGCAAAACACGATACCGCGCTCAAAGAGTTTTTCGGCGAGCCTTGAACGATTTTATCGCTGTACACCAAATAAGCGAAAGACTTACGTTTCGGGTCGTAGTAGCGGATAATCTGCTGGCTCTTAAATGCCATGCTGGCGCTGCGTTTGAACACTTGTCGCGGTTTCAAAACTTCAGACTCGTTATAACGGATGACTTCCGCACTTTGCACGCAGGAAACCGATGCATCGCTGGCATCTTCTTCCAGATTGACCGTTTCTTTCAAACCGCCTTTTTTCGCGTACGAAATATAGCAGGCAACCCCCTGCACATCAGGATCATCAAAACCTTCCACTTCAATACGGTCGTTTTTACCCAACATATGAAACACCGTACTGGCGCGTCCGATTTTATCGGTATCGTTACCGCAAGCCGCCAAAACCATGGCGCCCAACACTACTAATAAATATTTTTTCATAATATCCTGTCAATGCAGACTGTCAGTTTCCAGGCAGGCGGAATCATATCCGCCTACTCCATCATTACTATATAAGACCGTTCGTCCATATTGCAACCCAATATTATTTTCAGACGGCCTGACAGACAGTATAATCCGTCCTATTGTTCCTACTTTAATAGCAAGATCGAACCATGCGTTACAAACCCCTCATCCTCGCCCTGCTGCTCAGCTTCTCCCTGCCAACCCATGCTGCCAAAGACGCGCCAAAAGAAAAAGCGGCCGCCGTCAAAAAAGCTGCGCCCGTGAAAAAAGAGAAAGAAACCACTAAGGCGGATGCCAAAAAAGAAATCTCAAAAAAACAAGCGGTAAAAGAAAAAGAGGAAGACAAAAAAGCGGTTAAAGCCAAAGCCTCCAAAGAGAAGGAAACCGCCGACAAGAACGAACGCGCTTCAGCCAAAAATAAACCGGCTAAAGCCGCCGAAGCCGCTGCCGACAATAAAAAAGCCAACCGCAAAGCCGAAGAGCCTAAAGAAACAGCCAAAGACAAAAAAGCTGCAGCCGCAAAATCCGGCAAAGCCAAAGAACAAGACAAAAAACCTGTTGAAGATAAAAAAGACAGTAAAGCCAAAGAACCCGTAAAAAAAGCAGACCCTAAGGAAACCAAAACCAAAGAGCCTGCTAAAAAAGCGGCTGAGGATAAAAAAGACCGTCAATCCAAAGAACCAGTAAAAAAAGCAGCCGAAGACAAAAAGGCTGACGCTAAAGAAACCAAAGCCAAAGAGCCTGCCAAAAAAGCTGTTGAAGATAAAAAAGACGCTAAAAAAGACACAAAAGCCAAAGAGCAAAACAAAAAAGACGAGCCTAAAGCTGAGCCTAAAGCCGTCTCTTCAGCCGACAACGATTTCAAAGCAGCCGTAACTGCCGCTGCCAACGAGATGGAAAGCAAGAAATCCTTTGCCAAACGCAACGAGGGTTTCATTATCCATGTCAATGCCACGCTCAAACAGCTGCAACAAACACGCAACAACCTCTCCGGCATCAACCGCAAACAACGCGATGCATGGGAAAAATTCCAAAAACTCAATGCCGATGCCAACCAGTTGAAAGCCGAAGTTTCCAACACGCGCGCCCAAATTTCGCGCTTTGTGTCCGGCAACTATAAAAACAGCCAGCCCAACGCGGTTGCCCTCTTCCTGAAAAACGCCGATGCCGGTCAAAAAACCCGCTTCCTGCGTTACACGCGTTATATCAACAACGCCAACGACCAAGTCATGAGAGACTTGGAAAAACAACAAAAAGAGCTGGCGGCGCAAGAGCAAAAAATTAACAATGAATTGGCTTACCTGAAAAAACTGCAAGCCAATATCCAAGCCTCGTTGCGTCAACAAGGCGTGACCAATACCGCCGAACAAGCCGAAAGCCGCCGTCAAAACGCGCAGATGGCCAAAGAAGCGCAAAAGAAAATCAACCACAGAGAAAACGAGCAGCGCCTCAACAATCTCTTGAAAGATTTGGAAAAACGCAAAGCCGAGCAACGCAAAGCCGAAGCCGAAACGCGTAAAAAAGCCGCCGAAGCTCGTTTGGCCGCCGCCGAAAAAGCACGCAAAGAGCAGGCTGCCGCCCAACAAAAAGCCGAAGCCGAACGCGCCGCCATGTCCACGCTGACTGACGAAGACATGAAACTGCAAGCCCCAAATACCCAAGGCTTGACCGTCAGCAACGCCAACAGCTTCAGCCGTATGCAAGGCCGTCTGAAAAAACCGGTCAACGGCACATTGGCAGGCCTGTTCGGTCAAGACCGCGGCGATGGCGAAGTTTGGAAAGGCGTGTTCTACAATACCGTTCCGGCTCCGGTCAGCAGCATTGCCTCAGGCACGGTTACTTTTGCCGGCGAACTTGAAGGCTACGGCAAAGTAGTCGTCCTCGATCACGGCGACGGCTATGTCAGCATTTACTCTGGTTTGAGTGAAATTGACATCGCCCAAAACTACGCCGTCAATGCCGGCAGTAAAATTGGCACCAGCGGCACTTTACCGTCGGGCGAAACCGGCCTTTACCTTGAAGTCCGCTACAACGGACAAGTCATGAATCCGCTTTCATGGATTAACTGATGTTTCAGACGGCCTGAGTGAATTCTCCCTCCAGGCCGTCTGAATTTTCATCATAAACTACAATAAAACACGATTTTCACGCCTGTTCAGCACATTAAACAACAAACTTTTACCTTAAACTTATTGTTCCGAGCGTTTAAATCACATAAAGTCAACGGGTTCAGAGAAAACAAAAACCACTTTGCTTACCGTACACAAAAAGAAAGTCAAACGAATGTCAACAAAATCCACTTTGAAAAAAGTTGCAATCTACACTCTCGGCGCATTTAGCGGCATCGCCCTCAGTCTGAGTGTACAAAGTTTTGCCGCCGAAAAAGACAAAAAAGACAACGAGGCCCTGCCCGTGCAGACCATCCGCACCATGGCAGAAGTGTACGGCCAAATCAAAGCCAACTATTACCAAGACAAACCCGATGCCGAGCTTTTTGAAGGCGCAATGAAAGGCATGGTGTCCGATCTCGATCCGCATTCCGAGTATATGGACAAAAAAGGCTATGCCGAAATGAAAGAATCCACCAGCGGCGAATTCGGCGGCCTGGGCATGGAAATCGGACAAGAAGACGGCTTCGTCAAAGTCGTTGCCCCGATTGAAGATACGCCTGCAGAACGCGCCGGCGTAAAAAGCGGCGACTTCATCGTCAAAATCGACAATACCTCTACCCGCGGCCTGACCGTCAGCGAAGCCGTCAAAAAAATGCGCGGCAAACCGGGTACCAAAATCACCCTGACCCTTTCACGCAAAAATGCCGACAAACCCATCGTCGTCAACCTGACCCGCGCCATCATCAAAGTCAAAAGCGTGCGCCACCATCTGCTTGAAAAAGACTACGGCTACATCCGCGTCTCTCAATTCCAAGAGCGCACCGTTGCCGCCCTTAATGAAGCCGCACAAGCCCTTGTCAAAGAAAACAAAGGCCCGCTCAAAGGCATCATCCTCGACTTGCGCGACGACCCAGGCGGCCTGCTCAACGGCGCAGTCGGCGTATCCGCAGCCTTCCTGCAACCTGACGTAACCGTTGTCAGCACCAAAGGCCGCAACAAAAAAGAAGGCATGGTTCTCAAAGCAACTGCCGAAGACTACATCACCACCAGCGGCAAAGACCCGTTGGCCGGATTACCTGCCGAGCTGAAAACCATTCCTATGACCGTCCTGATTAACGCAGGCTCGGCCTCCGCTTCCGAAATCGTTGCCGGCGCATTGCAAGACCACAAACGCGCCGTCATCGTCGGCACACAAAGTTTCGGCAAAGGCTCAGTGCAAACCCTGATTCCGCTTTCCGGCGGCAGCGCAGTCAAACTGACCACCGCGCTGTACTACACGCCGAACGACCGCTCGATTCAAGCACAAGGCATTGTCCCTGACGTTGAAGTTAAAGACAAAGACCGCGCCTTTGAAAGCCGCGAAGCCGACTTGGTCGGCCATATCGGCAATCCGCTGGGCGGCCAAGACGTCAACAGCAGCAACGAAACGCCTGTCAACACAGCAACCAAAGCCGATAAAGATAAGTCTAAAAAGACAAAGACGAAGATATCTCCAGCCGCCGCATTCCCAATCCGGCCAAAGACGATCAGCTCCGCAAAGCCTTGGACTTAGTGAAAAATCCAGCCGAATGGCAAAAATCTTTGGGCTTGGCAGCGAAAAAACCTGCACCGAAAAAAGATGCGGATAAAGACAGCAAAAAATAAACCCTTCTTTACCCGATAAAAGGCCGTCTGAAAACTTTCCCATTTTCAGACGGCCTATAAACACCTCTCCCTACTCCAAGGCAAGAACAAACATGAACATTTCCAGACTCATCTTCCCTATCCTGACCGGCCTATTCCTCCTAAACTCCCCAGTATCATCGGCAGCCAAACCCGAACAAGCCTCTGAAATGTACATTGCCAACAAAATTATCGGTGAAAACCTACACGGTTTCTGGGGCAATGCAGTCGAAACGAAGAAGGTGCTCTTATTAACACAACTATCTTTAACCCCGACAACACTGGCACAGACATCGCCATAATGAGTTTCAAAGCCACCAACAAAATCTTCACCATCAGACAGGACTTTAATTGGACATTTGACGAGAAAAAACAAGAAATCCACCAAACCGTAACTGACTATAAAACCTCCATCAACGGCAAAGAAGAACAAAACAAACAAAAAATAGGTGAAAAAAGTACCATAAAAGCCAGAATCCTCATGATCAAAGGCCTGCCCGGCATGTTGGAATTGACTGACAAAGCCAGTGGCAACCAAACCAGCTACTTTAAACAAGATCCGGATAAAATACTCAACCATCTTGAAAACAGCAAAAAAACACGCCCATAATCTCAAGGCCGTCTGAAAACTTCCCTCACTTTTCAGACGGCCTTCCCACTAAATACTGCGGAAACAAAACACCATGGCAAAAGCCCCAAAAACCATCTACCAATGCTCCGAATGCGGCGGTACTTCCCCGAAATGGCAGGGTAAATGCCCGCATTGCGGCGAGTGGAACACGCTTCAAGAAAGCCTGGCCGCGCCCGAACCGAAAAATGCCCGCTTCCAATCTTGGGCGGCGGACACTTCGACCGTCCAGTCCCTCTCCGCCGTTACCGCCACCGAAGTGCCGCGCAATCCGACCGGCATGGGCGAACTCGACCGCGTATTGGGCGGCGGTTTGGTCGATGGTGCGGTCATCCTGCTCGGCGGCGACCCCGGCATTGGTAAATCCACATTACTGTTGCAAACCATCGCCAAAATGGCGCAAAGCCGTAAAGTGCTGTACGTTTCCGGCGAGGAATCTGCCCAACAGGTCGCCCTGCGCGCACAACGTTTGGAACTGCCCACCGAAGGCGTGAACCTGCTTGCCGAAATCCGCATGGAAGCCATTCAGACGGCCTTGAAACAGCATCAGCCCGAAGTCGTGGTCATCGACTCCATCCAAACCATGTATTCCGACCAAATCACTTCCGCCCCCGGCTCCGTGTCGCAGGTGCGCGAATGCGCCGCCCAACTGACGCGTATGGCGAAACAAATGGGCATCGCCATGATACTGGTCGGACACGTTACCAAAGACGGCGCGATTGCCGGCCCGCGCGTGCTGGAACACATGGTTGATACCGTGCTGTATTTCGAGGGCGACCAGCATTCCAACTACCGCATGATCCGCGCCATCAAAAACCGCTTCGGCGCAGCAAACGAACTGGGCGTGTTCGCCATGACCGAAAACGGTTTGAAAGGCGTGTCCAACCCGTCCGCCATCTTTCTCGCCAGCTACCGTGACGACACCCCGGGTTCGTGCGTTTTGGTCACGCAGGAAGGCAGCCGCCCGCTTCTGGTCGAAATTCAGGCATTGGTCGATGACGCACACGGCTTTACCCCCAAACGCCTCACCGTCGGCCTCGAACAAAACCGCCTCGCCATGTTGCTCGCCGTCCTCAACCGCCACGGCGGCATTGCCTGCTTTGACCAAGACGTGTTCCTAAACGCTGTCGGCGGCGTCAAAATCGGCGAACCCGCCGCCGACCTCGCCGTCATCCTCGCTATGCTCTCCAGCTTCCGCAACCGCCCTATGCCCGAAAAAACCGTTGTATTCGGCGAAATCGGCCTAAGCGGCGAAGTTCGTCCTGTCGCACGCGGACAAGAGCGGCTCAAAGAAGCGGAAAAACTCGGCTTCAAACGCGCCATCGTCCCCAAAGCCAATATGCCGCGCAATGCCAAAGAGTTTCCAAACCTGAAAATCTACGGCGTCAGCAGTTTGCAGGAAGCGATTGACGTCTGTCGTGACGGGGACTAAACCGTTTTGATAATCCGATTTAAAAAACAATCATCTACAAGGCCGTCTGAAAGTTTTCAGACGGCCTCTCTTTAAATTTAAATAATTTTGTTATATTATAACGAACGACTTTATTCTATCTTTTCTACACATCGAAAATCGGAGAGGAATCATGAAAAAAACCGCTTTGCTTATCGCATCCGCCTTCCTGTTCAGCACTGCCGCACACGCCCATCGCGTTTGGGTTGAAACCGCCCACACACATGGCGGCGAATACCTTGAAGCCGAATTGGGCTACGGCGAATTCCCGGAGCTCGAGCCCATCGCCAAAGACCGCCTGCACATTTTCAGCAAACCCATGCAACTGGTGACTGAAAAAGGTAAAGAAAACATGATTCAAAAAGGCACATACAATTACCAATACCGCAGCAAACTGCCGGTCAAAGACGGCAGCTATTTGGTAACCGCCGAATACCAACCGACTTTCTGGTCTAAAAACAGCGCAGGCTGGAAACAGGCAAGCATCAAAGAAATGTCTGATGCCAGCTATTGCGAACAAACCCGTATGTTCGGTAAAAACATCGTCAATGTCGGCCACGAAAGCGCAGATACCGCCATCATCACCAAACAAGTCGGCCAACATTTGGAAATCGTACCTTTGGACAACCCTGCCAACGTCCACGTCGGCGAACGCTTCAAAGTCCGCGTCCTCTTCAATGGCGAGCCGCTGCCTAACGCCACCGTTACCGCCACATTTGACGGCTTCGACACCAGCGACCGCAGCAAAACCCATAAAACCGAAGCCCAAGCCTTCTCCGATACTACCGATGACAAAGGCGAAGTCAGCATCATTCCATTGCGCCAAGGTTTCTGGAAAACCAGCGTAGAACACAAAGCCGATTTCCCCGATCAAAGCGTGTGCCAAACAGGCGAACTACACTACTTTAACTTTCCAAATCGGTCATTCACATCATTGATTTTTCCATAACAAAAGGCCGTCTGAATAGTTCAGACGGCCTTTATTCATCCTATTTAAGGACGATGCGGCGCAAACCGCCATTGTCCCAATTCCAAATTCAAATCAAACAGATTCAGACGGCCTATTGCCACGCGGACCAAGCGTAAACATGGAAAGCCTGCTTTCGCCGTCATCCTTCGCACTTGGCGGTTTTTCCCTTCCGAAATTTTAATCTCCACCCAAAAATCAGGCACGGACTTACGCACACGAATCGGCGGCACGCGCGGCCATAAAACATCCGCTTCGCCTTCTTCCAATACCCTGACCTCAGCCGGACGAGTGACAAAATCGCCCAAATCTACGCCACGGCGCAACAAATCCAATTTGGCTTCATCAGGAGAACCCTCCACCTGCGCCCAATAAGTTTTGACCTGCTTAAATTTCGGGTCGGCAATCTGCGCCTGCAAACGGCCATTATTGGTCAATAGCAGCAAACCCTCGCTGTCCGTATCCAAACGTCCGGCCGGATAAAATCCCGGTTTCTCGACAAAATCCTTAAGGCACGGATGTTTTTCATGTGCAGAAAACTGGCAAATCACGCCATAAGGCTTGTTTAGGATAATCAAATCGTTCATTTTACACTTTCAGACGGCCTTAGATTCCAAACGGTCCCGGATAATAAAAAAGACACCGTATAAACGGTGTCTTTCATATTTGGCGGAGTAAGAGGGATTCGAACCCTCGATGCAGGTTGACCCCACATGCTTCCTTAGCAGGGAAGTGCCTTCAGCCTCTCAGCCATTACTCCTAAGGAAGACCGCAATATACGCCCTCTGCCCTCCTTCGTCAAGCATTAGCGCTCCAAACTTTCTTAACACCATGAAATCATTTAAATAAAAATATAATATTTTTTGCATCATCCTATTTTTATACGGCTTTCATATATGTTAAAATGATTTTGTTTTCTGTAAACCTTTTTTCACACCCCTTATTATAAAGGAGTCCGTATGTTACGTTTTTCTGCTTTGGTTGCCGTATCCGCCCTGATGCTTGCCGCTTGCTCACAATCCGGCAATTCCCAACCATCTACCTCCTCCTCTCAAACTTCTACTCAAAAAACAACTGCCGCCGGTTCTGCCTGCCGCAGCATGGGTGAAGGACATAAAGTCAATGGCAAAGGTCAAAACGATATTTATATGTGTAAAGTCGATGTAGCTTTGAACTCTGCCGAAGCCAAATCCGCTTTGGATTCTAGCATCCGCGTTCACTACGGCAGCACATCCGGCGCGACTTTGACTTCCCGTCAAATCTCCAACTCAGTCGGCAAAACCCCTGATGAAACCTGCCAACGCGCATTCCTGAGCGCAGTTAAACGTTTCCAAAGCACTGCGCATCGCAAAAAAGCCAAATCCGTTCATTTGGTTAGCTACTTTGACAAAGTAACCAAAGGCGGTAACGAGTACGAATGCCACATCGCTACATTCAACAGCCGTGTGGTTTTGAAAGGCAGCTTCCACTAAGCAATGTCAAAAATGCCGGACTTCAAGATGAAGTTTGGCATTTTTCTATTTTATGGATACGACACCCCTTCAATGCCTGCTGGCCGATCCGTCTTTTGCCGCCTGCTACGACCATGCCTCTCTAAACACAGCCGATTCCCAACGTTTGGCTGCCACGCCGCAACTGGAGCAGCGTCAGGACTGGCAAGTCAGCCGCGCATTAAAACAGCAAACCGATTTACCAACTGTATCACTGAGCCACAGCCAAGGCTTTGCCGCTTTATTGTGTGCGCCTCATCCCTTAACAGCCGGTATCGATATCGAATTTATCCGCCCGCGTGATTTCAAAGCGCTGTCGGCTTTGGTCTGCACGCAGGAAGAACAAGACTTTTTGGAAACGGCAAACTGGCCGTCTGAAACGTTTTACCGATTGTGGTGTTTCAAGGAAGCCTTGATTAAAGCGGCGAATTTGGATTTCCCGTCAGACATGAAATCGGTCGGCTATGTTTTCGATTCAGGACAACCCGTCGGTTTACGTGCTGGAAAGCAAACCGATTGGCACGGCACAAGCGCGATTTTGGCGGATACGATGGCACTTTCCTGCGTTTGGCAGGGAAAAGCCTTCGCCCTGCAATGGCAGTTTTTTGGTTCACTCCAACCCAATGATTTAACCGACCCGCAAACCATCTAATAACTGACAAAATAATAATAATCTGATTTAATTTACTGTACTTTTACTGATTCCACACACCAACAGCAGCATTTGCAAAAGGCCGTCTGAACGATGAATCTTCGCCTCCTAAACCGCCTCTATACTGCCCTTATCCTGTTTCTTACCCTGTTTTTGGTTTATGCCTTTGCTTCACAAGCGCGTATCCAAACCGATTTGACTGCACTGTTGCCAAGCGAGCAGCAACCCGATGCCTTACTGACGGCCGCGGATAAAGCCGCAGAAGCACAGCTCAATTCGCAAGTCATTTGCTTGCCGGCAGTACCGATGCCGAAACCGCTTTTCAGACGGCCTCACAAATTGCCGACGCATGGCGCAAGAGCGGCGTATTTGAACAAGTCGACAGCAGCATGACGCCGAATTTGGACAAAGTGCGGGCGGATATGCAGAAACTGGGCTTGGCCGTTTTACCGCAAAACGAAATCCGCCTGCTGTTTGAGCAGCCGCAAGCCTATTTTCAAGCGCGTGCAGAAGCCGCGGCCAATCCGTTTGCCGCCCCCTCCCCTTTGTCTTTAGAACAAGATTGGCTGGGCTTTGGACGCTTTGTTGCCGACAAAGCCAATCCGCAAAGCCGTTTGCAGTGGGACATGGACAACGGCATGCTGTTTGCCGAAGACCAAGGCAAAACTTGGGTATTTTTACGCGGACGGCTCGCCGGCGGCGATCAATTTTCCGGCAACGATGCTCTCTTACCGCTGATGGCTCAAAGCCGTCAAATCGCTTCGGAAAACGGCGCGGAAACCTTAAGCGCAGGTGGCGCATTGTTCGCCGCCGTATCCAAAGCAGCCGCAGAAAAAGAAAGTCGGCTGATGAGCATGGTCGGATTGGGGCTGACCTTTGCGCTGCTGTTGTGGGTCTTCCGCAGCGGCCGCGTATTTTTACTGTCCTTGCCACTGGCAGCCGGTATGTTGACCGGATTGGCAGTCGCTTTATTGGTATTCGGCGAAGTGCATATCCTGACCATCGTCATCGGCACCAGCCTGGTGGGTATGTTGGTGGATTTCCCGTTGCACTGGCTTGCTCCGTCAGTATTCGGGCCGTCTGAAAAGACAGTTTGGCAGGCTGAATCGGCAATAAAACATGTCTTACCGAGCTTTGCCGTCAGCCTGACGATTACCGTCTTGGGCTACGCGCTGCTGTGGTTTACCCCTTTGCCTGTATTACGCCAAACTGCCGTATTTTCAGGCTTTGCCTTATTTGGCGCGTTTGGTGCCACCGTTTTATGGCTGCCGCCGCTGTTTCGCCGCTACCGTGCCAAAACCGTGCCTTTTGCCGCATTAACCGAAAAGCTCTATTCCTTGTCAGGCCGTCTGAAAAACCGCCTGCACAAACGCGGCTGGTTAATCGTGGGCGGAATTTTGCTGGCAGTCGGATTGTGGCGCAGCGACTGGCGTGACGACATCCGTCAATGGGTCAATATGCCGACCGCGATGTTGACAGAAGTACAACAAATCGGCCGGTTGAGCGGCACAGATTTTGGCGGCAAATATTTGGTGGCCGAAGCACAAAGCGAAGATGCCCTGTTGAAGAAAACCGCCGAACTCGGCCACGCCCTGCAGCCCTTAATCGCGCAAGGCAAACTTTCCGGCATCCAATCGCCCGACCAATTCATCCTGCCGACAACGGAGCAGCAAAAACTGCAAAACCGCCTACGCGAATTGACCAAGTTGCCTGATAGCTGGAAACCGCTCACAGAAATCGGTATTCCGCGCAAAACCGTGCGCGATGCCCTGCTTCAAGCCGCCGATATGCAACCATTGTCGCTTTCAGACGGCCTGAATACCGATTTGGCAGAAGCTTGGCGTTCCTTGTATTTGGGCGAAGTGGAAGCAGGCCGTTTTGCTGCCGTCGTGCGTTTGAACGGCATGACCGATGAAGCCGCCGTACGCGCCGCAGTGCAACACGTCTCCGGCATACATTGGGCAGACAAACGCGCCCACTTAAACGAGCTTTTCCACCACACGCGCAATCAGGCCGCATGGTTGAAACTGGCTTCCTATGCCTTGGCATGGCTGCTTTTGTGGAAAATGTTCGGTTTCAAACGCGGCAGCAAAATCCTTGCCGTGCCGCTGGCCGCCGCCATCTGCACCGTTGCCGTACTCGGTTTGGCCGGCATTCCCGTCAGCCTGTTTGCCATGTTCGGCCTGCTTTTAGTGTCCGCCATCGGCGTGGACTATGCCGTCTATGCCGCCACCGCACACCACAGCGCGCCGGCAAAATTAGGCGGTATGCTGCTTGCCGCCGCGACGACTGCCATTTCCTTTGCCCTGCTCGCCATCAGCAGCACGCCCGCCGTTGCCGCATTTGGCATGACGGTTACCATCGGCGTGGCATTCAATATTTGGCTGGCAGGCACATTGCTGAAAAATTAGACAAAAAATAAAGACGATTAAATTAAGGCGATATTTTGTTTCAACTTCTATCGTCACGTTGTAAGAGGCCGTCTGAAAAACTTCAGACGCTGGTTTAAACATTATTTATCATTAAAATCAAAGGTATTTTCAAATGTCCGTAGAATTTGACGTTGCCGTTATCGGCGCAGGTCCTTCAGGTTCGGTTGCTTCCGCTTTGCTGAACAAACAAGGCTTTAAAGTTTGCGTATTGGAAAAACAACATTTCCCGCGCTTTGTCATCGGCGAAAGCCTGTTGCCGCATTGCATGGAAATGTTGGAAGAAGCCGGTTTTGCCGACGCAGTGCATGCCGAGCCCAGCTTTCAATTTAAAGACGGTGCTGCGTTTTCATGGGGCAGCCGTTACACAGATTTCAACTTTACTGAAAAATTTTCAGACGGCCCCGGTACTATTTATCAAGTGCGCCGCGGCATCTTCGACAAAATCCTGATTGATGAAGCGGCAAAACAAGGTGTCGATGTCCGCTTCGGACATGGCGTAACCGCGTTTGACAACAGCGGCGATGTGGCACGCTTGAGCGTTGCGACCGATACAGGCGAAAACTATGAGCTGACTGCCAAATTCGTTTTGGATGCCAGCGGTTACGGCCGCGTCCTGCCCCGCCTTTTGGACTTGGAAAGCCCGTCCGAGCTACCTCCGCGCCAAGCCCACTTCACGCATATCGACGACAACATCACCAGCCCGAAATTCGACCGCAACAAAATCCTGATCAACACGCATCTGGAACATCGCGATGTCTGGATTTGGCTGATTCCTTTCGGCGACAACCGCTGCTCCATCGGCGTTGTCGGCACGCCCGACAAACTGGCCGGCGAATCAGAAGCCGTGTTGAAAAAATTTGTGTACGAATGCCCGATGCTGGCGGAAATTTTGGATAAAGCCGTTTGGGAAAACGACTTCCCGTTCCGCTCTATCCAAGGCTACTCCGCCAACGTGAAAACCTTGTACGGCAAACATTTCGCCCTTTTGGGCAACGCCGCCGAATTCCTCGACCCCGTCTTCTCCTCCGGTGTAACCATTGCCCTGCACTCTGCCAAACTGGCTGCCGACTTGTTGGCCAAACAACTCAAAGGCGAAGCCGTCGATTGGCAAACCGAATTTGCCGACCAACTGATGATCGGCGTGAACGCGTTCCGCACTTATGTAAACGGTTGGTACGATTTCCGCTTTCAAAACGCCATCTACGCACCCAACCGCAGCCCTGAAATCAGCCGCATGATTTCGTCTATTTTGGCAGGCTATGCTTGGGATACGAACAATCCATTCGTGGAAAAATCCGAGCAACGCTTGTCCACGCTTGCCGCATTGGTGGGTGATTTGAAGGTAGAATAAGGACAAATGCCTTTCAGACGGCCGCGCCTAAAAACAGAACAGGCCGTCTGAAAATCTACCCTCATCATTAAATATTTTGACCGATAGATAAAACCTTATGCGATTTATCCCTTTGCTTGCCGCACTGCTGCTTTCCGCATGCGCGACCTCGCTCCCCCATCCGCAAACGCTGCCGCCGCTTTCCAAAGAAGGCCAATGGTTCAAACTCGAGCAGACCAATGCGGCGGGGCAAACCGTTCAAACCAATCTCTTGGCAGTCGAGCCTCATTCAGACGGCATCCGCTTTGTCCAAACCGATGCACTGGGTGCGCCGGTATCGCGTCAATCGGTCAGCACCAAAGGTTGGAAAAATGACGGCTTTGTGATGCCTAATGCCACTTCGCGCCGACTGTTTGCCGCCCTGTTGCCGCTTTTGGCCGCCGAACACGCCGCCACGCTTTACCCTGAAGCCCGCCAACAAAACGCCACCCATCAAGGCTTCTGCCCTGACGGCAAAGGCGCAGTGTTCAGCTACCGCGAGCGTGATTTATGGTGTGTCGCCCACCATTCCGAACAATTCCTCATCGGCTTCCCCGACCAAACTTTCTGGACGGTCAGCCCGATTGCAGAAGACTAATTCATGAATACTCCTGTTTATCTCAGCCGTCCGGCACTGACCAGCGCATTGGGCAGCGGCTTACAAGTTCATGCCGATGCCTTACTCACGCCGTCTGAAAACACGCCCCTGACTTTTTCAGACCAATGGGTAAAAGGCAAAACACATGCTTTCGGTGCGGTCAAAGAAACCCTGATGCCTCTGCCCGACAGCATCCCCGAAGCACACCGCAGTCGCAACAACCAGCTTATCCTGCACGCGCTTTCGCAAATAGACGGACTGATTCAGACGGCCATTACCCGTTACGGCAAAGAAAGGGTCGCTGTCGTTACCGGTACGTCCACCAGTGGCGCTGACGAAAATATCCCTTTGTTCCAACACGTTGTCCAAGGCGGTGAATGGACGGATGTTCCGTTCAAGCAGCTGCAACACACCATGGCTTCGCCCTCCGAATTTATCGCCCAAGTTTACGGCCTGGACGGCTGCGCTATACCGTCTCCACCGCCTGCACTTCCGGCGCACGCGCCCTCATCAGTGCAGCCCGGTTGCTTCGTGCCGGATTATGTGATGCTGTAATTTGCGGTGGCGCGGATACGCTTTCTCCGCTGACGATTAATGGTTTTGCCTCTTTGGAAGTGCTTTCAGACGGCATCGCCAAACCTTTTTCCGCCAACCGCAACGGCATCAATATCGGCGAAGCGGCTGCATTTTTCGTGATGACGCGCGATGCCGATTTTGACGGCGAAATGCAGTTGCTGGGCTACGGTGCAAGCAGCGATGCCTACCATATGTCTTCTCCCCGCCCCGACGGTTTGGGTGCAGCCCAATCTTTTCAGGCCGCTTTGGATAAAGCCGGTTTGAAAGCGGAAGACATCGGCTGGATCAATCTGCACGGCACCGGCACGCAACACAACGACAGCATGGAAAGCCGGGCCGTTGCCGAAGTCTTTGGCAGCCGCACCCTTTGTACCTCAACCAAGCCGTCCACCGGTCATACTTTGGGCGCAGCCGGTGCGATCGAAGCCGCGTTTGCCTGGTTGATGGTCAACCGCCAATACAATCCGGAAGGCAAACTGCCGCCCCAGCAATGGGACAACGTACCCGATTCCGAGCTGCCCAACATCGTTTTGACCGACGGCAACAGCCGCTGGCCGTCTGAAAAACGCATTGCCGCCAGCTCGTCTTTTGCCTTCGGCGGCAGCAATGCCGTTTTGATTATCGGATAAGTCCTTATATTTAGGCTGTCTTTTCAGACGGCCTTTTTCTTTTCCGCAACTTAAAAAACAATAACATCAAAACAACAACCAAATCCGCCGAAATATGCCATAATAGGCTTAGCACATTTCATCTCGCGATGTGCCCGAAAAGAAAAACTTAACCTACATAGAGAATGAACCCATGACTAAATCCACCATTATCTATACCTACACCGACGAAGCTCCTGCATTGGCCACCCAATCCCTGTTGCCGATTGTGCAGGCGTTTACCCGCCACGCCGATATTGATGTCAAAACCAGCGACATTTCTCTCTCCGGCCGTATTTTGGCGGCGTTCCCCGAATACCTGACCGAAGCGCAACGCGTACCTGATGCGCTTGCCGAATTGGGCGAACTGGTGAAACAACCCGATGCAAACGTAATCAAACTGCCGAACATCAGCGCGTCCGTACCGCAACTGACTGCCGCGATTAAAGAATTGCAGTCTAAAGGCTTTGCCGTTCCCGACTATCCTGCCGACCCGCAAACCGATGAAGAAAAAGCCGTACGCGAACGTTACGACCGCATCAAAGGCAGCGCGGTAAACCCTGTCCTGCGCGAGGGCAACTCCGACCGCCGCGCCCCGAAAGCAGTGAAAAACTTTGCAAAAAAACATCCGCACAGCATGGGCGCATGGACGAAAGACTCCAAAACCCACGTTGCCACCATGCAAAGCGGCGACTTTTTCCATAACGAACAATCCGTTACCGTACCCGATGCGACTTCCGTATCCATCGTGTTCACCGACAAACAAGGCAACAAAAAAGAGCTGCGCGAGCCCGTCGCCCTGAAAGCCGGCGAAATCATCGACGCAACCGTGATGAGCAAAAAAGCCCTGCTCGCCTTCCTTGCCGAGCAAGTAAAAGACGCAAAAGCAAAAGGCGTCTTGTTCTCGCTGCACATGAAAGCCACCATGATGAAAGTGTCCGACCCGATTATCTTCGGACACGCCGTCAAAGTATTCTTCGCGCCTGTATTTGAAAAATTCGGCGACAAACTGGCTGCCGCAGGCGTCAACGTCAACAACGGCTTCGGCAACCTGCTTGCCAATCTGGACAAACTGGATGCGGACACCCGCGCTGCCGTTGAAGCCGAAATCGCCGCCGTTTACGCCGCCAACCCCGATTTGGCGATGGTCGATTCCGACAAAGGCATCACCAACCTGCACGTTCCTAGCGACGTCATCGTTGATGCCTCTATGCCTGCGATGATTCGTAACTCCGGTCGTATGTGGGACAAAGACGGCAAAGCGCAAGACACCAAAGCCGTCATTCCCGACAGCAGCTACGCAGGCGTTTATCAAGCAACCATCGACTTCTGCCGCGAACACGGCGCATTTGACCCGACAACCATGGGTACCGTGCCCAACGTCGGCCTGATGGCACAAGCAGCCGAAGAATATGGTTCACACAACAAAACTTTCGAAATCGAAGCCGACGGCCAAGTTCAAGTCATTGATGCGGCGGGCAATGTCCTGATGCAACACGACGTTGAAGCCGGCGACATCTGGCGTATGTGCCAAACCAAAGACGCGCCCGTCAAAGACTGGGTACAACTCGCCGTCAACCGCGCCCGTCTGAGCAACACGCCCGCCGTGTTCTGGCTCGACGAAAACCGTCCGCACGACAAGAGCCTGCTCGCCAAAGTTAAAGCCTACCTTGCCGAACTGGATACCGACGGCCTCGACATCCGCGTCCTTGCTCCTGAAGAAGCCGCTAAATTCAGCTTGGGCCGTCTGAAAAACGGCGAAGACACCATTTCCGTAACCGGTAACGTCCTGCGCGACTACCTGACCGACTTATTCCCGATTCTGGAACTCGGCACCAGCGCGAAAATGCTGTCCATCGTTCCATTGATGAATGGCGGCGGTATGTTTGAAACCGGCGCTGGCGGCTCCGCACCGAAACACGTCCAACAATTCCTCGAAGAAAACCACTTGCGTTGGGACTCTTTGGGCGAATTCCTCGCACTCGCCGTATCGTTTGAACATCTGGCGCAAAAAACTGGCAACGCCAAAGCCCAAGTCCTCGCCGACACTTTGGATGCAGCCACCGAAAAACTGCTGTTGAACGACAAATCGCCTAAACGCAAAGCAGGCGAACTCGACAACCGCGGCAGCCATTTCTACCTCACCCTCTACTGGGCGCAAGAATTGGCGGCGCAAGACAAAGATGCAGAACTGAAAGCCACATTTGCGCCGTTGGCAGCCGCTTTGACTGCCGACGAAGCCAAAATCGTTGAAGAACTCTCTGCCGTACAAGGCAAAGCGGTCGACATCGGCGGCTACTACGCAGCCAATCCTGAAAAAGCCGCGCAAGCGATGCGTCCGAGCGCAACCTTTAATCAGGCATTGTCAGCCTTATAATTAAAGCAATAAAAGGCCGTCTGAACTTTCAGACGGCCTCAGACCTTATGGAAGCACAATGAAAAAAACCTTTCTTTCTCTTACTCTCCTCATCAGCGCTCCAGCTTTGTGGGCATTTTCCCCTGCCGAATTGGCACAAACCCTGCAAAAACCGCAAAACGTGCAAGGCAATTTTGTCCAACAACGCCAGCTCAAATCCCTCAGCAAACCCATGACCACCAGCGGCAGCTTTACCCTTGTCCCACAAAAAGGCCTGCTCTGGAAAATGCAAAAACCATTTGAAACCACCCTGCGCGTGCGTTCAGACGGCATCATGCAATGGAACGGCAACCAATGGGTCAACCCCAATGCCAGCAAGCTCAACGGCCAAAGCCGCCAAATCAAACTCTTCCTCGACCTTTTGGGCGGCAATACCCAAGGTTTGGAAAAACAATTTGATTTGAAATTAAACGGCAACGAAAAAAAATGGACGTTGACCCTGACTCCGAAAACCGCCATTACCCGCCAAATCTTCAACCGTATCGAAATCAACGGCGATACGCTGGTGCGTAAAATCGAATTGGATGAAAAGCAAGGCGACAAAACCACCATGCAGTTCAACCAAATCCAAACCGATAAAGCTCTGGACAGCTTCAGCCGTACCGCCCTCTAAATTGTCTATCCCAACAAAAGGCCGTCTGAAAATAGATTTCAGACGGCTTTTTATATTAATCGGCTGAAGGCTGCTGCCCTTTTCGTTCCGCCTTTCTGGCTTCGCGTATGGCTTTAAGTTCGGCCTCTTTCTGTCTGGCTTTTTTCAGCCAAGCTTCCCATTGGTTTGGCGTTTCCAGCGTGATTCTGCCGATTTTTCCTTCGCGGAAATCGGTCAGGATATTTTCAGCGGCCTTTTGATAGTTGACCCGTCCGCCGCTCAAAACCGCACCGCGTTTTTTGGCAATCCACTCCAACCAAGAAGTATCGTCCCAATGGCTGCTTGGATCTTTGTCAGCTTGATAGCGCTCTTGCAACAGGGCCAGATAATGGCGGCGAAGGTAATCCAAAAGCTCAAGCGCCACTTCTTCTTCATCCAGCGCGTTGCGTCCGACTGCACCGCCGGCTGCAAGGTTATAGCCGCCTTCTTCAACGATAATTTTTGGCCACAACATACCGGGGGTATCGTAAAGCCAGAAATCGTCGGCAAGGAAAAGGCGTTGTTCGGCTTTGGTAATACCAGGTTCGTTACCGGTTTTGGCAGATTTTTTGCCGATCATGCCGTTAATCAAGGTGGATTTGCCGACGTTGGGAATACCGCAAATCAGGACACGCAACGGCTTCTCGATACCTTGGCGATGCGGAATCATCGCGCGGCAGGCTTGGGTAATTTTGACATGCGCGCCGGTTTCGGAAGAATCCAGCGCAATGGCGCGGGTATCTTGGCGGCTGTTGTAGTGTTCGAGCCAAACTTTGGTACGCTCGGGATCGGCAAGATCTTGCTTGTTTAAGATTTTGAGTTTGGGCTTGCCTTTAGACAACTGGGCAAGCAAGGGGTTTTCGCTGGAAGCAGGCATACGCGCGTCCAACATCTCAATCACCATATCAACGCTTTTAATGCGTTCGGCAATGGCTTTTTTTGCCTTGTTCATGTGGCCGGGAAACCATTGGATAGCCATGTCTTTTTGTTCTTTCTATTCGTATCTGAGGCCGTCTGAACAATCATTTTTTTCAGACGGCCTCGGTATTGGGATAATCGGTCAATCAGGATTTAGAGATTGCCATGCTCGTAGCTGTAATAGCCTGCTTCATCCATACATTGCTCAACGTTTTGGATGTATTTCCATTTTGAACTTGCGATTTGCAGGTATTGATTTGGCGGGAAACTTCAGCTTCGCTCGCGCCGGTACGGTGCCAACGGTAAGCAGTAACAGGCTCTGTCGCGCAGGCGGTCAAGATAAGCAGGGATAATGCGGTCAGACTGATTTTTTTCATGGTTTCTTCCTTTGAGGCCGTCTGAAACGGCAAGTTAGCGTCCTGCCAAGCTTTGTGCCTGACGGTGGCGGACAAGGAGTTCGTAACGGCCTTTGAGGCGCTCGGCCAGTTTTTCTACAACATAAACGGAGCGGTGCTGACCGCCGGTACAACCGATGGCAATCGTTACATAACTGCGGCTCTCTTGCTGCAGGCGCGGCAGCCAGCGGTTTAAGAAATGCTCAATATCATCAACCATTTCTTGAACCAAAGGCTGCTGATCCAAATAATCTTGAATGGGTTTGTCCATACCGGTAAAAGGGCGCAATTCTGGATCGTAATACGGATTGGGCAGGCTGCGCATGTCAAACATAAAGTCGGCATTATTGGGAACGCCGTATTTGAAACCAAAGGACTCAAGAATAACCAGCAAACCGACACGTTCAATATTGAGCCATTGTTGAACGGCATAACGCAGCTGCTGCGCGTTCATTTTGGACGTATCGATGCAATATGCAATGTCTTTGAGCGGAAAGAGCCATTCGCGTTCTTTTTGCAGGCTTTCCAACAAGGTCAAATTATGGCCGGACAAAGGATGGCCGCGGCGGGTTTCCGAGAAGCGGCGTACCAACACGCCCTCTTCTGCTTCAATGAAGAGGACTTCGACTTGATGCCCTTCATGACGCAAATATTGGATTTGCTCTTGCGCTTCCTGAATATTGATACCGGAACGGATGTCAACGCTGACACCGAGTTTGGTTTCATCGGCACGTTCGATGTGGAGCGAAACCAACGACGGAAGCATTTCCAAAGGAAGGTTATCGACACAGTAATAGCCCAAATCTTCGAGCTGCTTGAGGGCTACGGATTTTCCTGAGCCGGATAAGCCGCTAATCAGGACGATTTCATGGTTTTGTTCGTTTTCTTTGAGTTGTGTTTGATGGCGTTCGAGGAATTCTTTGGTGCTGTCTTTGCCGCGCAATTGAAGGATGTAATTGCGCACCGCAGCTTCAACCAATACCGCTAAGTTTCGACCGATTGCAACAGGCAGGGTAACGGAACGGACGCTGACGTTGAGGATAGATTCTGTTTCGGTACGGATGCTCAATCGATCGAGTTGTTTCATGTATCCGTCGTCGGCCGGAACCAAATTAATAATCAGCTGGAGGATTTTTTTCGGACGGATGGAGGTTTCGCCAAAAATATGGCGGATATTGAGTATGCCCAAACCTCGCACTTCGAGGAAATCACGCAGCATAGGCGGGCAACGGCCTTCCAGCATTTCCGGGCCGGTGCGGAAGAGTTCGACCGCATCATCGGCAATCAGGCTGTGGCCGCGCGAAATCAGCTCCAATGCCAATTCGCTCTTACCCAAGCCGGATTGCCCGGTAATGAGTACGCCCACTTCAAATACATCCAAAAATACGCCGTGCTTGATGGTGGAAGTCGCCAATGTGCGTTGCAGATAAATCCGCAAAACGTCCATCAAGTGCGGGCTTTCCTGTTTGGATGTCAGCAGGGGGATACTGTTGGTATGGCAATAATCGCGCAATTTGGGCGAAACCGGCAAACCGTTGGCGACAATGACCAAAGACATGGGAATGTCGAAAAGCTCGCCGAAATCATAGTTGAGTTCGCCCGATTCCAGACGGCGTAAATATTCGGCTTCGGCTACGCCGACAACTTGAATTTGGTTTGGATGGATAAAGTTTAAGTGGCCGACCAAGGCCAAGACGGGTTTATCGGCTTCGACACCGATACGGTTGTCCGCGCCGGAATTGCCGGTAGCCCAAGCAAGTTCGAGTTTGTGCTGATTGTCGGAAAACAGGCGGCGGACGGATATGCTGGGCATGAATTACTCTTCAGTCAGGAGTGTACGCACTTCTTCGGCAGAAGTCGCGGCCATCAATGCTTCACGGACGGCTTTTTGAGAGAATCTGCCGGCCAGTTTGGACAAGACTTCCAAATGTTCGCCGGTAGCGTTTTCAGGCACAAGCAGGATGAAAATCAGGGAAACGGGTTTGCCGTCGGGCGCATCAAAGGCGACCGGCTCTTTGGTGCGGATAAACGCACCGGTGGCTTTTTTCACGCATGCGTGACGGCCATGGGGAATCGCCACCCCCTGCCCCAAACCGGTCGAACCGAGTTTTTCACGAGCAAACAGGCAGTCGAACACGTTGGCATTCGGTAATTCTGCTTCATTCTCCAGCAGCTGTGCGGCCTCTTCAAACAGACGCTTTTTGCTGCTGACTTCCAAATCCAAAACGATATGGGACAAAGGTAAAATTTCGCCGATCAGGCTCATATGTATCTCTTTTAAATGTCGCAAAACAATGGGATTGTACCGATTGTCGGTGCAAATCTCAATCCTGAGGGCGTAATTTACACTCGTCCCGCTAACATTTTCCATGTTGTTTTTGATATTTTTTAACGAGCCATAAACAATCCAACCATTTGATTATGATTGATTTAAAGTAAAAATTCCATCATTGGCTAAATCACGGTTTAAATAAAAAGGAGTATGTCCGGCATACTCCTTTTCCCTTTCTTTTCAAACGGCCCCAACCTCGTTTTTTAAAACAATTTGGAAACCAAAAACAACCAGAAATAATGGCAGACCAATCCGCAAAACCACGCCAAGCCGATGCGGTTGTTGGCCAAAAACGTTTGGAAGCACAACTGACGGTCGCGCGTACGGATGGCGGCATATTGCTGGCACTGCCAATACGCGGTTATCGGCAATACCAGCCAATACGGCCAAGTTGCGCCGATTTTGATACCCAGCACCGCCATCAATACCGTAAACCAAAAATGGCAAAGCATGGCTGCGCTAATGTCGTGATGGCCAAATGTGATTGCCGAAGTTTTAATGCCGATTTTCAAATCGTCTTCTTTGTCCGCCATGGCATAAATCGTGTCGTAAGCCAGCGTCCATAAGGCATTGGCGGTAAACATCAGCCACGCTTCGGGAGGCACTCGGCCTTGCACGGCGGCAAAGGCCATGGGGATACCGAACGAAATGCCAGTCCCAAATAAAACTGCGGCAACGGGAAAAAGCGTTTGGTAAAGGGATATGTGACGGCCAGAAACAAGGCCGGAAGGCTCATCAGCCAAGTAAAGCGGTTGAGCGGTACCAAGCATAAAGCCGCCATCAGACACAGCATGACGGTCAAAAGCAGCGCTTCGGTTTTGGAAACCAAACCTTTGGCAAACGGGCGGTTTTTGGTGCGCTCTACTGCGCCGTCAAAATTGCGGTCGGCAAAGTCGTTTACGACGCAACCTGCGCTGCGCATTAAAAACGTGCCTGCAGTAAAGGCAATAAAAATATCCGCGTCGGGAACGCCTTTAGACGCAATCCACAATGCCCAATAAGTCGGCCACAGCAAAAGCAGGGTACCGATGGGTTTGTCGATGCGCATCAGTTTGGCGTATATCACCATCCGTCCGACAGCGTAACGCGGTAAAAATTGTAGGAAAAAGCGCCGTATGTTCATTGGTGTAATGTGTCGTTGTATATGTATGGATGCTGAATGAAAGGCATTTTTAGAGCCTTAGCTCTTATTATAATTTATTGCCGTCTGAAATCAAACGAATCTTAATGATTTAATTTGTTGTATTATAACAGAATTATGACAAATCTCAGCAATCGGTTTTCTTTTCAGACGGCCTTATCGGTATAAATCCATTAATTTCAATAAGAAATATTCTGTTAATTCCAATATTTCGCCGTTCCAATTGAAATACGAACGGCGCGCGGTAACAGGCCGTCTGAAAGACGGATGGTCGACATCTTCAAAACGAAGAAACTCAAAATCCGAACGTTTCAACGGCAATGTACCGTCAAACAGGCGCTCGCCCAAAGGCTGCGTTCCGCAATCCAATAATTCTGTCCATAGACGGCTATCCGGTAGGCACGCGCTTCTAGCTTGTATCACTGTTTCGCCGTCCAATTTGAGCAAAACATCGCGCACAAAGATTTCGTCTCCGTTTTCTGCTCCCTTCGTCAAACCCAAATACACCGGCTCGACTGAAAAATCCTTACCTGAAGCGCGCAACGCAGCGGTTAGCGAAGAAACGGTCAGCAAATGTTCGGCCTTAGACGGCAGAACACTTGAAGCTTCGGCATATGAACAAAGTGTGCCACGCGGTATATCAAACGCCATTTACCACCTCTGTTTTGGCCAACTCCTGCCATTTGGCTTCGGGAAACTCATCTTTCAGACGGCCTTTAAGATATTCCAAGGTATCGCCGGCAACGGTTTCATCTTTGCTGTCGTGAATATGGTTGAAAATCAGGCTGTGCAAGCTGATACCGTATTGTTTGAGCGCGGCGAAGCTGAGCAGGGTATGGTTGATGCTGCCGAGCCGCCCGCTGGTAACGAGAATAACGGGATAAGCCTGTTGCTGAATATAATCAATGGTTAACAGGTTTTCCGTCAGAGGAACCATCAATCCGCCCGCGCCTTCGATTAATACGATTTCGTATTGTGCCGCCAGTTGCTGCGTGGCAGTGCGGATTTTATCCAAGTCCAAAGCCCTGCCGTCCAGACGGGCGGCGAGATGGGGCGAGGCGGGATAGCTGAAGATTTCGGGCATGGTCAGCCGCTGTTTGTCGGCTTCCTGCATGGGTATGCCCATAATTTTGCGGTGGACAGCGATGTCGTCGGAGATGTTTTGGCAACCGGTTTGCACAGGCTTTTGCGTGATCACGCTTTTGCCCTGCTGCAACAATTGTTTTGCCAACATGCCAGTAGCAACAGTTTTGCCGATGTCCGTATCGATACCGCTGACGAAGTAAACGCCTTTCATTTGTTGTGTTCCTTCAAGATTTGTACGGTTTTGTCGGCAAGTTCGGTCAAGAGGTCGTCTGAAATGATGTAAGGCGGCATGAGGTACACCAGCCTGCCGAATGGGCGCACCCAAATGCCCTGAGCCACGCAATCCGCCTGAAAACGCGCCATATCCACGCCTTTTTCCAGCTCAATCACGCCAATGGCACCCAAAACGCGCACGTCTTTCACGCCGCGGATGTCCCATGCAGCTTTCAGACGGCCTTTTAAGATACTTTCGATGCGGCGGATATTTGCCTGCCAATCTTGGGACAAAAGCAGTTTGACCGAAGCGCAGGCAACGGCACACGCCAGCGGGTTCGCCATAAATGTCGGTCCGTGCATGAACACGCTCGCTTCGCCGCGCGAAATCGTTTCGGTAACTTTTTGTGAAGTGACTGCCGCCGCCAGCGTCATATAGCCGCCGCTCAAACCCTTGCCGATACACATAATATCCGGCACGACCTCCGCGTGTTCGCAGGCAAACATCTTGCCCGTGCGCCCGAATCCAGTGGCAATTTCATCAAAAATCAATACGATATCAAATTCGTCGCACAAATCGCGCAAACCGCGAAGATACTGCGGATGATAAAAATACATACCGCCCGCGCCCTGCACGACCGGCTCTAAAATAAAGGCGGCAATATCCGCATGATGCGCTTCAAACAAGGCGCGGACAGGCTGCAAATCCGCCCCGTCCCACTCATCGTCGAAACGGCTTTTCGGATTATCGACAAAATAACGCTGCGGCAGAGTGCTGCCGAAAATATGGTGCATCCCCGTTTCCGGATCGCAGACGGACATCGCGTTCCAAGTATCGCCGTGATACCCGCGCCGCACCGTCGCAATATTCTGCTTCGCGGTCAAACCCCGCGCCTGCTGGTACTGTACCGCCATCTTCAGCGCAACTTCTACCGAAACCGAACCTGAATCCGCATAAAAAATACGGTCCAAACCCTGCGGCAAAATCCCGACCAATAATTTGCCCAGTTCCACCGCCGGCTCATGCGTCAAACCGCCAAACATCACATGCGACATTTGCTTAATCTGCGCCTCAACCGCCTGATTCAAAACAGGATGATTATAGCCGTGTATCGCACACCACCAAGACGACATCCCATCAATCAGCCGCGTGCCGTCCGCCAATTCGATATGCACGCCCTCCGCACGGCGCACCGGATAAACAGGCAACGGGTCGGTCATGGACGTATAAGGATGGAGCAGATGGGTGCGGTCGAAATCGAGCAGGGAGAACGGTTCGGACATATTCTTTTTAAAGACTGATTGACAATTTTCGTTATTATATAACATCTTTACCTTTTCAGACGGCGCGTCTTCCATATTGCATCAGCGCCAATCCAATTACGGCCGCCAAACAGCCAGCAACCAAGGAAACATGCAATGCCTCGCCCAAAAACCAAGCGGAACACAAAATACCGAATACCGGCACCAAAGTGATGTACGCCGCCGCGCTGCCTGCGCCCAAAGTCTTCACGCCTTCAAAATACCACGCATAGCTCAAGACCGTTGCACCGACAGACAAGCCAATCAAAGCAAACCAGCCCCTGCCGTCCATTTCGGCAAGCATACCAAACGGCAGGCCGTCTGAAATCAGCGCAGGCGGCAGCAACATCATTGCACCCAGCCAAGCGGTGGCCACGGTAACCGTCAGCGCGTCAATCCCCTGCAACACCGCCCGGCCTATCATCGTATAAGTAACCAAGCAGCAAAGGCTGCAAAACACCAGCACTTCGCCCCACCTATGCCGCCGCCCGACAAAAATGCCGCAATCTCGCCATGCGTGACCGCCCATATCGAGCCTGCCACAGCTAACAGCATACCCGACACAATCTTGCCGTTGAGTTTTTCGCCAAACAGCAAAGCCGCAAAAAACATCGTCAACACAGGATTAAACGTAACCAACACCGTCGCCCTCGAAGCAGGAATCCTCTGCAAACCCAGCATAGACAATACGGTAAAACCAAATACGCCGAATGTCGCCGCCAGCGCCAATCCAAGCCATTGCTTACGCGACAAAACCGCCAAAGTACGCAACCGATACCGTGCAAACAGCCAGCCCAAAAGCAAGATTGCCACCGTCAAAAAGCGCAACATACCGCCCGTTAAAGGCGGCAGCGCCTGTCCCAACATCCGCCCCATCGGCCAAGATGCGCCCCAAACGCCGCCATGCCCAATAGTTTTAGATGGATTGCCAAATGTTTCATGGTGATAAATAACTTGAATAATCGGTTTTAAGCTTACGCCAACCATCACGGAAACAAAGGCCGTCTGAAAGACTGAAACCCAGCTTTTTCAGACGGCCTTTACTGCTCAATCAATCAGGCTTACAACTCAATGCCTTTGAGTTTCGCCACGGTGTTAATGTCTTTATCGCCGCGGCCGGAGAGATTGACCAAAATCACTTGGTCTTTGCCCATTTTCGGCGCATTTTTCACCGCCCAAGCTACGGCGTGGCTGGATTCCAGCGCAGGAATAATGCCCTCGAAACGGCAGAGCAAATCAAAGGCTTCGAGTGCTTCGTCGTCTTTGGCAACGGTGTATTCCACGCGGTTGATGTCGTTCAAATGGCTGTGTTCCGGGCCGATGCCTGGGTAGTCCAAGCCTGCAGAAACGGAGTGTGTACCCAAGACTTGACCGTTTTCGTCCTGCATCAAATAGCTGCGGAAACCGTGCAATACGCCGATGGGGGCTTTGCTGGTAATCGGCGCGGCGTGGTCTGGGGTGTCCACGCCCAAACCGCCGGCTTCTACGCCGACCAAACGTACGTTTTCTTCTTCGATATAGGGATGGAACAAACCGATGGCATTCGAGCCGCCGCCCACGCAGGCAACGGCAACATCAGGTTGGCGGCCGATGGCTTCCAACATTTGTTCTTTGGCTTCATTGCCGATCACGCATTGAAAATCGCGTACCATTTCGGGATACGGCGCCGGACCTGCGGCAGTGCCGATGATGTAGAACGTATCGTCCACGCGCGCCACCCATTCGCGCATGGCTTCGTTCATCGCGTCTTTCAATGTACGGCTGCCGCTGTCGACGCTGACCACGTTCGCACCCAATAATTTCATGCGGAACACATTGGGCATTTGACGTTGGATGTCGTCCGCACCCATGTACACGTCGCAAGTCATGCCGAAGCGTGCGGCAACTGTGGCGGAGGCCACGCCGTGCTGACCCGCGCCGGTCTCGGCAATCACGCGCTTTTTGCCCATGCGGCGGGCGAGCAATGCCTGACCGATGGTGTTGTTGACTTTGTGCGCGCCGGTGTGGTTCAAATCTTCACGCTTCAGCCAAATTTGTGCGCCACCCAAATGCTCGGACAATCGCGCGGCATGGTAAACAGGGCTGGGACGGCCGACATAGTGTTTCAAATCATGGCGGAATTCTTCCCAAAATGAAGGATCTTCTTTCGCCGCTTTATAGGCTTCTGCCAATTCTTGCAAAGCCGGAATCAGGGTTTCGGAAACATACAGACCGCCGTGTTCGCCGAAAAAGCCTTTCTCGTCGGGAGCGTGATAGTTTCATGGAATTTTTCCTTGTTCGTTTTATGGTTTCAGACGGCCCGATTCAGTAAAGGGTCGTCTGAAAGTAAAAATTGTCAGCAATTATAGCCGTTTTCCATTCATCTTGTCGGCAACTAATTGAATAATAATATCAGCAGACAAAATAGGAACAACAGCGTACTGCTCGATGTTGCAAGCAATGCCGTACCCAACGGCGGCGCGATATATTTTTCTTCGTTTTTGTTTCTCAGACATAGTTTCAATGCCAACATCCCCAGCCACAGTGCCAGCAACCAACAACCCAAAAAGTTAAGCACAAGCAAAGCAATAATCAACTCATTGGTATTTATGGTACTTGTGTTCAAAAATATCCAATTAAGGCCGTTAACAGACATAATGACTGCAGATATTTGTATCACATATAAAAGCGTTCCGCCCAACAATATCTTGATCTGCCATTGTTTGGCCTTCAGCCACACTGAGACGACATTAAAAAGCCACCACAAAGCCATAAACGTCATTAAAGAGATTTCATAACGGTCCATCGCCCTACTCCTGAAAAACAGTCAATCCAGCCGTTTCAAAAAAAGCCCGATACGCCGCCGCTTTTTTTGCCAAACTCAAAGGATAGGCGCGCGAAGTTGAAGGCAGGCGCGTCAGGGTCAACTCACGCCCCGCATAGGGGAACGGCACTGTTTCGCCGGTTTCGGCATTTTCATGCCGCTGCCTTGAATCTCCAACAAAACTTCGGTTGCCTTGCCGCCAGTGGTGCAAAGATGGTGGCACTCGGGCATTTGCGCCAATACTGCCGCCAAATCGACGGTTTCTATCACTTTTAAAAATTTATCCGAAGCATTGCCCTGTTCGCGTATTGCCTTCAACACGGTCGGACAGGATGCAATGCCCTTCTCACTTAAAAACGCTTTGATTTTATCGGCATCAAACGCTTTTTCGCCCTGCTTTTGAAAATGCGCCGCATCGCCGAAAAACACCAGCCCGTACACGCGCCACATATCGTTTTGAAAATTCGGATAATGAAACTGCATCGCGTGTTTTTCTTCTTTAGGCGGAAACGTCCCCATCATCATGACCGTTGCCTGCGGCGGCAACAAGGCTGCGAAGGGGTGGGACTCAACGATTGGCTCTTGCATAGCTGTATTCCGGTTGCTTTGAATTCAAACAAAATTTCAGACGGCCTTTACCGCCTGAATAAACGCCGCCATTTTCTCCCTGCTCTTCATCCCGCCGGAGATTTCCACGCCGCCGGACACATCCACCGCCGCCGCACCACTGATTTTCACCGCTTCGGCAACGTTTTCCGCAGTCAATCCGCCGGCAAGTATCCACGGTTTGCCGATATTGCCGTGCAACATGGTCCAGTCGAAACTTTGTCCCGTACCGCCGTATTCAGTCGGATGATAGGCATCAAACAGCAAAGCGCGGGCATTCGGAAATTTGGCACAGGCCGTCTGAATATCGGCAGAGGACTGTACGCGCACGGCCTTCAAATACGGGCGGTCAAACCGACGACAAAAATCATCGTCCTCATCGCCGTGAAACTGAATCACATCTATCGGCACCTGACGCAAAATTTCACGGATGGTTTGCTCGTTTTCATTCACAAACAAGGCCACCACCGATACAAACGGCGGCAAATTTCTCACAACCGCCTGCGCCTGCTCAATATTCACAGCCCGTTTACTCTTCGCGTAAAACACCAGCCCGATGGCATCCGCGCCCAATTCGGCCGCAGCCAGCGCGTCTTCAGGTCGGGTAATACCGCAAATTTTGGTGCGTATGGTGTTCATGGCGATGGCCTTTTTAAACAGATGGGTCGGATATTATATAGTTAACAAACACAAAGTTTAAGGCCGTCTGAACATGAAATATCAAGTTCAGACGGCCTTAAACTTCAAAACAACCATCAGCCGATAATATTGGCGGCCGTCAGCTGCGCAGCGTCTTCGTTGTAGAAACGTGCAAACTCTGTGCTGCTTTCAGCTCCTGCGCCCCGATACGCCAAGGTTTTTTGGGCGCTGTTGAACACAAGATACGAGCGGTCGAGGCTGAACGTATCCACATCGCGGACAAACAAATCCGCCCAGCTAACCTGGCTTTCTTTCTCATTAAGCAACGAGCGCATGGCGCTCAAATCCAACTTGTCTTTGACCGGATTGAAATCCAGCAAGTGATCCAGTTTACCCTCGCGGACATCCCACGCAGTAAATGCCACCGTATCTCTACCCTCGCCGGTAACAATGGTATCGCCACCCAGTCCGCCTGCCAGATAATCATTGCCATCGCTGCCTTTCAATACATCGTCAGCCGCACTGCCATGCAAGGCCGCTACGCCTTTGTTGTCTCCACTGATGCTGACAGACCAATCAAAGCCGTTTTTGCCTAAGTCGATTTCCTTGCCGTTTGCCGCATACGCCATCTTATCGCCCTGCTGGTGCGCCGTCATTTCCACGCCTTTGAGTGACAGGACGTTACCGGCTGCATCCTCTGTCTGAACCACGGCAAGCATGGGCCGGTCATCGGTATAAATAGCAGAGGTACCGGTTGCGTATGGCGTTTCTTGGGCATCATTACTGCTGCTACCCCATTTGTTTTCAATGCCGTCTGAAAAACCGTCTTGGTCAGAATCCCTCAAATAAGGATTTTTGTAATGCTTGTCGATACGTTTACCTTGGGAGAAGTATTGTTCAAGTTCGGTATCAGACTCATAAAAGCTGGTCATATTGTGTTTGCCCCATACATCGCCGCTTTTGAAATCCAAAACCTTGGCATTCGGATATCTGCCCAATCCTTTATGAACTTGGGACGCAGCAGCACCTGCAGCTGCACCTACTGCAAAGCCCCATGGCCCAAACAAAAGCCCACCGACTACTGCACCAATACCCGCACCTGTTTTGCCTGAAAAACCATCTCCAACCCATTCACCTTTGATTACATAGGAATTGGTTTCATACAGATGGCGTGCCTGTGTTGTATCCGAGTTGTCCATGATACGTGTTTCCGCCATTTTATCGGCCATGTCCCGTGCTTGTTTTAAAGCTTCGGGCGAATCGCTGTCCACATTCAAAACAGCCGGATTAAACAGACTGCTGCGTTTAAAATTACTTGCCCAGTCATAACGCTTTTGTATGGTATGTGCGGCGAAGTATTCTGCAAGATAGCCGCCCAACGAATGTCCGGTCGAATACACATTTTTGGCATGAAGCGTATTAACATAACGGGCAATATCATCCAAATATTTGGTTTGCTCCGGCAACTTACCGTCCGCAATTTTCAAATCAGCCAAAACATCTTCAATGCTGGTCGCCTGCGTGCCTCTAAACGCTACCACGACATTTTCCCAACCGCCCTTTTTTTGTTCGAATTGCCGAAAATCGCATAATCCAAACCGCTTCCCAAACTATCAGCCCTAAGCAATTTCCATTCCCCAGTCAGTTCAGAGATATTAGCCTGATTGATAAAATATTTACTGTTAATATCTTTGACAATAGAAGCATATCTCGTATTCCACCAATAATTACCTGTAAATAAAGCATGCAGATCATATGAAGATTCATAAACCAACGACGAGAACATCCGTAAATCGCGCTCGGAAACATTCCACTCCTGTGGATTGCGGTCAATGGCATCGACCAAACCGTCGCCATCACTGTCTTTGGTAAAAATAGAATGCTGAGCCTGTTTATAACTGGGTCGAACAATATCATTGACTCTTTTTTGAGTGGCAATATTTTCCCAATACTGCAAAGAGGCCGTCTGAAGATGCTGCCCTTGTACGGCGGCATGTGTGACGGCATGACCATCTTTGTAAAGCACACGCATGGTCACGCTGTCTTGACTGGTATCATGTTCGGGGTATCTAAAGGTTTTTGCAAAATCCGCCTCTCTATCCGAAAATTTATAATTGGATACAGATGAATAGGTCTTGTGTTGCTCTTTAAGGGTCAGCGTTTCGCCTGTTTCACGAATCGTAAATATCCAATCTTTGAGGGCCGGATTACTGACACTGGGACGGCCAATCAGACTGATATCCTTCGTACTCAAACCTTCAAAATGAATGCTGTTATGGCCCAGATTGTCTGAAATGACATCATGGCCGCTGCCACGGCGGAATACATAAGTATCGTCTCCGCTACCGCCTTCAAGCGTGTCATTTCCTTCACCGCCATCCAAATAATCATTACCGGCATCGCCGCGTAAAATATCGTTGCCGGTACCGCCGTAAAGTTTGTCGTCGCCATCGCCCGCCAACAGTAAGTCATAGCCTGCCTCTCCGCGAAGCACATCATTACCTCGGCCTCAGATCAAACGGTTGTTGCCAATGTTGCCGATTAGGACGTTGTCGGAATGGTTGCCGAAGCCGAAATAATTGCCGCTGCCGGTCAAGGTCAGGTTTTCAACATGAGTCGGCAAACGATAAGTCATACCTGTGTAGACCGTATCGATGCCGCCATTGGCTTCTTCGATAACGACATCGTTTGGACTGTCTACATAATATGTGTCGTTGCCATTGCCGCCGCGCATGATATCTGCACCGATTCCGCCGTCTAAAACATCGTCGCCTTCGTTTCCTTCCAAATAATCGTTGCCATGATCGCCACGCAAAATATCGTTGCCGTCGCCACCATAAAGTTTATCGTCATCATCGCCTGCCAGCAGCAAATCATTACCCGCCCCACCGTAAAGTACATCCTTGCCACGGCCGGCGCTCAAACGGTTGTTGCCGCTGTTGCCGATAAGGACGTTGTCGGAATTGTTGCCGAAACCAAAAATATTATCGTGGCCGGTCATCGTCAGGTTTTCAACATAATTTGGCAACGTATAAGTCGTATGGGTATAAACCGTATCCGTACCCTCGCCGTACCTTTCAACGATTTGGTCATTCCTGTTGTTCACAATAAAGGTATCGTTTCCTAAACCGCCGTAAAAAATATTGTGTCCCAAGCTGCCATACAGCACATCATCACGACGCGTGCCGATAATCACTACGGACTCTTCGTTATTAGGTTGGTTTTGAGTTTCAGTCATTTCTTTATCCCTTTGTTAAATTTAATTTGAATATGCAATAATGCGTTTAGATTATATAAGCAAGCTAAAAACAAGTGAATTTATTCAGCCAAACAGATTCAAAATGCTTATCAAATTAACAACAGTTATAAAATGACTTCGTGATTATTAGCTCCTTTTTAAACTGCCTATTTTTTCATCAAAATCAATTTATTCTTTATTATCAACGATCAAACCAAACTATCCACAATTGGATTCACACAAAATTTGGATAATGCCCGTCAATAATAAAAAAAATATCAAGGCCGTCTGAAAAAGTCTTTCAGACGGCCTTTTATCCTTTTTACTCAAACGGTTTCTTCTGCCAATAAAACTTGTCCTTTTTCAGACGGCCTCGGAACACATCGTCTTGCCCCAAAACAAGCACCAATGCTCCTGACAAATCCGTTCTCAACAAAGTAATGCCGTGCGCGCGGACACGATTTTGTACGGCAACGGTCGGATGTTTGTAGGCATTGGCATAGCCGCTGGATGCCACGGCATATTGCGGCGAAACCGTATGCAGAAAGCTGCCCGACGAAGCCGTACTGCTGCCGTGATGTCCCAATACCAACACTTGGCTATACAGCGCATTGCCGTATTTCTCAATCAAACCGGCCTCACCCTTCACCCCCAAATCGCCGGTTATCAACAAGGCTTTGCCGTTTGCCACGACACGCAATACGCAGCTCTGATCGTTATCTTCCTTACCCGTATTTTCAGACGGCCTGAGCAACTCGAAATCTACGCCGTCCCATTGCCATTTGTCTTCTTGGCAAAACTCTGCATTCGGATAAAACTCAGGTTGTCCGGCAAGCAATTTATCGGTACCGACAGCCGCGACACTTTGAAAACCGCCGTCATGATCAATATCATGGTGCGACAAAATCAGGCTATCCAAACGGCGCACGCCCATCGCATTCAAACTCGGCACAATACCTGTTTGCGCCACTTGCTCCGTTCCCGTATCAAACAAAAGATTACGGTTACGCGTTTGTATCAACACCGACAAACCTTGTCCTGCATCCATCACCGTAACTCTTGCCACCCCCTCCTCCAACGTGGCAGGACGGTAAAACACAAAACCCAATAAAACCAAACATGCCCAAGGTTTCAAGCCCATTCCTTTAGGCAGCAATAACAGCAAAGCCGCCATCATCGCCAACACCAGCAAAGGCACGGACGTCGCTGCAACGGCAAATTCAGGCGATACCGTAGCCAGCCATACCAAACCGCGTAAAGTATATTCCGCCAAAAATGCCGCTACCAACTGGACAGGTTCAAAAGAAAAAACCGAACCCAGCAAAGCCAACGGCGTCAACACCCAAGAAAACCAAGGAATAGCCAGCGCATTGACCAAGGGACTGAGCAAAGGTAACGAAGCAAACAAATAGCCCAGCAATACCACCGACAATACCGTCGCCGCCCATTGCCCCCGTACAGCCAAACGCCAGCCCGATTCTTTCAGACGGCCTGATGAAGCCCAAATCAAAGCAGCAACCAAACCGAAAGACAACCACGTTCCCACACCCAATACGGCCAACGGGTCCAACAACAAAACAACGGCCAAAGCCTGCCACCATGCCGCCCAGCCCGAGCCGCCACTGCCGCGCCACCATGCCCACGCAAACGCAGCCAACATCAACACACTGCGTTGCGTCGGTACGGAAAAACCGGCTAAAAGCGCATAAAACAAAGCCCCGGCAACACCGCCGGCCAATATCCACACACGCGGTTTTGCCGGAATCCACGGCGAATAACGAAAAATTCGCTTGATCAGCCAGGCAAACAATACCGCCACCATCGTCACATGCAAGCCCGAAATACTGACCAAGTGTGTCAGCCCCAAAGGCCGGAATGCCTGCCACAAAGGCGGCCGCAACGCCGATTGCTCACCAATACTCAAAGCACGCATCAGCCCTATGCCGTCTGAAAACTCAGGATATTTATCCTCTATTCTCTGCCAACTTTGGCTTACCGCATCACGCATATTAGCCAAACCGAAACCGCCGCCTTGACGCACGAGTTTCCTGTCGCGTCCCAAAGTACCCATGCCATCGATACCATTGGCCAAAGCCCATGTTTCACGGTTCAAACCGCGCACATTCACTTCGCCAATCACCGGCTTGACCCGCGCCGATACAGACCACCGACTACCCACCATCCAATCGCGCCGCTGATAATCTGACAACATCAAATCAAAAGCCTGACCACGCTCATCCCAAGCCCTTGCCGCAAACTGCACGCGCCGACCATCATCACGCGGCATATCCGCCACTTCAATCGTCAAAACTTTAGTCGCCACCTCCCCTACAGGCCATTGACCGGCCAACACCAGCCCTGTCCGCCACACACCAAACGCCATGCCCATGCAGGCGGCCAGAGCCAACCAAGCCATATCAAATCTTCGGCACAACACAAACATGCCCATCATTACAGACAACCAAACCCACCATGGCGGCACAAACGGCGACGCAAACGAAAGCACTACCCCAACCACCCAGGCAGGCAACACAAACCGCCACGCCATGAACGTTTTCCCTTAAATTATGATTATTGGATATGTAATAATAAATGCTTTTAGTATGTTATGACAAATATTTGATTGCAGAATTTATGACCTGAATCCGTCCGATTTTGTCGTAGACGTAATGGAGTACGCCGCTTCTTTGGTCGGCGCTTTGGATCAGGTTGCCGGCTTTGTCGTAGGCGTAGCGGCGGTTAAGTACGGTACAACAAAGGTCGTCTGAAAGTTGGTTTTCAGACGACCTCTATATTAAATGTTAATGAGATTGTTAAAGAACAAATGGTTCAGACGACCTCAAAGAAAATAGTGAGGTCGTCTGAAAAACAGAAACCGCGTGCGTGCGTTCCGTTCGCACTCTACATCGGAATTGGAGGTTTCATTGGCTACAGCTTGCTAATCGCTTAAAAATTAAACATATTAAGCATTATAATTTAGATAATCTTTAATAAAATATTCAAAGCTATTCCAATGTTTGCTGAATTGTTTATTTTCTATGAACTTTTGAATATTAGGAGCCTCTACAAAAAAACCTCGTCGGTATTTTTATCATATAAGATATAATCATCTAACTCATTATTTAATAACGAAAATAATTATCAGGCAATCCAATATTTTTTCTCAAAATTTCTGTTTGGCTACTTGAAAAATCCTCTAAGTCCATTGCCAAATCAACCAAATATCCAATTTTTCCATAAATTTCATCACTATATGTTGACCAAAATTCAACAAAGTCATGATTTATTTTTCCAAACCCTAATCTTTTGAATAATTCACGATATTTATTTTGATTTTCTGGCAATATCCTACCAAATTCATCATCAAGATATTCTTTAAAATTAGTATCTAACATAACAAACCTCTTTGATATAAATATAAGTAAATTGACCTTAACATTTTCCAGCTTTTCTTCTGCGTCTTTTTTCTGCTTTCGCCCTATCTTTCCAATATTACTTTCTATCCTTATCAAACGCATTTCTATCTACTGGGAAATATGGATGCTTACCGCTTCCATCAACTTTCGTCAATTCATAGCTAGTTTTAGATGAGATTGTTAAAGAACAAATGGTTCAGACGACCTCAAAGAAGATAGTGAGGCCGTCTGAAAAGAAACCGCGTGCGTGCGTACCGCACACACCCTACGTCAGGACTAAAGGTTTTGTGCGGGCTACTGCTTGCTGTTTATTTCTTAATATATTTTTCTATATATCTGTATTGATCTTGTGTACATTTAACTGAAAAAAATATTTTTCCACTTATAATACTTTGAGCAGAAAAAATATCTTTCTCATATTTGAATTTTATTTTACTTAACGGAATCATTCCTTTTCCATTTTCTTTCCCACAAAAAAGCTTATATTGTAACTCATTATTACTTATACCTATGTCTCCACAAGTTTTTTGACTATTATATTCTGATACAATTATATTCAACCAGCCATGTTGAAAATCATACGAGTAATGTGAAACATAAGGTAAATTAGAAGAGGAGGATACTATTAGAGATAAAATTGAACTTAAAATAGATTTCATAATTTATTTACCATTTAATTTATTAATTTTTCTTAGCTAACGAAGCAGGAGTAACCCAACCAGACATTTTCATTTCTTTAATATCAGTAGCTTGACTTGCTCCATATGCAAAACTTGCACACTGCCTATTTCGTAAATTATATCTAGAAGTTTCTATATTTTTATTATTAAAGTCCCTTATATAGGACTCAACCTTTTTCATTTGATCATCATTCAAATCATAACTTCTTGATACCAAATACTTACTATCCAAATACCTCGTATCATTAAAACTCATAGTCCCCCCATATCACTAACCAAAATACTAGTAATATCTTTTGAATTATATCTAAACCCTTCTCCTCCAGGCCATTGACCTATATATTGAGTTCTGCCATTTTTTTCTAATCCAATAAATGCATGTCCTACAAAATCATGTGTATCAGAATAAATTGTTAACTTTCCGCTTAATCCTAATGAGTCAATCCAAGTCTGCATATTCGGTGCAAACAAATACAAATTATCCCCACCCAACAGCCCAATCGGGTCCTGATTCACAAACCGCCCCGTATCAGATTCATAGTAACGGAAGAAATTGTAATGCAACCCCGTCTCCGCATCAAAATACTGGTTCTGCAACCGGAACGGCTGGTGCGCGTTCGGGTAAACCTTCATCTCCGATTTCAGACGACCCCAAGCGGTGTAGTCTCCATACCACAGCAGATTGCCGAACTGGTCGGTCATCTCCCTCGGAATGCCGATCTGGTCGGTGTGGAAATAAGCGAGGTATTGCTTACCGTCTTTGGCGTTGTCAAAGACTTGCGCCAGCGGTTCGTAGCTGTTTTGGTCGGTGTAGATATAGGTGTAGCTGCCTTTGTAGGTGTACTCCTGAAGTAATCGCGTTCCGTCCCAGACGAAGTGGGTGCGTTTCGGGTCGGTACTCGTCCAGGCGAGTTTGTCTTGACGCTCTTTGAGAGGCGTCTTCCGAACGGGTCGTAGGCGTATGTCCAAATCTCGGTATTGCCGGCTGGCTTTTTTTGATTTCGGCGCGGACGAGTTGGTTTTTCTAAATCGTATTGGTAATATTGGTTTTCGCCATTGGACAGCTGGCGGTAGATCAGGTTGCCCAATGCGTCGTAGGTGTATTCGATGCCGTTGTATTCTTTTGAGGCGGTTGCCGCTGGTAAGGTTGTTGCCCTTCCCTTCGACTGCTTTGTCGGAAAGGATGTTGTGGGCGGGGTCGAAGGCAAAGGTTTCGCTGCGGCCGCTTTGGCTGTTGCGGGCTTCCTGAATGCGTCCGATTTTATCGTAAACGTAATGGAGGACGCCGCTTCTTTGGTCGGCGCTTTGAATCAGGTTGCCGGCTTTGTCGTAGGCGTAGCGGCGGTTGACGGCGCCGCCGGCCAACGGGTTTTGTTTGCCGCGGGATGTTTGTGCGCTGCTCCAAACGGTACGCTGGCTTTTCAGACGACCCATGGGGTCGTAGTCGTACAGGCTGCTGATGCTGCCCTGCGTCCTTTGAATTTCGCGGTGCAGTTTGTCGCGTTCGATGTCGGTTATGACTTCGCCGTCGAGACTGATTTGGTGCAGGTGTCCGCTGCCGTAGTACAGGTAATCGATAGGGCGGCCGTCGGGCAGGATGGTGCGGATGCGGTTGCCCAGCGGGTCGTACTGGTAGCCTACGGTGGCACTTTGGCCGTTGTGGACGGTGGTTTCGCTGATGAGGCGGTCGAGTTCGTCGTAGGCGAGTTCGACGCTGCTGTGCTGGTTGCGGGCTTTGGTCAGGTTGCCGGTAATGGGGTCGTATTCGAAACGGGTGCGGCTGATGCCTTCGTCTTTGCTTTGTCCGTTGCGGTTGGAGACTTTGCGGCTTTGTTTTTCGATCAGTTGGCCAAGGATGTTGCGTTTGAAATGATGGATGTGCCAAGTCTCGGGACGGTTTTTCAGACAACCTTGATCTGTGCTTTGGCCGTATTCGGTCTGTTGAACCAGTTGTCCGGCGGCATCGTAGCCGTAGGCGGTGATTTTGCCGTCCCAGCCGGTTTCTTGGATCAGGTTGTCGGTTTGGTCGTAATCGAGACGGTAGGTTTCGCCGTTTTCGTTGGTGAGGACGGTCAGACGGCGGGCTTTGTCGTAGGCGTAGGCGAAGGTATGGCCCAACGCGTTGGTGCGTTTGAGCGGCAGTCCGTCCACTGCGAGTTCGTAGGCGGTTTTGGCACCGAGCCCGTCGATGTGGGCGGTCAGCCGGTTGAGGCGGTCGTATTCGAAGGTTTCGTGACTGCCGTCGGGATAGTCGGTACGGACGGGGTTGCCCGCTGCGTCGTAATGGTGGCGGGTGGTATGACCCAGCGCATCGGTAACGGTTTCGAGATCGCCGTATTCGGTGTAACCGAAACGGGTGGTTTCGCCGGTACAGTCGGTAAAGCAGACGAGTTGGTCGAGGGTGTCGTAGTGTAGGCGTCGGGTTTTGCCTAAGGCATCGGTAATGGTTTCGGGCAGCCATCGGGCATTGTAGCCGTAGCGGGTGGTGTAACCGGCGGGGTCGGTGATGCTGATGAGGTTGCCGCGTCCGTCGTAATCGTAGGCGGTAATCCTGCCTGCAGGATCGTTGACGGCAACCGGCAGGTTGAGGGTTTCGTGGTAGTCGATTTGGGTGCTGCTGCCGTCCGGCGCGGTGATGGCGATGACGTTGCCTTCGGTATCGTAAAGATAGCGGGTTTCGCGTCCGAGGGGGTCGCGTTCTACGGTAATGCGGCCGTAGCTGTCGCGTTCGCTGTCGCTGCGTTGTCCGTCGGCGTCGATGCGGTAGATAAGTTCGCGGTTTTCGTCGAAACCGTATACTTCCGTCCGTCCCAATTCGTCGGTAACGACGGTATGGTCTTTGCGGTAGTCGAACGTCCATTCTTCGCCGAGGTTGTTGCTGCTCTTGAGCACTTTGCCGTCGGTGTCGTAACGGTCGTATTCATAGCGGGATACCAGTCCGTCGGGCTGGCTGTGCTCGACCATGATGTGGTTGCGGTAAGCGAAACCGCGCAGTTTTTGCCGTCGCGTCCGTAAACGGCGGTCAAATCGCCGTAGCCGTCATAGTCGTAGTGCACCAGTTTCTTGCCGTTGAAGGTAACGGAGGTGAGGCGGTTGACGTAGAAACGTTCGTCTTCGGAAACGAATACGTCCCGTTCCCCGGCAGGGTCGAAGTCGGGATCGTTGTCGTTCAGACGGATAGAGGAGAATACGGGTTGGAAGTGTCGGCCGCTGCCGTCGTAAATGCTGTGCGGCAGTCCGTTGTCGTCGTAGCAGAGGCGGATATGGCGACCGTTACGGTCGAGTTGGGCGACCAGTTGGTAAATGCCGCAACCGGAATCGACTTCGGCAAACAGCAGCCGTGCGCCGCCGTCGGGGGGAGGCGATTTGGTAGAGGTCGTCTGAAAGCTGCTTCTCAGACAACCTCTATGTCAATCGGTTTGTCAACCGATAAATAATGAGATTATTAAAGAACAAAAGTTCAGACGACTTCAAAGAGAATATTGAGGTCGTCTGAAAACTGAAAAGCCCGCGTGTGTGTGTTTTACACACACACTAATTAGAATTGGAGGATTTTGTGTACTACTCTGCTTGCTTCAAGCATAACGATTCTTAAAAAGAAGAAATTTTTCTGATGAATTTAATTTCTTGGCTGAATAATTTTCCATAATTTCAGCATTATCACTATCTGCAAGAGAAACATAAAATATTATATTTTTTATCTTATTTTTTTATCCATCTCAGTTAATGCTAATTTAAATCCTTCGATAATAGCATCATATACATTTGCTTGAACAACTTCAAAATCTTCATCTAATAATTTTTTTGAATATTATCTAAAAATTTCTTGAATATTTTGGTTAAATATTTTATCAATTTCTTCGGGGACTTCACCTGTGCCTATTTCAAATTCTGAATAATACCATTTTACAAAAAGAATGTTCTTCAACTGGCAGATTCTTCTTTAATTCTTTTGTAATGAGAGATAGTATTTGCAGCCCATCCTAAATACTGACAATAGTCATCGATATATAACACATATGCAAAAAAATATCATTTTTCTTCATATTTCGATAGAACAAAAACCCTAATGAAGTTAACACTCCATTTTTTTAACATCATTAATTAAATTATTAGTCAAATTTTTCATTTAAAGCTTTCATAACCAATCCTTATATCCAATACACTTAATAAATTAGCATTTTTTTACTATGAGAACCATACTTGCAAAAAAACTTTCCCACCAATTCTTGTCAATTGCTTACTCATATATTTATCTGCTTGTGCTTTATTCATAACTCCGCGTTTCATCCATTGTGTCACACGCTTATCAGCTTGTTCAAGTAGAGTAGCTACTTTTTTTCTGCATTTTTTTAACCGTATGAACACCTTTAATATTTGACGCAATCATTAGATTGGAACGCCCAGTAGTAGTTCGATAGTTAAAATTTAATGGAATATTATATTTATGTGCAATATTTCTGGAACGAGTTAACGCATCCTTCATTGCAGGAGAACGGTCGAACTTTCCTTTAAATATAATATGATGACCATGTGCATTACTTATATGCGGTTTAGCTGTTACTCCATGATTTTTTGGAATATCAAGCCAAGATAAACCTAAGGGATCGCCCCACCCCTGCGCATTAGGCGCAAACGAATAAAGGTTATCCCCGCCCAGCAACCCAATCGGGTCTTGGTTCACAAACCGTCCCGTATCAGATTCATAGTAACGGAAGAAATTGTAATGCAACCCCGTCTCCGCATCAAAATACTGGTTCTGCAACCGGAACGGCTGGTGCGCGTTCGGGTAAACCTTCATCTCCGATTTCAGACGACCCCAAGCGGTGTAGTCTCCATACCACAGCAGATTGCCGAACTGGTCGGTCATCTCCCTCGGAATGCCGATCTGGTCGGTGTGGAAATAAGCGAGGTATTGCTTACCGTCTTTGGCGTTGTCAAAGACTTGCGCCAGCGGTTCGTAGCTGTTCTGGTCGGTGTAGAGATGGGTGTGGCTGCCTTGGTAGGTATACTCCTGCGCCAGTCTCGTACCGTCCCAGACGAAAGTGGGTGCGTTTCGGGTCGGTACTGGTCCAGGCGAGTTTGTCTTGACGCTCTTTGAGAGGCGTCTTCCGAACGGGTCGTAGGCGTATGTCCCAAATCTCGGTATTGCCGGCTGGCTTTTTTTGATTTCGGCGCGGACGAGTTGGTTTTCTAAATCGTATTGGTAATATTGGTTTTCGCCATTGGGACAGCTGGCGGTAGATCAGGTTGCCCAATGCGTCGTAGGTGTATTCGATGCCGTTGTATTCTTTGAGGCGGTTGCCGCTGGTAAGGTTGTTGCCCTTCCCTTCGACTGCTTTGTTGGGATGTCGAGGATGTTGTGTGCGGGGTCGAAGGCGAAGGTTTCGCTGCGGCCGGTTTGGCTGTTGCGGGCTTCTTGAATCCGTCCGATTTTGTCGTAAACGTAATGGAGGACGCCGCTTCTTTGGTCGGCGCTTTGAATCAGGTTGCCGGCTTGTCGTAGGCGTAGCGGCGGTTGACGGCGCCGCCGGCCAACGGGTTTTGTTTGCCGCGGGCTGTTGGTGTACCGCTCCAGACGGTACGCTGGCTTTTCAGACGACCCATGGGGTCGTAGTCGTACAGGCTGCTGATGCTGCCCTGCGTCCTTTGGATTTCGCGGTGCAGTTTGTCGCGCTCGATGTCGGTGATGACTTCTCCATCGAGGCTGATTTGGTGCAGGTGTCCGCTGCCGTAGTAAAGGTAATCGATATGGCGGCCGTCGGGCAGGATGGTGCGGATGCGGTTGCCCAACGGGTCGTATCGGTAGCCTACGGTGGCGCTTTGGCCGTTGTGGACGGTGGTTTCGCCGATGAGTCGGTCGAGTTCGTCGTAGGCGAGTTCGACGCTGCTGTGTTGGTTGCGGGCTTTGGTCAGGTTGCCGGTAACGGGGTCGTAGTCGAAACGGGTGCGGCTGATGCCTTCGTCTTTGCTTTGTCCGTTGCGGCCGGAGACTTTGCGGCTCTGTTTTTCGATCAGTTGGCCGAGGATGTTGCGTTTGAACCGGTGGATGTGCCAAGTTTCGAGACGCTCTTTCAGACGACCTTCATGATTGCTTTGGCCGTATTCGGTCTGTTGGACCAGTTGTCCGGCGGCATCGTAGCCGTAGGCGGTGATTTTGCCGTCCCAACCGGTTTCTTGGATCAGGTTGTCGGTCCGGTCGTAATCGAGACGGTAGGTTTCGCCGTTTTCGTTGGTGAGGACGGTCAGACGGCGGGCTTTGTCGTAGGCGTAGGCGAAGGTATGGCCCAGCGCGTTGGTGCGTTTGAGCGGCAGTCCGTCCACTGCGAGTTCGTAGGCGGTTTTGGCACCGAGTCCGTCGATGTGGGCGGTCAGACGGTTGAGGCGGTCGTATTCGAAGGTTTCGTGACTGCCGTCGGGATAGTCGGTACGGACGGGGTTGCCCGCTGCGTCGTAGTGGTGGCGGGTGGTATGGCCCAGCGCATCGGTAACGGTTTCGAGATCGCCGTATTCGGTGTAACCGAAACGGGTGGTTTCGCCGGTACAGTCGGTAAAGCAGACGAGCTGGTCGAGGGTGTCGTAGTGTAGGCGTCGGGTTTTGCCTAAGGCGTCGGTAATGGTTTCGGGCAGCCATCGGGCGTTGTAGCCGTAGCTTGTAGTGTAACCGGCGGGGTCAGTGATGCTGATGAGGTTGCCACGTCCGTCGTAATCGTAGGCGGTAATCCTGCCTGCGGGATCGTTGACGGCAACCGGCAGGTTGAGGGTTTCGTGGTAGTCGATTTGGGTGCTGCTGCCGTCCGGCGCGGTGATGGCGATGACGTTGCCTTCGGTATCGTAGAGATAGCGGGTTTCGCGTCCGAGCGGGTCGCGCTCTACGGTAATGCGGCCGTAGCTGTCGCGTTCGCTGTCGCGTTCGCTGTCGCTGCGTTGTCCGTCGGCGTCGATGCGGTAGGCGAAACCGCGCAGTTTTTTGCCGTCGCGTCCGTAAACGGCGGTCAAATTGCCGTAGCCGTCGTAGTCGTAGCGCACCAGTTCCTTGCCGTTGAAGGTGACGGAGGTGAGGCGGTGCACCGCCGTCGGGAGAGGCGATTTAGTAGAGGTCGTCTGAAAGTTGGTTTTCAGACGACCTCTATGTTAACTGTTAATGAGATTGTTAAAGAACAAATGGTTCAGACGACCTCAAAGAAAGTATTGAGGTCGTCTGAAAAACAGAAACCGCGTGTGTATGTGCGTTCTGTATATGCTCTATTTAATTCAAGCATAATCAATATCTATATAAGGAATATTCTGATTTTTAAGTAAGTCTATTGTAGCGTTATCAAATGGTCGTTTACAATCTAGCACGATTAAATATTCTAGATTTTTAATATTAGCCAGTTCATTCACATTTTTAAGGTTAAAACAGGAAACTAAGTCTAAATAGCTTAAAGAGGGCAAATGAGTAAATAACTCACAATCTATGTCAGCCTTTTTGATTCCATTCAAAGCAATGTATCTCAAATTTTTAAATTCTTTTAATTTCGAAATTGAAAAATTCTGCCCTGAAAATCCAACAAGACTAATTGATTCCAATAAATCAGAACTTATATTTTTCTAATATATTCAATGATTTACCATGATGAAAAACTGGCATGAATTAGTTTCTTAAAATTTTTTTAATTTCATCAAGTTGCTTAATATTTTTTTATACTTTGAGATATTGCACTCTAAGTAACTGATATTAGGGAAAATTATTTGCATTAAGCCCGAATAAACCATTGATTTCGCATCTTGATATAAATGCTGAAAGATTGGGCATTTCCAGACTCGCTGGTATTTCAAATTTTTTTCATCATCCCATTCTCTTGGAATGAAAAAAATATAATGTTTCTAATGTAAGCGCAGAATTTTTTTATGGTATTTTCTAATTTAGAAAAAAACAAACATATGGAAAAAGCCAAAACTTTCAAATTACCAAGCGTATTTATCCAATCTGGCAAGTCGGATATATCATACTCACCAGATTCTGGCTCCTCAATAATCAATGCTTGAATTTTTTTGACAACTCTTCTGAAGAAGGCGTTTTATCCCATGTCAGAAATTTAATATTTTCAAACCTTTCATAGTCATCCTGTAAAGTCTCAAGCTCATCATCATCTGCCGCTAAGAAATAAGTGGTCAAATGTGGCTTTATCCACTGACTTAATTCAATATTTTTAAAAATAAATTTTTCCATTTTGTATCCTTATACTATAAATAATTACTTATCAACCTGATGAACTGTCCTTTTGTTTTCTGATTTTGCACCACAAGCCTCAATTATTTTTTTGTTCCGCTCTTTTTTTCTTTTTGCTTCCGGATTATTGCTGTTTGATAGACGAAATTTTCCTTCAGCTCTTTCTTTTTCTTTTTGTTCAAAATGTCGAAGAATATTATTTTTATCCCTTTTGCTATCGGCGGTTCCTAGATCAACTTCTCTAAACTCAACCTTAGTGTCAGGATGCCTTAACAGAGTTTGTGCTTTTTCATGTTGACTTCTTCCTAATCTGTCACCAACGTCAATTCCTGATCCAACATAACCTTTCCCTGTAGTTTCATTAGTTAAAATATATACACCAGATTTTCCATTTAATGATGAAACTTTTTTAGCCCAACCTAAAGGATCAATCCATCCTTGCGCATTCAGCGCAAACTGATACAGATTCTCCCCACCCCACAACCCAATCGGGTCCTGGTTCACAAACCGCCCCACCTCTGGCTCGTAATAGCGCATCAGGTTGTAATGCAGCCGGTCTCTTCATCATAATACTGGTTTTGCAATCTAAACGGCTGGTGCGCGTTCCGATAGACGCGTTCATCCTTTTTCAGACGACCCCAGGCGGTGTATTCGCTGTACCATAAGAGATTGCCGTGGATGTCGGTCATCTCGCGCGGGATGCCGATTTGGTCGTTGTGGAAATAGCTGAGGTATTGTTTGCTGTCTTTGGCGTTGTCAAAGACTTGCGCCAGCGGTTCGTAGCTGTCTTGGTCGGTGTAGATATAGGTGTAGCAGCCTTTGTAGGTGTACTCCTGAAGTAATCGCGTCCCGTCCCAGACGAAATGGGTTCGTTTCGGTTCGGTACTCGTCCAGGCGAGTTTGTCTTGGCGTTCTTTGGAAAGGCGTCGTCCAAACAGGTCGTAGGCGTATGTCCAAATCTCGGTATTGCCGGCGGACTTTTTGATTTCGGCGCGGACGAGTTGGTTTTCTAGGTCGTATTGGTAATACTGGTTTTCGCCATTGGGCAGCTGGCGGTAGATCAGGTTGCCCAATGCGTGAATGAGAAATTTTTAAAGAACGAATGTTTCAGACGGCCTCAAAAGAGATATTGAGGCCGTCTGAAAATATAAAATTACTTTTTCGCAGCACGAATTTTTTTCAATCCATTCTCCAAAATAGTAACTTTCTCGGGAGGAGTTCCCCTATCCAAAGCATTCCACCAATTATTTACTGGTTTAACAAATAATTGGAATCCTTCATCGGTTACATTGGATTTTCGGATGATCAAATCTTCTTTGATAGAGCCATCCTCATTAAATGGGTCAATATCAACAAGTAAGTTATTGTTTGAGAAACGTCATAAGTGCAATAGACATTCTGATAGTATCTTCACGATAATCTTCATCAGCATTTGCTTCCCAAAATGTCCGAAAATTAAATAGTGTTATATCCATGATAATCTCCTAAGGTAATCGAATAATTTCGGATATTCCGTCAACATGAACTAAGCTTTTACCATCTCTGACATATACGCCACCTGCATCTCTAATCCTTTCTTCTTTTGCAAGTTGACTCCTTTTTGAAGCAGTCTTGCTAGTAATTTCTTGAGCAAGTCCACCACCTTTTTTACCAGCTCCTTTTATAACAAAATCAAGCTTACGAGACTCACCCGTTACGGGATCTCTAACAATTTCGCCCTTTTTATTTCTCAAGTGTTTCTGACTCAATATACGGTCAGCTCCATATTGGGCATCTAAGTCTTTTTTATGTAAGGCTTCGCGAGCATCACCATCTTTTTTATTTTGGATACACTCCCCTTTACCCGCGCTTTTCTTCTTGGATTTCGGTCCAGGTTTTTTCCTAAATGTTCCGTTTTTTCTATGGCCATAAATTTTTAAACCAAGTGGATCGATAAAATCCAATACTTGATTACCAAATGAATATAAATTATCTCCACCAAACAACCCAATCGGGTCCTGGTTCACAAACCGCCCCGTCTCCGCCTCGTAATACCGCATCAGGTTGTAATGCAGCCCGGTCTCTTCATCATAATACTGGTTTTGCAGTCTGAACGGCTGGTGCGCATTCTTGTAAACCCGCTCATCCTTTTTCAGACGACCCCAGGCGGTGTATTCGCCGTACCATAAGAGGTTGCCGTGGATGTCGGTCATCTCGCGCGGGATGCCGACTTGGTCGGTGTGGAAATAGGCGATGTATTGTTTGCCGTCTTTGGCGTTGTCAAAGATTTGCGCCAGCGGTTCGTAGCTGTTTTGGTCGGTGTAGATATAGGTGTAGCTGCCTTTGTAGGTGTACTCCTGAAGTAATCGCGTTCCGTCCCAGACGAAGTGGGTGCGTTTCGGGTCGGTACTCGTCCAGGCGAGTTTGTCTTGACGCTCTTTGGAGAGGCGTCTTCCGAACGGGTCGTAGGCGTATGTCCAAATCTCGGTATTGCCGGCTGGCTTTTTGATTTCGGCGCGGACGAGTTGGTTTTCTAAATCGTATTGGTAATATTGGTTTTCGCCATTGGACAGCTGGCGGTAGATCAGGTTGCCCAATGCGTCGTAGGTGTATTCGATGCCGTTGTATTCTTTGAGGCGGTTGCCGCTGCTAATGTTGCTGCCCTTCCCTTCGGCCGCTTTGTCGGAAAGGATGTTGTGGGCGGGGTCGAAGGCGAAGGTTTCGCTGCGGCCGGTTTGGCTGTTGCGGGCTTCCCGAATGCGTCCGATTTTGTCGTAAACGTAATTAAGGACGCCGCTTCTTTGGTCGGCGCTTTGAATCAGGTTGCCGGCTTTGTCGTAGGCGTAGCGGCGGTTGACGGCGCCGCCGGCCAACGGGTTTTGTTTGCCGCGGGAGGTTTGTGTGCCGCTCCAAACGGTACGCTGGCTTTTCAGACGACCCATGGGGTCGTAGTCGTATAGGCTGCTGATGCTGCCCTGCGTCCTTTGGATTTCGCGGTGCAGTTTGTCGCGTTCGATGTCGCTGATGACTTCGCCGTCGAGGCTGATTTGGTGCAGGTGTCCGCTGCCGTAGTACAGGTAATCGATATGGCGGCCGTCGGGCAGGATGGTGCGGATGCGGTTGCCCAACGGGTCGTATCGGTAGCCTACGGTGGCGCTTTTGGCCGTTGTGGACGGTGGTTTCGCTGATGAGGCGGTCGAGTTCGTCGTAGGCGAGTTCGACGCTGCTGTGCTGGTTGCGGGCTTTGGTCAGGTTGCCGGTAATGGGGTCGTATTCGAAACGGGTGCGGCTGATGCCTTCGTCTTTGCTTTGTCCGTTGCGGCTGGAGACTTTGCGGCTTTGTTTTTTTCGATCAGTTGGCCGAGGATGTTGCGTTTGAAACCGGTGGATGTGCCAAGTCTCGGGACGCTCTTTTCAGACGACCTTCGATCATGTGCTTTGGCCGTATTCGGTCTGTTGAACCAGTTGTCCGGCGGCATCGTAGCCGTAGGCGGTGATTTTGCCGTCCCAGCCGGTTTCTTGGATCAGGTTGTCGGTTTGGTCGTAATCGAGACGGTAGGTTTCGCCGTTTTCGTTGGTGAGGACGGTCAGACGGCGGGCTTTGTCGTAGGCGTAGGCGAAGGTATGGCCCAACGCGTTGGTGCGTTTGAGCGGCAGTCCGTCCACTGCGAGTTCGTAGGCGGTTTTGGCACCGAGCCCGTCGATGTGGGCGGTCAGCCGGTTGAGGCGGTCGTATTCGAAGGTTTCGTGACTGCCGTCGGGATAGTCGGTACGGACGGGGTTGCCCGCTGCGTCGTAATGGTGGCGGGTGGTATGACCCAGCGCATCGGTAACGGTTTCGAGATCGCCGTATTCGGTGTAACCGAAACGGGTGGTTTCGCCGGTACAGTCGGTAAAGCAGACGAGTTGGTCGAGGGTGTCGTAGTGTAGGCGTCGGGTTTTGCCTAAGGCATCGGTAATGGTTTCGGGCAGCCATCGGGCATTGTAGCCGTAGCTGGGTGGTGTAACCGGCGGGGTCGGTGATGCTGATGAGGTTGCCGCGTCCGTCGTAGGTCGTAGGCGGTAATCCCTGCCTGCAGGGATCGTTGACGGCAACCGGCAGGTTGAGGGTTTCGTGGTAGTCGATTTGGGTGCTGCTGCCGTCCGGCGCGGTGATGGCGATGACGTTGCCTTCGGTATCGTAAAGATAGCGGGTTTCGCGTCCGAGGGGGTCGCGTTCTACGGTAATGCGGCCGTAGCTGTCGCGTTCGCTGTCGCTGCGTTGTCCGTCGGCGTCGATGCGGTAGATAAGTTCGCGGTTTTCGTCGAAACCGTATACTTCCGTCCGTCCCAATTCGTCGGTAACGACGGTATGGTCTTTGCGGTAGTCGAACGTCCATTCTTCGCCGAGGTTGTTGCTGCTCTTGAGCACTTTGCCGTCGGTGTCGTAACGGTCGTATTCGTAGCGGGACACCAGTCCGTCGGGCTGGTTGTGTTCGACCATGATGTGGTTGCGGTAGGCGAAACCGCGCAGTTTTTTGCCGTCGCGTCCGTAAACGGCGGTCAAATCGCCGTAGCCGTCGTAGTCGTAGCGCACCAGTTCCTTGCCGTTAAAGGTGACGGAGGTGAGGCGGTTGACGTAGAAACGCTCGTCTTCGGAAACGAAGACGTCCCGCTCCCCGGCCGGGTCGAAGTCGGGATCGTTGTCGTTCAGACGGATGGAGGAGAATACGGGTTGGAAGTGTCGGCCGCTGCCGTCGTAAATGCTGTGCGGCAGTCCGTTGTCGTCGTAACAGAGGCGGATATGACGACCGTTTCGGTCGAGTTGGGCGACCAGTTGGTAAATGCCGCAACCGGAATCGACTTCGGCAAACAGCAGCCGTGCGCCGCCGTCGGGGGAGGCGATTTGGTAGAGGTCGTCTGAAATCTGTGAAAAGTAGATTTGTTCGTAAGGATCAAAATAGGCGTCATCTAGACCGTAGGGATCTTCTTCGGCAGAAGCAGGTCGCGGTGCAGCCTCTTCTTCATATAAATTGTCTTCACCATCGTCGGCTGCGGAATAAGGCTCTTCTGCTTCGTCGCTGATATCCGGCAACGAAATTTCCCTGCCCTGCTCATCAATATAGAGAAAACCGTCGGCAGTACGGACAAGACGCATGGAGAACGGCAGCGACCAACCTTGTCCCAGCCAGCCGTTGCCAATTTGGTCGGAATAATAGCTGCGCTGCCAAACAAGAGGAAGTGGGGAGTCAAAGCCAAAGTCAACCTCTGTTTCATCAAATAAGACTTTGATACCAAGTACGGCATTAACAGGATTACCGATAGCTGCTGCAACTTTACAGGGAATACAGTGACCATGACCAGAAGTAACCACCCCGCCATCAGAACCTGCTCCGCTACCCCCGCCAAAACCACTGACCATCTTTCGTGAAGGCAGTCTAACACTAGGCAAACCTGGGACCATTGAAGCGAGCGAAACCACATCAGATACAGCATCAGCTACATTAGCTGCAGCAGAGTCAGGAGCAACCAAAGAAAGGGCGCTAGAGGCAACATCAGCCACCATCTCTATCACATCCACTGGACCGGCTGCATTAGTCAGCGGCTCAGGCGGATTGGCAGATCCTTTGGACACCATGGCAGGTGCAGAAGGCTGAGGAACAAGAATACCTATGGTGTTACCGGAAGAGGACATGCGATTACTCCGTCGAAATCCTAATTAATCTACAAGTAGAAACCTCAAAACAAGGAACGCCAATCACTTTCTGAGTGACTTGGGCACGTTATTTTGCAAAAATTATAACAAACAATAAGCTATAAATAAAACTGTATTTAATAAACTTTATTATTAAAATATCATATAGTAAGCGCATATTTTTAAAGATTATTTACATTTCTTAAGTTATTATTTCAAGCGGTTTAAATTTATATTTATCAACACATCGAATTATGCTAGAGTACGAGTCTTAGCAGTTGTATCTAATTAGCAACTTGGGAATCTAAAACTTCTTCTCTTGTGATGACTACTCATGCTTAAGCAAAATGAAGTCTATTTTTTTGGCAAACTGAATCAATCCCGTGATTTTATTTTCTCCGAGAATCTTCAAACTCACGATAAAATCTTTTGGGATAACTGGTTTAACCGATGCTCCGACCAAAACAAATTAATTTCATTCACTCGAAAAACATATTCCCCTTTGCAAATTTGGCTATTTTGCATCAAATTACCTGATGATCTTATTTATACTGGTATGACTGCTGGTAGTTCTGATAAAATTGGCAGAAAATACCCATTTGTGTTATTTTATAAACCTAGCTCTATTCCCGAATCACTTGATTCTCTTTTTTTTCTTTTAAAGAAAAAAAATTCCTTTCGCGAGATATTAAAAGAAGGGGAATGTTGTATCGAAGATTTTTACAGTAGTGATACAACAGAGAACTCTATCCTCTCTGAATCCTTTCACAACTTTTTATCTGATTCAGACGGCATTGGTAGTTTTTGGCAAGAGATTGGAAGCGGTTACCACATAAAACATGAAGGCCTCCCCTCATGCTCACTGTTTAATAAGTTATTTGGATTATAAGTAGATGAACACATTTCCTCGATGGGACGAGCCTATCTCTATCGACAGTCCTGAAGGTGTAAATATCGAATACGATAGCCGCTTTTTAGAACTACAAAGCATAGCTGAAGGCAAACCAGAACAACAATATGGTGACACGATTATTCCGGCAGAAGAGGCAGACTGGGCAACAGTAGAAAAGTTGTGCAATCAATTGCTAGCCGAGTCTAAAGATTTACATGTCTTGGCTTATTATGCACAAGCTCTTACTGCTAAACATGGACTTGTAGGGTTCTGCGCTGGCTGCGAAGCAATTAGAGCTAATATAGACTTATATTGGGAATCCATTTACCCCAAACTTGAAGATGAAGACGGTGAATTTGATCCCTTTTACAGGATCAATGCCCTTAGCTCCTTTACTACACTTGATGGCATTATCAAAGAGATTCTTTCATCTAAATTATTGATAAATGGGTTAACCCAACAGCCAATTACTGTCAAAGAAGCTGTTTCCATACTACAAGGAAATGATTCACAAAATTATCCAGGAGGTAAAGAACGGCTAATGCTCGATATTAGAGTAAATGCCGATACAGGGAAACCTGAATTAACTGCATTAATTCAAGCATTGGACTGTCTGAAAGACATCCAACGCATTTTCTCGTCTAATTTACAGGATGAACACTCACTTGATTTTGATGTTATTCAGAAACCTCTTACCCTAATTCACAAAGCCATCAACTATAATGATGGGAGCACTCCCTCAGTACAACAGACAGAACAGCCTGAGTTACCCTCTGAAACTAACAGCTTGGCTATTACGCAAGAACAATCTATTCAAGAGGCTGACGCATGGCGCCGTCTGAATATTAAAAACCGTGCTGATGTTGATTTAGCTTTAGAGAAAATCTGCATTTATTTTGAAACTCTTGAGCCCAGCCACCCTGCACCACTGTTTATCCGCAGAGTGCAACGACAAATGAATATGAACTTTTATGACATCATGAAAGATATTAGCCCAGAAAGTATTGCCAATTTAGAAGTTTTAATTGGCAAACCAGATGAAGATACAGCAAATTCCTAAAATCAGTACACCTCATCCACAATTTCGTAAATATCTTTTAGATATACAACATTATTAATTATCCTAAGGTTATAACCATGTCACGAAATAAATCATCAGGTCAAAAGTTTATTGCCCGCAATCGAGCTCCTCGCGTGCAAATTGAGTATGACGTAGAGTTGTATGGCTCAGAGAAAAAGATTGAACTGCCTTTCGTTATGGGTGTTATGGCAGATTTGGTTGGTAAACCTGTCGAACCACTGCCTGACTTGGCCGAACGAAAATTCTTAGAAATTGATGTAGACAATTTCGACGAACGCATGAAAGCCCTTAAACCTCGTGTCGCCTTCAACGTAAAAAACACATTGACAGGTGAAGGAAATTTGAATGTAGAACTCGAATTGGAAAGCATGGATGACTTCTCACCAGCTGCGATAGCTAAAAAAGTAGCACCTCTAAATGAACTTTTACAGGCGCGTACAGAACTATCTAATTTACTCTCATATATGGATGGTAAAAGTGGGGCTGAAGAATTAATTGGAAAAGTCTTAGGGGACAGCGAATTGCTAAAAAGTCTTGCAGCTGCACCTAAATCAACATCCAAAGATGAACAATAGTCTCTAATAAAACTAGAAGTGAAAGTAAATCATGGCTGAAAAACAATTAGATACCCTAGGAAATGGCAGTTCGCAACATGTGTTTGCAACCAATGAATTTGAACAGCTGCTTCAAAAAGAATTCAAACCTAAAACGGAAGAAGCTAAAAGCGCTGTAAATAATGCAGTCGCAACATTGGCTCAGCAGGCCTTACAAAATGCCGTCACCATTTCAGATGATACCTATCAAACCATTGAAGCAATTATTGCCGAAATTGACAGAAAGCTTTCTGAACAAATCAACTTAATCTTGCATCATGAGGACTTTCAAAAGCTTGAAGGTGAATGGCGCGGCCTGCATCATTTAGTGACCAACACCGAAACAGATACTTTACTGAAAATCAAAGTATTACCTATTTCTAAAAAAGAGGTTGCTCGTAATTTAAAACGCTTTAAAGGTACAGCTTGGGATCAAAGTCCACTCTTTAAACGTATTTATGAGGAAGAATACGGCCAATTTGGCGGTGAACCCTTTGGTTGTTTAGTAGGTGACTATTATTTTGATCACTCTGCCCCTGATGTAGAAATGCTCAATAGTCTTGAGAAGATTGCAGCGGCTGCACACTGTCCATTTATTGCTGGTGCATCTCCCAAATTAATGCAAATGGAGTCTTGGCAAGAGTTAGCTAATCCGCGTGACTTAAGTAAAATTTTCCAAAATGCCGAATATGCTCCATGGCGAAGCCTGCGTGAATCCGAAGATTCACGTTATATCGGTTTAGCCCTACCTCGTTTTCTGTCTCGCCTGCCTTATGGTGCCACAACAAATCCTGTAGACGAATTTGACTTCGAAGAAGAAACAGAAGGTGCAGATCACAATAAATATACTTGGGCCAATGCTGCTTATGCAATGGCAGTAAATATTAACCGCTCATTTAAATACTATGGCTGGTGTACCGCTATTCGCGGTGTGGAATCAGGCGGTATCGTTGAAAATCTTCCCTGCCACACATTCCCAACCGATGATGGTGGTGTAGACATGAAATGCCCAACAGAAATCGCCATTAGTGACCGCCGTGAGGCAGAATTGGCTGCATTGGGCTTTATGCCATTAATCCATCGTAAGAACACGGATTTAGCTGCATTTATCGGTGCGCAATCTTTGCATAAACCATCTGAATATTACGATCCAGATGCTACCGCCAATGCACGTTTATCAGCTCGCTTGCCTTATTTATTCGCATGCTGCCGTTTCGCACACTATTTAAAATGTATTGTTCGTGACAAAGTTGGCTCATTCCGTGAACGTGATGACATGGAACGTTGGTTAAACGAATGGATTATGAATTATGTAGATGGAGACCCTGCCAACTCTACGCAAGAAACGAAAGCACGCAAACCATTGGCTGCTGCTGAGGTAGTTGTAGAAGAAGTAGAAGATAATCCAGGATACTATACTTCTAAATTCTTCCTGCGTCCTCACTACCAACTTGAGGGACTTACTGTTTCTCTACGCTTAGTTTCCAAATTGCCTTCGACTAAACAAGAATAGTCAGGCTTAGTTTATTTAGTTGGGTATATTAGTGCCCTGTTGTTAAATCGCTTATATTTTTTAACTAGGAGAGTAAAAAATGGCTATTGATATGTTCATGAAAGTCGAAGGTGTAAATGGCGAGTCAAAAGATTCTAACCATAAAGACTGGACTAACATCGAAAGTTTTGACTGGGGTGCTGAGCAACCTGGTTCAATGACCAGCGGTGGTGGCGGTGGTGCCGGTAAAGTCAATTTCAATGACTTAACTGTAGTTGCTGCTATCGATAAAGCAGCTCCAACCATTTTGAAAAACTGCGCTACCGGCCAACACTTGAGCAAAGTAGAAATTTCTGTATGTAAAGCTGGTGGCGAACAAATTGAATACTCACGCACTACATTAGAAGATGTCTTAGTAACCGGTGTGAAATTCATTGGTGTACAAGACAATGATGCGCTGAAAATGCGTTATTCATTCCAAGCTGCAAAAGTGAAAAACCAATATTGGGAACAAACCGATAAAGGTTCTAAAGGTGCTGAAGTTCAAATGGCCTTCAATATCAAAGAAAACAAATCTGCATAATTGATATGTAGATTTAAGTAAAAAGCCTGACTTAAAAGGCGTTTGTTTTTAAGTCAGGCTTTATACATAAATTTTTTCACTTTTCAGACGGCACTACTTAACTGAAAAATTAATCTTGTTTTTAACTTCTATTATTCATCTTTATAAATTAAATAAGGAATCATTGAAATGGATTTGAAGACTAAATTATCAGAGATGATTGAGCTTGTACGTTCAAATCCTGACAATCAAGAACATCGTTTAGCACTGATTCAATATCAGTGTCTATGCGCAAAATGGGAACAGGCTTTAAAACAAATCGGACAATACCAAAAACTTTTTCCTGATACTCAAAAGCCCCTGATGCTCTACCTTATTGAAAATATTTCTGCTGAAATACGTCGCCAAGCAGTCTTTGAAACACAGCAAAAACCCAAAACTCTAGAACAGCACGCAAGTAAACTTGATATTCTTCAAAAGCAACTCTCTTTAGTTGCCCATGTTTCAGAACAGAAAAACAAGGCTCTTGTCGATGATTATACTGTGTTATCTGAGAATATAGATGGCTCCTCCGTACATATTACTTACCTTTTAGCAGATAAATCAGTTTCTGAAATTGATAGCGACTGGATTATGGATGGAGACGTACGTACTGCCTTCGTTTATGAATATTTCTATCAAGGTCACTATTACTGGCAAACATGGGATTCTATTGAAAATATTTCTTTAAGGCTCCAAGTTCCTTACTGGACATCATCTGGAAAGCGTCTGAAATTAAATTTACTAATGGTGAGTGTATTCAATGTACTAGTCCTGCCCGCTATACTGTTATGCCTGGTGAGGAAACAGCATGGTCAGATCTGCTAATGAAGTGCTCACAAACTGACTGGATTGAAATAGCAGAGCAACTCTTTACAGGGGTTGGTCAAAAAACTTTGTATACCGATAACCATGATTTTGGCCTTTTAGATATTCGTAATATTAGATTTGAACAAAATCATTAAAATCTATCCATCCTTCAAACTCAGCAATTAAACATGTCGCAATTCAAAAATCAACTGTTACCCTCTTTATTTGACAGACTAACAGATGAAGAACCGCGCAGAAAAAAAGAGGCACGCTCCGATCAGGTCATTAATCTTGATCAATATCGGCAAGCAGTACTGCGTGATATTCTTTATCTACTGAATACATGCAACATGCAAGCAGAAACTATGGGGATTGACCTAACTGAAAATGTACGCTCTTCTACATTAAATTATGGTATCCCTCCCCTTTCTGGTATTAATTTTTCCGATATTGAATGGCAAGATGTGGAACAGAATATCAAACAAGCCATCATCGATTTTGAACCGCGTCTTGAAAATAAGACTCTACAAGTGATCGTAAATACCTCAGACGATGATGACGATGCTTTACACAATAAACTCATTATTGAAATTAAAGGTTACCTGAAACTCAATCCTTATCCTAAAGAATTCTTGCTCCGAACCAGCATGGATGTTGAAACAGGATTGTTTGACTTATTAGATGGGGGAAATGGGGCTTGAATAATAAATTACTGTCTTACTACAACAAAGAGCTAACTTTTCTAAAGGAAATGGGTAAAGAGTTTGCAGCCCAATATCCTAAGATAGCCTCAAGATTAGCTTTAGATACAACTGATATTCCTGACCCCTATGTTGAAAGACTCTTGGAAGGGGTAAGTTTTCTTACTGCACGCACCCAACTTAAACTGGATGCGGAGTATCCTCGTTTTGTCCAAAGAATCTTAGAAGTTGTTTATCCTGACTTCATCAATCAGAAACCGGCGGCAGCTATTGTCAATCTAGAGCCTACTAATCAATATAACGCTGATGTGATCAATCTACTGGAACGAGGCAAAATATTAAGGTCTCTGCCTATTGATGAATTTAAAGTAAGTTGTCCATTTTCTGTAACTAAAACTACTGAAATTCTGCCACTTCGTATTGAAAAAGCCAAATACACTGACTCAATAGGTTATTTGCCAAACACACTCCCTGCACTCAAACAATCCTCTAGTAAGAAAGTACAATCTGCCTTGCGTTTGGATTTTTCATTGAGCGTACCAGGTGCATGTTCAGAGATGTTGCCAGATGAATTATCTATATTTTTGGGTACAGAGCTTTCCAAATCATCTTCATTGCTGTTTCTATTAGCTTCTGAATGCGTGGGGGTTGTTTGTCACAGTTACGAAAATCCAAAACAATGGTATTACCCATTACCTACTACACCAGAACATCGTGGTTTTCGAGAAGATGAAGCCTTATCATTTAATTTAGATAAATCGGTGAGTGCATTCCGAATTATGCAGGAGTATTCACGCCTACCGGAAAAGTTCCTATTCATTTCCCAAAAAAATATTAAACAAGCTATCCAGCAAGCCGAGAAACAAGGACACTTACCTAAAGTACCTGAACATTTAGAGGAAATCGTAAACGATAAGGGAGTCAATAAAAAAATTATTACTTATCGTAAACGCTATTTTAGTCTTTCATTTTTATTCAGTAATAAAATACCTGAATTAACTGAACTGATCGGTGTAGATGATTTTTCTGTGAATGCCGTACCAGTCGTCAACTTATTCAGAAAAAAAAGCTCACGCTTCCCGGTAAATATTCAAGATCAGGAGCACCATGTCGTTATCGACCGTACCCAGCCCCTGAATTATGAAGTCTACGCTATCGAGCAAGTAAAAGGCTTTGATACCAACAACCTTCAAACCGTAGTATTTTCACCGATGTACAAAGCACCGGATATAGGACTCTTTCCAGAAGCCCAAACTCAGCATGATTATTTTTCTGTTCGTCGTGCTGATAGAGTACCATCCGAAAACTCAGCTAAAAATGGTTTTCGCTCTTCCTATTTAGGTAGTGAGGTATTTTTATCTCTTGCTAATAATCAGAATTACGCCTTTAATTCAAACGTACAGCACCTTTCTGTCGACGCTTGGTGTACAAGCAGAGATTTGCCTCTAATCATGCCTCGAGACGGAGAATCTGACTTTCTTATTGAGGGATTTTTGCCAGTCAAATCGATTAAACTGATTTCTAAATTAACAAGACCTCAAGAAGCAGTAAGTGAAGATAGGACTCTTTGGTCATTTTTAAATCAATTAAGTTTAAATTACCTGTCTCTTTTAAATACTGATAAAGAAGATGCACCTGTTGCTTTAAAAGAGCTTTTAACAGTATTTGTTTCTTCTGAAAGTGATTTACTGAAAAAACAGATTGAGTCAATTATACGAGTTGAAACCTCAATTATTAACAAAGTAGTCCGTCATTATGGAGTTGCCGCCCCTATCCGAGGAATCAACATTACCGTTACACTGGATGAAGCTCAATTAGGCGGCGTTCATCCTTTCCTATTTGGATCAGTTTTAAACCATTATTTCCGACGTTTGGTATCTATTAACTCATTTGTACAACTGCGAATTGACACGCTCCAGCAAGGTCATATTGCTACTTGGCCGTCTGAAATTGGGGAGAGGATGATTATATGAGTCCAGTCAACCCAAAAACAGATTTTGGTGACTCATTAGACAATGCTTGGGATGAAAAACTTACAATCTTTTTAAATAAAGTTTCCTCTCAACCATATAAGTATGATTATTTTTCACTCTTGCGCCAGCTTGAGTCCGTTAAATTTATTACTGGTGGGCAAATATTAGGCAAAGCTATTAGCCCAAAAATGGAGAAAATAAGGATCCGCCAAAATCCTTTGCTTACTTTTGCCCCACGCAATCTCCAATCGGTAACCTTATCACCACATTATGTAGAAATTTCCATTAATGGATTTGGTCTGTTTGGCCCATCTGGTCCACTACCTCTACATTTAACCGAATATGCTTATGAACGCCAACATCAACACGGAGACCAGGCATGGACAGGGTTTGCAAATATGTTGCAACACCGCCTGGCTATCTTATTCTATCGGGCGTGGGCCAATGCCCAAAGCATTACATCGTTAGATAAAAATGCCGAAGACCGCTTCGGAAAATATATTGCCAGTTTTAATGGCCTTAATATTCCGACCACACATAACAAAGGTTTAATTCACGAATTTGCTAAACGTTATTTTTCTGGTCTATTAATAAAACAAAGCCGATCTGCAGTCAACCTGCAACAACTGCTCACTCGCTATTTCCAAGTTCCCGTTAACATTCAAACTAACGTAGGGTACTGGGTTGAAGTCGAAGAAGAGAAAACGCAAATTGGGATTATGGGCAACTACACACTTGGGGACGGTTTACTACTAGGTGACAAACTCTATGATATGCAAAGTAAATTCCGGATTATTATTGGCCCCCTTACTCTACCAGCCTACCAATCATTCTTTAAAGACGGTATTAATGCAGCCCGTTTACGCGAATGGGTTCGTTTATTTGCCGCAGAAGAATATGAATGGGACATCCAACCTATTCTGATGCAAAAAGAAGTTCCACTGATGGTTTTAGGAGGGAACACTCAACTCGGCTTATCAACTTGGCTGGGGAATGTTTCCCGAGATGCAAAGACTTGATCGTCAGCAATCATTAATCAGCTTTTCAGACGGCCATCGTCGATAAAAGCTTTAAAAAACTATTTTGGACATATTTGAAATAATTTAATTAAGGACGTCTTATGTCAAACATCAGCCGCAGCGTATTATTTGGTAAGTTAAATACTACTTTGTATAAAACTTTGGAAAATGCCTATACTTTCTGCCGTCTTCGAGAAAACAGCTATGTTGAATTGGTACACTGGCTACACTCTCTGCTTCAAACTGAAAAAACAGATATCTTCTGCCTGATCAATCATTTTAATTTGGATGAAGCCAAAGTACGAAAAGATGTATTGGCTGCAATAGAAAAACTGCCTGTCGGTGCTACTGCCGTCATTGACTTCTCCGAGCATATCCAAACACTTGTCGAACAAACTTGGACATACAGCTCACTAAAATTTGGTACAGACAAAATCCGTACAGCCCATATTTTCTATACCATGCTGCAAAATAAGACTTTACAGGGTATTCTGGCCAATATTTCGTCTGAATTCCTGAAGATCAAACCTGAGACCTTGGCAAACAATATTATTGCTATTACTGCTAACTCTGAAGAAAATCTTGATGTTACCCAAAATGCCTTATCTTCAGAGCCTAATGCTACTCACAAAGAAAGTGCCTTAGCTAAATACGGCAGCAATCTTACCGAAAAGGCTAAAAATGGCGAAATAGATCCAATCACAGGACGCGACACTGAAATCAGACAAATGATTGATATCCTAATGCGTCGCCGTCAAAACAACCCGATTCTCACCGGTGAAGCCGGTGTTGGTAAGACTGCTGTGGTTGAAGCTTTGGCATTACGTTTAGCTGCTGGGGATGTCCCTCCTGGATTAAAAGATGTTCAATTAATTTTATTGGATATCGGTTTGCTCAAAGCTGGCGCCAGTGTTAGTGGAGAATTTGAATCACGCCTCAGAGCAGTGATGGATGAAGTAGAATCCAGCCCAACCCCAATCGTGCTATTCATCGACGAAATCCATACTTTAATTGGTGCTGGTGGTGCTGCCGGTACTGGTGATGCTGCCAACTTACTCAAACCTGCATTGGCTCGTGGCAAACTTCGTACTATCGGTGCAACTACATGGGCAGAATACAAAAAATATTTTGAAAAAGATCCTGCCCTAACTCGTCGCTTCCAAGTGGTACAAGTAGATGAACCCGATGAAGAAAAAGCCATCAACATGCTTAGGGCATTAAATGCTTCTCTAGAAAAACACCATAAAGTGATCATTCTTGATGAAGCAATCCAAGCAGCTGTAAAACTTTCCCATCGCTATATTCCAGCACGTCAGCTCCCCGATAAAGCTGTAGGCCTGATTGATACTGCCTGCGCACGCGTTGCAGTCAGCCAACATGCTGTGCCTGGCAGCATTGAATATCTACGCAAGAAGTCTGAAGCATTAAAACTCGAGCAAGCAAATTTAGAACGTGAGAAGAAACTCAGTTTCGATTCTGAAGCTCGGATTACAAACATTGGTAAAGAATTAACTGAGGTTGAAGGCCGTCTGAAAAAATTAGAAGACAGATGGAAATCTGAAGCAGACTTGGTTGTAGAGCTATTGGCTGTACGTGAACAAATCATGCAGGTTGAACAAGAGACAACTGATGAAGAAAACAAACAGTTGCGCACCCGCCAAAAAGAGCTGGTTACTAAATTGAAAAAACTGCAAGGTGTCCAACCCCTAGTCATGCCATTAGTAGACAGTCGTACAGTTGCTGACGTTGTAGCAGACTGGACTGGAATTCCTGTCGGAAAAATGATGAAAGATGAGGTTGAGGCTGTATTACAGCTTGCTGACACCTTAAATAAACGCATCATCGGCCAACGCCACGGTTTGGATTCGATTGCCCGCCGTATTCAAACTTCACGCGCCAATCTAGACAATCCCAACAAGCCTATTGGTGTTTTCATGCTTGCTGGTCCTTCCGGTGTGGGTAAAACCGAAACTGCACTGGCTCTAGCCGATACATTATATGGTGGTGAACAAAATGTGATTACCATCAACATGAGTGAATATCAAGAAGCTCATACTGTATCCACTTTGAAGGGAGCACCTCCAGGCTATGTCGGCTATGGTGAAGGTGGCGTATTAACTGAAGCTGTCCGTCGTAAACCTTACAGTGTTGTTTTGCTCGATGAAGTAGAAAAAGCACATCCAGATGTACATGAAATCTTTTTTCAAGTATTTGACAAAGGCTGGATGGAAGATGGCGAGGGTCGCTATATCGACTTTAAAAATACCATTATCATTCTCACCACCAATATTGGTACAGATTTAATTATGGATATGTGTGATGACCCCGAAATGTTGCCTACCCCGGAAGGCCTAACTAAAGCCCTGCGTACTCCCCTGCTGAAAACTTTCCCAGCTGCTTTATTAGGCCGGATGCAAGTTATTCCTTACTATCCGCTATCCGATGATATGCTCTCAAAAATTGTTGAATTGCAATTAGACCGTATCGTAAAACGTATTAAAGATAATCATGGCATCGACCTACACTATACCCCTGAAGTGTTAAAACTCATCACTTCACGTTGTACAGAAGTTGAATCAGGTGGCCGCATGATCGATGCAATTCTTACCAATACTGTTCTACCACAAATCAGCCAAGAACTACTTACTTGCGCAACACAGGGTAAACAAGTTTTGAGCGTAAATATCGATGCAAGCAATCATGACTTCAATTACCAATATAAATATAAACTTAGAAAGAAAAATACTTTATAATTCTAAGCAAAATAAGAAATCTTAGTATTCGATCGACAGTCATAGACCAACTAGTTCCTAAAGTCTAGGCTGTCGATTGATTTAAAATTTCTATCATTAAATGCAATCACTATTGATGTACCTAGGTAACCAAAATGCATGGAAAACTGATAAAATATATATCATTTGCAATGATATCTTTGATGGTAAGCGCATGCGCATCCAACCATAAACCACCAAAAGAATCTGACGAAAGTGGAGAAAAAATTGATGTACAAATCATAGTTTCTCCCGATGTCAATCCAAATTTAGTTGATCAACCTTCCCCCATAAGATTGGATTTATATCAACTGTCATCTGATGGTGAATTTAAAAAAGCAAACTATTTTGATCTTACTAATAATGCTAAAGAAACTTTAGGAGACAAATTAATTCAACAAAACCAATTCATGTTACACCCTGATACGGTTTCTGTATTACCTATCAAGATGGATTCTCATCTGAAATACCTAGGTGTTGTTGCCAGTTATCGTGATTTGGATAATAGTCAATGGAGATTAATTTTATTAAAACAAAAACAACGATGGTATCAGTTTGGGAAACACTATTTCTACGTGAATATTGGGAAAAATGAATTATATCAATTATCGAAATCAGAGATGCAAGAAATGCTAAAAGAATATAAAGAGCGCCATCCTGATGATCCGCTTATCAAAGAAAATGGGAAAACTCGTAAGAATAATAGTGACCTGAGCAAAGGCATTTTCCGCGAGGAATAAATACTTATATATAAATAATTTGAGGTTGAATGCATGTCAATTGAAGCAAAAGTAGTTTGGTCAGAGGGAATCTTTATTACCCCACAGCATTTTCAGCAATTTGAGCGTTATCTTGAGTCTGGATTACGTCAACTAGCTGTTTCTAAAGAAGGTTATTTTTGGGGGTTTTCATCTTTAGTACTGGATTCAGACGGCCTCAAACATGGTGTTCTCGGTATTCGTGAAGCAGAAGGTATTTTTCCTGATGGTTCTATATTTGTGTTTTCCCAAAAACAACTTGAAAATTTAAGCTTAAAAGTACCTGCAAACATAAAAGATACCAAAGTTTGCTTAGCCATTACTCTGCCATCCTCTGTCAATAATGAGATTGACTTTCTAAATCAAAATTCTGCTCACTCTTACCGATATAAAGCATTTGAGAAAACCCTTGCGGATACAACAAACTCCGAATTAGACGGTCGCCAAATTACACTAGCAGATCTTAATCCTACATTGATTTTAGAAAATGATTTAACTAGCAATCAAACTGCCCTTCCTATTGCAGTTATCCAATCCAGTTCAGCAGACTTTGAAATCATTCTAGACGAATCATATATTCCACCTTCCCTAGGAAGCCAAAAGCAACAACACCTAAAAGCTTACATTTCAGAAATATATGGCTTATTAATGCAAAAAAGCAATAGTCTAGCTAACGCTGTAAACGACCCGAATACCGGAGGTTCTGTTGAAGTAATGGACTTTATGATGCTTCAGACCATCAATCGGTATCTGGCTTATTTGCATCATGAAAATGAAGGCGCTCGTCAAACTCATCCAGAACAATTATTTGTCAACTTATCAAAATTATGTGCTGATTTAATGACTTTCCTTCCTTCACGCAAGGTAGGAGATGTTCCTATCTATGAACACAATGATCTAGCATCATGTTTTGGTAAATTATTTTTTAACTTGCGCAAATCACTGTCTATTGTACTTGAACAAAGAGCAATTAGAATTCCATTAGATCTGCGTGATGAAGCAACCCGAGTCGCCCAAACTCCTGATCAAAGCTTACTGGATAAAGCTTCATTTGTCCTAGCCATCAAAGCTGATATGCCTAACGAAGCCTTACGCCAAAAAATTCCAAGTGTAGTAAAAATAGGTACTGTAGAAAAAGTTAAGGAATTGGTTGCTTACCATTTACCTGGAATTAAAGTTCATGCGTTATCCGTGGCACCAAGAGAATTACCATACCATAGTGGTTATGTTTATTTTGAATTAGATAAAAAACATGAATTATGGGATATGTTTGATACTTCCTCAGGTATGGCTTTCCATTTGGCTGGTAATTTCCCTAATTTAGATGTTGAATTTTGGGCGATTAAGTCTTTAAGTTAATTTGATTTAATTTGGAATTTCATTATGAATAACCAGAATAATACTGCAAACAACGCAGTAAATGTTTATAACCCTTTAATTGAAGCTGCTAAACCTGTTCTTATCTTAGCTAACTCTATGCAGCAAACTACTAGTCAATTATCTACTGACAGCCTAATTAATAAATTCTCTCTCTTAATTAATAATTTTGAAGAGAATGCTGAAAAAAATGGAGCTAAATATGATGCCATTCAGGCCGCAAAATACTGTCTTTGTACATTTGTAGATGAATTAGCAGTCCGTGCAGGCTGGGCTGATGAAACTTGGTCAAAGAATAGCTTATTAGTATCTTTTTATGATGAAACTTGGGGTGGAGAACGTTTTTTTGAAATCATTCAAAATTTGAAACAAGATTCTGATAAGAATACTGATTTATTAGAGTTTATGTATTTATGCCTGCAATTTGGTTACAAAGGTAAGTACCAAGTTCTAAACAATGGGGAGCTTGAGATCGATAAAATTAAAAGGGACTTACTTGCCTTAATTCACAGTAAACGACCTGACCAAACTGCTAATCTTTTTAAACATAACCCGATTATTACAAATAATATTCAAAGGAAACGCAGGCTTGCTATTCCTTTATGGGTAGTAGGCGTATTAGGAGCTGTTGCATTAGGTGTAGGCTATTTTACAATGCAATGGTCATTAGGAGATAAATTCAATACAGCCAGTACAAAAGTAAACAGCCTCAAACTCCCTTCAGTAATCACCAAACAACAGGATACACAAAAAACAGTCCGACTACGGCCTTTATTGGAAAATGAGATTGCTAGAAAATTAGTATCTGTGGAAGATTTTCAAGACAGAAGCACTGTTACTATTTTAGGTGATGGCTTATTTGAATCCGGCTCTGCACAAATTCAAGACCAATATTATCCTGTTTTGGCTGCGGTTAGCCAAGCCTTAGATAGTGTGGAAGGACAAATTATTGTTACGGGATACACTGACAATCAGCCAATTCAGAGCTTAAATTTTCCATCCAACTGGCATTTATCACAGGCTCGGGCAGATGCAGTAAAAGAAATTTTATTGAATTACGTTAAAAATGGTGGAACACGCATCCGTTCTGAAGGGCGAGGCTCAACCGATCCTGTCGCACCAAACGATACTTTGGAAAACAGAGCTAAAAACCGAAGGGTTGAAATTACATTATTTACTACAGGAACTGGACCCAAACTAGGTAGCACAGTCGAAATAAAAAACAATACCTCCAATCCTTAACAAAACGGTAGTGCAAACACACAATAATCTATTTTAGATTGATACGGAAAAAATAGACATGAAAAAAATTATTTATTTTCTAGGTTCTCGCTCTTTATGGGTGATGTTGGGTATTACTGGCCTAATTATATTAGTATGGTTTATTGGCCCATTAATCTCTATAGGTGAAGTTCGCCCCTTAGTAAGCAAAACTATTCGTTTTGCAGTGTGTGCCACTATTATTGGTATTTGGTTGGCTAAAGCTGTATTTCGCCAATATCGTGAATCCCGCCGAAACGCTGCTTTATTGAAAGAAATTCGAGCTGCTCAAGAGCCTATTTTAAAAAGTGCAAATGATGTTAGCTCTATGAGCCGCCAGTTTGCTGAAATGGACAAAGTATTAAAGAATGCTAAATTTTCTAAATCTAAAAACAGTTTGTTGGCTAGACTAGAAGAAGGTCAATACCTCTATCAAATGCCATGGTATGTTGTCCTAGGGGCAGCAGGATCTGGTAAAACGACTGCACTCAAACGTTCTGGCCTTAACTTCCCCTTAGAGAGCACTTTGGGGACATCTGTAAGTGGCCTAGCAGGTACACGAGATTGTGATTGGTTCCTATCGGATGAAATAGTATTTCTCGATACAGCTGGTAGATTATCTTTACATGACAATCATAGCAGTAAAGATTCTAGTGACTGGGAAGAATTTGTAACGCTGCTACAACGTTACCGACCTAAACAGCCAATAAACGGAGTATTGGTTACTGTAGGCGTAGATGATTTATTGGGCGGAAAAACCAATATAACAGAAATCTCAGTAGAACTGCGTAAAAGAATCCATGAAATGCATACTAAATTAGGTATACATTTCCAGTTTATCTTATGATAACCAAATTAGATTTATTGCATGGTTTTAATGAATTCTTTAACCATCTAACTGAAGAACAAAGAAATCAATATTTAGGGATTCCTCTATCTAATACAGAAGGAATGGAAACCCCTATCGCTACTGCTTCTAATGCCTTAGCAGATATTGTAGATAAATTACGCTCCTCTATGTTGGGCACAGTTCATCAATTAGAATCCACTGAAGACAAGGCTGCGGCTTTTGCATTCCCTGAGGAGTTCGAGCGTCTTAATCAGGCCGTACTTTCCCTATTTAAAGAACTGTCTAAATCTTCAAAATTTGAGCAACCTATCGCATGGAGAGGTGTTTATTTTTCAAGCTCAACTCAAACAGGACAACATCTCAACCCTATACTGGAAGGTTTGCAAAGTGATTTCCAATTATCTAAAAAATACTTGGATTCAAACCAGGCCTCTACTCAGAATAACGAACATAGCTTTTTCTTAAATAGACTATTTGCTGACGTTATTTTAAGCGAGGCAAATTTGGCTGGTGAGAATAAATCTTGGTTTGTCAAAAAACAAATCTTGTATTGGCTAGGTATTGGAGCTATTACAACTGTAGTAATCGCATGTTTGACAATGATGTTGAATAGTTACTCCAATAACCAATCATATCTTGAACAGGTTGATAAAAAAGCAACTGACTTAGCTTCAGATGTAAAAAAATATACAGACGGCCCTGATTTACTTAAGGCTGTCACATTTGCTGAACAAGTTAGAGATACAACTACCAGTAAAGAAATTCCAGATTTATTATCCCCCTCCGCTCAGCTATCGTATGGGCCTTTATCAAGGTAGCCAAATGAAAGATGTTGGGGAGTCAGCCTATTATAGAATTCTTCAAGACAACGTAATGCCATTAATCAGCTATAAGTTGGATGAACTTCTACGCACAGCTAATGGCTCCAACAATATTAATAGCTATGATGCATTAAAAGCTTATCTTATGATGTTCCACAAAGAACATTTTGATGCTGCTTTTATGCAAAACTGGTTAATGTCCAATTTGTCTAAAACAGAATCATCAGGCATGAGTGACCAACAAAAAAAATCTGTTGAAAAAGCTCTGAATCAGATTCTTTCAAAACAAAGCATTACACCAAGCGTTCCCTATGATGAAGAATTAGTAGAACGTTGTAGACAGGAAATTGCGCAGAGAGACATTGCAACCATGGTATTAGAAGATACTATAAATACAGTTACTCTCTCTGGAAAGGGAGGAGTTACACCTGTATCCTTTTCAAGTATGGGTGGAGTGCAAAGTCACTTGTTATTCCGACGTAAGACTGGTGGAACTCTGAAAGAACCTATTAACTTTATTTATACTAAAGAAGCCTACATTACTAAAGTTTTGCCTGCTATGGTTAAATCTGCAGAGCAGTTTTTTAATGAAGACAACTGGGTATTAGGTGACTATGCTTCTTTAAGTCAAAGCAAGGCATCTGTCCTTTCTGATGCCCAAAGAATCTATTTCAGTAATTACATTAAAGTTTGGAATAGTTATTTATCTGATTTGTCATTAGTAACACCAAAGTCGTCACGAGAGAGTACTCAAATTGCAAAACTACTATCTGAAAAGAACTCACCTCTAGTCAATATTATTAAAGGAATTAGTGATAATACGACTTTAGCTATTGACAAACGAATAACAGAAAAAGCTGGCAGCAAAATTACTGATTGGTTAAATAGAGCCGGGCTCTCAAAACTCTTAGAGAGTGAAGAAGGGAATAATACAAAAAATGAATTAGCTGCGTTAAAACAAGCAACTCCAGTTGATGATGCTTTTGCAGATTTCCATATATTAACAGAAACCACAAATGATCAACCTCCAGCTATTAACAACGTTACAGAAGCTATAAATGATTTATATGTTTATTTAGTTGCCGTTAATGTTGCTGTAGAAAAAGGAGTGGACTTACCACCTGATGATCCTTTCGTAAAATACAAGGCTGAAGTAAATAGACTGCCACCTCCCTTTCGCCAAATGTTAGATAACTTTTCTGAAATTATTCTGAAAAACACTAACAAAATTGTTGATGAAAAAATTTTATCTACTTTAGAAAAACAAATGGCCACATTGACTAATAGTTGTAAAGAAATACATCAACAAGGATACCCTTTCGATAAAGGATCGGAGGACAATGTTGCATTAGAAAGTTTCACCAGTATATTTGGTCCCAATGGTATCTACAGCAAATTTACTAACTTGACTGGTGAAGCTGCCGTATTGGCACGCTCAGAAAAACTGGAAACTTTAACTGCTAAAAATGATGCATTTAAAGATCGTTTTGCAAAGCTAAACGATATAGCAGATATTCGACAAGGGTATTTTGATAAAGGATCAGAAACTCCTACATTCGACTTTTCGATTAAAGTTTTAATTCTCGATACCAGTTTAGAAAGTGTAAATATTTCATATGCAGGTAAGAGCTATGTATACAGCCACGGCCCTGTAAATCCTGTAACCTTTACTTGGCCATCCAAGAGTGAAAATGCTTTAGCCAAAATAGATATCTCATCTCCCCAAATCAACAGCGCAGGTATTAGTTCAACTGGGCCGTGGTCGATCTTCCGCCTTATTGAAAAAGGTAAAATTATTCGCCAAACAGGAAATACCACCGTTGTCGAATACAACATCAAAGGAAAAAATGTTGTCCTTGAATTTACTACTTCTACTGCTTTTAACCCCTTTAATTTAAGTAAATTAAGGAATTTTCAGTGTATTTGAAAGTCTCAATAGAGATGTAAATAATATTACCTAAAATATCAACCTCAATATATTTCTCATATTGATACCTTATCCATATTAAAAATATAGGATAAAAACGCTTATAAATTGAATGCTGGTTTAAGATTGACAAGGAGTTTCCCGAAATGAATAGAACTATCGTTGCTCATACGCCTTTGGGATCACAACTATTATTCAAAAAAATGCTTGGAACAGAATCCGTTTCAAATCTGTTTGAGTTCAATATTACATTGGTCTCCCAAAACCCAAATTTACAAGGCAAAGATATTATTGGTCAGCCTGTAACATTGGAAATTGATACTGAAGCAAGCAGTCCTCGTTACCTAAATGGTCTGGTTACCGATTTCGGTTATATTGGAGAAGATGAGGACGAGGAAGGTTATCATGCCTATACTTGTACCACTCGCCCATTCATGTGGTACCTCACTCAAATACAGACAGCAGGGTTTTCGTTGATAAGTCCGTATTAGATATCGCTAATGAAGTCTTAGCACCATTCGGATTCCCATACCAGATAAAATGTCAAAAAGGGTATCGAACAAGAGGTTTTTGTGTTCAATATCAAGAAAATAGCTTTGATTTCTTAAACCGCCTATTTGAACAAGAAGGTATCTACTATTATTTTGCCCACAGTAATGGTTCACATGAGCTAGTTATTACTGATGATGTTGGTGTTTTAGAAGCTATTTCATCCCCTAACATCCCCTACCACTCTCGAAATACTGCACCAGGGGCACCAAATATCGCCTATATTGATATTTGGGAAGAACGAGATGCTTTAAAATCTAGTCAGTTTGTTACTCAAGAATACAACTATAAAAATGCCAAAGTACCAATGATGTCTTCAGACTTAGTTCATGACTTCAATTCGGTATCTATGGAACACTATGACTTCTACACGGGCTTTAGTGATGTATCGGAAGCACAAAATTATAGCCAGGTCCGTAGTGAAGATTTGAAAAGCCAAACTAAGATTATTACTGGCTCAGGTACTGCACTGACACTTGCTCCGGGTTATACGTTTATCTTGAGCAAACACCCTCATGCATCTTCCAATACCGAATATACTATTCTAAAAGCTGATTATGATTTTGAAGAGGCAGGCTATACGTCTGGAGACCGTATTGGTAAATTTAGAATTTCATTCCGCGTATTACCGAAATCTTATCCATACCGCCCTCCTCTTAAAACTCCCAAGCCAAAAGTTTTAGGGACACAAGCAGCTACGGTAACAGGACCTGCTGGTGAAGAGGTTTACACCAATGAATATGGTGATATTAAAGTCCAGTTTCACTGGGATCGCTATGGGAAAATGGATGAAAACAGTTCCAACTGGGTACGAGTAACTCAGGGCTCTGCTGGTGCTGGCTATGGCTCTATTAATACACCACGCATTGGCGAAGAAGTACTGGTTGATTTTATTAATGGTGATGCTGATCGACCTATTGTATTAGGCCGTCTGTATAACAGCGCAATGTCGCCACCATGGGGATTTCCTGCTGCAGCTAAGCAATCCGGTATCAAGAGTAAAAGTTTTAACTCCCCATTAGCCAACTTTAACGAACTGATGTTCAATGATACTGCTGGGTCTGAAATGGTCAACTTCCAGGCACAGAAAGACTTGACCTCACTTGTTAAGAACAATGAAACCCGTAACGTCAACAACGACCGAACCACTACAATTGGTAATAATGAAACTGTAACAGTAGTAGGTGATCGAGCTAAAACCGTTCAAAAAAACGAAACCGCCTCAATTACCCAAAACCGTACTAAATCAGTCGGCCAAAACGAAACTTCCAGTATTACCCAAAACCAAAGCATTAGTGTCGGCCAAAACCAAAGTACTTCTGTGGGCGAAGATCAGAGTGTTTCTGTCGCTAAAAATCGAACCCATTCTGTCGGCCTCGATGAAAACATTGGCATCGGAAAAAATCAGGCTTTAACCGTAGGCTTGGATCAAAACGTTTCTATTGGTAAAAATCAAGCGTTGACCGTTGGCGCCAATCGTAACAAAACTATTGTATCCAACGAAGTAAGCAGCATTGGTGGCAATAAGCAGGAAACCGTCAGCCTAAATGGTATGAGCAACGTTGGTATCGGACAAATGACCAACATCGGAGCTGGCTATATGTTAAATGTCGGAGGTGGTTGGATGACCAACGTTGGTGGAGCAGAAATGCATAGTGTTGGTGGAGTTATGGGGCTTAATGCTCTAGGTAACATCGGCCTTAATGCTGGTGTTAACATCACTTTATCTGCACGAAACAAAATTACCCTTCAAGTTGGTAGCTCTATGATTGTAATTGAGAAAAGTAAAATTACTATCGTTAGTAAAAAAGTTAAGATCGTTGGCACTAGTGTAGTAGATATGGACGGCAAAAAAGTCGATATCAACTAAAAGAAAAGGTATATCAATGTTCGAATTGGAGAACTTTACCTGCTTTCATACGCAGCAATTTAAAAACATCGACCAGTTAGATCGAACGTATGATGTTATAGTTGCTAAAGTTAGTTATGAGTTTGAAATCGATCCTGTAACAGGGAAAACTGTACTTGAGTTTGCCCAAACTCAGGCTCCTCTTACATTTGCAGATACTTTTTACGGTGAACCATCTCAAACTTCAACTCAGTTTGAAAGCGACTTTTGCCTTTATAAACCTAAAACTGATTTAGTGGTCAATGCAATCGCCTATGCACCTGATGACACTCCCGCTCGACAACTTGCCGTAGCGGTGAGTGTTGGCGATTACCAAAAGAGTCTGGCTCTTACTGGCGAGCGCTACTGGGTAAGAGAGATAGCCGGATGGTCTCTAAGCGAACCAGATCCTATTCTCTCCTTACCTATCCGCTATGAATTTGCCTTTGGCGGTAGTGCAGTTGAAGACGATCATGAGGGGCATCAGCAAAATCCTGTCGGCATTGGTTATTATCCCAAATCCCAACTTAAACAAAATGGGTTCAAACGAATATTAAAGGCTCACCAGATTTATGACCCAAGCCATCCGGTACGAGATCCTGCTGAAAATGTTGCTCCTGAAGGATTTGGCTTTATGCCCCGTTATTTTGCGCAACGGGCACAACATTCAGGTACTGCCGATGCAGAATGGATAGCTACCCGTGCACCTTTATTACCAAAAGATTTTTCTATGGCTTATTGGAACGGTGCTCATCCTTCCCTTCAATTACCACATCTAAAGCCTAACCATATCTATACACTAGGATTTACCGGCATGGTACATTCCTTTCAAGCACCCAATCAGTACTTTACTGTCGAACTACCGGTAGAGACTGTATTTGTACATGCCCATACCGCATCGAATATGTCTTTGTGTAAAGACATGGTGTTGGATACCGTACTCGTTGATGTAGAACAACGCCGTATTGACTGTACATACCGGACTTCTTTTGCAGAAGAGCTGGAAATTTCTGCATGTCAACTCAGATTTATTGCTCGACATGAACGGGCAGAACAAATCGCAGCCGCAGTTGCATGCCATACTTCACAATATAAATTTATCCCGATACCGCCTTCTCTTGCGGCACTCGCGTAAACAACTAAAAGACCGTCTGATTATCAACCGATTGCAGCCAACTTTTCAGACGGCCTCTATCCCCCCAACAGGAGCACCCCATGGCCGTCAATAAAATCGCCCGTAAAAGCAGCAAGTTCCGCGTTGTCTTTACCGTCCCCGATTTCTGTTGGCCGCCTCCGCCCGCTCCCCCTTCCGTTCCACCCATTCCTTTCCCACTCTTTGCCAACCTCGGCGGTGCCAAAACCGTCGCCAAAGACGTACGCCTCAACCGCAAGCCTGCTTTTGTCTTTAAAGCCAGTAAAACGGATAAAACTTATGGCGACGAAATTGCCCTTCCTGGCCGTAAAGGGGTAAAGAGCCGCACCGCCACCAAACCTGCCTGGCCGATGCGCCATTCTTCCTCGGTTAAAATCCGCAAACGCTATATCGTGCGTACCGGCGATATGTTCCATATGAACGGCAAGTTCAGTAAAAGACTCCCCCCTAAAACCTGTCTGTCCTGTAAGGGGGCGGTAGGTGCCGGCCGTCCGGTCAATCCGATACACGGGTTGAAGTTCCTGACAAATGAAACCGACTTTGCCTTTGAAGGCATTCTGCCGCTGGTTTGGAGCCGCAGTTATTATTCTGACCAGGACGGTACCGGCTGGCTCGGCGAGGGTTGGAGCGTACCGGGCTGCCAACGCATTATCCACGATGCGGCCGGATTGGCCTATATCGACGATCAGGGCCGTCTGTTCCCTTTGCCGGAAGTGGATGAAGATGACGAAGAGCCGGTATTGTTCGAGAGCGAACAGATTTGGTTCAGCAAGAATCCGGACGGCCATTACGTCATTGCTTCGCTGGACGGTTCGATAGCGCTGCGTTTTGCGCCTTTGGTGGTTGCGGAAGACGGTTCGGACGAAGATGCCACCCTCTTCCCTTTGGTGGCGGTGGAAGACGCCAACGGCAACCATCAGCGTTTCGTCTATCATCCGCTGACCGGTCTGCCGCAATACATTATTGACGGCAACGGCCGGGTATTCTCGCTGAACTTCGGCAATGTGGCCGATGAGCAGTCACCCAAATGCGGCTGCTGTCGGTGTCGCTGCTGGAGGGTTTGCCATCCTTCGGTGAAACGGCCCGGATCGGCAATCCGCTGGTCCGCTACGAATACAACGGCAGTGGTGACTTAATCCGCGTCATCGGCCGCGACGGCAACGTCAAACGCAGCTTCGGCTATAAAAACAATCTGATGGTGTCGCATACGGATGCGGCCGGATTGGTATCGGAATACGAATACGACCATTACACCCCGACCGGCAAAGTCATCCGCAACTGGACTTCTTTGGGCGAGGAATGGCGCTTTACCTATCACGAAGGTTACACCGAGGTAACAGACATACTGGGCCGTACCGAGCAATATCATTACGATTACAACAACGAGTTGACCAAACGGGTGTTTGCCGACGGCAGTACCAACCTGATGGAACGCGACGACTTGGGCCGTCTGCTCAGCCATACCGATGCAATGGGACGCGTTACCCGTTATCAGTACAGCAACGAAGGCCAGGTAGAAAGTATTACTCGTCCGGACGGCGTTATTCTGCATTTCGACTATGACGACAGCTACCGTCTGATCCGCAAAAGCGATGCCGAAAGCCGTTACCACGGCTATACCTATGACGAAGCGGGCAACCTGCTGACCCATACCGACCCGCTGAAACACATCACCCGTTTCGAATATGCCGGCAACGGTCTGTTGCTGTCGGTAACCGATCCGAACGGCAGCAGTACCGCCTACCACTATAACGAAAACCATCAGCCCGACCGGATTACCGACTGTTCGGGTTACGAAACCAAACTCTCTTATACCCCCGAAGGACAGCTGGCGCGTATTACCGATGCGCTGGGACAGCACACCGAATACCACTACGACGCCGATCAAAACCTCACCCTCGCCCTCTATCCCGACGGCAGCAAAGAGACCTTCGGCTACGATGGTGCAGGTCGTTTGACCACCCATACCGATGCCGAAGGCCACACCACTTCCTACGAATACGGCCAGGACGGTCTGCCGACCCAACGCACCAATGCGCTGGGCCATACCTTCGGCTACCATTACGACCAAGCCCGCCGCTTAGTCGGCCTCACCAATGAAACGGTGCGCGCTACCGTTTTGCCTACGACGCCCTCGACCGATTGATTGCAGAAAGCGGTTTCGACCATAAACTGACCGGCTACCGCTACAACGCCGGCAACGAGCTGGTCGAGCAGCGTGAATTCGGCGACGATGCCTCCCTCGCCGCCAAACTGATGGCGCAGCTGGGCGGACAGCCCGTCCCCAAAAAAGACGCCACCCCGCTTTCAGACGGCCTCGACGGCCAAACCCCGCTGCGGATTACCGAGTTCAAACGCGATATATTGGGCCGCTTAATCCATACCCTCGCCCGCAACAACGACAAGGTTCAGGAAACCGTTTACCAATACGACTTGGACGGCAACCTCGTCCGCGCCGCCAACCGCCACAGCATCACCTGCTTCGACTACAACGGCAACGGCCAAATCATCGGCCAGCACCAATGGAAAGTACCGACTAAGGAAGAGAACGCCCGAAACGGTTTGCCCGAAACCGACTGGCGCGATGCGCAGTACGACATGCTGTACCTGCCCGTTACCGAAAGCATCCGCTACCACTACGACTTCAACGGCAACCGTACCGCCACCGTCCTGCCCGACGGCAGACAAATCAACTACCTGTATTACGGCAGCGGCCACCTGCACCAAATCAGCCTCGACGACGAAGTCATCTCCGACATCGAACGCGATCGGCTGCACCGCGAAATCTACCGGACTCAGGGTAAACTCGCCAGCCGTTACGAACTCGATCCCTTAGGCCGTCTGAAACGGCAAATTGCCGCACTCAACGAGCTGACGCAGACCGAAACAGCTAAAAATGCAGTAACATCGGTCTATGCCGTCAAACGCAGCTACGGCTACGACCGTACCGGCAACCTGACCCACAGCACCGACCAACGGACGGGAACGACCCATTTCGAATACGACAAACTGGGCCGGATTACCAAAGCCGGAAACGAACTGTTCGCCTTCGACCCCGCGCACAATATCCTGTCCGATCACAATAGCCCTACCGTCCCCGACAACCGCCTGAAAACCTACAACGGCAGCAGCTATTACTACGACCACTTCGGCAACCTGATCCACCGCGAACTGGCCGACGGCGAAGTACAGAACTATTTCTACGATCTGCATGACCAACTGGTCAAAGCGGAAATCTTCAAAAAAGACGGCAGCAAAGAGACTTGGGCCTACACCTACGACGCCTTGGGTAGAAGGATAGGCAAAGGCCGTCTGAAAAACGAAGAAGCTTCAGACTGCCTCGAAGAGGAAACCGGATTCGTTTGGGACGGCAGCCACCTCTTGCAGGAAGTCCACCCGGACGGCAGGTATACCTATATCTACACCGATCCCGACAGCTACGAACCTTTGGCACAGGTCCGCAACTGGACCAACGAAGACGGCGAGAGCCGCCAACAAACCCACTACTTCCACTGCGACCAGATCGGCATCCCGAGAGAGATGACCGATAAAGACGGCAACCTGGTTTGGTTTGGCAACTATACCGGCTGGGGCCGTCTAAAAGAGGAAACCAAGGTATCGGATAGAGCATACCAACCCTTCCGCCTGCAAAACCAGTACGCCGACCGTGAGACGGGGCTGCATTACAACTTCTTCAGGTATTATGAACCTGATGCGGGTCGGTTTGTGAATCAGGATCCGATCGGGTTGTATGGTGGGGAGAATCTGTATTGGTTTGCGCCAAATGTTCAAATGTGGTTAGATCCCTTGGGTTTATTAGGAATTCCACATTTTAATGGTAGACGAGGAGAGGCTCGCGCTCTATTTGATGTTGCAAGAAATGGATTCAAAAATATTCGAACACAAGTACCCATGACTGTTAATGGGCAAAATATTATTGCTGATATTGTTGCTGAACGTGGCGGAAAGACTTATGTATTTGAATCAAAATTTGGCTCAGGTAGGCTTACTAAAAATCAAAGAGCATCAAACGCGTTTCCAACTGGTCGTTGTGCAAATGCAAATACATCAAGAAAAGGAGGAGGAACTATTTTAACTTCTAAAGGCAAAGTTGTTAATGTAAATGGAAGAGATATAACATTTATTTTATTGAGGTATAAAAAATGAAGAAAAAAATATTAAATAGCTTCTGCTCATATTTGGAAGCTAACCATATTTCATTTAAAAAACACGATTGTATTATTTCACTTTTTTTAATGACATTTTTTTGGAAAAAAATTAATTTCCAATTTAAAAAAAGGTAAGCATGTAAAAAAATTGGGGCATTATGCTCATTTTTCTATCGTTTCTTATATAAATGAGAAAAATATTCTAGACCAAAAAAATTTATAGAATTAAGTACAACTATCCCAAAAATTTTATCCTGAAATAAACGATATTTTTTTGATGAGAATGACACACCAAGTAATTTTTAAAGTACATGGTTCAGAACTTGGAAAAATTTGATTCTATTTTTTTAAAGATTTTGGCATTATCTCTTTATATCCAGAAACATCCGAAAATGAAATAAATGAGATAATTATTGCCATATTCGATAATTATGTATTGCCAATGAAAAAAATTATTATTTTTGGAAGTAATTTAGCAATAGAGGATATTTTTAAAAAAATCCTTCCTCATATAAATACCCGCTATCTACAATTTTACTAATAAGTCATTTACACAACTTGAAATTAATAATTTCTTAAACATAAAAAAATCCTAAAAAAATTCTCTGACTCAAAGAATATATCTAAAATTTTAGATTTATTATTCACACATAAAAAAAATATTGAGATCCGCGATGATAGCAATGGTAAAAATGACTAACAAACAGAACTAGATTGAGTTAGCAAGCCGTAGCCCGCATATAGGGTGCGTATCCCAAGGCACGCACGCGGTTTCTTTTTCCAATGATTTATTCAGGCCGTCTGAAAAAACTTTTCAGACGGCCTGAGCAATGATGTTTTTGTTCTTTAACAATTCAATTTTCCTAGGTGCCGCCCATTCCTTTCCCACTCTTTGCCAACCTCGGCGGTGCCAAAACCGTCGCCAAAGACGTACGCCTCAACCGCAAGCCTGCTTTTGTCTTTAAAGCCAGTAAAACGGATAAAACTTATGGCGACGAAATTGCCCTTCCTGGCCGTAAAGGGGTAAAGAGCCGCACCGCCACCAAACCTGCCTGGCCGATGCGCCATTCTTCCTCGGTTAAAATCCGCAAACGCTATATCGTGCGTACCGGCGATATGTTCCATATGAACGGCAAGTTCAGTAAAAGACTCCCCCCTAAAACCTGTCTGTCCTGTAAGGGGGCGGTAGGTGCCGGCCGTCCGGTCAATCCGATACACGGGTTGAAGTTCCTGACAAATGAAACCGACTTTTGCCTTTTGAAGGCATTCTGCCGCTGGTTTGGAGCCGCAGTTATTATTCTGACCAGGACGGTACCGGCTGGCTCGGCGAGGGTTGGAGCGTACCGGGCTGCCAACGCATTATCCACGATGCGGCCGGATTGGCCTATATCGACGATCAGGGCCGTCTGTTCCCTTTGCCGGAAGTGGATGAAGATGACGAAGAGCCGGTATTGTTCGAGAGCGAACAGATTTGGTTCAGCAAGAATCCGGACGGCCATTACGTCATTGCTTCGCTGGACGGTTCGATAGCGCTGCGTTTTGCGCCTTTGGTGGTTGCGGAAGACGGTTCGGACGAAGATGCCACCCTCTTCCCTTTGGTGGCGGTGGAAGACGCCAACGGCAACCATCAGCGTTTCGTCTATCATCCGCTGACCGGTCTGCCGCAATACATTATTGACGGCAACGGCCGGGTATTCTCGCTGAACTTCGGCAATGTGGCCGATGAGCAGTCACCCAAAATGCGGCTGCTGTCGGTGTCGCTGCTGGAGGGTTTGCCATCCTTCGGTGAAACGGCCCGGATCGGCAATCCGCTGGTCCGCTACGAATACAACGGCAGTGGTGACTTAATCCGCGTCATCGGCCGCGACGGCAACGTCAAACGCAGCTTCGGCTATAAAAACAATCTGATGGTGTCGCATACGGATGCGGCCGGATTGGTATCGGAATACGAATACGACCATTACACCCCGACCGGCAAAGTCATCCGCAACTGGACTTCTTTGGGCGAGGAATGGCGCTTTACCTATCACGAAGGTTACACCGAGGTAACAGACATACTGGGCCGTACCGAGCAATATCATTACGATTACAACAACGAGTTGACCAAACGGGTGTTTGCCGACGGCAGTACCAACCTGATGGAACGCGACGACTTGGGCCGTCTGCTCAGCCATACCGATGCAATGGGACGCGTTACCCGTTATCAGTACAGCAACGAAGGCCAGGTAGAAAGTATTACTCGTCCGGACGGCGTTATTCTGCATTTCGACTATGACGACAGCTACCGTCTGATCCGCAAAAGCGATGCCGAAAGCCGTTACCACGGCTATACCTATGACGAAGCGGGCAACCTGCTGACCCATACCGACCCGCTGAAACACATCACCCGTTTCGAATATGCCGGCAACGGTCTGTTGCTGTCGGTAACCGATCCGAACGGCAGCAGTACCGCCTACCACTATAACGAAAACCATCAGCCCGACCGGATTACCGACTGTTCGGGTTACGAAACCAAACTCTCTTATACCCCCGAAGGACAGCTGGCGCGTATTACCGATGCGCTGGGACAGCACACCGAATACCACTACGACGCCGATCAAAACCTCACCCTCGCCCTCTATCCCGACGGCAGCAAAGAGACCTTCGGCTACGATGGTGCAGGTCGTTTGACCACCCATACCGATGCCGAAGGCCACACCACTTCCTACGAATACGGCCAGGACGGTCTGCCGACCCAACGCACCAATGCGCTGGGCCATACCTTCGGCTACCATTACGACCAAGCCCGCCGCTTAGTCGGCCTCACCAATGAAAACGGTGCGCGCTACCGTTTTGCCTACGACGCCCTCGACCGATTGATTGCAGAAAGCGGTTTCGACCATAAACTGACCGGCTACCGCTACAACGCCGGCAACGAGCTGGTCGAGCAGCGTGAATTCGGCGACGATGCCTCCCTCGCCGCCAAACTGATGGCGCAGCTGGGCGGACAGCCCGTCCCCAAAAAGACGCCACCCCGCTTTCAGACGGCCTCGACGGCCAAACCCCGCTGCGGATTACCGAGTTCAAACGCGATATATTGGGCCGCTTAATCCATACCCTCGCCCGCAACAACGACAAGGTTCAGGAAACCGTTTACCAATACGACTTGGACGGCAACCTCGTCCGCGCCGCCAACCGCCACAGCATCACCTGCTTCGACTACAACGGCAACGGCCAAATCATCGGCCAGCACCAATGGAAAGTACCGACTAAGGAAGAGAACGCCCGAAACGGTTTGCCCGAAACCGACTGGCGCGATGCGCAGTACGACATGCTGTACCTGCCCGTTACCGAAAGCATCCGCTACCACTACGACTTCAACGGCAACCGTACCGCCACCGTCCTGCCCGACGGCAGACAAATCAACTACCTGTATTACGGCAGCGGCCACCTGCACCAAATCAGCCTCGACGACGAAGTCATCTCCGACATCGAACGCGATCGGCTGCACCGCGAAATCTACCGGACTCAGGGTAAACTCGCCAGCCGTTACGAACTCGATCCCTTAGGCCGTCTGAAACGGCAAATTGCCGCACTCAACGAGCTGACGCAGACCGAAACAGCTAAAAATGCAGTAACATCGGTCTATGCCGTCAAACGCAGCTACGGCTACGACCGTACCGGCAACCTGACCCACAGTACCGACCAACGGACGGGAACGACCCATTTCGACTACGACAAACTGGGCCGGATTACCAAAGCCGGAAACGAACGGTTCGCCTTCGACCCTGCGCACAATATCCTTTCAGACGGCCTCAATCCCATCACCGACAACCGCCTGAAAACCTACAACGGCAGCAGCTATTACTACGACCACTTCGGCAACCTCATCCACCGCGAACTGGCCGACGGCGAAGTACAGAACTATTTCTACGACCTGCATGACCAACTGGTTAAAGCGGAAATCTTCAAAAAGACGGCACGAAAGAGACTTGGGCCTACACCTACGACGCCTTGGGCAGGAGGATAGGCAAAGGCCGTCTGAAAAACGAAGAAGTTTCAGAAACGTCATTCCTGCATGATTTAGGCGGGAACGGCCTCGAAAACCAAACCCGCTTCGTTTGGGACGGCAGCCACCTCTTGCAGGAAGTCCAACCGGACGGCAGGTATACCTATCTCTACACCGATCCCGACAGCTATGAACCTTTGGCGCAGGTACGCAACCACACCAATACCGAAGGCGAAAGCAAACAGGAAATCCACTACTTCCATTGCGATCAAATCGGCATCCCGAGAGAAATGACCGATAAGGACGGCAACCTGGTTTGGTTTGGCAACTACACCGGCTGGGGTCGTCTGAAAGAGGAAACTAAGGTAACAGATAGCGCATACCAACCATTCCGCCTGCAAAACCAGTATGCAGACCGTGAGACGGGGTTGCATTACAACTTCTTCAGGTATTATGAGCCTGATGCGGGTCGGTTTGTGAATCAGGATCCGATTGGGTTGTTGGGTGGGGAGAATCTATACTGGTTCGCTTCTAATATTACAAGTTGGATTGATCCTTTAGGCTTGGAATCCATATTAGTTTTCCTTACAAAAGTATCTGCAAAACAAAATACAGGGGCAGTTTCTTTTTTAAATGTTAATGGTCGCATTTACAAAGGAGTAAGTGGAAAAGTTCCTAAAAAATTGCATCCTGAATTAAAAAAAGCTTTAAATAAAATCGAATCTAGTGTCCCTAATATACCAGGTTGGCATGGGAAATGTGCTGAAGTAGCTGCTATCAATAAGGCCCTAAAAAAAGGAGAAAAACTAGATGGTGCAACCATAGAAACTCTAAATTTAGCAAAAGATAACCGTTTTGGGAAACCAAAGCATGCATGTGCAACATGTAATCCTTTGCTAGCTATGTTTAGAATTACTGCAACAAGTGGATAAATAAGAGAAATCAGATGGAAAAATATTTCTTAGAAATTATCAATTTATTAATTGAAAATAATACTGAACAAATTTATAGAAAGATTATGCTTTCTATATTAGATATTATTATAGAAAATCCAATTTTATGTATAAGTATCTATAAACCTTATGTTGATAGCGCAGAAAATTATTGGAGATATTATGATGGAACTGTTGATAACTTAGAAAAATACCGAAAGGAAGTCATTGAGATTGCACTATTAAAAAAATGGTCAACTTTAAATAAAAAAGATAAAAAAAATATAGAATTAAATTATATTTATCGTTTGATTCTTACTCCATTTAAATCAGAAGAATTAGATAGAAATTGTGATAATCTATATTGGTTTATTGAGTGTATAAACCATTATGGTATAAGCTCTTATAAGGCAATAAATTATTTCAAAAGATACTTTTAATACTCCTATCTTTGTTAGAAGGCAGTGAAAATAGCGAGGAGATGGTTTTATTAGTTTAGTAAGAAGCCTAATAATGTCTAAAGAGGCCTTCGTCTATGATATTACTGGCCTCCTAAAAAGGGCTGGGAGCCTTTAGATAGCCCACCGGATTGATCCACCTCTTGCAGAAAGTCCAACCGGACGGCAGGTATACCTATCTCTACACCGATCCCGACAGCTATTGGACAACCGCAGACGGCGAAAGTAGACAACAAACCCACTACTCCCACTGCGATCAAATCGGCATCCCAAGAGAGATGACCGACAAGGACGGCAACCTGGTTTGGTTTGGCAACTACACCGGCTGGGGCCGTCTGAAAGAGGAAACCAAGGTAACGGATAGCGCATACCAGCCCTTCCGCCTGCAGAACCAGTATGCCGACCGTGAGACGGGGCTGCATTACAACTTCTTCAGGTATTACGAGCCTGATGCGGGTCGGTTTGTGAATCAGGATCCGATTGGGTTGTGGGGCGGGGAAAATCCGTATGCGTTTGCGCCTAATACAAGTAATTGGCTTGATGTCCTAGGTTTAAATAAAAGTCTGCCCACACCATATTGGCCTCCTAATAGAGGCGCTTTAGGAGAAGTAAGGAGTATTACACTTCCGGTTGACACTCTTGTTGATAGGTATGGTTATCCAGGAGGAACATTTGTGTCCCCAATAGGAACACCATACCCTATGAGAGCCTTACCTCCTGGTTCTAATCAAAAGCCTTATACCATATATAGGGTACTGAAACCAATTGATAATGTAGCTGCAAGTAAAATTATGCCGTGGTTCGGAGAAATTGGATTAGGGATACAGTATGAATTGCCAAAATCTGTTAAATCATATATAGAATCTGGGCATCTGGAAGAGGTGAAAATAGGAAAATGTTAAAAATTAATGAATTAAATTCATATCTCAAAAGTAAAGGAGTACCAGAAGATAGTTACTCAATCAATGAAATAAATGATGAATCATTATGTATTGTTGAAGAAAATAAAAAATGGCATATATTCTATTCTGAAAGAGGATTGAGAACCGAAGAATATTGTTACCAAGATGAACATTTGGCAATTCTATATTTTATAAATCGGTTATCAAAAATGTTAAATTTTTCTTTCGAATGAAAAAAAGCAAACCGTAGCCTGTAGGAAACTTTTAATTTCGGTATGGGGTATGTGCGGAACATACACGCGGCTTCTACTTTTTAGGCAACCTCTAAATCTTCTTTGAAGGCATCTGAGCTATCAATTCTTTAACAATTTCATTACTGATTGATGTAGAGTTCGTCTGAAAACTTACTTTCAGGCGGCCTCTACCAAATTTCTCTCTTGTCGGTTACACCACAAGCTACGGCTACAACACGCCCTCACCACTAAACTGATGGCGCAGCTGGGCGGACAACCCGTCCCCCAAAAAGACGCCACCCCGCTTTCAGACGGCCTCGACAGCCAAACCCCGCTGCGGATTACCGAGTTCAAACGCGATGTATTGGGCCGCTTAATCCATACCCTCGCCCGCAACAACGACAAGGCTCAGGAAACCGCTTACCAATACGACTTGGACGGCAACCTGACCCACAGCACCGACCAGCGGACGGGAACGACGCACTTTGAGTACGACAAACTGGGCCGGATTACCAAAGCGGGCAATGAAATGTTCGCCTTCGACCCCGCGCACAATATCTGTCCGATCACAACAGCCCTACCGTCCCCGACAACCGCCTGAAAACCTACAACGGCAGCAGCTATTACTACGACCACTTCGGCAACCTCATCCACCGAGAACTGGCCGACGGCGAAGTACAGAACTACTTCTACGACCTGCATGACCAACTGGTTAAGGCGGAAATCTTCAAAAAAGACGGCACGAAAGAGACTTGGGCCTACACCTACGACGCCTTGGGCAGGAGGATAGGCAAAGGCCGTCTGAAAAACGAAGAAGTTTCAGACGGCCTCGAAGAGGAAACCCGCTTCGTTTGGGACGGCAGCCACCTCTTGCAGGAAATCCAACCGGACGGCAGGTATACCTATATCTACACCGATCCCGACAGCTACGAACCCTTGGCACAGGTACGCAATTGGACCAACGAAGACAGCGAAAGCAAACAGGAAATCCACTACTTCCACTGCGACCAAATCGGCATCCCGAAGAGAGATGACCGATAGCGACGGCAACCTGGTTTGGTTTGGCAACTACACCGGTTGGGGCTGTCTGAAAGAGGAAACCAAGGTAACGTATAACGCATACCAACCCTTCCGTTTACAGAATCAGTATTGCGATGAAGAAACAGGGTTGCATTACAACTTCTTCAGGTATTACGAGCCTGATGCGGGGCGGTTTGTGAATCAGGATCCGATTGAGTTGTTGGGTGGGGAGAATTTGTATGCTTTTGGACTGAATACGAAGGCGTGGGTGGACCCATTAGGCCTTGCTTCAAAAGCAACTGCAAAAATGCAACCATATAGATTTTCGGATGTTAGTGTAAAAGGACCTCATGCTGATATTTTTGTAGGAAATAAAAAAGTAACAGAAGCCCTTTTAACCTTAGATGATAAAGGAGAATTAATATGGAAACGTTTTGGTGATATGAAAAGTGCTACTTCCAAAGAATTGAAAGCTGCTGATAAATTAATTTCTGAACTGAAAGACAACTCACAAATTATGTCATCAGCAAAAGATCAGCTTAAAAAGGCTCTGACTGATTTTGAAGGTGATTTAAATGACCCAAAAAGTAGCACTAGGAGAAAAGATATAGCTAAAAGAGGAATTAAAAAATTTAGGAAAATGCTAGGAAAATGTTAATGAGGTTATTATGGATATCACATCTTTCTTAAAAACAGGCAGATTTAAAGATTTGTCTGTGGGTATGTCATATAGTAATTTTCAAAAGCGGAAACAATTCAAACATTCGTCTAAATGGTTATACGATGACGATAATATAGAAAGTGGTTTTTCTATTTTTTGGAAGGGATTAGAAATTGGTTTTAGGGATGAAGTTATTTATTTGCTATCAATAGATCCTTATTTCAAAGGTGTAACTATTGCTAAAAAATATAAAATTAATAGGAAATTAACTATTGAAAAAAATTTGTACAATATTTGTTTTTTGCCGATATTAAATGGAAATTTGTATCAAGGGAGGAGTGGGAACATGAGTGTGAGATAAAAACAGAAGGAGGAGTTTCTATTATTTTCACATTTGAATTAGATGGTTTAAGAATCTCTAAATTTTCAGTCTCATAAAAAGAAATGTAATTAGGTCGAGCCTTCCCCACAAGGTCCCCTTTTTTCAAATACAAAAAACTCTAAAATCTAAATCTTTCAAATATTTAGACGTTTTATATTGCTCATTAATTTATGCAAAACTAACAACAGGCGTAGGTTGGGTCTAGCAAGCAGTAGCCCGCATGAAACCTACAATCCTGACATAGGGTCTTGTGTTTTTGCTTTTCAGACGACCTCAATCCTTTTTCGAGGTCGTCTAAAATATTTTTTCCATAACAATCCAAGCCAAAACCGCAACCGACAACCGCCTAAAAACCTACAACGGCAGCAGCTATTACTACGACCACTTCGGCAACCTCATCCACCGCGAACTGGCAAACGGCGAAGTACAGAACTACTTCTACGACCTGCATGACCAACTGGTTAAGGCGGAAATCTTCAAAAAAGACGGTACGAAAGAGACTTGGGCCTACACCTATGACGCCTTGGGCAGAAGGATAGGCAAAGGCCGTCTGAAAAACGAAGAAGTTTCAGACGGCCTCGAAGAAGAAACCCGCTTCGTTTGGGACGGCAGCCACCTCTTGCAGGAAGTCCAACCGGACGGCAGATATACCTATCTCTACACCGATCCCGACAGCTACGAACCTTTGGCACAGGTACGCAATTGGACCAACGAAGACGGCGAAAGCAAACAGGAAATCCACTACTTCCACTGCGACCAAATCGGCATTCCGAGAGAGATGACCGATAAAGACGGCAACCTGGTTTGGTTTGGCAACTACACCGGTTGGGGCCGTCTGAAAGAGGAAACCAAGGTAACGGATAGCGCATATCAGCCCTTCCGCCTGCAAAACCAATACGCCGACCGCGAGACGGGATTGCATTACAACTTCTTCAGGTATTACGAGCCTGATGCGGGTCGGTTTGTGAATCAGGATCCGATTGGGTTGTTGGGTGGGGAGAATCTGTATGCGTTTGCGCCTAATACAAGTAAGTGGCTTGATGTCCTAGGTTTAAATAAAAATCTGCCCACACCATATTGGCCTCCTAATAGAGGCGCTTTAGGAGAAGTAAGGAGTATTACACTTCCGGTTGGCACTCTTGTTGATAGGTATGGTTATCCAGGAGGAACATTTGTGTCACCAATAGGAACACCATACCCTATGAGAGCCTTACCTCCTGGTTCTAATCAAAAGCCTTATACCATATATAGGGTACTGAAACCAATTGATAATGTAGCTGCAAGTAAAATTATGCCGTGGTTTGGAGAAATTGGATTAGGGATACAGTATGAATTGCCAAAATCTGTTAAATCATATATAGAATCTGGGCATCTGGAAGAGGTGAAAATAGGAAAATGTTAAAAATTAATGAATTAAATTCATATCTCAAAAGTAAAGGAGTACCAGAAGATAGTTACTCAATCAATGAAATAAATGATGAATCATTATGTATTGTTGAAGAAAATAAAAAATGGCATATATTCTATTCTGAAAGAGGATTGAGAACCGAAGAATATTGTTACCAAGATGAACATTTGGCAATTCTATATTTTATAAATCGGTTATCAAAAATGTTAAATTTTTCTTTCGAATGAAAAAAAGCAAACCGTAGCCTGTAGGAAACTTTTAATTTCGGTATGGGGTATGTGCGGAACATACACGCGGCTTCTACTTTTTAGGCAACCTCTAAATCTTCTTTGAAGGCATCTGAGCTATCAATTCTTTAACAATTTCATTACTGATTGATGTAGAGTTCGTCTGAAAACTTACTTTCAGGCGGCCTCTACCAAATTTCTCTCTTGTCGGTTACACCACAAGCTACGGCTACAACACGCCCTCACCACTAAACTGATGGCGCAGCTGGGCGGACAACCCGTCCCCAAAAAAGACACCGCCCCGCTTTCAGACGGCCTCGACAGCCAAACCCCGCTGCGGATTACCGAGTTCAAACGCGATATATTGGGACGCTTAATCCATACCCTCGCCCGCAACAACGACAAGGTTCAGGAAACCGTTTACCAATACGATTTGGACGGCAACCTCGTCCGTGCCGCCAACCGCCACAGCATCACCTGCTTCGACTACAACGGCAACGGCCAAATCATCGGCCAGCACCAATGGAAAGTACCGACTAAGGAAGAGAGCGCCCGAAACGGTTTGCCCGACACTGACTGGCGCGATGCGCAGTACGATATGCTGTATCTGCCCGTTACCGAAACCGTCCGCTACCACTACGACTTCAACGGCAACCGTACCGCCACCGTCCTGCCCGACGGTAGACAAATCAACTACCTGTATTACGGCAGCGGCCATCTGCACCAAATCAGCCTCGACGACGAAGTCATCTCCGACATCGAACGCGATAAGCTGCACCGCGAAATCTACCGTACTCAGGGTAAACTCGCCAGCCGTTACGAACTCGATCCCTTAGGCCGTCTGAAAGCAAATTGCCGCACTCAACGAGCTGACGCAGACCGAGACAGCTAAAAATGCAGTAACATCGGCTTATGCCGTCAAACGCAGCTACGGCTACGACCGTACCGGCAACCTGACCCACAGTACTGACCAGCGGACGGGTACGACCCGGTTCGAGTACGACAAACTGGGCCGGATTACCCAAGCGGGCAACGAACTGTTCGCCTTCGACACCGCGCACAATATCCTGTCCGATCACAACAGCCCTACCGTCCCCGACAACCGCCTAAAAACCTACAACGGCAGCAGCTATTACTACGACCACTTCGGCAACCTCATCCACCGCGAACTGGCCAACGGCGAAGTGCAGAACTATTTCTACGATCTGCATGACCAACTGGTTAAAGCCGAAATCTTCAAAAAAGACGGTACGAAAGAGACTTGGGCCTACACCTACGACGCCTTGGGCAGAAGGATAGGCAAAGGCTTTCTGAACAGCTAAAAAAGTTATTTAAAAAATTAAATAACTATAAACTTTTAAATGTGAAATAAATGTGAAAAAATAAGCCATCACTATTCTTTAGTGATGGCTTATTTCAAAGTAACTGGCACGCCCACGGGGAATCGAACCCCGGTTACCGCCGTGAAAGGGCGATGTCCTAACCGCTAGACGATGGGCGCGGAGATTTTCTGTGGCGCACCCGGAGCGATTCGAACGCCCGACCCTCTGGTTCGTAGCCAGATACTCTATCCAACTGAGCTACGGGTGCATCAAGAAAGATTTGAATTATAGGGAGTGGACTGTTTCCTGTCAAGCGTTTTATTTGGAAAACTTGCAGACAGCGTGTAAAATGCGCATTTGCTATTGAATTTACAGAGAATAAAATGTCAGATTTCGCACGCTGGCCGCTCTTATCCGAAGCATTTTCCCGTTTGAGACGGCCTGTGGTCGTGGTGGATTTGGAGACGACCGGTGGAAATTTCTATCAAGACAGGATAACGGAAGTCGCCCTTGTTCGTTTTGAGCAAGGACGCGCCACACATTACGAGCAATTGGTCAATCCTTGTCGCAGTATTCCCGAATTTGTTGCCAGACTGACCGGGATTCATGATGAAACAGTGAAAGACGCGCCTGTCTTTGCCGATATTGCGGCCGATTTATTGCCGCTGTTGCAAGGTGCTGTGGTTGTTGCCCACAACAGCCGCTTTGACTACACCTTCCTGCGCCACGAGTTTGCCCGTATCCATACTGACTTTGCCGCACCCTCGCTCTGTACGGTTCAACTGTCGCGCCGCCTGTATCCTGAGTTTTACAAACACAGCCTCGACAGCATTATCGAACGCACCGGCATTCAGACGGCCAACCGCCACCGCGCCATGACCGATGTTGTCGCATTGTGTGATTATCTCGAATTAAGTTTGACAGAAAAAAATCACCAACAATGGGATGAACATGTCCGTGTGTTGATGAATCCGAAAATGTTGCCCACTTGGCTGTCTGATTCGCTCGCCCAACAGCTCTATACCCTGCCCGACAGTTACGGCGTATTGGTTTGGTTTGACCATTTCGGCAAAGCCCAGGCCATTGAAGCACACGAACGTGCATACAGTGAAACTGCCACCCTGCTGCACAGCAAAAAACTGCCGCCGCACATCAAAGCCGCGGCCTCCATCCGTTTTATTCCGGCAGTCGGACAGCTCCATACATTATGGCTCAAAGCCCAGACCATGCAGGAATACCAACTGATGCCGTCTGAAAAATCCACATCGTTTTCTACCATCCGTTTTATCGCTGACGAACACGGCAGCCTTCAAGCACGCATTGTCTTGTTAAACAGCGGCACCAGAAACTGGCGTCCATACGGTTTGTTTGCCCACAAAAAAAGCAGCCAAACGCGCTTTGGCACAATGGTCGCAAGAACACAGGCTCTGCCCGGATTCGCTCAATATTTTGCCGACCGGCTACGCAAAAGGCGAACCCTGCCCTGTCGAGGCCGTCGGAAAATGCAACGGCGACTGCCGCCAGCCAAACGGCATCAAACATCAAAACCAACGCATTACCGAGCTTGCCCACCTACTCCCCGTAACCGATTGGGGCAAAGCGCATGAAATCGAAATTACCGAAACCGACCCCCTGACCGGAAACAGCATTACCCTGCTCTGCGCCGGCGGTGCGTTGGCATTGCCTGACGGCAGCTGGTATTTCGACAGCAGCCTGCCTCTCGTGATTAAAAACAAATTCAGGCAAGACAAAGAAAATATCCGTCTGATTGCTTAAAACAGGGCCATAAATTTTCAGACGGCCTGATGTGGATAACTTTCCGCTTTATTCTCAATACAAAAACTGCCTAAATTTTAATCAGAACTTATTTTTATAATAGTAATCAAATACTAAACCAATTTATACACAAGCTGTTCACATAATTTTCAATGAAAGCTGTGTATACCCGGCCCGACGAGTAAACCATGAACAATCCTGCAATCATCTTCTTTGACATCGACGACACCCTCTACCGCAAATACACGGATACCTTACGCCCTTCGGTTGCCCAAGCCATGCGCGCATTGAAAGCCAAAGGCATTTTGACTGCCATTGCCACCGGCCGTCCGGAAGCTGCCATTCCCGCCAAAGTCAAAGCCTTGATTCAAGAATGCGGCATCGACATGCTTGTTACCATCAACGGCCAATATATTTCCTTTCGCGGCGAACCCCTGCAAAGCTACCCCTTGGATATTGCCGACATCGAAACCGCCATCCACCTGCTTGAGCAACACAAAATAGACTACGCATTCGTCAACAACCAAGAAATTGCAGTTTCCTCCAGCTCTCCGCGCGTTGTCGAAGGTTTATCGCATATCCTGCCCAACTTTTTAACCGACAAAGAATATTTCCACAAACAACCCGTCTATCAAATGTTAGTCTTTGTGGATGAGGAAGAAGAAAAAATCCTGCAACCGCTAACCCAGCAACACGGCTTCAAATCCGTCCGCTGGCACAAACATGCCATGGATCTACTCAAACAGGAAGGTTCAAAAGCACGGGGTATCGCCCACGCAGTGGAAAAACTAGGCATTAATATGAGCAAAGTAATGGCGTTCGGCGACAGCTTCAACGACTTGGAAATGCTGTCAACCGTCGGCTTCGGCGTTGCCATGGGCAATGGCGAAGAAGCGGCCAAAGCCGCCGCACAATTCGTCTGCCCAAGCGTCGATGAAGACGGCGTATTGCACGGCTTGCAAGAGTTGGGTGTAATTTAATTATCAAATCAAAAGGCCGTCTGAAAAAATGTTCAGACGGCCTTGTTCTATCTATAAACTTCCTGCTTATTTCGGCAATACCAAAAAGCTAATCAGCAATTCTTTGAATACAAATCCAAACACGCCCAAGCCCAAAACCAAGAAGAGCATGGCAATGCCGAATTTGCCGGCTTTGGATTCTTTACCCAAGTTCCAAACGATAAAGCCCAAAAAGATAATCAGGCCGGTGAGGAGGATTTTCATTGCCCACGAGGCGAATTCTGCTTCAGACATTATTTTTTTCCTTTTATTCTTAAGATGTGTGTTTGATTGCTTTCAGACGGCCTATTAAATTTTAAGGCCGTCTGAAATTTGTTTTTAGATTATTTGTTCAATGCTTGTTGCAAATCATCAATCAAATCGTCGATGTGTTCCAAACCGACAGAGAGGCGGATCAAGCCCGGACGGATATTGGCGGCGAGTTTTTCTTCAGGCTGCATCCGGCCGTGCGTAGTTGTCCACGGATGGGTGATGGTCGAGCGCACGTCGCCGAGGTTGGCAGTACGGGAGAAAAGCGCCACACCGTCCACAACTTTCCATGCGGCTTCTTGGTCGACAACTTCAAAACCGATGACGATGCCGCCGCCGTTTTGTTGCTTGCGGATAAGCTCTGCCTGCGGATGGTCGGGCAAACCGGTGTAGTACACGGCTTGGACTTGCGGCTGTTGTTGCAGCCATTGGGCGATTTTCAGGGCGTTGTCGAATTGTTTTTCCATACGCAGCGACAGGGTTTCCACGCCGCTCAACAACTGCCATGCGTTAAACGGAGACATTGCCAAACCGCAAGAGTTGCAATATATGGCAACTTGCGTCATCAGCTCTTCCGAACCGGCCAATACGCCGCCCATCACGCGGCCATGGCCGTCGATGGCTTTGGTTGCGGAAGAAACAGAAATATCCGCACCGTGTTTCAAAGGCTGCGAACCGACGGGCGACAAGAGGCTGTTGTCCACCACCAAAAGCGCGCCGATGCTGTGCGCCAGTTCAGCCAGCGCTTCCAAATCGGCAACTTCGCCCAATGGGTTTGACGGAGTTTCCAAGAAAAACAGTTTGGTATTGGGCTTGATGGCCGCTTTCCATTCATCTACATCAACCGGCGATACATGGCTGACTTCGATGCCGAACTTGGTAACGATGTTGTTGATGAAACCGACGGTCGTGCCGAACAGGCTACGGCTGGAAACAACGTGGTCGCCTGCTTGCAAGAAGGTAAAAAACGCTGCCTGAATTGCGGACATACCGGTCGAAGTGGCTACCGCGCGTTCTGCGCCTTCCAATGCGGCAATGCGTTTTTCAAAAGCGGCAGTAGTCGGATTGGCTGTACGGGTATAGGTAAAGCCTTTAATTTTTTTGGAAAACAAATCTGCCGCATGTTGCGCGCTTTCCCACATGAAGCTGCTGGTCAAAAACAGCGCCTGATTGTGTTCGCGATATTCGGTCTGCTCTTTGCCGCCCCGGATGGCCAGCGTTTGCGGATGAAGTTTTTTGTTCATTTATTCTCCAATCTACTGTGTATTCCAATGGACGGAACAATATTTTTCCGTCTGTTTAACTTGTTAACATTTTGCGCCGATTTCTACCATCTTTCAAGCCGAAGGCCGTGTTTCAGGCCGTCTGAAAAAACAGAAAAACCGTTTTTACTGATAAAGGCGGCCGTCGTGTTTCAACCAGCCGTCAGTATGCCGGCCTGACGGGTCATGGTGCGTCCAATGGATAACGCCGCCCTGCTCCGACCATTCATATTCTCCGTAAAACGCTACTTTATCGCCTTTTTTCAAACCCTTAATCTTATCGGCAAGGTCGATATTGTGGGCCACCAAAAGCGTCTGGCCGCTGGAGAGCTTCAAGATAAAGCGTTGGTGGCGCGTGCCTTTGTTGTCATCCGGCAGGGTTTTCCATACCGTGCCCTCGCCCTCAACCTGAATATCGCTTTGTTCGTTTTCAAACGCCTGTTTCAAAACCGCTTCTGCCGATTGTTTGTCCGAACCGGTTTGCTGTTGAGCCGTATCGGCGTTTTCTCTGCCCGCATTGTTTTGTTTTTGAACGGTTTCTATTTTCTGCTGATGCTGCGATTGTAGCGGCTGCTTGTTTTGCATTTTTTGATAGGCAAATACGGCAACCAGAGCAATCAGCAATACAATGATTTTGTTTTTATTCATAACAATCTCAAAAAAAATGCCCGATTCTGCATCGGGCATATCAACTATTTAGAAAGGATATTTATCACGAAAACGTGAGCCACCATTATACACGCTTCGCAAAATTTTAAGGGAAATTTATGCCAAAGGCCGTCTGAAACTTTTCAGACGGCCCGGATACTCAGCGGCGGTATTTCATTTCAACCTTCATATCGTCCAGAATACGTTTGACGTTGTGTTCCAATACATCTTCCACCAAACCCGGCGCCTGATCGTTGAGCATTTGCTGCAACTGGTAAGTGAACACGGCCATTTGTTTTTGCACGGCAATCCGAATCATGCCGTTGACCGCATCGGCCACATGGGGGCGCAAACGTTTAATCAGACGCTCGGTCAAATCTTTTTCAGAAACGCAGAATACTTCCCGACGGCCAATCGCCTGCGGGTTCAAAACATTGATATGGACATTGACGGCCGGTTCTTTTTCAGGTTCAAGGCCGTCTGAAACTGCTCCTTCAGCCGCTTCCTCATTATCATTTTCCGATTTTTCAGTTTCTTCCACTTCAGGCACATCAAAATCTACGGCACCCGATTTCGGATTCAGTCTGACGGTGCGCGTCGATTCGATATAGCGGTCTGAAGCCGCAGCCTGCAACGCCGATTGCGCGCTCAACCAGTTGTCCTGCAAGACCACCATCGCATCGGTTTCCACTGCTTCGCCATCTTCGGCAAGGGCGGTATTGTGTTCCAGCTGCCAACGGTACAAATACTCCTGCAGCACTTTTTCGCGATTGTCGGCATCCAGTTTATATTCTTTTTTAGGCGCGGTTTTAGGCGCGACATCGACAGCCTCTTCCGATTTTTTGACCAACGGCGCATGGGTCGGCGCGGTATTGAATTGTCGTGCCTGACGCAATCTTTCCAAGCGTTTTTCCCAATTCAGGTCTTCTTCCTCGAGGGCTGTGGGGTCAAGACGGTTGTTTTCCATAATAATCTCGTTTTTTCATTTTTATTGTGAACCGCATTCAAACAAAAAACGCTTGAACTGCGGCCGATGGTTGGACATATCCGGCAAGCCGGCGCAAGCGTCACATTTTAATATTAATTCACTATATAATCACTATTTTATTTAATAAACCCTCAAGGATACATCATGAGCAGCATCGAACAACGCCTCGAATACTTGGAAGAAGCCAACGACGTTTTGCGTATGCAAAACCATGTCCTCGCCACCGCCCTCAAAGGCCTTATCCGTTCCCTGCCCTCCGACATGGCCAACGATGCCGTAGAATCCATCCAGCTTGCCTTTGAAGACGCGTTGGCGGAATTGAGCTACGAAGACAGCCCGCAAACCGACCTCTTCCATGACGTAACCTACGCATTTTTCCGAGAAAAAGACCACTGATTCAGACGGCACAAACCATCAGTTTGCCGTCAAAATATGCTAAACTTAAACCTTTACCCATTAATATCTTATTAAGAAAGCACATCCCATGAACATGAAAAAATGGCTGGCCACTGCCCTCGCTTGTTCCGCCCTTGCCCTGACTGCCTGCGGTGGTCAAAGCAACAATGCCTCTGCTCCTGCCGATAAAGTGTACCGCGTCGGCTCCAATGCCGAGTTTGCCCCATTCGAATCTTTGGATTCTGCCGGCAAAGTGGAAGGTTTTGACGTTGACTTGATGAATGCCATGGCCAAAGCCGGCAACTTCAAAGTCGAATTCAAACACCAGCCTTGGGAAAGCCTCTTCCCTTCTCTGAACAACGGCGACGTGGACATCGTTATGTCCGGCGTAACCATCACTGACGACCGCAAACAAAGCATGCTCTTCAGCGACCCATACTTTGAAATCACCCAAGTTGTCCTCGTTCCGAAAGGCAAAAAAGTAGCTTCTTCCGAAGACCTGAAAAACATGGCCAAAGTCGGCGTGGTAACCGGCTACACCGGCGACTTCTCCGTTTCCAAACTCTTGGGCAACGACAATCCGAAAATCGCCCGCTTTGAAAGCGTTCCCCTGATTATCAAAGAATTGGAAAACGGCGGTCTGGACTCCGTAGTCAGCGATAGCGCGGTCATTGCCAACTATGTAAAAAACAACCCGACCAAAGGCTTGGATTTCATCTCCCTGCCTGACTTCACCATCGAAAACTACGGTATCGCTGCACGCAAAGGCGATGAAGCCACCATCAAAATGTTGAACGATGCGCTGAAAAAAGTACGCGAAAGTGGCGAATACGACAAAATTTACGCCAAATACTTTGCTAAAGAAGGCGAAAAAACCGAAGCAGCCAAATAATCCGGTTTGACTTCTTAAACTCAAGGCCGTCTGAAAAGTTTTCAGACGGCCTTTAATCTGGTTAACGCCATTAAACGCAAGCCTCCCCTATAATCCGCTGGTTTTCACCCTTCAAATGAAAGATACGTCATGATCAAACCCCTTATCCTCAGCCTCGCTGCCGCCACTGCTTTGGCCGCCTGCTCCGCTTCTGAAAAACAAGAACCCTCCAACGTCAACGTAGCCAATCCGGCTTCCGAGTTCTGCGTCAAACAAGGCGGCAAATTCGAAATCAAAAAAGACAAAGACGGCAACGAATACGGCGTGTGCCACTTGCCTGACGGTAAAGTCGTTGAAGAATGGGAATATTTCCGTCAACACAACAAATAATTGCCCAATCATATAAAAGGCCGTCTGAACCCAAGTTTCAGACGGCCTTTTCATTTAAACAGCGATTATTTTACTTCCAGTTTGGTCACGCCGCCCATATACGGTTGCAACGCGGCAGGAACATTAATGCTGCCATCGGCATTTTGATGGTTTTCCAAAACAGCCACCAAAGTACGGCCGACTGCCAAGCCGGAGCCGTTCAAAGTATGTACCAAACGGTTTTTACCGTTTTCATCTTTGAAACGCGCTTTCATGCGGCGAGCTTGGAAATCTTCGCAGTTGGAGCAGCTGGAAATTTCGCGGTAGGTGTTTTGCGCAGGAACCCAGACTTCCAAGTCATACGTTTTGGTTGCGCCAAAGCCCATGTCGCCGGTACACAAAGTAATCACGCGGTAGGGCAGTTCCAAAGCCTTCAGGATGTTTTCGGCATGGCCGACCATTTCTTCCAGCGCTTCGTATGATTTTTCGGGATGAACGATTTGCACCATTTCTACTTTATCGAATTGGTGTTGGCGAATCAGACCGCGCACGTCTTTGCCGTATGCGCCCGCTTCGGAGCGGAAACATGGGGAATGGGCGGTCAGTTTTAGCGGCAAATCGCTGCCTGCCACGATGCTGTCGGCAACGGTATTGGTCAGCGTTACTTCAGCGGTCGGAATCAGATATTGCGTTTTCTTGCTCTCGTCACCGCCGCGGGTAACGTGGAACAAATCTTCTGCAAATTTAGGCAGTTGGCCTGTGCCTTGCAGGGTGGTGTCATCCACAATGTAAGGCGTGTAATGTTCGGTGTAGCCGTGTTTCAGCGTGTGCGTATCGAGCATGAATTGCGCCAGCGCTCGGTGCAGGCGGGCGATTTGGCCTCTCATCACGGTAAAGCGCGCGCCGGAAAGTTTTGCACCGCCTTCAAAATCCAAGCCCAAAGGCTCGCCCAAATCAACATGGTCTTTAATTTCAAAGTCAAATTCGCGCGGCGTGCCGACTTTGCGGACTTCAACGTTTTCAGTTTCGTCTTTACCGACGGGCACGCTTTCGTGCGGCAGGTTGGGAATACTCAACAACCAAGCATCCAATTCCTTCTGAACGGCATCCAAATCAGCGGCAGCCTGCTCCAAATCCGCTTTGATTTGGGCAACCTGATCCATCGCAGCTTGAGCCTCTTCGTGTTTGCCTTGGCCTTTCAACGCGCCGATCTGCTTGGAAATACTGTTGCGCGAAGCCTGCAACTCTTCTGTTTTCACTTGAACGGCTTTGCGTTGCTCTTCCAAAGCATTAAAACGCGCGGTATCAAACTCATAACCGCGTGCGGCCAAACGTTCGGCGACGGCTGCGGTGTGGCTGCGGAGCAATTGGATGTCTAACATTGTTTTCTCTCGTTTAGATTCAGAATGGCATTATTGTAAACCAATTTAAAGATATTTTCACAGCGACAGGCCGTCTGAGAACAAAAAACGCCCCTGCAAAAGCAGGAGCGTTTTTAAGAATTCTGGCACGCCCACGGGGATTCGAACCCCGGTTGCCGCCGTGAAAGGGCAGTGTCCTAGGCCTCTAGACGATGGGCGCGTAACCGAAGCGCGAACTATACAGAAAGCCTTTTCTTCTGTCAACGCCTTTACTGCTTTTTTAAAGATGTTGCCGATTTCCGTATGTTATTTTCCCTGTATAATGCCGGTTTTAATAAAAAGGAAAACTCGCCATGTGGTTTAAGCAAATCAGTTTTTATCCGCTCAACAAAGACAAATTGCCCGAATTGGAAGTCCTTGCCGACAAATTGGCGCAATCCGAATTTGCCCATTGTCAGGGTTTGGACTGGTTTAGCGAAGGCTTTGCCACGCCGGTTTCCTTTTCGCCCGAGTTGGTTTTCCCTGCCGATTACACTTGGCGCGTTGCTCTGAAAAAAGAAGAAAAAGTCCTGCCTGCCGGCGTGATCCGCGATATTTTGGATGATAAGGTTTTGGAAATCCAAAACAACGAAGCGCGCAATGTCGGCCGCAAGGAAAAACAAGAGCTGAAAGAGCAGATTACCGACGACCTGCTGCCCCGTGCTTTTACGCGCAGCAGCCGCACACAGGCGATTTTCGACACGCGCCACGGGTATCTTTTGGTCAACAATGCCGCCTCTGCCAAAGCGGAAAACATCCTGACCAAGCTGCGCGAAGCCTTGGGCGGCTTGGAAGCCTCGTTGCCAAATACCAAACAATCGCCCTCTTCCCTGATGACCAGCTGGCTGCTGCAAGGCCACTGCGAGGGCGGTTTTGAATTGGACAGTGATTGCGAACTCAAAGGCGTAGGCGATGTTGTTCCTGTCGTCAAAGTTTCCAAACAAGACCTGACCGCCGACGAAGTGGTACAACACGTCAAACGGCAAAACCGTTACCCAGTTGGGCTTGGTATGGCGCGAACAAATCGCGTTTATCCTTACCCAAGACTTTACGCTCAAACGCATCCAGTATCTGGACGTTTTGCAAGAAGAAGCGGAAAGCAACGGCGACGATGCCGCCAGCCTCGCCTTTGCCTCGCAAATCCTGATGACCGAAGCCATCAGCACCATGTTGGAAGAACTGGTTTCTTATTTAGGCGGCTGGCAAGAGTAATTTTTCAGACGGCCTTTCGATTGGAAAATATCAAAGGCCGTCTGAAATATAAATAGAAGTATCAGAAAGGATGTCATGATGTTGGGGGCAATCATCGGCGATATTGCCGGTTCACGATTTGAGTTTAACAACTACCGTCACACCGATTTCGATATTTTCAGCCCCGACAGCGACTTTACCGATGACACGATTTGCACTGTTGCCATTGCCGATTGGGTTTTACAAGGCTGCAACGATCATTTGGCCTCTATTTTGCAAGGCTGGTGTAGGGCATATCCCTGCCCTAAAGGCGCATATGGCGGCCGCTTCTCACAATGGATAGAATGGAAAGATCCTGCACCTTATAATAGCTGGGGCAACGGCTCTGCCATGCGTGTTTCTGCCGTTGGCTGGGCATTTGCCACATTGGAAGAAACCCTGCATTTTGCCGAACAATCCGCCACCGTAACGCACAACCACCCGGAAGGCATTAAAGGCGCGCAAGCCGTAGCCGCCGCCGTCTTTTGGGCGCGTACCGGTATGGGCAAAGTGCAAATCAAAGAAAACATTACACGACAATTCAGCTATGATTTGAGCCAAAGTTGCGACCAAATCCGCCCGCATTATCATTTCAACGAAAGCTGCCAGGAAACCGTACCTCAAGCGATTACCGCCTTTCTTGAAAGCGATGATTTTGAACACGCCATCTGACTGGCGGTTTCCCTGGGCGGAGACAGCGATACCTTGGCGGCCATTACCGGCAGCATCGCCGAAGCCTACTACGGTATCCCTGCATCCATGCGCGAACACGCTTTAGCCATATTGCCACGCCGCATTGCTGAAACCCTGCTGACTTTTGAATCCCAATATCAGGCCGTCTGAAACCGCCTGCCAAAAGGAACAATCATGATGAAATACCTCGCCCTACTTCCCGTCGCCTTCATGCTGGGTACGCCTGCCATTGCAGAAACCATCAATCCTTATCAGGAAAAAGGTTGCGTTTACGATGGCGATGTCGGCAAAGACGGTAAACCATCCGGCAAAGGCACATGGAAATGCCAAGACGGCCGCAGCTATGTCGGCGCCTTTAAAAACGGCAAATTTGACGGCAAAGGCGTATATACCGTTTCCGGCAACAGCGAAACCTTTATCGAACCTTTCTCCTCAAACAGCGCCAAATTACGCAATATGACGCTGGAGGGCGTGTTCAAAAAAGGCAGGGCGCACGGAAACTTTACCGCCTCCCAAAACGGCACACCCGTCTTCATCATGAAATGCGAAGACGGTATGATTAAAGAAGTCAAACTGGCTAAGAAATCTGCTTCCAAAACCAAATAAACAGCCTTTCAGACGGCCTTATCCGGCTTTAGGCCGTCTGAAACATCAATTGACAAGCCTGTCTAAAGGCTGTTGTGTTGATTTCAAAGAATTTCCAAACAACCCTTACCCCAGGACAACCACCATGAGCATTAAATCCGACAAATGGATACGCCGCATGGCCGAAGAACACGGCATGATTGAGCCGTTCGAGCCCAACCAAATCAAAGAGGCCAACGGCCAACGCATCATTTCCTACGGCACATCCAGCTACGGCTACGACATCCGTTGTGCCAATGAATTTAAAATCTTCACCAATATCAACAGCACCATCGTCGACCCGAAAAATTTCGACCCGAAAAACTTCGTCACCGTCGAAGACGACTGCTGCATCATTCCGCCCAACTCCTTTGCCCTGGCGCGCACAGTCGAATATTTCCGCATCCCGCGCAACGTCCTGACCGTCTGCTTGGGCAAGTCCACCTACGCACGCTGCGGCATCATCGTCAACGTTACCCCGTTCGAGCCGGAATGGGAAGGCTACGTTACGCTTGAATTTTCCAACACCACGCCGCTACCGGCAAAAATCTACGCAGGCGAAGGCGTGGCCCAAGTCTTGTTCTTTGAAAGCGATGAAGTCTGCGAAACCTCATACAAAGACCGCAACGGCAAATACATGGGGCAAACCGGTGTTACCCTGCCCAAAACCTAATATCAAAGACCAAACAAAAGGCCGTCTGAAACTTTCAGACGGCCTTTTATCATTTCAGTTAAAAACGGCGTTTCAGCTTGCAAGCCTGCAAGATATGAACGGCGAGTTCTTCCACAGATTTATCCGTAGTATTGGTAAACGGAATACCGTGGCGTTTAAACATATTTTGCGCATCGGCAATCTCACTGCGGCAAGTATCGATTTTGGCATAAGTCGAATTAGGGCGGCGTTCCTGACGGATTGCCTGCAAGCGTTCAGGCTGAATGGTCAAACCAAACAGCTTGTCTTTATAAGGCTTGACCATACGCGGCAAATCGGTCGATTCCAAATCATCGGGAATCAGCGGATAGTTGGCGGCTCGGATACCGTATTGCAAGGCCAGATAGAGACAAGTCGGCGTTTTACCGGAACGGGAAACCCCCATCAAAATCACATCGGCTTCTTTCAAATTCTTATCACTGACACCGTCATCATGATTCAGTGAAAAATTGACCGCCTCCATACGCGCATCATAGCGTTGGGTATTGCCGATACTGTGGTGCCCCTGCTGGGCGGCAACCGCCTCCGTATTGAGTTCCTTTTCCAAAAGGCCGAGAAAGGTTTCAAAGAAATTAATATGGAACGCATTGGCTTTCTTGATGATTTCACGGATTTCGTCATTGACCACACTGACAAAAGCAATCGGGCGCACGCCGAATTTTTCGGCGGACTGGTTGACTTTGTCTACAACAGCACGCGCTTTTTCAGGCGTATCGATAAACGGATAGGTATGGCGTTTGAACTCAACATTGCCAAATTGGTTCAGCAAGGCTTCACCGATATTTTCGGCGGTCAGGCCGGTTCGGTCGGAAATATAGAAGACTTGGCGTGGATCAGTCATAATGAATCCTCTTGAGGGTAACGTTTCAGACGGCAATCATAGCAGTTACAGCCTTTGCAATAAAGCGACTCCCGGCAGATTACACAGGATTACAACAAATTTGAACAATTTTTAAATTGGCACAAAATTTCATTTTTTAATTTTTTTGTAGAATTTTGTTCTAAAATTGCAAAATAAATCTTATTTATCAAATTTATTAACTTATTTTGTTTTCCATATTTAACAATAGGATAACTCACAAAAACATGAATCTGATATTCACATTTCAGCAGACTACACGCTTGAAAAGCACAGTATCACAGACGAATTTGTGATTTTAAAAAAGATAAAACACATGACAGCCATCAAACGAATGGCTACAATAAGCAGGCGGATTTGTTTCTTTTTTAACATTTTTGGATTGGATTGGACACACAAATGGCCGAAAACTACGTTATTTGGTTTGAAAACCTGCGTATGACTGACGTTGAGCGAGTGGGCGGTAAAAATGCCTCTTTGGGCGAAATGATCAGCCAACTGACTGAAAAAGGCGTACGCGTTCCCGGTGGTTTTGCGACCACTGCCGAAGCCTATCGCGCTTTCCTGGCTCACAATGGTCTGAGCGAGCGTATTTCCGAAGCCCTGAAACAACTGGATGTTGAAGACGTTGCCGAGTTGGCGCGCGTGGGTAAAGAAATCCGTCAATGGATTTTGGATACCCCGTTCCCTGAACAGTTGGATGCTGAAATCGAAACAGCTTGGAACAAAATGGTTGCCGATGCCGGCGGTGCGGACATTTCCGTTGCCGTACGTTCTTCCGCAACAGCAGAAGACCTGCCGGACGCTTCTTTCGCCGGCCAACAAGAAACCTTCCTGAACATCAACGGCTTGGAAAACGTTAAAGAAGCCATGCGCCATGTATTCGCTTCCCTGTACAACGACCGTGCCATTTCTTACCGTGTCCACAAAGGCTTCGAACACGACATCGTTGCCCTTTCCGCAGGCGTACAACGCATGGTGCGCTCCGACAGCGGCGCGTCCGGCGTGATGTTCACCATCGATACCGAGTCCGGTTACGACCAAGTCGTTTTCGTTACCTCTTCTTACGGCCTGGGCGAAAACGTCGTACAAGGCGCGGTCAACCCTGACGAATTCTATGTATTCAAACCTACTTTGAAAGCAGGCAAACCGGCTATCCTGCGCAAAACTATGGGTTCGAAACAAATCAAAATGATCTTTACCGACAAAGCCGAAGCCGGTAAATCTGTCACCAACATCGATGTACCTGAAGAAGACCGTCAACGCTTCTCCATTACCGACGCCGAAGTTACCGAGTTGGCCCATTACGCGCTGACCATCGAAAAACACTACGGCCGCCCAATGGACATCGAATGGGGCCGCGATGGTTTGGACGGCAAACTCTACATCCTGCAAGCCCGTCCTGAGACCGTGAAATCCCAAGAAGACAGCAGCCGCAACCTGCGCCGCTTCTCCATCAACGGCGAAAAAGTTGTCTTGTGCGAAGGCCGTGCCATCGGTCAAAAAGTCGGCCAAGGCAAAGTACGCCTGGTGAAAGATGCTTCCGAGATGGATTCCGTTGAAGCAGGCGACGTACTCGTTACCGACATGACCGACCCGGATTGGGAACCGGTGATGAAACGTGCTTCCGCCATCGTGACCAATCGCGGCGGCCGTACCTGCCACGCAGCGATTATCGCGCGTGAATTGGGTATCCCTGCCGTAGTCGGCTGCGGCGACGCAACCGATCTGCTTTCAGACGGCCAAGAAGTTACCGTATCTTGTGCCGAAGGCGATACCGGCTTCATCTACTCCGGCCTGCTGGACGTACAAATTACCGATGTTGCTTTGGACAACATGCCTAAAGCCCCTGTCAAAGTGATGATGAACGTTGGTAACCCTGAGTTGGCATTCAGCTTCGCCAACCTGCCTAGCGAAGGCATCGGCTTGGCACGTATGGAATTCATCATCAACCGCCAAATCGGTATCCACCCGAAAGCCTTGTTGGAATTTGACAAACAAGACGACGAATTGAAAGCGGAAATTACCCGCCGCATCGCCGGCTATGCTTCCCCTGTCGACTTCTATGTCGATAAAATCGCAGAAGGCGTAGCAACTTTGGCTGCTTCGGTTTACCCACGCAAAACCATCGTCCGCATGTCTGACTTCAAATCCAACGAGTACGCCAACTTGGTGGGCGGCAGCATTTACGAACCGCACGAAGAAAACCCAATGTTGGGCTTCCGCGGCGCGGCACGTTATGTCGCTGACAGCTTCAAAGACTGCTTCGCACTCGAGTGCAAAGCCTTGAAACGCGTCCGTGACGAAATGGGTTTGACCAACGTCGAAATCATGATTCCATTCGTCCGCACTTTGGGTGAAGCCGAAGCTGTTGTCAAAGCCCTGAAAGAAAACGGTTTGGAACGCGGCAAAAACGGCCTGCGCCTGATCATGATGTGCGAGTTGCCAAGCAACGCTGTATTGGCAGAACAATTCTGCAATACTTCGACGGCTTCTCCATCGGCTCTAACGACATGACCCAGCTGACCCTCGGCCTCGACCGTGACAGCGGTTTGGTATCTGACTCCTTCGACGAACGCAACCCTGCCGTTAAAGTGATGTTGCACTTGGCAATCTCTGCCTGCCGCAAACAAAACAAATACGTCGGTATTTGCGGTCAAGGCCCGTCAGACCATCCGGACTTTGCCAAATGGCTGGTTCAAGAAGGTATCGAAAGCGTATCGCTCAACCCTGATACCGTGATTGAAACTTGGCTGTATCTGGCTAACGAATTGAACAAATAAGTTCGATGATACAAAAATCCCCTGCCCGTCTATCTCGGCAGGGGATTTTTATTGCCTTATTCAATGCCGTCTGAAAGAACTTTCACGTTCTTTTACCTTTTCAAAAAAGTCCCTTTGCATCAAAAAGATATAAAAATATTCAGCCATATCTACAAATTCTCAATGGTACTATATTGCCTTTCCGCATTTTATCCCATGCCTTTTGAGTGAACCTTTTTTCACTCTTCCTATCTATCATACACAGCATAACGATACCTTTAGAAACAACTCATGAATACAAATTTTATTTCCACCTTTCAGACGGCCTTGAAACGTCTGGCACTCATCAGCACCATTGCCGTCTTAGCAGCCTGCGCCGGCAACAACACTTCTTCCAACCGCGCCGTACCCGACGGCTACTATAAAGTCCGTCCCGGCGATACCCTGACTCAAATCGCCAAACGCTACGGACAAAACGTCAATACACTGGTTGCATGGAACAACCTTCCCAACGCCTCACAAATCGAAGTCGGCCAAGTATTGCGCGTCCGCCGTCATGTTGCCTCCCGCAATACTGCTACGCAGCAACGCCAAGCAACCGCCGTTACCCCGATCAACCGGTTAAGCTTGCAATGGCCGACCGATAACGCCTCATCCTCCATTATCCAACGCTACAACGGCACAACCAGCAAAGGCATAGATATTGCAGGCACACAAGGCCAACAAATCCGCTCCGCCGCAGCCGGTACCGTCATCTACGTTGGCGAAGAAGTCCGCGGCTACGGCAAGCTGATTTGATCAGCCACAACGACTACACCATTACCGCCTATGCCCACAACGACACGCTTTTGGTACAAAAAGATCAGAAAGTCCAAGCAGGCCAAGTTATCGCCACCATGGGCAGCAGCGATACAGACAGCGTCAAACTACATTTTGAAGTTCGTCTAAACGGCAAAGCAGTCGATCCCCTGCCTTATTTGACCAGAACAAATTAATGCCCCAATCAAAAGGCCGTCTGAAATGACTTTATTTCAGACGGCCTTGTTTTTTACACAATTAAGCATTCACCTATTTAACTTATAGAAAATGAGTTAAATAGTATTCCATATATTATAAATAATTATTAATAGTATTTTTCTTTTAAAGAAATTTACTAAACCCAAACTAAATCATCTCTACTGATGTTTAAATATGGTAAAATAAAAACGTCATATTCAAGAACTACCCTAGAAAGCAAATAATGAAACCATCTATTATTTTATGTTGCTTATTATTAACATCTTGTACCTTTAGCAAAGAAAGCCAAATAATACATAAAAAAATTCCTTTTGATGTAAATACTCAAGCTAAACTCCGGATGTATGGCTCATACAATATGGACTTAATCCGCAATTACACTGATACTGATTGTACTCAGTGGGAAAATACGAAGCGTAATTCAGCAAATAGACGTTTTATAAATGGACTTCCTCGCAAAGCCAGAAATATTTCTATTGGTATCCCACCAACTAATTTAAGTAAAAATACGGAAAAAGATACAGGGATGGTTATTAGAGATACCTATCGGGAGATAACTATACCTGCTGGTAAACCTATAGTTTTAGATGGTGCCTCATCTATTATTTCGAATAATAGACGTATTGAATGCCGTATTGCGACTTCTTTTACCCCAAAAGCAGGTAAATATTATGAAACACGCTATGTAATTACTCCTACATCATGCGATATTGAAGTATACAATATTCTTGATAAAAAACAAGATGATATAAATCTAACTTCAAAAATATCTACCGAATATTGTAAAAAACCAAAAACTAGCTTCTAAAACTCATAAAAAAGGCCGTCTGAAAAACCGTATTTCAGACGGCCTTTATACTTTCTATTTCTCTAGAAACAAAGAAATAAATTATCCATTAATCATTGTCAGAAATAGAGAATTTTATTTCCAACGCCCTTGATTTTAGAATATCCACCCTCAATTATTAAAAATATAAGAATTTTGTATATGAGCAGTCAAAGGAATAACATGGCAGAAAAAAACTATTATGAAATACTGGGCGTTGCCAAAGATGCGGATGAGGCCGAAATCAAAAAAGCCTACCGAAAACTGGTGCGCAAATACCACCCCGATGTCAGCAAAGAACCTGACGCAGCCGAACGTACGGTAGAAATCAACCGTGCCTACGAAACGCTTTCCGACAAAGAAAAGCGGGCCGAATACGATGAAATGTTGGCTAATCCTTACGGACGCAGCGTCGGAGGCAATCCGTTCGGTCAAGGCAGCAATCCGTTTGGCAATGGATTTAACGGCGGCGGTTTCCGCTATGAACGTCATGAAGGCGAACCGTTCGGCGCGGGAGACTTCAATTTTGAAGATCTTTTTCATCATTCCGCCAATCCCACACTCGTTCCGAGCAACCCCGCGGCCCAATAAAAGGCGAGGATCAACATGCTGAATTGAGTATTGATATTTATGCAGCTTATGTTGGCGCAGAACGTAGCATGACTTTGAATGTGCCGACTCTAGACGAATACGGACGTGTGGTTTATCAAAATAAAACCCTCAACGTCAAAATCCCCAAAGGCATTGCAGAAGGCCAACAAATCCGTTTGGCCGGTCAAGGTTTGCCGGGATATAACGGCGGTGAAAACGGTGACTTGTACTTAAAAATCAAGTTCCACGACCAACCTGATTTATACGTCAAAAACAGGAAAGACGTATATCAAACAATAGATGTCAAACCTTGGGAAGCCGTATTGGGCGGCAAAATCATCGTCCCTACCGCTTCAGGCCGCTTGCAGGTCAATCTGCCTGCCAACAGCCAAAGCGGTAAAAGCATCCGCCTCAAAGGCAAAGGTATTCCTGCAAAAGAAGCCGGAGACCTTTATCTCAATATCCGTATTAATGTTCCGCCAGTAGAGAGCGAAGCCGACCGTGTCGCATGGGAAAAATTGGCCGAACACTTTGCCGCGAAACAAGCATAAGAGAAAGGATAAATTATGATTCAGTCCTCCGATGTTACCCTTACTTTTGAAGAAATCGTTGCCGCCAGCCGCTGCCGTCGCGATTGGCTGTTGGAACTTATAGCAGAAGACATCATCAGCATTGATGGCGCGCCCGAAAAAAGCACCTTCAGTGGTTTTCATCTTGCCCGCATCCGTCGCGCACAACGCTTAAGCCGTGATTTTGAAGCCGGCATTCCCGCATTGGGGCTGATTATGCGGCTGTTGGACGAGGTGGAAGAACTCAGAAAAATACAGCGTCCACTGGTACTGCTCGAAGAAGAGTAAATATTAGCAAGTTGTTCGCTTAAACATTGATGACAAGACAAAGTTTTTGATGTTTATTGATATTCCATAATGAAAGGCCGTCTGAAAATATTTTCAGACGGCCTTTTTATGCCTTCATTAACAACAGCGTCCGCCGTTGCCGCCGCAACGGCGTTTGCGGCAGTAGTCTTGGAATTGCAGCTCAGTCATGACCGGCGCGTTGGGATTATGTCTGCGCTGACGGGCAACGTAGTTTTCATAATCTGGGACACCGGCCATCAAGTTTGCTGTCAGCTTGATGGTTTTCCACCAAGATGCGAGCTTATGCTTCACTCTGAGCCTCCGGCTGTTTGCCGTCGCGGTACACTGCCGGAATTTCTTTAGCAGTTGGCCAGCCGACTTTGCGGGCTTTCATGGCGGTACGCAAACCGTACACGGCGACAATCACGACAACTGCCAAGAACAAAGCGGTCAGACCGGCATTGATTTGGTCGTTGAAGATAATTTGTGACATTTCTCCAATGTCTTTAGCCGGGGCAAGGACTTCGCCTGAAGCCAAGGCATCGCGGTATTTGCCTGCATGCGCCAAGAAGCTGACGCGCGGGTCGCTGTGGAACAGTTTTTGCAAACCGGCATAGCAGGTTACAAACAATACGCCGACAGCAGGAACCAAGGTTACCCACACATAGCGGTCGCGTTTCATTTTCACCAATACAACGGTACACATAATCAACGCTACGCCTGCCAGCATTTGGTTGGCGATACCGAACAGAGGCCAGAGCGAGTTGATGCCGCCCAGAGGGTCGGTTACGCCGGTATAGAGGAAGTAACCCCACAATGCCACGGCAAAGAATGTGGCAACCAGGTTGGCAGGGATAGAGTCGGTGTTACCGAAAGGTTTGTAGAAAATACTGCCCAAGTCTTGGATCATGAAACGGGCAACACGCGTACCGGCATCAACCGCGGTCAGGATGAACAAGGCTTCAAACAGCAAGGCAAAGTGATACCAAAACGCCATCATAGCTTCGCCCGGAATCAGACGGCTCATGATGTGCGCCATACCGACTGCGAGGGTTGGCGCGCCGCCTGCACGGGACAGAATGGTGTTTTCGCCCACTTCTTTAGCAGTGTGCAACAAGGTTGCGGCATCAACAGAGAAATTCAGTTTAGTGGTAATGACTTCAGCAGCAGTGTTGGCATCTGTGCCAATCAGCGCAGCCGGGCTGTTCATCGCGAAGTACACGCCTGGATCAAGCGAAGCGGCGGCAGCCAGTGCCATAATGGCCACAAAGCTTTCCATAATCATGCCACCGTAACCGATCATGCGGACGTGGGTTTCGTTTTCCACCATTTTTGGCGTAGTACCGGAAGAAATCAGAGCATGGAAGCCTGAAACCGCACCACAAGCAATGGTAATGAACAAAAATGGGAACAATGCACCGGAGAATACCGGGCCTGAACCATCGATAAAGTGGGTAACCACAGGCATTTGTAGGGTTGGGTTAACAATAACGATACCCAAAGCCAAAGCGGCAATCGTACCGATTTCAGGAAGGTGGACAGATAGTCGCGTGGAGTCAGCAAAAGCCAAACCGGCAATACGGAAGCCACGAAACCGTAAATCATAATCGCCCAAGTCAGCTGAATGCCGTCAAGGTCGAACCAGTGGCCGAAGGAACTGCGGGCAACATCTTCACCGTAAATCACGGCCAACATCAGCAAAATAAAGCCGACGATGGAAATCTCGCCGATTTTGCCCGGACGAATATAACGGGTGTAGATACCCATAAACAGGGCAATCGGCATGGTTGCGGCAATGGTGAACGTACCCCAAGGGCTGTGAACCAATGCTTTCACAACGATCAGCGCCAACACTGCCATAATGATGACCATAATCATCAAAATACCGATGGATGCAATCACGCCGGGAACGGTACCGAGTTCTTGTTTCACGATATCGCCCAAGACTTACCGTCACGGCGCATGGAGACGAACAAGACCATCATATCCTGTACGGCACCGGCAAACACCACGCCGAAGATAATCCACAAAGTACCGGGCAGATAACCCATTTGCGCTGCCAATACAGGACCGACCAAAGGACCTGCGCCGGCAATCGCGGCAAAGTGGTGGCCGAACAGTACGCCTTTATGTGTGGGCACATAGTCCAAGCCGTCATTGTGGCGTTCTGCCGGAGTCAGACGGTTAGGATCAAGCTGCATCACACGGTTGGCAATGTAAAGACTGTAAAAACGGTAGGCAATGCAGTATACCGAAATGGCGGCCGTAACCATCCAAATCGCACTGACCTGCTCGCCGCGACTGAGGGCCAAAGTGGTAAAGGAGGCCAGGCCGACCAAAACCACAATGCCCCAAATCAAAAATGATTTGAGCGATTTCATTGATTTATCCTTAAAACGTGATACACGAAAGCTTGTTTTAGCAACAAACTGCCTTCATGCTCTTTAGAAAGACCAATCATTTTAGTCTTCATGATTTAAGAGTGAAATGTCATTTCAATTCAAATTCAACAAAAAACAAAATGATTAGTTCGCCCGTAAGATTAACACAAACAGACAATATACCCTTCATTTTTTACTTCAAAACTAAATATTCCTTAACATATAGCAAACGAAAGGCCGTCTGAAAATCCAAATATTCAGTTTTCAGACGGCCTGACAAACGGTCAATGCTATAATCCGACATTCCCATTTCTCTATATTGCCATACCATGCAAAACAACGATTCCGAAACCATGCGTCTCTCCAAACGCATGGCGCAATTAGGCTTATGCTCGCGCCGCGAGGCAGACAGCTACATTGAGCAAGGCTGGGTCAAAGTCAACGGTCAAACCGCCGTACTCGGTCAAAAAGTCACCGAGCGCGACCGCATCGACCTCAACAAACAAGCCCATGAAAAACAAGCAGCGCGCGTAACCATCCTGCTGAACAAACCCGTCGGCTACGTCAGCGCGCAGGCAGAAAAAGGCTATAAATCCGCCGCCGAACTCATTACCGCCGACAACCATTGGGAAGGCGACGACAGCCGTATCCCTTTCAGCGAAAAGCACAAATTCGGCTTGGCCCCTGCCGGCCGCCTGGACATCGACTCCGTCGGATTGTTGGTGCTCACCCAGGACGGCCGCATTGCCAAACAACTGATTGGCGAAAACAGCAGCAGCGAAAAAGAATACCTCGTCCGCGTCCGCGGCAAACTGGACGATAAAGGCCTCGCCCTGCTCAACCATGGCTTGAGTTTGGACGGAGAGAAATTGCGCCCCGCCAAAGTCGAATGGCAAAACGAAGACCAATTGCGCTTTATTTTGCGACAAGGCAAAAAACGCCAAATCCGCCGCATGTGCGAGCTGGTCGGCCTGCGCGTTGTCGGCTTGAAACGCATCCGCATGGGCAAAGTCAAACTCGGCAGACTGCCACCGGGCAAATGGCGTTATTTACGCGCTGACGAATCGTTTTAATTGCAGATAACAAAAGGCCGTCTGAAAACACATTTCAGACGGCCTGATCTTTGACTGCTTACTCGATATAAGTAAACTTCGCACGTTTAATATTACAGAGGATTTCGTACGGAATCATACCGGCAACTTCGGCAACTTCATTAATATTAATCACATCGCCCCAAAGCTCTACTTCCGCGCCCAAGCCCTCTTTCGAGGCTTCCAGCTCAACCGTAATCATATCCATAGACACCCTGCCGATAATGCGGCTGCGTTTGCCATCGATGGCGATCGGAGAATTAGTGGAAGCGCGACGCGGATAACCGTCGGCATAGCCGCAGGCAATCAAACCGACACGGGTGGATTTGCTGGTGTAGAACGTTGCGCCGTAACCAATCGGAGAATGCGGCTGCAATACACGTTCGCCGAAAACGCGGGAAGTCAGGCGCATAACAGGTTTCAAACGCTCATCCACGCCGCCGAAAGGCGAAATACCATACAAGGCCAGACCGGCACGACCCCAATCGCGGCGCGCTTCAGGCACGTTCAAAATCGCGGCGGAATTGGCCAGGCTCTCCTCGCCTTCCAAACCCTCGCAGGCCAAATCAAATGCTTCAAGTTGCATTTCGGTCATGCCGTTTTCCGGCTCGTCCGCGCAGGCAAAATGGCTGAATTTCACAATGTTTTCAACCGATTCGGATTGTTTCAATGCCGTATAGGCGGCGGCATAGTTATGCGGAAAGAAACCGGCACGGTGCATACCAGAGTCCATTTTCAGCCATACGGTTGTCGGACATTGCCACTCATGATGTGCAAACGCCTCCAGCTGCCATTGACTGCCGATTGCCGGCCACAAATCATAACGGTCAACATCCGCATACTCTGCAGCCTCAAACACGCCTTCCAATAAAACAATCGGATTTAATGCCGTTTTGACGCAATTCCACGCCTTCATCTACCGTTGCCACCGCAAAACCGTCGGCAATATCCGTCAACGCATGTGCACATCTGACCGCGCCATGCCCGTAAGCATCGGCCTTAATCACAGCCAACAATTTATTGCCGTGCAACTCTTTGAGAAGACGATAATTTTGACGTAAATTATCCAAACGGATTTGCGCATTGAGCGGACGCATAATGTATTCCTCTTATCGGCATCCGTTTCAGACGGCCTGCCCTATTACTTTGAAGCGAATATTATAGGTCAAAAACCATACAGGATTCCATGAAATACACAAGATTAATATCTTCCTTCCGCCTTACCTTTAAAGATTTATGCTTCTTCTGAGCCTGTTTTAAGGTTATGATGTCATCCAAATTGAAAACGACAAGCATCAAAGCCATGAAAGAACTCGACAAAACCGACTTAAAAATTCTCAAGCTCCTGCAACAAAACGCACGCATCCCCATGACCGAATTGGCTGAAAAAGTCGGCCTCTCCACTACGCCGGTAACCGAACGCGTCCGCCGCTTGGAACGCGACAACCTCATTACCGGCTATCACGCCCATCTGAATCCACATGCCTTAGGTCAAAGCCTCTTGGTCTTTGTCGAACTGAAACTGCGTTCCAAATCCGGCAATATTTTTGAAGACTTCAAACGCGAAGTGCTGAAGATTCCGCAAATTTTGGAATGCCACTTGGTCTCCGGCGAATACGACTACCTCATCAAAGTCCGCCTGCCCAATATGTCCGCCTATCGCGATATGCTCGGCAATATCCTGCTGCAACTGCCGGCTGCAGCCGAAAGCCGCAGCTATGTTGTCATGGAAGAAGTCAAAGAAGAAGTAGTATTAGACATCTAATTCTATTCAACCAACAAAGGCCGTCTGAAAGATTACAACATTCAGACGGCCTTTGTTTTAAACAGATAAAAAAATGCACACATCCGATAGAATGTGTGCCAAGTCTACAAAGGAGAAATAGAGGAGAAACTATTAACTGACTACTCGAACCAGCTAATAAAACGAATTATGCAACAAGAGATTCAACCATGCAAGTATTTTTCTTGTAAAGTTTCTTAATTATTCAATTTACAGAACTTAAATGTAATCATGTTTCAATGCAGATAAAAAAATGCGCATACCGTTTCGATATGCGCCAAGTCTACAAAGGAGAAATAGAGGAGAAAAATCAAGCTGCATCAAGCAACTCAACGGCGCGAATTATCCTAGCCTTCTACCCGACTGTCAACTGTTTTCCTACCTATTTTCAAGCATTTTGCCAAAAAACAACAAATCCGCTATTCCCCTCTTTTTCTGGCTATTTTCGCCCATATATAAAGGAAATTTAGGGCCGTTTGAAACACATATTGCCACTGCAGGCAAACAGCCCCATACTCACACATTCATAGCCCATATCCGTCCCAATCCACGACCATGACCACCCCACTTTCCCTTGCCGTCGTCGGCCATACCAACACAGGCAAAACCTCACTCTTACGTACGCTTTTGCGAGACAGCACCTTCGGCGAAGTAAAAAATGCGCCCTCGACCACGCGCCATGTCGAAGAAGCCCTCATCAACGATGGCGACGACAGCTTGGTTTACCTATACGACACCCCGGGCCTCGAAGATGCCGGCGGCGTGTTGGACTGGCTGGAAACCCACACATCCGCACGCGATGACGGCATCGAGCGCATCCAACAATTCCTCAACAACCATGAAGCGCATCACGAATTCAACCAAGAAGCCAAAGTGCTGCGCCAAGTCATGCAAAGCGACATGGCCATGTATGTCATCGATGCGCGGGAGCCCGTCCTTAACAAATACAAAGACGAGCTGACCATTTTGTCTTGGTGCGCCAAGCCCATCATGCCCGTGTTCAACTTCACCCAAAATCAAGACCTGACTGCTTGGACCAATATGCTCGCCCGCAGGAACCTGCATGTTTACGCCGGTTTCGATACCGTTGCCTTCGACTTTGAAGGCGAAATCCGATTGTGGGACAACCTCGCCACGATGTTACCGAAACGCGACATCCTCGACCGTCTCATCAATATGCGCCGTCGCGAGTGGCAACGGTTGGATACGGAAGCTCGCCGTGAAATTGCCGATTTTCTGCTGGATGCCGCCGCATTTACCCAAGAAATTGCCGAAAACGACGACCCTGCCCCGACTTTGGAAGTCATGCAATCGGAAATCCGCCAACTTGAGCGGCAAATGCAACAACGCCTGTTCACACTTTACCGCTTCTATCACGACGAAGTCGGCAGCGACAGCACATGGATGCCCAAAGCCTTCAAACAAGATCCGTTTGACAGCGAATTGCTCAAACATTACGGCATCCGTACCGGTACCGGCGCAACCGCAGGCGCACTCATCGGCCTAGGCTTGGATATTGCCACACTTGGCGGCTCGCTTGGTTTGGGTACGGCCATCGGCGGACTGTTGGGCGGCATTTTGCCCAATGCCCAAGACATCACCGACAAAATCAACGGCCGACAAACCTGCATACCGATCCGGAAACCCTTACCCTGCTCGCCGCACGCGCGCTGGATTTGTTGCACGTCTTGCAAACGCGCGGCCATGCCGCCCAATCGCATATCGAGTTAAACGAACGCAAAGCGCCATGGAGTGCGGCCAAACTGCCAAGCGAACTCAACAAAGCACGCAGCAACCGCAAATGGTCTTCGCTCAACACACACCAGCCCGAACTCAGCCGTAACGAACGCGCAGCCTATGTCGGTTCTTTAAGCGAGAAATTAAAAGTTTGAAATCGCTTTTTACCAAAAAGGCCGTCTGAAACCCAAATGTTTCATACGGCCTTTTGATTTTAGCTGACAAAACTTATTCGGCAGCTTTGGTTTCGCGTTTCAAACCGCCACCAAGCGCTTTATACAAGTCGGCAAGGTTTTCCAGACGGGTCAGCTGATTGGCTAAGAGAGCAGTTTCTGCGCTGTAACTGCTGCGTTCGGCATCCAGCAAATCCAATGCGCTGGATACGCCATGTTTGTAACGCAGGCTGATGAGGCGCAGGCTGTCGTTGTAGGCGCGGCTTTGCTTGCTCAACGCTTCATAGCTTTTATCCAACTGTTCACGCGCAACCAAAGCATTGGAAACGTCTTTGAATGCGGATTGAACAGCGGCTTCATAAGCAACGATTTGTGCCTGTTGGCGCAGTTTGGCTACGTCAAGATTGGCTTTGTTGGTGCCCCAGTCAAAGATAGGCAGCGTGATGGACGGTGCAAACGCCCAAACACCCGTACCGCTCTTAAACAGGCCGCTCAACTCGCCGGAAGCCGTACCGACCGAACCAGTCAGGCTGATGCGCGGGAAGAAGGCCGCACGTGCCGCGCCGATATTGGCATTGGCTTGTTTGAGCGAGTATTCGGCCGCGCGGATATCCGGGCGGTTGAGCAATACGTCCGAACTCAAACCGGCAGGCAGTTTGGTAATTTGAACTGTTTGCTCAAAGGCAGACCGGCAGGCAAATCTTCGGGCAGAGGTTGATTAATCAGCATAGCCAAGGAATTGCGCGCTTGCTCGCGGTTTTTCACCGCAGAGGCGTAATCGGCTTTGGCCGATTCAATCAACGCTTCTTGTTGGCGCAAATCAACGGCGGAAATCACGCCGGCTTTATGGCGCAATTGCGAGAGCTTGTACGTCGCTTCACGGGTTTGCAACACACGTCGTGCCAATGCCATGCTTTCTTCGGCATAACGCTCGTTAAAGTAGGCTTTGGCCACGGTAGAAATCAAGGCCAGATGTGCGGCATCGCGGTTGGCTGCTACATTAAAATAACCTTGCAAAGCGGCTTCGTTGGTGCTGCGGACTCGGCCGAAGAGGTCGAGTTCATAAGAGGTTATGCCCAAACCAACGCTGTATTGGCTGCTGACGTTGCCGCCGCTCAAGCTGCCTTGACGCGAACCTGTACCGCTGGCGTTAATGGTCGGCAGTAGGTCATTACGCGCAATCATGTGCTGCTTGCGGTAGATTTCAGCATTCAGCGCGGCGGTGCGCAAATCGGTATTGCGTTCCAATGCGATGTCGATCAAGCGGTGCAGGCGCGGATCGGCAAAGTAGTCTTGCCAACCCAATTCAGCAGCGCGGATACCGTCGTCAACAGTGTCGTATTTAAACGTATCGGCTACGGCAACTTGGGGCTGCTCATATTTCGGTATCATGGTACAGGCCGACAAAGCCACGGCGGCGGCAACGGCGGTCAGTACAGGTTTGAATGTAATCTTCTTCATTTTAGAATCCTTTAGCATTTTGAGGCCGTCTGAAAATTTTCAGACGGCCTTTGCTTTAGTGCTTGTCTGAATCGTGTTTACCGTCTTCAATCATGCCAGCTTCAGCGGCGTGTTTGACAGCCATTTCATGCTCATGCGCACTTTCTTTAAAGAATTTGCGCACAATCACATAAAACAAAGGCACAAGGAACACGGACAGAACCGTACCGATCAACATACCCCAGAACACGGTCGTACCAATCGCACGTTGGCTCGCGGAGCTGGCACCGCTGGAGAAATAGAGCGGCACCACGCCCAAGATGAAGGCGAACGAGGTCATGATAATCGGACGGAAACGCAGGTGTGCGGCGGCAAGCGCAGCTTCCAGCGCACTCTTGCCTTGCGCTTGCAGGTCTTTGGCAAACTCGATAATCAAAATCGCGTTTTTCGCACTCAAACCCATCACCGTAACGAAACCGACTTGGAAGTAGATATCGTTGGCGTATGCCGGAATGCTGCCCAGCAGGGCTTCAAACATATTACGGCCGGTTACACCCAATGCCGCGCCAACCAAACCCAACGGAATCACAAGGATAACCGCCAACGGGATAGACCAGCTTTCATACAAAGCAGCCAACACCAAGAACACCGAAGCAGCAGCCAATGCGTACAATACAACCGTTTGCGAACTGCCTTTGGCCTCTTCACGAGACTGACCGCCCCATTCCAGACTGTAACCGCCGCCCATTTCGTCAACCATTTGCTGTACCGCAGCCATTGCTTGGCCGGAAGATACGCCGCTGATAGGCGAGCCGGAGATCTCCATGGCGGGATAGCCGTTGAAGCGCACACTTTGTTCCATACCGTTTTCCCAAGAAACAGTAGCAATGGTAGAAAGCGGTACGGCAACACCGGATTTATTCGGTACGGTCAGGTTCAGAATATCGGCAGGCTGCATACGGGCATTCGCATCAGCTTGTACCATCACGCGTTGCAGACGGCCTTGATTCGGGAAGTCATTGACATAAGACGAACCCAAAGAAGAAGCCAGGGCAGTACGGATATCAGAGAACGAAATACCTTGCGCTGCTGTGGCAGAGCGATTGATGTCAATCTTCAGCTGCGGCGCATCTTCCAAACCGCTCGCACGGACGGTACTTGGGTCAAACAGGCCGCTTTTGCGCATTTTTGTCGATCAGCTCGTTGCGTTTGGCCAACAATGCGGCATGACCGGTATTGTTGCGGTCTTGCAGGTTGATGGTCAAACCGGAACCGTTGCCCAACTCCATAATCGGAGGCGGAACGATGGCGATGCCAAAACCGTCTTTCAGCGTACCCATCATCATGCCGGTCAGCTTGCCGGCAACGGCAGTCGCATCACTGCCCGGCGCTTTACGCTCGCTCCAGTCTTTAAGCACGGCAAAACCCATCGCCATATTTTTTGACCGCTGCCCGAAAAGCTGAAACCGGAAACAGTAATAATATTTTCAATTTCAGGAATGTTTTTTTCGCCAACTGGGTAACTTGAGCCAGCGTCGCATCAGTACGCTCTTTGGTCGCACCCGCCGGCAGTTGCACGCTGACCATGACGAAGCCTTGGTCTTCGGTCGGCAAGAAAGAAGTCGGCAGACGCATAAACAGGAATACGCCGACAACCGCCAAACCGATGTAAACCACCATCATGCGTAAAGTCTTACGCAACACTTTGGCCACCCAGCCTTCGTAACCGTGCGTCCAGCTGTCGAATTTTTTGTTAAACCAACCGAAGAAACCTTTTTTCTCTTCGTGATGCCCCTTCTGAATCGGCTTGAGCATGGTGGCACACAATGCCGGCGTCAGCGTCAAGGCAAGGAATGCGGAGAAACCGATAGATGCCGCCATGGTCAAGGCAAACTGTTTGTAAATGTTACCGGTTGCACCGCTAAACATTGCCAGCGGAACAAATACGGACATCAAAACGGCAGTAATACCGACCACTGCGCCGGAAATCTGACCCATCGCTTTTTTGGTTGCAGCTTTAGGCGGCAGGCCTTCGCTCGCCATAATACGCTCAACGTTTTCAACGACCACAATCGCGTCATCGACCACGATACCGATCACCAATACCATTGCAAACATGGTCAATACGTTAATCGACATACCCATGTAGGAGATAAAGGCAAAACCGCCCAACAGGGAAATCGGTACAACAATAGTCGGAATCAGCGTATAGCGGATGTTTTGCAGGAAGAGATACATCACCAAGAATACCAAAACAATGGCTTCCAAAAGCGTGTGGATCACTTTTTCAATCGAAATATCGACGAATTTGGAAGTATCGTAAGGCGTTTTCCAGCTCATGCCTTCCGGGAAATATTTTTGCAGCGTCGCCAATTTTTCTTTTACAGCAGTCGCCGTAGCCAAAGCATTACCGCTGTTGGACAGCATCACTGCCATACCGGTGGTGTTCACACCGTTCAGGCGGGTGGAAGAGGAATAGTCTTCCATACCCAGGCCGACTTTCGCCACATCTTTCAGATAGACATTTGAGCCGTCGGTATTGGATACCAAAATAATGTTTTCGAACTCTTCAGCCGTACTCAACTGGCCTTGTGCAGTAACGGTCGCCGCAATAGTCTGACCTTCAACAGCAGGTAAAGAACCGATGGAGCCCGCAGAAATTTGGATGTTTTGCGTTGCAAGCGCATTGGTTACCGCAGAAAACGACAGGTTGTAGTTTTGCAGTTTTTTCGGGTCAACCCAAATGCGCATGGCGCGTTGCGCACCAAACAACCGAACCTGACCCACGCCGTCGATACGTTGCAATTCAGGTACGATATTGCGTTGCGCGTAGTCGTTCATTTCCTCGGTGGACTGTACGTCTGACGAAAGCATCACAATCATCAGGAAGTTGGAACGCGCTTTGGATACGGTGACACCATATTGTTGTACGGTAGAGGGCAATGTGGACAATACTTCAGACAGTTTGTTCTGTACGTCTACCTGTGCCAAATCTTCATCGGTCTCAGGCGTAAACGTCAGACTGACGCTGCCGCTGCCGCTGGAGTCGGCGGAAGTACTCATGTAGTCCAAACCTTCCACACCGTACATATTGCGTTCGATAACGGCCAGTACGCTGTCTTCCATTACCTGGGCAGAAGCGCCCGGATAAGTAGCGCGCAAAGTAATGGTTGGCGCGGCAACGGACGGATATTGGGAAACCGGCAATTTGAATGCCGAAAATACCCGCCGCGATGATAAAAATCGCAATAACCCATGCAAAGATGGGGCGGTCAATAAAAAACTTAGACATTCGCGCGTTCCTTATTTGGCTTCAGATGCAGCTTTAGCTTCAGGCTTGGCCTCGGAAGCAGCCTTGCCGTCTGAAACTGCCGGGGTTGCCGCTGTGGCGTTTGCAGGCGGCGTCCATTCTTTCGGCGTTACCTTTTTAGCACCCGACATAGCGGCAATGCTGGTACCTTCGACAACCACTTTGTCGCCGTCTTTCAGGCCGTCTGTAATCACCCAGTTGGTACCTTGCTGTTGGGCAATGGTCACGACGCGCGCTTCCATTTCGCTCTTGTCATTTACCACCATCACAGTATCTTTTGTACCGCGGCTAACTGCTTGTTGCGGAACTACAAATGCATTATCCACTGCCACTTGTTCCATCAATACGCGTACATACAAGCCCGGCATCAAGATATTTCTGTCATTAGGAATGGCAGCGCGCAAGGTAATTTGACCGGTCGTTTCGTTAACAGTCGGATCTGCAAACAGCAGACGGCCTTTTTCAGGATAAACCGCACCATCGTCAAATTTGATGTCCACTGCAATCGCGCCGTTTGCCGCCAACAATTTGCCTTCAGCAACCTGTTGACGCAGTTTCATAACCTCACTAGCAGATTGGGTAACGTTGACATACATCGGATTGGTTTGTTGGATGGTGGCCAAAACGGTGGTATCGCCGGCATTCAACAGCGTACCTTCAGAAACTTTAGATTGACCGATAAAACCGGAAATCGGCGCAGTAATGCGGGAGCGGTTCAGGCTGATACCGGCAGATTTAATGGCTGCTTGTGCAGATTTGACGCCTGCCTCTGCTGAACGCTTGGCCGTTACGGCCGCATCATATTCTTGTTGGCTGATGGCATCGGCGGCAACCAGCGGTTTGTAGCGGGCCAGGTCGGCGTTCGCTTTAGCCAAAGTCGCTTGCGCACTTGCCAACTGGGCGCGTGCGCTTTCTAAGTTTGCTTCATAAGTAGAGCTGTCGATTTGGTACAAAGGCTGACCGGCTTGCACATAGCTGCCCTCTTGGAACAGGCGTTTGCAGAATACCGCCGACTTGGGCGCGAACTTCGGCAGTACGCAACGATTCCAGACGGCCCGGCAACTCGGTTGTCAATGCAACGGTTTCCGGATGCACAGTAACCACACGGACTTCAGGTGCAGGTTGTTTTTGCTGTTGCTGACTGCCTTGCGCCTGTTGACCGGCTGCTTTTTCATCGCCTTTGCCGCAAGCGGAAAGCGCCAACGCAGTAGCTGCTGCAATTGCCACGACACGCATCATTTTAGAAGCATAAAGAGCCATAATTTTCCTATCTCTATGATAAATAAGGGTTTGACTAATTAAAAATTGATTACTTTAATCTCATATTTCGCAAACAGAAATTGCCTGCTTTTGTGAAAAACAGGCTGATTATATAGTGTTGAGAAACACTATCAAGTATTGAATTGAATTATACATACATTCTTGCATGTTCAGAAGTAATTTTTTATAATCCGAACCATAAATTTACATTTCCTACAAAAAACCATGAGAAGAACCAAAACCGAAGCCTTAAAAACCAAAGAATATCTCATGCTTGCCGCATTGGATACGTTTTATCAGAAAGGCATTGCCCGCACCTCGCTTAACGAAATCGCCCAAGCCGCAGATGTAACGCGCGGCGCGCTGTATTGGCATTTCAAAAACAAAGAAGATTTGTTTGACGCCTTGTTCCAACGGATTTGCGACGACATCGAAAGCTGCATGAAAGAAGACTCGAACAACAATAACGAACAGGCCTGGCCAAGCTTCCGCCTGACCCTGACCCGTTTTTTCGAGCGCCTGCAACACAATGAGCTTCACTATAAATTCCACAGCATTTTGTTTTTAAAATGTGAACACACCGATCAAAACGAAGCAGTCATTGCCATCGCTAAAAAACACCAATCGCTATGGCGTGAAAAAATCGTTGCGGTACTGACCGACGCAATACAACAAAAAGCCCTGGCGGATAACTTAGACATCGACATGGCGGTCATCTTCATCAAGTCTTCATTAGACGGCTTGATTTGGCGTTGGCTCTCTTCCGGGCAAGGATTCGATTTGGCACAAACCGCCCCCCGCATGATTGAAATCATCATTGATACTTTGGAAAACCATCCGCAATTAAGAAAACAATCCTAAACATTAAGACTAAAGGCCGTCTGAAACATTAAAAGTTTCAGACGGCCTTTTGGTTTAAACCCAATTAACGTGTTACCGGCTTGTAACGGATACGTTTCGGTTTCGCGCCTTCTTCACCCAAACGGCGTTTCTTATCGGCTTCATATTCCTGATAGTTGCCGTCGAAGAACACCCATTTCGAATCGCCTTCGCAAGCCAAGATATGCGTGGCGATGCGGTCGAGGAACCAGCGGTCGTGCGAAATCACCATTACGCTGCCGGCAAATTCCAGCAATGCGTCTTCCAACGCGCGCAAGGTTTCCACGTCGAGGTCGTTGGACGGTTCGTCCAGCAGCAACACATTGCCGCCGCTCAATAAGGTTTTTGCTAAGTGCAAACGTCCGCGTTCGCCGCCTGACAATTGACCTGCGATTTTGCTTTGGTCGCTGCCTTTGAAGTTGAAACGTCCCAAATATTGGCGGGCGGGAATTTCAAACTGTCCGACCTGCAAAATATCGCGACCTTCGGCGATGTTGTCGAACACGGTTTTGTCGTTTTGCAAACCTTCGCGGCTTTGATCAATCAGGCTCATTTTCACAGTTTGCCCGATTTTCACTTCGCCGGAATCGGGCTGCTCTTTGCCCGCAATCATTTTGAACAGCGTCGATTTACCCGCACCGTTCGGGCCGATGATGCCGACAATCGCGCCCGCAGGCACTTTGAAGCTCAAATCGTCAATCAACACTTTATCGCCAAACGATTTGGAAACGTTCACAAATTCAATCACTTCGTTACCCAAACGCTCGGCGACGGGAATGAAGATTTCCTGCGTTTCATTGCGTTTTTGGTATTCGTAGTTACTCATTTCTTCAAAACGCGCCAAACGCGCTTTGGACTTGGCTTGACGGCCTTTGGCATTTTGGCGCACCCATTCCAATTCCTGCTTCATCGCTTTCACGCGCGCGGCTTCGGATTTCGCCTCGTTTTCCAAACGTTTTTCTTTCTGCTCCAGCCAAGACGAGTAATTGCCTTTCCAAGGAATACCGTGTCCGCGGTCGAGTTCCAAAATCCATTCGGCGGCGTTGTCCAAGAAGTAGCGGTCGTGCGTTACCGCAACGACTGTGCCGGGGAAACGCACCAAGAATTGCTCCAGCCATTCCACCGATTCCGCATCCAAGTGGTTGGTCGGCTCGTCCAGCAGCAGCATATCCGGCTTACTCAACAAGAGTTTGCACAAAGCAACGCGGCGTTTTTCACCGCCGGACAGATTGCCGATTTTGGCATCCCATTCCGGCAGGCGCAGCGCATCGGCGGCGATTTCCAATTCATGTTCTGCCCCGCCGCCCGTGGACGAACCTGCCGCAATAATCGCTTCCAAGCGGCCCTGTTCTTCCGCCAGCGCGTCAAAATCTGCATCGGGATTGGCATACTCGGCATACACTTCTTCCAAACGTTTCTGCGCGGCGGCCACTTCGCCCAAACCGCTTTCCACTTCCTCGCGTACGGTTTTTTCAGGATCAAGCTCCGGCTCTTGCGGCAGGTAGCCGATTTTGATGCCGCCCATCGGCACGGCTTCGCCCTCAAATTCCTTATCCACACCCGCCATAATCCGCAGCACGGTGGACTTACCCGCGCCGTTCAAACCGAGCAGGCCGATTTTCGCGCCGGGGAAGAAGGAAAGGGAAATATCTTTAATGATGGTTTTCTGCGGCGGCACAACCTTGCTCACGCGCAGCATAGAATAGACGTATTGTTGGGACATGGTTTTTTCTCGATTCGGTCAAACAAATTTCAGACGGCCCATTTTAACCGATTGCTCAAATACTTGCTTGTTCAAATGCCGTCTGAAAATAGAAATCGGCATCACAATATGCAGCAAAGCCGAACCAATGCTTTCATTCTCCAAAATTTTCAATACGAAACCGTAAAAAATTTGATTTAAGCCAGTTTATCTTTGAACAAACATTGCCAATATTCGATACGCTCCATAAAATGCGCCTATATCCTTGAAAGTACATAAACAAATAATAACGACAAAGAAACACCGCGCTAAAAACAATTTCAGATTTCCCAATACAAATACTTTTAAAATAAGGATTTGCCTCATGTCTGAACATACGCAAAAAACAACAAAACAAGGTTTGCCCTCACTGGCAAAAAGTACGATTTGGATGCTGAGCTTCGGCTATCTCGGCGTTCAGACGGCCTTTACCCTGCAAAGCTCGCAAATGAGCCGAATTTTTCAAACGCTAGGCGCTGACCCGCACAATTTAGGCTGGTTTTTCATCCTGCCGCCGCTGGCCGGTATGCTGGTTCAGCCGATTGTGGGCTACTATTCAGACCGCACTTGGATGCCGCGCCTGGGTGGCCGCCGCCTGCCCTATCTGCTTTACGGCACGCTGATTGCGGTCATCGTGATGATTCTGATGCCCAACTCGGGCAGCTTCGGTTTCGGCTACGCTTCTTTGGCAGCTTTGTCGTTCGGCGCGCTGATGATTGCGCTGTTGGACGTATCCTCCAATATGGCGATGCAGCCATTTAAGATGATGGTCGGCGACATGGTCAACGAGGAGCAGAAAAGCTACGCCTACGGCATTCAAAGTTTCTTAGCGAATACGGGTGCGGTTGTGGCGGCGATTCTGCCGTTTGTGTTCGCGTATATCGGTTTGGCGAACACGGCCGAAAAAGGCGTCGTGCCGCAGACTGTTGTCGTAGCATTCTATGTGGGCGCGGCATTGCTGATTATTACCAGTGCGTTCACCATCTTCAAAGTCAAAGAATACGATCCGGAAACCTACGCCCGCTATCACGGCATCGACGTCGCTGCGAATCAGGAAAAAGCCAACTGGTTCGAACTTTTGAAAACCGCGCCTAAAGCGTTTTGGACGGTTACTTTGGTACAATTCTTCTGCTGGTTTGCCTTCCAATATATGTGGACTTACTCGGCAGGCGCGATTGCGGAAAACGTCTGGCAGACAACCGATGCTTCTTCCGTAGGCTACCAAGAAGCGGGCAACTGGTACGGCGTTTTGGCGGCGGTACAATCCATTGCCGCCGTTATCTGCTCGTTTATTCTGGCAAAAGTACCGAATAAATACCATAAAGCCGGTTATTTCGGTTGCTTGGCTTTGGGTGCGCTCGGTTTCTTCTCCGTTTTCTTCATCAGCAATCAATACGCGCTGGTGTTGTCTTATACCTTAATCGGTATTGCGTGGGCCGGTATCATTACCTATCCTCTGACGATTGTGACCAATGCCCTCTCAGGCAAACACATGGGTACTTATTTGGGCCTGTTTAACGGTTCTATCTGTATGCCTCAAATCGTCGCTTCGCTGCTGAGTTTCGTCCTCTTCCCTATGCTGGGCAGCCATCAGGCAACCATGTTCTTGGTTGCCGGCGCAGTCTTGCTGATGGGGGCTTTCTCAGTATGCCTGATTAAAGAAACCCACGGCGAATAATCCGTTTCAACACCATCGGCAAAGGCCGTCTGAAACCTTTGCCGATCTGACAATTTTAATAACAGGAGCTTCATAAATGTACACAAGAATCATGGAAGTCAGCCCTTGGACACTGCGTTCGACAAAACTGGAAAAAGAGCACAAACGGCTGCAAGAGAGCCTGACCAGCTTGGGCAACGGCTATATGGGTATGCGCGGCAACTTTGAAGAAACCTATTCCGCCGACAGTCACTTGGGTACCTACATCGCCGGCGTGTGGTTCCCCGACAAAACCCGCGTCGGCTGGTGGAAACGGCTATCCTAAATATTTCGGCAAAGCCATCAATGCGCTCAATTTCAGCAAAGTCAAAATCTTTGTCGATGGACAGGAAGTGGACTTGGCGAAAAACGACGTTGCCGACTTCTCCGTCGAACTCGATATGCAACACGGCGTGTTGCGCCGCTCGTTCACCGTATTCGGCGTGCGTTTCGATGTGTGCAAATTCCTGTCCGTCGCGCAAAAAGAGCTGGCTCTCATCCGCTGGGAAGCCGTATCCGTTGACGGCAAAACCCACCAAGTCCGCATCGATTCCATCATCGATGCCGACGTGAAAAACGAAGACTCCAACTACGAAGAAAAATTCTGGCAGGTATTGGACAAAGGCGTTTCAGACGACCGCTCCTACATTGCCACCCAAACCGTCGCCAATCCCTTCGGCGTGGAACAATTCATCGTCAACGCCGAGCAAACCTTCGCCGGTAGCTTCAAAGCCCTCGGCGGCAGCCAAACCGACTGGCAAGTTTCTAATTCTTTCGAAGCCGAAGTCGGCGGAACGCCCGAAACCTTTGAAAAACGCGTGATTGTTACCACCAGCCGCGATTATCAAGGCTTGGAAGCGGTGAAAGCCGCAGGCCGCGCCTTGTCGGAAAAAATCGCAGGCGTTGCGTTTGAAACCTTGCTGGACGCACACAAAGCAGGTTGGCTGCACCGTTGGGAAATCGCCGACGTGGTCATCGAAGGCAGCGACGAAGCGCAGCAGGGTATCCGCTTCAACCTGTTCCAACTGTTCTCCACCTACTACGGCGAAGACGCGCGCCTGAACATCGGCCCGAAAGGCTTTACCGGCGAAAAATACGGCGGCGCGACCTATTGGGACACCGAAGCCTACGCCGTGCCGCTTTACCTCGCACTGGCGGAACCCGAAGTTACCCGCAACCTGCTGCAATATCGCCGCAACCAACTACCGCAGGCGCAACACAACGCGCGCGAACAGGGCTTGGCGGGCGCACTCTATCCGATGGTAACGTTTACGGGCATCGAGTGCCACAACGAATGGGAAATCACCTTCGAGGAAATCCACCGCAACGGCGCGATTCCTTACGCCATCTACAACTACACCAACTACACCGGCGACGAAAGCTATCTTGCCAAAGAAGGCTTGGAAGTCTTGGTCGAAGTGTCCCGCTTCTGGGCGGACCGCGTCCACTTCTCCAAACGCAACGGCAAATACATGATTCACGGTGTAACCGGCCCGAACGAATACGAAACAACATCAACAACAACTGGTACACCAACACCCTCGCCGCATGGGTATTGGACTACACCCGCGAAGCCTTGGCGAAATATCCGCGTCCGGATTTGAATGTGAGTGCCGCCGAGCTGGAAAAATGGGCGGACATCAGCGCGAATATGTACCGTCCGCATGACGAAGAACTCGGCGTATTCGTGCAACACGACGGCTTCCTCGATAAAGACATCCGCCCCGTGTCCGCGCTTTCTCCCGACGATTTGCCGCTCAACCAGAAATGGTCGTGGGACAAAATCCTGCGTTCACCCTTCATCAAACAGGCAGACGTCTTGCAAGGCATCTACTTCTTCGGCGACCGTTTCAACATGGACGAAAAACGCCGCAACTTCGACTTCTACGAACCGATGACCGTGCATGAAAGCTCGTTGTCGCCGTGTATCCACGCCATCCTTGCCGCCGAACTGGGCAAAGAGGAAAGCCGTGGAAATGTACCAGCGCACCGCCCGCCTGGACTTGGATAACTACAACAACGACACCGAAGACGGCCTGCACATCACCTCCATGACCGGCTCGTGGCTCGCCATCGTCCAAGGTTTCGCCCAAATGAAAACTTGGGGCGGCAAACTCAGCTTCGCACCGTTCCTGCCGAGTGCGTGGACAGGCTATGCCTTCCACATCAACTACCGCGGCCGTCTGATTAAAGTCGCCGTCGGCAAAGAAAACGTCGTCTTCACCCTGCTCAAAGGCGAACCACTCGATTTGCAGGTGTACGGCAAAGACATCACGCTCAACGGCAGCCACACCGTCGCGTTGGAAAAATAAGGAGGGCGCAAAATGACTTTTACCGCAGTCCTATTTGACCTCGACGGCGTCATCACCGACACCGCCGAATACCACTACCGCGCATGGAAAAAGCTTGCCGAAGAACTGGGCATCAGCATCGACCGCAAGTTTAACGAGCAGCTCAAAGGCGTGTCGCGCGACGATTCGCTCAAACGCATCCTCGCACACGGCGGCAAAACCGTCAGCGAAGCCGAGTTCTCCGAACTGACCAGCCGCAAAAACGACAACTACGTCGAAATGATTCAGGCAGTCAAACCCGAAGACGTGTACCCCGGCATTTTGCCGCTGCTGGAAGCATTGAGGGCAAACGGCAAAAAAATCGCCCTCGCGTCCGCCAGTAAAAACGGCCCGTTCCTGCTAGAACGCATGGGGCTGACCCACTTCTTCGACGCCGTCGCCGACCTGCCGCCGTCGCGCATTCCAAACCTGCCCCCGACATCTTCCTTGCTGCCGCCGAGGGCGTGGGCGTGGACATCCGCCAATGCATCGGCATTGAAGACGCCGCCGCTGGCGTCACCGCCATCAAAGCCGCCGGCGCCCTGCCCATCGGCGTGGGCAAAGCCGAAGACTTGGGCAGCGACATCGCGCTGGTGTCCGACACCGCCGAGCTGACCTACGCCTATCTGCAAAGCGTGTGGGAACAGTCAGGTAGATAAAACATTAAGGAAGTAAAAAGGCCGTCTGAAAAATATTTCAGACGGCCTTTCTGCTTTTAGAACAGAGTGATAACCCAACCTACTCAACCCTAAAAACTGAATACCAACTTTTCAACCATGCTATTCAAATTTATTTGAAAGATTTTCTCTGACCAGCCAACCTTAACAATCACTATTGAAATGCGCGCCGATGTTTTGCCGCCTTGCGTATGCGGCTTGGGCGACGGCGAGGCTGCATTCTATCAGGTTGCGGTTTTCGTATTCGTACACGGTGTGCGGTTCGGCTTGGTTTTGCTTCCAAAGCCGCAGTTGGGCGATGGCGCGGCGCAGGTCGGTATCGTTGCGGAGGATGCCCAGATGGCGTTGGTTGAATGCTTGCAGGACGGGGCGGCTGAAGGTGTTTTGGAGGTCGTCTGAAAAGATGTCTGCTTTGGCGGAGGGGTTTTCAGACGACCTTTGGGACGATACAGTTTCGAATGCTTGTCCGTCCGCGATGGTTTGGGCGGCAAGTCTGGCGGTAACGACGCATTCGAGCAGGGAGTTGCTGGCGAGGCGGTTGGCTCCGTGCAGCCCTGTGCAGGCGGTTTCGCCTAAGGCGTAGAGCTGCGGCAGGGAGGTTCTGCCGTAGGGGTCGGTTTGGATGCCGCCGCAGGTGTAGTGCTGCACGGGGCGGACGGGGATGGCTTGGCGCATGATGTCCAAGCCGCATTGGGACAGGCAGTGCCGATGGATGGACGGAAAATGCTGACGGACGAATGCTGCGGATTGATGGCTGATGTCAAGCGAGACGAAGTCTTGCGTTTGCTTGGCGATTTCGGCGGCGATGGCGCGGGCAACGATGTCGCGCGGCGCGAGTTCGGCGCGGCGGTCGTAATGCGGCATAAACCGTTCGCCCGATTGGTTGGTCAGGATACCGCCTTCGCCGCGCACGGCTTCGGAAATCAGGAAGGTGCGGCCGTTTTCAGACGGCCTTGCCAAGCCTGTAGGGTGGAATTGGATAAATTCGAGGTTTTCAACTGTGCAGCCTGCGCGTATCGCCATGGCGATGGCGTCGCCCGTGCATTCGGGCGGCGTGGTGGTGGCGGCGTAAATCTGTCCCAAGCCGCCGCCTGCGAGTACGGTATGGCGGGCGCGGATACGGTAGGTTTCTTGCGTTCGGCGGTCGAGGACGGTCAGTCCGCATGCCGCGCCTGATTCGGTTTGGACGTCCAACGCCATCTGCCGCTCGCAAACGCGGATGTTCGGGCGGCGGCGTATTTGGGCAATCAGGCTCTGCATGACGGCTTCGCCCGTGTAGTCGGCGACGTGGGCGATTCGGCGGCAGGTGTGCCCACCTTCGCGCGTCAGGTGCAGGTCGTTATTATTTGGTCGAACGCCACGCCCTGCGCCAGCAGCCATTCGATTGCCGGTTTGCCCTGCGACAGGATGGTGCGGACGGCGGCTTCGTCGCACAAACCCGCACCCGCTTCCAAAGTATCGGCAACGTGTTTTTCGATGTCGTCCTCTCCCGACCACGCCGCCGCAATCCCGCCTTGCGCATGACGGCTGGCTGTATCGTCCAGCCGGTTTTTGCACAAAATGACGATGCGGAACGATTCAGGCAGCGACAAGGCGAGCGTTAGCGCCGCCAACCCGTTTCCGGCAATCAATACGTCGCAATCGGTTTGCATGGTGTTGTCCTTGTTTGAGAGGTCGTCTGAAACGGCAATATGGACGGCAAATCAGGCGGGCCCCATGCCGTTGAACACATCTTTTTTCTTCAGTCCTGCCGCGAAGTCGAGCATACGTTGCAAAGGCAGTTTGGCGGCTTCGCCTAGCTTTCTATCCAACAGGATTTCGTTGTGTCCGCTTGTCAGGGCGTATTTGATGCCGCCCAGCGAATTCATCGCCATCCACGGGCAGAACGCGCAGCTTTTGCAGCTTCCGCCGTTGCCCGCCGTTGGGGCGGCGATAAATTCTTTGTCGGGCGCCTGCTTTTGCATTTCGTGCAGGATGCCCAAGTCGGTCGCCACGATGAATTTTTTTTCGGGACGCGATACGGCGGCTTTGAGCAGTTTGCTGGTCGAGCCGACCACGTCGCCCAGTTCGATGACGCTTTGCGGCGATTCGGGATGAACCAGCACCACCGCGTCGGGGTGTTCCGCCTTCAACGCCGCCAATTCCTGCCCTTTAAATTCGTTGTGGACGATGCACGAACCCTGCCACAACAGCATATCCGCGCCCGTTTCGCGGCGGATGTAGTCGCCGAGGTGGCGGTCGGGTCCCCAAATCAGCTTCTCGCCGCGCGATTTCAGATACGACACGATTTCCAACGCCACTGAAGACGTTACCACCCAGTCGGCACGCGCTTTCACGGCGGCGGAAGTGTTGGCGTACACCACCACCGTACGGTCGGGGTGTTGGTCGCAAAACGCTGAAAACGCCTCTTCCGGGCAACCCAAATCCAAAGAACATTCCGCTTCCAAATCAGGCATCAGCACCGTTTTTCAGGGCAGAGGATTTTCGCGCTCTCGCCCATGAAGCGCACACCCGCCACCACCAGCGTACCGGCTTCGTGTTCCGCACCGAAACGCGCCATCTCCAGCGAATCGCCCACGCATCCGCCCGTTTCCAAAGCCAAATCCTGAATCAGCGGATCAACATAATAATGCGCCACCAAGACCGCGTTTTTCTCCTTCAGCAAAGCCTTGATTTCGTCTTTCAGACGGCCTGCCGTCTCGCGGTCGGGCGTGTCGGCAACCTTCGCCCACGCCTGACGGATTTGGCAGGCGGAAGTCGGCGTCTGAATGAGGGGCATATCGTAATCGAACGAGCGGCGGGCGGCGGTTTGCATGATGTTTCCTTGTGGCTGTTTTTCAGACGGCATAAAGGTTTGCCGTCTATGTTTCAAATAGTTTTTATATTATGCTCAACTTGAGTATAATATGCAAGGTCGTCTGAAAACCGCTTTGGTTTACAATAAGGTTTTCTCTTGAATGAAAGCCACGCATGGATGCCTATCCTGAAACAGCAGCCAATACGCAAAGTATCGTCGAGCTGGTTCCTGTACTGATCGCCATTACAAACGGCAGCTTGAGGGTTTTGACCGTTGCCCAAGGAGCGCTGCTGCCCAACGGCCTGCTTGCACCGCTTCGCCACTCCTTGCAGGCAGGGGTCAGGATGTGGGTCGCCAAGCAGACATCTCAGCCCATGGGTTATGTAGAACAGCTTTACACCTTTGTCGATACGCGCCGTCAAAACGAGCAAGGCCTGCCTGTCTTGTACGTCAGCTATCTGGGGCTGGTGCGCGAGGCAGCCGACAGCATCCTGCACCCGGATGCGAAATGGCAGGACTGCTACGGCTATTTCCCGTGGGAAGATTTGCGCACCGACGGCGGGCAGCGCGACGCCATCGTCAGCCGCCTGCGCATTTGGGCAAACTCGGCGGACACGGAGGAAGTGCGCCAAAAGCGGCTCAAGCGCATTCATTTGTGCTGGGGGGTCGAGCCGGAAAACTGGTCGGAAGAATACGTTTTGCAACGCTATGAAATGCTGTATGAAAGCGGCCTGATAGCGGAAGCCGCCGAGCCGCAGGCAAACTTCGACTTCGCGCTCACGGGGCAGCCCATGCACCACGACCACCGCCGCGTGCTGGCGACCGCCCTGTCCCGCCTGCGTGCCAAATCAAATACCGCCCCGTGATTTTCGAACTGATGCCGCCCGAATTCACGCTGCTGCAACTGCAAAACAGCGTCGAAGCCATCAGCGGCAGATTGCTGCACAAGCAAAACTTCCGCCGCCAGATTCAGCAGCAAAACCTCATCGAGCCGTCGGATACCGGCGTATCGGGCAGCAAAGGCCGTCCCGCGCAGCTTTACCGCTTCCGCGACGACGTCCTGCCCGACAGGCTGATTTCGGACATCGGACTGCCGCTGGGCAGCCGTTAGCCCGTTTTCAGACGGCCTATAGTGGATTAACAAAAATCAGGACAAGGCGACGAAGCCGCAGACAGTACAGATAGTACGGAACCGATTCACTTGGTGCTTCAGCACCTTAGAGAATCGTTCTCTTTGAGCTAAGGCGAGGCAACGCCGTACTGGTTTAAATTTAATCCACTATAAAATGAAGTTTTGCCCCATCGGTGCAACATCAATATTTCTCAACAAAGGAAACCCCATGCCGTTTGAAAACACCCTCTTCCCCCTGCCCGACACCCTGTTGCGCCCCATGGTGGAACAAGCCTTGAGCGAAGATTTGGGCAGGCGCGGCGACATTACGTCCGCCGCCGTCATCGCGCCCGACAAACCGCCAAACTCTTCCTCGTCAGCCGCGAAGACGGCGTCATCGCCGGCATGGACTTGGCGCGCCTCGCCTTTCAGACGATGGATCCGTCCGTCCGCTTCCAAGCCGAAATCCAAGACGGACAAACCGTCCGCGTAGGTCAGACGCTGGCTGCCGTCGAAGGCAACGCCCGCGCCCTGCTCGCCGCCGAACGCACCGCGCTCAACTACCTCACGCACTTAAGCGGCATCGCCACCGCCACCGCGCGTGCCGTTGCCGAAGTCGCCGAATACGGGACAGACATCGTGTGCAGCCGCAAAACCATCCCCCTGCTGCGCGTCCTGCAAAAATACGCCGTCAGGGCAGGCGGCGGCGTAAACCACCGCATGGGCTTGGACGACGCCGTGCTCATCAAAGACAACCACCTTGCCTATTGCGGCAGCATCGCCCAAACCGTGCAGCAGGCAAAACAGGCTGTCGGACCGTTGACCTGCGTGGAAATCGAAGTGGACACGTTGGCACAACTGGATGAAGCCATCGCAGCGGGTGCGGAACGGATTTTGCTGGACAACATGGACGACGAAACCCTGAAAGAAGCGGCAAACCGCTGCCACACGCAAACCGCCCACCCCCACACCATCTATTGCGAAGCATCGGGCGGCATCGGCTTCGACCGCCTGAAGCGCGTGGCACAAACCGGCGTGAACGGCATCGCCCTCGGCTATCTGACCCACAGCAGCCGCTCGTTGGACATAGGCTTGGATTTCATGGCTTAAGTTCGAGTTGGCTATAAAGCAAAAAGGCCGTCTGAAATTTCAGACGGCCTTTAATATTACCCATCAACCCAACGTTACCATCTCAATCTGCTCCATACTTCTACCCAAGAAGCGTTCGCCGATGGTGCGGAAACGCAGTGGGATGTCGCTGACGTAGAAGCGGTAATCCGGATTGTCGTTTTCCGTGTTCAGCAAACCTGCTTGCGCCAAGGCTTTGGCGGTGGCTTCGGCGGTGGTGATGGCGGAATCGACCAAGGTGACGTTTTGTGCTTCGCGGCCGATAAGCGGTTTGAGCAATGGGAAGTGGGTACAACCCAACACCAGCGTATCAATGTCGTCGGCCAAAAGCGGCTTCAGGTATTCGCGCACGGTCAGGCGGGTGACTTCGTGATCGAGCCAGCCCTCTTCCACCAATGGCACAAGCAGGGGCGCGGCTTGCGTGCGTACCAACGTGTCGTTGTTTTGCGAATGGATGGCGCGTGCGTAGGCGTTGCTGTTGACGGTAGTGTTGGTTGCGATAATGCCGATTCGGTTGTTTTTGGTGGTTTGCAAAGCGGCTTCCGCGCCGGCGGAGATGACGTCCAATACAGGCATATTGCCTGCTTTTTGGCGGATTTTTTGTCCGGCAACGGCGGCGATGGTGTTGCACGCGATGACGAGTGCTTTAACATCGTTTTCCAGCAGGAAATCGACAATCTGCATGGCGAAGGTTTCGATGGTGGCTCGGGATTTGGTGCCGTAAGGAACGCGTGCGGTATCGCCGAAATAGATGATGTTTTCCATCGGCAGGCGTTCCATCAAGGCGCGGACGTTGGTCAAGCCGCCGACACCGGAATCAAATACGCCGATGGGGCGTTGTTTGCTGGTACTCATGGTTAATTTCTTCAATATAAAGTCGAGGCCGTCTGAAACCGTTTTTCAGACGGCCTGAAGGTTAAACATATTCTTTTTTATCGTTTTCCATCCAAGCCTGATGCGAGCAAACCCACAACAGTACGATACCGCATACGGTCGAGCTCAACATCATACCGGCCATCACCAAGGCGGAACCATTATGCAGCCAAGTCGTGACCATGCCGACCGATGCGCCGATGAGGGATTGGAACACACCCAAAACGGCATTTGCGCTGCCGCCCTCTTCGCTAAAATAGCCCATAAAGCAGGCTTGAGTGTTCGCACCGACCAAGCCTTGCGTACCGACTGAAAACATCACGCACAACACCAAAGCCCACAAAGGCGGCAAAGACAGTAACAACACCAAAACAGCCATCAGCAAATTGGCGACGAATTGGACGATAATGCCCCATTTGAGGATGTTTTGCGGATGCGTACCGGTTTTCAAACGCCATGCGGTAACGCGGTTAAACGACATCATGGTAATGATATTGAGCGCAAATATCCAAGCATATTGGTTTGGCGAAGCATGATACAGTTGTTGGTACACGAACGACGATTCGGTCAAAAAGGCAAACATCGAACCAAAACTGAAAGCTTGGAAAAACAAATAGCCCATCGCGGCGCGCGTCCTCAAAACGCGTTTAAACCTGCCGGCCACCACGCCGAACACGTCCATACTGATTTTGCCTTTTTGATGCGGCTTGGGCAGGAAATACCACATTAAACCCCAAAGCAGCAGCGAATAGCAGGCCAGAAAACCGAAAATCATGCGCCAGCCGCCCAAATTCTGCAAGCCCGCACCAATCATCGGCGCCATCAGCGGCACAATCATCAGAATAATGCCGATTAAGGCAAACATCTGTGCGGCTTTGCGTCCGGAATAATAATCGCGCACCATCGCGCCGGAAATCACCACGGTCATCCCCGCACCAAACGCCTGCACGGCACGCAAGTTCAGCAGCTGCTCGACATTATTCACCATCGTCAAACCGACAACGGCGGCAAAGTAAATGCTCAAGCCCACCAGGGCGACAGGTTTGCGGCCTTTAATATCCGAAATCGAACCGCCGACCACCTGACCAAACGCCACGCCAAACATAAAAAAGCTCAGGCTTTGCTCAATACGGTGGATGTCCGAACTCAGCGACTTCGCCATTTCGGGAATCGCAGGCAGATAGGCATCGACAGAAAACGGCATCAGCGCGACCAACATCGCCATCAGCACGGCCATGGTTCTTTCGCTCAAAGGGGCTTGTTGTGCAGTCATTCCGATTTTCGCTTTCGTAACAAATATTCAAAAAACAAAGAAAACAACCGCCTTGTCAGACGGTTGCGGGTTGGATGGAATTATAGCAGATTTCAACCCCGTCCAATCACTGCAAAAAAACCTTTGCAAAACTTAAGGCCGTCTGAAACTTCGCTTAGTTGAATCCCCCCGCCGCAAACGTTAAAATGCTTGTTTTTTAAGACAACACATTGTTTCACATCACGGATTCTAAGGAATAATCATGACTACATTTCAAATTGCGCGTGCCGACGGGAAAACGCTCGAAATCCAAGGCAAAATGGCCAACCGCCACGGCTTGATCGCCGGCGCGACCGGTACGGGTAAAACCGTTACCCTGCGCCGCATGGCGGAAGCTTTCAGCAGCGAAGGCGTCCCCGTATTCTTAGTCGATGTCAAAGGCGATTTGTCGGGCATCGCGCACGCCGGTGCCAACAACGGCAAAGTGGGCGAACGCATCGCCGAGTTTGATTTGGGCGAGCAATGGCTGCAAAGTTTCCCCGTGCGCTTTGGGATGTTTACGGCGAAACCGGTATTCCCGTCCGCGTAACCGTTTCCGAAATGGGCCCTATGCTTTTGGCCCGCCTGATGAATCTGAACGACACGCAGGAAGGCCTGCTCAACCTCGTATTCAAAGTTGCCGACGACAGAGGCTGGCACATTCTGGACTTGAAAGACCTGCGCAGCATGCTGAAACACGTTTCCGACCACGCTTCGGAATACCGCACGCAATACGGCAACGTCTCCGCCGCCAGTATCGGCGCGATTCAACGCCAACTGCTGACTTTGGAAAACGAAGGCGCAGAAAAATTCTTCGGCGAACCTTCCCTCAACCTGCAAGACTGGATGCAAACCGACAACGGCAAAGGCATCATCAACATCCTCAACTCCGAAAAACTGATGCGTTCGCCGCGTATGTACAGCGCGTTTTTGCTGTGGATGTTGGCAGAATTGTTTGAAACCCTGCCCGAAGTCGGCGATTTGGATAAACCAAAATTCGTGATGTTCTTCGATGAAGCGCATTTGATGTTCGACAATGCCGCCAATGCGTTGGTCGAACAAATCGAACAAGTCGTGCGCCTGATCCGCTCCAAAGGCGTGGGCGTCTATTTCGTCACCCAAAACCCGCTCGATTTGCCCGACACCATTCTCGGCCAACTGGGTAACCGCGTACAACACGCCCTGCGCGCCTTCACGCCGCGCGACCAAAAAGCGGTTAAGGCCGCTGCCGAAACCTTCCGCAGCAACCCAAACATCAAAGTTGCCGAAGCGATTGCCGAACTCGGCGTCGGCGAAGCCCTTGTTTCCTTCCTCGACGAAAAAGGTATGCCCGAGCCGGTAGAGCGCGCGCTCGTCCTGCCGCCGCAATCTTCCTTAACCCCGCTTGCCGCCGAAGAGCGCAACCGCTTGTTCCAAAACGACGATTTGTATCCGACCTACAAAGACATGGTGGACAACTACTCCGCTTTTGAAGCCTTAGCCGAAGCAGACAGCCAAGCAGCCGCTGAGAAAGAAGCCGCAAATGCTGCCAAAGAGCAGGAAAAAGCACAAAAAGCCGCTGAAAAAGAAGCCGCCAATGCCGATCCAGGCATCCTCGGCGGACTGCTCGGCGGCTTGAGCGGCGGACGTAAAAAATCCGGCCAAGGTTTGGGCTACAACGTTGCCGACGCCATCGGCAGCCAAATCAACCGCCAAGTCACCAACGCCATTTCCCGCAGCGTAATGGGCATTATTAAAAATATGTTCAAATAATCAGCCTACAAATATAAAAGGCCGTCTGAAAATCAATTTCAGACGGCCTTTTGTTTATCAATCCAATCAGTTCTTCATCGATTGAACCGGAGCCGGGATTCTGCCGCCTCGGTTGACGAACACTTCGCACGAACCTTCTTTAACCGGCATTACGGGCGCGTAGCCCAGCAGGCCGCCGAACTCGACGCTGTCGCCGACGGTTTTACCAGTAACCGGAATAATGCGCACGGCAGTGGTTTTGCTGTTGATCATGCCGATGGCGGCTTCGTCGGCGATGATGCCGGAAATGGTATGAGCAGGCGTGTCGCCAGGGACGGCAATCATATCCAAACCAACGGAGCAAACGGCGGTCATGGCTTCGAGTTTGTCCAATGTCAGTACACCGGCTTCAGCAGCGGCAATCATGCCCTCGTCTTCTGAAACGGGGATAAATGCGCCGCTCAAACCGCCGACCGCGCTGGAAGCCATCATGCCGCCCTTTTCACGGCATCGTTCAGCAATGCCAAGGCAGCCGTCGTGCCGTGCGTACCGCAGACGCTCAAGCCCATTTCTTCAAGAATGCGCGCCACCGAGTCGCCGACGGCAGGGGTCGGTGCCAGCGACAAATCGAGAATGCCAAACGGGATATTCAGCATTTTTGAGGCTTCGCGGCCGATGAGTTCGCCCACGCGGGTAATTTTGAAAGCGGTTTTCTTCACGACTTCCGCAACTTCGGTCAATGTCGTTGCATCTGAATTTTCCAACGCGGCTTTTACAACACCCGGGCCGGATACGCCGACATTGATAACGGCATCCGCTTCGCCCGAACCATGAAACGCACCCGCCATAAACGGGTTGTCTTCCACCGCGTTGCAGAATACGACGATTTTCGCGCAGCCGAAACCTTCGGGCGTAATTTCAGCCGTGCGTTTGATGGTTTCGCCTGCCAGCTTGACCGCATCCATATTGATACCGGCGCGCGTGCTGCCGATATTGATGGAGCTGCACACGATATCAGTAGTCTTCATTGCTTCGGGAATAGAACGAATCAGCACTTCGTCCGAAGGCGACATGCCTTTTTGCACCAGCGCGGAAAAGCCGCCGATAAAGGACACGCCGATGGCTTTGGCTGCCTTGTCCAAAGTTTGCGCCACGCTGACGTAAGAATCGGCATGGGTGGCCGCGGCGATTTGGGCAATCGGCGTAACGGAAATGCGCTGATTCACAATCGGTACGCCGTATTTGGCAGACAGATGTTTTGCCGTCGCCACCAAGTCTTTGCCGACTGTGGTAATTTTGTTGTAAATGTTTTGGTTCAATACATCGATATCGGTGCTGATGCAGTCGTGCAAATCAATGCCGATGGTAATGGTGCGCACGTCAAAATTCTGGTCGGCCACCATTTTGACGGTTTCTAAAATCTCGCCGGATTGAATACTCATGGCTTTCCCTCCGACTTAAATACGGTGCATGGCTTGGAAAATTTCTTCGTTTTGCATACGGATATCAAGCGCGAGTTTTTTGCTCTCTTCCGCAAACAAATCCAAAACCTCTTGACGCGATTTGGTGCATTTTGAAGTATCCACCAAAATAATCATGGTAAAAAAATCGTCCATCAGCTGTTGGCTGATGTTGAGAATATTGATTTGGTTTTCCGCTAAAATTTTGGAAACGTCGTACACAATGCCCACACGGTCTTTGCCGATGACGGTGATGACTGAATTGTTCATAACGCTGTTTCTCCTTATAGGATATTTGAAAAGTGTTGACAATTATAACACTCAGGCCGTCTGAAAAACTGTTTCAGACGGCCTGAGTATTCAAATTTCAATTTTGATTATCGCCCTGCTTTCAAAGCCTGCCACAGGCGAACGCTGAGTTTGCTCGCATCGGTTGACTTAGGGGAGACAATGAAGCTTTTTTCCATCAATTCTTTACTTGGGAAAATCGATTCGTCAGAGGTGTATTTTTCATCCATCAAATCACGCGCCGGACGGCTGGCCGGAGCATAAGTCACATAGTTGCCGTTTTTGGCCGCTGTTTCCGGATTGAGCGTGTGATTGATGTATTTGTGTGCATTGGCCACATTTTGCGCATCACGCGGAATCATCAGCGAATCCACCCAAATACCGACACCGCTTTTCGGTGCCAACACTTCGACTTCGACGCCGTTTCCGGCTTCTTTGGCACGGGTTTTGGCAATATTGAGGTCGCCGCCATAGCCCACCGATACGCAAAGATTACCGGCAGCCATATCGTCGATATAGCCGGACGAGGTAAAGCGTTTGATGTCGGGACGCACTTTTTTCATCATATCGACGGCGGCTTTGATGTCCTCAGGGTTTTCGCTGTTCGGATCTTTGCCCAAATAATGCAAAGCCAAAGGGATCTGCTCGATGGCGCTGTCGAAATAGCTGATGCCGCAGGATTTCAGTTTTCGGGTGTATTCAGGGTTGAACACCAAATCCCATTCGTTTTCAGGCAGCTTGTCCGTACCCAAAGCCTTTTGAACCTGCTGCTTGTTAATCGCCAGCGTATTGATGCCCCAGAAATAAGGGACGGCATATTCGTTGCCCGGATCGACGGTTTCCATCATTTTCAACAAATCGGGATCGATATTGGCGTAATCAGGAATTTGCGATTTGTCGATTTTTTGATATGCACCTGCTTTAATCTGGCGGCCGACATTGGCAATAGACGGCGCAACCAGGTCATAACCCGACTTGCCGGTCAGCAGCTTGGCTTCCAGCGCTTCGTTGCTGTCGTAGTAATCGTAGCGGACGTTGATATGCGTTTTGTTTTCAAATGCAGACAATGTGGCCGGATCGACATAATCCGACCAGTTGTAGATATTGAGTTTATCGGTTTGGGAAGAGGAAGTTTGCGATGCGGAAGATTTTGCGGCGGTTCCTTGTCCGCCGCTGCACGCAGTCAAGACGAGGCTCACGATTGCCGCCGCCATCAAAGATTTTTTCATGGTTTCAGACCTTTTGTTCGGGGGGTAAAAATATTGCAGCGGTGGCAGATGCCACTTACAAAAGGGAAACTGTGGGGGCGGCCGGCATGTGTCCTTTGCCCTTAATTCAGCAAGGTTCGCATTAAACGGCAAAAAGCTTTTGAATGCAAGACCTTAAAGCAGAAAAAATTCTCCCTTTTCAGACGGCCTGAAGCTATGGTTTTATTCATAAACAACATTTTTTCAGAAACGGTTTCATGCCGTCTGGAAAAAACTGTGTACTTATTCAGACGGCCTCAAGATTTGTCAAAACCGCCCAATTTGTGGGAAAATTGCACGATTGAATTTAATGAAGGGCGACCCCGTGTTAGACAGAGAAGGCTATCGCCCCAATGTCGGTATTATCCTGATTAACGAACGTAACGAAGTCTTTTGGGGCAAACGCGTACGCGAACATTCTTGGCAGTTTCCGCAAGGCGGCATCAAGCCGGGCGAAAGCCCTGAGACCGCCATGTACCGCGAGTTGTACGAAGAAGTCGGCCTGCTGCCGCAACATGTCAAAATTATCGGCCGCACACGCGACTGGCTGCGCTATGACGTGCCCAGCCACTGGGTGCGCCGCGAATGGCGCGGTTCGTATCGCGGACAAACAAATTTGGTATCTTTTGCGTTTGGTCGGCCGCGACAGCGACGTCAACCTCCGCGCCTGCCATCATCCTGAATTCGACGGCTGGCGTTGGCATCAATACTGGGCACCGGTTGACGAAGTCATCGACTTCAAGCGCGGCGTGTATTTGGGCGCATTGACCGAACTTTCCCGTTTCTTGCGCGGCATAGAAAGCTATGAAGAATTTATCCGTCGCAATCCAATAGAAAACCTATAACCCCAACGCTTTCAGGCCGTCTGAAAGCGTTGTTTTTCTTCCTTTCAGACGGCCTTTACATTATTCCTATGGCTAAAAACAATCAATACAGCGAATCCAGCATTACCGTCCTCAAAGGTTTGGAGCCGGTCAAAGAACGTCCCGGCATGTACACCCGTACCGACAGCCCGACCCATATCTGTCAGGAAGTGATTGATAACGCGGCGGACGAGGCGTTAGGCGGTTTCGCGACTGAAATTGACGTGCAAATTCATGAAGACGGTTCGCTTTCCGTGCGCGACAACGGCCGCGGCATTCCCGTCGGCCTGCACCCTGAAGAAGGCGTACCCGTAGTCGAACTCGTGTTCACCCGTCTGCACGCAGGCGGCAAGTTCAACAAAAAAGACGGCGGCAGCGCGTATGCCTTTTCAGGCGGCCTGCACGGCGTCGGCGTATCCGTGACCAACGCCCTCTCCACCCGCCTTGAGGTAACGGTCAAGCGCGAAGGCAAAATCCACCGCATCGTCTTTTCCGGTGGCGACGTCATTGAACCTTTGACTGAAGTGGGCAAATGCGCCGTCAAAGACAGCGGCACCGAAGTGCGCGTGTGGCCGGACGGCAAATATTTTGAAAGCCCGAATTACAGCATTCCCGAACTCGAGCGCTTATTGCGCGCCAAAGCTGTATTGCTGCCCGGCGTGCGCGTTTCCCTGACCCGTCCGGTTAAAGGCGAAGACGAAGCATACACCCAAACTTGGCACTACCCGGACGGCCTGAAAAGCTATCTGACCGACCTGATTGCCGATGCGCAAGAAGCCGTGCCTATCTTCTCTTGTGAAAACTACATTTCAGACGGCCACAACGGCGATTTCAGCATCGGCGAAGGCGCCGCATTTGCCCTGACTTGGCTGGAAGAAGGCTCTTGCGCCAACGAAAGCTACGTCAACCTCATCCCTACTCCGTTGGGCGGCACGCACGAAGCGGGCTTGAAACAAGCCGTGTTCAACGCTGTCAACAACTTCATCAATCTACACAACCTTTTACCACGCGGCGTAAAAGTACAAAGCGACGACGTGTTCGGCAAAACCGCCTTCGTCCTCTCTGCCCGCGTCCTTGACCCGCAGTTCCAAGGTCAGACCAAAGACAAACTGACCAACCGCGACGCATTGAAACTTGTTGCCACCGTATCGGGCGATCCTTTGGAATTGTGGCTAAACCAAAACGTGGATTACGGCAAAAAAATCGCCGAACTCGCTATCCGTCAGGCACAAGCACGGATGCGTTCTGTTAAAAAGATTGAAAAGAAAAAGGCAGCGGCGTCGCCGTCCTGCCCGGCAAACTGACCGACTGCGAAAGTGAAGACATCCGCGAAAACGAACTCTTCCTCGTCGAAGGCGATTCCGCAGGCGGCTCCGCCAAACTCGCCCGCGACAAAGCCACACAGGCCATCCTGCCCCTGCGCGGCAAAGTGCTCAACAGCTTCGAAGTCCACCCCGACCAGCTTTTCGGCAACGCCGAAATCCACGACATTTCCGTTGCCATCGGCGTTGATCCGCACGGCATCAACGACAATCCCGATTTAAGCGGCCTGCGTTACGGCAAAATCGCCATCCTGTCCGATGCCGACGTGGACGGCTCGCATATTCAAGTTTTGCTGTTGACCCTGTTCTACCGCCACTTCCCGAAACTGATTGCCGACGGACACATCTACGTCGCCCAACCGCCGCTGTTCCGCGTCGATGTCAATGCACAAGGCAAGAGCAAACCTGCCCGCAAATTCTACGCCCTCGACCAAAACGAACTCGACAGCATTTTGGAGCGGCTGCAAAAAGAAGGCGTTAAAGAAACTGCCTATTCCATCAGCCGTTTCAAAGGCTTGGGCGAGATGAACCCCGACCAGCTCAAAGACACCACCATGCACCCCGACACCCGCCGCTTGTTGCAGGTACAAATCCCCGAAGGCGCAGATGACGAAACACGCGACATCTTCGTCAAACTGATGGGAAAAGGCGAAGCCGCCGCCCGCCGCGCATGGATGGAAAAAGAAGGCGATACGGCAGAATTGGATATTTAATCCATTGTTTCAATAGACTAAAGGCCGTCTGAAACGTTAAAAGTTTCAGACGGCCTTTTTTAAAACATAAGAAAATTAAGATTAAACAGTATTTCAATTTCAATACACTGTGGTTATTTACCTGTTTCTATTTTCACGGCTTAATTTTGCCTTTATAAGACAAGTAAAAAAGCACTGATATAATCAGTGCTTTTTAAATAATGGCGCGGCGGACGGGGCTCGAACCCGCGACCCCCGGCGTGACAGGCCGGTACTCTAACCAACTGAGCTACCACCGCGCATCCACTGTCAAAGACAATGAAAAGGAAACTTGGTGGGTGATGACGGAGTCGAACCGCCGACATTCTGCTTGTAAGGCAGACGCTCTACCAACTGAGCTAATCACCCGATAAGCCGACATTAAATCAAAAAATCAGATTACGCGCAAGGTTTTTATTTAAATAAAAACATATCCCATTGAAAGAATATAGAATATTTTATTTAACAATAAAAATAACCGTTATACCCATCTATCAATCAAAAATCAAATGCCCCAATTTATCCGCCTTGGTATGCAGATAACGCTCATTTTCCACATTTTCGCCGACATGCAATGCAATGCGTTCAACCACATTAATGCCGGAATCTTTCAACGTTTGAATTTTCTCAGGGTTATTAGTCAGCAACCTGACTTCACGAATATGCAGATAATCATAAATCTGCTTGGCCAAAGTAAAGTCGCGCGCATCCACAGGAAGGCCGAGTGCAACATTGGCCTCAACCGTATCCAAGCCTTGGTCTTGCAGACGATACGCACGGATTTTGTTTATCAAACCAATGCCCCTGCCTTCTTGGCGCAAATATACGATAACACCGCGCCCTTCTTTCTGAACAGCCTGCATTGCCGCTTGAAGCTGAGGACCGCAATCACATTTCACCGAAAATAAAGCATCGCCGGTCAAGCACTCGGAATGAATACGCGACAACACAGGCAGGCCGTCTGAAACATCGCCCATCGTCAATGCGACATGTTCCTGCCCGCCCTCTTCTTCGAAGCCGTGCATGGTAAATTCGCCCCATTCCGTAGGCAAACGGCATGACGCGACAAACTTCAACGCGTTACTCATTTTCCGCTTCCTCGTTTTCAGCCACTCCCAAGAGGTTTTTCAAAGGTTCCGCCAAGGCTAATGCAAGGGCAATCCAGGCCACCAATACTTCATCAGGCGCACCGTCTTTGACATCAAACTCAGCATGTACCACGCCTAAACCGCACCGCTGGGCATACAGACAGGAACAGAAATCTGACTCAAACCGGGATGATTGCGTTCGTCCGACAATTCACCAATTTCCTGCCAATACGCCACATTCTGACAAACATTCATCCAACCGCTTTGCGCCGTACGCACAGCCAAAAAAGCCTGTCCGGCCTGATCGTCGATTGGAATCACATTTTCCAACGGCACGCCCCAACGGCTCAGCCGAACCAGCGACAACGCACCATCTTTCGGGAAGGCTGTATAAACCGCTGCGCTTTTCAAATGCTCGGTGCGCTCAGCAACCGAGTCCAAAGCCATAAAAATCTGTTTCAGCAACCATTCATGTTCGGCATCGACATAATCCGCCAACTGCCAACCATTTTCAGACGGCCACAAAATCGAACGCTCAACCGAAGCATTGCCCATTTTAATCACAGCCTGGGCAGTCAAATAAGCAACATGTATCTCATCCGCAGGCAACTTCAAACCTTGCGTCTGCAAAAAATCTTTAATCAATAAAGCAGGCATCAGCCCTTCCTCACCAAATGGAAAGTTGAGGCCGTCTGAAAACAAACCCTGCTTTCAGACGGCCGGAATAAGTCATTATATAAGGGATAAACCGACAAATTCAAGCAAACAAGACTTTGCGCCCCCATTAATCTTGTGTATAATTCACGATTCAAATTAGTGCGGACGTGGCGAAATTGGTAGACGCACCAGATTTAGGTTCTGGCGCCGCGAGGTGTGAGAGTTCGAGTCTCTCCGTCCGCACCATTAACAATAAATAAATCAGCGACTTATGACACACTGGGACAATTTAGGGACAAAAAAACACAGGCCATCTGCTTTGAGTAGATGGCTTTTTTATTAGGCTTAAATAACTTTAAATCAATATAAATCAGCAACTTATAAAAATATTCAAAAAAACCTCTTGCGTTACCGCATTAAAAGAGGTAATATACACACATGGACAGACAACGAGGTCTACCACCGACACCTTGACGGATTCAGGGATAAATACCGAAAGGAAAATCAAAATGTTCAAACGCGTTATCATCTTTACTTCTTTCAACGGCTTCGCAAAAGTTTCTCAAACTGAAAAACGCCGCCTGGCCAACATCATCAATTCTGAAGTTTCTATCATCAACGAACACTTGGCCGCCAAAGCAACCATCGAATCACTTGACGGCCAATACCGCGCTTTCCTTTTTAACGACGAAGCCCCTGTGATGGCTGAATTTATTGAAAAACTGAAAGCCTTTGCGGAAAGCTCCGACGGCGTCTCTATCCGCGCTTTTGAAATCGACGAGAGCGAATACAACCGCCTGCCGCTGAAACAAAAAGACTTTTTGGCAGCCGCCAACGGCAATAAAATTTTTGAAGCATAAGCAACCGGCCGCCTGAAACAGGGCGGCTTTTCTGAAAGGTCATCATGAGTAAAAACAACGCTTTCAATCGCTATCCTGCCGTCATCCACGGCGAGGCGAGGGCGGAGAATGACGAATTTGTCGTTTACACGCGCTATCCAAGATTTTTGGCGCGCAAATCTTTTTCCGATGATTATGTCGGCCTGCTCCCCAGTCACGGCGTCAGCGGCGATTTGGTGCAAGACGAGGCAACCGGCCGCCTGGCCTATCGCTCGAATGTCGGCGTGTTTTTGTCTGATTTTATTTTTCTTGATTCAAACCGCCCAGAATTGACGGCTGAATGGCAAGAAAGTCTGAAGGCCGCCTGCGAGCGCGTGGTTGCCGATGAGGTGATGTTGTCGGAAGATGTGGATTTTACATAAATTGACAAATTACCTCTTGCATTACCGCATTAAACGCGGTAATATACACACATCGGCAGACAACACAAACCGCCGAAAACATGATTAACCAACTGACCACCTACGGGCGGATAGGAGCAAAAAATGAAAGCGAATCTTTTAAAAACCATGAGCAGCGAAGCACGCGAAGTTCTTTTTCCTAAATTAAATCCTGAAAATGACTACATTTGCCAAGCATTAAAAAAAGCTCAAGACGAATTTGACGAGAAACTTAATCAAGCCGCCCAACCTAATGGATTCTTTGGCCGCGCGATGATTGACGAAAAATCTGTTTTAGGTGCGGATGACTTTTTCAAATACCAACGCATCGGCAAAATTCTGGCAGCGCGCGAAGAGATGCTCTCAAAAAGAAAAAACCTTATTTTAAATTTCTTGGGCTTTTTTAATTAATTTTCAATACTGCCGCCTTCGGGCGGCAGAAAGGTCAAAAATGAAATACGCCAAATCAAAATCTATCAGCAAAATCGGTCAATATCATCAAACTTTTAAAAGCCTTTGGGATAAACTCCCAAAAGAATTGATTGAGAAATCAACAGCTAAGAATCTCGCCATTATTATTGATTTGATGTATGAGCAAAAAGAATATGGCCATACAGAGGCATGGCGCGAATTAACATCATAAAGTCATTGACAAGGTTGATGATTAGGCTTAAAGTCAACTTTGTTATTCAGCCCTTCGGGGCTGCGTGTTGAAACTAAAGAAGTTAAATTATCATCAATCTTTTTTTGATGTGGATTACAAAAGCCGCCTGATTTATCAAGCGGCTTTTGTTTTTGGGGGCATTATGGCAAAAGGTAGAACAAGCATTACAGAGCGGCTCAAAAAGAGCCAAAAACGAGAGGCGCGCCGCGAAATGGCGCATGATTGGGCAAATAAGTGGGAGCAGGATTATTTGAGCCTACTCTCTCAAATCAAACAGGCAATCAGCAAAGGGCATGATGACGAGCTTATCGACTTATTTGCCGATTTGCGCGCGTTGCAACAGCCTAAATTTGAGGCATTGCATCGAGTGATTGACGAGCTTATCACACCGACACGGGAGCTTATATGATTGATCTTTTTGAATTAGGCTATACGCCCAACAATCTCAAAGCCCTGCGTCTAAAACATGGGCTGACGCAGCAGAATGTTGCCGATATAACAGAATCAACGCTGAAAACCGCCCAAAAATGGGAAACAAGCCCAAGCATGAGTAGTTTCGCAAACATGCCTCACACAAAATGGCTGAAATTGTTGGAATACCTTGAATCATCAACTTAAAGTTGACAGTTGAAATGAGAAAAAGGCCGCCTGAAATCTCAGACGGCCTTTGTTTTATTGAAGAGTATCCGCTAACGCTTTATGTCTCGCCTTGCAATCGTTATAAAGATGGACGACCTGTAATGACCACGGCAGCACATCCGCGCCTGTTCCGCCCTCAAGTTTAGGCAGGTTTGGGCATGGCTGAATCAAATCGGCTGGCGGTTTAATTGCCGTCGGCAATGGCGGCGTTGATGATTGACAGCCCATCAGAATCAATACAGGTATTCCGAAACACAGGCTTTTCAACAATCTTCTGCACTTGCACATATCTCACGCGCTCCTTTCTTCTCGCACGGCTTTTTCTGACTGATACTTTTCAGAAATAACCTGATCGGATTTAGCTTTCTCAATCGCGGCATCTTTCAGACGGCCTGAAATTTCCGCCGCCATTGAATCACGTCCGCGCCGGTATTGGGCGGCATGGTCGTATTGCCATGCGCCCACAATCAGCACAAAACCAATCACGATCAGAACCAGTTTCCAGTTTTTAAGCAGGCTGTTCATAGGTTTTCAACATCGCTTGGTAGTTTTTAATTTCGCTTTCGGCAAACTCAAACGCTTTCAGGTCTGCTTCTTCGCTCGCCTGTTTGCGCTTTTCTTCCCACTCAGCAATACGCGCTTTTAGAAATTCGACAGGATTCATGGCTGCTCCTTAGACGTGCAAGCCGGGCAAATACACGGTCTTGCCGTTCTTCTTGGTCGCTGTCAGAATCTGATTGCGCATTGGGCTGTTTCGGCGGAAACCCACATGCACCCACGCGCCATCGCCACGCTCAGGAAACTCAAGAATCAACTGGTCGAAGGTCAATTTGCCCTCGTCTCGCATTTTGATTAAGAGTTTCGCAAAAGCCAAAGAGGACAAGCCGGAAGCGTCGCAATCCGCCGCCAAGCCGAAACGATGGGCGGACGTTGGACTACCGCCGACCAACTTATTTACACGCTCGCTGCGAAAACAAGAGGTAACGATAATCGGGCGGCCTACATATTCGCGGATTTTCTCAAGCTGTTGCGCCGTGTAATAGATGTTGTCCATTTCAGCATTAGACGGCGTGTTTGGCACACCAGCACGGCGGGCGGTTTCGCTTCGTGTCAGTTCTTTTAAACTAAAGTTTTTCGTGATTTGCATTTTTACTGCTCCATTAAAAAAGGCCGTCTGAAATTCAGACGACCTGTCGTTACTCTTCGCTATCGATAAATTTATTAGCCGTTTTCTTGACCCACTTTTTCATCAGGCCAGGGGCAAGGGTTTTAACGGTATCCATCGCGTGACCTGTCAAAATGCCGACAAACGCGCCGGCAATGGCACAAGTCCAAACTTGGTTAACCATCAAAAACCGCTCCACTACCGCCGCCGCAGCCACTGCCGATACAACCGCCTCAAATGCGCTTGAAACGACCGTGTCATGGTCTTTAATACTTGACCATGCACTACCGACAACGCCGCCCCCTATGGCAAACAAGTAGCCGATTTGGAAAAAATCCATTATTCCACCTCTTGGCTTTCTTTTTAAATTTTTTGCTTGAAAACAAGAATTTAAGTGAGTTATTACCAGCCAAAAAGGCACAGGAATGACAGAATCGGCGGAATGACCATGCCTGTATGAGCAGGCGGAAACGCGCCCCAAAAACGCTTGAGCCGTCAAGTACCAAATAAAAAGCCGCGACCAGCAACAGATAACCTGAAAAGACGTTGCCCTTGTAGGGTCTGCCAGTACATCGCCAACAGTTGAGCCACGCCGATACCGCCGAAAACTGGAATCAGAATAGATTCAGGTATCGTCTTGAATTTGTAATAGATAGGCCAGTCGTAGATGTCCACAGGCGAAAACGCAAAGACAGCGGCATAACCAATCAACGACAGCCCACTGGCAAACTCGACAACGCGCGTCCCAGTGCCGAAAAAGCCACTTTTGAAAACGTACAGGGCCAAAAAACGCCATTCCAAAACATACTTAACCCATTTCAATGAGTTACTCATTTTTCCAATCTCCAAATAAAAAAAGGACTTTTTTTGATAATTTTGTCAAAAAGTCCGTTTTAAGAAAAAAAGGCCGTCCAAGCCATTCAGACGGCCTGACCGTTAAACAAATTTGAAATCACGTTTCATCTGCTTCAGAAGCTTCGCCAAATCCTTTTTTTGTGAATAAAGTCGCCGCCTGTTGAGTTGATGATAATCGTGCTATCGTCGCCGCCTGATTGGCCTGCCATTTCGCGGATGGTTTGGGCGTGTTCAGCCGGCAAAACCATCTCATTTTCATGCAACTGAGTGAGAGGGTTGATACCGGCCGGAATATCCCAACCGCCTGCCGCCGATGGAATCCGCGTCGTGGTCGTGGTCGTTTGAGAACCGCCGCCACCGCCCATCAATCCCATCACTGCCGCCATAATAGCGGCCATCGCAGCAACGGCAAGAATCGGGCCGACATAAGGAATAGAGGCTTGCGAAGCCGCCGCGCCTGATGCCGCCTGTGTTGCGTTGGCAGTAACAACAGATGTAGTCTCGGTCGCTTTGGTTGCAGCCGTCTTAGCCGCCGCTGCTGTTTCCAATGTATCTTTAGTGCTGAAAATCATCTTGTAAATCGCTGATTCCTGAACCATGCGCTGCATCATGCCCATTAATGGCTTTGTAACCATTTCTTGAATAAAGGTTTGCCCCATACTTTTGAAAAAGTTATTCATGGCCGTGCGGAAGTTCTGCGTACGCGTGAGCATGGCTGAAAAAGCCTGTCCCATCTGCTGCTGCGCTTCTTGCCAAACGTTCTTGCCACCGTCTTGAAGCATTTCCATGACGTTCGGCGCATCTTTCTGGCGTTGGCTTTCGCGTTTGCCCTCATTCTTCGCCTGCGTCCGTTCATGGCCTTGCCCAAGTTCCGCCATTTGTGCTTTAAGCTTATCAATGGCCGTCTGACTATAAGTCGGGTCTTGTTCAGCAAGTGCGATCCGTTCTTGCAATGCGTCATAGGCAATCTGATAACGGCGGTTTTCAAACTCGATTTCCAAATCAAGACGTTCAAGTTGCGAGATACGGCCTTCAGATAGTGCCTGGTCGGCTGCATCTTTTTCTATCTCCAGCTTGTGTTTGTCCAATTTCTCCCATTCAGACACCTGATTCATTTTTGCTTCAGTTGACTGCTTCGATAACTGGTCTTCAATGGTCAGGATTTTTTCACGCAGTTTCAAGCCTGTTTTACTGCCAGCGTCAACCGTTGCCAGTTTTTCGCGCCAGTAGGCGGCCTCACGCGCTAAATCCCATTCTTGGTGCGTGAGCGTTTCGCGCTGCATTTCGCGGTGTGCAAGTTTTTGGGCTTTGATTTCCTCTTCCCAGCCTTGCATTGGGTCTTGCGCCGCTCCTGAGCCGCCTGCATGACCCTTACCACCGCCTTTACGTCCACCGCCACCTTTACGACCTGAACCGCCACCACCACCGGCAGGCGCGTGAGCTTTGGCAGAACCGCCGCCGCCACCACCGCCGCCGCGCATGGCTTTGGCTTCGTGCATGTTGGCCGCGCGTTCCTTGATGTCATTTGCCATTGCACCGGCGCGGTCTTTAGTCATGCTGTCAACGATTCGACCGCCAAGCCCGCCGTCATTCATTCGTCCCATTTGGACGTTGTTCAGCTTTTCAATGCCCGAAACGCCGACCATAGACGCGGCTTTGTTGGCAAAGTCAATCATGCTGTTAATCATGACAACTGCTTTGTTTATCATCCACTCAATCGCAGACAGAAAAGCGTTGCCGATGGCCTTGCCAAGATTAGCAAAGAATTGCGGCATATTGTTGGCGGCTTCTTTAATCAACATCCAGCCGGTTGCAAAGGTGTTGATATAGACGTTGACATACGCCCCGATGGTGCTTGAGATTAAGCTCATCACGCGCTCAAATACCGCCGACCATCCGCCGACACTCTCGTCAACCCATGCCGTCAACTCGCCAAACCATGATTTAACGGTATCGACAGCTTCGCCGATGGTTTCCGTGATGACTTGCCAGACGGCCTGTATCACGTCAGAAAGATTCGACCATCCGTCACCGAAAACGTCTATTTCATCGCCAAATTGGGCGATAAGGCCGATGACAGCGCCGATTGCAACAGCCACAATCCCAAACGGATTTGCCAGCAAAGCCACATTCAATGCCAGCGTGGGCGCAACAGCGGCCGCGACAGCAACGGCAAAACCTGCGACGATGGGGACAACTAAATTCAGGTTGTCGGCAATTAGTTTAATAACAGCAGCAATCCCCGACATTGCGCCGCTGTCGTTCAGCAGCTTGGAAACCATGCTTTGCCAGTTATTTGAAAATACCGTCAAAGCCTGACCCATCGTCATAGGCATTTTGGCCGCCTGCTCACTGAATTTTTCAGACGCGCCGGATATGGCTTTAAAAATCACATCCGCCGTCAACTGCCCTTCACTGCCAAGCTTTTTAATTTCGGCACGTGATTTGCCCATGTATTCTGCAATCGTATCAAGCAGAATCGGCGCGGCATCGGCAATGGATTTAAATTCATCGCCCTGCAATACGCCGCTGCCCAAAGCCTGCGACAACTGCATAAGCGCGGCGGCCTGTTGTTGCGCCTGTACGCCGCCGATAGCCATCGCGTTATTGGTTGCCTCGGTAAAGGTCAAAATCTCCTGTTGCGTATAGCCGTAGTCTTTCAAGGCGCGGCTCGTGGAAACGTACAGATTAGCCGTTGATTCCAGTGAGGCGCGCGTATTGTTGGCTACGTCTAATAACTGACGTTGTACTGCCAAATACTCGCTTTCAGACGACACGACCTGTCTGACTTGTGCGTTGATTGACTGCATGGCGTCGGCAGTATCAAGCATGGACTTAGCAAATGACAACGAGGCAAAACCTGCCAAAACTGACCCAATTTTACCCAGCCCACCGGCGGCCGCCGAAGCCTTGCTGTCTGTCTGCTCAAGCTCGCTGTTCAGTTGCTCAACCTTGCGCTCGTAGGTTTCTACGTCAATCGCGCCAAGATTCAGCAGTTGGTTAACTTCCGCCAGCTTCGCCTTAAACTGCTCCATCGGCGTACGCGTTTCTTCATACACTTTCCGCGCCGAAGAAGAGATTTTATTGAACATCCCTTCTTGTGCGTCGCCAAGATTTTTAAAAGTTGATGGATTGACGTGAAACGCCTGCTCCATCGACTTTTGCATATCGTCAAAATGCGTTTTCAATCGCGCCTTGACGTTACCAATGGCGTTTTCAATGGCCTTTGACGCCGATTCCGCAGAGTTTGCCGCTTGGTTAAACCCTGCCGCCGTGCCGTTTTCGACGGTTATTTTGATTTTTGCTTCTAAATCGCTCATACGACCGCCCATAAAAAAGCCCGCGAATCATCACGGGCGTTGTTTCAAATTTAAATTAGGCTTCAATCAGTTCAGCACCGGAAAAGACACTTTGTTCATTTCCCTGCTCAACCGCTTTGCCGTACAACCAAGCGCGCGATACTTCCGCGCCATCAGGCAAACCATTCACTGTTACAGAATGGGAACAAAGCGGATTACGCCCTGCTTCGTATGCCTTTTTAGACACATAGCCGTTCATCGTTGCCGTAACATTGTTGTACTTGTAATCGATACTTACATATTCGATTACATGGTAATTTGCCACCGCGCCGGTGCTTTCGTCTTCAATCTCGTGCTTGATTGCAACTACTTGTTTTGCCATGACTTCCCTTTCAATAGGCATTAAAAAACCCGCAAATGCGGGTAGAAAAACCGTCTTTTCAGATGGCCTTAAATCTTCGGTTTGTCTATAACGATAATCGGGTTTCCGGTTGGGCGTCCATTGTACGCAACAACTTGATTTAAATAAGTAGGCGGAATCTGTCCGCATGAAGCAAAGGCTACTGCGTAGCCAAGTCTCCCATCTTTTAAATACGGCGCAAACCGAACGTACTCGCTCTGGAATTTATCCCAATAATCTGTCGCATGGAAAACGTGGCCGATACTTATCAACTTGTCGCTACCAACCTCTATACCACGTCCTGCTGCTTGAGTGTCTTCGATATTCACGAAAGACGGCGTAGTGCTTGATGACTTACGCCACATCGCAATACCTCTCCCCTTCTCGCCATTAGCCATAACCCTACTTATCTCATGGCGAACCTCACGGGCGCGTATTAAATTCCAATCGCTGTGATATGCGAGTGTGCCATCTTCGCGGTACACGTTTAGTCCATAATCACCGGCACTCTCTGACGTGTTCACTGTGCGGTACACATAAAAATCGGTATTTAATACTTCTGCATTCTTTGCCGCCCCATTAGGATTGAACGCCAATAAATACCAGTTCCCATTTTCCAATAAAAGGGAATTATCCGTTTTCCCTGCCATAAAAACAGAGTCGGCAATACTTGGCAGTCCTGAGCCGCCAATATTAAATCCGCCTCCCGACCAGGCAAAAAACATATCGCCATCTGATTTATAATCAGCAAATACAGAATAGGTATTTTCAGCAGGGCCTAACAAAATTCGGCGGTAACAGTTGACTGCTCCGCCGTTATTGTTCCACCAAGTTTCTGTAATATCCTTTAGGGCAATTTTCCGCTCAAAAATCATGAGTTTTTCCTGACCCAAAAACAGGGGCAGCTCGTTGGAGAATACGCCATAATCACTCATTATCTAACTCCACGCCAAACCATAACAGCCTGACAAGAATCGTAAGCGAGAAAATAGTCAACCTCCATCATCTTCCAACGGAAGCCTGCGACTTTATTGTTGCGAAACACCTCGTTCATATTCAATCCGTCAATGGCCGCGCCATTTTCCAAAATTGGGAAAACTCGCACAATCTGAATATTGCCAGCCCCGTTTAGTTGCAAGGCGGTCTTCCCATACATCACAGCGGTATTAACCGTTGAGAAATAATGGAAAAACCGCCACTTCTGCTCATTTGTCATTTCAGGGAAAAAATACTCCCCCTCTTTGGCGTTTTGGCTTGTTGGTAAAGCCACCAAGTCAACAAGCATAGAAAGGCCGTCAGTAGGCGGAGAACCGTTCACATGAAGGCCATATTCAGCCATAAATCAACCTCTAATCAGTAAGCTTTCCTAAACGCACACGAAGCACACCATTTGCGTCATATACATCTATTCGCTCATTTGTGATTTTCATGCCAACATTTCCAGAAGTGGCACTCATAGATAAATGCCCATTGTTGTTGACAACAAATCTGCCATTACCAAGATTCAAGCTGCCGCCATTAATGTTGCCCATATTGGCAGAAATAGCAGACAAGTTATTCACATTCAGCTTGTCAGCCGTGATACTTCCTGCCGCCATCTCTCGCGCCGTAACGCTTCCAGCTTTCAGACGGTTTGCGTTCAGCGTGTTTGCCGTGATTTTGTCGCCGTGAATATCCCCAGCGTTCAACCTATCGACAATCGCCTTACCGTTTACCACCAGTTCGCCGTTCACGCCGACACGGTTTTGCCGTGTATCGACCGTAAATGGGAAAATATCAGCCTTGCCAGTCGAACCAACGCCGAAGCGGTCAGCATTTACAATAAACTTACTTTCAGGCGTTCCGTTTTTCGGCGTGGTTGCCAAGCCGTAGCCAGCCACCTTGCCGTTAACGTCAACTTTAACCGTGTATTGCGCCTCCAAGCCGTTGATGCTTCGGGCATGGGCTTGCACCGCTGCCGTGTTGCCGGCAGCCTTGCTTTGCACTGTCGTGACACGCTCGCCAAGAGATTTGATATCGCCTGTTGCTTTGGCTAAGGTCGTCTGAACAACCTGCACCGTACCGCGAATTTCCTGTAATCCGCTGTTATCCTCCGGCGCTGGTGTCCAGTCGGTCGCAACAGTGCCACGCTCCAGCTTAATACGGTCAATCCGTGAGGCAGTTCTACCGCTATTCGGGCCACAGTAAATCAGCAAGCGGTCGTTTGATGGGTTGTTTTTCGACCGTTGCCATATCGTAGATAGTCGATAAACTCCATCAGCCACTTTCTTCATTGCGCCTAACCAGTTCCAACCATTCGAGTTGAACGGCCAAAACGCTTCGCGGTCGCTTCCCAAATCCCCCCAAATCGTTACAGTAACCGGCTCGCCTTCTTGTAACGAATTATCCGTCATTTGATATGACTGAATTAAATAGTTGGAATTTTGAACTTGCGTTGCAGAATCTCGGATTAAGTTTCTGCCTCCGACAGATAAGTTATTGAGTTTCGCTGATAACTGGTTAATCTCACGCGCTCCGTTCGCAAGCCGTTCATTCACACTACCTGCCCCGTTGCCGTCTATCAGTGCGATTTTATCGCGCAAAGCCTTGTTCAGATTGCTTTCTGCTAAATCTGTGACTGACACATCAGTAACGGTAAAAGCAATACTGTTGCTGACGTGCATGCCGTCTTTGCCGAAGCTGTCATAACCGGCGGCGCGTAAATAATAGGTCTTACCCTGTTGCAAATCCTTTCCGTTGCATTTCGTAATAGAAACAAATGTTTCCGCGCCATCGTAGGCTTTATTCGCGTCTGTTGTTGGGACGGCCTGATTCTCAGACACCCAAATAACAATGCCTGCGAAATCCTCTTCAGACGGCATGGAGCATTTGAAAAATGCCTGACGTAAACCGCTATCAATCTCAATACCTTGCAATGGTTTGAGTTGAGGGTTTTGAGCGGCCACTTGCGCCCAATTGCCAGTCTTACCAGTAACAGCGCGTCCACGAACTTTAAAAACAACATCACGCACTTGGCCGCCGTCAGCTTTCATATCGGCCTGCGTGTAGGTAAATCCGTTGTCAACGATACCGCTCAAGCTTCGCAGTCGTTTTTGCGTATTACCTGCATAGACTTCTACGTCGTAGGTATCAGCACCGCCCAACTTATCCCAAGCAATAACGGCTTCTTTGCCGTATGCCCAAGATGATGTGAGGCGTAAGTTCTGAATTTGCCCAAGTGGTGCGCCCTTGATGGTATAGGAATATGCCGGAACTTCTGCAAGCTCCTGTACACCACTGCCAAAGACGTTGAAAGACACCAGCTTAACCCAAACCGTGCGCCCTACCCAGTTTGCAGGGACGGCGTATTTGAACAACGCTTCATCAATGCGCACGAACTGGCTGCCTGCATTGTGTCGGTCGATGGTTGAGCCATACGCGCCGCGTGTCAGATTGCCCAGCGTGTAACGTCCCACACCTTTCAGTTCGGCAGTCTCGTAGGCCAAAAACTCGCCGTCAACGTAACACAAGGTCAGCAAATCGCGGCTGTCTTGCTCCGTTCCGCCTGTCATTTGTCCGGCAGAAATTTCAACGTTCAGGGTATTGGCACGGTCGAAAACTGCACCACTTGACAAAGGCGCGGACAGTGAGCCGAAACGCGCTTTCTTGTTGGTCGCACCGATTCGCATGTAGCTGTCGCCATCGGTCGAAATCCACACTTCAGCACCGCCCCACATATCGCCGCCAGCGGTTGCAAGCCAAATTTGCGGCTCGCCGCCAGTTAATTGCAAAGGGGCTTCAAAAACAACAGGCGCGTAGGCGTTTCCGGGCGATTTGTTGTAATCGGCGGAATAACCTAATGACGGCTGTGTTGGGTAGGCCGTCGCCGTAGCCGCGCCCATCGGGAAATCTTCGGCCTTGACGGTCAAAACGCCCTCTTCGTCCTCCTCAATCTCAATGATTCGGACAGGCGTTTTATCAAGCCCCAAACCCTCGTCTGTCAGCGTTACCAAGTCCATAGGCTCAAGCAGGCAGTATTTCCAACCTAGCTTAAACTCATATTCATTGCGGACGTACAAGGCACGCTGTAACAGCAGTTGTGCTACATGGTTTGCGACTTTAGCATCACAGATTCCGTGCATTTTTACCGCGTCTTTGGGACGTAGGCCGTATTGCTCAATATTCGCTTGGTCTTTAACTTCAGCCACGGCGATATTGTAGTCATTGGCGCGGTCGAGATACTCAACCTGAATTTGGTTGTAAGCGTCCGCATTGGTTTTGCGCTCAACCTTTAAAGGGTCTTCCGCGCCTGAAACGATAAAATCGTCATCGGTCAAGTCGTAAACAGGGGTCAGGTTTGGCACATAGGCCGCGCCATTCCCTGATAGCTTCACGTCGCCATAAGGGACAATTTCAGACGGCCTTGCGAAAACACTGCCGCGCTATTGGTCTGCTCCAACAGTTCGGAAATGTTTTGTTGCGCCTCTGTCTGTTCACTGTAAACAGGGCTTAAAAAGATACCGGCCGCGCGGCAATAAACGCCGTAAACGCTCGTGTCGCCTAAGTTTTCAGCAGGGAATCCGCAACCGTAGTTCTGATTTGTCAGCATATCGCGAATAATTTCGCTCGGATTTGCGTCAGGAATTGAGGACGAATACCCCATTTTCCCGATAACCTCGAAATTATGGCTATAGATTTGCGCCGACTTTGTCAGCTCGTAATTTGGGCTGTAAATGTAAGCCGTGCCGGAATAGTTGATTGCCTGCGCTTGGTGTTTCGGCTGTTGCAAGTGCGTCCAAGTCGGCTGTTCATCGCCACCTTTTGCAAGATTCAGGCGCAATTGTGAAAGCGATTCAAACTTTTCTTTATCGCGCCAAATGCGCCCGATTCCCTTAATCTCGCCCTCGCACAAGGCCATCATGACGGCGGCTTCGTAAGTGTAGGAAATATCCTCTTGCTTACGCCACCGCCGCCCTTGCCGCCTTGCCGGGTCGTTGTCTTGGTCTCAATGGTGGTAAAGTCGCCGTACCAAATCAAATTACCAGCAACACGCGCCCGACCGTAAACAACAGGCAGGGTCAAGCCTTGAGATGATTGCTGAACTTGCAGGGACAGAATCCGTTGTTCAGAATTTGAAATAGTGGAAGTCTTACCGCCCATGAGTAACCTCTAATTTATAAATAGCCTAAATCTTTAGCTTTTTGAATGATTTTTCCGGCAATCACTGTTTCAACCGCTGGCAAGAAATGCGCTCCGCCGTCATGCGACAGCGACAACGGCATTACCTTGTCTTTCTGCGCCTGCTTGTCGGACTCGTTCGGGGTTATTCCGGTATCAGTCCAAATCTGATCGGACGTCATGTATGCCTCAATATCCCAAACGTGGTTGCCGTATTTTTCTCTGAGCCAGTTATTAAACTGGTCTTTCAATTCCCAGCGGTAGCTATGAACCTCTTTCGACCAACCCGGCTTATTGTCTGCCCAAATCGGCAAAACGATAAAACGCGGCGATTCGTGCGGCTGAACTTGGTTAATGCACTTCTCGACATACATTTTCACGCGTTCTAAAACTGTCTGCCAGTTGCCGATATTCGCGCCGTTAATATCATTCTTGGCCGTTGCCAACACGCAAATGCCATCTTCCCCACCGCTGTTTTTCAGGCGTACAGGGTAACGTTTGCCCGGTGTGACGGTTTGCACGTATTCATCACGCGGAATCACTTTTACGTTAGGCGTTTGGCCTGAAATCGCAGCCGTGATTTTCTCGTCGATAACCGCTAATGTTGAGTGCATACTAAAAGGCACTGTTCCCTCGTGATACACGAGTTTGCCGTCAACCATTGCGCTATTAGCTCGTGCCGGGATTGTGCTGACATCAAAAACAATATCCACAGGGCTACCATTCATTGACATCAGCGCGTATGAGGCCAAGCTACCGCCTTGTGCGTTATTGATAACAGGGATATTGTCTTTTTTCGCTACGGCGATTGCCTGCTCCCCGATTCGCGCGTTTGTCGAATCGCCGAAGAAATTGAGGCTTCGCACTAAATTTGTCGGTTTCGTGTTAGGACTGTTTGACGGGGGCGTTGCCGGTGCTGGTGTTGCCGGCGTTGGTTTAGGCTGAATCGGTTTTACAGGCCTGCCCATCGCCATTGCTTCCCTCATTTCGTCAAGTTCCGCCTGTAATTGATGGTAATAGCCGCCCAATCCGTAAACCGTTACTTGGATATTCATTCCTTCGCTCCAAAAGTAAAAAACTTCATCGGACGGCCTGAAAGTTCAGCCTGATCCAATTCGTCCAAAACCACACCGCGCCCGATGTAGCTGTGAATAATCTTGTTGTCGCCAACATAAACCGCACCATGCGAAAACGTGCGCCCAAACTTCCAGACGACAACGTCGCCCGGTTGCGGCGTGTCGGTCTCATGGCAGACTTTCAAAACCCAGCCAAGATAACGCTCCTCGTCGCGGTGCAAGTGCCAGTCTTGAGGATATGGCCGTGGGTCGAAATCAGCAGGCAGTAAGCCTGCCTCCCGATAGATTGCGACAAGAATCATCGCGCAATCCACACCAGCACCTTTTACCATCGCTTGATGATGGTACGGCGTACCAAGCCACGAATAAGCCTCTTCAACAATCCGTTTTCTTAAATCCATTTCAGACGGCCTCATTTAAACCACCGTATCAGCAGATGGGATATAAGGGAAACCACGGAAATGCACGATGTTGTCAAACTTGTCTTTACAGGTGCTTTGTCGTTTGTCGCAACCCGGATAGATTTTGAACACATCGCCTGCGCGTGGAGGGTGAGGCAGGCGCAAAGCAAAAGACAGCGTGCCGTCTTTGTGTTCTTTGACGGTGCGTGTCAATCCTGCGTTAAGGCCACTTGTGAACTTGATAACGCCCTGATTGAACCAGCCGTTAGCCTGTGTCAGATTGCAAGTCAGTTCCGTTCCGATCGTACTGTTTGCGGTTACACGGCCATTCACTGTGAACTTCTCTCGGTTGACTTTACAGCCTCCGTCATAAAGCGTTCTCATACAGCCGGCCTGATAGATATTGCGTGGGCTTGATACGTTCAGCAGTTCAATATCCGATTTAACGTCAACCTTGACGGACGAACGACTGCCCGACACATCAGACACGCGCCCAGAAAAGATGATGACCGTGCCAACAGGTTCAGGATTTGGCGTAAGGAAATCGCGGAAAAAGACACGCTCAATAACCACCCTTGCACCGTCCAAAGCACCGCCAAGCGCGGCCTCTGCCCACTGCAAGCCCTCAAGTCGATAACTTGGCTCGGCGGCGATTTGCAACGTATTGGAATCAACATCAAGCCCTACCGCCGTTCTTGTCGCGCCACGTTTGATAATCAGCTTATAAGCCTCGTATTGATTCCCCTGCCATGTAACAGGCTTATCAAATTCGTATGACGCAATACTTGCCCATTTGCCAAAGTGATTGCGAACAAATCGGCCATCAAAAATCTGTCTTCGTTATGAAGCAGATTCATTAATTCAGCGCTTGCACTTTTCATAATTTCAAACTCGTAAACTCGATTTTCTTAGCGTTCCACAGATGGCCGATGAAGTTTTCAAAATCCACCGTATCAGATGTAAAGCGTACGCGGAAATAAAAACCGCCTGTCCATGTGATGGGTCTGCCGGGCGTTTGCGGCGTGTTCAAAACCAATACGCCGTTACTGTCTATCGAGAAATCACGACCATGTGTCAAAACAACGCCGCCGACTTTAACCACCGGCACACCTTTGACCGCTAAAACAGGCTCGGTAAACCCGCCATAATTGCGCACAAGCTGGTATCTCGTTACACCCTGAACAACATTCCCGATAAGCTGATCTGTAACCTTGTTATCTGTCGGGTCTTCGTACAAAAAGCTGTCGAAACTGCCGCGGCGTCCATTGAAAAAGCCTGCCAGCTTCTCAAGTTCGTTGATTGAAGCTTTTGTTCTCAGCACCTCAAACGACAGCGAGAATTTCCATTGCGGATAGGTGTAGTACGCGCTGCGAATTTCACGCCCCGAAGCTGACTTTTGAATATTTGTACTCCAGACAGCCGTTCTTTTTCTCCCCCACTTCAAGCCAGGGAACGTTGGGAAAACTGCGTTGCTCATATCAAATAATCCCCTTCGCTTTCAGTAATGCGTTAAATTCGTCCTCTGATAGCTCGCCACCGCCAAGCATACCAATAGCCTCTGCTTCGTCTGTTTCGCTCTGTACAGGGCTAGACGACGGCTTAATGCCCATGTATGAGGCTACCAAGATATGCACGGGCGGATGTTCACGCCAGTAGTCGTTTAAATACCCGATTCGCGGCAAATCCAAGTTGTCGGCAACGTAATCCCACGTCCACCCAGTTGAGGCGCAGACGTGGGCAATCATCGCGCCGAAACTTAAACCGCCGCCTGAGCTTCCCCCGCTTGTGCGGCTTCCTGCTCCTTGCGTTTCAAACCGGAAACATCCATCACAGCGGCGAATACTTCATTCATGTTGCCGATATCAATCAAGTCGGCCACTTCTTCGCGCGTCATATCGGGATAGTTGCGTTTCAGCGCGGAATGGGCGCAATCGATAACGGTAGAAATCTGTTTTGCGTCTTGCACGTTACCGTCAAATGCACCAATACGGCTTTGCAACTGCTCCAATGCGCCTAAAGCGATTGGCGGAATAACATATTCAGTGCCGTTCAATTCAACGGTCACGCCTTTAATTCGTACGGTCATTTTGTTTTCCTTTTTTGGGGTAAATGAAAAAAGGCCGTCATTTTCAGACGGCCTGCATTATTACTCTTGAATCCACAACGTGCCGACTTTAAAGCCTGCCTCGTCGGTCGAGGCGGTAAAGTCAATTTCAGGCACGGAGAAGTCATCGTTTTTGGTTGAGAACAAGCCCAATTTACCACTGGTTACGCTTTCCAACTCCAACAAGGCTTTTTTGCCTTTAAACTGAGTCAGGTATTTCAGTTTAAAGGTCGGCGTGTTACCCATTGCCATATTAGTCAGCTCAATTTCTTGGCAGACGGCATGGGCAATGTGTAGGTAAAGCTAGGGTAAACCGTTTTGCCTTTGTCCGCCTCGTTGAACGTGTAAACGCCGCTGGCATTAACGGAGTATTGGCCTGCTTTCGGATTGCTTGCTACTTTAATCATAGCCGTACCATCCTCGGACATAACACCTTGGTCTTCAATGAAAGTACCGCCCGGCGCCATGCCAGTCAAAGGAACGTTATACGGCGCTTGTGCAGGAATACTCTTGCCGTCAGTATTTGCCCATAACGCTTTCATCAAGCCAGTCGCAAACTCAGCGCCGAAGAACAAAGTATTCAGTGTCAAGCCGTTAATCAAAGCGCCTTTGAATTTGCCTGAAACTTTAACCTTGCCTTGAGCAACAGCCAGCGCAAAGCGGTTTTGGCCGTAAAACTCTTTCAATTCTGCCGACAAGTCAACAGACATTTCCTGCAAGCCCATGATTCGCACGGGCGTTGCGTTTTGCACACGGTTGCCGTAAGCATCCGTAATCATTTCGGCGAATACTTCGCCACTACCAAACGTCAACTGCATGACATTTCCTTTCTAATTGCCGACTAAGCGGCGCAAATCATAATTGGGATAATACAGACGGCCTGATTGCCAAGCGTTCCCTCGTCTGTTTCTACCGTACCTTCAACGCGACAATACTCAACGTCCGCGCCGTCGACCGCTAAAGCCGTCTTGCCTGTGATTGGGTGTACAGCGTTCACAGCATTACACACCGCATCAATCAGCGGATTCATGATGGGCGCGGGCGGCTCGCCTGACGTTTGGACGTACAGATACACATCAACGCGCAACAGCCATTTCGTCTCCTGCCCGGTTGTCGTTACCGCCTGCATATCGCCCTGAGCCATAAATAACGCTGGCTGGTCGTAACCCTTCACGTCATTCCAGTGCAACAGTTTGCGGCTCTTGGTCGTAAAGCCGTCCAACGCCTCAAGCTTCGCCCACAGCGCGGAATAAATCGCTTCACGATTCATCGCAATGCCCTTTCAATGGATTTTTGCAAATCTGCTTCAATATCCGGCTTCATATCGCGCAAAGCCGACCGTAAAAACGACCGTTCAGGCAGTTTTACATTGCGAGAATGGGCGCGGATTTGAACATAACGCGGCGATTTCAACGGCCTGCCGAAAGCTTGACGTATCTGCCTCATTGAGGCTTTAACGTTGACTGTTCCGGCAAAGCCATATTCGTGCGCCACGCCGTAGCGGACATTCGTGTTGACCTCGCCAACGACCAAGCCGCCCGAACTGGTTACTTGCTGATGTATTGAGCGGCGAAGATTGCCAGTCCGTACATTCAACACCTGCCCAGACAGGCGGTTTTGCATGACTTCACGTTGCAACTTCAAAACCGACCGACCGATTGACTTCTCAACCGCCGACTGCACGCCGTCAGAATAAGCTTTCAAGACGGCCGCGATTGCGTCGCCTCCGATAAACTCAACATTCAGCATTTCAGACGGCCTTTCGCTTGTATTCCGTCAAGATGGCGTAAGCGGACGGCGGAATCCCGCCCGACTGGCTAAAGCTCGAAAAGGATATTGTTTCCCCTGCAAGGCTTTTACTCTGCACGCCCTTGTTCTCGATTTCGTTCAAGCGTTGCGTTGCGATAATCAAAACAGCTTCCTGAATATCGGCGGGCATGGTTTCATATCCTGCACGGTACGACACTTCAACGTTACGGATTCCCTGCGCAAAGCAGGCATGGCGAATCAACAGCCAGTTATCAAAGTCCCAGTCATCTACTACTCGTCCGTTGATTTTTACAGACGACACGGAAATGACAGGCCATTGTTCCAGCACAAGGCGATTCTTGCCGTTGCCGTTGTAACGCTCGACATAATCCGCCGCTTCCAGTTTTCGACCGATAAAAGCCTCAACCGCCGCCAAAACACCATCAAGCAAGGTCTGAAAATATAAGTCCTGTTTGTCATGGGTAACGCCAAGCCGTTGCTTAAGCGAATCAAGTAGGAAAAGGTCGGTCATCGTTATTCAGTCTTTTCAGGGTCAACAGGCTGTTCTTCCTGTTCAGCGTCAGCTTTTTTACGGCTACGCTTACCTTTTTCAGGCTCTTCAGCTTCAGCAGGCTCTTCAACCACGTTACCGAAACCGAACTGATACAGGAATTGCGCTGATTCAACAGGCACTTCGACAACGCCGTTTTCGCCCACTTCGTAGCTTTGGCTACCAAAGGAAACGTCTGTAAAGCCCTCAGGGGCTTGTAATTTAACCATTTCAGTCATTTCAAAATCTCCAAAAGAAAGAGGCCGTCCGAAAATTCAGACGGCCTGTTTAGGCTTAACCCACGTTGGTAATCATACCAAAGGCAGGCATGAACATACCTTGCAACACTTCGTCCGCGTAAACGCCATATTCATACATGCGGGTACGCAGCGGCCATTCGATTTGGTAATACTCTTGACGTGTGCGCACCTGCAACAAGTTACCCACGCCTTGAACGTAGGCAGGCAGACGGCTTGAGTAGAACAGGTAAGTACCGGCAGGCAAGTTCGGGTGTACGACAATGTTCAATTCGTCGCCTGTGATTTTGTTCAGGTACGAACCGACAACGACACCGGCTTTAATGTTGGCAGTGTTGTTCACGTCCACATTCAGCTTAATCAGCGGTGCGCCGCCGTTGCCGATAATCAGCTTAGTCAAAGCGGCCAAATCGCGGGCGTTGACGTAGATTGTGTCAGGGGACAGGCGATATTTTGAGTAGAAGTTTGCAAATGCTTCTTCAAACTCATACACACCACCTGCGCCGTCTGAGGTCAGGCCGCTGCCTTTGTTATCCGCCCAATATGCGCCGGAATCAGGCAGGGCAATTTGGGTCAACAGGCCGTCAAATTCCAAGATAGAAGTAGAATTGTCTTCAGACGGCAAAGAAGCAGCGGTTTGAGTGCCTTCAGCGTCAGCCAAATATCCACTTTGGCAGAAGTAGTAACCGCGCCCAGTTTTTCAGAACCGGCAGCGCCCCAGAACCAAGCGTAGGCAACCGCACCACGAACGGCAGGAACCATAGCGGTTACTTTTTTACCTGTCGCAATACCGGAAACGGAAGCAGCAGCAGATTTTTGAGCAGAACCGCCGCCGAATGTATCGGTAGAACCGTCCGCGTTTTGGCGTGTGATTTTAGTCGGTACTTGGGCAGTTTTGATGTTCAGGCTTTGACCGATTGCGCCGTTGTTTGCGCCTGCCACGTCCCAATATGCTTGCAAGCCCAATGCCACGCAGATGATGGACAAGGTGCTACCGCTGATTTTACCCATCGCGTCAGCCGAAACAGCGGCGGTCGGAGTTGGTGTAACGCCTGATTTCAGGCTGGTGTTACCGCCAAGTAAAATCATTTCTTCGGCAATCATAGTAGCCTGCAAGGTTTGGGCAACCGCCAACGCTTTCACGTCCTCGAAGCCACGCGCGGCGTAGTCAGCTTCAAAGGAAACTTGGTTTTCCAAGCCGATAGCGCGGAATTGGGCGTTACGCTCAACCATTTCATGATTGATAACACCGCCGCGTTTACCCTCGCTGATACCGGCGCGCTGGTTACCGACGTTGATGTTGGTAATGGCTTTCCAGTTTGAGCCGATGGTGCGGCCACCGCCCACGCGTGGGATACGGTTTCGCAACGGGGTCAATACCGGATAAAGTTTTTGAGACGGCGCGGACAGGTCGTAGGTTTGCAAACCAGTGGTAAAGTCGGTCGGCTGAGTATAACCTTTGTTCAACGGCTCGCCGTTTGCTTGTGCTGACTTCATCAGCTCAATCGTTTCTTGTGTGAGTTGATTCACGTTCATGTATCGCTCCTGATAATAAAAAACCGCCTGTAAGCGGTGTTACAGACGGCCTGTTTGTTTTGCTTTGATGAGTGTCGCCACATCATCAAGCGAACCGTCATTCTTTACAATCGGCTCAAAACCATTTAAAGGGTCTTCGCCGTTATCTTCTGCCTTGCTGATAGCTTTGGTGCTACCTTTCGGCGGCGCTGCCTGTTTCTTCAGGCTTTCGATTTCCGCCTGCGCTTTGGCAAGTGCGTCATTCGATTTCTTCAGCGCGTCCTGTGCTTTTGCCAGTTCGTCCACTGATTCAGCTTTGGCAAGGTCGCCCGGGACAGATGACTTCTCAAGACGTGCCAAGATTGTTTTTAACAAGACGATTTCAGACTCAGACAAATTCACGCTTTCCGATTTCTCGGTCTCGTCTTCTTTGTCGTCGTCCTTATCGTCTTTGCCGTCTTTATCTTCGGCTTCAGGCTCTTTGTCGCCTTCTTTAGGTTTGTCGCCTTCATCTTCGGCTGATTTGTCAGACGGCTTGTCGTCTTTATCCGCAGCCTCTTCCTCGTCTTTCGGTTTGTCTGCCTTAAAGCAGGTGAGCACCGCGTCGGGATTGGCAGGACGGTCAACAAGGCTGATTTCTGTCAGCTTTAAGCCCGTGATTTGCGACTTATTCAATTCATCGCGAGCGGTAACACTGCCGCCGATTGAAAAGCCTTTGTAAACGCCTGTTTTGACTTTCGTCACGGCAACAGGGTCAACGATATGCGCACCAAAGAAAGTGCGCCCATCGTCTTCTACGTTAATCTCAATAGCCGTTCCCGCCGCGTTTGAGCCGTGCATTTCTCGCACCGCACCAAACTTCATGTAATCGGGAATAGCCGCTTTCATTGCTTCCGCCGCGACAACTTCGCCGTCCGAATCGACCGCTTCACTTGAGGCGTAACCCCAAACTTTGACAGTGCCGTCGTCCTGCGCTTCCATCTTGGCAATTTCTGCGTATAACTTCGCCATTCATCGCTCCAAAAAAAAGCCGCCCCACGAAGAGGCGGCAAACACACTCACTTTACCCAAAGGAATCAAGATTTAGGCATATCCTCTGCCAAAACAGGGATAACCGTACATCTGCAATTCGGGTGCCCCGGAATCGTCAGCGAGCCATGCGCAAAATGCTCATGTAGCCCAATAACGCCCATATCCCCATTGGTATTGCAAATCTCTGACACTTTGTCGTCTTCAGCTGTCAGCCACTGCTTACCGGCAACAAGCCCGGTCTCTTCCCAGCCTATCAGGTTGCCCATGCCGTCCGCCATCGCCGTCTCAGTTCGGGCAATGGTACGGGCGCGGGTATTACTGAAAGCGTGAGATTCTTTCAGACGGCCTGCCAACTCCTGCACACTGTCGCCGTTCTTCATGGCTTCGACCACTTGGGCGCGTATCATTTCGCGCGTTCCATCTGTGATTTGCCATTCGGCGGCAGGGTTTTGGATAAGCTCGCCGCCTACCCACTTCATGCCGACCATTTCGGCGGCGCGGTCATGCGCCCACTTGACGGCACGGCTGCGAATATTCGTAACCATTCCGACAGCAGGGTCAGGCATGACATGCAACAAGGCGGCAACCGCCCCGTCTTCCGCCGCTCGCCTGATTATCGGCTCGACCACATCAGACAAGCTCGACCAGTCGCCAAAGTCCAAACCGTCGGTAACGATTTTGGCTACCCGATTCAGTTCGGCGGTCAGGTCATCGGCCTGCCAGTCAACAGCAGCACCACTAATCAGCGCGGCAATTTGTTCAGCCAAGCCATCCACGCGCGTCAGCAAATAAGCCTCAATAAGCGCGGCGGCTTCGTCTTCGCTCATCGGGCTTTCCGACTTTCCCAACTTTTCAGCCTCTTGATTCGGCTGCTCTTCAGGCTGTTGGTCGTCTTGCTTATTCGGATCAGGCTGTTCTTGTTCCGGCAGCGGCTCTTTACCCAGTTCGGCGCGGATTTCGTCAGCGGTCAAAATGCCTGCGTTTTTGTATATGGCGTAGATTTCAGCCTGTTCTTTCGGGTTGAGTGATTCCTCTTCCCTCCAGACAAACTCATACGCCGCCATATCCATGTAGCGGGCAAGCACGTCGTCAATCAGGGCTTTCACCCAGTTTTTTAGACTACTCATACCGTCTGAAAGTGATTGCTCACGGCTCGTTTCCGCCACACTGCGGTTTACCTGCGCCACGAATGGCGTAGGCTCGACACTAAACGCAAAGCAGACGACACGCGCCAACCATTCGTCGTAAACGTCCTTTAGCGGCGGCTGTTTCGTCTCTTTGAAGTTTCGGGATAACTCGCCCGGCACGAAACGCATTTTGCGCCGCTCCGCTGTCTCGCCTGACAGCAGCAAATCCCAATACTCTTGGAATCGCTCAATATCGTTGGCTGACCACGTTTCAGGCACCCCGACAAGCGCGTCAGGCACACTGCCTGCTGTGTAGTATTCCAGCGCATGAATTTGCCGTTTCAAGGCAATATTCACGGTCATAATGATTTGCTCAACAGGCGAATAACCGTAAACCTTGTAGCTTCGGTTATTGCGTGAGCGGTAAATCAACTCGTCCGCCGTATAATCAACCGCCGCCATGCCGTGCAAGATTTGCTGATATGCTGTATTAGGCGGCAATGGCAGACGGCCTGTATTGTCCAGTACGCGCTTAATCGTTGCGCCGTCTATCACTTCAAGGGCGTACAAGTCGCCGCCCAGTGTTTTACGCGGATAGATGCACGGCGCGTCAATGACAAACAGGTCTTCCAGCAAGATACGCAGCCAGTCCGCCCATGTGTGTTCTTTGTCAGGCGATTGGAAGAACGCAATGGCTTCATCGACCTTTCGGTCTTTGCGCTGTGATTCGTTGTCTTTGGTTGACTCAATATCGCGCTTCTGAATCGTCCATTTCAGACTTTCCATTTGGTCTTTGCGCTTCTCGATTACCAAGCGCAGCACGTCGTAGTTATCGGCAAGGGCGCGTAATTGTGTAAAGCCTATCGCCTCACGTTCGCGCGGCTTGGAATGCCCTACGTTGTAGAACGGCTCATAGTCGAACCGCCGCCCCTCTGCCTGCTGTGCGACAGGGGCTAAAGGCTCGCCCACATCCATCCAAGCATCCGCGTTGCCGGTAAAGGCGTAACGGACACCAGCGGCAACGCGGGCAATAAAGCCTTGTGATAAAGGTGTCTTTTTACTCATTTGTTTGCCTCAACCTGCGACCGCAGGTAATCAATCATGCCAGTTCGGGTGTCCAGTAGCTCGCCAAACGCACGGCTTAAGCAGTCGACTTGGTCGTCATGCTGACCGTTTGGGAACATCCGCATTTCAGCAATCAGCGCGTCTGTGTCCCATGTGCCATCATCCAATACCATCACGTTACCGATGTTGACCTGTGCTGCGAATGGCTCGGCTCGCGTTACCTTGTCGCCCGATTCAGGACTAGCAGATACAGAAAAACCCGCCAATTGACGGGTTAAATACAGGGTTTGCGACTTACCGGCCTGTCCAGGGTCTTGAGGAATAGATATTTTTGTTTTCACGCCGTCTTTTTGCGCCGTGTTTTTCAAAATTCTGTCTCGCTCATCCGCGCCATACTGGCCGCGCACAATATTGGCGATGATGTACCGCCCATCTTCTGTAACACCAAGCCTACCGCCTGCCGTATAGTCGCCATCGTTTGCGGTGGACGCTAAGTCCCATCCGCGCACCCATCGAATATTTCCAGCTGGCAATGCCTTAACAAATTGCAGATTATCAGGCTTGAACGTACCGCCATCAGGCGGTGCAGGACGTTGCAAATACTGCCCGGCAAACACATACGGCGCGGCTTGTTCCATACGGCGTAGTGTTTCAATATCGTGCTTTTCAGGCCACAATGCTGTGCCGTCGTCTTGAATAGCAGGCAAACAAAGGTGCTCCCACTCTTCGCCATTACCACCATCAAGCAACCAGCCTGCCAAGTCTTTCTCGTGTAGGCGTTGCATAATCAGAATAATCGGCGTTTCAGGGCTGTTCTTACGGGATTCGACTGTGTTTTGAAACCAGTCGATGATGTTTTGCCGCCTTACCTCGCTTCGTGCTTCGTCTGCTTTATGCGGATCGTCAATGATGATACACCCACCAAAGCCGTCCCGATGTTTACCAGCACCGAAACCGGTAATCGTACCGCCTGCGCCTGTTGCGTACATCACACCACCTTCGGTTGTCTTCCAGTGATGACTACTCTCGCTTGCAAGCTCCACCCCGGGGAATATCGCCCGATACTCTTCGTGCTGTAACAGGTTTCTGATTTGCACTGAGTTATTGACGGCCAATGTGGCCGAATAACTCGCATGAATAAACTCGCTGTCAGGTACGCGACCCATCGCCCACGCAATGAAATTCACTACCGCAATCTCTGTCTTAGAGTATCGCGGCGGAATGTTGATGATCAGGCGTTTCGTTTCGCCATTAAAAACACGCTCAAGCGCGTTACAGATTAGGGCATGGTGTCTTGCCTGCGTCCACTGGTAGCCTCGCCGCTCGCGGAACATCCACCGCGTGAACATATACAGGTTAATCGAGCTTAAATCACGGATTACCGAAATTTCAGCTTCATTAAATTGCTCTAGTGCCATTTTATTTTAAATTCCTTTGGAAAATTGCTTAAAAATGGCAATACAGCCCCTCTTATGATTAGCATTTTATGCTAAACCTTGCTCAAAACATCTTCGGCAATCTTGCGAAACTCTTCAGCGTCAAGCCGTACAGTCGGCCTCATGCTGCCATCGCTCGATTTAACGTCAAGCTCCGTTTTGTCGCCGTACTTCTTCGGCGCAATCTTGGAAGCCGCCCATTTACGCGCATCAACCTGCAACCTTGCCTTTGCCACCGCCGCGCTATCAGCTTCTACGCTATCGGCGATTTCAACTATCTCTTCGAAAAAATAATCTGCCTGCCTAGTTCTAGCTCGCGCGTATTGTTCCGAAAACTCTTTATTCTCAATCAGCCATTTACACACGGTTGATGTTGTAGGCATACCATCTTCAGCGCATATTGAGCGCAGGCTTCTGCCATTTGCGATTTTCTCGCATATTTTTTCCGCCATCTCGTCGCTGTATTTACTTGGACGGCCTGTTTTGCGTTTTGTGTCGCTCATAGCACCTCCTCTAAAAAAGAAACCGTCTAACTCCGACCCCTCTCAGAATTAGACGGCAAAACACACTCGACTCACAGGAAAAATGGAACGCCCTATACCAGCAAGGAATATGGTGCAAGGCATAGGGCGAAGTGCAAGAACCGCTTTATAGTCTGTCTTGGCATGACAACCATCAGGTCGGGCAACCGCGTTTCACTCGCACCGCGCTTTGTTAACTTTCTGCCTGAATCACAGGCTATCTTGAAACGCAAAAAACCGCCCTATAAAGGCGGTTCACATAGCTATTTCCAAACTATAGCATAATAGTACATAAAAGGTAACATCATGTCAACAGATTAGAACAATTTCATATTAGAAATTTTTTCAGTTTCAACCCCATAACTGATTTGGTCGCCACGCACAACAAAGGCGTAGTCTTTAAAGCCTGTATATCCGCCATGCTGATTTTTTGCATTAATACGCGCATTGAAGATATGGCCGAAGTAAAACATACGCGTCATGCAATTACCCATAGACGGGTCAATTTTCGTACAAACCGCAATCCAACCTTTACGCGCTGGTGTTGTGTCAACGCTGCGAATATTCATAGAATCAGGGTCAACAAGGTTATCAACCGCCCATTCCTTTATTGCTTTCTCAAATTGGCTTGGCGGCATTGGGTCGGGATAGGTCGCGGCGGCTAATTGCTGTTGGCTTGGCTCAATCGCCGCTGCACAAGCAGTCAGCAATCCTGCAACAATAGCAGTCAGTAACAGTTTCTTCATGTTGTTTTCCTTTTTTTTGTGATCAAGAGTGTTATTAAATTATGCCACAGCGCTTAAACTCGTCATAGAGTTTTATTTGAATGGACTCTTCTAGCTTGGCAATTTGTTGACTTACTTTTTTAGAGTGTCGCCATAATGTCATCTTGCTAATATCGTACTTATCCATAATATCCACCTGCTTTGGCACTTCCCTCAAGATATTCGACACCAGCGCATCACATATCAGCAAATTCACGCCCTCGTTTTGTTGCTCAATATAGGCGGTTATATCCACGATTCCGCTTAAGTCCTCGCTGTATTTACATTCCACCACTGCAAGCTCGTAGCGGTTTAATACGCGCTCTATTCGGCTGATAATCATCGCGGCGTTTGCGTGTGTCTCTGCTTGTGTCAAATCTCCACCGCCGCCGGTAACGCCTTTACTCTCGCACCAAGCGCAGACCGAAGCCGTGTTGTTCATCGGCTCTATTCTTACGCCCCTGATTTTATAAACATCCGCTAAAACCTGCTCAACCGTGTTATACATTTTCGCCCCGTTCATATTTCAATTAATACTTTCCAAGCGGTACAACTCGATAATATTTCCTGCTGCATCATCGACAATAGCCTCAACATTCTCAATACTAGTCAGCAACGACAATGGGAGTTTTCCTGATTGGCGAATAAAATAAGCAATCAACCATCGTTCTTCACAGCCTGAGAAATCCAAACGCTTCAGCATGGTTTTCAGTGTCTCTTCAGGTAGTTTGGTTGTACCGCATAAAATTGCAGAAAAGAACGCATACCCAACGCCAATGCGTGAAGCAATTTCCGCTTGAGTCATTCCCCAGTCTTTTTGTTTCAGTTTCATTAACTCTTTAAGTGTCATTTTCCGCCCTTAAAATTCCCAAATTAACCCGAAGTTCCCTGCCGCCCACGCCTGCAAGCGGTTTTGATAGTCTGTCATCTCTGCCGTGTTTAGCGTTGTCGTGCTTATCGGCGTTTTAAGCTCCGTTCCGTCCGGCATAGCCTTTAACTCATAGCCTAGAAACATTCCCTTGCAATACTCATGCCACGTTTCTGCGCTGTATCGTCTGCCGTTTACCCACGCTTTATCTGCTAATTCGCCGTAGATTTTCCATAGCCGCCTGTTTTGCTCTATGCTCCGTTTTGAGTTGTACGGCCTAATACAAACTTCAAGTTCTGCGTTTGCCTCTAACCACGCGCCTAGATTGTTGTAGATGGTCGTCATCAGCGGCCGCTTGTTGTCTTTCGTCAGTCTGTACGCTACGCTTTGCATTTAACGATTCCCTTGTCTATCAGCTTTAACAGCGTTCTAAACTGCGACCGGCGCATATAAAACTCTTTATCTTCCTTGCTCAACTTGATATGCGACCGGCCGTCTATCACATCATGGCAAGCACTACACCCAAAGCCTGCCGATAAATCGTTACTCTTCAGCCCCATGCCGTGCGTTTCGCTTGGGAAATGGCATAAAACCACTGTTTCGGGGTTGTAATTGCACACCCCTGCGATATTGAGTGTGCAATCTTCCCCTTTTGCCGCTTTTCTGATCGCGCTCACTTACTCTTCCTCTCAAATCTCCGCAATTCCAATATCAAGTCCGCCGTCCTCTCTTGGCTCGCTCGAATATGTTGATAAAATAGATTTGACTTGGTTGTCGTTGTGATAGACAACCCCTTGCAAGGCATCGACAGCGACTTTTATGCAGTTATCAAGGTCTAGTATTACCTTGCTTGCCGTGCCGTCCTTGTTCATTTTCGGCACTAGACTGACAAACAGGATTACGTCTTTTTCAGACGGACTAAAACCTGCCCTTTCTGCCGCGTGAGAAACACAAAGCTTGTACGCTTTCGCCTCCTTGCTTAATACTTGCTGATTCCGAAACATCCTCCAATATCGGTTAGTGCTGATTGGGTATGGCAGGGAAAGAACCTTTACCCTTTCCGCCGCCTCTGCTATTTGCTCAATCGGGATTAATACGGCCAATGCCCACCCCAATCGTCATCTTGGTTGCGTACTTTCTTAGCGACCCATTCGACAAATCCGATCGCAAGAATCGCAACCGATACGCAAATCAAAAATACCGAGAATTTCATAAATAGCTCCATTTCATGCCGAATTGTTTGTAAATGCTTTCCGCCACGCCGATAGGCCAATATTGCGGGTCTAATTGCGGGCAAGCCTCGTTTGCAAGCTCTGCCGAAATACTCATGCTTACCGCGCCTCGCTTGGCTGAAAACAGCCGTTCTTCGTCTGCGTCTGTGAACTCTTTTGGCTGACGGCGTGTGCCCGGTAATTTATCTTTAATACTTGCATAGTATTTCGAGTGATATTCAGTCTGACACTGACGGCATCTGCTTTCGTATTGCTGGATCCCTTGTTTATTTAAGCCTCTTTTATAAAACTCGCTTATCGGCTTTCTTTCTCCACATTTGGTGCATCGCTTCGTTTCCATTTCCCCTACTCCTTTTCACGTTGCCCAAATTCATCAATCGGCGGCATATCTACCAAAATAGTAATTCCGATCAGTACCGCGATCGCCCCAAGCCCAATAAGAAACATCGTCATCATTTGCGGCCTCGCTTGAATTTATTGCGTTTCAGTAATTCCAATTCCCCTTTTAGCCGTGAAATCTCGCTTCGCAGTGCGGAATCAGGCTTGTTTCGTAAAACGTCCAGCAACTTCACTTTCGTATCGACAAGCTCTTTGTCTTTTCGCTCCAATTCGTCTTGTAGCTCTGAAACCTTGATTCCCAGTGCCGTGCCTTTCGCCCTCAAGCCGTTGGAAACTTTGCGCTCCTCGCTCAGACTGCTTATTGTCCCCGACAGATTCTCGCTAACCATTTCCGCCGCCTTTTCCATTTCGGCTTTTTCGGCTTTCATGTCTGCGTTTTCCTTTTCCAGCTTTTCAAGCTGATTGGTGTACATCGCCAACATTCCATCGTAGCTATCAACTGCCGCCATGTAGGTTTGTTTAGGCACACCGCCCAATTTCCCGATTAACCAATTTTTCATTTCTCGTTTCCCTTTCCGTATTTCTTTTCAATCAGTCTTTCCACGCGGTTGACTGCCACTCTCAGTGATTCGTAGTTTTTCGCGAAGGCCGCATATAACACGGCATCCAGTGCGTTCAGGTGTGCGTGTTCAAATCCGCAACATTCCACCTTGTCCGCCAACAGGTCATAACCCGGCAATGTAATAATCGGCATTACCGGTCTATTCCCGATTTGGTCTCGCAAATACCATAAAGCCTTTTCCAAATCCTCTTTGCCGTTCTTGTGTTCAAATCGCCAAATGTATTTGAAAGCGTTGCCAAGATTGAAATTCAGCAGTCTTGTAAACTCGATACATTCATGCTTGCGGTTTTTGTAGTGGTTGGGGTTGATGTTGTCTTTCATTTGTCATTTCCTTTTGTTGCGCCATTCTTCAAATTTCTCGCGCCGTTTCTGTATCACGATTTCATCGGCTGGCTGGAAAGCAGTTCCGCCGCTCCAGTAATCGCCCTTGTTGCACTTATAGCCTCCGTGATAGAAGCTCGCCCGTTGCTCAGACGTTTGCGATTTCTCGCATTTCGCAAATCCTCTCATTGGCGTATTAGCCTCTGATTGGAAGTTTGCGTGTTTGCAGTAGAAGCAGGTTTCACGCACGGTAACTATCCCAGTCAAACGGTATCAACTTGCCGCCGCCATCTCTCAATCGGTCTCTGATTCGGGCATCAACGTTTTCGCGGAAATCTTTAGCCGATAAGTTAGTCAACACCAGCGTTGGCATAAGCCGCTCATATCGACCGTTGATCACCGAAAACAAAATCCGACCATCCGTTTCTGACAGGTTTCCCGCGCCAAATTCATCAAGCACCAGCAATTCAGGTTTTACAAACGTTCCAACAGCCTCTTTCTCGCTTCCGCCGTTGAAACTGTCTTTTACGGTCTGCAACATATCGCCAACAGTAATTACAACTGCACTGCGCCCCGATTCGATAACCTTGTGAGCAATGCCGCAGGCCAAATGATTTTTCCCAGTTCCGCGCTTTCCCGAAAAAATCATGTTCCTGCCAGTCTGCAAAACATCCTCGAAGTTTTCAGCATAGTCGGCGGCGGCAGATTTTGCCCTTGCCATTCCGATCACGCCTTCATCGACCTTGAAATTTTCAATTCGGCAGTTTTTAAACCGTTCCGCAATGCCTGATCGCCCAATGCGTTTTGACATTTCATCTTGCTTTAACTCACTAACAAGGCGTTCGGCATATTCAACAGCTTCTTTTGCCGCTTTCAGCTTTCCGCAAATCGGGCAATCAGTCCAAATATTGCGGAAAACACTTTTCGCTAAATACTCGCCATGCTCCGTGCATTTGCGTGTTTCCGTTTTGGCGTTGCCATAGTTTTTTAAAAAATCGGCGGTACTTTTCAAAGCCATATCTACCCACTTAGAAATCCGTTGTCGGCTGGTCGCCGTATTGTTTGCCGTCCAGTACATAAGCCGTCATGTTGTGGGTTAAGCCACCATTTCCGCCTGACTGTTTGCCAAAGGTTTTATTTCTAACCCAATCAGCGCGGAAACTTCCCCAGCCGTTGCCAATGGAAAACACAACTGCCTGAAATGCCGTCATGCCAACTTTTTGAGCCTCGCTTGCAATCAGGCGCATGGCCGTATCGGTCAGCGGCTGGCGTTTTGCTTTGCGAATTGTCAAAAAGTCTTCAGCGATTTGCCCGTCAATTCCATACTCTGCCAACAGTGCTAAATCGGCTTCATGCTTGGTCGCTTTCGCCGTTGCTTTAGCGACGGCAGGACGTTCGGTTTCAGCCACCGCCGACAAATAAGTATTTACTGTTAAATCTTCTGTTAAATCTTCTGTTCTTATAACGGCTGTTGATTCCTCACTCCCCGAATGTTGATTTTGAAGTTCGGGGCTGTTGATATTGCATTTCGGGGCTGTTGATTCTGCATTTCGCGAATGTTGCAACATCAGGTCATCAAAAGCGTCTAAATCCAGTTTGTAGTAAATGCGATGTTCAATTCTTTTTTCTGTTTCAATCAGGATTCCACGCTCTTTCAATTTATTCCTTGCGGTTCGTTGTTCCTGAACAGAAAGCCCTGTTTCTAATTCGATTTCTTCCGCTGTCCTGTAAACCCCTAAAGGGTTTTCTGTCTTGTCGTGCCAATAGAAGAAATGGCTGAATAAAATCGAAGCGTTTGTACTGCCTAACGGCTTCGCGAGTTGCGGGTAATATGCGATTGGTTTCCCTGCAATTTTTAAACTTTCAGACGGTCTCATAATTACCCTTTCACAATTTCAGCCCAGACTTGGCAATCGAATAATGCGCTACTGGATTTTTACAGTTGCCGACCTTGAATTTAGGCTTATTGAAAACAAATCCCCTGCTCTCCAAGTCAACGATTCGGGCGCATAACTGCGTGATGTTCAGATGTTTCGCCGCTTCCAGTGATGTTATGTGTCCGTTTGCGCGGATGTAATCAATAATCCGCTTGCACTGTGTCTGTTTTTGGTCTATCATGTTTACTCCTTTTGTTGCAGGCCTCGTGCCTCAACCCTGCCCCACGTTTCCGCGTGGGGTTTTCCTTTTCAGTTCCGGCCAAATCTTTTCCCAATCATCAGGGAACATCTCTTGCCGTGTTACTGCCCCGTTTGTAGCCTTTTCAATCGCTGCCGCTGACTGAACCGGCACACTTCTGACGCCTCGCGCAATCTGATTAATAAATGCTGGTGCAATACCAGTCTTTTTTGCTAAGTAAGATTGGTTCCCGCGAATAGCGCAATATTCAATTAAGTTCATATTTCAACCTTGCTATATTCAATGTAGCAACAGTTTAGCAAAGCTATTTTCAAAAAGCAAGCAAAATAGTAGCATTGTTATATATAGCGTTGCTTTAAAATATAATCAATTGATTTAGCTGGAGTAAGAAAATGAGCAGACTTGATAAAGTGAAAGAATTGATTGAAAAACGGTTTAATGGCAGTCAGGCAGAGTTTGCACGAGCCATAGAAAAAGCACCGGCACAGGTCAATCAGTGGATTAACGGTTATCGGAATATAGGCAATGGCGCAGCGGCTCAAATTGAGGACGTGCTATCCCTGCCGCGTGGGTGGCTTGATAGCAAAGAGGAATTTAGACAGCCTGAATCAAACGCTACCGTAATTGGCACGTTGGACGTTTGGGACAGCAAGACGCCGTTATCGGCTGATGATTGTGAAGTCCCGTTCTACAAAGATATACACCTATCGGCGGGGAATGGATTTTCAGACGACATCGAGGACTACAATGGCTACAAACTGCGCTTCTCAAAATCAACGCTTAGGCGGCACGGCATCAATCCCGCCGATGTGGTTTGCGTTTGCGCGGACGGCGACAGTATGGAGCCGGTATTTCCCGACGGCGCGACACTCGGCATCAATACCGCAGACAAGGTCATCAAGGACGGCAAAATCTACGCCGTCAATCACGGCGGGTTATTGCGGACAAAAATCCTGCAAAAACTGCCTGATAACAAAATCCGAATCAAAAGCTACAATTCCGAAGCCTACCCAGATGAAGAAGCCGACGCAGATGAAATTAACATCATCGGTCGTGTGTTTTGGTGGAGTGTGATTGCATGATGGATAGAGACGAAGCATACAGACTCAGTTTGCAGCAAATCCGATCAGGCGACGTATCGGCGGCGTGCCGAACGGTTGCTGATTATGAATTATCACAACCGCAACCGCGCGGGCTGTTTTCGGGCGTATCCCCTCAAGAATACTGGGCGCGATACCCTGAGCCGTCAGACGTTGAAATCCTAGAGTCTATATTTTCAGAAACCCCAGAGATACTGGGCAAAATCAGCGATGATGATTTAAATGCCGCGCGTATCATTGCCGCGTTTAACTTCATTTGGGGGCTAAGCCAAATCCCTAAATGGCTTTATCGACATGAATTTGCATCATCCAATCTTTCCGATTCTGCCGTCCCTTTAATGTTGCTGTTCCGTGCAAAATCACGGCAAGAGCTTAAACAGTATGAAAAGGTTGAGATTTTAGGCTGCTCTGATAGTTGCAAGTTTTGCAAATCGCAAAGCGGCAAGACATACAGGTCGTCTGAAGCCCCTGTTTTGCCCCATGCACAATGTACACACAAATCAGGTTGCCGATGTTGCTACCTGCCAGTTATCTAAACATAGCCCGCGCAATGCGGGCTTTCCCCGCCTTGATGGAAGTGTAAATCATCATTATAAAACAACATTTTATGGTAAAATAAGAGCTTAAAAAATGACTAAATTTAATTGCGATATGACACACCAGCTTGCCGTCTTTTCCCCTCAATCAACAGTGCCATTTGACAGTTTTGCCCAATCCGATGACAACACCTTTTGGTATGCTTCAGACTTGGCAATGATGCTTGGCTACAATGATATGCAGGCCATTTTAAAAGCAATCAACCGCGCCCATTCCGTTTGCTTTCAGTTGGATATCCCGATCACTGAAAACTTTATTCAGACGGCCTCACAAAATTGCGACAATGATATTAAATTGACGCGCTTTGCCTGTTACTTAACCGTGATGAATGGGAATATCAGCAATCCGCGCGTAGCAGCGGCGCAAGCCTATTTTGCCAAGCTGGCGGAAGAAATTAACGCGACATTCCGAGACGCGGACGATGTAAACCGCGTGTTCTTGCGCGGCGATATTACCGACCGCGAAAGACATTAAACCACCTCGCCCATAGACACGGCGTAGAGGAATATGGCCTATTCCAAAATGCCGGTTATCGCGGCTTGTACAACATGAACATTAACAAGCTGAAAAACTACAAAGGCGTAGGCGACCTGAAAGGCTCATTACTGGACTTCATGAACCCTGTCGAATTGGCGGCCAATACGTTCAGAATCACGCAGACAGAGGAAAAGATACGCAATCAGAACATACACGGACAAAAGCCGTTAGAGCGAGCCGCTGAAGAAGTTGGACGTTCAGTCCGTAACGTGATGATTCAAACGTCCGGCACATTGCCGGAAGACCTCAAGCTGTCTGACGAAAAAATTAACAAGGTTAGAACCGGAATCAAGCAGACGAAACGCGCCCTTGAGAAACACGACAAAACCCTAAACAAGGACAAGTAATCCCACTAAGCATTGAATTATAAGGATTTAAGAAGTGATGTTTTTTTCTTCTTTTTCTCAGAATATTCAGTTATAATACACACCTCTTCACAGATTTTTATCCTTTTCAGCCCGCCATGCGCGGGCTTTTCTTTTGCCGTCTGAAACGCATAAATTTGCAGTAGAAGAAAAAATGAAAGTCATAAGGATTCCATTTTTTTGATCCATGGCGCAAATCCTCATCAATAAAGACTTGTAGGTTTTTTGTGTCCATAAAAACAGGGATTCCGATCACACGAGAATTTCCCCACATACACCGCCTTTGTTGGCGGTTTTCTTTTTCCGTTCTCGCTAATTCGCAGGCGTTCGCCTAAGTGTTTTTCAGATAGCAAAAATAAATTCTCTTTTAAATCAATATATAGCAAAAATATAGCAAAATTTCTTAGCATTGCTATTTACATTCTATTTAGCTTTGCTATAATACACCCATCGAAGCAAAACACACAAAGGATCTCAAAATGAACATCGCAGAATTTAGCTCAAACCCAGCAGTACAAGAAATGGTTTTTGCCGAAACGCTGAAAACTTTAAAAGAGAAAACAGGGATCACGACAGATAAATTCAAAGAATTAATGGCAACTGATAACAAATTTTCTGAAAAGTTCTTTGACGAGATGGCCGAAACAGTTAAGGCAAGTTTCAAAATTTTCAAAGAACAAAAAATTATCTAAGTTTCTTACCCAAGCCGCTTCAAGCGAGGCGGCTTCAATAAAAAACTTAATCTGTTCTTTAAAAATTTGAAAGCGTAGTAACCGCCCTTCAGGTAGGCGCAAGCCGATAGTAAGACATGGATAGGCATGGGGGAAATTGAACAAACGGTTACAGGTAGAGGCCGCCGAAAAGATAAGAGCCTAGCGAGATACAGCCCCTGTAACAGGGGGCTTATTTAAGCGGTTGAGAACGACTGCTTAAATAAGCAAACAACTGCAACAAAAGGACAAACAAATGATTACTTTAGGCGCATTACAAAGCCAATATGACGTAATGCTTGACGACGACATGGACTATGACGACGAGCGAGTGGAGCAGATTGTCGAGGACTACCTAAAAGAGTGGTCAGCGGCTGACCTGCTGGAAATCTTGAGCGGCAAAGTCTTAGAGGGAGCAGAAGAAGCCCTTGAGCGCGAAGCCATCAAGCAGAACAAGCGCGAGATTGCCGAAGCACAGGCGGAATATGAGTACAACCTCAAAACTTGGAATGACTAGGAGGACAGCATGAAATACGCAATCAGAACAGTTTTAGCAGTGTCAGCCATCACAATTGCGGCTTGTAGCTTTCCGGCAAAGCCGAGAAGCCGGCAGAGCCTGAAACAATCGGCCAAGCACAAATTGAACAAGAGTATGAAGCCATGCCGGACGAAGTAAAGGTCATGGGAGACGCGGAGATTAAGCCATGCGACAACACATTTTGACAGGCTGCTATATAGCCAAGCCCAAAGGCCATGGCCATATCAACAAAAATCGCGGCGCTCGAATGAGAAACGAAAACGGCGTTTGGCACGTTTGGCAAGACGTTGAGACATTCGCCCGAAACACTCACGCGCTGATTCTCAAGAAAGGCGCAGGGCGAAAGAAAGTCAACGAGAAAACTTTTAAGACAAAAGCGGCGGCTGAAAAGTATTTCAACAAACTTTTAGGAAGTTAAAAATGACACATCCAGCAAAAACAAACGCAATGGCGATTAAACAATTTTTCGACAGCGACGCAGCAAAACGAAAAATGCAAGAACTCATTGGCAAGAACTTTGCAAGTTTCGCAACATCTGCCATGCAGATTGTCAACTCAAACAGCCTGTTACAAAACGCAACGCCAAAATCAGTGTTTAACGCAGCTTGTATGGCCGCAACGCTGAATCTTCCAATCAACAACAGCTTAGGCTTTGCGTATATCGTCCCTTTTCAAAATCGAAAAGAGAACGTAACAGAAGCGCAGTTTCAGCTTGGTTATAAAGGCTTCATTCAGCTTGCACAACGAAGCGGACAGTTCAAACGAATCAACGCCTGCCCTGTTTACGACACAGACGCCGAAGAAGATGTTTACCAACGCTTGACGTCTCTCATCCCACGCAAACCAAGCGGACAAATCATCGGCTATATCGCCTATTTCCAGCTTTTGAACGGCTATGAGGCGAATCTGACAATGACGATGGAAGAACTGGAAGCACACGCCAAACGATACAGCCAAACATACAAGCGCGGCTTTGGCGTATGGGCTGACAACTTCGAGGCAATGGCGAAGAAAACAGTTATCAAGCTGTTGCTTTCCCAGCAAGCCCCGCTGTCAATCGAAATGCAAAAGGCGGTTTTAGCCGACCAAGCAATCGTAAAAGACGTTGAGGCCGAAGAGTTTGAATATATCGATAACCAACCCATCCAGGCAGAAACGCCAAAACTGGCGGTTTCCGATGAAATGTTTGAGCAACTCAAAGAAAACATCAGCACCGGCGATATTGATATTCAGACAGTCTTAGACAGTTACGACTTGTCAGAAGAGCAGAAAGCGGAATTGGATAAATTATGAAAATTAGATGTTCATCAATCCACAAAATCATCGGCGAACCAAAAAGTAAAGCCGAAAAAGAAGCCAACGGATTGACACAGACAGCCAAGTCTTACGTTATCGAACGCCTGAAAAACGAATATTCTGGCTTCGAGAGCTTCACAGGCAGCAAGGAAACCGAAAAAGGCTTATTGCTTGAAGATGAAGCAATCCGTTGCAGCGGCCTGATTCGAGGCTTGATGTACAAGAAAAACACCGAACGGCGCGTCAATGATTGGATTACAGGCGAATGTGATATTTACGATCCGAAGCGTAAAACAATAATTGACACAAAATGTTCATGGGACATTGGTACACACCCATTCTTTCAAGAAGAGGCAGAAGCTAAAGCAGAAAAGGCGGGCTATGGCTGGCAAATGCAAGGCTACATGTGGCTTTTTGATTGCGAAAAGGCTGATATTGATTTTTGGATTTTCCCAACGCCCGAAGAGCTTTTGAAGCCTTATGACGATGTAGGCAATTTGGTTGAAGCGGTTGAGCGCCTGCCGTTTGAAAAACGACTGACAACAATCACAGTGTACCGTGATGAAAACGCAATCAACCAAATCAAGCGAAAAGCAGAGGCGTGCTTTGAGTATGCCGAGAAATTGAAACAGGAATTTGAGAAAGGTAAACCATGCTGAACAAAGTAATCCTCATCGGTCGCTTAGGCCGTGACCCTGAAACGCGCTATATGCCGAACGGCGAGGCTGTCTGTAACTTTAGCGTAGCCACAAGCGAAAGCTGGAAAGACCAAAACAGGCAACGTCAAGAGTCCACTGAATGGCATAACGTGACCATGTACCGCAAATTAGCGGAGATTGCAGGCAAATACCTAACAAAAGGCAGTCAAGTTTACTTAGAGGGCAAAATCCAAAGCCGTAAATATCAAGGCAAAGACGGCATTGAACGCACGGCATACGAGATTATCGCCAACGAAATGAAGATGCTGGGCGGCAATAGCCAAGCGGCGCAGGAACAGCCAAAGCAGGCACAAGGGAATGCCAAGCCTGTTGAAGATATTGATGATGACGTGCCGTTCTGAGTCAAGGAGTGAACGATGGAATCAAATATGACAATTTACCTAATCGAGGATAACAACAGCCCAGCAGCACAAGCGTTGCGAAGTTACCAGCAGGACAGGCACGCAATGCGAAAGGAATGGCTTAATTGGGCGCGGGAACACCTACCATCAGACGCAAGAATGAAAGAGTGGAGTGATGGGCAAGTGGCAGGGTTTGCCTTCCCTTCTGGCGTTCCTAACGGATGGAAAAAGCCCGGTAGGAACGGAGTTTGTTGGCCGCGACAAGACAACAAAATACTAGAAACAATGCCACAGAACAAAATACCTAAACGCCAAGAAAAGTATTTAGAAGAAGTAGGCATTTCCGTGCCGACAATGATTTTTGAAAAAAATAGCGACGGTGAGACTTTCGCATCTTGGGGCATTGGCAATTTCTTAAATCCTGTTCAGTTCATTTGGGCGGGGTTGGATGACGACGCGCCAAAAGGCGTTGTAACGCCAAACTATGAAAGTGAACTTAAAAAAGGTGCCGGAAGAATCAGAACTGGATGCGTGATGGAGCCGCCTGCCGACTTTGGCTGGCAAAACCTCTTGCCTGGATGCCGTCCAATCCCAGAGTATGAATGGGATTACCTGTTTGGCAAATGGGTAGATGAACATAAAAAGTCAGATGAAACTAAATAACCACAGGCAGACGGCCTAAAGCGTCCGAGCCGTTGAGAGGACGGCATAACAAAAGGAAACGGAAATGACAGAGCAAAAACCAGATTTTGACATCTACGAAAATGAAGATGATTTTATTAAATGGGCACTTGAGAACAAAGGGCTTATCTTGGAAATAAGAGCGTCTGAAATGCGCTATGGATCAGTTATGTACACCTTAGCGCACATGGTAAACATGAAAAAAGATTATGACGAAAAATTATTAATGGCCGCATTGAAGCTATCAGTGTTCCAAGAACGTCATTATTGGCAGCACATTTACTAAAAACCAACAGAAGCATTTACTTAACGGCCTCAATGAAAGGAATAACAAATGAAAAATCAAATATTAAGAGCAGACGATACCGCCCGCGTTATGGGCGTTTCACGAGCCACTATTTGGAATTGGGCAAATCCTAAGAGCCGCCATTACCGCCCTGATTTTCCCAAGCCTATCAAACTTTCCGCAAATATTACCGGCTGGCTTTCCAGTGAGATTGACGAATATATCGGCAAGCTGGCCGCCAAGCGCGAAGAGTAGCATACAGAAAAGGAAACAAGGCGATGAAAGCAAGCGAAATGTTAGCCGCTCGCAAGGCGGCGAAGAAAGAACAAGCCGTCAAGAAATACGCACGAGACAACATCGGCAACCAACGCGCCGACCGCAACAAACTGGCAAATATTGCCGTAATCCAAGTGCAAAACAAGCTGTCTTTGCGAAGCGGTGCGCCTCAAGACTTAGACAGCAAGCTGACCGAAAACATTAAAAATCTCATGCACTATCAGGCGTTGGTTTACGAAAACGACCGAACCAGTGTAACCGTGTTTGAGAAACTCATCCGCGCTATGCGTGTTGTCGCTTGTATTTACACAGACAGCGACTTGAGCAAGACGACCAATGAGGCACAGGCGGCGATTGAGCAGTTGCAAGAATCAGCCGACCTATCGCCGAATCAACGCCGTGAGATTCTGAAGCCTGTTCTTCGATTGACCGAATATCAGGAAGCATACGGAGAAATTATCCATGAGCGTACCGTTTCAAAAATCGGCTTGTATTGCGCAAGCGTACAAATCGCACTGTACACCGCCAGCCTGTATAACCGCCCGAAGCGCTACATCCAAGCGTTATTCGACATCATCAACGGCGAATCATTGCGCACGATTGCGAAGAAGATTAACGAAAAAGAAAACGTCTTGCGCGAAGAAGTATTAAATGCCGCCTGGCATTCTTCCGCGTGGCAGAGTGTAACAGTGCCGTTCAGCCGGTAAGCAGTATTCCTGAATTACGGCAAGACGGCTACAAGGTGCTGGCAGACTTTAACCGCCTGAAAGACTTTATTCAGACGGCCATGCAAAAAATTCTGATTCCGTTTGAGCAAAACACGGGAATCAGCCTGATTAATTACAACCAATTCCGCAAAGACTTGGTGCAAGCGGAAATTATTTAGGATTATCAAATGGATATTAAAGACATCATCGATTGGTTTAAGGCCGCCAAGCCGAAGCCAACAACAGACGACATCGCCGTCCAAATTGGTTGCCATTTTGAAGAAATCGCAGAAATGCAAGAAGCTTTAATGCGCGGTACTCACTTAAGAAACCATATTACAACCTACGCAAATAAATTCAAAGTTAAAGAACAAACCGCCGTCCGAACCGTTGAATTTGTGAAAGAAAGCCAAAACCGAAGCACTGAACTGCTTGATGCGCTTTGCGACCAAATCGTTACAGCCATCGGCGTAGGCTACATGATGGGCTTTGACATGGCAGGCGCATTGGACGAAGTGAATAAGTCGAACTGGAGCAAGTTTGTTGACGGCGTGCCGGTATTTGACGAAAACGGCAAAATCGCCAAGTCGGACGGCTATTTTAAGCCAGATTTGGCGAAGTTTTTAAAGGCAGGCCATGCGCAGACGGCTGAATAACTACCAATCCGACAGGCGGCGGAAATACCGCCTGATGAAGATTAGAAAGGCTAAAAGATGATTCCCGACACAAGACTGAAAACGTTAAAACACTTTGAAGAATTGCTGAAAGATTCCGAACGGCTGGAATGGTTAATTAAATTTTGTGACCGACTCGGAGCTTTTGACGAAGACGACATGAAAAAAGTAGGATTTAACGGCAAAAACTTCAGAAAATTCATTGATTTAGTGATGAACGTCCCGATTGATGAATTATTAGCCGATTTGGAACAGGAGGAACAGTAATGTACCTCACATCGCAAGAATGTGCCGACCTGCTACACGTCAAACGCGCGACATTTGTAAATCAGACGTGCAAGCAGACAGGCTTCCCAAAGCCTTTTGTTATCTCGCCCAAAAAGTTTCTTTGGCCGGAAGCAGAAGTTCACGAATTTATCCGCCGCCGCCGTCAGAAATAGAGAAACCGCCGTAATAGGCGGTTTTTTCAATCCAGCAAATCGGCAAGTTCACCGACATCAGGGTTATAGTACACGTTGAGCAGGATTCTCAAGTCCTTATGGCCGCTGATTTTGGCAAGTTGCATAGGCTCAATCCTCGCCGCCATGCGCGTAAGGGCTTTATGGCGCGTATCGTGAAAGTGGAAGCCCTCAGCCCCATCAACCTTTGCCCTTGCACGTCTGAACATCACGTCAAGCGTGTGGGAGCTTATATCAAACACAGACCCACTCTCAGACCGTGGCAATCTATCCAATATCGCTATGGCCTTTTTAGACAGCGGCACGTCTCGACTGCTTCCGTTCTTCGTCATCGGCAGATGTACCACGCGGCGGCCTAAATGTACATCACGCCAATTCATGTTACAGATTTCCCCGGCACGCATGGCCGTCTCAATCGCAAACAAGACAGCCAAGCCGATACGCTGTTTTACCGTAATTATCGGCACGCCGTCAGCTACACCAAGCTCACGCACGACGGCCAAGACAATATCGTCAGGCGGGATGTAGTTCCGCGCCCTGCCTTTGCCCGGCCGCCTGATTTGCAATAGAGGATTTGACGGCAAAAGCCCCCATTCTTTGACCGCTATTTGACAGACGGCCGACAGCGTTTCAAGCTCACGCCTGACCGTTGCTTCTTGGACTTCTTTTTTCCGATTGTCGCGCCATTGGGCAAAATGATGTGGGCGCAGGTCGCTGACTTTAATATCTGCCAAATCGGATCGTAACGCACGATTCAGCCGGTATGTTTCCGCCCTGTTGCCTCGCTTCGTTGGCGTGATTTCATCGCGGTATCGTGTCAGCAAATCGGCAAAATATAGGCTTTTGGGCGCATTGCCTTGTACGCCGTCCAAGATTGCCGCTTCAGTCCGCGCCGCCCATGCGACGGCATCGGATTTCAGGGCAAATGTTTCAGACTTAGTAACGCCTTTCAGACGGACTTTAACGCGATATTTTCCGTTGCGCTTTTCGATGGTTGCCATTGGTATATTATTGGGACAGTGAGGGGACACGGCATTATATGTTATAATCAATCCTAATCAATCATAAAGGATTGAATGGTGCAGATATGAGATTGATTTATATGTATAATCTATCAAAATCAATCATAATCTACTATAATCAATTTGCTGTTTTATTGCACTCCGTCCGCACCACACTCAAAATGAGCAGCTTTCGAGCTGCTTTTTTTACATCTATTCCACTATATACCCAAAATCAAAACTGCTTTTAATTTTTTGACCTTTGCAAAAAAGGGGTTTATTTGTGGGTATAACAGACGTTTCCATTTTATCTTTCAGACGGCCTATCATTTATGTTGAATCCATCGCAAAAACTTGTCGAATTGGTCCGTATCCTTGAAGAGCGTGCCTATATTTTTCCGGGAGATCCTGTGCAGGCGACGGAAGCGTTGCGACATATTGACGGCGGCAATGAGGAAAAACTGATACGCCGCGCTCAAATTATCGACCGCGACAAGCATTTGAAATATGTGTTGCAACAGGTGGAGACAGGCTCGTTTTGGCTTTGGATTGTTGCGGCGACGTTATTGTTTACGGTCGGTTTTTCCAGCACTTATCTTTTGATGGACAATCAGGGGCTGAACTTTTTTCTGGTATTGGCCGGGATTCTGGGCATGAATACGGTCATGCTGCTGGTGTGGCTGGCGACTTTATTCCTGCGTTTGAAAAATGTGCACTTTATCAGCAGTCCGGCAACTTGGTTCCGAGGTAAAGACCCGGTCAATCAGGCTATTTTGCGGCTTTATATGGGCGAATGGCGCAAACCGCAAACGCGTTGGCTGATTGGCGCAACCTCACACAGTCTGTGGCTTTGTACGCTGTCGGGGATGTTGGTTTCTGTTTTGCTGCTGCTTTTGGTGCGTCAATATACGTTCAACTGGGAAAGTACGCTTTTAAGCAATACGGCATTGGTGAAAACGGTTAAGGCTTTGTCATGGCTACCGGAACGTTTGGGCTTTCCTGTTCCCGACAGTCAGGCTGTGATTGCAGGCCGTCTGAACAATCATATCGAAGATGCACGCGCTTGGGCGGGCTTACTCATCGGTAGCATTATCTGCTATGGCATTCTGCCGCGCTTGATTGCTTGGCTGGCTTGCAAGATTACTTTAAAAACCCTTCACGAACGTTTGGATTTGAATCAGCCCTACTATCAAAACATTCTCCGCACATGGCAAACGAAGATTGTCGATGCCGATGACTTTCAGGAAAATATCGTTCCCGTTTCATCTAAAATTACGCTGAACAATGCGCCCAAATGGGCTGTTACACTGGAAACGGAATGGCCTGATCCGCTTTGGTTTTCCGGCGTTTTGGCGCAAGAATGGATAGACAAAGGCGTAGTCGCCGGCAGAAAAGATTTGGAACAACTAGAAGCCGAATTGAAACAAACTCCGGTGCAACTTCTCATCGGCGTACGCACGCAAACTGTTCCCGACCGCGGCATTTTGCGTCAAATCAGCCGCTTGGCCGAAGCTACGGATGGCGGCGTTATCATTCAACTTTTGAATCAAGACAGTTTCTCTGAAGATTTGGATACCAAACTGGATTATTGGCGCGATGCGCTGGCAGAAAGAAACATTGCCTGGCTGGAGCCGACCCGTTTGGCACAAGAAAAACGGCAAAGCGCTATTTGACAGATAAACCGAAGGCCGTCTGAAACCTGATGTTTGGGTTTCAGACGGCCTTATTTATTGTTGAGGGTTCATCTTAATGAGGTTCGTGGCGATGCTCTTGATGATGTTTGGGCTTGGCTGCGTGGTGTTTGGCTTTAGGTGCAGGTTTTTTCATTTTTTGCGGTTTGGCTTTTTTGTGCATACGCTCTTGTTTCGGATGCATTTCATGTTTGCCGTGTGCAGAAGCGACTGGAGCCAAGACCAAACCGGCAGCGGCAACCATCAAAGAGGTCATTTGAATCAGTTTTTTCATATTTATCTTCTTTCAAGAGGTTGATTTGAGGTAAAAATAAGCATTTATTCGCACTCAATCGATGGACAAATATTAATGGCTTTGACTGTCAGCTGCTGTCAGCATTCGGCGAAATCTGTTCAAAATTCAGCAATAGAAGTATGACAACGCGATGATGTAGCAAGGTTTTGAAAGTTTACCGTTAATTTTGACAAAGCGTCTTTACACATTCCCCAAACAACAAAAAGCGCGAACCTTTCGATTCGCGCTTTTTTCAGACGGCATCAATTATTTTTTGTCGTCTTTTACTTCTTCAAAGTCGGCATCTACAACGTCGTCGTCTTTCTTAGCAGAAGACTCGGCTTGTGCACCCTCGCCTGCTTGTGCTTCGGCTTGCGCTTGAGCGTAAACCATTTCGCCCAGTTTTTGGCTGGCTGTACCCAAAGCTTCGGCTTTAGCATCGATAGCGGCTTTATCGTCGCCTTTAACGGCTTCTTCAGCTTCTTTCAACGCAGCTTCGATTTTTTCTTTCTCGGCAGCGTCGAGTTTGTCGCCGTAGTCGGCCAAAGATTTTTTCACGGAGTGAATCAGGGCTTCGGCTTGGTTGCGTGAAGCGACCAATTCAGTCAGTTTTTTATCTTCTTCAGCATTGGCTTCGGCATCTTTCACCATGCGTTCGATTTCTTCTTCGCTCAAACCGGAAGAACCTTGGATGGTGATGTTGGCGGCTTTGCCGGTGCCTTTGTCTTTGGCAGAAACGTGCAGGATACCGTTGGCATCGATGTCGAAAGTAACTTCAATTTGTGGCATACCGCGTGGTGCAGGTGCGATGTCGGTCAAGTTGAACTGACCCAAAGACTTGTTGGCAGAAGCGCGTTCGCGTTCGCCTTGCAGCACATGGATGGTTACCGCGCTTTGGTTGTCTTCGGCAGTAGAGAACACTTGAGACGCTTTAGTCGGAATAGTAGTGTTCTTTTGAATCAGCTTGGTCATCACGCCGCCCATGGTTTCGATACCCAAAGACAGAGGGGTTACGTCCAGCAGCAATACGTCGCTGCGGCCGCCGCTCAATACTTCGCCTTGAATTGCTGCGCCTACGGCAACGGCTTCGTCAGGGTTCACGTCTTTGCGAGGCTCTTTGCCGAAGAAGTCTCGAACGGCTTCTTGTACTTTCGGCATACGGGACTGACCGCCGACCAAAATCACGTCGTCAATGTCGCTGGTGCTCAAGCCGGCATCTTTCAATGCGATTTTGCAAGGCTCGATAGAACGTTGAATCAAATCTTCAACCAGGCTTTCGAATTTGGCACGGGTAATTTTCATGGCCAAGTGTTTCGGACCGGTTGCGTCCATAGTAATGTACGGCAGGTTGATTTCGGTTTGCTGACCGCTGGACAATTCAATTTTGGCTTTCTCAGCAGCTTCTTTCAGACGTTGCAGAGCCATTACGTCTTGTTTCAAATCAATGCCTTGTTCTTTTTTGAACTCGTCAATGATGTAGTCGATCAAGCGTTGGTCGAAGTCTTCGCCGCCCAAGAAGGTGTCGCCGTTGGTTGCCAATACTTCGAATTGTTTGTCGCCGTCGATGTTGGCGATTTCGATGATGGAAATATCGAAAGTACCGCCACCCAAGTCATACACGGCAATTTTACGGTCTTTGCTGTCGCCTTTATCCATACCGAATGCCAAAGCGGCTGCGGTCGGCTCGTTGATGATGCGTTTTACTTCCAAACCTGCGATGCGGCCTGCGTCTTTAGTCGCTTGACGTTGGCTGTCGTTGAAGTAGGCAGGAACGGTAATCACGGCTTCGGTTACTTTTTCGCCCAAGTAAGCTTCGGCTGCTTCTTTCATTTTACGCAAAACTTCTGCGGAAATTTGAGGAGGAGACAGCTCTTTGCCTTGTGCTTTCACCCATGCGTCGCCGTTGTTGGCTTTGATGATTTCAAAAGGCATGGATTCAATGTCGCGTTGTACTTCTTTGTCTTCAAATTTGTGGCCGATCAAACGTTTGGCGGCGTAAATAGTGTTTTTGGCGTTGGTTACCGCTTGGCGTTTTGCAGGCGCGCCGACAAGGATTTCGCCGCCGTCCAAATAAGCGATAACGGAAGGAGTGGTGCGTGCGCCTTCTGCGTTTTCGATTACTTTGGTTTGACCGTTTTCAGAAATGGCCAAACAAGAGTTGGTTGTACCTAAGTCAATACCGATTACTTTTGCCATATTATGTTGCTCCTAAATAAACTTTTCTTAATTAATAATCCTGTGGAACATTTCGTTCCGATGGCTTGTAAATAAGGTTGCTTCATTTTTTTTCAAGGCCTATTTTGAATTTTTTTTAAGATTAAATTCAAGTGCTTGATTTATTTATCCACAAGCCGTTTATTCTTTTTTCAGATGGTCTGGTTTTCATTTTCCGATTCCGGTTTATCGGAATGATTTTCCAATAGCGGAACATCGGGTTTTGAAACCGGATAAGGCCGTCTGAAAATTTTATGCTTGATAAACTTTATCAAGCGATGCCTTCAATCTTCTTTTTTCGCCACGACAACCATTGCAGGACGCAGCACGCGGTCGGCCAATGTATAACCTTTTTTCATCACGCTGACGATGGTATTCGGCTCTTGCTCGCTGACGACTGCCTGCATCGCTTGATGTTGGTGCGGATCGAGTTTGTCGCCCGGCTGCGGGTTGATTTCTTTAATATGGGTGACATCAAACGCTTTTTGCAGCTCGTTCAAAGTCATTTGCACGCCCATTTTCAGCGCATCGAAATTGCCGCTTTGGTCCAGCAGCGCCATTTCGAGATAATCTTTAACCGGCAACATTTCTGCTGCAAATTTTTGTCCGGCGAATTTATGGGTATCAGCAATTTCCTGCTGATGGCGACGGCGCAGGTTTTGCTCGTTTGCCAGACCGCGCAATTCGCTGTCTTTGAGCTGACCTTCCAACTCAGCGACACGCGCCTGAAGTTCTTCGTAAGTCGGTTCTGCTTGTTCGGTTTCAACGGTTTCAGCAGTTTCTACAGCTGCCGCTTCTTCTGCTTCGTGTTGATGTTGTTCGTTATGCTCCGTCATTTCTGACATCCTTTTAGCGTGTTGATATTTGATGTTTCATATATAAGGCCGTCTGAAAAACTTCAAGCATTTGAACATCGATTATCAAATGCCTTGTTAAAAGACGTTGGAAAACGGTAAGATAACCATCTGATTGTATTCTTCAGACGGCCTCAAACATGAAAAAAGACCATTTGAATTCAACTGATTTTAATCTGTGGCACACCATCCGCGAAGAAACCGAAGTGGCCGCCGCGGCCGAGCCGATGCTGGCGAGCTTCCTGCATCAAACCGTATTACGCCACCAGTCTCTCGATTCGGTATTGGCCTACCATCTTTCCAGCAAGCTCGGCAGTCCGATTATGGACGTGCGTGCGCTGTTTGAAATTTATCAGCAGGCTTTAAGTGCGGACACCCGCATCAGCAAATGTGTCGAGGCCGACTTGAAAGCCATTTACGAGCGCGACCCGGCTTGTGATGAATATTCGCTGCCGCTGTTGTATTTCAAAGGCTTCCACGCCGTACAGGCACACCGTATCAACCACTGGCTTTATCAAAATGGCCGCAAAACGCTGGCGTATTTCCTGCAAAACCGCATGTCGGAAGTGTTCGGCGTCGATATCCACCCGGCTGCGCGTTTCGGTCATGGTTTGATGCTCGACCATGCCACCGGTTTTGTCGCGGGCGAAACCGCCGTCTTGGGCAACAATATTTCCATCCTCCACGGCGTAACGCTGGGCGGCTCGGGCAAAGAAAGCGGCGACCGCCACCCGAAAATCGGCGACGGCGTGATGATTGGTGCGAACGCTTCGATTCTGGGCAACATCCGCATCGGCAAAAATGCCAAAATCGGCGCAGGCAGCGTGGTGGTTGCCGACGTACCGTCTTCGATTACCGTCGTCGGCGTACCCGCCAAACCGGTCGGTCGCTCTTCCAAAACCCCGTCTGCCGATATGGATCAAAGCATTCAATTATCATCTACGGATTTGTGATTTAAACCGTCTGCCATTAAAAAGGCCGTCTGAAAAAACAAATCTTTCAGACGGCCTTTTTATGTTTTGAATCTTGGCATCAACCGCGTTTGCGCAAGGCTTCCAAATGCGTTTTAACCTGCTTGACTTTCTCTTCGGTAAACAGCTTGGCAATGTTTTTCCAAATGCTGTGATAACCGTAAGGCCCGTGTTGCATTTCGGCTTTTGCCTCTTCCACCGGCCAGCCTTGATAAATGATGCGGTACATTCCGGCAATCAAACCGGTACGGTCCGCGCCGTGATAACAATGGATGAGTACCGCGCCGTTTTGCTGTTGTTTTTCAATCAGGTATAGGATTTCCGCAATCTCTTTCGGCTTAATGCTCCATGACAACAACGGACGGTTTAACAAGGTCAAACCATACGCCTTCAAATGGTCGTCATCATTGCGGTCGAAAAAGCGCAGGTTGATCACGCTTTGAATGCCTAGCTTGACAATGGCTTCGCCATCTTCGGCAACGGGCTGCTCGCTGCGGTAAAGCTTGTCATCGATGCGATAAAGGTTGGCATCGTGTTTAATGGGTGTTGCCCACCGTTCGGACTGAAAGGCTTTGCCGCCGTTATCCGGCGGCGCGGATAAACAGGCAACAGGCAAGCCGGAAGCGAGAAGGCACAATAAAAGACGGCGCATAAAATTCCTGTATGAAAATCAATGGGAAAACAAATATCGAAAGATTTTATCAAAACCCGTCCGGATATTCTATCCGCGCAAACCGCGTTACAATAAAGCCTCTTTTTTCAGACAGCCTTTCATCATGACCTGCCTTGCTTGGAACACCACACCCGCCCTTGCTACCCTTTGCCGCGCCATCGAACACCATACCGCGCCGCTTTATTTGATTGTCTGCCTGCCTGAAAACCATATTCCCAATTTTCCATTATCGAATCAGCCATCCGAGCTTGAAGGCCGTCTGAACAACCGCCTCGTTCAATCCGTGAAATGCCTTCAGTTCAACAGCGTCAATGTTTTAGAAAACCTCTTGCCTGACGTGCATCTTTGGCTGGTTCCTCCACACCGCGCCGACTGCTTGCACGAACATTTCCCTCATATCGAATGGCAAACCGAAGCCATACACCAATCCGCCCCAACTCCCCTAAAACCTTGGTTCAGACGGCCTGAACATCAAGCCGCGCCCGAACACGTCCTGATTATCGGCGCAGGCATAGCCGGAGCCGCGACCGCGCGCAAACTGGCGGAACACGGCGTACGCGTTACCATTTTAGAGGCCGGAAAAGCGGCGCAGGCAGGCAGCGGCAACCGCCAAGGCTTGCTCTACGCCAAAATCTCGCCACACGATACCGAACAAACCGAGCTGCTGCTGATAGGCTACGGCTACACGCGCCGATTGCTGGAAGACTTGTTGCCCAACTCCGACTCATGGGGCGGCGACGGCGTATTGCATTTAAACTTTGACGACAGCGAACGCAAACGCAATCAGGCCTTAGGTTTGCAACACCAGCATAAACACCTCTACCGCAGCGTATCTGCCGACGAGGCTGCGCACATTGCAGGCATAGACGTATTTTCAGACGGCCTTTACTGGCCGCAAGGCGTATGGCTGAATCCGCCCGCCGTCGTGCATGCCTTATTGAACCATCCGCTAATCGAGTTACACGAACACTCGCCGCTGACCGCCGTATCGCATGACGGCACACAATGGACGGCACACACACCAAACGCGCATTTCAATGCCAGCCATATCGTTTACTGTATGGGTGCTCACAGCCCGACTGCCGCCGACACCAACGTCTCCGCCCTGCCTTTCCGCCAAATCCGCGGCCAAACCGGCGTTGTGTCCGCCAGCCCGTTTTCACAAAAACTGCGTTGCGCCATTTCCGGCGAAAGCTACATCAGCCCAAGCTGGCAAGGCCACCACTGCTACGGCGCGACATTTGTGCTCAACAGCAACGATGAAACTTGGTATCCGCACGAAGAAACCGAAAACCGCGCCGCCCTGCACCAGCTTAATCCGCCATTGGCACAATCCCTGTTTTCAGACGGCCTGCAAACTCCCCCGCTCCAATCCACACAAGGCCATGCCGCACTGCGTTGCGACAGCCTCGACCACCTGCCCGTTGTCGGCGCACTCGGCGACATCGCCGCCATGCAGTCCGCCTACGCCAAACTGGCATTGGACAAAAACTACCGCATCGACAATATCCCCTGCCCTTACCTGCCCAATGCCTACATCAATACGGCACACGGCACACGCGGCCTGGCGACAGCCCCCATCTGCGCCGCCGCCATTGCAGCCGAAATACTCGGCTTGCCGCATCCGCTATCACAAAGGCTGAGAACCGCACTACACCCCAACCGCGCCATCATCCGTGCGATTGTTCGGCAGCAACCGTTGTTATCCGATTAAGAATTTCGTTTTAACTAAAAAAGGCCGTCTGAAAGTCATCAAAACTTTCAGACGGCCTTTAGCTATCCGTTAACTGCTTAGAATTTCCATTCCAGCGATACAGCGTAATTGCGGCCGGGGGCGCGGTAACGATCTAAACCTCTTCCATCTTTTTCTACTGCGTTGGTAGTACTGTAACTATACAGGCCGCGCAGGGAGTCCCAAGTGGTGTATTTGCGGTTGAACATATTGTACACGCCTGCACGCAAAGTCAGGTTTTTAGCCGGTTTATAGAAACCGTACATATCGAACACATAAGCCGATTTGTTCAGCCACGGGTAATCTTTACCTTTTTCTGCAAAGGCGTACCCCAGCCGTTGTCTTCATAAACGGTATATTGTGCGTCTTTGGCCTTTTTCGCTCCCAGATAGGTCAGGCGGGAGAACACGCCCCATTTTTCGCTCGGGCTCTCGTAATCGACACCGGCAATCACTTTCAGAGGCTGAGTGGACAGCAGGCTGTTGTCGCCCGACAGTTTGCTTTTCGCGTAGCCCAGCGAGCCGAACAGCTTCCAGCCTTCAGGTACGAAAGAGACTACTTTGTCCAGATTCAGACGGCCTGTCAGCTCAAGACCCCGGATTCGGGCCTTGTCAATGTTTTGCATCTGCCAATCCAGTTTTTCGGAATAAGGATTGCTACAAATACCATAGTAGTAATTCATCTGAGTACAGCCGACATCGCCACTGGTGGTCAGCTTCTGCTCTTCAGACAGGAAGTTGCGGTAATTGCTTTGATACAGGTTGGCATCCAAAGTACCTTTTTCGCTGCGGCCTTGCAGAGAAAGGGTATGGGTGGTGCTGCGCTCGGCTTTCAGGTTCGGATTAGGCAACCAGTTACCTGAGCGGTGTTTGTAAGTGAAATACACTTCAGACGCATTCGGCACGCGGAAACCGGAAGTTACATCGTAACCCAAACGCCATGTCTGACTCAGCTGTGCAGCCAAGCCGACAAAACCGCTCCAGCCTTTATAAGTGTTGGCTGCAGGTGGTGTTTTGTCGCAGGCATTACAGTTGGCATTCAATTCCTGAGGCGTCATTTTGGTGTAGTCGTAACGGATACCTGCGCGGCTGCTGAACACATCGTTCCATTGGATTTGGTCAGACAGCGAGAAACCGTAGTTGTTGGTTTTCACCGGATGCTGAATCGTGCTGGACGTGCGTAAAATACGGCCGCTGAAGTAGTAGTCGTCGCGGTTTAAGTTTTCAAACTCACGCTGGCTGGCGAAAGTTTTAAACGACAAGCGATGTTGGCCGCCCATTTGCAACGGTTGGCTGTCCATACGCAATGTAATGCGTTTGAAGGTTGTATCCATGCTGCGGTTGTAGATTTCGTCCAAATCCTTCTGATTGTAGTTGCGCGTCCAGGTAGAATAATCCATCGGGAACGAGCCTTTGTTGTTAACCGCCGCTACTTTGGTTTTCTGATAATCGAAGTCCGCTTTCAACAACGACAACCAATTCGAATCGGGCGTCCACTCGTAAAACAGGTTGGCATTGCGCCGTCTGTTTACGTCATCGGCTTCGCGCCAAGAAGAAGCGGTCAGGTTATAAGACTCTTCAGTCGTGTAATTGTGGCCCTGCTGACCGTTGAGCGATGCTCCGATACGATGGTTGTCATTGATTTGATAAGCAATCTTACCCAAGAAGCTGTGGTATTTATGTTTGGACGGATCAGGAATACCGCGCGCAGAACCACGGATATTCGCTCCGCTGCCGGCGCCCTCTACCGGATAGCCACGCTCGCCCGCGCTTTCAGTCTCATGGCCGCGACGTTGCGAATACAGCAGGGCGGCGTCACAGTGCCGTTGTCCATGCCGAAGCCGACTGTGTTCGTCCATTCGCGGTTGCGGCTGCTGTAACCGTTTTTCATCATCACGCCGAACTGACGCTCAGGCAACAGCAAATCATGGCCTTGCAGGGTTTGGTAATTCACGCCGCCACCCAAGGCACCGCTGCCGGTATTGAAAGAGTCAGCGCCCTTCACGATTTCAATGTTGCGCACGAGTTCAGGGTCGATAGACAGACGCGAACTGTTGAAGTTGCCATAACGGGCATACAGTGAGTTTTCTTCAGAATCAGGCAGGCTCACGCCGTCAATACTGACACCGACACGGTTGCCTTCCACACCGCGTACGGCAAAGCCTTTTTGATGGCGGCCGCTGTCGCTCAGGCCGACGTCGGTGGAGTAACGCACCAAGTCTTTGTTGTCGCGTATCATTTCCTGTTGAATGCGGCCGAGGTTGACACGTTCCACGGTTGCAGGCGCATTACGTTGACCTTTAACGCGGACTTCTTTTATCTCTGCTTTAACGGGTGTGGTTTCGGTTTCAGCTTCATCCGCTGCCAAAACTGGATTGCCGAAAATACTGCCGACCAGCGCGGCAATAGGAAGCATGTGTAATGGTTTCATATTATCAACTCAAGGTGTAATGGATTTTTCATCCATCAGTTAATGCATAATAAATTTTCTGATAATCATTAATATTTAATAAGACAGCAACCCGTACAAATAAATCTGTGTCGTGTAATTAAAGGTCTCTGCAAACATCCATGCCGAGACCTTGTTTGTTTCATTATTTTTAATGTCTGTGCGGCATCATGCCCTCGGGGGCTTCTGTGCCTTCCGGCAAACCGAAGGTTTCACGCAGAATCACTTTATAGAAGGCAAATGCTTCCTGCGCGCCTTGAATGGCTTCTGCTTCTGCTTCCGGAGTTAAGTTCAGGGCATTCAGGTGCTCGACGAAGGCGCGCCAGTGTTTGCCGCGGCCGTTGGGATGCGGGGCCAGGTGGCGTGCGCCGTGTTCGCCGTTGTATTTGAGTTTTTGAGCGTGTTTGAACAAGAAAGCGGCACCCAAATTTGAACCTTCGGCGCAATAGAGCCAGCCGATGGCTTTATTGCCTGTTTCATGCGGCAATTCTTTGTCGAATTTGTAAGGCTCTTCGCCCAAGTCTTTCAAGTCTTGAGTCACAGCATCGTAACGCGCCATGTATTCAAGCTCCGGAATGGCTTTGTTTAATTCAGCATCTTTATAGATGTGATCAACAGCTTTGTGGAAAACTGATTGGAGTTTCAAAAATTTGATGTAGTTTTCTTTGCTGACGAAAGGCTGGACAAACATAACCAAGTTATCAACGCTGTCGTGCGTAACTGTGGTTTGCTCTTTCAAGCGTTTGGCGAAAGTCAGCTCTTGTGTTTCACTCATGATGTTTCCTTTGAATAGAGGACAAACAGCTTCAGACGGCCTCTATTGTTTTGAAATGCCGTCTTCTTTGAAAAAATCGTTTTAAAAATAAAGAATGTAACTTTTTAAATGCTTCCGGCTCAGTGTTGGCGTGCCTTTTGCAATTCAATAAGTCTCATCTTTTTTTAAATATAATATATATCATTTCTATTTCAATGACAATAAATTCAATTGGGTCTTATTAATAAAATCTAACGGCCAATAGCCAGCGTCTTCTGAAACCTTTGTTGCCTTTTCAGACGGCCTTCTTATGAAGCAGCCGCCATTCAACCAAATATCTGCTAAATTTGGGCTATCCTGCTGTTTTCCTTTATAATGCGACACTCTTTGCACCTTCTTTACCCCCTGCCAAACCATGAAACGGATTCCTGCCTACCATCGCTGGTGGCGCTACAAGTCTTATCTTCCTGATGCGACGCTGCCTGCACATACAGTGGAATGTCCCGATTGCGGCTGCCGTATGGATATTCCGCGCCTGCGTCAGGGGCAGGAAGCGCATTGTCCGGTGTGCAACCATGAAATCGTGGAGGTGGAAAACAATCCGTATATCGCGCCGATTGCCTATGCGCTGACAACCTTGATTCTGATGGCGTTCGCGTACAATATGGTGTATATCCGCGTCGATTTATTCGGCGTGACATCGATTTTGTCGTTGCCGCAAATGATGCGGCTTTTGATTTCGCTGGATTACGGTTTTCTGGCGGAAGTGATGTTTATCCTTACCTTTGGTGCGCCTTTACTGTTTTTGCTACTCTGCCTTTATGTTTATACGGCTTTGATACGCGAAAAGGCCTACCCTGCGCTGCGCTTTGCGACGCGTGTATTGGTGCGGCTGCGTCATTGGATTATGGTGGATGTGTTTTTCATCTCCACTTTGGTGGCGTATATCAAGCTCTCGTCCGTTGCTACGGTAGAGTTCGGCTCGGCGTTTTATCTGATGTTTCCGCTGTCGGTCATGCTGATTCGGACTTCGGTATCGATTCCGCAGCATTGGGTTTATTATAAGATTCATCGTTTAACCGGCGGCCATGCGGTTCAGACGGCCTCTGAAGACAAATCTGTTGCAGTCGCTGCCTGTATTTCCGCGATAAAGACGAGCAGCCTTGCGGCGTTTGCGGTGCGGACTTATACCGCCGCCGCCCGAAAAGCCTGAGCATTTCGCTGGCGTTTTTAGTGGCGGCGTTTATCCTGTATTTCCCTGCCAACATCCTGCCGATTATGATTTCGTCCAACCCGACGGCTTTGGAGATCAATACGATTTTCAATGGCATTGTTTATATGTGGGACGACGGCGACCGGTTGATTGCGGTGATTATTTTCAGCGCGAGCATTATGGTGCCGGTGTTGAAGATTATCGCGATGGCGGTTTTGATTTATTCCGCATACTTCAAGCCTGTGATGAGCGCGGACAAGATGTCGGTTTTGTATCGGATTACCGAATCCATCGGCCGCTGGTCGATGATTGATATTTTTGTGATTATTATTTTGATGAGTTCGTTCCACACCAATATGGCGCGTGTTGTGCCGGGCGGTGCGGCGGTTTATTTCTGCCTGGTCGTTATTTTGACCATGCTTTCGGCCTATTATTTCGATCCCCGTCTGATTTGGGACAAGCAACAGCAGCTTTCAGACGGCCTTGATTCTGAGCAGACCTTAAAACAATGAAAAAACACGATTCTTCACCCAATTATCACGCCCCGGCGCGTGTCAAGAAAACCAATGTCTTCACGTCTGTCGTGTGGCTGATTCCGCTGATTGCGCTGATTGCCGGCGGCTGGCTTTTGGTTAAAGACATCCGCAACCGCGGCCCTGTCGTTACGCTGTTGATGGACAGCGCCGAAGGCATCGAAGTCAACAACACCATTATTAAGGTATTGAACGTCGATGTCGGACGCGTTACCCGCATCAAATTGCGCGACGACCAAAAAGGCGTGGAAGTTACCGCCCAACTCAGCGCCGATGCCAAAGACCTTATCCGCAGCGATACCCAATTTTGGGTGGTCAAACCGCGTATCGACCAAAGCGGCGTTACCGGCTTGGGCACTTTGCTTTCCGGCTCCTATATCGCATTTACGCCGGGCAAAAGCAGCGAAACCCAAGATGTGTTTGTCGTGCAGGACATTCCTCCGATTGCCGCCATCGGCCAAAGCGGCCTGCGCCTGAATTTGGTCGGCAAAAACGACCGCATCCTCAATGCCAGCAGCCCGATTTTGTATGAAAACTTTATGGTCGGCCAAGTAGAAAGCGCGCATTTTGACCCGTCCGACCAAAGCGTGCATTACACCATTTTCATCCAAAGCCCCAACGACAAACTGATTAATTCGGAAAGCCGTTTCTGGTTGGAGAACGGCATCAATATCGAAACCACAGGCAGCGGCGTCAAACTCAACTCTGCCCCTCTGCCTGCCCTGCTGTCGGGCGCGATTTCGTTTGATTCGCCGAAAACCAAAAACAGTAAAAACGTCAAAAGCGAAGATAGCTTCACGCTTTATGACAGCCGCAGCGAAGTGGCCAATCTGCCTGATGACCGCTCACTGTATTACACCGCATTCTTCAAACAATCCGTACGCGGCCTGACTGCCGGTTCTCCCGTCGAATACAAAGGCCTGAATGTCGGCGTGGTTTCCGATGTTCCTTATTTCGACCGCAACGACAGCCTGCATTTGTTTGAAAATGGTTGGATTCCCGTGCGCATCCGCATCGAGCCTTCCCGTTTGGAAATCAATGCCGACGAGCAAAGCAAAGAGCATTGGAAACAACAATTTCAGACGGCTTTAAACAAAGGCCTGACTGCCACCATCTCCAGCAACAACCTACTGACCGGCAGCAAAATGATTGAGTTGAACGATCAGCCTTCTTCCTCGCCCAAGCTGAGACCACATACCGTTTATGCAGGCGATACCGTTATCGCTACACAAGGCGGCGGTTTGGATGATTTGCAGGCAAAAGTGGCCGACTTGTTAGACAAGTTCAACAATCTGCCATTGGATAAAACCGTTGCCGGCTTGAACGGCTCACTTGCCGAACTCAAGTCCACACTCAAATCTGCCAATGCCGCTTTAAGCTCTATTGACAAACTGGTCGGCAAACCGCAGACACAAAACATTCCGAACGAGCTGAACCAAACCCTGAAAGAATTGCGTCAAACCTTGCAAGGCGTATCGCCGCAATCGCCTATCTACGGCGACGTGCAAAATACGCTGCAAAGTTTGGACAAAACCTTAAAAGACGTTCAACCCGTGATTAATACTTTGAAAGAAAAACCCAACGCGCTGATTTTCAACAGCAGCAGCAAAGACCCCATCCCGAAAGGAAGCCGATAATGCGCCTCTTCCCGATTGCCGCCGCCCTGACGCTTGCCGCCTGCGGCACCGCGCAAAGCACACAATATTTCGTCCTGCCCGACAGCCAATACATCCGTCCGGCTACACAAGGCAACGAAATCGCGGTCAAAGTCAACCTTGCCGAACCGCTTGCCAACGGCGGCCTCGTTTACCAAACCGACGCCTATCATGTGAATCTGGCGAAAAACCACCTTTGGGCGGCACCGCTCGATGGCGCGTTGGCGGCAAACCTCAGCAACAAGCTCAACCGCCTCAATCCGCATCGCACCTTTGTGCCTGCTTCACGCAGCCAAAGCAGCCAAACCCTGAAAGTCTATATCGAAGCTTTCCAAGGCAGCTATCAGGGGCAGACCACCATCAGCGGATATGCACAATGGCCGGACGGACGCAGCAAACCGTTTAACGCCGTCACGCCGCAGCAAGGCGACGGCTATACCGCCATGCTTGAATCATTGGAAAACGGTTTGTCACAAGTTGCCGATACGATTGCCTATTAAACCCAAAGGCCGTCTGAAAGATGTTCAGACGGCCTTTTTTATGTTTCAAACATTCATCACAATGCGCGGTCAAAATACAGAGCCACGCCGGATCGCTCGCTCATCGCCAGCAAATAATCCATCAATTTTTGCGGCCATTGAATACCGCGCACAACGGTCAGGTTGCGCAAAATAGGGAAAGTCAGGATATCTTCCAAACTGATTTCACCGCCCAAACCCTCGCCTTCGCACACCAGTGTTTCCAGTTCGGCCAAGTCTTGATGCAGACGCTCCAGATACTGCGCCGTTTTGTTCAGATTGGTCTCGAAATTGCCGATATTTTTCTCTTTTTTGTCAATATAGTATTGTTTCGCTTCATCGGTCTCAAATTCGGGCAGGCCGATTTTGACCATGCGCGGCTGTACCAATTTGTTATTGTATTCGCCCACTTTGTCCAACCAAGCCTGAACCTCGGGACGAACCTCTTCTTTCAGACGGCCTTGATCGATATAGCGAACAATATCCAAACTTTCACCCATAAACGAACCGTCTTCTTTCTGCAAAATCGGCACTTGTTTGAGCCAATCATGCCAATCGGCGTAGCTTCGTCATCGTTCGCCAAAACAACCTCTTCCACCGCCACATCGCGCAAGCCGAAAATCATCCTTGCACGAACGCAGAATGGGCAATGGTCGTAAATATACAGTTTCATCAAAATACTCCTTAAAATTTCAAAACGGTTAACCATAACACCCAAGGCCGTCTGAAACAAGGCTTCCTGAAACATAGTGCCACCTTTGCATACAAATCTAGGGCTGCCGGCAATAAACTGTTACAATGGCAACGTTTTTATCAAAAAGAAAAAAACGCACGCCATGACCACTATTCGCCAAACGCCCCAAATATCGAGCGTAACGCTGGAAGGCCTCCTCGCATGGTTCGACGGCTATGTCGCCGCGCTGCCTGATCCCGATAAAAACCTGATTCAGACGGCCTTTGACCTGGCTAAAGAACATTATCCCGCCGATGCCCTAACGACTTACGGCGAGCCTTTAATGGAACATTTCCTCGGTTCGATGCAAATCGTCAGCGAACTCGACCTATTGCCCGATGCCGTAGCCGCTACGATTTTGTCCGACATCGGCAAATACGTTCCCACTTGGCAAGAATTGGTTACCGAACGCTGCAACAGCACCGTTTGCGAGCTGGTCAAAGGCGTAGACGAAGTACAAAAACTGACCCAATTCGCACGCGTGGACAGCCTTGCCACGCCGGAAGAGCGCGCCCAACAAGCCGAAACCATGCGCAAATGCTGTTGGCGATGGTTACCGACATCCGCGTCGTCCTGATCAAACTGGCGATGCGCACGCGCACCCTGCAATTCTTAAGCAACGTTCCCGACAATCCTGAAAAACGCGCCGTTGCCAAAGAAACCCTCGACATTTTTGCCCCCCTCGCCAACCGCTTGGGCGTGTGGCAACTCAAATGGCAGCTCGAAGATTTGGGCTTCCGCCATCAAGAGCCGGAAAAATACCGCGAAATCGCCCTGCTTTTGGACGAAAAGCGCACCGAGCGCCTCGAATACATCGAAAACTTCCTCAATATCCTGCGTACGGAACTGAAAAAATACAATATTCATTTTGAAGTTGCCGGAAGACCGAAGCACATCTACTCCATTTACAAAAAAATGGTGAAGAAAAAGCTCACTTTCGACGGGCTGTTCGACATCCGCGCCGTGCGGATTCTGGTCGACACCGTTCCCGAGTGTTACACCACGCTGGGTATCGTCCACAGTCTCTGGCAGCCGATTCCGGGCGAGTTCGACGACTACATCGCCAACCCGAAAGGCAACGGCTACAAAAGTTTGCACACCGTTATCGTCGGCCCGGAAGACAAAGGTGTGGAAGTCCAAATCCGCACCTTCGACATGCATCAATTCAACGAATTCGGTGTCGCCGCCCACTGGCGTTATAAAGAAGGCGGCAAGGGCGATTCCGCCTACGAACAGAAATCGCCTGGTTGCGCCAACTCTTGGACTGGCGCGAAAACATGGCCGAAAGCGGCAAGGAAGACCTCGCCGCCGCCTTCAAAACCGAACTTTTCAACGACACGATTTATGTTTTGACCCCGCACGGCAAAGTCCTCTCCCTGCCTACGGGCGCCACCCCCATCGACTTTGCCTACGCCCTGCACAGCAGCGTGGGCGACCGTTGCCGCGGTGCAAAAGTCGAAGGACAAATCGTGCCGCTGTCCACGCCTTTGGAAAACGGACAACGTGTTGAAATCATTACTGCAAAAGAAGGCAATCCTTCCGTCAACTGGCTCTACGAAGGCTGGGTCAAATCCAACCGCGCCATCAGCAAAATCCGTGCCTTCATCCGCCAGCAAAATGCGGATACCGTGCGCGAAACAGGCCGGGCCCAGCTGGACAAACAGTTGTCAAAAATCTTCCCCAAACCCAATCTGCAAGCATTGGCGGAAAAACTCGGCTTCAAAAAAACCGACGAACTCTATACGGCCATCGGCCAGGGCGAAATTTCCAACCGCGCCATCAGTAAGGCCTGCGGCGCTTTGATCGAACCGGCTCCGGTACCGGTTGACGAGACCAATATCGTCAAACAGTCCAAAATCAAAAAAGGCGGCAAAAACGGCATTCTGATTGACGGTGAAGACGGCCTGATGACCACGCTTGCCAAATGCTGTAAACCCGCGCCGCCCGACGATATTGTGGGCTTTGTTACCCGCGACCGCGGCATTTCCGTCCACCGCTGCACCTGCCCTTCTTTCCGCCACCTTGCCGAGCAGGCTCCGGAAAAAGTGTTGAATGCAAGCTGGGCAGCCCTGCAGGAAGGACAAGTGTTTGCCGTCGATGTCGAAATCCGCGCCCAAGACCGCTCCGGTTTGCTGCGCGACGTTTCGGATGCGCTGGCACGGCACAAGCTCAACGTTACCGCGGTGCAAACCCAATCACGCGATTTGGAAGCCAGCATGCGCTTTACCCTTGAAGTCCGCCAAGTCAACGACCTGCCGCGCGTATTAGCCAGTCTGGGCGACATCAAAGGCGTTTTAAGTGTAACGCGCTTATAATTCCCATTCCCCCATCTAAAGGCCGTCTGAAAGTATTGCTTTCAGACGGCCTTTCACACATCGGCTGCCAATATATAACCTACGCTTCTATCCTTACAATCAGCCGTTATTTCCTGTCCGCCATATTCTCAGGCAAACTCGCCATCCGCATGATAAAGAAAGATATTTTTATTCTTATATTAACCTTAAGGAAACTTCATGGATACACGAGACCTGTTCCCTCATGAAATTTTGCAGGACGCCATCGGCAAGAGTTGTGCCAAATCTGAATTCAGCATCAAGATGTTGGTGATTTTGAGTTTCTTGGGCGGCGGTTATGTCGGCTTCGGCTATCTTGCCTGCCTGCGCGTCATCAGCGGCATTCCTGCCGAATGGAACGGTCTGGCCGCCCTGTTGGGCGCATCCGTGTTCCCTATCGCACTGATTTGTATCTTAATCGGCGGCGGCGAGTTGGCAACAGGCAATATGATGATTATGGCCTTGGGTAAGCTGACCGGCCGCGTCAGCACCCACAAACTGGTGCGCAACTGGCTGATTGTCAGCTTGGGCAATCTGGCAGGCGCCGTAGCCATGGCCTATTTCCTCGGCCACTACGTCGGCCTTGCCGAAGGACCGGCCACAGCGAAAACCATTGCCATTGCCGAAGCCAAAGTCAATATGGACTTCGGCCGCGCATTCGTTTCCGCCATCGCATGTAACTGGATGGTGTGTATGGGCATCTGGTTTTACTTCGGCGCACGCCATACTTCAGGACGAATCTTGGCCATGTGGTTCCCGGTTATGATCTTCGTATTAATCGGCTTTCAACACTTTGTTGCCAATATGTTCATCATTCCGGCCGGCATTTGGGCGGGCGCAAACGTCAGCTGGGGTCAATTTTTCTACAACATGATTCCCGTTTTCTTAGGCAACGTCCTGGGCGGATCATCCTTTGTTGCAGCCTCTTATCTCTTTGCTTACAAACACTTATTAAAAGACGATTTTTCTATTTAATGTAGTCTTTTTTTCTAAAAACCCCGTATCTGCCCGACACAGATACGGGGTTTCTGCATAGGGCCGTCTGAAAGCCCAAGTCGTTTAATTACTTTTTCTCTTTAATCCCCAAAAAACATCAGGAAAGATAGTTTCACACACTTTCCTTCGTCATCATCGGTAAAAATTTATATATTTTTATGTTTTTAAATGACTTAGCCAAAAGGCGGCATCAATTTCGAATAAAGGCTGAGTTCTTCGCTTTGCAAAAGCGACTTTTTACGGTATGCTGGTTTAAATTATTTACAATTTAATGCATTAAGATTTCGTATTTTATTGTATTTGAAAATAATTTATCCTGTCTCTCTCGCAAAAAACAGGATTTTTAAGCTGTATTTTTATTAGAAAAAAGTTTGGGTATGAATTGCTTGCAATTTCAAACCCGTTTTAAAAGTTAGATGAGGAATAAGTACATGAATCCCATGTATATCACTTTCGCGATCTATTTGGTCGCCGTATTACTGATCGGCCTTGCCGCCTATTTTTCAACCCGCAACTTCGACGACTACATCCTCGGCGGCCGTAGCTTGGGCCCGTTCGTGACTGCGATGTCTGCCGGTGCTTCCGATATGTCAGGTTGGCTCTTGATGGGTTTGCCCGGTGCCATTTACCTGAGTGGTTTGAATGAAGCTTGGATTGCCATTGGTCTGATTGTAGGCGCATACTTCAACTGGCTTTTGGTTGCAGGCCGTCTGCGCGTGCATACCGAATACGCCAACAACGCACTGACGCTGCCTGACTACTTCTTCCACCGCTTCGGTGCCGGCGGTCACTTGATGAAAGTGGTTTCCGCACTGATTATCTTGTTCTTCTTCACTATTTACTGTGCTTCAGGCATCGTGGCCGGTGCTACCCTGTTCCAAAGCCTGTTCCACGGTATGTCTTACACTCAAGCCATGTGGCTGGGTGCCGGCGCAACCATCGCCTATACCTTCTTGGGTGGTTTCTTGGCCGTAAGCTGGACCGATACCCTGCAGGCTTCTTTGATGATTTTTGCATTGATCCTGACCCCTGTAATGGTGTACTTGGGCTTGGGCGGTGCAGATCAAATGAATGCCGCTATGCAACAAGTCGCTGCCTCTACCGGTAAAGAATACGGCAGCCTATTTGCTGGTACGACCGTCATCGGCATTATCTCCACCGCGGCTTGGGGCTTAGGCTATTTCGGCCAACCGCACATCTTGGCTCGCTTCATGGCTGCCGAAAGTGCCAAATCCTTGGTTTCCGCACGCCGCATCGGTATGACTTGGATGATTCTGTGTATGGCCGGTGCCGTGGCTGTCGGCTACTTCGGTATCGCTTACTTCGGTGCCAACCCTGCCCACGTTGATGAAATGAACGGCAACCACGAACGCATCTTCATCGCTTTGGCCACCCTGCTTTTCAACCCTTGGATTGCCGGTATCATCTTAAGCGCGATTCTCGCCGCCGTAATGTCCACCCTGTCTTGCCAATTGTTGGTTTGCTCCAGCGCGATTACCGAAGACTTCTACAAAGGCTTCCTGCGTAAAAAAGCACAACAAGCCGAGTTGGTATGGATTGGCCGTCTGATGGTTTTGGCAATTGCCGTGATTTCCATCCTGATTGCTTCTGACCCTAACAGCAAAGTATTGGGCTTGGTGGCTTACGCATGGGCAGGTTTTGGTGCCGCATTCGGCCCGGTTGTTATCTGTCTGTACTGTGGAAACGCATTACTGCCTACGGCGCACTCTCCGGCATGATTGCAGGTGCGCTGACTGTAGTGGTTTGGGCCGAATGGATCAAAAAACCTGCTTTGGCCGCACAAGAAACAGGTTTCTCTACTGTCTATGAAATCGTTCCAGGCTTTATCATTTGCACGCTCGTGATTGTTTTGGTGTCCCTGATCGACAAAAAACCTTCACGTGAATTGCAAGAACGCTTTGAAAAAGCAGACGCAGAATACCGCGCCTCTAAATAAGGTGTTTTCAGACGGCCTGCATGATTCCGTGCAGGCCGTTTTTACGACATAAACTGTCTCAAAATAATCTGATACTTATCAGAAAAAACAGCAATTTATGCGGATGCATCTTGTATCCGCATCATAAATTTATTACGATATTACTATCCTTCAGAATACCTGTTTTAGCAATCCTATCCAGGCCGTCTGAAATCATGAAAAAACCTCTGGAGAACTTAAATAATGTTTAACTTTGCTTTTCCAACACAAACTCCTCTGCGCCAAGCGATAACCGATGCCTACCGCCGCGATGAAATCGAAGCCGTACAGGATATGTTGCAACGTGCACAGATGACCGACGAAGAGCGCAATGCCGCTTCCGAGCTTGCCCGTCGTTTGGTTACCCAAGTCCGTGCCAGCCGTACCAAAGCCAGCGGTGTAGATGCCTTGATGCATGAGTTTTCCCTCTCCAGTGAAGAAGGTGTTGCACTGATGTGTCTGGCCGAAGCCCTGCTGCGTATTCCGGACAATGCCACCCGTGACCGCCTGATTGCCGACAAAATCTCTGAAGGCAACTGGAAAAGCCACTTGAACAACAGCCCTTCCCTTTTCGTTAACGCGGCCGCATGGGGTCTGCTGATTACCGGCAAACTGACCGCGACAAACGACAAACAGATGAGTTCCGCATTGAGCCGTCTGATCAGCAAAGGCGGCGCGCCTCTGATCCGTCAAGGCGTTAACTACGCCATGCGCCTGCTGGGCAAACAGTTCGTCACCGGTCAAACCATTGAAGAAGCGCTGCAAAACGGTAAAGAGCGCGAAAAAATGGGTTACCGCTTCTCCTTCGATATGTTGGGCGAAGCCGCATACACCGAAGAAGATGCCAACCGCTACTACAACGACTACGTCCAAGCCATTCACGCCATCGGTAAAGATGCCGCAGGTCAAGGTGTTTACGAAGGCAACGGTATCTCCGTCAAACTTTCCGCCATCCACCCACGCTACTCACGCGCCCAACACGAACGCGTGATGAGCGAACTGCTGCCGCGCCTGAAAGAATTGTTCCTTTTGGGTAAAAAATACGATATCGGTATCAACATCGATGCCGAAGAAGCCAACCGTCTCGAATTGTCTTTGGACTTGATGGAAGCTTTGGTTTCCGATCCTGACTTGTCCGGCTACAAAGGTATCGGTTTCGTTGTTCAAGCCTACCAAAAACGTTGCCCGTTCGTTATCGACTACCTGATCGACCTGGCCCGTCGCAACAACCAAAAACTGATGATCCGTTTGGTTAAAGGCGCATACTGGGACAGCGAAGTGAAATGGGCCCAAGTAGACGGCATGGACGGCTACCCGACTTACACCCGTAAAGTCCACACCGACATCTCCTACCTTGCCTGCGCACGCAAACTCTTGGATGCGCAAGATGCCGTGTTCCCACAATTTGCCACACACAACGCCTACACCTTGGGCGCAATCTACCAAATGGGTAAAGGCAAAGACTTCGAACACCAATGTCTGCACGGCATGGGCGAAACCCTGTACGACCAAGTGGTCGGCCCGCAAAACTTAGGCCGCCGCGTACGCGTGTATGCCCCGGTCGGCACACACGAAACCCTGCTTGCCTACTTGGTACGCCGCCTGTTGGAAAACGGTGCGAACTCTTCTTTCGTGAACCAAATTGTTGACGAAAACATCAGCATCGACCGCTTGATTAAGAGCCCGTTCGACACCATCGCCGAACAAGGCATCCACCTGCATCCGGCCTTGCCTCTGCCGCGCGATTTGTATGGCAAAGGCCGTCTGAACTCCCAAGGCGTCGATTTCAGCAACGAAAACGTATTGCAAAACCTGCAAGAAACTCAACCAAGCTTCTTCCGAAGACTTCCACGCTGCATCTATCGTCAATGGCGAAGCGCGTAACGTGGGCGAAGCGCAACCCGTCCGCAACCCTGCAGACCACAACGATGTTGTCGGCACTGTCAGCTTTGCCGATGCAGCATTGGCTCAAGAAGCTATTGGTGCAGCCGTTGCCGCACTGCCGGAGTGGAGCGCCAAACCTGCTTCAGAACGCGCCGACTGCCTGCGCCGTTTTGCCGATTTGTTGGAACAACACACGCCTGCATTGATGATGCTGGCCGTCCGCGAAGCCGGTAAAACCCTGAACAACGCCGTTGCCGAAGTACGCGAAGCCGTTGACTTCTGCCGCTACTATGCCAACGAAGCTGAAAACACCCTGCCTAAAGATGCCAAAGCCGTCGGCGCAATCGTTGCCATCAGCCCATGGAACTTCCCATTGGCCATCTTTACCGGCGAAGTCGTTTCCGCCCTGGCTGCTGGTAACACCGTTATCGCCAAACCTGCCGAACAAACCAGCCTGATTGCCACTTACGCAGTTTCCCTGATGCATCAAGCCGGTATTCCGACTTCTGCGCTGCAACTCGTACTCGGCGCAGGCGATGTCGGCTCTGCCCTGACCGGCGATGCCCGCATCGGCGGCGTGATCTTCACCGGTTCTACCGAAGTGGCGCGCCTGATCAACAAAGCCCTGTCCAAACGCGACGACAGCCCTGTCCTGATTGCCGAAACCGGCGGTCAAAACGCGATGATCGTGGACTCTACCGCCCTGCCGGAACAAGTCTGCCTCGACGTATTGAACTCTGCCTTCGACAGCGCGGGCCAACGTTGTTCCGCCCTGCGTATCTTGTGTGTTCAAGAAGATGTTGCCGATAAAATGATCAACATCATCAAAGGCGCAATGGACGAGCTGGTTGTCGGCAAACCGATCCAACTGACCACAGACATCGGCCCTGTCATCGATGCTGAAGCCCAACAAAACCTGTTGGCCCACATCAACAAAATGAAAGGCGTAGCAAAGGCTTACCACGAAATCAAAACTGCCGCCGACGTTGATGACAGCAACTCTACCTTCGTTCGTCCAATCCTGTTTGAATTGAACAACCTGAACGAGTTGCAACGCGAAGTGTTCGGCCCTGTACTGCACGTTGTCCGCTACCGCGCCAGCGAATTGGATCAACTCATCGACCAAATCAACGCCAAAGGCTATGCTCTGACCAGCGGTGTACACAGCCGTATCGAAGGCACTGTCGACCACATCCGCGACCGCATCGAAGCCGGTAACATCTATGTTAACCGCAACATCGTCGGTGCCGTTGTCGGCGTACAACCTTTCGGCGGTCACGGCTTGTCCGGTACCGGTCCAAAAGCAGGCGGTTCATTCTATCTGCAACGCCTGGTACGTACTCCTGAATGGGTTGCCCCAACCCTCAGCCGCATCGGTCAAGCAGACGAAGACGCGCTCAAACGTTTGGAAACCCTGGTTCACAAACTGCCGTTTAACGCCGAAGAGAAAAAAGCCGCAGCCGCAGCTTTGGGTCACGCACGCGTCCGTACCCTGCGCAAAGCCGAAACCGTATTGGTCGGCCCGACCGGCGAACGCAACTCATTGAGCTGGCGCTCTCCGAAACGCGTTTGGGTACATGGCGGCAATCTGCTGCAAGCCTTCTCTGCCCTGACCGAGCTGGCAGCCGCAGGCATACAAACCGTTGTTGAGCCTAACAGCCCATTGGCTTCCTACTCAGCCGATTTGGACGGTTTGTTGCAAGTCAACAGCAAACCTGAAAACGCAGGCATCAGCCATGTTGCCGCTATCGAGCCTTTGAGCAGCGAGCGCAAACAAGAGTTGGCCGGCCGCGACGGTGCGCTCATCCGCATCCTGCCTTCTGAACAAGGTCTGGACATTCTGCAAGTATTTGAAGAAATCTCTTGCAGTATCAATACTACCGCTGCCGGTGGTAATGCCAGCCTGATGGCAGTTGCCGACTAATCGTAGCCAAATCAAAGGCCGTCTGAAATTCAGACGGCCTTTTTTTATCTGTTTATTTACAGTTTTGCCGGATATTCGCACAAATCATTAATCAAACATTTGCTGCATTGCGGTTTCAAAGCCTTACATGTATAACGGCCGTGCAAAATCAACCAATGATGGGCATCCATCAAAAATTCTTTGGGAATAAAGCGCATCAGCTTGTCTTCAACTTCACGCACATCCTTGCCCGGCGCGATTTTGGTGCGGTTGGCCACACGGAAAATATGGGTATCGACCGCCATAACAGGTTGCCCGAATGCAGTATTCAATACCACGTTGGCGGTTTTCCGGCCGACACCGGGCAAAGATTCCAAGCCTCGCGGTCGGCAGGCACTTCGCCGTTGTATTTCTCCAGCAAAATACGGCAAGTCTGCATGATGTGTTTGGATTTGGTTTTGTAGAGGCCTATGGTTTTGGTGTATTCCATCACGCCGTCCAGCCCCAAATCCAACATGGCTTGCGGTGTATTGGCAACGGGAAAGAGCTTGGCAGTCGCTTTGTTCACGCCGACATCAGTCGCCTGCGCAGACAATAAAACAGCGATGAGCAGCTCAAACGGCGAACTGAAATTCAACTCGGTAGTCGGATGCGGATTGGCAGCGCGGAAACGCTCGAAAATTTCTTGGCGGATTTGTTTGTTCATGGTTGGAATTGTTTTTATATGGCGCGGCAATTATATCCGATGGGGCTGCTTCAAACAAAGCAGGCCGTCTGAAACGCATTCAGACGGCCTGATGATCAAACAGCCTACTGTTTATTTTTTACTCAAAGTCAGCCCTGTCCAGCCAAACACCAGCGTCAGAGCCAAACTCAAGTAGCAGAAGAAGGCATAAGGCAGGTATTCCCAAACAGGCACGCCCAAGGCATGGCTGATGAATACGCCGCAGACGCTCCAAGGCACCAACGGGTTGATGACCGTACCCGCATCTTCCAGCGTACGGGCAAGGTTGCGCGAATGCAGGCCAAGTTTGTCATAAACCGGCTTAAAGGTTTCACCGGAAAGCAGAATACTCAAATATTGCTCGCCAATCAGGAAGTTAACGCCGACCGATGTCATGGCCACGCTGAAAGTAGCGCGTCCGGCATTGGTCAGGAACGCACGAATGGCTTCCAACAAAGACGGAATCACACCAATGCTGAACAACAGGCCGCCCAAGCTCATGCCGAGTATCACGATGGTTTGCGTAAAGAACATGCTTTCCAAGCCGCCGCGCGAAATCAATCGGGCAATATCTTTAAATGCTTCGCCTTCGAGTTTGTATCCGCTGTAAAACCACGCGCCCAGCTGTTTCAAATCAGGCGCACTGTGGAAGTAAGTGACAATCAGCGCCACCACAACGGTAAACAACATGGCCACAATGGCATTGACGCGCATCAGGGCGAGGATAACCAATAAAGCAAACGGAATCAGCGAGTAAGCATGCACCAAACCGGTTGCTTCCAATTGCGCGCGGAAAGCTTCGACGCTGTTCATGTCATGCGCGGCAACATTGGGTAAAAGCCACAACATCAACGCCGCACTGATCAACCACGCAGGCACAGTGGTGTACATCATGTTTTTGATATGTTCGAACAAATCAATGCCGACAATCGAAGCGGAAATACCGGTCGTATCGGAAAGCGGCGACATTTTATCGCCGAAGAACGCACCCGACACAATCGCACCTGCCGTCATCGCCATATCGGCATGAAACGCAGCCGCCATCCCCATAAAGGCCACGCCGACAGTCGCACAAGTCGTCAAACTACTGCCGATGGAAATACCGATGACCGAGCAAAGCGCAAACGCCGAAAAATAAAAATAAGTCGGCGAAATCAATCCGAAACCGTAATACATCAGCGTCGGAATCGCACCGCTCATCATCAGCGCGCTGACCATCAGACCGATAAAGAAAAACAGATAAATCGCGCCCATGCCCTGCCCGACCGCGCCGATCATACCGTTTTGCATGTCTTGATATTTCAAGCCGCGCATCAAACCGTACAAAAGCAAGACCACGATCGCCGTCACAATCGACATATGCGGCAGCCATTCAAGCGAAATAATCGTATAACCCATTGCCGCCACCAAAGCCAAGGCCACCGCAATGGCCTCGAAACGCGGCATATTGAGTAAGGATTTGAAAGCAAACATTGTTCTTTGCCTTTTTAATAAGTATTTAACAGATTTTAGCATAACAGGCCGTCTGAAAAACCGGTTTCAGACGGCCTGCTGATTATTTTACGAAAACAACGCTCACAAATCCTTGCCATTTTCTTTAAAATAAACGAATTATTTAGAATAAAATATTTTTTAATTAAAATAAATGGTGTTTTATTGCTTTTTAAAATATCCATCATGCAAAAATGCCACCACCTGTCCGGCAGTTTTGCGGTTGAACAGCATACCGCTATGGCTGACCGGCAAAACGACATGATCGCGCATATTCGGACAATGCGTTTCGCTGACCAAAACCGTACCATCATGTTCGCCGTGCAAACCTAAAACACGGCCCAGTCCATACGGTTTGTTACCGGCGATACTGCCCAGCTCAATACCGACAGGCAACTCAGGCATACTGCCGTCCAACGCCCCTTTGTAAGAGCCGCCCAATACCGGCTTTTGCAAACCCAAATTGAGCACACGTTGCGCAGCCCGGCTGCCTTGGTGCGGCGTACCCATGGTAACGATACGGCCACTGACTTTTTCCGGATATGCCGCCGCAAAATTGCGTAAAACCAAACCGCCCAAACTGTGGCCGACAAAGTGCAGCGTTTCATCAGCATGGTTCTCATCAATCCATCGCGCCAAGTCCTCAACATGCCGATTCATCGAGTGCAACACACTGCAATAATCGAACAGCGCAACTTCAAAACCTTCTTGTTCCAGCAAATACGCCAGCGGTCTCATGACCCACGAATGCATATGCAAGCCATGCAGCAAAATGATTTTGGCCATTTTTTCCTCCTGTCATTTAAATCATTATGCCACAAAGTCAAAAGGCCGTCTGAAATCCCATAAGGTTTCAGACGGCCTGTTATCATGATAAATTATTCGTCAGCTTTGTAGCCTTTTATAGCAAAGAAGACGATATAAACATAACAAATCGCTGATACAACGAAAGAAATCATCAAGCCGTAAGTATCCGCTGCCCAACCTTGTACCACAGGCACAACCGCACCACCGACAATCGCAGTACACAACACGCCGGAAGCGCTGCTGGTAAATCGACCCAGACCTTTGGTTGCCAAAGAGAAAATGGTCGGGAACATGATGGAATTGAAGAAGCCGATGGCCAACAATGCCCACATCGCAATATCCGCACTGGCTTTACCTGCCAACATAGCAACGCCCAACAAGGCAACAGCAGCAGTAGCGTTAAATGCCAAATAGCGGTTAGGCGCAATTTTCGCCATGATGGCAGAGCCTAAGAAACGGCCGACCATTGCACCGCCCCAGTAGAACGACAGATATTTTGCGGCAGATGCGTGGTCCAAACCTTTCAGATAGCCCAACACGCTGACCAATAAAGAACCGATGGATACTTCCGCACCGACATAACAGAAAATACCGGCCGCACCAAAAACCAAATGACGGTATTGCCAAACACTGTGTTTGCCATCATGGTTATGTTCGCTCTCTTCTTCGGCAATTTTACGCGCATCAGGCAAACGAATCATTTTGACAAACACAGCCAAAATAATCAGCAAACCGGCCAACCCTAAATACGGAATTTGAACGGAAGAAATTTGCTCGGCTTTGCTGACAGTTTGTGTTGCATCAGCCAAAATCAGGAATGCACCGATTTGCGGAGCAATGGTCGTACCCAAAGAGTTAAATGCCTGAACCAAAGTCAGTGTTGCAGATTCTTTACCCGGTTTGGACAGCAAAGTCACATAAGGGTTACCCGCTACTTGCAACAGGGTTACACCTGAAGCCAAAATAAACAATGCACCCAAAAAAGTTGCATAAGAATGACTGCCGGCAGCAGGATAGAAGAGCAGACAGCCGATGGCAGTCAATACGAAGCCGCTAATCACGCCGTTTTTATAGCCGATTTTGCCGACCAAATAGCCCATCGGAATCGACATAATCGCATAAGCGGTAAAGAAACAGAATTGAATCAGCATTGCCTGAACATAAGTCAGGTCGAAAATATCTTTCAAATGCGGAATCAAAATATCGTTCATGCAGGTAATGAAACCCATCATGAAAAAGAGTGTGGTTAGGACAACCAGCGCAGGAGTATGATTTTGTTGTGAATGCGCAGACATGATTTGCCTTTCGTTTTGTTAAGATTTGCTGGAAAAATGAGCTTAAATCAGTTCATTAAACTTAACACCCATTAACAGCCGCCCGTATCATACTGATAATCCGTCACTCTGAAAACTATTTTCCAACAGCCGACCACATTATCCTTCAACCGTTTAATTTTAAAAAATTCAACAATATTGGATTTATCTTTTAATAGATTAAAAAATAAAGGCATAATCCTCTTATTAAGCCTGTTATTTCTTTTTTACAATACTCATTGATATAACTCAAAATATGCCCCTTCTTTACGCTTACCTTGGCCTGATTGCCTCTGCCTTTACTTCTGCCACACTACTTCCGGGTACATCCGAGGCGGTATACGCCGCATTTGTGTACAAATACCCGCAACACGCCCTCGGCGCATGTTTGTGTGCCGGGTTGGCGAATGGCTTGGGCAGTATGGTCTCGTATTACATGGGCAGGATGTTTCCGGCCAAGAAAAGGCCGTCTGAAAAAATATTGGAGCGTATACAAAGATGGGGAATTTGGCCGCTATTGTTCGCATGGTTGCCGATTATCGGCGATGCCCTCCCCCTTGCCGCAGGCTGGCTCAGGCTTAATGCTTTGCATTGCGCCATTATTCTGATTGCAGGCAAACTGCTGCGCTATGCGATGATTTATTGGGGGATGAACGCAGTTGTCGGATAAGCTGACAAGTCAAAAATAAAGGCCGTCTGAACGATTCAGACGGCCTTTGCCTTTAATTCGACAATTACAACACTTTTACAATGCTCTCGCACAAATAATCGATGTTGTCATCAGTAATGCCGGCAACGTTGATACGGCCGGAGCGGACGGCATAAATGGCAAACTCGTTTTTCAAACGGTCGACTTGTTCGGGAGTCAAGCCGCTGAAAGAGAACATGCCGTTTTGTTCGATAATGAAATCAAAGTCTTGGCTAGCACCTTTGGCTTTGAGCAACTCGACAAATTTTTGACGCATGGCTTTGATTCGGCCGCGCATTTCATCGAGTTCGGCAATCCATTGTGCTTTCAAATCATCATTTTTCAACACCAGCGCAATGGTGTTCGCACCATGTGAAGCCGGGTTGGAATACAAGGTACGGATGATGGTTTTGACTTGGCTGTGGGCGCGGGCTGCTGTTGCTTCATCTTCGGCCACCAAAGTGAACGCGCCGACGCGCTCGTTGTACATACCGAAGTTTTTGGAATAAGAGCTGGCAATCAGCAATTCTTTATTGTATTTCAAGAATACGCGCAAGCCGTAGGCATCTTCCTCCAAGCCGTTGCCGAAGCCTTGGTAGGCAAAGTCAAACAGTGGCAACCAGCCTTTTTCGGCAGAAAGTTTTGCCAAAGTTTCCCATTGTTCGGGCGTAGGGTCGATGCCGGTAGGGTTGTGGCAGCAGCCGTGCAGCAGGACGATGTCGCCTTTTTGCGCTTGGCCCAAGTCTTCAATCATGCCGTCCCAATCCAAACCGTGTTTGGCGGCATCGTAATAACGATATGGTTTGTCTTGGATACCGACTGCTTTAGCGATGGCGTTGTGGTTTGGCCAAGTCGGATTGGAAATCCAGATGGTTTGCGCGTTCAACTGGCGTTTGGCAAATTCGGCCGCAATGCGCAATGCGCCTGTACCGCCAAGGCTTTGCGCTGTTTTGGCGCGACGGCTGGCAATGATTTCGTGGTCTTTGCCAAATAACAGGATTTGGGTTGCTCGTTGTAATCGGCAACGCCGTCAATGGTGAGGTAATTTTTAGTTGTCTCGCTTTCCAACAGGCGTTTTTCAGCCTCTTTGACGGCTTTGACAATAGGCGTTGCGCCGGATGCGTCTTTGTACACGCCGATGCCGAGATTGACTTTTTCGGGACGGGTTTCGGCTTTAAACGCTTCGCCCAAACCTAAAATCGGATCAGCAGGAGCTGCTTCGATATGCTTGAAGAACATGATTTTTCTCTTTACAAGTAGTAAAACGGTTGAAAAAATACAAATTTATGTAATTTTACGCCGTTTCGGGCCGTCTGAAAACGGATTATTACAGGGTTTTAACGCAAGATTGCCAACAAATCCAAAGGCGTGGCAATACGGAAATCGGCAAGCCAGTTTTCGGTTTGGTCTTCGGCAGAAATATAGCCCCAATCGGCAAGCACGGTTGTCATCCCGGCATTCTTGCCTGCCTGCATATCGCGCTCGGCATCGCCGACATAAAAGCATCGCCGCGCTTCGACACCCATCTGTTCACACGCATAAAACATAGGCTTCACGCTGGGCTTGGGTTCATCGCAGGTATCGCCGCTGACAATGATGGCAGGAGGCACGGTAAACCCGAGTTTAGGCACGAGGACATCGGTAAAGCGCATGGGCTTGTTGGTGATAATGCCCCATTGGATACCGCGTTGAACTAAGGCTTCCAGCATTTCGTTTACGCCGTCGAACAAGATGGTTTGGTCGGCATAGCAGCGGCTGTATTCATCCAAAAATTCTTTGCGCCATTGCATATAGTCCGGATGCTCGGGCGTAATGCCTGCACCGAGTTTGAGCAAACCGCTCGCACCGTGGCTGGCCTGCGGACGGATTTCATCCATGCTTTTTTCAGGCAAACCGTGTCGGCGCAATACCGTGTTGAGCGCGCCACCCAAATCAAGTGCAGTATCGGCAAGCGTGCCGTCAAGGTCGAATAATACGGCTTGGGTCATAAGTGTTCCTTTGATGATTTTAGAAGGCCGTCTGAACAATCCAACAAGTTTCAGACGGCCTGAATATGGTTAATGGTGATGGTGTTCGTGCATTTCCTGCGAACACAAAACTTCATCTTTATGCGGATGCCGTTCGCTTTCAATCTGAATCGTACAATGTCCGATGTTGTGATGCGCCAACTCATGTTCGATGCGGTAGGCGATTTGTTCGGATTCGGCAACCGTCATGCTGCCATCGACAACAATATGGCAGGACAAAACGTGGATATTGCTGGTAATCGTCCAAACATGCAAGTCATGAACGGATTTTACGCCTTCCGTATTGCGGATCACGCTGAGCAACTCATCGGTCTGAATGTTTTCCGGCGCACCTTCCATCAAAATGTGCAAAGTCTGTTTAAACAGCGTCCAGCCGCTGCGCCCTACCAAAGCCGCCACCAATACGCTGGCAACTGTATCTGCCCATTGCCAGCCATACGCCATTATCAGCACTGCTGCGACAATCGCCCCTATCGAGCCGAACAAATCGCTGATTACATGCAGATACGCGCCTCGCATATTGACGTTTTCTTTAGTATCGCTATTTTTCAACATATAAACGGCGACGCCGATGTTGACCAGCAATCCGATGATACTGACCACCAACATGCCGCCCGTCAAAATTTCCGGCGGATAAAACAATCGTTTGACTGCCTCATAAAAAATCATCGCCGCAATCAACACCAGCGACAATCCGTTAAACATCGCCGTCAAAATTTCAAAACGCTTGTAACCGAATGTCTTTTGCAGCGTGGTCTGTTTCTCGCCAAGTTTGAATGCCCACAATGCCACGCCCAGCGAAAACGCATCGCTGAACATATGCCCCGCATCGGAAAGCAAGGCCAAAGAGTTAGTCAGCCAGCCGCCGACCGCCTCAACCAGCATAAATCCGGCAATAACGAAAAATGAAGTGCGCAATACCTGCTTGTTGGCGGTATGCGTATGCGCGTGCGAATGATCGTGATGATGTGCCATGATGGTTTTACCGTTTCAGACGGCCTTTTTATCCTGTTTCAAACTTTTCTCAAAATCTTCCAACATATCCAGCTCGAAACGGCTGAATCCTGCACGTTCCCGTGCTTCAATATTGACGTAGCCGCGGAAAATAAACATATCGTAACGCGCAATCAGACTGCGGAACAGGGCGACCGGTTCCAAACCGCGCTCACGGCAAAGATGCTGATACCAATGATTGCCGATGGCGACATGCCCCACTTCATCGCGATAAATAATATCCAACACATCGCAGGTTTCCACATCGCCGCGCTGCGCCACTTTTGCACGAATACCCGGCGTAACATCCAAACCGCGCGCTTCCAACACCCGCGGCACCAAAGCCATGCGCAACAAAGGATCATAAGCAGTTTTATATGCCATATCCCACAAATGCCCGTGCGCTTCAAAATCGCCGTAATCGTAGCCCAAGCTGTTCAGACGGCCACGCATCAAGCCGAAGTGAAACACTTCTTCTTTCGCCACCCTTACCCAATCGCGTACAAACTGAAACGGCATATTGCGGAAACGATACGCCGCATCCAAGCCAGATTAATCGCGTTAAATTCAATATGCGCAATCGCATGCAACATCGCCGCATAGCCTTCGACCGTATTCATCTTGCGCGGTGTAACTTCCGAAGGCGCAACCAAACGCGGACACAACGGATGGCCGGCAAAACGGCAATCCACGGGTTTCGACGCTTCAGCCGTCAAACCTTCCGCCTCGCCCAGCTGCGCAAACAATGCCTGCGTCAATTTTCCTTTTTCATCCGGATTGTCCGACAGCAAAGCCTGTTCCAATAAAGGATAAGGATTCAGATACATACAAAACCATTGTTTTCAAAAGATAAATATTATAACCGTTTTAAAAAGCAAACAGAAAGACTATAATTTCACGCTTTCCGTAAAATGACATTAAATACCACACCAAGCCCTTATGCGTTTCATTAAAAAAACGTCAAAACCAAATACAGGCCGCCTGAAGAAATGAAATTATTTCAGATACTTGCTTGGATTTTTCATATTTACACAAATTAAACCCGCCCTTCAGCCCCTTGCCTGTTACACCATAACGTCTATACTGAACCCATCTCTCCGAACAAGGAACCAAAACATGAAAACCAACCGACTGTTCACCCTGACCGCTGCCGCGCTGCTTTCTTCAGCTATCGGCTTTGCACAAGCCGGCGCAGTGGACGCACTGAAAAAATTCAATAATGACGCCGACGGTATCAGCGGCAACTTCAGCCAAACCGTTCACAGCAAAAAGAAAACCCAAACCACATACGGCACATTCAAAATCCTGCGCCCGGGTTTGTTCAAATGGGAATACACCAAACCCTACAAACAAACCATCGTCGGCGACGGCAAAACCATTTGGCTCTATGACGTAGATTTGGCGCAAGTAACCAAGTCCTCACAAGACCAAACCATCGGCGACAGCCCTGCCGCCATCCTCTCCAACAAAACGGCATTGGACAGCAGCTACACGCTGAAAGAAGATGGCTCTGCCAACGGCATTGACTACGTTTTGGCTACGCCTAAGAAAAACAACGCCGGCTACCAATACATCCGCATCGGCTTCAAAGGCGACAACCTCGCCGCCATGCAGCTGAAAGACAGCTTCGGCAACCAAACCAGCATCAGCTTCAGCGGTTTGAACACTAAGCCTAACCTTTCCAGCAGTATGTTCAAATTCACGCCTCCTAAAGGCGTTGATGTCTTGAGCAATTAAGCTTCTAATGAAACACAAAGGCCGTCTGAACAACAGACGGCCTTTTATTTAGTTCAATTCAACATCAAACACACTGTTACTTTTGACCTTGAATGGCGGCGGCAATTTTTTCTGCGCCTTTTTTCGCCCAGTCTGCCTGCTTGGCTTCCACCATTACACGCACAACAGGCTCGGTACCGGATGCACGCAAGACCACGCGGCCTTTGCCTTCGAGTTCTTTTTCCACTTCGGCCAAAGCCTCTTTAGAAGCATCCTGCCAGTTTTGGCCTTTTTTGATGCGGACGTTAATCATGGTTTGCGGATACGGCTGCCAATCGGCGCAAACGGTGGCAAGGTCTTGATTCAAGGTTTGCAATGCAGCCAAAACTTGCAGCGCGGAAATGATGCCGTCGCCGGTATTGTGTTTGTCCATGCACAAAATATGGCCGCTGGCTTCGCCGCCAATCAGCCAACCGCGTTGGTGGAGCTGTTCCAACACATAGCGGTCGCCCACTTTGGCGCGGCAGAAATCAACGCCCTGCTCTTTTAAAGCAACTTCCATCGCCATATTGGTCATTACCGTACCCACCACGCCGCCGATTTCCACGCCTTCGTGCGCGCGTGCTTTGGCAATTACATAAATCAAGCTGTCGCCGTCATACACTTTGCCATTGCGGTCAACCATCATCAAACGGTCGCCGTCGCCATCCAAGGCAATGCCGTAATCGGCTTCATTTTGCAATACAGCGGCTTGCAAAGCTTTCGGATGGGTCGCACCGCATTTTTCATTGATGTTGTAGCCGTTCGGCTCATTACCGATACTGACCACTTGCGCACCTAATTCATGGAATACTTTAGGCGCAACCGCATAGCCTGCACCATTAGCGGTATCGACCACCAATTTCAGACCGCGCAAGTCCAAATGGCTTGGGAAAGTGGATTTACAGAACTCGATATAGCGGTCATCCGCACCATTAATCCGACGCGCGCGGCCAAGACGGCTGGACGGCTGGGTTTTCATTTCCTCATCGATTTTGGCTTCGATTTCCAACTCGATTTCATCGCTCAGCTTCACACCGCCTTCGGCAAAGAATTTAATGCCGTTATCGGAATAAACATTGTGGGAAGCAGAAATCATCACACCTGCAGACAAACGCAAAGCACGGGTCAAATAAGCTACGCCCGGAGTCGGCAGAGGGCCGGTTTGAATAACATTAACACCGGCGGCGGTAAAACCGGCAATCAGCGCAGCTTCCAGCATATAGCCTGAAATACGCGTGTCTTTACCGATCAAGACAGTCGGTTTGATTTCGCCTTCGTGCTGCACCAAAACTGACCTGCCGCATAGCCTAATTTCAGGACAAAATCAGGATTAATAGGGAATTGACCGACTTCGCCGCGCACACCATCAGTACCGAAATATTTTTTTGCCATGAGATAACTCCGTGATTGTTTTGTCGTATGTGAATATTGTTGAACTTCTTTAAAAGAATCTTGATTGTATTCGAAGGCCGTCTGAATCTTTAAGACGACCCTTGATCATGAGAATAATTTACTACTTCAGTATTATAGCAAGATCCGGATTGCCTGCACGAAAAAAGCGCATCCTTTTGCAGAATGCGCTTCCTATTCGAGATTCAAAATCAAATCTTAGAATTTAGCACCAGACTGATTAGCCATGTAATCAACTGCAGCTTTCACTTCATCATCGCTCAGGCTACCGTTACCGCCTTTAGCAGGCATTGCGTTAAAGCCTTCGAGTGCGTGTTTGTGCAGGGTGTCTTTACCTTGTTTGATACGAGGAGCCCAGTCTTCTTTTTTACCTACATGAGGAACACCTGGAACTGCACCGCCGTGACATGCTTGGCAGTTGGCTTCGTAAACTTTTTTACCGTCTGCGCCGCCGGCTGCCGGAGCTGCCGCACCTTTGTCATCTGCTTTAGCCGCATCTGCTTTAGGGGCTTCTGCAGGAGCTGCACCTTCAGCCGCCGGAGCTGAAGCGGCTTCACCGGAAGCGGCTGCATCGGCAGGAGCTGCGGCATCAGGATCAGGGAAAGTACCGCCGGCTTTGTTGGCCATATAAGTAATGACGCGTTTCAATTCTTGATCGGTCAAATCAGCCGCACCGCCTTTGGCAGGCATTGCGTTAAAACCGTTCAGAGCGTGTTGGAACAAGGTATCGAAACCTTGTGCAATGCGAGGCGCCCAATCGCCTTTGTTTTCAAATTTAGGTGCTTTGGGAACGATGCTGTCTGCCGCGTGACATTGAATACAGATTTTGTTGAAAATCTGATCGCCTTGACGCTCGCCGACTGGAATACCGTCGCCCAATTTCAGTTGGCCGACTGGCTGGATACGGGTTTGAGTCGCAGCTTCGGTTGTTTCGGCAACATCGCCGAATGAACCGCTTCCCGCCAGTTTGATCAGGAAGTAAATCACTGCAATGACAATAACGATACCGCTCACAAGGGTGAACAATGCAGAGCCTTGGGCTTTGTGGTCGCGGAGTTGTTTCATTTGGTAGGCCTCGCCGTTAGGTTAGGTTGTGCTGTAAGTTATAGTTTATGTGTTAAACGCAGTTAACAATATTTGCTGGATTATACTGAATTCGCAAAGGCTTTCCAATCCATCTTGAGAAAAAGATACGCAAAAATCCTCAAAAAGGCCGTCTGATTCTTGTAAACCTTTGTAGTTATTTGAATATTCCACCCATGCAAAAGCGTGACCGCCAATGTCACTTTCTGACACTTTCAAGATAAACTTTGCCAACGGCGCCAATATGCGTTAACCTTACGGCTCTCGCACCCATAGCTCAGTTGGAAGAGTGTCAGTTTCCGAAGCTGGAGGTCACAGGTTCGATCCCTGTTGGGTGCGCCAATTATAAAGAGGCCGTCTGAAAGATGAAAATTTTTCAGACGGCCTTTTGATTTACTTCAAATAAAACTACATTCAATTTCAGATTAAACGGCTATTGCAACACTTTGGCAAATGCTTCGGCCACATAATCGATATTCGATGCATTCAATCCCGCCACACACATCCTGCCCGAATCCAACAGGTAAACGGCAAACTCGTCACGCAGGCGGTGTACCTGTTCTACGGTCAAGCCTGTATAGCTGAACATGCCGCGCTGTTTGATGAAATAGCTGAAATCGCGATTGGGGATTTTGGCCGTCAAAACATCATAAAGTTTCTGACGCATGGCACGGATGCGGTCGCGCATGGCGTAAACTTCGTTTTCCCACAAAGCGCGCAGATCCTCGCTGTTCATCACATCGGAAGCGATGTATGCACCATGAGCGGCAGGGCTGGAATAAATACGGCGGACGGTAAATTTTAACTGTCCGAACACCAGCTCTGCTTCTTCCTTATTGGGACACACTACGCTCAAACCGCCGACACGCTCGCCGTACAGCGACAGGTTTCGAAAAAGAGTTGCTGACAAACAAAGGCAGTCCCATTTCGACGGCTTTACGGATTGCATAGGCATCACTGTCCAAATCCTCGCCGAAACCTTGATAGGCAATATCCATAAACGGAATCAGCTTGTGCGTTTTAATGATGTCCAACACTTCATCCCATTGCGCTTGTGACATATCGACGCCGGTCGGGTTTTGACAGCATGGATGCAAAATCAAGACGCTGTTTTCCGGCAATGTTTTGAAAAACGCAGTCATTTCTTCAAATTTTACGCCGACGGTTTCAGGGTTGTAATAAGGATACGTCCCCACTTCAAAACCTGCGCCTTCAAAAATACCTTTATGGTTGTCCCAAGTCGGGTCGCTGACATAGGCTTTCGCTTCAGGGAACCAACGGTGCAAAAAGTCGGCACCGACTTTCAACGCCCCCGAGCCGCCCAAAGTCTGTACGGTCGCAATGCGCCCTTCTGCCAATGCCGGATTGTCCTGCCCAAACAGCAAACGCTGAACCGCGCTTCGGTAAGTGTCCAAACCTTCCATCGGCAGATAAGGCGATGGGCGCGGTACGGCCGCACGCTCTGCTTCTGCCCGGCGGACAGATTCCAAAACCGGCATTTTGCCTTCGTCATCAAAATAAATGCCGATGCTCAAATTGACTTTTTCAGGGCGCTCGTCGCGTTTGAAGGTTTCAACCAAACTCAAAATCGGGTCGCCCGGATAATACTCGACATGACGGTACATGGTGCTTCCTTTGTTTTTAGACAGAATGGGGAAGATTGTGGCACTAAAAGACCTTATTTGCAAAATCAGGCCGTCTGAAAAATTCAGACGGCCTGATTATTTTAAAACGCTACCAATCTACCCGTTTCAAATCATTTTGCGCCAATACGTCCGCATGCTCGCTGCGGCTTTGATATTCCCTGTCCTGCAAAATGCGGCGGGCGACATAATTCAAATGCAGTTTGGCCGCTTCCGCCGCCTCGGCCGGTTTGGCCTGGGCAATGGCTTCAAAAATAGTGCGGTGCTGGGCAATCAGCGTCGGGCGCGGGTCTTCGGTTTGATGGATATAGATAATGCCGCTGCGTGTTTGCTGATAAAGCATTTTGAGCAGGCTGCTGGAAAGGTGGCTGAACAGGATATTGTGTGCGGCATCGGCAATGGTTTGATGAAAGCTGACATCAGCCTCTGCTTGATGCTCCAAATTTCCGCTTTCGCAGGCCGCTTCAAATTTCTGCCGCCAAAGTCAATGCGTTTCAAGTCGGCGTCAGTCCGTCTTTCGGCGGCCAGCGCCGCCATACAGCCTTCAACGTGACAACTGAAATCGAATACGTCTGTTTCCCAATTGGTATGTTTGCCGAGCAACTCCTGCCAGCTTTGTAAAAAATCCTGCTGCGGCTTGACGGAAACATAATAGCCATCGCCCTGCCGCGCTTCCAAAACCTGCTTGGCAATCAAGATATTCAATGCCACCCGGACCGACGGACGCGACACGCCGAATTCTTCCGCAAGCGTACGTTCGGGAGGCAATTTACTGCCTTCTTCATAAATGCCTGTCGCGATACGTTCTTCTAAAACGGCTAAAACCTGATCGCTGATTTTTTGCGGACGAACCAATTTCGTCATGTTGTATTCCTGATGATTGAAGGACAGTTTTATTCAGACGGCCATAAATTGGATTGACCAATTGGCCGCCCATTCTAATCAATCCCCTATTTTTTCGTCAAGAAATGCCATTTTCCCCATCGCAAGCAGTTTAATTCAAACACATTCATTTTTATTGATTAACCTCACTAATGTCTTCAAATCAATATTTTGGTATGACCAATCTTAATAAACAACCTATACGCCAAAAATCTGAAAATATTGATTTAGATTAAAATCCCACCGCTTCTATTTTACTAGACTTTATGTATAATACTTAGGTATTAGTTAACATAATTCCTAATAATAGAGAGAAACAACATGAAATACCCACCATTACTTATCTTACCCATTGCCTTAGCCGTATCCCAAGCATGGGCAGAGACTAACCCTACACCTGAAGAAACAGTTACCCTTTCCCCTGTCACCGTCACCGGCACACAACAACAAAAAGCCAATCGCGTTACTTTCAACCCCAAAGCTGCTTTGCAACCCCTCCCTGCCGGAGACGGGGCAGACCTTTTACAATCCGTGCCCAATATGAGCATCATCCGCAAAGGCGGCAGCTCGGGCGATCCGCTGTTCCGTGGTTTGGGCGGCTCGCGCCTCTCCGTCAATGCCGACGACCAGTTTATTTATGGTGGTTGCGGTATGCGCATGGACCCGCCGACTGCCTATATCCACCCAAATTCTTTCGACAAAGTCGTCGTCACCAAAGGCCCGCAAACCGTAACCCAAGGCATGGGCTTGGTCAGCGGCTCGGTGCAATTTATCCGCAAAGACCCTGATTTCACTGAAAAACCTTACAACATCAACGCAACCCTGACTGCAGGCAGCAACGACCGTCTTGACGGCTCATTGGAAGCCGAGTTCGGCGGCAAATACGGCTACGTCCGCAGCAATATTTCCCATAACGAAGCCGACGATTACAAAGACGGCGACGGCAACCGCATTCACTCCAACTTCAAACGCGACAGCCAAATGTTGCAACTGGGTGTTACCCCGACAGAAAACACCACCATTGCCGGCACATACGAGCGCAGCAGGGCCAAGGTTGCCTACGCCGACCGCATGATGGACGGCAGCAAGTTCGACCGTGATGCGTGGAATATCCGTTTTACCCAACGCAACCTCACCCCATGGTTCAGCGAATTGGAACTGCGCTACGGTAAAAGCGAAATCGACCACGTGATGGACACATACAGCCTGCGTACCATCCGCAACCCTGCCGGCATGCAGATTAAATGCCAACAACCCTAAACGTAATACCGATACAGGCCGTCTGAAAGCCACTTTCGACTGGGACAAGCTCAACCTGCAAACCGGTTTGGATTATTTGGATGACGTCCACGTCGCACGCATGGAGCGTGGTGACGACGGCTACAGCCACAAGCCTTACATGCCCAACCAAAGTTTCAAACAATGGGGTATTTTCACCGAAACTTCTTGGCAGCAAACCGACAATCAACGCTGGGTAGCAGGTTTGCGCCATGACCAAGTCAAAGCGCATTACGATACCGCGCGCGTGACCGACCCCGTTTTGAAACATCAGAAATTCAATTTGAACTCAGGCTTCCTGCGTTGGGAAAGAAATACGGACAACGGCCTGAAATACTATGCCGGATTCGGCATTGCCGAACGCGCGCCTGACTACTGGGAACGCCTGCGCTCCGAACACAAAGCCATCCGCGCAGAGCAAAACCGCCAAATCGATGCAGGCGTAATCTGGAAACGTCCTAACCTCCACGCATCCGTATCCGTATTCGGCAGCGACATCAAAGACTTCATCATGATGGAGCGCCAAGGCATGAATTTCAACGTGCGCAACATCAACGCTTCACGCTTTGGCGGCGAAGCCGAAGTCAAATGGACATTTGCGCCTAACTGGGAAATTGGCAGCAGCCTCGCCTATACCCACGGCAAAAACCGTACCGACGGCAAACCTTTGGCACAAACGCCGCCGCTCGAATGGAACAACACCCTTGCCTTTGACAACGGTAAATTCAGCGCAGGCGCATTATGGCGCGTCGTGGCCAAGCAAAACCGTTACAGCAAAGGCCAAGGCAATATCGTCGGCCAAGACATCGGCGCATCTTCGGGCTTTGGCGTACTTTCGCTCAATGCCGGTTGGAAATTCAGCAAATACGCCACATTGCAAGGCGGCGTGGACAACGTGTTCAACAAAACCTATGCCGAATTCGTCAGCCGTGGCGGCGACCCGTCTGCCGGCACACAAACCATGCGCGTGAACGAACCTGGCCGTACTGCATGGCTGAGACTGCAAGCGAAGTTCTAACCAACCTCGCGCATCTATAAAAAGGCCGTCTGAAAAATGTTCAGACGGCCTTAATATTTTTAAGGATGTTTTTAAACAAACAGTCCAGCGAAGCAATGCAACGCCGGACTGTTTGCTCACTATCGGATTAAATCAAACCCAAAGAGTTGATGAACACCACAATAATCGCAATCGGCGCAAGATAGCGAAGCGCACCCAGCCACAGGTAAAGCAGCTGTTTCGGCACGGTACTGCCCATGCCCGCATCGCGCAGGACGGACTGTTTGTCCTGAATCCATGACGTAAACACGGCAACGCTCAAAGCACCAATCGGCATGATGACGGCGGAAATGATGAAATCCCACAAGTCAAAAATGGTTTTGCCGAAAATTTTAAACTCGCTCCATACGCCGAAAGACAGCGCCGAAGGAATACCGACTATGAAAATCGCAATACCGATTATCCAAGTGTGGCTGCTGCGCTTTTTCTCGTCTTGGCGGATGGTTGCCGCAATCACGGTTTCCAGCATGGAAAATGCGGAAGTCAGCGTCGCAAAGACAACCAACAGCATGAATACGGCGAATAAATAAGTCCCCATCGGCATTTTCATGAAAACCGCAGGCAACACGACAAAAATCAGGCCCGGGACCTTGGCCGGGTTCAAAACCGAAAGCAAATACCGCAGGGAAAATCACCAAACCGGCCAACAGCGACACAAACAGGTTCATCCACATAATCGTATGGCCGGAGCGGAACATATCCTGATCCTTACCCAAATACGAGGCATAGGTAATCATCGCAGACACGCCGATACTCAAGGCAAAAAATGCCTGGCCCAAAGCAGTCAGCATCGTGCCCGGTTTCAAATACGACCAATCCGGCTTCAACAAGAATGCCACGCCCTCCATTGCGCCGGGCAAGGTCAGCGAACGGACAGCCAGCGCGATAAAGAGGATAAACAAACCCGGCATCAACACGCGGTTTGCCTTTTCAATGCCGTCTGAAATGCCGCCTTTAACCACCCAAATGGTAATCAGCATGAACAAGCCTTGGTAAAACAGCGAACCAAACGGTGAAGAAATCGTGTTGCCGAACAAGGCTTCAAAGTCTGCACCGGCATGAATTTCACCGGTAAAGCTGTGCACGACGTAGTTCAATACCCAGCCGCCGACCACGCTGTAAAACGACAACAAAATAAAACACGCGGCCACACCCATGCGGCCGACCCACGGCCACTGCGAACCCGGGCGCAATACTTTAAAAGAATCAATGGCGTTTTTGCCGCCTGTACGGCCGATGTAAAACTCAGCCAGTTGAACCGGTAAAGCCACCAAAATGGTGAAAATCAAAAACAAAAGAAAGAATACGGCGCCGCCGTTGGTACCGGCTGTATAAGGGAATTTCCAAATTGCACCCAAACCGATGGCCGAGCCTGCCGCAGCAAGCACAAAGCCGATTTTGGATGACCAAGACGAATGATTGCTCATGATGTAAGTTTAAGAAACGTGAAGATGCCGAATTGTAACAGGGTGAAGTCAAGCCGTGAGTGGCCTGCAGACCGCCGATAAGCAATTCGCACGGATGGTGCGTACTTATCAAGCAAATTGGCATGAATTTTTGATAATTAAGTTTTTAATAGCATAAAACTAATTTTTATATTTTAAATTTGACGATTTGTTTCAAAAATAAGCATATAAAAGGCCGTCTGAAACTTTATTTCCAAGTTTCAGACGGCCTTTATCTTTAAACCGCTTTATTTTTTCATGGCATCGGTCAAAACTTTGACATTGTAGCGATACATGCCGATGTAGCTGTTGGCCGGTGCGCCACCCAGTGCATCGGAATACAGGCGGCCGCTGACGTTGACGCCGGTTTCTTTGGCAATACGGTCAATCATGCGTGTGTCTTTGATGTTTTCGGTAAAGACGGCTTTAATGCCCTCGCGTTTAATTTGGCGGATGATGGAAGCCACTTGTTTGGCAGACGGCTCGGCTTCGCTGCTCACGCCTTGAGGGGCGATGAATTCAATATTGTAGCGTTTGCCCATGTATGTGAACGCATCGTGTCCGGTCAAAACTTTACGCTTGGCGGCAGGTACGGCATTAAAGGCAGCCTGCGCATCGCTGTGCAATTTTTTCAGCTGCATTTGATAGTTGCCCAAACGTTGCTGATAGTAGGTTTTGCCTTCAGGATCGGCTTGAATCAAAGCATTGGCAACGTTTTGCGCATAAGTGCCCATCAGGACGGGGTCGGTCCAAACGTGCGGGTCAAATTCGCCGTGATCGTGATGATGGCCTTCATGATCGTGGTCATGATGATGGCCGCCCTCTTCTGCTTTCAAAGCCTGAATGCCTTTGGTCGCTTCGGCGAAAGGCACTTTGCTTTGTTTGACTGCGCGTTGTACATCGGCGGCTTCCAAGCCCAAGCCGTTGAGCAATACCAATTTTGCGCTGCGGATTTTTTTGATGTCGCCGCTGGTCATGTGGTAGGCATGGCTGTCTTGGTTGGCACCCACCAAGCTTTGAACGGCCACGCGGTCGCCGCCAATCTGTTTGGCCACGTCGCCCAAATGCTGAAGCTGGTCACAACAGGCAACGGAGCGGCATAAGCGGCACCGGTCAATAATGCGGCAACGATGCCGAGTTTCCAATGTTTCATATTCTCTCCATTGATATAACGTAACATTAACATCATCATAAAACAGACCGCCTGATTATTCAAGCGGCCGTCTGAAAAATCATGCCGTGCGGTGTTTTTTACGGCGCAACCATTTTGCCAAAATGCCGCCCTCCCAACCGAACACGACGGAAATCAGGTAAAGCGTGCCGCAGCATAAAATAATCGCCGGGCCGGACGGGATTTCGATATGGTAGGAAAACAACAGTCCTGCCAAGCCGCAAAGCAAAGCCAATGCGACCGACAAAATCATCAGCCAACCCATGCTTTTCGCCCACAGTCTGGCGGTAATCGCAGGCAACATCATCAAACCGACCGACATCAGCGTACCCAATGCCTGAAAACCGGCAACCAGATTCATCACGACCAGCACCAAAAACAACACATGCCAAAAACCGCCCTTACCGCCGACAGCCTTGAGGAACAAAGGGTCTATGCTTTCCAACACCAGCGGGCGGAACATGACCGCCATCAGCAAAATAGTGACGCTCGCAGAAACGGCAATCAGCTGCAAAGCCGGAATATCCACCGCCAAGACCGAGCCAAACAGCAAATGCAGCAAATCGACGCTGCTGCCGTTTTTGCTGACCAAAACCACGCCGATGGCGAGGCTGCTCAAATAAAATGCGGCAAAGTTCGCATCTTCTTTCAATGAAGTAAACCGGCTGACCAAACCGGCCAACAAAGCCATCAGCAAACCGGCCGCAAAACCGCCGACGCTCATCGCAGGCAAACTCAAACCGGCAAACATATAGCCAATGGCCGCACCGGGCAAAACCGCATGGCTCAAGGCATCGCCCACCAAACTCATGCGGCGCATCACCAAAAACACACCGACAGGCGCCGCGCTCAATGCCAGGCAGAAAATCGACGCCAGGGCATAGCGCATAAAGTCGAATTCGACGAACGGCGCGACGACCAAATCATATAAATCCATGTTTTATCGCTTTTTATTAATCTCTGAAAGCCTGAGGCCGTCTGAAAAATACTCACTTTCAGACGGCCTTGTCCATTAAACCGCGCACCAATCGGCCGCTTCCTGCTTCTGCATCATTCGGTTTGCCTGTGCCAAAAATTCATCGGTCAACACATTTTCCGTTGCACCGGCAGTCACTTTTTCACGCGCCAAAAGCAGCGTGTTGGCAAAATATGCCCGCACCTGCTCGTAATCATGCAACACGGCAATCACTGCCTGACCGTCCTGATGGCACTGCCGCAAAACTTCCAACAGCGCATAAGTCGTCCGCGCATCCACTGCGTTAAACGGCTCATCCAGCAGCAAAAATTTGGCATCCTGCACCAGCATCCGCGCAAATAATACGCGTTGGAACTGGCCATTGGACAAGTGTGCGATTTGGCGCGTGGCAAAATCCTGCATTTCCACGCGTTCCAAAGCCGCCATCACGCGCTTTTTCTGCGCCGCGTTCACACGTCCGAAAAAGCCGATTTCATACCACAGCCCCATCGTCGCCAGTTCAAATACCGTCATCGGCTGGCTGCGGTCAATGTCCGACTGCTGCGGCAGATAGGCAATATCCTTGCGTGCCATATTTTCATAGCGCACGCTGCCCGTATCCGTCTTCTGCAAACCCATAATGGCTTTGAGCAGGGTCGATTTGCCCGCGCCGTTCGGCCCGAAAATCGTCCACATCTTGCCATCTTCAAACACCATATCGACATGGTGCACCACCGGCCTGCGCTGATAGCTGACCGTCAGATTTTCCACCACAATACTCATGGCGATACCGCCCAAAAATACACAGCCCACAACGCCGCCAATGCGACAAGCGCAATCAGCAGCCTTTGCAGCAATCCGGTCAACAATACAGAATTCATAAGCCTAAAACCGCCCTTGCCCGAATACGGACAACAGGCCGTCTGAAAGAAATTAAAACCCTAAAATGATACTGTATAACGTTAACCCTGTAAATTTCTTTCGTTTTCAGACGGCATCGGGCAAAAGGCCGAATATCGGTTACAATCCGTTTTTTATTTGATGATTGTCCTATGTCTATTCCACTCTTAAACGAAAAACTCAATACCGAAACCGCCCGCATTTCATGGGAAGAACTGCAACCCCACTTCGCACGCGGTGCCGCCGTTTATGTTGCGCCCGATTTGGATTTGATTGCCGTCGCCCGCCATGTTGCCGAAGATGAAGCCGCGCCATTGAAACAATGGATGGAACAAGGCAAATTCGGTGCCGTCAGCGATGATATGGCGCGTACTTTTCTAGCAGATAATCAGGAAATGTGGGCGGTCGTTGTAGCGCCGTGGGTATTGGTACAGCCTTGCAAAGACTGATAAGGCCGTCTGAAAAAACAAAACCGGAACATTTCCCATGCTCCGGTTTTTCATTTTTCAGACGGCCTATTGCAACGTAAAGCCTGCTTTGAATTCAAGCTTCGGCACCCCGATAACGAAACGTTTGCCGATACTGTCTTCAAACTCATACGCGCCTTCGATGCTGCCCCAAGGCGTGCTGATTTGCGAGCCGCTGTTGTACTCATAGGCTTCGCCCGGGTACAAAACAGGCTGCTCTTCAATCAGGCCGACATGGCCGACTTGCTCTGTTTCACCGTGTCCGTCGGTGATTTCCCAAAAACGCTGACGCAAAGTAATGATTTCATCACTGCGGTTGCAGATGGTAATCAGATAATTGAAGGCGTAGCGGTCGCGGTAGACGTCGCTTTGGCCGGCCATATAACGCGGCTCCACGTTAATCTCGATTTCGTTCATAATTGTTCACCCGTATATTTATTTTATTTAAAACCGGATAATTCCGGCGTGTCCGCCCTATTTACAAAGGGTCGAACACTTAAAACACATCACGCAATCCAATGAAACAGCCCCAAGACCAATAAAGTCATCACAGCCGCAATTAAATCATCAAGCATAATGCCCAAACCTCCATGAATCCGCCGGTCAAACCATTTGATCGGCCAGGGTTTCAACGCATCAAACAAGCGGAAAATAACAAAAGCCGCCAGCCACCAGCTCCATTTAAACGGAATCAGCGACAGCACCAGCAGCATCGCGACAATTTCATCCCAAACGATACCGCCGTAATCCTGAATACCCAGTTCCCTCTCGGTATAACCACAAATGCGGATACCCCAGAAAAACAAGGCGATACACAATAAAAGCAATATCCAGCCGTCTATACCCAACAGGCACAATACAAAAGCCAGGGGTAATGCGGCCAGCGTTCCGGCCGTACCCGGCGCAACCGGCGATAAGCCGCTGCCGAAACCAAATCCTAAAAAACACAATGGTTTGTGCAACAGCCAAGAAAAAGTAGGTTTACGTTCAGCCAAAATGATCAAATCCTAAAGAAGTCAGTTCCAATACGCCGCCTTCGGCATCTAAAATATTCAGACGGCCTGAGTCAGTCATTTTACCAATTCGGGCGACCGGTACGCCACTTTGTTCCGCCGCCTGACAAACACGTTCCCTGTCTTCTGGAGCGGCAGTAAAAATCAGTTCGTAGTCATCGCCGCCGGCCAATACTGCCGACAACCATTGCTCGCGCGACAAAACGTTTTTCAATTCAGGCAACGACGGCACACAATCGGCAAAGATTTCCGCCCCGACAGCAGAGGCTTTTAAAATATGCCCCACATCTTGAGCCAGGCCGTCTGAAACATCTTGCGCAGCATGGGCAAATGGCAGCAATGCCAGCCCCAATGAAACGCGCGGCTCCGGACGGAGCAATTTATCATCGCAAACCGCCATGATTTCAGACGGCAATTGATAATGCCCCAGATGTTGGTTCAAAGCAGCGGCAGCCAAACCCAAGCGGCCCGATACCCAAATATCGTCGCCGACTTCGGCTCCATCACGCCGCAAGGCACGCCCTGTCGGAACTTCGCCTACTATCGTTACATTAAAGACCAAATCGCCTTTGGTGGTATCGCCACCAATCAACACCGTATCAAAACGCGCGGCCAAAGCAAAAAGCTATCGCAAAAACGTTTGAGCCAGTCTTGATTCAATTCAGGCAGCGCAGCACTGAGCAACACCCACCGCGGCTTGGCACCCATAGCGGCCATATCGGATAAATTTACTGCAAGCATTTTCCATGCCAAATCTTCAGGCGAAACATCTTCAAAAAAATGTCTGCCCTTAACCAACATATCAGCGCTAAAACATAAATCAAATCCGTTACTTGGGCGAATAATAGCGGCATCGTCGCCTATGCCCAAAATCAAACCTTCCGATTTTTGTCGCTGCAAATATTGTCTGATAAAGTCAAATTCCGTCATATTTATCCAATATAACTATAACTTAGATTACTACATCTAATTTTGTACCAGCCCGACGGTTGCCTATTAGCACATCAAACATCAAACCTACACCAGTATTTAGATATAAAACTCAATAATTTAAAGGCCGTCTGAAAATATAGATTTCAGACGGCCTCATGTTCTCAAACCACTCTGAGCAGGTAGATTTACAGATAGACGATTTCGCCTGTCCGCCCCCTGCTCTCTCGGCTTGCCCACCAAATAAATTGCGGCAGGACATCTTCGTAGTTTTTACGTTCGCTTTTCGATTCGCCCGGATGAGATTTGATACGTTGCGGCGAATTGATGGCACCCGGCACCAAAACATTGGCACGCAGGTTGTCAAAACGTTCCCACTCGTCCGCAGCCACTTTACACAAATAATTAAGCGCGGCTTTAGAAGCTCCGAAACCGCCCCAATAGGCTTGCGGTTTTTCGCCGTGGCTTTCGCCGACAAAAATTACAGAAGCGTCTTCGGATTGCTTCAATAATGGGAACAACGCACGGGTCAAGCCCATAGGCGCAACGGTATTGATGCGGTATTGGTTGACCCATTCCGATACGGTTTGGAAATCCAACGGCGACAAAGCATAGAAATAGCTGGCGCAATGTACCACACCATCCAATTTTCCGCCGGTAGCTTCATCAATGGTTTCTGCGAATTGCTTAAACTCTTTCTCCTCCGCACTCATCAAATCAAAGCAGATGGCAAACGGTTCTGGGCTGCCCGCAGCCACAATGGCATCATATACTTTTTCCAAACGCTTTTGATGACGCGCCACCAAAATGACAGTCGCTCCGGCCGCCGCATAGGCTTTGGCAACCTGCTCGCCCAAACCTTGGGATGCGCCGGTAACCAAGATGGTTTTGTCCGCTAATGTCGTCATGACTTTTCCTTGAACTTTATGGTTTTAGATATTGTATCGGCTTGGTAAGTTTTGTAAAGTCAAAAAGGCCGTCTGAACATTCAGACGGCCTCAGTTTATTCAAACCGCAAATCCAGCATAAGCTTTTCAGCCGCGGCAAAACCTGACTGAACCGCCGCTTCCAAGGTTGCCGGATAGCGCGGATGAAGATAATCGCCGGCCGGATAAATACGGCGATGGTGCAGCCATGAGAAATCAGGTTGTACAAAATCAACCGTTGCCGCCGTAGTCGCGCGTTTTTCCGTAATAATGCGTATAGCTTCGGGTTTATCCAAATCCGGAAAAACCCGCTTAATGTCCGCATGAATTTTCTCGGCTAAATCTTTGTCCTTCCAAGCCTCGACGTAATCGGAAACGCTGATGACGACCGCGACTTCATTATCCGGCAAACCCAATGCCCCCCGATGCAGCACCCACTGCGCCGTACCATCGGCAAACCCGGTTAAAGGCGCAGGCAGTTTGACTGCTTGGGCATAACGCAAATAAACCGTGGTAATCGCATGGTAATGCAACGATTGATAGGCCGTCTGAATATAGTCAGGCGTATCTTCAGGCAAAAGCGCGTCAACATGATATGGCGCAACAGCCAAAATCACCGCATCAAATACTTCGCCATTGATTTCAATTCGGCCATCGATATGATGGTTTAAATGTGTAATACGGGTTTCAAGATGTATTTTTGCACCATGTTTGTGTAGAAAATCCAAAGCCGGTTCGACTACGAGCTGCCCTAAATCCTGCTTGGGCAAAAGATAATCGCTGTTCGCCTTTTCAGACCACACGCCATCATTCAATACATTACATAAAATGCGTAACGATGCCTGTTCTAACGGCGTATTTAAGGCACCCCAGACCAAAGGTTGCCAAAATTGGCCAAGCAGGCTGCGGGGAACATTTCGTGTTCTCAACCACTTTGCAACCGTCAAATCGGTTTATGATGGCCTGCCCAACGTTGCAATGCCGACATATCCGACAGCAATTTGATTCTCAATGAAAAGGAAAGATTTTTTGCACGCAGGATACCGACAAGCAAATGCCACGGTGCAGGTAGAGAGGCCGTCTGAAACTGCAATCCCTCATGGATGTACCATTGCAAAGGCTGGCGTAAAAAGGCTGATTCAGATTGAACGCCAATATGTCGCATCAAATTTTGAACACCATGATACGCACCCAACAAAATATGCTGCCCATTATCCAAAAAGCTGAATCCATCATTTTTCCCAGCTAAGGCACGCGCCCTACCGCCCGCTTGCCTCCCGGCTTCAAACAAAGCAATATCAGCTCGTTGAATCAGGGAAACCGCCGCAGACAAACCTGCCCAACCGGCACCAATCACAGCAATTTTTGGACGCTGAGTATTCATGGTTTAAATCCAAACAGCCAAGTTTTCAAAGCAATACGTTTTTTACGGGGAGAAGGAATCGCAATTTTGTAAGTCAACACATTTTGTGCGCCATCACGGTCAATTTCATTCAACAGCGCATAATAAATAGCCGCCATAATCAGGCCGACTTTTTGCGATTTCTTATCCGCAGCCGGCAAAAGCAACATAGCCTCACGATAAGTTTCACGCGCCCTATCCACTTGAAACTGCATTAATTTTGCAAAATTGTCTGTCGGTTTGCACTGCATGATGACGTTGGCAGGCACATCAAATTTCTGCATCTCCTCTATCGGCAGATAAATTCTTCCCTGCCGCGCATCCTCGCCCACATCACGAATAATGTTCGTCAACTGCAAAGCCAAACCCATTTTGTCCGCATATTCCAAAGTTTTCGGATTGGAAAAACCTAAAATCCGTGCAATAAGACGTCCCACAACTCCGGCAACACGGTGACAATACAGCTTTAATTCATCAAAACTACCATAACGAGCCTGCTCCAAATCCATCTGCATACCATCAATCAAAGCTTCAAATTCATTCTTCGGCAAATCAAAATTTACCTGAATATCTTTTAAAGCCTGATGAACGGGATGCTCAGACATCTCATTGTTGAATACTTTTTCCAAATCACTGCGCCACCAATTCAAGGTAATCTGAGCCACATTCGGATCGGTACAGCCATCGACCACATCATCCAGTTCGCGACAAAAAGCATATAAAACAGTGATCGCATTTCGTTTTTCTACTGATAAAAAACGAAAACCGGATAAAAAACTGGAATGGCTTTCCGCAGCCTTTTGACGACAATAATCCAAAGCAAGCACTGTGTATCCTAAAAATATTGTTATAAATAATTAGCAGGGATTTTATCTGTATTTAAAAAAGTACGCCAATATCAAAACTCATCTTACGACAAGACCGTCTGAAAGCTGATTTCAGCATCTTTCAGACGGCCCAAGACTCTTACAATAATATAAAGTTGCTAAAATTTTCTGATTTTCCAACTTTTATTCAAGATGAAGAAGATTTTAGTCAATTGAAAATTTTATGGCACATTTTTATGCATTAAATGTCGTTAAAAGATTATTTTTATGAAGGTCTCAACCTGAAACCTATTTTGTAGATTCTATTTCATTTCCCCTACTCATGCTCCTTTCCCAACAACCGTTTTTTAATGCAATATCGTCAAATCCCCCTTGCCTCTTACCTTATTACCCAACGGAAGCCCCCACTGGTTCAAGCTTTATTCCCCCCCCAAACAAAGCCGCCCCGGGCCCAACCGGCAAACGGTTCGGCCGCAGGGCGGCATATAGGCAGAGTCCGGCTTATTTTTTCACGGCAGGCTGCGCGGCCTTAGGCGCGGCAGAAGAAACCGTCGCCTCCGCCTTCAACTTGTTCAGCACCGCATCACCGATGCCCTTCACGTTTTTCAGCTCCTCCACCGATTTGAACGCACCGTTCTTTTGACGGTATTCCACAATCGCCTTCGCCTTAGCCGGGCCGATACCTGGTAATGCCTCCAGTTCCGCAGAAGAGGCGGTATTGACGTTCACGGCAGCCAAAGAGAACGCCGTACACACGGCGGCAAATACACCAAATAAAAATTTCTTCATCAGGGTTTTCCTATAACGTGTCAGATTGAATCAACCGGGCCGTCTGCAGGACGGTTTTCCCCACCCCGCCGACACTGTCGCATCGACAGTAGAACACGGCCCATTCCATATAAATGCATACGACATATTAACGCAAATACCGTTTGATTTCAAACATTCCAAACGGTTAACCGTAACTTTCGGTATTTTTGTGCAAGAATAACAACAGGATAAATATTTCCGATTCCAATACCAAGATGTACAAATACTCCATAAACACCGGTACATCACTATCCCAATGTTTGACCCCAACACCTGTTATCCCAATTCTGCCACCAAACCGACAGAAACGACAGGCATGTAAAAAGCCCCCGACATCAGTCGGGGGCTTCGGAAATGGGTGTTTGGCGGTGACCTACTTTCACATGGAAGAACCACACTATCATCGGCGCTGAGTCGTTTCACGGTCCTGTTCGGGATGGGAAGGCGTGGGACCAACTCGCTATGGCCGCCAAACTTAAACTGTTACAAATCGGTAAAGCCTTAATCGGTATAAATGGTGATGACTGAATCAGTCAGTAAGCTTTTATTATTTGAAGTTCTTCAAATGATAGAGTCAAGCCTCACGAGCAATTAGTATGGGTTAGCTTCACGCGTTACCGCGCTTCCACACCCCACCTATCAACGTCCTGGTCTCGAACGACTCTTTAGTGTGGTTAAACCACAAGGGAAGTCTCATCTTCAGGCGAGTTTCGCGCTTAGATGCTTTCAGCGCTTATCTCTTCCGAACTTAGCTACCCGGCTATGCAACTGGCGTTACAACCGGTACACCAGAGGTTCGTCCACTCCGGTCCTCTCGTACTAGGAGCAGCCCCCGTCAAACTTCCAACGCCCACTGCAGATAGGGACCAAACTGTCTCACGACGTTTTAAACCCAGCTCACGTACCACTTTAAATGGCGAACAGCCATACCCTTGGGACCGACTACAGCCCCAGGATGTGATGAGCCGACATCGAGGTGCCAAACTCCGCCGTCGATATGAACTCTTGGGCGGAATCAGCCTGTTATCCCCGGAGTACCTTTTATCCGTTGAGCGATGGCCCTTCCATACAGAACCACCGGATCACTATGTCCTGCTTTCGCACCTGCTCGACTTGTCGGTCTCGCAGTTAAGCTACCTTTTGCCATTGCACTATCAGTCCGATTTCCGACCGGACCTAGGTAACCTTCGAACTCCTCCGTTACTCTTTTGGGAGGAGACCGCCCCAGTCAAACTGCCTACCATGCACGGTCCCCGACCCGGATTACGGGTCTGGGTTAGAACCTCAAAGACACCAGGGTGGTATTTCAGGACGGCTCCACAGAGACTGGCGTCTCTGCTTCAAAGCCTCCCACCTATCCTACACAAGTGACTTCAAAGTCCAATGCAAAGCTACAGTAAAGGTTCACGGGGTCTTTCCGTCTAGCAGCGGGTAGATTGCATCTTCACAACCACTTCAACTTCGCTGAGTCTCGGGAGGAGACAGTGTGGCCATCGTTACGCCATTCGTGCGGGTCGGAACTTACCCGACAAGGAATTTCGCTACCTTAGGACCGTTATAGTTACGGCCGCCGTTTACTGGGGCTTCGATCCGATGCTTGCACATCTTCAATTAACCTTCCAGCACCGGGCAGGCGTCACACCCTATACGTCCACTTTCGTGTTAGCAGAGTGCTGTGTTTTTAATAAACAGTCGCAGCCACCTATTCTCTGCGACCCTCCAGGGCTTACGGAGCAAGTCCTTAACCTTAGAGGGCATACCTTCTCCCGAAGTTACGGTATCAATTTGCCGAGTTCCTTCTCCCGAGTTCTCTCAAGCGCCTTAGAATTCTCATCCTGCCCACCTGTGTCGGTTTGCGGTACGGTTCGATTCAAACTGAAGCTTAGTGGCTTTTCCTGGAAGCGTGGTATCGGTTACTTCATGTCCGTAGACACTCGTCATCACTTCTCGGTGTTAAGAAGACCCGGATTTGCCTAAGTCTTCCACCTACCGGCTTAAACAAGCTATTCCAACAGCTTGCTAACCTAACCTTCTCCGTCCCCACATCGCATTTGAATCAAGTACAGGAATATTAACCTGTTTCCCATCGACTACGCATTTCTGCCTCGCCTTAGGGGCCGACTCACCCTACGCCGATGAACGTTGCGTAGGAAACCTTGGGCTTTCGGCGAGCGGGCTTTCACCCGCTTTATCGCTACTCATGTCAACATTCGCACTTCTGATACCTCCAGCACACTTTACAATGCACCTTCATCGGCCTACAGAACGCTCCCCTACCATGCCAGTAAACTGGCATCCGCAGCTTCGGTTATAGATTTGAGCCCCGTTACATCTTCCGCGCAGGACGACTCGACCAGTGAGCTATTACGCTTTCTTTAAATGATGGCTGCTTCTAAGCCAACATCCTGGCTGTCTGGGCCTTCCCACTTCGTTTACCACTTAATCTATCATTTGGGACCTTAGCTGGCGGTCTGGGTTGTTTCCCTCTTGACAACGGACGTTAGCACCCGCTGTCTGTCTCCCGAGGAACCACTTGATGGTATTCTTAGTTTGCCATGGGTTGGTAAGTTGCAATAACCCCCTAGCCATAACAGTGCTTTACCCCCATCAGTGTCTTGCTCGAGGCACTACCTAAATAGTTTTCGGGGAGAACCAGCTATCTCCGAGTTTGTTTAGCCTTTCACCCCTATCCACAGCTCATCCCCGCATTTTGCAACATGCGTGGGTTCGGTCCTCCAGTACCTGTTACGGCACCTTCAACCTGGCCATGGATAGATCACTCGGTTTCGGGTCTACACCCAGCAACTATTCGCCCTATTAAGACTCGGTTTCCCTACGCCTCCCCTATTCGGTTAAGCTCGCTACTGAATGTAAGTCGTTGACCCATTATACAAAAGGTACGCAGTCACACCACAAGGGTGCTCCCACTGTTTGTATGCATCAGGTTTCAGGTTCTATTTCACTCCCCTCCCGGGGTTCTTTTCGCCTTTCCCTCACGGTACTGGTTCACTATCGGTCGATGATGAGTATTTAGCCTTGGAGGATGGTCCCCCCATATTCAGACAGGATTTCACGTGTCCCGCCCTACTTTTCGTACGCTTAGTACCACTGTTGAGATTTCGAATACGGGACTATCACCCACTATGGTCAAGCTTCCCAGCTTGTTCTTCTATCTCGACAGTTATCACGTACAGGCTCCTCCGCGTTCGCTCGCCACTACTTGCGGAATCTCGGTTGATTTCTTTTCCTCCGGGTACTTAGATGGTTCAGTTCTCCGGGTTCACTTCGCTTATCCTATGTATTCAGATAAGGATACCTCCTAAGAGGTGGGTTTCCCCATTCGGACACCGCGGGATCATAGCTTTATTGCCAGCTCCCCCGCGCTTTTCGCAGGCTTATACGTCCTTCGTCGCCTATCATCGCCAAGGCATCCACCTGATGCACTTATTCACTTGACTCTATCATTTCAAGAACCTCTCTGACTTCGTTTACCTACCCGTTGACTAGGGAAGTAAACTTGAAATTCCTACTTTGATAAAGCTTACTGCTTGTTGTGTCTTAACCCTGCCTTTTGTGTTTCAGGATTAAGTCGATACAATCATCACCCAAATACTGTGTTTGTTTTCTTTTCTCTTGCGAGAGATTCTTTATCCTTTGCAAAGAATAAAAAATCAAAACAAACGCATTGTCTTTGTTTGTTGATTTCGGCTTTCCAATTTGTTAAAGATCGATGCGTCGATATTTCACTTCGCAAATCAAAATAAGCTGCTAAGTATAGCAGGCTTCCTTTGATTTGTAAAGTGCTTGGTGGAGGCAAACGGGATCGAACCGATGACCCCCTGCTTGCAAAGCAGGTGCTCTACCAACTGAGCTATGCCCCCGTTCTTGGTGGGTCTGGGAGGACTTGAACCTCCGACCCCACGCTTATCAAGCGTGTGCTCTAACCAGCTGAGCTACAAACCCGGATTCTCTTCTTAAGCGAATCTTGTCTTCACTCAAGCTTTCTCTTCCGCATCTTTTACAGTTTACCGATAAGTGTGAATGCATCAGACCTCTTCTTTCTCTAGAAAGGAGGTGATCCAGCCGCAGGTTCCCCTACGGCTACCTTGTTACGACTTCACCCCAGTCATGAAGCATACCGTGGTAAGCGGGCTCCTTGCGGTTACCCTACCTACTTCTGGTATCCCCCACTCCCATGGTGTGACGGGCGGTGTGTACAAGACCCGGGAACGTATTCACCGCAGTATGCTGACCTGCGATTACTAGCGATTCCGACTTCATGCACTCGAGTTGCAGAGTGCAATCCGGACTACGATCGGTTTGTGAGATTGGCTCCGCCTCGCGGCTTGGCTACCCTCTGTACCGACCATTGTATGACGTGTGAAGCCCTGGTCATAAGGGCCATGAGGACTTGACGTCATCCCCACCTTCCTCCGGCTTGTCACCGGCAGTCTCATTAGAGTGCCCAACTTAATGATGGCAACTAATGACAAGGGTTGCGCTCGTTGCGGGACTTAACCCAACATCTCACGACACGAGCTGACGACAGCCATGCAGCACCTGTGTTACAGCTCCCGAAGGCACTCCTCCGTCTCTGGAGGATTCCGTACATGTCAAGACCAGGTAAGGTTCTTCGCGTTGCATCGAATTAATCCACATCATCCACCGCTTGTGCGGGTCCCCGTCAATTCCTTTGAGTTTTAATCTTGCGACCGTACTCCCCAGGCGGTCAATTTCACGCGTTAGCTACGCTACTAAGCAATCAAGTTGCCCAACAGCTAATTGACATCGTTTAGGCGTGGACTACCAGGGTATCTAATCCTGTTTGCTACCCACGCTTTCGAGCATGAACGTCAGTGTCATCCCAGGAGGCTGCCTTCGCCATCGGTATTCCTCCACATCTCTACGCATTTCACTGCTACACGTGGAATTCTACCTCCCTCTGACACACTCTAGTCACCCAGTTCAGAACGCAGTTCCCAGGTTAAGCCCGGGGATTTCACATCCTGCTTAAGTAACCGTCTGCGCTCGCTTTACGCCCAGTAATTCCGATTAACGCTCGCACCCTACGTATTACCGCGGCTGCTGGCACGTAGTTAGCCGGTGCTTATTCTTCAGGTACCGTCATCAACTGTCGGTATTAGCGACAGCCTTTTCTTCCCTGACAAAAGTCCTTTACAACCCGAAGGCCTTCTTCAGACACGCGGCATGGCTGGATCAGGCTTGCGCCCATTGTCCAAAATTCCCCACTGCTGCCTCCCGTAGGAGTCTGGGCCGTGTCTCAGTCCCAGTGTGGCGGATCATCCTCTCAGACCCGCTACTGATCGTCGCCTTGGTAGGCCTTTACCCCACCAACTAGCTAATCAGATATCGGCCGCTCGAATAACGCAAGGCCCGAAGGTCCCCTGCTTTCCTCCTCAGAGAATATGCGGTATTAGCTAATCTTTCGATTAGTTATCCCCCATTACTCGGTACGTTCCGATATGTTACTCACCCGTTCGCCACTCGCCACCCAAGAAGCAAGCTTCTCTGTGCTGCCGTCCGACTTGCATGTGTAAAGCATGCCGCCAGCGTTCAATCTGAGCCAGGATCAAACTCTTATGTTCAATCTCTAACTTATAACTTCTGGTCTGCTTCAAAGAAACCGACAGGACAATGTCTAAAACATCATCTTGTCTGTCTTTCAAACAGTGTGAGGCCTAATGCACTCACACTTATCGGTAATCTGTTTTTTAAAGAGCGAATCGAATTATACAGTACGATTTTCAAAAGTCAACTAAAATTATCGAAAATTTCAACCAACTGTGTTATACTGTCTACTTCGTTTTCTTCACCGCGTCAGCAGCGAAGAACCGAACTATACGCCTACCAACAAAACCAGTCAACACCCAATTTCAAAAAAAATTGCAGAATTTCTGCAACTGTCTGTATTTAAATAATTTTAAATTTATCAAATTTTATATATTCACTAGGTGTACAGAATCTTCAAAGATAATAGCCCTACAACTTTGCTCTTATTTGCCACATTCAGATGCTATTTCTCTTTATATTGCTGGCGCTTTGGTCCTATCTACTCTTACAATCTACACTTTCTTCAATAAAACAATCATAAATTTAAAATTGTCCTATTATGAGCAACCAACAAATCCAACAAAAATTTGAACAGGCATACCACTCTTTTATCGAAGAGGAAAATTACGAGGAAGCGCTTAAACGTGCGGAGATTCTTTGCCTTCTCAATCCACAATCTGTCGAATTTCATCACAAAGTTGCTTATGTCTATCTAAAGCAATTGAAATGGGAAAAAGCCATTGAGGCCGAAATGAAAACATTGGAGCTGGATAGCGCCTATATCCCTGCTTTGGATTTACTTGCACACGCATACGGCGGTTTGGGAAATTGGGAAAGAACCGGATTTTATGGCCATCAGGCTTTGGTCTTGAAAGATAAAGCCATACCTGATCTTCAGCATGAAATTATTCCTGCATCGGCGCCAAAAGATGGAAAACGGATTATCTCGTTTTCTTTATTTGGTAATAGTTCCAAATATATTGAGCCTGCCGTCTTAAATACCCAGCTTGCTCCTGTTCTTTTTCCTGGCTGGACATGCCGTTTCTATGTTGATGATTCTGTTCCGGCCGAAGCCATCCAACGGTTTAAGGCCAATGGTGCGGAGGTTATCCATATTGATCCCCAACTGCGCAACTGGCCCGGAACGATGTGGCGTTTTCTTGCGATAAATGATCCTGAAGCTGAATATGTGATATTTCGCGATGCTGATTCTATTATTTGTTATCGAGATGCAGCTTCTGTTTCGGAATGGATAAAAAGTGGCGCCCTATTCCACACCATACGCGATTCGGGCTCGCATACTGCTTTAATTCTTGCAGGTATGTGGGGAGCCAAGGCCGGTGCCGTTCCTAATATAAGGGAAAGAATTCAAAACTTTATTGATAGCGGCTATTCTTCAAGGCATTCGCGGATCAGGATTTCTTAGAAAAAGAATTGTGGGCCTATATACGCCAAAATCTCTTTGCACATGACCGACTGTTCAACTTCCGTAATCCGCATGACATCCCCGGAGAATTCAACCCAGATTATCAAATTGCTTTCTGCGAAGGTGCAACCAGCTTCAACGCGACAACCGATTATGAAGATAACAGCTTGGCGAGATGGACTTTATATTCGCGAGTATCCCCTTTAGTCAATCGGGATTATTCGCTTAATGTTGTTCCTGAATTTAAGGTATGCAGTTACGTAACTGAAGTAAAAAACGGAATTGTTTCAGCTTCCTTACCCAGAAGATACGGTAATGCCATTAAAGCAGGATTGGCAAAAATCAATATCGAGAGAATTTGATTCTAAACAACAGCTTAACTAAACATCCAATATCATGAGCAAACACATTCTCCTCGGCATTACCGGCGGTATTGCGGCGTATAAATCTTGCGAACTGGTCAGACTGCTGAAAAAACAGGGGCATTCTGTTTCGGTGGTGATGACAGATTCTGCGACGGAATTTGTCTCACCGCTGACTTTCCAAGCATTAAGCGGCAATCCCGTGTTATCGGACACCTATTCAGGTGCTTCCAGTAATGGCATGGCACACATCAATCTGACGCGCGAAGCCGACGCATTTCTTATTGCGCCTACAACTGCCAATACGATTGCCAAAATTGCCAACGGATTGGCCGACAACCTGCTGACTACTTTGGCCGCAGCCAGAAAATGTCCTTTGGCCGTTGCACCTGCAATGAATGTCGAAATGTGGAACAACCCTGCCAACCTACGCAATATTGCGCAACTGGCTTCAGACGGCATTACCGTGTTTTACCCAAACAGTGGCGAACAGGCTTGCGGTGAAATAGGTACGGGCAGAATGGTCGAAGCGGTCGATCTGGCAGATTTGCTAGAAGATTTATGGACACCCAAGCTGCTGAGCGGCAAAAAAGTTCTGATTACAGCCGGCGCAACGTTTGAAGCCATCGACCCTGTCCGCGGCATTACCAATATCTCCAGCGGACAAATGGGCATGGCTTTAGCGCGTGCGTGCCGTGCTGCCGGAGCGAAAGTTACGCTGATTTACGGTCAAATTCAGACGGCCTTGCCAGCAGGCTTGGCTCATTCTGAACAGGCTGTCAGCGCAGAAGCCATGTATCAGGCAGTCCACCGCCATATCCATGAACAAGATGTCTTTATCTCTGTCGCAGCCGTTGCCGACTATAAAGTCAAAAACAGCAGCAACGAGAAACTGAAGAAAAACGGCGATCAGCCTCCGGTTATCGAGCTGACAGAAAATCCGGATATTCTCGCATCCGTTGCCGCCCTGCCTTCTCCTCCGTTCTGCATCGGCTTCGCTGCCGAAAGCCATCAGGTTTTGGAATTTGCTCGGGCAAAACGTTTGCGTAAAAACGTACCGATGCTGGTAGCCAACCAAGTTTCCGTTTCCATGGGCAAGCCAACCAATCAAATTACCATTATTGATGACCTTGCCGAAACCTCATTTCCAGAAACATCCAAACGCCAAGCAGCAGATGAAATTGTCAAACGCCTGGCTGAATTATTGGCTTGATCAAACAAAAGGCCGTCTGAAAATTTTTCAGACGGCCTTTTGTTCAAACACATTAAATTACAAACCCAATTCGCGCAGGAAACGAATATCGTCTGCCCAACCGGATTTTACTTTCACCCAAATCTTCAAAAAAACTTTGGTATCAAACAATTTTTCCATATCAAGGCGGGCTTCAGTAGAAATTTTCTTCAATTTCTCCCCCCCCTTGCCAATCAAAATCGCCTTTTGGCTGTCTTTATCAACCAACACCGCGATATAAATGCGGAACAGTCCGCTTTCCTCTTCCTCAAACTGCTCCACTTCAACATTCATCGCATACGGCAGCTCTTCGCCCAAATAGCGGAACAATTTCTCACGCACAATTTCCATCGCCAGGAATCGGCTGGATTTGTCCGTGACCATATCTTCCGGATACATCGGGATACTTTCCGGCAGATACGGCTTGAGCAGCTCCAGCAGATTGGCAATACGCAGACCATGTTTCGCGCTGACTGCCTCGCTGGCGGCAAACTCAAACTCTTGGCGCACTTCATTGATAAACGCCTCAAGTGCAAATTTGTCTTTGGCTTTATCTTTGTCGATTTTATTGACTACCAATACCACGGGCGTATGCTTAGGCAACTGTTTCAACACCACGCGGTCGGCATCGGTAAAACGCATGGCTTCCACCACAAAAACCACCACATCCACGCCGCTCAATGCTTCGGTTACGTTTTGATTAAGACGGTCGTTCAAGGCATTGCGGTGATTGGTTTGAAAACCCGGCGTATCGACAAACACAAATTGCGCCGTGTCGTCGGTGTAAATACCGGTTACACGGTTGCGCGTGGTTTGTGCTTTTTTACTGGTAATACTGATTTTTTGACCGATTAAATGGTTCATCAGCGTGGACTTGCCGACATTCGGGCGCCCCACGATGGCCACAAAGCCGCAACGATAATCTGTCGGGTGTTGCGACTCGTTTTGCAAAAAGGTTTCGATATCCATTTATAGATGACTTTCTTGATTGTTTCAGACGGCCTTTGCATTTTTTCAAAGGCCGTCTGAAATATTATTTTTTAGATTTTTTCAAAGGAAACTTCTGTTCCAACCATTCCAAGGCTTCACATGCCGCTTTTTGCTCGGCCACTTTCCGACTGCTGCCGCGTGCATTGCAGATAAAGCCGAGTTCGCCCAAATCGCAGGAAATCACAAACATCGCATCGGCCGTCTGCTCCGCCTGCTCTTCGATTCGGTATTTCGGCAGGGCAAAGCGGCGTGCCTGCAAGGCTTCCTGCAAAGCGGTTTTACTGTCTTTTTTGCCGATATTCAAATCCGCACGTTTCACGCGTTCCGCAAACAAATGGCGAACCACTTTTTCCGCCGCAGAAAAATCCGCGTCAAAGCTGACCGCCGCAAACATCGCCTCCATCGCGTCGGCCAAAATCGAAGGCCGTCTGAAACCGCCGCTCTTCAACTCGCCGGCACCCAAATACAAACCGTCGCCGACATTCATTTCCAACGCAATTTCAGCCAACACGCCTTCATTCACCAAAGCCGCACGCATCCGCGACAACTCGCCTTCCGACAATTTCGGAAACGCGTCAAACAACATCCGCGCCACGGAATAGTTCAAAATCGAATCGCCGACAAATTCAAAACGCTCATTGTGTTTGGCATTGTAGCTGCGGTGGGTCAAAGCCTGCTGAAGCAGCTCCATATTGCGGAACTCATAGCCCAGACGCTTTTGAATCGCTCGATGCGCCTGCTGTTTGAGCAAATCAGGTTTCATTCCATACTTTCAAAAAACAGCCCGAAAATACGCCTCATCCGCAGTGAAACAAAATAAAAAGGCTACACCGGCAACTTTTTTATTTTGGCTCATTGTTTCTTGCGTCCCTCAAGCCGATAAACAATCAAAAGCCGTCATGTTCAAACCTGACGGCGCTCGACCGACATTGTACCATCAAACCGCCCCTGCACACATCCGTGCGGAAAAGCGGCGAATCGTGTAAAATCATGCCAAATCATCTCTTTGCCAACTCCATGAACAAATTTGCCCAAGCATTGGCCGCAGCGCTCGACCGCTGCATTGTTACCAACACCGTCGCCGAACAAGGCGAACCCGTCGGTTTCCTCTACCGCGAAGCCCCCGTATTTGAAAACGACAGCGGCTGGCGTATTTTCAGCGGCGACGAAACCGACGAATACACCGACAACCCCGACAATTTCAGCATTGTCAGCCTCTCCGCCATTACCGCAGACAACCCCGACATCGCGCCCCTGCTGACTCAGGCAGAAGGCAGCGCGTGGGAATTGAACGAAGACGGCGAGTTCCAAGCCGTTGCCGATTGGCAGCCGCAAGAATAATCCATCCCCATTTCGTTTCAGACGGCCTTCCCCCTAACCAGGCCGTCTGAAACCGAGCCGAATCCCTATTTCACCAATATTGAAGGAATCATCATGAACATTATCGAACCCCGCCTCGACGGTACCAACTTGCGCATCGGCATCGTTCAGGCCCGCTTCACCAACGAAATCGGCAGCGAAATGGTCAAAGTTTGTTGCCGCACCTTAAAAGAATTAGGCGTAGCCGAAGACAACATCACACTTGCCACCGTTCCCGGCGCGCTTGAAGTACCTATCGCGCTGATGAACCTCGCTTCATCCGAACAATTCGATGCCCTGATTGCCATCGGCGTTGTGATTCGTGGCGAAACCTACCACTTTGAATTGGTATCCAATGAATCCGGCGCAGGTGTCAGCCGCGTTGCCCTTGACTACAATATCCCCATCGCCAACGCTATCCTGACGACTGAAAACGATGAACAAGCCGTTGCACGCATCGAAGAAAAAGCCTCCGATGCCGCCAAAGTTGCCGTAGAATGTGCCAACTTGGTCAACCATCTTTTGTCAGAACAATACGAAGACGACGAAGAATAAGCTTCTCCCCGTATTGAATACCGCATATTTTCAGACGGCCTCTCAATCATGACATTGAGGCCGTCTGAATCATTCAATATTCAGCCGACAACCATCGGCACCCTCTTCACAAGGAATACCCATGAAAAGCCCACGCCGCCGCGCACGCGAGCTTGCAGTACAAGCTATTTATCAAGCAGGCATCAACAAAACTGCCGCTCCCGAAATCGCCAAAAACATCCACGAACTGTCCCAATCTTCCAATATGGATGAAGAGCTGTTCAACAAACTGTTTTTCGGCGCACAAACCCATGCCGAAGAATACATGGAAAAAATCAGCCCCCTGCTCGACCGCGACGAAAAAGACCTCAGCCCTATTGAACGCGCCGTTTTGCTGATTGCCTGCCATGAATTAAGCACCATGCCTGAAACCCCCTATCCTGTCATCATCAACGAAGCCATCGAAGTTACCAAAACTTTCGGCGGCACTGACGGCCATAAATTCGTCAACGGCATCCTCGACCAACTGGCTTCACACATCCGCCCTGACGAACCGCGCCGCAAAGGCTAAGATTGACTTCACATTGGGTCAGGATTACCAATCTTTGCCCTGTATAAGCTAATGTGCTTATACAGCCAAACCATCCAAAAGGCCGTCTGAATTTCAGACGGCCTTTTATATTTCGATTTATTCCGATTTTGGTATTTCATAACCGGGGCAGTTTTGTTTATCGCTGTTTGCCCAAATGATACCGCTGTCGTTGTAATAAACAGTACAAGTTTCATCGGCATTGGTTTCTTTATTGGGTACAGCCTTCAAAATATAACCTGAATCGGAAGGATTAGGCATAGAATCCGTACCTTCGGAAAAACTAATATTGAAATATTGATTCTGCTGCAAATTTTCAGGAGGAAAATCTTTAAATGTACTTTTTTGAGTGTAATAGCGTTCGAGCTGTTGGGCGTTATGCAGCATCTGGGGGCGGACGGATGCGAGGCGTGTTTGGCGGATGTAGTTTTGATAAGACGGATAGGCGATGGTAGCGAGAATGGCTGCAATCAAAACGACTATCAGCAGCTCGATAAGCGTGAAGCCTTGTTGGTGTTTCATTTTATTTGTGTCGTTAATAATTGGAATAAGACATAAATATTATAGTCGTTTTCTTGCGGCTTAAATGTTCAGATTCGGAGGGAGTTTGGGAATTTATGTAAACGAGGTACAAGTTCTGAAAAATATCTTCATCCTTTTATTTTTTATTTCAATAAGTTAAACTTCAATCTAAGCCGACCGTCTCTTGGTTGGCCTTGGTCTTTACAGTAAAATCCAGTTGTTTTTTTGTTTCTATCAATACATTTGTTGCTTGTCTGCGACGTTATTTTATTGAATTGGTTCCTTTTATATGTCTAAAGTTTTCAAGTGGGCGGCCGGTACGGCTGTTGTAGTAGCAGCGGCTTTCGGCGGCTGGTCTTTGATGAAGCCTGAGCCTCAGTCTTCTTTTATTACGGAAGTGGTCAAACGCGGCGATATCCGTCAAACCGTATCGGCAACCGGCGAAATCTCGCCTTCCAATTTGGTATCCGTAGGCGCGGAAGCTTCAGGCCAAATTAAAAAACTGTATGTGAAACTGGGCCAACAAGTGAAAAAAGGCGATCTGATTGCAGAAATCAACTCAACCAATCAGCTCAACACCTTAAATACCGAAAAATCCAAACTGGAAACTTATCAGGCAAAATTGGTTTCTGCTGAAATTGCGCTTTCCAGTGCGGAGAAAAAATATAAGCGCGAACTTGCCTTATGGAAAGAACAGGCCACTTCCAAAGAAGATTTGGAATCTGCACAAGACTCTTTAGCCGCAGCCAAAGCCAATGTCGCCGAACTGAAGGCCTCCATCAAACAATCCAAAATCTCCATCAATACAGCCGAATCCGAACTGGGCCACACGCGGATTACCGCTACCATGGACGGCACCGTGGTCGCCATTCCTGTTGAGGAAGGCCAATCCGTCAATGCGGCGCAATCTACGCCGACCATTATCCAACTGGCCAATCTGGAAACCATGTTAAACAAAATGCAGATTGCCGAAGGCGATATTACTAAAGTCAAAGCCGGTCAGGATATTTCGTTCACCATTTTGTCCGAACCGGACACGCCGATTAAAGCGAAATTAGACAGCGTCGACCCTGGCCTGACCACCATGTCTTTGGGCAGCTACACCAGCAGCACGGACACGACTTCCAATGCGATTTACTACTATGCCCGCGCCTTGGTGCCAAATTCCGACGGCAAACTTTCCATCGGCATGACCACTCAAAACACGATTGAAATCAACGGCGTGAAGAACGTCTTACTGGTACCGACGCTGACTGTGAAAGCATAACGGCAAATCCTATGTCAGCATTTTGGGCGCAGACAATAAAGCGGTAGAACGCGAAGTAACCGTCGGTTTGAAAGACAACATGAATACCGAAATCAAAAGCGGCTTGAAAGAAGGCGAAAAAGTAATCGTTTCTGAAATGAGCGCAGACGAAAAGAGTAAGAGCAGCGAACGCGCGATGATGGGCGGCGGCCCTCCCCGCTGATTGATTAAGGCCGTCTGAAAGGTTTGGCTGTGTTTCAGACGGCCTTGGTTCCTGTATGTCTATTTTTCGCCCGGAAAGATTATGAGTTTAATCGAATGTAAGAATATCAACCGTTTTTTCGGTAGCGGTGAAAACCGTGTGCACGTATTGAAAGATGTCAGCCTTTCTATTGAAAAAGGCGACTTTGTGGCGATTATCGGCCAATCCGGTTCGGGCAAATCGACGCTGATGAATATCTTGGGCTGTCTGGATAACGCCACTTCCGGCTCTTATCAAATCGACGGCATCGAAACATCGCAAATGCAGCCGGATGAGCTGGCGGCTTTGCGCCGTGAGCGTTTCGGCTTTATTTTCCAGCGTTACAACCTGTTAAGCTCGCTGACCGCCCGGGACAACGTCGCCCTGCCTGCCGTGTATATGGGCATGGACAGCAAAGAGCGCGCGGAACGTGCGGAAAAACTGTTGGGCGATTTGGGCTTGCAAAATAAAGAAGGCAACAAACCCAGCGAACTTTCCGGCGGTCAGCAACAACGCGTTTCGATTGCCCGCGCGTTGATGAACGGCGGCGAAATCATCTTCGCCGACGAACCGACCGGCGCATTGGATACCGCCAGCGGTAAATGTGATGGAAATCATCCATAAGTTACATGAAGACGGGCATACCGTGATTATGGTCACCCACGACCCGGGCATTGCGGCAAACGCAAACCGCGTCATCGAAATCCGCGACGGTCAGATTATTTCGGATACGTCTAAAAATCCCGATATTCCGCCCAGCAAAGTGGAGCGGATTAAAGAAAAAACTTCCTGGTCGTTTTATTACGATCAATTTATGGAAGCATTCAAAATGTCGGTACAGGCGATTATGGCGCACAAAATGCGTTCGTTGCTGACCATGCTGGGGATTATCATCGGTATCGCTTCAGTGGTATCGGTAGTGGCCTTGGGTAATGGCTCGCAACAAAAAATCCTGGAAGACATCAACTCGATGGGTACAAACACCATCAGCATCTTCCCCGGCCGTGGTTTTGGCGACCGCCGTAGCGGACGAATCAAAACACTGACGATTAATGATGCAAAAGCCATCAGCCAACAAAGCTACGTCGCCTCCGCCACCCCTCAAACCAACTCTGGCGGCACCTTAACCTACCGCAACACCGACCTGACTGCCTCGCTTTACGGCGTGGGCGAACAATATTTTGACGTGCGCGGTTTGAAATTGGAAGAAGGCCGTCTGTTTGATGATGACGATGTAAAAAACGATGCCCAAGTCGTCGTTATCGACCAAAACACCAAAACCAAACTCTTCGGCGAAGGAGTTAATCCTTTAGGCAAGACTATCCTTTTCAAAAAACGCCCGTTAACCGTCATCGGCATTATGAAAAAGGATGACAACTCGTTCGGCAATTCCGACTCGCTGATGCTTTGGTCGCCTTATACAACGGTAATGCACCAAATTACAGGCGAGAGCCATACCAACTCCATCGTTGTCAAAATCAAAGACGATGCCAACACGCAGGTTGCCGAAAAAAGCCTGACCGAGCTGCTGAAAGCACGCCACGGTACAGAAGACTTCTTTATGAACAACAGTGACAGCATCAAAGAAATGGTTGAAAGCACGACCGGCACCATGACGCTGCTGATTTCTTCCATCGCGGTCATCTCTTTGGTGGTCGGCGGTATCGGCGTGATGAACATCATGCTGGTTTCCGTTACCGAGCGCACCAAAGAAATCGGCGTGCGCATGGCAATCGGCGCGCGGCGCAACAATATTTTGCAGCAGTTTCTGATTGAAGCCGTCTTAATCTGCATCATCGGCGGCCTTTCGGGCGTATTGTTGTCCGCAAGCATCAGCCTGGTGTTCAACTATTTGTCACTGATTTCCCGATGAGCATTTCCATGGCTTCCGTCATCGGTGCAGTTGTCTGCTCCACCGCCATCGGCGTCGCGTTCGGCTTTATGCCTGCCAACAAGGCTTCCAAGCTCAACCCGATTGATGCCTTAGCTCAAGATTGATTATGTTTCAGACGGCCTATTATCTTAAGGCCGTCTGAAATGCTGTTCCCCGAAAGATTTTTTATGAAGACGAAACCTTTTTCCCAAGCAGCCTTGTCATTGGCTGTTGCCCTTGCCCTAAGTGCGTGCGCCGCGCCTAAAGCCAATCCGAACCTGACGTTGGAAGCAACCGGCCAAGTCATGAGCGCAGCGGAAACTGCCGAACGCTACGATGTAAACGGCAACTGGTGGGAAATCTACCAAAGCCCGCAACTCAACGCGCTGATGGAGCAGGCGTTGGCGAATAATGTCGATTTGAAACAGGCGGCCATCAGCGTCAACAAGGCTTTGTACCAAGCCAATATTTTGGGCGCGGATTTAGTGCCTTCATTCAGCGGCTCGTTGGGCGCGAATGCTTCTAAAAACCTGAAAACCGGCAGCCACGGCAATACGTTCAGCAGCCAGCTTGGCTTGAGCTACGAATTGGATTTGTGGCGCAAACTCAGTGCCACTGCCGATGCGCAGGTATGGGAATACCAAGCCACGCATGAAGACATGGCCAACACGCGCCTGACTTTGATTAATAATGTCGCCGATGCCTATTTCAATATTGCCTACCTGAACGAAGCCATCGAGTTGGCGCAAAAATCGCTGAAGCAATATCAGGAAATCAACCGCATTGCGAATGCCAAGTTCCGCTACGGCCGGGCTGACTCAAGCCAGCCGACGCAAGCCAAACAGTCATTGTTGAACGCAGAAAACAGTCTGTTGTCTTTGCAAAACAATTTGGATACTCAAAAACAGGTTTTGCGTAATTTGTTGAATTTAAGGCCGTCTGAAAACATGGCCGCCGATCCGGCACAATTCCGTCTGTTGCCGGTCAAAGGCGTGAACTTGGACGTACCGATTACTGTTTTGGCCAACCGCCCCGACCTGCGTGCCGCCGAATACCGCCTGCAAGCGTCGCAACAATCGGTCAACGCGCAAACGCAGTTGGTATCCGTCGATTACTTTGGGCGCAAGTTTGAGTACGTCGTCCGACAAAGCAAAAAGCACGTTCAATATCCCCATGTTAGGCGGCTCGGCCACCATCAATCTGCCTTTCCTTAATTGGCAGACCATGAAATGGAAAGACAAAACCGTACAAGCGGAGATGGACAGCGCCAAGCTGAATTTTGAAAAAGCCCTGACTACCGCGCTCAACGAAGTCAACACCAACTACCTTGCCTACAAAAACGCGCAGGCCGGCCTTGCCAATCAGGAACAGAGTTATCAGTTGGACAAGAAAAACAGCCATTACTATCAAGTCCGCTACCAACACGGTAAAAACGAACTGAAAGACTGGCTGGAGGCTTTGAATTCAGAATACAGCTCGGCTCAAAACCTGCTGAACCAACGCTATGAAACCTTGAAATACGAAAATATGGTGTATAAAGCCATGGCGGGACGTTATACGCCGAAATAGCATTTTCAGACGGCCTTTGGTTAATTTCCGTCAAAGGCCGTCTGAAACCATTCAAGCAACTGAATTTTCATATATAATCGCGCGTTTATTTGATTTTATCCGGACAACATTATGGCCTTCGCCTCTCTCTTTACGCTTTTGGACGACATTACCGCCGTTTTGGACGATGTAGCGATGATGACCAAAGTCGCCGCCAAGAAAACCGCCGGCGTGGTCGGCGACGATTTGGCGCTCAACGCCAATCAGGTAACCGGCGTATCTGCCGAGCGCGAATTGCCGATTATTTGGGCGGTGGCAAAAGGCTCTTTGGTCAACAAGCTGATTCTGGTGCCGCTTGCGCTGTTGCTTTCCGCTTTCGTACCTGCACTGATTACGCCCTTGCTGATGATCGGCGGTGTTTATTTGTGTTTTGAAGGCGTGGAAAAACTGCTGCACAAATTTCTGCACCGCAATGAACACGAAGACGGACACGATGCCGAGCCTGAAGTTACAGACGAAAAAACAAAAGTTAAAGGCGCGGTCCGCACGGATTTCATCCTCTCCGCCGAAATCATCATTATCGCGCTGGGCGTTGTTGAAAAATATGACCTGATAACACGTTCTTTGGTTATGGTTGCCATCGGTATCGGCATGACGGTGTTGGTGTACGGCTTGGTCGGCATTATCGTCAAACTTGACGACCTCGGTATGATGCTGATGCGCCAAAAAAGTGCCGCCGTACAAGGCATCGGACGCGGTTTGATTTCATTTATGCCTTGGTTTATGCGCGGCTTGAGCATTGTCGGCACGCTGGCGATGTTCTTGGTCGGTGGCGGACTGATCGCCCACAACCTTGGTTTTTTGCACGATTTCCTCCACGTGCAACATTGGGACAGCGGCATGATGGAACATATCGCCAATCTGGTGATCGGAGTAGCCGCCGGTGCATTGGCCTGCGCCATTGTCCTGCCTGCAATGAAATTGTTTCAAAAAGACTGATTTTGTTTCCCTGCCGTCTGAAAACCTTTCAGACGGCCTCAATACCATTTAAAGCATGAATATTTTCCGTAAACTCGAACAATACTGGCAACATCCGCTGCTGTACTGGCCGCTGGTCATCTTGATTGCCGCCGCGACGCCGTTCACTTTCGCCCCGTATTATCATTTCTGGCTGATGCCGCTGTTGTTCGGCGCGCTGATACGCCTGATTGAATTGCGTCCGCGCTTTGCCGTCATGACTGCCTATCTGTTCGGATTAATCGGTTATACGGCGCAGTTTTATTGGATACACACTGCCTTGCATGATGTTTCGGGTCTGCCGGATTCATACGCTATCCCCCTCACCTTCCTGCTGCCGGCATTTCTTGCGCTTTATCCGGCCATCTGTTTTTGGGTGTGGAGAAAATGCAACCTGGCTCGCTGGGCCAAAACCGGCCTCCTGCTGCCGATTTTGTGGACGCTGGCAGAATTTGCCCGCGAACGCTTCCTGACCGGATTCGGCTGGGGCGCAATCGGCTATTCCCAAATCATCAAAGACAGCCCGTTGGCAGGTTTCGCGCCGTTGGGCGGCATTCATATGGTTACGCTGGCAACCGCTTTCCTCAGCGCATGGCTGGTGTTGCTGATTGACAACCACGGCCGTCTGAAACACCGCCTTCTGCCCTTATTCCTTATCGTTGCGCTTTGCTCCGTCGGCTATATTTCCCAACAAACCGAATACACCCGCCCCGACGGCAGCACCAGCACCGTCGCCCTGATTCAAGGCAATATCGAGCAAAATCTGAAATGGAAAGAAGAGCAAATCATTCCGACCATTCAGAAATACTACGAACAAATCAGCAAAACCAGTGCCGACATCGTCATCCTGCCCGAAACCGCCCTGCCGCTGATGCGCCAAGACCTGCCCGAAGGCATCTTGGAACAATTCGCCGAACAGGCGCAAAGCAACGGCAGCGCGTTGGCCATCGGCATCAGCCAATATACGCCCGACGGCAACGGCTACGAAAATGCCGTCATCAATTTGAGCGACTATCACAACAGCACTTCCGATACCATCCCCTACTACGCCAAGAACCACCTGGTTCCATTTGGCGAATACAAGCCATTGCCCATCATTACCGAGCGCCTCTATAAAATGATGGATATGCCTTTGGCCGACTTTCAAAAAGGCGGCGACAACCAAGCGCCTTTGACAATGAAAGATCAAAAAGTCGCCTTCAATATCTGCTATGAAGACGGTTTCGGCGACGAACTCATCGCAACGGCCAAACGCTCCACCCTGCTTGCCAACATCAGCAATATGGCATGGTACGGCAAATCCAATGCCATGTACCAGCAGCTTCAACAGTCCCAAGCGCGCGCAATGGAGCTGGGCCGCTACATGGTTCGCGCCACCAATACCGGCGCAACCGCCATTATTTCCCCTAAAGGCACGATTGTTGCCGAAGCCCAACCGGATACAGAAACCGTACTCGAAGGCCACGTCAAAGGCTACATCGGCGAAACGCCTTATATGAAAGCAGGCGGCTCAACCTGGCTTATCAGTATTTTGGCCGTTATCGGCGTATTCCTCATTCTGATTGGCCGGAAGAAACCAGAATAAAAAAAATTTAAGACCTTGTTTAACAAGGTCTTTTTTATTGATATAACTATTTACATACAGAAATGTTTGTAATATACTTACCCAAAACCTAGCAAATCACTCAAATTTTCAAAGACAATCAACTCCTGCAATTTAAGCAGCAAAAACTATTAAATCCATCGTTTAATTTACAGAAAAAATCCAACCCATAACAAAACAAACCACAGGCAGTGTTATACTGCTTGTCACACAATAAACAAAAAGCCGTTTTCAGACGGCCTAATCAAGGAGAGCATCCTTTTATGAATAAAGCTTTTGCATTACCCGTTATCCACAGCGGCAACGGTAGCCTCGAGCAATACATTCATACAGTCAACAGCATTCCCATGCTGACTGCCGAAGAAGAAACGCAACTGGCCGAACGTCAACAAAAAGGCGACCTCAACGCCGCCAAACAGCTTATTCTGTCCCATCTTCGCGTCGTCGTATCCATTGCACGCGGCTACGACGGCTACGGCCTCAACCAAGCCGACCTGATTCAAGAAGGCAATATCGGCCTGATGAAAGCCGTCAAACGCTACGAGCCAAGCCGCGGCGCGCGCCTGTTTTCGTTTGCCGTGCATTGGATTAAAGCCGAAATCCACGAATTCATTTTGCGCAACTGGCGTTTGGTCCGCGTGGCCACAACCAAACCGCAACGCAAACTGTTCTTCAATCTGCGCAGCATGCGTAAAAACCTGAATGCCTTGTCTCCAAAAGAAGCGCAAGAAATCGCCGACGATTTGGGCGTCAAATTGTCCGAAGTCTTGGAAATGGAACAACGCATGACCGGCCACGACATCGGCATCATGGCGGAAAACAACGATGACGAGGATAACTTTGCCCCTATCGACTGGTTGGCCGACCACGATGCAGAGCCTAGCCGTCAGTTGTCCAAACAAGCCCACTACGCCCTGCAAACCGAAGGTCTGCAAAACGCCTTGGCGCAACTGGACGACCGCAGCCGCCGCATCGTTGAAAGCCGCTGGTTGCAAGACGATGGCGGTTTGACCCTGCACGAATTGGCTGCTGAATACGGCGTATCTGCCGAACGCATCCGCCAAATCGAAGCCAAAGCCATGCAAAAATTGCGCGGTTTCTTGGCAGAAGAAGCGGAATCCGTTTAAGCCTTTCTTGATAAAAAGGCCGTCTGAATCTTTTCAGACGGCCTTTTCGATGGCAAACCTCATTGTATCTTCTCCCCCAACACATTCATTTTAAAGCCCACTTAAGCTATAATACCCACCACACACACTACCCAGTCATACCATAACCATGCAACTTACCGTCGTCGGACTCAATCACCAAACCGCGCCCTTGAGCATACGCGAAAAACTGGCATTTGCAGCTGCAAATCTGCCGGATGCCGTGTCCAATCTCGCGCGCAGTGAGGCGGCGGAAGAAGCAGTCATTCTTTCTACCTGCAACCGAACCGAGCTTACTGCGTCGGTGAAACCGAAAAAATCATCGACTGGTTGGCACAATATCACGACCTGCCTGCCGAAGAAATCCGCCCTTACCTCTATACCTTAGATAATAATGAAACCGTCCGCCACGCCTTCCGTGTCGCCTGTGGCTTGGACTCCATGGTCTTGGGCGAACCGCAAATTCTCGGTCAAATCAAAGATGCTGTCCGCGTTGCACAAGAACAGGAAAGCATCAACACCCACTTAAACGCCCTGTTTCAAAAAACCTTTGCCGTTGCCAAAGAAGTGCGTACCGACACTGCTGTCGGCGAAAACTCCGTCTCCATGGCTTCTGCATCGGTCAAAATGGCAGAGCAAATCTTCCCTTCCATTTCCGATCTGAACGTCCTCTTTATCGGCGCAGGCGAAATGATTGAGCTGGTGGCCACTTATTTTGCCGCTAAAAATCCCAAGCTCATTACTGTTGCCAACCGCACACACCAGCGTGCGCAGGAATTGTGCGACAAACTCGGTGTCAACGCCGAAGCCTGCCTGCTGAACGAATTACCCGATATTTTGCACGATTACGACGTGGTCGTTTCTTCCACAGCCAGCCAACTTCCCCTCGTCGGCAAAGGCATGGTCGAACGCGCATTGAAAAAACGTCACAACATGCCTGTTTTCCTGCTGGATTTGGCCGTTCCGCGCGATATTGAAGCCGAAGTCGGCGAATTGGAAGACGCATATCTCTATACAGTAGACGACATGATGGACATTGTCCAAAGCGGTAAAGATGCACGCAAAAAGGCAGCGGCGGCGGCTGAAAGCATGGTGGAAGAAAAGGTCAGCGAATTTATCCGCCTGCAGAAAAACCGCCAAAGCGTTCCGCTTATCCGCGCCTTGCGCGACGAAGGCGAACGTGCGCGCCGCCAAGTATTGGAAAATGCCATGAAGCAACTGGCAAAAGGCGTATCCGCCGAGGATGTCCTCGAACGCCTCTCCATTCAGTTAACCAACAAACTGCTCCACTCTCCGACACGCACGCTCAATAAAGCCGGATCGGACAACAGCGAATTAATCGATGCCGTGGCGCAAATCTACCATTTGGATCAACACGACTGACCACAATTTAAAGGCCGTCTGAAAAAAGCGAACCGACCGACAGGTCATATTCCAAAGCTTTCAGACGGCCTTAAAAGAATAAAATCCCAATTATCATTTTTTCATTTAAAATGAAATGCTTGAAAAAAAACCGTTAAAGTGTAAAAATCCTATCTTATACATTTAAACAGCATTCAAACAATAAAACTGCCTGCCGATTCAAACGCATGCCGACAATACGATAGGCACCGGCAAAAGGAACTTTCGTGCATATTAAAACAAACACATATCTGGCCCTCGCTGTCCTCTCAGCTTCTCTTCTTTCAGGTTGCGACAAAGTCAGCACCTTTTTTGGCAAAGACGAAAACAAAGAACTCGTCCAACGCATAGAAACCAATACCGATGACGGAAAAGTCGGTATGTTGCTGCCCGACTTCGCCCAACTGGTCCAAAACGAAGGACAAGCAGTCGTCAATATTCAAGCGACACCGGCAAAACGCACTGCGACACCGGATGACGACCACAGCATGGACTTGAGCCAATTTCCCGACAACGATCCGTTTTACGAGTTCTTCAAACGCCTTGTTCCCAATATGCCCGACATGCCGCAAGAAGATACCGAAAGCGACGATTTGAATTTCGGTTCTGGCTTCATCATCAGCAAAGACGGCTATATCCTGACAAATACCCACGTGGTTGCCGGCATGGGCAATATCAAAGTCCTGCTCAACGACAAACGCGAATACACGGCCAAACTGGTCGGCTCAGATGCCCAATCCGATGTTGCCCTCTTAAAAATCGAGCCGCAAGAAGACTTGCCGGTTGTCAAAATCGGCAATCCGAAAGATTTGAAACCGGGCGAATGGGTAGCCGCCATTGGTGCGCCTTTCGGCTTTGACAACAGCGTAACCTCCGGCATCGTCTCCGCCAAAGGCCGCAGCCTGCCGAATGAAAACTACACGCCGTTCATCCAAACCGACGTTGCCATCAACCCCGGCAACTCAGGCGGCCCGTTATTCAACCTCCGTGGCCAAGTAGTCGGCATTAACTCGCAAATTTACAGCCGCAGCGGCGGTTTCATGGGCATTTCGTTTGCTATTCCGATTGATGTTGCCATGAATGTGGCCGATCAATTGAAAGCCAACGGCAAAGTCCAACGCGGTCAATTAGGCGTGGTTATTCAAGAAGTTTCTTATGATTTGGCCAAATCTTTCGGTTTGGACAAAGCAAGCGGCGCGCTGATTGCCAAAATCATGCCGAACAGCGCAGCGCAACAAGCCGGGTTGCAAGTCGGCGATATTGTCCGCAGCGTAAACGGAGAAGAAGTCCGCGCCTCCAGCGATTTGCCGGTCATGGTCGGCTCGATGATGCCGGGAAAAGAAGTGACTTTAAGCATTTGGCGCGGCGGCAAACAAACCGATGTCAAAGTCAAACTTGGCAGCGTAGCTGAACAAACGGAAACTTCTGCAAAAGAAGCCGAACACCCGCAACACGAAGGCGGCCATGACGGATTTACCGTTGAAAATGCAGGCCTAACTTTGCAGGTTGAAAACGCAGACGGCAAACAACGCTTAATCGTTCTGCGCGTTAGCGGTGCGGCTGAACGTGCCGGCCTCAAACGCGGCGACGAAATCATTGCCGTCAGCCAAATCAGCGTCAATGACGAATCCACTTTCCGCAGCGCCTTGGAAAGCGCAGGCAAAAACGTACCGCTTCTGGTGCAACGCGACGGCAACACCTTGTTCCTCGCACTCAATCTGCAATAGCAAGATTTTCAGACGGCATGATGATGCGTTAAATGATAAAATACCCATCAGTCAGAGGCGGTGGGTATTTTGTTATCTGCTTTCCAAATCTAGGCCGTCTGAAAATATTTCACTGCTTATATACAATATAATTATGCAACTTATTAATTATTCGAATTCTATTTTATCCATTGTTCCGGCAGCCATCGCGCTTGCCCTGGCCATTGCCACGCGCCGTGTATTGCTGTCCCTGGGTGTCGGCATTATCGTCGGCTCATTCCTGCTGGTAGGCGGTAATCCGCTTGATGCCTTGGTTCACTTGAAAGACATGGCCGTCAGCCTGACTTGGGCGGACGGAGATTGGTCTTTGGGCAAACCCAAAATCCTGCTCTTCTTGGTACTTTTGGGGATTTTCACTTCCCTGCTGACGCATTCCGGCAGTAACCAAGCATTTGCCGATTGGGCGAAACAGCACATCAAAGGCCGACGTGGTGCTAAGCTGCTGACTGCCTGCCTGGTATTCGTTACCTTTATTGATGACTATTTCCACAGCCTTGCCGTTGGCGCGATTGCCCGCCCTGTAACTGACAAATTCAAAGTTTCCCGTGCCAAACTGGCTTACATCCTGGACTCCACTGCCGCACCGATGTGCGTTTTGATGCCGGTATCCAGCTGGGGCGCATCGATTATTGCTACTTTGGCCGGCCTTTTGGTAACGTACAACATCACAGGCTACACACCGATGGGCGCATTCGTGGCCATGAGCCTGATGAATTACTATGCCGTCTTCGCATTGATTATGGTGTTTGTCGTTGCCTGGTTCTCTTTCGATATCGGCTCAATGGCTCGCTTGGAACGCGCCGCTTTAAACGAAATTCATGATGAAACCGTTGACACCGGCCATCCCAACGGCCGCGTATTCGCGCTGATTGTACCGGTTTTGGTACTGATCGCCGCCACGGTTTCCGCCATGATTTACACAGGTGCGCAAGCTTCTGAAACCTTCTCTTTGCTCAGCGCATTTGAAAATACCGATGTGAACACTTCCCTCGTGTTCGGCGGCACTTGCGGCGTATTGGCCGTCATCCTCTGCACCATCGGCACCATCAAAACCAGTGATTACCCCAAAGCCGTTTGGCAGGGCATCATCTCTATGCGCGGTGCCATTATCATCTTGATTTTGGCATGGATTATCAGCACCGTTGTCAGCGAGATGCACACCGGCGAATACCTCTCCACCTTGGTAGCAGGCAATATCCATGCAGGCTTCCTGCCCGTGATTTATTTCTGCTCGCAGGCGTGATGGCCTTCGCTACCGGTACAAGCTGGGGTACATTCGGCATCATGTTGCCGATTGCCGCCGCCATGGCCGTCAAAGTCGAACCAGCGCTGATTATCCCCTGCATGTCCGCCGTCATGGCCGGTGCCGTATTTGGCGACCACTGCTCGCCGATTTCCGACACCACCATCCTCTCTTCTACCGGCGCACACTGCAATCACATCGACCACGTTACCTCGCAATTCCCTTACGCACTGACCGTTGCCGCCTCTGCCGCTATCGGCTACCTGATTTTAGGCATGACCGGCTCTGCGCCTTTAGGTTTTGTGGTAACCGGCATCGTGATGGTTGTGTTGATTTTCATCTTAAAAGACAAGAACAAAGCAACTGCCTAATTCAAAACCAATATTCAGACGGCCTGAGATATTCCGACACGCTCAGGCCGTCTGAATATTGCAATTACCCATATATCCATTATTCAGGACAAAACAATGAATACGCCCCATCTTCCACGCGGCCCTGTCATGGCCGACGTCGCCGCCTACCATCTGACCGAAGAAGAAAAACAACGCCTGCTCGACCCTGCCGTCGGTGGCGTTATTTTGTTCCGCCGCAACTTTGAAAATGTTTCCCAGCTCAAAGCTTTGGTTCAAGAAATCAAAGCCATCCGCACACCTGAACTCATCATCGCCGTCGACCACGAAGGCGGACGGGTTCAACGTTTTATTGACGGTTTCACCCGCCTGCCTGCCATGAACGTATTGGGTAAAATTTGGGATAACGAAGGCGAAGAAGCCGCCTGCGCCCAAGCAGAACAAGTCGGCTGGGTTTTGGCGACCGAACTCTCCGCCTGCGGTATCGACCTATCCTTCACGCCTGTATTGGATTTGGACTGGGGTCAATGCGCCGTCATCGGCAACCGCAGTTTCCACCGCGATGCCAACATCGTGACCCAGCTTGCCCTTGCCTTACAAAAAGGCCTGAACAAAGGCGGCATGAAATCTTGCGGTAAACACTTCCCCGGCCACGGCTTTGTCGAAGGCGACAGCCATCATGTCCTGCCTTGCGACGAACGCAGCCGCGAAGCGCTCGAAGCTGCCGACCTTATCCCCTTCCGCGCACTGAGCCAGGCAGGCATGGCCGCAGTCATGCCTGCCCACGTCGTATATCCACAAATCGACAGCCAACCTGCCGGCTTTTCCGAAAAATGGCTGAAACAAATCCTGCGCCAAGAAATCGGATTTAACGGCGTTATCTTTTCAGACGACCTGACCATGGAAGGCGCATGCGGTGTTGGCGGTATTAAAGAACGCGCCCGACTTTCTTTTGAAGCAGGCTGCGATATTGTACTGGTGTGCAACCGCCCTGACTTGGTCGATGAATTGCGAGACGGTTTTCACGCGCCGGCAAACGCCGACTTGGCCGCACGTTGGCAATACATGGCCAACACATTGACCATCCAGGAAGCAGCCGACATCATGGCAACCGAAGCATTCCAAGCCGCCCAACAGGCGACCGCCAAACTGGCAACGCCCAAAGACATCGCAGGCGGTGTCAAAGTCGGCGAAGCATTCTGATTCAAGGCCGTCTGAAACATTGACGGCAAATAAAAAAGGAAGACTTTTTCAAGTCTTCCTTTTTTGATTCAAACCGATTAGCGGTGTTGCGGATTGTAACGGCTTTCCAATCGCAGGAATACCCAACCCAAAAAGCTTGTCAGCACCAAATAAATCAGCGCAATCGTATAAAGCGGTTCCTCATAGACAGAATAGCGGCCAGTAATCGTGCTTTGTACATAAGCCAACTCAGCCACGCCGATGACGGACAACAATGAGCTGTCTTTCAACAAAGTAATAAATTCACTGGCCAATGGCGGCAACATACGGCGCAACGCTTGAGGCAAAATGACATAACGCATTGCCTGAGTATAGGTCAGCCCCAGAGAACGCGCAGCTTCCATTTGGCCTTTATCAATTGATTGAATACCGGCACGGAAAATTTCACAAATATACGCACCCGAGTTTGCAACCAAAGCCAAAGAGCCGGCAATCAGCGCACCATAAGAACGGCGCAGATCAACAGCTGCTTCGCCGCTAATCAGCACACCGTCGGCCGGGTGAACGAAAAATGGGAACCAAACATAAGCCCAAATCACAATTTGTACAAACAATGGCGTACCACGAAACAGCGTCACATACCAAAAAGAAATCTTACGCAATACCCAAGCCAAAGCACGCATCGGTGCACCGGCTTTTTCCGGATTGATCAAACGCGCCAATGCCAGCAGCAAACCCAAAACTGAGCCGCCTGCCGTTGCAACCACCGTCAGTCCCAGCGTCGTCAACACGCCGTAAAAAAACATCCAGCGGTATTCATAAATGATGTCAAAACGAAAATCCATAAATCTTCCGTCGGTCAAAATCGGTAACGAATCCGAATATTTTTTAAAATGAAGCTTGATATTTTACAAGAAAATACATTGCTTGAACGGTTTTTTGTTAAATTATTCCGCCCAACCCTGCTTTTTTTACATTTCCAATGAATTGCAGCCCCTTTTCGCCTTTGCCCATATAGGACATTTTCCGTATAAAAAACAAAGCGCAAACCCGAGACAAAATTGACCGAAACACAAAAACAGCGGATAATCCGCCCATTCTTCAAACATCTTTCAGACGGCCTTCCCTCTTCCCTTAAAGGCCGTCTGAAAACATTTTAAAAAGCATAAAACATGAAAGCACCCGAACTCTTATTGCCTGCAGGCGGCCTCGAACGCATGCGTGCCGCCTACGATTACGGCGCAGATGCCGTTTACGCCGGCAGCCCGCGTTACTCACTGCGCGCACGCAACAACGAATTTGCCAAACTCGACGTCCTCGAGCAAGGCATTAAAGAGGCGCACGAGCGCAACAAAAAATTCTTCCTGACCGTCAACACGCTGCCGCACAACTCCAAACTCAAGACCTTTGTTTCCGATATGGAACCCTTGATTGCCATGAAACCCGATGCGCTGATTATGGCGGATCCGGGTTTGATCATGACCGTGCGCGAAAAATGGCCGGAAATGCCGATTCACCTGTCCGTACAAGCTAACACCACCAACTACTGGGGCGTAAATTCTGGCAAAACATCGGTGTCGAACGCATTATTCTGTCACGTGAATTGAGCATGGAAGAAATCGCCGAAATCCGCCAAGAATGTCCGGATATCGAGCTTGAAGTCTTCATTCACGGCGCATTGTGCATCGCCTACTCCGGCCGTTGCCTATTGTCGGGCTACTTCAACCACCGCGACCCCAACCAAGGTACTTGCACCAACTCCTGCCGTTGGGACTACAAGGTCCACAACGCCGTCGAAAGCGACGCGGGCGATGCCCAGCTTCTGCAAGGTTTCAACTTTGAAAAAGCCCAAGAAGAAGCCAACCAAAACTTCGAAGGCATCAACGGTCAAAAACGCCACCCTTACGCCGACAAAGTTTTCCTGATTGAAGAGTCCAACCGCCCGGGCGAAATGATGCCGATTATGGAAGACGAACACGGCACCTACATCATGAACTCCAAAGACCTTCGCGGCATTGAAGTGGTTGAGAAACTGGCCAAAATCGGCGTGGACAGCCTCAAAGTCGAAGGCCGTACCAAATCGCTTTATTATGTTGCACGCGTGGCCCAGTCCTATCGCAAAGCGATTGACGATGCCGTTGCAGGCCGTCCGTTTGATTACAGCCTGTTGAGCGAACTCGAAGGCCTTGCCAACCGCGGCTACACCAGCGGCTTCCTCGAGCGCCACCAAACTCAGGATTACCAAAACTACCTGACCGGCCACTCCATCGCCAAACAAAGCCAATATGTCGGCCACGTTACCGAAATCGATGAAAACGGCTGGGCGACCATCGAAGTCAAACCGCTTTGCAGTCGGCGATTCACTCGAAATCATCCACCCGAGCGGCAACCAAACCATCAAATTGGAACAAATGACCCGCAAAGGCCAACCTGTCGATGTTGCCCCAGGCAACGGTATTCAGGTCAAAATCCCCAATATGCAGGGCAAAGAAAAAGCTTTGGTTGCGCGGATTATGAATCCTTAAGCATCAACCAAACAAAGGCCGTCTGAAAGTTTCAGACGGCCTTTTTACATTATCTATGCTGTTTTAAGCCTGTTCTTGCAATACGGCGGCGATCAATTCTTCCGCACCGTCATCTGCCAGTTTCTTGGCGACAGCGCGACCCAAGGCATCGGCGTATTCGGCAGGTGCTTGCGCGTCCGCCTGCAAAATGACCGAGCCGTCAGGATGGCCGACCAAGCCGCGCAAAGTCAGCAAACCGTTTTCTTCAGTGCAATATGCGGCCAGCGGCACTTGGCAGCTTCCGCCCAAAGCGCGCGCCAATGCGCGTTCGGCCGTCACGCAGGCATGTGTGGTATCGTGGTTTAACGGCTTCAAGACTTCGTACAAATCTTCGCGATGCGCTGCAATTTCGATACCCAATGCACCTTGTCCGGCGGCAGGCAGGCTGTCGGATTCCGACAAAATCATGCGGATGCGTTCGTCCAATTCCAGACGCTGCAAACCGGCGGCGGCCAAAATAATCGCGTCGTATTCGCCGTTATCGAGTTTGGACAAACGGGTTTGCACATTGCCGCGCAAAGGTTTGATAACCAAATGCGGATAGCGCGCACGCAACTGGGCTTCGCGGCGCAGGCTGGATGTACCGACGACGGCGCCTTTGGGCATTTCTTCCAAACGCGCGTATTGGTTGGACACAAACGCGTCAAACGGATTGGCGCGTTCGCCGATGGCTGCAAGCGCGAAACCTTCAGGCAAATCCATCGGCACATCTTTAATCGAATGCACGGCCAAATCGGCTCGACCGTCATACAAAGCCTGTTCCAACTCTTTGACAAACAAGCCTTTCCCGCCGACTTTTGATAAAGTTCTGTCCAAAATCTGGTCGCCGCGCGTGGTCATGCCCAAAATCTCGACCTCGCAATCGGGATACAGGGCTTTCAGACGGCCTTGGATGTGTTTTGCCTGCCACATGGCAAGCAGGCTTTCGCGACTGGCGATAACGAGTTTTTTCGGGTTCATAATGGTTGCCTGAAAGATGGAAAACGGCATGAAGTCTATCATATTTTGGGCGGTTTTTCAGACGGCATGGGGGTGAATATGTTATATTTACACCTAAAAACCAAATTTTCCGGACAACATGAAACGCGCCAAAAAATATCCTTTTTTATCCTTACAGCGGCAACGTTTTCATCTGAACTTTGAAAACGCCTCTTCCGCCGCCGACCTTCCGAGCGAACGTGATTTTTACCGCTGGGCATGGTCTGCCTTGAAAAACGAATACCGCCGCGCTGACATCAGCCTGATTCTTTTGGACGAAGAAGAAGCCCGCGCCTACAACCGCGACTACCGCGGCAAAGATTACGCCACCAATGTATTGAGTTTTGCGCTCAACGAAGGCGAAATCCTGCCCGACCAGTTTTCAGACGGCCTGTATGGCGATTTGGTGATTTGTCCGCAAGTGGTTTTGAAAGAAGCCGCCGAACAAGGCAAAACACCCGAGCAGCATTTTGCCCACCTGACCATACACGGCACTTTACACCTGATGGGCTACGACCACATCGAAGACGATGAAGCCGAAATAATGGAAGCCGAAGAAATCCGCCTGATGCTGACGGCAGGTTTCCCCAACCCCTACCAAGAGGACGAATATTAAAATGGACGGTACGCAGTCGAAACCCAAGTTTTTCGAACGCCTGATCTCCCGACTTGCCGGCGAACCCGACTCCGCCGAAGACGTATTGACCCTGTTGCGCCAAGCGCACGAACAGGAAGTTTTTGATGCCGACACACTGACCCGGCTGGAAAAAGTATTGGACTTTGCCGAGCTGGAAGTGCGCGATGCCATGATTACGCGCAGCCGCATGAACGTATTGAAAGAGAACGACAGCATCGAGCGCATCACAGCCTACATCATCGAAACCGCCCATTCGCGTTTCCCCGTCATCGGCGAAGACAAAGACGAAGTTTTGGGCATTTTGCACGCCAAAGACCTGCTCAAATATATGTTCAACCCCGAGCAGTTCCACCTGAAATCCGTCTTACGCCCTGCCGTTTTCGTTCCCGAAGGCAAATCACTGGCCTCCCTGTTAAAAGAGTTCCGCGAACAACGCAACCACATGGCGATTGTCATCGACGAATACGGCGGCACATCCGGCCTAGTAACCTTTGAAGACATCATCGAGCAAATCGTTGGCGACATCGAAGACGAGTTTGACGAAGACGACAGCGCCGACAATATCCACGCCGTTTCTTCCGAACGCTGGCGCATCCACGCCGCAACCGAAATCGAAGACATCAACGCCTTTTTCGGCACGGAATACAGCAGCGAAGAAGCCGACACCATCGGCGGCCTGGTCATTCAAGAATTGGGGCACCTGCCCGTACGCGGCGAAAAAGTTATCATCGGCAACCTGCAATTTACCGTCGCACGCGCCGACAACCGCCGTCTGCACACCCTGATGGCCACACGAATTAAAGAAAACACGGATAAACCATGATTATTCTGGATCACGTCTCCAAACACTATCAAACACGCGACAACAAAGGCTTTGTCGCTGTCGAGCCGACCAGCCTCGAAATCAAACAGGGGGAAATCTTCGGCCTGATGGGCTATTCCGGCGCAGGCAAATCCACCCTGCTGCGCCTGATTAACTTATTGGAACGTCCGGATACAGGTACCGTCAGCGTATGCGGCCAAGAGCTGACCGCGCTCAACGCCACGCAACTGCGCCACGCCCGACAAAAACATCGGCATGGTATTCCAACAGTTCAACCTATTGAGCAACCGCACCGTTGCCGAAAAACGTCGCCTTTCCTTTAGAAATTGCCAAATGGCCGTCTAAAAAAATCCAAGCGCGTGTTAAAGAATGTTTGGAAATCGTTGATTTGCAAGACCGTGCCAACCATTACCCGTCCCAACTTTCCGGCGGTCAAAAACAACGTGTCGGCATCGCCCGAGCGCTGGCGCCGCAACCTCAAGTCATCCTTGCCGACGAACCCACTTCCGCCCTCGATCCCGCCACTACGCGCAGTGTTTTGAAGTGTTTGGAGGACATCAACCGACGTTTCAACGTAACCATCGTCATCGTTACCCACGAAATGAGCGTTATCCGCCGTCTGTGCGACCGTGCCGCCCTCTTGGACAAAGGCCGTCTGTTGGAAATCGTTGAAGTACACGGCAACCAAATCCATGCCCAATCCGAAATCGGGCAAGAGCTGATTCGAGAGGACTAATATGGCAGATTTAACATTTGAAAGTGCTGTTGCGACCATCGTCAGCATGAAGGGCGAAATTATCCAAGCCTTGGGCGAAACCTTTATTATGGTCGGCCTATCGACTACTTTCGCCGTTATCTTCGGTACGGTTTTGGGCGTATTGCTGTTTGTGACGTCAACTCATCAGTTGCACTACAACAAACAGCTGAATTTATTTTTGGACAACCTGGTTAACCTGATGCGTGCGTTTCCTTTCGTCATCCTGATGATTGCCATGATTCCTGTTACACGCGCCATAATCGGCACGACCATCGGCCCGGTTGCCGCCTCATTGGTATTGAGCGTATCCGGCTTGTTCTACTTCGCCCGTCTGGTCGAGCAAAACCTGCGCGAAGTGCCCAGAGGCGTGATTGAAGCGGCCTCCGCAATGGGCGCTTCCCCCATGAGTATCATCTGCAAAGTGCTTTTAAATGAAGCGCGCGCAGGTATGGTTTCCAGCATTACCGTACTGGCTATCGGCCTTCTGTCGTACAGCGCGGCGGCGGGTATGATTGGCGGTGGTGGCTTGGGCGACCTTGCCATCCGTTACGGCTACTACCGCTATCAAATGGAAGTCATCATCTTCATCGTCGCCATCCTGGTTTTACTCGTTATCCTGATTCAAGGCATCGGCAACAGATTGGCACGCAAACTGGACAAACGTTAAACAAACCAGGCCGTCTGAAATAGACTTACTATTTTTCAGACGGCCTGTTCTCTATTTAGGACATATATTCCCATTAAGTTTACAAAAAACATCCTCATCTTTCCAAAATAGATTTACAATCCCTCTTTTTTTAACAGCGGCAGCTTGAGGCCGTCTGAAACCGTTTTATCATCCATCTGGAGCAAAATTATGCGAATCAACCCATTCTTCAAAACCCTTTCTGCCGCTGCGCTGGCCATCATATTGGCTGCCTGCGGCGGTCAAAAAGACAGCGCACCTGCTGCTTCTGCCGCTTCTTCTGCCGACAACGGCGCAGAGAAAAAAGAAATCGTCTTCGGTACAACCGTCGGCGACTTCGGCGATATGGTAAAAGACCAAATCCAACCGGCTTTGGAGAAAAAAGGCTATAAAGTCAAACTGATCGAGTTTACCGACTATGTGCGCCCCAACCTTGCTTTGGCTGAAGGCGAATTGGACATCAACATCTTCCAACACAAACCTTATCTGGACGACTTCAAAAAAGAACACAAACTGGACATCACCGAAGCCTTCCAAGTACCGACTGCTCCTTTGGGCCTCTATCCTGGCAAACTGAAATCTTTGGACGAATTGAAAGATGGCGTCAGCGTTTCTGCACCTAACGACCCGTCCAACTTTGCCCGTGCATTGGTTATGTTGAACGAATTGGGCTGGATTAAACTGAAAGCCGACGTTGATCCGCTGACCGCATCTAAAGCAGATATTGCCGAAAACCCTAAAAATATCCAAATCGTAGAACTTGAAGCCGCCCAACTGCCGCGCAGCCGTGCCGACGTTGACTTTGCCATCGTTAACGGCAACTACGCCATGAGCAGCGGCATGAAACTGACCGAAGCGCTGTTCCAAGAGCCGAGCTTCGCCTACGTTAACTGGTCTGCCGTCCGTACTGCCGACAAAGACAGCCAATGGCTGAAAGATGTAACCGAAGCCTACAACTCTGACGAGTTCAAAGCCTACTCACAAAAACGCTTTGCCGGTTACAAATACCCTGCGGCATGGGGTGAAAACGCAGCAGCAGGTGCTCAAGCCGAAGCCGCCTCTACTGCTTCTGCAACCAAATAAATCGCTCTTTGAAAAAAGGCCGTCTGAACGTTCAGACGGCCTTTTTCTATCATCACTCACAAAGACAAAATTATTTTTACTGATAACAATCACTTACATAATTTCTTATATCAAACCGAATTAACTGTTGTAAAAATATTCAATAAAAATCCATGTTTTTATTCAATATAATCAATCACTAAATGAATTATTCTACTTTTTTATAATATTCACTGGTAATGTTCCGCTTATCCTGATATTATACCGTTTATCTAAATACATCCGGTTATCTACTTTTTAGACCGCTCATCTTAATTGCTTTAAACCACTTTGTCGGATTTTCCCATAATGTTGTGTTTCTCCGTTTCGAAGGGGTTTGAGCGGTCGAAATACCGTATTGCTTAGATGTTAAAGCTTCGTGCTTTGAAATGAGTGAATTTTTGTTTTAAGTGTCGTAATCTCTTGCTAATTACTCCCAGCTGCAAGAGTTTCAGGGTTGTCTATTTGGACAACCCTTCTTTTTTTATACTCCATTATTTCAATAACTTAAGATTTTATTATTCATATTCAAACCAACTGGCGAAACCATTCTTTTTCCCACCTCAAATTTTCTTCAATTCATTATTCGGCATCACCAGCCAAACCTGTGCATTTTTGACTTGGGCGGCTGCTCGGATGGCCGCTTCATCCATAATGGAAAATGCAGTCGAAAAAGCATCGGCAACTGCCGCACTTTCTGCCATAACGCTCATGCTTTTATAGCGCGGCTGGCTTCCGCCTGTGCGTGGGTCAAACAGATGGGTAAATTTGCCTGCCTCGTCCATTACCGTGCCATAGCCGCCCGATGTGGCAAACGCTTGATTTTTCATGGCAATAGTAGTCAGGATTTGGTCTTCTTGGTCAGGATTGCGGATGCTGACATTCCACTCGCGCTGGTTGGCATTATCAAAGCCGTAAATCTCCCCCATATCAATCAATGCCTGAGAAACGCCTTGCTGCTTCAACAATTCGGCTACTTTGTCGGTGATATAGCCTTGGGCAATGCCGTTAAGCGACAAGCCCATGCCTTTTTGGGCAAAACGGATTTCTTTGGTATCAAAGTTGACTTTATTGAAGTCCACCAATTTAAGCGTATCTTTGATGCTGCGTTCGGACGGCGGCGTTTCGGTTTTCGGATTTCGCCTGAAATGGTCGGCATACAGATTCCACAAAGGCTGAATGCTGGGATCAAATGCACCTTGCGTCAGCTGATGAATATCCCGGCTGATACTGAGCAGCTGCAAAAATCAGATGGCGGATTTTTCAGACGGCCTTCTCGGTTTAAGCGGCTGATCAGGCTGTCGTCCCGATACAGGCTGAAGATTTTTTCCAATCGTGAAACTTCCGCCAATACTTTGTTGATCAGTATCTCCGCCTGCCTGCGCCCAACGCCGAACAAACGCAATTCCGCACCCGAGCCTAATGCAATCCCTTTCCAGATAACAGGCTGCTCTTCTTGATTCGGGCCGGCTGAATGAGTCGGCCGATTGGTTTTTCGGCTGATGGCAAAGGGAATGCCGGCACCGGCGGCAAGTGTGGCGGCGATGGCAATGAAGCGGCGGCGCGTTAAAGGAGTGGACATGGCGTATTCCTTGGATTTTTTATTTTTACATTGAAAGCCTGCATCATTAAATATCAATCGGCACGCCTTCAACACAAAGGCCGTCTGAAATGGTTTCAGACGGCCTTTATTGATTGTTTTATTTGAAAATATATTCGTCGGGCATTTCGGCAAAACCGACTACTCTGCCGCCTTTTTCTTTGGCGAATTTTTCAGCTTGTGCCTTGTCGGCAAAAGGAAGCGCATCTTCCGCACCCATGCCGCCGATAAAGCTGCTTTCGATAACGTAATAGGCCTTTCGCATCTATCCATTCGGTGTCGGCATTGGGTTTTTCCCAATCTTTGACTTTACCCATATCGGTAACATAGATGACATGAATGCCTTTCGGCTCTTCAGGCAGCTTGGTGTAGCCGAACATCTGCTTGATGGTGGAAAACCAAACTGGTTTTTCAGGTTTGCCGTTCAAGAAGATTTGCGCTTTAGGGCCGTTGTGTTCAGTTAAATTCATGCTGCAGTAATGACCCACTGCACTATCGCTGATTTGTTGGGGCGCAGGCGGAGGGCTGTTGTCCTGCTTGCTGCAGGCTGCCAATGCGATGAGTGTGAAGGTAGTCAATAATATTTTTCTCATATTTGTCGCTTTCCAAAAATCCAGGCGGCTAAAATCAAAGGAATGATAACCCATAATACCTGAGCCGTCAGCAAAACAGGCATACTCAGACTGATTTGTTCGCTCAAACCCGCCATGCCGGCATACATGGCTGTATTTTCGTAACCCGTCAGGTTCAGCAGACGATAAATGTCTGCGGGGTTGAACAAAAGAACGGTTTCTACCACAGGCGCGGTAATGACTTGTTCGGTATCGGCAACCAAAACACCCAAAAGCGCCATATCGAAAATAACGACAAAAAAACAGCCATACGCCGATGGCAATACCGGCGGCGGTACCGCGTTCTTTAACTTTTGCGCTGATCAAATAGCCCATGGACAAAAAGGCTGCGCCAAGAATCACGCTGGCAGCAATCAAGAGGGCGAAAGGCTGCCATGCGGCAATATCAAAACCGCCGTTGGCAAGCTGAAGGGTAATACCTGCCAATCCGTAGCCTGCCGTGGTAGCAAGGGCAAGGATGATGAGGTGACCGATAAATTTACCGGCAAGGATTTGGTTGCGCGAGATGGGGTAACTGAGCAGCAACGCCATTGTACCGCGCTCGATTTCGCCGATCAGTGCATCATAAGAGAGCAACATCGCAATCAGCGGAATCAGGAAAATAGACAGGCTGGACAGGCTGACTACGGTTACCGTCAAGGGATCAACCTTGACCGAACCGGTAGGCGAGCTGCCGAGAAAGCCTAATGACAGTGCCAATGCGGCAAGCAAAAGTGCGGCAGCAAGAACCCAACGATTGCGCAGGCTGTCGCGGACTTCTTTGCCGGTAATAATCCAAACGGGGTTCATACGTCTTCCCTCTTCAAGAATTGCGCGTACATATCGTCAAGTGTAGGCGTGTGGATATCGATGTAGGCAAGACTGCCCAAATCACCCAATTCGCTCAAAAGAGCCATGCGCTCTTCTGCTTTACATTGCGCTTGGTATGACAGGCCGTCTGAAAGCGGATGCCAACGCTCGCTCAACGGGCGCGCTTCTTTCAAGCGGACGTTGACGGTCAGCGGCAGGCCGCTTTGAACATGCAACTCATCCATGCTGCCGTCGGCAACTTTCACGCCGTTTTCATGACGATGATGCGGTCGGCGTGGCCGTCAAGCTCGGCCAGTGCGTGGGTGCTGAGCAATACGGTTGCGCCGCGTCCATTGAGTTCGCGCACAACTTCGTAAAACATTTGACGCGAAGCCGGATCAAGGCCGGTAGTCGGCTCGTCAAACAGTAAGACTTTAGGTTCGCCCAACAAGGCTTGTGCCAAAGCGAGGCGTTGACGCATCCCTTTGGAGTAAGTGCCGACACGGCGGCGTGCGGCCTGGGAAATACCGACACGCTCGAGCAATTCGCGGTTTTTACTCAAGGGCTGTTTTTTAAGTTTGGCATAGAAATCCATGGTTTCGATACCGGTCAATGAGGGGTGCAATGCAACCGTTTCAGGCAGGTAACCGATTTGGCTGCGACGCTGCGCCCCTGCTTTACTGCCGGTCGGTTCTCCCAAAAGCATCACTTCGCCCTCGGTCGGCGTAATCAGGCCGAGTATCAGCTTCATAATGGTGGACTTGCCTGCACCGTTGTGTCCCGCCATGCCGACGCTCTCGCCAGCCTTGAGAACCAGATCGACTTGGTTGACGGCCTTTTGGCTGCCAAACTGCTTGGTCACGTTTCTCAATTCAACGTGGTTGGTACTGCTCATGGATATTCCTCTAGTGAATGTTTCAGACGGCCTTTGATATTGGGCCGTCTGAAAGGTTACATATTGGCATTTCCGCCTGTCAGCGCACCGTTTTCGGCATTACCCCATTCGGATTGGTGCGTTTTTGCTTCATGCAGCAATTCGTCCTTCATGGCTTCATATTTGGTTGTCGTTTTATTGCGGACGGGGTTCATCAAAGGCTTACTGTCAATTACACCGCCGGGCAGGATGGCGGGAAATTGCGATTGCGCCCATTTGACAATGCTGATGGCAGGGCTGTTCATCAATAACCGGGCGACGGGTGCGCGCCAGATGATTTGGTCGATAATCCCGTTGGGACGGTAGGCACTGTCGCCGAAGCCGTCGCCGTTAAGGTCAAAGGCGCTGTTATCGCTCCAATAGTTGCCGCGACCACCCTCGCCCCAATCGAGGAAGCGGGTGCTGACATATTTAACCTGGCTTTCGTTGTTAATAAATGAATTTTCGTACAGGGTTGTGCCTTCGATGGCTGCGGTGAAGTGGATACCGATTTGGCAGTTCTCGAAATGATTGGCAAAGATTTTATCGTAGTTGGCATTGTAGGCAAACACGCATTTGCCTGCCTTGTTGATCACATTATCGTGAATTTCAGAATAATTGACGTAGTTGAGCATAATGCCTTGGTCGCGACTGCCAACGGCAATGTGCCATACACTTTCAGGCGTTCGGAAAACATCAGCACATAACCCATATTGTTGCCGACGGAGATATTATTGCTGACTTCGCTGTCATTGGTGTACATATAATGGACGGCAAAGCGTAAGTCGCTAAAACGGTTGCCTTTGTAGGTATTATGGGTACTGGTATTTGAAAAAATACCGTCACGGCCTTTGGAAATATCGTTATCGACCACTTGCGCACCGGGCGCATTCCAGACAGTCACGCCGTTGCCGCGTTCGTTAACGCGCAGGGTTGCATCGCCGATGATTTTATTTTCCCGCACCATGGATTCTGCCGCACCGTGAATATACACGCCGACAGAATTGTCGATGATGTTGTTATGCTCCACCAGCGCGCGCGTTGCCGTCTCTTCTAAATAGATACCGGCATCCATTGCCGGCAAACTCATGCCGGAATGGGAAACGGTCAGATTGCGCAAAGTTACATCAGGCGCATGAACGGCAACCGTCCTCCCGCTCCGGTCGCCGACGATCTTGGCGGAACGGTCGGCAGGGCCTTCGATGGTAATGGGTTTGTCGATATAGAGTTTGGTTTTGTATGTACCGGAGGCAAGCTTGAGCGTATCGCCGGCTTGGGCGCGCGCCAAAGCATCATTGAGATTGTCTTGTGCGGATACGTTGATGACTGCGGCAAAGGCCGTCTGAACCATGCTGCCAAGCAGCAATACGAGTGCGGCACGTTGCCATTTGGAACGATGGATTTGTGTGTGCGTCATAATCATATCTCTGTTTCAGACGGCCTGCTTGCCGCATGATAAACCGATGCGGAAACAGGTATTTTGGTGTTATAGCAAAGCTGTCTGATGATGGCTTTCATTTTGTGGCCATATCGGCCGACAAACAACTTTGCTATAAAGGCCGTCTGAAAGAATGTTTTTTCAGACGGCCTGAAGAATTAAATCATCAAACCGAAATTATTTTGGTTTAACAATCATTTGGCCAGACATTTCCATGTGCAATGCGTGGCAGAACCATTGGCAGTAGTACCAGTGTACACCTGGACGGACAGCTTTGAAGGTTACAGAAGATGTAGCTTGCGGGCCAATCTCCATAGCAATGCCATAGCCTTCCAAAGTAAAGCCGTGAGTCAAGTCTTCAATGGTCTCAACGTTGGTTACATATACGGTAACTTCGTCGCCTTGGTTCACTTCAAATTGAGGAACGCTGTAAGCAGGCGCAACGGCAGTCATGTACACGCGTACTTTGTTACCTTCGCGTACGACTTTGGCAGCTTTTTCCAGCTCAACACCGTCTTTTTGAGCTTGTTCCAAAGCTTCTTGCCAGAACCATGGATCTTTGCGGTCCCAAGTTTTGCTTGGGTTCACTTTAGACGCAGCAACCAAGCACAAGTCATGTGGTTCGGCAAAAGTCGGATTGTCATGCACCAGACGCATTTCGTCGCCGGAGATGTCGATCAATTGGTCACACTCAGGTTTCAAAGGACCGGCATTCAAGAAGCGGTCTTTAGAGAACTTGTTCAAAGATACCAACCATTTACCGTCGGCTTCTTTGGTTTCGCCCATGGTAGTATGGTTGTGGCCAGGTTGATAGTGAACGTCGAGTTTTTGTTTGATCGGATCGATTTTCTCGCCTTTATAGGCTTTAATCGCGTCGTCGATGTTCCATTTCACCATTTGGCTGTCGATAAACAATGTAGTATAGGCATTGCCGCGACCGTCAAATGCAGTGTGTAATGGGCCAAGACCCAGTTGAGGCTCAGCTACGACAACATCGCGCTCTTTGATTTTACCTGCAAACAAGTCATCCAGTTTGCTGACATCCAATACGGTAACGGTTGGAGACAGTTTACCGTTGAGCATGATGTATTTACCGTCAGGGCTTGCATTACAGCCGTGAGGAGAGTTAGGAACCGGGATGTAACGAGTGTATGGAGAGTTGGCTTCCGCACGACCGTCCAACATTTTCACGCCGTTAACTTCTTTGAAGTCGCCTTTTTTGATGCCTTCTTCGATGGCAGCCAGGTTAAATACCACACACCAGTCTTGTTCGTTAGAAGATGCACCTTGTACAGTCAGAGCGCGCTCAGAGTTATAGCAGGTAGAGAAAGAGTATTTACCTTGGTAGTCGGCATCGCCATTATCCAAGTTACCGTCTACCAATACTTGCCATGCGATGTCCATGGTTTCGCCGTCAACTGCAGTATAAACGGCATTCCAAGTTTTAGGATCATCCCATTTGCCTACGCCGTCAACAGGAACGATATGCTCGCCGTTGGCAAAGACGTAGCCGGTTTTCGGATAGCGTTGAGGACGCAGACCGTGAACACCTGAAACGTTTGGAATTTCAACGATTTTATCGGTTTTCATCACATCCAAGCGGATACGGCAAACACGGTTGTTTGCTTTATCGTTGGCATATGCATAGCGGCCGTCGTAAGTTTGATCGGTAAAAGACAAGTGCGGGTGGTGCAAGTCGCCGTTAGGGTAGCAGCGCAGACCGCTGTCTTGCAGGAATTTACGGGTTTCCGGCGTAATTTTTTCATTCAAAATACGCAGGCTCTCGTTGGTACGACCCCAACCGGTAGCGCTGTCCATATTGAATACAGGGATACGCATCAACTCACGCATAGAAGGTACGCCGATCAAGCGCATTTCACCTGATTGACCGCCTGACAAGAAACCGTAGTATTGGTCAAGCTCACCTGGACCGACTTCGGAAGTTTGTTTGCCCGGCTCGGCAGAATGAGCAGCGGCTTTCTCGGCAGGTGCAGCACCTGAAGCAGCAGCTTTATCACCCTCGCCGTTAGAGCAACCGGCCAAGCCCAACAAACCGGCACCGGCAATACCTGCACCGGAAGCAGCGGCAGTACCTAAGAATGAACGACGGCTTAAGCCGTTTTGTTCTAATTTTTCGTCTGACATACGACACTCCTTGGATAAAATCCGGCGGCCGATTTTTCAGACGGCCTGCCGATGAAAAACTTTCTAAGTCGGGCTGCCGATACAGCCCTCTTTTTTTATTGATAAATTACTACTTGTCGACACTGATTGCCGATTCTTTTTTAACAAACTGGACGACTTGTTCTTGGGCATTTTGCGTTGCTGCTGCATCATGCTGTTCAGCTTTTGCCGCCGCTTGTTTTTGTTTTTTCTTATTCGTTGCCACTACTTGAGGACAACGCGTATCGTGATGATACATTACCTGACAATGCAGACATTGGATACATTCGTTCGGATGAATGTCGCCTTCTGGTGCGATTGCCTGTACTGGACATTCGTGTGTACAAATCTGGCATGGATTACCGCACATTTTATAACGGCGTAGCCAATCAAACACACGGAAGCGGCCCGGCAATGCGATACCTGCACCCAAAGGACACAGATAACGGCAGAAGAAACGTTCGATAAACAAGCCTGCAATCAGCAAAGCTGCAGCGAACAGAACGAACCACCATTCACGCATGAATTTCAAAATAATTGCAGTTTTGAAAGGCTCAATTTCAGCAAATTTTTCAGCCGTACCCAAATCGTACAGGGAAATTGCCAACAAAGCGAAGAAAATTACATATTTAATCGCACTCAGACGGGTATGCAACAAGTGTGGCACGGTAATTTGTTTCAGACCCAATTTTTTAGCGATACGGTTGGTTAACTCTTGCAATGCACCGAAAGGACACAGCCATCCACAGAATGTACCGCGGTTCCACAACAGCATGGTCGCCGCTGTAAAGAGCCACAGAATGAATACCAGCGGATCCATCAGGAAGAATTCCCAGTGGAACTCAGTCAAAATGGCTGAGAACAACGTCAAAGTATTCACTACCGATAATTGTGCCTGAGCATACCAGCCGATATAAAACAGCGTAAAGGTCAGGAAACAGAGACGGAATCGGTCATACCATTTTTCGTAACGGACAATCCAGTCTTGGAACAGGAATACCAACAGAAGAATTGTCAAAGCAATACCGACAACCACGATTTGACCTTGTTTGGCTTTCCAAACCTGTTTCCAAAGTTGGTTGGATACACCCTCCTCAGCTGTTGCATCTTCTGCAATACCTGTACTTTCTTCCGGAGCAGAGGCTGCCGCAGCCACCGGCTCAACCGGTGCGCTGATTTCAACCGGCGGTGCTTTAGGATCGTCAACGTAGTAGCCTTTTGGCAATTCATAATCCAAATCGGCAGTTACAAATGCCTTATCATTTACGCTCAATACGCGTTGAATCATCAATTGCAAACGCCATGGTTCGGCACCATCAAATTCCACACCTTCGGGGATGGTGAACCAAGAAACCTCTTTAAATGCGGGCGCACCTTCAGCGGATAAAGCAACTACACGTTCATGTTGCGCATCGGTAAAGCGGAAGCTGGTATCGCCTTGAATCATTTCAATACGGTCAAAGATACCGCCGCGGACATAACCCGAACCTTTCCAAGAATAGCGACCCTCGCCGGCCACCATCACGGCTTCTTGGCCAGGTTTCAAACGTTTTTGCAGGTTGTTCCAACCGGCTTCACCTAAAAGGCTTTTACCGATGGAAGGCTGGCTGACCAAAGCAACATACAGATCAATAAATGTATCGTTACCATCACCCTGCTCCGCATGATCTGCCACACCTGCTTTACCGCTTTTCTCAAACAGTTTATTGATTTCGTCGATAGAAATATGCAGATGACCGACGGCTTTTTGTTCCAAAAGCGCATTCCATGACAGAATATCTTGTTTGTCTTGATTGGCAACACGACGTGGACGGGTTTGAACAGCAGGTTCGGCAGACTGTTCGCCGGAAGCAGCTGCTGTACCGGCTTGAACTGCTTTATCTGTACCCAAATGATATTGATGGATTACTGCTTTAACAGAGCGCTGAATACTGTCATTGATGACCATCAGGGTTACAGTCGCACCACTAATAATATCCCCCGGTGCAACACCTGGCTGAGGCGGGTTTTTAATAAAATTTAAGCCGATATATTTGTCAATGAATTTATCGACACGGGATTGCGGGATACCGATCAGCATAATCGGTTCATGGTGTTCAACCAATTTTGCGCCGGCAATAGTGCCATCATTGGCCAAGGCAACCATCGTATCGATCGGTTTGCTCGAATAACCGCGCGTATTAACCACGTCAGTCGTGATATAAACCAAGCCAAGCTGCTCTTCGCCCTTGTATACGCGAGCAACCAAAGGTTTACCTTCAGGCTTACCGTAGCGGTCAGCACCTGGGAAAATTTCAGACGGCTGAACTTTTGCCAAGAAATCAGGCAAGCGTTCCGCGTAAGCAGGCAGGCTTACCATCATCACGAAAAATACAGCAAACAGCATAAGGATTCGTTTCCAAATGCCACTTAAACACTTTACTTCAAGGCAGGACATGGCTATTCCCGATATATCGATACTCTAAACACTGATATTATATGAATCATCCATCGGCAATAATTTGATTAAAATCAAGTTTACAAATCTTAAAACCAAATTCCATATGCTAATAATACTTTAGAACTATATTGAACAATCACATCTTTCGCAGACATGAAACATAGGAAAATCAACCCGATTCAACAAATCTTCTTATATTATTAATTTATTTATAATAATACTCAAAACAATTCCCAAAATTCTATTTGGCATATATTAAAGCAGAATACAAAGATTCGATTTTAATTTCAATAGGCCGTCTGAAAATAATCTCAAAAACTTTAGTCCCCCATTCTTTCAACACAAAATATACTTTCCGTACAAACAAAAAGAGCCTGTATAACACAGGCTCTTTTTCAGACTAATCTTAAGTCAGATTAGAATTTGTGACGCAGGCCAACAGTACCAGCAGTTTTCTCGTATTTATCACTACCTACTTTTTCTTTCAACCAACCGGCTGACAACAAGGCAGAGGTGCGTTTAGAGAAGTCGTAATCAGCACCAACGATAACTTGATCGTAAGTATGGTCAGTTTTGTTGCCATTCACAGTAGGTTTGAAACCGTGAGCGTAAGAAACACGAGGAGTTACATTACCGAAGCGGTAAGCGGCAGTGGCAGCAACTTCAGTATGTTTGTTTTTCTTACCATAGGCAGTATTGCTAGCATTGGCATAACCATTTTTAGATGCATCATGTTGAGCAGCAACAGCAACCAACAGATTGTTTGCATCATAGCCGGCAACTACGCGATGAGTTTGATGATCTTTCAAATCACCAGCAGCAGTGCCATTAGTCAAAGGAGTATTTACAACCTTACCATCAGCATCGGTTGCCAAATCATGTTTAGCAAAACCACCTGCATAGCGAGCAAAGAAACCAGAATTTTCATAATTCAAACCAGCATAGTATGCATCACCATGCACACGCTCATGCTTATATCTATCATCATGATTTGCATTGTCACGAGGTTGGTATTGTACGCTTGCACTAAAACCAGCGAATACAGGAGAGTCATAGCGTACAGATACTTTACGAGAATCTACACGTTTTAATTTACCTAATTGCAAAACATCAGAGTTAGCATCACCAGATTCCCATGGATCGATGCTATCGCTGCTGTCTTTCAGGGTAGTATTCAGGTTACCGGCACGAACTTTACCGAAGCCACCTTCCAAGCCAATGAAAGATTCACGGTTAGCAAAACCAGAGTTACCACCGGCGATAGAAGTATTTTGCTCAACTTGCCAGATAGCATTCAGGTTGTTACCCAAGTGCTCGTGGCCTTTGAAGCCGATACGAGAGTCGTAGTCAGCAATCTCAGTAGCAGTTTTAGATTTAGTAGTTTGACCTGAAACTTTCGTTTTGGTTTGAGAAACTTCTACACCAGCTTTGATTTGACCGTACAGAGTCACATCAGCCATAGCTGCAACAGGCAGAGCTGCCAAAGTCAGAGCAATCAGAGATTTTTTCATTGCTGTATTCCTTTTCTATTGTGAAGAAATAACTTAAGCAGACCGGACAATCCGCTTAGGCTTACATTATCGCTGGAATCAGCGATTCCATGACTGTTACTATAATTGCTCCTCTCTAAAAAAACAAACTTTATTCAAGCCACCCCCACCACCATTGCAACCCAGTAAAGGCAAACACAGCCTAAAAAAAGGAAATTTATTATTTAAAATCAATGATAAATTTCTTATAAAACCAATTGTGCATTTTTACAACACTTTATTAATTTACACATCAATCACGCTATTTTGTTGCTTTTATACCAACAATCCGTCAATTAGGCCGTCTGAAAAACATTACCCGAAACATCCATCCACTCAGGCAGAGGCAGTTTTACCACCCCAAACTCATCAGGATAATCAACGCCTGTCAAATACAGGCCGTCAGACATAAAGGTCGGAGGCGCTTTCAATCTGCTTCTTGCATGAAAGATTGACTGAAATTCATCCACACTGATCCTGCCACTTCCCACATATACCAATGCGCCCATGATATTACGCACCATATGATGCAAGAATGCATTTCCATGCAAATCAAGGCACAAATAATGAGGAGTCCCACTAATACTTGCACTATACAGCGTTTTTATAGGCGATTTTGCCTGGCACTCAGCCGCACGAAAACTGGAGAAGTCATGTTCACCCTCCAATAAAGCAGCAGCCTGCCTCATTAGATTTAAATCTAATTTCAAATGCGTCCACCCCACCCTGCCGACCAACAACGGAGAGCGAACCGGAGATGACTCCAGTAAATAACGGTAATGCCGGCCATAAGCATCAAATCGGGCATTGAAATGCGGTGCAACTTTTTGTGCAAGCAATACAGCCACACCGTCAGGCAAATGCGCATTGACTCCACGCACCCACGCCTGCTCCGGACGGCTTACAGATGTATCAAGTGTACAACCTGAGCTGTCGCATGCACACCCGTATCCGTCCTTCCTGCAACAATCGTATTAATCCGCTCTCCTGCTATTGAAGTTAATGCCTGCTCTAAGGCCGTCTGAACAGTCGGCAGGTCTCCGGCCTGTTTTTGCCAACCATAAAAACGGCTTCCGTCATAAGAGAGGGTTAAAGCCCAACGCTGAACGGAACGTCCTGTTGTATTCGTTTGTTCGGTCATTTTTGATACTTCTTATAAATTGATATTGTTATCCACGCTCAAATAACAAATATTAAAAGGCGTGATCATCACACGCCTCTCATCATATATTTCAGACGGCCTTTATCTTCGCCCACCATATAGAACTGCCATGCAATACTGTCATATCTAAAAATGGATTCGGCCCAAATCTCATCTTTTAATTTACCATAAAAAAGATGCCGTCTGAAACGGCATCTTCATTTGATTGACACTTATGCACCAAGTTCTTTCATCAGTTTTTGGGCTTTATATAGAATATCGCCTTCAGCTTCTTCAATCAGCCCTTGCAATGTTTCTCGGGCTGCCTCAGGATCACCAATCTCGATATACATCTTAGCCAAATCATATTTAGCCTCGAGCGGAGCAGTCATACCGACTGATTCTGAAACAAAGCCTCTTTCGCTATTGCTTTTATCGGCAGCCACTGAAACATCTTCAGCCTCCCATTCCAATGCACCTTCTTCAATCACAAACTCGGAAGCAGCTTCTTCTTTCTCTGCTTCTTCTTTGGTTTCTTGAATTTGCACGTCCTGATCTTGCTTGACATCAAATGGCAGCACATGGTCGTCTGAATTTTCAGGCGTTTCTACTGTAAACTCCAGCGGCTCTTCATTTCGCTCAGGCATAACAACAGATACCGGCTGATACGGATTTTCCGGCTCAGGCTCGTACACGCTTTCTGTCGACTCGATATTGTCCCAATCCGCATGACGACGTTGCTCTGTTTCTGCATCATGCGTTACTGCACTGGAAAGAATACCTGCCTGACTATGGTCAATCTTGCCCAAGTCGAGTTTGACATCGTCAACATTGGAAGATTCTTCTACTTCATTGATAACGACATCATCTTCAAAATCATCTTCGACAAGCAAACCTTCTTGAGTTTTTTCAGACGGCGTTACTTTGCTTGCGGCAACCGCAGCGGCGGCTGAAGCAGCAACACTTTTCTGTACAGGCTTTTCTTCATCCTTACGACTTGCAGGCGCGGCTTTCGGCTCGTCTTTACGTTTACCGGCAGCTCTCAACAACAGCCAAGCAGCAATAAGGGCTGCGCCGCCTGCCAACAACCATTTCCACAAATTGCCGTCTGATTCACTCTCTGCCGGCTCTGCAGCAGAATCAGTCGTAGCAATAGGTTCCGAAGCCAATACATTCTCTTGGTTATCGGAAGCCATAACATCTTGTACATCGGAAGCAGGAGCTGCTGATGCTGCATTTTCATTGACAGCCGCAGATGCTGATGCTGCATTTTCATTGACAGCCGCAGATGCTGCTTGCTCTGTTTGCGCAGCTGAAGCTTGTTTCACTTCTTCCTGTTGCTGAAGATTTGCGCCGGCATCTTTAACCTGAGTTTCAGTCTGAGCATCAGGCGGAGTAACAGGTTTCTGTTTTAGCTTCTGTTGTATTGGCGGCTTCATTGCCTTTTTCCGGCGCCGTATCGGCTTTAACAGGCGCAGATATAGCCAAGCGTTGCAATTCGCTACGGCTCGGGATATTCAGCACTTTACCTGCCAACATACGGTTGGCATTGTTATCAATAAACACATCCGGATTGGCATTAACCAACGCTTGAATAGTTTGATCCAAGGTCATACCTTGCGGACGGATGCTGGACGCAATGGCAATCAGGGTTTCACCCGTACGTACCAAATGCTGTCTGCCTGAACGTACGGCCGTATCGTTTTTAGCAAAGGCCGTCTGAACTTGTTTTTTTTCAGCCTTACGTTGCGCATCTTTACGCACTTGAGCTGCCTGATTGCCTGCTGCTTTATTGTTTTTTGTTGCGGGCTGTTGAGTATTGCGCGTTGGCTCGAAGGATTGGGATTCGGCAGCCTGACGGGTGCGGACGGATGCCGCATCTTTAGCGTCGTATCCGGCCGGATCAATGATGGCAGTGTATTCACGCGATTGCGCGCCAACACCTACTTGGAAAACCAAAACAGGATCTTTGATGGCTTTAGAAGAACGAATCGTAACGACTGCCTTATCGCCTGATTTGCGTACCGCCGCGCGCAAATTGCCATTTGAAATAGTGGCCTTACCGCCATTAAGCAGAGCCTGAGCTTCCTCTCCAGTCACAGTGATACTGCCTGTAAAAGGCTCACCCAAATGAGATTGAACATTCAAGCCGCCCAAACCTGCAGAAGCACTGAGCGATGTCATTAAAGCGATAGAAGCTGTAATTAATTTAATATTGTGATGTTTTTTCAAAACTGATCCCCTGTTCGGAAATTATGGTACTAACCAATGTGCGCGCATTTAACCATATATTTACTAGATATTACGTCATGATATATTTTTAACCCATTCCTGCCAAGCAATAGAGGCTATTCAGCCTAAAATTCCTTAGCAAATCTATTACTTTTGCATGCTTGTGTTTCTTTTTTACAAATTTCGCCAACCCAAAACAAATATTTCATATAAATATATGTGGTATTGAAGTCATGGAGAAAGGTGCAAAAAAACACATCTCCCTGTATGATTAGCATTTACTCAATTAGTTTCATCATTAACATATGAAGATTTGAGCGACTTATTCGCTGTATTCTTATTTTTCATCACATACATCATCACCAAAGACATGATTGCCGCAACAACTGTTGCGGTTATCGTCGGCATTGCCCAAGCTGCGCTGACCTTTTGGAAACACCGCAAACTGGACACCATGCAATGGGTCAGCCTGATTTTGATTGTCTTTTTTGGCGGCGCAACGATTCTGCTGAAAGACAACCGCTTTATCATGTGGAAACCGACCGTTCTGTTTTGGATCGGAGCGATCGTCATGTTGTTCAGCCACCTTGCCGGTAAAAACGGGCTAAAAGCCGTGATGGGTAAAGAAATGCAGCTTCCTGATTTTGTATGGACGCGCCTGACTTATGCATGGATTGGCTTCCTGATTTTTATGGGCGCTGCCAATCTCTTTGTCTTTACGTATTTTCCAGACCAATGGGTCAATTACAAATTGTTCGGCACATTGGGTTTCACAATCATTTTTTCTATCGCACAGGGCATGTATCTGATGCGTTTCCAGCCTAAGGAGAACCAATAATGGAATATTTCATGCTTTTGGCCACTGATGCCGAAGATGTCCACGAAGCACGCATGGCGGCACGCCCCGCGCATTTGGCACGTTTGGAAGAATTGAAAGCGCAAGGCCGTCTGCTGACTGCCGGCCCCAATCCCCTGCCAGATAATCCGGAACGCGTCTCCGGCAGCCTGATTGTGGCTCAATTTGAGTCTTTAGACGCCGCTCAAGAATGGGCCGAACAAGACCCTTACGTCGATGCCGGCGTATACGCAGAAGTATTGATCAAACCCTTTAAAGCCGTGTTCAAATGAGCAATATGCGTCAAATTATTGAGGAACGCCTGCGGACGCTTGAGCCTGAGTTCTTCGATTTTGAAGATGAAAGCCATCTGCATGCCAGCCATGCCGGTAATAAAGGCGGCGGGCATTACGCCATAGTGGTGGTCAGCAACGCATTTGAAAACATTAGCCGCCTCGAGCGGCAACGTATGATTAAGCAGCTTTTACAAGACTTGTTTTCAGACGGCCTGATTCATGCACTCAGTATCAAAGCGGCCACGCCGGACGAATACTTCCATTAAGATTACCGCCCAAACTTTGATTTCCAATCATTAATTTATTTTCAATCATTAATTTAAACGAGAAATACGATGAAAAAAACCTACTTTGCTTCAGCCTTGATGCTTGCCCTGACTACCGGCACCCTGTTTGCCCAAACTTTGGTTACCGTCAACGGTCAAGCCATCGACAGCAGCGTTATCGATGACCAAGTTGCTTCCGTACGCGCCAGCAACCCGAACGTTCAAGACACTCCTGAACTGCGTCAAATGCTGACTGAACGCCAAGTTATCAGCACTGTTGTTACCCAAGAAGCTAAAAAATTAAAACTGGATCAAAGCGCTGAATTCAAAACTGCATTGGAGCAAGCGCGTGCCGATGCCGCCAAGCAAGGTGCAGATAAAAAAGCCACATTCAAAACCGAATGGGCGGCTTTTGAAAATGATTTGTTAGGCCAAGCTTTCGCGGCACATATCGTCCGTCAATATCCTGTCCAAGAAAAAGATGTCAAAGCCGCTTACAACGACTTCAGCAACTTCTATAAAGGTACTCAGGAAGTCCAACTAGGCGAAATCGTAACCGACAGCAATAGCAATGCCCAAAAAGCCATTGCCGACTTGGACGCGAAAAAAAGCTTTGCTTCGGTATTGAACCAATATTCAATTGATGAAGCTGCCAAAAAAGCCGACGGTATCCCTAAAGCTTATGTTCCGCTCAAAGATTTGCAAGAATCAGCACCTCCGCTTTATGCAGCCGTCAAAGACCTGAAAAAAGGCGCGCACACTAGAACGCCGCTACAAAACGGTAATTTGTATGCCGTCTTCTATGTCAACGACCGCCGTAACGTTACCGTGCCTTCTTATGAAGCCTCTAAAAACGAGATTGGCAGCGACTTACAGGGAGCCCGTGTCAATGCTGCCATTCAATCATTGCTGAAAAAGCCAGCATCAAAGTCAACAAATAATATAACGTGCCCGCCGTTTATAGCGGCGGGCAATAAGGAATCCACATGAACATCAAGCCCAAAACTGCCGTTTTGGCCATCCTTACCCTGTCAACGATCGGTTTGGCAACCGCCAAAGCGCCTGATATCGATCCTGCCCGCATCGACAGCATGGTTGCCGAAGTATTGAGACAGGCCGACCAGCATCCCAACCAGACTGCCAAACCCGATGGTCAGGCAATCCGCAAAGATGTGGTTACACGCTTGCAGACTTTGGAAATCTTGAAAAATGAAGCCTTTAAAGCTGGTTTGGACAAAGATGCGGAAGTGCAGAATCAATTCAAAAACGTTGAAGCTGAGTTCTATGCCAACCAATACGCTGCTTATCTAGAACGTCAAACCGCAGTTGACGATGCCGAGTTGCGCCGTTTCTACGACCAGCAAACACGCATTATCAAGCTGCAACAAGTCAGCTTTGCCTCAGCCGACGAAGTACGCGCCGCGCAAGAACTGCTACTCAAAGGCTTGTCATTCGAAGAGCTGATGAAGCGCTATCCTAACCCAGAACAAGAATTTGACGGCTTCATTTCTCCGCAACAGCTCCCCCCCCAACTGGCCGTTGCTTTTGCCGACATGAACCGGGGCGATGTAACGCACGAGCCGATTCAAATGGAAAACCGTTTTTATCTGTTTAAACTCAGTGCAGTAGAGCATGATCCGAATGCCGAACCTTTCGAGCTGGTACGCAACCAAATTGCCCAAGCAGTCAAACGGCAAAAAGTTAATAATCAGATCGAACGCATCTTAAAAGAAAACGGCATTAATCCGTAAATTGATTCAATGGTTTCAGGCCGTCTGAAACCATACTCCAATCCAAAGGGCGTGTCTTTTACGCCCTTTTTTACAAACTTCTTTTATTCAAAACATCATGCGCGCCGTTATTCAAAAAGTTACCCAAGCCAAAGTTGACGTTTTGTCCGAAAACTCCCGCGAAACCTGCGGAAAAATCGATAACGGATTTATGATATTACTCGGTGTTACCCACGCCGACACGGAAGCAGACGCCAAATACATTGCGGATAAAACCGCCAACCTGCGCATCTTTGAAGACGAAAACGGCAAATTAAATTTATCGCTCAAAGATGTCAGCGGCTCGATATTATTAGTTTCCCAATTTACTCTTTACGCCGATGCGCGCAGCGGCCGCCGTCCGTCCTTCTCCAATGCTGCCCCTGCCGAACAAGCGGATAAACTTTATCAATATACCGCGCAACTTTTACGCGAACATGGACTGACTGTCGAAACCGGCAGATTCCAAACCCATATGCAGGTATCCCTTTGCAATGACGGGCCGGTTACCTTATTGCTTGATTCGCAAAAAACATTCTAAATCTCATCAAAAAAGGCCGTCTGAAAGATTTCAGACGGCCTTTTCATTTCTGTTCATTATTAAATCAAGCCTTGCGCTTTTACCCAGTTCACAATATCTGCCTCAACGGCTTCAGGCGAACCCGGATTATCGATTTTGACACCGTACTCATCCGCACCCAGCTCTTCCAAAATCTCCAGCTGCGAATCCAGCATTCCGGCTTTCATATAATGCCCCTGGCGCGACAGCATACGTTCGAGATTGATTGCTTGAGGCGGAGTCAGATGGATAAAAGCCACCTTTCCTTCCGCACCACGCAGAATATCTCGATAGTGATGTTTGAGTGCGGAACAAGTAACGATGGAATATTTTTCCCCGTTTTTTGCCTGCTCCGTCATCCAGTCACGCAAATTGCCCAGCCAAGGATAGCGGTCTTCATCCGTCAGCGGAATACCGGCACCCATTTTGTCGCGGTTGGCTTGGGTATGGAAATCATCGCCTTCGGCATAGGGACATTGATCAAAATATTTTTGCAATGAGAGTGCGGCAGTGGTTTTACCGCAACCGCACACGCCCATCATGACAAAATGTGTCGTCATTTTTCTACTCCTTGTTTATCTGAATTTTAACGGCATTTGAAAACAGGCGGATTGTGTTATCTCAAAAACACTATCCGCCAGCCGTTTTCGATTAAACCAAGATAAACAACACTGACGATAAAGCAAAACCGATGAGTGCAATAAGTGTTTGGTTGACCGTCCATGTCTTCAAGGTCGTCGGCACATCCATATCCAACAGACGGCCGACAAGCCAGAAGCCTGAGTCGTTAAAGTGGCTGCAACCGACGGAACCCGCCGCCGTCGCCAATACCACGCAAGTAATCTGCCAATCGCTGAAACCTGCCGCCGCAACGGCCGGTGCCATCAATGCGGCAGCGGTAGTCAATGCAACAGTCGCAGAACCTTGTGCAATACGCAAAGCCAAAGCCACCAAGAAACAGCCCAGCAAAACAGGAATACCCAAGTCCGCCATGCTGTCTGCCAAAGCCTTACCGATACCGGAGGCACGCAACACGCCGCCGAACATACCGCCCGCACCGGTAATTAAAATGACCGAACAAACCGGACCCAATGCGCCATCGATGGTTTTCTCCAAAGCGCTGGCTTTTTCGCCACGTTTACTGCCCAATACATACAGGGCTACCAAAACAGAAATCAGCAAAGCAATCGGGGTCGAACCGAGCATTCGGGCAAACTGCACCCAGCCTTCATCCGCACTGACCATTTTCTCGCTGATCAGAGTAGACAAACCAGTATTCAAGAAAATCAACAACATAGGAATCAGCATAATGCCGATGACTGTAGATGCTTTGCAGGCACTTTCGGTTGGTCGTTATCTTGCGTACCGCCGCTGAGCAGATCAGGAACGGGGACATGAATGCTGCGACCCAAAACTTTACCCAATAAATAGCCGCTGAAATACCAAGTAATCAAGGTAACAGGTAAACCCAAAATCAGCAGTTGACCAATATTTGCACCATAAAATTCAGAAGCGGCAATCGGGCCGGGATGAGGCGGCAGGAAGACGTGCATGACGGAAAATGCGCCAATAGATGCCAACGCATAGGGCAAAACAGTTTGCTTCATGCGGCGTGCCGTTGCAAACACAATCGGCAACATCACCACCAAGCCGGCATCAAAGAAAATCGGAAAACCAAAAATCAAAGAAGCCACGCCTAAGGCAAACGGCGCACGTTTTTCACCAAAAATCCGAATCAGCGCATCCGCCAAAGATTGGGCACCGCCGGAAGTTTCCACCAAACGGCCGAGCATTGCGCCCAAACCGACCAGCAACGCCACGCTGCCGAGCGTGCCGCCAAAGTTTTTGACCAACACATCATTGACGATACTGCCCATAGGCAGGCCTGTTACGATAGCAGTCATCAGGCTGACCAATACCAACGTCAGCAAAGCATGAACACGCAGTTTCACAATTAAAATCAAAATCAGCAAAATTGCCGCCGCCGCAATACCGAGCAAAGTGCCGGCACTCAGCGTTTGAGTCCAACCATCCATTTTGAAGCCTTTCTCTGTAAGAAAAATACAAATTTATTAATGTTTTTTAACATATATGAATACGATAACACATTTACCCATGAAATCGTACGGCTGAATCCGGCCAAAATATAAACACCTATTTTTCCAAACCCTTTTTGTAAGATGCTTGAAAATAAGGAGGACAAAGAAAAACAAGAACAATAAAAAGGCCGTCTGAAAAGTAGTTTATTTTCAGACGGCCTGACATTACGCTTCTCAATAAGATAGAAACAGATGGCTTTTTTCAATGATCTGAAACCAAGCCCCTCGGTTATACCTTAGTAAAAATTACCTCGTTTTCCAAACGTGATTTCGGCAATTTGGCATTAAAATCATCTTCGGCGCGATAGCCAAATGCAACAACGGCAACAGCACGATAACCTTTTTCAGCCAAACCAAATTCTTGATCCAAAACAGTCATATCCACCCCTTCCAACGGAACGGCATCCACCCCCAAGGCCGCGGCGGCAAACAGGGTAAAGCCCAAATTAATATGAACTTGTCTCGACAACCATTGGGTTTCGTCTTGCATTTGGTCGCGGTGGATACCCAAGAAAGTGCGGCGCGCATTATCGCCCATTTGCTTATTTTCGGCCGTAGCAAAACGTCCGTCTTTATCTTCCTGTTCCAACACGCCTGCCAAATAGTCATCATCGGCATGCACCCGCGCCGCAAATACGATTACATGTGAAGCGTTGATGATTTTGGGCAGGTTGTACGGAAAATTTTCTGCAGATTTGGCTACCCGTGCTTTCCCTGCTTCATTATCTGTAATCACAAAATGCCAAGGTTGGATATTGACGCTGGAAGGACTGTAGCGCAGTGCCGCTTCGATTTGGGCAAAATCTTCGGCTGAAATTTTTTTGGAGGCATCAAAAGATTTGGTGCTGTAACGTTTGTACGATATCCTGAACATTCATCATGTTGTTCCTTAAAATTTAAAACTGTCATAAACACAAAGGCCGTCTGAAAAATCCTTCAGACGGCCTTTATTCTCAAATTTCCGCCGGCGGCTGCGGTGTATCCTCATCTTCCTGCTGCGTTTTGTCCTTGGCAAAACGGCTGAACCAAATGCCGGCTTCGTAGAGCAGAATCAACGGAACGGCAAGCAGGGTTTGGGAAATTACGTCAGGCGGCGTGATGATTGCGGCCACGATAAACGCCCCCACGATAACATACGGACGGGCGTTCTTAAGCTGAGCGGTCGAAACAATGCCCATTTTTGCAAGCAACACCACAACGACGGGCACTTCAAACGTCGTACCGAATGCGACAAACATGCCCAAAATAAAGGACAGGTATTTGTCGATATCGGTCGCCATATTGACGCCGACAGGGGTTACACCGGCCAAGAATTTGAAAATAACGGGAAACACCAGAAAATAGGCAAACGCCATACCGACGAAGAAAAGCGTTACGCTGGACAACACCAGCGGCGTAATCAAACGCTTTTCGTTTTGGTATAAGGCCGGGGCGACAAACGCCCAGACTTGATACAGCGTGTGCGGCAAGGACAGCAGAAACGCCGCCATCAAGGTAACCTTGACCGGCACAAAAAACGGCGCGATCACATCGGTCGCAATCATACTGGTATCTTTAGGCAGATTGGCCATCAATGGTTCGGCAACAAAAGTATAGAGCTGCTGGGCAAACGGCATCATACCCAAGAAGCAGACGACGATGCCGATGACGATCCACATCATGCGGCGGCGCAGCTCGAGAAGATGCTCGATAAGCGGTTGGACGGGTTGTTCGTGTTGAGGTTCGGACACCGGTTGACTCACTTTTTACTTACGGACGCGCAGTTTGGGTTTGGCGTGGAATTTCGGGCGCATATCGCGCTTGCGGCTCATCGCCTGCTTACGCAGAGATGTCGTATGCAGCGGAGGAACATCGGCGGCAGGGGCTTCGACATAGCTGACTTCAACCGCCGGAGCAGGGGAAACCGATGCGGTCAAATACTCACGCCAAGCGCGGTCTTGCTCGGACTCGGCATTTTCAGCCCCGGCAGGCTCTTGGGTTTGCACTACCCCACCCTCTTCAGGAACTTGGGCCGCACTTTCATTTTCAGTGCTGCTTGAAGCCAAATCAGGCAGAGGATTACCGAACTCGTCCACACCAAAATCAGCTGGCGTTTTTTGTTCGGGCAGGCGTTCCCACGGCTTGAGGCCGTCTGAAATATCATTCAGATTTTTTTGTGCATCGTCGCCCAAGTCTTTGATACCGTCGCGAAACTCCGAAGCGGCGGCTTCAAATTCCTGCTTGACTTTGCGCAATTCATCCAACTCAGCCTGAGTATTGAGCTCCTGCTTGACGTTGTTGACGAAGCCTTGCAATTTACCGACCAAACGCCCGGCCGTGCGCGCGGCTTGCGGCAGACGTTCGGGGCCTAACACTATCAGGGCGACAACGCCGACCAGCAGCAATTCGCCCAAACCGAAATCAAACATGGATTATGCTTTGTCTTCGTCTTTTTTGTGTTCGATGACTTCGTCTTTTTTGGCATCTTTGCCGTCTGTACCTTCGTTCAGGCCTTGTTTGAAGTCATGCACTGCACCGCCGAGGTCTTTGCCGACGTTGCGCAGTTTTTTGGTACCGAATACCAAAACGACGATAATCAGTACGATAATCCAGTGCCAAAGAGAGAAGCTACCCATGATAAATCCTTGAATTTGTTTAATTTAAAAAGAGATAATAATTATGCGGGCGTACCCATGATATGGATATGCAGGTGGAAGACTTCCTGTCCGCCGCCTTTGCCTGTGTTGATCAGGGTTTTGAAACCGTCAGTCAAACCTGCCTCTTGGGCGATTTGAGGGACTTTCAACATCATTTTACCCAACAGGGTTTGATGTTCGGCAGTGGCGTGTGCCAGTGAATCGAAGTGTACTTTCGGAATCAGCAGCAGATGTACCGGCGCGGCAGGGCGGATGTCTTTGAAACAAAGCATCTCATCGTCTTCGTAAACGGTTTGTGCCGGAATATCTTTAGCGGCGATTTTGCAGAAATACAATTATCCATAATGGCTCCAATGGCCGTCTGAAAACGGGTGCAACGGGTTTCGCTAAACAAAGTGAAATCGTTTTTGCCCCAAGAGACGGATTCTGAAACAGGTCAAATACGGGATTGTAATATAAATTCAAGATTCTTTGCGAGAAGCTTTTTCCACCAATCCCGACAAACCTTGACGGCGCGCAAGCTCGTTGACCACATCTTCGGCGCGCAATCCGTGATGCGCCAATAAAACCATGGTGTGAAACCACAAATCCGCCACTTCGTAAACCAAATGTTCGCCGCCGCCATCTTTAGAAGCCATCAAGGTTTCACCCGCTTCCTCGATGACTTTTTTCAAAATCTTGTCTTCGCCTTTGTGCAAAAGTTGGGCAACGTAAGAAGCATCGGGATCGCCGCCTTTGCGCGAATTGATGACGTTTTGGATTTGGGTAAGGATGGTATCGGTCATGGTCGGTTTCTCTTATTTCTTTCAGACGGCCTTAAGGATGTTTATGTCCGTAAATCGCCTCTTCGTCTTTCAACACGGCATCGACTGTCTGCCATGCGCCGTCTTGCCAAACTTTGTAAAAACAGCTTTCGCGCCCGGTATGACAGGCAATGCCGCCGTTTTGTTCAATCAACATAACCACCGCGTCGCCGTCGCAATCCAGGCGCAATTCGTGTACTTTTTGCGTATGTCCGGACTCTTCGCCCTTCATCCATTGTTTTTGGCGGGAACGGCTGTAATAGTGGGCAAAACCGGTTTCTACGGTTTTTTGCAGGGCTTCTGCGTTCATCCAGGCAACCATCAGCACACGGTGTGTCTGCCAATCTTGGGCAATCGCGCAAACCAAACCTTTTTCATCAAATTTTACGGCATTCAGCAGCGTTTCGTTTATATTCGACATTCGCGTTTTCTCCCATATTTTTCAGACGGCCTTTGGATAGCAATCACAAACGCACTTCGATTCCTGCTTTGCGCATGGCCAGTTTTGCTTCGCGGATACTCGCTTCGCCAAAGTGAAAAATACTGGCGGCCAATACCGCATCGGCCTTCCCTTCTTTAATACCGTCCACCAAGTGTTGAACCGAACCGACGCCGCCGGAAGCAATGACCGGAATATCGACCGCTTCACTGACCGCACGTGTCAAAGGCAGGTTGAAACCTTGCTTGGTGCCGTCCCGGTCCATGCTGGTCAGCAAAATCTCGCCTGCACCGCGCCGCTGCATTTCGACAGCCCATTCCACCGCGTCCAAACCGGTCGGATTACGTCCGCCGTGGGTAAAGATTTCCCAACGGGTGTTTTCAGGGTTGACCGCTTTGGCATCCACGGCAACAACAATCGCCTGAGAACCAAAAAAACCGGCCGCTTCGTTGACCAAATCAGGATTGGTTACGGCAGCCGTATTGATGCTGGCCTTATCGGCACCGGCATTGAGCAGGCGGCGGATATCGGCAACCGTACGCACACCGCCGCCGACTGTCAACGGAATAAAAACTTGCGAAGCGACCGCCTCGATAACGTGCAAAATAGTATCGCGATTGTCGCTGGAAGCGGTGATGTCCAAAAAGGTCAACTCATCCGCACCTTCATCATTGTAGCGTTTGGCAACGTCAACCGGATTGCCTGCATCGCGCAAACCCAAAAAGTTGACACCTTTTACCACACGGCCGTCTTTTACATCCAGACAAGGAATAATTCGTTTTGCCAATGCCATACCCAATACCTCTTATCCGTTATCAGGCCGTCTGAAACCGTCAGGCCAAATTTGCCCAACCAATCCGGCAAATGTTGCAACAATTGAAAATAACCGATACCGGCCATCATCGCCAACACGCAGGAAATAATAAAATTGCTGTCGATACGGCCGACAATGGCGAAAATCAACCCGGCAAATGCCCATATTATCCCGTTGAAAATCATCCAATAGGTATCGATAATCGGCAAATCAAACGCCGTCAGCTGCCGCAATATCACTGCAATCAGTGTAAACCACAAACTTTCGCTTAGCGGATACACTTCGCGGTCGGATGACCAGATAATCCAAAAACCCAAAACAAACGCTTCAAGCATACTAATCCCTTAATAAAATATCGATTGGGTTGTTTTTATAATTATTTCAAATAGATATAAACCCATGACCTATACAGGCAATCCCTTTGAGTGCATTTTTGTGTGCTGCGTCAGCCGCTGCTTTTTAATGGCCTGCAAGGTCTTATCCGCATAATCCGACACACTTAAGCCAAAGAATCGGCCAGTTTTTGCGCCTGTGCAAAATCAATGCTTCCCTCGTAAATTGCACGGCCGGTAATTGCACCGCTCACACCTTCTTTTTCGACGGCACACAATGCGCGGATATCATCCAAATTCGTCAAGCCGCCGGAAGCGATAATCGGGATATTCACGGATTGGGCCAATTTGACGGTAGCTTCGATATTCACGCCGCTCATCATGCCGTCGCGGCCGATATCGGTGTAAATAATGCTGTTGACGCCATCATCTTCAAAACGTTGGGCCAAATCGACGACATGATGTTCCGTTACCGTTGCCCAACCGTCTATCGCCACCATGCCGTCTTTGGCATCCAAGCCGACAATAATCTGCCCCGGAAATTCCTTGCATGCTTCGCGCACAAATTCAGGATTTTTTACCGCAGCCGTGCCGATAATCACATCAGTCAGCCCCAAATCCAAATACTTTTCAATGGTTTCCAAATCACGGATGCCGCCGCCAAGCTGTACCGAAATATCTTTGGCCTCGGCGGCCAAAATTTCTTTAATCGCCGGAAAATTTTGAGGAACGCCTGCGAATGCGCCGTTCAAATCAACCAAATGCAAACGGCGTGCACCTTGGTTGCGCCAATGCAAAGCCATCTCTGCCGGCGAATCGGAAAACACCGTCGCCTGCTCCATCAAACCTTGTTTTAAGCGGACACAACGTCCTTCTTTTAAATCAATGGCAGGTATCAACAGCATTTTTTTCTCCTCTATTCAGTTTCAGTATATTTTACACAAATTAGCGATTTTTAGCAGATTTATGTTAAAAACCTCAAATCTGCCAATTTAAAAAATTCCGCAGCAGCAATAATCCTGCCTGATGGCTTTTTTCCGTGTGAAACTGTGTGGCAAACACATTGTCCTTACCGACAATGCAGGCAAATTTATTCGGATATTCGCTGACACCTAAAACAATCTCTTCATTTTTCGGCGCAAAATAATAGCTGTGAACAAAATAAAAATACTCGTTCTGCCCAATGTCTTGAAACAAAGGATGCGGGCGGGTTTGACGTACCGTATTCCAGCCCATATGCGGCACTTTCAGACGGCCTCCTTGCGCATCGGTCTGATTGGGCAAAAACCGTTTTACTTGGCCTTCAAACCAACCCAAACCATCCGTATCGCCTTCTTCGCTGTGTTCAAACAATAATTGCGCACCTACGCAAATTCCAAAAAACGGCTTGTTTTTCAGGCCGTCTGAAACCGCCTCGCCCAAACCGCTGGCCTTCAGCGCAGACATACAGTCCGGCATGGCGCCCTGCCCCGGAAAGATAACCTTATCCGCCGCCATCACTTCTTCGGGTTGCGAAGTCAGATAAACCTCGGCATTTTGCTTGGATAAGACCTGCGCCGCCTGAACGGATTTCAACACTGAATGCAGGTTTCCCATTCCATAATCGACAATCGCTACTTTCATTGCTTCTCCTCAGGCCGTCTGAACCATTTAATGATTAATATAATAATAAGAATGATTGTAGCAAAAGATGGTTTAAAACAAAATATTGCCACTATACAAAACGAATAATAAAAGGCCGTCTGAAATCCCAATCGATTTCAGACGGCCTTTATCCATTCAAACGCTGCCTTATTCTTCTGATGCGGCTTCTGCTTCTTCTTGAACAGATTCTTCGCTCAGCGTGCCTTTGGTAGAAGGCGTTTGACCAATCATGCGCGGATCGTATTCCACTGCCATGCGCAGGGCGCGGCCGAAGGCTTTGAAAACGGTCTCGGCTTGATGGTGCGCATTACGGCCGCTCAAGTTATCGATGTGCAAGGTCATCATGCTGTGGTTCACAAGGCCGTGGAAAAATTCTTCAAACAAATCGACGTCAAAACGGCCGATCAGGGCGCGGGTAAAGTCGATGTTGTATACCAAACCGGGGCGGCCGGAAAGGTCGATGACCACACGGCTCAATGCTTCATCCAGCGGAACATAGGCATGGCCGTAACGGGTAATGCCGGCTTTATTGCCAAGCGCTTGTTTCAGGGCTTGACCCAATACGATACCGATATCTTCAACGGTGTGATGGTCGTCAATGTGCAAATCGCCTTTGCAGGTAATATCCAGGTCAATCAAACCGTGACGCGCTACTTGGGCAAGCATATGCTCAAGGAAAGGAACACCGATGTCAAAGCGGTATTTGCCAGTACCGTCAAGATTGAGGCTGACGGTGATTTGGGTTTCGCTGGTATTGCGGGTAACGGTAACAAAACGGCCCTCGGTTGAAACACCAGCATCTGCCGCTTCGGCGGTTTGTTTCCAAACGCGCCGCTTCAACCGCTGTTGCTTTTTCTTGGTCTTTGCTGTGATCACGGTTCAGCCAGCCTTTGCGTTTGTGCATGCCGGATTCCAACTTCGCAGCCAGGCTCGGACGGATGCCGCGCGCAGACTCGTCGCCTGCTTGTTGTTCCAAACGGCGTTTGAGCTGAGACAAAGAGGCGGAATTTTCATAACCGCACGCGCGTGCGAGTTTGGTCAATGAGCCGGCTTCTTCAACCAGTAACAGAAAATTGGTCAAATGCAGTTGAGCTTTGTTCATGATAATAGTTCCTTGAAATCAAAGATTAGAGTAAAGGTTTTTAATAACGGCCAAGACGGCATCATTTTGCGCTGCCGAGCCTATGGTTATGCGGACACACTGATCCAAAAGCGGATGGCTTCCATGCAGTTTTTTAATCAGTATGCGGTTTTGCTTCAATGTTTCAAACAGTTCGTCCGCATCAGGAACGCGAACGGTAATAAAGTTGGCTTCGCTTGGGAAAACTTCCAAACGGTTTAATTTCAACAATTCATTCATTACGCGCGAACGCTCGTTTTTTAATGTATCTATGTTTTGCTGAATGATTGGATGATGTTTCAATGAGAATTTCGCCGCCGCCAAGCTTAATTGATTCATATTGTAAGGAGGTAGGATTTTAGCCAGCTCTCCAATAATGCCCGGGCTTGCCGCCGCATACCCCATCCGCAATCCGGCAAAGCCGATTTTGCTGATGGTACGCATTACGACCAGATTTTCAATTTCTCCCGCCCACGGAAGGAAACTGTCATGATGAAACGCGCCATATGCCTCATCAACAACCACAATGCCGGTTGCCGCGCGAACAACCGCCTCTACTTCTTCTCGTTTAAAGCACACGCCGGTAGGGTTATTGGGATAGGCAATAAAAATTAATGACGGCTGATGTTGCTCAATCGCGGACAAAACGGCATGAAGATTTAAAGTGAAGTCCGGATTTAAGGGAACGCCGACATATTCCATGCCATAAAGCGCGGCATTATGACGATACATAACAAAACTCGGCTCAATACCCAATACACAAGCATTGGGTTTGGCAACCAGCATGGTCAAAAACTGGATAAGCTCGTCGGAACCGTTGCCCAATGCGATTTCCGCCTTGCCGGGAATACCGAAGACTTCCCTTAATTCTTCATAAATCCCGCTCTTGGCCGTATGAGGATACAAATGAATCGGGGCTTCTTTTACTATATCCGCCCATTCTGACAACAAAGATTCATATCCGGCGAAAGGATGATGCGGACACTCCATGGCGTCCAACTTAATAAAACCTTCCGGCAAATCGGCAACCTGATAAGCTGTCATTACTTTAATATCATCACGGATAACATCAGCAACGCGATTCATGGTTATCTTATCCTCCTAAGATAAAGCATTTATAATAATAGCACAATTATTATTAGAAAAATATATTAATAAGACTATAAAACAGGATAAAGTTTCATTAATTTAAAGAAAAACAATAAATTCTTTCTTGAATATCCTTAAGCAATATTCTTGGCTTCCCCCGCATTTTTAGCGGTATAATTTCAAGTTTTCCAGTACGGCTTACGCCCTTTATATCGTGAACAATACACGCTCCCCGTTACCTTATCTCGCAACTTCCATAAGTCTTATCCTTTTGATTTTGCTTTCCTTATCATGGGAATTATGGATCGCGCCATTGCGCGAAGGCGGCTCATGGCTGGCATTGAAAGCCCTGCCTTTGTGCCTGCCGTTGACTGGCATTTTGAAAAAACGCATCTACACTTACCAATACAGCTCCATGCTGATTCTGATTTACTTTGCCGAAGCCTGTATGCGCCTGGCAGACACGGCTCTCGCCAGCCGGATTTGCGCCGCCGTTTCCGTATTATTGTGCATTGCCTTTTTCCTCGGCTGCCTTGCATTTATCAAACAACAAAAACACACATTAAAATGACCTACCACACACTTTCAGACGGCCTGGCCGAATCTTCAGTAAAAACCTTTTGGCCTTTATGGCTCAGCTTTATTTGGATTTGCGCCATCCCTTTTCTTTCACTCTACCGAGTCGGCCCATTGCCCAGCTTTTATCTGGAAGCCATTTCACTGAGCGGTTCATTGGTACTGACATTGATTAGCGCACACAAAGGCCTGCTGAATACCCGCCTTCCCGCACTCAGTATCGGTTTGTTTGCCATGGCTGCATTTTGGTCGCTCCAAGCGCGCTTCATGCATTCCACCTACCCCGGTATGAGCGACATCACTGCCTGGACCTTTGTCATTTTGGCACTGGGCGCATGGTCGGTTCGCGGCTGGGTAACGGCCTACGGACAAGAACGCGTCGCCAGCATCTTTGCTTGGTCTTTATTGATAGGGGCAACCATACAGGCTGCCATCGTCTGGCTGCAATTTAAAGGCTGGTCCAACGTAGAATGGTTGAATGGCATCATTGCCCGAAGCAACGGCACCGTAAACGGCCAACTCGGCCAACGAAACCATTTGGGACATTATTTAATGTGGGGCATTTTGGCGGCGTCCTATTTATGGACGGCACGCAAAATGTCCAATGCAGCAGGTTTTCTGTTCGTATTGGCTTTGACTGCAACCCTCGGCCTGGTCAACTCACGCACCATCTTAGGCTACATCGCCGCCCTATTCCTGATTACGCCGTTATGGTTTTGGCGTACCCGTTTCCAATACAAACGCGCACTGTGCATTTTCCTTCTGACCGCCATCCTGGCCGCCGCTTTCCAATTCGGTATGGGCAGCCTGTTGGACTTGTTTGGCAACGTCAAATACGAAACCGCTGTCGAACGCGCAGGCACCAGCGGTTTGAAGGTTCCATGCGCCAAATCGAATGGAGCAAGGCATGGATTGCCTTTCAATCCGCACCTTGGTTCGGCCACGGCTGGAACAGCTTTGCCCAGCAAACCTTCCTGATCAATGCCCAACAACAATACTTCCCCAACAACATCCTCGGCGTACTGTTCACCCATTCGCACAACATCGTTATGCAGTTATTGTCCGAAATGGGCATTGCCGGCACCTTGCTCGCAGCCTTAACCCTGCTTGCAGCCGTGTGGCGACTGTTGGGCCGCAACCAAACACCGGCCTCGCTGTTTTTACTGACTGCCGCCGCCGTCAGCCTTTGCCACAGCATGCTTGAATATCCGCTTTGGTATATTTACTTCCTCACCGTATTCAGCCTGATTTTGTCGTTGACACCCTCTTATCCGAAAGATGTTTCAGACGGCCCTTTATCTACCCGAATCAGACAATGGGCAGGCGGTATAGCCGCTTTATCGATTTTAATCGGCATGGCAAACCTCAGCTGGGAATATCAAAATCTGACCCAATATAGCCGTGTAGGGAAAACCGATGATCAGCAAACGGTTCAAAACAAAATCGACGGCTTGCAACGACTTTCCAAAGAAAGCCCCATGCTTGCCTATTACGCCGATTTGAGCTTGAGCAAACGTGCAGATCCGACCGATGCCTACATCCGTCCGTGGGCGGAAGAAGCCGCACTCAAAGCCCTGACCTACCGCCCCTACTCCAGCGCCTACCAAGTCGGCCTTTACCTCTACCGGCAAGGCAAAAAAGAAGAAGGTGCGCAATGGATGCAGGCAATGCAATATTATTACCCTTATATGATGTATTTCTACGCCGACAAAATACGCAGCCACCCGGCATTCGCCCCCTTGCTGCCCAAACTTTTGTCCGATTGCAAAGATTTCATCAATGCACCGAAACACCAAACCGCCCAATCATGCGACAAACCCTGAACAAAACACACCCAATTGTCAGTTTGTCCTTACAGGCCGTCTGAAAATGTAAAGAGCAGCGAGTTTCTATGCAAAAAAGCGCAAAAGCACAGAAAATTACGCTATCAACAAAAGCAGATTGCATGTTAAGATTGAACACAACTCTATTTTAAGCGCCGTACTGCCATTTAGTACCGCGGCGCATACAATCACGAAAAGGAAATTCCATGAGTCGCGTATTACTCGTAGATGACGATGCTCTCTTGACCGAATTGCTGACCGAATACCTGACCGCCGAAGGCCTCAACGTTCATAGCGTTCCCGACGGTGAAGCCGGCGTTCAAGAAATTCTGACCGGACAATACGATGTCGTCGTATTAGACTCCATGATGCCTAAAATGAACGGTTTGGACGTACTGAAAAACGTACGCACCCAAAGCACCGTGCCCATCATCATGCTGACCGCGAAAGGCGACGACATCGACCGCATCATCGGTCTGGAAATGGGCGCGGACGATTATGTTCCGAAACCATGCACACCGCGCGAACTCTTGGCCCGCATCAACGCCATCCTGCGCCGTGCGCAACACAGCAACGAACAAAACAACGCGCCTAACAGCATTTCTGTCAGCGACGTCGTTTTGTACCCGGCCAAACGCCAAGCCAGCATCAAAGACACTCCGCTCGAGTTGACCAGCACCGAATTCCACCTGCTCGAAGTTTTGATGCGCCACGCCGGATGGAAGTCGTCAGCAAAGAGACCCTGTCCATCGAGTGCACTCGACCGCAACCCTGCCAAATTCTGACCGTGAAAGAATGACGTACACATCTCCAGCATCCGCCACAAAATTGGGCGATGCCTCCCTGATTCCTAAACCAGGCGCGGGGCCAGCTACCTGTTTAAAAACTAGCATTAAACAGATCAATGAAACTGTTTCAACCATCTGCCATTTTGCGCAGTCTGCGCAATCTTGTGGCGAGTTTTTCATTTTGGCTGGTACATAACACCCTCGCCGAAAACCAATTCAACCAACGCCGCACCATCGAAACCACATTGATGAGCAGCATCATCTCCGCGTTCAACTCGCGCGGAGACAGCGGTGCGCGGGAAATTCTTTTCGAATGGAAAACAATCCGGTTTCCAATGCCGTTTATGTGATTAATGGCGACGATAAGATATTTTAGGCCGCAATATCGACAGCCTTTCCATCGAACGCGCCCGCATCTTTGCCATCAACAATCCCGAATCCGATTTAGCCCACATCGAATACGACCGCTTCGGCGAAGAATACCACTTCTTCATTAAAGGCTGTATGTTCATCGCTTCCAGCGCCTGCCCAGCCTGCTTTTCATTCCCGGCCCGTTGCCTCGCCGCGATTTGGCACGAATTTATCATTCTCTCTTTCATCATTATCGTCGGCCTCTCTTGATGGCATATATCCTTATACAACAATATCACCGCCCGCATTAAAAATTTTTATGGTATGGACAGGGTAGCCAACGGCGAACTCGAAACCCGCATTTCCCAGCAGGTTGACGACCGTGACGACGAATTGTCCCACCTTGCCGTACAGTTCGACAAAATGGCCGAAAAATTGGAAAAACTTGTGGCCAAAGAGCGTCATTTGCTCCACCACGTTTCTCATGAAATGCGTTCGCCGCTGGCGCGCATGCAGGCAATTGTCGGCCTGATTCAATCTCAGCCGCAAAAACAAGAGCAATACCTCAAGCGACTCGAAGGCGAACTGGTGCGTATGGATACTTTGGTAGGTGAATTATTGACCCTCTCCCGCCTGGAGACCTCCAATATTCCTTTGGAAAAAGAAACCTCAAACTCGTTCCGTTCCTGACCAACTTGATTGAGGACAACCAAAGCATTGCCCACCAAAACAATCAAAGCGTTACCCTGAGCATTGACCCTAAAATCCCTGAAAATGCCGTGATCAGTGCCAACGAAGGCTATCTGTACCGCGCCTTTGACAACGTTATCCGCAACGCCATCAACTACAGTCCGGAAGGCAGCACCATTCAAGCCCATATCGGACAAGACGGCAAACACTGGATTATCGATGTTACCGACAACGGCCCGGGTGTCGATGAAATGCAGCTTCCGCATATTTTTACCGCCTTTTATCGTGCCGATTCCAGCGCACACAAGCCCGGTACCGGCTTGGGACTTGCCTTGACGCAACACATCATGGAGCAGCACTGCGGTAAAATCATTGCTGAAAATGTCAAACCCAACGGCCTGAGGATGCGTTTTATCCTTCCCAAAAAGAAAGCCGGAGACAAAAAAGAAGTCTGAAAATAAGGCCGTCTGAAACTTTTCAGACGGCCAAAAACACAAATAAGGAACCATCATGAGTGCAACCGTCCAAACCGGCTACTTCTTCATGCCTGAACACATCATCCTAGTCGGCGCCAGCGAACGTCCGCACAGCCTTGGTGAACGCATTTCAGCCATCTGCTCGGTTCCTCATACCAAGGCAAAATCACCCCCGTCAATCTTCGACACAGCAGTGTCGCAGGCATTCCCTCCTACTCCAGCCTGAGCAAAATCCCGGGCCAAGCCGATTTGGTTGTCGCCGTTATCCCGCCCGACCATTACGACTCGCTGTTCAAAGCCTGCCGCAAAAAAGGCCTGCGCCACATTATCCTGATCCAAGATTGGGAAAACCTGCCGCCCGAATCCTGCAAAAATGCCCGTTCCATCATTCAAAAATATCACGGCGACGAATTAAACATCAGCGTGTGTAACAGCGCAGGCGTCCAACTTCCCTCACTCAATCTCAATATCGGCACCCAAGCCGACTATCCGGCCGGCCATATCGCATTACTCACCGGCCACAGCACTGTCAGCCGCAACATCAACCATCTGCTAAACACAATGCATCAAGGCGTATCGCGCCACATCAGCCTCAACTACAACCTAAGTCCCACCACCTCCGCCGACTGGCTCAACCGCTTCGGCCACAACCGCCATACCAAAGTTGCCGTCATCCACTACAATCCGGCCGAAAACCAACGCGAGCTGTTCAGCGCCATCCGACACTTTGCACGCCACACCCCGCTTATCCTGTTGTCCACACACCATACCAACGACACAGACAAAGCCATCCTACGCAGCCTCAGCCACCATTGCAATTTCCAACCGGTATCCAATACCGCCGAGCTGGAAGCAGCCCTAAAAGCCCACCTTTCCGGCATTCCCGTCATTACCAATCCCACCATTCTGTCCGACACGCCGATAGAATGGCTGCGCAACACCGCCGATGCCTGCGAATTGACCCTCGACCTCCCAACCGATGTACCATCCGTCCGACAAGGCTGCATCGGCAGCAACCCCACGCCTGCACGCATCCACCGCCTGGCACTCGAACAATTGCAAAATCCGCACACCCAAACCCTGCTCGGCATTATTTCGCCGGACACGCCGGACGCGTACGGCATTCATCAAACACTGAATAACTTAGCACAAAAAACCAGCAAGCCCATTCTCATCAGCCATCGTTTTTCAGACGGCCTGACCCGGTTCAACACCCCGGAAGAAGCCTTGCTGACACTTTATTTCCGCAATCAAACCGCCTGTTTGCAACAAGCGCAAAACACCCCTGCCCCAGCCAAAACAGGCCGTCTGAAAACGCCTAAAAACAAAAATATCGATAAAGCCATTGCATCCGGTCAAACCGAGCTGATGGCAGAGGCTCTGTACCTGCCTCCGTGCCAAACCCAGAAGCACAATTCCGTTCAATTCCGGTTCAGCCGTCATGCCATTTACGGCAATATCCTGACCGCCCATTACAACGGCCAAACCCAAGCCGCATTACCGCCCTTTACCACGCTCGATATCCAGCGTTTAAGCCAATTTGCAGAACTTGACAACACTTCCGTTCTCAATCAATTCCTGCATTCCCTAAACACGCTTATCCACAACAATCAGCATATCGGCGACATCATCCTCAACTACAACGGCAGCCAATACAGCAGCACCATCATTCCCGAAATTGTGGAAAAACCAGCCGCGCCGACAACCAAAATCCCCAAAAAAGCCGTCCAAACCTTAGAACAGGCCGCAGCCAAAATGCAAAGTGCCGCCGCCTACCTCCAACAAAAAAATCCGGCCGCAGCCGAGTTTCTACGCAACACCGGCGAAGCCGCGTCCGAACTGCTTCACCCTAAAACCGAAACGCCCGAGATACAAAACGTACTCGCCCCCTACCCGAACCAAACCGACACATTCGTCCTGCCCGACGGCAACACCCTGCACATTCGCGCTCTAGAGCCCGAAGATGCCGAAGCCAAACAAAAATTTGTCCGCCAATTACCTGCGGCCGACCGCTATACGCGCTTCATGACCCACACCAACGAATTACCACAGCCCACACTCGCACGGCTGACCCGCCCCGATTTCCATAACGAATGCGCATGGGCCGCCTTCGCTTCAGACGGCCGTATCGTCGCAGTCAGCCGTTACAGCCGCATCAATCGCAACGAATGCGAATTCGGCATTACATTGGCTGCCGAAGCCCGCAAAACCGGCTGGCCGGTAAAATGATGAGCCTCATTATCCAAACTGCCACACAACAAGGTTATCAAACCATAAATGCGGAAATCCTCAAAGAAAACACACCGATGCTCAAACTCGCTGAAAAATCAGGATTTACCGTTACCCCGTCGGAAACCGACCGCGGACTGTATCAAGCAAGCCTCGATTTGAACGCATGGCAAAACAGCAACAAAAACAAATAAAAACTTGCATAACCCGTGTGAAATATCCTAAAATTAGCGGTTTCTATATATCCGCTTTTTTCAAAAGGACTCAAAATGGTAGTTATCCGTTTGGCTCGCGGCGGCTCAAAACACCGCCCTTTCTTCAACGTAGTCGTAACTGACTCTCGCAACCGTCGTGACGGCCGCTTCATCGAGCGCGTAGGTTTCTACAACCCCGTTGCCAACGAAAAACAAGAACGCGTACGTTTCGACGCAGACCGCATCAACCACTGGGTCGCTCAAGGCGCGAAAGTTAGCGATGCAGTTGCCAAACTGATTAAAGAGCAAAAAATCGCTGCTTAATCAGCTGAAACGACCATGACAGACACTCAAAAACGGGTAGCCATGGGCTACATCAAAGGCGTATTCGGCATTAAAGGCTGGCTTAAAATTGCCGCCAATACCGAATACACCGACAGCCTGCTGGACTACCCAGAGTGGCAGTTATGCAAGGATGGCAAAACCCTGAATGTCACGCTTGAAACAGGTAAAATTGTCAATGGCGAACTTCAGGTAAAATTTGAAGGTATAGACGATCGCGATCAAGCATTTGCCTTGCGCGGCTATACCATCGAAATTCCCAGAGAGTCATTCGCCCCTACTGAGGAAGATGAATACTACTGGGCAGATTTAGTCGGCATGACCGTCATCAACAAAGAAAACATCGTCCTCGGTAAAGTCAGCAACCTGATGGAAACCGGTGCGAATGACGTTTGATGATTAAAGGCGAACACGGACAAATCCTGATTCCCTTCGTCTCCAACTATATCGAATCTGTCGATACCGACAGCAAAACCATTATCGCCGACTGGGGCTTGGACTACTGATGCTGATTCAAGCCATCACCATTTTTCCAGAGATGTTCGACAGTATTGTCGAATATGGCGTTACAGGCAGGGCAAGAAAACAAAACCTTTGGCAGTTTCAAGCCATTAATCCCCGAAAATTTGCCGACAACAAACTTGGCTATATTGATGATCGCCCCTTCGGAGGCGGCCCGGGAATGATTATGATGGCACCGCCGCTTCAAGCGGCAATCGAAGAAGCCAAAACAAACTCGCAAGAACCTGCCAAAGTAATTTATCTCAGTCCGCAAGGTCAGCCGCTGACACACAAAAAGGCCGCAGAACTTGCCGAACTGCCCCATCTTATCCTTCTATGCGGACGCTATGAAGGCATAGATGAAAGACTGTTACAACGCAGTGTGGACGAAGAAATCAGCATTGGCGACTTTGTTGTCTCGGGTGGTGAATTACCCGCCATGATGTTGATGGATGCCGTCTTAAGATTGGTACCAGGCGTATTGGGCGATATACAGTCAGCCGAACAAGACTCGTTTCAGACGGCCTTTTAGACTGTCCTCATTACACCAAACCCGTAGAATTCCAAGGCATGATGGTTCCTGAGGTCTTACGCTCAGGAAATCATGGCTTGATTGCCGAGTGGCGATTAAAACAATCGCTGCGACGCACTTTAGAGCGCCGACCCGATTTATTGGAAAAGCGCAGTTTAATCCCAAAGGAATCCCGCCTCTTAAAAGAAATCTTGCAAGAGCAACAGGAAATCCAATCATAACTTAGGAAAAACAAATGAACTTGATTCAACAATTAGAGCAAGAAGAAATCGCTCGCTTGAACAAAGAAATCCCTGAATTCGCTCCAGGCGACACCGTTGTCGTATCTGTACGCGTGGTTGAGGGTTCCCGCAGCCGTCTGCAAGCATACGAAGGTGTGGTTATCGCCCGCCGCAACCGTGGTCTGAACAGCAACTTCATCGTTCGCAAAATCTCTAGCGGCGAAGGTGTAGAACGTACTTTCCAACTGTACTCTCCTACCGTAGAAAAAATCGAAGTTAAACGCCGTGGTGACGTACGTCGCGCCAAACTGTACTACTTGCGTGGCCTGACCGGTAAAGCAGCCCGTATTAAAGAAAAATTGCCTGCTCGCAAAGGCTAATCGCTTTCTTCAAAAACCCACTTCAATGAAGTGGGTTTTTTGTTTTTATATAAAATTCCTCGTCTTTATTACGCAATAACGAAAGCCAATCACAATCCCCTTTTTCACGCATAAACTTCAAAAGAATCATAACTCCCTCTACCTCTTCTAACCTTTATAAAAAAGGCCGTCTGAAACAAAAGATTCAGACGGCCTTGAATTACATCGGGCGGTTATTTAAACCATCTTGCCAATGCTGGGATACGTGATAACAACAATGTATCCAAAATCCAAATAACAGCAATTGCGGCAATGGCCGTTGGGAAAATCACAGCCAAAATCAGAAGTGGCACAGCCATTGCCCACCATACCGGCAATTTGATTTTCTGTGCAGGAGGAACTAAACCTCGCGCTTCCGAAGGACGGCGTTTCCACCACATTACACAGCCGCTGACACAGATAAAAATAATCGCCAGGCAGAACACAACATTCGCCAGCACGCTCCACCAACCCAGCGTACCCATATGCAAGGCAATGCTTGCCGCCATAAACTTGCCAAACCAGTTATAATCGCCAAAATGAATATCCGCCAGGATTTTGCCACTATATTGATCAATATGTACCGTACGATCCGCAGTCGGACTAATCATATCGTAGCTCATTGAGTCTTGCGACAGCGTCCATACGCCGGTTTCGCCTTTAGGTAGGTTCAACTGATAGCGGCCTTTGAAGCCAATTTCGCGCGCAAAGCGGTCAACCGTTTCCAACGTCATCGGTTCACTTGGATTAATGCCGTTTTCGCCCAGTGTCGTACCGGAAACCGGCATAGGCGTCAGCTCTAAAATCCACGGCACTTCTTTGGATTTACCATCGTTCAGCACATCACCATGGGTTGGTACGGAAGATACCGGATTAGGCTCCACGCCCCATTTACCGGCTGGGAATTGACTCCATGCCTGAACCACTTTACCACCCCAAATACCGGCCCAAGCAATACCAGACAAACAGAACAGCAATAAAATCAAAGAAACCCAAGAGCCAAATGCACCGTGCAGGTTGCGCCACCAAGAACGGCCTTTGCCTGCTTTAGGCAAAAGGACAGCCTTCAGACTACGCTGTTTCACCCACCACAAATAAATACCGGTCACAATCATGATGATGGTTAGCGACGCAGCAGTTTCCAACAGGTAGTCACCAGTCGCACCCATCATCATATCGCCGTGGATTTCGTCCATCGTGTGATACCAGCCTTGACCGCGTGGCATCGTATTCACGACTTTTGCCGTATAAGGATCAACGGCAACCATAGTGGCTTTATCGTCGTTGTTCACACGAAATACGGCCACCATATCATCTGCGCGCGGCGCAATATACTGCACCACAGAAGCAGTTTCCGGATTCACAAACTGTCTGGCGGCTTCAGCCTGAGCCGACAAAGGCTGCACCACTGCTTGCGGCGTAACATGTATCCGCTCGCCCTCTTTACCGGTGATATTGGCAAATAGCAGCATTCCCAACCCTGTAACAGCCAGCAGGGTTAAAAACGGCGCGACCAAAAGTCCGGCATAAAAATGCCATCGCCAAACAGTCAAATAACGGCGGTTAGCCTGTTGTTCATTTTGGGAAGTTGGTTTTGTTTCCATATATTCTCTTTATATAATTAAAGTAGACTAATCCTTAAGGATTATTAACAGACATTTTAATCAAAACCATTCATTTACGAAACCGTTTTTCAAGTGCAGCTTTGAAATACTTCAACATTTAGTTTGCAGGCCGTCTGAAAAAACAAAATAGACAGAAAACAACACTTTACTGAAAACCCATTTTAATCATTGCGGTTTCGGCAGAATTTGGTAGAATACAGGCATTACTTATTTATTCATCAAGCCGCCAAGCTTTGGCGGCTTGTATTTTTATTTCCAATCCGGCTACCGCGCGTGGCCGGATAAAATTTTAAAAGCATCATCATGCTTTCATGGAGAATCTTATGCAAAAAATCCCTTTGACCGTCCGCGGTGCAGAATTATTGAAACAAGAACTTCAACACCTCAAAAGCGTGGCTCGTCCAGAAATTATTGAAGCCATTGCAGAAGCACGTTCACACGGCGATTTGTCTGAAAATGCCGAATACGAAGCCGCCAAAGAGCGCCAAGGCTTTATCGAAGGCCGTATTGCCGAGCTGGAACACAAACTCTCTATGGCCCACATCATCAATCCTGCCGAAATCCATGCCGAAGGCAAAATCGTATTTGGCACAACAGTAACACTGGAAGATTTGGAAACCGAAGAACAAGTAACCTACCAAATTGTCGGCGAAGACGAAGCAGACATTAAAGAACGCAAAATCTACGTTGGCTCCCCTATTGCCCGAGCCTTGATTGGAAAAGAAGAAGGCGACGTTGCAGAAGTTCAGGCCCCCGGCGGCGTGCGTGAGTATGATATTATTTCCGTACAATACATCTAAATAAACTCAAGGCCGTCTGAAAATGTTTTCAGACGGCCTTTTGTTACACCATCACAACTAAAACAGAATTTTCCAAAGAGAAACCAGATGAGTCTACCCTACAAAATCACTCAAACCGCTGCTGCCATTTGGCTAGGCATGCAACTGACAGCCGGCTACATTGTCGCCCCCATCCTATTCCATCTCCTGCCTAAGATGCTGGCAGGCGAAATCGCTGGCATTTTGTTTGCCATTACCGCAATATGCGGCTTAGTTATTTTTGGCGCAGCCTATGCCTTTTTCAGAAGGCAACTAGCTTCCCTCTCTTGGTGGGTTTTGGTACTTTGGCTACTCTTAGCCTGTAATCATCTTTTGGTTACGCCGGTTATCGAGGCGCACAAGTACGGACTGGATAACTGGCTCTTGTCCTTAGTAGGCGGAACATTCGGCATTTGGCATGGCTTATCCAGTATTATTTTTTTAATCTGTACGATACTGGCAGCTATGTGCGTATGGAAATGGCCCAGGCCAAACTAAACTGTTTTAATAAAAGGTCGTCTGAAAATAAATCTTTCAGACGGCCCTTCTTATTTTGAAATCACGAATTATCTTGATTACTCAAATACAAACCATAAAAAAATGCCCCGCATATTGCAGGGCATTTTTCACAAACCGATTAAGGTTTAGCGTAACCGTGAACGCCATTGTAAGGAGCTGGGATCCAACCTTCATCAGTAGCAGGCAATTCGCCTTGACCTTCGATAGTTTGGCCTGGAGCAACTTGACGAGTAACAACGCTGCGGATTTTAACATCAACGCGACGGTCAGGTTCGATACAAGCGATAAGAGCAGCACGTTTCTTAGCTTTAGAAACTTTTTTGCCCAGTTTAGCAACTTCAGCTTCACAAGTAGCAGTCATGCGAGCTTGAGATTCGCCCAGACCTACTGCAGAGATTTTGCTAGAAGCAACGCCATGACCTACCAAGTAGTTAGCAACTACGTTAGCACGACGCTCAGACAGAGCTTGGTTGTATTGCTCAGAACCCATGAAGTCAGTGTGACCTTCAACACGTACAGTTTGTACGCTTTCGTTGCTCAGGCGTTGAGCCAAAGCGTCCAGGTTTTCTTGAGCTTCAGGGCGCAGGTTGTCTTTGTCGAAGCCGAACAGAGTTTTAGTAGACAGAGAAACAGTTTCATCAACATACTCAGGAGCTTGTTGTACAGGAGCAACTGCTTCGCGGTCACCACATTCAACACGGCCTTCGGTAGCTTTGTCGAAGTAGCTGTTTTTCCAGCATTCGCCGTAGTTGTTACGGACGATTTCTTGAGATTGGCTGCTTACGGTGTAACCGTGTTTGGTATGCGCTTCGCTGGCCATTGCGGTGCCAGAGGCAACCAAGGCAACGAACAATGCGCTTAATTTCAGCTGTTTGGTCATTTTATTCCCTCATCAAATTGTTATGCGGCGGACTAGGAAAGCAACCGCTGCAAAGTACCAATATACAGGCCGCAGTATCAAAACAGCGGCAAATCGGATATATCAGGTTGCACTATAAAGAAGCGCAAGGCAAACTGTCAATACTCGATGCCTTCAAACAATTATGAAGTGCCTGCTTCCTAGTAGTTAATCATGCCGAAAAATCAATCTTGTGTCATTAATTTAGGGCAAAATCAGCCAATTCATCCGCTCAAAGTTGTACAAAAACAACAAAATTTCATCCTCCTTTCATTCACAGATTTCCTGTTTTCATATCATTAAAAGATATTTTCATTAAAAACAACCATTTTCAAAACTCAGGGCAAAACCGGGCAAAATATGTTAAATTACAGACCGTTTGTCGCACAAAATCCACAATAACAACGTATCCGATACTGCCACCATGAAACTGCAACAATTACGTTACGCCCTTGAAGTTTACCGGCACAATCTGAATGTCTCCGAGGCTGCCGATGCGCTTTTTACATCCCAGCCCGGCATTTCCAAACAAATCCGCCTGCTTGAAGAAGAATTGGGTATCCAAATTTTTATCCGCAGCGGCAAGCGTGTGGTTTCCGTTTCGCAACCGGGCAAAGCCGTGTTAGAGATTTCGGAACGGATTTTGCGCGATGTACAGAACATTAAAAATATCGGCAGCGAATTTACCGATCATGACAGCGGCTCCCTGACCATTGCCACAACACACACCCAGGCGCGTTATGCATTGCCTAAAATCGTTGCAGAATTTGTGAAAAACTACCCCAAGGTCAATTTGACCATCAAACAAGGCAGCCCTTCCGCTATTGCCCAAATGGTCAGCAGCGGAGAAGCAGATTTGGCAATTATTACCGAACGCATTGACGATCATCCCGAGTTAGGCAAACTACCCTGCTATGAATGGAATCATGCCGTCATTGTCCCGCACGACCACCCTCTTTTGGACTGCCGCAATCCTTTAAGCCTTGAAGATTTGGCTTCTTTTCCGCTGGTTACTTACGAATTTGCGTTTAACTCCGGCAGCAGTATTGCGCGCACCTTTAATAAAGCGCATATCGAGCAACCTGATGTTGCTTTATCGGCTGCCGATACGGATGTATTGAAGACGTATGTACGCTTAGGCTTAGGCGTGGGTTTGATGGCCAAAATGGCGTACGATCCCGTTGTCGATCAAGATTTGCAGCTAATAGACGCGGCGCACTTATTTGAGCCGTCGCCCACCTGGATAGCCTTACGCACCGACACTTACCTGCGTGGTTATGCCTATGATTTTATACAGATGTTTGCACCAAAACTGACCCGCGAAGCGGTTGACCGCATTCTGTACACGCCGGTCGTTGAAGATTTTTCAATTTAACATCTAACTATCACTTGCGTAACTTAATAATTATTCTTTAACTTTTGTTAAAAAGGCCGTCTGAACAATTTCAGACAGCCTCAGATTCAGATAGCGTGCGAACAACCGGAAACCATTTTCTTCAAAGTCGTCGCATCTAGGATTTTGATGTGCTTGTGTTCAACCGAAATCAAGCCTTCGTGATGGAATTTGGATAAGGTGCGGCTGACCGTTTCCAGTTTCAGCCCTAAATAGCTGCCGATTTCCTCACGCGACATCCGCAGGATAAAATCGTTGGCGGCAAAACCTCGGGAATAGAGACGCTGAGACAAGTTAAGCAAGAATGCGGCCAAGCGCTCTTCGGCGCGCATATTACCCAAAAGCAACATCACGCCCTGATCTCGGACAATTTCACGGCTCATCAAACGGAAAAAGTGAGAGCGGAGGCTGGGAATGTCCTGACCGAGTTCTTCAATGTGCGTAAACGGAAGCTCGCATACTTCGCTGTCTTCCAAAGCCACAGCATCACAACTATGAATATGGGAACAAATCCCATCCATCCCGATCAGCTCGCCCGACATAAAAAGCCGGTTACCTGATCCCGTCCGTCTTGGCTGGCGACTGTTGTCTTAAAGAAGCCCGCACGGATGGCAAATAAAGAGGTAAACGGCTCGCCGGCACGAAATAAGTACTCGCCTTTTTTCAGACGGCGGCTTTGACGGATCACTGCATCCAATTGTAAAAATTCGTTAGGCATTAGTCCGACAGGCAAACACAGTTCGCGTAAAGAACATGTGGAACACAAGGTTTTCATTTGATGTGTTGCATTGTGTGTAGCCATAACGCACCTTTAATTTGCTTAGTTCTCTCAATCCCTGATTAAGCCGAATAACTATTGACCCATGTCAAAGTCGGCATATCATTATGAGGCATTCTACCAAACTATCGAAATTTTGACTAAAATTTTCCCTAATTTCCTTACTTCATACTACAAGCCCCGACCATGAAAATCATCCCCATCTCAAATAACACCAACACAAACAATGAATTACCGGAATTCGACCGCGAATTGATTGCCAGTTTGCCATCAAGCGGTCCACGTTATACATCCTATCCGACCGCCGACCGCTTCCATGAAGGCTTTAAAGAAGCCGAATATATCCAAGCTTTAAACCTGCGCAACATGGGCGCGCTCAACAAACCCCTTTCGCTCTACATCCACATTCCCTTCTGCAATACCATCTGCTACTACTGCGGCTGCAATAAAATCATTACCAAAGACAAAAGCCGTGCCGATGCCTATATCCAATATCTGGAAAAAGAAATGGAATTGCTGGCACCGCATTTGGGCGGAAGACACCAGCTTGCGCAACTCCACTTCGGCGGCGGCACGCCGACCTTCCTGAGCGACGACCAACTCGAACGCGTCTTCGACATGATCCGCAAATACTTCCAGCTGATTCCCAACGGCGAATACTCCATCGAAATCGACCCGCGCAAAGTCAGCCGCGAGACCGTCCTCAAATTGGGCAAACTCGGCTTCAACCGCATGAGCGTCGGCATTCAAGACTTCGACCCTAAAGTGCAGGCAGCCGTCAACCGTATCCAAAGTTACGAAGAAACCAAAGAAGTCATCGATGCCGCCCGCGAAGCGGGGTTCAAATCCGTCAGCGTCGATTTGATTTACGGCCTACCGCACCAAAACACCGAAAGCATCAAAACCACCATCGACACGGTCTTGTCCCTCGACCCCGACCGCCTTGCCCTCTACCACTACGCCCACCTGCCGCATATCTTCAAACCGCAACGCCGTATCGACACCAATGTCGTTCCCGGCAGCGAAGAAAAACTCGATATGCTGCAATATTGCGTCCAAACCCTGACTGAGCGCGGCTACGTCTTCATCGGGATGGACCACTTTGCCAAACCTGACGACGAGCTCTCCATCGCCCTCAAAGAAGGTTTCCTGCAACGAAATTTCCAAGGTTATTCCACCTATGCCGACTGCGACTTGGTGGCGATCGGCGTGTCCTCTATCGGCAAAATCGGCAGCACCTACTCCCAAAACGAGCGCGACATCGATGCCTATTACGCCGCACTCGACGCCGGACACCTGCCCATCATGCGCGGCTACCAGCTCAATCAAGACGACATTTTGCGCCGCAACATCATTCAGGATTTGATGTGCCGCTTCTCGCTCGATTATCGGATTTACGAAAGCGTGTTCGGCATTCCGTTTAGCCGTTATTTCGCGGTCGAACTGGAAGACATGAAACAACTGGAAACCCTCGGCCTGGTCCGCCTCAAACCGCACGGCCTGACCGTTACGCCGAAGGGACGTTTCCTGATCCGCAACATCGCCATGGTGTTCGACTATCATCTGCGCCATAAAGAAACCAAAGCCAAATATTCACAAACCGTATAAACACTTAGGCCGTCTGAAAGTATGTGTTATATTTCAGACGGCCTTTTTCACATCAAAAGCAACACAATGGAACAACCCGATTTTTTCCCCATTCCCAGCCCCTGCATCGGCGTTTGCGAAGCCAATGCCAAAGGCTATTGCAAAGGCTGCCTGCGCAGCCGGGAAGAGCGCCTGTACTGGCACCAGATGACCGACAGCCAAAAGCATCAAGTCATGCACCTCCTAGCCCTCAGAAAAACCAAAATCCGCAACCGCAAAACAGAAAAGCCCGACACGGGCGAACAACCGCTTCAAAACCTGCTCGATTTCTAAACCGCCCTCACCGCACACACCAAAAGGAAAAACATGAAAAAGCTGCTCGCCTGCCTGCTTGTACCATTGACCGCCCTTGCCCTGGGCGCCTGCAAACCCGCCTCAACTTCACCCGACAGCAAACCTGCCGAACTTAACTGGCAGCAGCCCAAACTCACCAGCAATGTTTGGAAAATCAGCAAAGAAGGCCAACCCGATTCCTATCTGCTCGGCACCATCCACATGGGGCAAACCAATCAAACCTTGTCTTCCGATGCCCTCAAACTATTACAATCCACCGACCAACTGACCACAGAAGTTGACGCATTGCCGGACAGCAGTCCGGAAACAAAAAAAATGTATCAAAAATACTTCAAAGAAGTCATGAGTACCGAACCACTCAGCCGCAAGCTTGGCAAAACAGATTTCCGTCTTTTACAAGAAATCTATTCACAAAATGAAGAAAGCCGACCCATCGCCAAAATTGCCGACAAACTCCACCCGTGGGCAGCATTGGTTTTTGCCGGCAGCGCATTTCCCCAAGGATATAGCGCAGAAACCGGTGCAGATATGTTGCTGACCAACGCAGCCGTTGACATCAATAAACCGCGTGGTTCATTAGAAAGCTTGGACGATGTTACCGCGATTTTCAAAGCCCAGCCTGAAGAAACCATGATCAACTTTCTGAAAGCCAGCATTAAAACCAATAAAGAAGAAACCGAAGACATCAAAAAACTCCATCAAGCCTATTCAGACGGCCGCTTTGAAGAACTGATCCCACTTTTGGAAGAAACCGAACAACGCACCCTCAAACGTGTTGATGCCAAATACGCCAAAGCCATGTCCGATTGGCTGAAAAACGACCTCCTGATCCGCCGCAACCAGGCATGGCTGCCTAAAATCCGCAAGCAATCCGCCAAACAAAGCACCCTCTTTGCCGTCGGCATTGCCCATTTACCCAGCGAAAAAGGATTAATCGAACTATTGCGTCAAGAAGGCTATCGAGTGACGCCCGAACCCAAAGTCCTGATTTGGCAATAAACCCCAATCCAACAACAAGGCCGTCTGAAATTCTTTCTTTCAGACGGCCTTTATTTAATCTCTATTAAATGAAGCGGTAAGCAATGTTGAGCGCAAAATCAATCGCCCAATGCCGCTACCATCACCGCTTTAATCGTGTGCATCCGGTTTTCTGCCTGATCAAACACAATGCTGGCTTCGCTTTCAAAGACTTCTTCCGTTACTTCCACACCATTCAGGCCGAATGTCTCATAAATCCATTCGCCAACTTTGGTTTCGCGATTATGGAAAGCAGGCAGGCAATGCATAAACTTAACTTGCGGATTTTCAGCCGCGACCATCAATTCGGGCGTAACGCGGTAATCTTTCAGCAAATCGATACGTTCCTGCCAAGCCTCTTTAGGCTCGCCCATGCTGACCCACACATCGGTATGGATAAAATCCACGCCTTTTACGGCTTCTTTCACATTCTCCGTCAGCAGAATCCGTCCGCCGGTCTCTTTGGCAACAGTCTGCACCGTCTCGATAATGTTTTCAGACGGCCACAAACTTTTCGGCGCACCGATACGCACGTCCATGCCCAGTTTCGCAGCCAACACCAGCAACGAATTGGCCATGTTGTAACGCGCATCGCCGACGTAGGCAAACGCAATTTGGTTCAAAGGCTTGCCGCTATGCTCGCGCATCGTCAGCGCATCGGCAAGCATTTGAGTCGGGTGGAACTCGTTGGTCAAACCATTGAACACAGGCACGCCTGCATACTTGGCCAGCTCTTCCACCACATCCTGCCCAAAACCGCGATACTCGATACCGTCAAACATCCGCCCCAAAACACGCGCCGTATCCTTAATGCTTTCCTTATGCCCGATTTGGCTGGCAGAAGGCTCCAGATAAGTTACCCCTGCCCCTTGGTCGCGTGCGGCCACTTCAAACGCGCAACGGGTGCGGGTCGATGTTTTCTCAAATCAGGGCGATGTTTTTTCCCTTCATCCGTTGCACCTCGTTTCCTGCTTTTTTAGCGGCTTTCAATTCGGCGGCAAGGTCGAGGTAGGCGGTGATTTCTTCGGGTGTGAAATCCAAGAGTTTCAGGAAATGGCGGTTTTTCAGGCTCATGTCGTATTTCTCTTTTCTAGCGTGGGCGTTGCCCAACATTTTTATCCGTGCAGATTTTGCCGGACTTCCCCGACCTTCTGCTGCTCAATTTCAGAATGCGAAGCCTATCCATAGCGCGGCCCCTTATCCTCTATCAAAACTCAAAATAAGGCCGTCTGAACTTCGCCTCGCTCCAAGGCAAGCAACGATTGTTTGCGGTTCAAACCGCCTGCGTAGCCGGTCAGCTTGCCGTCGCTGCCAATGACGCGATGGCAGGGAATCAGGATGGACACTTTGTTCTGCCCGTTGGCAGCGGCAACGGCGCGAATAGCCTTAGGATTACCCAACTGCTGCGCCTGCTCCTTGTAGCTGCGCGTTTCGCCGTAAGGAATGGTCAGCAGCGCATTCCATACCTGCTGCTGAAAGGCTGTGCCTATCATTTCCAAAGGCGTCGCAAAAACTTTCAGACGGCCTTGGAAGTATAAATCCAATTCTTGGCGCAAAAGTTGCGTTTGCTCATTTTCTTGGAAAATAAACTGTCCGTGCAAAGCTTTTTGGACAGCCGTGATTTCCTGCTCTAGCTGTTTCTGCCCGACAAATTCCAGCAGACACAAGCCCTTGCCTCCGAACACCGCCAACATCTCGCCCAACGGCGTGGCAAGCGCGGCAACAGTCAGTTCGTTCGGACTATCCGGATAACGCGTTTCCAACAGTCGAATGGCTCGGCGGATACGGACATATTCCTCAGGGGCGCAACCGATACGATCGATAAAATCCTGCTCAAACTGCTTGGCTTCGTGTCCCGTAAGACGCTCGTCGAAGCCGGTGGAAAAATCGGTTTCCAGTCGCTCGCGGATTTCATTCCACTTTGATGGAAGCTCGTTTAAAGAAGGCAGAGTAATCATCTACATTTATTCCCGATAATCAACAAACCCCAAACGATTACCCGACGGATCAAAAAATTCCACAGCCCATCCGGTACGAATACGGAAAGGTTCACTTAGAAAACGGATATTTCTACCCTGTAACTCCGCATACTTCGCCTGCACATCATCCACTTCAATCCACACAGCAGGTGTCATATTGGGAAATTTATTCCGCTCTTTGAGAATGATGGCAGCTTCTTCTTCGCCCACCCGAAAAGCAACCATGCCACTTTCGGAAAAGTCGAATTTAACGGGCAAATCCAGTACATCTTGGTAAAAACGGCAACTGGTAACCAGATCATCTGCGGGAAAGAAAAAATTATCGTACTTCAATTTTTCTCCTTATCAACTAATTGTTATCACAGTATTACCTAAGAAAAATATACACCATTTTATCAGGCTAATATCCTACTTTTCAGACGGCCTTTTCACTTCAACAAACGTTTCAACATACCTTCATACACTGCCGACAGCTTCGGAATATCTTCCAAACGTACGTTTTCGTTGATTTGGTGGATGGTCGCGTTGGATGGGCCTAACTCGATGAGTTCTTTGGCAATGGCTTTGATGAAACGCCCGTCCGAAGTGCCGCCGGTGGTGGACAATTCGGCCTCAACGCCACAAATCTCGGCAATGGCTTCGCGTGCCACGTCGGTCAGTTTTCCTGCCTGAGTCAGGAACGGTTGGCCTGAACAAGACCACTGCAAATCGTATTGCACACCATGTTTATCCAAAATGGCATGGACGCGTTGTTTCAGCCCTTCTTCGGTGGGCTCGGTAGAAAAGCGGAAATTGAATTTGACGTTCAGCTCGCCCGGAATAACGTTGGTCGCACCTGTACCGCCGTTAATATTGGAAATTTGGAAACTGGTCGGCGGGAAGTATTCGTTGCCCTCGTCCCAGACTTCCTGTGTCAGCTCTAACAAGGCTGAGGCAAAAGTATGCACGGGATTGATGGCCAAATGCGGATAGGCAATATGGCCTTGCTTGCCTTTGACGGTCAGGTTGCCCGACAACGAGCCGCGGCGACCGTTTTTCAACATATCGCCCAATTTATCCACAGCAGTCGGTTCGCCGACGATACAGTAATCAATCAACTCGCCGCGCGCTTTCAACACATCGACGACTTTGGTCGTGCCGTCCAGCGCATCGCCCTCTTCGTCCGAAGTAATCAGGAGTGCGATGCTGCCTTGATGATCGGGATGTTCGGCAACGAAGCGTTCGCAGGCGGTAACGAAACAGGCAATGCTGGTTTTCATGTCCGCTGCACCGCGACCATACAGACGGCCTTCGCGCTCGGTCGGTTCAAACGGAGGCGAATCCCATTTTTCAACAGGGCCTGTCGGCACGACGTCGGTATGTCCGGCAAAGCAGAACACCGGAGCCTGCGTACCACGGCGCAACCAAATGTTTTTTGGTGTCGCCAAAATGAAGCTCTTCTACGGCAAAAACCGATTTTTTTGCAGGCGTTCGGCCAGCAGTTGTTGGCAATTTTGGTCATCCGGCGTAACGGACGGACGGGAAATCAACGCTTTGGCGAGTTCTAGGGATTGGGTTTCGATCATTGTGTTTACTTTGAAAAACAGGCCGTCTGAAACGTTCTGAATATGATTTTCAGACGGCCTTGAGTTTATTTGAAGATACTGAATGGGCAGTTTGTCTTTCTGCGTCCTGAGTTATTTTCCATGGCAAGCTTCATAAAGCGGCAGTAAGTCTTCCACTGTTTCCACTATCCATTTCGCGACATCCTGCTTGCCCAAATCATCGCGTTCGATGTGTTTGCCGATACAGAAGAAATCTTTGTCGTCTCGAAGCTTTCTATCGCCGTCGCTTTGTTGGGCAACGGTACGATAATCGTCATATTCGCTTTCCGCACCGTGCCACATATCGAAGGAAGCGTATTTTTCGGTATCAAAATTATCCAGCCAGCGGTTGTAATCGGGCAACGCAATAGGGGAAATATCGGCTTTATAGCAGTGCCAATCCAAGCTGACGCTCAAACGGCGGCGGTTGAGCAAAATCGATAAAATTGCTGCGGAATTTTTATATTGTTCGTATTTGAAATAGGCAAAGAAATGGGCGCGGACCTGCCAGCCGTTACACCAGCGTTCGATATGCGGCGGCGCAAACGGTGCACCCAATTCGGTGGCAACCTGCTGGATCAGCTGCTGCCATACCTGCCAGTTTTCTTTATAGTCGGCCTTAATTTGCGGAATGCTTTCAGGCTGGTATTTTTTAAGCTGGGAAAATTGGAAAAAGGGAATATTGAACAAATCGCAACTTTTTGGGGTCAGCATAATATATCCTTGAGACGATTGTTTCAGACGGCCTTATTTGCGGCGGCGTGCGGCCATAATTTTGCCGATTTCGGTCAGTTTTTCTTTGGGGATAAAGGTTTTGCCCATATCAAACAACGGCTCTTCAATCGCCAGATGAACATCATATCCTGCGACAAAGCGTTTGAACGCTTCCGCATCGGGGACATAGGCGTTGTCTGCTTCGAGTTTGGCGAATTCGGCGGATACTGCCGCCCAGTTGTTGTGCAGGCTGACATGTTGGCGCAACAGCTCGTCAACGCTTTTTTGAGCTTGTGGCGCATATTGCAATAGAAGCGGAAAGAAATTTTCTTCTTCATCTTCATGGTGCAACGGCGCGGCAACATTAAAATATTGGGCAATCTGGCGGATGGTTTGCAAAACGATTTGATTGCAGCCGTTTTCGGCAATATAGTCCGACAACATGGCAACCTGGCTGCAGAAACGGCGCACTTTGCCATGACAGGCGTACAGCATTTCAATGGGTTCGGCAAAAGTAACGCTTTTGGTTTCAAACGGATTCATGGTTTTGAGGTTTTATTCTGAAATTAATGTTTCCAGATTATAACAAAACAGCCTGCGCAAGGCAGGCTGTCTGTTTTTAAGCTTAAAGCGGATTAGTCAACCAAAGTAACTTTACCGTTCATCAAAGCACCGTGACCTGGGAAGGTACAAGCGAATTTGTATTCGCCGCCGGCCAATTTAGCAGGATCCAGAGTCAGGGAAGATTCTTCGCCGCCGCCAACCAGTTTAGTGTGGGCAACAACGCGTGCGTCGTCAGGTTTAACGTAGTCAGTTGCAGCAGCACCGGCACCGTCTTTGAAAATACCGTCCATGTCTTCGGCTTTACCGATGACGATGTTGTGACCCATGCTTTCTTTAGGTTGGGTACCGGTGTGTTTCAAAGTGATGGTGAATTCTTTACAAGCTTTGCTTACTTGGATTTCTTTAGTGTTGAACTGCATAGCGTCGTTGGCTTCAACAGTAGTTGCGCAGTTGCCGGCAGCAGGAGCGGCGGCAGCATCGGCTGGAGCAGCTTCAGAGGCAGGAGCGGCATCGGCAGGTGCAGTAGTTTCTGCAGGAGCAGCTTCAGAAGCAGCGGAAGCAGCAGGTGCTTCAGCAGGTTTTGCAGCTTCTTGAGAGCATGCAGCCAAGCCGATAACGGCAGCGGAAATCAGAGCCAGATAAGCTTTCATTGATGTATCTCCTAATGATGAGAGTCTTGTTAAGTTCTATTAATAGAACCCGCGCGAATATATTAACAAAGGCAAATACCAGACTTAAACTTATTCACGCAGAGCGATAAGAAATTCAGGCGTTATTTTGCTACAAACTTCGCACGAAATCAAAGTTTCAGGCCAAGTTTACATCAGTTTACCTAAAAGAAAACAGTTACTGTTTAGGTCGTATTTCTTTAGTATTAGATGCTATCGGTCAAATGAAATAAGTTTTAACATTTATTAACCATAATCTCATTCGGCATGATTTATCGGCTGTGTTTGCGTACCAATTCTGCCAATGCAGCTGCCAATTCGGGATGCCTGCCTTCCAATTTGGCCGCAGCCGCATCGAAGCTGTCCAAAGCGGCCTCGCTCAATTGCAAGCTGTTGGTTTTCGGCTGAGGCGGAGGCTTGGGGACCACCCTGACCGCCACTTCCCGTATTCCGTCATGCAATGCTTGCAACTTGGGCAACATGGCGGGCAGGATCATTTTCAAACGCGAAGCAGCCATATTGTTGGCGGCCAGCAAAACCAGCCTTCCGTCTTCAACACAGGCCGTCTGAAAATGCGGATGCAGGTTGACCGGCAAAACCGTTTTGATTTTTGCATCCAATTTCCGCCATTGTTGCGATTGTTGCAACAAGCCCGCCAATAAGCGGTCGCGCTTGCCCAATTGTGCTAAATCCATATATTTCAGACGGCCTTTCAGTAAATTAACCAAACAATTACAATTGAAATACAGCAAAACCGCCTTTATTTCAAACAGCATTACCGCGTTATACAAGCGCTTGTGTTAAAATCCCAATTTCGCCCACTATTATATCAAGGCGCAGGAATTATTCATGCTGACAAACATTGCTAAGAAAATCTTCGGCAGTCGCAACGACCGCCTGCTGAAACAATATCGTAAATCCGTTGCTAAAATCAATGCACTCGAAGAACAGATGAAAGCGTTGAGCGACGCAGATTTACAGGCCAAGACCGCCGAATTCAAACAACGCCTCGCTGACGGACAAACGCTAGATGATATTTTGGTTGAAGCCTTTGCCGTCTGCCGCGAGGCATCCCGCCGCGTATTGGGCATGCGCCACTTCGATGTACAGCTGATCGGCGGTATGGTCCTGCACCATGGCAAAATCGCCGAAATGCGTACCGGTGAAGGTAAGACATTGGTGGCCACCCTTGCCGTTTACCTGAATGCATTGTCAGGAAAAGGCGTACACGTCGTTACCGTCAACGACTACCTCGCCTCCCGTGACGCGGGCATTATGGAGCCGTTGTACAACTTCTTGGGCTTGAGCGTCGGCGTGATCGTAGCCGATTTGCAACCTTTCGAACGCCAAACCGCTTACGGTGCCGACATTACTTACGGCACCAACAACGAATTCGGCTTCGACTACCTGCGCGACAATATGGTTACCGACCAATACGACAAAGTTCAGCGCGAATTGAACTTTGCCGTTGTCGACGAAGTGGACTCCATTTTGATCGACGAAGCGCGTACGCCGCTGATTATTTCCGGCCAGGCAGATGACAACATCCAGCTCTACCGCGTGATGGATGCCGTTCCGGCCCACCTTATCCGCCAAGAAACCGAAGAAGGCGAAGGCGATTACTGGGTAGATGAAAGCACACCAAGTTATTCTGAGCGAAGCCGGTCACGAACACGCCGAGCAAATCCTGACCCAAATGGGCTTATTGCAGGAAAACGACTCGCTCTACTCTGCCGCCAATATTTCCCTGATGCACCACCTCATGGCGGCATTGCGTGCGCACACCCTGTTCCACAAAGACCAACACTACGTCATTCAAGACGGCGAAATCGTGATTGTGGACGAGTTCACAGGCCGTCTGATGGCCGGCCGCCGTTGGTCCGAAGGCTGCACCAAGCCGTTGAAGCCAAAGAAGGCGTAGAAATCAAACGCGAAAACCAAACGCTTGCCTCCATTACCTTCCAAAACTACTTCCGCCTGTACAGCAAACTGTCCGGCATGACCGGTACGGCCGACACCGAAGCCTTCGAGTTCCAAAGCATTTACAACCTCGAAACCGTCATCATCCCGACCAACCGTCCGGTACAACGCAAAGACTTCAACGACCAAATCTTCCGCTCGGCCGAAGAAAAATTTGAAGCCGTTGTCAAAGACATCGCCGAATGCCACAAAAACGGCCAACCAGTTTTGGTCGGCACCACCAGCATCGAAAACTCCGAACTGGTTTCCCGTTTGTTACACGAAGCCGGTCTTCCGCATAACGTCCTCAACGCCAAGGAACACGAGCGCGAGGCATTGATTGTGGCCCAAGCCGGTAAAGTCGGCGCAATTACCGTTGCCACCAACATGGCCGGCCGCGGTACCGACATTGTCTTGGGCGGTAACCTCAAACATCAAATCGAAGCCATCCACGCCGATGAAACCCTGAGCGAACAGCAAAAACAAGCGCAAATTTCCGCCCTTGAAAGCGGTTGGCAAACCGAACACGACCAAGTTGTGGCCGCAGGCGGTTTGCACATTATCGGTACGGAACGCCACGAAAGCCGCCGTATCGACAACCAATTGCGCGGTCGTGCAGGCCGTCAGGGCGACCCCGGCTCCAGCCGTTTTTACCTGTCGTTTGAAGACCCATTATTGCGCCTCTTTGCTCTCGACCGTGCCGCCGCCATCCTCAACCGTCTGGCACCCGAGCGCGGCGTTGCCATCGAACACGGCCTGCTGACCCGTCAAATCGAAGGTGCGCAACGTAAAGTCGAAGGCCGCAACTTCGATATGCGTAAACAGGTTTTGGAATACGATGACGTTGCCAACGACCAACGTAAAGTGATTTACCATCAACGTAACGAAATCCTGACGACTAAAGACGTCAGCGATTTGACCCGCGAAATCCGCGCCGACGTTATCAGCGACTTGGTTGATTACCACATTCCGCCTGACAGCATGGAAGAGCAATGGGACATTCCGGCACTTGAGCACCAACTTGCCGCCGATTTCCGCCTGCATGTCGATATTAAAGGCTGGTTGAAAGAAGACAGCACTTTAGACAACCAAGACATTAAAGAGCGCCTCATCAAACGCATCGAAGACGAATATGCCGAGAAAGTCGAATTGGTCGGCAAACAAGCCATGTCGGATTTCGAACGCAACGTTATGCTGCAAGTTATCGACAACCAATGGCGCGAACACCTCGCCGCCATGGACTACCTGCGCCAAGGCATCCATCTGCGCAGCTATGCTCAGAAAAATCCGAAACAAGAATACAAACGTGAAGCTTTCATCATGTTTGAAAACCTGTGGCGCAGCATCAAACAAAACATTGCCGCTTTGCTGACTGCCGTTCAAATCGAGCGCAACAGCGAATACGACTACACCGCCGCACAAAGCGTCAGCGATGTTCAAACCGTCCACTCCGACGCGCCCGATATGGAAGAATTGCTCGGCCAATCGCAAACCGATTTGGTGACCGAAGCATTCGATCCTGACGGTACCGACTTCAGCCCTGAAGCGCTTGCACAAAACGGCCTGATTGTTCACCGCAACGATCCCTGCCCTTGCGGCAGCGGCCTGAAATACAAACAGTGCCACGGTAAATTGAACTAAGCAGTCATCTCAAAAGGCCGTCTGAACAGATGTGACAACGAAGTCAAAGATTCTCGTTTCACTGTTCAGACGGCCTGAGAATTATCCAAATAAGCAAAAAATTTCCAAACCCAATTTCAAAAGAGTATCCCTATGGCAGGCAACACCTTCGGACAAATCTTTACCGTTACCACTTTCGGCGAAAGCCACGGCGCAGGCTTGGGCTGCATCATTGACGGCTGCCCGCCCGGATTAGAATTGAGCGAAGCGGATATCCAATTTGACCTTGACCGCCGCAAACCCGGCACCAGCCGCCACGTTACCCAACGCCGCGAAGCCGACCAAGTCGAAATCCTCTCCGGCGTATTCGAAGGCAAAACCACCGGCACTCCTATCGCCCTCCTGATCCGTAATACCGACCAACGCAGTAAAGACTATGGCAATATCGCCACCAGTTTCCGTCCCGGCCACGCCGATTACACCTACTGGCACAAATACGGCACACGCGACTACCGCGGCGGCGGTAGAAGTTCCGCCCGCGAAACCGCCGCACGTGTTGCCGCCGGAGCAGTCGCTAAAATGGCTGAAAGAAAAATTCGACACGGAAATTACCGCCTACGTTACCCAAGTAGGCGAAAAAGAAATCCATTTTGAAGGTTACGAATATATTTCCCAAAATCCTTTTTTTGCTGCCAACCAAAGCCAAATTGAGGACTTGGAAAACTATATGGACAGCGTGCGCAAAGCATTGGACTCTGTCGGCGCGAAACTGCATATCGAAGCGGTTAACGTCCCCGTCGGCTTGGGCGAACCGGTTTTTGACCGCCTCGATGCAGAAATTGCCTATGCCATGATGGGCATCAATGCCGTCAAAGGCGTAGAAATCGGCGCAGGTTTTGATAGCGTAACGCAACGCGGCAGCGAGCACGGCGACGAACTCACACCACAAGGCTTTCTATCCAACCACTCAGGCGGCATCTTGGGCGGCATCAGCACCGGGCAAGACATTCATGTGAATATTGCCATCAAACCGACCAGCTCCATCGCCACACCGCGCCGCAGCATCGATATAGAAGGCAATCCTGTCGAGCTTGCCACACACGGCCGCCACGACCCCTGCGTCGGATTACGCGCCGCCCCGATTGCCGAAGCCATGCTGGCATTGGTCTTGATTGACCACGCCTTACGCCATCGTGCGCAAAATGCTGATGTACAGGTCAATACACCGGACATCGCCAAACTGGGAAAATAACCGTTTATTTCTGAATATTCTCAGAAAAATTTAGCCAAATCACAGTCTTTATACTACAATAGCACCTTATTGCCGTATGAAGAAAATACGGATTTAGATTAGAGGAATACAACCGCAATGGCACAAGAAACCGCTTTGGGCGCTGCGCTGAAATCTGCCGTCCAAACCATGAGCAAGAAAAAACAAACAGACATGATTGCCGACCACATTTACGGCAAATATGATGTGTTCAAACGATTCAAACCGTTGGCTGTCGGCATCGACCAAGATTTGGTTGCCGCCCTGCCCCAATACGACCCTGCACTGATTGCACGCGTACTGGCCAACCACTGCCGCCGCCCACGCTATCTGAAAGCCCTGGCTCGCGGCGGCAAACGTTTCGACCTGAACAACCGCTTCAAAGGCGAAGTCAGCGCAGAAGAGCAAACCATCGCTCAACAGCACCCTGCCGTTCAACAGGCATTGGCTGCACAAGCCGAACGCCAAGCCGCTAAAGCCGCCGCTGAAGCAGAAGTGGCTCCTACTCAAGCTGAGGAGACCAACGAAGCTGCTGAATAATGTTCAGACGGCCTGTCATAGCTTGTTCTAAATAAAGACCCCGATTCAATGACTTTCTTAAATGTCGTTGAATCGGGGGCTTTATTAACTGAGTCCTATCTGATCGTGAACTGATTAAAAATAGTTTTACTTTTTTCTCACTAAGCTAATTCTTGAAACCAAAATCTTGTCTAAACTATTTCCAATAAGGTATTTATTACCCGATGATTCATGCCCCAGTTCAAATATTGAACAGCATGATTTATGCATCGTTAAAACAAACTGAAAACTACCCCTTATAAAAATAAGCAAAGGCCGTCTGAAATCTCTTTCAGACGGCCTTTTTCAATCAAGTAATCTTAAAACACGGCCTGCAAAACCAAATAGCTGACAACAGACAAAACGGCAGCGGCAGGCAAGGTAATGACCCAAGCAAGGCCGATCGGTTTCATCAATTTCCAGTTGGCATTGCGGTTAACCAAGCCGATACCCAAAACGGCACCTACCAAGATATGGGTACTGGAAACAGGCAAGCCCATAAATGATGCGGCCATCACAACGGCGGCGGCAGAAAGCTCTGCAGAAAAACCTGACGCAGGGTGCATTTCCGCCAAGCTGGTCCCTACGGTTTTAATCACTTCTTTACCGACAAACCACAAACCGACGATCAAAGCGATACCGAAAGTCAACATAGCAATCGGCGGCACGGCGTTTTGAGCGGTAATGCTGTTGGTACGCAGCACATCCATAATCGCGGCAAACGGACCAATCGCATTGGCAATATCGTTCGCACCATGGCTGAATGCGAAACCGCAAGCGGTAAACACCTGCATCCATGAGAACATTTGGAAAGTCGATTTATCCAAATCTTTGCGTTTCAAACTTTTGGCAAATACAAACGTACCCATCCAAATAGCCGCACCGATCATGAAAATGGTCAGGAAGCTGTTGACATTGCTCATGCCCAAATGCAGATTTCAGACCTTTGAAAATCAACATGGCCGCAATCATCATACCGCCGACAGAAGCAATAAACGGCACCCAGGAATGCAGGGCTTTGTAAGAATCCACTTCGCCCTTACGACTGTCAAAGCGGTACAGGCCGCGATAATACTCAGACTGCAACTCTTCGGGATCAAAGTCCGGCTCATCATAAATTTGGGCATCGTGCGCCATTTTGGTGGCGTATTCGACTTTTTCAGATTCACTCAAGGCCTCAAAAAACTGGCGGTGCTCTTCTTTATAGGCTTTCTTCTCCAGTTTGATGCCTTTCAGCGTATTGCCCGCCCAAGAGTTGTAATCCAAAACATTTTTCTTGATTCGTGAAAACAACAGATAGGAAACGATGCCGCCCAAAACCGGAGACAAAATCCAAGACAAGGCAATCTCGCCCAATTTATCCCATTGAATCAATGCAACGGAATCTACGCCGTTTAACGTCGCCATGCACAATGCACTACCGACAATACCGCCGATAATCGCATGCGTCGTCGAAACAGGAAGGCCTTTGTGCGATGCAAAAAGCAGCCACAATGCCGCAGCCAAAAGTGCAGACATCATAATAAAGACAAACTGCATCGGATCCAAATGCATCGCATTCAAATCGACAATACCCTTGCGGATGGTATCTGTTACCTCGCCGCCGGCAATCACTGCGCCGCTGACTTCAAATACTGCCGCAATCAGCAAAGCTTGCGGAATGGTCAATGTGCCGGAGCCGACACTTGTACCAAAGAGTTGGCAATATCGTTACCGCCCACATTAAACGCCATGAAGACGCCGAAAAAGGTGGCAAGGATAAACAGGCCGGAGTGGTTGTAATGGGTATAACCCAGGCCCCAATAAATAAAATAGCCGACCATGCTCACAAGCATAGCGGCGAAAGCCGTATTAATCAGCTTCAAGTTCGCACTCGACTGAGTTTGAGCCATGGAAAGTTTCCTTTTGGAAAACATGTTGAGTCGCGCTATTTTAACCTCTTTGTAATCTTTCTTGCACCAACTATTTACATTAAACGCCGAAATTCCCGTAAAAACGTCAAAAGGCGTTAAAATGTCATTTTACCTTCCCTTTCTGTAACCGAAATGCAACCCCAATACTATATCGGCATCATGTCCGGAACCAGCATGGACGGTGCCGATGCCGTACTGATTCAAATGCAGGGCAAGCAATGGCAACGCGCCGTCGCCCATAGCTTTCTACCCTATTCAGACGGCCTGCGCCAAGAATTGTTGGCACTGCAAGACATAGGCGAAAATGAATTGCACAGAAGCAATATCCTGGCGCAAACACTCAGCCGCCTATACGCCCAAACCGTACAGCAACTGTTGACAGAGCAAAACCTGTCTGCCAAAGACATTGCCGCAATCGGCTGCCACGGACAAACCATCCGCCATGCGCCTGAACACGGTTACAGCATTCAACTGGTCAACCTCTCGCTTTTAGCCGAGCTGACCGGCATTTCACGGTCGGCGACTTCCGCAGCCGCGACCTTGCCTGCAACGGTCAAGGTGCACCCCTCGTCCCAGCCTTTCACGAAGCACTGTTTCGAGATGCGAATGAAACCCGCGCCGTACTCAACATCGGCGGCATTTCCAATATTAGCATCCTCCCACCCGACAGCCCTTCTTTCGGTTTCGATACTGGCCCCGGCAATATGTTGATGGATGCATGGATGCAACATATCTGGCAGCAGCCTTACGACGAAAACGGGGAAAAAGCCGAACAAGGCGAAATCCTCCCTGACCTGCTCGCTTCCCTACTCGACCATCCTTACTTCAGCCGCCCTTATCCCAAAAGTACAGGCCGAGAGTTGTTTTCCCTAAGCTGGCTTCAGGGCCGTCTGAAAGGTAAAGAAAAGCCGGAAGACGTAATGCGCACATTGGTCTTTTATACTGCACAAACCATTTTTGACGCGACCAAACAAGCTGCCCCGGCGATTCATCATCTTTATATCTGTGGTGGCGGCATCCGCAATCCGGTGTTAATGCATGACTTGGAAACCCTGTTTTCTCCCGACTCCAAATTGCACAGCACAGCCAAGCTCCATCTTGACCCGCAATGGGTCGAAGCCGCCGCTTTTGCCTGGCTTGCCGCCTGTTGGTGCAATCAAGTTCCGAGCAATCCCCACCATGCAACCGGAGCACATTCACACCGGATTTAGGCTCTGGACATTACGGCAACTAAAGTCGGATAAATAAAAAGGCCGTCTGAACATTTTCAGACGGCCTTTACTAATTAGCCTTCACTTATTCTTCTTCCGGCAAACGGTTGATTTTCACACGGGCAATCCGTTGTCCGTCTTTTTCAACCACTTCAAAACGCCAGCCGTGATAATCGATGAAATCGCCTACATCAGGAATACTTTGCAACTCTTCCATAATCAAGCCGGCAACGGTATGAAAGTCCGCATCTTCCTCTTGGGCAGGCAAATTCAATTGAGAAGCCAATTCCACATACTCCAATGCACCATCCACAGAAAGCGTTTCATCCTGACTGGCTGGAGCAGCTTCTTCTTCCTCACGCTCAAACTCTTCGGGGAATTCTCCGGCAATGGTTTCCAACAAATCTTTCATGGTCACCATACCCAGCACTGCACCAAACTCATCCACCACCAGGGCATAATCCGCGCTGCTTTGACGGAACAATTCAATCGCATTCAACGCCGTCGTACTGTCCGGCAAAATCAACGGCTGGCGCAAGGCCGTCTGAATATTGATTTCTCCCGATTCAAGCAGCTGGTTCAGCAAATCTTTTTACTGATATAGCCCAAAGGCTCATCTACACCTGCCTTACCGACAACCAACAAACGGCTATACGGCGTATTTTTCAACTGCGCATTTTGTTCTTCCCGACTTTGGGAAATATCCAATTTCTCGATTTCCCGACGCGGAATCATCACACCCATAATCGGACGCTCCGCCAAAGTCAGCACGCTGCGAATCATGGATTTTTCGTTTTCTTCAAAATGCTCGTCATCGCCGCCATTATCGCCTGCTTTTGCCAAAATGCTTTCGCGGATACCCATCATGCCCAACACATTTTCAGCGGTGCGCTTACGCCAAGAAGTACTGATGTAGTCATTTTTGCGGGCATTCTTTTGCGAAACCTGATTAAACAGTTCGATCAAAATCGAGAAGCCGATCGCCGCATACAAATAGCCTTTCGGAATATGGAAATGGAAGGCTTCCGCAATCAGGCTGAAACCAATCATCAACAAGAAACCCAAACACAGCATCACTACGGTCGGATGCTTGTCCACAAAGGCGGTCAACAGTTTGCTGGCGGAAATCATCACCGTCATTGCCACAACCACTGCACCCATTGCCACCACAATATGATCCACCATCGCCACTGCCGTAATAACAGAATCGATAGAAAAAACCGCATCCAAAATCAAGATTTGCGCCACAACGCCCCAAAAGGAAGAATGCTTCTTCTGCCCTTCAGCAACAGCAAATTGATTGTGGCCTTCAAGTCGTTCGTGCAGCTCGGTAGTCGCTTTATAAAGCAGGAAAATACCGCCGGCAAACATAATCATGTCTTTGCCGGAAATCTCCAAGCCGCCCAGTTCAAACAAAGGGCGCGTCAGCGTCATGATGTGCGCCATGAAGCCCAGCATGAAAATCCGAATAACGACAGCCAAACCCAAGCCCGTTATCCGCGCCCTATCCCGTTGCGACGGTTTGACCTTGTTTGCCAAAATCGCTACGAAAACAAGGTTATCAATACCTAAAACAACTTCCAAAACCAGAAGCGTGGCAAAGCCTATCCAAGTATGCGGCTCAGCCAACCAACTGAAATCCATAATGATTGCGTTCCTTTAAAATACAAAAAGGCAGCCGTTCCGCTTAAAACGGACAGACTGCCAAATTTCGGGCATAAATAAAGGGAAAGAAGCGGTATAACAACTACTCTGCTCTGCGTCTTTCATGAAAAATTTATGCCCCGGTCAAAAATAATGGCAAACAGTTTATCAGTTTGACGAAAGAAAGGCAAAGTCTGACAGCATATTTTCTTTTAAAAACAGCCTACAGCTGCCAACAAATCACTTTCTCCAGCGTTAACAAAAGGAATTGGTCGATATATTTGGTGATCATGGTTTGTGCGGTTTGCTGGAAGAAGGTGGTCATGAGAAATCCCCTAAATGTCTTGGTAGGAATTTAGGGGATTTTGGGGGATTTTGGGGAATTTTGCAAAGGTCTTCAGCTATATCAAAATAATCATCAGCCTATATAGTGGCATGTGGTATTACTCGGAAAAATAAAAAATGCCGTCTGAAATTAAGATTTTCAGATGGCACGGTTTATATAGACAATAATTTTCTTAGAAAATATAACGATTATATTCTTTCAGAAATTACGGATATACTTAATCTCCATACAGTTAAAGTAATTAATCTGCCATCTAAATAAGAATATTCTAATTGAAGAGCATCATCTTCAAAGCAAATATTTCCAGCTGTAAATGTATTGCCATCTAGCCTACCTGTTATCTTATATTGTGTACTATCACCTATTCTTTCAAAAGGAATAATAACAGATTCATCTGTATTAACCTCTTCCAATATAAACTTATCAATAATGAAATAGTCAAGTTCCACATTGTAAACTTTATTTACTTCAATAGCCATTGGACAATAATCAAGGAAACAATATAGATCGTTATTTTCTATAGAAAAATATGCAAATTCCTCAACTATTTCATCCATTTTTTTTAGCTTTGCTGAGTAAATCATTTTTAACCTTTCATAAATTATTTTACTTCATAAATTGCTTTATCTTTTGGATTGCTACGATTTATAGATCTCCAAAAGTCTTTTCCACTTTTCACATGGATGGTTGTGATGTAACCTTGATGATTTGTTCCTATAAAGGCTGATGAATTAAGTGTAATCATTTAATCAATTATCATCAAAATATCTTAAAATATTAACCAATAGATAAAATAAAAACCACCATACAAGATGGTGGTTTTCAAATCTGGCTCCCCGACCTGGGCTCGAACCAGGGACCTGCGGATTAACAGTCCGTCGCTCTACCGACTGAGCTATCGGGGAATTAAAAATGAGATTATATAGAAAATATCAGAAACCTGTCAAGCAACAATCTATATAAAAACAAAAATATTTTTATATCTTTTTAATTTATAAAACTTTTATAAGATTTCAGCAATTTGTTTGGCCGCACGTTTCGCATCCAACAAAATCAAACCCAATTTACCACTTTCTTTTGCCATCAATGCCAACACTGCATTTTCACCTGCCTGACTCAGCAGAATATAGCCATTTTTACCTTTAACCATTACCTGATCCAACTCACCGCAAGCCAACTCGTGTACGGAACGATTACCCAATGCCAAAAGCGTTGCCGACATCGCACCTACACGGTCTGCATTCAAATGCGAAGGCAGCATGGTTGCGATCGGCAGGCCGTCTGTAGAAATAACTGCAGAAGCAGTGATATCCGCAGAGGTATTGTTCAAATCGCTTAATACAGAGATCAATAGTTGTTGCATAGTCGCTCCATTCTAAAATAAATATCGGTCAGGCAAAAATCAACGGCTGCCGTATCGGTGGTACAGCACTTTAACCAAAGTAACAAAAGCCTCTTTATTTAAATCAGGCATTCCGCCAATTACCAAAATCAGTTTGGTCATGCCAATATACAGTGGGAAAAAGGTCAATTCACTTTGGCCTGAAGGATCGCAAATACCCCATGCGCTATTATTGATATGCAGGTTATTGCGAATCAAAAGACGGTGATTGTCTTCCATTTTGGCCACTTCGCTCGCCAAAAGGCCCAATTCTTCTGCTGCCTCATGATGGAAATTGGCATTGGCAAAATACAAACCGTTTTCATCAGCCAATAAAGCTTTGCCAGAATTAGACAACTGTTCCAATAATGTCGGTAATTGTTCGTCAGTCAGATGGATGTCCTCTGTGCTGATTTCCTCATCACCGTACAAACTCCAAGCGTTGGAGGCGATATAACAAGTTTAAAGCGGTATTGATATCGCTGGTGTCTGCCCACGCCAAAAGTTTTTCACTACTGATGGTTTCAGACGGCTCTGCGCGCAACAAACCATACAATAAAGTTCTGCTGGCGCTGGGCGTATCACTTGAAACGGCATAATACGCACCTGCCGGTGTAATCTTAGGATATAAATTTGATTGTAAAGAGAGTGTCGCTTCCATCTTATACCTCTAATCCGGGGTCAATTGAGAACAACATGGCAGTAACCAATTGTTTTACATCGTCTTCTCGACGTGCATCAATCTCAAAAACCGGTACATTAAAATTATTCTGTGCTAAATATTTTTGATAAACATCTACGCTTGGCAAGGAGCGGATATCCATCTTCGTTACCCCTACAACCAAAGGCGCTTTTTTCAGCAACTCGCGGAACGCATCCAAGAAGAATTGCAAGTCTTTCAATGGGTTGCTTCTTGTATTATCTAAAAGAAGCACTAAGCCCATACTGCCTTGGCTCAGAATTTCCCACATAAAATTAAAACGCTCCTGACCAGGCGTGCCGTAAAGGTGAACCTTGGTTTCCTCATCCAAATGAATGACACCGTAGTCCATTGCCACAGTCGTGTACCCCTGCGGACAAGTGTCATATCGGATGCGGATGCATCGGTTTGAACCGGCGGTTCATCAGATAAAGCTGAAATTGCAGTGGTTTTACCTACGCCGACAGGACCGGTAAAGATAATTTTATTTTCTTTCATGACGTGTCCTTTACGATTTACCCAGCAACTTACGCATCAGGCGTTGCAACAGGCCGCGAGGTTGTTCTTTAGACGGACCGGCAACTTTCTGAGCCTCTTTGCTCATTGCTGTTTCAGGTACGTCTTTGCTATTCACATCAATCTGTTCATTCAAGGAAGGCGTATTGTTCGCATCTGTTGCAAACTCTGTATCTGTCGCCAAAAAGCCTGTTATATATGTTGCCGATAAATAATTCAAAATATCAGGCATCTCTAATGGCATGACTTTATAGAGAACATTCAGATTAACGGATGTTTTCGTCAGAAATGCCGACAGACGCATAGATTCCGGAACATGCGCCAAACGGGTTAAGTTTGGCCAACGCTTGAGCGTAAAGACAGTTTGCGGCGTCATCGGATAAATCAGACGGCCTGATGCAGTCCAAATAGCCATCTGCCACAAGCATGACATAATGGTGACTTTGGCTTTTTCTTTCCATTGCGGATTATCAGGAACAGCCTTACACACAACTGCCAAGTTATCGTTTTTACACAATTTCTCCAGCTCATTGGCACTGACTGTCAGCAGCACACGTTGAATACTGGGAAACACGATCAATATCGGCTTGCCTTCATGCAAGACGGCAATATCTTGGTGTCCTTGACTGGCAAATTTCAGCGCACCCAACAAGCCTTTATTTGGATTAAATCGGCGAATGGTGGCTTTTCTTGCGCCATCGGAATTTGATTGTCCTTTATTCTCTTCAGCCGCTTGTTGTTCAGACGGCTCAAAAACATTCCCGCCCTGAGCCAGGCTGCGCAAAACAGGAAACAAGGTATCGAATTTAACCGGCTTGGCCAAATAAGGAGTCGTTACGGTTGGCAATTCAGAAGAAAACATCGCCACAGGTACTTCCGGATAAGTTTTCTTCGACTCTTTCCAAGCTTCTACACCTTCCGGAGTATCGGTATCAACCAATACCAAATCCGGCTTTTCATCAGAACCAGGAGAAACGATGACGTAATTCGTCGTATTGTGCATTTTAAATGCCATACGGAATACCGCCTGCTGTTGCTCACCCATCTCCTGTAACATAACCCGTATGGTTTTAATTTTTGGTAAATGATTATTCATTACTCGTACTTTCTACGATTATCTTATTTTTTTGAATATTGGTTCATTCGTTGCAAGAGACGGCTCATTGCCAAGACAACCTCTTCAGGCAGGCTGACAACACGCTCGCGCAACAAGCGCAGGAATTGCTCCAAACGTCCCCAGTCTTCGACGCGTTCGTACAAATCAAACAAGATGATGTACAGCTGCGATTCTTGAGGATACTGCAAAACAGCTTGTTCCAGAGTGCTGATAGCCAAATCCAACTGACCGTAGGCCAACAGAGATTCCACTTCTTTCAGAGCTTCATCGGCAGTGAAGAGCTTGCGCTGATGACAGAAGAATCTTTTTGAACCAAATCGCGATATTTGGCTTTCATCTGCAAAGAACTTGGCTGAATATAACCGCGCTTCAAACCAATCTCTTTAATTTGCTGTTCAGACGGCCCTTTTTCCAAATCATCAAAAATTTCGTGATAACCAAGGCTATAACCCCAACCAAGCATACGTTCTTTTACTTGACGGCCATATTGGCCCAAAGAGTGGTAAAGCTTCCACAGATGCTTGGCAAACTGCCCTACTTCTTCATTCTGATAATCCAGACGCAAGGCATCGATAATGAGACCAGCAGGTTTCGCAGAAGTTTGGATTGCTTTGTTGTATTGATGCAAAGCAGTCTCGTAACTAATTTTGTCTTTCAGGATTTTTGCACTGCGCTCCGGCTTGGCAAAACCAATCACCGCGCCCATCTCTTCAGGGCTGATTTCGCCAAAGTCTTTCTTGCCTAATACGATAGGCGCGCGTTTGCCCATACCTGGCACGACAATACGTTCGGCCGAATCGTTTTCAAAGACAATATGCTCGTCGGAAGCAACTTCCAAACCGCTTTGTTCGCCAATTTGACGATCCACTTCCTGCATATTCCAACCGAGATGATGTTCGGCAAAAACGCGCAAGCGCAGGTTGGTTGAATCTAAAGCCAAACCGGCTTTCAAGTATTCGGCTACGCTGTCTTCAGAAAGGGAAGCACTATGGCGCTCAAGCGTATCTGCCAACATATCGATATTGCCGACGCGCAGATTCAAACCGATTAATTCATGAACCAGTTTTTCCGGTGCACCGTCTTCCAAAGTATTGAGATAACCGGCCAAAGACTCTGCAGCCTTACTCTCATAACCGAACTGTTTATAAACCTGGTATTCGGTCAATGGATCGACTTCTTGTGCAGAAACAGAAGCCGTAGCATTGCTTGAGCCGCTTCCGCCCCATTCCCAATCTTGATTATCTGCATTGGAAACTGTCTGGTTGACTTTCTCAATCCAGTCGTTTCCATCCTCAGAGGAGGCTGTATGAGCGGCAGATTTATGGCCGCCTTTTGATGCATGTGCGCTTTGCTTGCCTGAGTTGCCTCTTTGTTCGCTACTTTGTTTATGACGAACAAAAAACAACACCAGCAAAAAAAGCACCAGCAAAAAAATAGTTAAAAGTTGATAGTTCAAGAACACCTCCCGGTCTTGTGCTGCAAACTGCATTTATTAACATCTGTTGCTTTACACGCAACTTCAACGTTATGAATTCCCCAAACGAATGATGATAACATGAATGCACTCATTTTTACATTAAAAACCCTACTCACATAAAGGACTTGATACCAATTTACAACTCAAACACACCGATGGATTCAACATGCGAGGTTTGTGCAAACATATTCATGATTCCTGCCGCCTTAAACTTATAGCCCTTATCCACCAAGACACCGGCATCCCGTGCAAATGTTGATGGATTGCATGAAACATATACTATTTTTTGGGGTAAAAACGGCTTATGTATCGATTTGACAACAGCATAAGCTCCGCTTCTCGGTGGATCCAGCAGCATCTTGTCAAATTTCCCCCATGACTCGACAGTCTTTTCATCGGTATCGAACAAGTCGGTAACAGAAAACGTCATATTCTCGGCACAACGATTCAGGTGGGCATTTTCCCTTGCCCTATCTACCAAATAATCAGCGCCTTCAATACCGACAACCGATGCGCCACTTTTCGCCAGCGGCAAACTGAAATTGCCCAAACCGCAAAATAGATCGGCAATCCTCTCCCCTTTTTGAGGGTTTAAAAGTCTGACCGCCCTTGCCACCATCACTTCGTTCAATTGCGCATTAATCTGCGTAAAATCACCCGGTTTGTAAGGCATTTCCACATCAAATTGAGCAAAATTATAGTTCAGGGCAGGCGCATTCTCGGGATAAAACGGCAAGGACTCGGCATGATCCTGCAGCCATATTTGCCATGCTTTTTCAGCACCCGACAATATCTTATCAAACCAATTACGCAATTCGCTTAATATTTGTCCAAACGGTTGATTTACGAAACGAATGTTGAGTACGGTCACATTTCTCCCGCAATAAAACTCAACAAATTTCACTTTTACACCGTCATCATGCAGCTTTTGCAGTAAATTTCGGACATCAGGCAATTTATCGGAAACATGTTTAGGCAAAATAGAACAATGGCGAATATTGACGACATCATGGCTTTTTTTAGCCTGAAAACCGAGTTTCAGACGGCCTTTTTTATCCACCGCAACACTTAAACGTGCCCTATCGCGATAATACCAGGAGAAACCATATAAAGGAGGCAAAATTATCTCCGGCTTGACCTTACCTATCCGTTCCAACTGCTCTTCCAAAATCCGTTGCTTTAATGCAACTTGCGCACCAAAGGAAACATGTTGGAGCGAACAGCCACCACATGTATCAAATAGCAACAAGCGGGCTCAACGCGTTCGGAAGAAGGTTTTAAAACCGTTTCGACCTGAGCTTCTGCAAACTGCTTTTTCTCTTTATGAATGGCAAACGTTACACGCTCTCCGGGCAGCGCACCGCCGATGAATACAGTCTTCCCATCGACTCTGGCAACACCCCTGCCCTCATAATCCAAAGAAAAAACTTCCGCCTCTTGATACCGTTCTTTCACACTCATACCGTTTCCGTCAGACAGCCGCTTACCGGCCGTCTGACTGTCTTCCAATACCGAAAGCGCATATTTTCTCACAAAAACACAGAGTTTCAGGTATCATGCGCCAAAAACTTTCATTTCAATCCCTACAAAAAAGACGACATGAAAAAATTATTCCTTGGCCTGACAGCCGCCCTTCTGACCTCGGCCGCTGCTGCAAACACACTTATTCCAGACGTCTCTCCCGCCTCTTCCGGACAACACGTCGTTATCAATATTACGCAACAGCGTTTGTTCCTCTACGACAACGGCAAACTGAGCAAAATTTATCCTGTTGCCGTCGGCAAAGCCATGACCCAAACCACTCTGGGCGAACACAAAATCGGCGCCAAAGCCTACAACCCGGTTTGGCACATCCCTAAATCCATCCAAAAAGAACGCAATGACGGCGTAAAAAGCGTACCTGCCGGCCCGAATAATCCGCTGGGTCCCGTATTTGTCCGTCTTGGCGACCCTAAATTAAGCCTGGGCATTCACGGCACCAATGCCCCTGCCAGCGTGCCCGGTGTCCGCAGCCATGGTTGCGTGCGCATGAAATCGCCTGATGCATTGGAATTTGCCAAAACCATCGCAACAGGTGCTCCCGCCTCCGTTATCTACCAAATGGCAAGCCTGAACGAAGATGCCAACCAAACTTATGGCTGGCTGCCTATCGCGACCCGTACGACAAGAAAAACCTTGATACGGCTGCCCTGAAAAAAAGCATTGCCGCTTGGGCAAAAGCGCACGGCAAAACCATTCCTGCCGCGCGTGTGGATGCAATCCTGAAAGGACGAACCGGCGCGGCAAACTGTCTGACCTGCGCCAAAGGCGTGAAACTCAAATCGCCTTTGAAGTCTTTGGCATGGACCAGCGGCACGGATGCTTACAGCAAACCAAAAGTCATGCCGAAACCGGCTCCTGCTAAAGATGTGGTATTGCCTCAAGGCACTGAAATCGAAGTCGATGCTACCGACGATACAAACAAAGCAGCATCCGAACCGAAACAAAGCGTTCGTCCGACTCCGGTGAAACCGGCAAAACCAGCTGCCAAACCGGCAACCACTCCTGCCGAGACGCCTGCTTCGGAGCCTAAAGCCGCTTCGGAACCGGCTACTGCCCCGGCCTCTGCGCCTGTAAAAGAGGCTCCGGCAAGCAGCGAACCGGAAGATTTGCTGTTCTAAGCAGAACAAAACACATAGACAAAGGCCGTCTGAAACGAATTGTTCAGACGGCCTTTTCGTACAACTGGATATTGGAAATAGATGCACCCTCTTAATTTAGACGGCCTTTTTGCTTTCCAAATATTCTGACAAGCCGCGTTCGCGCAAAATACAGCTCGGGCATTCATGACAACCACCGACCACGCCGTTATAACAAGTATGCGTATGCTCGCGAATATAATCCAACATACCCATTTCATCCGCCAATGCCCAAGTTTGCGCTTTGGTTAAATACATCAAGGGCGTGTGGATTTGAAAAGCGTAATCCATAGCCAGATTCAGCGTAACATTCATCGACTTGACGAACACATCGCGACAGTCGGGATAACCGGAAAAGTCGGTTTCGCATACGCCGGCAATGATATGGCGTATCCCCTGCCCTTTGGCGTAAATGGCGGCATAAAGCAAACAAAGCATTGCGTCCATCTACAAATGTATTGGGCAGGCCGTCTGAAGCTGTTTCAATGGATGCCGTATCATCCATCAAGGCATTATGCGTAATCTGTTGCATCAGGCTCAAATCGAGTACCGTCTGCTTTACACCCAAATCTTGGGCAATCCAACGCGCGCGCTCCAATTCGATGGCGTGGCGTTGCCCATATTGAAAAGTGATGGCCTGCACATTTTCACGGCCATAGGTTTGAATTGCCTGAATCAGGCAGGTCGTTGAATCCTGCCCGCCCGAAAAAATAACGAGGGCTTGCTGTTTTTCCATTGTAAATTCCTAGTTTTGTTAACGCGGGAGGTTTGCGAACCGCGTGATTCGAAGATTGACGGATTATAACGGATTTCGTCTATAATCACGGCACTTCATTTTCTTTTATATAGCATAATTATGAGCATCTACGCCCTGAAACCAAAATTTCAAAACCTGTTGCGCCCCATTGTTAAGCGACTGTATCAAAAAGGCATTACTGCCAATCAGGTCACCCTGTTTGCCTGCGCCGTTTCTATTTTGATCGGTTTGCTTTTAGCATTGTTTGCAGGTGTATCCACATTATTCTGGCTTTTGCCGATCTGGTTGTTTGTCCGCATGGCACTGAATGCGATGGACGGTATGCTGGCACGGGAGTTCGGCCAACAATCGGCATTGGGCGGCTATTTGAATGAAATCACCGATATTGTTGCCGATGCTGCTTTGTATCTGCCTTTTGCCTTTATCGCGCCCTTCGGCGGCGTACAAATTGCCCTGTTTATTTGGCTGGCGGCAATGACTGAGTTTTGCGGCGTTTTGGGGCAAGTTCATGGCAACGGCCGGCGTTATGACGGGCCATTCGGCAAAAGCGACCGTGCATTCTTTATCGGCGCATTGGCAGTATGGTACGCAATCGCCGGCAGCTTCCATTCGCTTTTCTATATCCTTATGTGGCTGGCCTGCGCGGCATTGGTTTATACCTGCTACAAACGTGTCATCAATGGCTTGAAGGCCGTCTGAAACTTATCCACGTTCTTGGGTTTATCATCGTTGATTAGAATATTTAAACCCATCACCCTGTTTTACTGAAAACAAGAAGGCCGTCTGAAACCATAAACTATCGGTTTCAGACGGCCTTTTATCCGTCAGCCAAGATAACTTACTGTTTACCCAGTTGACTGTAATCTACCAACATATACTTGGCAGTAATTTTCTGTGAAGCATTGCCTTCGTCGCCCATCAAAATCATCTGCGGCTTGCCGTTAACGGTAATCGAATCGACGGCTTCAACGTTGGTGATGTGTTGCAGATTAGGCAGAGAGATTTTTTGCGGTTCATCGGTCGGATTACCGCTCCAAGTCCACAGTTGCGAGAATTTCTGTCCATTCTCATCCTTCACTTCATTGGCAATCACATAGGTTTTCAACACAGGATCATAGTTGAGGGAACGGATACCGCCGCCATCAATATCAATCACCGCCACTTCATCAAATTCAGGTTTGGCGTTGCGCTCAAATACATCTTTCGGATTGCTGATAAACGCGACCAAAGCCATGTTGTTGAACTCAGGATCACGAAATCCCAAAACGAGACGTTTTTTCACCGGATCAAACGCCATGCCCTCAATATTGATTTCTTCAAAAGAAACTTCAGCCTTGGTTCGCTCGCGAATCAAATCATGCAGCTTATGATCGGTTTCCAAAACCTGCGTCAAATTGTCGTAACTGGTCAGCCCCAACACATTGCCGTCTTGGATTTTAAAGCGCATCAGGTGTTCGCGGTCGGGCGAACGGTTGCCTTTACGGGTGCGCGAATGTGAAGTCAGCGCGTAGATAAAGCCTTCATCATCGCGCGCCAGAGCCTCCAAGTCGCTGAGACGGCGTTTGAAACCGGTAATCACGCGCGTATCCAATGCCTCGTCTTCCACAAACCTGCCGGTTTTATCAATGCTGACAATACTGAACGCATGGTTGGGTTCGTCTTCCGCAATCAACAAATTGCCGTCCGGAAGCTGTTGTACGGCGGAAGGCTCATACACACCGTTAAACATATTGATTCCCAGCGAACGCAGCTCTGCCGCATTGTTGGCCGGCGGTATCAGCAATGACGGCAATGTTTTCACGCCGATAAATGCCACCAGTGAAGCCAGCAAGCCCCAGCGGAATACCGCGTAAGACAAATTGATGTATTTGAACTGTTTGTCCGCCAACAAACCAAGCCAATAAAGATGGTCGCTCATCTTTTCATAGATTTGTTTACGGTCGCCCATAATCTCCTGCATCATTTCCCAATATTGATCTTTTTGCAGTTTCACACGGTCTTCATAAATCAAAATATTGGGTTGGCTGCCGCCAAAAAAGCGCGTTTCGGTACTGCTGAGACGGGTTTTCAAATCCTTCAGCTTAGAACGGCCGCGGATAAAATCCTTAAACCATGTCCGCGCCGCCTGCATTTTGCCGATACGTTCCGGCGAAGCAGAAAGCAATGCAAACACGATAGACGCGGCGGCAGTAATCATAAACGTACTGGCCGGAATCAGAAATTCGGGCGACGATGAAAAAATAAACGCACCCGAAATCATCAGTGCAGACACGATAAAACCATTCAGCGAAATCATAATATTCGCTTTGGTTGCCGCCAGCGCCAACAATTCCATCTCCGAGCGTACGGCGTTGCGGAACATGGTTTCCACGCCCTTATTCGTACCCAACAAATCAGGCGCATTCAAATCTTCGGCTTTATTTTTTTTCTTTTTCGCCTTGTCTTTTTTGCGTTTGGCTTTCTTTTCACTTTTTTCAGACGGCATCTCAGGATGTTCAACTGCTTCCTGACCTTCTACCGCCTCCTGAATTTCTACCTCTTCAGCCGCAACACCAACTTCGTTTTCAACAGTATTGTTTCGATCGCGATCCCAAAAATCAACGTCCTGTTGGGAATCGGCAGATACACCGTCGTTTAAAGGTTTGCCTTGGTCGCCCATCTGCTTCGGCCGGCCATTCTCCTTCCAATCATTCAAATCCATATCATGATTCCCAACATCAAACACTTTGAATTAAATGGAAAATAAAAAACATATTTAGTTCATTTATTTTAGGTAATTTACATGCCGCTTACACTCTTTAAATACCTAAATAGCAAACTGTCGCAGAACCCAAAAGCCCTGCGACAATCCGCCTTGCATCAAAATATTAATAGTCGATGCGTTCTTTAATAATTTTCAAATCAGGGTAAGACAAAACAATGTCGTACTCACGACCATCTTTAAAAGCCTCGATATCCAACACAGGCTGGCCTCGACGGCTATCGGCGTCAATATCGTGAACTTGATAGCCACGTTGTTCCAACATTTTTACGGCTTTAGCACGATTTTGCTCGAAGTTTTTGTCGCTGTAGATTTTTTGTTCAATGTAATCGCTGGCACCGGCAGTAGCGGCAGACAAAGCAACGATGGCGGTCAATAAGAGTTTTTTCATGTTTGATTTCCTTTTCAAATGTGTATTCGGGTTTCGATGGATGTATTAAAACACAGTAAAATTAGCAGTTAATTAGTGCTTGGTTAAACGCAGTAAAGGCCGTCTGAAAACTATTCAGACGGCCTAAGCGATTCCCTTCCAGAAGAAATAAGAGAAAAAATTTGGCAATAATATGATAACGATAAGTCCCGTCTGACTGTATTTCGTAAATTAATGGCGAAACAAAAAGTTTATGATGATATGTCGGTAGTAGTTTGTAAGGTTATCCCCCCCTATCTAACCCTTTTAACAATCACTGTCATCAGTTTTAAGTGAAATTTGAAACCATCTTTTACCATATCTCCCCATCATTTCATTCGTCCGTCTATCGGATAGTCATTGCATTTATTCGATATGTCATGATACTGTTCAAAAAATATGACTATTAGGAGATTCTCATGTCCGAACAGCAAAAATTCTTTTCTACCCAAGACGGGACTTCGCTTTTCTACCGCTATCGCCCTGCTGCCGATGGTTCTTCCGACAAAGCCATTGTACTGTTCCATCGCGGACATGAGCATTCTGGCCGAATGATGTTTGTGGCAGACGAGCTGGGTTTTGATGATTTCCTATTTCGCTTGGGATGCGCGCGGTCATGGTTACAGCCCCGGTGAACGCGGCGATAGTCCGAGTATTGGCACTTCGGTTGCTGATGTAGATGATTTTATCCGATACATTCAAAGCGAATACGGTATCAAACCTGAAAACATCTGCGTGATTGCGCAAAGTGTCGGTGCGGTATTGGTTTCTACTTGGTTGCACGATTACGCGCCGAAAATCCGTTGCGCCGTATTGGCTTCTCCTGCGTTCAAAGTAAAACTCTATGTTCCGTTTGCCCGTACCGGTTTGAAAATTATGCAAAAATGGCGTGGTAATTTCTTTGTCAACAGCTACGTCAAAGCCCACTATCTGACCCACAACGTCGAACGTCAAAAAAGCTACGACAATGATCCGCTTATTGCCCGTGCTATTTCTGTGCGCATCCTGCTGGGTTTATATGAAGCGGCCGAGCGCGTCGTTGCCGATGCACAAGCAATTACTACGCCTGTACAACTGTTGATTTCAGGCAGCGATTGGGTTGTTCATCACAAACCGCAACATGATTTCTACAACCGTTTGGGCAGCCATATTAAAGAACGCCATATCCTGCCCAGTTTCTACCACGATACTTTAGGCGAACAAAACCGCGAAATTGCGTTTGTCGAAATGCGCCGTTTTATCCGCGATCGTTTCAATCAACCCTTGCAACAAGTCGATTTGACTCAAGCGCACTTGTTTGGAGACAGCCGCCGCGAAGCTGACGAACTGGCTACGCCTTTGCCTGTTTGTACACCTCACGGCGCATTTTGGGCAATATATCGTGCTTCGCTCAAACTGGGGGCGCGCTGGAGCGAAGGCTTGAGAATTGGTCAAGAAACAGGTTTTGATTCGGGCAGCACGCTGGATTACGTCTACCGCAATCAACCGCAAGGCAGCAACGCTTTCGGTATATGGGTGGACAAATACTATCTCAACGCCATCGGCTGGCGCGGCATCCGCCAACGCAAAGTCAATATTGGCAAAGCCATTCAGACGGCCTCAGCCAAACTGCGTGAAGCAGGGAAACCTGTACACGTTTTGGATATTGCATCCGGTCATGGCCGCTATGTATTGGATGCCCTGACTGCCGACACATTGCCTGATTCAGTACGCTTGCGCGATTACAGCCCGATTAATGTCGAAGCCGGTCGCAAGCTGATTGCCGAGCGCGGCTTGCAAAACACGGTAACCTTCAATGAAGTCAATGCCTACGACCGCGCCAATTATCACGATTTGCAGCCACGTCCAACGCTGGGCATTGTATCTGGTTTACATGAATTATTTGCCGACAACGATTTGATTTGAACTCACTCTACGGCTTCGGCGAGGCCATTGAACCCGGCGGCTACCTGATCTACACCGGCCAGCCTTGGCATCCGCAACTGGAAATGATTGCCCGCGCCCTGACCAGCCACAAAGCAGGCAGCCCAAACTGGGTAATGCGCCGCCGCAGTCAACAGGAAATGGATCAGTTGGTTGAAAAAGCCGGTTTTGAAAAAATCCATCAATGGATAGACGAAGACGGTATTTTCACCGTGAGCTTGGCAGTGAAGAAATAAAAATAAAGGCCGTCTGAACAAATTTTTAACTTTCAGACGGCATTATTTAAACCATGTACCTATCCATGAAACCCTCCCTAAAAACCTCCCTACTCAAGCTGATTTCAGTCGGTATCCTGTTTTACACCAGCTACGGCCTGTCCAATCATTACGCGGCATCGCTGGACTATGTGCCGGAAGTTGCTTTTGCATGGGAACGCAATATTCCGTTTTGGGCATGGACGATTGTGCCTTATTGGTCGCTAAACCTGATGTATGCTGCGGCATTTTTCCTTTGCCGTGATACACATGAACAAAACCGATATGTAGCGCACCTTGTAGCTGCCCAACTGATTGCGACTCTTTGCTTTGTGCTGTTTCCGCTGCGTTTCGGGTGGACTAAACCGCCTGCCGATGGGCTGTCGGGCTGGCTGTTTGATTCATTGGCTGCATTTGATTTGCCGTACAACCAAGCGCCATCTTTACATATCGCGTTGGCGATTATCGTAGGTGCGTTTATTGGACGCGTTTTCCCAAAATCCGCCTGCCGCTTTTCTTATGGCAAAACCTGATTGCTTTGTCGGTACTGACAACTTATCAACATCATTTTATCGACGTACCAACCGGAGCATTGCTCGGCTGGCTGGTGTTGTGGGCTTTCCCGCGTCAGATGACTTCGCCGCTAAAACTGGGCTTGAGTCATGCACGCTCACAAAAAATTGCGCTGCTGTATTTGCTTGGTGCGTGTTTGATGGCTTTGCCTGCACTACAGGGGGGCGCTTGGCTGTGGTTTATATGGATTAGCGTGTCTTTGCTGATGGTGGCTTTTGCCTATTTGACTGGAAATGCAAACATATTCCAAAAACAGGCTAACGGTAAATTATCGGTGGCAGCGACGGTTTTGCTGTTGCCTTATCTGGTGGGCGTACGGCTCAACATGGCGTATTGGTTACGCGGTAAAGCGAAAACGGCACCAGTCCACAATGATGTATGGATTGGCAGCATTTTAGGGATTTCAAACCATCTGCCTGCGGTATTGGATGTATGCGCCGAATATCCCTGCCGTAGCCATCAAGGAGAATATCGCGCTCTGCCTTTACTGGATATGGTAACGCCGTCTGAAAACGATTTGGTTCAGACGGCCTTGGTATTGGAAACCTTGCGCCAAAAACACGGCAAAGTATTGGTATGTTGCGCTTTAGGTTATGGAAGAAGTGCCGCGGTGGTGCTGACGTGGCTGCTGGTCTATGGTGACTGCAAAAACTTGGCGCAGGCGAAGGCCGAACTCAAACAGGCTCGGCCGCAAATGGTATTATCGCCGGCCACTGACCAGGTAGTCGAAGCTGCGGCCAACCGTTTAAAACAAGGATGATGATGGACAACGCAACCGATAGCCGTATTACTGCCCACCTACTCTCTACCGCACATTATGTTGCCGCCTGCAATGCCTTGCTGCTCGCCTTGTCGGCAAAATATGGCGGCACATGGTTTGCAGTGCAACTTGTCTTAGCAGCGGTTTTGTTGTACTGCCATATCCGCGTTCACTTCGACCGCCGCGTGTTCCAAGACTTTGCCGACAACTGCTACTCGCCTGAAGACTTTGACCAATCCTTACAGCAAAACGGTTTGCGTCAAATTTCAGGCAGCCGCACTTTGACCCAACGGATAAACGGCGCACTTTCCTTATGGCGCAAAAGCTTATACCTGACCGCCGCACAATTTTTAATTTTGCTTATCCAAAGCATTTGATTATTTTGCTGATTTACCCAAACTGAATCCTTAGCAGTATCTCACCTCCAAAGGCAGAAATAATGAAAAACTTCCTTAAAAAACAACTTGCCTGGCTAACCGACCAAGCCTTGTGTCTGTCGGTCTCTTTTCTTACGGGCGTACGTCCTAAAAGTCCGCGCGAGCTGACATTCAATCAGCACCAAAAAGTTTATTACGCCAATCACGGCAGCCATGGTGATTTTGTGTTGGTGTGGATTTCCCTGCCCCGCCGCTGGCGTTTGTCCACGCGCCCTGTCGCCGGTTCGGATTACTGGCTGACGAGCAAACTCAAACGCTTCATCATTCAAAACGTTTTCAATGCCTTGCTGATTCCGCGCCATAGCGATAATCCGCAAGCGATTACCGAACAGATGAAAGACGCGCTGAACGCAGGCGACTCCTTGATTATTTTCCCTGAAGGCACGCGTAACACTGACGACAACACCTTCCTGCTGCCGTTCAAGTCCGGCATTTATCATCTGGCAAAGCAAACCCAATACCGAATTTGTTCCGATTTGGATAGACAACATCAGCCGCGTACTGCCCAAAGGCAAAATCCTGCCTATACCGCTTTTGTGTGAAGTCCATATCGGACAGCCGCTTACCTTGCAGGAAAACGAAGACAAAGACAGTTTTTTGACACGCAGCCGTGAAGCGCTGCTGGCACTCAGGCCGTCTGAAAACGACCGCAGCGAGCTTCGCCAAAATAAACCTGAAGTTCATCAAAACAAAGGAGGACAAGCATGAGCCTTTCTACGACTTCCCAACAAATCATTGTCGAACAAGCCGCCGCTCATCTGACTCCGCAAGCCGGCTATATTTTTGTCAGCGTATTTGCCGTATTGTGTTTCGCCAGCATCATCGGACAATGGCTCAAGCGCAAAAACGGTGCAGATAATGCCACCATCGCCAACCTCAACGCCCGCATTTACGCATGGTGGCTGATGACGCTGGTGTTGCTGGGCGCGTTTTGGTTCGGCAAAATCGGAACGGTTGTACTGTTTTTCCTGATTTCATTTGCCACACTGCGCGAATTCATGACCCTCGTCTATCGCCGCCGCAGCGACTATTACAGCATGGTGGTCTGCTTTTACCTGCTGCTGCCAGTGCAATACTATTTCGTCTATGACGGCTGGTACGGCATGTTCAGCATTTTTATTCCGGTTTACGGCTTTTTGATACTGCCGATTATTGCCAGCCTCAGCGGCCAAACCGCGCACTTTTTGGAACGTGCCGCCAAAACACAATGGATGGCGATGATTTGCATCTTCTGCCTGTCCCATGTTCCGGCGCTGATGTTTCTAGACTTGGACGGCTTCGACAACGGCAACAATATCCTGTTGCTGATTTTTCTGATTGGCGTGGTACAAGTATCGGATGTATTGCAATACGTTTGGGGCAAACTGATTGGCGGTGCAAAAATCATGCCTTCGCTTTCGCCGTCAAAAACCATTTCCGGTACAGTCGGCGGTATTTTGTCGGCCACGGCCATTGCCGCGTTGATGGCGCCGATTACGCCTTTCTCCCACGGCCAAGCGGCCGTTATCGGCTTCATCGTCTGCATGATGGGCTTCTTTGGCGGCCTGGTTATGTCTGCCATCAAACGCGATTACGGTGTCAAAGATTGGGGCAATATGATACGCGGCCACGGCGGCATGCTTGACCGCGTGGATTCGATTTGCTTTGCCGCACCCGTGTTTTTCCACATCACCCGTTATTTCTGGAACGGCTAAACTTCAGGCCGTCTGAAAACTATTTTTCAGACGGCCTTTAATATCCGAAACTGCCAATCCACCGATTCGTTATACAATACGCAACCCTTGTTATTACATACACACAATATGAATAAACCCTCTCCAATCTTTCCCATTTTTCTTGCTACGATTATCTTCGCCCTCATTGTTTGGTCAGGTATCAATCCCCATGACCGCGCAGTCTGGTACGCCGAAATCATCCCCGTAGCCTCCGTATTCTTCCTTCTGGTTGCCACCTACCGCATTTTCCGCTTCAGCAACCTGGCCTACTTATTCATGAGCTTCTGGCTGATTATGCATTCCATCGGCGCATACTATACTTTTGCCGATGTACCGTTTGAATCCATCAACCGCTTTGTCGAACCGATTTTGGGCGAAAACCGCAATCATTACGACCGTATTGCCCACTACATCATCGGCTTTTATGCCTACCCGATGGCCGAATGGCTGCTGCGCCGCAAGCTGTGTAATCTGCCGCTGGCCTTGTTTCTCCCTGTTCTTCATCATGAGCGTGGCTGCCGCCTATGAAATCATCGAATGGCAATATGCCGTTATCGACGGCGGAGAGGCCGGACTGGAGTTCTTGGGTTCTCAAGGCGATATTTGGGACGCGCAAAAAGACATGCTTGCCGATACTTTGGGCGCGTTAACCTCGCTGTTTATTTTTGTGTTTACCCGACCCGATAAACGTTTGGGTTTCTCTTAAATATATCCCTTTAAAGCAAAAGGCCGTCTGAAACCAGATTTTCAGACGGCCTTTTTTCATTTTTCTATCGCTATTATTGTAAAAATTAATAAATACGATAGTTAAAAACATAAGCCGATTTTGAAACAAAATCCGTCATCAAAATTTTTAAGCACATGAAATATATAAAAAACAACGTCTGTTAAGATTTTGTAAACAATATGCCTACGTCAACCTGAATTTTTCAATTTGATTTAAATCAGCATATCTTGTGTCATTAATCCATAAAATATCCGGAATTCTACAAAATATTGATTAACCCGATAGAGGTTATCATCAAGACGAGGAACACAAAATGCAGAAAATTCCAGAATTGGTCTGCCCCGCCGGCAACCTGCCTGCACTGAAAACCGCTGTGGACAACGGTGCGGACACGGTTTACATGGGTTTGAAAGATGCGACCAATGCACGAAACTTTCCGGGACTGAATTTCGATATGAAATCGGCGCGGGAAGGCGTAGCTTACGCCCATGCGCGCGGGCGCAATGTACTGATGGCCATCAATACATTCGCACAAGCGGGCCAAGTGGAGCGTTGGCACGCCGCTGTGGATACGGCGGCGGATTTGGGTGCCGATGCGATTATTGTTGCCGACCCCGCCATCATGGCGTATGCGGCAGACAAACATCCGAATTTACGCCTGCATATGTCGGTACAAGGTTCGGCCACCAATTACGAAGCCATCAATATGATGAAAGAGCTGTTCGGCATCCGTCGTGCCGTTTTGCCGCGCGTACTGACCATCGATCAGGTCAAACATGTGATTGACAATACTGATGTGGAAATTGAAGTCTTTGGCTTCGGCAGTTTGTGTGTGATGGTGGAAGGCCGTTGCATCTTGTCGAGCTATGCAACAGGCGAATCGCCCAATATGCAAGGTGTCTGCTCTCCGGCAAAATCCGTCCGCTGGGAACAACTGCCCGACCGCATGAACGTACGTCTAAACCAGGTATTGATAGACCAATACAAACCCAATGAACCGGCAGGTTATCCAACCTTGTGCAAAGGCCGCTTTGAAGTCAATGATGAAACTTACTATGCTTTGGAAGAACCGACCAGCCTGAATGTTTTGGAAATGTTGCCCGAACTCATCAAATCGGTGTGTCCGCCATCAAAATCGAGGGACGCCAACGCAGTCCGATGTATACGGCGCAGGTAACCAAATCCCTGCGCCAAGCACTGGATGCAGCCGCAGCCAACCCGTCGCATTTCAAAGTCAATCCGTCCTGGAACAATGCCTTGAGCAAAGTTTCGGAAGGTCATCAGACAACTTTGGGCGCATACAACCGCCCATGGAAATAAGGGGAAAAAAATGAATTCATTGAAATTGTCGCTGGGCCCTATTTTATTTTTCTGGCAAAAAGAAGCCCTGCTGGAATTTTACGTTTCCATGCTGGATACGCCGTTGGATACGGTTTATTTGGGTGAGGTAGTCTGCTCACGCCGTCAGAAAATGCGCTTTGCCGACTGGTTCGGACTGGCTGAAGACCTGGCAGAAAGCGGTAAAGAGATTATTCTTTCCTCACAAGTCCTGCTCGAAAGCGAATCCGATCTGAAACGCCTGCGCAAAATCACGGAGCAGGGAAAGTTTAAAGTTGAAGCCAACGACATGGGTGCGGTCAAATTGGCACGCGAACACGGCATCCCGTTTGTTGCCGGAGCAAGCCTGAATATCTACAACGAAACCACTTTGGACGTATTCCGAAAATTAGGGGCATTCCGCTGGATTGCACCGTCCGAGCTGAGCCGCGATAAGGTTGCCGAAATCATCAAGGCTTCAGACGGCATTGAAACCGAACTCTTCGCTTGGGGCAAAATGCCGCTCGCCTATTCATCACGTTGCTTTACCGCCCGCCATTACAATCTGAATAAAGACAGTTGCGAATTCCGCTGCCTCGACCACGAGCACGGTATGGCCATGAATACGCGCGAAGGCCAGCCGTTTCTCACCATCAACGGCATCCAAACCATGTCTTACGGCTGCCAAAACCTACTGCCCCACTATGAAGATTTGAATAAAATCGGCGTGAATATGCTCAGACTGTCGCCACAAATGCACGGCATGGCTGAAATTATCCAAATTCACCGCGATGTATTGGACGGAAAAGCCACATGGGAAGATATCCGCCCCGAATTGGAACGACTGACTACCGGAACACTGGTTGACGGCTATTGGCGCGGTCAGCCCGGTATTGAAACCGTGAAGGAGGCATATTATGGCGCTGCCTGAAATCGTATTACCCAAATGGATGGCGAAAATCGGTACCAAACTTCCTGGCAAACCTCCGCGCTTTGTTTTGGTCTCTGTATTGAATACCATGCTGAAAAAAGGTTTACTGCCTGCCGATATGGAACTTTTTGCCGGAAGGAAATTTGAAATCGAAGTTTTGGATGCCGGTATCAAAGTGCGGTTTAGTGCCGATACGGAAAAATTCCTGGACGACAACTTCAGCGGCGCTCCCGATCTGAGATTGGCTGCCAACGGCATAGACTTCATGCGTATGATGATGCGCGAGGAAGATCCCGACACCTTATTTTTCAACCGTAAATTGCAAATCGAAGGCGATACGGAACTGGGGTTAATTACCAAAAACTTACTCGACAGCGTCGAGTGGCCTTTCAGCGAATGGTTCCTGAAACGCAGTACGTCCACTTTGGATTGATTAATTTTGGTTGAACCAAGAACAAAGGCCGTCTGAATGTTTCAGACGGCCTTATATATTTTGCCTCTTTGATATGTTTTTCTTATTGGTTTTATCAAATATAAAAAAAGCGTACCTTGTTAGGTACGCTTTTTCAATCCGACTCAAAATTAGAATTTTGCACCGGACTCATTTGCCATAAAGTCTACAGCCGCTTTAACTTCATCGTCACTCAGCTGCTGTTGCCGCCTTTGGCAGGCATTGAATTAAAAACCTTCAAGCGCGTGTTTGTGCAAAGTATCTTTACCTTGCTTAATTCGAGGAGCCCAGTCGTCTTTTTTTACCGACAACAGGTGCGCCCGGAATCATACCGCCATGACATGTTTTTACAGTTGGCTTCAAAAACAGCTTTGCCGTCTACATTAACCGGAGCTGCTTCTGCTTTTTTTCAGCAGGTTTAGCTTCAGCAGCCGGAGCAGCTTTATCGGCAGCAGGAGCCGAAGCGGCCGCCGGAGCAGAAGCATCGGCAGGTTGAGCTGCCGGAGCAGGCTCAGCTTTTTTTAGCAGGAGCTTTTTTTACCGTCTTTGTTGGACAAACCCCAAACATAAGCGGTCATGATGTGCAGCTTGTCTTTGTCGAGGAAGTGACCCCAAGCAGGCATTTGGCTGCTGCGGCCGTTGGTAATAGTTTCGGTAATCGCTTTTTTGAGTACCGCCCCACAACCATACATCGTCGGTCAGATTCGGGCCGAGGCCTTGGATACCTTGACCTTTGTCACCGTGACAAGTGAAACAGTTGGCAGGTGGGCCGCTAAACAGGACTTTACCGCGTTCGGCGCGTTCCTCATCGTATTGGCCTTTAGGTTTAGAAAGAGACATCACATAATGTGTTACGTTTTTTTCACGCCTTCTTCACCCAAAAGCAGGACCCCAGGCCGGCATAGAGGCAGTACGGCCTTTTTTTCGATGGTTTCCTGAATCTTTTCAGGTTCGCCGCCCCACAACCAATCGTCGTCGGTCAAATTCGGGAAGCCTTTGGAGCCTTTGGCATCTGAGCCGTGACATTGGATACAGTAGGTATTGAAAAGGTTTTGTGCAATAGCACGGGCTTCAGGATCTTTAGCCACTTTCTCAATCGGCATATTGGAAAATTTAGCATACACTTTACCGTATTGCTGATTGGCTTTGGCGACTTCTTCTTCATATTGACCATGGCTGCTCCAGCCCCACAGGCCTTTGTAATCGCCGATACCTGGATACATAATCAGGTAGCCGACGCCAAACAGCCATGTGCAGACATAAAGCCAAAACCACCAACGTGGCAGAGGGTTGTTGTACTCCGAAATGCCGTCCCACTCATGGCCTGTGGTTTTTACTTCTTCGCCTTTTTTAGGGCGTTTCACAACGTTTTGCGAAAGCAGAAGCCAAGCCAGGCCGATGAAGCTGAGCACGACGATAACGGCAATATATATACTCCAGAAACTACTGGTAAATTGGGATGTTGTGTTCATTATTTTGCTCCGTGATCACGGACTGACTGAGCTTGATCGTCCTTTTCAGACGGCCTTTGTTCGTCATTATCGAAAATACTGCTGGCAGCATCGTCATAGTTTTTCTTATTGCGTCTATTGAACACAATATAGAGGACTAAAATAAAGCTGATAAATACCCAAACAGTAAAGAGCGAGCGAGCCCAGTTAGCGTCCATGATGTTACCTTACGTTTTTCAATGCCAAGCCCAAGCCTTGCAGGTAGGCGATAACAGCGTCCAGCTCTGATTTGTTGGCCAGCATTTCAGGTGCTTTGGCAATTTCTTCATCGCTGTAAGGTGTACCCACTTTACGCAGGGCTTTCATATGCGCCACAGTTGCCTCAGCATCGACTTTATTGCGTGCGAGCCATGGGAATGCAGGCATATTGGACTCCGGCACAACGTCGCGCGGGTTCAGCAGGTGGATACGGTGCCATTCATCGGAATAACGGCCGCCGACACGAGCCAAATCCGGACCGGTACGTTTAGAACCCCATTGGAACGGATGGTCATAAACAGACTCACCGGCAACGGAGTAATGACCGTAACGTTCAGTTTCTGCACGGAATGGACGAATCATTTGAGAGTGGCAGTTGTAGCAGCCTTCGCGCACATAAATATCGCGACCGGCCACTTGCAGGGCGTTATATGGTTTCACGCCGGGTGCAGGTTCGGTAACTGCCTTGGTGAAGAACAGCGGAACAGCCTCGATCAGAAGGCCGACGCTGACTACAAGCAGGGTGAATACAATCAGTACACCGACTTTCTTCAGCTAATTGTTGTAATTTCATTTTGGTAGCCTATCTTTCTTGTCATTAGTGGTGTTGAGTTTGAGAAACCGCAGGAATCTCAGCATCAACTGCTTTACCACTGATAGCAGTACGGTAAACGTTATATGCCATGATGCACATACCGCTCAGGTACAGAAGACCGCCGGTGAAACGAATCATGTAGTAAGGCATGGTACGTTTTACGGATTCAACGAAGGAATAAGTCAGCGTGCCGTCGTCATTCAAAGAACCCCACATCAGACCTTGCATTACGCCGGCAATCCACATTGCAGCGATATACAGAACCACGCCGATGGTCGCGATCCAGAAATGCGCCTCAACCAATTTGGTGCTGTACATTTCATTTTTGCCGAACAAGCGGGGAATCATATAGTAAACGGAACCGATGGTTACAAAGCCCACCCAGCCCAATGCGCCGGCGTGAACGTGTGCAACAGTCCAGTCGGTGTAGTGGCTCAGAGCGTTAACGGTTTTGATAGACATCATCGGACCTTCGAAGGTAGACATACCGTAGAAAGACAGAGAAACGATCAAGAATTTCAAAATCGGGTCGGTACGCAGTTTGTCCCATGCGCCGGACAGAGTCATGATACCGTTGATCATACCGCCCCAAGAAGGTGCGAACAGGATCAAAGACAATACCATACCCAAAGATTGAGTCCAGTCAGGCAATGCAGTGTAGTGCAAGTGGTGAGAACCAGCCCACATATAAGTGAAAATCAAAGCCCAGAAGTGGACGACGGACAAGCGGTAAGAATAAATCGGACGGCCTGCTTGTTTAGGTACGAAATAGTACATCATACCCAAGAAGCCGGCTGTCAGAAAAAGCCCACCGCATTGTGGCCGTACCACCATTGAACCATCGCATCAATCGCACCTGCGTAAACCGGATAAGATTTCATCAAACCGGCAGGGATGCTGATATTATTGACGATGTGCAACAGCGCAACGGCCAAAATAAAGCCGCCGTAGAACCAGTTGGCAACGTAAATATGTTTGATTTTACGTTTGGCAATCGTACCGAAGAATACGATGGCGTAGGCAACCCACACCAGCGTAATCAAAATGTCGATAGGCCATTCCAACTCGGCGTATTCTTTACCTTGGGTGTAACCCATAGGCAAGCTGATGGCTGCAGCCACGATAACGGCCTGCCAACCCCAGAAAGTAAATGCAGGCAGCCAACCGCCAAACAGACGGGTATTACATGTACGTTGAACAACGTAGTATGATGTACCGATCAAACCGCAACCGCCGAATGCAAAAATAACCGCATTGGTGTGCAGAGGACGCAGGCGGCCGAAGTGGAACCAAGGTCCGATATTGGATAAATCGAGGGCAGGAGCAAAAAGCTGGGCAGCGACGATAACGCCGACCAACATGCCCACAATACCCCAAACTACAGTCATGATGGCGAACTGGCGCACCACTTTGTAGTTATAAGTTTGTGTGTCCATGGAAGTCTCCATAAATTATGGGTATAAAAAATTTTTATCTCACCCCAACCCCTGCATTTACGAAAAGCGCAATACGGCCAAGGCTCAAATTTTTCTAAATTTAACATAGACACCACAACATGCCAAGCAAAATTACATTCCAAATTGCATAAAATATTTAGTAAGACATAAATTCATTTCTTTTATAATCAATAAATTATTAAAACATACGCATTAAATCGGACAGGGTATTTTTTCAAGCCCCCTTTTTCATACAGTTTTATTGATATAGATTAAGCCCACCCCTTAAAACCCCTTCTTCTTAATAAACTTTAGCAAATTAACCAATAGCCATGATTAATTACAAAATTACCCCCAACTTTCTGTCTCATGAATGGCACATCACCTTATCATTCACTCAAACCAATGATTCAGAAACAAAAATCAGCTTACCCAACTGGGTTCCCGGCAGCTACCTCATCCGTGACTTTGCCCGCCACATCACACACATCAGCGCGCGCTGCAACGGCAAAGCCCAACCGCTGACACAAACCAGCAAAAACCATTGGCAAACCCCGGCCCTCAGCGGAGCGTGGGAAATTTACTACACCGTCTACGCATTCGACTTGTCTGTTCGCGGCTCATTCCTCAGCACCGAGCGCGGCTTTTTCGACGGCGCGTGTCTATTCTTAAAAGTCCACGGACAAGAACACCGGCCACATCAAATCAAATTTTCCACCCTGCCGCACACATGGCAGATAGCCACCACACTGCCCCAAACCTCGGCAACCACTTTTCAGACGGCCTCATACGCCGAGCTTATCGACCACCCGGTTGAAACAGGCATCATCGAATTTCTCGAATTTGAAACACAAGGTATTCCCCACCGTATTGCATTAAGCGGCATCTATCCCGATTTTGACCGCTCCCGCTTCCTCGCCGATATTCAAAAAATCTGCGAAACCGAGTTGGCGATGTTCCCCTCCCCTGCCCCGTTTACCAAATACCTTTTCTTACTACATCTGGGCGACAACCTCTACGGCGGGCTGGAACACATCAGCAGCACCGCCCTACTCGCCGACCGCCACAGCCTGCCACCCTATAATATGGACGAGGCCGACAAAGCCTATACCGAATTGCTCGGCCTTTTCTCCCACGAATACTTCCACGCATGGAACGTCAAATCCATCAAGCCGGCCGTATTCGCACCTTACAACCTCGACCAAGAAAACTACACCGAGCAACTTTGGGCATTTGAAGGCATTACCTCCTACTACGACGACCTCTTTCTAGCCCGAAGCAAAACCATCAGCCCCGAAGCCTACCTTACCCTGCTTGCACAAGGCATAACACGCGTCCAGCAGACACAAGGCCGTCTGAAACAAACACTTGCCCAATCCAGTTTCAGCGCATGGGACAAATTCTACAAACAAGACGAAAACAGCCCCAACGCCATCGTCAGCTATTATCAAAAAGGCGCACTGGCCGCACTTTGCCTCGACCTCATCATCCGTGAAAAAAGCCAAGGCAAATACACCCTCGACAGCGTGATGCAGCAACACTATCGCGACTGGTGCAACACCCATCAAGGCATACCTGAAAAACACTGGCAAACCCGTTGCCAAGAAATAACCAGTTTAAATTTAGAAACCTTCTTTCAGACGGCCTTATACAGCACCGAAGACCTTCCGCTTGCAGAATGCCTGCAAAGCGTAGGTGTCAAACTCGACTTTATCCCCCTGCCCCGCCAACACGGAGGAGCATTTGCAAACGAACCCCAATCGGTTGCCCCAGCCAACGATTTGGGCGCACGTTTCAAACAAACAGCGACCATGCCGTCCTGACTCATGTATTCAATGGCGGCAGCGCAGAAAATGCCGGACTCTGCCCGCAAGACAAAATCATCGCCTTAGGCGGCTACGCCTGCAACGACCTTGCAGCGCAGTGGAGTAAACTGCCTATCGGCACACGCACCACCATCCATTTCTTCCGCCAAGGTCTGCTGCGCGAAACCAGCATCACCGTCCAAGCAGCAGAAGCCAACACCGCCCTGCTGCACATTACCGATCGCCAAAAACTCGAAAACTGGTTGTACAATCATTAAATAAAACTTCAGACGGCCTGCTCTTCACAGGCCGTCTGAAATCAACATATCCATTTAATATAAAGAAAGGAAAAACTATGCCCATCCGTAAACTGACCGACTCCCTCTATATCGCTCCCCAACTGACCGAAGCCGATGTCCAAGAAGCCGTACGCCTCGGCATCCAAACCGTCATCTGCAACCGTCCGGACGGCGAAGAAGAAAACCAACCGGCTTTTGCCGAAGTCCAAAACTGGTTTAAAGAGGCCGGCATCAACCAATTCTCACACCAGCCCGTTGTCGCGCCTCAAATCAACGCAGCCGATGTTGCAGCCTTTCAAAATCTGTTGCAACAATCTCCAACTCCTATTCTTGCCTTCTGCCGTACCGGCACTCGCTGTTCCCTGCTTTGGGGTTATCATCAAGTGCAGAACGGCGCATCCGTAGCCGAAGTGGTTGCCGCAGCCGAACAGGCAGGCGTTAACCTCAGCAACTTTGAAGCACGCCTGCAAGAAGCCAAAGATAAAGGTTTGGCTTAATACCTAATTTATATAGTAACTAGTAGCCCTTAAGGCCATCAGGCCGTCTGAAACCGATTATTCAGACGGCCTGATGGCCTTAGCTTATTTTTAATTTACTTCCACTATCTTGAAGATATATTTTCTAAATTAAAACAGAATTGACCTGTGTCAATACCCCAATCCTATTTTCATTTATAATGCCTTCCAATGATTCAGGGCCATGCCCTAATCTTCCAGTTTCCTCGATAAGAGCCAGCTCTCTTATTAAATGATTTTTCTTTCCTCTTGATGTGTGTGTGTTTGGGTGTGGCTGAGTGCCACCCCCCTTTTTTTATACCTACCCTCTTGAAGGCCGTCTGAAACTTTCAGACGGCCTTTCCTTTTCCCTAGCAAAAATAGTATAAAATCCCCTTATCGTTCAAACCACAAACCCAAAACACCATGGTCAACAAACTCACTCCCCCTCCCAGCCTACCCGATCCGCAAGACCTCCGCGCCGTTATCGCCTACAACATGCGCCTCTACCGCGTCAACCACGGCTGGTCGCAAGAAGAACTCGCACGCCAATGCGGACTCGACCGCACCTACGTCTCCGCCGTCGAGCGCAAACGCTGGAACATCGCCCTTTCCAACATCGAAAAAATCGCATCCGCACTCAAAATCGCCCCTTACAAACTTCTCCTTCCACCGCAAGAAATGCTCCGCCAAATGACCGAGCCTGCCGATACCCAAGCCTAATTCACAGCCAGATACCATCATGACCGCCGCCCAACAAGCCATCCAAACCTACCGGCAGCAAAAAGCCGCAGCAGAAACCGCCTACCGCCAAAACAACCGCCCTACCGCTTACTTCCGCGACCATATCGCCGCTGCCGAAACCCTGCTGCAAACCCTCTGGCAAATCCACTTTCCCGACAGCGACGACATCAGTCTGATTGCTATCGGCGGCTTCGGGCGTTGCGAACTCTATCCCCATTCAGACTGGGATTTAGCGATTATTTCCTCTACTCCTTTTTCAGACGGCCTGCAACAACAAACCGCCCAATTTATCCAAACCCTTTGGGACGCACGCCTCAATCCCGCCATCAAAAGCGGCAGCATAGAAGAAATCCTCCAAAGCACCCAAAACGACATTACCGGCGAAACCGCCTTTCTTGAAGCACGCCATCTCCAAGGCAATCCCAACCTTACCGCCCAACTTCTAAACAAACTCAACACACGCCGCAACACAGCCGCCTTCATCGAAGCCAAACTCCTCGAAATGGAGCAACGCCACACCAAATCCCAAGGTACAGGCGCACAACTCGAACCCAACATCAAAACCTGCCCCGGCGGCCTGCGCGACATCCACACTCTTATCTGGACAGCCAAAGCACAAGGCATAGACAGCAACCCCACCGCCCTCGTTACCGCCGGCTTCCTCACCCGCGCCGAAGCCGGCATGCTGGCCCACGGCTACCGCCGCCTCGCCAACATCCGCATTCACCTCCACCTTACCGCCGACCGCCCTGAAGACAGGCTGCTTTTCGACTACCAGTCCCAAGTCGCCGAAAGCTTAGGCTATACCCAACCCGACATCCGCGGCAGAAGCGAAGCCCTGATGCACACCTTCTACCGCGCCACCAAAGCCATCAAACAACTCAACGGCATCCTCATTCCGATTCTCAAAAACCATCAAACCCCCGGCCGCCTCCAGCACATCCACCCCATCGACAGCCACTACAAACGCATCGGCCACCAAATCGCCGCCAACGACCTTGCCCTGTTCGAGCAAAACCCCGAACACATCTTCACCATCATCCAAACCATGCAGGAGCAAAACATCACCACCATCGAGCCGCAAACCCTGCGCGCATGGTGGGCGGCCACACGGAAAATCAACGCCCGTTTCACCCAAAATCCAGAAAACCGCCGCCGCTTCATCCAATTCTTCAAACACGGCACCGGCCTCACCCAAACCCTCCGTTTTCTCAACCTCTACGGCGTACTTGGCCGCTATCTCCCCGCCTGGGAAAAATCACCGGCCTGCTCCAACACGACCTCTTCCATATTTACCCCGTAGACGACCATATCCTGACCGTCGTCCGCAATATGCGCCGTCTCGCCATCGAAACCCACAGCCACGAAATGCCCGAGGCCAGCGCCATCATGCAGGCCTACCCACGGCCGCACATCCTCTACACCGCCGCCCTGTTGCACGACATCGCCAAAGGCCGTGGCGGCGATCACGCCAAAGAAGGCATCAAAGACGCCCAACAATTTGCCGCCGACCACTACTACACCGAAGAAGAAAGCCACCTCCTCGCATGGCTGGTTGAAAACCATCTGCTCATGTCCACCGTTGCCCAAAAAGAAGACATCCAAGACCCACACGTCCTCCAAGCCTTCTGCCGCCATATTCCCACACGCGAATACCTCGACGCACTCTACCTGCTTACCATTGCCGACATCCGCGGCACCAATCCCAAACTTTGGAACACATGGCGCGCCAGCCTGCTCCAAACCCTCTACCACAGCACCGCCGCCGTTTTAAACAGCAAAAACCACGATCCCGAACGCCTCCCCAACCGACGCGAACAAGCCGCGGCCGACCAACTCACGCGCGCAGCCGTTCCCCTCAAAAACCAACAAAAACTCCGCCGCATCCTCGGCAGCGCATACTACGTCCGCCATCAAACGCGGGAAATCCTCTGGCACACCGCAAACCTCGCCTACGACACCCAAAGTCCGGCCGTCCGCAGCCGCATCCTCCCCCAAAGCAACAGCCTTCAAGTCATGGTCTTCATGCCCAACGGCGACCGCCTCTTCGCACGCCTCTGCCGCATCTTCAGCAGCCACCGCTTCGACATCCAAGCCGCCCGCGCCTTCATTACCGAGCACGACTACATCCTCGACACCTTTATCCTGCAACTTCCCGACAATCTCCCGCCCGAAGAATATCCCGACCGCCAAAGCGCACTCGAAGCCGAACTCAACAGCTTCATCCACGGCAATACCACCGTCCAAAAACAAAGCGGCCGCCCACACATCAGCCGCCGCATCCGCCACATCCCCATTCCACCTACCGTAATCATCACCCCCGAAGAAGATTATCCCGGCTGGCACACCATAGACATCACCGCCGTCAACCGCCCCCACCTCCTCGCCGACATCGCCGAGACCTTCTTCGCACACAACATCAGCCTGCGCTACGCCAAAATCACCACCTTGGATCAACGCATTGAGGACAGCTTCATTACCTACAGCCCATCCCTACAAGACCCGCAAACCCAAAATACCCTAAAACAAGCATTAATCGAAGTCCTGACCCCATAAAGGCCGTCTGAACATCTTAAAAATACAGGGTGAGCATTTTTTGCCCACCCTAATCGCATTCAATATATAAACATCCTGAATATACCCTTCTAAAACACTCAAGAAATCCAACGCCTTAAAAATCAAAACCAGACTGCTCCCTGATATAAAACTACATTACAAAATCATAACCCAAATAAATATAATTCCAAATACAAAATTTCATTCATCTATTACACCAAACCCCTTTTCAAATCTCCTCTTTCCAAACCATTTCCCCATCAATATTCACACAAAATACATACCCAAAATAAAACCCATAAAAAACAAAAGAATAAAATCACAAAAAATCAAACCGACCGATTAAGCCATAAAAACACCGTCCGTCCAAACCAATTAACATATTATTGAATCAAACTAAAATTCTGACAAAAAACGTCACACACCCAAACTTGTCTCCCTTCCCTGTCACAAAAAACACAAAACTGACAAAAAACGTCAACCGCCCTATTTTCTAAAATCCTGAAACTTTCAAACAAAACCTCACAAAACTTAAAAATTGAAAAATAAACCCAATAAAAACAACAAATAAAAAATAAAAAATAAAATTTTCAGCCCATTTTCCACACTTGGCACACCGACTGCTTGAAACAACACGTCCGGAAAGGCCCAAGCCTCAAAGCAGCAAGCCCGACGGAAGCTGTATATTCCTTCTTACTTTATGGTTTACTCATAATACAAAGTGCCAAGCACATTACGGACTTTTTACTTAAACACAATTATTCACACTTTCAAACTGGAGTTTTAATCAATGAAAGCAATCCAAAAAGGTTTCACCCTGATCGAATTGATGATCGTCATCGCCATCTTGGGCATCCTGGCCGTAATCGCTCTGCCTGCATACCAAGACTACACCATCCGCGCCAAAGTATCTGAAGGCTTGGGATTAGCTGAACCTGCTAAATTAGCTGTAGCCGAAACAGCTGCTGCTCTTGATGGCTTAAGTAGTGTTACAGCCTATACTACTGGTACAACTGATAAAGCCCAAATGGGTAACACAGGCTACAAATTTGTACCAACTAAATATGTTAAGAGTATTAACATTGCAAAGGGTGGGGTAATTACAGTTACCACCCAAGCCACTGGTGCAAAAGAAGATCCAGTATTCACATTGACTCCAAGTCAAAATGGTGCCACAGCAGGCACCTCAGATTCAGAAGCTCCTTTGAGTTGGACATGTAAATTTTCTGGTGGCGAACCTAAACACGTTCCTGCTAACTGCCGCTAATATTGGTCTTACAGTCTAAGTAAAAGCAAATCCCATAAGGCAATTATGGGATTTGCTTTATAAAAATAAAAAACTTGAAAACGATACGCTCAAATGAATACCCCATTTCAAGCCCAAAAAGGTTTTACCCTGATTGAGCTGATGATAGTTATCGCCATCCTCGGTATTCTGGTTGTTGTCGCCATACCCACTTATCAAAACTATATCGGCAGGGCGCAAGCCTCTGAAGCTCTGTACCTTGCCGATGACCTGAAAACCGAAATCAGCATTGCCTCAGCGGTAAATAACCGCCTACCCAATGCAGAGGATGTCAGCAAACAGGGTGCAATCGGTGTTACCGCTCAACGCATCGGCGGCACATACATCCAAAACGGTGGCGTAACTGTAGAAGCAGATACAGGTAAAATCAGTATTCCTTTCGATAAAGGCCAAAACAAAGGCAAAGTCCTGACCCTGACCCCTTATCGAATTAACAATGACTCGACTTGGTTGCTTAACTGGCAATGCGGCGGAACACTGGATCCGATGATGATCCCCGCCATGTGCCGAGACAACTCAAACGGATAACAACCAAACCCATACCCTACAAAAAACACAAAAATACATTGCGAAGAAAACACCCCAAACAAAGCCAAATACAAACGCGGAAAACGAACAAAAGCAAAAGAAACCAAACTCTCCAAAACAAGGTCATTAAGAGCCTGAATCATCACATTACGAGAATAAATGCCGTCTGAAATCCATTTTCAGACGGCCTCTTTATATTTAATCCTGATCCGACAGAAAAGTTTTAACCTGATTGGTTCAGACGGCCCTCATCTTTTCACCACTACATAAAACAAATTCGCAACACTCCTGATAAGACAATTTGTCGCCCATCTGAACTCAATATATAATTTAACTATACAAGTCTTTATTTTTAAGCATTTTTCATTTTTAAAACATACATTGCCTACATTGGGAGAAACATCATGCCTCATCTAAATTTAGATAAAACGGATTTAAAGATTCTGCAGGTTTTGCAGGAAAACGGGCGGTTGAGCAATGTAGAGCTTTCTGAAAAAGTAGCGCTCTCCCCTTCTCCCTGCCTGCGCCGTCTCAAGCAGCTTGAAGATGCGGGCATTATTCAAAAATACGCCGCCCAGCTTTCCCCTGTTTCTTTGGGCTTGGGCTTGCAGGCTTTTATCCGTGTATCGATTAGCAAGGCAAAAGATGCTCGCGAGGATTTTTCCGAATCTGTCCGCGCTTGGCCGGAAGTATTGAGCTGCTTTGCTTTAACGGGTGAAACCGACTATCTGCTCCATGCCTTTTTTACCGATATGAACGCGTTTTCCCATTTTGTTTTGGACACGCTGCTTTCGCACCACGGCGTGCAAGATGCGCAATCGAGTTTTGTGTTGAAAGAAATTAAAAACACGACCGCTCTGCCTTTGGTTCATTTGGTTCAGGATTAATGATTTGAAACTGATGAAGGCCGTCTGTTGTTCAGACGGCCTTTTAAATTTCTATGGTTTGCGTTCACATCCATACACTTGTATACTTTTTAAGAATAATTCACATAAGCTTTTACTATGACTAACACCACCCATCTCGATATCGATACTGTTTCAGAACATACCAAACAATGGCTGGAAAAAGCCGTTATCGGGCTGAATCTCTGCCCGTTTGCCAAAGCGCCGCACGTTAAAAACCTGGTTCGCATCGTTGTCAGCGAAGCCCGTCATTTGGACGGTTTCCTTGAGGACTTGGATCGTGAATTGCAGCTTCTGGGCAATACACCCGCTTCAGAATTGGAAACCACTTTACTGGTTCATCCAACGCTATTCCCTGATTTTGAAACTTTCAATCAAATGTTGGAAATCACCGATGATGCCGTTGTAGAAAACGAATTGGAAGGCATTGTCCAAATTGCGCCGTTTCATCCTGATTTTCAATTTGAAGGCACAGAAGCCGACGACATCAGCAACTACACCAACCGCTCGCCCTACCCGACTTTGCACCTGATTCGTGAAGACAGTATCGCCAAAGCTGCTGAAGCGTTTCCCGATGCCTCGGCAATTTTTGACCGCAATATCGCGCTGCTGGAAAAAATGGGGCATGAGGGCTGGGATAAGTTGGATATTCCGCGTTGTCCATTCCCGCATCACAAGCCGTCTGAAAACAACTAATTGGTGATGGAAGATGATTCGTCATCTATTGATTTTTTGCGGCGCATTGTCGCTTGTCTTGGGTATTATCGGCATTTTCCTGCCATTTCTGCCGACTACGCCTTTCATTTTATTGACCGCTACTTGCTGGGCACAGGCTTCGCCGCGCTTTCACAATTGGCTCTATCATCACCGCTATTTCGGCCCCATCATACAAAATTGGGAAAACAACGGTGCCGTGCCGCGCAAGGCAAAGTTTTTCGCTATCGGCATGATGACCTTTTCTTGCCTATTGATGTTTTGGCGGTTTCCGGAACGCTGGTGGATCGGTGTCATATCGTCAATCTGTTGCAGCTGCGTGGCTGTGTGGATGTGGTTACGGCCGGAGGCATAAAATAAAACAGGTGGGCATTTTCGCTCACCTGTTTTTTTATTTTCATACCCAATTTATCCATTAAAACAATCAGTAAGAACCAAAACACCCTATTCATCCTCATTTTTCAGACGACCTCCATTTATTCAATCAAATGTAAATTTTAGCTAAAATTAATTCAAGACATTTTTTCGATAGTATTATTTCAATATTTCAAGCTCCTGTTTCAAAAACATTTTTTTACTACTTCCAACCACTCCCATCGCTTTTATTTCTTTATTTGTATCAACATTTCTTTTGATTCCAATATTCTAAACCATCCCTTAACACTTGCTTTGCGTTATACTTTCCCCTGACACAACCGCGCAGTTCGTCTGGATATTTTCAGACGGCCTGAATATTTCACCGCCGTACTTTCTCAACAAAGTTCCTAACGGCGCAACAGAATAAAAAGGAAATACTATGCGCTACCTCTCGTTTTTACTGCTGCTTGCCGCCTTCCCGGCAGCGGCATCCGATTTTGACGGCTCGTCCGCCAGCCTGCTTTGGGGGCTGCCGTTTGCCCTGATTCTCTTGTCCATTGCACTCGGACCTCTGTTTTTCTCCCGTATTTGGCACCACCATTTCGGCAAAATTACTGCGTTTTGGACGCTTCTGTTTTTGACGCCGTTTATCGTAACCTTTGGTTTCAGCGCCGGCGTACATACCGTTGCCCATGCGTTGGTTGAAGAATACATTCCGTTTATCCTGCTGCTTTTGGCGCTCTATACCATTTCGGGCGGTATTTTTGTCAGCGGCGACTTGCACGGCTCGCCGAAATTGAACACAACCCTGTTGGCAGTCGGTACGGCTTTGTCGTCCGTCATGGGGACGACAGGCGCGGCGATGTTGATGATTCGTCCGCTTTGAAAGCCAACCATAAACGCCACTACCGCGTTCACATCGTGATTTTCTTCATTTTCTTGGTGGCGAATATCGGCGGCGGTCTGACTCCTTTAGGCGATCCTCCTTTGTTCTTAGGATTCCTGAAAGGCGTAGATTTCATGTGGACGGTCAAACACATGCTGATGCCTGTATTGATCAGTTCTGTGATTTTGCTGGCCGTTTTCTACATCATCGACAGCCGACACTTCAACCGTGAACAAAGCGAACACCTTGCTCCTGCTCCTTCCGATAAAGAAGAAAAAGTCAAAATTTACGGCAAATGGAATTTCCTGTTACTGGCCGGTGTTGTCGGCGCGGTTTTGCTGTCCGGTTTGTGGAAACCAAATCATCCGGGCTTTGAAATCTTGGGCAGCCATTATGCCTTGCAAAACCTGATGCGCGATGGCATTTTGCTGGCTTTGACCGCCGTATCTTGGATTATTACGCCCAAACAGGTACGCGCAGGCAATGAGTTCAACTTCGAGCCGATTGCCGAAGTGGGCAAACTGTTTTTGGGTATTTTCATTACCATTTCGCCCGTCTTGGCGATTTTGAAAGCCGGTGAAGCAGGCGCACTGGGCGCTGTCGTGTCTCTGGTTCACGACGCGGCAGGCAATCCGATTAATGTGATGTATTTCTGGATGAGCGGCATTTTGTCGGCATTCTTGGATAACGCGCCGACTTATTTGGTGTTCTTTAATATGGCAGGGGGAGATGCCCAAGCCTTGATGACAGGCCATCTGTTCCATTCTCTGCTGGCCGTATCTATGGGCTCCGTATTCATGGGCGCGCTCACTTATATCGGTAATGCGCCGAACTTCATGGTAAAAGCCATTGCCGAACAACGCGGCGTACCGATGCCTTCTTTCTTCGGCTACATGGCATGGTCGGTGATTGTATTGGTACCGCTGTTTGCCCTGCATACGATGATTTTCTTCGTTTGGCAGCTCTTTTAAACTTAAGGCCGTCTGAAATTCAGACGGCCTTTTATTTTCTAACAAACCAGCAAACATAATTCTTAAATATCAATCAGTTAAAATTTTTTCGCTTTAACATTTCATTACATATCCCTACTTTTTTCCCACTTTTCCCGTAAAAATAAGCGTAAAACTGACATAAAACGGCCCATACCTGATAGAATCTAAAGCTTTGTTGTTTGCGTTTATTCGTTGTTTTTATAGCAAACCTCTGCTTTTTTCAGACGGCCCGTCCTTTGTTTCAAAGCATTACATGCCGTCTGAAAAAATAATCCGACATCCGAATATCAACCCACCAAAAAGTAACGCATCCTTATGATTAAGATAAAAAAAGGCTTAGACCTGCCCATCGCGGGCAGACCGGAGCAAGTCATTTATGACGGTCCGGCCATCACCGAAGTCGCGTTGCTTGGCGAAGAATATGTCGGCATGCGCCCCTCGATGAAAATCAAGGAAGGCGAAGCCGTCAAAAAAGGCCAAGTGCTGTTTGAAGACAAAAAGAATCCGGGCGTAGTATTTACTGCTCCGGCTTCAGGCAAAATCGCCGCGATTCACCGTGGCGAAAAGCGCGTACTTCAGTCAGTCGTGATTGCCGTTGAAGGCAACGACGAAATCGAGTTCGAACGCTACGCACCTGAAGCGTTGGCAAAATTGAGCAACGAAGAAGTGCGCCGCAATCTGATTCAATCCGGTTTGTGGACTGCGCTGCGTACCCGTCCGTTCAGCAAAATTCCTGCTGTCGATGCCGAGCCGTTCGCCATCTTCGTCAATGCGATGGACACCAATCCGCTGGCCGCCGATCCTACGGTCATCATCAAAGAAGCCGCCGAAGACTTCAAACACGGCCTGTTGGTATTGAGCCGCCTGACTGAGTGTAAAATCCATGTGTGCAAAGCTGCCGGTGCGGATGTGCCGTCTGCAAACGCTGCCAACATCGAAACACATAAATTCGGCGGCCCTCATCCTGCCGGTTTGAGCGGTACGCACATTCATTTCATCGAGCCAGTCGGAGCGAATAAAACCGTTTGGACCATCAATTATCAAGACGTGATTGCCATCGGACGTTTGTTTACTACAGGCCGTCTGAACACCGAGCGCGTGATTGCCTTAGGTGGCTCTCAAGTCAACAAACCGCGCCTTTTGCGTACCGTTTTGGGTGCAAAAGTATCGCAAATTACCGCCGGCGAATTGGTTGACGCAGACAACCGCGTGATTTCCGGCTCGGTATTGAATGGCGCGATTGCGCAAGGCGCGCACGATTACCTCGGCCGCTACCACAATCAGATTTCCGTTATCGAAGAAGGCCGCAACAAAGAGCTGTTCGGCTGGGTTGCGCCGCAGCCGGACAAATACTCCATCACGCGCACAACCCTCGGTCATTTCCTGAAACAAACTCTTCAAGTTCAACACAGCCGTCAATGGCGGCGACCGCGCTATGGTACCGATCGGCACTTACGAGCGCGTGATGCCGCTGGATATCCTGCCCACCTTGCTTTTGCGCGATTTAATCGTCGGCGATACCGACAGCGCACAGGCTTTGGGTTGTTTGGAATTGGACGAAGAAGACCTCGCTTTGTGCAGCTTCGTCTGCCCGGGCAAATACGAATACGGCCCGCTGTTGCGCAAGGTGCTGGAAACCATTGAGAAGGAAGGCTGATTATGGGCTTGAAACATTTTCTGGAAAAAATCGAACCGCACTTCCTGCCGGGCGGCAAACATGAAAAATGGTATGCCCTCTACGAAGCTGCGGCGACGATTTTCTATACATCCGGCGCGGTAACGCGCAAAGCGGCACACGTCCGCGACGCGCTCGACTCCAAGCGCATGATGATTTTGGTGTGGCTGGCTTTGTTCCCTGCCATGTTTTACGGCATGTACAACGTCGGCGTACAGGCATTCGGTGCGTTAACGCCCGATTTGTTGCAACAAAACATCGCCAACGACTGGCATTACGCCCTTGCCAACGCTTTGGGCATCAATATGTCGTCTGAAGCGGGCGTGTTGGGCAAAATGCTGTTCGGCGCGATCTACTTCCTGCCGATTTACGCAACCGTATTTATCGTCGGCGGTTTTTGGGAAGTTTTGTTCGCCACCGTGCGCAAACACGAAATCAACGAGGGTTTCTTCGTGACTTCGATTCTGTTTGCTTTGATCGTTCCGCCTACGCTGCCGCTGTGGCAGGCTGCCTTGGGTATTACCTTCGGCGTGGTGGTTGCGAAAGAGGTGTTTGGCGGTACGGGTAAAAACTTTATGAACCCTGCACTGGCAGGCCGTGCCTTCTTGTTCTTCGCCTATCCTGCCAATATTACCGGCGACACCGTTTGGACGGCGGTTGACGGCTATTCCGGCGCAACCGCGCTGGCTCAATGGGCGGCACACGGTGCAGACGGCCTGCAAAATACCGTTACCGGTAAATCCATCACTTGGATGGATGCGTTTATCGGTAATCTGCCCGGCTCTATCGGCGAAGTATCCACTTTGGCACTTTTAATCGGCGGCGCGTTTATCGTGTTTGCCCGCATCGCTTCTTGGCGCATTATTGCCGGCGTGATGATCGGTATGATTGCCATGTCTTCGTTGTTTAACTTCATCGGTTCGGACACCAACCCAATGTTCAGCATGCCTTGGTATTGGCATCTGGTTGTCGGCGGCTTTGCCATCGGTATGCTGTTTATGGCGACCGACCCTGTTTCCGCTTCCTTTACCAATGTCGGCAAATGGTGGTACGGCGCGTTAATCGGCGTGATGTGCGTATTGATCCGCGTGGTCAACCCTGCTTACCCCGAAGGCATGATGTTGGCGATTCTGTTTGCCAACCTGTTTGCCCCGATTTTCGACTATTTCGTCGCACAAGCGAACATCAAACGCAGAAAGGCGCGCAGCAATGGCTAAGAAATTCGATAAAGACAGCTTCAGCGGCACGCTGATTGTGGTATTGGTTGTCAGCCTGATTTGTTCCATCATCGTTGCCGGTGCGGTCGTCGGCTTGAAACCCATCCAAGAGAAACAAAAACTCCAAGACAAACAAGGCTATATCTTGAGCGTAGCCGGTTTGATGGATAAAAACACCGACATCAGCAAAACCTTTGCCGAGCGTATCGAGCAACGCGTTGTCGATTTGGCAACCGGCGAATACGTGAAAGATGCGCCGAAAGACTTCAGCGCGCGCATCGCAGGCAAAGACCCTGCCCAAAGCATCCAAATCAAACCCGAAGACGATTTGGCCGGCATCAAAAGCCGTGCCAAATACACCGAGGTTTATCTGGTAAAAGGCGATGACGGCAAAGTCAGCCAAATCATCCTGCCTATGCACGGCAACGGTTTGTGGTCTGTTATGTACGGCTTTGTCGCCATCCAACCCGACGGCAACACCATCAACGGCATCACTTACTACGACCAAGGCGAAACCCCGGGCTTGGGCGGCGAAATCGGCAATCCGTTGTGGCAACAAAAATTCGTCGGCAAAAAACTGTTTGACGAACAAGGCAAACTCGCCCTGCATGTCGGCAAAGGCGCAAGTTCGGACAAAGAACACGGCGTAGATGCCCTCTCTGGCGCATCGCTGACATCTAAAGGCGTGCAAGGTTCGTTCGCCTACTGGTTCGGCGAAAACGGCTATATCCCCTACCTGAACAAATTGAAATCAGCAGGAGCACAATAATGGCTGACATGAAACGCTTGAAATATTTGATGTTTTCACCCTTTATCGACAACAACCCGATTGCCTTGCAGGTTTTGGGGATTTGTTCGGCTTTGGCGGTTACCACCAAGCTTCAGACGGCCATCGTGATGGGTATTTCCGTGAGTTTGGTAACCGGTTTCCAGCTTTTTCATCTCATTGGTACGCAACTACATCCCCAACAGCATCCGTATTATTGTGCAAATGGCGATTGTTGCCTCTTTGGTAACGCTGGTTGACCAACTGCTTCAGGCCTTTGCTTATGAGCTGTCCAAACAGCTCTCCGTATTCGTCGGCCTGATTATTACCAACTGTATCGTAATGGGCCGCGCCGAAGCATTCGCCATGAAAGAGCCGCCGCTGGAAAGCTTGGTTGACGGTATCGGCAACGGCGCAGGTTACGGCATGATGTTGATCATCATCGCGACCATCCGCGAACTGATCGGCTCTGGCAAGCTCTTTGGCTACACCATTTTCCAAACCGTACAAGATGGCGGCTGGTATCAAACCAACGGCTTGTTCCTGCTTGCTCCCAGCGCGTTCTTCATCATCGGCTTCTTGGTATGGGGTCTGCGCACTTGGAAACCTGAACAGGCGGAGAAATAACACATGGAACATTACTTAAGCCTCTTTGTAAAATCCGTCTTTCTGGAAAACATGGCACTGTCCTTCTTCTTGGGGATGTGTACGTTTTTGGCGGTATCTAAAAAAGTATCCACCGCATTCGGTTTGGGCGTTGCCGTTACTTTCGTACTCGGCCTATCCGTCCCTGCCAACCAACTCGTTTATTCGCTGTTGAAAGACGGCGCGCTGGTTGAAGGCGTGGATTTGACCTTCCTGAAATTCATCACCTTCATCGGCGTGATTGCTGCTTTGGTGCAGATTTTGGAAATGTTCTTGGACAAATTCGTCCCTGCCCTCTACAACGCATTGGGTATCTACCTGCCTCTGATTACCGTAAACTGCGCGATTTTCGGTGCCGTATCGTTTATGGCGCAACGCGAATACAACTTCGGCGAGTCCGTTGTATACGGTTTCGGTGCAGGTTTGGGCTGGCTTTTGGCTATTGTCGCTTTGGCGGGCATCACCGAAAAAATGAAATATTCGGATGTCCCTAAAGGCCTCAAAGGCTTAGGCATTACCTTTATCGCCGCTGGCCTGATGGCAATGGCGTTTATGTCGTTCTCCGGCATCCAGTTATAAGAAAGGAATCGGCATGGAGATTATTTTAGGTATCGTGATGTTTACCGTCATCGTCTTGGTTTTGGCACTGATGATTCTGTTTGCCAAATCCAAGTTGGTGAGCGAAGGCGACATCACCATCAAAGTCAATAACGAAAAAGAGTTGACGATGCCTGCAGGCGGCAAACTGCTGGGTGCGCTTGCCAGCCAAGGTATCTTCGTTCCCTCCGCCTGCGGTGGCGGCGGCTCATGCGGTCAATGCCGCGTTGTCGTGAAAAGCGGCGGCGGCGACATTCTGCCAACCGAGTTGTCCCACATCAGCAAACGCGAAGCGCGCGAAGGCTGCCGTCTGTCTTGTCAGGTCAACGTCAAAACCGACATGGACATCGAAGTACCGGAAGAAGTGTTCGGCGTGAAAAAATGGGAATGTACTGTCATCTCCAATGACAACAAAGCCACGTTCATTAAAGAACTCAAGCTTGCCATTCCCGAAGGCGAAGAAGTTCCTTTCCGCGCCGGCGGCTACATTCAAATTGAAGCCCCTCCTCATACAGTTGCCTACAAAGACTTCGACATTCCTAAGGAATACCATGAAGACTGGGACAAATACAATCTGTGGCAATACGTTTCCAAAGTGGACGAGCCGATTTTGCGTGCCTACTCTATGGCTTCATATCCAGAAGAAAAAGGCATCATCATGCTGAACGTGCGTATCGCCACACCGCCTCCACGCGTACCCGATGCGCCTCCGGGACAAATGTCGTCCTACATCTGGTCGCTCAAACCCGGCGACAAAGTAACCATCTCCGGTCCGTTCGGCGAATTCTTTGCCAAAGATACCGATGCCGAAATGGTATTTATCGGCGGTGGTGCGGGTATGGCGCCGATGCGTTCCCACATTTTCGACCAGCTGAAACGTTTGAACTCCAAACGTAAGATTACTTTCTGGTATGGTGCCCGTTCTAAACGTGAAATGTTCTATGTTGAAGACTTCGACCAACTCGCGGCAGAGTACCCGAACTTCACATGGCACGTCGCCCTGTCCGACCCATTGCCTGAAGACAACTGGGACGGTTACACAGGATTCATCCACAACGTGGTTTACGAAAACCACCTGAAACCACGAAGCACCGGAAGACTGCGAATTCTACATGTGCGGCCCTCCAATCATGAACCAGTCCGTGATCAAAATGCTCAAAGACTTGGGCGTGGAAGACGAAAACATCCTCTTGGACGATTTCGGCGGCTAACCAACAAAAAGGAAGAAACTTCGGTTTCTTCCTTTTTTATTGCCAGGCCGTCTGAAAATCATACTTTCAGACGGCCTGAACCTTTCTTTTACGATACAATAAAGGCTTCAAAAAATAATCCGCAAATCCCTTATGCCGTTTCTTTCCAATTCGTTTTACCGTCCGATAATCGGTTGCACCGTTGCCATCTTTTCCGCACTCACACTCTCTGCCTGCCAACCTGAAAAACAACAACAAACCATCACCCTGCAAGGCGAGACCATGGGCACGACCTATACCGTCAAATACCTTTCAGACGGCCAAGACAAACTCCCCTCACCTGCCGAAATACAAAAACGCATTGATGACGCGCTTAAAGAAGTCAATCGGCAAATGTCTACCTATCAGACCGATTCCGAAATCAGCCAATTCAACCAGCTGCGTACCGTCAATCAGGCCATGCCCATTTCCCAAGACTTTGCCTATGTAACCGGCGAAGCCTTGCGTTTAAACAAACTGACGCACGGCGCACTGGACGTAACCGTCGGCCCTTTGGTCAACCTTTGGGGATTCGGCCCGCAAAAAGAAATCACGCACGAACCGACCGCACAAGAAATCCAACATGCTTCAGAAATGGTCGGTACGGACAAACTCAAACTTTCCCAAGACGGACAGCATCCCACACTCGCCAAAATCCATCCCGAAGTCTATTTAGACCTATCCTCCATCGCCAAAGGCTTTGGTGTAGATAAAACCGCCGCCGAACTTGAAAAACTCAATATCGGCAATTATTTGGTAGAAATCGGCGGCGAGTTGCATGGCAAAGGCCGCAATGCGCAAGGCAACCCTTGGCGTATCGGCATCGAGCAACCCAATATCGTTCAAGGCGGCGCCACTCAAATTACCATTCCATTGGACAATAAATCACTGGCCACATCCGGCGACTACCGCATTTTCCATGTCGATAAGTCAGGCCGTCGCCTTTCCCATATCATCAACCCCAAAACCAAACAACCCATCAGCCACAACCTTGCTTCCATCAGCGTAGTAGCAGAAAACGCCACACTTGCAGACGGCCTTTCCACCGGATTGTTCGTTCTCGGGGAAACCGAAGCGCTTAAACTTGCCGAGCAAGAAAATCTCGCCGTTTTCCTTATCATCCGAACTCCGCAAGGCGGCTACCATACTAAAATGTCCAGCGCATTCAAGAAATTATTAAACTAACCTTCAGGAATACACACATGAAAACCCTCCTTCTGACTTTCGGCATCTTTATCATTGTCATCCTCGGCATGGCAGTCGGCTATATTTTCTCTAAACGCACCATCAAAGGCAGCTGCGGCGGCATTTCCTCTCTCGGCATGAAGAAAATGTGCGATTGCGACACGCCATGCGATACCTTGCAAAAAGAGCTGGATAAAAACAACATTCCGACAATCAAGGCATCAAGATCGATCATTAAGTCTTTGTTGAATGTTTATTCATAACTCAAGGCTGTTTATCCCCCATCAGGCCGTCTGAAAAACAAAAGAGCGTGATCCCAATGGATATACGCTCTTTTGTTTTGCCTCTTCCAAAGCAATCCAAAAATATCTTGCCCACCCGTTTAAATCAAAACCACTCCAAACCAATCATGAAACAAAAAGAAAAGCTCCTGCAAAACAGGAGCTTTTTCTTGGAAGAAACCGGATTATTTCAATTTAGTTTCTTTATAAATAACGTGTTTACGGGCTACTGGGTCAAATTTTTTGATTTCCAGTTTGCCAGGCATAGTACGTTTGTTTTTAGTAGTTGTGTAGAAGTGACCAGTACCAGCGCTGGACTCCAGTTTGATTTTATCGCGCATTGCAGTAATCCTTAATTAATGGTGTTTAAATTAAGCTTCGCCGCGAGCACGCAAATCAGCCAATACGACATCAATGCCTACTTTATCGATGGTGCGCAATGCAGCGTTAGAAACGCGCAGGCGAACCCAGCGGTTTTCACTTTCTACCCAGAAACGACGTGATTGCAAGTTAGGCAAAAAACGACGTTTGGTTTTGTTGTTGGCGTGTGATACGTTATTGCCAGACATCGGGCGCTTACCGGTCACTTTGCAAACTCGTGCCATGGTTAGTCTCCAAACTTCTAAAATAGTAAAACGCGATTTATACCACGAAATCCGCCTTCAGTTCAAGTCGTTTACTGAAAAAACGGAATTTGTGGAAATAAACCTTCTCAATATGTTGCATCTGCGAAACGGTATCTCGCAAAGCCTTAACTTTTCAATTATAACGGATTTCTTCAAAAAAATCATCTGTCGTTTGCGCGGTCGGTGAAATAAACAGGCCGTCTGAACATTTCAGACGGCCTGCTTGTCATCATGCTTTTTTCTTCAACGCCGCATTCAAAATGCAGCCGAGTATAAAGCAGGCTAAAGAAGGAACAACCCACCCTAAACCGATATGGTAAAACGGCAATGCGCGCTCTATGGCGGCGGCGGTGTCGGCATCCAATCCAAACGCAGCTTTATAGGCATCGAGCAAACCGACCATAAGGGCCGCCATCATGGTGCAGAAATAGACAATACGGCCGCCGCCGAACAGTTTATCCGTCAAAGCCAGCAGAATTATGACGATGGTCAGCGGATACAACAGCATCAGCATTGGAATGGAAAACTGCAAAATCGCTGAAAGGCCTTTATTGGCCAACAGGATAGACACCACCGTATTCAGTATTACAAAGACTTTATAAGAAATACCCGGGCAAAGACGATTGAAATATTCGGCGCATGAAGTAATCAAACCCACCGCCGTACTCAGACAAGCCAGCAGCACCATGACGCCAAGCAAAACAATACCGGCCATACCGAAATAATGCTGTGCGGTTTTAGACAAAACCGACGCACCGTTTTCCTGTAAGCCGATACCGGCCACACCTGTCGCACCCATATAGCCGATAAACAGGTAAACCACTGCCAAACAAGAAGCCGCCAACACACCGGAAATCGTCGTGGTCTTCAGCAAATCAGCGCGGTTGTCCACGCCCATGGCGCGAACGGCATCAATGACGATAATGGCAAACACCAGCGAAGCCAGCGCGTCCATGGTGCCGTAGCCTTCCAAGATGCCTTTGACCAACGGATGCGTGGCAAAATCGCCTCGTGCCGCCTGTGGCACGCCCATCGGGTTAATAGCGGCATAGCCGACCAATATTGCAATTGCCAGCAATAAAACGGGCGTAAGGATTTTACCGATACGGTCAACCAGTTTCCCCGGAGAAATCGACAGCCAATAAGTCATGCCGAAAAACACCAGACTGAATACGGCCAATGCGATGTTTTTCCAAGATTCATCAATGAAAGGAGAGATGGCGGTTTCAAAAGATACCGTTGCCGTACGCGGCATGGCAAACAGGGGGCCGATTGCCAGATAAAGCGCGGCGGCAAAAGTCACGCCGTACCAAGGCGCAACACGGGAAGCCAGCGCTTCCACATCGCGCGAGCCGGAATAGCCGACGGCAATCACGCCCAGCAATGGCAACCCCGCCCCGGTCAACAAAAAGCCGAACATTGCCGAAAGCCAGTTTTCGCCTGCCTGCTGCCCCAAATAAGCCGGGTAAATTAAGTTACCCGCGCCGAAAAACAGCGCAAACAGCATCAAGCCCACCGCCCATAAAGAGGCCTTGCTGCGACTTGTCGTCGAATTCATCTTAAATTCTCTTTTTCCAAATACCCGTTATCGGTTTCATTGATTTCAAGGCCGTCTGAAAGCATTTCGGCTTCGTTTGTTTCCAAACCGTCTTTCAGGCTGATTTCGATTTCGCCATAATTTTCCGGCTGTACGATACGCACCAAGCCTTCTTTGGCCAATTCCAGCAATGCAATAAAATTGACCACCACATACGTCGCACCCTGCTCCGGCTTAAACAAATCACTAAACTTACTGATACCGCTTTCGTTCAAACGGCGCAAAATCGCCGTCATCTGCGCGCGCACGGAAATGGTTTCCCGCACCACTTCATGACTGCGCGTATGCTTGGCACGCGACAAAATACCCAACCAAGCCTGCGTCAAATCGGCAACGTACACTTCCGGCAACTTCGCTTCGACCGCAATTTCCAGCGGCAAATACGCCCAAGCAAAATCACGTCCGGCACGCGGCAACGCGTCCAAACCCTGAGCCGCCAGCTTCATCTGTTCGTAAGCCAACAGACGGCGCACCAACTCGGCACGCGGGTCCGCCTCTTCATCCTCAACTTCTTCAGGACGCGGCAACAACAGGCGCGATTTAATTTCAATCAACATCGCCGCCATCAACAGTATTCCGCCGCCAAATCAAACTGATACGCCTCCATTTGGGCAATATAGTGCAGATATTGCTCGGTAATCTTCACCATCGGAATATCGAGGACATCGATATTTTGCTTGCGGATAAGGTACAGCAACAAATCCAACGGCCCTTGGAAGCTGCTCAATACCACCTTCAACGCATCGGGCGGAATAAACAAATCCTGCGGCAAATCGGTAACAGGCTGACCGAACACCCACGCAACGGTATGTTCAGACGGCGTTGCGGCAGTGGAAGAAATAAGGTGTTCTGAAGGCATGGTTAAAGGGTCTTTTTCTTTTTAAGTTTAGTAAGAAGTTTCATCAACAACAGGCCGTCTGAAACAAGGACAACCCGTTTTTAATATAAAAATCAGCGGTTTTTACGATTGATTTGCAAAGAAACGATGGCGACGGCAAAGGTCTGGGCCAAGGCCATGCCCAACAGCGGCAGGCCGGCGAAAACTGTACCCGTCAGTACCGAGCCGATATCTCGGGACAACACAAAACCATCTCTCGCAAGCATCGCCACCATCAAAGCCGACAACAGCAAACTTTCGCAGCCGACCAAAAACCAAATCATTTTAACCGAACGGCGTTTGCGCCATTTCATGATACCGGCGTGCAAAAGGCTGAATATCACGACGGACAGAAACGGATAAAGAAAAGTGGTAAATGGGCGGTTATAACCGCTTTGCACACACAAATAATCGCCCGGCAGCGTATTGCATTCCATCACATCGAGAAACATCGGATCGACGGCATACATTAACACACCGAACCATACCGCATAAATCAGGCTGGCGATAAAGTAGGCTTTAAAAAATCGGCTCTTAACCATCTTCCCCTACCCCTCACTTCCGCCCCGCGATATGCTCCACCGCGGCCTGCGCACAATACAGTCCGAACGAAGCCGTCACCAGCATACTCGCGCCGTAGCCCGCACAGGACAAACCTTGCGGCGCGGCATCAGTCGAACACGCTTCGCCGGATTGCGGCGGCGTAATATTCTCGGTTGAATAGACGCAAGGCACGCGCATTTTTTCTTTGGTATCGCGGCTGAAGCCGTAGCGTTTGCGCAAGGTGTAGCGCAAGTTGGAAAGCAGCGGATCGTGGGTAACGCGGCTCAAATCGGCGGTTTGAATCAACGCCGGATTCTTCTGTCCGCCCGCTCCGCCGCTGATAATAAACGGTTGTTTATGTTGCACGAAATACGCCGCCATCGCCGCTTTGACACGGATTTGGTCGATGGCGTCGATGACGAAGTCAAAAGGCCGTCTGAAAAGCTCGTCCAGATTGTCTTCGGTCACAAAATCTTCAATTTCCGTCACTTCGCATTGCGGATTGATTTGGGCAATGCGTTCGCGCAAAGCGGTAACCTTTGCCTTACCGAAATCATCGGTCAAGGCGTGCAATTGGCGGTTGACATTGGATTCGGCAACATTGTCCAAATCAATCAGCGTTAAACGACCGATGCCGCTCCTCGCCAACGCCTCCACCGCCCACGAGCCGACGCCGCCGACGCCGACCACGCACACATGCGCACGCGAAAAGCGCACCAGCGCTTCGTCTCCGTAAAGTCTGGCAATGCCGCCAAAGCGGCGCGAAGAAAGAAAAGCGGCGTCCTGCATAAGCAACCTTGTGATATATCAATAAATTAATGAAAAATGCGACAGGCGATTCGGACAGACATTATACTTGAAAGCAGATGGGCTGTTGTACCTGCCCGAAAGAGTTTATAATCGTTTCACATTCAGACAAGTTCTGATTTCATATCAAACGAAAGTGCCGCTACTCGGCGCAAAAGGAGAATGAATATGTACAAACATCTGGTTGTAGCCGTTGACGGTAGCGAGACCTCCCTCAATGCATTGAAACACGCCGCCGAACTGGCAAGCCTCAACAAAGCCCAACTGACTTTGGTTCACGTTGCCAACCCTGCCGAATACATGGCTTTGGCGCCTGAATTCCTGCAACACGAAAGCTACGAAGCCGCCGCCGTTGCCCAAGGCAACGAAGTTTTGGATTTTGCAGAAAAAACAGCGCGTGAAAACGGTGTTGAAAACATCGTGAAACACCTGTTGGTCGCCAACAAAGGTGCGCGCGAAATGGCGCAAGACTTGGTTGACTACGCCGACGAAAACGGCGCCGACCTGCTGGTACTCGGCACACACGGCCGCACCGGCCTGATGCACCTGCTGATGGGCAGCTTCGCCGAAACCGTTATGCGCCAAAGCCACCTGCCTCTGCTGATTATCCGCAGCAAAGCCGAAGAAGCATAATCAAGCATTGATTTAAATAGCGAAAGGCCGTCTGAATATTTTTCAGACGGCCTTTTTTCACATGACAGCTTCAGCTTTTATTTCGCCATTTCTTTGAACACTTCGTGTGCCGCAGCAATGGTTTCGTCAATCAGCTCAGGCGTATGCGCGGCGGAAACAAAGCCGGCTTCATAAGCGGACGGGCCGAAGGCAACATTGCGGTCGAGCATACCGTGGAAGAAATGTTTGAAACCTTCAATATTGGAACGCGCCATATCGGCGTAGTTTTGCGGTGCATGGTTGGCAAAATACAAGCCGAACATGCCGCCCACGCTGTCTGCCGTAAATTCAACGCTGTGCGCTTTGGCCGCGTCAGCGATACCGTTGGCGAGGCGTTGGGTCAGGGCAGTCAGGTTTTCATAGAAGCCTTCGCGCTGAATGATTTCCAGCGTTTTCAAACCGGCTGCAACCGCAATCGGGTTGCCGGACAAGGTGCCTGCCTGATACACGCCGCCCAATGGGGAAATGCATTCCATAATGTCTTTACGGCCGCCGAACGCCGCCAAAGGCATGCCGCCGCCGATTACTTTGCCCATGGTGGTCAAATCGGGTTTAATGCCGTGCAAAGATTGCGCGCCGCCCAGCGCCACGCGGAAGCCGGTCATTACTTCGTCGTAAATCAACACGGCACCGTGTTTTTCAGTCAATTCGCGCAAGGTTTTGACAAAGGCTTCAGACGGCCTAACCAGATTCATATTGCCGACAAAAGGCTCCAAAATCACACAGGCGATGTCATTGCCGCTTTGAGCAAAGGCTTCTTCCAGTTGGGCGATATTGTTGTATTCGAGTACCAAAGTATGTTTGGTAAAGTCGGCAGGTACACCGGCGGAAGAAGGATTGCCAAACGTCAGCAGACCGCTGCCTGCTTTCACCAGCAGGCTGTCGGAATGGCCGTGGTAGCAGCCTTCGAACTTGATAATTTTGTCTCGGCCGGTAAAACCGCGTGCCAGACGGATGGCGGTCATCGTCGCTTCCGTACCGGAGCTGACAAGGCGCAACTGCTCGACGGACGGCATGATTTTGGCGATTTCTTCGGCAATGACAATTTCGCCTTCAGTCGGCGCACCAAACGACAAACCGCTCAATGCTGCTTCACGCACGGCTTCAATGACTTCAGGATGGGCATGGCCGACAATCGCAGGGCCCCAAGAGCCGACATAGTCGGTATAACGCGTGCCGTTTTCGTCCCAAACATACGCGCCTTCTGCCTTTTTGATAAAGCGCGGCACACCGCCGACGCTGCCGAATGCGCGCACAGGAGAGTTTACGCCGCCGGGAATAATGGCTTTGGCGCGGTTGAACAAGCTTTCATTACGGTTCATGGTCAATTCTTTCGTAAGAGGTCGTCTGAAAATCAAATCGGTGCCATTTTAACACCAAATCCTTTTCAGACGGCCCAAGCTTCAAAATAAGAATCGGGCGCAAAATCAAAATTATTCTTTAAAAACAAACACTCTATCCACATTTTTCCTGCTTGTGCTATAATCCGCGACCTATTGAAACAATAAAAGAAAAGCATCATGTTACGCGGATTCATACTCAGCCTCGCCCTTTTGGCGTCCTCCCTCGTCCATGCGCAACGCAGCCTGCCCGACGATATGGACGTGGCCGTTTTAAAGACTGTCGATTTGCCTTATCTGAAAGTCAGCAAAGGCGGTTTCTTGGACGCGCCTGCTGACCTTGGGCATTGTGGACGGCAATGCGGCCAAACTGCAAATCACCCGCTTCACCAAAATCCACGATGAAAACGACCGTTTCATCCCTATGGGCCGCCTGCTGAATCAAACCGGCAAAGCCGTCGCGTTCAAATACAACGAAGAAAGCCGCCTCGTCCGCGAAATCTGGATTCTGACCGACGCCGAGGCCGACAGGTTTGCCGCTCACGCCAAAGCGCAAAAACAGGCGGAAGAATAACTTTCAGACGGCCCGGATATTCACAGGCCGTCTGAACCCTTTTACAACAAGCAAGTCAATCAAAACAAACCATGAAAAAAGTATTTATCCGCACCTTCGGGTGCCAAATGAACGAGTACGACAGCGAAAAAATGCTGTCCGTCCTCGCCGAAGAACACGGCGGCATCGAGCAGGTTACCCAACCTGACGACGCCGACATCATCTTGTTCAACACCTGCTCCGTGCGTGAAAAAGCACAAGAGAAAGTCTTCTCCGACTTAGGCCGCGTCCGCCCGCTCAAAGAGAAAAACCCAAACGTAATCATCGGCGTTGCCGGCTGCGTTGCCTCTCAAGAAGGCGAAAACATCGTCAAACGCGCTCCGTATGTGGACGTGGTTTTCGGCCCGCAAACGCTGCACCGCCTGCCCAAACTCATCGTCGACAAAGAAACCACCGGCCTGTCTCAAATCGACATTTCCTTCCCCGAAATCGAGAAATTCGACCACCTGCCGCCTGCGCGCGTAGAAGGCGGTTCGGCATTCATTTCCATTATGGAAGGCTGTTCCAAATACTGCTCTTACTGCGTCGTCCCTTACACCCGCGGCGAAGAATTCTCCCGCCCGCTCAACGACGTATTGACCGAGATTGCCGGTTTGGCGCAACAAGGCGTTAAAGAAATCAACCTCTTAGGCCAAAACGTCAATGCCTATCGCGGCGAAATGGAAAACGGCGAAATCTGCGACTTTGCCACTTTGTTGCGCATTGTCCACGAAATCCCCGGCATCGAACGCCTGCGCTTTACCACCAGCCATCCGCGCGAATTTACCGACGCGATTATCGAGTGCTACCGCGACCTGCCCAAGCTGGTTTCCCACCTGCACCTGCCGATTCAAAGCGGTTCCGACCGCGTATTGAGCGCGATGAAACGCGGTTACACCGCCTTGGAATACAAATCCATCATCCGCAAACTGCGCGCCATCCGTCCTGATTTGTGCCTCAGCTCCGACTTTATCGTCGGCTTCCCGGGCGAGACCGAGCGCGAGTTCGAGCAAACCTTGAAACTGGTCAAAGACATCGCCTTTGACTTGAGCTTCGTCTTTATTTACAGCCCGCGCCCCGGTACGCCTGCCGCCAACTTGCACGACGACACGCCGCACGAAGAAAAAGTGCGCCGCCTCGAAGCTTTGAACGAAGTTATCGAAGCCGAAACCGCGCGCATCAACCAAACCATGGTCGGCACGGTTCAACGCTGCTTGGTCGAAGGTATCTCCAAAAAAGACCCCGACCAACTGCAAGCCCGTACTGCCAACAACCGCGTGGTCAACTTTACCGGCACACCCGACATGATCAACCAAATGATCGATTTGGAAATCACCGAAGCCTACACCTTCTCCCTGAAAGGCAAACCGGTATAAGCACACACAAACAAAGGCCGTCTGAAACTGTTCAGACGGCCTTTATCTTGGTTCGGCCCGGCATTATCTGATTCATGTATTTTTATTACCCGAACAAAAGGCTTTTCAGTATAATACCGCCCGAAAATTCCCTTATCTGTTGAGAAGTTAAGGCCAAAAACCAAACTTTTTGCAGACCAATCCGACGATGCCGTCCCGCAAGCGGCTTTCCCAAAAGGAATATTTTTAAATGAGTTCTTCAAATCAAAGCGTTTTGGAACGATTGTTCAACCTGAGTGCCAATCAGACCAACGTCCGCACTGAAATCATGGCCGGTTTGACCACCTTCCTCGCCATGTGTTACATCATCATCGTCAACCCCCTGATTTTGGGCGAAACCGGCATGGATATGGGCGCAGTATTTGTGGCCACCTGTATCGCTTCCGCCATCGGCTGTTTCGTGATGGGCTTTGTCGGCAACTACCCGATCGCCCTCGCACCGGGCATGGGCTTGAACGCCTACTTTACCTTTGCCGTCGTCAAAGGCATGGGCGTGGACTGGCGTGTGGCTTTGGGTGCCGTTTTCATTTCCGGCATTATTTTCATCCTGTTCAGCTTCTTTAAAGTGCGTGAAATGCTGGTCAACGCCCTGCCTATGGGCTTGAAAATGTCGATTGCCGCAGGTATCGGCCTCTTCTTGGCATTGATTGCACTCAAAGGCGCAGGCGTAATTGTGGCCAATCCTGCCACATTGGTCGGTTTGGGCGACATCCACCAGCCTACCGCCCTACTGGCGATGGCAGGCTTTGTCATGGTCGTTGCACTCGGCCACTTCCGCGTCAAAGGCTCCATCATCATTACCATTCTGACGCTGACCGCCGTCTCCACCGTCTTGGGCTTGAGCGAGTTCAAAGGCGTGGTCGGCGAAGTCCCGAGCATTGCGCCGACTTTCATGCAGATGGACTTCAAAGGCTTGTTTACCGTCAGCATGGTCAGCGTGATTTTTGTATTCTTCCTGGTCGACCTGTTTGACTCTACCGGCACATTGGTCGGCGTTTCCCACCGCGCAGGCCTGTTGCAAGACGGCAAACTGCCGCGTTTGAAACGCGCCCTGCTTGCCGACTCAACCGCCATCGTTGCAGGCGCCGCCTTGGGTACGTCTTCTACCACTCCTTACGTTGAAAGTGCGGCAGGTGTTTCTGCCGGCGGCCGCACCGGTCTGACTGCCGTTACCGTCGGCGTCCTGATGCTGGCCTGCCTGATTTTCTCGCCGCTGGTTCAAAGCATTCCAGCATTCGCTACCGCTCCCGCCCTGCTCTATGTTGGCGCGCAAATGTTGCGCAGCGCGCGCGAAATCGATTGGGACGACATGACCGAAGCCGCACCGGCATTCCTGACCATCGTCTTCATGCCGTTTACCTACTCGATTGCCGACGGTATTGCGTTTGGCTTTATCAGCTACGCACTCATCAAGCTCTTGTGCAACCGCACTCAAGACGTACCGCCTATGGTATGGATTGTCGCCGTATTGTGGGCATTGAAATTCTGGTTCTTGGGTTAAACCACCCCAAAAAAACAGGCCGTCTGAAAACTTTTCAGACGGCCTGTTTTATTTTACCCAGCGTTTAAAGCTGTCGATAAAAAATTATTTTTTTGCTTTTTTAGCGGCTGGTTTAGCGGCAGCTTTCGCGCCTTTGTCCAATACGCAGAAACGGGTAGCGATTTGGTCAACCACTTCTTGTTTGCCGTTTACTTCGGTAGTACCGCGGATAGTCAGCATGTTGCCGTCAACTTTGTCCACGTTGGCTGCAGTAGCTGCTTCAGCAATCCAAGCAACATTGCCGCCCCAGAATGCGTTTACATCTTTGCTGCTGTCGGTGATACGGAACAGGTTTTCAGTGACTTGGCCTTTGTATTTTACTTGGGCAGCAACAACTTCGTTGCCTTTGAAGCCGTACATGACGCTCAGAGGCTCTTTGCCGTCTTTACCGCATTTGTAGTGAACTTCTTTAGTACCGTCGATAGAGTCTACTTTCAAAGTATTAGGTACTGGAGCTTGAGCTTGTTGAGCCTGAGCTTGAGTTTGTTGTTGCGCAGTAGGCGCAGCTTTAGCTTCAGGTTTGGCTTTAGAACCGCTGCTACATGCAGTCAGGGCAACAGCCGCCAAAACGGCAGGAACGATTAATTTAACATTCATATTCATAATTGACTCCCAAATGGTTTCAATAAAAAACCGGCAAACGCCGGCTGACATTTACACATTAACAGAGATATTCCGTCTTGTCTTTATCTCAGACGGCATTTTTTAGGAAAAGTTCAAATAAATATTTTTATTTTCTAAAATCAAGAAATTATAAATATGAAATCATGTAAATTCAAGTTTAGGAACTCTTAAGATAAATACTGTTGTCAATAAATCGGGTTTTGACAATGGTAAAATGAGGTTGAAAAGCGCATAGAGATGACAAAATTCAGGGCAATGGATTTTACACACTTCTGTCTCTTGAGTTGCTAAGCGTTTCAGACGGCCTTAGAACACAAACAGTAAATGCAATAAAAAAACGCAATCTGAAACAGATTGCGTTTTTTTGAAAACTGGCACGCCCACGGGGAATCGAACCCCGGTTACCGCCGTGAAAGGGCGATGTCCTAACCGCTAGACGATGGGCGCGGATAAATCTTGTGGCGCACCCGGAGCGATTCGAACGCCCGACCCTCTGGTTCGTAGCCAGATACTCTATCCAACTGAGCTACGGGTGCATCCTCATCACTTCGCTAGTGCGTTGTGAATCAAGAAGACCGAATAATATAGGCTTTACTGAAACCTGTCTACTCTTTTCACAGAAATTTTTTATATTTTTATTTAACCAATTGAAGTTAAACAATATAAAATTAACGTAAAATCCCTACTCCTGACAAATCCTGCGCCATTTTAGCGGCGGAGTTATCGGTCATACCGCCGACAAAATCCAAGATTTTCATATAGGCCTGATACAGACTGTCTTCAGGAAGAATCGGATTGTGCTTTTTCAATAATTCCAACGCTAGAGACTGACGCGTTGCCAGCTGTTTTTCAGCAATCAGGGCATAGGCGGCGGGGACGAGCAAATCCAAGATGGAGCCTAAACATGGGAATGTGGCAATCTCGGTCAAGAGCTTGGTGTGATGGCGGAAAATCCGTGTTTGCGCCAATTCTTTTGCTTTTGCCAAAGTATTTTGCACTTGCGGGCTACACAGAGCCAGCAGGTCTTTGCCTTTGAATGTTCCGTCCAACAAGTCGGACTGATGCAGCATAAAGGTTTGTGCGACATCATCAATCGCCTTGCCGATCGCAATGCCGCGCAACATGGCGCAACGCTGACGGCTGGAGCTGGCGTGCCACGCGCTTTCGGTAAAGGTCAGTTCGGACAAAATACTTTCTACTTCCGTATCCGTGAGCAAATCCAATTCGACGGCATCTTCCAAGTCCAGCAAGGCATAGCAAATATCGTCGGCGGCCTCCATCAAATAAGACAAAGGATGGCGCGCCCAGCTGTCTGCTCCTGCGGAAACCAGCCCCAATTCGTCGGCAACTTGACGGATAAACGGCAACTCGGTTTGATAAATATTGAATTTTTTTCTGCCGTTCGGATGTTGCGTTGTCCACGGATACTTCAACAATGCACCGATGGCTGCCGCAGTCAGGCGCATTCCGCCCGCCTCGGGATACATTTCAAGGCTGGCGACGATACGCAGGCTATGCGCATTACCTTCATAGGTTTGAATGTCGTTGCGTTCCGCTTCGTTTAATGTGTTCAGATAAATTTGATGTTCAGGCCGTCTGAACCAATCGCGCAAAGCATCTTCGCCGGTATGGCCAAACGGCGGATTGCCCAAATCATGTGCCAAACAGGCAACCTGCACCACGGCACCAATATCGCTGGGCGTATTGCCCTGCGGCAGAAAACCGCCGTTGTGCAACATTACGCCCACGCGGTTGCCCAAGCTCCTGCCCACGCTGGCAACTTCAACGCTGTGCGTCAAGCGGTTGTGCGTTAAGTCGTGCTGCGCCAACGGATGCACCTGTGTTTTACGGCCAAGGCGGCGGAAGGCTCCGGAAAAAACAACCCGGTCGTAGTCGATGTGAAAATCCGTACGCAAAGCATCAGCACCTTCCTGAGTCGAAGGGGTAACGGTCGGTACGATTTCGCCGTTTTTGGTACGGAAGCGTTGGGTGGACAATAAGTTTTGCCAATTCATTCGGGTATTCATAAGCGTTTCCTAAAATGAAGCAAAGGCCGTCTGAAACATATTCAGACGGCCTTATGCTTATTTACCGCGCATCAATTCAAAGAAATCGTCATTGTTTTTGGAGTCTTTGAGTTTGCCCACCAAAAACTCGGTCGCTTCGATTTCGTCCATAGGATGCAGGAATTTGCGCAAGAGCCACATACGTTGCAACTGATCGTTCGGCACCAGCAATTCTTCGCGGCGCGTACCGGATTTATTGATGCTGATGGCCGGGAACAGGCGTTTTTCGGCCATGCGGCGATCAAGGTGCAATTCCATATTGCCCGTACCTTTGAACTCTTCGTAAATCACGTCGTCCATGCGGCTGCCGGTTTCAACAAGCGCTGTCGCAATAATGGTAAGCGAACCGCCTTCTTCAACATTACGCGCGGCACCGAAGAAGCGTTTCGGACGGTGTAAGGCGTTGGCATCGACACCGCCGGTCAAAATTTTGCCCGAAGTCGGCACGACGGTATTGTAGGCACGCGCCAAACGGGTAATCGAATCCAGCAGGATAACCACGTCTTTTTTGTGTTCGACCATGCGTTTGGCTTTTTCAATCACCATCTCGGCCACTTGTACATGGCGTTGCGCCGGTTCGTCAAACGTAGAGGAAACGACTTCGCCGCGTACAGAACGGCTCATTTCGGTTACTTCTTCCGGACGCTCATCAATCAACAGGACAATCAGCTCGACATCGGGATAATTGGCGGTAATGGCGTGGGCGATGTTTTGCAACATCACGGTTTTACCGGTTTTAGGCGGCGCCACCAACAATGCACGTTGGCCTTTACCGATTGGGGAAACCAAGTCGATGGCGCGGCCGGTCAGATTCTCTTCGGCTTTGATGTCGCGCTCGAGTTTGAATTGTTCGGTTGGGAATAAAGGCGTGAGGTTTTCAAAGGATTTTGTGTTTGCAGACTTCGGGCGGATCGCCGTTGATGGTGTCGAGGCGGACAAGCGCGAAATAGCGCTCGTTGTCTTTCGGCACGCGCACGCTGCCTTCGATAGTATCACCGGTGTGCAGATTGAAGCGGCGGATTTGCGTGGGCGAAACATAAATATCGTCAGGACCGGCAAGATAAGAAGTATCTGCGCTGCGCAGGAAACCGAAGCCGTCGGGCAGGATTTCAAGTGTGCCGGAACAGGTAAAGCTGACATTCTGCTTCATCATCTGGCGGACGATGGCAAAAACGAGGTCTTGTTTGCGGAAACGGTTGGCGTTTTCAATGCCATGTTCTTCTGCCATTTCCAAAAGTTTGGAAATGTGGAGGGTTTGGAGTTCTGAAACGTGCATAGTATTGATATATTTTGGATGGTATCAGAGAGATGGCACACAGGCCGTCTGAAAGTATGAAATCGTGCCGCAGGATACGGTAGATTTTTGAGAAAGTTGAATTTTAGGCAGTTGGAGGCAGGGTGTCAAATTTTTAAATCGAACGTTGAGCCGAGACCATAATCTTACCCTGCAATAAGATTAGGGCCGGCAACAGCTTGGCAATCGCAACCCTATCGCCCAAAATCCGAGTATTTACCCAACTTCAGACGGCCCTCTGCCCGTACCGCATCAGCGTCATGCCGCCGACCGCCGCCGCGCAGCCCGCAACCAGCGAAATATGCAGCGGTTCGCCCAAGACCCACGCCGAAGACAGCACACCGAAAATCGGCACAAGCGTAATATACGCCGCCGCGCTGCCTGCACCCAAAGTCTTTACGCCTTCGAAATACCACGCATAGGCCAATACCGTCGCACCAATGACCAGCCACGCCAAGGCTGTCCAACCGCGCCCATCCATTGCCGCTATCACCTCAAACGGCATTCCGTCCGTCCACAACGCCACCACCGACAACATCAACGCACCAATAAACGACGTTGCCGTCGTTACCGTCAGCGCATCTATCCCGCGCAAAACCGCGCGACCGATTAAGGTATAAGCCGCCCAACAGACCACGCAGCCGAAAATCAGCCACTCCCCCGCCTTGATGCCGCCCGACAATACCGTCAACGGCTGCCCTTGCGTTACCACCATAATGGCACCGCCGACCGCCAGCAGCATACCCGCCAAAATCTTCGCATTTAAACGCTCGCCGAAAAACCAAGTTGCCAACAGCAGCGTCAACACAGGGTTCACCGCCACGACCACCGCCGCCTTGCCTGCCGGCATAGTCTGCAAACCCAGCATAAAAAACACCGCATAGCCGCACACGCCGACGGAAGCAGCCGCCGTCAAACCCAGCCATTGCCGCGCCGTCAAAGCCGCCAAAGTCGTGAACCTGCTGCGCGCAAACAACCAGCCCAACAACAAAACCGAAGCCAAGACAAACCGAACCGCCCCGCCCGTCAGCGGCGGCAGCGACTGCCCCAACATCCGCCCCATTGGCCAGGACGCGCCCCACAACACCGCCATTCCCAGCAGTTTCAAATGTACAGAATAACGTTCCATCTCATCCCTTTTATCGACAAAGGCCGTCTGAAAACCCGATTTCACGTTTTCAGACGGCCTTCAATATAGCGACTGCAAACAGATTACTTAGGCTGCCAAGAATCTTTCAGCGTTACCGTGCGGTTGAACACCGGCGTGTCTTTGCTGTGGTCTTTGCGGTCGGTGACGAAATAGCCGATACGCTCGAACTGCCAACGGCTTTCCGCCGGTAAATCTTTTGCGACAGGTTCGGCGTAGGCGGTGATTTCCTTGATGGATTCAGGGTTGAGGAAATCGGTAAACGGCAGATAGTTGCCGTCTTCGCCGCGCACGGCATCGGGACGCTCGACGGTAAAGAGGCGGTCGTACAGGCGAACTTTGATTTCTGCTGCGTGTTCGGCGGAAACCCAGTGAATCACGCCTTTGACTTTTCGGCCTTCGGGATTTTTACCCAAGGTATCGTGGTCGATGCTGCATTTGAGTTCGACCACATTGCCTGCCTCGTCTTTTACCACTTCATCGCACTTGATGACATAACCGTGGCGCAAGCGCACTTCACCGCCGGGAATCAGGCGTTTGAAGCCTTTGGGCGGATTTTCGGCAAAGTCGTCGGCTTCGATGTAGATGGTTTGTGAAACAGGTACTTCGCGATCGCCCATTTCTTCGTGGTTCGGATGGTACGCGGCACGGCGGCTTTGGGTTTTGCCGGCTTCAAAGTTGGTCAGGGTTACTTTGAGCGGGTTCAAGACCGCCATCAGGCGCGGCGCGGAGTTTTCCAGCTCTTCACGAATCGCGCCTTCCAACACGCTCATGTCGACGATGTTTTCAGATTTGGAAATACCGGCGCGTTTAGCAAACAGGCGCAGGCCTTCGGGTGTGTAGCCGCGCCGCCGCATGCCGGAAATGGTGGGCATGCGTGGGTCGTCCCAGCCGGAAACATGGCCGTCTGAAACCAGTTGGTTCAGCTTGCGTTTGGAGGTGATGGAATACAAAAGCTCCAAACGGGAAACTCGTATTGGCGCGGACGTGTGGCGTGCGGCGCAGGAATGTTGTCCAACACCCAGTCGTACAACGGGCGGTGGGCTTCAAATTCGAGCGTACACAAGGAATGCGTGATGCCTTCGATGGCATCGGAAATGCAGTGCGTGTAGTCGTACATCGGGTAGATGCACCATTTGTCGCCGGTATTGTGGTGATGGGCGCGGCGGATACGGTAGATGACGGGGTCGCGCATATTGATGTTGCCTGATGCCATGTCGATTTTCAGGCGCAGGGTTTTGCTACCGTCTGGAAATTCGCCGTTTTTCATGCGCGTGAACAGGTCGAGGTTTTCTTCGACGCTGCGGTCGCGATAAGGGCTGTTTTTGCCCGCTTCAGTCAGCGTGCCGCGGTATTCGCGCATTTCTTCGGGCGTCAAATCATCGACATAGGCTTTACCGTCTTTGATTAAGCCGACGGCGTAGTCGTAAAGCTGGTCGAAATAATTGGAAGCGAAACGCGGCTCGCCCGCCCAATGGAAACCGAGCCACTCGACGTCTTCTTTGATGGCGTTGACGTATTCGTCGTTTTCTTTTTCGGGGTTGGTATCGTCGAAACGCAGGTTGCACAAGCCGTCGTAAATATACGCCAAACCGAAGTTCAGGCAGATGGATTTGGCGTGGCCGATATGCAGATAGCCGTTCGGCTCGGGCGGAAAACGGGTTTGGATGGCTGTATGCTTACCGCTTTTGAGGTCTTCTTCGATGATGGTGCGGATAAAGTGGTTGTCCGCGAATTGGTCTTTATTCAACATAATATTTCTTTGATGGGAAAATGATTTTCTGTTTTCAGACGGCCTGGGCATTCAATCAGGCCGTCTGAAAGGAATGGAATGATGGCTTAATTGTACCCGACTTGGCTACTTTGATACAGGGTCGGCAACCTGCCACGCTACGCCGCGCTCATTTAGGGTTTTCTGCATGGCGGCGGATGGTGTGCGGTCGGTAAACAGCTTATCGAATGCGCCGATATCGCCCAGTCTGACCAAGGCATTGCTGTTGAACTTGCTGTGGTCGACGCCGAGATAGCGCACGCGGGCATTGTTCACCATTGCCTGCATGACGCTGACTTCCTTGTAGTCGTCATCCAAAGCGAGCCATCGTTTTCTATGCCGTGGGTACTCATGATGGCATAGTCGACTTTGAATTGGTTGATGAAATCGACAGTCGCCACGCCCGTAATACCGCCGTCCAAGGGGCGGACCACGCCGGAAGCGATGATGACCGTGTAGTCGGTACGCGCCGCGGTGATGGAGGCGGCGTAGATATTGTTGGTGATAATCCGCAGGTTTTTACGCTGTCTGACCAACTCGGCGGCGACGGCTTCCATGGTTGTGCCGATGCTGATAAAGAGCGAGGCATTGTCGGGAATGGTGGAAGCAATCAGCCGGGCAATGGCGTTTTTTTCCTGCTGCTGATGGTTGCGCCGCTCCTGCCCTGCCGTTACGACTGAAACGTCGCCCAAAGACGCGCCACCGTGATAGCGTTTGAGCTGTCCGGTTTCGCTCAATTCCTGCACATCGCGGCGTATGGTTTGCGGCGTCACATCCAAATTCGCCGCCAGCTCTTCCACCGTCATGAAGTTATGTTCGCGGATAAGGGTGAGGATATGTTCGTGTCTTTGGATTTTGGGTTTCATGGCGTTTTGCTTTGCAGGGATAAACCAATGGCCGTCTGAATATTTCAGACGGCCTTTTTATTGTCAAACCGATTACATTTCGAGTTTCTGTTCCAAGCGTTCGATGCACGCGCTCAAGTGGCGGCGCATGACTTTGGTCACACGGTTGCGCTTGCCGGCCACCAATAAATCGAGGATTTCGCGGTGTTCATGGTGCGAATTGGAATTGATGGTGCGCTTTTCTTTGCGAAGCGGATCGGAAACGGCCACAATCAGTGAAGAACGTGCGCACAAGGTATTCATGATTTCAAACAGGACATCGTTGTCCAGCAACCGCGCCAATTCGACATGGAAGGCATTAGACAGTCGGTTCCAACCCACGCGGTCGCCGCTTTCGGAGGCTGCGGCCTCTTGCTCAATCATGGCGTAAAGCGGTTGCAGGCGCGTTTCCAAATCAGGCATATCGATGAGGACGCTCAAAATCATGCTTTCCATTTCGATACGCGTGTTGAACACGTCTTTCATTTCTTTCAAGTCCGGCACATGGACAAATGCGCCGCGGTTGGGCTGCAAATCGACGATTTGTCGTGCGCCAAAAGCGATAATGCGCCACGCACGGTATTGCGCGAGCAAACCATTTGCCGGCACAGCTCGGACTCGGTCAGTTTTTTACCCGGCAGCAGCAGATGGTCGGTAATGCCGTCCAAAATCAATGCGTACACGCGGAAGAGTTCGGAATCGTGACGTTCTTCCAAAATAAGCGATGAAGTTGCAGGCGCAACGTTGGTATTATTTTCGTAATCCATAATGTTTCCCCAGTATTTGTGTTGAGGCGCAATGGCTTGCAGACCTGCATATTTCAGGGTTGGTTAAAATATAATTAAAAATTGTTGACAATGTTAAACGAAACTTGCACAATGAGGTCAACAAGCCAAGTTATAAAGGCTGATAGAGTGAGAGAAAAAGGAATAAAAAGCAAGCAGATATATTCATGTTAATGCGTGAATATATCTGCTTTTTTTGTGGGTAGCCGGTTCACGCTCCGGCTTTTTCCTTGAAAACCGCCCTATTCTGCTTCGACAATTTCGAAGCTGTGGCTCATTTTTGCCGCTTTGCCCAGCATAATCGATGCGGAGCAATATTTTTCGGCAGACATCTGTACGGCGCGTTCAATCGCGCTTTCTTGCAAATCCCGACCATACACTTTGAAGTGGATATGGATTTCGGTAAACACGCGCGGCGCGGTGTCGGCACGTTTGGCAGTCACTTCGGCACGGCAGTCGGTGATTTTTTGGCGTTGTTTCTCGGCAATCATCACCACATCGATGCTGGAACAGCCTGCTACACCCAACAACAGCATTTCCATCGGGCTGGGGCCGCGTTTGACTTCGCCTTCAGCCGCCGCGCCTTCCATTACGACGCTGTGTCCGTTTGCCGTCGTGCCGACGAAGCACATTCCGTCTATCCATTTTGAAGTCACTTGCATGGTGTGTTTTTCATCCGTAAAAGCATTAATCTGATATTGTAAACAATTCCCAGTAATAAACCTAGTCAGGCCGTCTGAAAAATACAATCCATTACAATCGGGCCGAACGCGTTATTCGTCCCGATACGCCCAATGGTTGACCGGCCCGTGCCCTGCCCCGATGCCCAAAGGATGGGAAATGGCGGCGGCAATATAGTTTTTTGCCGTTTGAACCGCCTCGGACACGCTAAACCCTTTTGCCAGCTCGGCAGTAATGCAGGCAGAAAACGTGCAGCCTGTGCCATGCGTATGCGGCGTTGGGAAACGTTTGCTGTTCAGCTCGATGGTTTCGTTCGGCGTAAACAGCCAGTCGGTGCAATATTCGCTTTGGCTGTCGGCAAGATGGCCGCCTTTAATCACCACATTTTTCACGCCCCAATCCTGAAGAATTTTGGCGGCGCGTTCCGCATCTTGGCGGTTTTCAATATTGATGCCCGTCAAGGCCTGCGCTTCGGGCAGATTGGGGGTCAAGACATCCATATGCGGCAGCAACAGGCGTTTCATGGCTTCGACGGCTGAGTTTCCAACAACGGCGCGCCGCCTTTGGCAATCATGACCGGATCCAACACGCGTTTGCCGAAGTCGCATTCGGCGGTTTGTTCCGCCACGCATTCGATGATTTCCGCCGTACCCAGCATGCCGATTTTATAAGCGCGGATTTGAAAATCCTCCTGAATCGCGGCAATCTGCTCGGCAATCATGTCGGTCGGTATCGGATGCACCGCCGATACGCCCAAAGTATTTTGTGCGGTAACCGCTGTCAGTACGCTGGTGCCGAACACGCCGCGCATTTGAAATGTCTTCAAATCCGCCTGTATGCCTGCGCCACCGCCGGAATCGGAGCCGGCAATCGTCAGCGTTTGAATAAAAAGTTCGTCCATCGTGTCCTCCTGTTTTTCAGACGGCCTTTTGTTTATCGTTGTTGAAAGCCGTTTTGGTTTTATCCGCAAACAAAGGCGCGCCGTTTATCTTTCCGAAAGCCTTATTTGTTGTTTTACCCAAAACAAACGCATGTTCTCGGGCGGAATATCTTAACAAACAAAAGGCCGTCTGAAAACTATTTTCATTTTCAGACGGCCTGTTCAATGTTAAACCTATTCAGGCTTAATCTTCGTATGCGTCAATCGGCAAGCAGGAGCAAACCAGATTGCGGTCGCCATAGACCTCATCCAAACGTTTCACACTCGGCCAAAATTTGTTTTCACGCACGAACGGCAACGGGAAGACGGCTTCTTCGCGAGAATATGGATGCGCCCATTCACCGGTTACGTCGGCGGCGGTGTGCGGAGCATTCACCAGCGGGTTGTCGTCTTTCGGCCATTCACCGCGCTCGACTTTCAGCACTTCCTGTTTGATTTGTTTCAGGGCGGCGATGAAGCGGTCGAGTTCGGCTTTGCTTTCGCTCTCGGTCGGCTCGATCATCAGCGTGCCGGCAACGGGGAAGGAAACCGTCGGGGCGTGGAAACCGTAATCCATCAGGCGTTTGGCGATGTCGGTTTCGGTGATGCCGCTTTCGGCTTTGAGCGGACGCAAATCAACGATACATTCGTGCGCAACGCGGCCGTTTTTGCCTGTATACAGAATCGGATAGTCTTCGCTCAGACGTTTGGCGACATAGTTGGCGTTGAGCAATGCCCAGCGCGTTGCCTGTTCCATGCCTTGTTTGCCCATCATGGTCAGGTACATCCAAGTAATCGGCAGGATGGACGCAGAACCGAAGGCCGCAGCAGCAACGGCGGTTTGGTCGGCACTGGCGCTGTGGGTGTCGGTCAAAGCGTGTCCCGGTGCAAACGGAGCGAGGTGGGCTTTCAAACCGATAGGGCCGACGCCCGGGCCGCCGCCGCCGTGAGGGATGCAGAAGGTTTTGTGCAGGTTCATGTGCAACACGTCCGCACCAACTTCGGCAGGCTGCATGATGCCGATTTGGGCGTTGAGGTTGGCGCCGTCCATGTAAACCTGTCCGCCGTTTTCATGGATGATGCGGCAGATGTCGCGGATGCCTTCTTCGTACACGCCGTGGGTGGATGGGTAGGTAATCATGATGGCGGACAAAGCGTCGCGGTGTTGCTCGGCTTTGGCTTTCAAATCGTCGATGTTGACGTTGCCGTGTTCGTCGGTATCGACAACGACGACTTTCAAACCCAGCATGGCGGCGGTGGCGGGGTTGGTGCCGTGGGCGGATTTGGGAATCAGGCAGATGTTGCGGTGTCCCTCGCCGTTGGCTTCTTGATAGCGGCGGATGGACAGCATGCCGCTGTATTCACCCTGCGCGCCGGAGTTGGGCTGGAAGGAAATCGCGTCAAAGCCGGTGATGGCTTTCAGGCTGTTTTCCATGTCGGTCAAGAGTTCGCGGTAGCCTGCGGCCTGGTCTTTGGGCGTAAGGGTGGATGTCGGTGAACTCTGCCCAAGTAATCGGCAACATTTCCGCAGTCGCATTGAGCTTCATGGTGCAGCTACCGAGCGAAATCATACTGCGGTTCATCGCCAAATCGCGGTCTTCGAGTTTTTTCAGGTAGCGCAGCATTTCGTGTTCGGTGTGGTAACGGTTGAACACGGGATGTTGCAGAATATCGTCTTGACGCAGCAACTCGGCGTTCAGACGGCCTTTGACGTCATCGGCAAATGTAGCCGTATCTTTGCCGGTAAACGCGCGGTACAAATCAGTTAAATCTTCGCGTGTCGAAGTTTCATGGAAGGCTGCCGCAACTTGAGTATCGTTGACGCGGCGCAGGTTGTAACCCGACTCCAAAGCAGCAGCGAACACTTGGTCTGCTTTCTCTTTGCTGCCGAAATCAACGGTAACGGTATCGAAGAAGACTTTGTGAACCACTTTGAGGCCGTCTAAAACCAGCGCATCGGCAAAGGCAGAAGCCAACGCATGAATACGGTTGGCAATGCGTTTCACGCCTTCGGGGCCGTGGTAAACGGCGTACATGCCGGCCAAGTTCGCCAGCAATGCCTGCGCGGTACAAATATTGGATGTCGCTTTCGCGGCGGATGTGTTGTTCGCGGGTGGACAACGCCATGCGCAAGGCAGGTTTGCCCGATGCGTCTTTGGATACGCCGATGATGCGGCCCGGGGCGGAACGCTTGAACTCGTCTTTAAACGCGAAATAGGCGGCGTGCGGACCGCCGAAACCCATCGGTACGCCGAAGCGTTGCGTGTTGCCCAAAGCAATATCCGAGCCCAATTCAGCAGGCGATTTCAGCAAATCAAGCTCATGATGTCGGCGGCAACGGCCACGATTGTGCCTTTGGCTTTCAGATGGCCGATAACGTCCTGCAAGTCTTGCACGTCACCGTCTTTACCGACGTATTGGAACAGCGCGCCAAAGTATTCGCCTTCATCCGCTTGGGCAAAATCGCCGACCACCAGCTCGAAGCCGAAATATTTGGCGCGGGTTTTCATTACGTCCAAAGTCTGCGGATACACGCGCGCATCCACAAAGAAACGCTCAGATTTCACCTTGCCCACGCGGTGCGCCATCGCCATCGCTTCGGCGGCAGCGGTTGCCTCGTCCAGCAAAGACGCGCCTGCCACAGGGAAACCGGTCAAATCAATGCACACCTGCTGGAAGTTCAACAACGCTTCCAAACGCCCCTGCGCGATTTCCGCCTGATACGGCGTGTAGGCGGTGTACCAGCCCGGATTTTCCAACACGTTGCGCAAAATCACGTTCGGCACACGAGTCGGGTAATAACCCAAACCGATATAGGATTTGTTGATCACGTTTTTCGACGCAATGCCTTTCAATTTCGCCAATGCGTCCGCCTCGGTCAAAGCCTCGGGCAAATCGAGTTCGGACGGCATACGGATGCTTTGCGGCACGGTGTTGCCAACAAAATCGTCCATACTCTTCTCACCGAGCGCTTCCAAAAGCGCAGCCTCGTCGCCGAAACTCAAATGGCGCGCGGCAAATTCGTTCGGGTTGAACAATTCAGATAGTTTCATTTCTACTCCTTTTTTGTTATCGGTATCAAAACCGCTTTTTCTTTCAGATGTTGTTTCAGACGGCCTCCGCCCACTTCGGACGACATGCCAATATTTCCCTATAAACCGGACAGCTTTCCACATGCGCGCCGGGCAGGTAGCCGGTACTCATCAGAAATTCGCCGACGATTTCGCCGCCGACAAATTTGAAATGTTTTTTAAACAGCTTCACCCATTCAGCCTTGTCGAGCGGATGGTGTGCATCCAGCCAGTTTTTGAATGAGCCGTATTCTTGCTGTATTTGTTTGATTTGTCGCGCGTTATAAATGGCTGCGTTGATTTCAGGCGGTTGCGGACGATGCCTGCGTCGGCAAGCAGCCGCTCAATATCGGCTTCGTCAAATGCGGCGACCGTATCAATGTCGAAACCTTTAAATGCCGTCTGAAATGCCTGCTGCTTCTTCAGCATCAGCGTCCAGCTCAAACCCGCCTGATTGATTTCCAACACCAGCCGCTCAAACAATTCATTGTCGTCCTCAATCGGAAAACCGTATTGCGTGTCGTGATAATGTTTGTTGGGGTTGTCCGTATCGTCGGGAAGCATGTCGACAAATTCGCAGTAATTCATGTTTACTGAGGAAAAATTGAAACAAAGGCCGTCTGAAAGCATTTTTCAGACGACCTAAGACCTGCAATATCAAACAGGCGCAAAACCTGTTTGGATGTTTGCAAAAATCAAGCTACTTCGCCTGCGTATTGTTCGGCAGTCAGCAGACCGTCGTAATCGGCAGGGTTGGCAGGTTTGATTTTGAAGAACCAGCCTGCGCCGTAAGGGTCGCTGTTGGCAGTTTCCGGCGCGCTGGGCAAATCTTCGTTGACGGCAACGACTTCGCCTGCAATCGGCGCGTACACGTCGGACGCAGCTTTCACAGACTCAACCACACCGGCTTGCTCTTCGGCAGCCAGATTTGCACCGACTTCGGGCAGCTCGACGAACACGATGTCGCCCAACAGCTCTTGCGCGTGATGGGTAATGCCGACAGTGATGGTACCGTCTTCTTCAAGGCGCAGCCATTCGTGGCTGGCAACGTATTTCAGTTCGGCTGGGATGTTGCTCATGGTTTGATTCTCCTTTAAGAACGGTTTAATTTAGCTAGTAGTGAATCTTGCGATACTCTCCTACTAAGTGTAAGTGTATAAGCAAACCTTACAAACAAAAACTTTATGAATCCAAGTATCTGAATCTGAATATTGGTATGGGCCATGAATAGAAGCCGAGCAGCCATGTAAATCAACAATTCTTTCCAAATGCTTGAATTGCACTTTCCAATCTACATAAACTCTCCATTCTTCAAAATCAATATCTTTCACAATACCCAACGCTCTAACTTCCATTTTTTGTTCAGGTACACTATGAATTTTCTTTACTGCTATCTTATCTCCAGTAGAAATCTCCTTGAATTTTTCAATCTGCCTTTCTATTGAATTTGGTCCTTTACTTTCTTCCCCCGTTGGAACCTTCTTATTCCAACAATACCAATAACCCCGTTCTATAAAGCTCTCTAAGGCATCATCCACACCACCAAACATAGCACCTACAATCCAATAATTCATCACAACAAACTTTCTTTTTTATTTGAATACCATTTCTAACTTCTTAATTTAGGTAAATCAATACCCATTTTTTATTTCAGACGGCCTTAACTTTGACAAAGGCCGTCTGAAACCGCATCAGTCAAACTGTTTCTGTCCGTTGCGCACAAACGGCAGCTTCAATACGCGCACGTCCACTTCCTTGCCGCGTATCAGCACTTTGGCGGTATCGCCGTCAAAATCTTTCGGCACGCGGGCGATGGCGATGGATTGTTTCAGGCTGGGCGAGAATACGCCGCTGGTGGTTTCGCCTTTGCCTTTGTCGGTCAACACTTCCATATGCGCGCGCAGGATGCCGCCTTTGTCGAGCAGCAAACCGACTTGTTTGACGGCAACACCTTTTTCTTTCAATGCCAGCAAGGCTGCTTTGCCGACGAAGTCGCGGTTTTCGTCTTTCAAGTCAACGGTCCAACCCATGCCTGCTTCGAGCGGGCTGGTATTGTCGTCCATATCGTTGCCGTAGAGGTTCATACCGGCTTCCATGCGCAGGGTGTCGCGCGCGCCGAGGCCGCAGGGCTGTACGCCGGCTTGTTGCAGGGCTTTGAAGAATGCGACGGCTTCGGTGCCGGGCAGGATGACTTCGACGCCGTCTTCGCCGGTGTAGCCGGTGCGGGCGACAAACCAATCGTTGCCCAAATCTGCGCCTTGGAACGGTTTGAGATTATGGACGACATCCGCCCATTCAGGTTTGACGGTCAGGAGTTTCGATGGCTTTAGGGCCTTGTACGGCAAGCATGCCGAGGTCGTAGCGCGGATTGAAGGCAACGCCGAATTCTTGTCCAACTTTGTGGAATTGCGCCGTGTCTTTTTCGCGGGTCGCGCCGTTGGACACGATGCGGTATTGGGTTTCGGCTTCGTTGGTGCGGTAAACGATCAAGTCGTCGATCACGCCGCCGTTGTCGTTGAGCAGCGCGGAATAAAGGGCTTTGCCGACGAAGGCGAGTTTGGCAACGTCGTTGGCAATCAGTTTGCGGAAAAAGGCTTTGGCATTTGCGCCTGCTACGTCGGTAACGAGCATGTGTGATACGTCGAACATACCGGCGTCGGTGCGCACGGCTTCGTGTTCGGCGATTTGCGAACCATAATGGATGGGCAGCTCCCAGCCGGCAAAATCGACCAGCTTCGCGCCTGCATCTTGATGGGCTTGATAAAACGGGGTGGTTTTCAGGGCAGTCATTCTCAAGTTTCTCCGGATTTATTGTTCAGATGCCGCCCGCGCACCTATGCGCGGATGACCCTATCTGTCCTTGAACCTGAGATTTTCGGCCGTATCCGCTGGATGGCAAACCAGTCTGCTCACTGCTTTGCGCGGTTGTCTGAATGGTGGTTCAGACGGCCTTCTCCCCTTCGGTGGACGTTATTCAAACGCCGCTCTCCAGATTGTTTGTTTCAATGTGCAGTCCCTGATACCTGAGCGATTTAAGGGTGTCTGCGCCTTCGGTGGTTACATTGTAGTTGGGTGTAACACTCTCCTGCACATTTCCCGATTATGTCTTGAATCGGCGGTTTGGGCAAGTAGCCGATGAATATTTATGATGTGAATATTCGTCTTTTTATCAAAACGGCCGACCGCAAACCTTTGCGAAATTGCCGGATATGCGGCAAACGTTTGCAAAAGTCTCAGGCCGTCTGAAGCCCTTACCCGTTTTTCCTATATAATTCTGTTTTTTCGATTTATCCGCGCCCACCATGAACCGCCTCAAACGCATCAAAACCATCCTCTGCACGCTCTACCGCTACCGCCTCGCCGAGCTGATTGCCTCGCTGGTCCGTCCGGGTTGGGCGCGGACTTTCCTCAATATGTTGCCGCAGTCGTCCAAGTTCAAACACGAGACGCCTGCCGTGCGCCTGCGTTTGGCGTTGGAAAGCCTGGGGCCGATTTTCATCAAATTCGGGCAGGTTCTGTCCACGCGCCCCGATTTGATTCCGCATGATTACGCGGTCGAACTGGCCAGGTTGCAAGACAAAGTGCCGCCGTTTGACGCTCAGCTTTCACGCTCGCAAATCGAAAAATCTTTGGGCCAATCCATCGACACTTTATACGCGGAATTTGAAACCGAGCCTGTCGCCAGCGCGTCCATCGCCCAGGTACACAAAGCCCGCCTGCATTCGGGCGAACAGGTCGCAGTGAAAGTTTTGCGCCCTAACCTTTTGCCCGTTATCGAACAGGATTTGTCGCTGATGCGCTTTGGCGCAGGCTGGGTGGAGCGTTTGTTTTCAGACGGCAAGCGTTTGAAGCCGCGCGAAGTGGTGGCGGAATTCGACAAATACCTGCACGACGAATTGGACTTGATGCGCGAAGCTGCCAATGCTAGCCAGCTCGGTCGCAATTTCCAAAACAGCGATATGCTGATTGTGCCGAAGGTATTTTACGACTACTGCACCAGCGACGTACTGACCATCGAATGGATGGACGGCACGCCGGTATCCGATATTGCCAAACTCAAAGCCGACGGCATCGATTTGCACAAACTGGCCGATTACGGCGTGGAAATCTTCTTCACGCAAGTTTTCCGCGACGGTTTTTTCCACGCGGATATGCACCCCGGCAATATTCTGGTCGCCGCCGACAACCGCTACATTGCCCTCGATTTCGGCATCGTCGGCACACTGACCGACTACGACAAGCGCTATCTCGCCATCAACTTCCTTGCCTTTTTCAACCGCGATTACCACCGCGTCGCCACCGCCCACATCGAATCGGGTTGGGTGCCTGCCGACACGCGCGCGGAAGAGTTGGAAGCGGCTGTCCGCGCCGTATGCGAGCCTGTGTTCAACAAACCGATTTCGCAAATTTCCTTCGGCTTGGTGCTGATGCGCCTATTTGAAGTCAGCCGCCGCTTCAATGTCGAAATCCAGCCGCAACTTGTGTTGCTGCAAAAAACGCTGCTCAACATCGAAGGCTTGGGCCGCCAGCTTGATCCCGATTTGGACTTGTGGAAAACCGCCAAACCGTTTTTGGTGCGCTGGATGAACGAACAGGTCGGCCCCAAAGCCCTCTGGCGCAACCTCAAAAACGAAGCCCCCGACTGGGCGCAAATCATCCCTTCCCTGCCGCGCAAAATCAATGCGTTGGTTGATGAAAACCGCCAGCAGGAAATGCGCGATGCCTATGTGCATCTGGTCAAAGTGCAGCAACGCCAAAGCCTGTGGCTGGGTATGATTGCGGTTGTTTTGTTGCTGATTTTGCTGTTTAAATAAACCGTGATACAGATTTAAACGACATAATAAAGGCCGTCTGAAATTTAGTTTTCAGACGGCCTTTTATATGCCTATCTATTCTTTTTTCTCATGCGGAACATGTCCGCTTTCGGCTTCGATATGCCGTCTGAAGCGCAAACCTGCGGCGTGGTAAAACGGATGCGGCGAGAATTGGCGCGAGACTTGCGAAGCGAAGATGCACGTCAGCAGCATCCAAAACAGCAAATTCTGTCCGCCCGTCATTTCCATTACCACTACGGCGGCGGTCAACGGCGATTGGGTCGCGGCGGCAAGGAATGCAGCCATGCAGAGCAAAACCGCGACATTGGATGCGTCGCCCAGTTGCGCGAAAGAGGCTATGTGTTCGCCTATCATCGCGCCGATGGTTAACGACGGCGTGAAGATGCCGCCGGGAATGCCTGCCCAGTAGCTGAACACGGTTGCCGCCCATTTTGCGGCTGCCAAGCCGATTGGTGCTTCATACGCGCCTTTGAGTGCGGCAGCGGCTTCGTGATAGCCCGTGCCATAGGTTTTGCCTTGATAAAACGTACCGAGCAGCGCCAGCAAAATGCCCATTACAAAGGCGACCACCAACAAATGACGGCGGATGAAACTGCGCCAGCGCACCGGTGCGAATGCCGCCGCGCCGCGATACAAAAAGCTGCCGAACAATCCGCCTGCCACGCCGCAGACAATGCCCGACACTGCGGCCCACATCAGCATGTTTGGCAGCTCGTGTCCTTTGAAACCCTGAAAAATACGGGTTGTTGCCCTGTATCGCCACTTGAATGAAACCGGCCGCCAACACGCCCATCAGGATTTGGCGTTCCCAACGCAAAATCACGCCGCGCCCCAATTCTTCGATGGCAAACACCACGCCGGCCAAAGGCGCGTTAAACGCCGCCGCCAAACCGCCGGCCGCACCTGCGGCAATCAAATCGTTTTCCTGCATGCCCCTAAATGCCAGCCCGTGCTTTTTACACCACGCGCCCCAAGCGTTCATGACCGCCGCGCCAACTTGTACAGACGGCCCTTCCCTACCGATCGACGCCCCCAAAATCATGCCCAAAAACGTCAGCGGAATCTTAAAAAAGGTTTCGCCCAGACGAATCAGACGGGTTTTCTGCGCGCCATACGGCAAAGACAACGAAGCGATGACCTGCGGAATACCGCTGCCGGAAGTGTACGGCGCAAATTTTCGCGTAAACCACGCCAAAAGCGGCAAGCCCAGCGGCAAGGCCACCCACGCAAACCACGGATATTTGCCCGCCAGCAAAGCATTCCATTCCAAAGCCAAATCCGCCAAACGCGCAAACAGCAAAGCCGTCAGGGCAACCAGCGCCGAGCCTGCCAGCAAAAACAGAAAGGCCATGCTTTTTTTCGACAGGCGTTTGGTTTGGCGGATTTTGTGGGCGAGGCGCGCCGCCCAAGTCTGTGGAAATTTCATAATAGGCACGCAGTCAATGTATTCAGACGGCCTTGATGCTTTTCTCAAAGGCCGTCTGAACACAAGGATAAAGGTTTAAGAACGGTAATCCGCGTTAATCGACACATACTCGTGCGACAAATCGCAGGTATAGACAACCGCCTCCGTATCGCCGCGTTGCAAATCGATGCGGACGGTGATTTCCGGACGGTTCATCACGGCTTGTCCGGCCTCTTCGGTATAGCTTTCCGCACGGCCGCCGTTTTCGGCCACCAACACGTCATCCAGCCACATTTTCAAAGCATCGACATCCAAGTCTTCAATACCGGCATAGCCGACGGCTGCCAACAGACGGCCCAAGTTCGGGTCGGAGGCAAAGAACGCGGTTTTTACCAAAGGCGAATGGGCGACGGCATAAGCCACCTTGCGCGCTTCTTCGCGGGTTTTTGCGTTTTGCACTTCAATCGTGATGAACTTGGTCGCGCCCTCGCCATCACGGACAATCGCCTGCGCCAATTCCAATGCCAGCGAACCGAGCAAGGCTTTAAGCTGGGCATAGCGCGGATCGGCAGTATTGTCGATTTCGCTCTGACCGCAACGGCCTGTCGCTATAATCACGAAGCTGTCGTTGGTGCTGGTATCGCCGTCCACGGTAATCGTATTGAAACTTTCGTCTGCGATTTCTTGCGTCATCAGCTGCAAAATCGGCTGGGACACTTTGGCATCGGTGGCGATAAACGACAACATGGTCGCCATGTTCGGATGAATCATGCCCGAACCTTTGGCGATGCCGGTGGCTCGGACTGTGTGTTTTTCGCCGACCAAGCCTTGGCGCGAAGCGGCTTTCGGTACAGCGTCCGTCGTCATGATGGCACGCGCCGCGTCCGACCAGAATGCAGGGCGCACTTGCGGCAAAGCAGCCACGATTTTATCCACAGGCAGCGGCTCCAAAATCACGCCGGTCGAAAACGGCATCACCTGATTGGATTGGCAGCCGACCTGTTCCGCCACGGCCGCGCACACTTTAATCGCGTCCAGACGGCCTTGTGCGCCGGTACCCGCATTGGCATTGCCCGTATTAACGACCAAGGCACACACACCGTCTTGGTCAAACAGGTGCGACTTGGCGATATGCACCGGCGCGGCGCAGAAACGGTTTTGCGTAAACACCGCACCCACCGTATGTCCGCCGCCCAACACCATCAGCGTCAAATCGTCGCGGTTTTGTTGCTTGATGCCGGCACGACCCGTAAACAGACGGATGCCGTCGATTTCCAACAATTCGTCTGCACGTTTTTCAGTCAAATTTACAGCCATATCATTTTCTCCTGTTTTACACTGTTTTCAGACGGCCTGAACGCTATACGCCCAATAAGGGAATCAAGATAGGCACCAATACCGCCGTCAATACGCCGTTGAGCGTCAAGCCCAAGCCGGCATAGGCGGCCATACGGCGGCCGTATTCCAAAGACGCCGCAATCCCCATCGCATGGGAAGCCGTCCCTAAAGACATCCCCACTGAAGAAGGCATGTACAACGCCCCTTTCAACACTTTATATCCGGCCATCTGTCCAAAAAGTCCGGCGATAATCACCGTTGCCGCCGTAATCGCCGGAATACCGCCGACCGATGCCGTGATTTCAATCGCAATCGGGTTGGTTACCGACTTGGAAGCCAACGATAAAACCACATCGTGCGACGCGCCCAGCCATTTGGCGAAATACACGCCCGTAACAATGCCCGTCACGCTGCCCGCCAATTGCGACAACACCACCGGCAACCACTGGCTGCGGATACGGTCCCAATTTCGATAAAGCGGCACGGCCAACAATACGACCGCCGGTTTCAACCAAAAATCGATAAACTGCGCCGCATCGTGATACAGCTCGTAATCGATGGCAAATACCTTCAAATACCCCATCAACACCAGCGTGCTGATCAATACCGGATTGCACAAAACGTTTCCCGTGCGCACCCGAATCTGCACCGCCAAAGCATAAACGGCCAAAGTCAGAAACAGCATAAGCACGGGCATACGCAACAAATTGTCGATATCGCCCATCACATCAGCCTCCTGACCCATTCATGCACTTTGCCCGTGACCAACAACACGCACACCGTACTGGCGATGGTGGCCGTTAAAATCGAAAACCAGTCGTTTGCAATCACATCCAAATAGCTGATGACGGCCACGCAAGGCGGCACCAAACAAAGTCAGGTTCGCCATCAAAATGTCCGCCAGCTCTTCTACCCAAGACAATTTGACCCAGCCGGCCTGAAGTGCGGCAAACAGCAAACCCATACCGACAATGCTGCCCGGCAGCTTCAACCCCAAAATCCAAACGGCCGCCTCGCCCAAAGTCAGGCAACCCAATACCACCAATAAGGCACGAATAATATTCATTAAGCCGGTTTCTCCCTATCTTTTTCAGACGGCCTCAAAAAATTTATTAATCATTGAATCATATCGTGTCACAGGCCGTCTGAAAAGGGAAGAAACGCCTTCTTTCAAGTTTAATGAAAGATAAGCATGATTGCTCCGGCGGATTGGCTTCGGAGCATTGAAACCCTTGCCCTGCTTTTGTCTTTAACGGCCGCCGCAAACCGGACATTCGGGATTGCGCCTTACCCCGTATTGCCGCCATTGTCCGCTCAACGCGTTGTAGGTAGAAAGTTTGCCGTGCGACGGCGTACCGATACCGATCAGCACTTTGAGCGCTTCGGCGGCTTGGGTCGTTCCGATAACGCCGACCAAGGGCGAAAAACGCCGAACAATGCACAAGCGCCGTCGTCGGCTTGTTCGCCGTCAAACAGGCAGGCATAACAAGGCGTATCGGGAAGGTCGGGGCGGTACACGGCGATTTGTCCGTCAAAGCGGACGGCCGCGGCGGAAACCAAAGGCGTGCGCGCGGCAACGGCGGCGCGGTTGACCGCCTGGCGCGTGGGATAGTTGTCGGAACAATCAAGGATGATGTCGGCGTCGTTTGCCAATTCGACCAGCTTGGCCTCATCGAGAAATTCGGCAATGGCGGCAATGTGTGTTTGGCTGTTGATCTGTTTCAGACGGCCTTGCATCACCAAAGCTTTGTTTTTGCCGATGTCGGCTTCGGTAAACGCGATTTGGCGTTGAAGGTTGGTCTCGTCGACGGTATCGGCATCGGCAATCGTCAGGCGGCCGATACCGGCGGCGGTAAGATACGGCAAGGCCGCCGCACCCAGCCCGCCGCAACCGACAACGAGCGCATGGGCGGCCAAAAGTTTTTCTTGGCCTTCGATACCGATTTCATCCAGCAGGATATGGCGGCTGAACCGCAAAAGTTGTTGATCATTCATCATAACAATAAGGCCGTCTGAAACCGAATATTCAGACGGCCTGAGTGATTTAGAAATTAATATTTTCGTAGGCGTTGTCAAACAGGAAAGGACGGCCTTCGCTGCTGGTTTCGGATTCGAGGCGGATGCCGCTGAGCATCATATTGCGGTCAACGTCTTTCATCATGTCGTAAACGCTCAAGAGCGCCAGATTGAGGCCGGTCAGGGCTTCGGTGGCAATGCTGCCGTTGCTGTGCGCTTGGACGGTCAATGTGGCTTTCAGGCAGGCCAGCTCGACGTTAATATCGAAATCAACCTGCACGCCGATGATGCGGCCGGGCAGGTGCAGCGGAATCAGGTTGCCGCTTTGTTTGATGTTTTGAATGGCGGCAACGCGGGCGATGGTCAGAATGCTTGCCTTTTCAGTTGCATTCTCTATCAACACCCGTACCGCCTGCTGGCTCATGTTGATGGTGCCGACGGCGACGGCGGTGTGTTGCTCAGGAAAATCGGGCTGATTGGGGAATTCGATCATGGGGTTCTCGCCTCTGTTTTGATGGGCAATATTTACGGCATTTTACAGACACCGACCACGCGGCGGATACGGACGGCTGTTTTCCGGTTTGAAATGTATCGGACAGCAGCATTGGCAGTTTACAAAAATTTGCTATACAATGGATTCGGGACAAACCCAAATTAACATTTAAATAAGAGAAAAATCATGCAACTGCATATCTTAAACAATCCCAAAGATGCCGCTTTGGCAGCGGATGCGGAATTTTTAAAACAGTCTCTGTTCAATCTGCTGCATGAGGAAGCATCGCCTTTGGTGGTCGAAACCGTTAAGTTGTTATCGACTTCAGACGACAGCGCCGCCTTGATTGAGAAGGTGTTGCCGCAACTGGACGAACAGCAAACCCACGATTTAACCCTGGCCTGCGGCCTGTTCGCACAAATTCTGAACATCGCCGAAGACGTGCACCACGAACGCCGCCGCCAAATCCACGAAGAGGCAGGACACAACAGCGCCGAAGGCAGCCTGACGGAAACCGTGCGCAAGCTCAAAGCCGGAAAAGTCAACGGCAAAGCGGTGCAACAACAACTGGACAACACGGTCGTTACCGCCGTTTTGACCGCGCACCCGACCGAGGTACAACGCCAAACCGTCTTGAGCTTCAACCGCCGCATCCGCGCGCTACTGCCGCAACGCGAACGCTGCACTAATCCTGATGCACTGGCTCAATTGCGCCGCGAAATCGACACAGTCCTTTTGGGCTTGTGGCAGACCAGCGAAACGCGCCGCCACAAACTTAGCGTCAACGACGAAATCAACAACGGCGTATCCATCTTCCCAATGAGCTTCTTTGAAGCCCTGCCTAAACTCTACCGCACAATGGAACGCGATTTTCAGACGGCCTATCCCGGTGTCCGCGTTCCGAATATTCTCAAAATCGGCGGCTGGATCGGCGGCGACCGCGACGGCAACCCGTTTGTTTCTGCCGAAACCTTGCGTTTTGCCTTCCGCCGGCATGCCGACGCCGTATTCCGTTTCTATCGCGGCGAACTCGACAAACTCTACCGCGAATTGCCGCTCTCCATCCGCCGCGTCAAAGTCAATGACGATGTGATGGCACTTTCCGCCCAGTCTCCCGATGAAGAAATCGCCCGCGCCGAAGAACCCTACCGCCGCGCCATCGCCTACATCATGGCACGCGCTATGGGCAAGGCACGTTCACTCGGTTTGGGCATGGGCTGCAAATTCGGCTTCCTCGAGCCTTATGCCACGGTTGAAGAGTTCCTCAACGACCTGAAAAACTGCAACGCTCGCTCCACGAAAACGGCAGCCAACTGCTGGCAGAAGGCCGTCTGTCCGACATTATCCGCAGCGTGTCCGTGTTCGGCTTCCACATGATGCCGCTCGACCTGCGCCAACACGCAGGCAAACACGCCGATGTGGTTGCCGAGCTTTTCCAACACGCAGGTTTGGAAGACTACAACAGCCTGAACGAAGAGCAAAAACAAGCCGCCCTGTTGCGCGAATTGAGCCATCAACGCCCGCTGTACAGCCCGTTCATCACATACAGCGACCATACCCGCCACGAACTGGCGATTTTCAACGAAGCGCGCAAAATCAAAGACGAATTTGGCGAAGACGCTGTTACACAAAGCATTATTTCCAACTGCGAACAACCCAGCGACTTGCTCGCCTTGGCATTGCTGCTGAAAGAAAGTGGCCTGTTGACGGTTGAAAACGGCAAACCGCGCAGCCGCATCAACATCGTGCCTCTGTTTGAAACCATCGAAGCGCTCGAAAACGCCTGCCCGGTCATGGAAACCATGTTCCGCCTCGACTGGTATGACGCCCTGCTCGAAAGCCGCGGCAACATCCAAGAAATCATGCTCGGCTACTCCGACTCCAACAAAGACGGCGGCTACGTTACCAGCTCATGGTGTCTGTATCAGGCCGAGTTGGGCTTGGTCGAACTCTTCAAAAAATACAATGTCCGCATGCGCCTGTTCCACGGCCGCGGCGGCAGCGTAGGCCGCGGCGGCGGCCCGTCTTACCAAGCCATTTTGGCGCAACCCGCGGGCAGTGTTGCCGGACAAATCCGCATTACCGAGCAAGGCGAAGTCATTACTGCCAAATACGCCGACCCGGGCAATGCCCAACGCAACTTGGAAACCTTGGTCGCCGCGACTTTGGAAGCCAGCATCCTGCCGGACAAAAAAGACCCTGATGCCAAGCTGATGCAGGATTTGTCGGACGTATCGTTCAAATACTACCGCGAACTGATTACCCACCCCGACTTCATCGACTACTTCCTGCAAACCAGCCCGATTCAGGAAATCGCCACCCTCAACCTCGGCAGCCGTCCCGCCAGCCGCAAAACCCTGGCGCGGATTCAGGACTTGCGCGCGATTCCGTGGGTATTCTCCTGGATGCAAAACCGCCTCATGCTGCCGGCTTGGTACGGTTTCGGCAGCGCAGTGGAAACCTTGTGCGAAGGCAATCCCGACACACTGGCCGCCCTGCGCGAACACGCCCAAAACAACCCGTTCTTCCAAGCCATGCTCTCCAATATGGAACAAGTCATGGCGAAAACCGACATCACTTTGGCGGAAAACTATGCCGGCTTGAGCGAATCGCCCGATAAAGCAAAAGTCATCTTCGGCATGATCAAGGAAGAATACCAACGCAGCCGCAAAGCACTGCTCGACCTGCTGCAAACCGAAGAGCTCCTGCGCGACAACCGCAGCCTCGCCCGTTCGCTTGCCTTGAGGATTCCATACCTGAACGCCCTCAACGGCCTGCAAGTCGCCATGCTCAAACGCCTACGCAAAGAGCCCGACAATCCGCATGCCCTGCTGATGGTTCACTTGACCATCAACGGCGTGGCGCAAGGTTTGCGTAATACCGGTTAAGGCAGTACGGAAAAAAAGGCCGTCTGAAACAGTTTTCAGACGGCCTTTCAACCAACTGCGAACCATAGCAAAGGCTTTATCCATAAGCCTCATAATGTTTCTCAACCTGCTTGCCACTCTTACCCTATTCATTTAACTTGCCCGTATTTCGGACTATTTTGGGCAATAGCAGTAACCCGCTACAAAATCAATGTGTTCAATGAAGCATGGCAACCGCTTCAGCACGATGATAGTCAACTACTGACATACCTTAATGCGGCACTGCCCCATATCGCAGCACAATAAGCTTTCAGACCACCCAGAGGCCGTCTGAAAAATAAAAACACCTCACACCAAGGCAACCATCATTATGTTTGACATTGTATTTATCTTGTTATTCGGCAGACTTCAGCCCCACAAAACAGCCGATTTATCCGACACGCCTGTCACTTTTGGGAGTTCGGCGGCAGGCTCGACTTTAATTTATTTATGCATACGCATAGGGACAATCATCCTTTATGGGTCGATTTCCGAAGCCATTGACAGTCTCCCCCTCATTCTGTTTCAAGCAATCTGTATGTTCGGCTGTCTGGTTTTGTATTTCAAAATGTTGCGTACCGCATCCGACCCGAAATACCGTCAGATGATTTATTGGGTACTGGGCATTCTTTGGGTTTAATCTTAAGCCTCCTGTCCGTAAAATTGTTTTATTTAATGGCTTTATTCATTTACTCATTCTTCGGAAGAACAATAGGCTGAATGCCTGCCCCTCTTTTTCAGACGGCCTTTTATTATAAGAACACACCAGCATTGCGGCTGTTTTGAGTACCTCCACAATATGCTATAATCCGCCGTTAAACTTTTATCTTTTCAGGAAAAACCATGAGCTTGAAATGCGGCATCGTTGGTTTGCCCAACGTCGGCAAATCCACCCTCTTTAACGCGCTGACCCAATCGGGTATCGAAGCGGCAAACTATCCTTTCTGTACCATCGAACCCAACGTCGGCATCGTTGAAGTCCCCGATCCGCGTATGGCCGAATTGGCAAAAATCGTCAATCCGCAAAAATGCAGCCTGCCATCGTCGAATTTGTCGACATTGCCGGTTTGGTTGCAGGCGCGAGCAAAGGCGAAGGCTTGGGCAACCAGTTCCTCGCCAACATCCGCGAGACTGACGCGATTGTTAACGTCGTACGTTGCTTTGACGACGACAATATCGTTCACGTTGCAGGCAAAGTCGATCCGATTGCCGACATCGAAACCATCGGCACCGAGTTGGCACTGGCTGACTTGGCCAGCGTCGAAAAAGCCATCGTCCGCGAAGAAAAACGCGCCCGCTCAGGCGACAAAGACGCGCAAAAACTGGTCGAACTGTGCAAAAAACTGCTGCCGCATTTGGACGAAGGCAAACCCGTCCGCTCCTTCGGTTTGGACGCAGAAGAACTCGCCATGCTCAAACCGCTGTTCCTGCTGACCGCCAAACCTGCCATGTACGTCGGCAACGTTTCCGAAGACGGTTTTGAAAACAATCCGCACCTCGACCGCCTGAAAGAATTGGCTGAAAAAGAAAACGCGCCTGTCGTTGCCGTTTGCGCTGCGATGGAGAGCGAAATCGCCGAATTGGAAGACGATGAAAAAGCCGAATTCCTCGCCGAAATGGGCTTGGAAGAACCGGGCCTGAACCGCCTGATTCGTGCCGGCTACGACCTCTTGGGCCTGCAAACTATTTTACCGCCGGTGTTAAAGAAGTCCGCGCTTGGACCATCCATAAAGGCGACACTGCGCCGCAAGCCGCCGGCGTGATTCACACCGACTTTGAACGCGGCTTCATCCGCGCCCAAGTTATCGCCTACGAAGACTTCATCGCTTTAGGCGGCGAAGCCAAAGCCAAAGAAGCAGGCAAAATGCGTGTGGAAGGCAAAGAATACGTCGTACAAGACGGCGATGTGATGCACTTCCTGTTTAACGTATAAACCCGGTAAAACGCTTTTTCAGACGGCCTTTTCTAAGATTAAGGCCGTCTGAATTTATTTTCAGACGGCCTCACGTCTTGAAATATCAACAAAACAAGACATTATCTTCATAATAAATACGGGCATGGCCCGTAATTTTTCTCTCTTTAAATCTCTCATCTCTTGCCAACACCTTACCTAAAAATAGCGCAAGGTTACATCATCAATAACAATATCATTGATATGACAATAAATAATTAAACAATACCACATCGTATTGATTCATTATAAAAACAACATATTAAATATTATGTTGAAACTATCAACTTTATTCCTACTCTAATCCATTATTATTCAAACGCATATCATCAGCAATCATTCTAAGAAGGCAAACAAACTGCCCTGTTCCGACAAACGATGGCCGACCTCCGAAATGCTGCCATTCTCGGCAGGAATCACTTTTCAGACGACGCCATTAATATAAACTAATTAAAATCAAAATATTATGAGCAAAGTTTTATCTTACCGCCCAGATATTGATACATTGCGTGCCGTTGCTGTTCTATCCGTTGTCGCTTTCCATATTGAAAAAAACTGGCTGCCTGGCGGCTTTCTTGGTGTTGATATCTTTTTTGTCATTTCCGGCTTTCTGATCACGATGATTATCCATCGTGAAATGAGCAGTGGAATTTTCTCGTTCAAAAAGTTTTACATCCGCCGTATCAAGCGGATACTGCCCGCATTTTTTACCGTATTGGCGGCAACGCTGATATGCGGCTTTCTTTTATTCACCAAAGATGATTTTTCCCTTTTATGGAGGACAGCCCTGTCCACCTTGGGGTTCATCTCCAATATCTTTTTTGCAAAGGGTCAGGGCTATTTCGACCCCATACAAGAAGAAAAACCTTTGCTTCACATTTGGTCTTTATCGGTCGAAGAACAATATTATTTCGTCTTCCCGATATTGCTGTTATTGGTTGTCCGCAAAAGCTGGCGCACTCAGTTTGCCTTCCTCATCACGCTATGCGTATTCAGCATTTTGGCTTCTTTATACCGACTTCGCTGGATAAATATTACCTGCCCCATCTGCGCGCCTGCGAAATGCTGATCGGCTCGTTGACGGCTGTGTGGATGCAATATCGGCAACAACAAGGGCTGGATACCGGCAAACCATATGCGGCGGCAGGCGCATTGCTTTCCGTCTGCGTACTGTTTGCCTGCCTGTTTGCCTATACGGAAAAAACCGCCTATTTCCCGGGGCCTGCCGCCATCATTCCTTGTTTGGCCGCCGCCGCATTCATTTATTTCAATCAATTTGAACACCGGCTGAAACAATTTTTCCAATGGAAGATTACCGTCGGCATCGGCTTGATTTCCTATTCGCTGTATCTGTGGCATTGGCCTGTATTGGCTTTCATGAGATACATCGGTTCAAACAATCTGCCTTCGTATTCGACTGCGGCCGCGATTGTCTTAATGTTTGCACTCTCCCTGCTTTCTTATTATTTTGTCGAGAAACCGTTTAAAAAGTGGAAAGGCTCTTTTGCCCAATCTGTGGCATGGGTTTATGCCGCCCCCATGCTTGTTTTGGCCATAACGCCTTTTCTTGCCATGAGGCTCCCGTTTATGGAGCAGTACGACCATATGGGATTGGCGCGTTCCTACACTTCTTGCCACAACAATACCGACAAACAATGTGTTTGGGGCGATACCGACAAACAGCCGGAATTACTGATTCTAGCGATTCGCATGCCGACCAATATAAAACGTTTTTTGATACCGTCGGCAAAAAAGAAAAATGGTCGGCAACGATGGTCACGGCGGACAGCTGTGCCTATGTAGAAGATTATGCCGCCCCCGTATTCAAACAAAACGCCTCATGCCGTGCCATTTATGAGTATGCCAAAGAGCATCTGCCCCAATACTCAAAAGTGCTTTTGGCCATGCGCTGGGGCAGCCAAATGCCTGAAAACAGCCACTCCCTTGCTTACGATGCCGATTTTTTCAAAAAATTCGACCTCATGTTGCAAAAACTTTCTTCGGAAAAACAAGCGGTTTACCTAATGCTGGACAACCCTAATCTATCCTACAACGGTTTGCGCGCCTATATCCTGTCTTACCGCATACCGGGATTTAATCAAAATCTTGTTATTGATGAACAAAACACTTTTAAAGGAAACGAACGCATCAAAGAATTGGCGGAAAAATATGCCAATGTGCACATTATCGATGCCACCGCCTATATTCCGCAGAATTTTAAAATCAACGGATTGCCGGTTTATTCCGATAGAGACCACATCAACCCTTACGGCGGCAGAGAACTGGCCAAGCGTTTTTCTGAAAAACACTCGCTTCTTCAGTAAGCCATAGCCATTCATCCGATGAAATTTGCTACAATTAGCAGTTTGTAAAACTGCTAATTTTTTTGGAAGACATCAATGAGCGTCATCAAAGACCTACAATCGCGTGGCTTAATCGCGCAAACTACCGACATCGAAGCCTTAGACGCTTTGTTAAACGAACAAAAAATTTCCCTCTATTGCGGTTTTGACCCGACGGCCGACAGCCTGCACATCGGCCACTTGCTGCCTGTATTGGCATTGCGCCGTTTCCAACAAGCCGGCCATACGCCGATTGCTTTGGTGGGCGGCGCGACCGGTATGATCGGCGACCCAAGCTTTAAAGCCGCCGAACGCAGCTTGAATTCTGCTGAAACCGTTGCCGGCTGGGTAGAAAGCATCCGCAACCAACTGACCCCTTTCTTAAGCTTTGAAGGCGATAACGCCGCCATTATGGCGAACAACGCCGACTGGTTCGGCAGCATGAACTGCCTCGACTTCCTGCGCGACATCGGCAAGCATTTCTCCGTCAACGCCATGTTGAACAAAGAGTCCGTCAAACAGCGTATCGAGCGCGACGATGTGGGCATTTCCTTTACCGAATTCGCCTACTCCCTGCTGCAAGGCTACGACTTTGCCGAATTGAACAAACGCCACGGCGCGGTTTTGGAAATCGGCGGCTCCGACCAATGGGGCAACATCACTGCCGGTATCGACCTGACCCGCCGTCTGCACCAAAAACAAGTATTCGGCCTGACCCTGCCTTTGGTCACCAAATCAGACGGCACCAAATTCGGCAAAACCGAAGGCGGCGCGGTATGGTTGAACGCGAAAAAAACTTCTCCGTATCAGTTCTACCAATTCTGGCTGAAAGTGGCCGATGCCGATGTGTATAAATTCCTGAAATACTTTACCTTCCTGTCTATCGAAGAAATCGATGCCATCGAAGCGAAAGACAAAGCCAGCGGCACCAAGCCAGAAGCGCAACGCATTCTTGCGGAGGAAATGACCCGTCTGATTCACGGCGAAGAAGCCCTTGCCGCCGCCCAACGCATTTCTGAAAGCCTGTTTGCCGAAGACCAAAGCCATCTCACCGAAAGCGACTTCGAGCAGCTGGCACTCGACGGCCTGCCGACTTTTGAAGTTTCCGAGAGCCTCAACGTGGTGGAAACTTTGGTGAAAACCGGTTTGGCGTCTTCCAACAAAGAAGCGCGCGGTTTTGTCAACAGCAAAGCGGTTTTGCTCAACGGCAAACCTGCCGAAACCAACAATCCGAACCATGCCGCTGAAAAACCTGACGATGCCTATATGCTGACCGACGAACACAAACGTTTCGGCAAATACACCATCGTCCGCCGCGGCAAACGCAACCACGCTTTGTTGGTTTGGAAATAATCTTGAAACATTAAACGCATCGTTTAAAACAATCATGCCGTCTGAAATCAGCCCACGCTTTTTTTTCAGACGGCATTTTATATTGATGATATTCAGTTTTCCCAAAAAGAAAGGACAGGTTTTACACCTGCCCTTCTATTAAATAATCCAATTCTTTAAGCAACTTTTATCGCTTACTTACTGCAAACGCTCATTTTCTTGACGGACGGCATTCACTACGTCCGCGCCAAACAAAGCGTTGACATCGGTTTCATCAAACACATATTTGCTATGGCAGAAATCGCAATCGATTTGAATGCTGCCTTGTTCCGCCACCACGCCGCCAACTTCCTGACCGCCAAGCATCAACAGCATATCGCTGACTTTGCCGCGGGAGCAGGTGCAGGCAAATTCAATGGCTTCCGGCTCAAAAACGCGGGGCGGGGTTTCATGGTAAAGGCGGTAAAGGGCGTGATGAGCGTCCAAACCGGTCAATTCTTGCGGAGTAAGCGTTTGCGCAAGCGTGGTCACATGTTCCCACGCAGCATCATCCAATTCTTCCTCCGGCAGACGTTGCAGCAATAATGCACCTGCGGCGTGGTCGTCGGCGGCAAGCGTAATATAGGTATCGAGCTGCTCGGAACGTTTCATATAGTTGACCAGCATTTGCGCAATGCTGTCGCCTTCCAGCGGGACAACACCTTGCCAAGGGTCGGCATCTTTAGGCTGATGGGTCAAAACGAACACGCTGTTTTCGCCCAACAGCGCAGTCAGGCTTTCGTCATCACGGATTTCAGCGTTTTCGTCCCAACGGGCGGTAGCGCGGACAGTATTTTCAGAAGTCGCTTCCACCACCAACATTTTCAGACGGCCCTGACCTTGAACCTGAACAATCAGCGTGCCTTCGTTTTTAAGGTTGGCAGACAATAAAGAGCCGGCGGCCAGCAACTCGCCCAAAGCGCGGCGGATGGCGACAGGATAATGTTTTTGGTTGACGATGTGTTGCCAAACCTTTTCAAGGCGGATGTGCATACCGCGGATGGGCATATCGTCAAAGATAAAGCGTGTGCGGATATCGCTGTGATTTTGTGTCATGTCAGTCTCTGAAAATAAATCAATGAATGCCGCTTATATGGTTGCAGCGGCGGATAAATCAAGCGAAACCGCGCCTGATGTTTTTCTAGTTCTTTTGGAAACAAGGGTTTAACGCAAAATAACAGCAGTTTTTTTGCCAAAAAGACAGTTTTTTAATACAATCAAGCAGATAACAAGAGAATGATACGGGATAACATCTCAGAAACCGGCAATGTGCCTGCAATCGGCAGGGAATGCCTTCTGAAACGGAAGTTTGTACAATGAATTTTTTACTCCGGCTCGCAGCAGTTTGGACTTCGGTCGCCATGCTCGCGAGCGTCAATTTTTCTTACGCCGATGATTTGGAAAACCTGATTACCACCCGTCAGCGTGTTTTAAACCAATTCAACGACAATGCCATTTACGGCAATACGCGTCAGGCAACCCCTGTCCATCCCACCAATACCTATTCTGCCGCAGGCAACAATACGCGCGCACCTTCGGGCAATGCAGATGAGTTAATCGGCAGCGCCATGGGCTTGCTCGGCGTGGCCTACCGCTACGGCGGCACATCGGCTTCTACCGGCTTTGACTGCAGCGGCTTTATGCAACACATCTTTAAACGCGCCATGGGCCTGAATCTGCCGCGCACCTCTGCCGAACAAGCGCAAATGGGCGTTGCCGTGAGCCGTTCCGAATTGCAGCCGGGCGACATGGTCTTTCCGCACCATGGGTCGCGGCCGTATTTCCCACGTCGGCCTCTACATCGGCAACAACAATTTCATTCACGCACCGAGGACGGGCAAACGTATCGAAATTACCAGCCTCGGCCACAAATATTGGAGCGCGAAATACGCCTTCGGCCGCCGTGTGAAGAAAAACGATCCTTCCCGTTTCTTAAACTGAGGTGAGCTATGGCAATGCCGCAAATGCCCAAATGGTATGACGACGACGGTCAAATCGTTTCCTGCACCGAAAAAGTCAAAGTCATGACCGAAAACTTGAACGAACTCTACCAAATGGCGCAGGACGCATTTGAAGACGCCCTGCTGATGGGTTGCTCCGAAAAACAGTTGCGCGAATACTTCCGCGACTTAATGGCCGGGCTGGAAAACCCTTATCAAAAAAACGGTTAGTTCTTCAATCCATACGAAAAAGGCCGTCTGAAAGTTTTTCAGACGGCCTTTTTTATCGGGCAATTGCCCTATTCTATTTCTAACATTCCACCACGCGCACGGATACGGGGACGGCTTTTTTCTGCAAGGTAACGGCCAGGCCGGCGAGTGAGGTTTCTTTGTAGGTTGCCTTCATATCGCGGCCGGTTTGCAGCATGGTTTGAATCACTTCATCAAGCGAGACTTTTTTGTCTGTACCGTCTTCCAAAAGCGCGAGGGTGGCGAGCTTGAGGGCTTTTTCGGCGGCGATGCCGTTGCGTTCGATGCAGGGGATTTGCACCAATCCGCCGACGGGGTCGCAGGTTAGGCCCAAGTGGTGTTCCATGGCCATTTCGGCGGCGTTTTCCACTTGTTTAGGGGTTCCGCCGATAACTTCGGCGTATGCCCCCGCCGCCATGGAACACGCTACGCCGACTTCGCCTTGGCAGCCGACGTCCGCGCCGGAAATCGATGCGTTGGTTTTATATAAAATGCCGATGGCGCCGGCAGTCAGCAGGAAGTCTTCGACACGCGATTGGTTGGCGTGCGGATTAAATTTGCGGAAATAGTGCAAGACGGCAGGAATAATGCCTGCCGCGCCGTTGGTCGGTGCGGTTACGACGCGGCCGCCGGCGGCATTTTCTTCGTTGACCGCCATGGCGTACACCATCGGCCAAAGTTGGGTATTGACGATTTCGCTCTCGCGCAGGACTTTGAGTTTGGCTGCCAACTGCGGCGCGCGGCGGCGTACGTTCAAGCCGCCAGGCAATTGCCCTTCCGCACCCAAACCGCGCTTGATGCAGTTTTCCATCACATCGGCCACGGCGGCCACCCGGCGGCGCACTTCCGCTTCGTCGCAACCTGCCAACGCTGCTTCATTGGCCAACACGACTTCGGAAATATTCAACTGGTTCAGACGGCATTGTGCTAGCAACTCGTCGCAGTTTTTGTATGGATACGGCACATCGGCATTTTCCTGCGCCTCTTGTGCAAACCCTTCGTCCGTTACGACAAAACCGCCGCCGACCGAATAATAAATCTGCTCTTTCAGCTTCTGGCCGTCTGAATGGTAGGCGATAAAGTTCAGGCCGTTCGGATGTTTGGGCAACACTTTGTCGCCGCGGATATCCAAATCTTTTTCGGGATTGAAGGCCATTTCGCGGCCGTTGAGTTTTAAAACGTGTTGCGTGCGGATGCGTTCCAAGCGTTGGGGGATATCTGCCAGCGGAATATCGTGCGGCAGACTGCCTTCCAAACCGAGCAATAATGCGTCGAATGTGCCGTGTCCGATACCGGTCAAGGCAAGCGAGCCGTACACTTCAATGACAATGCGCGCCACTTGTGTGTCCAAGTTTTCGGCATGCAGCAAATCGGCAAAGGCGGCCGCGGCCTTCATCGGGCCGACGGTGTGCGAGCTGGACGGGCCGATGCCGATTTTGAAAATATCAAAGATGCTGATCATAATTTTCCTATTATTGTGTGTGCGGGCTGTGTTTTTCAGACGGCCTTAAGGCCTAAAGAGGAATCTTGTGCGCCGCTTGCCAATGCAAGTACCAGATGTCCGACAGTCATCAAAGGATCGCCTGCTTCCGGCGAGGTGTATTTCAGCATCAGCGGTTTTTTACGCAAGGGTTCGTAACGGCTGACTCTACAATGCGTGTCTTCCAAACTTGTGGAACCGGCGCGGTATCTGTATGCCAACAACCGTAAATCGTTCAAGTCCATCTTCATGCCGTTGTCCAACAATTCGCGCAACTGGTTTTCCCAGGCAATATCGTTGCTTCCGTCTTTAATGGCAATCAAGATGGACTTTTCGAGGATTTTTTTGACGTGCTGGTTCAAGGAGCGGATTGGGAAATGCCCCAGCCACAACAAATCGGTCTCCGCAAATTGGGCGGAAATGCTCGATAAACCAGGAATGTAAACCTCGATAATCCGGCGAATGAAACAGGGTTGATTTAACCTTGTTGCCATCTTTATCCAACATGTAATGGCAGCCGATAATCACACTGCAAGATTCGGCTGCCCATCTGGGGATAATGACTTTGGGGGTAAAGAGCGTTTCGAGGCGTTGCTCGGTAAATTGAGTGGTGAAATCAGGGTTGTATTGCAACGATGTCGGCAAATAGCCGCGCCAAAGGTACATACCGATCCTGTTTTCGCCGATGACATCCAAAAGTTGTTCCAGCATGATACGGCTAGGACATGAAATAAATTCGTCCGCATCCAGCGGAAAAACGAAATCTATCGCTTCGTCTTTTGCTACAAGCTGCTTCATCAGCTGGTTGACCAATTGCTCATGATTAAACTTGAGCGCTTGATATTGATAGATAAATATCGGCAAACCTTCTTCTTTCAATTGAATCAGGATTTCCCTTGTTCCATCGCTGCTGCCGTGATCGATGATGTGCATTTCATCCATCAGCTCGAGATTATGACGGACAAACGATTCGATCACGTCGTTTTCGTTGCGCACCATGCTGATGCTGATTAGTTTTTTTCCCATAAATTATGCAATGTATTGATAGGTTTTAATCATTTTTCAGACGGCCTTGATCCAGCCGGCAATGCGTTTTTCAATCGCTTCGGCACTCAAACCCAAGTCGTCCAACAGTTTTTTTGGGTCGCCGTGTTCGGTAACTTTGTCTTCTACACCCAACAGCAACACCGGTTTGCAGATACCGTGTTTCGCCAACACTTCCAACACCGCGCTGCCTGCGCCGCCTTGTTCGGCGTTTTCTTCGGCGGTAACGATGTAATCGTGGCTTCGGGCGAGACGGACGATCAGTTCTTCGTCTATCGGTTTGACAAAGCGCATATCGGCAACGGTCGCGTTCAGCTTGTCGGCGGCGGCCAATGATGGGGCAACCATGCTGCCAAAGGCGATAACGGCAATTTTCTCGCCTTCGCGACGGATGATGCCTTTGCCGATTTCAACGGTTTCCAGGCCGTCTGAAACGGTTGCCCCCGTGCCTGTACCGCGCGGATAACGGACGGCGGACGGCGAATTTGCCTGATAGCAGGTTGAGAGCAGCAGGCGGCATTCGTTTTCATCGCTGGGTGCGGCAATAATCATGTTCGGCACGCAACGCAAAAAGCTCAAGTCGTACAAACCGGCATGGGTCGGGCCGTCTGCACCGACAATACCTGCGCGGTCGATGGCGAACAAAACAGGCAGGTTTTGCAGGGCAACGTCGTGCACCAACTGGTCGTAAGCGCGTTGCAGGAAAGTGGAGTAAATCGCCACGACAGGCTTGATGCCTTCGCACGCCAAACCGCCGGCAAAGGTAACGGCGTGTTGCTCGGCGATACCGACATCGAAATAGCGGTCGGGGAATTGCTGTTCAAACTCAACCAAGCCGCTGCCCTCGCGCATGGCAGGCGTGATGGCAACCAAACGCTCGTCCGCCGCCGCTTGGTCGCACAGCCATTGGCCGAACACTTGCGTATAAGTCGGTTTGGCTGCGGCAGGTTTCACTTCCGGCGCAGGCACTTCGCTCGGCAACTTGGCGACGGCGTGGTATTTGACAGGGTCGTTTTCGGCGAATTTGTAGCCGTTGCCTTTTTTGGTGATGACGTGCAGCAACTGAGGGCCTTTGCGGCCGCGCAAGTCTTTTAATACGTCCACCAGATTTTCAACGTTGTGGCCGTCAACCGGGCCGGTGTAACGGAAACCGAAGTTTTCAAACAAAGACAGCGACTGCTTGGCGTGTTCCGCTTCGCCTGCCAAGGTTTTGATTTTATTTTCGACTTTTTGGGCAAGCTCCATCGCGCCGGGCAATTTGTCCAATACTTTGCTCGATTGGGCCTTGATGGTGCTCAACAGGCCGTGCATATCGCGCACGACGTTGCTGGCGAGGTATTTCGGCAGTGCGCCGACATTGGGGGAAATCGACATTTCGTTGTCGTTGAGGATGACCAGCAAATCGACATCCGTATCGCCTGCGCAGTTCAGGGCTTCAAACGCCTGACCCGCCGTCATGGCGCCGTCGCCGATGATGGCGACGCTACGGCGGTTGTTGCCCAACTGTTTGTCCGCAACGGCCATGCCCAAGGCCGCGCCGATGGATGTGGAAGAATGGCCTACGCCGAACGCGTCGTATTCCGACTCGCTGCGTTTCGGAAAACCGGCCAAACCGCCGTATTGGCGCATGGTGTGCATTTGATTTTTGCGGCCGGTGAGGATTTGTGCGGATAGCTTTGATGGCCGACATCCCAGACCAAATGGTCTTCGGGTGTGTCGTACACATAATGCAGCGCCACCGTCAGCTCGACTGCACCCAAGTTGCTGGCGAAATGGCCGCCCGTCTTACCGACGGAATCCAACAGAAATTCGCGCAATTCGGCGGCGACTTGCGGCAGCTGTTTTTTCTCCAGACGGCGCAAGTCCTGAGGCGTATCGATCATATCGAGCAAAGGGCTTGGGTTCATGATTTTTGGCGGTGATTTTTTGTGTAACGGACGATTATATCAAGAGATTGCACAACTTGTTACAAATGCTTTCAGACGGCCCGAACCTTTATCCTTTATAATACTGCCAACTGAAAACACAAGGCCGTCTGAAATGACCCAAAACGCAAACAACCTCTGCTGGCTCGATATGGAAATGACCGGCCTCAACCCGGAACACGACCGCATTATCGAAGTCGCCATGATCATTACCGACTCCGATTTGAACGTACTGGCGCAATCGGACGTTTACGTCATCCATCAAAGCGACGAATTGCTCGACAGCATGGACGAGTGGAACACCGCCACCCACGGCCGCACCGGCCTGACCCAACGCGTGCGCGAATCCAAACTGACCGAAGCCGAAGTCGAGCAAAACCTGCTGGACTTCATGTCCGCATGGATACCCGAGAAATCCACGCCCATGTGCGGCAACTCCATCCATCAAGACCGCCGCTTCATGGTCAAATACATGCCGCGTTTGGAAGCCTATTTCCACTACCGCAACTTAGACGTATCCACGCTGAAAGAATTGGCCAAACGCTGGAATCCGGCCGTTGCCAAAAGCGTGGTCAAACGCGGTTCGCACAAGGCATTGGACGACATCCTCGAAAGCATCGAAGAAATGCGCCATTATCGCGAGCATTTCCTCAAACTCCCTTCCGAACAATAATCCCAAGGCCGTCTGAAACCGGTTTGACACCGTTCAGACGGCCTGATCGGCTTCCTTCATCTCATGAAAATCACCAAAATCTTTACCTTCGATTCCTCGCACATGCTCGACGGGCATGACGGCAAATGCCAAAATCTGCACGGCCACACCTACAAACTCGAAATCACCGTCTTCGCGCCCGTTATCCAAGGCGGTGCAAAAGACGGCATGGTGATGGACTTTACCGACCTGAAAGCCATCGTCAAACAACACATTACCGACCCGTTCGACCATGCCTTCATCTATCACGGCGACAACGAACGCGAAAGCCAAATCGCCGCGCTTTTGGAAGGCTGGAACATGAAAACCCTGCGCCTGCCCTGCCGTACCACCGCCGAAAACATGAGCGTAGAAATGTACGGCCGTCTTAAAAACGCCGGTGTCAAAGTGTGCAGCGTGAAATTATGGGAAACGCCGACTTCGTGTGCGGAATATGAAAGGGAATAAACCACCACCCTCTATTTTTCAGACGGCCTGTTCCCATAAATACCTCATACACTAAACATCAAAAGGAATCCTCATGAAACTCCTCTCCACCCTCCTCGTCCTCTTCGTCGCTGTCGAACATTTCTACATCGCCTGGCTCGAAATGACGCAAATCCCAAGCGAAAGCAGCAGAGCTGTTCAACATGCCTTACGAATTTATGGAACAAAAGCGCGTGCAAACTCTGTTTTCCAACCAAGGCCTGTACAACGGCTTCCTCGCCATCGGCTTGGTATGGGCTCGCTTTGCCGCACCCGACAACGCTGTTTACGGCGCAACCATCCTGTTCCTCGGTTTCGTCCTCATCGCCGCCGCATGGGGCGCGTTTTCATCCGGCAACAAAGGCATTTTGTTCAAACAAGGCTTGCCGGCATTTTTGGCCGCCGCAGCCGTCATTGCCGCTTAAGCACACACCAGCCATTCTTTCCTATTGAACTGACAGAAAGAATGGCTGCCTCAACCGATTTCTCAAAACGCTTCACGACAACAACTCAATCCCGCACACCTAATATTCATGACCATTCACATCACGCCGAACAATCCCCAATACCGCATTGTCGAAATCTTTGAAAGCCTGCAAGGCGAAGGCTGGAACACAGGCATGCCCGCCGTTTTCATCCGCTTGGGCAAATGCAATCTTGCGTGCAGCTGGTGCGATACTGACTACCTCAAATTCGGCATGATGAGCCTATCCGATATTTTGGGCCGTCTGAAAACCTACACGGCGCGCAACATCATTATTACCGGCGGCGAACCCACCATCCAACCGCATTTGGATACCCTGCTCAACGCACTCAAAGCCGAAGGCTATTTTCTGTGTATCGAAACCAACGGCCTCAACCCCGCTCCGCCGCAAATCGACTACGTTGCCACCAGTCCCAAAGCCTGTTACGCCGCCAAATATGAAAAAAGCTGCATCGAAAAAGCAGACGAAGTGCGCATTGTCGCCGACGGCGAAGTCATTGCGTTTTGTCAGGAAATAGAACGCAAAATCCGCGCCCGACATTACTATCTCTCGCCTTGCGAACAAGACGGCGCGATGAATATCTACGACACCATCCGCCAAATCGGCGTGTTAAACAGCCGAGCCGATGCCCCCGTCCATTGGCAACTGAGCGTACAAACGCATAAGTGGGCAGGAATAGAATAATTCGTTTAAAATCAATCAAAAATTAAACCTTTACAAAATATTGAATGTAAATACCATTCGATATTCGACCAAATGCACTACTGGCAAAGCGCTCAGGCCGTCTGAAACCCTATTTCAGACGGCCTTTTTTTGTTACAAACCTCTTGACCGATTACATAAGATTACGTAAAGTGTGCAACAGTTTTCATAAATTGGTAAAACCAATTTACCTGATAACTAACCGCATCTGAGGATGCAAATATCTATTCGAAAAACATTTATTGCTCAACACATCGTATCAAACCGCCATCGCATTGACGGTTATGGTGCTTGTTGCCCCGAGGATATTCCTATGGCTCTCTTTCTCAGCATTTTCCCCATCATCCTGCTGATTTGGCTGATGGTTAAGAAAAACAGTATGCCGTCTTACATTGCGCTACCGATTACCGCCGCGCTGATTTACGTCATCAAACTGTTTTATTTCGGCGACAACGCCATGTTGCTCAACGCAACAGCCGCGTCCGGCCTCGTTTCTACCCTGACCCCGATTACTGTGATTTTCGGTGCCATTATGTTCAACCGCATGATGGAAACCACCGGCTGTATCGACGTCATCCGCAAATGGCTGGCCACCATCAGCCCGAACCCGATTGCCCAATTGATGATCATCGGCTGGTCTTTCGCCTTTATGATCGAAGGCGCGTCCGGTTTCGGTACGCCTGCCGCCATTGCCGCGCCGATTCTGATGAGCTTGGGCTTTAATCCGCTGAAAGTAGCCATCTTCACTTTGGTGATGAACTCCGTACCCGTTTCCTTCGGCGCGGTAGGCACACCGACTTGGTTCGGCTTCGCACCTTTGGGCCTGGATCAAAAAAGCATTATGGAAATCGGTATGCAAACCGGCGTCATGCACTTCTTCGCAGGTTTCATCATCCCCGTCATCGGCTTGAGCTTCATCGTGCCTTGGGCTGAAATCCGCAAAAACTTGGGCTTCATCGGTATCGCCGTCTTCTCCTGTACCCTTCCTTATGTCGCATTGGCAATGGTCAATGAAGAATTCCCATCTCTGGTTGCCGGCGCAATCGGCCTGTTGGTATCCGTATTTGCGGCAAACCGCGGCTGGGGCTTAAGCAAAGATTACGCCAAAGACCCGAACGCAGAAAAAGTACCTTTCGCACAAGTTGCCAAAGCACTGGCCCCTTTGGGTATGCTGATCGGCATGCTGGTGGTCACCCGTATCAAACAGCTGGGCATCAAAGGCCTGCTGACCAGCAAAGAAGAATGGTTCAGCTTCCAACTGCCGTTTGATTTGTCCAAAATCACCGTCAGCGACTCCCTGACCATCACCTTCGGCAACATCTTCGGCCAAGGCGTAAACGCTTCCTACCAAACCCTCTACGTTCCGGCATGGATTCCGTTTGTCTTCACCGTTTGGATCTGCATCCTGCTTTATAAAACCAAATTCAAAGACGCCTGGGCTTTCTACGCTGCAACGTTCAACCAAACCAAAAAACCGCTGCTTGCCTTGATGGGCGCGCTGATTATGGTTCAACTGATGATGGTTGGCGGCGACGACTCCATGGTGAAAATCATCGGTAAAGAGTTTGCCGCGATGGCAGGCGAACACTGGGTTTACTTCTCCCCTTACCTTGGCGCAATCGGTGCATTCTTCTCAGGCTCCAACACTGTATCCAACCTGACATTCGGCCCGATTCAACAACAAATCGCGCTTGATACCGGCCTGTCCGTTACCCTCATCCTCGCCCTGCAATCCGTCGGCGGCGCAATGGGCAACATGGTCTGCATCAACAACATTATCGCCGTGTGCAGCGTGTTGAACGTGAACAACGCCGAAGGCGCGATCATCAAGAAAACTGTCATCCCGATGAGCATCTATGGCGTCATCGCCGTGACTATCGCTTCAATTTTCTTCTTGTAAACCACTTCATATCAAAGGCCGTCTGAATATTCAGACGGCCTTTTTTGTATTCTTTCGCTATATTTCTTAAAGAATCATTAATGTATATATTTCGCAACAACCCACATAACTACTTTGCAACACCAAATTACAAACAACTTTCTATTAATAAACAATCGGGTAATCATAAGTAAACACTGTTTTGCAATTTACCTAATTGCCACTACCGACAAAACGCCTAAAATACGCTTCATCTGCAAACGGAAACCCTTTCTCATTTTGCAAGATAACACACAACCCTCATATGGAGCTTAGATCATGAAATTACTTTCTGTTATCACTGCAGCCGCATTGGCTACTGTTTCCTTCTCTGCTGCCGCTGCACCTGCCGGCTTCGTTTCTTACCGTTGTGACGGTGGCAAATCACTGAACGTGATGTACGGCTTTGACCGTAGCGGCCGTGCAGTTACTGCTGACGTAAACGCCGGTGGCAAAAAAGCCTCTTTGGTTGTCGACAAAAAACGTTCTGACAGCACTGGCACTACTTTCACCAACCGTAAAGGCTATGTAATGTCTGCCGGTTTCATCGACAAAAACACCCATACTACTTCTGAAGTGGTTGGCGTGAACGCCCCTAACGGCTCATTCCTGGTGAAAAACTGCGAACCACGTCCACGTTAATCCCAGTTTTCCTATTTAACCGAATCATCCCGGTTTAATCAAAAGGCCGTCTGAAAAACAATTTTCAGATGGCCTTTTGATTCAGCCTATAAAAAAGAGCGTGTACCCTACACGCTCTTTTTGTTTGTTTTCCAAATCAAATACGCATCGGCATTACGATGTATTTGAAGTTCGGATTGTTCGGCATAGTAAACAGCGTTGAGCGGTTGGCATCGCCGAAGGCAAGCTGCATATCGTCGGAGTGGATATTACGCAACACATCCATCAGGTAACCGATGTTGAAACCGACTTCAAGTTCTCCGCCTTGATAAGCGATTTCCAGCTCTTCGCGCGCTTCTTCCTGCTCGTTGTTACTACATACGACACTCAGCAAACCTGGCTGTAAGAACAGTCGCGCACCGCGGAATTTTTCATTGGCAAGAATGGCGGCACGTTCGAGCGCACCCAAAAGCTGAGTACGGGATACAAGGAAAATCTTGTCGTTATCCAAAGGAATCACGCGGTTAAAGTCGGGGAACTTGCCGTCGATGACTTTGCTGACAATGGTTGTGCCATTGCATTGGAAGCGTACTTGATTGTCCAAAAGCTCAACGGTGATGGATTCGGACGGATTGTTCAACAGCTTGAAGAGTTCCAATACCGTTTTACGCGGCAGGATGACTTCTGTTTTCGGCAGTTCCGCTTCGATTTGGCTGGCGGCGTAGGCAAGGCGATGGCCGTCGGTGGCGACGAGGCGCAGTTGGTTGCCTTCTACCTGCATCAGCAAGCCGTTGAGGTAATAGCGGATGTCTTGAACCGCCATGCTGTATTGCACTTGCGAAAGCATGGTTTTGAAGGTTTCTTGAGTCAACGAGAAAGTTGCGCTGACATCGTTGCCGACACTCATCAAAGGAAAGTCTTCTGCCGGCAGGGTTTGCAAGGCAAAACGGGATTTGCCCGCACGCAAAGTCAAACGGTTGTCCGCCCAATCTAAGGACACCAGCGCACTGTCAGGCAGGGCGCGCAGGATGTCTTGGAATTTTTTAGCGTTGGTCGTAATGCGGAAATCGCCTGCCTGACTTTCAGGGCCGGCGGTATTGATTTGGATTTCCAAGTCGGTTGCCAAAAGTTTGGTTTGTCCGTCTTTGCTTTCCAGCAACACATTGGACAGAATCGGCAGAGTATGGCGACGCTCAACGATACCGGTAACGGCTTGCAACGGCTTGAGCAGACTGTCGCGGTCGGCTTGTAAAATCAGCATGTTCCATTCCTTTGAATTTGAAATCGGTTGATTTGGGTATTTTAAAATATTTTTTGTATTCAGACGGCCTCATATCGATATCAGGCCGTCTGAAATTGCATGGGGTCAGTTTTGAATCAAAATCAGCAGCTTTTCGTAATCTTGCGCCAATTCGGGGTCTTCTTCGCGCAGTTTCGCCACTGCTTTCACGCCGTGCATCACAGTCGTATGGTCGCGGCCGCCAAAGGCATCACCGATAGAAGGCAGGCTGAGCGTGGTCAGCTCTTTGGTCAGGCTCATGGCGACTTGGCGCGGTCGGGCGATGTTGCGCGTGCGTTTTTTGCCCAATATATCGCTGATTTTAATCCGATAATATTTGGCCGTCGCATCGATAATGGTGTCGGCGGTAATGACTTTGTGTTTCTCGGCAATAATATCCTGTAAAGCCGTACGCGCCAAATCCATGTCGATAACAGGGCGGTTCATAAAACGGCTGCTGGCACTGACACGGTTGAACGCGCCTTCCAGCTCGCGTACATTAGAGCGGATTAGGTTGGCGATAAACAAAGCAGCTTCGTCTTCGATACTGATACCGGCGGCTTCTGCCTTTTTCTGCAAAATCGCCACGCGCATTTCCAATTCGGGCGGTTCGAGTTCCAAAGTCAAACCCCATGAGAAACGCGATTTGAGACGGTCGTCCATGCCTTCGATTTTGGCAGGCAATACGTCGCAAGTGAGAATCAGTTGTTTTTTCTCGTTGTGAAAATGGTTGTACAGATAGAAGAACTCTTCCATCGTACGGTCTTTGCCTTTGATGAACTGAATATCGTCGATAATCAGCAGATCGTATTGTTTGTATTGTTGCTTGAACACATCATAAGTGTTGTTGCGCACCGCCTTCATAAAGCTGCGGATATAGTCGTCCGAGTGCATATAGCGCACTTTGGCATCGGGGCGGTTTTTCAGCAATTCGTTGCCGATGGCCTGCACCAAGTGGGTTTTACCCAAACCGGTGCTGCCGTACAGGAAAAACGGGTTGTAGCCCTGCCCCGGATTTTCAGCAATCGCTTGGGCGGCTGCGGCGGCAAGGCGGTTGCCCTTACCTTCTACCAAAGTTTCAAATGTATAGTCGCGCGACAAATTGGTTTGCTCATAGCGCGCTTCTTCCGCATCGTGTTGCGCGTCGGTTTTGGCTTTGGCAACCGCTTTAGACTCAGCCGGAGCGGCAGTTTGCACTTGAGGCTCATGCGGCAGGTTTTTCATGCGTTGCGCCAAAATCTCGGCAGCCGTCTTGGCTGCGGCAGGTTTGGACACCGTTTCAGACGGCCTGTCTTCTTCTACTGCCGCAACGGTTTGCAAAGGCATTTGAACAGGCTCTACACATTCTTCGACTTCAACAACTTCTTGCACTTGCACCGGCGCAACAGCCTGAGCCGCCATTTCATAATGCGTACCTACGCCCGGCTTAAACGCGAAAGCCACCTGCTGAGGCACCAATTCGGCACGCACGGCGTCAATCTTGGCGGCAAACTGGCTTTGAGCATATTGCAGGCAAATTGGTTTTTACCATACACCACCCATACGCCGTTTTCTTCGCCCACGGTCAAAGGCGCAATCCATTGCGCAAACTGCCCGGCAGGCAACATTTCGTGAAGGCGGCAAAGGCACAGCGGCCAAAATTCAGCTAACGTCATGAGATTAAGCTCGGAAAATGGAAGATTTGGGAAATACAAGAAGGCAAAGCAGACAGGCAATCCGATAAAAATCAAATTTTTACAATATTCCCGCTGCTTTCAGACAGCCTTGCGCACAGAGAAAAGCAAGGTTGGGCGATTATACCCATTCCGCTCTTTTTTATCCACAACCACCGCAAAATTTTATCCACAAATTCTATCAATGCATCAAACCCGTTGTCACACTTTAGCCGACGAAAAGTTTTTATATTGATTGACAAAAGCAACAAATTGGAGTGTAATTCACGGTTTAATTATCTACTAATTTTTAGGAAACATCATGAAACGCACTTATCAACCTTCCGTTACCAAACGCAAACGCACCCACGGCTTCTTGGTTCGCTCCAAAACCCGTGGTGGTCGCGCAGTATTGGCTGCCCGTCGCGCCAAAGGCCGCAAACGCTTGGCTGTATAATTTTGAATTACGGCTTCTCGAAGCAGTATCGCTTATTAAAAACGGATGATTTTTCATCCGTTTTTGCGTTGAAAAACCGACGCAGCCGCGATTTGCTGCAAGTCTCCCAGTCCGCAGACAACGCGCTCGGCCATCCGCGCCTTGGTTTGGTCGTCAGCAAAAAGACCGCCAAACGTGCCCATGACCGCAATTATATGAAGCGCGTCATCCGCGACTGGTTCAGACTGAATCAACACCAGCTGCCGCCGCATGATTTCGTTGTGCGCGTGCGTCAGGCGTTTAATCGGGAAACCGCCCCGGAAGCCCGCAACCAACTTGCCCAGCTGATGAAAAAACGCCGATGAACACCCTGCTTTCCAAGCTCCTCCTTGCACTCATCCGCTTTTACCAATACTGCATCAGCCCCCTCATTCCGCCGCGCTGCCGCTACACCCCGACCTGTTCACAATACGCAGTCGAAGCCGTCAAAAAATACGGCGCATTCAAAGGCGGATGGCTGGCCATCAAACGCATCGCACGATGCCACCCTTTCGGCGGACACGGACACGACCCTGTTCCATAATGCTGCTGTCAACCATTTAAAGAACACGATTTCCTTTAATTTCCCGTCGGTTTCTATATAATGCCGTCTGAAGCAGTTTTCATCTCGATTACCTATCCGTCAATTCCAGGAATCTCTTATGGATTTTAAAAGACTTGTGGCATTTTTTGCCATCTCGCTGGCAATCTTTGCCGGCTGGGAACATTTCTTCCCCAGCCCCAAACCTAATCCGGCGCAACAAGCCGCGCAACAGCAAACGACCGCCGCTCCGGCAAAAGCCGCTGCCGAAGCCGCGCTTGCTCCAGCCACCCCCATTACCGTTACCACAGACACGGTTAAAGCCGTCATCGATGAGAAAAGCGGCGACCTGCGTCAGCTGACCCTCTTGCAATACAAAGCAACCGGCGACGAACACAAACCTTTCGTCCTGTTTAACGACAGCAAAGAATACACCTACGTTGCCCAATCCGAGCTTTTGGACGCACAAGGCAACAACGTTCTGAAAGGCATCAGCTTTAGCGCTCCGCAAAAACAATACAGTTTGGAAGGCGACAAAGTCGAAGTCCGCCTGAGCGCGCCTGAAACCAACGGCCTGAAAATCGACAAAGTTTATACTTTCACCAAAGGCAGCTATTTGGTTAACGTCCGTTTCGACATTACCAACAGCAAAGGCCAACCCGTCAACCTGAGCGCAGACTACCGCATCGTCCGCGACCACAGCGAACCTGAAGGCCAAGGCTACTTTACCCGCTCTTACGTCGGCCCGGTGGTTTACTCCCCTGAAGGCGGCTTCCAAAAAGTCAGCTTCTCTGATTTGGACGACGATGCCAAATCCGGCAAATCCGAAGCCGAATACATCCGCAAAACGCCGACCGGCTGGCTCGGTATGATTGAACACCATTTCATGTCCACTTGGATTTGCAGCCTAAAGACGGCCAAAGCGTTTGCGCCGCAGGCGACTGCCGTATCGACATCAAACGTCGCAACGACAACCTGTACAGCGCAAGCGTCAGCGTGCCTTTAGCCGCCATCCAAGCCGGTGCGAAAGCCGAAACCGCCATCAACCTGTATGCCGGTCCGCAAACCACTTCCGTTATCGCCAACATTGCCGACAAACTGCAACTGGCCAAAGACTACGGCAAAGTGCACTGGTTCGCCTCCCCGCTCTTCTGGCTCTTGAACCAACTGCACAACATCATCGGCAACTGGGGCTGGGCAATCATCGTTTTGACCATCATCGTCAAAGCCGTGCTGTACCCGTTGACCAACGCCTCTTACCGCTCTATGGCAAAAATGCGTGCCGCCGCGCCTAAATTGCAAGCCATCAAAGAGAAATACGGCGATGACCGCATGGCGCAACAACAAGCCATGATGCAGCTTTATAAAGACGAGAAAATCAATCCGCTGGGCGGCTGTCTGCCTATGCTGTTACAAATCCCCGTCTTCATCGGCCTGTACTGGGCATTGTTCGCCTCCGTAGAATTGCGCCAAGCGCCTTGGTTGGGTTGGATTACCGACTTGAGCCGTCCGGATCCTTTCTACATCCTGCCTTTGATTATGGCGGCGACCATGTTTGCACAAACTTATCTGAATCCGCCGTCAACCGACCCTATGCAGGCGAAAATGATGAAAGTCATGCCTTTGATTTCTCCATCATGTTCTTCTTCTTCCCTGCCGGTTTGGTTCTGTACTGGGTAGTCAACAACCTCTTGACCATCGCCCAACAATGGCACATAAACCGCAGCATCGAAAAACAACGCGCCCAAGGCGAAGTCGTTTCTTGATAAAAGCTTAGGCAACGCAAAGGCCGTCTGTTGTTCAGACGGCCTTTTTTTATTTCCCCAAATAAATACAGTTTGAGATTGAACCCAATCCAGTTTTAAGCGGCATGCAACACAAAAATCGTCGGGCGTTTTTTCAAATTCGGCATTTCTTTTCTTTTCCGCCACTGCGCAATCGGCTGGCTGATGATTTCCTGTGTCGGCAAAGTTAAGTCCGTAGCCACGCACAAACGCGTTTCAGGATGCAGGTTTTCCACCGCATCAGCCAACAACGCATCGTTGCGATACGGCGTTTCGATAAACAGCTGCGTTTCATTCTGCTGGCGCGAACGTTGCTCCAAAGCCTTCAAACGCTGAATACGCTCATTTTTTTCAGACGGCAGATAACCCTTAAATGCAAAGTTCTGACCATTCGCACCCGAAGCCATCAGCGCCAGCAGCAAACTGGACGGGCCGACCAAAGGCCGTACTTCAAAACCGTGTTTATGCGCCAACGCCACCAAATTCGCACCCGGGTCGGCAACAGCCGGGCAACCCGCCTCGCTGACAATACCCATACTGCGCCTTCTTGCAAAGGTTTCAGCAATTCCGGCAAAGTCTTCAAATCCGTGTGTTCATTCAGCGTTTGCAGATTCAGCTCGCGGATAGGCGTAGTCACGCCCAAGTGTTTCAAATGCGCGCGCGCTGTTTTTTCCGCTTCCACGACAAAATCCGTCAGCCCGATAATCGCCTGTTGCTCATGCGGCAACAGGCATGGCGTATCAGGCGCACCCAAAGGGGTAGGAATCAAATACAAAATCGGTTTCATTCTTGCAGCTCCCAAAAATCTCAGGCCGTCTGAACACATTCAGACGGCCTCAAACTATAAAACTTCCACACCTTCGTTTTTCAAAAAATCAATCAGACGGAAAATCGGAAGGCCAATCAAAGCATTCGGGTCCGTACTTTCAATCCGCTCCAACAAAGCAGCGCCCAAACCCTCGCTCTTCGCCGCACCGGCACAATAAACCGCATCCGGCTCGCGTTCCAAATATCGGCTGATTTGTTCCTGCGACAACTGGCGCATGGTAACCACCGTATGATCGACATGATGCTGAACCTTGCCCGTAGCAGTATTCAAAAGCACGATTGCGCTGTAAAATTCAATCCGTTTTCCGCTTAAGTTTTCCAGCATCTGTTGTGCATTTGCGACGTTCATCGGTTTGCCCAACTGCCGTCCTTCGCACCATGCGACTTGGTCTGCGCCGATAATCAGCGCGGCAGGGAAAGTTGCCGCCAATGAACGGGCTTTACCTTTAGCCAAACGCAGCGCCGTTTCGCCCGCATGCTCGCCCGCAATAGGCGTTTCGTCAAAATCGGGCGATGCCGTCTGAAAATCGACACCCAAACGGCGAAGCTGTCCGCAGCGGAAAACCGAAGTCGACCCTAAAACCAAAGGCAGTTTTACTTCCATATTTTTACTTAAAAACATTGACGTTAGACCGCCGAAATTATATCATACTCCGTTTATGTCATACCCTAATTTGATTGACCCAGAAGTTTTCGCCGCCGAAGGGCAGAATCTGCAAGGCAGCTTCCTGCTCGAAGAATTGGATGAACGAGTCAGTTCGCACGATTATCCGGCCGACAAACAGACGCGCGTGTCGTTTACGCTGCAAGGCGGCCGCGACCGGCTGCAACGTCTGTTTCTCGATTTGAACGTCAAAGCCGACATGCCCCTGATTTGCCAGCGCTGCATTACGCCCATGCCGTTTCTGCTCGATGAAACCAGCCGTATCGTCTTGTTTGCCGATGAAGAGAGTTTGGACGAAGCCATGCTTGCCGATGAAGAATTGGAAGGTATGCTGCTCGAAAAAGAGCTAGACGTACGAACTCTGGTCGAAGACCAAATCCTGATGTCGCTCCCTTTCTCCCCTCGACACGAAGACTGCGGCAACAATGGGACACTGGAAGAAGTCAATCGGGACAAACCAAACCCCTTCGCTGTTTTAGCAGGTTTGAAAAGCAGTTAATTAGGACACAGTTTATTTATTTAGGAGCTTGAAATGGCCGTTCAACAAAACAAAAAATCCCCTTCTAAACGCGGTATGCACCGTTCACACGACGCTCTGACTGCGCCTTCTCTGTCTGTCGACAGCGCAACCGGCGAAGTGCATCGTCCACACCACATTTCTCCAAACGGTATGTACCGTGGCCGTAAAGTGGTAAAAGCTAAAGGCGAATAATCCGTTCGTCTGACTGAAAAAGCCAGAATATTGCCATGCAATGACTGGCTTTTTTGCATTGCACCCTGTATTTTCCTCTTCGGAAGCACACCATGAAACGTAAAATCTGGTACACCTACGACGACATCCACCGCGTAATCAAAGGATTGGCGGAAAAAATCCAAAACTCCGGCACCAAATACGATGCCATGATTGCCATTGGCGGCGGCGGTTTTATCCCTGCCCGCATGTTGCGCTGCTTCTTGGAAATCCCGATTTACGCCGTGACCACAGCCTACTACGACAACGATCACGAAGGTCAAGTGACCGAGGAAGTGAAAAAAGTCCAATGGCTCGATCCCGTTCCCGATGTACTGAAAGGCAAAAACGTACTGGTTGTTGACGAAGTGGACGACAGCCGCGTTACCATGGAATTCTGCCTGAACGAATTGTTGAAAGAAGATTTCGGCACCATCGGCGTGGCAGTATTGCATGAAAAAATCAAAGCCAAAGTCGGCAAGATTCCCGAAGGCATCCCTTATTTCAGCGGCATTACCGTGGAAGATTGGTGGATCAACTATCCTTGGGACGCGCTGGACATCGACGAACACAATAAATTGGCCGCGCAAAACCGATAAATCCGGCATGACCGTCGCAACAAGCCTTTCCATCTGATTTTCAATCCATCTCCTGAAAATCAGATGAATGTGCTCGTCCGATGGTCCGAGGCCGTCTGAAACACACAAACCGGAGAACAACATGATTACACTGGCCGTAGATGCCATGGGCGGAGATGCAGGCCTTGCGATTACCGTCCCCGGTGCAGTGGATTTCCTAAAACAACAATCCGACGTACATCTGATTATGGTCGGCGATGAAGCAGCAGTCCGCCAAGCATTAAGCTCGGCAGGCGCGCCCATGGACCGCATCACCGTCTGCCATGCAGCACAAGTTGTTGAAATGGATGAAGCGCCGCAATCCGCGCTGAAAAACAAAAAAGAATCATCCATGCGCATCGCCATCAACCAAGTCAAAGAAGGCAATGCGCAAGCCGCCGTATCGGCAGGCAATACCGGCGCACTGATGGCGACCGCCCGATTCGTCCTCAAAACCATTCCCGGCATTGAGCGCCCTGCCATCGCTAAATTCCTGCCTTCCGACAGCGAACACGTTACTTTGGCTTTGGATTTGGGTGCCAACGTTGACTGTACGCCCGAACAACTGGTTCAATTTGCCATCATCGGCAGCGAGCTGGTACACGCCCTGCACCCGGAAAAAGGCAGCCCGCGCGTCGCCCTCTTGAACGTCGGTACAGAAGACATCAAGGGTACGGATGCCGTCAAACAAACCTTTAAACTGTTGAGCAGCAGCAAACTCAACTTCATCGGCAATATCGAAAGCAACAGCGTTTTGTATGGCGAAGCCGATGTTGTTGTCGCAGACGGGTTTGTCGGCAACGTTATGCTCAAAACCATTGAAGGCGCGGTTAAATTTATGAGCGGCGCCATCCGCCGTGAATTCCAAAGCAACCTGTTCAACAAACTTGCCGCCATTGCCGCCCTGCCCGCGCTCAAAGGCTTGAAAGGCAAACTGGATCCGCGCAAATTTAACGGCGCCATCTTGCTTGGTTTACGCGGTATCGTGATTAAGAGCCACGGAGGAACCGACGAAGTTGGCTTCCGTTATGCTTTGGAAGAAGCCTACCACGAAGCCAAATCCGCCGGCCTTGCCCAAATCGAACAAGGCGTAGCCCACCCAGTTGGCCGCTTTAGAAGCCGCCAAAGCAGAAGCAGAGCAGGAAGAGACCGCCGCTCCGGCAACGGAAGCTTAAGGCTGATATACACAGGCCGTCTGAAACTTCAAAATGTTCAGACGGCCTGTTTTTATCTTTGAAACACCAACTTCATGCTTCATATTGGGAATTTCCCCATTTTCGCTTACAATATCCGACTATCTGAATTAACTCTCTAAAAAGGCCGTTCTCATGCAATATGCCAAAATTTCCGGCACAGGCAGCTATCTTCCTGCCAACCGCGTCAGCAATGACGACCTTGCCAAAAAAGTGGACACTTCCGACGAATGGATTACCACGCGTACAGGCATCAAATTCCGCCATATTGCAGACGAGGGCGAAAAAACCAGCGACTTGGCTGCCGAATCAGCACGTCGCGCCTTGGCAGATGCCCATTTACAGGCTGACGACATCGACCTGATTATCGTCGCCACAGCCACTCCCGATATGCAGTTCCCCTCCACTGCAACCATCGTTCAGCAAAAATTAGGCATAACCAACGGCTGCCCTGCCTTTGACGTACAAGCCGTGTGCGCCGGTTTTATGTATGCCATGACCACTGCCAATGCCTATATCAAAAGCGGCATGGCGAAAAATGCTTTGGTTATCGGCGCGGAAACCTTCAGCCGCATCGTCGATTGGAACGACCGCACCACCTGCGTCCTCTTTGGTGACGGAGCAGGCGCGGTTGTCTTAAGCGCATCTGACGAACCGGGCATCATCCACAGCAAACTCAAAGCCGACGGCAACTACCTCAACCTTTTAAACGTCCCCGGACAAATCGCCAACGGCCAGGTTTGCGGGTCGCCCTACATCAGCATGGACGGTCCCGGCGTATTCAAATTTGCCGTCAAAATGCTGGCAAAAATTGCAGATGACGTTATCGAAGAAGCCGGTTACACCGCCGACCAAATCGATTGGATTGTGCCGCACCAAGCCAACAAGCGCATTATCGACTCTACCGCCAAACACTTGGGCTTGAGCATGGACAAAGTGATCTTGACCGTCCAAGACCACGGCAACACTTCCGCAGCCTCCATTCCGTTGGCACTGGATGTCGGCATTAAAAACGGCCAAATCAAACGCGGACAAAACCTCTTACTCGAAGGCATCGGCGGCGGTTTTGCCTGGGGTGCGGTTTTGGTGAAATACTAACGGTTGGGCCGTCTGAACACCTCTTTCAGACGGCCTATCCTGCTCAAACCCATGAAATCCCTAACGTTTGCACTCTGCATCAGCAGCCTGTTTTTAAGCATAACGGCTGTAATATTGCCCAAACTGGCAATCACCTATCTCGCACTGAGCGCATACGTTTTCCTGCTTTACTACCAAGACAAACAGCGCGCACGCAACCACGGCAGGCGCATACCCGAAGCAAAATTGCACCTGCTCAACCTGCTTGGCGGCTGGCCGGGCGGTTATTGCGGCAGCCTCGCATTCAGGCACAAAACCAGCAAACCCGGATTTGTCCGCACCTTCCGACTGAGTGCCGCAACCAATACTGCCGCCACCCTCCTTCTGCTGGCAGACACCCTCAAACATTCAAACCAATAAGGAATTACCATGTCTTTCGCATTCTTCTTCCCCGGACAAGGCTCACAAAGCCTAGGCATGATGAACGGCTTTGCCGAGCAAGCCATCGTTAAAGCCACATTTGACGAAGCTTCCGCCGTATTGGGTCAAGACCTGTGGGCAATGATTAACGGCGAAGATGCCGAATTAATCGGACAAACCGTCAACACCCAGCCCATCATGCTGGCTGCAGGCATTGCCACCTACCGCGCCTACTTAAAAGCCGGCGGCAAAACCCCTTCCGTCGTTGCAGGCCACAGCCTCGGCGAATACACTGCCCTCGTCGCTGCCGGCGCATTGGATTTTGCAGACGCGGTCAAACTGGTTCGTCTGCGCGCTGAACTTATGCAGTCTGCCGTACCGCAAGGCGTAGGCGCAATGGCCGCTATTTTGGGTTTGGAAGACGAACAAGTCAAAGCCATTTGCGCCGAAGCCGCACAAGGCGAAGTCGTTGAAGCCGTCAACTTCAACTCCCCAGGCCAAGTCGTGATCGCCGGCAACACCGCCGCAGTCGAATGCGCCATGGCCGCTGCCAAAGAAGCCGGAGCCAAACGCGCCCTACCGCTGCCTGTTTCCGTTCCTTCGCATTGCAGCCTCATGAAGCCCGCAGCGGAAAAACTTGCCGAAGCATTGAAAGACATCACCATCAAACAACCGCAAATCCGCGTCATCCATAACGCCGATGTTGCTTCTTACGATGATGCCGACAAAATCAAAGATGCCTTGGTACGCCAACTGTACAGCCCGGTGCGCTGGACAGAAACCGTCAACGCATTGGTTTCCGAAGGCATCACCGAATCCGCCGAATGCGGCCCCGGCAAAGTCCTCGCAGGCCTCGCCAAACGCATCAACAAAGAAGCCGCGTGCAGCGCATTGACCAATGCCGACCAAGTGGCTGCATTTATTGAAGCCCACTAAAACGTTTTCAGACGGCCTTATCCTGTCAGGCAAGGCCGTCTGAAAAATCAGCTCCACCCCAATCCGAATACATTATGAAAAAAACCATTATTCTTGCCGTTCCTTACATGTACGGACTGGATCAATGTATCGAAAAAAATCTGTGTTTTCTTGGTTTTGAGGTCATCAACCTGTGCTATGACGACCGGGATTCCTATTACCCGAACTTGAACCTAAATAAAAATTGAGGAAAAAAGAGGCTTTAAGGCTTCCTGCACCGGAAATCGATAGAGAAGTTGTGGAGAATTTAAATGTTTGACAAGGAAAAGCTGCTGACTTCTATAATTCCTCTCAGGACACACCAGCCAGCAGCAACCGTGCAACATATTGTTTATGCGGCCGATCAAAAACATCCGCCACATCGGCACATCCATGCTCTCCGTTTTGGCAAACAACCACTTTCCGATTCATTTTCATCTCTTGGTCAGCGGTTCGGAAAACTATGCCTTCGATATTTTCAACCAACTAGAAAATATCAATCCAAATTACACCGTAACGGTTTATCACCTGGATACAGATTATTTTTCTACCCTGCAGACAACCAGCTATTTCACCATCGCTATGTACTACCGAATGTGCATACCCGCCATACTTGGCGATATAAGCGATACTGCACTCTACTTGGACACAGACGTTCTCTGCTTAGGCGATATCTCAGAACTGTTTACCGTCAACCTTGATCGCAAACTTCTCGCAGCCGTTCCAGAAACAACACTTTACCGTACCTACATTAACAAATTAAATGTATTTGGTTTTAGCAGTACAGATCCCTACTTTAATTCAGGCGTGCTGCTGTTTAACAACAAATTTTGGAACGAATCATCCGCTTACACTATCCTGAGCGAGAAAATACGGCAGGTCGAACTCAGCAAATTGATCTTGGCATGTCCGGATCAAGATCTGCTCAATCTAAGCTGCAAAGGCAAAGTAGAATGGTTGCTGGAATCTTACAACTGGATACATTGGCACCATCAAGGAAACGAGCTGAACACCAACCCCAACAATATCCGGTTTGTTCATTTATCGGCGGCACCAAGCCTTGGCATCATCTTGGCTTTCATCCTGTTTATGATTCTTTTTATAGAAAGTCTCCTTGGTATGATGGTTATCTCCATCAAAAGCCCAATATCGACTTACCCTTCCCGAATCCGCATAAGAGATACAAACAAGCTGCAAAACGCCTATTTAAACAAGGCGATAAAAAACAAGCCTGGCTATATTATCGGACATATTTATTAACAAAATTTCTAAGCCGTCAAAAGCAACCTTATCTTGCAGAAAAACCAATTTATTAAAACAGGGCAGCCTTAGCACGCAAAACATTTACAGACGGCCTGTAGACAAAAGTTAGATTAAAAAACCTATTCGTGGTATAAGGCCGTCTGAAACCATTTTTCCAATCGCAATTAAGGAATAAAACATGAGTACACAAGATTTAAGCGGTAAAATCGCTTTGGTAACCGGCGCATCGCGCGGTATTGGTGCGGCGATTGCCGATACTTTGGCTGCGGCCGGTGCAAAAGTTATCGGCACAGCCACCAGCGAAAGCGGCGCAGCTGCAATTAGCGAGCGCTTGGCGCAATGGGGCGGCGAAGGCCGTGCATTGAATTCTGCCGAACCTGAAACCATCGAAAACCTGATTGCCGACATCGAGAAAGAATTCGGCAAACTGGATATTCTGGTCAATAACGCCGGCATTACCCGCGACAACCTCCTGATGCGCATGAAAGAGGAAGAGTGGGACGATATCATGCAGGTCAACCTCAAATCCGTCTTCCGCGCCTCCAAAGCTGTCTTGCGCGGCATGATGAAACAGCGTGCCGGCCGCATCATCAACATCACATCCGTTGTCGGCGTGATGGGCAATGCCGGTCAGACCAACTATGCAGCCGCAAAGCAGGCTTGATCGGCTTCTCCAAATCCATGGCGCGTGAAGTCGGCAGCCGCGGCATTACCGTCAACTGCGTCGCCCCGGGCTTTATCGACACCGATATGACCCGCGCCCTGCCGGAAGAAACCCGCAAAACCTTTGAAGCGCAAACTTCTGTGGGCAAATTCGGTGAAGCGCAAGATATTGCCGATGCAGTCTTGTTTTTGGCTTCTGATCAGGCAAAATACATTACCGGTCAGACACTTCATGTCAACGGCGGCATGTTGATGCCTTAAACCGTTTGTTTATTTAAAGGCCGTCTGAATATTTCAGACGGCCCTTTTTGTCAATCAAAACACTATTTTACATTCTATCTTGATATAATCTTAATAATCCGTTAGATAACGCTCGAAACAGTAAATCCAAATAAGCATGATACGGGAAATCAAATCGCAGGAATAAATTGCGTTCTGTGCGTTTTTATTTGGGTTTGCTGTCGGTTTTCGACGTGTTTCAGACGGCCTCTATATAACAATATTTACTTTTAATGAAAGGCCGCCCACTCTATGCACGAATTTTCCCTTGGTCCCATTGTCATTGTTCTGTTGGTTGCCGTTATTACGGTTATCTGCTGCCGCAAATTCAACATTCCTTCCATGCTCGGTTATCTTTTGGTCGGTTTTATTGCCGGTCCGGGTATGTTCAGACTGATTCCTCAAAGCCACGCTACCGACTATTTGGGCGAAATCGGCATTGTGTTCTTGATGTTCAGCATCGGTCTCGAATTCTCCCTGCCTAAACTCAAAGCCATGCGCCGCCTCGTATTCGGTTTGGGCGGTTTGCAAGTCATCGTTACCATGCTCTCGATTATGGGCATTTTGATGGCGATGGGCACGCCGTTTAACTGGGCGTTTGCCACCGCCGGCGCACTGACCATGTCGTCCACCGCCATCGTCAGCCGCATTTTGTCGGAGAAAACCGAGCTGGGTCAGCCGCATGGTCAAATGGCCATGGGTGTTTTGCTGATGCAAGATATTGCCGTTGTACCGCTGATGATTCTGATTCCGGCGCTTGCAGGCGGCAGCGAAGGCAACTTGTGGGTAGAACTGGGCCTAGCCGGTTTGAAAATGTTGCTGACCTTGGGCATTTTGTTTGTTATCGGCAGCCGTGTGATGTCGCGCTGGTTCAGACTGGTTGCCAAACGCAAATCGTCCGAACTCTTCATGATCAACGTTTTGCTGGTTACTTTGGGCGTAGCCTATCTGACAGAACTTGAAGGCCTGTCCATGGCATTGGGCGCATTCGTCGCCGGTATGCTGCTTTCCGAAACCGAATACCGCATTCAGGTGGAAGACGACATCCGCCCATTCCGCGACATCCTGCTCGGCTTCTTCTTCATCACCGTCGGCATGAAGCTGGATATTCAGGCGCTGATCGGCAATTGGCAGCAAATCCTGATTTGTTGGTTATCCTGCTGGTCTTGAAAGCACTGGTCGTCTTCGTCATCGCTTTGCGTATGAAAAACCCTGTGGGTGATAGCCTCAAGAGTGCGCTTTATTTGGCGCAAGGCGGTGAGTTTGGCTTCGTGATGCTGGCCATTTCCAGCAAAATCAATATGGTTTCGCCCGAATTGGAACAAGCGGCCACTGCAGCCGTCTTACTCTCCATGATTGCCGCACCATTTATCTTGGGCAGCAGCGATGCCATCATCGGCCGCTTCGTCAAATCCGACTGGGACATGAAAGCCTTGGACTTGCACTCCATGCTGGTGGAAACCATGAGCAAATCCGAACACGTCCTGATTATCGGTTTCGGACGCGGCGGTCAATCGGTTGCCCGCGTATTGGCTCAAGAAGGCATCCCCTACTTTGCCCTCGACTTGGACATCGCCCGCGTACAAGTGGCACGCAACGCAGGCGAACCGGTTTCCTTTGGCGATGCCAAACGCCGTGAAGTCTTGGAAGCCGCCGGCTTGGGACGCGCTAAAATGGTGGTTATTACGCTGAACAATATGCACGAGACCCAACATGTTCTCGGCAACATCATGTCCATGCATCCGAGCATGCCGGTTTATGTTCGCGCCACCAATGACGATTACGTCAAAACCTTCACCGAAATGGGCGCGGAAGAAGCCGTTTCCGACACCAAAGAAACCAGCCTGGTGCTGGCAAGCTATGCCATGTTGGGCCACGGCCTCTCCTACAACCATGTTTATCAAACCATAACCCACATCCGTCACAGCCGCTATGCATCGTTGCAAGACTTGTTTATCGGCAGCGACGATGACAGCTTCTCAGACGAAGACAGCAAAGCTATCTCCCGTCACGCCTTCCCCTTGCACGGCGAGGCACACGCCATCGGCAAAACCATCCGCGAACTGCCCTTGTCCGCCCATCATCTGAAGCTATTGTTTATCCGCCGCAAGACTGGAAAAATCCAAGACCTTGATCCTGATTTTGTTTTGGAAAACGGCGATATTTTGATTGTCGCAGGCAAGCAGGAAGAAATTATTTCCTTTGAAAACTGGTGCTTACAGGGGGATATCTAATAATCGGCAAATAAATCTTGCGCGCATCAGGATTTTTTGGTTTAATAGCGTCTTCGCAATTTTGCGCACGGGTGATTAGCTCAGTTGGTAGAGCGTCTGCCTTACAAGCAGAATGTCGGCGGTTCGACTCCGTCATCACCCACCAAGTTTCCTTTTCATTGTCTTTGACAGTGGATGCGCGGTGGTAGCTCAGTTGGTTAGAGTACCGGCCTGTCACGCCGGGGGTCGCGGGTTCGAGCCCCGTCCGCCGCGCCATTATTTAAAAATACTGATTTTTCAGTATCTCCCTTTTTCGGGTGATTAGCTCAGTTGGTAGAGCGTCTGCCTTACAAGCAGAATGTCGGCGGTTCGACTCCGTCATCACCCACCACTTTCCTTTTCATTGTCTTTGACAGTGGATGCGCGGTGGTAGCTCAGTTGGTTAGAGTACCGGCCTGTCACGCCGGGGGTCGCGGGTTCGAGCCCCGTCCGCCGCGCCATCAAGTTAAAAATAAAAAATACTGGTTTTTACCGGTATTTTTTTCGTCTGTACCCTATGCCTTTTCGTAAAGAGCCTGATTATTTAGACAAGAGAAGCCGGAAATAAACTTAAAACATACGTCTTCAATACCAAAGATAAAACCATCCATCTCAAGCTGATTCACACCAAACGCTTATTCATCCAATCCCTGAATCATCCTTCAAAATAGACATAAATACTTGCCCCTCTTACACAAAGGCCGTCTGAAACGTCAATACATTTTCAGACGGCCTTTTTTTAGCTTATCAAGCCTGATACCTAATCATGCAGGAGGCTTTAGCATCAATCCAATGATCTCCGCCCGGCTGAACGATTTTAGACACCAGCTTATCCAAGTCGCGTAGATAATCGGTTGATTTCTGGCTATTGATAATGACGACAACCAACAACGGTTTTTCGCCCAACCAATACCCAGCCAGTGCGCGGACATCTTTGAGCGTACCGGTTTTGAGGCGCAGGTTTTCACCGGGCTGTTTCAAGCGCGTTTTAAGCGTGCCGTCTTTACCGGCAATCGGCAGCGTACTGATAAACTCGTTTTTAAACGGGCTGAAGTAGGCTTTTTCCAACATTTGCGCCATCATTCGCGCATTGAGCCGTTCTACGCGGGACAGGCCTGAGCCGTTTTCCAACACCAGCCCTTCCGTATTGATACCGGCAACCGCCAACTCGCTTTTTACGATAGAGGCAGCCTTGGCCTGCGCCTGCTGGTAATCAGATATATGTCCGGCAAATTTAAGGAAAACCGAACGGGCAATCAGATTATTGGAATGCTTGTTCATATCGGTGAGGATATCGGCAAGCGGTTTGGATAGATGGCTCGCCAACACATGCGCGTCATGAGGCGCGACACCTGTCGTCAGGCCGTCTGAAACCGTGCCGTCTTGTTGACGCCATTGGTTGACAAAACTTTTGCCGACAAATTCTTTCATGCTGTACATATTCAAATACAGCTCTTTGCCCAAGCAGCTTTCCGGCAGCTTGCCCGATACGGTCAGCGTATTGTTTTTATAGGAAGTCTTCATGTGGTTTTTTAAAACGCTGCACTTCCCTTCCTTATCTTCAAGCGTCAATTTATTTTGAATATTCAGATTCGGCAGCGGCGGATTGGTACGGATGACCAAGCGTCCGTCTGCTTCTTTTTCGGCGCTAAGTTCAACGGTTTTATACGCCAACATATTAGGGTCGGGCGGCGTCATAAAGCTTTCGGCAGAATCGGAAGCAAAATCATCCGGATTCTTCACATCGCCCCAGAGACTGCGGTCGAGTATCAGATGTCCGTCAATATGGCGTATGCCCTTATCGCGCATCTGTTGCTGCATTTGCACCAGATCATGCTGGTCAAACACAGGATCGCCGCTCCCCACCCAATACACATTGCCTTTCAGCGTATCGCCTTTGATTGCGCCGTTGGTTTAAACTCGGTTTTCCAACGATAATCACCGCCCAGCATACGAAATGCGGTAAACGCCGTTACCAGCTTCATGGTTGAAGCAGGATTGCGCAACTCATCGGCACGGTGTTCCACAATCACTTTACCGCTGTCCAGTTCCTGCACATAAACGGAAATTTCATTTTCAGGAATACGGCCGAAATCCAAAGCCCATGACGGACACGCCGCCACCATCAGGCTGATTAATAAAATATTTTTTAACTTCATTGTGTTACGAAAAATTGATACATCTGTACGAGGTACTGAGGCCGTCTGAACGTTTCAGACGGCCTGTTATTTATTTCTGGTGCGCTTTCAAACGCAAAGCAAACATAACGACAACGACACCGACAACCAAGGCGCAACCCATCGCCAAATGGATACCGTCCAACATTGCCTGTTGCGGCATATTTGCACCGGAGAGCTTCTCGCCGATATTGGTTGCACCGACAAAAAACGCCGCGCCGATGGCACCGGCAATCGGATTGATGGTAGTCAAAATTGCTGCGCCGTGCGGATTGAGCGTTTTCGGTAATGAATTCAGACCATGGGTTTCACCGGTTACGCAGGCAGACACGGACACCGCCAACAGCGTAAACATCGCTGTCAGCATCATCACTTGCGTGTCAATCCGTAAAAACAGCCACAATACCGCCAATGACACCACCAGCATCACGGTTGCCGGCAAGACTACAAAGCGTCCGCCCTTTTTGTCCAACAATTTGCCGAACAAAGGCGCGGCAACCGCTTGGGCAATGCTGGCGGGCATCAGGATCAGGCCGGTTGCCGTACCGGTCAGCATCAGCACTTGCTGCGTGTACATCGGCACCATCAGTTCCAATCCCAAAAACAGGAATACCGCGCCGGCCAAAATCACAACGCAATATCTGAACTGCTTGTATTCAAACGCACGAAGGTTCAACAAAGGCGTCGCCAAACGGAACTGACGGTGTGCAAACCAACCCACCAGTAAAACGGAAGCGACAAAGAGCAGATGAATTCCACCAGCGGCAAATGGGCGAAATTACTGCTCGCATACACCAGCCCGCCGAAGCCCGCAATCGACAGCACAGCCGACAACATATCGATTTTCGGACGGCTGATGTTGCTCAAATTAACCGTCAAATATTTGCCCACCAACAGCATCGCCGCCAACATAAACGGCGCGGTAAAACCGAACAGCACGCGCCAATGCGTGTGGTCGATGATGATGCCCGACAGCGTCGGCCCCATCGCGGGCGCGGCGGTGAACATCATGGTAATCACGCCCATCGCCGTTCCGCGCTTGTTGGGCGGGTAAATCGACAAAATGCCGTTAAACAGGAGCGGGACGAAAAACGCGGCAGACACCGCCTGCACCATCCTCCCCACAACCAAAATTCCGAAAGTCGGCGCAAACGCGCAAATCATCGAACCGGCCAAAAACGTTGCCTGCGTAAACAGCACCATTTTGCGCGTTTCAAACCATTGAATCACGCCTGCCGTAATCGGCGTAAACGCGCCCATCACCAGCAAAAAGCCCGTCGTCAGCCATTGAACCGTCGTCTTATCGACCCCGAAATCCTTCATAATCGGCGTAAGCGCGACATTCAGCAGAGTATCGTTGAGATAGCCGAAAAATGCACCGATAAACAGCGTCGCCACAATGGTTTTAGCAGGAAAATCAGGATTGTCGGCGTGGTATTCGTGCGCCGTATCATTTTCTTGAAAATCAGAAGCGTGCATAATAATTTGAAATATCAGCGAAACTGTTATTTTAGCATAAACTGTTTTGACAGGCCGTCTGAAACCTTGACCGCATCCATAGACAACACTAAAATCTAGAATAGTCTTCATTTTTATTATCAAACAGGAGAAAAACATGTCAAAAAAAGTCAGCATCTTGGTCGGCAGCCTGCGTAAAGGTTCGTTCGCACGAAAAATTGCACAAAACGTCATTTCCATGTTCCCCGAAGGCTACGAAGCGCAAATCGTCGAAATCGGCCATTTACCTTTGTATAACTTCAACTACGACGATCCTGCCGTTACCGACTTCCCCACTCCGCCCAGCTATACCGAGTTCCGCGAAACCATCAAAGCCTCTGCCGGCGTATTGTTCGTGACTTCCGAAAACAACCGTACCGTCCCTGCCTGCCTGAAACGCCATCGACATCGGCTCCAAACCCAATGCCGATGTTGCCTGGAAAAAAACACCGGCCGGCATCATCAGCCATTCCGTCGGCAAAATGGGCGGTTATAGCGCGCAAAAAAATCTGCGCCTTGCTCTCTCATATTTCGATATGCCGCTGACCGGCCAGCCGGAAGTGTTCCTCGGCAACTCGCCCACCCTGTTTGACGACAACGGCCGACTCATCGAATCCGCGCGCGGCTTTGTTCAAGGCTATATCGACCAACTGGTTGCCTTGATTGAGAAAAACCCTAAATAATCGGGATTGAAGCATACAGGCCGTCTGAAAACCGAATTTCAGACGGCCTCATCGTTTGCAAAAATCAGTTTTTCAACCCTTCCTAAATTTTTACTAATTGAGTGCGGTTATAATCACTGTCCGCCCATCCTTTGGAGAACTTCCATGCGCGTATTATTGATTGAAGACGATGCCATGATTGCCCAAGCCGTCAGCGCCAATCTGAAAGACGCCGGCTACGCTGTCGATTGGGTCAGCCGCGGTTCGGAAGTGGCCGCGGCAGTGGCGGCGCAGGCATACGATTTGCTGCTCTTGGATTTGGGTTTGCCCGGCAAAGACGGTTTGGACGTATTGGCGCAAATCCGCAACGGCGGCTGTACCGTTCCCGTCTTAATCGTAACCGCGCGCGATGATTTGCACAGCCGCCTCAACGGCCTGGACGGCGGCGCAGACGACTACATCGTCAAACCCTTCGACATGGCGGAACTGCAAGCTCGTATGCGCGCCGTATTGCGCCGACACGGCGGACAGGCGCAAACGCTGCTGACCAACGGCATCATCACGCTCAACCCTTCCACCCATCAGGCGGAAGTAGTCGGACAGGAACAGGCCGTCATGCTCAGCAACAAAGAATTTGCCGTCCTCCAAGCCCTGCTGCTGCGTCCGGGCATGATTCTGTCGCGCAGCGATTTGGAAGACAAAATCTACGGCTGGGGTGAAGAAGTCGAAAGCAACGCCGTTGACTTCCTGATTCACGCCTTACGCAAAAAACTCGGCAAAGAAGCGATTCAAAACGTCCGCGGGGTCGGCTGGCTGGTTGCACAAAACAACCAGGCCGTCTGAAAAACCACAACTATATCAATACACAAACCATGCAACGCCTTATCCACACCATCAAACAATCCCTGCAAGTCCGAATCAGCCTTGCCCTGATCTGCATGCTCCTGCCCCTCTCCATCCTTGCAGGCATATTTTCTTATTACGATACTTATCACGAGACCCAAGAGGTTCAAGACGACCTGTTGCGCCAAGTCGCTAATTATCTCGACCCGAGCGATGCCGATGACGAGAAACACTCGCTCGACAACGACAACAAGATTTCCGTTCAATTTCCCAATACGCCCAACCCCATTGTCAGCCTGCCTGAGAAGATTTCAGACGGCCTGCACACCATTCAGGCCGACGACGACGACGATTACTACCGCGTTTACACCCGCACCACCAAACAAGGCCGCATTGCCGTCATGCAGGAAAGCGACTACCGCGAAGAGCTGGCCGAAATGGCCGCCGTGCAGAGCATCCTCCCCATGCTCCTCGCCCTGCCCCTGATTATCCTACTCACCGTCTGGATTACCCACCGCACCATGCGTTCCGTCAAAACCCTGTCCAACGATTTGGAACAGCGCCAAATCAACGACCTCTCGCCGATAGACACGCAAGACATTCCCAGCGAAATCCAAGGCTTTGTCATCGCCATCAACAACCTGTTGCAACGTACCGACGAAAACGTCCGCCAACAGCAACGCTTTATCGCCGATGCCGCACACGAATTGCGCAGCCCCATGACCGCCCTTTCCCTTCAGGCAGAGCGGCTCAACAATATGCAGCTGTCCGCCGAAGCGCGCGAGCAGTCCGCCCTGTTGCAACAAAGCATACAGCGCAACCGCCACCTGCTCGAGCAACTCCTCTCCCTCGCACGCGCCCAAGCACCCGAAACCCAACGCCCCAAAACCTTGATCAGCCTGCAAAACCAGTTCCGCCGCGTCTTGCAGGAACTCATGCCGCTGGCGCTGGCCAAAGGTCAAGACATCGGCGTCGCCGTCGAAAACGACTGCCAAATCCACGCCGACGACACCGAAATCTACACCCTTATCAAAACCTTTACCGACAACGCCATCCGCTATACTCCCAAAGGCGGCCGCATCGATTTGGGCTTTGACGAAACCGCCGAATACCTCAACATCTGGGTGGAAGACAACGGCCCCGGCATTCCCCCAAGTGAACGCCAACGCGTTATCGACCCTTTCTACCGTATTCTCGGCACCGAACAACAAGGCACCGGTCTGGGGCTTTCCATCGCAGACACCATTGTCAAACGCCATCAAGGCCGTCTGAAACTGGCCGACAGCCGACGCTTTGACAGCGGCTTGCTGATTATTGCCGAGTTGGATAAAAAGACGCTTAAATAATTGACCCGCTCAAATTGGTTTATCTAGCTTTAAGCCGATAAATGAAAACGCTTTAAAACCAAAGGCCGTCTGAAAATGACTTTCAGACGGCCTTTTTATCTTTTAAAGCAAACCTACTTCATTCCTCACAAATACGGCAGCAAGGTTTGGCGGAGGATTTCCATATCGGTAATTTCAGTGATATTGGCTTTGCCCAAGTATTCCAAGCCGACAAAACGCATGATGCCGCTGCTGACTTTTTTGTCGTGGCTCATGTGTTCAATCCATTTTTCAAATGAGAAAACAGGCGGCGCAGACGGGAGGGAGGCGGCTTTCATTAAAGCGGCAATGCGGTCGGTATCGGCCTGTTGGGTTTTGCCCAAAATTTGCGACAAACGGGAAGCAAGGACGCAACCGGCGGCAACGGCTTCACCGTGCAGCCATACGCCGTAGCCCATTTCGGCTTCGATGGCATGGCCGAAAGTGTGGCCGAGATTCAGCCATGCGCGGATGCCCTGCTCGGTTTCGTCTTGGGCAACAATATCGGCCTTCATTTTGCAGCAATGGTAAACGGCTTCCGCCATTTTTTCTTGATGTTGCGCCATCAGGTCGGCCATATTTTCTTCCAACCAAGCAAAAAATTCGGCATCGCCCAATGCGCCGTATTTGATGACTTCGGCCATGCCTGCGGAAAGTTCGCGCTGCGGCAGCGTTTGCAAGGCGGTCAAATCAGCCAAAACGGCTTGCGGCTGGTAGAACGCGCCAATCATGTTTTTGCCGAGCGGATGGTTGATGGCGGTCTTACCGCCGACCGAGGAATCAACCTGGCTGAGCAATGTGGTCGGTACTTGGATAAAAGGTGCGCCACGCTGATAAGTTGCCGCGGCAAAACCGACCATGTCGCCTATCACGCCGCCGCCCAAAGCGATTAAAGTGGTTTTGCGCTCGGCACGGTTTTGCATCAAGCCATCGTAAATCAGGTTGAGCGTCTGCCAGTTTTTATATTCTTCGCCGTCGGGAAGGATAATGCTGAAATGCGGCACGCCCAGTCTGTCTAAGGCCGTCTGAAGTTGCTTGAGATAAAGCGGCGCAACGGTTTCGTTGGTAATGATGGCCGCTTTTTTGCCTAAATAGGGCTGAAGCAGCGTATCGACCTGCTCGATCAGTTTATACCCGATAAAGATGGGGTATTGATGGGACAGGGTTTGGACAGTCAGGGTGCGCATGGTGTTCCTTTGTAAAGCGTGTTATTCGCTCAATATTTCAATCAGCCGTTTGAGCGTTTTGTGGCAGCTGTCGGATTCGATAACGAAATGGGCGGTTTGACGGTACAGCGTATCGCGCTGGTCATACAGATCTTGCAGTTTGGCCAAAGGATCGGCAACTTGCAACAGCGGCCGGTTGCTGTCGTAACGGGTACGCTCCAGCAAGGTTTCAGGGCTGGCATGCAGATAAACAACCGTACCGTTTGGCGCAGAATCTGTCTGTTTTCACTGCGTAACACGGAGCCGCCGCCGGTCGATAAAACGATGTTGCGCCGGGAAGCGAGCTTTTTCAGCATATTGGTTTCGCGGTTGCGGAAGCCTTCCTCCCCTTCCATCTCAAAAATGGTCGGAATGGATACGCCCGAAGAAGTGCAGATTTCGTAGTCGCTGTCGTAAAACGGGCATTCAAACATTTGGGCAAGCTGCTTGCCCAAAGTGGTTTTGCCCGCGCCCATCAGCCCGATTAAAATTAAATTGCCGTTGATTTTTTCCATGAGGGTCATTTTATACGATATGGCGGTTTCTTGGAAAAGTTCGTGGTTTTTCAGACGGCCTGAAACGAAAGGCCGTCTGAAAACGAAAACAGGCATACCTTTGCAGATATGCCTGTTTGTCATTCTAAAATCAATAACGCAGATTGTTACCTACATTATCCATAATGCGCGGCGTGATGAAAATCAACAGCTCACGGCGGTTTTCACGCTTGCCGCGTGATTTGAACAAATTGCCGACAACGGGAATATCGCCCAAAACGGGGACTTTGTTCACTGCATTGGTGCTTTCTTCTTCGTAAATACCGCCGACAATCAGCGTACCGCCATCTTCAACCATGGCTTGGGTATTCAAGTGTTTGGTGTTGATACACTTGGTTGTCAGAGAATCTACGGTACAGTCGATCGGGGTATCGCGATTAATCTTCACAGTCATGATGATTTGACCGTCAGGCGTAATGTTCGGCGTTACGGTCAAGCCCAAAACGGCTTTCTTGAAGGTAATCGAAGTCGCACCGCTGGAAGATGCTTCTTGGTAAGGGATTTCCGTACCGGATTCAATTTGGCTTCTTTACGGTCTTGTGTCAGCACGCGCGGATTGGAAATGGTTTTGCTCTTACCTTGTTCTTCAGACGCGCTGATTTCCAAACCCAATGCGCCGGACGAGAACGCACGCACCAGCGCAATGCTGTTGACTGCGGCTGCGGTCGGCAGGCTGACGTTCGGATCCAAAGACCATGTGCGGTAGCCTATGTCGCCACGGTTAAACGAGGCATTGGTATTGTAATTGGTTTGTGCATTGCTCCAGTTGCTGCCCCATGCCGTACGGCCGCTTGCGCCACCGGAACCGAATTTAACGCCCAAATTGCGGAAGAAGGTATCTTCTGCTTCGACAATGCGCGCTTCAACCATCACTTGACGGGTCGGAACATCCAATTCATCAATCAGTTTGCGGAATTTCTCAATCACGCCGCGGTTGTCGGTTACGATCAGCGTATTGGTGGCCGGATCGATTAAGGCGCTGCCTCGGTTGCTCAACAGAGTATTGCGGGTATTGGAATTATTGCTGTCGTATTCTTCCAAACGCAAAATTTTGCGGAATTCTTCCACGTTTGTATTTCAACTGGAAGGTTTGAGAATACAGCGGACCCAATTCGGCAATCTCTTTTTCAGCCTGCAAGAAGGCTTTGTCTTTTGCTAACAATTCATCGCGAGGTGCGATATTGATAATGTTGCCTTGACGGCGCATATCCAAATTACGCGCCTGCATGACCAAATCCAATGCCTGATCCCAAGGTACATCTTTCAGGGACAGGGTCATGGTGCCTTTGACAGTATCGCTGGCAACAATATTCAAGCCGGACTCTTTCGCCAAAATCTGCAAAATGGTACGGACTTCTACATCTTGGAAATCCAAGGAAATTTTACGGCCTTTAAACGATTTGTTTGCATTTTGGTTCAAGCCGCCGGATTCGGTATTGGCGGCTTTAGGCGATACTTCAAATACAAAACGGCCGGAAGAGGCTTTGGTATTGATGTCCCAATTCGCATTATTGTTGCGGATAATGAGCTGGGTAGAATTGCCGATACGTTTGAGCGTAACGTTTTGTACAGGCGTATTGAAGTCAGCCACATCTAAACTGCGTTGCGCTTGTGTCGGCAGCGTATGGTTTTTCAAGGTAACAACGACGCGGTCGCGTTGCTGTTTGATGTCCGGCTGTCCGCTGAAACCCGGAGCAGACAGTTCAATAATGCCGGAATTGCGTGCGCCTTTGCGGAAATCGATATTGGCGGCCGAAACGGCTTGATAAGCCTGAGTAGCGCGCGCGGTAGACGGTGTAGCTGCACGTTCATTTACAACGGCCGCATTGGTTTGGTCAGTAGATTCGTTTACGAATACCCAAACTTCGTTGCCGCGAATTTCAGTATTGTATTGGCTGATTTTGTTCAAACCCAAAACCACGCGTGCGCGGTCGTTGTTTTGTGCCGCAGTAATTTGATTCAGCAAGGGGTCGGCATATTCCAAAACAGGCTGGGGCAAACGGATATTGGTGTTAGCAAAATCCAATGCAATACGCGCCGGAGTAGATGTTACAAAACCATGAGGTGTGGTGACGTCTTTGTCGAAACGGATTTTGATGATTTTTTGGTTGTCAGGCAAAGTGGAAACGTTGATATCGGTAATATTGCCTGCAAAGGCCGTCTGAACAGCGAGGGCAACGCTGAAGCCGGCAAATAATTTTGTCATGTGCTTGGTTTTCATAATCGAGTGAGACCCCTAAATTAATTTGAATTCGAACTATCTGAGCTATCGGAAGAATCCGCGTCTTTGCTACTCAACGGCAATTCGGCCTTCCGGTACACCCAGTTGCCGTAGCTGTCTTCAACTTGCTCGGTCAGGATAATTTTATCTTCAGTAATACTTTGGATTCTGCCGTAATTCTGACCGATGTAGTTTCCGGGATAAACGGTATAAACATGGTCGTTGACTTTGATAAATCCGGAAACTTTACCACCGCTTTGAAGCGTTCCGACAAAAGTCATGTTTCCAGACTGAAGGCTTCCAAGGTTTCTTTCGGACGGTTTACATCCGGCGCATTACCGCCTTTGGGGGCAGTATCCAAACGGCGTGAATCAAACGCATTCAAGCCTTTAAAATTTGGAGGGTTATACGGCTTGGGCAATGTAACAGTCGGCTCTTCAAACGGAATAATCTTGGATTTCGCTTCCTGACGGGTTTGCGTCATCCATTGAGTCAAATCTTCATAGCTTTGCGTGCAGGCTGCCAAGGGAAGAAGACTTAAGAGTAAGATGATTTTTTTCATGATTTCCCTATTCTTTTATTTTTGCTCATTCTCGGCAGATTTGCCTTCTTCCTGCGCCTGTTGCGCAGCCAATTCAGCGGCAATCTCTTCGGCCGGACGGGCTTTGTAAGTCGTTGCAATCGCGCTCAATGTCAATTCGCCTTTATTGCCTTTGCCTTCTTTATCCTCGCCTGCGTTTACGAGCTTCAAAGAATCCAGCGTAATAATGCGCGATAAATCGCCTACGTCACGGGTAAATTGGCTGATCTGTGAGTATTTGCCTGTGATGGAAATCTGATACGGCAGTTTTTGGATCGGGCCATCGTTTTCAGGTTGGAGCGGTGCAACGCTGTCCAAACGCAAGCCGTTGGTCGAACCTGCCTGATGCAATTCTTGAATCAGGTTCGGAATTTCCGCGTCGGTCGGCAATTGTTTCAACAAAACGTCGAATGCAGAACGAATCGAAGCCAATTCGGCCTTCAGATTGTTCAAGCTTGCGGCCTGAATGCTTTTACGCGTAAAGGTTTCCTTCAGCTCATCTTCTTTAGCTTCCTGCGTATTCAAGGTTTCAATCTGATCTTTAAAGACGCTGACATAGCCCAAAGCCAACATGCCGACAATCAATAAACCTGCCAGCAAAAGTTTTGAAGGCATATTGAGCAGGTACAGGTTTTGTACGTCCAATTGTTTTAGGTTTTTAGATGCCATTATTGAGCCTCCGGAGCAGGTTCGGCCACAGGTTCGGCCATTTCACCGCTGCTTTGGGCAGTCGGTGCAGGAGCCGGCGTATTCACCTGGTTGATTGAAGATTTCAAAGTAAATTCTTGGTAATTATCTACTTTTTTAATGCTCAACAATTCAGGCTGCAAGAAAATACCTGTACTTGGCAGGGAGCGCATCATAACGGCAATTTTATTGTCACTGATGGCATGACCGCTGATTTTATAGCTGGTCGGGCTTTCGGCTTCCAACGCGGTCAAATAAGTATTATCGGGCGTAAGCGTATTCAAAGAATCAAGGATATAGGCCGCTTGATAGCGTTTTTCCTGCAATTCTTCCACTTTCAGCTTTTTAGCCAAGAAGGCTTCTTTTTCTTGCTGAAGTTTATCGATTTCGCCCAATTCCCTATCGAGTCTGTCGATTTCGGTTTGCAGGAAGTTGTTGCGCCCTTCTTGATTACTGATGGCGTTGTCAATACCGAGATAGGTTGCAGCCGCCAAGCCCAAACCCACTGCAAAGGCGCCAAGCATCAATACTTTGAATTGCTGCTGCTTGCGCTGTTTAATCTCTTCCCGATACGGGAGAAGGTTGATTCTGGTTAATTCAATCATGTTCTCAAAGTCCCCTTAATGCCAATCCGAACGCCAAGGTCAGTGACGGTGCATCAATTTGAAGCTGCGGCAATTCTACTTTGCACTGCGTTCCACATATGAAATCGGATGCAGATATTCTGTTGCCGTATTGGTTTGCGAGAAAATACTTTCCGCCAAACCTGCCTGCTGCGCGGTAAAGCCGGTCAGCAGGATGTGTTTGATATTGGAGAAAGAATCAGTGGCTTGCGTGGTATAGTAAAATTGCAAAACACGCTGAACTTCTTGTGCAACCTGTACGTTAAAACGGTCGGCAATCTGAGATTGGTAGTCGGAAGGCTTGTTTTGAGAAGCCATCATTTGCGCGGCTTTTTCTTCCGTTACCTGATAAGTCCGCTGAATCAGCTGATTGAGCTGCTCTGTGCTGACCGGCGTTTCTTGTTTGTAAAGAATACGGCCGTTTTGCAGGATCAGGGCATACATTTGCGTCGCATGAATGCCGAACACGGCAACTTTTTCCTCTGCCATCTCGGGGGCATGCGTATTCATCCAATAGACGAAGGCATTGCGTTGCGCCAGCAAGTCCAAATCCAAAGCAGACAAAGGCAGGCCCGCATTCTCGAACATTTCAATGCGCGGCTCGACATCGTCTTTTTTGGCGGCAACCGCTAAAACATGCTGACCCGAACCGACTTCTTCGGCTTGAAAGTCGTAGTTCATTTCTTCAATCGGCGCAAATTGGCCGACTTCCGCTTCGACAAACTCTTCCAAGTCCAAATCGGTATCACGCGGGTTGTAAATAATTTGTTCGACTGTCGCCAAGTTTTGTGGCACGGCCGCAACAATATTTTTGCAAGAACTGCGTAATTGTGCGTAAGTATGCTGGATGTAGGTAGCAAGCTGATCGTAGTCTTGAATTTTGTTGCCTTTGACAATATTTCTAGGCAATTTGGTAATAACGTATTTTTCCAGCTGAATTTGGTTTAAACTACGGCCTGTCAGTTGTACCATCTTAATGGCATGTTGGCTGATATCGACGCCGATGGCAGAGCGGTTGTTCAATCCACTAGAAGCCTTGCCTGTTTTGGTATCTTTCGTGCTTTTAAATAAGCGCATGATTTGACTTCCCTGTATCATTTAGGAGTGAGTAACTGTTTCGTTATCCGTAAAGGACTTCTTATTCTTTGCACAGTATTGACTGTGGCTGATAGAAATCGTTTCCCATTTTACTTTATTTATCGCCATTAATGGCAAATTATTACTTAGTCATGATTAAAAAGATTATAACGACCTGCCTGGGTCTCTTATTGGGACTGGCTCTTTTCGGTGTGGGGCTGCTTGCAATTGCAATTTTGGTCACCTATCCGAAGCTGCCGTCTTTGGACACTTTACAACACTACAAACCCAAAATGCCGCTGACGATTTATTCTTCAGACGGCCAAGTGATTGGCGTTTACGGCGAGCAACGGCGTGAATTCACCAAAATCGGTGACTTTCCCAAAGTTTTGAAATGCCGTGATTGCCGCCGAAGACAAACGCTTCTACGACCACTGGGGCGTGGACGTTTGGGGTGTGGCGCGCGCCGCAATCGGCAACGTCATGGCCGGCGGCGTTCAATCCGGTGCCAGTACGATTACGCAACAGGTTGCCAAAAACTTCTACCTGAGCAGCGAGCGTTCGTTTACCCGTAAGTTCAACGAAGCCCTGTTGGCCTACAAAATCGAGCAGTCTTTGAGCAAAGACAAGATTTTGGAGCTGTACTTCAACCAAATCTATTTGGGTCAACGCGCTTATGGTTTTGCATCTGCCGCCCAAATTTATTTCAACAAAAATGTTAACGAGTTAACATTGGCCGAAGCCGCCATGTTGGCCGGCTTGCCCAAAGCCCCTTCCGCCTACAATCCGATTGTAAACCCTGAACGCGCCAAACTGCGCCAGGCTTATATTCTGAACAATATGCTGGAAGAAGGCATGATTACCCTGCAGCAACGCGATCAGGCTTTGAAAGAAGAGCTGCATTACGAGCGTTTTGTACAAAACATCGATCAAAGCGCCCTGTACGTTGCCGAAATGGTGCGCCAAGAGCTGTTTGAAAAATACGGTGAAGATGCCTACACGCAAGGCTTCAAGGTATACACCACCGTCGACACCGCACACCAGCGCGTGGCCACCGAAGCCCTGCGTAAAGTCCTGCGCAATTTCGACCGCGGCAGCAGCTACCGCGGTGCAGAAAATTACATCGACCTGAGCAAAAGCGACAACGTAGAAGAAACCGTCAGCCAATACCTTTCTACACTTTACACCGTCGATAAAATGATTCCGGCGGTTGTATTGGAAGCCTCCCGCAAAGGTGTACAGATTCAGTTGCCGAGCGGCCGTAAAGTGACGCTGAACAGCCACGCTTTAGGCTTTGCCGCCCGCGCCGTCAACAACGAAAAAATGGGCGAAGACCGCATCCGCCGCGGCTCCGTTATCCGCGTTAAAGGCAGTGGCGATACCTTTACCGTCGTTCAAGAGCCTTTGCTGCAAGGCGCATTGGTGTCTTTAGATGCGAAAACCGGCGCAGTCCGCGCATTGGTCGGTGGCTACGACTACCACAGCAAAACCTTCAACCGCGCAACTCAAGCCATGCGCCAACCCGGCTCGACGTTCAAACCGTTCGTTTATTCCGCCGCCTTGGCAAAAGGCATGACTGCTTCCACCATGATTAACGATGCGCCGATTTCCCTGCCGGGCAAAGGTGCAAACGGCAAAGCGTGGAACCCGAAAAATGCAGACGGCCGCTACTCCGGTTACATCACGCTGCGTCAGGCTTTGACCGCTTCGAAAAACATGGTGTCCATCCGCATCCTGATGTCTATCGGTATCGGTTACGCGCAACAATACATCCAACGCTTCGGCTTCAAGCCATCTGAAATTCCTGCCAGCCTGTCTATGGCTTTGGGTACAGGCGAAACCACACCGTTGCGTATTGCAGAAGGTTACAGCGTCTTTGCCAACGGCGGTTACAAAGTGTCCGCACACGTCATCGACAAAATCTACGACAGCCAAGGCCGTCTGAGAGCGCAAATGCAGCCTTTGGTAGCCGGTGAAAACGCGCCTCAGGCCATTGACCCGCGCAACGCCTACATCATGTACAAAATCATGCAAGACGTTGTCCGTGTCGGTACAGCACGCGGTGCAGCCGCACTCGGCCGCGCCGACATCGCCGGTAAAACCGGTACCACCAACGACAACAAAGACGCATGGTTTGTCGGCTTCAACCCTAGCGTTGTGACTGCCGTCTATATCGGCTTTGACAAACCGCGCAGCATGGGTCGTGCAGGTTACGGTGGTACAATCGCCGTACCGGTATGGGTAGAATACATGCGCTTCGCCCTGAAAGGCACCGGCGTCAAACCGATGAAAGCCCCTGAGGGCGTGGTTTCGAACGGCGGCGAAGTGTATATGCGCGAACGCATGACCACCAGCTCCGACCTGGCCTTGGACAACAGCGGCGTTGCACCGCGCCCCGCTCAACCTGCCCGTCGCGCGGTTCCGAATGAAAACCGCCGTCGCACCGAGAGCGGCAATGCGCCAGCCCGTGAAGAATTAGACGAAACCCCAGTTCTGCCAAGCAATACCGGCAACAATAACAAACAACAACTGGACTCTCTGTTCTAACAAATCAAGGCCGTCTGAAACGTTCAGACGGCCTTTTTTGAGAAAAATTCAAAAGCAAAAACCATGATTGATTTACACTGCCATTCGACCGTTTCAGACGGCATGCTCTCCCCAACCGAAGTCGTCCGACTCGCCCGTCAAAACGGTTGCACCCTGCTCGCCCTGACCGACCACGACCACACCGGCGGACTGGCCGAAGCTCGCGCCGAAGCCGATACCCTCGGCCTCCCCTTCGTCAACGGCGTGGAAATATCCGTCACTTGGCGCGGCCGTACCATCCACGTTGTCGGCTTGGACTTTGACGAACACAACGAAACCCTGCAAAACCTGCTTGCCGAAGTCCGCAAAGGCCGTCTGAAACGATTGGAAGCCATCGCGGCCAAACTGGAGAAAAAAGGCATCACAGGCGCGTATGAAGGCGCACTGGCATTGGCCGCCAACAAAGAAATGGCCAGCCGCACCCACATTGCCGAATTCCTCATCCGTGCAGGCCATGTCAAAAACAAACAGCAAGCGTTTACCAAATACCTGGGCGACGGCAAATCCTGTTCCGTCAGACACGAATGGGCCACACTGGAAGACTGCGTAGCCGCGATTACAGGCGCAGGCGGCATGGCCATTATTGCCCACCCGATGCGCTATGAATTATCCGCCACCGCCAAACGAAACCTGTTTCAAGAATTCAAAAATCTCGGCGGCGCGGGGATTGAAGTACACAGCGGCAACTGCTGCAAAAACGACCGCCTCAACTATGCCCTGCTTGCCGACCGCTTCGACTTTCTCGCCAGTGCAGGCAGCGACTTCCACCGCCCCAACGACTTCAGCGGCGGCATACTCGGCGCCTGCCCCGACCTACCCGAACAATGCCGCCCGGTCTGGGAACACTTTAAGGCCGTCTGAATTTTTGACAGCAATTTTTCAGACGGCCCGCCAAGTATGAGACAGTTATAAACATATCACACTCTACATATTGAAACTGCCTGCCCGATACACCATAATAACCCTATAAATACCCCAAAAATAAAGGTTAACACCATGTGCCAACTGCTCGGCATGAATTGCAACACTCCCACAGACATCATGTTTTCTTTTGAAGGCTTCCGCCGTCGCGGCGGCATTACCGACCACCACGCCGACGGCTTCGGTATCGGCTTTTTCGAAGGCAAAGGCGTGCGCTTGTTTCACGACGACAAACCCAGCGCCAACTCGCCCGTTGCCGACTTGGTACGCGCCTACCAAATCAAATCTGAAAACGTTATCGCCCATATCCGCAAGGCCTCACAAGGCCAGACCTCATTGGCGAACACTCATCCCTTCATGCGCGAGATGTGGGGCGAATATTGGCTGTTTGCCCACAACGGCCATTTGATTGATTTTTCCCCGAGCAGGGCGAGTACTACCATGCCGTCGGCTCAACCGATTCCGAACGCGCGTTCTGCTTTATTCTCAACCGCCTGCGCAGCCGCTTTGCCACCAAGCCAGAACCTGAAGTTTTGTTTGACGCCATTGCCGGCCTGACCCATGAAATCCGCCGCTACGGCTTGTTTAATTTCGTGATGTCCAACGGCGACTGCCTGTTTGCCCATGCCAGCACCTTGCTTCACTACATCGTGCGCAAAGCCCCGTTTGGCAAAGCACGTTTGCTGGACGATGATGTCATGGTCGATTTTTCAGAGGTGACCACCCCGAACGATAAAGTTTCCGTCATCGCCACCCTGCCCCTGACGCGAGATGAAACCTGGTCGCAATTGGCAGTCAATGAATTGGTGATGTTTCAAGACGGCGACATTGTCCTCAGCGACCGCCCCGACAATCCGGTTTACATGAGCGCGGAAGAAGGTTTGGAAATCGCCCGAGCTGTCGGCGTATCGGTTTGACGTTTGATTGACTGAAAAACACAAGGCCGTCTGAAAAGCCCAACTTCGCCAAAGTTGCCCTTTCAGACGGCCTTTTTATACCTAAATTCTACGCAAAAGCCTTTACTATACGAAAATAACGCAATCCGCTACAATAATAGTTCACAAACAATAAATTCAATTGCTTAGCGACCTTGCCGAGCGTATGACAAGGAAACCCGATGAAGTGCCCGTTTTGCCAACACCCCAACACTCAAGTAACCGACTCGCGATGGCTGGAAGACACCAACAGCATCCGTCGCCGCCGCAAATGCTTGGAATGCGGACAACGCTTCAGCACTTTTGAAACCGTTGAAATGCGGATGCCGCAAGTTATCAAATCCAACGGCACACGGGTTCCCTTCAATCCGCACAAACTGCAGACCAGCCTTGAGCGCGCGCTGCACAAACGCCCTGTCACGCAAGAACAAATCGACGAAACCGTTGCCCTTATCGAGCAACGCCTCTACCGTTTGGGCAAAAAAGAAGTCGCTTCGCGCATCGTCGGCGAAATGGCGATGGAGGAGCTGGCAAAAATCGACCAAGTCGCTTATGTCCGCTTCGCGTCCGTCTATAAAAGCTTTAAAGACGTTTCCGAATTCACCCAAGTCATCGCCGAATGCAAAGCCAAATAAGGCCGTCCGAAACCATGTTTTCCGCACTTGATACCCAAATGATGCAAACCGCCCTCGAGCTGGCCAAGCTTGGGCGGTTTTCTACTTCCCCCAATCCCCGCGTCGGTTGCGTCATTGCACACGGCGCCCAAATCGTCGGACAAGGTTTCCACGTCAAAGCAGGTGAGCCGCACGCCGAAGTTCACGCCTTGAGGCAGGCCCAAGCGGCGGCAAAAGGCGCAACAGCCTATGTCACGCTGGAACCTTGCAGTCATTACGGCCGCACGCCGCCATGCGCCGAAGCGCTGATTCATTCCGGCGTAGCACGCGTGGTCGCCGCCATGACCGACCCTAACCCGTTGGTCGCAGGCAAAGGTTTGTCCATGCTGGAAGCCGCCGGAATCCGTACCGAAAGCGGTTTGCTGGAAGCGCAGGCGCGCGAGCTCAACCGCGGTTTCTTGTCGCGTATTGAACGCGGCAGACCGTTTGTCCGCCTCAAATGCGCTGCCAGTTTGGACGGCAAGACCGCCCTTTCAGACGGCCGCAGCTTTTGGATTACCGGCGAAGCGGCGCGCGAAGACGTACAAATTCTCCGTGCCGAAAGTTGCGCCGTTTTGACCGGTATCGGTACCGTGCTTGCCGACAACCCGAAACTTAACGTCCGCAGCTTCCCCACCCTACGTCAACCTGCGCGTATCATCTTGGACAGCCGGCTGCAAATCCCTTTGGACTGCCACCTTGTTACCGATACCGACAGCCCGACCGTTATCGTTACCCTTTCCTCAGACGAGCAACGTTTGCAGGCTCTAAGTGCATTTGAACATATCCGCATCATCAGGCCGTCTGAACACATCAATGGCCGCATCAATCTTCTTTCCCTCATGCCGCAACTGGCAGAGCTTGGCTTTGGCGAAGTTCTGGTAGAAGCCGGCTCAACACTTGCTTCAGCCTTCCTGAAGGATGACTTGGTGGATGAAATCGTCCTCTACCAAGCGCCGAAACTATTGGGCGCAGGCAAACCTCTTTTCTCCCTCCCTGAAAATCCGGCCGCCCTACTTTCAGACGGCCCCTGGCTGAGTCAATCGGTAGAAATCATCGGGCAGGACATTAAATGGGTTCTACGGAAAAAATCCGTCTGATTGCTTGTCATAAATAATTTAATTATTTTCAATAGAGTTATTCTATTGTTTATATAGCAATAAATGTGATTTTTTCATCAATCTATTATAATGACTATAGCGTATTTCAATTTAAACCTTTGACTTAGGCTCATTATAATTAACCTAATTGTCAACAAAATTCTTTTTTTCTTCACGAAATAATAAACTTTTAAAATAAGTTAAGCCGAGAAAATTTATTAAAAGTTTTTATTCTAAAAGGGTTTTAAACGGCATAACCGACAGCTTGATTTCATGAACCAAGCATTTGACAGAAAATTATCCAAAATTAAAACATGTAGTTGCATAAAACCTTTTAAAATTAAATATTCAAAATTACCGTTTCCATACCTCAGAGGCCGTCTGAACGACCGTTAAACTTTTTTGATTGAGACGAATCTGATAAATGCTTATGATTTCGTCTGCTGGGATTATAAGTACGGTTTTGAGGCTTCACACGATACGGCAGCAGCAAACAACTCAGGCATCGGGCAAACACTCCCGATTTACTCATTCATTACACGAAAGACATCATGAAAAACATTACGATACAAAAATTTGCCGATAAGACCGCAAAAATCGGCATCGTCGGCTTAGGCTACGTTGGTTTACCACTGATGCTGCGCTATGTGGACATCGGTTACCAAGTTTTGGGTTTCGACATCGACAAAACCAAAGTCGACAAGCTCAACAAAGGCGAAAGCTACATCGAGCATATCCCTTCCGACAAAATTGCCGCTGCTTCCAACAGCCTGTTTGAAGCAACGACCGACTTCTCCCGCATCGGCGAAGTAGAAGCCGTGATTTTGTGCGTACCGACTCCGCTGAACAAATACCGCGAACCGGACATGAGCTTTGTGATCGACACTACCGACGCGGTCAAACCTTACCTGCGCGCCGGTCAAGTGCTGTCTTTGGAATCTACTACCTACCCCGGTACTACCGAAGAAGAATTGCTGCCACGCATGGAAGAAGGCGGCTTGAAAGTCGGTCAAGACGTGTTCTTGGTTTACTCTCCTGAGCGTGAAGACCCGGGTAACCCTAACTTTGAAACCCGTACCATTCCAAAAGTCATCGGCGGCCATACCCCTGCTTGTTTGGAAGTCGGCCTTGCGCTGTACCAACCTGCCATCGATAAAGTTGTTCCAGTAAGCTCCACCAAAGCTGCCGAACTGACCAAACTTCTGGAAAACATCCACCGCGCCGTAAACATCGGTTTGGTGAATGAGATGAAAATCGTTGCCGACAAAATGGGCATCGACATTCACGAAGTCATCAATGCCGCTGCAACCAAACCGTTCGGCTTCGTTGCTTATTACCCAGGCCCTGGCTTGGGCGGCCACTGTATCCCTATCGACCCGTTCTACCTGACTTGGAAAGCACGCGAATACGGTGTAAACACACGTTTCATCGAGCTGGCCGGCGAAGTGAACTCCCATATGCCCGACTACGTTATCGAAAAAGTCGGCCTGGCTTTGAACGACCACAACCGTTCCATCAAAGACAGCAAAATCTTGGTATTGGGTATCGCCTACAAGAAAAACGTGGACGATATGCGTGAAAGCCCGTCTGTGGAAGTGATGGACCGCCTGCACAAACTGGGCGCAGTGGTTTCCTACTCCGACCCGCACGTTCCAGAATTCCCACACATCCCCGGCCACCACTACTTCGACCTGAAGAGTGAAGCGCTGACCCCTGAAACTGTCGCCCAATACGACTGCGTGGTTCTGACCACCGATCACGACAAATTCGACTATGACATGATCACCGAACATGCCAAACTGATTGTCGATACGCGCGGCAAATTCCCAGTGAAAAATCCTAAAGTCATCAAAGCATAATCTTGCTTCAGACGCATCCGGCTGCCTCCGGTTTTCCGACCGGGACGGCGGCCGGTTTCCCAAGGCCATTTGTTTTTCAGACGGCCTTGGGAAACCGGCAACGGTAACAACGCATCTCTTACGAAAAACGCTCAGCTCGAACTTCCGGCCGTCTGAAAACAAATAATATGAACGCGAAAAAAATCCTCGGCTACGCATTGGGCCCGATAGGAAGCGCCGCTTTCGGCCTGCTTTCCCTGCCGCTCATCTCATGGTACTTCCCTGCGGAAGACATCGGCCGTATCGTACTCTTGCAGACCATTGCCGGACTGAGCATCCTGTTGCTGGGCCTGGGGTTGGATCAATCCTATATTCGCGACTATTACGCCGTTAAAGACAAGGCCGCGCTGTTCAAATCCGTTTTTTTATCGCCATTGATTCTGACGGTGGCGGTTGTGGTTTTAGTGTTGCTGATAAACGCATCATGGCCGTCTGAAATCATTTTCGACATCCCCAGTGCGAATTTGGGGATTCTCTTCCTGATTTTCTTGGCCACCACGCTGATTATCCGTTTTTCAGCCTTGATTTTGCGGATGAAAGAGCAGGCACTGGCTTTTTCACTCAGCCAGCTTGCGCCGAAATTTTTGATTTTGGTGTTGGTTTTTGCCGTGATTGCTTCCGGCCTGCCCGCCAATACCACTTCGCTGGTTTTTGCCTACACCGCCGCCCAAGTGCTGACCGTTGCGCTGTTGATCTATCAACTGCGCCAAGACCTGCAAGCCGTTTCCCATGCGAAATGGTCGCCTGAGCTGCACCGGGACGGCCTGCGCTACGGCCTACCGCTGGCATTCGGCAACTTGGCCTATTGGGGTTTGACTTCGATTGACCGTTTTGTCCTCAAGAATATCTCGGGCTTGGACGAGTTGGGTATTTATTCGATGGCAGTCAGCTTTGGCGCCGTCGCCTTGATTTTCCAAAGCGTGTTCTCCACCATTTGGGCGCCTTTGGTGTTCAAATGGGTAGAAGAAAAAACCAATCTGGACAAAATCGGCGACATCACGCTTTCCATGACCGTCCTTATCAGCGCAATGATTTGCCTTATCGGAATTTTCTCGCCGATGGCGACCTGGATACTGCCGGAAAAATACACGCAGGTTCAATTTATCCTGCTCTCGTGTATGCTCTTCCCCCTGTTTTACACGCTGACCGAAGTCAGCGGCATCGGTTTGAACGTCGTCCGCTCGACTTGGCTGATTACCGCCATCAACATCGTTGCCTTTATCGCCAATACCGCCCTGCTCTATCTGCTGGTACCGAAATTCGGTGCAAAAGGTGCGGCTATGGCCAGCGCAACGGCTTTTTGGCTGTTTTTCATCTTGAAAACCGAATTCTCTTCACGCCTGTGGCAACCTTTGCCGCGCCTGAAGATTTATACCAACTCAACGCTCTGCCTGATGATCTGCCTTGCCTACACTTGGCTGGGTAAACGCGACAACTATATTTGGTTTGCGCTGGCATGGGCAGTCGGACTGGGTTTCCTGTTCCTAAAATACAAACATGCATTATTTGCCGCGACCGAAAAATCAAAGCCAAATTAAACCGTTCGGCAAAATAGCCAACCTGAGATTCATGTCTCTACGATAACAACAGCACGACTATGAAAATAAAACGTCTGAACTTATACACTTACATCCTATACATCATGCTCGCAGCCTATATGCTGGGACCCGCGCTGTCCTTCAAGGTCGGCGTGCCGCGTATCGACAACCCGCTGACCCTGATATTTGTACTGCTTGGTTTTGTCGTATTTTTTCTGGAAAGCAAGCATATTCCGCGCAAGATTTTTGCCATGCTCTGCGCTCTGACCGCCATGTGCATCTGGCCTGCCATCCACATGGGCATTACGTCGCTGACGCCGACGCAGTACATGGATATTTTGTTTTTTATGGCTGTTCCGGCTTTCTTCTACTTGTTTTACCAAGTATTGAAGCGCGCCGACGATCCTTTGAGGACAATTCAGAAGTTCCTCGTCGTATTTACGCTGTTTATCGCCGTGCCGCCGTTTGCAGAGCTGGCCACCGGTATTCAGTTTGTGAGTGCCAGCGATGAATTGGCCATTGACGAAGGCTCGCTCAAAGGCTTGTTCTTTAACCCGAACAACCTTGCCGCCACCGCAGTCTGCCTTGCGCCTGCCATTTTGTTTTTCTTCCAACTCCAAGGACGGAAACACAAAGAAAAACTGCTGGGCTGGGGCTTGTTCCTGCTGTTGGGCATGGCCATTTTCGCCAGCGTATCGCGTACCGCCATCGGCTGTTACCTGTTGATTTTGCTGGTTTATACGGCCTATCGCAAAAACGGTTTTATTACGGTCGGCGTAGCAGGCCTGCTGGCGTTGGTGTTGTCGATGATTCCGTCACGCGCGATTGCGGAATTTTTGCTCTCACTCAACGGCAACCAGTTTTTGGAACGCTTTTCCAGTCGCGTGTACCTCTTCCTGTACGACTTGGGCAGCGACAACTCCGTGTCCTACCGTCAGGAGATTTACAACTACTTTTGGAACAATCCGCCCCTACTGCTGACCGGCTACGGCCCTAAACTTCCGCGAATATTTCGGCGGCCATTTGAGCGGCAGCTTGGGCTTTGAAAACCCGCACAGCTTCATCATCGAGCTGTATCTGGGTTTCGGCATGATTTCCTTACTCGGCTTTATTGCCTTTGTGGCGTGTTATTTCCTCTACACCGCCTCAAACCGCGCAGTAACCGGCAAATCGCGCGTTTTGGCTTGGGTCGCCTTGGGCATTTTCCTGCTGGCCGGTTTTATTCCGTCCACTATTTTGCGTATGCCGTTTATCTGGCTGCCCTGCCTGCTGATTTTTATTTACAGCGTATTTGTCGCGCCCAAGCTGAAAGATATGGCCGCTTACGCATACAACGAAACACTATACGATACGAAGAAACCATCATGAAAATCATCCTGACTACCTCCATGTCCGGCCTCGGTGGCACTGAAAACGCCACTTTCCGCCTCGGCCGCCTGCTCAAACAACGCGGACACGATATCGTATTGGCCTCTTCAGACGGCCCTTTGATTCAGGAAGCGCAAGCATTGGGCATCCGTTGGCAGCCGATTGATTTTTACCAAGGCGGTCTTTTGGGTTACATCAAAGGCATGTTTGCCTACATGAAACTGCTGAAAAAAGAGAAACCCGATGTGATTCACTGCCAAATGGCGCGTATCGTTCCGGCCTGCGCCATTGCGGCCAAGTTTGCCTCGCCGAAAACCAAAGTGTTCTACCACGCACGCGGCCTTGATCCGGAAACTTATCCGAAAATTGCCAAGCTTTTCGACAAGCTGGGCGTGTACATCATCGGCAACTGCAAACACGAACGCGAAAAACTCATCCGTTACGGTTTCCCTGCCAACCGCATCACCTACACTTACAACGCCCTGCACAAAGCGGATTACGTTCCTGAAAAAACAGTCAAAGACTATGTCCAACTGGGCACGCTTTCCCGTTTGGACACCGTCCGCGCCGTGCATCTGATGTTGGACATTCTCAAGAAAATGGTTGACCGCGGTATGCCTGTACGCCTCAACGTTGCAGGCATCGGCGAAGAAATGGACAACCTCAAAGCCCAAGCCAAACGTTTGGGCATCGAAGACAAAGTTACCTTCCTCGGCGGCGTCCGCGACTTGACCGGCTACTTCAAAGAAGTCGATATTTTGGTGAACACGCCGCATTGCGTGGGCGACCACGGTGCAGGCGTCGGCAACAATATTTTGGAAGCCGGCCTCTACGACACACCTGTCGTGACCTACAACATGGCGGGCATTTCCGAAATGGTCATCACCGGCCAAACCGGCTACTGCATTCCTTTCGGCGATGAAGAAGCGTTTATCGAAGCCGTCGATACACTCATCAAGCATCCAGAGTTGCGCGGTCAAATGGGCAAAGCCCTGCACAAACACGTCGAAACTTTATGCTCCGACGACGAAATCTACCGCACCACCATGGCTGCGTACGAAATGTAAGGCCGTCTGAAACATGAACATTACCATCGTCGCCCCTTATTGCTCGCTGCCGTCCGAGCCGCATTTCAACCGCTTCTGGTATCTTGCCGAGCTGTTGTCGCGGTCGCATGACGTATTGCTGATTACTAGCAACTTCAAGCACTACGACAAATCTTTCAGACGGCCCGAAGATGCCGAGGCCGCCTCACAAGGCCGTCTGAAAGTCATGCTGTTGGAAGAAAGCGGATACAGCAAAAACGTGTCTTTAGGACGCGTGACCAGCCATCACCGCTTCGTCAAACATTTTGAAATGGTTGGAAAACTGCCGTCCGGGCGAACAAGACGTCGTCTTTTCCGCCTATCCGCTGATTGCCACCAACCTGCTGTTGGGCAAACACAAAGCACGTTTGGGCTACAAGCTGATTGTCGATGTGCAGGACGTATGGCCGGAGTCCTTCTCCTCGGTCGTACCGTTTTTGAAAAAAGTACCGCACAACCTGCTGCCCTTTGCTTCACGCGCCAACCAAGCCTACCGCTACGCCGACGCGCTGATTGCCGTATCGCAGACTTATCTCGACCGCGCCAAAGAAGCCAATCCGAACGTACCCGGCGAAGTCGTCTATATCGGCGCCGACTTTCCCAAACTCGATGCCGCGCCTGCCAAAGATTTCGGCGACGACAAAACCCGCTTTTTCTATTTGGGCACGCTCAGTTACAGCTATGACGTGGAAACTGTGTGCAAAGGCATTCGCAAGCTGTTGGACGCCGGCGAAAACGTCGAGTTGCACATCATGGGCGGCGGTCCCGATTTGGACAGGCTCAAACAATATGCCTGCGACGGCATCCAGTTTTACGGCTACATTCCTTACGCCGAAATGATGTCGGTTGCCAAGGGCTGCGACATTTCCGTCAACGCCATCCACTCTTACGCCATGCAGTCGATTACCAACAAACTGTCCGACTATATGGCTTTGCAAAAACCGATTCTGAACAGCCAGGTCAACGACGAAGTTGCCGAAGTCCTCACCCTGCTGCCGCATGCGGACTACCGTTCCGGCGATGTGGAAAGCTTCGTTAAAGCCGCCAAAGATATTTTGAAGCGCAAAGACGATCCTGTTCAGTCCGAAGAAATCGTCCGCCGCTTCAAGCGCGACGTTGCCTATCAAAAAATCGTCAACCTGATTGAAAGATTAGCTCATGAATAAATTTTTCAAACGCCTGTTTGACATTGTTGCCTCCGCCTCAGGGCTGATTATCCTGTCGCCTGTGTTTTTAATTTTGGTGTACCTCATCCGCAAAAACTTAGGCTCGCCCGTGTTCTTCATCCAAGAGCGGCCGGGTAAAGACGGCAAGCCGTTTAAAATGATTAAATTCCGCTCCATGCGCGATGCAATTGATAAAGACGGCAACCCGCTACCAGACAGCGAACGCCTGACCGATTTCGGCAAAAAATTACGTGCCACCAGCTTGGACGAACTTCCTGAATTATGGAATGTCTTAAAAGGCGAGATGAGTTTGGTTGGCCCTCGTCCGCTGCTGATGCACTACCTGCCGTTGTACAACGACTTCCAAAACCGCCGCCACGAAATGAAACCGGGCGTGACCGGTTGGGCGCAAGTCAATGGTCGCAACGCCATTTCATGGGACGAAAAGTTCGCCCACGATGTTTGGTACATCGACCACTTCAGCTTCTGGCTGGATATTAAAATTTTGTTCCTGACGGTTAAAAAAGTCTTCGTCAAAGAAGGCATCTCAGCCGAAGGTGAAGCCACTATGCCTTATTTCACGGGTAATAAAACTGATGAAAAAAAATAACATACTGATTCTGTCGGCAGGCCGCCGCGTCGAATTGGTGCAGGACTTCCAAACCGAAGCCGCACGTTTTTCAGACGGCATCGGCGTATTTGCCACTGACCTCAATCCCCACATGTCTTCAGCCTGTCATGTCGCCGACCGCGCTTTCAGCGTACCGCGCATCGACGCAGCCGAATACATCGACAGCATTTTCGAACTGGCCAAACAACACAACATCGGCCTGATTGTGCCGACCATCGATACCGAACTGCTCAAGCTGGCCGAAGCACGCGACCGTTTTGAAGCCGAAGGAATACACATCGTCATTTCCGACGCCAAACTGATTACCCTGTGTCGCGACAAGCGCCTGACCGCAGGCCTGTTTGCACAATACGGCATCCGTTCGCCTGAAATTTATGAACGGGACAGCCTGGCCTTCCCGTGTTTTGCCAAGCCTTACGACGGCAGCCGCGCCATCGGTGCGAAAAAAATCAACACACCGGCCGATCTGACCGCCGACATTGCCGAAGATCCGAAAATGATGTTCGCCCAATACATCGATATCGAAAATGCTTTTTCCGAGTTTACCGTCGATATGTATTACGACCGTCAAGGCCGTCTGAAATGCGCCATTCCTCGCGAGCGTTTGGAAGTGCGTACCGGCGAAGTCAGCAAAGGCGTAACCCGGCGCAATGCCCTGTATGAAGAGTTGGTTGAAAAAATGGCCGTATTGGAAGGCGCACGCGGCTGCATTACCGCGCAGTTCTTCGTCAGCAAAACTGACAATACGACCTACGGCGTGGAAATCAATCCGCGTTTCGGCGGCGGTTTTCCACTGACCTACGCCGCAGGTGGCAACTATCCGGGCTGGCTGATTCAAGAATATATCGGCGGACAAGACATTCCCTTCTCCGACGACTGGGAAAACAATTTAATCATGCTTCGTTATGATGCTAAGGTTTTGGTAAGAGAACATGATTAAGCCGGAAGAATCCGTCATCGTTTTTGACCTTGACGATACGCTTTACTCTGAACATGACTACAAATGCTCCGGAATACGGGCAGTTGTAGAGATGATTACGTCGCTTTATCCGCAATACAATGCCGGCGTACTATATGAAATTGCCGACAATAAAAGTAAAGACTGGCTCGACAATTTGTGTCATCATTGCAAATTAAACGAATCAGAGAAACAATCACTCTTGTGGCAATATCGGCTGCATCGGCCTGCCATCCGACCCTATGTCGAACCGTCTTTTTTACGGAAGCTGATGCGCCCTTTTGCCGCACGCGCCCTGATTACAGACGGCCGCAGCCTGACACAGCGGTTGAAAATACAGGCCTTGGGCCTGACCGATTTGTTTGACGACATTTTGATTTCGGAAGCCATGCAATCGGAAAAGCCCGACGACAAGCGTTTCGTTTTCCTGCAAAACAAATATCCGGCTGCAAAACGTTTTATTTACATCGGCGACAACATCAAAAAAGATTTTGTCGCACCCAACAAACTGGGTTGGCTCTCCATAGGCATCATGCCTAAGCCGCACAATATTCATCAAGCCGAGCCCGAGCAATACGGCCGTGAATACCAGCCCACCCTTTGGATAAACACCCTGGAAGAATTGACTACACTGACAACTTCCGCCACCGAAAAAGCAAATGCATAAGGGACATTTCTCCATGAAAATCTTATTTATGGGTCGTAAACAGGTTTCCGCCAACCTGCTTCGTTTTTTGACCAAACAAGACCATATCGAAATCGTCGGCGTCTTGACCGACAGCCATCTGCAAGGCTCGCCGACCACGGCTGCCGCGCAGGAATTGGGCCTGCCCCTGTACACCTTCGATACGGCTTTGGAAGCAATGCGTGAAGGCCGTCTGAAATACGATTTGGGCTTGTCCGTCCTTTACTGGCGCAAGCTGCGTGATGAATTCCTGAGCATTCCGACTTTGGGCACAATAAACTTCCACCCTGCGCTGTTGCCCGAATACAAAGGCACAGGCGGCTACAACCTGGCCATCATGGACGAACTGGACCAATGGGGCAACACCGCCCACTATGTCGATGCCTCCATCGACACCGGCGAAATCATCGAAGTGGACCGCTTCCCCATCGACGCCGAAACAGAAACCGCCCAATCGCTCGAACGCAAAACCATGCAGGCGCTGGAGCCGTTCGCACAACGCATCATCGCCCGCGCCATCGAGTCGAAAACCAAATTGCCGACCACGCCCAACATCGGCGGCCGCTACGTCAGCCGCGACGAAATGGAAGCCATGAAGCAAATCCTCGACGGCGACAATATCGAGAAGAAAATCCGCGCCTTCTGGTTCCCCCCTTACGACGGCGCATACGTCGAAATCAACGGTCAGAAATACACCCTGATCAACCGCCAACTGCTGGAAGAAATCGCCCCCAAAGGCTCAACCAGTCTTTTCGCAGGAAAAACAAATGCTTAATACATCACTCTCCCCATGGCCAAGCTTTACTCAAGAAGAAGCCGATGCCGTTTCCAAAGTCCTGCTGTCCAATAAAGTCAACTACTGGACAGGTACGGAATGTCGCGAATTTGAAAAAGAATTTGCTGCCTTTGTCGGCACACAATATGCCGTCGCCCTTTCCAACGGTACGTTGGCTTTGGACGTAGCCCTCAAAGCAATGGGCATCGGCCAAGGCGATGATGTGATTGTCACTTCGCGCACCTTCTTGGCTTCAGCGTCCTGTATCGTAACCGCCGGCGCCAATCCGGTTTTCGCCGATGTCGATTTAAACAGCCAAAACATCAGCGCCGAAACCATCAAAGCCGCTTTGACGCCAAACACTAAAGCCATCATCGTGGTTCACCTTGCCGGTATGCCTGCCGAAATGGACGACATCATGGCTTTGGCCAAAGAACATAACTTGTGGGTTATCGAAGACTGCGCCCAAGCGCACGGCGCGAAATACAAAGGCAAATCCGTCGGCTCTATCGGCCATGTCGGCGCATGGTCGTTCTGCCAAGACAAAATTATGACCACCGGCGGCGAAGGCGGCATGGTCACCACCAACGACAAAGAGCTGTGGAGCAAAATGTGGTCGTACAAAGACCACGGCAAAAGCTACGATGCCGTGTACCACCGCGAACACGCCCCCGGCTTCCGCTGGCTGCACGAAAGCTTCGGCACCAACTGGCGCATGTTGGAAATGCAGGCGGTCATCGGCCGCATCCAGCTCAAACGCATGCCCGAATGGACGGCGCGCCGCCAAGAAAACGCCGCCAAACTGGCTGAAAGCTTGGGCAAATTCGCCAGCATCCGTTTGGTTGAAGTAGCCGACTACATCGAACACGCGCAATACAAGTTCTACGTTTTCGTCAAACCCGAACACCTGAAAGACGGCTGGACGCGCGACCGCATCGTCAGCGAACTGAACGCGCGCAAAGTCCCCTGCTATCAAGGCAGCTGCTCCGAAGTGTATTTGGAAAAAGCCTTCGACAACACGCCTTGGCGTCCGAAAGAGCGGCTGAAAAACGCTGTCCAACTGGGCGACACCAGCCTGATGTTCTTGGTGCATCCGACCCTGACCGATGAAGAAATTGCGTTCTGCAAAGAAAACATAGAAGCCGTATTGACTGAAGCCACGGCATAATCATTTTCAGACGGCCTGCAACCTCAGGCCGTCTGAAAAAAGCAAAACAGCCTGCTTCAAACAATCCGTACCAAGCCACATTACAACACTCAGACACACGTAAAAAATAAAATGAACTTGGAAACCCTGCTGGCTCTGCCGCGCAATCTAAAAAAAACCTTCTTCGTCATTCACGATATCTTGATGATCTTCGTGGCGTTTTGGTTTGCCCAAAGCCTTAAAGTGCAATACTCCGACGAATGGTTGAGTATCGCCAACTGGCTGGCTTTCGGCAGCACCGCGTTGCTGACCATCATCCTTTTTATCCGTATCGGCCTCTACCGCGCCGTTACGCGCTTCGTCAGCGTCCGCGTCCTGACCGCCGCCGCATTCGGCAGCATTATTTCAGCGGTCTTGTTCTGCCTGACCACCCTGGTTTTTGAGCAAAAACTGCACCTTGCCCTGCCCATCGTCTATTTCTTGGTCTTGGTGGTCGGCGTAACCAGCTCGCGCATGATCCTGCGCGCGATTCTGACCGACCACCACCGCAAACAGATGACACCCGTCATCATCTACGGCGCAGGCCAATCCGGCCGCCAATTGCTGGAAGCCATCAAACAGGTTAACGAATATTCGGCCATCGCCTTTGTCGATGACAACCCGAAAATCCAACGCACCGTCATCTATGACCTTGCCGTTTACAACCCCAACGAAATCCCGATGCTGATCAGCCGCTACGGCGTACGCAAAATTCTGCTGGCGATTCCAAGTTCTACGCCTGAAGAACGCAAAGACATCATCCGCCGCCTCGAAGCCTACAAATGCGAAGTCCTGACTATTCCGGGCATGAAAGATTTGGTGGACGGCAAAATCAGCGTCAGCTCATTGAAAAAAATCTCCGTGGTCGATTTGCTCGGCCGTGCCCCTGTGGCACCGCGCCCTGAATTGATGAGTGCCGACATCAGCGACAAAGTCGTGATGGTGACCGGCGCAGGCGGCTCTATCGGCTCCGAGCTTTGCCGTCAAATTCTCAACTGCCGTCCGACCAAACTGTTGTTGTTTGAATTGTCCGAATTCGCCCTGTACAGCATAGACAAAGAATTGCGCGAAACCCAAGCCTCGCAAGGCAGCCAAGTCGAAGTCGTACCGCTTTTGGGTTCGGTTCAAAACAAAGAACGCCTCAGCAGCGTCATGAAGGCCTATCACGTCGATACCGTCTATCATGCCGCGGCCTACAAACATGTCCCTATGGTCGAGTTCAACACCATCGAAGGCATTCAAAACAACGTGTTCGGCACACTCTGCTGCGCGCAGGCTGCCGTAGATGCAGGCGTTTCCACCTTTGTTTTGATTTCCACCGACAAAGCCGTCCGCCCGACCAATACCATGGGCGCCAGCAAACGCATGGCCGAACTCTGCCTACAAGCCCTTGCCGCCGAGCCGGAACAAAAAACACGCTTCTGCATGGTGCGTTTCGGCAATGTATTGGGTTCGTCCGGCTCCGTTGTCCCGGTATTTGAAAAACAAATTGCCGAAGGCGGTCCGATTACCCTGACCCACCAAGACATTACCCGCTACTTCATGACCATTCCCGAAGCGGCGCAACTGGTTATCCAAGCCGGCGCAATGGGTAAAGGCGGCGATGTCTTCGTCCTCGACATGGGCGAATCCGTCAAAATCATCGACCTTGCCCGTCAAATGATTGTCCTCAGCGGCCTCAAAGTCAAAGACGAGCAACACCCGCACGGCGACATCGAAATCAAGATTACCGGCCTGCGCCCGGGCGAGAAACTTTATGAAGAACTGCTCATCGGCGACGAGGTGCAAAAAACCACTCATCCCCGGATTATGACCGCCAGTGAAGTAATGCTTCCATGGACGCAATTATCTGACATACTGTCGGAACTCCAAACCGCTTGTCTCCAAAGCGACCAAAACAGCCTGCGCCAGCTTCTGCTGCGCGCACCGACAGGCTTCGTACCCAAAGACGGCATCTGCGACTTGGTTTGGCAACAAAACAACAAGGCCGTCTGAACATTTTCAGACGGCCCGGACACCATACTGCAAGGACTACTACATGAAAAAAACGCTCTCCCTGCTTACTCTATTTGCACTGGCTGCCTGTAACAGCACGACAGTCATTCCCGGTTCGACCATCAAAACCCGAACCAAAACCATTGTTTACACCGACAACGACACCGCCGCCGATACCAACCTTGACAGCCGCGTTGCCGTTTACCCCATCACGCCCAACCTGATTGAAAAAATGCGTACGCCGCCCGTACTTTCCCAAGCCAACCAAGGCTTGGAGCAAAGCAAAAGCGCTTACCGCTACCGCATCGGCAGCGGCGACGTCCTCAATATCATGGTTTGGGCGCACTCCGACCTCAACTCCCCTATCCAGCAAAGCAACCCGCAAACCAACCAAGTCAGCCGCGGCGCCTGGGTGGATGAGGGCGGTTACATCACCTACCCATTGGCAGGCAAAATCCAAGCCAAAGGCAAAACTTTGGACGAATTGCAAAACATCTTGACCAACCTTTTAAGACGCTACATCAAAAACCCTCAAGTCGCCATCAACGTTACCGAGTTCCGCTCGCAACGCGTTTCCGTTTCCGGCGCCATCAACCAAGCCGGCCAATTGCCGATTACCAATATCCCGATGACCATTTTGGATGCCATCAACCAAGCCGGCGGTGTTACCCAAAGCGCCGACACCCAGCACATCAAATGGACGCACAACGGCGTCGACCGCACCATCTCCCTGCAAAACATGCTGCAATACGGCGATATGTCGCAAAATCACCTCCTCAGCCATGGCGACATCGTTTACGTTCCTAACAGCAGCAACAACAAAATCTACATCATGGGCGAAGTCGGCAAACAAGCGACCCTGCCGATCGGCAACCACGGCCTCAACCTGACCCAAGCGCTCGGCGAAGTGGGCGGCATGAACCAAGCCTATGCGGATGCAACCGGCGTATTCGTGATCCGCCGCGTACCTGAAGATGCGGCCAAACCTATCCACATCTACCAGCTCAACCTGAAAGATGCAACCTCTTACGCAATGGGCAGCGAATTCAAACTGCGTTCCGAAGACACCGTTTACGTTACCTCCGCCCCGGTTACCCGTTGGAACCGCGTAATGTCACAAATTACCAACTCCATCAGCAACGTCAACACCCTCGACAATACGTTTAAATAAGCAGTGGTTCCTGCTGTCAGACCCCGTTTGACAGCAGGATACAAAATCACGCACAATCCGATCAAATTACATAAACGGCATATAAAAGCCGTACACACCGCACAAACGGAAAAGCAGTACCTTATAGTCTGACTCACGCTTTTTTCAGACCATAAACCGAAACAATATCATGTACCACAACATACTCATCGTCTGCCTAGGCAACATCTGCCGCTCCCCCACCGCAGAGCGGATTATGCAGAAAAAACTACCCGGCCACCGCATCAGCAGCGCCGGCATAAAAGCACTGGCAGGTAAGGATGCCGATTTCCAAGCCATCAAAACCGCACTCAAACACGGCGTTATCGTTGCAGGCCATACGGCACGCCAACTAACTGCCCAAATGTGCGAACAGGCCGATTTGATTCTCGTCATGGAACCCTGTCAAATCGACATGGTGGCCGACATCCATCCGCCGGCACGCAGCAAAACCATGCTGTTTGCCCAATGGTTGCCGAAGAAAACCGTACCTGACCCATACAAACAAAGCAGCGAAATGTTTGAAGCCGTTTTCGAACAGCTCAATGCTGCCGCAGACACTTGGAAAACCAAACTAAACGGAAAAACTCAACCGGTATAAAACCGGCATGAACAAGAAAGCAAGCAATGAAAAAAACGACCTACACACCTTATAGCGCAGACAACGACGAAATCGACTTCGGCCAACAGCTCCGCGTCATTTGGATGCACAAATACAAAATCCTCGCCGCCCTGCTTGCAGGCGGCATACTCGGCGCGGCCTTCAGCCTGGCATCCACCCCGCAATACCGTGCCGACGCCATGCTGGAAATCGAAACGCGGCAAAACCAAATCCTGACCGAAATCAACAGCATCTTCAACAACCAAACCACGCCGTCTGAAGCAGAAGTCGAGCTGGTTCAATCACGCCTGGTGCTGGGTAAAACCGTTGACGACCTCCAACTCGACCAAGAAGTCAAAGCCAAATACACGCCTGTTATCGGCAGCCTGATGCACAACATCAGCGGCGACCCCGATCCCAAACTGACCGTCGGCAACTTTACCGTACAAGAAGAATGGTTCAACAAAACCTTCACGCTGACCGCCAAGAGCAACAAAGCCTATACTCTTACCCTGCCTGACAAACGCGTCGTCGAAGGCAAGGTCGGCGTGCCTCTGAAAATCAACAACCAAACCATCCTCAAAATCGATCAAATCCTGGCCGATCCGGGCCAAGAGTTTGCGTTGACCAAATTCTCACGTATCAGCGCCATTGAAAACATTCAAAGCAAACTGGCGGTCATCAGCAAAGGTAAAACCAGCCCCATCATCAACCTTACCTTTACCGGCACCGACCCTAAACGCACCAGCGTCATCCTCAACAGCATTGCCGACAACTACGTTGCGCAAAACCGCGAACGCGACGTCCAAGTCGCATCCAGCGGCTTGGCTTTCATCAGCGAAGAATTGCCGCGCCTGAAAGAAACCTTGCAGGACGCTGAAAACAAACTCAATGCCTACCGCCAACAATCAGGCTCCCTCGACATTCCGCTCGAGTCCAAAGGCGCATTGGAAAGCCTGACCGGCATCGAAACCCAAATTACCCTGCTTAAAACCGAAGAAGCAGGTTTGGCCGAGCTGTACACACCGGAACACCCTTCCTATAAAGCCGTATTGGACAAACTCTCCGTCCTCGAGCGCGCTAAAAACAAAATCAACCAACAAATCGCCGAATTGCCCAATACCCAACAAGAAGTCATCCGCCTGACCCGCGACGTAGAAACCAACCAAGCAACCTACGTCCAACTGTTGAGCAAACAACAAGAGCTCAACATCATGAAAGCCAGTGCGCAAGGCAATGTCCGCATCGTCGATTATGCTTACGTCCCTGAAAACCCGGTTGCACCGCGCAAAGCCGTCATCACGCTCCTGAGCGCACTTGCCGCAGGCTCGTTGACCGCTTTGTGGCTGATGATCCGCAACCGCATGAAAAACGGCATTACTTCTTCCGAAGAAATCGAAAACCTCAATTTGGAAGTCGTCGCTCTTGTTCCACATTCCAAAACCCAGCAAAAACGTGACTTCTTCAAAAACAAATTCAAGAAGACCGGCGGCCGTTCCAACTATCTGCTGGCCAGCGAAGACCGTACCGACACGGCCGTCGAAGCCATCCGCGCCCTGCGCACCAATATCTACTTCTCCATGCTGGACGCGCCCAACAACGTCCTCATGATTACTGGTGCCGCGCCTGAAGCAGGTAAATCCTTTATCTCCGCCAACCTCGCCGCCGTAATGGCGCAGTCGGGCAAACGCGTCCTGCTTATCGATACCGATATGCGCAAAGGCTATCTTGACCGACTCTTCGGCCTTACCCCCGAGTTCGGCTTGTCCGACATCCTAAGCGGCAAAGCGGCTCCGGCCAAAGCCGTACAAGAGACCGGCATTGAAAACCTCCACCTCATCAGCAGCGGCAGCTATCCCAGCAATCCGTCCGAACTTTTGATGGACAACCGCTTCAACGAGTTGCTCGCCCACGCGCGCCAACGCTACGATTACGTCATCTTGGACACGCCGCCCGTATTGGCCGTGACCGACGCCGTCATCATCGGCCAACATGCCGGCACCGTCCTGATGATCAGCCGTTATGCGCACACCCGTGCACGAGAGCTTGAAGCCAGCGTCGAACGCCTCAAACAAACCACATCAATATCAAAGGTGTCGTCCTCAATGGCATGAAGCGCGAAGCCAACAACAGCTACGACTACTACGCCTACGATGCCTACCATTCCAGCAACAATAAATCATAAACCGAAACAGGCCGTCTGAACTTTCAGACGGCCTGAGGCTTTTTAAACAGCACAAAATGTTTTTCACAAACGCCGCCCTTGCACCCCAAAGCCGTTTGTTTTAAAGTAAGCCCCGTTCCCATATGGAAGAGAAACATGAAAATTACCGTCATCGGCGCAGGTTCGTGGGGTACAGCTCTCGCGTTGCACTTTGCGCACCACAACAATGAAGTCGCCCTTTGGACACGCAATCCCGACCAAATCCGCACCCTGCAAGCAGACCGCGAAAACAAACGCGGCCTGCCCGGCTTCCCTTTCCCCGAGTCCCTGACCGTTTATGCCGATTTGGGCGAAGCGCTGAAAGACAGCCAACTTGCCCTGATCGTTACCTCCGTAGCCGGCCTCAGAAGCAGCGCCGAGCTGCTCAAACAACATAACGCCGCCGACATTCCCGTTCTCGCCGCCTGCAAAGGTTTTGAACAAGATACCGGCCTTTTGACTTTCCAAGTACTGAAAGAAGTCCTGCCAAACAATAAAAAATCGGCGTTCTCTCAGGCCCGAGCTTTGCCCAAGAACTGGCTGCCCAACTGCCTTGCGCCGTCGTACTTGCCTCCGAAAACAAAGAATGGGTGGAAGAAACCACTGCCCAACTGAACACCAACGTAATGCGCCTGTACGGCAGCACCGACGTCATCGGCGTTGCCGTGGGCGGTGCCGTTAAAAACGTCATGGCAATTGCCACCGGCCTTTCAGACGGCCTCGAATACGGCCTCAACGCACGCGCAGCCTTAGTAACACGCGGCCTCGCCGAAATTACCCGCCTTGCCATCGCCATGGGCGCGCAACCCAAAACCATGATGGGTTTGGCCGGCATCGGCGACCTTATCCTGACCTGTACCGGCGCACTCTCGCGCAACCGCCGCGTCGGCCTCGGCCTTGCAGAAGGCAAAGAATTGCATCAAGTACTTGTCGAAATCGGCCGCGTTTCCGAAGGCGTCAGCACCATCGAAGAAGTCTTCAATACCGCCGCCAAATACCAAATCGATATGCCCATCACCCAAACCCTGCTGCAACTCATCCGCAAAGAAATGACCCCGCAGCAAGTCGTTGAACGACTGATGGAACGAAGCGCGCGCTTCGAATAAACGGTCGCGCCGTCTGCCATTCAGACGGCCTGACGCACAATATGACGGCCATCAGGCCGTCTGAAGGGAAACACATGAACCAATCACTGAACAATCTGGAAATCAACGTTTACCAACTTGTCCAAAAATTTGAAACGCTGGTTTCAGAAAACCGCCGTCTTAACGAAGAAATCGACAGACTCAAACTCGAGCAAGAGCAACAAAAACGCCAACACGACGCGGCCATTGACGAACTCAGCGAAGCCTTGCTGGTTCAAGTCGGCAAACTCAAAGAAGACCTGCAAAGCAAAATTGACAGCCTGACCGTCGAAAAAGAAAACTACCGCAACGCACTGGCCCAAAGCGCAGACCAAATCCGCAGCCTCATTGCCCGACTGCCCCAAGAAACACAACAATAAAAGGACGCCCCGTGAGTATCGAACAAGTCAATCTCGACATCATGAATGTCAACTTCACCATCAACACGCCGAGTGAAGAAAAAGCCACCCTCCTGCAAGCCGTTGAAATGCTCAACAAAAAAAGCGACGCGATTAAAGAAAGCGGCCGCATCGTCGGCACGGACAAAATCGTCGTCATGGCAGCCCTCAACGTCGTACACGACCTCTTAAAAACCACCCTCAACGACGATTTGGCAATCGGTGAATTTGAGCGTAAAATAACCGACATGAACAACGCGTGCCAAAAAGCACTGGCGCGCTTGGAGCAAAACTAATTTCCCCTTTTCCCTGCGGTGTTCGCGAAGGCATATATTCCTTTGAACCAATACGTTCGCTTTAGGTTACCGGGAGCTGTAGTGGGCGCGAGCGTCCGTTTGCCGGACGCACCCGAAACTACCCGAGGTGACCGCCTTGTCAGCAAGGTTCAAGCGGATTCAGCCTAAACGGCACTCGTGGGGATTCCCTAAAAAAGCCATACCGAAAGGTGTGGCTTTCTCCTTTCCAAGTAAAGACTTTCGTAAAGATTTTCGGCCGTCTGAAAAAACCGCATATTCATGCATCAAACACGCTCAATTAAGATTGACAAAAACCAATCTCCTCTTTAAAATCCATAACTTTCTATATATATCTGGATTCCAACCATGAAAACCTTCTCTGCAAAACCCCATGAGGTGAAGCGCGAATGGTTCGTCATTGACGCAGAAGACAAAGTTCTGGGTCGTGTCGCAGCCGAAGTCGCACACCGTCTGCGCGGCAAACACAAACCCGAATACACCCCTCACGTTGATACCGGCGACTACATCATCGTCATCAATGCAGACAAACTGCGCGTGACCGGTGCTAAATTCGAAGACAAAAAATACTTCCGTCACTCTGGTTTCCCAGGCGGCATCTACGAGCGCACTTTCCGCGAAATGCAAGAGCAATTCCCGGGCCGCGCTTTGGAACAAGCCGTAAAAGGCATGTTGCCTAAAGGTCCTCTGGGCTACGCCATGATCAAAAAACTGAAAGTGTACGCCGGTGCCGAACACGGCCACGCTGCACAACAACCTAAAGTTTTGGAACTGAAATAATAAGGACACGACATGAACGGTAAATACTACTACGGCACAGGCCGCCGCAAAAGTTCAGTGGCTCGTGTATTCTTGACTAAAGGTACCGGCCAAATCATCGTAAACGGCCGTCCCGTTGACGAATTCTTCGCACGTGAAACCAGCCGCATGGTTGTACGTCAACCCCTGGTTCTGACTGAAAATGCCGAATCTTTCGACATCAAAGTTAACGTAACCGGCGGCGGCGAAACCGGTCAATCCGGCGCTATCCGTCACGGCATTACCCGCGCCCTGATCGACTTCGACGCAGCCCTGAAACCAGCTCTGTCTCAAGCAGGCTTCGTTACTCGCGATGCTCGTGAAGTTGAACGTAAAAAACCAGGTTTGCGCAAAGCACGTCGTGCAAAACAATTCTCCAAACGTTAATACGTTTTCAGAATCGAATCAAAAGCCTTGCTCTGCAAGGCTTTTTTCATTTATCAAACAAACAATCATTCAATCTTTTTCACGGCAAATACATGACGAAAACCCTGCTCCACTACGCCAAATCATTGCTTCAGGCCGTGATTATTTTCATTTTTCTCTCCTTGATTGTCGACTGGGTACGCAAACCCGACCAACCCTTGCAATCAGCAGCGCAAACCCTCACTTTAACCGATGGGCAAACTACTTCCCTTCAATCCTTCAGCCAAAATCGGGTTGCCGTCGTTTATTTTTGGGGCAGCTGGTGTCGTATTTGTTCATACACATCATCAACCATAGAAAAGCTGCACCAAGACAATATCCCAACACTGGGCGTAGCCTTGCGCTCCGGAAGCAACGCAGACATTGCCCACCATATGCAACAAAACAATCTATCCTTTCCAAACTTCAATGATTCAGACGGCCTGATGGCTCAAAAATGGAACATAGCCGTCACACCAACCATTATCATATTAAAAGATGGAAAAATGATTCATCACACATCCGGACTTTCCAGCTACATCGGCTTAAAAATCAGAATTTACTTAGCAGACATCTTCGGCTAAATTCATTGAAAATCCACCAAAAATAGAAAATCCAAAGAATCATCTCCGCCGAATATATTTACCCTATTCCACTTCATAAATAAATAAACTATCTCTTTCCCAATAACATATGATTTTGTTGAGATTATAAAGAAAATAGACTAAGATATAACCATAAGAACAATTGGAAACATTATTATCAAAACAAACTGTTAGAGACCTTCATCTAATATTGTGGCCGTGATGCTTTGTTCCCATAGACCCGGTTGCCGACGGCAGCCTTAAAACAGCAATATTCGCCTTTATTAATTTACCTCACGCTTCAACGGTTTGATTTTTGATAACCCCGGAGACTTAGTAATGCCCAACCAATCTAAACATGCATCTATCAATATCGGTCTGATTCAGGCAAGGGAAGCATTGATGACCCAATTCCGCCCTATTCTGAACCAAGCCAATATTACTGACCAGCAATGGCGTATCATCCGGCTCTTAGCGGAAAACGGCACACTCGACTTTCAAGATTTGGCCAATCAGGCCTGCATCCTCCGTCCCAGCCTGACCGGCATTCTGACCCGCTTGGAAAAAGCAGGTTTGGCCGTGCGCCTAAAACCTTCCAACGACCAACGCCGCGTTTATCTGAAACTGACGCCCGAAGGCGAGAAACTCTATGAGTCCACCGGCGCATTGGTTGACGAGCGCTATGACGCAATTGAAAAAGTCCTTTCCAAAGAAAAAATGGCACAACTCAAAGAACTCTTGGCAGAGCTGGCAAAAATCGAACAGGCATTAAAATAAAGCGAGCCGGATGACAGATTCAACACACACACTCAAGAGATCCTTCCGAGATGCCATGGCCTCCTGTGCCGCCGGTGTACACGTTATCACGACAGACGGTGAAGCAGGGCGCTATGGCATTACCATGACTGCCGTCACTGCCGTTACCGACGAGCCGCCGACGGTCATGCTGTGCATCAACCGCCAATCCGCCATCATCCCCATCCTGCAGGGCAACCGCGATTTGTGTATCAACACGCTCAACGACAGCCAGCAGGATGTCGCCGAACACTTTGCCGGACTGACCGACCTCTCGCCCGAAGAACGCTTCGAATACCATATTTGGCATAGAGGGCAAACCGGACAGCTCGAAGTCGAAGGCGCGCTGGCGCACCTGCACGGCAGTATTGTCGATCAACGCGAAATCGGCACGCATTACGTCTTTTTCGTTCAGATCAACGAAATCCGCAATACCGACGTGCAAGCGCCGGCATTGCTGTATTTCCGCAGGCAATTCAAATCTTTGGCATAAAAAGGAATTAATTTTTAGGTGAGAATAGCAATCCTAGGACTCGGAGTTATCGGAACAACTTATGCCTATGCTTTTCAAAAAGCAGGCCATCAAGTAAAACACATACTTAGAAACAGTAGGCGGAACAATGCTCCAAATCTATCTCGGTTAATTTGCTAGATGGTCGCTGTAATTCCAAAGGGGAAAGCAAACATGATACCTATGAGGTTCAAGTGGCTGAAGCTCATTCAGAATATGATTTTATTTTTCTGAGTGTGCGTTATGGTTTTGTTAAAGAAGCCGTGAAAACCTTGCAAGAAAATAATATCAAAGGAACTCTAGTTTTCTTCTGCAATTTCTGGAATACTCGAAAAGAGATCCAGGAGTGGGCAGGAGAGTACGACTATATTTTAGCTTTTCCGACAGCTGGTGGACATATGACCGAGGATCATTTGGACGGTGTTCTGTTCGACCATTTAATGCTAGAAGGTGAGCAAAAAGCAAAAATTCTTAATTATGTCAATCTGACGACTTTACTGACCTCTGTAGATTTGAAGTGGGAAGTTCCTCATGATATGGTCGAGTGGATTTGGATTCATATGGCGATTAATGCGGGTGTTACTTCAACAGCTGCACGTTCGGGAAAACTGGAAAACCCGGAAGAGTTAGCCCTAAACTTGATGAATAGTTCTTCAGAATTATCATTAGCTATCAAAGCCATTCGAGAGGCTTTGAAAGTCGTTGAAGCACGTGGCGTAAATTTGAAGCTTTATAAAGCTGAGCTCTTACCTTACAAAATTCCCGCTTGGCTTGCCGGAAGAGCTATGAAAGTCATGTTTGCTAAAAATGAAATGACCCGAAAGATTATGACATTACACAATGACAAACAAGATATCTTCTATTGTTGTCAAAGTGTCTTTCAGACAGGTCAAGAGTTAGGTATTGAGATGCCCATTCTGGAAGCAAATATGAAGGGGATTTCGATCTAGAAGGTTTTAAGGGTCTCAGGCCGTCTGAAACATCGGTTTCATTTTTCAGACGGCCTGAGACTTTTTCTGTTTCACACATTATAGGCACACCCATGAAAGCAATGATATTGGCCGCCGGTCGCGGCGAGCGTATGCGCCCGCTGACCGACCACACGCCCAAACCTTTACTCGAAGTAGCAGGCACGCCGCTTATCGGCTGGCACTTGCTCCGCCTGCAGCAGGCCGGATTTACTGAAATCGTCATCAACCATGCCTGGCTTGGCCAACAAATTGAAGACACCTTGAAAAACGGTGCGGACTACGGCGTGTGCATTGCCTATTCTCCCGAGCGTGCCGGAGGCCTGGAAACCGCCGGCGGCATTGCCACCGCCCTGCCGCTTTTGGGCAACGATCCGTTTTTGGTCGTCAATGGCGACGTGTTGACCGACATTGATTTCCAAGCTGCACGACTGGCTGCACAGCGCATACAGGAACACAACCTTCTCGCCCATTTGTGGCTGGTGGACAATCCGCCCCATCATCCCGAAGGCGACTTCGGCCTGCTTTCAGACGGCCTGGTATCCGCATCATCCGCAGACGGCCAAGCCCTAACTTTCAGCGGCGTGGGCGTTTATCATCCCGCGCTTTTCAAAGACACTCCGGCACACCAGGCTGCCAAGCTTGCCCCTCTGTTGCGTCAAGCCATGAGCCAAAACCAAATCAGCGGCGGACACCACAACGGCCTTTGGTTGGACGTCGGCACAGTCGAACGCCTGCAAGAAGCCGACCGTATCGCCCAAAGCTGGTAAAACAAAAGGGACATATCCGATACGCCCCTTTTAATACTCAAAGCCGTCTGAAAACATTGATCAAATCATTTTCAGACGGCCTCAATCCATCAATCAAATTTTGCCCATTTCTTTTCTTTCTTCATTCCCAACAGGCCATTGGCAATCATCACGCACAATCCCGACCAAATCAGTCCGTAGCCGATCAATGCGCCGCCCTGTACCGGCTCGCCCAGCCACACAATCGACACAATAAAAAGCAATACAGGCTCCAAATAGCTCAACATGCCGAACACTGCTACCGGCAGCAACTGATTCGCCTTCAAATTCAAATGCATGGATATTGCACTATTAAAACCCAGCAACACAATAAAAAAGATTAAAACCGGTTTGGCCGCAATCATCGCCGGCGTATCCGTTGCCAGCAGAATATACGCCAACGCAAACGGCGTAATCATCATCAAATCAAAGGTCAGCCCGATTAAGGAAGGCACGCCCAACTTACGGCGCAGCAGATAATAAAACGGATAAGTACCGAATACCCATACAGTCGTCCACGAAAACGCGCCCGACCGCACCAATTCACATGCCACGCCTGCACACGCCAAGATTACAGCCACCCTCTGCAACCGGTTCAAACGCTCTTTAAACCAAATCCGTCCGCCCAGCATCATCGCCAAAGGAAACAAGAAATAACCCATGGCAATGTTTACCCCTTCCCCATTGACCGGCCCCCAGACAAACAGCCACAACTGGCTGGCAAATATCGGCGTCGGCAATACAATCAGCAGCCACCGTTTCCAATCCCGGCCGACGCCATAAGCAAAACGCATTGCCGCCTGCCAACCGTTGACCATGGTCATCAGCACGCACAAGGCCGACAGCATGGCAACCATGCGCCAGGCAAACACCTCCGTCCCCGTCATCGGCCGCATCCACATACCGTACAGAAACAGCATGGAAAACAACAAATTGGACGCTACCGCAGCCAGCAAACCTTTGGATAAATTCGTCATTTCAGACGGCCTTTTGCAATCAATCAAAGTTAATATTGTAAAAAAACGGATGAAAAAAATTACTCATCTTTTTGAATGAAGTTTTACCGCAAACATCTATTTCATTAAAGGCCGTCTGAAAATCCTGTCTTCAGGTTTTCAGACGGCCTTTCATTACATCGAAGCAGTCTAATGCATCAACCCTGCTTCACAATATCCGACAGCGGCCAGCGCGGCTTGACATTGAATGCACCGACAGCCTGACGCTCGGCAAGACGCATCGCGCCGGCAAAGGCAATCATTGCGCCGTTGTCGGTGCAATAGGCCATCGGTGGGAAATAGACGTTGATTTTTTCTTCCTGCGGCTTGGGTTTGCCTTTTTCAGACGGCATCTTGACGGTCAAGCGCGAAAATTCATCGCGCAGTTTCCAGTTTGCACCCACACCACCGGCAACCACCAAAGTTCTGAAGCCGGTATCCAACAACGCTTTTTTGGCTTTGGCCGCCAATACGTCAACCACCGCATCTTGGAAAGCGCGGCAAATGTCGTTACGCGTCTGCTCGGGAATTTCATCGCAACCCGTTTCGGTACGGACTTTTTCGACAGCGGTCAAAACGGCGGTTTTCAAACCGGAAAAGCTCATTTGCAAATCGTGCGAATGGAGCATGGGGCGTGGGAACGTGAAGGCATCAGGCGTGCCGAGTTTGGCCAGCTCGGACAATTTGGCACCGCCGGGATAAGGCAAACCCAACAGCTTGGCCGTTTTATCAAACGCCTCTCCTGCCGCATCGTCCACGCTTTCACCCAGCAAGGTGTAATCGCCGATACCGCGTACAGCCATAAATTGCGTATGTCCGCCAGACACCAGCAAAGCGACAAATGGAAATTCAGGCTTGTCGTCTGCCAACAAAGGCGAGAGCAAATGGCCTTCAAGATGGTGGACAGGGATAACGGGCTTGCCGATGGCAAATGCCAAGGCGTTGGCGAAGCCCGAACCGGCCAGCAATGCGCCGCCCAAGCCCGGGCCTTGCGTAAAGGCAACCGCGTCGATGTTGGCATAGCCTACGCCTGCTTCCTTCAAGCAACCTTGCGTCAACGGCACCACACGGCGGATATGGTCGCGGCTGGCCAATTCGGGGACAACTCCGCCGTATTCGGCGTGCATCGCCATTTGTGTGTGCAAATGATGCGCCAACAGGCCGCGCTCGGTATCGTAGAGCGCAACGCCGGTTTCGTCGCAAGATGATTCAATTCCTAATACCAACATGGTTTAAGGCCGTCTGAAAAAATGATTAAAAACGATTCAGACGGCGTTTTCTCCGAAAACGGAAAAAGGCCGTCTGAAATAAAGTGCGGAATAAGCGGTTTACAAAGTGCCGTAAGAGTGCAGGCCGCTCAAGAACATATTCACGCCGATAAAGGCAAAGGCGGTAATGACCAGGCCGATAACCGCCCACCAAGCCAACACTTTGCCGCGCCAGCCTGCCACCAGCCGCAAATGCAACCAGACCGCGTAATTCAGCCAAACGATGAATGCCCAAGTCTCTTTCGGGTCCCAGCTCCAATAGCGGCCCACGCGTCGGCCGCCCACAATGCGCCGAGAATGGTGGCAATCGTGAAGAACAGGAAACCGACGGCAATCGCTTTGTACATGACTTCTTCAATGACTTGAGATTGCGGCAGCCATGATTTTTTGCCCGCATCTTCTTTTCTGAGCGCCAACAGTTCGGCAATACCCAGCATGGCGGCGATACAGAATGCGCCGTAGCCGATAAAGTTGGCCGGAACGTGGATTTTCATCCACCAAGACTGCAAAGCAGGAATCAGCGGCTGAATGGTATGCGCCTCGCGCGAAACGCTGTACCACAAGACAAATCCGACTACGATCGCCATAAAGCTGAAGACAAATCCGCCCAGTTTTTGTACGGCAAAACGGCCTTCGTAATAGAGGTACATCAGCGCCGTAATGACCAAGAACAAGATGAATACTTCGTAAAGGTTGGAAACCGGAATATGGCGGCATCGGGACGCAGCAGATAGCTTTCATGCCAGCGCACCAGCAGGCCGACAAAGCCCGCCATCGCGGAAACCCAGGCAAACACGCTCCCCATGCCCAAAAGCGTATTGGTCGGCACATTCTTGCGCACCGCCGCTATCGCGCCGACGATATAGGCAAACAAGGCAAAGAACACAAACGCGCATTGCCACATAATCGCCGACTGGCTGCTTAACAGGTATTTGAGCAGGAAGCCGTCTGCGCGTTTGATGTCGCCGCCATACAAATCAACGGCCAAATACGCCAAGCACACGCCCACAGGGATAAACCAGCGCATCGGTTTGAAAAACCAACCCAGAAAAACGGCAATACCGGCACTCGCCCACAAAATCACCATTTCATAGATGTCCATGTGCAGACCGACCTGGGTTTGGGCAATAAACGCACCGATGGCAATCAGCAGTGCGAATGCCCAGTCGAAGAGGTTGAGATTTCGGATAAATGATTTGTGTGTCAGAAGCTCATGCTCGGGCAAGGCCTGATGTTTGTTATTCATGGTTCAAATCCTTGGCAAGCTGCTGCAATTGCCGTGTGTGTTGCGGAAATTCTTTCTGCAAGTCGCGTTCGTTGCGGCTGGAAGACATGGCAAAACGGATACGGCCGTCTGAAAACAGCAGCCAAGCGCGTTTTTCACGAATATAGAACATAAACACCGTACCCAACACCAGCAATACCGAACCCAGATACACCAAGAATGCGCCCGGCGAACGGGTCATCTGCAATCCGGAAGAACGCACTTCGGAATAGCCGTCCAATTGCAGCAACATCGGCGCAGGATACTCGGTCAAACCGGTGTACGCGTCCATTGCATGCAGCAGGAAGCGGTTGCGCTTTTCGTCTTGCGGCCAAGCCGGCAGGTTGTATGTACTGATCGTGTCTTCCAAAGCGGCGTTCATCACGCCATAGAGCATCTCGTAGAAATAGCCCTGCATTTTTTCCTGCTGGTCTTTGGGAATATTGGTGGTAACAAATTTGTCCAAAGCCAAATAGCCGCCTTTGGCAAAAATCGACAAGGTGTTTTCCGCCGCCGCCATAAATTGCTCGCGGATTTCGGCGGGCGCGCCTTTGACGGCATTGGCAACGGTTTTACGGCGTGCCGCATCGTCTTTCAAATATTGGCGCAAAGCCATAAAGGTATCGATTTTACCGTTTTTATCCATCGGAATGCGCAACCAACGGTATTGCTGCGCCAAGCCGCTGCGCGTGCCGGTAATGAAGAAATAGTCTTCATCTTGTTTCAGCGGCAACATATAGTTTTTATATTCGACCGCCTGCCCCGCTTTATCGCGGATGCGGTAAACGATAGACGGGCCGATATTGGTGTATTTTTTGTCCTCCTGACGGACGGAGCGAACATCGTTGAGGGCGGATTTCAGGTTTTGCTCTTTTTCAGACGGCTCGCTCATGTCTTCGACGTTCATCGAAGTAAACTGGTCGAATTCCAGTTTATAAGAAGCCTTGCCCAAATCCAACGGAAACTCGCGCATGGAAGTCGCTTTGAGTTTGACCGGAGTGCGGTCGGCATCGGCCAGATTCCACGCTTTAAACGTCAAGTCCGAGCCGCCGTCGGCGAAACTTGCCTGATAAACCGTAATACCGTGCAGCGTCAAAGGATGGTTGACGCGGATGGTGTGTTCGCTGACTTTGCCGGTTGCCTTGTCCGTGACTTCCAAGTCGCTGGCGAAATCGCGCGGCATACCGGTATCGTAAAAGTCGATATGGAATTTCTTCAATTTGACGGAAAACGGCAAGTCTTGCACGAGCATGCCGTTATCCGCATTCAGAAACACCACGTCTGCACTCTGCCCTTCCGCGATATTGACATTGCCCCTAAACGACAAATTGGACGTACCCAACACGCTCTCAGGCTTAAAGTCTTTGGCGTAAACCGCCGTATTGTCCGGCACGACTTGGCCGGTGAGCATGCCGATTTTCAGCAGAATATTGCTGTCTATCAAACCACCCAAACAAATCACAATCAGCGCAGCATGGGCAAAGATATAGCCCCATTTGTTCATCGCGCCTTTTTTCGCCGCCACCAAAACCGAACCGTCTTCACGCGTAACGGTTTTGCAGCCGTAGCCCTGCACTTCCAAATAACGTTGCGCGACTTCGGGCGTTACCTGTCCGTCTAAAACGATGGAATGGCGCATTGCCGCCAGCGATTTTTCCTTGGCGTTTTCACGGAAGGAACGAATCTCGCGCAAAAACGGCGGAACATTGCGAATCAGGCATAATCCGGTGGAAATCACCAAAAACATCATGATGACAACGAACCACGCCGAGGCGTACACGTCGTACAGGCCCAAAAAGCCGAAAATCTGCGACCAAAACGGGCCGAATTTCACCAAATAATCGACTTGCGGCTGGTTTTGTTGCAAGACCGTACCGATAATCGAAGCCACGCCCAACAGGCTGAGCAGGGCGACGGCAAAACGCATGGAGCTGAAAAAGGCAAACCACGGTCTGCGGATGAGTGGGACGGATGATGAAGATTTACTCATGTCTCAAATGTCGGCTTGGGGCAACCCGATTGATGGAACGGACTGCTATGACGTGTGATGCGAAAGGAAGAATACTGCATATTGCAGTAAAAATCTTGCCGTCGCTATTTGAAAAAACCAATCAGGCTTATCGGTTTATATTGGCTAAGGCCGTCTGAAGGGTTTTCAGACGGCCTGTATCAATAAACTCGTTTCAGAACGAAATTTAGTGCAAACCTTGAATAAAGTTGGCTACTGCGTTCAACTCTTCTTCGCTCAGGCGGTTGGCAATATCGGCCATGATGGCGTTTTTACGTTGGCCGGATTGGTAAGCTTTCATTTGCTCGACAACGTAAGCTTTGTGTTGGCCGCCCAAACGAGGGTAGGCTTGGATTTCAGTACCGCCGCCCGGGATACCTGCGCCGCTAGGACCGTGGCAAGACATACATGCCGGCAGTTTTTAGCGCTCAGGCCGCCGCGATAGATTTTCGCGCCCAGCTCTGGGTTTTCTTTAGGATTGGCTTCGCCCGGTTTACCTTGTTGTTTGGCGTAGTAGGCGGCAGCGTCGCGGATGTCTTGTTCGGACAAGTTCATCACCATCGGTTTCATCACGCCGGCAGCACCGTGGGTACGGGTACCGTCTTTGATGGCCATGGTTTGGCCGTAGACGTAGGCCGCAGCCTGACCTGCCAGTTTAGGATAAGTTGCGATACCGCTGTTACCATCGGCTGCGTGACACGCCGCACAGATAGTAGTCGCTACCTGTTTGCCTTTTTCAGCATCTGCTTTAGGGGCAGCGGAAACCGCACCGGCAGCCAATACCAAGGCCAATAAAGTCAATCGTTTCATGGAGTGCTCCTGATTACAGCATTGCGTACCGCGTCAATGCCTTTTTTATACTCAAATACCGGGGAATTTTCCCGATTAAAACCGATAATTCTATAAACGTGCTATTCTATACCAAGTTTACATTAAATTACTACTCAAATTACCAAACTGCTGCAACATAAATGCCCGATACAAATTATGATGTTGCAGTTTTGTTTCCATGCAAGGGAATACTGATGAACCTTTTTCAAAACGCCAAATTCTTTACAACGGTCAACCATCTGAAAGATCTGCCCGACACGCCGGCCGAGATTGCCTTTGTCGGCCGAAGTAATGCCGGCAAATCCAGCGCCATCAATACCTTAACCAATCATGTGCGCCTAGCCTACGTTTCCAAAACACCGGGCCGCACCCAACACATCAATTTCTTTGAGCTGGAAAACGGCAACTTCATGGTTGACTTGCCCGGCTACGGCTACGCGCAAGTACCGGAGGCCATCCGTGCGCACTGGGTCAAACTCTTGGGCGACTACCTGCAACAACGCCGCCAGCTGATCGGCCTGATTCTGATTATGGACTCGCGCCATCCGCTCAAGGCTTTAGACATTCAAATGCTGGACTTTTTCCACATTACCGGCCGTCCTGTGCATATCCTGCTGTCAAAGCAGACAAGCTGTCTAAAAACGACCAGATTAAAACTTTGGCGGCGGTAAAAAAATCACTCAAACCCTACACCGACCGCCAAAAAATCAGCGTTCAACTGTTTTCCAGCCTGAAAAAACAAGGCATGGACGAAGTCAATCAAGTGGTCGGCTCATGGTTTGACGCGCATCGCGAAGAAATCGAGAATTTTGCAGGAGAAACATCGCCTGAATGATTGTAAAACAAGGAGGAATAAGATAAGTTGACCAACCGCAAATCTTATTCCGTCATTTAGTTTCTCAACATCGCGTTTACCATTTAATTCGGGGCATGTCTCACACATGCCCTTTTTTTCATCACGCTTTTTTGTTTTCACACGCAAGCCACAATCTCCACCAAATATACCATCACAATATATCAGCAAGACCGTCTGAAAGCGCGGCTTCAATCTCCATTATTATTAAAGTGTTAATTTTAGTATTGCAACTAATTACACATCTTAGCATTTTGCTCATATTCAGCTAATTGTTGAGGCATAGAATGCATTCATCGTTCAACAACACAGTAGGAAAGAAAATCATGAAACGCATTAATGCTTTTATTTCAAAAAAACTCATCATTGCCGGTATTATTGCTTCAAGTTTGGGCGTTGCCGGTGCTGCGGGTGCCGTGGCTTTTAAAGAAGGCATGTTTGCGCAGGTTTCCGGTCAGCAAGCGGCAGCAACGGCAGTAGCGCAAGTTGGCGGCGTGGCCAAAGATGTTGATTATAAATACAAACAGCATTTGGGTGGCCGTTATAAGGTGGAAATTTTAAAAGACGGGGTCGAATATGAGGCTCTGGTTGATGCTCAAAGCGGCAAAGTATTGGCGGTAGCGCAAGATAACGATCAAGACAAACGACACTTTGATAAGTATGATAAGCATGATAAGTATGATAAGCATGATAAGTATGATAAGCATCATAAACATGACAATGCTGAGCCCTCTTCATCGCAAAATACAGATTATCAGGCTCCTGCCGATGCTGTACCTGGCACACCTGAAAATGCAACCGCTTCCGAGGTAACAAAATCTTAATTTATTTAAACTTTAAAAAAGCCAATGCCGTCTGAAACTTTCAGACGGCATTGGCTTTAATGCAGCATTGTTTGAAACACAGCTCCTATCAAGCCCAATCGTTTTCAGACGGCCTTTGCCTCATCTTCGCCATCAGTCCAACCCGCTTCTTTCAATTTCCGCTGTTGCGCATCATATCGGGATTTTTCCGCCCAATACATTGTCTGAATACAGGCATCGCCGCACTCGCTGCCACAACATTCCCACGACTCGGGGCGGACAGGCTCGTCTAAAATCGGCTCGCCCAAGATGGCTTCGGCTTTATTCTTCAGGGTCGTATCCATCGGCGATTTCCAAGCGCGCACCGTCAAATTCAATCACTTCGCCGCCGCGTATTTTGGCGGTTTTACGGGTTTCGGTTTCGCCGTTGCGCAACACCAGCCCTTCGGCGATAAACGCTTTTGCCTGTCCGCCACTTTCGGCAAGGCCGGCCAATTTCAACAGGTCGCATAAGGCGATGTATTCGTTGTCTTCAAGATAGACGGTGGCTTCCATAATTCAATCCTTTTCAATAATGGCGATATTTTAACATGGCCGTCTGAAAGAAAATCCTCCTCCTGTTTTATTTGCTTTATCCAACCTCATTACATTTGGTTTTCAGACGGCCTTTCGCTGCCAACCCTGCTACAATACGCCTTTTATTGTTCACGCCGATTTTGCCATGACCGAGCCGACCTATATCCCCCTGCGCCTGCATACCGAGTTTTCGATTACCGACGGTATGGTGCGGATTAAAAAACTGATTGCCAAAGCGCAGGAATACGGTTTGCCTGCTTTGGGCATCAGCGATTTGATGAACGAATTCGGTTTGGTGAAATTCTATAAAGCCTGCCGCGGCGCGGGGATTAAGCCCATCGGCGCGGCGGACGTGTGGATAGGCAATCCGAATGCGCCCGACAAGCCGTTCCGCGCCATGCTGATTATCCGCAACGATGCGGGCTATCTGCGCCTGAGCGAGCTTTTGACGGCGGCTTATGTCGGCAAAGACCGCAATATCCATCATGCGGAACTCAATCCCGAATGGCTGGAAAACGGCGACAACAGCGGCTTGATTTGTTTGAGCGGCGCGCATTACGGCGAAGTGGGCGTGAATCTGTTGAACGGCAATGAAGACGCGGCGCGTGCGGCGGCGTTGAAGTATGCGGCTTGGTTTCCCGATGCGTTTATCTGGAGCTGCAACGCCTGCCCGAACGTCCCGAATGGGAGGCTTGCGTTTCGGGCAGCGTGAAGCTGGCGGAGGAATTGGGTTTGCCGGTGGTGGCGACGCATCCGACGCAGTTTATGAGCCGCGACGATTTCAACGCGCACGAGGCACGGGTGTGCATCGCGGGCGGCTGGGTGCTGACGGACAAGAAACGTCCGCGCGATTTTACGCCGAGCCAGTTTTTCATTCCGCCGGAAACGATGCTGGAGCGTTTCGCCGACTTGCCCGAAGCCTTGGAAAACACGGTAGAAATCGCCAAACGCTGCAATATCCATATCACGCTGGGCAAAAACTTCCTGCCCCTGTTCCCGACGCCCGACGGCCTGTCGCTGGATGATTATTTGGTGAAACTGTCCAACGAGGGCTTGCAGGAACGCATGGTTCAGCTTTATCCCGACGAGGCGGAGCGGGCGGCGAAAATGCCAGAATATCAGGAGCGGCTGGATTTTGAGCTGAACATCATCATCCAGATGAAATTCCCCGGCTATTTCCTTATCGTACAAGACTTTATCAACTGGGCAAAAACGCACGGTTGTCCGGTGGGGCCGGGACGCGGTTCGGGCGCGGGTTCGCTGGTGGCGTATTCGCTGAAGATTACCGACCTCGACCCTCTGAAATACGCGCTGCTGTTCGAGCGTTTCTTGAACCCCGAACGCGTTTCCATGCCCGACTTCGACGTGGACTTTTGCCAAAGCAACCGCGGCCGCGTGATTGAGTATGTGCGCGACAAATACGGTGCAGAGGCGGTGAGCCAAATTGTGACCTTCGGCACGATGTCGTCCAAAGCGGTGATTCGCGACGTGGGGCGCGTACTGGAGCTGCCGTTTACCCTGTGCGACAAACTGTCGAAGCTGATTCCGCTGGAAGCCAACAAACCTTTGGGTTTGGACGACGCGATGAAGGCGGAGCCGCAGATTCAGGAATTGATCGAAGCGGAAGAAGCGGACGAACTGATTACGCTGGCGAAAGCTGGAAGACCTGACGCGCGGTCTGGGTATGCACGCGGGCGGCGTGTTGATTGCGCCGGGCAAGATTTCCGATTACAGCCCCGTGTATCAGGCAGACGAATCCGCCTCGCCCGTATCCATGTACGACAAGGGCGACGTGGAAGACGTGGGTTTGGTGAAGTTCGACTTTTTGGGCCTGCGCAACCTGACCATTATCGAAATGGCGCAGAACAACATCAAAAACACCACCGGCGATATTGTCGATGTCGGCAAAATCCCGCTTGACGACCAGGCCGCCTACAAAATCTTCCGCGATGCGAACACCACCGCCGTCTTCCAGTTCGAATCGACCGGCATGAAAAAATGCTGAAAACAGCGCACACCACCAAGTTTGAAGAACTCATCGCCTTCGTGTCGCTCTACCGCCCCGGCCCGATGGACAACATTCCCGACTTCGTCGCGCGCATGAAGGGACAGGAATTCCAATACATCCACCCGCTGCTCGAAGGCATCCTCGCGCCGACTTACGGGATTATGGTGTATCAGGAACAAGTGATGCAGGCGGCGCAGATTATCGGCGGCTACTCGCTCGGCGGCGCGGACTTACTGCGCCGCGCCATGGGTAAGAAAAAGCCCGAAGAAATGGTGAAACACCGCGAAATCTTCGCCGAAGGCGCGGCAAAACAAGGCATTTCGCGCGAAAAATCCGACGAAATCTTCAACTACATGGAAAAATTCGCTGGCTACGGTTTCAACAAATCCCACGCCGCCGCCTACGCCCTGATTTCCTACCAGACCGCATGGCTCAAAGCCCATTACCCCGCCGAATTTATGGCGGCGACCATGTCGTCTGAATTGGACAACACCGACCAGCTCAAACATTTCTACGACGACTGCCGCGCCAACGGCATCGAGTTCCTGCCGCCCGACATCAACGAATCCGACTACCGCTTTACGCCATATCCGAATATGAAATCCGCTACGCACTCGGCGCGATTAAAGGCACGGGCGAAGCCGCCGTCGAATCCATCATCGCCGCGCGGCAAAGCGGCGGCAAGTTTACCGGTCTGTTGGACTTCTGCGAACGCGTCGGCAAAGAACACATGAACCGCCGCACCCTCGAAGCCCTGATACGCGGCGGCGCGTTCGACAGCATCGAACCCAACCGCGCCATGCTCTTGGCAAACATCGACCTCGCCATGAACAACGCCGACCAAAAAGCCGCCAACGCCAATCAGGGCGGGCTCTTCGACATGATGGAAGACGCCATCGAACCGGTGCAGCTCATCGACGCGCCCATGTGGAGCGAATCGGAAAAACTCGCCGAAGAAAAAACCGTCATCGGCTTTTACCTGTCCGGCCACCCGTTCGGCCCGTATGCCCAAGAAGTCCGCCAAATCGCCCCGACCAAATTGGGCCGTCTGAAACCGCAAGACAGCGTGCGCCTCGCCGGATTCGTAACCGCCGTGCGCACCATGATGGGCAAGCGCGGCAAAATCGCCTTCGTCAGCCTCGAAGATTTGAGCGGACAGGTTGAAATCATGGTCAGCGGCCAGACGCTGGAAAACTGCGCCGACTACCTCAAGTCCGACCAAGTGCTGATTATCGAATCCAAAGTCAGCCGCGACGACTACGGCGGCGGTGACGGGCTGCGCATCATGGCCAACCAAGTCATGACCCTGCAAATGGCGCGCGAACGCTACGCCCGCAGCCTCAGCCTTGCCCTCGCCCCGGCCACGACATCACGCGCCTCGCCGCCATCCTCACCGCCCACCGCCTGCCTGATACGGCGCACATCCCGTTGCAACTGTCGTACAGCAACGGTAAAGCATCAGGCAAATTGAAAATTGCGCCCAAATGGATGGTAACGCCAAGCACCGCCTTGTTTGACGAACTGGAAACATTGCTCGGCAGCAGGGCCGTCCGCGTGAATTGGTAAAACTAAAGGCCGTCTGAAACTACACGTTCAGACGGCCTTTAGTTTAAAAAGCGCTTTTAAAACATAAATCGGATAAAGATTCAGGCTTTCAGACGGCCTTATTGAATAGAGCAATCATCTGAAAAGTTTATTGCAAAAAGCCTTTGACTAATAAGGAAAGATAGCCAACAACAAAGAGGAGCGACAATGCCGAAACAATGCCAAGCATCCAGTAGATACATTGGTTCAGTACAGATTTTGCAGCGGTAAGCCGCAGCAGTTTTAAATACAGGGCAAACGAAGCAAAGGGGGTGAAAATACACCCCCTTTCCCTACAGATGCCCCATATCAAAGGCCGTCTGAAAAACAGTTTTATTTAACGATTTCAACCGGACCGTGGTCGTCGCAGTGGTCGCCGTGTTGGTGATGCAGGCGGCCGTTGACGATGTAGTCAACGTGATCGCCGTGCGGTACGGCTTCGTGGCCGCAACCTTCGCCGTGAACGTGGCCGTGGCAGGTGTCAACCGGATGGCAGCCGTCAGGATTGGTTTCATTGACGCTCAGGGCGTGCTCGTCGTAGTGGCCGTTGTGTTCATGGTGCAGGTGGCCGTCGTGCAGATAATCGACGTGGCCTTCATGTTTGATGGCAGTGTGGCCGCAGTGTGCGCCGTGAACGTGGTCATGATGTTCGTGGGTTTTACAGGTCATTTTTCTCTCCTAATGTTCAGTGAATAGCAATCTTTCTCGATTGATTATTCCATCTTATCTTTTTTTGATGCAAGCGTAAAAAAATTTACAGTTATTAATATATTGTTACGATATATCATCTATTGATATATCAGCCTATTTTGTTTTTCAGACGGCCTTTTATTTATCATTCATTTATTTTCAGCGGGTAATTTAACCCTTTCCGCCTATGCTGAATATCGAATTTTTCAGCCGTAACGGGTAATATTGAAACCAAGGGATGAATCCTTCAAACAAACAGGTACTGCAATGGGAAAACAAGCCAGACTTTATATGGTCCGCAGCACGCAAGGTGCGCTTTATGATGTATTTTTTGAACGCGGCGTGGCGGCATTGGCCTGGCCTATGCTGGCCGAAGCGGCGGCCAAGGGTTTGGCCGTGAGGAGCTGACGGATATTTACCGTTCGGCCGTGCCGGATGTGAAGTTGAGAACGGCGCAATCGGGTGCGGCTCAGATGTGGCGGTTTGTCAACGAGTTGGCCGATGGAGATGCCGTACTGACCTACTCGCCCGCCCTGCGCCGTTATCGGGTCGGCAGGATTACGGGCGGCGCGGTGCATTGTCCGCAATGGGACGATGAAAAAATGTCGCTGGTGCGGCCGGTTGAGTGGCTGGGCGAAGTGTGCCGTGATGATTTGAGTACGGCAGCACAACGGGCTTTGGGCAGCGTGGCAACTTTGTTTGCGGTATCGGAAACGTGCGCGGCAGAAATTTTTGAACGCGTGGGTTTTCAGACGGCCTAAGAAGGGAAAGGAAACAGGATTATGTGGAACACCATGCATGAATGGCTGAACGCTTTGCCTGTCAGTGAAGAAATCATTAAATCGGCATTGATGTCAGTATTGATGATTGTGGCCGTCATTGCCGGGCGCAGCATCTTGCTCTCGGCGCATTTTCGCAGCCATCCGAATTTGAGCATTGAAAACAAACGCCGCTCGCTGGTGTTCAGCCGCAACGTAACCATGTTGCTGATCCTACTCGGGCTGGCGATGATTTGGGCGGCGCAGATTCAAACTTTAGCCTTGTCGATGTTTGCAGTGGCCGCGGCGATTGTGGTGGCAACCAAAGAGCTGATTATGTGTTTGTCCGGCAGTATCCTGCGCTCGGTAACCAAACAATATTCCATAGGCGACTACATCGAAATCAACGGCCTGCGCGGACGGGTGGTCGATATCAATATGCTGAACACGCTGATGATGCAAATCGGCCCTAATCCGTTAATCGGCCAGCTTTCCGGCAAACGCTCTCGTTTCCCAACAGCCTGCTTTTGAGCCATACCGTGCGCCGCGACAATATTTTGGGCAATTATGTGATTCATACGGTGGAAATCCCCGTGCCGATTCATTTGGATTCGGACGAAATCATAGGCCGTCTGAAAGCTGTGCTTGAGCCGTTGTGCGCGGCCTATGTTCCCGTTATCCAACAATATTTGGAAAACGTTCAAGCGCAAAAACTCTTTATTACCCCCGCCGCCCAGCCGCGCGTGTCCCGCGTGCCGCACGATGACAAGGTGTACCACATCATCGTACGCTTCGCCTCCCCCGTTTCCAAACGGCTGGAAATACAACAGGCCGTCTTAGACGAATTTTTGCGCACGCAATACCGACTGATCAACCAAACAAAATAGTACGGTGTGTTTATTGATACAATCAAATCCCTTACAATAATAAAGTTCACAATCAACAATAAGGAAAAGTCATGTTGCCCGAATCAGCCCTTGCCGAAATGTATCCCGTCATTATGACCCCCAGCCATGACGGCAAATATTTCCACAACTACACCCTTTCGCTTCTGAACATCGTCCACACCAACGCCTCCCTCGGCCTGCCGCTGCAAGTAATGATGCAGCGCGGCGAAAGCCTGATTACGCGCGCGCGCAACAACTGCGTGGCCAAATTTTTGGAAAACAAAGAATGGACGCATTTATTCTGGATTGACTCCGACATCGGCTTCTCTCCCGACTCATTCTACCGCCTGCTCTTGGCTGACAAAGACGTTGTGGCCGGCGTTTATCCGCTCAAACGCGAAAACTGGCCCCAAGCAGGCCTTCCTGCCGGCATGACCCAAGCCGATTTCGAGCGCATGTACACTTCTTACACCGTCAACACCAACGACAAATGAAAACGGCGAAATCGTCCTGAAAGTCGATGAAGAAGGCTTTATGAAGGTTCATGACGCACCAACCGGCTTTATGGTCATCAAACGCAGCGTATTTGAAAAAATGATAGAGGCTTATCCCGAGTTGAACTACGTCTCCGACAGCGACTACAGCCCGGAAAACAAAGGCCTGCACTACCGTTTCTTCGACTGCATGGTCGATCCCGAAAGCAAACGCTACCTGTCCGAAGACTACACCTTCTGCCACCTCTGGCGTCAAATCGGCGGCGAAGTGTACGTCGACGTACAATCTAACCTGACCCACCAAGGCGCAAAAGTGTATCACGGCTCGTTTGCCGAATCCCTGCAAACCAATGTTGCCAATGCGGTTTACGCCCCCGAAGGCACCACCATGCGCCTCGAACTGGCCGCCCCGTTGCACGCCAATCCGCGCGGTCCGGAATAAGGCTGACCGACAGGCAGGCAGGCAAAACACTTTAATTCTGCCTGTCTGCCACCATATAGCGCCTATCGTTTTCTTTTCAGACGGCCCCAAGGCCGTCTGAAACCATCTTATTCAGGAGAAACCATATGAGCGACAACGTCCTGCTCCACTTGGGCGAAGAACCCCGTTTCGACCAAATCAAAACCGAAGACATCAAACCCGCCCTGCAAACCGCCATTACCGAAGCGCGCGAACAAATCGCCGCCATCAAAGCGCAAACGCACACCGACTGGGCAAACACTGTCGAAAAACTGACCGACATTACCGAACGCGTCGGCCGCATTTGGAGCGTGGTTTCCCATCTCAACTCCGTGGTCGATACGCCCGAATTGCGTGCCGTATACAACGAATTGATGCCTGAAATCACCATCTTCTTCACCGAAATCGGTCAAGACATCGAGTTGTACAACCGCTTCAAAATCATTAAAAACTCTGCCGAATTCGACACCCTCTCCCCGGCGCAGCAAACCAAGCTCAACCACGACTTGCGCGATTTCGTCCTCAGCGGTGCCGAATTACCGCCCGAACAGCAGGCAGAATTGGCGCAACTGCAAACCGAAGGCGCGCAACTGGGTGCCAAATTCGCACAAACATCCAAGACGCGACCGACGCTTTCGGCATTTACTTTGACGATGCAGCGCCGCTTGCCGGTATCCCCGAAGACTCCATCGCCATGTTTGCCGCCGCCGCGCAAAGCGAAGGCAAAACAGGCTACAAAATCGGCCTGCAGATTCCGCACTACCTCGCCGTCATCCAATACGCCGACAACCGCGAACTGCGCGAACGAATCTACCGCGCCTACGTTACCCGCGCCAGCGAATTGTCCGACGACGGCAAATTCGACAATACGGCCAACATCGACCGCACCCTCGAAAACGCATTGAAAACCGCCAAACTGCTCGGTTTCAAAAACTACGCCGAGCTGTCGCTGGCAACCAAAATGGCCGACACGCCCGAACAGGTTCTGAACTTCCTGCACGACCTTGCCCGCCGCGCCAAACCGTTTGCCGAAAAAGACTTTGCCGAAATCAAGGCCTTTGCGCGCGAAAACCTGAATATCGAAGACCCGCAATCGTGGGATTTGAGCTACGCCGCCGAAAAACTGCGCCAAGCCAAATACGCCTTCAGCGAAGCCGAAGTGAAAAAATACTTCCCTATCAGCAAAGTCTTGGCAGGCCTGTTTGCCCAAATCAAAAAACTGTACGGCATCGAGCTGGCTGAAAAAACCGTCCCCGTTTGGCACAAAGACGTGCGCTATTTCGAGCTGAAACAAGACGGCCAAACCATCGGCGGCGTTTACATGGACTTGTACGCACGCGAAGGCAAACGCGGCGGCGCATGGATGGACGGCTACAAAAGCCGCCGCCGTTTCGCCGACGGTACGCTGCAACTGCCGACCGCCTACCTCGTCTGCAACTTCACCCCGCCTGTAGGCGACAAAGAAGCGCGTTTGAGCCACGACGAAATCATCACCCTCTTCCACGAAACCGGCCACGGCCTGCACCACTTGTTGACCCAAGTTGACGAAGTGGGCGTATCCGGCATCAACGGCGTCGAATGGGACGCGGTCGAGCTGCCCAGCCAATTCATGGAAAACTTCGTTTGGGAATACGACGTATTGGCGCAAATGTCCTCGCACGAAGAAACCGGTGCGGTATTGCCGAAAGAGCTGTTCGACAAAATGCACGCGGCTAAAAACTTCCAACGCGGTATGTTCCTCGTCCGCCAAATGGAATTTGCCCTCTTCGATATGGAAATCTACCATCAGGAAGACGAAGGCCGTCTGAAAGAATGGCCGCAAATCTTGGACAAAGTGCGTCAAGAAGTCGCCGTAACCCAACCGCCGGCATACAACCGCTTTGCCTTGAGCTTCAGCCACATCTTCGCCGGCGGCTACGCCGCAGGCTATTACAGCTACGCATGGGCGGAAGTTTTGAGCGCAGATGCTTACGCGGCGTTTGAAGAAAGCGACGACGTGGCCGAAACCGGCCGCCGCTTCTGGAAAGAAATACTGGCCGTCGGCGGTTCGCGCAGCGCAGCCGAATCCTTCAAGCCTTCCGCGGCCGCGAACCAAGCCTGGATGCCCTGCTCCGCCACAGCGGTTTCGACAACGCAGCTTGATTTGAAAATCCGCCGTTTTAAACAGAATGGTTGCTGATTCAAAGTTAAAGGCCGTCTGAAATGTTTCAGACGGCCCTTCGGTTGGCGCAATTAATGAGGAACAATAAATACGTCCAATCTCTAACAATTTTTTCGGGAGAAACTGAAGCACGTATTTCAAACCCCAATCTCCCCCGGCCCATCGCTCAAATCAATTTTTGCCCTTTTTATCGCCGGCGGCCAAACGCATATTGATAAATTCCATCATCAAATCTTTTTTCGTCCAGAAAAAGGATTTCATTTTTTCCAAAGAATAGATTTTCCGAATCATCGCCGGCAATCCTGCGTGAACGATGGCCGCGACTTCGCCATTGGTTGTTTCATTGTCCATGGCGGCTTTGAGGTTTAGATTGTGCGTATTCAGGTAGTCGCAAAGCGCTTTTCTGACGCTGCTGCTGATTTCAAATTGTTTCATGTTTTCCGTCCATAATGCTTTTATAGTTAAATAGCATAGGATTCTAGCAAGTTTTTTGCATTGTGCATATCTCAATGTGCATATTATTGCGGAATTTACAATTTGGCTTTTGGGTAAAATCATGCCTGCAACACATTGTTGCGGCGCACCCTGCCGGATTGTTTTGACTATTTTGTTTCGGCTTGGGCCGCATTGCGGATAAAATAACGGTTTTAGGTGTTGAGGCCGTCTGAAATGTATTTGTGGTTTAAGCTGTTGCACATATTTTTTGTAATTTCTTGGTTTGCAGGACTGTTTTATCTGCCGCGGATTTATGTGAATCTGGCGCAATTGGAACCCGGCAGCGCGGAATATGTACGGCTGACGGATATGTCGCGGCGGCTGTACCGCTTTATGTCGCCTTTGGGCTGGGGAACGCTGATATTCGGCGCGGCCATCGGCTTTGTTAATAATTGGTGGGGCAACGGCTGGCTGGCGGTTAAATTATTGTGCGGCCTACTGCTCTTGGCTTATCAGCTTTATTGCGGCCTGTTGCTGCGCCGTTTTCAAAACGGCAGCAATGTGTATTCGCACCGCTGGTATCGGGTATTCAATGAACTCCCCGTTTTGATGATGGTGGCCGCGCTTTATATGGTGGTTTTCAAGCCGTTTTGATCTTCAGACGGCCTATTTGGTAAATAAGGAAAGAATTCATGACGGTCGAAATCGAACGCCGCTTTTTGCTGGCGGATGACAGTTGGCGCGAAGCGGCAAGCGAGCCGCTGGTGTTGCAACAGGGCTATTTGAGCGTGGAAAAAGAGCGCACCATCCGTGTGCGGATTATCGGTTCGCAAGCCTGGCTGACCCTGAAAGGCTATATTTCCGACATGACGCGCAGCGAATTTGAATACGAAATTCCTCTGGCTCACGCGCAGGCGATGATGGCGGATATGTGCCCGTTTAAAATGGAAAAATACCGCTATCGTGTCGAATTTGAAGGCTTTGTGTATGAAATCGACGAATATTTCGGCGACAATGCGCCCTTGATTGTGGCGGAAATCGAATTGCCGTCTGAAGATACCGAGTTTCCCAAACCGTCTTGGTTGGGCAAGGAAATTACGTCAGACGGAAAATTCACCAATGCGTATTTGAGCAAACATCCGTATTCGTCTTGGACGGAATAACGAGTACAACCCACATACAAAAAAGGCATGTATCGCACATGCCTTTTTTCTTTTCAGACGGCCTGATTTGCCTTACCGATATTTGTATCGAGCTGCTTTCGACATACCGTTTCAAATATCGGGCAAGCCCGTGTATTTTATCCGTGTAGTCTTATGCCGGACGGCAGGCAACCATGTAGTTAACTTCGGTCGAATCGCACAGGGAATAACGGCCGCTCAACAAATTGTAGGTCATGCCCTTGCTGCCGACGGTATCCAATCCGGCTTGGCGGCACATGCGCGCGAGTTCTGCCGGCGTGATGAATTTTTTCCAGTCGTGCGTGCCTTTGGGGACGAATTTCAACAGATATTCCGCGCCGACAATCAGATGCAGATAAGATTTGGGATTGCGGTTGATGGTGGAGAAAAACACCATGCCGTCGGGTTTGACCAGTTTCGCACAGGCTTGAACGATGGCGGCCGGATCGGGAACGTGTTCCATCATTTCCATACACGTTACCACATCGAAGCTGTGCGGCTGCTCGGCGGCGAGGTCTTCGACGCGAATGCAGCGGTAATCGATATTGGCAACGTGTTGAGCGGCCGCATGGGCAGCGGCGGTTTGCAGGGATTTTTCCGCCATATCGATGCCGGTAACGTGTTCTGCGCCGCGTTTGGCCATGCTCTCCGACAAAATACCGCCGCCGCAGCCTACATCCAGCACGCGTTTGCCTGCCAATCCGGCATAGCCGTCGATATAGTCGAGGCGCAAGGGGTTGATGTCATGCAGGGGCTTGAATTCGCCGTTTTTATCCCACCATTTATCGGCGATTTGGCTGAACTTGGCGATTTCGCCGGCATCTACGTTGTCGTGTTGATTGCTCATGGTTTGCTCCTGCATAAAATCATTCGCCTGATTTTAGCCGATTGTGCTTCAAAATAAAATGTTTCAGACGGCCTTTGCCCGTTTATCGGCCCTATTTCAACTTTCATCCGCCTGCCCATAAAAAACGCACCTTGTGGCAAGGTGCGTTTCAATCGGTGCGATTTAGAATTTAGCGCCGGATTCGTTGGCCATGTAGTCAACTGCGGCTTTCACTTCGTCGTCGCTTAAGCTGCCGTTGCCGCCTTTGGCAGGCATGGAATTGAAGCCTTCGAGGGCGTGTTTGTGCAAGGTGTCTTTGCCTTGTTTAATGCGAGGCGCCCAGTCTTCTTTTTTGCCTACGGCCGGAGCGCCGGGAATCAAGCCGCCGTGGCATGCTTTACAGTTCGCTTCAAAAACAGCTTTGCCGTCCACTTTGGCGGATTCGGCAGGCTTGGCTTCAGCGGCAGGCGCTTCGGCTTTCTCTTCGGGCTTGGCGGCTTCTTCAGGTTTCGCAGCTTCCTCTGCTTTGCTGGCGGCGGCTTCAACCTTATCGGCAGCTTCTTGAGCGGCAGATGCAGTCGCATCGGCAGCAGAAGCGGCTTCGGTTTTCACTTCAGATGCAACGGCTTGAGCAGTCTCTTGTGTCTCCTGTTTAGCCTCTTGGGAACAAGCTGTCAAACCAGCCATCATCATTACGGCAATCAGTAATTTGTTCATGTTCTGTCTTTCCTTAATTTTATTTAAATCACTGTTTTATATAAACAGCTCAAAAATTCTAACACAGAAACTAATACCTTCGACCTACACTATAATAAATATTAGTATAAATCAGATTTTGTCTCAAAAACTGAAAAACATATTGACACCACCTCTCTACTCGGATAGAAATTCACCCCATTTGTCATGAAGCGCGATAACTTTCATTTTATTGTTCAAGCAGTTACTCATTTTATTTTCAAAGTTTCTTTTAGAATTCAACTTTTTACCGACTTCTCCATGAGTAGCGTCAACCTGAAAGCCATCCTCATCCCAAACAGGCCGTCTGAATCCCAATCAGGTTTCAGACGGCCTGTTTGAATCATGTTAATAAACATTTGCCGCTTGGCCATGCAAAAGACACCGGCAGGCTTACTTGTTTATAGAGATTTTCATATTCCGACTACGATTTAATCCAATGCCATTAGCCTTTTGCCAAGGTTTCAGCTTCAGCCCACAAGCCCCGCTTCTGCTCCGCCGTCAATTTCTTAATGCCGATTTCCCGTTTCAGCGCCTCACTTTTAGTCAGGCCGTCTGAAACGATGCGCATCTCGACAGGCTTGTTCAAACGCGTGTATTTCGCGCCTTTCCTGACAAATGCGCGGCAAGACGCTCTTGCGGACGGTTGCTGATGCCGCAATAAAACGCGCCGTTTTCGCACAAAATCAGGTAAACACACCAATTTTCCGCGCTCATAAATCCCCTTCCTTGGCAAAACTCTCGGTAAAAATGCGCACGGCGGCCTCGGTTTTGGCAGACTGCACACGATAAGGCGTGACCAAATAAAGGCTGACCGGCGGCAATGTCCATTCGGGCAAAACCGCTTTCAGACGGCCTTGGGCAATTTTTTCCCGAACTTCGCCGCCCACTTGCAAAGACAAACCGAAACCGCTTTCGGTCAGGCTGCGTACAGCGGCCAAATGCGTGCAGGCAATGCTGTCGGCAACGTCGAGGAAATAGCTTTCTTCACCATTTTGCAAGGTGGTGCGGACAGGTAAAAAATGCAGCCAGCGGTGCGCATGAAGCTGCGCGGGATGGGTAATGGGCGGATGACGGTCGAGATAATCGGGCGCGGCGCAAATGGTGTACGGCCAGGTAACGAGATGGCGCGCAACCAGATTAGCATCGTCCAAAGCACGGTCGCCGCCACGTATGGCGATGTCGGTCTGATTGTGTTGCAGGTCGTCCAAAGTATCGCTGAAATTGAGGACGGGACGGATTTTTGGGAACTCGGTTTGCAATCGCGAAAAGGCCGTCTGAAAAGCGCGGGAATCGATGACCGTAGAAGTCAAGGAAATCCGCAATTCGCCGACGGGTTCGGTTTTCAGGTTGTCGATAATGGTACGCGTATCGGCAAGGGTGGCGGCGAGGCGGCGACAATATTCGCCTAGGGCACGGCCGGCATCGGTGGGCGAAAGGCTGCGCGTGCTGCGGTTTAACAGCTTGATGCCGTGCAGGGTTTCGAGGCGGTTGATGTGCTGGCTGACCGCCGACGGCGTCATGCCCAGCGCGGCAGCGGCGGCGTTCATGCTGCCGTGTTCGAGAACGGCGGCGAAAACGAGCAGGGGTTTGATGTCTTGCATTTCGACTGATTATGTAGTTTAACTTCACAATCATAACAGCAAATCAGGGATTATCAAGCGTTTCAGACGGCCTTACAATGCACTCATCTAATCAATCACATCCCCACAAGGAGTCAAACATGAAAATCGCAGTCATCGGTGCAACAGGTTATGTCGGCAACGCAGTCGTGCAAGAACTGGCAGGCCGCGGTCATGAAGTGACCGCTTTCGCGCGCAATACGGATAAGTGTTCCAAGCGCAAAATGTTGCCGCCGTCTCCGCAGATGTCAACGCGGCGGACTTCGCCGACAAACTGGCAGGCTTTGATGCCGTGGTCAGCGCGTTCAATCCCGGCTGGACCAATCCCAACATCGGCGCGGATTTTACACGCGGCGCAAACAACATCGTCAAAGCGGCAAAAGCGGCGCAAGTGCCGTATCTCTTGATTGTCGGCGGCGCGGGCAGCCTGTATGTCGCGCCCGGTTTGCAAGTTGTCGATACGCCCGACTTCCCGAAAGAAATTTACGACGGCGCCAATGCCGCACGCCATCTCTTGGCAGAACTCCTGCCACGCCGCGACGTGAACTGGTCTTTCGTTTCCCCTCCGGCACGACTGGGCGCGGACGGCGGTTTCAGCGAAGACAAAACCGGCAAATACCGCTTGGGCAAAGACGATTTGCTGATGGACGGTGAAATTCCGGCAGGCATCAGCGTGGCAGATTTGGCAGTCGCCATCGCCGACGATGCGGAAAACAAAGCGCATTTGTTTGAACGCTTTACCGTCGCCGCTGTTTAACCGTCTCAATTTAAAGGCCGTCTGAAACCCAAAGTTTCAGACGGCCTTTTGCTATAATACGCCCATTAAATTTATCTATACGCGAGTTCTCATGTCCGCAACCCAACCCACCATCGCCGCCATCGCCACCGCCCCCGGACGCGGCGGCGTCGGCGTTATCCGTCTTTCCGGCAAAAACCTGCTGCCTTTGGCGCAAACCCTCAGCGGCGGCAAAACGCCCAAACCGCGCACCGCGCTTTACACCGACTTTCTCGGCGGCGACGGGCAGCCGATAGACAACGGCATCCTGCTCTACTTCGCCGCGCCAGCCAGCTTTACCGGTGAAGATGTGATTGAGTTGCAGGGACACGGCGGCCCTGTCGTGATGGACATGCTGCTCTCGCGCTGCCTCGAACTGGGCGCGCGTATGGCGGAGCCGGGCGAATTTACCAAACGTGCCTTCCTCAACAACAAACTCGACCTTGCCCAAGCCGAAAGCGTCGCCGACCTCATCGACGCCTCCAGCAAGTCCGCCGCCCGCATGGCGTTGCGTTCGCTCAAAGGCGCGTTTTCCGAACACATACACGAGCTGGTGGACGACCTTATTACTCTGCGAATGTTGGTCGAAGCCACGCTGGACTTCCCCGAAGAAGACATCGACTTTCTCGAAGCCGCCGACGCGCGCGGCAAGCTCCAAGCCCTGCAAGGTCGTCTGAAAACCGTCCTTGCCAGCGCGGAACAAGGCGCGATTTTGCGCGAAGGCATGAACGTCGTCCTCGTCGGCGCGCCCAACGTCGGCAAATCCAGCCTGCTCAACGCCTTGGCTGGCGACGACATCGCCATCGTAACTGACATCGCCGGTACCACCCGCGACACCGTGCGCGAACAAATCACCCTCGACGGCGTACCCGTCCACATCATCGACACCGCCGGCCTGCGCGAAACCGACGACGTGGTCGAACAAATCGGCATCGAGCGCAGCCGCAAAGCCGTCTCCGAAGCCGATGTCGCCCTGATTCTGATTGACCCGCGCGAAGGCGTGAACGCCAAAACCCAAGCCATTTTGAACAGCCTGCCCAAAGGTTTGAAAAAAATCGAAATCCACAACAAAGCCGACCTGACCGGCGAACCCGTCGCCGTCCGTTCAGACGGCCTCGCGCAAACCGGCGCGGACACCGTCATCAGCCTGTCCGCCAAAACCGGCGCGGGTCTCGACTTGCTCAAACACGCGCTGTTGCAGGAAGTCGGCTGGCAGGGCGAAAGCGAGAGCCTGTTCCTCGCTCGCAGCCGCCACCTCAACGCCCTGCACGAAGCCGAAGCCGAGCTGGAAAACGCCGCCCTCTGCGACAACAACCAAATCGAGCTTTTCGCCGAACACCTGCGCCTTGCCCAAAACGCGTGCAGCGAAATCACCGGCGAATTCACCGCCGACGATTTGCTGGGCGTGATTTTTTCGCGCTTCTGCATCGGCAAATAAAACGGTTTGCCATCAAAAACAAAGGCCGTCTGAATGTTCAGACGGCCTTTTTATCACCAAAACAAGCTTTGTTTTACTCGTATTTATTTATCGGCAGCTTCTGCCATATTCTTGACGATATTGGTCGCACCCACTGTCAAACCGGACATGCCGATCAGAGAAGCCGCGGCCAATTTGATTAATTTTTTCATTCTGACTCTTTTCTGTGTATTGATTTGAGGAAGCGTTGTGTGTTTTTATTTGTCGGCATCAGCCATATTGTGGGCAATATTGGTTGCGCCGACGGTCAGGCCGGACATGCCGATTAAAGAGGCTGCAGCCAGTTTGATTAAAGTTTTCATTGTTTGTCTCACTTTCTTGTCTGTCGGCCGAAAAACGGCCTAAGTTGCGTTTTCTAAGGTATTGTAATTGATTCGTTTATAATTGAATTATTTGTGTATGGCCGTTTCGATATTACGGGAGATGCCGATGGCAGAAGCCGATATTCCGGACATACCGATTAAAGAAGCGGCAGCAAGCGTTATTAAATTTTCCATTTTAAGTAGTCCTTTTTCATAGAAACAAAATGTTATTTAACAACATACACATTTTTTCATCGGCATCTGCGCTACCGACAGGGCGAATCATACCGTTTTAAATGTAAACTAATACAGATTAATCGTAAATATATAGCGCAAAAATCAAACATATATTTATTTTTTGTTAATTTACATTATGTTTTGAAAATGACACCGATGTCTTACCAAATGACACCGATGTCTTGATTACATACGCACTACAAACGTGTTTCATTTTCCCCATAAAATCCCGCTTTTTTTGTTGCAAAATTGCACTCTAAATAAAATACATTTTAAAATTCAATATCTTATGAATTTAGATTTTTTACAACAAAAATATTTAATTAGTCAAAACCAATACCTTTGATAGCTTCTTTTAAAGAAAACACACGTTTCTAGCGCATATCCGACCATAAAATGCGTTGCAAATATATGATATAGTGAAACATTCCGCGTATTGACTATTTCCAGCATGAACACCACCCTAATCTTGACCGGCGCGGCCGCATTTTTTATCGGCGCGCTGTTTGCTTGGCTGATAACACGCTACCAAGCCCAAAGCCGACACTTTACCGTTTTACAAGAATTGGCTGAAAGCCGCCGCCTGCATGAGTTTGCCGAGCAAGTGCAGACTCAAACTGCAGCGGACTTGGCGCAAAGCCGCCATACCGTGCAGGAATTACAAGATGAATTGCAGGAGACGGGCAACCGCTTTGCCGCGGCCGAAAAACAAATTGCCTATCTGCAAGATTGCGAGGCCGAAGCCGAAGCTTTAAAACACGAATGTGCAAAATGGCAGCAAAGCGCACAAAACCTGCAAATCAACAATGAGCGCCTAAACACGCAGCTGGTTCAAGAGCAGGCATTGAGTGCGGATAAAAATACGCTTTTACAACAGCAGGAAACGGAAAAAGGCCGTCTGAAACAAGACTACGACACGCTTTTGGAGCAAAACCATGCGCTGCAAGTCCAAAACGAGCGCCTCTCCACACAACTGGCGCAAGAAAAAGCCAATATCGATGACAAAAACAGCCTTTTACAGCAACAGGAAGCCGAAAAAGGCCGTCTGAGACAAGAATACGCCGCCCTTTTGGAGCAAAACCACGCGCTTCAAGTCCAAAACGAGCGCCTCAACACCCAATCGGAAAAAGACCGTCAGGCTGCCGAAGAAAAATTGGCCCTGCTGGCAGATGCGCGTCAAAACCTGAGCGATCAGTTCCAAAACCTCGCCAACACTATTTTGGAAGAGAAAAGCCGCCGCTTTACCGAGCAAAACCACGACCATCTCCAACAACTGCTCAATCCGCTCAACGAACGCATCCACGGCTTCAGCGAGCTGGTTCAGCAAACCTACGAAAAAGAAGCCAAAGAACGCCTAACCATCGAAAACGAGCTCAAACGCCTGCAAACCCTCAACACCCAGCTCCACCATGATGCCAAAGCGCTGACCACCGCGCTGACCGGCACGCAAAACAAAACCCAAGGCAACTGGGGCGAGATGATTTTGGAAAGCGTATTGGAAAATTCCGGCCTGCAAAAAGGCCGCGAATACATCGTCCAAGCTTCCAGCGTCCGCCACGAGGCAGACGGCACCCAGCGCCGTCTTCAGCCCGACGTCCTCATCAATCTGCCCGACAACAAACAAATCGTCATCGACTCCAAAGTATCGCTGACCGCCTACGTCCGCTATACGCAAAGCACCGGCGCAGAAGCAGAGCGCGAGCTTGCCAACCACGTTGCCAGCATCCGCGCCCACATCAAAAGCTTGGCCGCGAAGGATTACACCGACCTTGAGGGCGTCAAAACGCTGGACTTCGTCTTTATGTTCGTCCCTGTTGAACCGGCCTACCTCCTCGCCCTGCAACACGATCCAAACCTCTTCCAAGAGTGTTTCGACAAACGCATCATGCTGACCGGCCCCAGCACCCTGCTCGCCACCCTGCGCACCGTTGCCAACATCTGGCGCAACGAGCAGCAAAACCAAAACGCGCTGGCGATTGCCGAAGCAGGCAGTAAACTTTATGATAAATTTGTCGGCTTTGTCGAAAGCATGGACGGCATCAATAAAGCGCTTGGTCAGGCACAATCCCAGTTTCAGACGGCCTATGGCCGCTTGGTTTCCGGCAGGGGCAACCTCATCAGCAGCACCGAAAAACTGCGCAAATTGGGCATCAAAGCCGGCAAACAGCTGCAACGGGATTTAGTAGAAAAGGCCATGTCGGAAACCGAAGACCATGCCGCTTTACCCACCACACAAAATCAAGAAAATAACTGACAAACTCCAAAACATTGTATAAAAGGGAATTTAACCAATGAGCAACATCACCATCGTCCTTGCCGCCGATACCGGCTATGCCGAGCAGGTTCATACCCTGATGAAATCCATCTGTACCCACAACACAAATGTCGATTTCTACCTCATGCATAATACTTTCAGGCGAGAATGGATCGACTATACCAACCAAAAACTCGCCGCCAGCGGCAGCCGTCTGAATGATGTCAAAATCGAAATGGACTTCAGCCAATATCGCCGCCTACCCCATATTTCGGATGCCGCATTTTTCCGTCTGATGATGCAACATCTGCCTGTCGACCGCGCCCTTTATCTCGACAGCGATATGGTGATTACCCAATCCCTACACGATTTGTTCAGCCTCGATATGCGCGGTTATCCCGTTGCGGCGGTACAAGACTCCTTTCTTGCCCGTACCGAATGGAATCACCCAACCGGCCTGCACACTACGCCCTATTTCAATTCCGGTATGTTGTTGGTCGACCTGGCGCAATGGCGGGAACACAATATCGCGGCACAACTGCTGCAAACTGCTGCCACCATTGATAAATCCGTTCCCTACGGCGACCAATGCTTTCTAAACACCGTATTTCAAAAAAACTGGCTGCAACTAGAAGAATCTTGGAACTTCCAAACCGGCGCAGTCGAATACTTCCAAAAACGAAACCTCAGCGAAGTATTCCCCAAACCCGACACCGTTCCGCCCATTATCCACTACACTACACGCGCCAAACCGTGGTTGTGCGATTACGGCGAGATTCCTTTTATCAAAGTCTATTGGCAATACTATTGCGCCGACTGGCCGAAAGCGTAATTTCAGGCAGGGAGCTCCTCTCCTTCGATTACTCTTAAACAACCCATCATCAAAAACAAAAGTCCGTCTGAAATCGTTTCAGACGGACTTTAAGCCATAAAAAAACAGGCAGAACATTCTGCCTGTTTTGTGTTCAAACCCGACCGTAAAGCAGGCTTTGCCACCCATCCTCGGCCGGCGTCATCGTTATCCGATTAGATACCGCGCAACAATTCGTTCACGCTGGTTTTCGCACGGGTTTGCGCGTCCACGCGTTTGACGATAACCGCGCAGTAAAGGCTGTGGCTGCCGTCTTTGGAAGGCATGCTGCCGGATACGACAACCGAACCGGCCGGTACACGGCCTTGATAGATTTCGCCGGTAGTACGGTCAAAGATTTAGTGGATTGACCGATGAACACGCCCATAGAAATCACGCTGCCTTCTTCGACAATCACGCCCTCAACAATTTCAGACCGCGCACCGATGAAGCAGTTGTCTTCAATAATGGTCGGGCTGGCTTGCAGAGGCTCGAGTACGCCGCCGATGCCGACGCCGCCGCTCAAGTGCACGTTTTTACCGATTTGCGCGCAAGAGCCGACAGTCGCCCAAGTATCGACCATCGCACCTTCGTCAACGTATGCGCCGATATTGACATAAGAAGGCATCAACACGACATTTTTCGCTACAAAGCTGCCGCGGCGGGCAACCGCACCCGGAACTGCGCGGAAACCTGCGCTGCGGAATTCGTCTTCAGACCAATCGGCAAATTTAGTCGGCACTTTGTCGAAGTATTTGTTTACACCGTCGTTGAGGATTTCATTGTCTTGAATACGGAAAGACAGCAATACGGCTTTTTTCGCCCATTCGTTGACTTTCCATTCGCCCACGCCCAAACGCTCGGCAACGCGCAGTTTGCCGGAATCGAGTTGGCGGATGGTTTCCAAAACCGCTTCACGCACTTCCGGGGTAACGGTATTCGGATTGATTTCGGCACGGTTTTCAAAAGCCGTTTCAATGATGTTTTGCAAAGACATGTTGATTCCTTCAAGAGATCAGGGCCGTCTGAAACCTATTCAGGCCACCCTATTACAAATATTTAACTCGTTATTCTGCCATGTAAAAGCGATTTCGTCAGCTATTAACATGATTATCGCCGAGCGTTACACGGCCTGATTTCGGCTAAGCCAAGATTTTCAGACGGCCTGTTCAAGTGAATTGAATAGCATTTATTTTTTAACTAATTTTCCAGCTACGATATGCAAGCTGCCCATTCTGCCGACACGCTGTGCCGATAAATCAATCTTCGCCGCCAATCTTTTGCAGAAGATTTTCAGCCACCACACCGTATTCGATATTCCGCTTTAACGGTTTCGCGTTCAAATCCTTCAAGGCCGTCTGAAAGTCGGCAAAATCCATCAACTGCGAACCGAAACGGCGCATATGTTCGGTATCCTGCTGACAGTCTATCAGCGCAACGCCCAAATCCTCCAGAAACGGGACGGCGCAGACAAACGCAATCTTTGACGCATCAGGACGCAAGGCAAACATCGATTCGCCATAAAACACGCAGCCGATTTGCACGCCGTAAAACCCGCCTGCCAACTGCATTTCGCCTTGTTTATCAGGTAGCCAGCATTCAAACGAATGCGCATGCCCCTGATGGTGCAGCTTCAAATAGGCCGTCTGAAACGCAGGTTCTATCCACGTTCCGTCCTGTTCCGGACGCGGCACATTGGCGCAATGGGCAATTACTTTTTCAAAACAGCGGTTAACCGTTACCCGATACGGCTTGTGGCGCAAAGTTTTGGCGAGCGATCGGCCGATATGCAGGCTTTCCGGCATAATCACGGCACGTGGCGCAACCGCATACCAGAAAAACCAACCGTCGCGGCTAAACCACGGAAAAATCCCCTGCCCATACGCCGACAACAACCGCCCCGTATCCAAATCGCCGCTGACACCGACCAAGCCGTCGCATTCGGCCAAAGCGTAAGACGGGTCGGGGAAACGATAATCCCGTGGCGCAAGTAAAGGAATCTTCATCGCAAAGCCCATAAAGTTTCAGACGGCCTCAAGCGGAAAATGCCCAAGGCCGTCTGAAAAATCAACATACAAACTGATTAACGTTTGGTTTTGGTTTGGCATTCGCCGCATACGCCGTACATATACAGCGCGTGATCGACGATGCGGTAGCCATTTTCTTCGGCGATTTTGTCTTGCAGCGCTTCGATTTCCGGATTGTGAAATTCGGTTACTTCGCCGCATTTCACGCAAACGATGTGGTCGTGGTGATCGCCTTTGTCCAATTCGTAAACCGCTTTGCCGGTTTCAAAATGGTGGCGTTGCAAAATGCCGGCCTGTTCAAACTGGGTCAGCACACGGTAAATCGTCGCCACGCCGATTTCCACGCCCTCTTCCAACAGGATACGGTACACATCTTCCGCACTCAAATGCTCTTCGGCATGAGTCTCGAACAAGTCCAAAATTTTCAAACGTGGACCTGTAACTTTCAAACCGCTGTCTTTCAATTGCGCAATGTTGCTGAATTTTTCCATAATATTCAATATCCCTGTAAGGTAATAACCGTTATAATACGCACTTTCCGCCCGTTTGCCCACTATTGGGCCGTTAAAGGGCGGCAATCTGCCGCCGGTTTTGCAATTGAAAATCGGCGAAAAGAAAAATTAAGAAGATGATTATCGTTTGCTTTTTAAAAATATTCAAGCGATGATAAACATCTTTCCCGAAATGACACAGAAAGGTAAGCCCGTGAATAAAGCCTTATGCCTTGCCATCGCCGCTATTTTAGGTCTGGCCTCATGCAGTGCCGAGCGCGTATCCAACTTTCCATCCTACAAACTCAAAATCATTCAAGGTAACGAGCTCAATCCCCGCGCCGTGGTTTCCCTGCGCCAAGGTATGACCCGCGACCAAGTCCAACTGCTGCTCGGTACGCCGCTCCTGCGCGACGCCTTCCACGCCGACCGCTGGGATTACACTTTCAACACCAGCCGCAACGGCATCATCAAAGAACAAAGCAACCTGACCCTGTACTTTGAAAACGACGTCCTCGCACGCGCCGAAGGCGATGCCATTCAAATCCATCGAAGCCGTTCAAGCCGGACAAAACGTCGTTCCGACCACCGAAACCAAGCCGAAATAAGGAAGCCCCATGAGCGCATTGAAAATCGCCATTGCCGGCGTCAACGGCCGCATGGGTCGCGTTTTGGTTGAAGCGGTCAACAACCATCCCGATGCCGTCCTCTCCGGCGCACTCGAGCATTCCGGTTCGGAAGTATTGGGTTTGGATGCAGGCTTCGCCTCCGGCCTCAAAACCGGCGTCGCCATTTCAGACGACGTGGATGCCGTACTGGCTCAAAGCGATGTCCTCATCGACTTTACCCGTCCCGAGCCAACCCTGAAACACCTGCAAAAATGCGTGGAAAAAGGCGTCAACATCATCATCGGCACCACTGGTTTTGACGACGCAGGCAAAGCCGCCATCCAAGCTGCAGGCGAGAAAACAGGCGTCGTCTTCGCAGCCAACTTCAGCGTCGGCGTCAACCTGACCTTCCATATCCTCGACACCGTCGCCCGCGTGTTGAACGAAGGCTACGACATCGAAATCATCGAAGGCCACCACCGCCACAAAGTCGATGCACCAAGCGGTACCGCATTACGCATGGGTGAAGTCATTGCCGACGCCCTCGGCCGCGACCTCAAAGAATGCGCCGTTTACGGCCGCGAAGGCCACACCGGCCCGCGCGATCCGTCCACCATCGGTTTTGCAACCGTCCGTGCAGGCGACATCGTCGGCGACCACACCGCCCTCTTCGCCACTGACGGCGAGCGCGTGGAAATCACCCACAAAGCCAGCAGCCGCATGACTTTTGCCGCCGGTGCCGTACGCGCCGCAGTTTGGGCAAACGGCAAAAAAGGACTGTACGATATGCAAGACGTATTGGGTTTGAAAAACCGATAAACCCGCATCATCAGGTTTCATACCTTACAAGGCCGTCTGAAAGCACAACGTCGATTTTCAGACGGCCTTATTAACAAAGAAAGCCCCACCATGTCCTATCAACAAATCACCATCAACGTCAACGATGCCGTCGCCGAACGCCTTGCCGACGCGCTGATGGAACACGGCGCGTTGTCCGCCGCCATTGAAGATGCCTACGCCGGTACAGAAAACGAGCAGGCCATTTTCGGCGAGCCTGGCATGCCGACCGAGCAAATCTGGCAACAAAGCAAAGTCATCGCCCTTTTCGGCGAAAGCGACGATGCCGCTTCCATTATCGAAGCCGCCGCGCAGGAATGCGGTTTGAACGATTTGAAATACACTGGCGAAATCCTTGAAGATCAAGACTGGGTACGCCTGACCCAAGCGCAATTCGACCCTATTCAAATTTCCGACCGCCTGTGGATTACCCCGTCTTGGCACGAAGCGCCCAACGGCAACGCCGTCAACCTGCAACTCGACCCTGGTCTTGCCTTCGGCACAGGCAGCCATCCGACCACACGCCTTTGCCTCAAATGGCTGGACACACAGCTCAAAGGCGGCGAAAGCGTCTTGGACTACGGCTGCGGCTCAGGCATTTTGGCCATTGCCGCCCTCAAACTCGGCGCAGGCTCCGCCATCGGCGTAGATATTGACGAACAAGCCATTCGCGCCAGCAAAGACAATGCCGCGCAAAACAACGTCGACGCGCAGTTCTACCTGCCGGACGGCCTGCCGCAAGGTCAATTTGATGTCGTTGTCGCCAATATTCTGGCAAATCCGTTGCGTATGCTCGGCGAAATGCTTGCCGCACGCACCAAACAAGGTGGCCGCATTGTCTTGTCCGGCCTTTTGGACGAACAAGTCGAAGAACTCAGCGGCATTTACAGCCAATGGTTCGACATCGAACCTGCCGAAATCGAAGAAGGCTGGGCGCGATTGAGTGGCGTCAAACGCTAAACCTGTTTCCGATACAAAGGCCGTCTGAAATTTAATCTTTCAGACGGCCTTTTTGTACTTAAAACGCTGAATATTCCAGCAAAATCAGGTATAATTGCCTATTATTTTGACCTTTCGGAACACATCCGCCGCGCCCGTTTGGCATTTCATCGAGCGTACGGAAAATTTCCTTGAAATTCAGCAAGAAAAGACCATGACTGACCAAAAACACGAAGAATACGGCGCCGACAGCATACAAGTGCTGGAAGGCTTGGAAGCGGTACGCAAACGCCCCGGTATGTATATCGGCGACACGCAGGACGGCAGCGGCCTGCACCACATGGTGTTCGAGGTGCTCGACAACGCTATTGACGAAGCGCTCGCCGGACATTGCGACAAAATCACCGTAACCATCCATGCCGACAATTCCGTCAGCGTGGCCGACAACGGCCGCGGCATGCCGACCGGCATCCACCCGAAAGAAGGCCGCTCCGCCGCCGAAGTCATCATGACCGTCTTACACGCAGGCGGCAAATTCGACAACAACAGCTACAAAATCTCCGGCGGTCTGCACGGCGTGGGCGTATCCGTCGTCAACGCGCTGTCCGACTGGGTAACGCTGACCATCTACCGCGACGGCAAAGAACACTTCGTCCGCTTCGTACGCGGCGAAACCGAAGAGCCTTTGCGAGTAGTCGGTGATTCCGACAAAAAAGGCACGACCGTGCGTTTCCTCGCCAGCGCAGAAACCTTCGGCAACGTCGAATACAGCTTCGACATCCTCGCCAAACGCATCCGCGAACTTTCCTTCCTGAACAACGGCGTGGACATCGAATTGATTGACGAACGCGACGGCAAACACGAAAGCTTCGCCCTCTCCGGCGGCGTGGCCGGCTTCGTGCAATACATGAACCGCAAAAAAACACCGTTGCACGAAAAAATCTTCTACGCGTTCGGCGAAAAAGACGGCATGAGCGTCGAATGCGCGATGCAATGGAACGACAGCTACCAAGAAAGCGTGCAATGTTTTACCAACAACATTCCGCAACGCGACGGCGGTACGCACCTGACCGCATTACGCCAAGTGATGACCCGTACCATCAACAACTATATCGAAGCCAACGAAGTCGCCAAAAAAGCTAAAGTGGAAACCGCCGGTGACGATATGCGCGAAGGCCTGACCTGCGTTTTGTCCGTCAAACTGCCCGATCCGAAATTCTCATCGCAAACCAAAGACAAACTGGTTTCCAGCGAAATCGGCCCCGTCGTCAACGAAGTCATCAACCAAGCACTGACCGACTTCCTTGAAGAAAACCCGACCGAAGCCAAAATCATCACCAGCAAAATCATCGATGCCGCCCGCGCGCGCGAAGCCGCACGAAAGCCCGCGAAATTACCCGCCGCAAAGGCGTGATGGACGGCTTGGGCCTACCGGGCAAACTTGCCGACTGCCAAGAAAAAGACCCTGCCCTGTCCGAACTCTACCTCGTCGAGGGCGACTCCGCAGGCGGTTCCGCCATGCAAGGCCGCGACCGCAAATTCCAAGCGATTTTGCCGCTCAAAGGTAAAATTTTGAACGTCGAAAAAGCACGTTTTGAAAAGATGCTGGCCAGCCAAGAAGTTGCCACGCTGATTACCGCTTTGGGCGCGGGCATCGGCAAAGAAGAATTCAATGCCGAAAAACTGCGCTATCACCGCATCATCATCATGACCGATGCCGACGTGGACGGTGCGCACATCCGCACCCTGCTCCTGACCTTCTTCTACCGCCAAATGCCCGAGCTGGTCGAACGCGGCTACATCTACATTGCCCAGCCACCTTTGTACAAAGCCAAATACGGCAAACAAGAGCGCTATCTCAAAGACGAATTGGAAAAAGACCAATGGCTGCTCGGCTTGGCCTTGGAAAAAGCCAAAATCGTTTCAGACGGCCGCACCATCGAAGGCGAAGAGCTTGCCAATACCGCCAAACAATTCCTGTTGGCCAAAACCGTCATCGAGCAAGAAAGCCGCATCATTGACGAACTCGTCCTACATGCCATGTTGCATGCTTCGCCGGTCGATCTTAGCACGGCAGAAAGTGCAGACCGCGCCGTTGCCGAATTGAGCGGCCTCTTGGACGAAAAAGAAGTCGCGCTCGAACGTATCGAAGGCCACGAAGGACACCAATTCATCAAAATCACTCGCAAGCTGCACGGCAATGTGATGGTGAGCTACCTCGAGCCTAAGTTCCTCAACAGCAAAGCCTACCAAACCCTTACCCAAACCGCCGCCGCACTCAAAGGCATGGTCGGCAAAGGGGCGAAGCTCTACAAAGGCGACAACGAATACGACATCGACAGCTTTGAAGGCGCTTTGGACATCTTGATGAGCGTTGCCCAAAAAGGCATGTCCATCCAACGATACAAAGGCTTGGGCGAGATGAATCCGGAACAACTTTGGGAAACCACAATGGATCCTACCGTCCGCCGCCTCCTGAAAGTCCGCATCGAAGACGCCATCGCCGCCGACGAAGTGTTCGTCACCCTGATGGGCGACGAAGTCGAACCGCGCCGCGCCTTCATTGAAAACAACGCTCTGCTGGCACAAAACATCGACGCCTAAGCATGGAAAGATAAAAGGCCGTCTGAAAAACGATTTTCAGACGGCCTTTTTGTTTTTTGTGCTTTATTTCCTATAACTCAAATTCCAACCACTTCGCGCGTTTACTTTAATCATTTATTTTAATTCGCATATTTTAATAGAATGTTCCAACTGATTCAGATTCGGGACAACCCAAATAACCAGTTTGAAACGCTCCAATCTGCTTCCGCTTTATTCCGCTTTTCCCAAAATCATCGCATCGCCATAGCTGAAAAAGCGGTATTCCCGTTCCACCGCATGACGGTAAACGCTGCGGATATGCTCCATGCCCGAAAACGCGCTGACGAGCATCAGCAAGGTTGATTTGGGCAGGTGGAAATTGGTAATCAATCGGTCGGCAACATTGAAGCGGTAGCCCGGCGTAATGAAAATATCGGTATCGCCGCGACCGGCTTTCAGACGGCCTGTTTCGCGTGCGGCGGATTCCAAGGCGCGCATGGAAGTTGTGCCCACTGCCCACACTTTATTGCCGCGCGCTTTGGCGGCTTCAACGGCGGCAACAGTCTCGGCCGGTACGTCAAACCACTCGCTGTGCATTTTGTGTTCTTCAATTTTATCGACACGCACGGGTTGGAATGTGCCGGCGCCAACGTGCAGGGTGACTTCTGCGGTTTCTACGCCTTTGGCTTTCAGACGGCCCAACAACTCATCGGTAAAGTGCAAACCCGCCGTCGGCGCGGCCACTGCGCCTTGATATTTGGCGTACACGGTCTGATAGCGGCTGTCGTCTTCATCATCGGCCGCGCGTTCGATATAAGGCGGCAAGGGCAAATGGCCGTTTTGCTCTAAAAGTTCGTAAACGGTTTGCTCGCCTTCAAATTTCAGGCAAAACAATTCTTCCACACGCTCCATCATGACGGCACGGATATCGCCTTCAAAAATCAATTCCGTACCCGGTTTCGGCGATTTGGACGAACGGATATGCGCCAATGCGATATGCGCGTCCAATACCCGCTCAATCAGGGCTTCGATTTTGCCGCCGCTGGCTTTTTGGCCGAACAGGCGCGCCTTCATCACTTTGGTATTGTTAAACACCAGCACATCGCCCGGTGCGACATAATCGGATAAATCGCCGAAATGTTTGTCTTCAATCGGCAATGTAGGCAAGGCAACCAAAAGCCTGCTGCTGCCGCGCACTTCCGGAGGATGCTGGGCAATCAGTTTTTCAGGCAATTCAAAATCAAAATCGGAAATATCCATTGTCGTACATACTTAAAAAAACAGGCGCCATTATACGCGCAAAGTTGGTTTTCAGACGGCATGTTTTGTCGAAAAACCAATAAATTAGAATAAACGCTCTTGAAAAAATCACTTTTTAACGAAAATCAGCGTTCCTTTCTTTTTTCGCCGAAAAACGCCTTTTTTCTATCTTTTACTGGACATTTACCGACAAGTTCGGGAAAATAACCAGATTCATTTCTCAGGCTCCGCCCTGTTCCGACATTATTTAAACGCCGGATGGCAAACCTGCCTTCCGACGTCTCAGGAAATCATCTAAAACCACAGCGGCGCATACCCAATATGCACTTTATGCCGCGCTAAAAAGGAAAAGCAATGGATTTGCGTAAATTAAAAAAACTGATTGATTTGGTCGAAGAATCAGGCATTGCAGAAATTGAAGTTACCGAAGGCGAAGAAAAAGTCCGCATTACGCGTACCACTGCCGCCGCAGCTCCTGTTTATGCTGCTCCTGCACCTGCTGCAGCCGCTCCGGTTGCCGCCCCTGCCGCTGCTCCGGCCGCAGCCGCTCCAGCCGCCACCCCTGCCGCTCGCGATTTGTCCAACGCACAAAAATCGCCTATGGTCGGTACGTTCTACCGCGCCCCCGGCCCGAACGCCGCCGCTTTTGTCGAAGTCGGCCAACAGGTTAAAGCCGGCGATACTTTGTGCATCATCGAAGCCATGAAGCTGATGAACGAAATCGAAGCCGAGAAATCCGGTGTCGTTAAAGAAATTCTGGTTGAAAACGGTACTCCGGTCGAATACGGCGAGCCGCTCTTCATCATTGAATAATCCGTTTTTTCAGACGGCCTTTAGCTTTAAGGCCGTCTGAAATTCCTTTTTCTGTTCATTAAGGACAAACCATGCGTCTGATTTTAGCTATTTCTTGCCTTGGTTGCAGTTTTTCACCATCGGCCGTCCGATTGCAGGCATCATCTGTCTGATTCTGCAATGTACGCTGATCGGCTGGATACCGGCAGCCATGTGGTCGGTTTACGCCTTGAGCCAATACAAAACCGACCAAAAAATCCGCAACGCATTAGGCGGCCGCTGAGGCCGTCTGAACCATCCGGAAAGATTATCATGCTGAAAAAAGTATTGATCGCCAACCGGGGCGAAATCGCCCTGCGCGTCCTGCGTGCCTGCCGTGAAATGGGCATCGCCACCGTCGCCGTCCATTCCGAAGCCGACAAAGACAGCCTGCACGTCAAACTCGCCGACGAATCCGTGTGCATCGGCCCTGCCGCATCCGCACAAAGCTACCTCAACATTCCTGCCCTCATTGCTGCTGCCGAAGTAACCGAAGCCGACGGCATCCACCCGGGCTACGGCTTCCTCGCCGAAAACGCCAATTTTGCCGAACAAGTCGAACAATCCGGCTTTGTCTTCATCGGCCCTAAAGCCGACACCATCCGTCTGATGGGCGACAAAGTATCCGCCAAACACGCCATGATCGAAGCCGGTGTGCCTTGTGTTCCCGGCTCTGAAGGCGCATTGCCAGACGATGGCGAAGAAATCCTCAAAATCGCCGATAAAGTCGGTTATCCCGTCATTATCAAAGCCTCCGGCGGCGGCGGCGGTCGCGGTATGCGCGTCGTCGAGAAAAAAGAAGACCTCCTCCAGTCTGTCGAAATGACCAAAGCCGAAGCAGGCGCGGCTTTCGGCAACCCGATGGTTTACATGGAACGCTATCTGCAGCGCCCGCGCCACGTCGAAATCCAAGTGATTGCCGACGAACACGGCAACGCCATCTACCTCGCCGAGCGCGACTGCTCCATGCAGCGCCGCCACCAAAAAGTCATCGAAGAAGCACCGGCTCCGTTCATCACTGAAGAAGAACGCGCCAAAATCGGCAAAGCCTGTGCCGACGCTTGTAAACGCATCGGCTATCGTGGCGCAGGTACGTTTGAATTCCTGTACGAAGACGGCGAATTCTTCTTTATCGAGATGAACACTCGCGTTCAGGTTGAGCATCCGGTTACCGAGCTCATCACCGGCGTGGACATCGTCCAAGAGCAATTACGCATCGCATCCGGCCTGCCTTTGCAATACAAACAGGAAGACATTCAAGTCGAAGGCCACGCGTTTGAGTGCCGTATCAATGCCGAAGACCCGTACAACTTCATTCCAAGCCCGGGCCTGATTGAAAGCTGCCACCTGCCCGGCGGCTTCGGCATCCGCGTCGACAGCCACATCTACCAAGGCTACCGCATCCCTCCTTACTACGACAGCCTGATCGGCAAAATCTGCGTTGTCGGCAAAGACCGCGACCAAGCCATGGCCAAAATGCGTGTTGCCCTCGATGAGCTGGCGATTACCGGCATCAAAACCAATACGCCGCTGCATCGCGACTTATTCAGCGACCCAGGCTTCCAAAGGCGGCGTCAGCATCCACTACTTGGAACATTGGTTGGAAGAACGCAAAGCCAAACTGGATAAATAATCCTTTGTTTTGACTAAAAATAAGGCCGTCTGAAACGCAAAATAAAGTTTCAGACGGCCTTTTTTACAGCTTAACCATTAATAAAAACTAATAGAATTTAATTTCTGATTGATTAATATTAATTCTAAATCGATTTCATAGTTCCAATAGTTAAAACCTTTCTGTATAGTTTTGATTATAGATTAATACAAACTAAATTTAAATATCGATATTAAATTTTTATTATCTGCTCGGATATAAGCATCCCGTCCGGCAAACCGTTTCATCAACCTATGACAACTATACAAAGGAAATAACTATGTCTATCTCTAAATGCCCTGTAACCCATCTGACCATGAACAACGGCGCACCCGTTACCGACAATCAAAACAGCCTGACCGCAGGTTCGCGCGGCCCGTTGCTGGCGCAGGATTTGTGGCTGAATGAAAAACTCGCCGACTTCGTGCGCGAAGTCATCCCCGAACGCCGTATGCATGCCAAAGGTTCGGGCGCGTTCGGCACGTTCACCGTGACGCACGACATCACAAAATACACCCGCGCCAAAATCTTTAGCGAAGTCGGCAAGAAAACCGAGATGTTCGCCCGTTTCACCACCGTGGCGGGCGAGCGCGGCGCAGCCGATGCGGAACGCGACATCCGCGGCTTTGCGCTGAAGTTCTATACCGAAGAAGGCAACTGGGATATGGTCGGCAATAACACGCCCGTATTCTTCCTGCGCGATCCGCGTAAATTCCCCGACCTGAACAAAGCCGTCAAACGCGACCCGCGCACCAATATGCGCTCCGCCACAAACAACTGGGACTTCTGGACGCTGCTGCCCGAAGCCCTGCACCAAGTCACCATCGTCATGAGCGACCGCGGCATACCCTCCAGCTACCGCCATATGCACGGCTTTGGTTCGCATACTTACAGCTTCTGGAACGAAGCAGCGAACGTTTCTGGGTGAAATTCCACTTCCGTAGCCAGCAAGGCATTAAAAACCTGACCAACGAAGAAGCCGCGAAAATCATCGCCGACGACCGCGAAAGCCATCAACGCGATCTGTACGAAGCCATCGAGCGCGGCGAGTTTCCGAAATGGACGATGTACATCCAAGTCATGCCTGAAGCCGATGCGGAAAAAGTGCCTTATCATCCGTTTGACTTGACCAAAGTTTGGCCGAAAAAAGACTATCCGCTGATTGAAGTGGGCGAATTCGAGTTGAACCGCAATCCCGAAAACTTCTTCGCCGATGTGGAACAATCCGCCTTTGCACCGAGCAACCTTGTGCCCGGCATCGGCGCCAGCCCCGACAAAATGCTGCAAGCCCGTTTGTTCAATTACGCCGACGCTCAACGTTACCGCTTGGGTGTGAACTTCCGCCAAATCCCCGTCAACCGCCCACGTTGCCCTGTTTACAGCAACCAGCGCGACGGCCAAGGCCGCGCTGATGGCAACTACGGCAGCCTGCCGCACTACGAACCCAACAGCTTCGGCCAATGGCAACAACAGCCCGACTTCGCCGAACCGCCTTTGAAAATCAACGGCGACGCGGCGCACTGGGACTACCGCCAAGACGATGACGACTACTTCAGCCAACCACGCGCCTTGTTCAACCTGATGAACGACGCGCAGAAACAGGCTTTGTTCGGCAATACCGCCGCAGCCATGGGCGACGCCCCCGACTTCATCAAATACCGCCACATCCGCAACTGCTACCGTTGCGATCCGGCATACGGCGAAGGCGTGGCCAAAGCCCTTGGACTGACTGTCGAAGATGCCCAAGCGGCAAGAGCTAACGACCCGGCTTTAGGTCAATCTGGTTTACTGTAAGGAGGCATTATGTGGATAGAAATTGAAGAAATCTTGTCTCAAGCTGTCCGATACAGCCGTTCAAGCAAAAAGTAACGGTTTAGATCATTAATCAGGCCGTCTGAAACGCAAAATTAAGTTTCAGACGGCCTTTTTTTGATGATGAAGTTTATTTAACTGCTTCTGATTCAATGGAACCGGCTACGCTTTCTCTACAACTCCTCATGCACCATCTCACGCCTCTACCGGCAAATAAAAAAACCGCACGGCTGATTGCCGTGCGGTTTTGCTTTTTGTCTGAAGGTTTCAGACGGCCTTACATCATGCCGCCCATACCACCCATGCCGCCCATATCAGGCATAGCAGGTTTTTCTTCAGGGATTTCAGCGATCATGCAGTCTGTGGTCAGCATCAGGCCGGCGATAGATGCGGCGTGTTGCAGCGCAGAACGGGTTACTTTGGCAGGGTCGAGTACGCCCATTTCGATCATGTCGCCGTATTCGCCGGAGCCTGCGTTGTAACCGTAGTTGCCTTTGCCTTCCAACACTTTGTTCACAACCACGCTAGGTTCGCCGCCTGCGTTGGCAACGATTTGGCGCAGAGGAGACTCAACGGCGCGCAAGACGATTTGTACGCCTGCTTCTTGGTCAGCATTTGCCACTAAATCTCACGGTCAAGAATTTTATCATCAGCAAACCCTTCCATACTAGATTTAGTATTTTTCATTGCTGCTTGCAAATGTGCAGGAACTTGGCCTCCTAACACAGAATCAATCCGTACTCGTTGAATTGCTTGCTTAGCACGCAACAGAGCTACGCCGCCGCCTGCAACCACGCCTTCTTCAACGGCTGCGCGGGTAGCGTGCAACGCGTCTTCCACGCGGTCTTTTTTCTCTTTCATTTCCACTTCGGTAGCGGCACCGACTTTGATCACTGCCACACCGCCGGCCAATTTAGCCACGCGCTCTTGCAGTTTTTCTTTGTCGTATTCGCTGGTTGCGGTTTCGATTTGTTGGCGGATTTCGGCAACACGCGCTTCGATTTGGGCTGCGTCGCCGAAGCCGTCGATGATGGTGGTGTTTTCTTTACCGATTTCGATGCGTTTGGCTTGACCCAAGTCGTCCAAAGTCGCTTTTTCCAGAGACAGGCCGACTTCTTCGGAAATCACCACGCCGCCGGTCAGGATGGCGATGTCTTGCAACATGGCTTTGCGGCGGTCGCCGAAGCCGGGGGCTTTAACGGCAACGGTTTTCAGAATACCGCGGATGTTGTTCACCACCAAAGTCGCCAAGGCTTCGCCTTCTACATCTTCAGCGATAATCAACAGCGGACGGCTGGCTTTGGCCACTTGTTCCAAAACAGGCAACAAGTCGCGGATGTTGCTGATTTTTTTGTCGAACAACAACACAAACGGATTGTCCAGCGCGGCGATTTGTTTTTCCGCGTCGTTGATGAAGTAAGGAGACAGGTAGCCGCGGTCGAACTGCATACCTTCAACCACGTCCAGCTCGTTTTCCAAAGATTTGCCGTCTTCAACGGTAATCACGCCTTCTTTGCCGACTTTTTCCATCGCTTCGGCAATAATCGCACCGACTTGTTCGTCAGAGTTGGCGGAAATAGAGCCGACTTGGGCGATTTCTTTAGAAGTGTCGCAAGGTTTGGCGATGTTTTTCAGCTCGTCAACCAAAGCGGCAACGGCTTTGTCGATGCCGCGTTTCAGGTCGGTCGGGTTCATGCCGGCGGTCACGTATTTCATGCCTTCGGCAACGATGGATTGCGCCAATACGGTTGCAGTAGTGGTACCGTCGCCGGCTACGTCGTTGGTTTAGACGCCACTTCTTTCACCATTTGCGCGCCCATGTTTTCGAATTTGTCTTTCAATTCGATTTCTTTTGCAACAGACACACCGTCTTTAGTGATGTGTGGGCCGCCGAAAGCGCGGTCAAGTACCACATTGCGGCCTTTAGGGCCCAAAGTTACGCGTACGGCGTTTGCCAATACATTGACGCCGTTTACCATTTTTTGGCGAACTTCATTGCCGAATTGTACGTCTTTTGCTGCCATTTAAATTCTCCAAATCAATATTAAAAATCTGTTCGAGGCCGTCTGAAAACTTCATGTTTGATTCAGACGGTCTTTGGTTCTGAAACTTAATTCAACAATTATTCAACGATACCGAAGATGTCTTCTTCACGCATTACCAACAGCTCTTCGCCGTCAGCTTTTACAGTTTGGCCGCTGTATTTGCCGAAGATCACTTTGTCGCCGACTTTGACATCCAGCGGACGGCGCGCGCCGTCTTTACCGATTTTGCCCGCACCCACGGCGATCACTTCGCCCATGTCGGGTTTTTCAGCAGCCGCACCCGGCAAAACGATGCCAGAGGCGGTTTTTTCTTCAGCTTCCAAGCGTTTGACGACGACGCGGTCGTGTAAAGGGCGGATAGTCATGTTTTATGCTCCGATAAATAGTTTGAAAACAATCATCTGCCTTCATCCGGCAGATACGGTTTGAAAAAGTAGGCGGCAAGTTTGTCGACAAACTTACCTGAACACAGCGACAAATTAGGGTTCGCCCCGATAAATTCAAGAGAATAATGTAAAAATTTTCCATTTAAGGCCGTCTGAAAACAGACACAATAATTTCGCACCCTCTTTCCCTATTTGCAACGCCGGCCAAACTGGCAAATATTTTCAGACGGCCTTTTACCAAAAGCAAACGCCAAACGTCCCAATCAGAAAAAGACACTGTTTAAGTACAAACCTATGCACACCTTTACAAAATAATATCCTAACTTTAAAATAATAAATAGAAATTATTATTAATAAATATTTTTCACTGAAGAATTAAACTTATCCCGAAAAGGAAATTTCTATGACTTCACCCCTGTTCCGATTCAGCCTGCTTTCACTGGCACTCGCCGCCGGCTTTGCCCACGCGGAAGACGAAGCGAAAGAAAGCGTTACCCTTGATACTGTTACCGTGAAAGGCGCCAACCTTTCCACCCACCGCGTAACGACGCAAAAAATCGCCGAAAGTACCGATACCGACTTGAAAGGCCTGCTGTTTAACGAACCTTCCATCGGTTTCGGCGGCGGCAACGGCACATCGCAATGGGTCAACATCCGCGGTTTGGGTCAAGACCAAATCGACTTCAAAGTAGACGACTCCTATTCCGACACTTCCACCTTCCACCACCAAGGCCGCTTCCTGCTTGATCCCGAGTTGGTGAAAGTCGTCGCCGTACAAAAAGGCTCGGGTTCTGCCTCCGCCGGTATCGGCGCCAGCTCCGGCGCGATTGTTGCCGAAACCATCGATCCGTCCGACTTGCTGCGTCCCGATCAAAACTTCGGCTTTAAAGTCAATGCAGGCGTATCCAGCAATAAAGGTTGGAATCGCGGCTTATCGCTTTACGGTCGTGCCGCCGGATTTGATGCTTTAGTGGCGGGCAACTGGATTACCGAAGAAAACTACAAAGCCGGTAAAGGCTATGTCAACGGTGGCGTATCAGGCGGCAACCGCGTTCCTTACAGCGCGTTGGGCCAACGCGGCCTGCTGGCGAAATCGGTTACAGCATCAATGAAGACAACCGCATCGAATTGAGCCGCAGCCAAGAACAAACCCACGGCACGCGCACCTTGCGCGAAGAGTTCGACGACTTTGCACGCAACCCCGCCTCCTACCGCACCTATACCCAAGACAGGACCAACCTCGAATATAAAGGTGCAAACTTGGGCTTTGTTTCCAACATCAAAGCCAACGTATTCCATCTGAAAACCGCCCGCAAAGATGCGGACGACGGCGCGGATCAAAACAAAGCCACCGGCGCGAACCTGAACCTCGACAGCCGCATTTTTGACCGCCACACCATCAAATACGGTATCAACTACCGCTATCAAAAAAAAACCATCCGGGCACGGTAACCGCCGCCGCCAACGAGAGCAAAACCGATTACGGTATTTACGCCGAAGGCATTTGGGACTTCCACCCCGTTACCCTGACCACCGGCCTGCGTTACGACCATTTCAAAGTCAATACTTCCGGCCACACTTCGGCCTCCGACGGCGACATCAATCCCAGCTTGGGCTTGATTTACGACGTTACCGACAACCTGTCATTGAAAGCCAGCCATAGCTACGCCACCCGCAGCCCGCGTCTGTACGAATCCATGCTTGCCTCCAGCCGCAACATCGTAACCGATCCAAATCTGAAGGCTGAACGTTCGCGTACCACCGAAATCGGCTTCAACTACCGTCCGATTCAAGACTTGTCGCTGACCGGTAGCTACTTCTGGCAAAAATCAACAATGTACATGACTTTACCTGTCTGAGCGGCTCATGCGCGGGCGGCCGTTCGACTTACACTTCCGGCGTAACCCAGTCCACCAACAACGGCTTCATTAAAAACAAAGGTTATGAATTCGGTGCCAACTACCGCTGGCGCGGTCTGACAGCGCGCATGGGCGTGGCCTACAGCGATCCTAAACACCACTATTTGTTTGAATCGTACGACATCAACACCAAAGCCCACGCCGTCGGCCGCACATGGACGGCAGGCCTCGCCTACCGCTTCGATAATCCGAACCTGGAAATCGGCTGGCGCGGACGCTTCGTCCAATCCCGCATCGGCACACCTAGCCGTGGCGCGACCGCCAGCGAAGGCACAACCGAGAAACGCGCAGGCTATGGCGTGAACGACATCTACGCCAACTGGAAACCGACCGGCAAAGACGATTTGAACGTCAACTTCGCCGTCAACAATGTCGGCAACAAATACTACTACTCGCACAGCCAGCGCAGCAGCAGCCGCTCCGGCAACTCCCTGCCTGAAGTCGGCCGCGATGTCCGCTTGAGCGTAAACTACCGCTTCTAAGCAATCAGCTTGGAAAGGCCGTCTGAAAGCAGAAGTTTTCAGACGGCGTCTGGCTTTATAGTCCGATACAAGTTATCATTTCGATTTACTTTATTCCCGACCACGGAGAAACCCTATGTTACGTTTGACCGCTTAGCCGTATGCTGCACCCTTGCTTTGGGTGCGTGTTCACCGAAAGATTCTGCTTCCAACCAAGCCCAAACTGCTTCCGCTTCTGCCGCCCAAACCGAAGGCGCAGGCCTGACGGTGAAAACGGCGCGCGGCGATGTGAAAGTGCCGCAAAATCCTGAACGCATCGCTGTTTACGATTTGGGCATGCTCGATACTTTAAACAAATTGGGCGTAAAAACCGGTTTGTCCATCGACAAAAACCTGCTGCCTTATTTGGACGAATATTTCAAAACGACCAAACCCGCCGGCACGCTGTTTGAGCCGGATTACGAAGCGCTCAACGCCTACAAGCCGCAGCTCATCATCATCGGCAGCCGTGCAGCCAAGGCGTTTGACAAGTTGAACGAGATTGCGCCGACCATCGAAATGACCGCCGAAACCGCCAATCTGAAAGAAAGTTCCAAAGAGCGCATCGACGCGTTGGCGCAAATCTTCGGCAAACAGGCCGAAGCGGACAAGCTGAAAGCGGAAATCGACGCTTCGTTTGACGCGGCGAAAACTGCGGCACAAGGCAAAGGCAAGGGTTTGGTGGTATTGGTCAACGGCGGCAAAATGTCGGCTTTCGGCCCTTCTTCCCGTTTGGGCGGTTGGCTGCACAAAGACATCGGCGTTCCCGCTGTCGATGAATCGATTAAAGAAGGCAGCCACGGCCAGCCCATCAGCTTTGAATACTTGAAAGAGAAAAATCCTGATTGGTTGTTCGTCCTTGACCGCGGTGCGGCCATCGGCGAAGAAGGCCAGGCGGCAAAAGATGTGTTGAACAATCCGCTGGTCGCTGAAACGAACGCCTGGAAAAAAGGACAGGTGGTTTACCTTGTTCCTGAAACTTATTTGGCGGCCGGCGGCGCGCAAGAATTGCTGAACGCTTCCAAACAGGTTGCCGACGCATTCAACGCGGCGAAATAGTTGTTTCGGGGGGCGGCAATGCCCACCCTTCCGTTTCACGGCATCCGGACGGCCTTTGCCCGAGCTGTATTTTGGTCATCAGGCCGTCTGAAACGGGCATTCTTGCCCGTTTGCTTCGTTATCTTTGAAAACGATACAACTATAAAATAATGCCTTTGTTTCTTTTACGACCTTATCGTTTATGTTTCACAAGCCCTTTTATTTGAACCTTATCAACGGCATCGCGCTTCTGATATTGTTTGCCGTCAGCCTGTCGGTCGGCGTGGCCCAATTCGACTGGTCCGCCCTGTTTTCGCTCTCCGACAGCCAACAGGTTATGTTCATCAGCCGCCTGCCGCGCACGTTTGCCATTGTGCTGACGGGTGCGTCGATGGCCGTGGCCGGCATGATTATGCAGATTTTGATGCGCAACCGTTTTGTCGAACCGTCGATGGTGGGCGCAAGCCAAAGTGCGGCTTTGGGTTTGCTGTTGATGTCCTTGCTGTTACCGGCCGCGCCGCTGCTGGCAAAAATGTCGGTTGCCGCCGTTGCTGCGCTGATCGGGATGTTGGTCTTTATGCTGCTGATCCGCCGCCTGCCGCCGACCGCGCAGCTGATGGTGCCTTTGGTCGGGATTATTTTCGGCGGTGTGATTGAGGCGGTGGCCACCTTTATCGCGTACCAAAACGAAATGCTGCAAATGCTGGGCGTGTGGCAACAGGGCGATTTTTCCGGCGTGTTGCTCGGGCGGTATGAGCTGTTGTGGGCAACGGGGGTTTTGGCTTTGTTTGCCTATTTGATTGCCGACCAGCTGACGATTTGGGTTTGGGCGAAACGGTGAGCGTGAACTTGGGGCTGAACCGGACGGCGATTCTGTGGTCGGGGCTGATTATTGTGGCGCTGATTACGTCTTTGGTGGTCGTAACGGTCGGCAATATTCCGTTTATCGGCCTGGTCGTGCCGAACATCATCAGCCGCCTGATGGGCGACAAGCTGCGCCAAAGCCTGCCGGCGGTGGCCTTGCTGGGCGCGTCTTTGGTGTTGCTGTGCGACATTGTCGGACGCGTGATTGTGTTTCCGTTTGAAATCCCTGTATCGACTGTTTTCGGAGTCATGGGTACAGTGTTGTTTTTGTGGCTTTTATTAAGGAAACCTGCTCATGCCGTCTGAAAAAAATATCGATTTTATGGCAGGAAGCAGCCGTCCGTTGTGGGTGGCTTTTGCGCTGTTGCTGGTTTCCTGCGCCCTGTTTATGACGCTCAATGTCAAAGGCGATTGGGACTTTGTTTTAAACCTGCGCCTGACCAAACTTGCCGCGCTGCTGATGGTCGCCTATGCGGTCGGCGTGTCCACGCAACTTTTCCAAACGCTGACCAACAACCCGATTCTGACCCCTTCGATTTTGGGTTTCGATTCGCTGTATGTGTTTTTGCAGACCTTGCTGGTGTTTACGCTCGGCGGCGTGGGCTATTCTTCCCTGCCGTTGACGGGCAAATTCGGCTTTGAGCTGGCCATCATGATGGGCGGCTCGCTGCTGCTGTTTTACACGCTCATCAAACAAGGCGGACGCGATTTGTCGCGCATGATTTTAATCGGCGTGATTTTCGGGATTTTGTTCCGTAGCCTGTCGTCGCTGCTTTCGCGCATGATTGACCCCGAAGAATTTACCGCCGCGCAGGCGAATATGTTTGCCACCTTCAATACCGTCCACTCGGAATTGTTGGGCATCGGCGCAATCGTATTGCTCATCAGCGCCGCCGTAATCTGGCGCGAACGCCACCGCCTCGACGTTTACCTGCTCGGCCGCAATCAGGCCATTAATTTGGGCATCAACTACACGCGCAATACCTTATGGTTGCTGCTCTGGATCGCCGCGCTGGTTGCGACCGCGACCGCCGTTGTCGGCCCGGTAAGCTTTTTCGGCCTGCTGGTTGCCGCGCTGGCCAACCATTTTTCCCCGTCAGTGAAACATTCCGTCCGCCTGCCCATGACTTTTTGTGTCGGCGGCATCCTGCTGGTCGGTGGGCAAACCATCTTCGAACACTTCCTCGGCATGCAGGCCGTATTGAGCGTGGTCGTCGAATTTGCAGGCGGCTTGGTATTTTTATATTTGGTGTTGAAAAAGAAATAAATTAAACGTGCCCAAACAGCTTCAGGCCGTCTGAAACCCGTGTTAAAAAATATTTAACCATTGAAATGAAACTAAATTTCTAACATGTACTCATAGTAAACATCACTAAATTTACTAAAATTACAAAAAATGAGTACGACATTAAAATACCGTCCCGACTTGGACGGCATCCGGGCTTTGGCCGTCTTGGCCGTTATTATTTTCCACATCGACGCCGCTTGGCTGCCCGGCGGCTTTCTCGGCGTGGATATGTTTTTCGTTTTGTCCGGCTATCTGATTACCACCATTATCAGCCGCGAAATGCAGAACGGCAGTTTTTCGTTTTTAGAGTTTTACAAACGCCGCGCGAAACGCATTTTGCCCGTTTTCTCTTTTGTGCTTGTGTGCACAACCGCGGCGGCCGCCCTTTTCTTTTTGGCATTCGACCTGCGCCAATACGTCAAATCGGCAGTGTTTGCGTTGCTGTTTTCAGCCAACCTGTTTTTTGCACGGCGTGGCGGCTATTTTGATGCTGACGCAGCGGAAAAACCTTTGCAACACATTTGGTCTTTATCTCTGGAAGAACAGTTTTACTTTGTTTTTCCGGTTTTGCTGATTGCCTTTTTCCGATTCAGCAAAGGACGCAGCATCCGCCAATTCATCCTTTTGCTGATTGTATTGAGCCTGCTGTCCGTCTTTTTGCCCACCTTCGGCATGGACCCTTATTTCCTGCCTTATGTGCGAGCATACGAGCTGCTGATCGGCGCACTTTTCGCCTTTATTCCGCCCTCGCAAAACAACGACCGTTTCAGCACGCCTGTGGTCGGCTGGGCGATGATGGCGGTTATTGCCGCCATGCTACTGCTTCCTTACGGCGTGTTGCCCGGCGAAGGCAATATCGAACGGCTGCTGTGCTGTACGGCGGTTGGCGGCTTGATTTACTCGGGCAAAACCCTGCAGACGCAAAACGGCTTCAATACCGCCAAACTGTTGAGCCTCAAGCCCGTTGTATTTATCGGTTTGATTTCCTATTCGCTGTATTTGTGGCATTGGGTGGTCTTGGCCGTCATGCGTTATGTTTACATGGACAACGCTTTACCGATGTCCGCGATTGTATTGGCCGTGGTGCTGATGTCGGGCTTGTCCGTTTTGTCCTATTACTTCGTCGAAACACCGGCGCGACGGATAAAGAATTTCACCACCCCAAAATTCATCGGGGTAATCGCCGCCTATTTCGCCCTGCTGATTCCTGCCGCCGGCTACCTGCTGACTGCCAAACCGGCCGCATACGAGGCAAACCTATATACGGTTGACGAAAGTAAAATCTGCGCGGATACCTTGACCAAAACCGACTGCGCCGTCGGTGCGGAAAACCAAAGCAGCAAAGTCCTGCTGATGGGCGATTCCCACGCCGCCCACCTGACGCCCTTTATCGATATGGTGGGCAAACGGGAAGGCTTTGCCGCCGACGTTATCTCGTCCAACAGCTGCGGCGTTGCCTTCGGCTTTATGTTGCCGCAAAGCGACCGCCGTGCCGACCGTTGCAACCCTTACAACCGCTTTATCGCACAAAAGGTTGAAAACTATCCGGTGGTCTTTATCTCGCAACGTTGGTTCCTGCATACCGAAAAGCCCGGTTTTACGGAGCATTTCAGCAAAATGCTCGACACCCTGATTCAACAGGGCAAGCAGGTTTACGTCTTTGCCGACACGCCGATGAACGCGCAACTGCCCCTGCGCCATTATTACCTGAAACAGCGCCTCGGCCTCGACATGCAATACGTTTCCGAGCATAAAAAAGCCGAAATCGCCCGCTCCGCCGAAGCCGACAAAACCATAGAAAACATTGTCAAACAGCGGCCTGCCGTGCATTGGGTCAACATCATGGGGCCGATTCCGGCAGATAAAACCATAGACGGCCTGCCGATATATTTCGACACCAACCACCTCAACACCCACGGCGCGACAAAACTGGCCGAAAAATTTATACAGGACAAACAAATACTCTTAAAATAACATTCATGCCCAAGGCCGTCTGAATATTTCAGACGGCCCGGGCAAACCCGCAAAGGACAACCCTCATGACACAAGAACATTTCCCATCATTCTTCAACCAAGCCCCGACCATCACCGTCCAAGACGCATTGGCCGACTTCCTCGGTGCAGCCGAACACGGCATCCTCACTTACCACTACGCCGATGCCGTACGCCTGTGCGGCCACTCCTGCCCGACTGTCGCCGGTGCCTACCTGATGGTCATCAAAGGCCTGAAAGCCCTTTACGGCGAAGAGCTGCCGCAACGCGGCGACATCGAAGCCTTCATGCAGGGCGAGCGTGACGAAGGCACAACCGGTGTTACCGCTTCCGTCGTCCAACTCCTTACCGGCGCAGCACCCGAAACCGGCTTTGGCGGCGTAGGCCCTGCCGGACGCTTTGCCCGCCGCCATTTATTGTCCTTTGGTGCAGGCGAAATCAACGGCACACTCGCGCTCCGCCGCCGCGATACCGGCAAAACCGTTGCCGTCAGCCTCAACGCCGCGCTCCAACCCTTCGCGCCGCAAATGCGCGACATTATGCCCAAAGCCGTCAGCGGCAGCGCAAGTGCCGACGAACTCAAACAATTCGGCGAGCTTTGGCAAGAACGTGTCCGCGCCTTCCTGATCGATCAAGCCGACAATCCCGAATTTGTGACCGTCAGCGAAATCTAACCACTCCATACAGAAATAAAATTCAGACGGCCTCACGCTGAAAGGCCGTCTGAAACCCCAAGTTTTCCATACTCGAATCCGCCTATGATTACCATCCGCAACGTCAGCCACACCATCGGCAGCAACCCCATCCTCAACGACGTCAGCCTCGACATCCCCGAAGGCGGCATTACCGCACTAATCGGCCCGAACGGCGCAGGCAAGTCCACCCTCCTCTCCTTTATGGCGCGCCTACAGCCCTTGGTACACGGCGACATCAGCTACGCAGGCAAAGACATCAAAACCACGCCCACCGCCGAACTCGCCCGCACGCTCTCCATCCTCACCCAAGAAAACAGCATCATGAGCCGCATTACCGTGCGCGACCTGCTCATGTTCGGCCGCTATCCATACCACCAAGGCAGGCCGTCTGAAACGGATAAAACCATCGTCGAAGAAGCACTCGCCGAGTTCCACCTGCAAGGCTTCGCCGACCGCTACCTGACCGAGCTTTCCGGCGGACAACGCCAACGCGCCATGATTGCCATGGTGTTCTGCCAGCGTACCGACTACGTTTTGCTGGACGAGCCGCTGAACAATCTCGACATGTATCATGCCCGCTCCCTCATGCAAATCCTGCGCCGGCTGACCGACGAGTACAAGCGCACCACCGTCGTCGTCCTGCACGACATCAACCAGGCCGCCGCCTACGCCGACCACGTTGTCGCCATGAAAAACGGCCAAGTCGCCATGCAGGGTGCGCCCAACGACATTTTCACCGCCGAAAACATCAAATCCCTATTCGATATGGACGTCAACGTCCTCGATTACGAAGGCAAAAAACTGGTTATCCACCACGTTTAAATCCAATAAAAAAGGCCGTCTGAAACCCGATTACTCAGGTTTCAGACGGCCTTTGCCTATTCAAAAAATTTATTTTTTTTCGTACAAACCGCGCACCACGCGACCAATCGCAGCAATGCCTTTTTCCAGCGTTTCCGCATCCTGCGCAATGCTCATGCGAATGCACTCGCTCGCGTGCGGATAATCTTGCGTATCGATGCCGACAAAGAAATGCTCGCCCGGAATAATCAGCGTGCCTTCAGCCTTGAGCATTTCGTACAAGGTTTGCGACGAAACCGGCAGGTTTTCAAACCAAAGCCACAAGAAAATCGCACCTTCAGGCTTGTGGATTTTCAACGGATACGCACCCAATTCACGCTTGAGCAGGGAAACCGCCGTTTGCGCCTGCCGACGGTAAAACGGCTGAATCACTTGGTCGGCCAACTGTTTCAGACGGCCGTCGTTTAACAGCGGCGCCGCAATCGCCGCGCCGAAACGGGTGGGCGACAGGTTCACAATCGCATTCAAACTGCTGACGGCTTTGACCACTTCCGGCGCGGCGACAATAATGCCGGTACGCACGCCGGGCAGGCCGATTTTAGAAAGGCTGAAGCAGAGGATGATGTTTTCGTGCCAGTTGAGCGTCACATCGCTGTAAATAATATTCGGGAACGGCATTCCGTAAGCGTTGTCGATAATCAGCGGAATCCCGTGTTCCTGCGCCAAAGCGTCCAAACGCGCCATTTCGTCATCGGTCAGCACATTGCCGGTCGGGTTGGTCGGGCGCGAACAGCAAATCGCGCCGATTTTGCCCTCTTTCAATTCAGGCAGGCTCTCCAGCGCGTCAAAGTCCACGCGGTATTTGAAAAAGCCCGCTTCGCCTTCGTGTTCGACATTTTCGATTTTCGGCTTCACCGAAATAAAATGCTGCCCTTCGATATGCACATCGGCATAACCGATATATTCAGGCGCAAGCGGCAACAAAATGGCTTTTTCAGCCGTTTGGCCGTCTGAAAGATTGAATTTGCCGCCGAACAGGTTGAACAAATAGAAAAACGCGTTTTGCGAACCATTGGTCAGCGCGATATTGTCCGCCGTCAGATTCCAGCCGTATTCACGGTTGAGAAACTCCGTCAAAGCCGCAATCAGCGCCGCATCGCCCTGCGGATTGGAATAATTGCCGATATTCTCAACCGCATGTTCCGCCGCCAGTTTGGAAAACACATCGGCGAACACCGCATTGACTTCCACAATCTTCGCCGGATTGCCGCCGCCAAGCATATTAACGGGCTTGTCGCTTTTGAGCGCGTCGCCCAAATCATCCATCAATTGCAAAATGCCGCTGTGTTGCGTGAATTTTTCGCCGAATGCTGAAAACTGCATGGAAACTCCGTTGCTGGGTGTGTAAAAACAATAAACCGCTATTATAAGAACAAAGGCCGTCTGAAAACCAGTTATCCTGATTGTTCAGACGGCCTTTAGTATTCAATCTTTCCTTTAACGGCCAAAATTGTCTCGGCGTTCGCGCCAGTCTTGGCGGATGGAGCCGCTTTTGCCGACCGGCGTGTCTTGTTCGACTTCCCAAATAAAATTCGTTCCTCCACCTATCGGATGCGAGCCGCGCAAACCGATGTGGCTGCCTTGGTCGGCAACGGCGGTGCTGCTGCGTGTTTGGCCGCTGAAACGGGTTTGCGAAGTTTCGATGCCGCTTTTGATGCTGCCGTAAAGCTGTACGTCGGCATGTGCGGCGAGTGCGGCGGTGGAAAGTGCGGCAGTGAGGAGAAGTTTCAAGTTCATGGTTTATCCTTTTTTTGGAGAGGAATTGTGAGGCGATTGTATCGGCCTTGTGCGTAAACAAGTTACAATTCTTGCAAAATCTGACAGGAGTTTTGATGATGCGCTCTTTACGCGCCGCCGCGGTGCAAATGGTGTCGTCCACCGACCCCGAAACCAATATTGCCACGATGAAACGCCTTGTCCGCGATGCGGCCGAACAAGGGGCGGATTGGGTGTTGCTGCCCGAATATTGGCCGCTGATGGGCAAAAACGATACGGACAAGCTGGCATTTGCCGAGCCTTTGGACGATGAACGCGTTGGCGAAACCTGCGACACCCGTTTTCAGACGGCCTTAAGCGAAACGGCAAGGGAATGCGGCGTAGTGTTGTTTGGCGGTACGGTTCCGCTGCAAAGCCCAAACGCGGGCAAAGTGATGAACACGATGCTGGTGTATGACCGCAACGGCAACCGAATCGGTCTTTACCACAAAATGCACCTTTCGGCTTTTCCGGTTTGGGCGAACGCTACGCCGAAGCCGATACGATACTGGCGGGCAGCGATGTGCCGAAGTTAAGCGTGGACGATGTTCCGCTGGCGGCCGGGGTCTGCTACGATTTGCGCTTTCCTGAGTTTTTCCGCGCCCAGCAGCCGTTTGATGTTTTGCTGTTGCCGGCCGCGTTTACCTATACGACCGGCAAAGCGCATTGGGAATTGCTGCTGCGCGCCCGTGCAGTGGAAAACCAATGCTACGTCATCGCGTCGGCACAAGGCGGACTGCATGAAAGCGGCCGCCGCACATTCGGCCACAGTATGATTATCGACCCTTGGGGCGATGTGTTGGCGACGTTGCCCGAAGGCGAAGGCGTGATTTGTGCCGATTTGGATACCGCGCGCCTGCAAAGCGTACGCACGCGCCTGCCTGCCCTGAAACACCGACTACTTTAAACACACACTATGCCTCACTCCCAACCCACACGCATTCTCGGCATCGACCCTGGCAGCCGCGTGACCGGATTCGGCATTATTGATGTCCACGGCCGCGAGCATCATTATGTTGCTTCCGGCTGTATCAAAACGCCGACCGGCGCGTCGCTTTCCGAACGCATCGCCGTGATTGTCCGCCATATCGACGAAATCATCCGCTACTATCAGCCGCATCAAGCGGCCATCGAGCAAGTCTTCGTCAACGTCAATCCGGCCGCGACGTTAATGCTCGGTCAGGCGCGCGGTGCCGCGATCGCCGCTTTGGTCATGCACGACTTGCCCGTATTTGAATACACCGCGCTTCAGGTCAAGCAGGCTGTGGTCGGCAAGGGCAAGGCCGCCAAAGAACAGGTACAGCATATGGTGGTCCAAATGCTTGCACTTTCAGGCACGCCGCAAGCCGATGCCGCCGACGGACTCGCCGTCGCCCTCACCCACGCCCTGCGCAATCACGGATTGGCTTCGCAACTCAATCCAGACGGCCTGCAGGTCAAACGCGGCCGTTTCCAATGGTAAGCCGACATTCAGGCCGTCTGAAATCGTGTTCCAGCCCGTTTTCAGACGGCCTTTCGGTTATAATACCCCTTTGCCCACATACAGCGAGCCTGCATGAAAGCCGCCTTCCTTTTTCTCTACCTCATCCGCCTGCTGCCTTTTTGCGTGTTGCACAAGATTGCCGACACGATCGGCATTCTCGCCTATTACGCAGTCAAACCGCGCCGCAAAGTCGGCGAGGTCAACCTCAAAAAATGCTTTCCCGAGCTAAATGACAGCCAGCGCACCGCCCTGCTCAAACGCCATTTCCAACACATGGCCAAGCTGATGCTCGAATACGGCCTCTACTGGTACGCACCTGCGGACAAACTGCGCTCGTTGGTGCGCTATCAAGACAAACACCATCTTGACGAAGCCCTCGCCGCCGGCGAAAAAGTCATCATCCTCTATCCGCACTTTACCGCATTTGAAATGGCGGTTTACACGCTCAATCAGGATGTGCCGCTGACGAGTATGTATTCGCACCAAAAAAACAAAGCCCTGGACGAGCAAATCCTGAAAGGCCGCCACCGCTACAACAATGTTTTCCTGATCGGCCGCACAGAAGGCCTGCGCGCCATCATCAAACACCTGCGCAAAAGCGATGCGCCCTTTCTTTATCTGCCCGACCAAGACTTCGGCCGCAACGATTCCATTTTCGTCAATTTCTTCGGCATTCAGACGGCCACGATTACCGGCCTCAGCCGTATCGCCGGCATGACCAAAGCCAAAATCATTCCCGCCATTCCCACGCGCGAAGCCGACAATACCGTAACCCTGCGCTTCTATCCGGCTTGGGACAATTTCCCGACCGAAAATGTCGAAGCCGACACCCAGCGCATGAACGACTTCATCGAAGAGCGGGTACGCGAGCATCCCGAACAATATTTCTGGCTGCACAAACGCTTCAAAACCCGTCCCGAAGGCGAAAGCAGCTTTTACTGACTACATAAAATTACAATTTAAGCATGAAAAAGCGGCAAAACCTTTCTTTTGCCGCTTTTTCATTTTAATTGTATCAAACCCAATCTCGGCTTCAATTTCAAACAATCAAATCAAATTCCACTTTAAATGCTTTAAAAACAACTTTTTTCAAGGCAATTGAAACTTTCAAACAACCTTATATTTTTTCTCAAATAAAAAATGCCCCAGCCAATACCCTTTTCATTTATATGTTAAATTTAATTTCATTTAAAAAAACAAAATGTTATAAAATAACCTTTAAAAATAAAATAAATTTTAATCATTCGAAATATGAAATTAAATTAAATTTAAAGCAAGAAACACAAAATAAACATCTAATTTTAAATTAATTATGAAATTTAATTGCAAAAATATGACAATAACCGCAATTTACCCCAAACCAAACCTTCAGAAAAAAACACTTGGCAAACTGTAAAATTTCGCGTAAATTTCACTACATCAAATTACAAAGCATTCAGACGGCCTCAGCCGGTTTTAGATGTTTTTGTAAGCAGTTTTCTGATATTGCAAGCAATTGCAGTATTTTTAGAGGATTTCGGCGCAATGCCCGAAATGAAAGTTTACCGGTGCAGAGTTGAGCTGCATCTGTAAAGCCGCAGGTGAAAGCCTGTATTGTTTGTGAAGCGTAAATCTCTGATTTGAGGTATTGGGGCAATCCTGTGGGGGATTGCCTCTTTTTTTATCTGCGCCGTCATGCCACAATGGCATCATTCCTTATCCAACCCGATCACGCCATGACTCCGATACTCGCCTTCGACATCGAAACCATTCCCGACGTAAACGGCATCCGCCTGCTTTACGATTTGCCTGCCGATTTGCCCGACAACGAAGTCGTCCTGTTTGCCCAGCAGCAACGCCGCGCCAAAACCGGCAGCGACTTTATGCAACACCATCTGCACCAAGTCGTCGCCATCTCCTGCTGTATGCGTTGGGGTCAGGACAAAATCCGCGTCAGCACCATCGGCGATCCCGAAGACAGCGAAGAAGTCATGATTGCCAAGTTCTTCGAGGTCATCGAAAACTATACGCCGCAACTCGTCAGCTGGAACGGCGGCGGTTTCGACCTGCCCGTCCTCCACTACCGTGCCCTGATACACGGCATCAGCGCCGCCCGATATTGGGACATGGGTGACGGCGACTTTGGCGACAGCCGCGACTTTAAGTGGAACAACTACATCAGCCGCTACCACACCCGCCATTGCGACCTGATGGATTTGCTCGCCCTCTACCAACCGCGTGCCAGCGTGCCTTTGGACGATATGGCCAAACTCTGCGGCTTCCCCGGCAAACTGGGCATGGACGGCAGCAAGGTTTGGGACGCTTATCATGCAGGCCGTCTGAAAGACATCCGCGACTATTGCGAAACCGATGCCGCCAATACCTACCTGATGTACATGCGCTTTCGCATGATGAGCGGCGCGCTCGATGCCGACGAATACGAAGTCGAAATCAAACGCATCAAACACTATCTGGCCGCACAAGCCGAAGAAACAACACTGGGCGGAGTTCGTCGCTGCTTGGCGTTAAACCAGGCCGTCTGAACAGCCAAACCGGAAAACCAAAAGGGCGTGATCGACACGCCCTTTTTTATATTCCGACTAACCATGCCCACTAAGCAGGCAAACGCCCCAGCGTGATCCTGTCCAATCCAGCCAAATCCTGTTCGGTTGCCACTTCGGCAAAACCATTCTCCAGCATAATGTTCCGTACTGCTTCGCCTTGGTCATAGCCGTGTTCAAACAGCAGCCAGCCGTTGGCTTTCAGGTATTTGGGGGCTTCTTGGGTAATGTGGCGGATATGGCTGAGGCCGTCTGAAAAGTCGGTCAACGCATTTTGCGGCTCAAACCTCAAATCGCCTTGCGATAAATGTTCATCGCCGTCCTCGATATACGGCGGATTGGAAACAATCACATCGTATCGGCCTTCAGACGGCCTGTCGGTATCAAACCACGAACCCTGCGCAAACTCGACTTTTGCGCCCAATTCGGCTGCATTTTGACGGGCAGTATCCAAAGCACCGACGCTGATGTCGGATGCGCGAACATCGGCATCAACGCGTTCAAGCGCGACGGTTACGGCAATGGCGCCGCTGCCCGTTCCAAATCCCACACGCGGCCTTGCAGCGGCAAGCGTTTGAGCACGGCTTCCACCAAATGCTCGGTTTCAGGGCGTGGAATCAGCACATGGGGATTGACGGCAAAGCGTCGTCCGTAAAACTCGCGTTCGCCCAACAGATAGGCTATCGGCTCGCCTTTCAGACGGCGTTGAGACAAAGCCTCCAAGGTTTGCAGGGCAGAGTCTGTCAAATCGTCCGTACCGCGTGTAACCAGCTGCGCGCGCGTATAACCCAGCGCATATTGCAACAACACCCGCGCTTCATTTTTGGGCAGTGCCGATTGGCGCAACCATTCATCAAGCGTCATTTTTCATCCCATCTGCCAGCGTTGTGGCTTTTCTTTCCTTATTCTTTCCGGCAAACGTGCCGATGGTGGCAACCGCAAATGCGGCATACCACAAATAAAATCCAGCACCGTAACGCACGATATCCGATGTATTCCCTGCCTCATCGACGTGTACGGCTTTCACACTGAAAGCCACCAGCGCCAAGCCCCAAAGTGCCGCATAGACAGGCACGACCTTCTTCCGCAACGCCAGCAAAACAATGGCCGCCAACCAAACATAATTCGCATAGGCCGCACAATACCTGATATCCAAAGAAGTAAATATCGACCCCAAAATCAAAACGGTTACACCCTTCATGCTTTCATGATTGCCCAAATAAAATGCAACATTGGACAAAGACGCTATCCACAGGGCAACCGACACCAGCAACATCACTATGGGAAAACTCGATTTCCGATTCTCTTCCTGCATGGTTTTATCCTAATGTAAAAGGCCGTCTGAAAACCTTTCAGACGGCCTGCCGTTTAAATTTCGCTACCGCCGACGGTCAGTCCGGCATCAATCCTCAGGGTCGGTTGTCCGACGCCGACAGGAACGCTCTGCCCTTCTTTACCGCAGACGCCGATGCCGCTGTCGAGCGCGGAATCGTTGCCTATCATAGAAACGTGTTTCAGCACTTCGGGGCCGTTGCCGATGATGGTTGCACCTTTGACAGGATATTGCAGCTTGCCGCCTTCCACCCACCACGCTTCGGATGCGCTGAACACGAATTTACCGCTGGTAATGTCCACTTGTCCGCCGCCAAAGTTGACGGCGTAAATGCCCTTATCGATGGACGCGATGATTTCTTCCGGCTCATAGCCGCCGTTTTCCATAAAAGTATTGGTCATGCGCGGCATAGGCGCGGAAGCGTAACTTTCGCGGCGGCCGTTGCCGGTCGATTGCGTACCCATCAGGCGGGCGTTGGTTTCGTCCTGCATATAGCCGACCAAAATACCGTCTTCAATCAATACCGTGCGGCGGGTTTCGTTGCCTTCGTCGTCGATATTGAGCGAACCGCGTCTGTCGGCAATATCGCCTTGGTCCACAACGGTCACGCCTTTGGCAGCCACGCGCTCGCCGATACGGCCGGAGAAAACGCTGGTTTCTTTACGGTTGAAATCGCCTTCCAAACCATGTCCGACCGCTTCATGCAGTAACACGCCCGGCCAACCGTTGCCCAAAACGACGGTCATCTCGCCGGCAGGCGCAGGACGGGATTCGAGATTGGTCAGCGCTTGTTTGACGGCGGAATCGACAAACCGATGCACCAAGTTTTCATCGAAATACGCCAAATCATAACGTCCGCCGCCGCCCGCGCTGCCCTGCTCGCGACGCTCGCCCTGCTTGGCAATGACGGTAACGTTCATGCGTACCATCGGGCGGATATCGGCAGCGTGTTTACCGTCCAAACGGGCGATGTACACCATGTCATATTCGCAGGTCAAACCGGCCATCACTTGCACGATACGTGGATCAGTGGCTTTGGCCAGCGTTTCGACTTTGTTCAACAGTGAGACTTTGGCAGCGGAATCGAGGCTGGCAATAGGGTCAATCGCCATGTGGACAGGCTTGCCGTAGGCAGGTGTCGGCACTTTGACGCTGGCCTCGCCGCCGGTCGCACCAATCACGCGCACGGCTTTGGCAGAGCGGTTGATCGAATCGATACACAGGCTGTCGGCGTAGGCAAAGCAGTTTTATCGCCCGAAACGGCACGCACGCCCACACCCTGATCGATTTGGAAGCTGCCCGATTTGACGATGCCCTCTTCCAAATGCCAGCTTTCATAGGCAGTACGCTGACAATAGATGTCGGCATAATCGACATGGTTGGCGCCGATAATGCTCAGGCTTTGGGCGAGCAAATCGGGGGAAAGGTGGTTGGCTTCGAGCAAATCTCGCTGTACGGCGGCGTAGGTTTGTTGCATAATTTTTCAGACGGCCCGACAAGCAGGCAAAGTTAATTTGGCCTTGATTATACGGTATTTTATATGGCTTTGGATATGTTGATTGCTTGGGTTTATGAGTGATTGAAACAAATCAAAAGGCCGTCTGAAATATAGGAATATAGGGTTGAAATGTTTGCCTTGCCCTATTTCAACGTCAGCCGCGTAAAGAAGATAACAAATCATCGTATGATTGATGCAGTGGCAGACTGATAAAGATTCAAATAATAGATTGGACTTAAAATGAAAAAATTACTTGTTGTATTGCTAGGACTGGCAAGTCTTAATGTTTATGCCAACGGCTGTGGCGGTGAATACCAGCCTGCAACGGGAACCTGTCGCATTATTGACAGTTCTGGCAGACAAATTTTATATAACGTTGGCAGACCTCAATCTTCTAATAATGGTTCGGCTCAGAGCCAACCAAGGGTTGTTAATATCGATGTTCCTTCAAAATATGGGGCTTGGGCAATCAATCCTAAAACAGGTATATCAGGTGGAGCACTTGAGATGGATTCACTTGCTGCTGCAAAAAGAGAAGCTATTAAGACCTGTGAACGAGGAGGGCAGAATAAGCCGTGTAAAATTGGGGCTTGGGTTCGAAACGGCTGTATTGCCGTTGCTCAAGGAAAGATGGTAGACTATTTTATGGAATGGAAGCTCCCGGCCTCTCTGAACCAGCAGCCTTAAGGAAGTGTCAGGCTTCTGGAACTTCCCAATGTAAAGTTACCACAACAGAAGGCTGCTCTATGCCTAAATTCTAATAGACAAAAGGTCGTCTTTGTTCAGACGGCCTTTTTCAATCATGGCAAAGCCAACGCCAAAATTTAATTTCCATACAAAACAATCTATTACAAAAAAATCCCTTATTTTTTTATTTTTGCTATTGATAATAGTTATTATTAGCGTATAATCAAACTCACTCGGAAGACGTCCTAATCCGAGCCATTAAACGACAGATTTTATCCCCCTCTTCCCCATTATCTCTTGATACTCGGAGTGCGCATATACGAAACATACCTGTTCCCCTTTATATCAGATACTCAAAACCGAAAAACATGAAACCCACTGCCGATACAGTGGGTTTCGTGTTTTGTGGTGTTCGGTTTATCAGACTTGACCGGCTGCTGATCAGGCCGTCTGAAACCGAATAGATCTGATTATCGGCAGATTTTCATGTTCAACTTGCCATAACGGCCGACAATGTTTCTGATGTCTTGGGCATCGCGCTCGTCGACCGCCATAAAGACCACGGTCATGCGCGCTACGCTTAAACCGGTATCGGGTGCGCTTCTGTCTTCCTGTTCGACAATGCGCGCGCCGCCGAAACCTGCGCTGGACAAGCGTGAAATCAAAACTTGGGCGGAAGAGCGGCTGCGTGTTACGTCAATGCTGATTTCGCCGTTGTGAATGCTGCCGCTAAAACCACGGCTGCCCAAAGCATCAAGCTGGGCGGAAGTGTCGCCGTCTGCAGGCAAGACCACGCGGAAGGTTTGGAAGAAGTCTCGCCACCGGATGCGCCGTTGCGTTTTTCGATACTGCGGCTGGCCGCATGAGGCCATTTGCCCAACAGGCCTTTGATGCGGTGGTAATCGTCTTCATCCATCACTACGGTGGCGCTGCTGGTACACAAGCGTTCCACGCCGGCCGCGTCCATCTCTTCTTCGGCGGCGCGGCGTTCTTGCGCTTCTTTCTCGCGGCGCATTTTTTCTTTTTTCTCTTTCAACTGCTGCGCTTCTTGCTTTTTACGCAAGGCTTCTGCTTCTTCGGATTCAGGTTCTGCCATAATCAGGCCGTCTGATTCATCCGCCACCCAATCGGGTTGCGATGCCTGCTGCGGCTCGGCTTTGGGCGCGTCCAAAGAAGACGGGCGCAATAATTCGTGCGTGCCGCCTTCCAAGGCCGATTCGGGTTTGGCGGTTTTATGCTGTGTCCGATAGGCAACCATGCTGCCAAAAACAATGATGTTGAGTGCGACCAAGACCGCAAACAGCCATTTCATGATGCGTTTTCCTTTTTATTGTCCGTTGCGATGGGCAATCCAATGCAAGAGCCCGTGAATCACGAGATTATCGACGATTTTCACTTGATTGTCATGAACAAATGCCTCGGGCAAGGCCTGCACGACTCTGGCCGCGCCGCCGCCGGTGATAATGATATCGACCGGTTTGCCCCCGCCCGTTTTGTCTTTCAGACGGCCATGCATCATCATCAACGCGCCGCAAACGGCATCCATCATGCCGCTGGCAATGGCGTTCGGCGTTGTGGTTGGGAACGGATATACTTTGCCGATGGGGCGGTTGAGGTTGGCGGTTTTGAGCGCCATCGCCTCTTTCATCAAGTGGAAACCGGGCATGATGGTGCCGCCGAGATAATGATTGTCTTCCGTCAGCGCGTCGGTGGTTACGGCGGTGCCGCAGCTGACGACGACGCAGGCGTTTTGCGTAAAGCGGCGGCTGCCCAGCGCATTAAACCAGCGATCGGAACCATGTTCTTCAGGGCGGCGGTAATGGTTGCGGATGCCCAAAGCCTGCGGCATGGAAGACAGCCATTCGACCGGACGGGTCAATTGTTCTTCCACCATTGCTTTTTTGACCGAACCGCACACAGCGCAACCGACAATCTTCACATCTTCATCGGCAAATCGCAGCCATTCTTCGCCCAGCTTGGCCAAATCACGATACGGCGCGCGGCTGACTTCGGTAAATGTGCCGTTCTCCACCCATGCCCATTTCAACTGGCTGTTGCCACCGTCCAGCAGTAAAAAGCGTTCCGGCTTGGCGGCGGCGGGTTGTGCCGGACGGTTATCCGGGCGCAAGCTGATTTCGCCGCTGACGATGGTTTTTTCACCCTTGTCCGTCAGCAAACGCAACGCGCCTTGCGCGTCCACGCCTTTGACCACGCCTTCGTGGACAATGCGCCCTTCTTGAAGCAGCAAGACCGGCCTGCCTGTGTCGCGGTTGGCGGCATCGTATTCGCCAACACATGACGCAAATCCGTTTTGCGCGTATTCGTTCAACAGCGCATCGAGTTGCGCCAACACCGCATTCAATAAGGCTTCGACGCTTACGCCCTGCTTAGAGGCCGTCTGAAACAAAGCCTGCACGGAAGTAGCGTTTTCCACTTCTTTCGGCAATACAAAATTAATGCCGATGCCGATGACGGCGACGGTTTTATTCTCTACCCGCGTCGTTTCAATCAACACGCCGGCCAATTTATCGTTGGCCACGACCAAATCGTTCGGCCACTTGATGTTCACGTCCAAACCAATATCGGCAAGCGCACGGCGGCAAGCCAATGCCACCACCAACGCCAGCGAACCCAGTTCATATTGCGGCTTGTCAAACGCCCAGCCCAGGCTGAACATTAAGCATTCTCCCTGTCGGTTGACCCAGCTTCGCCCCTGCCGTCCGCGCCCTTTGGTTTGAAAATGTGCCACACACAAAGCCTTGTGCGCCAAACCTGCCGACCGGCGCGCCAACGCCATGATTTCATCGTTGCTGGACGAGCATTCGTGTTTCAACTGCGCGCGAAAACCATGTTTCCCGGCCATTTGTTGCAGAGATTCTTCGCCAAACACAGCCAATGGGCGCACCAAGCGCCATTGCCCGTCATGCTGGCGCAGCAAACCGCGGATATGGCCCGGCATCTGCTGCCAAAATCCGTTTAATTGTTGCGGCTTCATCCCGGCAGCACGCGCCAGCTGAGAAACGTGTTGCGGCAGGCCGTCTGAAAGCGCGGCGAGCAAGGCCCAATGGCGGCTGTTCAAATCCGTCATGCGCCTCCTCCGGCCTCGCGGATTTTCGCCAATGTTTTGGTGGTCGAAGTCTGGTGTAAAAACGGAATCGAAAATACTTTGCCGCCGCGTGCAACCGTTTCGGCCGCACCGACAATCTTATCCACAGGCCAATCGCCGCCTTTAATCAATACATCGGGTTTGACCATTTCAATCAACGCGGCCGGCGTATCGTCATCAAACCATGTGACCAAATCCACGCTGGCCAATGCCGCTGCCACTGCCACGCGGTTTTCCAAAGGATTAATCGGGCGGTCGTCCCCTTTGCCCTGACGGCGTACCGAAGCATCGGTATTCAACGCCAATACCAAAGCCGCACCTGCCGATCTCGCCTGCGCCAGATAAGTAACATGGCCTCGGTGGAGAATATCGAAACAGCCGTTGGTAAACACCAGCGGACGGGGCAATGCCGCCAAACGCTCCGCCAGCTTTTCGGGCGGACAGATTTTGGATTCGAATTCTGGAGCTGACCATTCGGACATGATGCGGTTCCTTTGGGAATGAAACAGAAAATAATCGGGGTATTATAAAGGATAACGGCGAAACGCCATAAAAAGATACCGAACGGTACGATATTCGGGCTTGACTGCGTATTCATCGGCATTTGACAGACACCGCAGACGCCGTTTTTGCCGCAGCCATGATGGAACGGTTTGATGAATACTGTTTTTGAAAACCAATAAACTTGAATAAAATTTAGGGCATAAACGGAAAAAAGCCTGCATACAATATGCAGGCTTTCATCTGGGGTGGCTGATGGGGCTCGAACCCACGACAACTGGAATCACAATCCAGGGCTCTACCAACTGAGCTACAGCCACCGTAAAATTTGGCACGCCCGACAGGAATCGAACCTGTAACCCCCGACTTAGAAGGTCGGTGCTCTATCCGGTTGAGCTACGGGCGCTCATGCCGATTCGTGCTTAGAATTTGTGGTCGGGGCGGTGGGATTCGAACTCACGACCCTCTGCTCCCAAAGCAGATGCGCTAACCGGGCTGCGCTACGCCCCGACTGAAGACCCGAACTATACAGACCCTTTTCATCCCGGTCAACACTTACTTTGCTTTATTTTTCTATTTTTTATTTATCTTATTATTTTTAATCATTATTTATTTTTATGTTTCGTCATCAGGGTCACTCTTTTGTGTCAGGCCGTCTGAAAAATGCGATAATTTGAACGCAATATTTATCCCTATTTAGAAGGAAAATCATGACTGCTCAACTTATAGACGGAAAAAAAATCTCCCAGCAACGCATCGAGGCGGTCGCGCAGGCGGTAAAGGCGCGTCAGGAAAAAGGTTTGCACACGCCTTGCTTGGCGGTGGTATTGGTCGGCGACGACCCTGCCAGCGCGGTTTATGTACGCAATAAAAAACTGGCCTGCCAAAAAAGCGGCATCGAATCGCGCTCTTATGAGCTGCCGTCTGAAACCACGCAAGACGATTTGCTGAAATTGGTGGACGAATTGAACGGCGATCCTGCCGTCGACGGTATTTTGGTGCAACTGCCGCTGCCGGCACACATCGACAGCCAAGCGGTTTTGGAGCGTATCGAGCCGCATAAAGATGTGGACGGCTTCCACCCTTACAACGTCGGCCGCCTGGTCGTCAAAATGCCGCTGATGCGCCCTTGCACACCCAAAGGCGTGATGACTTTGTTGGAAGCCTACGGCATCGACCCGAAAGGCAAAAAAGCCGTGATTGTCGGCGCGTCCAATATTGTCGGCCGCCCGCAGGCGTTGGAATTGCTGCTGTCCCGCGCGACGGTAACCATCTGCCACAGCGCCACGCAAAACCTTGCCGATGAAGTTGCCGCCGCCGATATTTTGGTGGTCGGCGTGGGCATTCCGAATTTTGTTAAAGGCGAATGGGTCAAACCCGGCGCAGTCGTTATCGATGTGGGCATCAACCGCTTGGACGACGGCAGCCTGTGCGGCGACGTGGAGTTTGATGTCGCTAAAGAACGCGCATCCATGATTACGCCCGTTCCCGGCGGCGTCGGCCCGATGACGATTGCCACTTTGTTGGAAAACACGCTACACGCGGCCTCATTGCACGACTAACCACCGTCATTAAATTAGGCCGTCTGAACATGGTTTTTCAGACGGCCTGACCTGCTTTTTTGTTTTTTTACCTTATCGGCTTCACATGTCCTTACTCGCTTCACACACCGACAACCCAACTTTCCGCAACGCTTCCTATATCCTGATGGGTTTGGCTTTGCTGATTGTCTTGCACTACCATCTGCTGCCGCTGCTGCTGTCGGTTATCCTGACCTATATCTTTATTACGCGCACCAACGGCGTCATCCTCAAACTCCGCCGCCGTGTTTGCCGCGTAACACTCGGCTGCATAAATCGCTCAATGCGCACAATATCAACCTGATTTCCACTACGCTGACGCTGGCCATCGTGTTCAGCATCATCACGATGATGTCTTTAGGCATTTACCACCTGATACACGGCGGCCATGTCGGCTTTATGCTGGCCAAGCTAGCGGCAATTTTGGAAGACACCAAAAACAGCCAAGACCTGCCTGCGGCCATTCTCAATATGCTGCCCAACAATATGGCCGAAATCAAAGCCTCGGCGATTAAGCTGATTGAAGAATACCGCGCCGCACTGACCCGCATCAGTAAAAACAGCATCACGTCCTTCGTGTACATCCTCATCGGCATCATCATCGGCGCCATGCTCAGTTTCCACCGCCTGGAAATGCGCAAAAACCGCCATAAAATGCCGCTGTTTAAAGCCGAATTGATGCGGCGCATCGTCAATTTTGAAACCAGCTTTGAACGCGTATTCCTCGCCCAAGTCAAAATCTCGCTGATCGACACCTTCCTGACCGGCCTATATCTCTACTTGGTTTTGCCGCTGTTCGGCGTTGAGCTGCCGTTTAAAATGACCGTCTTGATCGTCGCCTTTATCGTCGGCCTGATTCCGGTGGCGGGCAACCTGATTTCCAACACCATCATCATTATTTTGAGCCTCGGCGCATCGCTTTACGTCGCACTCGCCTCGTTGGTTTTCCTTGTTGTCATCCATAAACTCGAATATTTCCTCAACGCCAAAATCATCGGCTCGGAAATCGAATCCAGCGCATGGGAATTGCTGGTGGCGATGGTCGTCTTTGAACGCATTTTCGGCATCGGCGGCATCATCGTCGCGCCGGTTTATTACGCGTATCTGAAAAACGAATTGAAACTGCGAAAATTGATTTAATCAGTTGCGTTTATACACATCAAAGGCCGTCTGAAAACGACAATTGGGTTTTCAGACGGCCTTTGCTTTACCTTTTCTTACACTTTACGGCATAATGGCAGCCACGCATTTCTAGAAGAAAGACAAACAATGTCAACCAAAACCCCATCCCTATTCGGCGGCGCGATGATTATCGCCGGTACGGTTATCGGCGCAGGCATGCTTGCCAACCCGACCGCCACGTCCGGCGTATGGTTTGCCGGCTCGCTGGTCGTGTTGCTGTACACCTGGTTTTCCATGCTCTCCAGCGGCCTGATGATTTTGGAAGTCAACACCCATTATCCGCACGGCGCCAGCTTCGATACCATGGTCAAAGACCTGCTCGGCCCGGCTTGGAACATCATTAACGGCGTTGCCGTCGCCTTCGTTTTATACCTGCTCACCTACGCCTACATCTTTGTCGGCGGCGACCTGACCGCCAAAGGCATCGGCAGCGCGGTAGGCGGCGAAATTTCGCTCTCCGTCGGCCAACTTGTCTTCTTCGGCATCCTCGCCTTTTGTGTTTGGGCATCCGCACGCTTGGTTGACCGCTTCACCAGCATCCTCATCGGTGGCATGGTATTAACCTTCATTTGGGCAACCGGCGGCCTGATTGCCGATGCCAAAATGCCTGTCCTGTTCGACACCCAAGCCCCTGCCGGCACCAGCTACTGGATTTATGTCGCCACCGCCCTGCCCGTCTGCCTTGCGTCATTCGGTTTCCACGGCAACGTCTCCAGCCTGCTCAAATACTTTAAAGGCGACGCGCCCAAAGTAGCCAAATCCCTGTGGGCAGGTACGCTGATTGCCTTGGTAATTTACATCCTCTGGCAAATCGCCATCCAAGGCAATCTGCCGCGCAGCGAGTTCGCACCGGTTATCGCCGCAGAAGGACAAGTTTCCGTCCTGATCGAAACGCTGTCCAAGTTCGCCCAAACCGGCAATATGGACAAAGTGTTAACCCTGTTCTCCTACATGGCGATTGCCACGTCCTTCCTCGGCGTAACGCTCGGCCTGTTCGACTACATCGCCGACATCTTCAAATGGAACGACAGCATCTCCGGCCGCACCAAAACCGCCGCGCTGACCTTCCTGCCGCCCCTGATTTCCTGCCTGCTCTTCCCCACCGGCTTCGTTACTGCCATCGGCTACGTCGGCCTGGCCGCAACCATCTGGACAGGCATCATCCCGGCCATGCTGCTCTACCGCTCGCGCAAAAAAATTCGGCATCGGCAAAAAAACTACCACGTTTACGGCGGATTCCGGCTGATGGTTTTGGGGTTTTCCTCTTCGGTGTCATCAATATTGCCGCGCAGATATTGAGCCAAATGGAGCTTGTTCCCGTATTTAAAGGTTAAATTCCCTTAAGGCCGTCTGAAACACCCTCTTTCAGACGGCCCTAATTCGATTATTTTTCCGCTACAATACCCCCTTTCCCCAACGAACCCCGTCCATGTACGACAATATCCGTTTCCACCTCGACGAAGACTATCCCGACCAGCTCCCGCCCGAAAACGCCGCCACCCACATCGGCATGTACTGGCAGTGGGCGGCAAAATCAGGTCTCGTCAACCCCGTCTGGCAAACCGCCCCCGAAACCACGGCCGACTTCGCCGCCATGACCGCAGGCACGATCAGCGGACGGCACTTCCTGCTCAAACACATGGACGGCGCATTGACGGCGGACGACTTTACCGAACTCGGCCAACGGTTTACCGAGTTCTACTACACCGACGAAGAAGACGGCTACGGCGCATTTATGGAAGACTACGTCCTCGCCCTCGACACGCCCTCGCTCGGCGGCTTCTACCACGTCAAAAACACCCCGGAAACCTTCGCCAAACTGACACCCGTTTTTCAGACGGCCTTTGAAAAATGGAAAAGCAGTACCGAGCTGCTGACTTCACCATTATGGCATCACTGTACGAACCATTCGGACTGGTTGGCATAGAATCTATTTTGTGCGGAACCCGAGTTGTTTTCTCCGACAATATGGTATGTACCGAAGTCATGAACGAAAATGCAGGCTTCTTTTTCTCACGTCAAAACCCAGAAACACTGGCACAAGCCATCACACAAGCAGTTTCGCTTAAACAACAGGGAAAACACAAAATTACCTCTCCTATGCAGGCATTAACCTATAATCCTACATTAACGCATCATATCGACCAGACTCTCAATATACTATACTGACAGATATCAGAATAATACTTCACTAAAGATATTGAGAGCTTTGAAACACAGGTTGAAATCAATGCGGGTAATAAGGATAAGTTAGAAATCAGAAAGGCTGTGCCATTAGCCAAGTGAAATATTTCCAAACATAGATAACGGTAGAATATTCAGGACATCCGCATGTAATATCAGAAGCAACGGGTTCTTTGATAATACAGTTAATGCTCAATAAGCTGCCAATCAAGCACTTGCTCTAACTACAACAAAGCGAAGTAACTGATGTGTGTTTAGCTATTATGTCTTTAGAGTTTTACTGAAATGCTCACGAACACTCCCATGAATAATCTTGATGGGCGTTTAAGGAGTTTTAGGAGAGTTTTGCAAAGATCTCAAACTACAAAAAGACGGGCATTCTTGCCCGTCTCTTCATGAAAACTACACTACAAATTATATAAACAAATGATGTATGGTTACGTAGATTCTCGTTGTACCTCTTTTTCTAGAAGCATACGTCTTATCATTTAAGTTAAATGCCTAACGTACAATTTTCAGGATGCTATACAAGTAATTTCGGTAATCATTAACAAGCTTACTATTGTAACAATCTTCAAGCCTACCATTGCTTAAACTTCGCATGGTCATATTTGCTTTCATGAAATTGTCTGTAGGAGAAAGACCTGCCACATTCATTAACATTCCTCCAGCAAAAGCAAGGTCAAGAAAATCCTGTTCTTGTCTAAATCCCGAGGTAATATTACTTCTAACCACAATTTGCGTAATATAGTCAGGATAAGCAAAATTTCCTTTTTTCTTAGGAGAAACACCATCAAATGATACCTGATGGTCACCGAAATAAGCAAACACAAACGGTTTTTTACGTTCATGCAAATAATGGTTGAAACTTTCTGTCGCTTTATCCAAATCGACAATACGCTCGATATAGTCGTTGATTGCAGAAATAGTTTTCATATCTAAATCTGGAGAGTCCAGCCCAAACACATTATCCATGTCTGTCCTGTAAGGCCCATGTTCTTTCATAGTCAAAATATAGACGAACATCGGTTGCTGTACATCTGCTAAACTAGGATGACGTTTTTCTAGAATCATCCGCGCATATTGCATCATTTCTTCGCTAGAAATGTGCCATAAATTTTTGCCCATCGGGGCAGGATACCCCAAATCTTGAGGCTGTAACATAAGATCAAAACCAAAATGATCATAGGCGGCTTTGGCGTTATAGTTGCCCTTAGTAAAGGGCGACAAAGCTACACAAAAATAACCATGCTCACGCAAATTTCGGATAAGCCCAGTCTGTAAATGTGGCACCACTGAATAAAATACCCCGCTAGCCAATGCGCCAAAGTCAGTAGACGGCACACCTGCTAAAAACGCAAATTCAGATTTCCATGTTGCACCACCAAACGTATGTACGCGCAATGGAGAAGCAAACACAGTATCCATCTGCTGCTCAAACATCCTTAATTTAGGAATATCGGCTGACGTGAAATCAAATTGATGTGGATTAAGCGTCGATTCCATCAGCGTAATGACAATATCGGGTTTTTCCAATGTTTCAGGATATATGTTTTCAGTTAACAGTTTCTCAGCAAATTCCTGTCCATTACCTTCAAACATCGGCACTTGGAAATACTGCCCTGCAAGACATCGGCAAATTTAAAAATACATCCCTACCATCATCTGGCAACGAATCCAGCCATGTTCTAACTGCTCCAGGATGCTTTGAAAAATACCACATTGCAAAAAATGACATTATGAATATGATTGCACCAGTATACTGCCACACTATATCCATAGGCTCCGCATCGTACCAACCAAACACGGCGTAAACAATCAATACCATTAATCCCAGTACGCCAACGATGGCTTCTTTATAATGAAACAATGTCTCCCAGTTACGCCAATCGACGATGAGTCGGAAGTCTGAAATCAATAATGGTTGTTTATAATAATGAATTTTTAATCTATGAAACAAAGCAAACACAACAAAACATACTGATGCAAAATTCAACGCTCGTTGCCACTGCCCTGTCAACATCAACATACCAGCCGCCAAAAACAAAAACAGCATTGAAGCAAAAAAATAGGTCCAACGATAGTGTGACTTTATAATAAGCACTACTGCTGCTGACACAAACAAAAATAGGAAAACATAAGCAAACATGACGCTATCCCTTATTAATAAACTTCTACAAATACACAATTAGAAGCATTTCTGAAACAAGGTTACATAATAACACAACGTATGCACACTCTTTAATCTTCACTATAATATCGACACACCCCATATTAAAAAACACCATGAAACTCATCATCCTCGACCGCGACGGCGTCATCAATCAAGACCGCGACGATTTCGTCAAATCCGTTGACGAATGGATTCCCATCGAAGGCAGCATGGATGCCATCGCCTTTTTAACGCAGGCAGGCTACACCATCGCCGTGGCCACCAACCAATCCGGTATCGGCCGCAAATACTTTACCGTGCAAGACCTGACCGAAATGCACGCGAAAATGCACCGCCTTGCCGTTCAAGCAGGCGGCACCATCGACGGCATTTGGTTTTGCCCGCATACCGCCGTCGACAACTGCGAATGCCGCAAACCCAAACCCGGCATGATTCTCGACATCATCGAACGCTTCAAGGCCGATGCCGCCGAAACCTGGCTGGTCGGCGACAGCCTGCGCGACCTGCAGGCCATTGATGCCGCAGGCGGAAAATCTGCGCTCGTCCTGACCGGCAAAGGCAAAAAAACGCTGGCCCAACACGAACAAGACCTGCCCGAACACACCCAAATCTTCGACAACCTGCTCGCTTTCTCGCAATACATCATGCGCGAAAACACACAAATCGAAGAAACCGCGCAAGCCATCTTATAAACAACAAGGCCGTCTGAAACCTGATCACACCGGCGTTCAGACGGCCTTCCAACGACAGATTTCCCCGATATGCTGATTATCCGCAACCTGATTTACTGGTTCATCCTTTCCTCCAGCATTATTTTGCTGTTCCCCTTTATGCTGCTTGCCCTGCCCTTCCAAGGCGGCGCACACAAAATGGCACAAGTTTGGGTACGCATCCTCAACTGGTCGCTCAAACACGTCATCGGTTTAAACTACACCTTAAGCGGCGCGGAAAACATTCCCGACCGCCCGGCCATCATTTGCGCCAAACACCAAAGCGGCTGGGAAACCCTCGCCCTACAAGAAATTTTTCCGCCGCAAGTCTATGTTGCCAAACGCGAACTTTTCAAAATCCCTTTCTTCGGCTGGGGCTTGAAACTGGTTAAAACCATCGGCATCGACCGCAGCAACAGCCGTGAAGCCAACAGGCAGCTGATAGAACAAGGCATTGCGCGCAAAAACGAAGGCTACTGGATTACCATTTTCCCCGAAGGTACACGCCTGCCGCCCGGCGAAAAAGGCCGCTACAAGCTCGGCGGCGCGCGTATGGCCAAATGTTTGAGATGGACATCGTCCCCGTCGCGCTCAACAGCGGCGAGTTTTGGCCGCGCAACTCCTTCCTCAAATACCCCGGCACGGTCAGCGTCATCATCGGCAAACCCATTGCCTACGGCAGCGGCAACGAAGCCGAACTCATGGCCCAATGCGAGCAATGGATTGAAAGCCAACAGCCCCTGATTACCGGACAAGGCCCGTTCGCGCCACAAACCAAATAAATCATTCCATCGGGTGGGCCGCCATGCCCGCCCCTTTCCCTCAAACACCATGCCCCGCCTCCATACCCACACCCTTTCAGACGGCCTGACCATTCATATCCAGCTCAAACGCAGTGCCAAGAAAAACCTCATCTTGCGCCCCGTTTCCGCCGATACCGTCAGCATCAATATCCCGCCGTTTGTGACCCAGCGCAACTTTACCCAATGGCTGAACGACAACGAGGCCATCCTACGCCGCACCCTAAACAAAACACCTACTCGGCAAACACCCACCGACACGCTTCCAGAATGGATTTGGTATCAAGGCGTTCAGACGGCCTTGTCCGTCCACACAGCAAACCACATCCAAATCAGGCCGTCTGAAATCCTGTTGCCCGAAAAAGAAACCGCCGCCCAACTTACCCATTTGCGCCGCTTCCTGCACGAGCGTGCGCGCGAATATCTGCTGCCGCGCCTCGAAGGCCATATCCGAAGCACCCGCCTGACCCCGAGCGCCATTTCCCTTTCCAACGCCAAAACCTTCTGGGGCGTATGCCGCCACACTACCGGCATCCGCCTCAACTGGCGGCTTATCGGCACCCCTGAATATGTCGCCGACTATGTCTGCCTGCACGAACTCGCCCACCTGCGCCACCCCAACCACAGCCCTGCATTTTGGGCACTGACCCGCTCGTTCACACCGCATGTCGATCAAGCCAAACAATGGCTGAAGGCACACGGCGGCGAATTGTTCCTTCTCGGCTAAGCCTTTACTTTCAGTATTTTTCTGCAAGCAAACACCGGCCCAAGGCAAAGAATCAACGCCCTCCAAACAAATCATGTAGCCGCGCGTAAAATCGAGTTTATCCACTTGCCGCCCTACAGGCATGCCGATAAGATGATGTCGTTCTCCAAACCCTTTTCAGAAAGGAAAACCGATGACCAAAGCAAAATCGTTACTGGCCACCGGCATTTTGGCTCTTTTCTCCGCCACGGCATTCGCCTCCCCGCTGCCTTCCGAAATCTACCGTCCGGCAGGCGCGCACACCATCAAAGCCGATCATCAAGGCGACGGCGAGTTTGAATACGAAGCCGAACTTTCCGGCCGACACAATTCCATTCCTTCCCTGGCCAAAAAAGTGATCGCCCACGCGCGCAGCAAAGGTTTCCATGTGGTCGAGTCTGAAATCAAACGCGACGATGCCGATCTAAAATTCAAACGCGGCAAACAAGAGCTGGACGTTTCCATCGAGGACAAAGACCAAGGCCGCATCGAATACAAAGCCGATTTGGACCTGGACGAAAACTAAATCCAAACCGCAAACAAAGGCCGTCTGAAATCCCATCAGGTTTCAGACGGCCTTTTGTCGCATTGATCAGATAAAATGACCGTCAGAGACCTTTGCAATAACATAGGTTACTAAAATTTTATGCTCAATCTCATTTTCAAAATACAAAACTTTTCTGATTTTTCCTAATTTTTGTTCAATATTAGGAAGGTTTTAGGCAATTGAAAATTTTTTGGCGCATTTTTATGCGTCAAATTTCGTTAACAGACTATTTTTGCAAAGGTCTCCGTCAGTTTACAAAATTTCCGACTCAAAACATTGTACAATCTGCCCACTTATACCGATAACATCCCCAACATTGCCATGAAAAAACGTCTACTCCTCCTCGCCATCCTTCCCCTTTCCCTTCACGCCGCCGATGTGCCGCCCAACGTAAAACCCGAGCTTCAAGTCAACACTGCCGAACCCCAACAGCCCGAAGCGCACAACATCCCTGCCGAACAGACAAACAGGCCGTCTGAAAAAATCATCAACGTCGATGCCGACACCCTGCTTGCCAACACCGAATTACTGGCACGCGCCATGTATTCCGCCGTCGTCGCCCACAATATCCCCGGCATCAAAGCCGTTTTGCCCATTTACGAACAATGGCCCGAACACGACCGCGCCATGGCACGCTATGCCAAAGGTTTGCTTGCCCAATCCGAAGGGCGCGCCGCCGAAGCCGTCGGCCATTACCGCCGCTTTATCGCCGAGCAGCCCGATGCCTCCGCCGTCCGCTGGCAGCTTGCAACCGCCTTGTTTGAAGACAAACAAAACGAAGCCGCGGCTGACCAGTTCGACAAACTGCAAACCGAATCCCTCCCGCCCGCCTTGCAAGAACGCATCGAAACCTACCGCAAAGCCCTGCGCGAACGCGACTCATGGCAATTCAACGCCGGCTTGAACATCACGCGCGAACAAAACATCAACCAAGCCCCTAGACAACGCCGTCTGGGCAACCACCTGAGCGACGAACAATGCCGCACCGTGCGCCTTGCCTATCCCGACGATGACTGCTTCCGAGGCTGGACCTTCCCCGAACCCATCGATGCCACCGCCGTCCATTACCAAATCGGTGCAGAAAAAAAATGGTCGCTGCCCCGCGGCTTCTATGCCACGGCAGGCGCAGACCATTACGGCAAAATCTACCCCAAACACACCAACTACAACGACCTCACCACACGCTTCTCGGCAGGCATTGGCTATGCCGACCAGCGCAGCGATATCGGCATTACCCCGTTCCACGAACGCCGCTTCTACGGCAACGACCCCTACACCTACACCAACGGCGCACGCCTCCACTACAACCATTGGTGGCAACCCAAGCTGCAAACCCTCAGCGCATTTGAAGCAGGCCGTCTGAAAAACAGCCGCCGCGAGCATTCCAACAATACCAGCCAACTACTCAGCAATTCCATCGTGTACTACCGCAACGCGCGCCAATACTGGGTAGCCGGTATCGACCTCTACCGCGAACGCAACCGCGACGACAAAAGCGACAGCTTCAACCGCTACGCCCTGCGCACCACATGGGGACAAGAATGGCCCAAAGGCCTCTCCACCGTCCTACGCCTCAGCGCCGCCCAACGCCGTTACCAAGCCCCCGGCTTCTTCAGTAACGAACAAAACCGCCGCGACAAAGAAACCTCCGCCTCCCTGAGCGTATGGCACCGCTCCCTCCATTTCAAAGGCATCACCCCGCGCCTAACCATTGCCCACAACAAAACATGGAGCAATGACAAGTTCTACGAATACAGCAAAACCAAAATGTTTGTCGAACTGAGCAAAACATTCTGACAAGTAGAAACCAATCTGTGGGTAAAACAAATGCCTGTCCTGCATACTGATTTACAAGACAGATTCAAACTTTTACAGATATCGGATAAATAGATCTTTTAAGGCATAATTTCTTATTAAATTCATATTTATCAAATAGATGAAATTTAAGCTCATATTACTTTACAATGTAACGTATAACACTACATAACGTTACAAAAAATCGGGCCGTCTAAAACCCGACTTGGCATTTCAGACGGCCTTGGTATTCGCTATCATATCCGCTCACCTCTTCAGAAAGTATGATGATGACCGCCCTAAACAAAACCCTCTTATCCGTTTCTATCGCGCTGGGATTAAGCGCCTGCGCTTCCGTCAAAACTGCAGACACCTACGACCTAGACTTTTCCAAACAAAAATACACCGAACAAAGCATCGAAGTGAACGGTCAAGCTGTCAAATTCCGCGCTTACGAAGGCGTGGTTTACGTCCGCAATCCTGTCGATACCCGTTACGAAATCATCAATATTTATGTACCCGAAGCCTATTACAACGGCGGCGAGATAGACGGTTTCAACGCCGAAACCGCACCGATTTTCCTGCCCAACCAAATCGGCGGCTATATGCCGGCCGAACCCGGCAAACCCGCTTTAGAAGGCAAACGCGGCGAGCCTGAAGACGGTCAAAAATCACCCAACGCCGCCCTGGTTGCCCTCTCCAAAGGCTACGTCGTCGCCTCCCCTGGCGCACGCGGCCGAACAGAACCCACCGGCAAAGCACCTGCAGCCATCGTTGATTTGAAAGCCGCCGTCCGTTACCTGAAAGCCAACGACAAAGTTATGCCCGGCGACGCCGAAAAAATCATTTCCAACGGCACAAGCGCAGGCGGCGCGATGTCCGCCCTCTTAGGCGCAACAGCCGACCAAAAAGATTACGAAAACCACCTCAAAGCCTTAGGTGCGGCAGACGGCAGCGACAAAGTTTTCGCCGTATCCGCCTACTGCCCGATTACCGATTTGGACCATGCCGACATCGCTTACGAATGGCAGTTCAACGGTATCAACGACTACAAAAAAATGAACATTTCCATGCTCGACTACCGCGTCAAACGCGAGCTGGTCGCCGGCACACTGACCGATGACGAGAAAAAACTGTCCGACCTCCTCAAACCCCTATACCCCGCATACCTCAACAGCCTGAACCTGAAATCCCCCGAAGGCAAACCCCTGGAGTTGGACGCCCAAGGCAACGGCAGCTTTAAAAACCATATTGCCGGTTTACTTGCCAAATCCGCACAGGCCCAACTTGATGCAGGCAAAGACCTGAGCGACCGCACTTGGCTGACCGTCCGCAAAGGCAAAGTCGTCTCAGTCGATTTCGATGCCTACGCCAAAGCCGCCGGCCGCCAAAAAACACCTCCGGCCTTTGACGGCGTAGATTTGAGCGCAGGAGAAAACCAACTCTTCGGCACCAATACCGTCGACAAACGCCACTTCACCGCGTTTTCCATGCAACACAACACCGCCGCCAACGCCGAAATCGCAGATGAAGAAACCATCAAAATCATGAACCCGCTCAACTACATCGGCAAACCGGGCGTGAACCTGCCACAAAACTGGCGCATCCGCGTCGGCACCAACGACCGCGACACCTCACTGGCAATCTCCGCCGTCTTAGCCGCCAAACTGCAAAACAACGGCCAAACCGTCGACTACGCTCTGCCTTGGGATGTCGGCCACGGCGGCGATTATGACTTAGACGAACTGTTTGCCTGGATGAAACAAGTCAGCAGCGCTGCAAAATAAGCGTTCGCAATATAGATTGGGATAAGATTTGGTATCCCGTTTTAATTTAAAGAAAGGCCGTCTGAACCTTTTCAGACGGCCCATATTTTCGATAAACCCTCAAATTTTCCATTGTATAAACGAAATTTTATAACAGCATTAAATATCAATTTAAAAAAATAAACTGATTTTAAATTTCATAAAATAATTAAAATAAAGAAATTTTAGAATAAAATTGCTAAAATAGAAAATCAAGCCTTGTTTAATTCTGCTAAAACCTGTAACCTGTATCAAAAATAAACAAGAGAGTCCATCATGTCCCAACACCACCCTACTGACGATATTAAAATTAAAGAAGTCAAAGAGTTATTACCTCCAATCGCGCATTTGTATGAGCTGCCTGTTACGCCTCAGGTTGCCAATTTGGTTTATAAAACACGTCATGAGATTTCGGATTTGGTTCATGGCCGCGACAACCGTTTGCTGGTCATCATCGGCCCATGCTCGATTCACGATACTAAGGCGGCGGTTGAATATGCACAAAAATTGCTGCCCTTGCGCAAAAAAATATGAGAAAGAGCTGCTGATTGTGATGCGCGTGTATTTTTGAGAAAAACCGCGTACAACCGTTGGCTGGAAAGGTCTGATTAACGATCCGCACTTGGACGGTACGTTTGACATCAACTACGGCCTACGCCAAGCGCGTCAGTTGTTGCTGACTTTAAACGAAATGGGTATGCCTGCTTCAACTGAATTCTTGGACATGATTACGCCGCAATACTACGCCGACCTGATTTCTTGGGGCGCGATTGGTGCGCGTACGACTGAAAGCCAGGTACACCGCGAATTGGCCAGCGGACTCTCCTGCCCTGTCGGTTTTAAAAACGGTACGGACGGCAACCTGAAAATCGCCATCGACGCCATCGGCGCGGCCAATCATCCGCACCACTTCCTGTCTGTAACCAAAGCCGGTCATTCTGCGATTGTCCACACCAGCGGCAACCCTGACTGCCATGCGATTTTGCGTGGCGGTAAAGAGCCTAATTACAGCGCGGAACACGTTAAAGACGCAGTTGCGCAGCTTCAAAAAGCCGGCGTGAGCAGCAAACTGATGGTGGACTGCAGCCATGCCAACAGCCGTAAAGACTTCCGCAAACAAATGGATGTGGCGCGCGATGTTGCGGCGCAGCTGAAAGCCGGTGAAAAACACATTATGGGCGTGATGGTGGAAAGCCACTTGGTTGAAGGCCGCCAAGACAAGCCTGAAGTTTACGGTCAAAGTATTACGGATGCCTGCATCGGTTGGGATACGACCGAAGAATTGCTGGCCCTGCTTGCCGAAGCGAAAGGTTACCAAGCGTAAGTGCGAAAACATTAAAAAGACCGGATATGTTCCGGTCTTTTTTGTGTCTGTCATTTTGATTTCTTCACTCGAGATACCGAGCAAATTTTAGCCAGGTTCAACATAAAAACAATATGTCAGAAAATATTCAGGCCGTCTGAAAAACCAATCATTCAGGTTTTCAGACGGCCTCTTCTACTACTTTTCTTTTCAATTAAAACGTGTGTTTAACCGTCGCAGTCACACTACGCGGCGTACCGTAAACGTGAATATCCGGCATGGTGCGGTAGCGTTTGTTGAACACGTTTTCAAAGTCCAAACCGATGCGGGTGGATTTGCCGATTTTGTAATGCGCGGTCAAATCCAGCGTGGCGTATGGGCGTTGGGTCAACGCGGCCGCGGCGGCTGGATTGATGTCTGCCGGGTATTCGTCCAGTGTGTGGCTGCGGCTTTGCCAGTTGACGTTGGCACCCAGATTCAAACGGTCGGTTACGTCATACGCGGTAAAGAGTTTGAACAAGTGAACCGGATAAGACGGATGCAGTTGAACCCCTTCGCTGTCTTTGATTTTGGAACGTGCATAAGACGCATTCAGCAGCCATTTGTCACTCAGGCGGCCGCCTACAGAGAGCTCCACGCCTTTTGTCGTGGTGTTGTCGGCTGCGCGGTAGTATTCCTCGCCATTCGCAAATTTGCCTGCGACAACGCCCAAATGGTCGCGTTTGTTCATAAAGACGGAGGCGGAAGCATTCAGACGGCCTTCAAACCATGAGGCTTTCAAACCGGTCTCGTAGGTTTGCCGCGCTGCGGTTTGAGCGCTGCGCCGTCTTTGGTCAGGTAACGCACTTGCGGACGGAAAATGGTGGTGTAAGACGCATAGGCGGTCAGATTGTCTCCTATGTCGTAGGTTACGCCCAAATAAGGAATGAAAACGTTTTGTTTGTGGCTGCTGTGTGCGAATTTGTTACGGCTGGTGCTGTAACGGTAACGCCAATCCACAAAACGGCCGCCGCCGATAAAGGCGAGCTTGTCGGTCAGTTTGAAACGGGTCGAGCCGTAAACCGACAGGTTTTTCATGCGTGAAAAACCATCGCGCAGATACGGCATATCGGGTTTAGCGATGTTGCCGTTAAAGAGGCGCAAGTCAGGAATCATCGATTCGCCTTCTTCATAGAAAGACAGGTTTTCTTTGTTGTCCTGATAGCTGATGCCGACATTGAACTCGTGCGAGCGGCCCAGCGCTGGATAATTGCCGTCCAAGGCCAGCGCAAAATTCTGATCGCGGTATTTGCTGCGGTCGCGGTCTGAAGTGAAAAGTGCAGAGTAATCGGGATTGATTTCAAATGTACCGGCAATGCCTGAAACGATGTCGTTTTTACCCGAAACATGGCTGTAATCGCCTGTCAGTTTCCAGCCGTTGTCAAACTCATGGCTGAGGGAAGTAAATACTTCGGCACTGGTGTCTTTGCCGTATGCCCAGCGTGCGGAAGAATTGCTGCGTGGCGAAGATTCAAACGGTTTGAATCCGTCTTTGCGATTACCTGCTGCTGTCAGATAGCTGAAACGCGAGCTGCCGGTATTGCGGAAACGGTGTATTTCCGTACCGAGGCGCCATTGGGTTTGCGGCGTGAGATCGTAAGACAAAATGCCATAGAAAGTGTGATTGTGGCGCGATGTGTTCGGCAGGTAATCACCGCCGTGGTCGCTGACCAAAATGGCGCGGCCGCGCAAGGTATTGTCGGCATTCAGAGGGTGATTGGCATCAAGGACGAAGCGGTAGTGTTTCCAAGACCCCACACCGGCTTCCACGCTGACGGCTGGTTTGGCAGTCGGTTTTTTGCGTTCCAAAGCAACCGTACCGCCCGGCTCGCCCATACCGCCGTTGGACAAGCCGCTTGCGCCGCGCACAACGACGACTTGTTCGTACAATGCGCTGTCCAGATTGTTGGTGCCTCGGCGGATGGCTTTACCGTCGTAAAGGAACTTGGGCGCTCCATCCACGGAAATGCTGTCAATCGCCTGACTGCGCGAAATAAACTCGCTGTGGCCGGAAACGTTGTTGCCCATTTTGCTGTGGAACACGCCCGGCGTTTGTTTCAACACGTCCTGCAGGCTGTCCAAGCCTTGGTCTTCGATTTGTTTTGCCGTTACGACAGACAGGGACTGTGGCGTTTCACGCTGGGTCAGGCGGATGCCTGTCGCAGCGGAAGATGCGGGAATGGTGTAGTTGGAAGTAGTCTGTTTTCCGACACCTTGGACGGTAACTGTCGGCAAATCGACATGTTCTTGCGGCTGGCTATTTTCTACTTCGGTTGCGAAAGAATACGCCGAACACAAAGCCAGACTAACGGCAAAGCTTAATTTGCCATAGGGAAATACAGGTAGTGACATAGCTTCTCCAGTTAGCTGATGTTTTAATTTGGTGGCAGATTCTATCAAAAAGATGTAGTTCGATGAAACTATGTTCCAATCCCTATTTTCTAAGTAGTTTGTTTAATTAGAAATATTTATTTGTTTACTAGTTATAAATAACTAAAAAGGTCGTCTAAAAACTGAATCATCAGGTTTTCAGACGGCCTCAATCTTTTTATCACAAAAAATCAGTCTGCCAATTTTCGTGCCAACTCTGCCAAACGTTTACCTTGTGCGAAGGCAATGTCGTTTTCTTCGGCGGTCAATGCCGGCTTGCTGTCGTGGCCGGAAACATGGCTTGCGCCGTAAGGCGTGCCGCCGCTTTGGGTATTGCTGAGCGCGGACTCGGTATAGGGAATGCCGCTGATGACCATGCCGTGGTGCAACAGGGGCAGCATCATGGTCAGCAGGGTAGTTTCTTGGCCGCCGTGCAGCGAAGATGTGCTGGTGAATACGGTGGCAGGTTTGCCGACGAGTTCTGCGCCGAGCCAAAGGGGAATGGTGCCGTCGATAAAGTATTTCATCGCGGCGGCCATATTGCCGAAACGTGTCGGGCTGCCGAGCGCGAGGCCGGCGCAATTTTTGAGGTCGTCGGCAGTCGCGTAGGGCGCGCCTTCGTCGGGAACGGCTTTTTCAACGGCTTCGCAAACGGTGGAAACTTTGGGCACGGTACGCAATACGGCTTCGCAACCGTCCACGCTTTCGATACCGCGTGCGATTTGGCGGGCAAGGTTGCGCGTACTGCCGTTTTGGGAATAAAAGAGGACGAGGATTTTCAGGGGATTTGGGTTCATTTGGGGTTTCCGTTACAATGCTGTCAGGTTTCAGACGGCCTTTTGAATACTCGGGCCGTCTGAAAAGAAAATTTTCTATTCAAAAGTGGGAAAAGGTTATGCCGTTTTCGCAATGGTGGCAAGGTTTTTTAAAGAGTAAAGGCGTGGCGTTCGCTTGGTTTGTCGTGCGCCGTTTTGATGACGAGCGTGTGCCGCAGGTGGCGGCAAGCATGACGTTTACGACGCTTTTGGCTTTGGTGCCCGTGTTGACGGTGATGGTCGTCATCGCTTCGGCCTTCCCCGTTTTCGACCAATGGTCAGGGGAATTTGTCTCTTTTATCAACCGCACCATTGTGCCGCAGGGCGCGGATATGGTGTTTGACTACATCAATGCGTTCCGCGATAAGGCCACCAAGCTGACGGCGATCGGCAGTGTGATGTTGGTCGTAACCTCGCTGATGCTGATTCGGACGATAGACAATGCGTTCAACCGGATTTGGCGCGTCAATTCGCAACGGCCCTGGATGATGCAGTTTTTGGTGTATTGGGCGTTGCTGACGTTTGGGCCTTTGTCTTTGGGCGTGGGCTTGTCGGTCGTGATCGGCCAGGTGCAATTGGTGGGCGGCTCGGAATGGCTGAGGGTTATTACTGCGGTTTCATTTATTACGATGCTGCTGTGGGGCTTGTACCGCTTTGTGCCCAACCGTTTCGTACCGGCCAGCCATGCTTTGGTCGGCGCGGTCGTAACGGCGTTTTGCTTGGAAACGGCACGCTTTTTGTTCGCTTGGTACATGGGCAACTTTGACGGCTACAAATCGATTTACGGTGCATTTGCCGCAGTACCGTTTTTCCTGTTGTGGCTCAACCTGTTATGGACGCTGGTATTGGGCGGCGCGGTTTTGACCTCGTCCCTGTCCTACTGGCGCGGCGAAGCGTTCCGCCGCAGTTTGGATGCGCGCGGCCGCTTTGACGATGTATTGAAAATCCTGCTGCTGCTCGATTCTGCCCAACAAAACGGCAAGGCATTGCCGGTGCAGGAGTTCAGACGGCATATCAATATGGGCTTTGACGAATTGGGCGAGCTTTTGGAAAAACTGGCGCGACACGGCTATGTCTATTCCGGCCGCCAAGGCTGGGTCTTGAAAACGGGGGCAGAGTCCATCGACTTGGCGGAGCTGTTCAAACTCTTCGTCTACCGTCCGCAAACGCTCAACAAAGACAAAGTCAATCAAACGGTTGACCACATCATGCAGCCCTGCTTGGAAACCTTGAACATGACGCTTGCCGAGTTCGGCGCCCATACGAAAAAGCAATCCTCTTAAACCTGACGCCGTCTGAAAGCAAAAATATCAAGTTTCAGACGGCCTTTGCTATAATCGGCACACTACTGAATACAATATTCAACCTACAAGGAAAAATAGATGAAAACACCAGCCCTACTCTCTCTGCTCGGTTTGATTCCATCTGCCGCCTTTGCCGCACACGGCGTAGGCCTTGGCCAACCGCCCAAATATCCGGCCAACTTCACCGCTTTCGAATACGTCAACCCCAACGCCCCCAAAGGTGGCACATTTACCACGCCTTTCCTCGGTGCTTTTGACACGCTCAACCCCTTTACCCTCAAAGGCAACCACGAATACGGCATCAGTATGCTGACGCTCGACACCCTGACCGAGCAAAGCATGGACGAACCTTACGCCGTTTACGGCCTGATTGCCGAAGACATCGCCCTGGCGCCGGACGGCCTTTCCGTTACCTTCAAAATCAACCCAAAAGCCAAATTCCACAACGGCGACCCCGTTTTGGCCAAAGACGTTGCCGCTTCATTTAACATCCTGACCAAAGACAAAGCCGCCGCCCCCATGTACCACTTCTACTGGAGCGACGTGGCCAAAGTAGAAACGCCCAACGACCGCACCGTCGTGTTCCGCTTCAAGCAGCGCAACTCAGAATTGCACATGATTCTCGGCAGCCTGCCCGTCTTCTCGCATAAAGCTATCCCAAAGGCCTGGCCGCCGCGCCCAACAGCCTGCCGATCGGCTCCGGCCCCTACCGTTTTGCCAAAGCCGAAAACGGCCGCATCAGCGAGTTTGTCCGCGACAAAAACTACTGGGCGCAAAACCTGCCCGTACGCAAAGGCCGCTACAACTACGACCACATCCGCATCAAATATGTCAAAGACGAAGTTGTTCGCATCGAAGGGTTAAAAGGCGGCCAATATGACTTCGTACAAGAAAACGTCGCCCGCAACTGGGCGCGCGCCTACTCCGACGAAGTCCTCAAAAAACGCAACCTGTCCAAACACGAATGGCTGCAAAACAGCACCGCCGGCATGCAAGGCTTCGTCATCAATATGCGCCACAAGCCCTTGGACAATATTTACGTCCGCCGCGCCTTGATTGAAAGCTTCGACTACGAAAGCGTCAACAGCCGCATCTTCTACGGCGCATACCGCCGCACCGACAGCTTCTTCACCAACAGCACCATGGCCGCAACCGGCAAACCCGACCGTGCAGAAACCGCATTGCTCAAATCATTGGGCACCAAGCTGCCCGAGGGCGTATTGGATCAAGACGTCCCTATGCCGCCGGTTACCGACCCCAAACTGGGCGTGCGCCCGAACCTGCTCAAAGCACGCGCCCTGCTTGAAAAAGGCGGCTATCAATACAAAAACGGCAAAGCAGTGGACAAACAAGGCAAACCGCTGACCTTTGAATTCCTCGCCCCCAGCAAAAACTACGAACGCATTACCGCCAAATGGCAGCGCGACCTCGCCAAAATCGGCATTACCATGAACGTGCGCACCGCCGATTCCGCCGTGTACCAAAAACGCATGAACGACTTCGATTTTGACGTAACCACCGGCTACTACGGCAACAGCGAAAGCCCCGGCAACGAGCAATACGACTACTTCAGCTGCGCCGCCGCCAAAACCGAAGGCAGCCGCAACCTGTCTGGCGTCTGTCATCCCGCGGTCGAAAAACTGCTGACCCATTTCAACAGCTTTACCAACCGCCAAGAGCTGCAAACCACCTCGCGCGCGCTCGACCGACTGATCCGCCACCAATACACCATCGTTCCAAACTGGTTCGCCGACCGCTACCGCGTCGTGTACCGTAACGATGTGGGCATTCCGTCCAAGCTGCCGAAATACTACGATCCCATTACCTTCGCCATGACCGCAGGCTGGAAGAAAAAGTAGTCGCATTTCGACAACACGCCCAAGCGTCTGACAAGTCCTTGACGTGTAGCCTTTGGTATAGAACCCCATTATTCGTTTAAAACCAATTAATTCATCCAAACCAAATAACCGCAAAAGAAAAAACAACTTAAAGCCAAATCAAAGGCCGTCTGAAAAATCCGTCAGCAAAAATCATCTGCAACGGAACATTTCAGACGGCCTTTTCGTCTCTTTTCAATCCAGTTTTGCAACCGAAACAAAATATCAAAAATTAACAAAAAAATTGCAACACAATACTCTCAAAATTTACAAAACCGTGTACACTTCCAACTTAAGATTTTGAATTATAAGAATAATCGTAATAAGAACTACAATCATCCCAATTTAACCAACATCAAGCGTTCATATAACAAAAGGAACAAAAACATGGAAATCAAACGTCTGTCTACCATTCTCAAACTGATTGCCAACCCCGAACGCATGGCCATCCTTTTCCTGCTGCTGGACGGCGACCGCAGCATTACCGAACTGGCACAGGCGCTCGATTCCTCCCCGACCGGCATCGCCAACCACCTCGCACGCCTGCGCACCGAAGGCATCATCGATTTCACGCGTTACCACCGCATCATCGATTTCACGCGTTACCACCGCATCATCGAATACCGCCTCATCTCCGAAGAAGCCGCCACCATCCTCAATACCTTGCGCACACTCAAAGACCTAGCCGAATAAACAAATTATTCCACATCACAACAACAAGGCCGTCTGAAACATCAGCTTTCAGACGGCCTGCCCCTTTCAGCCCATGTCGAAAAATAAACCAATCCGCTATACAATACCGCCCATGCCCACAGGCACAATCCGCCGCCTTCCCACCCAACAGCACACACGGAAACATCATGAAAATCGCCACTTGGAACGTCAATTCCCTCAACGTCCGCCTGCCCCAAGTACAAAACTGGCTGGCCGACCACCAAGCCGACATCCTCGCCTTACAAGAACTCAAACTCGACCAAGACAAATTCCCGGCCGCCGCCCTGCAAATGATGGGCTGGCACTGCGTCTGGAGCGGCCAAAAACCTATAACGGCGTCGCCATCATCAGCCGCCACGAACCGCAAGACGTACATTGCGGCCTGCCAGCCCTCCCCGACGACCCGCAACGCCGCGTCATCGCCGCCACCATCAACGGCGTGCGCGTCATCAACGTCTATTGCGTCAACGGCGAAGCACTGGACAGCCCAAAATTCCAATACAAAGAACAATGGTTTGCCGCATTGACCGAGTTCGTCCGCGCCGAAATGGCCGCCCACCCCAAACTCGTCCTGCTCGGCGACTTCAACATCGCTCCGGCCGATACCGACTGCTACGACCCCGAAAAATGGCACGAAAAAATCCATTGCTCCTCCATCGAAAGACAATGGTTTAAAAACCTGCTCGACCTCGGCCTGACCGACAGCCTGCGCAAAATCCACCCCGAAGGCGCGTTCTACACATGGTTCGACTACCGCGGCGCCATGTTCCAACGCAAACTCGGCCTGCGCATCGACCACATCCTCACCAGCCCCGAACTCGCCGCCACCCTTACCGACGTCACCGTCGACCTAGAAACCCGCGCCCAAGAACGCCCCAGCGACCATGCGCCGGTGATTGCAGAGTTTGACTGCTAGGTTTTGAGTGAATAAACAATAAGGCCGTCTGAAAAATAGATTTCAGACGGCCTTTGCGCTAAGAGGTTTTCAGATGATGTTTGAGGTCGTCTGAAAGTTTGAACCAATGGTTTGAACGGCAAAAAACGCGTGCGTGCGTACCGCACACACCCTACACCTCGATTTTAAAGTTTGTGCCGCCCGCAGGTAGGGGGTGTGGCGCAGCCACGCACGCGGTTGGTAGGGATACAGGCTACGGCTTACTTGGCATAGCAACTGTATTTTTGCCCGACGGGGTAAAAAATACAGTTGCTACGCTTGCTAGTATAGCGTGAGTCATTGGCGGCAAATTTTATGGTTTATAGTTTAGTCCAAATCCATTTATCAACCATTCATCCCACACTTTTTCTACTTCTTTCTTTACATTATCATCCAATCCATCTAAAACATGATTTTTTAAATTACTTAAACGAGTTATTTTTTCTTCATCAGAATTAGGAGGGGAAAATTCCCATATAGCCTCTTTAATTAAAGATAAAATTTCTTTTGAATACTGTTCGGCAAAACTATTTGTATCAAAAGTTACCCTCATTTTTTTATCATCTTCTAACACAAAAGGGAAACACCTAAAAATTAATTTTTTTAGAGCTTTATCTTTAGTTACTACCATTAACTCACCCATGGGGTGATAATCATTTTGCAGTAATTTAGGAACAGATAACCAAAATGATAAATCACCTGCTCTATTACGAAAATACTTTTCTTCTAATCCAATTTCTCCTTTTTGAGCAGTATGAGTGTTAATAAAGCTAGATAAATAGGAATAGGCAGGTCTATCATCATTGATCATTTTAATATTTTTTTATTTTTTTATTTAAAAAAATTCAGCTAAGCAACACAACATAATAATGCTTGAAAAACAGGGTACATTTTTATTTTTTAATTCTTTTAATAACTCAAAGGGTTTATTTTCTCCTTTTTTTGCGAAAGTAATCCTAAATAATAATATTATATACAAATAAGACATTATCCAATCTGTTTTATTCTGCTTTTCATTCTGAATTAATAACCTTTCAATATTTGAAGAAAAATCATCTCCAAAGGGAATCCCAAGGTTTACAAAAGGCTCTATGAAATTATCTGTTCGTTGGATGATATCAGTAGAGTAATTGCTATTTGATAAATACTGCTCTACAAATGCTAGATAAAGTGATGGAACAATACACAATTGATCAGATTTTGATAATAGTATTTTATTAGAATTCTCATTTTCTTTAATATCATTTAACCATTCTTTAGCATTAACAAGAGCATTATTATCAAGGATGAGCTCCAACATTGAACTTTTTCGCTCTCTGTTGCAGAATGGATAAATAAAACAATTTCCAGAGCTTAATTCAATGCATCTTTTTTCATAAGGTACATAAGTCATAACGTGATCTTTTTAAATGAGTTAAAAAAATTCTCAAATTTTTAAGTATAGTCCATACAAAAGAATCGATACATGGGTAGAATGGCTTCAAATCATCTATTCCTAATATGTTTTGAAATGGTGAGTGAAGCCTGCCCTAAAACTATATCTATTATTATGAATGTTAGCTATAAAAAATAAAAAATTTGAATTATTACTCAGCCCCAAAAAGCAGATTCTCTTTAATGGTGCGTATTCTATCACGAATTACAGCCGCCTCTTCAAACTGCAAATCCCTAGCCGCCTGTTGCATGGCCTTTTCCAGTTTGGCGATTTCTTTAATTGCGTCTTCCTCGTTGTGAATTTCGCCGACTTTGACCTTGTTTTTGCCTTTCAGACGACCTTTGCCGCTGTCTTCTTCGTGGTACACGCCGTCGATGATGTCTTTGACCTGTTTCTTAATCTGCTGCGGCACGATGCCGTGTTCTTCGTTGAATTTAATCTGTTTTTCGCGGCGGCGTTCGGTTTCGTCGATGGCGGCTTTCATGGAGTCGGTGATTTTGTCGGCGTACAGGATGGCGACGCCGTTCACGTTGCGCGCGGCGCGGCCTATGGTTTGAATCAGGCTGCGGTGGGAGCGCAGGAAGCCTTCTTTGTCGGCGTCGAGGATGGCGACGAGGGAGACTTCGGGGATGTCGAGGCCTTCGCGCAAGAGGTTGATACCGACCAGTACGTCAAATAGGCCGAGCCGCAAATCTCTAATGATTTCAACGCGCTCGACGGTGTCGATGTCGCTGTGCAGGTAGCGTACTTTGATGCCGAGTTCGCTGTAATAGTCGGTGAGTTGCTCTGCCATGCGTTTGGTGAGGGTGGTAACGAGTACGCGCTCTCCTTTTTGGATGCGGTCGTTGATTTCGCTCATTAAGTCATCGACTTGGGTGGCGACGGGGCGGATGATGATTTGGGGGTCGACCAGCCCTGTGGGGCGGACGACTTGTTCGACCACTTGTCCGGCGTGTTCTTCTTCGTATTTGGCGGGGGTGGCGGAAACGAAGATGGTTTGCGGCATGACTTTTTCAAATTCGTGGAATTTGAGCGGTCGGTTGTCGCGGGCGGAAGGCAGGCGGAAGCCGTAATCTACGAGGTTTTGCTTGCGCGATGCGTCGCCTTTGTACATGCCGCCAATTTGAGTAACGGTAACGTGGCTCTCGTCGATGAACATGATGGCGTTGTCGGGCAGTAGTCCATCAGCGTGGGCGGCGGTTCGCCTTCTTTTTTGCCGGAGAAGTGGCGAGAGTAGTTTTCGATGCCTTTGCAGAAGCCCATTTCGTAGAGCATTTCGAGGTCGAAGCGGGTGCGCTGTTCGATGCGTTGTTGCTCGACGGGGCGTTGTTCGCGGGCGAAATTCGATGCGTTCGCGTAGCTCTTCTTTGATGGACGCGCAGGCGCGCAATACGGTTTCACGCGGAGTAACGTAGTGGCTGGACGGGAAGACGGTGTAGCGGCCGACGCGTTGGATAAGGCTGCCTGAAAGCGGGTCGAACATATCGAGGCGGTCGATTTCGTCGTCAAACAAGCTGATGCGCAGGGCGTTTTCGGAGCTTTCAGCGGGGTACACGTCAATCACGTCGCCGCGCACACGGAAGCTGCCGCGTTTGAAGTCCAAATCGCCGCGTTCGTACTGCATAGAAACAAGCGTGGCGATGATGTCGCGCTGCTCGATGGTGTCGCCTTCTTTGACGGACAACACCATTTGTTGATACTCGGTCGGGTCGCCGATACCGTAAATGGCGGACACGGTGGCGACGATAATCACGTCGTCGCGCGTCATCAGGTTTTTGGTGGCGGAAAGGCGCATTTGCTCGATGTGTTCGTTGATCGCACTGTCTTTTTCGATGAACAAATCGCGGCTGGGCACATAGGCTTCGGGTTGGTAATAGTCGTAGTAGGAAACGAAATATTCCACCGCGTTTTCGGGGAAAAACTCGCGCATTTCGGCGTAGAGCTGGGCGGCAAGGGTTTTGTTGTGCGCCATGATGATGGCGGGGCGGCCGCTTTGGGCGATGACATTTGCCATGGTGTAGGTTTTGCCCGAACCGGTTACGCCGAGCAGGGTTTGATAAGCAAGGCCGTCTGAAAGCCCTTCGAGCAAGCCGGCAATGGCAGTGGGCTGGTCGCCGGCGGGAGGAAATGGCTGATGGAGTTTAAACGGAGAATTGGGATATTGGATGACTTCCATAAGACGGCCTGTTTTATGTTCAGGTAAAGAGAGGATTATAACAAAGGGCCGTCTGAAAATTGATAGTGTGCCAATCTGACAAGACTAAATATTTCAAACTGAGGTTGGTTGTGTTAGCAGGAACAATTAAACTACCCTCTCCCCAAAGGACGTGCCTGTGCACGTCCTTTTCCTTTATCCGCTTCCTGATTTCTACCCCGTAAAAGGCCGACACTCCGCATCATTGCCCCTAAATATCTCCTCGCCGTCCGTACAACTGCCCTTCCCCTTCATCTTCCCGCACACCACCGCCGTCAGCGACTCGTTCAAGCGCAGCACCCTCGGCTCCGCCTCCCTGTCCAGCGCTACCGCCTTCAAGGTAAACTTACCCTCCAGGATACCTTTAGCCTGACCGCTCATCCTGATACAGAAACCGCCCGCCTCCTTCACCGGCAATTCCGGCCACTTCGTCGACGTCAGCTTAAAGCTGCCCTTTTTCGCATAGAACTGCTCCATAAAGCGCGCATTTTCCAGCAACGCGGCATGCGCCGCACGCAGGTTGGCCGAACGGACCGATTCCCGATAGGCTGTAAAGGCTGCCGTTGCCAAGATCGAAACCAGCAGCATCACCACCAACAGCTGTACCAAAGAATACCCCCTCTGCACAGTTGCCCCATTCCGTTTTCCGTCAAATGCTTTTAAGTACATATCCTTATTCCCTTTATCTTTTATATCCCTATCCAACAAGAGGCTATCCGTTTATCCCTTTACCCAATGTAAAGCCCCCACTGGTTCAAGCTTTATTCCCCCCCCAAACAAAGCCGCCCCGGGCCCAACCGGCAAACGGTTCGGCCGCAGGGCGGCATATAGGCAGAGTCCGGCTTATTTTTTCACGGCAGGCTGCGCGGCCTTAGGCGCGGCAGAAGAAACCGTCGCCTCCGCCTTCAACTTGTTCAGCACCGCATCACCGATGCCCTTCACGTTTTTCAGCTCCTCCACCGATTTGAACGCACCGTTCTTTTGACGGTATTCCACAATCGCCTTCGCCTTAGCCGGGCCGATACCTGGTAATGCCTCCAGTTCCGCAGAAGAGGCGGTATTGACGTTCACGGCAGCCAAAGAGAACGCCGTACACACGGCGGCAAATACACCAAATAAAAATTTCTTCATCAGGGTTTTCCTATAACGTGTCAGATTGAATCAACCGGGCCGTCTGCAGGACGGTTTTCCCCACCCCGCCGACACTGTCGCATCGACAGTAGAACACGGCCCATTCCATATAAATGCATACGACATATTAACGCAAATACCGTTTGATTTCAAACATTCCAAACGGTTAACCGTAACTTTCGGTATTTTTGTGCAAGAATAACAACAGGATAAATATTTCCGATTCCAATACCAAGATGTACAAATACTCCATAAACACCGGTACATCACTATCCCAATGTTTGACCCCAACACCTGTTATCCCAATTCTGCCACCAAACCGACAGAAACGACAGGCATGTAAAAAGCCCCCGACATCAGTCGGGGGCTTCGGAATGGGTGTTTGGCGGTGACCTACTTTCACATGGAAGAACCACACTATCATCGGCGCTGAGTCGTTTCACGGTCCTGTTCGGGATGGGAAGGCGTGGGACCAACTCGCTATGGCCGCCAAACTTAAACTGTTACAAATCGGTAAAGCCTTAATCGGTATAAATGGTGATGACTGAATCAGTCAGTAAGCTTTTATTATTTGAAGTTCTTCAAATGATAGAGTCAAGCCTCACGAGCAATTAGTATGGGTTAGCTTCACGCGTTACCGCGCTTCCACACCCCACCTATCAACGTCCTGGTCTCGAACGACTCTTTAGTGTGGTTAAACCACAAGGGAAGTCTCATCTTCAGGCGAGTTTCGCGCTTAGATGCTTTCAGCGCTTATCTCTTCCGAACTTAGCTACCCGGCTATGCAACTGGCGTTACAACCGGTACACCAGAGGTTCGTCCACTCCGGTCCTCTCGTACTAGGAGCAGCCCCCGTCAAACTTCCAACGCCCACTGCAGATAGGGACCAAACTGTCTCACGACGTTTTAAACCCAGCTCACGTACCACTTTAAATGGCGAACAGCCATACCCTTGGGACCGACTACAGCCCCAGGATGTGATGAGCCGACATCGAGGTGCCAAACTCCGCCGTCGATATGAACTCTTGGGCGGAATCAGCCTGTTATCCCCGGAGTACCTTTTATCCGTTGAGCGATGGCCCTTCCATACAGAACCACCGGATCACTATGTCCTGCTTTCGCACCTGCTCGACTTGTCGGTCTCGCAGTTAAGCTACCTTTTGCCATTGCACTATCAGTCCGATTTCCGACCGGACCTAGGTAACCTTCGAACTCCTCCGTTACTCTTTGGGAGGAGACCGCCCCAGTCAAACTGCCTACCATGCACGGTCCCCGACCCGGATTACGGGTCTGGGTTAGAACCTCAAAGACACCAGGGTGGTATTTCAAGGACGGCTCCACAGAGACTGGCGTCTCTGCTTCAAAGCCTCCCACCTATCCTACACAAGTGACTTCAAAGTCCAATGCAAAGCTACAGTAAAGGTTCACGGGGTCTTTCCGTCTAGCAGCGGGTAGATTGCATCTTCACAACCACTTCAACTTCGCTGAGTCTCGGGAGGAGACAGTGTGGCCATCGTTACGCCATTCGTGCGGGTCGGAACTTACCCGACAAGGAATTTCGCTACCTTAGGACCGTTATAGTTACGGCCGCCGTTTACTGGGGCTTCGATCCGATGCTTGCACATCTTCAATTAACCTTCCAGCACCGGGCAGGCGTCACACCCTATACGTCCACTTTCGTGTTAGCAGAGTGCTGTGTTTTTAATAAACAGTCGCAGCCACCTATTCTCTGCGACCCTCCAGGGCTTACGGAGCAAGTCCTTAACCTTAGAGGGCATACCTTCTCCCGAAGTTACGGTATCAATTTGCCGAGTTCCTTCTCCCGAGTTCTCTCAAGCGCCTTAGAATTCTCATCCTGCCCACCTGTGTCGGTTTGCGGTACGGTTCGATTCAAACTGAAGCTTAGTGGCTTTTTCCTGGAAGCGTGGTATCGGTTACTTCATGTCCGTAGACACTCGTCATCACTTCTCGGTGTTAAGAAGACCCGGATTTGCCTAAGTCTTCCACCTACCGGCTTAAACAAGCTATTCCAACAGCTTGCTAACCTAACCTTCTCCGTCCCCACATCGCATTTGAATCAAGTACAGGAATATTAACCTGTTTCCCATCGACTACGCATTTCTGCCTCGCCTTAGGGGCCGACTCACCCTACGCCGATGAACGTTGCGTAGGAAACCTTGGGCTTTCGGCGAGCGGGCTTTTCACCCGCTTTATCGCTACTCATGTCAACATTCGCACTTCTGATACCTCCAGCACACTTTACAATGCACCTTCATCGGCCTACAGAACGCTCCCCTACCATGCCAGTAAACTGGCATCCGCAGCTTCGGTTATAGATTTGAGCCCCGTTACATCTTCCGCGCAGGACGACTCGACCAGTGAGCTATTACGCTTTCTTTAAATGATGGCTGCTTCTAAGCCAACATCCTGGCTGTCTGGGCCTTCCCACTTCGTTTACCACTTAATCTATCATTTGGGACCTTAGCTGGCGGTCTGGGTTGTTTCCCTCTTGACAACGGACGTTAGCACCCGCTGTCTGTCTCCCGAGGAACCACTTGATGGTATTCTTAGTTTGCCATGGGTTGGTAAGTTGCAATAACCCCCTAGCCATAACAGTGCTTTACCCCCATCAGTGTCTTGCTCGAGGCACTACCTAAATAGTTTTCGGGGAGAACCAGCTATCTCCGAGTTTGTTTAGCCTTTCACCCCTATCCACAGCTCATCCCCGCATTTTGCAACATGCGTGGGTTCGGTCCTCCAGTACCTGTTACGGCACCTTCAACCTGGCCATGGATAGATCACTCGGTTTCGGGTCTACACCCAGCAACTATTCGCCCTATTAAGACTCGGTTTCCCTACGCCTCCCCTATTCGGTTAAGCTCGCTACTGAATGTAAGTCGTTGACCCATTATACAAAAGGTACGCAGTCACACCACAAGGGTGCTCCCACTGTTTGTATGCATCAGGTTTCAGGTTCTATTTCACTCCCCTCCCGGGGTTCTTTTCGCCTTTCCCTCACGGTACTGGTTCACTATCGGTCGATGATGAGTATTTAGCCTTGGAGGATGGTCCCCCCATATTCAGACAGGATTTCACGTGTCCCGCCCTACTTTTCGTACGCTTAGTACCACTGTTGAGATTTCGAATACGGGACTATCACCCACTATGGTCAAGCTTCCCAGCTTGTTCTTCTATCTCGACAGTTATCACGTACAGGCTCCTCCGCGTTCGCTCGCCACTACTTGCGGAATCTCGGTTGATTTCTTTTCCTCCGGGTACTTAGATGGTTCAGTTCTCCGGGTTCACTTCGCTTATCCTATGTATTCAGATAAGGATACCTCCTAAGAGGTGGGTTTCCCCATTCGGACACCGCGGGATCATAGCTTTATTGCCAGCTCCCCCGCGCTTTTCGCAGGCTTATACGTCCTTCGTCGCCTATCATCGCCAAGGCATCCACCTGATGCACTTATTCACTTGACTCTATCATTTCAAGAACCTCTCTGACTTCGTTTACCTACCCGTTGACTAGGGAAGTAAACTTGAAATTCCTACTTTGATAAAGCTTACTGCTTGTTGTGTCTTAACCCTGCCTTTTGTGTTTCAGGATTAAGTCGATACAATCATCACCCAAATACTGTGTTTGTTTTCTTTTCTCTTGCGAGAGATTCTTTATCCTTTGCAAAGAATAAAAAATCAAAACAAACGCATTGTCTTTGTTTGTTGATTTCGGCTTTCCAATTTGTTAAAGATCGATGCGTCGATATTTCACTTCGCAAATCAAAATAAGCTGCTAAGTATAGCAGGCTTCCTTTGATTTGTAAAGTGCTTGGTGGAGGCAAACGGGATCGAACCGATGACCCCCTGCTTGCAAAGCAGGTGCTCTACCAACTGAGCTATGCCCCCGTTCTTGGTGGGTCTGGGAGGACTTGAACCTCCGACCCCACGCTTATCAAGCGTGTGCTCTAACCAGCTGAGCTACAAACCCGGATTCTCTTCTTAAGCGAATCTTGTCTTCACTCAAGCTTTTCTCTTCCGCATCTTTTACAGTTTACCGATAAGTGTGAATGCATCAGACCTCTTCTTTCTCTAGAAAGGAGGTGATCCAGCCGCAGGTTCCCCTACGGCTACCTTGTTACGACTTCACCCCAGTCATGAAGCATACCGTGGTAAGCGGGCTCCTTGCGGTTACCCTACCTACTTCTGGTATCCCCCACTCCCATGGTGTGACGGGCGGTGTGTACAAGACCCGGGAACGTATTCACCGCAGTATGCTGACCTGCGATTACTAGCGATTCCGACTTCATGCACTCGAGTTGCAGAGTGCAATCCGGACTACGATCGGTTTTGTGAGATTGGCTCCGCCTCGCGGCTTGGCTACCCTCTGTACCGACCATTGTATGACGTGTGAAGCCCTGGTCATAAGGGCCATGAGGACTTGACGTCATCCCCACCTTCCTCCGGCTTGTCACCGGCAGTCTCATTAGAGTGCCCAACTTAATGATGGCAACTAATGACAAGGGTTGCGCTCGTTGCGGGACTTAACCCAACATCTCACGACACGAGCTGACGACAGCCATGCAGCACCTGTGTTACAGCTCCCGAAGGCACTCCTCCGTCTCTGGAGGATTCCGTACATGTCAAGACCAGGTAAGGTTCTTCGCGTTGCATCGAATTAATCCACATCATCCACCGCTTGTGCGGGTCCCCGTCAATTCCTTTGAGTTTTAATCTTGCGACCGTACTCCCCAGGCGGTCAATTTCACGCGTTAGCTACGCTACTAAGCAATCAAGTTGCCCAACAGCTAATTGACATCGTTTAGGCGTGGACTACCAGGGTATCTAATCCTGTTTGCTACCCACGCTTTCGAGCATGAACGTCAGTGTCATCCCAGGAGGCTGCCTTCGCCATCGGTATTCCTCCACATCTCTACGCATTTCACTGCTACACGTGGAATTCTACCTCCCTCTGACACACTCTAGTCACCCAGTTCAGAACGCAGTTCCCAGGTTAAGCCCGGGGATTTCACATCCTGCTTAAGTAACCGTCTGCGCTCGCTTTACGCCCAGTAATTCCGATTAACGCTCGCACCCTACGTATTACCGCGGCTGCTGGCACGTAGTTAGCCGGTGCTTATTCTTCAGGTACCGTCATCAACTGTCGGTATTAGCGACAGCCTTTCTTCCCTGACAAAAGTCCTTTACAACCCGAAGGCCTTCTTCAGACACGCGGCATGGCTGGATCAGGCTTGCGCCCATTGTCCAAAATTCCCCACTGCTGCCTCCCGTAGGAGTCTGGGCCGTGTCTCAGTCCCAGTGTGGCGGATCATCCTCTCAGACCCGCTACTGATCGTCGCCTTGGTAGGCCTTTACCCCACCAACTAGCTAATCAGATATCGGCCGCTCGAATAACGCAAGGCCCGAAGGTCCCCTGCTTTCCTCCTCAGAGAATATGCGGTATTAGCTAATCTTTCGATTAGTTATCCCCCATTACTCGGTACGTTCCGATATGTTACTCACCCGTTCGCCACTCGCCACCCAAGAAGCAAGCTTCTCTGTGCTGCCGTCCGACTTGCATGTGTAAAGCATGCCGCCAGCGTTCAATCTGAGCCAGGATCAAACTCTTATGTTCAATCTCTAACTTATAACTTCTGGTCTGCTTCAAAGAAACCGACAGGACAATGTCTAAAACATCATCTTGTCTGTCTTTCAAACAGTGTGAGGCCTAATGCACTCACACTTATCGGTAATCTGTTTTTTAAAGAGCGAATCGAATTATACAGTACGATTTTCAAAAGTCAACTAAAATTATCGAAAATTTCAACCAACTGTGTTATACTGTCTACTTCGTTTTCTTCACCGCGTCAGCAGCGAAGAACCGAACTATACGCCTCCCAGCAAAACCAGTCAACACCTTTCGCAAAATTATTTTCGAAAATTTAATCACTCCCCTGTTTTAACAGGATTTTTATTTTTCTAAAAACACCTCAAATCTTCCCTATTCGCGTCCTATATTCAACCCGATTCAATACTAAGGCCGTCTGAAAGAGTATTTCAGACGGCCTTTTTGTATGGTTTCTATTTATCCAATACGGTGTAGGATAATTTCTAAGACAAATTTACTACCTATATAGGCAAAAATCAGACTGACAAATCCGACAATGGTCCAAACTGCGGCTTTTTTACCTCGCCATGCGGTCATGCTGTGTTTCAACAATAATGCGCCATAAATCAGCCACGACATAATACTGAAGATGGTTTTATGCGTGAAGGTCATGGGTTTGCCGAAAACGGCTTCTGCAAAAAACGTACCGCTGATAACGGAATAGGTCAATAAAATGAAACCTGCCCAAATACCTTGGAACATGAGTTTCTCCAAACTCAATAAAGGCGGCAAGAAGCTGACCAATGCAGAAAAACGGCGTTTGTGCAGATTGCGGTTGATTAAAAGGATTAGGATGGCAAATAAGGTAACGATGCCAAATAGTCCGTATGCAAGCAATGATGATGCGATGTGCGACAGCGGCAACAAGTCTACGATTTGGCGACCTGAAATCTCCCGGGAAAAGGAAACCCAGTAATAAGGTTAATGCGGCACAGGGATACAATAAGAGTTGCACACCGCGCAGACAATAAAAGAAGCTGCCTAAGCAGTACATCATCAGCATCAGCCAGACTATCAGGCTGAGCGAATAACCAAAACCGGTAATCAATACCCTATCCTGCAATACTGGAAACATCAATGCTGCGCCATGTACCAATAATGCGCCACTCAAAATCAGCAGCTCGGTTTTCAGCGGGTAAGATTTATTATTGTGCTTTTTATGTTGCAACCAGGAAAATGCGCCCAATCCGGCATACACCAGCATCAGGCAGATTAAGACTATCGGCATAAATATCTTTCTCAATAGATACTATGAACACTTGACGTACGGCCGGCAGGGTTTCAGACGGCCTTGGTGTGCGTGTTTGTGTTCTTGAAGCATAACTTCGGACTATCGTGTAAAATAATCCCAATTTTATTTTAACAAAGAATGCCCTGTATTGGGCAGCTATTCTCATTATCAAGGATAAGTATGTTAGACAACCTGACCAACCGCTTCAGCAAGGTACTTAAAAATATTCGCGGCCAATCAACGCTGACCGAAGACAATATTAAAGAAGCCTTGCGCGAGGTTCGTCTTGCCCTGCTGGAAGCCGACGTTGCATTGCCCGTCGTTAAAGAATTCGTCAACACTGTCAAAGAACAAGCCCTCGGTCAAGAAGTCGTCGGCAGCCTGACGCCTGACCAAGCCTTTATCGGCGTGGTCAACCAAGCCTTGATCGAATTGATGGGCAAGGAAAACAAAACGCTGGATTTATCGGTTTCACCGCCTGCCATCGTTTTGATGGCCGGTTTGCAGGGTGCCGGTAAAACAACAACCGTCGGCAAACTCGCCCGCCTGCTGAAAAACGATCAGAAGAAAAAAGTTTTGGTGGTATCTGCCGACGTTTACCGCCCTGCTGCGATTGAACAGCTGCGCCTGTTGGCAGAACAGGTTGGTGTGGACTTTTTCCCGTCCGATACCAACCAAAAACCGGTTGAGATTGCGACTGCCGCCGTTGATTACGCCAAAAAACATTTTTACGATGTATTGATGGTCGATACCGCCGGCCGTCTGGCAATCGATGAAGAGATGATGAACGAAATCAAAGCGCTTCATGCGGCGGTCAACCCGGTTGAAACTTTGTTCGTCATCGATGCCATGCTGGGTCAGGATGCAGTGAACACTGCTCAGGCATTTAATGAAGCCCTACCGCTGACCGGCGTCGTATTGACCAAGATGGACGGCGATTCGCGCGGCGGTGCGGCATTGTCCGTACGCCATGTAACCGGCAAACCGATTAAATTTACCGGTGTCGGCGAGAAAATCAACGGCCTCGAGCCTTTCCATCCCGACCGTCTTGCCAGCCGTATCCTCGGCATGGGCGACGTATTGACCCTGATTGAAGACGTTCAAAAAGGTATTGATGAAGAAGCCGCCACCAAAATGGCGAAAAAGCTGCAAAAAGGCAAAGGCTTCGACCTCAACGACTTTAAAGAACAAATCCAGCAGATGCGCAATATGGGCGGCTTGGAAAACCTGATGTCGAAAATGCCGGGCGAACTGGGTCAAATATCGAAACAAATCCCCGAAGGCACAGCCGAAAAAGCAATGGGCAAAGTAGAAGCCATCATCAACTCGATGACCCCTAAAGAACGCGCCAACCCTGCCCTACTCAAAGCCAGCCGCAAACGCCGTATTGCAATGGGTGCGGGTACGACCGTGCAGGAAGTGAACAAATTGCTCAAACAGTTTGAACAAATGCAACAAATGATGAAGATGTTCAGCGGCAACGGTTTGGGCAAACTGATGCGTTTGGCCAAAGGCATGAAGGGAATGAAAGGCATGTTCCCGGGTTTGTAAGCTAATTTGACAGAAAACGCCGTCTGAAAAGTTTCAGACGGCGTTTTTTTACTCTAGCAAGAATTACTGTTCACATAATAACTATGAAATCTATTCCTTTTAAGAATTTTCATAGCGTATCGTTGCCTCTTCCAGCATTTCCCATTGGCCACCACTACCATGGTAGGTTTCGGCACCAAGCCTGAAAACGGCATTGCAGTGCGTACATTGAAAATAATGCACCACGAAATCGTTCCAACCATATATGTCACGATTACCCTGAGAATCTGTATGGGTAATGTAACCGCTGTTAGCGATGGTTTTGGCAACATCAAGGCTGGGACCATAAACTTTGTCGTAGGCTGGAGTAATATCGATAAGCGTGCCGTCTGCTAAACGATCAGAGGCTCGCAGTAACATTTGCGATAATTCTTTCGGAACCCTGATACGAACGGTAGGTCGCAGGTCAGAACAGTAATCACACATGGCTTAGATCTTTCAGTAAAGTAAAGGAAAAAAGATAAGAGACGCGAGACCTTTACTCATTCAACCTTCAACTTATTGCGGCTTTTTCTGCTCTTCGCGTACTTTGTCCACCAACTGGTCAATTGTGGTCATGCCGGACTGCCAGTCTTTAAATTCGACTTGGTATTTGCCGCCGACGATCACGGTCGGTGTGCCGCTGATTTGGAATTTATTGGTCAATTCTTCCATTTGAGCCGCACGCGCTTGGCTTTCAGGCGCTTCAAATGCAGCCAATACTTTTTTGCCGTCAAACGCGGTTTGCTCGGACAACCATTTTTTCAGGGTATCGGTATCGGCCAAGTTGATTTTTTGGTTAACCATCGCATCGAAAATATGGCTGTTGGCTTTATCTGATTCACCGGCTATTTCCACTGCGGCCGCCAAACGTGCCAAAGGTTTCATTTCATCACCCCAAACGACATGCTCCCGGCGCATATAGGTATCGTCTTTAAACGTTTTGATGTGTTCGCTCAAAACCGGCTCCAAATGGGCGCAATGCGGGCAGAAGTAGCCGAAGAATTCCAATACTTCGATTTTGCCGGCCTGCTGTTGCGGAATCGGGTTGGACAAGACGGTGTAATTGACACCTTCGGTCAATGCGGCAGGGGCTGCCGGAGCGGATGTGTTGCTTTGGGCGCTGTCTGCCGGAACGCTGGTTTCCGCCTGTTTGCTGCAAGCGGCCAATGCCAACAGGGTTAATGAAGTCAAGGCTAAGGTTTTCAGTTTCATAGGTATCTCTTTACATTCAAATCAATGGGCGGATTTTATGGCATTTTGTTGGAGGTGTGTTCGATTTGAGTGAAAAAATGTGTTTAGTTTTATTTCAACCTTTATAAAAGGCCGTCTGAAATATGGCTTAGATCATAGCCTTATTTTCAGACGGCCTTTACCTGATTTCATCAAAAACGGTAATTTACCCGGGCGGTATAGCCGCGCGGATTACCCGGCATGGCGTCCGAACGCCAATATTTTTGATTGAGCAGATTAGCTGCGGCAAAGGTAACGTTGACGTTTTTATGGTTCCAGCCGAGCATGGCATCAACTCGGGCAAAGCCTGGAAGCGTAGTCACTTCTTTATTTCTTGAGTCGTAACCGTAGCGTTTGCCCGTACCGGTTACGCCGATTTCGCCGTAGAGGTTTTCGGTCGGCGTATAACGGAAGAACAGGTTGCCGGTAACGTTGCTGGTGTTGTCCAAATGGATGCCCACGCGGTCGGGGTTTTCTTTGTCTTCAACGACTTTCGTCTGCATCACGCCCAACGAGCCGCGTAGGTAGAGTTTTTTGGGGATGATTTGTCCGATGGCGGACAGCTCCACGCCGCGCGAACGGTGTTTGCCGCCGACTGCCCAAGTGTAGGGATCATTTTGCGCGTCGGGACGGTAGCGGATATTGAAGCGTTCGATTTGGTAGGCGGACAATGTGGTGCTGAGGCGATCGTCCAACCAACTGCTTTTCACGCCGGTTTCGTATTGGCGGGTGTACTCGGGATCGGCGTTGAACACGGCGGCAGACGAAGTGTCGATGCTCAAATAGCCGCCGCGTCCGCCATAAGGTGCAAAGCCTTTGTTATATGAAGCGTAGAGTGTGTGGGCAGGCGTTACGTTCCACACTGCACCGATATTAGGGCTGAATGAGTGGCCGCTGTACTGGCGGCTGCTGCCGGTGAGTTTGTTTTCGGAATTAAAGGTGTACTTGTCGTAACGACCGCCGAGGACGAATTTCAAATCGGGCGTGGCAGAGAAGATGTTTTGCACAAAGATGCCGTAGGAATCGGCCTTGTGTCGGTTTTGAGTAAGAACGGGCTGCAATCTGCCCGAAGCCGGCCAGCTTGCGCGGTCGTAGGGGTTGATGGAGGCGGTAAAGGCGCGGCTGTAACCCAAGGTCGGGTTGCGGTGTTCGCGGCTGTAATCCATGCCTACGGTCAGGTGGTTTTCAAAACGGCCGATGTGGTAGTCACCGTTGAGCGTGAAGTTGGATGACAGGGTTTTGTTGTCGGTCTGCTGCCAGGCGTAGTTACGCTTGATTAGGCTGCCGTTTTCGCTGCCTGCATAGAAATGGTCGAAATCCTGCGCCGCCGTGCGGTGGGCGAGCTGCCATTGGGCACGCCATTTGTCGTTGAAGGCGTATTCAAGATCGGAACGCCAGACTTGCAGCTTGTCTTTGACAAAATCGTTCGGGTGGGCGAAACCCATGCAGTAAGGCAGTCCGAAACGGTCGTACACGGACTTGGTCGGACTGCGGTCGGGCGTGCGCTCCACATTGTCGTAGGTGTATTGCCCCGTCCACTTCAAGCCGTTGTCGAGTTTGACGGTAATGCTGGGCGAAACCATGACGTTTTTGCTGTCTATGCCGCTGCGGAACGAATTGGCGCGCCCGACTTCGCCGGTGAGGCGGATGGCGACGTTTTTGTTCAGCACTTCGTTGATGTCCATATTCAGGCTGCGGTTTGCCCACGAGCCGTAAACCGCACCGATGTTGCGGCTTTGTTTGAAGTTGGCGTATTTGCTGACCATATTGATGACGCCGCCGCCGTTGGTGCGGCCGTAAAGGACGGAAGATGGGCCTTTCAGGATTTCCACGCGCTCGATGTTGGCGGTGCTGCGGCGGACCTGTCCGCTCTCGCGCACGCCGTCGCGGTAAATATCGGATGCGTCGGCTTGAAAACCGCGCAGGAAAATGCTTTCGCCGCGCATATCGTAGGCAGCGTCAATACCGGCGTTACCTTCGAGGATGGAACTCAAATCGTTCGTGCCGTAGTTTTTGTTTTTCTGGATGTTGAGCGTATCGACGGTTTGCGGCGTTTCTTTGATGAGCTGTCCGTTGCGGGTAACGGCGGCTTCGTCGTAGTTGATGTAGCCTTTGAGTACGCTGGTGTCGGACTGCCCAACCACGGAAACGGTGGGCAGGGTGGCGGTGTAATGTTCACCATTATCCTGCGTATCGGCGGCAGCAACAGGGAAGGAAGCGATAATCAGCGTGGGTAATAAAGCCAAATGAAATGGTATTTGCATTTATACTCAATTTAACAAAACAACCGAATTATATTGCTTCATAAAAGAAATGAGAATAGTTTCTTTTAATTATATTTAACATGATATTTGCAAACAAAGGCCGTCTGAAACACATATCGGTTTCGGACGGCCTTCGTTTATTAATATTAATAGATACTGCTACACTACTTACTCAACAGCATTTCCTGCATCAGCTTCATGCCCCATTGCCAGCCGCCGAGTGCGCCGTTTAACCGGCCGGAATGCGGCGATTGAAGCAGGCGCGCCTGCCAGCGGTCGGCCTGTTCTTGCGCCCAATCGCGTGGCGTACCGTTTGTTTCGGCGATGATCAACGCCGTACGACAAGGGCAACGGACGCGTTGGAACGTATGGATTTCGTCTTCGGGAAAAGCCTCGGGACGCGGCGAGACCAAAATAATATTGGTCAGGCGTTTTTGCGTCAGGATGTCGGCTTGGTACAGCCATGCCAAAAATGCAGACACACCAACACCATGAGCCACGACGGCAATATTTCTACTGACGATATGCTCAAAGGCCGTCTGAATGGCGTGTTGCCATTCGGAAACGGTTTGCCGACTATCGGCTTCGGCAGTTTGAACAATCGGATAGCTGACCGCCCAGCGGTCTATCCACATTTCCGCTTCATCCGCATCGCGTATCAGAAACAGTGCCATTTCTTCGAGTTCGAAGCTCTGCATTTCAGACGGCCTATTTGAGTAAGTCGTTGAGTGTAAATGCAATCAGCAATGCGGCAGGCACGCTGAGGATGGCACAAGTCGCCAGACAAAGTACGATGTTGGCAACCAGCCGCCAGCCCTTCCAAGCAAAGCATTTGGCCGCAATCAGCAGGCAAGGCAGGGAAAACAGCAGCCATACCAACGCCCACGTCGGATTGGCCTTGGTCGGCGCAACCCAGCCGGACATCCGCGCCAGCATAAATACCGCCCACACCAGCATAGGCAATACAAATGCCGCCACGACCCACGCTGCGCCTACGCCGGTTTTGCCGTTTATATTCCAATCATATTTACCAAAAACCTTATTCGGCAACATAGTCATACTCCACAACTAAAGGGGCGTGATCTGAGAATTTTTCGTCTTTATAAACATGTGCGGAAACGGCTTTGGCGGCCAACTCCGGTGTAACCATCTGATAATCGATACGCCACCCGACATCTTTCGCATACGCTTGTCCGCGGTTGCTCCACCAGGTATAGCCCGGCACATCGGGATAAAGTGTGCGCCACATATCCGTCCAACCGAGCTTGTGAATAACCTTGCCTATCCATTCGCGCTCTTCAGGCAAGAAGCCCGAATTTTTCTGATTACCCTTCCAGTTTTTCAAGTCGATGTTTTGGTGGGCGATGTTCCAGTCGCCGCAGACGACGATGTCGCGTCCTTCGTTTTTCATGGCTTCGAGCATGGGATAGAACGCGTCCAAAAAGCGGTATTTCACTTGTTGGCGCTCTTCCGCGCTGCTGCCGCTGGGTAGATACAGCGAAATTACCGACAACTTGCCGAAATCGCAACGGACAAAACGGCCTTCCCTGTCAAATTCTTCAATGCCCATGCCGATTTGCACATTGTCGGGTTTGCGTTTGCTGTACACCGCCACGCCGCTATAGCCGCGCTTTTCGGCGCAATGCCAGTAGCCATGCATACCGTGCGGATTCTTCATATCGTCTGACAGGTCAGCCTCTTGAGCTTTCAGTTCCTGCACGCAGACAATGTCCGCGCCCGATGCGGCGATGTATTCGTAAAAACCTTTTTTATAGGCGGAGCGGATGCCGTTGACGTTGGCAGAGATGATTTTCAACATAAGATTTGAGTGATGTTTAAAAACGGATAATAGGATTGAAGTTCTCAGACGGCCTGCAAGTCATAAACAAATACTTTGGAATTGCGGCCGTTGGCATTGTATTCCTGCCGGCGTTCGGCAGGCAGGTCATCGGCCGAGGCCGTCTGAAAGCCCCGTTCGACAAACCATTCGCCCGTGTGCGTGGATAAGGCGAAAAGCGTTTTGATATTTAAGGCGCGCGCTTTTTGGAATAAATGTTCCAACAGCAATTCGCCGTAGCCGCCGTCGCGCGCTTCGGGTGACACCACCAGGCAGGCCAATTCGCCGCAATCAGGCTCGGAAAAGGTTTTCAGCGCCACGCAGCCGTAAATGTTTTGATCGTGTTCCAATACGGAAAAACTGGAAATATGGTTTTCCAAATACTCGCGGCTGCGGTGTAACAAGATGCCTTGTTCCGCCAGCGGACGGATTAAGGCGATGATGTGCGGAATGTCGTCGCTGCGTGCCTGACGGATGGAAACAAACGGCCCTCGGGCAATAGACGTACCGCTGCCCTCGCGGGTAAACAGCTCGCGCAACAGGCTGCCGTCTTCGCGGCCGTTGAGAATCTGCACCCGCGATACGCCGTTTTCCAGTGCGCACACTGCCGCATGGAGCAAATCAACCGGCACATCGGGATTGTCGCGCACCAACTCCTGCACTTCGCCGACAGACAACGTATTGGCCAACGAGCCGTCAGCGCGGCGGATACCCGCTTCTTCGGTCAGGAAAACCAGTTTCTCTGCCTGCAAAGCCATGGCCACTTCCTGCGCGGTTTCGCACATACTCAGATTGAAGGTTTTGCCGCTGTACGAATGTCCCAAAGGACTGATCAGCACCACCGCGCCGCCATCTAAGCGCAAACGGATCTCTTCCGCGTCGATTTTGCGGACGGTACCGGTATAGCCCATGTCCACGCCGTCGATAACGCCCAACGGACGGGCGGTAATAAAGTTGCCGCACGCGATAACCGGCGGCTTACTCCGTTGCTGTGCAGATACGCTGCTGAACAAAGCTGCTTCGACATCGCTGCGGATAATCCCCGCCACCTGCTTCACTTCCATCAGGGTCGCTTCATCGGTAATCCGTCGGCTGCCGCTGTATTTCGGAACAAAATTCCGACCCGAAGCCAATTTGTCGAGCAAATGCCGCGAACCGTGCACCAAGACCAAACGCAAGCCCAAGCTGGCCAACAGATTCAAATCTGCGGCCAAACGGATCAGGGTTTCGCCTTCCAACAGGCTGTCGGTCACGCCGACCACCATGGTTTTGCCGCGCAAATATTGAATATAGGGCGCGGCTTCGCGAAAGCTGGCAACAAAATGGGCGATGTTACTCATAGCAGGGCAAGATAAAAGAGTTGCATAATCAAAACCGTCAGCGCAATCAGCGATGCCAACGTCCAGTTGAAACCATCCTTGCGCGTTTTGACCGCCGCCTGCTCTTCCGCCTTGGGCTCTTCCTTGAGTGCGCTATTGAGCAAATCGGAAATTTCTTTGCGCGAGAGTTTGGAATGCTTGAGGATTTGCGCGCCGATGTTATGCACGAGGCGCACATCCGTTACCGCCACAGGCAGATGGGCCGGATCGGCCGGCAGGTTGCCCGACAGATAATCCTTGGCCTTAAACATCCCCGAACAACGCGTGCAGACCACAAAACCCTGCGCCACGTTCAACTGGGCATCTTTCACCCAATGCGGCGTTTTACAATGAGGACAAGAACAAGCAGGCATGAGTATTTTTCCGTAAGTGTATTGAATCAAAAATATATTTTTAGCCAATGTTTCAGGCCGTCTGAAAAAAACGTTTCAGACGACCTGAGCATGATGTTATGGTTTAAACCGCGCCGTAACGTTCGCGATAGGCTTTGACCGGCTCGAAGAAGCCGCCAAATTCGGCATTGTTTTGCAAGAGCGTGAACAAGTCGTTCAGGTTGGCAATCGAAACCACCGGCAGGCCGTATTGTTTTTCGACTTCCTGCACCGCCGACAATTCGCCCGTGCCTTTTTCCATGCGGTCGAGCGCAATGGCCACTGCAGCAGGCGTTGCGCCTTCGGCCTCAATCAGTTTGACCGACTCGCGCACGGATGTGCCGGCGGAAATCACATCATCGATAATCAGCACGCGGCCTTTCAAAGGCGCACCCACCAACACGCCGCCCTCGCCGTGGTCTTTGGCTTCTTTGCGGTTGTAGGCAAACGGTACGTTTACGCCTTTTTCCGCCAACATCATCGCTGTCGCCGCCGCCAAAATAATGCCTTTATAGGCTGGGCCGAACAGCATATCGAACTTCACGCCGCTGGCAATAATGGCCTCGGCGTAAAACTTCGCCAACTGCAAAGTCGATGCGCCGTCATTGAACAAACCGGCATTGAAAAAATAAGGCGACTGACGGCCGGCCTTGGTCGTAAATTCGCCGAATTTCAACACGTTTTGTGCCAAAGCGAATTTGAGGAAGTCTTGACGGAAATCGGACATTTGGGTTCTCCCGAAAGATGTTGATTTATCAAAGAAACGATTATAAAGGATTCATGCAGAAAAATCAGGCCGTCTGAAAAACGGGTTCGCCCCGCTTTAAACCGACTTGCCCTATTCCTTTTCAAACCGACAAGGCGGCATTGCCGTCTTATCACGGCAATCAAAGCGGATTATTCCCGATGATAAGGATGGTTGTGCAAAATCGAAACGGCGCGATAAAGCTGCTCGGTCAATAAAACGCGCACCATGCCGTGCGGCAGAGTCAGGCTGGAAAGGCGCATCATCATGTTTGCCTGCTGTTTCAAACGGTCGGTCATGCCGTCTGCGCCGCCGATAATAAAGCAGACGTGTTCGCCGTTTTGCTGCCAGCTTTTCAAATGTTGCGCCAATTCGACCGAAGTCGGCGCTTTGCCGCGTTCGTCCAATACCACCAAAAACGCGCCTTGCGGGATGGCTTCCAGCAGGCGTTTTTCTTCAGCCGCCATGCCCTGAGCCGCATTCACACCCGCGCCGCGTTTTTCCGGCTTGATTTCTTTCAGCGCATAATTGACATCGCGCCCGAAGCGTTTGGCGTACTCGCCGACGGCCTCATCGACCCAACGCGGCATTTTCGTGCCGACAGCCAAGACGGTGATATTCATGGGGTATCCTTTTACTATCGAATTGTCGGTTGGGCATTATGGTCAAGCAAGTTCTCAACCTTTTCAAACCATGAGCCAATGCCCACGCAACCGACTGAAAATAAAAGGCCGTCTGAAAGCCGAATGTATCCCGTTCGGCTGTTTCAGACGGCCTTTCAATGATTAGCAGTGAACCAGCGTACCTTCGTTTTCGCCGGTTACCACGCGTTTGAGCGAGCCTTCTTTGGCAATGCCGAAGACCACGATATTGAGTTTGCGTTCGCGGCAGAGGGCGAAGGCGGTGGCATCCATCACTTTGAGGTTTTTCAACAAGGCTTCGTCAAAAGTAATGGTTTCGTAGCGTGTTGCAGATGGGTCTTTTTTCGGGTCTGCGGTGTACACGCCGTCGACGTTGGTGGCTTTGAGCATCACGTCGCAGTTCATTTCCGCACCGCGCAATGCGGCGGCAGTGTCGGTCGTGAAGAATGGGTTACCAGTACCGGCGGCGAAAATCACGACTTTGCCTTCTTCCAAATATTGAATGGCTTTAGGACGGGCGTAAGTTTCAGCGATTTGCTGCATAGACAGTGCGGATTGTACGCGCGCTTTGATGCCCAAGGTTTCAAATGCGTCTTTGAGTGCCAAGGCGTTCATCACAGTTGCCATCATGCCCATGTAGTCGGCAGTGGCGCGGTCCATGCTGCCTGCTTGTGCAGATACGCCGCGGAAAATGTTACCGCCGCCGACAACGATACCGACTTGCACGCCCATTCTCACGATTTCGGCAATTTCGCCGACAGTTTGAACGATGGTATCGTGATTGATGCCGAATGGATCAGAGCCCATCAGGGATTCGCCGGAGAGTTTCAGTAATACGCGTTTGTATTTGATTTGCTGTGTCATGGGATACCTTGCTTTCTTGAATGTCGTCGGTCGGGGGTCGGGCCGTCTGAATTTTCAAACGGTCGGAATATTAATGATAGAGTGTGTCGGTTTATTATTGTTTTGGTTTTCAGACGGCCTGAATATTCAGCCGTCTTAAATTAGGTACCGTAAACGGTTTTCTCAAAAAAAAGCACCCTGATTCGTTTGGAATCTAGGTGCTTTCTTTTTCATAAGTGCCTTACACTTTAGCAGCGGCAGCAACTTCGGCCGCGTAGTCAACAACGGCTTTCTCGATACCGTCGCCTACTTTGTAGCGTACGAAGCTGATTACTTCAGTGCCGTTTTCTTTGGCGAATTGGGCAACAGTTTGGTCAGGGTTCATCACGAATGCTTGGCCGTTCAGAGTGATTTCAGCCAAGAATTTGCGGATACGGCCTTCAACCATTTTAGCGGCGATTTCGGCAGTTTGCCGGAAGCAATGGCTTGCTCGGTGTAGATGTGGCGTTCTTTTTCGATGGTTTCAGCATCCACTTCGGCTTCGGATACGCATTGAGGTTTGGCGGCAACGATGTGCATACCGATTTTGCGTGCTACGTCTTCAGAGCCTTTGTACTCAACCAATACGCCTTCGGTAGCCAAAGCACCGTGGATGTAGGCAACCAGTTGGTTGGCAGTGTCAATCACTTGGAAACGGCGAACAGACATGTTCTCGCCCAATTTAGCGATGATGGCTTTACGTTCTGCTTCAACCAGTTCGCTCAGTTTTTCAACGGTAGCCGGTTTTTTCTCGGCAGCAGTTTTCGCAACGAAGTTGGCAAATTCTACGAAGCCCGCGTCTTTGGCAACGAAGTCGGTTTCGCAGTTTACTTCAACCAATGCACCGACATTGCCGTTGATCGCGTAAGCCAATACGCCTTCGGCAGCAGTACGGCCGGCCAGTTTACCGGCTTTCGCACCGGATTTAATACGCAGGATTTCTTCGGCTTTGTCGAAGTTGCCTTCAGCTTCAACCAAGGCTTTTTTGCATTCCATCATGCCCAGGCCGGTAGCGGCGCGCAGGTCGGCAACCATTTTTGCAGTAATTTCTGCCATTTTGAATCTCCTAGATTTTTGGGAACACGGCCATTTGCCGTGTTTGGAAATAGTGGCCGTCTGAAACGGATTTCAGAACGGGATTTGAGAAAAGGGGCATAACGCCCCTCTTCCGTGTACCGAATTACTCGGCAGCAGCTTCTTGGGCAGCGGCTACAGTTTCTTGCAGCGCTTGGTTTTTGCCTTCCAAAACTGCGTCGGCGATGCCGCGGCAGTACAGGCGGATGGCTTTGGCGGAGTCATCGTTACCAGGGATAACGTATTTCACGCCGTCAGGGCTGTTGTTGGTATCGACTACGGCGATAACAGGGATGCCCAGTTTTTCAGCCTCAACCAGAGTACCTTTTTGGTAGCCGGTATCGATAACGAAAATCGCGTCAGGCAGGCCTTTCATGTTTTTGATACCGCCCAAAGAACGTTCCAGTTTTTCAACGTCGCGTTGCATTTCCAGAATTTCTTTTTTGTTGAAACCGCCTTCAGCAGCGTTTTCCAGAGCAGCAGTTTTTTCTTCCAGGCGTTTGATGGATTGCTTAACGGTTTTGTAGTTGGTCAGCATACCGCCCAACCAACGGTGATCAACGAAAGGCATACCGGCACGGGTAGCTTCTTCGCGGATGATGTCGCGGGCTTGGCGTTTGGTACCTACGAACAATACTGTACCTTTATTGGCAACCAGACGGCGTACGGCTTCTTGCGCCTCTTGGAACATCGGCAGGGTTTTTTCCAAGTTTACAATATGGATTTTGTTGCGCGCACCGAAAATGTATTGGGCCATTTTCGGGTTCCAGAAACGGGTTTGGTGACCGAAGTGAACACCGGCTTCAATCATCTGACGCATAGTAATTTGAGACATGTTATTTCCTTGAAAGGGTTAAAGAGCACACATTCAATCGCATAGAACTTGATAGGCGGCGCCTATTGTCAAGCACCCTTCGGCGAAAGTGGGCATAAGTTTTAAAAAAATAAAAGCGTGTTTCCGAAATGGAAAACTGACGGATTATAGCGGATAAGAGGCCGTCTGAAAAGGGATTTTATACCTTCCCGTCCTGTTTTTCATCTGCCTGTACCGCCTTTTGGCGGGCCGCTTCAAACTCCGCCTGCTCCTGCCGTTTCATCAGGCGGTTGCGGCGACGGATGGTCACGACAAAGACCGTAAACACAGTGGGCAACACTGCCCAAAAAACCAAATAAATCAACGCGCGCGCAATACTCGGCTGCGCGGCGGAAAACATCACGGCAACAAAAAGATAGCCGATGGCGACAATGTGCCACATCGTGTGCGTCCTGTTTGAATGTTAACAAAATCGTTATAATCGCAACATTCTACCGCAATCCCGAAAGGCCGTCTGAAAATGAGGAATCCCGAAAAATCGGCACTACGCAAACAGTTCCGCCGCGCACGCGCCCAAATGAGCGCCGACGAGCGTAACGCCGCCACCGAAACCATCAACCGCCTGCTCAAGCCTACATCAAAAAAGGACGGAAAATCGGCGTGTATTGGCCGATGGGCAAGGAATTGCGATTGGACGGCTTTGTCCGTGCCGCACAAAAACGCGGCGCAAAACTCTACCTGCCCTATATCGAACCGAACACGCGGCGGATGTGGTTCACCCCCTACCCTGCCGACGGCGCCAAACAAGAACGCAAACGCGGCCGCGCCAAATTGCATGTCCCCCAATTCACCGGCAAAAAAATCCGCGTCCACCAACTCAGCCTATTGCTGGTCCCCATCGTCGGCATCGACAAACGCGGCTACCGCCTCGGACAGGCCGGTGGCTATTACGACGCCACCCTCTCCGCCATGAAATACCGCCTGCAAACCCAAACCCTGGGCGTAGGCTTCGGCTGCCAACTGACCGACACCCTGCCGACCGAACCCCACGACCTGCCGCTGGACGGGTTTGTATCGGAGTCGGGCGTGCTGATGTTCAAACATCATTAATCAATAGCTTTCAGAAGACCTCAGAGATGCCGTCCGTTAAGACACTATAAAAGGTCGTCTGAAAACTCAAACTATCAAATACAAAGGAAACCTCCATGACTGATTTTTCATCCACTCCCGTTTTATCCTTCGACCGCGTCCGTCTCGAACCTTTAACAACGGCACACGAAGCCGGTTTGCGCGAAGCAGTTTGCGACGGCGAAGTTTGGAAGCTGAACGTAACCACCGCGCCCGAACCCCACCAAGTAGCTGACTATATCCGCACCGCCATACAAACCCGCCTCGCCTTTGCCGTCATCGACGAAGACACGGGAAAAATTGTCGGCTCAACTTCGCTTTACCACATCGACCCCGCCATCCCACGCCTCTACATCGGTTTCACATGGTATGCCCTGTCGGCACAGCGCACGCACATCAATACCGCCTGCAAAATCATGTTGCTCGACTACGTTTTCGACACTTTAAACTGCCGTTGCGTCTGCTGGCAGACCGACAACCTCAATACCGCCTCCCAACGCGCCATCGAACGCTTGGGTGCACACCAAGACGGCATCTTGCGCTGCCACAAGCTGCGGAAAGACGGCAGCGTGCGCGATACGGTTGAATACAGCCTGCTGCGTGAGGAATGGCCGCAGGCAAGGGTAAAACTGCTCGAAAAAGCGGCAGCTTATGACGCGTCCTGAAAAAACGTTTTCTTCTTCATTTTTTCATCAGAATACGCCCATCTTGCTGACAATCCGAACTCTTTAAAAAATTAATGAAATAAGGTGCAACACCATCAATCCCCTGATAAATAAAGGCCGTCTGAAAGTTTCAGACGGCCTTTATTCGGATTAAACCTTACTTGGCATCTTTAAACCCGCGTTTCAAATGCACCATCAGCAACGCCACCGCCGCAGGGGTTACGCCGGAAATTCGGCTTGCCTGTCCGACGGTTTCGGGTTTGTGCTGGTTGAGCTTTTGCTGCACTTCGGCGGATAAACCTTTGACTTTGCTGTAATCGATGTCGTCGGGCAGCTTTAAGGTTCGATGTCGCGGCGGCTGTCGATTTCTTCGTTTTGGCGGTCGATATAGCCTTGGTATTTGACTTGGATTTCGACTTGTTCGACCACGCTGTCGGCAAGTGCGGTTTCAGGTTGTGCGTCGGGCAGGGTCATCAGCGCGGCGTAGTCGAGGTTCGGGCGGCGCAGGAGGTCGTGCAGGTTGGCTTCGCGGCTGAGTTTCTGGCCGAATACGCGCAGCTGCTCTTCTTCGGCGAGTTTTTGCGGCGTGTACCACGTTGTTTTCAAACGTTGGATTTCGCGTTCGATGGCTTCGCGTTTTTCGTTGAACATGCGCCATTGTTCTTCACCCACCAAGCCGATTTTGTAGCCGTCTTCGGTCAGGCGCATGTCGGCGTTGTCTTCCCTGAGTTGCAGGCGGTATTCGGCGCGGCTGGTGAACATGCGGTAAGGCTCATTCACGCCTTTGGTAATGAGGTCGTCCACCAATACGCCGAGATAGGCTTGTTCGCGGCGCAGCAGGAGCGGGTCTTGTTCGCGGATGTATTGCACGGCGTTCGCACCTGCGAGCAGGCCTTGTGCGGCGGCTTCTTCGTAGCCGGTCGTGCCGTTGATTTGTCCGGCGAAGAAGAGGCCTTGGATGGTTTTGGTTTCGAGGCTGGCTTTGAGGTTGCGCGGGTCGAAGTAGTCGTATTCGATGGCGTAACCGGGGCGCAGGATATGGGCGTTTTCAAGGCCTTTCATGCTGCGCACGAGGGCGATTTGGATATCGAACGGCAGGCTGGTGGAGATACCGTTTGGATAGTATTCGTGCGTGGTCAGGCCTTCGGGTTCGAGGAAAATCTGGTGGCTGTCTTTGTCGGCGAAGCGGTTGATTTTGTCTTCGATAGACGGGCAATAACGCGGACCCACGCCTTCGATTTGCCGGTAAACATCGGGCTGCGGTCGAAACCTGAGCGGATGATGTCGTGGGTTTGCGTGTTGGTATGCGTAATCCAGCAGGACACTTGGCGCGGGTGCATATCGGCGCTGCCGCGTACGGACATTACGGGAACGGGTGTGTCGCCGGGCTGTTCGGTGAGCTGGGAGAAGTCAATCGTGCGTCCGTCGATGCGCGGCGGCGTGCCGGTTTTCAGACGGCCTTGAGGCAGGTTCAATTCGCGCAAACGGCCGCCCAAGGATTTGGCGGCGGGGTCGCCGGCGCGGCCGCCTTCGTAGTTTTCCAAACCGATGTGGATTTTGCCGGACAAAAACGTGCCGGCGGTCAATACAACGGCGCGTGCTTTAAACTCCACGCCCATCGCGGTAACCACGCCGCTGATGCGGTCGCCGTCGAGCGTTACGTCGTCAACCGACTGCTGGAAGAGGTCGAGATTTTCTTGGTTTTCCAACATTTCGCGGATGGCGGCTTTATACAAAATGCGGTCCGCCTGCGCGCGCGTGGCACGAACCGCCGCGCCTTTGCTGGCGTTCAGGCGGCGGAACTGGATGCCGGATTTGTCGGTGGCCAACGCCATCGCGCCGCCCAATGCGTCGAGTTCGCGCACGAGATGGCCTTTGCCGATACCGCCGATGGAGGGGTTGCACGACATTTGGCCGAGGGTTTCGATGTTATGTGAGAGCAGCAGGGTTTGCGCCCCCATGCGTGCGGCGGCAAGCGCGGCTTCGGTACCAGCATGGCCGCCACCGACGACAATCACGTCGTAGGTTTTGGGGTAAATCATGTAAGTCATTTATGTGTTCTGTAAAGGTTTCAGACGGCCTTTTGTTGATCAGGCCGTCTGAAAAGTGGAATCAAATCTTAAAAAACCAAGCTTAGAAGGTATAGCCTGTTTCCAATTCGTCATCGCCGACCAATTCGACCAGCAATGCATACAGCGGCGCCAAATCGTTGTAACGGCGGGATACGCGGCGCAGGTAATTCAAGAAGCGCGGGATTTCCGGGCGGTATTTGTCTTTACCGTCGCGGTAGTACAGGCGGGCAAAAATACCGGCCACTTTCAAATGGCGTTGTACGCCCATCCATTCAAACCAGCGGTAGAACTCATCAAACTCGGCAGGCACGGGCAACTCGGCAGCGCGTGCTTTTTCCCAGTAACGGATGACCAAATCCAATACAAATTCTTCTTCCCATTCGATAAACGCATCGCGCAACAGCGACACCAAATCATAGGAAATCGGGCCATAAAGCGCATCTTGGAAGTCCAATACGCCCGGGCGGCCTTTCGCCAGCATCAGATTGCGGACGATAAAGTCGCGGTGGACATACACTTTGGGCTGCGCCAATAGGGGCGGCAGCAGCGTATCGACGGTTTGCTGCCACAACTGGCGTTGCTTGAAGGTCAGCTCGCGGCCCAATTCTTTGGCCACAAACCATTCGGGGAACAAATTAATCTCACGCAGCATGACTTCGCGGTCGTATTCTGGCAGTTTGCCGGGCTGGCTGGCTTTTTGCAGCTCGATCAGTTCGTCGATGGCTTCGAGCAGCAGGGCTTTGTGGGCGGTTTCGCTGTTTTCCTGATTCATGGCGGTCAGGAATGTGGTGTTGCCCAAATCGTTCAACACCATAAAGCCCAACGCTTCATCCACATGAAGCACTTGCGGCACATTGACCATGTTAAACAGTTTTTGCACTTTCAAATACGGCGCAACACTCATCTTCTCAGGAGGCGCGTCCATACAGATGACGGTTTGGCCGTCTGAAAACGTCGCGCGGAAATAACGGCGGAAGTCGGCATCGGCTGCCGCAAAGCTCAATTCGAACGGCTGGTTCGGGTAAACAGACTCCAGCCAGTTTTGTAATTCGGTTTGTCGTTGCATAGCGGTATCGCAGAATTTCAGGTTACAATAACCGCTATTCTAACTGGCAAACCGATTTAAGGGGCGATTTTGGCTCGTTTATTTTCACTCAAACCCTTGGTACTCGCCTTAATTATGGGCTTTGGCGCAACAGCCGTGCGCGCGGAAGATGCTTCTGTTCCGCAGGCGGAAGACTATACCCCTGCCCACGCCGCCGAATCCAAACCGGCAAAAACAGGCCAAAGCGAAGCCGATCCGCTTTCCTTGGGCAGCACTTGCCTGTTTTGCGACCATGAAGATGCCAAGCCGGCCGAAACCGCCGAAATCAAACGCAGCGGCGAGCCTGCCCTGCCTGCCGATTACACACGCGTCAACGCCGATAAAATAGAAGGCCAGACCCAAGTCGGCGTCCGTGCCGAAGGCGACGTCATTGTCGAGCGCAATGCCGATGTTCTCAACGCCGATTGGGCGCAATACGACCAAGCCACCGATACCGTTACCGCCGGCGACCGCTTTACCCTGTATCAAAACGGTTCGACCGTATCCGGCGACCAATTGGTTTACAACCTCAAAAATCAAACCGGCTCCGGCACTGCCGTGCGCCTCAATACCGAACAAGGCGGCCGCCGCCTTCAAAGTGTCAGCGAAAGCCGAACTCAAAGGCAAAGGTCTCTACAAACTCATCAATACCAAATTCAACACCTGTTCGCCCGGCGACGCCAGCTGGTATATCCAAGCGCAAAGCATCGAAGCCGATGAATCGACAGGCATCGGCGTGGCCAAACACGCTTCGCTGGTATTCGGCGGCGTCCCTGTCCTCTACACACCTTGGGCGGACTTCCCCATCAACGGCAACCGCAAAAGCGGCCTGCTCGTTCCGACCATTGCCACCGGTTCAGACGGCCTTGAGCTGAGCCTGCCCTACTACTTCAACCTTGCGCCGAATTTGGATGCCACCATCCGCCCGGGCATCATCAGCAAACGCGGTGTGCAACTGGGCGGCCAAGTCCGTTATCTGCAACCGAATTACAGCGGCGAAGTCGATGGCGACTGGATGCCGAACGACCAAAAAAGCGTCCACAACAACCGCTACCAGTTCAAATGGAAACACCAGCAGCAGCTGAACAGCAAAATCAGCGGCGGCATCAACTACAACCAAGTTTCCGACGACGATTACTACCGCGACTTCTACGGCCGCGAAGACATCGCGCGCAACGTCAACCTCGACCGTCAGGCATGGCTCAATTACAGCGACAAACTGTTGGGCGGCAGCTTTGACGGCTCGTTGCGCGTACAAAAATATCAAACGCTTGCCAACCAAGACGGCTATAAAGACGAGCCTTATGCCATCATGCCCCGCCTGACCGGCCGTTGGCAAAGCCATCTCGGCAAAGCGCAACTCAACGTGTTCAGCCAATTCACCCGTTTTGACCACGATACCAAACAAGACGGCAGCCGCGTGGTGCTCTACCCGAGCGTCAAATGGGACTTCCACAACCAATGGGGCTACATCCGGCCTAAAGTCGGCGTACACGCCACTTATTACAGCCTCAACAGCTTCAACGGCCAAAGCAGCCGCAATGTCAGCCGCGTCCTGCCGATCATCAACGTCGACAGCGGCCTGACTTTCGAGCGCAGGGCCCGTCTCTTCGGCGGAGAATACCTGCAAACGCTCGAACCGCGCCTGTTTTACAACTACATTCCGACCAAGTCCCAAAACGACCTGCCCAATTTCGACAGCTCCGAAAATAGCTTTACCTACTCGCAGCTGTTCCGCGAAAACCTGTATTCGGGCAACGACCGCATCAATTCTGCCAACAGCCTGACGCTGGCCACACAAAGCCGCATCCTCAACCCCAACACCGGTGCGGAACTCTTCCGTGCAGGTATCGGCCAGAAGTTTTACTTCAAAAAAAGACAACGTCCTGCCTGACGGCAACGTCAGCAATTATCCGCGCAGCCAATCCGACTGGGTAGCCTTTGCACACGGCAACATTACCCCGAGCATCCGCATCGACTTGGACATCCACTACAACCAAAACCAAAGCCGTGCCGAAAGCTACGCCGCAGGGATCGCCTACAACCCCGAACCCGGCAAAGTCTTAAGCGCGCGCTACAAATACGGACGCAACGAGCGCATCTATCTGCAAGCCAATGGCGACTATTTCTACGACAAACTCAGCCAAGTCGACCTTGCCGCCCAATGGCCTTTGAGCAAAAACTTGTACGCCGTCGCCCGTTACAACTACGAAATCGAAGCTAAAAAACCGCTGGAAATGCTCATCGGTGCAGAATACAAAAGCAACTGCGGCTGCTGGAGCGCAAGCTTGGTCGGCCAACGCTATGTTACCGGCGAAAACAGCCACAAAAACGCCGTATTCTTCAACCTCCAACTCAAAGACTTGAGCAATATCGGCAACAACCCATTCGAAAAACTCCGCTTAGCCATCCCCGGTTACAGCAAAACCAACGAGGTAGTCAAACAATGAACTTCAAACCCCTGATTCTCGTCGCCGCACTCACTCTCGCAGTAGGCGCACACGCCGCTCCTAAAGCCAAAGCAGGCAAAGCGCGTGCCAACAAAACTCCAGTCGTCAGCGCCACCACCATGCCTGCCGTACAAAGCGGCGTACATCTTTCAGACGGCATTGCTGCGGTTGTCGACAACGAAGTCATTACCCACCGCCAAGTAGCGCAAGCCGTAGCGCAAGCGCGTCAAACCATGCCTAAAGGCACGCAAATGGACGCCAACGAGCTGCGCCAACAGGTTTTGGCACAAATGATCAACCAATCCCTGATCCTCCAAGCAGGCAAACGCCGCAACATCCAAGCAACCGATAGCGAAATCGAAGCCGTTATCGCGCACAACCCCAACATCAAAAATCCGTCTGCCGCCGTCCGTCAAGACATCGCCGACAGCATTATTGTTGAAAAAGTGCGCCAACAAGCCATCATGCAAAACAGCCGTGTCAGCGACTCCGAAGTGGCACGCTACATCGAGCAGGCCAAACAACAAGGCGTAACCCTGCCTGAAGCAGACCCTGTGCGCCAATACCATGCCCAACACATCCTCATTAAAGCCGACAACGACAATGCCGCCGTCGGCGCAGAGAGCACCATCCGCAAAATCTACTCACAAGCCCGCAGCGGCGCAGATTTCGGTGGTTTGGCACGCCAATACTCGCAAGACAGCAGCGCCGGCAATGGCGGCGATTTGGGCTGGTTTGCCGACGGCATGATGGTTGCCCCATTTGAAGAAGCCGTCCACAAACTCAAACCCGGCCAAATCAGCGCCCCTGTCCGCACCCAATTCGGCTGGCACATCATCAAGCTGAACGACGTCCGCGAAGCAGGTACGCCTGAAGAGCGCCAACAAAACGCCGTCCGCCAATACCTGTCCCAACAAAAAGCGCAACAGGCGACCACCAACCTCCTGCGCGAACTGCACAGCAGCTCATACGTTGACGTACGCTAATCGCGCGTATTGTTAAAAAGGCAGAAATCCGTACAATAAGGCCGTCTGAAATCGATTATTCAGACGGCCTTCTCTCCTCTTTTACTTAAGCAACCCATTGATTAAAGCACCCCATCATGCCCATCCGTCCCAACTGGCAAACCGCCACCCTGCTGCAAGCCGAAGAAACCTCCATTACCTCCGCCCACACCGACCGCACCTACCGCATTCAAGCCGCGGCACTAGGCAAGCGTCCGGCTGGCGGCTATCCCGTGCTGTATATTCTTGACGGAAATGCCTTTTTCCCCGCCATCCTCAATATGGCGCAATCCCTGCTCATCAACCCCATCACCAAAAGCCATGCCGCCTGTCTGATTGTCGGTATCGGCTACACCGGCGGCACCATCCGCGACTTAAGCCAACGCGCCCTCGACTACACGCCGCCACTGCCCGACAACGCGCCCGAATCCGAACGCAAACAATATGGCCAAGCCGACCGCTTCAGCCGCTTTATCGATGACGAACTCTCCACCCTGCTCAACAGCAAATACCGCATCGATACCCAAAACCAAGCCGTCTTCGGCCATTCGTTCGGCGCCTTGTACGGCCTCTATTCCCTGTTCACCCGTCCCGAACGATTCCGCCATTATTTGCTGGTTTCGCCGTCTATCTGGTGGCAAGACCGCCGCGTACTCGATTGGCTGCCCGACGCTTTGCCGCAAGGAATCGGCATCCGCCTTGGCGCAGGCGAACATGAAGGCAGAAACAACCGTCCCGACCAAACCAGCCGCGGCATGGTCGCACAAGCCAAATCCTTGCCGGCACTTTGCACCACCTCGGCGCAGATGTCCGCTTTACCCTCTACCCCAACGCCAATCACGGCAATGCCCCGTTTTACGCACTGACCGACTGCATCGAATATTTGCGCAACGCATGGCAGCGTTGAAGCAGGTTTGCCAAACATCGAGGCCGCCTGAAACGCAAACTTAGAAGCGTATTGAACCTATTGGATCAATCTAAAATCCAATTATAAAAAGGCCGAGACCTTTGCAATAACATAGGTTGAGACCTTTGCAAAGGTCTCGGGGCATGAAAAAGGGAGAGGCTACCTGAAAAATAGATTTTCAGGTAGCCTCAAACCGGTTTGGCATGCATCCGAAACGGAAAATTTGAGCGGTTACATACCTTGGGTTGGTGGCAGTGTTATTTCAACTTGGCTGCCAATTCGTCGAATTTTTGTTTGATGTCGGCCTTGAGGGCTTCCACTTTCTCTTTGCGTTCGGCTTTGCGCTGTTTTTTCCAAGCTTCGTGTGCCTGACGTGCCACTTCTTCCTGCGCTTCTATTGCTGCCAATACGTCCTGTTGGGCAACGGCTGCATCTTGCCGGAGAATAACGGTTTTGAAACGGTGGAAGAAAGCATCCAATACAGCCTCGTCGGATTCTTGCGCCAAAATAATGATTGCAGTACTGCCGTTATCCAGTTTTTTGGCTGTATTTTCCAGCAACGCCCCCTCTTCCAATGTTTGGGCAGTACCTGCATCACTGCCGATGAGTGCACCAGTAGCTCCACCCAACAGAACACCGATAGGACCGCCGAGAATGCCGACCAGTGAACCAATGAGGCCGCCCGTCCATGTGCCTTCGACCGTATTGGCGGTAAAGTCGGTGCTTTCTGCTGGGATAATCAGATCATTTTCCTTTTTAACCAAAACGGCTTGTGCCACCAAAGCATCTGTTGTCTGCGAGTAAGCTTTCAATTCAGAAAAGGCTTGATAAGCTTCGCTGGAGATGTTGAATAAGGCAACGATGATGTTTTGTTTCATAAGTCCACTCCCGTAGATTGAAAGATTTAAGAACATACTAGTTGTATGCAGTGTCATTATAAATTGCAAGGGGGGGGGGGAAGCAATGCGGCAAACAAAACTTTGCCTATATAAAGCCTGTAGAACCGGCAAACGGATAACGAACAATACCCAGCCTTGCCTGTAGGAAATCGTCGCATCGTTCACACCACAGGTTGAGAGAAATAAGCCTGCAAGACCTCAAGCGTCGTCTGAAATCCGTTTCCACTCCAACGCTAAATCGTACAAGGCTTTTTTGCTTTCGCCGGTAATCTTGGCGGCAAGCTCGGCGGCCTGTTTGGTCGGCAACTCAGCCGCAAGGATTTTCATGGTATTTTGTGCCGCTTCAGGCAAATCGCTGTGTTTCTCTTTCACAACGGGGTGCAACACCAGCACCATCTCGCCACGCGTTTGGTTGCTGTCGTTTTTAAGGGCGGCTTGGATTTCGGCAACCGTGCCGCTGAGGAAGGTTTCAAACGTTTTGGTGATTTCGCGCGCCAAAGTCAAACGGCGTTCGGGGAACTGCGCGGCCATATCCGCAAGGCTTGCTTCGATACGGTGCGGCGTTTCAAACATCACAATCGGAAAATCGGCTTCCGCCCATTTGGCCAACAGCTTTTGGCGTTCGCCGGCCTTAGGCGGCAGGAAACCGTTGAAGTAAAAATCGGATTCCGTCACCCCGGCCACGCTCAACGCCCCCATGACCGCGCTTGCGCCGACTACAGGCACCACTTTAAATCCGGCTTCGCGCACGCGGGTGGCAAGTTTCGCACCGGGATCGCAAACCGCAGGCGTGCCCGCATCCGAAACTTGGGCGACGCTCAGGCCGTCTGAAAGATGGGTGATGATTTTGTCGGCCATTTGCTGCTCGTTGTGTTCGCGCACGCTCACAAGTTTGCCCTGAATGCCGTACGCACTCAAAAGCTGGGCGGTAACACGGGTGTCCTCGGCGCAGATAATGTCGGCCTTTTGCAGAACGGCCAGCGCGCGCAGCGTTATGTCGGCTAAATTGCCGATGGGTGTAGCGACAACGTATAATGTCTGTTTTTCGATGCTGTCGACGGCTTTTTGCAGGTGTTTTGTGTACATAGATTCAAGGCCGTCTGAAACGGCGTCTCTTTAAAAACAATGATTATATAACGGGTAAACTTTTCATGCGCTTAAACCACAAACAGGGGGCGGCGGCCGAAGATGCGGCGCTGGCATTCCTACTGGGCAAAGGCTGCTCGCTGCTGGCGCGGAACTGGCATTGCGCCTACGGCGAAATCGATTTAATCGTCAAAAACGGCGGTACGATTGTGTTTGTTGAAGTAAAATACCGCAAAAACCGAGGTTTCGGTGGTGCCGCATACAGCATCTCGCCGTCCAAATTATTGAAATTGCAACGAAGTGTAGAGTATTATCTGCAAAAGCACGGGTTAAACCATGCGCCCTGCCGCTTGGATGCGGTACTGATTGAGGGCGACGGCCAACCCGAATGGATTCAAAATATCACAGGTTAACCTCATGACAACATTACAAGAACGCGTTTCTGCACATTTTGCCGAGAGCATCCGCGCCAAGCAGGAAGCCGAAAAAGTACTGGTCGAGCCGACCGCACAGGCTGCCGAGCTGATGCTGCAATGCTGATGAACGACGGCAAAATCCTGGCCTGCGGCAACGGCGGTTCGGCTGCCGACGCGCAACACTTCGCCGCCGAGATGACCGGCCGCTTTGAAAAAGAACGCATGGAATTGGCAGCCGTCGCGCTGACGACAGACACCTCCGCCCTGACCGCCATCGGCAACGACTACGGTTTCGACCATGTGTTCAGCAAACAAGTGCGTGCGCTCGGACGTGCCGGCGACGTATTGGTCGGCATCTCCACCTCCGGCAATTCCGCCAACGTCATCGAAGCCATCAAAGCGGCACACGAACGCGACATGCACGTCATCGCCATGACCGGCCGCGACGGCGGAAAAATCGCCGCCATGCTCAAAGATACTGACGTTTTGCTCAACGTCCCTTATCCGCGCACTGCCCGCATTCAGGAAAACCATATTTTGCTGATTCACGCCATGTGCGACTGCATCGACTCCGTCCTGCTTGAAGGCATGTAACCCTTTCTTTTCAGACGGCCCATCCCTTAAAGGTCGTCTGAACACCCAACCGTCCATACCCAAGGAAAAGGATATGAAGAATATCAAACGCTACGCCCTCCCCGTTCTGACTGCGACCCTCTTGAGCCTGAGTCTGAGCGGCTGCGTCGGCGCACTGATCGGCGGTGCAGCCGTCGGCACCAAATCCGCCGTTGACCGCCGCACCACTGGCGCGCAAACCGACGACAACGTTATGGCATTGCGCGTCGAAACCACCGCACGCTCCTACCTGCGCCAAAACAACCAAGTCCAAGGCTACACGCCCAAACTGAACGTGGTCGGCTACAACCGCCACCTGCTCCTGCTCGGACAAGTGGCTACCGAAGGCGAAAAACAATTTGTTGAACGCATCGCCCGTTCCGAACAAGCCGCAGAAGGCGTGTACAACTACATTACCGTTGCCTCACAAGCGCGTTCGCTCGGCGACGTGACCAACGACACCTGGGGTACATCCAAAGTCCGCGCCTCCCTGTTGGGCCTCAGCCCTGCCACCCAAGCACGCGTCAAAATCGTGACTTACGGCAACGTGACCTATGTGATGGGCATCCTCACGCCTGACGAACAAGCCCGCGTGACCCAAAAAGTCAGCACGACCGTTGGCGTACAAAAAGTCGTGACCCTCTATCAAAACTACGTTGCCAACTGATTCACAGGCAACCCGGGGCCGTCTGAATATTCAGACGGCCATTCCTCCAACGATTACCTGCCACATCATGTCCAAGAATAATAAAACCCCTTTCCAACTTAAGCCCAAACACCTAATCCGCGCTTTATTCCTTGTCAGCTTTATCGCCGTCGCAGCCCTGGTTGCCGGCGTATTCAGTACCCTAAACTCCGGTAAAACCGACGTACCCGAAAAAGCCCTGCCGAACAAACCGACACACGCATTGAAGTTTGGCGCCCCAACGGCGCAGTCGAACCTGAAACCGTTCAGCCTGCCAAAGACGGCGACGCAAAAACCGCCTCCGGCAATCCTGTCGTCCCACAAGGCGAAAAAGCGGAAGAAGGTGCAAAAAACGACCGTCCTGCCGCACACCGCGGCAAACGCACAGAAAACAAACGCGTTGAAGCCGACAAATCAGAAAAAACACAATCCGACAACAGCAGCCCTGCCGCTCAAAACACACCTCAAGCAGACAGCCAGCCGGTAGCAAACAAAGCCGCAGACAGCAAACCTGCCGCACAAGCGGTAGAAAACAAACCGGCAAAAGCCAAAGCCCCCGAGTCCAAACCGACTCCGAAAGCCGAGCCTGAGGCCAAACCACAAGCCAAACCGCACAACAAAGACAATCTCGACAACCTGTTTTAAACAGACGGCACACCCGTCCCGTTTAGACGGCCCCCATGCCGTCTGAAACAAGAAGGAAACCTCATGGACAAAGTCATCATCAAAACCCCCGAAGAAATCGAAAAAATGCGCGAACTCGGCCGCTTGGTCGCCGAAGCCCTCGACTACATCGGCCAATTCGTCAAACCCGGCGTCACCACCAATGAAATCGACAAACTCGTTTACGACTACCACGTCAACGTTCAAGGCGGTTATCCTGCCCCCCTCAACTACGGCAACCCGCCCTATCCGAAATCCTGCTGCACCTCCGTCAACCACGTCATCTGCCACGGCATTCCCGATGACAAGCCGCTGAAAGAAGGCGACATCGTCAACATCGACCTGACCATCAAAAAAGACGGCTTCCACGGCGACTCCAGCCGCATGTTTACCGTCGGCAAAGTCTCCCCGATTGCCCAACGCCTGATCGACGTGACCCATGCCTCCATGATGGCGGGTATCGAAGCAGTCAAACCCGGCGCCACTCTCGGCGACGTCGGCTATGCCTGCCAACAGGTTGCCGAAAATGCCGGCTACTCCGTAGTTCAAGAATTCTGCGGCCACGGCATCGGCCGCGGTTTCCACGAAGCGCCGCAAGTGGTCCACTACGGCCGCAAAGGTCAGGGCCTCGTCCTCAAACCGGGCATGATTTTCACCATCGAGCCGATGATCAACCAAGGCAAACGCCACCTGCGCATCCTGAACGACGGTTGGACAGTGGTCACCAAAGACCGTTCCCTTTCCGCCCAATGGGAACACGAAGTCTTGGTTACCGAAACCGGCTACGAAATCCTCACCATCAGCCCTGCCTCCGGCAAGCCTTAAACTTGAAAAATTTTCAGGCCGTCTGAAAATACAGATTCAGACGGCCTGAAATTTATCCGTTTTCTCGACCCGTCAAATCGAATAAATGCTCGAAATTAAGTTTACCCATAATGAATTGTTTAGTTATGTAAAAATTTGCCCACGCCATATTTAAGATGATCGCATAATTTGATGATTTATATGCCAAAAATTATACGAAATAATGAATTAAGAAATATTTACACAAATTATGGCAAACAGCGGCAAACTTCTTTCGAATATACTGTCTAATTATCTAGATCAGTCATTTGCAATACGCCCACATATCACCCCAAAAGCCTACAGGAAAAGGGATGCCGGCATTCTTGCAGACCCATTTTTATGCCTAGAGGCATGCAACAAATACCACAATAAGGAAGATTCATGAAATCGTTCGAAAAAATTGAAAACATCCGCGATATCCGTAAAAAACTCGGCCTGAACCAAATGGACTTCTGGAGCCGCATCGGTGTGACTCAATCCGGTGGTTCCCGTTACGAATCCGGCCGCAATATGCCTAAACCTGTACGCGAATTGCTGCGTTTGGTACACATCGAGCGCGTCGATTTGGCTAAAGTAAACCGTGACGACTTGGCCGTTGCGTCCTTGCTGAAAAACCGCGACCCTGAGTTGTACGCTTCTCTGAAAAAAGAAGCCAAAGCCGACAACAAAGGCAAATAATCAAGCCATTCAAAAGGCCGTCTGAAACTTGTTTTCAGACGGCCTTTTTACTTTCTACACTCTAAGGGCATGTCGCATACATGTCCTTTTTCATTTACGGCTGATACTGCTTGAAATAGTCCAACACCGTTTGCGGCAGCCATTGCAGATTCAGACGGCCCCGATCGCGGCTAACAAAGCCGACATGACCGCCGTATGCCGGCTGCAACAGCGTAACGGCCGAGGACACATCCCGCCCGGTCGGCAGGGCTTCCGGCGGCAGGAAGGGGTCGTTAACGGCATTGAGCAGCAGCAACGGCGTATCCACGCCTTTCAGAAACGGTTTGCAGGAATTGCGGCGGTAATAATCATGACGGTCGGCAAAACCGTGTAACGGCGCGGTAAAGCGGTCGTCAAAATCGCCAAGCGTTTTGCAGTTTTGCCGGCTCAAGGCCGTCTGAAACTGAGGAATCGCTCGGGCTTTCGGCAGCAGTGAATTCAAAAAATAGCGCGTGTAAATCAAACGCGTCATGCCATGATCGAAACGCGTACCTGCCGCCACGGCATCAACCGGCGCGGAAACGACGGCAGAAGCATGCGGAACGGCATTACTGCCCTGCTCGCCCAAATATTTGGCCAAGGCATTGCCCCCCAAAGAAACGCCGACGGCGTAAATGGTTGAATAGCGTCGGGCCAGCGTGTTGAGCATAAAGGCGATTTCAGTCGTATCGCCGAGGTGGTAGAACACGGGCGCGGTGTTTGCGATGCCGCCGCAACTGCGGAAATGGGCAACCACGCCGTTCCAACCGCGCTGCTGCACGGCTTTCATCAGCTCGACCGCGTAATGACTCTCGCTGCTGCCTTCCAGTCCGTGAAACAAAACCACCAGTGGCGCATCGGGGTCGGCGCTGTCGACAAAATCGTAGGCAACTTGGGTTTTGCCGGTACTGTCGGGCAGAAGCTCGCGGCGGTAGTCGGGCGCTTTGCCTTGCAGCAACTTGGCAAACAGGGTGTCGGCATGGCCGTTTCTGAGCCAATAAGGTGTGTTAGGTGAACGTGTATTCATGATTATTTCTTCTATTTCAGACGGCCTGAAGATGAGCATATACACCAGCAAGGCAGTCAGCGTGCCGTTTGTCCAGCCTGCCCAAACGTCGGTGGGATAATGCACGCCCAAATAAACGCGTGAAAACCCGGTCAACAGGGCAAAGGAAATACCGCCTATCCAAGCGGCGCGGCGGTAGCGCGTGCGGCGGCAAAGCAATATCAGCATAACGGCAATGGCGGCGGAAAACGTACTGTGGCCGCTGGGGAAGGAAAAATTGCTCTCTTCAATCAGGCGCGGCCAAAGCAGCGGGCAACCATACCTTCACAATCAGCATGTTCAAAGTCGGTACCAATGCCGCCAACACGCAAAACAGTGCCTCGCGCTTCTTATCGGCAAAATACAGGGCTGCAGCGACTGCGCCGATCAGCGGCACGGCAATCGCGGTTTTGCCCAGATAGTGCAACACGGTGGCAATCGGGTCAAACCATGTGCCCGCGTGGGCATGGACGGCGTGCATCAGCGGCGGCTCGAAAGCGAAGCCGCCATATTGCGCCAGCCAAATACCAATGATGAGGGTCGGCGGTAAAAACAGCAAAGAGGCAAAAATCAGTGCGCGTCTGGATTGGGCTGGGGATAAGTGCATTATTCCACCGTTTCTTTCAAAGTCGCGCCAATCGCCTGCAAACCCTGCAACGCATCTGCCCACGCTGCATCCAGCAAGCGGCAGGCCTCGCCTTCCGCTTTGATGCCGAACTCGATATGCGGCGGAATATAACGACCGTCTGAAGCGGTACGGCCCACGGTGGGCAGGCTGTACGAACGGACACCGGCGTAGGTACGCTCAAGATGTTCCATAATCGGCGTAATGCGCGATTCGGGTTGGTCGAACACATACACGCTGCGGCTGCTGCGTTCGGTTTGGTTGAAGCGGTCGGCGTAATAAGTTTCCAATACCCATTCCGCCATCGGGTGCGCCATCACGGGGAAGCCGGGGAAGAAATAATGCTCGCGGATGGAAATCCGGCGATGTTGTTAAACGGATTGGGTACCAATTCTGCACCTTCGGGAAAATCCGCCATTTTCAAGCGTTGGGCGTGTTCCGGCGAATCAAGCGGCTCGCCGCGTTTCAGGGTTACGCCTTCGATAAACTTGGCGGCTTCAGGATGGCGGACGACGGGCAAATCCAAAGCAGCGGCGGCAGCTTGGCGCGTATGGTCGTCAGGTGTAGAGCCGATGCCGCCGGTAACGAAAGTTGGCAGGCCGTCTGAAAAACTGCGGCGCAGCTGTTTGACCAGCAATTCGGGTTCATCGGGCAGATATTGCACTTGATTGAGCTTCAGCCCGCGCGATTCCAATAAAGATTTGAAAAAGGCGAAATGCTTGTCTTGGCGGCTGCCGTGTAAGATTTCGTCGCCGATGATGATGAGGTTAAAAGCGTTCATGATGAGGTTTCTTTAATGCGGCCCTCCGAACATTCAGACGGCCTAATTGCTGACAATGTATTCCATTTATAAGATAATGGTTTCAACTTTTCAAGTCTGGAGAAATCCCCATGAGCCAAAACCATACCATTTTACAAAATCTCCCCGTCGGCCAAAAAGTCGGCATCGCCTTCTCCGGCGGTCTTGATACCTCTGCCGCGCTGTTGTGGATGAAACTCAAAGGCGCGCTGCCTTATGCCTACACTGCCAACCTCGGCCAACCTGACGAAGACGACTACAACGCCATTCCTAAAAAAGCGATGGAATACGGTGCGGAAAACGCCCGCCTAATCGACTGCCGCGCACAACTGGCACACGAAGGCATTGCCGCCATCCAATGCGGCGCGTTCCACGTTTCCACCGGCGGCATCGCCTATTTCAACACTACGCCTTTGGGCCGCGCCGTTACCGGCACCATGCTCGTTTCCGCCATGAAAGAAGACGATGTGAATATCTGGGGCGACGGCAGCACCTACAAAGGCAACGACATCGAGCGTTTCTACCGCTACGGCCTCTTGACCAATCCCGCGCTGAAAATCTACAAACCTTGGCTAGACCAACAATTTATCGACGAACTCGGCGGCCGCCACGAAATGAGCGAATTTCTGATTGCCAACGGCTTCAACTACAAAATGTCGGTGGAGAAAGCCTACTCCACCGACTCCAATATGCTGGGTGCCACCCACGAAGCCAAAGATTTGGAATTCCTCAACAGCGGCATCAAAATTGTCAAACCCATCATGGGCGTTGCCTTCTGGGACGAAAACGTCGAAGTCAAACCCGAAGAAGTCAGCGTGCGCTTTGAAGAAGGCGTGCCGGTCGCATTAAACGGCAAAGAATACGCCGACCCCGTCGAACTCTTCCTCGAAGCCAACCGCATCGGCGGCCGCCACGGCTTGGGCATGAGCGACCAAATCGAAAACCGCATCATCGAAGCCAAATCGCGCGGCATCTACGAAGCCCCGGGCATGGCATTGTTCCACATCGCCTACGAACGCTTGGTAACCGGTATCCACAACGAAGACACCATCGAACAATACCGCATCAACGGCCTGCGCCTCGGCCGCCTGCTCTACCAAGGCCGCTGGTTTGACAGCCAAGCCCTCATGTTGCGCGAAACCGCACAACGCTGGGTTGCCAAAGCCATCACCGGCGAAGTCACCCTCGAACTGCGCCGCGGCAACGACTACTCGATTCTGAACACCGAATCGCCCAACCTGACCTACCAACCGGAACGCCTGAGTATGGAAAGTCGAAGACGCAGCGTTCACACCGCTCGACCGCATCGGCCAACTGACCATGCGCAACCTCGACATCACCGACACCCGCGCCAAACTGGGTATTTACTCGCAAAGCGGTTTGTTGTCCTTAGGCGAAGGCTCCGTATTACCGCAGTTGAATAATAAGGAGTAGAATCAGGGGGCTTTAAAGCCTCCTGATTTTTAAAGGAATAAAATGAAAGAATATAAGGCCGTTATTTATCAAGAGAACCTGCTTTCCAGCTTGATTTTCGGCAGTGCCAAAATCAATCCGGTCAAATTCAGCGATTTCCTCAACAGCCACGCTTCACAAGGCTGGAAGGTCGTTACCATGGAAAAAGACCAGCGCCGCATGCTGCTGTTTTTCGTGCGTGAAGCCTACGTCGTCATTTTGGAAAAAGAACGTGTTTAAACTCGGCGTCTATGCCTGTCTCGGATTGTTCGTCAGCTGGGTGTTGCTCTTGATTTTGCAACTTTGGTTTTCCTTCATCGATGCCGATATGTTTCTCAAAATCACCCTGACCATGGCAGGTCTTTTCATTATTATTCTGGCCAGCTTGCTGGTGATCAGCCAGTATTTTGCCGAAAAGAAAATGAAAGACGACGGATTTATCAACTGATACCGCTTTAAAAACACCCTATTTTGAAAACTTGACGCAACATCCTTGTTTAATAGACAAGGCCGTCTGAAATGTAAGTTTCAGACGGCCTGATTACCCTTCCCAAATTTATCAAATATCATGAAATTCTTTTCTCACTTTTATCTTGAAAATCATATGTATTTCAACGACTACTTGAAATACATCCTGATTTTCGCCGCCCTCGTCATCCTCCTGCTCGCCGTATCGCAATACCTGCGCCACCGCATGGATACCAAATACCGCGACCTAAGCATTATTGCGCTGCTGTTGCTCATCCTCATCTGCGGCACGCAATATCTTTCGTACAGCGAGCGTCAGAACTTTGCCGCCGACACTTCGCGCATGGTGGGTTTTCTCAATGCTTTGATTGAAAACCAAAAAGTTGAAAAACAAGACATCATCGTCAACAGCACGCGCCTGTTCAACGGCATGATTATCGGCATTAAAAACCAATACTACGAAGTCCATTTCAATCAAGACTTCTCCGCCTACACGCTGACGCCCATCAATTTGGTCAACAACAATATCGAACTCATCGATAAAGAATAACAGGATACACACACATGGAAGCATACTCCCTGCTCGCCCTCAAACTGCTGATGGGTATTTTAGGTTTGATTTTGCAAATCAACCTCTTAGGTAAAGGCAACCTCGCACCGACCTCCGCCATGGACCAAGTGCAAAACTTTGTACTCGGCGCCATCATCGGCGGCGTGATTTACAGCGACAGCGTCGGCCTGCTGCAATTTTTCCTCGTACTGATTTTGTGGACGCTGTTGATCTTGAGCCTGAAATTCATCAAAAACCACAACCACTGGGTCAAATCCGTAATTGACGGCAAATCCGTCTGGGTCATCGTCAACGGCGAAGTCCAAGCAGAAGAATGTATGAAAAACGGCATCAGCGCGCACGACCTCATGTTCAAACTCCGCGCCGCCGGCATCTACGAATCTCTGCCGTCAAACGCGCCGTGATGGAACAAAACGGCCAGCTCGCCGTCATTAAGTACGGCGACGAAAGCCTGCGCTATCCGCTGATTACAGACGGCCAAGTCGACCCCGACATCCTCGAAATCATTAAGCGTGACGAAGAATGGCTGAAACAAGAACTCGACCGCCTCCACCTTGAAGCCTCACAAGTCTATATCGGCGAATACATAGACGGAAAATTGGTGGCACACCCTTATCCTTCTTGATTTGAAAATAGCAGGCCGTCTGAAACCTTGATTTCAGACGGCCTTTTTATATCCGGTGCAAACACTGATTTTTTAATCGCGATATTCAAACGTTGCACCCAAAAATTTAGCCAGCGCAGAGACGTGGGAATGTCGAGGGTCTTTGACGGCGGTCAGCAACAAAATATTGCCGTGTTGTTTTTCCAAATCCAGCAGCCGCTTGATGGCGGCCTGCTCGACATCGCCTTGCAGCTCTTCGTGATAACGGCTGACAAAACCGTCAAAATTTTGAGCCGGATTTTCATGATACCAGCGGCGCAGGTTTGCACTGGGCGTAATGTCTTTCAGCCAGAGCGCCGTAGCAAAAACTTCTTTATGGACGCCGCGCGGATAGAGGCGGTCGATAAAGACGGCGGTTTGTTTAGAATCGGGTTGATAGGCGTAAATGCGCTGTACGGTAAACATTTTTTCTCGTCTCCAATGGATTCAGGCCGTCTGAAAATTCAGACGGCCTGATGTTTTTTAGTTTAGAACAGTTTTTTGACTTCGGCTTCGATGTCGTCGGCACGCATAAAGGTTTCGCCGATCAGGAAAGTATGCACGCCGTGGCCGCGCATGAAATCGACGTCTTCTTTGTTGCGGATGCCGCTTTCGGTGACAACGGTTTTGCCGTTTAATTCGGGCAAAAGGTCGAGGGTTTGTTGCAAGGTCACTTCAAACGTACGCAGGTTGCGGTTGTTGACGCCCCACAACGGCGTGGTCATGTTGCGGCATTTTTCCAGCTCGGACGCATCGTGCAATTCCAACAATACGGTCATGCCCAATTCGTGGGCAACGGCTTCAAAACGCTCAAGCTGCCCGGCTTCCAGTGCGGCGGCAATCAAGAGAATTGCATCCGCACCCCACGCGCGCGCCTGATAGATTTGGTATTCGTCAATGATGAAATCTTTACGCAAGACCGGCAGCGCCACGGCCGCACGCGCCTGTTTCAAATACTCGGGCGAGCCTTGGAAGTAAGGTTCGTCCGTCAACACGGACAAGCAGGCCGCACCGGCTTTTCATAGGCGGCGGCGATTTCGGCAGGATGAAAATCAGGGCGGATCAGACCTTTGCTCGGGCTGGCTTTTTTGACTTCGGCAATAATGGCGGGCAGGTTTTGCGCGTGTTTTGCACGGATCGAGCCGATAAAGCTGCGAACCGGCGCGGCTGCCTGCGCTTGGGCTTTGATGTCTGCCAAGGAAACGGCGGCTTTTTGGGCAGCCACTTCTTCTGCTTTGGTGGCAAGGATTTTGTTGAGAATATCGGTCATGGCGTTTTTCTACTGGGCTGATTTTCGGGTTTGAATCGTGCAACATGCCGTTGCCGATTAGGTTTCAGACGGCCTGAATGCCGTTATTTTAATGGTTTGAAAAAAGGCGGGCAAGAATGCCCGCCTTTGTGTTTGTTTCAATTAGTGGTGTATGCCCAAAACGGTCGCGTTGTGGCTGATGATTTCGTCTGCCAAAGACGGATTATCGTTCAGCTTGATGCCGTAACCGGGCACCAATTCTTTCAGACGGCCTGACCATGATTCGGCACGATCGGGGAAGCATTGGTGAACAAGTCTGATCATCAGCGGAACTGCTGTTGATGCACCGGGAGACGCGCCCAGCAATGCGGCCAACGAGCCGTCGGCATGGGCGACGATTTCGGTACCGAATTGGAGTACGCCGCCTTTTTTCGGGTCTTTTTTGATGATCTGCACACGCTGACCGGCGGTAATCAGTTCCCAATCGTCAGGGTTGGCTTCGGGATAGTAGTCGAGCAGCGAGGCGAAGCGTTCTTCTTTGGTTTTGCGCAATTCGCCCAAGAGGTATTTGGTCAGCGGCATATTGTCCCAACCGGCGCGGAGCATGGGGTAGAGGTTGTCCATGTGGATGGACATCGGCAAATCCATGAGCGAGCCTTGTTTGAGGAAGTTGGGGCGGAAGCCTGCATACGGGCCGAACATCAAATGGCGTTGGCCGTCCACGTTGCGGGTATCCAAGTGCGGAACGGACATTGGGGGCGCGCCGACGGAGGCTTGGCCGTACACTTTGGCGTTGTGTTGCGCGGCCGTTTCGGGATTGCTGTTGCGGAAGAAGAGGCCGGAAACCGGAAAGCCGCCGTAGCCTTTGCCTTCGGGGATACCGGATTTTTGCAGCAGGGTCAGTGCGCCGCCACCTGCGCCGAGGAAGACGAAACGGGTGCGGAGTGTCAACGGGTCGTCATCGTCTTTAGTGCTGCTGGTTTTCAGCACCCATGCGCCGTCCGATTCGCGGTTGAGGTCGTCGACATGGCGGTTGAATTTGATTTTTACGCCTTTGTCGCTCAAGTATTTGACCATCTGGCGGGTCAGGCTGCCGAAATCGACGTCTGTGCCTTCGGCGGAGTAGTTGGCGGCGATGGATTGGTTTTCATCACGGCCGTTGACAACCAGCGGCGCCCATTCGGCAATTTTGGCGCGGTCGGTAGAAAACTCCATTTTTTCAAAGAGTTTTTGGTTTTTGAACACGTCGAAACGTTTTTGCAGATAACTGCAATGGTCGGCGTTCATCACCAGCGACATATGGGGAACGGAATTGATGAAAGTGCGGTCGGTCAGTTTGCCTTCTTCGACCAAGCTCGCCCAAAACTGGCGGCTGATGTGGAATTGTTCGGCAATATTGAGGGCGCGGGTCGGATCGATCGTACCGTCGGCAGTCAGGGGGGGCATAGTTCAATTCGCACAGGGCAGAGTGTCCCGTACCGGCGTTGTTCCATGCATTTGATGATTCCAACGCTACATCTTCCAGGCGTTCGATCAGGGTAATTTCCCAAGATGGTTCGAGCTCCTTGAGCAATACGCCCAAAGTGGCGCTCATAATGCCGCCGCCTACTAATACGACATCGGTTGCTTCAGCCATGGTTTTACTCCTACTAAAGTCAGGCATGGTTTGCCTTGTGGTTATCTATCATTATAAACAACTGATTTCAGAGGAATTGTTTTGTTTTTGTAGTGTGTGAAACTTTTTTGCCTGCTGAGTTTCCGAGCGTAAAGGGCGGGAGGCAGTTTCGGTTTGGGTTCCAGATTTCAGGTCTTTATAATATGTTATTGAGAATTTAGTAGATTTTACGGAGAAATGCAAAGATTTTCTGTTCGGTTCATATAAAAATAAGAGATTAGGCCGTCTGAAAACGTTTTCTTAACCTTTATCCACCAACGTTTGCCAAGAAAAAAGAATTTTTCATTTCTTTTTTAATTGACCGTTTTTGTCAGCAATTTTAGCGCTAACAAACGTGAATCAACCGCCAATCTGCTATCATTTCGACTTATCCCACAACAAGGCAAACCGCCATGTATCTGACACAAGAAAAACCCTACCGCCCCCTATTGGTCGCACTGATGTTTCTCACCCTGCCGCTGGCGATGATATTGCACAATATCGTGCAAATCGCCTTTTCAGACGGCCAAGGCCTGCTGGTCACGGTCAAAGACGGCGCGTGGGCATGGCAAAGCGGTTGGCAGGATTCCGTCGCATGGTTCGTCTGCGGCATGTTTGCCTTCCTCAACCTGCCGATTGCCGGCGGGCTGACCAAGCTGGCGTATAAAAAAATGATGCGCCGGCATTCGCGTTACGCCCTATTCCTTGCCGGTGTCGCAGCGTGTGCCTCGGCGGCGGCAGGCTTGATTTTTGAAGCTATCTTAGGCAATGCCGCATTGGCAGGTATGCGCGGGCAAGGCGTGTTTTACTACACCCTCTCCGTATGGATCATCGCCATGCTGACCCTGCCCAAACAGCTCACGCGCGCGCCGGAGCAGCCCATCGTCTTTCACAAAATGAAACGTTGATTCAACAGGCGCAAACATTTTCAGACGGCATGCTTTCCGTTACCATTACATCCAACGCGTTTTAACCAATAAGGAATAACAAATGAATCAGGCGCAACAGCTCCGCGACGGCATACAGGCACTGGGTTTGGACATCGACGAAGCGAAACAGGCCAAACTGCTAGACTATGCCGCCCTGCTGCAAAAGTGGAACAAAACCTACAACCTGACCGCCCTGCGCGATCCCGCCCAAACCGTCAGCCACCACCTGCTCGACAGCCTGACCCTCTTACCCTATATCGAACACGCGCAAACCATGCTCGACGTCGGCTCCGGCGGCGGACAGCCCGGCATACCCACCGCCATCTGCCGCCCCGACCTCGACATCACCCTCCTCGATGCCAACACCAAAAAAAAACCGCCTTTTTACAACAAGCCGTCATCGAACTCGGCCTTAAAAACGTCCGCGTCATCAGCGGCCGCGTAGAAGCCGCCGCCGACTGCCGCGCCGACGTCATCACCAGCCGCGCCTTTGCCGAACTCGCCGACTTCGTCAACTGGACCGAGCACCTCCTCAAAGACGGCGGCTATTGGGCGGCCATGAAAGGCGTATATCCGCAAGAAGAAATCGACAAACTGCCCGAAAGCGTCGCCGTCGAAAAAGTCGAAGCATTGCACGTCCCCCAACTCAATGCCGAACGCCATATCGTCATCATCCGCAAAAAGGCCGTCTGAAAACAACCCAAGCATACCGAATAACGGTACAATCCAGCCATCCACACTTAACACGACAGCAAAGCACATGAGCGCACAAATCCTCGCCGTCGCCAACCAAAAAGGCGGAGTCGGCAAAACCACCACCACCGTCAACCTAGCCGCCTCCCTGGCCTCCAAAGGCCGCCGCGTCCTCGTCGTCGACCTCGACCCCCAAGGCAACGCCACCACAGGCAGCGGCATCAACAAAGCCACCATCGAAAACGGCGTTTACCAAGTTATCCTCGGCGAAACCGACATCCCCAACGCCGTCGTCCGCAGCAAAGAAGGCGGCTACGACGTATTGGGTGCCAACCGCACACTGGCCGGCGCAGAAGTCGAACTCGTCCAAGAAATCGCACGCGAAATCCGCCTCAAAAACGCCCTGCAGCTCGTTGCCGACGACTACGACTACGTCCTCATCGACTGCCCCCCGTCCCTGACCCTGCTCACCCTCAACGGCCTGGTCGCCGCCAACGGCGTCATCGTCCCCATGCTTTGCGAATACTACGCCCTCGAAGGCATTTCCGATTTAGTGGCCACCGTCCGCAAAATCCGCCAAGCCATCAACCCCGACCTCGACGTAACCGGCATCGTCCGCACCATGTACGACAGCCGCAGCCGCCTCGTCGTCGAAGTCAGCGAACAGCTCAAACAACACTTCGGCAACCTGCTCTTCGACACCGTCATCCCCCGCAACATCCGCCTCGCCGAAGCCCCCAGCCACGGCCTCCCCGCCCTCGCCTACGATGCCCACGCCAAAGGCACCCAAGCTTATCTCGACTTGGCTGACGAACTGATTGCACGGTTGGAAAAATAAACAGGGATATGAATATAAGAAGGCCGTCTGAAAGGTGGGAAATACTTTCAGACGGCCTTTGGTTTGATTGGAAAGAATTTTTTCAGAAGACCGCGTGCGTACGTATCGCACACACCCTACACGTAAATTTCAAATTCTTTATGATTCATAGGTAGGGTGTGTGCCCGAAGGCACGCACGCGGTTGCATGGAGGCTACGGCTAGCTGTTTGGGCTGTTGCGCGTCAGATTCGTCAGGCTGCTCGTCCGGCGTTTGAGCGCGCACAGCATACCACAACGCCGCCATATGCTTGCACGCCCAGCCATAAGGACAATCGCAGCCCCCGTCCTTAATGTACAAATCACTATCCAGCTTCAGCCATACCCAATAGTTTTCCGAACCGCACACCTCCGCCCGATAACGCCCTGCAGAAGTTTTTGGACATCGCGAACCTTGCCCTGCTGAAAATACAACAGGCCGCGTTCGGCGATGTGGGGCGGAAATAGGCGGGGTAGGTAGATACCGGACATGGTTGGCTTCCAAGAAGTTGTGTTGAAACATGGGAAGTTTACTGGTTCGGGCGACGTTTGGGGAGAGGTGGCGGGAATTCTTGTTTTGCGAAGTAGCAAAAGGTCGTCTGAAAATGGGGTTCAGACGACCTTTGGTTTGGGTGGAAAGGGCAGTAGTTTAGAAAGACCGCGTGCGTGCGTACCGCACACACTCTACAGACAGGTTTTGTGGGATTGCAGGTAGGGTGCGTACCCAAAGGCACGCATGCGGTTGCAGGCTACGGCTTGCTGCGCCGCCCAACCCGGCACCAAACGCCCTGACGCATTGACCACGCGGTGGCAGGGGTAATCGCCGTAGTCCGCCGCATGGCGCAGCACGCTGCCGACCAGGCGGGCGATTTGGCCGTAGGTGGCGACTTTACCAAAGGGGATTTCGGATACAACGGAAAGGATTTCGTAGGCTAGGTGGTGGTTTTTGGGGTGCATGAAAATTAAATTTAGACCATTTAAAACATTATTAATCTAGTCATATCGAATAGTCTATATACTCAACTTCATATTTAAGTTTATCTAAAATAAATTTATAAAAATCGCATGATTTTACAAAATTACTCCAAATGTCATCAATAGACTTTTCATTAATAGCTTCTAATTTAAATCCCTCATGTACTAGTTTATTTCTCCATCTACCTAGTTCCAAGAAGCTACCCATCTTATTTTTTAAGTCTTGGTCTGCTTCTATTTCTTTGCTAATTTTTTCTCTAAAATTTTCACCAAAACACGTAAGAAATTTATTCACATTTTGCTTATCCCAGTCAAATAGTTGATGATATCTTCGATCTAATGCTTGTTTTCTCAAGAAACTACATACAGTTTTTTTATCAGATAATAAAATTGGCAATGAATCTAGTGTGAATAATTCAAAAAAATTAGCACAAAAAACAACAAGATTTTTTCCAAACATTTTTCTATGTTCTTGCATAAAAGAAGCTAACTCAGGATTGGCAGGTAATAAATTATTCAATAGTTGCTCATCCTCTTTATAATTATCATAGATACTTTTAACATGCTTAAAATGATCAGACTGCTCCATAATTATTATACCTTAAAAACATCCACAGTATTATTTGTGTATAAATTATATGCTAGTTTTTAATCGTTGTATAATATTACTTTTTGCAGATGTTTTTACCTGTTGATGCAACTTTAAAAAGTAGCATCATTTCTTAAATTTAATAGAAATTCATTTTCAATCTTAATTTTGTCAATATCTCTAGTTAGATAAGCATCTTTACATACCGCATAAAAAAACTGACTCAAAAAAATGTAATACTAATTTTTAGATACCAATTCCGATGAAAAATTGAAATCAGAAGAAGAATACGCTGAACACTCTTCCATAAATTTTTTCCATATATCAGATAAAAGTTTTATATTCTCATCTGTAAAATATTTACTAGCACTCGCAAAATTATTCAAAAACCCAAGTATAGAATTAGAATATTCAACTTTAATCTCAGTTCCACTTCTATTAATAACTAACGGTTCATTCCCTGCAATTAACATTGCATAAAGACGTAAAATAATTTCAACATCTTTTAATCGAAGATCCGGAGTATCCTTACCAAGTAATCTTCTCCAATTTTCATTTAAATTTAGCGATTGAAGATTACGAATAAACTCACAATTATATAAAGACATTCGTATTTCCTGATGATTCAAATTCATCCCACCGCTATTTAATCTATTAAAAATCTCAAACATTGCCTGGGAATTAGTATCATCTTCAGTAGTTGGTTTAATTATCATATTACGAATTGTTGATAAATCAAGAGTAATTTTATCAGAGCTATCCAAAGTTTGATAATTTAAACCATGAAGTTTATTCTTTTGCGGATTACTTTTTGAATCTAATTTAAGGGAAAAATTTGAAAAATACGTATCATCTGCTAAAAATGTTGGGTCAATAAAAGATTTATCACCTGCCTTTTGCTTTAAAAGAACGCGAGCATTATCTTTAGGAAACCTTCCTTTTATGAAAAAATAGATAGACATCATGCGTTGCTGTCCATCTATGACATAAAATTCATTTCTAGATTTTTCATATAAAAACATTTGCGGAATAGGTAAACCAATTAACAAAGACTCAATTATCCTTGAAGCTTTAGTTATATCCCATACATAATTACGCTGGAAATTAGGAATTTTAAATATACCCGCATCAAGAAATGAAATAATTGTTGAAATATTAAATCATTTGGAGTAGTAGTTAATTTGAAATTCTCAGTTGGAAATAAATCCTCATCTTCCAATTCCACATCATTCTCAACTAAACAATCATTATTAAAAAAATTTTTCATCTGGATATCCTTTGCAAATTTAAAAATAAAAACCATTTTAAAACGTAAGAAAGTTTACCTTAATTCGCTCCACTCCTTCAACAACCTTTTCACCGACACCGGATACGGCGTTTTCAACTCCTGCGCAAACAGCGATACGCGCAGTTCTTCTATCATCCATTTAAACGCGGCAAGGCCGTCTGAAATGGGTTGTCCTTGTTTTTCAAGTGTTTGTACTTTTTCTACCCACATATTTTCCAGCTCTTGAATATCGGCTTCGCGGGCTGCGTCGCGGGCGGGGTTGGCGCTGTATTTTTCGAGGCGCAGGGTCATGGCTTTGAGGTAGATGGGGAGGCGCGGCCATTGTGTCCATGGGGTATGGCTGGCGAAGCCGGGGGCAAGCAGGGTTTGTAGGCGTAGTCTTAGGAGGTGGGTCAATGGATGTTTGCCGAGTTTGCCGTTGAGTTCAGCGTAGGCGGCGGCGGTTTCCTGCAAGTAGCGGCTGAGGGCTTCTTTGACGGCGGGTAGGCGGCTGCGGGCGCGTTTGATTTGTTCTTTGAAGGCTTTTTCGTTACGCGGCAGCTCGTCTTCGCCGATAAAGGCGCGGTCGCAGACGGCTTGGGTGAGGTCGTCGCGCAGGGTGTCGGCGTTGATGTGTTTGAGCAGCATGGCGGCTTGGGTGAAGCCTTGGATGCCTTTGTTCAGGTCTTTCACCTGCTCTTTTAATTGCAGCTTCATCAATTCGATTACGCCTTGACGGTGTGCCTGTTCTGCGGCTTCTGTGGTGTCAAACAGGCGCAGGGCGATGCGGCCGTCTTTTTCTTTTTGCAGGCCGAGGTAGCCGGTGAGCTGTTGTTTGCCGCGTGCGAATTTGATGGATTCGGGCAAGGTGCCGATGTCCCATGTGGTAACGTTGTCGCGCTCGAATTCTTGGGTGTTGTCGCGGAAGGTGACGGCGGCGGCTTGGCCGAGTTGTTGTTGCAATTCGTGCAGTTTGCGGCCGCCGGCAAGCTCTTGTCCTCCGTCGTCGATAATGCGCAGATTCAGATAGCAGTGTTCGGGCAGTTCTTGCGCCGCCCATGCGTCTTGGTCGATTTGCTCGAGAATCCGCATATCGCCGGCGCTTTTGGCGATAAAGTGCGCCAACTGGGGAATGATGGCCGCTTGGCGGTCGAGATTGCTTTCGAGGAATTTGGTGATGAAATCGGGTACAGGCACGCAAATGCGGCGGATTTGCTTCGGCAGTGCTTTAATCAGCAGCTGGATTTTTTCGCGCAACATACCGGGCACCAGCCATTCGAGCGACGGCGCGTGCAGGCGGTTGAGGACGGTCAGTGGTACGGTCATGGTCACGCCGTCGAGCGGATGGTGCGGCTCGAAGCGGTAGGAAAGTTTGAACTTGCCGTCTGCGGTTTGCCAGAATTTGGGGAACTGCTCTTCGGTAATGTGCGCGGCGGCGTGTTGCATCAAATCGTCGCGGCTGAGGAACAGCAGGCGCGGATTGTCGCGCTCGGCGGTTTTGAGCCAGGCTTCAAAGGTGCGGATATCGGCAAGGGGCAATGGTTTCAGACGGCCTTTTTGAGATGCTGGCTGCTTTGGGGTTTGGGGTCGTCTGAAACATTTTGTCGGGTATGTGAACTCGGTTCGTGCTCGCGGTTGTCCGCATCATTGGAATCCGTGTGCATGGCTTGCGCCACACGCCCTATGTTGCGCTGGTTTGCTTGTCCGTTTTGTCCGGCTGCGTTATCCGACTGGGTTTGTCCGCCCTCTTCGCTTCCCCAAACGCCGCCTTTCGCGTCTTTCCACACCAGCTCGGGCAGGCGTTCGTTATAAAACGCAAACAGAGCTTCGTCATCGACCAATACGTCTTGCTTGCGCGATTTGTGTTCGAGTTCGGTAATTTCTTTAATCAGCTTTTTATTGTGAACAAAAAAGGCCGTCTGAAGATTGCTTTCCTGCGCCACCAATGCGCCGCGGATAAAGATTTCGCGCGCTTCTTCGGGCGCAACTTTGCCGTAAGACACGGGGCGGCGCGGCAATACGGTCAGGCCGTAGAGCGTTACCCGTTCGCTGGCGACGACTTCGCCGCGTTTTTGCTCCCAGTGCGGCTCGAAATAGTGGTAGCGGACAAGGTGCGGCGCTTCCTGCTCTATCCATTCGGGCTGGATAACGGCGACGTCGCGCGCGTAAAGGCGCGTGGTTTCAACCAATTCTGCCGCCATCACCCATTTGGGTTTGGCTTTGAACAGGGCTGAGGCGGGGAACAGGTGGAAACGGCTGCCGCGCGCGCCGGTGTAGTCGTTGCCGTCGGGCGATTTCATGCCGACGTTGGCGATAAGGCCGGTCAGCAGGGCGCGGTGGATTTGTTCGTAGCCGGCTTCTTTTGCGGCGCGGATTTGGGCGCGGTGTTGTTTCTTGTCCAGTTGTTTTTGTTTGAGTTTGGCCGCCAAATCTTGGTCGCCTTGACTTTCAGACGGCCTTAATTGTTCTTGGGAAGGAGGTTGTCTAAACGCGGCTTCTTTGGTGGTCAAACCCATTTCAATCGCGGTTTGGGCAAGCTGGTGGTGCAGCTCGCGCCATTCGCGCATCCGCAGGTGCGACAGAAAATATTGACGGCACCATTGCACCAGCTGCTTGTTGGACAAGCCTTTGTCGCGCTCGCGCTGGAAGCTGTCCCAAATATTCAGATAGGCAAGGAAGTCGGATTGCTTGTCGGTAAAGCGTTCATGCGCCTTGGCCGCAGCATCGCGCGCTTCCAACGGCCGCTCGCGCGGGTCTTGAATCGACAGCGCGGACGCAATCACCAATATTTCCGCCATGCAGTCGTGTTTCTTCGCCGCCAACAAATGCGCGCGATTTTCGGGTCGATGGGCAGGCGCGCCATTTGTTCGCCGAGCTTGGTCAGGCGGTAGCGCGTGTTGCTACCGATATGGCCCGCACTGTTTTGCAGGCCGTCTGAAACATTGACTGGGTTGGATCGGGCATCCATGCCTGATCCACGTACTTGGTTTTTCATATTTTGCATAGTCTTGTCGGTCGGGCATTTTCCCCGACATCATCTAAATTTGTCTTTATTGGTTAGCACGCCGCTTATTGCGGATAAACATATTCCGCCTTGCCGTCGCGAATGTTCAAGCTGCCTGCATCGCCTGTAATCAGATTGCCCGTTACCGAGCCTTCGCTACAACCTGAAACCGGCATATCGTAGCCCAGCGTGTGAATCAGGAACGTTGAAAGCTGCTGATGGAAGGCAATCTCGCAAGGTGCAAAAGCTTGGTTGGCAGCCTGTTGCACGGCCTTATCCGGGCTGTACAACACCAGCGGCACGAGATAGCTGTCGGGCTGCACCGTGCCTTGATTGTAGGTATCTTGACGCACATACTGGCCATGATCGGAGGTATAGGCAAACAGCCAGTTGCCGTCAGGCTGCTTTTGCAGCTGCTCGAATACGGTTTGAATCATTTGGTCGGTTTTGTGGATGGTGTTGTCGTACTTATCCACAATATTGGCCTCGCCGAATACTTTATCTTGAGGCTGCAACAATGCGCCGTATGGGACGTGCGAACCGCGTTGGTGTAACACGATAAAATGCTTGCCCTGCTGCAAATTGATTTGTCAAACAGCGGCAGCAGTTTCTCATCAGGCATATTGTCGCTGTTGCCATAGCCCAGCTGCGTCGGCTGAATCAGATGGTCTATCCATTTCTTACCGATTAAGTTCAAAATCGCCATCTCGTTTTCAGCCTGCGCGCTATAAAAATACGTTTCATAACCCTGCTCTTTGGCAAGGCGGAACATATTGGTATCGCCGCTACTGATTTGCTCGTAGCCGTTGGCATGCGGTATCGCATTGAAAAAGCTGGGCAGGGACACAGCCGTCATCAAAGCGGCGGAATAGCTTTGTTTCACAATCGGCTTAAATTCGGCTTGCGATAGCTGGGTCAAAAACGGCGAAGTTTCGCGCCCGTAGCCAAACAGTTTCAAATGCGCCGCGCTTTCGCTTTCGCCCATAATCAAAACGATATTTTGAACACTGCCCTGCCTGATTTTGCTTGGCGCTGGCTGTTTGAACACAGGAATCTTGCTTAAATCAAACAACTGATACGGCAACACGCGCCCGACAAAATAGCCGAAGCTGAAATAATTGGCTTTGATGCGGCTGTATGTCGGTTTGGGCGAAATACCGTGTTCCTGCGTCGTACTGAATGAACGTCCAAAAATCAGCAACATCGCCGCAATAAACACAATATCGGCGGCAAAATGCGTCTTACGGCGAAATTTGGCAAGGCTGCAAAACAGCACGACTTCCAACACACCCCACACCACAGGCAGCCACAACTTATCCAACATCGATGCGCCCGCGCTGCCGACTTCAGTAACCTCTTTCAGCATCAGCCAATAATTGATGCCCGTCATCCAACTTTGATAAACCGCGTAATGCACATTGTTGGCAATAATGCTGAGCGCGAAACACCGCAATCAACAAACGCGTCGCCTTATAACGCGCAAACAGATACAGCGCAGCAATCACAAATGTCAGCGCAAACGTTTCCGCAATTTTCGCAGCCGGTAAGGTTTCAATCCCGAATACAAAGCGATAGGCGATTTCGCTGACAGTCAGTAAAGACGAATATAGAACAAGCGTGAGGAAAGATTTTTTCATCATTAATATTTCACAATAAAAATTTACCGATTGAGTGTTAAAACCCAATATTCCCTTTTCAGTAGTTTTTAGTTTCTCAATGATTTAGGCCGTCTGAAAATAAAACATGGCCTGCCTTTTTATGAAGAAAGATTTTATTTTCAGACGGCCTCCACCGCCCCTAATTCCAGCAATACCTGAAAACCGTCATTGATATACCGTGAATCGGGCATTTCTAAAAATGGGAATGCCGCTACGTCGCCCAGGTTCAGCGATGCCATGCGCAGGATGACGGCGGCGAGATTGCTGCGGACGATTTCGGGGTCGGTGAATTCGGGGCGGCTATTGAAATCTTCTTCTGAAAACAGTCGGATACATACGCCTGCGGAGACGCGGCCGCAGCGGCCGGAGCGTTGGCGGGCGGCGGCTTGGGAGATTTTCTCTACATGAAGCTGCTCCACTTTCGCCCGTGCGGAATAGCGTTTGACGCGCGCGAGGCCGGTGTCGATGACGTATTTGATGCCCGGCACGGTGAGCGAGGTTTCGGCGACGTTGGTTGCCAATACGATGCGGCGTTTTGCGCCTGAAGGGTGGAAGATTTTGTGCTGCTCAGCGTGCGACAGGCGTGCGAACAGGGGCAGGATTTCGTCGTTGCGGCGCAGTGTGGATTTGCGCAGGGCTTCGGCGGCTTCGCGGATTTCGCGTTCGCCCGGCAGGAACACCAAAATATCGCCTTCGCCATATCGCGCCAATTCGTCGGCTGCATCGACAATCGCGTCGGTCAGCTCGACTTCTGCGTCATCTTCGTCTTTGCTGGTCAGCGGTCGGTAGAGGATTTCGACGGGATAGGTGCGTCCGCTTACTTCTAAAACGGGCGCGCCGTTGAAGTGTTGGGAGAAGCGTTCTGCGTCTATGGTTGCCGAGGTAATGATGACTTTCAAATCGGGGCGGCGCGGCAGCAGTTGTTTCAGGTAGCCCAAGAGGAAGTCGATGTTCAGGCTGCGTTCGTGCGCTTCGTCGATGATAATCGTGTCGTAGGTGGCGAGATAACGGTCGGTCTGGGTTTCCGCCAGCAGGATGCCGTCGGTCATCAGCTTGACGCAGGCATCGCGCGAGGTATGGTCGGTAAAACGCACTTTATAGCCGACCGCGCTGCCGATTTCGGATTTCAGCTCTTCGGCAATCCGCTCTGCTACGGAACGCGCGGCCAAACGGCGCGGCTGGGTATGCCCGATCAGCCCCGCCGCCCCGCGCCCGAGTTCCAACAAATCTTGGGCAACTGTGTGGTTTTGCCCGAACCGGTTTCGCCGCAAATAATTGTTACTTGATTTTCGGCAATGGCTTTTTTGATTTCGTTGAGTTTTTCGTGAACGGGCAGCGTGTTGTCGAATTCGGGCTTGGGCAGTTTGGACAGGCGTTGCAGATAGAGGTCGTGCGATTTTTTGTATTTTTCTTCAACCTTGGACAAGCCGCCGTATTTTTTTGGGTTTTTAAAGGCGGATTGCAGAAAATGGCGGTCTTTGGAGAGGGTTTGGGCGAAATCGGGTTGCGGCATGATGGTGCAATGAATTAAATAATGTGAAAAGAATGGAATTATAGCAAAAGGCCGTCTGAAACTTGCTTGCTTTCAAGTTTCAGACGGCCTTTGTATGGATAAACCGTTTTAGTCGGCGGCGTGCCAAGGTTTTTGCATACCGGCGTGGAAACTCGGTTTTTCTCCGCCCCACAAGGTGTCGATGTCGTAAAAATCGCGCACGGCAGGGAGCATGACGTGGACAACGAGGTCGCCTGCGTCGACGAGCGTCCATTCGCCACTGTCGCCTTCGGTGCTGAGGATTTCGAAACCGGATTCTTTCAAATCGACGGCAACGTTGTTAGCCAGTGCTTTAACTTGGCGTGTGCTGTCGCCGCTGGCAATAATCATGCGGGCGAACAGGGAGGTTTTGTCTTGGGTTTCCAAAACAGAGATGTCTTTGGCTTTGATGTCTTCAAGGGCGTTTACGGCCACTTCGACCATTTTTGCAGGTCTTGCAATTCTTGTTCGTTCATTATTTTCCTAGTTGAAATGTTTTCAGACGGCATTATAGCTTATCTGCCTGAATAAACGCTATTTTTCATAGAGTTTGTGTTGGCGGATGTATTGGGCGACCGGTTGCGGCAGGCCGTCTGAATGGTGCGTTTTGGCAAGATTGGCACGGATTTGGGTGGAGCTGGTGTTGTGCAGCGGCGCGTTGAGGATGCGGACGCTGCCGTTTTGCAGGGCTTCGCCGAGCCATGCGTGCAATTCGCGCGGGGTTTTGTTGAGGTTGTCGCCTTGTCGCATGGCGATGGCGATATGGGTCTGGCGCACGAGGGTTTGCCATTTTTTCCATGTGTGCAGCTGCATCAGGCTGTCGCTGCCCATCAGCCACCACAGTTGCGCGCCGGGAAACTGCTGGCGGAAGATTTGGACGGTGTCAAACGTATAAGTCGCGCCATCGCGGACGATGTCGCAGTCGCTGGCGGCGAATTTCGGCTCATCGGCGATGGCGAGTTCGACCATATTGAGGCGCTCTTGTGCCGGCGTGCGCGTGCTGTCTTTGTGGTACGGGTCGCCTGCCGGCAGGAAGACGACGAGATCCAAACCGATTTCGTCGGCGAAGGCGCGGGCGATGTGGAGGTGGCCGTTGTGGATGGGGTCAAACGTGCCGCCGAATAATCCGATGTTTTTCATTTTGGGTAGTGTCTGCGTTAGATGTTTTGGCCGTCTGAAGCAGGCAGGCTGCCGTCAACAATCAGGTTGAGCTTACCTGTGGTCGGGTGGATGACCAGGCCGTGGACGGCGATATTGTCGGGCATCAGCGGATGTTTGCGAATCAGCTCGACGGTATGGCGCACGCTGTCTTCGACATCGTCAAAACCGGTCAGCCAGCCGTCCAAATCGATACCGGCGTTGCGCAGGGTTTCGATGCGGTCGTCGGGGATATTGCTGTCGTGTACGCGTTGGAGGAACTCTTCGGCGTGCAATCCGCGCATACCGCAGTCGTGGTGGGCAATGACCATGATTTCTTTGACTTTGAGTTCAAATACGGCGACCAACAAACTGCGCATCACCGAACCCCAAGGGTGGGTCACCAGCGCGCCGGCGTTTTTGATGAGCTTGGCGTCGCCGTTTTTCAAACCCAACGCGTTGGGCAGCAATTCGATAATGCGCGCGTCCATGCAGGAGAGGATGGCCAGCTCGCGGCCGGGGTATTTGTTGGTAAAGTATTTTTCGTATTCGCCTGTTTCGACGAAATGTTGGTTATAGGCGAGGATTTCGCTCAATTCACTCATGATGTGCTCGTTTCGGATGGTTTACTCTATTATAGCGGTTTTCGGGTGGCGCGGTTGTTTTGCAAATTCGCCGTAAACGGCTAAAATCAACGTATCTTTAGTTCTTTTGGAGGATGTGCCGTGTCTCAGTCTTTCCGCTTTGAACAGGTATTCGCGTCCGATGTCCACGATGCATTGTGGGATTGGGCGCAAACCAGCTATGGCGCATCCGACGATTGGTGCATTCTGTATCTCAACGGCCTGCCTTTAGGTCGTCTGAATCCGTTATGGCGCGAACGCCTCGGACAAGATTGGACAGGCAGGCAGTCAACCCTTTCAGACGGCCTGAATCTGGAAACCGACGGCTGGGCAAAAATGGGCGACAGTTTGCAAACGCTGGCGCAACAATGGCGCGAGTGCGGTTGGCTCAAAGGTTGGCGCGGTGAAAAGTTCGACATCTGCGACCAGTCGGGCAAGCCTTTATGCGCACTCGAACGCGCCGCCTTCCGTCCGTTCGGCCTGATGAGTCAGGCAGTGCATTTGAACGGATTGGTCGAAACAGAAAACAGTCTGCGCTTTTGGATCGGCCGCCGCAGTCCGCACAAAGCCGTCGATCCAAACAAACTCGACAACCTGACCGGCGGCGGCATCAGCAGCGGCGAGAGGCCGTCTGAAGCCGTCTGCCGCGAAGGTGAAGAAGAAGCAGGCATTCCCGCTTCGTTAACCCCCCCATATCCGACCGACCGCCCAAATATATAGTTTGCGCCCCGTTAACCGCGGTGTCCACAACGAAATCCTGCATATCTTCGACATTATCCTGCCCGAAGACTTCCAACCCGCCAACCAAGACGGCGAAGTTGCCGGTTTTGAACTGATGGACATCCCCACCCTGCTTGATGCCATGTTGGGCGGACACATGATGCACGATGCCCAGCTGGTTACGCTTGAAGCCTGCCGTCGATACGGCCTGATAGACCTCAAACATCCGCTGTCCGCATGGCTCGACAGCATCCGTTGCCGACCCCATTTTTAAAGGCCGTCTGAAACCATGTTGCAACTCAAAAACATCAACAAACGCTTCGGCAGCAAAACTGTTGCCCAAGACATCAACCTAAACGTCGAAGCAGGCGAAATCCTCGCCGTACTCGGCCGCTCCGGCTGCGGCAAATCCACCCTGCTCAAAACCATCGTCGGCCTGGTGCGTCCCGACAGCGGCGAAGTCTGGCTCAACGGCGACAACATCACCGACATGCCGTCTGAAAAACGCAATATCTCGCTGATGTTTCAAGACTACGCCCTTTTGCCGCATTTGTCCGCCCTCGACAACGTCGGCTTCGGCCTCAAAATGCGCCGTCTGCCCAAAGCCGAAATCGAAGAACAATCCATGCAGGCCTTGTGCGACATCGGTTTAGAACACGAAGCGCAACGCAAACCCGAAAGCCTCTCCGGCGGAGAACAGCAACGCCTCGCCCTCGCGCGCGCCCTAATCACGCGCCCGTCGCTGTTGCTCTTGGACGAAGCCTTCTCCAGCCTCGACACCCACCTGCGCCGCCACCTGCGCACCCTGACCGCCGAACGCATCCACAGCCAAAACATCCCCGCCATCCTCGTGACCCACTCCGCCGAGGAAGCCTGCACCATGGCCGACACCATCGCCATCATGCACGAAGGCCGCATCCTCCAACACGGCACGCCGGAAACCCTTATCCGCCGCCCCGTCAACGCCCAAGCCGCCCTGCTGCTCGGTTTGGCCAACACCGACGACACACGCTACATCCCCCAACACGCCATCCGATTTGACCCGAACGGCACGGCCGTCCGCATCAGCGAAGCCGTCCCACTCGCCGAAGGCACACGCCTCACCCTCGCCCATCCGCAATACGGCGATTTGATTTGGTACCCCCACGCCGACCACGATACGGACAAACTGCCAACCGGACAGAAATCCGCATCAGCGTGGATGAAAGTCAGATTGTTTGGTTTGATTGAATTTGATGGATTGAGAAAAAGAAAAAGGCCGTCTGAAAAAACATTCTTCAGACGGCCTTGTCTATTCAATCAAAATCAGTCTTTCAACTTCGCCAACTGAGTTTGAACTTTCGCCATTTTGTCTTCCAATTCCGCCAAATCGGCTTTGTCTTTTTCCACCAAATGCGCCGGGGCTTTTTCGGTGTAGCCGGGTTTGGAGAGTTTGGCGTTGAGTTTGTCCAAGGCTTTTTGCAGCTTCTCGGCTTCTTTGCTCAAACGGGCGGTTTCGGCGGCTTTGTCGATTTCGACTTTCAGCATCAGGCGCGCGCCGTTGCAGACGGCGACAGGTGCGTCGTCTGCTTCGGGCAGGCTGTCCACCAGCTTGGCTTCGGTCAGTCGAGTCAGCGACGGCAGGTATTTGAGCAGGCCTTCGAGTTCTGCGCTGCCTTCGACGAAGAGCGGCGCTTTGACGTTTGGCGCGATACCCATTTCGCCGCGCAGCTTGCGCACTTCTTCCACCAAGTCTTTCAATGCGGCCATTTTGTCGAAGGCCGTCTGAACGATTTGTTCTTTATCGGCTTGCGGATAGGCGGCCAACATGATGCTGTCGGCGGTTTTGGCATTCGCCAGAGGCGCAACGACCTGCCACAGCTCTTCGGTAATGAACGGCATGATTGGGTGCAGCAGGCGCAGGATGGTTTCGAGTACGCGCACGAGGGTTCGGCGTGTGGTGCGCTGGGTTGTCGGGCAGCCGGTTTGGATTTGCACTTTTGCCAGCTCGATGTACCAGTCGCAATATTCGTTCCACACGAATTCGTACAGCGTTTGCGCGGCAAGGTCGAAGCGGTAGGTTTCAAAGGCTTCGGCAACGGCGACTTCGGCTTGTTGCAGTTTGCCGATAATCCATTGGTCGGCGAAGGTAAACGCCAACGGCTGCATTTCGTCTTGACCGCAGTCTTTGTCTTCGGTGTTCATCAACACGAAGTTGGTGGCGTTCCACAATTTGTTGCAGAAGTTGCGGTAACCTTCGGCACGTTTGAAGTCGAAGTTCACGCTGCGACCCAAGCTGGCGTAGCTTGCCATGGTGAAGCGCAATGCGTCCGCACCCATGCTCGGAATGCCTTCGGGGAAGAGTTTTTCGTGGCTTCTTCCACTTTCGGCGCGGTTTCAGGTTTACGCAGGCCGGTCGTGCGTTTCACCAGCAGTTTTTCCAAGTCGATGCCGTCGATCAAATCCACAGGGTCGATGACGTTGCCTTCGGATTTGGACATTTTTTTGCCTTCATGGTCGCGCACGATGCCGTGGATGTACACGTCTTTAAACGGTACTTTGCCGGTGAAGTGGGTGGTCATCATAATCATGCGCGCCACCCAGAAGAAGATAATTTCGTAGCCGGTGACCAAGACATTGGACGGCAGGAAGGCTTTGAGTTCGTCGGTTTCAGACGGCCAGCCGAGTGTGGAAAATGGCACAAGCGCGGAGGAGAACCATGTGTCCAATACGTCTTCTTCGCGGGTCAAACCGGTTTTGCCGGCTTGTTTTTCGGCTTCTTCCTGATTGCGGGCAACATACACATTGCCTTCGTTGTCGTACCATGCAGGGATTTGATGACCCCACCACAGTTGGCGTGAGATACACCAGTCTTGGATGTTGTTCATCCATTGGTTGTAGGTATTGACCCAGTTTTCGGGGATAAAGCGCACTGCGCCGCTGTCGACGGCTTTTTGGCTTTGTCGGCGAGGCTCAAGCCTTTGAATTCGCTGTCAGGCTCGCCGCCGTTTGGCGTGGCGGACATGGCGACAAACCATTGGCTGGTCAGCATCGGCTCAATCACTGAGCCGGTACGGTCGCCTTTCGGCGTCATCAGCGTGTGCGGTTTGATTTCAACCAAGAAGCCTTGTTCCTGCAAATCGGCAACCATTTGTTTGCGCGCGGCAAAGCGGTCTAAACCTGCGTATTTTTCAGGCAGGGCAAAGCCTTGTTGCGCTTCGCCTTTGAAGTTGAACACTTCGGCGTTTGCCAACACTTTGGCTTCCAAGTCAAACACATTAATCAGGCGCGTGTCGTGGCGTTTACCGATTTCATAGTCGTTGAAGTCGTGCGCAGGCGTGATTTTCACGCAACCGGTGCCGAAGTCTTTTTCAACGTATTCATCGGCAATCACGGGGATAGTACGGCCGGTCAGCGGCAGGATCAATTCTTTGCCGATTAAATGGGTATAACGTTCGTCTTCAGGATTGACGGCAACGGCCACGTCGCCCAGCAGCGTTTCAGGACGGGTGGTCGCCACGATAACGGCTTCGGCAGGATTGTCGGCCAGCGGATAGCGGATGTGCCACATAGAGCCTTGTTCTTCCACGCTTTCCACTTCCAAATCAGACACTGCGGTACCCAATACCGGATCCCAGTTCACCAAGCGTTTGCCGCGGTAAATCAAGCCTTGTTCATACAGGCGCACGAACACTTCGGTCACGGTTTCGGCGCGCACGTCGTCCATCGTGAAATATTCGCGCGTCCAGTCGGCAGAACAGCCCACGCGGCGCATTTGTTGGGTAATCGTGCCGCCGGAAACTTCTTTCCATTCCCATACTTTTTCCAAGAATTTTTCGCGGCCCAAGTCATGACGGGACACGTTTTGCGCGGCAAGCTGGCGCTCGACCACGATTTGCGTGGCGATGCCCGCGTGGTCTGTGCCCGGAATCCAGGCGGTGTTGCAGCCTTTCATACGGTAGTAGCGGGTCAGGCCGTCCATGATGGTTTGGTTGAAGGCATGGCCCATGTGCAGCGTGCCGGTAACGTTGGGCGGCGGCAGTTGGATGGAGAAAGACGGTTTGGTCAAATCCATATCAGGTTGGAAATAGCCCTGCTTTTCCCAGTTTTGATAATGTTTGGATTCGATTTCGGCTGGATTGTATTTGTCTAACATGATGGAACTTTGTGAAATTAAGGTTATTTTTGATGTGCGGATTATAACGCAAAAAGGCCGTCTGAATCATTTCAGACGGCCTTTGGCATACGGGTTTTAAAAATGGAACAATACCAGGCTGACGGCAATCACTGCCATGCCCGTTGTCAGGCCATAAACGGTTTCGTGGCCGTCTGAATAGCGTTTGGCGGCCGGCAACAGCTCGTCCAACGCCAAAAACACCATCACGCCGGCTATCACGCCGAACACCGAGCCAAACACGGCAGGCGACAAAAACGGCTGCAAAACCAAATAGCCCAAAGCCGCCCCCAAAGGCTCAGCCAAGCCGGATAACAGACATGCCCATACCGTTTTCTTACGGCTTCGGGTGGCAAAATAAACCGGTGCGGCGATGGAAATGCCCTCCGGAATATTATGGATGGCAATCGCCAAGGCCAAAGGCATCCCGACCGCCGGATTTTCCAAGGTGGCAAAAAATGTCGCCAAACCTTCGGGGAAATTGTGCGCCGTAATCGCAAACGCCGCCATCATGCCGACTCGCGCGATATGGCGGCGTTTGCTTTCTTGAAACGACGGGTCTTGCGCATCTAAAGTTTCATGCGGGTTCGGCACCAGGCGGTCAATCAGCGCGATGCCGCCCATCCCGGCCAAAAATGCCATGGTCGCCGCCGCAAACGCGTGGTCTTTATCATAAATTTCAGCAAACGCCTCGCTGGATTTACTGAAAATCTCCGTCAGGGAAACATACACCATCGCACCGCCGGCAAATGCCAAACCAAACGACAACACGCGCGGATTGGGCGTTTTGGAAAACATCACCAAACCGCTGCCTAATACGGTAAACAAACCGGCAGCCAACGTGATGGAAAAGGCAACGGCCAAATTGGACATCGAAAAATCGGGCATGAGAAAACCTGCGCTAAAAGCTGGGACAGGTTCAGACTAACACTTTTTAATGCGTATGATAATAGTTATTATTTATTTTATTGATTGGATACCCGGATTTTAAAACAAAAGGCCGTCTGAAAAATGGTTTTCAGACGGCCTTTACGTTTGAAATGCCGCTAACCTTATCGCTTTCCAGCTTAAGCCTGATAGCGCGACAGGCTCAAGTCGTCGCTGCGGATTTCGGTGTCTTTGCCGCTCACGATATCGGCGGTCAATTTTGCCGAACCCAGCGACATGGTCCAGCCCAAAGTGCCGTGGCCTGTATTCAGGAACAGGTTTTCAAAACGGGTGCGCCCGATTAACGGCGTGCTGTCGGGCGTCATCGGTCGGAGGCCGCTCCAGAACAATGCCTGACTCAAATCACCGCCTTCTGGGAACAAGTCGTTGACGACCAAAGCCAAGGTTTCGCGGCGTTTTTCGGGCAGTTTGATTTCGTAGCCCGACAATTCCGCCATGCCGCCGACGCGGATTCTGTTGTCAAAGCGCGTGATGGCGACTTTGTAGCTTTCATCTAAAACGGTGGACACCGGTGCGCCGTCGGAATTTGTGACCGGCAGGGTCAAGGAATAGCCTTTGACGGGATAAATGGGCAGATTGAGATCCAACTGCGCCAACACAGTCCTGCTAAAGCAGCCGAGCGCGCAGACGAAGGCATCTGCTTCAAACCGTTCTGTTTCGGTTTCAACGGCTTTGATGCGCAGCCCGTTGTGGTCGATGCGGCGGATGGTTTGGTTGAAATGAAACTGTACGCCCTTCTCCTGACACAATTTGTATAGGTTTTCAGTGAAGAGGTGGCAGTCGCCGGTCGCATCTGCAGGCAGATGCAGGCCGCCGGCAATTTTTGCGGTAACGCGCGCCAGCGCAGGCTCGAATTCTGCGCATTCTTCGGGTTTCAGACGGCGGTAGGGCACGCCGTATCGTTCCAAAACGGCAATGTCTTGTTCTGCCGCTTTGACTTCTTTAGCCTGACGGAAAATCTGCAACGTCCCTTTTTTGCGCCCCTCAAAATTCATGCCGGTTTGCGCTTCAAAACGGCGGAACATTTCACGGCTGTATTCGGAAATCCTGACCATGCACTCTTTATTGATTTGATAGCGCGCTGCCGTGCAGTTTTGCAGCATTTGCCACAGCCATTCGATTTGATACAGGCTGCCATCGGGGCGAAACAGCAAAGGCGGATGGCTTTAAACAGCCATTTCAGCGCTTTGGTCGGGATGCCAGGTGCAGCCCAGGGCGTGGTATAGCCGTAAGAGAGCTGGCCTGCATTGGCAAAACTGGTTTCCATCGCCACGCCCTCGGCGCGGTCGATGACCGTTACTTCATGTCCTGCCTCTGCCAGATACCACGCGGAAGATACGCCTGCTACTCCGGCACCTAAAACAAGCACTTTCATTTTTCTCCTCCTCTGACTTTTTTCAAAACAAACTGATATCCATCGGGCCGTCTGAATATTCCGTTTCAGACGGCCTTAGATATTAATGCGGCAATTCGCCGTTTTTGATTTTTTGTTTGAAGTCGCTCGTTTCATTGACGATGACTTTAGCCATCAACAAAAGCGCAATCAGGTTGGGCAAGGCCATCAAGCCGTTAAATGTGTCCGAAGCCAGCCACACCAAATCAAGGCTCAACACGGTACCCAGCATGACGGAAGAAACATAACCCACGCGGTACAGTCCGGCAAAGCGTTCGCCGAAAACGTACACCGCGCATTTCTCGCCGTAATAACACCAGCCGAGAATGGTTGAGTAGGCAAAGAAAATCAGGCCGATGGTGACAATCCAGCCGCCGATACCGGGCAGCATTTTTTGGAAAGTGACGGTTGTCAGCGCCGCGCCGCTCAATTCAGGTTTAACAAACTCACCGCCTGCGCCGAGCAGACCCATGACCAACACGATACCGGTAATCGAACAAACGACGATGGTGTCCAAAAACGTACCGGTCATGGAAACCAAAGCCTGACGGACGGGATGGTCGGTTTTCGCAGCAGCGGCGGCAATCGGCGCAGAACCCATACCTGCCTCATTGGAGAACACACCACGTGCCACGCCGTAGCGGATTACCGTGCCGATAGCGCCGCCCGCCACTGCCTGCGCGCTGAACGCATCGGAGAAAATCAGTTTGACGGCGGGCATCAGCGCGTCAGAATTCACGACAATAATGGAAATACCGCCCACTACATAAACACGGCCATGGCAGGCACGATAAAGGACGCGGCTTTGGCGATGCCCTTAATGCCGCCCAAAAGCACGATGGCCGTTAATACGGTCAAGGCCACGCCGGTGTAGGCAGGTTCGACACCAAAGCTGGTTTGTACTGCCTGCGCAACCGAGTTGGACTGCACCGAGCTGCCGATACCGAAGGAAGCGAATGTGCCGAACAGCGCAAATGCGACGGCCATCCATTTCCAGTTTTTGCCCAAGCCTTTTTCAATGTAATACATCGGGCCGCCGGACATTTCGCCTTTGGAATTGGTGACGCGGTATTTCACCGCCAACACGCCCTCCCCGTATTTGGTGGCCATACCGAAAATGGCGGTCATCCACATCCAAAATACTGCGCCCGGACCGCCGGTTACCACCGCAGTCGCCACACCAGCGATGTTACCCGTACCGATGGTGGCCGACAGCGCGGTCATCAACGCTGCAAAATGGGAAATATCACCTTCGTGGTCTTCGCCGTCTTCATGCTTCTTTGACGGCACAAACGCCTGTTTCAGTGCATACCCCAGCATGGTGAACTGCAAGCCTTTCAGCAAAACGGTCAGCAAAATACCCGTACCGACCAGCAGCATCAACATAATAGGCCCCCAGACCCAGCCGCTGATGGTTTCAAAAAGGCTTTGAGATTGTCTAAAAACAATTGCATGGCTTTCTCCTTTGTCTGTTTTATTTTTTAAAACACCACTTTTTTGTAGTGTCCTGTAATTTCAGCACAGAATGTTTAAGATTACAACATATTTATTTTCAAAAGCTTTTCGTATTTTTACCCTAAATAAAACCTAATCGACACCAAGAAAATTGTTTACAATCCAGAGCAGGCCAAGACCCCAGCCCAATTAAAATGACAAATAAAAGCATGCTTTAAAACATCTTCCTGCCAACTGTTTAAAAAAATTCAGGCCGTCTGAAAAAAGTCTTTCAGACGGCCTGAATGTGCGTGCCGCAACCCTATTTCAGCAACCCGGCCAACACTCGGGCAAAACGCTCCGCCGCGCCTTCGCTGGTGTGCAGGTATAGGGCAGGTTCGATGAGTTCCAACTCATTGAGCAGGAAGGTATCGCCAATCAGTGTGCCGTCCACGCGGGCATAAACCGGCATTTGCGGCAAGGCGGCCAGTACGTCTTGCGCGGTACGGACGGCAAACTCGGGCGGCTCGATACCGAACACCGATACGCCATAGGCCGAGTTGGCGCGCCATTCGCCTTGCGGCGGCTGACGGCGCACGGCATGGCTGAATGTGCCGTTGAAACACCAGCGAGGTTTCGCCCGCCGTTTCGATTTCGCGGATATACGGTTGAACCATCATACCTTGCGGATAATCCGCCATATCCACGTCCAATGCCTCCGCACAAACTTTGACCACGCCTTTGCCGCTCTGCCCAAATGCGGGCTTGACGACTGCTTCCGTCCAGCCTTGTTGTTTCAGAATATCGGCCAATTTGTCTTTTTGCGCGGGAACAAACACGCTGGGAATCACTTGCGCGCCGCGTGCCGCCAAATCGCACAAATACGTCTTTTCCATATTCCAAACCATCAATTCGGGCGGATTGATAAAACGCTGTCCCGCCTGCCCGGCTTGCTCCAGCCATTGGCTGAAGGCTTCGGGTTCGGCGGCATAATCCCATGCGCACAAAGGCAGCAAAAACGGCGCGGACGGATGGTTTTGCCACGCGTCAAATACGGTTTTCACACCCATGGTTTCCAAATGCGCCGCCAATGTTTTCAGGTTGTCCGACGGTTCGGGATAGGTTTGGCAGGTAATGAGTGCCAAAACGGTTTGCTCGGTCATGGTTGCATCTCGTTGCTAAAACCAAAATTATATAGCGAAATCAAACCAAAAGATTTTTCAGACGGCCTGATACATAAGGCCGATTCTGATAAAATGGTTTCCCCTTTTCCGTCGGAACATGCTCATGAAATCTGCCCACGTCCTTGTCTGGTTCCGCCGCAACCTCCGCCTGCACGACAATGCCGCGCTTAATGCCGCCGTTGCAAGCGGTTTGCCCATCGCCTGCGTCTGGGTCAGCCAAAGGCCGTCTGAAAACCACAATCCGCGTCAAAGCCTGTTCCATTATCAAGCCGCGCAAGAGCTGCATACCCGTCTGGCGGCACACCATATTCCCTTATATGTCGTCGCTTCCGACGAAGACCTCCTCCCCTTGGCTGCTGCGCTCAATGCCCATACCGTCATCACAGACGAAGCCTACACCGAAGCCGAAATCTGCCAAGACAACCTCCTCTGGCACAATTTCGACCGCGCAGGCATTGCCCTGCAACACGCCAACGACCGCGGCATTTTGGCCAAATCCCCCCTCATGGATGCCAACGGCCTACCCCACACCGATTTTGCCGCCTATAAACAAGCATGGTTGCAGGCTTATTCAGGACAAAGGCCGTCTGAAACCGAATTGCCTGTTCAAATTGGGCAAAGCGTTCCGCCGTTTCCAGCCCATACCGGCACAGTATTGCCTGCCTATCAGCAGGGCGGCGAAACCGCAGCCTTAACACAATGGCACGCATTCAAACAGAATTTGGTTCACTACCCGATTACCCAAAACTTTCCGGCACGAAAAAACACCAGCCTCCTCAATGCCTATCTGTCTGCAGGCTGCATTTCACCGCGCCTGCTGGCCGCCGAAAGCTTGGCAAACCGACATTTCGAGTGGCTGGACAAGCTTATTTTCCGCGACTACTGCTACCAGCTCGCCTACCACCGCCGCCTACCCGAAACAACCGATGCCGCCCCGGTGCGCGAATACTGGCGCAACGGCCAAACCGGCGTGCCCGTCATCGACGCCTCCATCCGCAGCCTCGAAGCCACCGGCCACTTACACCCCGTTCTCCAGCAGCTGTGCGCCCACTATTTCTGCCACGCCCTCAACCTCGACCCCAATCAAGGCATCGCGTGGACAGCTTCCGTCCAAACCGGCACCGACCCCGCGCTCAACCAAGCCAACTGGCACCTTGCCACCCAAGACACAGCCACCGTCCGCTATGCCCACCGTTCGCACCAAATCGACCCCGACGGCAGCTACATCCGCAGTTACCTCCCCGAATTGGCACACCTGCCGTCCACCCTCATCCACACACCGTGGGCGGCCGCCGATGACATCGACACACACGGCTACCCCTTCCCCAAGGCCGTCTGAAACAGAGCTTCACACCAAAAACCACACTAAACACAACTAAAAAACGCCCAAACAAAATATTTTGGTTTCAGACGGCCAAACAGATTGAATAGCCAAGATTTACACGGTAAACTTACATCATTAAAAAATTTTATTATTTCATTACAATGAAACCCGCATTCGACATAAAAACGTCACGTTTGGACGTCTTATCCATCCATTTGCACACCGCAGATTTAACCGAATTGGAAGAATTCCTGCGCCAACTGGCAGGCCAGTCCCAAGACGAATTCGTTCCCTTCATTTTAGACGTACAAGATTTCGACCATCCCGAATCCATCGATTTGGGCGGCATGATTTCCCTGTTTGCCCGTTACGGCATGCAAATCTTAGGGCTGCACCACACCAGCGACACATGGGCGGCAGCGGCGGCGCGTTACCACTTGGTCTTCAAACAAGGCAACGCCACCCAGGCAGCCGACACACAGGCAGCACCTGCTCCGCGCCAAGCACCACAGCCGCAAGACGTACAGGCCACCGTCATCAACAATCCGACCGTATTGGTCAGCACACCCGTGCGTACCGGCCAGCAAGTGTACGCTGAAAACGGCGATCTCATCGTTACCGGCATCGTCAGCCAAGGTGCGGAACTTATCGCCGACGGCAACATCCATATTTACGCCCCCATGCGCGGCAGAGCGTTGGCCGGTGCAAAAGGCAACACCAACGCGCGCATCTTCATCCATTCCATGCAGGCCGAGTTAGTCTCCGTTGCCGGCATCTACCGCAACTTTGAGCAAGACCTGCCCGAGCATCTGCACAAAAACCCGTACAAGTATCATTGCAAGACAACCGACTGGTTATCAGCGCAATCGACGCCGAATAAACATCAGTACTTAAAAAGGAAATATCGTGTCCAAAATCATCGTAGTAACTTCAGGTAAAGGCGGCGTAGGCAAGACCACTACCAGCGCCAGTATCGCAACCGGCCTGGCCCTGCGCGGCCACAAAACCGCCGTAATCGACTTCGACGTCGGTTTGCGCAACCTCGACCTGATTATGGGTTGCGAACGCCGCGTCGTGTATGACCTCATCAACGTCATCCAAGGCGAAGCCACACTCAACCAAGCCCTGATTAAAGACAAAAACTGCGAAAACCTCTACATCCTGCCCGCCTCGCAAACCCGCGACAAAGACGCGCTGACCCGCGACGGCGTCGACAAAGTGATGAAAGAGCTGTCCAGCAAAAAAATGGGCTTCGAGTTCATTATCTGCGACTCCCCTGCCGGTATCGAACAAGGTGCGCTGATGGCACTCTACTTTGCCGACGAAGCCATCATCACCACCAATCCGGAAGTATCCAGTGTCCGCGACTCCGACCGAATCTTGGGCATTTTGCAAAGCAAATCCCTCAAAGCCGAACAAGGCGGCACAGTTAAAGAGCATCTGCTGATTACCCGCTACTCCCCAGAGCGCGTGGCCAAAGGCGAAATGCTGTCGGTACAAGACATCTGCGACATCTTGCGCATCCCGTTGATCGGCGTGATTCCCGAATCACAAAACGTCCTACAGGCCTCTAACGCCGGCGAACCTGTCATCCATCAAGACAATGCCGCCGCAGCCGAAGCCTACAAAGACGTTATTGCCCGCCTCTTGGGTGAAAACCGCGAAATGCGTTTCCTTGAAGCCGAGAAAAAAGGTTTCTTAAAACGACTGTTCGGAGGTTAATACATGTCACTGCTCGATATGCTGTTCGGCAGAAAGCCGAAAACCGCCACCGTCGCGCGCGACCGCCTGCAAATCATCATCGCGCAAGAGCGCGCACAAGAAGGCCAAGCTCCGGATTATCTGCCGACCTTGCGCAAAGAGCTGCTGGAAGTCCTGTCCAAATACGTCAACGTATCATTGGACGACATCCGCATCTCCCAAGAGAAACAAGACGGCTTGGACGTTCTTGAGCTGAACATCACCCTGCCGGAACAAAAAAAGGCTTAACACATGACCTTGACCGAATTGCGTTACATCGTAGCCGTCGCACAAGAACGTCACTTCGGACGTGCCGCACGACGCTGCTTTGTCAGCCAGCCCACCCTCTCCATCGCCATCAAAAAGCTGGAGGAAGAGCTGTCGGTATCCCTGTTCGACCGTAGCAGCAACGACATCATCACGACCGAAGCGGGCGAGCGCATTGTCGCCCAAGCCCGCCGGGTTTTGGAAGAAGCCGAACTCATCAAGCACCTTGCCAATGAAGAGCAAAACGAATTGGAAGGCGCGTTCAAACTCGGCCTGATTTTTACCGTTGCCCCCTACCTTCTGCCCAAGCTCATTACCGCGCTGCGTGAAACCGCGCCGAAAATGCCGCTGATGCTGGAAGAGAACTATACCCACATCCTGACCGAGTCGCTCAAACGCGGCGATGTCGATGCAATCGTCGTTGCCGAACCGTTCCAAGAGCCGGGCATCGTAACCGAGCCTCTGTATGACGAACCTTTCTTCGTCATCGTTCCCAAAGGACATCACTTTGAAGAACTCGATGCCGTTACGCCTCAACTTTTGAGCGAAGAACAAGTGTTGCTGCTGTCCGAAGGCAACTGTATGCGCGACCAAGTGTTGGCAAGCTGTTCCGAATTGGCTTCCAAGCAAAAAATCCAGGGCTTGACCAATACCCTGCAAGGCAGCTCCATCAACACCATCCGCCACATGGTTGCCAGCGGCCTGGCCATCAGCGTCATGCCGGCTACCGCATTGACCGAAAACGACCACATGCTTTTCAGCATTATCCCGTTTGAAGGCACTGCACCGCACCGCCGTGTCGTTTTGGCTTATCGCCGCAACTTTGTCCGCCCGAAAGCACTGACTGCGTTGCGCACTGCCATTTTGCAATCGCAACTGACCGGTGTAACGTTCGTCAACGAATAAACCGTAAAACAAAAGGCCGTCTGAACATTCAGACGGCCTTTTTATTTTCTAACCGAATAAAGGATTAGTAGCGGGTATGAACTTGACTGCCGATAACGCCACCCAAAGCCGCGCCACCCAAGGTAGAGCCGGTATCGCCACCAATCAAATTACCTGCCACGCCGCCCAATACCGCACCAGCAGCAGTGTTGCGTTGGGTTTGAGTCATATTGGCACACGCGCCCAAAGAAGCGGCCAGCATGATCAAGGTCACAGTTTTTGCAAAAGTTTTCTTCATGGTTTGATTCTCCATCAGAGGTTAAGCTTTATATGGAATAGTATGGCACAACCTTTCATTAATATATTTTCTGATAAGTAAAGACAGATTAAACTAAGATAACGCCCTTGATGAACGGTTAAATGCAAAAACAAACGGCAATTCCAAAAGAATATTTATAAATTTTAATATATTTGGCATAAAATTGCGCATACATCAACCGCATTCGGTAGTGATACAATGACGACTTGTCTGAATTACCGGAAACACCCGTCATGAGTATCTACGCACTGGCACACATCATCCACGTTTATTGCGCGATTGCCTTTGTCGGCGGCGTATTTTTCGAAATGCTGGTCCTCTCCGTTTTACACACCGGCCGCGTTTCGCGCGAATCGCGCCGCGAAGTCGAACGTGCCATGTCCTATCGTGCCGTCCGCGTGATGCCGCCTGTCGTCATTACCCTGTTCATCAGCGGCATCGTGATGGTGTACAACCGCTACCTGCCGATACTGCACCACCCTTTCGACAGCTCCTTCGGCATCATGCTGAGCATCAAAATCCTGTTGGCAGTAAGCGTTTTGGTACATTTTGCCATCGCCGTCGTCAAAATGGCACGGCACACCCTCACCGTCGGCTGGTCGAAATACATACACGCCGTCGTATTCAGCCATATGCTATTTATCGTCTTTTTGCCAAAGCAATGTTCTACCTGTCTTGGTAAACCTTACCCATACCCCACACACAAGGATTGTTTATGACCCAATACCCGTCCGTCGGCTCGCCGATGTTTTACGGCATCTTCTTTATTGCCGTCTTAATCATGATCGCCATCGATATGGTGTCGCTGAAAAAAAACGGCGCCCACAAAGTTAGTATTAAAGAAGCCCTCGCTTGGAGCGGCATTTGGGTGGCAGTATCCTGCGCATTTGCAGGCTGGCTCTATTTTGAACTGGCGGGCAACCCGGCTTACGGGGCCGTTGTCGCCAAAGAAAAAGTCCTCGAATTCTTCACCGGCTATGTGCTCGAAAAATCCCTTGCCGTCGATAACATCTTTGTCTTCCTGATGATTTTCGGCTACTTCAAAGTCGAACCCAAATTCCAACACCGCGTCCTGCTCTATGGCGTATTCGGCGCCATCGTCCTGCGCGCCATCATGATTTTCATCGGCGCGGCACTGGTACAGCAATTCGAATGGATTCTCTACCTGTTCGGCGCATTCCTGCTCTATACCGGCATCCACATGATGAAACCCGAATCGGAAGAAGAGGAAGACCTTTCCCAAAACAAAATCCTGACTCTGCTCAAAAAAGTCATCCCGACCAGCCCACAGTTTGACGGTGAAAAATTCTTTACCATTGAAAACGGCAAACGCATCGCTACGCCGCTTTTACTGGTATTGATTATGATCGAATTGAGCGACGTCATCTTCGCCGTGGACAGCATTCCCGCTATTTGCCGTCACCACCGACCCGTTCATCGTCCTCACCTCCAACATTTTTGCCATCTTAGGCCTGCGTGCCATGTACTTTTTGCTGGCGGATTTTGCCGAACGCTTTATCTTCCTCAAATACGGCTTGGCCTTCGTATTGAGCTTTATCGGTATCAAGATGCTGATTATGCACTGGGTACATATCCCGATTTCCATTTCCCTGTCCGTCGTCTTCGGCGCACTGGGTGCATCCATCCTGACTTCTTTGGTGTACACGCGTCAGCAAGAAAAAAAATAATCCGCCGATACAAAAAGGCCGTCTGAAAAACATTTTTCAGACGGCCTTTTCAAATATCGGACACCAGCTTATTTAGCAGCATCTTTCAATTTGTCGGCAGCTTCTTGAGTTGCATCGGCAGCTTTACCCAAAGCATCTTTAGCCGCATCTTTGGCAGCGTCTTTAGCTTCACCCACAGCAGCTTTTGCATCGTCCAAAGCTTTGTCGCTGGCTTCTTTAGCACCATCGATGGCTTTACCGGTAGTTTCTTTAGCATCGGAAATTGCTTTCTCCGCAGTTTCCTTCGCATCGGCACCGGCTTCTTTAGCGTCAGAAACAGCCTGTTCAGCAGCGCCTTTAGCTTCGGAAGCAGCAGCATCAGCAGCAGAAGCCGCGTGTTCGGCAGCAGCATTTACATCAGAAGCAACGGCAGAAGCCGCTTCTTGAGTTTCCTGTTTCGCCTCTTGAGAACAAGCAGCCAAACCAGCCACCATCATCGCAGCAATCAATAATTTTTTCATGTTGTATATCCTTTGGTCTAAAAAATATCCATCAGAACTGACAGATTAGAAAATCATAACATAATTAATACTCGGAAACGGGAGAATTAACGCCAAATAACAACCGATTTACGTTTTTTGAAAAAAATTTCAAAAAAACAGTTGACGAAAAGAAACAAGCTCCCTATAATGCACAGCTTATCGGGTCGTTAGCTCAGTCGGTAGAGCAGCGGACTTTTAATCCGTTGGTCGAGCGTTCGAATCGCTCACGACCCACCAAATATAAAAACCTGCTTTGAAAAAAGCAGGTTTTTTTACATCTTTATCAAACCCTTCTCCATACGATACCTCCCCTATCTTCAAAATCAAGCCATATACAGGCTTTGTCCCAATGCCGCGTATGAACGTTACCCAACGCATCACACCAGCACCAACCTACCTTTAATCAACCAAGCCCGACTCCCCCTTCCATCAACTTTTTCTAAAAACTTCCAAATACCTACCGTCAACCCACTCTAAATACTCTTGTATGCCAGACAATTTAGGCATAGACTAAAACTACATTCAACTACAACAATAGGAGAAAGTTTGATGAAACAACTGTCTATGTATATCAACGGCCGTTTTGAAACCGATTTTAACGGTACATGGCGCGATGTATTGAATCCGGCAACCGAAGAAGTCATCGCGCGTGAGCCTAAAGGCGGAAAAGCCAATGTTGACCGTGCCGTTGCCGCCGCCAGAGAGGCGCAAGCCGCATGGGAGCGTTTGCCTGCCGTTGAACGCGGCGCATACTTGCGCAAAATCGCCCAAGGCATACGCGAACGCGCCGACGAGCTGACCGACACCATTATCGCCGAAGGCGGCAAAACCAAAGACTTGGCACGCATAGAAGTCATGTTCACTGCCGACTATCTCGATTATCAAGCCGAATGGGCGCGCCGTTATGAAGGCGAAATCATCCAAAGCGACCGCCCGCGCGAAAATATTTTATTGTTCAAACGTCCTTTGGGCGTAATCGCCGGCATTTTGCCGTGGAATTTCCCCTTCTTCCTGATCGCCCGCAAAATGGGCCCGGCTTTGGTAACAGGCAATACCATCGTCGTCAAACCAAGCAGCGTTACCCCGATTAACTGCCACATCTTTGCTGAAATCGTTCATGCTTCAGGCTTACCTGCCGGCGTATTCAACGTCGTCAACGGCCCGGGCGCAGAAATCGGCAATGCCTTGGCATCACATCCGCAAGTCGATATGGTCAGCCTGACTGGTTCTGTCGATGCCGGCCGCCAAGTGATGGAAGCCGCCGCCGCCAACATCACCAAAGTCTCACTGGAACTGGGCGGCAAAGCCCCTGCCATCGTTCTGAAAGATGCCGACTTGGATCTGTCCGTCAAATCCATCTTGGCTTCACGCGTGGGCAATACCGGCCAAATCTGCAACTGCGCCGAACGCGTGTATGTCCACAGCAGCCTGAAAGACGCGTTTATCGAAAAATGACCACAGCCATGAAAGGCGTGCGCTACGGCAACCCGGCCGAAGCCGAACCCGGCGCGCTGGAAATGGGCCCGCTGATTGAAGAGCGCGCCGTCAAAGCCGTTGCCGAAAAAGTGGAACGCGCCGTCAAACAAGGTGCGACACTGGTCTGCGGCGGCAAACGTGCCGACGGCAAAGGCTACTTCTTCGAACCTACCCTGCTGACCGATACCGACAACAGCATGGACATCATGAAAGAAGAAACCTTCGGCCCAGTCCTGCCGGTTGCCACTTTCGACACGCTCGACCAAGTCATCGCTTTGGCAAACGACAGCGAGTTCGGCCTGACCAGCTCCGTCTATACCACCAATCTGAATGAAGCGTTTTATGTAACCCGCCGCCTGCGTTTCGGCGAAACCTACATCAACCGCGAAAACTTCGAAGCCATGCAGGGCTTCCATGCCGGTTGGAAAAAATCAGGTATCGGCGGCGCCGACGGTAAACACGGTTTGGAAGAATATCTGCAAACTCAAGTTGTTTATTTGGAAACCGATATCTAACTGCCAATACTGCCCTTCATGAAGCAAAAGGCCGTCTGAAGCTGATTTTTCAGGTTTCAGACGGCCTTTCTGCCTTTATAGAAAAAAATACCGACATCGCGTAAAATAGAGCCAATTTTTCACTTTATTCAGGCCGTCTGAACACATGGGCAGCCTGACTTATTTTTCCGGAAAACACCATGAGCGAACAAAACAATCCTCAAATCGAGCCGCAGTTGGACGAAAACCAAATCATCGCCCTGCGCCGCGAAAAACTGCACAACATCCGCAAAGAACGCAACGCTTACCCTAACGATTTCAAACGCGACAGCTTTGCCGCCGACCTGCATACCCAATACGGCGAAATCAGCAAAGAAGAACTCGACCCGCAAGGCATTCCCGTCAAAGTGGCCGGCCGTATGATGCTCAAACGTCAAATGGGCAAAGCCAGCTTCGCCACCATTCAAGACGTAACCGGTCAAATCCAGCTTTATCTGAACAACAAAGGCGTGAGCCAAGAAGTTTTAGACGACTTCAACCACTGGGACTTGGGCGACATCGTCGGCGCGGAAGGCACTTTGTTCAAAACCAACCACGGTGAATTGACCGTGCGCGTATCCAACATCCGCCTGCTGTCCAAATCCCTGCGCCCTCTGCCGGACAAACACAAAGGCTTGAGCGATCAGGAAACCAAATACCGTCAACGCTACGTCGATTTGATTGCCAACGAAGAATCGCGCAATACCTTCATCAAACGCAGCCAAATCATCCAATCCGTGCGCAATTTCATGGTGAACGAGCATTATCTCGAAGTTGAAACCCCGATGATGCACCCGATTCCTGGCGGTGCGACGGCGAAACCCTTCGTGACCCACCACAACGCTTTGGACATCCCGCTCTACCTGCGCATCGCGCCCGAGCTGTACCTGAAACGCTTGGTTGTCGGCGGTTTTGGAACGCGTGTTTGAAATCAACCGCAGCTTCCGCAACGAAGGCATGTCCGTGCGCCACAACCCCGAATTCACCATGATTGAATTCTACGAAGCCTTCTCCGACTACGAACGCATGATGCAAATGGCGGAAGACATCATCCGCAACGCTTCCCGCGCGGTGAACGGCACGGCAAAAAAATCAGCTACAACGGCAAAGAAGTCGATTTGGAAAGCCAGTTTGAGCGCCTGACCATTCTCGAAGCCATCAAGAAATACAATCCGCACTACACCGACGAGCAGTTAAATGATGAAGAATGGCTGAAAAAAGAAATCGTCAAGCACGGCGAAAGCCTGCCGCCGTCCCCCGGCATCGGCAGCCTGCAACTGGCCCTATTTGAAGGTTGCGCCGAGGGCAAACTGTGGAACCCGACTTTCATCATCGACTACCCTGTCGAAGTGTCGCCATTGGCACGTGCATCCGACAGCAAACCGGGTTTAACCGAACGCTTCGAGCTTTTCGTTGTCGGCCGTGAGCTGGCAAACGGCTATTCCGAGTTGAACGATCCGGAAGACCAAGCCGAACGCTTTAAAGCGCAAGTGGCACAAAAAGACGCCGGCGACGACGAAGCTATGCACTACGATGCCGACTACATCCGCGCGATGGAATTCGGCCTGCCGCCGACAGGCGGTTGCGGTATCGGCATCGACCGCTTGGTAATGTTGCTGACCGATTCGCAAACCATCCGCGACGTGATTCTGTTCCCGCAAATGCGTCCCGAATAACGCATTGAAATAAAATCAAGGCCGTCTGAAAACAAGACTCTGTTTTCAGACGGCCTTTTTGTTCAAATATGTAAAACGGCAGAATTCAAATCGATAAATCCTTTACACCATAATAATAAAATTCCATGATAATCAAAAAGATAATATAAAAAAGAATATGTAAACGTTTTTCAGTTTGTTGACAGTCTGCTAGAATACATCCAGTTACAGACAGCCCTCACACACAGGCCGTCTGAAAATTCAGAAACTCTGAAAGGTTTGTATGGATCAATTTTTCGAACAGCTTCACGGCTGGGTAAACGCCATCAACGACCCAATGTGGTCGGGATTGGTATATATGCTTTTAGGCGCAGGCCTATTTTTCACCATTACCACCGGTTTTGTACAATTCCGCCTCTTCGGCCGCAGTATCAAAGAAATGCTGGGCGGCCGCAAACAAGGTGATGATCCGCACGGAATCACACCGTTCCAAGCATTCGTTACCGGCTTGGCCAGCCGCGTAGGCGTAGGCAACATCGCCGGTGTGGCGATTGCCATCAAACTCGGCGGGCCGGGCGCGGTATTCTGGATGTGGGTAACTGCCTTAATCGGCATGAGTTCGGCGTTCGTCGAATCTTCACTGGCCCAACTCTTTAAAGTCCGGGACTACGACAACCACCACTTCCGCGGCGGTCCTGCCTACTACATCACTCAAGGCCTGGGACAAAAATGGCTGGGCATTTTGTTCGCCCTGAGCCTGATTTTCTGTTTCGGCTTTGTATTTGAAGCCGTACAGACCAATACCATCGCCGATACCACCAAAGCGGCATGGGGCTGGGATCAACACTATGTCGGTGTCGCCCTGGTCATTCTGACTGCCCCGATTATCTTCGGCGGTATCCGTCGCGTATCTAAAGCCGCGGAAATTATCGTTCCGCTGATGGCGGTTTTATATCTCGTCATAGCACTCTTCATCATTGCTACCAATATTTCCCTGATTCCTGACGTGTTCGGTCAGATTTTCTCCAACGCGTTCAACTTTGATTCGGCTGCAGGCGGTTTCCTCGGCGGTCTGATTTCGACCACCATGATGCAGGGTATCAAACGCGGCCTGTATTCCAATGAGGCGGGTATGGGTTCCGCACCGAACGCCGCAGCCGCAGCCGAAGTGAAACACCCCGTCTCCCAAGGCATGATTCAAATGCTGGGCGTTTTCGTCGATACCATCATCGTCTGCTCATGCACCGCCTTTATCGTCTTGACCTATCAACAGCCTTACGGCGACCTGAGCGGTGCGGCGCTGACCCAAGCGGCAATCGTCAGCCAGGTAGGCGAATGGGGAGCAGGCTTCCTTGCTGCCATCCTGTTTATGTTTGCCTTTTCAACCGTTATCGGCAACTATGCCTATGCCGAGTCCAACGTCCAATTCATCAAGAGCCATTGGCTGGTTACCGCCGTTTTCCGTATGCTGGTTTTGGCATGGGTCTACTTCGGCGCAGTTGCCAACGTACCCTTGGTATGGGATATGGCAGACATGGCCATGGGCATCATGGCATGGATTAACCTCGTTGCCATCCTGCTCCTGTCCCCACTTGCCTTCCTGCTGTTGAAAGACTACACAGCCAAGCTGAAAATGGGCAAAGACCCAGAGTTCAAACTCTCCGAACACCCTGGCTTGAAACGCAAAATCAAATCCGATATCTGGTAAAACCAAAGGCCGTCTGAAACTTCAGACGGCCTTTTTAATCCCTGCCATTTAGACAAAACGATGCCCCTTAAAGCAGGAGCCTTAAGGGGCAGAGCGTTGCGGCACATCCTTTCAGACGGCCTTATTGTAGCAACGTTTCTCATTTCGCAGTGCAACAATATGGACGAATTCTAATTCCAAATCGGCACCCAGTCAAGCATTTCATTTGCATGTTAATACTTACCTAGGATATATTTATACTTGCCAAACATCACATTACGGAGAAACTGATGACTGCATTCAAACCCAATCCAATCAACTACATCCTCGGCCTCGATATCGGCATCGCATCCGTTGGCTGGGCAATGGTAGAAATTGATGAAGAAGAAAACCCCACCCGCCTGATTGATTTAGGGCGTACGCGTATTTGAGCGTGCGGAAGTACCGAAAACAGGCGACTCTCTCGCAGCAGCGAGACGCTTGGCACGCAGCGTCCGCCGCCTGACCCGCCGTCGCGCCCACCGCCTGCTTCGGGCCCGCCGCCTATTGAAACGCGAAGGCGTATTACAAGCCGCCGATTTTGATGAAAACGGCTTGATCAAATCCTTGCCGAATACACCATGGCAACTTCGCGCAGCCGCATTAGACCGCAAACTGACGCCTTTGGAGTGGTCGGCAGTCTTGTTGCATTTAATCAAACACCGCGGTTATTTGTCGCAAAGAAAAAACGAGGGCGAAACTGCCGACAAGGAACTTGGCGCTTTACTCAAAGGCGTAGCCGACAATGCCCATGCCTTACAAACAGGCAATTTCCGCACACCGGCTGAATTGGCTTTAAATAAATTTGAGAAAGAAAGCGGCCATATCCGCAACCAGCGCGGTGATTATTCGCATACGTTCAGCCGCAAAGATTTGCAGACAGAGCTGAATTTACTGTTTGAAAAACAAAAAGAATTCGGCAATCCGCATGTTTCAGACGGCCTTAAAGAAGGTATTGAAACCCTGCTGATGGCGCAACGCCCTGCCCTGTCCGGCGATGCCATTCAAAAAATGTTGGGGCATTGCACCTTCGAACCGACAGAGCCGAAAGCCGCTAAAAACACCTACACAGCCGAACGTTTCATCTGGCTGACCAAGCTGAACAACCTGCGTATTTTAGAGCAAGGCAGCGAGCGGCCGTTGACCGATACCGAACGCACCATGCTTATGGACGAGCCATACAGAAAATCCAAATTAACTTACGCACAAGCCCGTAAGCTTTTGAATCTAGACGATACGGCATTCTTCAAAGGCTTGCGTTACGGTAAAGACAATGCCGAAGCCTCAACACTGATGGAAATGAAGGCTTACCACGCCATCAGCCGTGCGCTGGAAAAAGAAGGATTGAAAGACAAAAAATCCCCATTAAACCTTTCTTCCGAATTACAAGATGAAATCGGCATGGCATTCTCCCTATTCAAAACCGATGAAGACATTACAGGCCGTCTGAAAGACCGTGTACAGCCCGAAATCTTAGAAGCGCTGTTGAAACACATCAACTTCGACAAGTTCGTCCAAATTTCCTTGAAAGCATTGCGCCGAATTGTGCCTCTAATGGAGCAAGGCAAACGTTACAATGAAGCCTGCGCTGAAATCTACGGAGACCATTACGGCAAGAAAAATGCGGAAGAAAAGATTTATCTGCCGCCCATCCCTGCCGACGAAATCCGCAACCCAGTCGTCTTGCGCGCCTTATCTCAAGCCAGAAAAGTCATTAACGGCGTGGTTCGGCGTTACGGCTCCCCTGCACGTATCCATATTGAAACGGCAAGAGAAGTAGGTAAATCGTTTAAAGACCGCAAAGAAATCGAAAAACGCCAGGAAGAAAACCGTAAAGACCGGGAAAAAGCTACCGCCAAATTCCGAGAGTATTTCCCCAATTTTGTCGGCGAACCCAAATCCAAAGATATTCTGAAACTGCGCCTGTACGAGCAACAACACGGCAAATGCCTGTATTCGGGCAAAGAAATCGACTTAGGCCGTCTGAACGAAAAAGGCTATGTCGAAATCGACCATGCCCTGCCGTTCTCGCGCACATGGGACGACAGTTTCAACAATAAAGTGCTGGTATTGGGCAGCGAAAACCAAAACAAAGGCAATCAAACCCCTTACGAATACTTCAACGGCAAAGGCAACAGCCGCGAATGGCAGGAATTTAAAGCGCGTGTCGAAACCAGCCGTTTCCCGCGCAGTAAAAAACAACGGATTTTGCTGCAAAAATTCGACGAAGATGGCTTTAAAGAACGCAATCTGAACGATACGCGCTATGTCAACCGTTTCCTGTGCCAATTTGTTGCCGACCATATGCGGCTGACAGGTAAAGGAAAAAGACGTGTTTTTGCCTCAAACGGACAAATTACCAATCTGTTGCGCGGCTTTTGGGGCTTGCGCAAAGTACGCGCGGAAAACGACCGCCATCACGCCTTGGACGCTGTAGTCGTTGCCTGCTCAACCGTTGCCATGCAGCAGAAAATTACCCGTTTTGTACGCTATAAAGAGATGAATGCGTTTGACGGTAAAACCATAGACAAAGAAACAGGAGAAGTGCTGCATCAAAAAGCACACTTCCCGCAACCTTGGGAATTTTTCGCACAAGAAGTCATGATTCGCGTCTTCGGCAAACCGGACGGCAAACCCGAATTCGAAGAAGCGGATACCCCCGAAAAACTGCGTACCCTGCTCGCAGAAAAATTATCATCTCGTCCCGAAGCCGTACACGAATACGTTACGCCACTGTTTGTTTCACGCGCGCCTAATCGGAAGATGAGCGGGCAAGGCCATATGGAGACCGTCAAATCTGCCAAACGACTGGACGAAGGCGTCAGCGTGTTGCGCGTACCGTTGACACAGTTAAAACTGAAAGACTTGGAAAAAATGGTCAATCGGGAGCGCGAACCTAAGCTATACGAAGCGCTGAAAGCACGGCTGGAAGCACATAAAGACGATCCTGCCAAAGCCTTTGCTGAGCCGTTTTACAAATACGATAAAGCAGGCAACCGCACCCAACAGGTAAAAGCCGTACGCGTAGAGCAAGTACAGAAAACCGGCGTATGGGTGCGCAACCATAACGGCATTGCCGACAACGCAACCATGGTGCGCGTAGATGTATTTGAGAAAGGCGGCAAGTATTATCTGGTCCCGATTTACAGTTGGCAGGTAGCGAAAGGGATTTGCCGGACAGGGCTGTTGTACAAGGAAAAGATGAAGAAGATTGGACGATAATGGATGATAGTTTTGAGTTTAAGTTTGTACTTTATGCGAATGATTTGATTAAAGTAACCGCGAAAAAGAATGAATTCTATGGTTATTTTGCCGGTCTAAATAGAGCAACAGGAACTATTGATATTCGTGTACATGATTTAGATAGCACCAAAGGAAAAAACGGCATTTTCCAAAGTGTTGGTGTCAAAACCGCCCTTTCATTCCAAAAATACCAAATTGACGAACTGGGTAAAGAAATCAGACCATGCCGTCTGAAAAAACGCCCACCTATCCGTTAAATTAATCCATCCCTGTTTCAGACGGCCTGAAGCAGGGATTTTTTATATAAAAATAAGGGGAAAAACATGACTTGGCGCAGCCTGCTCATTCAAAATGGCGGCAAACTATCCTTGCAACGCCGGCAACTGCTGATTCAACAAAACGGCGAGTCCCATACCGTACCATTAGAAGACATTGCCGTTATCATCATCGAAAACCGCGAAACCCTGATTACCGCCCCGCTTCTGTCAGCCTTAGCCGAACATGGCTCAACCCTGCTGACATGTGACGAGCAATTCCTGCCCTGCGGACAATGGCTGCCTTATGCCCAATATCACCGCCAACTCAAAATCCTCAAGCTGCAACTGAATATAAGCGAGCCCTTAAAAAAGCAACTCTGGCAACATATCGTCCGCCAAAAAATCCTAAATCAAGCATTTGTCGCAGACGAAACAGGCAATGATCTTGCAGCCAAACGGCTGCGCACTTTGGCAGTCGAAGTCCGTTCAGGCGATACCGGAAACCGTGAAGCCCAAGCTGCCGCCCTCTACTTCCAAGCCATTTTTGGAGAAAAGTTTACCCGTAATGATAACAATGCCGTCAATGCCGCATTGAACTACACCTACGCCGTACTCCGTGCAGCAGTTGCACGCGCCCTGACCTTATATGGTTGGTTGCCTGCATTAGGCTTGTTTCATAGAAGCGAACTGAATCCATTCAACCTCGCCGATGACTTTATCGAACCCTTACGCCCACTGGCCGACTTGGTCGTTATACATTTGCATGAACAAGGCCGTCTGAAAACTGATCTGCCCCCCGGCATCAAACAAAACCTTATCAAGACCCTTCACTGTCAAATCTGCATCGAACGACAACACTTCAGCACCTTGGCCGCTATCGACAAAATGATTTCTTCATTTCAAGCCAGCGTAACCGCCAAATGCCAAACAGCTGAAATTGCCTGAAATCTTGCCATTGAAAGAATACCAATATGAGTGAGGCCAAATTTATGAGGATTATCGTCTTCTTCGACCTACCGGTTACCACGGCGGCCAAGCGCAAAGCTGCCAATCAATTCCGCCAGTTTCTATTAAAAGATGGATACCAAATGCTCCAACTTTCCGTATACAGCCGTATTGTCAAAGGTCGAGATTCGTTGCAAAAACACCACAATAGACTATGTGCAAACCTACCGCAAGAAGGCTCAATCCGCTGTTTGGAAGTAACAGAAAAGCAATTTGCCACCATGAAACTGCTGTTGGGAGAGCTAAAAACCCAAGAAAAAAGGGTCAATTCAGACCAACTATTATTATTTTAAAGCCACTTTTTTAGTCAAAATAAAACGGGAAACCCTTATAGAATAAGGATTTCCCGTTGGGAGTATTGTAGCACTGCGAAATGAGAAAGGGAGCTACAACGGCAAAGGCGCTGAAGGCGGTGAGCCTGCGATTGTAGCACTGCGAAATGAGAAAGGGAGCTACAACTAAACGAGCTTACAGGCGAGTTTTATGTAGATTGTAGCACTGCGAAATGAGAAAGGGAGCTACAACAAATAGAGTTTTACCGTTGGCGCAAATACAATTGTAGCACTGCGAAATGAGAAAGGGAGCTACAACGAATGCCGATGCGGTTGTTATTGATACAGAATTGTAGCACTGCGAAATGAGAAAGGGAGCTACAACTTGTTTTGTGCGGCATTGCAAACCGTTTTGATTGTAGCACTGCGAAATGAGAAAGGGAGCTACAACTTAAATCTTCGGTTTGTCTATAACGATAATATTGTAGCACTGCGAAATGAGAAAGGGAGCTACAACTTCCCAAAGCCTTTACCAATTCAGCCGTGAATTGTAGCACTGCGAAATGAGAAAGGGAGCTACAACAACACCTCCGAAACCGTCCAAGCCGGTCAAATTGTAGCACTGCGAAATGAGAAAGGGAGCTACAACATTATTTTTTCACCATATCCTAATGTAGCAATTGTAGCACTGCGAAATGAGAAAGGGAGCTACAACGCTAGCAAATGCCATTTTGCATAAGCGTAAATTGTAGCACTGCGAAATGAGAAAGGGAGCTACAACTTCCGCAAGGGTTTAAATCAGAATTTAGCTATTGTAGCACTGCGAAATGAGAAAGGGAGCTACAACCAAGTATTGCAAACCTTTTGCCCGCGCCTGATTGTAGCACTGCGAAATGAGAAAGGGAGCTACAACCTATATAAGACGGCGATTATTAAGACGGCATTGTAGCACTGCGAAATGAGAAAGGGAGCTACAACCGAAGTTCCTGCCGATTATGTCGCTCCGTCATTGTAGCACTGCGAAATGAGAAAGGGAGCTACAACAGCAGACGTAACGACTGCCAGCATCTTTGCATTGTAGCACTGCGAAATGAGAAAGGGAGCTACAACTTTGAGGCGTGCTGCGGAGCGACAGAAACTATTGTAGCACTGCGAAATGAGAAAGGGAGCTACAACCATCTTCGCCGCTGACCGGGTCGTTTTGGTATTGTAGCACTGCGAAATGAGAAAGGGAGCTACAACTAAGAACACATGACAGGATTTTTCTTAAATATTGTAGCACTGCGAAATGAGAAAGGGAGCTACAACTATTTGGTCTGATAATTATGAAGCATGGTCATTGTAGCACTGCGAAATGAGAAAGGGAGCTACAACTATTATTCCATGCCCTGTTATATCCGTTCTATTGTAGCACTGCGAAATGAGAAAGGGAGCTACAACCTAAATAGAAAAAAAGATGTTGTTCAATTCATTGTAGCACTGCGAAATGAGAAAGGGAGCTACAACCCTTCAAGTGCAATCAAGTGCAATCAAGTTATTGTAGCACTGCGAAATGAGAAAGGGAGCTACAACTGCATAAAGCCAGCGGCGGCGAGAAACGCCATTGTAGCACTGCGAAATGAGAAAGGGAGCTACAACCTTTCAATTCCCAACGGTAACCATGAACCTATTGTAGCACTGCGAAATGAGAAAGGGAGCTACAACAATCGATTATAGTAGATTATGATTGATTTAATTGTAGCACTGCGAAATGAGAAAGGGAGCTACAACCCGGCACATATACATCACTATTGTAAAGATATTGTAGCACTGCGAAATGAGAAAGGGAGCTACAACAGTTGGCGGGGAGATTATTCAAACCCCAATATTGTAGCACTGCGAAATGAGAAAGGGAGCTACAACATACCAGAAGCATATAACCCGACAGCACTTATTGTAGCACTGCGAAATGAGAAAGGGAGCTACAACTTGTTTTGGGTGTTTAAGCAGCAAATTCCAATTGTAGCACTGCGAAATGAGAAAGGGAGCTACAACATTAGATAGTATGTTCCTAGATAGTATCCTATTGTAGCACTGCGAAATGAGAAAGGGAGCTACAACTCAAATGATTGAGCATATACGGAAACTTTGATTGTAGCACTGCGAAATGAGAAAGGGAGCTACAACTGATAGGCTTTCTTTCTTCACATCCTGAGCATTGTAGCACTGCGAAATGAGAAAGGGAGCTACAACGGCGCGTAAACGCAAGAATCGTCGTTAATCATTGTAGCACTGCGAAATGAGAAAGGGAGCTACAACTTTTCGCAGTACCGTGCGCATAATTCCAGCATTGTAGCACTGCGAAATGAGAAAGGGAGCTACAACACTGGCCTGCAACAGCCCCGATCCTTCTCGATTGTAGCACTGCGAAATGAGAAAGGGAGCTACAACGCTTGCTGCTGTTGACCCACAAGCTGCTCCATTGTAGCACTGCGAAATGAGAAAGGGAGCTACAACTATGCGTGCCGGCAAATGCATGGCTGTTTGATTGTAGCACTGCGAAATGAGAAAGGGAGCTACAACATATTGGAGTCGGTGTATTTGGACGTACAAATTGTAGCACTGCGAAATGAGAAAGGGAGCTACAACTGAAGTTAATAAAAACAGCCGGTGCTGCGAATTGTAGCACTGCGAAATGAGAAAGGGAGCTACAACGCCAGAGTTGCGCCAACGGCGACTTTTTCATTGTAGCACTGCGAAATGAGAAAGGGAGCTACAACAAAAGCGTAGCGCAAAAGTGATTCAGGAAGATTGTAGCACTGCGAAATGAGAAAGGGAGCTACAACGCAGTCGAGACGTGCCGCTGTCTAAAAAGGATTGTAGCACTGCGAAATGAGAAAGGGAGCTACAACGCAAGTGCCAGTGCGGCGTCGCGTCATGGTATTGTAGCACTGCGAAATGAGAAAGGGAGCTACAACCTTACTCAAAATAAGGACGGTTTTATTTATATTGTAGCACTGCGAAATGAGAAAGGGAGCTACAACTATATTCACCCCATTGAATGAAACAATAAAATTGTAGCGTTGCAAAATAAAATAGAGACTTCCTAAATGAAAAAAAGCACTACCTAAACAGGTAGTGCTTTCATATCAATTTGCTTATTCAGCAGAATCAGCTGCTTTATCAACCAATTCAACCAATGCCAAAGGAGCATTGTCACCTTTACGGAAACCGTATTTCAGTACACGAACATAGCCGCCGTTACGAGCAGCAAAGCGTGGACCCAATTCGTCAAACAATTTAACTACAACATCACGATCGCGAGTGCGGTTAAAAGCCAAACGACGGTTTGCCAAAGATGGTTTTTTACCCAAAGTAATCAAGGGTTCAACTACGCGGCGCAATTCTTTTGCTTTCGGCAAAGTTGTCACGATGGTTTCGTGAGTCAACAAGGAATTCGCCATATTGCGCAGCATCGCAGCGCGGTGGCTGCTAGTACGGTTTAATTTGCGGTTGCCATTACGATGACGCATGTCATTATCCTTTAATCTTCAAACTTACGGCTTTTCTAAGCCTACAGGCGGCCAAGCTTCTAATTTGGAACCTAATGTCAGACCTTTAGAGGCCAACACTTCTTTGATCTCATTCAAAGATTTACGACCCAAATTAGGGGTCTTGAGAAGCTCGGTTTCAGTACGTTGAATCAAATCGCCAATATAGTAAATATCTTCAGCTTTCAGACAATTAGCTGAACGTACGGTTAATTCCAAATCATCTACAGGACGCAGTAAGATAGGATCGATAGGAGGCGCTTTTTCTTCAACCTCTTCAACCGGAGTACCTTGCAAATCTGCAAAAATAGACATTTGGTCAATTAAGATACGTGCGGCACTACGTACAGCTTCTTCTGGATCAATAGAACCATTGGTTTCAATATCCAAAACCAATTTATCCAAATCCGTGCGTTGCTCTACGCGTGCAGGTTCAACTTCAAAGCTAACACGACTGATGGGCGAAAAGCTCGCATCCAACTGAATCGCACCAATCTGTTTATTCTCATCACGCAAGACGCGACGACCTGAAATAGATTGATAACCACGACCTTGCTCTACTTTAATTTCCATGTCGATTTGACCATTGTCGGACAAGTGGCAAATAACATGTTCAGGATTGATGATTTCCACATCATGTGGCAAATCAATATCACCGGCTACAACAGCACCGGCACCTGCTTTTTTCAAAGTCAACTGAACTTGATTACGACCGTGAAGCTTAAATACGATACCTTTAATGTTCAAGAGAACGTCAACAACATCCTCTTGAACACCATCAATAGTAGAGTATTCGTGCAATACGCCAGAAATAACTACTTCAGTTGGGGCAAAGCCATTCATGGATGACAGTAAGATACGACGCAAAGCATTACCTAAAGTATGACCAAAACCACGCTCAAATGGCTGCATAGACACCTTAGCTCGAGTAGAAGACAAGGTATCTACATCGATTTGACGAGGTTTCAAAAAAATTCGGTTGTGCTATTTTTGCATTTAACTGTCCCTCATTGAGCTAGCATTATTTAGAGTAGAACTCTACCACCAGCTGTTCATTAATATCGCCAGACAATTCTGAGCGATCCGGCATATTTTTGAATACACCTTCCAATTTGTCGGCATCAACAGATACCCAGCTTGGCAAGCCAATTTGAGTAGCCAAGCTCAATGCCTCTTGGATACGTACTTGTTTCTTAGCTTTTTCACGAACAGCTACAACATCGCCTGCTTTAACTTGGAAAGAAGGGATATTAACAACCTGACCGTTTACAACGATAGCTTTATGAGAAACCAATTGACGTGCTTCAGCGCGGGTAGAGCCAAAACCCATACGATAAACGACATTGTCCAAACGGGACTCCAGCAATTGCAACAGCAATTCACCGGTAGAACCTTTACGACGATCAGCTTCCGCAAAGTAACGACGGAATTGGCGTTCTAACACGCCATAAATACGACGGATTTTTTGTTTTTCACGCAATTGCAAACCGTAGTCTGACAAACGTGGTTTTTTCGCACCATGCTGACCAGGTGCAGAATCCATTTTACATTTTGAATCTAAAGAGCGACGTGCACTCTTCAAAAACAGATCCGTACCTTCGCGACGTGCTAATTTACATTTAGGGCCAATATAACGTGCCATGTTTTAAATCACTCCAATATTAAATACGACGTTTTTTAGGCGGACGGCAACCGTTATGAGGCAACGGGGTAACGTCAGTAATGCTGGTAATCTTGAAACCAAGAGCGTTTAAAGCACGTACAGAAGATTCGCGACCAGGGCCAGGGCCTTTAATGCGGACTTCTAAATTTTTAACGCCATACTCTTGGGCAACTTTACCAGCTGCTTCTGCTGCAACTTGTGCTGCAAATGGTGTACTTTTACGAGAACCTTTAAAACCAGCGCCGCCAGAGGTAGCCCAAGACAATGCATTGCCTTGACGGTCAGTGATTGTAATGATGGTATTGTTGAAAGATGCATGAACGTGCACAATACCTTCGCTTACGGTTTTACGTACTTTTTTACGTACACGCGAAGCTGTGTTTGCTTTAGCCATTAATCAAATTCCTTAAAATTTATTTCTTACCGGCAATCGCTTTGCGCGGACCTTTACGGGTACGGGCATTTGTGCGAGTGCGTTGACCACGACAAGGCAAGCCACGACGATGACGGAAGCCACGATAGCAACCCATATCCATCAGTCGTTTAATGCTCATCGTTACTTCACGACGCAAATCACCTTCAACTTCATATTTAGCAACTTGCTCACGCAAAGCGTCTAATTGAGCCTCGTCCAAATCTTTTGCTTTAGTAGTAGGAGCAATATTTGCTGCCTCACAAATCAATTTAGCACGAGTCGCACCAATACCATAAATAGCCTGAAGACCAATTACGATATGGGCATTATTAGGGATATTTACCCCTGCAATACGAGCCATATTTTTTTCCTTTTTTTAGGGCAAAGTATGTCACTATACCACAAAATCAAGAGTTAAGAAAACTAACTTCTTAGCCTTGACGTTGTTTGTGACGTGGGTCAGTACAAATTACGCGAACTACACGATTACGACGAATAATCTTGCAATTGCGACAAATTTTCTTTACAGAAGGTTGTACACGCATTTTATTTCCTTTTATCGTTTATCTTGCCCGGAAAACAATCCGAGCACGGGTTAAATCATAAGGAGTTAGTTCAACTGTTACCTTATCACCTGGAGAAATACGGATATAGTGCATTCGCATTTTTCCAGAGATATGACCAAGTACTACATGATCATTTTTCCAGTTTTTACTTTTAAACGTTGCATTGGGCAAAGTCTCAAGGATTTCACCCTGCATCTGTATGGTATCTTCTTTAGCCATAAGCCTACTTACGTGATAAAGATTTCATATCTGGACGACTCATCAAATCTTCATACTGACTACTCATTACGTAGGAATTGATTTGCGTCCTAAAATCCATTGTAACGACAACCAAGATAAGCAAAGACGTTCCGCCTAAATAGAAAGGCACATTCAATGCTGTCGTTAAAAAAATTCAGGTATCAGACAGATTGTAGTGATATACAAAGCACCAAATAATGTCAGTCTCAGTACAACTTTTTTTCCAAATATCTAGAAGTTTGCTCACCTGGGCGAATACCAGGTACAAATGCACCACTTTTTCTTCAAATTCTCAGCCATTTCTTTAGGGCTAAATACTAAAAGCAGTATAGAAATAGCAGAAGAAGATAATAGTTGTTGCAAATAATACAATATACAAAGGCTGCCCATGTTGCAGCATTGCAGCAACCTTGTGAAGAATAGAATTCGTACTATTTGAACCAAACCAACCTAAAAGAGTAGATGGAAAGAGAATAATACTGGAAGCAAAAATAGGAGGAATAACACCGGCCATATTTAGCTTGAACGGCATATGAATGCTTTGTCCTGGCATCATTCCAGAGCCAAATTGCCTTTTAGCATAATGCACAGGAACCTTACGCTGAGCACTTTCAAAATATACTACAGCATAGATCAACAGCAAATACCAATAACAATGGATACTGCCATTAACATACTCATAGAGCCTTGTTCAGTCAAAGTCAACAACCGAACAATACCAGATGGAATACCCGATACAATACCTGCTGTAATAATTAAGGAAATACCATTACCGATACCACGTTCGGTAATCTGCTCCCCCAACCACATCAAAAACATCGTACCTGTAACCAAACAGACTACTGTAGAAATATGAAACTCAAGCGAACTTGTTACAACAACTCCTTGCTGATAAACAAATGTTGCAACACCAAAGCTTTGTAATACAGCCAATAATACCGTCCCATACCTAGTATATTTCGTAATTATTTTCCGACCAGCTTCACCTTCCTTTTTTAAAGCTTTTAAAGAAGGAATGATCTCTGAAGCAAGCTGAACAATAATCGACGATGAAATATAAGGCATGATACCAATTGCAAATATACTAAAGCGCTCCAACGAACCACCCGAGAACATATTTAACATTCCGAATATGCCGTTTGCAGCGCCTTCGTATAACTTAGCTAATGCAACAGCATCTACGCCCGGTACCGGTATATGAGCACCAATACGGAAAACGACTAAAGCTCCTAATAGAAACACTAGACGTTTTTTCAGATCTCCAAATTTGGATAATCCTGATAAAGATTGTTGATTAGCCACTATAGTGCAAGCCTTATTCTTCTACTTTGCCACCAGCAGCTTCAATTGCAGCTTTAGCACCTTTAGTAGCTTTTACACCTTTCAAGGTAACCGCTTTTGAAATTTCACCAGAAGCAATAACTTTTACATTAGAAGCAGTCGCAGGAATCAGACCAGCTTGTTTAAGAACCAAAACATCAATTTCGTTTACAGCAATCAGATTCAACTCACTCAAACGAACTTCAGCATTAGCGGCAGCAGTCAAAGATTTGAAACCACGCTTAGGCAGGCGACGTTGCAAAGGCATTTGACCACCTTCAAAACCTACCTTGTGGAAACCGCCAGCACGGCTTTTTTGACCTTTATGGCCACGACCACCTGTTTTACCCAGGCCACTACCAATACCACGGCCTACACGACGACTAGCGTGAGTAGCACCCTCAGCAGGTTGAATAGTATTCAAAAACATATTAAGACTCCACTTTCAACAAGTAGCTGATTTTATTGATCATACCACGGTTTTCAGGGGTATCCAAAACCTCTACTGTATGCTCACGGCGACGCAAACCTAAACCACGAGCACAAGCACGATGAGATTCAATTGTACCGATCAGGCTCTTAACCAATGTAACTTTAATCTTTTTTTGCTCAGTCATGGTTAACTCCCAAAATATCTTCTACTGTCAAACCACGTTTAGCGGCAATATCAGCAGGGGTATACAGTTTAGACAAACCGTCTAATGTAGCACGTACAATATTGTACGGGTTAGTAGAACCATGCACTTTAGCTGAGATATTATGGATACCCATAGCATCAAATACTAAACGCATTGGACCACCAGCTTTTACACCGCTACCTTCTTTAGCAGGTTGCATAAATACTTTAGTAGCGCCATGACGACCAATAACTTCATGATGAATAGTACCATTTCAAAGGTACTTTAATCATAGAGCGGCGTGCTTGATCCATTGCTTTTTGAACAGCAACTGGCACTTCTTTTGATTTACCCTTACCCATACCGATGCGACCATCACCATCACCAACAACAGTCAGTGCAGAGAAAGCCATGATACGGCCACCTTTAACTACTTTAGTCACGCGATTAACTGCGACCATCTTTTCAATCAGGCCGTCACCGCGTTCTTCAATTTCATGTTTTGCCATCTGAAAGTCTCCAAATATTAGAAGCTTAAACCATTTTCACGTGCAGCTTCAGCCAAAGCTTTCACACGACCGTGATATTGGAAACCTGAACGGTCAAAAGCAACTTTTTCAACACCTGCTGCTTTAGCTTTTTCAGCAATACGCTTACCAACTACAGCTGCTGCTTCAACGTTGCTACCTGATTTCAGGCTACTACGTACTTCAGCTTCCAGTGTAGAGGCTTGAGCCAATACTTTATCACCTTCAGCACTAATTACTTGAGCATAAATATGATTATTGCTGCGGAACACACATAATCTTACCATTTTCAAGTCCGCAATACGCGCACGGGTTTTGCGTGCACGACGGAGTCGGGTTGTATGTTTATCCATTAGTGAACCTCAATTATTTTTTCTTGGCTTCTTTCATCACTACTACTTCACCTACATAACGAACACCTTTGCCTTTATAAGGCTCAGGAGAACGGAATGCACGAATTTCAGCAGCGACTTGGCCAACCACTTGTTTATCTGCACCAGTCAAAACAATTTCTGTTTGGCTAGGAGTTTGAACAGAAATACCTTCAGGCATTTCATATACGATTGGATGAGAGAAACCCAAAGATAAGTTCAAAACTTTGCCTTGCGCTTGGGCACGATAACCCACACCAATCAATTGAAGTTTTTTCTCAAAACCTTCAGAAACACCCTTAACCATGTTATTAACCAATGCACGAGCAGTACCAGACATAGCATTAGCCTGTTTACTGTCATTTTTTGCAGCAAAAGTCAATTTACCATCGTTCAGTTCAATAGCAACATCGGAATGCAAAGGAAAGGACAATTCGCCATGTTTACCTTTGATTACCAATGCATCTGTTCCGAATTTTACTTCTACACCAGCAGGAACAGTCACTGGGTTTTTTGCGACGCGTGACATTTACATTTCTCCACTAGGCTACGATGCACAACAACTCACCACCAACACCCTCAGAACGGGCTTTGCGATCAGTCATCACACCTTTAGAAGTACTAACAATAGCAACACCCAAGCCATTCATTACGCTAGGGATCTCGCTTGATGCTTTGTAAATACGCAAACCAGGACGTGAAACACGTTTAATTTGCTCAATCACAGGGCGACCTGCATAGTATTTCAATTGAATTTCCAATACCGGTTTTGCATCAGCAGAAACCGTAAAATCCTCGATATAGCCTTCATCTTTCAGAACTTTTGCAATTGCACATTTCAATTTTGAAGAAGGCATGGCAACAGTTGCTTTATTAGCACGTTGCGCATTGCGAATACGAGTCAACATATCGGAAATAGGATCATGCATACTCATTATTTATACTCCTATTACCAGCTAGCTTTAACAACACCAGGAATCTCGCCACGCATAGCGATTTCACGGATTTTAATACGACCCAAACCAAATTTACGGAAAGTGCCACGAGGACGACCTGTTAAAGCACAACGACGACGTTGACGTACAGGTGCTGCATTACGAGGAATGGATTGAAATTTCAAACGTGCTTCAAAGCGTTCTTCTTCAGTCGCATTAGCATCATTAATAACAGCGAAAATTGCCTCACGTTTAGCTGCAAACTTTTTAGCCAATGCTTGACGTTTCAGCTCACGATTAATAAGTGCTTTCTTAGCCATGATTATCCTTTAAACGGAAACTTGAACAGTGACAACAAAGCTTTCGCTTCTTCATCAGTTTTTGCAGTAGTTGTAATAGTAATATTCAAACCACGCAAAGCATCAATCTTATCGTATTCAATTTCCGGGAAAATAATTTGCTCACGAACGCCCATATTGTAATTGCCACGACCATCAAATGATTTACCGCTTACACCACGGAAGTCACGCACGCGAGGCAATGCAATAGTAATCAAACGATCTAAGAATTCAAACATTTGATCACGACGCAATGTTACTTTGCAACCAACTGGATAGTTATCACGGATTTTAAAACCTGCGATAGATTTACGGGCAACAGTAACAACTGGTTTTTGACCAGCAATTTTCTCTAAATCAGAAACAGCGTGCTCCATAACTTTTTTATCAGCAACAGCTTCACCCACACCCATATTCAAGGTAATTTTCTCAATACGTGGAACTTCCATTACTGATTTGTAGCCAAATTGTTTAATCAATTCAGGAACAACTGTATCTTTATAAAACTCTCTCAAACGAGCCATGTTATCTCCTTATGCTCCAATGATAGAGCCATTTGATTTGAAGAAACGAACGCGTTTAACTTTGCCTTCATTTTCAATCAGCTTAATACCAACACGGTCTGCTTGTTAGTTTCCGGATTCAGGATTGCAATATTAGAAATATCCAAAGGCATTTCTTTAGTAACAATGCCACCCTCAATACCACGCATTGGATTAGGTTTTTGATGGCGTTTTACAACATTCACACCCTCAACCACAACTTTATCACCCAACACTCGAACTACTTGACCTTGCTTACCTTTATCTTTACCGGCAATCACTACAACCTGATCGCCTTTAATGATTTTATTCATCGCGCTATTCCTTATAATACTTCAGGCGCCAATGAAACGATTTTCATAAATCGCTCAGTACGCAATTCACGGGTTACCGGGCCAAAAATACGAGTACCCAGAGGTTCAAGTTTATTATTTAATAACACAGCGGCGTTGTTATCAAATTTAATTAGCGCACCATCAGGACGACGCACACCCTTAGCAGTACGAACAACTACTGCATTGTATACATCACCTTTTTTTGACACGACCACGTGGGGCTGCATCTTTAACTGCAACTTTAATAATATCGCCAACAGAAGCGTAGCGACGCTTAGATCCGCCCAATACCTTGATACACATCACGCGACGCGCACCAGAGTTATCAGCCACATCTAAGATGGTCTGCATTTGAATCATATTAGTACCTTTAAATTAACCAACTTAATTTACCACTTTCATATAACTCGCATCTTACTTTAAGCTGCTTATTAAATGAAACCATCACGGTTCTAGTAAACCAGTCTTGGATCCCGAAGGGAGAGAGAAACTTCCATAAGAAGCTGGAAGATAAGAAACGAAGTTTACACGCAAATTAATTTTGCTGCAAGACTTCGTTTCTTATTAAGCTGCATTACTGTATTTTAAATCAAACAGTACGTGCTTTCTCAACCAATTCTTTGACAACCCAAGACTTGGTTTTTGACAAAGGACGAGATTCCTCGATTACCACTACATCACCAATGCCATATTGATTGTTTTCATCATGAGCATGGATTTTAGTTGATAAACGAATAATTTTACCGTACAGAGGGTGTTTAACTTTACGCTCAACCAATACTGTAACAGTTTTGTCCATTTTGTCGCTTACCACTTTGCCTTGCAAAGTACGAACATTTTTAGCTTCGCTCATTACTTAGCACCTTTTTCAGTTAAAATGGTTTTAATACGAGCAATATCGCGACGTACACGTTTCAACTCGCTAGATTTACCCAACTGACCGGTTGCATTTTGCATGCGCAAGCCAAACTGAGCTTTCAACAAGTCCAACAAATCAGAGTTTAATTGCTCAATAGATTTGTCTTTCAATTCATTTGCTTTCATTATTGACCCACCTGTCTTACCACAAAGGTTGTAGGAATAGGCAATTTGGCAGCGGCCAATTCAAATGCTTCACGAGCCAAAGACTCAGGAACACCGTCCATTTCGTACAATACTTTGCCTGGTTTAATTTCAGCAATGTAATATTCCACATTACCTTTACCGCCACCCATACGAACTTGGATAGGTTTCTCAGTAATTGGTTTATCAGGGAATACACGAATCCAAATGCGACCGCCACGTTTGATATGACGAGTCATAGTACGACGAGCAGCTTCGATTTGGCGGGCAGTCAAACGACCACGGCCTACGGCTTTCAAACCGAACTCACCGAAACTTACTTTGTTACCGCGAGTAGCAATACCGGTGTTACGACCTTTTTGTTGCTTGCGATATTTCAGTCTAGTTGGCTGCAGCATTACGTCCACCTGCCTTTCTTTGTTTCTTCTCATGCTCAGGTTTAGCAGATTTAATATTACCTTCTGTATAAACCCAAACTTTCAGACCCAGTACACCATAAGTAGTGTGTGCTTCGCTAGTTGCATAATCTACATTCGCACGCAAAGTATGCAAAGGCACACGACCTTCACGGTACCATTCGCTACGAGCGATATCTGCACCATTCAGACGGCCTGAAGTCATGATCTTGATGCCTTTGGCACCAGAACGCATTGCATTTTGCATTGCACGTTTCATTGCACGACGGAATTGGACGCGTTTTTCAAGTTGCTGAGCAATACCATCAGCAATAATTTGCGCATCCAACTCAGGACGGCGAATCTCTTCAATATTTACATGAACTGGCACACCCATCAGAGCTTGCAAGTCACGTTTCAAGATTTCGATATCCTCACCTTTTTACCAATAACCACACCTGGACGAGCAGAGTGGATAGTGATACGTGCAGATTTAGCAGGACGTTCGATTACTACGCGACCAACTGAAGCATTTGCCAATTTTTTGCGCAAGTAATTACGAACATCAATATCTTGTTTCAAAACAGTTGAAAAGTCGGTGCTTTTAGCAAACCATTTTGAAGCCCAGTCTTTAGTTACCGCCAGGCGAAAGCCTGTAGGGTTAATCTTTTGTCCCATAGCTTTTCCTTAGTTGCCCACTGTCACATTAATATGACAAGTTTGTTTCTCGATGCGGTTACCGCGACCTTTGGCACGAGCTTGGAAACGTTTCAAGCTTGGGCCTTTGTCAACAAAGATAGTTACCACTTTCAGTTCGTCAATGTCAGCACCATTGTTGTGCTCGGCATTGGCGATTGCTGATTCCAATACTTTTTTAATCAGCTCAGCACCTTTTTTAGGGCTGAATGCCAAGATATTCAAAGCTTGGGCAACGTCTTTACCACGAATCAAATCAGCTACCAAGCGAGCCTTTTGAGCTGAAATACGGGCATTTTTATGTTGTGCACTTACTCTCATGATTCACCTTATTTCTTTTTAGCCTTTTTATCGGCCAAGTGGCCTTTAAAGGTACGGGTCAATGAGAACTCACCTAATTTATGACCAACCATGTTGTCACTGATAAACACAGGCACGTGAGTGCGACCATTGTGTACAGCGATAGTCAGACCAATGAAATCAGGCAAAATGGTAGAACGACGTGACCAAGTTTTAATTGGGCGTTTGTCGTTGCTTGCACGAGCAGCATCTACTTTTTTCAGCAAATGCAGGTCTACATATGGGCCTTTTTTTAATGAACGAGCCATACTAATTAACCTTTATTTGAGTAACGACGACGAACAATCATGTTATCCGTGCGTTTGTTATTACGAGTGCGGTAGCCCTTGGCAGGAGTACCCCATGGGCTAACCGGTTCGCGAGCTTCACCAGTACGGCCTTCACCACCACCATGTGGGTGATCGACAGGGTTCATGACAACACCACGAACGGTCGGACGAATACCACGCCAGCGGTTAGCACCAGCTTTGCCAATTTTTTTCAGGCTTTGTTCTTCGTTACCAACCTCACCGATAGTTGCACGGCAATTTACGCTAATTTTGCGCACTTCACCAGAACGCAAACGAACTTGAGCGTAAGCACCTTCTTTTGCAAGCAATACCGCAGAAGCACCAGCTGAACGGGCAATTTGTGCACCTTTACCTGGTTTCATTTCGATACAGTGAATAGTTGTACCAACTGGAATATTGCGAATCGGCAGAGTGTTACCTATTTTGATAGCAGCTTCAGCACCGGAAACCAATACTGCGCCGGCTTGAATACCACGAGGAGCAATGATGTAGCGACGCTCACCATCTGCATAGCACAACAATGCAATAAATGCAGTACGGTTAGGGTCATACTCGATACGCTCTACTTTTGCAGGGATACCGTCTTTGTTACGTTTAAAATCTACAACACGGTAATGGTGTTTATGACCACCACCTTTATGGCGGGTAGTGATATGACCATTGTTGTTACGACCGGCAGTAGAATTTTTCTTTTCCAGCAGAGGTGCATAAGGTGCACCTTTGTGCAAACCTTCTGTTACCACGCGAACCATGCCGCGACGGCCTGCAGAGGTCGGCTTCATTTTAACGATTGCCATTTTGTTTATTCCTTATCTGCAGCTGCAACAGCGGCTTCCAAATCCAACTCTTGACCGGTAGCCAGGCTTACGTAAGCCTTTTTAACATCGCTGCGACGACCTAAAGTGCGACCAAAACGTTTAATTTTACCTTTAATGGTAACAGTAGTAACGTCTGCAACTTGAACACCGAACAGCAACTCAACTGCTGCTTTAATTTCAGGTTTAGTTGCATTTGCCAAAACTTTAAACGTCATTTGGTTACGTTTCAGCCAATACGTTGCTTTTTTCAGAAACGATAGGTGCCAAGATTACTTGAGTCAAACGTTGTTGATTCATACCCATTGCTCCTCTAATTGTGCAACTGCATCTTTAGTGATAACGACTTTTTTGTAACGCAGCAAGCTGTAAGGATCAACTTGTTGGGCTTCCAAAACCAATACGTTAGGCAAGTTGCGTGAAGCCAAGTAAACATTCTCGTCGAGCTGTTTAGTTACAAACAGAACTTGCTCCAAACCCAAGTTTTTCACTTGTTCAGCAAAAACTTTGGTTTTAGGAGTTTCAGCAGTCAATGCTTCGATTGCAAACAAACGTTCGTCACGAGCCAATTGGGACAAAATAGTCGCCATACCGGCACGGTACATTTTACGGTTCACTTTTTGAGTAAAGTTTTCGTCAGGTTTGTTTGGGAATGCACGACCACCTTTACGCCACAGCGGAGAAGAAGTCATACCGGAACGAGCACGACCGGTACCTTTTTGGCGCCATGGTTTTTTAGTAGAGTGGTTTACTTCGGCACGAGTTTTTTGAGCACGGTTGCCAGAACGGGCATTTGCCAAATAAGCAGTAACCAGTTGGTGAACCAGAGCTTCATTGTATTCACGAGCAAACAAAGCATCAGAAACAGCCAAGCTGCCAGATACTTGTCCTTTAGCGTCAATTACTTTCAATTCCATTACGCACCTACTTTCACGCTAGGACGAACCACGACGTCGCTGTTAACCGAACCCGGAACAGCACCTTTAACCAACAAGAGTTGGCGTTCAGCGTCAACACGTACAACTTCCAATTTTTGAACAGTTGCTTTAGTGTTACCGTATTGACCTGCCATACGTTTACCAGGGAACACTCGACCAGGGTCTTGTGCCATACCGATAGAACCAGGAACACGGTGTGAACGGGAGTTACCGTGGGAAGTACGTTGAGCACCGAAGTTATGACGTTTGATCGTACCAGAGAAACCTTTACCTTTAGAGGTACCGGTTACATCCACTAATTGACCAACTTCAAACATGGAAACGGTAATTTCATCACCGGCTTTCAATTCAGCCAGCTTCTCTTCAGTCAAAGCAAATTCAACCAAACCGCGGCCGGCTTCAACACCTGCTTTCGCAAAGTGACCAGCTTCAGCTTTGTTGACACGATTAGCTTTTTCTGACCAAAGGTAACTTGTACAGCAGTGTAGCCGTCAGTATCTTTGGATTTTACTTGTGTAACGCGGTTGGCAGACATATCCAAAACAGTTACCGGAACAGAAACACCCTGTTCGTCGAACACGCGAGTCATACCAACTTTGCGTCCAACCAGACCTAAAGTCATGATTATTTTCCTTTTTAAGTAAAGGGGCGGGCTACGATTGGCCTGCCTTTCAGACAAAGTTAAACTTGATACGGATGTACCAAGTCCGCCATTATAATTGACAACTCAAAGAAATATCAACAAAAATTTCAATTTAACTTCTTAAGCCCCTCTTTTTTTCTGAAGAATACTACAAAATATCAGAAATTTTCAGACGGCCTAAGAATTTTATAAAAAACCGAACAGCTAAGCTGTTCGGTTTTTTAGTTCTTATTGAACTTTAATTTCTACATCTACACCTGCTGGAAGATCCAGTTTCATCAGTGCATCAGTAGTTTTATCAGTCCAGTCCACAATGTCCATCAGACGCAAGTGGGTGCGGATTTCCAATTGTTCACGAGAAGTTTTGTTCACGTGAGGAGAACGCAAAATGTTGAAACGTTCGATTTTAGTTGGCAAAGGAATCGGACCTTTAACAACAGCACCAGTGCGTTTAGCAGTTTCAACGATTTCTTGTGCAGAACGGTCAATCAGACTGTAGTCATAAGCTTTCAGGCGGATACGGATCTTTTGGTTTGCCATTTATCAATATCCCTCAATTAAGCAATGATAGAAGAAACCACACCTGCACCTACGGTACGGCCACCTTCACGAATCGCAAAGCGCAGACCTTCTTCCATAGCGATAGGTGCAATCAGTTCTACAGTAATGGTTACGTTCTCACCCGGCATTACCATTTCTACGCCTTCTTCCAAAGTAACTGCACCAGTTACGTCGGTAGTACGGAAGTAGAATTGTGGACGGTAGTTAGCGAAGAATGGAGTGTGACGGCCACCCTCTTCTTTGCTCAGTACATATACTTCTGCTTTGAACTTGGTGTGAGGAGTGATGGTACCTGGTTTAGCCAATACTTGACCACGCTCTACGTCTTCACGTTTAGTACCACGCAGCAATACGCCTACGTTGTCACCTGCTTGACCTTCGTCCAGCAGTTTGCGGAACATTTCAACACCGGTACAAGTGGTTTTTTGGGTTTCTTTCAGACCTACGATTTCGATCTCGTCACCAACGTGGATGATACCGCGCTCTACACGACCGGTTACTACTGTACCACGACCGGAGATAGAGAATACGTCTTCGATAGGCAACAAGAAAGGTTTGTCCACAGCACGCTCAGGTGTTGGGATGTAGCTGTCCAAAGCAGCGGCCAGTTCGAAGATTTTTCTTCGTAAGCAGCATCACCTTCCAAAGCTTTCAATGCAGAACCTTGTACGATTGGGCAATCGTCGCCTGGGAAGTCGTAGCTTGACAGCAGGTCACGGATTTCCATTTCAACCAGTTCCAACAGCTCGGCATCGTCAACCATGTCGCATTTGTTCATGAACACGATGATGTAAGGTACGCCTACTTGACGAGCCAACAGGATGTGTTCGCGAGTTTGCGGCATAGGACCGTCAGCTGCGGAACATACCAAGATAGCGCCGTCCATTTGGGCAGCACCGGTAATCATGTTTTTAACGTAGTCGGCGTGGCCCGGGCAGTCTACGTGTGCGTAGTGACGGGTTTCGGTTTCGTATTCTACGTGAGAGGTATTAATGGTAATACCACGGGCTTTTTCTTCAGGAGCGTTATCGATTTGGTCGTAAGCTTTTGCAGCGCCACCGAATTTTTTAGCCAAAATAGTAGTCAATGCAGCAGTCAGAGTGGTTTTACCATGGTCAACGTGACCGATAGTACCAACGTTTACGTGCGGTTTGCTACGTTCAAATTTTTCCTTAGCCATGAGCTAATTCCTTTACATATAAAGATCGATTAAAGAACAATGGCCGTCTGAAAATTTATTTTCAGTTTCAGACGGCCTTTTCTGATTAGCCTTTACGGGCTTCAGTTACAGCAGCAGCTACGTGAGCAGGAGCTTCAGCGTATTTTTTGAACTCCATGGAGTAAGTAGCACGGCCTTGGGTTGCAGAACGCAGGTCGGTTGAGTAACCGAACATTTCTGCCAGAGGTACTTCGGCACGAACTTTCTTACCGCCGATACCGTCATCATCCATACCCAATACAACGCCGCGGCGACGATTCAAGTCACCCATTACGTCACCCATGTATTCTTCAGGTGTTTCCACCTCAACTGCCATGATTGGTTCCAACAGAGCTGGGTTAGCTTTACGCATACCTTCTTTGAAGGCTTGAGACGCAGCCAATTCGAAGGCCAGTTGAGAGGAGTCAACGTCGTGTGAAGAACCGAAGATCAGACGTACACGTACGTCAACTACTGGGTAACCGGCAACGATACCGTTAGGCAAAGTATCGCGAATACCTTTATCGACAGACGGAATAAATTCGCGAGGAATCACACCACCTTTAATTTCATCGATAAATTCGTAACCCGCACCACCTGGTTCCATAGGTTCCATTTTGATCACAACGTGACCGTATTGACCTTTACCACCAGATTGTTTGGCGTGTTTGTATTCAGCTTCAACTTCTTTGCGGATGGTTTCACGGTAAGCCACTTGAGGCGCACCGATGTTTGCTTCCACGCCGAATTCGCGTTTCATACGGTCAACAATAATTTCTAAGTGCAGCTCACCCATACCGGAAATAATGGTTTGACCGGATTCTTCGTCTGTACGAACGCGGAAAGAAGGGTCTTCTTTCGCCAGACGGTTCAGGGCAATACCCATTTTCTCTTGGTCGGCTTTGGTTTTCGGCTCAACGGCAATGTGAATTACCGGCTCAGGGAATTCCATGCGTTCCAAGATGATCGGTGCGCTTTCTGCACACAAGGTCTCACCAGTGGTTACGTCTTTCAGACCGATAGCGGCTGCGATGTCGCCAGCGCGTACTTCTTCAATTTCAGTACGGTCTGCAGCAGTCATTGTACCAAGCGACCGATACGTTCGCGAGTGCCTTTTACAGAGTTCAATACGGTATCACCGGATTTCACCACACCAGAGTAAACGCGGATGAAAGTCAACTGACCAACGTATTTATCGTTCAACATTTTGAACGCTAATGCAGAGAATTTCTCTTCATCGCTGGCTTGACGGCTGTCGGCTTCTTCAGTGTTAGGGTTAACACCTTGAACTGGAGGAATATCGGTAGGAGCAGGCAGCAATTCTACAACTGCATCCAACATACGTTGAACACCTTTGTTTTTAAATGCTGAACCGCACAACATTGGTTGAATTTCGCCAGCCAAAGTACGTTGACGCAATGCGCCTACGATTTCTTCTTCAGTCAGCTCATCACCGCCCAAGTATTTGTCCATCAATTCTTCGCTGGCCTCTGCTGCGGCTTCAATCATGTTTTGACGCCATTCTTCGGCAGTCTCAACCAATTCAGCAGGAATTTCGCTATAGGTAAAGGTTGTACCTTTATCGGCTTCATTCCAAATGATGGATTTCATTTTCAACAGGTCAACAACACCGCTGAAGCTGTCTTCCGCACCAACCGGAATCACGATAGGTACAGGGTTTGCGCGCAAACGGGTTTTCATTTGCTCAACAACGCGGAAGAAGTTGGCACCTTGACGGTCCATTTTGTTTACAAATGCCAAGCGAGGTACTTGGTATTTGTTAGCTTGACGCCATACGGTTTCAGATTGAGGTTGAACACCGCCTACTGCACAGTAAACCATTACTGCGCCGTCCAATACACGCATAGAACGCTCTACCTCTACGGTGAAGTCAACGTGTCCCGGGGTGTCGATGATATTGAAACGGTGCTCAGGGAATTGTTTCGCCATACCGGACCAATAAGAAGTCACAGCAGCAGAAGTAATGGTAATACCACGCTCTTGCTCTTGTTCCATGTAGTCGGTAGTAGCTGCGCCGTCATGCACTTCGCCCAATTTGTGAGTCAAACCTGTATAGAACAAAATACGTTCTGTTGTGGTTGTTTTACCCGCGTCAATATGGGCAGAAATACCGATATTGCGATACAGGCTGATAGGGGTCTTACGAGCCATTTTGTTAGCCTTTCGATATTAGAAACGGAAGTGAGAGAATGCTTTGTTAGCTTCAGCCATGCGGTGTACTTCTTCACGTTTTTTCAACGCACCGCCACGACCTTCAGCCGCATCAATCAATTCACCTGCCAAACGCAGGTCCATAGATTTCTCACCACGTTTACGGGCCGCATCGCGAACCCAGCGCATTGCCAAGGCCAGACGACGTGAAGGACGAACTTCAACAGGAACTTGGTAGTTTGCACCACCTACACGGCGGCTTTTCACTTCCACGATAGGTTTGGCGTTTGCAATGGCTTCGTTAAATACTTCGATTGCTACTTTGCCGGTTTTTTTCTCAATTTGCTCCAGAGCACCGTAAACGATACGCTCTGCAACAGATTTTTTACCGTCAATCATCAATACGTTCATGAATTTAGTCAGCTCAACGCTGCCGAATTTTGGATCTGGCAGTACGTCGCGCTTAGGGACTTCTCTACGTCTTGGCATTTTAATTTCCTTTAGTCTATTCAGTTGGGTCAATTCCCATGAATACCCAATTAAGTATTCACTTACTCGGCCGTTGTTCAGCTTAGGCGGCCGACGTGCCTATTTGAGTCCCGATACTTATTTAGACGCTTAGCACCGTATTTAGAACGGGCTTGTTTACGGTCTTTAACACCTGCAGTATCCAAAGAACCGCGTACAGTGTGGTAACGTACACCTGGCAAGTCTTTTACGCGACCGCCGCGGATCAATACGACGCTGTGCTCTTGCAGGTTGTGGCCTTCACCACCGATGTATGAAATAACTTCAAAACCGTTGGTCAGGCGAACTTTACATACTTTACGCAATGCAGAGTTAGGTTTTTTAGGGGTAGTTGTGTATACACGGGTGCATACGCCGCGTTTTTGCGGGCAAGCTTCCAGTGCAGGCACTTTGTTTACGTACACGGGCTTTTGACGGCCTTTGCGTACCAATTGGTTAATAGTTGGCATATTTTCTCGTCCTGTTGAGTTAAATACTTGCCGACACCATGTCGACAAGATTGGAATTATATTTTTATTGCAAGGGTTTAGTCAAGCAAATGACTGATAAAGTTTAGTGTTTTTCTATTTATCTTTAAATTTTAGAAGCAATGGTCGTCTGAAAGATTCAGACGGCCTCGCTCTCTACCCTATTTAAGCCCTCTATAAAATAAAACCGCAAGACTGGCTTGCGGTTTTATTTTCACGAAAATCCTTCCGGATTATTCGTCTGAAGCTTCGATTTCAGAAGTTTCTTGATCGGCTTGCTGCCATTGTTGGTGACGGCTGCGGTGGTAGGTCAAACCTGTACCGGCAGGAATCAATCGACCAACAATCACGTTCTCTTTCAAACCGCGCAGCTCGTCTTGTTTGCCCATGATAGCGGCCTCGGTCAAGACGCGGGTTGTTTCTTGGAACGATGCAGCAGAAATGAAGCTGTCGGTAGACAAGGAAGCTTTGGTAATACCCAACAACACATTTTCATAACGTGCCGGCTCTTTGCCTTCAGCGATGGCTTTCTCATTCGCAAGCATCACATCGCTACGCTCGACTTGCTCGCCGGTAATAAACTCTGTATCACCAGCATCCACAATGTTCACACGGCGCAGCATTTGGCGGATGATGACTTCGATGTGTTTATCGGAAATCTTCACACCTTGCAGGCGGTAAACCTCTTGTACCTCTTGAACAATGTAGCGAGCCAATGCTTCGATACCTTGCAGACGCAGAATGTCGTGCGGATCTACGGCACCGTCCACGATGGTTTCACCGCGGTTTACCACTTGACCGTCGTGTACCAAAATCTGTTTCTCTTTAGAAATCAGCGTTTCGTATGCTACACCGTCTACGTCGGTAATAATCAGACGCTGTTTACCTTTGGTTTCTTTACCGAAGGAAACGGTACCGGTAATTTCAGCCAACATGCCGGCATCTTTCGGCACGCGTGCTTCAAACAACTCAGCAACGCGCGGCAGACCACCGGTAATATCGCGGGTTTTAGAAGACGCTTGAGGAATACGCGCCAGCACATCACCCTTACCGACTTCCTGACCTTCACGGACAGTAATCACTGCACCGACCGGGAACGCCATAGAAACCGGCGTAGTCGTACCTGGGATACAAATTTCCAAACCGTTTTCATCCAACAGTTTGACAGTCGGACGCAACAGTTTAGAAGCACCGGAGGAGCGACGTTTGCCGTCGATGACCACCAAAGTGGACAAACCGGTTACATCATCGGTCTGTTTCGCAACGGTTACACCCTCTTCTACGTTTTCGAATTTCACCAAACCTGCATGTTCGGTAATCATCGGACGGGTATGCGGATCCCAAGTTGCCAAAGTTTGACCGGCTTTAATGGCTTCTCCATCTTGTACCAACAGGATTGCACCGTAAGGTACTTTGTGGCGTTCACGCTCACGGCCGATTTCATCGTGAATCACAACTTCACAAGAGCGGCCAATGACAACCAATTCGCCTTTGTTGTTGGCAACGTAACGCATTTGGCTGCTGAAACGAGCTGTACCATTGGATTTGGCTTCCACTTGGCTGGCAGCAGCCGCACGGGATGCCGCACCACCGATGTGGAACGTACGCATGGTCAGCTGAGTACCTGGTTCACCAATAGATTGTGCAGCAATGACACCTACAGCCTCACCGGCGTTAACCAGTTTACCGCGTGCCAAGTCGCGGCCATAACAGTGTGCACACAAACCATGACGGGTTTTACAAGTAATTGGCGTACGGACTTTAACCTCGTCAACACCAGATTGGTCAATGATATCGACTAATTTCTCAGTCAGCAGTGTACCTGCCTCAACCAATGTTTCTCCTGTTGAAGGATCAACAACATCTGATGCAGTAACACGACCCAAAATACGATCGCGCAACGCTTCAATTACGTCACCGCCTTGTACTACTGCTTTCATGACAAAGCCGTCTGAAGTACCGCAATCGTCTTCAACAACGACCAAGTCTTGAGTTACGTCTACCAGACGACGGGTCAGGTAACCGGAGTTTGCCGTTTTCAACGCGGTATCCGCCAAACCTTTACGCGCACCGTGGGTCGCAATAAAGTATTGCAATACGGTCAAACCTTCGCGGAAGTTGGAGGTAATCGGCGTTTCAATAATGGAGCCGTCAGTTTGGCCATCAAACCACGCATACCGGACAACTGTTTAATCTGAGCCGCAGAACCACGGGCACCAGAGTCTGCCATCATGTAAATAGAGTTGAAGGACTCTTGATCAACTTCGTTGCCGTCACGGTCGATGACTTTTTGTTTAGACAAGTTGTCCATCATCGCTTTAGCGATCTTATCGCCGGCACGACCCCAAATATCGACCACTTTGTTGTAACGTTCGCCGTTGGTCACCAAACCTTGACGGTATTGGTCTTCAATTTCTTTAACTTCGGCATTAGCCTCAGCCAACAAGGCTGCTTTTTCTTTCGGAATTTCCATATCGTCAACAGCAATGGAAATACCGCCTTTAGCCGCAAAACCGAAACCGGTATACATCAAGTGGTCGGCGAAAATAACTGTTTCACGCAGGCCGCACAAACGGAATGATGCGTTAATCAGTTTAGAAATTTCTTTTTTCTTCAGCGCTTTGTTGATGTATTCAAATGGCAGGCCTTTAGGCAGAATTTCGCTCAGCAATGCGCGGCCGACTGTTGTTTCGTAACGGTTAACAACAGGTTCAAACTCACCTGCTTCGTTTTTCACCCATTCGCGCAGGCGTACGGTAATTTTCGTACCCAATTCAACCTGTTTGGTATGGTATGCACGATGTACTTCTTTCACATCGGCAAACAGGCTGCCTTCGCCTTTGGCATTGATACGGTCGCGGGTCATGTAGTACAGACCCAATACGATGTCTTGGGAAGGTACAATGATTGGTTCGCCGTTAGCTGGAGACAATACGTTGTTTGAAGCCAGCATCAAAGTGCGCGCTTCCATTTGTGCTTCCAAGCTCAATGGAACGTGTACGGCCATTTGGTCACCGTCAAAGTCGGCGTTAAATGCGGCACATACCAACGGATGCAACTGAATCGCTTTACCTTCGATCAGGATAGGTTCGAACGCTTGAATACCCAAACGGTGCAGGGTTGGCGCACGGTTCAGCATAATCGGATGTTCGCGGATCACTTCTTCCAAGATATCCCATACTTCAGGTACTTCTTGTTCTACCAATTTTTCGCTGCTTTAACGGTAGAGGCCAAACCTTGTTTTTCCAGTTTATGGAAAATGAACGGTTTGAACAGTTCCAAAGCCATTTTCTTCGGCAGACCGCATTGGTGCAGACGCAGGTATGGGCCTACGGTAATCACGGAACGACCGGAGTAGTCCACACGTTTACCCAGCAGGTTTTGACGGAAACGACCGCCTTTACCTTTAATCATGTCGGCCAACGATTTCAGCGGACGTTTGTTGGCACCGGTCATGGCTTTACCGCGGCGGCCGTTATCCAACAGAGAGTCAACTGCTTCTTGCAACATACGTTTTTCGTTGCGGACGATGATGTCAGGCGCATGCAGTTCCAACAGACGTTTCAGACGGTTGTTACGGTTGATAACGCGACGGTACAAATCGTTCAAATCGGAAGTGGCAAAACGACCGCCATCCAATGGAACCAAAGGACGCAAGTCAGGCGGCAATACCGGCAGCACATCCATAATCATCCATTCCAGTTTCATACCGGAACGATGGAAGGCTTCCAACACTTTCAAGCGTTTGGCAATTTTTTTAATTTTGGTGTCAGAACCGGTAGATTCCAGCTCTTGACGCAGGATCTCGATCTCGCCGGAAATATCCAAGGTGCGCAGCAATTCGCGGATACCTTCCGCACCCATTTTGGCATCAAAGTCGTCGCCGTATTCGTCCAGCTTGTTGTAGTAATCGTCTTCAGTCAGCAATTGACGGCGTTGTAACGGAGTCATGCCGGGATCGGTCACCACGAATGCTTCAAAGTACAATACGCGTTCGATATCACGCAACGTCATGTCCAATACCATACCCAGGCGGGAAGGCAGGGATTTTAAGAACCAGATGTGGGCAACAGGTGCAGCCAATTCGATATGGCCCATGCGTTCGCGGCGCACTTTGGACAGGGTAACTTCTACACCACATTTCACAGGTTACGCCTTTAAATTTCAAGCGTTTGTACTTACCGCACAAACATTCATAGTCTTTGACCGGACCAAAGATTTTGGCGCAGAACAAACCGTCGCGCTCAGGTTTGAACGTACGGTAGTTAATGGTTTCAGGTTTTTTAACTTCGCCATAAGACCATGAGCGGATGGTTTCGGGAGAGGCAATACCAATTTTGATGGCATCAAACTCTTCTTCCATGCCGGCGGTTTGCAACGGATTAAATAAGTTCAACAAATTCATTTTTGCTCCTTGAAGGAAGTATTTTTACCGCGTGGCGGATTTTCGATATTGGAAACGGTACTTTTGATTTCAGACGGCCTAAATGCCGATTGCTTTATTCTTATTCTGAAACCGCTTTTTCAGACGACCTTAAAAGGCCGTCTGAAAACTTCTGTTTAGTAGCGTTCCAAATCGATATCCAAGCCCAGTGAGCGAATCTCTTTAACCAATACGTTGAAGGATTCAGGCATACCGGCATCGATTTTGTGTTCGCCTTTGACGATGTTTTCGTACATTTTGGTACGACCGTTCACGTCGTCCGACTTCACTGTCAGCATCTCTTGCAACGTGTATGCTGCACCGTACGCTTCCAGTGCCCAAACCTCCATCTCACCGAAACGTTGGCCACCGAACTGGGCTTTACCGCCCAGAGGTTGTTGGGTAACCAGACTGTACGGACCGGTAGAACGGGCGTGCATTTTTTCATCAACCAAGTGGTGCAGTTTCAGATAGTGCATCACACCGACTGTTACCTTGCGGTCAAACGGTTCGCCAGAGCGTCCGTCATACAGCGTGATTTGGGTTTTGCTGTCGTTGAAGCCCAATTTTTCGACTTCAGGATCATCGCTTGGATAAGCCAAATTCAGCATTTCGCGGATTTCAGACTCTTTCGCACCGTCGAATACAGGAGAGGCGAAAGATGCACCTTTGCGCAGGTTAGAAGCCAATTCAATGATTTCTTCATCTGTCAGGCTGTCTAAATCTTCTTTCTTACCGCTGCTATTGTAGAGTTTGTTCAAGAACTCGCGCAGCTCGCTGGCTTTGCGTTGCTCTTTCAGCATACGGTCGATACGCTCACCGATACCTTTTGCCGCCCAACCCAAGTGAACTTCCAAAATCTGACCAATGTTCATACGGGAAGGTACGCCCAACGGGTTCAGTACGATGTCCACCGGACGTCCGTCAGCCATGTAAGGCATGTCTTCAACCGGCAGAATGCGTGATACCACACCTTTATTACCGTGGCGGCCCGCCATTTTGTCACCGGCTTGCAGACGGCGTTTGATGGCGATAAATACTTTTACCATTTTTTGTACGCCCGGCTGCAGCTCGTCGCCTTGGGTCAGTTTTTTCTTCTTGATCTCATACAACTCGTCCGCTTCTTCGCGTTTTTGTTGCAGGCTCAATTTAATCAGTTCCAACTGTTTGGCCAAATCTTCGTCAGCCAGGCGGATGTCAAACCAATCATGTTTGCTGGACAGGCTTGCCAGATATTCAGTAGTAATTTCGCTGCCTTTAGCCAGCTTCATCGGACCACCGTTGGCTTTTTGGCCGACAATCATGCGCTCAATACGGTCAAATGCGTCGTTATCGAAAATACGCAACTGGTCGCTCAAGTCTTGACGGTAACGTTTCAGCTCAGAATCAATAATGGATTGAGCACGTTTGTCGCGTTGGATACCTTCACGGGTAAAGACTTGAACGTCGATAACGGTACCGCTCATGCCGGTAGGCATACGCAATGAAGTATCTTTACATCAGACGCTTTTTCACCGAAGATGGCACGCAGCAGTTTTTCTTCAGGAGTCAGTTGGGTTTCGCCTTTAGGCGTTACTTTACCTACCAAGACGTCACCGGCTTCTACTTCCGCACCGATGTAAACAATACCGGATTCATCCAAACGGTTTTGCATACGTTCGGACAAGTTCGGAATATCGCGGGTAATGTCTTCCGCACCCAGCTTGGTATCACGGGCAACAACGTTCAATTCCTCAATGTGAATCGAAGTATAGCGGTCGTCTGCAGCTACTTTTTCAGAAATCAGAATCGAGTCTTCGTAGTTGTAACCGTTCCACGGCATAAAGGCGATGGTCATGTTTTGACCTAGAGCCAATTCACCCAAATCGGTGGATGCACCGTCGGCAATCAAATCGCCGCGTTGCAAAACATCGCCTGCTTTGACAGCCGGACGTTGGTTGATGTTGGTAGATTGGTTGGAGCGGGTAAATTTAACCAAGTTGTAAATATCGACACCCACTTCACCGGCAGTCGCTCATCGTCATGGACACGAATCACCACACGGTTGGCATCAACATACTCAACCACACCGCCGCGGCGGGCAACGATTGCAGTAGCAGAGTCAACGGCAACGGAACGCTCAATACCCGTACCAACCATCGGTTTTTCAGGACGCAGGCATGGTACGGCCTGACGTTGCATGTTGGCACCCATCAATGCACGGTTCGCGTCATCATGCTCCAAGAATGGAATCAGGGATGCCGCTACGGATACCACTTGACCAGTTGCCACGTCCATATATTGGACACGGTCAGGCGTTGCCATAATGGTTTCGCCTTTTTCGCGACAAGTTACCAAGTCACCAATCAAATTACCGTCTTTGTCCAAATCAGCATTCGCCTGTGCAATCACATAGCGACCTTCTTCGATGGCAGACAAGTAATCGATTTCTTCAGTTACCTTACCATTAACAACGCGGCGATAAGGTGTTTCCAAGAAGCCATAATCATTGGTGCGCGCATAAACGGACAATGAGTTGATCAAACCAATGTTCGGACCTTCAGGTGTTTCAATAGGACATACACGGCCATAGTGGGTCGGATGTACGTCTCGCACCTCAAAGCCTGCACGTTCGCGAGTCAAACCACCCGGGCCCAATGCAGATACACGACGTTTATGAGTTACTTCAGACAATGGGTTGGTCTGATCCATAAACTGGCTCAATTGGCTAGAACCGAAGAATTCTTTAATCGCAGCAGAAACAGGTTTCGCATTAATCAAGTCATGCGGCATCAAGTTCTCAGATTCCGCTTGATTCAAACGTTCTTTAACGGCACGTTCTACACGAGCCAACCACTGCGGAATTGGTTTTCTGTCAACTCGCCTACGGAACGAACGCGACGGTTGCCCAAGTGGTCAATATCATCTACTTCGCCATGACCATTACGCAATTCAACCAATGTGGCAATGGAAACTACAATGTCTTCTACGCTCAGAACGTAACCGCCTTTTTCAGCTGCGCCGGCCAAAGTCTCATTTAACAGACGGCCATACCAAGAGTTTTGTTGTGCTTCGGACAATTTTTGCTCGTATGTGCGCGTATTGAATTTCATACGGCCTACACGAGACAAGTCATAGCTGTCTTCACTGAAGAACAAACGGTTGAAGAGCTGCTCGACAGCTTCTTCGGTAGGTGGTTCGCCAGGACGCATCATGCGGTAAATTGCCACACGGGCAGCTTGTTGGTCGGCTGTTTCATCTGTACGCAGAGTGCTGGAAATATAACCGCCCTGATCCAATTCATTGATATACAGGGTAGTAATTTCTTTTACGCCGTTAATATCAAGTTTGGCCAACAGCTCTTCTGTGATTTCATCGTTAGCAGAAGCCAATACTTCGCCGGTTTCCGGATCAATCAGATCAGTAGCCAATGCTTTACCCAACAGGCTTTCTGGTTCCACATCCAGTCGAGTCAAGCCCGCATTGGTAATATCACGGATATTTTTCGCAGTAATACGTTTACCTTTGGCAACTAATACATTGCCTTCTTTATCCAAGATATCAACTTTGGCAGTTTCGCCTTTCAGACGGCTTGCAACCAGATCTGTTTGAACACCGTTTGGAGACAAATAGAAAGTTTCTTTGTCATAGAAAATATCCAAGATTTGCTCATTGTTGTAGCCCAACGCTTTCAACAAAATCGTAACCGGCATTTTACGGCGACGGTCGATACGAAAATACAATAAATCTTTTGGATCAAACTCGAAATCCAACCATGAACCACGGTAAGGAATAATGCGAGCAGAGAACAACAGCTTACCGGAAGAATGAGTTTTACCACGGTCATGCTCAAAGAACACACCTGGAGAACGGTGCAACTGGGAAACAATCACACGTTCGGTACCGTTAATGACAAACGAACCACTTGGCGTCATCAATGGGATTTCGCCCATATACACTTCATTTTCACGGACTTCTTTGACTGTCGGTTTAGATGCTTCTTTATCCAAAATCACCAAACGGATACGTGCACGCAATGGAGCCGCATAAGTAATACCGCGCAATTGACATTCAGGAATATCGAACAAAGGTTCGCCCAATGTGTAATGCACAAACTCCAATCGTGCATAACCATTATGGCTCACAATCGGGAAAATAGAATTGAATGCTGCTTGCAGACCATCATCAGTACGTTGGTCAAAAGCGTTTTCCAGCTGCAAAAATTTCGCATAAGAATCGATTTGGGTTGCCAGCAGGAAAGGAACATCCAAGACATTCTCTCGCTTTGCAAAACTCTTACGGATACGTTTTTTCTCGGTAAACGAATAGCTCATATACACTCCGAAAAGCAATTTTAAATAATAGGCCGTCTGAAACAACGGCATGCATCAACCTGATATTTACATTTATTTGCAATGATTTTATCAAGACTATGCAAATAAATGTAAACAATACCTGATGCTTATTTTAAGAAGCAAAATAAGGCTGGCAGAAAACTGCCAGCCTTCACAGGAAGCATCAAATTATTTGATTTCGACTTTAGCGCCGGCTTCTTCCAGTTGTTTTTGGATGTCTTCAGCTTCAGCTTTAGAAACACCTTCTTTCAGAGTTTTAGGTGCACCGTCAACGATGTCTTTAGCTTCTTTCAGACCCAAGCCAGTGATAGCGCGGACAACTTTAATCACGCCAACTTTTTGATCACCAGCAGAAGCCAATACTACGTCAAATTCAGTTTTTTCTTCAGCAGCAGCTGCACCAGCACCTGCAGGACCTGCAACTGCAACAGCAGCAGCAGAAACGCCAAATTTCTCTTCAAAAGCTTTAACCAGGTCGTTCAATTCCATTACGGTCAAAGAACCAACGGCTTCCAAAATGTCTTCTTTAGTAATAGCCATGCTATTTTACTCCAAATATTGTATTAAAAAATAATTGATTAAATGAAACAAAATCGATTAAGCGGCTTCTTCGCCAGCTTTTTTCTCTGCCAAAGCAGCCAAACCACGTGCAAAGCCTGATACAGGAGCTTGCATAACGAACAACAGTTTGGACAACAGCTCTTCGCGGCTTGGAATAGAAGCCAACTCAGCAACCTGAGCAGGATTCATCACTTCGCCATTGTAAGAACCGGCTTTAACGATGATTTTGTCATCTTTTTTCGCGAATTGGTGCAGCACTTTAGCAGCAGCAACAGCATCTTCAGAAGCAGCGTAAACCAATGGACCAACCATTTGATCGGCCAAACCTGCGAATGAAGTACCCTCTACTGCGCGACGAGCCAGAGTATTTTTCAGAACGCGCAAGTAAACGCCTTCTTTACGTGCATTTGCACGAAGCTCAGTCATGCTGGAAACACTGATACCGCGATATTCAGCGACTACGAGAGTTTGAGCGTTAGCAATTGCTGCGCTAATTTCCTCTACGGCCACTTTCTTGGTTTCAATATTGAGACTCAAGGTCTACCTCCCACTGTTTATAAACAGGATACCGAAATGATATCCCACCAGCGCGGTAACCTAAAAAGACATCTTACAAGCAATCTTGCAATGTGTTTCAGGACTACCGTCTGCGTAGGGCAGTTACGATTAAATCTTACGATCCCTACGGTCTTGGACATCTACTTAATTTAAGTAGCCCAAATTCAGGCAATCCAGAAAGCCGGATCACCTGAAAATTTCTTAGTTGTTCACGCTTGCAGTATCAACGCGAACACCCAAACCCATGGTGCTGGATACAGCAACTTTTTTCAGGTACTGACCTTTAGCAGCAGCAGGTTTGGCTTTAACGATAGCATCCAGCAACGCATTGAAGTTTTCTTTCAAGTCAGCTTCAGCGAAAGAAGCACGACCGATAGTTGCGTGAACGATACCGGCTTTATCTGTACGGTATTGTACTTGACCTGCTTTTGCATTTTTAACTGCTTCAGCAACGTTAGGAGTAACAGTACCTACTTTAGGATTTGGCATCAGGCCACGAGGACCCAAGATGGTACCCAATTGACCAACGATACGCATTGCATCAGGAGAAGCAATAACAACGTCAAAGTTCAGGTTACCAGCTTTGATTTCAGCAGCCAGATCTTCAAAACCGACAATATCTGCACCAGCTTCTTTAGCAGCTTCTACATTTGCACCTTGTGTAAATACAGCTACGCGAGTTGTTTTACCGGTACCTTTAGGCAGAACGACTGAACCACGAATAACTTGGTCAGATTTACGAGGATCAACGCCCAAGTTGAAAGATACGTCAACAGACTCGTCAAATTTAGCGGTAGCAGCTTTTTTAACCAAAGCAATTGCTTCGTCGATTGTGTACAGTTTATTAGCTTCAACAGAAGAGCGAAGAGCTTTCAAGCGTTTAGATACTTTAGCCATTATACAACACCCTCCACGTCCAAGCCCATTGAGCGAGCAGAACCTGCGATAGTACGAACAGCCGCATCCAAATCAGCAGCAGTCAAATCAGGCTCTTTAGTTTTAGCAATTTCTTCCAACTGAGCACGGGTCAATTTACCGACTTTGTTGGTCAGAGGATTAGAACTACCTTTTTGCAGACCAGCAGCTTTTTTCAACAAGATAGAAGCTGGTGGAGTTTTCATCACAAATGTGAATGATTTATCTGCAAATGCAGTAATCACGACTGGAATTGGCAAACCAGGTTCCATACCTTGGGTTGCAGCATTAAATGCTTTACAGAATTCCATGATGTTCAAACCACGTTGACCCAAGGCTGGACCAACTGGGGGAGATGGATTGGCTTTACCTGCAGGAATTTGCAGTTTAATGTAGCCGATAATTTTCTTTGCCACTTAAAGGACTCCTAAAAACGGGTATAACGCGGAACCATTCCGCTTCCCAAACAGAATTCGCGATTATATCCGCTTAAAAAAAATTTTTCAAGCGAATTAAACCACTTAAATCTTTTCAACCTGACCGAACTCTAATTCAACCGGTGTTTCGCGACCAAAAATCTGAACTGAAACACGCAGTCTATTACGTTCGTAATTAACTTCATCAACAATACCGTTAAAATCAGCAAATGGGCCTTCGTTTACTCGAACTTGCTGACCAACTTCAAACTCAACTTTTGGTTTTGGCTTCTCAACACCTGTTTTAGCTTGTTGCAAAATAGCATCTGCATCTTTTTGAGAAATTGGGATCGGGCGATTTCCACTACCGCCTACAAAACCATTTACTCGAGGAGTGCTCTTAACCAAATGCCACGAGTCATCAGTCATTTCCATTTCGACCAATACATAGCCTGGATAGAATTTACGCTCACTGATGGTTTTTCGACCATTCTTGATATCTACTACTTCCTCGACGGGCACAAGAATCTGACCGAAATAATCTTCCATGTTTTCACGAGCAATACGCTCTTTCAATGTTTTCTGGACATTTTTTTCAAAACCGGAATAGGCCTGCACCACATACCAACGCTTTGACATCTTTACCCTTTCCTATTTAATAAAACATCAAAAAACAACCATGAAATAATTGTATCTGCCACATAAATGAAGGCTGCCAAAATCGCAACAAAGATAATTACAAATACAGTCATTTTGACCGCTTCATCCCGACTCGGCCAAACCACCTTCTTGAACTCGGTCCAAGAGCTCTTAAAATATGCAAACAGACCTTCTTTCTTTTCAGGAGCTGGCTTACTACTTACCACCACTTCCTTTTTCTGATGGCCTTCTTTGTGTCCAGACGGATGTTCTGTCATCTTTACTCACTTATCAATGCCCCACCCACCATCCATTTTAGATAGCAGCATTGATCCATATAATTAATTCTAGATAATCTTAAAACTTAAGTACAAAAAAATTAACCGGCACAAGGCCGGTTAATTTTTTATTTGGCAGGCCAAGAGGGTCTCGAACCCCCAACCCTCGGTTTTGGAGACCGATACTCTACCAATTGAGCTATTGGCCTCTAAACTTAAGCGATGATAGAAGAAACCACACCTGCACCTACGGTACGGCCACCTTCGCGAATCGCAAAGCGCAGACCTTCTTCCATAGCGATAGGTGCAATCAGTTCTACAGTAATGGTTACGTTCTCACCCGGCATTACCATTTCTACGCCTTCTTCCAAAGTAACTGCACCAGTTACGTCGGTAGTACGGAAGTAGAATTGTGGACGGTAGTTAGCGAAGAATGGAGTGTGACGGCCACCCTCTTCTTTGCTCAGTACGTATACTTCTGCTTTGAATTTGGTGTGAGGAGTGATAGTACCCGGTTTAGCCAATACTTGACCACGCTCTACGTCTTCACGTTTAGTACCACGCAACAATACGCCTACGTTATCACCTGCTTGACCTTCGTCCAGCAGTTTACGGAACATTTCAACACCGGTACAAGTGGTTTTTTGGGTTTCTTTCAGACCTACGATTTCGATCTCGTCACCAACGTGGATGATACCGCGCTCTACACGACCGGTTACTACTGTACCACGACCGGAGATAGAGAACACGTCTTCGATAGGCAACAGGAAAGGTTTGTCTACGGCACGCTCAGGTGTTGGGATGTAGCTGTCCAAAGCAGCAGCCAGTTCGAAGATTTTTTCTTCGTAAGCTGCATCACCTTCCAAAGCTTTCAATGCAGAGCCTTGTACGATCGGGCAGTCGTCACCTGGGAAGTCGTAGCTTGACAGCAGGTCACGGATTTCCATTTCAACCAGTTCCAACAGCTCGGCATCGTCAACCATGTCGCATTTGTTCATGAACACGATGATGTAAGGTACGCCTACTTGACGAGCCAACAGGATGTGTTCGCGAGTTTGCGGCATAGGACCGTCAGCTGCGGAACATACCAAGATAGCGCCGTCCATTTGGGCAGCACCGGTAATCATGTTTTTAACGTAGTCGGCGTGGCCCGGGCAGTCTACGTGTGCGTAGTGACGGGTTTCGGTTTCGTATTCTACGTGAGAGGTATTAATGGTAATACCACGGGCTTTTTCTTCAGGAGCGTTATCGATTTGGTCGTAAGCTTTTGCAGCGCCACCGAATTTTTTAGCCAAAATAGTAGTCAATGCAGCAGTCAGAGTGGTTTTACCATGGTCAACGTGACCGATAGTACCAACGTTTACGTGCGGTTTGCTACGTTCAAATTTTTCCTTAGCCATGGCAATATCCTATAATCTAAGCTTTTGAAAGAAAGGGTAATAATGAGATGGTGCCCATGGGCAGATTTGAACTGCCGACCTCTCCCTTACCAAGGGAGTGCTCTACCCCTGAGCTACATGGGCGAAATTGTTTGGAGCGGGTGAAGGGAATCGAACCCTCACCGTAAGCTTGGAAGGCTTCTGCTCTACCATTGAGCTACACCCGCATACTCACTATTTGCTCCAAGTAAGAATTTTTGGTGGAGGGAGAAGGATTCGAACCTTCGAAGCTCACGCAACAGATTTACAGTCTGCCCCCTTTGACCGCTCGGGAATCCCTCCAAAAGAGAACGCTAGTTTATTTGCAACTCAGATTTCCGTCAAGATTTTTTTTCACTTATTTCTTTAAAAATATCCAAGCTTTTGCTTTTAAACACTATTTATTTAAACTGAATGATTTTTTCGTACTTGGCCATCAGTTCTTCGTGCGTTTCAGGATGCTCTTCATCGATCAAGATACAGTCGACAGGACATACCTGTTGGCACTGCGGCTCATCGTAATGGCCTACACATTGCGTACACAAATTTGGATTGATTTCGTAAATTTCTTCACCTTGCGAAATGGCATCATTAGGGCATTCCGGTTCGCACACATCGCAGTTAATGCACTCATCTGTAATAAAGAGCGACATTTCTATTTCCTTTTTCTTAAATTATCAAAACCGATTGGGCGCGGATTATAGCACAAATGACGTCGGAACAATCTGTTTGAAAGAATGTTTTACACCTTGGGAATGATTATCAAATTCCATACTATTCAGCAACTTGCGAATAGAGCAACAATTCAAACTTACTCATTCCCGCCTTTCCTTCCCGATAAATTTCCAGCCAATCCGGTTTTTCAGGCAGCTTCCCTGCTTCAATATAGACCATCGCCTCATTTTTCAAGTGGCTTTGCAATCGGATAAACAGATTTTGCCAATCTTCCCATGCAAACGGCGGATCAAGGAACACGACATCAAATTTTTCAGACGGCCTTGTCAAATAAGCCATGCCGTCTGAACACACGATTTCCACATGCCTCAAGCCTAATTCACGAACATTTTTCTGAAGTGTTTGTACAGTTTGGCGGTGGTTGTCGACCATTACCACTTTTGCCGCATTACGAGAAGCAGCCTCCATTCCCAAAGCACCACTACCGCTGAATAAATCCAATACTGTTTTGCCGGTTAAATCCTGACCCAACCAGTTAAACAGTTTTTCACGCACGCTGTCAGGTGTCGGACGCAAACCATCTGCGGACAGAAAAGTTAACTTTCGTCCCCTACATTGCCCGCCAATGATGCGTACTTGATTGGTGTGTTTGGAATGTTTGTTATTTGCCATAATTTTTTAAAAGATGCCAAGTTTTCAGACGGCCTCAATTATATAGTGAAACTGCTATCAAACCGTATTCCCCTCTTATCCTTTCAATACAAAAAAGGCCGTCTGAAAATCATTTTTCAGACGGCCTTTTTCTATCCAAGCTTTAACCAATTACTCCTTCGGTGCAGGCGGTTCAATCTGTTCTTTCCAGCCGCATTCTTTTTGCGGGCAGACTTTTTCCACGCCCCAACGTTTGGTGGTTTTGATGGTTAAAACTGGCCATGCGCATTTTGGGCAGGTTTCTGCAATGGGCGGGTTCCATGTGGCGTAGTTACAATCCGGATAGGTACTGCAACTGTAAAACAGTTTGCCGTAGCGGGATTTGCGCTCGACGAGGTTGCCTTTTTTGCATTGTGGGCATTGGACGCCGGTGTCTTTCGGTTTTTCCAACGGCTCAACGTGCTTGCATTTCGGATAGTTGGCACAGCCGATGAATTTGCTGCCGGTACGGCTGTATTTGTACACTAGGCGACCGCCGCATTTAGGGCATTCACGTCCGTCAAGTTCGGCTTGTTCGGCCTCGGCTTTGGCGATGCGCTCAGCGGCTTCTTCGGCGGTTTCGTTAACGTTGCGGGTGTAGCTGCACTTGGGATAGCCGGCGCAGGCGACGAAGCGGCCCATTTTGCCGAATTTGATTTGCAGTTTATGTTCTCCGCATTTCGGGCAGGTTTCGTCGAGTTCCTGCGTGGTGAATTTGGCGCGTTCGATGCCCTCTTTTTCTTCTACTTGTTTGATGAACGGTTTCCAGAATTTGTCCATCACGGGGATCCATTGGCGTTTGCCGTTGGCAATTTCGTCAAGCTGGTCTTCGAGTTTGGCGGTAAAGTGGTAATCGACATATTGGGCGAAGTGTTCGGTCAGGAATTTATTGACGATATCGCCTGTGTCGGTGGGCATGAAGCGTTTGCTCAAGGGTAACGTATTCACGGTCTTTGAGCGTGGAGATGATACTGGCGTAGGTCGATGGGCGGCCGATGCCGTATTCTTCGAGGGCTTTAACCAGTGTGGCTTCGTTATAGCGCGGCGGCGGGGTGGTAAAGTGTTGTTCGCCGTAAAGTTTGTCCACAGGCAGTTTGTCGCCTTCGCTCATTTCGGGCAGTTTTTGCTGTCTTCGCTCTCTTCATCGTCGCTGCTTTCTTCGTAAACGCTGAGGAAGCCTGCGAAGGTTTGTACTTGTCCGGTTACGCGGAATACGCCTTTGCCGACGGTAATATCGACGGTGGTTTGGTCGAATTTAGCGGGCGTCATCTGACAGGCAACGGTACGCTGCCAAATCATTTGATAGAGTTTGAACTGGTCTGCGCTCAGGAAGGGTTTGACACTTTCAGGCGTGCGGTACACGGAAGTCGGACGGATCGCTTCGTGGGCTTCTTGGGCGTTTTTGGATTTGGTTTTGTATTGTTTGGCGGCACTCGGCAGATATTCTTTGCCGATTTTGTTTTCGATGTAATGGCGGATTTCGGTTAACGCTTCATCGGCCAAATTCACGCTGTCGGTACGCATATAGGTAATCAAACCGATGGCGCCCTGCCCTACGTCTATACCTTCGTAAAGTTGCTGGGCAGTACGCATGGTGCGGTCGGTGGTAAAACCGAGTTTGCGCACGGCATCCTGCTGCATGGTAGAAGTGGTGAACGGCGCGGCGGGATTGCGGCTGCGCTTTTTCTTTTCAATGGCGGTAACGACTGCCTCTTTGCCTTCGAGTTCTTTCAATATGTCGGCTTGCGCGGTTTCGTTCGGCAGGTCGAATTGTTCGAGTTTCGCGCCGTTGTATTGGGCGAGTTTGGCGGTGAACTTGCTACGGCCTTTGTGGCTGTCGAGATGTACCGTCCAATATTCCTGCGCTTCAAACGCGCGAATTTCGTTTTCGCGTTCGCAAATCAAACGCAGGGCGGGGCTTTGCACGCGGCCCGCGCTCAAACCGCGGCGGATTTTTTTCCACAACAATGGCGAGAGGTTGAAACCAACCAGATAGTCCAAAGCGCGGCGGGCTTGTTGCGCATCAACCAAATCCATTTCGATTTCACGCGGATGGGCGACGGCATCGAGTACGGCGTTTTTGGTGATTTCGTGGAACACGACACGCTGCGGCTTGATGTTTTTCAGGCCGCGTTTGGATTTGAGGATTTCCAAAAGATGCCAGGAAATGGCTTCGCCTTCCCTATCCGGGTCGGTTGCGAGGTAGATGTTTTCGGCTTCTTTGGCACCGGCGACGATGGCATCGACGTGTTTGCTGTTGCGGCTGATCAGCTGGTACTTCATGGCAAAGCCGTTGTCGGGATCAACTGCTCCGCTTTTGGGTACCAAGTCGCGGACATGACCGTAAGACGCTAAGATTTCAAAATCACCGCCCAGATATTTCTTCAGGGTTTTGGCTTTGGACGGGGATTCGACGATTAATAGGTTTTTCGCCATTGTTGTTCTCTTTTGGATGTATTGGGTTTATGTTTCAGACGGCCTTTTATCATTTTGTTCAGGCCGTCTGAAAAAAGGTTTAGTGCATCACGTTTTGTCCGGTCAACGCACTCATCAAGTCGTCGCCAATCAGGACGGGCAACTCGCTCTTGTGCATCCACAACACCAGCAATACCAATACTTTGGCGGTATCGAGGGTGATTTCGTCCGATGGAATGTGCATCAGGGCGTGAATGACGATTTCGCGCTGCTCGTAAGTAATTGCGTGCTCGGCAACCAGATACTGCATCAAGCCCATGACTTCCTGCGGCAGGTTTTCAGCTTCTTCACGGCAGAATATGCGCAGGGAATCGCTGTTAAACGGCTCGGCATAAAATTCGGACGTATTGAACAAGACTTCCATCATCATCAATGTGTTGCCGATTTCCGTAGCGTCAAAACCTGCATCTTCCAGCAGGCGACCCAAATCTTCCGGAGGCGGACAGTTGTCGAAATCTTGGAAGTGTTCGATTAAATAGGCAATGACTTCGGTCATGCTGGTTCCTTAAATATAGATAATTTATGCTTTGATGCGCTGGTAACGGCCGCCCGGCAAAGCGGCAACGATACCGTCGAGTTCGTATTCCAAAAGCTGTGCGTATACGTCTGCTGCTGCCGTATTGGTTTGTTGCGCCAAAATATCGGGGTGTATCGGGTCGTAACCCATTGCTTCCAATAAAGCGCTTGTTGATGGGGCGGCAGGAGGGTTTTCAGACGGCCTTTGCGGTTCATCCGCTATTGTTTTGGGTTGCAGACGTTTGGTTTGGTCGTTTTTTGGTTTTACCGTCTTATTTATAGAATATGATGGAACAGGCGTATTTTGCAATAGCTGCGGACATTCGTGAAGAATATCGTCCAAACATTCCACCAATTTTGCCCCGTCTTTAATCAGCTTGTGGCAGCCTTTGCTGTGCGGATTGTCTATCGAACCGGGTACCGCCATCACTTCGCGCCCCATCTCCGCCGCCAGCTTGGCAGTAATCAATGAGCCGGATTCCAATGCCGCTTCGACCACCAATGTCAGCTGCGATAATGCGGCAATCAAACGGTTGCGGCGCGGAAAGTTGCCTGCAAACGGACGCGTGTCCAAAGGGAACTCGCTGACAATCAATCCTTTTTCAGCGATTTCATAAGCAAGGTTTTTATTGGATGGCGGATAAATGCGGTCTATACCGGTTCCCCAGACGGCGATGGTGCCGCCATCTGCCTGCAATGCGCCCTGATGGGCGGCGGTATCGATACCCGAAGCCATACCCGATACGACGGGAATGCCTTTTTCACTCAACGCCCTGCCGAAATCTTTGGCAATCCGCATGGCCTGCGGTGTGGCATGGCGGCTGCCGACAATCGCGGCAGAGGGTGTGTGCAACAGTCCTGCATTGCCGCGCAAAAACAAAACCGGCGGCGCGGTAATGCCTTGTGTCAGCATTTCGGGGAAATCATCATCTTGCAGCAGCAACAAACGGCAACCGTCCTGCATTTCCCATTGTAAAGCGGCTTCGGCAGACTGCTGCGCCAAAGCCCGTTTGTCCGCATTGCGCCATGACTCGGACGCCTGTTTATGGCGTACCAGGGCGGCAATTTTGTCTGCCGGCGCACTCAAGGCAGCTTGTGCACTACCGAATTGCTGCAACAGCACCAAAAAACTTTCTGCGCCGATATAGGGCGTAAATGCCAGTTGCAACCAAGCAAAACGCTCGTTTTCCGTCATCAATCTGTTCCCTTTTCGTAATGGTTTTCAGACGGCCTGAAGCAAATCAAGGCCGTCTGAAAATTTTATTGGTATAAAACTTTTGTCTGGCTTAAAAGGCAAAACAACAATGCCTGGCCATATCATTATTTTTTATCAAATATTGCTTATCCAAGCAAACCGTCAAATGACGATGCCGTCTGAAAAACCTGATGGCTTTCAGACGGCCTCTTTTGCGTTTGAACCGATATTGCGCTTATTCTTCGGATTTGTCGGCGCTGCGGCGCGATACGCTGATACCGAGTTGTTTGAGTTTGCGGTAAAGGTGCGTACGCTCCAAACCGACCTTTTGCGCCACGCGGCTCATATTTTGGCCTTCTTGGGCGATGTGATACTCAAAGTAGCGGCGCTCGACTTCTTCCCTCAATTCGCGCAAAGGCATATTGAAATTGAAGCCGCCGATGATTTCTGTCGCCGTTGCATTTTCCTTCTGACCCAAAGCCACGGCAACGGCCTGCTCGTCCACTTCTTTGCCGTCCGATTCCAACATGATGTTTTTCACCGTTTCGGCAAGCTGGTCGTAATTGCCCGGCCAATCGTATTGGCGCAAAACCACCAACGCGCTGTCGCTGAATTTTACCGGCTGGATTTTTTGACTTTCGGCCAAATCGGTCATGATGCGGTTGATTAAAAAGACAATATCGTCCGGTTGGCTGCGCAAAGAAGGGATATTGATGCGCTCTTTCAACAGCTCCGCCAGTCGGCCGGCAACGACGTCATCGGCGCTCTCGCCGCGTTTAAAGCCGCATGAAGCAATCACACGGACATTGTAGCGGTCGGCTTTCTCCAGCAAGAAAGCGATGCCGTTTGGATGTTTTTGCTGTAACGGGCAATATCGCCGACATACAAAATACCACCTGATGCCTTTTGCAACAGCTCCATCGGCGTATCGACAATGTGTTCGACACGGTCGGTTGCCACCCAAGGCGTACCGCTTTTATGTAGATAGCGGGCAACAATTTCAAACGGCGAGCCTGCCTCACCGGCCAACAGCAGCGGGCGGTTGTGTTTGGCGGCCGCTTCAATGCTGCCGTTCATTTCTTGAATGACGGGGCTGTTGCCCAGTTTGTCCAAAGTCATGCCGGAGGCCGTCTGAACTTCGCCATGTTTCAAGGCGCGTTCTACTGCGGACAAGAGTTTTTGCAGGGCAATCGGTTTTTCCAGAAAATCGAGCGCACCGATTTTGGTGGCTTCAACCGCGGTGTCGATGCTGGCATGGCCGCTCATCATAACCACGGGCATATTGAGTTGGCCGTTTTTCGCCCACTCTTTCAACAAAGTGATGCCGTCGCAATCGGGCATCCAAATGTCCAGCAATACCATGGCCGGACGCGTTTGGTAACGCAATTGGCGCGCTTCTTCGGCATTTTCGGCCAAAGTAACGGTATAGCCTTCGTCTTGAAGGATTTCGGAGAGCAGGTCGCGGATGCCTACTTCATCATCTACAATCAAAATATCACTGCTTCGCATAAGTTTCTGCCATTTCCGGTAAAGCTATTTTGACGCACGCGCCGCCGCTGTTCTGATTGCTCAGACTGATGCGGCCGCCATGCTCCTCGATAATTTTTTTCACAACGGGCAAACCCAGCCCCGTTCCTGTCGGTTTGTCGGTAACGTACGGCTCAAAAGCATTGTGCAGCATTTCTTTGCTGAAACTTTTGCCGTTGTTGCAGACAGTCAGGAAAACCCTGTCCGCCTTCGCGTCCTGTTTCGATGTTTACTTGCGGCGCCTCGTCCGACTCCGCCGCTTCTGCGGCATTCTTAAATAGGTTATGCAACACTTGGCGCATGGCCGTCGTATCGGCGGCAATCGACAGGGCGTCAGCGCTAAGCCGTGCATTAAATTTGCACGCGCCAGCCTCATATAATACCAATACTTCCGACACCAAACCGTTTAAATCTTGTTTTTCTAAGTTCAGAGACGGCGCACGCGCATAATTGCGGAATGCTTCGACCATTTCTTTCAGCGCGGCAACCTGTTTGACGATGGTATCGGTTGAACGGCTGAGGATCTGGGCGTCTTGTTCATCAAGTTTATCATGCAATTTCCATGCCAATCTCTCGGCGGAAAGCTGGATGGGCGTAAGCGGATTGCGGATTTCGTGTGCCAAACGTTTCGCCACTTCGCCCCATGCGGCCTCTTTTTGCGCGCGTATCAAGACGGTAATGTCATCAATCACCATCACCACGCCGTTATCGTTGTCTTCCGGCAGGATGGTGGCTTTGCCCAACAAGATTCGGGCATCGTCGGGCGCGGCGTATTCGACTTGGACGGGTTTGTCGCTGTCGGCGGTTTCATGGATGGCGGCAAACACATCGGCCAACAGGGTTTGCTGCGGCGATTTGCCGTGCCATTGATGCCAGTTGCTGCCCCACAAAGACACCAGCGAAACGCCCAAAATCTGTTCGGCGGCTTTGTTAAAGGTTTTCAGACGGCCGTCTGCATCCAAAGTAATCACGCCTGTGGTCAAACTTTCCAACACGCATTCCAAATAATGGCGGGCAGCTTCTTCGCGCAAACGGTTGCGCTCGTCCGCCTCTTTGGCAATCGCCAATTGCTCGGTCATGTGGTTGAACAATTGGGTCAAACGGCCGAACTCGTCATTGCGGAATACCGGCCGGGTCTGGCTGAAGTCACCCTGAGCCACCGCCCGCGCGCCCTCTGCCAACGACAACACCGGCGCCACAAAACGGCGGGCAAATACAAAGCCATCACCAGTGCCAAAAAGATGGCCAACAATGTCGCGACCAACAGCGTGGACAGGAAAAAGGTTTGCAGGCCTTTTTTGGTATAACTCAGCTCGGCGTATTTGGCGCGGGCCGCTTCAATCAGCGTCGCATCTTGGGCAACATCTTTCGGAATCGGTTGCCGGAAAAATAGCGCATAATCCTGATTTTTATGCGTACCGATCAGCATCCAGCCTTGAGCATACAGCACGCCGCCGATGTTTTCCAAGCTACGCACCGAGCCTGTCTGCTCCAGCTGCTCCCATCCTTCTTTGTTGAGCGTCGGTTGATTTAGTTTCAGGGGGTTGATACTTTTCTCGACTTTATGGGTGGTCGCGTTATAAAGCGCCAGCTGGGCAAATTCGGAAGTAGGCGCGGATTGGGTCAGCGTCTGCCCCAAGTCGCCGTCCAGCGAAGCGGCGCTGATTAAATCGATTTGCACCGGCGTGGCGTTGCTGACAGCATTGTCCACCGCCAAGTTCAGCGCGGATTTGCTCAAATTTAAGCTGCGCTCTAGAGCCTCATGGGTATCGTTGCCAAACCAAGAATTAATCGTGCCGTTAATAAACTGGGCGGAAATACCGAACAAAAACACACCCGGCAATACGGCAACTAAGGTAAACATCCCCGACAGCCGGCGCGCAATCTGCGAGCCGAACACGCTTTTGCTGTTGTCGCGCATCAAAAGCACGACATAGCGCACCAACACCGCGGCCAACACCAGCAACAGCAAGCCGCACAAGGCGACAATCCACCAGAAATAATCGGACAATACGTTGCTGCTGCCCGTTGCAACAGTCAGGCCGTACAACAAAACTACGGCGAATACGGCGGAAATCAGAAGAAAGCGGCGCATGGTTTACTCCTGCACGACCGACAAGGATTTCCACCCCGAATCCAAATGCCAGTTTTTAGACGTCAGGGCATTGATTTGGAACGGTTTGGGCAGCTTGGCGGTTGTCAGCAGCAGGCGGATTTCAGCCTTCGTGTCTTTGGCGGCCACATCACTCAGCGCGCCCTTGGATAAAACCTTCCAATTCGCGACCGCGCCCACTGCGCGCAAGGCGGCTTCAAGCGTGTCGTACTCGGTAGAAAACGTACCGACGGTAACGCGATAGCGGTTGGTCAGCGGATGGAAGGATAATTTATATTGAATCGTGCTGTCGTTGTTGAGCAGCTGGTCGAACTTGAATTTATAAGACGCCACGGACGGCGCCGACAGCTGCCAACTTAAATTGAAATGCAGGGGGACGCCCTGTTTGAGTGCTTCTTTGAGCTGATCGGGCAGTCGGTGCGGAAACGGCTGCTGACGGAAAGCTGTCCGGCATGGGTCAGCTTTGCCTCGGCACGGGTCGCACTGATGCCCTCGCCCGCCGCGTTCAGCGACACGGCGAGCAAGAGCGGTACAATCAGCGTTTTACTGCTTTTTAATAAGCGCGTAATAAAAGCCATCTTGATGTTTGTTCGGTAAAAGCACATGCGATTCGATCAGCTCGGCATCGGCATGGCGGTTAAGGAATTTTTGCAATTGACCGTCGTTTTCTTCGACAAAGACCGAGCAGGTAGCCAGCAACATCCTGCCGTTTTTCGTCAGGGTCTGCCACAGCGCGTCTAATAATGCTTCCTGTTGGCGTGCAGTTTTGACGGCATCGGTCGGGCGGCGCAGCCATTTGACATCGGGATTGCGGCGCGCCACGCCCGAAGCGGTACACGGCACATCGGCCAAACAGCGTCAAAGGCCTTACCATCATACCATGCCGCCAAGTCCTGCGCATCGGCACAAGTCAAAGAGGCCGTTTGAAAGCCTAAACGGTCAAGATTGCTCTTCACCCTGTGAAGACGGCCTTCGTCTATATCCAAAGCGGTAACATGACAATCTGCCAGTTCCAAGATATGGCCTGTCTTACCGCCCGGCGCCGCACAGGCATCGAGGATGCGTTCGCCGTCTTTCGGGTTCAACAAATAGGCAGCACGTTGCGCACCAAAATCCTGCACAGACACCAGGCCGTCTGAAAAACCGGGCAGGCGGCTTACCGGCACAGCTTCTTCCAACATCACGGCGTATTCGTCCAACGCCCTGGCCAAAATACCTTCCGCAGCCAGTTTTTCCAAATAGCTTTCGGCATTGCCGTGTCGGCGGTTGACGCGCAAAGTCATCGGCGGATGCGATTGCAGCGCGGTGGTGATGTTGTGCCAATGTTTCGGATAATGGTTTTTCAAGTAAGCCACCCACCACAGCGGCAAATTATGTTTCGCCACATCGTCTTTTTTGCAGGAAGCCGCGAGCTTGTCGCGTTCACGCAAAAAGCGGCGCAAAATCGCATTGGCAAACGAGCGGAACTGGCCGCGGCCGATTTTGGCAATGCTTTCCACCGCCTCATTGACCACGGCATGAGGCGCGTTGCGCGTGTAATGCAGTTGGTACATTGCCGCCAAAAGCAGGCTTTCTAGCTGCGGATTGTCAATCGGCTTCTTCAGCATTTGTCCAAGCATATATTTCAAACTGCCCAAATAACGTTGGCAACCGTAGGCAATATCCTGCAACGCGCCGTTTTCCTGCGCCGTCAGCTGCGGATGCGCCGCGCGGATTTCCGCCAAGACATCCTGAAGATTGCGCCCTTCGGCAACCGCAGCAACGCTGTCGGCAGCCAGTTTTTGGGCGAGGGACATACTCATATTTTTGCTTTCTGATTTATATTTGATTTCAAGTGTTCGGCGGATTTCAGACGGCCTGTTCGGCAGCCAGCAATACCCGATAATATTCGGCATCTGTTTTGGAAAAACAGCAAAAGATGATTTTTTCCACTGCCGGACATTGCGGCAGGGTTTGTTTCAAACTCTCCAAAGCGATACGTGCGGCGGCTTCGACCGGAAAACGGTACACACCGGTGCTGATGCACGGAAAGGCAATGCTGTGAAGATCGTGTTTCTGGGCAAGCAGCAAAGAATTGGCATAGGATTGTGCCAATTTAGCCTCTTCATTTTGTTTTCCGCCAAACCATACCGGCCCGACCGTGTGGATGACAAAGCGTGCAGGCAAACGGTAGCCTTGGGTAATTTTGGCTTCGCCTGTGCGGCAACCGCCCAAAGTGCGGCACTCGTCCAGCAGCTCTTTGCCTGCGGCGCGGTGTATCGCACCGTCTACGCCGCCACCGCCCAACAGCGATGAATTGGCGGCATTGACAATCGCATCGACTGCCAATCGGGTAATATCGCCCTCAACCACTTCAAAAACAGCCATTATTTTCTTTCCTCTACGTTGGTTTCCAGCCTGTTACAAAACCGTTCCGATTTCAATCGTCCGGCCTGCCGCAAATGCCTGTATGCTCATGCGTTTGCTGCCGGAAGGCTGCAATTCGGTGATGTTCAGCGCGTTTTCACCGCACGCCACCAGCAGGCCGTCTGAAGTGCAGGACAACACCTCGCCTGCTTTACCCTGTTTGGCCACGACTTCAGCACGCCAGATTTTCATCGGTTTGCCTTGATACTCGACCCACGCGGCAGGGACGGGGTTAAAGGCGCGGATTTTGCGCTCGATAATGTCTGCGGACTCGTTCCAATCGATACGCGCCTCTTCTTTGCTTAATTTTTGGGCGTAGGTAACGCCTTCTTCAGGCTGTTTGACCGCATTCAGACGGCCTTCCGCCTGTAGTCGCTTTAAGTCAGCAACAATCGCTTCCGCGCCCAAACCCATCAACGCGTCATGCACTTCGTTGGCGGTATCCATAGGCTGGATGGCGTAGCGGTGTTCGCTGACCACATCACCGGTATCCAAGCCGATGTCCATCTGCATGATGCACACGCCGGTTTCGGCATCACCGGATTCAATCGCACGTTGAATCGGCGCCGCCCCGCGCCAACGGGGCAACAGCGAGGCGTGGATATTGAGGCAGCCGTGTTTGGGCGTATCCAACACTTCCTGCGGCAAAATCAAGCCATACGCGGCCACCACCATCACATCCGCGCCCGTATCTTTGAGCATTTGCAGGGCTTCGGCGTTATTGCGCAACTTTTCCGGCTGCGCCACGGTCAAACCCAATTCCAAGGCAGCCTGTTTGACCGGCGATGCGGTCAACTGCATGCCGCGGCCTTTGGGGCGGTCGGGCTGGGTCAACACCAGCGGAATTTCAAAACCTGCGGCGGCGATGGCTTTCAAGGCGGCAGCGGCAAAATCGGGCGTACCGGCAAAGATGACTTTCATGTTGTGTCCTTGTGGAAATGGTTTGAATGGGCGCGTTGGGCAAACTGTTTCAGCTGAAAAGGCCGTCTGAAAGATTGAAAACCGAAGTCTGCCTTCTGTTTTGTCTTTTCAGACGGCCTTTAAGCGATGCGTAGGTCAGATAGTGTGTTTCTGACGTTTTTTCAGTTTGGTTTTGATGCGGCCTTGTTTCAGCTGCGACAGGTGTTCGACAAACACGATGCCCATCAGGTGGTCCAATTCGTGCTGCACGCAGATTGCCAACAGGCCGTCTGCTTCCAGCATGAATTTCTCGCCTTTTTCGTTCAAAGCCTCGACTTTGACGCGCTCGGCACGGGTTACGGTATCGTAAATGCCCGGCACGGACAGGCAGCCTTCTTCATAAGTTGTCTCGCCGTCTTTTTCGACAATGACGGGATTGATGAACACGCGCGGCTCGCTGCGGTCTTCGGTCAAATCCATCACGACGATGCGCTCGTGTACGTCAACCTGAGTGGCCGCCAAGCCGATACCGCGTGCTTCGTACATGGTTTCAAACATATCGGCAACCAATGTTTGGATGCGCTCGTCGATTTTCTCAACAGGTTTGGCGACCGTGTGCAAACGCTCGTCAGGGTATTGGAGGATGTTCAGTAAAGCCATAATATTCTCGTTTTATAAAGCTGATGTGTGATTTTCATACAGATTTGGTTTCCGCCGCCACAATCTCCTGTCATGACAGCAACATTCAATGCTAAAATAACGCCGAAAAATGTTAAGATAGCGCGACAGAGGCCGTTCGTTATCGTATTGATGGATGGGCGGCAGTTTCGCAAACTCCAGCCTTCTCTGTTTATCATCTGAAGACAAACCAAACCGATTTCAAGGGGAACGGTTATGCAACAACGTATTATAACCCTGCTTTGCATGGCAGGCATGGCTATTTCTGCCCACACTCAGGCAGCTTCTTTAAAAATCCGCCCCAATGCGCCGCAACGCTACGTCGTTAAAAACGGCGATACCTTGTGGGGTATTTCCGGCAAATATCTGTACAGCCCATGGCAATGGAACCGCCTTTGGGGCGCCAACCGCAACGCCATCCGCAATCCGCATCTGATCTATCCGGGTCAGGTGTTGGTTTTACGCTACGTCAACGGCCAGCCGCGACTGGGTTTTGAACACGCTCAAACCCGTTCAGACGGCATTCCCGTGATCAAACTGCATCCGCGCGTACGCGAAACTTCCGGCTACGGCATTCCGACCGTCAACGTCAACCTCTACCGCATGTTCATGAAACATCCGCAGATTATCGCTCCGGAAGAAACCGCCAACGCGCCGCGCCTGATTGCAGGCCCCGACAACCGCGTCCTCTACACGCAAGGCAACCGCGTGTACGCATACGGCCTGACCGAACCCGGCCGCTACCTGACCTACCGCGTCAATAAACATCACCGATCCGGAAACCGGCAAATTCCTCGGCCAAGAAGTCGTGTTCAGCGGCATCGCCAACACGCTGCCTTACACCGACTCCGCCTTGGAAAACCGTACCCGCGCTTCTGACGAAAAACTCAAAAGCAACGAGTATTACACCCAAGTCAACAAAGTCATGAAGCTGCGCACCCAGTCCGCGCAACCTTTGGTTATCGAAGAAGCCGTTTCCGAAATCCGCAAAGACGACTATCTGCTGAAACTGCCCGAAGGCCTCGACAGCTTCAATGTGATGCCTCACGCCCCTGCCCGTCCGATTCAGGCCAAAGTCGTTTCCATCTTCGACGGCGTGGGCGAAGCCGGCCAGTTCCAAACCATTACGTTGGATAAAGGCGAACTCGACGGCTTGGACAAAGGCACGGTGGTCAGCCTCTACAAACGCGGCCGCCAAGTCCGTGTCAATCTGTCCAACAACCTGATTCGCAAGCCGAAAGACAAAGATACGGTTGAATTGGTTTCCATTCCGGCGGAAGAAATCGGTTGGCAATGGTGTACCGCACATCCGACCATCTGGCCTCCGCCATTATTTTGGAAAGCCTGAACAGCGTTTCCATCGGCGATACCGCCTCCGAACCCGGCCGCGATTTGGACAATATGGCTGATGAAAAAACCATGGATAAACCGGCCGAAGACGAACAAGAAAGAGAAATTGAACTGGAAGTCCGCAGCTGATTGAGCTTTCTTAGCAGCCATCCGGCAAATAAAGGCCGCCTGAAAACCTGTTTTTCAGACGGCCTTTTGATTTCCGCCCATTAAATAAAATTGGTAACGCGTTGTTTAAAGCACAAACAATATCTCATGTCTTCAGCTATTTATCGGCTATCCCCTTTCCCGTTCTGGCTATTCCAATCAGAAATATGAAAAGCCCAACACGCTATTTATTGCCTATTGATTGTTCCATCTATTCCTGCCAATTAAAAAGGCCGTCTGAAATCTTCAGACGGCCTTTTTATCCATAACTCAAATCCGATTATTTGAATTTGTAAGTGTATTGCAAGCCCAAGATGTCCGCTTTGTTTTTGAAGCGGGCAGAGGATGCACCGCGGCTGTCCACGTCGTTGCCGCTGGCTTTGCCGGTGCGGTAAACCGTGTCATTGATGTGAATATGGCTGTACGCCGCATCGATCACATGGTTTTTACCCAGTTGATATTTAGCGCCGACGGAGAACCAGATACGGTTGCCGTCAGGCAGGCTGTTCATGCGATCTTCAGCGCTTTTAACCGGTGATTTGTCAAAAGCGATACCGGCACGCAGTTGCAATGGTTCGGTAACTTGGTAAGAGCCGCCGAATGCGACTTTATAAGTATTGCGCCAGTTAGGCGTAATGACGGTACGGTCGGATTTGCCGTTGACAACGTTTTTGGTATTTTCAAACACCAGCTCGGCTTTGTTAAAGCGGCTGTGGCGCGTCCAAGTCACATCGCCGAACAAATTGGTTTTGTCGGTGGCGCGGTACATACCGTGAACAGACAAAGACTCAGGCGTGACGATTTTGACGCTGGCTTTTTCGTTCGGCACATAACCGCGCGCAGCCATTGCACCCAAATCCCAAGCACGTTTTGCATATGCGCCGTCCGCTTCCCAATCGGCAGTGCCTTTTAACGTATGCGATACTTTGGAACGATAGTTCACACCCACGCGTGCGCGCTCGTTGATGTCCCACATCCACGCCAGTTGATAGCCGAAGCCCCAATCATGGCCTTTTACATCGGCATGACCGTCAGCTTTGCCGGTCGCATCGACAGCAACGGGACGGCCTGCTTGACGGGAAGCCAAGCCGCTGGCCAACTGGCTGATGGCGCCGGAAGCATCCCAGTCGGAGTATTTGCGCAATTCGGCTTTGGAATATTGGGCAATCAAACCGGCACCGACGGCGTGCTGCTCATTCAGTTTCCATGCGACTACCGGCTCGATGGCGATGGTGGTCAAACCCAGTTTGTTGATGTTGTGGCGCAATACGGAATCTTTTTCGTATTCGGTTGCAGAGCCGAAGGGAACGTACACGCCCAAACCCAAAGTAATATCGTCGCTGGCTTTGTATGCGCCATAGATGTGCGGAGCAACGGTGGTTTCGGTAATTTTGCCGCTGGTCGAGCCGCTGACATCGGTACCCGTGCGGAAGTGTTTCGCAGATTCCGCCTCATAGTGAATGCTTGGAAAAACGATATTGGCGTTGACGGAAATTTGGCTGCTGTCGATTTGCTCAAACCGGCCGGGTTGTAGAAAATGGTTGATGCATCGGCGGCTTCGGCGGCGGCGGCGTTGGCCGTGCCTTGTGCGTTAACGGATTGTGTGCCGAAGTGGTAGCCGGAGGCTTGGACGGCGGTAGATAACAGTGCTGCGCTTAAAATAAATACTGTTTTTTTCAGATTGAAATGAATCATTTTGGTTTACCGTGAAAGTAGCGGACAAAGAAAAAGGCCGTCTGAAACGTCCTTTATTGATTTAGTATAGGCACTCAATTCTATACTACATCATTATTTTTGCCTAATCTTTTCTTTTTTTACACAAAAAAAGCAGGCTGAAACAGCCTGCTTTTCCAATCATCGGATCACTGCAATTATTTGACCTGCAACACTTCCAGCGTATTGGTCGAACCGGATTCACGCATTTGCGAACCGCTGGTGATGATGTATTGGTCGCCGCTTTGGAGGATTTTGTGTTCTACCAGCATGGCTTCCACTTCGTTCAGCGCGGTATCGTGATCGGTACTGGTTGCCAAAATCAACGGACGCACGCCGCGGTACATCGCCATGCGGCGTTGCGCTGAAACACTCGGCGTCAGGGCAAAAATCGGCAGGGTGATGTTGTGGCGGCTGACTTCGAAGGCGGTCGAACCGCTTTCAGTCAGGGCAACGATGGCTTTGGCGTGAACTGCGCGCGCCACGCTGACCGCACCGCCGGCAATCGCCAAGTTGGTGCTGACGGCTTCGGGATAATCGACCTGTTCGGCAACGCCGTTGAGCGAATCTTGTTCTTTTTCCGCAGCCGCGCAAATAATCGCCATTTGGCTGACGGTTTCAAACGGATACGCGCCGACGGCGGTTTCGGCGGAACACATCACCGCATCGGTGCCGTCCAATACCGCGTTTGCCACGTCGCTGACTTCCGCGCGGGTCGGGACAGGGTTGGTGATCATGGATTCCATCATTTGGGTTGCAGTAATGCTGAAGCGGCGCAACTCGCGTGCGCGGCGGATCATGCGTTTTTGCAGGGCGGGGACGGCAGCGTGTCCGACTTCGACCGCCAAGTCGCCGCGTGCCACCATGATGCCGTCGCTGGCGAGGATGATTTCGTCCAAGTTTTCAATCGCTTCCACACGTTCGATTTTGGAAACCAACCCGGGGCGAACGGCAGTGCTGCCTTTCATTTCTTCTTCGACTTTGGCGCGGGCAGTGTGCAAATCTTCGGCGGATTTCACAAAGCTGATGGCGAGGTAGTCGCAACCGATGGCAATCGCGGTTTTCAGGTCGCGGAAGTCTTTTTCGGTCAACGCGCCGGCAGATAGGCCGCCGCCGCGTTTGTTGATACCTTTGTTACTTTTCAGCACATGGCTGTTTTCTACCCTTGTAATAATCTTACTTCCTTCAACCGCTTCAACGGTCAAAGTCAACAGGCCGTCGTCCAGCCACAAAACATCGCCGGCAGCGACGTCATTGGGCAAATCGCGGTAGTCCAGGCCAACCGCTTCGCGTGTGCCTTCGCCTTCAAGCGCGGCATCCAAAATCAAGGTTTCACCCTTATTCAGCTCGATACTGCCGCCTGCGATTTTGCCGACGCGGATTTTAGGTCCTTGCAAATCGGCCAGAATGGCGATTTCCTGACCCGCACGTTTCGCGGCTTCGCGTACGATACGGGCATTTTCTTCATGAAACTCCGGCGTACCGTGGCTGAAATTGAAACGGACGACATTAAGGCCGCCGACACGGATCATGTCTTCCAACAATTGTACATTGTTGCTGCCCGGACCCAGTGTGGCGACAATTTTGGTATTGTGGCTGATACGGGTTAAATCACGTTGCAATTGGCTCATGTAAACGTCCTTTCCTGTTGATTTCACGTTTGATAATGAAGAGGATTGTACTCTTAATGCAATAATGTTGGCGTAAAATTACATCATTTTCTGACTTAAACTAAATTTATTTTTGCATTAACCTACTTTCCTATCGGATACAATATACCCTCACGTCGTCATGTTTAATTTTCAGACGGCCTCACTCATCCGAATAGAATACTGAAATATCCGACCGATCCATGAAACGTTTTTTGACTCCTCTGCCCATCGGCATCGTTTTGGCTGACCTGATATACGGTTTCGTCCTGAATGTGATGCAAGGCTTAAACTTGCAACAAACTGCATCCAACCAGTCCGGCACGCTTTCCGTTACGCCCGACATCGCCTTCAACAGCCTGCAAATCGTCGCCAACGGCGGCATGGTCTGCATCATCGGCTTCGGTTTGATTGTTTTGTTCCAACTCAACCGCGCCGTATTGCGCCGACAAATCCTGCCCATCGGTATTTTCCGAACCCTCGGCCTGTTGGCTGTTTTGGCATTCAGCATTTCGTCTTTGTGGGAATGGTTACATGCCGCTTTGTCACTGCTTTCCGGCCGCAATGTTTTAAACTTCAGCAACCCGCGTTATCTGGTTACCGCGGCCTGCTTGCCCATTATTGCTTTCTTGTGCATCTTGCGCCTGTACAATTGGTATCGCCTGCATCGGACTGTTGCCACCGACGATACCTCCGCTACCTTCTAATCAAGCTGCAAAAAGGCCGTCTGAAACAGAAAAACCTATTTCAGACGGCCTTGTCATTGTATATCTCAACGTTGATGGCTGGTTTCTACACCGGCCTTAATCTCGCCATACATTTGCGAATTGCCTTGTCCGCTGCCTGATGCGCAAGCCGCTAAACTCAGTGCCAAAACAGCCGCAGTCAAAATCTTCAACATGGGATTCCCTCTTTCTACAACCATTATTTCGGATCGCAACGGAAATGGTAGGCGCAAATTTCAAATCCGTTTGAAGTAGAGACGATGCGCATCTGCGCGGTCATGGTTCACATGGACATTCAGATGGATTTTAGTTGCGCCGGTTTCCGCACCGATTTTGCGTACTTCTTCCAACAAGCGCGAAGCATAGCCTTTTCGGCGGCTTTGAGGCATGGTCACGATGTCGTCAATATGGATGTGGTAACCGCTGGCCAAATTGTACGCAGCATGAAAACCGCATACGGCTACGGCATTTTGTTTGCCTTCTTCAAAAATACCCAGCAGGCGGTAGCCGGTTTTACGCTGATGCTCGTTGATTTGTTCGACAAAACGGTGAATATCGGTCAAAGAAGAACGCAAAATGCTCAATGCCGCAAAAGCGGTCGCAGTTTCTTCCGGCGGAATTTCACGCAATACGCCGACCACAGGCGCGGCAGCTTGAGGCTCGGACTGGGTATCGGCCGCTTCCGCACGCTCGGCGGCGTGTTTTTCTTCAATCGCCTGCGCCAACAAAACGCGCTCGACCGGCACTTCGCCCTGCTGTTTGCTTTCCTGCTCTTTGAGTAAGGCTTTGCAGTCAATCACGCGCAAATCGTTATCCGCTGCAAAATCCATCAAGAAACGGAACATTTGCGGATTGTCTTCTTCCAGTTTTTTATCGACTGCCACGCAACGGACATTGTCCACCAAAATCGGGCGCACCCAATTCGAATAGGAAAGGCGGTTGTCTTTGGTGAAGGAAGACAAAATACCGCACAGGCGCTCCGCCCAGTCGCTTGGTCGGAAAATCTTGCCTTTGCTGGTTGTACCATGGATCACAACTTCATAAGGATTACACACTAACATAAGCAGCTTCCTGAAAGTAAATGGCTGAAGGAATATTTCGCCGCTGCCGACATCAGAAAAAGTTCCGATACATAGCAACAGATGATTGAAAAAATATCAGTAAAGTTTTGAACTAAAACAATGATAAGACGGCCTTGCCGATCCTGGCAATCCGTTTCGAATTCTTTGATTATTATACCCGATACGCCTCTTTTTCTTCAAAAATCATTTGAAAAATAACAACAGGCCGTCTGAAACCAAGTATTTCGGTTTCAGACGGCCTGCATATCCTACACATCAATACAACAATTTCTTACGGGGCTTTTGCTCGCCGCCGGATTTAATTTCCGACAGATTGAAATTCAGTATGCTCAAATCCAAGACGCTTTCTGAAGTGCATTGATCGCCAAAGGCATTTTCATAAGTGGCTTTCAGTTTCAACACACCGCCAAATGTTTGGTCCGGCAATTCGGCAGCCAGCGCCAACATACTTGCAAATACGCCGCCATACAATTCTCCCGATGCCAGCATATCCACGCCCCCGGAAACATCTCCAACTGCATCACTGCATCGGCAACCAGCTTGCTCGGCAAGTGATCCGGCAAAGGTTCTGCCTCAAAGCGCACATTCTTCGCCAAGCCCTTACCGCTATTGCGGACAACCAAAACCAATAAATCCGTTTGCCCGTCAGAACGCTGCAATGTCGCATGTAAAACCGGATGAATGCTCTCTTTTTGAATCAGCTGCTCACGGTGCAACATCTTGCTTTTGGCTTTGGATCGCGCAGAGACGACGGCCCAAATCAACCAAACCAATGCAACGGCAGAAATGGCTGTAACCAAAAGGGGAAGATTGGCCAAATAGGCTTGCTGATTAAACCAAACTTGTGCGGCTAAAAATCCGGCAAAGAAAATTAAGACGTATAAAATTGGGGCAAACCGGCTTTGTATGGATGAGTGCATGAGTTTTCCTACATTTCGTATCATGTTATTAAAAAATAATGCCTTTCGGGCGAATAATGTCATCAACCCGGAAGGCATTATTTTAACGTAATTTTAACGCAACTTGGCTTAATATCTTGCTTTTTATCATCTAATGTATCAAGCAAACAACTCAAATTTCGCAGCCGTGTCTTCAGACGGCCTGAGATTTTTATCAGGCTTCGGCAACCGAATCACGCGAGAAGGTTTTTTCGCAATAATGACATTTCAAACGCGTCTGCCCATGATGTGAGCGGACATAAAAACGGCTGATGACCGGCTCGCCATGACTGGCGCAATTGGTATTCGGACAGCGGAATACCTCCGAAATTTCATCCGGCAATGATAAATGCTGTTTCTCAACGACCTTAAACCGATCGATTTTGTTGACCACTGCTTCAGGGGCAAACAAAGCCAAACGGTTTGCCGCATTGGCATCCAACCATACGCCGCTGATTTTAATAATGTCTTTGCTGCCCTGCGTTTTGCTGGGCAAATTGAAGCCGACCGTTACTGCATTGCCATAATGCAGCAGTTTGAACTGCCTTAAAATGGCCAAGCCCTTACCGGCAGGAATATGGTCAATGACCGTACCTTGTTCGATCGCTTCCACGCTGAGTTTTGAGTTTTCCATCTTTCGCTCCTTAAACTTCTTCGTTCAATACCAAAGACAAAATCGCCATCCGTGCATACACACCGTTGGTTGCCTGTTCAAAATAATAGGCATGAGGTGTTTTATCCACATTCGGATGAATTTCATCTACCCTCGGTAAAGGATGCAAGACGCGCAAATTGGGTTTGGCATTTGCCAGCATTGACGCATCAAGATTGAATTTACCCTGGATTTTGGCAAATTCCTGCTCATCAAAACGTTCGCGCTGAACGCGGGTCATGTACAAAATATCCGCCCATTCGACCGCTTCTTCCAAGCCGGGCAAAATTTGATAAGGGCAACCGGCCTCTTCCAGCTCTTCAGTGATATAGTCCGGCATCGCCAAGCTGGGAGGGGGAAACAAACGCAAATTCACAACCCCAACGCTTCAGCGCCTGACATAATGAATGTACCGTACGGCCATATTTTAAATCACCGGCCATCGCAATCTTCAAATTGCTCAAACTGCCCTGTGTTTCATAAATCGTGACCAAATCCAAAAGCGTCTGACTCGGATGTTGGTTGGTACCATCGCCGGCATTAATCACGGGCACGCTCGAAAACTCGGCCGCCACACGAGCCGCACCGTCTTTCGGGTGTCGCTGAATAATCGCATCCGTATAGCTGGAAATAATCCTCGCAGTATCCGCAAGCGTTTCACCCTTTTTCGCACTGGTATTCGCGCCATCGGAAAAACCGATAACTTTCCCACCCAAACGCTGTACCGCCGTTTCAAAAGACAAACGCGTACGGGTGGACGGTTCAAAAAAGCACGAACCAATCAACTTGCCTTCAAGCAAATCTTCACGAGGCTGCTTTTTCAACTTCAAGGCCGTCTGAAGCAGCAATTCGAGCTGCTCCGTCGTCAAATCTGAAATTGAAATAATATGTTGCCGATAAAGCGGATTAGGCATGACCATTCCTTCCCATAAAAAAACCCGCAAAGCGGGCGTTTCAAGCAAACCGATTCCATCGTTGCCCGGCATGATTCCCACCGGACAGTCTCAACCATGTTTCTACCACACCCATGAAATCTCCCGCATTATCGCATATTTAACAGACGACTGCTTCTATCAAGTTTTCAGACGGCCTGATACCTTTGCAAAAAATCCTTCATCCTCAACAGCCAAAACTCAAACACAGGGATTTGACAGTTTCCTTTTATCTTCCCAATACTCGCATCTTGTAGGAGCAAACAAGCGCAAGTAAGCTATTAACCGCTTCAACGATTCAAACATATCGCTTTCGAATAGCGTTGCACACTGTAGTTTAAGTCATTGATGCAGCATTATTCAGACTGCCCGAGATTAATAGTTTTGTCATGGGTAAGGACAATAAAAGATAAGGCTGCAGACAAATTACACCAAGCAAAGATAGCATTGTCTGCAGGGTAAAAGCTGGTTGATACAGCAAACATATATCTGTATCTATTTTGAAAGGCTATATTGAGAAACTACACATCACTCCGTCAATATCGACGAGATAAGGTATAGCAGAATGCACGATCAAAGGCTATGGCAGCAAAACAGATAGCACCTAGAAAAACATCAGCTACAGACCTGCATTATTGAAAAGTCCTTTGCAACAACTCATCGACGGAAACGCAAACCAAACACAACCGAATATTTATTGAAAACCCGTTATGTAGTTGAACAAAGCTTTGTTACGTTTTACTGTAAATCAGGCTGTGAACCTAATTTGCTTTAGGCAACTACAGCTTTCTCTACTTTTAAACTTTTCCGTTCAGTTTACAGTTCAGAGTGTTGCTTCCCGCTGGCTGATTGCAGTGTTAACATAAGGTACTGGATTTGAAATATTCAGTTCGTCAAAATAATAAAACGGGTTAAGACAATAATGCAGTACTCGAGGTTGAGAGCAGCCTACCAAAAGACGTGCCCGAGCACGTCCTTTTTTCTTTCTTATCTCCATTCCACCCGATTGTCACCCCATAAAAGGCTTACACTCCGCATCATTACCCCTAAATATCTCCTCGCCGTCCGTACAACTACCCTTCCCCTTCATCTTCCCGCACACCACCGCCGTCAGCGACTCGTTCAAGCGCAGCACCCTCGGCTCCGCCTCCCTGTCCAGCGCTACCGCCTTCAAGGTAAACTTACCCTCCAGGATACCTTTAGCCTGACCGCTCATCCTGATACAGAAACCGCCCGCCTCCTTCACCGGCAATTCCGGCCACTTCGTCGACGTCAGCTTAAAGCTGCCCTTTTTCGCATAGAACTGCTCCATAAAGCGCGCATTTTCCAGCAACGCGGCATGCGCCGCACGCAGGTTGGCCGAACGGACCGATTCCCGATAGGCTGTAAAGGCTGCCGTTGCCAAGATCGAAACCAGCAGCATCACCACCAACAGCTGTACCAAAGAATACCCCCTCTGCACAGTTGCCCCATTCCGTTTTCCGTCAAATGCTTTTAAGTACATATCCTTATTCCCTTTATCTTTTATATCCCTATCCAACAAGAGGCTATCCGTTTATCCCTTTACCCAATGTAAAGCCCCCACTGGTTCAAGCTTTATTCCCCCCCCCCCAAACAAAGCCGCCCCGGGCCCAACCGGCAAACGGTTCGGCCGCAGGGCGGCATATAGGCAGAGTCCGGCTTATTTTTTCACGGCAGGCTGCGCGGCCTTAGGCGCGGCAGAAGAAACCGTCGCCTCCGCCTTCAACTTGTTCAGCACCGCATCACCGATGCCCTTCACGTTTTTCAGCTCCTCCACCGATTTGAACGCACCGTTCTTTTGACGGTATTCCACAATCGCCTTCGCCTTAGCCGGGCCGATACCTGGTAATGCCTCCAGTTCCGCAGAAGAGGCGGTATTGACGTTCACGGCAGCCAAAGAGAACGCCGTACACACGGCGGCAAATACACCAAATAAAAATTTCTTCATCAGGGTTTTCCTATAACGTGTCAGATTGAATCAACCGGGCCGTCTGCAGGACGGTTTTCCCCACCCCGCCGACACTGTCGCATCGACAGTAGAACACGGCCCATTCCATATAAATGCATACGACATATTAACGCAAATACCGTTTGATTTCAAACATTCCAAACGGTTAACCGTAACTTTCGGTATTTTTGTGCAAGAATAACAACAGGATAAATATTTCCGATTCCAATACCAAGATGTACAAATACTCCATAAACACCGGTACATCACTATCCCAATGTTTGACCCCAACACCTGTTATCCCAATTCTGCCACCAAACCGACAGAAACGACAGGCATGTAAAAAGCCCCCGACATCAGTCGGGGGCTTCGGAATGGGTGTTTGGCGGTGACCTACTTTCACATGGAAGAACCACACTATCATCGGCGCTGAGTCGTTTCACGGTCCTGTTCGGGATGGGAAGGCGTGGGACCAACTCGCTATGGCCGCCAAACTTAAACTGTTACAAATCGGTAAAGCCTTAATCGGTATAAATGGTGATGACTGAATCAGTCAGTAAGCTTTTATTATTTGAAGTTCTTCAAATGATAGAGTCAAGCCTCACGAGCAATTAGTATGGGTTAGCTTCACGCGTTACCGCGCTTCCACACCCCACCTATCAACGTCCTGGTCTCGAACGACTCTTTAGTGTGGTTAAACCACAAGGGAAGTCTCATCTTCAGGCGAGTTTCGCGCTTAGATGCTTTCAGCGCTTATCTCTTCCGAACTTAGCTACCCGGCTATGCAACTGGCGTTACAACCGGTACACCAGAGGTTCGTCCACTCCGGTCCTCTCGTACTAGGAGCAGCCCCCGTCAAACTTCCAACGCCCACTGCAGATAGGACCAAACTGTCTCACGACGTTTTAAACCCAGCTCACGTACCACTTTAAATGGCGAACAGCCATACCCTTGGGACCGACTACAGCCCCAGGATGTGATGAGCCGACATCGAGGTGCCAAACTCCGCCGTCGATATGAACTCTTGGGCGGAATCAGCCTGTTATCCCCGGAGTACCTTTTATCCGTTGAGCGATGGCCCTTCCATACAGAACCACCGGATCACTATGTCCTGCTTTCGCACCTGCTCGACTTGTCGGTCTCGCAGTTAAGCTACCTTTTGCCATTGCACTATCAGTCCGATTTCCGACCGGACCTAGGTAACCTTCGAACTCCTCCGTTACTCTTTGGGAGGAGACCGCCCCAGTCAAACTGCCTACCATGCACGGTCCCCGACCCGGATTACGGGTCTGGGTTAGAACCTCAAAGACACCAGGGTGGTATTTCAAGGACGGCTCCACAGAGACTGGCGTCTCTGCTTCAAAGCCTCCCACCTATCCTACACAAGTGACTTCAAAGTCCAATGCAAAGCTACAGTAAAGGTTCACGGGGTCTTTCCGTCTAGCAGCGGGTAGATTGCATCTTCACAACCACTTCAACTTCGCTGAGTCTCGGGAGGAGACAGTGTGGCCATCGTTACGCCATTCGTGCGGGTCGGAACTTACCCGACAAGGAATTTCGCTACCTTAGGACCGTTATAGTTACGGCCGCCGTTTACTGGGGCTTCGATCCGATGCTTGCACATCTTCAATTAACCTTCCAGCACCGGGCAGGCGTCACACCCTATACGTCCACTTTCGTGTTAGCAGAGTGCTGTGTTTTTAATAAACAGTCGCAGCCACCTATTCTCTGCGACCCTCCAGGGCTTACGGAGCAAGTCCTTAACCTTAGAGGGCATACCTTCTCCCGAAGTTACGGTATCAATTTGCCGAGTTCCTTCTCCCGAGTTCTCTCAAGCGCCTTAGAATTCTCATCCTGCCCACCTGTGTCGGTTTGCGGTACGGTTCGATTCAAACTGAAGCTTAGTGGCTTTTCCTGGAAGCGTGGTATCGGTTACTTCATGTCCGTAGACACTCGTCATCACTTCTCGGTGTTAAGAAGACCCGGATTTGCCTAAGTCTTCCACCTACCGGCTTAAACAAGCTATTCCAACAGCTTGCTAACCTAACCTTCTCCGTCCCCACATCGCATTTGAATCAAGTACAGGAATATTAACCTGTTTCCCATCGACTACGCATTTCTGCCTCGCCTTAGGGGCCGACTCACCCTACGCCGATGAACGTTGCGTAGGAAACCTTGGGCTTTCGGCGAGCGGGCTTTTCACCCGCTTTATCGCTACTCATGTCAACATTCGCACTTCTGATACCTCCAGCACACTTTACAATGCACCTTCATCGGCCTACAGAACGCTCCCCTACCATGCCAGTAAACTGGCATCCGCAGCTTCGGTTATAGATTTGAGCCCCGTTACATCTTCCGCGCAGGACGACTCGACCAGTGAGCTATTACGCTTTCTTTAAATGATGGCTGCTTCTAAGCCAACATCCTGGCTGTCTGGGCCTTCCCACTTCGTTTACCACTTAATCTATCATTTGGGACCTTAGCTGGCGGTCTGGGTTGTTTCCCTCTTGACAACGGACGTTAGCACCCGCTGTCTGTCTCCCGAGGAACCACTTGATGGTATTCTTAGTTTGCCATGGGTTGGTAAGTTGCAATAACCCCCTAGCCATAACAGTGCTTTACCCCCATCAGTGTCTTGCTCGAGGCACTACCTAAATAGTTTTCGGGGAGAACCAGCTATCTCCGAGTTTGTTTAGCCTTTCACCCCTATCCACAGCTCATCCCCGCATTTTGCAACATGCGTGGGTTCGGTCCTCCAGTACCTGTTACGGCACCTTCAACCTGGCCATGGATAGATCACTCGGTTTCGGGTCTACACCCAGCAACTATTCGCCCTATTAAGACTCGGTTTCCCTACGCCTCCCCTATTCGGTTAAGCTCGCTACTGAATGTAAGTCGTTGACCCATTATACAAAAGGTACGCAGTCACACCACAAGGGTGCTCCCACTGTTTGTATGCATCAGGTTTCAGGTTCTATTTCACTCCCCTCCCGGGGTTCTTTTCGCCTTTCCCTCACGGTACTGGTTCACTATCGGTCGATGATGAGTATTTAGCCTTGGAGGATGGTCCCCCCCATATTCAGACAGGATTTCACGTGTCCCGCCCTACTTTTCGTACGCTTAGTACCACTGTTGAGATTTCGAATACGGGACTATCACCCACTATGGTCAAGCTTCCCAGCTTGTTCTTCTATCTCGACAGTTATCACGTACAGGCTCCTCCGCGTTCGCTCGCCACTACTTGCGGAATCTCGGTTGATTTCTTTTCCTCCGGGTACTTAGATGGTTCAGTTCTCCGGGTTCACTTCGCTTATCCTATGTATTCAGATAAGGATACCTCCTAAGAGGTGGGTTTCCCCATTCGGACACCGCGGGATCATAGCTTTATTGCCAGCTCCCCCGCGCTTTTCGCAGGCTTATACGTCCTTCGTCGCCTATCATCGCCAAGGCATCCACCTGATGCACTTATTCACTTGACTCTATCATTTCAAGAACCTCTCTGACTTCGTTTACCTACCCGTTGACTAGGGAAGTAAACTTGAAATTCCTACTTTGATAAAGCTTACTGCTTGTTGTGTCTTAACCCTGCCTTTTGTGTTTCAGGATTAAGTCGATACAATCATCACCCAAATACTGTGTTTGTTTTCTTTTCTCTTGCGAGAGATTCTTTATCCTTTGCAAAGAATAAAAAATCAAAACAAACGCATTGTCTTTGTTTGTTGATTTCGGCTTTCCAATTTGTTAAAGATCGATGCGTCGATATTTCACTTCGCAAATCAAAATAAGCTGCTAAGTATAGCAGGCTTCCTTTGATTTGTAAAGTGCTTGGTGGAGGCAAACGGGATCGAACCGATGACCCCCTGCTTGCAAAGCAGGTGCTCTACCAACTGAGCTATGCCCCCGTTCTTGGTGGGTCTGGGAGGACTTGAACCTCCGACCCCACGCTTATCAAGCGTGTGCTCTAACCAGCTGAGCTACAAACCCGGATTCTCTTCTTAAGCGAATCTTGTCTTCACTCAAGCTTTTCTCTTCCGCATCTTTTACAGTTTACCGATAAGTGTGAATGCATCAGACCTCTTCTTTCTCTAGAAAGGAGGTGATCCAGCCGCAGGTTCCCCTACGGCTACCTTGTTACGACTTCACCCCAGTCATGAAGCATACCGTGGTAAGCGGGCTCCTTGCGGTTACCCTACCTACTTCTGGTATCCCCCACTCCCATGGTGTGACGGGCGGTGTGTACAAGACCCGGGAACGTATTCACCGCAGTATGCTGACCTGCGATTACTAGCGATTCCGACTTCATGCACTCGAGTTGCAGAGTGCAATCCGGACTACGATCGGTTTTGTGAGATTGGCTCCGCCTCGCGGCTTGGCTACCCTCTGTACCGACCATTGTATGACGTGTGAAGCCCTGGTCATAAGGGCCATGAGGACTTGACGTCATCCCCACCTTCCTCCGGCTTGTCACCGGCAGTCTCATTAGAGTGCCCAACTTAATGATGGCAACTAATGACAAGGGTTGCGCTCGTTGCGGGACTTAACCCAACATCTCACGACACGAGCTGACGACAGCCATGCAGCACCTGTGTTACAGCTCCCGAAGGCACTCCTCCGTCTCTGGAGGATTCCGTACATGTCAAGACCAGGTAAGGTTCTTCGCGTTGCATCGAATTAATCCACATCATCCACCGCTTGTGCGGGTCCCCGTCAATTCCTTTGAGTTTTAATCTTGCGACCGTACTCCCCAGGCGGTCAATTTCACGCGTTAGCTACGCTACTAAGCAATCAAGTTGCCCAACAGCTAATTGACATCGTTTAGGGCGTGGACTACCAGGGTATCTAATCCTGTTTGCTACCCACGCTTTCGAGCATGAACGTCAGTGTCATCCCAGGAGGCTGCCTTCGCCATCGGTATTCCTCCACATCTCTACGCATTTCACTGCTACACGTGGAATTCTACCTCCCTCTGACACACTCTAGTCACCCAGTTCAGAACGCAGTTCCCAGGTTAAGCCCAGGGGATTTCACATCCTGCTTAAGTAACCGTCTGCGCTCGCTTTACGCCCAGTAATTCCGATTAACGCTCGCACCCTACGTATTACCGCGGCTGCTGGCACGTAGTTAGCCGGTGCTTATTCTTCAGGTACCGTCATCAACTGTCGGTATTAGCGACAGCCTTTTCTTCCCTGACAAAAAGTCCTTTACAACCCGAAGGCCTTCTTCAGACACGCGGCATGGCTGGATCAGGCTTGCGCCCATTGTCCAAAATTCCCCACTGCTGCCTCCCGTAGGAGTCTGGGCCGTGTCTCAGTCCCAGTGTGGCGGATCATCCTCTCAGACCCGCTACTGATCGTCGCCTTGGTAGGCCTTTACCCCACCAACTAGCTAATCAGATATCGGCCGCTCGAATAACGCAAGGCCCGAAGGTCCCCTGCTTTCCTCCTCAGAGAATATGCGGTATTAGCTAATCTTTCGATTAGTTATCCCCCATTACTCGGTACGTTCCGATATGTTACTCACCCGTTCGCCACTCGCCACCCAAGAAGCAAGCTTCTCTGTGCTGCCGTCCGACTTGCATGTGTAAAGCATGCCGCCAGCGTTCAATCTGAGCCAGGATCAAACTCTTATGTTCAATCTCTAACTTATAACTTCTGGTCTGCTTCAAAGAAACCGACAGGACAATGTCTAAAACATCATCTTGTCTGTCTTTCAAACAGTGTGAGGCCTAATGCACTCACACTTATCGGTAATCTGTTTTTTAAAGAGCGAATCGAATTATACAGTACGATTTTCAAAAGTCAACTAAAATTATCGAAAATTTCAACCAACTGTGTTATACTGTCTACTTCGTTTTCTTCACCGCGTCAGCAGCGAAGAACCGAACTATACGCCTCCCAGCAAAACCAGTCAACACCTTTCGCAAAATTATTTTCGAAAATTTAATCACTCCCCTGTTTTAACAGGGTTTTTATTTTATAAAAAAACTCCAACAACCTTTCTACACAATCCATACATACAGAAAATACACAAACTAAAGGCCGTCTGAAATGCTCTTTCAGACGGCCTTTTGAGGTTTCTTTATCTTTATTCTTAGTCAGCGAACTGTTTTTTCATTCGTTCGCGTCGCTCTTGCGCTTCTACGGACAATGTCGCGGTCGGACGTGCCAGCAGGCGTTTGAGGCCGATGGGTTCGCCGGTATCGGCACAGAAACCGTAATCGCCTTTGTCAATGCTGCGGATGGTCGCTTGCACTTTGCTGAGAAGTTTACGCTCGCGGTCGCGGGTGCGCAGTTCTAAAGCGTACTCTTCTTCTTGGGTGGCGCGGTCGGCAGGATCGGGGGCGGATTCGTGCTCTTGGAGATGGCCGGTAGTGGTGTTTGCATTTTCAATCAGCTCTTCTTGCATTTTAACCAGTAGTTCGCGGAAGAAGGCCAATTGGTCGCTGTTCATGTAGTCCTCTTCGGGACCATCCCAGTTTAAAATATCTTGTTCTGTCAGCTTTGCCATGGTGTCTGCTTTCGGTTTATGTTAATGATTTGGATGCTACGGGTTTGCTTTTATTGGGTTTTCTTGAATTTCCGTTTTGGAAATTGGGCGAATCATATCATGTTTTACCTATTCATTTGTTCTTTATATTTCGATTTGCACTTTTTTGCACTAGCTTACGCCTAAATATATTAATGCGCTTTTTAGGACGTTGTATTTTTGGTCGTTAATACCTGTTGCGCTTTCAGACGGCCTATTGGAGCAACCATAAATTCGTTTGCTGGATAAGCTGGGGAAACCATCGTGTCAGCCACAACCATAATAAGAGTGCCAGCAAACTGCCTGAAAAATCGTATCGCCCTGCGCGCAAGAAGGAAAACGGTTTGAGCAATGGCTGCAGGATTCGTTCGATGGCATAGGTCAACGGCGAATAGCGGCCCTGTATGCTGGACACCATTCTGATAATCAGAGCGATAAGTAATGTATAGGCTGCGGCTTTCAGCATATGGAGTATGGCAAACCAGAAGTTTGCCAGAATCAGCTTAGTGCTGATGGATAATGCCGGCGAGATGAAAATAATGGCGGTACAGGCAAGGTAGTACACCAGAAAACCTGCGGGCAGGCAGTACCAATCGGTTTTCTCGCCACTTGGAAATGCTTTTTGCCAAGGTTTGGTCAGCCAGCCTGTTGCCTGTATGCTGAATTTGAGCAGGGGGTGTTCTGCTGCCAATCCTGCGTATCGGAGCAAAAAGCGTGTGATACACAGGATGGCAACGGCGTCTGCCAATAATAGGAGCAAGTCGCCGCGCATGTTCAGACGGCCTTGTATTGTTGCGCCATTTCTTGCGAACGTTTAACGCAGGCTTCTACGCCCTGTTCGATGGCTTCGGCAACGTGACGGGATTTGAAGGTTTCGATGGCTTCGTGTGTCGTGCCACCTTTAGAAGTTACGTTTTGCTGTAATTGTGCGAATGCTTCGCCGGTTTGTTTGGCCAAAGCCACTGCGCCTTTAAATGTGGCGAGGCTCAGTTCGCGTGCGTCTTGTTCGTTGAAACCTTGTGCCAAAGCCGCGTTTTGGAGCGCGCCCAACAGATAGAAAACATATGCGGGGCCGCTGCCGCTGATGCCGGTAATATTGTGGAGTTGCTCTTCTTCGTTCAGCCAAACGGTTGTGCCGACAGAGCGCATGATGCTGTCTGCGGCTGCGCGGTCGGTTTCTGAAACGCTTGCATCGGCAAACATACCGGATACGCCCAAACCGATTTTGGCCGGCGTATTGGGCATGATACGCACGATACGGCGTGTGCCGCCCAGATAATGGCTGAGGGTATCGATGGACAATCCGGCCGCTACGGACAACACCAGCGCGCCATTCAAACGGATGTTTTGACAGGCTGCCTGCATGTCTTGCGGTTTGACGGCGAGAATAAGGACGTCGTCCGCACTCAATTCGGGCAGGTTTTCAGAAGTGGCTACGCCCAATTCTTGAACCAGTTGCGCCCGTCTTTCGGCGCCGCGTTCGACAATATGAACACGATAACCGTCTTGTTTGACCAAACCGCCTGCAATGGCAGTCGCCATATTGCCGCCGCCGAGAAAATAGATATTCATAATATATGTCACTCCTTTGTGATATCGATCAGGCCGTCTGAAACTACTGTCTGCCCTATTCAGACGGCCATTAATTTTACGCTTGAGGATAATGCCGCTTGCCGAAAATCGCGCTGCCGATGCGGACATGGGTTGCGCCGCATTCTACCGCGATTGGCATATCTCCGGACATCCCCATAGACAAAACATCTGCTTCGACACCTGCCGCGTTCAACTCAGCCAATAGCCGCTGCATGGTATGAAACTGGCTGCGCAACTCATCGTCGCTGCTGTCGGCCTTGGCCACACACATCAATCCGCGCACTTTAATATTCGGCAACTTGGCCACTTCAAGGGCCAGCCCGACCGCTTCATCGGGTACCACGCCGTGTTTCGCCTCTTCCGCGGCAATGTTCACTTCAATGCACACCTGCAACGGCGGCATTTCAGACAGCCTTTGTTCGCTCAAGCGCCGCGCCGTTTTCAGACGGCCTATCGTATGCACCCAATGTGCGCGTTCGGCCACAAATTTGGTTTATTGGACTGCACATCGCCGATAACGTGCCAAACAATATCCGGCAAATCAGCCAGCGTTTCCGTTTTTTCAAACCATTCCTGAATATAGTTCTCGCCAAAATCGCGCTGACCGGCCGCATACACTTCGCGGATATCGTCTGCCGGAAACGTCTTGCTGACCGCCACCAGCTTTACCGCATCCGCAGTCCGCCCTGCAGCCTCAGCCGCCTGTTCAACCGACCGGCATACGTCCTGATAGTTTTGTTGCAATACCGACATGGTTTTCTCCTTTAACCCGTTCATCACTCGGCATTTTGAAAATTTTACTTGGTCGAACGGATTTATCTATTTAAAATAAAGCGATTTTATTATTCTAAACCAAAACAAGGCCACATTATGCAGATTACCGACTTACTCGCGTTCGGCGTGAAAAACAAAGCCTCCGACCTCCATTTGAGTTCGGGCATTTCCCCTATGATACGCGTACACGGCGACATCCGCCGCATCAACCTGCCCGAGATGAGCTCGGAAGAAGTCGGTACCATGATTACCTCGGTCATGAACGACCACCAGCGCAAGCTCTATCAACAAGATTTTGAAGTCGATTTCTCATTTGAGCTGCCTAATGTTGCCCGTTTCCGTGTCAACGCCTTTATGACCGAACGCGGCCCGGCCGCCGTATTCCGTACCATTCCGAGCACCGTCCTGACGCTGGAAGAATTGCGTGCGCCGCGCATTTTCCAAAAAATTGCCGAAAATCCGCGCGGTTTGGTCTTGGTAACCGGCCCGACCGGTTCGGGTAAATCCACCACGCTGGCGGCGATGGTCAACTACATCAACGAAACCCAACCGGCCCACATTCTGACCATCGAAGACCCGATTGAGTTCGTCCATCAAAGCAAAAAAGCGCTCATCAACCAACGCGAGCTGCATCAGCATACCCACAGCTTCACCAACGCCCTGCGTTCCGCCCTGCGCGAAGACCCCGACGTGATTTTGATCGGCGAGATGCGCGACCCTGAAACCATCTCCCTCGCCCTGACCGCCGCCGAAACCGGCCACTTGGTTTTCGGCACGCTGCACACGACCGGCGCCGCCAAAACCATCGACCGTATTGTCGACGTATTCCCAGCCGGCGAAAAAGAAATCGTGCGCTCCATGTTGTCCGAGTCCTTGCGCGCCATCATTTCCCAAACCCTGCTGAAAACCCGCGACGGCAACGGCCGCGTCGCCGCGCACGAAATCCTGATTTCCACACCGGCCGTGCGCAACCTCATCCGCGAAAACAAAATCGCCCAAATCAACGCCGCCCTTCAAACCGGTCAGGCCCACGGTATGCAAACCCTCGATCAAGCCCTGCAAACCCTTGTCCGCCAAGGCACCATCAGCCCCGAGATGGCACGCAGCAAGGCGCAAACATCGAAAACCTCTCTATTTTCTAAACCATACTCAGGCCGTCTGAACCCCATCATCCCGTTTTCAGACGGCCTTTGAGCCTGACCGAATACCCGTTTTAAAGAGAATCATCATGAGCGACCTCGCCCCTCTGCACGACCTGTTAAGCGAAATGGTGCAAGCCTACTCACAAAAAAACCAAGCACCGCACATCCCCACCCCGGCCGAAATCGGCACGCATCTTCACCCCCTGCTCGACCGCATGTGTGAAGAGGCTGAAAAACGCAACGCCTCCGACATCTTCATCAGCGCAGGCTTTCCCCCTGCCATCAAAGTCGGCGGCACCCTCACGCCCATGCCCCACAAAGCGCTGACCGGCGCGGACACCGCCGCTATCGCCGAATCCACCATGAACCCCGACCAGCTCGAAGCCTTCAACCGAGACTGGGAAATCAACTATTCCGTCCAATCGCGCAGCAACACGCGCTACCGCGTCAACGCCTACCACGAGCAAGGCCGCGTCGGCATGGTATTGCGCCGCGTCAGCCAAGACATTCCCGAAATGAAGACCCTCGGTTTGCCCGAAAAGCTCCAAGAGCTTGCACTCGCGCCGCGCGGCCTGCTGATCCTCGCCGGCCCGACCGGTTCGGGTAAATCCACCACCATGGCCTCCATGCTCAACTACCGCAACCAAAAGCTGCCCGGCCATATCGTTACCATCGAAGACCCCATCGAATTTATCTACAAACCTTGCCGCAGCATCTTCACCCAGCGCGAAATCGGCATCGATACCGACAACTGGAAAACCGCCGTTCAAAGTGCCATGCGTCAAGCACCCGACGTCGTCTGCATCGGCGAAGTCCGCAGCGAAGAAAGCATGGAATACGCCCTCCAACTGGCTCAAACCGGCCATCTGTGCGTTTTCACCATCCACGCCAGCACAGCCTCCCAAACCATCGAGCGCATCATCAACTTCTATCCGGAAGACCGCCGCCAACAGGTTTTGATGGATTTGGCGTTAAACCTCGTCGGCATCATCGGCCAACGCCTCGTCGTCAAGAAAAACCGCCAACGCACGGCCGTTACCGACCTCCTGCTCAACACTCCAGCCATGCAGGACCTGATTTTCAAAGGCGAATTGCTGGAAATCCGCGACCTGATGGCACGCTCCGGCAGCAACGGCATGCAGACGTTCGACCAAAACCTCTTCAACCTCTACGCACAAGGCCAAATCGAACTCAGCGAAGCCCTGCGCCAAGCGTTTTCCGCCAACGATTTGCGCCTGCGCATTCAAATGCACGACGAGGGCAACAATACCGAGCGTCTCTACGACCGCATCAGCGACCTCAACCTGATGACCTGATGACGCAGGCCAAACAAGGCCGTCTGAACAGATGTGGAAACGAAATCAAGCATTTCGCCGTATCCGTTCAGACGGCCTTATCCTATTTCAAGCATTCTGAAACCGACTGAAAATCCTGTTAAAATCCAATCATTCATCTCATAACAAATAAAACAACCCAACCATGAACACCCCACCGCTCAAACCTCTGATCATTGCCTCCCTACCCGTCTTCGCCAGCGTATTCATCGCCGCCACCCTCGTTTGGCACTTCGACACGCCCAAACTGGTGATGCCCTTCGTACTCGGCATTATTGCCGGCGGTTTGGTCGATTTGGACAACCGCCTCACAGGCCGTCTGATAAACATCGTCATCACCGTCGCCCTGTTTACCCTCTCCTCACTGCTTGCCAAAGCACCATCGGCACAGGCGTTCCCTTCATCTTGGCCATGACCCTGATGACTTTCGGCTTCACCATCCTCGGCACCGTCGGCCTCAAATACCGCACCATCGCTTTCGGTGCGCTCGCCGTCGCCACCTACACCACGCTGACCTACACCCCCGAAAGCTACTGGCTGACCAATCCCGTCATGATTCTGCTGGGCACAGTCCTATACAGCGTCAACACCCTGATCTTCCAAATCATCCTGCCCCACCGCCCTGTCCAAGAAACCGTTGCCAACGCCTACGACGCACTCAGCAACTACTTCGATGCCAAAGCCGACTTTTTCGATCCCGACGAAGCCGCATGGTTGGGCAACCGCCAAATCGACTTGGCCATGTGCAACACCGGCGTGATTACCGCCTTCAACCAATGCCGTGCCGCACTTTTCTACCGATTACGCGGCCAACACCGCCATCCGCGCACCGCCAAAATGCTGCGCTACTACCTCAGCGCGCAAGACATGCATGAACGCATCAGCTCCGCCCACGTCGATTACAGCGAAATGGCCGAGCAGCTCAAAAACACCGACCTCATCTTCCGCATCCGCCGCCTGCTCGAAATGCAGGGTCAGGCGTGCCGCAACATTGCCGCCACCCTGCGCAACAACAAACCCTACGCATACAGCAAACGCCTCGGCCGCGCCATGGAAGGCTGCCGCCAATCCCTCGGCCATTTTGCCGAAACCCACGCCGACAATGCCAACCTCCACAATATCCGCCGCCTGCTCGACAACCTCAGCAGCGTCGATTACCAACTGCGGCAACTGCAAAACGATGCGTCCCTTGCCGAAAACGACAACACCGACACCCGCATCGCCGCCCTTGAAACACCAAGTTCCGCAACATCGGCGAAACCGTCCTCAGCCAGCTCAATTTCGAATCCGGCGTCTTCCGCCATGCCACCCGCCTTTCCATCGTCGTGGCCGCGGCCTGCATCATCGTCGAAATCCTCCACCTCAACCTCGGCTACTGGATTCTGCTGACCGCCCTCTTCGTCTGCCAACCCAACTACACCGCCACCAAAAGCCGCGTGTACCAACGTATCGCCGGCACGATTCTCGGCGTGATTGTCGGTTCGCTCGTCCCCTACTTCACCCCGTCCGTTGAAACCAAACTCTGGATTGTCATCGCCAGCACCACCCTGTTTTTCATCACCCGAAGCTACAAATACAGCTTCTCCACCTTCTTCATCACCATCCAAGCCCTGACCAGCCTCTCGCTTGCCGGTTTGGACGTGTACCACGCCATGCCCATCCGCATCATCGACACCATCGTCGGTTCCGTTATCGCATGGGCCGCCGCCACCTACCTCTGGCCCGATTGGCGTTACCTCACCCTCAGCCACACCGCCGCCCAGACCATCACTGCCAACGGCCGCTATCTCGACGCCATCCTCGACCAGCTGCAAAACGGCAGCCACGACGATGTCGACTACCGCCTTACCCGCCGCCAAGCCCACGAAAGCACCGCCGCCCTCAGCAGCACCTTATCCGACATGAGCAGCAACCCGAAAAAATACCAAGACCGCCTGCAAGACGGTTTTACCCTGCTCAAAACCAGCTATGCACTGACCGGCCACATTTCCGCGCTCGGCGCATACCGCGACCAGGTTCATCACGACGGCAGCGATACCTTCACCCCATATGCCCGCCTGACCCATCACATCGCCGAACTCCTCAAACAAATGCCGCAGACCGAACCGGCCACCTTCGATGCAAGCATCGAAGCCATCCGACAGGAGTTTGCCGATTTGGAACAGACCGACAAAGAGCAGTCCCAACAAAACCAAATCCTCAAACACCAGCTCGACCTCATCATCCGCCAGCTTGCACCGTGTTATCAGGCATTGCACAGACAGTCGGATACACAAACCGCCTAAACCGATAACACATTTCAACAAAATAAATAAGGCCGTCTGAAACCTGATTTCCAGATTTCAGACGGCCTTTATTCAGCCATCGAGATTAAAACCGATTATGCGCCGCGTTTTTCCAAAGCGGCTACGGCAGGCAACTCTTTGCCTTCCAAGAATTCGAGGAACGCGCCGCCGCCGGTGGAGATGTAGCTGATTTGGTCGGTTACGCCGAATTTGGCAATCGCCGCCAAAGTGTCGCCGCCGCCGGCAATCGAGAACGCATCGCTTTGGGCAATCGCTTCGGCCAATACTTTGGTACCGCCGGCAAATTGGTCAAACTCAAACACGCCGACCGGGCCGTTCCATACGACCGTACCGGCAGCTTTGAGTAAATCGGCCAAAGCAGCGGCGGATTTAGGGCCGATGTCCAAAATCATGTCGTCTTCGGCAACGTCGGCAATATCTTTCACCACCGCTTCCGCATCGGCGGCAAAGGCTTTAGCGACAACCACATCGGTCGGCAGCGGTACAGAGCCACCTTTGGCCGCCATTTTCGCCATGATTTTTTTGGATTCTTCCACCAAATCGTGTTCAGCCAAAGATTTGCCGATGGCTTTGCCTTCTGCCAACAGGAAGGTATTAGCAATGCCGCCGCCAACGATCAGTTGATCAACTTTGTCGGCCAAAGATTCGAGGATGGTCAGTTTGGTAGACACTTTGCTGCCGGCAACGATGGCGACCATCGGATGAGCCGGTTGTTTCAGGGCTTTGCCCAAAGCGTCGAGTTCGCCCGCCATCAACACGCCGGCGCAGGCAACCGGTGCGGCTTGGGCAACGGCTTCAGTCGAAGCTTGGGCGCGGTGGGCAGTACCGAATGCGTCGTTGACGAACACATCACACAAAGAAGCGTAGGCTTTGCCCAGCTCCAAGTCGTTTTTCTTCTCGCCTTTGTTGATGCGCACGTTTTGCAGCATCACGACATCACCGGCGTTCAAGTCGGTTTGTTTTCACGCCAGTCGTCCAATACTTTCACGTCTTTGCCCAACAGTTTGCCCAAATGCGCGGCCACAGGCGCTACATCGTCTTCAGGATGGAATTCGCCTTCGGTCGGACGGCCGAGGTGGGTCATCACGATCACAGACGCGCCGTTGTCCAAGCAGTATTTGATGGATGCGAGCGAAGCACGGATACGGGTGTCATCGCTGATGTTGCCGTCTTTGAACGGTACGTTCATATCGGCGCGGATCAGAACGGTTTTGCCTTGAACATTTTGTTCGGTCAGTTTCAAAAATGCCATGATGATTCCTTTGTGATGGTTGGGAACGGGAATGTTTGGGATTATCCGCGAATGAGGCGCGACGGTAAAGATTGGCAACGGCCGCGCTTGATGTGAATCAGCAGATAAGGCCGCAGGCCGTCTGAAACATTCGGCCAATCTTTGCAGATTTTCCGCTATACTTTGGCGATTGATTTTCATTTTACGGATTAAACCATGTTACGCCGAATTGCTTTAATGCTTGCCTTCGCGCTGCCTGCCGCTTCATGGGCGCAGACGCTTTCTGAAACCCTGCCCAACGGTCTGAAAATCATCGTCAAAGAAGACCACCGCGCGCCTGTGGCCGTTTCGCAGATTTGGTACAAAATCGGCAGCGTGGATGAGAAACCGGGCAAAAGCGGCCTGAGCCATGCTTTGGAACACATGATGTTTAAAGGCACGAAAGACGTTCCCTCCGGCGAGTTCAACCGCCGCGTGTCCGAGCTGGGCGGGCAAAACAACGCCTACACCAACCGCAATGAAACGGTCTATTACGAAAACGTCGCCGCCGCCAACCTGCCCGAGATTCTGAAGCTCGAAGCCGACCGCATGCACAACCTCAACTTCAGCGACAAAGAATTCCTCAACGAGATGAACGTCATCCGCGAAGAACGCCGCCAGCGCACGGAAGACACGGCCGACGGCAAAATGTGGGAACAAGCCTATCTTGCCGCCTTTACCCAACCGTCCATGCGCGCCTCCGTCATCGGCTACATGAAAGATTTGCACACCCTCAAAGCCGACGACTTGCGCGCGTGGTACAAACAATATTACGCGCCCAACAATGCCGTATTGGTCATTGTCGGCGATGTCGATGCCAAACAAACGCTTCAGACGGCCGCCAAACTCTTCGGCGATATTCCCGCCAAAGCCCAGCCGCCGCGCAACAAACTGAATACCGAACCCTATTTGCGCAAGCCTGTTACGGTCAAAGCCACTTCTCCGGTCACACACCAGCCGCTGATTGCCATCAACTTCCGTGTGCCGAAACTCCAAACTCGATGACACGATGCCTTTCGCCCTCGACATCCTCTCCGATATTTTGGCAGGCAACGCGTCCAGCCGTTTTGACAAAAACCTCGTGCGCGGCAAGCAAACCGCATTGAGCGCAGGAACGCATTACGACATCATCAGCCGCGAAATGCCGCTGTTCAGCGTAATAGCCATGCCTGCCGAAGGCGTGAAAACCGATACTCTGATTACCCAATTGCGCCAAGAAATCAAAGACATTGCCGACAACGGCGTTTCAGAAGAAGAATTGCAGCGCGTCAAAACCCAGGCAGCGGTCAACGAAATCTACGCCAAAGACTCCATGTCTTCCCAAGCCTCCATGATGGGCCGCCTCGAAGCGCGCGGTTTCCAATATACCGACGAACAAGAAATCCACTGCCGCCTACAGGCCGTCAGCGCACAAGAAGTACAGGCCGCCGCCCGGATGTTGACTGACGAGCGCATGAGTACCGTCATCATCGAGCCGCAAAAACAGCCGCCGCACCAAGCAAAAAAGCTGCCAAACGCCGATAAACATCAGGCCGTCTGAAAGCCCATATCCTTTCAGACGGCCCTAACAGAAAGCCACAACATGAAACCCACCCTGCTCGCCCTTGCCCTACTCCTGCCCTTAAGCGTCCAAGCCGCCACCGACATCCAACGCTGGCGCAACCGCGACGGTACCCAAATCCTCCTTGTCGAACGCCACGAAAACCCCATCATCGACCTTGAAGTCAGCTTCAAGGGCGCAGGCAGCATCGCCAATCCGGACGGCAAAAGCCAAGTTGCCGAATTTACCGCCGCCCTCCTGACCGACGGCACCCAAGAGCTGGACGAAGAAGCCTTCAATGCCGAAGCCGACAACATCGGCGCACAAATCAGCAGCGACAGCAATGCCGAAAGCGCGTCCGCAGGCTTCCGCAGCCTCAGCAAAGCCGACATCCGCGACAAAGCCGCCAACTTGCTCAACCACTCGCTGACCCGTCCGCGCTTTGACGAAGCCGTTTTCCGCCGCCGTCAAACCCAATCCATCACCGGCTTGCAACAACAGGAAACTACCCCCGACTACACCGCCACGCGCGAACTGACCAAACTCATCTACCCGAACCACCCCTACGGCAGCGGCGCAAACATAACCGTTGACAGCCTCAAACGCGTCAACCTCGACGACATCCGCGCCTTCCACCGCACCCACTACGGCAAAGACAACGCCATCGTCGCCATCGTCGGCGACCTCAACCGCAAACAGGCAGAGCAACTGGTCGAACGCGTCCTCAAAGACCTGCCGGCCAAAGCCACCGCAACCCACGCCATCCCGCCCGTTCCCAAACAAACCGCCCAACGCCGCGACATCCCCTTTGCCGGCACACAAGCACAAGTCCTGCTCGGCACCTCCCTCATCAAACGCCACGACCCCGACTACTACGCCCTCGTTGCCGGCAACTACATCCTCGGCGGCGGCGGTTTCGACAGCCGCCTCATGAAAGTTTTGCGCGACCAACACGGTTACACCTACGGCGTATACAGCAGCCTCGCCCCGGCGACAGAAGAAGGCACGTTTGCTGTTTCCTACTCCACCCAAAAGAAAAACACCAAAGCCTCACTGGCCGACACCCAAGCCGTCATCGAACAGTTTATCGCCGAAGGCCCGACCGAAGCCGAGCTGAAACAGGCCAAAGCCAACATCGTCGGCAGCTTTCCCCTGCGCTACGACTACAACGACAAACTGCTCAACTACCTGAGCCTGATCGGCCTCTACGACCTGCCCAACGACTACTTGGAAGCCTACCCCAAAGCCATCAACAGCCTGACCGTCGAACAAGTCCGCGACGCATGGCAACGCCGCGTCAAATTCAAAGACCTCAACACCGTCGTTGTCGGCGCAGAATAAAATGCTTTAAAACAACAGGCCGTCTGAAAGATTTTTCAGACGGCCTGTTTTCCTAATTATTCAAATTATTTATGTTATCGTGATACAATCACTTGTTTTTTCAATTTTTGATCGTAAAAGGAATATATTTTATGAAAACTTACAAAATATTCAAAAATCCGACAGGTCAATATGAAGCTGTCAAACAAGGTTGGTCTTGGCCTGCATTTTTCTTTGGCGGCATCTGGGCATGCGTGAAAAAAATATGGGGTTTGGGTATCGGAATCTTTGTTGTATTTATAATTTTGAATTTAATCGCCGGTGACAATCCGGCCATGGGAAGCCTTGTCAGCGCACTTGGCTTCGGTGTAGGCATTGTACTTGGCTTACAAGGCAACAAATTGCGTGAAGGAAATCTGAAAAAACGCGGCTATCAAGAAGCACCTAAAATCATTCAGGCCAATAATCCGGAAGCTGCTGTCGCACAATACATTTCCGAATACGAAAAATAAATCGGATTCTTAAAACATAAAGGCCGTCTGAAACCTTGAAACAAGTTTCAGACGGCCTTTTTTACCGGTTTATTACTTATTCAACCGTTACCGATTTAGCCAAGTTGCGCGGTTTGTCCACGTCTGTACCGCGTGCGAGGGCGGCGTGGTAAGACAGGAGTTGCACGGGGATGGTGTGCACGATCGGCGAGAGTACGCCGACATGGCGTGGGGCGCGGATGACGTGCACGCCTTCGGTGGCATTGAAGTTGCTGTCGAGGTCGGCGAAGACGAAGAGTTCGCCGCCGCGTGCGCCGACTTCCTGCATGTTGGCTTTCACTTTGTCCAACAAGCTGTCGTTCGGGGCAATCACGACAACGGGCATATTTCGTCCACCAAGGCCAACGGGCCGTGTTTCAGCTCACCTGCAGGGTAAGCTTCGGCGTGGATATAGGTAATCTCTTTCAGCTTCAACGCGCCTTCGAGGGCAATTGGGAAGTGGATGCCGCGGCCCAGGAAGAGTGCGCTGGTTTTCTTGGCAAATTTTTGCGCCCAAGCGGCGATTTGCGGCTCAAGGTTGAGAACGTGCTGAATACTGCCCGGCAGTTGGCGCAGTTCCTCAACGTATTCACGCGCTTGTTCGTCGGAAACCAAACCGCGCTGTTTGCCCAGCGTTACCGCCAAGCCGAACAATACAACCAGTTGCGTGGTGAACGCTTTGGTGGAAGCGACGCCGATTTCTGCACCGGCGCGGGTGTACAGCACCAATTCGCTTTCGCGCGGCAGGGCGGATTCCATGACGTTGCAGATAGACAGGCTGTGTTTGTGTCCCAAGGATTGCGCGTATTTCAGGGCTTCCATGGTGTCCAGGGTTTCGCCGGATTGGGAAATGGTGATGACCAATTGTTTCGGATCGGCAATCACGTCGCGGTAGCGGTATTCGCTGGCTATTTCCACGTCGGTCGGCACTTTGGCGATGGATTCGAGCCAGTATTTGGCGGTCAGCGCGGCATAGTAGGACGTACCGCAGGCAAGGATTTTGATGCTGTGGATATCGTCGAACACTTCGCGGGCATTCGCGCCGAAGTTTTCAGGTTCAAAACCACCGTCCAAGAAGACTTCGGCGGTATCGGCGATGGCGCGGGGTTGCTCGTGGATTTCTTTTTGCATGAAGTGGCTGTATGGGCCCAACTCCAAAGAAGCCAGAGACAATTCGGATACTTTAACCGCACGTTCGGTTTGCGCACCGGTTTTGTCGAGCAGTTTTTCGATACCGTTTGCGTTCAGCAGGGCGATGTCGCCGTCTTCCAAGTAGGCGATGCGGCGTGTAAAGGCAATCACGGCGGATACGTCGGAAGCGATAAAGGTTTCTTGGTCGCCCAAGGCTACCAACAGTGGGCAGCCCATGCGCGCAACAACCATTTGTTCAGGGTTGTCTTGTGCGATAACGGCAATGGCGTATGCACCGTGGAAACGGGCAGTCGCAGCTTGGACGGCTTCAAACAGTTTGCCGCCGTTTTGCGTGTATTCGTGGTTGACGCTGTGGGCGATGACTTCGGTGTCGGTTTGCGATTCGAAGGTATAACCCAAAGCTTGCAGACGTTCGCGTTCGGCTTCGAAGTTTTCGATGATGCCGTTGTGGACAACCGCAATCATGCCACCGGAAATGTGGGGGTGGGCGTTAGGCTCAGTTACACCGCCGTGGGTTGCCCAACGGGTATGGCCGATGCCGATATGGCCGAACACGCCTTTTTCGCGTGCCGCGTCTTCCATCAGCTGTACGCGGCCGACACGGCGGACGCGTTTGATTTTGCCGTCCATGTTTACGGCAATACCCGACGAATCGTAGCCTCGGTATTCAAGGCGTTTGAGACCGTCGGTCAGAAAATCGACTACATTGTGATTGGCGCGAATAGCACCTACGATACCGCACATATAAGTTCCTTAGTATCAAAAGTTTGAGAAAATGACTGCTGCTCCGGCTCCCGAAAGCGGCAGTCGGAAAACGCCGTTTTATATTCATTGAAACGGCAAATCTGGGTTTCAGACGGCCTGTTGTTTCTCAAGGCCGTCTGAAAATAAATAAAAGGCCGGCTTTACTTCTTATCGCCTTTTTCCGGACGCACCCAGCCTTCGATGACGGTTTGGCGTGAACGGGCGAGGACGAGTTTGCCGTCTTCGACGTTTTTGGTAATTGCGCTGCCTGCGCCTGTCGTCACTTTGTTACCCAACGTTACGGGGGCGATTAAGACGCAGTTTGAACCGATGCGCACTTCGTCGCCGATGACGGTTTTGTGTTTGTTCACGCCGTCGTAGTTGGCGATGATCGTGCCGGCGCCGAAGTTGGTTTTGCTGCCGATTTCGGCATCACCGATGTAGGTGAGGTGGTTGGCTTTGGTGCCGTTGCCGATGGTGGCGTTTTTGACTTCGACGAAGTTGCCGATGTGTACGTCGTCGGCCAGTTTGGCTTGCGGACGCAGACGGGCGTATGGGCCGATTTGGTTGTTTTCGCCGACTTCGCAACCTTCAAAATGGGAGAACGGGGCGATTTTGGTGTTGGCACCGATTTTGGCGTTTTTAATCACGCAGTTGGCACCGATTTCGACGTTGTCGCCGAGTTCGACTTCGCCTTCGATGACGACGTTGACGTCAATCACGACATCTTGTCCGTGTTTCAGACGGCCTCGTAAATCGAAACGTGCCGGATCGCGCAGGGTTACGCCTGCTTTGAGCAATTCTTGCGCCTGTTCGATTTGGAAAATGCGCTCGAGTTCGGCCAGTTGGAGTTTGTTGTTCACACCGGCGGCCAGATGGGAGGCGCGCACTTGGACGGGATGAACTTTGATGCCGTCGGCAACGGCTTTGGCGATGAGGTCGGTCAGGTAGTATTCGCCTTGGGCATTGTTGCTGGAGAGGCTGTTCAACCAAGCTTCGAGTTTGGCGTTGGGCAGAACCAAAATGCCGGTGTTGATTTCTTTTACGGCCTTTTGGGCGGCATCGGCGTCTTTTTCTTCGACAATGGCGGTTACGTTGCCGTTGCTGTCGCGGATGATGCGGCCCAAGCCTGTCGGGTCGTTGGGCACGTCGGTCAACAGGCCGACTTCGTTGCCTGCGGCTTCGAGCAGGGTTTCGAGGGTGGCGGCGTCAATCAGGGGGACATCGCCGTACAACACCAGCGTGCGGCCTTCGGCGGAAAGGTGCGGCAGGGCGGTTTTGACTGCGTGGCCGGTACCGAGCTGTTCGGTTTGTTCAACCCAAACGACATCGCGTTTGACGGTGTCCAAGACTTGCTCTTTGCCGTGACCGATGACGACGCAGATGTTTGGGGATTCAGGGAAGCGGCGGTGTCGATAACGCGCTCAACCATGGGAAGGCCGCCGATGCGGTGCAGTACTTTGGGCATTTTGGAGTACATGCGCGTGCCTTTGCCGGCGGCGAGGATGACGATATTTAAAGTTGTCTGAGCCATGATACGGTTTCCGTTGTCGTTGTTTGAGGCCGTCTGAAAAGTTCAGACGGCCTTGGGGATATTGTTATTCGGTTGCTGGCTGTTGGTTGGCAAATTGCGGTTTTTGCCAGTTTTGGCCGCGTTCAGCGTGTTCTGCTTGATTGGATTGGACGGCGCGGCGCTCTGGGCGGAACTGGTTGTAATTCATGTTTTTAGAATAAGTACCGTCCTGATAAACAATGGGTGTGCCGGTAGCATACTTTTGGCGTACGGCGGTACGGCCGGATTCGTTGGTGTAGGTTTCCCAAGAGCAACCGGCCAAAACGGCGGCGGCAGTCAGGATTAAAGCGAGTTTACGCATGATGTTGTCCTTGTTTTTAAATGTCGTCAATACCGTGTATTGTACTTGATTTTTAAAAATTTCACGGCAGTTTTGTGCAAAATTCAAGCAAACCCTGCATATCTTTCGCTATGCCGTCGGCAAATGGCAACGGATGGGCTTTTTCGCCGTACCAAACGGTCTTCATGCCCAAGGCTTTGGCTTGGTGCAGATTGTCGGCGCTGTCGTCCACCATAATGCACTGTTCGGGTTTTACGCCCAACAGACGGCAGACGTTGAGATAGGCTTGCGGATTGGGTTTGTAGAGCAGGCCGAAGTCGTCCGTGCCGAACAAGCCGTCAAAATGCGCTTCCAAGCCCAACGCGTCAACCAATGCGCGGACATAAAACGAAGGCCCGTTGGAAAATACGGCTTTTCGCCCTTTCAGACGGCCTAAAACGTCATCAGTTCCATCCATACCCTCCACCTTTGCCAAAATTTGCTTAAGCGGGTGACTTTCACGCAAAAATTCATCGATATCGACTTCGGGATGGTGGATTTGCAAACCGGCAAGCGTCGCGCCGTATCGGTGCCAATAATCTTGGCGCAGTTGGGAGGCGGCCTCTTCGGAAAGCTTCAGACGGCCTGCCATGTATTCGGTCATGGCGCGGTTGATGATGTAGAAAATGCCGGCTTCGGCATTGTGCAAGTATTGTCGAGATCAAACAGCCAAACGGGGTAATGATTCATATCGTGCCTTGATATGCAGATTTTGTTATGATATTTCATATTTTACCCGTACAAAGGAAAGAGAATGAAACTGAAATTGTCCGCAGTGGCTCTATTACTGGCTTCGGCAAACCTGTACGCCCAAACCGAAGTGCGTTTGGCCGTGCACAAATCCTTCAGCCTGCCCCCATCCGTCATCGCTCAATTTGAAAAAGCCAACGATGCCAAAGTGTCCGTCATCAAGGCAGGCAGCGGCAACGAAATGCTCAATAAGCTGATTTTGAGCAAAGCCAACCCGATTGCCGATGCGGTTTACGGTTTGGACAACGCCAACATCGGCAAAGCCAAAGCCGCCGGCATCCTCGCCGCCAGCCAACCCAAATCCGCACCCGTAACCGCTTCCCTGCCCGATGCGCTGGCCGTCGATTACGCCTATGTCACCATCAACTACGACAAAAAATGGTTTGAACAGAAAAAACTGCCCCTGCCGCAAACCCTGCAAGACCTGACCAAGCCGGAATATAAAAACCTTCTAGTAACCCCGTCTCCCGCCACCTCCTCGCCCGGCCTCTCCTTCCTCTTGGCCAACATCGGCGGCATGGGTGAAGAAGGCGCGTTCAAATGGTGGGCGCAAATGCGCCAAAACGGCGTGAAAGTCGCCAAAGGCTGGAGCGAAGCCTACTACACCGACTTCACCAAAACGGCGGCGCCTATCCCCTCGTGGTCAGCTATGCCACCAGCCCGGCGGCCGAAGTCCACTACTCCAAAGGCAAATACAGCACCCCGCCCACCGGCAACCTCTTCCTCAAAGGCGGCACATTCCGCCAAGTTGAAGGCGCGGCCGTTTTGAAAGGCGCAAAACAACCCGAGCTGGCGGCCAAACTGGTGAGCTGGCTGCAAAGCGGCGAAGTGCAAAAAGCCCTGCCTGCCGAAATGTGGGTCTATCCGGCTGCCAAAAACACGCCGCTGCCCAAAGTATTCGAGTTTGCCCAAACCCCGAAACACAGCGATTCCCCCAACCGCGCCGACATCAACACCAAACAAAAACAATGGGTGAGCCGTTGGAGCAAAACTGTTTTACGTTAAACCGAAAAACTTAAAAACACATCAAGGCCGTCTGAAAAACCAAATCATTAGGTTTTCAGACGGCCTTGTTTTACAATAACCTTTTAAACAACTTCACACGCACACACAATTATGAATTTCGATCTTCAAGTCCTCTCTTCGTTCTCCGGCTGGGAACAACTCGCCCAAACCGGCATGTCTTTCGGCACAAACCTGCTGGCCGCCTTAGCCATCTTCTTTATCGGCCGCTGGGTCGCCACGCGCGTGGTGACACTGATGAAAGCCGCGCTGACTCGCGCCAAAGTCGATAAAACGCTGGTCAGCTTCCTCGGCAACGTTGCCAACATCGGCCTGCTGATCCTCGTCATCATCGCCGCACTGGGCAAACTCGGCATCCCGACCACTTCCGTGACCGCCTTGATCGGTGGCGCAGGCTTGGCCGTGGCTTTATCTTTGAAAGACCAACTGTCCAACTTCGCTGCCGGCGCGCTGATTATCCTGTTCCGCCCGTTTAAAGTCGGCGACTTTATCCGCGTCAACGGTTTTGAAGGCATCGTCCGCGAAATCAAAATGGTGCAGACCTCTTTGAGCACACCTGACAACGAAGAGGTCGTCCTGCCCAACAGCGTGGTCATGACCAACAGCATCACCAACCGCTCCTCCCTGCCCCTGTGCCGCGCCCAAGTCGTTGTCGGCGTCGACTACGCCTGCGACTTAAAAGCCGCCAAAGCCGCCGTATTGAGAGCGGCAACCGAGCATCCATTATGTGTTCAAACCGAAGAACGACCTGCCGTCGTATACATTACCAACCTTGGCGACAGCGCCATCGAGATCACCCTTTGGGCGTGGACGCAAGAAGAAAATCTCGGCCCATTCCGATTCGCCCTGAACGAGCAAGTGGTTGAAAACCTGCGTGCCGCCAACATCAACATCCCGTTCCCACAATGTGATGTCCACCTCATCCAGCCGAAAGCCTGATTTCAGCTTTCAGGCCGTCTGAAATCCGGCGGGCCAAGCGCCTGCCCGGTTTTACCCTTTTCCATAAGGAGCCGCCATGTCCCACCTGCAAACCATCGCCGAACACCTGACCAGCCGCCGCCAAACCGTTACCTGCGCCGAGTCCTGCACCGGCGGCCTGCTTGCAGGTGCGCTGACTTCCATTCCCGGCAGCTCGCAGTGGTTTCACCAAAGCTTCGTCACATACAGCAACCAAGCCAAACAAGACCGCCTCGGCGTCATGCCCGACACCTTGCTGAAACACGGCGCGGTCAGCCGCGAGACCGTCTATGAAATGGCACGCGGCGCAAAGGCCGTGGCGCAGGCAGATTACGCCTTGAGTATTTCCGGCATCGCCGGCCCTAGCGGCGGCAGCGCGGCCAAACCGGTCGGCACAGTCTGGTTCGGCCTGGCCACGCCCGAAGGTTCGTTTGAGCAAACCGCGCTATTCACAGGTGACCGTGAAGCAGTAAGGGCGCAAGCCGTCGAATACGCATTGGCTTTCTTGGCGGAACATTTGGTTTGATAGAAAAAACTCAGGCCGTCTGAAATCTGGAAATCAGGTTTCAGACGGCCTTTTTATCTATTCAAACCATCAGCGGATCTATACGCCCAAAAGCTCTTTGCCGAGGAAGCTGCCTTTTTCGACACCCGGCAGGACGAAGAAATAGCCGCCGCCAAACGGGCTGATGTATTCCTCCAGCGGCTCGCCGTTGAGCAGGTTTTGCACGAAGATGAAACCGTCGGCAAGGTTGGCCTGATAGCAGATGAACACCAAGCCGACATCGAGCTGGCCGTTGGCGGCAAGGCCGCGCGAGTAGTTGAAGGCGCGGCGGTAGAGCAGATGTTTTTCATGAACTCCGGATCGCGCGGGTTGGCAAGGCGCATATGGCTGTCTTTGGGCGTGATTTTGCCGTCGGGGTCTTTGGCAAAATCGGCAGTGTCGCCCTCTTTTTTACCGTCCATGGGTGCGCCGCTGTATTTGCGCCGGCCGAAAATATCGGTTTGTTCCTGCATCGGGGTGCGGTCCCAAAACTCGACAAAGTGACGGATAAGGCGGACGGCCTGATAGCTGCCGTTTTTCGCCCATGCCGGTTCGTCCAAGCTGTTGGCGGCAACGCCTGTCCACAGGACTTGATCGGCAACTTTGGGATCTTCGACTTTGGGATTGCCTGAGCCGTCGCGGAAACCTAAAAGATTGCGCGCGGCAATGGCGCCGGGTTCGGCTTTAGGGAGCCAACCGTCTATGCTCCAACGGATCACGGCAAACTGGGCGGTGTTTTTGATGATGTCGCGCAGGGCTGCTTGGCAGGTTTCGGGGGAGAATGCGCAAATTTGCAGGCTGAGGTCGCCGTCGCACCAAGATTTTTGGAGTTTGTCGTTAGGAAAGTCGCGCATTTCCTGCAGGTGTTTCGGCTTTTTGTCTTTGAGGCCGAAGCGGTCGTCAAATAGGCTGCTGCCGACGCCGACGGTAACCGTCAGTCCGTCGGGGCGGAATTGTTTGCCGAGGATGCCGCTGCCCGCAGGCGGGAGCTTGTCGTCGCCGTCTTGGTATTCGCCGCCTTGGGTGAGGAATTCGATGCGGGCGGTCAGGGCGCGGAACAGGTTTTCAAGTTGTTTGGCGTCTTTGGCGGTAACGTCAAAGGCACACATGATGCCGAAGAGCTGGTGTGGCGTGACAATGCCTGCTTGATGCTCGCCATAACACGGATAGGCCAGCTCGGAATGTTGGTTGTTTGGGTCTCGGCGGCGGATTCGCCTTGTTTTTTACCGGCAAAATAACCGGCAACGCCGATGGCGCCGGCGGCAAGGGCAGTTTTGAAAAGGGTTCGTTTTTCGGGTTGTGCCGGTTGTTTGTTTTGGCTCATGGTCTGCTCCTTGGCAGGGAACGGAAAGATTGCAATCGTGTGAAGTAAGGTCGGTTTTCAGACATATTTGTGTGGGCGGCAATAAGATTCAGACGGCCTTTCAATATCCAAAGGCCGTCTGAAAACGCGTTATCTTATTTCAAACCCAAAATGCCGCGCAGTTTGGCCAAGTCTTCTGCCAAGGCATTAATCGGCGCCTGCAGGGCTTTGCGGTCTTCTTCGCTCAGTTTGTCGTATAGCTCGAAGCCGTCTTGTTTTTTGTATTTCGCCAAAATGTCTTCAACCTGTTTGAAGTTGGCATCAGTTTTTTCCAACAGCGCTTTGTCTTTGGCTTCGATCAGCGGACGGAACAAATCAACGATTTTTTTGGAGCCTTCCACATTGGCTTGGAAGTCGCTCAAGTCGGTATGGCTGTAACGGTCTTCTTCGCCGCTGATTTTGCTGCCGGCCACTTCTTCAATCAGTTCGGACGCGCCGCCGACCACCTTACCCGGAGGAAACGCCAATGCGTCGATTTCTTTTTGCAGTGCTTCGACATCGGTCATCAGTTTGGCTGCAATTTCCTTCACGCCGGATACGTCTTTTTCTACCCAAAGGGCGTGTTCGATACGGTGGAAGCCGGTAAATCCGGCATCTTTCGCACCGTCTTTGAAGTCGTCTTCACGCGCATCGATGACGGGGTCGAGTTCGCTGAAAAGCTCGGCAATCGGTTCGATACGTTCGTAATGGACGCGGGTGGCGGCAAACAGGGATTTGGCCTTTTCAATGTCGCCGGCTTTAACGGCTTCGGTAAAGGTTTTGGTTTTCGCCACCAGCTCTTTAACCTCGCCTTGAACGTAAGCTTTATAGTCGGCGAGCGGTTGGGACAGTTTCCAAATCCGCTTCGTTGGCAGTGTCTTTGAAGCCGCTGTCGGTAACAATCAGCTTACCGCGCGGATTGGTCAACAGGCCGCAAGTCATTTCATATTCGCCCGGCAGCAGGGTAACGGTCATTTTGTCGGATAAACCCGGGGCGATGTTTTCACGCTCGTCCACCACCATCACGCCTTTCAGGATTTCCCATTCCAGCTTGCGGCCACTGTCGTTTTTGATGTTGAACACGACTTGGCCGCTGGGGACGGTCAATTCCATCGGTTCGCAGGCAGTATCGTTCACGCCGATATTGACCGAACCGTCGGCATTGGCGGCAGCGGATGCGCCTGAAGCGGCAGGCGCGGCTTTTTCGGCTTCAGGCGGCTGACACGCGGTCAAACCCAGAGCCAACATTACGGACAAAGCAGTCAGATTGAATTTTTTCATTTTACTTCCTTTTTATTTAGTTAACGTTTTTGCCGGCGCACTGCCGCGCAAAAACCAAATCATGACGGGAACCAGATACAGCAGCCAAATCAGGACTTCGCCTTCGGTTGGGTGGTCGGTATAGCCGAAGAAACCGCCGAGCAGCACGCCTAAAGGGCTGTCTTCATGCAAATATTTCGATGTGTCGAAAGCAATATCCTGCATCACATTCCATACGCCGGCCTCATGCAGCGCGCGAAACGAACCAGCCAGCAGACCGGCCGCCACCACAATCAGAAACGCGCCCGTCCAACGGAAAAACTTCGCCAAGTTCAGGCGCATACCGCCCTGATAAATCAGCGTACCGATGACAACCGCCACCAACAGCCCTAATACCGCGCCTATCGGCATAGACCACGTCGGGCTTTGCTGGAACACGGCCAGCAGGAAAAACACGCTCTCCAAACCTTCGCGCGCCACAGCCAAAAACGCCATGCCGACCAAGGCCCAACCCTGGCCGCTGCCGCGGTTCAAGGCCGACTGAACAGAATCCTGAAGATGCTGTTTCATCGAACGTGCGGCCTTCTTCATCCACAAAATCATGTACGTCAGCATCGCCACAGCCACCAGGCCGATGGCGCCGACCACCAATTCCTGTTCTTTTTGCGGAATCTCGCCGGTAGCGGAATGGATGCCGTAACCGATACCCAAACACATGACCGAAGCCAAAAACACGCCCAGCCAAACCTTCGGCATCAGCTCGCTGTGTCCCGACTGTTTCAAAAAACTGGCAACAATACCGACGATCAGGGCGGCTTCGATGCCCTCGCGTAACATAATCAATAAAGCAATCAGCATAAAAAAACTCTAAAGTGAAACGTTCATTTATTAACGCATTTATAACGCTTTATGCTTAATAACGCAAATTATTTTTATTTTTTAATAACCCCATATTTATTAAGATTTTTTAAAATAGAATAACGGACGTAATCAATAAAAACTAAAAGGCCGTCTGAATTTTATTTTTTCAGACGGCCTTAATTTATCTAAGCAATTGTAAATAAATAATAAAAAAGTTCCATAGTATAAATTTCCCTATCAGTGATATTTTCAAAATTTATCAAATTTAAAAGGTTGATTTACAACAAAAATTAAAACCGCCTTATCTTTTATAGTTGGCATATTGCTGGTGCAATCAGCAATCCATTACATAACAAACGCATAACAAAGGAACCCTCCTATGCCACGTTTAAAACTCCACCAAATCGCTTTGGCTTTGGCCGTTTCTGCCGCGTTGACCGCCTGCGGCGAGAAAACGGCTCAAACAACCGAAACCCCTCAAGCGGCTTCTGCCGCGAGCGCTGCCGATGCTGCCGCAAGCACCGCCGCTGTTTCGGCCCCTCAAAATTCCGCCGATGTTTCTGCCGAAGACAAAGCCCTGTTGGAACGCGCGCAAACCGTGTTCAAACCTTTGCCTGATGCGGCCGAAATGCAAAAATCCGTCCGTTTACCGAAGAGCAGGTCAAACTCGGCCAACAACTTTGGTACGAAACCCGCCTGTCCAAAGGCAACACCGTCAGCTGTAACTCCTGCCACAACTTGGCAACTGCTGGCGTAGACAACATGCCGACCAGCGCGGGCCACAAAAGCCAATTCGGCGCCCGTAACCCCCCGACTGCCCTGAATGCCGCCTTGTTGGGAAGCCAATTCTGGGACGGCCGTGCCGCCGATGTGGAAGAACAAGCCGGCGGCCCATTGCTCAACCCGGTTGAAATGGCCAACGCGACCGAAGCCGATGCCGCCGCCAAAATCGCCGGTATCCCTGAATACCAAGAAAAATTCAAAGCCGCATTCCCTGAAGACGGCGCGGTTTCCTTTAAAAACATCACCACTGCATTGGGCGCGTTTGAACGTACCCTGCTGACTCCGACCCGTTGGGACGACTACCTGAAAGGCAACGTATCTGCCCTGAGCGAACAAGAACGCAAAGGCGTACGCGCATTTATGGACAACGGCTGTATCGCTTGTCACAACGGCGTCAACTTGGGCGGTACCATGTTCCAAAAATTCGGTTTGGTGGATGGTCCTTACTGGAAACACATCGACGATCCTAAACACGACAAAGGCCGTGCGGACGTAACCAAAAAAGCCGAAGACGAATTCTTCTTCCGTGTTCCCGGCTTGAGAAACGTTGAACGTACCTATCCATACTTCCACAACGGCAGCGTTTGGGAATTGGATAAAGCCGTCAACATCATGGCGAAAGCTCAATTGGGTAAAACCCTGGCTCCGGAAGACACTGAAAACATCGTTGCCTTCTTGAAAGCCCTTTCCGGCAATGTTCCGGAGTCTGCCCGAACCATGCCTGAGCTGCCCGTCTCCCACGATGTCAAATCCCAACCTGACAACAAATAAGGGTTAGCATAAAACAAAGGCCGTCTGAAAATCCGTTTCAGACGGCCTTTTTGTTGCCGGCCATATGGGCGCATTTGTTTCACGATTCCACACAATATGGTAATCTTGAGCCGATTTTCACCATACATCCGAAAGGAACATCATGAGCCTGATTATTGAAGACTTGCAAGAAGGCCACGGCAAAGAAGCCGTCAAAGGCAAAGAAATCACCGTACATTACACCGGCTGGTTGGAAGACGGTACCAAATTCGACTCCAGCCTCGACCGCCGTCAACCGCTGACCATCACTCTGGGCGTCGGCCAAGTGATTAAAGGTTGGGACGAAGGCTTCGGCGGCATGAAAGAAGGCGGCAAACGCAAGCTGACCATTCCTTCCGAAATGGGCTACGGCGCACACGGTGCCGGCAGCGTGATTCCTCCGCACGCAACTTTGATTTTTGAAGTCGAGCTGCTGAAAGTGTACGAATAAGCATTTGATGCTTCAAAAGACCGAGGCCGTCTGAAACCCGAAGTTTGGTTTTTCAGACGGCCTGTTTTTATCAAGATTCGGTATAATGCCCTCTTTTACAAGCAAACCATTTCCCAAGGAACCCCCATGCTTTTACCCGAACAAGTCAAAACCCTGATTGAAGGCGTTACCCCTTGCGAACACGTCGAAGTCGAAGGCGACGGCCATCACTTCTTCGCCGTAATCGTTTCCTCCTCATTTGAAGGCAAAGCCCGCCTCGCCCGCCACCGCCTGATTAAAGACGGTCTCAAGCCGCAACTCGAAAGCAACGAATTGCACGCGCTGTCTATTTCCGTTGCCGCCACTCCGGCCGAATGGGCGGCCAAACAGGCTTAATTTGGAATCAAACAAAAAGCCGTCTGAAAACTTTTCAGACGGCCTTTTTCATACATACTGAAATTGAAGAATATTTAGTGTATTACAACCAAAAACGAATTAAACTTGGTTTAAAAGGATTGAGCCCAGTGCAATACCGAGCTCAATATTTAAGTTAACTAACCTGTCCAACTTTTGGGGGCAGATCAAAGTGCGGTCAGTTTTTGAGAGCTTTTAAAACGCTTTAAAAATTGACCGCACTTTATATAGATGTTTTAAATTATATATCCATTAACTCATAAGAAACATTTCCTGTTTCTAGCAACTCAACAAATACTCTTTTAATAAAATCAAAATCTGTTATAACTTCACTTGCTGGAAAAGGTTCTCCCATAAAATCAACCAATCTTGGAACTCCAGTAAAATCGGACTTAGACCTAATCAAAAACTCCCCGTTATCCCCGTATTCAAGTAGAGTAAATAAATATCTCTCACCATCTGATTCCATCCTTAATTCAGATAAGCCTACTTCTGGTTCAGGTATAACTTCTAATCTAACGTCAGATCTATGATTCTTTGTGCTGTTAAGCATAGATAATATTTTATCTTTACCAATCTTAGATGCCATATCCCTATCTGCCAAAGTTATCCATTCACCCTCTTCTGATTTATATGCACATGAAAAAAATAATAAGCTATTTTCCATTCTTATTTTCCTTTATTGATGTTTGCCCTTGAATCCAAGTATAAGTTTTCAGTTTGTTCTTATCATCAACAGCATGAACAGTGACCGATTTTAATCCTGCTTTTTCTGCTGCTGATGCAATGTCTTGACGACAATGCGTACATACATCACGCCCTTGGACATGGATCACCATATTTTTTCCTTTAGCCACACCTTTTTCATAAGCTTGTTGAATTGCACCTATTTCAGCATGTGCATCTCGCATATTAGCATTTGGATAAGGTGAACCGTTCTTTTGAGGTTTTTTATTTGCCACATTCTCTGCAATTAAAGTCAATTTATTAGGGTCTGAAAATCTATCCCCTTAAACAGCGCAGGCAATCGATACAAACGCCAAACCGCATTCGACAACATGCAATCGCTGTGTCAACCCTACCGGCACAACCGCCAAACTAGCCCTGCCGTTTCGGGAAAAACTGCACCACATTCTCCCCTTGCGGCAACACCAATTTCTTAACGGCATGGCCGTACACGGTTTCAAGCGTGATGTTCAGACGGCCTTCGTTGGCAAAAATCTTATCCACACATTCCTTTGCCGCTTGCGGATTGCTGAACTTCAACGCATTCCACAATCCCAAGGTTTCCATGTCCTGCCAAAACGTCCCGGCTTTTTTATAGCTCAACTCGAGCTTCGCCGTATCTGTCACCGGATCATAAAAGCCGTTGTCGGCGAGCATATCGCCCAAGTCGTGCATATCAATCAGCGTAGGCGCTTCGCATTCGATGCCTTCATGGTTCAGACGGCCTGTCAGCTCGCTCAGGCTGTCGCGGCCAAAGTGCGTGAAAAACAATAATCCGTCGGTTTTCAAGGCTGCGGCCCAGTTTTTCAAAACCGGCAAAATATCGTCGGCGCGGCTAAGGCTGAGATTGGCCCACAACATATCGACGGATGCTTCGGGCAGCGGCGCGGTCAGGGCTTGGCAATGCTGCGGGATGGTTTTGCCGGTCAGCTTCTGCCAGAAACCGCCTTTGCGCGCGGCGGCGGCGGTTTTCAAAAAATCGGCATTCGGATCGTATTCTTCAAACACAGCGTCGGGATAACGCGCGGCCAGCAGGCTGCGGCTGATGTCGGCATCGGCACCAATCAGCATGATGCGTTTGGGTGCATTGCGGACCAGCTGCAGGCGCTCGTCGGTGTCTTGGGCGAGATGGCGGTGAATCTGCCAGCGTTTGTCTTGTTCGGTCATGGTGGGTCGTGTCAGCGGGCTTTGCCCGACAATATTCTGTTTTTATGGTTAAAGGCTGTTTCAGACGGCCTTTTCGACAAAATTGCGGTAAATTTCGGCAAACTCGTCGGCATGGCTTAAAAAGGGCGCGTGTGCGGCTTTGTCGATAAGGACCAGCTCGCTGTTGCTCAAATGGCGGTGTAAATATTCGCCCATGCGCGGCGGCGTGATGGCGTCTTTCTGTCCAAACACCAGCAGTGACGGCGTTTGAATAAGCGGCAACAGCGGACGCGCGTCGGCATGGTTGACCGCTTCAAGTGCGGCCTGTAAGGCGGAAGGCGTGCCGCAGCGCGCCAAATCGGGCAGCACCCGGTTTAAGATTTCGCCCGAATGCGGCGTGTGCAACAGTTGCAGTTGTAGAAACTGTTTAATATGTTTGGCATAATCCTGCTGAAATGCGCCGACCATCTTGCCCAAGGCAGGTTGTGCCAAGCCTTCGGGATAATCCGTGTCGGCAGTCAATCGGGCAAAACTTGCCGTCAGGCAGAGCGATCGGATTTTGTCGGGATAAAGCGCGGTCAGATACAGGGCAACCAATCCGCCCAGCGACCAGCCGAGAATGTGTGCCGGCGTGTCGATTTGTCCGGCGAAGGCTTCGGCAACGGCGGCAATATCAAACGGTTCGGCAAAAGGCGCATCGCCGTGTCCGGGCAAATCAAGCGCGCGGACGTCCCAATCGGTAGGCAGGCGCGGTATCAAATCGTCGAATACATGGCGGTTCGCCGCCCAACCGTGTATCAGATAAACTTTTTGGCGGAGTGTGGCATGAATGTTCTTTCTTGGTGGCGCAATTTGAAACGGCTCAATGCGCGACGTTGCGTATTATGCCACGATTCCGTTTCAGACGGCCTTTGCCGAGGCTGCGCAAACGATTTGACGGAATATTTTATCGACGCGGCACAAAGCTGCCCTTTGTGTTTCCGCCCTGTCGCGGGCGGGGCGGTGTGCGGCAGTTGCCAGAAAAAGCCGCCCGCATTTGATAGAATGTGGGCCTCGCTGTATTACGAACCGCCCGTCAGCAGCATGATACGCGAGCTGAAACACTTGGCCGATTTGGGCATGAGCCGTCCGTTGGCGGATTTGATGTGCCAAAACGCACCGGACTGGCTGGCGAAGGAACACTTCGATTTCGTCCTGCCCATGCCTTTGAGCAAAGAGCGGCGGCTCAAGCGCGGATTCAACCAAAGCGAGGCGTTGACGGATATTTTGGCAAAACGCTACGGCTGGACGCTGCTGCCGCGACACGCGGTTTTCAGACGGCATGGCGAGCCGCAAAGTACGCTGAAAAGCGACGAACGTCGGCGAAATATCAAGAATGCATTTAAAATCAAAGCCGAATTGCCGAAGGCGTGTAATATTCTGTTAATTGACGATGTCTTCACCACCGGCTCGACTTTGGACGAATTGGCGAAAACGCTGAAAAAATCAGGCGCAGGCCGGATTTGTTGTTGGTCTTTGGCACGGCCGCCAATGAAAAAATAGCTTAAAGTTTTTGACACCCATGGAACATTTCGGCATTATGCCACTCTATAAGTGATTGATTTATATGTTTACCATAGTTTTGTACCAACCCGAAATCCCGCCCAATACGGGCAATATCATCCGCCTGTGCGCCAATACCGGTGCTGATTTGCACTTGGTCAAGCCGCTTGGGTTTCCGCTGGATTCGTCCAAAATGAAACGCGCGGGTTTGGATTATCACGAGTTTGCCAAACTGACGGTACATGAGAATTTCGAAGACTGCCTCAAGGCACTCGAAGGCCGCCGCATTTTCGCGCTGACCACCAAAGGCTCTACCCGCCCAGACGAAGTTTCCTTCCGCGAAGGCGACGTGTTGCTGTTTGGTCCCGAAACACGCGGCCTGCCTGCCGAAGTTCTCGACAGCCTGCCTGCCGGACAAAAAATCCGCCTGCCGATGATGCCCGGCAGCAGGAGCATGAATCTTTCCAATACCGTCGCCGTGATTTTATTTGAAGCATGGCGACAAAACGGTTTTGCCGGCGGCGTATAACAGGCCGTCTGAAACCGCTGCGTTATCAACTCAAGAACGGAACCCGTTTTGACTTTTACCAAAAAAACCCTCCTTTCCTTAGCCGCCGCCACCATCGGCGTCCTTTCCATCAATGCCGCTGTTGCCGACAGCGTGGTCCGAGTCGAAAAACTGCATCCTTCTGCCAACCGCAGTTACAAAGTTGCCGGCAAACGCTACACGCCGCTGACCCAAGTTTCCTCTTTCAGCCAAACCGGCAAAGCCTCATGGTACGGCAACCAATTCCACGGCCGTAAAACTTCCAGCGGCGAGCGTTACAATATGAACGCCCTCTCCGCCGCCCACAAAACCCTCCCTATTCCCAGCTACGCACGCGTGACCAATATGCAAAACGGCAAAAGCGTCATCGTCCGTGTCAACGACCGCGGCCCTTTCCACGGCAACCGCGTCATCGATGTTTCCCGCGCCGCCGCCCAACAATTGGGTTTCATCAACCAAGGCACAGCCAACGTTAAAGTTGAACAAATCATCCCCGGCCAAACCGCCGCTCAAACCATTGTTTCCCCAAACAACAAAGAATTTTTGTTGATTTGAAATCCTTCGGTACCCAACGCGAAGCGCAGGCTTATCTGAACCAAGCCGCACAAAGCCTGCCGTCGGACAGCAAAATCATGCTGGAAAAACGCAACTACGAATACGTTGTCAAAATGGGTCCGTTCAATAGCCAAGAACGTGCCGCCGAAGCAGGCGAACGCGCCCGTCATCTGAATCTGGTGTCCGCCATCTGATTTCGTCCGCGTTACCGTTGAAGTTTGATACAATACAAGGCCGTCTGAAACCCGATTGCAAGGTTTCAGACGGCCTTTTTTAATCACAGGGGAACACCATGATCAGCAGGCTCACAGGCAAATTGATTGAGAAAAATCCGCCGCAGGTCGTTATCGACGTCAACGGCGTCGGCTATGAAGCCGACGTTTCCATGCAGACTTTCTACAACCTGCCCCCCGTTGGCGAAACCGTCCATCTCTACACCCAGCTTGTCGTCCGCGAAGACGCGCATTTGCTGTTTGGATTCGCCTCGGCCGAGGAACGCGCCACCTTCCGCCAACTGGTCAAAGTCAGCGGCATCGGTGCCAAAACCGCATTGGGCATTTTGTCGGCCATGAATGCCGACGAGCTGGCGCAAGCCGTCGCCGAAGAAGACGTCAAACGCCTCTCCTCCGCCCCCGGCATCGGCAAGAAAACTGCCGAACGCATGGTGTTGGAACTGCGCGGCAAACTCGTGTCCCATACCGTTTCAGACGGCCTGTTTGCCCCTGATGCCGTTGCCGACGAAAGCCAAGACATCATCAACACCCTGCTTGCCCTCGGCTACAACGAGCGCGAAGCCAAAGCCGCCACCAAAGGCATTCCCAAAGGCACGGAAGTCGGCGAAGGCGTACGCCTGGCCTTGAAAAACCTGCTCAAATAAGGCCGTCTGAAACATGAAAACCGCCGTACTGAGTGCCGCCTTGCTTCTAAGCGCGTGCGTCTATACCGAGACTCCGTACGGGCGCACCGCCGTCTTAGACTGCCCGTCCACGCGCAAACCACTGTCAACAAAACCGTGACCATCAACGCCCCGCCCGGGACGACCGTCATCTATCAAGACAGCGAACCCGTCCGCAATTACCCGGCCTATCCCGTTTATCCCCGCCGGGTTTATCGTTATCGATAAACAACGCTGACCGTTTGAAACCATAGGTTCAGACGGCCTGTTGAAAGACCAACCATGAAATACATCCTTCCCCTGCTTTTACTCCTGAGCGCCTGCACACCGGACACCAAGACCACGGATGCCGCATCCGTCCCCAAAACACACGGCTTCGCACACCGCCTGACCGAAGGCGAAAAACTGTTGACCCAAGCCCTCATCAAACAAGACCTCGCCGCCTACTTCAAACACGAAACCGGCGGCGCATTTGCCGAACAAGCCCCCTTATTCTCGGCCCAGCAACTTGCCGAACAGAAAAACATCCCCCAAAACGATGCCATCGGCGTTTACGGCAAAATCATCAAAACCCAAGGCCGCACCGCCTGGCTGCAAACCGACAAGCAAACCCTCAAACTCGATTTGGCCGAACCGCTGCAAGAAGCAGAAGGCGAAGTTACCCTCGTCTGCCAACATGAAAACACCGCCTTCCAAGACTGCCAAACAGAAGAAAACTTCGCCCGACGCTTTACCGAACAAATCTTCTCGGCTGTCGAGTCCGGACGCGTATCCGCCCAAACAGACGCACCGGCCGAAGAAATCATGGCCGGCCGCCTCATCCCGTTTTTGAGTGCCGCCAGCGACTTTACCGGCAACTTCAAAGCCTGCGCCACCACCATGACCGAATACTGCACCAGCCGCCTGGCACGCGAAATGCCCGAATCCGCAGTCCGCAAAAAAGCACAGGAATTGGGTTTGACCGAAATAGCATTTAAAAAGAAAAAATAAATATTTAGGCCGTCTGAACCCTATGGCGGCTGTGTTATAATCCGCACCTCATACAGGTCGGACAGACAGTCGCCGCGTATCGCGTAAGGCATACGGGGAGGAAAGTCCGGGCTCCACAGAGCAGAATGCCGGCTAACGGCCGGGCGCGGCAACGCGACGGAAAGTGGAACAGAAAGCAATACCGCCGATGATTGCCTTCGGGCAAAACAGGTAAGGGTGAAAAGGTGCGGTAAGAGCGCACCGTGCATTTGGTAACAAAGCGCAGCAGGCTAAACCCCATTCGGAGCAAGACCAAACAGAACGCGATGACGCTGCTCGCCGAGCGTTCGGGTAGGTTGCTTGAGCACACCAGCAATGATGTGCCTAGAGGAATGACTGTCCGCGACAGAACCCGGCTTACCGTCCGAGCTGTATGTCCCCATACCGCGGCAGGTTTTAAAAACCTGCCGCATTTATCGAAATAAAAAGGCCGTCTGAAACCTGAATCTTGGTTTCAGACGGCCTTTTTTTTAAACCGCTGTTTATGGACGGTATTCCGGTTTCATGCCGTTGGGCAAAAGCTGCCATACATAGCCGGTGGTTTTCATTTTGCCGGCCACTTCGCCTGCCTCGTCGCCATAGCCCCAGAAATAATCCACACGGACCGCGCCTTTGATCGCGCTGCCGGTGTCTTGCGCCATAATCAGGCGGTTGAGGGCTTTTTTTGGTGATCGGATGGGCAGTGGCGACAAACAGCGGTGCGCCAAGCGTGATGTAGTGACGGTCGATGGCACCGGCGTATTCGCCCATCAACGGCGTACCCAATGCGCCCACCGGGCCGGAATCGCCGCTGCCGGTCAGCTCGCGGAAGAAGACGTAGCTTGGGTTTTGCCCCAAAACTTCGGCAAGGCGGCCGGGGTTTTGCTTCATATAGGCCTTGATGCCCTGCATGCTGGTCTGACCCAGCGGCAGATAGCCTTTGTCCGCCATATAGCGGCCGATGGAAACATACGGATGTTCGTTTTTATCGGCAAATCCGACGCGGATGTATTTGCCGGACGGCGTTTTCAGACGGCCTGAACCTTGAATGTGCATAAAGAAAAGTTCGACCGGATCATCTGCGTAACCCAAAATCGGGGCTTTGCCGTTAAGCGCGCCACCGTTGATTTGGCTGCGGGTGTAGTAAGGAACAAAACGGCTGCCTTCAAAACGGCCTTTCAGCGCGGTGCTGCGTGCTGTAATCGGGAATCTGGACAAGTCGGCCGTGTATGCGCCGCTGTTGTCGATGACACCGCTGTTTGGCCGGTTTGGCGGATGCGGACGGTGGCTTTGCTGCCCCTCAAGTTTGCAGCCAGCGGAACGGAAACAAAATCGTTCGGAATGCCGTAAATAGGGAAACGGGATTGGCTTGTGGATTTGTCGTCGCCGTGCAGGACCGGTTCGTAATAGCCGGTAATGGTGCCGGCAGGATTGCCGCCGTTATCGACGCGCCATGCGGTGAAATAGCGCTCGAAAAAGTGCTTGGCTTGGAAATGGTGCACCGGCGTTTGCATGGCTTGGATACAAACGTCCTGCCAGCCTTGGCGGTTTTTAAGTTTTTCACAGCCTAAACGGAAAGACTGCAGGCTTTTGGTAAAGTGTTGGAGGTCCCAGTGCGGCAATTCGTTGTAGGAAACTACGGTGTAGTTTGCTCCTCCCCCACTCACTGTCGTACCGACGGGATCGGGCGTACCGGTGGGGCGGTCGGGGCCTTTGATAACGCTGGTGTCGGTTTCGGGGAGGTTTTTAATGCTTTTGCTCGGACAGGCGGCAAGAATGGCCGCGGCAATGCTGACGAGCGTAATGCGGTACAAATGTTTTTTCATGGAATCAATAGCGTGTCGAAAGGCCGTCTGAAAGCGATTTTTCAGACGGCCTATGTTGGAAAGCGCTGATTTTAACACAAAAAAGCGTTTTATCGGCGCGGCGGCAATTTGACGACAACCGTATCGGCCAGCATATCGTAGAGCGTGCGGCGGTCGCGTTTGACGGAAAAGAGCATGATGAAGTTGATGAAGGCTATAAGCAGAGAAATCAGGTTTCCACCCGTGTCACTTATTGCCAACGATACAATAGTTACCACAACACCAACGGCAAGCGCCCAAACAACTTCGCGGATTAAAACCGTTCCTTCAAAACCTGGATTATTCCCGTCACTTTTTAACACGCGTATGCCCATAATTTTTTTACCTAAAGACTGACCGTCCCGGCTCATGTAATACAGTTGGAAGATACCGAAAACCAAATAAACAGCCAAAGAAATAAAAATGTTATGGCAAAATATTCAGGGGTATTAAAAAGAGAAGATTCCGAAACTAATTCTTTGCTTTCATCTAAAGTGAAAACTACCATCACAATGAATGGCAACCATATCAAAAAAGTAAACAGATTATTCAATAAATATGCCGCAACCCTCGCCCCCGGCGAAGCAATATGGACATCTACTATTTCTGTTTGAGGCAAATCCGACAAATTGATTTTGCTCATTTAATCTTCCTCTGTACCATTAATGAAATGCAATTTCATTGCCATCTTAACCTATTTTCCCATCATTCTAAAAATTTTCGATAAAAACCTTTACATTTTCCGCAGACGGCGTTAAAACGTTTGTTTTCCCCTTTTTTATAGTGGGTTAACAAAAATCTGAACAAAGCGGCAGGCGATGCCGTTCCGATTTTTGTTAATGCACTATAAACTTATCCGGATTTTCTTTGTAAGGAGTAACACATGAAAGTAGGTTTTGTCGGCTGGCGCGGTATGGTCGGCTCTGTTTTGATGCAGCGTATGAAAGAAGAAAACGACTTCGCCCATATTCCCGAAGCGTTTTTCTTTACCACTTCCAATGTCGGCGGTGCCGCACCTGATTTCGGTCAGGCGGCCAAAACATTGTTGGATGCCAACGATGTTGCCGAATTGGCAAAAATGGACATCATCGTAACCTGCCAAGGCGGCGATTACACCAAATCCGTGTTCCAACCCCTGCGCGACAGCGGCTGGAACGGCTACTGGGTTGACGCGGCTTCTTCCCTGCGCATGAAAGACGATGCGATTATCGTCCTCGACCCTGTCAACCGCAACGTCATCGACAACGGCCTCAAAAACGGCGTGAAAAACTACATCGGCGGCAACTGCACCGTTTCCCTGATGCTGATGGCTTTGGGCGGCCTGTTCCAAAACGATTTGGTCGAATGGGCAACCAGCATGACCTACCAAGCCGCTTCCGGCGCGGGTGCGAAAAATATGCGTGAACTCATCAGCGGCATGGGCGCGATTCACGCCCAAGTAGCGGACGAGCTTGCCGACCCTTCCAGCGCGATTCTCGACATCGACCGCAAAGTGTCCGATTTCCTGCGCAGCGAAGACTATCCGAAAGCCAACTTCGGCGTACCGCTCGCCGGCAGCCTGATTCCTTGGATTGATGTGGATTTGGGCAACGGCCAGTCCAAAGAAGAATGGAAGGGCGGCGTGGAAACCAACAAAATCCTCGGCCGCAGCGACAATCCGACCGTAATCGACGGCTTGTGCGTGCGCATCGGTTCTATGCGCTGCCACAGCCAAGCCATTACCCTGAAGCTGAAAAAAGACCTGCCCGTTTCCGAAATCGAAGCGATTTTGGCAGGCGCAAACGATTGGGTGAAAGTCATCCCCAACGAAAAAGAAGCCAGCATCCACGAGCTGACGCCTGCCAAAGTAACCGGCACGCTGTCTGTTCCCGTCGGCCGTATCCGCAAACTGGAAATGGGCGGCGAATACATCAGCGCGTTCACTGTCGGCGACCAACTCTTGTGGGGCGCTGCCGAACCTTTACGCCGTGTATTGCGCATTATCTTGGGCAGCCTGTAATTGAGGTTGGCATGAAAAAAGCAACGGTTTAGGCCGTTGCTTTTTTGGATAATAACAAGGCCGTCTGAACCTTTCAGACGGCCTTTTTCCTATTCTTTCTTACCGGCCAAACCGATTTCTTTGGTGGAATCGCCAACTTTGATTTGCGCCTTACCGGCAATTTCTTCAGCCTGCGGGCCGAAGAGTTTCAAATCGTAACGACCGTTTTCGATACCGTTCAAACTGGTTTTACCGCTGATGGCGGCTTTGCCGTTGTTATTGGCAATGCCTGCGGCAAGCAGGTCGACATTATTGTGGGAAGCCATGCTGCTGATGTTGCCGTAACCTTGTTTTTTATCGAAATCGACGGTGTATTTCAGACGGCCGCTGCGGTCGTCGCCGTTAAATGCGATACCCGAATACTGATAGCTGCCTTGTTTGGGCAAATTGCGATATGCAGTTTCATCGCCTTGGACTTCGCCGACGGTGAATGTGTATGTATCGAGGTTTTGCAGCTTGCCTGCGTCATCGGCTTTTTGTTTGGCGTAACGCGCGGCAACAGTGGAATAATTTTGTTTATACACTTGGAAGTCGCCGGTTTCCAAAGTGATAACTTGGCCGTTTACCTTGATTTTTTGGGCGTAGTCGTAAGAGGATACTTTATCGGTTTTCAAAAAGCCGGTATCGAGTTTGTCGCCTTTTTGCAGGGTTTGCGGTTTACCGTTGGCCGTCAGCTCCAACGTACCGTTTTCAGGGACGGATTCGTTCAATTCAACGGACAACACGCCTTTCGGATGCGGATTGAGCGGCTCGGTAACGGCATTCGACAAGCCGCTTGTTGCGCCGCCGCAGGCAGCCAACATCAAAGACAGGGAAGCCGTCAAAGCAGAAATGCGGAGGGTTCTCATCATTTTTTCCTTTCCTTTTTATTTGGTATGATATTTATCATATCCCTAAAAAAATGAACAATAAATGATTTTTGTCAAAATCAAGCATTTTGAATATTAATTTTATAAATATTGAAACATTTTTAGAATATCGGGTATTCAGTCTATTCAAAATCCCTTCCGCTATAATCATTTTATTTTACAAACGGATTTCATCATGCCGAAAATCACCCTTATCGCCGCTTACGCCGCCCGCCGCTGTATCGGCATCAACAACACCATGCCTTGGCATTTGCCCGAAGATTTTGCCTTTCAAATCCTACACCACCGGCAAACCCGTCATTATGGGCCGCAAAACATGGGAATCGCTGCCGCGCAAGCCGCTGCCCGGCCGTCAAAATATCGTCATCACCCGCCAAGATTATCAGGCCGAAGGCGCGCAAACGGCGGCTTCTTTGGAAGATGCGCTGGCTTTGTGTCAGGGGGTTGAAGAAGTCATCATCATGGGCGGCGCGCAAATTTATGCACAAGCCCTGCCGATTGCCACAGATTTGCGCTTGACCGAAGTCGGTTTGGATGTGGACGGCGATGCGTTTTTTCCTGAGTTTTCCACAGAAACATGGCAAGAAGCCTCTCGGGAAAATCATGTTTCCGCCAAAGGCATCGAATACGCGTTTGTGCATTATGTGAAGGCATAATCCGACAACGCAAAGGCCGTCTGAAACCCTGTTTTTCAGGTTTCAGACGGCCTTTTTATTTCGTTTGTTTACGGCATGCTGTTTAAGCCGTTTTGTTTTTCAAAGGCAGTTTGATATGCGGTTTGGCCGGCTTGGGCGCTTCTTTCAGTCCAAGTTCGATTTGCTGCTCTTCGCTCAACAAATTGCTCCAGTCGCCTTTTTTATACCAGTCGCGGCCGTCCAATTCGATGGGGTGTTGGATGCGTTCGCAACCGTTGCCGCATTGTAAATCGTCTTCTTTGCAGTATTTGTCGCAACCCCAGCAGATACGCTCGGGATTTTTCGGGAAAATGGGAAATTTCTTGGCCATGATGTTCTTCTTTTGTTTGTGTGCGGTATGGGCAGAATTATAAGTGATTTGAATGGGACTGGCGGCGGGTTTATCGTGTTTTACGCTGATTTTTTAAGATGTGTTAACCTTTCAGACGGCCTATACTGTAAAAACTATCCCTATTCGGTACAACAAGAGGACCCAATATGAACATATGCCGTCTGACGCCTGAATTTGTCGAGCCTTTATCCCTCGCGCTGTTTGAGGAATGGCACGATTTTGCGCCGTGGTCGTCTCTGGACAAAATCCGTGCATATTACGCGCAGTGCCTTAATGGGGATAACTTGCCGCTGGCGTTTGCGGCTGTGGATAAGGAAGGGCAGCTGATGGGTTCGGCGGCATTGAAGCGGTTTGATATGGCGTGTTTTCCCGAATACGAATATTGGCTGGGCGATGTGTTCGTTTTACCGCAATTTCACGGTTTGGGCGTAGGCAGGCAGCTGGTTTCGTTTTGTCTGGATAAAGCACGCGAACTGGGTTTGCCGCATCTGTTTCTCTATACGCCGGATGTGCAGGCCGTGTATGAAAAGTTTGGCTGGAAAGAAATCACACAGACTTGGCACAACGGGGAAGCCGTATCCGTCATGAAATTGGATTTATAGCTTGAAAAGAATAAAAGGTCGTCTGAACATTTGGTTTCAGACGGCCTTTGTTTTTTGAATGATACAAAACTACCCTATCCGCTTAAACGGTGGCAAACAGGCCAATAATTGCTGGCCGTAGCGTTGCGTTTTGACGCGGTTGTCGAGGATGGTCACGCGGCCGTAATCCTGTTCGGTACGGATAAGGCGGCCGACGGCTTGGATCAGTTTGATGCTGGCTTCAGGCACCGTAATTTCGATAAAGGGATTGCCGCCGCGTTGTTCAATCCAACGGTTTTGGGTTTCTCGATGGGATTGTCCGGCATCGCAAACGGCAGCTTGGCAATAATGACTTGCACGCAGGCCGTGCCGGGTAGATCGAGCCCTTCGGCAAAACTGTCGAGGCCGAAAATAATGCTGGCTTTGCCTTCGGCAATGGCTTGATGGTGCCTTTGTAAAAGAACAGCCTTGGGCAACTCGCCCTGCACAAGCAGAAGCGGCAAATATTCGTCAGGCAGGCGCAAGGCGACGTCCTGCATTTGTTTGCGCGAGGAAAACAACACCAGCGTGCCGATGGCTTCAACCGGCGAAACCAGCTTCGGCAACCATTCGACAATGGCGGCCGTGTGCGCATCAGGGTCTTTCGGGCTGGCATGAACCGGCGGAATATACAGCTCGCCTTGCGCATCGAAATTAAACGGGCTTTCCAAAGCGAGCGTGGTGGTTTCGGGCAGCCATAATAGGCCGGTTTGGCGCAAAATCAGGTTGAAGCTGCCGAGCGATTGCAGGGTGGCCGAAGTCAGCACCGCACCTGCCACGCGCCGCCACAGATTGTTGGCAAGGTGGGATGCGCTGCTGATGGGGCTGGCGTTGAAAATATAGTCGTTTTTGTCGTCGGTACGGCGGGTTATCCATTTTGCCAACGGCTCTTCGCCCTCGATAGGAACGGTGGAGAGTAAATCCCAAACCGCGCTGATTTGTTCGATACGGGCGATAAAAAGGCCAAACTCGCTGGTCAGGCGGTCGATGAGCGCGCCGTCCTGTTCTTTCGCGGCGTGCGGCGGAAAGCGCATCGTTCAGGCCGACAACGTGTTTGAGCAAGCTACGCGCAGCAATGGCCGTATTGGAAACTGTGGTTTCCAGGCCTTCGGGGATTTTGCCGTCTTCCCACAGCCAAGTCGGTTCGTTGTGTTTCCGTCTGTCGTTTTCAGACGACCCCAGACTTAAAGACGGCTCTTCCGCCAAATGGAACTGCCATTCGTGCAGGCTGTCGAGCAAGGATGTGGCAGCTTCGTCGGCAAGGTTGGCAAGTTCGGCTTTATCGGTCAGCGCGGCAATTTTACCGGTCAGCTGCGGCAGTTTTTCCAGCGTCCAAACGGCAATATTCCATGAATGTTCGGCGGCAAAGCGGCTGAGGGCTTTTTTGGGCAGGTGGTGCGCTTCGTCTATGCAATAGAAACTGTTTTCGGGCGCAGGCAGAATCACGCCGCCGCCCATGCTGATGTCGGCAAGCAAAAGATCGTGGTTGGCAACGACGACATCGACGGTATCCAAGACATCGCGCGCCAGGTAAAACGGGCATTCCGGACGGTTGGGACAGGCGGATTTCAGGCAGCCGTGGCGGTCGTTGGTCACTTTGAGCCAAATCGCGTCATCGATTTTTTCCGGCCAAGTGTCGCGGTCGCCATTAAAGCGGCGGGCGGAAAATTCATCGGCAATGTCGCGCAACAAGTTCAATTCTTCCGGCTTGGGTTTGCTGTCCCACAACACTTCCGGCGCTTCAAAACCAAGCAGGTTTTGCTGGGCATTGTTTTGCGTCAGTTGATAGAGTTTGTAGGGGCAAAGATAACGGCCGCGCCCTTTGGCAAGCGCAAAGGTCAGCTCCAAACCGCTTTTTTCTACCAGAAACGGCAAATCTCGGTCAACCAACTGCTCCTGCAAGGCCACCGTCGCGCTGCTGACAATCAACCGTTTGCCGCGTGTTTGCGCCATGATGCCGCCGGCCAAAAGGTAGGCCAACGATTTACCCACGCCGGTCGGCCCTTCGATCACAGCAATGCTCTCACCCTCGCGTTTGGGCGCTTCTTCGCCTTCTTCACGCGTCAACGTCCGCGAAAAAGCGTTGGCAATCGCCGCAATCATTTCCCGTTGCGAAGCGCGCGGACGGAAACCGGGCAGGTTTTTGCCGATGTTTTGGTAATGGTCGCGGATGGCGTTTTTTTCTAAATCGGTGAGCATTGAGGCCGTCTGAATGGGTTTGCAAGAATAGCGTATTTTAGCATTTTTACCTTCATGAAGCCTTCGTAAAGTCTTACTCTATTTTAGGGTTTGGCATTTTGATGGCGATGGACGAACCGAAAAACCATAACCGGTTTTAACCAAGCAAAAGGCCGTCTGAAACTTTAGCCGCACTGATGCAGAGGCACCCACAATTTTTGCTTCTCGGATTTGTTTTTCTCGTAGCGGTTCCACGCTTTTTCATGAAAATAAAAGACGACGGTATTGACGATGGGTTCGACCAAAGCCACCGCACTGGAAACACCGATACTGCCGGTCAGAATATAGGCGACACTAAATGCGACGCTGAAATGCAAAATAGCAAATGTAATGGTTTTAATCATTTTATTTTCCTGATACATTGATGTTTTAATAGCTACATAATAATTATTATCAACTGAATCGTATATTTTAAATCCTTTATCTTTATTTAGATTTTATAAATCGATATTTTATTTTTGATAGGAATTTTATGAATCCGCTCCAAATTGTCGTCCTCGACCGCGATACCCTCGTCAACCGCCCGTTTGAATTTGATTTCCCACATACATTAAGCAGCTACGGCACAACCGAAGCGCACGAAACGCTGGCGCGTATCCACGGCGCGGACATTGTGATTACCAATAAAGTCGTGATTTCCGCCCAAGCCTTTGCCGAAAATCCACAACTCAAGCTGGTTGCCGTTACCGCGACCGGCGTCAACAATGTGGACGTTGAGGCCGCCAAACAAAACGGCACGGCAGTGTGCAATATCCGCGCTTACGGCAATGAATCCGTGGCGGAACACGCGTTTATGATGATGATTACCCTGATGCGCAACCTGCCTGCCTATCAGCGCGACGTTGCGGCAGGCTTGTGGGAAAACTCGCCGTTTTTCTGCCACCTCGGCGCACCGATGCGTGATTTAAACGGCAAAACGCTGGCGATTTTCGGTCGCGGCAATATCGGTAAAACGCTGGCAACTTATGCACAGGCTTTCAAAATGAATGTCGTGTTCGCCGAACATAAAAATGCCCAAAGCGTCCGCGACGGCTATGTTTCCTTTGACGAAGCCATCCGCTCCGCCGATGTCGTGTCGCTTAATTGCCCGCTCACACCGCAAACGGCCAATATGATAGGCGAAACCGAATTACAACAAATGAAACCCGGCGCCATCCTCATCAACTGCGGGCGCGGCGGCTTGGTCGATGAAGCCGCTTTGGTTGCGGCGTTGAAATACGGCCAAATCGGCGGTGCAGGTTTTGACGTGTTGACACAAGAGCCGCCGCGCGACGGCAACCCTCTGCTGAAGGCCCGACTGCCCAACCTCATCGTCACGCCACACATTGCATGGGCAAGCCAAGAGGCCGCCAACCGCCTGTTTGACATCCTTTTGGACAACATCAACCGCTTCGTGGCCGGCAATCCGCAAAATCTGGTTTAATCTATGGAAAACCTGTTGATAAAGTTGTGAACAATTTTAAAGGCCGTCTGAAATATTCAGACGGCCTTTATTAATCTTTATTTATTTCATAAAGTTATCTATCAAATAGGTTAAATCTTTTCATTCTTCATTGTGGATAACCCTATAAAAAGGCCGTCTGAAATACTCAGACGGCCTTTTGTTTACCCAGGCAAATTAAATATCGTATGTGGTTGAAGCGGTATCGCCGCCCTTACCTGTCCAGTTGGTATGGAAGAACTCGCCGCGCGGTTTGTCGGTACGCTCGTAGGTGTGCGCGCCGAAGTAGTCGCGTTGCGCTTGCAGCAGGTTGGCCGGCAGACGCTCAGAAGTGTAGCCGTCAAGGAAGGTAATGGCGGAAGCCATGCAAGGCATCGGAATACCGCACTCGATCGCTTTGGCCACCACTTTACGCCATGCAGGCAGACAGGTTTCCAATACGCCTTTGAAATAAGGATCGGAACCCAAGAACACCAAATCGGGATTGGCTTCGTATGCGTCGCGGATGTTGCCCAAGAAGGCGCTGCGGATAATGCAGCCTTCGCGCCACAAGAGGGCGGTGTTGCCGTAATTCAATGCCCAATCGTTGTTTTCGCTGGCTTCGCGGATCAACATAAAGCCTTGTGCATAAGAGATGATTTTGGATGCCAACAGGGCTTGGCGCAACGCATCCACCCATGCGGCTTTGTCGCCTTCAATCGGGGTAATGGTTTTGCCAAACAGGCTGTTTGCTTGGACGCGTTGGTCTTTGAACGCAGAAACGCAACGTGCAAACACGGCTTCAGAAATCAGCGTCAGCGGGATGCCCAAATCGAGGGCGTTGATGCCGGTCCATTTGCCCGTGCCTTTTTGACCAGCGGTATCGAGGATTTTTTCGACCAAAGGTTCGCCGTTTTCGTCTTTGTAGCCCAAAATCGCGGCGGTGATTTCAATCAGGTAGGAATCCAGCTCGGTTTGGTTCCATTCGCTGAAAATGCGGTGCATTTCGTCGTAGCTCAGACCCAAGCCGTCTTTCATGAATTGGTAGGCTTCGCAAATCAACTGCATGTCGCCGTATTCGATGCCGTTGTGCACCATTTTGACGAAGTGGCCCGCGCCGTCTCGGCCAACCCAGTCGCAGCAGGGTTCTCCTTGAGGCGTTTTGGCGGAGATGGCTTGGAAAATCGGCTTAACGGCAGGCCATGCGGCTTCGTCGCCACCAGGCATAATGGACGGACCGTGACGCGCGCCTTCTTCACCACCGGAAACGCCCGCGCCGATAAAGCGGATACCTTTTGCCGCCAGCTCGTGTGTGCGGCGGGTGGAATCAGGATAGTTGGCGTTGCCGCCGTCAATAATGATGTCGCCTTCATCCAAAAGTGGAACAAGTTGTTCGATAAAATCGTCCACAACAGAACCGGCGCGCACCATCATCATGATTTTGCGTGGTTTTTCTAATTTATCAACCAGATCTTGCAGTGAATATGCGCCGATAATATTGGTATTTTTGGCTGCGCCGTTTAAAAAATCATCTACTTTGCTGGTCGTACGGTTGTATGCGACAACTTTAAAGCCGTTGTCGTTCATGTTGAGAATCAGGTTTTGCCCCATTACGGCAAGGCCGATTACGCCAATGTCGCCTTTCATTTGATGAAACTCCATTATTAATTAAATTTATCAAATATAACTCTAACTGATTTACACGTTTTTAACAATCCTTAACTTTTTAATTTTTTGAAAAGATGCCTTTACGTTTCAGACGGCCTTTGCCTTTGGGAAAACAAACTATAACTTAGATTTTAAATAATAAATAGAAGATGATATTGAGTGCTGCCACAGCTTGTTGATAACTTTGATTAAAACAATTTTTCAAATACTTAGCTGATATTTTTTGATGAGGATAAAGTATGGTCGGCCTTGTTTGTATATGTGGATAAAATGTTTCTGCCGCTTCATTCTGTGGGTAAATTTTCGCCTGTGCACAACCTTAGCTTGTTTTATACTTCTCCAATCGGAACTGATTGAGTAGGGAAATAGTCAAATGTTTTTTTATTTCTGAATATTTTCATATTTCCTCTTGTTCAAGTTGGGAAAAGGCCGTCTGAAAATATTTAAATTAATGGAGTGAATATGAAATTTTCCTTTGGTATTAAATTGTTATCTATTTTGGTCTTGGCTGCTTGTGCGCAACAGCCGGCTCTGAAACCTCAAGTTGCCCTGCCCTCCGTATCTGTGGATAACCATGCGCCGGAACAAGGGACGGGGCTGACCGAGCAGAAATTGATCCGTGCCAAACATTATATGGCGGCGTCTGCCAACCCGTTGGCAACCGAGGTGGGATACGAGGTTTTGAAACGCGGCGGCAGCGCGATAGATGCGATGATCGCCATGCAGACGACCTTAGGTCTGACCGAACCGCAGTCTTCTGGTTTGGGCGGCGGCGCGTTTTTGGTGTATTGGGACAATAAGGCGAAAAACTGACGACGTTTGATGCCCGCGAAACGGCGCCGAAAGCGGCAACACCGGCGCTTTTCTTGGATGAAAACGGCAAGCCGATGGGCTTTATGAACGCAGTGGTCGGCGGCCGTTCGGTCGGCGTGCCGGGGATTCCGAAGCTGCTGGAAGATGTCCACAAGCGTTACGGCAAATTGCCGTGGGCAAGTCTGTTTGACAAACCGATTGCTTTGGCGGAACAAGGCTTTACCGTTTCACCACGCATGGCGAAATCCATCGAGCAGAATCTGGAGCCTTTGAAACGTTATCCGCAAACCGCCGCGTATTTCCTGCCCGACGGCAAGCCTTTGGCAGCGGGAACGGTGTTGAAAAACCCTGAATTTGCCCGCTCCGTACGCCTGTTGGCGGAAAAAGGCAGCGCGCCGTTTTATCAGGGGGCGCAGGCGCAGAATATTGTCCGTGCCGTTACCGGCGCTGTGGATAACCCCGGCAAAATCAGTATGGCGGATTTGAAAAACTACCGCGTTATCGAGCGCGAACCGGTTTGCGCGCCGTATCGTGAATACGAAGTCTGTGGCATGGGCGCGCCAAGTTCAGGCACGATTGCTTTGGGCGAGATTTTGGGCGTCTTGCAAAATCAGGATATGAAGGCGTTGGGCGCGGAAAATATCCACAGTTGGCGCTGGATAGGCGATGCGTCGCGGATTGCGTTTGCCGACCGCGATTTTTACGTCGGCGATCCCGCGTTTGTCAACGTCCCGACCCGTGCCCTGATTTCGCAGGCTTACCTGAAACCGCGTGCCGAAGAAATCCGCCAATCCGACAAGGCGTTGGAAAACATTCAGGCGGGTCAATTCGGTAAGGCATACGCGCAGGGGATGGCGGTCGAGCTGCCGTCCACCAGCCATTTGGTGGTTGTGGATAAAGACGGCAACGTCGTGTCGATGACGACTTCGATTGAAAACGCGTTTGGCTCGGGACTAATGGCAAACGGCTATCTGCTCAACAATGAATTGACCGATTTTGCTTTCAACCCTGTCGGCGCAGATGGTAAAACGGTAGCCAACAGCGTGGCGGGCGGCAAGCGGCCGCGTTCTTCGATGGCGCCGACCATTGTAATGAAAGACGGCAAGCCTTATCTGGCAGTCGGTTCGCCCGGCGGCAGCCGCATTATCGGCTTCGTCGCCAAAACGCTGGTGGCGCATATCGATTGGGGCATGGACATTCAGGCGGCAATCTCTCTGCCGAATATGCTCAACCGCGGCAGCCAGTATGAAATCGAGGATAAAACTGCAGCGGCGGACAAAGCGTCAGCATTGGAAAAACTGGGCTACAAAGTCCAAATCCGCGATTTGAATTCCGGCGTACAAGGCATTGTGATCGGCAAAGACGGTTTGCTCGGTGGCGCCGACCCGCGTCGCGAAGGCAAGGTTATGGGCGATTGATATTGTCGGTTTGACATGAAAAAGGCCGTCTGAAACCAAGTTCAGACGGCCTTTTTAGTTTGGGAAAATATATGGATAAGATGTGTATAAGAATAGAGTTGAATTTTAATATTTTTATTTTTCAATAAGATAAAAAGAATAAATATGTGGATAATTAATTGTGGAAAATGACATGATTTAGGCCGTCTGAACCTTTCAGACGGCTTTCTCATTGGACTGCTTTATCTATTTTTTATCAGGCTGCCGGCAACTCGTGAAAAGCGGTGGGCAATTCTTCGTCATCGGCAAACTCAACCCATTCGTAAGCAGTTTCGTCTGCCAAAACGGCACGCAACAGCGCATTATTGATGGCATGACCTGATTTGTAACCTTCAAATGCGCCAATAATCGGATGGCCGACAATGTACAAATCGCCAATTGCATCCAGGATTTTGTGGCGGACAAATTCATCGGGATAGCGCAAACCTTCCGGATTCAAAACGTCCATGTCGTCAATCACGATAGCGTTGTTCAAATTGCCGCCCAGTCCGAGATTATGGGCGCGCATCATTTCCACTTCGTGCATAAAGCCGAAGGTACGGGCGCGGGCAATTTCATCGATATAGGATTTTCCTGCAAAATCAATCTCAAAAGTGGGCGAGCTGCGGTTGAAAACCGGATGGTCGAATTCGATGGTTAAAGTAACTTTAAAGCCGTCGTAAGGCGTAAAACGCACCCATTTTCCGGTTTCTTTGATTTCAATGGGTTTGAGGATTCTTAAAAAACGTTTTTGGGCTTTTTGATCGACAACGCCCGCATCTTGCAAAAGATAAATAAACGGCAGGCTCGAGCCGTCCATAATCGGGATTTCGGGCGCGTTCAATTCAATCAAGGCATTGTCGATGCCGTAGGCAGACAGAGCCGACATAATGTGTTCAATCGTACCGATGCGCACGCCTTTATCGGTAACGATGGTTGAAGAGAGGCGGGTATCGTTGATCAAATAAGGATTCAATTGGATGACTTCACCCATTTCCCCGCTCAAATCAGTACGGCGGAACGAAATACCGCTGTTTTCTTCGGCAGGATGCAAAGTCAGAGCGACCCTTTCGCCCGAATGCAGGCCAACACCGGTAACGCTTACTGATTTGGCTAAAGTCCGTTGCAGCATAATTGCTTCCTTTTAAAAAATCTAATGGGCAAATGATACGTTAAAAAGGAAAAAACAAGCCATCATTTTTAATAGTATTTGCCAATATGGATGTTTTGCAGGGATGAACTTCACGTTTTGAATTATCCACAAAGATGTGTGAAATTGAAGTGGGTAATTTGGTTTATCCACAGGTAAATAGGGAAACTAAGATTTTATCCTTTTTTATTCCGACATTCAGTTGGGGTTTGCCTCAAAGATAAAAAGTGATTATTGGATTGGTTTTAAAAAAAAATATTCTGTTATCCACAAAGGATCGGGACCATCATCAAAATCATCGTTTTAAAAATTTAAATACTATGATTTGAAGAAAAAACTGAGTTATCAGCACAAAAACGGCAAAATACAGAAAAATAGAACTAAATTTATGAAAATCATAAACTTATAAAAAACTAAGATGAAAAAATGAAATTTATGAAATAAAATACCAAAAAACAGGACCATTTAGACAAATCCGATATTTTCCTACAATCAAGAATTTCACGTTTTGTTTATTTAAATCAAACATTTTAAAAGTAATTACATGTAATTCTAGAAAGTAATTTTATTTCAGGATACAATGGCCTCACTGAGAAATTTTTCCCATTCCATCTAAAGGAGTAGCAAAATGAGTATTAAAGTAGCGATTAATGGTTTTGGCCGTATCGGTCGTCTGGCATTACGTCAAATTGAAAAAGCCCAAGGTATCGAAGTCGTTGCTGTTAACGACTTGACTCCTGCCGACATGCTGTTGCACCTCTTCAAATACGACAGTACCCAAGGCCGCTTTGAAGGCTCTGCCGAATTGAAAGACGACGCTATTGTTGTTAACGGCAAAGAAATCAAAGTATTTGCCAATCCTAATCCTGAAGAATTGCCTTGGGGCGAGCTGGGTGTGGACGTCGTCCTCGAATGTACCGGTTTCTTTACCAATAAAACCAAAGCGGAAGCCCATATCCGTGCCGGTGCGCGCAAAGTTGTGATTTCGGCTCCCGGCGGCAATGATGTGAAAACCGTTGTATACGGCGTAAACCAAGATATTTTGGACGGCAGCGAAACCGTCATCTCCGCCGCTTCTTGTACGACTAACTGTCTGGCTCCTATGGCTGCGGTATTGCAAAAAGAATTCGGTATTGTCGAAGGCTTGATGACCACCATCCACGCCTATACCGGCGACCAAAACACTCTTGACGCGCCACACCGCAAAGGCGACTTCCGCCGCGCCCGTGCTGCTGCCTTGAATATCGTACCGAACAGCACCGGTGCCGCTAAAGCCATCGGCTTGGTTATCCCTGAATTGAACGGCAAACTTGATGGTTCTGCCCAACGCGTTCCCGTTGCTACCGGCTCTTTGACCGAACTGGTTTCTGTTCTCGAGCGTCCTGTGACCAAAGAAGAAATCAATGCTGCGATGAAAGCTGCCGCCAGCGAGTCTTACGGCTACACTGAAGATCAAATCGTTTCTTCCGACGTCATCGGTATTGAATACGGTTCACTCTTCGATGCCACTCAAACTCGCGTGATGACCGTAGGCGACAAACAATTGGTGAAACCGTTGCTTGGTACGACAATGAAATGTCTTACACTTGCCAATTGGTTCGTACCTTGGAATTCTTTGCCAGCAAAATCTAAAGGATAACGGACTGAATCAATCAGTCTGTGGATAATTAAAAGGCCGTCTGAACATTTCAGACGGCCTTTTGTTTGTAGATAAATTCAATTTGCAATCAGATTGTGGATAGTTTAATCACTGTGGCACATTTGTTTTCTATCCTAAACTGTACTTCATAATCCGCAATATTCATCACATAAACCCGTTCGGGAATATCTTGATAGGCAGGGCGAGGATCTTGGGCGATGCTTTGTTCAATGAGATGTTTTTCTTCTGTGGATAAATGTTCCGCAAGCGTACTTTCTGCCCAAACAACGTTCAATTCTTCAGGTTTGCCGCTGACAAAGCCTGATGATGCGTCAGGTTTGGATTCGACAAAGGGGATGTAGGGTTTGATATCCACTACCGGAGTCCCGTCCAACAGGTCTGCGCCTCTGCAATAGATGCGGACAGGTTTGCCTGTTTCGATGCGTTCGAGTTTTAGCAGGGATAAACCGAGATGATTGGGGCGGTGCGGGCTGCGCGTGGCAAATACGCCCATTTTTTGTTTGCCTCCAAGCCGTGGCGGACGCACCATTTGCGCCCAACCTTCATCCAATACGCCGTGGAAAATAAAACTTATCCACACATAGTCGAAATCTTCCAATCCCCGAACGCTGTCTGCGGTAAATTCAGGGGTGAGTTCAATGCAAATTTCTGCTGCAGGAACTAAACCGGGTTGGCGGGCAATGCCGAATTTTTGCTTGTAGGGGGAATGAACGGTTGCAATAGGCATAATCGAATAGGACATAATTTGTGGATAAGTATTCTGTACAAACTGTCATCATATCACAGATGTTTTCCTACATTTTGTAGTCGTAATTTGTTATAATAAAAAGCATTTATTCCAAATGTCCGTACATTGGCAATAAATGCTCAATTTGAATAATATAAAATAAAATCAATAGGTTATATTAATCCATGATTGTTTCTATCGATGTAGATGCACAAAAAACATTTACGCCTTTGTGCCCGAAAGAATTGCCCGTTGCCGAAGGTCATCTGATTGCGGATGAACTCAATGCCCAAGCTGCATTGGCGGATTTGCGCGTAATGACGAAAGATGCGCATCATGCCGCGGCAAAATGGCTTGTGGATAATCCTGTTGATATGTTGAAACCGACGGGTTTGCCGGATGCGGATTTGACTTGGGTGGCGCATGCGATGGTTGGAACATATGGCTATGAATTGTTGGATGGCCTGCCTTCAGCCAAGGAATACGATTATTGCGTTTGGAAAGGCGTTGATCCTGAATTGCATCCTTACGGCGCATGTTTTCACGATATTGAAGAAAAGCTCAGTACAGGTTTGATCGAATGGTTGCGCTGTCAAAATGCAGATACAGTTATTGTCGGCGGCTTAGCAACGGATTATTGTGTGAAGACAACAGTTTTACAGTTGCTTAAAGGTGGGGCTTGGAAAGTCATCGTCAATCAGGCGGCTTGTCGCGGCATTGCTCCGGAAACGGTTGAATCCGCATGGCAGGAAATGCGTTCCGCCGGAGCAGTTGTTTTAGAAAACGCCGAAGAAATAAAAAAATACATTAATAATCAATAAAATATATTTTAAATCCTATTGTTTCACGTGAAACATCTTTCAAAATATGAAGATTTTACTTGTCCGCTTGTCCAGTATGGGCGATTTAATTCATACGTTGCCTGCAGTTGAAGATTTGGCGCGACAATGTCCTGAGGTAGAACTGCATTGGTTGTGTGAGGCCGGATTTGCAGATATTGCGCGCTTGCATCCTTTTGTTAAAAAAGTTCATGTAATGAAATGGCGGCAATGGCGCAAGCACCTTTTTCAGGCTGAAACGTGGCGTGAAATAGGCCGTCTGAAAACGGATTTACAGGTTGAATCTTTTGATTTTGTTTTAGATAGCCAAGGACTGATTAAAAGCGCATGCTTTGCCAAAATGGCGAAATCCCCTATTTACGGTTTGGATAAACACAGCGCGCGTGAAAGTTTGGCGGCCCTTGCGTACAGTAAAACGTTTGCCGTGCCGAAAGGTAAAAATGCGGTTTGGCGAAACCGTGAGTTATTCGCCCAAGTTTTTGGTTATACAATGCCTGAAACGCAGGTGTTTGGTTTGTCGGTTCCTGAATCAGGCCGTCTGAAAAATGTGCAATCCCCTTATTATGTTGCTTTGCATGCAACCAGTCGCGACAGTAAATTATGGCCTGTAGAACACTGGCGTGCATTATTGAAGAAGTTGAATGAAGAACAACAATGCACTGTATATCTGCCGTGGGGAAATGAAACCGAAAAAATACGAGCCGAACAGATTGCAAGCGATTTACCGTTTGCTTTCGTCTGCGACAAAATGAATTTATTACAGGCCGCATTTTTATTGAAAAACGCAGAGGGTATTATTGGCGTAGATACTGGACTACTGCATCTTGCCAATGCGTTGGAAAAGCCTGTCGTAGGAATTTATACAGATACAGATCCGGCCAAGACCGGCGTTCAAGTTTCGGCTTATGCAAAAAATTTAGGCGGTATTGCTCAAATTCCCAATGTTGACGAGGTTTATCAAACCTTGATGGATTGTGTTGCAGCATACGGTAAATAATTGCTGGGGAGTTGGATTTATTTTCTGAGTAAATGCTTTAGAAATGATATAATTCCGCTCTATTTGCCAAGATTTATATAATTTGGTTTTGTCATGTTGGTGAAAACCGAATTGGATTTTATATAAAGAATGTATCAAAGGCAGTATGCTTGATTTGATGGGCATTCTTTTTAGGAGAATTGAATGAAAGCACTGGTCGCAGTAAAGCGCGTAGTGGACTACAACGTCAAAGTTCGTGTGAAAGCCGATGGTTCCGATGTGGATATCGGTAATGTCAAAATGTCGATGAACCCGTTTGATGAAATCGCGGTAGAAGAAGCTGTCCGTTTGAAAGAAGCCGGAAAAGTAAGCGAGATTGTTGCTGTTTCTCTTGGCGAGAAAAAATGCGAAGAGACATTGCGTACTGCTTTGGCGATGGGTGCCGACCGTGCGGTTCATGTTGAGACTGATGCGAAGTTGGAGCCTTGGCTGTCGCAAAATTACTGAAAGCTGTTGCGGATAAAGAAAATCCGCAAATTTTACTGCTGGGCAAACAGGCAATTGACGATGATGCCAACCAAGTTGCCCAAATGCTGGCTGCGTTGTTGAATGCGGCTCAAGGTACTTTTGCATCAAAAGTGCAAATTGAAGGCGAAGAAGCATTGGTAACCCGTGAAATTGACGGCGGCGAAGAAACTGTTGCGTTGAAGTTGCCTGCGGTCATCAGTGCGGATTTGCGTTTGAACGAACCACGCTTTGTCAAACTTCCTAATATCATGGCGGCAAAGAAAAAGCCTTTGGAAAAATTAAGTCCTGCCGATTTGGCTGTGGATATTTTTCCGCGTTTGAATACCGTGAAATTTGCCGAACCTAAAGCACGTCAAGCCGGTGTGAAAGTAGCTGATGTTGCCGAGTTGGTTGAAAAGCTGAAAAACGAAGCCAAAGTGATCTAAGGAGTATGAAATGAGCGTATTGATTATTGCGGAACATAATAACCAACATTTGAATCCTGCCACTTTGCATGCGGTAACGGCTGCCGCCAAATTAGGTAATGTAGATTTATTGGTCGCCGGCAGTAATGCTGCTGCGGTGGTTGAAGAGGCAAAACAGGTTGCAGGCGTAGCGAAAGTTTTAGTAGCCGATGCGCCCTATTATGCTGAAGGTTTGGCAGAAGAATTGGCGCCTTTGGTTGTTAAACTGGCTGTGGATTACCGCTATGTGGCTGCGACTGCAACTGTGTTTGGCAAAAATCTTCTGCCTCGAGTAGCAGCCTTGTTGGATGTACCACAAGTTTCGGATTTAACCGAAGTTGTGGATAACTCGACATTTGTCCGTCCGATTTATGCCGGTAATGCGTTTGAAACTGTTCAATCCAATTCTGAAAAACTGGTGCTGACTTTCCGTGCGACAGCATTTGATGCTGCCGGACAAGGCGGTAATGCAGAAGTGGTCAATGTTGAGGCAACACCTGCTCAAAACCTGAGCCGTTTCGTAAACCGTCAACTTTCTCAGTCTGACCGTCCTGAATTGACTCAGGCAAAAGTGATTGTTTCCGGTGGCCGTGCATTGGGCAGTGCTGAAAAATTCAATGAAGTGTTGACTCCTTTGGCAGATGTTTTGGGTGCGGCGATTGGTGCGTCCCGTGCGGCAGTGGATGCCGAGTATGCGACAAACGATGCTCAAGTGGGTCAAACCGGTAAAGTGGTTGCGCCGCAACTGTACTTCGCTATCGGTATTTCCGGTGCTATCCAACACGTTGCCGGTATGCAAGACAGTAAAGTAATTGTTGCCATCAACAAAGATGCTGACGCGCCTATTTTCAATGTGGCAGATTACGGCTTGGTTGGTGATTTGTTTGAAGTTGTGCCTCAACTGACAGAAGCACTGAAAAACTAATGTTTCACGTGAAACGTTCAGACGGCCTTTTATAACAAAGGCCGTCTGAAAATATTTTGGCATGATTACGACCTATAAAACCATTACTACACCGACACAGGCTGAATTTAAAGATAAAGGCAGCCGCTTCATCGCATATGCCTATCCGATCCGCACGTTAGCTGATGTGAAGAAATATCTCGACCCATTAAAGGAAGAGCATCACAAAGCACGACATTGGTGCTACGCCTACCGATTGGGTGTGGATGGAATGCAGTTTCGCGCAAACGATGATGGAGAACCGTCCGGAAGCGCAGGTCGCCCTATTCTGGGGCAGATTGATTCTGTCGGCGTAACGGATGTGTTGGTTGTGATTGTGCGTTATTTTGGCGGTACGCTATTGGGTGTTCCCGGTTTGATTCATGCTTATAAGGAATCAACGGCTCAGGCATTGGCGATAGCTGAAGTTGTTGAAAGAATGTTGAAAAAACGGTTTGGTTGAAGTGTGAATATCCGGTTTTGAATGAGGCGATACGGATTGCCAAACAATATCAGGCCGATATTGTGGAACAGGATTTGCAGCTGGATTGTAAGTTGACAGTAAAAATAGCGCTGGCAGATTATGAAGCCTGTATTGCTGCCTGGAAAAATACGCGCCAAATTGAAGTAGATACTGAGAAGCCGTTTGAATAAAAGGTCGTCTGAACATATTTGATCAATCAAAAGTTTCAGACGGCCTTTGATGTTTTAGCCTTGGTATCTGTCTAAGGCATTTACGCTTGAGCGCAGGTGTTCCCAAGCCAGTTGATGAAATTCTCCCAGTGCGTTCCATAGGGCATCTTCGCTCATAATGCTGTATTCGCCCTGTGTACGCAAATCAACATCTGCCCCTTCTTCAATGGCTTGATGACACGCTTGGTATTCGTTGGTATAGAATTCATCCATGTCCTGCATGAGGCTTGCAGCATGTTTCCAGCGGGCGATATCTGCCTCTAGTTGCGGCAGTAATTCGCACCATTCGCGGTATTTGCTTTGAATTTCGTCAATACGTTTGCATGATTTTCCTTTCGTTGTTTGAAATTAGAGTATGGTTGTCTTGGTGCAATATTATTCTTAATTTGAAACAGCTATACAAGATGGAACAATAATTCCATCGATTGAATTTAATTGACAACATCTATTCTTCAAGGAGATGGTATGAAATTGCTCGTTATTGGTAATGGTGGACGTGAACACACACTGGCTTGGAAATTGGCGCAGTCGTCTAAAGTAGAAACTGTCTTTGTTGCACCTGGTAATGCCGGAACGGCAATTGAACCTAAACTTCAGAATATTGCATTGACAGCACATCAAGATTTGATTGATTTTTGCCGTAATGAAAATATTGCTTTTACCGTAGTCGGCCCTGAAGCGCCTTTGGCTGCAGGTGTGGTCAATGACTTCCGTGCTGCCGGATTGAAGATTTTTGGCCCGACTCAATACGCGGCCCAGTTGGAGAGCTCAAAGGATTTTGCTAAAGCGTTTATGGCAAAATATAAGATTCCAACCGCGCAATACCAAACCTTTAAAAATGCCGATGCGGCACATGATTACGTCAACCAAAAAGGTGCGCCGATTGTTATTAAAGCGGATGGTTTGGCTGCCGGTAAGGGCGTGATTGTCGCCATGACTTTGGATGAAGCCCATGCCGCTATCGACGATATGTTGTTGGGCAACAAAATGGGCAATGCAGGCGCGCGCGTCGTGATTGAAGATTTCCTGCAAGGCGAGGAAGCAAGCTTTATCGTTATGGTGGACGGCAATCATGTTTGCCGATGGCAACCAGTCAAGACCATAAACGCCTGTTGGATGACGACAAAGGCCCTAATACCGGCGGTATGGGCGCATACAGCCCTGCTCCGGTGGTAACGCCTGATGTATACGAGCGTGCGATGAATGAAATTATTTTGCCGACTGTGGCCGGTATGAAAGCAGAAGGTCATGAGTTTACCGGCTTTTTATACGCGGGCTTGATGATTGATAAAAGCGGTGCGCCTTATACCATCGAATTCAACTGCCGTTTTGGTGACCCTGAAACCCAGCCGATTATGAGCCGTTTGAATAGTGATTTGGTGGATTTGGTTGAAGCAGCAATCGACGGCAAACTGGATAGTGTTGCTGCCGAATGGAATCCGCAGACTGCCGTAGGCGTGGTGTTGGCCGCACAAAACTATCCTGATTCTCCAAAAAAAGGCGATGTGATCTTCGGCTTGGATAAGGCCAATCAAATCGGTAAAGTTTTCCATGCCGGTACTGCAACGAATGAAAAAGGTGAAGTGGTAACCAACGGCGGCCGTGTGTTGTGTGTCGTCGGTTTGGGCGATGATGTTGCACAAGCTAAGAGTAAGGCTTATGAGGCATTGGAAACCATCCGTTTTGACGGTATGCAATACCGTAAAGACATTGCCGATAAAGCCATCAACCGTTAATAATGAATAGAAACAGGCCGTCTGAACACAGATTGTCCGACAATCGCAGTTTCAGACGGCCTTGGTATATGATGATGTTCCCCAGAATTTTATCGGCTGCAGCCCAACGCAGGCTGCAGGCGCATCTTAAAAAAAGGCGGTTTGGTCGCCTATCCTACCGAGTCTTGCTATGGCTTGGGCTGTATCCCTACTTTGCCCAAAGCACTCAATCAACTGATTCATCTGAAAAAAACGACCGCAACACAAAGGCATGATTGTCATTGGCCATAGCTTGGAACAGTTGCAACCTTTGCTGCAAAGGCCGTCTGAAAATATCCAAACTATGCTGAATGAAGCATGGCCGGCTCCGAAAAACCTTTTTTATTGCCGGTTGGAAAAAAAAGTATTGCCTTCGTTACGGGGAAAAAAAGACGCAGTAAATTGGCTGTCAGGGTTCCTGCGCACGCAGGTGCAAGACGTTTGTGTCAGGTTTTAGAAATGCCTTTAGTCTCTACTTCATGCAATCGTGCAGGCAAACGGGCGTGCAAAACGGAAAGGGAAGTCAGAAGACAGTTTGGCAGGAAAGTCTGGGTTGTAGGCGGATTGATAGGTAAGCAGAAAACTCCTAGCCAGATTATTGACGGAGAAACAGGGGCAAGGCTGCGTTAAAGAAGAACTGTATTTTCAAAGGAAAGGTATTTATTTGGAGAAGCAAATTTTTTCTAAAAGATTGGAATACCTTTTTGAAAAGTATTGAGTGCAGAGCCAGTTTGATGTATAGAAGTCTGTAAATACAGATCGATTAAGCAGATAGTAAGTCAGTAAATAGAGCAGAAAGCAGTATTTTGTGAAATACTCTGGCAAAGAATGAAGCAAATTTTGAGCGTGAATGAATCGCTGTATTAAATTATTTTTGAATAAACAAATTTTGTGGATAAATTTGAAGATAAATTTCCATCAAAACATAAAAAGGCCGTCTGAAACTTGATATTCAAAGCATTCAGACGGCCTTTTAAATATTTAAACTGTGGATAACTTTGTGAATAAGTGTGGATTAAAGCTTATGTCCGCACACCGTTTCGTATTGTTTTTCAGTAATCGTGCCGCTCATGACGCTCATTGGGCGGATGCTGGTCGGCGTATAGCTTTGGTTGGAAATCACCCGGCCGTGTTCGTCCATCAGTTGCAACGCTGCCAGGCGATAGGTTTTGTTTGAGCAATGAATTTCCCAGCTGCCGATGGCCGTTTTATAGGCAGGCGTGTTGACGAAACGTTCCTCTTTCAGTTTGGAAACGGTTTTTTTATCGCGGAAAGTAACTAGTGCGCCATTTCTTTTAATGCTGCTTTTATCAATGGCTACTTTGATATTGCCTTCAGAGATGGTGCCGATGTTGTTCCAGCTGCCGCCGCCGCTTGAAGTGGTGGTTGTTTCACAGGCACTCAACATTAAAGCCGCAAATACGGTTGCAGCTAAGGAAAAACGTTTGATATTCATAAAACCTCATTATTTACAGAAAGTCAGCCGATATTATCCGTGAAGATGGCATATATCGTAAATCGATTTTGCAAAGTTGAACCTCTGAAAAGAATTTTATGAAAAATACGCTGAAAAGGCCGTCTGAAACCTGCTTTTCAGACGGCCTTGAAGTGTAAAATCATGTATAATTGCAAACAATTTGGTTTTCATCCCATAGGAAGATCCGACATGATTAACCCTATCGCTGCACTTTCCCCATTAGATGGCCGTTATGCCAAATCCGTTGAAGCATTGCGTCCGATTTTCTCCGAATACGGCCTGATGCGTGCGCGTGTCAAAGTTGAATTAAACTGGCTCAAAGCCCTTGCCGCCGAGCCTAAGATTGCAGAAGTTCCTGCTTTCAGCGATTTTACGCTTGCCGAAATCGACAAAGTGATCGAAAACTTCTCGCTTGAAGATGCCGCCGCCGTCAAAGCCATTGAGGCGACCACCAATCATGACGTCAAAGCCATCGAGTATTGGCTTAAAGAACGCTTCTCCGGCGTGCCTGAAGTGGCTGCTGCCAGCGAGTTCATCCACTTTGCCTGCACCAGTGAAGACATCAACAACCTGTCCCACGCTTTAATGCTGCAAGAAGCGCGTGAGACTGTTTTGCTGCCGAAACTGGCCGAAATCATCGAAAAACTGACCGGCATGGCGCATGAGTTGGCTGCCGTCCCGATGATGAGCCGCACGCATGGCCAGCCTGCTACACCAAGCACATTGGGTAAAGAAATCGCCAATGTCGTGTACCGCCTGCAACGCCAGTTCAAAAACCTGCAAGCGCAAGAGTTCCTCGGCAAATCAATGGTGCAGTCGGCAACTACAATGCCCATATGGTCGCTTATCCCGATGTGGATTGGGAAACCCATTGCCGCAACTTTGTCGAAATCAGCCTCGGCCTGACCTTCAACCCCTACACCATTCAAATCGAGCCGCACGACTATATGGCGGAATTCTTCCAAGCCATCAGCCGTGTCAATACGATTCTGATCGACTTCAATCGTGATGTTTGGGGCTATATTTCATTGGGTTACTTCAAACAAAAAGTCAAAGCAGGCGAAGTCGGTTCTTCTACCATGCCGCACAAAGTCAACCCAATCGACTTTGAAAATTCCGAAGGCAACCTCGGTATGGCCAATGCCGTATTGGGCTTTTTGTCCGAAAAACTGCCGATTTCCCGTTGGCAGCGCGACCTGACCGACAGCACCGTATTGCGCAATATGGGCGTAGGCGTGGGCTATACCGTATTGGGTTTTGCCGCCCATCTGCGCGGTCTGAACAAGCTTGAGCCGAATCCTGCCGCCCTTGCTGCTGATTTGGACGCTACTTGGGAGCTGTTAGCCGAGCCGATTCAAACCGTAATGCGTCGTTACGGCGTAGCCAATCCTTACGAGAAGCTGAAAGACCTGACACGCGGTAAAGACGGCATTACACCTGAAGTGTTGAAACTCTTTATCGAGTCGTTGGAAATTCCGGCAGAAGCCAAAGTCAAATTGCTTGAGCTGACCCCTGCGTTGTATGTGGGCAAAGCCGAAGAGTTGGCAAAACGAATTTAAAAGGCTTTTGTAGGGTGCACTTTCTTAGTTATTGAGATTTTTTGATAGATAAGAAACCAACCCTCTACATCCGACAAATCAAAAAGGCCGTCTGAAATCTTTTTCAGACGGCCTTTTTCGATTCAAACCATTATTTCACTTTGTCTTTCAATGCGCCGTAGCCGGCTGCGTCCATTTCTTCCAAAGGAATGAATTTCAAACTTGCGCCGTTGATGCAATAGCGCAGGCCGCCTTTGTCTTTCGGGCCGTCGGGAAAGACGTGTCCCAAGTGCGAATCGGCGGCATGGCTACGCACTTCGGTGCGGCGCATGTTGTAGCTGAAATCGTCGTGTTCGGTAACTGCGGTGGCGTTAATCGGGCGGGTGAAGCTCGGCCAGCCGCAGCCGGAATCGAATTTGTCGGCGGAACTGAACAGGGGTTCGCCGCTGACGATGTCCACATAAATGCCGGGTTTGAACAGATGGTCGTATTCGTGGCTGAAGGCGTATTCGGTCGCGCTTTTTTGAGTAACTTGGTATTGCTCTTCGGTCAGGATGCGTTTGAGTTCGGCATCGCTGGGTTTTTTATACGTTGCCGCGTCGAAGCCTTTGCCTTGCGGGGCGGCTTTGGTTTTGCCCGGCAGCGGTTCGTCGGCTTTGCGGATGTCGATGTGGCAATAGCCGTTGGGGTTTTTAATCAGGTAGTCCTGATGGTATTCCTCGGCGTCGTAGAAGTTTTTCAGCGGCTCGTTTTCGACGACGAGGGGCTGTTGGTATTTTTGCTGCTCTCGTTTGAGGGCGGCGGCGATGACGGCTTTTTCGGCGGGGTCGGTGTAGTACACGCCGCTGCGGTATTGCGTACCGATATCGTTGCCTTGTTTGTTGAGGCTGGTCGGGTCAACGACGCGGAAATAGTATTGCAGGATGTCGTCGAGGCTGAGTTTGTCGGCATCGTAGGTGACTTTGACGGTTTCGGCATGGCCTGTGTCGCGGTAGGAAACGTCTTCGTAGCTTGGGTTTTCCGTTTTGCCGTTGGCGTAGCCGGATACTGCGTCAATCACACCGTCTATGCGTTGGAAATAGGCTTCCAAGCCCCAGAAGCAGCCGCCGGCGAGGTAGATGGTGCGCGTGTTCATGATTGCTGAATCCTTTTTCTGTGTGTCGGGTTTGTAGAACGAGTTTTTCAGACGGCCTAAATCGGCATTCGGGTCGCGGATTAATGCTAATGCCTGCGCTTCGTTGATGCTGCCTTTGACGATGCGCTGCACGTCGCCGTCTTTGCCGATTAATGCCCATGAGGGATAAACGCCGATATTCAGGCTTTGGGCGATGGTGCCGCCGTTGTTGGTAACGACGGGCAGCTTAGGATAGTTCAAACCGGCATACCATTTTTGAAAGTCGCCGTCTTTTTTCTCGTGTAGAAAACCGGGCGAGGCAACGGTAATCAGGTTGGCGGAACCGAATTTTGCATCTTGCGCCCATTTTTCGGTCTGCCCCAGTTCGGACAAACATAAAGGACACCAACTTGCCCAAAATTTAATCAGGGTCGGTTTGTCTTTTTTCAGGAAAACACTGGCAGGGCGGTTGTCAGGAGTTTTCAAAGAGGATAATGCTTGCGGTACGGTTGCGGCTTCGGTATCCATCATTTTGGCTGAGCAGGCGCTAAGCGCAAGCAGGCAGCCGAACTTGGCGCAAAGGGAAAAGAAGGTACGGGGTTTCATCTCTATGTTTCCTGTATGGAGGGTTTGTCTCATTAGACGTTGGAAATGCCAAAACCTGACAACCTTGATTTTCAGACGACCTTGCCACGTAAAATACGCTACAATACCCCCTATTTCAAGTTTCTAAAATTAAAAGGAAAATTTAATGTTCAGCTTCTTCCGTCGCAAGAAAAAACAGGAAACTCCGGCTCCTGAGGAGGCTCAAGTTCAGGAAACCGCAGCAAAAGTAGAATCTGAAGTTGTTCAAGTAGTTGAAAATATTAAAGAAGATGCCGAATCTTTAGCAGAAAGCGTCAAAGGGCATGTTGAATCAGTGGTTGAATCGGCTGTTGAAACTGTCAGTGAAACCGTCGAGCAGGTGCAGGAAGCTTTGACCGAAACGCCGTCTGAAACAGTGGAAAAAGTGGAAGAACACGTTGAAGCGGCAAAAGAATCGGCTGTTGAAACCGTCAGCGAGGCTGTTGAACAGGTTCAAGAAACCGTTGCCGAGATGCTGTCTGAAGCGGCTGAGGCTGCTGAAGAAGCAGCAGAACAGGCTGAGGCAGCAAAAGAAGCAGCCGTTGAAACCGTCAGCGAGGCTGTTGAACGGGTTCAGGAAACCGTTGCCGAGATGCCGTCTGAAGTGGCCGAGGCTGCTGAAGAAGCAGCAGAACAGGCTGAAGCAGTAAAAGAAGAAGCTGTTGAAGCAGTTAGTGAGACTGTCGAGCAAGTTCAAGAAGCCGTTGCGGAAACACCGGTTGAAGCCCCTGCTCCGGTGGAAGAACCCAAGCTCAGTTGGGCTGCGCGTTTGAAACAAGGCTTGACCAAATCACGCGATAAAATGGCGAAATCGCTGGCCGGCGTGTTTGGCGGCGGACAAATCGACGAGGATTTGTACGAAGAGCTGGAAACCGTGCTGATTACCAGTGATATGGGCATGGAAGCCACCGAATACTTGATGAAAGACGTGCGTGACCGTGTCAGCCTCAAAGGCCTCAAAGACGGCAACGAATTGCGCGGTGCGCTGAAAGATGCGCTATACGACTTGATTAAGCCTCTGGAAAAACCTTTGGTCTTGCCGGAAACCAAGGAGCCTTTCGTGATTATGCTTGCCGGTATCAACGGCGCGGGTAAAACCACGTCTATCGGCAAATTGGCCAAATACTTCCAAGCGCAGGGCAAATCTGTGTTGCTGGCGGCAGGTGATACGTTCCGTGCCGCCGCGCGTGAGCAGCTTCAGGCTTGGGGCGAGCGCAACAATGTAACCGTGATTTCGCAAACTACGGGCGATTCTGCCGCCGTTTGCTTCGATGCCGTCCAAGCCGCGAAAGCGCGCGGGATCGACATCGTGCTGGCTGATACTGCCGGCCGTCTGCCGACACAGCTTCATTTGATGGAAGAAATCAAAAAGTGAAACGCGTGTTGCAAAAAGCCATGCCTGATGCGCCACATGAAATCATCGTCGTGCTTGATGCCAACATCGGCCAAAACGCCGTCAACCAAGTGAAAGCCTTTGATGAAGCATTGGGTTTGACCGGTCTGATCGTCACCAAGCTCGACGGTACGGCCAAAGGCGGTATCCTTGCCGCCCTTGCCTCTGACCGCCCAGTTCCTGTTCGCTACATCGGCGTAGGCGAAGGCATCGATGATTTGCGTCCGTTTAATGCCAAAGCGTTTGTAGACGCCCTATTGGATTAAACGGACAGGCTGAGGCTTGTCAACGCAGTTTGCGGGGGATTTTTGAGCCGTATTTTGAATGACTCTGCATTCGGTTGATACCAGCCAAACAAGCTGTTAAAAAGGCCGTCTGAAACCTAAAATCAGGTTTCAGACGGCCTTTATTTTATTCGCAGGTTTAGTTTTTCCGCGCAGTAACAAACTCAGCCAGTTGGCGCAGGCGCAGGGCTTTGCCGCCAAATGGCTCGATCAGGGCAACGGCTTCTGCAATCAGCGTTTCTGCGTAAGTACGCGCGGTCTGCAGGCCCATCAGTTTGACGTAGGTCGGTTTGTCGTTGTCCGAGTCTTTGCCGGCGGTTTTGCCCAAGGTGGCGGTATCGGCTTCGCAGTCCAATACATCGTCGATCACTTGGAAAGCCAGGCCCAATTTGGCGGCGTAGCGGTCTAAGGTTTGGATTTGCGCCGGTGTTAAATCCGGGCAGGAAAGTGCGCCTAAGGCCACGGCCGCGCGGATGAGTGCGCCGGTTTTGAGGCTGTGCATCTGTTCCAATTCGGCCTGATTCATGGCTTTGCCGACATTGGCAAGGTCGATGGCTTGTCCGCCCGCCATGCCGAGGCTGCCGGATGCCTGGGCCAGCGTGGACAACATGGCAAGCTGGCGTTCGGCAGGCAGGCCTGTCGGACGGCTCAGTACATCAAAGGCCTGAGTTTGCAGCGCATCGCCGACCAAAAGGGCGGTTGCTTCATCGTATTGCACATGGCAGGTCGGTTTGCCGCGGCGCAGGCTGTCGTTGTCCATCGCCGGCATATCGTCGTGAACCAGCGAATAGACGTGCACCATTCGATGGCCGCCATCGCCTGCTCGACGGCATTTTGGTTTGCTTCGCCCAATTCGGACGCGGCAAGCACCAAGAGCGGGCGCAGCCGTTTGCCGCCGCCGAGGGTAACGTAACGCATGGCTTCGTGCAGCGTGTGCGGTACTTGGCTTTCAGACGGCAAAAAATGCGCCAGCAGCAATTCGGTTTGCGCTTGGGCTTTTTGCTGCCATGTTTTGAGTTCATTCGCCGGGTTCAAGGTTCAACTCCTTCAGTTCGCCGGCATCCAATACTTGCAGTTTCTGCTCGACTTCCGCTAATTTGGTTTGGCAGTATCTGACCAATTCGTTGCCTTCCTGATAGGCGGCCAAAGCGTCTTCCAGCGGCATTTCGCTGCTTTGCATGGCCTGGGTCAGGGTTTCGAGGCGGGATAAGGCTTCTTCAAAGGATTGGGGGGCGTTTTTTTTCATGGTTTGAAATGATGGGCAGAAAAGGGGAATTGTAGCATTTTTAGATGATTAAGGCCGTCTGAACGGGGATGAAAACGAAATCAAAGATTTCTGTTTCTTCGTTCAGACGGCCTTTTTTCAAACGGAATAACGTTATCAGCCCGGTAAAACAGCTTTTTGATAGTTGAGCGCGATAAACTGCTTCTCGGCATCCAATTCAGTGATTTTGAACAATGCCTGCGATTTGGGCAGCGCGTCAAACGGAATACCGGTCGCGCGCGTTACTAGCGGCAGGCCTTCAATGCGGACGAGGTCTTCTTTGAGGATGGTGGCCGTCAGCTCGCTCGTGCCTTGCTGTTGCAGATAGACGAGGCTCCAGTAGGCTTCCATTTGGCGTTGGAAATCGGCGTAGGCTGTATAGGCGGTATCAAATCGCGCAAGGCGGCGAAAAGCTCGGCATCGCTGTTTTGATACAGCGGCTCGGCAGAGTCATCGATCAGGCTGATCAGCTGCTTTTGGTTGATGTAGTCGGCGGCGCGGCGCAGCGGCGAGGTAAACCAGCCGTAATGCTGCACGCCCATGCCGATATGCGGCTCGGATTTGGTGCTCATGCGCACTTTGCCTGCCGGTTGGACGCGGAAAAGGCCGGGCAGCTCTTTTTCGTCCAGCATTTTCGCCCAAGTACTGTTGGCAAGAATCATCATCTCGCTGACCAGTGTATCGATGGGCGAACCGCGTTCGCGGCGGACGACGGATACGTTGCCTTCCTCATCCAATTCGATGCTGTAATCGTATTGCGGCGCGCGGTCGGGCTCGTATTTGCCGCGCGCTTTTTGCAGGGCGATGGCGAATTGATAGAACCAAATCAGGTCTTGATGGTGGGCGAACATCATTTCGCCCGCTTCGTCCAAGCCGGTTTCGGCGTTGAAATGCGGCTCGATGGTTTGAATGCGCAGGTTTTCAGCGATGTTGACCGCTTCGATTTTGCAGGTTGGCGTGCCGACGTTGAACTCGCTGTCCACATCGAAATAAATGCTGATGGAAGGGCGGTATGCGCCTGCATCAAGACTGAACGCGGCAATCCAGTTTTCGGGCAACATGGTGATTTTGCCGCCAGGGAAATAAACCGTACTTAAGCGTTCCATGATGTTTTTTTCCATTTTGTCGCCTTGTTTAATGGCAAGCGACGGCGCGGCGATGTGGATACCGACGCGTTTCATGCCATTGCCCAAGTCGGTCAGGCTCAAGGCATCGTCCACTTCGGTAGTCGATTCGTCGTCAATGGAAAAGGCGGTAACGTCGGCTTTGGGCAGGTCGGGCATTTCAGGAAGCGGAAGGTCGGGGAAGCCTGTTCCTCTGGGGAAGTATTTGATTTCAAAACCGTCTTGTAGGTATTGGGGAATGGACGTAATGCCGCCCGTTTTTTTCGCCAATTCGTAGGCAGAGGTTTTCAGCGCGTCGGCGGCTTTGGTAAAGGCTTTGTAGGTTAGCGACTGTTTGTCGGGCGCGTGTAAGATGGTTTTCAGATCCGCCGCGATTTCAGACGGCATCTCGCCGCGTTTTAAGGCTTCCGCCCAAGCGTCGATTTGCGCGTCTTGCTGTTTTTTGCGTTCGATGGCGGCAAGCGCTTGTTTCAAAGTTTCTTCAGGCGCGGCTTTGAACACGCCTTTGGCTTTTTTGTAGAAATACATCGGCGCGGCGTAAAGCGCAATCAAAGTTGCCGCCAGCTCGGTTTTGGTCGGTGCATGGCCGTAATATTCTTCGGCGATGGCTTCGGCGGTAAACTCCTCTTCGCCGCATACTTCCCACAATAAATCGGTGTCGATGTCCGCCGCCTGCGCCTGCGCGTTCTCCAAAAACGCCGCCATATCGCCGTCAAACTCGGCAAAGACATTGTTTGCCTTCACTTTGGTGCGTTTGCCGTGTTGGGTATCGACTTGGTAGGTGGCGTCGTTTTTTTGGACGATGGAGGCAACTTTGAATTGGCCGGACTCTTCGTAAAAGATATTCATTTTTTTAGGATTTTATGATTTGTAGGAAACGCGTGATTTTAGCAGATTTGCACAAGAAAGGCCGTCTGAAAAACATACTTTCAGACGGCCTGTTCAAACGGCGGATGATTAATACTGATATGCCGCCAGTTTGCGTTTGATTTCAGGCAGGGCAGCGCGTGCGGCCTGTTCGCCCAATTGGATGGCGCGTTGTTTTTGGTCGAAACCGCCAATCGAGCCCAGCTCCAAAACCTGCGGTTTGATGACCACATTGGCTTGGCCCAATTCTTGGCGCAAGGCGGTTTGGCTCATCACGTTGATGGTTTGGTCAAGATAGGAGAACATGCCTTGGCTGACGTTTTTGGCCGGACGGGCGGAAATATCGACGGCAATGATGAAGTTTGCGCCCAGTTTTTTCGCCGCGCTGACCGGTACGGGCTGCGACAGGCCGCCGTCCACATATTTGCGGCTGCCGATAACGACAGGTTGGAACACGTTCGGAATCGAAGCAGAAGCGCGGACGGCCTGTCCGGCATTGCCTACGTTGAACACCACCGGTTTGCCGCTTTCAAAATCGGTCGCAACGGCGGCAAATTTGATGGGGAACTGCTGCATCGGGCGGTTGCCGACTTTGCGGTTGATGTAGTTTTGCAGTTTTTCGCCTTTGATGAAGCCGCTGGTGGACAAGGTCAAATCCACCAAATCGGTTTTACCCAAAATTTCCGCTTCCAATTCGAGGCGGTCGGGCGACATTCCCGAAGCGTACATACTGCCGACAATCGATCCTGCGGATGTGCCGGTAACGATTTTGATCGGAATATTGTTTTCTTTCAAAACCTTAATAATCCCGATATGGGCAAAACCTTTGGATGCGCCGCCGCCCAAAGCCAGCGCAACCGTGGCTTTCGGTTTGGGTGCAGTATGAGAAACCGTATTTTGACCCTGCGTAGAAGGTTTGGATTGCGGCGCGTTGCCGCTCGGACAGGCAGCCAATACCAAGACGGACGAAGCGGCTAAAAACGTTTTGAATGTGGAAAAAAGTTTATTCATGTTCAGACAGCCTTTAATATGTCGAAAGGGTTATTTTACTCTGAAATTAAGTCGAAAGGCCGTCTGAAATCAGGATTCAGACGGCCTTTTAAATCCGGCTTAAGCCAATTCGAGCTGTTTTTCCAAGCTTTCGACCAGTTGGTCGTCCAAATTCAAAGCTTGGGACAAACGGCTCAGGAACACGATTTCCTTGCGCGACAAGTCCGCGCAGACCAATCGGGCCGCCAGATAAGTTTCGGCTGCCAAAGCCTCATCGCTGCCGACAGAAGCGGCAATTTGCTCGATGGAGGCCGGTTGCGCATATTCCGCTGCAACCATGCCGCCGTTTCTGCATCGCTGCCGCTTTCACGCTCAATGGCCGCGCGTTCCGCATCGTCAATCAGGCCGTCTGAAGCCGCCGCCGCAATCATCGTTTGCAAAATCACACGGCTGTGGTTTTCGCCAATAAGACCGGCAGGTTGGAACGCACTTTGCGGCAATTCGTCCTGCTGGCGGTTTTGTTTCCAGTTTTGATAGCCTTTATAAGCCAGAAAACCCAAAGCGGCGACCGAGCCGGCCTTGACCAGCTTTTTTGCGTTTTTCTTTTTCAACAGCATCGATGCCAAAGCACCCGTCAGCGCGCCGCCGCCGAAAGAATTGAGCGGGCTGTCCGCCACTGCTTTGCCGCCTTTTTGGGCCGCACCCAAAACCTGATTGAGCAACTGACTGAAATCCATAAAAAAATCTCCTGAAAACCAATACATTGCAAATATAGAGTAGAAACACCCAAAAACCAAGCCAAAGAAAGTTAAAAGGTGCAAACAAGTTTTCAGACGGGCATAGCCGACTTTCGGTACAATCGCACCATTCCAAACAATAAATCCCATCATGACCGATACCGCCCAAATCATTACCAGCTATGGCCGCCGCTATATTGTCCGTACCCCTGACGGCCAAACATATGACGCCACCACCCGCAAAAAACGCGTCGATTTCGCCTGCGGCGACCAAGTCCGCATCAGCCCCATCAACGGCGAACAAGTCGTGATTGAAGACTATCTCCCGCGCGAAAGCCTTCTCTACCGCCAAGACGCGTGGAAAACCAAACTGATTGCCGCCAACGTTACCCAACTGCTCATCGTAACCGCCGCCAGCCCCTCACCCAGCGAAGCCCTGTTGCAACGCGCCCTCCTCGCAGCCGAAGCGGCCGGCATTAACGCCGTCATCGTCCTCAACAAAGCCGACCTTCCCGAAACCGCCAAATGGCGCGAGAAACTCAAATTCTACGAAACCCTCGGCTATTCCGTGGTCGAAACCAACGCATTGGAAAACGCCGACATCCTGCGTCCCATTTTAGAAGGGCAAACCAACATCCTGCTCGGACAAAGCGGCATGGGCAAGTCCACCCTGACCAACGCCCTACTCGGCAACCAAACCGCCCGAACCGGCGACATTTCCACCGCGCTCGATTCCGGCAAACACACCACCACCCACGCCCAACTGTACGATTTAGACGCAGAAACCCGACTCATCGATTCCCCCGGCCTGCAAGAATTCGGCCTGCACCATCTCCAAGCTGCCGATTTATTACAATACTTCCCCGACCTGCGCCACCTTATCGGCCAGTGCCGTTTCCACAACTGCACCCACCGCGCCGAACCCGGCTGCGCCGTCAAAGCCGCTGCCGAATCAGGCGAAGCCAAACCCGAGCGCATCGAATTTCTGCAACGCATTACCGATGAATTGTTAAGATAAAGATTGAACGGAAACTAAGCGTTTGGATAAATAAAAAGGCCGTCTGAAATTTTCAGACGGCCTTTTGTTGAAGCATAACCAAATTTACCTTTCAACCGGTATCGCTACCTTAGCGGGAAAGAGAAGGTGCTTTTCGTGGCGGATTGATCATGAGAAGCACGGCTTCTTCAATTTGTTTGTCCTCCCGATCATGGAGTTCTACCGGAAACTTCAGACGCAACACTGTAACAATAGCGCCAACCGATAAGCCTGCGGCATGAAGCAACTCGATTTCTTTAAGTACCGGAGCGGAAAGGTTTAACATGGTTTCTCCTTATGGTTTGGCTAAGGCTTAGCCCACTTTATCCCCGGGCTGTGCGCCTGCATCGACATCGAGGAGCTTCAGTTTGCCCTCGGCTGTGGCGGCGGAGAGGATCATGCCTTCGGATACGCCGAATTTGCCATTTTGCGTGGGGCGAAGTTGGCGACGGCGATGACCATGCGGCCGTTCAATTCGGCAGGATTTGGGTAAGACGCGGCGATGCCGGAGAAGATGATGCGTTTTTCAAAACCGAAATCGAGGTCGAATTTCAGGAGTTTGGTGCTGCCTTCGACGGCTTCGCAGTTCAATACTTTGGCGACGCGCATGTCGATTTTCATAAAATCGTCAAAGCTGGCCTGTTCGGCGACTTTTTCGTATTTGCTCTCTTCGGCGGCAGGCGCGGCTGCGGCGGCGATGCTTTGTTTGTTGGCTTCGATTAAATCGTCCACTTGTTTTTGCTCCACTCGTTGCATTAAATGTTCGTACTTGTTGATGGCGTGTTCACCCAAGGTTTCGCGTGTATTTGCCCAAGTGATGGCTTCCAAATTTAGGAATTTGGCGGCGTTTTCGGCCACTTTCGGCAATACGGGGGCGAGGTAGGCGGTCAACATGGTAAAGGCGTTGATGAGTTCGCTGCATACTTCGTGCAGGCGTTCGTCTTGGCCTTCTTGTTTCGCCAGTTCCCACGGTTTGTTGGCATCAACGTATTCGTTGACAATGTCTGCCAAGGCCATGATGTCGCGCAGAGCTTTGGCGTATTCGCGGTTTTCGTATTGCTCGGCGATGGTCTCGCTTTCGGCAGCGAGTTTTGCCAGCAATGCGCTGTCTGAAACGTCTTTCAGACGACCTTCAAAGCGTTTGGCGATGAAACCTGATGCGCGGGCGGCGATGTTGACGTATTTGCCGACGAGGTCGCTGTTGACGCGCGAGATAAAGTCTTGCAGGTTCAAATCGATGTCTTCGATTTTGCTGTTGAGTTTGGCGGCGATGTAGTAGCGCATCCACTCGGGGTTCAGGCCTTGTTCCAGATAGGATTTGGCGGTGATGAAGGTGCCGCGCGATTTGGACATTTTTGTCCGTCGACGGTCAAAAAGCCGTGTGCGTACACGCCGGTCGGGGCGCGGTGGCCGGAGAAATGCAGCATGGCAGGCCAGAACAGGGCGTGGAAATAGAGGATGTCTTTGCCGATGAAGTGGTACATTTCGGTTTGGCTGTCGGCTTTGAAGTATTCGTCGAAATCGACGCCGATGCGGTCGCACAGGTTTTTAAACGACGCCATGTAACCGACGGGCGCGTCCAGCCAGACGTAGAAGTATTTGCCCGGCGCGTCGGGGATTTCGAAACCGAAATACGGGGCGTCGCGGGAAATGTCCCAGTCGGACAGGGTGGTTTCTTCGCCTTCGCCCAGCCATTCTTTCATTTTGTTGAGGGCTTCGGGTTGCAGATGGGGCTTGCCGTCGTGCGGGTTGTTGCCGGAAGTCCATGCTTTGAGGAAGTCGGCGCATTCGCCGAGTTTGAAGAAGAAGTGTTCGGATTCGCGCAATTCGGGTTTGGCACCGGAAACGGCGGAATACGGGTTGATCAGTTCGGTTGGGGAATAGGTCGTGCCGCAGACTTCGCAGTTGTCGCCGTATTGGTCTTGGGCGTGGCATTTGGGGCATTCGCCTTTGACGAAGCGGTCGGGCAGGAACATTTGTTTTTCAGGGTCGAAAAGCTGCTCGATGACGCGGCTCTCAATCTTGCCGTTGGCTTTCAGCGCACGGTAAATGTCTTGGGAAAACTGTTTGTTTTCAGGGGAATGGGTGCTGTAATAATTGTCGTAGCCGATGAAAAAGCCGGTGAAGTCGGCGAGGTGTTCTTCGCGCACTTTGGCAATCATGTCTTCGGGCGCGATGCCTTGTTTTTGCGCGGCAAGCATCACGGGCGTGCCGTGGGTGTCGTCGGCGCAGCAGTAGTAGCATTCGTGGCCGCGCAGTTTTTGGAAGCGTACCCAAACATCGGTTTGGATGTGTTCGACCATGTGGCCGAGGTGGATGCTGCCGTTGGCATACGGCAGCGCGGAAGTGACAAGGATTTTGCGTGTCATGGTTTGTGCTTTTAAAAACAATGAATAAAGATGTCGGGAATTATACCGCAAAACAATACGCAAAGGCCGTCTGAAACCCGATTGCCGGTGTTTCAGACGGCCTTTTATTTATCGGCTGCGTATGGGATTAACCGCGTACGCGTTCGATTTTTGCGCCTACGCCGCCGAGTTTTTTCTCGATGTATTCATAGCCGCGATCGAGGTGGTAGATGCGTTCGACGATGGTTTCGCCTTCTGCGACCAAACCGGCCATGACGAGGCTGGCGGAGGCGCGCAGGTCGGTTGCCATTACGACGGCGCCGGAGAGTTTTTCCACGCCTTTGATGTAGGCGGTGTTGCCTTCGGTGGTGATGTCTGCGCCCATGCGGTTGAGTTCGGGAACGTGCATGAAGCGGTTTTCAAAAATAGTTTCCACTACGCGGCTGCTGCCTTCGGCAATGGCGTTCATGGCCATAAACTGCGCCTGCATGTCGGTTGGGAAGCCTGGGTGGACGACGGTGCGGATGTCCACGGCTTTGGGGCGTTGTTGCATGTCGATGGAAATCCAGTTGTCGCCGGCTTCGATGATGGCGCCGGCTTCGGTCAGTTTGTTTAACACGACTTCCATGGTTTTGGGGGCGGCATTGCGCAGGACGACTTTGCCGCCGGTCATGGCGACGGCGCAGAGGAAGGTACCGGCTTCGATACGGTCGGGAACGACGCTGTGTTCGCAGCCGTGCAGCTCTTTTACGCCTTCGATGGTCATGGTTGCTGTACCGATGCCGCTGATTTTTGCGCCCATTTTGACGAGGCATTCGGCCAAATCGACAACTTCGGGCTCGATGGCGCAGTTTTCGAGGATGGTGGTGCCTTCGGCAAGCGTGGCCGCCATCAGCAGATTTTCGGTGCCGCCTACGGTCACGACGTCCATGGTGACGCGCGTGCCTTTCAGACGGCCTTTGGCTTTGACGTACCCGTGTTCGATGGTGATTTCCGCACCCATGGTTTCGAGGCCTTTGAGGTGTTGGTCAACCGGGCGCGAACCGATGGCGCAGCCGCCGGGCAGGCTGACTTGGGCTTCGCCGAAGCGGGCGAGGGTCGGGCCTAAAACCAAGATGGATGCGCGCATGGTTTTCACCAGCTCGTAAGGTGCGCAGGTGTTGTTGACGGTGCCGCCGTTGATTTCAAATTCGGAAATGTTGTCGGTCAAAACGCGTGCGCCCATGCCTTGCAGCAGTTTTTGGGTGGTTTTGACGTCGGCGAGCATGGGTACGTTTTTCAGGCGTAAAGTGCCGGAAGTCAGCAGGCCGGCACACATCAGCGGCAGGGCGGCGTTTTTCGCGCCGGATACGGTGATTTCGCCGTTGAGGGGGCCGTTGGCAGAGATTTTGAGTTTGTCCACAGGATGTCTTTCGTTATTTGTCTGTACGGCTTATGCCGCACAAATGAAATGAGATGGATCACAAACCATCAATTATAAGGGATTATGCCCTTGCTGTTAGATTTGGCAGTATTAAATTTTCACAAGGTTTGTTTAAGTTGCGAAAGGATAAGATTTCAGGCCGTCTGAATGGTTCAGACGGCCTGTTTGCCAAGGCTTATTTTTTGGCTTTGAAGCCTAAGAGGTGTTGCGTGGTGGCCAGCCATGCGCCGAATACGCCCAGCGCGATGACGAAGCCGAATACCAGCGACACTTCGCTAAATGTGAAGAAACGCCAGCCGATGTTCAGGCCGTAGGGTTTGAAAATCGCGTCCACCAGCGGCCGTACTTCGGCCAGCAGCCAAGCTGACAAACCCAAGCTGACGGCGGCGGAGAAAATACTCTGCCACATTGCCTGATAAAGGAAAGGACGGCGGATGAAGGAAGCGGGTGCGCCCAAAAGCTTGGTGATTTCCAGCTCTTCCTTGCGGCTGAGGATTTGCAGGCGGATGGTGTTGTGTGCCACCAAGACAAAGGCCATGCCCAATGTCAGCGAGAGGAACCACAAAATCTTGCGGATAAATTCGTTAATACGATAAAGGGTTTGTACCCACTCGGTATCCATGGTTGCCGATTCGACGCGCGGCAGTTTGGTAATATCTTTATAGATAGCCTGCATCTGATCCGGAGAAGTGGCAGGGTCGGGCGTAACGATAAAGACATCGGGCAACGGGTTGCCATCGAGCATGGAAACGAGGTTTGGTCGAGATTGGTCTGCAATTCTTCCAAACCTTCCTGCTTGCTGATAAAGCGGACTTTATCGATACGGCTGTCGCGTTGGAGCAGGTTTTTCACCGTATCGGCATCAGAACTTGCCGCATCGGTGTCCATATAAACCGTAATTTGCGGCGACTCGTTAAGTTTGCCCAACACACTTTGTCCGCTTTGGATGCCCAAATACATGAACAGCGGCAAGGTCATGGCAACGGCAAGCATGAGCAGGGTCAGTAGCGTGCCGATGGGTTGACGCAGAAGCTCTTTGAGCGCGGCGCGTGCCGATTCGACGTGTAACGAGATGTAGTGAATCATGCTCATGCGAGGCGTCCTTTCTGCAGGCGCAAGACGCGGTGGCCGTAATCCGCCATCAGCGTTTCATCGTGCGCCGCAACGATCACGGTCGTGCCTGCTTCATGGAAGGTTTTAAACAATTCCATAATATCCAACGCGTAGGCGCGGTCAAGGCTGGCGGACGGCTCATCGGCAATCAGCAGGCTGGGTTGGTGAACCACTGCGCGCGCGATGCACAAGCGCTGTTGTTCGCCGCCGGACAAAGTGATGGGCATATCGTTTTCGCGGCCTTTCAAGCCGACTTTCAATCGCAATACGCGCACGCTCTTCCGCTTTGCGCGGCTGGTAGCCGCCAATCCGCAAAGGCAGGATAACGTTTTGCAAGACATTGCGGTCGTAGAGGATTTTGTGGTCTTGGAAGACAATGCCGATATGTTGGCGCATAAAGCCGATCTGATTGTCGCTCAAGGTGCCGAGGTCTTGATTGTTGAACCAAACCTTGCCTTTGGTAGGCTTGGTAATGCCTGAAATCAGCTTCAAAATGGTGGATTTACCCGAACCCGAATGGCCGGCGATAAAAATCATCTCACCTTTGTTAATCTGAAAACTGACATTTTTCAGGGCTTCGAAACCGCCGGGATAGGTTTTGGAAACTTGTTCGAAACGGATCATGGGTTTTCCTGAAAATAGGGATTCAGACGGCCGGCGACATCGATAGGGCAACATGCCGTCTGAAAAAATGGGGATATTCACAGATTATAAATATTTCGGCTGCTTTTTGATAGTGAAACTCCGGTTCTGCCGGCGGAGACACTGCCGGTTTGCAACACAAAGCAATATGGTTTGAAAAGGCCGTCTGAACGATTGGGTTTCAGACGGCCTTTTGAGTTTATCGGCGTATTCCCCCAAAAGTAGGAATACAAACAAAGATAAGCAATGTTTCTAATTGAATCCTTATTCAAAATAGGCAACAATACCCAGAATAATTTCGTGGTATTAAGTGGGAATAAATATGGATCATTCAGTTCATAACAAGCTGGTTTCTTTTATCTGGAGCATTGCAGACGATTGTTTGCGCGATGTCTATGTGCGCGGTAAATATCGTGATGTGATCTTGCCGATGTTTGTACTTCGCCGTTTGGATACCTTGCTTGAGCCAAGCAAAGAAGCCGTATTGGAAGAAGTACGCTTTCAAAAAGAAGAATTGGCGTTCACAGAATTGGATGACCTTCCCCTTAAAAAAATTACCGGCCATGTTTTTTATAACACCTCAAAATGGACCTTGAAATCCCTCTATCAAACCGCCAGCAATACGCCGCAGTATATGCTGGCCAATTTTGAAGAATATCTTGATGGTTTTAGTGCCAACGTGCAGGAAATTATCAACTGCTTCAAGCTGCGTGAACAAATCCGCCACATGTCCCATAAAAATGTTTTGCTGAGTGTGTTGGAAAAATTTGTCTCCCCTTACATCAATCTTACCCCTAAAGAGCAACAAGACCCGGATGGCAACAAATTGCCAGCCCTAACCAATCTGGGCATGGGATATGTATTTGAAGAACTGATCCGTAAATTTAACGAAGAAAACAATGAAGAAGCCGGCGAACACTTTACGCCACGCGAAGTAATTGAGCTGATGACGCATTTGGTCTTTGATCCGCTCAAAAACCAAATCCCGGCGATTATTACGATTTACGACCCTGCTTGCGGCAGCGGCGGTATGCTGACCGAATCACAAAATTTTATTGAACAAAAATATCCGCTGCCAGAATCGCAAGGCGAGCGTTCAATTTTCCTATTCGGTAAAGAAATCAACGACGAAACTTACGCCATCTGCAAATCCGACATGATGATTAAAGGCGACAACCCTGAAAACATCAAGGTCGGCTCCACCCTTGCTACCGACAGCTTCCAAGGCAATTACTTTGACTTCATGCTTTCCAATCCACCATACGGCAAAAGCTGGAGCAGCGACCAAGCTTATATTAAAGATGGCAATGATGTTATCGACAGCCGCTTTAAAGTCAGCTTGCCTGATTACTGGGGCAATGAAGAAACCCTCGATGCCACGCCACGCTCCAGCGATGGACAGTTGCTATTCCTAATGGAAATGGTCAGCAAAATGAAATCGCCGAATGACAACAAAATCGGCAGCCGAATAGCCTCCGTACATAACGGCTCAAGCCTCTTTACCGGCGATGCAGGTTCGGGGGAAAGCAATATCCGTCGCCATATCATTGAGAACGATTTGCTGGAGGCCATCGTACAGCTGCCTAACAACCTGTTCTACAACACAGGCATTACCACCTATATTTGGTTGCTGTCCAACAACAAACCCGAAGCGCGCAAAGGCAAAGTACAGCTGATTGATGCCAGCCTCTTATTCCGTAAGTTGCGTAAACCTCGGCGACAAAAACTGCGAATTCGCGCCGGAGCATATTGCGGAGATTACCCAAAACTATCTTGATTTCAGCGCTAAAGCACGCGAAACCGACAGCCAAAATGAAGCGGTCGGCTTAGCTTCACAGATTTTTGACAATCAAGATTTCGGCTATTACAAAGTCACCATCGAACGCCCAGACCGTCGTTCTGCACAATTTACCGCAGAGAATATTGCGTCTTTACGTTTTGACAAAGCCCTGTTTGAGCCCATGCAATATCTTTATCAGCAACATGGCGAACAAGTTTACAACGCCGAATTTTTAGCTAAAACCGAGCCAGAAATCAGCGCTTGGTGTGAAACACAAGGCATTGCTTTAAACAACAAAAACAAAGCCAAGCTGCTGGATATTAAAACGTGGGAAAAAGCCGCCGCACTTTTTCAGACGGCCTCAGCCTTACTCGAACATTTCGGCTCAACCCAATTTGACGATTTCAACCAATTCAAACAAGCCGTAGAAGGCCGTCTGAAAGCTGAAAAAATCGCCCTTTCTGCCACAGAGAAAAAGGCCATTTTCAATGCCGTAAGCTGGTACAACGAAAATGCCGCTAAAGTGATTGCTAAAACACTCAAGCTCAAACCAAACGAATTAGATGTCCTTTGCCAACGCTACCAATGCCAAGCCGACGAGCTGGCAGACTTTGGTTATTACGCTACCGGCAAGCGGGTGAATATATCCAATATGAAACAAGCAGCGACTTGCGCGACAGCGAATCCATACCGCTCAAACAAAATATCCACGACTATTTCAAAGCCGAAGTGCAGCCGCACATCAGCGAAGCATGGCTGAATATGGAAAGCGTGAAAATTGGCTATGAAATCAGCTTCAATAAATATTTCTACCGCCACAAACCATTACGCAGCCTTGCAGAAGTGGCCCAAGATATTCTTGCACTGGAAAAACAAGCAGACGGTTTGATCAGCGAAATTTTAGAGGCTTAATGAAAAAAACTGTTAAGCAAGTTTTAACAGGTCTTAAGCAAGGAAATTAAGAATGCTTAACTTATTGAAAAGTAATCATTTTTACCTTTTAAGCAAGATTTGGTGGGGAATAAGCAAGTTTTTTATGGTTAAACGAACAACAAATGGCATCAATAAGAGCGGTCAGATTTTAAGGATTTTTTGCAAATGAGACGATACGAGAGTTACAAAGATTCGGGCGTGGAATGGCTGGGGGAAATACCGAGTCATTGGGAGTGTTTGCCTATTAGATCTATTTTTAAATTTAGAAATGAGAAAAATGATCCGATTAAAACGGATAATATATTATCTTTATCCATTGCAAATGGAGTCACTGAATATTCAGATGAAAATAGAGGCGGAAATAAAAGAAAAGATGACTTATCTTCCTATAAATTAGCATATCCAAATGATATTGTTCTTAATAGTATGAATGTTATCGTTGGTGCTGTTGGGGTATCAAAATATTTTGGCGCTATTAGCCCTGTGTATTATGCTTTATCTTTATATAATCAAAGAGCAAATTTATCTTATTATGAAAATATTTTTAAAAATGAAAATTTTCAAAGAGGATTATTGCGATTTGGTAAAGGAATTCTTATAAAATTCGGTGAAAATGGAAAAATGAATACAATAAGAATGAAAATATCACAAGATGATTTAAAAAAATTGTATTTTCCAATTCCTCCTCTTGATGAACAACAAAAAATCTCACAATTTCTAGACGATAAAACAGCCAAAATCGATCAGGCGGTGGATTTGGCGGAAAAGCAGATTGCCCTGTTGAAAGAGCACAAGCAGATTCTGATTCAAAATGCCGTAAACCGAGGCTTAAACCCTGATATGCCGTTAAAAGATTCCGGTGTGGAATGGATAGGGCAAGTGCCGGAGCATTGGGAAGTGAAAAAGTTGAAGTATTTAGCCAAAATAAAAAGTGGGGATTCTATTATTAACTCCAATCTTTCAGATGAATACTTATACGAAGTATTTGGTGGAAATGGTTTTATGGGATATTTTTATAAATATAATGTTAGTGGTGAAAATATTATTATTGGACGTGTTGGAGCTTTATGTGGAAACATACGATATATAAATGAAGAAAAATGGATCACTGATAATGCATTAATACTAAATTTAATCAATTTATCCAAAACTTTATATAGTTATGTATCTTATGTTCTTGAATGTGCAAATCTAAATACTCTTAGTGTAAGTAATGCTCAACCATTGATCACAGGAACTAAGATTATGAATATATTAATAGCAATTCCTCCACTTTCAGAACAGAAACAAATTATTGACTACCTAGACAAACAAACCGCTAAAATTGATCAAGCAATCGCATTAAAAACAGCCCATATTGAAAAACTGAAAGAGTATAAAAGCGTATTGATTAACGATGTGGTAACCGGCAAGGTGCGGGTATAGGGTGTGAAAAGTGCGGTCAAAAAATCCGATGGATTTTGAATATTGGCGCGACAACTTGGGCGTAATGAATAAATTTTAAAACATTCACAAAAGGGTGAAAAATGGTTTCAGGAACTAAGGAAAAAGATTTAGAAATTGCCATCGAAAAAGCCTTAACCGGCACTTGGCGTGAAAACATGGAAAATAAGCTGGGCGAGCCGAAGGCAGAATACCTGCCGCGCCATCATGGTTTTGAGCTGGCATTTTCACAGGATTTTGATGCTCAGTTTGCGATTGACACGCGTCTGTTTTGGCAATTCCTGCAAACCAGCCAAGAGGCAGAACTCGCCCGTTTTCAACAGCTAAATCCAAACGATTGGCAACGTAAAATTCTAGAGCGGTTAGACCGCCAAATAAAGAAAAACGGCGTGTTACACCTGCTGAAAAAAGGCTTGGATATTGATAGCGCCCATTTTGATTTGCTCTACCCCGTTCCGCTTGCCAGCAGCGGCGAAAAGGTCAAGCAGCGTTTTGAACAGAATCTGTTTAGCTGTATGCGCCAAGTGCCTTATTCTGCCTCAAGCAATGAAACGGTGGATATGGTGCTGTTTGTCAATGGCTTGCCGATTATTACCCTCGAGCTGAAAAACCATTGGACGGGTCAGACGGCCATTGATGCTCAAAAACAATATCGCAACCGAGATTTAAGCCAAACGCTGTTTCATTTCGGGCGTTGTTTGGCGCATTTTGCCTTAGATACGGAAGAAGCTTATATGACCACCAAATTGGCGGGGCCTGCTACATTTTTCTTGCCGTTTAATTTGGGCAACAACTGCGGCAAGGGCAATCCGCCGAATCCAAACGGACACCGCACGGCGTATTTGTGGCAAGAGGTGTTCAGCAAAGCCAGTCTTGCCAACATTATTCAGCATTTTATGCGTTTAGATGGTTCAACCAAAGATCCGCTGGGGAAACGCTCACTCTTTTTCCCCCGCTATCATCAATTAGAGGTGGTGCGCCGTTTGATTGCTGATGTCAGTGAACAAGGCGTGGGTAAACGCTATCTGATTCAACACTCTGCCGGCTCGGGCAAATCTAATTCCATTACTTGGTTGGCGTATCAGTTGATTGAGGCTTATCCGCGCAATGAAAAGGCGGCAAACGGTAGAGAGGCAGACCGCCCGATTTTTGATTCGGTGATTGTCGTTACCGACCGCCGTTTGCTGGATAAGCAACTGCGCGACAATATCAAAGATTTTTCAGAAGTGAAAAACATTGTTGCGCCGGCGTTGAGTTCGGCAGAATTGCGCCAATCGCTTGAACAGGGCAAAAAAATCATTATTACCACGATTCAAAAATTCCCGTTTATTGTGGATGGCATTGCTGATTTAGGCGACAAACAATTTGCGGTGATTATTGATGAGGCGCACAGCTCACAATCCGGTTCGGCACACGACAACATGAACCGAGCCATCGGCAAAACGGAAGACCTTGATGCCGAAGATGTGCAAGATTTGATTTTACAAGCCATGCAATCTCGCAAAATGCGCGGCAATGCGTCGTATTTTGCTTTCACCGCCACACCGAAAAACAGCACTTTGGAAAAATTCGGCGAGAAACAGGCGGATGGTAAATTTAAGCCGTTCCACCTTTATTCCATGAAACAGGCGATTGAAGAAGGCTTTATTTTGGATGTGATTGCCAATTACACCACTTATAAAAGTTTTTATGAGATCACTAAATCAATTGAAGATAATCCGGAGTTTGATAGTAAGAAGGCACAAAGCCGTCTGAAAGCTTATGTGGAGCGTTCGCAACAAACGATTGATACTAAAGCAGAGGTGATGTTGGATCATTTTATTCAGCAAATCTTTAACCGTAAAAAACTCAAAGGCAAAGCCAAGGGCATGGTGGTAACGCAAAATATTGAAACCGCCATCCGCTATTTTCAGGCGTTAAACCGATTGCTGGCTGAGCGAGGTAATCCATTTAAAATTGCGATTGCGTTTTCAGGCAGTAAAGTGGTTGATGGTGTGGAATACACCGAAGCGGAAATGAATGGGTTTGCAGAAAGCGATACCAAAGAGTATTTCGATCAAGATGAATATCGTTTGCTGGTGGTGGCCAATAAATATCTGACCGGTTTTGACCAGCCGAAATTGTGTGCGATGTATGTGGATAAGAAACTCTCCGGCGTACTTTGTGTGCAAGCTTTATCACGTTTAAATCGCAGTGCGAATAAGTTGGGTAAACGCACGGAAGATTTGTTTGTGTTGGATTTCTTTAACAGTGTTGAAGATATTCAGCAAGCATTTGAGCCGTTTTATACTTCTACGTCGTTGTCGCAAGCAACCGATGTCAATGTCTTGCATGATTTGAAAGATCAGTTGGATGAAACTGGCGTGTACGAACAATCGGAGGTCAACGACTTTACTGAAGGCTACTTTGCCAATAAAGACGCACAGCAATTAAGCAGTATCATTGATGTGGCGGTTCAACGTTTCGATCATGAGTTGGATCTTGAGCCAACCCCAAAAAGTCGATTTTAAAATCAAGGCAAAGCAGTTTTTAAAAATTTACGGGCAAATGGCCTCCATCATCAATTTTGAAAATATTGCTTGGGAAAAGCTCTATTGGTTCCTCAAATTCTTAGTGCCCAAATTAAAAGTACAGGATCCGATGGATGAATTTGACGAAATTTTAGATGCAGTGGATTTAAGCTCTTACGGCTTGGCGCGCACCAAACTGAATTACAGCATTAAATTAGATGATGAAGAAACAGAGCTTGACCCACAAAATCCCAATCCACGCGGCACGCATGGTGAAGATAAAGAAAAAGATCCGATTGATGAAATTATTCGTGTGTTCAATGAAAGATGGTTTCAAGGCTGGAGCGCAACGCCGGATGAGCAACGGGTGGAGTTTATCAGTACTAAAAATCGCATCTGCGAACATAAAGATTTTAAGCAGAAATATCTGAATAACCCTGATATCCATACCCGTGAATTGGCTTTCCAAGCCATTTTGCGCGATGTGATGAACGAAAGCCGCATAGCTAAATTGGAACTGTACAAGCTCTTTGCCACAGATGCCGCATTTAGAACGGCTTGGACGCAGAGTTTGCAACGAGCTTTGGCTAGGTAGAAAAAAAGGCCGTCTGAACGATTGGGTTTCAGACGGCCTTGGTATCAGCAGCGAAGGTTAAGCACCCTATCCGCTGTTTTATTTACATTTGGTTTTGGCCAAATTCACGGCGGCGGTCAGGCTTTTTTCGTTGACTTCGCCGGTGATGGTTTGTTTGTAACCGCATTTCGGCGCTTCGACGACAGTGAAAGGCAATACGCCGACGTTGTTGCCGTGGGCTTTCATGAAGTTGCGGCTGTTGGCGCCGGTATAACGCCAAATCGGGTAGCTGACCGGCGTTTGTTTCAGGAATTTGCCGATATTGTCGGTCGTATCCAGTGCGATGCCGACCATATCGACGCTGCCTTTTTCTGCGCTTTGTACCATGCGGACATGGCAGGCATTTCTTTACGGCAGGGGCCGCACCAGGTTGCCCAAAGGTTGACCACGCGCACGGGGGCTTTGAGCGATTCCAGGCTTTGCGGTTTGTTGTCCTGCCAACCTGCTGTTTCATCGGCGGCAAGGGCCGGTACAGCGGTAAAAACGGTGGCGGACAAAAGAAGGGCGGTTAAGGCTTTCATGGTTGTATCCTTGAGGTTGCCAATCGAAATTGGGTTTATTGTAAAACGGTTTGGTGGGTATGCCTACCGATTCATATCAAGATATCAGGTAAAAAGTTTGAGTAAAAATCAGTTGCAGACGATAATAACCGCCATCATTGAATGATTTTGCAATAATACGGAGAATTTCATGCCATCTGAATTCACACTCTATCACAACCCGCGTTGCAGCAAATCGCGTGCCGCGCTGGCTTTGCTCGAAGAAAAAGGCGTTGCCGCCGATGTAGTCAAATATCTGGATACCGCGCCTGATTTGGCGACTTTGCAGGATATGTTTGCCAAACTCAGCATCGAATCGGTGCGCGGCATGATGCGCACGAAAGACGATTTGTACAAAGAATTGGGTTTGGACAATCCCGATTTGGACAATGCCGCCCTGCTTCAGGCAATCGTCGAACACCCTGCCCTGCTCGAGCGTCCCGTTTTGGTAACGCCTACGCGCGCAGCCATCGGCCGTCCGTTGGAAAACATTGCCGCCCTACTCGGCTGACGGGGTTGGATAAGGCTGTCTGAAGATGATTTCCCTGCTTAAAAGCCGCAATGGCCTGCGATATTACCTGTTTCGCGGCCTTGCTTTGAGCGTTTTGCTGGTGTGCGGTATTTTTTTGACCGGCACATGGCAGATTTACCGGACAGGTTTGCAAACCTTGCCGAAGGACGCTCATGCCGATGCGGCGGTGGTGTTGGGTGCGGCGGCGTGGGACAAACGCCCGTCGCCGGTATTCCGTGAGCGCATCAACCACGCCATTACGCTCTACCAAAGCCATCGGGTCGGTAAAATCATTTTCACCGGCGGGACACCCAAAAAAGGATTTATGACCGAAGCCGAAGTGGGGCGCCGATACGCGCTCAAGCAGGGCATACCGGCGCACAATATCCTGTTTGAAAACACGTCGCGCAACACTTACGAAAACCTGCGCAATATCGTCCCCATCATGCACGCCAACGGAGTCGGCAGCATTATCGTTGTCAGCGACCCGTATCATTTGGCGCGTGCCGAAGAAATGGCCGCCGATTTGGGCTTGTCAGATGCGCAGTTCTCCGCCACCCCGACCACGCGCTTTGATGAGCGCAGCAAGAAAGCCAAGTTTCTGATGCAGGAGAGCTATTCTTTGTTTCTCTACCGTATCGGCAAATGGAGCGATGCCGTTTGGAATTGGATAGGTGGTTGAGCCTTCGGTAATCCATGTAAAAGGCCGTCTGAATCCTTTTAGGTTTCAGACGGCCTAAATGTATGCTTACTTATTGATATTGATTTGCAGCTATACTGCCAAAAATGACTACAGCCAGCACCAGATAAATTGCCATTACGATGGCAAACAGAATCAAGGCAGCCTTGAAATAATTGGCTTTATTCGGATTGGTGTTTGAGCTGAATGCCCACACAAGCATCATGATCAGATTGACCAGCGGAATCATCATAATCAAGTTTGTTAGCAACCATTCTTTGACGCTTACAACAGGAGCCTGCTGATGGCCGATTTGGTTTTGTCCGTTCATACGTACCCAGTAATTTTGTTGAAAGAACAGTAATTATACTCATTAAATCTTTATCGGCATAGCATGCTCAGGCCGTCTGAATCTTCAGACGGCCTGAGCCTATGATTTTTGCAGCCGCTATTTCAATTGGATGTAAAACGTACCGTCCGGCACGACGGGCAGGTATTTGCGGTAGAAGTCCAGATAGGTCTTGTTTGGGTCTATGTCGGCAAACTGCTGCGGATACAGGGTTTTGGCGATAAATTGCGCGCTGGCCAAATCGGCGAGCGAGCGGGAGGCGGTGTGGTAGATGCCGTAAACGCGTTTGTTTTTGACGGCAGGAATGTCTGCCCAGCCTTTGCGTTTGACAAATCCGGCCAGGCGGCGTTGCGCATCGGCCTGGCTGATGCCTATGCCCATCGCCATAATGTCAGGCTTGTCTTTATGGCCGTTTTCCGTCCCCGAAATGACGATGACGTCGGGTTTGGCCGTCAGGAATTTTTCAGGGTTTATCGGTCCCCAGTTTTTAATGTAAGGCGCGGCGATATTGTTGCCGCCTGCTGTGTCGGCAATCGCGCCCCACATATCTTTGCCGAAGGTGTAGCTGTATTCGGACGGGCCTTTATCGCCGAACTCGATATAGATTTTCGGTTTGGACTGCTTGGCGCGTGCGACGCGTTTTTGGATGTCGGCAATGCCTCGGGCGTATTCGGCGGCAATTTTTTGGGCGCGCGCCTGCGTACCGTTGAGTTCGCCGAAAATTTCCGCACTGCGCGTGTGCCGCGCGACGGTTTCGGCGTTGAAATCGACCACGACGACGGGTATGCCTGCCGCTTTAATGCGCGGCAGATGGGTGGCGATGGCCTTATACTGCCAGTCGGCCAGAATCAATACGTCCGGCTTGAGCGCGAGCGTTTTCTCCAGTGAAAACGTGCCGGTGTTGATGTTGCCGATGTCCGCAATGTTTTGCAGCGTAGGCAGCTTCTGTTTGAACATCGCCCAGCTGCCGGGATTGAATTTCTCCCAAAACTCACGCGAAATGCCGATGACGTTTTTAAATTTGTCCGCGCCCGTTACCGCGATATAGTCGGGATAGTAAAACGCCAAAACCGCGCGTTTGACAGGGACATCGACTTTGACTTCGCGTCCCAATACATCTTTGATAGTTTTGATTTCGGCTTGGGCAAAAAGGGGCAGGAGGGCGAGGGCGGCAAATAAAGCGCGTTTGTTCATGAGCGGATCCTTTAAAAGAAATAATTATCATTATATTTGATTTGTTTTCAGGAGAAAAGTCCCAGACGGTCCTTCTGCGCCAACATTATTTTCAGACGGCCTTACATTGTTTAAACCACGCCGAAAAAGTAAAATACCTGTTTTCAAAGACTTTGGAGCCATCATGACCGTCAAAACCCGTTTCGCCCCCAGCCCCACCGGCTACCTGCACATCGGCGGCGTACGCACCGCCTTGTTTTCATGGGCGTTTGCCCGCCATCATAAAGGCGAGTTCCTATTGCGTATCGAAGACACCGACTTGGCGCGCTCTACTGCCGAATCTGTCAACATCATTCTCGACGGCATGAAATGGGTCGGCCTGGACTACGACAACGCCGACAACGTCGTTTACCAAACCCGCCGTTTCGACCGCTATAAAGAAGTCATTGCCGAACTTTTAGAAAAAGGCCATGCCTACTACTGCTATTGCAGCAAAGAAGAGCTGGAAGCCATGCGAGAGAAAGCAGAAAAAGAAGGCACAGCGACTTACGACCGCCGCTGGCGTCCAGAAGCAGGCAAAACCCTGCCCGAAATCCCTGCCGACGTGCAACCCGTTGTCCGTTTCAAAACGCCTTTGGACGGCGTGACCAAATGGACGGACTTGGTCAAAGGCGAAATCTCCATTCCCAATGAAGCGCTTGACGACCTGATTATTGCCCGCGCCGACGGCACACCGACCTACAACTTCTGCGTCGTGGTGGACGACTACGACATGGGCATTACCCACGTTATCCGTGGTGACGACCATGTGAACAACACCCCGAAACAAATCAACATCTTAAAAGCCATTGGCGCCACCCTACCCGAATATGGCCACCTGCCCATGATTCTTAACGAGCAAGGCAAAAAAATCTCCAAACGCAGCGGCGATACCGTTGCCATTACCGATTTGGCGCGATGGGCATCCTGCCCGAAGCCATGCTCAACTATCTGGCACGCTTGGGCTGGGCGCACGGCGACGACGAGTTCTTTACGATGGAACAATTCATCGAATGGTTTGATTTAAAAGACGTTTCCCCATCCCCAAGCCGCATGGACTTGAAAAAACTCTACTGGATTAACGGCGAACACATCAAAATCACGCCTAACGACAAACTGGCTGAAATGGTAAAACCCCGCCTCGCCCTGCGCGATATCCATGAAACCAGCAAGCCCGCTTTGGAAGACGTGTTGGCATTGGTCAAAGACCGCGCCCAAGACCTGAACACGCTTGCCGACGAGTGCCTCTACTTCTACGTCAAACAAACCCCTGCTGAAGCAGACGTGCTGAAACACTGGGACGATGAAGCCGCCGCCCGTATGCTGCGCTTTGCCGAACGCCTTGAAGGTTTGGAAGACTGGACCGCCGAAGCCATCCACGACCTCTTCAAACCTTTCTGCGACGAAGAAGGCATCAAAATGGGCAAACTCGGCATGCCCCTGCGCCTCGCCGTCTGCGGTACGGCAAACCCCAAGCGTCGATGCCGTATTGGCATTAATCGGAAAAGAAGAAGTGTTGAAACGGATCCGTTCGTAAGGCATGAATGATAAAAGGCCGTCTGAAAATTTTTCAGACGGCCTTTTATCATAAAACCAGAAAATAATGGAATAAGGCGGAGAATATGAGAAAATAATAGCTGCCTGTCACAACAGTTGATTGAATTAATTTTTATCATCAGCCTGAATGTCCGGATTAGATAAAATAAACCATCAAGAACAAAGACCAACAAGCATATTATGTAAACTTGGCGGCGGAAAAATCGGCTTTGCGCTTTACTTTACAAATCAAACAACTTTAAAGGAAAACCCATGAAAAAAACCTTACTTGCCCTGATGATGTTATCTGCCGCCGCGGCGTATGCCGGTGAGGCGGAAGACCGTTTGCTGTCCGTCCAATCGGTTTACCGTGCTGCTTTGCATGAGCAAAACAGCAACGATAGCAAAATCATTTCCCTGCAAAGTGATTTGGAAAGCGCGCAGCGCCGTTTGCAGGCTGCGCAATCCGATATTGACCGTTTGAAAGGAGAAATTCAGACGGCCTTGGCTCAGAAAGAGCAGCAAAATGCCAAGCTGCAACAAGCCGGCCAGATGTTGGATGCGGCGTGGAATGCTGTTTACGGCGTAGGCGGCAGCAAGGCGAATCAATAATTTAAACATTGTATTATTTGCGTTTTACGCTTCTTTTATCATATTTATAAGGAAACCTCATGTCTCTACCTCCCTGCCCGAAATGCCACTCCGAATACACTTACGAAGACGGTGCCCAATACGTTTGTCCTGAGTGTGCCCATGAGTGGAACGAGGCCGATGCTGCGGCTGCAAGCGATGATGTATTGGAAGTCAAAGATGCCAACGGCGCGGTCTTGCAAGATGGCGATGCGGTTGTCTTGATTAAAGATTTGAAAGTCAAAGGCAGCTCTATGGTCATCAAGCAAGGCACCAAAGTCAAAGGCATCCGCCTGCAAGAGGGCGACCACAATATCGGTTGCAAAATCGATGGCAGCGCGATGAACTTGAAATCTGAGTTCGTCAAAAAAGCCTAAAGATTTTATTTTTGAAAGGCCGTCTGAAATCCTAATATCAGGGTTCAGACGGCCTTTATGCAATTCATTCAAAATAAAACAAATATTTATTTAAAATTAAACAAATTTAATAGAGTTGAATTTCAGGCCGTCTGAAAAAGCGGCGGCAAAATGTTCCGCACATACGCGGGTGCAAAACCGTTAAAATAACGCTTTCCCCTATTCTACGGAACCATTATGCCTCAGCCGACCGCCAAACAGATTTTGCACGAAGTATTCGGTTATCCCGAATTTCGTGGCAAGCAGGAGGCTATCGTCAATGCTTTGGCCGGCGGCGAGAGTTTGATGGTGCTGATGCCGACGGGCGGGGGCAAGTCTTTGTGTTACCAGATTCCGGCGCTGATGCGCGAAGGCGTGGCGGTTGTCGTATCGCCGCTGATTGCGCTGATGAACGACCAAGTGGCCAGCCTGCATGTGGCCGGGATTGAAGCGGCGGCAGTCAACAGCAGCACATCGGCAGATGAGGCGCGCGAGATTGCCGACAAGCTTGCCCAAGGCCGTCTGAAACTGCTTTATGTCGCGCCGGAACGCTTGGTTACCGACCGTTTTTTGCGTTTTCTCGACCAACAAACCGTCAGTCTGTTTGCGATTGATGAGGCGCATTGTGTCAGCCAATGGGGACACGATTTCCGCCCCGAATATCAACAGCTCGGCATGCTTGCCGAACGCTATCCGAACGTCCCGCGCATCGCCCTGACCGCTACCGCCGATGCCGCCACGCGCGCAGACATCAAGCATTATCTGCACTTGGACAATGCGCCCGAATTTGTCTCCAGCTTTGACCGTCCGAATATTTATTATCAGGTTATCGAAAAAAATAATGGCAAAAAACAATTGCTGGATTTCATCCGCAAGCAGATGCATGGGCAAAGCGGCATTGTGTATTGCTTAAGCCGCAAAAAAGTCGAGGATGTGGCGCAGTTTTTGTGTGAAAACGGCTTGGAGGCGATTCCGTATCATGCCGGTTTGAGCATGGACGTGCGCGAGGAAAACCAACGCCGCTTTACGCATGAAGACAATATTATTGTGGTGGCGACCGTGGCGTTCGGCATGGGCATAGACAAACCCGACGTGCGCTTTGTCGCCCATCTCGATATGCCCCAAAGTGTCGAACATTTCTATCAGGAATCGGGGCGCGCCGGCCGGGACGGGCTGCCTGCCGTGAGCTGGCTGTGTTACGGCTTGAACGATTGGGTGTTGCTGCGCGAACGGATTGCCGAAGGTAACAGCGACGAGGTGCAAAAGCAAATCGAAATGCAAAAACTCGACGCCATGCTTTCCGTCTGCGAAACCGCCGCCTGCCGCCGCGTACTGCTGCTCAAACATTTCGGCGAAGAATCCGAACCCTGCGGCCATTGCGACAACTGCCTGCATCCACCCGTGCGGTTTGACGGCACAGTGTTGGTGCAAAAATTACTCAGCTGCGTGTACCGCGCCGGACAACATTTTGCCGCCGGTTACATCACCAACCTTTTACGCGGCAAAAGCGACGATTGGATACAGCGCAACGGCCATGACAAGTTATCCACATTCGGCATCGGCAGCGAACAGACCGACAAAGAATGGCGCAGCGTTATCCGCCAGTGCATCAGCCTGGGCTATCTCACCATCAATGTCGAGCAACATCAAGCCCTGCAGCTGACCGAAGCGGCAAAAAAAGTCCTCAAGGGCGAAACCGAAGTCATGCTGCGCCCCCTGCGCCGCGAAAAAACGGCCACCCAAAAGCCGAAAGACGATTGGTTGCGTACCGAGCGCGAAGAGCGTTTGTGGCAGGCATTGCGCCAATGGCGGCAACAACGCGCCCGGGCCGAGGAAGTGCCGGCCTATGTGGTTTGCGGCGACAAAACCCTGCGCGATATTGTCGAAAAAATGCCCCGAAGTTTAGAAGACTTGCATCAAATCTACGGCTTGGGCGAGGCGAAAATCAATAAATTCGGTTTGGAGATACTCGACGTTTGCGAAACGGCCGAAGCCGGTACGGTTTCCACAGATAATACACAAGTTATCCACAGCTTGGGCGAGCGCGAACAGGCCTTAAAACAGGCTTTGGAAACTTGGCGCGAGCAGCAGGCAAGTGCCGATCAAGTCACACTGGGAACGGTGTTCTCCAACGAAAGCATGGACGACTTGCTGACTAATACGCCTGCCGAACCCATCGACCTTTTAGGCGTGTATAAACTCGGCGAAAAACGCATCGAACAATACGGCGAGGGCATTTTAAACATCTGCCGCCCGTTTTCAGACGACCTGAGCGAAGAGGACAAACGCAAACGCCGATTGATGCGCCGTCTGCTTCAGTGGAACATCGACACTGCCCGTCATGAAGGCCTCGAAGCTTATCAGATATGCAGCAAAGTTACCCTGCGCGCCATTGCCGCCCGACGGCCGCAAGATTTGGCGGAGCTGGCGGAAATCCACGGCATGAATGAGGAAAAAACCGACAAATACGGCGCGGAAATTGTTGAATTGTGCAAACAAGCGGATTAATGGATTGCAATTATCATCAAAGGCCGTCTGAAACCCAATCAAACATGGTGTTTCAGACGGCCTTTTTGAATTTTTAATCTTTATAAAACAATGAATAAGAAAATATCTTCATTTGTTTTGTCAGTTTTTTAAAGTTGCCGCGTCTAAACAGGCATGAAAAATGGGATGGTGCCGATGAATTTTTCGTCCTATCCCATTCGACACACATCGATTAGGAAAATAAATGAACACCTCATCCAACCCCTCTTGGCAGGCCGCTTTCGGTTTGTTGGCACTCAGGCTTTTTGCCGCGTATGAATTTCTTGAATCCGGCTTGGAAAAATGGAACGGGGAAAACTGGTTTGCAGAAATAAACAGTCAATTTCCCTTTCCGTTCAATTTGTTGTCGGATACAGTCAACTGGAATTTGGCCATGTGGGCGGAACTGGTTTTGCCTGCGCTGCTCATCGTCGGCTTGGCAACGCGGCTGTCTGCGCTGGGATTGATGGTTGTAACGGCTGTCGCATGGTCTGCGGTACATGCCGGCTTGGGTTACAATGTGTGCGACAACGGTTATAAAATGGCACTGATTTATTTGGTGGTTTTATTTCCCGTCCTGTTACAGGGCGCTGGCCGTCTGTCTTTGGATGCACTGCTGAAGAAACGCTGTTGCCGCATCAAGCATTTTCTTTAAGGATTAATGGTCGCGGGCCGACTTTAAATGCCCGATATTATCCCTTGATTTATTTAAACCCATATTTTAAAAAGGAAGTTGAAATGAAAAAAAATGTAGCTGCTGCTTTGGCCGGTGCACTGTCCCTGTCTTTGGCTGCCGGTGTTGTTGCCGCTGATAAAGCCGCCAGCGACGTGGCCGTTGAGAAAACTGTTAAAGCTGCCGAAGGTACTTGCGGCGCGGCTGCCAAAGCCGGTGAAGGTTCTTGTGGCGCAGCCATGAAAAAAGCACACGCCAAAAAAGGCAAAGCATCTAAAGCCAAAGCTGCCAAAGTAGTAGAAGGCAAATGCGGCGAAGGTAAATGCGGTTCTAAATAATCCTGCAACATACCTTAACAAAGTCGCATTTTACAAACGAAAATGCGACTTTGTCGTTCATACGGCACCATAACAGGACATCACCATGATTCAACATGCAGGCTTGGGCTACCGCCGCGACTTGGCGGAAGACTTCCTCTCGCTTTCAGACGACAGCCCGATACGCTTTATCGAAGCCGCCCCCGAAAATTGGCTGAAAATGGGCGGCAGGGCGCGCAAACAGTTTGACCGCGTGGCGGAACGGCTGCCGTTGGCGTTACACGGATTATCCATGTCGCTGGGCGGACAAGCCCCGTTGGATACTGCCTTGATAGACGGAATCAAAGAAATGATGCGCCGTTACGATTGCACGTTTTTCTCCGACCACTTGAGCTACTGCCACGACGGCGGTCATCTCTACGATTTGTTGCCGCTGCCTTTCACTGAAGAAATGGTGCAACATACCGCGCGGCGTATCCGCGAAGTGCAAGACCGATTGGGCTGCCGCATTGCCGTAGAAAATACCTCCTACTACCTGCATTCTCCGCTTGCCGAGATGAACGAAGTCGAGTTCCTCAATGCCGTTGCACGCGAAGCCGACTGCGGTATTCATTTGGATGTGAACAATATTTACGTCAACGCCGTCAACCACGGCCTGTTGTCGCCTGAAGCCTTTTTAGAAAATGTGGATGCAGGGCGCGTGTGTTACATCCACATTGCCGGACATGACGTGGAAACACCGGAATTGTTGATTGATACCCACGGCGCGGCGGTATTGCCGACCGTTTGGGACTTGCTCGAACTCGCCTACACCAAGCTGCCGACGATTCCGCCTACTCTGTTGGAACGCGATTTCAATTTTCCGCCTTTTGCCGAACTCGAAGCCGAAGTCGCCAAAATTGCCGACTATCAAACGCGTGCCGGAAAGGAATACCGCCGTGCAGCCTGAAACTTCCGCCCAATATCAACACCGCTTTGCCCAAGCCATACGCGAAGGCAAAGCCGCAGACGGACTGCCGCAAGAGCGGTTGAATGTCTATATCCGCCTGATACGCAACAATATTCACAGCTTTATCGACCGCTGTTATACCGAAACGCTGCAATACTTTGACAGCGAAGAATGGGGCCGTCTGAAAGAAGGTTTCGTCCGCGACGCGCATGCCCAAACGCCCTATTTTCAAGAAATCCCCGGCGAGTTTCTCCAATACTGCCAAAGCCTGCCGCTTTCAGACGACCTCTTGGCATTGATGGACTTTGAACACACCCAGCTGCTCGCCGAAACCGCTCAAACCGACAGCCAAGCCTCGCCTGCCGATTCAGACGATTTAGCGTACACCCTTTCTCCCGCCGCCTTTGTGCGCCGTTATCAGTATGACGTGACGGACGAATTGCATGAGGCGGAAACCGCCGTTTTGGTGTGGCGCGATAAGGAAGACGACGTGATGTACCAAACCCTCGACGGTTTCGACGCATTATTGCTGGAAACTCTGGCAGAGACGCCCACTTCCCTAAACGGCCTGCAAACCATGCTGGCAGAGTTCATGCCGTCTGAAAACGCTTGGCAGGACGCATTAAGGCAGAAATGGACGGATTGGCTGGAACAGGGCATTTTGGTTGCGGCATAAATCAAGGCCGTCTGAATCGGGCGCAGTCGGTTTCGGTAAAACAAATACTACTGAAATCGTTTATAGATTCAATCGCATGCTCTTGCCGTATCAGCGTAAAATCAGAAGCATATTGATCATTCATTTCATACTGATACATTATGGCCCTACCCGAACTGACCGATGCCGAGCTTGCCGAATCCCGTAAACTGCTGCTGCGCTTTGCCTATATCCAGCTGCCCGACCGCCCCGATTTGGCGGAAGACCTTGTGCAGGAAACCATGCTTTCCGCCTACCGTGCGGCAGAGGGTTTCAAAGGAGATGCACAAGTGAGTAGCTGGTTGTTTGCAATCTTAAAAAACAAAATTACTGACTGCCTGCGCCAAATCGGGCGGCAACGCCAAGTTTTCGTCACGCGCGACGAGGAAGCCTTGGATGAAGCCTTTGAAGGACATTTTGCCGCCGACGGGCATTGGACGGATGAAGGACAGCCTCAGGGTTGGGACTCGCCCGAAGCCAGTTTGAACAATAAAGAGTTCTATCAAGTTTTGCAGACCTGCCTCTACCATCTGCCGGAAAACACCGCCCGCGTGTTTACCATGAAAGAGATTCTTGGCTTTCAAGCGATGAAATCCGCGAGCAATGCGGCATCAGCCATGCCAACTACCACACTATCATGCACCGCGCGCGCGAAACCTTGCGCCAGTGTCTGCAAATCAAATGGTTCTCCCATGTCTGACAGGAAAACGCCATGAAAAAATGCCGCAAAATAACCGATCTGATTTCCAAACAGCAAGACCAAGTGCGTCTCAGTCTTTTTAACCGCGTTGCCCTTGCCGTGCACCTGTCGCTCTGTCCCCGTTGCCGCGAATATAAGAAACAGCTCGAATTAATCAGCAACGCTATGCACAAGATATTTCGATGATTCAAAAAAGGCCGTCTGAAACCTACCCCTGTCAGTTTCAGACGGCCTTTTTGTGTCCGCTTGATTTATCGCTAATCTTGAATAAGCCGTAGCTGGCCGCTCACTTTTTTAGTTGCCTTTATTTTCAAACTTGCGCCGTTGGCCTTTGTCTTTTGAGGCATGGGAGAAAGATTCTAATACGGTAGAACAAGATAAAGGCCGTCTGAAAGATGAATTTCAGACGGCCTTTTTCACGGCTTTTAGTGTTGTTCTTCCGGCTCGGGTTCGTCTTTGCCGAACCAGTTGTCAAAGCGGATGGTGTATTTCAATTCGCCGCCGGATGAGCGTGTGCCGATGCGGGCAATGGCTTGGATGGCGCGGGTCAGTTGGTACACGAGTTTGACGGATTGTTCGGCGCTGGAGATGCCATATTCGTAACCTACGTAGAGGTTGTTGGTGAGCTGTTTGCCGACGGTCAGGACCTGCTCGGCAGGGTTGAGCTCGCCGGTTTGGGCGTTGCGGCTGCGTTTGCTGGTAAAGCCCAAATCATCGACAAGGCCGATGCGGTCGTTGACTTGGCCGGCAAGCAATGCGCTGGCGGCGGCGGAGAGTGTGGCGTTGTCGCCGTCGCTGCCGCTGCTGGCACGGTTGAGGATGAGCCAGGAGAGTTTGTCTTTTTCGCTCATGGCTTCTTTGGCAACCAAGGTCACGCGCGGATTGCTGAGGCTACCGAGGACTTCGACACCTGCGCCGACCGGGGAGAGACGGCGTTCGGCACGGATGTTGAGGTTCGGATCGGTCAGCGGGCCGACAAAGGAAACCGAGCCTTTGGTGATGTCAAGGTCTTGGCCGTAGGCTTTGTAGCGGCCTTTGACAACGCGCACGGTACCGACGCCTTGGACGGCTTCGCCGGGGCGGGACGTGATGGTCAGTTTGCCGCCGATGGTAACGTCTGCGCCGTAGCCGACAAAGCGGACATTGTCGTTGATGTTCAAGACAAGGTTCAGATTAATCGGCGTGGTGGCCGTTGCTTCTTTTTTGGTTTCGCCCAGTACAACCACGTCGTCATCGAGGGTCGGCATGGAGGATTTTTGCGAACCAAACCTGCCGTAGTCGGTGTTGAGCGTGCCGTTGAGCGATACGCCTTTTTCCGGATTGTAGAGGACTTTGGCCGCGCCGGAGAGCTGCAGTTGGCGGTTTGGACGCGAGAGGGTGCGGTATTTGTCGAAGACGATGTCCACGTCGACATCGGGGTTGGCGTTGGCAAGGTTGACCGCGCCTTTGAGTTCAATCGTGCCGCCACGGTGGAATTTGAGGCTGTCGATTACCCATTTTTGACCCTGCAGGCGCGAACGCAATACGCCGTTGTCGAGAATCAGGCCTTGGGTTTGATGGCGGTAATAGAGGTTGTCGCCGTTAATCTGGCCGCTCAGTTGCGGATCGTTCAGACGGCCTGCCAAGTTGACGGCGGCGTTCAGACGGCCTTTGAGGGTTTGGCCGACGGGCAGGAAGTTGCGGAAGACTTCGAGGTTGGCAACATTCAGGTTGAGCTTGCCGCTCAGAGGGGCGGTATCGAAGCTGGTACCCTGACCGATGTTGACAATGCCGTCTGCTCGGCCGTAATTGGTTTGGAGGTCGAGGTTGCTGTTGACGGTAGGCGAACCGAGTCGGCCGCCGATGGTGGCGGTCGCGTTCAGACGGCCTGCAATGCCTTGGGCTGTCGCCGGCATAAAGGATTTGAGCGAGCCCAAATCGGGAACGTTGATATTGACCTTGCCACTGACGGGGGCGTTGTTGATGTTGTTGCCGAACTGTTGGGCGATGCCGAGCGTGCCGTCAACTTTGCCGAAGCGGGTGTTGCCTTCCAGCGTGCTGTCGATGCGGCCGTTTTGGAAACGGGTGCGCAGGGCGAGTGCGGAAAGTCCCAAAGGCTGTTTGTTTCGGGTCTTTGCCCGGCAGGATGATGTCGCCGCTTTGTCGGCTGATGTTGAGGAAGCCGCGCGCGTTTTGACTATACGCCAAATCCCAGTCGCCGCCCAAGACGAGGTTGTGTTCGATGGGCGGGGTGTAGAAGTTGTGCAACTCGGTAATGTGCAGATTTTGCGCGCTGCCTTTGCTGGTAATGCCAGCTTTTTTGTCCCAAACGAAATTTTGCAGGTTGAGGCTGCCGCCCATGGCCGCCCAGCGTGCGCTGCTGAGGGAGACGCGTTCGCTGCCGGCTTCGAGGTTGAGGCGGTTTTGCAGTTTGAGGTTGAACGCGCCGCTGATGTCGAGCGTGTCAACCGTGCCTTTCCATTGGGTTTGGTCTTTGTTGAGGCCGCCGGCGGCGTCGAGGTCGAGCTTGTAGCGTTTGTTGTCCACCGCCATGTTGCTGTTGCCGCGGATGTGGTGGTGCGAGCCTGTGCCGCTGATGAGCAGGTTGACGTTGTCGATCATGGCCGTGCCGCCGGAGACGGCGATGTGTTCGCCTTTAATGTCGGCACTCAGCGGACGGTTGATGTCGGGCGAACCTTTGAGCTTGAAGTCGAGGGTGCGGATGTTGACGGCATCGGCGACTTTGAAGTTGCGCGCTTCGCCGTTCAAATCGGCTTCAAGGGTTTTGAGGCCGTCTGAAAAGCTGCCGGAGATGTAGCCGCGCGCGTTGAGCAGGCCGCCCAAGCCGAAGCCGAAACGCGACAAATCGGGGGCGGTAATGTTGAGGTTGAGGCGGTCGCCTTTTTTGCCGAAGCTGCCGTTGGTTTTGACGATGTTGCTGCCGAGGGTCAGGTCGGTCAGGGCGCGCGAGAGGTGTTTGTTTTCATAGGCGACGTCGGCTTTGCCGCTGAGCGGAACGCCGTTGAGCGTACTCGGTGCAAACTGCATTTTGCCGGCGAATTTCTCTTGCGCCAGTATGCCGGTCAAGTTGATGTTGCCGTTGACGCTGCCTTGCGGAAGCTGCGGATCGATGCGCGCAGGATTGAAGGCTTTGCTGATGATGTCCAGTTGCAGTTTGCGGTCTTTGAAGAGTTCGAGCGAGCCTTTGGCGTTGAGTTCGCCGCCGTTTTGCGGAACCAGGCGGACTTTGTCGAGCTTGAGCGTGCGCTGGCCGAGCTGTTTGTCGGTTTGGAAAAACAGCATGCCGTCTGTGCGCGCAAATCCGCTGTCGAGATTCCAGTTGACGACGGGGGAGGAGGTTTCGCCTTTGACGTCGATACTGCCGTTCAGACGGCCTGCAATGTTTTGACGGACAAAGTCGTCCGCGCCGGTATTGTTGATGCCCAGTGCGAGTTTGAGCTGGTCTTGGGCGGTGTCGATAGAGCCGGATACGTCAATGCTGCCGTCTTTGAGCAGGCCGACGCCGATGTCTTCGATTTTGACCGTGCCTTTGTCGTCGACGATGAATTCGCCGAGGATGCGTTTGACGGGGATATGGTTTTCATCGGCAAAACCGGCTTGGTCGTTTTCCAAGTCTATCGAGCCTTCCAGCGCAACGCCGTCTGTAAAGGACGGAATGGTGGTGGCGTCGAAATTCAGACGTGCTTTGGGCAGGGTGGGCAGGAAGGCCTGCGGATTGATGTTGGAACCTTTAACCAGGATTTCGCCGACGGTTTCGTTGAGGCTGTCGGCGAATGGGTGGATGGTGGATTTGGCAGACAAATGAACGTTGTCGCCGTCGAGCAGCAGGTCGGTGTACACGTCTTGCAGGCTGCCCCACAGGCGCACCGTGCCGTGTATGGTTTCGCCCTCAAGCTGGCCTTTGGTGTAAATAGCGGTATTGAGGACGTAGGGTTTATTCAAACCGAGCACCACCGCGCCTGTCGAGCTGCTCCATGGCGTATCGGCAGTTTTGATGTGGAGGCGGTGTTCTTTTTTGTCGTAATGATAGGCCGCGTGCAGATGGTCGAGATAGACGGTCTGCTTGTCAAAACGCTTGCCCACGCTGATTTTGCCGGTTTCCAAACGGTCGAGATAGGCGGTAACGGGCAAGTCTATGCTATCGGGCAGGCCTTTTGACGGCTCTTCTTCTTTGGGCGGCGTGCGTTTGGTCACGATGGCGATGTCGCCGGCTACGACTTCGGTAATGTGCAAAGACGGACGGAACAGCTCGGACGGTTTCCAATCAAAACGGAAGCTGCTGATTTGATGTCCGCACCGTCTGTTTCAATCAACCATTTGTCGCCTTCAAAACCTTCAATCAGCGTGCCTTTCAGTGTGTCCGAAGAGATTTTGACGCCGAACCATGACGGGATTTTGTACAAACCGAAACGCAAACCCGATTCCGTACCGACCAGCCAGCCGATCGCGCCGGCGGAAACGGTCAATACGCCCAAGGCGGACAGAACAAAGCCGCGCAACAGGCGTTTTTTGCGCTTTGGCGGGGCGGGCTGTTGTTCAGACGGCGTGGAAGTGTTTGCAGTATCGGTCATGATATTTTTCTGTTTGTCTGTTGTTCAGACGGCCTGGAATGGCTGAGGCCGTCTGAAAGAATGGATGGTGTATGTTTGTTAAAACCTTGTGCCCAAGCTGATGTGCCAGCGGATTTTTTTGTCGTGGTGGCCGTAGGCGATGTCGAAGGAGAACGGCGCAACCGGGCTGAACCAGCGCACACCCAAGCCGGTACCGTGTTTTAAGGTCATGTGTTTGAAGTTGCTTGCCGCATCGCCGACATCATGGAAGATGGCGCCGGAGAAGCTTTTGGTAACCGGGAATTGATATTCGAGGCTGCCGACCACCAAGGCGCGTTGCGGCAGGACGGAGCCGTTGGGGCCGGCCAAACCGATGCTGTCGAGTTCGTAACCGCGTACGGAAGTCGCGCCGCCGGTGCGGAACATCAGGCTGGACGGCACTTCTTCGCCTTCGCGGGCATAAACGTAGCCGGCCTGTCCGCGTACGATGAACGTACCGATTTTTTTGTTTTCAGGCGTGAAGAAATAGCCTGCCCGTGCCGTAGCACGCGCCATTTGGGTGGAGGAGAGGAATTTGCCCAAGGTCGAGCCGATTTTGCCGTCGAGGTAGTAGCCGTTTTGAGGATGCAGCTCGGTTTCGATGCTTTGCCGTTTCCATGAGGCGGTCAGCATGGTGGCATGGCTTCGGCCCAAATTGTAGCTGGTGTTGGGGACTTTGCGGTCTTCGGTAATGAATTCGAGGCCGAAGCGGGCATCGATATTGTTACGGTCGCGGACATACCAAATGCCGCTGGACAGGGCGCGTTTTTCAAGGTTTTGCGTGGTCGAGCGGTTGTAGGAAATGTTGCTTGTCCAGTAGTTGCCGCGATTGTTGCGCGGCTGGCTGATACCGGCGGCCAGCGTGGTTTCGTATTTGTCCATGTCCCAAACGACCGAGCCGATGTAGCCTTTGTTGAAGAGGTTGTAATAGTCGTAGGCGATGCGGCCGCCGATTCCGTATTCGGAGTCGTAGCGGATACCGGTTTCCAGTTTGTGGCGTTTGACTTCGGTCACGTTGATTTTGACGGGAACGCGGTCGCCTTGCAGTTGGTCGAAGTCGGCCTGTACGGACGCGCCCGAGTAGTGGCCGTTTTGTTCGAGCGCCTGTTGCAGGTCGAGGATTTTGTCTAAGTCGTAAGGCGAACCGGGTTGGAAGCGCGCCATGCCGGAAACCACGCTCTCAGGGTAGCGGCGCGTGCCGGTGATTTGGAACTCACCAAAGTAAATCGGGCGGTTGCTTTCCACGATGACGTTTAAGTCGGCCTTTTGGGTATTGGGATTGATGGTGGCCTGGGTGGTGGTGAGTTTCGCCAAAGGGTATTTTTTGCGCGTTACCGCGCTGAGGACGGAGGTTTTACTCGCATTCCAGCCGTCTTGGTCGAAGTTTTCGCCAATGGGCTGCTGCCAGTTTTCCATCGCATTTTGGTAGTACTCGGCCAGGTTTTCGTCATTCAATACGTCGCCGAGGATGGCCACGCTGACGTTGTCGATTTTGGTGCGCGGGCCGGGGGTAACGTTGACGGTGTAGCTTTCGCCGTGGTCTTGAATACTGACGTTGCTGTTGAAGTAGCCTTTGGTCCGGAGCATGGTTTTGACGTTGTCGGGCGCCTCTTCGGCAAGGAAGCCGACCTGCTCTTTGTCCAGCTCTTCGTCCTGCTGCTGGGTAATCAGCGGCAGATATTCTTCAAGCATTTCTTTGACTTCGCTGTCTTGGGTGTCGATTTGACGGGGAATTTGGGCTTGAGTTTGCCTGTTTGGTCGTCTTTGGGCTGCTTGGGCATTTCGGATTCGGGAACAGCCTCGTAGTCTTCCGCTTTGGGAACGGAAGTATCTACTGCCAACGCGTGTCCGTAGGCGAGCGCCAAAGATGCGAATAAAACAGGGTAGGTCAGTTTGGTCATGATGTGTGTTCGACAGCGACAATTCTTCAGTCTGTGGATTTTAACATTATTTCTGCAAGCTTTCAGGCTATGGTTATAAACGGAAATTTAGCGCGATAATGTTGCCAAATGCGACTTAAGGGAAGATTTTGGTTTGTTTCTATACGATTGTAATACTTATGTTTTTGTATTTTGACTGATGAAGTTGCCTTTGTATTCGGCCTTATGGCGCAGATTTCAGGCCGTCTGAAATCAAGATACAGAGGGATAAGGCAATGGTATGGGTATGCTTTAAATTAGGGTTTGAGTGGGTTTTGCTGTATTTTTGGCATAAAGTGCTAACTGTGTCATAAATGCTAAACTTTAATGCCGTTTTTGTGAGGTATGCATGAAAACCTCGCCGACAAATGATTTTTTATTTTAGAATGTAAGACTTTTTTAACATATCTTTAAATTGAAGGAACGGATATGGCAAGTGGCAATCCGCTTTTGAACGCGATTAATAGCGTCAGCCTGGTGGTACAAATCGCCATCGGCTTGGTTTTAGGTATTCTTGTGGGTGCATTTTCGCCGCAAGTCGGTATCAGCGCAGGACTGCTGGGCAGCCTGTTTGTCGGTGCGCTTAAGGCTATCGCGCCGATTTTGGTATTTGTTTTGGTGACTGCCGCCATCGCGCAACACCAAAAAGGCAATCAGGCCCACATCAAACCGATTTTGATTTTGTATATTTTTGGTACGTTTGCAGCGGCTGTGGTGGCGGTTGTCGCCAGCCTGGCATTCCCGACCACGCTGATTCTGCGTGCGGCCGGCGATGTATCCGTTGCACCGCCTTCCGGCATTATCGAAGTGTTGAAAACGTTGCTGATGAATTTGGTGGCCAACCCGATTAATGCGCTGGCCAATGCCAACTATATCGGCATTTTGGCTTGGGCCCTGATATTGGGTGCGGCTTTGCGCCATCACGGTTCGGATACGACCCGCCAAGTAGCGGCCGATTTGGCCGATACCGTTTCGACCGTTGTGAAATGGATTATCCGTTTTGCGCCGCTGGGTATTTTCGGCTTGGTGTCCTCTACCATTGCGGAAACCGGTTTTGAAGCGCTTGCCGGTTATATGAAGCTGTTGGCCGTATTGCTCGGCTGTATGCTGTTTATTGCGTTGGTGGTCAATCCGATTATTGTGTGGACGCAAATCCGCAGCAATCCTTTCCCGCTGGTGTTTACCTGCCTGCGCGAAAGCGGCGTGTATGCCTTCTTTACCCGTTCTTCCGCCGCCAATATCCCTGTGAACATGGCATTGGCGAAAAAACTAGGCCTGCACGAAGACACTTACTCTATCTCCATTCCATTGGGTGCAACCATCAATATGGCCGGTGCGGCAATCACCATTACCGTTTTGGCGATGGCTGCGGCGCACACGCAAGGCATTACGGTTGACTTCGCCACTGCCCTGCTGTTGAGCCTGGTGGCTACCGTCAGTGCGTGCGGTGCATCCGGTGTGGCCGGCGGCTCGTTGCTGCTGATTCCGTTGGCGTGCAGCCTGTTCGGTATCGACAACGATGTGGCCATGCAGGTGGTTGCCGTCGGCTTCATCATCGGCGTGATTCAAGACTCTGCAGAAACTGCGTTGAACTCTTCCACCGACGTTTTGTTTACTGCCGCTGCCGATTTGGGCCGCCAACGTAAAGAGTAATTTTTAGGTTTAAGCTCAACCCGGCAAAGGCCGTCTGAAAAGTTTCAGACGGCCTTTGTTTTATGCAAATAAAAGGGATTTTTAGATGGTCAAGCCGATAGATTGTTTTGGTCGGACTGACGGTATCCGCTGTCATCAGTCGGATTTTTCCCGTAAAATACAGTCTTGAATGTATTTGAGTTATCCTTTTCAGACGGCCTGGCCGTCTTATCAAATTTGCAAAAACAATGATTAAAAAAATATTCTCATGGTTCGAGTCCCGCATCGATCCTTATCCTGAAGCCGCTCCGAAAACGCCTGAAAAAGGGTTGTGGCGGTTTATTTGGAGCAATATTGAAGGCGTGCGCAAATGGATTGCCGTGTTGGCCGTGTTTACGGTCGGCGTCGGCATCATGGAAGCCTTGATGTTCCAGTTTATGGGCAAGGTGGTCGACTGGCTCGGCACTTATACGCCGCAAACGCTTTTTGTTGAAAAAGGCCATGCATTAATCGGCATGATGGCCATGGTGGCATTTTTTGCCGTTTGGACCTTTTTCGCTTCCAATGTACGCCTGCAAACCCTGCAAGGCGTGTTCCCCATGCGCCTGCGCTGGAATTTCCACCGCCTGATGCTGGGACAAAGCCTGGGCTTTTATCAGGACGAGTTTGCCGGCCGCGTGTCCGCCAAAGTCATGCAAACCGCGCTGGCGTTGCGCGATGTTGTGATGACCGTTGCCGATATGGTTGTGTATGTGTTGGTGTACTTCATCACTTCCGGCGTGATTCTGTCCTCATTCGATGCCTGGCTTATCGTGCCGTTTATCTGCTGGATGATTGGATTTGCCATGATTATGCGTTTCCTGATTCCCAAACTCGGCAGAACCGCTGCGCGTCAGGCTGATGCGCGCTCACTGATGACCGGCCGCATTACCGATGCATATTCCAATATCGCCACCGTCAAACTCTTCTCCCACGGCGCACGCGAGGCTGCTTATGCCAAGCAGTCGATGGAAGAGTTTATGGTAACCGTCCATGCCCAAATGCGTTTGGCAACGCTGCTGCATACCTGCAGCTTTATCGTCAACAGCTCGCTGACCGTCGGCACAACCGCTTTGGGCATTTGGCTTTGGTATCACGGTCAAGTCGGCGTGGGCGCGGTAGCCACCGCCACGGCCATGGCATTGCGTGTGAACGGTTTGTCGCAATACATCATGTGGGAATCCGCCCGATTGTTTGAAAACATCGGTACCGTCAACGACGGCATGGCCACCCTGTCCAAACCCCACACCATCCTCGATAAGCCGCAAGCCCTGCCGCTGAAAGTTACCCGAGGCGAAATCAAGTTTGAACACGTCGATTTCTCCTACGAAGCAGGCAAACCGCTCCTCAACGGCTTTAATCTGAACATCAAACCCGGCGAAAAAGTCGGCTTGATCGGCCGCAGCGGCGCAGGCAAATCCACCATCGTCAACCTACTCCTGCGCTTTTACGAACCGCAAAGCGGCACGATTTCGATCGACGGCCAAAACGTGGACAGCGTGACCCAAGAAAGTCTGCGCGCCCAAATCGGTCTGGTAACGCAAGATACCTCGCTACTGCACCGCTCCGTGCGCGACAACATTATCTACGGCCGCCCCGATGCCACAGACGCCGAAATGATTTCCGCCGCCGAACGCGCCGAAGCTGCCGACTTCATCCCTAACCTTTCCGATGCCAAAGGCCGGCGCGGTTATGACGCACACGTCGGCGAACGCGGCGTGAAACTTTCCGGCGGCCAGCGCCAACGCATCGCCATCGCCCGCGTTATGCTCAAAGATGCGCCGATTCTGTTGCTTGACGAAGCCACCAGCGCGCTCGACTCCGAAGTCGAAGCCGCCATCCAAGAAAGCCTCGACAAAATGATGGAAGGCAAAACTGTGATTGCCATCGCCCACCGCCTCTCCACCATCGCCGCGATGGACCGCCTCATCGTCTTGGACAAAGGCCGCATCATCGAAGAAGGCAGCCATGCCGAGCTCCTCGAGAAACAAGGCCTGTACGCCAAACTTTGGGCGCACCAAAGCGGCGGTTTCTTGAGTGAGCATGTCGAGTGGGAAACAATTAAACGCTTTGAAAGAAGATAACAGGCCGTCTGAAAACATTTTCAGACGGCCTTTATTCATGAAGCAAAGGGCAGGCGGGATAACTGCTTTTTCAGTTGAAACCTTAGTTTTACAGCCCCAGCGACCAAGCATTTTGGTGTTCGGACAAATCTTCCAAGCGGTTTTCGTAATGGGCGAAGATTTCTTCGATGATTTCGTCTTCGTCGTCGATGACGCGGATCAGGTTCAAGTCCTCTTCCAAAATCAGGTTTCTGCCCAGCAACTGCTCGCGTATCCAGTCCAACAGTCCCGCCCAAAATGCTTTGCCCACTAAGATAATCGGGCGGTCGGGCGTTTTGCCGGTTTGCACCAAGGTCAGGCTTTCAAACAATTCGTCCAACGTGCCGAAACCGCCGGGCATGACGACATATGCCACGGCGTGTTTGACGAACATGACTTTGCGCGGGAAGAAGTGTTGGAATTTAATCGACAAATCTTGATACGGATTGGCTTTTTGCTCGTGCGGCAACACGATATTCAGCCCCACTGCCGGACTTGTGCCTGCAAACGCGCCTTTGTTGGCCGCTTCCATAATGCCCGGCCCGCCGCCGGAAATCACGGAAAATCCGGCATCCGACAGTTTGCGCGCCAAGCGCAATGTGAACGCGTAGTCGGGATGGTTTTCGGGCGTGCGCGCGCTGCCGTAAATGCTGACGGCGGGCTGAATGGCGCGCAATTCTTCGCCGGCTTCGACAAATTCGGAAATAATCTTCAATACATGATACGACTCGCGCGCCTGAATATCGCGGCGGGTTTCGTCGGGCAGCATGGGTTTGGGCAGTTTTTTGAGCAGGCTCACGGCTTTTCCTTCGTGTTTTGTGTGCCGTATTGTAACCTGAAAGAGGCGGGCCGTCTGAAAGTCGGGTTTCGGCGGCAAGTGTGCCTGCCACATTTTCAAAAGCCCGTTACAATATCTGCTTTTATTCCGACTGCTCCGCCATGCTCGATATTATCCACCGCGACAGCCGCACCATCGCCGTCAACAAACCTGCCGGAATGCTGGTGCACCGAAGCTGGTTAGACAAACATGAAACCCGTTTTGCCGTGCAAACCCTGCGCGACCAAATCGGGCAGCACGTCTATCCCGTCCACCGCCTCGACCGCCCGACTTCCGGCGTCTTGCTGTTTGCCCTTGATACGGAAGCCGCACGATTATTGACGCAGCAGTTTGAAAACAAAACCATCGAAAAAATTTATTGGGCGATTGTTCGCGGCCATCTGCCTTCAGACGGCCTGATTGATTACGCCCTTAAATATATGCCCGACAAAATCGCCGAAGCGCAGACCGAAGCCACTTTGCAGGAAGCACAAACCGCCTACCGTTGTCTGGCGCAAACCGAGTTGCCGTTCCAATCCGCGCTGCGTTATCCGACCTCGCGTTATTCGTGGGCCGAACTTACGCCGCACACCGGCCGCAAACACCAACTCCGCCGCCATATGAAACACATTTTCCACCCCATCGTCGGCGACACCAACTACGGCGATTTGCGCCAAAACCATGCCGTTGCCGAACATATCGGCACGCAACGCCTGATGTTGCACGCGCGAAGCCTCAGTTTTCAAAGCATAGAAGACAGCAGCCGGATGACCGTGCAAGCGCCGATAGACAATGACTGGCAGCTTTGGTTGGAAAAATTCAAAACCGAGGCCGTCTGAAAACTGAAACCGCACATTTTCAGACGGCCCGGTCATGGAAAAAAACAGGCAAATCCCTTACAATACGCCCCTAAAATTTTGAAAGAACACAAGAATCATGGAAGCCGAATTAATCAACCAGCTTAACAACACCCTAAACGACCTGGAGAAGCGCAGCGAAGACATCCGCGTCTATATGGACTATCAAGGTAAAAAGACCGATTGGAAGAAGTCATCGGCCTTTCCGAAGATCCGGAACTCTGGAACGACCCTAAACGCGCCCAAGAAATCGGCAAAGAGCGCAAAATCCTTGAAGGCATCGTGGTAACCCTCGACAACATCGCCTCAGGCATCGAAGACAACCGCATGCTGATCGAAATGGCCGTTGAAGAAAACGACGAAGAAGGTTTCGCCGCCGTGCAGGAAGATGTGGCCGGTTTGGAAAAACAAATGGCCGACCTCGAATTCAAACGAATGTTCAACCAGCCTGCCGACCCGAACAACTGCTTTATCGACATTACCGCAGGCGCGGGCGGTACCGAAGCCGAAGACTGGGCGGGCATGCTGTTCCGCATGTACAGCCGCTACGCCGAGCGCAAAGGCTTCAAAATCGAAATCCTTGAAGAAGACGACGGCGAAATCGCGGGCATCAACCGCGCCACCATCCGCGTGGAAGGCGAGTACGCCTACGGCCTGCTGCGCACCGAAACCGGCGTTCACCGCTTGGTGCGCTACTCGCCGTTTGACTCCAACAACAAACGCCACACGTCTTTTTCATCCGTGTTCGTGTACCCTGAAATCGACGATTCCATCGAAATCGAAATCAACCCGGCCGATTTGCGTATCGACACTTACCGCGCATCCGGTGCCGGCGGTCAGCACATCAACAAAACCGACTCCGCCGTGCGTATTACCCACGAGCCGACCGGAATTGTGGTGCAATGTCAAAACGACCGCTCGCAACACGCCAACAAAGCCGCCGCGATGGAAATGTTGAAATCCAAACTGTACGAATTGGAAATGCGCAAACGCAACGAAGAGAAACAGGCATTGGAAGACGGCAAATCCGATGTGGGTTGGGGCAGCCAAATCCGTTCGTACGTCTTGGACTCCTCACGCATTAAAGACTTGCGCACAGGCTACGAAGTCGGCAACACCAAAGCCGTTTTGGACGGCGACTTGGACGGCTTCATCGAAGCCAGCCTGAAACAAGGCGTATAAACCGTAAAACATAAAATGCCGTCTGAAAGATTTCAGACGGCATTTTTCAGTTTGAAAGAAACAATATTTTGCAAATATTAAAACATGTTTTGCAAATGCAAAGATTGGCGGTAATATATAGTTTCTATAAAAATGATTGGTAGGTGCAATAGGCCGTCTGAAGCCTGATCCTGTCCAATATAATTAGGAGAACTTATTAAATGTCCGGTCAAAAGCTGTCTTCTGCCGAGAAAACTTTCTTCGGCCATCCTTTGCAATTATCCACCCTATTCCATATTGAGCTGTGGGAGCGTTTTTCCTTCTACGGTATGCAGGGCATCCTGCTGATTTATCTGTATTACACCGCGAGTCAAGGCGGTTTGGGTATGGATAAAGCCTTGGCCGGTGGCATTGTCGGCGCGTACGGCGGCAGCGTTTACCTGTCCACCATTCTCGGTGCGTGGTTGGCCGACCGCATTTGGGGTGCGGAGCGTACCCTGTTTATCGCCGGCATCGTCGTGATGACCGGCCATATTTTATTGGCGATCGTACCGGGTTTGATGGGATTGCTGCTGGGCTTGGTGTTTATCGCGCTGGGTAGCGGCGGCGTGAAATCGTCTGCCGGTTCGATGGTCGGTTCTTTGTATGAACGGGAAGACCTGCGCGAATTGCGCGATGCCGGTTTCTCTATTTTCTATATTTCTATCAATATCGGCGGCTTCTTAGGCCCGTTGTTGACCGGTATTTTGCAAGACAGGATGGGTTTCCATTACGGTTTCGGCGCGGCGGCCGTCGGCATGGCATTCGGCCTGCTGTGGTATTCGCGCGGCCGTAAAAACCTGCCGCATACGCCGGTTCCCAATCCGTTGCGCCCTGAAAAGGTGCAGACCGCCATGGCTGTCGGCGTGTTGCTGGTTTTGGTGTTGGGCAGCGTGATTGCTTCCGGCGCGCTCACCCTTGAAAACTTCTCCCGCTGGCTCTTGGGCGTGGTTATCGTTACCGTCGTCGCTTATTTCGCGCGCCTGTTGGGCAGCAGCCACGTTGACGCGGCCAATAAACGCTATATTTTGGCCTATATTCCGCTGTTTTTGACCATTTGTATGTTCTGGGCGGTTTGGTTTCAGGTGTATACCGTTGCGACGGTCTATTTTGACGAAACAGTGGACCGTACTTTCTTCGGCTTTACTGTGCCTGTTTCATGGAAAGATTCGATACAGGCCATGTGGGTGGTCCTCTTTTCCGGCGTGATGGCGGCGGTGTGGACGAAAATGGGCAAACGCCAACCTAAAACGCCGTTGAAGTTTGCACTGGCCATGTTGGTAACCGGCGTCTCTTATTTGAGTTTTATTCCGTATATTTCATCCGGAACCCCGATGCCGATTATCGTGTTTATGCTGGTATTGCTGGCGATTACGATAGGCGAGCTGATGCTGTCGCCGATTTCGCTGTCGTTCTCCACCAAAATTGCACCGAGCATGTTTAAAACACAAATGGTTGCTTTGAATTTCTTGGCATTGTCCATCGGCTTTACCTTGGGCGGAGTGTTGTTTAAAGACTACTACAATGCTCAGTCGCCATTGGATTTCTACTGGATGCTGGCCACCATCGGCGCGGTAACCTGCGGTATCCTGTTGGTACTCGCCCCGGTATTGAACCGCATGCTCAAAGGTGTCGATTGATTTTTCCATTTAAATGGATGTGATGTATACAGGCCGTCTGAAAATAATCTATTTCAGACGGCCTCATGTTTGATTGGAAATCGGAAAAGGGCCGAATTCGGGGCATAAATCGGATAGGCGGAGAATCCGAATGAAATGATACATGATTAAACCGAAATTAAAATTTAGAAATATTAAATACAAATAAGAATTGTTCTCATAACTTTATTGAATTTATTGAGATTTTTTTGCTGATTTGCTGATATTTACCTTTAAATGGCTTTTGAAATTCGATAAAATGGTAATCTATTTTTAAGATTTGTCTGTCAACCAGTTAGGTACGACCATGTTGGCCAGTTATTTTCCCGTCCTCGTATTCATCCTCGTCGGCCTTGCGGCCGGTGTGCTGTTTATCCTGCTCGGCACGATTTTGGGTCCGAAACACCACTACGCCGAGAAAGATGCGCCTTACGAATGCGGTTTCGAAGCCTTTGAAAACGCAAGGATGAAATTCGACGTACGTTATTACCTCGTCGCCATCCTCTTTATCCTTTTCGATTTGGAGGTCGCGTTTATGCTGCCGTGGGCAGTGGTATTTAAAGAATTGGGTACATACGGCTTCTGGTCTATGCTGGTGTTTATCGTCGTTTTGACGGTAGGCTTTGTTTACGAATGGAAAAAAGGTGCGCTGGAATGGGAATAGAAGGCGTTTTGAAAAAAGGTTTCATCACCACCAGCGCGGATACGGTGCTGAACTATATGCGTACCGGTTCGCTGTGGCCGGTTACTTTCGGTTTGGCCTGTTGCGCCGTGGAAATGATGCACGCGGGTATGGCGCGTTATGACCTTGACCGTTTCGGTATCATTTTCCGTCCGTCCCCCCGTCAGGCCGACCTGATGATTGTGGCGGGTACGCTCACCAACAAAATGGCGCCCGCACTGCGCCGCGTGTACGACCAGCTTGCCGAGCCGCGCTGGGTATTGTCTATGGGCTCGTGTGCCAACGGCGGCGGCTATTACCACTATTCTTATTCCGTCGTGCGCGGTGCCGACCGCGTCGTGCCGGTAGACGTTTATGTGCCGGGTTGTCCGCCGACTGCGGAAGCCCTGATTTACGGCTGATTCAGCTCCAGCAAAAAATCAAGCGCACTTCCACCATCGCGCGTGACGAGTAAGGAGAGGACGATATGGCAAGCATTCAAAACTTATACGAGACCGTCGTCGGCGTGCTCGGTGAGCAGGCAAGCAAAGTCATTTCCGCTTTGGGTGAGATTACCGTCGAGTGTCTGCCCGAACACTATATTTCAGTCATGACCGCATTGCGCGACCATGAAGATTTGCATTTCGAGCTTCTGGTTGACTTGTGCGGCGTCGATTACAGCACTTACAAACGAAGTATGGCAGGGCAAACGCTTTGCCGTCGTCAGCCAGCTGCTTTCCATTAAAAACAATCAACGCATCCGCGTACGCGTCTGGGTTTCAGACGACGACTTCCCCGTAGTCGAATCCGTAGTCGATATTTACAACAGCGCGGATTGGTACGAACGCGAAGCCTTCGATATGTACGGCATCATGTTCAACAACCATCCCGACCTGCGCCGCATCCTGACCGATTACGGCTTTGTCGGACATCCGTTCCGCAAAGACTTCCCGATTTCCGGCTATGTCGAAATGCGTTACGACGAAGAGCAAAAACGCGTGATTTACCAACCCGTTACCATTGAGCCGCGCGAGATCACGCCGCGTATCGTCCGTGAGGAGAACTACGGTGGCCAATAAATTAAGAAACTACACCATCAACTTCGGCCCGCAACACCCTGCGGCGCACGGCGTATTGCGTATGATTTTGGAGTTGGACGGCGAACAAATCGTCCGTGCCGACCCGCATATCGGCCTCCTGCACCGTGGTACTGAAAAACTGGCTGAAACCAAAACCTATCTGCAAGCCCTGCCCTATATGGACCGCTTGGACTACGTTTCCATGATGGTCAACGAGCAGGCGTATTGTTTGGCAGTAGAAAAACTTGCCGGTATCGACGTGCCTATCCGCGCCCAATACATCCGCGTGATGTTCGCCGAAGTAACGCGCATCCTCAATCACTTGATGGGCATCGGTTCGCACGCTTTCGACATCGGCGCGATGACCGCCATCCTTTACGCCTTCCGCGACCGTGAAGAGCTGATGGACTTGTACGAAGCCGTGTCCGGCGCGCGTATGCATGCCGCCTACTTCCGTCCCGGCGGCGTTTACCGCGACCTGCCCGACTTCATGCCCAAATACGAGAGCAGCAAATTCCGCAATGCCAAAGTATTGAAGCAGCTCAACGAATCCCGCGAAGGCACAATGCTCGACTTCATCGACGCCTTCTGCGAACGTTTCCCGAAAAACATCGATACACTCGAAACCCTTCTGACCGACAACCGTATTTGGAAACAGCGTACCGTCGGCATCGGCGTTGTCACTCCTGAGCGCGCCATGCAAAAAGGCTTTACCGGTGTCATGTTGCGCGGTTCGGGCGTGGAATGGGATGTGCGTAAGAAACAGCCGTACGAAGTGTACGACAAAATGGATTTCGACATCCCTGTCGGCGTCAACGGCGACTGCTATGACCGTTACCTCTGCCGTATGGAAGAAATGCGCCAATCCGTGCGCATCATCAAACAATGCTCCGAGTGGTTGCGTGTCAATCCGGGTCCGGTCATTACCACAAACCACAAATTCGCTCCGCCCAAACGTACCGAAATGAAAACAGGTATGGAAGACCTGATTCACCATTTCAAACTCTTCACCGAGGGTATGCACGTTCCCGAGGGCGAGACCTACACCGCTGTCGAACATCCGAAAGGCGAGTTCGGCGTTTACATCATTTCAGACGGCGCAAACAAACCCTACCGCCTGAAAATCCGCGCACCCGGCTTCGCCCACCTGCAAGGCATGGACGAAATGGCAAAAGGCCACATGCTGGCCGACGTCGTTGCCATCATTGGTACGCAGGACATCGTATTCGGGGAGGTTGACCGATAATGTTATCCGCAGAATCCTTAAAACAAATTGATATTGAGTTGGCAAAATATCCTGCCGACCAACGCCGTTCCGCCATTATGGGCGCATTGCGTATTGCCCAGACCGAAAAAGGCTGGCTCGCTCCCGAGACCATCGCTTTTGTCGCAGACTATATCGGCATCTCGCCTGCGCAAGCCTACGAAGTCGCTACTTTCTACAATATGTACGACCTTGAGCCTGTCGGCAAATACAAACTGACCGTCTGCACCAACCTTCCTTGCGCCCTGCGCGGCGGTATGGATACCGGCGAATACCTGAAGAAAAAACTCGGTATCGGCTACGGCGAAACCACGCCCGACGGCAAATTTACCCTTGTCGAAGGTGAATGCATGGGCGCATGTGGCGACGCACCGGTCATGCTGGTCAACAACCACAGCATGTGCAGCTTTATGACCGAAGAAGCGATTGACAAGAAACTTGCCGAACTGAAATAAAAGGCCGTCTGAAAACAACGGCTGCAACCGATACGAAAACGAACAGGCACACCAAAAATGGCTATTTACCAATCAGGCGTGATTTTTGACCAAGTGGATACCGCCAATCCCGATTGCTGGACATTGGACGAATACGTCAAACGTGGCGGTTATACCGCCCTGCGTAAAATCCTGTCCGAAAACATCTCGCAAAGCGATGTGATTGACGAGGTCAAAGCCTCCGGCTTGCGCGGTCGTGGCGGTGCGGGCTTCCCGACCGGTTTGAAATGGAGCTTTATGCCCCGTTCCTTCCCGGGCGAAAAATACGTCGTCTGCAACACCGACGAAGGTGAGCCGGGTACATTTAAAGACCGCGACATCATCATGTTCAATCCCCATGCCCTGATTGAAGGCATGATTATTGCCGGTTACGCGATGGGCGCAAAAGCGGGCTACAACTACATCCACGGCGAAATTTTCGAAGGCTACCAACGTTTTGAAGCCGCACTCGACCAAGCGCGCGCCGCAGGCTTTTTGGGTAAAAATATTTTGGGTTCGGATTTTGAATTTGAACTCTTCGCCCATCACGGCTACGGCGCATATATTTGCGGTGAAGAAACCGCATTGCTCGAATCTCTGGAAGGCAAAAAGGGCCAGCCGCGCTTTAAACCGCCATTCCCCGCCTCGTTCGGCCTGTACGGCAAACCGACCACCATCAACAATACCGAAACGTTCTCCTCTGTCCCATTCATTATCCGTGACGGCGGACAGGCGTTTGCCGACAAAGGTATTCCGAATGCAGGCGGTACCAAATTGTTCTGCATTTCCGGCCACGTCGAGCGTCCGGGCAACTATGAAGTGCCATTGGGTACGCCGTTTGCCGAAGTCCTGAAAATGGCGGGCGGTATGCGTGGCGGCAAAAAACTCAAAGCCGTTATTCCCGGCGGTTCGTCCGCGCCGGTTTTGCCTGCCGACATCATGATGCAGACCAATATGGACTATGACTCGATTTCCAAAGCAGGCTCGATGCTGGGTTCCGGCGCGATTATCGTGATGGACGAAGACGTGTGCATGGTCAAAGCCCTCGAGCGCCTGAGCTACTTCTACTATGACGAGTCTTGCGGTCAATGTACGCCTTGCCGAGAAGGTACAGGCTGGCTCTATCGCATCGTCCACCGCATCGTAGAAGGCAAAGGCCGCATGGAAGACTTGGATTTGTTGGATTCTGTCGGCAACCAAATGGCAGGTCGTACCATCTGCGCCCTCGCCGATGCCGCCGTCTTCCCCGTCCGCAGCTTTACCAAGCATTTCCGTGATGAGTTTGTGCATTACATCGAACACGGCGGACCGATGAAACCGAATAAGTGGTGCTAAGTTTTCAGACGGCCTCTAAAAGAATTATTTATTAAATACCCGTAACTAGGAACGAACCATGTTACAAATCGAAATCGACGGCAAACAGGTATCTGTGGAGCAGGGCGCGACGGTGATTGAAGCCGCGCACAAGCTCGGTACTTATATCCCGCATTTCTGTTACCACAAAAAACTTTCCATCGCTGCCAACTGCCGTATGTGTTTGGTGGACGTGGAAAAAGCCCCCAAACCTCTGCCCGCCTGTGCCACGCCGGTTACAGACGGCATGATCGTGCGTACGCATTCGGCAAAAGCCCGAGAGGCGCAAGAAGGCGTGATGGAGTTCCTGCTCATCAACCATCCGCTTGATTGTCCGACCTGCGACCAAGGCGGTGAATGCCAGTTGCAGGATTTGGCGATGGGCTACGGCAAAAATACCAGCCGTTATACCGAAGAAAAACGTTCCGTCGTCGGCAAAGACATGGGTCCTTTGATTTCCGCCGAGGAAATGAGCCGTTGTATCCACTGTACCCGTTGCGTGCGTTTCACTGAAGAAATCGCCGGCGTGCAAGAAATCGCTATGGCCAACCGCGGCGAACATTCCGAAATCATGCCTTTTATCGGCAAAGCAGTGGAAACCGAATTATCAGGCAACGTCATCGATTTGTGTCCTGTCGGCGCATTGACCAGCAAACCGTTCCGCTTAACGCGCGTACTTGGGAATTGAACCGCCGCAAATCCGTTTCCGCCCATGACGCTTTGGGCAGCAACCTGATTGTGCAAACCAAAGACCATACCGTCCGCCGCGTGTTGCCGTTGGAAAACGAAGCCATCAACGAATGCTGGCTGTCCGACCGCGACCGTTTTGCCTATGAAGGCCTGTATCACGAAAGCCGTCTGAAAAACCCGAAAATCAAACAGGGCGGCGAATGGATGGACGTGGATTGGAAAACCGCATTGGAATATGTCCGCAGCGCGATTGAATGTATCGCCAAAGACGGCAACCAAAACCAAGTCGGCGTTTGGGCCAATCCGATGAATACGGTTGAAGAGTTGTATCTGGCCAAAAAACTTGCCGACGGCTTGGGTGTTAAAAACTTTGCCACCCGTTTGCGCCAACAAGACAAACGTTTTTCAGACGGCCTTAAAGGTGCGCAATGGTTGGGACAAAGCATCGAATCTTTGGCTGACAACGATGCCGTATTGGTAGTCGGTGCGAACTTGCGCAAAGAACAGCCGCTCCTGACCGCCCGCCTGCGCCGCGCCGCCAAAGACCGTATGGCCTTGAGCGTATTGGCCAGCAGTAAAGAAGAATTGTTTATGCCGCTTCTGTCTCAAGAAGCGGTGCATCCCGACGAGTGGGCAGGCCGTCTGAAAAACCTGTCTGCCAATGCGGAACACGCCGTTACCGCCAGCCTGAAAAACGCTGAAAAAGCAGCGGTGATTTTGGGCGCGGAAGTGCAAAACCATCCTGATTCCGCCGCTATTTATGCCGCCGCGCAAGAGCTGGCAGACGTGACCGGCGCAGTGCTGGGCATTTTGCCGCAAGCCGCCAACAGCGTCGGTGCGGATGTTTTAGGCGTGAACTCGGGCGAGAGCGTTGCCGAAATGGCAAACGCGCCGAAACAGGCAGTCTTGCTGCTCAACGTCGAGCCTGAAATCGATACGGTTGACGGTGCAAAAGCCGTAGCCGCGTTGAAACAGGCGAAAAGCGTGATGGCGTTTACGCCGTTTGTCAGCGAAACGCTGCTGGACGTGTGCGACGTGTTGTTGCCGATTGCGCCGTTTACCGAAACATCAGGCAGCTTCATCAATATGGAAGGCCGTCTGCAATCTTTCCACGGCGTGGTACAAGGCTTTGGCGATTCGCGTCCGATGTGGAAAGTGTTGCGCGTATTGGGCAACCTGTTTGACCTGAAAGGTTTTGAATACCACGATACCGCTGCGATTCTGAAAGATGCGCTGGATGCAGAAAGCCTGCCGTCCAAACTGGACAACCGCAGTACATGGACAGGGGAGGGCGTTCAGACGGCCTCAGACCGCCTCGTCCGTGTCGGCGGCGTCGGTATTTATCACACTGATTCTATCGTGCGCCGTTCCGCACCGTTGCAAGAAACCAGCCATGCCGCCGTGCCTGCCGCGCGTGTAAATCCAAACACATTGGCACGCTTGGGCCTGCAAGACGGACAAACCGCTGTCGCCAAACAAAACGGCGCAAGCGTATCGGTTGCCGTCAAAGCCGATGCCGGTTTGCCTGAAAACGTGGTGCATCTGCCGCTGCATACCGAAAATGCCGCGCTGGGTGCGTTGATGGACACTATTGAACTGGCGGGAGCTTGATCATGCAAGAATGGTTCCAAAACCTCTTTGCCGCAACGCTCGGTCTGGGCGATTTGGGCATCACCGTAGGCTTGGTGGTATCCGTCATCGTCAAAATCGTGATTATCCTGATTCCGCTGATTCTGACCGTTGCCTACCTGACGTATTTTGAACGTAAAGTCATCGGCTTTATGCAGCTTCGCGTCGGCCCGAACGTAACCGGCCCGTGGGGTCTGATTCAGCCGTTTGCCGACGTGTTCAAACTCTTGTTTAAAGAGGTAACCCGTCCGAAGCTGTCAAACAAAGCCTTGTTCTACATCGGCCCGATTATGTCGCTCGCCCCGTCTTTGCGGCGTGGGCAGTGATTCCGTTCAACGAAGAATGGGTGTTGACCAATATCAATATCGGTCTTTTGTACATCCTGATGATTACCTCGCTGTCGGTTTACGGCGTGATTATCGCGGGCTGGGCTTCCAACTCCAAATATTCGTTCTTGGGTGCAATGCGTGCTTCCGCACAAAGCATTTCCTACGAGATTGCCATGAGTGCCGCGCTGGTGTGCGTCGTGATGGTATCGGGAAGCATGAATTTTTCCGACATCGTTGCCGCGCAAGCAAAAGGCATCGCGGGCGGTTCGGTGTTCTCTTGGAACTGGCTGCCGCTTTTCCCAATCTTCATCGTCTATCTGATTTCCGCCGTTGCCGAAACCAACCGCGCGCCGTTTGACGTGGCAGAGGGTGAATCTGAAATCGTTGCCGGCCACCACGTTGAATACTCCGGCTTCGCATTCGCGCTGTTCTTCCTTGCCGAATACATTTTCATGATTCTGATTGCCGCGCTGACATCGCTGATGTTCCTCGGCGGCTGGTTGTCTCCGTTCCCGCAAAGCTGGGGCTTTATCGGTACGCCTTCCGCATTCTGGATGTTCGTGAAAATGGCAGCGGTTCTGTACTGGTATCTGTGGATACGCGCAACCTTCCCGCGCTACCGTTACGACCAAATCATGCGTTTGGGCTGGAAAGTGCTGATTCCGATTGGCTTCGCCTACATCGTGATTTTGGGCGTGTGGATGATTTCACCGCTGAATTTGTGGAAATAAGTTTCAGACGGCATCTTGAGGCCGTCTGAACAAAGCGATTTTGAATACCTAACGAAATCCCTGTTTTGAGGGAACATAAATATGGCTAACTTAGTAAACCTTTCTGCTTGGCGAATTGGTCAAAGGCTTGGGCGTAACGCTCAAAAACTTTTTTGCCCGCAAAGACACAATTTATTTCCCCGAAGAGAAAACGCCGCAATCCGTGCGTTTCCGCGGCCTGCACGCGCAACGCCGTTATCCGAACGGCGAAGAGCGCTGTATTGCGTGTAAATTGTGTGAGGCAGTTTGTCCGGCAATGGCGATTAACATCGAATCGGAAGAACGCGAAGACGGCACCCGCCGCACCAAGCGTTACGACATCGACCTGACCAAGTGTATCTTCTGCGGTTTCTGCGAAGAGGCCTGCCCGACTGATGCGATTGTGGAAACCCATATTTTTGAATACCACGGCGAGAAAAAAGGCGACTTGCACATGACCAAGCCGATTCTTTTGGCCATTGGCGACAAATACGAACCCGAAATCGCCAAACGCAAAGCCGCTGACGCGCCGTATCGTTAAGGAGCAGACGAATGACTTTTTCCGCGATTCTGTTCTATATCCTTGCCGCCATCGTTTTGTACGGTGCGGTTCGTACCGTTACCGCTAAAAACCCTGTGCACGCCGCTTTGCATTTGGTGCTGACCTTCTGCGTGAGCGCGATGATTTGGATGCTGATGCAGGCCGAGTTTTTGGGTGTGACGCTGGTGGTGGTTTACGTCGGCGCCGTGATGGTGTTGTTCCTGTTCGTCGTGATGATGCTGAATATCGACATCGAAGCCATGCGCGCCGGTTTCTGGCGTCATGCGCCTGTTGCCGGTGTGGTCGGCACATTGTTGGCGGTTGCCCTGATCCTGATTTTGGTCAACCCGAAAACCGACCTGGCCGCATTTGGTCTGATGAAAGACATTCCGGCCGATTACAACAATATCCGCGATTTGGGCAGCCGTATTTATACTGACTACCTGTTGCCGTTTGAGTTGGCGGCGGTATTGCTGCTGTTGGGTATGGTAGCCGCGATTGCACTGGTTCACCGCAAAACTTTCAATCCGAAACGTATGGATCCTGCAGACCAAGTTAAAGTACGCGCCGACCAAGGCCGTATGCGTCTGGTGAAAATGGAAGCGGTCAAACCGCAAGTTGAATCTGCCGAAGAAAGCGAAGTTTCAGACGGCCTCAAGCCGGAAGGGGAGGGCAAAGCATGATTACCTTGACGCATTATCTGGTATTGGGTGCGCTCCTGTTCGGTATCAGCGCAATGGGTATCTTTATGAACCGCAAAAACGTGCTGGTATTGCTGATGTCCATCGAGCTGATGCTCTTGGCGGTGAACTTCAACTTTATCGCTTTCTCCCAATATTTGGGCGATACTGCCGGACAGATTTTCGTATTCTTCGTACTGACCGTTGCCGCTGCTGAATCCGCCATCGGTTTGGCAATTATGGTGCTGGTGTACCGTAACAGAAAAACAATCAACGTTGCCGATTTGGATGAGTTGAAAGGGTAATCATGAACGACATGACTTTATATTTGGTAATTGCCCTTGTGCCTTTGGCAGGATCGCTGATTGCGGGTTTGTTCGGCAACAAAATCGGACGTGCCGGTGCGCATACGGTTACGATACTCGGTGTGGCGGTGTCCGCCTTGCTGTCGACTTATGTGCTGTGGGGATTCCTCAATGGCAGTCGTACCAAGTTTGACGAGAACGTTTATACCTGGCTGACAATGGGCGGCTTGGATTTCTCCGTCGGCTTCTTGGTCGATACGATGACGGCGATGATGATGGTTGTTGTAACGGGTGTGTCGTTGATGGTGCATATCTACACCATCGGCTATATGCACGATGAAAAAGTCGGCTACCAACGCTTCTTCAGCTATATTTCTTTGTTTACTTTCAGCATGTTGATGCTGATTATGAGCAACAACTTCATCCAGCTCTTCTTCGGCTGGGAGGCTGTGGGTTTGGTGTCGTACCTTTTGATCGGTTTCTATTTCAAACGTCCGAGCGCAACATTTGCCAACCTGAAAGCCTTTTTGATCAACCGTGTCGGCGACTTCGGCTTTTTGCTCGGTATCGGCTTGGTGCTTGCCTATTTCGGCGGCAGCCTGCGCTATCAAGATGTATTCGCCTATCTGCCTAATGTTCAGACGGCCACTATCCAATTGTTCCCCGGCGTGGAATGGTCTTTGATTACCGTAACCTGTTTGCTCCTGTTTGTCGGTGCGATGGGTAAATCGGCGCAGTTCCCGCTGCACGTTTGGCTGCCTGATTCGATGGAAGGCCCGACACCGATTTCTGCATTGATTCACGCCGCAACTATGGTTACCGCCGGTCTGTTCATGGTATCGCGTATGTCTCCGATTTATGAGATGAGCAGCACTGCGCTGTCTGTCATCATGGTAATCGGTGCGATTACTGCCCTGTTTATGGGTTTCTTGGGCGTGATTCAAAACGACATCAAACGTGTGGTTGCGTATTCTACCCTGTCGCAACTGGGCTATATGACCGTGGCTCTGGGTGCGTCTGCCTATTCCGTGGCGATGTTCCACGTCATGACCCACGCTTTCTTTAAAGCCTTGTTGTTCTTGGCCGCAGGTAGCGCGATTATCGGTATGCACCATGACCAAGATATGCGCCATATGGGCAACCTGAAAAAATACATGCCGATTACTTGGCTGACCATGCTGATCGGTAACTTATCGTTGATCGGTACGCCGTTCTTCTCCGGCTTCTATTCCAAAGATTCGATTATCGAAGCAGCGAAATACAGCACCCTGCCGGGCAGCGGCTTTGCCTATTTTGCCGTCCTCGCCAGCGTGTTCGTTACCGCATTTTATGCGTTCCGCCAATACTTTATGGTGTTCCACGGCGAAGAAAAATGGCGCAGTCTGCCTGAACATCATGACGATCATCATGGTGAAGAGCATCACGGCTTGGGCAAAAACGACAATCCGCACGAAAGCCCGCTGGTCGTTACCTGCCTTTGATTTTGCTTGCCATTCCGTCCGTCATCATCGGCTATGTTGCTATCGAGCCTATGCTTTACGGCGATTTCTTCAAAGACGTGATTTTCGTTAATGCCGACGCGCATCCGACCATGCACATCATGAAGGAAGAGTTCCACGGCGCATTGGCAATGGTGTCGCACAGCCTGCATTCGCCTGTACTTTACCTCGCTATCGCAGGCGTATTGAGTGCATGGCTCTTGTACGTCAAACTGCCGCACCTGCCAGCCAAAATTGCACAGGCGTTCCGTCCGGTTTACGTTTTGTTTGAAAACAAATACTACCTCGACGCCCTGTATTTCAATGTTTTCGCCAAAGGCACGCGCGCATTGGGTACTTTCTTCTGGAAAGTCGGCGATACCGCTATTATCGACAACGGTATCGTCAATGGCTCCGCCAAACTGGTCGGCGCGATTGCCGCGCAGGTACGCAAAGTCCAAACCGGCTTCATCTATACCTATGCCGCCGCTATGGTATTCGGCGTATTGGTACTGCTCGGCATGACCTTCTGGGGATTGTTCCGATAAAAGCGGGATTTCAGACGGCCTGTCTATAGTTTGTGTATAGGGCCGTCTGAAAAAGAAAATTTGAGCAACAATGATTGAAGACAAATTACCGCAAACCCTGGACGAAGTCCGCGAAGCCATCGACGGTTTGGATAAGGGATTAATCGAATTACTCGCCCGCCGGCAGAAATTGGTACGGCAGGCTGGTCGTCTGAAACCTAAAAACGATGTGCAGGCGGTTTCCGCGCCCGAACGGGTGGCTCAAGTGATTGCCTCTCGCCGCGCTTACGCCGAAAAGGCCGGTTTGTCGCCCGAAGTAGCAGAAGTAGTTTGGCGCAGCATGATTGATGCGTTCATTAAACTTGAGATGGACACCAACCGTACCGACGGAGCGTAGTCAAAATCTTCGGATAACGGTTTTGACAAGAAAAATAGGGAAGAGGCCGTCTGAAATATAGAGGCGAGAAAAAACTATGTCGGACACACGAACCATCTGTTCTGCCGAATTTACCGCTTCCCGCGCATGGGGCGCGCTTGACATCGCCAATATGAACGGCATCACCGTGCGCCTGCACTGGACGAACCAGCCCTACACATGGCACATCAACGACGGCGAGGAAGTGTTTGCTGTGATGGATGGCGAAGTTGAGATGCACTACCGAGAAAACGGCGAAGAACACATCGTTCGTTTAAAAAGCGGAGATATCTTCTATGCAGGAATCGGCACGGAACACGTCGCCCATCCGTGCGGCGAGGCGCGGATTCTGGTGATTGAGAAAGAGGACAGCGTTTGAGGCCGTCTGAAAAGAAGGTTTGAGACAGCAATACAGAATAAGAGAATGACGGCAGATATACATTTCTTGATTTTGCCGTACACAAAATACACAATCTTTTTCAGACGGCCTCCTGAAATGTCGTCTGGAAACCAACCCATACAACTATATTTTTTATTTTAACCACAGGTTAACCACTATGTTTTCCAACTACCTACTCAGCTTGGCAATATGGATACCCATCGCCGCAGGTGTGCTGGTTTTGGCGACCGGTAAGGACAGCCGTGCGCCGCTGGCGCGTGTGCTTGCCTTCATGGGTGCGCTTGCCGGTTTCTTGGTAACGCTGCCCCTGTTTACCGGTTTCGACCGTTTGAGCGGCGGCTATCAGTTTACCGAGTTCCACGAGTGGATTCCGTTGCTGAAAATCAACTACGCATTGGGCGTGGACGGTATTTCAGTGCTCTTTATCATCTTGAATGCGTTTATTACGCTATTGGTGGTATTGGCCGGTTGGGAAGTCATTCAGAAACGTCCGGCGCAGTATATGGCCGCTTTCCTGATTATGTCGGGTTTGATTAACGGTGCGTTTGCCGCGCAGGATGCGATTCTGTTTTATGTGTTCTTCGAGGGTATGCTGATTCCGCTGTACCTGATTATCGGTGTATGGGGCGGTCCGCGCCGCGTCTATGCGTCGGTCAAGCTCTTCCTCTATACGCTGATGGGTTCGCTTTTGATGCTGGTTGCCATGGTTTACCTGTACTATCAGACAGGCAGCTTCTCTATTGTCGATTTCCAAAACATCAAACAGATTCCGTTGGGCGTGCAACAGCTTTTGTTTGCGGCATTCTTCCTGTCATTTGCCGTAAAAGTGCCGATGTTCCCTGTGCACACTTGGTTGCCGGATGCCCACGTTGAAGCGCCGACCGGCGGTTCGATGGTGTTGGCGGCCATTACGCTGAAGCTGGGTGCGTATGGTTTCTTGCGCTTTATCCTGCCGATTATGCCGGATGCGGCACGCTATTTTGCTCCTGTGATCATCGTATTGAGCCTGATTGCCGTGATTTACATCGGTATGGTGGCTTTGGTGCAAACCGATATGAAAAAACTGGTGGCATACTCTTCCATCAGCCACATGGGTTTTGTCACTTTGGGCATGTTCCTGTTCGTGAACGGCCAACTGAATGACTGGGCATTGAAAGGCGCAATCGTTCAAATGATTTCCCACGGTTTTGTGTCTGCCGCGATGTTTATGTGTATCGGCGTGATGTACGACCGCCTGCATACCCGCAATATTGCCGACTATGGCGGCGTGGTCAATGTAATGCCTAAGTTTGCGGCGTTTATGATGTTGTTCGGTATGGCCAATGCCGGTCTGCCTGCGACTTCCGGCTTCGTGGGCGAGTTTATGGTGATTATGGGCGCGGTTAAAGTGAATTTCTGGGTAGGCGCGTTGGCTGCCATGACCTTGATTTACGGTGCGTCTTATACCCTGTGGATGTACAAACGCGTTATTTGGTGCAATCCACAATCCGCACGTTGCCGAAATGAAAGACATCAATTGCCGCGAATTTGCGATTTTGGCGATTTTGGCGGTTGCTGTTTTGGGCATGGGTCTGTATCCGCAAGCGTTTATCGAAGTGGTGCATCAAGCGGCAAACGATTTGATTGCCCATGTGGCACAAAGCAAGATTTGAGGTGTGTAAATGAACTGGTCTGATTTGAATTTAATGCCTGCCATGCCCGAAATCGTGCTGCTTGCGCTATTGGGTGTCGTATTGCTGGCAGACTTGTGGATTTGCGATAAAAACCGCTATCTGACCCATCTGATGAGTTTGGGAACAGTCATCATCGTGGCCGTTACCCAATTGGCAGTATGGGAACAGGGCAGTGTCGATGCCTTTCACGGTATGTATATTGCAGACGGCATGTCCCGTTTGGCAAAACTGGTGCTGTATGCGCTGACTTTCGGTCTGTTTATTTACAGTAAACCGTACAACCAAGACCGCCAAATTTTTAAAGGCGAGTTTTACACCCTGTCGCTGTTTGCCCTGTTGGGTATGAGCGTCATGGTCAGCTCGGCACATTTCCTGACTGCGTATATCGGTTTGGAATTGTTGTCTTTGTCGCTGTACGCCATGATTGCCCTGCGCCGCGATTCCGGCCGCTCTGCCGAGGCTGCGCTAAAATATTTCGTATTGGGCGCGTTGGCCTCCGGTTTGCTGCTCTATGGTATTTCCATGGTTTACGGCGCCACCGGTTCCCTTGATTTTGCTTCCGTCTTGGCTTCTGCTTTCAATGAGCAGGCCAATGAATGGTTGTTGAAATTGGGTATGGTGTTTATTGTAGTTGCCATTGCATTTAAATTGGGTGCGGTTCCATTCCATATGTGGGTACCCGATGTGTACGATGGCGCACCGACATCCGTTGCCGCCTTTGTGGGTACGGCTCCGAAAATTGCCGCCGTTGTCTTTGCGTTCCGTATCCTTGTGACCGGCATGGGTACAGTACATTCAGACTGGGCGCCGATGTTGGCCATCCTTGCCGTTGCTTCTTTGGTGGTCGGTAACCTTGCCGCCATCATGCAAACCAATATCAAACGTATGCTCGCCTACTCCACCGTATCGCACATGGGCTTTATCCTGTTGGCGTTTATGGCAGGCGCAGTCGGTTTTACCGCAGGCCTGTATTACGCCATTACCTATGCTTTGATGGCGGCAGTCAGCTTCGGCGTTTTGATGGTATTGTCCACCAAAGACATTGAATGTGAAAACATCAAAGACCTCGCAGGCCTTAACCAACGCCATGCATGGTTTGCCTTCCTGATGCTGCTGTCCATGTTCTCCATGGCGGGTATTCCGCCGCTGATGGGCTTCTACGCCAAATTCGGTGTGATTATGGCGCTCTTGAAACAAGGCCATGTTTGGTTGTCCGTATTTGCCGTCATCATGTCGCTGATTGGCGCGTTCTACTACCTGCGCGTGGTCAAAGTCATCTACTTCGATGCACCTGACCATGACCAGCCGGTCGGCAGCAACTATGCCGCCAAATTTGTCCTGACGGTCAATGCCTTCCTGCTGCTCCTGTGGGGTATCATGCCGCAAACCGTTATCGACTGGTGCGCCAAAGCATTGGAAATACCCTGTAAGCTTTAAACAAAATCAACGGCGGCTGTTCCAAAGCCGCCGTTTTTGTTAGGATTCGCATCCGGGTGAAATATACCCAAAGTTCAGACGGCCTCAAGCCTTCGGACAAATATTAGGTGGATGTCATCAAAAGATTGAATATTCCACGGATAATGATGGGCAAGCATGCCCATTTAACATGTTAAAATCACACACAGGCCGTCTGAAAACAGAAAGACCACCATGACCGCATCCATGTACATTCTTTTGCTGTTGGCACTTATCTTTGCCAACGCACCATTTATTACCACCAAATTTTTCGGCATCATCGCCCTGAAACGCAAACACATCGGCCATCACTTGATTGAATTGCTGGCAGGCTTCCTTCTTACTGCGATTCTCGCCTATATCCTCGAATCACGCGCCGGAGCCGTACATGCCCAAGATTGGGAGTTTTATGCGACCGTTGTCTGCCTCTACTTGATTTTTGCCTTCCCATGCTTCGTATGGCGTTACTTTTGGAATGAGCGGAATAGAGAGTAGGATTTGAATAAGGAAAAGGCCGAGACCTTTGCAAAATCCCCTAAATGTCTTGGTGGGAATTTAGGGGATTTGGGGGAATTTTGCAAAGGTCTCTGGATATTTGAAACAAAAACCGCCGAAAACCTGTGTTTAGGTTTCGGCTGTCTGGGGAAGGACTTTTTTGCAAAGGTCTCAGGCCGTCTGAAAGATTTTCAGACGGCCTTTTTATATCAAGTAAGGATTGTTTTAGGGATGAGCTTTGGAACATTGACCTGGAGTTGCCATATTCAGTTTCATAATGGCAGCTTTGGCAACATCTTCAGAAATTTCAGTTGCTGCCGGCATTGGTATTGGCCGCTTCAGGTAACAAGAAACCTTTGTTTTGCAAGTCGCCTAAGCAATTAACAACAATATCTTTAGTTACAGAGATAAATGCCTGATCCAGATTGCTATGGGGAGTCAGCTCTTTTGGTGTGGAGGTTAAACCAATAGTAGTCACAATAGCGTGATTAAATTCGGAACGGTTTAATTCTTTTTTGCCATCTGAGTAGCTACAGTAGAATTGATAGTAATCCTGAACTGTACTGCCTGCTAATCCGAAAGTCAGACCTGTTTTTATACCGTTACCTACTGCACCACCAATATCGGCGATATTGTTGGCATGGATTTTCAGGCTGTTTTGGGCTTGCGGGTCTACTGTTACAATCTTTGTTCCGTTTAGTGCAATTTTGGCAGCTTTTGTTAGAGCCGGATTTACTTTAGGGAAAGGCTTACCATTACGCTCGAACTCTCCCTCTAAACGTATAGGATAAGGTTGGTTTGGTACTTTCAAATCACTTTGTTTATATTTTTGATATTCGGTTGAAGTATAAGGATGTGGTACAACACAGGCAGAAAGCGCTAATGTTGAGCATAGAATGAGTAGTTTGTTCATAGATATTCTCCAGTTAATTTGCATTTATCTGTTTGTTTTCAGGTGAATTAAATAACGGATTCGAATAAAACCAATTATAACGTAATACAGTTTTTATACAAATTTTGCAAATCAATGTGAAAATTTGCATAGGAAAACAGGTTATTATATTGGATCTACCTTGCGAACTTCATTACTTTAGAGAGAAGGTTTCCGATAGTGATGGTAGATAGATATTGAGGGAGAGTTAACTTTAATTCCCAAGAGTACAAGCTGTTAGCTTTTGAGTTATTAAGATTAGATGCCGATTGAAAATGATAGGGAGATTTCAGCTTGGGTCAGTCGGCAAATAAATCAAGCCAAAAGGCTGAGTTGATGTAGTTGCTTGAAACAATAAAGGCCGTCTGAAAGATTTTCAGACGGCCTTTATTTTGTTTGATGTTAAATATCGGTTAGAAAACAAGGCTGTTGGGGCGTAAAGCCTTGTCGTGAGGGCGGTTTAACGGTACTATTCTCGGTTAATCCTGTTTTATTCCTATGAAATTGAAAGTATAAGATGATTAATGATATTCAAAAGACAGCTGAAGGCAAAATGCAGCGTTCTCTGGAAGTATTGAAAGAAAACTTGGCTAAGGTGCGTACCGGCCGTGCGCATACCGGCCTGCTTGACCAAGTGGAAGTGGAATACTGGGGCAGCATGGTGCCTGTGAGCCAAGTGGCAAACGTAACGCTTTTGGATGCGCGTACGATTGGTGTGAAACCTTTTGAAAGCAATATGGCTGCAAAAGTCGAGAAAGCGATCCGTGATTCTAATTTGGGCCTGAACCCTGCTTCTGTTGGCGATTTGATCCGTGTCCCTATGCCTATGCTGACTGAGGAACGCCGTAAAGATTTGATCAAAGTGGTACGCGGTGAGGCGGAAGAGGGCCGTGTGTCTATCCGCAATGTGCGCCGTGATGCAAACGACCACATCAAAAAATTGTTGAAAGACAAAGAGATTTCTGAAGATGAAGCCCGCCGCGGCGAGGAAGCGGTTCAGAAGTTGACCGACAAATACATTGCTGAGGCAGACAAGCTCTTGGCTGCCAAAGAAGAAGATTTGATGGCGATTTAATCCTGTGTGCAAACCGTTCAGACGGCCTTGGACGGTTTGTTCCCTGAAAGGCAGACATGAAAAGCAGTACGCAGACGATTTTGGAACACTCTGCCATCCCCCGACATATTGCCGTGATTATGGACGGCAACGGACGTTGGGCAAAGAAGCGTTTTCTTCCCCGTGTGATGGGGCATAAGCGCGGTTTGGATGCGCTGGAGAACATGGTGAAGCATTGTGCTGAGCTGGGTGTGCAGTATTTGACCGTGTTTGCTTTTTCGACTGAAAACTGGCGACGCCCCGAGGAAGAGGTTTCTTTTCTGATGGGGCTGTTTTTGCAGGCTTTGCAAAAGCAGGTGCGCCGTTTGCACGACAACAATATGCGCTTGAGAGTCATCGGCAGCCGTGAGCGGTTTAATGCTGAAATCCTGAAGGGGATCGAGGCGGCAGAAGCGTTGACGGCAAACAATACCGGCTTGACTTTGAGCATTGCCGCCGATTATGGCGGCCGCTGGGATATTTTGCAGGCGGCAAATCAGTTGATTGCCGAGGGTGAAACTGAGATTACGGAAGAGGCGTTGTCGCGCTATTTGATGTTGGGCGATGCACCCGAGCCGGATTTGTTTATCCGCACCGGCGGCGAGACGCGCATCAGTAATTTCCTGCTGTGGCAGATGGCGTATGCGGAATTGTATTTTACGGATACGCTGTGGCCTGATTTTAATGAGAAATCGCTGAACGAGGCGATTGCTTCGTTCCAAAAACGGGAGCGCCGCTTCGGGCGGACTTCCGAGCAGCTGCCGGTTGAGCAGCAACGGGGTTGAGAATTATGTTGAGACAACGGATTTTAACGGTGCTGTGGCTCTTGCCGCTGATGCTGGGTATGCTGTTTTATGCACCTATGTGGCTGTGGGCGGCGTTTTGCGGCCTGATTGCCATGTTGGTTTTGTGGGAATATGCCCGCATGAGCGGCTTGGATAAGCTGAAAATCAATCATTATTTGGCTTCAACGCTGGTGTTTGGTGTGATTGCCTATGCCGGCGGTTGGCAGCTGCCCAATTTGGTTTGGTGTGTCGTATTAGCGTTTTGGCTGATTGTCATGCCTTGGTGGCTGAAAGCGAAATGGAAGCTAAACGGCGGCTGGCAGGCTTACACGGTTGGTTGGTTGTTGGTGATGCCGTTTTGGTTTGCACTGGTTTATTTGCGCCCTCAGCCTGAAGACGCGCTGTCTTTATTGGCGATTATGGGCTTGGTGTGGGTGGCCGATATTGGCGCGTATTTCTGCGGCAAGTCGTTTGGCAAGCGTAAAATTGCGCCGACTATCAGTCCGGGTAAAAGCTGGGAAGGTGCGATCGGCGGCGCATTATGCGTTGCCGTGTACATGACCATCGTATGGAAAGCCGGTTGGCTGGCTTTTGAAGCCGGTTGGTTCAAAACGATTTTGATCGGCTTGATTCTGACCGTGGTCAGCGTGTGCGGCGATTTGCTGGAAAGCTGGCTCAAACGTGCGGCCGGTATCAAAGACAGCAGCAATCTGCTGCCGGGGCACGGCGGCGTGTTCGACCGTGTGGACAGCCTGATTGCCGTTATCAGCATTTATGCCGCCTTTGTATATTTGTTTAAACCGCCTGTCTCACGTTGTTGAGGGGAGCTGATTATGTCCGAACAAAAACAGATTTCATCTTTATCGATCTTGGGCGTATTGTTGGCACTGGGATTGATGGCTGCGGCGTTTATTTTGGGCGTGCAGTTTAAGAATCTGCGTCAACCGGGGACGATTACCGTAAAAGGTTTGGCGGAGAAAAACTTCCAATCCGACAGCGCGACGTGGAATACAGGCGTAAATGCGCACGGCGAAAGCTATCAGGAAGTTTTGGATTTGCTGACGGCAAGACGCAAGAAGCTGTCTAAATTTTTAGGCGAGCAAGGCTTTGCGGCGGCTGAAATGAAAGTAGGCCTGCCTGAAGTATCGCGCGTTTTCAATGAAACCCGTGACGAACTCGGCAACGTAACCCGCACGCCCAACGGCTACGATGGCGACCTCAATATTGTGGTCAACACCAAAAAATTGGACAAAATTCAAACCGCCCAGCGCGCCATTTTGAATTTCCGTGCGCAAAACGAATTTATCCGCTTCGACAATCCGCAATATTTGCTGGGCAATTTGGAAACCATCAAACGCGATTTGATTACGCAGGCGACTGAGGATGCGCAGAAACGCGCGGCCGAATTTGCCAAAACCGGCGGCGGCAAAGTGGGCGCCATGCGTTCTGCTTCGCAAGGCTCGTTCAATATCTATGCCGACACCGGCAGCAACGAGGACGACGAATACGGCGGCTCTTACGATAAAGCACCGTCGGCAAACAAGTCCGACTGGTTGTTACCATCGAATACGGCATTGAGTAATTCTTTCAGACGGCCTGTTTAGCCGGGAGGCAAAAGGCCGTCTGAAAATTGGAAACGGCAAAGAAATCTATTTCAAACACAATGAATACCGTTTGCACAGCACACAAAGAACACACCATGACACAACAAGTTCTGACCATATTAGGCAGTACCGGCAGTATAGGCGAAAGCACTTTGGACGTTGTTTCCCGCCATCCCGAAAAATTCCGCGTGTTCGCGCTGGCAGGGCATAGGCAGGTGGACAAGCTGGCGGCACAATGCAAACAGTTCCGCCCGGAATATGCCGTTGTCGGCGATGCCGGCCATGCGGCCGAGCTGGAAAAGAAACTCAAACAAGAAGGCATCGATACGCAGGTTTTATATGGTGCTCAAGCCCTGATTAATGTGGCTTCGGCCGAGGAAGTCAGCGGCGTGATGTGTGCCATTGTCGGCGCGGCCGGTTTGCCCTCGGCTTTGGCCGCCGCTCAAAAAGGCAAAACCATTTATCTGGCCAACAAAGAAACGCTGGTGGTTTCCGGCGCATTGTTCATGGAAACCGCCCGTCAAAACGGCGCCGCCGTCTTGCCGATTGACAGCGAACATAACGCCATCTTCCAAGTATTGCCAAGGGATTACACAGGCCGTCTGAATGAGCACGGCATCAATTCGATTATCCTGACTGCATCGGGTGGCCCGTTCCTTAACACCGATTTAAGTACATTTGACAGCATTACGCCCGAGCAGGCGGTCAAGCATCCGAATTGGAGCATGGGGCGCAAAATTTCTGTCGATTCCGCGTCAATGATGAATAAGGGCTTGGAGTTGATTGAGGCGCATTGGCTGTTTAACTGTCCGCCGGAAAAACTGGAAGTCGTCATCCATCCGCAATCCGTGATACACAGCATGGTGCGTTATCGCGATGGTTCGGTATTGGCGCAGCTGGGTAATCCCGATATGCGTACGCCGATTGCTTATTGTTTGGGCCTGCCCGAACGCATCGATTCCGGCGTGGGCGAACTGGATTTCGGTACATTGTCCGCGTTGACCTTCCAAAAGCCTGACTTTGACCGTTTCCCCTGTCTGAAACTTGCCTATCAGGCCATGAATGCAGGCGGCGCCGCGCCTTGCGTGTTGAACGCCGCCAACGAAGTGGCCGTGGCCGCTTTCTTAGATAAACGCATCAAGTTTACCGATATTGCCAAAGTCGTTGCCCACTGCCTTGCCCAAGATTTCAGACGGCCATCATGATATTGAAGGTCTGCTGGCGCAAGACGCGCAAACACGCAGGCAGGCAGAAGCCTTTATCGGCAAACAATAAAGCTTCAATGACAGGCCGTCTGAAACGTCAACCGCTTGGCATTTAGGCAGACAAAATGGAACAACTGCCTTTATAATCGGTTTTCAGACGGCCTTATCCGTTGATTATCACATTCCACCCAGGGGATTTTTTTGCAAACCTTTTTAGCCTTTATCGTCGCCATTCTGATTTTGGTCAGCCTGCATGAGTTCGGACACTATATTGTTGCCCGCTGGTGCGGCGTTAAAGTCGTGCGCTTTTCTGTCGGCTTCGGTAAGCCCTTTTTCACCCGAAAACGCGGCGATACCGAGTGGTGTCTTGCCCCGATTCCGCTGGGCGGTTACGTTAAAATGGTCGATACGCGCGAAGGCGAGGTGGCAGAGGCAGATTTGCCCTACGCCTTTGACAAGCAGCATCCGGCCAAGCGCATCGCCATTGTCGCCGCCGGCCCTTTGACCAATTTGATTTTGGCCGTTTTGCTTTACGGTTTGAGCTTTTCCTTCGGCGTAACCGAGTTGCGCCCCTATGTCGGCATGGTCGAGCCTAGCAGTATTGCCGCCAAAGCAGGTTTTCAGGCAGGCGACAAGATTGTATCGGTCAACGGAATCGCCGTAAAAGACTGGAGCGATGCGCAAACCGAGATGGTGTTGAACCTTGAAGCCGGTCCTGTAAAAGTCGCCGTTCAGACGGCCTCAAATGCCCAAGCCGTCCGCATAATTGATGCCGCCGGTACGCCTGAAGCAGGTAAAGTTGCGAAAAACCAAGGCAACATCGGCCTTTTGCCTTTTAGAATTACTAACCGCATTGGCAAAGTCTTGGCTGACAGTCCGGCCGAAAAAGCAGGTTTGAAGGAAAACGACAAACTGCTGACCGCCGATGGGAAACCCATCGAAAGCTGGCAGGCATGGACGGAACTCTTCCGCGCCAGCCCCGGCCAACGAATCGAACTGACTTACGAGCGCGACGGCAAAGTGCTGGCAACCGCTATCCGGCCGGACAGCGTCGAGCAGTCGGCAGGCGTGCTGGTGGGTAGGGCAGGGCTTGCCGCCCAAGCGGATAAAGAGTGGGATAAAACCATCCGCTACCGTTATACGCCTTCCGTTGCCCAAGCCTTTGAATTGGGTTGGAACAAAACCGTCAACTATTCGTGGACGACCCTCAAATTTTTCGGAAAACTGGTTACAGGTAATGCCTCTTTGAACCATATTTCCGGCCCCCTGACCATTGCCGATGTCGCCGGACAGTCCGCTAAACTCGGATTGCAGAGCTACCTCGAATTTCTGGCCTTGGTCAGCATCAGCTTAGGCGTGTTGAACCTTTTGCCCGTACCCGTTTTAGACGGCGGACATTTGGTTTTCTATATCGCCGAATGGATACGCGGAAAGCCTTTGAGCGAGCGCATACAGGCAGTCGGCCTGCGCTTCGGACTGGCAGCCATGCTTTTGATGATGGCTGTGGCTTTCTTTAATGACATCAACCGTTTGTTTGGATAATTTATGAAACTGAACCAGATTGCTTCCGCTTTAATGGTATTGAGCCTGTCTCCCTTGGCATTGGCTGACTTTACCATTCAGGACATCCGCGTCGAAGGCCTGCAACGCACCGAGCCGAGTACCGTCTTCAACTACCTGCCCGTTAAAGTCGGTGATAATTTCAATGATGCGCGCAGTGAAGAAATCATCAAAAACTCTACGCAACCGGTTTCTTTGACGACGTACGCGTCGAAACCATGGACAATCAAGTCCTGCTGACCGTGATTGAGCGTCCGACCATCAGCTCGCTCAATATTACCGGCGCGAAAATGCTGCAAAACGATGCCATCAAGAAAAACCTTGAAGCCTTTGGTTTGGCGCAATCCCAATACTTCAACCAAGCAACGCTGAACCAAGCCGTCGCCGGTTTGAAAGAAGAGTATTTGAGCCGCGGCAAACAGTCGGTCAAAATCACGCCGACTGTAACCAAACTCGCCCGCAACCGCGTGTCTATCGACATTGCCATCGAAGAGGGCAAATCTACCAAGATTACCGATATTTCCTTTGAAGGCAACGAAGTTTATTCCGACCGCCGCCTGCTGAAACAAATGTCCCTGAGCGAAGGCGGCATGTGGACTTGGGTGACCAAGAGCAACCAGTTCAATGAGCAAAAATTTGCTCAGGACATGGAAAAAATCACCAATTACTACCAAAACAACGGCTACTTCAACTTCCGCATTTTGGATACCGACATTCAAACCAACGAAGACAAAACCAAGCAAACCATTAAAGTAACCGTCAGCGAAGGCGACCGCTTCCGCTGGGGCAATGTACGCATCGAAGGCGATACGCTGGAAGTGCCGAAAGAAGATTTGGAAAAACTGCTGACCATGAAGCCGGGCAAATGGTACGAGCGCGCGCAAATGTCCAATTCGCTCGAAGCCATCCAAAACCGCATGGGTCAGGCAGGTTACGCATTCAGCGAAATCAATGTCCAACCGATTCCCAATGCTGAAACGCATACCGTTGATTTTGTGTTGACCGTCCAACCGGGCCGCAAAATCTATGTAAACGAAATCAACATTACCGGCAACAACAAAACCCGTGACGAAGTCATCCGCCGCGAGTTGCGCCAAATGGAATCGGCGCCTTACGATTCTGCCAAACTGCAACGTTCCAAAGAGCGCGTTGAATTGTTGGGCTACTTCGACAACGTTCAATTTGATGCCGTTCCTGTGGCCAATACCCCCGACCAAGTTGACCTGAACATGAGCCTGACCGAACGTTCGACCGGCTCGCTCGACTTGAGCGCAGGTTGGGTTCAGGATACCGGTTTGGTAATGTCTGCCGGCGTGGCTCAGGACAACCTGTTCGGTACGGGTAAATCCGTTGCCCTGCGCGCGTCCCGCAGTAAAACCACAGTAAACGGCTCGTTGTCGTTTACCGACCCATACTTCACACCGGACGGCGTAAGCTTGGGTTACGATATTTACGGCAAGACTTACGACCCGCGTAAAGCTTCTTCCAGCGCGAAACAATATAAAACCACGACTTTCGGCGGCGGTTTGCGTATCGGTATTCCGGTTACCGAATATGACCGTGTGAACTTCGGCCTGGCCGCGGAACGCTTGACTGTGAATACCTACAAAGGCGCGCCTAAACGCTATGCCGACTTTATCAACCAATACGGCAAAGGCGACGGCAACGGCGTGGGCAACTTCAAAGGCTGGTTGTACAAAGGCACCATCGGCTGGGGCCGCAACAAAACCGACAATGCCTTGTGGCCGACCCGCGGTTACCTGACCGGCGTAAACGGTGAAATCGCACTGCCGGGTAGCGACCTGCAATACTATACCCTGACCCACAACCAAACTTGGTTCTTCCCGTTGAGCAAAGATTTCACGCTGATGCTGGGTGGCGAAGTCGGTTATGGCAACGGCTACGGCAAAACCAAAACCATGCCGTTCTTTGAAAACTTCTACGGCGGCGGCTTAGGCTCCGTCCGCGGCTTCGAAAGCGGTACGCTGGGCCCGAAAGTCTATGACGAATACGGCGAGAAAATCAGCTACGGCGGTAACAAAAAAGCCAACGTTTCCGCAGAGTTGCTCTTCCCGATGCCGGGCATTAAAGACTCGCGTACCGTCCGTCTGAGCTTGTTTGCCGATGCAGGCAGCGTGTGGGACGACAAAACCTATACCGCGGCAGAGAGCGGTAATAACAAATCGGTTTACCTTGAAAGTGCGCACAAATCGACATTCAAAAACGAATTGCGTTACTCTGCCGGTGCTGCCGTGACCTGGCTCTCTCCGCTGGGTCCGATGAAGTTCAGTTATGCTTATCCGATTAAGAAAAAGAAGGCGACGAAATCCAACGCTTCCAATTCCAACTCGGTACGACATTCTGATGATGTTTAGGCCGTCTGAAACCGGGTTTGTCCGTTTCAGACGGCCTCATGGCAGATTGGCGGCAAGCTTATTGCAAACCGCCCGTTTGTTTTCAAGCAAGGATTTTTATCATGAGTAAAATAGCCGGCACCCTCCGTGTCCTCGCCGTAGCCCTGCCGGGTTTCGTGCTGTTGCCGCAAGCGGCGGCGGATGGCGTACAGAAAATCGGTTTTATCAATACCGAGCGCGTTTATCAGGAATCCAAGCAGGCGCAAAGTATTCAGACGACTTTGGAAAAAGAGTTCAAAAGCCGTCAAACCGCCTTGCAAAAGCTGCAGCAGGAAGGCGAGGCTTTGGAGCGAAAACTGAGCAGCGACAAGCTCAGCGACAGCCAAAGGGAAGCGGAAACCCAAAAATGGCGCAATCTGGTACAAAAATTCCGCAAGCAGCAGGCCGAGTTGGCAGAAGACTACAACCTGCGCCGCAATGAAGAATTCGCCGCGCTCCAGCAAAATGCCAACCGCGTCATCGTCGATTTGGCCAAACGCGAAGGTTACGACTTCATCTTGCAGGACGTGATTTACGTCAACGGCCGCTACGACATTACCGACAGCGTTATCAAAGCCTAAACGCACACTGACCCTGCTCGGCAGCGAATGTAACTATACAGACAAACCTAAGGCCGTCTGAAACCCAAACCGGCAGCTTTCAGACGGCCTGACATCTTGACGGCAGATTATCATGACTTCACAAGCATACACCCTGTCCCAAATTGTTTCCCAACTCGGCGGCGAATGGAAAGGCGAAGACATCGCCATTGCCGCCGTCCGTCCGTTGGATCAGGCGCAGGCGGAACACATCAGCTTTTTGGCCAACCTGAAATACAAAGCCGAAGTACACGACAGCCGGGCAGGCGCAGTGATTGTGTCGCCGAAAGCCGCAGACGAATTTGCAGGCCGCAACCTGATTGTGGCTGCCGACCCTTATCTTTATTTTGCCAAAGTGGCACGATTGTTCTCGCCGATTGTCAAAGCTCAGGGCGGCGTACATCCGACTGCCGTTGTCGAGGCAAGCGCCAAAGTACCGGCAAGCTGCGAAATCGGCGCGAATGCCTATATCGGCGCGAATGCCGTATTGGGCGAAGGCTGCCGTATTTTGGCCAATGCCGTTGTCCAACACGATTGCACGTTGGGCGATGAAGTCGTGCTGCATCCCAACTCCGTCATCTATTACGGCTGCACTTTGGGCAACCGTGTCGAAATCCACAGCGGCGCAGTCATCGGCGCGGACGGTTTCGGCTTAGCCTTTGCCGGCGATTCATGGTTTAAAATTCCGCAAACCGGCGCAGTCACGCTGGGCGATGATGTGGAAATCGGTTCAAATACCAACATCGACCGCGGCGCGATGAGTGACACAACCGTCGGCAACGGTACTAAATCGACAACCAAGTCCAAATCGGCCACAACTGCAAAATCGGTTCGCACACCGTTATCGCCGCCAAAACCGGCATTTCCGGCAGCGTCACCATCGGCAATTATTGCATTATCGGCGGCGGCGTCGGCACGGTCGGACACATCGAAATCGCCGATAAAACCACCATCGGCGGCGGCACATCCGTTACTCACAGCATTACCGAAAGCGGCCAGCATTTGGCCGGTATTTTCCCGATGTCGGGCTACAAAGACTGGGCGCGCAATGCCGTTTATATCCACCGTTTGAGCGAAATGAACAAACGCCTCAAAACGCTGGAAAAACAGCTTGCCGACAGCGACGAAGCCTAAAGGCGGCGCAAACAGTCCGCGCCCCGCATCAGAATACGTTTAAACCCAATACAAACAAGGAAAGACGAACATCATGGACGTACAACTCCCGATCGAAGCCAAAGACATTCAAAAACTTATCCCACACCGTTATCCGTTTTTGCAACTCGACCGCATTACCGCGTTCGAACCGATGAAAACCCTGACTGCGATTAAAAACGTGACCATGAACGAGCCGCAGTTCCAAGGCCACTTTCCCGACCTGCCCGTGATGCCCGGCGTGCTGATTATCGAAGCCATGGCGCAAGCGTGCGGCACACTCGCCATCCTCAGCGAAGGCGGCCGCAAAGAAAACGAATTCTTCTTCTTCGCCGGTATCGATGATGCCCGTTTCAAACGCCAAGTCATCCCCGGCGACCAACTGGTTTTTGAAGTCGAGCTGTTGACCAACAAACGCGGTATCGGCAAATTCAATGCCGTTGCCAAAGTTGACGGCCAAGTTGCCGTTGAAGCCGTGATTATGTGCGCCAAACGCGTGGTGTAAGAATGGGACAGGCCGTCTGAAAGCTTCAGACGGCATCTTGCAGGCAATACCTGTATCAGACAGCAAGGAAACAGCATGACCCTTATCCATCCGACCGCCGTCATCGACCCCAAAGCCGAACTCGACTCCAGCGTCAAAGTCGGCCCGTACAGCATCATCGGCCCCAATGTGCAAATCGGTGCGAATACCGAAATCGGCCCGCATGCCGTCATCAACGGCCATACGACCATCGGTGAAAACAACCGCATTTCCAATTTGCCAGCCTCGGCGAAATTCCTCAGGACAAAAAATACCGCGACGAGCCGACCAAGCTGATTATCGGCAACGGCAACACCATCCGCGAATTTACGACGTTCAACCTCGGCACAGTCACCGGCATCGGCGAAACCCGTATCGGCGACGACAACTGGATTATGGCCTACTGCCACCTCGCCCATGACTGCGTGGTCGGCAACCATACTATCTTCGCCAATAACGCCTCACTCGCAGGCCACGTTACCATCGGCGACTACGTCGTCTTGGGCGGCTACACGCTGGTGTTCCAATTCTGCCAAATCGGCGACTACGCCATGACCGCGTTTGCCGCAGGCGTACACAAAGACGTACCGCCGTACTTCATGGCCGCAGGCTACCGCGCCGAACCGGCCGGCCTCAACAGCGAAGGTATGCGCCGCAACGGTTTCACTGCCGAACAGATTGCCTCCGTCAAAGATGCGTATAAAACCATTTACCATCGCGGCATTCCGTTTGAAGAAGCCAAGGCAGAGATTCTGAAACGCGCCGAAACCCAAAGCGAATTGGCGGTATTTAAAGACTTTTTGCACAATCCACACGGGGCATTATCCGTTGATGGATGGATTGAAGGCCGTCTGAAACTTTTTCAGACGGCCTTTGGATTGCAAAAATCCGCGCAGTAGGGCAGGTTTCCTGTCCGTTTGCCGCCGATGCCGTCTGAAAACGGGTGGGCAAATGTCTGCCCAAAATCTTTTAGCTTTTAAACCTCAACACATGAATTCCAATCCTTCCCCCCTTATTGCCATCAGCGTCGGCGAAGCTTCTGGCGACTTGCTTGGCGCACACTTAATCCGTGCCATTAAGGCGCGCTGTCCGAATGCGCGATTTACCGGCATCGGCGGCGAGCGCATGAAGGCGGAGGGTTTCGAGAGTTTGTACGATCAGGAAAAGCTGGCGGTGCGCGGTTTTGTTGAGGTCATCAAACGCCTGCCGCAGATTTTGAAAATCCGCAAAGGGCTGGTAAACGATTTAATTCGCCTCAAGCCGGATGTGTTTATCGGCATCGATGCACCGGACTTTAATCTCGGCGTGGCGGAAAAACTCAAGCAGGCAGGCATTCATACCATTCATTACGTCAGCCCGTCGGTTTGGGCGTGGCGGCGCGAGCGGGTCAATAAAATCGTGCATCAGGTCAACCGCGTGTTGTGCCTGTTTCCGATGGAGCCCCGGCTTTATATTGATGCCGGCGGCAAGGCCGAATTTGTCGGCCATCCGATGGCGCAAACCATGCCCGTGGAAGCGGATAGGGCGGCGGCGCGGCAGAAGCTGGGCGTGCCTGCGGATGTGCCCGTGTTTGCGATATTGCCCGGCAGCCGCGTGAGCGAAATCGATTACATGGCGGCGGTGTTTTTTCAGACGGCCTTATTGCTGCTGAAACGTTATCCGCAGGCACAGTTTTTGCTGCCTGTGGCGACGGCCGCAACGCGCAAACGCATTACCGAAATTTTGGCGCAGCCTGAGTTCGCTGCCCTTCCCATTACGCTGACCGACAAGCAGTCGGATACGGTTTGCACCGCTGCCGACGTGGTATTGGTCACCAGCGGTACGGCGACTTTGGAAGTGGCCTTGTGCAAACGGCCTATGGTCATCAGCTACAAGATTTCGCCGCTGACTTATGCGTATGTGAAAAACAAAATCAAAGTGCCGCATGTCGGTTTGCCTAATATTCTGTTGGGTAAAGCCGCCGTTCCCGAGCTGCTGCAACACGATGCCGTCCCTGACAAACTGGCGCAGGCCGTGGCAGACTGGTATGACCGCCCTGAAGCCGTGGCCGCGTTGGAACAGGATTTCCACGCCTTGCATCTGCTGTTGAAAAAAGATACGGCGGCATTGGCGGCGGCGGCAGTATTGGAAGAAGCCGGATTTTCAGACGGCCTGAAAGACAATTAAGGAAAACACATGAATTTATTGGGAGCCTTGGCCAAGGTTGGCAGCCTGACAATGGTGTCGCGCATTTTGGGCTTTGTGCGCGATACGATTATTGCCCGTGCGTTTGGTGCAGGCATGGCGACGGATGCGTTTTTTGTCGCGTTCAAACTGCCCAACCTGTTGCGGCGCGTGTTCGCAGAGGGTGCGTTTGCCCAAGCCTTCGTACCGATTTTGGCGGAATACAAAGAAACCCGCTCGCCCGAAGCCACGCAGGCGTTTGTGCGTCATGTGGCCGGTATGTTATCGTTTGTGTTGGTCATCGTTACCGCGCTGGGCATACTTGCTGCGCCGTGGGTGATTTATGTTTCCGCGCCCGGTTTTGCCAAAGACGCCGATAAGTTTCAGCTCTCTATCGACCTGCTGCGGGTAACGTTTCCTTATATTTTATTGATTTCACTATCCTCTTTTGTCGGTTCGATACTCAATTCCTATCATAAATTCGGCATTCCCGCCTTTACGCCGACATTTAAACATCTCCTTTATCGTCTTTTCCCTGTTTTTCATACCGTATTTCGATCCGCCTGTTATGGCGTTGGCGTGGGCGGTGTTTGTCGGCGGCGTGTTGCAGCTGGTGTTCCAACTGCCTTGGTTGGCGAAACTGGGCTTCTTGAAAATGCCCAAACTCAGCTTTAAAGACGCAGCGGTCAACCGTGTGATGAAACAGATGGGGCCGGCTATTTTGGGCGTGAGCGTGGCGCAGATTTCCTTGGTTATCAACACCATTTTTGCCTCGTTTTTGCAGTCCGGCAGCGTGTCATGGATGTATTACGCCGACCGACTGATGGAATTGCCGACCGGCGTTTTGGGCGTGGCACTCGGTACGATTTTGTTGCCTACCTTGTCCAAACACGCAGCCAGTCAGGATACCGAGCAGTTTTCCGGCCTGCTCGACTGGGGTTTGCGCCTGTGTATGCTGCTGACCTTGCCTGCCGCCGTCGGCCTTGCCGTGTTGTCTTTCCCTCTGGTTACGACCTTGTTCATGTACCGCGAATTTACGCTGCACGATGCGCAAATGACCCAACACGCACTGATTGCCTATTCCTTCGGCTTGATCGGCCTGATTATGATTAAAGTGTTAGCACCCGGTTTCTATGCCCGCCAAAACATCAAAACCCCCGTTAAAGTCGCTATTTTCACGCTGATTTGCACGCAGTTGATGAACCTTGCCTTCATTTCTCCGCTCAAACACGTCGGCCTGTCCCTCGCTATCGGTTTGGGAGCGTGTCTGAATGCAGGTTTGCTGTTTTTCCTTTTGCGCAAACACGGCATCTACCGCCCCGGCAAAGGTTGGGCAGCGTTTTTGGTTAAAATGGCCATCTCTTTGGTCGTCATGGGCGGCGGTTTGTGGCTGGCGCAATATTATCTGCCGTTTGAATGGGTGCACGTCGGCGGCTTTAAAAAAGCAGGCCAACTCTGCATTCTGATTGCCTTGGGCGGCGGCCTCTACTTCGTTTCCCTCGCCGCGCTCGGCTTCCGTCCGCACCATTTCCGCAGGGTGGAAAAATAAGCAGCCGTAGTGCGTATAGCTTGGCTTAAAGGCTATTTGCTAAAAAGGCCGTCTGAAACATTTTCAGACGGCCTTTTCTTGTTTTACGTTTTAACTGTAAAGCTTCGCCCCTCTTTTGACGAACTCAATCGCTTTTTCTTCCATGCCTTGCTGCTTCGCTTTTTGCTTGTCAGCGTAGTCGCGCACTTCCTGCGTGATTTTCATCGAGCAGAATTTGGGACCGCACATCGAGCAGAAGTGGGCGATTTTCGCGCCTTCGGCGGGCAGAGTTTCGTCGTGGAAGCTCTCGGCGCGTTCGGGGTCGAGGCTTAAGCGGAATTGGTCGCGCCAACGGAACTCGAAACGCGCCTTACTCAGGGCGTTGTCGCGCAACTGCGCGCCCGGCCAGCCTTTGGCGAGGTCGGCGGCGTGGGCGGCGAGTTTGTAGGTGATGATGCCGGTGCGCACGTCTTCTTTGTCGGGCAGGCCGAGATGCTCTTTCGGGGTCACGTAGCAGAGCATGGCTGTGCCGTACCAGCCGATGTTGGTCGCGCCTATGCCCGAGGTGATGTGGTCGTAGCCGGGGGCGATGTCGGTAACGAGCGGGCCGAGGGTGTAGAAAGGCGCTTCAAAGCAGTGTTGCAACTCTTCGGTCATGTTTTCTTTGACGCGTTGCAACGGCACATGGCCGGGGCCTTCGATCATGACTTGGACGTCGTGTTCCCACGCTTTGGCGGTCAATTCGCCCAAGGTGTGCAATTCGGCGAATTGGGATTCGTCGTTGGCATCGGCAATGCAGCCGGGGCGCAGGCCGTCGCCGAGGCTGAACGATACGTCGTAGGCTTTCATGATTTCGCAGATTTCGTCGAAATGTGTGTAGAGGAAGTTTTCCTGATGGTGGGCAAGACACCATTTCGCCATGATGGAGCCGCCGCGCGATACGATGCCGGTGAGGCGGTTGGCCGTCATCGGCACATAGCGCAGCAATACGCCTGCGTGCAGGGTGAAATAGTCCACGCCTTGTTCTGCCTGCTCGATTAAGGTGTCGCGCACCAAATCCCAAGTCAAATCTTCGGCGATGCCGCCGGTTTTTTCCAAAGCCTGATAGATGGGCACGGTGCCGATGGGGACGGGCGCGTTGCGGATAATCCATTCGCGCGTTTCGTGGATGTGCGCGCCTGTGGACAAATCCATAATCGTGTCTGCGCCCCAACGCAGCGACCACACCATTTTTTCGACTTCTTCGGTCAGGCTGGAAGTGACGGCGGAGTTGCCCAAGTTGCCGTTGATTTTGACGCGGAAGTTGCGGCCGATAATCATCGGTTCGAGTTCGGGATGGTTGATGTTGGCAGGGATAATCGCGCGTCCGGTGGCGATTTCTTGGCGCACAAATTCGGGCGTGATTTGGTCGGGATGGGTTGGGATATTCGCGCCGAAACTTTGCCCTGCGTGTTGTTTCAAGAGCTTGGCGTATTCAGGCCGTCTGAAAAGCTCGTCCAGCTTCATGCGTTCACGTATGGCGGCAAACTCCATCTCCGGCGTGATGATGCCGCGGCGCGCATAGTGAAGCTGGGTTACGTTGCTGCCGCTTTTGGCGTGGCGCGGGCGGGTGATTTGGTTGAAACGCAGATGAGCGGTTTTCGGATCGTGTGCGCGTTCGGTGCCGTATTCGCTGGAAAGCTTGGGCAGGATTTCGGTGTCGCCGCGTTCATCCAGCCATGCAGTGCGGACGTGCGGCAAACCCTGTTTCAGATCGATGTGCGCCGCCGGATCGCCATATGCGCCGCTGGTGTCATACACCGGAATCGGCGGATTGGCTTCCGTACCTTGCGCCGTGTAGGTGTCGTCCTGACGGATTTCGCGCAAAGGCACGCGGATGTCGGCGCGGCTGCCTGGGATATAGACGCGGTCGGAGTTGGGATATTGGAAGCGGATGCCGATGTCTTCGCTCAAGTCGGAAAGACGGCTCGCCTCATCGCCGGTTTTTTTAGCGGTAGTCATAAAAATTGCTCCTGTTTCTCGGTTATGAAATGGAAACAGGAGCATTGCTTTTTTTTTCAGACGGCCTTGCGGATATCTTCAATCGACCGTTTAAAATCACATTTGCCGAAACTCCCCACGCAGGTATTATCCTGTTCGGGTGTAAAGGGTATTTCTCAGCCGCTCGGTTTGAAAGCAGCACCCCTGTTTCTTTATTAACGAAAATTAAACCATGCGGCCGGTTTTTTGTAAAGCAACGTTTGGATATTTTCTGTCAAAAACGCTTGACAGCAATTCCGCCTTTCTGTATAGTTACAACTTCTGACGCGGGATGGAGCAGCATGGTAGCTCGTCGGGCTCATAACCCGAAGGTCGTAGGTTCGAATCCTGCTCCCGCAACCAAATATAAAGATCCCCTGCAGTCGCAGGGGATTTTACTTTATGCGGCATTTATTGCGAATTGCGGATGAATTGATGGAAAGGCCGTCTGAACCATTGGGTTTCAGACGGCCTTTTGCTGTCTTGCGGCGGGGTTTGGGTAAAAATGCGACAGACTTTTTTCAGACGGCCTCTTCCGATTTGGGCTTGTTGTCGTTGCGTAGGTGTTCTTTCAGGCGCTGCAATTCTTTTTTGTCCAACCATTTATTTCGCGAACGTTGCAACAGGATCACCAATGCGGCGATTTCGTTACGCATATTGGTGCTGAGCCAGAGGAAGCCTTGCCAGTCGTAATGCAGGCGGGCGGCCGGTTTGCTTAGTTCGGCATTGAGCGAAGTATCGATGCGGATGCGGCGGGCGTAGTGGCCTTTGATGAGGCGGACGGTCAGGCGCAGTTCGCGTTGGAGCTGGTTGAAATGGCGGTCGAGCAGGCGGATTTCGCTTTCGTTGAGCGTGGGCGCGCGCAGTTTGGCGGCGGTGGTCAGGAGCAGCTCGGTAGTGTTGACGATTTTGCGGTGGGCATGCTGCATGGCTTCCATCATATTGTTGCTGATATGGCTTTCGCCGGATGTGGCGGCCAGATGGCTGCGGCTTTTGACCATGCGGGCGTTGATTTGGCGCATTTTAATCATGTTTTGTTCCAAACGCTCGCGCGTCATGCGTTTGCCGTTGCTGATTTCGGCAATCATTTTGGCGCAGTCGGTGAGGTTGTCGGCAAGCATGAAGCGCCACATGAGCGTGGAGCGCAGGGGCAGGAGTTTGGCGGCGGCAATGGCGATGGCGGCACCAATCAAAACGTTCATGGCGCGCATCAGGCCGCTGTCGAGCCAATGGTGGCTGCTGTCGCCGATGAGCATGCACATGGTCAAACCGGCAAGCATGGCAACATAGCCGTTTTTGCCGACCGCAGACCAACCGGCCACTGCGCTGGCAGCGCCGATAATCAGATAGAAGAAAACGCCGTCTTGCAAATAAAGCTGGTTCAACCATAAAACGGCCAAACCGACGCCCAAACCGATGGCTGTGCCGAGCATGCGTTCGACCGCTTTGGAGTAAATCGCGCCTTGGAATTGCAGCATGCCGAGGACGACAAAGACGGTCATGCCGATCCACTCGCCGTGTTGCAGTGGAAGACTTTGGCCAACAGGGTGGAAAACACGATTGCCAAGCCGAGGCGGAAGGCGTGGATATGGCGGCGATAGCGGTAGCGTTCGTAGGCGTTGAGCCAGCGTTCGGAAAAATGGAGGCGTTCGGATTGGGCAGGCATGTTGTAAGACGTATGGGTATGTGGGGATGTAAATTATAACTGATTGGTAAAGCAGATGAAATTTGAACTGCTCTCCAACAGCTTGTCCTATTGCAGAATTTCTCTGCTGCAAGCGGATATAATGGCGGCTTTGAATCAGACAGGCGGTGAAGAAATGGCGACGGTTTTAAGCGCAGGCGTGGATGAGGCGGGACGCGGCCCTTTGGTCGGCAGCGTATTTGCGGCGGCAGTGATTTTGCCGGAACATTTTGACCTGCCGGGTTTGACCGACTCAAAAAAACTGAGCGAAAAAAAGCGCGATATGTTGGCGCAGATGATTAAGGAACAGGCGGTCGCGTGGAGTATTGCCTTTGCCGACCCCGACGAAATCTTGAGACTGAACATCTTGCACGCAACCATGGCTGCGATGAAGCGCGCCATCGAGGGGCTGTCGGTCGCGCCCGACAAAGTGTGGATAGACGGCAACCGCGTGCCGAAAGATTTGAATGTTCCTGCCGAAGCCGTGGTCAAAGGCGACAGCAAAATCATCGAAATCTCCGCCGCTTCGGTTTTGGCCAAAACCGCACGTGATGCGGAAATGTATGAATTGGCGAAACGCTATCCGCAATACGGGTTTGACCGCCACAAAGGCTACGGCACGGCGCAACATTTGGCCGCCTTAAAACAATACGGCGTCTTGCCGGAACACCGCCGCGATTTCGCACCGGTCAAAACCTTATTGGCACAAGGCAATCTGTTTGAAGAATGAAAGCACATCAAAAGGCCGTCTGAAAGATTTCAGACGGCCTTGTTTTTGGAAAGTATTATTTCAACGCAGCCAAACACTCTTTAATCAACTCAGGGCCGCGATAAATCAAACCGCTGTACACCTGAACCGCACTGGCACCCAAGCGGATTTTTTCTGCCGCGTCCGCGCCGTTCATGATGCCGCCGACGCCGATAATCGGCAGCTTGCCGTCAATGCGTTCCGCCAAAAGTTTCAACACCTGATTGCTTTTCTCGCGTACGGGCAAGCCACTCAAGCCGCCTTGTTCGCCTGCGAGCGGATGGCTGCCCAAGCTTGATTTGTCGATGGTCGTGTTGGTGGCGATGATGCCGTCCATTTCTACGGATTTGACCACATGGGCGATGTCGTCGATTTGCGCCTCGTCCAAATCCGGCGCGATTTTAACCGCCAGCGGTACATATTTACCATGCGCGGCCGCCAGTTGCGCCTGTTTGTTTTTCAAGGCTTCCAACAATGCGCTCAATTCGTCGCCGCCCTGCAAGGCGCGCAGGTTTTTCGTATTGGGGGGAGGAAATATTGACCGTGATGTAACTCGCGTGGGCGTAGGCTTTTTCCAGGCAAATCAGATAATCGTCGGCCGCGTTTTCAATCGGCGTAACGGCATTTTTACCGATGTTGATGCCCAAAATGCCTTTAAAGCGGCTGTTTTCAATGTTGCGGATCATCGCATCGATGCCGTGGTTATTGAAACCCATGCGGTTGATGATGCCTTGGTGTTCGGGAACGCGGAAAAGGCGCGGCTGCGGATTACCCGGCTGCGGCTTGGGCGTTACCGTGCCGATTTCGACAAAGCCGAAGCCCAGTGCGGCAAACGCATCGATACACTCGCCGTTTTTGTCCAAACCTGCCGCCAAGCCGACCGGATTGGGCAGCTGCAAACCCATCAGCTCGGTTGGCCGGGTGTGGCTGTCCACCTTGGGCAGCAGGCCGAGTTTTTCGGCGGTACGCAAACTGTTGAGCGTGAAATGATGGGCCTTTTCAGCATCGAAACGGAACAGGATGGGGCGGACGAGTGAATACATGGCGGCGACTTTCTGAACGGTTGATGAATTTGGCGTTATTTTACCTGAAACCGTCAAACTGCCCCAAACGTCTGCATCGATATGATTTTATGGTTTGGCGGCAAATGAAAATAAATAGGGCTTTTGCGTGTATTCGGATAGTTTATTAAAATGGCAAAAGAGAGGTTTTTCAGACGGCCTGATGGATGTATCAAAAGGCCGTCTGAAAAGTTTTGATTTGATTGTTTACCTGATACAGGAATATTTTTATGAAACAGGCGGTTGATCCTTATGCGAGTTTCCGTGAGCTGACATTGCGGGGGATAATTCTCGGCGCGTTGATTACGGTGATTTTTACGGCATCCAATGTGTATTTGGGCTTGAAGGTGGGCTTGACTTTTGCGTCTTCGATTCCGGCTGCGGTAATTTCGATGGCGGTTTTGAAGTTTTTTAAAGGCAGCAATATTCTGGAAAATAATATGGTGCAGACTCAGGCTTCGGCCGCGGGTACGCTCTCCAGTATTATTTTTATTCTGCCGGGTTTGCTGATGGCCGGTTATTGGGCGGGCTTTCCGTTTTGGCAGACTACGCTGCTGTGTATGTCCGGCGGTATTTTGGGCGTGATTTTCACTGTGCCTTTGCGTTATGCGATGGTGGTGAAGAGCGATTTGCCTTATCCGGAAGGCGTGGCGGCGGCCGAGATTTTGAAGGTCGGCGACCATGATGCGGACAAACAGGAAGGTGGCAGCGGTATCAAGGAGTTGATGTCGGGCGGCGCTCTGGCCGGTTTGATGAGCTTCTGCGCAAGCGGTTTGCGCGTGGTGGCAGACAGCGCGAGCTTTTGGTTTAAAGGCGGCGCGGCGGTGTTTCAAGTGCCGATGGGCTTTTCGCTGGCTTTGCTGGGCGCGGGCTATTTGGTCGGCCTGACCGGCGGTATCGCGATTTTGCTGGGTATTTCGATTGCCTGGGGCGTGGCCGTGCCTTATCTGTCGGCGCATATTCCGCAACCTGCCGATATGGAGATGATTCCTTTTGCGATGTCTTTGTGGAAGGAAAAAGTCCGTTTTATCGGCGCGGGTACGATCGGTATCGCGGCTATTTGGACGCTGTTGACTTTGATGAAACCGATGGTCGAGGGCATGCGCCTGTCTTTCCGCAATTTCGGCGGCGCGCAGATGGCCGAGCGCACGGAACAGGATTTGTCGCCTAAGGCGATGATTGCCTGGGTGTTGGCGATGATGCTGGTGTTGGGCGTGTCCTTCTTCCACTTTATCGGCGACTCGCATATTTCCGGCGGTTTGGCTTGGCTGTTGGTGGTCGTATGTACGCTGCTGGCTTCGATTATCGGCTTTTTGGTGGCCGCGGCTTGCGGTTATATGGCTGGTTTGGTCGGTTCATCTTCCAGCCCGATTTCGGGTGTGGGCATCGTCTCTATCGTCATTATTTCGCTGGTGTTACTGCTGGTCGGCGAATCCGGCGGCTTGATAGCGGACGAGGCAAACCGCAAATTCCTGCTGGCGTTGACGCTGTTTTGCGGCGCGTCTGTAATTTGTGTGGCTTCGATTTCCAATGACAACCTGCAGGATTTGAAAACGGGTTATCTGGTAAAGGCAACGCCTTGGAAACAGCAGGTTGCGTTGATTGTCGGCTGCGTTGTCGGCGCATTGGTGATTTCGCCTGTGTTGGAGCTTTTGTATGAAGCCTACGGCTTTACCGGCGCGATGCCGCGTGAAGGCATGGATGCTGCCCAAGCCCTTGCCGCGCCTCAGGCAACTTTGATGACCACCATCGCCCAAGGTATTTTCTCGCACAATCTGCAATGGGATTATATTTTCACCGGCGTGGGCATCGGTGTGGCGTTGATTGCGGTCGATTTCACATTGCGCAAATCTTCCGGCGGCAAGCGCGCTTTGCCGGTATTGGCCGTGGGCATGGGCATTTACCTGCCGCCGTCTGTGAATATGCCGATTGTAATCGGAGCGGTATTGGCGGCGGTGTTGAAATCCGTCATCGCCCGCCGTCAGGAAAACCGTGAAGGCCGTCTGAAAAATGCGGAACGTATCGGTACGCTGTTCTCCGCCGGTTTGATTGTCGGCGAGAGCCTGATCGGTGTGATTATGGCGTTTATCATCGCCTTCTCCGTTACCAACGGCGGTTCGGATGCGCCTTTGGCCCTGAACTTGGAAAACTGGGATACGGCCGCCAAATGGCTGGGCTTGGCGTTTTTTGTCTTCGGTATGTTCGTGTTTGCACGCCACGTGTTGAAAGCAGGACGTTAAGTTTGTAGGTTGAGAAAAGGCCGTCTGAAACCCAAAAAAATGGGGTTTCAGACGGCCTTTTTTAGTGGAAGTTTGTTTGGAATGATTTTAGGAAGTTTGGGTATAATTATCGCGGGGCTGGTAGCAAAAAAGCCCCATTGCAGTGGGGCTTTGTGCTGAAACCGCCCTAGAAAGGATGGTTTCAATCATGAAACATACCACTCGCACGGGTCGTTCATGGCTGAGACTGCGGACAGTCGTTAGGATTATCTTAACCCTGTTCCTGCTCTTAGTCAATTAAACGGCTGAAAACAAAAAACTGTTTTTCAGTTTCCGCCTGTTTGTCATGAACGGGCGGTTTTTTATTGTTTAACGCTGATTCAAACAATCTGCAATCGCTTTGGCAATTTTGGCACTGGCGCCTTGGTGTTGCGAAATGAATTGCTCGGTGTGGCTGATCAGCTGTTGGCGCAGCGTTTCGTCGTCGAGGTATTGGCGCGTGGTTCTGTACCAGGCTTCGGCGGTTTCGACGCGGACGGCGGCTTTGGCTTCGACGGCGCCTTTGCAGGCTTGGGCAAAGTTGTAGTTGGAGTAGCCGAAGAGGGTGGGGACGCGGCAGGAGATGGGTTCGATGATGTTTTGACAGCCGGCATCTACGAGGCTGCCGCCGACGAAGGCAATGTCTGCGCTGAGGTAGTAGGCGGCAAGCTCGCCCATACTGTCGCCTATCCAAACCTGTGTGTCGGGGGAAACGGGTTGTCCGTCGCTGCGTTTTTGGACGGTATAACCAAGCGATTTGGCGGTATCGTAGGCCGTCTGAAAATTTTCAGGGTGGCGCGGGACGATGACCAGCAAGGCATTGCCGCGGTAGCCCTGCCATGCTTTGAGGAGCAGCTCGGCTTCGTCTGTGCCTTTGTATACGCGCGTGCTGGCACAGACGACGACAGGGCGTGCGCCGATGCGTTCTTTAAAGGCGACGGCAAGCGGACGCAGGTCGTCGGGGGGCGCGATGTCGTATTTGGTGTTGCCGCAGACGTGGACGTTGGACGCGCCGATGAGGTGCAGGCGTTCGGCATCGGCGGCGGTTTGGGCAAAGCAGCCGGAGAGGGTCTGCATGGCAGGCTCGACCAACTTGCGGATTTTAAGATAGCCGCGTTGGGATTTTTCGGAGAGGCGCGCGTTGGCCAAAAAGAGGGGAATGCCTGCTTTTTGGCAGCCGTGCATCAGGTTGGGCCAGATTTCGGTTTCCATCAAAATGCCGCAGATGGGGCGGTGTTCGGCTAAAAATCGGGCGACCCATTCGGATTTGTCGTAGGGCAGGTAACGGCATTGCGCATCGGGGAACAGGGATTGCGCGGTGGCGCGTCCGGTCGGCGTCATTTGGGTAATCAGAAACGGCGAATCGGGAAAATGGCGGCGCAATGCCTGCACCAAAGGTTCGGCCGCACGCGTTTCGCCGACGGATACGGCGTGTATCCAAATCGGATGTTGCACGGGATTGGGATACGCCTGCCCGAAACGCTCGTCCCAATGCTCGAGATAGGCTGGGGATTTGAGGGCGCGGCGGCGCAGGTGGCGGCGGATCAGGAAGGGGGCGAGGTGCCACAGCGTGGCGTAAAGGCGGCGTATCATGCTTACGGGTCTTGTGTCGGAATAGGCCTATTTTATCGGAAACTGAAACGGAAGATATAGCTTTGATGCGTGTTTTACGCAAAGGAAACAGGCCGTCTGAAAGGTTTCAGACGGCCTTTGGTTCAGGCGTAAACGCTTTTACTTCACTTGCGCCATGTATTTTTTCAGACGGCCTTTGCTTTGCATGGCGCGGTTTTCCATTTCATCGACAACGGCTTGCGCTTTGGCTTTGTTCACCGGTTTGCCGACCTGGATCACGCCGCTCATGTTCATCATGCGGTGCGGCGGGCAGGTATAGACATACACGCCTTCCTTGTCGAGTTTGAGGGTGAAGTCTTTGCCGTCTTCGGAGAGGAAGTCGGCAACGCCCTCGGGCAGGGCTTTGCTTTGCACCCAGTGGCCGCTGTTGGTGGCTTTGAAGGTTACGGTGTCGCCGACTTTGGCGTTGACGTAGCCGGGTTCGAACACCATGCTGCCGTCTTTGCCGTTGTCGAGCATTTTGACTTCGTGGTTGGCGGCGTATGCGCTGAGGGACGCGGTCAGCATCAGGAGGAAGAGGGATTTTTTCATGGGGGAGTCCTTTTTGTGAAGAGTATAAAATGGTTGCGGGGCTGGTTTCTTGGTGGCAGATTTCTCAGCTAGGATTGCCGCATCGGGCGGATAACGGGCAGGCCTTTGCTGTCGTACAAAAGTTCGATGTCCACTTTGTACAGCCTGCCGATCATGTCCGCCTGCAACACGTCCTGCGGCGCGCCCTGCGCCTGTACTTTGCCTTCGCCGAGCAGAATCACGCCGTCTGAAAACTGCGCGGCGAGGCTCAAATCATGCAAGACCATCAGCGTAACCAGATTGTGTTCGTGCGTGTATTGCACCACGCGCTCCAAGAGGTTCAACTGGTGGTGCATATCCAGCGCGCTGACCGGTTCGTCCAGCATCAGGATTTCGGGGCGGCGCAGCATGACTTGGGCAAACATCACAAGCTGCCGCTGTCCGCCGGAAAGCCGCATGACGTCGCGGTGCGCCAAGTGGCCGATGCCCAGCTCCGCCATGATACTTGCGGCTTCGTGCAGCAGTTCGTCGCCGACGTGCATGTGCAGCGCGTCCATGCGGCCGAGCAGCACGACTTCCAGCGCGGTCAGCGAGGCTTCGGCGGCGGTGTCCTGCGGCATATAGCCTATGCGTTTGCGCCAGCTTTGCAGGTGGATTTTGCTCAACACTTCGTCGCCGTAGCAGATAGCGCCTTTGTGCGCCACTTCGCCGAAAATCGTTTTCATCAGCGAGGATTTGCCCGTGCCGTTCGGGCCAAGCACGGAATAGACTTTGCCTTGTTCCAGCGTCAAATCGATATTGTCGGCGACCACATAATCGCCGCGCCGGATGTGTACGTTTTCAAGTTTCAACATTTCAGACGGCCTATCGTTTCGTTAATACAATCCAGAAGAAGAACGGCACGCCGACAAACGACGTAACAATCCCCACCGGAAACAGCGCGCCGGGGATAATCACCTTGGACAACACGCTGGCGACCGATAAAAACGCCGCCCCTGCCAGCATCGCGCCGGGCAGGAAGAAACGCTGGTCTTCGCCCAAAAGAATCCGCGCCACATGCGGCGCGACCAAGCCGATAAAGCCGATCACGCCGACAAAACTGATTGCCGTTGCCGTCATCACCGCCACCAATACCAGCGTTTTCAGGCGCAAAAGTTGCAGATTGATGCCCAGCCCGACGGCGCGTTCTTCGCCCAGGCGCAACGCGGTCAGCTTCCACACGTCGCGCGAAAGCAGAAACACGCATACCGCCGTAACCGCCGCCGTAACGATGACCGTCTCCCAAGTCGCCTTGGTCAAGCTGCCGAACAGCCAAAACAGAATCTGCTGCGAAATCTCAGGCGCGGCGATAAACTGAATCAGCGACAAAATCGACTGAAACAGAAACAACAGTGCAATCCCCACCAGCACCAGCATCGCCGAGTTGAAGCGGCGCGCCGAAGCAAACAGAAACAAGATGCCCGAAGCCAGCATGGTCATCACAAACGCACCAATGGGGACGGCGACCGTTTCAGGCAGTCCGAAACCGCCGAACGCAATCACCACCGACGCGCCCAAACCTGCCGCCGCAGCCAAACCCAGCGTATAAGGGCTGGCCATCGGGTTGTTCAAGAGCGTTTGAATTTCCGCACCGCCGACACCCAAAGCCGCACCGACCACCAGCGCCATCACCGCAATCGGCAGGCGCAAATCCATCACAATTAGGCGGTTCATTTCATCGACTTCGGGTTTGTCCAGCAAAACATTGACCACTTCGCCGACCGGCAGCGTGTCCGTCATCGCCGGGCCGGTGGCGATGTCGAATAGGAAACTGACCGCCGCGATGATTAAAAACATCAAAATAATCAACCAACGCTTGCCTTCCAACTTGCGCTGGTTTCACAATCTCGGCGATAACCGAATCATTCATGTTTCAAACCTTTAAAAAAGAATGTTGATAAAGGGGAGAACGGGTTTGCCTTTTTCTTCCGCAAAAATTTCAGACGGCCTTCCGATTTAAAAGGCCGTCTGAAAATCTAAACTACCTTATTGTCCTTTCGGATACAGGTAGAACGTACCGTTCGGTACAACCGGCAGGTTTTGGCGGTAGAAGTCCAGATAGGTTTTCTCAGGGTTGAAATCCTTAAACAACTGCGGATAAATCGCTTTGGCCATAAACTGAATCGACGCGCTGTCGGACAGCGTGCGCGAGTTGGCGTGGTAGGCGGCGTAGAGGCGGTTGTTTTTAATCGCAGGCAGGTTGGCCCAGCCGGCGCGTTTGGCAAAACCGGCCAAGCGTTTTTCCGCTTCGGCTTTCGGAATGCCCCAGCCCATCACCATGGCAGCAGGATTTTTCTTCAATTCGGTTTCGCGGCCGGTAATCACGATGACGTCAGGTTTGGCGGCGAGGACTTTTTCAGGATTGATCGGGCCGTAGAATTCGACCGAAGAAGCGGCGATATTGTTACCGCCGACCAGCGTTGCCATCGAACCCCACATGCTCTTGCCGAAGGTAACGCTGTGTTCGGCAGGGCCTTTGTTGCCGAACTCGACATAGACTTTAGGCTTGGGCAGGTTGGCTTTTTGCACGCGCGCCTGGATGGTGTCGGCAACGCGTTTGTAGTCTGCCGCCAGTTTGTCGGCTTTTTGCTGCTGGCCGGTCAGCGTGCCGATGAGTTTGGTCGATTGAACGTGTTTGGCCACTGTTTGCGCGTTGTAGTCCAACACGACGATGGGGATGCCGGCTTTGTTGATGCGGTCGAGATCGGAACCCAAAGCTTTGTATTGCCATTCGGCCAAAATCAGCAAATCGGGTTTCAACGCCAATACTTTCTCAATCGAGAAAGTGCCAACTTCCACTTCGCCCACGTCGGTCAGCTGATTCAGTTTAGGCACGGCTTTGCTGAATGCCGCCCAGCTTGGCGGCGCCCAGTCGGCCCAAACTGCTTTGGAAACCGACAACGTTGTCCAGCGCGGTTTTACCGCCGATGGCCATGTAGTCTTGGTAATAGAAGCCCAAAACCACGCGTTTGGCAGGCAGGTCGACGGTTACCTTACGGCCTACGGTATCGGTCAGCTGAACGGGTTTGGCAAAAGCCGATACGGAGCCGACGGATAAAGCGGCGGTGGCAATCAAGGCAGAAAGTTGCGTAAATCTCATAAATCATTCCTTTAGAATATGATGATAATTACTATCTTTTAGTAAATTTACAAGGTATTGGGTATTTTTTCAAGTTAAACGAAAGGATAGACATGTTTCGGAATAAAAAGTTGCATCATTAAACGAAGGAAGAGTGTTGATATAGGGATTGAGTATGATGAAGCCCTAGTGAAAAGGAAGGGTATTTGTAAACCTAAAGCCATAAGTGGGCAGTAGCTGGAAGGGATAGGCGAAGGGTTATTGATGGCCAAGATACAAGGCCGTCTGAAACCTTGCGATTCGGGGTTCAGACGGCCTTTGATGCGAACATAAAGGCTGTTGTTTCACTTGTTCCGTATATTTTTTTAGACGGCCTAAGCGGTGTTTGGGAAAAGTGAAAAAGGTTGGTTTTTGAAATGGCGAAATAGGAAAGGCTTGGGGGGGAAATCGGGTGTCAACCCAAAATGGGAAAAATAAAAAGGGCGTGTTCAATACGCCCTTGTGTCGGTTTCGGATATTTTGCGAATTTCAGACGGCCTTGTCTTCGTTCTGTTCGCTTTGGTTGAGGATTTTAATCAGTTTTTCGGCTTTTTCCGGGTCTTCGCAGCGCAGGATTTTGGCGGCATCGTTTTCAAGATGGCCGGTGTGGCTGTGCAGGATGATGTTTTTAACCGAAAGCAGGTTGTTAGGGTTCATGGAGAATCGGCGTAAGCCCATGCCGAGCAGCAGGCGGGTAAAGACGGTATCGCCGGCCATTTCGCCGCAGATGGAGACGCCTTTTTCCATACGGTTTGCCGTGCGGATGATGTGTTGCAGCGTTTTGAGGACGGCAGGGTGGCCGGGTTGGTAGAGGTGGCTGACGCTGTCGTCGCCGCGGTCGACCGACAGGAGGTATTGAATCAGGTCGTTGGTGCCGATGGAAACGAAGTCGACGAGCTTGAGGATGCTGCCGACGGTCATGGCGGCGGACGGGATTTCGATCATGCAGCCGATGCTGACCGGGCCGAAGGTTTCGCCGCGTTCGGTCAGTTGGCGTTGGGCCGTGTCCAGATGGATAAGGCATTGGCGCACTTCTGAAATGGATGTAATCATCGGCCACATCATGCGCACGGGGCCGTGGGCGGCGGCGCGGAGGATGGCGCGCATTTGGGTGCGGAACATGACCGGCTCGGCGAGGCACAAACGGATGCCGGTCAGGCCGAGCGCGGGGTTGAGGCTGCCGTTGGGCGTACTGTTTTGGCCGAACCAGCGCGGATTTTTATCGACGCCCAAGTCGACGGTGCGGATGGTGATGTTTTTGCCTTTGAGTTTTTTGACGATGCCGGCATAGACTTCGTATTGTTCGTCTTCGGTCGGCATGTTGTCGCGGTTGAGGTAGAGGAATTCGCTGCGGAACAGGCCGACGCCGTCTGCGCCGAAGTTGTGCAGGGCTTTGATGTCTTCGGCGGATTCGATGTTGGCGAGCAACTCAATGTTGATGCCGTCGGCCGTGGTGGCGGCGGTTTTTTTGATTTTGTTGAGTTCGCGCTTGTGGCTGCGGTATTCGCGGGCGAGGCGGCGGTATTCGTTGAGGACGACTTCGTCGGGATCGATGATGAGGACGCCGTTGATGCCGTCGACGATGACGATTTCGTTTTCGGTGATGAGTTTGCGGGCGTTGTGCAGGCCGATGACGGACGGGATGTCGAGGCTGCGGCCTAAGATGGCGGTGTGGCTGGTCGGGCCGCCGGCATCGGTTACGAAGGCGGTAATGTGCTGCTCTTTGAATAGTACGGTATCGGCAGGCGAGAGGTCGTGCGCGATGAGGACGGTGTCGTCAAACAGGTTGCCGGCGAGGTTGATTTCGTTGCTTTGACCGACAAGGTTGTTGTGGATGCGGCGGACGACTTGGAGCATGTCCTGTTTGCGTTCGCGCAGGTAGTCGTCGTCGATGCTGTCGAACTGGGCGGCGAGCTTGTCGCTTTGTTGTTTCAATGCCCATTCGGCGTTGATTTTCTGCTCGCGCAAAATGTCGATGGGTTCGCGCGAGAGGGTAACGTCGGTCAGCAGCATGAGGTGTAGGGAAATGAACGCGCCCAATTCGGTCGGGGCGTTTTCGGGAATCGCGCCGCGCAGTTGTTCCAATTCTTTGCGCGTGGCTTTGATGGCGTTGTCGAAACGGGCAACTTCGGCATCGAGCTTGTCGGGATCGATGTCGTATTGGGGAACTTCCGCCGCGCCGCGCGTGATGAGGTGGGCGTGGCCGATGGCGATGCCTTTGCCTGCGGCCACACCGTGTAGGACGATGCTCATTATTCGCCCTCGCCGAAGTAGTCGTTGATGAGGTCGGTCAATGCCTGCATGGCGGCGGCTTCGTCTGCGCCGTCTGTTTCCAGCTCAATCACGGTGCCTTTGGCGGCGGCCAGCATCATCAGGCCCATAATGCTTTTGCCGTTGACGCGGTTGCCGTTTTTGGTGACCCAGACTTCGCTTTGGAATTGGGAGGCGGTTTGGGTGAATTTGCTGGAGGCGCGTGCGTGCAGGCCGAGTTTGTTGATGATTTCGATTTCTTGTTTGAGCATGGATTTCCCCTAATGGTTGTAAAGTGAATGGTTTCAGACGGCCTTAGCCGTTTTCTTTGCACACCAGGTCTTCGGGTGCGGATGTAATGGCGAAAATGCCCCGGATGGCGGCTTCTTTGACGGTTTCGGTGAAGTCGGAGAGGTTTTCGGCTTGTGATGAGTATTGGATGGCTTTAATCATCATCGGGGCGTTGAGGCCGGTCAGGATGGCGGATTTGTTTTCGCGCACCAGCCGGCGTGCGGCGTTGCACGGGGTGGCGCCGAAGATGTCGGTCATGATCAGTACGCCGCGGTTGTCGGGAAATTCCTGCAAGGCGGCGATGGCGTTATTGATGATGTCGTTTTGGTCTTCATTGGGCTGAACGCCGAGAATACGGACGTTTTCGGGAAAGCCGTTGGGGAAGAAATGGTGGGTCAGCCCTTGGTAGGCTTCGCCTATGGTTTCGTGCGTGATGATAAGCAGGCCGATCATGATGTGTTCCTAGTGTTGGTTTGAGGCCGTCTGAAAACCTTTCAGACGGCCTTGGTTTTATTTGTTGTTTAAGGCGTAGATTTCGCCGAGGTTGCGCCAGCAGCCGGCGGCATCCATGCCGTAGCCGAAGACGTAGCGGTTGGGCACGTCCAAACCGACATAATCGGCTTGGGTCGGTTTTTCTTTGTCGATCAGCTTGTTGGCAAATACGGCCGCACGGCAGCTCGCCGCGCCCATTTCCAACAGTTTTTCCTGAATGGCGGCCATGGTGTGGCCTTCGTCCAAGATGTCGTCCAAAACGACGACATGACGGCCTTTGATTTGCTCGGGGTCGGGCATGCGTTTCCAGTTGAACGCGCCGCCTGCGAGTTTGTCGCCGTAGCGGGAAACGTGGACGTAGTCAAAGTCCAGAGGGAAGCGCAACAGTGGCAGCAGCTGTCCTGTAAACACCACCGCGCCACCCATGACAGGCAGCAACAGGGGGTATTTGTCGGCCAAGTCGCGAGTGATGTCGTCGGCAACTTTTTGCAAGGCCGCGCGGCATTGTTCTTGGTCAAACAGCAAGTCGGCGTTGTCCAGCATGGCTTGGGTTTCAAGGCGTTTGGTTTCTAAGTCGGTCATGATAGGTCGTGTTGGGTACGGTTAAAAACAAATTATATAGCGGATTCAATCAATTTTCGATACAGGCCGCAATGGCGTATGGAAAGGGAGGAAATTGAAACCGAACGTGTTCAGACGGCCTTTTGTCCTTCCGCTTCGTCCACCAGCAAAAATGCCGCCAAAGCCAAAGCGGTCAATACCGCCGTCAACACCATCGCCCGTCCGTAATTGTCCGCACCGGCGCGCCCGAGATAATCGTAAATCAAAGTGGTCAGCGTCTGCCATTCGGGGCGCGACAGGAACAATGTGGCTGCAAATTCGCCGATACACGTTGCCGAAGCCAAAGTCAGGCCGCGCCGCAAAGCCGGTTTCAATAAAGGCGCAGTTACATAACAGGCCGTCTGAAAACCGTTTGCGCCCATGGTGCGCGCCGCCGCCGCGTAATCTTTGGGTAAACCGTCCCACGCGGCCAATACGTCTTTGGCCACAAACGGATACGCCAACAACGCATAAGTCGCCGTCAGCAGCCACAGCGAAGCCGTCCACTGCGGATAGAGCAGCAATACACCAAACGCGATGCACACGGGCGACACCATAAACGGCAAAAACATCAGCGCGCGCAACCACGCCATTTGCCGTGCCGCCGCCGCATACAGCACGCCCAAAACCGTTGCCGCCGCCACGGCTGCCGCAGAGAAACGGATCGTGTTCCACGCAGCCGCCCACGTTTGCGCTTCCAGCAAAACTGCCCACGAAGAGCCTGCCGCTGCCGCCTTGAGCCACACCGCCGCCAAAGGCAGCAGGCAGCACAGCACCAACATGGCCAATACCGTTGCCGTCAGCCATTTTTCCCAAGCCCGTACCGGCGCGCGCGGAGGCAAGGGCGAGACCGACTTATCCACCGCCACGCGCTTACTCCAATACGCATACAAACCGCCGGCCGCCGCCGTAGCCGCCAGCACCAGCCACACCAACACCGATGCACGCGCCATGTCCAACTCGTAAGCCACCAGCCGGTAGATTTCCACTTCCACCGTTGCAAAACGTTCGCCGCCGAGCAGCAAGGCCAGCCCGAAGCCTGAAAAACAATATAAAAACACCAGGCACGCGCCGCCGACGACCCATGCACGCACCACCGGCCATTCGACCCAGACAAACCGCCGCCACGCGTCCGCGCCCAACGATTGCGCCGACAGCAACCGCGCCTGCGGCACGCGCACAAATCCCTGATACGCCGAGCGCACCAAAACCGGCAGGTTGAAAAACACATTGCCGTAAATCAGCAGCCACGGCGTGTCCTGCCAACCTGCCGCCAGTATGCCGTGTGCGCCGAACAAGGCTAGCACACCCATGCCCGCCACCAAAGTCGGCATCACGAAAGGCAGCATCAGCAGACGCAAAACCATACGCCGTCCGGCAAAATCCATCCGCGCCAGCACCCACGCCGAAGGTACGCCCAAAGCTGTAACCAAGACGCAGGTCAAAACCGCCTGCGCCACCGTCCAGCCCAAGCGCAGGCGCATATAGTCATCAGCCACCACTTCCGCCCAAGCACCCTCGCCGTCGTAAAACGCCAGCGACAGCAAAGGCGCGGCCACCATGACCGCCAAGAAACCCAAAGGCAGCAGCAACAGCGCACACCGCCGAATCCAAACCTGCATCGATGCGTACCCGAGAATAAAAACGCCTATTTTAGCCCGAGTTCGGCGCAGAAGGTGGTATTCCTGCCCTTGTTTTCAGACGGCCTGGGCAGCCTGACGGATAAAACTGATGTTTATTCAAAATTTTCAAACATTTACGAAATGTCTTCAAAAAGGCAACATAATTGGTTGGGCATTTTTGATACAATCCGCCGCTTCAAAAAATCAAATAAATCAAAAACAAGGAAACATTATGACCACTACACGTCCCCAAACCTACGATACCGTCTCGCGCGCATTGCACTGGCTGACCGTACTCGGCTTCATCGGCATCCTGACCACCATCGCCATCTGGACCATTTATGACGGCGAAGAATGGGTCGGCGCACTCTTCGGCGTGCACAAATCCATCGGTTTCATCACGCTGCTGGTGATTATCGTGCGCATTGTTTGGGCTTTACTCAATGCGTCCAAACGTCCTGCCGCCGACAGCTTTGCCGCCAAAGCCGGCCACCTTGCCCTTTACGTCCTCATGCTTGCCGTTCCCGTTATCGGCATGATCCGCCAATACGGTAGCGGCCGCGGCCCGTTGAAAGTATTCGGTGTCCAAGTGATGCAGGGTTCGCCTGAGAAAATCGAATGGATGGCCAACCTCGGCAATATGGCGCACGGCAAACTCGGCTGGCTGCTCTTCGCGCTGGTCGCCGGCCACATCGCCATGGTCGTCGTCCACCGTATTCAGGCCACGACGTTTTGTACCGCATGATCGGCCGCCGTTCTTAATTTGAAACGGTAAACAGCCAAGGCCGTCTGAAAACAGTTGCCCAAGCAAAACTGTTTTCAGACGGCCTTTTTGTATTTGTGTTAATCTGCAAAAGTAGGGCAGGCGTTTTGCCTGACTGTTGTCTAAATACTGTAACCGTACCGAGAAACACCATGACTGCTCCCATTCTCGCCATCACTTCCGGCGAACCGGCCGGCATCGGCCCCGACATCTGCCTTGATTTGGCTTTCGCCGACCTTCCTTGCCGCCCCGTTGTTTTGTGCGATAAAAACCTGTTGGCGCAAAGGGCCGAACAGCTCGGCAAATCCGTCATCCTGCGCGATTTTCAAGCCCAAGCGGCCGATCCGTTTCCCAAGGGCGAACTCGAAGTCCTGCATATTCCTTTAGATGCCGAGTGTCAGGCAGGCGAACTCAATCCTGCCAATGCCGCGTATGTGCTCCGGCTGCTGGATACGGCGTATCAGGGCATTTCAGACGGCCTGTTTGCCGGTATGGTGACTGCGCCGCTGCATAAAGGCATCATCAACGATGCCCACGCAGGCAACGGCTTTTTCAGCGGCCATACCGAATACCTCGCCGAAAAAGCCATACTGAACAAGTCGTCATGATGTTGACCGGTGGCGGCCTGCGTGTGGCATTGGTTACCACCCATCTGCCGCTGAAAGATATTTCCGCCGCCATCACGAAGCCTTTAATCGAGTCGGTTGTCCGCATTCTTGAACACGACCTGCGCCATAAGTTCGGCATAGCCAATCCGGTCATCCTCGTTACCGGCCTCAATCCCCACGCCGGCGAAGGCGGCCATTTGGGACACGAAGAAATCGACACCATTATTCCGGCACTTCATGCACTGCAGGCTGAAGGCATAGACGCACGCGGCCCTTATCCGGCCGATACCGTGTTCCAACCCTTCCTGCTTAAAGATGCCGATGCCGTCCTCGCCATGTATCACGACCAAGGGCTGCCTGTACTCAAATACGCCGGTTTCGGCGAAGGCGTGAACATTACCCTCGGCCTGCCCTTTATCCGCACCTCCGTCGATCATGGCACGGCCTTGAGCTTGGCCGGTACGGGCAAAGCCGATTCCGGCAGCCTGATGACCGCCGTCCGCGCCGCGCTTGATATGGCGCACAATATGCAGCAGGCCGTCTGAAGCGTGGAGGTTTGATCGTTTGTCGGCGTAAAGTGTTCCTGTAAGAGCATCATCAGGAAATATTTGCCTGCCGATTTGATGAGGCCGATAAATATTTGGACAATAATCTGCACTTTATTGGAAAAGCCATATCAAAAGGCCGTCTGAAACCCAGATGTTTAGGGTTTCAGACGGCCTTTCAGTTTTTTGGCTTACCAAATTTCAGATAAAGTTTCTTTGACTTTGGCCTTCACTTCCGCACCGAAGCGGCGGCTGAGCATTTTGCTGAAATCGTCTTGCGGCGTGTAGTTGACCAGCTCGGGGGCTTTGACGACATTGCGGGCAACGCTGTAAATGCTGCCGAAGTCGTCAATCAGGCCGACCTGTTTGGCTTCTTTGCCGGTATAGATGCGGCCGCTGAAAACATCGGGATACTGTTTGTCTTTCAACCTTGCGCCGCGGCCGAGTTTGACGGCTTTGATAAATTCTTGGTGGATATCGCCCAACATGGTTTCCCAAATTTGGGTTTGCGCCGGCGTTTCAGGCGTGAAAGGGTCGCCCATGCCTTTGTTGCTGCCGGCGGTTTTCAGACGGCGTTTGACACCGGCTTTGTCCATCAAGCCGGTAAAGTCAAAACCACCGCCGATCACGCCGATGCTGCCGACAATGCTGGACGGGTCGGCGTAAATTTTGTCGGCAGCGGCGGCAATGTAGTAGCAGCCGGAAGCGCACATGTCTTCGGCAACGAGGTAAACAGGGATGTCTTTGTGTTCGGCTTTGAGGCGGCGGACTTCGTTAAAGGCCGTGTTGGACACGACAGGCGAACCGCCGGGGCTGTTGGCGCGGATGATGATGGCTTTGGCGTTGCCGTTTCGTAGGCGGCTTCCATGCTGTCGCGCAGGATTTGGACTTGGTCGTCGATGTCGTTGCCGATTTCGCCGGTCAGGTCGATAACGGCGGTGTGTTCGCTGCGGGCTTGGACCGACGTGGTTTTTCCTTCTTCTTCTGCAAGGCCGAAAATCAGGCTGAGGAAGATGAGGACGGCGACGCCGCGCCAGATATTGCGCCAAATGCGGGCGCGGCGTTGTTCTTGGTAGGCGGCGAGGAGGACTTCGCGCAGGGTGTTGCGCTCCCAGTTGTCGACGGGGGTGGAGGCGGAAGAGGGTGTGTTTTGGGCATCGCCTTCACGGTGGATTCGGTATTGCATGATGTGATGTGCTTTCGTGCAGGCCGTCTGAATGTTCAGACGGCCTTATCGGTTTTAGTTGATGGAATAGCCGCGCAGGTATTGCGTGCGCTCGCGGGTCATGCGGGTTTCACACTGCAGACGCAGGTATTCTGCTTGTGCGGCGTTGTCTGCGGACGCGGCGGCTTGTTGGCAGTTGAGTTTTTTGCTTTGAATCCAGGCGCGTTGCTCGCCAAGGATTTGTTGTTTGACGTCGCTGTCCAAGCCGCCCCAGAGGTCATTGATCTCGCCGTCCGCCTGACGGTTTTGCGCGCGTGCGTTGTCGAGTTCGCTTTGGCTGAGGCCGGGCGGCCCGTTGCGTTGGGTTTCATGGTCGGGGCGCAGGACTTCGTAATCTGAATCGTCGCCGTCATCGGTCAGGCCGGCAGTCTGGCTGGCGGCGTTGTTTTCCAGGATGTCTTGCGGATTGAGGGTGGGCGGTTCTTCCGTGTTTTGGTTTTGCAGCAGTTTGATGGCCTGCTCTTTGGACACGGGTTTGCCGTCTATCATGACGATGCTTTTCACGCCGTAGGGCAGTAGGGTGGCGGAAAGGGTTTGGGCGGTGGAACTCAGGGTATTGTCTTCGAAAACCGGTTTGCCGTCTTTGTCGGGGGTGTAGAGCAGGGTGGTGCTGAACGTGTTGTTTTCAAAGGTCAGGTTGCTGCCCATCAGTTTTTGTTCGAGCATGTCGGCCAACGGGGTGCTGCCGTAAATCAGCGGGCTGTTGTCTATGGCCGTTTTGAGGATGGTGTCGGGAATACGGATTTTGAGGTTGGCGCGGCAGATGGCTTTGCCGTCGTCTTCGGTTTCTTTGGGGTCTTCAAGCAGGGTTTCTAATTCGAGGCCGGCGGCGATGATTTTGTCGGCATCGACGAATTGGCGGTTGTCATTGCGGGCGAAGGAGCGCGCTTGTTGTTTGAGGGTGTCTTCGATGGTGGTACGGATGTTTTGCAGTGTGGCCGGTTGGGCGCAATCAAGTGCGGCTTTGGGCTCTTCTTTGCTGCATGCGGCAAGCAGAATCGTGCTTAAAATCAATACGGAAGCGGTTTTTTTGTACATGTGTACTCCTGAAGGTGACGGCCTTTCAGACGGCCTGACGTGCCTATCATAGCAAAAGCACTTGCTGCAAGTAAATGCGGCAAGTGCTTTTCTATGTCGGACGTATCAGCCTTTGATGACGCTGACGAAGCCGGAGAGGATGGCGGCGTTGAGCAGGTCAACGAAGAATGCACCCACCATAGGCACAATCAGGAAGGCTTTGTGCGAAGGGCCGAAAGTTTGGGTAATGGACTGCATATTGGCAACGGCAGTCGGGGTGGCACCCAAACCGAAACCGCAGTGGCCGGCTGCCAAGACGGCGGCGTCGTAGTCGCGGCCCATGAAGACGTAGGTAACGAAGGTTGCGTACAGAATCATGACGACGGTTTGTACGGCCAGGATGATGGTTACCGGGCCTGCCAGACCGGTCAATTCCCACAGTTTCAGGTTCAGAAGGGCCATGGCGAGGAAAAGCGACAGGGAGGCGTTACCGAATACGTCGATGGCGCGGTCGAACATATTGATTTTGAAGGTTGCAGTCAGGACGTTGCGGATGACCACGCCGGCAAACAGACACCATACGAATTTAGGCAGGTCGAAGAAGGCTTTGTCGTAGCCGTCGACAATTTCGGCAAAAGCCAAACATGCGGCAAACATCGCGAGTGTTTCGACAGCGGAGTCAGCCGTAATCAGACGGGTACGTTGCGCTTTTTCGAAGACGTCGTCGGTTTGGTCGTTGTCAACTGGTTTTTTGTTTGTTTCCAGAGGTTTGCGACCCATTTTGTTGATCAGGCGACGGGCAACGGGACCGCCGATCAGGCCGCCGAATACGAGGCCGAAGGTGGCGGAAGCCATACCCAAGCCGGTTGCGCCGGTCAGGCCGAATTTGCTTTCAAAGTCAGGACCCCATGCGCCGGCTGTACCGTGACCGCCGGTCAGGGTAATCGAACCGGTAATCAGGCCGATCAGCGGATCCAGACCCAATGCGCTTGCCAAGCCGACACCGACGAAGTTTTGGACGATGATGAATGCACCCACCACGGCGGTAAAGATAACCAAAGGCAGGCCGCCCGCTTTCAAACGGGAGAAGTCGGCGCTCAAACCGATGGATGTAAAGAAGATAAGCATGAACGCATCTTGCAGCGGTTTTTCAAATTTGAAGCTGACGCCGTAGGCTTCGTGCAGGGCGAACAGGACGATAGCGGCAACTAGACCGCCGGCGACCGGCTCGGGAATATTGAAGTCTCGTAAGAATTTGATTTTTTGAACCAGAAATTTACCAACCAGCAACACGAGCGTGGCGGCAATCAGTGTGTAATAACTGTTGAATTCCCATTCCATGTTGTTTCACCTCCTAGAAATGTTTTTCCGAGTATCCGTTTCTTTCCGGATGCAGTGTGTTTCAACGCTTGGCGTTATCCGCCGAGAGTCATGGTATTGATGCGCGGACAAGGTGTTTCCGGAAAGAAATGAAAACGATGGCTTGTCCGTGAAAAATAACTGGCAAATATTAGGGGAATAGTTAAAGATTGTCAAAAAATGCGTGTGTAAATCTTTTCAGACGGCCTTTTGTCCGATGGCATGATGCGCTTCGCGGCGCCATTGTTCCAATAGGGATGTTAATAACCCGGCCGAGGTATGCCCGTTGCCGATGGCGGCCTGCAGCCAGTAGCAGGCAGTCGGAACATGGCAGCTTACACCTTGCCCGTGATAGTAAAAACAGGCGAGGTGGTATTGGGCGGAAGGGTGGTTTTGTTCGGCAGCAATGGCGTACCAGTGGGCGGCCGCCCAAGGGTCTTGCGCCGTGCCGAGGCCGTAATGGTAGATGCGGCCCAAGGCTGCCGCCGCGTTTTTGTGGTGGAATTCGGCCGCTTCCATGTAATTTTTGCGCGCGGCATTGTAGTCGGCAGGACGGCCGATGGCGCGGGCCTGTGCTTCCGCCAAGCGGTATGCGGTCTCGGTTTGTTGCTGTTGCAGGGCGGCTGTTTTGATTTGTTCGTATTGTTGCGGATGGTACAGCGCGGCATCGCTGACGAGTTTTTGTGCGGCGGCGGCAGAACCCAGCGCGGCGGCACGGTGGTAGTAATCGTGCGCGACATGGTTGTCGGCTTTGATGCCGAGGCCGTAGCGGTAGAGGTCGCCCATGATTTTCAAGGCTTCGGGATGGTTTTTCTCGGCGGCGGCTTTGGCGTAGCGTGCCGCTTGGAACGGGTCTCGTTCGGAAAGTTCGCCGGTCAGGGCGTATTGGGCCAGCTTGGCTTGAGCTTCCGCTTGTTCCTTGTCGGCGGCACGACGATACCATTCCAAGGCTTCGGGTCGGCGTTGGGCGGCAAGAAGGTCGGCCAGCAGGGTTTGTGCGGCGATGTGGCCGGCTTGCGCGGCTTGTTCGAGGTATTGTTCGGCTTGTGCGTGGTCGGGGCTGATGCCTGTGCCGTAGAAGTAGATTTGACCGAGTTGCCAACAGGCGGCAGTCACGCCGAGTGCGGCCGCTTTTTCGTATTGTTCGACGGCTGTCGCAAAGTCGCCTTGGCGTTGATGATGGCGTGCCAGATGGTAATACGCAGGCGCGGCATATCGGGCGGCGGCAAGCTCTGCCCAGTAGAGCGATTGTGGATCGTTGCGTTGCGCGTGGTAACGCATGAGGATTAATTGGGCTTCAGGGTGTCCCTGCTCACCCAGCCAGGCATATTCGTTGAGGAGCTGTCCGGTCGGGGTGCCGTTGTGTTCGCGCTGTTGCAGCAGGGAGAAGAGCGCTTTGGGGTGGCGTTGGGCCGCGGCGGCTTCCAACCATGAAAGTGCCTGCTCCGGTTGGCCGTTTTGCAGCAGATGGTTGCCCAATACGAAAGCAGCTTCCGCATAACCTTGCTCTGCCGCCTGTTGCAACAGGGACAGGGCTTGGGCGGTATGGGATTGTTCCAAAAGGGCGGCAGCTTGCCGGTAGAGGATTTCAGGAGCGGCGGTCATGGTTTGCGGGCGGATAAAGTGGAAGACGGGTGCTGCGGCATATAGGCGGCGATGCCGGTCGATGGCTTTGTGAAAAATAGGGTTCGGCACAGTTTTGCAGTTGCCTTACCGGCCTGCCTTTAAAGATGTTTGGCTTGTTGTATTATTTTCCTGGGGAAACATCTCTATTCAGTGCGTTACAAAGCTTTCGGCTTGAGTCGGCATGCGTTCATGACAGCTCGGTCATTATACTGTTTTTGTAATTTATTGTTAATGATAAATGCGGTTTTTTATGGTTTGTTTACATGACGGCGGCTGGGATGTTGATTGTTTCAGGCCGTCTGAAATGTTTTTCAGACGGCCTGAATTATTTTTGCTAAGTCAGGTTGTCGGAGTGGAAGAGTCGGAGGTTTTTTTGTTGGGGAAAAACACCTGACTGTAGAAGTTGCCGTTAATTTGGGTTACGTTGAGGTGGTACATACGGTAGGCATGGAACAGGTCGCTGTCAGGCGGCGTCGGATGATTCCAAAATTCTGCCAAGGTATTTTGGTCGGTTATGCCGGGAATGTCGTAATGGGCGCGGCCGAGGACTTTGACTGGCATGTTGTGGATCAAGCCGGACAGGCCGCTGGTGCTGTTGATGGTAACCATGCCGAGGCCGTGACGCAGGAAAACAGGCAGGGGGACATCATGGACGTAAGTGATACGGCCTTTGAGTTTGGGGTGTTTTTTGATAAAGCGTTTGATGTCGCGCGAATAGTCGATAAAGCCGCGGTCCATCGGATGATGCTTGATGATGAGGTTGGTATCGGCAGGCGCGTGTGCGGCAAATGAGGCCAAGACATGGAGCAGGAAGCTGCGGACGCTGGAAAAGTCGCAATGGATGCGGACTTGGCTGTCGTTGAATACCTGCAAGGGAACAATAAAAAATTTGCCGTATTTGCCCGCCTCCACGCGTTTGGCGATTTGGATGTCTTCAATATAGTAGTTCAAACGCTTGAGGATGGAGATTGACCACAGTTTGAGGTAATGGCCGGCATTGGATGCGCGGTGGTGGATGTAGTTCGGGTACTTGTTCGGATTGCGGAACAATTCGATATAGTAACGGACGGCATTTTTGGCCATGGGCGTAAACCCGCCGCGTACCGGTATCGGCGCTTTGTATTCTTTCTGGGCCAGCTTGGGGAATTGTTCCAGAAAAAAGTCGGCACGGCGCGGCAACGGGGAGAATGCGTTGACGCCGTCTTTTTCTAAGGTGATGTAGTAGGGGCGGAAATAGCCTTCTTCAAATGCCCAGAAACTGGCTTGGTTTTCGTTTGCAATTCGTTTGGCCAGGAGATGGTAGGGACGTGTGTCGCCAAAGCAGACAACGGCCTGGATGTGATGTTGAACGATGTATTCTTGCAAAAATTCAGGAAAGGCATCGTAGCTGTCGTTAAAAGTAACGGTATGCGCTTGAGTGGGCAGATAAAAATAGTCGTCGCCTGCATTAAAGTTGAATTTATGTACGGTTTTGCCGTTTGCGGTCAGCCAGCCGGCGAGGCGCTGAAAAAAATCGCCGACAGGGCCTTGAAGCAGCAGGATGTTTTCTGCGCTTTCAAGTAAGTTTTGCAGGTTGTTTTGGAGGACGGGCTGTTTCATGTCGCAATGTGATTTTGTTTTTTATGTAATAGTTTTGGGTTGAACTTTTAAGCATACGCCAAGCGTATTAACGATGCAAAAGCAATGATGCTGCAATTGAAGCCGGTTTATGACGCATTGTTAATTTTGATGGCATTTATTTAAAAGATCGATATAGTTGTTTGATTTTACCTAATTTTTTGGCAAAGTACCCACGATGTAATCCGTTGTTGTTTTTTTGCATATTTTTTTGTCGTATCAGGATTTGGGCTGCGGTTTCCGCATTGATGGCCTGATGGGTTTCGGGGTGGATGTAGTCGGGATAGTGGATGAGCGTGCCGGCGATCAGCTGCCAAAGTTCAAGCCTGCGGCTGCGGCGCGGAATGGGGAGCAGATCTTGGGTAAGCCCCCAACCTGCGTAAAAAGGCAGGCCGTAGCAGCTGACTTTTTTGCCGCGCAACAGGGCTTCAAAACCAGTCAGCGAAGTCATGGTGTGAACTTCGTCTGCGTGTTGGAGACAAGTCAGGATGTCGGCCTGTTCGGCGGTTTGGTCGGCATATCGTGCCGTATCTTCAGGGGAGATATGGCCGATACGGTTACCGCTGACTACATCGGGATGCGGTTTGTAGATGATATAGGCGTCGGGGTTTCGTTCGCGTACGGTACGGAGCAAATCCAGATTGCGATAGATTTGGGGCGAACCATAGCGGATCGACGCATCATCTTCAACCTGGCCGGGAACGAGGATCACGGTTTTGTCGGTTGAAGGGGCGGTAAAGTCCGAGCTGCCGACATTGTATTTGCTGATGCGGTTTTCGGTCAGCATTTTTTGCAGCTTCAAGGCCGTCTGAAAGTCTTGATTGTCGAAGTTTTGGTTTTGCAGGATGTGTTCAAGACGGGACGGGGTTTCGGCGTTGAAATAAATGCCCATATCGTCGGTAACGAGCGACAGCGGCGGGACTAAATTAGAACCAAGCCCGACCGAACGGATAAAGCCGTCTTCCATGCGCAACAGGGGGATGTTGTGTTGTTCGGCAAAACGGACGATGGCCTCTTTGCCGTTGCCCCAGGCAAGGATGCGTGCATCGTCGGACAGTTTGACCCCGGCCAGTTTTTGGGTGGAGGAAATAAATTTTAGACGGCATGAGGGTACGTTAAAGAACGGTTTGGCAACCGCGCGTTTCCACAAAGACATGCCGACGCAATACAACTCGCCACGCAATTTGTCGTTTTTGCGTTTGACCGTCGCCAGATAGTCGATAACATCAAAGAGGCTGCCTGCTTCGCCGGTATTGGGGTTGAGGTAGCGGCTGTATTGCAGATAGGCTGCGGCGAAGAGTTGCAGCAAGTTGCGGGGGGTGCGGCGTTGGGTTTGGACAAGGCTGTCGATTTAGGATGGCGGTCGTCGCTTACGCCCCATCCGGCATACCATGGCAGGCCGAAGGTGGTCAGCGGTTTGCCGCATAAAAGCGCCTCAAATCCCATTTGCGAGGTAACGCAATAAACTTTATCGACGTTTTGTAACAAAGAAATCGGATTGATGTCTTCTGCCAGAAGATGGACGCGGTGTTGCTGCGCCAGCCGGGTCAGATAGCCTTGTTTTTTGCCGCACAAAACATCGGGATGGGTTTTGACCCAGATATCGGCTTGCGAGTTTTCATTCAAGGCCGTCTGAAACATCAGTTCAAACGTAGAGGCGTCTGCGCCGCCATATTGGATGGCCATGTCGCCGAAGGTTTGGTCAATGATGAGGACGGTTTCAGGTTTGGATGGGGAACGTAAAGGATGGTCGTCTGAAAGTTCGGGCGCGTGGTTGTATTTGGATAGATGATGTCGCAGGATGAAATCCATCGCCTGTTGCGCCTGAGCCAAGGTTTCAGACGGCATGGTATCGGCGGCGAGAATCAGTTGTTCCAAACGCGAAGGACGGGTGGTGTCGTAGTAGATGCCGATGTCGTCATAGACGATGGAGTAGGGCGGATAACCGGCGACACCCAGTCCGAGCGAGCGTAAAAAGCCGTCTTCCAACGCAATAAAGGGAAGCCGGTGTTCAGCGGCAAAAGCACGTGCTTTGTGTGTCGTTGGGCGCAAACCCCAGCCGACGACAACCCCCGCTCCTTTTCCGTCTTTGCAAATATGAAATTCAGGCAATAGGGTGGAGAGATGGGGGATTCTGTGGATGCCGCGAGAGGGAATGTAGGCGTTTTTCACAATGCGTTTTCGTCGATTATTGTTATTAATGGATTGTAGGCCGTCTGAAAAGAGGAACATTCTTTCAGACGGCCTGAATAATTTTTTAAAACGTGACGGCTTCGGCCAATACTTTGCCTGCCAAGTCTTTAGGCGACAGGTTCGGCTCACCTTGCAACGGCCAGTCGATGCCGACGGTCGGATCATTCCAAATCAGCGAGTGTTCGGCTTTGGGATTGTAATAATCCGTGCATTTATAGACGAACTCGGCTTCGTCGCTCAGTACATAGAAACCGTGTGCGAAACCTTCGGGTACCCACAGTTGGCGTTTGTTTTCTGCGGACAAGATCTCGCCCACCCATTTGCCGAAAGTGGGGGAGCCTTTACGCATATCGACGGCCACGTCGAATACTTCGCCGACAACCACGCGCACGAGTTTGCCTTGTGTGTTTTCGGTTTGATAGTGCAGGCCGCGCAATACGCCTTTGCTGGATTTGGAGTGGTTTTCCTGCACGAAGGTGCGGTCGCAGACTTGGGTTTTGAACCACTCGTCGCGGAAGGTTTCCATAAAAAAGCCGCGCGAGTCGCCGAAGACTTGGGGCTCAAGCAGTTTTACGTCAGGAATGGCGGTATCAATGATGTTCATTGTTTTATCTTTCATCTAAAGGCCGTCTGAAAAGTTTCAGACGGCCTCAAACATTATTTTTTCAACAGGCGCAGCAAATATTGGCCGTATTGGTTTTTCGCCATCGGGCGTGCCAGCTCTTCCAGTTTTTCATCTGAAAGCCAACCGTTGCGCCAAGCGATTTCTTCCAGGCAGGCGATTTGCAGGTCTTGGATGTTTTGCACGGTTTGCACGAATGAAGCGGCTTCGTGCAGGCTCTCGTGGGTGCTGGTGTCCAGCCATGCGAAACCGCGTCCCAAAAGTTGTACCGATAATGAACCGTCTTCCAAATACATTTGGTTGAGGTCGGAAATTTCCAATTCGCCGCGGGCGGACGGTTTGATTTGTTTGGCGAATTCGACGACGCGTTGGTCGTAGAAGTACAAGCCGGTTACCGCCCAATCGGATTTGGGCTGTTGCGGTTTCTCTTCGATAGACAGGGCGTTGAAGTTTTCGTCAAATTCAACCACGCCGAAACGCTCGGGGTCTTTGACCTGATAACCGAATACGGTTGCGCCGTGGGTCTTGGCGGCGGCCTGTTTTAATGTTTGCGTAAACGATTGGCCGTAGAAAATATTGTCGCCCAAAACCAAGCAAACATTGTCGTTGCCGATAAATTCTTCACCGATGATAAATGCCTGTGCCAAGCCGTCCGGACTGGGTTGCACGGCATAACTGATGGAAATGCCGAAATCGCTGCCGTTGCCGAGCAGGCGTTTGAAAGAGGCGTTGTCTTCGGGCGTGGTAATGACCAAAATATCGCGGATTCCTGCCAGCATCAATACGGACAGGGGATAGTAAATCATGGGCTTGTCGTACACGGGCAGCAGTTGTTTGGATACGCCGCGCGTGATGGGGTAGAGGCGTGTGCCGCTGCCGCCGGCAAGGATAATGCCTTTCATGAGTTTCCTCCTGAGTAGTGTGTGTTTGCGTGATTTCAGACGGCCTAATATGGGAACAGGCCGTCTGAAAACTTATTTTCCAGTGCCTAAACGTTCCAAACGGTAGCTGCCGTTCAATACGTTTTGCCACCAGGTTTTGTTGTTCAAATACCATTGCACCGTTTTGCGGATACCGGATTCGAATGTTTCTTGCGGTTTCCAGCCCAGCTCCCTGCCGATTTTGGCAGCGTCAATGGCGTAGCGCACGTCATGGCCGGGGCGGTCTTGCACGAAGGTAATTAAATCTTCATAACGCGCCACGCCTGCAGGTTTTTCAGGAACAAGCTCTTCCAGCAGGGCGCAGATGGTTTTGACGACTTCGATATTGGCTTTTTCATTGTGGCCGCCGATATTGTAGGTTTCACCGACGATGCCTTCGGTAACAACCTGATACAGCGCGCGGGCGTGGTCTTCGACAAACAGCCAGTCGCGGATTTGCATCCCGTCGCCGTACACGGGCAGCGGTTTGCCGTCGAGCGCGTTCAGAATCATCAAAGGAATGAGTTTTTCAGGGAAATGGTAAGGGCCGTAGTTGTTGGAGCAGTTGGTTACAATGGTCGGCAAGCCGTAAGTACGCAGCCATGCGCGGACGAGGTGGTCGCTGGACGCTTTAGAAGCAGAGTAGGGGCTGGACGGCGCGTATGGCGTGGTCTCGGTAAACAAATCGTCTGTGCCGTGCAAATCGCCATAGACTTCATCGGTAGAAATATGGTGGAAGCGGAAGGCTTCGCGTTTTTCAGACGGCATTTGTTGCCAGTAGGCGCGTGCCGCTTCAAGCAGATTGAATGTGCCGACGATATTGGTTTGGATAAACTCGCCTGCCGAATCGATAGAGCGGTCGACATGGCTTTCCGCAGCCAAGTGCATCACGGCATCAGGCTGGTGTTGTGCGAATACGCGGTCGAGTTCGGCGCGGTCGCAAATATCCACTTGTTCAAAAGCATAGCGAGGATTATTGGCTACCTCAGTCAAAGATTCCAAATTGCCGGCATAAGTCAGCTTATCGACATTGACGACAGAGTCTTGGGTGTTTTGGATAATATGACGGACAACGGCAGAACCGATAAAGCCAGCGCCGCCGGTAACAAGGATTTTTTTCATAAGTTTCAGAGGATAGTCAAAATAATATAAACGGATTATAGCAGACAGAAAGTGTGTTTTTCAGATAAAGAGGCCGTCTGAAAACATCTCTTTCAGACGGCCTGTATCAGGTCAACTTAATCGTCGTAGCCATTTGGGTTGTTGCTGACCCAACGCCATGAGTCTTCCATCATCTGCGCCAAATCACGCTTGGTTTCCCAACCGGTCTGCGCTTTGGTGTAGGCAGGGTCGGCATAGAAACAGGCCAAATCGCCATCACGACGCGGTTTGATTTGGAACGGAATGGTCAAGCCGGAGGCCGCTTCAAAGGCACGGATGATTTCCAATACCGAATAAGCACGCCCTGAACCCAAATTAAACAAGTGCACACCCGAAACATCGCTTTTCGCCTGCATCGCCGCCACATGGCCTTCCGCCAAATCCATCACATGGATATAGTCGCGCATACCCGTACCATCGGGAGTAGGGTAGTCGTCGCCGAAAACCGACAATTGCGGCAGCTTGCCTGAAGCCACTTGGCAGATATAAGGCAGCAGATTGTTTGGGATACCGTTTGGCTGCTCGCCGATCAAACCGCTTTCATGCGCACCGATAGGGTTGAAATAACGCAACAAAATTACACTCCAGCGCGGATCAGCCTTTGGATATCCGTCAAAATGCGCTCCACCATAGACTTAGACGTGCCGTAAGGGCTGGTCGTATCCCCCGGTTGCATATCTTCCGTATAAGGTACTTTGCCCGGATCGCCGTAAACCGTAGCCGATGAGCTGAACACAATCTTAAATACACCGGCACGCGCCATTTCTTCAGCCAAAACCAAGCTGCCCGACACATTGTTGTCATAGTATTTCATTGGCTCGGCCACGCTTTCGCCGACTGCCTTCAATCCGGCAAAATGAATGACGGCATCAATATCGTGTTCTGCAAAGATTTGACGCAACACTTCACGATCACGGATATCCCCTTGGTAAAAAGGCACAGACTTGCCGGTAATCTTTTCCAAGCGCGGGAGGATGTTGGCAGACGAATTGCACAAATTGTCCAAAATCACAGCATTAAAGCCTGATTTCAACAGGGAAACAACGGTATGAGAACCGATAAAACCGGTACCGCCGGTAATAAGAATAGTCATTGGTTTTCCTTAATTAAAATTGTGTTTGGAAGTCGTGAGACCGGTTGGCTGAAAATACAAACGCTTTCAGATGACCTGATGTAAATGTTGTCAAAGAGGGATTGCTTTATTTGGATATTGTATATTTAGTTACCTGAAAAGTAAAAAAATATGGGATAATCACAGTGTTATGCACAGGGTGCAAAGCGTTATCATTTCAATTTTAATAAAAGGATCTTACCATGTCAGTATCTAACGAAGTTTGGCGTTGATTTCACAAGTTGCACAAAAACAAGTGTCAGCAAATGAAGAATTGTTGTCTACAGGACTTATTGATTCCGTGAGCGCAATGGATTTGGTTATGGCCATCAAACAAAAATTTGATGTTGATTTGCCGTTTGAGCAATTGGTTGATATTTTGGCAAATTCAGCCAATATCATTCAATATGTTGAAAATAATTACAAAGGCTAAATCATGAAACAATTAAATGAATTCCAAAATCTTGATGATTTTTTGGAATACCGTTTCAACCAAACTTCGGGAAAAGCGTTAGTTAATGATACTCAGGAATGTTCTTGGGAAGAGTTGCGCGTAAAAATAGCCACATTTATCGAGGCTTACAAAAGCATAGCAGATATTACCAAAAACATTCCTTTGGTGTTGCACGGCCATAAAGAAATTGATTTTGCAGTGGCAATTTATGCCTGCTTATTAAACAAAATCCCTTTTATTCCGGTGGATAGTATTTATCCTGAAAGCCGTCTGAACAATATCTGCCAACTGTCAAAAGCACGCTTTGTATACCGTTCGGCAACGCAAACTTTTGAAAAGCAGACTGATGAAGAAGTAGAGCTGGCTGAAAAAGATTTGGCTTACATCATGTTTACTTCAGGAACAACCGGCGCACCTAAGGGTGTGCAAATCGGTCGTGAAGCTGTATTCAACCTGATGAAATGGATGAAAGAGCAGCTTAATTTAGCCGCACCTAATGTGTTTATGAATCAGGCTCCGTTTGCGTTTGATTTGTCAATGTACGAAATCTTTGGCAATTTGGCTTATGGTGGTTGTATTGTCATGAACAGTCGTGATGCTATTTCTAATCCTGCCACCTGGATTGATTTTTTGGCCAAACAACAAATTACTACTTGGGTTTCCACGCCTTCTTTTGCCATGCAGCAGCTGCTTAACCCTAAATGTAGTCAGGCTACTTTACCGAGTTTGAAAGAATTTTTGTTCTGTGGCGAAAAACTTGGCAAACCAGTAGTAAATATGATTTTTCAAAAATTTCCCAGTGTCCGTGTTATCAATACCTATGGTCCGACTGAAGCTACTGTAGCAACAACTTACGTTGATATTACACCTGATATGCTGGCGGCAGAAGAAGAGTTGCCTGTAGGCGTTGCCGTGCTTAATTCCAAATTAGAGATTGTTGACGAAGAGATTTGGATTAGCGGTAACCATGTGATGCGTGGCTATCTGAACAACGAAACTGAAAATGCTAAACGCTTGGTCGTACACAGTGCAGATAACCGTACTTATAAAACAGGTGACTACGGTTTTGAAAAAAATGGATTGTTCTATGTACAAGGCCGTAAAGACGAGCAGATTAAGCTCAATGGCTACCGTATCGAACTTTCAGAAATTGAAGAAAAAATCCTTAACCTTAAGGAATTTGCCTTTGATAATGTGGCAGTAGTGGCTTTGAAGCGCAACACAGGCGCAGTATTGCGTTTGGTGTGTTTCTATACAGCCAAGCAAAGTGCAGATACTCAGGCGATCAAAGACGCATTAGTACAAAATTTACCGTCTTACATGATGCCGTCTGAATTTATTCACATTGATGAAATTCCAGTCAGCACCAACCACAAAACCGACAAAAAAGCATTGTTGGAAAAATATCAGCAGGGTTTATAAAATGGATTTATATCAAATTCAGCAAAACATCTTACGAAAAGCCAAGATTGATCCTCAAAAGGTTAACGCTTGGATTTATAACAATCAAAGTATAGTGTTTGATTTTCTGTTGAACGACTATTTTGTCAGCGTCAGTTATACGGCAGTAGGACAAACCTTTAACTTTATTGAGCGTAATAAGAGCAAAATTTCTAAGATTTCCGGCTTCCATAAATTTCTGAAATATATTTCAGAAATTTATGGAAGTTACCCACAATCGGTTAATCAAGAAAAGACAGTATTGTCTTTTAAATTTGCTGAAACCGATTGGGCAAAAATCGAGGATAAATTTAGTGAGATTTTAGAAGTCACTTCCATTTATCTTGGCAGCGAATTATGCTACATCCTGAATGTTGAAAAAAATAAAGGCATTAATTTAGCCGAGTATTTGGATAAGCCGGAAGTTGAATACATTGGTGTTAAAGGCGACAGTAATGAGTTTTTCCTAAGCTATGCTCGGAATCATGGTCTAAGTGATTATGTTTATGAGCTAAATAATAGAGGCTTTTTAGCTGTTGAACACAAAATGGGTGTAAGTGTGTTCCGTCGCGTGAACAAGCACAGTTATAAAGATCTTTTGGCTTATTTCCCAGACTCTTTCCATGAGTTGGAAATGTCATTTATACTGTTGAAGCACCGAAAGTATTGAGTGCCAACAAGAAAAACCTATTGGTATTGTTCTCTTATACCAATAAGAGTAATGAGAATATGGTTGACCGTTATTATAGCCACCCATTTCCATTTATCAGCAACAGCATTATGCCAAATACTTATATCATCCGTATGGCTGATGTATCAGACGCGTTTGGCAGTCACGGGTTGAATACAAAGTTTGATGAAAATATCGAAGACAATATCCAGCGTTTCATTAAGAGCCTGATGAATATTTATGGCGTAGATAAGAAAAACGTAGTCATTTGCGGTGCATCATCAGGCGGTACAGGAGCGGTATATCACGGCTTAATTGGTGGGTACAAAACCTTTGCAATCGACCCATTTTTGGGCAATCATAAATACTATGGTGGCAAAGATCCATTGTATCTGCATTCTATCCGTACGCCGATTTTGGAGACTTTCAAAAAGCTACCAGATGTAATTGATCATAACCTTGAAAATCAAGTGGTCATTTCATCGGCTAAAGTATCAGAGTTTTATCCGGATATTAAAGAGCTGAAAGAAGCATTGCCTACAGTTGTATTATGTGAGTTTGACTTTGAAAAAATTCAAAAGCACATAGATTTTTCAGGCAACACAGTATTCTTGTCCAATACCATTATCAATAATTTGCTGTTGGACATCCATATTACTGATTCGGACATTAATCTGAACTAAATGCGAAGTAAATAGACAGTAAGTTTAAAATTTACTGTCTATTTTTTTAATATTTGAACCATATTTATCATGTTTGGGGAATGTAATGGTAGATAAAACGGCTGAAGAATTTCAGCAAGAAATTCTTAAAAATATCAAATTAAAAAATACGTCTGTTGATATTTATTATCAGCAGAATGTGTACTGCAATTTCAAATCTGACCGTGAAACACCATTTTCTGTCAGCTTAAATTTAGATTGGCAGAAGATTTTCCTGTTTTATCGTAATAAAAGTGAGATAGATAATATCGGAGAAATGTTTCCAAACTTCAGCTTATCTAAGCAGGATGGGGATAATGTATACATTTATGATGTCAGTACTTTGGATTTTGCCCAAACCTGTGCGGTCTTTATCAAATTGGCCGAACGTGCCGAACAATATTTTTCTGAACGGCCAGTAGTTAACAGCCGCAAAAAAGAGGTGATGTCAGGTAATTATATCGACACCTCCGGAAATAAAATTACTGCACCTGATAATCTGCGAAACTGTCATTTCCAATTTCTAGGAGGAGGTGGGAATGAAGTTGTTATCCACCCTAATGCAAACTTGCGTAATGTATTTGGAATTTTTAGGCAAGGACAGCAAAGTCTATATTGGAGAAAATGTTTCTATGCAAGGCCAATGGTGTTTGGGAGTAGGCTGTACGATTAACATCGGCAGTAAAACTACCAGTACCAATCCGGTTTATATTACTGTTGCCGAACATACAACCTTGTCCATTGGTGAAGATTGTATGTTTGCCACTAATAATCAAATCCGTACTGATGATGCACACCCGATTTATGATGTTCATACTGGCAAACGTTTAAATGTTTCTAAAGACGTTACCATTGGAGACAGAGTGTGGGTAGCCTATGGCGCAACAATTTGGGGTGGTACAAAGATTGGTAGCGGTAGTATTGTTGGTGCATTTTCGGTAGTGAAAAAACATTTTCCTAATAACTGCGTTATTGCAGGCGTGCCGGCTAAAGTCATACGCAAAGATGTATTTTGGGAACGCAATAATGTTTTATACACAGATATAGATGAAGGTAAGGATTTGGCAGAAATGAATCATGTTACCTATATCAATTCAACAGTAGAACTCGATTAGTGCATCTAATAGTAAAGGCCGTCTGAAAACATAAAAGTTTTCAGACGGCCTTTTTTAAGATAAGACAGAGATTACTCTAAACAAGCCAATTGTTTTTTCAGACACTCAGCCTGTAATGCCTTGTCACCTTTAGCTTCGGCTATTTCGGCTGCCAGTTTCCAATATGCTGCTGTGTCTTGTAGAGAGAGACTGTCAAAATAACGTTGTGCTGCTTGATGGTTTTTCAGACGGCATAAAGCAGTTGTATAAAGATACATCGTTTCCGGTGAGGTTTGTGCAAAATCAGCCAATATTTTGGTGACAGACTCCCAATCTTGGTTTTGGGCAAGTTTTTCAGCTTCATACAAGGCCAAAGACGGATTCTCAGGATATTTTTGGCGCAGTTGGGCCAATAGATATCCTTCGCCGTCAGTGTTGCCGGTAGCGTACATTTTTTTCAGATAATCGATTGTTAAATCTTCAGGAATGAAGAGCAGATTTCTTCAAAAGCACGGTTAAGCTGGGTAAATAGTTTTTCAGAATCACCGCGTAATTTTGCCAGTCTTGCAATCGCGATACGGCAACTTGGATCATTCTGAGTATGGTTTTCAAAAGCAACCAAAAACTGATGCGCGCCTTGTAAGTTACCAAGTTTCATGCAGAGGTAAGAAGCCAATAGCTCGGGTTTGAGATAGCCTTTTGTACGATCATCCAAGCTATCAATATACGTTTTCAGTAAAGCCAATGCTACAAAATAATTTTGCTCCGATAGCTTTTGTGCTACGGCTAACAAAGGTTGATATGAGTCGGGTAAGTCTGTACCTATCCGGGCAAACAGTTTTTCAGACGGCCTTTTTGCTTGATGAAACGAGGCTGCAAGCAATGCGACAAGTAAATCATTTTGCGTTCCTATATTCTCGTTTTCAGCAAAAAATTCCGCCCCTTTAACGGCATTACCGATATATAAGTCCATTTTCGCATGCCAGTAACCTGCGGTATCGGGATAATCAGGTAACAGGTTTTGCAAAGTGTCAAACTGTTTGCTTTCAAATAAAGCGTTCAGATAACGATGGCGATAATCAGCTGTTTCTTCCGCATTCAGACGGCCTGTATCAAGTAGAGTTTGGATACGGCTTGCAGCCAAGTCCCATACCTGATGATTTTCTGCTTGCTCAATCATATTGATTAAAATCGGCAGATTGTCAGCGGTTTCGGCATGGTCAAGAGCAGTAATAGCTTGATACACACGTTCGCAGTTGCCACTTTCCTGGAAGGGGAAGGTATCGCGGATGCGAGCAAGATATTCGGGTTTAGCATGTCCTGATTTTAAAATGTTTTCTAATTCAGTCAGCGTTTCATGCTGATTGATGGTAATAGGGCCAAATCCGTCAGTTTCGTAAGAGAAATAGCCTTTTTGATAGGTGTGCGTACCTGAAAAGAAGGCTTCTTTATCAAATTGATAGTAAATAATTGCCTTATTCAGATAGGCCATGTCAAATGCTACTGATGAGTAGTCGGTAATCAATACGGCGCAACGTCCGAAAAGATTTTGAATACTTTCAGTTTCACGCAGTCCACTCCAGATTTTTATATAGGTAGGGACATTCATTACTTCCAAATAGGGCTCGATATTTGGGTGTGGTGCAAAAATTACTTCGTAGCCGTAGGTTTCTGCCATTTCCTTCAGGCGCTGGTCGTGAAGCAGAGCCTGCCAGTAACGGGCATAGTCAGTTTCCATAAAAGCACTGTTGAGCGTACGAGTATTGCTACCTGTACCGATATTTTGACCGACAATGTTATTGCGCCAAGTTGGCATAATCAGGATCTTGCGACTGTCGGGCTTATTTTTTGATAGTAAGGAGTCGTAGCGTGGAAATCCAGTTAGTGCTACTTCTTTTTCGGTCAGCTTGTAGGTATTGAAGTCAGCCTTAATCGAGCGACTTTCTGGCTCAGTAGTGGTAATGAAACAGTGTAGGTTTTGTTTGCTATTTGTCCATGCAGAAAGATTGTCTTTGGTTACTCCGTGCTGAAGAAAGACAAATTTTTTGCTGTGTTCGTATAAATCCCCAAAATAATTGTTGATGTGTTTTTCCAAATGACTGGAAATGATTTTTTCAGCTTTACACAAATGTCGTTCATATTCACTACCGCCGAATTCTACAAGTTTGAAGCCTTCCTGTTCGAGACGGTTCCAGTCTGGGGCAGTTTTGTTAAGTACGAAATAGCAAGTTTGTTCAGGGTGGTTCTGCATCATATAACGATAAAAATGCTCGGCGTTGTCATCGGCTTTGGTTTCCCTGTCCATCAAGAGCCAACTGCCGTCTGAAAGGTATTTTTCAGACGGCGTAAATAAACCGGTAAGTTCATTTAATGCGATGCCGTGCATAAAGGTTTTACCTTTAATCGAAATTCGCATTGCTTTTTTGTTGAGTAGGATATTAATTTTAGTGTTGTCTGCAACGTCACCATAGGGAATCCACAAACGTTTTTCGTAAACAAATAATTGATCATTTAGCTTATTGACCACGCTTTTTGCATAGACAGGAATAAGATCACGCCCATCGGCCTGTACAGAATATGGCTGGTCGAGATAGGTAAAATAGCTGATAAGGAACTGTTTTCGTTCACGATCGATGTTTTCAATATAGGCGATTTGGAATGGAGGCTCGCTCTGTTTGAACATTCCAAGCATACCAACTTTATGGAATAGCCATACTCCTGCTAAGCCAAATTCCATAATATTTTTTTGATCAATATAATCAAAAACCTGCTGCATTAGATCATAAAAATGTGATTTTTGTTTAGTATCCAACAAATCTAGACGTTCAGGTCTATTAAGCAATTGTTGAATATACCAAGCCATATCATATAATGCAGTTTTTTGTATTGAGGAGGGTACATACCCTAAGCGGTTTTTATAGTTTTTAAGCATAGGCAAGAAGCCGTACTCAAAAACATTAGAAAACTTTTCTACTTTTTGCCAAGAAGTATCTAAAGTAGATGTGCCACTTTCACGTTTTCGATAGAAATAGACGGCATCTCTGTCAAACACAGCTTTTGCGTCCTGCAAATCTAATAAATAGTCTGCAATAAATTTGCCATCTTCAAAGTTTGGCTTAACATTGTGGTCAAACACCAAATTCTGTTTTTTAATATGGCTGACTCTGAAAAAGGTTGAGGCAGCAGACATATTGATAAATTTATCGAGCTTGGCAACATCAATAACGTGGGTTTTGTTAAAACGGAATCTTAGAGGATGACTGTCTTTAATGATATTTTGATTTTCAAAGAAAAACTTCATGTTAGTAGCTACAGTTACTGCCGACGGATGTTGGCTAATTTGAGTATCTACTGATTTGAAGTAATCGGGGTGAAGATAATCGTCAGGGTCAGTAAATACTACCCATTCAGTTTGTGTATGTTGCAAACCCAGATTGCGTGCCGAGGCCTGGCCGCCATTTTCTTTGTAAAAATAATGGATATTTTGGGGAAACTTGGCTTGCCATCGTTTGATGATTTCTGCCGAATGGTCGGTTGACCCATCATCTACTAGAATGATTTGAATGTGTTTTTTGAAATTTAAGCTTTGTTTGACGATACTGTCAAAGTATTCATCAAGGTATTTTTCGACGTTATAAACGGCTGAAACGATTGTAAATTGATTATTACCTTCGTATTTAAGGGAAGGTATTTTTTGAGTTTCATTACGCGTTTGGCGTACATGTCGCGGAAAAAGAGTTTAGGGTCTCGTAAGAGCTTCCGAAATTTTTTATTATTCATTTTTTTGACCTTTTATTTTTATTTGGTTTTGAAGTAATTTTCCAGCATTTGAATCAGTTTGTCCTGGTAGTTTTCAATCTGTTGCTGGCTGTGAAAATCGTTGGCACAAAAAGAGTGTGGCTGCCACCCATTTTTTTTATTTTCCAAGAGCTTGATATATTGGGCAGGCGCTTTGTTGGAGCGGATATTAAAATAATAACATATTTCATTACCTACTGTAGATTTCCTGTTTAAAAACATCAGCCAAGGTACGAGGAAGGTGGCAAGGTTGAGATCGTAGTTAGAACGGAAACGGTTGGATAAAAAGGCTTCAATCTCAGTTCGGTAGTGCTGCCAAGCAAATTGAAAGCTGCTTTTATGCAGTGGGATATAGGTGTGTACTAACGGACGATCGATGTGGCAGTCGTAGTGCTGTTGTAATAGTGCGATGCAGTTTTTTGAGGCGGAAAGAGTGGGTGTATCGGTTCCTCTTTCGGACATTTGTTTTAGGCTTTTGTCTGCAATAAAAAGTGAGGCAATGCCGTTGGCGTGAAAGAAGTGTTCCTTCGGTAATGGACGGGCAACAAATACATCATCGTTAAAATAGATGAAGTGTTCATTTAGATTGGGAATGTTGTGCAGGTGCGCTTCGATTACATGCGAATTGAAGGTGGGCAGGTATTGCGGGGCAATGATTTGACTGTGATCTATTATGCTGACGTTGGGATAGTCGGCAGGATTGAGCCAATCGGGGCGTTGGTTGTCGGTAATGATGTAGATATGGTTAACCCACGGCAGGAAGGTACGCACGCTGTGAAGTGAATAGTAAAGTTCGTTGTGGTTGCTGAAACGGGCTTCGTCATTATTGTGGAGTGCGTTTTGTTCGGCGGTAGGGCTATATTGGCGGCGACGCTGCTGCCATTTGGGATCTTGGTTATTTACCCATGTGAAAACGACATCAACTTTAATAGGAGGAAGGTTGATACTATTTTCAAGTTCGGCTAAATACAGGGTGTTGTCGATAATGACCGGTTCGTCAGACTCTGTTGTACGCTGTTCGGCGTTGCGGACAGGGTATCTTTTGTTGAGATAGTCGCGGAAGAATACACCTGGTTGTCGAATCAGTTTTTTAAGTTTTCTCATGACGGTATTCGCTGTAATGTGATGTTTTTTGATACTTATGTCAGGTTTTCAGACGGCCTAATATTTCATCAGGTGTTATAATGGCTGTGCGTAATTAAAAGTATAGTGAGATTTAATCAATGTTGAAAGCAGAATGTCTTACCCGCAGGGGCATGTTATTGTTGTATGTCAGTCTGTTGGCTGCATGCTCTTCTCTTCCTAATTCTGGTCCGAGTACGCGAAATGTTGTTGCTTTGGGGCAACAGCAGGCTACAGCCGAAGTGCCGGAGGTGGAATTGATTGATGTGAATGGTGCGGTAGCTCAGTCGCTATATCAAGCGCAAGTTAATCAGTCATTTGCTCAGCTGGGCGATGGTACGTCATCAATAGGGGCTATCAATATAGGTGATGTGCTGGACATTACGATTTGGGAAGCTCCTCCGGCTGTGTTGTTCGGTGGGGCTTTGTCGTCTACCGGTTCGGGTAATGCGCAGCAAACTAAGCTGCCCGAACAGATGGTCAGCTCTTCAGGTACGATTTCTGTGCCGTTTATCGGCGATGTGTCTGTCCTCGGTAAAACACCGGTTCAGGTGCAAAATATTATCAAAGGCCGTCTGAAAAAAATGGCGAACCAGCCGCAGGTAATGGTGCGCATGGTGCAAAATAATGCGGCGAATGTATCGGTTATCCGTGCGGGTAATAGTGTGCGTATGCCTTTGACGGCTGCAGGCGAGCGTGTGTTGGATGCGGTGGCTGCCGTGGGCGGTTCGACTGCGAATGTTCAGGATACGAACGTACAGCTGACACGTGGCAATGTTGTCAGAACGATTGCTTTGGAAGACTTGGTGGCGCATCCGCGTCAAAATATTTTGTTGCGCCGCGGTGATGTAGTCACAATGATTACTAATCCAAGCACGTTTACGTCTATGGGTGCGGTCGGTCATACGCAGCAGATTGGTTTCTCTGTGAAGGGCTTATCTTTGGCTGAGGCTGTGGGACGTATGGGCGGTCTGCAGGATTATAGTGCAGATGCGCGCGGCGTATTTGTATTCCGTTATGCGCCTTTGTCCGAGCTGCCTCCTGAGAAACAATCTAAATGGGTTGAAAGGGTTATGGCGATCGTGCGGAGATTCCTGTGGTCTACCGTTTGAACCTGGCTGATGCGAATTCTATGTTTTGGATGCAGCGTTTCCCTGTGAAGGATAAGGACGTGGTGTACGTATCGAATGCGCCGATGGCTGAAGTACGCAAGTTCTTGTCATTTGTGTTCTCGCCTGTGGTTAGCGGTGCGAACAGTATTAATAATTTAGTGAACTAATGGGGAAAATAATGTCTGAGCAAGTTTCTGCAAATGTGGATGTGAAACCGGAACAACCGGCTCCCGAAAAGAAAAAGGCCAAGAAGTCTTGGTTGCGTAAGATTAATCCGTTGCTTTGGGTAACGGTTATCGTTCCGACTTTGTGTTCCGGTGTGTATTACGGACTATTTGCTTCTGATCAGTTCACATCCCAGTCCAGCTTTGTGGTGCGTTCTCCTAAGAGCCAATCGTCTTTGAACGGTTTGGGCGCTATTTTGCAGGGGTCTGGTTTTTCTCGTTCTCAAGACGATATTTATACCGTGCAGGAATATATGCAGTCGCGTTCGGCTTTGGACGCGTTGCGTAAGAAAATGCCCGTTCGTGATTTTTATGAAAAAGAAGGCGATATTTTCAGCCGTTTTAATGGTTTTGGCCTGCATGGTGAGGATGAGGCGTTTTATCAATACTACCGCGATAAGGTATCCATCCATTTTGACTCTGTCTCAGGCATTTCCAATTTGAGCGTTACATCGTTCAATGCCGGTGAATCTCAAAAGATTAATGATGCTTTGCTCAAACAGGGTGAGGTATTGATCAACCAGCTGAACGAGCGTGCGCGTCAGGATACGATTCGTTATGCTCAAGAAGTGGTCAACTCCGCTGAAGAACAAGTTAAAGAAGCTTCGGCTCAACTGACAAAATTCCGTGTGTCCAACGGTATTTTTGACTTGAAGGCGCAATCCGATGTGCAAATGGGTTTGGTGTCTAAATTGCAGGACGAGTTGATTGTCATTCAAACCCAGCTTGACCAGGTAAAAGCCGTTACGCCTGAAAACCCGCAAATTCCAGGTTTGATTGCGCGTGAGAAGAGCTTGCGTAAAGAAATCTCGCAACAAATGAAAGCGATTTCCGGCGGTGGCGAGGGTTCGTTGTCCAATCAGGCGGCGGAATATCAGCGCGTGTATTTGGAAAACGAATTGGCCGAAAAACAATTGGCTGCGGCGATGACTTCTTTGGAAAGTGCAAAAGCGGAAGCAGATCGTCAGCAATTGTATTTGGAAGTGATTTCCCAACCGAACAAACCTGACTTGGCGCATGAGCCAAACCGTCTGTACAACATTGTGGCAACGTTTGTCATCGGTTTGATTGTCTATGGCATTGCTGTGTTGCTGTCTGCAAGTATCCGTGAGCATAAAAACTGATGAAAGAGCTACATAAAACATCGTTTTTGGAGTCGCTGCTTATCCAAAAAAGGGTAATCGGCGCACTCTTAATGCGTGAAATTATTACTCGCTACGGTCGTAATAACATTGGTTTTTTGTGGTTATTTGTCGAACCTTTGCTGCTGACTTTGGTTATGGTGTTGATGTGGAAGTTTTTCCGCATGCACAACGTGTCGGCTTTGAATATCGTGGCTTTCACGCTGACAGGCTATCCGATGATGATGATGTGGCGTAATGCCTCTAATCGCGCCATCGGTTCGATTGCGGCCAACACAAGCCTGCTGTATCACCGAAATGTACGTGTTTTAGATACCATTTTTGCGCGTATGTTGTTGGAGATTGCCGGTGCCACCATTGCGCAGGTCGTGATTATGTTTGCATTGGTCCTCATCGGCTGGATTGATGTACCGGCAGATATTTTCTATATGTTGTTGGCTTGGCTTTTGATGGCAATGTTTGCCGTTGGATTGGGGCTGGTCATCTGTTCGGTGGCGTTTCACTTTGAGCCGTTTGGCAAAGTTTGGAGTACCATCAGTTTTGTGATGATGCCTTTGTCCGGCGTGTTTTTCTTCGTACACAACCTGCCTCAGCAGTTGCAACACTATGTGCTGATGCTTCCGATGGTGCATGGTACAGAAATGTTCCGTGCCGGATATTTTGGTAACAGCGTCACGACTTACGAAAATCCTTGGTATATTTTGTTGTGTAACTTGGTTTTGCTGCTGCTTGGTTTGGCGATGGTGGCGAGATTCAGCAAAGGGGTTGAGCCGCAATGATTTCAGTTGAACACGTTTCCAAACGCTATCTGACCCGCCAAGGTTGGCGGACAGTCTTGCACGATATCAACTTCAAAATGGAGAAGGGCGAGAAAATCGGTATTCTCGGCCGTAACGGTGCAGGTAAATCGACGCTCATCCGTTTGATTAGTGGCGTTGAGCCGCCGACCACGGGCGAAATCAAGCGGACGATGAGTATTTCTTGGCCTTTGGCATTCTCTGGTGCGTTTCAAGGCAGTCTGACCGGTATGGATAATTTGCGTTTCATCTGCCGGATTTACAACGTCGACATCGATTATGTGAAGAACTTTACCGAAGAGTTTTCGGAGCTGGGTCAATATCTTTACGAGCCGGTTAAGCGTTATTCTTCAGGTATGAAGGCGCGTTTGGCATTTGCTTTGTCGTTGGCGGTAGAATTTGACTGCTATCTGATTGACGAAGTGATTGCGGTTGGCGACTCGCGCTTTGCCGATAAATGTAAGTACGAGTTGTTTGAAAAGCGCAAAGACCGTTCTATCATTTTGGTGTCGCACAGCCACAGCGCCATGAAGCAGTATTGCGATAATGCGATGGTGCTGGAAAAAGGGCATATGCACCAGTTTGAAGACATGGACAAAGCCTACGAATATTATAATTCGCTGCCTTAAAGCGATTGTTTTTAAATCAGGCCGTCTGAAATTTCAGACGGCCTGTCCGTTGGAATTCTATTGATGAACATTACTCAAATTCTTTCCCAAGAACTTTCGGCTACGGCCGTGCAAATTAATGCCGCTATTGAGCTTTTAGACGACGGCGCGACCGTGCCGTTTATCGCGCGTTACCGTAAAGAAGCTACAGGCGGGCTGGATGATACGCAGCTGCGCCAGCTTGCCGAGCGGCTGCAATACCTGCGCGAGTTGGAAGATCGCAAAGCCGTTGTTTTAAAAAGTATTGAAGAGCAAGGCAAACTTTCAGACGACCTCAAAGCGCAAATCGAGGCCGCCGACAACAAAACCGCGCTGGAAGATCTGTATCTGCCTTACAAACCCAAACGCCGCACCAAGGCGCAAATCGCGCGCGAACACGGTTTGCAGCTGCTGGCGGACGTGTTGCTTGCCGAGCAGCCGCAAGACGTGGAAGCCGCCGCGCAAGGCTACCTGAACGAAAACGTCCCCGACACCAAAGCCGCATTGGACGGCGCGCGCGCTATTCTGATGGAGCAGTTTGCCGAAGACGCGGAACTCATCGGCACGCTGCGCGACAAGCTGTGGAATGAAGCCGAAATCCATGCGCAAGTCGTTGAAGGCAAAGAAACCGAAGGCGAAATTCAGCGATTATTTCGACCACCGCGAACCTATTCGCACCATGCCCAGCCACCGCGCGCTGGCGGTTTTGCGCGGCCGCAACGAAGGCGTGTTGAACATCACGCTCAAATACCAGCCCGACGACACTCCGATTACGCAGCAAAGCGAATACGAGCAAATCATTGCCCGCCGCTTCAAGGTTTCAGACGGCCACAAATGGCTGCGCGACACCGTGCGCCTGACTTGGCGCGCAAAAATCTTTTTGTCGTTGGAACTTGAAGCCCTAAATCGTTTGAAAGAAGCCGCCGACACCGATGCGATTACCGTGTTCGCCCGCAATCTCAAAGACTTGCTGCTCGCCGCACCCGCCGGACGGCTGACCACTTTGGGTCTCGACCCCGGCTACCGCAACGGCGTGAAATGCGCCGTGGTGGACGACACAGGCAAGCTGCTGGATACGGTCATCGTCTATTTGCACCAAGAAAACAATATGTTGGCAACACTGTCGCGCCTGATTAAACAACACGGCGTGAAGCTCATCGCCATCGGCAACGGTACCGCCAGCCGCGAAACCGACAAAATTGCGGGAGAACTGGTGCGCGGAATGCCGGAAATGGGGCTGCACAAAATCGTTGTTTCCGAAGCCGGCGCGTCGATTTATTCCGCGTCCGAACTGGCGGCGCGCGAGTTCCCCGACTTGGACGTTTCCCTGCGCGGCGCAGTGTCCATCGCCCGCAGGCTGCAAGACCCGCTCGCCGAGCTGGTCAAAATCGACCCCAAATCCATCGGCGTGGGGCAGTATCAGCACGACGTGAACCAAAGCCAGCTCGCCAAATCGCTGGACGCGGTGGTCGAAGACTGCGTGAACGCCGTCGGCGTGGACGTGAATACAGCTTCCGCCCCACTCTTGGCACGGATTTCCGGTTTGAATCAGACCCTTGCCCAAAACATCGTCGCCTACCGCGATGAAAACGGCGCATTCGACAGCCGCAAGAAATTGCTGAAAGTACCGCGTTTGGGCGAAAAAACCTTCGAGCAGGCGGCGGGCTTTTTGCGGATTAACGGCGGCAAAGAGCCGCTGGACGCGAGCGCCGTCCACCCCGAAGCCTATCCCGTCGTCGCCAAAATGCTGGCGCAACAAGGCATTACCGCCGCCGAACTCATCGGCAACCGCGAGCGCGTGAAGCAAATCAAAGCGTCCGACTTCACCGACGAACGCTTCGGCCTGCCGACCATTCTGGACATCCTGTCCGAACTGGAAAAACCCGGCCGCGACCCGCGCGGCGAGTTTCAGACGGCCTCATTCGCCGAAGGCATCCACGAATCAGCGACTTGCAAGTCGACATGATACTCGAAGGCGTGGTCTCCAACGTCGCCAACTTCGGCGCATTCGTGGACATCGGCGTCCATCAGGACGGCCTGGTGCACATCTCAGCCCTGTCCAATAAATTCGTCCAAGACCCGCGCGAAGTGGTGAAAGCCGGAGACGTGGTGAAAGTGAAAGTACTGGAAGTCGATGCTGTGCGTAAACGCATCGCGCTGACCATGCGTTTGGATGACGGACCGGGCGGCACAGCCAAAGGTAACAGGCCGTCTGAAACCCGACATCAAGAACGCCGCGACCGAAAAACCCAACGCAACGACCGCGCCCCGACCAATTCGGCAATGGCGGATGCGTTTGCGAAGTTGAAGCGGTAAGGCAGAAAACCAATTGAAGGTCGTCTGAGAAATGATGTTCAGACGGCCTTTATCGTATGGGGTGGATTAGATAATTGATGGAGTGGATATAGTGATGCGTCTATTGAATCTTACCGATACATTTTGTAGTAGGTACATGCAAACAAGCGTATAGTTCCAAATATTACAAACCCATCATCACAACCTTAGGAGTTCAAACCATGAAACCTGTTTTGTTTGCCGCGCTGATTTCCTGTTTCTCCGTTGCGGCCTATGCTGCCTGTACCGACAGCCAGCAGCAGTGCGTGATTTATAAAAACGGTAATGTTGCGACAGAAGGCGGCTGTACGGTCAGTAAGTGCCAAAGTGCCGATGCGCAAGTGTTGAAATGGAAGCTGAAAAACGGCAAAGGCGTAACCGTGGAAATCGGTAAAAACGGTAAGGTTTTGGTGAACAAGAAACCGGGTGCGAAAGCAAACAACAGCAATGCGTCAGGCATGGGTTTGACATGCTATGCCGCTGATGCGGACAAACGCGAACAGTTCTGCTCGACCAATTATTGATTGGATTGTTGCTTTGATTAAAGGCCGTCTGAAAAGTGTTTCAGACGGCCTTGATGTTTATCCTTCCGATATTTTTTCATTGAAAAAGTCGATAAAGCTGCGCACTTTCGCGCTGAGAAAGGCCCTGTCGACATAGGTGGCGTTCAGTTGGTCTGTCCAGATGGTGTAATCGGGCAGAAGTTGGATCAATGTGCCGTCCTTCAATTCCTGCTGAACTGCCCAAAGGGGCTGATAGCCTATGCCTGCACCTGCTTTAATCAGCTCGCGGATCATCAGCGTGTTGTCGCTGCGGATAACGGGGGAGAGGTGGAGAATGGCTTTTTCTCCGGTGTGGCGGTGGGTAATTTCCCAGTTTTGTTGACTGGTATAGGAAGGCAGGATGGCTTGGTGCTGCATGACGGCTTCGGGTGTATCGGGTGTGCCGTGTCGGGCGAGATAGTCGGGGGCGGCAAGTAGGACGAACTCGATTTTGGCCAGCGGTTTGACGATCAGCGAAGGGGAAGGGGTTTTGGAAACGCGCAAGGCGAGGTCGAAACCTTCGGCGATGAGGTCGATATGGCGGTTGTCGAGGACGAGGTCGAGCGTGACTTTGGGATAACGCTGGCGGTATTCGGCCAGCCATGCGCTCATGTTGCCGCCTGCAAACCACAGGGGCATGGTGACGCGCAACATACCTTGCGGCGTGTCGGTACCGCCTGCTGCTTTTTGAGCGGCGGTGTCCAAGGTATCCAGCGCGTAGCTGCATTGACGGTAGTATTCTTCGCCTGCTTCGGTCAGATGAAGGTTGCGGCTGTTGCGGTGTAAGAGCTTGGCTTGTATGGTGTTTTCCAGATGGCTGACGTGTTTGCTGGCCATGGCGGTGGAGATATTGAGCTGATCGGCAGCACGGGTAAAACTGCCGCTTTGAACAACTTGGCGGAAAACTTTTAGGCTGAATAGGGTGTCCATGATTTCTTATTAGGAAACGTTGTATCAATAATTCGAGTATATATCTCTTACTGGGAATTATCTATACTGCACTTATTGAAATTGCTCCCTACCTCTTTCAGGTAGCCATTTAAGATAAGGATTATGAAGATGTCAGCCCTCAAATCATTCCAACCTGTTGTATTGTCCGTCTTGCGCATTGTGACGGCGTATCTGTTTTTGCTGCATGGCACGGCCAAGTTTTTCAGTTTTCCGATGTCCATGGGCGGAGCGCCAGAAGGCTTGATGCTGGTGGCCGGTATTTTGGAAATTGTCGGCGGTATCTTATTGATATTGGGCCTGTTTACGCGTCCGGCCGCGTTTGTTTTATCCGGCCAGATGGCAGCCGCCTACTTTATGGCGCATGCGTCTTCTGGTAATGTATTGTTTCCATTGGCCAACCAGGGTGAATCTGCCGTTTTGTTCTGTTTCGTGTTTTTGTATCTGGCAGTAGCCGGTGGCGGAGCGTGGGCTTTGGATAACGTTTTTGGCAAAGATAAAGATTAATTTAAGGAAAAGATCATGACTTATTCTGTTTTGCAACAAGCTGCTGAAACCCGTCGTTCTATTTATGCATTGAACAACACCCTACCTTTGTCCAATGAGGAAGTAAGCAAAATCATCGAACACGCCGTTTTGCATACGCCTTCTTCTTTCAATTCGCAATCTGCCCGAGTGGTCGTATTGTTTGGCGAAGAACATGCCAAAGTGTGGCATTTTGTCGAAGAAGCTTTGCGTGCGGTTGTCCCTGCCGAGCAGTTTGAAGCCACTGCGCAAAAACTGAACTTGTTTAAAGCAGGCGCGGCGACAGTTTTGTTCTTTGAAGATCAAGATGTTGTCAAAGGCTTGCAAGAGCAGTTTCCATCTTATGCGGCCAACTTCCCGATCTGGGCGGATCAGGCAAATGCCATGGTTCAATATGCTGTTTGGACAACATTGGCGGCTGCCGGTATCGGTGCCAATCTGCAACACTACAATCCGCTGCCTGATGCGGCCATTGCCAAAGAATGGAACCTGCCGGAAAGCTGGTTGTTGCGTGCGCAAATGGTGATTGGCGGTATCGCGGCTCCTGCCGGCGAAAAAGCCTTCCAACCAATCGAAGGCCGTCTGAAAGTATTCGGCGCATAAATGAAATGATGTTTTAAATAAAGGGTGTTTTTTGAAATACCAAAATTAAAAAGGCCGTCTGAAAATAGTTTCAGACGGCCTTTTATCTATGCCATGAACTCAACCGCGGCGCCAGGTCGTACCGCCGGCATTGTCTTCCAGAATAATTTTGTGTTCGTTCAGAAGGTCGCGGATGCGGTCGGACTCTGCCCAGTTTTTATCCGCGCGAGCATGTTTGCGTCGGGCGATTAAGTCTTCGATTTCTTCGTTGGACAGGCCGTCTGAAACCGCGCCGCCTTGCAGAAACTCAATCGGATCGCGTTGCAGCAGACCAATGATGCCGCCCAAGGCTTTCAGGCAGCCGGCGAGGTGTGCATCATTGGTTTTGTTCACTTCGCCTGCCAGCTCAAACAACACGGCAACCGCTTCGACCGTACCGAAATCGTCGTTCATGGCGGCGTAGAAACGGCGAGTGTAATCATTGGCGTTTTCAAATAAATCAAACTCAGCCGCTGGTGTGTTTTTCAAGGTGGTGTACAGGCGTGTCAGCGCGCCTTTGGCATCGTCCAGATGCGCGTCGGAGTAATTCAGCGGGCTGCGGTAGTGGGCGCGCAGGATGAAGAAGCGCACGACTTCGGGGTCGTATTGCTTCAACACTTCGCGGATGGTGAAGAAGTTGCCCAGCGATTTGGACATTTTTTCGCCGTCCACACGGATGAAGCCGTTGTGCAGCCAGTATTTGACGTGGCTGGCAATACTTTGCCCGTGGTGGGTTTGCGCGTGGTCATGGCCGCAGGTATGCCCTGTCGCGCCGACACTTTGGGCGATTTCGTTTTCGTGGTGCGGGAATTGCAAATCCGCGCCGCCGCCGTGGATGTCGAAAGTATCGCCGAACAGGTTTTCACTCATGGCAGAGCATTCAATATGCCAACCCGGACGACCATTGCCCCACGGGCTTTCCCATGCCGGTTCGCCTGCTTTGGCGGCTTTCCACAACACAAAATCAAGCGGATCGCGTTTGAAACCGTCCACTTCCACACGCTCGCCTGCGCGCAAGTCGTCCAACGATTTGCCCGATAATTGGCCGTAAGCGGCAAACTCGCGCACAGCATAGTAAACGTCGCCGTTTGCGGCAGGATATGCTTTGCCGTTTTGAATCAGGGTCTCAATCATGGCAATCATTTGCGGAATGTTTCCGTCGCCTTCGGCTCGATGTCGGGACGCAATACGCCCAAAGCATCGGCATCTTCGTGCATAGCCTGAATGAAGCGCGCGGTCAGTTCGCCGATGGTTTCGCCGTTTTCAGCCGCACGGGCGATGATTTTGTCGTCGATGTCGGTAATGTTACGCACATAAGTGAGCGGATAACCGCACTCGCGCAGCCAGCGGGCAATCATGTCGAATACAACCATCACTCGGGCATGACCTAAGTGGCAGTAGTCGTAAACAGTCATGCCGCAAACATACATACGCACGTTTTTAGGGTCGATGGGGGAGAAGGGTTCTTTTTGACGGGTAAGGGTGTTGTAGATGGTGGTCATGGAATTTTCAAATTTTGTGTAAACAGAGGGAAATTATTTTGGATTTTTTGTGCAGGCAAATTCTTTATTCATAAGCTAAAAAAGAATCAAAAATTAATCCATTTGAAAGTATGGTTTGCTCGATTGGATTTACCCAATCGGCTAAATGTTTGTTTTTTAAATATTGATATTGATTTATCCATATTTGCAGCTGTGGATAAACCGATGAGTTATCAAAAATAAAACTTTCATCGGCAAACGGTAATGCGGTATGAAGGTTTTGCAGGCTCACATGGTAGCGTTTGAGGATTAACTCAGGATCTATCCAGTGTCCGCCGCTTGCGACGCGCTCCTGCATACGGCGGATATTTAATTCGGGCGTCGCAAGACCGATATAGTTGAGTATGACGTAGAATCCGGCATTGCGGGCCGTTTGAATGCGGGTAAGGGCGGATTTGCCGGATAAGGTCGATTCCATGGAAAAAGAAATTCGATTATCCAACGCTTGACGGAATAAGCGCAATGCAGTTTCCCGCTTCTATATCAGCTAAGCGAGGCATTTCAGGGTTAATTTCCGCTGCGATATGGTCAGAATCAATCACTAATGAGACACGGTCTTGATTGAATTGGCGCAGGGTAGATTTGCCCGAACCGTTAGCACCACAGTAAAAAATCGCTTTAGGCTGGTTGTTTGACATGGCCTACTGTTCTTTGATTACCGGAAGGATGGTATTCGATCAGATTGCCTTCATTATCGACTACCGTGATTACGGCGTATTTCCGTTTTTCTGCCAGCCATGCCTGATACAAAATTTTAAGCATGGCTTGCTTTTTCGCCAACTCGGTACGTTGTTTATCAGAAATCATGCTCTTCCTTGCTTTTTATTCCTGTATTCGGACAGCCCTATATTATATTAAAAAGGCCGTCTGAAATTTTTTACTCCGGCTTAAATACGCCGGTATCTGTTTTAGGCTGCTGCTCAGTAATTTCGGTTTTTGCGGCTGCCTGCTCCGCTTCGGCTTTTTCAGCTTCGATGCGTTTTTTCTCAGTCAGGTATTGGTTGATTTGGTGTACCAATTCCTGCGTGCCTTGGTGGGTCAGGGCGCTGATTTGGAAGAGGCGCGGGGTTTCCATGTCGAATTGGAAGCGGTCGTCTGGTTTGGGGTAATCCCAGCCGATGGCTTCGAGGAAGGCGGCGGTACGCGTTTGGGCTTCTTCTTCATCGAGCATATCGAGTTTGTTCAGCACCAGCCAGCGCGGTTTGTCGTAGAGTTCTTCGTCGTATTTGCGCAATTCGTTGATGATGGCGAGGGCTTCTTCGGCGGGATTGACGGTTTCGTCGAAGGGAGCCAAATCGACGACGTGCAACAGCAGGCCGGTGCGCGATAGATGTTTGAGGAAGCGGTGGCCGAGGCCTGCGCCTTCTGCTGCGCCTTCAATCAGGCCGGGGATGTCTGCCATGACGAAGCTGTGGTTTTCGTCAATGCGCACAACGCCCAAGTTTGGATGCAGGGTGGTGAAGGGGTAATTGGCGATTTTGGGGCGTGCGGCGGAGACGGCGGTAATCAGGGTGGATTTGCCGGCGTTGGGCATGCCTAACAAGCCGACATCGGCGAGGACTTTAAGTTCGAGTTGCAGGGAACGGGTTTCGCCTTCTTCGCCGGGCGTGGATTGTTTGGGCGCGCGGTTGACGGAGGATTTGAAGTGGATATTGCCCAAGCCGCCTTTGCCGCCTTTGGCGAGGCAGACGCGCTGGCCGTGATAAGTCAGGTCGGCGACGATTTCGTCGGTGTCGAGGTCGCGGATGAGGGTGCCGACGGGCATTTTGAGGACGATGTCGTCCGCACCTGCGCCGTAGCGGTCGGAACCGTGGCCTTTTTCGCCGTTTTTGGCTTGGTAGCGTTTGACGAAGCGGTATTCGACGAGGGTGTTGGTGTTTTCGTCGGCTTCTGCCCAGACGCTGCCGCCTTTACCGCCGTCGCCGCCGTCTGGGCCGCCGCGGGGTACGAATTTTTCGCGGCGGAAACTGGTTGCGCCATTACCGCCTTTGCCTGCGGCGACTTCGATTTTTGCTTCGTCGATAAATTTCATGATGTTCTCTTATGGGTATTCGGTTGTTTCAGACGGCCTTTGTTAATAGAGGAGCTTGGTGTCTGAACGGATAAAATGTTGCTTATTATAAAGGATATTTCGGTTTTAGGCCGTCTGAAATATGGTTTCAGACGGCCTTGGATTTATTGGGCGAGGGCCTGGTCGATTTCTTGATAGAGTTGGGAGAAATTGGGTTCGCCAACGTAGGTTTTCAGGATGTTGCCGTTTTTGTCGATCAGAACGGAAGTCGGGTAAACCTGTGTGCCAAAGGCTTTTGCGGCAGTTTTGTCGGCATCGTACATGACGGTGAAAGGAAGGCCGTATTCTTTGACGTATTGATGGACGCTTTCAATGGGGTCGATGGGTTGGGCAATGCCGAGGACTTGGAAGTTTTTGCCTTGATAATCTTGGGCGGTTTTGATGATTTTAGGCATTTCGCTCACGCAGCCGGGGCAGGAGGGAAACCAGAAGTTAATGAGGGTAACTTTGTCTTTCAAATCGGCATTGGTAATGGTTTTGCCTTGCAGGTCGGGCAGGGCGAAATCAGGGGCGGCTTTGTTGCTGGGGATAAGGACGAAGGTAAGAAGCGCGCCAATTGTGGCAATGATAAGGAGTGTGAGTATTTTTTTCATGATTCGAGGTTTTGAATGACATGTGCTAAGGTTTTGGGAACGCTGATGCTACGGCCGCTTTCGCTGCTGACGGGCATAAGGGTCACTTCGGCTTCGATGGCGGCTTTGCCGTTGGGCAGGGTCGCGGTTTGGCTGAGGATGATGTGGCGTGTGCCGATGTCTTTCAGACGGCCTGTGAAGGTTAAAACATCGCCTTCGAGCGATGGGCGGCGATAGCGGATGTCAACGCGTGCAACAACGAGCATGATGCCTTTGAGTTCGGACAGCAGGTCATGCTCTTGGAAAAACGTCCAGCGCGCTTCTTCGAGAAATTCGAGATAGCGCGCATTGTTGACGTGGCCGTAGCCGTCGAGGTGGTAGTTGCGGACGGTCAGTTTCATCAGTTGAGATTGATGGGTTGGAACTCTTCGCGTGCGATTGGTTCATGTTCGAGGTCGGTAATCACGGTGGAGAGTTGGATGTCGAACCATTCGTTGAAAATGTCGGCGTCCAAATCCGGCCATTCGCTTTCGTCTTCGCACCAGTCGGCCAATTCGGCAGCAAAAATGTCTTCAAAACGCGCTTCGATTTCGTCCCATACTTCGTCGGCGGTTTCACACGGGCGAACGAGGTAGGAATTGGCATCGGCTTGGATATCTTCAAGCGTCAGGCCGTCCAAGTGATTGCCGGGCAGGGATTTCAGCCAGTTCCAAAGGATCGAGGGGGATAAGCAGGAAGACGCTGCGGTTGACTTCGTACATGGTGTTTTCCTTGGTTTCTGTATAGTTGAATGATATAGCAAAGGTGGTGGACTGGCTATCTTTTGGGGGATAAAGGCCGTCTGAATTTCAGACGGCCTTTATTTTTTTGGAACGATCAGGGGTTTGCTGATGGTGTTTGATACAGGGTTTGGGGGTTGGCTGTATCGGGGATTTCTGCCGGAGTGGATTGGGGTGCTACCGGTTCGGAAGTGGCGTTGCTGTCCACCAGGTCATCGATGTCGATGTTATCGTCTTCGCTTTGAGGGAGCGTGCCGCCGGTTTGTTGGGTGCGGACTTTCATGTAAAGGTCGCGTGTGTAGCTGTATTTGTCGATGGCTGCGCCTTCGAGGCTGTCGGTCAGGTCGAGGAGCTCTTCGCGGGTGTTGATGGCTTGCAGGCCGGTTGTGCCCCAGCGTCCTGCACTGGTGTGGAAGACGGCGTTTTTAACCGGATAGACGGTGGTAACGGCGTTGCCGACGGTATCGCGTACGGTGGACGGGCCGAGCAGGGGGACGACGAAGTAGTTGCTGTTTTTCCAGCCCCATGAGGCGAAGGTGTCGCCGAGGGTGTTTTTATTGCTGGGCACGCCGCCTGCACCGGCTATATCGATTAAACCGCCAAGGCCAAAGGTGGTGTTGATGCCGACGCGGACGAGGTCTTCGCTGGCGCGTTTGACATCAAGGCGCAGCACGTTGCTGCCGAAGCTGACGACATCGCGCAGGTTGTTGAAGAAGTTGCTCACGCCGGTACGCACCGGTTTGGGCGTTACTTTGCGATAGCCGCGTGCGACGGGGGAAAGAACGTATTTGTCTGCTTTGTCGTTGAACTTGGAAACGGTGCGGTTGTAGCCTTCGTAAGGGTCGGCCGGATTGCGTTCGGCAAGTGCGGGCGCGGAGGCTATGCTGATGATGAGGCAGAGGGAAGCGGTGGTTTTTTTCATGATTGCAACCAGTCTTTAATTTCGTAAAGTTCTGCCAGTGCGCGGACGGAATCGGGAATATTTTGAATGGTCGGTTTTTTGTCTGTCCGGCGCAGAGCGTTGAGCAGCAGGGAAACGCAGGCAGAATCTGCTTTGCCTACTTGGCTGAAGTCTATGCGGTCTGTGTCTTTCAGACGGCATTGTTGCTCAAAGCGCGCAAAGGCGGAGGCGGTCAGGGTTTTGACGGTAACGTCGCCGCTGATGTAGAGCGTGCCGTTGCGGATTTCTGTTTGCATGGTGTCTTGATGATGTAAGGCACCATGCCGTTTGAACATCAGGCGGCATGGTGCGGGGGTGGATTATTTACCGCCGTTTTTGGCTTTCAAGTCGGCAATCAGGCCGTCGATGCCTTTGGCTTTGATGGTTTCGCCGAATTGGTTGCGGTATACGGTAACCAGGCTCGCGCCTTCTACTGCAACATTGTATGCGCGGTATTTGCTGCCGCTTTGGTAGGTGGTGAAGTCCATGTTGACCGGTTTTTGGCCGGAAACGTTGATTTCGGCGCGGACGATGATTTCTTTACCGCCTTTGTTTACGACAGGATTGTCTTTGATGTTGACTTTGGCGTTTTTGAATTTCAGCATGGTGCCGGAGTAGGTGCGGATCAGCAGGGTTTGAAACTCTTTGGTCAACGCTTGTTTTTGTGCGTCAGTCGCAGTACGCCACGGATTGCCGATGGCCAAAGCAGTCATGCGTTGGAAGTCGAAGTAAGGGATGGCGTAAGCCTCGGCTTTTTTACGTGCGGTATTGGCATCGCCGCTGTTGAGGATTTTCAGCACTTGAACGGAATTTTCACGGATTTGGTTAACTGCGTCTGCAGGTGCGGCAAATGCCATGCTGATGCTTAATACGCCGATGCTCAATGCGCTGATGAAAGAAGTTTTTTTCATGATAGTGTCCTGAATATTGAGTGGATATGTGTTTATTGTTTGTTTTGACCGGCAGATTCACCATCTGCGTTTTTCTCGGCAAAGCTGGTCATGAATTTGCCGATAAGGTTTTCCAAAACCATGGCGGAGCTGGTGACGGTAATGGTGTCGCCGGCCGCCAAAGAATCGGTATCACCGCCTTGCTGCAGGCCGATGTATTGTTCGCCCAACAGGCCTGAAGTCAGGATTTGTGCGGAAACGTCACTGCTGAACTGATATTGGCTGTCCAGATTGAGGGCGACTTTTGCCTGATAGGATTTAGGGTCGAGCTGAATGGAGGCAACGCGGCCCACCAGCACGCCTGCGGATTTGACCGGCGCGTTGGTTTTTAAGCCGCCGATGTCGCTGAAATCGGCATAGACGGTGTAGGTTTGAGAGGATTTGCCGAACGATTGTCCGCCGGCGGCACGGAAGGCGAGAAAGCCGATGGCGGCCGCGCCCAATAAGACAAACAGTCCTACCCAAATTCCAAAGCATTTTTTTTCATGTGCTATTGTCCTTGTTTCATTCTTTTTAAGTGTCGTTTCAGACGGCCTTTAGTCGGTAAACATCCATGCAGTCAACATAAAATCGACAGCGAGGATGGTCAGGGCGGAAGACACTACGGTGCGTGTACTGGCGCGCAAAATACCTTCGGAAGTCGGTACGCAGTGGAAGCCCTGATGTACGGCGATTAACGTAACGGCTACGCCGAAAGCGGCGGATTTGATTAAGCCGTTGAGGACGTCGTAATGGAAGGTAATGTTGTTTTGCATTTGCGACCAGAAAATACCGCCGTCCAGACCCAGCCATTCGACGCCGACCAAATACGCGCCGTAAATGCCGGCAACGTTGAAAATCGACGCCAGCAAAGGCATGGAAACACGCCCGCCCAAAAGCGCGGTGCAACCACGCGCGCCACGGGGTCGACCGCCATCACGTTCATCGCTTCAAGCTGCTCGGTGGTTTTCATCAAACCGATTTCGCTGGTCATGGCACCGCCCGCGCTGCTGGCAAACAGAATGGCCGCCAATACGGGACCCAATTCGCGCAACAGGGAAGCGGCAACCATATAGCCCAAAATATCGGCGGATTTGAATTTCGCTAGTTGCGTATAGCCTTGCAAGCCCAATACCATGCCGACAAACAGGCCGGAGACGGCAACAATCAGGACAGACAACACGCCTGCAAAGTAAACCTGGCGGATGCTCAGGCGCGGGCGGGCAAACGCCGTACCTGATTTGGCCAGGATCTGCAGGAAAAACAGCGTAATGCTGCCCAGCGATTGGATGAAGCCGAGGGTTTTTGCCCCGACGGAACGGATAAAATTCATAGGTTTCAGTTGATTGGTTAAATGGTTTTCGGACGGCCTTGTTTAAGTTTCAGGCCGTCTGAACATCAGCCCAGCAAGTCTTGTTTTAAAGTCGTTTGCGCCGGATAGCGGTAGGCGACGGGGCCGTCTGCCAAGCCGCCGACAAACTGACGCACCCAAGGCGAGTCGAGTTCGCGCATTTCTTTGGGCGAGCCGGAGAACATGATTTCGCCGTGTGCCAAGAAAATGACTTGATCGACGATTTCCAGCGATTTTTCAATATCATGCGTTACCATCACGCTGGTGGAGCGCAGGGCTTTGTTGGCGCGGCTGATGAGGTGGGCGATAACGCCCAGCGAAATCGGGTCGAGGCCGGTGAAAGGCTCGTCGTACAACATGATTTCAGGGTCGAGCGCAATCGTACGCGCGAGGGCGACGCGGCGCGACATACCGCCGGAAAGCTCGGAAGGCATCAGGTTTTCAACACCGCGCAAACCGACTGCATTCAGTTTCAACACCACCAAATCGCGGATGACTGCTTCGGGCAAATCCGTCAGCTCGCGCATGGGGAAGGCGATGTTGTCGAAGACGGATAAGTCGGTGAACAATGCGCCGTGCTGGAATAAAACGCCCATGCGGCGGCGGTGTTCGTACAGCTCCTGCGCCGAAATGCGGCCAAATCACGCCCTTCAATCAGCACTTTGCCCGATTGCGGGCGGATTTGACCCGTAATCAGGCGCATCAGCGTGGTTTTACCGCTGCCTGAACCACCCATTACGGCGGCGAAATTGCCTTGTGGAATGCTGAAGTTGATGTTGTTCAGAATAGGACGGTCGCCATATGCGAAGGCAACGTCTTTCATTTCGATGAAGGGTGTGGAACTCATGCAGGAGGGGAGTGTCGAAAAATGTATTTTAATTACGGGTATTGTAAAGGGTATTGGATATTCGGGCAATTTTCAGACGGCCTGCGCTTAGGAATAACGGGTAAAAACGTGTGAAAGAATGCAGAAGCGTTGGTGCTACGGTCATTTGTTGTATGTTGTGTCAAACATACAGACAGTTGTGTAGGTAAATAAAAAGGCGGGTAAATATGCCCGCCTTGTTTTTAATATTTCTGCAAACCTTCCACCTTGATTTCTTTGGCATTGGCATGGATGAAGGCTTGGGTAGCTTTCATCGTGGCTTGGATGCGCGGATCGTTCCAGCGCACGATTTGGTTGTTTTCATCGCGCTTGTCCGACCAGATAATCACGCCGTCGGTGTATTTTTTGCTGATTTCGAGCATTTTGCGCCAGCGGACGGGGTCGATGAACTGTTTGAAATAAGGGCTGTTGGTGGCCGAATAATATTGCGGCCAGATGTAGCCGATGATTTTTTTGTTGGGAAAGCGTTGATGGATGTCGTCAACGGCGGTTTTGACGTCTTTTTCCCATTGCACCAAATCGGGGGAAGTGATGTAGAACACAGGATTGGCATAGTCGCTGATGGCGGCGGTGGGCGCACGGCGTTTGCTGACTTGCCGCCATTTGGCCAAGATGGCTTCGTTGTCAACGTTGGGGCGGTAGTGGCGGATGCCGTGCAGGTGTTCGGAAGGCATGCCGTAGTTGCTGATGATGGCGCGCGGGTTTTCTTCTCTGAAGATTTGGTACATCCGGGAGAAGTCGGTTCTCAATTCGTCGGGTGTCAGCAGCTGTCCGCCTTTCGGCAAACCAGCTTTCGATGTCGGTGGAAATGGTGCGGTAGCCTTCGCGGCGCGATTGTTTGGCCAATTCGCGGATACACGCTTCGTTGAGTACGCCGTGTTTGCGTTTGCCTGTCGGATCGGGTTTGACCAGCTCGCTTTCGTAAACCAAAAACACTTTGGAGAGTTTGTCGGCGGTCAGGTCGGGTTTGCCGACGTAGTCCATGCGGTCGTAGATGATGAAATCTTTGGCATGGGCGGAGAGGGCGGTCAATAAGAGGACGAGGGGCAAAAGGCGGTTGGGTTTCATGTTTTTAGGCAGATAAGGGAAAAGGGCCATTGTACGGGAAGCGGTGTTAAAGTGAGTCAAAGGCCGTCTGAAAGGATAAAAGTTCTTTCAGACGGCCTTTGTTGAACCGGGATATTCGGTTTTGAGGCTGGTGCGGTGTTTACTGCGCTGCAGTTTTTCCAGCAATAGGAAAGTTTCGGCTTTGTTGCGCGGTCTTGCGCCTTGCCACAAGGTTTGCCAACCTGAAGGTGCGCCGATGTTGGCGGCTTGGCGGATGAGGCGGTAGCGGCAGGTCGGGTTGTCGGTCGTGGTTTTAATACGGCTGTATTGTGTCCACGCAATGCGTGTGCGCTGGTCTTGGCCGTCGATATTGATACATTCGAGGCCGTCTGAAAGTTTCTGTTTCAATTCGGAAGAAAGCGCGGCTTCCATTTGGTGTACTACCGGCGCATGGCTTTTTGCAGCGTTGAGCCACGGTAAAAACAGGGTCATCAGCAAGGCCCAAGCCAAGGTAACGCCGGCCGCCCAGTTAGTGACGGCTTGGCGGCCGCGGATGTTTTTACGCGTAATCGCCCAGAGCCACAACGGGGTAAACAGCAGGGCGACGGCCATCGGAATCGGGTCGATGTCGGGGATGTAATACGGGCTGAAATAGGCGGCGCGTTCGGCCAGTTTGGCGGGCCAGCCGTAGTTCATGGCGAAGAAGCCCAGCCACAGGAACACGGCAATCAGACCAAATGCCATGATGCCGAACCAGTTGATAAATGCCGCCGCGCCGCGACGCAGGCCGTCCAGTTGTGCCGCGCCGAGCAGGGCAAGCGGCGGCAACAGCCAAACGAGGTTGTCTTGCAGGCGTTGCGGATTGATGGCGAGCAGGGCTGTTATGATAACCAGCCACGACAGGCTCAGAATGCCCCAGTTTTTATCGTGGATACGCGTGCGGCTGAGCGTCCATGCTGCCAGAGGCCAAGCAGGTAGGGCAAACCACAGCAGGTTTTTCAGATAATAGGGCAGGTTGAAGGCCGTCTGAATCTGATGGAAGCCGCCGAATACGCCTAAGGAATAATGGTTGAACCAAATATCAAACCATTCGGGATTGGTTTTTGATAAAACCAGCGGATACAGAATCAGCAGGGGCAGGGAAACGACGATGGCGCCAATCAGGGTCAGCAAATAGCGTTTGCTCTGCCAAGTGGAATGGAACGATAGGGCAAGTGCCAAAAACATCATGGCCGCGGTCAGCAGATAGCCTGAGGAGAGGGAGAGTAAAACCCAGCCGCTGCACAACAACAAAATGGCAATAATGACGCGGCGGCGTGCCAGTGAAAAGCCGCACAGAATCAATCCAAATGCGGCAAAAGCGACCGACATGGGATTGAGGAAGTGGGCGATGGGCAGCAAACCGATACTGCCGATAAGGATTAAGACAACGCTGCGACCGTGGTGTCTACCGAGAAAGTTGAAACCGGCAAATCCGCAGGCGGTCAGTCCGACGGCGGTGAATACCACGCCGGCAAAGCGCGCGGCATCATAGGTATCGGCCGCCCAAGGCGAAAACAGGGTTTGGGATGCGGTTGCCGCCCACAAAAAAACCGGGGGGATAGTAAAGTCGGGCTGGCCGAAGATTTGTGCAACCAGCAGGCTGCCGCCGTTTTTCATGGATTCGGAGGCGGTAAAGAGGGAGGGTTCGGCAGGGTTCCACAAGTCATGCGAGAACACACCCGGCCACAGCCAGGCAAAGGCCATCAGCAGTAAGAGCCACGGTTTTTCATGGGTTTTTTGGGGGCGGCGCGGATCGGGCGGTGTGTAAGTCAGCATGGAAGGTCAAAACGGTTGGTTTGAATGGCAATGGTACAGGGTTTGACAGGTTTGCGCGATATGCCGGAACGGAGAGCTTTGTAAAAATCATGTTTACCGCTGGTTTTTCGGGTATTTGAAAGGATGTTTATCCGATATGGCGAGGCCGTTTGAAAGAAAGGTTTCAGACGGCCTGAATGCAAAAAAGACTGCACGAAGCAGTCTTTTTGACAAAGCGGCAATTAGCGTTTGAACAGGTTGCCGAATTTGTTGTTGAATTTGTCCACGCGACCGGTAGTGTCGACGATTTTTTGAGTACCGGTGTAGAAAGGGTGGCACAGAGAGCAAACCTCAACGTTGAAGCTGTCTTTTTCCATTGCGGATTTGGTCACGAATTTGTTGCCGCAAGAGCAGGTAACGTTGATTTCGTGGTAGTTCGGGTGAATACCTTGTTTCATTTGATTTCCTTTCGATTAAGCGGGCACAGGGGTTTTGCCTGTACTTCAGTTAAGCGTGGGATTTTCGCTATTTTTGGCTGTTTCGTCAAGCGGATATTTTGCGTAGCGGGCAGTTTCGCAACAGGCGAGAACAGTTTAGAATAGAGTTTCAAACCAAATATTGTGTAATCGGGCTGTAATTCAACTGAAAAGAGGATGTAAAACCTCTTCTAGATGTGAAACTTTAAGAAAAATAATAGTCTGATTAATATTTACGCTTTTACGAACAGGAGACGGAATCCATGCAAAAAAGGATATTGACGCGTATTTTGCGTGTCTGGGGAGGAATGTTGCCTCCGTCTTATTGCAAACCCTTCGGCCGGATTGCGCAAAAATTCCGCGCCGCTTTGGCTGCGTGCATTTCCCCAAACATCGGCAAAAACGTCAATATCGAAAAAGGCGGATATGTTTTTCCGGATACGGTAATCGGCGACAATTCGGGTATCGGCGTCAATTGCGAAATCTGCCACGGCCTGACCCTCGGCAAGAACGTGATGATGGGACCGGAATGTCTGTTTTATTCGACCAACCACAAATTTAACCCTGAAACCCGCCGCTTTGAAGGCTATACGGACATTCGCCCGATTGTGATTGAAGACGATGTTTGGATCGGCCGGCGTGCGATTATCATGGGCGGCGTTACCATCGGCAAGGGCGCGGTAATCGGCGCAGGTTCGGTGGTTACCAAAGATGTGCCGCCTTATTGCGTGGCCGCGGGTAATCCTGCGGTTGTGAAGAAAAAACTGTTGGATGAGCAAGAACTCACAGCAGAATAGCGTGAACGAAACCATAAACAAAAGGCCGTCTGAAAGATTTCAGACGGCCTTTTTTAATATTGATTAAGCGGCAATTTTTTCGCATTCTTTAATGCAGGCCAAGCAAGATTCGTAGCAGGCTTTGCATTCAGCGTGGTGGCCGGCGTGTTCTTTGCAGGCGGCAGCACATTGTTTGCAGGCTTCGATGCACACTTTTGCCAAAGACGGAGTCAGGCGTGAATTTTGGGCGGCGAGGTTTTGCAAGGTGCCGCACAGTGCCAACATTTGATTGACGCCGGCTGCGCAGTCTTTCATGGAGGTATCGCCTTCGCTCAACAGGGCGATGCAGTGCGCCAGGCAGATTTGACCGGCTTCAACGCAATGTGCGGCCGCTTTGCGCGCAGCTTCGTAGGCGCGCGGTGCAGAATGTGCGTGACCGGCATGGTGTGCATGGCCAGCATGGTCGTGAGCGCGAGCAAAAGAAGCGGCGGCGGTGAGGGAAACAGCAGCAGCGCTGCCGATAAATTGACGACGGTTCATAAGATAGAGTCCTTTTTGCTTTGTAGAAATATCGGACGAATTATTTCATCCGTTATTAAAAGGTTATCATGTTATTCGTTTTTAAACAACGGGCCGTCTGAAGGTATCGATAACACATTCAGACGGCCTGTCGTTGGATATGATATTTGTTTAAATGAATCACAAATCGGATGGCTGAAATACGGCAAAGTGACTTTTTGCCGAGAAAATAGTCGGTTTATTCCGCCAACAATTCTTCCGGTTTGACTTTCTCGCCATACACGGGCAAGAGGGTTTTTTCATAGGCGGCTTTCAGACGGCCGTCTTTTTTCATGGCGGCGATTTCGCTGTTGACCCAGTTCAGGAGGTCGGTGTTGCCTTTTTGAACAGCCGGGGCGATGAATTCGGCAGGGCCGAGGTTGCCGATGGCGACTTCAAAATTCGGGTTTTCTTTTGCCCATGCCCACAGCAGAGCGTTGTCGTGGGCGAGTGCTACGCCGCGACCGTCTTTCAGTGCGTCGAAAGTTTCGGTATTTTGGTCGAATTTCAGCAGTTTGACTTCAGGATGGCTTTTGGTGAAGAAGGCGTCGGCGGTGGTGCCTTTGTTGACCAGTAGGGTTTGGTCTTTCAATTGCGCAACGTCGGTAATCGGTTTGTCTTTGGGGGGAAACCACGCCCAAGGCCACTTTCATGTAAGGATCGGCGAAATCGACGGCTTCGGCGCGTTCGGGTGTTTTGGTGAAGTTGGCGAGGATGAGGTCGACTTTGCCGGAACGGACGTATTCGACGCGGTTTGCGGCCTCGGTCAGGACGAATTCGACTTTGTCGGGGCTGCCGAGCAGGTCTTTGGCCAGGTCTTTGGCGATTTCAACGTCAAAGCCTTGGTTTTTGCCATTGGCGTCAACATAGCCGAACGGAGGTTTGTCGCCGAATACGCCGATACGGATGACGCCTTTTTCTTTGATGGCGGCAACGGTTGCCGCGCCGCTGCTTTGTGAAGATTGGGCATCGCCGGAGCCGCCTCCGCAAGCAGTCAGGCCGATGGCGATGGCGGCGGAGGCGAGGAGGGCTTTGAATTTGGCATTCAATTGCATGAGTGTTTCCTTTTCAAATGTTTGGTTGAAAGTGGAGGCCGTCTGAAAAAGGGTTCGGACGGCCTGAAAATAAAATCAGTAGTCCATGCCTGCCAAGAATTGGCGGGCGCGTTCGCTTTTGGGGGCGGAGAAGAAGGTTTCGGGGTCGGTCGATTCGACGATGCCGCCTTTGTCCATGAAGACGATGCGGTCGGCAACTTTGCGGGCAAACCCCATTTCATGGGTTACGATGAGCATGCTCATGCCTTCGCGGGCGAGTTCTAAAACCACTTCCAAGACCTCGCGCACCATTTCGGGGTCGAGTGCGGCGGTGATTTCGTCCAGCAGGATGACTTCCGGATTCAGGCACAGGGCGCGGACAATGGCGATGCGTTGTTTCTGTCCGCCGGAGAGTTCGCGCGGATAGGCGTTTTTGCGGTCGAGCAGGCCGACGCGTTCCAACAGTTTGTCGGCTTGTGCCTCTGCTTCGGCACGGTTGCGGTTTTGTACTTTCAACGGGCCTAAGAGGATGTTTTCGATGACGGTCATGTGGGCAAACAGTTCATAGCTTTGAAAAACCATGCCGACTTTTTGCCGGGCGGTTTGCCAGGAAACGTCTTTGCCGAATTCGCCGACCCCGTCCATCACGATGCTGCCGCCTTGGTGCGGCTCCAAACCGTTGACGCAGCGCAGGAGGGTGGATTTGCCGCAGCCGGACGGGCCCAGCAGTACGATGACTTCGCCTTTCCAAGTCCAAGTCTAAGGATTGAATGGCGGTTACGTTGCCGTATTGTTTGTGCAGGTTGCGGATGCTCAGTAAAGCCATGTCAGTGTTCCCATTTTTGTTCAAGTTTTGCCGCCAGCAGCGACAGCGGCCAGCAACAGAAGAAATACAGCATAAAAATCAGGCCGTAAACCCAAAATGAAGCATTGGGTTGCGTCAGCAGCGAGTTTTCGATGATTTGCTGGCCGACTTTGACGACTTCGATGACGCCGATAAGGGAGGCGAGCGAGCTGGTTTTGATCATGCGCGTAAACAGATTGACGGCGCCGGGCAATACGCGGCGGATGCTTTGCGGTAGCTCGATGTAGCGGAATACCTGCCCGCGGCTCAAACCGAGTGCCAGGCCTGATTCGACTTGGTGTTTTTCAATCGATTCCAATGCGCCGCGGACCAAATCGCCCATTTCGGCGATGCCCCACATGGTGAATACCCAGACACAAACCCAAAATCCGTCGATGTGGATGCCTGTCCAGACGGATAGGCCGAAATACAGGCCGAACAGCCACACCAAAATCGGCACGATTCGGATGGTTTCGAGATAAAACCGTCCGATAAAGCGGATGAGCCGGTTGCGCGAACGCAAACCAAGCCGAACAGCGTACCCAATACGCAGGAAGCGGTAACGGAGGCCAGGGAAATCTGCGCCGTCAACAACAGGCCTTCGCCCAAGCGCGCCGCGTTTTGTCCTTCAAACAGCCAGTCAAACACCATATTTTGCACTCCGTACGCGGTTTTCGGCCCAGCGCGCCAGAAGCGAAACGGGCAGAAGGATGATCAGGTAGCTGGCAAACAGCAGGAACAAGGCTTCGTTGGTTTTATAGTCCATGCCGATGATGTCTTTGGTAACGAACAGCAATTCTGCAATGCCGACCGCGCTGACGATAGATGTTTCTTTCATCAAAAACAATACGTTTGCGCCGATGGCGGGAACGGCGACTGCCCATGCCTGAGGCAATTCGACATAGCGGAACACTTGAAAGCGGCTCAAACCGATGGCCTTGCCCGCTTCGATCTGCCCTTTTGGGACGGCCAGAATACCGGCACGGATGGCTTCCGCCATGTAGCTTGCACCCAAGAAAACCAGTGCGATTACGCCGCAGGTGAAACCGTCCCATTTAATGCCCATTTTCGGCAGGCCGTAATACAGGAAAAACAATTGGATCAGCAGGGGCGTATTGCGCGACAGCTCGATATAGGCGCGTGCCAATGCGTAGAAGGGGCGGATGCGGTATGCCGTAACCACAGCAACGGGCAGGCCGAACAGCAACGACAAAACGACGCCATATACCGACAATTCCAGCGTCAGCTTTGCCGCATCGACGAATTTGGGGATGGCATCGATCAGATAAGACCAGTTCATCAGAGTCAGACAATCAGCATAATAAAGGCAGTATTTAACGGGTTTGTAAGGGAGTGTTAAATAATGGATAGGAATATCGATTGTGGATAAAACACAAAAAATGGAATAAGGCAAAGGTCGTCTGAAACGTTTCAGACGACCTTGAAATGCCAAGGTTTCCGCATCAGGCGGCAGCCGCTTTCCGTTCATGAATCAGTAAATTCAACAGGGCGGCCGCACCTGCCAAGACTGCGTCGGCGTACCACATCCAGCCGTAATCGTTGAAGCGCGTGATGACGATGCCGCCGATGTACGAACCCAAAAAGCCGCCGATTTGGTGGCTCAACATGGCCAACCCGAAGAGGGTGGCCAAGTAGCGCGTGCCGAAAAGTTTGCCGGTAATGGCGGCGGTGGGGGCGACGGTTGCCAACCAAGTAAAACCGAGTCCGGCGGCGAAAAGATAGAAGTTCAAATCGGTTTTAGGTACGGCCAGATAAATCAATATCATGGCAACACGCGAAGCATATAAACCGAAGAGGACGTATTTGCCCAAAAATCTGCCGATACACCAGCCTGAAAAAATACAGCCGGCGATGTTTGCCAAACCAATAATGGCAATGGAGGTCGAAGCGACCGTAGCAGGGAGGCCGCAAAGTGAAATTTCGGTCGGCAGGTGGGTAACCAAAAAGGCGATGTGGAAACCGCAGGTAAAGAAACCCAAATGCAGCAAGATATAGCTGCGGTTGGCGAAAGCCTTACAGACGGCCTGCTTCAGTGTTTGGCCGCCGTCGTCGGTGTGGACGGTATGAGCAGCATGTTTGCCGCCGGCCAGCCACCAAGAAATCGGCAAAATCAAGATGGCAATGACTGCCCAGACATAAAATGTCCCCGTCCAGCCGACGTGGGGCAGGGCAATCAAACCTTGAACCAGCGGCGCGAACAAAAATTGCCCTGCGGACCCGCCTGCATTGACCAGGCCGGAAGCCAAGCCGCGCCGATGAGGCGGCGTTTTGGCGGTGACCTGTCCCATAATGATGGAAAATCCGCCCGAACCCGTACCGAATGCCAACAATAAACCGATACCCAGCATCAGCCCCCAATAAGTCGGCATTTGCGGCACCATCAGACAGGCAGCAATCAACAGAACCGTACCGCCGGCTAAAACCTTAAACGCGCCGAAACGGTCGGCCAACGCGCCGGACAAGGGTTGCGATATGCCCCACATCAATTGGAAAACGGCAATAATCAGGCTGAACTGGGTCATGCTCAATTCGGTTGAGTTGACGACGGGCAGGACAAAAAGCCCTAAAGTCATCCTCATGCCGATGGTAATCAGCAGGATGGAGGCGGCAGCGGCAATCAGCAGCCACAAATTGGGTAATTTAGCAGAAGAATCGGTCATGATGTTGTGTGTGTAAGGGGCAGGGAATAAAACTATTCCTGTCGCTATATTCTTTATTTGATTTCTCGGCGGGCCGATATATAAACGCGCGATTCTAGCATTGGGCGGAAAACGGCATAAATAACCGTTGGTTCTTTGGATATGGTAAAAAGTGATATGGCTTGAGGATGAGTAGAGAATGAAGCGGCCAAATATTCTTCGTTTGGTACTGACGGAGCAAGCAAATTGCCGTTGAATTTTCGTTTGAGAAGAAAGGCCGTCTGAAAAGTTTCAGACGGCCTTTGTTTGACTGACTTACATCAGATGATTTCCAAAATGAAATACTGACGCAGTTTTTCGTACACATTATTTTGTACGTTGATACAACCATTGGTTATGATGCGGTCGGCCACATTGGGAGAAGCGATGCGTTCCATGCGCCTTTCCTGCGGCTTGAGCGTCCATACCCTGTGTAACGCAAACAGAAAGTCATTTTCTTCTTTGAAGCCGATAACTTCGCCACCGTAACCCGGTTTGCTGGTCATCATCGGCGTCATATTGAATTTGCCTTTCGGCGTGGTCTTGCCGATCAATACCGGATGGCACTGACCGTCATCGGCAAAGCAAAGCTCCGCCTTGGCTGTATTGACCACAACTTTTTTGCGTTGGATATAGTCGCTGACAGCATCGGCAGCGGCCAAAGAGTTCAGGCCTGCTGCCAAGGCTATACCCAATAGGATCCGTTTCAAATTTGTCCTTATTGACGGATGCGTTTAGGAGCTTCTTTAATGATCTCGCGGATGATCACTTGAGGCTCTTGTTTAGGTGCTGGAGGAGGACATACGGCATCTTTAGGGAATACTGGATTCCAGAAGAAGCTGCGTGCAAATTTGTCTTTGTCGAAGATCACTTTGTATTGGCAAGTAGTGATGCCTTCAACGCCGGAAGTGTTTTCAGGGTCAACACCTACGCCTGGGGTGTAGAAGTGGAACAGGTAGTCCCATTCACGCACGCCAACCATGCCTTCGTCGTAGTGAGGACGGCCGAGGATTTTGTAGATGTCGTCTTTGGTCAGGCCAGGACGCATTTGATCCAGCTCGTCAAAAGTCGGGAATGTACCGCGGTCTTTGTTGAAGGTCAGGGAGTAAGGTTTAGGGAAGCGTGGCTCGTCTGTAGTGCCTTCAGGAGTGATTTTGCTCTTAGTAGCACAGGCGGCCAGCAGGCCGGTAGCCAGCAGGGCAAAGCCCACTTTTGCGATTTTTTTCATTTGATAATCCTTTTATTGATTTTACCAGCCGAACTTTTCAGACGGCCTGTTAGTGCCGGCAGCGAGTTTGCCGGTTTACCCAAATAATGTTGTGCTTCTTAAAGATGTACCCGACGGTTTGACAAACAGAACATCGGCACATTCCGAGGGCATTGCGCCCCATCTCTGCTGTATCCGCCTGAATCGGCAAAACCGTTCAGACGGCCCGACTGACATTTATTGTCACTTTGTAACAATTTCACTGCGAGTAAGGCTTGGGGTTTAGAGATGTCCGGTTTTCGATAAATCAGGTTGTATTGCGTAATACCTTGTTATCTTTGTGCTTTAGTTCATTTTGGCATTTGCCGGAGGTTAGGTACTTAATCTTTCGGGTGTTATCCCTGCAAATTGTATGCCAGTTTTCCTTGATGCGCATAATTTGTGTATGCCGGAATGTTGGCTTTATACAACATTCATATTAACGAACCAGAAACGGATTGTACCTTTTCTCATGCCCGATGCTGGTCATACGGCCGTGTCCGGCTATAACTTGTGTGGTTTCGGGCAGGGTTAATAGTTTAGCGCGGATATTGTTTATGAGGTCATCATGATTGCCGCGCGGGAAATCTGTGCGACCAACGGTCTCATAAAACAAAACATCGCCTGCGACTAAAAGCCCGTTTTCGGCGTTGTAAAAAACGACTTGTCCGGGAGTGTGGCCGGGAATATGGAGGACTTGGAAGCTGTGATTGCCGACCTTGAGCGTTTCCCCTTCTTCCAGCCAGCGTGTCGGCGTGAATGACGGAGAAACGGGGAAACCGTATTGCGCCGTCGTTTGTGGAAGGGCTTGGAGCAGGAATTCGTCGTCTTTGTGCGGGCCAAAGACGGGTACGTCGCAGGTTTTTAAAAGCTCAACCACGCCGCCTGCGTGGTCAAGATGGCCGTGGGTCAGCCAAATGGCGGTCAGCTTGAGGCCTTTGTTTTGGACTTGTTGCAATAAATAGGGTACGTCGCCGCCGACATCGGTCAACACAGCTTCTTTGGTTTCATCGTCCCAAATCAGCGTGCAGTTCTGACGGAAGGGGGTAACGGCGTTGATTTCAAATTGGAGTGCCATGGGTGTTCCTGGGAAATGTTTATTTAATGTTGTTTACGTTTCAGACGGCCTTTGGTCTATTTAGAATTTAGGCAGTGAACAACCTTCGTTAGCAACAATAGTACATTGAGAGCTTCCAGATGTTTGACATTTTCTCAAGGCAGATGGCTCGGCGTCACCGGGGAAACGTTCCATTCCATAGAAAGTTTTTACTTTTTCTCCCAATTTACCTTGAGCAACGGCAATACAACCATTCCGTACCCGAACACCTATCTTACATGGTTTATTTTTACCTCCTCGCTCACAGGTTTTAATGGCTTCTCTTTCTGCTTCCTCACGAGAATTCATATCAAGTGCGCCACCTGCAATACCAGTTTTAGGATTAAATGCCCAAGCACCGTATTTTGAAGGAACATCAATATTGATAATTTTGGGTTGAGTGGAACCGTTATTGGAAGATTGGGGTCTTCCAACGTTATATATAATTTGTCTGCCTGAGCTGTCGATAATACGACAAGTTCCAGTTGCAGGTTGGTATTCTCCACCGCAGCCATTGGCGTAAACATTAAGGCTTGCCAGCCCCAATACCACAAAAAACAATTTTTTCATTTCAAATCCAATCTATTAGTTATCTCAATCTGTGTCAGTTGACGCACGCCGTCATTTATAAGGTTTTCAATGCATCAGGCAATTCGGCCAAGCTGTTGAGTATGGCGATATGGGGCAGGGCGGAAAGCTGTTGGGCGGTGTGCGCGCCGGTGGTAACTGCGATGGCGCGGATTTTGGCATTGGCGGCCATTTCTAGGTCGTGGGTGGTGTCGCCGACGACGACGGCCTCTTCCGGTTCAACACCCAGTCGGTCGCAGAGGGCGAGTACCATATCGGGCGCAGGTTTGGACGGATATTCGCTAGCGCAGGCGGTTTCCAGCCAGAAGGCTTGGGTGCCGGTTTGCTCGATGGACCTATCCAGTCCGCTGCGGCCTTTGCCGGTCGCTACGGCAAGCCAATAGCCTTGTTGCTTCAAGCGTTGCAGGCAGGGCAGGGCGTCGGGGAACAGGGTCATGTTGCGGTTGTTGGGATTGAGATAGTGCGCGGCATAGGTCTCAATCAGGGTTTCCTGAACGTGTTCGCTGACGTTGTGGGCAAGGCGGCGGATGATACCGGAGAGGCTGTATCCGATGAGCGGACGGATTTGGTCGGCTTCGGGAACGGGCAGGCCGCAATCGGCAAAGCTTTGTTGGAAGGTGTGGATGATGGGGTTGGTGGTGTCGGCAAGCGTGCCGTCCCAGTCGAAAATGATGAGTTTGGGTTTCATGGGTTTCCTTTCAGACGGCCTTGAATAACTTATTATTTTAAAAGTGTATTTTGGTGTGGCTGAATTCACCAAAATACACGAATAGAACTATGGGTTACTTAATATTTTAACTTTTTCTTGATTGAATTCTTGTTCGGAAAGAATACCTTGATCTAATAATTTCTTTAAATTTACTAATTGATCATATTTTTTGTTGTTGCTTGAATTATCAATATCTTGTTTTGTCTCTGTGCAGATAAAAATAATTTCAATCCTAGGCCAATTCCCTAAGATGTGAGGAGGAGTAGATGCTCTTTCTCTAATTGCTTTCATACTTTTATTTTTTTGTTTGCAGAAAGCCTGTGCTCTTTTTTCAGCACTGTGTCTCACGGCAGTTGAAGGAGTAAATCCTGATGCTCCTTGGTGGAATATGCGATATTCTTGTTCATTATTTTCATTAACATCTAAAATAGTTTCTTTGCCTTTGTAAATGATTGCTGTATCAAAACCCGAGTTGCCCTTTTCAACGATTTGGATTCCCGATGCAGTTGTGCAACCAGCTAAAATTAATGCTAATAGAAGATAAAATTTAGACATGACGTTTCCTTATTTTGGGTTAAGTAAATCTATTTGATTTCAGACGGCCTTTTCCTGATTTTCCAACATTAAAACGAATTGCGCCAATTCTTGCGGCAGGGGGGCTTTCAGAATCAGTTTTTCGCCGGTCAGCGGATGGGCGAGGTGCAGTTCGGAAGCGTGCAGGAACATTCTTTTCAAACCGAGTTTCTGCAGGCGTTTGTTGGCTTGATAGTCGCCGTAGCGTTCGTCGCCGGCAATGGGGCAGTCTTGTGATTGCAGGTGGACGCGGATTTGGTGGGTGCGGCCGGTTTTCAGGGTGGCTTCGACAAGGGTCAGGTCGGATAGGCCGACTTGGTGCAAGAGGCCGTCTGAAAAACGGTTTAACACGCGGAAGATGGTGTGGGCGGATTGGCCGTCTTCGCTGACGCGAACCATTTTTTCGCCTTGTGCGCCGGTGTATTTGAACAGGGGGAGCTTGACGTGGAAGCGGTCGTTCGGCAGCCTGCCGACACCCAGTGCGAGATAGATTTTTTTCGGATGGTCGTTGCGGATGGCTTCGTGCAGCTTCACTAATGCGCTGCGTTTTTTGGCTATCATCAAGAGGCCGCTGGTGTCTTTGTCGAGGCGGTGGACGAGTTCGAGATAACGCGCTTCGGGACGGGCGCGGCGGATTTGTTCGATAACGCCGAAGCTCACTCCGCTGCCGCCGTGGACGGCAACGCCGGACGGTTTGTTGATGACCAAAAGCGCATCGTCTTCGTAAACGATGTCAAACTCGCGTGCGGGCGCGGCCTGGCTTTCAGACGGCCTTTGTTTTTCGGCGGTGCGTATCGGCGGAATGCGGACGGTATCGCCTGCCTGAATGCGGTTGTCGGGTTTGCAGCGTTTTTTGTTCAGCCGCACTTCGCCGGCGCGGATGATGCGGTGGATATGGCTTTTCGGGACGCCTTTGAGGATTTTTATCAGATAGTTATCAAGGCGTTGGCCTTCCTCGTGTTCGGCAACGGCAATCAGGCTGACTGAATCTTTGCGTATTGCGTGCATTTTCTCTATAATCCCAAACGTCCGTTTCGGGACTCGAACCTGCCGTCGCAGGCCGTCTGAAACGGATTTATTGTTAAAACGAGATTTTATATTAAAAACGCACTCCGCAAAGCATTTCCTTGTGTTTGTTCAAAGCCGGCAAACGCAATCCCGTAATTAAGTTTGAATTGAACCTGCCGTCCGGCCGGGCGTAAGACGCAGTCCGCGCAGCACCGTCCGAAATTACCGGCGCTACGATAATAAGAAGATGTAGGCTGCCTTCATTTTGTCCGAAACATCAGCATTCGGACGGCAGCGGAACCATCAACCTTTCCGCCGCATTGTTCTTTATTTCCTTCTTTATCCGAATCCGTCCGCACATGGCTTGAGTTCAAGCATGCAACCTTGCGGATTTCAAATCAAAAACTGGTTACACAGGGGTTTCCCCATCTTGCCTTTGCAGAGTGCCAACCGGACAGACAGGCCGTCTGAAAAAGATATTCACAAATCAAACGGCCGCTGTTCACGAGGTGACTATGAAAAGAATGTTATTCAACGCAACGCAGGCCGAAGAGCTGCGCGTTGCCATTGTCGATGGCCAAAACCTTTTGGACTTGGACATTGAAACGCTGGGCAAAGAACAGCGTAAAGGCAATATCTACAAAGGTATCATTACCCGCATCGAGCCGTCGCTGGAAGCGTGTTTCGTCGATTACGGAACCGACCGCCACGGCTTTTTGCCGTTTAAGGAAGTGTCGCGCTCATATTTCCGCGACTACGAAGGCGGCAGGGCGCGTATTCAGGACGTGCTCAAAGAAGGTATGGAAGTCATCGTCCAAGTCGAAAAAGACGAGCGCGGCAACAAAGGCGCGGCACTGACTACCTTCATCAGCCTGGCCGGCCGCTATTTGGTATTGATGCCGAACAATCCGCGCGGCGGCGGCGTATCCCGCCGTATCGAAGGCGAAGAGCGCCAAGAGTTGAAAGCCGCCATGGCAGAACTCGACATTCCAAACGGCATGAGCATCATTGCCCGCACCGCCGGCATCGGCCGCAGCGCGGAAGAGTTGGAATGGGATTTGAACTACCTCAAGCAACTCTGGCAAGCCATTGAAGAAGCAGGCAAAGCGCATCATGACCCTTACCTGCTCTTTATGGAAAGCTCGCTGCTGATTCGTGCGATTCGCGACTATTTCCGTCCCGACATCGGCGAGATTTTGGTGGACAATCAAGAAGTTTACGACCAAGTTGCCGAGTTCATGAGCTACGTCATGCCGAGCAATGTAGGCCGTCTGAAACTCTATCAAGATCACACGCCGTTGTTCTCCCGCTTCCAAATCGAACACCAAATCGAAAGCGCGTTCTCACGCAGCGTCAGCCTGCCGTCAGGTGGCGCGATTGTGATCGACCACACCGAAGCCCTGGTTTCCATCGACGTCAACTCTGCCCGCGCCACACGCGGTTCGGACATCGAAGACACCGCGTTCAAAACCAATATGGAAGCCGCCGAAGAAGTCGCCCGCCAAATGCGCCTGCGCGACTTGGGCGGTTTGGTCGTCATCGACTTCATCGACATGGAAAACCCCAAGCACCAGCGCGATGTTGAAAACGTCCTGCGCGACGCGCTCAAAAAAGACCGCGCCCGCGTGCAAATGGGCAAACTCTCCCGTTTCGGCCTTTTGGAATTGAGCCGTCAACGTTTGAAACCGGCTTTGGGCGAAAGCAGTCATGTTGCGTGTCCGCGCTGCGCCGGTACCGGCGTCATCCGCGGCATCGAATCCACCGCCCTGCACGTTTTGCGCATCATTCAAGAAGAAGCAATGAAAGACAACACCGGCGAAGTACGCGCACAAGTGCCTGTCGATGTTGCCACCTTCCTGTTGAACGAAAAACGCGCCGAGCTGTTTGCGATGGAAGAGCGTTTGGATGTAAACGTCGTCCTGATTCCAAACATCCACTTGGAAAACCCGCACTACGAAATCAACCGCATCCGCATCGATGACGTAGAAGAAGACGGCGAACCGAGCTACAAACGCGTTGCCGAGCCGGAAGAAGACGAATCCGCCAAACCTTTCGGCAGCGAAAAAGCCAAAGCGGCTCGTCCTGAGCCTGCCGTCAAAGGCGTGCGCCATACCCAGCCTGCGCCGACTGTCGCCCCTGAGAAAAAGCCTCTTGGTGGGACAGCTTCAAAGCCTGGTTGAAACGCATTTTCGGCGGCGAGCCTGCGCCTGCCGCAGTTGCGCAAGAGCCTGCCGAGAAACGCACGGCAAACAACCGCGGCCAAAACGGCAACCGCCGTTCGAGCAGCCGCCGTCAAAATCCGCGCCGCAACAACAAACACGACGGCAGCAAAGTCGAAGTGCGCGAAGTAGGTGCCGAAGCCGCCGACAGTAAGTTTGAAGAAAGCAAATCAAACGAAAGCCGCAACGACGAGCGTAAAGAAAGCCGCCGCAGCCGCAACCGCAACAACCGCCGCGATGAGCGCAACAACGAGCGTAACCGTATTGAGGAAGCGGTTGAGGACGTAAACGTTCAAGAAGTGGCCGCACTGGCTGAGATGCCGTCTGAAAACCAAGCGGAACAAAACGGCAATAAACGCCGCCGCAACAACGGCCGTAACGAGCGCAACCGTAACCAATATGCGGAAAGTCATGTTGAAGACGCAAACGTTCAAGCCGATGGCGAACAGGCGCAAGCGGAAGCGGACGACAACGCCCGCAGCGAAGAGGGTGTGAAAAACAACGGCCGTCAAGGACGCGAGCGCAACAACCGTCAGCGCAACAACCGCAACGACCGCCGTTCAAACAGCAAAAAACGCAATATTCCGTCTTCGGCAAAAATCGAGCAATACCTGAACATTACCGACACCGCCGACAAAGTCCTCTTTGCCGTGGCGCATGTTTTGGGTTTGAACGAAACCGCCGAAACTGAAAATGTGCCTTTGCCGCAGGAAGATGATCATGCCGAGCCGCTGGTGATTGTGGTATCCGAGCCTGAAGTTGCCAGCGCAGAGCCATTCGTATTTGCCATTGAAAGCGAAGACGAACCTGCCGTCGCGAAAGCCGAAAGCGCCGATGCCGAGCAAGCCCTGTTGGCTTCTGCGGTCAGCAACGTCAAAGAAGCTATTTCCGCAGTATTGTCTCCGAATGAAACTGCCGTTGCAGAAGTCGCAGAACCGGTTGAAGCGGCAACTGAAACTGTGGCAACGCAAACTGAGGCCGTAGCTGAAAAAGCGCTTGTTGCCGCTGTTTTGCCGGAAGGTTTGGGCGATTTGATCTTCGTTGAAACCGATCCGAAAGCCGTTGCCGCTTTTGCCGCGCAGCCACAGCCCGAACCGGTTGCCAAAACACGCCGTTCGGATGTGCCTAAAGTAGAAGTGGAAGACGTAGCAGTCGAAATGATTTTGGTGGAAACACGCAAAGACTAAGATTGGTTTTCCAGTTAAAAGCCCGATGTTGAACGCATCGGGCTTTTTATTGGTTGGGAGGAGTGAGCCACTTATTTTTTGTGTTTGCCATGAGTGGTTGCTTCATGGTTAAAAAGCAGGATAGCGCTGAGAAAGGGAGGGGTGTGATTCTTTCAATGGGAAGGGCTTGACGATAAATAGATCGGTATGAAAAAAGGCCGTCTGAAATGGTTTCAGACGGCCTTAGTTTGTGTGTATGTTTGGGTATTGTGATTATTTTTTGTTCAGAGAGTCACGGATTTCGCGCAACAACAGAACTTCTTCGCTAGGCTCTGCCGGTGCTTCTTCAGTAGGAGCTTCGGTTTTTTTCACAGAGTTGATGGCTTTAACCACGCAGAAGATGGCAGCGGCGATGATCAGGAAGCTGATCACGGTGTTGATGAACAGACCGATATTCAGGGTAACGGCACCGGCTGCTTGAGCGGCCGCCAGGTTGGCGTAACCTTCTGCAGGAGCGGCTTGTGCGCCGTCTTTCAACGTAATGAACAGGTTGGAGAAATCAACGCCGCCGATCAACAGGCCGATAGGGGGCATGATTACGTCGTCAACCAATGATTTGACGATGCCGCTGAATGCTGTACCGACAACCATACCGACTGCGAGGTCGATCACGTTGCCACGCATAATAAATTCTTTAAATTCTGAAGCGATTGACATAATTAATCTCCTGTATGTGTTTGAGTCAAATCAGATGTAGTTCAATAAAACGGCAGGCATATTAACGCTTTATCGGTTAAGAAAATTTCAATAATGTTAAATTTTGTATTTCATGCTAAAAATGCCCGGCTTCTATGCCTTCTGTATGAAAAACAGGCCGTCTGAATTTTTTTTGTTACTTTTTTGCACCACTTTTATCCGTGGCTAAGTATCAGATAATATGAATGTTATCTTTAGAATCAATGCTCTATCGAAAATTCAGATTGAGGTGGAATGATAATATAATAATGTTGAAAACATAGTCGTTGAAAGCCTGTAAAGTTAATGTTTCGTATCCGTATTTGACTTTCAGACGGCCTTTTGGGTTATGCAGTTATTCAAGCCATAATGTAACGGCCATAAAAAACGCACTTTCATGATGAAAGTGCGTTTGGTGTGTGTAAACCGTTTAGTTCTCTTCGTCGTTCAGCGCGTTGATGCTGTAACCGCCGTCAACGTAGGTAATCTCGCCGGTGATGCCGGAAGCGAGGTCAGACAGCAGGAAGGCGGCTGTGTTGCCGACTTCTTCGGTGGTAACGTTGCGGCCCAGCGGGTTGTGGGAAGCGACATGCCCCAAGAGTTTGCTGAGATCGGCGATGCCGGAAGCGGCCAGGGTTTTGATCGGGCCTGCGGAGATGCCGTTGCAGCGGATGCCTTCTTTGCCCAGGCAGGCGGCGGTGAAGCGGATGCCGGCTTCGAGGCTGGCTTTGGCCATGCCCATAACGTTGTAGTTAGGAATGGCACGAACGGCACCCAAGTAGCTCAGGGCGACGATTGCGGCGTTGCGGCCCTGCATCATCGGACGGGCGGCTTTGGCCAGCGCAGGCAGGCTGTATGCGGAGATTTCGTGAGCGGTGTTGAACGCTTCGCGGCTGATGCTGTCGAGGAAGTCGCCGCTCAAGGCTTCTTTGGGGGCGAAGCCGATGGAGTGGACGAGGCCGTCCAAGCCGTCCCAATGTTTGCTCAAGTCAACGAACACTTGGTTGATTTCGTCGTCGCTGGCAACGTCGCAGCGGAACACGAGTTCGGAGCCGAGTTCGGCCGCCATTTTACGGACACGCTCTTCCAGTTTGTCGACAACGTAGGTGAATGCCAATTCCGCGCCTTGTTCGCGGCAGGCTTTGGCGATGCCGTAAGCGATGGAACGCTCGGAGATCATGCCGGTAATCAGAATTTTTTTGCCTTGCAAAAAGCCCATTTTCTTATCCTTTAGCAGTGGTATTGCGGTTGCATTAAACTGCGCATTATAGCAAAAACCGCTGTTTCGGCATAGAAAACAACGTATAACCCTTTGTCTTGCCTCAAATAGGGATAAGGTTTTCTGTCAAGGCCGTCTGAAACCTGACGGAACGGCGGCAAAACGTTATACTTGATGGTGTTAATGACCGATGTTTCAGGAGGAAACCATGCCCGAGCAAAACCGCATTCTCTGCCGGGAACTCAGCCTGTTGGCGTTTAACCGTCGTGTACTGGCTCAGGCGCAGGATACGAAAGTTCCTTTGTTGGAGCGTTTGCGTTTTTGTGCATTGTTTCTTCCAATTTGGACGAATTTTTTGAAGTGCGCATGGCGTGGTTGAAACGCGAAAACAAACTGCGTCCGCATCAACTGCTCGACAACGGTAAAACCGCAGCCGAAACCATTGAGGCGGTGGCAAAAGAGGCGCAGGCGCTGATCCGCGAGCAATATGATTTGTTTAATAATGTGCTTCAGCCCGAACTTGACCGTGCAGGCATTCATTTTTACCGCCGCCGCAATTGGACGGCCGCGCAGAAAAAATGGATCGAAAACTATTTCGACAACGAGCTGTTGCCCATTCTCACCCCCATCGGCCTCGATCCTTCGCACCCGTTCCCGCGCCCGTTAAACAAATCGCTTAATTTTGCCGTCGAACTCGAAGGTACGGATGCGTTCGGCCGTCCGTCCGGAATGGCGATTGTGCAGGCGCCGCGCATTTTGCCGCGCGTCGTCCCCATGCCGTCTGAAATTTGCGGCGGCGATGCAGGCTTTGTGTTCTTGTCTTCGATTTTGCACGCCCATGTCGGTAAACTCTTTCCTGGCATGAAGGTTAAAGACTGCCATCAATTCCGCCTCACGCGCGACAGCGATTTGACGGTGGATGAAGAAGATTTGAAAAACCTGCGTGCCGCGATTCAAAACGAATTGCACGACCGCGAATACGGCGACGGCGTGCGCTTGGAAGTGGCGGATACTTGCCCGGCATACATTCACGATTTCCTGCTCGCCCAGTTCAAGCTGACCTCTACCGAGCTGTATCAGGTCAAAGGGCCGGTCAATTTGGTGCGCCTCAATGCCGTCCCCGATTTGGTGGACAGGCCGGATTTGAAGTTTCCACCGCGCAATGCAGGCCGTCTGAAAGCCTTACGTAAAAACGGCTCCGTGTTCAAGCTGGTCAAACAGTCGCCGATTTTGCTGCACCACCCGTATCAGTCTTTCGATCCGGTTGTCCAAATGATACGCGAGGCCGCTGCCGATCCGGATGTGTTGGCCGTCAAAATGACCATCTACCGCACCGGCAGCAATTCCGAGCTTGTGCGCGCATTGATGAAGGCCGCGCTGGCGGGTAAACAAGTTACCGTCGTCGTTGAACTGATGGCGCGTTTTGACGAAGCCAACAACGTCAACTGGGCGAAACAGCTGGAAGAGGCAGGCGCACACGTCGTGTACGGCGTATTCGGCTACAAAGTCCATGCCAAAATGGCTTTGGTTATCCGCCGCGAAGACGGTGTGCTCAAGCGTTATGCCCACCTCGGTACCGGCAACTACCACCAAGGCACATCGCGCATTTACACCGACTTTGGCATCATTACCGCCGACGAACAAATCACTGCCGATGTGAACACCCTGTTTATGGAAATCACAGGCTTGGGCAAGCCGGGCCGTCTGAACAAGCTCTATCAAAGTCCTTTTACCCTGCACAAAATGGTCATCGACCGCATCAAGCAGGAAACCGAACACGCCAAAGCCGGTAAACCGGCGCGGATTACCGCCAAGATGAATTCCCTCATCGAACCGAGTGTGATTGATGCGTTGTATCAGGCCAGCGCGGCAGGCGTACAAATCGACCTGATTGTGCGCGGTATGTGTACTTTGCGCCCGGGTGTAAAAGGCTTGTCCGAAAACATCCGCGTCCGTTCCATTATTGGCCGCCAACTTGAACATTCGCGCGTATATTGCTTCCATAACAACGGCGCAGACGATACCTTTATCTCCAGTGCCGACTGGATGGGTCGTAACTTCTTCCGCCGTATTGAAGTCGCCACGCCGATTACCACGCCCGAACTCAAAGAACGCGTGATTCGCGAAGGTTTGGAAATGGCCTTGGAAGACAATACCCAGGCTTGGCTGATGCAGCCTGACGGCAGTTACGTCCGTACCCAGCCGCAAGACGGCGAGCCTGCGTTTGGTTTGCAGGAAGGTTTGTGGAAAATATACGGACGTTGAATTGAATAATGTCTCAGGCCGTCTGAAATGCAGGTTTCGGACGGCCTTTTTTGATTTTGCCGTTATAATTCCGTTTCCCAATCTTTCAGACGGCCTTTTTCTATGAAATCTTACCCCGATTCCTATCTCCATTTCGAAAACCTCGACGCTCCCGAAACGCAAAACTTCGCTGCTGAAGCGCATGCCGAAACGCGCGCGCGTTTTTTAGAAAACGACAAAGCACGCGAATTGTCTGACGGCATTTTGGCGCAGATGCAGGACACGCGGCAGATTCCGTTTTGTCAGGAACACCGCGCACGGATGTACCACTTCCATCAGGACGCGGAATATCCGAAGGGCGTGTACCGCGTGTGTACGGCGGCGACTTACCGTTCGGGCTATCCCGAGTGGAAAATCCTGTTTTCGGTGGCGGATTTCGACGAATTGCTCGGCGACGATGTGTATTTGGGCGGCGTGTCGCACTTGGTGGAAAAGCCCAACCGCGCGCTGTTGACCTTGAGCAAATCGGGCGGCGATACGGCGTATACGCTGGAAGTGGATTTGGAAGCAGGGGAATTGGTAGAAGGCGGTTTTCACTTTCCGGCAGGCAAAAACCATGTGTCGTGGCGCGATGAAAACAGCGTGTGGGTGTGTCCGGCTTGGGACGAACGCCAGTTGACCGAATCGGGCTATCCGCGTGAAGTGTGGCTGGTGGAGCGCGGCAAAAGTTTTGAGGAAAGCCTGCCGGTGTATCAAATCGATAAAGGCGCGATGATGGTGAACGCGTGGCGTTATCTCGATCCGCAGGGTTCGCCGATTGATTTGATTGAAGCGTCGGACGGTTTTTACACCAAAACCTATTTGCAGGTGTCGGCCGAAGGCGAGGCGAAACCGTTAAACCTGCCCAACGATTGCGACGTAGTTGGCTATCTGGCCGGACATCTTTTACTGACGTTGCGTAAAGACTGGAACCGCGCGAATCAAAGCTATCCGAGCGGCGCGCTGGTGGCGGTGAAGCTGAATCGGGGTGAACTCGGGGCGGCGCAGCTTTTGTTTGCGCCCGATGAAACGCAGGCATTGGAAAGCGTGGAAACGACCAAGCGTTTTGTGGTGGCGAGCCTTTGGAAAATGTACAAGGCCGTCTGAAAGCGTGGCGCTTTACCGATGGTAAATGGCAGGAAGTCGAGTTGCCGCGCCTGCCTTCGGGCGCGTTGGAAATGACCGACCAACCGTGGGGCGGAGACGTGGTTTACCTTGCCGCCAGCGATTTCACCACGCCGCTGACGCTGTTTGCGCTGGATTTGAACGTGATGGAACTGACCGTCATGCGCCGTCAGCCGCAGCAGTTTGTTTCAGACGGCATCGAAGTGCAACAGTTTTGGACGACTTCGGCCGACGGCGAGCGCATTCCTTATTTCCACGTCGGCAAAAACGCCGCCCCCGACACGCCGACTTTGGTTTATGCCTACGGCGGTTTCGGCATTCCCGAATTGCCGCATTATCTGGGCAGCGTCGGCAAATATTGGCTGGAAGAGGGCAATGCCTTCGTGTTGGCGAACATACGCGGCGGCGGCGAGTTCGGTCCGCGTTGGCATCAGGCGGCGCAAGGCGTAAGCAAACACAAAAGCGTCGACGATTTGCTTGCCGTCGTGCGCGATTTGTCCGAACGTGGCATGAGTTCGCCCAAACACATCGGTTTGCAGGGCGGCAGCAACGGCGGCCTAATTACCGCCGCCGCCTTCGTGCGCGAACCGCAAAGCATAGGTGCGCTGGTGTGCGAAGTGCCGCTGACCGATATGATCCGCTATCCGCTGCTGTCCGCCGGTTCAAGCTGGACGGACGAATACGGCAACCCGCAGAAATACGAAGTCTGCAAACGCTGGCTGGGCGAATTGTCGCCGTATCACAATCTTTCAGACGGCATCAATTATCCGCCCGCGCTTATTACCACCAGCCTCAGCGACGACCGCGTCCATCCCGCCCACGCGCTCAAATTCTACGCCAAACTGCGCGAAACCTCCCCACGATCTTGGCTCTACTCGCCCGACGGCGGCGGCCATACCGGCAACGGCACGCAACGCGAATCCGCCGACGAACTCGCCTGCGTGTTGCTGTTTTTGAAAGAATTTTTGGGGTAGAAGCAAGCAGCAGGACTGACCGTTTTGTAAAGTTGAGAAACAAAATACTCTTGTTTCGGCAAGTGAAAAGAAGGCCGTCTGAAAAACGAATATTAAAGTTTTTCAGACGGCCTTCTTTTCTTTTAACTTTCAACATATCCCGATAAAATGGACACTTTGTAAGTGATCATCGATGGAAGACGCAATTATGGCAACCGAGCCGAAGAATTATACACGATTTAGAAAATAATTTCAAACAAAACAATATATTAAAACTCAAACAAATCTTTCCCGAAGTCTTTTGCGAAGACCAAATCGACTTTGAGAAACTCAAACTCGTCCTTGGCGCAGAAAACCTTGCCGGTGTGGGCGAACGTTATCAACTCGATGCTGTAGAAACTAGTAGCGTTGTTTACAGTATTTCCAGGAGAATACTGAAACATGAACATGCACAAAAACACCCATCTCACCCCGTCTCTGGATTTGGATATCCTCAACGGCATCATGCGCCAAGCCGTGTTGCTGCAGCTGCAAACCTACTTGGGCGCGGACACTATCATCGAAACACACATCACCCGCGACATGCTCGAACGCGCAGAAAAAATCCGCCTCTCCAACGCCTTGAGAGGCGTGTTTGAGGCGGATTTGGTGTACTAGGAACAATCAATGATTTCTCGGAAATGGATAAAGCCTGAAGGCGATTATTCGTTAGACGGTTTATCTGTCTGAGACTTGTGCGTTTGCAATATGCTCACTACCTTACCCTCATAACGCTGGCGTAACCACGCCTGTATCCGCTCGTAATCTTTGGCAGGTAGTGGCTGCTCCAATTCGAGAGAGACAACGACGATATCGTCATATGTATCTGTCTTCGGTTCTGCGTTTTTTTGGCTTTCAGACTGTTCGGAAACAGGCGTTGTTTGCGCTTTATCCCAAGCCAAGCCGCGTCCGACAACGATTTTTTCCGCTTCCGGATATTGGGCTTTTAATTCCTTAAGTACCGCTGCATCGTCGATATCGGAGGCTTTGCCTGCCAGCACGGTATCGATATAGGCCTGTTGCTCTTTCAGCTCATTTTGCTGCTGAACCGGGTTGTTTTGGCTTGCCAGTAATTCTTCGATTTTGGCATTGTCCCCTCCCGCATAGACCACGTTGACCTTCGGCTCTTTCACACCTGACGCTTCAAGGCTTTTCACCAGCAAGGCGGAAATTTTCTCGGCATTGCCCGTTCCATTGACAACCAGACTGACTTTATTTTCTCTATGGTTCAACATCTTACGCAGCACGAAAAAACCTTCCTGTTGCTTCGCAGTGGCAATGGCAGCATTGGCTCTGGTGTTGAAGATTTCCTGACGCACCAGTCCTGATGCCATATAGCCGCTCGGAATCATGACAGCAAGTACGACGGCAGTAATAATGATGCTGTGCAACCGGCGTTTGGATTCCTTTACCAACCCCCTGCGCGGCAGCTTGAGCAGCTTGGAAAACAACAAGGTCGCAAAAGCGATGAACACGCAGTTGATGGCAAAAAGATATGAAGCACCGAGAAAGTAGTGCCAGTTGCCATGTGCCAGTCCGTAGCCCGCAGTACACAGGGGTGGCATCAATGCGGTAGCAATCGCCACACCCGGTATGGCATTGCCTCCCTCTTTTCGGGTCAGCGCCACAATACCCGCACTACCGCCGAAGAAGGCAATCAACACATCCCAAAGGGTCGGCTGAGTACGCGCCAAAATCTCGCTTTGCGCCTCTTTAAGCGGGGTTAACAGGAAATACAACGTAGCGGTAATCAAGCTGATGACGACGAATATAATAATATTGCGCACGGCTTGACGGATCAGCGCAGTATCCCCTACCGCCAAACCGTAACCCATACCGACTATCGGCCCCATCAACGGCGAAATCAACATCGCTCCGATCACTACTGCCGTGCTGTTTACATTCAGACCGATACTCGACACGGCAATGGCAAACATCAATACCCACATACTGGTTCCGGTCACCCGAGTATTGGCGCGGATGGTGGCATCGATCTTATCGGGATGAGCTTGGTCATGCGCAAGATTGAACACATCTTGCAACTTGGTCATGGCACCATTGTCTTCTTGTTTCTGCTTTTCTTGTATTTCCTGATTTTTACTTTCTTCCTGATCTTGCATATGCGTATCCTAAAGTTTTAATAGTTTATTTTAAACATCTAATTCATAAAGAATTTTTGAGTAATGAAATAATGCCTTGCCATTACGGCTAAATCTGACAGGCACACTTCCCGCAATATACTATATTAGCATACGTCCGCAAACTTTTCCTCCGTTAGATGAAGGAAGGGCAAAGTTGCCGTTACAGCAAGCCGTAACGTGGGCTTTACCCACGAGATGAATGCCAAAATGAAAGTCTATGTGACTGTTGTCGGATTTAGTTGTTGGATGGTGGATTTCGTGGGCAAAGCCCACGCTACTTGGGTTATCCCAAATCTGCCTTGATTGAATAAAAGGTCGTCTGAAAACGGGGAAATCAGTTTTCAGACGACCTTTCCGCTTATTAACTTATTGATACCAAGGAAAAACAAATTCCCGCTTGTAGGTTAAAATCAGCATATGCTAATATGCGCAACAACAGGTTATTCCAGAATAATCTGTGCTAAAATGCAGGATTAGATGGAAAACTCTATCCGAATTCGGTACAATACCGACGAATTATTTCTCTTAAACAACCTGCCGCAAGGCGAAAAGGAACGACTAATTATGTCAAACATCGAACAACAAGTTAAAAAAATTGTTGCTGAACAACTGGGCGTAAACGAAGCCGAAGTGAAAAACGAATCTTCTTTCCAAGACGATTTGGGTGCTGACTCTCTGGACACCGTAGAACTGGTGATGGCTTTGGAAGAAGCTTTCGGCTGCGAAATCCCTGACGAAGACGCTGAAAAAATCACTACCGTACAATTGGCTATCGACTACATCAACGCCCACCAAGGCTAATCGGTCGCCTCAAACACCCAGCCTCTGCTGCGCCATCGCAATAGAGGCTTTTACCTTATTATCAAACCCCTGAAATTTCAGACGGCATGAGTTTTGCCCGTTTTCACGAAGAAAAAGAGCAAGTCTGCCGCGAAAATCCCGACAACCAACAGCGAGATTATCATGAGTCAGAGAAGAGTAGTCATCACAGGTCTTGGCCAAGTATCACCGGTCGGCAACGACGTCGCCACCGCATGGAGCAATCTGCTCGCAGGCAAAAGCGGCATCGGACGGATTACCCGCTTTGACGCATCCGACATCAACAGCCAAATCGCCGGCGAAGTACGCGATTTCGACATCGGCCAATACATCAGCGCGAAAGAAGCGCGCCGCATGGACGTGTTTATCCATTACGGTATCGCCGCCGCCCTGCAAGCCATCAATGATTCAGGCTTGGACGATTTGGAAACCCTCGACAAAGACCGTGTCGGTGTCAACATCGGCTCCGGTATCGGCGGCCTGCCGAGCATTGAAGCCACCGGCAAAGCCGTACTCGAAGGCGGCGCGCGCAAAATCAATCCTTTCTTTATTCCGGGCTCGTTGATCAACCTGATTTCCGGCCACGTAACCATCCTGAAAGGCTACCGCGGCCCGAGCTACGGCATGGTGTCTGCCTGTACCACCGGCGCGCACTCTATCGGCGACTCTGCACGACTGATTAAATACGGCGATGCGGATGTGATGATTGCCGGCGGTGCGGAAGGCGCGATCAGCACTTTGGGCGTGGGCGGCTTTGCTGCGATGAAAGCCCTTTCTACCCGCAACGACGATCCTGCCACCGCATCCCGTCCGTGGGACAAAGGCCGTGACGGTTTCGTTATCGGTGAAGGCGCTGGCGTGCTGGTGTTGGAAGAATTGGAACACGCGAAAAACGCGGTGCGAAAATTTACGCCGAAATCGTCGGCTTCGGTATGAGCTCCGATGCCTACCACATTACCGCGCCTAACGAAGAAGGCCCGGCATTGGCGGTTACCCGCGCGCTGAAAGATGCCGGACTGAACCCTGAAGACGTTGATTACGTCAACGCACACGGTACGTCCACTCCGCTGGGCGATGCCAACGAAACCAAAGCCCTCAAGCGCGCACTGGGCGATCACGCGCACAAAGTCATCGTCAACTCTACCAAATCCATGACCGGACACTTGCTCGGCGCGGCAGGCGGCGTGGAAGCGTTGTACAGCGTGTTGGCGGTACACGAGCAAAAATCTCCACCGACCATCAACATTTTTGAACAAGACGTTGAAGCCGGTTGCGATTTGGATTACTGCGCCAACGAAGCGCGTGATGCGAAAATCGACGTCGCCATCTCTAATTCCTTCGGTTTTGGCGGTACCAACGGCACATTGGTATTCAAACGCTTTACAGGCTGATATAGCTTTTAAGCCAGATTGGAAAGGCCGTCTGAAACTTGGTTTTCAGACGGCCTTTATATTGTCCGTATTATAAATATTGTTGATAATCTATATCATTTATAGAATAATATGGTTTCGTCTAAGATTTGTCTGAGTTTTTCGGATAAATAGTCTAACCATATTCTACATCAGGAGTAAGCGATGAAACGCATCGGTATTTTGACATTGGCCGCTTTGGCCGCCATACCTGCATTTGCAGCTGATTTCGGCCATGAACAAGCATTGGCCATAGACGGCAAACCTGCTTATCTGGCAGAAACATCGGCCCGTATTTTGGCAAATGAAGATTTGACTGCGCCGCAGTTGGTTGAAGATATTGCCGATGGATTGGGTTCGAAAAAAATTCCGGGCTATAAATTGATGATTATGGGCCGTACTTATTCGGTGGCGGCGGAAACCAAACCGCCGAGAGAGGGCCAAACTCAGTGGCGGGACAATACGTTCATTCATCGCGGCGTAAAACTGTTTGTCGGTATTCCGGTTAAAAACGGCAAGATGGACTTGGCAGCTGCCCGATTGATTAATATCGGCGTAGTTGACGATAACGGTGGTGCCGCGCCTCATGATGAGGGTGAAAAAATCCGTCCGGTCGGCAAACAGCTGATGTCTCCCGATACCAAAGTGGAAAATGTGAAACTCAATATTGCCAAACTGACGTTCCCAAATATGAAATTGGGCGAAACCAGTGGCGGTGGCGTGAAATTGGAAGCGTCGGCAACATTGGACGGTAAACCGATACAGACTAAAATCGACAGCACTTTCTCCCGCTTCTATTCGGCCAAACCAGCCGCTACGCGGCCGTTTATGGCAGATGCACGGTTTGTGAAATAATCGCAAAGGCCGTCTGAAACCCAATTTCAGACGGCCTTTTATTCATAAAAGCAATTTAATATCGCATCATTTTGGTATCGATTTGCTCCGCCCAAGCATCAATACCGCCTTGCAGGTTGTAGAGATTTTCAAATCCGGCGTCTTCCAAATACATTGCCGTGTGCAGGCTGCGGATGCCGTGGTGGCAATAGACAACAATGGGTAAATCATCGTCGGGCAGCTCGTTTTGGCGTAGGGGGATGAGGTTCATCGGAATATGAATGGCAGCAGGCAGGGTGCAGATGGCGCGTTCTTCATCGGTGCGGACGTCGAGCAGATGAAATGCGCGGCCTTCGTCCTGCCATTGCTTCAATTCGGTAGGCGAGAGTTGGATGATGTCGGTCATAAAGGTGGGGATAAAAGCATGAGGCCGTCTGAATTTTCAGACGGCCTGTTGTTTAAAAATCGAAATCGCCGAACGGATTGGCCGATTTGTCTTCCAAGTGGGCCACGACGGTGTCGAACAATACTTTTTCGGAAAACTCATTGCCGTTGCGTGTCAGCAAAAGCGCGTGTTGTACCGGTTTGCGGCCGACAATGATAACCATGCGGCCGCCGTCTTTCAATTGCTCTTTTAAGATTTCAGGCACTCGGTCTACTGCGCCGCCCACATAAATCGCATCAAAAGGTGCGCCTTGCGATGCTTCGGTCAGGCCGTTGTTTTGCACATAATCGACGTTGGCAAAGCCCAATTCGTCCAAGACTTTTTTAGCACGTTGCTGCTGCTTGGCATCGATGTCGTCGGTGACGACTTTGCCGGCCAGTTTGGACAGCAGGGCGGTTGCATAGCCTGAGCCTGTACCGATTTCTAAGACGGTTTCGTCTTTTTTCAGTTTCAAACCTTGAGCCAGGCGGGCAACAACTTTGGGTTCCAACATCTTATGGCCGTTGGCCAGCGGCAGCTCCATATCCGCATAGGCCAAGCCTTGAAAAGCCTCGCCGACGAAATGTTCGCGCCCGATCTCCTCCAAAGCATCCAAAATGTCGAAATCCAAGACATCCCACGGACGAATCTGCTGTTCAACCATATTGAAACGCGCTTTTTTCAAAGTCCATATTTGTGCTCCGTTCAATTCTTAATTTTATCGAAACATATATTATAAATCCTTGTCGGAGAGTGTGCCATCTTTCAGACGGCCTCGAGGCTTGTTAATAATTGCCAAGCGCACATATATCCACTAAACTTTCACATTACACCACGCTACAACAAGCAACAATCAACACACGGAGCAATAAAGATGTATCACCAAATCGGAATGTGGGATCAAAAATGGGTTATCGGCAACTGGAAAATGAACGGCCGACTCCAAAACAACAATGCACTTATGCACCGCTTCCGCGTCATGCCAACCGCCGAGCGCGTATTAATCGGCCTGGCCGCCCCGACCGTGTATCTGTTGCAACTGCACAACGCCATGCAAATCGTTTTGAACAACCGCATCTTGACCTGCGCGCAAGACGTGAGCCGTTTCCCGAATAACGGCGCGTACACCGGCGAAGTGTCCGCCGAAATGCTTGCCGACATCGGTACAGACATCGTCCTCATCGGCCACTCCGAGCGCAGCCTTTATTTCGGCGAGAAAAACGAAATCCAACGCCGTAAAATGGAAAACGTCCTCAATGTCGGCCTGATTCCCCTATTGTGTGTCGGCGAAAGCCTGGAAGAGCGCGAAGCCGGTAAAGAACACGAAGTCATTGCCCACCAGCTTTCCATCCTGCAAGGTTTGAACACCAAAAACATCGCCGTTGCCTACGAGCCGGTTTGGGCGATCGGTACAGGCAAAGTCGCCACCGTCGAACAAATCGCCGACATGCACGCATTTATCTACAAAGAAATCTTGTCTTTGTGCGGAAGCGATGTTAAAATCCGCGTTCTTTACGGCGGAAGTGTGAAAGCGGATAACGCAGCCGACATCTTCGCAGTACCTCATGTAGACGGCGCATTGGTTGGTGGCGCGTCATTATCCTATGACTCCTTTACCGCCATCATCAACGCAGCACAAGCCTCGTAGAAAACATATGGAAGCCTTTAAAACCCTTATCTGGATTATTAATATTATTTCCGCTCTGTTCGTAATCGTGTTAGTATTGCTGCAACACGGTAAAGGTGCGGATGCCGGCGCAACATTCGGTTCCGGCAGCGGTAGCGCGCAAGGCGTATTCGGTTCTGCCGGTAATGCCAACTTCCTCAGCCGCTCGACTGCCGTTGCTGCAACATTTTTCTTTGCGACCTGCATGGCAATGGTGTATATTCACACTCACTCCAATAAGCACGGTTTAGACTTCAGCGATGTGAAGCAGACCCAACAGGCTCCTAAGCCTGCAACGCCTGCACAAAAACAATACAACTCCTGTTGCTCCGAATCCTCAGCAGCAGTAAGACAATTTGATTTATGCCGACATGGTGGAATTGGTAGACACGCTATCTTGAGGGGGTAGTGGCCGTAGGCTGTGCGAGTTCAAATCTCGCTGTCGGCACCACATTAGAAAATCTAACCGCTTTTTAGCGGTTATTTTTTCGTCTTGAGAATCTGCCTTTCCTTTATTTTTAGACCGAGACAGGGAAATACAATGAAGCGTTTGGTTGTCGGCATCAGCGGTGCCAGCGGTTTTCAGTATGGCGTGAAGGCTTTGCAGCTTTTGCGTGAGCATCAGGTAGAAACGCATTTGGTGGTTTCACAAGGGGCGGAGATGACCCGCGCTTTGGAAACGGATTACACTAAAGAAGACGTTTATGCTTTGGCGGATGTCGTGCATTCTGTCCGTAATGTCGGGGCAAGTATTGCCAGCGGTTCGTTTTTGACGGACGGAATGTTGATTGCGCCGTGTTCAATGAAAACTTTGGCTTCGGTTGCTCATGGGTTTGCCGATAATTTGCTCAGCCGTGCGGCGGATGTAACGTTGAAAGAGCGGCGCAGGCTGGTGTTGATGGTGCGTGAAGCGCCGTTAAACTTGGCACACATCGACAATATGCGCCGTGTAACAGAGATGGGCGGCATTGTGTTTCCTCCCGTTCCGGCTCTGTATCAGAAGCCTGAATCTATTGATGATATGATTACGCACAGCGTGTCTCATGCTTTGGACTTGTTCGGTATTGTTCAAACCGATGCGCCGCGCTGGCAGGGCTGATGTTTCAGACGGCCTGAAAATAAATTTAATACACTGAGAAAGAGGATAAAAATCATGCAAGCGATTCCTACCAATATCGTTAAATTCTTGAGCAATCATCATGTCGTCAGTATTGCCGCTGCGGCAGACGGCGAAGTTTGGGCGGCTTGTTGTTTTTATGTGTTTGATGAAGCCAATGCTCGCCTGATTGTGCTGACTTCTTTGAAAACAAAGCATGGCGGACTGATGAGCCGTTCTGCCAAAGTAGCCGGCACCATCGCCGGTCAGCCCGATAGTATCACGAAAATCAGCGGTGTTCAGTTTGCGGCGACTGCCGCTTTGATTGAAGATGAAGCGGATTTGAAAGCGGCGCAGTCTTTATTTTACAAAGCGCATCCTGCCGCCAGGGTGATGAAAAGTGATGTCTGGGCGTTGAATTTGGACAATGTGAAATTCACTGACAATAAATTGGTATTTGCACAAAAAACGTATTGGAATCGTGAGGATTAAGAAAAGGCCGTCTGAAAGATGAAATTTCAGACGGCCTTTGATGCTTTAAGAATTAATCGTGTCCGATGTCTACGGTTTTTTCTTTGTAACGTGTGTCGGGAATCAAAACAATTTTATCGTCCACTTTGCCGATGGCTTTCACGTCTTTGCCCGGATAGTCCAGCTGGTGCAGGAAGTAGCGGATACAGTTCAAACGTGCGCGTTTTTGTCGTCGGAGCGGATGATGACCCAAGGCGCGTCGCCGGTGTGGGTGTGGAAGAACATGGCGTTTTTGGCTTCGGTGTAGTCGTCCCAGCGGTCGAGCGACTGGATGTCCACAGGGGACAGTTTCCAGTGTTTCAGGGGGTCGTCACGACGGGAGATGAAGCGGCGGAGTTGTTCTTCACGGGATACGGAGAACCAGAATTTGAACAGGTGGATGCCGCTGGCAACAAGCATGCGTTCCAATTCAGGGGTTTGACGCATGAAGAGCAGGTATTCGTTAGGTTCGCAGAAGCCCATGACGCGTTCTACGCCGGCACGGTTGTACCATGAGCGGTCGAAGAATACCATTTCGCCTGCGGTCGGCAGGTTTTGGATGTAGCGTTGGAAATACCATTGGCCGCGTTCGGTAGTGGTCGGTTTTTCCAGTGCGACAACGCGTGCGCCGCGAGGGTTCAAATGTTCCATAAAACGTTTGATGGTACCGCCTTTACCGGCTGCATCGCGGCCTTCAAACAGGCTGACGATACGCTGACCGGAATCTTTAACCCAGCTTTGTACTTTCAATAATTCGATTTGCAGCTTCTGTTTTTCTTTTTCGTAAACAGAGCGGCGCATACGTTGTTTGTACGGGTAGTTGGCAGGAAGCGGTGCGCTGCTGGAATCCTCGTCAGTGCCGCGTCCTTCGTGTTCCAAAACAGCCTTTTCGAATACTTGCAACTGGTCTTGTTTCTCGCCCAGTTCAACATTCTCGAACGGTTCTAATTGGTGGTCTGCCATAAAGTCTCCTTATCGATTAAGTTTTAAATGATATAGTGTGGTATGGTTTGATTCTACCCTTTTATGCTTCGTTCGACTACATAAAATTACATTTGAGTGCTTTTTTTGAATTTGTCTGCTAACTTATGTAAAAGCAGCGTATAATCAGCCTATTTGTACAGCAATCATGCCTTATTTCGCCCTGTTTGACGATGCCGTGAGCGGCCGAGCAAAACTCTATCAAAATCATGTAGAAAGCCATCGGTTTTATCATAACGAACTGGATTCGTTAACAAGTATTTTGCAAGCCGGCTGGAAAAAGGGTTTGCATGCAGTGTTGTTTGCAGACTACGAATTCGGATTGCCGCTGATGGATATTCCGTCTGGCCGCAGTGGCAGTCTGCGTTTGCACTGGTTTGCCGATTATTCCGAAATCGATGCCGAAAACTGGCTGGCCTATCATTCAGACGGCCTTGAGGCAGGTATTTCTACTCCCCGATTCTCCGTATCCGAAGCCGATTATCTCGAGCATATCCGTCAAATCCACGAAGCCATCCGCCGCGGCGATACCTATCAAATCAATTACACCGCACGCCTGCACCTGCAACTTACGGCAATCCGATCCAGCTTTATCGCCGCTTGCGCCAGCCTGTGCCGTATGCCGTTTTGTCTTGTTTGCCCGACGGGGTAGGGCAGGACGCGTGGACTTTGTGTTTTTCTCCCGAACTTTTCCTCAAAATCGATTCAGACGGCCTGATTACAACCGAGCCGATGAAGGGCACTGCGCCGATTCTTCATGACGGACAAGATGAACGCCGCGCCGTTGAATTGCAAAACGACCCGAAAAACCGTGCCGAAAATGTGATGATTGTCGATTTGTTGCGCAACGACCTCGGCAAAATCGCGCAAACAGGCAAAGTACGCGTGCCTGAACCGTTTAAAGTTTCCCGTTTCGGCAGTGTTTGGCAGATGACCAGTGCCATCGAGGCGCAGGCGCTGGCTGATGTTTCGGTTGCCGATATTCTCCGTGCAGCCTTCCCGTGCGGCAGTATCACCGGCGCACCCAAACGCATGAGTATGCAGATTATTGAGTCCCTTGAATTCGAACCGCGCGGTTTGTACACAGGCAGCATCGGCTTTTTGCATCCGTGTGATACGGGTTTGGGGTTTGAAGGCGTGTTTAATGTCGTGATCCGCACCTTATCTTTGAAGCCGGTTTCAGACGGCCTTTATCAAGGTGTTTATGGTGTGGGTTCGGGGATTGTGATTGATAGCGATCCGGAGGCCGAATATCGCGAGTGCGGTTGGAAGGCGCGTTTTCTCAATGACTTGCGGCCTGATTTCGGTATTTTTGAAACCATGCGAGTGGAAGACAAACAATGCCGTTTGCTTGATTTGCATTTGGGCCGTCTGAAAATTTCGGCGCAAGCGCTCAATCTACCTTTTCCTGAAAATGCAATAGAGCAAATCCAACATTATATAGATGCGTTGCCAAATGGGTTGTTTAGAGTCAAAGCCGCTTTGTTTTCAGACGGCCTTGCATTGAGCCATGCGGCTGTTTCTGAATTGGATGGGCAGCAATACGTCATCCTGAGTGAGCACACATTAAGCCAACGCAATTATTTACGCCGTTTCAAAACCACGCGCCGTGAAATTTTTGACCAGGCGTGGAAAACGGCAGAAGGGCAGGGCGCATTTGACAGCTTGTTTTTCAATTCAGACGGCCTGTTGTTGGAGGGCGGAAGAAGCAATGTGTTTATCAAATATCAGGGACAATGGCTTACGCCGTCTTTGGATTTGGATATTTTGAACGGGGTAATGCGCCAAGCGGTATTGAAGCAGCCGCGGCTTTTAGGTGCGGATACAATCAAAGAAACCCGCATCACGCGTTCTATGTTGGAAAATGCGGAAGAAATCCGCTTAAGCAATGCTTTAAGGGGCGTGTTTGCAGTTTCGCTCCGTAAATAAATGGCAAGGGTCAAATCATCGTGATTCAAATTGTCGTAAAGCGGCAATATCCGATAGAATACGTCATTTCAACATTGAGGCCGTCTGAAAGGGAAAACAATATGGCAAAAGCAAAAGGATTGGGACGCGGTTTGGATTCGCTGATATCCAATGCGGTGGACAGCAGCAGTAGCGATCGCCTGACAACGGTTGCCATCGCCGATATTCAGCCCGGCCGCTATCAGGCGCGTGTGCAAATGGATGACGAAGCCTTGCAGGAGTTGGCTGACTCCATTAAAGCGCAAGGCATTATCCAGCCGGTTATTGTACGCGAACGTGGTCTGTCTCAATATGAATTGATTGCCGGCGAACGCCGTTGGCGCGCTTCCCAGTTGGCCGGTTTGACCGAAATTCCCGTCGTCATCAAAACCATCAGCGACGAAACCGCGTTGGCCATGGGTTTGATTGAAAACCTGCAACGCGAAAACCTCAATCCGATTGAAGAGGCACAAGGTTTGAAACGCCTCGCCGACGAATTCGGTCTAACCCACGAAACCATCGCAAAAGCCGTCGGTAAAAGCCGCAGCGCCATTTCCAACAGCCTGCGCCTGTTGAGCCTGCCTGAGCCGGTTCAAGAAATGCTTTACCAACGCCGTCTGGAAATGGGTCATGCCCGTGCGTTGCTGACCTTGCATGTAGTTGACCAATTGGAATTGGCGCAAAAAGCCGTCAAAAACGGCTGGTCGGTGCGCGAGGTAGAGCGCCGCAGCCAATTGGCGCATCAAAAGGCCAAGCCCGAAGCAGCCAAAACCATCAGCCCGGATATCCGCCGCATCAATGATGCATTGACCGAGCATTTGGGCGTTAATGCCGAAGTCAAAACCAGCAATCAGAAAAAAGGCAAAATCGTGCTGCATTTTGATACGCCGGAAACATTCGAATATTTGCTGAAGCAGTTGGGCATCAATCAAGCGTTCTAACGGCTTTATAAACAGAACAGGCCGTCTGAAAAAAGCTTTTCAGACGGCCTCAATTTTTGAAAAAGTGTAGAGCGTATAAATGTTTACAATACAAATCAAAATCTTCTGTAAAATCTATGTAACAACATGTAATTTGTGTTAAACTCCATTCCAGCAAAGATTTGTTTTATATGTGTTAATCATTTATTTGTGAAAGGTTCACAAAGATTAACATATTGCTTGACGTTAACAAACTTCTTGATTATATTAGCCTGCCTTGCTTTTTGGGGTACAAAGTACAATGAATCAGATAGTCCCATTGCAAGTGATTGTATTATTAATAATTTCAGTTGTTTGTGCATTATTCTCCGGATTGCCCGGATTCCTCTCTGCTTTGGCGGGAGGATTTTCGTATATTTTGCCTACCCTGGTTGCAGTTTTACTTTTAAAGTTTTCCCGACGAAATCCCGAGTTGCAAAGCTCGATGTTTGTCGGCGGAGAGGTTTTAAAAGTAGTGCTGTCGCTGGTATCTATGTTGGTCGTTTTTGCGATATGGCATCGATCACTGGTATTTTACCCATTTTTATTGGCGTTTCTTGGCGTCAGTCATTTGGTTTTTTTAGTATTGTTGAGAGTAAAACACTATGGCAGGTGAAACTATGACCGCTGCCGACTACATCAAGCACCACTTGCAAAGCTTGACCAGTATGTCGGATGTTACTCAGGGTCAAGGACTGAAAAACATTGCTGATTTTTCGTTCATTAACCTTGATGCAATCTTTTTTGCCGTTCTGTTGGGCGTAATCGGTAGCTTCCTTTTGTGGCGCGGTGCCAAAAAAGCGACGGCCGGCGTTCCCAGTCGTTTCCAAGCGGCTGTTGAAATTCTGTTTGAATTCGTGGATGACATGTGTAAAAGCATTATCCATAACGAACAATCGCGTAAAGCCGTTGCCCCGTTGGGTCTGACCTTGTTTGTCTGGATTCTCTTGATGAATGCCATGGATATGCTGCCGGTTGATTTGCTGCCGATGGCATGGCAAGGCATTACCGGTAATCATCATGCCCTGTTGCGTGTCGTGCCGACAGCTGACTTGAATACGACTTTGGCTCTGGCGATTGGCGTATTGCTGATCTGTATTTACTACAATGTCAAATCAAAGGCCTTGGCGGTTGGATTCACGAGTTGTTCTGCGCACCTTTTGGTCCGTGGCTTGCTCCAGCCAACTTCCTGCTGAACTTGGTAGAGTTTTTGTCCAAAACCGTATCCCACGGTATGCGGTTGTTTGGTAATATGTATGCCGGCGAGCTGGTGTTCCTGTTAATTGCCCTGTTGGGCGGTGCATGGGCGTCAACCGGCAGTGTCGAAACTTTGGATCCGATTTTATTTGTGTTCCACCTGATTGCCGGTTTGGCTTGGGCCATTTTCCACATTTTGGTCATCACCTTGCAGGCATTTATTTTCATGGCGTTGGCGTTCGTATATATCGGACAGGCGCATGATGCACACTAATCAAGTAGTTTTTTCGTAGTTTGTTTTTGTAGTTTAACCTTTACTATTTTAAGGAGTTTAAAAATGGGTTTGATTGCTATCGCATGTGGTTTGATCGTTGCCTTGGGCGCATTGGGTGCCTCTATCGGTATCGCAATGGTTGGTTCTAAATACTTGGAATCTTCTGCTCGCCAACCTGAGCTGATCGGTCCTCTGCAAACCAAACTGTTCTTGATCGCTGGTCTGATCGATGCGGCTTTCTTGATCGGTGTGGCTATTGCCCTGTTGTTCGCCTTCGTTAACCCGTTTGGTGGTGCGTAATCAAGACGGAGCGATCCGTTCAGATACAGGCTTGCCGTCTGTTTGATTAACCCAGATACGAAGGTTAAGTAACGTGAATATTAATGCAACCTTATTTGCGCAAATCCTAGTTTTCTTTGGCTTGGTTTGGTTTACGATGAAATTCGTATGGCCTCCGATTGCCAAAGCATTGGATGAGCGTGCCGCAAAAATCGCCGAGGGCTTGGCTGCCGCCGAGCGCGGTAAGAGCGATTTTGAGCAGGCAGAGAAAAAAGTTGCAGAACTTATGGCCGAAGGGCGTAATCAGGTAACCGAAATGGTTGCCAACGCCGAAAAACGTGCTGCGAAAATTGTAGAAGAAGCCAAAGAGCAAGCTTCTCATGAAGCAGCACGCATTGCAGCCCAAGCAAAAGCTGATGTAGAGCAAGAAGTTAACCGTGCACGCGAAGTGTTGCGCGAACAGGTCGCTTCATTGGCTGTTAAAGGTGCGGAATCTATCCTGCGTAAAGAAGTCGATGCTTCCAAACATGCAGATCTGCTCAGTGCCTTAAAACAGGAGCTGTAATCTTATGGCAGAGTTCGCAACGATTGCCAGACCTTATGCGAAAGCATTGTTTAGTCTGGCTCAGGAAAAAAAAACCAAATCGAGTCTTGGTTGGGCGAACTGAAAGAACTCGCAGCGGTTGTTCAGGATGAGAAAGTCATTGCTTTCATCGAGCAGCCGGAAACGGGAGCTTCCGAAAAGGCAGAAACGCTCAAAGGTCTTGTCGGTATCAAAAATGTCGAATTGGCAAATTTTATTACCGTTTTGGCCGAGCAAAAGCGTTTGCTGGTATTGCCGGAAATTTATGCCCAATATCAAGATTTGACCTTGATACACAACAATACGAAATCGGCAGTAATTTACAGCGCGTATGAGCTCAGTTCTCAGCAGCTGGCCGATGTTACCGATATCCTGACAAAACGCTTCAACAGCAAATTGGATGTGGTAACTAAAGTTGCCCCTGAATTAATCGGCGGCATCAAAGTAGAAGTGGGTGATCAGGTCTTGGATTTGTCCGTACAAGGCAAACTGAATGCTTTGTATGCGACTATGACAAATTAGGAGAGTTTTCATGCAGCTTAATCCTGCTGAAATTAGCGATTTGATTAAAGCCAAAATCGAAAATCTGTCCGTCAATACAGAAGTGCGTACCCGTGGTACTGTTGTTTCTGTTACAGACGGCATTGTGCGCATTCATGGCTTGTCAGACGCGATGCAAGGTGAGATGCTCGAATTCCCCGGTAACACTTTCGGTCTGGCCATGAACTTGGAGCGCGACTCCGTCGGTGCCGTAGTGTTGGGTGAGTACGAACACATTAAAGAAGGCGATACAGTTACCTGTACCGGCCGTATTTTGGAAGTGCCGATCGGTCGCGAATTGGTTGGCCGCGTAGTTGATGCATTGGGTCGTCCTATCGACGGTAAAGGTCCAATCAATACAACTTTGACTGCTCCAATCGAAAAAATCGCACCGGGTGTGATTGCGCGTAAATCGGTTGACCAACCCATGCAAACCGGCCTGAAAGCCATTGACTCTATGGTTCCGGTTGGTCGTGGTCAACGTGAGCTGATCATTGGTGACCGTCAAACCGGTAAAACAGCCGTAGCACTGGATGCCATCGTTAACCAAAAAGGTACAGGCGTTATCTGTATTTATGTGGCTATCGGTCAAAAAGCATCTTCTATTGCCAACGTAGTGCGCAAATTGGAAGAGCATGGCGCAATGGAACATACTATCGTGGTTGCTGCAACTGCTTCTGAAGCCGCTGCGCTGCAATACATCGCTCCTTACTCCGGTTGTACCATGGGTGAATTCTTCCGTGACCGCGGTGAAGATGCATTGATCGTATACGATGACTTGTCTAAACAAGCCGTTGCATACCGTCAAATTTCCCTGCTGCTGCGCCGTCCACCTGGTCGTGAAGCCTATCCTGGCGACGTATTCTACCTGCACTCCCGTCTGTTGGAACGTGCAGCCCGCGTCAGTGAAAACGAAGTTGAAAAACTGACCAATGGCGAAGTAAAGGCAAAACCGGTTCTCTGACTGCGTTGCCGATTATTGAAACCCAAGCCGGTGACGTATCAGCATTCGTACCAACCAACGTAATTTCGATTACAGACGGCCAAATCTTCTTGGAAACCGACTTGTTCAACGCCGGTATCCGTCCTGCAATCAATGCCGGTATTTCCGTATCGCGCGTAGGTGGTGCGGCACAAACCAAAGTCATCAAAAAACTGGGTGGCGGTATCCGTTTGGCGTTGGCACAGTACCGTGAATTGGCGGCGTTCTCGCAATTTGCTTCCGATTTGGACGAAGCAACACGCAAACAGCTGCAACACGGTGAAGTGGTTACTGAATTGATGAAACAAAAACAATTCAGCACATTGAACACTGCCGAAATGGCATTGACTTTGTGGGCGATCAACAACGGTTCTTACGCAGATGTTCCGGTATCCAAAGCCTTGGCTTTCGAAGCAGAATTCCTGAGTTTCGTACGTACGCAACATCCTGAGGTTCTGGATGCGATTAATGCATCAGGCGCAATGTCTGACGAAAGCGAAAAAGCATTGACCGAAGCCATGAAATCTTTCAAATCTTCTTACGCTTACCAAGCATAAGTATTGAGATGAAAGGAGTCTGAAATGGCAGTCGGAAAAGAGATTCTCACCAAAATCCGTAGTGTTCAAAATACCCAAAAGATCACTAAAGCGATGCAAATGGTGTCGACCTCTAAAATGCGGAAGACTCAAGACCGGATGCGCTTAGCGCGTCCGTACGCCGAAAAAGTGCGTACAGTGATGAGCCATCTTGCACAGACCAATGCCGATCATGGTATCAAATTGTTGGAGCCACACCGCGAAGTGCGTCGTGCCGGTTTCATTTTGATTACCTCGGACAAAGGTTTGTGCGGCGGCTTGAATGCAAACGTACTGAAAAAGTTTTTGGCGCAAGTTCAAGAGTATCAGGAACAAGGCATCGAAGTCGAAGTCGTGTGCCTGGGTAGCAAAGGTTTGGCTGCATGCCAAAGCATCGGTTTGAACGTTATTGCCAGTGCAACCAATTTGGGCGATACCCCGAAAATGGAAGCGTTGCTTGGCCCTTTGACCGAAATCTTCCAACGTTATGAGAAACATGAATTAGACCGTATCCATATGGTTTACTCACGTTTTATCAACACAATGCGCCAAGAGCCGCGTATGGAAGTTTTGCTGCCTATCGGTGAAAACGTTATTGACGACGGAACAGGTCATTCTTCATTTACTTGGGAATACCTCTACGAGCCGAGTCCTATCGCCGTATTGGAATATTTGGTTCGCCGCTATTTAGAGTCTGTGGTTTATCAGGCATTGAGCGACAACATGGCATCTGAACAAGCCGCGCGTATGGTAGCGATGAAAGCCGCAACCGACAACGCAGGCAATGCCATCAAAGAATTGCGCTTGGTGTACAACAAATCGCGTCAAGCCGCGATTACCACAGAATTGTCAGAAATTGTAGCAGGTGCAGCGGCAGTTTAATGCCGTCTGAAGCCTGAACAGGAAATTAGGATACGATAATGAGCCAAGGCAAAATCGTACAAGTTATTGGTGCGGTGGTTGACGTGGAATTTCCACGTGACGCTATCCCGCATGTTTACGATGCCCTGAAATTGGACGAGAACGGTCTGACTCTGGAAGTTCAACAGCTTCTGGGCGACGGCGTTGTCCGTACTATTGCAATGGGTAGTTCAGACGGCCTGAAACGCGGCATGTCTGTAAGCAATACTGGTGCGCCAATCACTGTGCCGGTAGGTAAAGGTACATTGGGTCGTATTGTCGACGTATTGGGTACGCCTGTTGATGAAGCAGGTCCGATCGATACCGACAAGAGCCGCGCCATTCACCAAACTGCTCCGAAATTCGACGAGTTGTCTTCAACTACCGAATTGCTGGAAACCGGTATTAAAGTGATCGACTTGCTGTGTCCGTTTGCTAAGGGCGGTAAAGTAGGTCTGTTCGGTGGTGCCGGTGTGGGCAAAACCGTAAACATGATGGAATTAATTAACAACATCGCCAAAGCGCACAGCGGTCTGTCCGTGTTCGCAGGTGTGGGTGAGCGTACCCGTGAAGGTAACGACTTCTACCACGAGATGAAAGATTCCAACGTATTGGATAAAGTAGCCATGGTGTATGGCCAAATGAACGAACCTCCGGGCAACCGTCTGCGCGTTGCTTTGACCGGTTTGACCATGGCCGAATACTTCCGTGACGAAAAAGACGAAAACGGTAAAGGTCGCGACGTATTGTTCTTCGTTGACAACATCTACCGTTACACTCTGGCCGGTACCGAAGTATCCGCACTGTTGGGCCGTATGCCTTCTGCAGTGGGTTACCAACCGACATTGGCCGAAGAAATGGGTCGTTTGCAAGAGCGTATTACCTCTACCCAAACCGGTTCCATTACTTCCATCCAAGCCGTATATGTACCTGCGGATGACTTGACTGACCCATCTCCAGCGACAACTTTCGCCCACTTGGACGCAACCGTCGTATTGAGCCGTGATATTGCCTCTTTGGGTATTTACCCGGCAGTTGACCCGCTTGATTCTACTTCACGCCAATTGGATCCGATGGTATTGGGTCAAGAGCACTACGACGTAGCGCGCGGTGTACAGTCCACTCTGCAAATACAAAGAATTGCGCGACATTATCGCCATTCTGGGTATGGACGAATTGTCTGACGAAGACAAACTGACTGTAATGCGTGCCCGTAAAATCCAACGCTTCCTGTCTCAACCGTTCCACGTTGCAGAAGTGTTTACAGGTTCTCCAGGCAAATATGTCGCTCTGCGCGATACCATTGCCGGCTTTAAAGCCATCTTGAACGGCGAATACGACCATCTGCCTGAACAAGCGTTCTATATGGTAGGCGGCATCGAAGAAGCAGTTGAGAAAGCGAAAACCTTAAACTAAGGAGGTCGGCATGAGCGTCATGCAAGTTGAAGTGGTCAGTAGCGAGCAAAACATCTATTCGGGCGAAGCCAGCTTTGTGGTGGTTCCGACCGTTCAAGGTGAGCTTGGTATTTATCCACGACACGAGCCGATTATGAGTTTGGTACGCCCCGGCGCATTGCGTTTGACTGTTCCGGGTGAAGCTGAAGAAGTGCTGGTTGCTGTTTCCGGCGGTGTTTTAGAAGTACAGCCTGACAAGATTACCGTATTGGCAGACGTTGCCGTTCGCAGTACCGAAATGGATCAGGCACGTGCTGAAGAAGCTAAGAAAGCAGCCGAGGCAGGTGTTTCTGCAGCCAAAGATGATAAATCTCTGGCCGAAGCGCACAAAGCATTGGCAGCAGCCATTGCCCAGCTGAAAACTTTGGACTACCTTCGTTCGCAAAAAAACAAGTAATGTGGGTTCATCAAGAAAAAGCACAACGAAATGTTGTGCTTTTTTATTTGCCTGAAGATAAGCGGCTTGATATTGAAATGTCGATAGACGAGTAGATGGCAAGTTTGAAATCGAAACGCTAGAATCAGTTTTTATGACTCAATTGTTGATGGATCATTGTCAAAGCAGTTAGCCTTGTTATTTGGCTAAGAATAGCCCACTCAATCTTTTTTAACCATAAAAAGCAGGTTGGATAATTCCTAATTTATTACATCTACAAGAGAGTTGAATTAATCAGTATTGAAAATATTAGAATTTGTGGAAGTTTTTGTATAAACAAAAGGCCGTCTGAAAACCTGTTTCAGACGGCCTTTAAACCATTATGACGGTATCTGTTTATGATTGGTCGATGCTTTTATCCAACCCTTGGGTCAGACCGTTGATGTCGCCACCATTCAGTCCCAACTCTTTCAAGAGACCGTCAACCAACGGGGCTTGGCTGCGGTAGCGCAGGGCGCTGTTGACCATTTGGTCTGCAAGGCTGGCTTGTGTGGTTTGGCCGTCTGAAGCACCTTCCGCGCCGTTTGCACCACCGGCAAAGCCACCCAGACCATTGACTTGCAAAATCTTGATGTCTTCGATTTTTTCCATTGGGCGGACGGATTCGCGAATGATGTCGGGCAGGTGTTTCAAGAGGGCAAGGCGGACTTGCATTTCAACCTGCTCGACGCTCAGGACATTGGCAGCTTCGTTGACGGCGCGGGTACCTTCGGCGTCAACTTTATATTGTTGCTCTTGCGCTTGCGCCAACAGAATCTTGGCATCGGCTTCACCTTTGGCTTGAAGGCGTTGTTTCTCGGCTTCGGCTTCGGCGGCGATGCGCACGGCTTCAGCGCGGTCTTGTGCAGCTTGTTTTTCGGCTTCAGCGGCGACGGTGAGCGAAATCGCGTCTTTTTGTGCGGCTTCTTCGGCGGCAATCAATTCCACCGCTTTGGCACGCTCGGCGCGTTCGGTTTCGCGTACGGTAATCACGCTCTCTTCTTCGCGAACAGCGGCGGCGCGGGCTTTGTCGGCCTCGGCTTTGGCTTCGGATTCAGCACGCGATTTCTCGGCAACGGCGATGGCGCGGTCTTGCTCGGCCAATTCGATGGCTTTGCGGCGTTCAACCTCTGCCTGCTCGACGGCTTGGGCTTTGCGGATGTCTTCGTTTTTAATGTCGCGTTCGGCGGCAATGCGTTTCAAATCCACTTCGCGTTCTGCGGCAATTTTGGCTTCTTCCGCCTCACGTTTTTTCTGAGATTCTTGTTCGGCAATGCTGGCCTCTTGTTCGGCGCGGCGGACGGCAATCTCACGCTCTTGTTCGAGTTTGGCGTATTCTTCTTCGCGCGAGATTTTCAGGCGTTGTTGCTCGGCTTCGAGGTTTTTGGTTTTAATCGCCAAGTCGGTGTCTTGTTCGATTTCGTTACGTTTTTTGCGGCGGCCTTCGATGGTTTCGGTCAGTTTGGTCAAACCTTCCGCGTCAAACGCATTTTGTGGGTTGAAGAACTCAAAGCTGGTTTGGTCGAGGCCGGTCAGGGAAACGGTTTCGAGTTCGAGACCGTTTTTGAACAAGTCTTCGCTCACGACTTGTTGTACTTTCTGAACGAAATCAACACGTTTTTCATGCAGCTCTTCCATCGCCATTTCGGCGGCAACGGCGCGTAGGGCATCAACGAATTTACCTTCGACGAGGTCTTTCAATTCGTCGGGAGACATGGTTTTCATACCCAGCGTTTGTGCGGCGGTCGCAATGCTCTCGGCGCTGGGTTTGACACGGACGTAAAATTCAGCCATTACGTCGACGCGCATACGGTCGCGGGTAATCAATGCTTGTTGGGCAGCGCGGCGCACTTCGAGGCGCAATGTGTTCATGTTGACGGGGATGATTTCGTGCAGCACGGGCAGCACCATCGCGCCGCCGTTCATGATGACTTTTTCGCCGCCGAAACCGGTGCGTACGAAGGAGACTTCTTTGCTGGCGCGGCGGTACAGACGGGTCAGGATGAGGCCGAGTACAATTAGCGCGACGAGTATGACGCCGGCGATGGTGCCGATGGAGACCAAATTCATGGTTTTTCCTTTCTTCTTGTTAATATGCCTTTGAGGGCGGTGGATTCAGAAGGCTTTGAGGGAAAGAGGCCGTCTGAAAGGGTTAAAAATATGGGTTGAAATAATAGGGTGGTTGTTTTTCTAATTGTTATTTCAAATTTCCAGATGGTGAGGATAGGGCGGTAAAGTATCTATTTTTCCCGTATCGATGAATCAGTGGTTTCAGACGGCCTCAATCCACCAAGCTTCCGCTCGGATTTAAAATCGCTTTAAATGTATTTCCGTCCAACGACACCAGCAATACCGCATCGCCTTGTTTCAATACATCATCAGAGTCAGGCTCTACCATCACATAATGCTGTTGGCCGTAAGCATCTTTCACGCGCACCTGCGCCGCATTGCCTACCCGAGCTTCGCCCAATACCACCGTGCCGACGCGGCCGATTAAACTTTCCTGTGAAACGGCTGTGGTTTCATCTTTCGGCATAATTTTGTACAAACCGCTAGCCGTCACGCGTACCAAGGGCAGGGAAAGAAACCAAACGATGACTGCTGCCAGCGTGCCATTCAGATAACTGCCGAATACAGTGGCAAAGGCCGTCTGAAACAGATAACCCGTCAGTCCGTATACGGCAAGGAACACCACCATCAACATCAATACCGGGATACGTCCGACATACAGCCAGCTCAGGAAACGCACGAATATGCCTGCATCCGCCACATCCAATCCGACCTCGGCGTGCGCAGTTTCGGTCAGGCTGTCGGGCAACAGGTTGTCCAACCAGTCGCTAATACCGCCTGCCAGCATGGAAATGACTTCAAACACACCGAGCAAAACCATCAGCGCAATGGCAATGCCGAAGATTTCAGTTTCGGGGGCGTTGATTAAATTCCACATATTGCATTTCCTTATTCTTTTTAATTTTCAGACGGCATATATTTTATTTTAAAGTTAAGCCAATTGGATATGGATATTTTTATTAATTTGTTGCAACCAACTGGATTTTCCCCAATCTGGCATCTTTTTGTTATTGAAGCGTGTATGGTTTTCTTTTTTCAGACGGCCCTGTGAGGATAGAGGCCGTCTGAAACCGCGATTTCCTCAATATGGCTTATGATTTCGCCTTCAACGCCGCCAATCGTTCGGCAATGCGGTTGTTGCGGCTTAAGTCTTCCAATTCCTTCAATTTTGCCAATTGCGCCGCATCGGTGCTGCTGTGTACCGCGTTTTGACGGCCCATCACGCGGTCGAAAGCGTTGCCGCTTTTTTCGGCATCACGGGCGATGCGGTTGAGGTCGCTGCCGCCTGCTGCTTTGCCTGCGCCCGCGTTCTGCTGTGCGGCGCGCCAGTCTTGCAACTGCTGCTGCATCTCGCGTTTTTTTGCCTGCAGGGCGGCGATAAAGCCTTCGAGCTCTTTTTCTTGTGCGGCACAATCGGCAATGGTGTTTTCCAAGATGGGCAGACGCGCTTCGATGTCTATCTGTTCGGCGATGCCCGCTTCGGCAAGGTCGTCACGCCCAGCGGCTACGGCAGCTTGCAGATTGGAGTCGATGGCTTCGTGGCGGTTGCTTTCATCGGCCATTTTCTTGGCGGCAAGGTGTTTCTGCGCCAACACTTTGCCCAACTCGGCGCGTACTTCGTCCACCGCCCGCTCGATTTCGCGGATGCTCTCGTTCATGACTGCTTCAGGTGCAAGGTTCTCCGCCGCATCAATCAGGGCATGAAAACCGCCGCTTACCAGACGGCCTACTCGGCGGGATAGGGTTTCGCTCATTTGGATTTCCTTTCACTAAAATGTGTTTGTTTCATTTGGTATGGAGGCAGTCTTAAACTTCATTTGCCTGCTGCACAATCTTCGCCAGTTTCAAAGTATTTTCAAGCTGTTGCAGCACGGTGTCGTCATATGCCGCGCCTTTGCCGGTTACGGCGAGTTGCAAGATGCTGTCAGTCAGGCGGACGATGCGCCACATCAGTTCGCGTTCGTATTTTTTCAAATCGTCGAGGTCGGCTTCTTCGGGTAGGTCGGCGGCGAGCGTCGCACCCAAGTCGGGAAGCTGTTCAAACAACCTCGCCACGATATGCGAATGCACTCCGGCCTGTTTTTCAGCGTGCAAGATTTCGTGTTTTGCCGCTTGGAAAAATTGCTCCTGCGCCGTCAGTGCGGAGCTGTAATCGTGCGTTTGCGTATGCGCCAAGCGCGCCAGTTTGAGCAATTCGCGGATTTTTTCAGACGGCGTATTCGCACCTTCGATTTTGAGTTCGGCAATAAAATCAGCATCTTCCTGAGTGATGCGTACGCTGATTGGGATACGGTTCGTTGCATTCATATTCGTTTGTTTTGGTTTGTATTCATTTGAATACAAATATACAAGATGGGATTCTGAGGCGCAATACCTGAAACCGTATATTTATGTAAACATCAGGCCGTCTGAAACTTGATTTTCGGTTTTCAGACGGCCTTTTCCTTTATAATCCGTACATTATTTTCATACACACAGCAGGTTCTCCATGTCCAACAAACCCACTCTCCTTCTCGTTGACGGTTCTTCTTATCTTTACCGCGCCTATCATGCTATGGGGCAGAATTTGTCTGCGCCCGACGGTGCGCCGACTGGGGCGATGTATGGCGTGTTGAACATGCTGCGCCGTCTGCGGGCGGATTATGTGCACGACTATTGCGCGGTGGTGTTTGATGCGAAGGGCAAGAATTTTCGCCACGAGATGTTCCTCGACTATAAGGCGACGCGTCCGCCGATGCCGGATGATTTGCGCCCGCAGGCGGAAGCCTTGCCGGATTTGGTGCGCCTGATGGGCTGGCCGGTATTGGTGATTCCGCAAGTGGAAGCGGACGACGTTATCGGCACTTTGGCTAAGATGGCTAGCGAAGCAGGGTGGAACGTGGTGGTATCTACCGGCGATAAGGACATGGCTCAGTTGGTGAACGAGCGTGTGACGCTGGTGAACACGATGAGTGGCGAAACGCTGGACATTGAAGGCGTGAAGGGAAAATTCGGCGTGCGCCCCGACCAAATCCGCGATTATCTCGCGCTGATGGGCGACAAGGTGGACAACGTGCCGGGCGTGGAAAAATGCGGCCCGAAAACCGCGGTGAAGTGGCTGGAAGCCTATGGCTCGCTGGCCGGTGTGATGGAACACGCTGCGGAAATCAAGGGCAAGGTCGGCGAAAACCTGCAAGCCGCGCTGCCCCAATTGCCGCTGTCGTATGATTTGGTAACGATTAAAACTGATGTGGACTTGCACACCGAGCTTTCAGACGGCCTCGAAAGCCTGCGCCGCACTACGCCTAAATGGGCGCAGCTTGCGGTCGATTTCAAACGCTGGGGTTTCCGCACTTGGTTGAAAGAGGCGGAGAGCCGTATGCACGAAGCGCAAAACACAGATTTATTCGGCAGCGAGCATATCGGCGAACAAGCCGCATTGGCGATGGAAACACAGCCTGAAAAACAACCCGAACTCGCCCCAGCCCCTGAAAAACTAGATTATCAAGCCGTTACCACCGAAGCGCAGTTTGCCGCTTTGTTGGACAAATTGTCGCAGGCGGACACAATCGGCATCGATACGGAAACTACGTCCCTAGACGCGATGAATGCCGCGCTGGTCGGTATCAGCATCGCGTTCCAAGCAGGCGAAGCGGTTTATATCCCCATAGGACACAGCCTGACTGCCGCGCCCGAACAGCTTGATTTGCAAGAAGTATTAGGCCGTCTGAAACCGCATTTGGAAAACCCCGCCCTGAAAAAAATCGGGCAAAACCTCAAATACGACCAACACGTTTTCGCCAACTATGACATCGCCCTGAACGGCATTGCAGGCGATTCCATGCTCGCTTCCTATATTATTGAGAGCCACCTTGGACACGGCTTGGACGAGTTGTCCGAACGCTGGCTCGGCTTGGAAACCATTACCTACGAATCGTTGTGTGGCAAAGGCGCAAAGCAAATCAGTTTTGCTGACGTTGCCATCGGACAGGCAACTGAATACGCCGCCCAAGACGCCGATTTCGCCCTGCGCCTCGAAGCGCACCTGCGCGCGCAAATGGACGCCAAACAGCTTGAAATGTATGAAAAAATGGAGCTGCCTGTCGCGCAAGTATTGTTTGAAATGGAACGCAACGGCGTACAAATCGACCGCGCCGAACTCGCCCGCCAAAGCGCAGAGCTCGGCGCCGAGCTGATGAAGCTCGAACAAGAAGCCTACGCCGCCGCAGGCCAGCCGTTCAACCTCAACTCGCCCAAACAGCTTCAAGAAATCCTGTTCGACAAAATGGGCATCCCCACCAAAGGCCTGAAAAAAACCGCCAAAGGCGGCATTTCCACCAACGAAGCAGTGCTCGAACAGCTCGCGCCCGACTACCCCCTGCCCAAAATCATCCTGCAAAACCGCAGCCTGGCGAAACTCAAATCCACCTACACCGACAAACTGCCCGAAATGATTTCCCCCAAAGACGGCCGCGTGCATACCACCTACGCCCAAGCCGTCGCCATTACCGGCCGCCTCGCCAGCAACAACCCCAACCTGCAAAACATCCCTATCCGCACCGCCGAAGGCCGCCGCGTGCGCCGCGCCTTTACCGCACCGCAGGGAAGCGTCATCGTTTCCGCCGACTATTCCCAAATCGAGCTGCGCATCATGGCGCACCTCTCCGGCGACAAAACCCTCATCGCCGCGTTCCAAAACGGCGAAGACGTACACCGCCGCACCGCCGCCGAAGTGTTCGGCATCGCCCCCGAAAACGTCTCGTCCGAACAACGCCGCTACGCCAAAACCATCAACTTCGGCCTGATTTACGGCATGGGCCAATACGGCCTCGCCAAGTCATTGGGCATCGACAACATCTCCGCCAAAAACTTTATCGACCGCTACTTCGCCCGCTATCCCGGCGTCGCCGAATACATGCAGCGCACCAAAGAACAAGCCGCCGCCCAAGGCTTCGTCGAAACCCTGTTCGGCCGCCGCCTCTACCTGCCCGACATCCGCAACAAACGCCAACGCCCGTGCCGGAGCCGAACGCGCCGCCATCAACGCCCCCATGCAAGGCACCGCGTCCGACCTCATCAAACGCGCCATGATAGACGTATCCCGCTGGCTGGTTTCAGATGACCTGCAAAGCAAACTGATCATGCAGGTGCATGACGAATTGGTGTTGGAAGTACCCGAAGCCGAACTGGATTTAGTCAAAGAAAAACTGCCGCAGATTATGGCGAAAGTGGATGAAGGGATGTTGAACGTGCCGCTGGTGGCAGAGGTTGGCGTGGGTATGAATTGGGAAGAGGCACATTGATTATGTAACCTCATATTTTTCAGCATTCTTTTCTTATTTCAAATAAATATATTTTATTTGTGTATTTGGATTTTAAATGAATAACAGGAAAAACATAGAGTTAGCTCGAAAACTATCTTGGATATCAAAACGTGAAAAGAAAATAAATCCTTCTATGAAAAAAATTTTTACAAAATTTTTCATGGATAACTGGAAAACAAAAATATCTACTTTGTTTACTTTATGCAGTATTGCTATTCCCTTTAGCTACTTAAATTACATAAACTCTAATTATTTATTTTATGATGCTTTGTCGTCGTTTAAAAGCATGGATAGGGGCTTTTATATTATTTTTTCCATAATTATTATATTTGTTTTGGTTATTCCTTTGCTTTTTTTCTTCTTTGTACTTTTTTTATTCTGAAATCAAAATTTAGATATATAAAAGATAAAAAAATATTGGTTAAATTCAATAATCTTTTTCATTATAACGCCGATTATATCGATATTTTTTTAATAATTACAGCATATTTTTTTATGATTATAGTAGTTTACAAATAACTAATATCTTCCTAATTATGGTATTAGTGCCATCAGTTTTATGTCTTTTTTTATGCTTTCAGATTGATACTTTTTGTCTAAATATCCAATAGAATACTCAATAGAAGAAAAAAACTGTTTGTGGAATACTAAAATCTAATGTTTTTCAAGTCTGCTTGTATTATTGCCTTATCCCTTTTTAATATTTAACTTTTTTTATTTGTAGTATTTTATTTTATATTAATCTTATCAGTATTACCTAAGGATTTTTCCTGAGTGGCTAATGATATTAATAGATTTGGATAATTTTTTTAGGCTTTTTAAACCAGTTTTTATATTCTATAATACTAATATTTATCTATATTGCTTCAAGCTTTTAGACATAATTTCTTAATAAGAAATAATCAAAAAAATTAACTCCTATACATTATTTAAAAAGAAAGCGTTATGGTAATTCTATCAGCTTTTTCTTATTTTTATTAATTTTAATTAAATTTATGCCTGAATATCCTAATTTTATCATTAATCCTATGCGCGCACTTGGATATATTGAAGATAAAAGAGATGCAAGATGGTACTCTATTGATAATAGATTTATAGAATGGAATAACTTTCAAGCGTTATTCTTAGATAAGAAAATAATCTATACGCAAGATCAAGTATGCTATAAAAAAGATTTTGATTTATCTAAGCTATCTAAAAAAGAAAAAATTCCATTTCATTTATACGGGTATATGGCTTGGAACACTGGGAATACTAGGATCTTCTGTCCTGTCTCGATTTCAATAGGAAAAGATATAGGTAGTAAATGTTGGCACATACCTAGCCAATATATAAATTTGATACCTAAAGAATAGCCAGCCGTAGGTTGGATACTTGTATCCAACCAAAGCCTCAACTATCTCAAAAGCTATCAGATTCAAGAATTCAACCTACCAAGACCGTAACCGCGTGCGTGCCTTGAAACCCCAAAAAATATCCGAGGCCATCTGAAAATCCCTAAATATTTTTAGACGGCCTTTTTGTATTTTTTCCGTTTTCTGTATTATTCATATTGATTTAAACACTCTTTCTTGAAAGGTAAAAATAATGTCGCTCACTTTAAAATCTGTTCTGATCGCCGATTTGCTCCTTTTTGCATTCCCAGCCGCTGCCCAAGATATTCCGCAAGCGTTTCAAGGCAAATGGGCCGGGCGTTCTGAAGGGAAGGTATCGCCCAAACATATAAGGGCTTTATGTGCCATGGGTTATGATGAAAACGCTGCTATGGATAATGTCGATGTGTCGGAAGATAGCGGCTTTTATATTGAAATAGGTAAAAAATCAATTGAATTAAAGGGTTGGGAATGGGGTGCGAAATATACGAAACTGAATTATCGAATTTATTCGACCGATAAAATTGCAGGTACGGCACGCGTTCGGGATGAGCAGCCGGAGCTAGGTACGCAGATTTATAACGATAATTTTGAGTTTTCTTTAAACCGAGGCGTGCTGACGCAAAGATTCCGTGATTACTCGACGGACGGCTCAGGCAAAAAAGTTTGGCTGACGCGTACGCTGATGCGTTGCAAATAATATTCGGTAAATCATTGCTTATCTGTTGATGTATTCATGATACATAAAGGAAACATGCTTAAGGCCGTCTGAAAATCCCTAAATATTTTCAGACGGCCTTTTTTATTCCGATTCTCTACATTCTATTCGCCGTATGCTTTTATTCTCGGCCGTTTGTCTCTTTTTTTCATGAATAATGTTGCCGGTGTTACAATCGGCATATTCTTATTGTTATCAAACAGGTGTTTTATGCAGTTTTTTGGCCTGCTTATTCCTATTATGATCGGCTATTTTCTTGATGAAATGGCCACGGGCGTGATTATTGGGTCGTTGTTTTGGCTGGTTGCTTGGTCAATCGCGAAACAGCGTCAAGAAGAGCGTTTGGCTGAATCTGCTACGGCAGGCGACAGGATGCAGAAGCTGGAGCAGGAAATCGAGCTGCTGAAACGGCGTTTGTCGGTGTTGGAGCATGAGGCTGTCCGTGATGAGGTGAAGGTAGGGCAGGGGCTTGAGGTTCGGGCTGTTGCCGATGTTCAGACGGCCTCTGAGCCGCTTCATGTTCGGGTTGAGCCTGAGGCGGAAGCTGCGCCTGTTAAGCAGAAGATTGAAGAGGCGTTTGCCCCTTCTTTTTCTATACCTATTGATCCTGTTTCTGCCAAGGCTGCTGCTTCGTCTGAGCCTGTTGTGGAAGAAGTTGTCGAGGCGGTTGCTCCGGTTGCTGCTGAACAAGCAGGGCTGTCTAAAAAAGAGGCTGTTGTTGCTTCGATGCCGTCTGAAAACGAAGATGCGCCATCGCGTCAATTCGTTATCCATAAAAATCAGGCGGAAGGCGGAGAATACAAGTTTTCCGACAATCCGATTGTCGCTTGGTTCTTGCGCGGTAATCCGCTGTTGAAAACCGGTATTGTGGTGCTGTTCCTCGGCTTGGCTTTTTTGCTGCGCTATGCCTCCGAGCGGGTTCATGTGCCGGTGGAGCTGCGTTATCTGACTGTGGCAGGCGCGGGTTTGGCGGCGGTGGTCGGCGGCTGGAAGCTGCAAAGCCGTAAGCGTGAATATGGCTTGGTGTTGCAGGGTTTCGGTGTGGCGGTGATGTATTTGACGGCGTTGGCGGCGTTGAAACTGCATCCGCTGCTGCCTGTGTCGGTCGTGTTCGGGCTGATGGTGGCGATGGTGGTACTGATGGCGTGGTTGGCGGTAAGGCAGAATGCGCAGATTATGGCGCAGGTTGCTTTAATCGGCGGTATGGCCGCGCCTTTGCTGACTTCAGACGGCAGCGGCAATTATTTGGTGCTGTTTTCTTATCTTGCCCTGCTCAACGGCGGTGTGGCCGCGATTGCTTGGTTTAAGGCATGGCGTCCGCTGAACCTGACGGGTTTTGTCGCTACTTTTGCCATTGCCGCGCTGTGGGGCATGCGAAGTTATACGCCGCAACATTTCGCCACTACCGAGCCTTTCTTGATTTACCACTGGCTGCTTTATACCTTTATCGCGTATCTGTTCGCACGCCGTAAGCTGACGGAAAACAGTGAAGACAGCGTTACGCCGATTGCCGACAATGCGACTTTGGAAGAAATCGGCAAGAGTATTTATACACACGGCCTGCGCGTGCATGTCCTCGACCATACTTTATTGTTTGGCACGATGGCGGCGGCGTTCGGCCTGCAATACCGCATGGTGGAGTATTGGCCGTCTGCGGATGCGCTTTCCGCATTGGGTTTTGCCGCTGTTTACGGATTGGCCGCGCTGCTGCTGAAACGTCAGCAGGGGCTGTATATTTTGCGTCAGGCGTTTTTTGCGTTGGCGGTGTTGTTCCTCACGATTGCCGTTCCGCTTTATTTTGAACCGAGCAATACGGTTATCTTGTGGAGTGCCGAATCCGCACTGGTTTATTTCTTCGGTTTGCGCCAACAGCGTCCGCATATCCGTTTGGGTGCGCTGATGGTTTATCTCTTGGCGACGCTGATTCAGTTGGGCAATTATCAGGGTTTCGGCACGGATACCGTTTTGGAAGGGCAGTGGTTTACAACGGTTGTGGTGTTGCTTGGCGGAGCGGCGATTTATTTATTGTGGAATTTCTTGCGGCGCGAAGGTTCGGCGCAATGGGAAAAATCCGTTCAGACGGCCGTGTTGTCTGCCGCCTTGCTGTACATCTCTATTTTGCCTTTGCTTTTCTTGGCCGACCAAGGCAGCATTGTCGCTCTTTCCGCTTTGGCGGCGGCGTGGGCATTCTGCCGACGCAAACACGAGCCGAATGTGTTCATCACATTTGCCTTGGGCAATGTATTGTTCGCCCTGTTGCTGCAAGCCGGCATCATTTATGAATCCCAAGGCTTCCTGAGCCATCTGTACCTTATTGCCGCTACGCCTTTGCTGTTTGCGGCTGCCTACGCGCTGCAATATCCGCGCGTGCCGGTTGCAAGCGAAAAGCCGGAAGGAAACGAGGTTTACTTTGCACAGGTTTCAGGCTGGATCATCCTGCTTACTGCGTTGGCGACAGGCAGCTACGCCCTCTATATGCAATGGACAGGCGAGGAAACCCTGTTTATCGAGTTGTGGATGTGGCCGATATTTGCCGGCTTACTGCTGTTTGCCAAACGTTTGAAATGGGAAGAGCTGTTGCAGGCAAACTTGGCATTCCTGCCCGTGTTTGCCCTGCATTTCGTCTTCTACCATACCGAACACGCATGGACAGCAGCCGCAGCCTACCGCTTGCCGCCGCCACCGTGTTGAACTTCATCATTCTGAACAATTATCCGCGCCCTGATCTGATTTGGCTGCACAAACTCAATATCACGATACTCGGCATACTATGGACGCTTTGGACCGCGCTGTATATCGGCGGCCTCCTCTCCGACGTTTGGACTCAGCTTTCATGGTTGGTCGTGCCTTTGGCGATGTGGATTGTTTTCCATACGCAGCGCCAACGCGCATTTTTCAGACGGCATCAAACCATTTATCAGCATTTCGCCTTGCCGTTGTGCGCCCTTGCCGCCGCCTGTTGGATGCTGTGGACCAACTTCTCCACGCCGTTCCAACCTTCGCCGTTGCCGTATATTCCCGTGCTTAACCCAGTAGAACTCGCCAGTGCCGGTATGCTTTGGTTTGCCCTGCGATCCCTGCCCGACGCCTTGCCGCCCGACCTTCGCCGTACCACGGCAACCACAGTCGCCTCCTTGGCATTTATGCTGATCAGCGCAGGCGTGATGCGCGTATGGCATTTCTACGACGGCATCACTTGGCGTCTCGACATCATGCTCCAATCCTTCGGCCTGCAAGCCAGCCTCTCCGTCGTTTGGGCAGTAACCGCCATCATCTTGATGGTACTCGGCAACCGCCGCAAACAGCGTTCCTACTGGATGACAGGCGCGACGCTGATGGGCATCGTAGTCGTCAAACTCTTCCTGATCGAGCTTTCCAACAGCGGCGGTATCGCGCGCATCGTCTCCTTCATCATCGTCGGCCTGTTGCTGCTTCTGGTCGGCTGGTTTGCACCCGTTCCGCCCAAAGCAGAGAATGATGGAGAACACAAAGCCTAATCATTAACTTCAAATAAAAAGGCCGTCTGAAAGCAGCGTTATCTGTTTTCAGACGGCCTTTATTTTTTTAGAAGGTAGCATCTGCTTTGTCCTGGAATGTCTAATCGTATTGAGTTATGATGCCTTTTAATATATAAATGGATACGCCGTAGGCCGTCTGAAAAAAGAAAACGGGTGCAACCCGAATATCCGCATACCACGCATAATGCGCCCGACAGACTGACTATGGGCGGACACATAAAGATAAAAACCGCTACCGAAGGAAATAGAAAATGCCTAACCGCAATGAGCTTCCCTTAATTTATTCTTGTTCCGGATGTTCCGATGTGGCGCAGCTGGCCAACAACACAGCCGTGGCGCTCGACCATGCCGGAGAATTTGAAATGTCGTGCATTTCCGGCGTGGGCGGCAAAGTCGCACCGTTGGTGCGCAAAGCGCAGTCCGGACGGCCGATGTTGGTTATTGACGGCTGTCATCTGCATTGCGCCAAATCGTGTTTGGAAATGTGGGCGTTGAAATCCCGGAAGGGCATCATGTGAAACTATACGAACTGGGCTACAAAAAACGCTTTGGCAAAAGCTATGACGAGGCTACGGTAGAAGAAGTTTATCAATATGTTTTGACGAAGAAGGGCGATGTATTGAGCAGTTAACGACTTTTAATAATAAAAAATTTAATCAAGAGGAAACAATCCATGGAACAATTATTTATTCCCGGCAGTATTATTGCCGATTATTTTTATCTCGGCCTTTTCCTGCTGGTTGCCGCGTCTTTGATTGCGGGCTATGTCGATGCTATTGCGGGCGGAGCAGGGCTGATTTTGATTCCCGCATTTTTGATGGTAGGTTTACCGCCTCAGGTCGCGTTGGCACAGGAAAAATTGGTGAGTACCATCGGTACGGTGGCTGCGATTAAAAATTTTATGAAGAGCAGTTCGATCGTATGGCATATTGTGCCGGTTGGCATTGTTGCGGCTTTAATTGGGGCATTTGTTGGTGCAAAAGTCATTTTGATTCTTCCGGTGGAAACCATCAATTACATTATTCTTGCGTTTTTGCCCATAGGCTTGCTGGCAACTTTGTTTAAAGGTGTTTTGCTGAAGAAAGAAGACGAGCGTGGCGAGATAAAAAAATCCGTTATCGCCGTATTTTTAACTTGTCTGATTGTTGGTTTTTATGACGGTTTTTTTGGCCCGGGTACAGGTAGTATTTTCATCATTGCTTTGTTTGTCATTAACAAATTGTCGTTGTTGCAGGCTTCGGCTACTTCCAAGATTTTCAATTTTGCTTCTAACATCGGGGCATTTGTTGCCTTCTTGATAGCAGGGAAAATGGCGTTCCTAATCGGAATCCCGATGATTTTGGCAAATTTGTTGGGCAACCATTTTGGCAGCCTCCATGCTATTAATTCAAACGGAGAAGTTATTCGTAAGGTTTTGGTCGTAACGGTTTTGCTGATTATCGTTTCAATGGCATATAAGGCTTTTTCGGCTTAATAGGTAGATGTTAAAAGGCCGTCTGAAAATTTTTCAGACGGCCTACTTTTTATTAGTTATCTAAAAACTCATCTTCATGCCGCAAGCTGCGGATAAAGGTTTCAAAATTTGGGGCAAGTTCGACTATTTCAAAATCCCATTCTTGTTCGACAAGCACCACTTTCGGCTCTCCGTCTTTTTCACACTCTCGATAGTCCAAGGCAAACATGGCATGTCCTGCAGATGGGTCGTTAGCAAAATACACGCCGATAGGCGGATATTCCCATTCTTCCAGCCAAAGTTTTTGCCCCATCGCGCCGCACAGACTCCCTTCTTTTTCAAAACCGATTCCTGATACCTCGCAAATTTGCACATGATCTTCCGCCCACGAATTTCTCTGAGTAGTCGGAAAGCAGTTTTTGATAAATATCCCGCCGTTTTGTACTGCCATCAATGCAATAAAACTTTGTGGCAATTTATAGCCTAGCTCACTTTCTACAGCAGCCAAAATCTCAGGGGTAAATGGGGCTTCTTTGTAGTCCTTATCCGCCCAACTATTAGATTCCCAAACGGAGGACAAATCAAAATCTTTAAAAACTTGGGGCATAATGTTCTTCCTTATTGATTTCAGTTATAACAGGTGGGTGGATATTTATACCCGACTTTTACCGTCTGTCATTCCCGCCTGCGCGAGAATGACGGCGGAGGTTTGGGCAAAATTTGCTGTCACCGGATTCAGACGGCCTATGCCATCTTCCTTTTCACATCTCTTCCAGTTTCGCAAACTTGGTGTCCAGCTCTTTTACGCCCTGTTTGCCGAAGTTGATGGTCAGTCGGGCGGATTCGCCTTTGTCCACGGCATCGATAATCACGCCGGTGCCGAATTTGGCGTGGCGGACGTTTTGGCCGATGCGGAAGCCTGCGTAGGTTTGCGGCTGTTTGTAGTCGTCGATGATTTGTCTTTGGGCGCGGCGGTTTGGCGCGTGTTGCCGTAGCTGTCGTAGGTGGGTTTTTTGACGGACAGGTAGTGCAATACTTCGGGCGGGATTTCTTCGACGAAGCGGGAGACGATGCCGAATTGGGTTTGTCCGTGCAGCATGCGTTGCTGCGCCATGGTGATGTAGAGGCGTTTTCGGGCGCGGGTGATGGCGACGTACATGAGGCGGCGTTCTTCTTCGAGGCCGCCGCGTTCGGCAAGGCTCATTTCGCTGGGAAAGCGGCCTTCTTCCATGCCGGTGAGGAAGACGGCGTTGAATTCCAAGCCTTTGGAGGCGTGGACGGTCATCAGTTGGACGGCTTTTTCGCCTGCGCCTGCTTGGTTTTCGCCGGATTCGAGGGCGGCGTTGCTGAGGAAGGCGAGGATGGGGAAGGCGGGGTCGTCTGAAATGTTTTCGGGCAGGGTTTCAAAGTTGCTGTCTTCTGGTTTGAACTCGATGGCGGCGTTGACGAGTTCGTCGAGGTTGTCGAGGCGGTCTTGGTTGTCGCCTTTTTGGGTTCGGTAATGTTCGGTCAGGCCGCTGTCTTTGAGGATGCCGACGATGATTTCGGACAGGGGCATTTGTCCGACTTGGTTGCGCAGGGCTTCAATGAGGCGGACGAAGGCGGCGATTTTGGTGGCTTTTGCGCCGGTATTGCAGGCTGCCTGCCAAAGGGTGATGCCTTGTTCGTTTGAGGCCGTCTGAAGGTTTTCAATGGTGCGTGCGCCGATGCCGCGCGGTGGGAAGTTAATCACGCGCAAGAGGGCGTTGTCGTCGTCGGGATTGACGGCGAGGCGCAGGTAGGCGAGTGCGTGTTTGATTTCTTGGCGTTCGTAAAAGCGCAGGCCGCCGTAGATTTTGTAAGGGATGCCGCTGCGGAACAGGCTTTGTTCGATAACGCGGGATTGGGCGTTGCTGCGGTAGAGGACGGCGATTTCGTCCAAATCCCAGCCTTCGCGTTCGAGGGCTTTGGTTTCATCCACGATGAATTGGGCTTCTTCGAGGTCGGTAAAGGCGGAGTAGTAGCGGATTTTGTCGCCTGCTTCGGCGTCGGTGCGCAGGTTTGCCGAGGCGTTCGTCGTTGTTTTCGATAACGGCGTTGGCGGCGGCGAGGATGTTGCCGACGGAGCGGTAGTTTTGTTCGAGCTTGACGGGCGCATCGATGTGGAATTCTTCCATCAGTGCGGTCATGTTGCCGACGTGCGCGCCGCGGAACCGGTAAATGCTTTGGTCGTCGTCACCGACGGCAAAAACGGCCGCGTTGTTGCCGGCAATCAGTTTCAGCCAGGCGTATTGCAGCTTGTTGGTGTCTTGGAACTCGTCAACGAGAATGTGATTGAAGCGGTTTTGGTAGTGTTGGCGCAGGATTTCGTTGTTTTGCAGCATTTCGTAGCTGCGGAGCATGAGTTCGGCAAAATCGACCACGCCTTCGCGTTGGCAGATTTTGTCGTATTCGGCGTAGCACTCAATCATGCGGCGCGTGTGCGGATCGGGCGCGCTCAACACGGAAGCGCGCAAACCGGATTCTTTTTGCGCGTTGATAAAGCCTTGCAATGAACGCGGCGCGATGATTTCTTCGGCGATGTTGAGGCTTTTGAGCAAGCGTTTGATCAGGGAAAGCTGGTCGCCGCTGTCGAGGATTTGGAAGGAAGAGGGCAGGCCTGCGTCGCGGTGGTGCAGGCGCAAAAAGCGGTGGCAGAGGCCGTGGAACGTGCCGAGCCACATGGCGCGGACGTTGACGGGAATCATCGCGCCCAAACGGGTTTGCATTTCTTTGGCGGCTTTGTTGGTAAACGTTACCGCCATAATGCTGTGTACGCTGGCTTGCCCGCTTTGCAAAAGCCATGCGATGCGCGTGGTCAGTACGCGCGTTTTGCCGCTGCCCGCGCCCGCCAAAACGAGGGCGGATTGCGGCGGCCAGGTTACGGCGGAGAGTTGTTCGGGGTTTAAGCCTTGCAGGAGGTTGGGGGCGGATTCGTTGGGAAACATGAAGAGGCCGTCTGAAAAGAAATGGGAATGCGATATTTTAAAGGAAATACAAAAGGCCGTCTGAAAAGATATTTCAGACGGCCTTTGTGTTGGAAGCCGATTAGAACGGACGTACTTCCAAACCGAACATACGGCGTGCGGTGTTCAGCATTTGGCAGCTGAAGCCCCACTCGTTGTCGTACCATGCGAACACTTTAACCATTTTGCCTTCGGTTACTTTGGTCAGTGTAGAGTCGAATGTGCTGGCTTGGGTGGTGTGGTTGAAGTCCATAGAGACCAGCGGCAGGGTGTTGTAACCCAAAACGCCTTTCAGACGGCCTTCTTCGGAAGCGGCTTTCATCAGCACATTGATTTCTTCGACAGAAGTCTCGCGGCTTGCTTGGAAGCTCAGGTCAACCAGGGAAACGTTGACGGTCGGTACGCGGATGGCGAGGCCGTCGAGTTTACCTTTGAGGGCAGGCAATACCAAGCCGACGGCTTTTGCTGCGCCGGTTTTGGTCGGAATCATGTTTTCCACGCCGCTACGCGCACGGCGCAGGTCTTTGTGGCGTACGTCGGTGACGGTTTGGTCGTTGGTCAGTGCGTGGATGGTGGTCATCACGCCGTTTACGATGCCGATGTTTTCGTTCAACACTTTGGCTACAGGCGCCAGGCAGTTGGTGGTACAAGACGCGTTGGAGATAACAGTCATGTCGCCGGTAATCACGTCGTCGTTTACGCCGTAAACGATGGTTGCGTCAACGTCATCGCCGCCGGGAGCGGAAATCAGTACTTTTTTCGCGCCGCTTTCCAAGTGGATTTTGGCTTTCTCTTTGCTGGTGAACGCGCCGGTACATTCCATGACCAGGTCAACGCCCAATTCGCCCCATGGCAATTCGGCAGGATTGCGGGTGGAGAAGTAAGGGATTTTTTTACCGTTGATGATGAGGTGTTTTTCATCATGGGAAACATCGGCGTCAAAGCGGCCGTGAACAGTGTCAAATTTGGTCAGGTGGGCGTTGGTCTCGATGCTGCCGCTGGCGTTGATGGCAACGATGTCGAGTTGGTCTTGCAGTTTGTAGTCGAAAATAGCGCGCACTACTTGGCGGCCGATGCGGCCGTAACCGTTGATGGCAACTTTGATACCCATGGCTTTTCCTCTTCTTTTGGGTTTGGGTTGTGGATTGAATGGCGGCAATTATAGCAAAAATGTAGTGCTGTGTAATTAATGTTTTATTGAAATTTTTTGATTCGATTATTTTTGATTGTGGATGATTAGAGTAGAAATACGGGTTTAAAATTGATTTTATATTAGGTTTTTTGTTATTTTATTTTTTATTCATTTTATTTTTGATATTTTATGCTTATTTTAAGTCATGGTGATGAAGAGTGTAGAAAAAGGCGGATTGTTTTTGTTTATATTAAACGGAATTTTGGGACGGTTTCTTGATTACAACATGCAACAGTGAAATTTCAGACGGCCCGGATGGGACGGAAGGAAAACAGGCCGTCTGAAACATTTTGATGACGGGGGATTTGAATGCGTTGGGTTGCCGCTTTTCCTTACGGGATAAGGGAAAGGCGGTTTGCGGCGAGGGCGGTTGTCAGTGGGAAGGGGAGGGAAAAACGGGGCTTGGGTGTTGTGTTTAGCTTGTATATAAAGAAGTGTATGAAGATTTTAGTCGTAGTGCATGAAGATTTTCCTTGCGATTTTAATGCAATACTGACTTGCCAACAGTGTTAAATTTTTTTACGATAAGGTCAGATTATGTTTGCATGGCCATAAGCGGTGCATTCTTTAAATACCGGATATTATCCTTGTCCGAATATCTATTTTAACCGGCCGGTTTGTCCGGCCTGATTTCTAAATATATACGCGCAAGGCCGGGAGGCCTTGACGACACTCGATTTTTAAGAGGTTCATTGTGTCAAATTCTCAATCCAGCGAACGCGCGACGTTTAGCAGTCGCCGTGCCTTTATGTTTGCCGCCATCGGCTCTGCTGTGGGCTTAGGCAACATTTGGCGTTTCCCTTACATCGCCTTCGACAACGGCGGCGGTGCTTTCGTCCTCCCTTATTTGGTTGCGCTGTTGACGGCGGGTATTCCGCTGTTGCTGCTCGACTATGCCATCGGCCACCGTTACCGCGGTTCGCCTCCTTTGGCCTTCCGCCGCCTCGGCCGTTGGTTTGAGCCGGTGGGTTGGTGGAACTTCCTGACCAACGTCATCATCTGTATCTATTACGCCGTGATTGTCGGCTGGGCGGCAAGCTATGCCTATTATTCGTTTACTTCGGCATGGGGTGCGGATCCGCAGGCATTCTTCTTCAAAGACTTCCTGCAAATGGCCGATGCCAAAGACTTGGGCTTGGACTTTGTCGGCAAAGTGGCCGGCCCGCTGATTGCCGTTTGGGTGTTTACGCTGGTGATTATGGCTTTGGGCGTGCAAAAAGGCGTAGCCGGTTCGTCCACATTCTTCATGCCGTTATTGGTGGTGATGTTTGTCATCATGGTGGGCATCGCCCTGACCCTGCCGGGTGCGGCAAAAGGTTTGGACGCTTTGTTTACGCCTGACTGGAGCCGTTTGGCGGATCCGAAAGTCTGGGTAGCCGCATACGGTCAAATTTTCTTCTCGCTCTCCATCTGCTTCGGCATCATGATTACTTATTCTTCTTACCTGAAGAAAAAAACCGACTTGGGCGGCACAGGCTTGGTTGTCGGTTTTGCCAACAGCAGCTTCGAGTTGCTCGCCGGTATCGGCGTATTTGCCGCATTGGGCTTTATGGCTCAAGCCGCAGGCAAAGAAGTCAGCGAAGTGGCATCCAGCGGTATCGGTTTGGCGTTTATCGCGTTTCCGACCATCATCAACCAAGCCCCTATGGGCGCGTTGATCGGCGTGTTGTTCTTCGGCTCGCTGGTGTTTGCGGGGGTAACTTCCATGATTTCCATCGTTGAAGTGATTGTGGCCGCGATTCAAGACAAAATGAACATCGGCCGTGTCAGCGCAACGCTGATTGCAGGCGTTCCCATGGCGATTATTTCCACCTTGCTGTTCGGTACGACCACCGGCCTACCTGTGTTGGACGTATTGGACAAATTCATCAATACTTACGGCATTGTGGCTGCCGGTTTTGTTTACGTTCTGGCGATTGTCTTGTTGAACAAGCTGCCGGAACTGCGCAACCACTTAAACGCGCTGTCTTCCATCCGTGTCGGTAAAGTGTGGACCGCCAGCGTGGTGGTGACTGTCGCTATGCTCGGCTATATGCTGTATCAAGATACCGCCGGCCTCTTAAAAGAGAATTACAGCGGCTATCCTGACAGCTTCCTCAATATCTTCGGTTGGGGCATGGTGGGCGCCATCCTCGTATTGTCGGTCTTGCTGTCGTTCTTGCCGTGGAAACACGGTCAGGGCTTCAACGTCAAAGACGAACATGAACACGAACGTGAAGGAGAAGAATAATGAGCACTTCAGCTATTGTCATGATGCTTGTCGCACTGATTGTCATTTGGGGCGGATTCATCGTCTCCGTCCTGCGCCTGCCTAAAGAATAAGGCTTGAGCAAATGAAAAGGCCGTCTGAAAGTCATTTTTCAGACGGCCTTTTTGCCGCATGGCAAGGGGATGGAAGAGGGGGGATCATCTTGGTGGACGGCATGGGCGAGATTTTTAATAATGGATGACCGGGTATGATGTATAAATTATATCTATTTGTTTTAAAAAGATTTAAATCCGATTATCGTGTTAATAAACCGTTGTTCCCTTCAATCTTTGCCCGCTGTTTTCTTTGTTCTAGAATAAAGTCTGCAATGCCTTTTATGAGGCATTAGGTACAGTATCCGTTTATTTGTTAAGGAGAATTTTATGGCTAAAGTACATCAACCAAGTAAAGAAGGTGATTCTGAAGATTTTGTTATCCGCCTCGATCCGCGCGAATGGGATGGCACTTTTTCAGGAGAAGGAAAAGGACCTAATGACGGCTATGATGATGACCATACCATCCGCCTTGATCCGCGCGAATGGGACGGTACTTTTTCAGGAGAAGGCAAAGGGCCTAATGATGGCTATGACGATGATCATACCATCCGCCTCGATCCGCGCGAGTGGGACGGTACTTTTTCAGGAGAAGGCAAAGGTCCTAATGACGGCTATGACGATGATCATACCATCCGCCTTGATCCGCGCGAGTGGGACGGTACTTTTTCAGGAGAAGGTAAAGGGCCTAATGACGGCTATGATGATGACCATACCATCCGCCTCGATCCGCGCGAATGGGACGGTACTTTTTCAGGAGAAGGCAAAGGTCCTAATGACGGTTATGATGATGACCATATCATCCGCCTTGATCCGCGTGAGTGGGAAGGTTTCGAGCCTGCGCAGCCGGCCGCGAAGCCGATATTGGAATCCAAAGCTTTCGATGGCGATGAACTTTTGAGCCGTGCGTTTGGTGAGGCTGATCCTATTGATTCTTCTGCCGGTCTTTCCTCAGACAATGCGACCTATTCAAGCAATGGTACAGGTTCATCTGCGTTGGATACCATTCATGATTTAGCAGAGGCTTCTATTTCAAACTGTAATCGTTCCATAATATAAAAGGCCGTCTGAAACCAATATATGTTTCAGACGGCCTTTTGTGTATGGTCATCAGGACGGGGCCTAACTCATCATCCAGATTACCAAATGCACCATGGTCGGGCCAAACAATACCATAAATAGTCCGGCCAAAATCATGGTCAGGCTGGCCATCACGCCTTCGGTTTCGTGGCGTTGTCCGGCGCGCGATGTGCCGAAGCCGTGGGCGGCATTGCCGAATGCCACACCGTTGGCGGTGTGGAAACGGATGCGGGTAAAGGCCAAAAACAGGTCGCCGAATATCATGCCGACAAAGCCGGTGATGATGGTGAACAGGGAAACGAGCGAGGCGGAGCCGTGGATCTCGCTGGCGAGGACGACGGCAAACGGGGTGGAGATGGAGCGCGCCATCAGGCTGTTGGTCACTTCGTTGTTGAAGTGAAACATATGGCTCATGAGGAATGCGCTGACTACACCGACAAACATGCCCACCATAATGGCAATGGAGAGGATGGGCAGCTGGCGGCGGATGACTTCGCGGTTTTCATAAATGGGGACGGCAAAGGCAACGGTAACCGGAGTGAGCAGGAAGACGATGCCTTGGGTATATTTATGGTAGGTGTCGTAATTGACGCCGAATGCCAGCAGCAGGAGGATGGTGCTGACGGAGACGGTAACGACGGGGGAGAAAATCATTAAGGGTTTTTTGCGGTGGATTTTTTTGGCAATGACATAGGCAAAGCAAGTCCAGATGAAGCAGGCGAGGGCGGTGTAGTCCATTTTTATTCTCTATTTTTAGGAGTGGAGTTTTCTGTAGAGGCGGCGTTTCCAGCGGTAGCAGAAATCGAGGGTCAGGGCGGTGCTGATCATCACGAGCGCGGTGCCGACGGCGATGGTCAAAATCAGCTGCCAACCTTCGGACATCAGCAGGTCTTGATATTGCAAGACGGAAACCATGATGGGGATGAAGAAAAAGACGAGTTCGCCCAATGCCCATTTTGCGCCGCGGTCAACCATGCCCGGGCGGATGATGCCGAGCCCCAAAGGGCGAGCATGAGGAACAAGCCCAATACGCCTGAAGAAATAGGCAGATGCGTGAAGCGGACGATAAGGTCGGAGACGCCCCATACTGCGCCGATGATGGCAAGCTGCAAGGCCGTCTGAAAAAATCTGGTGAGGGAATCCATGATGTGGGTGTGTGTTGAATGAAAGGCTTGATTATAGAAACCTGGTTTCTGCATAATATGAATTATTAAACGAATAATCATGCCTTAGAGGAATAATGGACTTCAAAAGCCTGTATTGTTTTGCCGAACTCATCCGCCTGCAAAGTTTTTCGGCCACGGCTTCCGCGTTGAATTTGACGCAGCCGACGGTCAGCAAAATCATTCAGGCTTTGGAAGAAGAATTGGGCGTGCCGCTTTTGTGCAAAGAAAACGGACGCAAAAAGCGGCAGGTGCAGCCGACCGCAATCGGCGAAGAAGTCTATCGCCACGCGTTAAACCTTCTACACGAACGCGATTTGCTGCTGGCCTGCATTGACGATTACCGCCATGTCAAAAGCGGGACGCTGCGTTTGGGCTTGGCTTTGTTTGGCAGCGATTTGCTCAGTCATGCGCTGTTTGATTTCCACCAAAAATGGCCGGACATCGAATTGTCGTTTTTGGAACAAGGCTCGCTCGCCATCGAGCAATCATTGCGCAACAACGAACTTGATGCCGGGCAGCTGCTCGCGCCGGTTCACGAAGACTTCGACAGCATTACCTTGTGCAACTATCCGCTGGTGGTCTTGATGCCGAAAAGTCGGGCGAGACACGATGCGCTGACGCTCAAAAGCCTGCAACACGAGCCCTTCATCCTGTTCGGCGCCGGCTTTTCCCTCAACGAAACCATTCAGACGGCCTGCCGTAATCAAGGTTTTACCCCCAACGTTGTCTGCCGTACCGGACAATGGAATTTGGTCGCCGACATGGTGGCGCACAATATGGGCATTGCCCTGCTGCCCGAATACTATGCCCGAAAAATCAATCCCGATGTCTTTGCCGCCATTCCTTTGGTCGAACCCGAAATCCGCTGGCAGCTCACCATGGCATGGAAAAAACACCAACGCCCGACGCCGGCCTTAAGGGCTTGGTTGGACGTGGTCAGGGAAGCGTTCGGCAGGCGAAACAAATAAAATCAAATCATCAGGCCGTCTGAAAAAAAGGAGTGTCGTTATCATCCGGTTTCAGACGGCCTTTCCCGTTAAAAATGGTAAAACGGCCTAAAAAAGAGTAGAATATGCACCGTTTACAACTCTGCGCCTCTCAGCAGGCTCGAATTATGGACCTTCCCAGTTCGCCTTTGAACTTCCCATCAGACACACAACAACCATAATCATCCCGCCGAAATGCCTCCCCGCGTCCGGCGGGCGGAGCATTTATGAGCATCGAACAAACCCCTCCGAATCTCGACCATACCCCCGACAATGAAGCGGTGGAAGACCGCATTTCTGACGATCGCATCTCTGACGATATCGACCGCATCCACGCCTTATGCGAAATTCTCGAGCCGTCCTTTGAACAAATCGAAGCAGGCGTGCCGATTGAAGACGAAAGCCTGCGCGACAAGTTCACCGAGCTGACCGTCCTCTTGGCCGAGCTGCACCCTGCCGACGTGGCCGCCGTCTTGGAATCCCTGCCGCCGCGCGAGCGTAACATCGTCTGGCTTTTGGTCGCCCCGGAAGACGACGGCGAAGTGTTGCTGGAAGTATCCGACGCCGTACGCGAAACGTTGATCGAGTCCATGGACAAAGACGAGCTGTTGGCCGCCGTCGATGATTTGGACGCAGACGAATTGGCAGAACTGGCAGACGACCTGCCGCACCAAGTGGTGTACGAAGCGCTGCAAACGCGTGATGAAGAAGAACGCGAGCAGGTCAAAGCGGCGATGTCTTACGAAGACAACCAAGTCGGCGCGATTATGGACTTTGAATTGGTCAGCATCCGCGCCGATGTGACGTGTGAAGTCGTATTGCGCTACTTGCGCCGTTTCGACAGCTGCCCGACCATACCGACAAGATTTTCGTGGTCGATGAAAACGACGTGTTGCAAGGCGTTCTGCCCATCCGCAAACTCTTGGTCGCCGACCCCGAAGACATGGTGGCGGACGTGATGGCCACCGATGTCGTGCGCTTCCGTCCCGAAGACGATGTGGAAGAAGCGGCACAGGCGTTTGAACGTTATGACTTGGTCACCGCGCCGGTTGTCGATGAAAACAAAAAGCTGATCGGCAGGATCACCATTGACGAAATGGTGGACGTGATCCGTGAAGAATCCGAAGCCGACATGTTTAACATGGCCGGTTTGCAAGAAGAAGAGGACTTGTTCGCCCCGATTTGGGACTCGGTGAAAAACCGCTGGATGTGGCTTGCCATCAACCTGTGTACCGCCTTTATCGCCAGCCGCGTAATTGGCGCATTTGAAGGCAGTATCGAGAAAATCGTCGCACTGGCTGCGCTGATGCCCATCGTCGCCGGCATCGGCGGCAACTCCGGCAACCAAACCATCACCATGATCGTCCGCGCCATGGCAATGGGACAAATGACCAGTACGCAGGCAGGCCGCCTGCTGAAAAAAAGAAGTCGGCGTCGCCCTCGTCAACGGCATTATTTGGGGCACGGTAATGGGCGTGATTTCATGGCTGCTCTACGGCAACATCGGCATCGGTTTGGTCATGGTGGCCGCGATGACCTTGAACCTTTTGCTGGCCGCGACCGTCGGCGTCCTCATTCCCGTCATGATGGACAAAGCCGGACGCGACCCGGCATTGGGCAGCTCGGTGCTGATTACCGCGGTTACCGACTCCGGCGGCTTCCTGATTTTCTTGGGATTAGCAACCATGTTCCTGTTGTAATAGGAAAAAAAAGACGTGTTCGATACGTCCTTTTCAAACCGTTTAAAAGGCCGTCTGAAATTTCAATTTTCAGACGGCCTTTGCTGTTTTTTAAAGCTTTACATCATGAGGGCGTTTAGTTTTGGGGCTGACGTAGATTAGCCCCTTGTTTAAAGCGAAGTCAGAAAAGTCAGAAATCCCAATATCACGCCGACTGCGTTGGGTATAATCAGAATCCAGTCTTTCCGGGGTTCTTTGCTCCAACCGTACAAAACCCAAATCAGACAGGATACTGCTGCAAACAGGGGTTGCCACGGCTGCGCCTTTGCCCCTTGCATATTGGCGATAATTTGGGGGATATAGGCGACAAATACGAAAATACCTATTGCCGCTCCTATGCTGCCGACAACGGTATTGAATTTTGCTTTGCTTATCATGCTGGTAAGTCTCCTTTTAATATGAAAATCGAGGCGGTAGATAATATGGGCAGGCTGACTCAGCCGAGGGAACAGCCGCAGCCGCAATGATGTTCGTGGCCTTGGCCATGTTCGTCCGAATCTTCGGCAAGCAGGGCTTCGTAGTCGCCGCTTTCAATCAGGCTGACCAGTTCTGCCGGACTTTCCGCGCCTTCTACCTAGTCGCAGGATAAATAACTCTATTCTACCGCAAAATATGTATGTCATCATCCATCATTTGGCCTTGGCTGCCGATGAGTTTTCGAGGGCTCTGTCGAGCTGGACGAAAGCTATTTCGGCGGACAGCGTAAAGGCAGACGTGGTCGAGGTGCGGCAGGAAAAGTGGTTGTCTTCGGCATTCTGAAACGCAACGGACGGGTCTATACCGTTGTGGTGGATAATGCCAAGTCTGAAACGTTATTCCCTGTCATCAAAAAGAAAATCATGCCGGACAGCATTGTTTACACGGATAGCCTGAGCAGCTATGATAAGTTGGACGTGAGCGGTTTTATCCATTACCGCATCAACCATTCCAAGGAATTTGTCGACCGTCAGAACCACATTAACGGCATTGAGAATTTTTGGAATCAGGCAAAACGTTTCTTGCGAAAATACAACGGAATCGATCGCAAATCTTTCCCGCTGTTCTTGAAAGAATGCGAATTTCGATTTAACTTCGGCACACCGTCTCAACAGCTTAAAATCCTGCGAGATTGGTGTGGAATTTAGGGCTAATCTACGTCAGCCCCTTAGTTTTTGATGACGTTTACGGCGTAATGGGCAGTAGTGTTACGGCGGGCTTGGGCGCGCATCATATAGACCTGCACTTTATATTTGCCCGATTGGGTAGCGATACCGTCAAATTTATCGCCTTGTGCCGAACCGTTAAATACGGCTTCATCGTCTTTGGGTGCCCATACGTTGAAATAGGCGTTAGGGCTGCCGGTTTTACTGATGCGCAGGCGGTCGCCCTTGCGTACGGAGAACAAATGCTCGGCGGTTTGATAGCCGGTGATTTTGCCGGAAAAACGCTGCTTGGTTTGTTTGTGTGCCGAAGCTGGTTTTGAAGCTTCCGCTTTAGGCGTGGCGGCATTTGAATAAGTGGTAAACAGTAAGGGAAGGGCGGCTAACAAGAGAAATTTTTTTCATGGGTTGGGTCTCCGAATGTGGGGCGCCAATATGGCACTCATTTTGATAACCCATCAGTATGTTCATATTTTTATAAAGCCAAAGCCGAATAGGGCAATATTCATTTTTTCAATCAGGCCGTCTGAAAACAAATATTATTCAGACGGCCTTTTCTGATAATATAACAACGAATTATTCCTTTCGGAGCCGTTATGACCTTCCCGCCACTCAAATCTCCCCTGAAATTTTACGCCGTTGTTCCCACTGCTGACTGGGTCGAGCGCATGGTCAAAGCAGGTGCCGACACGGTGCAACTGCGCTGTAAAATCCTGCATGGCGACGAGTTGAAACGCGAAATCGAACGTTGCGTCGTAGCCTGTCAAAACAGTGCAACCCAGCTTTTCATCAACGACCACTGGCGCGAAGCGATTGCCGCAGGTGCATACGGCGTGCATCTCGGGCAGGAAGACATGGACACTGCCGACCTAGCCGCGATTGAAGCTGCCGGTTTGCGCTTGGGCTTGAGTACGCACTCTGTTGCCGAACTCGATCGCGCCTTGTCCGTACAACCTAGCTACGTCGCCAGCGGTGCGATTTTCCCGACCACGACCAAGCAAATGCCGACCGCCCCGCAAGGTTTGGACAAACTGCGCGAATACGTCAGACAGGCACGCGGCACGCCCGTCGTCGCCATCGGCGGCATCGATTTGAACAACGCCGAAGATGTGCTTGCCACCGGCGTTTCCTCACTTGCCGTCGTCCGCGCCGTGACCGAAGCGGAAAATCCCGAAGCGGTGGTTAAAGCGTTTCAGGCTTTGTGGGATGAATAAGGCCGTCTGAAAATAAGAAGTCTGACAAGAGGAGCAAACATCATGAAGATTATATTGAACAATGAAACCATCACATTAAACGGCACAACCGTTGCCGACCTTATCGCCCAAACTTCGCCGCCAAAACCGTTTGCCGTTGCCGTCAATACCCAGTTTGTCGCCAAAGGCACGTATGCGGAAACGGTTTTGAACGAAAACGATAAAGTGGACATTGTGCGCCCGGTAGTCGGCGGATAAGCGGTTTTACTGCGCGTATAGCTGCGCTATTGGTTTAATGCTGAGAAAAGGAAAGAGATGTTTATCGTATCGTTGGAATATATGAAAGAATTGGCTGCGGTTGAAACCTACCTGGCCGAGCATATCGCGTATCTCGAACGGTATTATCAAGCAGGTGTATTTGTGATGTCTGGACGCAAACAGCCGCGGACAGGCGGCGTTATCCTGATGAAAGCATCAGGCAGGGAACAGGTGGAAAAGTTAATTGCAGAAGACCCGTTTCACCGAGAAGGCGTAGCGAAATACACGATTACCGAGTTTATTCCGACCAAGGTCGCCGAAGGACTTGAAAATTATTTGGAAACTATCTAAACCGATTTTTCAGAAGGCTATTGCCCCAAAAATAATATTACAAAGGAATCCATCATGTTTACCCTATACGGAGAAACTTTCCCTTCACGGCTGCTGCTCGGTACGGCTGCTTATCCGACGCCGGAAATCCTCAAGCAGTCTGTCCAAATCGCGCAACCGGCGATGATTACCGTTTCATTGCGCCGTGCCGGCAGCGGCGGCGAAGCGCACGGGCAGGGTTTTTGGTCGTTGTTGGAAGAAATGGGTGTGCCTGTGTTGCCCAATACCGCAGGTTGCCAAAGTGTGCAGGAAGCCGTGACTACTGCGCAAATGGCGCGCGAAGTGTTTGATACCGACTGGATCAAGCTCGAACTTATCGGCGATGATGACACGTTGCAGCCGGACGTGTTTCAGCTTGTCGAAGCGGCGGAAATCCTGATTAAAGACGGCTTCAAAGTGCTGCCTTATTGTACCGAAGATTTGATTGCCTGCCGCCGCCTGCTTGACGCAGGCTGTCAGGCGTTGATGCCGTGGGCGGCACCGATTGGCACGGGTCTGGGCGCAGTTCATGCTTATGCGTTGAAAGTCCTGCGCGAACGCCTGCCCGACACGCCGTTGATTATCGACGCAGGCTTGGGTTTGCCTTCGCAGGCGGCGCAAGTGATGGAATGGGGTTTTGACGGCGTGTTGCTGAATACCGCCGTTTCCCGCAGCGGCGATCCGGTCAATATGGCACGCGCTTTTGCGCTTGCGGTCGAGTCGGGCCGTCTGGCTTATGAGGCGGAACCTGTGGAGGCACGTGAGAAAGCGCGCGCCAGTACGCCGACGGTGGGCCAGCCTTTCTGGCATTCGGCGGAATATTGATAAACATTAGGGCGTGTCGAACACGCCCTTTTTTATTGGTGGAAAACCTGATTTTAGGTTGAACAGAATGTTCAGACGGCCTTGGCCAAAAGCTGTTTCAATGGCTTTAAGATTTGCCATGCCTGCGCTTTGAGTTGAGGCTGCATCAGTAGGCGGGCGGGGTGGGGAATGACGAAATGCGGCCGCTTCCCGCACAATTCGTTCATCAGTCCGATCATGTCGGGGCTGTCGAAGATTTTGCCGAGAAACAATACTGCGCGCGCTTGCGAAGCGGTCAGCTCGTTTTGCATTTCGGCAAGCTCGGAGCGGATGTGTTCGGCATCGGGCAGGGCGGTGAACACGGGCGCGGTTTTGACCCATGCGGTTTTGTGCGCCTGCTCGGGCTTGAGGCCGATGGCGGCGAGGATGTTGTCGAGAAGCGTGCCGACGTCGCCGCTAAACAGCGTACCGTGCAGGCTGTCTTCGGTGGACGGGCAAATGCTGACCACCATGATTTCAGACGGCCTGATGGTTACGTCAAGACGGGGCAGATTGTCTGAATGCGCGGCTTTTTCTATTTTTGCCGGTGTTTCGGCCATGGCCTTGGGCGCCTCTTCGGGAACGCGGACAGCCGGTTTGGCCGTTTGCGCAGTGGCAATGGCGGCGGTGCGTGCCTGATGGGCACTTGCGGATAAAGTGCGCACGGCTTGCGCGGTATCGGCAGCAATGGTTTTGGGGCGGACGGGCGCGGCTGATGCTGCGGCTTGAGGCGCGGCATGGATGATTTTGGCGTTTCGGTTCAGCCACATCGGGCCCAAGCCCAAGGCTTCGTGCAGGTGCAGGTAGCGGCTGCTTAACATGATTTCTCCATCAATACGGCATCTTCGCTGCCACCGTCGGGCAGGGCGTAGTAGTTTTTGCGGCGGCCGCAGGTTTGGAAGCCGTGTTTGCGGTAGAGCTGTTGCGCGGTTTCATTGCTTGCGCGGACTTCGAGCAGCAATCGGGTCGCGCCTTGCTGTTGCACTGCGTTTTGCCAGTGTTGCAGCAGGGCGGATGCAATGCCTTGGCGGCGGTATTCGGGCGCGACGGCAATCAGATGCAGTTCGGATTCGTCAAACACGGTTTGCCACACGATAAAGCCGGTAATTTGGTGGTCGGCCTGACTGAGCCAAACGCTGTCGGGATGGTGTTGAACCGCCGATTCAAACTGCTGCGCCGTCCACGACGAAGGATTGCCTTGTGCGTCGATGGCGGCAATGGTGGGGCAGTCGGCAAGTACGGCCGGGCGCAGGCTCACGGTTTGGCCTTTTGTTGGGCTTGCTCTTGCGCGGTCAGGGCAATTTTATTGCGGACGTAGAGCAGCTCGGCATGCGCCGCATCGGTGGCAACATAGCGGCCGCTGCGGGCAAGTTTGAGATAATCGGCGGCCGTCGGCATATCGGCTTGACCGTCAAAAGGCGGTTTGTCGGCGAGGGCAAAGGCATTGCCGATGCCGCCGCTAGGCGTTTTGCCTTCGGGAGCGGTAATGGCGGCGGCTTTGCCAACCGTGTAATCGCTCAAACGGACGTGGTTTTGCGTATCAAACCATGCGTAGAACACTTCGCCCATACGCGCATCGGTGGCTGCCAGGACGCAGCTTGATGGCGGCAGCAGCGAAGCGGCGGCATCGAGGCAGGGAATGCCGATCATGGGCGTGTTAAACGGCGTGGCCAAACCTTGTGCAACCGCCGCGCCGATACGCAGGCCGGTAAATGCGCCGGGACCTTGTGCATAAACGATGCAGCCCAAATCGGCGGCCGTGATGCCCGCTTCTTTAAAGAGGCGTTCGATTTGCGGCAGGATTTGTTCGGATTGCTTGGTGCCGACGTTTTCGTGAAACAGGCGGACTTCGCCTTGATGTTCCAATGCGATGGACAGAAAGGATGTGCTGGTGTCGATGGCAAGAGTCGGGCGGTTGTCGGTTGGCATGGTGTTATTTTTTAGAAGGATATGGGTTGCCATTATAGTGGAACGTCGAGGGGGAACAAAGCATTCGGGCGGCGCTTGGGTAAAAACGCCGTTTGCCGCAAAGCTATTCGATAAGTGAACCAAGGTTTCAGGCCGTCTGAAAACGTTTCAGACGGCCTTGTTTATTTGTCGAGTTTCAATAAAGGAGAACCTGCTTTTTTAACGGCGCGGCGGTAGGCTTCATGCGCTTCGATGCGCTGCAAATAGGCGTGGATATTGGGGTAGTCGGCAAAATCGAAGCGGTCGGCCGCGGCTTGCAGCGGATAGCTCATCATGATGTCGGCACCGCTGAGGCTGTTACCGACCAACCATTCGTGGTTTTCCAACTCGCTGTTGATGTGGGCAAGATGCAGCACGGCTTGCGGATGGATAAAGTTGCTTTTGACGCTGCCGCTGATTTTACGGGCAATCGGTTTGACGAAAAACGGCATGGGCGCGCTTTCAATCCGGCGGAACACCAGTCCGAGCAGCAATAACGGCATCAGCGAACCTTCGGCATAATGCAGCCAGCGTTGATATTGCCAGTATTCGCGGCTGCCGTGTTCGGGCATCAGGCTGCCGTTGCCGTAGGCTTGAATCAGATAGTCGGTAATCGTGCCGCTTTCCGCCAAGATAAAGCCGTCATCATCCAATAAAGGCGATTTGCCCAAGGGATGGATGGCTTTAAGTTCGTCAGGGGCGAGCAAAGTGTCGGGATGACGGCGGTAGGTTTGCAGGCGGTAAGGCGTACCGAGGATTTCAAGCAGCCAAACAATGCGCAGGGCGCGGGATTGGTCGAGAGAATGCAGGGTAATCATGAAGGGCTTTAAATATCGGTTTGTTTGAGGCCGTCTATGCTGATTTGGCAGGCATCGGCGTATTTTTGCAGGGTTTTGGCCGGTAGTTTGGCGAACACTTCGGGGCGGAAATGCCGGCGCAGCTGCCATTTCCATACTCCAGCCGCCATGGCCAAGCCGGTTTCATCATAACGGCAGCGGAACATATGGTAGTACAGCGGCGAATATTCGCCTTTTTCGACGGCTTCGCGTGCGGCCTGTGTTTGGGCATCGAGTTCGCACACCGCCATTTCGGTGGCGTAGGCTTCGTCCTGCCAACCGTTGCTGGTGGCCGCTTCGTAGTGGCCGTCGCGGGTGCCGTAGATGACTTTGCGGTGGCCGTGGTAGCTGGCGCTGTTGTCTTGAGGGATGTCGTCAATCTTCATTCAGACGGCCTTTACTGCTTCCAAAAGCATGAAACATGTTGAAAAGCGTCCGCTTTCCGGAACATAACACAGGATTTTTTGGCCGTGTTCGATGGGGAAGGTGCGCATAAATTCTTCAAGGATGATGTAAATCGAGGCCGAACCCGTGTTGCCCTTGCTGTGCAGATTGGTAAACCATTTTTCCTGCGGAATGTCGAAGCCGATGTTTTTCAGGCCGTCTGAAAGGCGGTCGCGGAAAAAGCCGGAAGAGTAGTGGGGCAGGAACCAATCGATTTCTTCAGCGCGGATGCCGTGTTTGGCGGCGATTTGGGAGAGGGGTTTTTCCACCGTATAGCGGACGATGTTTTCATTCAGCAGTTTGACGTCCTGTTTGACCGCCATCAGGCTGTGGCGGCGGCCGTAATCGGCATCGGCGTGTTTCCAGCCTTCAAATACGCCGTCGCGGAATTCTGCGCCGGCATACATGCAGGGCGGCATTTCGTTGGCGTAGGAAAGCAGGTCTATCCAATGGATTTTCAGGCTGAGGCCGTCTGAATTGGGGCAGTCGGACAGATACACCGCGCCTGCGCCGTCAGATAGCATCCAGCGCAAAAAGTCTTTTTCAAACCCGATTTCGGGGGATGCGTTTTCCAGTTTTTTATGGTCGGTTTCACTTTGGAACACTTCGCTGCGCATGACCGCCGAAGCGTTTTCGGAAGCAACGGAAACCGCATGTGCGTGTTCGCCGGTGCGTACGGCGTTGTAGGCGTGTTTCATCGCCGCCATACCTGCCGCGCATACGCCTGCCATGCTGAACACTTCACAAGGCGGCATATCCAGTAAACCATGCACCATTGCGCCGTGTCCGGGCATGGTTTGGTCGGGATAGGAAGTGGCGCAGGCCAGGCTGCCGACGGCTTCTGCAGGAACACCTTGGGCAAACAGGCCGTTGACCGCTTCGGCGGCCAATTCGGCATTGGTGTGCGTCGTGCGGCGGCTTTCGGGATCGATGGCGTAATGGCGCGACAAAATGCCGTTGGAGCGCAAAATCATACGGCGCACGCGTGAAGGCACATCGCCTGCCATGCCGAGTACGGCTTCCATTTCGTCATTGCCGACGGGGGCGTTGGGCAAAAAGGCAGAAACGCGGTTGAGATAAACGTTTTTGAGTGTGTTATTCGATGTCATGATGTGTTTGTCAAGATAATCAACCGATAAACCACGCCGCGTAGTCGCAGCTTGCAGTCAACGGGATATGGTGTGTTTCGGCATATTCCATCAGCGCGTCCACCAGCAGTTTGGCAATGCCGCGATGACGGAAGTTGGGCGAGACCTCGGTATGGTTTACGTCCCAGCCGTCGTTGTGTTCGGTATAGCTGATATAGCCTGCTTCCAAACCGTCAATATCGATTTGAAAGCGATGGCGCTCGGGGTAGTGGATCACTTCGGGCATGATGGGTTCCTGGTTTGAGGCCGTCTGAAAAGTATTATCTGCCTGACGGTTGCGCATAATAGTCCGCCAGCTTTTTCAGACGGCCTTTAAGCAGCGGGTGCAGCAGCTTTTTCAAAATTACGCTGACAGGCAAAACCACTAAAATCATCGCCAATAAAAAGACGATGTAAAAGCACAGCAAGGCACGGCGCAAAAGTGGAGAAATACGGCCTGCCGCCATCAAAAGTCTGCCCCAGACGAAGAAGCTGCGGCCGGCGGCGCGTTCGCTGAAAATCAGTTTTTCATTAACCGTCACTGCGCCCATGTTTTGAAACAGGGTTTCGTCCAAAGGCTGTTGGTTTAACAGCGCATCGCGCAATTTCGTACCAAACCGCGCCGCATCCGCCAATTCTTCTTCAGCAATGCCGGCAGAGGGTAGGGAGCGGAAATAGCGTTTGTCGCCGGTCAGCATCCATGCGGGCGTGGTAATGAAACTTGCCGCGCTGTTGCAGGCATCGATTTTTACGATGTTGCCGATGAGTTTGGCGCCGTTTTGTTTCAGCAAAGATTTCATTTTTTCCTGCGCGCCCAGCCACATATTGCGGCAGCCGATAAGCGTGATGACCGGTTTGCCGTCCAGCAGGCGGCGCGTTTCTTCGCGTTGTAAAAAGGCGGTCATCGGTTGCGAAGGAGAGAGGAACCAAACGGTGTAGGCAATAACCACCACATCGTAATCTTCGGATGGGATTTGCGGCGGCAGAATCGGGGCGGGTTTTAAATGGACGGTTTCAGGAAAGGTATCGAAAAAACGCCAAAACGGCCATGGAAACGGAAATGCCTGCTCCGGTACGATATTGACGCAATCGACCTGTATGCCGGCTGTTTGCAACGGCGCGGCAAAATTTCGCGCCAGACTGGAGAGCTGCCCCGTTTGCGAGTAATGCACAATCAGCACTTTTTTCATTATCTTCCCTGCAATGAGTAAGTTATGGTTGGTTTGGACGGTATTATATAGTAAACCGACCGGCCTTGAACTTTATTCATATTCAGTATGTTCGCGAAGGTTTCAGCCGATTTGGATGGAAGCGCCGTATTCTGTCGGAATGGGGCGGTAAAGCGGATTTTTATGCCATGCCAACATGAACAACGGCCGTCTGAAAATTTTCAGACGGCCTTGTGTGGAAATCGGGACGCATGGTCTGGAATGGGATTTGCGCTAAGTATGGCGTGCAAATCGTATAGATAAAAAAATAACCGCTTCAAGGCGGTTGGTGGTGGCCAGAGGCGGAATCGAACCGCCGACACACGGATTTTCAATCCGTTGCTCTACCAACTGAGCTATCTGGCCTTCGCGTGTTTCGTTGCGAGATGTGAATTAAACCAAATTTCGTTGCCTTGTGCAAGCGTTTGTAGGCTTTATTTTTGAGGCGGTAAATTAAGATTTTGTTTTGTATTGAATTATTTTTCGTTTTAATTGGCGGTTTTTAAGTTTGCCGGTTTGATTTTCAGACGGCCTAAGATACAATCGGCTTTTTTGCTTTGGATTTATGCCATGCTGTATGTGTTTGTTCGTGATATGTGGGATGTTTTGCGTTTGCGCTATCGATCGCCGGAGACGTATTTGTATTCGCCTTTGGTGATGGCGGCGGTGTTGCTGTTGTTGGGCGTGGTGAACGCGGCCAACATGTCGCCTTTGTTTGGCAGTGGCGCGGCGGCGGTGTGCCTGTCGGTGATTTTGGTGATTGTGAAATGGTTGGTGTTGAGCCGCTCGATGCGCAAGGTGCTGCATTATTACGGTGCGCCCCGGCTTCCTTTGTGGGGCTTTATTTTGGTGTCTGAGGCTTTGCTCTTGCCGCTGTTGCTGGTGTTGTATGTGCCGGCGTTGGCTGCGTTTGCGCTGTTGTGGCAGGCTTGGGTGTTTGTGGTGCAGGTGCGCGGTTTGATGTGGATGGGTAATGCGACGGTGGGCCGTGTTTTGGTGGGTTATGTGTTGTATGGTATCGGCATGTTGTGCGTGGGTACGGTGATTCTGATGCTGTTTATTAACGCCGGTTGGTTGGATATGGAAACGTTAAAACAAAACCTGCAGGCGGTGATGTCTGCCCGTCAATAATCAATGAAATTTGGAAGGCCGTCTGAAATGTTCGGACGGCCTTTGTTTTATGTGTTTGTTTCGTGGTCTTGCAGGATTTTTTGATAGACGGGATCGGGGAGGTAGCGGCCTATCATGTCGCGCCAGCCTTGGGGGCCGACCAGGCCTTTGACCATGGTGGAGGATACTTCGGCGATTTCGCGCGGCGGCATCAGGAAGACGGTGGAGATTTCGGGGGCGATGTCGCTGTTGATGTAGCGCATCGAGCGTTCGTATTCGTAGTCGGCGGCGGAACGGATGCCGCGGACGATAAAATTGGCCTTGGCCTCGCGGGCGTAATCGACCAAAAAGCGGTTTTCAAACACGCTGATGCGGACGTTGGGGAAGGGGTGGGTAATGGCATCGAGCATGGCGCGGCGTTCTTCTATGCTGTAGGTGCTGCGCTTTTCGGGATTGGTGCCGATGGCGACGATGAGTTCGTCAAAGAGGGATTGGGCTTCCTGTATCATCCACAGGTGGCCGAGGGTGGGTGGGTCGAAGCTGCCTGCGTACACGGCACGGCGCGGAGTGGTCGTGGTCATTTTGGGTTGGGAATGGGGTTTGTGTGGCGTTCAGAATAGGGGAGTTTGCCGGTGATGTCAAAAATCAAAAAGGCCGTCTGAAATTTCAGACGGCCTTTGCGGCTTGATCAGTCGTCACCGCTAAGAGAGATGAGGATTCTCAAGAGGCTGCTGAAAATGTTGTAGATGGAGATGAAGATGGTCAGCGCTGCGCTGATGTGGCTGTCTTCGCCACCGTCAATGACGGTACGCACCTGCCACATAATCATCAGGGAACTGAAGACAACGAAGCCGGCCGCGATGGTCAGGCTCAGGGCAGGGATGTTGAGGAAGATGTTGGCCACAACGGCAATCATGAGCACGATGGCGCCGGCACCGAGGAAGCTGCCGAGTTTGTTCATGTTCATTGTGGTGCGGCGTGCCATGGCGGACATGGTGAAGAATACACCGGCGGTCATGGCGGCGGCCGTACCGACGATTTGCGCGCCGTTGTTAATCGCCAGGGCGTATTGCAACATAGGGCTGATGGCAAGGCCCATGCCGAAAGTGAAGATCATCAACAGGGCGACGCCGACGTTGCTGTAACGGTTTTTCTCGATCAGGAAGGTCATGCCGTAGAAGAAGCCGAAGAAGGCGGCCAGGGCAACCCAGTATGAGCCGAACATGGCGAAAATGTTAAAGCCTGTTTTGGCGGAAAAGAACGCGCCGGCAATGGCAGGAATGAAAGACAGGCCGAGCAGGCGGTAGGTTTTTTGCAGGACGATATTTTTGGCAACCGAGCCTTGCGAGGTATAGTCGTAAACGTCGTTTTGCATGGCGTTTGCTCCAGTGTGGATTGAAATGAATGAAACTTGGATTTTAACAGAGAATCATGGGTTTGTATGATTTATCTGTTCTATTTGCCTAATATGCGGGGCAATCGGGAATTTTAAAGGCCGTCTGAAAATCGGGTTTCAGACGGCCTCGGCGTTTAATGTTTATTTAGGCTCTTGCGGAACGTAGCCTTGTACGGCATCTGCGCCGTCGCCGAAGAAGTATTGTTCCATCTGCTGGGCGAGGTATTCGCGCGCGCGCGGATCGGCAAGGCTTAAGCGGTTTTCGTTGATGAGCATGGTTTGGTGGCGGGTCCATGCCATCCATGCTTCTTGGGAAACGTTTCGAAGATGCGTTTGCCCAGCTCGTTGGGCAGCGGCGGAAATTTCATGCCTTCGGCTTCTTTGCCGAGTTTGACGCAGTGAACCATACGGGTCATGGCGGTTTCCTTATGATGGGTTGCAAAGTTGGTATTTTAGCCGATTGCACGGATAGGGGAAAGCGTGGCTTTCAGACGGCCTGAAACCTTGCTATGATGGTCTTTTCTGTTTATTCAGGCAAAGATTATGAACCGCCTCGATACTGCCCGCCGTTATTCCCTTTTTCTCGCCCGCAACCTTGATTCAGGCAAACTCAAGCCCGAAATTTTCCTGCCCATGCTGGACAAGGTGTTGACCGAAGCGGATTTCCAAGCCTTTGCCGACTGGGACAAAATCCGCGCGGAAGAAAACGAGGAAGAATTGGCACGGCAGTTGCGCGAGTTGCGCCGTTATGTCGTGTCGCAGATTATCGTGCGCGATATAAACCGCATCAGCGATTTGAACGAAGTAACCCGCACGATTACGCTGTTTGCCGATTTTGCCGTCAATACCGCGCTGGACTTTGCCTACGCCTATTATCGGGACATGTACGGCACACCGATCGGGCGTTATACCAAATCGCCACAACATTTGAGCGTGGTGGCGATGGGCAAGGCGGGCGGCTATGAGTTGAACGTGTCTTCCGACATCGATTTGATTTTCGTCTATCCCGAATCGGGCGATACTGACGGCAGGCGCGAACGCGGCAATCAAGAGTTTTTCACCAAAGTCGGGCAGAAACTGATTGCGCTGCTGAACGATATCACCGCCGACGGGCAGGTGTTCCGCGTCGATATGCGACTGCGGCCGGACGGCGATTCGGGCGCGCTGGTATTGAGTGAAACCGCGCTGGAGCAATATTTGATTACGCAGGGGCGCGAATGGGAACGCTACGCATGGTGCAAAGGCCGCGTGGTTACGCCGTATCCGAACGACATCAAATCGCTGGTGCGCCCTTTCGTGTTCCGTAAATATCTGGATTACAGCGCGTATGAAGCGATGCGCAACCTGCACCGCCAAATCCGCAGCGAAGTCAGCAAAAAAGGCATGGCGGACAACATCAAACTCGGCGCAGGCGGCATCCGCGAAGTCGAATTTATCGCCCAGATTTTCCAAATGATACGCGGCGGACAAATGCGCGCGCTGCAACTGAAAGGCACGCAGGAAACGCTGAAGAAACTTGCCGAGCTGGGCATCATGCCGTCTGAAAACGTCGAAACCCTGCTCGCCGCCTACCGCTTTCTGCGCGACGTCGAACACCGCCTGCAATACTGGGACGACCAACAAACCCAAACCCTGCCTGCCTCGCCCGAACTGCAACAACTGCTCGCCGAAAGCATGGGTTTCGACAGCTACGCCGCCTTTTCAGACGGCCTCAATGTTCATCGGAACAAAGTCAATCAGTTGTTCAACGAAATCTTGAGCGAACCCGAAGAGCAAACGCAAAGCAACAGCGAATGGCAGTGGGCATGGCAGGAAAAACCCGACGAAGAAGAGCGGCAAGGCCGTCTGAAAGAATATGGGTTCGATGCCGAAACCGTCGCCGCAAGGCTAGACCAAATCCGGCACGGCCATAAATACCGCCACCTCTCCGCCCACGCCCAGCCGCGTTTTGACGCCATCGTGCCGCTGTTCGTACAGGCGGCGGCCGAGCAAAACAACCCGACCGATACGCTGATGCGGCTGTTTGACTTCCTCGAAAACATCAGCCGCCGCTCCGCCTATCTCGCCTTCCTCAACGAACATCCGCAAACCTTGGCGCATCTGGCACAAATCATGAGCCAAAGCTCATGGGCGGCGGCGTATCTGAGCAAATATCCGATTCTGCTGGACGAACTCATCAGCGCGCAGCTTTTGGATACCGCGTTCGACTGGCAAGCCCTCGCCGCCGCACTTTCAGACGACCTCAAAGCCTGCGGCGGCGACACCGAAGCGCAAATGGACACCCTGCGCCGCTTCCAACACGCCCAAGTCTTCCGCCTCGCCGTCCAAGACCTCGCCGGACTGTGGACGGTAGAATCCCTCTCCGACCAACTCTCCGCCCTCGCCGACACCATCCTCGCCGCCGCCGTGTCGTGTGCGTGGGCGGACATGCCCAAAAAACACCGCGATACGCCGCAATTTGCCATCATCGGCTACGGCAAACTGGGCGGTAAAGAGCTCAGCTATTCCTCCGACCTCGACTTGGTCTATCTTTACGATGACCCGCATCCCGATGCAGGCGACGTGTACAGTCGCCTTGCCCGCCGCCTGACCAACTGGCTTTCCGCCGCCACCGGCGCAGGCAGCCTCTACGAAACCGACCTGCGCCTGCGCCCCAACGGCGACGCCGGCTTCCTCTCCCACAGCATCGCCGCCTTCGAAAAATATCAGCGCGAAAACGCCTGGACGTGGGAACACCAATCCCTCACCCGCGCCCGCTTCATCTGCGGCACACCCGAAATTCAGACGGCCTTCGACCGCATCCGCACCGAAATGCTGACTGCCGAACGCGACCAAACCGTTTTAGCAGGCGAAATCATCGAAATGCGCGAAAAAATGTTCCCCACCCACCCGCCGGTTGACAGCAACGTCAAATACGCGCGCGGCGGCGTGGTCGACGTCGAATTTATCGTCCAATACCTCATCCTTGCCCATGCCCGCCAATATCCGCAACTCCTCGACAACTACGGCAACATCGCCCTCTTGAACATCGCCGCCGACTGCGGCCTCATCGACAAAACCCTCGCCGAACAAAGCCGCACCGCCTACCGCTTCTACCGCCAGCAGCAACACAACACCAAACTGCGCGACGCCAAAAAAACCGAAGTGACGGACGAATTGCTAACCCACTACAGCAATGTGCGAAAACTGTGGCAGGAAGTATTCGGGACGGAAGTGAAATTCGGATAAGCAGGCGGACGTATTCAGCGTCAAAAGCTGCACGGCAACACAATTTACCGCCACAACAAGCTCACTCTAAACATATAAGGAAAACCAACCATGAAGAAAATGGCACTGTTTTTAACGGTTTTACTGTCGTCGGCCGCATCCCAAGCCGCTGATTACTTTTTGCCTCATACCGAATGCGATGGCTCTGCAAACGTTCGTGTTGCTCCTGATACACGCAGCAAATCATGACGGTACTGAATTATGAAAGCAGAAAACACAAAATACTCAGGAAACAGGGTAAATGGTTTCATATTCAATTAGATGGAATCCGTACAGGCTACGTCCATCAAAGCCAAGGTTTTATCGTGCACGATTATGTTGTCGCCAGCCCTGACGGATCGGCAAACGTCCGTAGTATCGACTATTTCAAAGGACCGATTGGTCAAGCCGAAATCATTAAAACGCTTCCTAATGGCACTTATGTACAAATTGTCCCGTCTTTAAGAAAAGGCGACTGGCTTTTGTATGACAACCAGGGGGCTTACACAGAAAAAGAAGAGTATGGTCATCATGTTTCGATTCAGGGTTATATCCACAAAAGTCAACTTCGACGCGTGGAGTAATAAAGCAAGCAATTTATCCGATAAAGCATACTTTCGGACATTAAAGTAGGTACTGTTTTGCAAAGATATAAAAAAGGCCGTCTGAAATTTTTCAGACGGCCTTTTATGATATTTATTCTTCTTCCTCTTCCGGTTCAGCTTCTGCCTCTGCAGGTTTTTCAAGGAAATTGCCTGCCAACCACAGTAAAGCGCCGCCGCCTGTAATGCCTGCTTTAATCCACATGGCGGTATCTTCGCCCCATTCGTAAATCCAGGCCAAGACTTTGGGTACGGCGTTCATATAATTCAAACCGAATGCCAATACGCCGAGGATAAATAAAGTACTGCCCAAGTTTTTCATTGTTATTCCTTATAAAATCAAATATATGCATCAAAACAATTCAATAAATGCAGTGATGCCGAGTGAATGAATGTGTCAAGAAATGCCATTATATTCGGTTTTATGTAAAGAAGATATTTTTATCAAAGCTGATTGGCAGTCTGAGGCGATGGGGAACTGCTTGCAGAGAGAGGGATTCCGTCTGTTTGTTTATAAGTTATCGGCTTGGCCTGGGCAGTCATAATATGCAAAAACTGTTCTCATTTTGTGTCGATATTGTGATAAAGCAAAACAAGTTCTAAAATATGCAGTTCATTTTCATATTAAAAACAAGGAGAAACTGATGTCTAAGATTGCGGTACTCGGCGGCGGCCTTTCCGGTCGCCTTATTGCGTTCCAATTGGCGGAGCAGGGTGTGTCGGTAGAGTTGTTTGAGAAAGGCGAACGTAACGGCGCACAAGCCGCAGCCTATGTTGCCGCCGCCATGCTGGCGCCTTCTTCCGAGGCGGTGGAGGCAACGCCTGAAGTCATCCGTTTGGGCAGGCAGAGTTTCGCGCTGTGGCGCGGTATTTTAGGCCGTCTGAACACGCCGGTGATGATGCAGGAAAAAGGCAGCCTGATCGTTTGGCATACGCAGGACAAGCCGCTTTCTGCCGAGTTCGCCCGGCATTTGAAGCGCGGCGGCGTGCCGGAACACGAAACCATACGCTGGAACGCGGACGAAATCGCGGCCAACGAGCCGCAACTGGCAGGACGGTTTTCAGACGGCCTGTATCTGCCGGCGGAAGGACAGTTGGACGGACGGCAGGTATTGAATGCGCTGGCCGATGCTTTGGAATCAATGAACGTGCCTTGCCATTGGTCGTGCAAACGCGAAGTCGAAGATTTGGCGGCGCAATACGATTGGGTTATCGACTGCCGCGGTTATGGTGCAAAGCAGCGTGGAACAGGCCGTCTGAAAGCCAATTGCGCGGCATACGCGGCGAAGTGGCGCGCGTTTACGCGCCAGAAGTCGAGCTGTCCCGCCCCGTGCGCCTGCTGCATCCGCGCTATCCTTTGTATATCGCGCCAAAGGAAAACCATATTTTTGTGATTGGTGCGACCCAAATCGAAAGCGAAAGCCAAGTGCCAGCCAGCGTGCGTTCCGGTTTGGAACTTTTGTCCGCGCTGTACGCCGTGCATCCGGCATTTGGCGAGGCGAACCTTTTGGAACTGGCCACCGGCCTGCGTCCGACGTTAAACCACCACAATCCCGAAATCCGCTTCAACCGCGAACGCCGCCTGATTGAAGTCAACGGCCTGTTCCGCCACGGCTTTATGATTTCCCCGGCCGTGACCGGCGCAGCCGTGCGTTTGGCCGGTGCGCTGTTTGCCGGAAGCGACATTCCCGAAAGCGACGAAACCAGCGGTTTGCCGTATATCCGCGCTGCGAATTGAAGCCGTTGCGGACGAAGTTGCTTGAAAATCGGGCAAATTGTTTGTGAAAGACAGCCACAGGCCGTCTGAAAATGATAAAATCGCCGTCAATTCAATCAACCTTGCGTCTGAAAACTGCATGATGCCGTTTCAGACGCCAAACCAATTTCCTATTTAACGATAAGCACATGACAACCCAAACCCTCTTAATCGAACTTCTCACTGAAGAACTCCCGCCAAAGGCCCTCAATAATTTGGGCAACCATTTTGCCGCTTCCGTTGCCGAAGGCTTGGAAAAAGCGCAACTAATTGACGGCACAGCCGAATACACCGCCTACGCTTCTCCGCGCCGCTTGGCCGTTCAAGTCAAAAACGTGAAAGCCGTTCAAGCCGATCAAAAAGTTGTGAAAAAAGGCCCGGCCGTAGCGAATGCCATGAAAGACGGTGCGCCGACTAAGGCTTTGGAAGGTTTTGCGCGCGGTGCGGGTGCGAAAATCGAAGACTTGACCATCATCAACGACGGCAAGCAGGATGTGTACGCCTACGAATACGTCCAAACCGGCAAACCGCTGGGCGAGCTTTTGGAAGACATCATCAATGCCGCAGTGAAAAAACTGCCGATTCCGAAAGTCATGCGTTGGGGCAGCAGCACATTCACTTTCGTGCGTCCTGTACACAGTCTGATCGTGCTGCACGGCGGCGACATCGTCAACGTCAGCGTTTGGGTCTGCAAAGCGGCAACAAAACATTGGGTCACCGCTTCCTCTCCAACGGCGAAATCGCCATTGAAAATGCCGACAGCTACGCTGCACAAATGCGCGAGCAAGGCAAAGTAGAAGCATCGTTTGCCGAACGCAAAGCCGCCATTCAGACGGCCTTGAACGAGCAGGCAGGCCGTCTGGACGCGACCGTTGCCGCCGATGAAGCCTTGTTGGACGAAGTGACCGCATTGGTCGAATGGCCTGTGGTATTGGAAGCCGGTTTTGAAGAACACTTCCTCGCCGTGCCGCAGGAATGCCTGATTCTGACCATGCAGCAAAACCAAAAATACTTCCCGCTGCTCGACCAAAACGGCAAGCTGATGAACCGCTTCCTGCTGGTCTCCAACCTGCAAACCGAAGATCCATCACACATCATCCAAGGCAACGAACGCGTTTTGCGCGCGCGCCTGTCTGATGCCGAGTTCTTCTACAAACAAGACCAAAAAGCGACTTTGGAAAGCCGCCTGCCGAAGTTGTCCAGCGTGGTTTACCACAACAAAATCGGTTCGCAAGCCGAGCGCATCGAGCGTCTGCAAAGTATTGCCGCCCACATCGCCAAAGCATTGGGCGCGGATGCCGCCGCAGCTGAACGCGCCGCACGTTTGGCCAAAGCCGACTTGGTCACCGAAATGGTCGGCGAGTTCCCCGAGTTGCAAGGCACGATGGGCAAATACTACGCCCGCTTGGACGGCGAAACCGAAGAAATCGCCGAAGCCATCGAGCAACATTACCAACCGCGTTTTGCCGGCGACAATCTGCCGAACGGCAAAGTGGCCACCGCCGTTGCGCTGGCCGACAAGCTGGAAACCTTGGTTGGCATTTGGGGCATCGGCCTGATTCCGACCGGCGACAAAGACCCATACGCCCTGCGCCGCGCCGCCTTGGGTATTTTGCGGATGCTGATGCAGTACGGTTTGGACGTAAACGAACTGATTCAGACGGCCTTCGACAGCTTCCCCAAAGGTTTGCTCAACGATAAAACGCCGTCTGAAACCGCCGACTTCATGCAGGCGCGTTTGGCCGTGTTGCTGCAAAACGATTATCCGCAAGACATCGTTGCCGCCGTACTCGCCAAACAGCCGCGCCGTTTGGACGATTTGACCGCCAAACTGCAAGCCGTTGCCGCGTTCAAACAGCTTCCCGAAGCCGCCGCATTGGCCGCAGCCAACAAACGCGTGCAAAACCTGCTGAAAAAGCCGATGCCGAGTTGGGCGCGGTTAACGAAAGCCTGTTGCAACAAGACGAAGAAAAAGCCTTGTATGCCGCCGCGCAAGGTTTACAGCCGAAAATCTCCGCCGCCGTTGCCGAAGGCAATTTCCAAACTGCTTTGTCTGAATTGGCTTCCGTCAAACCGCAAGTCGATGCCTTCTTCGACGGCGTGATGGTGATGGCCGAAGATGCCACCGTGAAACAAAACCGTTTGAACCTGCTGAACCGCTTGGCAGAACAAATGAACGCAGTTGCCGACATTGCGCTCTTGAGCGAATAAGGCCACGTTTTAGTTGACCCGTTTTTCAGGCTGCCCGATGATTCAGGCAGCCTGAAGTTTTTCGGGCGTATCCTTTACATGGCGTTCAAGGGTATAATTCAGCAGATTTGTCAGGCAGGCAAATCGCGCACATCAAACAATTTCCCACATTCAAGAGGCAGATTATGAATATTCCAGCCATCCGAACCGCACTCGATGCCGTGTTGATTCCCACCACAATACGCACTTTGGGCAGCGAAAAAGCCGTTTCGCTTCTGGAAAAGCGTTCAGACGGCCTGCATATCGGCCTGAAATTCGCGTTCCCTGTTGCCCATATTGCCGCAGACATTGCCAACGCCGTTCAAGAAGCCGTCATTTCGCATACCGGCGAGACCCACATTCACTTGAGTATCGATACCGAAATCGGTACGCATAAAGTCCAACCCGGCGTAGCAACCATCAAAGGCGTGAAAAACATCATCGCCGTAGCATCGGGCAAAGGCGGCGTCGGCAAATCAACGACCACTGCCAATCTTGCCACCGCAATGGCCAGAATGGGCGCGCGCGTCGGCGTACTCGATGCCGACCTGTACGGCCCAAGCCAGCCCACCATGCTCGGCGTACAAGACCGCAAACCCGACCAACAAAACAAAAAACTCATTCCCGTTGAAGCCGAAAGCGGCATTCAAGTGATGTCCATCGGTTTCCTGGTCGATACCGACCAAGCTGTCGTTTGGCGCGGCCCGATGGTCAGCCAAGCCTTGCAACAACTTATGTTCCAAAGCGAATGGGACAATGTCGATTATCTCTTCATCGACCTGCCGCCCGGTACCGGCGATATCCAATTGACCCTGTCGCAAAAAATCCCCGTAACCGGCTCCGTTGTCGTGACCACGCCGCAAGACATCGCCCTGATTGATGCACGCAAAGCCGTGGATATGTTCAACAAAGTCAATATTCCGATTTTGGGCGTTTTGGAAAACATGTCTGTCCATATTTGCACCAACTGCGGCCATGCCGAAGCAATCTTCGGCGCAGAAGGTGGCAAAAACTTGGCAGAGCGTTTGAATGTACCGTTGCTCGGCCAGCTTCCGTTGAGCCTGCCCGTGCGCGAAGCCATGGACAGCGGCACATCTTTAGCCTTGTTTGAAAACAACCAAACCATCGCCGACATCTACACCGAAGCCGCCTTCCAAATCGCTCTGGCCATTGCCGATAAAGGCAAAGACTTCAGCAGCCGCTTCCCAAAAATCGTCGTCGAATAAAAAAGTTTAAAAAAGGTGTTGACAGCTGTGCGCTCCATCTCTATAATGCACAGCTTATCGGGTCGTTAGCTCAGTCGGTAGAGCAGCGGACTTTTAATCCGTTGGTCGAGCGTTCGAATCGCTCACGACCCACCAAATATAAAAAACCTGCTTTGAAAAAAGCGGGTTTTTTTACGTTTGGATTTTAGAATTTTGTTGAGTATATTTTGTTATTGAAACAATCCATAGCACATCAAGCATCAGGCCGTCTGAAAGATATTTTCAGACGGCCTGAAGTTTTATAGGAATGGTTTTGAGAAATAAGTTTTCTACTTAGGGCAGACAAACGTTTAAAACCTAACCTGCGTTTGCAACTGCCTACGATAAACCAATACGGCAGCAGTCAGCGTGGCAAAAGAGAATGCTGAAAGTAGGATGAGGTAACGGCCGATTCCGTCCAAGCCGCTGCGGTTGAGCAGCAGTTCTTGAAAAGCCTTTAAGCCCCATGCCATCGGGGAAATCCAAGTGAGTTGCTGCATGGTTTCTGGCATGACGTGTGCAGGCACCATAATGCCGCCGATTGCCGCCATCAGGATGATGCCGCCGCCACCGAGGACGACGGCGTGTTCGGTGGATTTGGCGCAGACGCTGATTAACAGCGCATAGCCGAGTGCGGCGGCGCTGACAGCGGCGGACAGCAGCGCGTAGGGAACAAGGCTGCCGTTGAGTATGAGGGCGGGCACGCCGATTTCGGGCAGCAGGTAGCGGCCGAGCAGCAGCATTCCGACAAACTGAAGTTGGTTAATCAGGAAATAGGGGACGAGTTTGGCGGCAATCAGGCCGGACGCGGAGGCGCGGGCGAGACGCAGGCGGGTGATGGTGTTGGTCTGGCGTTCCAGCGCCATGACGTTCGACAGCGGTATCATGATGAAAAACATACCGAAAATCAGCCATGCGGGTACGCTGTGCTGTACGGCGTTGGGTTTTTCCACCATGCCGCTACCTGCGCTCAGATAGTGTTCTTCCAGCATTTTGTTATCTAAAAAGCTGCGCACGGCGGCGAATTGTTCGTCGTTTTTTTCATCGACTTTTTTCTGGATGTCTTTGCGGATGGAGCGGGGCAATTTTTTATTGTCGATTTTGATGCCGTCGTTGTTGTCGAAATAGGCGTCCAGCCGCGTTTGTGTGTAGTGCTGCTGCAAAACGCCTTTAACCGCCGCCAGCCATGAAGGCTCGGTATCCGGCGGTACATAGATTTGCAAGGCTTTGTTGTCGGTGATTTTGTCGGAAGCGGGGTTCGGGTTATGCAGCACCAGTTGGAAACGCTTGTCATGCAGGCCGTTTTGCGCGTCGGTCAGTTTTTCAGACGGCATCCGCGTAACATGAATCTGCTCTTTTTCCAGCGCGGCGGCCAGCGCGGTATTGACGCTGTCGTCTGCCGCGCCGACCAGCGCGATGCGGCTGTCGGTGTGCGGGTCTTGGTCGCGGCTCAGCGCCAACGACATAATCAGCATGAAGGCGATGGGCATCACAAACAACACGGCCAAACCGTGCAGGTCGCGGCAGAGCAGTTTGAGTTCTTTGAGGAGGGAGGAAGTCGTCATTGTGGGTTTTGCTTATCTGTTGCTGGCTCGTCTTTGCGCAGAAAATCAAGGTAAAACGTTTCCAGCGAACCGTGTCCCTGCTGGAAGTAGCGGATTTGCGCGCCGCTTTGTTGCAGGGCGGCGTAAACGGTGGCGGCATCGTGCGCCGTTTCCATCATGCCGCGGCTGTCTACTTGCTTTGCACCCAAAGCGGCCAGCGTCTGAGGTGGCAGAGGCGGTTCGACGGTAAAGCGCACGACACCGGTTTGCGTGCTTAAAAGCTCGTCCAAACCGCCGTGGTACACCAGCTTGCCGTGTTGCAGTAGCGCAATTTTGCCGCAAAGCTGCTCGATTTCCGACAGATAGTGCGAGGTATAAACCACCGTTACCCCCTGCCGTGTCAAATCCGTCACGCTGTCGAGGATAAAGCGGCGCGACTGCGGGTCGATGCCGACCGTGATTTCGTCGAGGAACACCAGTTGCGGTGTGTTAATCAGGCCGATGGCAAAATTCAGACGACGTTTAAGCCCGCCCGAAAGATGCTTTGCCGCCTTGTTTTTGTGGGTGGTCAGGTCGGTCTGTTCCAACAGCGCATCCAGACGGCCTTTGTCGCGCACTTTGTAAAGCGAGGCGAAAAACAGCAGGTTGTCCCACACCGAAAGCTGCGGATAAAACGCAAAATCCTGCGGCACCAAACCGATTTTCTGCCGCTCGCTGCGGCTTAACAGGCGCAACGGCTTGCCGTCAAACAAAATTTCGCCCTGCCGTACTTCCTGCAAGCCGGCCAAAAGCGACATCAGCGTCGTTTTCCCCGCACCGTTGTGGCCGAGCAGCCCTAAACATTCGCCGTCGGCAATGTCGAACGACACATTGTCCAGCGCGGCGGTTTCGGCTTTGGGATAACGGTGGGAGAGGGATTGGATTTGAATCATGGTTTCAGACGGCCTTTCGAGCGATATTTAAATCGCAGTCCCCCATAAATAACGGCGCTGGAATTTGCCGTCCTTAAATATAAAGCAGACGCCGAAAGGATCGCCGTCCGAACCTTGTCTGCCAAATAGATAAAGCATCTTATCGCCGCGGCGGTAATAGGCTTCCCAGCGTTGATATACATTGCTGCCGCGTGCGGTGGCGGCAAAATCGGGCGAGAACAGTCCTTGCAGTTCGGCAGAGGGAACTGCTTGACCGTTTAGCGTGATACGTTCAAGCGCGAACACGCTTTGGGAATGTCGTAGTCTGTACCATAGAAAGGTTTGCCTCGATAGAGACGCGCGGTGTATTTGTCTTTGTTGATGCCCGAGAAGTCGCTGAGTTTTGGATGGATGCGGCGGGCAACGATGTGTACCGTTTGTCCGCTACCGGACAAAGTCAGCGTATCGTCGCGACCGGATTGTTCGCGCAGGCGGACGAAGTTTTTGTCGGAGGCGGGAAATATCAGACGGCTGTAATGGATGAAACCGTAGTCTTCTGCGGCAGGTTGTTGCAGCTGGGCAGTACAGAAACTCAGGCTGCCTTCACCGCCGTCACCCAAACATTCCAACGGTGTGCCGTTGGGAATTTTTGCCAAGACTTTGGCTTTCAAATCGGGGCTTTCGCGTAAGTTGGTGTGTCCGTCGGCATCATGAACCAAGGCAAAGCCGTTCGGCGGCGCGGCATGGGTTAAGGCGGAACACAATAATAAGAGAGTGGCTAAGTAACGCATTTTTTATTTCTTTTAGTTTTCAGACGGCCTGAATGTCAAAATAATTCACGGTAGATTAATCGGGATCGAATAAATCCTGATTATTTCAACAATCCCCGCCACAACGCTTCTTCATCATCCGCAATCTTGCGCAAAAACGCGGCAATGTTGCGGCAGCCGTTTTCAGACGGTTTTTTGCATTGCTTCACGCACATGGCTGCGAATTGACGCCATTGGTCGCCGATGGTGGTCATTTGTTCTGAGGCCGTCTGAAACGCAGGTTCGTTGCAGATATGGGCGGCTTGTTCGAGGAAGTAGGCGTAGATATAGCGGAAACCTGCGCCGCCGGTGCCGATTTCTTCCTGCATCCGCACCAAATGGCCGAGAAACAGTTTTTGGTATTTGTCGTTTTGTTTGGCGGGCAGGGATTCGATTTTTTTGGCCAGCGTGCGGATGCCTTTGACGCCGATGAAAAAGACCGGCGCGAGCATATGTTTGGCGTTTTTGTGTATGGCTTTGCGGATAATGGCGGGCAAGTCTACCATGATTTGTTCAGACGGCCTGTTGTCTTCCAAGGTGTACATCATGCCTTTTGCCGCCAATACGCCTTTGGCAAAGCGCGCCCGTTGCAAATCTTCGGCGGCGCAGCGTTGTACGGTTTCAAATACGGGGTCGCTGATGAGGTAGTCGTTGCCGTCTTTTCCGTACACTAAAAGATTGTGTGCGTTGAAATGGAAGCGCATTTGCGGCGGGAAGTAGGGCAGCCAGAAGACGGAGGTTTGCAAACCGGCCAGTTTGCCTGAAGACAGCGCGGCATCCAATGCGGCTTGTCCGCTTTGTGCGTCGGAAAATTTGCGGATGGATAATTTCAGCCCCAATGCTTTGCAGGTATTTTTGATGATGCTGCGCGGCGCGGTACGGTAGGAAACCAGCGGCATGCCGTTTAATTTGATCAGCGGCATCCAGACAAACGTCAGCGCGTGGGCAATGCCGAAAATCATGGCTTCGTCTAAATTGTGGCCATGGTATTTGAGCAGGGTGGACATCACACCGCTTTCGCAATGGGCGGTATGCTGGTGTGGAAATTCTTGTGTGGTCATAAAGTTATTGGTTTTCGTGCAATGTTTTCAGACGGCCTGAAGCGGTCGGAATGGGTTTGTTGTTTTGGAAATCAGCGCGCTTCTTTGGCCGCTTCCTGTTCGGCTTTGTAGCGGCGCAGAAATTCGATGGCGGCGGCTTTTTCGGCTTCGTTGCCGTATTTGGCATCACGTTGGGCACGGCGCAGTTCGGCGCGTTCTTTGGCTTCTTCGATTTGGCGCGCTTTGAAGTCTTCGCGGTTGTCAGAGGAAACGAGTTTGTCCTGCTGCGATTGCGCTTTGGCCATGGCTTTGGCAATCAAATCCATGGGGTTGAATGCGGCGCTTAGTGCGGCTGTTCGGGTTTGCGCCTGTACGGCCTGTTTGGCTTTGACGGCGGCTTCGCGTTGCGCCAGCAGAGCTTTGCGTTCGGCATCGTCGCGCTGTTTGCGCGCGGTATGGCGTTCAAAACGGCTTTGTGCGTGTTCGGCGGCGGCAAAGCGCGGTTCGGCAGAGGTGCTGAAACGGCGTGCGGACGGCAGGAAGGGCTGCGATACGGGAACCATGTCGATGCAGTCGACGGGGCAGGGGGTAACGCACAAGCCGCAGCCGGTGCATTCGTCGCTGATGACGGTGTGCATCAGTTTGGACGCGCCCATAATGGCATCGACAGGGCAGGCGCGGATGCAGGCGGTACAGCCGATGCAGGCGGCTTCGTCAATCAGTGCCACAGCTTTGATTTGTGTTTTTGCCGGCGCGAGGTAGGGCTTGCCCAACAGGTCGGCCAGGTCTTTCATGACGGTTTCCCCACCCGGCGCGCACAGGTTTACCGGCGCTTCTCCTGTGGACAGGGCGCGTGCATAGGGTAAGCAGCCTTCATAGCCGCACTCGCGGCATTGGGTTTGCGGCAACAGGCGGCTGATGCTTTGGATGGGAATGGTCATCATGGATAATCAAAATCGAAAAGGCGCATTATATCAGATTGTTGCGTTTATTTTGGCGAAACTCTCTACGCTTATTTTAGTGAAATTTACCACGCTCGTTTTAGCGAAACTTGCTACGCTCATTTTCAGACGGCCTGAGTCGGGTTTGCGTTATAATTTTGAAATAGATTTATTTGGGTAATTAGGAATGGCGACTACACTTTGCCCCTGTCAGTCGGGGCATGTTTATACGGAATGTTGCGCACCGTTTCATGCGCGTGAGGCGGCGGCTTCAACGGCGGAAGAGTTGATGCGCTCGCGTTACAGCGCGTATGTTTTGCAGGAAATCGACTATATCGTGGACACGACCGTCCCTGCGCAGCAGAATTTGTTGGACAAGCAGGATTTGGCGGCATGGAGTAAGCAGACGCGGTGGTCTGGATTGAAGGTTATCCGTCATGTGCCGTTTGGCAAGCTGCATGCTTTGGTCGAGTTTGAGGCGTATTTGAGGAGAACGGGCAAACCGAGTGCCATCATGAGCTGTCGGCGTTTGTGAAAATAGACGGACGTTGGTATTTTATTGATCCGACTGTTGCTTTGCCGACGATGAAACAGTCTTGTTTGTGCGGTTCTGGCAAAAAATTTAAGGCGTGTTGCGGACAGTTTTTCAAGTAATGATGTGAACAGGCCGTCTGAATGTTCAGACGGCCTGAGCTGTTTTTGCAGATAAAAAAAACCATTCATACTAAGGGAGAAGTATGAATGGCCAATACATTGCGGGAAAACGTCTTACTTGCTGCACCGCCCAAAAGGGATGAAAGAGCGGTGTTGTGTCAGCAATTGGTATTCTACCGTTTTTAGTATTAAATGCTGTTAAGAAGTGAAATTATTTCAATAAATTGCAAGATAATCGTGATATTTTGAAGATAAACGGTATTTTCACTGATTTTCGCGAATCCATTTCACCCATTGTTTGAACAGCTCGGGTTGCAAAGCGGCGATGACGGAACGCTTGAAAACGTGCTCGCCGCTCCAGAAATCATCGCCTTCCAAAGTGGTCAGGCAGCCGCCGGCTTCTTCAAAAATCAATGCGCCGGCAGCGTAGTCCCACAGTTTTTGTCCGCCGTGGATGTAAATATCGTAGCGGCCGCTGGCAAGATAGCACCAGTCGAGCGTGCTGCTGCCCATGCTGCGGATTGTACCGAATGGGGCGAGGGTGTTCATGCGGCTGGCGAGTTTGCCCGAGCGCAGGTATTTGATTTCCACGCCGGCAATGGATTCGCTGAGTTTTTTTTCTACCGAACGCAGCGGCAGCGACGTACCGTTGAGAAATGCGCCTTTGCCGTGTTCGGCATAGAAACATTCGCCGCTGACCGGATTGTAAATCACACCCAGCTCGGTGCGCCCGTTTTTAACCAGTGCGACGGATACGGCAAAATGTGGCAAACCGTTGACGAAGTTGTTTGTGCCGTCGATGGGGTCGACAATCCACAGGCCGTCTGAATGTTCGTTCCACAAACGGGTTTGCTCCTGAACGCTCATCTCCTCGCCCAACATTGGACAATCTTCCAATAAGGGCAGGGCGGCGGCAAAAGCGGTTTGTGCGGCCAAATCTGCTTCACTCAAAACCGAACCGTCTTCCTTGCGTCGTGACGGCGTGTTCAGAAAACGCGGCATGACTTCGGTTTGGGCGATGTGGCGGACGACTTTCTGTAAACGGTATAGCACGGCATATCCTTGTTTTTTGCAGTTTTGCGCGACAGTGGATTAAAATTCGGGAAGTTTTCAAATTATAGTGGATGAAATCGAAAGCAGGCAGGAGCATATCGCCGTGTTTCAACTTCATTCATGAAATTTTAAATTTAAATTATATACATGAATAAAGCAGGAAACCATGCCCCGATTTTATGTTGATTTTGCCTTAAGCCCCGACAGCGTGGTCGAATTGCCCGATAATGTGGTGCGCCATCTGAATGTATTGCGCGTGAAAAATACGGAAGAAATCGTGTTGTTCAACGGCGATGGCAAGGTATATCCGGCTTTGCCCGAAGTTTTGGAAAAACGCCGCGCCAGCGTGCGGATTTTGCGTGAAGAGGCAACGGACAACGAATCGCCGCTGAACATTACGTTGGTACAGGCGGTATCCGCCGCCGAGCGCATGGATTTCACTTTGCAGAAAAGCGTGGAATTGGGCGTGGCAGAAATTCGCCCGGTCATCAGTGAACGCTGTGTCGTGCGCTTAAGCGGCGAGCGCGCTGAAAAGCGGGTGGCACGTTGGCAGGAAATTGTTGTTTCTGCGTGTGAACAAAGCGGCCGCAATATTGTGCCGAAGGTTTTGCCGCTGACGACTTATGCACAGGCATTGCAGCAGTTGCCGCAGGAAACGGCCAAACTGTTAATGAGCTTGAACCGCGCTCAAACTGAGCGATGTTCGGCCGCAATCCGGCAAAGTCGTGTTTATGGTCGGCCCGGAAGGCGGATGGACGGAGAAGGAAGAGCAACAGGCGTTTGATGCCGGTTTTCAATCCGTTACGCTCGGCAAACGGGTGTTGCGTACCGAAACCGCCTCACTTGCGGCCATCGCCGCCATGCAGACGCTTTGGGGCGATTTTGCATAAAGTTCGGGCCGTCTGAAAACGAGCGTAGCGAGTTTCGCTCAAGCAAGCTGTTGCGTCATGAGATAAAAATGGGAGTTTGAAAATGTCTTACACCTTTACGCTGGCCGAGCACGAGCTGGAAGCGGAATTGAAAAAGCTAATCGTGCAAGAGGCCGATAAGGCCGACGATGTGGATATGGATGATTTCACCGACGATGCGCTTTTGTTTGGCGATGACAGTCCGGTCGGTTTGGATTCGCTTGATGCGCTGCAAATCAGCGTTGCCTTGCAACAGTATTTCCAAGTGCGCCTTCAGGGCGACCGTATGGTGCGCAAACATATGATGTGCGTACGCGATTTGGCGGCGTTTATCCGTGCGGAGCATGGCGCATGAGTTGGGTTTGCGGTACGGCGGCCACGTCTGCCTTGAATCCGCAAATGGATTTCAGACGGCCTGATGCGGTGTCTTATACGTTTTTAAACCAGCCGCAGCAGGCTACTTATTTCCGTGCATTTGCCGGCAATCACTTGGGGCGGAAGGAACTTGCGGATATTGCCGAACAACATTTGCGCCGAGCCGCCGAACAGGCAGGCTGGCCGTCTGAAAGTTGGCATGATGCGCCGGTGTTTATCGGTTCCAGTTCCTATTCCATCTCCGAATATGAAAATGACTATCTTGCGGGCAATAGGGCGGCAGAAGAACACAGTCTGCTTTATCTTGCCGAAGATTTGCGCCGTCGCAGCGGCAATCGACAGATTTTCAGTTTCGCTACTGCCTGCACTTCATCCGCCCATGCGCTGATTCAGGCAGATAATTGCTTGTGCGGTGGGATGGAGCGCGCCTTTGTACTTGGTATTGAAAACCTCAACCGGCTGACTTTGCTGCATTTTCACAGCTTGGGTTTGCTGACCGAACAGTATCAGCCTTTTGGCGGAAACGGTTTGATTTTAGGCGAAGGTGTTGCCGCACTTGCCTTATCTTCCGTCGCGCCCGAATCTTCTTCAGGCCGTCTGAAACTTATCGGACACGCCGCCAATACGGGTAATGACCTGATTCAAAGCGATGGCCAAGCGCAGGAGCAAGTGATGCGACGCGCTTTGGATGTTGCAGGCATCGCTCCTGAAAGCATTGCAGCCGTTAAAACACACGGCATCGGCACGGCTGACAGCGATGCCGCAGAATTGGCCGCGCTGGAAAATATATTCGGTACGCTGCCGCCTCTGATGGCGTTCAAACCGCAAATCGGACACACGCTTGGCGCAACGGCAGCCCTTGAAACAACCCTGCTTTTATCCGCTTTAAACAAGGCAAAAGCAGTGATTATCAGGGGCGGGAAATTCGTTTTTCCGAGTGCGCGGCTTCACCCAAAGGCGGCTTTTACTGTTTGGCCAATCAGTTTGGCTTTGGCGGCAGCAACACATCTTTGGTATGGCAATGGCAACTGTAAATCCTCATATCCGCATTACCGCCGCCGTGCGTTTTGATACGGACGCCAACACCGGCGGCAAAATCCTCAAACAAACCTTAAAGCAGCAAAGCGGTATAGACACCCGCCGCCTCAGCCGCTTGAGTTTGATTGCCGCGCTTGGTGCAGGGCAGCTGAAGGAACAAAGCGAAATCCGTTCTGATTGCGCTGTTTTTCTCGGTACGTCGTTTTCTTCGCCATCCGTGTTTGAAAAAATGGCAGACAATGTGCTAAACCATCACGCCGCGATGCCGTTTGACTTTATTGCCAACCTGCACAACTCCCCCGTTTTTCATGCCGCGCAAGCGTTAGGCACGCATGGTGCAACTTTGGTCGTTGCTGCCGACAATAATATGGATACTTGCTTTCATCCATTGTTGCTGGCGATGCAGTCTTTGCAAAATGGCGGTCAAGCTGCGGTTGGCTGGGCATATGAACATCAAGCAGCACATGCCGATACCCATGAAGGCAGCGTCTGGATTCTGCTTGAAGTCGGTGTAGAACAGGGTGTTCCCGTTGTGTTGAATGATGAAGGAATGCAGCCTGAGAGGCCGTCTGAAAGCCGCAATATTATTGGCAAGATATCGCCGATTGGATAGAAAAAGTGATGGCGTGCGAGGGTAGGGATGTGAAGAAGTGTACTTTGTGATGGGAGAAATGATTTTAACGAAAGGGTTTGTCTGTTGAGATAAACAGGTTTACGCCATTAAAAAGGCCGTCTGAAAAACTTTCAGACGGCCTTTTTTCATTACAACCAATCAACGGGACATCTCTCCTTGAATCGCACGGATATTCGCTTTACGGGCATTGATGGTACGGGTCAGTTGTTGGATTTTAATTTGGTCGCCTTTTTGTTTGGCCGCATTCAGCTGGGTTTGAAGGCGGGTAATAGCGGCCTGTTCGTTGCGTACTTCGGTCTGCAATATTTGTTTGCGGGTTTCCTTAGGACTTGGCTTAGATGCCGGCGTAACCACAGGGGCAGTGCGGATCACAGGGGCAGTGCGGATCACAGGGGCAGTGCGGATCACAGGGGCTTTGTATTTGCTGTATGCAGAAGCGCGTGATTTGCCCGGACGGTTGCGCAAGATAATATTCAGACGCGGATTGGCGGCTTCGGCTGTGTTGGTTACGCTGGTAATCGGTACGTTCGGCAGAATTTTAATATCGCTGTCGTTATTTCCTTTATCCAGCAAAATGTCGGCTGCCGGTTTGTATGCTTTAGGGAAAGGTGTAGGGGCTGTGGTTTTACCATGCTCTGCCGGGGTAGCGGTTGCCGGTGTGCTTGGTTCGGATGAAGCTGTGGTAATTGGTTTGGCAGCTTGTTCTTCAGATGAATGAACAACGTCAGTCTTGTCGGCTTTGCTGCGGCTGAACTTGGCTTTGCGTCGAGAAGATGTTTTGGCATAAGTTTTGCCTTTGCGCTTAGTCTCAGCTTTGGCTGGTGTTTTATCGAGCGCTTCATCTTGAGTTGTTACCGCATGGCTATTTTGGCTAGCTGAAATTTGCGGCTGAACAGTAGGATTTTGAACAATCTCTTGTGGGATTTGAATTGCAGGTACGATAGGTTGGGCAACTGTTGTTTCATTAAGAATGGCGAGGCCGTCTGAAACAGTTTTTTCGGTAGAAGCAGTAGGTTGGACAGGGGCGACAGGAGTTGTATTGCGGACAGTAGTATCGGCAATATAGTCTTCAGCTTTTATTGTGGGAGGCGCTTCCAGAGTAGGCGTATTGTTGGGAACGATTACGCCGTCTGCAATGGCTTTGTCGGTTGCAACAGTAGGCTGGGTTTGCGCAGCGAGCACTGGAGGAACAATAGTGCTGTCCGCTTGAACGGCATTCGTCTGCGTTTGTACGACAGGAGTTGTGTTATGTGCAGCAGTATCGACAACATAGTTTCAGGTTTTGCAACGGCTGGTGTTTCCAAAACAGGCGTATTGTTGGAAACGATTACGCTGTCTGCAATGGTTTTATTCGCAGGCACAGCTTGTCGAGTTTGTGCCATCGGAATGGAAATAGGTGCCGGAATACCGTATTCATTTTGAGAAACAACGACTGGGGTTTGTACCGCGGGCGTTGCTTGAGAAGCATGAACGTAGTCTGCGGCAGATGCTTTAAATTCTGTTGTTTGTACCGTTTTTAAAACCGGAGTGTCGCCCGGAATCGCAACGACGCTGGTTTCTGTTACATTGTTTGTTTCAACTATGCGACAGGCGTCATTGATCTGGTATGAAGCATAAACGGTAATGCCTTCAACATTGCAGACATACTCGGCAGCGTTGGCGGCGGCAGGGAAGGCCAGGCTGAGGGCAATAGCGGTTTTGCAGAAAAACGGTTTCATAAAGGCAATAGAATCAGGTTGTTTTTTCAAAGTGTAATTATACTATGTACATTGTCAGCAACCGCCAACTTATTTTTAGGCGGTGTAAAACTGCGGCTGAAAGGTTGAAAATCGAAATAAAAGGTCTTAGGCCGTCTGAAATTTTCTTTCTCTAAAGTTTCAGACGGCCTTTGTTTTCATCGAGTATTAAGCGTTCAACAGGCTTTCGTCCAATGTCAGCTCTTCGTTTTTATTGACGGCGACTTTGCGTGCCAAAACGTTTTGGGCGATTTCGTGCGCTTCGGCAAGCGAGTGCATCAAGTAGGTGCCGCATTGGTATTCGTTCAACTCGGGGATTTTGCTTTGGTCTTGAACGGTCAAAACATCCTGCATTGAAGCGAGCCATGCGTCGGCTACTTTTTGCTCGTCGGGCGTGCCGATGAGGCTCATGTAGAAACCGGTGCGGCAGCCCATCGGGGAAATGTCGATGATTTCGACGCCGTTGCCGTTTAAGTGGTCGCGCATAAAGCCGGCGAACAAATGCTCCAGCGTGTGAATGCCTTTTTCAGGCAGGATTTCTTTGTTGGGAATGCAGAAACGCAGGTCAAATACGGTAATGGTGTCGCCTTTGGGCGTGGTCATGGTTTTCGCCACACGCACGGCAGGGGCGTGCATACGGGTGTGGTCGACTTTGAAACTGTCTAGTAGGGGCATTTGGGTATCCTTTGAGGTAAATAGATTTTTTAGCGGGTGAGATTTAAAGATTCAATCACAATTCGGCAATATTGACTGCTTCGCCCGAAGCCGCACTCAGTGCTTCGTTCAAAACATCGTAGAAATCCCGTCCGTCGCGTGTTGCCAGCCATTTGCCGTTTTGCTCGGCGAAATGGTAGCCGCCGCTTTTGGCGGCAATCCACAATTCTTGGTTGGGCGTGTGGCGGTTGACGATGATTTGCGTGCCGTCTTCGGCTTCGATGGTCAGGACGTTTCCGGCAAACTGGCAGTCGAAATCCCAGCCGTTTTCATCGATTTGGTCTTCAATGTGTTCAAACAATTCTTCGCTCAGGCGGATGAATTCGCTTTCGGTCATCATGGCTTTTTGTGTGGTTTTTGTTTAAGATACCGAATCTTGCCACATTCGTAATGATGAAGAAAGTTTTACTGATGAAATACGGCGTATTTTTTGCAGCGGTAACGGCTCTGCTGCTCTCTGCCTGCGGCTACAAAGGCGACCTCTACCTGCCCAAAGAAGGCGACAAAGCGCGCTTCGGCGTGATTCAGACCGGCTTGAAATTCGATACGGCCAAAGAGCCGACCACTCAAACCAACGATTAAAAAAGACTTCACAAACATGACCTTATCCTGCGAACAAATCCCTTATTCCCACCTTGCCGAGGAATTCGGCACGCCGCTTTATGTGTACAGCAAATCTGCGCTGACCGAGGCGTTTGAAAACTACCAAACCGCGTTTGCCGCTTTGACCCCGCTTGTCTGCTATGCAGTTAAAGCCAATGGCAACCTGAGCATCATCAAACACTTTGCTTCTTTGGGGAGCGGTTTTGACATTGTGTCCGGCGGCGAGTTGGCGCGTGTTTTGGCGGCCGGCGGTGATGCGGCGAAAACGATTTTTTCCGGTGTGGGCAAGAGTGAGGCAGAAATTGAATTTGCGCTGAATGCAGGCGTGAAATGCTTCAACATGGAAAGCATTCCTGAAATCGACCGTATTCAGAAAGTTGCCGCGCGTTTGGGTAAAGTCGCTCCGGTTTCCCTGCGCGTCAATCCTGATGTCGATGCCAAAACCCACCCTTATATCTCCACCGGTTTGAAAGCCAACAAATTCGGTATTGCCTATGCCGATGCGCTTGAGGCCTATCGTCATGCCTCCCGACAAAGCCATTTGAAAATCGTCGGTATCGACTGCCACATCGGCTCGCAACTGACCGACCTCAGCCCGCTCATCGAAGCCTGCGAACGTATTTTGGCCTTGGTCGACCAACTGGCAGACGAAGGCATTGTGTTGGAACACTTGGACTTAGGCGGCGGTGTCGGTATTGTTTACCAAGACGAAAATGTGCCTGATTTGGGTGCGTATGCCCAAGCCGTTCAAAAACTGATCGGTACACGCCGTTTGAAACTGGTCCTCGAGCCAGGCCGCAGCTTGGTCGGCAATGCCGGTGCGTTGTTGACGCGTGTCGAGTTCGTCAAACATGGCGAAGAGAAAAACTTTGTGATGGTCGATGCGGCGATGAACGATTTGATGCGTCCGGCACTTTATGACGCCTATCATCACATTGAAGCGGTTGAAACCAAAAACATTGAGCCTCTGACGGCCAATATCGTCGGCCCGATTTGCGAAACCGGCGACTTCCTCGGCAAAGACCGCACCATCGCCTGCGAAGAAGGGGATTTACTGCTTATCCGCAGCGCCGGTGCGTATGGTTCAAGCATGGCGAGCAACTACAACACGCGTAATCGTGCGGCGGAAGTATTGGTTGACGGCAGCGGATACAAACTTATCCGCCAACGTGAAACCGTCGAGCAGCAAATGGCCAACGAATTGGTTTGTTTGTAAGGTTGGATCGTTTAAAAGGCCGTCTGAAAGCTTGACTGACTTTCAGACGGCCTTTGCTATGAAAGAAAAGGGCATGTATCAAACACGCCCTTTTTCAGTTGATCAATAATGCGGCGGAATCTCGTCGCGCAGGCTGTACGGTTCGCGTTCGCCGTTTGCGCCTTTGTCCTGCATCCGTTGATACAGCAGCCGCAACTGGCCTTGCTGCAAATCCAAAGCCTGTTGCATCTTGGCGATGGTATCGTTCAGGCTGCCGATTAAATCTTCCTGCAAGGCCGTCTGAATTTCCAGTTCGGTGACGCGGTGTTCCAATTCCTGAATATCGCTCATATTACAGCACCATCGCGGCAATCCAGCCTGCAACCATCAGCGGGATATTGTAGTGGATAAAGGTTGGGATAACCGAATCGTGGATGTGGTCGTGCTGACCGTCGGCATTCAAACCCATGGTCGGGCCGAGTGTTGAGTCGGAAGCAGGGGAGCCGGCATCGCCCAGCGCGCCTGCCGTGCCGACGATGGCCACGGTAGCCATTGGGGAGAAGCCCAAGCTGATGCACAAAGGCACATAAATCGCGGTAATAATCGGCAAGGTGGAGAAAGACGAGCCGATGCCCATGGTTACCAGAAGGCCGACAAACAGCATGGTAAAGGCGGCCATGCCTTTATTGCTTCCGAACAAAGCCATGCTGCGCTCGACCAAAGGCTGGATGTCGCCGGTCGCGTTCATGACGGCGGCGAAACCTTGTGCCGCAATCATAATAAAGCCGACCATCGCCATCATTTTGATGCCTTCGCCGAACACATCGCTGGCGGCGGAACGGTTCATCACGCCCAACATCATAAACACGGCAAAGCCCAACATCGCACCCAATACCAACGAGTTTTCATACAAAAGCTGAATGGCAAAACACACGGCAATTGCCACGGCCGCCACCAAGCTGCGATAGGTTGACGGCTCTTGCTGCTGCACCGCTTCACGATTGTCTTCCGTATCGGCGGCGTTGTTTTGATAAATGCGCGGCTTGCGGTAGTGCAAAAAGGCCAGCAGTAAGCCGGACACCATGCCCAAAGCCGGAATCGCCATTGCGTGCATCACATTTATGCCACCGGTGTCCATGCCTGCCGAGCGGATATTGCCCAACATGATGTCGTTCAAGAAGATGGCGCCGAAACCGTAAGGTAGGAACATATAAGTCGTTACCAAGCCAAACGTAATTACGCAGGCCACCAGGCGGCGGTCGAGTTTCAAGCGGTTGAACACCAACAGCAGCGGCGGAATAATCATCGGGATAAACGCAATATGAATCGGCACAACGTTTTGGCTCATCACGCCCATGCACAAAATAATCGCCAGCAGCATCCATTTGACCGCGCCTTCGCCTTTCGCATTGCCTTCGCCGCCGTTGAGCTTACGGATAATCACGCCGGCGAGCTGTTGCGGCAGGCCGGAATGCGTGATGGCCATGGCAAACGCGCCGAGCATGGCATAAGACAGCGCGATTTGCGCCCCGCCTTTCAGGCCTTCGTTAAAAACAGGAATAATCCCTTGCTGCACCACATCGCCGGCCGCGTTGGTCACATTCTCTAAAGGCATACCGGCCACTAAGCCGCCGACAAACGCGCCGACAGCCAAGCTGAGCACCACATGCACGCGCGATAAAGACAGCGCCAGCATGATGATGACCGCAATTACAACCGCATTCATATCGTTCTCCGTTGTTTCAGACGGCCTGTTATGTAAAAACAGGCAATCGTCTGTTTACATATTACAAATAAACATCATAACCCAAGCAGGAAGCCTTTGCAAAAAACGGCAGGCCGTCTGAAAACCAAACCATCAACTTTCAGACGGCCTGCCGTGAACCCTTATTCAGCGTTTTAATATGGCGTGCGGTTTTGGCGATAAAAATAGCCAAAAACACGCGCTTCCTATTCTTTGCATAGGGTACCAATGTTAAAATCGACACAATGCCCCGGTTTCAGGTTTGTCACTGAAATTAAAGCATTTATTGCTAAAACCCAATTCAATCATACACAAACAAAGGAAAGAAGTGATGGATATTCTGACGCGGCTGCACAATCTGCCGCCCTCCCGCTTTCATTACAAACTTCTGGTTTTGGTCGGCATAGGTTGGCTGTTTGATGCCATGGATACAGGCTTGGTGTCGTTTGTATTGCCGGCTTTGGGAAAAGATTGGGCGTTGGCTCCGGCGCAGTTGGGTTGGATTGTCAGCATTGCCTTTGTCGGCATGGCTCTGGGTGCGGTATTCAGCGGCTGGCTGGCGGACAGGTTCGGACGGAAAACCGTTTTTGCCGGCACGATGGTGGTGTACAGCATTGCCACAGGTTTGTGCGCGCTCGCGCCTGATTTGACGGTTTTGCTGGTGTGCCGCTTTTTTGTCGGCGTCGGCTTGGGCGGCCAACTGCCTGTCGCCGTGTCGCTGGTCAGCGAATATGCGCCGCCGAAAGTACGCGGCCGTTTTATTGTATTGCTGGAAAGCTTTTGGGGCTTGGGCTGGCTCTCGGCCGCGCTGGTGTCTTATTTCTTTATTCCGCAAACCGGCTGGCACAGCGCGTTTTTATTCGGCGCCTTGCCCCTGTTTTATGTGCCGTTGGTGTTGAAATTCGTTCCCGAATCCGTGCCTTACCTGCTTTCCCGCGGCAAAACCGATGAAGCGCACCGTTTGGTATCCTCGCTGGAAATTCAATCGGGCATCACGCCTCCGACACAAGCCGTTGCCGCACCGGCCGCCCCGCGCGAACGCATCCGCTTCGTTCAACTTTGGCAACATCCGTTTGCACGGCGTACGCTGATGTTGTGGCTGGTTTGGTTCGGCATCGTGTTTTCGTATTACGGCATTTTTACTTGGTTGCCCAAATTGCTGGTCGAGCAGGGCAATACCGTGGTCAAAACTTTTGAATATGTGTTGGTAATGATTGTGGCGCAACTGCCCGGCTATATTGCCGCCGCGGCTTTGGTGGAGAGAATCGGCCGCAAAGCAACGCTGGCAGGCTTTCTGGCCGCTTGCGCCGTGTGCGCATGGTTTTTCGGACAAAGCACCACTGCGGCTGAAGTCATGGTTTGGGGCAGCCTGATGTCCTTCTTCAACTTGGGCGCATGGGGCGTTTTGTACACCTACACCCCCGAACTCTACCCCTTGCGCTTCCGTGCCTTCGCATCCGGCTGGGCAGGCGCCATCGGGCGCGTCGGCGGCATACTCGCGCCCATGGTGGTGGCGGCGATGGTGGGCAATAGTGGCGGCTTCGGTAATATCTTTATGATGTTTGCGCTGGTTATGCTGCTGATTGTGGCGGTAATCTTGGTATTGGGTGAAGAAACCAAAGGCCGTACGCTGGAAGACATCAGCCAATAAAAGGCATATATAAATAAAGGCCGTCTGAAAAATATTTTCAGACGGCCTTTTTCATTTACGTTTGTAATTTTAATACATCAATTTTCTGTTTTTATCTTAATTATCGAGGAAAGCGACGAAGAATAACCGTCTTTGTTTTTGTGTAGATAAAAATATTATACGTCAAAGAATTAAAATGAATAAACGATAAAATGGCCGTCTGAAAAGTTCAATCATGGTTTGTGATGTAGGTCAAAGCAAAATGTAACTAAATTACTTATAGTTATCGTAGTGAAAATTTATTGACATTATTGCCACCTTTTATTAAGGAGATACACCATGAACGCATCAGCCGACAATGTCGTCAGCCCAGCCGTAGCCGAGGTAAACAGCCTGGTTGAAAAGGGTTTACGGGCGTTGGATGAGTTTCTTAAGTTGGATCAGGAGCAGATTGACTTTATTGTTGCCAAAGCCTCCATTGCCGCGCTGGACAAACATGGTGTGCTCGCCATGCACGCGGTGGAAGAAACGGGACGCGGCGTGTTTGAGGATAAGGCGACGAAAAACCTGTTTGCCTGCGAAAACGTCGTGCGCCGCCTGCGTGATTTGAAAACCGTAGGCGTCATCAGTGAAAACGATGTAACCGGTATTACTGAAATTGCCGATCCGGTCGGCGTGGTTTGCGGTATTGTGCCGACAACCAATCCGACTTCCACCACTATTTTCAAATCCTTGATTGCGCTGAAAACCCGCAATCCGATTATTTTCTCGTTCCACCCGTCCGCCCAGCAATGTTCCGCCCATGCCGCGCGTATTGTGCGCGATGCGGCGATTGCGGCCGGTGCGCCGGAAAACTGTATCCAGTGGATTGAAAAGCCGTCTATGGAAGGCACTTCCGCGCTGATGAAGCATCCGGGCGTGGCAACGATTTTGGCGACCGGCGGCAATGCAATGGTGGAAGCCGCGTATTCTTGCGGCAAACCTGCGCTCGGCGTCGGGGCGGGCAACGTACCTGCTTATGTTGAAAAAACGGCGGACATCAAACAGGTGGCACACGATATTGTGATGTCAAAATCTTTCGACAACGGCATGGTGTGCGCCAGCGAGCAAGCGGTGATTGCCGATAAAGAGATTTACAAAGAGTTGGCCGAAGAGTTCAAATCTTACGGCGTGTACTTTGCCAACAAAAAAGAAAAAGCCATGCTCGAAGAATTTATCTTCGGCGTAACGGCGAATTGCGCCAGCTGCGGCGGGGCGAAACTCAATTCTGCGGTAGTGGGCAAACCGGCGGCATGGATTGCCGAACAGGCTGGGTTTAAAGTGCCTGAAAAAACCAATATCATCATCGCCGAATGCCGCGAAGTCGGCCCGAACGAGCCGCTGACCCGCGAAAAACTTTCGCCTGTTTTGGCCATGATTAAGGCGGATTCGACCGAACAAGGTTTGAAGTTCGCCGAAGAAATGGTTGCCTTTGACGGCTTGGGACACTCCGCCGCCATCCATACCGCTAACGAAGAATTGGTCAAAACGTTCGGCTCCCGCGTCAAAGCCCTACGCGTGATTTGGAATTCGCCTTCCACCTTCGGCGGCATCGGAGACGTGTACAACGCCTTCCTGCCTTCTCTGACCCTCGGTTGCGGCTCTTACGGTAAAAACGCCGTCGGCGGCAACGTCAGCGCAGTCAATCTGTTAAACATCAAAAAAGTAGGCCGTCGGAGAAACAACATGCAATGGTTCAAAGTGCCCGCCAAAATCTATTTTGAACGCGATTCCATCCAATATCTGCAAGATATGAAAGACTGCGAAAAAGTCATGATTGTGACTGACCGTTCGATGGTTGATCTGGGCTTTGTCGATAAAATCACCCACCAACTGCATCAACGCAAAAACAAAGTGACCATCCAGCTGTTTACCGATGTCGAAGCCGATCCGAGCGTCCAAACCGTCTATAAAGGCACCGATTTGATGCGCAGCTTCCAACCAGACACCATTATCGCACTGGGCGGCGGCTCGCCGATGGACGCGGCAAAAGCCATGTGGCTCTTCTACGAGCAGCCGCAAGTCGATTTTGAAGACTTGGTACAAAAATTCATGGACATCCGCAAACGCGCGTTCCGCTTCCCTGAATTGGGCCGCAAAGCCAAATTTATCGGCATTCCTACCACATCGGGCACAGGCTCGGAAGTGACGCCGTTTACCGTCATCAGCGACGGCGACAAAAAATATCCGATTGCCGACTACTCGCTGACACCGACCATTTCGATCGTCGATCCTGCGTTTACCATGACTGTGCCGGCAGGCGTAACCGCCGATACCGGTCTGGACGTACTGACCCACGCCGTAGAAGCATACGTTTCCGTACTGGCGAACGACTTTACAGACGGCCTCGCCCTGCAAGCCATCAAGCTCGTGTTCCAATACCTCGAACGCTCTTACAAACACGGTGCAGCCGATCCCGAAGCGCGCGAGCATATGCACAACGCCTCCACCATCGCAGGCATGGCGTTTGCCAATGCGTTTTTTTGGGCATCAACCACTCGATGGCACACAAAATCGGCGGCAAATATCACGTTCCGCACGGCCGTGCCAACGCCATCCTGCTGCCGCACGTCATCCGCTACAACGGTACGCGTCCGCAGAAAACCGCCACTTGGCCGAAGTACAACTACTACAAAGCCGACCTGAAATATCAGGAAATCTCCCGTACCTTAGGGCCTGCCATGCAGCACACCGGCAGAAGGCGTAGAATCCTTCGCCCGCGCCTGCCATGAGCTGGCGGTCAACGTCGGCATCAAAATGTCGTTGAAAGAGCAGGGTATCGATGAGAAAACCTTCCTCGACGGCAGAAAAGAGCTGGCCATGATGTCTTTTGAAGACCAATGCACCCCGGCCAACCCACGCCTCGCCATGGTGGCCGATATGGAAGAAATCCTGACCAAAGCCTACTACGGCGAATAAAATCGGGCAGTTAAAAAGGCCGTCTGAAACCTGAATATAGGGTTTCAGACGGCCTTTCGTATTAGAACTAAAGTTGATACTTATTGTATGTGGAATTTAATTTGCAAACATTAAGAATAGTCATCATGAAATCAGAAATTTTAAAACAATTTGGCAAACATGTTCGTCATTTAAGACAACTCCAGGATTTAAGTCAGGAAACATTGGCTGAAAAAGCGAATATGCACCGGACTTATATCGGAATGATAGAACGTGGAGAGCGTAACCCCGCCCTATTAAATCTTATTCGTTTGGCTAGCGCATTAGATATTTCTTTGCCTGAACTTTTAACTTTTAAGGACTATGTTAATGACGGGAACTGTGATAATGAATCTAACTGATTCGTATGGTTTTTTTAGAGAAAACGTCGGAAGGACGCTAGGAGATCTAAAACTTGAATATCAAACCAGATTTCCCGAGTTCACCTCTGAAATGAAGATAAATAAAGGCGGGGTAGGGCAGTTTATCGAGAAATTGATAGGACTTAACAATACAAATGCTTTGACAGATTTTGCTGATGGTGAGCTGAAAACCAATAAAGCAGATACAGATGGTGCACCACTAGAGACTATGTTTATCTCGCAGATTTCCAGTAACTTTGATCAGTTAATCAGCGATCAGATAAGCTTTGAAGATAGTTGGATATACCAAAAAATAAAGAATTTGCTATATGTTCCTATTTGTAAAGTCGACGACGATCCTAACAAATGGTACATACAGTCAGCTTATCATGTGCAAATAAATGAAGGGGTGAACTTTTTCAGACAGTTATCTGCTGATTTCACGCAAATTAAAAAGTAAGCTGTTAGCTGATATTAATTCCGGCGACGGATACATTCATACATCAAACGGTGTGTTTATCCAAATCAGATCAAAAGATTCTAAGCCATACCATCCTATATTTTTCTGCACAATATAATCGGAATATTTCTAATAAGAATCATGCATTTTATTTTTAAAAAAAAGAATTTATGCGGGAAGTTCGTGAAATGGCCAGACAGGGTAGAGATGGTGTTGTTCGAATAATTTAAAATAAGATGGGGCTACTGCTTTTGTTGTAGCCTTTTCTTTGCTAATTCAAAAAAATCTTCTTCTAGTTCGCAACCACAAAATTTCCGACCATGTTTTAAGGCAGCAACGCCTGTTGTGCCGCTGCCCATGAAAGGGTCAAAAATTAAATCTCCGATGTTTGAAGCTGAGAGTATGCAGCGTTCAAGTAAGGGGAGTGGTTTTTGTGTCGGATGTTTGCCGAATGTTTTTTCGGCTTTGTTTGGAGGAGGAAATGTCCAAACACATTTCATCTGCTTGTCATCATTTTGTGCTTTCATCATTTCATAATGAAACGTGTGTTTGGCTTTTTTATTTTTCTTTGCCCATAAGATTGTTTCTGTCGAATGGGTAAAAAAACGGCAGGACAAATTAGGGGGAGGATTGGGTTTTTCCCAAGTAATATTGTTCAAAATATGGTATCCGATGGTTTGCATTAGGTAGCCGATTAAATAAATATTATGGAATGTGCCGCAAACCCAAATTGTGCCGTTTGGTTTTAATAAGGCGTAACACAGTCGAAGCCATTCTTCGTAGAATTCCAAATCTGCCGCCATCCCTTTGGATTTATCCCAGTTGCCTTTATTGACGGAAACCATTTGTCCGTTTTGACAACTGAAACCGTCATTGGAAAGAAAGTAAGGCGGGTCTGCGAAAATCATATCAAAACAGCCGTTCGGATGTTTTTCCAATATCTTCCGCATGACGTTAAGGGAATTTTCGTTGTAGAGAACAAGGTCGTCTGAAACGATTTTTTTCAAACGACTTTGATAAATGGCAGCTTCTTCAGCCAGTTTGTTGAAATCACTCATAAATTGCCAATAATTCTCCGACTTTTTTGCGACTGCTGCCCTTTGCGGCAATATTGCGTTGTACTTCAACCGTTTTTAGAATGGCAGAAGAATAAATATCTCTCGTAAATTCAGTATCATGATTTGAAATCAAAACGCCTTGAGAGTTAGGCGCAATTTGTTGGGCTGACTGGGAAAGGCGGATTTGATCGTCTAAATTGAAACCTTCTTTGGCATAAGTGGTGAATGAAGCGGTTGGGCTTAAAGGTGCATAAGGAGGATCACAATAAACAGTATCTGTATTGTTTGTCAGAGATAGGATCGTTTGAAAATCTCCGCACATTAATTCAACTCTATCAGATTTTTGAATGAAACCTTCCATTTCTTGTTGTGGAAAGTAAGGAGATTTGTAGCGTCCGAATGGCACATTGAATGCCCCTTTGCTGTTGTAACGGCATAAACCGTTAAAAGCATGGCGGTTCAAATAAATAAATAGCGCTGAACGTTCGTGTAGATCTTGGCTAAAGTTGAATTGTTCCCGCAATTCATAGAATCTTGAATCGCTATTGTTTTCGGAAGTAAAGAAAGAGCGGGTATAGTCTATGAATCCGGATTTTTCTTCTTTTAGGATACGGAATAAGCCGATTAAGTCAGCGTTAATATCATTGAGCAGATAATGTTCGAAATCCAATGCAAGAGACAAAGCGGCAGAACCGCAAAAGGGTTCAATCAGACGTTTTCGTGCAGGAGTGGGTAGATTGTGTTCGATAAAGGGGACAAGTTTATGTTTGCCACCAGCCCATTTTAGGAAGGGTTTTGAAGCCATTAGGATGCCAAGTACAAGCGTGGTTGATTGGCTTCGAATTGTGCCAAAACATCGTGAGGAATACAACGGATTTATGTTTTGGGGACGTGTGTAGAGTGATTCTAAATCCAATGGAACCTTCCATCCCAATGTGTTATTGGGCTTATCAGCTTAATCTACCTTAAAAAGGCCGTCTGAAAACCAAGTTTCAGACGGCCTTTATCCGTATGGCTAAACCTTAAAAGCGGTTTAGACGACGATATTTATCAAGCGTCCGGGAACGACGATGATTTTCTTCGCAGGCTTGCCTTCCATGAATTTCACTGCGCCTTCGTTGGCAAGGGCGGCGGCTTCGAGGTCGGCTTTGGATGCGTCGGCGGCGACGGTGATTTTACCGCGCAGTTTGCCGTTGACTTGAACCATCACTTCGATTTCGGATTTGACCAAGGCGGCTTCATCGACTGTCGGCCAGCCTGCTTCCCACAGTTTCGCGCTGTTCAATTCGCTCCACAGGGTTTCGCAGATGTGCGGCACAATCGGCCACAGCAGGCGCACGGCGGCTTCCAATACTTCTTGGGCGACGGCGCGGCCTTGTTCGCCGTCGGTGTCGGTTTTGTCATATTGGTTGAGCAATTCCATCACGGCGGCGATGGCGGTGTTGAACTGCTGGCGGCGGCCGTAGTCGTCGCTGACTTTGGCGATGGTGGAATGCAGTTTGTGGCGCAGGTCTTTGAGTTCTTTAGACAAACCGTCTTGGTTGCCTGCGAACGCTTTGACTGCTTCGCCTTGCTTCAGGTATTCGTAAACGGTACGCCACAGACGGCGCAGGAAGCGGTGCGCGCCTTCGACGCCGCTGTCGCTCCATTCGAGGGACTGTTCGGGCGGTGCGGCGAACATCATAAACAGGCGGGCGGTGTCCGCGCCGTAGGCATTAATCAGTTCTTGCGGATCGACGCCGTTGTTTGGACTTGGACATTTTTTCCGTGCCGCTGATGACGACGGGCAGTCCGTCGGCTTTGAGGACGGCGGAAACGGGGCGGCCTTTGTCGTCGAAAGTCAGCTCGACATCGGCGGGGTTGATCCAGTCTTTGCCGCCTTTGTCGTTTTCACGGTAGTAGGTTTCGCAGACGACCATGCCTTGAGTCAGTAGGCGTTCAAACGGTTCATCAACATTGACCAAGCCTTCGTCGCGCATCAGTTTGGTGAAGAAGCGCGCGTACAAGAGGTGCAGAATCGCGTGTTCGATGCCGCCGATGTATTGGTCGACCGCGCCCCAGTATTTCGCGGCTTCTGCTGATACCATGCCTTCTGCGAACTTGGGCGACATGTAGCGGAAGAAATACCAGCTCGATTCCATGAAGGTGTCCATGGTGTCGGTTTCGCGTTTCGCCGCGCCACCGCAGCATGGGCAGTGGTTTCGTAAAACTCAGGCATTTTTGCCAGTGGCGAACCCATGCCGTCGGGTACGACGTTTTCAGGCAAAACGACGGGCAGTTGGTTGGCTGGGACGGGTACGTCGCCGCATTTTTCGCAATGGACGATGGGAATCGGGCAGCCCCAGTAGCGCTGGCGCGAAATACCCCAGTCGCGCAGGCGGTATTGGGTTTTCGGTTCGCCTGCGTCTTGGCTTTGCAGTTTGGCGGCGATGACGTCGAAGGCCGTCTGAAAATTCATGCCGTCCAAGTCGCCGCTGTTGACCAATACGCCGTTTTCTTTGTCGCCGTACCATTCTTGCCATTGGTTTGCGTCGAATGCGTTGTCGCCGACGGCAATAACTTGTTTTTTAGGCAGATTGTATTTGGTGGCAAACTCGAAATCGCGTTCGTCGTGCGCCGGAACCGCCATCACCGCGCCGTCGCCGTAGCCCCACAATACATAGTTGGCAATCCACACTTCCAGCTTGTCGCCGTTAAGCGGGTTGACGACGTAGCGGCCGGTCGGCATACCTTTTTTCTCCATCGTCGCCATATCGGCTTCGGCAACCGAGCCGGCTTTGCATTCGGCGATAAATGCCTGCAATTCGGGTTTGTCGGCGGCTGCGGCGGTTGCCAGCGGATGCTCGGCGGCAACGGCAACATAAGTCGCGCCCATCAGCGTGTCGGGACGGGTGGTATAAACTTGCAGGAATTTCGCGTAATCGCCTTCCAAGCCTTGTTTGCTGTCGTCTGAAACGGCGAAGCGCACGGTCATACCGCGTGATTTGCCGATCCAGTTGCGCTGCATGGTTTTAACTTGTTCCGGCCAGTGTTCCAGCTTGTCCAAATCGTTGAGCAGCTCTTCGGCGTAATCCGTGATTTTGAAGTAATACATCGGGATTTCGCGTTTTTCGATCAACGCGCCCGAACGCCAGCCGCGCCCGTCGATGACTTGCTCGTTGGCCAATACGGTTTGATCGACAGGGTCCCAGTTTACCGTGCCGTTTTTGCGGTACACGATGCCTTTTTCAAACAGCTTGGTAAACAGCCATTGTTCCCAACGGTAGTATTCGGGTTTGCAGGTGGCGACTTCGCGCTCCCAGTCAATCGCAAAACCCAGGCTTTTGAGCTGGGTTTTCATGTATTCGATGTTGTCGTACGTCCAAGCGGCGGGGGCGACGTTGTTTTTCATCGCCGCGTTTCCGCCGGCATGCCGAACGCGTCCCAACCCATAGGCTGCATGACGTTGAAGCCGTTTAAGCGTTTGAAGCGGCTCAATACGTCGCCGATGGTGTAGTTGCGCACATGCCCCATGTGCAGCTTGCCGCTGGGATAGGGGAACATGGAGAGGCAGTAGTATTTGGGTTTGGAAGCGTCTTCGGAGACGTTGAAAATACGCTCGTCGTCCCATTTTTTCTGCGCCGCAGGCTCGATGGCGGCGGGTTGGTAATGTTCTTGCATGGTCATTCTGTTTTTCGCTTGAAAACGTTGGAAAAAATAAAGATGGGATTATAGCAGGTTGTCGGGCCTGTCGGTTTGACAAAGGCCGTCTGAATGTTTGGATGTCGGAAAAGCACAATTTCAGACGGCCTTGAAAATACTGACTTGAGTTTTTGATACTCGCCCACATATCCCACCCAGTTTGAATTCATTCTTAACACTATCAAAATTATGAGCAATAAAGATTTTTACGAAACACTTGGTGTTGCCCGCAGCGCTAGCGACGATGAAATCAAAAAAGCCTACCGCAAGCTGGCAATGAAATACCATCCCGACCGCAACCCTGACAACAAAGAAGCGGAAGAAAAATTTAAAGAAGTCCAAAAAGCTTACGATACCTTGTCAGACAAGGAAAAACGCGCCATGTACGACCAATACGGCCATGCCGCGTTTGAGCAGGGCATGGGCGGCGGCGCGGGCGGATTCGGCGGTTTTGGCGGGTTCGGCGGCGCGCAAGGCTTCGATTTTTCCGATATTTTCAGCCAAATGTTCGGCGGCGGTGCCGGCGGCCGCCAGCCGGATTACAGCGGCGCGGACTTGCAGGTCGGCATAGAAATTTCGCTTGAAGAAGCCGCCAAAGGCGTGAAAAAACGCATCAACATTCCGACTTACGAAGAATGTGATGTCTGCCACGGCTCAGGTGCCAAACCGGGCACATCCGCATCGACTTGTTCGACCTGTCACGGCTCAGGTACGGTACACGTCCGCCAAGCCATTTTCCAAATGCAGCAGACTTGTCCGACTTGTCACGGTACAGGCAAAGAAATCAAAGATCCTTGCGTTAAATGCCGTGGCGAAGGCCGCACCAAAACCAGCAAAACGGTTGAAGTCAACATTCCGGCAGGCATCGACGACGGTCAACGCATCCGCTTGAGCGGCGAGGGCGAGCCGGGTCAACACGGCGCGCCGGCAGGCGATTTGTACGTCAATGTCCGCGTAAGACAGCACAAAATCTTCGAGCGCAATGGCTTGGACTTGCATTGCGAGTTGCCGATCAGCTTTGCCATTGCCGCATTGGGTGGTGAAGTCGAAGTGCCGACTTTGGACGGCAAAGTCAAACTGCACATCCCGAAAGAAACGCAAACCGGCCGCCGCATGCGCGTGAAAGGCAAAGGCATCAAGTCCCTGCGTTCCAGCTCGACCGGCGATTTGTACTGCCACATTTTGGTTGAAACTCCGGTCAACCTGACCGACCGTCAGAAAGAGTTGTTGGAAGAATTTGAAAAAATCTCCTCCGGTCTCAATCTCAGCCAAACCCCGCGCAAAAAATCGTTTTGGGAAAAAGTAGGCGAAAAAGTAGGCGATTTGTTCTCCGATAATTAATTGTTGTGAAAAGGGCCGTCTGAAACCTGATTGAATGAGGTTTCAGACGGCCTTTTGTTTTTCTTTTTGTTGCTTTAAACAATGGTTTGCCTTACAATGCGCGCTTCACTCTTACGGGAGTAGCCATTCGGCGCAATGCCGAAACCGTTGTCAACATAATCGGCTTGTGCGGCCGTGGCAGCGGTATCTTCTCTGCTTTATCGGAAGACAGGCAAGACGTAAGCGTTGTCCATACCTTGCGGGCGGTATGCACAGCGCTTTTTGTTTGCCCGCTTTTCGGTTGAGTATCTTAAATCATGGAAGCTTTTTTCTCTTCGACGCTGGGCGTTGCCATTGCCGAAATCGGCGATAAAACGCAATTGCTCGCGCTCTTTTTGGCAGCACGTTTTGCCCACAAAAACGCGATTGTTGCCGGTATCTTTATTGCAACCCTGTTGAACCATCTCGTTTCAGCCGCACTCGGTGTCTGGCTGGCATCCGCTATTTCGCCCGAAGTCATGAAATGGGTGGTCGGCGGCAGCTTTATTGCGGTCGGATTATGGCTGCTGTTGCCGGATAAAGATGAAGACCCTGACAGCAAGTGGCTGAAATATGGCGCATTTACGGCGACGGTCGTCCTGTTTTTCTTAGCGGAAATCGGCGACAAAACGCAAATTGCAACGGTTCTTTTGGCGGCCAAATACCAATCTATCCTGCTCGTCGTGGTCGGCAGTATTGCCGGTTTGATGATTGCTTCTGTGCCTGCCGTGTATTTGGGCGAAATGCTGATGCGCAAAATTCCGGCCAAAGCAGTGCGCATTGCCGCATGTATCTTGTTCTGCTTGCTGGGTATTTTGACCCTGCTTGGCGACGGTATCATGTTGAAGGCCGTCTGAAATGTGGGACCTTGTTTTTGAACACAAAGACTTTGTGGTCATCAATAAGCCTTGCGGCGTATCGGTGCACAGCGAATCGGAAGGGGAGGTTTGCCTGACCGCATCGCTGGCGCAGCAGCTCGGCGTTGAGCGCGTGTGGCTGGTTCACCGTTTGGACAAAGCCACCAGCGGCCTGTTGCTGCTTGCGCTCAACTGCGACAGCGCGGCGGCTTTATCGGCGCAGTTTGCCGAGAAAACCATGCGTAAAACTTATTTGGCACTCGGTACGCACAAGCCGGCGAAAAAGCAGGGCTGGGTGAAAGGCGGTATGGCGCGTTCGCGGCGCGGTACATGGAAGCTGACGCGTGATGAGGATAATTTTGCCGTTACCCGTTTCAGCAGCCAAAGCCTGAAGCCTGGTTTTCGCCTGTTTGTGTTGCAACCGTTTACCGGCAAGACCCATCAGCTGCGCGTGGCCATGAAAAGCATAGGCAGTCCGATTTTGGGCGATACGTTGTATGGCGGCGATGAGGCGGAACATCTATTTCTGCACGCTTGGCGTTTGGTTTTCGACTATCGTGGCGAGCATTTCGATATTCGGGTTGCTCCCGATAAAACATGGCCGTCTGAAATCGATTTGTCGGCGTGTTTAGGTTCGGATGAATCTGAATAGAAGCAGTGAAATTTTTTTATAGATTAAAAAAGGCCGTCTGAAAATTGTTCAGACGGCCTTTTGATTGTTTCAAGTTTACATTTCCAATTCGCTCAAACCCGGCAAGTCGGCAAAACAGCGGTCATGCGTGATTTGGCAGAAGTTGTCCAGATAGCCTTTGTTGGCGTCTTCCGTACGAATGGCGGCATAAAGTTTGCTTTGCAGGCCGTCTGAAGTGATTTTTCGATGAACGACGTAGCCTTTTTCCAAATACGGCATAACCGTCCAGTAGGGCAGGGCGGCGATGCCGCGTTTGCTGGCAACCAATTGAATAATGGCAATGGTCAGCTCGCTGTGGCGGCGCGGCGGATTAATGCCTTTGGGCAGCAGCACTTTTTTGGGCAAATCCAGCATTTCGTCAGGAACGGGATAAGTAATCAGGGTTTCGTCGATAAAATCTTCGGCTTCCCAAACATCTTTGTCGGCAAGCGGGTGGTCTTCTGCGCAGATGCCGACCATTTCATAGGCAAACAGAGGGCGGTAGCTGATGCCGTTGAGCGGCTCGGCTTCGGAAACGATGGCAAGATCGGCGCGGTGTTGCAGCAGCAGCCCGACCGGATCGGCTTGGAAACCGGAAACGATGTCCAATTCAACTTGCGGCCATAAGGGGCGGAACTCGCCCATGGCAGGCATCAGCCAGTCAAAGCAGGTGTGGCATTCGACGGCAAGTCTGAGTTCGCCGGCTTCTCCTTCAATAATCCGCACCAGATCACGTTCGGCGGCGGCAACCTGCGGCAACAGCTCGCGCGCCAGTTGCAACAGGCGCATACCGGCCGGAGTGAAGCGCAATGGTGTGGATTTGCGTTCAAACAACGGCGTTTCGTAATAATTTCCAAGGCACGGATTTGGTGCGACAGGGCGGATTGGGTCAGGAAAACCCGTTTGGCGGCAAGGGAAACGCTGCCGGTTTCTTCTAAAGCCAGCAAGGTTTTGAGATGACGCAATTCGATAATAGAGTCCATGTGTTTTCAGACGGCCTGTGGGTAAGGTGGCGTATATTAAAATAATTCATGATGATGTGCAAATGATTAATGTTGGGAATGATTGCTGAAATCGGAATGTAAGAATTTGAGGCATAAACAGATTTTGCGGTTAGAATGCGAAGCTGTTTTTGAAGATAGATATAAGGAGCGGAATATGGCTTTACGCCGTGAAATTCTGGCTTGGTGCGATGAGACTTTGCAGGTCGGGCTGTTTAAGGACTATGCGCCCAACGGCTTGCAGGTCGAAGGCAAAGAAGAAATTGCCAAAGTCGCCACTTCGGTTACCGCCAGCAAAGCGGCAATCGATTTTGCCGCAGGGCAGGGGGTGGATCTGCTTTTGGTCCACCACGGTATGTTTTGGAAAAGCGAGCCTGTCACGATTACCGGTTGGAAAAAAGCACGCATTGAAACCTTGCTGCAACACCAAATCAATATGGCGGGCTACCACCTGCCGCTGGACGCACACCCGCAATTGGGTAATAACGCGCAGTTGGCCGAGAAACTCGATTGGGTACTCGAAACAATTCGGCGAGCAAAACCTGTTGAATACAGGCCGTCTGAAAACCACGCAAACATTGGCGCAGTTGTCTGAACGCATTGAGGCGGTATTTGACCGCAAGCCGACCGTTATCGGCGATCTTGAACGCGAAATCAAACGCATTGCCTGGTGCAGTGGTGGTGCGCAGGGATTTTTTCAGACGGCCGCAGACGAAGGTGTCGATGCGTATCTGACCGGTGAGATTTCCGAAGCGCAATATCATCTTGCCAACGAAACGGGTGTGGCATTTATCAGCGCCGGACACCATGCGACAGAACGTTACGGCGTCCGCGCCTTAGGCGATGCCGTGGCAGAAAAATTCGGTATCGAAGTGGTTCACTTTGATGAAAACAACCCTGCCTGAGTATTGAGCAATATCATAAAAACTTTACCTTATTTTAAATAATGCTTTGAGTATTACAACAAACTAGGTAGAATTACGCTGTTTAATGGCTCGGTATTCCCAAAAATTTAGGACGACTGAATAATGGATAATCAAGAAATCAACAACGGCCGCCGCCGTTTCCTGACACTGGCTACTTGCGGTGCAGGCGGTGTGGCGGCTCTGGGCGTAGCTACGCCCTTCGTGGCCAGCTTCTTCCCATCGGAGAAAGCTAAGGCTGCCGGTGCTGCTGTCGAAGTAGATGTCAGCAAAATCGAAGCAGGCCAGATGCTGACTGCCGAATGGCAGGGTAAACCGATTTGGCTGGTCAACCGCACAGATCAACAGCTCAAAGACTTGAAAAGTTTGGATGGCTCAGTTACGGATCCTAATTCCGAAGTGGATCAGCAACCGGAATATGCTAAAAACGAGCACCGTTCGATCAAGCCGAACCTCCTCGTCGCTATCGGTATCTGTACCCACTTGGGTGCTCTCCGACTTACCGTCCCGACGTTGCCCCTGCGGATTTGGGCGCAGACTGGAAAGGCGGCTTCTTCTGCCCGTGCCACGGTTCGAAATTCGACATGGCAGGCCGCGTATACAAAGGTGTTCCTGCACCGACCAACTTGGTTGTACCGCCTTACAAATATCTGAGCGATACAACTGTTTTGGTGGGCGAAGACTAAAAATAAGGAACGATAATTATGGCAAACCAAACCAATAGCAAAGCAAAAGCATTGTTAGGCTGGATGGACGCTCGCTTCCCTCTGTCTAAAATGTGGAATGAGCATTTGGCTCAATACTATGCGCCGAAGAACTTCAACTTCTGGTATTACTTCGGCTCTTTGGCCCTGCTTGTCCTTGTTATTCAAATCGTCAGCGGTATTTTCCTGACCATGAACTACAAACCGGACGGCAACCTTAACGCCTACCATCTGCCTGCTGCCTTTACCGCAGTAGAGTACATCATGCGCGACGTGTCCGGCGGTTGGATTATCCGCTATATGCACTCCACCGGCGCATCTTTCTTCTTCATCGTCGTTTATCTGCACATGTTCCGTGGTCTGATTTACGGTTCGTACAAAAAACCCCGCGAATTGGTGTGGATTTTCGGTTCCCTGATTTTCTTGGCATTGATGGCAGAAGCCTTTATGGGTTACCTGTTGCCTTGGGGTCAAATGTCCTTCTGGGGTGCGCAGGTAATTATTAACCTGTTCTCCGCCATCCCTGTTATCGGTCCTGATTTGTCCACTTGGATCCGCGGTGACTTCAACGTTTCCGACGTTACTCTGAACCGCTTCTTCGCCCTGCACGTTATCGCCGTACCGCTGGTGTTGCTCGGCTTGGTTGTGGCTCACATCATCGCCCTGCACGAAGTGGGTTCTAACAACCCTGACGGTGTTGAAATCAAGAAAAACAAAGACGAAAACGGTATCCCACGCGATGGTATCCCATTCCATCCTTACTACACCGTTAAAGACATCTTGGGCGTCGTTGTATTCCTGATTGTCTTCTGTTCTGTGTTGTTCTTTGCACCTGAAGGCGGCGGCTACTTCCTCGAAGCGCCAAACTTCGATGCAGCGAATGCGCTGAAAACACCTCCGCACATTGCGCCGGTATGGTACTTCACTCCGTTCTATGCAATTCTGCGTGCGATTCCTTCCTTTGCCGGTACTCAGGTATGGGGCGTAATCGGTATGGGTGCAGCAGTTGTCCTGATTGCCTTGCTGCCTTGGTTGGATAAAGGCGAGGTTAAATCTGTCCGCTATCGCGGCCCAATCTTCAAAACTGCGTTGGTTCTGTTCATCATTGCCTTCATCGGTTTGGGTATTTTGGGTGCAATGGTAGCAACTGATACTCGTACTTTGGTTGCACGTATCCTGTCTTTTGTCTACTTTGCATTCTTCCTGGGTATGCCGTTCTATACCAAACTGGATACTAACAAACCAGTTCCTGAACGCGTAACCATGAGCACTACTAAACAAAAAATTATGTTCTTTGTTTATGTTGGTATTACCGTTGTTGGTGCTTACTTGTTTGCAACCAATATCTGATGAGGGCAGCGAAAATGAAACAAACTCTGAAAAACTGGTTTGCTGCCTTATTGCTGGCAGTGCCTATGAGTGCAGCCGTCGCCAGCGGCGGCCATGCAAACTATGAAAAAGTCGACATCGACCTGCGTGACCAAGTCAGCCTGCAGCACGGTGCGCAAATCTTTACAAACTATTGTTTGTCTTGCCACTCTGCAAGCGGTATGCGCTTCAACCGTCTGAAAGACATCGGTTTGACTGAAGATGAAATCAAGAAAAACCTGATGTTTACAACAGACAATGTTGGCGATGTCATGGTAGCGGCAATGGATCCGAAAGATGCTTCCAAATGGTTGGGTGCGCCTCCACCGGATTTGACCCTGATCGCCCGTTCTAAAGGTGCAGACTACCTGTACGCTTATATGCGCGGCTTCTATAAAGACCCAACTCGTCCGACCGGTTGGAACAATACCGTTTTGGCCGGCGCGAGTATGCCTCACCCATTGTGGGAGCAACAAGGTGTTCAAGCCGTTGAGTTGGATGCCAAAGGTCAGCCCGTTATGATTAAAGACGAGCACGGCAACCTGACTCCTAAACTGTATTGGGAATCTACCGGTCTGCATAGCCGTCGTCTGCCTAACGGTAAAGTAATCCAAAAAGAGTACGATGCTTATGTGCGCGATTTGGTAAACTACCTGGTATACATGGGCGAACCTGCTCAATTGCAACGCCACCGTATCGGTTACATGGTTTTGACATTCCTGTTTGCCGTAATGTTGCCGTTGGCGTACTTCCTGAAAAAAGAATTCTGGAAAGACGTTCATTAATTCTTTTGAATCAAAAAGGCAAACCTGTTTCAGGTTTGCCTTTTTTGTTTGCTTAATCAATTTATGTCGAATCAATGCAAATCTAAAAATTACTTAATGTAAACAGTGTGTTATTTTAAATTTCTGGATTAAGTGTTTGAAATTATGTATAATTCTTTCTGAATTTTTATAAGGCTTTAAGGCCGTCTGAAAAGATTGATCAGGAGTAGAAGATTATGATGACTTTGTATTCGGGTATTACTTGTCCATTCAGCCAACGTTGCCGTTTTGTGCTGTACGAAAAAGGCATGGATTTTGAAATCAAAGATGTGGACGTGTTCAATAAACCGGAAGACTTGGCTTTGATGAATCCGTATAACCAAGTACCGGTCTTGGTTGAGCGTGATCTGATTTTGCACGAATCAAACATCATCAACGAATACATTGACGAGCGTTTCCCTCATCCTCAATTGATGCCGGGTGATCCTGTTATGCGCGGTCGCGGCCGTTTGGTGCTGTACCGTATGGAAAAAGAACTGTTCAGCTTGGTGCAAGTGTTGGAAAACCCTGAGTCCACCAATAAAGAACAGGCTAAAGCTCGTGAAGCCATTGGCAATGGCTTGACTCTGCTGGCACCGTCTTTTGCTAAAAACAAATATATTTTGGGTGATGACTTCTCCATGATCGATGTTGCCTTGTCCCCGCTGTTGTGGCGTTTGGATTATTACGACATCAAACTGGGCAAATCTGCTGCGCCTTTACTGAAGTACGCGGAACGTATTTTCCAACGCGAAGCCTTCATTGAGGCATTGACTCCGGCTGAAAAAGCCATGCGCCGCTAAAGGATGGGTTTATGGCGACTTCAACCAAACCGTATTTGTTGCGCGCTTTGTATGAATGGTGCTTGGATAATAACCAAACGCCGCACATCGTTGCTTGGGTAAATGAACATACCCGCGTTCCGATGCAGTATGTACGTGACAATGAGATTGTTTTTAAATATTGGCCCCTACAGCCAGTCATAATTTAAATATCGACAATGAGTGGGTCAATTTCTCTGCGCGTTTTTTTCCGGCGTAGCGCATGAGATTTGGATTCCGGTCGGTCATATTGTCAGTATATTTGGCCGTGAAAGTGGAGAGGGTATGGGTTTCGAGGTAGAACCATATCAGCCTGCTTCTACCAGTCCTGCTGCAACGGAAGATAAAAAAAGCTGAATCTGCGGAAGGAAAACCGAAAAAAAGTATTGAAGCTTGTGAAGTAATCAAAGATAAAAGGCCGTCTGAAATGTTTCAGACGGCCTTTATTGTATTGATTAGGTATTGAAGGGAAGCTCTGATGCCTTATCTGGTTATTAATTAAGCCAAACAAAAAAGCTCTTGTGTTTAACAAGAGCTTTTTTGTTTAGTGGTGGAGGTAAGCGGGATCGAACCGCTGACCTCTTGCATGCCATGCAAGCGCTCTACCAACTGAGCTATACCCCCGAAATTTGGTGGCGAATCAGGGATTCGAACCCCGGACACAAGGATTATGATTCCTCTGCTCTAACCGACTGAGCTAATTCGCCGTTTCGTGAAGTCGCTATTATAGTTTTTTTTGAATATTTGGCAAGCGCTAATTTTGGTTTTTTTTATTTCTTATTGTTTTTAAAAAATAAAAAGTAGATGGTCGAGTTATAGTTTATGGCAAATATCGCCGTGAACGAAGCCTGTCCAATCGATATCGATGTCTTTGCCGAAAGCGATCACTTTAAAAAGCTCGCCCATTTCGTGCTGATGGATCAGTTTTTGTACTGCGGCGGCGGCTTGGATGTATTCAATTGAATCCGGACTGCCGATTTGCGCCAGCAGATCAGTGATGCCGAGATTGAGCAGGAAATAAGATTGGGGCAGGTAGCCGATTAAATCCAAACCTGATTCCGTACCGGCGCGTGCAATATCGGTGAAATTGACATGTGCGGTCAGATCAGTCAGGCCGATGTTGAAAAATGGGTCGTGGATGGTGTGGTGGCGATAGTGGCCGATAAATGTGCCTTCTTTGCGTTGCGGATGGTAATACTGGGCGGCATCGAAGCCGTAATCGATAAATATCATGCCACCGTGTTGCAATTTGGCAGCCAGGGTTTGGATAAAGGCATATTGTGCTGGATGCAGCTCGCTTGTGTATGAAGGGAGGGGAGGGAAATACAAGGTGGCTGTTTGTATCAGTTCGGTTTGGGCCAATGGTCTGATGGCTTCGATTAACTTGTCATTCTCTAAGCTGACGCCGATTTGTTGAAATCCTTCATCTTGATAAATCAAGCGTTCGACCGGCATGGCATCCAATACTTCGTTGCCGATGATGATGCCGTCAAAGTGTTCGGGTAATGCGGTGAGGTGGATGACTTTTGCGGCTGCTTCGGGAGATGTGTGCTCAAGGATATGTTGACGTTGTCTCTCTGCAAGCTCTGCCGACAGCTCAATAATGTAGTAATGATTTAGGCTGTCTGAAAGATTTTGTAACAAAGTAGCGGCAAGATGGCCTGTGCCTGCACCAAATTCGTAGATATTGCCTGCTGTTTGCGGCAGTAATTCGGTAAGTTGTCTGGCAAGGGTTTGCCCGAATAAGGGAGATAGGGTGGGGGCAGTAATGAAGTCGCCGTCCGTGCCGATTTTATGGCTGCCTCCGCTGTAATAGCCGTATTGGGGTGTGTAAAGAGCAAGCTCCATAAATCGGGAGAAAGGTATCCAGTTTCGATGTTGTTCAATTTCGTTTTTGATGAGCTTAGTCAGGTGTGCTGAAGAGGCTTGTGCGTCAGGGGAGGGGAAGGGGAGTTGTGGCTTCATGACTGTTAGATAATGTAAAAAATTTGAATTTGTTTATATATTATAGCTGCTTACGGAATGGGTGGTAATTGAGTATAAAAATACTATATGTAGTATTTTTATACTATAAATCATACTATATCTAGTATTTTATACTAAACAAAATACTTAATAAATTCATATGTCATTCATTATTGCGTATATAAACTATTGAATTTTAAGCATTTAGTGTTTCATTTCAGATAAGAAACGGATTTGACCTGATTGCCAAAATTTCTTATAGTGTCGGTTAGTGGGGCATAGTGGGTGAAAGTGGTTACTTTTTCCTGAAATGTGTCCTGTTGAAGCGAAAACGAAATATTTTAGGAAGGTGGGATTTTTAATCTCACTCTGTTTTATTTTAATCGAATTTGGGGTGTGATGTGTTTGGCGGCGCTCATGAATTGAGTATGGACAGTAAAGGGCGGTTGGCGATTCCTGCCAAATTCCGCGATATTTTGCTGCGCCGTTATACGCCTGCAATTGTGGTCACCCTGGATTCCCGAAAAAAATTATTGATGTACCCAGAGCCCGTTTGGGAGGAAAAAGCCGAGCAGATTCTGAAGTTGAAAGTGGCCGGCAATGAATCTTTGCAACGGTATCAAAATCTGCTGCTGCACAATGCGGAGATTTTGGAGTGGGACAGCGCCGGACGTGTTTTGATCCCGGCTAATCTGCGCAAACGTGTGGATTTTGAAAAAGAAGTTACTTTGGTTGGCCGTGCAAACCGTATGGAGTTGTGGGGCCGCGAACATTGGGAAGAGGAAATGAATCAGGCTTTGGATATCGATCCTGACGAATTGGCTTTCCAATTGAGTCAAACGGATTTGCAATTGTGAGTAAAGTTGAAAATTATCAGCATGTTACTGTCTTGTTGCATGAGGCGGTGGATGCGTTGGCAATCCGTGAAGACGGGATTTATGTGGACGGTACGTTCGGCAGGGGAGGGCATTCCCGGCTGATTTTGTCACGTTTGGGCGAGCAGGGGCGTTTGGTTGTTTTTGACAAAGACCCCGAGGCGATTGCGGTAGCCAATGAGCTGGCGGCGCAAGATAAGCGTGTCAGTGTCGTACACAATGGTTTTGAAACATTTCAGACGGCCTTGGATGAATTGGGCATCGATAAGATTGACGGTGCGCTTTTCGATTTGGGGATTTCGTCGCCGCAAATTGACGATGGCAGCCGCGGATTCAGTTTCCGCTTTGATGCGCCGTTGGATATGCGGATGGATCCGACCCGCGGGATGTCTGCGGCGGAATGGATTGCAACCGCATCCGAACAGGATTTACACGAGGTTATTAAGAATTATGGTGAAGAGCGGTTTAGTCGCCAGATTGCGCGCGCCATTGTTGCGCAACGGGAGGAAAGTCCCATCGATACAACCCGCAAGCTGGCGCAGCTTTGTGGCGCAAAACGTCCGTACTCGTGAGCGCGGACAAGACCCTGCAACGCGCACCTTCCAAGCAGTTCGCATCTTTATTAACCGCGAGCTCGAAGAGGTAGAGGCAGTTTTGCCGCAGGTTGCAGGCCGTCTGAAAGAGGGTGGACGCTTGGCCGTCATTGCGTTCCATTCGCTGGAAGACAGAATTGTGAAGCAGTTTATTAAAAAATATTCGCAACATGCGCCTTTGCCCCGTTGGGCAGTGGTCAAGGAAGCGGATTTGCCTCAGCCGCCTTTGAAGGCTGTGGGCAAAGCAATCAAACCGGGTTCGGCAGAGACTGAAGCCAATCCGCGTGCGCGCAGTGCGGTTTTGCGGGTGGCGGAGCGCAGCAACGGCGAATTTTCGGTTGTTGACTAGGGAAGCGTTTCGGCATTGTCGCAAGGGATGTTTCTGTTGACAGGCCGTCTGAAAGTTTGAAATGGGTAAGTTGAATATTTTATTACTGGTTTTGGTGACGGTTTCGGCCTTTGCCGTAGTGTTTAAGCAAAACCAGTCGCGCTTGCACTTTATCGAGTTGGATAAGGCGCAAAAACGGGAAATTCAGTTGGAACAGGATTACGCGCGCTTGAAGCTGGAGCAGGCAAGATTGGCCAACCACAAACTGATTAAAGTGGCGGCCGAAAAGCAACATCTGCTTCCGCCGGATGCGCATAATACGGCTATGCTGGAACGCAAAAAATAAGAATATAGCCTTGTTTTCAAGGTGTTTACGGGAATTAATAGCTCACTGAGCAGCTAAGTCATGAGAAGTCCAACATGTTAATTAAGAACGAATATAAACCTCAAATGCTGTCTGGAACCACAAAAACAAAAAAACCGCTGACAAGTAACGGACGTATCGGTTTGGTGCTGGGTGCCGTTGCGCTGGCATTTACCGGTCTGTTGGTGCGCGGGGTTTATCTGCAAACCAGTCAGCATGAGTTTTTGAAAAATCAGGGCGACCAACGTTTTGTGCGTACGCTTCCGCTGCCTGCATCACGCGGTATGATTACCGACCGCAATGGTGCTACATTGGCTTTGAGTGCGCCTACCGAATCATTGTATGCCATGCCTTCCGGTATGGAGGAAATGCCGACTGACGAGCAGTTGGAGAAACTGTCGGCCATTGCCGATGTGCCTGTTGAAGTGTTAAAAAATAAATTGTCTAAAAAAGACAAAGGATTTATCTATCTGAAGCGTCAACTCAGCTACGAAAAAGCGGAAGAAATCAAAGCATTGGGCATTAAAGGCATCGCCTTCCAAAAAGAATTGAAACGCCATTACCCGATGGGCAATCTGTTTGCGCACGTTATCGGTTTTACCAATATCGACGGCAAAGGTCAGGAGGGCTTGGAGCTTTCCCGTGAAGACAGCCTGCGCGGTGAAGATGGCGCGAAAGTCGTATTGCGCGACAACAAAGGCAACATCGTAGACAGCCTCGACTCTCCGCGCAACAGCGTGCCTAAAAACGGCCAAGACATGATTTTGTCTTTGGATCAGCGCATTCAGACGCTGGCTTATGAGGAATTGAACAAAGCTGTGGCTTATCACAAGGCCAAAGCGGGTACGGTTGTGGTATTGGATGCGCAAACCGGCGAAATTTTGGCTTTGGTCAACAGCCCGGCTTACGATCCGAATCAGCCCGGCCAAGCCAATAGCGAACAGCGCCGCAACCGCGCCGTAACCGACATGATCGAACCAGGTTCTGCCATGAAGCCGTTTACCATTGCCAAAGCGCTGGATTCCGGCAAAGTGGATACGACCGATACATTCAATACCCTGCCTTACAAAATCGGCCCGGCCACCGTACAAGACACCCACGTTTATCCTACTTTGGATGTACGCGGCATCATGCAAAAATCTTCCAACGTCGGTACCAGTAAACTTTCCGCCATGTTTACGCCTAAAGAAATGTACGATTTCTATCATGATTTGGGTGTGGGCGTGCGTATGCATTCAGGCTTCCCGGGTGAAACGGCAGGTTTGTTGAGAAGCTGGCGCAGATGGCAAAATCGAACAGGCAACCATGTCTTTCGGTTATGGCCTGCAATTGAGCCTGTTGCAATTGGCGCGTGCCTATACTGTCTTGACCCATGACGGCGAATTGTTGCCGGTCAGCTTTGAAAAACAAGCGGTTGCCCCTAAAGGCAAGCGCGTCATCAAAGCCTCTACCGCAAAAAAAGTGCGCGAGTTGATGGTTTCCGTTACTGAAGCCGGCGGTACCGGTACTGCAGGTGCGGTGGATGGTTTCGATGTCGGTGCGAAAACCGGTACGGCGCGCAAACTGGTCAATGGCCGCTATGTGGACAACAAACACGTCGGTACGTTCATCGGTTTTGCTCCGGCTAAAAATCCACGCGTGATTGTGGCCGTTACCATCGACGAACCGACTGCCAACGGCTATTACGGCGGCGTGGTTGCCGGTCCTGTATTCAAAGAAGTCATGAGCGGAAGCTTGAACATCTTGGGCGTTTCCCCAACCAAGCCTTTAAGTAATGCCGCTACTGTCAAAGTACCGTCATAATCCAAACAATCAAAGAGATATTGTTTATGTTCAGCAAGTTAACCCCCTTGGCTGAAACCAACTTTCCGCCTCTGCTGTGTGAAAACGCAGCAGGGCGTTTGTTGCATTCAGACAGCCGACAAATTAAGCAAGGTGACATTTTCGTTGCCTGTCAGGGCGAATATACGGACGGTCGCAGCTATATTCCTGCCGCCATTGCCAACGGCGCAACCTTTGTTTTTTGGGATGATGACGGAAAATTTGCATGGAATCCCGAATGGAACGTTCCCAATCAAGGCATTAAAGATCTGAAACATCGCGCCGGTATGTTGGCGGCGCAAGTTTACGGCAATGTTTCAGACGGCCTGAAAGTTTGGGGCGTAACCGGTACCAACGGTAAAACCTCCATCACACAATGGCTGGCGCAAGCCGCCGATTTGTTGGGCGAAAAAACCGCCATTATCGGCACGGTCGGCAACGGTTTTTGGGGCGCATTGGAAGAAACCACGCACACCACCCCCGCCCCCGTCGATGTCCAAACCCTGCTCTACCGCTTCCGTCAACAAGGCGCAACAGCCGCCGCGATGGAAGTCTCCAGCCACGGCCTTGACCAATCGCGTGTCAACGGCGTGCCATTCCGCAGCGCAATCTTTACCAATCTCACCCGCGACCACCTCGATTACCACGGCACGATGGAAGCCTACGGCGCCATCAAGTCGCGCCTGTTCTACTGGCATGGTCTGCAACACGCCATCATTAATGTCGATGATGAATACGGCGCAGAACTCGCAGGCCGTCTGAAAAAAGACTGTCCCGATTTAGCCGTTTACGGCTATGGTTTCAGCGAACACGCCGACATCCGCATTACCGATTTCACCGCTTCTTCAGACGGCATGGAAGCCGTATTCCAAACCCCATGGGGTGAAGGAAAATGCCGCACCCGTCTGCTCGGACGGTTCAACGCGCAAAACCTCGCCGCCTGCATCGCCTTGCTTTGTGCCAACGGTTATCCGCTTGATAAAGTATTGGATGTACTGGCAAAAATCCGTCCCGCCTCAGGCCGCATGGACTGCATCATGAACAGCGGCAAGCCCCTGGTCGTCGTCGATTACGCCCATACACCTGACGCATTGGAAAAAGCACTCTCTACCTTGCAGGAAATCAAACCGCAGGGCGCGGCCTTATGGTGCGTATTCGGTTGTGGCGGCAACCGCGACCGTGGCAAACGCCCATTGATGGGCGCAGCAGCCGTGCAGGGTGCAGATAAAGTCGTCGTAACCAGCGACAACCCACGCTTGGAAAATCCGCAAGACATCATCAACGATATTTTGCCTGCCGTCCCTAATCCTGAACGCGTCGAGGTTGATCGTGCCGTTGCCATCCGTTATGCGGTTGAGCAGGCTGCCGCGAACGACATCATTCTGATTGCCGGTAAAGGACATGAAAACTATCAGGATGTACAAGGCGTGAAACACCATTTCTCCGATTTTGAAATCGCAGAAAAAAAGCATTGGCAGAGCGCGGATAGACCATATCACAAATGTTCAGACGGCCCGAAACCTTAAGGCCGTCTGAAAAAGATTTAACCATACAAAACAAAAGCAAAACGACACACGCATTACGGCACGTCAGCCATTAAACCCATCACAGTTGTTTGTTCCAGAAGACTTTTTAACAAGGCCGTCTGAACAACAAGGAGACCGATTTGATGCTGAAAATGCCGACAAAAACCTTATTAATCAGTGCAGCCGTAGTTTTATTCGCAGGCTGTGCCACCAAACAACTTCCGCGCCCCAGTGCCGAAATCGAACAATTGAGGGCGCAACAGCCTCCGGCCGAGCAAAGCCTGCCTAATCCCGTTAAAGGCAAACGGTTTGACGATACTTGGGGTGCGGCGCGCAGTCAGGGGCGCAGGCATGAAGGTGTGGATATTTTTGCCAAGAAAAATACGCCGATACGCAGTACCACGCCCGGTATCGTCACCAAAATCGGGCGCAACCGATTGGGCGGTAAAGTTATCGGTATTCAAGGGCCGGGTGCGTGGCATTACTATGCCCACCTGAATAAATTTGCCCGTATCCGCCTGTATGAGCGAGTAAAAGAAGGGCAGGTCATCGGCTATGTCGGTAAAACCGGCAATGCCAGAACCACACCTGCCCACCTGCATTACGGCGTGTATCTGCCCAGCGGCGCGGTGAATCCGTATCCGCTGATTAATCAGAGCAGATAGAGGCTGTCTGAACAAGATTTGAGAGTATGAACGCAAAGAAATTGGTTAAGGCAACGAATATCGTCGGCATGGTGGCAGTCGTGCTGCTGGTGTACTGGGTATTTGTTCTGATTTATCCAATGTTTTCGGGCTTAAGGTATTTCGCGAATACATTACGGAAATTTTCCTGATGAGTATTTTGGGGATTTTTGCCGTGATGGCGGGTGCCTTGATATTGAACATCATGCTGAATTTGACCCGTATTGCCGAGCGAGGACAAGAGGAAGAAAGCAAAGGCGGTCGGAAAACCTTATATTTGTTGTTGGCCGTATTTCCTGTTTTGGCCGCTTTGCTATTTGGCGGAAATTATCTGACTGTCCAGAAAAAACGTCAGATTTTGACTCAATCGCTAGAGCGTATCGTTAAGGATAACCCATCGCAAATCAACGCGTTGGCAGATTATCGTTTTGACTTGGCGTACATCAAAAAAGCGGCGTTAATCCTTGAGCTGATGTCGAAGGAAGATTCTGCCTTTAAAGCCGCTACGGTGATTGTGCCGGATACGATAGGTAATAAACAGGTTTATTTGGCTTTCTCAGCCGATTCCCAGTTAAGTGGGATTGATGAGCAGGCACCCAATGCTCAGGGAGTAGGCGATGATAATGGTTTTGTCGTTACTCGGAATGGCAATAAAGAAACAATCAGCAAAACGCAATATCTTTATGCTCCGCATTTGAGCGAGCGTGAATACTTGCAAAGAATATTTGCCGGACAAACAAATGAAATACGTTATGAGGTAAAAGACGGCAATTACAGCCTCTGCCACCCTTACCGTAAAAACGGTAAAACCATCGTATTGTGTTTCTCCGATTATCAGGAGTACGGAAAAATCGGTAGCTGAGTGTGAAAAAATCATTTGAATGTTGAATTGGATTGTTGTGAAATGAATGGACAAAGTTTCCAGCCATTGAAGCCATGGCTTGATTTCCCCGATCAAGTCAGACTGCTGCAAAGCAGGGGAATGAAAGTGAATGATTCGGTTCGGGCTGAAAAATATCTCCGCCGCATCGGCTATTACCGATTGAGCGGTTATTTCCATGCTTTCCGACAATGGGATGATACGCACAAAATTTTATCGGATCGTTTTATGGAGGGGAGCAATTTCGAGAGTGTATTGTCGCTTTATCTGTTTGATAAAAAGCTGAGGTTGTCGGCTTTGGATGCTTTGGAAAGAATAGAAACAGCGGTAAGGGTCGATATTGTCCATTGTTTGGGTGAGGCTGATCCTATGGCCCATAGAAAACCTGCCTGTTTGCATGGCAATTTTACGAAGAAGATTAACCAAAAGACAGGTAAAACCGAATATCAAGCCTGGTCGGAGCGGTTTGACGAATTGGAAGCAAGAGCCAAAAAGAGAAACTTGTCTTTGTATCATCACAATATACAGAAATACGGATGCCTGCCAATCTGGGCTGCGGGATGTTTGTGGGATTTCGGTACAATGTCATGGCTTTTTTCAGGTATGAAATATCCAGATAAAAACCTGATTGCCCAAAAGTACGGAGCAGTAAATGGAGATGTCTTTTTGGGATGGCTTAACGGATTGAACGAAATACGCAATATATCTGCCCATCACGACAGATTGTGGAATGCGAACATAGAACGGTCTGCCCCACCGATACAAAAGGACAGTTACTGGAGGCAATTGGATGCCAAACGTCCGTTTTTCTATTTTTGCATCATGCAGGAAATGCTGAGGGTTCTTTGCCCTAATTCTCAATGGGCAGATAGATTTGATGCCGTTTGCAAGAATTTCCTGCGGATGTGAAGAGCAGCAAGGTAAGCTTGACGAGATTTGGCTGGTTTGAAAATTACCGAGAATGGGATTTGTGGAGAAAATAAAAACCGCCGCGTACACAAAAAGTGCAGAGGCAGCGGTCACGTCGGGCTTAATGATACCTAATAAGCCTCTGACAGGCAAGCTATAAATTTTAATCAGCAATATTTTGAATATGTAATACAACCATGAAACCACTAGACCTAAATTTCATCTGCCAAACCCTTGGCCTTCCGATGCCGTCTGAAAATCAACCCGTTTCGCGTATTGTTACAGACAGCCGTGATATTCAGGAAGGCGATGTATTTTTCGCGCTTGCCGGCGAACGCTTTGACGCGCATGACTTTGTTGAAGATGTGTTGGCAACGGGGGCAACGGCAGTTGTGGTTTCGCGCGAAGATTGTGCGGCTTTGAAAGGCGCGTTGAAGGTTGACGATACGCTTGCGGCTTTGCAAAAACTGGCGAAGGCGTGGCGTGAAAATGTGAATCCGTTTGTCTTTGGCATTACCGGCTCTTCCGGTAAAACGACGGTTAAAGAGATGTTGGCCGGCGTATTGCGTCATCGATTCGGTGATGAAGCTGTGTTGGCGACTGCCGGCAATTTCAACAATCATATCGGCCTGCCGCTGACTTTGTTGAAACTGAATGAAAAACACCGCTATGCCGTCATTGAAATGGGTATGAACCATTTTGGCGAATTGTCTTTGCTGACCCGAATCGCCGGTCCGAATGTTGCTCTGGTCAATAACGCCTTGCGCGCGCATGTCGGTTGCGGTTTTGATGGTGTCGGCGATATTGCCAAAGCCAAAAGTGAAATCTACGAAGGTTTGCTTTCAGACGGCATTGCGCTGATTCCGTGCGAAGATGCCAATATCGCTACATTTGAGGCGGCTACTGCGCAATTAAACGCTCAGACTTTCGGCGTTGCCAGTGGCGATGTCCATGCAGAAAATATTGAATTGAAACCGTTGTCTTGTGCGTTTGATTTGGTGCGAGGTAATGAACGTGTTGCCGTGGTCTTGCCGGTTCCAGGCCGCCACAATGTACATAATGCCGTAGCGGCGGCGGCTCTGGCTTTGGCGGCAGGTTTGAGCCTTGCCGAAGTTTCAGACGGCCTGAAAAATTTCAGCAACATCAAAGGTCGTCTGAATATCAAGCAAGGCATTAAAGATGCAACTTTGATTGACGATACTTATAATGCCAACCCTGACAGCATGAAAGCCGCCATTGACGTGCTCGCCGCTATGCCTGCGCCGCGTATTTGTGATGGGTGATATGGGTGAATTGGGTGAGGATGAAGCCGTCGCCATGCACGCCGAAGTTGGCGCGTATGCGCGGGATAAAGGCATCGAGGCCGCGTATTTTGTCGGCGACAACAGCGTTGAAGCAGCGGAAACGTTTGGCGCGGAAGGTTTGTGGTTTGCTGACAAAGATCCGCTGATTCAAGTGTTGAGCCACGACTTGCCTGAACGCGCTACTGTATTGGTCAAAGGCTCGCGCTTTATGAAAATGGAAGAAGTGGTTGAGGCATTGGTAGCAACAACCGCGTAAAAGGCCGTCTGAAATATGAAAAAGATTTTTCTATTGGCTGGTTTGCTGTTTGCCGCGTTTTATGCCGGAATGAAAGTACAGGCATTTATCTATGAAGATACCTGCTTGGACTTGGGAGGCGGAAAGAATCCCGGAAACTATCCGATTTGCGTGGTAGAGAAATAATCTTACTCAATAAGGCCGTCTGCAATTTCAGACGGCATACCGATTGATTTTTAATTGGGCATAAGCCCGATGTAACAACAAAAACAAAAAAGGAAGTTCCATGTTTTTATGGCTCGCACATTTCAGTAACTGGTTAACCGGTCTGAATATTTTTCAATACACCACATTTCGCGCCGTCATGGCGGCTTTGACTGCTTTGGCGTTTTCCCTATTGCTTGGTCCGTGGACCATCCGCAAACTCACTGCGCTTAAAGTCGGCCAGGCAGTGCGCACCGACGGCCCGCAAACCCACCTTGTCAAAAACGGTACGCCAACCATGGGCGGCTCGTTGATTTTGACCGCCATTACCGTATCTACAATCCTGTGGGGCAACTGGGCAAACCCATATATTTGGATTCTTTTGGGCGTATTGCTCGCTACCGGCGCACTCGGTTTTTACGACGACTGGCGCAAAGTGGTTTATAAAGACCCTAACGGTGTTTCCGCCAAATTCAAAATGGTGTGGCAGTCGAGCGTCGCCATCGTTGCCGGCTTGGCGTTGTTCTACCTTGCGACAAATTCCGCCAACAATATCCTGATTGTTCCCTTCTTCAAACAAGTTGCCTTGCCGCTTGGCGTAGTCGGCTTCTTGGTATTGTCCTACCTGACCATCGTCGGCACATCCAATGCCGTTAACCTGACCGACGGTTTGGACGGCTTGGCCGCATTTCCCGTTGTACTTGTTGCCGCCGGCCTTGCCATTTTTGCTTATGCCAGCGGCCACTCCCAATTCGCCCAATACCTGCAACTGCCTTACGTTGCCGGTGCAAACGAAGTCGTGATTTTCTGTACCGCCATGTGTGGCGCGTGTCTTGGCTTTTTGTGGTTTAACGCCTATCCGGCACAAGTCTTTATGGGCGACGTCGGCGCGCTCGCGCTCGGTGCGGCGCTCGGTACCGTTGCCGTCATCATCCGCCAAGAATTTGTCCTCGTCATCATGGGCGGCCTGTTTGTTGTTGAAGCCATTTCCGTTATGTTGCAGGTTGGTTGGTACAAACGCACCAAAAAACGCATTTTCCTGATGGCGCCGATTCATCATCATTACGAACAAAAAGGCTGGAAAGAAACCCAAGTCGTTGTCCGTTTCTGGATTATCACCATCGTCTTGGTGCTGATTGGTTTGAGCACCCTCAAAATCCGCTAAATCTCCAAATGCCGTCTGAGCACCTTTCAGACGGCATTTGAACACGCAATAAACCTGCGGCGGCAATCTACCCCGCCCTATCGTTAACGGCGGCTGAAAAACCGCCCCTCACCGAAATAGGAGAGAAAACATGAAACAGACAGTCAAATGGCTTGCCGCCGCTCTGATTGCCTTGGGCTTGAACCAAGCAGTGTGGGCGGATAATATGCCGGATTTTCAGGAAACGCTTCAAGTTGCGAAACAAGGGAATGCTCAAGCCCAATTTAATTTGGGTCTGATGTATGCCAACGGGCAAGGAGTCCGTCAAGACGATGCACAGGCGGTGCAGTGGTTTCGCAAGGCGGCAGAACAAGGGGTTGCAGAAGCCCAATATATTTTGGGTATGGCGTATGCCGATGGGCAAGGAGTCCGTCAAGACGATGCACAGGCAGTGCAGTGGTTTCGCAAGGCTGCAGAACAAGGGTATGCCGATGCCCAATTTAATTTGGGTGTGATGTATGCCAACGGGCAAGGAGTCCGTCAAGATAATGCACAGGCAGTGCAGTGGTATCGCAAGGCGGCAGAACAAGGGTATGCAGACGCCCAATATAATTTGGGCGTGATGTATGAAAATGGGCGAGGAGTCCGTCAAGACTATGCACAGGCAGTGCAGTGGTATCGCAAGGCGGCAGAACAAGGGCTTGCAGACGCCCAAAATAATTTGGGTGGGATGTATTTCAAAGGTGAAGGAGTCCGTCAAGACGATGCACAGGCAGTGCAGTGGTATCGCAAGGCGGCAGAGCAAGGGTATGCCAATGCCGAATATAATTTGGGTTGGATGTATGAAGAAGGTAAAGGAGTCCGTCAGAACTATACACAGGCAGAGCAGTGGTATCGCAAGGCGGCAGAACAAGGGTATGCCAATGCTCAATACAATTTGGGTGTGATGTATGCCAAAGGAGAAGGTGTTCGTCAGAACTATAAGATTGCCAAAGAGTGGTTTGGTAAGGCTTGTGATAATGGATTACAACAAGGTTGTGATGCTTATCGAAAATTTAATCAGGCAGGATATTGAATTTTTCTAAAGGTCGTCTGAAAAACTAGGATAAAACAGAAACAATAATTGAAAGAAATGGATTTTAGAATGAATAAATTATTAAAAAAAATGATGGTAGCCCTGTTATCTTTGGGCTTGGCGCAGGCAGTTTGGGCTGATGATGTGTCGGATTTTCAGAAAACGCTTCAAGTTGCGAAACAAGGGAATGCTCAAGCCCAATTTAATTTGGGTGTGGCGTATGACAATGGGCAAGGAGTCCATCAAGACTATACACAGGCAGTGCAGTGGTATCGCAAGGCGGCAGAACAAGGGGTTGCTCAAGCCCAATATAATTTGGGTGTGGCGTATGCCAATGGGCAAGGAGTCCGTCAAGACTATACACAGGCAGTGCAGTGGTATCGCAAGGCGGCAGAACAAGGGCTTGCCAATGCCCAATATAATTTGGGTGTGGCGTATGACAATGGGCAAGGAGTCCGTCAAGACGATGCACAGGCAGTGCAGTGGTTTCGTAGGGCAGCAGAACAAGGGTATGCTCAAGCCCAATATAATTTGGGTAATATGTATGCCAACGGGCGAGGAGTCCGTCAAGACGATGCGCAGGCAGTGCAGTGGTCTCGTAGGGCTGCAGAACAAGGGTTTGCTCAAGCCCAATATAATTTGGGTGTGGCGTATGCACAAGGGCAAGGCGTCCGTCAAGACTATACACAGGCGGTGCAGTGGTATCGCAAGGCTGCAGAACAAGGGTATGCTAAAGCCCAATATAATTTGGGTGTGGCGTATGCACAAGGGCAAGGAGTCCGTCAAGACTATGCACAGGCAGTGCAGTGGTATCGTAGGGCTGCAGAACAAGGGGTTGCTCAAGCCCACTATAATTTGGGTGTGGCGTATTACAATGGGCGAGGAGTCCGTCAAGACTATGCACAGGCAGTGCAGTGGTATCGTAGGGCTGCAGAACAAGGGCATGCCCAAGCCCAAAATAATTTGGGCGTGATGTATGAACAAGGGCAAGGCGTGCGCCAAGACAGCGCCCTTGCCCAAGAATGGTACGGTAAGGCTTGCGACAGCGGAAACCAAAAAGGCTGCGACAATTACCGCCGTTTGAAGCTGGGTTATTGAACAGCTCGCGATGCCGTCTGAAAGCGGCTTGAGCAGGAACGGACATCTTTCTGCTCAATATGATTTGTTTTAGGACAAAACCAAAATGACTTTTCAAAACAAAAAAATCCTCGTCGCCGGGCTTGGCGGCACGGGTATTTCCATGATTGCCTATCTGCGCAAAAACGGTGCGGAGGTTGCCGCTTATGATGCGGAGCTGAAAGCCGAGCGCGTGTCTCAAATCGGGAAGATGTTTGACGGGCTGGTGTTTTATACGGGTCGTCTGAAAGATGCGTTGGATAATGGTTTCGATATTCTGGCGCTCAGTCCCGGCATCAGCGAGCGTCAGCCGGATATTGAGGCCTTTAAGCGAAACGGCGGACGCGTGTTGGGCGACATCGAATTGCTGGCGGACATTGTGAACCGCCGCGGCGACAAGGTGATTGCGATTACCGGCAGCAACGGCAAAACTACGGTAACGAGCCTGGTCGGCTATCTCTGCATCAAGTGCGGGCTGGATACCGTTATCGCGGGCAATATCGGTACGCCGGTTTTGGAGGCGGAATTGCAGCGTGAAGGTAAAAAGGCGGATGTGTGGGTGTTGGAGCTTTCCAGCTTCCAACTGGAAAACACTGAAAGCCTGCGCCCGACTGCGGCGACGGTGCTGAACATTTCTGAAGACCATCTCGACCGCTACGACGACTTGCTCGACTATGCGCATACCAAGGACAAGATTTTCCGTGGCGATGGCGTGCAGGTTTTAAATTCAGACGACGTGTTCTGCCGCGCCATGAAACGGGCAGGACGCGAGGTGAAATGGTTTTCTTTGGAACACGAAGCCGATTTGGTTGGAACGCGAAACGGGTCGTCTGAAACAAGGCAATGAAGATTTGATTGCCACGCAAGACATCCCGCTGCAAGGTTTGCACAACGCCGCCAACGTCATGGCTGCCGTGGCTTTGTGCGAGGCTATCGGTTTGCCGCGCGAAGCATTGCTCGAACACGTTAAAACCTTCCAAGGCTTGCCGCACCGTGTGGAAAAAATCGGCGAGAAAAACGGCGTGGTATTTATCGACGACAGCAAAGGCACGAATGTCGGTGCGACCGCCGCCGCGATTGCCGGTTTGCAAAATCCGCTCTTCGTGATTTTGGGCGGCATGGGCAAAGGGCAGGATTTCACGCCCCTGCGCGACGCGCTTGCCGGCAAGGCAAAAGGTGTGTTCTTGATCGGCGTCGATGCGCCGCAAATCCGCCGCGATTTGGACGGCTGCGGTCTGAATATGACCGACTGCGCCACTTTGGAAGAAGCGGTTCAGACGGCATATGCCCAAGCCGAAGCGGGCGATATCGTGTTGCTCAGCCCAGCTTGTGCGAGCTTCGATATGTTCAAAGGCTATGCGCACCGTTCGGAAGTGTTTATCGAAGCGTTCAAAGCTTTGTAAGGCCGTCTGAAAGATGAAAGTGGGTTTGAAGATCGGCTTGGCGGCAGCTGTGCTTTCGGCTGTCGCTGCTTTAGTATTTTGGTTTGCCGCGCCGATTCGTTCCACGACAACCGTTGCCGAGCCAAGTGAAGCGCCGTTGCCTGAAGATGCGGTTATCGACAGATTGGTCGTACATAAAAGCAAGCGTACCATGTCGGCGTACTCGCAAGGCAGGTTGCTGAAAACTTATCCCATTTCGTTGGGCAAGCAGCCGGTCGGGAATAAGCAGTTTGAAGGCGACGGCAAAACGCCCGAAGGGAAATACCGCATCAATGCGCGTAATCCCAACAGTGGCTACCATAAATCTCGGCGTTTCCTATCCCAACGAAGCCGACAAAGCCTACGCTGCGGCACAAGGCAAAACCCCGGGCGGGCTGATTAAAATCCACGGCATGAAAAACGGCTGGGGTTTTATCGGTAAAAAACACCTGCAAAAAGACTGGACCAACGGCTGCATCGCGGTAACGGACGAAGAAGTCGACGAACTCTACCGCAGCGTAAAACACAATGCGGAAATTGAGATTCTGCCGTAGGTTTTATGCCTGTTGAAGTGATGGGGCGGTTGGAACGGGTAGTCGATTGCTTGTCAGGCCGTCTGAAAACTCGGCAGGGTAGGGGATTTGATGCCGGGGTTCATCTCAAACAAACCGCTCGTCATCCCTCAAGATAGGTCAACACGTTTTCTCTTTTCTAACCGTAGATTCTGAATTGTTGGTTTGGAAATAAACCTTTAAAATAACGTTAATTCATTTTTTTCAGACGGCCTCTTGCCCATTTGCAGGCCGTCTGAATATTTTATTCAAGCCGTTACGGATGTTTTCATGATTAGTCTTTCCAAAATGCTTGACCGGCCGATTGCGCGCGATGGTCGGAAGTTTGATGTTTCTCTCTTGTGGATGGTCGTTTTGATGACGACCTTCAGCTTGGTAATGATTTATTCGGCCTCTATTGCATATGCGGCATCGGATGGGGGCAGCCAGTTTTCTTTTGTGTCCAAGCAGGCAATGTTTATCCTGTTTACGGTGGCCATGTGCTTACCGCTTTTCCTGCTGAAGATGAGCTTTTGGCGGCGGATTATTCCGTTTTATTTTGTCGTTTCCGGTTTGTTGTTGTTGCTGGTTTTGTTTGTCGGCCGTGAGATTAACGGCGCGACGCGCTGGATTCATATCGGGCCGCTCAACTTGCAGCCAACCGAGTTTTTCAAATTGGCAACGGTTTTGTATTTGTCCAGCCTGTTTACGCGCCGTGAAGAAATGTTGCGCGATTTGGATTCTTTGGGTTGGTCGTCTTTGTTTACCGGTATTGGCGATTTGGTGTGCAGCCCTTTTAAAAGTGAAGCTTGGGTAAGGGTAAAGGAACGCTTCCGTAAGTTTAAAACCCTGATTCTGCCGATTATGTCGGTGGCGGTCGGTTTGGTTTTGATTATGGGCCAGCCGGATTTCGGCTCGTTTGTCGTGATTGTCGTGATTACCATGGGTATGCTGTTTTTGGCAGGCTTTCCGTGGAAGTATTTTGCCGTATTGGTGGCGACCGTTGTGAGCGGAATGGGTTTGCTGATTTTGGCCGCGCCTTACCGCATGGCGCGTGTGGCGGCGTTTTTGGACCCGTGGAGCGATCCTTTGGGTAAAGGCTATCAGTTGACGCATTCTTTGATGGCGATTGCGCGCGGCGGCTGGTTTGGCGAGGGCTTGGGCGCAAGTTTGGAAAAACGTTTCTATCTGCCTGAAGCGCATACGGACTTTATTTTTGCCGTTATCGGCGAAGAATTCGGCTTTTTAGGGATGCTGGTTTTGGTGTTCTGCTACGGCTGGCTGGTGTGGCGCGCATTTTCTATCGGCAAACAGGCGCGTGATTCGGGCTTGATGTTCAGCGCGTACATCGCCAACGGTATCGGTATTTGGATTGGTATTCAAAGTTTCTTCAATATCGGTGTAAACATCGGTATCCTGCCCACTAAAGGCCTGACTTTGCCGTTTATGTCTTACGGCGGTTCGGCTGTCTTTATCATGCTGGTGTGCGTTACTTTGTTATTGCGCATTGATTATGAAAACCGCCAAAAAATGCGCGGTTATTCGGTGGAGTAAAACCATGAGCGGTAAAACTTTTATGCTGATGGCCGGCGGTACGGGCGGCCATATTTTCCCCGCATTGGCGGTTGCCGAGTCGCTGCAAAAGCGCGGCCATCATGTGATTTGGCTGGGCAGTAAAGATTCGATGGAAGAGCGCATCGTGCCGCAATACGGCATACGCTTGGAAACGCTGGCCATTAAAGGCATCCGCGGCAATGGCATCAAGCGTAAGCTGATGTTGCCGTTTACGCTGTATAAAACCGTCCGCGAGGCGCAGCAGATTATTAAGAAACACCGTGTTGAGTGTGTTATCGGTTTTGGCGGTTTCGTTACTTTCCCCGGCGGCGTGGCGGCAAAAATTTCCGGTGTGCCGATTGTGATTCACGAGCAAAACGCCGTAGCCGGTTTGTCCAACCGCCAACTGTCGCGTTGGGCAAAACGTGTTCTGTATGCTTTCCCCAAAGCCTTTCAACATGAAGGCGGATTGGTGGGTAATCCTGTCCGTGCCGATATTGCGGCATTGCCTGTTCCCGAAGAACGCTTTGAAAACCGTCAAGGCCGTCTGAAAGTTTTGGTGGTCGGTGGCAGTTTAGGTGCGGATGTGTTGAACAAACCGTTCCGCAAGCTTTGGCATTGTTGCCGGAAGCAGCCCGTCCGCAAATGTATCATCAGTCCGGACGCAATAAATTGGGCAACCTTCAGGCGGATTACGATGCGTTGGGTGTGCAAGCCGAGTGCGTGGAATTTATTACCGATATGGTATCCGCCTACCGTGATGCCGATTTGGTAATTTGCCGTGCCGGCGCGCTGACGATTGCCGAGCTGACGGCTGCGGGTTTGGGGGCGCTACTGGTGCCGTATCCGCACGCGGTGGACGACCATCAAACAGCCAATGCGCGTTTTATGGTGCAGGCCGAAGCCGGTTTGCTGCTGCCGCAAACTCAACTGACGGCAGAAAAACTGGCCGAAATCCTCGGCGGCTTGAATCGTGAAAAATGCCTGAAATGGGCGAAAAATGCCCGTACCTTGGCGTTGCCGCACAGTGCGGACGATGTGGCGGAAATTGCCATATCCTGTACCGAATAAGCAGGCAGACTTTGTTCAAGGCCGTCTGAAAAGTTGATTAACGGCGTTTCAGACGGCCTTTATTGCTTTTGTTAAAATTCCTTTACAATAAAAGCATAGCGCAGAAGCGGATAGCCCTTTAAAATAACGCCTTTACGCACTAAAAACCAACCGGAACGCAACATTATGATGAAAAATCGAGTCACCAACATCCATTTTGTCGGAATCGGCGGCGTCGGCATGAGCGGTATTGCCGAAGTCTTACACAATTTGGGCTTTAAAGTTTCCGGTTCGGATCAGGCGCGTAATGCCGTTACCGAGCATTTGAGCGCTCTCGGCATCCAAGTTTATCCCGGCCATACTGCCGAACACGTCAATGGTGCCGACGTGGTTGTTACCTCTACCGCCGTCAAAAAAGACAATCCCGAAGTCGTTGCAGCGTTGGAACAGCAAATCCCTGTCATTCCGCGCGCGCTGATGTTGGCAGAGTTGATGCGCTTCCGCGATGGTATCGCCATTGCCGGTACGCACGGCAAAACCACAACCACCAGCCTGACTGCTTCTATTCTCGGCGCGGCAGGACTCGACCCGACTTTCGTTATCGGCGGCAAGCTCAATGCCGCTGGTACCAACGCCCGTTTGGGTAAAGGCGAATACATTGTTGCCGAAGCCGATGAATCCGATGCTTCTTTCCTGTATCTGACGCCGATTATGTCCGTCGTAACCAATATCGACGAAGACCATATGGACACTTACGGACACAGCGTTGAGAAACTGCATCAGGCGTTTGTCGACTTCATTCACCGTATGCCGTTCTACGGCAAAGCCTTTTTGTGTATCGACAGCGAACACGTCCGCGCGATTTTGCCGAAAATCAGCAAACCTTACGCCACTTACGGCTTGGACGATACTGCCGATATCTACGCGACCGATATTGAAAACGTCGGTGCACAATGAAATTTACCGTTCATGTTCAAATGAAAGGACATGAGCAAGAGCCGTTTGAAGTTGTTTTGAATATGCCCGGCCGCCACAACGTCCTCAATGCTTTGGCGGCTATCGGCGTTGCGCTGGAAGTTGGCGCATCGGTTGAAGCCATTCAAAAAGGCTTGCTCGGCTTTGAAGGTGTCGGCCGTCGTTTCCAAAAATATGGCGACATCAAATTGCCAAACGGCGGAACCGCGCTGCTGGTGGACGATTATGGGCACCATCCTGTCGAAATGGCGGCAACTCTGGCCGCTGCACGTGGCGCATACCCTGAAAAACGCTTGGTCTTGGCTTTCCAACCGCACCGCTATACCCGCACGCGCGATTTATTTGAAGACTTTACCAAAGTCCTCAATACTGTCGATGCGCTGGTGTTGACCGAAGTTTATGCTGCAGGCGAAGAGCCGATTGCCGCAGCCGATTCCCGCGCCTTGGCACGCGCCATCCGCGTATTGGGCAAACTTGAGCCGATTTACTGCGAAAACGTTGCCGACCTGCCGCAAATGTTGCTGAATGTTTTGCAAGACGGCGATGTCGTGTTGAATATGGGTGCCGGCAGCATCAACCGCGTTCCGTCTGCATTGGTGGAATTGTCGAAACAATCATAATAAACAGGCATATTTGCCTTTGAGGACACATAGGTCGTCTGAACAATATTTCAGACGGCCTGTATCAGTATTTAAGAAAGTAGAAATTATGCAGAATTTTGGCAAAGTGGCCGTGTTGATGGGCGGCTTCTCCAGTGAGCGCGAAGTTTCTCTGGACAGCGGCGCCGCTATTTTGGCTGCCTTGAAAAGCAAAGGCGTGGATGCCCATGCGTTCGACCCCAAAGAAACCCCGTTGTCTGAATTGAAAACACAAGGTTTTCAGACGGCCTTCAATATTTTGCACGGCACTTTCGGCGAGGATGGCGCGATTCAGGGCGCATTGGAACTGATGGGTATTCCTTATACCGGCAGCGGGGTGGCCGCTTCCGCGCTGGGTATGGACAAATACCGCTGCAAACTGATTTGGCAGGCTGTGGGCTTGCCTGTTCCTGAGTTTGCCGTATTGCATGACGACAGCGACTTTGATGCCGTTGAAGAAAAATTGGGCCTGCCGATGTTTGTGAAACCCGCCGCGGAAGGCAGCAGCGTCGGCGTGGTAAAAGTCAAAGAAAAAGGCCGTCTGAAAAGCGTTTACGAAGAATTGAAACATTTGCAGGGTGAAATTATTGCCGAGCGCTTCATCGGCGGCGGCGAGTATTCTTGCCCGGTATTGAACGGCAAAGGCCTGCCCAGCATTCATATTATTCCGGCTACCGAGTTTTACGACTACGAAGCCAAATACAACCGCGACGATACGGTTTATCAATGCCCGTCGGAAGATTTGAGCGAGGCGGAGGAAAACCTGATGCGCGAACTGGCCGTGCGTGGCGCGCAGGCGATTGGTGCGGACGGCTGTTCGCGCGTGGACTTCCTGAAAGATACGGACGGTAAGCTGTATCTCTTGGAAATCAATACCTTGCCCGGTATGACCAGCCACAGTTTGGTGCCAAAATCTGCAGCCCATACCGGCGTAGATTTTGCTGATTTATGTATTGAGATTTTGAAGACCGCTCATGTGGGATGATGCAGGCGCACTGGGTCGGCTGACCCGCCGGCTATTGTTGCTGATGGCCTTTCTGCTGATAGGTTCGGGCATAGCTTGGCTTTACAATTCCAAATATTTCCCTGTGAAACAGATTGCTATTCAGGGCAAGCTGAAATATGCTTCCGGCAAAGAATTGCAAACTGTTGCACGAGAGCATATCAGGGGCAATATGTTCCGCGCCGATATTGATTCGGCGCAGGCCGCTTTTCAGGAGTTGCCTTGGATTGACTCGGCAATGGTGCGCCGCCGTTTTCCGGAAACTGTGGAAATTATCCTGACCGAGCGTGTGCCGGTTGCACACTGGCGCGCTGGCGGCTTGGTGGACAGTAAGGGCAATGTGTTTGCCACAAGCCTGAAACAGGATCTGCCTATATTTGAAGGGCAGCAGGGGACAGGCAAAGACATGGTCAAACATTATGCGGACTTTTCCGGTATTTTGAGTCCGTTGAAACTGACCATCAAAGAATTGATCTACACGCCGCGTTCGGCATGGCTGCTTGTATTGAACAACGGCATTACCGTGCGCTTGGGGCGTGAAAACGAAATCAAACGTTTGCAGCAGTTTGCCCAGATTTGGCCGTCGCTGCTGCGTAAAAAACAAAGTCGTATCGAGTATGTCGATATGCGTTATAAGGATGGTTTTTCAGTCCGTTACAGGCCGTCTGAAAACCCTTCCGACAGTGAATAGCCGATTAGACGTGAAGCAATCTTGTTTCAAAAATAATCAAACCGTCAGTCAGACAACATAGCGAACGAGCAATTATGGAACAACAACAAAATAAATATATCAGTGCCTTAGACATTGGTACGTCCAAGGTCATCGCCTTAATCGGCGAGATTCGGGAAGATAATGAAATCCACATTGTCGGCTTGGGCCAAAGCCCTTCACGCGGCCTGCGTGCAGGTATGGTGACCAATATCGACGCTACCGCGCAAGCCATTCGTCAGGCGGTAGAAGATGCCGAGCTGATGGCAGATACCAAAATTTCCCACGTTGTCACCGGTATTGCCGGTAACCATATCCGCAGCCTGAACTCACAAGGCGTGGTCAAAATTAAAGATGGCGAAGTATCGCAAGCCGACATCGATCGTGCCATCGAAACTGCCAAAGCCATCAATATTCCGCCTGATCACAATATCTTGCATACCGTGGTTCAAGAGTACATCATCGACAACCAACCCGGTGTGAAAGAGCCTATCGGCATGAGCGGCGTGCGTTTGGATACCCGCGTACACATCATTACCGGTGCGAATACTGCTTTGCAAATATCCAAAAATGTATCCAACGCTGTGGCCTGCAAATGGATCAAATCATGCTTCAGCCTTTGGCAAGCGGGCACGCCGTTTTGACTGAAGACGAAAAAGATTTGGGCGTGTGTGTCATCGACATTGGTGGCGGTACGACCGACATCGCGGTTTATACCAATGGTGCAATCCGCCATACTGCGGTTATTCCCGTTGCCGGTGATTTGATTACCAAAGACTTGGCACAAGCCTTGCGTACGCCGCACAGTGCAGCTGAGTACATCAAAATCCATTACGGTGCTGCCATTCCGACTATGGACGGCTTGGATGAAATGATTGAAGTTCCTAGCGTTGGTGACCGTCAATCACGTCAAATTTCACGCCGTGTATTGGCTGAAATCATCGGTCCGCGCGTAGAAGAAATTTTGGAATTGACGCTGAACGAATTGCGCCGTTCCGGCTTCCCTGAAGAAGTGCTGACTTCCGGTATCGTTTTGACCGGCGGTGCTTCTATGTTGACCGGTATTGTTGAGTTGGCGGAAGAAATCTTCAACCTGCCGGCACGTATCGGTGTTCCACAGGAAATGGGCGGTGTATCTGAGCGTATCCGTAATCCACGCTATTCAACAGCAATTGGCCTGCTTCAGACGGCCTATGCTGCCGAGGAGGGTGAACAAACCAGCCGAACCGGTGCGATTGCCCTGAATGATTCAGGCAAAAAAATGGGTCTGTGGGAAAAAATCCAAAGATTCTTCAGAGACAATTTCTGATAAAAGCGTTCAGGGCAGGCGGTGTAGAATCCGTTTGTCCTGAATATTTAAGTAGAATTAAACGGTTTTAAATAATTGCTAAGTGAATAATTTAAAACTTGTATATTTTCTGTTAAAAATTGTAGTAAAAATATAACGCCGACAGTCGGATGATAAGAAGATTTTTGCCAGTATCAGGATACTTCTTATATAATACGGATAATAAGTTATTTTTGAACCGTCCTTATAAAGCGGGGCGCGGAGGATTATTGAATGGAATTTGTTTACGACGTAGCAGAATCAGCAACAAGCCCTGCTGTTATTAAAGTTATCGGTTTGGGTGGCGGCGGCTGTAATGCCATCAACAACATGGTTGCCAACACTATTCATGGTGTTGAGTTCATCAGTGCCAATACCGATGCGCAATCATTGGCTAAAAACAATGCGGCTAAACGCATTCAATTGGGTACAAACCTGACTCGCGGTTTGGGTGCCGGTGCAAATCCTGAAATCGGCCGCGCCGCAGCCCAAGAAGATCGCGAAGCCATCGAAGATGCCATCCGCGGTGCAAACATGCTGTTCATCACTACCGGTATGGGTGGCGGTACAGGTACCGGCTCTGCTCCTGTTGTAGCTGAAATCGCTAAAGAAATGGGTATCCTGACCGTTGCGGTTGTAACCCGTCCGTTTGCTTACGAAGGCAAACGCGTACACATCGCTCAAGCAGGTTTGGATCAACTCAAAGAGCGCGTTGACTCCCTGATTATTATCCCGAACGATAAATTGATGACTGCCTTGGGCGAAGACGTGACCATGCGCGAAGCTTTCCGTGCGGCCGATAATGTATTGCGTGACGCGGTTGCCGGTATTTCCGAAGTGGTGACTTGCCCTAGCGACATGATCAACTTGGACTTCGCCGACGTGAAAACCGTGATGAGCAATCGCGGTATCGCCATGATGGGTTCAGGTTTCGCGCAAGGTATCGACCGTGCCCGTTTGGCTACCGATCAAGCCATCTCCAGCCCGCTCTTGGATAATGTTACTTTGGATGGTGCACGCGGTGTATTGGTAAACATTACCACTGCTCCTGGTTGCCTGAAAATGTCTGAATTCAACGAGATTATGCGTATCGTCAACCAAAATGCACACCCTGAAGTGGAATGCAAATTTGGTGCTGCCGAAGACGAGAGCATGAGCGAAGACGCTATCCGTATTACCATTATTGCTACCGGCTTGAAAGAAAACGGTACTGACAACCAACTGCGCGCTGCTGCCCGTACCCAACAATTGGTACGCGGTGCGGAAGAAGCACCTCAAGCTCAAAGCCAAAGCAGTGCTGAAAGCCTGGTTCGTACCAACCGCAATATCCGTTCTATGAACCTGACTGCGGCTGATTTCAGCAACCAGTCTGTACTGGATGACTTTGAAATTCCGGCAATCTTGCGCCGCCAGCAACACACTCCTGAGAAATAATCAGGATAAGGTATGAAAAGACCTGCCTTTAAGGCAGGTCTTTTTTATTGGCAAAATAAACTCAAGGCCGTCTGAAAATTTTCAGACGGCCTTGAGTTTCAAATAAAGCAAATAACAAGCCTACCCTTTATTGAGAATTTGCTTGTTTTCGCCCTCGCGGCGCAATTCTTTAGGCAAGACAAATACAATGCTTTCTTCTACGCCTTCTCCTTCACGTATGGTCTCATGTCCCCAGTCTTGAATGGTTTGTAAGACTTCTCGAACCAAGACTTCGGGAGCGGATGCGCCGGCAGTCACACCGACCTTGGTTTTGTTTCAAACCATTCTTTTTTCAGATAGGAAGCATTATCGACCATATAGGCATCAACTCCGCGCAATGCGGCTACTTCACGTAATCGGTTGCTGTTGGAAGAATTGGGCGAGCCGACAACAATCACGAGATCGCATTCTTCCGCCAATTCTTTAACGGCAGTTTGGCGGTTGGTTGTGGCGTAGCAGATGTCTTCTTTGTGCGGATTGCGGATATTGGGGAAGCGTTGATTCAAAGCTGCAATGATGTCTTTGGTTTCGTCCACCGATAAAGTAGTTTGGCTCACGTAGGCCAGCTTGTCAGGATTTTTGACGTTCAGCCCGGCTACATCTTCCACTGTCTCAACCAAAAACATTTTACCCGGGGGCAACTGTCCCATTGTGCCTTCTACTTCGACGTGGCCTTTGTGGCCGATCATGATGATTTCGTAATCTTGGGCATCGAGGCGGGCTACTTCTTTATGGACTTTGGTTACCAAAGGGCAGGTGGCATCAAAAACGCGGAAACCGCGTTGTGCCGCTTCTTCCTGTACGGCTTTGGATACGCCGTGAGCCGAGTAAATCAGCGTGGCACCCTTGGGTACATCCGCCAAGTCATCGACAAATACGGCACCTTTTGCCCGCAGATTGTCCACGACGAATTTGTTGTGAACGACCTCATGGCGGACGTAAATAGGCGCGCCGAACTCTTCGAGTGCACGTTCAACAATGCTGATGGCGCGGTCAACGCCGGCACAAAGCCGCGGGGATTGGCAAGGATAATGGTTTTTTGAGTCATGTGTGTTCCGTTTTCAGACGGCCCTTGTGTCGTTTGAAGATGTTTTTTTGTGCAGCAAACCATCTAATACCAAGCAAACCGCGCCAACGCAGATAAAGCTGTCGGCAATGTTAAATGCGGGATAGAACCAGTTTTGCCAATAGAAAAGCAGAAAATCGACAACGTGGCCGTGAATCAGACGGTCAACCACATTGCCAATTGCGCCGCCGATAATCATGGCTGCCCCCAGTTTGCCCCAGCGGCCAAACTCATCACGCCAGATGGCACGGGCTAAATACAGGCTGATGACGACGGCCAGACCTAAAAAGAAGAATTTTTGCCAGCCGCCTTGGTCGGCTAAAAAGCTGAATGCCGCGCCTGGATTATAGGCAAGCGTCAGGTCAAAAAGCCTGGAATGATATTGAGGCGTTCGCCTTCGGTAAAGTGTTTCAAGATTTCCCATTTGCTCAGTTGGTCAAGAATGATGGCAACGAGGGAAAGTAAGAAAAAGGGTGTTTTTGCAGAAGAGGATGAACTCATGTTTTCAGACGGTTTATGTAATAAAGGGCTTATTTTACCTGAAAGCAGGCTGGAAGTGTTTGCGATGGCAGCGACGTTAAGGCCGTCTGAAAATAGAAACGCCGCCACTTGAATGTATCAAAGGGCGGCGTGGTAAGCATGTGCGGGCTTATTGGTTTTTAAGCAATGGGAAGCCCAGTTTCTCGCGGCTTTCAACGAATTTTTGAGCAACGATACGGCTCAGTGCACGAATGCGGCCGATGTAGGTTGCGCGTTCGGTAACGGAAATGGCGCCGCGTGCATCCAAGAGGTTGAACGTGTGGCCGGCTTTGAGTACAAGCTCGTAAGCAGGCAGGGCAAGACTGGTGTCTTCAACTGCAAGCAGGCGTTTGGCTTGTTCTTCATAGTCGTTGAATTGGCGCAAGAGCCAATCGGCATCGCTATATTCGAAGTTGTAGGTGGATTGTTCGACTTCGTTTTGATGATAAACGTCGCCGTAAGTGACGATGTTGCCATCAAGGGTTTTTGCCCAAACGAGGTCGTACACGTTTTCCACGCCTTGCAGATACATGGCGAGACGCTCGATACCGTAGGTGATTTCACCGAGTACAGGGGAGCAGTCGATACCGCCGACTTGTTGGAAGTAGGTGAATTGGGTTACTTCCATGCCGTTGAGCCAAACTTCCCAACCCAAGCCCCAAGCGCCGAGAGTAGGGTTTTCCCAGTCGTCTTCGACAAAGCGGATGTCGTGTACTTTAGGGTCGATACCCAATTCGCGCAGGGAATCGAGGTAGAGGTCTTGAATATTGGCGGGAGCTGGTTTGAGCGCAACTTGGAATTGATAGTAGTGTTGCAGGCGGTTGGGGTTGTCGCCATAGCGGCCGTCTTTGGGGCGGCGGCTGGGTTGAACGTAAGCGGCAACCAAGGCTCCGGGCCTAATGCGCGCAGGCAGGTGCCTGGATGCGAAGTGCCGGCACCGACTTCCATATCGAAAGGTTGGATAACGGTGCAGCCTTTGTCTGCCCAGTAGTTTTGTAATTTGAAAATAATTTGTTGGAAGGTGAGCATGGTGGATGGAATAGGTTGGAATAAAGAGGGTATTTTACTGTTTTGAGCCTGTTTTGGATAGGCTGAAGGAAGCGGCGTAGGTTATTTGCCGTCCAATAGGTCTGAAAAAGGGTCGTCTTCTGAAGAAACGGTGTATTTTTCTTGAGCCCATTCGCCTAAATCAATGAGTTTGCACCGTTTGCTGCAGAAAGGGCGGTAGGGGCTGTCGGTATTCCAAACGACTTCTTTGTGGCAGGTTGGACATTTTACAACAGGAGCGGTCATGCAGTTTCTTTCAGTGATTGTGCAATGGATTGATAGTATTGATGCAGGCGGGCAACCTTGATTTTTGCTTCTTCCAAGCTATGAGTATTGTCCAATACGTCGTCGGCATGAAGCAGTCTGTCAGATCGGGAAGCTTGGGTAGCCATGATTTGGCGCGTCTGCTCTTCTGAAAAACCATTGCGTTGGTGTACGCGTTCGATTTGGACGGACTCTGGAACATCTACAACTAAAATGCGGTCAGTCTCCGCTTTAAATGCCGGATTCTCAATTAAAAGCGGTACATCGACAATGCCGTAGGCAGAGGAAGCAAGTTTTTGTTTCTGCTGTTGGATTTTGTTTAAGATTAATGGCAGAAGCAGGTTTTCCAGTTGTTTTTTGGATTGAGGCCGTCTGAAAACCTCTTCCCGTAAAGCCGTACGATTCAGACGGCCTTTGCTGTCAAAAACCTCATCGCCGAAAAGCTGGCGGATGGCTGGAAGCGCTTCACCGTTTTCAGCGGTCAGTGAGCGGCTGATGGCATCGGCATCGATAATGGGTACGCCAAGTTCGGCAAACATTTGGGCGATAGATGATTTGCCGCTGCCGATACCGCCGGTCAAGCCTATCCATAATGTCATTATCGGAATCCTGATTGTATGAGCCACCATTGTACCAGTTGGGTAATAGGTGCATTGGCAACCAAAATAATCCATCCTGCTACAGCGAGGCTGGGACCAAAAGCAAAATATTGACCTTTACCGACACGGGCGATGAGCGCGCCCACCAGCCCGACTAAGGCAGCCATGAAGATCAGAACAGGCAATATCCCTACGCCCAGCCATGCGCCGAGTGCGGCCAAAAGTTTGAAATCGCCATTGCCCATGCCGATTTTACCGGTCAGAAGTTTATAGACAGCGCATAAAGTATAAAGGCTCATATAGCCTGCGATTGCACCCCAAACGGCTGAATGCAGGGGTACGAATGTATCGTTCAGATTAAACAGCAGGCCGATCCAAATTAGGGGCTGAGTCAGGCTGTCGGGCAAATATTGCGTATCAGCATCGATAAAGGTCAGCGCAATCAATATGGCAGTCAGAATGAATCCGCCAATAGTCGCCCATGACCAGCCGTATTGCCACGCGACAATACCGAATAAGACACTGTCAGCAGCTCAATCAACGGATAGCGTATGCTGATATGAGTTTTGCAGGCGTGGCATTTCCCGCCCAGTAAAACATAGCTGAGGATGGGTATATTTTGCCAAATTCTGATCGGACTTTTGCATTTTGGGCAGCGTGAATCCGGTTTACGCAGATTAAATGGCTGTTTTTCTTCGTCTGCCAATTCGATGCCCAAATGCTCTTTAGAAAATTGTGTCCATTCGCGTTCCATCATTATCGGCGTGCGATAAATGACAACGTTTAGAAAACTGCCAATCAGTAATCCCAAAATAACGGCTAAAGGAATCGCGAATGGTGCAAGAACGGAGAGGGCGTCGATGGCAGAGTAAATACTATCAAGCATATCAACCTACGACATTACCCAAGTTAAACAGCGGCAGATACATGGCAATCAGCAAAATACCGATGAGCGAACCCAATACCACCATGATGATAGGTTCCATCAAGGCAGACAATCGGGAGACGGAGTTATCTACTTCATCTTCGTAGAATTCGGCTGCTTTGTTCAGCATATCATCCAAAGAGCCTGACTCTTCGCCGATGGCCGCCATTTGAATCACCATGTTGGGGAACATATCAGTACTTTGCATACTGGATGTCAGCGACAGACCTTGGGTTACCTTGGCGCGGATGTCTTGAGTGGCTTCTTCATAGAGAATATTGCCGGATGCGCCTGCAACTGAATCTAATACTTCCACCAAAGGAACGCCGGCCGCGAAGAGGGTAGAAGTCGTACGCGCCCAACGGGCAATGGTCGCTTTACGGACGATGGTACCGAAGATAGGCAACCTCAAAATCAAAGCATCGATTCGCTTTTGGAAGGTGGGCGATTTCTCATGGAGTTTGTACAGGCCGAAGGCGGAAGCAATCAAAAGGATGATCATAATCCAGCCGTAATCGACGAATAAATCAGACAAGTTCATGACGAGTTGGGTAAGGTCTGGCAGCTCTGCACCCATATTGGCATAAACTTCTTTAAAGGCAGGCAGTACAAACATCATCATGATGAAGATAAGCGCGATGGCCACCACGATAATGGCAATCGGGTAGGTCAGCGCGGTTTTAACCTTTTTCTTAATGGCTTGGGTTTTTTCTTTATAAACAGCCAGTTTGTCCAATAAGCTTTCCAGTACGCCGCCGGATTCGCCTGCGCTGACCAGGTTGCAATAGAAACGGTCGAAATATTTTGGATATTTGGAGAACGATTTGCCCAATGCACTACCTTGTTCGACATCGGAGCGAACCTGCATCAGCATTTCGGTCATGCTCGGATTGGAGTGGCCGCACGCAACGATTTCAAAAGCCTGCATCAGCGGCAAGCCTGCCTTCATCATTGTTGCCAGTTGGCGCGTAAACACTGTGATGTCTTCTTGGGTAATACGGCGTTTGCGTGCGGTTTTGACTTTGCTGATGCGCAAAGGACGAATGCCTCTGCGCTGGAGTTTTTTGCGCGCCTCTTCTTCATCTTTGGCAACTACTTCGCCGCGGACAAGACGTTCGGTCTCGATGTTTTTTCCTTCAAATGTAAAACGCTTACCTTTGCTTCTTGAACCGAACAGACTTCTTTTTTGCTCTGCTTGAGCCATGAGTTATCCCTTGTTAGTAAGAAATAAAGCGGACTGTTTCCCCGTGCCGCTTTATTGTAATTTTCGAAAATATGGCAGTTTAGTCATTGGTATGAGCAGTTACTTCTTCCAACGAAGTCAGGCCTTGCATGACTTTCATGAGGCCGGCGCGACGCAGGTCTACCATGCCTTCCTGATAGGCCATGTTCATGATATCAACTTCTGTACCGTTGTTCATAATGACTTTTTGCATTTCATCGCTGACCGGCATGACTTCATAAATACCGACGCGGCCTTTAAAGCCTTTGCCGCGGCAGCTGTCGCAACCAACCGGGCGGTAGAGTTTCCAATCTTGAGCCAAGTCCGCATCGGTAAAGCCGGCTTTTTTCAATGCCGGAACCGGCGGGCGCTCCACTTCGCGTTTGCAGTTTGGACACAGTCTGCGCAACAGCCTTTGCGCCATAATCAGGCTGACCGAGCTGGCGATGTTGAAAGGCGCGACACCCATGTTCAAAAGGCGGGACAGCGTGGCCGGTGCATTATTGGTATGCAGGGTAGAGAAAACCATGTGGCCTGTTTGGGCGGCTTTAATGGCGATGTCGGCGGTTTCCAAGTCGCGGATCTCACCGACCATAATAATATCAGGATCTTGACGCAAGAAGGATCGGAGTGCGGTGGCAAACGTCAGGCCTTGTTTTTCATTGACGTTGACTTGGTTGACGCCCGGCAGGTTAATCTCGGCCGGATCCTCTGCTGTTGAAATGTTCACATCTTCCGTGTTCAAAATACTTAGGCAGGTATAGAGCGAAACGGTTTTACCCGAGCCTGTCGGGCCGGTAACCAACACCATGCCGTAAGGGCGGTTGATGGCCTCAAGCAGCATTTCTTTTTGGAAAGGCTCTAAACCGAGCTGGTCGATATTGAGCGATGTACCATCGGAATTTAGGATACGCATCACCACTTTTTCGCCAAACAGCGTCGGCAAAGTGCTGACACGGAAGTCAATCGGACGGCCGTGTTTGTGGAAGGCAATTTGAATTCTGCCGTCTTGCGGAATACGTTTTTCAGAAATATCCAAACGCGCCATCACTTTGATGCGCGAGGCCAACTGACCGCGCACGGCGACAGGCGGCTGTACGACTTCGCGCAACTGTCCGTCCACGCGGAAACGGACGCGCGCCATTTGTTCGTAGAATTCAAAGTGGATATCTGATGCACCTGCGTTTAGGGCATCGGATAAGGTTTTGTGGATGAAGCGGGGGATAGGGCCATCTTCAGCTTCTTCATTATCGATATAAAGCGATTGAGATTGCTGCGTTGCTTCATGTTCTTCGTTGATTTCTTTCAGAATAGTGGTCGAACGCTGACCCAACCATTCTAGCAAGGAGCTGAGTTGGTCATCGGGAACCACTACCAAATCAACGCTTAGACCTGAAGAAAAAGCGATTTTTTGGAAGTTTTGGATTTGAGTCGGATCGGATACGGCGAAATAAACCTTGCGTCCGCGTTTGAAAATCGGAACGCAACGGTTTTGCACCATTTGCTCTTCCGTCAGGATGTCGCTGACTACATTATTGCGCGGGTAATAGTGTAAATCCAAAAGGGGATAGCTGAAAACGCGCGCAACCAATTCGCCCAAGGCTTTAGGGGTGATGATGCCGTCTGAAAACAAGTCGGGCAGGATTTCTTTGCCCGATTGTAAGAGGCTGTTGTAATGTTCCGCTTGTTGATTTGAGATGGTCTGGCTTTGAACCAAAACACGCAATAATCCGACACTCATTTTATTTTCCGTTTCTTGTGCAGTTTTCCCTTTAATTTAGAGGAAAGCCGTATTATTTTATCATTATTATGATTAAAGCATATGTTTAATTATGCAAATCTGCTTAAGTTGCAAAGACATGCTTCTGCTTTAATTGTATTTTTCTTTCAGACGGCCATTATAAAGCAAGGAGAATAGGCGTTAAACTCAATATTTTGGGATGATGATGAAAAAACAACAATTTTGTCATATGAATCCAATCAATAACGAAATTATATTTCATGTTTCTATCGCTTGTCGGGAGATAGCAGAAAAGGTTGTTTTGATGGATAGACGGTTGGAATTTGAAATATGAAAAGGCCGTCTGAAAAGAGGAAACACATAATTTCAGACGGCCTCTGTTTTTGATTTTCTTATCCGTAAATCTTGGTTCGGATTTCAATAAGGGCATTGATTGCCAAACTGCTATTTACAGTTTCCGGTAGATCGGACTGGGCGAACAAATTTTCCACTTCGTTAATCAATGTTTCTGCACGCGCCAACAGTTCATTGTAAGGAAAAGAACCGCGCTTGATGGCCAGCAATTCGTCACGATTGGGACGGTGTGGACGGATTTCACCATGAAGGGCAATATCGCGTGCAGTTTCAAGCAGGCGGAAGGTGTGCATCATATTTTTTGCATCGTAACCTTGGCCGTGTGCCTGCGTGCCTTGATAGCGTGTTTCATTTCTCTCTGCCAGCCATTGCTGATATGAAGCATATTCGCGGCAGTAGCTGCTGTATCCGTCTTGGTTGAAGGATAGATGGGCAAGCGGTGTTTCGCCTTCTGGAATGGGGCTGAGTGAAAGTGTTGTGGCTTCAGGTTTGGGTGCAATACCGTGGTAGCCAAGTGTGCCGTCGGCATCGTAAAACAGCGCATAAAGTTCTCGGGCGTGAGCTATTTTGATTAAGCCTACACGCCTTTGTTCCATTCCGCGTTGTGTAAGCCAGTACTGTAACGGTACGGTTTGCCTGCCTTCTATGATGTAGCAGAAATCAAGGATGCTTTTCTTTTCAGACGGCATCGGATTGCTGATTTTTTTATTCAATCCCCGTGCTTTTTTGATTTGTCCGTAGGCATAACCTGCAAAACTTTGCTGGCAGGTTTTAGAGATAAACCATTCGGTTTTGAACTCATCCATCAATGGCGAACGGTATCGTACACAATCGGAAGGGGAAGCCAGTAGCTCCAGCGTGTTCGGATTGCTTTGCAGCAGCAATTCAATAAACCGTCCCAGTTCGTAATACACAATATCGTTGGTTTCATTGCTGATTTGTGGGATGTATTCCATGCCGTAAAACATGGATTTGGGCAGGTAAAACACGCCTTTGATGTCGGTATCGGATTCGGGTGTTGCCAAACCGTAGGCACGGCTGCCGGACACGGCTTCAAGCAGAATCAGATTTTGCGTGTGCAAGTCTTCGAGGGTCAGCATATTCAGACGGCCTTTTACGGATAAATGGTTGCCAAGGTGGAGCGGAACAATTCGTTCAAAGGCCCGCTATCGGCAGGTTCGGCAGCAGGGGCAGACAAGGCAGAAACTTCGTTATATAGATCAATAGTCAGCTTTTGCAGCTCTGGCGATAATGTGTGCAGATAACTTTCGTCCTGTCCCGCTTTTAATGCAACCAGATCAGTAATTTGGGTAGCACAATCTGTCTGCCACTCATTCATCAACTCAACCAAAGTCATTGGCGGAATACCGCCTTGTTTCACTGCCCACCGTGCCGCTAATAAAGGGCGCAAGACGTAAAACCATTTCTTCAATTTAATCGGCTGCGCCAAATCCATGGCTTTCAAAGCATTGCCAGCGATACCGCGATAATGGTGCAACAACGCGGCGGCTTGGACGTATTGGGGCGCAAGTTCGTTCAGACGGCCTATGAATGCCTCATCTTGTGTATAAACAATCGGCGAACGAAGCCATTCCAGCAATACGGCATTGCTTTTTCTCAACAGGCGCAAAGCCTTACGGATGTCCCAGCCGCCTACGTCAAACCATTGGTTTTCAATAAATTCAAACGTATCTTTTGCTTCATCGATTTGCAGATAATGTTCCTGCGGGCGGATATAAATAGCGCGAACATCATAATCGCTGTCGGGCGAAGCAAAGCCCCATGCGCGGCTTCCGCTCTCCGCCGCCAGCAGAAAGTGCAGCGGTTCGGCAAGTGAAATTTGAGTCAGTTTTTCTTGAATAGTTTGTTTCATTACGTTTTCCTTATTTTTGCAGAAAGGCCGTCTGAAACTGAGCAATCAGGTTTCAGACGGCCTTTTAGCTATTTAAATCCGATAGGATTGATTAGGCTTTGTTTTTCAGGCGGCCATGCAATTCCTGTACGCTGTACACGCCCAAGTGTTCGCGGCTTTTTGCGCCTTCGCTCATGGCTTCGCCGCCGGCGATGGTGGTGTATTGCGGTACGCGTTGGGTGAGGGAGGTGCGGCGGATGCTGTGGCTGTCGGTCACAGATTGCACTGTGCTGCCGACGGTGTTGACCACCAGTGCGATTTCGCCGTTTTTAATGGCGTCCACGATGTGTGGGCGGCCTTCCTGCACTTTGTTGACCGCTTGCACGATGATGCCGTGTTCTTTCAAGTATTCGGCGGTGCCGCGTGTGGCGCAGACACCGTAGCCGAGTGCTTGGAAGTTTTGTGCGGTTTTGACGATGAGCGGTTTGTCTTCGTCGCGTACGGCAAGGAAGATTTTGCCGGTTGTGCTCAAGCGTTCGCCTGCACCGAGTTGGGCTTTGAAGTAGGCTTCGCCGAAGCTTGCGCCCACGCCCATGACTTCGCCGGTAGAGCGCATTTCAGGGCCGAGAATAGTGTCCACACCCGGGAATTTGATGAATGGGAACACGGCTTCTTTAACGGCGTAGAAGTCCGGGATGACTTCTTTTTCTACGCCTTGCTCTTTCAGCGAAATGCCTGCCATCACGCGTGCGCCGACTTTGGCGAGTGGTACGCCGGTGGCTTTGGATACGAACGGTACGGTACGGCTGGCGCGTGGGTTTACTTCCAGTACAAAGACCACGCCGTCTTGTACGGCAAACTGTACGTTCATCAGGCCGACCACGCCCAGTGCGTATGCCATGGCTTTGGTTTGGCGGCGGATTTCGTCTTGAATCTCTTCGCTCAAAGAGTATGGAGGCAATGAACAGCCGGAGTCGCCGGAGTGGATACCTGCTTGTTCGACGTGTTGCATGATGCCGCCGATCACGACGTCTTGGCCGTCTGAAACGCAGTCTACGTCCACTTCGATGGCGTTGTTCAAGAAGAAGTCGAGCAATACGGGGCTGTCTTCGGAAACTTGTACGGCTTCGCGCATGTATTTTTGCAACTCTTCGGCAGAGTGAACAATCTGCATGGCGCGGCCGCCGAGTACGTAAGAAGGACGGACAACCAACGGATAACCGATTTCTTCGGCTTTAACGAGGGCTTCTTCTTCGTTGTGGGCGATGCGGTTAGGCGGTTGGCGCAGACCTAAGTCGTTCAATACTTTTTGGAAGCGTTCGCGGTCTTCGGCGGCGTCGATGCTGTCGGCAGATGTACCGATGATGTTCACGCCGTTTTCAACCAGCGCGTTGGCGAGTTTGAGCGGAGTTTGGCCGCCGTAATGCACAATCACGCCCCATGGGTTTTCGGTACGGACGATTTCCAATACGTCTTCCAAGGTCAGCGGCTCGAAGTACAGGCGGTCGCTGGTGTCAAAGTCGGTGGACACGGTTTCGGGGTTGCAGTTCACCATAATCGTTTCAAAGCCCGATTCGCGCAAGGCGAGTGCGGCGTGAACGCAGCAATAGTCAAATTCGATGCCCTGACCGATGCGGTTTGGACCGCCGCCGAGAATCATCACTTTTTTACGGTCGGAAGGACGGGATTCGCATTCTTCTTCGTAAGTGGAGTAGAGGTAGGCGGTTTCGGTGGTAAACTCGGCGGCACAGGTGTCGACACGTTTGTAAACCGGATGCAGGTTCAGCGCGTAGCGGTGTTCGCGGACTTCTTTTTCGCTTACGTTCAACAATTGTGCCAAACGTTTGTCAGAGAAGCCTTTGCGTTTCAGACGGCGCAAAGCGGCATAATCCAAGTCTTGCAACTGGCCGTCTGAAACCGATTTTTCTTCTTTTACCAAGTCTTCGATTTGCGCCAAGAACCAAGGGTCGATGGCGCAGATTTCGTGGATTTCTTCCAGTGTGAATCCTGCGCGGAACGCATCGGCTACAAAAAGCATACGCTCAGGGCCGGGGTTGGCCAGTTCGCGGCGGATTTCGGCTTTGTCTTCGCTGCGAGGGTTGAAACCGCACAAGCCGGTTTCCAAACCGCGCAAGGCTTTTTGGAAGCTTTCCTGAATGGTACGCCCCATCGCCATTACTTCGCCTACAGATTTCATCTGCGTGGTCAGACGGTCGTCTGCGGCAGGGAATTTTTCAAACGCAAAACGAGGGATTTTGGTTACGACATAGTCGATAGAAGGCTCGAACGACGCGGGCGTGCGGCCACCGGTGATGTCGTTGCGCAACTCGTCCAGCGTAAAACCGACAGCCAGTTTCGCCGCCACCTTCGCAATCGGGAAGCCCGTTGCTTTGGAAGCCAGCGCGGATGAACGGCTCACGCGTGGGTTCATCTCAATCACAATCATCTCGCCGTTTCAGGGTTTACCGCAAACTGAACGTTCGAGCCGCCCGTATCCACGCCGATTTCGCGCAATACTGCCAACGAAGCATTACGCATGATTTGATATTCTTTGTCGGTCAATGTTTGTGCAGGTGCAACAGTGATGGAGTCACCGGTATGCACGCCCATCGGGTCGAAGTTTTCAATCGAGCAAATAATGATGCAGTTGTCGTTTTTATCGCGTACAACTTCCATCTCGTACTCTTTCCAGCCGAGAACGGATTGCTCAATCAGCAATTCATGCGTAGGCGAAGCATCAAAACCACGTTCGCAAATCGCCAAAAATTCGTCTTTGTTGTAGGCAATACCGCCGCCCGAACCGCCCATCGTGAAAGAAGGACGAATCAGGGTAGGGAAGCCGACCTGTTCTTGCGCTGCCAAAGCTTCGTTCATGGTGTGGCAGACAAAAGATTTCGGGCAAGACAAACCGATTTTTTCCATCGCTTCTTTAAAGCGGCCGCGGTCTTCCGCCTTGTCAATCGCGTCTTCGGTCGCGCCAATCAGCTCGACGTTGTATTTCGCCAATACGCCGTTACGCGCCAAATCCAGCGCACAGTTCAGCGCGGTCTGGCCGCCCATTGTGGGCAGAATCGCATCAGGACGCTCTTTGGCAATAATTTTTTCCACCGTCTGCCACATAATCGGCTCGATGTAGGTAACATCCGCCATTTCAGGGTCGGTCATGATCGTGGCAGGGTTGGAATTCACCAGAATGACTTTATAGCCTTCTTCACGCAAGGCTTTGCAGGCCTGTGCGCCCGAATAGTCAAATTCGCAGGCCTGACCGATAACGATAGGGCCGGCGCCGATGATAAGGATGGATTTTTAGGTCGGTACGTTTGGGCATTTTTTTACTTTTCTCACACGATATTCAGGTTTTTTTAAATTTCATTATTGAGCAACTATTTCATAACCAAGAGTTTGCGTAATATGTTCAATAAAATTGTCAAGATTATCTTTCCCCCATTGTGAACAAACTACTATTTGCTCACCATTTTTTAATTGAATGATTTCTCCATTCTTAATATAAAATTTACCTTCTTTTTGATAATCCTTAAGCTCACCAAATATATTCAATACACCATTTGTTGGGCCTTGTAATTTTTTAGGGAAAATTTGACTCAATTTGGCAAAGTCGGTTTCTGGGTTGTCTTTGCAATATTTTCTAACAACTTCCAAAACCAAACGGCCTTTTGTTAGGTTGGGTTTGCCGTTAAATGTATATTTTGTATAATCTCTGCTGTTAAGTTCACGTTTTATTTCTTGATCTGAACTTTTCTTTTCTTTGATTTTTAGCTGATATTCTTCAGTCTCTTTGACGGGAATAATAGTATCTACATCCCAAATCAGCTCGTTGTTTATTTCATACTGAGTAATCTTGATACATTTGATATCTAAGCCCTGTTCATTTAACCATAATACAGAATTGGTTAATTCTCTAGAGAAATCTTGATTGACCAGAATAATTCTAATGTTATCAAAATCTAATTTATCTATTTCTTGGCCTAAGAAATCGGTAATCTCTTCCTGGGCATTTTCCTGTGCGTAATCTTGGTAATGCCTTACAACGTCTTGGATACTAAATAGCCTAATCATTGAGGCATAACACGGATAGCTTGTAAGTCCATGTGGAAACCGTCGTCATTCCGCTTCAGTTCTATTACAACCAGTTTCCCAGATTTATCCAGTGCTAATAAATCTAACCGTTTTTTAGAATCTTCACATGGGGACAGTTCTTCGCCAATAATAAGTAAATCTTCGCCTAAAATTTTAGGATTGGATTTAATAATGTTCTGTACATCCCGCTCTTTTATGTGATTGTCTTTGAATGCTATTAAATTCTGTACAGTAGCAGTTTGATCAATTTTATTAATTTTAAAGATGCTCATATGGTTAATTTCGTTCCGCTGTTTTAGTGTTGTTCTATTATCTGTAGTAAGCGTAGCAAGCCCCGTAGCCCGCATGTAGGGTGTGTGCGGTACGCACGCACGCGTTCTCCATTTTCCCTGCAACTCCAACCCACCGCGTGTGTGCCTTGCGGTACACACCCTACCGATGGGCTCAAAGGTCGTCTGAAAAAACGTTCGCAGCGTTTGTTCCATATGCCTTTCGATAAAAAGCTACCTGAAAAATTCCTGCCGTTGATATTTTGGTGACTCTTTTTCAGACAACCTTTTGCGTTTTTATTTTGCACAGGCTGTCTGAAAACTTCCTTAAAAACTAGTGATAAATGTAATCAAGCCCAAAATGATACCGGGGGCGTTTGCCAGCATGACGGGGTAGTCGCGTTTTTCTTTCAAAAAGCCGTAGGCAACCCATAATGTGCAGTTGATGGCGGCGACGAGGGGTTGCAGCGGCGAGCCGGGGTTGCCGGCAAGGTTGTTTTGGATTTGTGGGATATAGGAAACGTACATGCCTACGGCGGTCAGGGTGGCGACTACGGAGAGTACGCGCATTTGTTTTTCTGTCATGGGGTTTCCTTTCTGACTTGAGTTACAGGATTTTGAATCGCTTGATTTTCAGACGGCCTGCCTGCCCTGCCGAATTTGACGGCCGTCTGAAAAATTCGCTTTATTGCTTCGCCGCTTTGATATTGTCAATAAATTTGTCAAACAGATAACCGACATCCTGCGGGCCGGGGCTGGCTTCGGGGTGGCCTTGGAAGCAGAACACGGGTTTGTCGGTCAGCTCGATGCCTTGCAAGGTGTTGTCGAACAAGGATTTGTGGGTAATGCGTGCGTTAGCGGGCAAGGTGTCGGCATCGACGGCGAAACCGTGGTTTTGGCTGGTGATGACGACTTTGCCGCTGTCCAAGTCTTGTACAGGGTGGTTGGCGCCGTGATGGCTGAAGCGCATTTTCAGGGTTTTCGCACCGATGGCGAGGCTGATCAGCTGGTGTCCCAAGCAAATACCGAAAATCGGTTTGCCGCTTTCCATTAATTTCTGTACGGCTTTGATGGCGTAGTCGCAAGGCTCGGGGTCGCCAGGGCCGTTGGACAGGAATACGCCGTCAGGATTGAGTGCCAATACTTCTTCCGCGCTGGTTTGGGCGGGAACGACGGTCAGGCGGCAGCCGCGAGAGGCGAGCATGCGCAGGATGTTGGTTTTGACGCCGAAATCGTAGGCGACGACGTGGAACGGTTGTTCGGCAGGGGTAACGAAACCTTTGCCCAATTTCCATTCGCCTTCGGTCCATTCGTAAGTTTCTGTGCAGGAAACTTCTTTGGCCAAGTCTTTGCCGACCATGCTGCCGAATGCGGCAATCAGTTCTTGCGCTTTCAACGGTGGCATCTGCACCGGTCAAGATCGCACCGCCTTGTGAACCTTTTTCACGCAACAGGGTGGTCAGGCGGCGGGTATCGATATCGGCGATGGCGACGGTTTGGTTGCGTACCAAATAGTCGTGCAGGCTTTCGGATGCGCGGAAGTTGCTGTGCAAGAGCGGCAGGTCGCGGATAATCAAACCGGCGGCGTAAACGCTGCGGCTTTCTTCATCTTCGGCGTTGGTGCCGGTGTTGCCGATGTGTGTGGATAGGTGAGGGTAACGATTTGTTTGCAGTAGGAAGGGTCGGTCAGGATTTCCTGATAGCCGGTCATGGAAGTGTTGAACACGACTTCGCCGGAAGTCGAACCTTCGTAACCGATTGATGTGCCGTGAAATACGCTGCCGTCAGCGAGAACGAGAAGAGCCGGAGTGGTCATGATGGAATCCTGTTTGCCTGATGATGGTCGGTTCGAAAAAAAATGGGTCGGGCCGTCTGAAAAATAAAAATTGTTTACAAAAAAGACAGCCTTCGGAAATCTCGGCTAAAAAAAAACACGCTCCGCAGCTTTGATTTTGCTGTGTAACGTGCTTTTTCAGACATAGCGGTCTATGCCGTAGAAGCAGTGTATTTTAAGTCAAAGTAATAGGAATTTCAAGCGTAGAGCAAGGAGTCGATAATTTAAAAACGTTTTATCTTTACGGTACAGTCCCTTACTTTTGGAATGCTTGATGAATAAGGTTGAACTAAATATTCAGTCAGGCCGTCTGAAAACTGAGCAGGCAGATTGTTTCATTTTTGTTGTGTTTGAAATGCAGGCTAAGGGAAATTCAGCCGAATCAAACATGGAACAAGCTGTTTATGCTAAAATCGTAGCCCCATAAAAAATAAAAACAACGTCATTTTTAACTGAGATTATCCGATGAAAAAAGAACACATTATGCAAAACGCTCCATCAGGCCGCCATCGCCTCATTCATGCAAGCGTCGCTTCCGCTTTAGCGCTTATCAGCTTTTCCGTTCAGGCAAATACGCAGCAATTTGCCAAAGTCCCGTTTTACCTGCAAAACGAAACTGCCGTCAACGGCCAACCCAAAGTCAAACACAATATTATGTTTTTGATTGATGACTCGGGCAGTATGTTGGCTGATGCAAAGGGTGATTATGATGTTCCGAATAAAGACAAGAAGATCAATATTGCAAAATCTGCATTAAAGCAGGTTTTGCGTGAATACAAAGATCAGTTTAACTGGGGTTTGCAGACTTTACACAATAATCCTCGGTATTGGGTATGGGATGATTCGAAGAAGAGTGACCATAATAAATTTCCATATTCAGAACTCAGCACGCCCAATGATGCAAAAGGTGATATGAAGGATTCTGAGGGCTTTACGGATGGTTCTGCCGGTCGAAACTGGGAATATGTCAGTAAAAAGTAGACGAGATGTTGGCTTATCAAGGTACGCCGACAACGCGCCGTTATTATGAAGTTGTCAAAAATTTTGTCATTCCAAATATCAAATATCGCTGCCAGAAATCTTATGTTGTTGTGGTATCTGATGGTGACGCGAACTTAAGTTGTAGTAACCAGTCTTCTGGTGAGGATCCGAGTAAATCGCGTAATACCAGCTTCAACTATGACCGAAAATATTATTATTCAAACTATTACCGTGCTATTGAGCGTAGCTCGGATGATATCTATGAATATTTTGGGCCGTCTGAAGTAAAAGCTTATGAAGATAAACATGGACAAGGCAAATATTTTTCAGGAAACGGACTTGCAGGGTATTTTGATCTGCCAAATTATGATCCGAGATTGAATACTCCTGATGGGGAGAAAAAGTTCCAATGTCAATATACTGACTATGCAAAAGATAGCTTTGGGCGTTGGATTCTTTTAGGTGAAAAAGATGGTAAGAAAGAAGTTAAAGGCCTTGGCGAAATTATTGTTCCTTATTGGGATAGAAACTATAAGGATGAAAAACGCGGTATGCGTTTCTTTAGCCAGACTTTAGCAGAAAAAGACATTAAAACTGCGGCAAAAGATGGCGTAGATGATGCCGGTAAGAGCTGGGATGGCGATCCAAACGATCCTAAAGGGTTAGATTACAGTAAGCAATTGGTTCAGACTTTTACTGTGGGCTTTGGTGAAGGAGTTTCCAAAGTCGGGAGAGAGTATCTGGAAAAGGGTGCCAGTCGCCCGGAATGGTATTTCAATGCCTCAAAACCTGAAAAGTTGCTCGATGCTTTCAAGACCATCGTCGATAATATTGAAAATGACAGTAAAATAACAAAATTTAAGGGAACATCTTCAACTGCGCCTGCAACGACCAGTACAGGTATTCCCAATATGGCGGCAACGGTTCATTTGAATACCGGCTCTTGGAGCAGTCAGTTGCGGTTTTATAAATTGAACCGTGATGGTACGCCTATCAATACGACAGAGTTTGTTCAGCCATCATTTAATAACCGCCTTACTTTGGTTAATGACGGCAGTAAGACCTATTTCATCGATAGAGTTGCAGATAATGAGGCTGAAAATGCCGATTTGGCATTTCAGACGGCAGTGCAAAAGATAAGTTGGAATGGAAAAATGCATTGCTGAAATGGACTGGCCGAGCAGGTAATGATGAAACCATCAAAGCGGATGCAGAGACAAAAGGTTATAGCCAGTCTTATCGAATTCGTCCGACAGATTCTGCTGATTCAAGTAAAGATGAACGTAATTTAGGCGATATTTTAGACGGTTCGGTTGCAGCTATTGGCGATAAGCGCGACAACCGTCAAGAGTTTTTGGTCGCCGCTGCCAATGACGGCATGGTACATATTTTCCGTAATGGTACGCCTAGCAATCCTTATGACTTGAAACTCAGCTATATTCCGGCAGGCATGGAGCGTGAGGACGATCAAGGTCAAGCGACAACTTTGGGCAAGGTTCTGAAGGATGTCGCTCGCGATGGCTACGGCTCCAGCACGCCGCACCGCTATATGGTCAATGGTGGCTTTGTTCTCCGCCAAACGCCTGATAAGCAAACCTTTATGTTTGGTGCAATGGGTCAGGGTGGGCGCGGTGCGTATGCGTTGAATATCGGTGCAGTGGCGAACAGTGACCGTAGTGGTTGGAATACGACTGTACCTTTGTTTGAAACAGAAAAAGGCTCTGGCAATAAGCTGGGTTATACCATTGGTTCGACACAAATTGGCCGTGTCTCCATTAAACGCAATGCTACCCCGGTTAATCTGGAATCTGATGTACGTTATGCAGGCTTCTTGGCCAGTGGTTACCGTACTGAAGATGTGAACAGTGCCGATAATGAAACGGCTTTATATGTCTATGATATGACAGGCAAAGAGGCCGGAACGAAAGGTACAGGAAGTAATGTTTCTGACACCGGTAAGCTCTTGGCTAAAATTCCTGCACCCAATGGTAAAGGTGGCCTCTCTACTCCTACTTTGGTAGACACCGATTTTGACGGTATTGTCGATTTTGCTTATGCCGGCGACCGTTACGGCAATATGTTCCGCTTTGACTTGAGTGGCGAAACGCCTTCCAAATGGTCTGCACAGATGATTTTCCAAGGCTCGGGTAATCAACCGATTACGTCTGCGCCTGCGGTCTCCCGTCGCGGTAAAGACAAGTATGTCGTTATTTTTGGTACGGGTAGCGAGATTTATCAGAATGAATTGAATAATACCAACGGTCAAATCAATGCCGTTTACGGTATTTACGACGATGTGTCTACTGATGAATCCAAAAAAGCAGTTTTGGCAAAAAGCAGTGAGTTGGAACAGCAAACCAGAGAAAGTGACGGCGAACACATTTATGTTAGTGACAATAAGGTTGGTGAAGGTAAAAAAGGCTGGAGTCTGACTTTAGATTCGAATGAACGTGTGACTGTCAAACCGACGATGATTTTGCGTACAGCCGTTGTGACCATCCGCAAGTATGAAACCAAAACAATTCATACTGACTCTTCCAGTGCCGATGTTTGTTTGCCAGACAGTACGTCCACACAAACGACAGCGAAAACGATTATTCTGGGCGTCAATGCTGAAAACGGCGGCCGTTTGGGTTTGCGTGATGCGCGTATTTCCGATAAAAACCGCCAATTCATCAAACGTGAAAACAACGGTCAAGTCTATTACGCCAGCGGTATGGTGTTTGACGGCGTGGTTAACTTTACTTATCTGAACGGCTCTAAGGCCGATGATTCTCCGGTAACCGCCGATGGCGATAGCGGCGGCACGGGTACGGATAAAGAGTTGAATGCTACGCCGAGCGTGCCAAACAATAAATGTTTTGCAACCCAAGCCGAGCGCAGTTTGTTGACCAACTCTGATAAGATGCACAGTCTGAAAGTAGAAGGCCGGAAATGCGGACTCAAACGCATCAGCTGGCGTGAATTGTTCTTTTAACCGGTAGGGATTGAATATCGAGGCCGTCTGAATTGTTCAGACGGCCTTTTTGTTGAGTGATAATAATTGAGAGAAATTGGATTAAAAAAATAGAAAAGCTTGTTTGTGGGTAAAACGGTTTGATTAAATTAAAAGCCTGGATAAGTCCAAACGGTAGGTTTTAGTCATTTCTTTTTTCTGCTTTCTGTTATTGAAATGAGAAGTTAAAAGGCCGTCTGAAAATATCTTTTCAGACGGCCTTTGATTTAAAAAGATAAAGAGCGCATTGTTAGATGCTGTTTTTAATGATTTTCCGCAGGGTGGACAGTTGTCGGCGGCTGACGGGCAACGGGGTCGGAATATCGAGAATTTTTGCGCCCCATGTGGATGCGTATTCGTCGTTTTCGTCATCGTCCAATCGAATCAGGCTGTCGAGGGTGTGGCGGAAGACGAGGGCGTTGCGGTGGATGCGGATGACTTTGTCGCCCAGTAATTCTTCCCAGTAAACCAAGGTTTTCGGTAATTCGAAGCTTTGACCATCGCCGGTAAACAGATAGACGGTTTTGTGTTCCGCCATCAGATAACGCGCCTGTTGCCATGGGATTTCAACCATGCGTTCGCGGTTGTACACTTTGAAATGGGTGAAACTGTCTGCTTTTTCGCGGTTTTTCTCGATGATGCGGTCAAGCGCGGTTTGCAGGCGGGTCATTTTGATCGGTTTGAGCAGATAGTCTGCGGCAGCCAGCTCGAACGCGCGCAGGGCGTGTTCTTCGTAGGCTGTGGTGAAGACAATCTCCGGCTGGCGTTTGGCGGTGCGCTTGATGCGTTCGACAAACTCGAGACCGTCGATTTCCGGCATGCCGATGTCGGCAAAGACGATGTCGACTTCGTGGACGCTCAGCCACTCCAATGCTGGCATGGCATGGTGAAAGACGTTGAGCAGTACGACATTGCATTCTTCCAATAATACACGCAAGCGTTCTGCTGCTAATACTTCGTCTTCTACAATAATGGCACTTGGCATAGCGGTATTTCTTTTTGTTGTATCGTGGGAGATCTGCCGCGCTTTGTCATCCTCAATAACGCGCCAGCCGTATGTTGTTGCAATCTTGAAATTATCATTTCGCAACAATTTTAGGAAATTTTTAAAATATACATGATTTTTCGCTTCTTGGGCGTGATTTGGAATGAATCTGAAGATTACTTACATAATTTTATGAAATATTGTAATACCTAGAGTAATTTTGTTGTAATCGTGCTAATTCATTTCGTGATAATGGACGATTTTGGGATTTTGTCCATTTGCCAGTGCGCCACCGCCCAATCGAGTAATTCTTGCGGCCGGTTTACGGCGGGTGCATCGGGTAGGTTGAGGTAGGTCAGGACTTGGCGGAGAAGCTGTTCTTTTTGATTCAAATCCAAAGCCGGAGCAAGGGTTTGTTTCGACCATTTTTGCCCTTGGCTGTTGGTCAATAGCGGCAGGTGGGCGTAGGACGGTGTGGGAACGCCGAGGCATTGTTGCAGATAGATTTGGCGCGGTGTGGGAAACGAGCAAATCTTGGCCGCGGACAATATGCGTTATGCCTTGATCGGCATCGTCGGCAACCACGGCAAGCTGATAGGCCCAATAGCCGTCGGCGCGAAGCAGGACGAAATCGCCGATGTCGTGCGCCAGGTTTTGTGCGTAATGCCCGACAATGCCGTCTGAAAAACCGATCACGCGATCGGGAACTTGAATGCGCCATGCCGGCGTTTTGTTTTGCGTGTCAGGTTTTTGCTGTGGATTGCGGCAACGGCCGTTATACACAAATCCGTCTGCGCCATGTGTTGCCGCCGCTTGCCAGTCTTTGCGGCTGCAATAGCAGGGATACACCAGCCCGGCTGCTTTGAGGCGGTCGAGGGTGTCTTGATATAGGTCGTAACGGCGGCTTTGATAGGCGACTTCGCCGTCCCACTCAAAGCCGAAAGCCTCAAGCGTGCGCAAAATGTCGGCAGCGGCGCCGGGCATTTCACGCGGGGGGGGTCAAGGTCTTCAATGCGGACCAGCCATTTGCCCTGATGGGCGCGCGCGTCGGCATAGGAGGCGACGGCGGTCAGCAGGGAGCCGATATGAAGCAGGCCGGTAGGGCTGGGGGCGAAACGTCCTATATACATGGCAGGGTGTTTGTGTAGGGCAGGGGCAGTGTGCCTGCACGGTATTTAAATCGTGATAGAAAAGGGCGTGCCGTACACGCCCGAATTTGGATTTCAGACGGCCTGAGACTTTTCAAAATGATTTAAGTTTCAATCGGCCGTTTGTTTAATCTGCTTAAGCCAAGGGAGCCAGTAGTTTGGCGAAAGCGTCTTCAAATTGTTTCAAACCGTCTTCCTGCAAACGCGTTGCCAAAGTTTCGACATCAATGCCGAGTTTGGCGGTTTCGGCAAGCTGCGCTTGGGCTTCGTCCACACCCTCGGTCAAAGTGGCTTTGGCGGTGCCGTGGTCGATAAAGGCTTTGAGTGTCGCATCGGGAACGGTGTTGACGGTATGGGCGCCAATCAGGCTGTCAACGTACAACGTGTCAGGATAGGCAGGGTTTTTCACACCGGTGGATGCCCACAAAAGTTGTACGCGGTTGGCACCTTTTTCGGCAAGTGCGGCAAATTCGCTGCTGCCGAAGTATTGCGCCCAATCTTGATAGGCGGCTTTGGCCAGCGCGATGGCGATTTGCCTCTGAGGTGGTCGGGCAGGGTGGCGTCCAACGCGGCATCGACACGGGAAATAAAGAAGCTGGCGACAACGTGGATATGGGAAACATCATGTCCCGCCTCCAAACGTTTGGCAATGCCGCGCGCGTAGGCCGCATAGGCTTTGAGGGTTTGGGCGCGGGAGAAGAGCAGGGTCAGGTTGACGCTGATGCCGTCTGAAACGAGGGTTTCAAGCGCTTCGATGCCTTCGTCGGTTGCCGGTACTTTAATCATGGCATTTTTACGGCCGATGGCGGCGTGCAGGCGGCGCGCTTCTTCAACCGTGCCTTGCGCGTTTTTGGATAATTCAGGCGAAACTTCGAGGCTGACGAAGCCGGTTTTGCCGCCGGTGGATTCATGTTCGGCAAGGCATACGTCGCAAGCGGCTTGTACATCGGCAACCGCCATGGTTTCGTAGCGTTGTTTCGGGGTCAGGTCTTGCTGTTTGAGCGCGGCTACTTCGTCGGCGTACAGGGCATCGCCTGCAAAGGCTTTTTGGAAAATGGCAGGATTGGAAGTTACGCCGCACACGCCCTGTTTGAGCATTTCGGCCAATTCGCCGCTTTGTACCAGCGAACGGGAGAGGTTGTCCAACCAGATTTGTTGTCCTAATGCTTTAACGTCCGATAAAATAGTCATCTCTGATTCCTTTTACATAATAGGTTTGTTTGTGAAGTGGCGGTAATGCTACGCCGATTCGATGAATTTGAACAGTTTACAGCCGATTAATTTGGGCAAAACAAACCTAAATTCAAGCATGAAAGGCGGCTTTGATGGCGGAAAACACACTTTATCTCGACTGGGCGCGCGATGTATTGGATACGGAAGCCGAAGGTTTGCGTGAAATTGCGGCGGCTTTGAACCATGATTTTGTCCGTGCGGCGGAAGCGTTGTTGCACTGCAAGGGCAGGGTGGTCATTACCGGTATGGGCAAGTCCGGACACATCGGCCGCAAAATGGCGGCAACCATGGCTTCCACCGGAACGCCTGCGTTTTTCGTCCATCCAGCCGAAGCGGCGCACGGCGATTTGGGCATGATTGTGGACCACGATGTTGTGGTTGCCATTTCCAATTCCGGAGAAAGCGATGAAATTGCGGCGATTATTCCGGCGTTGAAACGCAAAAACATCACGCTTATTTGCATCACTGCCCATCCGACTTCGACCATGGCGCGGCATGCCGATATCCATATTACCGCGGCGGTTTCCAAAGAAGCCTGTCCGCTCGGCCTGGCGCCGACTTCCAGTACGACCGCCGTCATGGCCTTGGGCGATGCGCTGGCGGTGGTATTGCTGCGCGCACGCGCGTTTACGCCCGATGATTTTGCTTTAAGCCATCCGGCCGGCAGCTTGGGCAAACGCCTGCTGTTGCGCGTGGCGGATATTATGCACAAAGACGAAGCCCTGCCTGCCGTTTTGTTGGGCACGCCGTTGAAAGAGGCCATTGTCCGCATGAGTGAAAAAGGTTTGGGCATGTTGGCGGTAATCGATGCCGAAGGCCGTCTGAAAGGCGTATTTACCGATGGCGACTTGCGCCGTCTGTTTCAAGAACGCGACAGCTTTGCCGGTTTGAAAGTGGACGACATCATGCACGCTTCGCCGAAAACCATCTCCGCCGACCGTCTTGCCACCGAAGCTTTGAAAGCCATGCAGAGCGGCCATGTGAACGGTTTGTTGGTGGTCGAAGAAAACGGCGTACTGATTGGCGCGCTGAACATGCACGATTTATTGATAGCACGAATTGTCTGAATCGACGGCAAAAACGTTTTCAGACGGCCTTATGCTAGAATAGGCCGTCTGAAATAAGGAAACCTTATGCAAACCTCTCTTTCGACCTGCAACAACGCGCTTCAGGCATCAAACTGCTGATACTGGATGTGGACGGCGTTTTGACCGATGGCCGCATTTTTATCCGCGACAACGGCGAAGAAATCAAATCGTTCCACACTTTGGACGGACACGGTTTGAAAATGCTTCAGGCCAGCGGCGTGCAAACGGCAATTATTACCGGCCGCGATGCGCCTTCCGTCGGTATCCGCGTGAAGCAGCTCGGTATCAACTATTACTTCAAAGGCATTCATGACAAACGTGCCGCCTACGCCCAATTACGCGAACAGGCCGGTGTGGAGGAGCATGAGTGCGCCTTTGTCGGCGACGATGTTGTCGATTTGCCTGTGATGGTGCGTTGCGGATTGGCGGTTGCCGTCCCCGAAGCGCATTGGTTTACTTTGCAATACGCCCATTATGTAACCCGACGATCCGGCGGCGCAGGCGCGGTGCGTGAAGTGTGCGATTTGATTATGCAGGCGCAAGGTACGCTTGAACCTGCTTTGAAAGAGTATGTACGATGAAAATCAGATGGCGTTACGGAATCGCCTTTCCGCTGGTGTTGGCCGTTTCACTCGGCGCATTGGCGGCGTGGCTCGGCCGCATCAGCGAAGTGCAGGTCGAAGAAGTCGTCCTCAATCCGAATGAGCCACAATATTCGATGAAAGGCATCAACGGCAAACGTTTTGACCAAGAAGGCCGTCTGAAAGAAAACCTGAGCGCGGCTGATGCCGTCCAATATCCCAATAGCGCGGACGTGCATTTGGACAAACCGCATCTTTCGTTTACCGCGACGGCAGCCTGTTGTACGAAGTCGGCAGCGACAAGGCCGTGTACAATATCCAAAACAAAAAAGTCGTTTTCGAACAAAATGTTGTCTTAAACAAAGCGGCCGATGCCAAGCGTTTGGCCGGCATTGTCAAAACCGAACGTTTGAATGTCGATACCGAAGCACAATACGCCCATACCGACAGCCCGGTTACTTTCCAATACGGACAGTCCGGCGGTCAGGCAAACGGCATGACTTATGACCACAAAACCGGTTTGCTGAATTTCCCTTCCAAAGTGAAAGCCACAATTTATGATACAAAAAATTTGTAAAACCTTAGCCCTTGTTGCCGTTTTTGCCGCCAGCCCGGCCTTTGCCCTGCAAAACGACAGCAAGCAGCCGATTCAAATCGAAGCCGACCAAGGCTCGCTTGACCAAAACAACCAAAGCACCACCTTTTCCGGCAACGTCATCATCAAACAAGGCACGCTCAATATCCGTGCCGGCAGCGTAACCGTTTCGCGCAACGACAAAAGCGAGCAGTTGATGAAAGCCACCGGCTCGCCCGTCAAATTCAGCCAAGAGTTGGACGGCGGCAAAGGCGTGGTCAACGGCCAAGCCAATACCGTGACGTATTCTTCCGCAGCCAACCTCGTTACCCTGTCCGGCAATGCCAAAGTACAGCGCGGCGGCGATGTGGCCGAAGGTGCGGTCATCACTTACAACACCAAAACCGAGGTTTACACCATCAACGGCAGCGCCAAATCCGGTGTGAAATCCGCCGCGAAATCCGGCCGCGTCAGTGTGGTCATCCAGCCGTCCAGCACGCAGAAAAACAAATAAGAAAACACACAAAAAGGCCGTCTGAAAAAGGTTCAGACGGCCTGAGGTCAATATCGAAAGTCAACAGAATATGAGCGCAAACAACAGCCGTCTTGTGGTTCAAAACCTGCAAAAAAAGTTTCAAAAAACGCCAAGTCGTCAAAAGCTTCTCCCTTGAAATCGAAAGCGGCGAAGTCATCGGCCTGCTCGGTCCCAACGGCGCGGGTAAGACTACCAGCTTTTACATGATTGTCGGCCTGATTGCTGCCGATGCAGGCAGTGTAATGTTGGACGGCCAAGAATTGCGCCACCTGCCCATTCACGAACGCGCCCGCCTCGGCGTCGGCTATCTGCCGCAGGAAGCCTCGATTTTCCGCAAAATGACCGTGGAACAAAATATCCGCGCCATTTTGGAAATCAGCATGAAGGACAAAAGCCGCATTGATGCCGAACTGGAAAAACTGTTGGCCGATTTGAACATCGAACGCTTGCGCAACAACCCTGCGCCGTCCTTGTCCGGCGGCGAACGCCGCCGTGTCGAAATCGCGCGCGTGTTGGCCATGCAGCCTCGTTTCATTTTGTTGGACGAACCTTTTGCCGGCGTTGACCCGATTGCCGTCATCGATATTCAGAAAATCATCGAGTTCCTCAAATCACGCGGTATCGGCGTATTGATTACCGACCACAACGTGCGCGAAACCCTCAGCATCTGCGACCGCGCCTACATCATCAGCGACGGTACGGTATTGGCTTCAGGCAAGCCGGATGACTTGGTTAACAATGAACAAGTCCGTTCGGTTTACTTGGGTGAAAATTTCAAATATTGAATGCATATTTGACGGTATATGAGGCCCTCATTTCAATTGAGGGCGGCTATAAATATTGGAATAATCACTAAATACAAATATAATACCGATAACCTAATCTTTCAGACGGCCCGTCAGATACAGGCCGTCTGAAATCCATAAAGCACATTTACTATCAAACATTATGTCTTCACTCGTCCTTAAACTCAAACAGACCCAGCAGCTCAACCAGCGGCTGCAGCAGTCTCTGCGCATCTTGCAGATGTCGGGTCTTGAGCTTGAGCGCGAAGTGGAAGACTGGTTGTTGGACAATCCTCTGCTTGAGCGTCCGGAAACCGATGAGTTTGCCGATAGCGGGCTCAACCGTGCCGTCACCATGCCGCGTGCCGGTCAGCAGTTGGGCGGCGACGATGCCGAAGATATTTGGAGCAACATCGCCGAAGAAGAGGATTTCAAACACTATCTGCATGCCCAAGTGTGCGAGCATCCGCTCTCGCAAGTGGAGGCGGCCTATGTTCATGTCTTGATTGATTTTTTGGACGAACAAGGCTACCTCACCGACAGCCTCGAAGAAATCATCGACCACACGCCGTTGGAATGGATGCTAGACGAAGAAGCCCTGCAAAATGCGCTGGATATATTGCAAACCTTTGACCCGCCCGGCGTGGCGGCGGCTGATTTGACCGAGTCGCTCATGCTGCAGCTGATGCGTTTGCCGGCTTCTCCGGCCAGACAAATGGCCGCGCATTTGGTGCAAAGTTCGCTTCAAGATTTGGGCAAAAACCGCAAACAAAACGTTCTGCGTTTCCGCAAACTTTATCCCCAGGCTGACAGTGAAACCATAGAAGCCGCACTCGATATGATTGCCGGGTTGAATCCTTATCCGGCTTACGGCTTCGCTTCTGCCACCCCTACGCCTTATATCCAGCCTGACGTTTGGGTGAGAGAGGGCAAGGACGGCTGGGAAGTCATCAGCAACGAAGCGGCTTGGCCGAAGCTGCGGCTGAATCAGGAATATTGCGACCTGATGAAATCGGCGGAAGAGGGCGCGCCGGAGTGGAAGGAAAAAATCAGCGAAGCCAAACAGCGCATTGATTCTTTGGAACTGCGCAAAAGCACAGTCCTCCGCCTTGCTGAGTATATCGTCAAAAATCAGGAAGATTTTTTCATCTTCGGCGAAATCGGCCTGTCGCCCATGCTGATGAAAGATGCTGCCGCCGAATTGGGTTTGGCGGAAAGCACCATTTCGCGCGCCGCCAACCAGAAATATTTGTCTTGCCCGCGCGGCCTGTTTGCGTTACGCTATTTCTTCACACAGGCAGTCAATGCCGACGATGAGGGCGAAGGGTTCAGCCAAGGCGCAATCAAAGCTGTCTTGAGTCAGCTGATTGAAAGCGAAGACAGCAGCAAACCTTATTCGGACGAGGCCCTCGTCAAATTATTAAAACAACGCGGCATTGAAATCGCCAGACGTACAGTGGCTAAATATAGAGAATCATTAGACATCCCGCCGGCACACAAACGAAAATTTACCGAGTAGATATATTCCGATCCGTTTTGACGGACTAATCAACCGAAGGAGCTGTATCATGAATCTGAAAATCACCGGTCTGAATTTTGATGTTACCGAAGCCATCAAAAACTACGTTTCCGACAAGTTGGCACGAATCAGCCGCCACGCCGACAACATCATTTCCGTGACCATCACGCTCTCGGTGGAAAAAGTCAGCCAAAAAGCCGAAGCCGATGTGCATTTGGCAGGCAAAGATTTGCACGTTGAAGCGATTGAACAGGATATGTACGCCGCGATTGATGTTTTGATGGACAAGCTCGACCGCGCTGTTTTGAAACATAAAGAAAAAAGCGGCGATGTCCGCAGCACTGTCAAACCTGAAGCAGAATAAAGTTTTTGTATGATAAAGGCCGTCTGAACCATTCAGACGGCCTTTTGTTTTGCTAGAAATTTTAGACTGGCAATCTAGTTACTCACTTTTTGACCATTCCATGGTGCCACTTTAAACAGTAGTAACATGCCGGGTATGCCCAGGGCAAAACACAGCCAGTAAAAATTGAAGTAACCCATCGCTTCAATCAGATAGCCTGCCGAAGCATTCATGAATGTACGCGGTACGGCAGATAGGCTTGTAAAAAGGGCTAATTGCGTTGCTGTAAATGCCGTATTGGTTTGTTGCGCCATATACGAGACAAACGCTGCTGTGCCTAAGCCGACACCGATTGCTTCAGCCGCAATTACAACTGCTAAAAAGATTCGTTCCGATGCACCGACCTGGTCAAAATGTCCGAAGCTTGCCAGCCATGCAAAGCCTAAAATGGTGATCCACTGTACCAAACCGAATAACCACAGGGCACGATTAACCCCGAGTTTGGTGATCCAAATGCCACCGATAACGCCAAAAATTACAGCCGGCCATAAACCTGCGTTTTTTACAATCAGACCAATATCGGTTTTAGAGAAGCCCATATCGAGATAAAACGCCGGAGCCAAAGCAGTTGCCATGCTGTCTCCCAGTTTATACAGTAAGATGAACGCCAGAATAGTCAAAGCCTGCTTTACACTTTGTCGGGTAAAGAAATCGTGAAATGGTTCGATAACGGTTTCTTTTAAGCCTTTGGTTTCAAGAGTTGAGTGATCTGGCTCGCGTGCTATGAACAAGGTCGCAAGTAAACCTGGGATCATAAACAAGGAAGTAATGATGAAGACGGTTGACCAAGGCAATCTGTCGGCCAAAATCAGACTTAATGAGGCCGGAATTAATGAAGAAATACGGTAGACATTCACATACAGCGAGTTGCCTAATACCAATTCTTCATCTGACAGTACTTCGCGTCGGAATGCATCAATCACAATATCTTGGCTGGCGGAGAAGAATGCTGTAGCACAAGCTAAGCCTAAGATGATGGATAAATGCTCTTGCGGTCGGACAAATGCATAGGAAGCCAAAAGTAATAGGAGTGCTATTTGGGTGATCAGCATCCAACTGCGCCGTAAACCTAAAAATGGCAGGCGTACGGTGTCCAACAGAGGGGACCAAATGAATTTCCAAGTGTAGGGGAAACCAATCAATGCAAATAGGCCGATGATTTTCAAATCAATGTGTTCGCTGCGCAGCCATGCCGGAATCAGGCTGTATAGAAAATAAAGCGGCAGCCCCGAAGTGAAGCCTGTAAAGATACAAATCAGCATACTGCGCGAGAAAATCTTGCGCCAAGTGCCGGATTGGGGTGCGGTTGTCATAGTGAAATCAATAAAAAAGAAAAGGGATATTGTAGCAAAGATGGGGGATATGGCGAATGAACTTCTGTTATCTTTATCGAATAATGAGAGGCCGTCTGAAACTTTAGCAAATTAAGTTTCAGACGGCCTTTTGTTGGAACAACTGGTTTGGCGGGCAACGGAGACTTCAGGACGGAAGAAGGGTTGCTTGGGTGTATTCATAAAATTGAAGTTAAGAAAGTTTCAGACGACCCCTAGAGATCGTTTGAACGATGAGAAATATCAGTGGTAATTTGTGCCGTCAGTGTAGCCGTTTCCTGATTTGTCCACAGCAAAAGCAGAAATCGGACCGACCGTTGCTGTCCCTTTAGGCTGAGTTTCTTGGTAATACTCATATGCTGCAACACCCATACCAGTTGCAGCACCAACAGCAGCACCAATTGTGCCACCGACCATAATAGCTGGTCCGGCAGGAATACTGCCAAAAGCTATACCGACACCCAGACCAATACCTGCACCAATTGATCCTCCTATTTATGCACCATTTGCTCCTCCTTGAAGGATTCTCTCTCCTAAGCCTCCTCCATAAATTAGTTCCAGATCCTCAATGGATAGTTCAATCATGTTATTTTTCCTTTTCAAAAAAATTAGATGTAGAATATTGAGTCAATACACCCAATATGGAAAAAATAATAAAAGCATGAATATAAATCATAAAATCAACATTATCTCCTTGGTAGCTTTCATAAATAAAAACGATTGGTATTGATATACAAATTAAAATATACAGGTACTTTGAAATTACCAGTAACTTATACACAAATTTTGATTTCATAGCCTAGTCTTTCATTTGAATAAAATCTACCCTAATCAACTTTCCAACCAACTTCCTAACTTCTTCATGCTTTCCCTGATTGAAGTTAACCAGTAGATTTTTCAACAATAACGGTTCATTCTTACCGCCGATTAGGTTTTGAAATGCCCGTAAGACAAGCATATCTGCTTGTCTTACGGGCATTTTATTTTCAGACGGCCTTCGATCTTGCGTTGCAGTTGCGGTAGAAGGCGATCAGACCGTTGGTGGAGCTGTCGTGTGCAGGCGTGCCGCGTTCGAGTTCGGGTTCGATGGTTTTGGCCAGCTCTTTACCGTATTCCACGCCCCATTGGTCGAAGGGGTTGATACGCCAAATCACGCCTTGAACGAAGGTGCGGTGTTCGTAAGCTGCCATCAGCATGCCGAGGTTGAAAGGTGTCAGGCTGTCGATGAGTAGGCTGTTGCTCGGGCGGTTGCCGGGGAATTCTTTTTGCGGTGCAAGGCAGTCGCGTTCGTCTTGGGGCAGGGCGGCCAATTCGATTTGCACTTCGTCTAGGGTTTTGCCTTTCATCAGCGCTTCGGCTTGGGCGAAGGCATTGGCAACGGTAAAGCGGTGTTGGCGGTGGTTGCCGTAGATTGTGGTCATGGGGACGATGAAATCGACGGGAATCAGACGCGTGCCTTGGTGCAGAAGCTGGAAGTAGGCGTGTTGGCAGTTGACGCCTTCGTCGCCGAAGACAATGCCGCCGGTGGTGCAGGAAACGGGCTGGCCGTCTGAAGTACGCTGTTTGCCGAGGCTTTCCATATCGAGCTGGTTGAGCCACGGGGTGAAGAGGCGCATGTTGTGGCTGTATGGGACAACGGTTTGGCCGTCTGAATGTTGGAAGTTGTTGTACCAAACGTTGATGAGCGCCATCAGGACGGGAATGTTGCGGCGGAACGGGGTCTCGAAGAAATGGGTATCCATCGCGTGCGCACCGGCCAGCATTTGCGGAACGCTTTTTCGCCGACGGCAACCATCAGCGGCAGGCCGATGGGCGACCAAACGGAATAGCGGCCGCCGACCCAGTCGGACATGGCGAAGACTTTGTCGGGGGAAATGCCGAAGTTTTGGGCGGCGGCCACATCGGCGGAAATGGCGCAGAAGTGGCGGTAGATGCCGGAATCGGGCAAACCTGCATCACGGTACCAAGTACGCGCCGCATAGGCATTGAGCAGGGTTTCCGGTGTGCGGAATGATTTGCTGGCAATGCTGAATACGGTGGTCTCGGGATTGAGGCCGAGAAGGGTTTGGGTCAGGTCGGCATCATCGGAGTTGCTGACAAAGTGGACGCGGATGTTTTGCCAATAGGGTTGCAGCGCCTGTGTGGCCATGCGTGGGCCTAAATCGGAACCACCGATGCCGATGTGAACCAAGTCGGTAATGGGTTTGCCGGTAATACCTGCGTGGGTGCCGTCTAAAAGTTGGCGTGCGAATTCGAGGGTGCGGTTGAGTTCGTGATGAACTTTGGACACGATGTTTCGCCGTCAACGTAAATGGGTTGGGCATTGGCCGGCAGGCGCAGGGCGGTGTGGAGGACGGCGCGGTGTTCGCTGGTGTTGATTTTTTCGCCGTTGATCATGGCCTGCATATATTGTGGCAAATCGGCTGCTTCGGCCAGTCGGCACAATAAATCAAGGGTATTTTCATCCAGACGGTTTTTGCTGTAATCAAATAACAAACCGTGCAGAATTTCGTGCATATTGTTGAAACGTTCGGCATCTGCAGCGAAACGTTCGCGCAGGGTAACGTGTTGCGTATCGGCATGATGGGCTTCCAAGGCCTGCCATGCGTCTGAGTATGCGGTCATCTCGTTTCCTTAGTATGTAACGGTAAAATAAGCAGGATAGATAGGTATTTCCTGCTTTTTTGTAGTGGCTTGTAGTTTAACAAATTTGAACAGGTTTTGGGAGGTGGCGGGGGTGGTTTTGTTTAAGAAATGTATGCAAAATGAAAAAGAAATGATTGATTATCATCAAGTTTCTGTAAAAAAAAAGGGTATGACACCGATGTCTGCTGTGTTATCCTATGTAACATTATTGAAATCCTGTCGGGGCGGGTTCGTAAGATGGCTACAATTTATGATGTTGCTGCTTATGCCGGGGTGTCTCCCAAGACGGTCAGCCGGGTGATTAACGGCGATGCGCCGGTCAGCGATAAAACCCGTTCCAAAGTAGAAACAGCGATTGCCGCTTTGGGCTATATCCCGTCTTCTGCGGCGCGGATTATGCGGTCCCACCGTTCCGGCTTGGTCGGCCTGATTACCGGCGCCATTTCGCGGACGGGCGAGAATACGGGCGGACACGGCATTCCGGATATGTTCTTGATTAAGGGCATTCAGCAGCGGATTCGCGCACAAGGCAAGATTTTGATGATTGCCGACATCGACAACAAGCCGGGTCAGCCCGGTCAGATGGAGCCGCTGATCCGTACCTTTATGGAACACCGTGCCGAGGGGATTTTGTATGTGGCCGGTTTTCATCAGGAAGTATTGCTGCCGGAAGTGCCCAACCGTTGCCCGATGGTGTTGGTCAACTGCTTTGATTTGGCAGGTACGCCGTCGGTTTTGCCGGATGACGAAGCAGGGCAGTATGGCTTGGTGCGCCGGATTATCCAAAGCGGACACAAACGGATTGCTTATGTGACTTTGCAGCCGGGCGTGGAAGCGACGAGATTGAGATTGGCCGGATACCGCCGGGCTTTGGCGGATGCGGATATTGTCTTTGATCCGGATTTGGTGCAGACAGGGTATCCTGACTTCAGCAATGACAGCGGGTCTTTGATTTCGGCTATTTTGAAATTGCTGTCTTTGCCGATTCCGCCGACGGTAATTTGCTGCGGCAACGATGAGATGGCGGTGCGTGTGTACGGGATTTTGAGGACGCGCGGCGTGCGGGTTCCCGAGCAAGTTTCGGTTGCCGGCTATGATAACCACAGCGCGATTGCGGAAACGCTGTTTCCGCCGTTGACCAGTACAGAACTGCCGTATCTGCGTATGGGCGAGATGGCGGCGGATTTGCTGTTCCAATACATCGAACATCCGGCCGGTACGGCTCAGCCTGTCAAGGTCGTTGGGGAAACCATCTGGCGTCAGTCTGTGATGAATAAATAGTTTCAGACGGCCTAAAAATAAGCTTCAAACAACACAAACACACATCAAAACAAGATTATATAAACGGTCAAAATAAAGGCCGTCTGAAAACAGGGTTGCCTCATTAAAAAAAGGCAGCTCAATACAATAAGAGCGTCATACCGCTGAAATTGGAGTTTGTTGTTTCCATAGTTTATTATCCAGGAGTAGCCTTCCTATGAGAATCTCCCCACAAGTGGCGATGACACTTCGCCAGATTATGCTGATGAACTTCGGTTTTTTCGGCATTCAATACAGCTTCGGGTTGCAGCAGACTGCGATTAACCCGATTTTCAGCTTCCTTCATGCCGACCCGAGCCAATTGCCGATTTTGAATATGGCAGGCCCGATTACCGGTTTGCTGGTGCAGCCGATGATTGGTGCAATGAGTGACCGCACTTGGGTGCCGGGATTGGGCCGCCGCCGTCCGTATTTCTTGATCGGCGCCATCGGTTGCAGCCTCTGTCTCTTTATTTATCCGCACGTTACTGCCTTGTGGGTGGCCGTATTGCTGCTGTGGCTCTTGGACATCAGCAACAACACGGCAATGGAACCTTTCCGTGCCTTTATTGCCGATACCGTTCCTGAACACCAGCAATCCACCGGTTTCTTGATGCAGTCTGTGTTTACCGGCTTGGGCATTACCCTGGCCAACGTTTCCCTTTACATCTTCCAGCAAATCGGCTGGTTGCAACAAACTTCCGAAGCAGGCATTCCGTATTGGGTATTCGGTTCGTTTTATATTGGTGCGGTCTGCTCCATCGGTTCGGTTTTGGTTACCGTTTTATCAACGGCCGAACGTGAGCCCAGCCCTGAGGAAATGGCGGCCATTAAAGCCCAGCCGAGCGGTCCGGCCCATGCTGTTAAAGATATTGTCGTTGCCGTGCGCGAAATGCCGACTGCCCTGTGGCAACTGGCTTTGGTGTATCTCTTCCAATGGTACGCGCTCTTCATCTACTGGCAATATATTTCCCACAGTATCGTTCAATCCGTCTGGGACTCGACCGTTGAGAATACCGAAGCGTATAGCCAAGCGGTTGCATGGACCGGCCTGGTAAACGGTTTCTACAACGTGGTAACCTTTATCTCCGCCTTCGGCCTGATGTGGATGGCGCGCAAATACGCCGCCAAATATGTTCACGCCTTTGCCGTAACCCTTGCAGCGCTGGCCTTGCTCACCATTCCGCACATCGGCAACAAATACCTGATGTTTGCGCCGATGATTGGTTTCGGTGTCGGTTGGGCAAGTATGATGGGCGTGCCGTTTATGATTGTGGTCGGTTCTATTCCGAAAGAACGTTACGGCGTGTACATGGGTATTGTGAACATGATGATTGTGATTCCAATGCTGATTGAAACCGTATCTTTCGGCTGGGTGTACAGAACTTTCTTGGGTTCAAACCCTGCCAACGCGATGACTTTTGCCGGTGTTTCCCTGGCCATCGCCGCTGCGTTGACCTTAACCATTAAAACTGCGGCCAAACCGGCTACTGCAGAATAACGAAGTTTTGATTTAAAACCAAAATGAAAGGCCGTCTGAAACATGAAAAGGTTTCAGACGGCCTTTTTGGTCGAAACAAATCATATTTGCCGACTTGATTCGGTAAGCCTTATTGTTGCTGCGCTACCGTTCATCACTCAAATTGGCTATGACTACCGATTTTGCTTTACAATATCCTTCTTTAATTGATTTCGTTTTACCATCCTGATGACAGAACACATTTCCGCTCCAAGTCCATCTCCTGTCGGCGAAGGCTACCTGCTGTTGGGTCAGTACGCCGAACGCGCCTATCTCGAATACGCCATGAGCGTGGTCAAAGGCCGCGCGCTGCCTGAAGTTTCAGACGGCCAAAAGCCCGTGCAACGGCGTATTTTGTTTGCCATGCGCGATATGGGTTTGACGGCGGGCGCGAAGCCGGTGAAGTCGGCGCGCGTGGTCGGCGAGATTTTGGGTAAATACCATCCGCACGGCGACAGTTCCGCCTATGAGGCGATGGTGCGGATGGCGCAGGATTTTACCTTGCGCTATCCCTTAATCGACGGCATCGGCAACTTCGGTTCGCGCGACGGCGACGGGGCGGCGGCGATGCGTTATACCGAAGCGCGGCTGACGCCGATTGCGGAATTGCTGTTGTCCGAAATCAATCAGGGGACGGTGGATTTTGTGCCGAACTACGACGGCGCGTTTGACGAACCGCTGCACCTGCCCGCCCGCCTGCCCATGGTGTTGCTCAACGGCGCGTCGGGCATCGCGGTGGGCATGGCGACCGAAATTCCGTCGCACAATTTGAACGAAGTAACGCAGGCGGCGATTGCGCTGTTGAAGAAACCGACGCTGGAAACCGCCGACCTGATGCAATATATTCCCGCGCCCGATTTTGCCGGCGGCGGTCAAATCATCACGCCGGCGGACGAATTGCGCCGGATTTACGAAACCGGCAAAGGCAGCGTGCGCGTGCGTGCGCGTTACGAAATCGAGAAATTGGCGCGCGGACAGTGGCGCGTGATTGTGACCGAGCTGCCGCCGAACGCCAACTCCGCCAAAATCCTTGCCGAAATCGAAGAACAAACCAACCCGAAACCGAAAGCGGGTAAAAAGCAGCTCAACCAAGACCAGCTCAACACCAAAAAGCTGATGCTGGATTTAATCGACCGCGTGCGCGACGAGTCCGACGGCGAACATCCCGTGCGCCTGGTGTTCGAACCAAAATCCAGCCGAATCGATACGGATACCTTCATCAACACGCTGATGGCGCAGACTTCGCTGGAAGGCAATGTGTCCATGAACTTGGTGATGATGGGGCTGGACAACCGTCCCGCGCAGAAACCTGAAAACGATTTTGCAGGAATGGTTGGATTTCCGCGTCGTTACTGTAACATGTCGTCTGAAATTCCGTTTGAACCAAGTGGAAAAACGGCTGCACATCCTTGAAGGCCGTCTGAAAGTCTTTCTGCATATTGACGAAGTGATTAAAGTCATCCGCGAATCAGACGACCCGAAAGCCGATTTGATGGCGGCGTTCGGGCTGACCGAAATCCAGGCCGAAGATATTTTGGAAATCCGCCTGCGCCAGTTGGCGCGTTTGGAAGGTTTCAAACTCGAAAAAGAATTGAACGAATTGCGCGAAGAACAAGGCCGTCTGAATATCCTTTTGGGCGACGAAAACGAAAAACGCAAGCTGATTATCAAAGAGATGCAGGCGGACATGAAGCAGTTCGGCGACGCGCGCCGCACGCTGGTGGAAGAAGCCGGGCGCGCCGTGCTGACGCAAACCACCGCCGATGAACCCATCACGCTGATTCTGTCGGAAAAAGGGTGGATACGCAGCCGGGCCGGACACAACCTTGATTTGAGCCAAACCGCATTCAAAGAAGGCGACCGCCTCAAGCAAACCCTTGAAGGCCGTACCGTTTTACCCGTCGTCATTCTCGATTCATTGGGCAGAACCTACACGCTCGATGCCGCCGAAATCCCCGGCGGACGCGGCGACGGCGTGCCGGTTTCATCGTTAATCGAGCTGCAAAACGGCGCCAAACCCGTCGCCATGCTCACCGGCCAGCCCGAACAGCATTACTTGCTTTCAGGCAGCGGTGGCTACGGCTTCATCGCCAAGCTGGGCGACATGGTCGGACGCGTGAAAGCGGGCAAAGTGGTGATGACCGTGGATAGCGGCGAAACCGTCCTGCCGCCGATTGCGGTTTATGCCTCTTCGCTCATCAACCCCGACTGCAAAATCGTACTGGCAAGCAGCGACCACCGCCTCTTGGCGTTTTCCATCGGCGAACTCAAAGTCATGCCCAAAGGGCGCGGTTTGCAGTTGATGTCGCTGACCGACGGCGCATTTGGAACACGTTATGGTAACGACCTCTCCTGAGTTTACCGTTGTATCGGTCGGCCGCCGCGGCGCCGAGCATCAGGAAAAACTGCGGATTGCCGATATTGACGGCAAGCGCGGTAAAAAGGGCAAAGTATTGGAAATATCAGGCCGTCTGAAAAGTTTGTCTTAAGGCAAAAACCAATATATTCAAATAAATTAAATTTACTACGACATTGCATGAAAATAAAAAAGGTTCACTTATGAACAGAGCCAATCTTCAAGAGCTGGGTAATCTGAGGGAGCGGATTCCCGGCGTCATCAACATCGCCCGAATAGCCATCGTCTTGCCGCTTTTGGTTTTGCACGCTTTCGGCAGCTACACGGGCGGCAATTTGATTGGCGTTTCGTTGCCGGCGGTTGAGTTTTATATCTGGATAACGCTGTATTTCTTCCTGATTATGCTCTCCGTACTCCGCCCGGGCTGGCAGTGGCAATCCTTGGATTTGCCCAATGCCAGCGCAGTGGTCGACATCACCATGATTATGGTTTTGGTGTATATCTCCGGCGGTACGGCTTCCGGTTTCGGGATTTTGGTTTTGCCGTTTGTCGCCACGTCGTGTCTGCTCAGTTATGGCCATTACCCCATGCTGTACGCAGGTTATACGGCAATGCTGTTTATTTTGAACCTGTTTTTAGACGGCAGTATGCGTTTCGATTCGTTTAATTGGGACGCAAAATCAGTGGCGAATTCTTTAATGCTGATCGGCGCCAGCTATCTGGTGGCGATGCTGACCTCGTTTGCCGCCCGTTATCTCGAACAGGCCACAGAGTCCGCCAGCCGCCATCAATTGGCCTACCGCCGTATCAGCGGCCTGAACCATTTGGTTTTAAACCGCGTACAGGAAGCGGTGGTGGTGATTGATGCGACTCAGCGCGTGTGGCTGTTTAACAAACAGGCAAAAATCTATTTTCCCAGCCTGATTATCGATCAGCAGGAAATCGTGTTTGGCGAACTGGTGGCCCGATGGCAGCGCCAACCCGACAAACCTTTTGAAACCGATATTCATATTTTTCAACACGCCATGCACGTCCGAGCCGTACCGCTGATTCAGGAGCAAACCGAGCTGCTGATGTTGTACGTCCGCTCATTGCGTGAAGTGGCTGCGGAAGCCATGTCCACCAAGCTGACTTCGCTCGGTCAATTGACTGCCAACCTCGCCCATGAAATCCGCAACCCGATGTCCGCCATCCGCCATGCCAGCGATTTGTTGCAGGAAGGCGACGAGGCAGATCCGCTCAAGGCTAAGCTGTACAACATCATCGACAGCAATATCCAACGTATCGACAAGATGTTGGAAGACGTATCCCTGATTAACAAACGCGACAACATCAGCCGCCAGCCGGTCAATCTGATGAAATTCTGGTTGGAGTTCAAGCAGGAATTTACCTTGAACAATCCCGATGCCATCGGCTGTCTGCGCATGAATATGGACGGCAACAACCTGACCGTATTGGTCGATCCCATGCACTTGCAGCAAGTGATGTGGAACTTGTGCAACAACGCTTGGCGACACAGCCGTCAGGACGAAAACGCCATTACCGTCCTGATCCGCCCCAGCGGCAGGATGCATATTTCCATCGTCGTGGCGGACAACGGCAAAGGCGTGCCGCCGGATGTGCGAAACCATCTGTTCGAGCCGTTTTACACCACCGAAACAAGGCACCGGTTTGGGGCTTTACGTCGCACGCGAGTTGGCACACGCCAATATGGGACAGCTGCATTATCACCCTGAAATGAACGGGTTCGAATTGATTTACCGAAGGAGCAAGCGCAGGATGAATAAATTGCAAGAGCCGGTTTTGATTGTCGATGACGAGGCAGACATCCGCGACCTGATGGAAATGACCCTGATGAAAATGGGTCTGCGCGTCGATACGGCGGCTGGTGTTGAAGAAGCCAAAGACAAGCTGGACAACAACGATTATTCGTTGGTGTTGACCGATATGCGTATGCCCGACGGCTCCGGCCTCGAGGTGGTCCAATACATTGACGAGTTGATGCTCGATACGCCCGTTGCCGTGATTACGGCTTTCGGCAATGCCGACCAAGCCGTTGAAGCCTTGAAAGCAGGCGCGTTTGACTATCTGCAAAAACCGATTACGCTGTCGCAGCTGCGTTCATTGGTGAAATCGGCTGTATCGGTTTCAGACAATACCAACGAACCCACGCCGTCTGAAAAAGTCAAATCTCAGCCGGCGCCTGTTTCTGCCGCCCTGTATAAACCCGAACCCCAGCCGGTCAAGCCTGTTGTTACGCCGCCCAAGAGCGTACAGAGCGAATTTAACCGGCCTTTGACCGTTCCGGAAGGGCTCAATTCCTTAAAAGAGCGGTTTTCAACCGGCAATATCAATCCTGCTTTGCAAGAAGAGCCTATCCTGAAAGGCGACGACGATATGCCGCGCCTGTTGGGTACTTCGCCGCAAATGGTCGAAGTACGCCACCTGATTCGCAGATTGGCACGCAGCCTGGTTCCCGTTTATATCTCCGGCGAATCCGGTACCGGTAAAGAGCAGGCGGCGCGCACGATTCACGAGCTGTCCGACCGCGCCGACAAACCGTTTATTGCCGTCAACTGCGGCGCGATTCCTGAAAACCTGATGGAAAGCGAATTCTTCGGCTACAAAAAGGCAGCTTTACCGGCGCGGACCAAGACCGTCTCGGCTTTTTCCAACACGCCGACGGCGGTACACTGTTTCTCGACGAAGTTGCCGATTTGCCGCTTGCCATGCAGGTCAAACTCTTGCGCGCCATTCAAGAAAAAGCCGTGCGCCGTATCGGCGATGCGCGGGAAACCTTTGTGGATGTGCGCATTATTTGCGCAACCCACAAAAACCTCGAAGCCTTGGTTGAAAGTGGCGCATTCCGCCAGGACTTGTATTACCGCCTCAACGTTGTCTCCCTGCACATGCCGCCTTTACGCGAAATGCGCGAAGACTTGGGCGCGCTGATTCTGTATTTGCTGTACAAACACCGCCACGGCAATCAAACCTACAAACTCAGCCCGAAAGCCCAAGAAGCCCTGCTGCATTACAGCTATCCCGGCAACTTCCGTGAGCTGGAGAATATCCTCGAACGCGCCGTTGCACTGACGGTCGGCCAAGTGATACAAGTGGACGACTTGCAGATTCAAAACGCCCCGCAGGCCAAAGCCGATCGCAGCAGCCTTTCTTTTGACGACATCGCCGAACCTGACGCGCGCGAAACCACGCTCAATCACAGCCCCATTCCGCCGTTTGATCCGCGCACCATGCAGATACAGGATTACCTCGACCAAGTGGAACGCAGCATCATCGAGCAGGCCTTGCAGCAAACCCGTTACAACCGTACCCAAGCCGCCAAACTTTTGGGCATCAGCTTCCGCTCTATGCGCTACCGCATGGAACGCTTGGACATCAATTAAAACGTTCAGACGGCCCAAGTTTTCCAGGCCGTCTGAAACATAAGCCTTATGTACAAGATTTATTTTGACGAAACCGCATCTGCCGAACTTCGCAGCCTTGCCGCGCCTTTCGGGCTGACCGTTATCGACCGACAGCCTGAAGAAGGCAGTTTCCTTATTGCTGACGAAAGCGGCATCAGTTTGTGCCGCGCCGGTGAAAAAGGCCGTGTTCGCGTTGATTTTGATGGCGGTGCCGCCCATTATCGGCGCACCAAAGGCGGAGGCGAGTTGATTGCCAAAGCCGTCAACCATACTGCGCAACCGACTGTCTGGGACGCTACCGGCGGACTGGGGCGCGACAGCTTCGTGCTTGCCTCGTTGGGTTTGAATGTACACACTTTTGAACAAAATCCTGCGGTTGCCTGTCTACTTTCAGACGGCCTCAACAGGGCGGGGCAAAGTGAAGAGACACGGGAGATTGCCCGGCGAATTACTTTGCACTTTGGCAATGCCGTTGATTTGATGCAGGAATTATCTGCGCAAAACGGCAGGCCCGATGTGGTGTACCTCGACCCGATGTACCCGGAACGCCGCAAAACCGCAGCCGTGAAAAAAGAAATGGCCTATTTCCACGACTTGGTCGGCGCGGCACAAGACGAAGCCGAGTTGTTGGACGCAGCGTTGAATACTGCCAAAAAGCGCATTGTCGTCAAACGCCCGCGCTTGGGCGAATTTCTCGACGGGCGCAAACCTGCTTATCAATACACCGGCAAAAGCACGCGGTTTGACGTTTACCTTCCGACAAGGCCGTCTGAAGACTAGAAGCAAACTTGCAACATATCAAAAGAAGCCGCCGACGTTATCAGCGCGGCGGCAAAGTGTGCTATAAATACCTTTTCCCAAACTTCATTGGAGCAAACTATCATGGAATTAGTATTCATCCGTCACGGACAAAGCGAATGGAACGCGAAAAACCTTTTCACCGGCTGGCGCGACGTCAAGCTGAGCGAGCAAGGTTTGGCAGAAGCCGCCGCAGCAGGTAAAAAGCTGAAAGAAAAAGGCTATGAATTCGACATCGCCTTTACTTCCGTCCTGACCCGTGCCATCAAAACCTGCAACATCGTTTTGGAAGAATCCGACCAACTGTTTGTTCCGCAAATCAAATCATGGCGTTTGAATGAGCGCCACTACGGCCAGCTGCAAGGTTTGGATAAAAAACAAACCGCAGAAAAATACGGCGACGAGCAAGTCCACATTTGGCGCCGCAGCTACGACACCCTGCCTCCGCTGCTCGATCCTAAAGACTCGCATTCCGCCCACAACGACCGCCGCTATGCCAACCTGCCTAGCGATGTTATTCCCGATGGCGAAAACCTCAAAGTTACCCTCGAGCGCGTCCTGCCTTTCTGGGAAGACCAAATCGCTCCGGCCATCCTGAGCGGCAAACGTGTTTTGGTTGCGGCACACGGCAACTCCCTGCGCGCGTTGGCCAAACACATCGAAGGTATTTCCGACGAAGACATCATGGGCTTGGAAATCCCGACCGGCCAGCCGCTGGTGTACAAATTGGATGAAAACCTGAAAGTAGTTGAGAAATTCTACCTGTAAGGTAAAGGGAAAAAGGACGTGGTGGACACGTCCTTTTTTGTATTTGTCTGTTTGAGGCCGTCTGAAAGTAATTGATGGCGGGCGAAATGAAAAAAGGACGCGTAAAGCGTCCTTGATGGAGATTAAACCCTGTATTACTGGTTTTTCTCGATAACTTCTTTGAGGTGGGGCATAGGGCTGTAACCGCTTTGGCTGCGGCCGTTAGGGAAGACCAGGGTCGGCGTGCCGTTGAAGCCGAATTGTTCGCCCAATGAAGTGGTTTCCGCAACAGGGTTTTCGCAGTTTGCTTTGCCGCTTGGGAGTTTGCCTTTGCGCATCCAGTCGGTCCATGTCTGGGTCGGATTAGGTTGGCACCACAATAGCTCAGCTTTGCGCGCGGCATCAGGGTGCAGGCTTGGAATCGGCATCATGAAGGTGTAAATCGTGATGTCGGTCATTTTTCAAATTCATGCTCCAAGCGTTTGCAGAACGGGCAGTCCGGATCGGAGAAAACGGCGACTTTCAGTTTGCCGTTGCCGCGCACTTCTTTGATGGCTTTGTCCAAAGGCAGGGAAGCGAAGTCGATTTTGTTCAAATCGGCGGCGCGTTCTTCAGTCAGGCTTTGGCGCGTGTTGACGTTGATGAGGTCGCCGACGAGCATATAGTCGCCTTTGGCATCGGTATAGATGATTTGTTTGCCGCTGACGACAACTTCGTAAATGCCTTTAATCGGTGTTTCACTGACGCTCAAAACTTTCAAATCTTGGGCGGCATAGACTTTTTCCAAACGCGCTTTCAAAGAAGCGGCAACGGATTTGTCGGCAGGCGCTTCCGCTTTGGCAGCCGGCGCAGGCGCGGCGTTGGCGTTGGATACGGCAGGTTGACCGCATGCCAACAAAGGAAGGACGGCAAACGGTGTTAAGATTTTGATTAACTTGGTTTTCATGCGAGAGACTTGCGTGTGTTAAAAATAAGGCATTGTATCAAACCTCTGTCATGCCTGCATTGTATTGAGGCTCAATTTATCGTCTGAAAATAGCTTTCGGCTGTTAAAATACGAAAAAATGATTTGATTGTTTGTATGATTTACCACCGCATCGCTGTGAACGTGCCGCTTTCAGACGGCCTTTTGACTTATTCCCATTCCGAGCCGCTCCCTCCGGGAACGCGGGTGCTTGTGCCTTTCCGCAATAAAACCGTGGTCGGGATTGTGTGGGAAACGGATATTGCGCCCGATATGGATACGGCGCGGATTTTGAGCGTTCAGACTGCCTTTGTGGAAGAAAAGCCGTTGCCTCAAAGCTGGCGTGATTTGTTGGCGTTTACGTCGCGTTATTACCACTATCCGACCGGGCAGGCTGTGTTTGCCGCGCTGCCGCAGGGTTTGAAGGAAACGTGCGCGGTGGAAATGCCGCAGCCACCGCTGTTTTATGCTTTGAACGAAGCAGGCAGGGCGCAAACACCGCCACCGACGCGGTTCAATAAAAAAGCGGCTTTGTGGGATGCGCTGCTGTCGGGCGGAATGACGATGGCGGCGTTGAAGCAGGTGAACGCGCAGGCGGCGAAGTTAATCGAAGATTGGGCAGAACAGGGCTGGATTGAAACGACGGAAGCGGCGCAGCCTGCTTTAAGGTCGTACCACGGGCAGGCTTCGCACTCTGAATTTGTATTAAACGCCGACCAGCAGCAGGCTTCCGATGAAATTCAGACGGCCTTTGGTAAATTTCAGCCGTTTTTGCTGTACGGCATTACCGGCAGCGGCAAGACCGAAGTGTATTTCGATGCGATGGCGAAAGTGTTGGCGCAGGGGCGGCAGGTGTTGTTTTTGCTGCCCGAAATCAACCTCACGCCGCAGCTTTTGAAGCGGGTGGAAAACCGTTTTGCCGACGTGCCGACCGCCGTGTTGCACAGCCAGATGGCGGCAGGCAAGCGCACGCAGGATTATTTGCGCGCGATGTTGGGGCAGGCGAAATTGGTCATCGGCACGCGGCTGGCGGTGTTCACGCCGATGGATGATGTCGGGCTGATTGTGGTCGATGAGGAACACGACGGATCGTTCAAACAAGACAACGAATTGCGCTACCACGCCCGCGATTTGGCGGTGTGGCGGGCGAAGCAGAGCGGCTGCCCAGTCGTGTTGGGCAGTGCCACGCCCAGCTTGGAGAGCTGGCACAAGGCGCAAAGCGGCGCGTACCACCTGCTGCAACTGACCGAGCGCGCCCATGCCACCGCGCAACTGCCGCAAGTGGAAATACTTAATGTAGGCCGTCTGAAACTCGACAACGGCTTCTCGCCGCAGGCCTTACAGCTTTTGAAACAGAACTTTGAAGCAGGCGGCATGTCGCTGGTGTATCTCAATCGTCGCGGCTTCGCACCCGCGCTGTTTTGCGGCGACTGCGGTCATACCTTCGGCTGCCCGAACTGTTCCGCCAAAATGGTGTTGCACCAACGCGCCCGCCAACTGCGCTGCCACCACTGCGATCACCGCGAACCCATCCCGTACAAATGCCCAGACTGCGGCAACCAAGACCTGACCGCCGTCGGCCACGGCACGCAGCGTGTTGAAGAAACCCTGCGCGCTTTCCTGCCCAAGGCCGCCGTCGTCCGCGTTGACAGGGACAGCACGGCGCACAAAAACGACTGGGCGGATTTGTACCGCCGCATCGCCGACAACGAAATCGACATTCTGGTCGGCACGCAGATGCTCGCCAAAGGCCATGATTTCGCGCGGCTCAACCTCGTGATCGTGTTGAACGCCGACGGCAGCCTGTACAGCGCGGACTTTCGCGCGCCGGAAAGGCTGTTCGCCGAGCTGATGCAAGTGTCCGGCAGGGCGGGGCGCGCCGACAAACCCGGCAAGGTGTTGATACAGACCCAACTGCCCGAACATCCCGTTTTCGCCGCCATCAAAGCGCAGAACTACACCGTGTTTGCCGAAAACGAATTGAACGAGCGGCAAATGTTTTCCATGCCGCCCTTCGGTTTCCAAACCGCCATCCGCGCCGACGCGCCGCGCGTTGCCGATGCGATGGAGTTTCTCAACGCCGCCAAAGAAACCCTCGCCCCGCTTTTGCCCGAAAGCGTCTCCCAGTTCGGCGCCGCCCCCATGCTGATGGTGCGACTTGCCGAACGTGAACGCGCGCAAATCTTTCTCGAATCAACATCCCGACAGGATTTGCACCGCGCCGTGAGTTTGTGGGTGCAGGTGTTGCAGCAAAACCGCGACGGCAAAATCCGATGGTCGGTGGATGTGGATGTGCAAGAGGCTTGATTGGAATGATGCAATCAATATAAATATAAAAGGCCGTCTGAAAATCTGTTTTTCAGACGGCCTTAAGTTTTGAAGTCAGTTTAGAAGAATTTTGCAGCGATATAGCCGAGAGCAAGCAGGCTCAAAACGGCGAATACGATGGCCATTGTAAGCAGAAACTGTGTTTTCTTCCTCGCTGCAAGTGCTGCCAGCTCAGGATTTTGGCCTAACTCTTCGCGTAATTGGGATTCCAACTCAGCACGGATTTTCTTACGCAGTTTTTTCTCTTCCTGTTCGCGTTCGTATTTGAGCTTGTGGGCAATTTCGGTTTGTTTTTTGTGCTCGAAAGAGATTTTTTCCTGCCATTCAATGCGCTTGCGCTGGATGGCCAGCTCATTTTTTTCTGTCAAATCAAAGTGGCAGGTCTTACATTCCTGTGCATCGAGTTCGTCAATAATCGTCATGCAGACGGGGCATTGGATAGGGTCGGGCGTGTTGACTGCCAACACGGGTTCTTCTTCAACCGCTTCCAACTCCATAGCCTGACGGACGATTACGTCCAAACCCAAATAGCTGAAGTAATGCTGCGCATTTTCGCGCTCGTCTTGGGTGCATTTCTCGGCCACAATGGCTGCGGACGCTCTGCCAAGGCTTGAATCAGGCTCTCGGCTTCGTTTTCGGGCAGGTTGTCATACAGGCAGGCATGGATGCGCTCCCTATCCGTGTTCGGCGGATAGGAAACGTATACGTCGAAAAATTTTTCTTGTTTGCTCATTGATATCCCATGAGTATTTCGACTGCGTCAACCAAATGGGTTTAGCCTAAGGTTTTGTTATTGTGTATGAGCTGTTTTGGCTTGCGATGCAGGCAAAAACAGAGGCCGCAGTCTGAGGCAGACCGGATAGGGGGTGCCTTCGTGTCGTTAATCGGCTGGACAATGACTTTTTATTTATATGGCAATATGCATGTCCAATGTTATGTCTATTGTAGAGTAAATATTCACGCCCGATATTATTATTATAAGATAAATCTAATATTGTTTAAAATAAATTCACACAAAAGGCCGTCTGAAGATACAGACGGCCTGTTTTTCGTGAAGAAACGGATTGTTTATACGGAGAAGGACGAGCCGCAACCGCAAGTCGTTTCGGCATTCGGATTGCGGATGACGAATTGAGAACCTTGCAGGCTTTCGGTGTAGTCGATTTCCGCACCAACCAGATATTGGTAGCTCATCGGGTCGACCAAGAACGTCAGGCCGTTTTTTTGGATTTCGAAATCGTCGTCGTTTTTGATTTCGTCAAAGGTAAAACCGTATTGGAAGCCGGAACAGCCGCCACCGTTGACGAATACGCGCAATTTCAGGTCGGGATTGTTCTCTTCGGCAATCAGGTCGGCAACTTTGGTGCAGCAGCTGTCAGTAAAGATAATAGGGCTTTCGTCTGACATGATGTGATTCCTTTTATATGAATGTTTTTACTATTGTCGCGCAAACCGTTGGCCAAAGCAAGTTTGTGCAGACAGGTCTGCCAGCTTACATGGAGGGCATGGCAGAAATTTCAAGCGCCAGTATGTCAGATTTAGATGCTTCTGCCAAACCATTCTACTCGACCGATGATGGCAACGTCGTCGGTCGGGTTTTTCAAGTCGATTTCAAAAGTAGGGTAGGCTTCGTTGGCGGAAATGACGTTGACGATGCCGCCGGGTATCAGTTGCAGGCGTTTGACCAAAAGGTTTTCGTTGAGACGCAAAACATAGAGACCGTCGCGCGGCGTGGTTTGGCCGTGGTTGATGAGGATGGTGTCGCCATCATTCAGCACGCCTTCCATCGAGTCGCCTTTGACTGAGATAACGGAAAGGTTTTTGATGTCGCGCGTCACATAATTTTCTATCCAATAGCGTCGGAACGCCATGGCGAACATGGGCTGCTCATCGCCGACGAGCTGGCCGTGTCCGGCCGCGGCTTGGATGTCGTAACGCGGTACGAAGACAAATTCGTCTATATCGACAGGGTTGCCCAGTGTGTCGGTGGCCGTGGCTTTTGGGGCTTCGGAATCGGGGAAGGGTGAGCCTTCGCCTGTCAACAGCCAGTCTATGCTGCAGCCTTTAAGTTGTTTGATTTTTTTTAGCGTTTCCGATTTCGGCAGGCCGCCTTCATTCCAGATACGGCTGAATCCGGCGATGGTCATATCGATGTCGGCGGCGATTTTGGCTTGGCGGGCTTCATCTTTCCATAAGAAAGCCAGGCGGTCTTTAAAGGTATCCATGTTTATGCCTTTATGGAGGTATGTTTTTTATATGGTTTGGACGATTTGAGTGTATTTTACCTTAGTTTTTATAAAATTGTAAGAAAAAAATTACTCAACCTAAGAAAAAGTATTGCATATTTTATTTTTTCTTAGTATTATTCGTTTTGTCTTAGATAAATCGATATTTCTAATTTTCTATTCGATTTTTCTTAGTTTGGTTTTATTTGGTTTAGTTTTTCTGACTTAAACCTGCTATGTGATTATGATGAGAGGTGTGAAATGACTCGTTCGCGTAAAAATATTTTTTGGGTGCTGCTGGCGTTGGTGCTGGGTTTTTTTGCCCTGCCTTTCGGGTCTTCGGAAGCGCATGAAGCGGACGGTAATTTGACGGCTTCGGAATGCGAACGCTTGGGCAGTTTGAGTCTGGATCAGATGGATGGCAGGCTGCTTGCCTTCGCCAAAGAATGCGATATGGTGGAGGCTACCCACGATTGGGAGCAACAGTACGGTAACTTGAATGAAGAAGAAATGCTTGCCGGCGTGGTGTATGAGTGATGTTTGCGTATGAATTAATAAAGGCCGTCTGAAAACCATTGTTTCAGACGGCCTTGTGTTTTTAATAAGGATGATATTAAGGCATCAATGGTGCATTGGTCAGGCCGGTGGTTTCGGGCAGGCCGAACATGATGTTCATATTCTGCACGGCTTGACCGGCTGCACCTTTAACCAAGTTGTCGATGACGGAAAGCACAATCCACACATTGTCTTGATCGGGCGCTTTTTGAACGCTGATACGGCAAATATTGGCGCCGCGCACGCTGCGGGTTTCAGGTGTCGAACCTGAAGGCAAAATATCGACAAAGGGGCTGTCGCGGTAGTATTCACGCAGCAAGGCTTCAGGATCGGTGTGTTCTTGCAGGTGCAGATACAGGGTGGCGTGCATGCCGCGTATCATCGGAACAAGGTGTGGCACGAAAATCAGGCCGTCTGAAACCTGGTCTTGCAGTCCGGACAGGGTTTGTCGGATTTCAGGCAGATGGCGGTGGCCGCCGACGCCGTAGGCTTTGAAGTTGTCGCCTGCTTCGCACAATAGGGCATGGGTACTGGCTTTGCGGCCTGCGCCGGAAACCCCGGATTTACAGTCGGCAATCAGCGGCGCATTGGCTTTCAGACGGCCAGCCTGAAGCAGCGGTAATAAGGGCAGAGAAACGCAGGTAGGGTAGCAGCCCGGATTGGCCACCAACATGGCTTAGCGATGTCGTCTTTGTGAAGTTCACACAAACCGTACACTGCTTGGGAAACGAGTTGCGGCGCGGCATGGGTCATTTTGTACCATTGTTCCCATGTGGGGATGTCGCGGATGCGGAAGTCGGCAGACAGGTCAATCACGCGTACGCCTTTTTCGACAAGGGCCGGTGCTTCTTTCATGGCTACGCCGTTGGGTGTGGCGAAGAATACGAGGTCGCAACGGTCAAGCCCGGCATCCTCGGGCGTTTGGAATACAAGGTTGTAAATGCCGCGCAGGCTGGGGAAGTAGTCCGCTACGGCAATACCGGCTTCGCTTCGGCTGGTAACGGCGGTGACTTCTGCGTTGGGGTGGCTGCTGAGCAGGCGCAACAATTCGACGCCTGTGTATCCGGTTGCACCGACAATACCGATTTTAATTTTTGTGGTCATGGTGTGGCTCCTTTGTAGGGATGACGATGCGTTTGATTATATAGTAATTGATTGCCGTCGGTCAGCGGTGCTTGTGCCAAGCTTTGCAATAGACGGTTAAACAGGCCGTCTGAAATATGGAATAAATAATATTCGAGAGCGGATTTCAGACGGCCTGAGCGTTTGGAAAACGCAGTTTGCGGTTTGATTTGTCTGTTGATTTGTGGTGGGTGTTTCGTCTTTATCCTATCCGTACGAACACAAAATAAAAATGTAAAAAAATGCCCCCGGACTGGAGGACCGGAGGCAAGTATCCAAGGAGTAGCTCTCATCAATAAGAACTAGTTACTTGGTACTATATCCCTTGTTAGGATGGAAAGCAAGCGTTTTGCACATTTTAACGTTCAAATAATTTTTTCATTCAAATTCAGCGAGCTATCAAACAGAGCTTGAATCTTAGGTTGGTGGCTGATGCCGATGACCAAAGTGTCGGGCAAATGTTGTTTGAGGGTCTGCATCAACATTAGGGCGGATTCGTCATCAAGCTGGTTGGTGGCTTCGTCGAGGAACAGGATTTGCGGTTTGTGCAGCAGTGCGCGTGCGAGGCTGAGGCGTTGCTGTTCGCCGCCGGAGAGGATGCCGTGCCATTCGTATGGGGTGTCCAAATCGTTGATCAACGTGTGCAGCCTACCCGTGGGGCTGTTTAGGCCGACTTGTTCCAAACGGTTTGAATCAAATGGTCGTCTTGGCAGGCTGAATAAGGGTAGCTGACGGTTTGACGCAGGGTATCGGTAGGCAGGTAAGGGCGTTGCGGGAAAAACAGGCGGCTGCCTTCGAGTGAAAAACTGCCTTGATAATACGGCCATAAACCGGCAAGCACGCGAAGCAGCGTGGATTTGCCGATGCCGCTTTTGCCTTCGAGCAATAGCCATTCAGGGGTATGGGCTTCAAGGCTGATGCCGGAGAGCAGGGGGGTGCCGGTTTGGGTGTGGACGGTAAGGTTTTGCAGGACGGCTTTGCCGCGATGATGCGGCAAATCTGCTTGGTGTGGCTGAAGGACGGGGCTTTTGTGTTCTGCTTGTTCTAAGGCCGTCTGAAAACCGGAAAGCCGCTCGATGACTGCCGCCCATTCAATCAGGCGGCGGTAGGAGTCGGTAAACCAGCCGAAGCTGTCTTGGACGCGGGCAAACGATGTGCGCGTCTGCATCATGTCGCCGAAGGTCATGGTTTTGGCGAGGTACATGGGCAGGGTGGCGAGGATGGGGATGAAGATGCTGATGCGGACATAGGTCGCCCAAAAGGTTTCTTGGCGGAATTCGCAGTTGGTCAGTCGCCGCCAGTTGTCGCGGATGCGGAGGTAACGTTGTTTCAGACGGCCTGTTTCCGCTTCGCCGCCGTTGTAAAAGGCGATTTGTTCGGCATGGTCGCGCACGCGCAGAAGGGCGGCGCGGTAGTCGGCTTCGCGGTGCTGGCGGTCGATATTGAGGTTTTTCAGTTTGCGGCCGACAAGGTGGGCGATGACGGTGCTGAAGATGGAATAAATCAGGGCAACCCAGACGAGGTAGCCGTGTATGGTAATGTTGTGTCCGCCGATGTTGAAGGTCTGCACGCCGGAGAGCGTCCACAGTACGGCGACGAACGCGCTGAATTTGGCAACGTTGTTGATGAAGGAGCGAAAGAGGCTGATGCTTTTGTCGGCGAGGAGGTAGATGTCTTCGGTGATACGCTGGTCGGGGTTGTCCGGTTCGCCTGTCAGGCGCAGGCGGTAGTGTTTGTGGCCTTCGAGCCAGTTTGTTTGGAATTGCTCGGTCAGGTGGGTGCGCCAGCGGAAGATGAGGCGTTTTTGCAACCAGTCGCCGCAAACGATGCAGCCGATGATCATCGCCATATAGCCGAGGTATTCGACAATGAGCGCGGGCATGGACGCGCCGTCAAATGCGGCCAGTGCGTCGTAGAAACGTTTGTCCCAAGCGGCGATCCAAACGCTGATGGTGATGGAGCAAAGGGTGAAGCCGATGAGGACGGCGAGCATCAGCCATTGGATGCGGCCGTGCGCCCCCGACCAGAAAGGACGGGCGAGGTAAAAGAATTTTTTGAGTGTTTTCATAATGCTTGCGAATGCGTGCGAATGGCCGTCTGAAAGTGAAATTGTACTTTCAGACGGCCTTTTTATCAGCAATAGTTGGTTTATGCTTTTAAAAAATGAGCGGTCAACCCGTGCTTGCTATGCTGCTATTTACATTTTCCATTTCAGGCTGAACACGGCGTTGCGCGGTTCGCCGTAGAAGTTGTCGCTGTTGGCAGCTCGGTTGTATTGGTTTTCGTAGTAGCGTTTGTCGGTCAGGTTGTTGACCGCCAGCCCCAGTTGCAAGTTTTTGCTCGGGCGGTATTGGACGTTGGTATTCCAAATGGTGTAGCCGCCTTGCTTGATGGAGCCGTAGGAATTGGCGGTTTTGCTGCTGCTCTTCAAACCAAGACCGACTGTCCATTTGCCGTCATCCACCGGCAGGACATAGCTGGTGTAGAGGCGGAACATATGCTTCGGCGTATGGCTGCTGAAGTTGTAGCCTTTTCGGCGCGATTCAACATTGTTACCGACGCTGTTGCGGTTGGTGCTGCGGTTGAAGGTGTAGCCTGCGTAAACTTGCCAACGGTCGGTCAGACTGCCGGAGATTTCAGCGTCCAAGCCGCGGCTGCTTTGATTGAGCGGTTCCCAATAGGGATGCGGTTTCGCATTGACGCGTTGGTTGTTGTTGTCTTTGTCGGTGCGGTAGAGGGCGACGGAAGTATTCAGACGGCCTTCGTTCCATTCGCCTTTCCAGCCGAGTTCGTAGTTGCGTCCCATAATCGGCGGCAGCAGGTTGTCGTTGTAGTCGCGGTTCATCGTTTGTTTGAAAATGGACGTATAGGCGGCGTAAATACTTGCTTGGGCGTGATGTCGTAAGTGATGCCGGCATAAGGAACGAAGCGGTTGCGTTTGAGCGAGTCTGATGAACCTGCTGCCCCGTCTTTGAGGTCGCGATCCCAATAGTAGTCGCGTTTCCAGCTGGTATAGCGTCCGCCTGCGATGATGTGTAGTTTGTCGGTAGGATTGATGCGCGCGCCCAAACCAAAGGCGTGGGTAGTATAACGGCCGTCGCCGCCACGGGCTTTGGCTGTGGCAGAATCCCAATCGGGTTTGGCTTTTTCGCTGCCGTTGAAGGCATCTGCGTCATAGGTGCTGCTGTCGTTGAGCCAGCGGTTGCTTGAGTTCACGTTCTCTTTGGAATAGCTGTGCATGAAGAAGAGGTCGTGATTTTGGCCGAAAGCGAAGATGCGGCCGGTCAAGTTGTTTTGGAAAGTGAACTGGCGGTTGCCTGCATCGTAACGGTCGAAGCTGTATGTGGTCCCCAGGCCGTCTGTACCGATGCCGTTACCCGTGCCGCCCAGCGTGTAATATTCTTTTGAACTGGTGTTCTTGCGCCAGTCTAGTTTGCTGCTCAGTTTCCAGTTGTCGTTGAAATAATGTTCTAATTCGGCGAAAAGATTGTATTTTTTCAGGCGGGCTTCGTTCCAATCCGCACCAAGATAGCGGCTGCGTTTCCACTCTTTGCCGTCTGCACGCATAGGCAGGCCGTCAGGATCAGGTGTTTCAGTTTGGTTGAGATAGCTTGCGCCCCAGGTAAGTTTGCTGTTGTCGCCGATGTCTTTGTCCATTACGCCATACAGAAGGACGTCGCGGCCGCCGGATTGGTCTTTGAAGGTTTTGTTGCTGCCTACCGAGCCGACAAAGCGACCGCGCAGGCCGTGTTCTTGGCTTAAGGTGCCGGATGCATCAAAGACGCTGTTTACTTTGCCCCATGAGTTTGCCGTCAAATCGGCGGAAAGTTGGCGTTTTGCAGTTGGTTTTTTACGGACGGCGTTTACCGTTCCGCCGGGTTCGTTGTTTGCCTGTGTCAAACCTGCCGCACCGCGCACCACTTCAATGTGGTCGTACATTGCCATATCGGTTGCACTGGTCGGGTCGCCGGCCGGACCGCCTAAGCCAAATCCGCCGGGCGAGCCGAGTTGCGTGGCAATACCGTCTTCTTCAAACTGTTCGATAAAATAGCCGCGCGACATGAAATGCGTGCGTCCGCCGCTTTTGAAAACATTGATGCCCGTAGCGTTTTGCAACGCACCTTCTAAGTCGGTAATGCCCTGGTCTTCAATTTGTTTTTTGGTAATGACGCTGACGGATTGGGGGATCTCCCGCGGAGAGAGCACCAGCCCTGTGGTTGAGCGCAGGGCGGATACGGTGTAGCTGTTTTGACTTTCAGTGCGCAGGCTTTTGTTTTTACCTACTACGGTAACTTGTTCCACTTCAGCCTGTTGTACTTCTTCGGCAGCTTGTGCGGCTTGGGGCAATGCGGCAAGGCAGAGGGCAAGAGTGCTTAGTTTGAATAGTTTCTCAGAATGGTGCATTGGGAGGGGTCCTTGATAAAGAAAGGTCTGTTTGTTTTTAAATATTGGCGGCAATATCTGTTTAAATTGAGCCGTTGTTTTTTATAAGCCGTTTTGTTTTAAAAATTAAATATAAGTCCCCGAATCATTTTATTTGATTCAATTTCGATTTTGCCAAACCATCGGGTCAAAAAAAGGTTGCCATCGGAAAGGGAAGCCGTTGGCAACGAATGGAGGTGGTAATGCAATGAAAGCTAGATACAAATGGTAGTATAAAACTAGCCATAAATAACTATATCGAAACGGTGAGAAAAATCAACAGGAATTTTTTCGGTTGAGAAAATTTTTTAGACTGTTTGCTTTATATCAAGATTTAAAAAAAGGTTTGATTGGAAAAGGCCGTCTGAAAACGGAAAGAATCGGTTTCAGACGGCCTTTTAATCAAGCGGGGTTAGAACTTGTAATCGACTTTGAACATGATGTTGCGCGGTTGGCCGTAAATATTGTTAATGCCCATTGTGCGAATACGGTGGTTTTCATAGTAGCGGCGGTTGCCCAAATTGCTGCCGATCAAACTGAGGTTGAGATTTTTGGTCGGTGTGTAATGAACATCGGCATTCCAAAGCAGGTAGCCGCCTTGGCCTACATTCCACAAACTGTTGGTTTTGCTTTGCACGGTCATGCCGCCGCCGATGGTCCATTTACGGTCGGCAAAGGGGAGGCGGTAGCTGGTGTACAGGCGGAACATATGTTTGGGCGTATGTTTGCTGAAGTTTGTGCCGATGGGGTAACGCGCCCCTTCGCTTTCTTTATATTTGCTCATATTGAAAGCGTAGTTTGCCGATATTTCCAATCTTCGGTGAGGTCGCCGGAGAGTTCGGCTTCAAAGCCGCGGCTTTGAACTTTGCCGATGGCCTGATATGCCCATTCGCCTATAGCGTTGCGTTTATCTAAATCATACGGACGGTTTTTTTGAATGATTTGGTAGAGGGCAAACGAGCTGTTGAGTCTGCCGTTGCCAAACCAGTCGGATTTGAAGCCGATTTCGGTATTGGTACCGGTAATCGGGTTCAGGAGGTTGTTGTCCATATCGCGGTTGGTCTGCGGTTTTTTGATTTGGGTGTAGTTGGCATAGATGCTGTGGTTTTTGTCGACATCGAATGTAATGCCCAAGTAAGGGACAAGGCTGGATTTTCGGTATTCGGACAGTTTGCCTGTTTTGCGGTTGTCGAAGTCGTATGCCCAGTGTGTGTAACGCAATGCGCCCAAAATGTGGAGTTTGTGCCAAGGGGTAAAGAGAACGCCTGTCGATACGGCATGGTTGGTGATGGTGCGTTCGGTATCGGTATAGTTGGCGTTGCCGCTTGTCCAATCGGTGCGCGCCACGCTCTTCCAGTCGTAATCGAAAATATTGTATTCGTTAGAGGTACGGGCTTTCCATAGGTTGTAGGAGCTGTTGTTTTCCCGTGAATAAGTGTAGTTGGCAAATGCCTGCTGTTCGTTGCCTAAGGCTTGGAACTTGCCGGATACGCCGGTTTGGAAGGCAAATTGTTTGCCGGTATTGTCGTATTTTTGGATGTTGTCGGTTGCACCGGTAAAAATGCCGTTCTGTCCGATGCCGGCGAACCTGCCGCCTGTATTGGCTGCGGTGGCGAAGTTTTGGGCGGATGAAGAACGGTTGTAGTTGAGCTTGCTGCTCCATTTCCAATTGTCGTTGATTTGATGGTCGAATTCGGCAAAGACATTGCGTTTGTACAAGCGGATTTGATTCCACTCCGCGCCCAGATAGGTATCTCTCGGAAGGTTAAGGTCAAAGCCGTTGCCCATCGGTACGCCGTAAAAATCGGGTGTTTCTTCGGTGCGTTGGTACAGGCCGCCAAGTGTGGCTTTGCTGTTCTCGCCGATATCGGCCTCTAAAATCCCGTACAGCATTTGGCCTTTGGTTGGGTTTTTGTCTTGGAAAGTTTTATTGCGTGTCAGGCTGGAAACCAAACGGCCGCGGACGCTGTGACTGCTGTTTAAACTGCCCGATACGTCGCCGATCAGGCCCGCTGCGCCGAAACGGTCGGCCATAAAACTTAAGGTTGCCTGCGTATTGGCGGTCGGACGTTTGCGCACGACATTGATTGTGCCGCCGGGTTCGCTGTTGGATTGGGTCAGGCCGGTCGGACCTCGGACAACTTCGATATGGTCGTAGATGGCCAAATTGCTCATGCTTTGAGGGTCGTTGTACGGGTTGCCGGACGAACCTGCAACGGTAGTGGATAAGCCGTCTTCTTCAATTTGATCGATGTAAAAGCCGCGCGATTGATAACGCCAACGGCCGGAATCGGGAATTACGTTGATGCCGGTTGTGGTTTTTAAGGCTTGTTCCATATTGGTCATGCCTTGGTTATCCAGCTGCGTTTTGGTAATCACGCTTACCGACTGCGGCGTTTCTTTCGGAGACAAGGCAAGGCCGGTGGTGGTGCGCATGGCTGAAGTTGTGTAGGAGTCGCGGTTTTCGGTGCGGGTGGAACGGTTTTTGCCGGTTACGTTGACGGTTTGCAGCTCGGTAGTTTGTTCGAGCTTGGGTGTTGCCGTGTTTTCTGCTAAGGCTGCATAAGGCAGGGTGGCAATAATGAGTGTTAATGTTTTGAGGGTTGGGGCGTTCATGAACGTCTTTCTATAATTAAAATAAAATAATAATAATTATATTTTACAATAATTTTGTTATTTTGTAATTTAAGAACAAGATTTTGAGGGTTTTTAGCAGATTTATGTTATTTTTATGGTTTTTGAAGGTGTTTTTGAAATTAAACTAGCTAAGGGAATCAAGCGACAGGCCGTCTGAAAATTTTCGGGGTGGTTCGGCTATAATGCTGTTTTGGTTTTTTTAAGGCCTTTGCAAAAATACGGTTTGCGTTGCTTTAAGCTGAATGTGCACCGGATTTATTTGCAAAGGTTTTGGGGCATGAGGAGAAAGAGATGAAGAAAGTTTTGGTGTTGCAACGTGGGGATTTGGGCGCGTGCGACTGGTCGGCGTTTGGCGGTTTGGTGTCTGCGCCATCAGGGAAGTCGGTGTTGCGTGTACCGGTTTCGGATGATTTTGAATTGACGGACGGGATGCGTGCGGCGTTGATTGCGCAGCAGATAGATAGCGCGGTGTTGCCGGATGTGGCTTTTGCCGATTTGGGACTGATTGTCAGCGATATGGATTCGACGCTGATTACGATTGAGTGCGTGGATGAGATTGCGGCCGGTGTCGGGCTGAAGGATGAGGTGGCCAAGATTACGGAGCAGTCGATGCGCGGCGAGCTGGACTTTGAGCAGTCTTTGCGCAAGCGTGTGGCCTTGCTGGCCGGTTTGGACGAGCGCGTGTTGGAAGAGGTGTACGAGAATGTGTTGCAGCTGTCGCCGGGCGCGGAATTTGTTGGAAGCGTGCAAACGGAATGATGTGAAGTTTATGCTGGTGTCGGGCGGATTTACGTTCTTTACGGAACGTCTGCAACGGCGTTTGGGCTTGGATTTCCATTTTGCGAATGTGTTGGAAGTGGAAAACGGCAAGCTGACAGGCCGTCTGAAAGGGCGGATTATCGATGCGCAGGCTAAGACGGATTTATTGCGTGAATACCGTGAGCGTCTGGGTTTGGCTCCGTGGCAGGTGGTGGCGATGGGCGATGGTGCGAATGATATTCCGATGATACGGGAGGCGGGATTCGGCATTGCTTATCGGGCGAAACCGAAAACTGAAGCGAATGCGGATGCGTGTGTGCGCTTTGGTGGTTTGGAGCGGATACGCGGTTGGTTTGCGTAAACCGGTTGAGGATATTTGTCAGTCAGGCCGTCTGAACAATCGGGAAACCGGTTTTCAGACGGCCTGATGTTTATAAGGCGATAAAACGGTAGCCTTCGGCATCGACTTCGAGAATGGAGGCGTAATTGTCGCGCCAGTCGCCGAGTACGATGCGGGTGTAATCGGCGTTGCGGTGGATGTTTTCGCGGTGGGTATGGCCGTGAATGAGTAGGGGCGTGTGGAAGCGTTGGATGGTTTCGTGGGTAAAGGTTGGATTAACGTCCATGATGTCGGCGGTTTTGTGTTGTTTGTCCTGTTTGCTCTGACTGCGGATTTTGGCAGCGATGTTCAGCCGGAGTGTGAGCGGCAGGAGTAGGAACAGACGTTGCAGCCATTTTTGATGGACGGTACGGCGGAATTTTTGATAAGAATGATCGTCGGTGCAGAGGGTGTCGCCGTGACAGAGCAGGGTGAGCGTGCCGAATAGGTCGATCACGGCGTACTCGGGCAGTAAGGTCATGCCGGTATCGTGGGCGAAGGTTTTGCCGATGAGGAAGTCGCGGTTGCCATGGATAAAATAGCAGGCAACGCCGCGCTCGGTCAGGCTGCGGATGATTTGCTTGATGGTTTGCACCAAAGGGCTGTTTTCGTCATCGCCGATCCAAAAATCGAAAAGGTCGCCGAGGATGTACACGGCTTGGGCATGGACGGCTTTTTCTTGGATAAATTTTTGGAAGAGAGCGGTCAGTTGGGGATGGGATTCGCTCAGGTGCAAATCGGCGATGAAGTAAATCGGCATGATGATGTGGGGCGTATGGGAAGGGTTTTATTATAACTTGGGTTGTCGCGTTTGGATTTGGGCTTGGTGTTTTTCGTTTGTAATGCGGTGATTTTGTTGTTTTGATTGGATGTGATAAAGGCCGTCTGAAACATCTTTTCAGACGGCCTTTATGGTTTATTGGGCTTTGCCCTGATAGGTGATTTTTTTCAGCGTCTCTTCTTGGTACAGGTCGGTAATAGGGACGCTATAGAAGAATTCGTTGCTGCGGACAAAGCGGTTGACCAAGTCTTTGTCGAGATGGAGGACGTGATGCCGCAGTTTGTTTAGGCCTTTGAATATCATGGTGCTCCAGCGCATATAGCCGTCTGAATTGGGGCGGATATCGTTCATGGCGTCAAGGGCGAGGAGTTTGCGGTTTTGTTCCTCTTTGTCCAAAGGATGGGAATAGATGCTTTGGAAGTAAAACAGCTGTTCGGCAAGCGGCGGCAGGCTGAGGGAAGAGCCTACTTTGCCGATTGGGAAGTCGTCGCTCAGATAATGGATGGTGTGCAAAAACAGATTGCCGCGGCGGTAATCGATTTTACGCAGGGCTTCGATGGCGGCCAGCGTTGTGTGTTGGTGGTCGGGATGCGTGTCAATATTGGGGGAAGGCGACACGATAATGTCCGGCTGGAATGTTTCTATCAGGTAGCCGAGATTGTCCACCAAGCTGTTCCAGGTTGAGCCGGGCTTGAGTTGTTGCGCCAATGGGGAAGTATTGGCATGGCGGAAAATATCGACGTCGGTCGTATCGATTTTGGTCGATTTAATCTCTTTTTCCGGATTTGGCGCATGGCGGTCAAAGTGCTGTCGAAGTAGCCCAGTTGCAGGATGTTTTCAGACGGCACGCCGGCCAAAAGGGGGACGGTCAGGCTGTTCCAAACGCGCATCCGGCCTTTTTGCAGATATTGGGCCTGAGTGTCGCAGTCGCATGTGCCGTAAAGGTTGCCATAGTGGAAGCTGCCGCCTTCGCTGGCGGTTAAAGTGCAGATCATTGAATTGGCGGCGTGTTTTTCGTACAAACCGTATGCGCTGAGTTCGGCATCGTCGGCATGGGGAGCGAGGACAAGGATTTTTTTGCCGTCGAGGTTTTCACGCGGATAAACGGAAAGTTCGATTTCTTGATCGGCCAAAGTCAGGTATTTGCCTTCTAAACGGACGGTTTTGTCGCTGTCGGAGAAGGTGTCGCTCAGATTGATATAGCGCACGCCTTTTGCGCCGTATTCGAAATATTGCTTCCATTTGCCTTTGGATGAAATGGTTTCGACAAAAGGCAAGAACAATAGTCCCATCCAGTTGGACTTGATACGGATTTTGGCAATGACGGTATCCCGTCCGCTGACAGTGGCGGGCAGGGTCAGGCTGCCGCCTTTGAGGGTTGCATGCGCGGTAGAGGGGAGGGAGGGATAGTTATAGTCTTGGTGTGTGTTATAGGCAAACTGTTTTTTATGAATAATTGAAGTAATAATAAACAACAAAACAAAAAAAGTCAGTATCAGCCCCGTCAGTATCAGAAACATTGTTGGGTTCCTTTATTGTTGTAACAGTCATGATAGTGCTTGTGGAGCTTATTTGTTTGTTTTTCTTACAAACGGTTGTTTTTTATACTCTAACGTCATTAAAGTGAACGTTTAAAATAAAACAATTGATAAGTTGATTATATATAAACGACTAAAATACAGAAAGGCCGTCTGAAAAATTTGAAAGAAATTTCAAATTTTTCAGACGGCCTTGATATTTTAAAGGTTAAGCCGATAAATTATGCTTCTTTTGTTTCAACTGCTTTCTGACGCAGACGCAGGCTCAACTCGCGAAGTTGTTTGTCGTCGACCACATTAGGTGCATTGGTCAGCAGACATTGTGCACGTTGTGTTTTCGGGAAGGCAATCACGTCGCGGATAGATTCGGCACCGGTCATCAGGGTAACCAGACGGTCGAGGCCGAATGCAAGGCCGCCGTGAGGAGGTGCACCGAATTTCAGGTTGTCCAAGAGGAAGCCGAATTTCTCTTGTTGCTCTTCAGGGCTGATTTTCAGAGCGGCAAACACTTTCTCTTGTACGTCTGCACGGTGGATACGGATAGAGCCGCCGCCGATTTCCCAGCCGTTCAATACCATATCGTAGGCGCGGGCCAGGCAGTTTGCAGGGTCGGAAACCATCAGGTCTTCATGACCTTCTTTTGGTGCAGTAAATGGATGGTGTACGGCAACGTAGCGGTCGGCTTCTTCGTCGTATTCGAACATTGGGAAATCGACAACCCACAAAGGTTTCCATTCGTCTACGAAGTAGCCGTTGTCTTTGCCGTGTTCCAATCCGACTTTGATACGCAGTGCGCCGATGGCTTCGTTCACGACTTTGGCTTTGTCTGCGCCGAAGAAGATGATGTCGCCGTTTTGCGCGCCGGTACGCGCAATGATTTCTTTCAGGGCGTTTTCAGACAGGAATTTCACGATTGGAGATTGCAGGCCGCTGTCTTCGCCGTTGGAAAGGTTGCTGACATCGTTTACTTTGATGTACGCCAAACCTTTCGCGCCGTAGATGCCAACAAATTTGGTGTATTCGTCGATTTCTTTGCGACTGAATTTCGCGCCGTTCGGCACGCGCAGTGCAACCACGCGGCCGCCTTTCATGTCGGCTGCGCCACGGAAGACTTTGAATTCTTCCGTTTTCATCAGGTCGGTCAACTCGGTAAATTTCAAGTTGATGCGCATGTCCGGTTTGTCAGAGCCGTAGTAGAACATGGCTTCAGAATAAGGCATGCGTGGGAAGTCGCCCAAATCTACGCCCAATGCGTCTTTGAAGACTTGTTTGGCCATGCCTTCGGTGATGTCCATGATTTCATCCTCGTTCAAGAACGAGGTTTCCAAGTCGATTTGGGTAAATTCAGGTTGACGGTCGGCACGCAAGTCTTCGTCGCGGAAACATTTGGTAATTTGGTAGTAACGGTCGAAACCGGCCACCATCAACAGTTGTTTGAACAATTGTGGAGATTGCGGCAGCGCGAAGAATTCGCCCGGATGAACGCGGCTTGGTACGAGGTAGTCGCGCGCGCCTTCCGGAGTGGAGCGGGTCAGCATCGGTGTTTCAATGTCGATGAAGCCTTGTGCGTCCAAGTAGCGGCGAACGCCCATAGCGACTTGGTAACGCAGGCGCAGGTTGCGTTGCATGGTAGGACGGCGTAAGTCGATAACGCGGTTGGTCAGGCGAACGTTTCGCTGATGTTTTCATCGTCAATTTGGAACGGAGGTGTAGCGGCAGCGTTCAAGACTTCGATTTCTTTGGCAAGGATTTCGATTTTGCCGGAAATCATTTTGTCGTTGGTTGTACCTTCAGGACGATTGCGTACGCGGCCGGTAATGCTCAAAACGTATTCGTTGCGGGAAGAGTCGGCAGCGGCAAATGCTTCGGGCGTATCGGGGTCAATCACGACTTGAACGATGCCTTCGCGGTCGCGCAGGTCGATAAAAATCACACCGCCGTGGTCGCGTCGGCGGTGTACCCAGCCTTTGACGGTAACGGTTTGGTCTAAGTATTGCTCGCTGATAAGGCCGCAATAGTTGGTACGCATAAAATCACCTTTTTATATTGTTCAATTTGAAAAGAAGGAAAGGCCGTCTGAAAAAAGAAGACCTTAATTGTTGTGTTCGGTATCACCGTCTTTAGACGGTTTTTGGGCGGGCAGGGATTTAACCGGCAAGTCGTCCGGCATCACCATGCCCAGTGAAATCACATATTTCAATGCCTGATCCACGCTCATGTCCAGCTCGCGAACGTCGCTTTTTTTCACCATGATGTAATAGCCGCCGGTCGGGTTGGGCGTGGTTGGGACGTAAACGGAAATATAGTCGTCATCTTGCGGCAGGCTGCCTTTGAGTTTGGCGGGGATATGGCCGGAAACAAAGGCTATCGTCCAAATGCCCGGTTGCGGAAAGGGAACCAGTACGGGGGTTTTGAACGAGCGGCTGCTGTCAGAGAGCAGGGATTCGGAAACTTTTTTAACGCTGGAGTAGATGGATTTGACGACGGGGATACGTCCTAAAAGGCTGTCCCATGCGCCGAGAATCCGTCTGCCCAATACGTTGGCGGCAAATACGCCGGTAACGAACAAGACGACTGTGGCGGCGACGATGCCCAAACCGGGAATGTTGAACCCCCAGAAATGCTGGGGCTGCCAGCTTTCCGGTAATAGGTTGATCAGTCTGTCGGCGGCGGAGATGATGTAGCTCATCGCCCAGATGGTTACGGCAATCGGCAACCAAACCAGCACGCCTGTAATCAGGTATTTCTTTAAAGCCTTGGCGATTTTTCCGCTTTCGGCTGCGGTTTCTGTCATCTTTGTTTCATTCCGGCAAGTTTTGCCCAAACTTTGCATTATACGCGTTTGGACGCTAGGAAACGAGTATTTTAAACGAATGGCTTGTTTTGTTTTATTGTTTCAGACGGCCGCCTTGATTGCAAAGGCCGTCTGAAACAATATGGGGAATCAGATTCCGTCCCAGTCGTTGAACATCAGGCCGAAGCCGATGCCGTTTTGTTTGTGGTTGTAGTCAATCAAGCTTTCGCCGTAGCCGTGGAAGCCGCGGACAACGCCTTTGAGTTTGCCTTTGATGGGGAAAGTATAGGCCGCTTCAACGGCGCCGCGTCCGCTTTTCGGATTGTAACGCAGGACGGAATAAACATTTTGTTTGTCATTGAAGCGGTATTGGACTTTCAAGTCGCCGTAGCCCATGTATTTGTTGATGTCCGGATTGTCGTCGTCATCTCCTTTTTGGTCGAAGGCGCGCATCCAAACTCTAGGAATAACGGTCAGCTTGCCCCATTCCATGCCGGCCATGGCGTAAACCCGGTTCCATGAGCGCGATTCCGGGCGGCTTTGACCGTTGGACTGGTGAACAAAACCTGCGCCGACCATGCGCAGTTTGCCGCCGAAAGGCAGGTCTGCTTTAACGGGTTGGGTAATGAAGATTTCGGGTTCGTAGTCGGTATTGCGGAACGGGGCGGATTTGCGGCCTTGGTTGAAGATTTGCCAGTCGGATTTTTGGGTGTAGCCAAACCATACATCGGCACGGGTTTTGAATAAATCTTCGGCAATCTTGCTTTTGAAAGAAACCTGCATTTTGGTTTCGAGGCGTTTTTGCTCGCTGAATTTTTCCTGTGTGGTTACGCCGCGGCTGGGGGATTCCGGGTAATAGTTGGGGCTGCTGTTGTACCAAACGGGCATGAGGTACATAGGATTATGCTCGCGTACGCTCAATAGGCCGCGCGTGTCGTTTTTATCCAAATCGTACATCAGGCTTAGAGGCGTGTAGCTGTCGGCAGTTTCACTTAATACGTCGTCTGAAATATTCGGGTGGGTAGGATTGTCGAATACAATGGCCGCTTCTTTTTTCTCAATGCTCTTGCGCACGCTTTTTTCGAGGTCAACCGGTGTTTTGGCGGTTTCGGTTTGCGCTTGCGGCAGTGGGGATTGAGGGGGAAGTTGCGCCGAGTAGATGTTGTCGTAACACGCCAAACGGGTGGCGTTGTCTTGAATGGTGGTGCAGTGTAGGGCGGCATCGGCGGCAGCCAGCGGGGCGGCGGCAATGAATCCGATACTTAGGGAATGTTTCAACATCTTGTTCATGAGAGTTTCCGTTGTTTTTCAGACGGCCTGATGAGGGGGTAAATAGGTTTATTTAGTCGGTTTGGGTTGTGAATACGGCAATGCCCCTGAAAGGCAGGACCTCAGGGGCATCGTATCAGCTCGATTCATCCTGTTTGATTGTCAGGATTTCCGGCATCTGCGTCAGTATTAAGCCAAAGCTTTTACTTTAGCAGACAGACGGCTTTTGTGACGGGCTGCTTTGTTTTTGTGGAATACGCCTTTGTCAGCGATGCGGTCGATGACTTTAACGGATTCTTGGTAAACTGCTTGAGCAGCAGCTTTGTCGCCGGCTTCAACTGCTTTCAGCACTTTTTTCACAGCGGTACGGAATGCAGTACGCAGGCTGGCGTTGTGGGCGCGTTGTTTAACCGACTGGCGGGCACGTTTGCGGGCTTGTGCGCTGTTTGCCATATTGAATATCTCCTGAAAAATAAATTCTGTAAACGCGCAATTTTAAAGACAGATTTCCTTGTGTGCAAGCTTTTTCTCTATAAACGCGCGCAAATCAGCCGTATTTTGCCCAAAAACGACAGCCGGTGCAACGCTTTTGGTAAAAAGATAGTGTTGCTTTGCCTTATTTCAATAAAAATCAGATGGATATTGCTTTGCGTTTGCTTACGTTTCCATTACAATAGCCTAACTCTGCGCCGGGGTGTTTATGGGGTGCAGGGTTTCTTATTTATTGACATTAACCACTCTTTCATCAGGAATCTGCCCGTATGAAAAAATCTGTATTAGCCGTATTGGCCGCATTGTCTTTGGCCGCGTGCGGCGGTGGCGAGAAAAAAGCCGAGCAACCTCAAGCAGGCAGCGCGCCTGCTGCCAATGCCGAAGCAGCCGCCACCGATACTCTGAATATCTACAACTGGTCAAACTACGTTGACGAAAGTACAGTCGAAGACTTCAAAAAAAGCCAATAATTTGAAGCTGACTTACGATTTGTATGAAAACAACGAAACGCTGGAAGCCAAAATGCTGACCGGCAAATCCGGCTATGACTTGGTTGTGCCCGGTATTGCCTTCCTGCCGCGCCAAATTGAGGCGGGTGCATACCAAAAAATCAATAAGGATCTGATTCCGAACTACAAAAACATCGACCCTGAATTGCTGAAGATGTTGGAAACTGCCGATCCGGGCAATCAATACGCCGTTCCATACTTCTCAGGTGTGAATACGATCGCGATTACGGCGAAGGGCAAGGAGCTTTTGGGCGGGAAATTGCCTGAAAACGGCTGGGATTTGCTGTTCAAACCTGAATACACCAACAAGCTGAAATCTTGCGGCATTGCTTTGTGGGATACCCCGAGCGAAATGTTCCCAATCTTGTTGAACTACTTGGGTAAAGATCCTAAAGGCTCGAATCCTGAAGATTTGAAAGCGGCGGCGGAAGTGTTGAAGTCTATCCGTCCTGATGTAAAACGTTTCAGCCCTTCCATCATTGACGAACTGGCGCGCGGCGATATCTGCTTGGCGGCAGGTAACGGCGGCGACTTGAACTTGGCCAAAGCGCGTTCCGAAGAAGTGAAAAACAACGTCGGCATCGAAGTGTTGACGCCGAAAGGCATGGGCTTCTGGATTGAATCTTGGCTGATTCCGGCCGATGCGAAAAACATCGCCAATGCTCACAAATACATCAACTACACGCTTGATCCCGAAGTGGCTGCGAAAAACGGTATTGCCGTAACCTTCGCGCCGGCCAGCAAACCTGCACGCGAAAAAATGCCTGCCGAGCTGGTGAACACTCGCTCTATTTTCCCGAACGAGCAAGACATGAAAGACGGTTTCGTGATGCCTCAAATGAGCGCAGATGCGAAAAAACTGTCTGTCAATTTGTGGCAAAAAATCAAAGTCGGTTCAAATTAATTGTGAGCTGATTATTTGAAGCAAAGGCCGTCTGAAATTTTTCAGACGGCCTTTTTTGATGTCCCAATTTTTATCGTTTCAAAGCCAAAGTCAATACGCCTGCGGTTACCAAGCCTAAGCCTACCCATTCCTGCGTGCTCGGGCGTTCGTCTAAGAAAACGACGGCCATCAGGGCGACCAAGACCAGGCTGAATTTGTCGACGGGGGCAACTTGCGAGGCGTTGCCCAGTTGCAGGGCTTTGAAGTAGGCGAGCCAGGATGCGCCGGTAGCGAGGCCGGATAGGATGAGGAATGTCCAGTTGCGGCCGGTAAAGCCGTTCACACCCTGCCATTTGCCGGTGTAGGTTAAAAACAATACCAAAGCGGCGAGGATGACCAAGGTGCGGATAAAGGTGGCAAAATCGGAATCTATCCCTTGTAAACCCATTTTGGCGAAGATGGCGGTCAATGAGGCGAAACCTGCCGATGCCAATGCCCAAAACAGCCATGCGTTGCTGCTCATGTTTTTCCTTTTATTTTGAATTGTTGACAATATGAATCCGCTTGTTGATGAAATATCGAAATTTTCACTGCGGTTTATTCTTGGAAAACGTTATAATAGAACGAATATTCTTTTTCTTCCAGCCGTCTCTTGAGATTGTTTCAGACGGTCTTCCCTCACTCAATAAAGGAAAATCATGAGCTTCAAAACCGATGCTGAAATTGCCCAGTCTTCCACCATGCGCCCGATTGGTGAAATTGCCGCCAAGCTGGGTTTGAACGTTGACAACATCGAGCCCTATGGCCATTACAAAGCCAAAATCAATCCTGCCGAAGCATTCAAGCTGCCGCAAAAACAAGGCCGTCTGATTTTGGTTACCGCCATTAATCCGACTCCTGCGGGTGAGGGTAAAACCACCGTGACCATCGGTTTGGCGGATGCTTTGCGCCATATCGGTAAAGATTCTGTTATCGCCCTGCGCGAGCCTTCTTTGGGTCCGGTGTTTGGTGTTAAAGGCGGTGCGGCGGGCGGCGGCTATGCCCAAGTTTTGCCGATGGAAGACATCAACCTGCACTTCACCGGCGACTTCCACGCCATCGGCGCGGCGAATAACTTGCTCGCCGCCATGCTCGACAACCATATCTATCAAGGCAACGAGTTGAACATCGATCCGAAACGCGTGCTGTGGCGTCGCGTGGTCGATATGAACGACCGTCAGTTGCGCAACATCATCGACGGCATGGGCAAACCTGTTGACGGCGTGATGCGTCCTGACGGTTTCGACATTACCGTTGCGTCCGAAGTGATGGCGGTATTCTGTCTTGCTAAAGACATCAGCGATTTGAAAGAGCGTTTGGGCAACATCCTTGTCGCCTATGCCAAAGACGGCAGCCCCGTTTACGCCAAAGATTTGAAAGCGAATGGCGCGATGGCGGCATTGCTCAAAGATGCGATTAAGCCTAACTTGGTACAAACCATCGAAGGTACGCCGGCCTTTGTACACGGCGGCCCGTTTGCCAACATCGCCCACGGCTGCAACTCCGTTACCGCCACCCGACTGGCGAAACACTTTGCCGATTACGCCGTAACCGAAGCAGGCTTCGGCGCGGATTTGGGTGCGGAAATTCTGCGACATCAAATGCCGTCTGGCGGATTTGAAACCTGATGCGGCTGTCGTCGTCGCCACCGTCCGCGCCTTGAAATACAACGGCGGCGTGGAACGTGCCAACCTCGGCGAAGAAAACCTCGACGCTTTGGCAAAAGGTCTGCCTAATCTCTTGAAACACATTTCCAACCTGAAAAACGTATTCGGCCTGCCTGTAGTGGTTGCCATCAACCGCTTCGTGTCCGACTCCGATGCCGAGTTGGCCATGATTGAAAAAGCCTGTGCGGAACACGGCGTCGAAGTTTCCCTGACCGAAGTATGGGGTAAAGGCGGCGCGGGCGGCGCGGATTTGGCGCACAAAGTCGTCAACGCCATCGAAAATCAACCGAATAACTTCGGCTTCGCCTATGATGTCGAATTGAGCATCAAAGACAAAATCCGTGCGATTGCCCAAAAAGTGTACGGCGCGGAAGATGTTGATTTCAGCGCGGAAGCGTCTGCCGAAATCGCTTCACTGGAAAAACTGGGCTTGGACAAAATGCCGATCTGCATGGCGAAAACCCAATATTCTTTGAGCGACAACGCCAAATTGTTGGGTTGCCCCGAAGGCTTCCGCATCACTGTGCGCGGTATTACTGTTTCCGCCGGCGCTGGCTTTATCGTTGCGTTGTGCGGCAATATGATGAAAATGCCGGGTCTGCCGAAAGTTCCGGCTGCTGAGAAAATCGATGTGGACGCAGACGGCGTGATTCACGGCTTGTTCTGATTTGGATTGATCTTGAAATAGACAAAGGCCGTCTGAAACTTGGGTTTCAGACGGCCTTTTATGATTTAAGTGAATTTTAACTGACTTTTTAAGAAATTGAAGAACTTGTCTATCATGTCGAACATGGTATTGCGGTCTTCGCCAAACAATGAAATGCTACGGTCTTTGCTGATTCTGTCATAGGCGGCAAAAATGGTTTTCAGCTCTTCAGTGGTCAAGCGCAGTTGCTTTCGTACAAGATGCGGCTTAAGAGCGTTACTTCCGTCGCGTTCAAATCAGGGAAGAGATGACTGATCCACAACTCCATGGTGTATTGGACGGATCTGCTGATTTTGTCTCTTTTTTTGCTTTCTTGAGTTTGGTGTATCCTGTAAAACAACAAAGGTTCGGGCAGGTTGGCAAAGGTTTTGCCATGTAGGGCGCATTGCACCCACATATGGAAATCGGGCGCGGTTTCCGTTGCGGTGTAGTTTATCCCGAGGTTTTTAATGCTGTCGTGCCGCCACATGGTGGTGGGGTTGAACATATTTTGAGCGGCCCTGGAGAAAAAGGCTTTAATGTCTTTGTCGAGCAAGGGCAGATCGCTTAAAACGGGTTCTCTTCCGGTTTGGTCGTCGAAAAAGATGGTGGCTTGGCTGCCGACAATATCGATTTCGGGATGGCTGTCTAAAAACTGAATTTGTTTTTCAAAACGATCCAGGGTGCAGATATCGTCCGCGTCCATCCGCGCCACGTATTCAACCTCTACATCTTTGAGCATATCCATGGCAAATTGGCAGACAAACGGCTCGCCCCTGTTTTCCGGAAGGTGGAACACCTGCAAACGTGAATCTCTGGCTGCGTAAGCCTCGAGGATTTCGCCGGTTTTGTCTTTTGAGGCATCGTTGACGGCGATGACGAAAAAGTCGCGGAATGTTTGATTCAATACCGAATCCAAGCATTCGGGCAAATAAGCTTCGGCACAATAGGCCGGCAAAATAACGGCGAGTTTCATGTTTGCTTTCGATGTGTTTTGATGGGTAGTCGGGGGGGGGATTTTACTATAAGTTTCCAAAAGCCAAGGCCGTCTGAAACCTTATTGCCAAGTTTTCAGACGGCCTTAGTATCAATCCGATGTACAGATTATTTGATGATTTGGTTCAATTCGCCTTTGGCGTATTTGTTTGCCATTTTTTCCAAAGAAATCGGTTTGATTTTGTCGGCTTGGCCTTCGCAACCGAATGCGAGGTAGCGGTCAAGACAGATTTGTTTCATGGCTTCGATGGTTTTGCTTAGGTATTTGCGTGGGTCGAATTCGGATGGGTTTTCTGCCATGAAGCGGCGGATGGCGCCGGTAGAGGCGAGGCGCAAGTCGGTGTCGATGTTGACTTTGCGCACGCCGTGTTTGATGCCTTCGACGATTTCTTCTACGGGTACGCCGTAGGTTTCACCGATTTTGCCGCCGTATTCGTTGATGACTTTCAGCCATTCTTGCGGAACGGAGCTGGAGCCGTGCATCACGATGTGGGTGTTGGGCAGGGCTTGGTGGATTTCTTTGATGCGGTCGATACGCAATACGTCGCCTGTGGGCGGACGGGTGAATTTGTATGCGCCGTGGCTGGTGCCGACGGCGATAGCCAATGCGTCAACGCCGGTATCTTTAACGAAACGTACGGCATCTTCAACGCTGGTCAGCATTTGGTCGTGGGAAAGTTTGCCCACTGCGCCTACGCCGTCTTCTTCGCCGGCTTCGCCGGTTTCGAGGTTGCCCAATACGCCGATTTCGCCTTCAACGGACACGCCGCAGGCGTGGGAGAAGTTAACCACGGTACGGGTAGCGTTGACGTTGTATTCGTAGGTGGACGGAGTTTTGCCGTCTTCGAGCAGCGAGCCGTCCATCATCACGGAGGAGAAACCCAGTTGGATGGAGCGTTGGCATACATCAGGAGATGCGCCGTGGTCTTGGTGCATTACGACGGGGATGTGCGGGAATTCTTCGACTGCGGCCAAAATCAGATGGCGTAGGAATGGGGCACCTGCGTATTTGCGTGCGCCTGCGGATGCTTGAACGATAACGGGGGCGTTGACTTGGTCGGCCGCCTCCATAATGGCACGCATTTGTTCGAGGTTGTTAACGTTGAATGCGGGCAGACCGTAGCTGTTTTCGGCGGCATGGTCCAACAGTTGGCGCATGGATACGAGTGCCATGAGAAGCTCCTGAAGTAGTGAAGGGTAAATTTATCCGATAAATTATAATGTTTTTTGCCATGAAAAACTACAAGCCGCTACATTGTTTTTATATATTAACGAACAGGGTCTCGGTTTATAATGGCAGAGTATTGAAAACGGGTGTGCAAAATGGATAGGATTTCGGTGGTCGAATGTGATAAGCCTTTGTTTCAGACGGCCTTGACGGTGCAGGTGGGCGATGTGAACTATGGTGGCCATTTGGCGAACGATGCGGTGTTGCGTTTGTGCCATGAAGTGAGGATGCGTTGGCTGGCGAAGCTGGGTTGGAGTGAAATGGATGCCGGAGGGGCTGGCCTGATTATGACGGATGCGGCGGTGCAGTATTTGGCGCAAGGTCATCATGGCGATGAGCTGTCGGTAGAAATGGGGGCAGCAGGCGTGGTCGGTGTGGGTTTTTCTTTGCTGTACCGTATCCGCAGGATTTCAGACGGCCTTGTGCTGGCGAAAGTACAGACAGGCATGGTGTGTTTTGATTATGGCAAACAACGCGTCTGCCGTCTGCCTTCGGCCTTGAAAGCAGCATTGGAGGCCGTCTGAAATGGCGGAATCAAATCATTTTGCGCTTCATCTTGAGCGCTATCTGAAAACCTTGTCGCAACAAGGCAAGTCGCAGCATACCGTTTCCGCTTATCGGCGCGATTTGAGTGAATTGATGCGCCTGTTGCCCGATAATCTGAAAAACGGACTGCCGATGCGCCGTGATTTTGTGGCGGCATTGAAAAAACTGTCGCAAAAGGGTTTAAGCGAAAGCAGCTTGGCGCGGAAATTGTCGGCGTGGCGGCAGTATTGCAGTTGGCTGGTGCAGATAGAAGTCATGGAAAGCGACCCGACATTCAATATGAAAGCGCCACGCTTGCCCGAGCGCCTGCCCAAAGCGCTGCCGCAAGAACCTTTAAACCATATCCTTGACCATGCGCCGGTTGATGACGAGTTGGATGTACGCGATAAGGCCATGTTTGAATTGATGTATGGTAGCGGTTTGCGCCTGAGCGAGATACAAGGGTTGAATCTGGACGGTATCGTCTTGGACGAAGGCTGGGTCAGCGTGAATGGTAAAGGCGGCAAGCAGCGGCAAGTGCCTTTGGTGGGCAAAAGCATTGCGGCATTGCGCGATTATCTGGCAGTACGTATTGCCAAAGAGGGCGAGCAGGCCTTGTTTACCAATAAAAACGGTGGCAGGCTGGGGCAGCGTCAAATCCAAAAACGCCTGCAGGCGTGGGCGGTGCGTGTGGGCAGTGCCAGCCATATCTCGCCGCACATGATGCGCCACAGCTACGCCACCCATCTTTTGCAGGCATCAGGCGATATCCGTGCTGTGCAGGAATTGTTGGGACACAGCAATCTTTCCGCCACGCAAGTTTATACCAAGCTGGACTTTGACCATTTGGCGCGCGTTTATGATGAGGCGCACCCAAGGGCGAAACGGAAAAAATGATTTTGTTTGAATCAGGCCGTCTGAAGAACGTTTTCAGACGGCCTGATGTTTTATGGAAAAAATACAGATGATTTGAAACCATTTGAATTTTTATTGGTCTGATGAGGTTTCAGATATTGGCTTAATGTGCGGATAGCATAAACGCTGGAAGAATAGGCTGTTTTGTCTTACCGCTTATCTTCCAAAACAGCCTTTTATTTGATAATATTAGTAATGAGAGCTAATATCATATTATAATACGCGACCTCTAAAAAGCAGGTCTATAAACTTTTTATATAAGCATTAATGCTTATTTTGACTGTAAAACGACTTGCAAACGGGAATTGTTGCTATTAACATAACGGAATTATGGATAAAAAACGAATTTTAACTCCAGCCGTCGTGACTTCCGTTGCGTTGATCCACGTCGGCTTGGTTGCACTTTTATGGCACGCGCACAAACCGCCTCCTGTCGAAATGGCGAATATTGAATTTGTCGATTTGGGCGATTTCGGCGGAGGCGACGGCAGTCCTGAGGGCGAAGGCGCGCCTGCTGCACCGGAGCCTACCCCCGAACAGCCGAAACCTAAACCCAAACCTAAGCCTGTCGAACCGCCCAAGCCTGTTATCAAACCTGTGGTAACGAAAAAAGAAAAAGCGGATATCGTACAGCAAAAGGAAAAACCGAAACCTATCGAGAAACCTAAGCCCGAGCCTAAGCCGGAACCCAAACCTGAGCCAAAACCTGAACCGAAACCTGAACCGAAACCTGAACCGAAACCAGAGCCGAAGGCAGAACCTAAACCATCTCCCAAAGCATCTGAATACTCAGGCAACAAAACCGGGCCGAATACTGCTGAAAACGGTAAAGGCAACGGCGAAGGCAAAGCCTTGAACGGGGAAGGTAAAGGCAACGGCGGCGGTACGAAAGGTACTGGCAGCGGACGCGGCGAAGGCAGCGGCTCCGGCAGCGGCGGTGCAAAAGGCGAACATGGCTCCGGCACCGGTGGTAGCGGAGGTGGCAGTGGTACAGGTGTCGGCAGCAGTAAAGGCAATCCTGCAAAAGGAACGTGCCATATTCCGAGACCCCCATATCCGACAATGTCAACTGAAAATGGCGAAGAGGGCTTGGTCGTGCTGAAAGTCTTGGTTGGTCCGGGTGGTAAGTGGATTCAATTAGTGTGAATAAGTCAAGTGGTTATAGTCGTCTGGATAATGCGGCGCGTAAAGCCGTTAAGGATGGCAGTTGCCATGCAAGTGTTTGGACTGAATTTAAAGTACCTGTCAAATTCACGCTCGAATAAGCATCCAGGCACAAGCTGATGGATTAGAAAATATATGCTATTGGGAAATAGTTTTAAATGACCCGATAGAAATTTTAATTTTATTTTTAACTTGGAAAAATTATGGATTTAAGTTTAGTTTTCAAATCAGGTGATGTGGTACTGATTGGTGTATTTGTCCTGATGTTGTTGATGAGCGTGGTAACGTGGAGCGTTATCGTGATCCGCTGCATCAAATACTGCAAAGCGAAAAAAGGCAATGCTCAGGTAAAAGAGCTGATGCTGAATGCGTTTACGCTGGCCGATGCCGTACAAAAAGCCAAAGCGGTAGAAGCACCGATGAGCAATGTTGCCGATGAGTCTCTGCGCGCATACCAAACTACCGTCAAACGACAAGCAAATCGCTGATTGACGAATTGCCTTTAAACGAATACTTGGTTGTTCACATCCGTAACAGCATGTCCCAAACCATGCGTCAGTTCGACTACGGCATGACCGCGTTGGCCTCTATCGGCGCAACCGCTCCGTTTATCGGTCTGTTGGGTACTGTTTGGGGTATTTACCATGCCCTGATCGGCATCAGCGAAAGCGGTCAAATGAGCATTGCCGCAGTGGCCGGTCCGATTGGTGAGGCTTTGGTATCGACTGCCGTTGGCCTGTTTGTAGCGATTCCGGCCGTATTGGCGTACAACTTCCTCAATCGCGGCACAAAAACCATCGCGCAAGATATGGACGCATTTGCACATGACCTGCATGTCCGCCTTCTGAACCAAAAGGATTAAATCATGGCTTTCGGATCAATGAATTCCGGCGATGATGCGCCGATGTCGGATATCAACGTTACACCTTTGGTGGACGTGATGCTGGTGTTGCTGATTGTATTTATGATTACCATGCCGGTGCTGACCCACTCGATTCCTTTGGAGTTGCCGACTGCTTCGGAAAAAGCGGCGAAAGAGGATAAGCAGCAGCCTAAAGATCCTTTGCGTTTGAGCATTGATGCCAGTGGTGCTTATGTCGTTGGCGGTGATTCTGATGCCAAAGTGGATTTGGCAACGGTAACTGCCAAGCTGAAAGAAGCCAAAGCGAAAAACGAAGATGTGATTGTGGCGATTGCGGCGGATAAAGCGGTTGAATACGATTATGTCAACCAAGCCCTGCAAGCGGCGCGCGAAGCCGGTATCAGCAAAATCGGTTTTGTAACGGAAACCAAAGCGCAATAATCTTTTGAACACAGTCAAGGCCGTCTGAAATTTGAGTAAAGTTTCAGACGGCCTTTTGTTGTATTTGGTAACTATATGTCCAGGCTGTATAATTAGCGGATTAAATTGAATAATGACAATACAGGAACCACTATGACAGAAACCATCGAACGCGACAGTATGCAATACGATGTCGTGATTGTCGGCGCAGGCCCGTCGGGTTTGTCTGCCGCCATCAAACTCAAGCAGCTTGCCGAAAAGAATGGACGCGAAATCAGCGTTTGCGTGGTGGAGAAGGGTTCGGAGGCCGGTGCGCACTCACTTGCAGGCGCTATCATCGATCCGATTTCTTTGAATGAGCTGATTCCTGATTGGAAAGAAAAAGGCGCGCCGCTGACGCGTACAGTGACGAAGGACAGGGTTTTGTTCCTGACCGAGAAAAAAGCCTTCAACCTGCCGGTTACCCCGAATTTCGACAACCATGCGAACTATATTGCCAGCTTGGGCGAAGTTGTCCGCTGGCTGGCAGAGCAAGCGGAAAATTTGGGCGTGGAAATCTATCCAGGTTTTGCCGCCGCCGAAGTGCTGTATCACGAAGACGGTTCGGTCAAAGGCATTGCGACCGGCAATATGGGAGTGGGCAAAGACGGCGAGCCGACCGATTCATTCCAGCCCGGTATGGAGCTTTGGGCGCAGCAAACCCTGTTTGCCGAAGGCTGTCGCGGTTCGCTTTCCAAACAAGTCATTGAACGTTTCCAGCTCGACCAAAACAGCGAGCCGCAAACTTACGGCTTGGGCATCAAAGAAATTTGGGAAGTGCCGTCTGAAAAACATCAACCCGGTTTGGTGATGCACAGCGCAGGTTGGCCGCTCGACAGCAAAACTTACGGCGGCTCGTTTATTTATCATTTTGACGACAACAAAGTCGCTGTCGGCTTTGTGGTCGGTTTGGATTATCAAAACCCTTATCTGTCGCCGTTTGAAGAGTTCCAACGTTTCAAAACCCATCCTGAAATCCGCAAAACCTTTGAAGGCGGCCGCCGTATCGCGTATGGCGCGCGTTCGCTGATTGAAGGTGGTTTGCAAAGCCTGCCGAAACTCTCGTTTAAAGGCGGTGTTTTAATCGGCGATGCCGCAGGTTTCCTGAATATGCCGCGCATCAAAGGCATCCATACGGCCATGAAATCCGCCATGCTCGCCGCAGAAGCTGTGTTCCCTTTGTTGGAAAACCTCGAAGAAGTGGAAAGTTTCGACAGCGGCAAAGAGGCGGCTGATTATCAGCAACGTTTTGAACAAAGCTGGCTATATCAAGAGCTTTACGCTGCGCGCAATGTCCGTCCGTCATTTAAATGGGGTGTTTACCTCGGCTCAATCTATACCGGCATCGACCAAATGATTTTCAGAGGCAAAGCCCCGTGGACTTTGAAACATCACGGCAAAGACAACGAGCAGCTCAAAAAAGCCGCCGAATGCAAGCCGATTGATTATCCGAAGCCCGACGGCGTGTTGACCTTCGACCGTTTGAGTAGCGTTTCCTTGCCAACCTTGCGCACGAAGAAAACCAGCCCGACCATTTGGTGCTGAAAAATCCGCAAACGATGATAGACGTGAACTACAAAGAATACGCCTCGCCCGAAACGCGCTATTGTCCGGCCGGCGTATATGAAATCGTTGAAGAAAACGGCAGCCCGCGCCTGCAAATCAACGCAGCCAACTGCGTGCACTGCAAAACGTGCGACATTAAAGACCCGACGCAAAACATTACTTGGATTTGCCCCGAAGGCGCGAGCGGGCCGAATTACGGCGGGATGTAATTGACTGTTTGAAGTCAAAACCTAAAGGCCGTCTGAAAAATTTCAGACGGCCTCTATCCTATTATTTCATCAATGGAAGCATTATGAATACACGCATTTGGCAGGCAGGCCGATTTGAAATCGCCTTAGACAAACCGAAAATCATGGGCATCGTCAATCTGACCCCCGATTCATTTTCCGATGGCGGTACCTATTCGCAAAATGTCCAAATAGCATTGGCACATGCCGAGCAGCTGCTGAAAGACGGCGCGGATATTCTCGATATCGGCGGCGAATCTACCCGCCCGGGTTCGGATGATGTTTCTCTCGAAGAAGAATGGGCAAGGGTGCAGCCGGTTTTGGCGGAAGTCGCCAAGTGGAATGTTCCTGTCAGCTTGGACACGCGCCGTACGGCGATTATGGAAAAAGCCTTGGCGCAAGGTGGCGTCGATATTATCAACGATGTTGCCGCATTGAGTGATGAAGGCGCAGTCGCATTGTTGGCGCAACAGCCGACGACAGGCGTGTGTCTCATGCACATGCAGGGTTTGCCCAAAACCATGCAGCTTAATCCGCAATACCAAGATGTTGTAGAAGAAGTCGCGCGTTATTTAAAAGCACGCGCGGCAGAATGCGTTCAAGCAGGCATTGCCCCTGAGCGCATCACGCTCGACCCCGGCTTCGGTTTCGGCAAAAACCTGCAACACAACATTACCCTGATACAACATTTGCCTGAATTGATGAAAGCAACAGGATTCCCTCTTCTGATCGGCATATCGCGCAAGCGTATGATTGGCGAGCTGACAGGCGAACAAGATGCCGCCAAACGCGTACACGGCAGCGTCGCAGCCGCTTTGGCCACTGTCGCCCGAGGTGCGCAAATCATCCGTGTTCACGATGTCAAAGCAACATTGGACGCTTTGAAAGTTTGGGAAGCATTGGGCATATCGGCATAATGCCCGAATAGAAAACCAACAGGCCGTCTGAAACATTTGCCCGGCATCTTGAACAAGCAACAAGTTATGCTATAATCCGCTTCTACTCTTGACGGGTCTGTAGCTCAGGGGTTAGAGCAGGGGACTCATAATCCCTTGGTCGTGGGTTCGAAACCCACCGGACCCACCAAATATTAAAAATGCCCGAGGCTTTTGGCTTCGGGCATTTTTGTATTTATTGGTTTGCGAAAGATTGGAATATAATGTCGAGTATAACAATTTGGTTATGTCGTCCAATATATTTTTTAGGGAAAATTCTTTTTTAAAAAGGGGTAGTTTGGTGGAGTTATTGCCTTATTTTCTGTTTTGTTTAGTATTTTTGTATTTTATTGCAATTATCATTAATCTAGTAATGCTATATAAAAATATTAAAAATCAGAGGGGATGGATATAGGTTTTTTTGAATATCTATTTACTCATAGAAGTATGCAATTAAAAATTTTTGAAGATACTGTTTGGAATGCAAAAAAATATCCAATAAATTTTATCTGAAAATATTAAGAATAAATTTTACGGTTGCTATGATTATTCTTATTTTATGTTTTTCTATTGTCTTATGTTCAACATATTTAGCATAAAAATTAACCTATCGAATGAAAGTCAGCTATTTAAGCTGTAGAGTGTTTTATAAAAAAATGCCGTCTGCAAATCTTTATTTCAGACGGCATTTTTTATTTTTTAAGTAATACCATTTCAGTATGGCTGGATTGTTTTCAGACGGCCTGAAGATTTAGTCGGCCGTTCCGCGTATTTCGTTGATTGGGATGCGCGGTGTATAAAGTATGTCGTAAGTCGGCTTGTCCAGCAGATCTTGCAGTGAGTATTGATCTAAATGATTGAAGAAGGCTTTGATGGCGCCGGTAATGATACCGGTCAGTCGGCAGGAAGGGGTGATGAGGCATTCGTTGTTGTCGCCCATGCATTCGACGACCTGCATCGGCTCAAGATGGCGTACAACTGCACCGATATTGATGTTTTCAGGATTGTCTGCCAAGCGCAAACCGCCGCCTTTGCCGCGCACGCTGACCAGAAAACCACCTTTGACTAATGAGGTAACCACTTTCATCAAATGGCTTTTGGAAATATTGTAAGTCTCGGCAATGGTGCCGATATTGACGAGGGTGTCGTCGTTGATGGCGGTATAAACCAATACGCGCAATCCGTAATCGGTATGTTGGGTCAGATACATGGCTGGCTCTTTAGATATTTTTATTATATGTCAAAAGCGTAGTGCTTGGAGAGGGGCTGTTTGACTTTATGTGGGATTGGGTTTCATAATATCCGAAACATTTGAATTAATCCAGTTTGACAAACTGTTACCATTATAACGAACTTATGAAGCCCTTGAAACGCCATCCTGCTTTAATAGAACTTTCCCGCGAACATCATGGCTCGCTGTCGTTGTGCGTCCGTCTCCTGCGTACGCCCGATCAAAAGCCATCAGGCGGAGCTGGAGCCTCATTTTATTGAGCTTGAGCCACATTTTTTTGGAAGAGGAGACCATGTTTGCGCCGTATTGGGATAAAAATTGATCCTGCGTTGCGGCAGCGTTTTGAAGGTGATCATGCCAAATTGCGTGCGATGATGGCGCATCCTGAATATATGAATGAATCATGGAATAAGGAGTTTGCTGTTACTTTGCGCGATCATGCGCGCTTTGAGGAGCGCGAGCTTTTTCCTGAGATTGAACCTTTTTTGCCTTTGCCTGAAAATGTGTAACAGGAAAAGGAGTCGATGGCCGTCTGAAAAGTTTCAGACGGCCTCTGTTGCTGTTTTATGATGATATAAAAATTGAAGGAACCACCATGACCGATTTGTTCAAACACCCGGTTTGGGCAATGGCCTTCCGCCCGTTTTATTCGTTGGCGGCTTTGTATGGCGCATTGTCTATACTGCTTTGGGGCTTCGGCTTTCAGGGTACGCCTGAGTTGCCGGGTTTTTATTGGCATGCCCATGAAATGATTTGGGGCTATGCCGGATTGGTTGTCATTGCATTTTTATTGACGGCCGTGGCGACTTGGACAGGCCAGCCGCCGACACGCGGTAAGGTGTTGGCCGGTTTGACCGTATTTTGGCTGTTGGCCCGCATTTGTATGTTTATCCCCGGTTGGGGTGTAACGGCAAGCGGCATATTCGGTACGATCTTTTTCTGGTATGGCGCGGTATGCATGGCTTTGCCGGTAATCCGTTCTCAAAACAAGCGCAACTATGTTGCCGTGTTCGCTATTTTTGTTTTGGGCGGCACCCATTTCGCCTTCCATCTGAAAGTGCAGCCGTTTGATGCCATTGCGCTGATGACCGGTTTGCAATCCGGTTTGATTATGGTGGCCGGGTTTATCGGTTTGATCGGTATGCGGATTATCTCGTTCTTTACGTCCAAGCGCCTGAACGTGCCGCAAATTCCCAGCCCTCAATGGGTGGCGCACGCATCGCTTTGGCTGCCTATGCTGACCGCCATGCTGATGGCGCATAACATTTTGCCGGGACTGGCCGCGTTGTTTGCTCTGGCTGCCGGTGTGATTTTTACTGTGCAGGTGTACCGCTGGTGGTATAAAGCCGTGCTGAAAGAGCCTATGCTTTGGATTTTGTTTGCCGGCTATCTGTTTACCGGCTTGGGCTTGATTGCGGTCGGCATTTCTTATTGGATTTCAAACTTCCTGAATTTGGGCGTGCACCTTATCGGCGTTGGCGGTATCGGCGTGCTGACTTTGGGTATGATGGCGCGAACTGCGCTTGGCCATACCGGCAACTCTATTTATCCGCCGCCTAAAGTAGTTCCTGTCGCCTTTTGGCTGATGATAGCCGCAACGGTTGTCCGTGTTTTGGCTACCTTTGTGAACGGTACGGCATACACGCACAGTATCCGTTGTTCCGCCGCTTTGTTTGCCGCTTCTTTGCTGTTGTACGCATGGAAATATATTCCTTGGCTGATCCGCCCGCGTTCGGATGGTCGTCCGGGTTAACGGTTTGGCAAAATAAAAAGGCCGCCTGAAAAGTTTCAGACGGCCTTTATTGTTGATAATAAAAAAGCCTTTCAGAATATGAAAGGCTTTTATTGAGACTGTGGCCTCGCCAACAGGAATCGAACCTGTATTTTACGCTTAGGAGGCATACGTTCTATCCGTTGAACTATGGCGAGGCGGTAAAGGAGGGGATTTTAAACCTTTCCGGCAAAAAAAGACAATAAGCCGGCGGCAATCAAAGGGCCGACCGGAATGCCGCCGACAAAGGCAACGCCGATGACCGTGCCGATTAATAATCCGGTTACCAAAACAGGCTGTTCGCTCATCAATGGAACGCCGCGTCCGGCAAGCCAGGCAACCAAAATGCCGATAAGGACGGCGGCAATCATTTTAAAATTGATAAACTCGGAAACCGGCGGAATCTGGATTTTACCGGAAACCAGCGGACTCAATACGCCGATGGTCAGCATAATAATGCCCAGATGCAAACCATGTTTTTCCACGAAGGGAAGATATTGCGACAAGGCCGTCTGCTGCATGAGCAGCAATATCGCCGCCGAAATCGTAATCGAGTTGTTGTTGCTGACGACGCCCAAAAAAATCAGCGTAACCAGAAACAAAGGGACAAAGCTGAAATTCATCGGATTAAGATACTCGGGCCAAGGATTCTTTCGCCAGTTGGATCATGGCATCTTTGACTTCGCTGTCAGGCAACACGTCCAATGAAGCGATGGCTTTGTCGACGGCTTTTTTCGCTTCGGAAATCGAATACGGCAAAGCGTCGGAGTTGACGACGTAGTCGTGGATTTTTTCAAAATAGCTGCGGTCGGCATTTTCCAAAGCGTGGCGCACATCGTTGGCGGCCTGCTCGGAGCCGTTTCGCATCAGGTAAATCAATGGCAGGGTAGGTTTGCCTTCTGCCAAATCGTCGCCGACGTTTTTGCCGATTTCTTCGGTTTCGCCAGAATAGTCCAATACATCGTCAATGATTTGGAAAGCCGTACCGACGTACATGCCGTAGTCTTTCAAGGCTTGCTCGTGTTCGGGGGAAGCCTTGCCCAAAATTGCGCCGACTTGTGCGGCCGCTTCAAACAATTTTGCTGTTTTGTATTGGATGACTTGGACGTATTGCTCTTCGGTAATATCCGTATTGCCGATGTTCATCAGCTGCATGACTTCGCCTTCGGCGATGATGTTGGTCGCATCTGCCATCACTTCCAAGATACGCATGCTGCCCGAACCAACCATCAGTTGGAAGGCGCGTGTATAGAGGAAGTCGCCGACTAAAACGGCTGCCGCGTTGCCGAAAAGGTTGTTTGCGGTTTTACGGCCGCGGCGCAATTCGCTTTCGTCAACGACATCGTCGTGCAGGAGGGTGGAGGTGTGGATGAATTCCACCATCGCCGCCAGCGAATACAGTTTTTCATCGTCATGCCCGACTGCTTTGCCTGCCAAAATGGTAATAATCGGACGCAGTCGCTTACCGCCCGCGCTGATGATGTATGTGCCGATTTGCGAAATCAGCGCGACATCGGATTGAACAGCTTGGTTGATGACCGCGTTCACTTTGGCAAGGTCATCGGGCAGGTGGCGTTGGAAGTAAGGCAGGTTTTCGAGCATAAAACATTCTCTGTTGGCAAAACGGAGCGACGGCTCCAATGAATCTGTTTAAACCCGTACATTCGGTCGGGGTAATAACGTTGCATAAAGATATCAGCAATCCAGCGCGTGATTATATCAGTTAAAAAGCATGCAACATATCTTTCAGACGGCCTTTTCAGTTGTAAATAAAATAAATTTGACAAAACAGACAAATAGAAATAGAATAGCTCGTTTCGCACATGGTGTGCGGAATGTTAACCTAATTCTCATGGAGTTGAGTATGTACGCGGTCGTAAAAACCGGCGGTAAACAATACAAAGTTTCCGTTGGCGAAAAATTGAAAGTAGAACAGATACCAGCCGAACTCGACAGCCAAATCGAACTGACTGAAGTTTTGATGATTGCTGACGGCGAATCTGTAAAAGTAGGCGCACCTTTTATCGAAGGCGCAAAAGTAACAGCCAAAGTCGTTGCTCATGGTCGTGGCGAGAAAGTACGCATTTTCAAAATGCGTCGTCGCAAACACTACCAAAAACGCCAAGGCCATCGCCAAAATTTCACCCAAATCGAAATCGTGGCAATCGCCTAATTTCAAGTAAGTTCAGGAGTATTACAAATGGCAAGTAAAAAAGCAGGCGGTAGCACCCGCAATGGTCGCGATTCAGAAGCCAAACGCTTGGGCGTTAAAGCCTACGGCAACGAGCTGATTCCGGCAGGCTCTATCATCGTTCGTCAACGCGGTACTAAATTCCACGCAGGTGACAACGTAGGTATGGGCAAAGACCACACTTTGTTTGCTAAAGTCGACGGTTACGTTGAATTCAAAACCAAAGGCGCGCTGAACCGTAAAACTGTCAGCATCCGTCCTTACACCGGTTCTGAAGAATAATCGTTTTACGATTGAAAGCCGCATTCCTTTTCGGAATGCGGTTTTTGTTTATTTGACTGTTTGTCCGTTTGATAAAATCCGTATGTCGTGAAGCTTGATTTATATTAAGGCCAAAGTAAAAACGCGCTTACAAATGATAACATTTATTTTATTCTATCAATGCTTTCTATATAATCTATCAAATGCCTTTGATTTACCCTCATGTAGCTAAACACAGTAAACTTAAGGCCGTCTGAAAAAATCCGTATCAGTTGAATACAAGGAATTCCTCCCATGAGCTTACACAGTGATATTCTCGTCGTCGGCGCAGGCCCTGCCGGATTAAGTTTTGCCGCAGAGTTGGCCGGAAGCGGGTTGAACATAACCCTGATTGAAAGAAGTCCTTTAGAAGTGTTGCAAAATCCGCCGTATGACGGCCGTGAAATCGCACTGACGCACTTGTCGCGCGAAATCATGCAGCGATTGGGTATGTGGGATTTGATTCCAAAAGACGAAATTTATCCTTTGCGCGATGCCAAAGTGTTGAACGGTCATTCCGATTACCAGCTCCACTTCCCGCAACCGACTGAGGCGCGCGGCGAGCCTGCCGATTGCTTGGGCTATTTGATTTCCAATCACAACATCCGTAAAGCCGCTTATGAAGTCGTGTCCAAATTGGACAACGTGAAAATTCTGACCGGCACCAATGTTAAAGAAGTTAAAACTTCCGACAATGAGGCGCAAGTCATTTTGGAAAGCGGCGAAGTATTGACCGGCCGTCTGTTGTTGGCCGCCGATAGCCGTTTCTCGCAAACGCGCCGTCAATTGGGCATTTCTTCCGATATGCACGATTACAGCCGCACTATGTTTGTGTGCCGCATGAAGCATACTCTGTCCAACCTGCATACCGCATATGAATGCTTCCACTACGGCCGTACCATTGCGTTGCTGCCTTTGGAAGAGCATTTGACCAATACGGTGATTACGGTGGACAGCGATAAAGCCGAAACGATTAAAAATATGTCGCCGGAAGAATTGGCAGCCAGCGTGAAAGAGCAACTCAAAGGCCGTCTGGGCGATATGGAATTGGTCAGCACCATTCACAATTATCCTTTGGTCGGCATGATTGCCCAACGTTTCTACGGCAAACGCAGCGCGTTGATCGGCGATGCCGCGGTCGGTATGCATCCGGTTACTGCGCATGGCTTTAACTTGGGTCTGGCAAGTGCCGATCTTTTGGCTAAATTGGTTCTCGAAGCCGAACAACGCGGTCAGGATATTGGTGCGAAGAGCCTGCTGGAAAAATACAGCACCAAGCATATGCTCCACGCCCATCCGATTTACCACGGCACCAATATGCTGCTGAAACTCTTTACCAATGAAACTGCTCCGGCGAAACTGCTGCGCGGTTTGGTATTACGTGCAAGCAATAACTTCCCGCCGCTGAAAAAATTGATTACCAAGCAATTGACCGGTTAATCATTTGAAAACATAAAAGGCCGTCTGAACGATCAAAGTTTCAGACGGCCTTGTTTTTATCTATTGCTTATTTGGCTAAAACCGATTCGGGCATTTCTTGACGGACGTTTAAGGAAGTCAGTTTTTTGGTCAAGATGCTTAATACGATGCCGTAGGCAGGCAGGAAGAAGAGGGTGCAGATGGCAAGTTTGAACAGATAATCGACAAAGGCGATGCCCTGCCAATTTGCCGCCATAAATTCATCGTTGCTCGCGTAAAAGGCAACGGCGAAAAACACCAGCGTGTCCAAAGCGTTGCCGACGACGGTGGAAGCAGTAGGGGCAGCCCACCATGATTTCAGACGGCGTAATCTGTTGAACACGAAATATCGAGGATTTGCCCAAGCGCATAGGCGGAAAAGCTGGCCAATGCGATGCGGCCGACAAAGGTGTTAAAGTCGGCCAAAGATGCCCAGCCTGTCCAGTTGCCGTCATGAAAGAGGACGGAGAAGACGTAAGAGAGCAGCAGGGCGGGGAACATCACCCAAAAAATAATCCGTCTTGCCAACGGCGCGCCGAAAATGCGCACGGTCAGGTCGGTGGCGAGGAAGATAAAGGGGAAGGAAAATGCGCCCCAAGTGGTAAAGATACCGAAAATTTGAAAGGGGAACTGCACCAGATAGTTGCTGGCGGCAATAATAAAAATATGGAAAAGCACCAGCCAGAAGAGCGCTTTCTTCTGCTGTGCGGCAGTAAATTCGTACATGGAAATCTTTCGGAGGTTTTTCAGACGGCATGAAGCCTTGCGAGACTGTGCAATAGAGAAAGTCTTGCCATGAAAAAGGTGTTAGGCCGTCTGAACGGGATTATTGTGCGTCGTGCTCAAACAGGCGTTTGCATGCCAAAGCTTCAAACTCTGTGCCTGCTTTGCCGTAGTTGGCAAACGGATGAATGGCGATGCCGCCGCGCGGTGTGAATTCGCCGAATACTTCGATGTATTTCGGATCCATCAGGGCGATGAGGTCTTTCATGATGATGTTGACGCAGTCTTCATGGAAGTCGCCGTGGTTGCGGAAGCTGAAGAGATAGAGTTTCAGGGATTTGCTTTCCACCATTTTGATATGGGGGATGTAGCGGATGTAGATGGTGGCAAAGTCGGGCTGGCCGGTCATCGGGCAGAGGCTGGTGAACTCGGGGCAGACGAATTTGACGAAATAGTCGTTGTCGGGATGTTTGTTGTCGAACGCTTCCAAAATTTCAGGCGCGTATTCGCTCGGGTATTGGGTTTTCTGGTTGCCCAAAAGGGAGATGCCTTGCAGCTCTTCGTTGTTGCGGGACATGAGGTTTCCTTAGTTTTTTAATGTGGGAGGTTTTCGAACCACGGGGTGCGGATTGTAATATAAATTGCATGACTTGTGCGGATTTTATAGCGATGAATCAGCAGGATAGCTTTCAGACGGCCTGTTTTGTATTTTATGAAACCTGTTTTCCGCTTTACAATAGCAGCCAATCAACAGGCCGTCTGAAAGTTTCGTATGTCTTTATCCCAACCCAAACGCATCCTGATCATCAAATTGCGCCATCATGGCGATGTGCTTTTGAGCACGCCGGTGGTTGATGCACTGAAAACCCGTTTCCCCGATTGCGAAATCGATATGCTGGTGTATGCCGGTACGGAGCAGCTGATTGCCGATAATCCGCAGATTGCGCAGATTTTTACCATTGATCGAAATTGGAAGAAGCTGGGCGTATTCAAACAGTTGGCGTGTGAGAAAAACCTTTTTTCAAAGCTGAAGGCACGCGATTACGACTGGGCTTTCAATCTGTCCGACCAATGGCGCGCGGCAATAATCGCCAAACTGTGCGCCCGTTGCAGCGTGGGTTTGGACTGCATCAAGCGCGACGGTTTCTGGTGGCGTTTCTGTCATGATTTTATCAACCATGAGCTGGATACCAGCCATCATATCGTTGAAAACCAATTGAATATCCTTGCTCCGCTTATCCAGCCGGAAGACGTGGCCGATGCGAAGGTACGCCTTTGGGTGGCACCAGATGCAAGGGAAAGCATGCGGCAGAAATTGCGTGAGCAGGGTTGTAACGGCGAAGATTATGTGTTGATGCACCCGGGTGCGCGTTGGCATTTCAAATGTTGGGAAGACGGCAAAAACGCCGCCATCGTACAGCTTTTGCTCAACAGTGGGCAAAATGTCGTATTGACCGCTTCCCCCGACAATGTCGAGCAATACATGCTTCAGGAAATTATAGGCCGTCTGAATATTCCTGAAGGCGGAAAAATTTGGGTGTTGTCCGGATGCTTGAGCCTGCGTGAATTGGCGGCGGCCATTGAGGGTGCCAAACTATTTATCGGTGTCGATTCCGCACCGATGTACATCGCCGCTGCTTTGGATAAACCGCAAATCGCTTTGTTTGGCGCGTCATGGGTGGACAAATGGCGTCCGTATTCCGAGCAGGCGGAAGTCATTTATGCCGGTGATTATGCCGAACTGCCCAACCCCGACAGCATCGATATCAACGATCCGACCCGTTTGTTGAAAGCGATTCCGTTGCAGGATGTGTGGGATAAAATTTCGGCCAAATTGGAGGCGTTGGAGGCTTAAAACCGCTTACCACGATCCGTTAAACGTTTTAGCTTTGCGCCAAAATGCCCATTTGGAACGGCGGCCGATTTCCAGCGTACCGCCGTTTTCGCCGTCTGTGGTAATGCACACGGTTTTCAGACGGCCTGAAGCGAGTGCGTCCCATAAAGGCGCAAACCAACGGGTTTCCCAGCTTTCCAAATATCTTTGTACGCCCAAACATCGCCTGTCTGTAAGGTGGAAACCAAGTCATCCAAAAAGATAAGGCCGTCTGAAACAGTATTTCCTGTTTCTTGAACCATCTCAAACCAAGCCTTCAAATCATACGGCGCATCGAGTTTGGGCGTATCCGAAAAACGCGCCCATGCGCTGTCTGAAGCGACAATATCCGCAGACTGTGTACCGTCCGCATCATTCCACAGCCACAAACCGTTGATTTCCGGCAATCCTTGTTGTTCACGCGCTTGGTTAATCGGATGCGTGTGGAGAAACATTTGGATTTCCGTCTGCATGGCCAACCAAGACACCGCATCTTGGCCGTGTGCCTGACCGTCCATTTCCGGCTGCCCGCACACATCCAAAACACATTCCGCCCCCCAATCTTCTATCGTCGGCATACTGAGCAGCCACATGCTTTCGCAAAGCGGCTCGAATTGCCAATCTTTATCTTGATAAAACGCCGACAAATCCGCACATAACTGCTGCGCCTCTTCTTTTTGGATACCGATAAACTCGCCGCTGATAATGTTGACATGGTGCATGCCCATCTGTTGCCAAACCGGAGAAGCAAAAGCGGCTGTGCGTTTTTGGCTTGTGTGGCGTAAACGTTGCACTTGGGCAATGAGGCTGCCGTTCCACAAATGGCGTCCGTAAAATTCAGACGGCCTGAGTGTTTCTTTGCGTAATGTGCCGTAACGCAAAAGATGGTTAAAAGCAGGTAAGGCAAGCTCAGGGACGGATTCGTCGGCAAAGCGGTTGAGCGAGGGGAGGGCGAGGGTCAGCTTCATAAGCGCAAATAGATAGAAAAACCGTTATTTTACGCGACAAATGATGCGTTTCGGAACCTTGCCCTCACGTACTCAAAAAGAGCCGTTCAGACGGCCGGTTTGGAAAAAACGGGCTGTCATGCTAAAATGCGTGGCGTAAATTTCAGAAAAACAGGGTGTAAATCAACACAATAGCCCTGATAATAACGTCAATCTCAAACACGACCTCATTCATTCCGAATGAAAACCTGATTTTCAGATCGGAAAAAAGACTCAAAGTCCTTTATCCCCAAAACTGTTTAAACCAGCAGGCGGTCTCGGCAGGCCGGATGTGCCGGCATTCTGCAAACCTAAAAACAGACCGCCCCATTAAGGATAACGCGTGATTAAAAACAAATATTCCACTCGATTCAAAGCAACCCTCTTAGCGTTTCTGCTGCCGGCTTCAGGCATCATGACCGCATACGCCATTACCGACCCTCAACCTGCACAAACCGATTTCAAAGTCGAGCGTATTTCCGAAGAGCTGCCTGCCGTTTATGTGGAAACCAATACCTATCAATCCAGCTATTGGGCGCAAGAAGCCGTCCAAGCCGGCGACTCTTTGGCAGACGTTTTGACGCGCATGGGTGTCAACCAAGAAGACATCAAGCAAATCATGGCGAAAAACAATGCCAACCTCGACATGAAAAACCTGCGGACCAACCAATCCGTCAACATCCGCATCGATTCTTCAGGCCAAGTGACCGACGTTCAATTCTTTACCGATGAAGAATTGGAACGCAACTTGGTCGCTTTGGAAAAAGTCAAAGGCAAATGGCGCATCTCCAATGCCGAAATCGACATGAAAACCATGCCGACCCTGCGCTCCGTACAAATCCGCACTTCCGCCATTGGTGATATGCTCCGTGCCGAAATCCCTTCCGAAGTGTATATCCAGCTCAAAGAAATCTTTGCCGATTCGTTTAATATGAGCGATTTGAAAGAGGGCGATACCGTGCGTCTTTTGTACAACAGCATGTATTTCCGCGGCCAGCAAATGGCGGTCGGCGATATTTTGGCGGCTGAAGTGGTCAAAGACGGCAAAACTTATCAAGCCTATTATTACAGCCAAGGCAAAGGCGACGAAGAAAGCGGTAGCTACTACGACCAAAACGGTAAGTCTCTGCAACAAAAAGAAGGCTTTAATACCGAGCCTGTTGCATACACTCGCATTTCTTCTCCGTTCGGCTACCGTGTCCATCCGGTCCTGCATACCGTCCGTATGCACACCGGTATCGACTATGCCGCTCCGACCGGTACGCCGATTAAGGCCGCTGCCGACGGCGAAGTGATTTTCAAAGGTTGGAAAGGCGGTTACGGCAATACCGTGATGATTCGCCATGCCAACGGTGTGGAAACCCTGTACGGCCACATGAGCGCGTTCAGCCCTGCCGACGGTAGAGTCCGCGCCGGCGAAGTGATTGGTTTTGTCGGTACAACCGGCCGTTCGACCGGTCCGCACCTGCACTACGAAGCACGCGTCAACGGCCAGCCGGTCAACCCGACTACCGTCGCCCTGCCGACGCCGAAATTGACCCCGACCAATATGGCCGCGTTCCGCAAACAGCAAAAAGATGCCAGCACGATGTTGGCTACCATCCGCTCTTTGCCGGTTTCCGTAGCGCAGCTGGATTAATAAGATAAAGGCCGTCTGAATAAGGTTTCTTTCAGACGGCCTTTTCCATTAAAATCGATACCTCAACGCCCACGTTTACTCAGAGAAAGCTTATGTCTGTTCATCAGCCCATTATCCAATCCCTGCTTGATACCGACCTGTACAAATTCACCATGCTGCAAGTCGTGTTGCATCAATTCCCGCAAACCCACAGCCTCTACGAATTTCGCTGCCGCAACAAAGAGATGGTGTATCCGCTGGCCGATATTCAAGAAGACTTGGAACGCGAACTCGACTCCCTGTGCCAGCTGCGCTTTACCCATGACGAACTTGCCTATCTGCGCAGCCTGCGTTTTATCAAAAGCGATTTTGTCGATTATCTCGAACTTTTCCAGCTCCAACGCCGCTTCGTCCAAGTCAACCCCGACGATCAAGGCCGTCTGAACATCCGCATCGAAGGCCCGATGATACAGGCGATGTTCTTTGAGATTTTCATTCTTGCCATCGTCAATGAACTCTATTTCCGCCGCTTGGAAACGCCTGCCGTCATCGAAGAAGGCGAGCGCCGTCTGCAGGCCAAAGCGCAACAGCTGAAAGAAATTGCGGCCACTCAAAATCCGAATGATCCGCCGTTCCTTATTTCAGATTTCGGTACGCGCCGCCGCTACACCCTCGCATGGCAGGAACACGTTATCCGTACCTTATTAGAAGCCGCTCCCGATATCGTGCGCGGTACCAGCAACGTTTATCTGGCCAAAAAACTCGGCATCACACCCATCGGCACCATGGCGCACGAGTTCCTCCAAGCCTTTCAAGCATTGGACGTACGTTTGCGCAACTTCCAAAAAGCCGCGCTGGAAAGCTGGGTACACGAATATCGCGGCGACCTCGGCATCGCCCTGACCGACGTGGTCGGCATGGATGCCTTCTTGCGTGACTTCGACCTGTATTTCGCCAAACTTTTCGACGGCCTGCGCCACGATAGCGGCGATCCTTATGTTTGGGGCGACAAAGCCTACGAGCATTACAAAAAACTCAAAATTGACAGCCGCACCAAAATGCTGACCTTTTCAGACGGCCTCGATATTGAGCGTTCATGGGCGTTGCACCAATACTTCAAAGACCGTTTTAAAACCAGTTTCGGTATCGGTACCAATCTGACCAACGACTTGGGACACACACCTTTGAACATTGTCTTGAAGCTTGTCGAGTGTAATGGCCAATCCGTTGCCAAGCTCTCCGACTCCCCGGGCAAAACCATGACCACCAACAACACCTTCCTCGCTTACCTGCGCCAAGTGTTTGACGTACCGGAGCCGGAAGAGAAAGCCTAAAAACAAAGGCCGTCTGAAATGTTCAGACGGCCTTTTTAATTAATCCATATCGCTTTCGGGCAATTCTGCCGAACCCATGCGGCGCAGGATGATATTGGTTTTGTTGTGCATTCGTTTGCTCTTAGGATGGTCTGCGTAAAACAGCGGAGCCGGAACGCGTGCCGTGAGTTTGGCGGCTTGTTGGCGGGTGAGGGCGGAGGCAGGTTTCTTGTAGAAATACTGGGATGCTGCTTCCGCGCCGAATACGCCGTAGTGCCATTCGATTGAGTTCAGATACAGCTCAAAAATGCGGTCTTTGTCGGTAACAGCTTCCATCATCGCCGTAATCGCCGCTTCTTCGCCTTTGCGGATGTAGCTGCGGCTTTCGTTGAGAAACAGGTTTTTCGCCAGCTGCTGGCTGATGGTCGAACCGCCGGCTTTGACTTCGCCGCTTTGCTTATTGCGTTTCATGGCGTATTTGATGCCGTTCCAGTCAAAGCCGCTGTGTTCGGCAAAGTTGGCGTCTTCGGAAGCAATCAGGGCTTTTTTGAGGTTGACGGAAATTTGGTCGTAAGGCACCCAGCGGTAATCCAGCTCGACATCGCGGCCTTCTTTTGCAAACTGGCTCATGCGCATGGACATGAAAGCAGTTTTGCTGGGTGCGACGGCGCGGTAGGTAATGATGTTGCCGTACACATAAGCGTTGAAGAAAATGAAGATGCCGATGGGCAGGGCAATCAGCCATTTGATGATGCGGAACATGGTTACAGGGCTTTCATGTATTCGATAACAGGGCGGATATCGGGCGTAAATCCGCGCCAAATATGGTAAGAAGCGGCAGCCTGACCGACCAGCATGCCCAGGCCGTCTGAAACTTCGGCCGCACCATTGCTTTGGGCAAAGTTCAAAAACGCCTGCGCCGCTTCGCCGTAAACCATATCGTAGGCAAGGCGGCAGTCGCGGAAAATTTCAGGGCTGACGGCAGGAAGCTGACCGCTCAAGCCGCCGGACGTGCCGTTGATGATGATATCAAAACCGCCGTTCAAATCTGCCATCGGGACTGCTTCAATACCGAAAAGCTGCGCCAATTCCTCGGCTTTGGCGTGGGTGCGGTTGGCAATGACGATACGGGCAGGGCGGTGTTCTTTCAAAACCGGAATCACGCCGCGCACCGCGCCGCCTGCGCCCAAAAGCAAAATGGTTTTGCCCTCGATGGCAATGTTTTTGACCTGCGTGATGTCGTTGGCCAAACCGATACCGTCGGTATTGTCGCCGCGTATCCTGCCGTCTTCCAACCACACTAGCGTATTGACCGCGCCGGCAGCCAAAGCGCGGTCAGAATGTTCGTCCGCCAGCGCAAAGCTTCCTGCTTGAACGGTACGGTTACATTCGCACCTTGCCCGCCCTCGGCGCGAAACGCCGCAACAGCCTCGGCAAAACCGCCGATTTCGGCACAAATACGCCCATATTCGATGGCCGCACCTTCCTGCAGCGCAAATTGCTGATGGATTTGCGGCGATTTACTGTGTGCAACGGGATTGCCGAAAACGGCGTAACGCGGGGTATTGTTCATAAAATGGGTCTGAGAAAACAAAAGAAAATAGTGCTTATTATAGCGGTCTTTATGTTAAGAAAGCGTAATGTAAAATTGTTGACAATTAAACAGTCTGAAACTATATTTCATTGCGTAAAAACGGGTGCCCTGATGTATTTCAGACGGCCTTACCGTGGTAGAATAACAACTTAAACCCATTCCCTCAGGAGCTGAAGATGTCCATCAAAGACGCTGTAAAACTGATTGAAGAAAGCGAAGCCCGCTTCGTAGATTTGCGCTTTACCGATACCAAAGGCAAGCAGCACCACTTTACCATCCCCGCCCGCATCGTCCTCGACGATCCCGAAGAATGGTTCGAAAACGGTCAAGCGTTTGACGGTTCGTCCATCGGCGGCTGGAAAGGCATTCAGGCTTCCGATATGCAGTTGCGTCCCGATGCGTCTACGGCCTTCGTCGATCCTTTCTACGACGATACCACCGTTGTTTTTACCTGTGATGTTATCGATCCGGCCGATGGCCAAGGCTATGACCGCGACCCCCGCTCTATCGCACGCCGCGCCGAAGCCTATTTGAAATCTTCCGGTATCGGCGACACCGCCTATTTCGGCCCCGAGCCTGAATTCTTCGTTTTTGATGGCGTAGAATTTGAAACCGACATGCACAAAACCCGTTACGAAATCACTTCCGAAAGCGGCGCATGGTCAAGCGGCCTGCACATGGACGGTCAAAATACCGGCCACCGTCCGACCGTCAAAGGCGGTTACGCACCTGTTGCGCCGATTGACTGCGGCCAAGACCTGCGTTCTGCCATGGTCAATGTTTTGGAAGAACTCGGCATCGAAGTGGAAGTCCATCACGCCGAAGTCGGTACCGGTAGCCAAATGGAAATCGGCACCCGTTTTGCCACTTTGGTCAAACGCGCCGACCAAACCCAAGATATGAAATACGTGATTCAAAACGTTGCCCACAACTTTGGCAAAACCGCCACATTTATGCCCAAACCCATCATGGGCGACAACGGCAGCGGTATGCACGTTCACCAATCCATTTGGAAAGACGGTCAAAACCTGTTCTCAGGCGACGGCTATGCCGGTTTATCCGATACCGCCCTTTATTACATCGGCGGCATCATCAAACACGCCAAAGCCCTGAACGCGATTACCAATCCGTCCACCAACTCCTACAAACGCCTCGTGCCGCATTTGAAGCACCGACCAAATTGGCATATTCTGCTAAAAACCGTTCTGCTTCCATCCGCATTCCGTCTGTGAACAGCAGCAAAGCACGCCGTATCGAAGCGCGTTTCCCTGATCCGACCGCCAACCCATACTTGGCATTTGCCGCTTTGTTGATGGCCGGTTTGGACGGTATTCAAAACAAAATCCATCCGGGCGACCCAGCCGATAAAAACCTGTACGACCTGCCTCCGGAAGAAGATGCATTGGTGCCTACCGTTTGCGCTTCTTTGGAAGAAGCACTGGCTGCTCTTAAAGCCGACCATGAATTCCTCCTGCGCGGCGGCGTGTTCAGCAAAGACTGGATCGACAGCTACATCGCCTTTAAAGAGGAAGATGTCCGCCGCATCCGCATGGCACCTCATCCGCTGGAATTTGAAATGTATTACAGCCTGTAAAACAGCTGAAACATTTTAAATAGGAAATCAAAGGCCGTCTGAAACTGGATTTGAAGTTTCAGACGGCCTTTAGGCTTAAAATAGATAGGGCGATCGAATTAGGTATGATAGTGAGAAGCAATGAATCATGCTGTTTGAAAGCCTTTATGGAATCGGTGCCTTGTGTTAAATTGTGCTAATAAAATCATTTCGTCAAAAAGGTTGGGCAGAATGAAGAAAATAATTGGTTTGGCCATTGCTGCGGCATTTGGTTTGAGCGCGTGCAGTAATTTGGATCACAAAACCGCGCACGAGGTAATGTCGATTTCCAATGACCGTATTTTAAAAGAAGACCACAGCTTTAACATCACAGGCAGCTCTCAAGTATATATCAGCCCATTGGCTGAAGCTGTATTGGCAGATGAAAAGGTGGAAAGAAAGCCGAAGCGAAAGCAGAGGATGCCAAAGCCAAAGAGGGGGAGGCGGCAGCCTCTATGGAGGTTGCTCAAGAAGACGACGCTGCTTTGAAGCAGGAGTTTTCTGAACGAGAAGAGGCTGAGTTCCGCAATGCAATGCTTGATGCCTTGCCGGACGGCAATATCGCACAAGTTGCCGTTGATTATCTGGATAAATATCCTGCCATATCCAGTTACATGGAAGGGGTTCATCTGAATTATGAGGTAGCTGTTGACCTATCAACGCGTCAATTTGAGATGATTCCTGAATTGGTCATCAACAACCACAATGAAAAACTTAGTATCAAACTTCCTATGAAACTGGATGCGGAAAAATGGGAAATTTATATAGATCCGCCCGCCAGTGCTGCTGCCATTATTAGTGTGTACACCGATGAGAAAATCGGTAAACGTTTAATCAAAGAACCTTTAAAATTGAGTTTGAAAGAAATCGGTGATTCGAAACGTATGCCTTTTGATCATATTGCAGAGGCGGGAGTACGTGCTTTTTTGAGTGCCAATAAGGCTATGCCTGCCGATGCATATGTATTTAAAGAAATGGATGCCTTTGGTAAGGCAAATCATGCACGCTATCGTGTACGTCATGTCATGAAACCGGAGTATGATTCTGTCGTAATGAAGGCAATGGCTAAGGCTTTTGATGAAGAATTGTCGAAATTACAGAAAACGCCTCAACCAGGGTCAACAGAAGAAGATTATAAATGCGCGGGAATTTTTCAGTATGTTTGTCAGCATAAGTGATAACCAGCCACTTAGCTTCCAGCGTATATCCGGTAACAATCCTGTTGTCGACTATTATCTTGACCGCAAAGGCCGTATTTTGGCTTCCCGCATGTATATACAAATTAACGGTACGCATAAGGCCATCAATATTATCGGCGACAACGTGTATAGCAATTACGGCAAACCAGTCTTCAAATTTAATCCGCAAGGTAAAGGCATTACTTGGCGAGAGCTGAAAGAGTTTTTCGGTTCGGACAAAAAACAGGAAGATTAAAGCCTCAGGCCGTCTGAAAGGATATTTAAGGATATTTTTGTTTTCAGACGGCATGTTTGATAAGGAAAACCATGTTTGCAAATTTTGATTTAGGTGTATTTTTGCTGGCAGTATTGCCCGTGTTGTTGGCCATTACCGTGCGCGAAGTGGCACGCGGTTATACGGCGCGTTATTGGGGCGACCATACCGGCGAGCAGTTTGGGCGTTTGACCCTCAATCCGCTGCCACACATCGATCCTGTCGGTACGATTGTCGTGCCGCTGGTGTGTCTGATGATAGGCAGTTTTCTGTTCGGCTGGGCGCGTCCTATGCCCATCGATTCGCGCAATTTCCGCGATCCGCGCCGCGCGTGGCGTTGGGTGTCGATTTCAGGCCCGATAGCCAATCTGATTTTGGCGTTCTTCTGGGGTTTTGTCGTCGTATTTTCCGCGTATGTGCCCGAGTCTTATCAAGCGCCCTTGGTGCAGATGGCCGGTTACGGCGTGATGGTGAACTCGATTTGGGTCGCATTCAGCCTGATTCCGATTTTGCCTTGGGACGGCGGTATTTTTCTCGATACCTTTCTCAACGCCAAACAGTCCATGCAGTTCCGTAAAATCGAGCCATACGGTACATGGATTATCCTGATCCTGTTGTTTACCGGCCTGCTGGCCAAACTGATTTGGCCGATTATCGCCATGATTCAGGCCGCAGTGCAGATGGTGGTCATGCTGTTTATTTAAATATTGTGGCTGAAAAGGCCGTCTGAAATTCAGTTTCAGACGGCCTTTTTCATTGTGCAACATGTAAATACGATTGGAAAAGTTGCTTAAAAATTGTACAATCTCAGCCCTTTCAATTCGGCGCACACATCATGCACATCGGCGGCTATTTCATTGACAACCCCATTGCACTTGCCCCCATGGCAGGCATTACGGACAAACCGTTCCGCCGGATTTGCCGCGAGTTTGGCGCAGGGTGGGCGGTATGCGAAATGCTGACCAGCGATCCGAGCTTGCGCCATACCAAAAAAACCTTGCGCCGCAGCGATTTTGAAGGCGAGGGCGGAGTAGTGGCCGTGCAGATTGCCGGCAGCGATCCGCAGCAGATGGCGGAAGCTGCGCGTTATAACGTCGGCTTGGGCGCGCAGGTCATTGATATAAACATGGGCTGCCCGGCTAAAAAAGTTTGCAATGTGCAGGCAGGCAGCGCATTGATGCAAAACGAGCCTTTGGTTGCCGAAATCTTGAAAGCCGTTGTAAATGCGGTGGACGTACCCGTTACCCTCAAAACCCGTTTGGGCTGGCACGACGAACATCAAAACTTACCAACCATCGCCAAAATTGCCGAAGAATCAGGCATCACAGCCCTTGCCATCCACGGCCGCACCCGTACGCAGATGTACAAAGGCGAAGCGCGTTACGAATTGATTGCTGAAACCAAAGGCCGTCTGAACATCCCCGTCTGGGTCAACGGCGACATCACTTCGCCGCAAAAAGCCGCCGCCGTCCTCAAACAAACTGCCGCCGACGGCATCATGATAGGGCGCGGCGCACAAGGCAGGCCGTGGCTCTTCCGCGATTTGAAACATTACGCCGAACACGGCGTTTTGCCGTCTGCCTTGAGCTTGGCAGAATGCAATACCACCATTTGAACCACATCCGCGCCATGCATGAATTTTATGGCGAATTTGCCGGCGTACGCATCGCCCGCAAACACATCGGCTGGTACATCGATGAGATGCCCGACGGCGAGCAAACACGCCGGGAAATCAACCGCTTGGACAGCACCGCGGCACAATACGATACCCTTGCCACCTATCTTGAGACGCTTTCGGAGAAAACCGACCGCTGGGTATGCCACTATCGGGAAGGCTAAAGGGTTTCAGACGGCCATTTTCTTTTTTGAAAGTAAATATGAAATTGACGCCACGCTTCAAACGCTTCGGTATAACTGTTTTTTAATACAAAAGGCTTTAGTATGACTTTTTGGCATGGTTTTTGGATTATCACCGGCGTGCATTTTTTGGCATGTATGTCGCCCGGCCCCGATTTTGTACTCGTTTCGCAGCAGGCGTTGAGCCGGGGGCGGGCTGCCGGAATGTTGACCGCGCTGGGCATTGCGTTGGGATTCGGTATCCACATTATTTATTCCGTACTCGGCTTGGTCACGCTGGTGGCTCAGTCCGCCCCGCTTCTGACCGCGGTCAAAATCATCGGCGGCCTGTATCTGCTGTATATCGGCTATAAAGGTTTGCGCGCGAAAGCTGCGGGCGGGACGGTAGAAATCCGTAAGGACAATTTGGCGGATGAACCGACATGGAAAACGATATGGCGCGGGGTGTTGTGCAATGTGCTGAACCCGAAGGCAGTCGTGTATATGCTGTCGTTGTTTACCGTCGTATTGTCGCCGGATACGCCGATGTGGCAGATGGGGGTTTACGGCGTGTGGATGGCGTTAATGTTGTTCGTTTGGTTCGGCCTTGTTGCACTGATGTTGTCCGCCCCTGCCGTGAGCAAACGTTTTCAGCGTTTCGGCCATTGGATAGACCGATTTTGCGGCGGGGCGTTAGCTTTGCTGGGGATTAAGGTTATCAGCGGGTAGAGTATTGCGGAAAACCCTATGTTTCAGTTGATTAAACGTCTATTTCTACAAAGCATTAAGCTGATTCCATGTTTCCGCGCAATCGTTTCGAACATGTGGATTGGGAACAGGAATTACAGAAATCTATTTCAAAATAAAATATTGATAGCTAATCAAAATAAATATAAATCGGATAGGGCGAATTCAAACAAATCAAATAAACGTCGTCTGAATGTTCAGACGGCCTCATCATTTAAAAACAAATCTAAAGAAAGACAATCACGATGAATCAAACGACGACTGACATTGCGCAATGTATTGAACAAAACTTACGACAATATTTCAAAGACTTGGATGGTACGGAACCTTGCGGCGTGTATGATATGGTGTTGCATCAAGTGGAAAAGCCGATGCTGGCCTGCGTGATGGAGCAATGCGGCGGCAACCAGTCTAAAGCGGCGGTCATTTTGGGTTTGAACCGCAATACCCTGCGTAAAAAAATTACAACAGCACGGTATGCTGTAATGCGGCAGGGCAACCCGTCCTGACGGTCGAAGGAGAAATAACAATGCAAAATCCGAATAAATTAAATATCCATTTCATCCTGCACGAGGCATTTGAAGTGCCGGGCGCATATTTGAAATGGGCGCAATGGCGCGGACATAACATCAGTGCAACCAAAGTGTACGAAAGGGAAGCCCTGCCTGACAATGTGGACGATATAGATTTTTTGATTGTGATGGGCGGGCCGCAATCGCCTGATGAAGACAAGCAGGCATTCCCGTATTACGACCCCCAATCCGAGCTGCGCCTGATGCGTCAGGCGATGGCGGCGGATAAATATATTGTCGGCGTGTGTTTGGGTGCGCAGCTTTTATCCGTTGCCTACGGCGCGCGCCACACGCGCAGCCCTGAGCGTGAAATCGGCATTTATCCGATTGAGCTGACGGCGGAAGGTTTGGCGGATGCCCATGTTTCCCTGTTGGGCAAAACCCTGAATACCGGCCATTGGCACGGTGATATGCCCGGTTTGACGGATGAATCGGTTGTGTTGGCAACCAGCAAAGGTTGTCCGCGCCAGATTATCCGTTTTGCGCCCAAACATTATGCCTTCCAGGCCCATTTGGAGTTCGACCGCGAAGCCGTCGGGCTGCTGATTGCGGCGGACGGGCGCGAAAATGTAGCCGAACAAAGTCAAGCCCAAACTTATGTCCAGCATCCGGATAAAATCGAAGCGGCGGATTTCAGTGAAATGAATGCCAAACTCTTCGACTTTTTGGATTCGCTGACGCAGACAAAATAAAAAAAGCCAACCCTCCAGGCCGTCTGAATAATAAATATAGAGAAGAAACGATTAACCCTTTTTAAAAGGTCGGACCATGTTCTATCAAATACTTGCCCTGCTGATTTGGGGCAGCTCATTTATCGCTGCCAAGTATTCTTACGAGATGATCGACCCGGCGCTGATGGTCGAGGCGCGTTTGTTGATTGCCGCGTTGATGGTTTTGCCGTCATGCCGCCGTTATTTGGGCAGGATTCCAAGGAGCGAGTGGAAGCCCTTGTTGTGGATTTCCTTTGTCAACTACGTTGTCGTTTTGATGCTCCAGTTTATCGGTTTGAAATACACATCTGCCGCCAGCGCGATTACCATGGTCGGGCTGGAGCCTTTGCTGGTCGTCTTTGTCGGCCATTTCTTCTTCAACGACAAAGCCAAACTGTACCACTGGATTTGCTGCGCGGCGGCGTTTGCCGGCGTGGGCATGATGGTATTGGGCGGCGCGGAAGAGGGCGGTACGATAGACTGGTTCGGCTGTTTGCTGATTTTGCTCGCGGGGTTCGGTTTCGCCGGCGTGATACGTCCGAGCCAAAAAATGATTGCCCGTATCGGTGCGCCCGCATTTACCGCGGCTTCCATGGCAGCGGCGGCGCTGTTGTGCCTGCCGTTTTCGCTGGTGTTGGCAGACAGCTATCAAATCAACTGGTCGTGGGGCGGTACGCTGTCGGTGTTGTATATGGGGATTGGCTGCAGCTGGCTGGCCTATCTGTTGTGGAACAAAGGTATGAACAAAGTCCCTGCCAACGTCTCCGGCCTGCTGATTTCGCTTGAGCCCGTCATCGGCGTTATCATGGCGGTGTTGATTTTGGGCGAACATTTAAGCAGCATGGCCGCGCTGGGCATTACCGTCGTCATTTCGTCCACTTTTGTCGCCGGAGTGTTGGAGCGTATCGGCAGCAAACACAAAAAGGCCGTCTGAAAACAGTTTCAGACGGCCTGAAGTAGCCGTACTTTTTTAATAAAACATTTTGGGAAAATTTCTATGAAACGCATCATCTCCCTGCTTTTGCTTGCCTGCCCCGTTTTGGCGTCGGCTGCACCCGATAACGACAAAGCCGCCGTACAGGCCGTCATTGCCAAGCATTACAACCGACCGCTTGCCGCGCACAAATGCCAGCTTACCGAGCCGCCGAAAGACGGACAGGCACCATCTAACAACATCATGTATTGCATGAAACCTGTTGCCGACCATACCGTAACACGCAACGGCAAAGCCGCGCGCTATGTGTTGTACACAGGTTTTGCCTACGATATGGAACAAAAAATAAAACAGGACGCCCATGCTTCTCCCGGCCTGGCAGAATTGTTTGTTTTGGAAAAAACAGACGGCAAGTGGGTAATCAAACAGCACGGAAGAGATGAAATCGGCGCATGGGGGGATGTGCCGGAGAATAAGGCGTGGAAGTTTGTTCAGGTGGGCGCGCAAAACTGGGGCTATGTTGCCGAGTCAAGTTATACAGGCCAAGGCGACACGACGACTTCGCAAAACTTCCTGTTTACCGATGATAGCAACCGCATCCGTAAAAGCTTTATTATCAGCGGTAACGATAACGGCGCATATTTTGGCGATTGCGATGAATTGAAAGGGCGTGAAAAACGAGACTGCAAAGACAGATATACCAGCCTGGAAGCCAAAATTGCTTTTGACAAAAGCCGTCCTGCCGTATCCGGCGTATGGGCGCTGACTGCAAAACTCAGCGGCGTATCAGGAAAGAAAAATTATAAAAATCAGAAATATATTTTTCCTTATAATGGTAAAACCCACGTTGCCCCCAAAAACTATCCCTTAGGCGGACAATAGTTCCCCCGAAAAACGCTTTGATCAAACCATTACTACCTCAAGTCAAAACCCGTGAAAGACACTCATAAACTCTGGGCCGCACTTATCATTACCGGCATCATCGGCGGCATGGTCGGCATTGTATTAACCGAAATCATGCATACAATTCAACATCTTGCCTATGGTTACGGTTCAGACGGCCTATACGTTTCATTCCGAGAGGGCGTAGCGCAGGCAAGTCCTGCGCGGCGTATCGTGGTCATGGCCTGTTGCGGCGTAGTGGTCGGCTTGGGGTGGTGGTTGCTCAAACGCTACGGCAGGCCGCAACCGGGTATCAAAGCCGTGGTTAAAAATCCGCTCGCCGGTTTTCCGTTTTTTGAAACCGTCAGCCATGCCCTGTTGCAAATCATTACTGTCGGGCTGGGTTCGCCGCTCGGCCGCGAAGTTGCGCCGCGCGAAATGACCGCCGCTTTCGCCTCGGTCGGTGTCAACCGTTTCGGATTGAGCGAAGACGACGCAAGGCTGGTCATCGCGTGTGCCTCGGGTGCAGGTTTGGCGGCCGTGTATAACGTGCCGCTCGCCTCCACACTTTTCATCCTCGAAGCCATGCTGGGCGTATGGACGCAGCAAGCCGTTGCCGCCGCATTGCTGACTTCCGTCATCGCCACCGCCGTCGCGCGCATCGGCCTGGGCGACGTACAGCAATATCATCCGGCCAACCTTTCCATCAACACCTCATTACTTTGGTTTTCCGCCATCATCGGCCCGATACTGGGCGCAACCGCCGTCTTTTTCCAGCGCACCGCCCAAAAATTCCCCTTCATCAAGCGCGACAACATCAAAATCATTCCCTTGGCCGTCTGCATGTTTGCACTCATCGGCGCGATTGCCGTTTGGTTTCCCGAAATTTTGGGCAACGGCAAAGCAGGCAACCAACTGACCTTTGGCGGCATGACCGACTGGCAACATAGCCTTGAGCTGACCGCCGTCAAATGGCTGGTCGTCTTAATGGCGCTGGCGGCAGGTGCATACGGCGGCCTGATTACCCCGTCCATGATGCTCGGCAGTACCATCGCCTTTGCCGCCGCAGCCGCGTGGAATACTTTCTTTCCTGCCATGTCGTCCGAAAGTGCGGCCGTTGTCGGCGCCGCCGTTTTCCTCGGCGTTTCCCTCAAAATGCCCCTGACGGCCATCGTCTTTGTTTTAGAACTCACCTACGCCCCAGTTGCCTTACTCATGCCATTATGCGCAGGCATGGCAGGCGCAGTATGCGTGGCGAAGAAAATGGGATTTAAATAGTCAAAAATATCAGGCCGTCTGAAACCAAGTTTCAGACGGCCTTTTACAATAAAATTGTCAACAATATCTATAAAAACCTACTGCCAAAAAGGCGAAAATAGCGGATAATACCGCCCTGAAAATTCATCCCATATCGATTAAACCTTCAACAAAGGAAATCCAAATGTCTTCCATCAAACGCGCCCTGATCAGCCTGTCCGACAAGACAGGCGCAGTCGAATTTGCCCAAACCCTGACCAAGCTCGGTGTCGAAATCCTCTCTACCGGCGGTACAGCAAAGCTCTTGGCTGATGCAGGCGTTCCCGTTATCGAAGTCGCCGACTATACCGGTTTTCCCGAAATGCTCGACGGCCGCGTGAAAACCCTGCATCCGAAAATCCACGGCGGCATCCTCGGCCGTCGCGATTTAGACGAACACGTCGCCAAGATGGAAGAACACGGCATCGGCAATATCGATTTAGTGTGCGTCAATCTTTACCCCTTCGCTGCCACCATCGCCAAACCAAACTGTACACTGGAAGACGCGATTGAAAACATCGACATCGGCGGCCCGACCATGGTGCGCTCCGCCGCGAAAAACTGGAAACACGTCGCCATCGTTACCGACACAGCCGATTTCCCGGCCATCGCTGCCGAACTTGAAGCCAACAACGGCGCCTTGAGCGACAAAACCCGTTTCAACCTTTCACGCAAAGCATTCAGCCATACCGCCCAATACGACGGCATGATTTCCAACTACCTGACCTCGCTTTCAGACGACGTCTTGAGCGGTCAGCCCCAAATTGGAGAATTCCCAAGCCAGTTCAACCAAAGCTGGATTAAAGTGCAAGACATGCGCTACGGCGAAAATCCGCACCAACGCGCTGCGTTCTACCGCGATATTTACCCCGCCGCAGGCAGCCTTTCCGCCTACAAACAGCTGCAAGGCAAAGAATTGTCTTACAACAACATCGCCGATGCCGATGCCGCATGGGAAGCCGTCAAATCCTTCGACGCGCCCGCCTGCGTGATTGTGAAACACGCCAATCCGTGCGGCGTTGCCGTTGCAGCCGATACCTTGACCGCCTACAAACTCGCCTACGCCACCGACACCACCAGCGCATTCGGCGGCATCATCGCCTTCAACCGCGAAGTCGACGGCGAAACCGTCAAACAAATTACCGATAACCAATTTATGGAAGTCCTTATGGCGCCGAAGTTTACCGCCGAAGCCCTCGAAATCGCCGCCGCCAAGAAAAACGTGCGCGTATTGGAAGTGCCGCTTGAGGCAGGTGCCAACCGCTTTGAACTCAAACGCGTCGGCGGCGGATTATTGGTACAAACCCCCGACATCCACCGCATCAACCGCGCCGATTTGAAAGTCGTCTCCAAACGCCAACCGACTGAGCAAGAATGGAACGACCTGATGTTTGTATGGAACGTCGCAAAATACGTCAAATCCAACGCCATCGTCTTCGGTAAAGGCGGTCAAACCTACGGCATCGGCGCAGGCCAAATGAGCCGCGTGGACAGCACCCGCATCGCCGCCCGCAAAGCGCAGGACGCAGGCTTAGACTTAAACGGCGCCTGTGCCGCTTCCGATGCCTTCTTCCCATTCCGCGACGGCGTAGATGTCATTGCCGAGCAGGGCATCAAAGCCATCATCCACCCCGCAGGCTCCATGCGCGACCAAGAAGTCTTTGACGCAGCGGACGAACACGGTATTGCGATGGTGGTAACGGGTATTCGCCATTTCCGCCACTAATAAGCTGATATAAAATAAAGGCCGTCTGAACCCCATTTTCAGACGGCCTAAGTTTTAATATATGGGATAAGTCATGTCTTTTAGCCAAACCGAGTTGGCAGATTTTGCTGCCAATCTTTTTGTTAACTATGACGAAGGTTTTGAAGGGGATACGCCGCTTACGGATGAGATTATTGCGCGTGTGGAAGAGGAGCTGGGCTATTCTCTGCCTATTGACTATATAGCTTTGATGCGCCTGAAAAACGGCGGTAGTTTGAAACGTTATTTTTTTCGTTATACCGATACGGATGGATATGAATGCGAACTTATGGTTCGTGGCATATATGGAATTGGTTTTACGAATAATAATGCCCTGTGCGGTCAAATGGGCAGCCGTTTTTTGGAGGATCCCAAAAATCACGCATTGCCGCATATTGGCGTTTACTTTGCCGAAGAAGATAGCGGACACGGATTTTTTGCGCTGGATTATCGCAACATAAATGCCGATGGTGAGCCACCGGTTATCAATATTTATTTGGATAATTTTCATGAAGAATATATTGCCGACAGCTTTGCTGCTTTTATTCGCCGTTTGACTGCAGATGAGTAAGCAGGGCGGATAAGTAGTTAGGATTTCAAATATTCTTGTTATTAATAAGCTGATATAAAATAAAGGCCGTCTGAAACCCATTTTCAGACGGCCTTTTTCAATACATTAAATCAAGACAAAGCAACAAAGCCATATCCATTCCGATTCATACGGCAACAAAACGTCCCAAGTCTAAAACCAACCCACTCAGAGAAAAAACATGAAACACATCCTCCTCATCCTGACACTTGCCACACTCACCGCCTGCGCCTCCAGCCATACCGGCGGCTACGGCTATGCCGGAAACAACGGCGCTTCCGCAGGCGTGACCCAAACATTCCGTTGGTAAGGCCGTCTGAAATACGGCATGGTGTTACACCATAGAAAACAGACCGATTCCAAACGTAAAGGCAAGTTTTACACTTGCCTTTTTTATACTATTTAGCGGCTCAATAACGCATCAATTCGCATCATTAAGCCGCCATTTAAATGTTAGAAAACGTTAAAGGCCGTCTGAAAACAGACTGTATAAACCCATCACATGATTCAAATCAACCTTCAATACAAATCTCATTAAATTTCTAAATAAAAGCTGACATATAAATCTATCACTAAAATAACTATCCTGTTAACATATTATTTAATAATCATTATTGGTTAAAAATTCAAAAAAAAATCATATAATTATAAAAAGCGTTTAAAAAAAGCAACAAGTAAATCTAACCAGCATGACCGTTGAGGGCGAAAAAATAACACTTTATCGGAAGAGTTGATTTGTAAAACCAAACGCATATAAAATTTGGACAAGGATTCCGAATGCATTGAAAGAAGCTGACAAAAAGTGACTGGTTAAGAAACAAGCTGACAAAAAACGGCACATCGTTTCCCAAACTTCACAAGCTTCCCAAAATGTATCAGCATAAAATCCCATAAAACAGGAATTTAGCTGCCATTCGGCCGAGTGGAAACTTTTGGCACGGGAATTGCATACAAGAGGTTACGACGTAAAACCGCATAAAGGGGAAACTCTGAAGTGCGGCATATGTATGGGCAGGCGGTTTATAGCCGAGCAAACGTCCCAAAAGAAATCAAACCCCTTACAGGAAAATCGATATGAATAAAGTCTTTAAAGTCATTTGGAACCACGCGACCCAGACATGGACCGCGGTTTCCGAAATCAGCCATGCACACGGCAAAAAATCCGCTTCTGACAAGCGTAAAGCCGTAGCTGCTGCAGTTGCAGCGGCAGGTGCGTTGATGGCTTCTAGTGCTGCTCAGGCAGGTGTAGATTTGGGTGGTAGTGCGGTAAACATTACTCCAAATGGTACTTACAACGGTTCTAACAGAAACGTTGGTGTCAACTCTGTTGTAGTGGGTTATCAAAATACTGCCAGCAGTCAAGATGGCACTATCGCTTACGGTGCTAACAATACTGCGACTGCAAACGCAGCATTGGCAGTAGGTAATAACAATATCGCAACCGGCGGTGCATCGACTGCAATGGGTGTAAGCTCTGTTGCAAGTGGTGAAGCTTCTGTTGCAATCGGTAATGTAGCCCAAGCAACTCAAATTCGTGCGACTGCAGTAGGTAACCGTGCAACTGCTACTCAAGACTCCGCAAGTGCATTCGGTAACCGTGCAAATGCTGGTGCACAATTTGCAACAGCTATTGGTGATAACTCCAATGCAAATGCTGCTGCAGTTGCTGTAGGTACGCATGCAAACGCCGAAAAACAAGATTCTATCGCTATTGGTAATAACGCTCATGGTGCTTGGACCAATACTATTGCTGTCGGTAAAGATACTGTAGCAAGTAAAGACCATGCGATGGCAATGGGTACCAGCTCAAATGCGTCAGGTGTTCAAGCTGTCGGCGTTGGTTCATATACAAAAGCAGAAGGTAATCTGACAGTTGCAGTTGGTCCATATGCGCAAGCCAATAAGAAGCTGCAGTTGCTGTAGGTTCTAACGCTACTGCTGCTGAGTCTAACTCTATTGCTGTGGGTCAAACTGCCACTGCGTCTAACAATAACTCCATTGCTGTCGGTACTAAAACAGTTTCTAGAGGCGATAACGCAATTGGTATCGGTGCTTATGCTGAATCAACTGCTAACCGTGGTACCGCTATCGGCGTATTGTCTCAAGCTAATGGCACAGGCTCATTTGCTGGTGGTGCATCCGCTCAAGCAACAGGTGAAAATTCTGTAGCTATTGGCGGTGCGATGGATGGTACTCTGGGTAATAAAGCAGGTACTGCTGCTAAAGCAATCGGTAACAACTCTATCGCTTTGGGTACTCAATCTAAAGCTGCTGGCAATAACTCTATCGCTCAAGGTAACGGTGCAACTGCTAAGCAAGCTGCTGACGTTGCCGTAGGTCATGCTGCTACAGCTGACGGTACTTCTACTGGCGCTGATGGCGACGGCGTAGTAAATAATGCCGGTTCGGCAATGGCAATCGGTACAGAAGCTCAAGCAACCGGTATCGTAGCAACAGCCATCGGTGAGCGCTCTAAAGCTCTGGCAAACGGCGCGGTAGCATTGGGTGGCGACGCTCAAGCCAAACAAGGTTCTGACGTAGCAATCGGTCGTGGTTCCGTAGCTGATGGTACTTCTGCTGCAGCATTCGGTCCTGCTGCTACAGCAACTGGTAAATACTCAGTAGCTTTGGGCGTACAAAGTAACGCTGCTTCTAAACAAGCAATTGCATTGGGCCGTGGTGCTCAAGCTAATGGCGGTGAATATGCAACTGCTCTGGGTAACGGTGCTCAAGCAACAGCTAAAAACACTCTGGCTTTGGGTACTGAAGCTAAATCTACTATCGAAAACAGCGTAGCTCTGGGTAACGGTTCTACAACCAGCAACTTCGTACCTACTAACACTGCTACTGTTGGCAGCTACACTTACAGCGGCTTCGCAGGTGCAACCAGCGGTTTGGGCAATGGCGCAGTATTGTCTGTAGGTTCTGCAGGTAAAGAACGTCAAATTCAAAACGTTGCCGCAGGCCGTATCTCTGCAACTTCTACCGATGCAATCAACGGCTCTCAATTGTACGCTGTTGCAAATCGCATCGAAAACCTGAATCCATTTGTATTCTCAGGCCACAATGGTAGCGGTAGCTCACCTGCTGAAGGTACTTACAAATACGATCCTAAATCAAATGCCAATAACACCCTGAAACTGATCGCCGGTAACGGTTTGACAATGACCTCAAACGGCACTAACGAATACACCCTGAGCGTAATCGGTGGTGGTTCTACTGGTGCTTCCGGCGCGACTGGTCCTAAAGGTGATACTGGTCCTGCTGGTCCTGTTGGTCCTAAAGGCGATACCGGCGAAAAAGGTGAAGACGGCACCAGCATCACAGGTGAAGTTGTAGATAATGGTGATGGTACCCATACAATCACTATTACTGATCTGGGTAACGGTTCAGTCACTACTACCATCGTTAAAGACGGTAAAAACGGTAAAGACGGTGCTACTGGCGCAACTGGTGCTAAAGGCGATACCGGTGCAACTGGTGCTAAAGGCGATACCGGTGCAACTGGTGCTAAAGGCGATACCGGTGCTACTGGCGCAACCGGCGCAACTGGTGCTAAAGGCGATACTGGTGCAACTGGTGCTAAAGGCGATACTGGTGCAACTGGTGCTAAAGGCGATACTGGTGCAACTGGTGCTAAAGGCGATACTGGTGCAACTGGTGCTAAAGGCGATACTGGTGCAACTGGTGCTAAAGGCGATACTGGTGCAACTGGTGCTAAAGGCGATACTGGTGCAACTGGTGCTAAAGGTGATACCGGTGCAACTGGTGCTAAAGGTGATACCGGTGCAACTGGTGCAGATGGTAAGAATGCTGAAGCCGACGTTAAAGACAACGGCAACGGTACTCACACTGTGACCATCAAAGACGGTAACGGTAATACCACTACTACTATCATTAAAGACGGTGCAACTGGCGCTACAGGTGCAACTGGTGCAGATGGTAAGAATGCTGAAGCCGACGTTAAAGACAACGGCAACGGTACTCACACTGTAACGATCAAAGACGGTAACGGTAACACTACTACTACCATCATTAAAGACGGTGCAACTGGTGCTAAAGGTGATACCGGCGCAACTGGTGCTAAAGGTGATACCGGTGCAACTGGTGCAGATGGTAAGAATGCTGAAGCCGACGTTAAAGACAACGGCAACGGTACTCACACTGTGACCATCAAAGACGGTAACGGTAATACCACTACTACTATCATTAAAGACGGTGCAACTGGCGCTACAGGTGCAACTGGTGCAACTGGTGCAGATGGTAAGAATGCTGAAGCCGACGTTAAAGACAACGGCAACGGTACTCACACTGTAACGATCAAAGACGGTAACGGTAACACTACTACTACCATCATTAAAGACGGTGCAACTGGTGCTAAAGGTGATACCGGCGCAACTGGTGCTAAAGGTGATACCGGTGCAACTGGTGCAGATGGTAAGAATGCTGAAGCCGACGTTAAAGACAACGGCAACGGTACTCACACTGTAACGATCAAAGACGGTAACGGTAACACTACTACTACCATCATTAAAGACGGTGCTACCGGTGCAACTGGTGCTAAAGGTGATACCGGCGCAACTGGTGCTAAAGGTGATACCGGTGCAACTGGTGCAGATGGTAAGAATGCTGAAGCCGACGTTAAAGACAACGGCAACGGTACTCACACTGTAACCATCAAAGACGGTAACGGTAATACCACTACTACCATCGTTAAAGACGGTGCAACTGGTGCCAAAGGTGATACTGGTGCAACTGGTGCAGACGGTAAGAACGCTGAAGCCGACGTTAAAGACAACGGCAACGGTACTCACACTGTAACCATCAAAGACGGTAACGGTAACACTACTACTACTATCGTTAAAGACGGTGCAACTGGTGCTACCGGTGCAACTGGTGCAGATGGTAAGAATGCTGAAGCCGACGTTAAAGACAACGGCAACGGTACTCACACTGTAACCATCAAAGACGGTAACGGTAACACTACTACTACTATCGTTAAAGACGGTGCAACTGGTGCTAAAGGTGATACCGGTGCAACTGGTGCTAAAGGCGATACCGGCGAAAAAGGTGAAGACGGCACCAGCATCACAGGTGAAGTTGTAGATAATGGTGATGGTACCCATACAATCACTATTACTGATCTGGGTACCGGTTCAGTCACTACTACCATCGTTAAAGACGGTAAAAACGGTAAAGACGGTGCTACTGGTGCAACTGGTGCTAAAGGCGATACTGGTGCTAAAGGTGATACCGGTGCAACTGGTGCAGATGGTAAGAATGCTGAAGCCGACGTTAAAGACAACGGCAACGGTACTCACACTGTAACCATCAAAGACGGTAACGGTAACACCACTACTACTATCGTTAAAGACGGTGCTACAGGTGCAACTGGCGCTACAGGTGCAACAGGTGCAACTGGTGCTGATGGTAAGAACGCTGAAGCCGACGTTAAAGACAACGGCGACGGTACTCACACTGTAACCATCAAAGACGGTAACGGTAACACTACTACTACCATCATTAAAGACGGTGCAACTGGTGCTAAAGGTGATACCGGTGCAACTGGTGCAGATGGTAAGAACGCTGAAGCCGACGTTAAAGACAACGGCAACGGTACTCACACTGTAACCATCAAAGACGGTAACGGTAATACCACTACTACCATCATTAAAGACGGTGCAACTGGTGCAGACGGTAAGAATGCTAAAGCCGACGTTAAAGACAACGGCAACGGCACTCACACTGTAACCATCACTGATGGCGAAGGTAATACCACTACTACTATCATTAAAGATGGTAAGAACGCTGAAGCCGACGTTAAAGACAATGGCAATGGCACTCACACTGTAACCATCAAAGACGGTAACGGTAACACTACTACTACCATCATTAAAGACGGTGCAACTGGTGCTACCGGTGCAACTGGTGCAGATGGTAAGAATGCTGAAGCCGATGTTAAAGACAACGGCAACGGTACTCACACTGTAACCATCAAAGACGGTAACGGTAACACTACTACTACTATCGTTAAAGACGGTGCAACTGGCGCTACCGGTGCAACTGGCGCTACCGGTACAACTGGTGCAGATGGTAAGAATGCTGAAGCCGACGTTAAAGACAACGGCAACGGTACTCACACTGTAACCATCAAAGACGGTAACGGTAACACTACTACTACCATCATTAAAGACGGTGCAACTGGTGCTACCGGTGCAACTGGTGCAGATGGTAAGAATGCTGAAGCCGACGTTAAAGACAACGGCAACGGTACTCACACTGTAACCATCAAAGACGGTAACGGTAACACTACTACTACTATCGTTAAAGACGGTGCAACTGGCGCTACCGGTGCAACTGGTGCAGATGGTAAGAATGCTGAAGCCGACGTTAAAGACAACGGCAACGGTACTCACACTGTAACCATCAAAGACGGTAACGGTAATACCACTACTACCATCGTTAAAGACGGTGCAACTGGTGCCAAAGGTGATACTGGTGCAACTGGTGCAGACGGTAAGAACGCTGAAGCCGACGTTAAAGACAACGGCAACGGTACTCACACTGTAACCATCAAAGACGGTAACGGTAACACTACTACTACTATCGTTAAAGACGGTGCAACTGGTGCTGCTGGTGCCAAAGGTGATACCGGTGCAGACGGTAAGAACGCTAAAGCCGAAGTTAAAGACAACGGCAACGGCACTCACACCGTAACCATCACTGATGGCGAAGGTAAAACCACTACCACTATCGTTAAAGACGGTGTAGACGGTAAGAATGCTAAAGCCGAAGTTAAAGACAACGGCAACGGCACTCACACTGTAACCATCACTGATGGCGAAGGTAAAACCACTACTACCATCGTTAAAGACGGTGCAACTGGTGCTGCTGGTGCCAAAGGTGATACCGGTGCAGACGGTAAGAACGCTAAAGCCGAAGTTAAAGACAACGGCAACGGCACTCACACCGTAACCATCACTGATGGCGAAGGTAAAACCACTACCACTATCGTTAAAGACGGTGCAGACGGTAAGAACGCTGAAGCCGACGTTAAAGACAACGGCGACGGTACTCACACTGTAACCATCAAAGACGGTAACGGTAATACCACTACTACTATCGTTAAAGACGGTGCAACTGGCGCTACCGGTGCAACTGGTGCCAAAGGTGATACCGGTGAAAACGGTAAGTCTGCTGAAGGTAAAGTTGAGCGTGATGAAGCTAAAGGTACTTCTACCATCACTATCAACAACTTCGATAAAGACGGTAAAGTTATCTCTACTACTACTGCAACCGTGAAAGACGGTAAAGACGGTAAAGATGGTAAAGATGCTGATGGCACCTTCGGTCTGGTTGACGAGACTGGTACTACTGACGGCTCTATCTCCAAAAAACTGAATAACACTATTCAGATTAAAGGTGATGCGGGTACTAAAGTTCAAGTATTCGACAAAGCAACCGGTAAAACTTCAGAGAAAGAAGTTCAAAACATCTTCGTTAAGAAAGACGGCGATGCGCTGAAAGTCAGCTTGAACCCTGATCTGACCGTTAACAGTGTTACTACTAACGAACTGAAAGCAGGTCCTGTAACCATCAACCAAGGTGGTATCGATGCCGGCAACACTACTATTAAAAATGTTGCTCCAGGTAAGAACGGTACCGATGCGGTTAACGTTGACCAGCTGAACCAAAAATTCGGCGATGTGAACAGCAATGTGAACAAGGTTGACAACAACGCCCGCGCAGGTGTGGCTCAAGCCTTGGCTACTGCCGGTCTGCCACAAGCTTACTTGCCAGGTAAGAGCATGCTGGCCATCGGTGGCGGTCACTACCGCGGTGAAACCGGTTACGCTGTCGGCTTCTCTAGCATCTCCGATGGTGGTAACTGGATCATCAAAGGTACTGCTTCCGGCAACTCACGTGGTCACTTCGGTGCTACCGCAGCAGTTGGTTACCAATGGTAATCTGACTTTCAGACGGCCTGAAAAGGCCGTCTGAAAAGACGAAGCAAAGTAAATGCGGCCTATTTAGGCCGCATTTTTTTATGCTTAGATTATGTTTTGAATTTATTTGATGAATCAATCAGGACAGTAGCCAAAGATAAATGAATATATCTTTAGCAGTCTGTTGCAATTCAAAAGGCCGTCTGAAACATCATTGGATGCTTCAGACGGCCTTTCTTTTATTCGCACTATATGCCATTAATCCCAAATATTTGCGCGTTCGACTTCTTTCCATGCGTCTAGAATCAGGCTGCCGTCGTTGTCTTTCAGCAAAGTAGCATCTGAGAGCATACGGCGCCAAGTGCGGGCATTTTTTAGGCCGTGCATTAAGCCTAGTGCGTGGCGGACGATGTGGCGCAGGATGGTGCCGCGTCCTGAGGCAATTTGTTCGCGACTGTATGCGTATAGCCAAGCCGCTAAATCTGCGTATTGGATTGGTGCGTGTGCGTCGTTGTAAAACAGTGTATCCCAATCGCGCATCAGCATTGGATTGTGATAAGCCTCGCGCCCGATCATGACGCCATCGACAAATTTCAGATGTTCGGCGATTTCTTCATTGGTGGTGATGCCGCCGTTAATTAAATTTCTAAGTCTGGAAATTCTTGTTTCAAACGGTACACGTATTCATATTTGAGTGGCGGGACTTCGCGGTTTTCTTTCGGGGATAAACCGTCCAACCAGGCATTACGCGCATGGACGATAAATGTGCGGCAGGCTGTTTTTTCGCGAAGTGTTCCCACAAAATCTGCCACGACTTGATATTCTGTTTGCCTGTCTACACCGATGCGGTGTTTGACCGTCACCGGAATTTCAACTGCATCCTGCATCGCATTCAAACAATCTGCCACCAAATCTACATCATTCATCAAGCAAGCGCCGAAAGCGCCTTTTTGAACGCGTGGGCTGGGGCAGCCGCAATTTAGGTTGACTTCATTATAACCATACGTCTCAGCCGCTTTGGTAGCGATTGCCAAGTCATGCGGATCTGAACCGCCAAGCTGTAAAGCTACCGGTTGCTCGCCTTCGTTGAAACTCAAAAAGCGGTCTTTATCTCCATAAACCACCGCGCCTGAATTGACCATTTCGCTATAAAGCCAGGCATTGCGCGTAATTTGTCGCGCCATGAAGCGATAGTGTCTGTCTGTCCAATCGAGCATGGGTGCAACAGACAAGCGGCGTGAAGGTAGGGAAGAAGCAGACATTGAGATGGCTTTCAAACAAAATAACGCATTATATAGTGTATCAAATTGACTTTCGATATTAGCAGTAAATCAAAATGATATCTAAGGTGTTGTAGCTGAGGCTAAATCCATTCATGGTGGTGGAAATCCAATATTCAGACGGCCAAATAAGTTTTAAAATGTCAAACAACAAACCATTAGAATGATAAGGAAAAAAACATGGCACAATTTTTCGCCATCCATCCCGATAATCCCCAAGACCGCCTCATCAAACAAGCCGCCGACATTGTCCGCAGTGGCGGCGTTATCGTTTACCCTACGGACTCCTGTTACGCGCTGGGTTGCAAACTCGGCGACAAAAACGCGATGGAGCGCATTCTCGCGATTCGCAAAATCGATCAAAAACACCACCTGACCCTGATGTGTGCCGATTTGAGCGAATTGGGTACTTATGCCAAAGTAGATAATGCCCAATTCCGCCAACTCAAAGCAGCTACGCCCGGAAGCTACACCTTTATCCTGCAGGCAACCAAAGAAGTACCCAATCGCACGCTTCACCCTAAACGCAAAACCATCGGCCTGCGTGTTCCCGATAACGCTACTGCCTTGGCGCTTTTGCAAGAATTGGGCGAACCTATTTTAAGTTGCACCCTTATGCTGCCTGAAGACGAAGAGCCGTTGACCGATCCATACGAAATTCGAGACCGTCTTGAGCATGCTGTTGATCTGGTTATCGATGGCGGCTGGTGCGGTACTGAGCCGACGACGGTTATCGATATGACCGATGGTACAGAGTTGATTCGTCAAGGTAAGGGCGATATTGCCGTATTTGGTTTGTAAAGCTATCTGCGTTTTAAGTAGGAATATGCGTATCCTTCCTATTATGTATTAAACGTATATTGCCGATTTTATTGATAGCTTAAAAACCAAATTATTCAATTAAGCAATTGTTCAAAATCATTTTATCAAAGGCCGTCTGAAATCTTTCAGACGGCCTTTTCCATTTTTTAGAAAACAATTCATTTTAAATAAAATTCCAAGTAATTGGCACGTGGCTTGCATGATTACTGTGATTACTGATGACTTGTCGACGGAATACAACATTACGCTTATTAATAAAAACATGACTGGAGAACTTTTAATGATTGGTTTTTCTGTTCAAGCGTCATGTTTTTATTTAAAAATTAAAGATAATCGGTTGATATTTTTGACTAGCGGATATTTTGTAAGTATGAAATACTATACCGTTGCGAGATAGTCAAAGGCCTAAATTTCGTCTCAAAGTGACAATAAACGTCAGCTTGAGATAAGCATTTTGCTGGGAAACCTCCGCATAAATTCTTAAAGTAGCGTCATGTTCATACTCACGCTTTTACCCATCATAAAAAGAGAAAGACACACCAATGAATAAGATATTTAAAGTTGTTTGGAACCGTACGATTCAATCTTTCGTCGTGACTTCCGAATTGGCCAAAGGCCGAGTGAAATCATCTGCCGAACAAAACAGTGCAGATGTATCTGCCCAATCCGGTAAAAATAGTATCGCGACAGTTTTCAGATTGACAGTGATTTCGGCAGCTCTTTTGGGTGCAGGTAATTCGTATGCGGCAACTGCGGGACGAGGACAAATTGCGGTTGATCCTCCGACCAGTGCTACTGCGGTCAGCGGTGCAACAGCGACCGGTATTGGTGCGCTGTCAATAGGAGCATCAGCCAATGCTACGGCTAATGGTGCAGTTGCGGTAGGTACGAGTGCAAATGCAACACATAATAACAGCCTGGCCGTGGGTACCAATGCTAAAGCTACTCAAACTCATGCTGTTGCAATGGGTGCAGATACAAGTGCAAGTAGTTCATATGCAACAGCGATAGGTAAAAGTGCCAATGCTGTTTCTGTAGATTCAACAGCATTGGGTGCAGATTCCAAAGCAAATGGTACGCAAGCGACAGCGGTAGGTAAGAATGCTCTTGCTGATAATACGAGCACAACAGCATTGGGTAATTCGGCGCAAGCATTTGGTATAGGCTCAATGGCTTTGGGCCAATCCAGCACATCAAGAGGTCAAAACGGCATTGCAATTGGCAGCGGCAGTCAGGCTGCAGCCAATGCGCAAAATGCCATTGCAATCGGTACCAATGCAGTGGGTTATCAAAGTGAGTCTATTGCCATAGGTAATTCAGCCCAAGCTCAAACTGGAAATACCATTGCCATCGGTAAAAGTGCAGTGGCAAATTCTCCAGCTTCGGGTAATGCAGCATCAAGTGCTATTGCACTTGGTGCAGACGCGAATGCAACCGGACTTGGTACGATTGCTATTGGACGTGCATCTGGGGTTCTTTCTCAAATATTATGAATGTTACTGCAACCCACAATAATATTGCTATTGGTAATACGGCTCGAGTAGGCGATTCAAGTAGTTCTAAGATAACTCAGTCTATTGCTATTGGTTCAGGTAACCGTGTTGATGCACAGGGCAGACCTGAGGGTGCGTGGGCAAAGGGAGACCAATCTATTGCGGTTGGTGGTAATGTCTTAGCTAATGGTAATTCATCTGTTGCTATTGGTGGTGATGATTTAGATTCGGTAGGTGGCACTCGATATTCTGGCAATGCAACGGATAAATTCATCAAATATAATGAAAAAGGTGCAAAGACCGGTGAATATACGCTGAGCGGTAAAAGTCTGCGTGATATTTATAAAGAGATGACTGGTGATACGATGAATCACGGTTCTTATGGTAATACTATTGCCGGTCAAGGCTCGGTTGCGCTGGGTGTGCAAGCTAATTCATCTGCCGATTTATCTTTGGCCATCGGTACTAAATCTCAGGCTACTGCCTTTGGTGGTGTAGCTTTGGGTACAGGTGCGAAGGCTACTTTGCTGAACTCTGTGGCTTTGGGTACGGCTTCTAAACCGATAAAGAAGGTCAGGCATACGTTCAACGCGAAATCATGGGCGTAACCTACACTTGGGCAGGCGGTCAAACTACCGATGCCGGTGACGTTGTGTCAGTCGGTTCTAAAGGCTATGAACGCCAAATCATCAATGTATCTCCCGGTGATATTTCTGCTACTTCTACTGATGCGATCAACGGCTCTCAACTTTATGGCGTTTTGAGTGCAATTGAGCGTGTCCGTTATTTCTCTGTTAAGTCAGAAGAAGGCAAAACTGACGGCACGAAAAACTGGAATAATGACGGCGCAAAAGCAACCAATTCGATTGCCATCGGACCGAATGCGGCAACAAGCACTGGTGCAACGGGTAGTGTTTCTTTGGGGCATAATTCCAACGTACTTGGCGAAAATTCTGTTGCTGTTGGTCCAAATGCAACGGTAACTTCGGGAACTGTGGGTGCTGTTGCCTTAGGCTCTAATGCCAATTCCCGCGGTACAGGTTCTATCGCCATAGGTTTGAATACAGAAAATAATTACAATTACTCTGTAGTCGTCGGTGCTCACAGTAGAGCCAACTACGGAAATGCAACCGTTGTCGGTGCAAGGGCAGCCGCACAAAATAACGGTACGGCAATGGGCTTTTTGTCAAATGCAGTCGGTGATGATTCTGTTGCAATCGGTCATCAGGCGCAGACAACGCAAGCTTATTCTATCGCCATTGGTAAGCAGGCAAACAGTTCAGGCCTTTATTCCACCGCTATTGGTTCCTCAGCCCAAGCTGCCGGGCAGAATAGTTTTGCCGGCGGTAATAATGCAAAGCAACCAGAAGCGATTCAGTTGCTTTGGGTAGTGGCGCGACGACTACGATCGGTAGCTCTGTTGCATTGGGTAATGGTGCTGTTGGTACCGCCAATAATTTTGATGCAACAGCTAAAAATGCGACATTCAAAAACGATAGCGGTGCGGTAACCAACGTCAGCTATGCAGCTTCTTCATCTGCCAAAACAGGTGCGGTTTCTGTAGGCAGCGCAGGTAATGAGCGCCAAATTCACAATGTCGCTGCAGGCCGTATTTCCGCCACTTCGACCGATGCGGTCAACGGTAGCCAACTGTACACAGTTATGAACAATGTTGGACACAATATCCAACAAAATGGCACAGACAAATCCCGTATCAACAACAACGGTACAGTCAACTACGCCGATGGCAACTTGACGACCGTTGCGGTCACCGATGGCGAAAATGCGTCAAAAGTTCAAATCAATGTCACTCAAGGCACATTGTCTGTCGATAATAATGGCACAGTGTCCGCACCGACTGCTGGTGTGGCGACTGCCGGCGATGTAGCCAATGCCATCAATAATGCCAAAACCACAACCAAGGTGGCGGCAGGCAGCAACACGCATGTCAATAAGACAACTTCAGGCAAAGAAACCACTTATACCGTCAGCGCAGATAAAGCAACGGTACAAGTTTCCAATGCTTTGAATTTGACCTCCAATACTACAACTGCAGCCGATGGTGCAGTAACAACTGATTACAGTATCGATCTCGCTCAAAGTACTAAAGATAATATCCAAAAAGGTGTGGATGCCAAAACCACCGTTGACACCAAAGGCCTGACCTTCAACGGCGACAGCGGCAGCACCAATATCGAAAAACTCGGCTCTACCGTGACCGTTGCCGGCGACGACAACATCACCACCGAAGCCCAAGACGATAAAGTAACCGTCAAGCTGAACAAAGACCTGGTGGTAGACAGCGTCAAAGCCGGCGACACCACCGTGAACAACGACGGTGTGAAAGTCGCAGGCGGTCCTAGCCTGACCAAGTCCGGTATCGATGCCGCAGGCAACAAAGTGACCAACGTGGCCGACGGCGACCTCAATGCCAACAGCAAAGACGCCGTCAACGGCAGCCAACTGTTTGCGACCAACCAAAACGTCGCCAACAACGCCACCAACATCGCCAAAGGTCTGAACATTGCCGCCGACAACGGCAGCGACGACAACGTCCAACTGGGCGAAACCGTTGCCTACCGCAGCAGCGACCGCAACATCGTCACCACCGTGTCCGACAACCAGATTGACTTCAAACTGGCCAAAGACATCACCGTTGACAGCGTCACCGCAGGCGACAGCAAACTGAATTCAGACGGCCTCACCATCACAGGCGGCCCGAGTGTGACCAAGTCCGGCATTAATGCCGCCGGCAACAAGATCACCAATGTTGCCGCCGGTACCGATGATACCGACGCCGTCAACTACAGCCAGCTGAAACAGCAAAGCGCCGCCGCCCGTACCGAGGTTGCTGCCGGTACCAACATCAAAGACGTGGTGAAAACGACCGGCGCCAACGGCCAAGACGTTTACACCGTCAACGCCAAAGGCACGACTGCGAGCGCAGGTTCCGACAAAGTGACCGTCACTGCTTCAGCAGCAGACGCGAACAACGTGACCGACTACAGCATCGACTTGGCACAAGACACCAAAGACGACATCCAAAAAGGTGTGGACGCCAAAACCACCGTTGACACCAAAGGCCTGACCTTCAACGGCGACAGCGGCAGCACCAATGTCGAAAAACTCGGCTCTACCGTGACCGTTGCCGGCGACGACAACATCACCACCGAAGCCCAAGACGATAAAGTAACCGTCAAGCTGAACAAAGACCTGGTGGTAGACAGCGTCAAAGCCGGCGACACCACCGTGAACAACGACGGTGTGAAAGTCGCAGGCGGTCCTAGCCTGACCAAGTCCGGTATCGATGCCGCAGGCAACAAAGTGACCAACGTGGCCGACGGCGACCTCAATGCCAACAGCAAAGACGCCGTCAACGGCAGCCAACTGTTTGCGACCAACCAAAACGTCGCCAACAACGCCACCAACATCGCCAAAGGTCTGAACATTGCCGCCGACAACGGCAGCGACGACAACGTCCAACTGGGCGAAACCGTTGCCTACCGCAGCAGCGACCGCAACATCGTCACCACCGTGTCCGACAACCAGATTGACTTCAAACTGGCCAAAGACATTACTGTTGACAGCGTCACCGCAGGCGACAGCAAACTGAATTCAGACGGCCTCACCATCACAGGCGGCCCGAGTGTGACCAAGTCCGGCATTAATGCCGCCGGCAACAAGATCACCAATGTTGCCGCCGGTACCGATGATACCGACGCCGTCAACTACAGCCAGCTGAAACAGCAAAGCGCCGCCGCCCGTACCGAGGTTGCTGCCGGTACCAACATCAAAGACGTGGTGAAAACGACCGGCGCCAACGGCCAAGACGTTTACACCGTCAACGCCAAAGGCACGACTGCGAGCGCAGGTTCCGACAAAGTGACCGTCACTGCTTCAGCAGCAGACGCGAACAACGTGACCGACTACAGCATCGACTTGGCACAAGACACCAAAGACGACATCCAAAAAGGTGTGGACGCCAAAACCACCGTTGACACCAAAGGCCTGACCTTCAACGGCGACAGCGGCAGCACCAATGTCGAAAAACTCGGCTCTACCGTGACCGTTGCCGGCGACGACAACATCACCACCGAAGCCCAAGACGATAAAGTAACCGTCAAGCTGAACAAAGACCTGGTGGTAGACAGCGTCAAAGCCGGCGACACCACCGTGAACAACGACGGTGTGAAAGTCGCAGGCGGTCCTAGCCTGACCAAGTCCGGTATCGATGCCGCAGGCAACAAAGTGACCAACGTGGCCGACGGCGACCTCAATGCCAACAGCAAAGACGCCGTCAACGGCAGCCAACTGTTTGCGACCAACCAAAACGTCGCCAACAACGCCACCAACATCGCCAAAGGTCTGAACATTGCCGCCGACAACGGCAGCGACGACAACGTCCAGCTGGGCGAAACCGTTGCCTACCGCAGCAGCGACCGCAACATCGTCACCACCGTGTCCGACAACCAGATTGACTTCAAACTGGCCAAAGACATTACTGTTGACAGCGTCACCGCAGGCGACAGCAAACTGAATTCAGACGGCCTCACCATTACCGGTGGCCCGAGTGTGACCAAAGCAGGCATCAATGCCGCCGGCAACAAGATTACCAACGTAGCCGCCGGTACCGATGACGCCGACGCCGTCAACTACAGCCAGCTGAAACAGCAAAGCGCCGCCGCGCGTACCGAAGTTGCCGCCGGCACCAACATCAAAGACGTGGTGAAAACGACCGGCGCCAACGGCCAAGACGTTTACACCGTCAACGCCAAAGGCACCACCGCGAGCGCAGGTTCCGACAAGTTGACCGTTACCGCCGCCGCTGCAGATGCGAACAACGTGACCGACTACAGCATCGACTTGGCTGATAGCACCAAAGACGACATCCAAAAAGGTGTGGATGCCAAAACCACCGTTGATACCAAAGGTCTGACCTTCAATGGCGACAGCGGCAGCACCAATGTCGAAAAACTCGGCTCTACCGTGACCGTTGCCGGCGACGACAACATCACCACCGAAGCCCAAGACGATAAAGTAACCGTCAAGCTGAACAAAGACCTGGTGGTAGACAGCGTCAAAGCCGGCGACACCACCGTGAACAACGACGGTGTGAAAGTCGCAGGCGGTCCTAGCCTGACCAAGTCCGGTATCGATGCCGCAGGCAACAAAGTGACCAACGTGGCCGACGGCGACCTCAATGCCAACAGCAAAGACGCCGTCAACGGCAGCCAACTGTTTGCGACCAACCAAAACGTCGCCAACAACGCCACCAACATCGCCAAAGGTCTGAACATTGCCGCCGACAACGGCAGCGACGACAACGTCCAACTGGGCGAAACCGTTGCCTACCGCAGCAGCGACCGCAACATCGTCACCACCGTGTCCGACAACCAGATTGACTTCAAACTGGCCAAAGACATCACCGTTGACAGCGTCACCGCAGGCGACAGCAAACTGAATTCAGACGGCCTCACCATCACAGGCGGCCCGAGTGTGACCAAGTCCGGCATTAATGCCGCCGGCAACAAGATCACCAATGTTGCCGCCGGTACCGATGATACCGACGCCGTCAACTACAGCCAGCTGAAACAGCAAAGCGCCGCCGCCCGTACCGAGGTTGCTGCCGGTACCAACATCAAAGACGTGGTGAAAACGACCGGCGCCAACGGCCAAGACGTTTACACCGTCAACGCCAAAGGCACGACCGCGAGCGCAGGTTCGAACAAAGTGACCGTCACTGCTTCAGCAGCAGACGCGAACAACGTGACCGACTACAGCATCGACTTGGCACAAGACACCAAAGACGACATCCAAAAAGGTGTGGACGCCAAAACCACCGTTGACACCAAAGGCCTGACCTTCAACGGCGACAGCGGCAGCACCAATGTCGAAAAACTCGGCTCCACCGTGACCGTTGCCGGCGACGACAACATCACCACCGAAGCCCAAGACGACACAGTGACCGTCAAGCTGAACAAAGACCTGGTGGTAGACAGCGTCAAAGCCGGCGATACCACCGTTAACAACGACGGTGTGAAAGTAGGCGACGATGTCGCATTGACCCAAGACGGCGTTAAAGCAGGTGATGTCAAACTGACCAAAGACGGATTGAACAACGCCGGTAACAAGATTACCAACGTAGCCGCCGGTACCGACGACACCGACGCCGTCAACTACGGTCAGCTGAAAGAGACCAACGCCAATGTGGCCAAAGGTCTGAACATTGCCGCCGACAACGGCAGCGACGACAACGTCCAGCTGGGCGAAACCGTTGCCTACCGCAGCAGCGACCGCAACATCGTCACCACCGTGTCCGACAACCAGATTGACTTCAAACTGGCCAAAGACATTACTGTTGACAGCGTCACCGCAGGCGACAGCAAACTGAATTCAGACGGCCTCACCATCACAGGCGGCCCGAGTGTGACCAAGTCCGGCATCAATGCCGCCGGCAACAAGATCACCAACGTTGCCGCCGGTACCGATGACACCGACGCCGTCAACTACAGCCAACTGAAACAGCAAAGCGCCGCCGCCCGTACCGAGGTTGCAGCCGGTACCAACATCAAAGACGTGGTGAAAACGACCGGCGCCAACGGCCAAGACGTTTACACCGTCAACGCCAAAGGCACCACCGCGAGCGCAGGTTCCGACAAGTTGACCGTTACCGCCGCCGCTGCAGATGCGAACAACGTGACCGACTACAGCATCGACTTGGCTGATAGCACCAAAGACGACATCCAAAAAGGTGTGGATGCCAAAACCACCGTTGATACCAAAGGTCTGACCTTCAATGGCGACAGCGGCAGCACCAATGTCGAAAAACTCGGCTCCACCGTGACCGTTGCCGGCGACGACAACATCACCACCGAAGCCCAAGACGACACAGTGACCGTCAAGCTGAACAAAGACCTGGTGGTAGACAGCGTCAAAGCCGGCGATACCACCGTTAACAACGACGGTGTGAAAGTAGGCGACGATGTCGCATTGACCCAAGACGGCGTTAAAGCAGGTGATGTCAAACTGACCAAAGACGGATTGAACAACGCCGGTAACAAGATTACCAACGTAGCCGCCGGTACCGACGACACCGACGCCGTCAACTACGGTCAGCTGAAAGAGACCAACGCCAATGTGGCCAAAGGTCTGAACATTGCCGCCGACAACGGTAACGACGACAACGTCCAACTGGGCGAAACCGTTGCCTACCGCAGCAGCGACAAAAACATCGTCACCACCGTGTCCGACAACCAGATTGACTTCAAACTGGCCAAAGACATCACCGTCGACAGCGTCACCGCAGGCGACAGCAAACTGAATTCAGACGGCCTCACCATCACAGGCGGCCCGAGTGTGACCAAGTCCGGCATCAATGCCGCCGGCAACAAGATCACCAACGTTGCCGCCGGTACCGATGACACCGACGCCGTCAACTACAGCCAACTGAAACAGCAAAGCGCCGCCGCCCGTACCGAGGTTGCAGCCGGTACCAACATCAAAGACGTGGTGAAAACGACCGGCGCCAACGGCCAAGACGTTTACACCGTCAACGCCAAAGGCACGACTGCGAGCGCAGGTTCCGACAAAGTGACCGTCACTGCTTCAGCATCAGACGCGAACAACGTGACCGACTACAGCATCGACTTGGCGCAAGACACCAAAGACGACATCCAAAAAGGTGTGGACGCCAAAACCACCGTTGACACCAAAGGCCTGACCTTCAACGGCGACAGCGGCAGCACCAATGTCGAAAAACTCGGCTCCACCGTGACCGTTGCCGGCGACGACAACATCACCACCGAAGCCCAAGGCGATACCGTTACCGTCAAGCTGAACAAAGACCTGGTCGTAGACAGCGTCAAAGCCGGTGATACCACCGTTAACAACGACGGTGTGAAAGTCGCAGGCGGTCCTAGCCTGACCAAGTCCGGTATCGATGCCGCAGGCAACAAAGTGACCAACGTGGCCGACGGCGACCTCAATGCCAACAGCAAAGATGCTGTCAACGGCAGCCAACTGTTTGCGACCAACCAAAACGTCGCCAACAACGCCGCCAATATCGCCAAAGGCATCAACTTCGGCGGTACCACCGGCAGCAATAACTACGCATTGGGCGACACCATCAATGTCAAAGGCGACAGCAACATCATCAGCGAAACCGTAGCCGGTGGTGCACAGCTGAAACTGGCTGATGTGTTGAATGTCGGTCAAGCGGCTCCAGTGAGAATCGATGGCGATAAAGGCGAAGTCAGCGGCTTGAGCAATACGACTTTGGGCGGCAGCGACTTTGCCCAAGGCAAACGTGCGGCGACCGAAGAGCAGCTGAATGCGGCCCAAGATCAGTTGGTAAATGTATTGGGTGGCAATGCGGCCAATAATGGCGGCAATATCAGCATGACCGATATTGGCGGTACGGGTGAGAACAACATCCACGATGCAATCAAAGCTGTTAATGCAACTGCCAATCTGCCTTTGACTTTCGGCGGAGACAGCGGCAAAGACGTTGAACGCAAACCGGGTACGAAGCTGAATATTGTCGGCGGTCAAACCGATGCAGCCAAACTTTCAGACGGCAATATCGGCGTTGTAGCGAATGGCTCTGATAAGTTGGAAGTCAAATTGGCTAAAGACTTGGCAGTTGACAGCGTGAAAGCCGGCGATACCACAGTCAATACTGACGGCGTGAAAGTTGGCGATGTCAATCTGACTAAAGCCGGCTTGAACAACGGCGGTAACAAGATTACCAACGTTGCGGCCGGTACCGATGATACTGATGCGGTGAATGTTGCTCAGTTGAACAAAGCTGCGGCTGCGGCTAAGACTGAAGTCGTTCAAGGCGATAACATTGTTGTTACTCAGGATGTCGGCGCTAATGGCCAAACCATTTACAAAGTGGCGACCGATAAAAACCTGAAAGTCGACAGCGTTACCGCAGGCGATACCGTTATGAATAATGACGGTGTGAAAGTCGGCGATGATGTTGCATTGAACAAAGACGGCTTGAAAGCAGGCGATGTGAACCTGACCAAAGCTGGCTTGAACAATGGCGGCAACAAGATTACCAATGTTGCAGCCGGTACGGATGACACCGATGCAGTCAATGTGTCCCAGCTGAAACAAGCTGCCGCTGCGTCTAAGACTGAAGTCGTTCAAGGTAAGAACATCGTTGTCACTCAGAAAACAGGCGACAAGGGCCAAACTGTTTACGAGGTGGCAACCGATAAAGACTTGGATGTTGACAGCGTGAAAGCCGGCGATACCGCAGTCAATACTGATGGTGTCAAAGTTGGTGATGATGTTGCATTGAACAAAGACGGCTTGAAAGCAGGCAAAGTGAACTTGACGAAAGACGGCTTGGACAATGCGGGCAACAAAGTAACCAACGTAGCGGATGGCGACCTCAATGCGAACAGCAAAGACGCCGTCAACGGCAGCCAGTTGTACGCAACCAACCAAAACGTGGCCAACAATGCTGCGACGATCGCCAAAGGTATTAACTTCGGCGGTACGACCGGCAGCAACAACTACGCGTTGGGTTCTACTATCAACGTCAAAGGCGACAGCAACATCATCAGCGAAACCGTTGCCGGTGGCGCTCAGCTGAAGTTGGCTGACGAGATCAGCGTGAAGACCGTGAATGCCGATACCTTCAAAGCAGGCGATACTGTGATGAACAAAGACGGCGTGAAAGTTGGCGATAAAGTTGCGTTGAATAAAGATGGTCTGACCGCAGGCAATACCGTGGTCAACAACGACGGCGTAACCATCGCTGCACCGACTGAAAACAATCCGAACAACCAAGTCAAATTGTCTCCTGTCGGTCTGAACAACGGCGGCCAACGCATTACCAATGTGGCTCCGGGTAAAGACGGTACAGACGCGGCAAACGTGAACCAGTTGATTGGTTTGGGTACCGAGTTGCAGAACAACATCAACCAAGTAGGTAAGAAAGCCTACGCGGGTGTGGCCGGTGCGATTGCCCAAGGCTCGATTCCGCAAGTAACCCGTCCGGGTGCGACCGGTATCGGTGTCGGCAGCGGCTACTACGGCGGTCAGTCTGCCATGGCCATCGGCGTGTCTGCGATGAGCGACGGCGGCAACTGGATTGTCAAAGGCAACTTCTCGGCCAATACCGACGGTCATGTCGGTGTCGGTGCCGGTGCGCTGTATCAGTGGTAAGTTGGCAATGACAGGCAACTAGATTTGCTGCCTGAATAGGGAGGCCGTCTGAAATTTTAGGTTTCAGACGGCCTTTTTTTCTGAAAACACTTGAATTTGGGCTATCTGAAACGATATGCTTCATCTATTTACCGCATAACCCCGAAAGAGAAAAAATGAGCAAAACCGTCCATTATTTGAAAGACTACGCCGCGCCAGCGTACCGTATTCTGAAAACCGACCTGCATTTCGATATTTTAGAACCGCAAACCATCGTCAAATCCAGTCTGACCGTTCAACCTGAAAGAGCAGGGGAGCCGTTGGTATTGGATGGTTCGGCAAAACTGCTGTCTGTGAAAGTAAACGGCCAGGCTGTAGATTATGTGTTGGAAGACGAAAAACTGACGATTGCCGGCGTGCCGTCTGAAAACTTCACGTTGGAAGTGGAAACTGAAATACTGCCGGCTGAGAACAAATCTCTGATGGGTCTGTATGCTTCCGGCGGCAACCTGTTTACCCAATGCGAACCGGAAGGTTTCCGCAAAATTACCTTCTACATCGACCGTCCGGATGTCATGTCTAAATTTACCACCACGATCGTTGCAGACAAAAAACGCTATCCGGTGTTGCTGTCTAACGGCAATAAAATCGATGGCGGCGAGTTTTCAGACGGCCGTCATTGGGTGAAATGGGAAGACCCGTTTGCCAAGCCGAGCTATCTCTTTGCTTTGGTGGCAGGCGATTTAGCGGTAACGGAAGATTATTTTACGACCATGAGCGGCCGTAAGGTCAAAATCGAGTTCTACACTACTGAGACAGACAAACCTAAAGTCGGTTTTGCCGTGGAATCGTTGAAAAATGCGATGAAATGGGACGAAACGCGCTTCGGCTTGGAATACGACTTGGATATTTTCATGGTCGTTGCCGTGGGCGATTTCAATATGGGTGCGATGGAAAACAAAGGTTTGAATATTTTCAACACCAAGTTCGTGCTGGCCAACAGCCGTACCGCAACCGATACCGACTTTGAAGGCATTGAATCTGTGGTCGGCCACGAATATTTCCACAACTGGACGGGCAACCGCGTGACCTGCCGCGATTGGTTCCAATTGTCGCTGAAAGAAGGCTTGACCGTATTCCGTGATCAAGAGTTTTCCGGCGATCGAGCCAGCCGCGTGGTGCGCCGTATCGACAATGTCCGCATGCTGCGCTTGTTCCAATTCCCTGAAGATGCGGGTCCGACTGCGCATCCTGTCCGCCCGGCCAGCTATGAAGAGATGAACAACTTCTACACCATGACCGTCTATGAAAGGGGCGGAAGTCGTGCGCATGTATCACACCTTGCTCGGAGAAGAGGGCTTCCAAAAAGGCATGAAGCTGTATTTCCAACGCCACGACGGTCAGGCGGTAACCTGTGATGATTTCCGTGCCGCAATGGCAGACGCAAACGGCATCAATCTTGATCAGTTTGCTTTGTGGTACAGCCAAGCCGGTACGCCGGTTTTAGATGCTCAAGGCCGTCTGAAAGATGGTGCATTTGAATTGACCATCAAACAAACCATTCCTGCCACGCCCGATATGGCGGACAAACAGCCGATGATGATTCCGGTCAAAACCGGTTTGCTAAATGAAAAAGGCAAGGCGGTTGAGTTTGAATATCAAGGCAAACGGGTGAAAGAGGCGGTTTTGGTATTGACTGAAGCCGAGCAGACTTTTGTATTGGGCGGCGTCAATGAGCCGGTTATCCCGTCTCTGCTGCGTGATTTCTCTGCACCGGTTACCCTGAACTATCCATACAGCGAGCAAGAATTGGCCACTTTGCTGGCGGCAGATGAAAATGAGTTTGCACGCTGGGAAGCTGCTCAAACCTTGTACCATCGCGCCATTAACGCCAATCGTCAGGCATTGGCAGAAGGCCGTCCTTTGCCTGAACACAAAGCATTGATGGACGCTTTGGCTTTGGTGGTCTCCGGTGATTTCGACCCGGCATTCCGAGCCATTTTGCTGCAAATGCCGTCTGAAACCGATGTATGGGCGGAAGAAGAAAATATTGACCCAATTCAAGTTCATCAGGCGCGCGAAGCCTTGCTCAATGCCGTTGCCGTCAAGTTCCTGCCACAATGGCGCGAGCTGAACCGTCAGGCTGCCGAGCAAGAAAACCAAGCTGATGCCGCTGTTCGTTATGAATACAGCCCGGAATTGGCCGGCTGGCGTACCTTGCGCAATGCTTGCAGGGCATTTATCCTTCGTGCTGACGCAGCGCATATCGAACACGTTGCGGAAAATTACGAGGCAATGGCGCAAAATATGACCCACGAGTGGGGTATCTTATCCGCAATCAACAGCAATGAAAGCGAAATCCGCGATCGCTTGTTGACGCAATTTGCCGATAAATTCGCCGATGATGCCTTAGTAATGGACAAATACTTTGCCCTGATTGCTTCAAGCCGCCGCAAAGATACTTTACAGCAAGTTCAGACGGCCTTGAATCATCCTAAGTTCAGCATCGAAAACCCGAATAAGGCCCGTTCTTTGTTGATCAGCTTCAGCCGCAATATTCCGCATTTCCATGCAGAAGATGGTAGCGGCTACCGCTTTATAGCCGATAAAGTGATGGAAATCGACCGCTTTAACCCACAAGTTGCCGCCCGACTGGTGCAGGCTTTCAATATCTGCAACAAATTGGAAGCCAACCGCAAAGCCGTCATGATCAAAGAATTGCAACGCATCAATGCACAAGAAGGTTTGTCCAAAGATGTAGGCGAGATTGTCGGTAAGATTTTGAATGAAAAATAAAGCTTGTTTGTTGACCTTATTGTAATTTGGCAATAAGGATAGATAGACTAAAGGCCGTCTGAAACCAATTGGTTTCAGACGGCCTTATATATCAACGCTTAAATCAATTTTCGTTGAGGGTAGGGAATATGAATAAAAAAGAGCCTGTATAAAACAGGCTCTTTTTCATACTAACCCGAAGATTAGAATTTGTGACGCAGGCCAACCAAACCAGAGATGGTTTCAACTTTGTGAGGGCCAGACTCAGCACCACGCAACCAGCCGGCAGAAACCAAAGCAGTAGTGCGTTTAGAGAAGTCGTAGTCAGCACCAACGATGACTTGATCGTATTGAGTGCCTTTCAGTTTTTCACCATCAACTTTAGCTTTGAAGCCGTGAGCGTAAGAAACGCGAGGAGTTACGTTACCAGCGCGGTAAGCGGCAGTAGCCGCAACTTCAACAGTTTCAACACCTTTGCCATCCAAACCAGCAGCAGTGCCAAATACTACGTTAGAAGCGTTAACTGGAGAAGTTTTATCTTCACGCATTTTGGTAGTTACAACGCCGTTAGACTGAGCTTGAGCATAGTCACCCAAAGTCTCCCAGTTTTTAGCATATTGACCGGCTACAGACACGAACAGATTGTTAGCATCGTAACCAGCTACCAAACGTTGTACGTGACCGTCTTTAGTATCTACAGAGTTTTTACGGAAACCACCAGCGTATTGGCCGAAGAAACCAGAATTTTCATAGTTCAGGCCAGCGTAGTAAGTGTCATGAGAAGGATATTTGTGTTTGTATTTGTCATCAGAGTTCGCATTGTCGCGTGGAGTGTATTGTACGCTTGCGCTGAAGCCTGAGAATACAGGGCTGTCGTAACGTACAGAAACTGCACGTTCGTCAACACGGGTAAATACAGACATGTTCAAAGCGCCGTTGCTGCTTTCCCATTGGTCAACATTGTCGCTAGAGTCTTTAACAGTAGAGTTCAGTTTACCGGCACGAATTTTACCGAAGCCACCTTCCAAACCGATGAAGGATTCGCGAGAAGCCCACTCTTTGTCGCCACCGGCGATAGAAGTGTTTTGTTCAACTTGCCAGATGGCATTCAGGTTGTTACCCAAGTGTTCGTGGCCTTTGAAGCCGATACGTGAGCCGAAGTCAGCGATTTCGGTAGCAGTTTTAGAGCTTTTATCGTGACCCAGTTTAGCAGCAGTTTGTTCACCCAATTTACTTTGGATACTTCAACGCCAGCTTTAATTTGGCCGTACAGAGTTACGTCAGCCATAGCTGCAACAGGCAGAGCCGCCAGAGTCAGGGCAATCAGTGATTTTTTCATTGCTGTTTTCCTTTTTTAAGTGTGAAGAAACGAGTATTCGTTCTTCTTATTGCGATATCGTTCTCTTTCAACGATTCCATGACCATAATATAAAGGTTATGGCTTAGGAAAACAAATTTTCCTCTTGTTTTGAGTGATTTTTGCTGGGAAACGTTGTTTTTTACAGACAGGGTGGAAGTAGAAGGCGGTCGTTTATTTTGTAATGTGTTTTTCTAAAAGGGAATTTTAGGATGGCTATAAAATATGGGGGATATAAAATTTGGTTGTGAATATTGTTTATCGTGTTTTCAGACGGACTTGGTAATTGGAATTTATCGTGTATTGGGTTTGCAAATATATAAAAAACCTGCCTGATTGCTCGGGCAGGTCTTATTTGATTGAAAGACAGATTAGTTTTTATCTTGGTCAACCAGTTTGTTTTTGGCAATCCAAGGCATCATAGAACGCAGTTGAGCGCCGATTTTTTCAATTTGGTGATCAGCGGTCAGACGGCGGCGGGCTGTCATGCTGGCATAGTTGACGGCACCTTCTTGAATGAACATTTTAGCGTATTCGCCGGTTTGGATGCGTTTGAGGGCATTGCGCATGGCTTCGCGGGATTTGTCATTGATGACTTCGACGCCGGTCACGTATTCGCCGTACTCTGCATTGTTGGAAATGGAGTAGTTCATGTTGGCGATGCCGCCTTCGTAAATCAGGTCAACAATGAGCTTCATTTCGTGCAGGCATTCGAAGTAGGCCATTTCTGGGGCATAGCCTGCTTCGGTCAGGGTTTCGAAGCCGGTTTTGATCAATTCAACCACGCCGCCGCACAATACGGCTTGTTCGCCGAACAGGTCGGTTTCGGTTTCTTCGCGGAAGTTGGTTTCGATTACGCCGCCTTTGGTGCCGCCGTTGGCCGCGGCGTAAGACAGGGCGATGTCGCGTGCTTTGCCGCTTTTATCTTGGTAAACGGCGATCAGGGAAGGTACGCCGCCGCCTTTCAGGAACTCGCTGCGTACGGTGTGGCCTGGGCCTTTAGGGGCAACCATGATAACGTCGAGGTCGGCGCGGGGTACGATTTGGTTGTAGTGTACGTTGAAGCCGTGAGCGAATGCCAATACTGCGCCTTCTTTCAAGTTTGGCTCGATTTCGTTTTTGTATACGACAGGTTGGTTTTCGTCAGGCAACAGAATCATCACAACGTCGGCTGCTTTGGTTGCTTCGGCAACGGTGCGCACGTCGTGGCCGGCTGCTTCGGCTTTTTTCCAAGAGCCGCCTTGGCGCAGACCGATGACGACATTTACGCCGGAGTCTTTCAGGTTTGCTGCGTGTGCGTGACCTTGTGAGCCGTAACCGATGATGGCAACGGTTTTGCCTTTGATCAGAGAAAGGTCAGCGTCTTTATCGTAATAAACTTGCATTTTATTTCCTTAGTGTAAGAGGGTTCCGGACAATCCGGGTTGAGTTAAAAGTAATAGGGGTTAAGCGGGGACTTGGTTCATCAAGACGATTTCCAATGCTTCGGTTTTTCCTTCGATGGATTTGACGAAGTTTTGGAAATGTTCGCTGGCATTGTGTTCGTCAATAGCTGCTTGGGATTTCCAATTTTCTACGAATACGAAACGGTTGGGTTTGCCGATTTCTTGGTGCAGGTCGTAGCTGATGTTGCCTTCTTCTGCACGGCTGGCTTTGACCAATTCTTTAAATTGGGCAGCCAGAACCTCGGTGTATTCGGGTTTGACGGTAACTAATGCAACGATTTGGATGCTTGACATGTTTGTCTCCTGCTGTTTTCAGACGGCCTTGGTTGAAAGTAACAGGCCGTCTGAACGATACAGCGTTAAATTTTCAAAATACGCTCGCCGCGGCCGATGCCGGCTGCACCTGTACGTACGGTTTCCAAAATTTGAGCACGACCGACTGTTTCGAGGAAAGAGTCGAGTTTTTCGGTAGAACCTGTGATTTCGATGGTATAGCTGCGGTCTGTTACGTCAATAACGCTGCCGCGGTAGATTTCGGTCAATCGCAGGAATTCGTCGCGGTCTTTGCCGACGGCGCGGACTTTTACCAACATCAGTTCGCGTTCGACAAAACGGCTTTCGTTCAAGTCAACCACTTTGACAACTTCAATCAATTTGTTGAGTTGTTTGGTGATTTGCTCGATAACGTGCTCGTCGCCGTGGGTAACAATGGTCATACGGGACAAGGTTTTGTCTTCGGTTGGGGCCACGGCCAGGGAATCGATGTTGTAATCGCGTGCGGAGAATAAACCTACCACACGGCTCATCGCACCTGATTCGTTTTCCATCAGAATAGATAAGATATGTCGCATTTTTTTCTCCTTACGCTTTGCAATATCGCGCATATGCGGCGGCAGAACCATTTCATCCAAACCTTTGCCGTTGCCGACCATAGGCAGTACGTTTTGTTTCTTGTCTGTCAAAAAGTCGAGGAATACCAAACGGTCTTTTTGGTTTAATGCTTCCAACAGGGCGCCTTCGACGTCGGATTTTTTGTCCACACGGATGCCGATATGGCCGTAGGATTCGGCCAGTTTGACAAAGTCGGGCAATGAATCGAAATAGGTTTCCGATTCGCGGTTGCCATAATACAGCTCCTGCCATTGGCGAACCATACCCAAATAGCCATTGTTCAATGTAACGACATTGATGGGGACATTATATTGGAAGCAGGTGGACAGCTCTTGGATATTCATTTGAATAGAGCCCTCGCCTGTGATACAGAAGACGTCTTGTTCCGGAGCCGCCAGTTTGGCACCGAGGGCGTAAGGCAGGCCTACACCCATCGTACCCAAGCCGCCGGAATTGAGCCATTGGCGGGGACGCTCGAATGGATAATATTGAGCGGCAAACATTTGGTGTTGGCCAACGTCGGAAGTAATAATGGCTGAGTTTTTGGTAATTTCTGCCAGTTTTTGAACAACGTATTGTGGTTTAATGATTTCGCTGTCGTTTTCAAACCACAGGCAGTTGTGCGAACGCCATTCTTCGATGGTTTTCCACCATTTGTCCAATGAGTCGGCTGAAGGCGCAGTTTCTTGTTTGCCCCACAGATGAGTCATTTCAGTCAATACGTTTTTCACGTCGCCGACAATCGGAATGTCCACTTTAACGCGTTTGGCAATGCTGGACGGGTCGATGTCGATATGGATGATTTTTTTGGGTTTGTCCAAGAATTTTGACGGTACGGAAACCACGCGGTCGTCAAAGCGCGCACCGATTGCCAAAACGACGTCTGCATTTTGCATCGCTAAATTGGCCTCGTAAGTGCCATGCATGCCCAACATACCCAAGAATTGGCGGTCGCTGGAAGGGTATGCGCCCAAACCCATCAATGTGCCGGTACAGGGTACGCCGGTCATGCGGACAAATTGGGTCAGTTCATCGGAGGCGTTGCCCAATACCACGCCGCCGCCGAAGTAAACGATGGGGCGTTTGGCAGAAGCCAGCATTTGTACGGCTTTTTTGATTTGGCCGATGTGGCCTTGTACAACCGGTTGGTAGGAGCGGATGAAGATGTCTTCTTGCGGATAGCTGAATTTGGCCATCGCTTGGGTTACGTCTTTAGGAATATCGACGACAACGGGGCCCGGACGGCCGCTGGCGGCAATTTGGAAGGCTTTTTTAATCGTATCAGCCAGCTCGCCAATATTGGTAACCAAAAAGTTGTGTTTAACACAAGGGCGGGTAATGCCGACCGTATCCACTTCTTGGAACGCATCTGTACCGATGAGGGAATTGCCCACTTGGCCGCTGATGACGACCAGGGGGATGGAATCGCTGTACGCAGTGGCAATACCGGTCAATGCGTTGGTTACGCCCGGACCGGAAGTTACCAAGGCCACACCGACTTTGCCGCTGACGCGGGCATAGGCATCTGCCGCATGTACGGCTGCCTGCTCATGGCGGGTCAGAATGTGCTTGAATTTGTTGAGTTGGAAAATGGCATCGTAGATTTCGATAACCGCACCACCGGGATAGCCGAATACGTATTCAACACCTTCGGCTTTGAGACTTTGCACGACGATTTGTGCGCCTGATAATTGCATATTGACCTCTTTTATGCGGTTTCTAACCAATAGGAACAATCCGCCTCACCACAGCACCTGTAATGCAATTCCGCCAAGCAGCGATTTAGGGTACGCGCATTGAGGGAATACGGCGACAGTCAGACTGTCCAAACAATTGGAAAGGAACACAGAGTTTGTGAAAAAGAGTAGAAAAGATAACGCAAACCGACTGTTCAATCAAGATAAAATCTTTCATCTTTTAACATTTGAAACAGGAAAATAGATTGAAGGTTGATTTTAAAGAAATAAAAAAACAGTTTTATTGATCTTGGTGTGGATGGATTGTTGACAGTTTGAGTAAGGAGAAGGTTTTTGCAAATGAAGAATAGCAAAAAACCTCTTGACTGAATCAAGAGGTTTTTTAAATTTGGTGCCCAGGGTCGGACTCGAACCGACACACCTTGCGGCGGGGGATTTTGAGTCCCCTGCGTCTACCAATTTCGCCACCTGGGCTAGCGAAGAAGTCGTCATTATAGCGAGTTCTCGAATCTTGTAAAGCGGTATTTGAAAAAAAATTGAATTATTTTTATATTTATTTGATTTTTAATGAATTAAACTTTTTGAGTTTAATGCCTGTCCAAATGGAAGGCAGGTTTTTAAAACAAAAAAACGGTATTTATCTACAAAAGGGCTACTTTTAATGTGTCAAACGCGTTAATATGAAGATGTTTTGTTTTTAGACTGGCCGGGTGGTTGTTTGGCCTTATTTATTTGAAACGGTTTTGGAGAAAATTTATGCTTTCCGTTACACGAACTTTCTTACTCAGTGCTATTGCGTTGGCCACCCTGGCTGCTTGTCAGCCTAAAGAGGAAGCCAAAGAGGCTTCTTCGGCGCCTGCCGCTTCTGCCGCACCGGCCGCTTCCGGTGAATCTACTGCCAAAGCGCAAGCGCGTGGTACCGATATGCGCAAAGAAGACATTGGCGGCGATTTACATTGACCGATGGCGACGGCAAACCTTTCAGCCTGAGCGATTTGAAAGGCAAAGTGGTTATCCTGTCTTTCGGTTATACCCACTGTCCTGACGTGTGCCCGACCGAGTTGCTGACTTACAGCGACACTTTGAAACAATTGGGCGATCAGGCTAAAGACGTGAAAGTGGTATTCGTCAGCATCGACCCTGAGCGCGATACGCCTGAAGTAATCGGTAAATACGCCAAACAGTTCAACCCCGATTTTATCGGCCTGACGGCCACCGGCGATCAAAGCCTGCCAGTCATCAAGCAGCAATACCGCGTGGTATCGGCTAAAGTGAACCAAAAAGAAGACAGCGAAAACTATTTGGTCGACCACTCTTCAGGTGCATATTTGATTGATAAAAACGGTGAAGTGGCGATTTTCTCGCCTTACGGCAGCGAGCCTGAAACGATTGCAGCCGATGTGAAAACTTTATTGTAAAACCGTAGTTGAGGCCGTCTGAAATGGGTTGTGGATTTCAGACGGCCTTCTTGCTTTTGATACTGCAAAGGAAAAGAAAAAATGACCGACACACTTTTAACGATTGCTTTATCCAAAGGACGGATTTTTGAGGAAACCCTGCCGCTGTTGGCCGCCGCCGGTATTGTGCCTGCGGAAGAGCCGGAAAAATCGCGCAAACTGATTATTGGTACCAATCATGACAACATCCGTTTGGTGATTGTGCGCGCGACCGATGTGCCGACTTATGTGCAATATGGTGCGGCGGACTTCGGCATTGCCGGTAAGGACGTGCTGATCGAGCATGGCGGAGACGGTTTGTATCAACCTTTGGATTTGCACATCGCCTCATGCCGCATGATGGTTGCGGTTAAAAAAAAGGTTTTGATTATGCCGCCGCTTCCCAACCCGGCAGCCGCTTGCGGATTGCCACCAAATATCCCGACATCGCCGCTGAACATTTTGCCGGCAAGGGTGTGCATGTTGACATCATCAAACTGTACGGCTCGATGGAGCTTGCGCCTTTGGTCGGTTTGAGCGACGCGATTGTTGATTTGGTTTCCAGCGGCAATACGTTGAAGGCCAATGGTTTGGAAGCTGTAGAACATGTGGCTGATATTTCCAGCCGCTTGGTGGTCAACAAGGCGGCATTGAAAACCAAATATGCGCTGTTGAATCCGATTATTCAAGCATTTGAAAATGCTGCTAAGGCCGTCTGAAAAGTTTTTGGTAAAACCTGTTTGCCAACCCAGTTTGAAAGCCCTGTCATGATGCAAAGTAAACCGACACTCGATACGATTCTTTCCCATCGCTCCATCCGCAGGTTTACTTCCGAACAGATTACCGATGAAATCCTCGATACGCTGGTGCGCGCCGGGCAGCAGGCTTCGACTTCCAACAACCTGCAATGCGTTTCCATCATCCGCGTATCCGACCTTGCGCTGAGGCAGGGGATACATGAAGCGGCAGGAAGCGCACCTTATATTGTCCATTGTGCGGAATTTTTACTATTTTGCATCGATTTTTCCAAACACAAGGCGATGTTTCCCGAGGCGCAAATTGATTGGGCGGAAGCCACCCTGATTGGCGCGGTCGATGCAGGCATTATGGCGCAAAACGTCTTGCTAGCCGCCGAATCGCTTGGGCTGGGCGGCGTGTATATTGGTGCATTGCGCAATAATGCGCAAAAAGTGTCGGACGTATTGAACCTGCCGGATTATTGCGTGCCTTTGGTGGGGCTCTGCCTCGGTTATCCCGACCAAGACCCGCCGTTCAAACCGCGCCTGCCGAAGGAAATGGTGTACGCCGAAAACGCCTGTCCAAGCCTGAATGCCGATGCGGTTGAAACCTATAATCAGGCAGTAGCGGATTATTATGAGTTACGCAAGGGCAGCCCGATACCTTGGAAGGAATCGCTGGCTAAAACCTTGGGCAATCCCGTGCGGCCGCATATGTTGGCGTTTGCAGAAAAAAGGTTTTTTGAAAAAATGAAAAGATAATGTTCAGACGGCCTGTGTGTGGCTGAGGCCGTCTGAAAACAATAGGAACGAAACAAGGAAGAGAGCAAACCATGAAGAAACTCGACACTCAATCCCCTGATTTTCAAGCCGAACTCAAAGCGTTACTTGCTTTTGAAACCGCGCAAAATCCTGAAATCGACCGTATTGTTGCCGATATCTGCGCCGATGTTCAAAAACGCGGCGATGCGGCGCTGATTGAATACACCAACCGCTTTGACGGTACATCCGCTCAAACCATCGATGATTTAATCCTGACGCAAGACGATTTGCAGTCGGCGTTTGAGCGTTTGCCTGAAAACATTCAGACGGCCTTGAAAACGGCCGCGAGACGGGTGGAAAGCTACCATAAACACCAAAAAATGGAGTCGTGGACTTACGAAGACGAAGACGGCACGCTTTTGGGCCAACAGATTACGCCGCTTGACCGCGTCGGCATTTACGTCCCCGGCGGCAAAGCGGCGTATCCGAGTTCCGTCATCATGAACGCCATGCCTGCCCACGTTGCCGGTGTGAAAGAAATCATCATGGTCGTTCCCACTCCGAAAGGCGAGCGCAACGATATTGTGTTGGCGGCTGCTTTTGTGGCCGGTGTGACCAAAGTGTTTACGGTCGGCGGCGCGCAGGCGGTTGCAGCTTTGGCCTATGGTACGGAATCGGTGCCTCAAGTCGATAAGATTACCGGTCCGGGCAATGCTTTTGTCGCTGCGGCCAAGCGACGCGTGTTCGGCGTGGTTGGTATTGATATGGTGGCAGGGCCGTCTGAAATTTTGGTGATTGCCGATGGCACGACGCCTGTCGATTGGGTGGCGATGGATTTGTTCAGTCAGGCGGAACACGATGAAATTGCACAAGCGATTTTGATCGGTACTTCCCAAGCGTATTTGGACGAAGTTCAGACGGCCATGAACCGCTTGATCGAAACTATGCCGCGCCGGGCGATTATTGAAGCTTCATTGGGCAACCGCGGCGCAATGATTTTGGCTAAAGACTTGGACGAAGCCTGCGAAATCGCCAACTATATTTCTCCCGAACACTTGGAACTGTCGGTTGAGAATCCGCAAGAGTGGGCGAAAAAAATCCGCCATGCCGGCGCGATTTTCATGGGACGCTATACCAGTGAAAGCCTGGGCGATTATTGCGCAGGTCCCAACCACGTTTTACCGACCAGCCGCACAGCGCGTTTCTCTTCTCCTTTGGGAACATATGATTTCCAAAAACGCTCCAGTCTGATTCAGGTTTCAGAACAAGGCGCGCAGAAGTTGGGTAAAACCGCCAGCGTGTTGGCGCATGGCGAAAGCTTGACTGCGCACGCCAGAGCGGCTGAGTTCCGTTTGAAAGACTGAGTGAAACGTTGGTTAAAGTCGTAAGAAATCAAAAAAAGGGCATCTAAACAGATGCCCTTTTTATTGTGATGAAGGTTTGGCCGAGAAGGCATCAGGCCGTCTGAAAACAGGTTTAACGGTTTCAGCCAGTCATTACGCATTTGTGCGGCTTCTTCAAAATAGCGGTAAAGCTCGGTTTTGTTGCCGTCTGAAAGGAGTTGTTCCAATTTGGATAATTGTTCTTTCAAATTGCCGGTCAGTTTGAGCAGGGCAGGGCGGTTGGCCATGCAGATGTCTGTCCAAACGGCAGGATGGCTGGAAGCAATGCGGGTAAAGTCGCGAAAGCCGGTGGCGGCATAGGGGAGATAGTCTTTGCCGTGCGGATGGTCGAACAAAGCGTGGACATAGGCAAAGGCGGTCAAGTGCGGCAAGTGGGAAACGGCGGCAAAAATATTGTCGTGTTCTTCGGCGCTCATGGTGAAAATCTGTGAACCAACCGCCTGCCACAGGCTTTTCAGCCGTCTCAGGCCGTCTGAAGCTTCTTGGCCGTGTAGCGTAATGATAAGGCGGCTGTTTTGAAACAAACCGCAACGCGCGGATTTTGCGCCGCTTTGATCCGAACCGGCAATTGGGTGGGCGGCAAAACATTGCGGCAGGCGCTCGGACAAGTGGGTGCGGAAGGCATCGAGTGCCGATTGTTTGGTGCTGCCGACATCGGAAACGCAGGCCGTTTCTTTTAAGAAAGGCTTGATGTCGCGGCATACGTCAGGCAGGACGGAGACCGGCGTGGCAATCAAAACCAAATCGGCATGGCCGATGCTTTCGGCGCAAATATTCGGGTAGGCATGGTCGATGATGCCGCAGTCGAGCGCGTAATTGAGGTTGTCGGCATTGGTGTCGATGCCGGTAACGCTTTGCACCAGCCCCAAGCGTTTGAGGTCGAGCATGAACGAACCGCCGATTAAACCGACGCCGATAAGGGTGATATGGGGGAAAAAGGCGGAAGTGTTCATGGTTTGAATCCGGTTTTAAATGGAAAAGCTTATTTTAATCTGTCATCGAGGCCGTCTGAAAGATGAAATCAAGGTTTCAGACGGCCTTTTTTAGGGTCGATTTTTCATGATTTAGGCATAGAAAAATCCGTTTAGTAGGATCATGTAACCGATTATCAGATTTTCATACACTAAAATAATCATCTGAATTAGTATAACGTCTTAAAGTAAGTAATTGGTATCTTAAAGTAAATTATTACATCATATTTTATTCTGATTGGTATCGGATAAAATAATTCACTCAGAAAGAAGGAATTTATGAGTTTTTCACAAACCGAATTAGTCAATGCAATGCATTTGCTTTCTACCCGCCTGCCTCAATTTCCCGAGCAGCAAAACCAAGTATCCCGTATGTTGCGCATTGTAACCGAACGTTTGAGCAGCCATTTGAATGAAAACCTGAAAGCGTTCGGCATCAATGAAAACCTGTGGTTTTCCCTGATGGCGGTTTACGTCAGCCCAAACAGCGAAATCCTGCCTTCGCGCTTGAGCGATCTGATGGACTTGACGCGCACCAGTGCAACACGCCTGTCGGACGACATGGTTGAGCGCGGCTGGGTAGAGCGTTATATCAATCAGAAAGACCGTCGTCAGATTGTGCTAAAATTGACCCCTTCGGGTGAGACCTTCATCCACGAAGTATGGCCGCAAATTGCCCGTCAGAGCGGCCAGGCGTGGGAAGATTTCACGAAAGAGGATTATGATACGCTGCAACATCTGTTGGGTAAACTGTTGAACCGTTTGGGCAATTGACAACAGACGGCCTGATGGTCTGCGGCAGGCACACATAAACGGAGTCTGTATGAAATTAGGTTTGGTCAAATCAAGCGTATGCGTTGTCGCTGTTTCGCTGTTGGCGGCATGTGCGCCTTTCGGCAAACAGTCGCCTTTGGATGAGACAACAGCCTATCCGCTGCCTCAAGGCCAATCTGCCGCTGCTGCCCAAGACGGCTGGTGGATGAAGCTGAAAGATAAAAAATTAAACAATTTGATTGCTTCCGCCATTCAGACATCTACCAATCTGCGTGTCGTCAAAGCAAGGTTTGAGCAGGCTCAGGCGCAGCTGGGAGTTGTAGGGGCTGCAAACAAACCGCAAGTCGGCTTGGGCGTTACAGGTCTGGGTGCTTATGTTTCACCCAAACCTCAAGCCGGTATGGTCGATACCGACCATACATTGGTTTTGGCGAACGCAGCCTTGCAAGGCAGCTTGGTTTTTGACTTTTGGGGTAAAAACCGAGAGCAGATTCAAGCCGTTTTGGGAAAAAGCCGGGCTGCGGTTTATGAGGCGCAGCACATCCGCACCGAGCTGGCTCACGCCGTTGCCGCCCAATATTTTGCGTGGCAGATGGCGACAGAACAACTGGCGCTGCTGGATACGCGCATAGAGTTGGCGGATAAAGCATTGAAACTGATGCAACAACGCGTTAAAGCGCAGCTGGCTCCTGCCGATGCATTGCACGCTCTGGAAATGGCGCAACAACAATTGCAGCTTGAAAAATCGGCATGGACTCAGAAAAACGAGAAAATCCGCAACAGTCTGGCAGTGTTGACCGGCCGTGTACCGGGTGCATTAAATGGACAGGTTCCGGAAAAAATGGCCGCTGTGCCGTCATTGCCGGTTAGCCGTATTGAAGCGGACTTGCTGGCGGCCCGCCCCGATATCGCGGCACAAAAAGCCTTGCTTGAAGAGAAATGGTATATCGTCAAATCAACCGAAGCAGAATTTTATCCGAATATTGAGTTGAAAGTTTTGGCAGGCATGACGCATATTGATGCGTTCAATCTGATTCGCGGACGGACATCCGGTATGTTGGGCATCGTTCCGGCTTTGAATCTGCCATTGTTCACCTCCGGCGCGCTGCAGTCCAAATTGGCGGGCAAACGCGCCCAATATAACGAGCAGGTTGCCGTGTACGACCAAACTGTTTTGAACGCCATGCGTGCGGCGGCAGATGCCGTCGTGGACTATCAAAGCCTGAAAAGCCGACAAGATACTTGGAGCAAGATGGTCAATATTGCAGATAAATCTGTGCAAAATGCGAAAGGACGTGTTCGTGCAGGCTTGGATAACGGCTTGACCGCCTTGCAAAAACAAGACGAAGCGGCGCGTACGAAAATGTCGGCAGTCCAATACCATGCAGAATATCTGACAGCTTGGAGTAACCTCAATGCCCAGTTGGGCGGAGGCTTTAAATTAAATAAGAAATAAACGTTTGATTAAAACGGTAGGCCGTCTGAAAGTGATTTCAGACGGCCTTTTGCTTACCTTATTTACATTTGCTACCGGAAGAAATTATTGTAATGAATAGAGTGTAACTATAAAATATGACCCTTTAGCGCGTTAAACGCGCGTATTGGGGGCTGATGGTATAAGTCAGCTACCCGACAAGACAATAATATCGTTATCACATGTGCAGAATTTAAAGTTGGGACTTATGGATACTCAATCAGAAAAAAATAATGTCCAAAATGAAACGGAAGTAGCCGCTTCCGGCGCTAAAACGCATCGCAAACGCAATTTAGTTATCGTTACACTCCTATTCCTTATTGCGGCAGCAGGAGTCGCTTTGGCGTATTTCCTGTTTTGGCAGCATGAAGAAGAAACGGAAGATGCTTATGTGGCCGGTCATTTGGTGATGATTACCCCGCAGGTGAACGGCACGGTGCGCAAAGTCATGTATGACGATACCGATGTCGTGAAAAAAGGCGATGTTTTGGTGGCTTTGGACGACAGCGATTTTCAGCTGGCATACGATCGCGCACAAAATGAATTGATTCAGGCCATCCGTCAAAACAAGCAGCAAACTGCGGTCAATTCAAAAGCCAAAGCGCAAGTATTGTTGCGTAAAGCCGATCTGGCCCGTGCGCAAGCCGATTTGCGCCGCCGCGAATCTTTGGCGGGTACGGAAGCGGTTTCCGGCGAAGAACTCAGCCATGCCCGCGCCGCTGTGGTTCAGGCTCAGGCTGCATTGAAAGCGGTTGAGGCGGAAGAAGTTTCTGCTCAGGCAGTATTGGGCAGCAATATTCCGCTGCGCCAACAACCGGCGGTTCAGACGGCCATCAGTCACATCAAAGACGCTTGGCTGAATCTGCAACGTACGCAAATCCGTTCGCCAATCAGTGGCCAAATTGCCAAACGCAATGTCCAAGTCGGCCAACGTATCGCGCAAGGTACGCCGATGATGGCCGTTGTGCCTCTGTCTGAATTGTGGGTGGATGCCAACTTTAAAGAATCGCAACTGCGTAAAATGAAAATCGGCCAGCCTGTTGAAATGACAGCCGATTTGTACGGTAGCAAAGTGGTTTACCATGGCAAGGTAATGGGCTTGTCTGCCGGTACGGGCAGTGCGTTCTCATTGCTGCCGGCGCAAAATGCAACGGGCAACTGGATTAAAGTCGTGCAACGCGTGCCGGTGCGCATCAGTTTGGATGCCAAAGAATTGCAAAAAAATCCGCTCCGTGTCGGTTTGTCGATGACTGTTAAAGTCGATGTTGCCGAGAAGGGCAGCGGTAAAGCCATGACTGCCGAAGCAGAACGAAATACTGCGCTGCCGGAAACGGAAAGTGTGGATTGGAAAGCCGCCGATGCTTTAGTCGATAAAATCTTCGAGCAATACGCAAAATAATCTTTTCAGACGGCCTGGGTCTTTTATTGAAGGCTCAGGCCGTCTGAAATATTGATTCTCTTCAATCGACCGCTTTGGTGGTTGTCTTATAGTTTAAATATGAATTATCCGCCGTTACAAGGGTTTAAGCTGGTGTTGGCAACTTTGGCGCTCAGCTTGGCCGTATTTATGGAAGTCTTGGACAGCACCATCGCCAACGTCGCCGTGCCTGTTATTGCAGGGGATTTAGGCGCGGCTACCACGCAGGGGACTTGGGTGATTACCTCATTTGCCGTAGCCAATGCCATTTCCGTCCCTCTGACCGGCTTTTTGGCCAAGCGGTTTGGCGAGGTTAAAATCTTTATTGCTGCCGTGATTGGTTTTGTCGTAACGTCATGGCTGTGCGGTATGGCGCATAATCTTCAAGCCTTGGTTTTTTTCCGGGTATTGCAAGGCTTTATCGCCGGGCCTTTGATTCCCTTGTCCCAAAGTCTTCTGATGGCTTCCTATCCGCCTGAAAAACGAACATTGGCATTGGCTTTGTGGGCGATGACTGTCGTTGTTGCCCCTGTATTGGGACCGATTCTAGGCGGTTGGATTTCGGACAACTGGCATTGGGGATGGATTTTCTTTATCAATATCCCAATCGGGGTTTTATCCGCTTCCATCGCTTGGAAACAGCTTAGACACAGGGAAACCGAAATCATTAGGGCGCCGATTGATTACGTCGGGCTGGTGTTGATGATTGTCGGTATCGGCGCATTGCAAATGATGCTTGATAGAGGCAAAGAGTTGGATTGGTTTGCCTCGGGAGAGATTATCGTTTTGGGCGTTACCGCTTTGGTGTTTCTGACCTATTTTATTGTTTGGGAGCTGGGCGAGAAATACCCGATTGTTGATTTGTCATTGTTTAAAAATAGAAACTTCACGATAGGCGTTGTTGCGACATCCTTGGGCTTTATGGTCTATATGGGCACATTGACCCTGCTGCCTTTGGTGTTGCAATCAAATCTCGGCTATACCGCTACTTGGGCCGGTTTGGCTGCTGCGCCGGTGGGTTTTTTGCCGATTATTCTATCGCCGATTATCGGTAAGTTTGGTAATCGCGTCGATATGCGCCTGTTTGTCAGTGCCAGCTTCTTGGTGTTTGCCTACACATTCCATTGGCGAACCGATTTCTATGCCGGTATGGATATGAGCAACGTCGTTTGGCCGCAATTTTGGCAGGGTTTAGGCGTAGCCATGTTCTTCCTGCCTTTGACCAGTATCACGCTGTCGCATATGAAAGGCAACCAAATTGCCTCGGCCAGTAGCCTGTCTAACTTCTTGCGTGTCTTTATGGGCGGTGTCGGAGTATCCGTTGTCAGCACCATGTGGGAACGGCGCGAAGCTTTGCACCATACTCAGCTGACCGAACATATTAATTCATTGTCCTCAATCAGCAACCAATCTATTCAAGGCATGATGGCCAATGGCCTGAGCAAAGAGCAAGCCCTGGCTGCGATAAATAGTACCATTTCCCAGCAAGGCTTTATTATTGGCTCAAATGAAATCTTCTTGGCAGGCAGCATCATATTCATCAGCATGATCCCCATTATTTGGCTGGCAAGGCCGCCATTTAACGGTTCCAGTGGGGGAGGACATTAGATAAAAGGCCATCTGAATTTCAGACGGCCTTTTATCTATATATTATTTAAGACTCAATAACAGATCTCTAAATGCATTCGGATCTTTAATAAATGTCATTTCACCTGATTGAGGAAAATGGAAATCCAGTAGGCGGGATACCCAGAAACGGATACATCCGGCTCTTTGTGCAGTAGGGAAATATGCACGTTCTTCATCAGATAAAGGACGCACGCTTTCATAGCCATGGATAAAAGCATCATAAAGAGCAGGGTCTAATTTATTATCGGCTGTCCGCGCCCAGTCGTTAACTGCAATGGCCAAGTCGTACATGAAATTACCATTGCACGCATAATAGAAATCGATAAAGCCGGAAACTTCATCTCCATTAAGCAGTACGTTGTCTTTAAATAAATCGGCATGGATAATACCGGAAGGCAAATGTTCTCCAAGATTTTCATCTAAAGCAGCAATTTCAGCTTGAAGCAGTTTGGCATCTTCGCTATCTAAACCGGGAGTAACTGAGTGCAGGCATCATGCCACCAGCCATCATAACGGGGATTTTTCATTTTTAAAGGAAAATCTTGGCCGGCTAAATGCATTTTGGCCAACATCGCGCCAGTGTGGAAACATTGTGCCTCAGTCGGCCAGCCGGTATCGGAGCCATTCAAACAAGTTACCAAGCAAGCAGGTTTTCCGGCTAAAATAGAATGCAGTCCACCGTCTTTACGAGCAATCGGAGCGGCGCAGGCAACGCCATTTTGGCTCAAGTGTTGGTTTAGCTCTAAAAAGAAAGGCAGTTCCTCTGATTTTAAAACCTCAAAAACGGTCAGCACATAACGACCGGTTGAAGTAGTCAGAAAATAATTACTGTTAGTAATTCCTTGCGCAATCCCCTGCAAAGAGACAAAATCTCCCAAATCATATTGCAGCAAGAAATCGCGCATTTGAGCGTCGGAAACACTGGTATAGACAGACATAGAAAACTCGAAGCTGAAATAAAAATCAAAGAAACATCATACCAAAAAACAAGCGTCAACAATATAAATTAAAGCATAGGTTAAATTCAAAAGGCCGTCTGAAACCAAAATTTCAGACGGCCTTAGTATTGAATCGGGTTGAATATAGGACGCGAATAGGGAAGATTTGAGGTGTTTTTAGAAAAATAAAAATCCTGTTAAAACAGGGGAGTGATTAAATTTTCGAAAATAATTTTGCGAAAGGTGTTGACTGGTTTTGCTGGGAGGCGTATAGTTCGGTTCTTCGCTGCTGACGCGGTGAAGAAAACGAAGTAGACAGTATAACACAGTTGGTTGAAATTTTCGATAATTTTAGTTGACTTTTGAAAATCGTACTGTATAATTCGATTCGCTCTTTAAAAAACAGATTACCGATAAGTGTGAGTGCATTAGGCCTCACACTGTTTGAAAGACAGACAAGATGATGTTTTAGACATTGTCCTGTCGGTTTCTTTGAAGCAGACCAGAAGTTATAAGTTAGAGATTGAACATAAGAGTTTGATCCTGGCTCAGATTGAACGCTGGCGGCATGCTTTACACATGCAAGTCGGACGGCAGCACAGAGAAGCTTGCTTCTTGGGTGGCGAGTGGCGAACGGGTGAGTAACATATCGGAACGTACCGAGTAATGGGGGATAACTAATCGAAAGATTAGCTAATACCGCATATTCTCTGAGGAGGAAAGCAGGGGACCTTCGGGCCTTGCGTTATTCGAGCGGCCGATATCTGATTAGCTAGTTGGTGGGGTAAAGGCCTACCAAGGCGACGATCAGTAGCGGGTCTGAGAGGATGATCCGCCACACTGGGACTGAGACACGGCCCAGACTCCTACGGGAGGCAGCAGTGGGGAATTTTGGACAATGGGCGCAAGCCTGATCCAGCCATGCCGCGTGTCTGAAGAAGGCCTTCGGGTTGTAAAGGACTTTTGTCAGGGAAGAAAAGGCTGTCGCTAATACCGACAGTTGATGACGGTACCTGAAGAATAAGCACCGGCTAACTACGTGCCAGCAGCCGCGGTAATACGTAGGGTGCGAGCGTTAATCGGAATTACTGGGCGTAAAGCGAGCGCAGACGGTTACTTAAGCAGGATGTGAAATCCCCGGGCTTAACCTGGGAACTGCGTTCTGAACTGGGTGACTAGAGTGTGTCAGAGGGAGGTAGAATTCCACGTGTAGCAGTGAAATGCGTAGAGATGTGGAGGAATACCGATGGCGAAGGCAGCCTCCTGGGATGACACTGACGTTCATGCTCGAAAGCGTGGGTAGCAAACAGGATTAGATACCCTGGTAGTCCACGCCCTAAACGATGTCAATTAGCTGTTGGGCAACTTGATTGCTTAGTAGCGTAGCTAACGCGTGAAATTGACCGCCTGGGGAGTACGGTCGCAAGATTAAAACTCAAAGGAATTGACGGGGACCCGCACAAGCGGTGGATGATGTGGATTAATTCGATGCAACGCGAAGAACCTTACCTGGTCTTGACATGTACGGAATCCTCCAGAGACGGAGGAGTGCCTTCGGGAGCTGTAACACAGGTGCTGCATGGCTGTCGTCAGCTCGTGTCGTGAGATGTTGGGTTAAGTCCCGCAACGAGCGCAACCCTTGTCATTAGTTGCCATCATTAAGTTGGGCACTCTAATGAGACTGCCGGTGACAAGCCGGAGGAAGGTGGGGATGACGTCAAGTCCTCATGGCCCTTATGACCAGGGCTTCACACGTCATACAATGGTCGGTACAGAGGGTAGCCAAGCCGCGAGGCGGAGCCAATCTCACAAAACCGATCGTAGTCCGGATTGCACTCTGCAACTCGAGTGCATGAAGTCGGAATCGCTAGTAATCGCAGGTCAGCATACTGCGGTGAATACGTTCCCGGGTCTTGTACACACCGCCCGTCACACCATGGGAGTGGGGGATACCAGAAGTAGGTAGGGTAACCGCAAGGAGCCCGCTTACCACGGTATGCTTCATGACTGGGGTGAAGTCGTAACAAGGTAGCCGTAGGGGAACCTGCGGCTGGATCACCTCCTTTCTAGAGAAAGAAGAGGTCTGATGCATTCACACTTATCGGTAAACTGTAAAAGATGCGGAAGAGAAAAGCTTGAGTGAAGACAAGATTCGCTTAAGAAGAGAATCCGGGTTTGTAGCTCAGCTGGTTAGAACACACGCTTGATAAGCGTGGGGTCGGAGGTTCAAGTCCTCCCAGACCCACCAAGAACGGGGGCATAGCTCAGTTGGTAGAGCACCTGCTTTGCAAGCAGGGGGTCATCGGTTCGATCCCGTTTGCCTCCACCAAGCACTTTACAAATCAAAGGAAGCCTGCTATACTTAGCAGCTTATTTTTGATTTGCGAAGTGAAAATATCGACGCATCGATCTTTAACAAATTGGAAAGCCGAAATCAACAAACAAAAGACAATGCGTTTGTTTTTGATTTTTTATTCTTTGCAAAGGATAAAGAATCTCTCGCAAGAGAAAAGAAAACAAACACAGTATTTGGGTGATGATTGTATCGACTTAATCCTGAAACACAAAAGGCAGGGTTAAGACACAACAAGCAGTAAGCTTTATCAAAGTAGGAATTTCAAGTTTACTTCCCTAGTCAACGGGTAGGTAAACGAAGTCAGAGAGGTTCTTGAAATGATAGAGTCAAGTGAATAAGTGCATCAGGTGGATGCCTTGGCGATGATAGGCGACGAAGGACGTATAAGCCTGCGAAAAGCGCGGGGGAGCTGGCAATAAAGCTATGATCCCGCGGTGTCCGAATGGGGAAACCCACCTCTTAGGAGGTATCCTTATCTGAATACATAGGATAAGCGAAGTGAACCCGGAGAACTGAACCATCTAAGTACCCGGAGGAAAAGAAATCAACCGAGATTCCGCAAGTAGTGGCGAGCGAACGCGGAGGAGCCTGTACGTGATAACTGTCGAGATAGAAGAACAAGCTGGGAAGCTTGACCATAGTGGGTGATAGTCCCGTATTCGAAATCTCAACAGTGGTACTAAGCGTACGAAAAGTAGGGCGGGACACGTGAAATCCTGTCTGAATATGGGGGGACCATCCTCCAAGGCTAAATACTCATCATCGACCGATAGTGAACCAGTACCGTGAGGGAAAGGCGAAAAGAACCCCGGGAGGGGAGTGAAATAGAACCTGAAACCTGATGCATACAAACAGTGGGAGCACCCTTGTGGTGTGACTGCGTACCTTTTGTATAATGGGTCAACGACTTACATTCAGTAGCGAGCTTAACCGAATAGGGGAGGCGTAGGGAAACCGAGTCTTAATAGGGCGAATAGTTGCTGGGTGTAGACCCGAAACCGAGTGATCTATCCATGGCCAGGTTGAAGGTGCCGTAACAGGTACTGGAGGACCGAACCCACGCATGTTGCAAAATGCGGGGATGAGCTGTGGATAGGGGTGAAAGGCTAAACAAACTCGGAGATAGCTGGTTCTCCCCGAAAACTATTTAGGTAGTGCCTCGAGCAAGACACTGATGGGGGTAAAGCACTGTTATGGCTAGGGGGTTATTGCAACTTACCAACCCATGGCAAACTAAGAATACCATCAAGTGGTTCCTCGGGAGACAGACAGCAGGGTGCTAACGTCCGTTGTCAAGAGGGAAACAACCCAGACCGCCAGCTAAGGTCCCAAATGATAGATTAAGTGGTAAACGAAGTGGGAAGGCCCAGACAGCCAGGATGTTGGCTTAGAAGCAGCCATCATTTAAAGAAAGCGTAATAGCTCACTGGTCGAGTCGTCCTGCGCGGAAGATGTAACGGGGCTCAAATCTATAACCGAAGCTGCGGATGCCAGTTTACTGGCATGGTAGGGGAGCGTTCTGTAGGCCGATGAAGGTGCATTGTAAAGTGTGCTGGAGGTATCAGAAGTGCGAATGTTGACATGAGTAGCGATAAAGCGGGTGAAAAAGCCCGCTCGCCGAAAAGCCCAAGGTTTCCTACGCAACGTTCATCGGCGTAGGGTGAGTCGGCCCCTAAGGCGAGGCAGAAATGCGTAGTCGATGGGAAACAGGTTAATATTCCTGTACTTGATTCAAATGCGATGTGGGGACGGAGAAGGTTAGGTTAGCAAGCTGTTGGAATAGCTTGTTTAAGCCGGTAGGTGGAAGACTTAGGCAAATCCGGGTCTTCTTAACACCGAGAAGTGATGACGAGTGTCTACGGACATGAAGTAACCGATACCACGCTTCCAGGAAAAGCCACTAAGCTTCAGTTTGAATCGAACCGTACCGCAAACCGACACAGGTGGGCAGGGATGAGAATTCTAAGGCGCTTGAGAGAACTCGGGAGAAGGAACTCGGCAAATTGATACCGTAACTTCGGGAGAAGGTATGCCCTCTAAGGTTAAGGACTTGCTCCGTAAGCCCTGGAGGGTCGCAGAGAATAGGTGGCTGCGACTGTTTATTAAAAAAACACAGCACTCTGCTAACACGAAAGTGGACGTATAGGGTGTGACGCCTGCCCGGTGCTGGAAGGTTAATTGAAGATGTGCAAGCATCGGATCGAAGCCCCAGTAAACGGCGGCCGTAACTATAACGGTCCTAAGGTAGCGAAATTCCTTGTCGGGTAAGTTCCGACCCGCACGAATGGCGTAACGATGGCCACACTGTCTCCTCCCGAGACTCAGCGAAGTTGAAGTGGTTGTGAAGATGCAATCTACCCGCTGCTAGACGGAAAGACCCCGTGAACCTTTACTGTAGCTTTGCATTGGACTTTGAAGTCACTTGTGTAGGATAGGTGGGAGGCTTTTGAAGCAGAGACGCCAGTCTCTGTGGAGCCGTCCTTGAAATACCACCCTGGTGTCTTTGAGGTTCTAACCCAGACCCGTAATCCGGGTCGGGGACCGTGCATGGTAGGCAGTTTGACTGGGGCGGTCTCCTCCCAAAAGAGTAACGGAGGAGTTCGAAGGTTACCTAGGTCCGGTCGGAAATCGGACTGATAGTGCAATGGCAAAAGGTAGCTTAACTGCGAGACCGACAAGTCGAGCAGGTGCGAAAGCAGGACATAGTGATCCGGTGGTTCTGTATGGAAGGGCCATCGCTCAACGGATAAAAGGTACTCCGGGGATAACAGGCTGATTCCGCCCAAGAGTTCATATCGACGGCGGAGTTTGGCACCTCGATGTCGGCTCATCACATCCTGGGGCTGTAGTCGGTCCCAAGGGTATGGCTGTTCGCCATTTAAAGTGGTACGTGAGCTGGGTTTAAAACGTCGTGAGACAGTTTGGTCCCTATCTGCAGTGGGCGTTGGAAGTTTGACGGGGGCTGCTCCTAGTACGAGAGGACCGGAGTGGACGAACCTCTGGTGTACCGGTTGTAACGCCAGTTGCATAGCCGGGTAGCTAAGTTCGGAAGAGATAAGCGCTGAAAGCATCTAAGCGCGAAACTCGCCTGAAGATGAGACTTCCCTTGTGGTTTAACCACACTAAAGAGTCGTTCGAGACCAGGACGTTGATAGGTGGGGTGTGGAAGCGCGGTAACGCGTGAAGCTAACCCATACTAATTGCTCGTGAGGCTTGACTCTATCATTTGAAGAACTTCAAATAATAAAAGCTTACTGACTGATTCAGTCATCACCATTTATACCGATTAAGGCTTTACCGATTTGTAACAGTTTAAGTTTGGCGGCCATAGCGAGTTGGTCCCACGCCTTCCCATCCCGAACAGGACCGTGAAACGACTCAGCGCCGATGATAGTGTGGTTCTTCCATGTGAAAGTAGGTCACCGCCAAACACCCATTCCGAAGCCCCCGACTGATGTCGGGGGCTTTTTACATGCCTGTCGTTTCTGTCGGTTTGGTGGCAGAATTGGGATAACAGGTGTTGGGGTCAAACATTGGGATAGTGATGTACCGGTGTTTATGGAGTATTTGTACATCTTGGTATTGGAATCGGAAATATTTATCCTGTTGTTATTCTTGCACAAAAATACCGAAAGTTACGGTTAACCGTTTGGAATGTTTGAAATCAAACGGTATTTGCGTTAATATGTCGTATGCATTTATATGGAATGGGCCGTGTTCTACTGTCGATGCGACAGTGTCGGCGGGGTGGGGAAAACCGTCCTGCAGACGGCCCGGTTGATTCAATCTGACACGTTATAGGAAAACCCTGATGAAGAAATTTTTATTTGGTGTATTTGCCGCCGTGTGTACGGCGTTCTCTTTGGCTGCCGTGAACGTCAATACCGCCTCTTCTGCGGAACTGGAGGCATTACCAGGTATCGGCCCGGCTAAGGCGAAGGCGATTGTGGAATACCGTCAAAAGAACGGTGCGTTCAAATCGGTGGAGGAGCTGAAAAACGTGAAGGGCATCGGTGATGCGGTGCTGAACAAGTTGAAGGCGGAGGCGACGGTTTCTTCTGCCGCGCCTAAGGCCGCGCAGCCTGCCGTGAAAAAATAAGCCGGACTCTGCCTATATGCCGCCCTGCGGCCGAACCGTTTGCCGGTTGGGCCCGGGGCGGCTTTGTTTGGGGGGGGAATAAAGCTTGAACCAGTGGGGGCTTTACATTGGGTAAAGGGATAAACGGATAGCCTCTTGTTGGATAGGGATATAAAAGATAAAGGGAATAAGGATATGTACTTAAAAGCATTTGACGGAAAACGGAATGGGGCAACTGTGCAGAGGGGGTATTCTTTGGTACAGCTGTTGGTGGTGATGCTGCTGGTTTCGATCTTGGCAACGGCAGCCTTTACAGCCTATCGGGAATCGGTCCGTTCGGCCAACCTGCGTGCGGCGCATGCCGCGTTGCTGGAAAATGCGCGCTTTATGGAGCAGTTCTATGCGAAAAAGGGCAGCTTTAAGCTGACGTCGACGAAGTGGCCGGAATTGCCGGTGAAGGAGGCGGGCGGTTTCTGTATCAGGATGAGCGGTCAGGCTAAAGGTATCCTGGAGGGTAAGTTTACCTTGAAGGCGGTAGCGCTGGACAGGGAGGCGGAGCCGAGGGTGCTGCGCTTGAACGAGTCGCTGACGGCGGTGGTGTGCGGGAAGATGAAGGGGAAGGGTAGTTGTACGGACGGCGAGGAGATATTTAGGGGTAATGATGCGGAGTGTAAGCCTTTTATGGGGTGACAATCGGGTGGAATGGAGATAAGAAAGTAAAAAGGACGTGCGCGGGCACGTCCTGGGAGAGAGGTTATTCGCTCCAGCTGACTAAGCCTAGCATCCAAGTAAGGAGAATCAGACCACCGAATACGATGCGGTAGTAGGCAAAAGGAACATAGTTTTTACTGGAAACAAATTTCAGCAAAGCTTTTACTGCTAATAAACCGGCGATAAATGCTGCGATAAAACCGATGGCAATTTGTCCGATATCTTGTAAGGTAAAGAGTTTGTAGTTTTTTAAGATGTCGTAACCTGTGGCCGCAATCATCATTGGTACAGCAAGGAAGAATGAAAATTCGGTAGCCGTTTTTCGTTCTAATCCCCACAGCATACCGCCCATGATGGTACTGCCTGAACGTGATGTCCCAGGGATAAGGGCACAAATTTGGGCGCATCCTACAACAAATGCGTCAATTGGGCGCATATCATCGACATGGTTGACTTTAGGTTTGGCTGTTGTTTGGCGTTTTTCAACCCATAAAATAAAGAAGCCGCCCAATACCAGCATGGTAGCAACGGTAATCGGGTTGAAGAGGTGTAATTTAATTTGTTTACTGAATAAGAGGCCGACAATCGCTGCGGGAATGAACGCGATAAATAAATTCAGTACAAAGCGATTGGCTGTTCGCTCTTTGCCTAGTCCTTTTATGATATGGGTAAATCGTTGGCGATATTCGAATACGACGGCTAATACGGCACCAAGCTGGATGGCGATTTCGAATACTTTACCGTTGCTTTGGAAATTCATTAAGTCGCCGAATACAATCAAGTGACCGGTACTTGAAATAGGGAGGAACTCGGTTAAACCTTCGATAATACCGAGAATAAGTGCTTTAAATAAATCAGGATGTCCATAAGTTTTCAGACGGCCTTGAGGCCGTCTTTCTTTTGTTGAATAGTTAAAGTGGTTTTGAGGATTGTTCGCGGCGGACTTTAATGATGAGCTCGTCTATGGTTTTCATACCGGCTTTCCAGTCGCTACCGTTGAAATTGACTTTGTATTTACCACCGACAATGACAGTTGGTGTGTTTTCAATTCGATAAGTTTCCGTCAATTGCTGCATTTTTGCAGCAGCCGATGCGGCAGCAGGGCTGTTATAGGCTTGAAGCAGTTTTTTACTGTCAAAACTTGTCTGTTTGCCGACCCATGTGCGGAATACATTTGCATCAGCCAAGTTAATCTTCTGTTCGTAAACGGCTTTGAAGATAACCGGATTGGCTTGATATTTCAAACCTGAAAGATTGACGGCAGCGGCTACCTTGGTCAAGCCCAACATTTCAGGCATCCAAACGATATGTTCTGTCCGTAAGGAAACATCTTTGGCGAAGGTTTTGCTGTGTTGCAACAAAACCGGATCGAGATGGTAACAATGGACGCAGAAGTAGCCGAAAAATTCTAGCACTTCAATTTTTCCGGCTTGCTGCTGCGGGATAGGGCGACTAAGAACGGTATAGTCCACGCCTTCGGTAGCAGCCTGCGCACTCAAACTGAGCAGGCTCAGGCTGAGTGCGGCAATAGTTTGTTTCATACGCTGCTTCATCAGTGATTCCATTATTTAGCAGAACGAATCAAGCTGTTGATATTATGGTCTTGCAGGTTTTTTTGCAGTTTCACAGCGGCTTCCTGCGGCATGGTGTTACTTTGAACTCGATAAATGGTTTTGTCGCCGTTTTGCGACTCAACCACTTTGGAAGACACACCTAAAATAGCCAATTTTGCACGTTGTGAATCTGCGCTGGAACGGTCTGCATATGAACCAAGTTGCAGGAATGCTTTTTTACCACTGTTGGCAGCTGCTTCAGCTTTTTCTGCTGACTGTTTACTTGCAGCGTTGCTGCTTTCTTTTGTTGCAGAGGCATTTGCAGCTTTGCGTGCTTTTTCGATGCTGCCGCTGTTGAGGATTTGCTCAGGTGTCGGCTTGTTTTGTTTCTTGGCTTCGGCTGCTTTTTTCTCAGCCAATTTGCGCTCGGCACGCTCTTTTTGTTTGTCGGTCAGTTGGTCGGCCGCTTTTTTGTCTTTTGCAGTTTTATCGGCAGCTTCTTTTTCAGCTTTGGCTTTTTCTGCGCGTTTTTTTTCTAATTCGGCTTTTTTCTCGGCCAGTTTTTTCTTAGCGGCTTCTTTTTCTGCTTCCGCTTTTGCAGCTTTTTCTTTGGCTTCACGTTCGGCTTTGTCGGCGGCAGTTTTGTCTGCTCTTTCTTTGGCTTCGCGTTCGGCTTTTTCTGCTTCAGCTTTATCCGCTTTTTCTTTGGCCTCGTGATCGGCTTTTTCCTGAGCCTCTTTTTCTGCTTGTGCCGCTTTCTCTTCAGCTTCTTTGGCAGCCTTTTCAGCCGCTTCTTTTTCAGCTTTGGCTTTTTCTTCATCTGCTTGGCTGGACGAATTGTCGGTAGCAGGGCGTTTCTCTGCTTTGTCTTGAGGTTTCAGGATTTCAGGTTCTTCACTTTGTTTAGGCTGGGTCAGCTCTTTGAAAACGTTTTGGTTGCCTTGGTTCAGGAAGAACAAAATACCGGCAATAATACCTGTTGCCAGTATCAGGCCGAAAAAGAAACCGGCCAAGCCTTTGCCATATTGTGTAGATTTTTTCATGACTTACCTTGTAATAATGGGTTCAGACGGCCTGAAGGGAGACTGTCTGAGTTTGAATTCGATATTTTATCAATAACCGTTATAGACGGCAAAATCCTGATGCTTTGTTTACTCTAGTTTTACTTAAATATAAAGATTCAGGCCGTCTGAAAAGTTAGAGGGCGCGACGGAAGCCGATGGCTTTCATCACATGGGTTTTACTGACTTCTTCGTCGCCTGCCAAATCGGCCAGCGTACGGGCGACGCGCATGATGCGGTGGAAGCTTCGAGCGGAAAGGGACAGTTTTTCGAGCATGGTTCCCAAGGCTTCTTGCGCTTCTTTTTGGATGCGGGCTTTGCCATCGAGCTCGCTGACACTCAATTCGGCATTAACTTTGCCTTGTCGGCCGTATTGGATTTTACGCGCGGCGGTAACGCGTTCTAATACGGCGGCACTGGATTCGCCGGCTTCTTGTTGCATCAGCTCGGCGGCAGAAAGGCTGGGTACTTCGATGGTTAAATCAATGCGGTCGAGTAATGGCCCTGAAATTTGCTGCGGTAACGGGCGATGCTTTCAGGCGTGCAGCGGCAAGGTTTGGACGGATGACCGAGATAGCCGCAAGGGCAGGGGTTCATGGCGGCGACGAGCTGGAACTTGGCCGGATAAACGGCTTGGCGTGCGGCGCGGGAAATATGGATTTCGCCGTTTTCCAAAGGTTCGCGCAATACTTCCAATACTTTACGGTCAAACTCGGGCAATTCGTCTAAAAACAACACACCATGGTGCGCCAATGAAATTTCACCCGGACGCGGGTCGGAACCGCCGCCGACCATGGCGGCCGAGCTGGCGCTGTGGTGGGGGCTGCGGAAAGGACGGTTGCTGTCGAGTTGCTGTTGATGGTTGGGTAGGAGCGAACGCAATGCCCAAACTTCGACCAATTCGTCTTCGGTCAAAGGCGGAAGGATACCGGGCAAACGTTGCGAAAGCATGGATTTGCCTGTACCCGGCGGCCCCATCATCAGCAGGCTGTGTCCGCCTGCCGCGGCGATTTCCAAGGCGAGGCGGGCGGTATGTTGGCCTTTGACATCAGCTAAGTCGGGTATTTTACTTTGTTCAGACGGCCTTTGTGGCAGTTTGCATTCGGTTTGTGTCAACGGTTCGATGCCGTTTAAATGGGCGGCCACTTCGCCCAAAGAACGTGCGCCATAAACCGCGATACCGCGCATGACGGCAGCCTGTTCGGCATTTTCTTGCGGCAAGACGAATGAGCGGCCGGCCTGCATTCCCTGCCATGCCATGGCCAGCGCGCCGCGTACGGGACGCAACAGCCCGGACAGCGCCAATTCTCCGGCAAACTCATATTGCGCGAGCTTTTCAGGGTTGATTTGTCCCGATGCGGCAAGAATGCCCAAGGCAATCGGTAAATCGAAACGGCCGGATTCTTTGGGGAGGTCAGCCGGTGCGAGGTTGACGGTAATTTTCTTGGCGGGGAAGTCGAAGCCGCTTTGGATGATGGCGGCACGCACGCGGTCGCGGCTTTCTTTGACTTCAGTATCGGGCAAACCAACGATATTGAAATGTGGCAAGCCGTTGGCAAGATGGGCTTCCACTTCGACCAACGGCGCGTTCATACCGCTTAAGGCGCGGCTGTAAACCAAAGCAAGCGACATGTTTCAGACGGCCTTATTCGGCGGCTTCGGTTTGTTGTGCGATTTCGTCAACTGCTTCTTCAGCAGCTTCTTCGGCCGCTTTCAAAGCGGCTTCTTCAGGCTCTTGGGCGGCTTCGAGTTTGGCCAAACGGGCTTCCAATTCGGCCAGCTTGGTACGGGTTTTAATCAAAACCTGTTGTTGGATGTCGAATTCTTCTCGGGTTACCAAATCCATGCGGTTGAACGCGCTGCCAAGCATGGCTTTAACGTTTTTTTCCATGTCTTTGGCAGGGCTGTTGGCGATGGTTTCGCTGATTTTGGAGCTGACTTCTTCAAAAAGTTGTTTGCCGAACATAATCCGTATCCTTTATTCAGAATGTATATAGAAATTCAAGTGGCTATTGTATAAGGAAAAAGGCCGTCTGAAAACGGGAATTTTGAGACGGCCTTTGCTTCCTATCGTAAATATTCCGTGTCTTTTAACGCTCAACACGGGCTTCAAAAACAGGCATCAGCCATGCGCCGCCCGTGAAGCCTTTGCATGAACCGGTGGTGTGTTCCTCACTGCGGACAAACATTTTACCGTCCCACACCGCCGCATTGCCCGACCAGCAGTCGCCGATCCCTCGGCCTTTGAAGCTGCCGCTGAGGGTGGCTGTTTTCTCATCGAATCCGCCGTGCCCGCCGTATGTCCTTGGTGGCAGCACTTGTTCGATTTTGGTCAACTCTTTATCGGCAATGGCATAGTAGCCGCTGGTTTGATAAGCACCGCCGATACAGACAGCCTCCACTAAAACTTGTTGTTTGTTGAGCGGATAAATATTCAGGCTGCGGTTCCAATCCATTTGCTCTTTATTATGCAGGGCGTAACAGTAATTATCGTCGCCTTCAGAAACGCGGTTGCTGTTGCGCAGCAGCTTCATGACGGCGCTGTGGCGCGGTGTGTCTTGTTCCAGTATATCGCCTGCTGTTTTCGGCACGGCAACGGCGCGGATGACGGGTTTGGGCTGCGGGCTGAGGACTGCCTGAGTGCTGTTGCCTTTGCGTATCAGCGCGGAAGGCGTATTCAGACGACCTTGGAATTCGTCCGCTTTCAACATTGTTGCCGCTGCGCCTTTGTCGGACAAATGCCATTCATATTTTCCAGAGCGGATGCTGATTTGGCTTTCTTTTTTCAATGCTTCAAGTAAGGTGCTGGTTTGCGCGCTGCTCAATTTGCCTGTGCCTTTTTTGTTCAACGCCAATTTGCCCAGTGATTTGCCGTTCAACATCAATTCGCTGCGAGCTGCCACACGGGCAAGTTGCCTATCATCGTCGTTAAACGGCAGCAGGGAGACTTCGCCGGCAACGGCGGCGTTCGCCCCCGCTTTTCGGGTAAACAAGATGGAAACCGGCGGTTCTGTTTCATCCGCCTGATATCCGGCAAGACGGCAGGTGCCGGTATTGTCGCAGGCAATGTCCCAGTCTTGGTAATTTTGATAAAAGCCTTGAGGCGGAGCAGCCAGTGCGGTGGCAGGTAAAACAGCCAGCAGCCATTTTTTCATGAGGCATTCTTTCAAATTTATTTATATAGATTCACAAAGGCGGCATAGCAATCCAAAATTTGTTACGCTGTTTTGTGAAAATACGATGTGTCGTTCGTAAAAAGGTTTGAATATTTAGATGTAAAAAAGGCCGTCTGAAATGCCTGTTCAGACGACCTCCAATGCTTTTTTATACGCCTGCAGCTGCTTTCAATGCGGCTGCTTTGTCGGTACGCTCCCAAGTAAACTCAGGCTCTTCACGGCCGAAGTGGCCGTAGGCGGCGGATTTGCTGTAAATCGGGCGCAAGAGGTCGAGCATTTGGACGATGCCTTTAGGGCGCAGGTCGAAATGTTCACGAACCAAGGCAATCAGTTTTTCTTCGCTGATTTTGCCGGTGCCGAAAGTATCGATGGAAATCGAAGTCGGTTCGGCAACGCCGATGGCATAGGAAACTTGGATTTGGCATTGGGTTGCCAAACCGGCAGCCACGATGTTTTTTGCAACATAACGGCAGGCGTAAGCGGCGGAACGGTCTACTTTGGACGGGTCTTTGCCGGAGAATGCGCCGCCGCCGTGCGGAGCTGCGCCGCCGTAGGTATCGACGATGATTTTACGGCCGGTCAAACCGCAGTCGCCTTGCGGGCCGCCGATAACGAAGCGGCCGGTCGGGTTGATCAGGTATTTGGTTTCGTCGGTCAGCATTTCAGACGGCAGAACCGGTTTGATGATGTGTTCGATCACGGCGTTTTTCAGCTCTTCGTAGCCGATAGACGGATCGTGCTGGGTGGACAGGACGACGGTGTCGATGCGTTTTACTTTGCCGGTTTCGCTGTCGTAAACCACGGTCAGTTGGGCTTTTGCATCAGGGCGCAGCCAAGGCAGGCGGCCGTCTTTGCGCAATTCGCTTTGGCGTTGCATCAGGCGGTGGCTGTAATAGATGGCAAACGGCATCAGGGTAGGGGTTTCGTCGCAGGCATAGCCGAACATCAAGCCTTGGTCGCCCGCGCCTTGGTTCAAGTCGATGCCTTCGCCTTCGTTCACGCCTTGGGCGATGTCGGGGGATTGTTGGTCGTAGTACACGCCGACTGCGCAGCCGTTGGCATCGAAGCCCAGATCGGACGAGTTGTAGCCGATGCGTTTGATGGTTTCGCGTGCGACTTTGATGTAGTCCACTTGGGCGGTGGTAGTGATTTCGCCTGCCAATACGCACAAGCCTGTGTTGACCAAGGTTTCCGCGGCGACACGCGCTTTGGGGTCTTGCGTCAAGATGGCATCCAAAATCGCATCGGATACTTGGTCGGCAACTTTATCCGGATGGCCTTCGGATACCGATTCGGAAGTAAACAGATATTCGCTCATTGCTATTCTTTCATTAAAAACAGGCTGCTGTGTTTTCAGACGGCCTTTTATTTCGGACAGCGGAAATCATAACAAAAACTCCGCTTTTTCTCTATACAAGTGAGAAACATTCGCACTTGCCTGCTGTTTCGGAATCCTGTTGCGCGTTTCTTACAGGCAAAAAAATTCCCGCATTAAGCGGGTTTGGATTGCTCTAGCGAGCCACATCGGTTTTTCAACCGTCCACCTTACCTTTCCGTTTGAAAAGCAGGTTGGCATGGAATTCCCAACTCTTAATGCAGGGCGGATAGTAGCAGAAAAGCAGGTGTGCCGCAATATATTTGCCCGAAGTCTGTTTTGTTCAGACGGCCTGTTTCGTTTACAATCTGCTCACTTCATTTTGGTAAACCCTTATGCAAACGCTTGTTACCTTTGTTTTTAAATTTTTGGCCGCGCTGCCTTTGGCTTGGTTGCACAAATTAGGCAACCTGCTCGGCAATTTGGGTTTCCGCGTGCTGTCGAAAGATCGCCGGCGGGTATTCGAAAACATGAAACTTGCCGGATTGAACCCGACGGACGAGGCGGTGAAAAAAGTTTTCCGTGAAACGGCAAAAGGCGGCTTGGAATTGCCGGTGGCGTTTTTCAGACGGCCTGAGGAAATTGAAAACCTGTTTGTCAGCGTCAACGGTTGGGAACATGTTCAGACGGCCTTGAGTGCGGGCGAGGGTTTGCTGTTTATCACGCCGCACATCGGCAGCTATGATTTGGCGGGCCGCTACATCAGCCAGCAACTGCCGTTTCCGCTGACGGCGATGTACAAACCGCCGAAAATCAAGGCTTTTGATGCGGTGATGCAGGCAGGGCGTGTGCGCGGCAAGGGCAAGACTGCGCCGACCAGCATTCAGGGTGTCAAACAAATCATCAAGGCCCTGCGCGGCGGCGAAGCGACCATTGTGTTGCCGGACCATGTACCGTCTCCAGAGGAAGGGGGCGACGGCGTGTGGGTGGACTTTTTCGGCAAACCTGCCTACACTATGACGTTGGCGGGCAAGCTGGCGCAAGTCAAAGGCGTGAAGGCTTTGTTTTTCTGCGGCGAGCGTCTGCCCGACGGCAAAGGCTTTGTCTTGCACATCGAGCCATTGCGCGGCGAGTTGAACGGCGATAAGGAGAACGATGCGCGCGTGATCAATGAAAATACCGAATATTGGATACGCCGTTTTCCGGAACAATATTTGTTTATGTACAACCGCTACAAACATCCCGAAGGCGCGCCTTTCCCGCCGCCGGAAGTATAGGCTTGCCGAATGTAAAAAACCTGCTTGGATTCAAGCAGGTTTTGTATTTGGTCGGAATGAGAGGATTCGAACCTCCGACCCCTTCGTCCCGAACGAAGTGCGCTACCGGGCTGCGCTACATTCCGAATGTGGGGAATTATAGGATAGGAGAAGCCGGTTTGTACAGGGGGTCGATAAATAATTAATAATTGGCTGCCGATGGGTTTGTTTTGTTTTAGGCCGTCTGAAGCGATGTGTTTCAGACGGCCTGTGTTTTTGTTTGCTGCTTCTGCTGAAGCATTTGTCCTAATGGCATTATAATGTGGGCAATTGTTTTTTAGATTGTCTGCTATGTTTTATCTTTATCAGTCCGACCGTTTGGAAGCGCTTGCCGAAATGTGCGCGCATATTCATCAGGCCTTGCCTTTGGATGCGGTATTGGAGCAGGAAGAAGTGGTGGTGCAGAGCCAGGGAATGCGGCGGTATCTGAATGTGTTTTTTGCGCGCAAACTCGGCGTGGCGGCGAATTTGAAGTTCAGCCTGCCGGCCGGTTTGGCGTGGCAGCTGATGCGTAAATTGGTTCCCGATGTGCCGCCGCTCAGCCCGTTTTCGCCTGAAGTCATGCGCTGGCGTTTGCTGGATTTGTTCCGCAGCGAAGCGTTTCAGACGGCCCCGGAATACGAAAACGTGCGCTTGAAGCTGGGAAGTTATTTGCACAGCTCGGCATCGGCGGATTATCAGCTTGCCGGACAAATGGCGGATATTTTCGACCAATATTTGGTGTACCGGCCGGATTGGATTGATGCGTGGCAGGCTGGGAAGCTGCTGGGCTTGGGCAATGATGAGGATTGGCAGGCGCGGTTGTGGCGTTATTTGGACGATGGCAGCCAATCGGCGCCGCACCGCGTGGCCTTGTGGGAAAAGCTATTGGCGCAGTTGGATAAATCGGTCTTGCCGCAAAGGTTGTTTGTATTCGGTATTTCGACAATGGCGCCGATGTATCTGCAACTGCTGCACCAAATTTCCAAGCATTGCGATGTGTTTGTGTTTGCGCTCAACCCGAGCAGCCAATATTGGGGCGAGGTCATTGACGAGGCGCAGATTTTGAAAAGGGGCGATGAGGCGGATTTGTCGCAGGCAGGGCATCCGCTGTTGGCTTCTTTGGGCAAGCAGGGGCGTGATTTCTTTGATTTTCTGTCGGAAGTAGAAACCGAGCAGGATATTCAGGTTTATGAAGAAGGAAAAGACGATACCTTGTTGCATTGCCTGCAAAACGATATCCAAAACTTAATCATGCCGTCTGAACGCTTATATCAACAGGAAGAAGGCGAGGCAGGCGCGCAGCAGGCTTGGGTTCAAGTCCACGATGCGGACGGCAATCCGGTGTGTGTCGAGCCGGACAAGCTGCTAAATGACGGCTCGGTCAAAATCGTCGCGGCCCACAGTCCTTTGCGCGAATTGCAGATTTTGAAAGAAGAGCTGTCGCTGGTGTTGCAAAATAATCCCGACTGGCAGCCGCATGATATTGCCGTTTTGACGCCGAACATCGAGCCCTACAGCCCGTTTATCGAAGCCGTTTTTGGACAGGAGCAGGCGGGCAGCCAGGTGTTACCGTATTCGATTTCGGATGTGAAACTCAGCCGCCGCCAGCCGTTGTTGTATGCTTTGGCGCAAACATTGGACTTGCTGGAAAGCCGGTTTGAAGTGGACAAGGTTTTACCTTTGCTGGAAAGCCGGTTGGTGCTGCAACGCTTCGGTTTGAGCGAGGAAGATGTGCCGCTGCTGCATGAGGCTGTTGCCGGATTGAATGTGCATTGGGGTTTGGACCAAACCATGCGCGAGGGTAAAGACAACCTCTTTACTTGGCAGCAGGCGGTAGAGCGTTTGGCCTTGGGCTGGATGCTGCCCGAAGGCGGCCACGGCATGTGGCAGGGCGTGAGTGCGTGGCATAGCAACGTCAACCAGTTGGACGTTTTTCAGCGGTTTTTGCCGAATTTATCCGTACTTTGGCCGATATGGCGGCGCAATGGCAAGAGCCTGCCGATGTGGAAGGCTGGGTGCAGCGTTGCCGCGATTTGCTGGAGAAGCTGTTTGCTCCGGATACGGACGACCAATACGCCAAGCAGCAGTTTGAGCAGTCTTTGGCGAAATGGCAGGAAGAGGCGCAGTTGGCCGAATTTGACGGATTGTTGCCGTGTAAAACCGTTATCCGCCATATCCGCCGTTTTTTTGGACAGTGAAAGCCAAGCCGGATTTTTTTGAGCGGCGGCATTACTTTTTGCAGTATGGTGCCGATGCGTAGCCTGCCGTTTAAAAATGGTTTTGCCTGTTGGGTTTGAATGACGGCGATTTCCCGCGCAATACCAAAGCAGCGGTGTTCGACCTGATTGCCAAACATCCGAAAAAAGGCGACCGCGCCCGCCGCGACGACGACCGTTATCTCTTCCTCGAAGCCTTAATCAGCGCGCGCGAAATGCTGTATTTGTCTTATATTGGCCGCGATATACGCAATGATGCCGAGTTTGCACCGTCTTCGTTAATCAGCGAGCTTCTGGATACCATCGCCGCCATGACGGGGAAAAGCGGGCGCGAGTTGGCGGAGAAATGGGTGAAACATCATCCTTTGCAGGCGTTTTCGCGCCGTTATTTCCAAAAGGATGCGCTTTCAGACGGCCTCTTCAGTACGCGCCAAGATTACGCCGATGCGTTAAACCAACCGCCAGTAGAAGCGCAGCCGTTTTTCCTTGAGGCTTTAAGTCAGGAAGAGCCGGGCAAAACCATTCAGCAGGGCGAGCTTATCAGTTTTTGGCGCAACCCTGTCAAAGTTTGGCTGAAGAAAAATTTAAGCTGGGATCAGCCGTATTTGGACGGAGCATGGGAATCTGCCGAACCGTTTGAGCCGCAACATGAAGGCCGGATTGCCGATGCCTATTTGGATGCGCGGCGCAAAGGTGAAGATTTTGAAGATACGGCCATTCGGCTGAATGCAGAAAGCCTGATGCCGGTGGGCGAGTTGGGCGGTTTATGGCAGAAGCAGTATCAAATATCTGCGAAAAACGTAGATGCCGAGCTGATACGCAGTGACAAAAGGCCGTCTGAACCTTATGAATTACACTTTGACGACTTGGTTGTACAAGGCACCATCGGCAATCTTTACGAATGCGGCCGCATTGTGTTCCTAAATCAAAAAGACAATGCGCCCAACCGCATTGCCCGTTTATTGGAGCATTTGATTTTTTGTGCCGTCGCCCCTCAATCCGTTGCCAACCGACAAACCTATATTGTCAGCTTGGGGCAGACCGAAACCTATGCCGCCATCGGGCAAGAGGCCGCGAGAGAGCTTTTGAAAGAATGGTTGGTATATTTCCGAATCGGACAAAATACCCCCTTGCCGTTTTTCGCCAAAACCAGCCTTGCCGCGGCGGAGGAGTACGGCAAGAAAGAAGATTGGGATGCTGCCTTGAGAAAAGCCTATGAGGTTTTTAACGGTAATAAAATGAACAAAGCGCAGAAAGAATATACCGAAGTGAAGCTGGTGTTTGGTCATTCGGACGAAGCGCCGCTTGAAGAGTCGCTATTTGAAAACCTTGTCGTCAATCTGCTTGTTCCGCTTTTGAACAGCGCGGCAGGGAAAAACAATGCAACAGAACAGGAGTAAAGCATGGCCACTTATACAGAATATTTGGATTTTGATACCGAAGAAGACAAATTGAAACAGCAGCAGCTCTATCAGGCGACCGAGCTGTCGGCACAAACGGCAGCGGCGGTCAAAAAGATCAGCCGTCCGCAAAACTGGCTGCTTGCCGCTGCGCCATATTGTCCCGATTGCCGCGTGTTTGTGCCGTTTATTCAAAAAATGGCGGAGTTGAACCCCAATATCCGTGTCAACTATATTGCCCGTAGTGATTTTGACGACAGCAGCCGTTTCGATAATCCGCGCCAACAGGAAATCGTCCGTACCAACCAAAAAATCCCTGCGCTGTTTTTAATCGGACATGAAGAGGCAGGGCCTGTGTTTAGCGAGTTTCCGCAAGTGGTGTTGAATCAAATTGCGGCAGATGAAACCCGTCGCACGGAATTGCGTGACGCGTACCGTGACGGCGAGTTTAATGCCGATGTTGAGGCTCAGATTGTATCGGCCTTGGCATGGGCAGACCAGCGTTGTTGAGCAAATATTGCCGGTGTGTGAAGCCATGTTTGAACCGCTTTGATATTTTGTAATAAAAAGGCCGTCTGAAAAGATTTCAGACGGCCTTTTTTCATGCTTAACGCTTGATCAAATTTCGATTTTATTCGGCGTAAAGGTTTGCCATTTGTTGCAGGCCGGGCAGTGCCAGAAGAAGACTTGGGATTTGAAGTGGCAGTTGCGGCAGCGGTACATGACGCTTTTTTGCAGCTGGCGGCCGATGATGGAACGAATCATATCGGTATCGGCTTTCCACTCCGGATTCATACTGCTGAGTTTCAAACCAAGCAGGCGGTACACGCCGTTGAGGTCGGGTTTTTGGCGGACGAGTTCGACAGCGATTTGCGCCGCTTCAGTTTCGCCTTTGAGCAGCAGGGCTTTCTCGTAAATGACGTTGATCAGGTCAAGATCGGGAAAGGTCTGCATATAGCCGATAAGGCGGTTGAGGCCTTCTTCCTGTTTGCCTTGCGCGGCATAGGCTTCATAGAGTTTCTCGCCGACCATGCTCAAATAGGCGTGGTTTTGCTGCTCGATGGCGGAATACGCTTCTACGGCGGCAGGGAAGTTGCCCTGACGGTATTCGATGTCGCCGAGAATGATGTTGGCGCGCGTACATTTTTGTTGGCTTCGAGCGCTTTGCCGATGTTGTAACGGGCGGCGTCGAAGTTGGATTTAAACAGCGCGGCTTGGGCGATTTCGCAATAGAACTGGGCGATTTCAAACTGGTAGGTTTGTTCGTCATGACTCAAGAGTTGTGCCATTTCGATGGCTTTTTCCCAGTCGCGGTCTTGTTGGTAAATGCTTAAAAGGTGTTGGCGGGCTTCGCGTGCCATATCGCCTTCCTGCAAACCTAAAAAGATTTGTTCGGCACGGTCCACCAAGCCTGCGCTTTGGTAGTTTTGCGCCAATTCAAAAAGCACGCGTGCGCGTTTTTCGTTGACGGTGTCGGGCGAATCGAGCAGGGCGCGGTGCATATTGATGGCTTTGTCGTTTTCGCCGCGTTGGCGGTAGAGCTTGCCTAAGGTCAGGTTCAAGTCGTATGACTGCGGCTGCTGGTCGATGACTTCCGCCAATTCGCGCGCGGCGCGGCCGCTGTTGCGGTCAACGAGGGCGTCAAGGCTTTTGTAAAAGCCGGCCGGTATGCTTTTGGCCTGTTTCAGGACGGTCTTCATATCGACGCGCGCGGCAAACCAGCCCATGGCGAAGAAAACGGGGAGGAGGACGATGGGCAGTAAGATGACCCACAATTCGTTGTCCATGGTATTCCTTTATTGATTGGTGGCATTACGCTTTGGGAGCGGTTTCGGAAGTCGTTGCCGGTGTTTCGGTTTTGACCGGAGTCAGGTCTTTTTCGGAAAGGTGGGCATGTTTTTTCACTTCGGCGCGCAGGCGGTTGTTTTCGCTGCGCAGGGACAACAGACGGCCGAAGAGGGCAAACATACCGAACACGATGCCGATAATAAAGGCGCCGAAAAGCACGACAATCAGCGGCAGATTGACGTTTTGGCCGGGCAGGTAGAAGAAGGATACGGTGTGGGTATTGGTGATGGCCAGCAGGAGGAAAACAAGAAGAATCAGGATTTTGATGATGGTATAGATGAGTTTCATGGGTTGCTCCGGGTGGGCTGCGGTTGGGGCAGGCCGTCTGAAAAATGGTATCAGTTTAAACGATTTGCCGGATTTCGGATAGGACGGCATGTTTCAGACGGCATGGGAAGGGTATCTTTAATGCTGACGGGTACTTGTCAAACCCATATTGAAAGGCGTATTGTTCAGTCTTTAGTTATTATCTTACAAATCAGAATAAGAAAGGCAATCATCATGAGCAGACCAGTCCCAGCCGTATTCGGCAGCGTTTTCCACGCTGAAATGCCCGTTATCGCTTATCGTGAAGGTAAATGGCAACCGGTAGAATGGCAATCTTCCAAAGACCTGACACTCGCCCCGGGCGCACACGCCCTGCATTACGGCAGCGAATGTTTTGAAGGTTTGAAGGCATTCCGTCAGGCAAACGGCAAAATCGTGATGTTCCGCCCGACCGCCAACATCGCGCGTATGCAGCAAAGCGCAGATATTCTGCACCTGCCGCGTCCTGAAACGGAAGCTTATTTGAATGCTTTGATCGAATTGGTCAAACGCTCCGCCGAGGAAATCCCTGACGCACCTGCCGCTTTGTACCTGCGTCCGACTTTGATCGGTACCGACCCTGTGATCGGTAAAGCCGGTTCTCCTTCCGAAACAGCCTTGCTGTACATTCTGGCTTCTCCTGTCGGCGACTATTTCAAAGCCGGTTCGCCCGTTAAAATCTTGGTGGAAACCGAACATATCCGTTGCGCCCCACACATGGGCCGCGTGAAATGCGGCGGCAACTACGCTTCCGCCATGCCTTGGGTATTGAAAGCCAAAGCAGAGCACGGTGCAAACCAAGTATTGTTCTGCCCGAATGGCGACGTTCAGGAAACCGGCGCGTCTAACTTTATCCTGATTAACGGCGATGAAATCATTACCAAACCGTTGACCGATGAATTCTTGCACGGCGTTACCCGCGATTCCGTACTGACTGTTGCCAAAGATTTGGGCTACACCGTTACCGAACGCAACTTTACTGTCGATGAGCTGAAAACTGCGATTGAGAATGGTGCGGAAGCGATTCTGACCGGTACGGCTGCGGTTATTTCTCCGGTAACTTCTTTTGTGATTGACGGCAAAGAAATCGAAGTGAAGAGCCAAGAGCGCGGTTATGCAATCCGTAAGGCAATTACGGACATTCAATACGGTTTGACAGAAGACAAACACGGCTGGTTGGTCGAAGTTTGTTAAGTAGAACGCAGTGAATATAAAAGGCCGTCTGAAATATTTTTTCAGACGGCCTTTTTTTATTGGTTTTTTGATGGGGAAAGCGATAATAAAATGCTAAATTTTTTAAACAAGCGGTAGTATTTTTAGATAATCGGTATATAATGCACAGTCATGTTGTAAAAATACACATTGGAAATATCGAATTTTATTGATTTTTAGAAGAAGTTAAAAACAGTTATAGATATTTATTCTGTATATTTTGTAAATTTAGTTAAATGGGGAATGCTAAAAACATATCGTGTTAGAATTTCCCTCCTTTTGGGCTTCGTGGGATTCACTCTGTCAAGTCAAAAAGGAAAACGATGCAAGATAAAACTATTTTTATTTTGCTATAAAAATCAAAAATAACTTAACTTTGGATGAACTAATCAATTAAAAAGGGACTCTGATACATTTCCGTCAAAAATAACCGGACACATGGTACGCGGACAGATTGCCTATATAAAGTCATCCAAGGGTTCTGTCTGACACCATGACCGTTTCCAATCAGAAAACCGGCAGAAGGGGAAACGCTGCCGAGTTTCTCAAAGCGGCCAACTTCAGTTTGGCCTTTATACAGGCAATTGCTGTTACGACAGAATCCGTCTTACCTCTTTAATCAATCGGCTTTTTTGTTGCACGCTTGTGCGGTGGGAAAGTCGATATTAGATACAAGGAAATACGCTGATTATGTCACATAAACTTGCTCCTCTTGGCCGTACCCACATTCGTCACGGCTCATCCACACCTGAAGCAAATTCCAAATCATCTTCTCCTCTAAAAGAATGGATACACACCCACAATTGGGGGGATATGCCGTCGGTTTCTCCTGAGCTTAAGCAATTAAGCGGTAAAAATACGGTAACGAGAGAAGTAGTGCATGTGGCGGAGGCAGCAAGATTTGACAGTTCTTCATCATCTTCAGACGGCCTTGTGACCAAAATGCATGTTGCACGGGCCAGCGTTGCTTCTGTAAGCAGCGTTTCCAGTAAACATACCATTGCGCCTAAAGTGTCGAGCAAACACGTTGTTTCAAAAGAACCGGTTAATCAATCGATGGAAAAAGTCCTGGCTGAAAGGCAAAAAGTTTACGAAGAAGCCAAAGCAAAAAAAATAGCCGAGGCTGCCGCAGCCAAAGCAAAGGCTGTCGAGCGCGCAAAAGAAGCGCATAAAGCGGCAGTCGAAAAAGCGATTGCAGAGCGTAAAGCCAAACTCGAAGCCGCACGCAAAGAAAAAGAGGCGGAAGACAGAGTTGCCGAAGAAAAAGAAACCGTTGAGATTGTCCATAAAAAGAATCTGAAGGATTCAGACGGCCATGACAAAATAGCGGGCGTTTCTTCCGGTAAAAAAGCGATCAATAGCCACGACGGCCACCTCAGTTCAGGCAAAGCAAACAAAATTGACGACCATACCGAAGGTAGGGCAGGTCTATCCGGAAAATACCGCGTGTATGAATCTAAAGAGTATGGCAATTACGTTCGTGTGAATGATTTTGGTGCCGATGCGCAGGGTAAAAAAGACAGCCTTCAGGCATTTAAAGCAGCTTTAGAGGCGGCGCACAAAGAAAAAGCCATGGTCTTCTTGGATGGTACTTACTATATTTCCAATCAGATTGTGATGGATAAAACCGTCTCCGGCGCGCGCGGCTTGTTTGGTTCGGGGATGGGCAAAACCAAAGTAACGTTTGATAAAGCACAAACAGGCGAATTCAATCCGGACACCAACCATGACGATATCCGCGAATTTGCCGGTATTTTGGTTGATGGGCAAAACAATAAAACCATTGCCGATTTGTCGGTTCAATATACCAACCCTGATTTTTACCGCAAAGGCTTAAGCTATTTTGGCAAGGTAAACGGCATTTTGGTGAACGATGCGGACAATACTTTAATCAGCAAAGTAGAGGTTTCCGGTGCCAACCGTGCTGGTGTGATGTTTACCTCGACCGCTTCTTTGGAAACGGAAAAAGGCCATAAGCTGACCTTTAAAGAGCGCGTGCAAAGCGGCGAAATTGATGAAACATATGAAGCGCTGCCTTTGGGTGAAAACAACCGTATTGTTGATTCGTATCTACACCACAACCGCGTTGCCGGTGCGCTGATCGGTTTCCAACAAAACTTTATCGGCGAGGGCAACCGTTTGGATTGGAACGGCCACGAAGCGGATGGCGGTACCGGCTACGGTATGGCCGTGGCTGCCGGCAGCTACAATTACGGCATCACATACCGTAAACACGACCGACCACAACTACCGCAAAGGTTTGGATGTGCATGATGGCACAGGTATTATCATTGAAAACAATGTGTTAACGGGTGATCGACTGTATGGTATTGTCGCCTACAACCGCCAGTTTTCCATGGATAAGGTCAAAATTACCGGCAATACCATTATTCAAGATCCGAGCTTCCGTTTGAATGTTGATGATGACTTGGGCAAGTACTACCACATGTATTCAGGTATTCAGGTTCAAACCAATACCCAATACAGAGATTTGCACTCGGCTGACAAAGGCTATTTCGATATCAGCGATAATGTCATTAAAAATCTGACGGTTTATCAAAATAATATTCAGACCTACGCGATTGAGTTCCGTAACCATGAAAGCAAAATGGATTACACGCTCAATATGGCAAACAACAAGATCAGCGGTGAATCCACCAAATATCTGATTGCCGTCATCAACGATACCTACGACCGCGTTTTATCTAAAAACGGCATGGGCAGTGGTACCATTACCATCAGTGGCAATGATGTCGATATCGGCAAGATTATGAAAGGCGCAGTACCGGTTTATGTGGAAGAACACCATGGCAATGTCGCTATGCATGGGGCGGTAACGATTCACAACAACAAAATTTCCGTGCGTGAAGAATCTGCCGGCTACGTCGAATTTGCTTATTTAAAGAGCAATGCCAAAGAGTACAACATCACCAATAATACATTGAAACTTGGCGGTGATTTGAATGATGCTTTGATAGACGTACACAGTACCAACCCTAAGGGTAAAGCATCTTTAAATGTGGCCAACAACAAAATCATGACGGACATTAAAGGCAAGTTGTATGATTCATGGCTGCGCTTTGAGAATGACATCAACACGTATTCTGAAGGCAATAGTCATAACGGCGCGGCACTGAAAAAGTGAATACGACCGGCAGTAAAGTGGCATTGAGTGATATTTTGTCAGAAGCCAACCATATTGTTGAAACGACTAAAGAGACTGTGTATCACCATACTCAGAACGTGTATACATCAGGAGTGGAAGAACATCATACAACGACAGGGATTTTGTAAGTTGTTGAAGCAGTAATCTTTATGGTTTAAATATTGATAAATAAAAAAAGGCCGTCTGAAAATTTTCAGACGGCCTTTTCATCTAACTCACATTATTTAGCCAGTTCGGCACGCAATTTGTGGGTTACGTTCATCATCACTTGGAGTTGTTCCAGAGTTTCTTTCCAGCCACGGGTTTTCAGGCCGCAGTCCGGGTTAACCCACAGACGTTCAACCGGTACAACCTCGATGGCTTTGCGCAACAGGTGCTCAACTTCAGCTTCAGTCGGTACGCGTGGGCTGTGGATGTCGTAAACGCCCGGGCCGATGTCGTTCGGGTATTTGAATTCGCCGAACGCGGTCAAGAGTTCCATGTCGGAACGTGAAGTTTCGATGGTGATCACGTCAGCATCCATAGCGGCGATGGCAGGCAGGATGTCGTTGAACTCAGAGTAGCACATATGAGTGTGGATTTGGGTGCTGTCTTCGCAACCGGTAGAGGACAGGCGGAAAGATTCGCCGGCCCAGTTCAGGTAAGCATCCCAATCGGCACGTTTCAAAGGCAGACCTTCGCGGATGGCAGGTTCATCAATTTGGATGACTTTGATGCTGGCTTTCTAGATCCAATACTTCGTCGTTCAGAGCCAGTGCGATTTGTTTGCACACGGTAGAACGTGGAATGTCGTTGCGTACGAAAGACCATTGCAGAATGGTTACAGGGCCGGTCAACATACCTTTCATCGGGCGTTTGGTCAGGCTTTGTGCGTAAGTAGACCAAGCGACAGTCATGGCTTCAGGACGGCTTACGTCACCGAAGATGATAGGTGGTTTCACGCAGCGTGAGCCGTAGCTTTGTACCCAGCCGTATTGAGTGAATGCAAAACCGCTCAACAATTCGCCGAAGTATTCGACCATGTCGTTACGCTCGGCTTCGCCGTGTACCAGTACGTCCAAGTCCAGTTTTTCTTGCTCTTCAACCACCAAGGCGATTTCTTTTTTCATCGCGGCTTCGTAATCGGCGGCAGACAATTCGCCTTTTTTGAAGGCTGCGCGTGCTTGGCGGATTTCGGAAGTTTGTGGGAAAGAACCGATGTTGGTCGTCGGCAGCAGAGGCAGGTTCAACCATGCTTGTTGCGCTTTGATACGGTCGGCAAATGGAGATTTGCGTTGGTCTGCGTTGGCAGGCAAATCGGCCAGGCGTTTGGCAACGTCTGCACGGTGGATTTCGCTGCTGTTGGCACGGGAGTCGGCAGCAGCTTGGCTGGCGGCCAGTTCTTCGGCAACAGAATCACGACCTTCGTTCAATGCGGCTTTCAGAACGCGCAATTCTTGGGTTTTTTGCAGGGTGAATGCCAACCAAGAGTACAGGTCAGGTTTGTTGGCTTTCAGTTTTTCTTCAACTGATAAGTCAAATGGAGTGTGCAGCAGAGAGCAAGAGCTGGAAATCCACAAACGGTCGCCCAGTTTGGCTTGCAGAGGCTCGACAGTTTCCAAAACTTTGTTCAGGTTGGCGCGCCAAATATTGCGGCCGTCGATAACGCCGGCAGACAGAACTTTGTCGTAGTCGGCAAATGCGTCCAGTTGCTCAGGAGCGCGTACCAAGTCGATGTGCAGGCCGTCAACAGGCAGGGATTTCAGCAAAGCAGCGTGTTCGGCAACAGAACCGAAGTAAGTGCTCAACAAGATTTTGGCGTTTACTTTGCTCAAAGTGGCGTAAACGTCTTTGTAGGCTTCCACCCATTCTTTAGGCAAGTCGACAGCCAAAGCAGGCTCGTCGATTTGAATCCACTCGGCACCGGCTTCAACCAAAGCGTTCAGGATTTCAACGTAAACAGGCAACAGTTTAGGCAGCAGGCTCAGACGGTCGAATTCGACAGCGCCTTTTTCTTTACCTACCCACAGGAAAGTCAACGGACCAACAATGGTCGGTTTGGCTTTCAGGCCCAAAGCTTGGGCTTCTTGCAGTTGTTGAACGTAGTGTTTTGCGTTGGCTTTGAATTCGGTATCGGCGTGGAATTCAGGTACCAAGTAGTGGTAGTTGGTATCGAACCATTTGGTCATTTCGATAGCGAATTGGTCTTTGTTACCACGGGCCAGTTGGAAGAATTGTTCCAAAGACAGGTTTTGGCTGTCGAAGCCGAAGCGGGCAGGGATGGCACCGGTGGCAACTTGCAGGTCGAGGATGTGATCGTAGAAAGTGAAATCGCCTACAGCAACGTAATCAGCGTTGGCAGCAGCTTGGTGTTTCCAGTTTTTCTCGCGCAAGTCTTTAGCAACAGCCAGCAATTCTTGCTCGCTGATTTCTTTGCGCCAGTATTTTTCTTGTGCGAATTTCAATTCGCGGAAGGCACCGACGCGCGGGAAGCCTGAAAAATGCAATGTTGTCATGTTAACTCTCCTAGTTGGAATTTTGAATCAGGCCGATATGGCCTGAATGTTCGATATTGTAAATCAGAATGGGGAGGCCGTCTGTTTTATTAACGCGGACGCACGCCCAAAATATGGCAGATGGCGTAAGTCAGTTCGCTGCGGTTGAGGGTGTAGAAGTGGAAGTCTTTGACACCTTCGCGCGAGAGGACTTTGACCATGTCGATGGCGATGCTGGCGGCAACAAGGTTGCGCGTGCCTTGGTCGTCATCCAAACCTTCGTACATTTTAGACAGCCAGCTTGGGATTTTGACGTTGGTCACTTGAGCCATTTTGGTCAATTGTTTGAAATTGGTTACGGGCAGGATGCCGGGAACGATTTCAACGTCAATGCCCATCATCACGCAACGGTCGCGGAAGCGCAGATAGCTTTCCACGTCGAAGAAGAATTGGGTAATAACGTTGTTTGCACCCGCATCAATTTTGCGTTTCAGATTGATCAAGTCGGCTTGTGCGGATTTGGCTTCCGGGTGCACCTCAGGGTAGGCCGCTACGGAAATATCAAAGTCGGCAACGGAGCGCAACAGTTTGACCAAATCTTCGGCATAGAAAGGTTTTTTCTCGTAGCCGGGCGGCTCGTCGCCACGCAGGGCGACAATGCGGCGGATACCGCTGTCCCAATAATCTTTGGCGATTTGGCGCAACTCGTCAGGGCTGGCGTCGATACCGGTCAGGTGGGGAGCTGCGTCAAGGCCGGTTTCTTGTTTGATGCGTTTAACGATACTGTGTGTGCGGTCGCGTTCGCCGGAGTTTGCGCCGTAGGTTACAGAAACGAATTTCGGATGCAAGGTTTGCAGGCGATGGATGGAATCCCACAGCATGGTTTCCATTTGTTCGTTTTTCGGCGGGAAAAATTCGAACGAAACATTGATGTCGCCTTTTAAATCAGAAAGGCTGTTGTTTAAAGCGGCGATTTCTCGAGCGTGATTCATGGTTATGCACCTTCTGCATATCTTTTATTTGTTGTCAGACTGCATAATAAATTTGAGGTTGGTATGAGTCAATTTCGAAATTTTCCGAAATTGTATGAATAGATTTAATAAAGACCTCAGGCCGTCTGAAAAACAGCCTGAGGTCTTGTTTGATGAAAAGGGAAAAGGTTATTCCGCTTCATCTATCCAGGCTTGTTGCACGGCTTCGAGAATGCGCTCGCCGCAACGCGCCGGATCATCGTCAAATTCAGGCAGAGCCATAATCAGATCACGCAGTTGGGTGAAACGCACGGTTTTCGGGTCGATGCTGTCGCCGTGTAAGTCGTAGAGTTCTTCGGCGATGCGTTGGGTATCTGTCCATTTCATGATGTGTTCCTTTATTGGGTTTCGACTATTGCCAATTATTTTAATCAAGAAGAAGTCGGACTGCCAGATTGTTTTACGGAAGAAGGGCAGATAAATGATGGCGCTATTTTTTAACAAAATAGCATAGTTGCGTTAAAATACGGCAAGACACTTAAAACTCACGGCAATCTGCCGTTTTATACTTTCTATTCCGTTTTGAATGATTTGGTTTCCATGCAAAATTTACATTTCGCTATGCAACCAAATTTTTTGGAACGGCTCTTAAGACAATCCATCGCTTAAAAATAAAAGGAAAAAAGATGAATAACGCACTCAACGCCAAGCTGTCCAAACTGATTTACGCGCTCGCTTCCGATGATCCGGAGTATCTGTCCAAAGCAGGTGCATTTGACCGTTTGCTGTTGTTGGTTCGCGAACTTTATCGGATGCTGGACGAAACAGAAGGTTTGAAGCAGCTGGTGTTCCGTCTGTATTACGGCAAACACTATGGTTTGATTAAACTGGATGCTGCTTCACCCAACGACGATGCAGGCGCATTGAGGTTGAAACGTTGGATGGTTTATTCGCGTATCGCCGAGCGTATCGAAAATTGCGGCAAGCATTTGTCGGTCGTGCTTGAAGATGCAGTGTTGGAAAATGGCGCGGACAAATCGCGTTATATAGATGAAGCCAATGCCATTATCGAGCGTTTCGGTTTGGCAAGGGATGAGGCAGCACTTTCGGTGATTGAGGCAGAGGAAGCTTTGAAGGCTGAGGCTGAACTGCCGACAGTCAACAAATCTCAGAACGCGGCTCCCCGTTATAACGGCAATCTGCATCAAATCAGAATACAAGAAAAAATTGAAAATTACTCCGCTACGCAGAAAGTGGCCTCCATGCAGATTTCGCGTATGCGTTTTATTTTTCCTCATATCAAATAGTTTGCCGCATAAGCAACAGGCCGTCTGAAAACCATGAATTTGTGGTTTCAGACGGCCTTTTTCATTAAGCCTTGTTTTAATGGTCTTCACGTGCATGGTTGATCGTATATTTGGGAATTTCTACGACCAAATCTTCATCGGAAACAACTGCCTGACAGCTTAAGCGTGAATCGGCTTCCAAGCCCCATGCCTGGTCAAGCAGGTCTTCTTCCAGTTCGCTCGGTTCTTCCAAGCTGTCAAAACCTTTGCGGATGATGACGTGGCAGGTGGTGCAGGCGCAGGATTTTTCACAGGCGTGATCGACTTCGATATCGTGGTCGAGCAATACGTCAAGGACGGTTTGACCTTCCGGTGCGTCTTCGATAACCGCGCCTTCGGGGCATAATGTCGCGTGTGGGAGTACGGTAATTTTTGGCATTTATTGTCTCGATTGTTTAAGAGTGGTTGTGGTTCAAAGTGGTTTCAGACGGCCTTGGGTATTCAATATTCAGACCGTCTGAAAAATGGGTTTATAACATAATGCCTTTACTTTTTAAATTTTCCAGGCATTCGTTCAAGTAGGCATCATCATGTTCGGTATAAATCGGCGAAGTAGCTGTTTCAGTCGCGTGTGAATGGTATGGGACAACGGCTTTACCGCGATATAGCGGGTCTTTCCATAAAGCATCGGGTTTGTAACCGCGCTTTTCCATCTCTTCCATAATCAACGCGTGATACAGGTAGAGTTTGTAGGGCGAATGGGTAAAAACGTAATTAACCGTCGCATGCGGCCTGCCCCAGCCCGCTCCGCGTAAAGCAGCGCATTCGCGGTGTTGCCCCAAAAGCTGGGTGCGGGGGAGCAGGGGGATAAGGGTTTGGTGCCAGAGTCGCATAGAAGTAATCAGGTCGTTTGGGATATTAGATTTTCAGACGGCCTCTTTATCCAAGGCCGTCTGAAACCATTTGCCGTCAAATATCATCCACACTCTGCCCTGTCAGCGCACGTTGGATGTTGCGGTTCATGCGTTTGGCGGCAAAGTTGTCGGTGCTGTGGCTGAGTTTGGCGACGGCGGCGCGGATGTCTTCGGCTTTGCCGTCTTTCAGATAGCCTTGCAAAGCGGCGATGTCTTGTTGAATCTGTTGCAATTCTTCGGCTTCCAATAAATCGCTGTCTAACTCAAGGGCGGCGTTGACGGCGTCGGTCAGGCTTTCGGCTTCGACTACGGCTTCGGCGCGTGCGCGTGCGGCCATGTCTTCGGCGGCGTTGCTCATGCTGTCTTTGAGCATTTGGGTAATGGTGCCGTCGTCTAAGCCGTAGGAGGGTTTGACTTCGATTTGCGCTTGTACGCCGGTGCTTTGCTCTTGTGCGGAAACGGACAGCAAACCGTCGGCATCAACTTGGAAGGTCACGCGGATACGCGCTGCGCCTGCTGCCATGGGCGGAATGCCGTGCAGGGTAAATTTGGCAAGGCTGCGGCAGTCGGAAACAAGTTCGCGCTCGCCTTGAACGACGTGTATCGTCATGGCAGTTTGACCGTCTTTGAAAGTGGTAAAGTCCTGCGCACGCGCGGTAGGAATGGTAGAGTTGCGCGGGATAATTTTTTCGGCAAGACCGCCGTAGGTTTCCAAACCAAGCGACAAAGGTGTAACGTCCAGCAGCAGCCATTCGCCGTCGGTTTGTTGCCGGCCAGGACGTTTGCCTGTATGGCGGCACCGAGTGCAACCACTTCGTCGGGGTTGAGGTTGTTCAGCGGAGTTTGACCAAAGAATGTGGCAACTGCTTGTTGAACGTGCAACATGCGGGTAGAGCCGCCGACCATAATCACACCCTTGACATCTGCCTTAGTCACTCCTGCGTCTTTCAAAGCCTGTTTGACGGGCTCAATGGTTTTTTGTACTAGATTTTGGGTCAGATTGTGAAACTCTTGGCGGGTAATGACGGTATGAACTTTATGGCCGTCTGAAAGTGTGGTTTCGATGACGGCTTCGGTTTGAGTGGTCAGTTTTTCTTTGGCGGTACGGACAAGGGAAAGCAGAAGTTGGCTGTCTTGTTCGTTGAGTTTGGAAAGGTCGTTTTGTTCGAGCAGGTAGCAGAACAAACGATGGTCGAAGTCATCGCCGCCCAATGCGCTGTTGCCGCCGGTGGCTTTAACTTCAAACAATCCTTTGGTCAGTTGCAATACTGATACGTCGAATGTACCACCGCCCAGGTCGTAAACGACAAACGTGCCTTCTGAAGCGTTGTCCAGTCCGTAGGCGATTGCGGCGGCGGTCGGCTCGTTGAGGAGGCGCAATACATTCAAGCCTGCCAAGCGTGCGGCATCTTTGGTGGCTTGACGTTGGGCATCGTCGAAATAGGCAGGTACGGTAATGACGGCGCCGACCAAATCGCCGCCTAAAGTTTCTTCGGCACGCGATTTGAGGGCTTTGAGGATTTCTGCCGATACTTCGATAGGCGTTTTCGCACCTTGACGGGTGTTTAATTCGACCACGCGCTCATTGGGTGTAAATTGATAGGGCAGGTATTGCGTGTCTTGTGTAAGGTCGGTAAGGGTGCGGCCGATCAGGCGTTTGGCGGAGCTGACCGTATTTAGCGGATCGGTTTTTTGTGCAGAAAGGGCGTTTTTGCCGACTTCGACTCCGCCATCCAAATAACGGACAACCGAAGGCAGGGTGGTGCGGCCGTCTGAATCGGGCAGGCAGACTGCGCTGCCGCTGCGTACGGTGGCCACCAAGCTGTTGGTTGTGCCTAAATCAATGCCTACGGCGAGGCGGTGTTGATGGGGGGCGGCGGACATGCCGGGTTCGGAAATCTGCAAAAGAGCCATGATTGTGTGCCTTCTGATGCTGTATTTATTAGGATGGGGCAGATTTTAGCAGATTTTTGGCAGATAGTTGAGTGGTTTGCTAGGAAATAACCCTAAGGCCTAATGTTGTTTTTTAATTGAAAAGAAAGTGGATTTTGAATCCGGACTTGTATTTTTTAAGAAATGCGGATAAAATTCAGCCTCTTTGCCTTGCCTTTTACTTCGCATGGTGAAAGGCTGTTTTTAATCATCCATAAGGAGATAACATGCGTCATTACGAGATCGTGTTTATCGTTCATCCTGATCAAAGCGAGCAAGTGCCTGCTATGGTTGAGCGTTACAAAACCATGATTACTGAAGCCAACGGTAAAATCCACCGTTTGGAAGACTGGGGCCGTCGTCAATTGGCTTACCCAATCAACAAAATCCACAAAGCACACTATGTTTTGATGAATATCGAAACTACTCCTGAAGTGGTTGAAGAGTTGGAAACTGCTTTCCGCTTCAATGATGCCGTACTGCGTCACCTGACCATCAAAACAAAACACGCTGTAACTGAAGCTTCCCCAATGCTGGGTGGCGAAAAAGCAAAAAACTTGCTGAACGGTGCGGCTGAAGAAGTTGCAGCAGCCGAATAAGATTGAATAATCTGATTAAGCTTACCGCCCGTATCTTACAGGTTCAGCCTTTGAGATATACGCCGGCAGGAATTCCTGTTTTAGATATTGTGTTGCAACATGAATCTTGGCAGGAAGAAAACGGACAGAAATGTCTGGTCAAATTTGAAATTCCCGCGCGGATTTTAGGTAAGCAGGCTGAGGAATGGCAGTATCGGCAAGATGCCGTCATCGAGTCGGAAGGTTTTTTGGCGCAACGCAGCCAACGCTTCCCCAAGCCGGTACTACGCATACAGAACATTAAAGAATATAAAGGTTAAACGACAATGGCTCGTCAATCATTCAAACGTAGAAAATTCTGCCGCTTTACGGCTGAAAAAATCCAAGAAGTTGATTACAAACAAGTTGATTTGTTGAAAGACTTCATCTCTGAAAACGGCAAAATCATCCCTGCCCGCATTACTGGTACTAAAGCACACTACCAACGTCAGTTGGCTACTGCTGTGAAACGTGCCCGTTTCCTGGCTCTGTTGCCTTACACCGATCAACACAAATAATTTTGGAGTTTAAATCATGCAAATTATTCTGTTAGAAAAAATCGGCGGTCTGGGTAACTTGGGTGATATCGTTACCGTTAAAAACGGTTACGCACGCAACTTCCTGATCCCTGCCGGTAAAGCAAAACGTGCAACCGAAGCCAACATGAAAGAATTCGAAGCACGCCGCGCTGAATTGGAAGCCAAACAAGCTGAGATCTTGGCTGATGCTAAAGCACGTCAAGAAAAACTGGAAGGCCAAACCATTACTGTTGCTCAAAAAGCCGGTGTTGATGGTCGTCTGTTCGGTTCTGTTACTAATGCTGACATCGCTGAAGCGATTGTTGCTACCGGTATCCAAGCTGCTAAAGCAAACGTACGTCTGCCTAACGGCCCTCTGAAAGCTGTTGGCGAATACGAAGTTGAAGTGGCTCTGCACACTGACGCTGTTGCTAAAATTACCGTTGCTGTTGTTGCAGCCGCTGAGTAATTAATTCATTCAAGGCCGTCTGAAAATCAAGGGTTTCCTTGAATTTCAGACGGCCTTGTTTATCTGCTTGAGCCGAAGTAAGTAAATATCGATTTGTCTATATTTTTTAAGTCTGTTTGGAAATATAGCGGAAGAGATGATGTATTGGCCGAATATTCATTCGTGTTCGGGTTTGTCGTATTATTTAGTAAAGAGATTATTTATGAATAAAATCAAAATCTTTGGGATAGGTCTGACTGCTTTGGCTTTAGCTTCATGCGGCACTCCGCAAAAGCCTGCTGTTGATACGGCAAAACCTGTCGAGCCTGTTTCCTCTGCAAAACGCCCTGTATTTGATGCAGCGGCTGAATCTGTTGCCAGCAGCGGTTTTAATGAAAACGTCAATGTTCAGCAGTTTATCCAATATGAAGTGAAAAACCGCCGTTTCAGTGCAGAAGAATTGCGTAATTTCTTCAATGGCGTGGTGTATAAAGGAAATATTATTACCATTATGTACCGCCCAAGCACTTCGCGTCCTTGGTATGAATTTCGTACCGGTAACTCCGGTGCAGCCAAATTTAACGGCGGCAGACAATTCTATGCGGCAAACCGTGCCGTAATCGATGATGTGGCACGCAAATACGGCGTACCTGCCGAATTGATTGTGGCGATTCTCGGTATCGAAACCAATTATGGCAAAAATACGGGCAGCTTCCGCGTTGCTGATGCTTTGAGTACATTGGCCTTTGATTATCCCCGCCGTGCCGAATTTTTCCAAAACGAATTGAGCGAACTTTTGCTGATGGCAAAAGAAGAAAAAGAAAATATTTTTGATTTCAAAGGCAGCTATGCCGGCGCGATGGGCATGCCGCAATTTATGCCTTCCAGCTACCGTAAATGGGCGGTGGACTATGATGGTGACGGGCATCGCGATATTTGGAATAATGTCGGCGATGTGGCGGCTTCTGTCGCCAATTATATGAAACAGCATGGCTGGCAGACCGGCGGTAAGATGGTTGTGCCGGTCAGTCTGACGATTACGCCTCACTTGCAGGCGATTATCGATGAGAAAACTGCTTTGACACGCACTGTCGCAGATTTCAAAGCCTTGGGTGTCGTGCCTCAAGCTGCTGTTGCCGATAATGAAAGCTGTGTTGTATGCTTTGGAAACCAGTCCGGGTGTATTTGAATACTATTTGGGCCTGAATAACTTCTACACCGTATGGCAATATAACCACAGCCGCATGTATGTAACAGCGGTACGCGATATTGCGAATGCAATCAACAACAATGACCTATAAGCCATAAGAAAACCACCCTTCGGGGTGGTTTTTAGATATCGAGAATTTGTAAAGGGGGTTAAGCCATCAGTCTGATTTTCATAGCGTAACGTTTTTTACTGTGCCCTGAAACAAATTGTCCGCCTCGGGCAGGGGATAAAAACGCATTGCCTTCTGCGGTTGGCTCTGCACAAGTATATTGGCCGTTTCGATCGCTCCAGAGTGCGTACACAGGCAGATTGTGGGTACGGATATCCAGTTTTAAGCCGTCAAATGCAACGTGTGCATCTTGGTCGGAGGAAACAAATTCGGTATGGGAGATATAGTCGGCATCGTATGGTGCGCCGTTGAAATCAAATTGTGTGCCGGCGGCGGTAAAGTAGGGGTGGAATCCTGGAGAAGTGCGGACGGGTGATTCGCCGTAATTGCAGACGGTCAGGATGGCGATGGCTTCATTTTCATTAGGTAGGCTGTAATCGAGCAACCATTCGACGTGTTCATAGCCTTTTTCTGTGCTGATTAATTTCAAGCCGATATCTGATTCATTTTGATGGCGGATTTCCCAGTCTGAGGTTCTGCCGAAACCATGTTGGGCCAGATGATTTTTGCTGTCAGGTCCGAATTGAGGTAGGCAGACGTGCATGCCGCCGCGTAATTTTGTGTCATCGCCTACTTGAACGCTGGTTTTCGGAAATAAGACTTCCCGTCCTTTTAAAATCAGGGAATCAATATATCCGCCCATTGTATTGACTTGCATAGTGGCTGATTGGTTGCGTAGTATGATTTCGGACATGATGTTTTAAACTTCAAATTACTTATCATTTGTGTAGCATTCTAACATTGCAATAACATGCTGTCGCCGTAGCCTTGATAGAAAATCCTTAATAAAAATCAAAAAAATGCTAGAATATATGCCATTTTCTGAGGTCGTCTGAAGAGCGGATCATTCTTTTCAGACGGCCTTCCGATTTATTTCCCGTAGAGAAACAACATGGCTTATCAAGTTCTTGCACGAAAATGGCGTCCGAAAACCTTTGCCGATTTGGTCGGTCAGGAACACGTCGTCAAAGCCCTGCGCAACGCGCTGGACGAAGGCCGTCTACACCATGCCTATCTGCTGACAGGAACGCGCGGTGTGGGTAAGACCACGATTGCCAGGATTTTGGCCAAGAGCTTGAACTGCGAAAATGCCGTGCATGGCGAGCCGTGCGGTCAGTGTGAAAGCTGTACACAAATCGACAGCGGCCGTTATGTGGATTTATTGGAAATCGACGCGGCATCGAATACCGGTATCGACAATATCCGCGAAGTGTTGGAAAACGCGCAATACGCGCCGACTGCGGGTAAATACAAAGTCTATATCATCGACGAAGTGCATATGCTTTCCAAAAGCGCGTTCAATGCCATGCTGAAGACTTTGGAAGAGCCGCCCGAACACGTTAAATTCATTTTGGCGACCACCGATCCGCACAAAGTCCCCATTACCGTATTGAGCCGCTGTTTGCAGTTTGTTTTGCGCAACATGACGACTCAACAGGTTGCCGAGCATTTGGCACATGTTTTGGACCGTGAAAACGTTCCTTATCAGCCGCAGGCCTTGCAGCTTTTAGGCCGTGCCGCCGCAGGCTCGATGCGCGATGCGTTGAGCCTTTTGGATCAGGCGATTGCCATGGGTTCGGGTAAAGTGGCCGAACAAGATGTCCGCCAGATGATCGGAGCGGTCGATAAACAATATTTGTTTGAATTGCTTGAAGGAATCATCAATCAAAACGGTGAGGCCTTGCTGGAAAAGGCTCAGGAAATGTCCGCCAGAGCGATTGGTTTTGACAGCGCATTGGCAGAATTAGCCATGCTGTTGCAACGTTTGGCTTTGATTCAAACCGTTCCTTCCGCCTTGGCAAATGACGACCCTGAACGTGAAACCTTGCTTCGTTTAAGTCAGGCCTTGAGTGGCGAGCAGATTCAGCTTTATTATCAATGTGCTATTCATGGCAAACAGGATTTGCCGCTGGCTCCGGATGAGTATGCCGGTTTTGTCATGACACTTTTGCGCATGCTTGCATTTGCGCCGTTGGCCGCTTCGGGTTGCGATACGCAAAGTCAGATTGAACACACGGATTTGCATTCCGACCATCAGAAAGCTGAGGCTGAAAAAAAGCCTTTTCAGCTGCCGAAATCTGAGCCGATAGCAGCACCGGCGGTTGAGAAAGAGGTTGTTTCTGCCAATCAGGATACCGTTGAAAGGCCGTCTGAAGAAACGGTTCAGCAACAACAGGCGGATGTACCGCCTTGGGAAGACATGCCGAGCCAATTATCGGCTGAGCCGCCTCAAACTCAAACGGCGCAGATACAAGAAGCAGCGGAGCCATTGCCTGTTGCAAAAGTTCAGACGCCCCCTGAGCCGGAAACATATCCGCACATGGATGAGGAAATTCCGCCTCCGTATTTTGATGAAGCATATGTATATGAAGATTCGCATCGTGCTGATGTGATGGAAGTGCCGCAGCCGGTTTCATCTATTGAGTCTGAAGAAGAGGAGGGGGATGAAGAAGAGCTTCAGTTCGCTCCTTTGCCTGAGTTTAAAACTGAGAATTGGCACAGCATTATCGAACGCTTCGCCCGTAAATTAGGCGCGGCGCAGATGTTGGCGCAAAATGCGGCATGGACGAGTTATGATGCGGAAGCAGGTTTAATCATGCTGTCGTTGACGGATGAGGCCAAAGCCACTGCCAATAAAGAGCGCTTGGATAAAATCTGCCAGACGTTGAGCGAGGCCTATCATCTTGGCAATTTAAGGCTGCAAACCGAGCCTTGGCAAGATGATAAAGGCTGGGAAACGCCGGTGATGCGCCGCAAACGTATTCAAGAGGAAGGGCGGCAGCAGGCGCAAGATTTGCTGGAAGCGGATACGACGGCGCAGAAAATCTTGCAAACCTTTGAGGCGCAATGGCTGCCGGATTCTTTAGAGTTGGCAGGACATTCTTAACATACTGATATACAAGGCCGTCTGAAAGGCAATAGCGTTTTCAGACGGCATGAGTGAAACCCATTTATTCAAACCCATAGGAGTAAAACATGTTTGGAAAAGCCGGATTAGGCGGCCTGATGAAACAGGCTCAACAAATGCAGGAAAACATGAAAAAGGCACAAGCCAAGCTGGCTGAAACCGAAGTTGAAGGTGAAGCAGGCAATGGTTTGGTGAAAGTCGTGATGACGTGTTCCCACGTTGTCCGCAAACTTGAAATCAGCCCTGATTTGATTCAAGAGGCTGCTGACGATAAAGAAATGCTGGAAGATTTGGTATTGGCTGCCATCAATGCCGCTTCTGAAAAAGCCGAAGAAACCACCAATAAAACCATGGGCGCATTCACCCAAGGCCTGCCTGCAGGCATGGGAGATTTCTTCCGTTGATTTAAAATCAATAAAAGGCCGTCTGAAGCCAGATTTGGGTTTCAGACGGCCTTTTTATTATGAGGATTCAGGGCTTTCTTTGGGGAAGAACAATCGTTCTTTATTGATATAAAAAAGCCTGAACAGAAGTTCAGGCTTTTAAAATTTGGCTCCCCGACCTGGGCTCGAACCAGGGACCTGCGGATTAACAGTCCGTCGCTCTACCGACTGAGCTATCGGGGAATGGGGCGTATTATAATGGCTGGAAAATGTGTCAATCCATATTTTCAAGAAAATGGTACAAAATATTTCAAATGTTTGAATGTTAAAAATATTTTGTAATCAAGTTTCACAGGCTTCCAGCCGTTTCAGACGGCCTTTAGTATTTGGCGTTAACCAATTTGCCGTTTTGGAACACTTGCTGCTGCATCACGGTGCCGTTGTAGGCGTAAGTGGTCAGCGAGCCGTTGCTTGGTGTGGCGCGGAACTGCATCAGCTGGTTGCGGCTGAGGACGTAGGGGTCCGTGCGTTTTTGGCTGTTGTCGCTGTAAAAGTCTTGGACGACATATTCGTTGTTGCGTTTGCTGATCAGTTGGCGATGGAAGCCGCCTTTGACTGCGCTGTTGCTGGGTGTGCCGTGTGCATCAAAATAGGTCACGATTTGTTCTTCTGAGATACGGATGCCGTCTGAATCTGTGCCTTTGGTGGTTTTGGTTTTGTCCAAGCCGACAGGGATGTTGATGGATGTACCCAGACCGACATGGCGGCCGATGCCGGTGCCGACACCTAAACCGACGGAAACGCCGGGCGTGCCGACTGTACATGCGCTGAGTGAAGCGGCCAAAAGGGCAGGTAAGAGAACTTTTTTCATAATGTGTATCCTTGTAATAAGAAATGTTTGTAATGTTGGAAGTATAGTATTTTTGCGGGGTGGCTGGTGTTAGTATTGGTAAAAGGACGCAATGCCGTCTGAAAAACAAGATAGAAACGGATATATCATTCTGGTGTAGAATGTGCCGGAATAATGATTTAATAAGAATGTGAATGAATAATGAAAACTTTAAAATTTACGAAGATGCACGGCTTGGGTAATGATTTTATGGTGGTCAATGCCATCGAGCAGGACTTTGATCCGTTGGCTGCGCCGCTTGCCCAATGGGCAGACCGCTATCGCGGCGTGGGGTTTGATCAGTTTTTGGTGGTGGAGAAGCCTTCTTCTGATGCGGTCGATTTTCGGTATCGTATTTTCAATGCGGATGGTCGGGAAGTAGAGCAGTGCGGCAATGGTGCGCGTTGTTTTGCGCGTTTTGTCGCGGATAAGGGTTTGACGGATAAAACGGAAATTTTGGTCGAAACGGCCAAAGGGATTATTGTGCCGAAGCTGCTGGATAACGGTTTGGTTACCGTCAATATGGGTAAACCGCGTTTCATGTCGTCTGAAATTCCGTTTGTGCCTGCGTATGGTGAAACGGAAGATGCGTTGACACATATTGTCTTGGTCGGTTTGGAATCTGTACCGGTAAGCTGCGTGAATATGGGTAATCCTCATGCGGTAATTTTGGTTGATGATGTTGAGGCTGCACCGGTGGAGCATTGGGGCAGTGCCATTGAATCGCACGAGCAGTTTCCTGAACGGGTCAATGTCGGTTTTATGCAGGTTGAAGATGAGTTGTCCGTCCGTCTGCGCGTGTTTGAGCGCGGGGTGGGGGAAACTCAGGCTTGCGGCACTGGAGCGTGTGCGGCCGTGGTGGCCGGCGTGCGCAATGGCCTGCTGAAAGCGGGTGCGCCTGTGCGTGTTACTCTGCCTGGGGGCGAACTGTTTATCAGTTGGGAAGAAGGCGGCGATGTGCAAATGACCGGCCCTGCTGAAACCGTTTTCGAAGGCGAGTTGCAGTATTCATGATGGTTTCTTTGGATTTTTGGTTTGCCATTGCGTATGCTGCGGTATCGTTGGCGTTTATTTTTTTCGTGCGCAGCGGTTTCAATGGCTTTGGGCTGCGGTTTTTGTTGTGGCTGGGGATTTCGGCACTGGGCGCGCGCCTGTTGCCCGGAATGTGGGGCTTTACGCATACAGGCCCTTTGTTCATCCCTCATTTTTACCTGACCGCCGCCAGTGTTTTTTTCTTTATTGACGATTGCGGTAAAACGGAAGACGGAAAGTTTTGGTCGGCAGGTGAATATACCGGTTTAACCTTATTTGCCGTTTCCAATGTCGTCATGACTTTGGCTTTTGTTTTCTTGGCTGTCGCGGTTTATTTCATCTTGCCGCTGGCAGGCTCGGTTTTTGCATGGGCGGCCTTGCTGAAAATTTATGCTTTGAAACCCATTTATTGGTTTGCATTGCAGGGCGTCCTGATGCTGGTGTTTTATCTGCACAGAGTGGTTGTTTGCAAGCAGTCTGCCTCTCTTTTCAGTATGCGGCAGATGTGGGCAGGCTGGACGGTTGCCGTCGTGATGCAGGCTGTGGTTGCCGTTGCATTGATTTTTGAGCGCAGTGGATATTGACCGCGCTTGAACCAAAAGTTATAAAGAAAGAAATTTTCGATATTGGTTTTTCAGACGGCCTGAGTTTAATATGCAGGCTGTATTACATCTAAATCAGGAGCAGGAAATGAAAATTGCAAATAATATTACCGAGCTGATCGGCAACACACCTCTGGTGAAACTGAACCGCCTGACCGAAGGTTTAAAAGCGCAAATCGCCGTTAAACTTGAATTCTTTAATCCGGGCAGCAGCGTGAAAGACCGTATTGCCGAATCTATGATTGAAGCGGCCGAGCAAGCCGGTAAAATCAATAAAGATACCGTTATCGTCGAGGCAACCAGCGGCAATACCGGTATCGGTTTGGCCATGGTGTGCGCGGCCCGCGGTTATAAATTGGCCATCACTATGCCTGAAAGCATGAGTAAAGAACGCAAAATGTTGCTGCGTGCGTTTGGTGCAGAATTGATTTTGACCCCTGCTGCCGAAGGCATGGCAGGCGCTATCGCCAAAGCCCAATCTTTGGTGGACGAGCATCCGGGCACTTATTTCATGCCGCGCCAATTTGATAATGAGGCCAATCCTGAAGTTCACCGTAAAACCACTGCCGAAGAAATTTGGCGCGATACAGACGGTAAAGTGGATATTTTCGTGGCCGGTGTGGGTACGGGCGGTACGATTACCGGCGTGGGCGAAGTGTTGAAAAAATACAAACCCGAAGTTCAAATCGTGGCTGTCGAGCCTGAAGCCTCCCCGGTATTGAGTGGCGGCGAAAAAGGCCCACATCCGATTCAAGGTTTGGGTGCAGGCTTTATCCCCAGCGTTTTGAATACGACTGTTTATGACAGCATTTCCAAAGTACCTAACGAGGCAGCGTTTGAAACTGCGCGCGCTATGGCCGAAAAAGAAGGCATTTTGGTGGGTATTTCCTCAGGTGCGGCAGTATGGAGTGCATTGCAACTGGCCAAAAAACCTGAAAACGAAGGCAAGCTGATCGTTGTCTTGTTGCCATCATATGGCGAACGCTATCTTTCTACACCTCTGTTTGCCGATTTGGCATAAATATAGGATTGTGGTTAAAAGGCCGTTTTCAGACGGCCTTTTTTGCGTATGGGCTTGAGATATCGTATGAAATCTGTTGTAATTCAGTTAATGAGCTTTGAATACCGTTATTCAAAAGTTGGTTTCTTCAACGAATCATGCTTATAATGCGCATTATGAAAAAATACATTCTTCCTATCCTTGCTGTGGCGGCACTTGCCGGTTGTGAATCGATTTATGTTCCAACATTGAAGAAGTGCCAGTTCGACCAACCAACGTCAAGAAACCTAAGGCTGATTCACAAGTTTCAGCTGCCGGTTATCATTTGGCTCCTTCGCATTGGGCAGATGTTTCCAAGATTCATGATGAAGCACGTCGCTTGAGTACCCAAGTGAGCCAAGGTAGTCTGACCAAAGTTCAGGCTGCCCAATATTTGAACCGCTTCCGTATCCAACAAGTGGGACGCAACTCTGTCGATGACAGTATGTATGAAGTTTATCTGCGTTCCGCCGTTGACAGCCAACGTGGTGAGATTACTACCGAGCAATCCAAACAGTATATCCAAGGTGCTTTGCGCGGTTGGCAACAACGTTGGAAAAACATGGATACCAAGCCAAGCAATCCTGCGTTTACCAACTTCTTGATGGAAGTTATGGGTATGCAACCTTTGAAATAAAAAATTCTCAATCGAGAAGGCCGTCTGAATATTCAGACGGCCTTCTTTTTGCATTTTATATCGGTATTGTTGAACTCTATCTAATCAAGAGCCAAACAGCTTGTCAGCCGCTTGACGGGCTTTTTCTTTGATGTCTTCGGTCAGGTAGTTTTTCATTTGGGAATAAACCAACGCAATGACGGCAATGTCATCACTGAAGCCGAAGGGAATCAGAAGGTCGGGAATGCTGTCGATAGGACTGAGGAAATAAACCAGTGCGCCGACAATAATCATTTTGGCGCGTTTGGGTGTATGTTCGGATTCCCAAAGATAATAAAGCGCATAAAGCTGGCGGACGACAGGTTTGCCCAAGCGACCGGCAAAGCGTCCGAGTTTTTTCATGAAGCCGGATGTGTCTAAATTTCGACGGCGAAAGGAGGGGATGTAGTCTTCCGGATCGGGGGTGTTTTGATGAGGGGAGTGTGCCATGATTGAGCTTCCTTTTAAGGTATGGAAACATGGTTGGTTTTGCGTTGTATTTTAGTCTATTTGGGGGCGGATGAAATGCTTATGAATGTATAACTATGTAATAGTGATACCAATGCTGCAATAGTAATAAGTTAAGAAAGGCATATGCCTTTGTAAAAATGGCATTTAAGAATGAGAATTTATCTTGCAGTTGATATGATTCTCAAGTCATGATGATGTTATCGTCAGTATTGCGGCGGGCAGGGTGGCTTAATTGCAGGAAAGTCACAAAAAGACCAATCATACAAAAAAAAATTTAGAAATGATTATTTGATTTTATTGGTATTTTGGTAAAAACCATTGGAGTACTCATAAATTACACTGTTCAAAATGAGATAAAACAGGTAAATTATGGTTTATGTAGCTTATTGTAGTCTTGAGCTATAGGTTTTGAGCTGATAATAAATCATAGAGGAACTGACCATGTCCGCCAAATCACGCCCGGTATTTTTGGAAATTCCCAATATCCGATTGCCCATACCGGGGATTGTATCTATTCTTCACCGTATCAGCGGCGTCGGCTTGTTTTTGATGCTGCCTGTTCTTTTATACCTCTTCTCAGGAACATTGGATCGCGAATCGTCGTTTGAAGCATATCGTTCCGTTATTTCTAATCCGTTTGTGAAGTTGATCCTCATCGGTCTGCTGTGGGCGTATCTGCACCATTTCTTTGCCGGCATCCGCTTTCTGTTTTTGGATGCGCATAAAGGCTTGGAGCTGAATACCGCGCGCAATACCGCTAAAGCCGTATTTGCTTCTGCATTGGTTTGACTGTCGTTTTGGGAGCTTTATTATGGTAGATCGTAAATTGACAGGTGCGCATTACGGTTTGCGCGATTGGGCAATGCAGCGTGCAACTGCGGTCATCATGTTGGTGTACACCGTAGTTCTTTTGGTTGTTTTGTTCACGTTGCCTAAAGAATATTCGGCATGGCAGGCATTTTTTGATCAAACTTGGGTGAAAGTGTTTACCCAAGTGAGCTTTTTGGCCGTATTTTTGCATGCATGGGTAGGTATCCGTGATTTGTGGATGGACTACATTAAGCCTTTCGGCGTGCGTTTGTTTTTACAAGTTGCCACCATCGTTTGGTTGGTAGGTTGCTTGGTGTATTCAGTTAAAGTAATTTGGGGGTAAATATGAGTTTTCCTGTTCGTAAGTTTGATGCCGTGATTGTTGGCGGTGGTGGTGCAGGTTTACGCGCAGCCCTCCAATTGTCTAAATCTGGTTTGAATTGTGCTGTTTTGTCTAAAGTGTTCCCGACCCGTTCTCATACCGTGGCGGCTCAGGGCGGTATTTCTGCTTCATTGGGTAATGTACAGGAAGACCGTTGGGATTGGCATATGTACGATACCGTGAAAGGTTCCGACTGGCTGGGCGACCAAGATGCGATTGAGTTTATGTGTCGCGCCGCGCCTGAGGCAGTGATTGAATTGGAACATATGGGTATGCCTTTTGACCGCGTAGAAAGCGGCAAAATTTACCAACGCCCTTTCGGCGGCCATACTGCCGAACACGGTAAACGCGCGGTAGAACGTGCTTGCGCGGTTGCCGACCGTACCGGTCATGCGATGTTGCATACGTTGTACCAACAAAACGTCCGTGCCAATACACAATTCTTTGTGGAATGGACGGCGCAAGATTTGATTCGTGATGAAAACGGCGACGTTGTCGGTGTAACCGCCATGGAAATGGAAACCGGCGAAGTTTATATTTCCACGCTAAAGCCGTGATGTTTGCTACCGGTGGTGGCGGCCGTATTTATGCTTCTTCTACCAATGCCTATATGAATACCGGTGATGGTTTGGGTATTTGTGCCCGTGCAGGTATTCCGTTGGAAGACATGGAATTCTGGCAATTCCACCCGACCGGTGTGGCCGGTGCAGGCGTGTTGATTACCGAAGGTGTGCGCGGTGAGGGCGGTATTTTGTTGAACGCCAACGGCGAACGCTTTATGGAACGTTATGCCCCAACCGTAAAAGACTTGGCTTCCCGTGACGTGGTTTCTCGCGCAATGGCAATGGAAATCTACGAAGGTCGCGGTTGCGGTAAAAACAAAGACCATGTATTGCTGAAAATCGACCATATCGGTGCAGAAAAAATTATGGAAAAACTGCCGGGCATCCGCGAGATTTCCATTCAGTTTGCCGGTATCGACCCGATTAAAGACCCGATTCCTGTCGTGCCGACTACCCACTACATGATGGGCGGTATTCCGACCAATTATCATGGCGAAGTTGTCGTTCCTCAAGGCGACGAATACGAAGTACCTGTAAAAGGCCTGTATGCCGCAGGTGAGTGCGCCTGTGCTTCCGTACACGGTGCGAACCGCTTGGGTACCAACTCCTTGTTGGACTTGGTGGTATTTGGTAAAGCTGCCGGCGACAGCATGATTAAATTCATCAAAGAGCAAAGCGGTTGGAAACCTCTGCCTGCTAATGCCGGCGAATTGACCCGTCAACGTATCGAGCGTTTGGACAATCAAACCGGCGGTGAAAACGTTGATGCCTTGCGTCGCGAGTTGCAACGTTCTGTTCAGCTGCACGCCGGCGTGTTCCGTACCGATGAGATTCTGAGCAAAGGCGTTCGAGAAATCATGGCGATTGCCGAGCGTGTGAAACGTACTGAAATCAAAGATAAGAGCAAAGTGTGGAATACCGCGCGTATCGAAGCCTTGGAATTGGATAATCTGATTGAAGTAGCGAAAGCGACTTTGGTGTCTGCCGAAGCACGTAAAGAATCGCGCGGCGCGCACGCTTCAGACGACCATCCTGAGCGCGATGACGAAAACTGGATGAAACATACCCTGTATCATTCAGATACCAATACTTTGTCTTACAAACCGGTACATACCAAGCCTTTGAGCGTGGAATACATCAAACCGGCCAAACGCGTTTATTGATGAGTTTTCAGACGGCCTTTATCTTGGAGGCCGTCTGAAACTAACCATACCCACATTGAACTGCCTGAATCCATAATACAAAATCATTGGGCAGTTTATGAGAAAAGGAACACTTCTCATGGAAAAAATGAGTTTTGAAATTTACCGTTACAACCCGGACGTTGATGCTAAACCTTATATGCAACGTTACGAGTTGGAATTGGAACCAACCGACGTTAAACTTTTGGACGCTTTGGTGCGTCTGAAAGCACAAGACGATACATTGTCTTTCCGCCGTTCTTGCCGCGAAGGTATTTGCGGTTCTGACGGTATGAACATCAACGGCAAAAACGGCTTGGCATGTTTGACTGATTTGCGCAGCCTAAAACAGCCGGTCAAAATCCGTCCTCTGCCGGGTCTGCCTGTTATCCGCGACCTGATTGTGGACATGACCCAATTCTTCAAACAATATCATTCCATCAAACCTTATGTTGTCAACGACAATCCGATTGATGCGGACAAAGAGCGTTTGCAAACTCAGGAAGAGCGTAAAGAGCTGGACGGTTTGTACGAATGTATTTTGTGTGCCTGCTGCTCGACTGCATGCCCGTCATTCTGGTGGAATCCTGATAAATTCGTCGGTCCGTCCGGTTTGCTGAATGCTTACCGCTTCATTGCGGACAGCCGCGATACCATTACTAATGAGCGTTTGGATAATTTGAACGACCCATACCGTTTGTTCCGCTGCCACACCATTATGAACTGCGTAGACGTATGTCCTAAACACTTGAATCCGACCCGAGCTATCGGTAAGATTAAAGAGATTATGTTGAAACGAGCCGTTTAAGAAATGATGGTTTTTGACGATATTGCCAAACGGAAAATCCGTTTTCAAACCCGCCGGGGATTATTGGAATTAGATTTAATCTTCGGCAGGTTCATGGAAAAAGAATTCGAGCACCTGAGTGATCAGGAATTGTCCGAATTTTCCGAAATCCTTGAATTTCAAGACCAAGAATTGCTTGCCTTGATTAACGGACATTCGGCGACGGACAAGAAGCACCTGATTCCCATGCTTGAAAAAATCAGACAGGCATGATGTGTTATAGAGCTTGTTTGCGATACCGATCCGAACAAGCTCTTTCCATACGGAGGCCGTCTGAAAAAAGACCGTGCCGCTTAGACGGCAACGAAAGCCCCAACCTACAAAGGAGTTTAAGAATGTCTAAATCAGTCAAGCTCACCACCCCAAATCAAGAGGCTTTGGAGCTGCCAGTATTGGAAGCAAGTATCGGCCATGATGTGGTTGACATCCGTGCGTTGACAAAAAATACAGGTCTGTTTTCATTCGACCCAGGATTCGTATCCACTGCAAGCTGCGAATCCAAAATCACTTATATTGACGGCGATAAAGGCCTGTTGTATTACCGTGGTTATCCTATCGAGCAGCTGGCCGAAAAATCCGATTACTTGGAAGTTTGCTACCTGTTGATCTACGGCGAGCTGCCTACGCCCGAGCAGAAAAAAGAATTTGATGCCACAGTCAGCCACCATACTATGGTACATGAACAGTTGACTTGGTTCTTCCGCGGTTTCCGCCGTGATGCGCATCCGATGGCGATGATGGTGGGTGTGGTTGGCGCGCTGTCTGCGTTCTATCAAGATAGCTTGGATATTACCAATCCTGAACACCGCAAAATCGCGATTTACCGCTTAATCTCCAAAATTCCGACCATTGCGGCAATGTGTTACCGTTATTCCAACGGTTTGCCGTTCAATTATCCAAAAAATAACCTTTCCTATGCTGAAAACTTCTTGCACATGATGTTTGCCACACCATGTGAAGAATACAAACCTAATCCAGTATTGGCCCGCGCACTCGACCGCATCTTTATTTTGCATGCCGATCACGAGCAAAACGCCTCTACTTCGACCGTACGTTTGGCCGGCTCTTCTGGTGCGAACCCATTTGCCTGTATCGCTGCCGGTATCGCCTGTCTGTGGGGTGCTTCACACGGCGGTGCAAACGAAGCTGTGTTGAAGATGCTGGACGAAATCGGTGATGTGTCTAATGTTGCTGCATACATGGAAGGTGTGAAACAACGCAAATACCGCCTGATGGGCTTCGGTCACCGCGTATACCGCAATATGGACCCGCGCGCCAGCATCATGCGCGAAACCTGCTATGAAGTCTTGAAAGAGTTGGGCTTGGAAGACAGTCCGAAATTCAAGCTGGCGATGGAATTGGAACAAATTGCACTGAAAGACCCATTCTTTGTCGAACGCAAACTGTATCCAAACGTCGATTTCTACTCCGGCATCGTCTTGTCCGCGTTAGGTATTCCGACCGAAATGTTTACCGTTATCTTTGCGTTGTCCCGCAGTGTAGGCTGGATTTCACATTGGCATGAAATGATTAGCGATCCGACACTGAAAATCGGCCGCCCACGTCAACTGTATACCGGTGCGGAACGTCGTGACTATGTTCCGGTGGATAAGCGCTAACAGACAATATATTAATATATTGTTGAAAAGTCGTTTGAAAATCGAATTGTTGTTTTCAATGAGGTTGACCCGTAATTAATTAAGTTGATAACAGGTAATTTGATTTAAAATAGGGTAGAATAAAGTGTCATTTCAGACGGCCTGAATTCCGTTCGGAGAACACGGGATTCTACCCTTTGTTTATATTTTAAAGAAAAGAGCTCACGCCATGATGGACGAAAAACTCAATTTCTCTTATCTGTTTGGTTCTAATGCGCCATACATCGAGGAGTTGTATGAAAAGTTTCTGGAAAACCCAGAATCTGTCGATGAAAAATGGAAACAGTATTTTACAGATTTGAGTAAACAGCCGGGCGCAGTCGCTGTCGATGTTGCCCACACACCGATTCGTGAATCATTTGCCACTTTGGCTAAAAAGAAAATTGCATCTGCTGTTGCAGGTGGTGTGGATGAGGCAATGATGAAAAAGCAAGTCAGCGTTTTGCGACTGATTTCTGCCTATCGTATTCAAGGCGTGGGTGCGGCCCAACTTGATCCGCTCAAACGTATTCCCCCTCAAAACATCGAAGCACTCGACCCTAAATTCCATGGTCTGTCTGATGCCGACATGGCGCTTCAATTCAATATGGGCGAGGGCGACTTTTCCGGTCAAGGCAAATTGCCCCTTTCCCAAATCATCAGCAATCTGAAACAAACCTACTGCGGCCACATTGCATTGGAATATATCTATATTCCCAATACTGAAGAGCGTCGTTGGGTGCGCAATTATTTTGAAAGCGTATTGTCCACACCGCATTACAATGCCGATCAAAAACGCCGTATCTTGAAAGAAATGACTGCCGCCGAAACTTTGGAACGTTATCTGCATACCAAATATGTCGGTCAAACGTTTCGGTGTCGAAGGTGGTGAAAGTGCCATTGCCGGTTTGAACTATTTGATTCAAAACGCCGGTAAAGACGGCGTGGAAGAAGTCATCATCGGTATGGCACACCGTGGCCGTCTGAATGTTTTGGTTAACATCTTGGGCAAAAAACCGGCTGATCTGTTTGCTGAATTTGAAGGCCGTGCCGAAATCAAATTGCCTAGCGGCGACGTGAAATACCACATGGGCTTCAGCTCCGATATCGCCACTCCGCATGGCCCGATGCATGTTTCTTTGGCGTTCAACCCGTCACACTTGGAAATTGTTAACCCGGTAGTGGAAGGTTCTGCGCGCGCCAAACAAAAACGTTTGGGCGAAAACGGCCGCGATAAAGTTTTGCCGGTATTGATTCACGGTGACTCCGCATTTATCGGTTTGGGTGTTAACCAAGCGACATTCAACCTGTCTAAAACACGCGGTTATACCACCGGCGGTACTGTTCACATCGTGATCAACAACCAAATCGGCTTTACCACTTCCGATACCCGCGATACCCGTTCTACCGTACACTGTACCGATATCGCGAAAATGGTTTCCGCTCCGGTTATCCACGTGAACGGCGATGATCCTGAACGTGTTTGCTTTGCCATTCAAGCCGCTTTGGATTACCGCAAAAAATTCCATAAAGACATCGTAATCGACGTTGTCTGCTACCGTAAATGGGGCCACAACGAGGGCGATGATCCGACCCTGACCCAACCGATGATGTACAAAAAAGTATCGCAACACCCTGGTGCGCGTGCTTTGTACACCGAACAACTGATTGCCGAAGGCGTGGTCACCCAAGCTGAGGCTGACGGTTACATCCAAGCCTACCGTGATGCTTTGGACAAAGGCGAACATGTTGAACAAACAACGCTGAGCAACTTCCAACGTACACAAATCGACTGGAGCAAATACCAAGGCAAAGATTGGCGCGAAAAAATCGAAACCGGTTTGCCTGCCGCAGATATTGAGCGTCTTACCGAGAAATTTACTGCTGTACCGGAAGGCTTTGCCCTGCATCCGACTGCAAAACGTGTGATTGAAGCGCGTAAAGCAATGGCATCCGGCAAACAAGCCATCGACTGGGGTATGGCCGAAACCTTGGCATACGCAAGCCTGCTGACTAAAGGTCATGGCGTGCGTATCTCCGGTGAGGACTCCGGCCGCGGTACATTCTCACACCGTCATGCAGTATTGCACGACCAAAACCGTGAAAAATGGGACGACGGTACTTATGTTCCTCTGCGCAACATGGGCGAAGGCTTGGGCGAGTTCCTGGTTATCGACTCTATCTTGAACGAAGAAGCCGTGATGGCGTTCGAGTACGGCTTTGCCTGCTCCGCTCCTGACAAGCTGACCATTTGGGAAGCTCAATTCGGTGACTTCGCCAACGGCGCACAAGTAACTATCGACCAATTCCTGTCTTCAGGCGAAACCAAATGGGGTCGTTTGTGCGGCCTGACCACCATCCTGCCGCACGGCTACGACGGTCAAGGCCCCGAGCACTCTTCCGCACGCGTAGAACGTTGGTTGCAACTGTGTTCTGAGAACAATATGCAAGTCATCATGCCGTCTGAAGCGTCGCAAATGTTCCACCTCTTGCAACGCCAAGTCTTGGGTTCATACCGCAAACCGCTGGTGATTTTCATGTCCAAACGCCTGTTGCGCTTCAAAGGTGCAATGAGCCCGCTGGAAAACTTCACCGAAGGTTCGACTTTCCGTCCGGTTATCGGCGATACCGCCGAACGCGCAAGCAACGACAGCGTGAAACGCGTGGTATTGTGCGCCGGTCAGGTTTACTATGACTTGGAAGCAGGCCGTACCGAGCGTAAACTGGAAGATGATGTTGCGATTGTCCGCGTTGAGCAGCTGTATCCGTTCCCATACGAAGAGGTTAAAGCTGAACTGGCGAAATATCCGAACGCAAAATCTGTGGTTTGGGCACAAGAAGAGCCGAAAAACCAAGGTGCGTTCTACCAAATCCGCCACCGCATCGAAGGCGTTATCAGCGAAGAGCAAAAACTGTCTTATGCCGGTCGTCCAAGCAGCGCATCGCCTGCAGTGGGCTACTCAAGCAAACACATTGCTCAATTGAAACAATTGGTTGAAGACGCTTTGGCGTTGTAAGCCTAGCGGCATTCCGTTTGAAATTGTTCAGGCGGAATGCCCATATGCAGAATTAAAAACACACAACAGGCCGTCTGAAAGGGCCATTGGAGACACAAAATGATTATTGATGTAAAAGTACCTATGCTGTCTGAAAGCGTATCTGAAGGCACGCTCTTGGAATGGAAGAAAAAAGTTGGCGAAGCAGTTGCCCGTGACGAAATCCTGATCGATATCGAAACTGACAAAGTGGTTTTGGAAGTACCTTCTCCACAAGCCGGCGTATTGGTTGAAATCGTAGCGCAAGACGGTGAAACCGTTGTTGCTGACCAAGTTTTGGCCCGTATCGATACAGCTGCCACTGCCGCTGCTGAAGCACCTGCCGCCGCGCCTGCAGAAGCTGCCCCAGCTGCCGCTCCTGCTGCTGCACAAAACAACGCCGCTATGCCTGCTGCCGCTAAACTGGCTGCCGAGACCGGTGTTGACGTGAACGCATTGCAAGGTTCCGGTCGTGACGGTCGCGTATTGAAAGAAGACGTACAAAATGCCGCTGCCAAACCTGCCGCAGCCGCTGCTCCTGCCGTTGCGCTTCCTGCCGGCGCACGTCCTGAAGAACGCGTACCGATGAGCCGCCTGCGTGCCCGTGTTGCAGAACGCCTCTTGGCTTCTCAACAAGAAAACGCCATTCTGACTACATTCAACGAAGTCAATATGAAACCAATCATGGACTTGCGTGCGAAGTACAAAGAAAAATTCGAGAAAGAACACGGCGTGAAACTGGGCTTCATGTCCTTCTTCGTTAAAGCCGCGGTTGCCGCCCTGAAAAAATACCCGGTTGTGAATGCTTCTGTTGACGGCAAAGACATCGTGTACCACGGCTACTTCGACATCGGTATCGCGATTGGCAGCCCACGCGGTTTGGTTGTGCCTATCTTGCGCGATGCCGACCAAATGAGCATTGCCGACATCGAACAAGCAATTGTTGATTACGCGAAAAAAAGCCAAAGACGGCAAAATCGCTATCGAAGATTTGACCGGCGGTACATTCAGTATTACCAACGGCGGTACTTTCGGTTCTATGATGTCCACCCCGATCATCAACCCGCCTCAATCTGCGATTTTGGGTATGCACGCCACTAAAGAGCGCGCTGTGGTTGAAAACGGCCAAGTTGTTGTCCGTCCAATGATGTATCTGGCTCTGTCTTACGACCACCGTATCATCGACGGCCGCGAAGCTGTATTGACTTTGGTAGCCATTAAAGACGCGTTGGAAGACCCAGCACGCCTGTTGTTGGATCTGTAATCGTTTCAGACGGCCTTTTATTTGTTAATGAAAAGGCCGTCTGAATTTTTATTTAGATGTAGCGTAATGTAGTATCGTGCTACAATAGGCTCAACGAACGATTGAGGCCGTCTGAAACATTTGATTCGAATGAATCGGCAGATATGGACTTTCAGACGGCCTTTTCTTAAAACCATCAAAACGCAGTCATTCAAAATAAAAAAGAAACAAAAAGTATCGTTTTTATTTTGAGATACTGCGAAAAGCAAAGGATGACATGATGTCTCAATATGATGTAGTAGTGATTGGTGCAGGCCCGGGCGGATACGTTGCCGCCATCCGTGCCGCGCAACTGGGTTTCAAAACCGCTTGCGTCGATGCAGGCGTCAACAAAGCAGGCGATGCCCCTGCCTTGGGCGGTACTTGCTTGAACGTAGGCTGTATCCCTTCCAAAGCCCTGTTGCAATCCAGCGAACATTTCCACGCAGCGCAACACGAGTTTGCCGAACACGGCATCACTGTCGGCGACGTGAAATTCGACGCGGCCAAAATGATTGAGCGCAAAGATGCCATCGTGACCAAACTGACCGGCGGCGTGAAATTCCTGTTCCAAAAAAACAAAGTAACCAGCCTGTTCGGTACAGCTTCCTTTGCCGGTAAAAATGGCGATGCTTACCAAATCGAAGTCGATAACAAAGGCGAGAAAACCGTTATCGAAGCCAAACACGTCATCGTAGCCACCGGTTCCGTACCGCGTCCGCTGCCACAAGTCGCCATCGACAACGTGAACGTATTGGACAACGAAGGCGCATTGAACCTGACCGAAGTGCCTGCCAAACTCGGCGTGATCGGTTCCGGCGTGATTGGTTTGGAAATGGGTTCCGTATGGAACCGCGTGGGTGCAGAAGTTACCATTCTTGAAGCCGCGCCGACCTTCCTGGCTGCCGCCGACCAACAAATCGCCAAAGAAGCCTTCAAATACTTTACCAAAGAGCAAGGTTTGAACATCGAATTGGGCGTGAAAAATCGGCGACATCAAATCTGAAGGCAAGGGCGTTTCCGTTGCTTACGAAAACTGCTGCCGGCGAAGCCAAAACCGAAGTATTCGACAAACTGATCGTTGCCATCGGCCGTATTCCAAACACCAAAGGCCTGAATGCCGAAGCCGTAGGCTTGGAAAAAAAGACGAGCGCGGCTTTTATCAAAGTGGACGGCGAATGCCGTACCAACCTGCCTAATGTATGGGCAATCGGCGACGTGGTTCGCGGCCCGATGTTGGCACACAAAGCCAGCGACGAAGGCGTTGCCGTTGCAGAGCGCATTGCCGGTCAAAAAAACCGCATATCGACTTCAACAACGTACCGTTCGTGATTTACACCGACCCTGAAATCGCTTGGGTGGGTAAAACCGAAGAACAACTCAAAGCCGAAGGCGTGGAGTACAAAAAAGGTACTTCGGGTTTTGGTGCGAACGGTCGCGCATTGGCCATGGGCAAAGCCAAAGGCACGGTTAAAGTGTTGGCAGATGCCAAAACCGACCGTATCTTGGGCATACACATGATTGGCCCGGTTGTCAGCGAATTGGTTACCGAAGGCGTGACTGCGCTTGAATTCTTCGCCAGCAGCGAAGACATCGCCCGCATTATCCATGCCCACCCAACCTTGTCCGAAGTGGTTCACGAAGCTGCCTTGGCGGCCGACAAACGCGCTTTGCACGGTTGATAGACATTAAGGCCGTCTGAAATTTTTCAGACGGCCTTAAGGCCTTCGACAAATTGAATGTTTCGATAGCTTCGTTTTCTGATTTATAATTCCGTCAGACAAACACACAGCATTTACATTCATTATGAACAAAGAAATAGTCGGTATTTTCTTTATACCGGCGGGCATCATCAGCATGTGTATGGCCGCATTGTGGCAGATGTATGTGATGATGACCGAAACTTATACGCTCAACCGTTTCAAAGATAAAGAATTGGTTTGGCGCGTGGCATTGTTGTTTATCAGTTTCAGCCTTGCCGTTTATCTGCTCTGTCCGAATTCGCGTAAAAAAGGCATTGTCTTTTTTATTCTCGGGGGGAGGCGGCGCAGCCATGTATCTGCTGGCGCGGATGTGGTTGCCCTTCAGTAAATAGTAGGGCCGTCTGAAAATATGGGATTGGCCGCAGGGCGATTCCTAAAACCCACTCACCTTAAGGAGAAATCCATGAATTTACACGAGTATCAGGCTAAAGAACTGCTGGCTAGCTACGGTTTGCCCGTACAAGGCGGTATTTGGCACACAACGGCGAAGAAGCCGCTGCAGCTTACGACAAATTGGGCGGCAAATTCGCTGTTGTCAAAGCACAAGTACACGCCGGCGGCCGCGGTAAAGCGGGCGGCGTAAAAGTCGTTAAAAGCCGCGAAGAAGCTAAAGAAGTGGCTGAAAGCCTGATTGGCACCAACTTGGTAACTTACCAAACCGATGCCAACGGCCAACCTGTCAACAGCGTTTTGGTTTGCGAAGACATGTATCCGGTTCAAACCGAGCTGTACTTGGGCGCAGTGGTTGACCGTTCTACCCGCCGCGTTACATTCATGGCTTCTACCGAAGGCGGCGTGGAAATCGAAAAAGTTGCTGCCGAAACTCCAGAAAAAATCTTCAAAGTAACCGTTGATCCGCTGGTCGGCCTGCAACCTTGCCAAGCTCGCGAAGTTGCGTTCCAACTGGGCTTGAAAGACAAACAAATCAACGAGTTTGTTAAACTGATGACCGGCGCGTACAAAGCGTTTGTCGAAAACGACTTCGCACTGTTTGAAGTAAACCCATTGGCAGTTCGCGAAAACGGCGCACTGGCTTGCGTGGACGGCAAAATCGGCATCGACAGCAACGCGCTCTACCGCCTGCCGAAAATTGCCGCTTTGCGCGACAAATCTCAAGAAAACGAACGTGAGCTGAAAGCTTCCGAATTCGACCTGAACTATGTTGCTTTGGAAGGCAACATCGGCTGTATGGTGAACGGTGCCGGTTTGGCGATGGCCACTATGGACATCATCAAACTGAAAGGCGGCCAACCTGCCAACTTCTTGGACGTTGGCGGCGGCGCAACCAAAGACCGCGTGGTTGAAGCGTTCAAACTGATTCTGGAAGACAAATCCGTTAAAGGCGTATTGATCAACATCTTCGGCGGTATCGTACGTTGCGACATGATTGCGGAAGCCATCGTGGCAGCCGTTAAAGAAATCAACGTCAACGTTCCTGTCGTTGTTCGTTTGGAAGGTAACAACGCCGAACTCGGCGCGAAAATCCTGAACGAATCAGGTCTGAAACTGACTTCTGCAGACGGCCTGAATGACGCAGCCGAAAAAATTGTTGCAGCCGTAAACGCCTAAGGAGAAAAGAATGAGCGTATTGATTAATAAAGACACCAAAGTATTGGTTCAAGGTTTCACCGGTAAAAACGGTACTTTCCACTCCGAACAAGCTCTGGCTTATGGCACTAAAGTTGTCGGCGGCGTTACCCCGGGTAAAGGCGGTCAAACCCACCTGAACCTGCCCGTGTTCAACACCATGAAAGAAGCCGTTAAAGAAACCGGCGCAGACGCATCTGTAATTTACGTTCCAGCTCCGTTTGTTTTGGATTCTATCGTTGAAGCCGTTGATTCCGGCGTAGGCTTGGTCGTTGTGATTACCGAGGGCGTTCCGACTCTGGACATGCTCAAAGCCAAACGCTACTTGGAAACCAACGGCAACGGTACCCGCCTGGTCGGCCCTAACTGCCCGGGCGTGATTACTCCGGGTGAGTGCAAAATCGGTATTATGCCGGGCCACATCCACCAACCTGGCCGTATCGGTATTATTTCCCGTTCCGGTACATTGACTTACGAAGCCGTGGCACAAACCACCAAACTGGGCTTGGGTCAATCAACCTGTATCGGTATCGGCGGCGACCCGATTCCTGGTATGAACCAAATCGACGCACTGAAACTCTTCCAAGAAGACCCAGATACTGACGCCATCATCATGATCGGTGAAATCGGCGGTACTGCGGAAGAAGAAGCAGCCGAATACATCCAATCCAACGTCACCAAACCTGTTGTCGGCTACATCGCCGGTGTGACCGCTCCTAAAGGCAAACGCATGGGCCACGCCGGTGCGATTATCTCCGGTGGTAAAGGTACTGCCGAAGAAATTTGCCGCTTTCGAAAAAGCCGGCATCGCTTACACCCGCAGCCCTGCCGAATTGGGCAGCACCATGCTGGAAGTGTTGAAAGCAAAAGGTTTGGCATAAGACTTAAGTCTTTAAGCTGAATTGAAGAGGCCGTCTGAAGTTTTCAGACGGCCTTTTTTAATTTCATTTGGTTGTTTTTACATATTTGATACTTAATTTGATTGGAATTAATGCGATAGTCGGAGAGAAATGTTTATAATTGACTAACAGATAAACAGTCTGTAACCATATCAACCTATCTCAAGGAGAAAAACATGAAAAAACACGATTTTGAAGCACGTCGCGAGGCTTTGCTGAAAGACATCCGAGAAGTGATGGATGATGTGGAAGAGTTGTACCGCGACGGTGTGGAAGCCGGTTCGGAAGAGAGCGGCAAAGCCCGGGCCAAATTGGAAGAGAAATTGGCCGCAGCCAAAGAACGTTTGAGCCGTTTTGAAGAAGAGGCCGGCGAACGTTTGCGCCATCATGCCGAGCGTGCGCGTGAAAAATACGAGCAGTTTGAAGAAGCGGCCCAGGAGCGTTTTAAAGAAGGCAAAGAGCGCTTTGCCGAATTTGAAGCCGATGCGGGCGAGCGTTTGAAACGCGGTGCCAAACACGCTGATGAAGTGGTGCATGAAAAACCATATTATGCGATGGGTTTTGCCGCATTGGCCGGTTTGGTTATCGGTGTGTTGTTGAACCGCCGTTAATGTGAATATGTTAAGGCCGTCTGAACAGGCGTGCACATGAAATCATGGATTTCATTGCGCCGTGCAGACGGCCTTAGCCTTATTTTTCCTGAGAAAAAGGATACTTAAGATGGGAATTCGCCAGCGTTTTGAACATGGCAAGGCTTTGTTGAATCAGGGTGCGGATTTGCTGCTGCTGCGTTTGCAGGTATTGAGCTTGGATTTGACGCGTCAGGCGGAGAATGTGTTCCGTTTGGCGGTTTGGCTGGTGTTGTCCGGCGCGCTGTTGATGGTGGGCTTGGTCGGTTTGCTGTTCGGCTTGAACCGCTTGTTGTCGGATGTGGCGGCGTTATGGGTGTTTTTCGGCATTTTCTTCGTGAGCCTGCTGATTATTGCCGTATTGTTCCGCAAAGTATCGGCAGATTATCGGGAGCAGGGCAGTCGTGTGGCTGAAACCTTGCAGGATATTCGATCGGACATTGCGTATTTGCGCGGTGAGATAGACAAGGGGGCGGACGATGAAGCAACAGGAGTATGAAGAAGCGCGCGAGCTGCTGCTTTTGGAAGCCAAGCTGGTGCGGTTGCGGATTGAAGCGGAAAATTTGAAACTGCGTAAAGTGGAAGAACGGGAGGCGCGGCAGTCCGATCGTTTGATGATGTTGGCCGATGTGGCGTTTCAGTTGAGCCAAACGCGTTTGCTGTCTAAACGCGCTTTGTTGTCTACATCACGCCGTCGGCATTGGATTTGGCTGGTATTGGCGGTCATGTTGGGCTTGTCGAGATAATCGAGGGCAGTGGTTTGGTCGAAATGATATTTGCAGCGTATTGTTGGCTCGTGTGAGCCGCTTGTTGAGGACGTTGCGTCATTGTGTTGCCGAAACTGAAGCTTTATCTAATTTGAGTATTTTTACAAAAGACACCGGCCGTCTGAACATTTCAGACGGCCTCAATGTTTGGAGTTTCAGATATAATGGCGGCAATTTTGAAATTATTAAACGAAGGATAAGTGATGAACCGTTTGTATCCCCACCCGATTATCGCCCGCGAGGGCTGGTCGATTATCGGCGGCGGTTTGGCTTTGAGCCTGCTGGTGTCGATGTGCTGCGGCTGGTGGTCTTTGCCGTTTTGGGTGTTTACTGTATTTGCCCTGCAGTTTTTCCGCGATCCTGCGCGTGAGATTCCGCAAAATCCTGAAGCGGTGTTGAGCCCGGTTGACGGCCGTATCGTGGTGGTCGAGCGCGCACGCGATCCGTATCGTGATGTCGATGCTTTGAAAATCAGTATTTTTATGAACGTGTTCAACGTGCATTCGCAAAAATCGCCTGCCGATTGTACGGTAACGAAAGTAGTTTATAACAAAGGCAAATTCGTGAATGCGGATTTGGATAAGGCCAGCACGGAAAACGAACGTAACGCGGTGTTGGCGACTACGGATTCAGGTCGTGAAATTACTTTTGTTCAAGTGGCCGGTTTGGTGGCGCGCCGTATTTTGTGCTACACCCAAGCCGGTGCGAAACTGTCCCGCGGTGAACGCTATGGCTTTATCCGCTTTGGTTCGCGCGTGGATATGTATCTGCCTGTCGATGCGCAGGCGCAAGTGGCGATTGGCGATAAAGTCACCGGCGTCAGCACTGTATTGGCACGTTTGCCGCTGACTGCGCCGCAAACTGAATCTGAGCCTAAAGCCGCAGCTTCTCAAGCTGCCCTGGCTGAAACAGTGGCAAACCCATCTACCGAACAGCAGCAAATCGAAGCAGCGGCGGCTAAAATTCAAGCGGCTGCGCAAGATGTGTTGAAAGATTAATAGTCAGTTTTAAAATTGGTTTAAAGTAAGAAAAAGGTTTTCAGACGGCCGTCTGAAAACCTTTTTTGTTTGCCTGTCCGATTTTAAAACTTCACGTTCACACCGCCGGTAAAGCTGCGGCCCATTTGCGGCGTATCAGAGAGGAAGCTGCTGTGGGCGTAAACGGATTGGTTGAGCAGGTTGTCTGCTTTGACGTACCAATTCCACTCGCCATAGCGCGTATTGCGGCGGTAGTTTGCGCCGAGGTTGAGCATATGGTGTCCGGGTGTGCGCGTTTCGTAGCGGGCGAGTTTGTTTTGGGCGAACACGCGGTAGTAGTCCAAATTGGCATCGATGTGGTCGGTCAGCGAGGCTTTCAGGTGGACGCCGAGGCGAGCGGCCGGAACGCGGGGTGCGTTTTGGTCGTCCTGCGCGATGAAAGGACGGTTGCCGTAGGCGTCTTCCCTGCCGGGTAGGGACGGTAGGTTTTTCAGACGGCCTCGTACATAGTCGCCGGAAACGCCGATGCGGTAGCGCGGTGTCGGCTTGAAGTAAATTTCGCCCTCCGCGCCGTAGAAGTCGGCGCCGGATTGGTTGTAGCGCACGAGCTTCATTTCGCTGTCGTCTTCGATGGATTTGGGGCCGCGTCCGTCGTTTAAGGTTTGGGCGTAGATGTAGTTGCCGAAACGGTTACGGTAGAGTGCCAGATTGTATTGCCAGCGGTCGCCTTCGTAGCCCAGCGCGAGTTCGATGTTGTTGGAACGCTCTTTGTTGAGGTGTTTGTTGCCGACTTCAAAGGTGTTGGTGGCGACGTGTTTGCCGTGCGCGTACAGTTCTTGCGTTGACGGCAGGCGTTCTTGATGGGAGGCGGTCAGGCTGAGTTTGTGGTGTGGCGTGAAATACCAGTTGCCCGAAAGTGCGAACGAGCGGGCGGTTTGGCGGTGCGCGCCGAGGTCGGGCAGGGGCTGGTTGTAGTAGTTTTCCCGATCAATCAATGCTTTGTCGTACTGGATGGAGGCTTTTTGTTTTTCCACGCGTACGCCGCCTTCAAGCGAGAAATTGTCCCAGTTTGCCTGTTCTACACCGAAAAAGCTGTAATGGCGCACATTGTTGTCAATCAACATCGGTTGTTGGACGGTTTCGGGAATGGCGGAAAGCGCGCTGGATTTTTGTCCCAAATATTGCACGCCCCAGCTGCCTTTCAGACGGCCTATGGGTTGGTGGCGCAATTCGATGCGGGCGTTGTGTGTTTTGTTGTTGAAGAAGTTTTCTACTGCATCGCCTGCTTTTTCGTCGTGGTGGTAGTCGTTGCGGTTCAGGTGTACGCGCAGGGCTTCAAAACCGGGGAACGGTTGCTTCCATTCGGCGCGGAGTTCGTAGCGTTTGTTACGCAGGTCTATCCACGGTTTGCCGTTGTGGGTATGGGCGTGTGCATTATCGTCGTCGTGGAAGCCGCAGCTTAAGCCCGGGTTGTCGTAATCGATGTCTTCTTCGGTCAGCAGGTGCGGATAAAGCTGCAAATAGCGTTTGTTAATCAAACTCTTCTGCCAGATGATGTCGGCGTGGCAGTCGTCGTAGAGATGGCTGTGGGCAGGCAGGCCGTAGCGGTCGCGACGGTCGCTGTACGCCACGCCGAGAAAACCTTTCTCGCCCACCCAAGACAGGCCGATGCTGCCTGTTTTTGAATCGGCATGGCTGTCGGGCAGTCGTTTCAGACGGCCTTCTTCTTTTTGATAGCGCGGTACGGCGTAATCGCCTGATTTACGGTACAAGCCTTCGGTATGCAGCACGAAGTTGTTGCCCAAACCGATATTGATGCCTGCGGATGTCAGTTTTTCCAAATTGCCGCTGCTCAAACGCAATCCGGCTTCGCCCGATACGCCGTTTTCAGGCATTTTTTCGGGGATTTTGCCATCGGCAACATCGACCAAACCGGCCACATTGCCCGAGCTGTACAAGAGCGTAACCGGGCCGCGCAGGATTTCGACCTGTTGCGACAAGGCGCTGTCCACCATCAGGGCATGGTCTGGCGAGAAGTCCGCCATGTCGCCCGTTTCGCCGTGATGGTTCAACACTTTAATCCGTCTGCCTGTTTGACCGCGAATAACGGGAGCGGACGCGCCACCGCCGTATTGCGAGGCATGAATGCCCGGTACGCCGTCCAAAGCATCGCCCAAGTTGACGGCTTTTTGCCGCAAGGTATCGCCGGAGATGATTTTGTCGGAGGCGGTCGAAGCGTGCAGCAGCCCCGACGTTGCACGCGGACGGCTTTTACCGACGACGGTAACCTCTTCCAAGTCAACCGACTGCTCGGTTTCATGCGCTTGGGAGAGGATGGGGGTGCTGATTAAAAGAATAGATAAAACAATGGGTTTGAGTGTGGTTTGTGTCATTTTAGTTTCTCATCATATTTTGAAAGGCTGTTATTATATAACATTTCATTATTAATATGATAAGATTTTTGAGAAAAAAGGCCGTCTGAAAACGAAGCGTGGTTTTCAGACGGCCTTTGGTTTGTATACGGGTCTAAATGAAAACGGAACAATCTTTCTGCTGCCTGGTTCTAAATCACGGCAGATTATTTGTTTTCATTGAAAATTTACTTGGTTTCGGCGGCTTTAGCGCCAGCAGTCTCTGCAATCAAATCCAAGAATACCAACGGCTTTTTGCCGATATTTTTGAGTGCGTGGGACTGGCCGGGGCGGGCGATGGTAATGTCGCCGGCGCCGACTTCGGTCTGTTTACCTTCGCTGTCGGTAAACAGGCCTTTGCCGGACACGATGATGTAAACGTCTTCATTGCCGGTATGTTTGTGCTGACCGATGGAAGCGCCCGGCGGTAATGTGAGCCAGCCGATTTCTTTGAATGCGTCTTGGTCAGCGGTCTGGTGGCGGTTGAAGGCAAAGCTGCCGAGCAAGGGACCTTGGCCTCCGGCTGCGTTTTCGCGGTTCCATTCTGCCAAGTCGGCTTTTTTGTACACTTGGATGCTGCGGTCGGTGGGGGTGGTTTGTTCGGCGGCTTGAGCGTTTAGAGATGTGCCGAGCAGAAGGGCGACAGATAATGCGGCAAATAGTGGTTTCATGGCGGTTCTCCGTTTGTCAGGTTGAGTCAGATAATGCGGATTCCGTTTTCAGACGGCCTGCGGGGTTGAAATGTGTAACCCCGCAGGCTTCCCTCAAGATTTATTTCACGTTGCGCAGATAGTTCAACAATAATGGAACAGGGCGGCCGGTCGCGCCTTTTTCACCGCCGGATTTCCATGCGGTACCTGCGATGTCGAGGTGTGCCCACGGGTAATCTTCGGTGAAGTAAGACAGGAAGGTGGCAGCGGTAATCGTGCCTGCACCCGGCGTGCCGATGTTGGGGATGTCGGCAAAGTTGGATTTGAGTTGGTCTTTGTAGGTCTCAAAGAGCGGCAGTTGCCATGCTTTGTCGTCCACGTTGCGGGAGGCGGCGAGCAGGCTGTCGACCAAATTCTGATTGTTGCCCATCACGCCGCTGACGTCATGACCCAAGGCGATGATGCACGCGCCGGTCAGGGTGGCGACATCGATGACGGCTTTGGGTTTGAACTGCTCGGCGTAAGTGAGCGCGTCGCACAAAATCAGACGGCCTTCGGCATCGGTGTTCAACACTTCAATCGTCAAGCCTTTCATGCTTTTCACGACGTCGCCCGGTTTGTTGGCCGCGCCGGAAGGCATGTTTTCGCAGGTGGCGACGACGGCAATCAGGTTGATCGGCAGTTGCAGTTTGACGGCGGCGCAGAAGGTACTGATGACGGTTGCCGCGCCACACATGTCGAACTTCATTTCGTCCATGTTCAGGCCGGGTTTGAGGGAAATGCCGCCGGTGTCGAAGGTAATGCCTTTGCCGACCAAGACGACGGGCGCGGCTTCTTTATCGGCCGCACCGAAATAGCTCAGTTCGACCAAATATGGGTCTTCGATGCTGCCTTTGGCGACAGACCAGAACGAACCCATGTTTTCTTTGATGTAGTCTTTTTCAATGATTTTGGCGTGTGCGCCCAGTTTTTCGGCTTCGGCTTTGGCGGTGCGCGCTAAAAATTCGGGCGTGCACTCGTTCGGCGCGGCATTGCCCAAGTCGCGGCAGAGGCTTTGTCCGTAAACTTGCGCTTCGGCAACGCGCAGGGCTTCTTTGACGGCGGCTTCGTGTGCGGTGTGGAACACGGCTTCTGTAAATTTGGCGGGCTTGGCTTCTTTTTTGTAGCGGTCGAAACGGTAGGCGGCGTTGCCGAACGCGATGGCGAAGGCTTCGGCAACGGCAGCAGCTTGCGCTTCTTCAAAGGCGTGAACGTCCACATTGACCGTTTCTTGGTTTTGCGCCCATTTGGCGGCCTCGGCGGCGGCTTTGTTCAATGCGGCGCGGTCGGTTTTTTCGAGGCGGGCGACGGCGACTGCCTGCAAACCGTTGTCCGTCGGGATTTTGGTGTCGGCGAAATTTTGACCTTCTTCAAGGGAAGCGAAGAGGGCGAGGGCAGTCGGGTTGCTCAGTTGCGATGCTTCGGCGCAGACAAATAATTGCGCACCTGCCTGTTGAGCCTGCAAAGTTTCGGCTTTTGTGCTAAATTTCACGTTTATTCTCCTGATTGGAACGGTTGTCGGTTATTCAGACGGCCTGTTGACCAACCGTCCGAACAGATGAAAATCATTGTACTCCATTTGTGTCATGCCGTCTGAAGCCTTATGAATAAATATGGGTTTCCCATAAACCGTAGACCACGCTCAATCTTATGATTTACCAAAGAAACTTTATTAAAGAACTTTCCTTTACCGCCGTCGGCATCTTTGTCGTCCTCTTGGCGGTATTGGTGTCCACGCAGGCCATCAACCTGCTTGGCCGCGCAGCCGACGGGCGTGTCGCCATCGATGCCGTGCTGGCCTTGGTTGGCTTCTGGGTTATAGGCATGACGCCGCTCTTGCTGGTGTTGACCGCATTTATCAGTACGTTGACCGTATTGACCCGCTACTGGCGCGACAGCGAGATGTCGGTCTGGCTCTCCTGCGGATTGGCATTGAAACAATGGATACGCCCGGTCATGCAGTTTGCCGTGCCGTTTGCCATTTTGATTGCCGTCATGCAGCTTTGGGTGATGCCGTGGGCAGAGTTGCGCAGTCGTGAATATGCCGAAATTTGAAGCAGAAGCAGGAATTGTCTTTGGTGGAAGCCGGCGAGTTCAATAACTTGGGCAAGCGCAACGGCAGGGTTTATTTTGTCGAAACCTTCGATACCGAATCCGGCATCATGAAAAACCTGTTCCTGCGCGAACAGGATAAAAACGGCAACGACAACATCGTTTTTGCCAAAGAGGGCAATTTTTCGCTGACCGACAACAAACGCACGCTTGAATTGCGCGACGGCTACCGTTACAGCGGTACGCCCGGCAAAGCCGATTACAACCGCGTTTCTTTCCAACACCTCAGCCTGATTATCAGCACTACGCCCAAACTTATCGACCCCGTTTCCCACCGCCGCACCATCCCGACCGCCCAACTGATTGGCAGCAGCAACCCGCAACATCAGGCGGAATTGATGTGGCGCATCTCGCTGACCGTCAGCGTTTTGTTGCTGTGCCTGCTTGCCGTGCCGCTTTCCTATTTCAATCCGCGCAGCGGCCATACTTACAATATCCTGATTGCCATCGGTTTGTTTTTGGTTTACCAAAACGGGCTGACCTTCCTGCGCAATGCCGTGGAAGACGGCAAAATCCATTTCTGGCTCGGACTGCTGCCCATGCACATCATCATGTTTGTGATTGCCGTCGTCCTGCTGCGTGTGCGCAGTATGCCTAGCCAACCCTTCTGGCAGGCGGTTGCCAAAAGTCTGACATTGAAAGGCGGAAAATGAACCTGATTTCACGTTACATCATCCGTCAAATGGCGGTTATGGCGGTTTACGCCCTCCTTGCCTTCCTCGCTTTGTACAGCTTTTTTGAAATCATCAACGAAGTCGGCGATCTTGGAAAAGGCAGCTATAACGGCGCAAAATTGGGGCAGTATGTTTTAATGCAGATGCCTGCGCGCGCCTATGAACTGATGCCGCTCGCCGTTTTGATCGGCGGCCTGATTTCCCTCAGCCAACTGGCTTCCGGCAGCGAGCTGACCGTCATCAAAGCCAGCGGCATGAGCACCAAAAAGCTGCTGTTGATTCTGTCGCAGTTCGGTTTGATTTTCGCCATTGCCACCGTCGCGCTTGGCGAATGGGTTGCACCCACGCTGAGTCAAAAAGCCGAAAACATCAAAGCCGCCGCCATCAACGGCAAAATCAGTACCGGCAATACCGGCCTTTGGCTGAAAGAAAAAAACAGCATCATCAACGTGCGCGAAATGCTGCCCGACCATACGCTTTTGGGCATCAAAATTTGGCAGCGCAACGATAAAAACGAACTGACCCAAGCGGCAGAAGCCGAATCCGCCGTTTTGAATCCCGACGGCAGCTGGCAGCTGAAAAATATCCGCCGCAGCATATTGGGTGAAGATAAAGTCGAGGTTTCTACCGCCGCCGAAGAAAACTGGCCGATTTCCGTCAAACGCAACCTGATGGACGTATTGCTCGTCAAGCCCGACCAAATGTCTGTCGGCGAATTGACCACCTACATCGACCATCTGGAAAAAAACAACCAAAATACCCAAGTTTATGCCATCGCATGGTGGCGCAAGCTGGTGTATCCCATTGCCGCATGGGTGATGGCGCTTGTTGCTTTCGCCTTTACGCCGCAACCACGCGCCACGGCAATATGGGCTTGAAACTCTTCGGCGGTATCTGCCTCGGTTTGCTGTTTCACTTTGCCGGACGGCTCTTCGGCTTTACCAGCCAGTTGTACGGTGTGCCGCCGTTTTTGGCCGGCGCATTGCCAACGGTTTTGTTTGCACTGTTGGCGGTGTATCTGATACGCCGTCAGGAAAAAAGATAAGGCAAAATCAACTTCAGGCCGTCTGAAAGGCAATCTTCAGACGGCCTGAGTATTTTGTGTGCAAAAAACAAAATGCTAAAGTAAAATAATACCTTTCCAAACCAATGCGGCTATTGAAAATGTCCCAAACCATCTGCTTGAATATGATTGTCAAAAACGAAGCGGCAATCATCGAAGAAACACTGGCCAACATCACCGACCACATCAAACTTGACTACTACGTCATCAGCGATACCGGCTCGACCGATGATACCGTCGGCGTGATCCGCCGCTTTTTCGATGCAAAGGGCATCGCGGGCGAGATTCATCATGATGGTTGGCAAAATTTTGCATACAACCGCAATCAGGCGTTGAAACACGCAAAAGGTAAAACCGATTACGTGTTGATTTTTGATGCGGACGACCGCTTTGAAGGCAAATTGGAATTGCCCAAGCTGACCGCCGACCGCTACCGCCTCCGCATGAGAAATGCTACGGGCAGCGTGATTTATTACCGTCCGCTGTTGTTGCGCAATGACGGCACATTCTACTGGCGCGGCGTGTTGCACGAGTTTATCGAAACCGACAAACAAGATACCAGCGAAGCCACGCTTCATGGCGACTATATGGTTCTCAGCGGCCGTTTCGGCGCGCGCAGCAACATGGCGAACAAATACCTGCTTGACGCCGTTTCTTTGGAAAAAGCGTTTTACAGCCCCGAAGATGAAGACCTGAAACCGCGTTACGCCTTTTATGCGGCACGTTCTTATTGGGACTCCGATATGCCCGAGCGTGCGAGCGAATGGTTTAAAAAACGCATCGAGTTGGGCGGTTGGGTCGAAGAAGTAACGGTTTCTTACCAACAGCTGGGCGAGTGCTACAAATTAATGGGCAAACGCGATGAAGCTTTGGCGACTTGGCTGGCAGGCTACGATTACAACCCGCGCCGTGCCGAGTGCCTCTACCTTGCGCAAACCATGCTGCGTCAGGAAGGGAAATACCGTATTTCCCATGCAATCGGCCTGATGGCGAACGCATTCCGTTCCCGAAAGACGATATTCTTTTTGTCCAAAACAATGTTTATCAGTTGGACATCGACTATGAATTGTCGGTTACCGCTTATGCGGCCGGCGATTTGCGTCAAGGCTATGAGTCTTGCCGACACTTGCTCTTGCTGAATGTACGCGAGGCATTGACCACGGTGACCATGCAAAATATGTGGCTCTACCGCGAACACGCGCAAACCGAAACGCGTGAAGTGTTGGAGCAGCTGGTGGCCGTCATGCAGCCTTATGCCTCGCAGGGCGGACGTTTGGCAGAAGTGACCGAATATTTTGCCGATATTTTGAAAAACCGTTAATCAGGACTTTGCCCCGGCCATAATGCCGTCTGAAAGGAAATTTTTTGAGCAAGCGCAATCTGTTTTCCGTCGATAAATCTTTGGAAAAGCCCGAACGCGTCCTCTTGGTCGGCGTGATGTTGACGGCGGACTATTCCGGCGCAAACGAAACGCGCGAGCGCGGCTTTCAGACGGCCTTGGCCGAAGCGGCAGAATTGGTGGGCGCGGCCGGTGGCGATTTGGTTTCTATCGAAACTTCGCGTCGCGACAAACCGCATCCGGCTTTATTTGTCGGTACGGGCAAGGCGGAAGAGTTGGCGGCAGTGGTCAAGCAGCATGATGTCGGGCTGGTTGTGTTCAACCACGAACTCACGCCGACACAAGAGCGTAATCTGGAAAAAGAGCTTCAATGCCGCGTCCTCGACAGAGTGGGTTTGATTTTGGCGATTTTTGCCAAACGCGCCCAGTCGCAGGAAGGTAAGTTGCAGGTGGAGTTGGCTCAGTTGAACCATTTGAGCGGACGGCTGGTGCGCGGTTATGGACATTTGCAAAGTCAGAAGGGCGGCATCGGCTTGAAAGGGCCGGGCGAAACCCAGCTGGAAACCGACCGCCGTTTAATCGGACAAAAAATCACGGCATTGAAAAAACAGCTTGCCGATGTCCGCAAACAACGTGCCACGCGCCGCAAATCGCGCATGAGCGGCCGTCTGAAAACCTTTGCCATCGTCGGCTATACCAATGCCGGAAAATCCAGCCTGTTCAACCGTTTGACTAAAGCGGACGTATTGGCGAAAGACCAGTTGTTCGCCACTTTGGATACCACTGCGCGCAGGCTTTTCCTGTCGCACGAGGCGAGCGTGATTTTGACCGATACCGTCGGCTTCGTCCGCGATTTGCCGCACAAGCTGGTGTCGGCGTTTTCCGCTACTTTGGAAGAGACGGCGATGGCAGATGTGCTACTGCACGTCGTTGATGCCTCCAATCCCGATTTTGAACGGCAAATGGACGATGTCAACGGCGTCTTGGAAGAAATCGGCGCGCATGAAATTCCGCAATTGGTGGTGTACAACAAAATCGATTTGCTGCCGTCGGGTATGCGTGAAGCAGGCATTTTGCGCGATAATTCCGGGCAGGCCGTCGGCGTGAATATTTCCGTTGCCGAAAGTTTGGGCCTGGACGGTTTGCGCGAAGCGATGATTGAATTGGCTGTACAGCCGAATGCTTGATGTTTAAATGAAACAAGGCCGTCTGAATCTTCAGACGGCCTTACCGTAAAATTCTAAATCTGAGGATTATGCCGACAGAGGGCTTTTCTTTTTGAACACGTTTTCGTAAAGCATCCAAGCGGCGAGGCTCAGGTATACGGTGCTGGACAAAATGCCGATAACGGCGAAGATAGGCATAAGGCGATCAATCATGGTGAGGTTTCCCAATAAGTTAGTTTTATAAGTAAATGTGTGTTTTTTGATTTCCGTCTTCGCGGAATGCCTAAAGTATGCTGCTTAAATGGATTGAGGTCAACAAAGAATGTATCGGGATTTTTAAAAAAGTTCCATTTTTACATTAAAATAATCGGAAGTTTTTAAAGATAAACGGTATTTATATGTTACCGTTCATCATTTGATAAACGGTCAATGCTTTGTTTTCCATATTTTTTATAAAATTCGACAGTCTATTGATTCAAAAGTAAATGAAATGAAGCGGAAAAACGCTTTTTGCTAAAATGTAACACCCTGAAACGATTGTTTCAGGCCGTCTGAAAAATAAATCGAACACATGATGACATCTCCCACACATCCCCAAAAAAACTGTTTCCATTGCGGACTGGAAGTTCCCGAGCATCTGCATCTGACGGTTCGTTTTGAAGACGAAGAACATGAAACCTGCTGCGCCGGCTGCCAAGCAGTGGCGCAGAGCATTATTGATGCCGGTTTAGGCAATTATTACAAACAGCGTACCGCCGACGCGGAAAAATCCGAATTGCCGCCGCCGGAAGTGTTTTCGCAATTAAAGCTGTACGATTTGCCCGAAGTGCAGGCGGACTTTGTCGAGGTCGGCGTAGGGGATGAACGCGAGGCGGTATTGATGCTGGGCGGCATTACCTGCGCCGCGTGTGTGTGGCTGATTGAGCAGCAGTTGCTGCGTATGAAGGGCGTGGTGCGTGTGGATTTGAATTACAGCACCCACCGCTGCCGCGTGGTGTGGGACAGCGCCCACATCGAATTGTCGGATATTTTGCTGAAAATCCGCCAAACCGGTTATACCGCCGCGCCTTATGATGCGCAAAAATCGAAGCGCAGGCGCAGAAAGAGCGCAAGCAGTTTATCGTCAGATTGGCCGTGGCCGGTCTGGGCATGATGCAGACGATGATGTTTGCCCTGCCGACTTATTTTTACGGCGGCGACATCGAGCCGCTTTATTTGGAAATCCTGCATTGGGGCGGCTTTTTGATGGTGTTGCCCGTTGTGTTTTACAGCGCGTTGCCGTTTTACCGCGGCGCATGGCGCGACTGGAAAAACCGCCGTGTCGGCATGGATACGCCTATTGCCATTGCCATTGTGATGACCTTTATCGCGGGTATTTACAGCCTGGCCACCAACGCAGGGCAGGGCATGTATTTTGAATCCATCGCCATGCTGCTGTTTTTCCTGTTGGGCGGGCGTTTTATGGAACAGATTGCCCGACGCAAAGCAGGCGATGCGGCGGAGCGGTTGGTCAAACTGGTTCCGGCATTTTGCCACCGTTTGCCGGCTTATCCGGAAAGCGAAGCCATCGAGGAAGCCGCAGTTGTCCGCCTCAATATCGGCGATACGATTGTTGTGAAGCCCGGCGAAGTTATTCCGGTGGATGGTACGGTTTTGTCCGGCGAGAGCGAAGTCAACGAAGCCATGTTGACCGGCGAAAGCCTGCCCATTGTGAAAAGGCCGTCTGAAAAAGTAACCGCCGGCACGCTCAACACCAGCAGCCCTTTAATCATCCGCACCGACCATACCGGCGGCAACACGCGCCTGTCCCATATCGTCAAACTGCTCGACCGTGCGCTGGCGCAAAAACCGCGTGCCGCCGAGTTGGCCGAAAAATACGCGTCCAGTTTTGTGTTTGGCGAACTCTTGCTTGCGATCCCCGTTTTTATCGGCTGGGCTTGGTATGCCGACGCGCACACCGCCTTGTGGATTACCGTCGCCCTGCTGGTCATTACCTGCCCGTGCGCCTTATCGCTCGCGACTCCGACTGCGCTGGCTGCTTCGACCGGTGCGCTTGCTAAAGACGGCATTCTCATCAGTGGCAAACAAAGCCTGGAAACGCTTGCCCAAATTGACGACGTCGTGTTCGACAAAACCGGTACGCTGACCAAAGGGCAGCTTTCCGTCAGCCGGATGTTGAGCGCAGGCCGTCTGAACGAAGCCCAAGCCCTTGCCATTGCCCAAGCATTGGAGCAGCAATCGGAACACCCCATCGCCCGTGCCATTTTAAACCATACGCTTTCAGACGGCCCTGTATCCGCGTTTGATGTGAAAGTGCAGCAACGGGTCAACCGTATCGGACACGGTGTCAGCGCGCAAATCGAATTGGATGGCGAAACCCAAGTTTGGGCTTTAGGCAAAGCGGCGTTTGTTGCGGAAATTGCCGGTAATCTGCCTGAAACATTTGCCCATATCGACCACACAGGCGGCATTATTTTCTTGGGCAATCAAAGCGGTTTTCAGACGGCCTTTTTGCTGGAAGACCAAATCAAAGACAGCGCCGCTGAAATGTTGCAAAACCTAAAACAGCACGGCATCTGTCTGCACCTTTTAAGCGGCGACCGTCAGGCTGCCGTCGCCCAAGTCGCGAAAGAGCTGGGCTTAGATGCCTATCGTGCCGAAGCCACGCCGGAAGACAAGCTGGCTTATGTAGAAAGTCTGCAAAAACAAGGACGTAAAGTCATGATGATCGGCGACGGGATCAACGACGCCCCCGTCCTTTGCCCAAGCCGACGTGTCGGCCGCTGTGGCCACGAGTGCCGATGTGGCGCGCGACGGTGCCGATGTGGTTTTGCTCAATGATGATTTGAACGTTTTGCCCGTGATGATGGAACAGGCACGCCGCACCCATCAAATCATCCGCCAAAACCTGACTTGGGCGAGCGCATACAATCTGGTTGCCGTTCCGCTGGCCGTATTTGGTTACGTGACCCCTTGGATCGCCGCGCTCGGCATGAGTTTCAGCTCGCTGCTGGTGTTGGGCAATGCCTTGAGATTGTTGAAAACCAAAAAGGCCGTCTGAAAACGGCAGATCCATTGCCTAAACGAAAGAATACGCCATGCCTAAAGCCACTTTTTATACACACGTCGCCCGACCGGCTGCCTTTGCCTGCCGCCTGATTGCGCGCGCCATACGCGATGGCGGGCAGATTTTGGTGTGGTCGGATTCCGCTGCGGCAGTGCAGCAACTTGACATCGATTTGTGGCAGCAAATTCCCGAAAGCTTTATTCCGCATGAAGTCTGGCTGCCTACCGACCCCATGCCGTCTGAAACGCCGGTATTGCTTGCGTTTGGAAATGCACTGCCGGATATTCCGCAGGATTGCACGGTTTTAAACCTGTCTGCCGATTTCTGGAGCCAAGCCCCGGCCATTCCAAACCGTATCCTTGAAATTGTGGGCAACAGCTTAGAAGATTTGGCCGAAGCCCGAGACCGTTTCCGAGCTTATCGTCAGAGCGGATTTGAGATTGAGCATTTTTCGAGAGAAGGAAAGGATTGAGTGTTGAAGATATTCAAGGCCGTCTGAATATAAACAAAGGGACATTTTGATGATGTCCCTTTGTTTTTTAGATTGATTATCGGAAGGCTTCGCGCCATATGCCATAAAATATGAGACAACAGCAGAAAACGTAGAAATAATGGAAAAAGCGTTCGAAAAGGGAAGTATTGGCAAGATACCATTGAACAGACTGATGGTGGTGTTGGGGATTTTTGAGGATTAAGTTGGGGAAACGGACAATCGAAGGTACGGCAAACAAGTCAAACAGATTGAGGAAGATAGTAACCAATAATGAAAAACCGATTGTCTCATGAAATACGTCGAATGGCTGCAATGAAATGGTGTGTGCAAATAGGGAGGTCAGGGCAGATTTGTTGGACATCCATAAATAAAACAGCCCACCGATAGACAGGTAAAGCGCAAGACGGACCTATATGGATAGTTTGCGTGGCAAATAGAGGATAAAGAAGAAGTTGAGCAGGATAAAGAAAATAGGAAAAACGGATTTCATGGGTTTGTTTGCTTACAGTTTGGTATTTAAAGCTGCTAAGGGAAACGCATTACTGCTTGTATGAAGGGCTACCAGCCATTCTATTTTAGGCCGTCTGAAAAAGATTTGCGTAAGGGCAAGGGTTTCAGACGGCCTTAAGTTTTTTGAAGTCAAAAAATGATGGTTTAGGATTCGGTTTTTGAGGCCGCGTTGGCGAAATAGCGGTTGGATACCGGATTGAAGATGAGGAGCAGCAAAACAGGGTGGAGTATGGATTGAATAATGATTTGTTGGGAACTATAGCTCGCCATATCGCTATACACCATGATCAACGAAGCGGCCGCCAACAAAACAGCCAGCCAACGGGCGGAACGGTTGCCTGAAAGCAGACCGACGGCAATAAATACCGGCAAGGAAAGGAGTATGAAGTATAGGGGCATAGACAGCCACCAAGGCAGGAAAGGGAATGCCGAGGCTGCAACCTCTATCAGTACATCGCCCGAATAAATCGCAAGAGCAACGGTGGTAAAGCAAGTAAGGGCAGTTAGGATGAAATAGAGAACGGTGGCGATGGTAACAGGGATTGGACGTTTCATGTAATAAAAGCCTTGGAGAGGATAAGGATTAAAATCGGTATTGGCCAAACCTTGTTACGAAGGCAATGGCCGTCTGAAAACAGGCTATTCGTCTTTCTCAAATGAAGAAAGCTTGATAATGGCAGGCTGGAAGACTGCAACCAAATAGATCATGATAGGGAGGATAAGATACGTAAAAGGAATATCTGCGCGCAATAGTGCAATTAGAAAGGCAAGGTATAATGTCAGCAGGGCAAGGAAAATAACGCTCTTTTTCCATGTCGCTTGGCGGATTTCTTTTGCAGTCGGCTGCTTATAGCGGACTTTTTTGTGGCAGGTCGGGCACTCTTTAATGCTTTTCAGTCCTTTGAATGCACTCCCCCGAATCGGATTGGAACAATGAGGACAAGAGAATAGGGATGGTTTCATTATTTTTTTATTGGGCCGTATAAGGTATTGCCCATCCGGAAAAGCGGGTTGGATGGGCAACGTATATGTTTATTCGTCTTTTTCAAAAGATGAAAGTTTGTTTTGAATCGGGATAATGTAGTAGACGAGAAAGCCGATAACTAATACCGTACTGATATATGGGGGGAATGTACCAAACAGGCTGATCAGTATTGCCGCTACGATGCAGACAACGACTACAAAAATAGCGAAAGGTTTCAGCAAAGCTTTGAAATATTCGCCGACAGGCGGTTTTTTGAATTTGACTTTTTTATGGCAGGAAGGACATTCTTTGACTGCGGCCAAACCTTTAACCAATCCGCCTTGGATCGAAGCATGGCAGTGTGGGCAGGGGAGAGAAGGATTAAGATTGTTCATTGTATTCAATCTGACTTAGGGTTTGGAAAGGTGGTATCGATATTGCCGATACCACCGCTATTTATCGGAAACAATAGGCTTATTGGGAATATTTTTTACCTAAAGCTTCGGCTGCTTTTTGTAATTCTTGATTGGCTGCACGCAGGGTTTCTTGCAATTTTTGAGATTTTTCTTGGAAATCATTGGCAAATTTGAGCGAATCTTTATCTTTGCCGTTGATAGTCAGCTCAGAAGCATGTTTGCCGGCATAAATCATCATGTTGTTGGCAGCACTACTGACTTGTAATGCACGATCCAGAACTGCTTTGATTTCAGGATCTTTGATGTCGAGGGCAGCTGCGCTCTGATGGAATTGTTCCAGTGCGGCAGTCAGTTTGTTCATCTGCTCCAAAGTTTCTTTTTCTTTATTTTGGTTAGCCAAGTTTTGCAATTCTAGGCCTAGCTGAGTAATTTTTTGAGCTTCTTCACCGGTTGTGAAGTGAATGAATTTTTGCAATTCGGCAAGACCGTCCGGAGATTTTTTATCGGAAATGACGATAGGTTCGGCCAGTTTAGGATCTGCTTCCGGGAATTCACTCAGGGCTTTTTCGTATTTGTTGGCCGGGCTAGATTCGCTTTGGGCAACTTGTTCTGCCGGTTTGTCGCTGCTGCCTTTATTGCCGGAGTCGCCGCAGGCTGCCAGTAGGGAAGCGGACAAGATCAGCATACCGAATTTGTTTAATACGTTCATATTAGGATTCCTTCTTAAGTTAGGGGAAACGGGAAAATTTGTTTTTATTGATGAGTGTAGATAATTATTTGTACTTTTGTTCTATTTTATTACAAATTTGTTTATTTTTCATAAATTAGGTTAAGTGGTATGTTTTTGGAATTAAACGGCAAAGATGGATGGTCGTAAAATATTGAACATATAATGAAATTAACAAGGGTAATAAGGTTGGCTATGCTGTTTTGAACTAAAGTAGATTTTTTTATTAAGATATTGTTGGTTGATGCAATAGGAATCAAAAGGCCGTCTGAAACAATAAAGTTTCAGACGGCCTTTTTGATTTGCTGGAATTAGTTGCCTAAGTCGAATGCTTTATGCAGAACGCGGGTGGCCAGTTCCATGTATTTTTCGTCAATCAGGACGGATACTTTGATTTCGGAAGTTGAAATCATTTGGATGTTGATGCCTTCTTCTGCGAGGGTGCGGAAGATTTTGGCGGCTACGCCGACGTGTGAACGCATGCCCAAGCCGACTGCGGAGACTTTGCATACGGTGTCGTCGCCGTCGATGTAGGCTGCGCCGATGCTGTCTTGACGTTGTTGCAGGATTTCGATGGTTTGTTTGTAGTCGCTGCGCGGTACGGTGAAGGAGAAGTCGGTTGTGCCTTCGCTGCCGACATTTTGGATGATCATGTCGACTTCGATGTTGGCATCGGCAACTGCGCCGAGGATTTGGTAGGCAACGCCGGGTTTGTCGGGTACGCCGCGTACGTTGATGCGGGCTTGGTTTTTGTCGAATGCGATACCGGTTACGGCTGCTCTTTCCATGTTGTCGTCCTCTTCAAAGGTAATCAGGGTGCCGTCGCCGCCTTCTTGCAGGCTGCTGAGTACGCGCAGGCGCACTTTGTATTTTCCGGCGAATTCTACGGAGCGGATTTGTAAAACTTTTGAGCCGAGGCTGGCCAATTCGATCATTTCTTCGAATGTGATCGTGTCCATGCGGCGTGCTTCGGGTACGACGCGCGGGTCGGTGGTGTAAACGCCGTCTACGTCGGTATAAATTTGGCATTCGTCGGCTTTGAGGGCTGCGGCAAGTGCAACGGCGGAGGTATCGGAGCCGCCGCGGCCGAGGGTTGAGATATTGCCTTCGCTGCTGATGCCTTGGAAACCGGCTACGATAACGACTTTGCCCTCGGCGAGGTCGGCACGCATTTTTTCGTCATCGATGCTTTCGATGCGGGCTTTGGTGTGGGAAGTGTCGGTTTTGAGGGCAACCTGCCAGCCGGTGTAGCTTTTGGCGTCAACGCCGATGTCTTTCAGGGCCATGGCCAGCAGGCCGATGGTTACTTGTTCGCCGGTGGCAAGGACGACGTCCAGCTCGCGCGGATCGGGGTGTTCTTGCATTTCGTGCGCCAGGGCGACCAGTCGGTTGGTTTCGCCGCTCATGGCGGATACGACGACTACGATGTCGTGTCCTTCGGCGCGGGCTTTGGCGACACGTTTGGCTACGTTTTTGATGCGTTCGGGCGAGCCTACTGATGTGCCGCCGTATTTATGTACGATTAACGCCATGTTTCGTGCTTTCTTGTGGGGTTTGTCGGGCAGCTTGGTTTGCTGGAAAAAGGGTTATTATTACTATTTTTTACATGAAATTCAAGGATGGGACGCGCTTTTTTGAGTAAATGCGCATAAATGGACGGGGTTAAAAAAGGCCGTCTGAAATCTTTCAGACGGCCTTGCTGCTTATCGGGACAAAAGGGCGGCCTTTTGGTGTTGGACCAATTCGGCAATGCCTTTATGGGCGAGGGCAATGAGTTTGCCCAATTCTTCGATGCTGAACGGTGCGCCTTCGGCCGTACCTTGGATTTCGATGATTTTGCCGGATGCGGTCATGATGATGTTGACGTCGCTGTCGCAGCCTGAATCTTCGGGATAGTCCAAGTCCAGAAGCGGTATGCCGCCCACCACGCCGGCGGAAACGGCGGCAACGGCTTCGCGGATGGGGTTTTCGCTGATGAGGCCGTCTGAAAGGAGTTTGTCCACGGCGATTTGCAGGGCAACGTAGGCGCCGGTAATGGAGGCGGTACGCGTGCCGCCGTCGGCTTGGATGACGTCGCAGTCAATCAGGATTTGGCGTTCGCCGAGTTTTTCCATATCGACGACGGCGCGCAGCGAGCGGCCGATCAGGCGTTGGATTTCTTGTGTGCGGCCGGACTGTTTGCCTGCGGCGGCCTCGCGGCGCATACGGGAGGCGGTGGAAGCCGGCAGCATACCGTATTCGGCCGTTACCCAGCCTTGCTCTTTACCGCGCAGGAACGGTGGGACATTTTCGTCGATGGAGGCGGTGCAAATCACTTTGGTGTTGCCGCACTCGATAAGGCAGGAGCCGTCGGCGTGGGGGAGGAAGTTTGGGGTAATTTTGATGTTGCGCAGGCTGTCGGCGGCGCGGCCGGTGCGTGTGTAGTCGCTCATGATGGTCCTTTTGGGGAATAAAAAATAGGTTGCCTTGAATTATAGAGGAATTTGGCGGCAAAGGCCGTCTGAAAATTGTCGGTCGGGTGTGTTATAGTATCCGTACTTTCACTCGTATTTGGAAACGGAGTAAAACCATGGCTACAAGACGAAATATTCAAATCCACAGCATGACCGGCTTTGCCAATGCCGCAGGCGAATGCGGCGGCAAGCGGATTAATTTGGAAATCCGCGCGGTCAACCATCGTTATTTGGATGTCCAATTCCGTATGCCGGAAGAGTTGCGCTATTTGGAAGGCGCGTTGCGCGAGCAGATTGCCGCGGCCGTGGCGCGCGGTAAATTGGAATGCCGCATCCAGCTGCAGGATGCCTCTTCGGGCGGACAGACTTTGGAGGTCAATCAGGATTTGGTTGCCCAACTGGCGCATTTGAACAAAACTTGGCGTAAGGAACATGATTTTGCCAAATTGAGCGTGGCCGATGTTTTGCGTTTTCCCGGCGTTTTGGCGGGTCAGGGCGAAGATGCCGAAGCTTTGGCCAAAGGCGTTAAAGATTTATTGACCAGTGCTTTGAAAGAGTTTGCAGCCGCCCGCAAACGCGAAGGCAAAAAACTGGGTGAACACCTGCTGCAACGCCTGGACGGCATGGAAGAGATTGTGGATGCTTTGAACGAATTGTTCCCCAGCCTTCTGCAGGCTCATATGGACAAAGTCAAAGCCCGTTTGGCAGAAGCCGTCGGCAATATTGACAACGACCGCTTGCAACAAGAATTTGCTTTGTTCATCCAAAAATCCGATGTGGATGAGGAATTCAGCCGTTTGCGCACCCATATCGCCGAAGTGCGCCGCATCGTTACCGAAGGCAAGGGCAGCGTAGGCAAACGTTTGGATTTCCTGATGCAAGAGTTGAACCGTGAAGCCAATACCTTGGGCAGCAAAGCCATCGCCGCCGAATGCACGCAAGCTTCGGTTGAACTGAAAGTCTTAATCGAACAAATGCGCGAACAGGTTCAAAATATCGAATAAATCGATAACGAACGGATAAAACAAGGCCGTCTGAAAAGTTTTCAGACGGCCTTTGTGTCGATATGGGGCGGAACCGGTTGAGTTTATTTTTAAACATTATTGGAGGCAGGTTTCCTGTTTCGTGACTATCATTGCGTACAAGAGTTAACATGTGTTAAATTATGGCAATTATTGTCATGATAAGAACATACAAAGGAGTAAAAACATGAACTTTCTGACAGCAGTCAGTCGGCAAATGACCCGCTTCACCGCCCTGATCATCATTCTTGCCTCCATTATCGCCTTTATCGAACCTGCTACGTTTTCATGGGTAAAAGGCGATACGCAAGTCGTCGTACTCGGCATCATCATGCTCGGCATGGGCATGACTTTGGGTAAGGAAGATTATCAAATTCTGGCGCAGCGTCCGCTCGATATTTTTATCGGCGCAATCGCCCAATACACGATTATGCCCCTGCTTGCCATCGGTATTGCCAAAGCCTTCAATCTTTCGCCCGGATTGACGCTGGGTTTGGTTTTGGTCGGCACCTGCCCGGGCGGCGTTTCGTCCAATATCATGAGTTTTTTGGCTAAAGGCGATGTTGCTTTTTCAGTCGGCATGACCACGGTTTCCACCGTCCTCGCGCCTGTGATGACGCCGCTGTGGATGACTTATTTGGTCGGACAAACCGTCGAAATGGACGGCTGGGGCATGTTCAAATTTATGCTGCTTGTAACGCTTTTGCCTGTTGTCATTGGTTCGGTGGCCAATATTTTGCTGCACAAAAAACACTGGTTTGAAGACGTGCGCGCGATTATGCCGGCGGTTGCCGTTGCCGCATTTGCGTGTATTGTCGGCGGCGTCGCAGCCGTCCACGGCCACCGTTTCGCCGAATCCGCTTTTGTTATGGTACTCGCCATCGCCGCACACAACATCGGCGGCTATATTCTCGGCTATTACAGCGGCGCGTTAACCGGTATGAATACCGCCAAAAAACGCACCCTTGCCATCGAAGTTGGTGTACAAAATGCCGGACTTGCCACCGGTTTGAGCGCCAAATTTTTCCCCGGCAATGCCGAGTCTGCCGTTGCCGCTGCCGTTGCCTGCGTTTGGCACTCCGTATCGGGAACGATTTTGGGTAATTTGTTTGCCTGGTGGGACAAGCGTCAGCAATAAGCCGGTAAACATTGCCAAATAATAAAAGGCCGTCTGAAAAGGTTTCAGACGGCCTTTTGATTGTTTTTGAAATCAATGCGCTTTATGTGTCGTGCCGTACACGATTTTGTCCGTTAACGCCATGGCAAGGGCGGAAATCAGGAAACAGATGTGGGTAATGCACTGCCACATGATTTGTTTTTCGGTCAGGTTGGCGGCGTTGAGGAAGGTTTGCAGCAGATGGATGGAGGAAATGCTGATGATGGACATCGACAGCTTAACCTTCAAAACCGATGCGTTGACATGGCTGAGCCATTCGGGCTGGTCGGGGTGTTCGTTAACGTGGAGGCGGGAAACGAAGGTTTCGTAGCCGCCGATAATGACCATGGTCAGCAGATTGGCAATCATCACAACGTCAATCAGTTTAACACGGCCATCATGATGGTGTTTTCATCCATGATGCCGAGATTGGTGACCAAATGCCATAAGGATTTGAGGAATTTGTAGGCGTAAATGCCTTGGGCGACAATCAAGCCCAGATAAATCGGTAGTTGCAACCAGCGGCTGGCGAAGATGAAATGCGCGAAGATGCCCATTCGGTCGCGGGGCGTGTGTTTGGTCGGGGTGGAATGTTCCATAATATGTTGTGTTCGGGAAAGACAGGGGGCGGCATTTTAATGGAAAAATTTTCAAGCTGCAATCTTATTAGTGGCTGAATTTAAAAAGAAAGGCCGTCTGAAAACAGGATGTCGGCTTCTTGTTTTCAGACGGCCTTGTAGGTTGTCAGGTCGGGTAAACACGTGCAAAATCGCTTTGCTTTTTAGAGATGGACATTATGCTCGCAGATTCGTTTTTTTATTATCTGTTGTTGGTCGGTTTTGCCGCAGGGCTGATGGACGCGGCGGTTGGCGGCGGCGGGCTGTTGCAGATTCCCGGATTGTTCAACCTATTGCCAAACGCTACGCCTGTGGCTTCGGTAATGGGTGTCAATAAATTCGCTTCTTGCTGCGGCACGCTGACTGCGACGGGGCAATATCTGCGCCGAATCCCCGTGCCGTGGAAAATGCTGCTGCCTGCGGCGTCATTGGCATTTGCCGCTTCATATTTGGGCGCGAAAACGGTGGTGTATTTTCCCGTGCAATACATGAAACCGGCGATGCTGGTCATCATGATTGCCATGTGTCTGTACACTTTTTTGAAAAAAGACTTGGGACAGACGGCGCGCACTGAAAAGCTGACGCGCCGCGAAACTTTATGGGGCTTGTTTTTCGGCGCGTTAATCGGGTTTTACGACGGTGTGTTCGGGCCGGGAACGGACAGCCTGCTGGCTTTTGTGTTCGTCCGCTTTTACGGCTACGATTTTCTGGCGGCCAACGCCTCGGCAAAAGTCATCAATTGGACGATTAAAAATGGAATGTTATTACGGTAAATGATTTGAGACGTTCTAACAACTGGAAAAAACGATTCATGAGTACATTCATTATTACAACCATGAGCGCATTCAGGGGAAACTAAAAGGACTGAGCTCTGTGAATTACAGAACTCAGTCCTTGAACTAAATCAGTCTAACTTTTGGGGTCAGATCATTTTACGGAGCTTTTTTTGTTGTGTGCTTTAAGCCATTTTTGCATTTGTTCAATTTCCGCTTGTTGTGCGTTAATAATATCCTCAGCAAGCTTACGCATCTCAGGATCCTTTCCGTATTTTAATTCAACTTCCGCCATTTTTACTGCGCCAATATGGTGTGGCAACATACCTGCTGCAAAAGCAACATCAGGATCTTTATATTGCGCAGCTGCCATCATGTCTTGATTCATTTGATTCATACCTTGCATTAATTCTTGTTGCATTGCAGAATCTGTCGACATTGACATATTCATGTGTGCTTGATGCGGTTGTTCATTAGCTTGGGCATAATTTGAAATTGCAACAGCGCTAAGTGTGATAAAAGTCATAAGTTTTTTCATGTTTTTCGCCTATGTGATAACTGAAGGAGCACAAATCATAAACTTTGACCTAAGGTTAAAGTCAACATTTATTCCGAAAATGTTTGGTGAGGTGCTAAAAGCTAAAATAAGACAATATTTGAGCTGCGTTACGGATTTATGTTGCTGCTGTGCCTGACCATTGGAAAGTTTGCTTGGGATTTATTGGGTTGATATCGAATGAAAAAAGGCCGTCTGAAAGTTTCAGACGGCCTTTGCGTTTTACAGTTTAACCGAATGCTCGCGCGTTTCGTGGAACACGATGTCCGGCCAGCGTTCCTGCGTCAGGTTTAAGTTGACGCGGTTAGGCGCGAGGTAGGCGAGATTGCCGCCTGCGTCTATCGCCAGATTGCCTGCGTTGGCTTTCAAATTCCGCCAGCTTTTTCTTGTCGTCGCACGATACCCAGCGCGCCGACCAGATGGATGCGTTGTCGAACACGGCTTCTACGCCGTATTCGTTGGCCAGCCGTGAGGTAACGACTTCAAACTGCAACACGCCGACCGCGCCCAAAATCAAATCTGCGCCGCTCATGGGTTTGAAGACCTGTACCGCGCCTTCTTCGCCGAGCTGTTGCAAGCCTTTTTGCAGTTGCTTGATTTTCAGCGGGTTTTTGATGCGGACGCTGCGGAACAGTTCGGGCGCGAAGAATGGGATACCGGTGAACGCCAGTTGTTCGCCTTCGGAGAAGCTGTCGCCGATTTGGATGTTGCCGTGGTTCGGGATGCCGATGATGTCGCCGGCGTAGGCTTCCTCCACCAGCTCGCGGTCGTGGGACATGAAGGTTACTACGCTGGAGGCGGCGATTTCGCGGTTGATGCGCAGGTGTTTCATCTTCATACCGCGTTCAAATTTACCGGAGCAGACGCGCAAGAAGGCGATACGGTCGCGGTGTTTCGGGTCCATATTGGCTTGGATTTTGAAGATAAATCCGGAGAATTTCGGCTCGTCCGGCTCGACCATGCGCACGGTCGCGTCACGCGGTTTCGGCGCAGGCGCCCATTCAATCAATGAATTGAGGATTTCCTGAATACCGAAGTTGTTAATCGCCGAACCGAAGAACACAGGCGTGAGTTCGCCGGCGAGAAATTCGTCGAGATTAAATTCATTGGAAGCAGCCTGCACCAATTCGATTTCGTCGCGCAACTGTTGGATTTCCAATGGAAAGCGTTGTTCTAATTCAGGATTATCGATGCCTTTGATGATGTCGAACTCGTGCGGCAGACGCTCGCCACCGGCTTCAAAGAGATAGATTTCATCGTTCAGAATGTGGTACACGCCTTTGAAGTTTGCCCATGCCGATCGGCCAGGTTACGGGCGCGCAGCGGATTTGCAGGATGTTTTCCACTTCGTCCAGTAACTCCAAAGAATCGCGTACTTCGCGGTCGTATTTGTTCATGAACGTGACAATCGGCGTGTTGCGCAGGCGGCAGACGTTCAAGAGTTTGATGGTTTGTGCTTCCACGCCTTTGCCGCGTCGATGACCATCAAGGCGCTGTCCACGGCGGTCAATACGCGGTAGGTATCTTCGGAGAAGTCTTGGTGTCCCGGCGTGTCCAAGAGGTTGACGGTGTGGTCTTTGTAATCGAACTGCATCACGGACGACGCCACGGAAATGCCGCGCTGCTTCTCGATGTCCATCCAGTCGGAGGTGGCGAATTTGCCGGTTTTCTTGCCTTTTACCGTACCTGCGCTTTGAATCGCACCTGAAAACAGCAGCAGTTTTTCGGTCAGCGTGGTTTTACCCGCGTCAGGGTGGGAGATGATGGCAAACGTGCGGCGGCGGCGCACTTGGTCGAGGATTTCTTGGGACATGGTTTTCTTTGCAAAAAGGTTCAGGCCGCTTTTTCAGACGGCCTGAAGGATATGGGTGTTGGAAAACAGGCTAAAATAAGGGCGTGTGCAACACGCCCTGCAATAGATTGAAAGATGCGGAATTGTACAAAAAAATGCTTGATAATTCAATGTTTGCACCAAAACAAAGGCCGTCTGAAAAGTTTCAGACGGCCTTTGTTTATGAATCGATGATTAAATATCCATCGGTTTCCATTCCGCGCCTTTTACCGGCGGCAGCCATGATTGCGTACCGCTGGAGGCAAATCCCCATAAGGTGTCGGGGAGGCCGTAATGGTCGGCGCGCGTCGGGTCGAGTTGCGTTTCGATTTCATCTTCGCGGCCTTCACGGATTTGCGTGGCGATGTGCGGATTAATCATCACGGTTTTGCCCAATGCGATAAATTCTGCCCAGCCGGTTTCATAGGCGGCCAAAATTTGATCGGCGGTAAACAGGTTGCCCACGCCGATAAGCGGCAGTTTGCCGTTGATGCGTTCGTGGATGAACTGCATACGGGTTTGGGCGGTATCGCCGCCGCGGCGGATTTTTTTATCAAATTCCCACAGGGAAACGTGCAGATATTGCAGCGGTTTGTACCAATGTGTCAATCAGTGCGCCGGTTTCAGTCATGGTTAAGCCGTCATCGCCCGGCTCTTCGGGGGAGAAGCGGTAGCCGATAATGAAGTCGTTGCGCTGGTGTTTTTCACGGACGGCAACCACGGCATCGATAACGGCCAGAGGGAAGCGCATTCTGTTTTCCAAGCTGCCGCCCCATTGGTCGTTGCGGCGGTTGCTTTGGGCGGAGTAAAACTGTTGGATCAGATAGGTATTGGCACCGTGGATTTCCACGCCGTCAAAACCGGCACGAAGCGCCAAATCGGCGGCTTGCGCATAAGAGGCGATGAGTGCTTCGACTTCTTCTGCGGTCGCTTCGCGTGCGTGTTCGGCTTCGCTGGCGGAAGCGCTGATTTTGTCGAGACCGTCCAAAAGTTCATCAATGGCTTTGGAACCGCCGTGATGAATTTGCAAATCGCTTTTGCGCCTTGCTGTTGCAGGATTTGTGCGGTTTCTTTCAGGCTGTCGAGGCAATGTTCGCCTGTGGCTTCAGGTTGGCCGTGAAAGGCTTTGCCGTCTTTTTGAACCAAAGTGGCGGCAGTGATAAACATGCCCATATCGCCTGCGCGGTTGCTGAGGAAAGTACGCTCTTGGTCGCTGATCAAACCGTCGGCTTGTGAACCGAAATGAGTCATGGGTGCGACGACAAGGCGGTTTTTGATGGTTACGCCGTTATTGAGGGTGTATGTTTGAAAGAGTGGGGCGTATTTTGGATTCATGAGATTTTGCTCTTAATAAGTGAATGGTTGGCAGAGGATTGGGCCATTTGGGAATTTATCAAGTAAACAGGCCGTCTGAAAAGTTTCAGACGGCCTGTTTATTCTTTAAACCTTAGGATTAAAGATTAGGATTGACAATGATTTTTACTGCGGATTCGTTGTTGTGGATCAAGCGCTCGAAGCCTTCGGAAATCAATTCGTCTAGTTTGATGCGTTGGGTGATGAAAGGCTCAAGGTTGATTTTGCCTTCTTCAACCAATTTGATGGTTTCTGCGTGGTCATTGCAGTAGGCGATGGTGCCGCGCACGTCCAGCTCTTTCATCACAACGCTGTGGACGTTGATGGTGGCGGGGTGGCTCCAAATGGATACGATGACGACTTTCGCAGTCGGACGGCATGCTTCGACCATGGTGTCCAGCACTTTGTTGACGCTGGTGCATTCGAATGCGACGTCCACGCCTTCGCCGTTGGTCAGTTTTTTCACTTCTTCGACGACATCGACTTCGGATGGGTCGAGGATGTAGTCGGCCACACCGGCTTCGCGTGCTTTATCTTTGCGCGCTTTGCTCAATTCGGTGATGATGACTTTGATGCCTTTGGCTTTCAATACGGCAGCCAACAGCAAACCGATTGGGCCTGCACCGCCGACCAATGCGACGTCGCCTTCTTTCGCACCACTGCGTACATAAGCATGGTGGCCGACAGACAGAGGCTCAATCAAAGCAGCTTGGTCCAATGGGATTTTGTCGGAAATAGGGTGTACCCAACGGCGTTTAACGGCAATTTTTTCAGACAAGCCGCCACCGCAGCCGCCCAAGCCGATGAAGTTCATGTCTTTGGAGAGATGGTAGTTGCTGCCTTCACCGGTCGGTACGTCGTCGCGGATGATGTAGGGTTCAACGACAACGTGTTGGCCGACTTTGATGTCGTCCACGCCTTCGCCTACGGCATAAACCACGCCGGAAAATTCGTGACCCATGGTGACTGGCGCTGACTCGCCGGAGATTGGGTGTGGATGGCCGCAAGGCGGAATGAAAATCGGGCCTTCCATGAATTCGTGCAGGTCGGTACCGCAGATACCGCACCACGCAACATTAATGCCGACAGTACCCGGAGCTACGGTTGGCTCGGGAATGTCCTCGATGCGGATGTCGCCTTTGTTGTAAAAACGTGCTGCTTTCATTGTAACGCTCCTTTTTTTAAGTGGAGGCCGTCTGAAAAAGACGGTCAATTAGGGAAAGGGAAGCGGTGTGGCGTGTGAAATGTTTTTATTGATATGTTTTATGTTTGTTATTTTACTACTGACAATATGGAAATGGTTTGTCTTTGCTCAAATTAAAGTTTGTAAATGAAAAAAAAGGCCGTCTGAAACGGATGATATGTTTTCAGACGGCCTGGGTCGATAGTTTAAATGCGTTATTGAGTAGGATTGTTACTTTTACCGCGCTTCAAATGCTTTTGGTAGGCGATGACGTAATCGGCCTTGCTCAAGCCTGCCAATACGCGGATGTGGGCGGCGGCGGATTTGGACAAGGATTCCAAGGTGTAGCCGCCTTCCAGTACGGAAACGACACGCCCCTGACAGCTTGCCGTTGCTTGGACGATTTTGTGCGTCAGCCAGGCAAAATCGGCTTCATGTAGGTTCAGACGGCCTGTTTCGTCTTGTTTGTGCCCGTCAAAACCTGCTGAAAGCAACACCAACTCGGGACGGAAAGCCGTGAGCTTGGGCAGCCATTGTTCACGGATGGTCGTACGGAAGATACGGCTGCCTGTACCCGGTTTGAGAGGGGTATGCAGCATATTTTTGCTGCCGGCGTATTGTTCCGCCTCCGGGAAGGGGAAGATGTCGGTTTCAAACAGGTTGAAAAACATCACGCGCGGATCGTCTTGGAGAATCTCCGCCGTACCGTCGCCGAAGTGGACGTCAAAATCGATGACGGCGATGCGTTGCAGGCGGTATTGGGCAATGGCGTGCATCACGCCGGCGGCAACGTTGTTGATCAGGCAAAATCCGCCGGCGCTGTTGCTGTGGGCATGATGGCCTGGCGGGCGGATGGCGCAAAAAGCATGCCAGGCCTTTTTGTTCATCACCATATCGACTGCCTTGACGACGGCGCCGGCCGCAAAACGGGCGGCTTGAAGGGAGTCGTGGCAGATGACGGTATCGTCGTCGATACGGTGGATTTTACCGGGGAGCGGCTGGGCGGCTTCCAACTCGTGCAGATAATTGCGCGAGTGGACCAATGCCAGCTGCGCATCTTTGATTTCCGGTGCTTCGGCGGTTTGCAGGCGACGCCAAATGCCTTCTTGTTTTAAGGCGGTTTGAATGGCGCTGATGCGTTCTGGCCTGTCGGGATGGTTGGGCCCCGGCTGGTGCTGTAGGAATATCGGATGCGAAATCCATACGGTGCGGGCGTTTTTGCCAAACAAACGGCGCAGGCGGGTACTGATGCGCCAAAGGATTTTTTTGAACATGGAACAGTATGTGTCGGACAAGTCGTAAAGACTGCTAAATATGGTTAATAAATACGGAAATACTTGGAAATTTCAGACGGCCTTTAGAATAGCTCAATTTTGCAGTCCAACCAATGTGTTTGATTGCAGTGTGCAGTTTTTTACTTAATCTAAAACTTGAAAGAACGGATATATTATGAATCAAGCAGTGGCTCAATTTGCCCCTTTAGTGCTGATCATGGTGGTGTTTTACTTCCTGATTATGCGTCCTCAACAAAAGAAATTCAAAGCGCACCAAGCGATGTTGGCCGCTTTGAAAGTCGGCGATAAAGTCGTTTTGGCAGCAGGTTTCAAAGGCCGCGTGACCAAAGTCGGCGAGCAATTCTACACTGTCGACATCGGCCAAGGTGCGAAAATCGAAGTGGAAGTTGAGCGCAACGCGATTGCCGCGAAAGCCGAATAATCCGTTTTTTTGCAAAAAGCCGCCTCATTTTCCGAGCGCGGCTGTTTGCCTTTATAAATAAAGCAAAGGTTTACCATGAACCGTTATCCTTTATGGAAATACCTGCTGATTGCGTTCACGATTGTGGTTGCAGCTGTTTACTCGCTGCCCAACCTTTTCGGTGAAACGCCTGCCGTACAGGTATCGACCAACCGACAAGCCATCGTGATCAACGATCAAACCCAGTCTAAAGTGGATGCCGCGCTGAAGCAGGCAGGTATTCAGACTGATGGTATGTTCATCGTCGACAACTCGCTGAAAGTGCGTTTCAAAGATACCGAAACGCAATTGAAAGCGCGTGACGTCATCGAAAATACTTTGGGCGAGGGCTATATTACCGCGCTCAACCTATTGGCAGACAGCCCTGAGTGGATGGCGAAAATTAAAGCCAATCCGATGTTCTTGGGTTTGGACTTGCGCGGCGGCGTGCATTTCACCATGCAGGTGGACATGAAAGCCGCGATGCAGAAAACGTTTGAACGTTATTCCGGCGACATCCGCCGCGAATTGCGCCGCGAAAAAATCCGTACCGGCACGGTGCATCAGACTGAAAACGGTCTGACCGTGCCTTTGCAAGATGCTGCCGATGTACAAAAAGCCTTGCCTCAGTTGCAAAAATTGTTCCCTGAAGCCACGCTGCTGCCGGACGGCAACAATATCGTGCTGACTTTGTCTGAAGAGGCAATCAATAAAGTACGTTCTGATGCAGTTAAACAAAACATCAATACGTTGCACAACCGTGTGAACGAATTGGGCGTAGCCGAACCGGTTATCCAACAATCCGGCCTTGACCGCATTGTCGTACAGTTGCCGGGCGTGCAAGATACTGCCAAAGCCAAAGACATTATCGGCCGTACCGCGACTTTGGAAGTGCGCATGGTGGAAGACGATCCGATCAAACTGCAAGAAGCTTTGAACGGCAATGTGCCGACCGGTTACGAATTGCTGTCAAGCGGTGGCGATCATCCGGAAACTATTTTGGTCAACAAACAAGTTGAACTGACCGGCGACAACATCAACGACGCGCAACCTAGCTTTGACCAAATGGGTGCACCTGCCGTGAGCCTGAGCTTGGACAGCGCAGGTGGCAGCATTTTTGGCGAATTGACTTCGGCCAATGTGGGTAAACGTATGGCTATGGTGTTGATTGACCAAGGTAAATCCGAAGTCGTTACCGCGCCTGTCATCCGTGCTGCCATTACCGGCGGCCGCGTGGAGATTTCCGGCAGCATGACGACAGCCGAAGCCAACGATACTTCATTGTTGCTGCGCGCCGGTTCGCTGGCCGCACCGATGCAGATTGTCGAAGAACGTACCATCGGCCCGTCTTTGGGTAAAGAAAACATTGAAAAAGGTTTCCACTCTACCTTGTGGGGCTTTGCCGCTGTTGCTGCATTCATGGTGATTTACTACCGCTTGATGGGTTTCTTCTCTACCATTGCCTTGAGTACCAATATCTTGTTTTTGGTGGGTATTTTGTCTGCCATGCAGGCAACGCTGACCTTGCCGGGTATTGCCGCCTTGGCCTTGACCTTGGGTATGGCGATTGACTCCAACGTGTTGATTAATGAACGTATCCGTGAGGAACTGCGTGCCGGTGTCGCACCACAACAGGCCATCAACCTCGGTTTCCAACACGCTTGGGCAACCATTGTCGACTCCAACTTGACCTCCCTGATTGCCGGTATCGCTTTGTTGGTATTCGGTTCCGGCCCGGTACGCGGTTTTGCGGTTGTACACTGTATCGGTATTCTGACTTCGATGTATTCATCCGTGGTCGTGTTCCGTGCTTTGGTCAACCTGTGGTACGGCCGCCGTCGCAAATTGCAAAATATTTCCATCGGTTCGGTATGGAAGCCGAAAGCTGAAATGGCAGAAGGCAAGGAGTAAAACATGGAATTATTTAAAATCAAACGCGATATTCCGTTTATGAGCTACGGCAAACTGACGACTTTTATTTCGTTGGTTACGTTTATCGCCGCCGTGTTCTTTTTGGTAACCAAAGGCCTGAATTTCTCCGTCGAATTTACCGGCGGTACGGTAATGGAAGTCCAATATCAGCAGGGCGTTGATGTGAATAAAACACGCGATCGCCTCGATACGCTGAAAATGGGCGATGTACAGGTTCAGGCATTGGGTACGAACAAGCACATCATGATCCGCCTGCCGAACAAAGAAGGTGTAACGTCTGCCCAGCTGTCCAACCAAGTGATGGATTTGCTGAAAAAAGACAATCCTGACGTTACCTTGCGCCAAGTCGAATTTATCGGCCCTCAAGTCGGCGAAGAATTGGTCACCAATGGTTTGATGGCATTAGGCTTCGTGGTGGCAGGTATCATTATTTATTTGTCCATGCGTTTTGAGTGGCGTTTTGCGGTGTCCGCGATTATTGCGAATATGCACGATATCGTGATTATTCTCGGCTGTTTCGCCTTCTTCCAATGGGAATTCTCATTGACTGTCTTGGCAGGTATTTTGGCAGTTTTGGGTTATTCCGTGAACGAATCCGTGGTGGTGTTTGACCGTATTCGTGAAAACTTCCGCAAACCGCATATGCGCGGCCATACTGTTCCGGAGGTTATCGACAACGCGATTACCGCCACCATGAGCCGTACCATCATTACCCACGGTTCGACCGAGGCAATGGTTGTTTCTATGCTGGTGTTCGGCGGAGCGGCCTTGCACGGCTTCTCTATGGCGCTGACCATCGGTATCGTGTTCGGTATTTACTCTTCCGTATTGGTTGCCAGCCCGCTCTTGCTGATGTTTGGTTTGAGCCGTGAGAACATTGCCAAAGAAGTGAAGAAAAAAGAAGAAGTGGTAGTTTAAACGCTGCAATAATTCGATAAAGGCCGTCTGAAAATTGATTGAATCAGTTTTCAGACGGCCTTTTGTATTTAAATTTCAGAATGTTTTGTTTTAATGAAATCAGAGGGGATAAATGTGAAAGAAAAAGAAAAAATATGGACGATATAATTTTGTGATGAATCAAGTTTATTGTCTGATATGCCCTTAATTGCTTGTCAGTCCCAACATTTTAAAACATAATACTTTTGCCCCCGATGCTGGAGTTTTACTACAAGTACATGATTTGCAAAAAATCTGTCGGGTGTGCAGACCCTGCCAATCAACCTCAAATAAGGAAGGTTAAGAATGAAAGTAACCAGTTTCGGCGAAGTGCTGTGGGACGATTTTCCAAACGGAAAGGTATTGGGTGGCGCCCCCTTGAATGTTGCTGTCCGTTTGCAGTCTTTGGGTATCGATGCTGCCATCATCAGCCGTCGCGGTGATGATGCCGACGGCGAGGAATTGCTGCGCCAGGTCCAAAGCAAAAACGTCAATACTGATTATTTGCAGGTTTGCCAAGAATGCGCGACCAGTTTGGTAAAAGTACACTTGGACAAGTCTGGCAGTGCGTCTTATGAGATTGTTTATCCTTGTGCGTGGGACAGGATTTCGAATAATAATGCGGCAATCAAACGAGTGGCGGAATCCGATGCTTTTGTTTTCGGCAGCTTGGCAACCCGTGACGAGGTTTCGCGTAAAAGCTTGGACGCTTTATTGAAAGAAGCCAAATTCAAAATTTTTGACGTTAATCTGCGCAAGCCGCATTACGATATTGACCGCTTGTTGGAGACCATGAAACAGTCCGATATGGTCAAACTCAATGATGATGAGCTGTATGAGTTGGCTGCGGCTTACGGTTCTCCTTATCACAGTATCGAACAAAATATCAGCTATCTTGTTAAGCTGACCGGTGTCAAAATCTTGTGTGTGACTTTGGGCAGCCATGGCGCGGTTTTGTATAAGGACGGCGAGGTGTACCGCCATTGTGGTTTCCGCGTTAAAGTGGTGGATACTGTCGGTTCGGGCGACAGCTTTCTTGGCGGTTTGACTTACAAGCTGCTCAATAATGCGCCTCCTCAAGAAGCCATTACTTTTGCTTGTGCGTTGGGCGCGTTGGTTGCTTCGCGTCATGGTGCAACGGCGGATATTTCTTTGGAAGAAATTGAAGCGTTTATGAATCCGGCTTGATATTTTGACAAGAGACATAAAAAGGCCGTCTGAAAAACCATTAAATCAGGTTTTCAGACGGCCTGAGTGTTTTTAGGCTTTACCAATAAGTGGTAAAGCATTCCAGGTTGGTATTTTTCGGGCCGCCGCCTTCTTCTGTCGGAGAGCCAATCATCATCAGGCCGATGATTTTGTCTTTGTCGGTACACTCAAATGCTTCGCGCAACAATGGACTGTTGACCCACATGCCCGTAATCCAAACATTGTCGAAGCCCTGGGCTGATGCGGCCAGTTGCAATGCGTAGGCGGCGCATCCGGCGGTTAGCATTTGCTCCCATTCGGGTTTGGGTTTTGCTACTTCACGGTTTGGCACGAATGTAACGCCGATAATCATGGGCGCCATGTTGCCGACGCGTTCGGCTTTTTTCATGGCGTCATCGCCGAAGTTGAGTTCGGTAACGGTCTTACTCAAAAGTCCGCGGAAACGTTCCAAGCCGGCCTCGCTTTGAATAACGGTAAAGCGGTAAGGGCGCATATTGCCGTGATCGGGCACTTGGGTTGCCGCTTGCAGCATTTGTTCCAGTTGCTCGGCATTGGGTGCCGGAGCCGTCAGTTTTTTGGAAGAGCGACGTGTGGTCAGGAGATTTAAGGCATCCATGTTTTATTCTTTCTTGTGAACTTGAATGAGAATAATTATATAGCGGAAAGATAAATAAATCAGCAAAAGACTGAGGCCGTCTGAATTCAGGTTTCAGACGGCCTTTGGGTTTTACAGGATACCGTTGTTTTGCGTATTTTCAGTAATCAGTGCTTTGCTGATTTCGTCGGCGGTGTAGCTCTTACCGCTTTCAAATACAAAGCTGTCGATATTATTGTTGGCAATATCATGGATGGTCAGGGTTTCGCCTGTATCTTTGATGGTTAAGACCCAATCATCGCCGGTTTTCAACTGTAAATCTTTCAGCGTCAGCCCTTCTTTGAAACGGACTTGGGTATCGCTGCCTCCATACGGATTAAAGGTGTCGTTGCCGCTGTTTCTGCCAAACATGATGACGGTGTTGTCGGCACCAGGATCGGTAATGGTGTCGTTGCCGCCGGCCGTATCGACGATGTTGATGCCTCGGCCCAAAGTAATGGTTTCATCGCTGCGGTTGCCCCTGTATTCGACAACAGAAGTGTAACGCGACAAATCTAAATCGCTGTTGTCGCTATCGGCATGGATGGTGTGGTTGAAGTTGTTGTATACATCCCGGTTGAGTTCTTCAACGGGTTGGCCGGTGTATTGGACGATGTTTGTTGCCGATCATGTGCGGGATAGACAGTTTGAAGTGGTTGATCAGCTCACCCGTGCTGTATGAGGCATTGCCGTCAAACTGAAACTCGGAAATCGCCCCATAAATACCGCTTTGGTTTTTGATGGTCAAAACATCGTCTGTGCCTTTGATGCGGATATGCCAAGTGTCGCCATCCAGCAGGGGTGGAGATACAAATTGGTTGCTGTCGGGCAGGTCGGCAATCCCGGTTTTGTCGTAACCTTTTTCAACGGTAATTTCAAGGTCGTCAAGGGTAATGCCGCCGCTAAATTTCACGACGTTGGCGTTGAGCGTATGCAGGCCGGCCTCGTTGTCGAAACCGAAGTTGTAGTCGAAAATGGTGTCATGTCCGTAACCTTTTCCGAAAATATAGGTGTCGTTGTGTTCGCCGCCTTCCAGATAATCATTGCCTGCACCGCCGTCGAGTAAGTCTGCGCCTACATGGGCATAGAGTTTGTCGTTACCGTTGCCGCCGTAGAGTTTATCGTCGGAAGTGGGTTCGTTGCCGTAATAGGTTTCGCTGTGTTCGCGCAAGATGTCATCGCCGTCGTGGCCATAGAGGATGTCTCGGCCGTCGTTGCCGCCGTCGATTTCATTGTTGCCTGCATCGCCATGCAAGGTATCGTCGCCGTTTGTACCGACAAATTTGATGGTTTCGGCTTTCAGGGCTTGGAAGGCTTGTTGGAACTGCGCGGCAGTGTAGGTTTGGTCGCTGAACTGGAAACGGTCGATGGAAACGCTGCCATCTGCGCCGATTTGGTTTTGAATCAGGGCTGAACCTTGCTCCGAAGTAATTTCCCAGCTTTGGCTGCCATCGTCGTTATGAATGGTCTTCAGGTTGAGCTTGGCATTGTTCAGGCCGTCTGAAAACTTGAGGGTATTGATGCCTTGGTTGTCGATAATGGTATCGTTGTCGCCGTAGATATAGGTATCGTTTCCGGCGCCGCCTTTTAGAATGTCTTTGCCGTTGCCGCCCACCAAAACATCATCGCCAGCATCGCCATTGATGGCATCGTTACCATCGCCGCCATCCAGATAATCGTTGCCGTCGCCGCCATTGAGGTTGTCGTTGCCGCCCATGCCGTAAACGGTATCATCACCGCGTCCGCTATTGAGGCGGTTGTGGCCTTCGTTACCGGTCAGGATGTTATTGCTGTTGTTGCCGGCGGCAAAAATATTGGCCGAGCCGGTCAAGGTAACATTTTCAACGTGGGTGGCGGCAGTATATGAAATGCTGCTGAATACGGTGTCTTCGCCGCCGCCAGCTTGTTCGATAACCACGTCTTTTGCGTTATCAACATAGTAAGTGTCATTGCCGTCTCCGCCTTCCATGATGTCGGCGCCGACTTTGCCGTCGATAATATCGTCGCCGGATGTGCCGATCAGGTGGTCATTACCGTCGCTACCATTGATAGTCTTACCGCTTTCGGTATGCTCAGTCAGGGAAATATTGAAATATTTGGCAAAGCTGTTTACATCCAGTTTTTGTGTGCCGATGATGAATTGGGAGACTGCCGGCGTTGTACCGTTTTGCGTGTATTGGTTTTGGATGGTTAAAACGGCGTTGCTGTTTTTCACGGCAATCAGCCAGTCTTGACCGCCGGTTTCGTTGTTTCGGACTTCGACGGTTAAATCGTTAAGGCTCAGGTCGGTATGGAAGCGGATGCTGTTGTGGCCTTGGTCGTCGATGATGGTGTCTTGTTCGCTTTTGGCAGAGAAAAGGTAGGTATCGTCGCCTTCGCCACCTTCAAGCACATCGTTGCCTGCTTCGCCGTTGAGGGTGTCATTGCCTGTTTCGCCGAAAAGACGGTCGTTGCCTTCGCCGCCGTTGATGAAATCGTTGCCGCCGCCGCCGTAAACGATGTCGTCGCCGCGCCCGCTGTTGAGGCGGTTGCGGCCTTCATTGCCGATAAGGATGTTGTTGCTGTTGTTGCCTGCGCCGAAGATGTTGGCCGTGCCGGTCAAAACAAGGTTTTCAACGTAGTTGGGAAGGGTATAGCTGACGCTGCTGTAAACCGTATCATCTCCGCCGTTTGGGTCTTCAATGATTGTATCGTCGCTGCGGGTGACATAATAAACGTCATCCCCGGGCGTGCCTGTTGTTTGGGCAAGTGGGGAAGGTTGTAATTGCTCTGCATGTCGTAATTCAAATTGCGCATTGCGGATGCGGGTTGCTTTTTCGGTTGTCATGATATTTTCTTTAGATATTGATGAGAGTAACAAGGAAGTAAACGTATCCGGCATATGGCCGGTATTGCTTAATTTGTATTGTGTTTAGGCTATATATACTAGTGCCGAAATTTGATAAAAACAACAAAAACATTAAGATATGACAATAATTAGAGAGCCTTGTCGGGCCGTGTTTGCCGTCCCTTCTTTTACTAAATGGTTTTGCCTTGTTTGATTGTTTTGTGCCTTCTATACCACACATTGATTTCTATAGTTTCAAACTATGAAGAGTGTAAAAAGGCCGTCTGAAAAAAAGAAGCAGGTTTCGCATTGCAAAACCTGCTTCTGATTTTTCAGACGGCCTGTCTGATTACAGCGTACGGGCAACTTCGACGATGTCGAAACATTCGAGTTGGTCGCCTTCCATAATCTCGTTGTAGCCTTTGATCATCAGACCACATTCGAAGCCCATGCGGACTTCTTTGACGTCGTCTTTGTAGCGTTTCAAAGAAGACAGTTCGCCGGTATGGATGACCACGTTGTTGCGGATGAGGCGGACATGGGAATCGCGTTTGACCACGCCGTCGGTAACCATACAGCCTGCAATATTGCCAACTTTGGAAACGGAGATAACCTGACGGATTTCGACCGTGCCGGTGACTTGTTCTTTCTCTTCCGGAGAGAGCATGCCGCTCATGGCGGCTTTCACGTCGTCGATGGCATCGTAAATGATGTTGTAGTAACGGATTTCCACATTTTCATTTTCGGCTAGTTTGCGTGCGGAAGCATCTGCACGGACGTTAAAGCCGATGATGAACGCGCCGGAAGCGATGGCCAAGTTGACATCCGATTCGGTAATGCCGCCCACGCCGCTGTGCAACACGTTCACTTTCACTTCGTCGGTGGACAGTTTTTTCAGGCTGCCCGCCAAAGCTTCGTAAGAACCTTGTACGTCTGCTTTGATGATGACAGACAAGGATTGGGCTTGGTTTTCGCCCATGTTGTTGAACATGTTTTCCAGTTTTGCGGCCTGTTGTTTGGCCAAACGCACGTCGCGGTATTTGCCTTGACGGAAGAGGGCGATTTCGCGCGCTTTTTTCTCGTCGGCCAACACCATTGCATCTTCGCCTGCGTTCGGTACGTCGGACAAGCCGAGGATTTCGACAGGGATAGACGGACCGGCTTCATTGATGGCTTTGCCGTTTTCGTCAACCATCGCACGGATTTTACCGAACGCAGTACCGGCCAGCAGCATATCGCCTTTTTCAGCGTACCGCTTTGCACCAAGAGGGTGGCAACCGCACCGCGGCCTTTGTCCAAACGTGCCTCAACGATGATACCTTTGGCGGGCGCATCGACAGGGGCGGTCAGTTCCAATACCTCTGCTTCAAGCAATACGGCTTCGAGCAAGGCGTCAATATTGATGCCTTTTTTGGCGGAAACGTCGATGAATTGTACATCGCCGCCCCATTCGTCCGGCACGACTTCGTGTGCGGTCAACTCTTGGCGGATGCGCTCGGGGTTGGCAGCCTCTTTATCGATTTTGTTGACGGCAACCACCATCGGTACGCCCGCAGCTTTGGCGTGGGCAATGGCTTCGATGGTTTGCGGCATCACGCCATCATCGGCTGCGACCACAAGAATCACGATGTCGGTTGCTTTCGCACCGCGCGCACGCATGGCGGTAAACGCTTCGTGACCCGGAGTATCCAAGAAGGTAATCACGCCGCGCGGGGTTTCAACGTGGTATGCACCGATGTGTTGGGTAATGCCGCCCGCTTCGCCTTGTACCACTTTGGCACGGCGGATGTAGTCCAGCAGGGAAGTTTTACCGTGGTCGACGTGACCCATGACGGTAACCACCGGCGGACGCGGCAATGCTTCGGCTTCCACGGCTTCCACGCCTTCATCCAAGAATGCTTCGGGATCGTCGGCGGCAGCAGGTTTGCCGATGTGGCCGAGTTCTTCCACCACAATCAGGGCGGTGTCTTGGTCGATAGATTGGTTGATGGTGACCATCATGCCCATTTTCATCAGGGCTTTGACCACTTCGACGCCTTTAACGGCCATTTTGTGCGCCAAATCGGCAACGGTAATGGTTTCGGGAACCAAGACTTCGTGTACGACAGGTTCGGTCGGTGCTTGGAAGGCGTGTTGGTTCGGCTCGAGTTTGAGTTTTTTGCCTTTTTTACCGCTGCGTACGCGCTCGTCGTCGCCGTTGCGTGCATTGTTACGGTCGCGACCACCTTTGCCGCCTTTGCCTTTGGCGTTTCGGCCTTGGTTCTCTTCGTCACGATCGCGGCGGTCGTCTTTTTTATTGCGCGCGTTGTGTTCGGATTTGCCTTCGCCGGTTGAGGCTTTGGTTTTCTCGGCAGGTTTGTTGCGTTCGCCTGATTTGGATTTGGCTTCTTTGGCAGATTTTGCTTCTTGCTCGGCCTGTTGTTTCATGGCTTCGCGGCGTGCTTGACGCTCTTGTTTTTCTTTCAACAAGGCTTCTTGATGCGCACGCAGGGCGGCGGCACGGCGGGCTTCTTCATCGCGTTGAGCCTGTTCTTCCTCGCTGACGACAGGTTGCGGTACGGCAGGCGCGGCAGGTTTGGCTGCCTTTTTCGCTTCTTTGCCTTTACCGCTTTTGTCTTGTTTGGCTTTGGCAGGTTTTTTGGCTTCGGCCGGTTTTTCAGCTTCAACGGATTTTTCAGACGGCTTGTTGTCTGCTTTGGCTTCTACTTTAGCTTCTGCGGCTTCAACCGGTTTGGCTTCTTCTTTTTTGGCTTCGGCAGGCTTGCTTTCTGCTTTTGGTGCGGCTTTGGCTGCTTTCAGTCTGGCTGCTTCGGCCTCTGCTTTGGCGCGGGCTTCGGCTTTTGCGGCTGCTTCTGCTTCAGCTTTGGCTTTTTCTTCGGCAGCTTTTGCGGCTGCTTTTTCTGCTTCGGCTTTTTGGTTTTCAGCCGCTACTTTGGCTTTGGCTTCCGCGGCCAATTCTTCGGAAGAAGGAATGGTAACGGCACGGCTGCGGCGGCGTGTTTCCACTTTTACGCCGTCAACGGTGCTGACTTCGGTTTTTTTACGGCGGATGCTGATGGTGCCGCTGTTGCTGCCGTTTTTCTTTTGCAGGTAAGCGGTCAGCAGTTGTTTGTCGTCAGTGGTCAGGCTGTCATTACCGCTGTTTTTGTTGACGCCGGCTTCTTTCAATTGTTTAAGCAAATCATCGACGGGGCGGTTTAGTTCGGCGGCAAATTGTGCTACGGTTGTATTACTCATTCAGTACCCCCTTAGTTGTTTTCTTCAGTAAACCAGTGTTCGCGTGCAGCCAAAATTACTTTTTTGGCTTCTTCTTCGTCAATACCGGTAATTTCGACCAATTCGTCAACAGACAATTCGGCCAGATCGTCGCGTTGGGTCACGCCTGCTTCGGCAAGCTTGCGCAACATATCGGAATCTACGCCATCCAGATTGCGCATGTCTTCAGATACTTCGCCTAGTTTTTCTTCTGCCGCGATGGTCATGGTCAGGATGGCGTCGCGTGCGCGGTTGCGCAGGGTTTCAACGATTTCTTCGTCAAAGCCTTCGATGGCGAGCAATTCTGCCGCCGGAACGTAAGCCACTTCTTCCAATGTGGCAAAACCTTCTTCAACCAAAATATCGGCGGTTTCGTCGTCGATGTTCAAGTGGGTGGTGAAGAGGTTGCGGATAACCGCGTCTTCGGCGGCATTGCGCTCGTCGGCTTCTTCAACGGTCATGATGTTCAGCTGCCAGCCGGTCAGGATGGAAGCCAGACGGACGTTTTGACCGCCGCGGCCGATGGCCAGCGCCAGTTGGTTTTCATCAACGATCACGTCAACGGCGTGTTTGTCTTCGTCAATCACGATGCGGCTCACTTCGGCAGGGGACAGCGCATTCATCACGAATTGGGCAGGCTCGGGAGACCACAAAACGATGTCGATGCGTTCGCCGGACAATTCGTTGCTCACGGCGTTGACACGCGAACCGCGCACGCCGATACAAGTACCTTGCGGGTCGATGCGTTGGTCGTTGGCTTTAACGGCAACTTTGGCGCGTTGGCCGGGGTCGCGTGCTACTTCGCGGATTTCCAACAGGCCGTCTGCAATTTCAGGCACTTCGTTGGCGTAGAGTTTGGCCAAGAAGTCGCCGCTGGTACGGCTCAAAATGACTTGTTTGCGGCCGGTATTGCCGATTTCGTCCACACGCAGGAAGAGGGCGCGGATGCGGTCGCCGCTGCGGAAGTTTTCGCGCGGAATCATTTCTTCGCGCGGAATCAGGGCGTCAAGTTTGCCTGCGACGACTTCAACGATGATGCCGTGGCGCTCGACGCGTTTTACGGTGCCGGAAACGATGTCTTCTTTAGAAGCAAGGAACTCGTTCAGGTTTTGCTCGCGCTCGGCATCGCGGATGCGTTGCAGGATGATTTGTTTGGCGGTTTGCGCGGCTTGGCGGCCGAAGCCTTCGTTTGGCAGCTGCTCTTCGTAGTATTCGCCGATTTGGATGGTGGTGCCGGGGATTTCTTCTTGGATTTCCTCGATGGTTTTTTCTACGTCGGGGTAGGTGTAGTCTTCATCGGCAACAATCAGCCAGCGGCGGAAGGTTTGGTATTCGCCGGTATCGCGGTCGATTTCGACGCGCACGTCCATGTGCTCGCGGTCGGCTTTTTTCTTGGCGGCAGTAGAGAGGGCGAATTCAAGGGCTTTGAATACGACTTCCGTTTCAACGTTTTTTTCACTTGCCAGCGCTTCGGCCAGCTGTAACATTTCGCGACTCATTTTCTAGAATCTCCAAGTAATCGGTTTTTAAAATTTGAATTCGGGGCGCAAACGGGCTTTGTCGATGTTGCTCAATTCGATTTGGGCAGTTTTGCCGTCGAAAGAGACGGTAACGATGTCGTTTTCGCAAGATTCGATGCGGCCGATGAAGTTTTTCTGACCATCAATCGGCAGGCGTGTTTTGATTTTGGCGTTCTGGCCGACAAAGCGTACGAAGTCGGCGGCTTTTTTCAGCGGACGGTCAAGGCCCGGACTGGAGATTTCCAAACGTTTGTAGTCGATGTCTTCAACCATAAACACGCGGCTCAGATGGTTGCTGACAGTGGCGCAGTCTTCGACGGTGATGCCGCTTTCTTTATCGATGAAAATGCGCAAATCGCCTTGCGCGGTCAGTTCGAAATCGACCAGCTCGTAGCCCAAGCCGGGCAGGGTTTTATCAAGAATGCTTTGAATATCCATGCTTCTCCAGAAGTACATAAACAAAAAAATGGCCGCGCGGCCATTTCGTGTGATTTGAAAAATTGACCTATTATAACTGTTTTCCAGATAAAAGAAAAGCGTTGATTTGGCGTGGATTTTTTGAAGTGATTGCTTAAATGGAAGAGATTGGGATGAGGCCGTCTGAAAAGGGAATTGTTGACAAGTTTTGATGCAGTGTTTTTGAAATTATCTTGGAAAACAAAGAATTGGTATTGCTTTGTTTTCAGACGGCCTTGGATTTCCTGATTTTTCGTGCTTGCACAATGTGCAAGGCGGTTCTACAATTTCTTCATACCCTCCGAATAAGAAAGATGGCCGCTATGTCCGCACACCCGATTTATAATTTTTCCGCAGGTCCTGCCGTATTGCCGGAAGCCGTATTGCGTACCGCGCAACAGGAAATGCTCGACTACAACGGTACGGGTTTCCCCGTGATGGCGATGAGCCACCGTTCGGATATGTTTTTGAGCATTCTGCATCATGCCGAACAAGACTTGCGCCAGCTTTTGAATATTCCGTCCAACTATAAAATCCTGTTTTTACAGGGCGGTGCGACCACGCAATTCAATATGGTGGCCATGAATTTGGCGCACGGTTTTGCGACTGCCGACGCGGTGGTAACGGGCAACTGGAGTCGCATTGCCTATGAACAGATGAGCCGTTTGAGCGATGCTGAAATCCGTTTGGCCGCGCATGGCGGCGAGCAATATGCCTATAAAAACCTGCCTGCGGTTGAGGATTGGGATGTCAACCCGAATTCCGCGTTTGTTCATTTTGCGATTAATGAAACCGTAAACGGCTTGCAGTATCAAAACGTCCCCAAACTTTCAGACGGCCTGCCGCCGCTGGTGTGCGATATGTCCAGCGAGATTTTGTCGCGTGAGTTTGATGTATCCGATTACGGCTTGATTTATGCCGGCGCGCAAAAAAATATCGGCCCTGCCGGCGCGACCGTGGTCATTATCCGCGAGGATTTGCTGGAGCGTTGTCCGAACGATATTCCCGATGTGTTCAACTACCGTTCGCACATCAACCGCGACGGTATGTACAACACGCCTTCCACCTATGCGATTTATATGTCGGGCTTGGTGTTCCGCTGGTTGCAAACGCAGGGCGGTGTGAAGAAAATTGAAGCGGTCAATCGAATGAAGGCGCAAACCTTGTATGAGACGATAGACGGCAGCGGCGGTTTTTACATCAACGATATTCATCCTGATGCGCGCTCCAAAATGAACGTGGTCTTCAAAACCGCAAGCGAGGATTTGGACCGCCGCTTTGTGTTGGAAGCCGAGTTGCAGGGCTTGTGCCTGCTCAAGGGCTATAAAACCGTCGGCGGTATGCGCGCCAGCATTTACAATGCGATGCCGCTTGAAGGTGTGAACGCGTTGGCTGAATTTATGAAAGATTTCCAACGACGTTACGGTTAAGATGAAGATATAAAAAGGCCGTCTGAAACTGGGTTTCAGACGGCCTTTTGATTTGAACAAGCCTTATTCGGTCACTTCTTCAGTAATGCTGTCGCGGTAGATGGTGCTGTCGTAAGTCGGCACGGGAGGCGGCAGCAGGTTGTTGAGCGTCAGCGCGGACGGGTTCAGCGTCGGGTAGCCGCTGAAGGTGACGGAATAACCGCCGTTTCCGGTACTGCGGACTTTGGCGTGCGCGCCCAACGGGAAAGTGGTTTTGTTGGTGATGTGGCCGAATGGGAAACCGGTCAATACGGGAATCTTGGCGGTGCGCGAAATGTGGTTGACGACGGCGGAGAAGTCGTAGCTGGAATCGTACGCGTCGCGGATGGTGCCCATGCGGAAATCGCCGAAGATGATGGCGCGTTGTTTTTGCAAAACACCTGACAGATAAAGCGTATTGAGCATGCGCTCGATGCGGTAGGGTTGTTCGCTGACGTCTTCGATAAAGAGGATGCCGCCTTGAATGTCGGGTATGTAAGGCGTACCAGCGAGGGAAGCGAGTACGCTCAGGTTGCCGCCCCACAATGTGCCTTCGACGTTGACATCGGCGCGTTGGATGGTTGGAACATCAACGATGTTGACGTTGTTGGTCGTGCCGCGGATGAAGGAATCCATGGTAAAGACGCTGGGGTCTACTTTGCCGAATTCGCTGTACACCATAGGGCCGGCAAAGCTCATCATATTGCCTTTGGCCAACAGGGCGAGTTGGACGGCGCACACGTCGCTGAAGCCGAAGAACAATGTGCCGCGTTCGCGCATTCTGGCGCCGAGTGAGGCGAAGTCGATTTGCGGCAGGATACGTGCCGCGCCATAGCCGCCGCGCAGGCCCATGAGGACTTTGGGCGTTTCGACGCGGCCGCTGGCAACGTCTTGGAAGTCTGCGGCGCGTTGGGCGTCGCTGCCGGCGAAGCGTTGGTAACGGCGGCTGCCTGCCTGTTGGTTGGTTACGGTAAAGCCTGCGTTGTAGAGGCGGGTCAGGCCGGTGGTTACGCGGTTGGGGTCTTCGGCGAAGCCTGACGGCGCAACAACGCGCAGGAGGTTGTCGCCGGAACGTGGCGGATGGGGTTGCTTAGGTTGCACGGTTTGGGCTTTCGCGGTGGTGGAAGTGGTTTTGGTTTGCGGCGTGGTGGTCGTGCCTGTACCGCAGGCTTGCAACAACCCTGCGCCTGCCGCGGCAGAGCAGGTGCGCAGAAAATGGCGGCGCGTGGTGGAAGTCATTGAGGTTTTCCTTTCGTTATATGTTCAGACGGCCTGAACTGGGCGTGTCGGCCCTTATAGGCCGTCTGAAAGTTTAAGCGATTAAGTTTTTGATTTGTTGCGGCCAATTTTCGAGCAGGGTCATGCCGTGTTCGCGTACGGGTGCGGCCCAAATCGGCGCAGGAAAGTTGGCGTCGTTTTCAAAGCGGGCGATGACGTGCCAATGCAAGTGAGGCACAACATTGCCGAGGCTGGCCAGATTGATTTTGGCCGGGCGGAAGACTTGGCGCATTGCGGCTTCAACCTGATACACCATTTCCATGATTTCATTGCGTTCGGCAGGGGAAAGGTCGGTCATCTCGGAAACATGGTTATTCCAAATCACGCGGCAGAATGCCGGTGCGCCGGCTTCATTGTGGACGGCGATAACGCGCAGGTTTGGCGTTTGCAGCAAAATATCTTCGTTGTCGGCAGTGCAGATGGGGCAGGTCATGGGTTTTTCTTTCTCAGTCTGAATAGGAATCGGATGATTTCAATCAGGATTTTTAGAACAAGGTAAATGGCAGTCAGAGATATGAATGCGAAAAGCCACGGTTCAGGTATAAACCACCAAAATAAATAGGAGGGCGTGATTAAGTCGGCACATTCTTCGGCACTCTTAACGTGATCGCACAAGCCAAAGCGAAAAAAATCATTGACATCATGAAAGGGCGAATAGGCGAACATAAGTGCTATGGGCGTCACACAAATCAATGCAATGATGGCAATCCAAAAGAATGGTTTGAGATGTTTGAGTGCAGTCATGGGTGAAATGTTATAAAAATTTGCCGCGCCTCGGTTGGCGAGCTCGTCGGCTTTTTCGTTTTCAGGGTGTCCGGCATGGCCTTTTACCCAAGTCCAGCGGACTTCGTGCTGTTGAACCAGGCTGTCGAGTTCTTTCCATAAATCATCGTTTTTAACCGGTTTTTTGGAGGCGGTTTTCCAGCCGTTTTTTTTCCAACCGTGTATCCAGCTTTCCATGCCGTTTTTGACGTATTGCGAGTCGGTGCAGATGACGACTTGGCAGCGGCGTTTTAGGGATTTCAGGCCTTCGATGACGGCGGTCAGCTCCATGCGGTTGTTGGTGGTTTCGGCTTCGCCGCCGAACAGTTCTTTTTCGTGTGTGCCGTAGCGCATAAATACCCCCCAGCCGCCTGCGCCGGGGTTGCCTTTGCATGCGCCGTCTGTGTAGAGGTAAACGGGTTTATCCATGGGCATGTCTTTGTCGAATAAGGCGGTATCATAACATAAGGCCGTCTGAAATATCGGCAAATACGGTTTGCGCGTGTAAAATACCCTGCACTTTATCACTCGTATAGAAAGCAGGCAGATATGGGATTGTTCAGCGGCCTTTTGGGCAATGCTTCGCAAAAAGACGCCGATGCAGTGGAACGCGATTTGGCGAATATCCTGATTGATGGCGAACAGGTAAAAATGGCATTCAGCCTGGTACGCGATTTGATTGTGTTTACCGAATATCGGCTGGTGTTGGTGGATAAGCAGGGGTTGACCGGCAAGAAAGTGTCTTACCGTTCGATTCCATACCGTTCCGTGTCACGCTTTTCGGTGGAAACCTCGGGTCATTTCGATTTGGATGCCGAGCTGAAGATTTGGGTTTCTTCCAGCGAAGCACCGACCGAAACCTTGCAGTTTAAAAGCGACAAGAGTGTGATTGCCATTCAGAAAGCCTTGGCAGAAGCTGTGTTGAAACCGTCAAAATAGAAAGGAAATATGATGAGCGAACAGCAAGAATTGTTTTGTTACAAACAGATGCCTGTGTGGACGGCGGACGAGATTCCCGAAGCCTTGTTGTCCAAACACAATACCGCCGCCGGTACTTGGGGCTGCCTCAATGTCCTCCAAGGCCGTCTAAACTTCAACGAAGTGGACGAGGCGGGCAATATTACGGCTACGCACGAGCTGACGCCTGAAAGCGATGATTGGATTATCCATCCGCAAGCATGGCACTTTATCGCGCCGCAAACGCAAGACACGGAAATCCAACTGTCGTTTTACTGCGAGGCGGCGGACTATTTCAATAAGAAATACGGCATGAGCGCGACACATTCGGCCGTCCGCGCCGCCGAGGGCATTGTGCCCGTCGGCAAGGTTTTGGATATGGGCTGCGGTCAGGGCCGCAATGCGCTGTATCTGGGTTTGAAAGGTTTTGACGTTACCGCTGTCGATAATAATCCCCATGCGGTTCAAAACGTGGAAGAGCTAGCGCGTATTGAAGAGTTGAATGTCCGCGCGTTTGAATACGACCTCAACGCCGCCAATATTCAGGAAAACTTTGATTATATGGTGGCGACCGTGGTGTTTATGTTCCTGATGCCGCGTTACGTTCCTGACGTGATTGCCAATATGAAGGAACACACCAACCCCGGCGGCTACAACCTGATCGTGTCTGCGATGGATACGGAAGATTTCCTTTGCCCGATGCCGTTCCCGTTCAAGTTTGGCGAGGGCGAGCTGCGCGAATACTATAAGGATTGGGAATTGGTGGAATACAAGGAAGAGCTGGGCTCGATGCACGCGAAAGACGAATTCGGCAATCCGATTCAGTTTAAATTCGTTACCATGTTGGCGAAGAAACCGCAATAAAGGTTTTGCCGTCAAAAGGCCGTCTGAATTCAGTTTTTAGACGGCCTTTGTCGTCATCAATCCACAATCCTTTTGCCCAAAATCACCACGTCTGCCAACATGGTTTCCAAATCGCAGACTTGCGGCAGCCGCCCCCATTCTTCAAAACCGAAACGGTGAAACAGGTTCAGGCTCGGATAGTTGTGGCCGAACACAAGCGCGATGACGTTGCGGATGCCTAAGGACGGCGCGCGTTCGAGCATGTGCCGCAACAGGATTTTGCCCACGCCTGCGCCGCGCATGTCGTGGCGGACATAAACGCTGACTTCTGCGCTGATGTGGTAGGCGTAGCGCGGATGGTAATCGCTGAAACTGCCCCAGGCCAATACGGTGCCGTCGGCATCGTAAAGGGCATAGATCGGGCGTTTGTCCGTGTGCGCGGCAAACCATATTTCGCGTTCGGTAACCGTGGTCGGCGATAAATCGGCCGTGGATTGGCGCGTGGCCACGGTGCTGTTGTAAATATCGACGATGGCGGGCAAGTCTTGGCGCAGGGCAGGGCGGATGGTGTATTGCATTTCAGACGGCCTTTTATTGAATCAGTTTGGAGATGGTCTTAAAGGCCGGATGTTTGGCATCGCCGAGCAGTTGGAACAAAATACTTTCGACATTGGAAACGGTAATGCCCTGACGGCTCAGTTGCGCCAAACCATTGTCGCGGTTGGCCGTTGTGCGCGAGGCGGTGCATTCGAAAGGCAGGGATACGGCGTAACCTTGCGCTTTCAAATCCAAGGCCGTCTGAAGCATACAGATATGCGCTTCTGCGCCCACTAAAAATAACGTTTCTAATGTCGTTTTTGCGTAATATTTCCTGAATTTCGGGTAAAAACGCTGAAAATCGGGTTTTTTCGACAATAGGCGTGCCTTCGGGCAACAGCAACGATATGGCGGACACAGTGTTGCCCAAACCTTTCGGATATTGTTCGGTTACGGCAAAGGGGATGTCCAAAGCTGTCAAGCCCTGAATCAGCAGGCGGCAGCGTTCCAACATTTCGTCCGCGCCGGAAAGGGCGGGCAGCAGGCGTTCTTGAATATCGACAATCAGACAAAGCGTATTTTTGGGGTTCATGGCTTGGCCTTTACAGCAAAATTGTTGAATCAGAATGCAATCATATAACAAGCTGCTGGAAAAGTATTGCAGCTTGCCCTGTTTTAAAGACTGAAATTCTTTTAAAATACCGCCTGATTTGAATTGATAGAGACCGACAACATGAATTTATACCAAACCGTCGAACGCGAAGCCGCCGCCGCCTTTGCCGCCGCAGGCATCGCCGACAGCCCCGTTGTATTGCAGGCGGCGAAAAATCCCGACTTCGGCGATTTCCAAATCAACGGCGTAATGGGTGCGGCGAAAAAAGCCAAACAAAATCCGCGCGAGTTGGCGCAAAAAGTGGCCGAAGCATTGGCCGACAACGCCGTGATTGAAAGCGCGGAAGTGGCCGGCCCGGGTTTCATCAACCTGCGCCTGCGTCCTGAATTCCTCACACCAAAACATTCAGACGGCCTTGAAAGACGCGCGTTTCGGCGTAGCGAAAACCGATAAACCGCAAACCGTCGTTATCGACTATTCTTCGCCTAATCTGGCCAAAGAAATGCACGTCGGCCATCTGCGTTCCAGCATCATCGGCGACAGCATTTCGCGCGTGTTGGAATTTATGGGCAACACCGTCATCCGCCAAAACCACGTCGGCGACTGGGGTACGCAATTCGGCATGTTGGTCGCTTATTTGGTTGAGCAGCAAAAAGACAATGCCGCGTTTGAGTTGGCGGATTTGGAGCAGTTTTACCGCGCCGCCAAAGTGCGCTTTGACGAAGATGCCGCTTTTGCCGACACCGCGCGCGAATACGTTGTGAAACTGCAAGGCGGCGATGAAACCGTGTTGGCGTTGTGGAAACAGTTTGTCGATATTTCGCTCTCGCACGCCCAAGCCGTTTATGACACGTTGGGCTTGAAACTGCGCCCAGAAGATGTGGCGGGCGAATCGAAATACAACGACGATTTGCAGCCCGTGGTCGATGATTTGGTTCAAAAAGGTCTGGCGGTCGAAGACGACGGCGCGAAAGTCGTGTTCTTGGACGAGTTCAAAAACAAAGAAGGCGAACCCGCCGCGTTTATCGTGCAGAAACAAGGCGGCGGCTTCCTTTACGCCTCTACCGATTTGGCGTGCCTGCGCTACCGCATAGTCGTCTGAAAGCCGACCGCCTGCTCTACGTCGTCGATCACCGCCAAGCCCTGCACTTCGAACAACTTTTCACCACTTCCCGCAAAGCAGGCTATCTGCCGGAAGATGCAAAAGCCGAGTTTATCGGCTTCGGCACCATGATGGGCAAAGACGGCAAACCGTTCAAAACGCGCAGCGGCGACACCGTAAAATTGGTTGACCTGCTGACCGAAGCCGTCGAGCGCGCCACCGCTTTGGTGAAAGAAAAAAATCCCGAATTGGGCGCGGACGAAGCCGCTAAAATCGGCAAAACCGTCGGCATCGGCGCAGTCAAATACGCTGATTTGAGCAAAAACCGCACCAGCGATTATGTGTTTGACTGGGACGCCATGCTCTCGTTTGAAGGCAACACTGCTCCCTATCTGCAATACGCTTACACACGCGTGCAAAGCGTATTCCGCAAGCCGGCGAATGGGACGCGGCCACGCCCACCGTTTTGACCGAACCTTTGGAAAAACAACTGGCCGCCGAGCTACTGAAATTCGAAGACGTGCTGCAAAGCGTGGCAGATACCGCGTATCCGCACTACCTCGCCGCCTACCTCTATCAAATCGCCACCTTGTTCAGCCGCTTCTACGAAGCCTGCCCGATTTTGAAATCAGAGGGCGCAACCCGCAACAGCCGCCTGCAACTGGCGAAGCTGACCGGCGATACGCTGAAACAAGGCTTGGAGTTGTTGGGCATTGATGTATTGGATGTGATGTAAGTTTTTGAATAAAAACGATGAAAGGCCGTCTGAAACTTTGCAGGTTGCAAGGTTTCAGACGGCCTTTTTGATGCCTTGACAGATATCGTCATGCCGTTGGTTTTGAGCCTAAGCGGTTTTGAATTTGCTCAGGTAATGTGTTCAGACGGCCTTATCTTTATTTCAAATTGCTTGCCAACAGCCAAGCCTGTGCTTCAGTGGCGTCGCTGAAATATTTGGGATGTTGGTTGGTCAGGAGGCTGGAAAGGCGCGCGCCGAGTTTGATCCAAATGTCGTCGGTAATGACGGCAACGCGGCCGAAGTCGGTTTCATGTTGGTTGAGGAATTTGATTTGTTCGACCGCCATATCGATGGTGAAGTCTTTCAGCATGGACAAATCCAACAGGATGTCGGGCAGATGGACTTTTTGCTTCGCGGCCAACAAGGCTTCTTCCAATTGGCGGAAATCGTCCAAAGTGAACTCGTTGTACAGCGCTACGTTTAAGCCGTAAGATTGTTCGCGGATGGAAATCATGGTGTTCTCCTTGTTAAATTATTGCTTCATCAGAAATTTTTTGATTGAGGCCGGAGTAAAACTGCTGAACACGCCGCCTGCAACAATGATAACCATGCCGGCGGCTTCCTGCCAAGTGATTTTATCGCCGAAAAGCAGTACGCCGGATAGGGCGGAGAAAACGACGGTCAGGTAGGAAAGCGAGGCAACGGTAAATTTCTTGCCGACCTTATAGGCGCGGGTCATGGCCAGTTGGGCAATCATGGCGGAGATGCCGATGCCGGCCAGATAGGGCAGGGAAGAGATGGTCAGTGGATGCCAGCCTGTGATGGTGCTCCAGACTGCGCCCATAATCAGGCCGGTAAGCGAGAGGTAAAACACCACGCGCCAGCCCGGCTCGCCCAAAAGCGAGAGTTCGCGCACCTGCAAATACGCCCAGCCCGACATAGCGCCGCCTGCCAAACTGACCAGAGCGGCAAACTCCTGTCCGCCTTGAAAAGATGGGTTGAGCAAGAGGATAACGCCGATAAAGCCCATAACCAAAATGGCTTGGGTGTAAAACGTAATCCGTTCTTTTAAAATGAAAAATGAAAAGATGGCCAGCCAGATGGAAGACGTGTAGTTGAGCGTGACGCCTGTTGCCAGCGGCAGATGCATGACGGAATAAAACGTGCACATCATGGCAAGCGTGCCGATGACGCTGCGGTTGAGATGGGTTTTCCAATACGGCGTGGAAAACGTGTTGCCTTGCGCTTTGGCCATGATGCCTAAGAACAGGGTGGAGACCAGCATGCGCCAAAAGACCAGCTCGCCGCTGGAAAAGCCGAATTGCGTTGAGGCGGCTTTGATGGATAGGTTCATGACGGTAAAGCCGAGCGCGGCGATAACCATCCATGCCGAGCCGAGCGGATCTTTTCTGACGGTTTCCATTTGATGGTATGTAAAGCGGTTTTATTAATAAGAGAATATTATACAGGCCAATCAGGCCGTCTGAAAAATATCGTTGGGTTTCAGACGGCCTATAGATTAAGAAATGAGAATTATTATTGAACAATATAGTGGTTTTTTGTAGAATGAAAGCCCTGTTTTCAAGAAAAGCTTGTTATGAAAGTTGCCAATATTGCTGCCGTATTGCTGTCCGCTTTGTTTTCCGTTGCCGTTTCTGCCGCGCCTTTGGGAGAGGTTTCTTCTGAAAACGGTAAGATTTTCAGCGGTGAAAATTACATGGTCGTTAAGAAAGACATGAAAAAAGGGGAACAGATTAAGCCGCACGATCATCCGGGTTTTAAAACGTTGATTTTTGCCGTTGGAAAAGGAAGCTTTGACGTAACCTTGAATCAGACTGAAAAACATACTGTCGGCGCAGGCTCGGTGTTGCGGTTTGGCGGTGATGTCGTGATTGAGGCAGTTGCAACCGAAGATGCGGATGTGGCAATTACTTTGATTAAGTAAGCCGATAGATGATAAAAGGCCGTCTGAAAGATAATGTTTCAGACGGCCTTGTTTATTCAGTCAACCGTTGCCATTAAGCGCAAATCAAATAGATGAAGCCGGAGCCGAAGATATCTGCCAAGGCGTGAATCAGGAAAAACGGCAGCAGGTTTTTGACTTTGTATTTGTAGAAAAAGTAGTACATCAAGCCGAAAACGACGCCGATAACGGTTGCCCAAAGCATGCCTTGATAAGTATGGAAGGAGATGCGCACCAAGGTCGAATAGGCCAATGCCTGCCATTTGTATTTGTCTTCCACGCAGGTCAAAAGGCCGAGGAAACAGAATTCCTCATAAAAGCCGTTTAAAAGGCCGTAGAGGATGGCCATTGGCGCAAGGGCGGCAAATTTGTCGAAGATGGATAATGGTTTGATGTATTGGAAGATTTCAGTGGTAAAGTAATTGTAGCCGCCGCTTAATGAAGTTATCGCATCGGCAGTTAAGCCCATCAGGATAAAAATCACAGGCGTCCAAAACAACACACCTAAATTAAAACGAATCGGCAATTGTTTGAAGTCGAAACGGCGGATAATGAGGTAAATCAGAGCAATAGCAAGCAGCGTCAACTGCAGGCTCATGTTTTCCGAATAAGCCACGCCGGTTACCGCAGTATCGCGCGCCTCTTCGGAAACGGCGGCCGTTTCCACTTGCGGCATCAGGCTGGCGATATAAAGTTGGGTGGAGCGGTAGGCAAATTGACCGAACAGGATGGCGGTTACAATCAGCATGTCAAACCAGCGCAAATGGCGCAAAGGCTCTTTAGGGCGGATGGCGGCGAGTATGCTCATATTCTCCTCTTTGATCTAATAAATAGCGGTGCGCAATAGTTACATAAATATACAAAAATCGTCAACAATTATCACAATAAAACATGAATTAAAAATCAGTCTGTTTCAGACGGCCTGAAGTGCTTCCAAAATGCCGTATTTTCTAAAGGGTTTATCTTCAAAAGTATGGCATAATCACTTTATTGCAAACCAAGGAATCTTATCGTGAGTATTTCTCTGTCCCAATATCTGCTCTACCTGCAATATATGTTGGTAGGTATCGCCATGACTGTTGTTTTTGCCGCCGTATATCTGCGGATTACACCCGTTGAAGAATTGCGCCTGATTAAAAACGGCAACCTTGCCTGCGCTTTATCATTTGGTGGCGCGTTGGTCGGTTTCTGTCTGACGCTTGCCTCAAGTATTGCCCACAGCGTCAGCTTCATCGATTTTATCCTGTGGGCCCTTGCCGCAGCCGTGATTCAGATTTTTGTCTATTTCGCCGCCACCATGATGATTAAAGGCGCTACCGCAGAACTTATTGGCAACAATGTCGCCGTCG